>BNJV01000316.1_pt1 | contig 2460158 bp, 2043 predicted proteins | sample 8540591 | NCBI WGS metagenome assembly BNJV01 (sample SAMD00202457, study PRJDB9452) | human saliva metagenome | host: Homo sapiens
CCCTGCATGTGGCGCAGCGCGGGGCGGACGAAGACCTCGAAGCAGACCTGCGCGGACACCGGGTCACCGGGCAGACACACGATGGGAGTGCCGGGGCGCTCATCGTCACCACCGACGGTACCCACGCCCATGATGTGACCGGGCCAGGCGGCGACGCTATCGAAACGGACGGTACCGAGGGCGCCGAGGACCTCGCGGACGGTGTCGCCGCTGCCGTACGAGATGCCGCCGGTCGTCAGGACGAGGTCGGCGCGCACTAGCTGGTCCTCAATCGTGTCGCGCAGGCGGCCTCGCTCGTCGGGGACGGCGGCGACGCGGAAGGTTTCAGCGCCGGCGTCAGCAACGGCCGTGGCCAGGGCGTGACCGTTGGCGTCGAAGACGGTGCCGGGGCGAGCCTCGCCGCCGGGTTCGACGATCTCGTCGCCAATGGAGATGATGACGACGCGCGGTCGCGGGTGAACGAGCACGTGGTCACGGCCCACGCCTACCAGGGAGCGCCATTTGGCGCGCGCCGATACGCGTACCGGCGCGCAGCACGGTCTCGCCCTGCGCGACGTCCTCGGCGCGGCGGCGGATGTTCTCTCCGCTGGCGGGGGCGGTGCGCAGGGCGACCTGAGCGACTCCGTGGTCGGTGAACTCGAGGGAAACCACGGCCTCGGCACCCGTGGGCATGGGCGCGCCGGACGCGATACGGATCGCAGTGCCGGGCACGAGGGCGGCGGGGTCGACGGCCCCAGCGCGGATCTCCTCGGTGACGGGAAGCGTCACCGGCGTCTCCAGGGTTGCTCCCTCACAGTCGCGCACGCGCACGGCGTACCCGTCACACGCGGACAGGTCGGCGACCGGAAGGTTGAAGGGTGCCTGCACGTCCTCCGCGAGCACGCAGCTCACTGCGTCGGCAAGCTTGACGTCGAGCGGGGGCACCGCGTGAGCGACGGCCTGGCAGTCCTGGTAGAAGTCGGCAACGCTTCGCATGGTTCTCAGTCCTCAAGCTTGGAGCGCAGGAACTCCCTGAGTTCCCCTCCAAGCGCCGGGTCCTCAAGGGCGAGCGTCACGTTTGCCTCGAGGTAGCCGAGTTTGTCCCCGGTATCGAAGCGACGCTCGTCAATGACTACACCGTACAACCCTCCACCCTGTTCTTCGGGGAGGCCGATCATGCGCGCGTACCCATCTGTGAGCTGATACTCACCGCCCGCACCCGGTTCGATGTTTTCGAGGGCAGTGAACACGGCCGGGTCCAGCAGGTAGCGACCGACGACGGCGTACTCGGACTTGACCTCGTCGAGCGGGGGCTTCTCGGTGACGTCGGTAATGCGCATGAGCTGGCCCTCCTCCAGGTCGACGCCCTCGGGCACAGGCAGCACCTCGACCGCGGTAGAGGCGTAGGCGGTGGCTTGCTCGGGCGTGACCTTCAGCAGGGCGACAACGCTGCCGCCCAGGGCCTCGCGGACCTGGATCATCTTGCGCAGCAGCTGCGAGCCGGGTTCCATGAGGTCGTCCGGCAGTAGGACCGCGAAGGGGGCGTCGCCCACGTGGGACTTCGCCTGGAGGATCGCGTGGCCGAGGCCGAGGGGGTGTCCCTGGCGCACGGAGTGGACGCGCGCGTACTTCTTGTACTCGTTCACGTACTCGAGGGCCTTTTCCTTGCCTGCCTTCTCGAGGTCGGCCTCGAGGCCGGGTTCAGCGTCGAAGTAGTCTTCGATGGCCTGCTTACCCGCGCGAGTGACAAACAGGACGTCTTCGATGCCAGCGTCGGTGGCCTCACGAACGATGTATTCGATCGAGGGGCGGTCAACGACGGGAAGCATCTCCTTGGGGACCGACTTCGTGATGGGCAGGAAGCGGGTTCCGCGACCGGCCGAGGGGACAACGGCGTGCACTACAGGCTGGTTTTTCTCTGACATACTGCAAGGGTAGCGAAGAAACGACCGAAGAGGGAGACGATGGCCACAAAAACAACTCTCCGCGCGGAGATTCGAGCCCGGCGCCGGGGTCGCCGAGCATTCCCCGGCACCTCGATTGGCGCACAGTCGTCAGATACTGACCAAGCTCCCCTGCCGGTACGTCACCGTGCCGAAGCGGAAGGGATCGCCTTCCAGGTGCGTGCCCTGGCCTCGTCGATGGGGTCCGTCGCCTTGCCCGCGCTCTTCGTGCCCACTCCGCTTGAGCCGGACCTGTCCCTGACGCTCGGCCTCTTTCCCCGCGCGCTTCTGCCGGTCCTCGTTGACGAGGCCGGGGTAGCTCTGAGCGGACCGCGCTGGGGACTGTGGGAGGCAGGGCAGGCGTTGGTGATGCCGGGGAGGCCTCCCGCTCAGCCGTCCGGTCCTGTGCTCGGCGCGGATACGCTCAAGAAGGCGGATCTGATTCTTGTCCCGGCGCTGGCGGCAAGCACGGATGGGACGAGGCTGGGGCAGGGCGGCGGGTGGTACGACCGAACGCTCCCCCACCGCACGCCTTCGACACCGGTGGTCGCCGTCGTCTTTGACGACGAGGTGCTCGCGCCGGGAACGATCCCCCGTGAGGGCCACGACGTGCTGATCGACGCGATCATCACGCCCACGCGCACGATCCGTGTCACGAAGCCCTAACAAACGCGCCAGACCACATCGATCAATCGTTTGTCACCTATCTCTCAGAGGCCCGTTATCTGCGGCATTGCAGTAACGCCGCCGCCAATTGGCGATACTGCGACGAACATTACCCCCTGCTCGCTATCTTCACGACGAAAGTCCCCCTATTGTTCTCCGTGGTAACAGCGCGCCCGCGCGGCGCCCGCCCCGGCGGCTCCCGCCCGCCACGCCGAGTTTCCTCGGCGGTTCAGACGTGTCGGCTCCGCCGACCTTTCACACAGGAGAACCCATGCTTAAGGGCTTCAAGGAATTCATCTCTCGCGGCAACGTCGTTGAGCTGGCCGTCGGTGTCATCATCGGTGCCGCCTTCAAGAACATCGTCGACGCCTTCGTCGACGGCATCATCAACCCGCTGATCGCCGCCGTCATCGGCAAGCCCGACTTCTCGGATGCCTTCATCCTCACCCTCAACGGCACCGACGTGAAGTTCGGCGTCCTGATCACCGCCGTCATCAACTTCCTCCTCATGGCCTTCGCGATCTACTTCTGCATCGTCGTGCCCATGAACGCCCTCAACGCCCGCCGCAAGAAGGCTGAGGACAACACCCCCAAGGAGGTCTCCGAAGAGGTCCAGCTCCTCACCGAGATCCGCGACGCCCTCGCCAAGGGCAACCGCGCCTGATTCTCCTACCCTCTTCGCGAGGGAATGCGGGGCCGATGAACGCATCGGCCCCGCATTTTTGTATCCACCGACGTGTCCCGGCAACTGGGTTATAGAACACTACTCCGCCTGGGTCTGTACGCGGGCCGCCGCCACCGGGCACCGCCACCCGGACAGGTCCGGGGGGAAGCCGCCGCGCGGGCGACCTCACCCCTAGGCGCGAGCCTGGGCGTGCGGGGGCACGTTGTCGAGTAGGCGCGCGTCGTTGGCACCGTCGCCCCGGTCGGGGGCGTCTGCCATGGAGCCGGGGCGCGTGTCTTCGGGGCGCACGCGGTCTTCCCAGGAGGGCGGCAGGCCCTCGGCGATGAGGCGCAGGTCGACCTCGGACACGAAGCGTGCGACGCGGCGGCGCTTGCGCGGTGCGGGCGCCTCACTCATCGGAGGGATCCTGGTCGCCAGGCTCGGCCTCGTCGCCGGGAGCAGTGTCCTCCGTGGACGCGGCAGAGGCCTTCGGCTTGGTGCGGCGCACGACGTTGCCGAGCACCGCGTCGGACTGGAAGCCGCGGCGCGTGATGCCCAGGGCTTCGCGCAGTTCTTCTGCGGTCTCCAGGTCGGTGCGTTCGACGCCGTCGGAGCGAACCCAGGCGGCCATTTCGTCGAGCTGGTCGTCGGAGTAGGCGGCCAGTGGCAGGCCCTTGGCAATCGCGGGACGCGGGCCGCGGTTCTTCTCAGAGGCGCGTTCCTTGCGCTTGATTTCCAGCAGCATGCCGGTCGTGTCTTCGTCTGCTTTCTTGCGGCGTTTGGATTCTTCGTCGAGGCCGTCGTCCAGCATGGGCGGGCGCGGCTTGGCGGGCGCAGACGGGGTATCGTCGCCAGACTCGGAGGCGGGTTCGGTCGCAGGTGCCTGAGCGTCCTTCGCGGCGACGGGGATCGAGGCCTCAGCGGAGCCAGCACTCACCGCCGAGTCGTCCGCACCCCCGGTTGCGGACGAGGTTTCGGCCTCGTCGTCGTCAACGTGTGCAGGCACGGCGACGGCGGGCGTGTCGGAGCTGACGTTGAGTTCGTCGAGGGCGTCGAGGACGGCGTCGACGATTGTGTTGGTTTCCTTTTCCGGGTCGATGAACAGGGCCATGGACAGGGCGGTGTAGACGTGCCAGCCTTGGGCTTCGAGCCAGCGGGGGCGGGCGCGGTCGCGCACGCGCTGGCTGGGCTCGGACAGGTATTCCTCGTCGTCGGTGAGGATGGCGAGTAGGAGGCGGCCGGGCAAGGCGGGGTGTCCGATGGCCAGGGGGACACGCATGCCGCCAGGAATGCCGACGTTGGCGACGACTTCGAGGCCTCGGGAGTAGAGGTGGTCCGCCAGGTCGACGAGGAGTCGGTCGGGTTCGCCGGCGAGGACCGGCCAGGCGTCCATTCCTTCGCCCGCGTGCCCCTCGGCGATCTCAAGGAGGTCGACGAGCATCCGGGAGCCCTCGTGGTGCAACCGGTCGCGGTCGATTTCGTCGGAGCGCAGTGAGGACACGAGCGTAAGGTCGCCGCGCACGATGCGGAGGACCTCAGCGAGGGCGTCCGCACCCTTTTCGGTGGATAGGATCCCGAAGTCGTGGATGACGCGACGGTGCGGAGTTTTCGCGAAGCCGACGGACAGGATCAGGGACTCGCGCGTCAGGCCGAGGGCCTGCTGCGGGCCGATGACGACGAAAGGTTCGGGCGTTGCTGGGTCGAAGAACGAGGCCAGCCCGGGTTCCTTCGAGCGCACGGCTGCCAGGGCCTCGGAGATACGCTGGGCGTGGCGGTCGGACAGGGCGACAACGGCGAGGGACCGTTCGGGGGATTCGACGGCGTGCTCGATGACGGCGTCGACGACGGCTCGGACCTCCGCGGACGTCGATTCGATGGCGTGGGCACCCGGGGCGGGCATACCGGTGGCCTCGACCCAGCGCGCGGATACGGGAGCGTTCGCGGCGGTCCACGGCACGGGGATGCCGGCGTGCTCGTAGCCGTAGCGAGCGAGGAGCAGCGCGACCTGATCGTTGAGGCGGCGCGGGCCGGGGTCGACGCGCAGGGTAGGCAGGACGTCGGCGAGCGCGCGAGTGGCACCACCTTCGGAGGCGGCGGCGAGGTCGTCGATGACGACCAGCTGGTGGCCGCGCGCGATGATGGGCACAAGTTCGGCGAGGGGCAGGCCGTCTGCGCCATCAAGCACGACGATGTCGACGGTACGCCCGGTGGGTGCGAGCATGGGCACCATGGCGGGGACCGTCATGAGGACGGGCAGGAGGTGGCGCACGAGCGGGTAGGCGATGAGCAGCTCGAGGTCGGAGGGCGCGCCCCCGTCTTCGAGGAGTTCGCGCAGTTCCTCGTATTGCCTGGGGCGCGCGGCGAGGGCGTTCGCGCGGATCCTACGCACGCCGGTGATGGCCTGCGGGATGAGCGACGCGACCTGGGCTTCGTCGAGCTCGCGGCCTTCGCGGGCGAGGTCTTCAAGGGAGGTAGGGTCGACGCCGCCGAGGGCGGGCTGGGAGGCCAGCATGGAGCGCAGCAGGGAGGCCCACCAGGCCAGGTCGAGTTCGGTGTCGATCTGGGATTCGTCGACACGTCGGTCGGCGAGGTCCTGGGCAAGGGCGTCGAGGCCGTGGGCTGCCAGGCGCGAACGCATCTCCAGGCGGGCGGGGATCTCGCGGGCGGCGCTCGTGTCGCCGGCCCAGCGTTCAATGAGGGTGGACAGGCGCTGCACGTGGGTGGCGACCAGGTCCGGTTCTTCGTCCACGAACACGGGGGCGATGGCGTCGAGGTCGTCGCGCACGGAGTCGGTCAGGGCTGAGATTTCGCCGATTTAGCGGGCAGGATCGGCCAGGAGTCGTCGCCGCACACGGCGCACCAGGCGTCGCGGCGTTCTTGAACGCGGATGAGAGCACGGTGCAGGTCGGGCACGTGGACGCCGGGGCGGACGAGGTCTTGGGCCTGTTTGACCAGGCGGGTGCGCTCGGCTCGGCTCATGGCAATGCCGTGGTCCTTGCGCCACTGCTTGGGGGCGGTAGCGATCACCATGTCAGCGGCGCTGCGTTCGAACACGCGGGGCTTGAAGACGTCGAGGACGTCGGCGATTCCGTCGAACATGGCGAGCTGGCGGTCCCACTGGGCGAGGGTGCCCGCGGGCTTGATACCGGCCTCGCCAGCGACGGAGGAAATGTAGACAAGCAGCTCGGGCAGCGTTTGGGACAGGCGGTTGACGCGCGTGAGGGCGTCGGAGGCCTGTTCGTCGGAGGTCAGGATGGCCTTTGCCCAGGCGGAGGATGCACCCCTGGTCAAGCGTCCGGAGGCGATGGCCTCGCGGAGGAGGGCGCGGGCGGACTTGCCCTGGTCCATGGCGATCTCAAAGAGGGTCTGATCAGACAGGCGGACGCGGGTCGTGGGTGCGCCCTCGCTACTGGTGAGGTCGGTGAGCGCACGCAGGGCATCGGCCGCGCATACGCCGAAGCGTCCGTAGGGTTCGTGCAGGGCCTTCGCGTAGGAACTCAGCGAGGAACGCACGTGGCGCAGGCGGGCGCGCATCGCGTCGACGCTCACCTGGTCGACGACGGGAGCCATGTCGTCCATTGCTTCCTTGACGCGCGGGGCAAGGCTGCGCCGCGCGTCGGAGTATCCGTCGATGTTGGCGATGACGTCGGACAGGCCCAGGTCGGCTAGACGCGAGTAGGCGGCAATCGAGCGCGAGGGCGCGGTGGACACGTGCAGGACGGAATGCCCGGTGGCAGCCGCGTCCGCGAGGATGGCGGCGACGATGGAGGCGTCGTCGGCGTATGCGGGCACGTCGATGAGGACGCTGCGGCCATCGGATGCGGCCTCGACTGCGTCCTGCTGAGTGGGGAGCAGGTCGCCGATCCCCTTTTCGGCCCACGGGTCGCGGTCGCCGGGATTGCGCGTGAGCGGCGTGGCGGTCAGCTCTCGGCGAGCGTCCTGGTCGCCCGCGAGCGCGCGGATAACCGCGGAGTCAGCCAGGGCCTCGACGTCGGTGTCGAGGCTGGCGGCGAGGGGGCCGGAGGGGTGGATGAAGAGACCGACGACTAGTTCGTCGCGCAGCTCAAAGCGGTTGAGGACGCTGCATGCCTGGCGCAGGGCGCTCATGGCCTGCGAGGAGGAGAACCCGTGGTGTCCGCTGGCCTGGGCGAGAATATCGCGTCCGTCGATGTCTTCTCCGGCCGCGCGCAGGGCGTTTTCGAGTTCGGGTGCAAGGAGGGCACCGTGCCCCACGGCGATGAGGACGTCGTCGTTGCGGCGCACGAGGCGTACGGGGCGCAGCAGGGCGGGCACGGTGATGAGTTCGGTGCCGTGGCGCCACGTGGCGGTTCCAATAGCCAGGTGGATCGGGCCGGTTCCGTGGCTGGCGGCGCGTTTCTCAGAGCGGGCGATGATCGCGCGGGCGCGGTCGAGCGCGCGGCCCAGGGCGATGGGTTCGCGGATGAGCAGGCTCAGGCGGACGGGGTGCTCGGTGAAGAGCTGGGCGAGGCCGCCGGGGTGGGCCTCGGTGAGCGAGAGGGTCGGCAGGTTTTTGCTGTCAGCAGCGATGGTCTCCTCGAGTCGTGTGCGCCACGCGGAGCGCGCCTGACCGACAAGGGTGGTCGGGTGCGTCGACGTGGACGAGGCTTCGGGGGCCTCGGGCTCGGGGGCGGAACGGCGCGAAAAGATACTAGGAACCACGATTCAACCCTACGGCAGCACCGCCTTATTGTGTGACGCGGCGCGCCCGGATGAGGTCGACAACGGAAATGGTCACAACAGCACTGACGATGAGGGCCATGCCGACGATGTCGGCACCCGTGTAGGAGCTTCCCATGATGAGGGCGGAGAACACGGTCGCCGCGATGGGTTCGGCGCAGCCGACGAGGCTGGCGCGCACGGGTCCGATGCGGTCGACGCCCCACAGGAAGGCGGTGAAGGCGACGGCGGTGCCCAGCACGACGGTGATTGTCATGGCGAGGATGACGTCGGGCGTCCATGTGATCGAGTAACGCCAGACTCGCCCGACGAGGCCGACCCCGGCTCCAGCGATGACCAGGCCGTAGCCGACGACGAGTTCGGCACCGTATACGGCGATGAGGCGGGCGGGTAGCAGCGTGTAGGTCGCCAGGGTGAGGGCGGCGACGCCACCCCACGCGAGGGTCACGGGGGTCAGGGCGAGGGTACCTGGGGTGCCGTGCGTGGACAGTAGGAACGTGCCGGTCAGTGCCAGGATCATGGCGATCAGTTCGGAGGTGCGCGGCCAGCGCCGGTGGCTCAGGCATACCCACACGACGATGAGGATGAGGCCCAGGTATTCCAGGACGGTGCCGGTGCCGGCGTTGGAGGCGCGGATGACGCCCATGTAGCTGAGTTGGCAGGCCGCCAGGCCGAAGATGGCGTAGGAGATGAGTGGGGGCCAGTTACGCCTCGTTGTCACCAGTTCGCGGTGTTGGGTGGTGATCCTGCGCGAGCGGGCGAGCGCACAGCCGAGGGTGAGGATGCCGGCCGTAAACATGCGGAAGAAGCTGACGAGGGTCAGTTCGACGCCGTGGGACGTCATCAGATAGTCGGCGGAGACCCCGGAAGCGCCCCAGCACAGCGCGGCCACGACGGTCACGATATATCCGATGGCGTTACGCATGAGGTCCCCTCACAGTGCCCCCGAGACGATTCGAACGTCCGACACCCGCTTTAGGAGAGCGGTGCTCTATCCCCTGAGCTACGAGGGCGTGACACTTTGTCCGGGCCAACTCTAGCAAAGTGGGTGCCCGCCCGTCGCGTCACCCCGCCCACGAACGAGACTCTGGGGGCGGGGATATTGAGCACACACGGACGAGGCCGGGGTGAGCGCGTGGGGTCCCCCGGCCTCGTCCGCGGTGAGGAGTTAGCGCCGCTCCCACTCCGTGTGCACCGCCGTGGTGCCTTCGCCCAGGTGGGCGGAGGGTACGACCATGACGGGGCAGGTCGAGTGGTGCAGGACGGTCTGCGAGGTCGAGCCGAGGAGCACGCCAGCCAGGCCGCCGCGCCCGCGGGTGCCCACGACGACGAGGTCGACTGCGGTCGAGAACTCGATGAGTAGCGAGGCCGCAGAACCGTCGAGGGCGTGGCGCGATACGTGCACGTCGCGCCCGTCCAGGGCGGCGTCGATGGCGGCGTCCATGCCCTGACGAACCTGGGTGAGGAGGGCGGAGTGGTCGACGCCCGTCGGGGTCCACGCCATGACGGAGGGACCCGCGGCGATGGGGACGGCCGAGACGGCCGTCAGGCGGGCACCCCACAGGTCGGTCTCGCTGATCGCGCGCTTGAGGGCGCAGGACGGCTGGTCGGTTCCGTCAATGCCGACGACGATGCGTTCGATGGGCGTGAATTTCTTGCCCGAGGTGTGGCGAGGCACCACGACGACCGGGCACTTGGCGTGCGCGGGCAGCGCAGAGGAGACGGTACCGAGGAGACGATCCGCAAAGCCACCGCCTCCGCGAGAGCCGACGACGATCATGTCGACCTCAGCGGAGAAATCGATGAGGACGCCTGCGGGGTCGCCCGGCTCGGTCGAACCGGACACGTGCGCGGCTCCACGCTCGCGAGCCACGGCCTTCGCTTCCTCAACAACTTGCTCGGCACCCGCTTTGAGCGCCTCGTCGTCGAGGACGGCGTACCCACCGTCGAGGGCGGCGGCAGAGTAGGAAGCCAGCGCGTAGGTGCACAGGCAATGGATGCGCGCTCCGGTGCGCGCGCCGCGATCAGCGGCCCATGTGACGGCGGCAAGGCTCTCCTTCGAGCCATCGACACCGACCAGAATGACTTCGGTGGAACTCATCATGTCCTCCTCGTGGTGGCAGTCACTTATATTGTGCCGCATTTTGACGGTGGGCGAAAGCCCAAGTGGAGGAAGATAAAACAATCGCCGCAACCCCCTCGGGGCTGCGGCGATTGCCTATCGTTCAAACGGCTCAGTAGCGCACGTAGGTCGCACCACCGCGAACCGGCGAAACCTTCGAATTGTAGCCGGGCATAGTCGCCTCAACCATCTGACCGCCGCCGATGTAGATGGCGACGTGGCCGGGGTAGGCCACGATGTCGCCGGGCTGCGGGTTGGACACGATGGTGCCGCCAGCGGCCTGAGCGGACGAGGAGTGCGGCAGGTTGATGCCGGCAGCCGCGTAGGCGTACTTGACCAGGCCGGAGCAGTCCAGGCCGGCGAGGGTCTCGCCACCGTAGACGTAGGGAATGCCGGTCAGGCCGAGGGCGACGGAGACAATGTCCGATCCAGCGGCGTTGACGGCGGCCTGACGGGCCGAGGTATCCGAAGACGCGGTGGACATCTCGCCGCGGGACTCGGAACGCGAGGCAGCGCCATCAGAGGCGTTCGCGTCGGTCTCATCGGCGGGAGCTGCCTCCGGCTCGGGGGCTGCGGGGGCCTCGGCGGTGACGGACTCGGCGATGCCATCCTCGGCGGTCCACGCGATATCCGGAACCTCAACCGTGGTGACGTCGTCGACGGCAATGGTCGTGGTGTTCAGGTCCGCGCTCTGCGGCTCGGACTGGGGGGGTGGCCGGCGCGGCGTTTGCAACACCGGCAGCAATAGCGGTCAGCGCAACACCGGCGGCCGATGCGAAGGCGATCGGGCGAGCGGCGTTCATAGGGGTGACCCCCTCGACCACAGCAGCGGCGATGGGGCGACGTGCCTGGCGGTGACGCGGAGCAGGCTTAGAAGTCTTCACTCGTTTTCTCCCTGTTTCCCTGCGAGGTTAGCTGTCGGGTTCGGGCGGGAGGCCCGGCTCGGCATGCGAGCTTCACCCCTAGGCTACGAGGAGCCGATGATGGGTTCCCCGCGTGAGACGCTTTTTCCGCGTCATCCGTTGTCTCACTTCGGGTACCGGATGAGCGGTTGGTCTGATGACCGGTTCTCACTATACCCTGCACAGGCGGTCAGTGTCACGTTCCTATAACACCTCAATCCTCGACCGTTACCATTTCGTGACATTTATGCCGCGCAACAACAGGAAAAACTCAGCCAATCACCGACTCATCACACTCATTCCACCATCCGAGATGCCCTCGATTCTGGGCATAACGAAGGCCGAGACCCCACACGGACCCCGGCCTCGTTACGGTCGCGCTTACTCGCCGCGAACGAACAGGTGAGCGGCCAGTGCCATCGGGATCGTCAGATACCCGCTGACCTCCCCCCGCCTCGTCCAGCGCCGCTACCCGCACGATGTCACCGTGCGCAGACAGACCCACGCGCGCGCCCGGGCGCAGTCCCAGCTCACCGAAGGAAGCCAGCAGATCGGCCTGGGCCTGGATCGGCTCGCCGATACGCGCCAGGGTCAGCGCACCCGACTCGAAGGAACGCACTGCGAGCTCCGCGGATTGCAGACGCCCACTCTCACCCACGCCGGGCAGCGGGTTACCGTAGGGGTCCACGCTCGGGTCGTGCAGCAGCTCCACCAGGCGCGCTTCAACGGCGTCGCTCATGACGTGCTCCCAGCGGCAGGCCTCGTCGTGAACCTGCGCCCACTCCATGCCAATCACGTCGAGAAGCAGACGCTCAGCCAGGCGGTGCTTGCGCAGCACCTCGGTCGCGCGGCTGCGACCCTCCTCGGTCAGCTCGAGGCGCCGATCCCCCATCACGTGCAGCAGGCCGTCACGCTCCATGCGGGCGACCGTTTGCGACACCGTCGGCCCCGAATGGCCCAAACGGTCCACGATGCGGGCGCGCAGGGGCGTCACCCCGTCCTCTTCCAACTCGAGAATGGTCTTGAGATACATCTCGGTGGTGTCGATCAGGTCTGCCACGGCATCCTCCTTTGACGGCTACGAACTAGCAACAGGATAGGGTGACCTTCCTTTTCTTGGAAGCAAACGACACAATGACGCGAAAGTGCGCGTGCCCACGTGTGCTTCTTCACGCTAATTCGATTAATGAGCATGATGGAAATAGCGTGCCAAGGCGGGTTACGCTGTGTTCATGGTGGTTTTCCCCGACATTGACCCGGTCCTCTTGCCCGCCGACGGTCGCTTCGGTTGTGGTCCCTCGAAAGTGCGCCCCGACCAGCTTCAGGCCCTCTTCACACCCCTCCTCATGGGCACCTCCCACCGCGCAGCGCCCGTGCGACATGTCGTCGCTTCCTTCAAGGACGGGCTGCGCTCCCTCCTGAGCGTCCCCGAGGGCTACGAGATCGTGCTCGGTAACGGCGGCGCCTCCGCCTTCTGGGATGTGGCCTGCGCGTGCCTCATGGACTCGCGCGCGGCCTTCGGTTCCTGGGGAGCATTCGGCGCAAAGTTCGCCTTGGAAGCGGAACGTGCGCCGCACCTGTGCACGCCCCTCATCGACGAGGCCGAGGCTGGCTCCCTGGTCACGCTCACACCGCGCGATGCCGCGGAGGGCGTCGATGTCTACGCCTACCCGCACAACGAGACCTCAACGGGCGTGGCCTCCCCCGTCTACCGGGTCGACGCACCGGGAGCGCTCACTCTCGTCGATGGCACGTCGATTGCGGGTGCCGCGCCCGTGGACCTCACCGGAGTCGACGCCTACTACTTCTCTCTGCAAAAGGCCCTCGGGTCGGACGGCGGCCTGTGGGTCGCTGTTCTCTCCCCCCGCCGCCATCGAGCGCGCCCGGCGCATCGAGGCTGCTCCCCAAGGCCGTTGGATCCCGCAGTTCCTGTCGCTGTCTGCCGCGATTGATAACTCGCGCAAGGACCAGACGCTCAACACCCCCGCGGTCGCGACCATCATCATGGCGCAGCGTCAGGTCGCGTGGCTCAACGAACGCGGTGGGATGGATGCCGTCGCCGCCCACTGCGCCCAGGCCTCGTCCCTCATCTACGACTGGGCGACCGCGCACCCGGTGCTCTCCCCCTTCGTCACCGAGGAGGCGTGGCGTTCCCCCGTCACCGCGACGATCGAGATCAACGCCGACGTGAAGGCCACAGACCTGGCGGCGCACCTGCGCGCCCACGAGATCGTGGACATCGGCGCCTACCGCGGCGTGGGCGCGAACCAGCTGCGCATCGGTACCTGGCCCAGCGTCGAGATCGGCGACGTCGAAGCCCTCCTGGAGTGCATCGACTACTGCCTGGAGCGGGTCCTCTAAGCGCCTCGCGCCGCCGCGCGGTCCCCGACTCTCAGCTCGGGTCGACCGAGCGGCGCGGTGCGTCCGCAGAGGAGCCACCCTCCACGCCCACCCATGGGAAAGAGGGACGAACCGCGACGCGCCCCTTCCAGTGGATCATCGCCCACGCACCGCAGATGAGCGCGATACCCAGGGAGGCGATCCCGCCCACCAGGATCGCCCAGCGAGCTCCAAAAACCGCGCCCACACGGCCAATAATCGGCGATCCAATCGGCGTCGCGCCCAGGTACACAAGCGAGTACATCGCCATGACACGCCCACGCATCTCCTGATCCGTACGCGTCTGCATGAGGGCGTTTGCACTCGTGTTCATCGTCAGCATCCCAAAACCCGTCGGGATCGACAGGAGAGCGAACCACCAGTACGAGGGGGACAGGCCCAGCATGATCTCGGCGCACCCGTAGAAGGCGGCACCCAGGATGATCGTGCGCAGGCGAGGGATGCGGCGCGCAGCACCCGTCGCCCCCAGAATCGAGCCGAAAGCCATGAATGAGGAGAGTATCCCGAAGGAGCCGGCCGTCTTGCCAAACACGGTGGTCGCCATGAGCGCGCTGGTCATCTGGAAGTTCATACCCAGGGCGCTCACGATGGCAATCAGCACGAGGATGATAAGGATGTCCGTACGCCGGCGGACGTAGGCCACGGCTTCGCGCAGCTGGCCGCGGGCGCGGGGCACGAGCGTGCGCGGGTAGAGGCGGTCGCCGCGCATGAGCATCAGCGCGATGACGGGGGCGGCGAACATACCGGCGTCAATAAGGAAGACGGGACCCACCCCCCACCAGTCGATGAACAAGCCCGCGGAGGCAGGGCCAATGAGACGCGCCGCGTGGAACGCCGTGGAGTTCAGAGCGACAGCGTTCGCCATTTTGTCAAGCGGAACAAGCTCGCCGACGAAGGCCTGACGCGCGGGGGTATCCATCGCGGAGATCGTTCCCGAGACAAACGCCAGGACATACTGATGCCACAGCTGCCCCGTTCCCGTCAGGACGACGAGACCCATGATGAGAGAGACAACGCCGATGCCAGTCTGCGTGCACTGCAGGAGACGCCGCCCCGGGATACGGTCCGCGAGCACGCCCGCCCACGCGGAGAACAGGATGATCGGCAGGAACTGCAAGGCGGTAACGATGCCGACCTGCGAGGAATCGTGGTCGGTGAGGACCGTGAGCACGTACCAGTCTTGAGCCACGCGCTGTAGCCACGTGCCCGTCGATGCAATCAACGTTGCGGAGAACCAGTACCGATAGTTGACATAGCGCAACGATGCAAACGTAGCCGACATGTCTTTCCTCCTCATCCTGTGCCCCTCCACGAACGAGGCATGGGCGAAGCGCGCGGTCCTCGTTCGTACGCGTTCTTTCAGAATACGACTGCCCCGCCGCAGCGACGCTGCGACGGGGCGACAAGTACGCGATAGGTGAGCAATCAGGCGACGCCGAAGAGACGCTGGATCGGACCCATCAGGAAGTAGATGATGAACAGGACGGAGACCAGCCACATGAGCGGGTGAACCGTGCGAGCCTTGCCCTTGACGAGCTGGATGAGCGCGTAGGTCACGAAGCCCACGCCGATGCCGACGGACACTGAGTAGCCGAAAGGCATGAAGGCCATCGTCATGAAGGACGGGATGGCGACCTCGGCGGACTTCCAGTCGATGTCAGTCACCTGGGTCATCATGAGGAAGCCGACGAACACGAGGGCCGTGGAAGCGGCCTCGGTCGGGACCAGTTCGACGAGCGGAGCGAGGAAGGTCGAGAGCAGGAAGAGGACACCGGTGACCACGGAGGCCAGGCCGGTGCGTGCGCCCTCGGCGACGCCCGAGGCGGACTCGACGTAGGAGGTGTTCGAGGAAACGCCTCCGATGCCGCCGGCCACGGCAGCCAGGGAGTCGATGATCAGGATCTGGCGCGTCTTGGGCGGGTTGCCATCCTCATCAAGCAGGTTGCCTTCGGCACCGACAGCAACCATGGTGCCCATCGTGTCGAAGAAATCGGCGAGCATGAGGGAGAAGACCAGGAGGATCACGGAGACAACGCCGAGCTTGCCGAAGCCGCCGAAAAGGTCAACCTTGCCAAGGGTGTCGAAGACGGGGACCGCAATCGGGGATCCCTTGAGCTCCGGAACGGTCTGCCCCCAACCGGTCGGGTTCGTGTCGGAGATCCGATCGATGTGCGCGAATGCCTGGACGATCACCGCGAGGACCGTGGCTGAGATGATCGAGATGAGGACAGCGCCCTGCACGCCCCGCACGTACAGGATGATCATGAGGAACAGGCCGAAGACGAAGACCAGGGCAGGCCAGCCATCGAGCGAACCCGAGATGCCGAACTGAACGGGTGTCGCACCCGTGCGCACAATACCGGCGTTGACCAGGCCGATGAGGGCCACAAAGAGGCCCAGGCCGAGCGTGATTGCGGTCTTGAGGGCGGCGGGGACGGCACGGAACACTGCCTCGCGGAAGCCCGTGAGGACCAGCAGGAAGATGAGGATACCTTCCCACGCGATAATGCCCATGGCCTCGCCGTAGCTCAGGCCCGCACCGAGGACCAGGGTGAAGGCGACCACCGCGTTCAGGCCGAGGCCGGCTGCGAGCGCCAGCGGGTAGTTCGCAACAACGCCCATGAGGATCGTCATGACGCCTGCGACCAGCGCGGTGCCTGCGGCGATACCCTGGGTGGTGATGGATCCGTCGTCGGGAATAGCGTTGCTCAGGATCGCCGGGTTAACGACCAGAATGTAAGCCATCGCGAAGAAGGTGACGATCCCGCCGCGGATTTCATGACCGATGGTCGAGCCGCGCTTGGAGATCTGGAAGAACGAATCAAGTGACTGTGTGAAGCCGCCGCGGGAAGGGGCGGTCTTTTCTTGGGTGTTCACTGGTCAATCGTGCCTGGTCACGCCCCCTGTACGCAAACATACCCGCTGTGTTCCCACTTGTTGAGAAAGCACCCGGGGACCTCCCCGAGTGCTTTCCCACCGCCTGTGATCCACGAGGCCTCAGTCGGCGTCGCTCTGCGTCGCTTCCTCGCGCTCTCCCTCGGAGTGCGTCGTATCCTGCGCCCGCTTCGCCCCGGCCTCGTCGCTGTCCTTCTCGGCAGCGCGCGGCATCGGCTCGGCGTCGAGCGCCCCCTCATTCACGCGCGAAGGACGCACCGGCCACGCCGTACCATTCTTCGGAACGTCGGTCTCCGAATGGGAACCGCACGTGTGATCCAGGGAAACCACGGCCCCGTCATCGGTCGCCCACTCATTCGCGCACACGCCGAACATCGTGCGCATGCCGCCGCTTATCTTCATGAGAAAGCCGCAGGTTGAACAGGTGTTGCGCGGGCGACGACCCGGCTTCGGGCCGCGCTCCGACTCATACCAGCGCTTGGCTGCCTGGCTCCGCCCAGTCTTGGACAGGACTCGGGGACGCCCCAAGCCCAGCTCGCGAACGACCGGCAGATCCAGATCCTCACTGGTGTCCTCGAAGCCCTGCTCGAGGCGCTCATCATCCGCTTTGTACGGCAGGACATCGTCGCGAGAAACATCCGAGGGACGCAGGCGTTGCTCCCACGGAACCCACTCGGGGGCGAGAAGTGCACCCTCACGAGGGGTCATATCGACTTCACACACAGTGGCGACGCGACCGCGCGGCACGCGGGCGACGGTGACGGCCCAGCACCAGCCCACGTATCCCGCGTCCGTGGACGCGAAAAAGTGGGTGGCCAGGCGCTCCGACACCATCTCGAAGCCCACATGCTCGCCGACCGGGCGCGGGTACGCCACGGCCTCGGCCCCGGCGCGTGCGACATCGACGGCTGCCTCCAGGACAGCGTCCTTCTTCACTGCCCGCGTACGGGCACCAGTCTTAGGCATCAAATTCCTCTGCGACGGCGCGCAGCACCTTCGCGATCTTGGTCGCGTTGTCCGGGTAGAACCGCGGCGCAGCGAGGCACTCGAGGAGTCGAGGAGCTTAATGAGGTCCTCGACAACCGGCACCATCGCCTGCGGCTTGCGGCGCTTAGCGCGGGCAACGGAAGCTGTCTCCTTCAGGAACCGCACACTCAGCGCCTGCGGCCCCTTACGTCCGTCGGCCACCGAATACTCCACGCGAGCACCCACCTTGGGACTGCGAACATCGGACGGTAGCGCGGACGAGTGGAGGAAAACATCCGCCCCGTCGTCTCCTGTAATGAAGCCGAAACCGCGATCAGCGTCGAAGAACCTCACTTTACCGGTGGGCATGGTCTCCTCCTTCTCTCCATAGTCTGTAGGCCCAAAGGACTCCCCCTATATCATAAGGTGCGCGCCCGCCCGGCGTCTGAGCGTGCTATTGCCTGTAGCGAACAGCACCGCTGCCCCCTCAATCACGTAGACTGACCTCACGGCAGCGATCACGTTTCGTACTCTGCGTCACATTGTCGACGAATACACGCCGCGTGATGTACGTTTGCCTGTTCGCCACAACGCAGGAGGACCCCGTGTCACGCACCCGCCGCTTCAGCATCGTTGCTCTACTCTCCACGTTCCTGATCGCGCTCGGCGCTCCCGCGTTCGCCACCTCACCCGTCACGACCAGCGGCATCGTCACCGATCCGGGCGGCTGGCTGTCCGACTCGGATCGATCAGCCATCGAGACCGCTGCGCGCACCGCCAGAACCAAGGGCATCACCATCGACGTCGTGGTCGTCCCCGATTTCTCCGGGCAAAGCCCGACGCATGGTGCAAGGCCTCCGCAACAGCGTCCTCCTCCAAGGACAGCGATATCCTGTACGCCATCGCCTACAACGAGCGCTCCGACGTCTTTTGCTCGAAAAAGGCCCCCGTGTCACAGACCGTGCTGGACAACGCCCAACGACAGGCCGAGGCCACGTTGACCAGCAATCCTCTCACGGCTTCTGATGCGGCCATCGGCGCACAAACATTCATCAACTCCGTTGTGTCGGGGTACCAGTCGCCGTCAAGCACTGGAAGCTCGTCGTCGCGCTCATCCTCATCCAGGACCTCATCGTCGGGCACCGGCACCATGCTCATCATGCTCATCATGCTCATCATCGTCGGCGGCGGCGTCATCGCGCTCCTCGTGCACAACAACTCGCGCCGATCCCGGGGCGCAGGTACCGCGCAGACTCCCGCTCAGGCCGCGAACATGCCCGGCATGAGCGTGGCCGAGACGGTCACCCTGGCAAATCAGCAGCTCCTGTCAGCCGACGAACAGGTCCGCAGCGCCGCGGACGAACTCGACTTCGCGCGCGCCCAATTCGGCATCGCCGCGACCGACGAATTTGCCCGGACCCTCGAGGCCGCCAAAGCCGCCGTCGCGCGCGGTTTCGAACGCCAAAAGCAGATGGAAGACGCCACGAGCGACGCCGAGAAGAGAACCACGGCCTCCGCCATCATGCGCGACCTCGGCGAGAACATGAACCCGCTCGGTACCATCCAGGCCACGTTTGAACAGCGACGCTCCGAGCAGGCAACGCTGCCCAGCCGCATCGCCGAGGCCAGCGAACGCCTCGTCGAACAGCGCGGCGATTTGGATCGGGCAACCGCCGAACTCGCCGCCATCGCGGGCATCTATCCCGCCCAGATGCTCACCTCCCTCCAAGACAATCCCGAGCAAGCTCACGCACTCCTGGAGACGGCGGCGTCCGCCATCGAAGCGGCGAAGCAGGCGGTCGACACTGACCGCGCCCTCGCGGAAAGCACGCTTGACACCGCCCACCGCGCGCTCATGATGGCCAAGCACCAAACCGATGCGATCTTCTCTGCCAAGTCCGACCTAGATGCGATCCGCGACCGCCTCGGCGCGGCAATCGGCTCTATTTCCGCCGACCTTGCCGACGTCACGAGTCTCGGGGCAGAACCCACCGTCTTCGACCCGCTCGTCGCGGACGCGCGTGCCGCCATTGCCGAGGGCCAGGCCGCCCTCATGAACAACGGCGACCCGCTGGCCGCCCTCGAGCACCTGCGCACCTCCGAAGCGAACATCGACGCGGCGCTTGCCCCCCTGCGCTCGCAGCGTGAAAACGCCGAGAAGGCACGCGCGAACGCCCAGGCTCAGATCTCCCTGGCCGAAACCGCCTTCGAGCGAGCAGAACGCTACGTGCAGGGCCGACGCGGCGCAATAGATCTCAGCGTGCGCTCGACGCTTCACGACTCCGAGCAGTCCCTGAAGGCTGCGCGCGCAGCGATCAGCAGCGACCCCGCCAAGGCGTCCGCCCTAGCCTCGGATGCCCGCGCCAAGGCGGACCGCGTCCTTGCGACACCCCTACCCAACGCAGCCGACTCCTGGAACGCCGGTTATTCCGGCAGACCCACCTCGCCCGGATCCTCGATCGGCTCCTCGCTTGGCGAGGCCCTCCTGTGGTCGATCCTCTTCTCCAATACGGGGTCTTCCTCCCACCACCACAGGAGCAGGTGGGACGATAACGACTCGTGGAGTTCCGGCTCCAGCTGGGGTGGCTCGTCCGGCGGCTCATCCGATTCTGGGTGGACGACGGGGTCCGGACGCTTCTAAGATCCTGTTATGTGACGTACATTATATAGAATAATCAACGTCAGACGGCGGGAGAGTGTATTTTGATCTGTTCGCCATCGACACGGACAGGGCCATCCCCCTCCCAGCAGGGGCGGGGATAACGACGCCCCTGCTGCGGCAGACGGCACCCACCCACCGACCTGCGGGGCCATGGCCTCGCGCTCAACCCGCGCACGAGCGCACACCACATCAAAGGAGAACATCATGGCTGAGAAGCAGACGATCATGGGCCGCATCGCCCAGCTCGCCAAGGCGAACATCAACGCGCTCCTCGACAAGGCTGAGGACCCGCAGAAGATGATCGACCAGCTGGTCCGCGACTACACCAACTCCATCGTCGAGGCCGAGAACGCGATCGCTCAGACCCTGGGCAACCTGCGCATGGCCGAGAAGGACTACGAGGAAGATGTCAAGGCCGCCGCAGACTGGGGTCAGAAGGCCGCCGCCGCCTCCGCGAAGGCCGATGCGATGCGCGCCACCGGTGACGAGGCCGGGGCAAACAAGTGGGATAACCTGGCCAAGGTGGCCATCGGCAAGCAGATCCAGTTCGAGAATGAGATCAAGGCCGAGGAACCCTCCCTTAAGGCGCAGCGCGAGGTAGCCGAGCGCCTCAAGCAGGGCTTGGCCCAGATGAAGGACAAGCTCGCCGAGCTGAAGTCCCGCCGCGACCAGCTGATCGCCCGCGAGAAGACCGCCAAGGCCCAGGCTCAGGTCACCGAGGCTCTTGGTGCCATTAACATCCTGGATCCCACAAGCGAGCTCGGTCGCTTCGAGGACCGCGTGCGTCGCCAGGAGGCCCTGGCCCAGGGCAAGGCCGAGCTGGCCGCCTCCAGCCTGGACGCCCAGTTCGCGGAACTCGAGACCGATTCTTCGCAGCTGGAGATCGAGGCTCGCCTCGCCGCTCTGAAGAACAAGCAGTGAGCGGCGCGGCCCTCACCGCGTGACAGACGCACGGTCGGGCGGTCCCTCACGGGGCCGCCCGACCGTGTTGCGTCGCGTGAGCGGGCGTGCCCGCTCCCCCGCAGTCCTTACAGGAAGGACATGGGGTCGAAGTCGTCGATGTCGATGATGTGGAGCCTGGGCAGGCGGACCTGGAAGGCGTGCACGTCGTATTCGAGGTCGATGATCTCCAGGCCTCGCTCCTCCAGATCATGGAGCTGGGAGGAGAGGAACTCCTTGAAGCACATGACCGCGACGCGGCGGCCCTGGTCCAGGAGGGCTTCAATCTGGGGCAGGAAGTCAGCGTCGTGGCTGGCGAGGATAACGTCACCCGAGCCAAGCTGCGCAATCGCGTCCATCGTGCGCTGCAAGCCGACATCGACGACCTTCATGTCGGCGGGACCCGACAGGGGAATCACCTGGTAGTCCATGGCGGTCAGGGCCTGGACGAAACCCATCGGCAGGAAGCCTGAGGAGCCGTTGAGGAAGAACAGGCCCTTGGCGCGCTGATTCCAGCGGCCATGCGCACTCTCAAGGACGCGGTCCCAGCGGGGACGCTCCTCGGGGTTCGGACGTCGATCCAGGACCGACAGTCCCAGCGTCGCGTCAATATTTTCGCCGTCAACGACGAGATATGTCGTTTGATTATTAGAGCTTTCCATAGGGTCAATTGTAGACGACGCGGCTAAGGCCACTGTCGGCCTTGGGTCCTAGGAAAGCACCTCGGCGCGCCGAAGATCATGACCCGTCGTGGTGCCCTGAGTGAAGTACGGGGCATCGATGGCGTCATGAGCGAAGCGCTGCACCTCATCGCCAGCCCCGAGGGCGGGCGGACCGTCCAGGACAAGGGTCGCGAGGCCGTGAATGTACGCCCACAGGGTGACCTCCGCGTGGGGATCCTCCGTCCCATAGGCGAGGTGGGCCAGGGACCGCAGTTGCGCGCGGGCGGCCAGGCTGGCCTCGCGCAACTGCGGGTGAGCGTCGAAGTCGTACATATCAGATCGAAACATGACCCGAAAGACACCGGGGTTGGCCAGAGCCCACGTCAGGTAGGCGTGTCCCGCGGTGCGAGTCACCGCGTCCGGCGACGCGCCCGCACTACGCCGCCGCGCCTCGCGCAGCGTCGTTTCCAGGGCGAGGTACCCCTCCTCGACGAGGGCGGCGAGAATCCCTTCTCGTCCCTTGAAATAGTGATATGGAGCCTGGTGTGTGCAGCTCGCGCGGCGGGCAACCTCACGCATGGACAGGGAGGCCGGCCCGCCCTCGTTGAGCAGGTTGCGACTGATGGCGAGGATTGCTTCGCGCAGGCCCTCGGGATCGGTAGAGCGCGTCATGGTCACAGTGTAGCCGAGAGACGACCCCGACTTGACAGTGTCTAGATGGACATGGTCCCATAATTAGACACTGTCTAGTTTTGGGGACCCCATGTACGACGCACTCATCATTGGCTCCGGAATCGGCTCACTCACGACGGCCGGCCTACTCGCACAAACCGCCGGATTGCGCGTTCTCATCCTTGAGAAACACTCCACCCCAGGCGGACTCACGCACTCCTTCCGCGCAATGGGAGCATCATGGGATGTGGGCCTGCACTACGTGGGAGACATGGAACCCGGTTCGCGCCCACGCCAGCTGCTGGACTACCTCACCGGCGGAGCCTTGTCATGGACGCGCATGCCGACGGGCTACGACCGTTTCTACCTGCCCGGCCACGGCCTCGACGTGACGATCCCATCTGGCCTCCAGGAGTACCGCCACCTCCTCACCTCCCTGTTTCCGCGTGAGAAGAGAGCGATTCGACGCTACTGCGCGGACGTTCAACGCGCTTATTCCTGGATGTCGCTCGGGTATGTCCGGGAGATGGTTCCCCCGCGCGCAGCCCCCGCCGTGCGCCTCGCCCAGCGAGTGCTCGCAGGCTGCGCGCTCGAGCTGACGGAACACTACATGGAGCGTCGATTCCACGACCCCGCCCTGCGTACCCTCCTCACCACGCACTGGGGTGACTACGGTGTCGAACCCGCGCGCAGTGCGTTTGTCGCCCACGCGATGATCGTCTGCCACTACATGAACGGCGCGTGGTTCCCCAGCGGCGGGAGCGGTCAGATTGCACGCATGATCGAGGAGGGGATCGTGGGGGCCGGCGGTCAGATCCGTCTCGCGCAGGACGTCGAGGAGATCCTCGTCGAGGACGGGACCGCCGTGGGCGTGCGCGTCACCGACCGCTCGGGTCTTGCCCCCGTCTCCTACGAGGAGCGGGCCCCGATCATTATCTCCGGTGTCGGCGCCCGAGAAACATACACCCGCCTACTGCCCACGACCGGTCCGACCGCCGCGATCACCGCGCGCGTGCGCGAGAGGATTGCCCGCCTCGGGCACGGCGCTTCGGCTGTCACGCTCTACCTCGCCCTCGACCGTTACCCCGATGGCGTGGACGGGTCGAACGTCTGGATCAACACGGCCACGGGGCGCGCCGACCCGGCCCGGATGAGTGCCGACCTCCTCGGCGGGCACCCGCACTCGGCGTTCATCTCCTTCCCGGGCATCAAGTCCGGAGATACGCACGCGACGGCCGAGATCGTGTCGTTCGCGCAGCCCGAGGCCTTCCAACGCTGGGCGGGAACGAGGCCGGGGCTGCGCGGGGAGGATTACGAGGCCCTCACGTCGGCCATGTCTCAAGGACTCATCGATCTTGCGGACACAGCCGTACCGGGCCTGAAGGACGCCGTCCGCTACGCCGAGGTGGGCACGCCGCTGACCATCGAGCACTTCACGTCCAACTCCCTCGGCTGTTTCTACGGCCTCCCCCTCACCCCCGAGAGATTCAGGGCCGACCTGGCCACCCCCTCGACCCCCATCACAGGACTTTTCCTCACCGGGCAGGATGCGGGAATGCCCGGAATCGTCGGGGCCGCTCTGGCGGGCATGTCCACTGCCTGCAAGGTCCTGGGACCCTCGGGGTATCCGCGCATCAACCGGGCGCTGCGAGCAGAGGGTACCAAGCGAGCCAACCCCGAACGCTCTCAGGGGTTCGAGGCTCAGCGCAGCGCCGGAGCGAGGCGCTATCGAGCAACAGTGCAACGCGTCAACTGGATCACCCCAACTATCCGCGACATCACACTCCAGCTCCCGCAGGATGGAACCTGGGATGCGGGTCAGTACGCGCTCGTGCGGGTCGCCCCTTTCGAATGGCGGCCCTATTCCATCGCCTCCGCGCCCAGGAAAGCCGTGCGCCTACTCGTGGACGTGCGCACCCAGGGGCATGGTGCGGCGTGGGCACGCCACACGCAAAGCGGGGACGAGGTGGATCTTGAACTCCCGTACGGGCACTTCCTCCACGACACGGCGGCAGGAGGCACGCACGCGGACACTCCCTCGCCCTGCCGCCGCGTATTCGTCGCTACTGGAACAGGTATCGCACCGTTCCTCGCGGAATTCGAGCGTGGCATACGAGCAGATGACGTCCTCCTCCTCGGTCTGGCGACTACGAGCGACGACCTGACAACACGCCTGGATGCTCCCCTCCCCCACGTCATCCGCTGCGTGAGCCGCGAGAAAACACCCGAAACCTTCCACGGTCGCGTCACCGACTACCTGCGCACCACGGGCATCGACCCCCAGGTCGACTACTACGCCTGCGGCTCGCCCCTCATGGTCACCGACGTCGCCCACCTCATACGAGCCGCAGGCGGATACGTTCACACCGAATCCTTCTAGCTCCTCACCCGTCCCACGCACGACGAGGCCGGGACCGCTCGCGCAGCCCCGGCCTCGTCCCTACACCAGGAACGCAATCACTTCACGTCGTCATCCACCCAGTCCAGGGTGCGGGTGACAGCCTTCTTCCACAGGCGGTAGGTGCGGTCACGCTCGGCCGGCTCCATGGACGGCGTCCAGCGCTTGCCCTCTGCCAGTTGGCCACGACGTCGTCGGTTCCCGACCAGAAGCCCACCGCCATACCGGCCGCGTAGGCAGCACCCAGGGCGGTCGTCTCGATGACCTTCGGGCGAACGACGTCCACGCCGCACAGGTCGGCCTGGAACTGCATGACCAGGTCGTCGTGCGTCATGCCGCCGTCAACCTTGAGCTCCTTGAGCGGCACGCCGGCATCGGCGTTCATCGCGTCGAGAACTTCGGCGCTCTGGAACGCGGTCGACTCCTCAACGGCGCGGGCGATGTGACCCTTGTTCACGTAGCGGGTCAGGCCCACGATCGCGCCGCGAGCATCCGAACGCCAGTAGGGAGCGAACAGGCCGGAGAACGCGGGGACGAAGTAGACACCACCGTTGTCCTCAACGGTGCTGGCCAGCTTGCCGATATCCGAGGACTTGACGATCATGCCCAGGTTGTCGCGCAGCCACTGCACGAGCGAGCCCGCCACGGCGATCGAACCTTCGAGGGCGTAGACGGCCGGCTGCTCGCCGATCTTGTAGGCAACCGTGGTGAGCAGACCATTGTCAGAGAAGACGGGCTCGGTGCCAGTGTTCATGAGCATGAAGCAGCCGGTGCCGTAGGTGTTCTTCGCCATGCCCTTCTCGAAGCAGGCCTGGCCGAAGGTGGCCGCCTGCTGGTCGCCGAGGATGCCTGCGATCGGGGTGTCGATGAGCAGGCCGTTCTTACGGCCGTAGCCGTAGATCTCGGAGGAGGACTTGATCTCGGGGAGCATCGACATCGGGATGCCGAAGATCTCGCAGACATCCTCGCGCCAGGAGAGCGTGCGGATATCCATCAGCATGGTGCGCGAGGCGTTGGTGACGTCCGTGCAGTGCACGCCGCCGTTGACGCCGCCCGTCAGGTTCCACAGGACCCAGGAGTCGGTGTTGCCGAAGTACAGGTCGCCGGCCTCGGCGCGCTCACGAGCACCCTCGACGTTGTCCAGGATCCACTTGATCTTCGAGCCGGAGAAATAGGGGGACAGGCCCAGGCCACAGATCTGACGGAAGCGATCCGGCCCCTCGTCGCCCTCAAGCTCCTTAACGATGTCGGAGGTGCGCATATCCTGCCAGACGATCGCGTTGTACACGGGCTCGCCGGTGTTCTTGTCCCACACGACCGTGGTCTCACGCTGGTTGGTGATACCCACGGCAGCCAGCTGGTGACGGTTAATCTCCGCCGCCTGCAGAGCCTCGGCGACGACCAGACGCGTGGTCTCCCAGATCTCGAGGGGGTTGTGCTCGACCCAGCCCGGGTTCGGGAAGATCTGGGTGAATTCCTTCTGTCCGACGGAGATGATCTCGCCGGAGTGGTTGAAGATGATCGCACGGGTCGAGGTGGTGCCCTGATCGATGGCGAGAACGAACTTTTCGGTGGTGGTCATGAGTATCCTTTCGGAGGCGTTTTCACGTCGTTGTGTAGGCCGCGCCGGGCCACCTGCGCGGCTTGCGGGGCATCGGTGCCCCTATGAACTTGTTGGTCCCCAACGCTGGGGATCGTGCGGGCGAGGCCGTGGCGACCTCGCCCGCACACTCACCCTCAGGCGAGGGTGACGTAGTAGAGAACGGTACCGACGATGGCACCGACGATGGGGCCGACGACCGGAACCCAGGAGTAACCCCAGTCGGAGCCGCCCTTGCCCTTGATGGGCAGGATCGCGTGAGCAACACGGGGGCCGAGGTCACGGGCCGGGTTGATGGCGTAACCGGTGGGGCCACCGAGGGAGTTGCCGATGACGACGATGATGAGGGCGACGCCGAGCGGGCCGACGGCGGTCTCGGTGTAGCCGGAGACGAAGACCCACAGGATCAGGACGGCGGTGCCGATGGCCTCAGTGAGGCAGTTCCAACCGTAGGAGCGGATCTCGGGGCCGGTGGAGAAGACGCCCAGCTTGAGGGCGGGATCGCAGTCCTCATCGAAGTGCTGCTTGAAGGTGAGCCAGCACAGGACGGCACCGACGAAGGCACCGAGGAACTGGGCAACGATGTAGACGGCAACGTTGACGCCAGTGACGGGGATGTTGCCCGCCAGGGTGACGCTGGGGTCGAACACGTGGGCGACGACCTTGGCGATTGTGACGGCGGGGTTGAGGTGGCCGCCGGTTCGGAACGCGACGTAGACGCCGGCGAAGACCGCGAGGCCCCATCCCCAGTTGATGAGCAGCCAGCCGCCGCCCTTGCCCTTGGACTTGGGCAGCAGGTTCGTGGCGACGACGCCGCCGCCGAGGAGCAGCAGCACGGCTGTGCCGAGGAACTCAGACATGAAAATCTGGCTCACGGTAGGGACAGCCGTTTCTGCGGCTGCCGGGAACAGTGTTGAGAGCATGTTTCCTATCTTTCTCCGACGCGCCTTCACGTCGGGTCACGGTGGTATTCCGCCGATAACTGTGTGCCATCGAACAGTATCCACGCAGATATTGTTGACGGGTCACACCAAGTATGGCACTCCATGCACGTTAGCCCAAACTGAGTGCACGTTCGTTCATTGCTTCGGGTGTGACCCTGACCATCTGTCGCAGACAAATGTAACCCGCCGACACAGGAATGGATACTCAAAATCACACATCTGCACGCTTGTGCATGGCACACTAGAAAACGTGACAATACGTGACGAACAGGCGCACGAGGCGGCCTCAATGTACTATCTGCAGGGGCAGACGATGGAGACAATCGCCCGCCACCTGCAGATATCGCGCTCTTCCGTGTCCCGACTGCTCGCCCACGCGCGAGAAGTCGGGCTCGTCCGCATCTCCGTCTCCGCGTCCCCTGGGACCAAAGGCACACTCGCCGGACAGATTGCGGACCTTTTCGGCGTACAGGTCTCGGTCGTGCCCGTCCACGACGTCCACACCGAGGTCAACCGCCTCCACAACGTCGCCCTGGTCGCTGCCGAGCACCTCATCGACATGCTCTTCCCAGGCGTGACCCTCGGCATCGCGTGGGGCAACACGACCGCCGAAGTCACACGAGCCATGCCGCACGTGTCCTTCGCGGGTTCAACGGTCGTCCAGCTCAACGGTGCCTCAACAGCCACCGAATCCGGTATGCCCTACGCCGAAGCCATCATCTCGCGCGCCGCCAAGGCCATCGGGGGACGAATCGTCAACTTCCCGGTCCCCGCGTTCTTCGACTACGCGGACACCAAGAAAGCACTGTGGCGCGAACGCTCCGTCCAATCCGTCCTCGACACGATCGACAACACGGACGTCGCCCTCTTCGGCGTCGGATCCATGTCTGCGCGCCTGCCCTCCCACGTCTACTCGGGAGGCTTCCTCGAACCCATCGAGATCGCCTCCGCCCAAAACGACGGGGTCGTCGGCGACGTGTGCACGGTCCTCATCCGCGAGGACGGCTCCACCGACATGCACCTCAACGAGCGCGCTTCCGGCCCCACGCCCGACACCCTCAAAAAGATACCGAAGCGCCTGTGCGTCGTCTCCGGAGCCTCCAAGGCCCTCCCCCTCCTCGGGGCCCTGCGCGCCGGGGTCGCCACCGACCTCGTCCTGGACGACGGAGCCGCGCACGAACTCCTCGACCTCGTCCACACGCGCGCACTGCATCACCAGCCGCGCGGCTAGACACTCCTCCCCCGCGCCTAACTCCCGCGCCGCCCACCAAGGCGCACTCAACAACGCGAAGAGCCACGGCCTCGTCCATCGAAGGAACGAGGCCGTGGCCCTTTATCGGCTCAAATCAGCCCAGGCGCTTGACCAGCGGGAACGGAATCGTCTCGCGGATGCCCTGGCCGGTCAGGACCATGAGCAGGCGGTCGATACCCATGCCCATGCCGCCGCACGGCGGGAAGCCCTGCTCCATGGCGATGAGGAAGTCCTCGTCGAGGACCATGGCCTCCGGGTCGCCGTTGGCGGCCGCGAGGGCCTGCGCCTCGAAGCGCTCGCGCTGGACGACCGGGTCGGCCAGCTCAGAGTAGGCGGTACCCGTCTCGAAACCGCGCACGTACAGGTCCCACTTCTCAGTGAGGCCGGGGCGCGAGCGGTGGTAGCGGGTCAGCGGGGAGGTATCCTCCGGGAAGTCATAGACGAAGGTCGGGGCCCACAGCTTAGAGCCGACGAGCTCCTCGAAGATGTCCTCAACGATCTTGCCGGAAACCGCGTAGTCGTCGACCTCCAGGCCAACGCGCTCCGCGTACTTGACGAGAGTCTCGCGCGGCGTCTCCACCGTGATCTCCTCGCCCAGGGCCTCGGAGGTAGAACCGTACAGGTCGATGCGGTCCCACTCGCCCGACAGGTCGTACTCGGTGCCATCGGCCAGGCGCACGATTTCCTCACCCTCGGACAGGTAGAAGGCGTCGCGGGCAGCCTGCTGGATGAGGTCGCGCGTCAGGTCGGCCATGCCGTTGTAGTCCGAGTAGGCCTCATAGGCCTCCAGCGCCGTGAACTCAGGGCTGTGCGAGGAGTCCATGCCCTCGTTACGGAAGTTACGGTTGATTTCGAAGACGCGATCCACGCCGCCGACGACCGCGCGCTTGAGGTAGATCTCCGTCGCGATGCGCAGGTAGAGTTCCGTGTCGAGCGCGTTCATGTGCGTCGTGAAGGGGCGGGCAGCCGCGCCACCGTGGATCATCTGCAGCATCGGCGTCTCAAGCTCGATGTAGTCGCGGCGGAAGAAGTTTTCGCGGAGCGAGCGGTTGACGGCCGCGCGGATGCGGACCATATCGCGTGCGGCGGGTCGCGTGATCAGGTCGAGTTCGCGGCGGCGGATGCGCTGGTCCTCGGACAGCGTGATTTCTTCGCCGTCCTCGGTGGTCCAGGTCTTGGGCAGGGGGCGCAGCGCCTTGGAGGCGATAGCCCACGAGGCGTCGGGGGCGGGCAGGGCGCTCGAGGCGGCCTCGTAGGCGGCCTGAGCCTCGGGGGTAACCTCGGCGGGGGTCGCAAAGATCGACAGCTCGCCGCGGCGCGAGGAGATCACGCGCCCGTGGACGAAGAGGTGATCGCCCAGGTCGACGTCGTTCTTGTAGGCAGCCAGGGACTCGGCACCGACGGAGGCGGCGGAGAGCATAACCTGGATCTTGTTGCCTTCGCCGTCCATGAGGGTCGCGAAGCAGAGCTTGCCGCCGTTGCGAGCAAGGACGACGCGGCCAGCCAGGCCCACGTAGTCCTCGGTCTCTTCACCGGGCTGAAGGTGGGAGTACTGCTCGCGCACCTTCTTGATGGTCGTCGTGATGGGCAGGAGAACAGGGTAGGCGGGGATGCCTGCCTCCATGAGGCGCTCGCGCTTCGCCGCGCGGACCTTGACCTGCTCGGGGGTGTCGTCGGCGGGGGCTTGCGTGGGCATAGAAGAAGAATCGGTCATGCGCCTATCGTAGCGGGTTCTGAGGAGGCGACGAGGCAGTGGCCCGGTTGTGCAGGTCACGCAGGCGCGCGAGCGTCGGGGGTGCGTCCGCAAAGGGGCTTGCTTGCTACACCGCTGTAACCAGTACATTGGCGCGGGTCAGATGCTACTGGCGCTCGTTGTGGCCGCCATTCAGCGCACGTTGTGGCTGCCGTCTGCGGGCAGCAACACGCATCCGGATAGGTAACGAACATCCGGATAGGTTACTAACTATCCGGATGCGTATAACCTATCCGCGTGCGCGCAGCCTATCCGGATACGCACGGCCTCGGCTAGCGTCCGCTCAGGCGTGTGGGCGCTAGCACTGCGTTCCGGTTAGACGCCGGAACTCTTCAGGCCCAGCGCGCGGGCGCGCTCGGAGTCTTCGGGGACGGTGCCCGCGTGGTCACCGGCGCTGACGATCCGGTTGGAGCCGTCGACGAAGACGACGGAGGGCTTGACCTGGCGCACGAGGGACTCGGGTACCTGGGCGTAGGCCATGATGATGACGAGGTCGCCGACGTTTACCTTGTGGGCCGCCGCACCGTTGAGCTGGATGGTGCCAGAGCCACGCCATCCGGCAATCGTGTAGGTGGACAGGCGTTCGCCGTTGTTGACGTTGACGATGTCAACCTTCTGGCCGGGTACGATGTTCGCGGCGTCCAGCAGATCCTCGTCCACGGTGATTGAGCCGACATAGTGCAGGTCGGCACCGGTGACAACGGCGCGATGGATCTTGCCGATCGCCATCTCGCGGGTCATTTCCATCATGCGAGGTCCCCCGCGTGGGTGGAGCAGGAACAGGGGGCGGCGTGCAGCGCCACCTCCATGTTGTCGATGAGGCGGGTCGTACCGACCTTGGCGGCGATGAGGAGGCGTCCCTGCCGCGTGCCGTCGGCTGCCACGGTGGGTGCGCCTGCTCCTTCGCCGACGGGCACGGACTCGGTACCGGCGAGGATCTCAAAGGTTCCCGCGTCGACGAGCGCGATGTAGTCCACGTCAATGCCGTCCTCGGCCTCGATGACCGCGCGGCACTGCTCCACGATGACTGCAGGCTCAGCCCCGGCCTCGGCGACCTCAACGCCGCGGCGCAGCGAGCGGGACAGCGCACGGGCGCGGGCGCGCTCGTCGTCGCTGAGGTACTGGTTGCGGCTGGACAGGGCCACGCCGTCCTCGGCGCGCACGATCGGCACGGCGTGGACGCGCACGGGAATGTCAAGCTGGGTGAAGACGGTGCGCAGGACGGCCAGCTGCTGGGCGTCCTTCTGCCCGTAGAGGGCCACGTCGGGGCGTACGAGATTGACGACCTTAGAGCACACGAGGGCGACGCCCGCGAAGTGCGTGGGACGCGTCTTGCCTTCGAGGACGCGCGCGATGGGACCCGGGTCGATAGTGACGGTCACGGGGGTCGGGTACACGTCCTGCGGCGCGGGTGCCCACACGAGGTCCGCGCCGACCGTCTCGAGGGCGTCCATGTCCGCCTCCAGGGTGCGCGGGTAGGCGTCGAAGTCCTCGCCGGGCGCGAATTGCGTCGGGTTCACGAAGATCGTGACGATCACGTGATCGGCCAGTTCGCGGGCTTCGCGCACGAGCTGCAGGTGTCCGTTGTGCAGGGCACCCATGGTCATGACGAGTGCCTTCGTGCCGGGCAGCTTCGTCAGTGCCTCGGCCAGCTGGGCGCGCGTGTGTGTCAGGATGGGACGGTGGGTCATATTTCTATTCTTGCAAATATTGACCTGCCGACGCGAAATAGAGTCGCTATCCTCACGCCTGCGTTATGGACGAGGCCTGGGCTGGGTCGCGCGGGATCGTTCCCACAGGGGGAGGTTACGCGCCGGGGTCGAGGAGGGCCGCCTCGACGGCTGTTGCGGCGCGTTCGTCGAGGAGCCGGGCGTCGCGCAGGAGGCGCGTGAGGGCGCGGGTCATGTCCGCGTAGGTGTCGCGTTCCCCCGCGAGTTCCTCGCGAGAGGCGAGGCAGCAGGCGTGGGCGGCGATGGTACCGGCGTCGCCGCGGGCGGCGGGGCCGGAGATGCCGGTGACGCCCTCGGTGAGGGCGCGGTCGAGGGCGGCCTCGAGGAGGGGCCGCACGTACAGGGCAGGGTTATCGATGCCAGCCGCGGCGAGGATGCGCGTCGTCTGCACGGTGATGCCGGCGATGAAGTTGGCACCGTGGGCGAGGCCCGCGTGGTAGAGGGGGCGGTCCTCTTCGGCGACGACGACGGGTTCACCGCCCATTTCGACGACGAGGGCCTGGGCGATGGGCAGGAAGGGGGCGGCAGCCGTGACCGCGAAGGGGGTGCCGACCAGGCGCGCCACGTCGATGCTGGTCCCCGTGAAGGTCATCGCCGGGTGGATGGCCAGGGGGATCGCTCCGGCGGCCGAAGCCGGGGCCAGCAGGCCGACGCCCGAGGCGCCGGATAGGTGGATGACGATGTGCCCGGTCTGCCACGCGCCGAGGTCGGCGAGTCCGGAGACGAGGGGACCGATCTGGTCGTCGGGGACGGCCAGGATGACGACTTCGGAGCGCCGCACAACCTCCTCGGGGGAGGCGAGCGGCACTCCGGGCAACATCGCGTCGGCCCGCTCGCGCGAGGCGTCCGAGGACGCGGAGACGGCGACGATCTGATGTCCGACGGCGCGCAGAGCGGAGCCAATGACGGGGCCGACGTGGCCCATGCCGATGATGCCGATGCCGAGGCGTCCGGGGGTACTCATGGTCATATTGTCGCCGATCCGCGTCCTACTTGTCGCTCACGTCGCCTGTGGTTGCCTCGACGACCTCGGTGACGCGGGAGAGCCAGCGCTCGCTTTTCTCGGCTTCGCGTCGGACCTTCGAGGCGGCGGACAGGTCGGCCCACAGCTGTAGGGCGCGCTCGACGTCGACGTGCTCAGCCATGGAGGCGACCGGACCGGGGACGAGTTCGGCTCGGACGGAGGCCACGCCGCGCCAGCGCTGGACCGGCCCTGGCGCACGGACACGGACTGGATGCGCGTGAGCGGGATGATCGAGAAGCGCAGGTTGAAGAACCCATCGCGGATCGCGAATACCGCGTCGGTCAAGCCGAAGGCGCGGCGGTTGTACTCCAGGGGGTCCAGGATGCGCGCGCTGCGCGGGATCGGGGTCATCCAACGGTCCTCGCGCGTGCCGACGCGCAGGGATTCGATGAAGCCCGTCGCGTCATCGACCCCCAGGTCGGGGATAGCAATAGCGATCGCCTGAAGGACCTCGGTGCGGCTGCCGACGGGCAGCAGCACGTCGGAGGCTACGTCGACCTGCATGCCTTTGTTTTTCTCATCCTTGGTGTGGGCGGCGTTACCTGCCTGCGTGATCTCCACGCGGTACCAGTCGAAGATCCGCCAGATCAGGGGCTGGGTCACTTCGATGGCATGGATACGCCCCGGGGGAATCGTCACCTGGCGTTGGGCCGTCAGGCCTCGGCTGATGTGTACGCCGTCGGCCGCAATGGACGCCGCAAAACCGAACTCGCGGTCGAAGCGCGCCCAGACGCCCGCCAGGAGACTGAGCGCACCCGCGAGAATACCGAAGAAGCTCATGAGCGAGGTCACGCCCACGACTCCGACCAGGAAGCCGTTCAAGCCGAGCAGGAAGACACCGAAGAACAGCGCCACGGCGTTGTCGACGGTCGCCAGCATGGAAGCCAGAAGCTTGAGGCCACCGACCGTGAAGACGCGGCGCTCGGAGGCCTCGAGCGGGGATGTGCCGGAGCGGCGACCCACGGTCGAGGCCACGGCATCGGCGCTGGGATCCACGGCCTCGTCAATCGCGCCCGAGGCCAGGGCGAGCAGGAGGGCACGCAGCTCCTCGAGGCGGCGGCTCGTGAGCAGGCCGAGCTTGATGCTCGAGTCCTGGCCGCCAGCGACCTCGATGTCGAGGTACCCCAGGCCCACGATGCGGCCGAGGAGCGAATAGGAGACGTTCACCGTCTGGATGCGCGACAGGCGCGCATGGCGCTGGGTGCGCATGAGGATACCCGCGCGGTACCACACAGCCGTCGAGGTCACCGCGTAGCGCGTCATTCTCCAGGCCAGATAGCTGTAGAGGCCAGAGACAGCCAGGATCACCACAGCGATAACGGCGAGTCCGAGGAAAACGATCCCACTCTCGATGCCCGTCGGTGTCTCGCCCGACAGCCACGCCGCGAGCGCCGACGCGTTCGCCAGGGTCACTGCACCGATAATGCCCGTCACTGATCCGAGAACGCGGGGCAGGTAGGTCAGCGGGTGAAGCGGCTTCCATTCCTCGGGGGCGACCCCGTCAGCGGACAGATCCTTGCTCATAGGCCCATCAGCTCTGCGGAACCGCGCTCGGCCAGGACGTCACGCAGGCCCACCGCATCGGCGACGGAAACGCCGCTGAGAGTCGCGTCGGTCTGGGCACTCGCGGTCGAGAGCTTGATCGTGGCGATGCCCATGAAGCGCAGGACGGGACCTTGGTGGATGTCGACGTACTGGATGCGGCCGTAGGGGACCATCGTGAGCGAGCGGTTAATGACACCGCGGCGGATCACGAAGTCGGTTTCGGCCAGGGCGTAGCGCAGGGCACGCACCTGGGCGGGGATCAGCCATAGGCACAGCAGGGCGATGACCGCGGGGACGAGCATGAGCCACCACAGTGCGGGAATATCAACGATCAGGACGAGAGCTGAGATCGCACCGCACAGGGCACCGCATAGGGCGAAGGCGTTGCCCAGGCGCAGGGCGGCGAGTGTGGGGGATACGTGCTGGAATTCAACACCTGCGGGAGACAGGATGTCCACTGTGTGACGGGATGACATGCTTCAATTCTTGCACGATTCACCCGCGCTCTTCCTTGTTACACATACCATTACCGCGACAGAATTTGTGACCAAGCAAACAATTGGCGGCCCACCTCTCTCCCACCCAACTATCAGGAAACATTCAGCATCGTGCAGGACACTAAACCCATGACCACCACCGGAACAGAGGCAAAACTGCTCGTCGTTGACGACGAACCCAACATCCGCGACCTCCTCGCCTCCTCCCTGCGCTTCGCAGGCTTCGACGTCGTCACCGCCGAAGACGGCAGCGGCGCATTCCACGAAGCCCAGGCCTCGCGCCCCGACCTCATCGTCCTCGACGTCATGCTCCCCGACATGGACGGCTTCACCGTCACCCGCCGCCTGCGCGACGCCGGCATCACGACCCCCGTCCTTTTCCTCACCGCCCGCGACGACATGCGCGACAAGATCCAGGGCCTGACGGTCGGCGGCGACGACTACGTCACCAAGCCCTTCGGCCTCGAAGAGGTCGTTGCCCGCATCCGCGCCATCCTGCGCCGCACCATGGGTGCCGAGGAGGACGACGCCTTCCTGCGCGTCGGTGACCTCGTTATTGACGAAGACGCCCACGAGGTGACACGCGCCGGAGTCCAGATCGATCTGTCCCCCACCGAGTTCAAGCTCCTGCGCTACCTCGTTATCAACGCCGGGCGCGTCGTGTCCAAGATGCAGATCCTCGACCATGTGTGGGAATACGACTGGGACGGCGAGGTCGCCATCGTCGAGTCCTACATCTCCTACCTGCGACGCAAGCTTGCCGTCGAGGGCGCCTCCGGCGAACTCATCCACACCAAGCGGGGCGTCGGCTACATCCTGCGCGCCGAGGATTAACGTGCACCCCAGTCTGGCTCAACGTGTCGAGGCCTGGTGGGACACCAAACCCCTCGCCTCACAGCTCGTTACGCTCATCACGTTCCTGCTTGCCGTCGGACTCTCGCTGTCCGGCACCGTCATGATTGGCCTCTTGCAACGCCACCTGACCTCGCAGATCGACGACCAGCTCATCGCGACCGCGCACACGATCCAGATCTCCGCCTCATCAGCCACCTTCGCCGCCGACGGCCAGGGTGCCATCCCCACTCTCTACTACGTCCATATTCACGACGCAGATGGCCAGGATCGCTACCTCTACTCGGAGGACACACTCAAGGCGTCGGGCACACCCATCCTGCCCGAGCTGATCGATACGTCATCCGCGCCCATCTCCTCCTTCCGCACGCTGCCCGTCACAGTCCCCTCCTCAAAGACCGGACTCGGCTGGCGCGCACTCGTCGTCCCTGTCTACGACCAAGACACCGGATTATTCTCCGGATACATGACGATCGCCCTCCCCCTGTCCGACGTCCAGCACACCCTGCGCACCACGGCCTCGTACTTCACCGTCGCCGGCCTCATTATCGTCATCATCGGCGGCTGGGCGGGGCACGTCCTCGTACGACGTGCGCTCCTGCCACTACGCTCCATCGAATCCACCGCCGGCAAGATCGCCGCCGGCGACCTCACCAAGCGCCTCACCCCCCACCCGCCCACGACCGAAGTCGGCTCCCTGTCTCTCTCACTCAACTCTATGCTCACCCAGGTCGAGCAATCCTTCGAGGCACGTCAGGCCTCGGAACGAAAGATCAAACGCTTCGTCTCCGACGCCTCCCACGAGCTGCGCACCCCCCTGGCAGCGATCTCCGGATACTGCGAGCTGTACTCAATGGGCGGCGTGCCCGCCGAACGCATCGACGAAGTCATGGGCCGCATCGGCTCGGAGTCTGCCCGCATGGCCACCCTGGTCGAAGACCTCCTCACTCTCGCCCGGCTCGACGAGGGACGCCCACTCGACATTGCCGACATTGATCTGGTCAAGCTAGCTGACAACGCGGTCTTCGACCTGCAGGCGCTCGACCCCACGCGCACCGTCGGACTCACCGGCATCAACGGTCGCACTCCCCCGATGACCCTGATCGTTCCCGCCGACCGCGACCGCATCTCCCAAGTCTTCACCAACCTCATCGGGAACATCGTGCGCTACACGCCGGACGGTTCACCCGTCGAAATCGCGCTCGGCCGCAGCGGCGACACCGCCATCGTGGAACTGCGCGACCACGGCCCCGGCATCGACGAAACCGACCGCGGACGCGTCTTCGAACGCTTCTACCGGGCTGACTCCTCGCGCAACCGGCGCTCGGGCGGATCCGGCCTGGGACTGGCCATCGTCTCCGGAATCCTAGCCGCCCACCGAGGAAACGCCTCCCTGACGAAACCAAAGGCGGGGGCCTCACCGTCCGCATCGAACTGCCGATGGCGTGAACGACATAACGATGAGCGGAGCGACAGCCACTTTTCCCCTCAATCTCTACCGTTCACCAACTGACAGTTTCGAAAGAACCGCACGAATTGTGCTCGGTTCCTTACTCGCGAACGTGACCGCGAGGAAAAAGCGCACTAGCATGGCTCGGGTATTCCTCAACTAGGAGAGTGGCCCATGGGTGCACAAGCACCTCAGTGGCTGCTGGCGTCGTTCGTCGACGCCATGCAGCAAATCGGCGCGACTGCTGCCGAAACAGACCTTGAACATGAGGGCGCAGACCTCATGCAGCGTTGGAACGCACCCAATCGTCAGCTGCACAATCTGCGTCGGCTCATGAACACGCTGACCCATATCGACGAAATCGCTTCCTCCGCGCACGACCCTGACATCCTGCGCGTCGCAGCGTGGTACCACGGTGCCTTCCTCAACAAGGCCCTTGAGATCAAGCTCGGCGGCTTTCAGGCGAACTTCGCCGCGACCCGCTGTATCGAGCACGCGCATAGTCGCCTCACCAGCCTCGGCGTCTCTGACGAGGTCGTGGCACGCGTCGACGAACTCATCGCCTTCGTGACGCGCCACCGCGCCCCGCGGATGGATTTCGACGCGCAGGTCCTCGTGGATGCAGACCTGGCGGGCCTGTCCTGTAGCCCGCAGGAGTATAAGAAGATCCGCACTGCGCTGCGTGCCGAACTCGTCGAGCTGGACGACCTGCAATTCATCAAGGCCCGTATCGCCCTGCTCAAGAAGCTGCTCAGCTACGAGACCATCTACCAGTCCCCCCTCGGCTCCGCATGGGAGGACACCGCCCGCGCGAACCTCGAGGTCGAGCTGACGCGTCTCGAGCGCGATAAGGCGCAGCTGTGCGAGGCCGCCCAGGCCGACGACACCGACGATCCGGATGACTCGGATGACACGGACGAGACCCAGGAGGGGGCGGTCACCTCGACCGGCACGCTCATCATCAAGCGCCGTTCCATCAAGAAGCGCATTCCGGTCCACTCCGCCGACAATGAAGTGACGTCGACCGGCGTGTTGCCGCGCAAAATCGAGGAGCCACTGTACTCGGGCGAAGACGTGGAGACTACGTCCTCCCTTGAATCAGCCGTGGAGTCCCTGGATCTCCCCAACGCCGACTGAGTTCGTTTCACGCGCGTTTCACGGCCCGGCGTACCCTGCGGTGCGCCGGGCGTCGTGTATCCACAGGGACACACCCACATCTCGATTATCCACAGGGATGCGTCGCCTCATCCCGCTATCCACAGGCCCACAATTCCGCCTCGACTCCCCTACCAGCCTGCGCCTAGCGTTGAGCGCGACGGACCCACCCGGGGTCCCACGAAGGAGTGACATCATGACCGCTTACGCCGTTGACGCCGAGGAAATTTCGACAGCATCCGCTCAGGCCTGCGCAACCGCAGCCACGATCCGCACCGAAGTCGACACCCTCATGACACAGCTGCTAGGCCTCCAGGATTCCTGGACCGGCGGCGCGCAGATCAACTTCGAGACGACCATCAGCCAGTGGGAGGCCATTCAGACGCAGACGCACGACACCCTCGACCAGATCTCGTCGCAGTTGCAGGATGCGGCTACCACCTACTCGGACGCGGAAACCCACTCGATGGGATTGTTCGTGTAGCAGCACGCTTGAACCCGCGCGCCGGTCCGACCGCCCCCATGCGTCGGCCTCACCAGCCGATGAGAATCCGCAGATGCGTCGGGGGCGGGACCCCTCACAGGTCCCGCCCCCAGGCGTATCAGCTCAGCGCTACGCGGCTCAGTACATGCCGCCCATGCCGGCGCCCGCGTCGTCGCCACCGGCGGCCGGGGGCTCCGGCTTGTCGGCAACGACGGCCTCGGTCGTCAGGAACATGCCCGCGATCGACGCGGCGTTCTGCAGCGCGGAACGGGTGACCTTGACCGGGTCGGAGATACCGGCGGCCATCAGGTCGGTGTACTCGCCGGTCGCAGCGTTCAGGCCGTGGCCGGGCTCCATGTTGGCAACGCGGTCGGCGACCACGCCACCCTCGACGCCCGCGTTCTCAGCGATCTGCTTGAGCGGAGCGGAGACGGCCAGGCGCACAATGTTCACGCCGGTCGCCTCGTCGCCGGTGAGAGCATCGAGCTTGGGCAGCGCCACGGCGGCAGCCTGGATCAGGGCGACGCCGCCACCGGCGACCAGGCCCTCTTCGGAAGCCGCGCGAGCGTTACGAACGGCGTCCTCGATGCGGTGCTTGCGCTCCTTGAGCTCGACCTCGGTGGCCGCGCCGGACTTGATGACGGCGACGCCGCCAGCGAGCTTGGCGAGGCGCTCCTGCAGCTTCTCGCGGTCGTAGTCGGAGTCGGTGTTCTCGATCTCCTGGCGGATCTGGCGCACGCGGGCGTCCAGCATGTCCTTGTCGCCAGCACCCTCGACGATGGTGGTCTCGTCCTTGGAGACGACGATCTTGCGGGCGCGGCCCAGCAGCTCGAGGTCAGCGTTCTCGAGGGAGAGGCCGACGGTCTCGGAGATGACCTGGCCGCCCGTCAGGATGGCCATGTCCTGCAGCATCGCCTTGCGGCGCTCGCCGAAGCCGGGGGCCTTGACGGCCACGGACTTGAAGGTGCCGCGGATCTTGTTGACGACCAGCGTAGCGAGGGCTTCGCCCTCGACATCCTCGGCGATGATCGCCAGGGGCTTACCGGTCTGCATGACCTTCTCCAGGACGGGGACGATGTCCTTGACGTTGGAGATCTTGGAGTCCATGAGGAGGACGTAGGCGTCCTCGAGGACGGCTTCCTGGCGCTCCTGGTCGGTCACGAAGTAGGCCGACAGGTAGCCCTTGTCGAAGCGCATGCCCTCGGTGGTCTCCAGGGTAGTGTCGAAGGAGTTGGTCTCCTCGACGGTGACAACGCCCTCGGCACCGACCTTTTCGAAGGCCTCGGCAATAAGCTTGCCGATGGCGGGGTCGTTGGCGGAGATGGAAGCCGTGGCGGCGATCTGCTCGGTGGTCTCGACGGGCTTGGCGTCGGCGTGCAGCTGGGCGACGATGGCCTCGACGGCCTGGTCGATGCCACGCTTGAGGGCGATCGGGTTGGAGCCTGCGGCAACGTTACGCAGGCCCTCGTGGACCAGCGCCTGTGCCAGAACGGTCGCGGTGGTCGTGCCGTCACCCGCGACGTCGTCGGTCTTCTTGGCAACTTCCTTCACCAGCTCGGCGCCGATGCGCTCGAACGGATCGTCCAGGTCGATTTCCTTGGCGACGGAAACACCATCCTTGGTGATCGTGGGGGCACCCCACTTCTTGTCGAGCACGACGTTGCGGCCCTTGGGGCCAAGCGTCACCTTGACGGTGTCGGCCAGCAGGTTGAGGCCGCTCTCCATGCCACGACGGGCATCTTCATCAAACTTGATGATCTTGCTCATTGAAAATGTGTCCTTCCGCGATGCGGATCGGGTTCGATGCCCGCGACGGACGGCCGCCCTTGTGAGACGACCTCATCGAACCGATGCTCTTATCACTCTCCATGTCGGAGTGCTAACTAAGATTCTGGCACTCACCACCCCAGAGTGCAAGGCGAGGTCACTGAGATTGAGTCGTATGCGCTCAGGGCGTAACGCGCCCACGTGGCCTCGATAGACGCTCATCGCCCGTCCCCCACGCGGGAGACGGGCGACTCAGATGCGATAGAGCGAACAATCAGCGCAGGACGATCACCACGTCAGGATTGCCGAGTCCGCTCTGCTGACGAACGGTGTCAATGCCCAGCTTGGACGCAATATCCTTCGCGGTGGCCTCCATTTTCGGGTCCTCATAGAAGACGGTAGACGTCGTATTCGTCCAATTGGCATCCGCGTTGGCAGCGGAGGTACCGGCGTAGCCCGCATCGTTGAGGATGGTCACCTTCTGGGCAGCGAAGCCCTGTGTTTCAGTGCCATTGAGAACCGAAATCACGGCACCATGATCCGGTTCAGCGGAGGCAGCGGAGGACGAGGGACTCGACGAGGGGGTGGGTTCGACTGAAGGAGCGGCACTCGGCGCCGCAGCGCCCGGTGACGCCCCCCGGGTGGCGGGCGCTTGGGCACTGCTCGACGTTGCCGGGACGGGCTGCACGCTGACATTTGTGGTCTGCCCGCGGTACAGGGCGGTCGCTGCCACCCAGCCGAGCGCGGGAACGATCACGAGAATGGCCAGAAACGGCCACACGTTCTTCCACTTCGACGGCTTGGGGCGGTGCATGCCGACGGGCATGTCTTCGCCAGCGCGGTCAAATTCATCCCTTGGGTACTGAGAACTCACGTCTTCAGACTATCGGAAAAGCGCTGGGCTGGCTCGTGTGGCACGCGGGAAGTGTGTGGCACCATGTGCAGCATTAGTCTAGTGCTATGAATGATTACAATCCGCGCCCCTTGGCTGAGTTGATCGATCCGGGCTGGGCCCGCGCACTGGCTCCGGTGGAGGAACGCGTCCACGAATTGGGCACCATGCTAGCGAAAGACGTCGAGGAAGGCCACGGCTATCTGCCCGCTGGCACGGACGTGCTACGCGCGTTCACGTACCCCTTCGATGAGGTGAAGGTCTTGATCGTGGGGCAGGACCCATACCCGACACCGGGTCACGCGATGGGATTGTCGTTTTCCGTGCGCCCGGGGGTGGCACTGCCCAAGTCGCTCATTAATATTTTCCGCGAACTCGGGGATGACATCGGTTGCCCGGCCCCGACCTCGGGCGATTTGACGGCGTGGAGCGAGCAGGGTGTGTGTCTGCTCAATCGAGTGCTGACGGTCCGTCCGGGTGCGCCCGCCTCACATCGTGGGCGCGGCTGGGAGGAGGTCACGCAGTGTGCGATTGACGCGCTAGTGGCTCGCCGACGCCCGGACGGCTCACGCGCTCCGCTCGTGGCGATCTTGTGGGGCAAGGATGCGCAGTCGCTGGCGCCTCGGCTCGGCGAGACGCCGATTATCGCGTCCCCGCACCCTTCCCCATTGTCGGCGTATCGCGGTTTCTTCGGGTCGCGGCCGTTTTCGCGTGCGAACGCACTGTTGGATGAGCAGGGGGCGCGCGGCGTCGACTGGTCGCTCGGCTGAGCGCGGCGGATGGCTGATGAACGAGGCCGTGGCCGGTTCCGCGGGGCACTTCCGGGGGCTTGCCCCGGCCTCGCGCATCTGTGATGGGGCCTGAGGGGCGCGCGGCGTCAGTGCCGCACTGTGGACTCCTCGGAGCCGGCTATCGGACTCGAACCGATGACCTGCTGTTTACAAGACAGCTGCTCTACCAACTGAGCTAAGCCGGCGGCGCACACTAGTGTGCCACAGGTTGGGGTAAGCGCGCACGGGCGAGCGTCATTCGTACCCGACACGTGACGCGTGACAGTGACGAACTCGCGCACCCGCGACCACTGCGTGGGATAGCGACTCCAGATACGACGGTGGGGTGGGTCCGATGCCTCGGACCCACCCCACCTCAGTGCGAGACTCAGTCGGAACTGGTCGTCGTCTCGGCGCTCTGCGTCGCCTCCTCGCCACTCCGGGAAGGCACGGCGGCCTCGGACTGGGGCAGATCACTGGGTGCCTGCGTGGCGGAGTCAGCGAAACCGAAGAGTTCCTTGAGCGACTCACGCGTGCTTTCGATGGTCTTCCCCAGGGTCACAACGCTCGAGTGATCCTTGACGAACTCGGGGGTGCCGAGCTGGTTGGGCTGACGACCGCTGTACTGTGCGTCCTTCCATGCATTCGAGGAGGCTTCGAGGTAGGACTCAACGGCGTTGACCGGGAAGGTCGCGACCACGTCAGAAGGAACGCCAACCTCGGTCGCGATCTGCTTGACCTGCTTCCACGAGGGGTCAAGGTTCTGCACGACCGTGCCGTTGCCGGCCTGGAACTGGGTACGGAAGTAGGCCAGGAGTGCGTGGTGGAATTCGATCCACTTGTCGGGTGCCTTCTGGGCGACGACGAGCGAGGCACCCGTGGCGGGCTTGAGGTAGTTCATATTCACTGTGATGACGGGCTGAAGCTCGAGGTTGTAGTGCCCCTCGGACGCCCAGGTCGTCAGATCTTCACCCAGGGCAGCATCGACGTCAGCACAGGCATGGCATGAGTAGTCGAAGTACTCCGTGAGCGTCGGCAGGTTGGGATCCGGCTCGGCGGACACACCGTTCCCGTTGACAACAATGGGTCGCCCGTCGGCGTATACGCCGAGAACATCGGAGGGTTCGACGTTGCGTGCGGCGCTAACTTCGCTCTGCTGCTGCCAAATCACACCGCCAACGGCGGCAATGATGGCCAGCACGATGAGGCCAACAGCAGAGATAACGATGATGCGGGTGCGACGCTCAGCGCGCTGCTGCGCGAGCCGCATCTCGGAGGCTTTGGCGCGCAGGGGATCGACGCTGCGCTGCTGCTTCTGAGCCATGAAGATACCTTCCAAACTTAGTTGAATATTGCAATATTATCGAGTAAGGCTGACCCGCGCCTAGTTAGACGCACCACCCGTCCCAATGAGCCAGGAGATCAGCAGGAAGCCAACGCAACCGATTGACAACAGGGCGCGCCCCCAGATCGGACGAATGCTAGAACGCACTGTTTTGGCGAGTCCAACGCGCAGGTCGGCAGCGAAAGGTACGAGCCACGCGGTCACGAGCATCGACGCACCAAGCGCCCAGACGATGATGACTCCTGCAGGATCGCTCAGCCAGAAGTTACTACGCGACAGACGTAGAGACGTCGCGACCTCCGTGGGCCACCCCCACTGCACAGATCCGTCGTGCGCGAAGGAGAGAACGATCCACACCAGGTAGGGAAGGACAGCTCCGACCGCGAGCGCAAGGAGTGTCGTACCGAGTGAGCGGGCAAGAAGGATCGGAGCCATGGCGATGGCGGCGGCATCGTCGCTGGCGCGGGGGCCGTACTGCTCGCGCCGACGCTCTAGCCACCTGTCCATGGCACCGACAAGCCCCCAGGCGGTCAGTGCGACACCGACGATGAGCGTACCGCTGAGGCCGAAGATGAGAGGGAGCGCGGCAAGCGTGAGCAGCAGGACACCGCCGGAGACCCAAGCACTGCCTGAAGCAGACGAGGCATCGGTCCGATTCGGGTACTGCTGCCCGCGAGCCTGCCACGCTGGCGGCTGTCCCGCGTTGCTGGCGCGGACCCGCATGCCTGCGCGTGGATCGCCCGTCGGGGCCGCCAGGCCGGGTTGCGGAGCGCCCATGGGGACGGGTCTGCCCGACGGTGCCGTTTCCGCGGAACCGTAAGCGCCGCGCGGGTAGCCGTAGGCGTTCTGGGCACCGGCGAACGGGGCCTGAGAAGCACTGTATCCGCCCTGCTGCCCGGGGTAGCCACCCTGGCCGTAGGGCCGCACCGAGCCGGTCGAGTCCGCGGGTTCGGCACCAGTCCAGCTCTGATCCTCGTCGTCAGCTTCGTCCCACTCCTCGTCGCCCTGGTCGCCCTCGTCGGAACCCTCCCATTCCTGGTCGCCCTCGCCGGATTCCTCCCACTCCTGGTCGCCCTCGCCGGATTCCTCCCACTCCTGGTCGCCCTCGTCGGACTCTTCCCAGGACTCGTCGCCAGACTCATCCCAGTCCTCGTCGCTACCCTCCGAAGCCTCATCGTCCCAGGTCTCTTCCTCGGCATCCTCGTCCCACTCGTCGTCTCCCCAGGAGACCGATTCGGTATCGACCTGTTCGGTATGGTCATTGGCGGCCGTGAATTCTGAGGGGTCGCGACGCGGGTGGACGGGGTAGGTGACGGGGCGCGCACCGGCCGCGTCGGGGCGCGATGTGATCTCGTCCCATTCCGGGGGTGCTGCGATTTCCTGCGGGTCGGAGTTGACCATCTGGGTACGTTCGCCAGTGTCGAGCAGCTGTGCCCAGTTCACGGTGACGTAGTCGAGTTCGCCGGGTGCCCAGCCAACCGCGCTCATGAGGTGCGCGACGATCAGCGACGGCGAGGGGCGCACGTCGGGATTGGGCGACAGGCCGCCACCGAGCGCATCGGAGACCATCGGGTGCAGACCTGCCAGGTCGGGTTCGCCCTCGATGACGCGCATCATGGTCGCCATGACGTCGCCTTTACCGAAGGGGGCACGCCCAGTCGCGCAGGACAGCAGGGTGGCGCACCAGGCCCACCAGTCGGACTCCTTTGTGGCGGGCTTGCCGCGCAGGAGCTCGGGTGCCGTATAGCCGGCAGAACCCGAGACGAGGCCGGTGCGTGTCAGGTGCTGATCGTCGACCGCCATGGCGATGCCGAAGTCGAGGAGGACGGGACCGCGCGACGAACAGATAATGTTCGAGGGCTTGATATCTCGGTGAATGATGTTGGCGTGGTGGACGGCAGCGATCGTCGACGCGAGGTGATAGGACAGCGCGGCGACGCCGCGCAGCGGGATCGGGCCGGAGGAGAGGATCTCCGCCAGAGTTGGACCCTCGACATACTCGGAGACCACGAAAGGCTGGCTCGCGTCAATCTCCGCATCGATGATGTGCGCGACGAAGGGGGGAACGTACGGAATTAACGGTACGCACCTCGCGCTCGAGGCGGGCCCGAGATTCCTCCGACGTCGCAAGCGCGGGGTGCATGACCTTCAGGGCGACACGCGTGCCACCCCCATCTTCAGCAAGCCACACAGTGCCCGCGCCACCCGTACCGAGCCGGCGAATCAGGCGGTAGCCTCCCAGTTCGTTTCCTTCATCCACGCTCCCAGCCTACCGGTCTCATCCCGCATCTGCGTCCACCGGCGGAGGAAACCACGACCTCGGACACAGAAACGAGGCGGCCCCCACACCCGAGTCGAAGCCGGGGAATCCACCTGGTGGCCGGAACTATACAGAAACGCGCAGACATGATACGTTCAATCCTGGTCGCGCGCGGAACGATCCGCGTTCGTACCCCGTGGGCGAAGACGCTCCACGGTCGCCCCACAACGGATCGTCCGGCACGTACCTGCCGGTGGGAAGGAATTGAACATGGCAAGCGTAACCTTCGATCACGCGTCCCGCGTGTACCCCGGTGCCGATAAGCCTGCTGTCGACCAGCTGTGCCTCGACATTGCGGACGGTGAGTTCCTCGTCCTCGTCGGCCCCTCCGGCTGCGGTAAGTCCACCTCCCTGCGCATGCTCGCAGGCCTGGAGGACGTCAACGGCGGCCGCATCCTCATCGGCGACAAGGACGTCACGGACGTTCCCCCGAAGAACCGCGACATCGCGATGGTCTTCCAGAACTACGCGCTCTACCCGCACATGTCCGTGCGCGAAAACATGGGCTTCGCCCTGAAGATTGCAGGCGTGTCCAAGGAGGAGATCAACAAGCGCGTTGAAGAGGCCGCGAAGATCCTCGACCTGGAGCCCTACCTGGACCGCAAGCCCAAGGCTCTGTCCGGTGGCCAGCGTCAGCGCGTCGCCATGGGCCGCGCGATCGTTCGTAAGCCCCAGGTGTTCCTCATGGACGAGCCTCTGTCGAACCTGGACGCGAAGCTGCGTGTGCAGACCCGTACGCAGATCGCCTCCCTGCAGCGTGAGCTCGGCGTCACCACCGTATACGTCACCCACGACCAGACCGAGGCCCTGACGATGGGCGACCGCATCGCGGTCCTCGCCGGCGGCCTCCTCCAGCAGGTCGGTACCCCGCAGGAAATGTACGAGCGTCCCGCCAACGAGTTCGTTGCCGGCTTCATCGGCTCCCCCGCCATGAACCTGGGTACCTTCACGGTGGACGGCGAGTGGGCGAAGATCGGACCGGCGCGCGTGCCCCTGTCGGAGGCCACCCGCGCGGCACTGACCCCCGAGGACGGCGGAAAGATCAAGATCGGCTTCCGCCCCGAGGGCCTGGACGTCGTCGACGAGAGCGTCGAGGGCACCATCCCCGTCGAGGTTGACTTCGTCGAGGAACTCGGCTCCGACGCCTACGTCTACGGCCACCTGGTCGGCGACGAGCGTGGTGAGGGTCTGGGTTCCGGTGCCGAGGGCACCAACAAGCAGCTGATCGTGCGCGTTCCCCCGCGCACTGCCCCCGGTCGCGGCGGCGTCCTGTACGTGCGCATCCGCGAAGGCCAGCAGCACAACTTCTCGGCTGCCACGGGCGTTCGTCTGCCCGAGTGACGCGCAAGCCCGCGCTGCCCTGCTGACTTGCCCCGGCCTCGTCTGTTCATCTCCCGGACGAGGCCGGGGCACGTTCGTACGTACGTGTTCTACACCGCGAAGTGATGGCCGCTGAGCTGCGAGTTAGTCATGACGGTCAGGAAATGAGACAATAGGTATATGGCTCTGGACATTACGGCTGCCGCGGTCGACCCCGCGCTCCTCGACCTCCCCTGGGATATTCCACTGGAGGAGTGGCCGTCGTCCCTGCTCGCAGCGCTCCCCCGCGGCATTTCCCGCCACATCGTGCGGTTCGTGAACCTGTCCGGCCGCGTCCTGGCGGTCAAGGAGATCGGTGAGACGGTCGCACACCACGAGTACGACATCCTGCGCGACCTCTCGCGCTTGGACGCACCCTCCGTCGACCCGGTCGCGGTCATCACGGGACGGGTGGGGCGCGACGGCGAGGAACTCAACGCGGTCCTGATCACCGAGCACCTGCAGTTCTCGCTCCCCTACCGCGCCCTGTTCTCCCTGTCGATGCGCGAGGACACGGCGACCCGCCTCATCGACGCCCTCGCCCTGCTGCTCGTGCGCCTGCACCTCATCGGCTTCTACTGGGGCGACGTCTCCCTGTCGAACACACTCTTCCGTCGCGACGCGGGAGAGTTCGCCGCCTACCTGGTGGACGCCGAAACAGGCGAGCTGCACCCCAAGCTGACCCCCGGCCAGCGCGAATACGACGTGGACCTGGCGCGTACGAACATCATCGGCGAACTTATGGACCTTCAGGCTGGCGGCTATTTCACCATGGACGCCGACCCGATTGACGTCGGCGACCGCATCCGCACCCAGTACGACCTGCTGTGGAACGAGGTCACCGCCGAAGAGTACCTGCCCAATGACCAGCGCCAGTATCTGGTCAGTGAGCGTATCCGTCGCCTCAACGAGCTGGGTTTTGACGTCGCCGAGCTGCACATGGCGTCGGATGATGCGGGCGAGCACCTGGTCATTCAACCGAAGGTGGTCGACGCTGGCCATCACAACCGTAAGTTCATGCGCCTGACCGGCATGGATGTCGGCGAGCACCAGGCGCGTCGACTCCTCGGTGACATTGATGCATGGCGTGCCACACACGATATGCAGGACGTGCCCCCTCGAACAGGCTGCGCACGAGTGGCTCACCGACGTTTTTGCGCCCGTCGTGCGCGCAATTCCCCGAGAATTGGCCGGCAAGCTCGAACCCGCCCAGCTCTACCACGAGTACCTGGAGCACCGCTGGTACATGGCCCAGCAGGTCGGCCACGATGTGTCGCGTGACGAGGCTCTGGCCTCGTACGTGCATAACATTTTGCCGTCCAAGCGAGACGAGGCCGTCCTCATCGAACCCGGGCCCGGCCGTTCCTCCATGTTTAGTGCGGCGACGCACCCCGACCTCTGGTGACGGGGTAGCCCCGCACCGATCACCCTAGGAGCATCCATGTCCGATTTTCCCCGTATTTTCGCCCACCGTGGCGCGTCCTCGCTCGCGCCGGAAAACACGATCGCCGCGTTTTCCAAGGCCATGGAGGTCGGTGCTCGCTGGTTCGAGTTCGATGTGGATATCATCGGCGACGGCTCGCTGATCGTCATTCACGACGACACCTTGGACCGTACGACGAACGGATCCGGATCCTACTACCAGCTCGGATTCTCGGATATTCGCCGCCTAGACGCGGGCCGCTGGTTCTCCGACACCTATCGTTTCGAGCGTATCCCCGAGGCGGCTGACGCCCTCGCCTTCGCCCACGCTCAGCAGATGGGGGTCAATCTGGAGATCAAGCCCTGCGCGGGTGGTGCGCGCCTGCGCGAGCGCCTCATCGAGTCGCTGGCTGTCACGCTGCGCGGGGAGAAGGTCCCCTCCCGCCTCATCGTCTCTTCCTTCGATCACGAGCTGCTCACCGCTTTCCACGAGGCATGCCCCACCGTCGCGCTCGGCTGGCTCATCGAGCGCGCGTCCGACGAGTGGCGTGAAGGCGCGACCGCGCTGGGCGCGAGCGCCATCCATCCCGGCGTCAAGGGGCTGACGGCCTCCGACGTGCGCGCGATGCGCGACGCGGGCTTCGAGGTTAACGTGTGGACGGTCAACGACGTGGATCAGGCGCGCGAGCTGGCCTCGTGGGGCGTCACCGGCATCTTCACCGACCGCCCGCAGGATTTCCCCGCCGAGGCCTTGGCTCGGTAAGGGGAGCGGGCGCGCTCGCTCGCGACAGACACAACGGCCGGGGTCGCGTGAGCGACCCCGGCCGTGCTACATCAGGCGTGAGGGCTTACGCCTCGCCCGCACGGCGCGCGAAGCGCTTGGAGACGTGCTTAGCGAGCGACAGCTCCGCAATTGAGTCGACGACCATGAGGCCGCCGACGATGCCGGCGAAGCGCAGCCAGCCGGAGCGAGGCGCGGGGGCGCGCACGGCGGCCACCAGCATGCTGACGCCGACGATTGCCTCGGCTGCGACGGCGGCGTGGATAATCCACGGGCGTTCGACGGCGACCGACTCGTAGGAGTTCCACAGGGGCTTGACCATCGACTGGGGCTGCCCCATCATGATGTCCACGCTGCGGCCGATCGCGTTGGAAATGCCGCGCGCGAGGTGCACGGTGACGCCTTCGACGTCCTCAGCATCGGTAGTGCCCAGGAGGAAACCCGCGACGGAGCCGGGCAGGCCGAGGGCGCGCACGACCTTCCACACGGATTCTTCGCCCGTGGTTGCCACGGATGCCCACAGGGCGTCAGCGTCGGCACCGGGCACGGCTCGGGCGATGGCCAGCAGATCGAGGCGATCGCCCACCAGGTCGATGACCTCGCCGGGCAGGTCCTGGGCTTTGTCGTGGCCGCCGGGCACGATGGCCGCGTCCATGCCCCAGTTGTGGGACACGATGTGCTCGAGGTGGTCGTCGGTCACCAGGAATACCTGGAACTCGCCGTCTGTGACGGATAGGGTGACGAGCGGCAGGTCGCCGAAGTTCCAGCCTTCCTTCTCGGCGGGCAGCTCCGCGAGGAGCGCGCGGTGATCGTCGGCAAGCTCGAGGTCCCCCAGGTCGACGCCTTCAAGGGCCGCCAGGAGCGGTACGGACGACGCGGGGGTGCGACCGATCTCAACGATGCGTGTGGGCTTTGCCTCTGTGGCCTCGGTCGTTTCCTCCTCCGAGGGCCACACCTTACCCAGTGGCGAATCTCCCTCGGGCAGGTGGTCGGCGCTGGCGTTGCCGATACGGACTTCAGCCTTGAAGAGAATGGCGAGTTCGTCGGCCAGCTCCGCGGGGGTCGGGCCGGGAACGACTGTCGTCGCGCCCGCGGGGACGGTAGCGACGCGCTCATCGGCAACCGCGACGTTGAGGCCGAGCAGCTGCGGCGAGGAGGGGAACCATTCGATCTGAGTGAGGATCGCGCGTTTCTTCAGTTCGCCGGCGACGGCGCTGGGGTCCAGCTCGTGACCGATGATCATGCCTTCAATGCGGGTCCAGTCCTGGGCCATGTCACTACCTTCCTGTTCGTGGCGAGGTCATCTCACCACACATTGTTCCATTGTGTCGCGTGGCATGCGTTTTCGCTCGCCGCGCGGTCAGTTCCGAGAAAGTTATTGTTCCGTGCCGCCCCATTCGACGACCGTGAAGCCGCTGCGGGTCGGTGTCGAAGCGAAATTCTGCGGCGTGACAACCGTGGAGGCCTCCGCCTTGCGCATCGTCATGAACACCCGAATGAAGGTGTCGGGCACGACCTGCTTACCGGCCTCGTCCGCGAACGAATAGGTCACCTGCTGAGCGTAGGAGGAGGCATCGAAGGACACGAACGTGTACTCGTTCGCACGAATGCGCGGTGCCCAGTAGGTGATGAAATCGGCCGCCTCCTTGTCACTCAGGCCCAACTGGGCCAGCTTCTCCTCCAGGAACGGCACCGCGTCCTCACGCGCAACGACGAAGCCTGCTCGGGAGACGTCAAGGAGACCGGCCCGTCCCAGAACAGGGAGGGATAGGTGCGCCCACTCGCGTCGGTGAGCGTGCCGTCGGGCGCGGCACTGATGGTCCACGAGGCCCGGGTCCCCTCCTCCGTCTGCACCTGACGCTCCGGGGCGGGATACACCGTCCCCAGCTCACCCTCAACGTCCAGTGTCACCGCCAGCTGCCGCTCCTCCTGCGGATACAGGTACAGGACCGGCTTATAAGCCTTTTCCCGTGTGGGCATCCTCGTCGGAAGCGGAACAGGAACGAGAGTGGGGCCGTCCGTCTGCGTGCACTCGTCCCCCGCGCACTCATCTTCAAACGCGGGAAGCACCCCGAACACGAGAACAACAGTGCCAATAATCGCTCCGACGATGACCGACACAATGATGATCAGCGTTTTCCTCATGACACCCGTGTCCTTCCCGTGCGGCCCAGCGGTGGGCGCTCACTCAGTCGCGGCAGTCGGCCCGCGTGGCACCATCATAAGCAACCCCTTCCAGCGCTTTCAACGTTCCTACCTTCCAGCGGCACCCAGCCACGGCCTCGTCACCCGAGAATGAGACGATGCATTGAGTCACACGCCCGACGCTGCTATTCTGACCAGTTGCGCGGCGCCACCCACGAGCGCGTCGCACCCCTCACCTGAAAGCACCAATCATGCCTTTCGTAACCATCGCGGCACTCATCGTCGCTGCATTCGTCCTCATCTCCCTCTTCCTGTGGGCAAGCTTCGTGTCCGCTTCCCCGGGCGAAGTCAAGGTCATTTCCGGCCCGCGCGGCCAGCGCGTCCTCCACGGCAAGACGGGGTGGAAGATTCCCCTCCTCGAGCGCGTGGACACCATGACCGCCTCGATGATCTCCGTCGACGCTCAGACCACGGACTTCGTTCCCACCAACGACTACATCAACGTGCGCGTCGACGCGGCCGTCAAGGTCCGCATCGCGACCGATGATGACACGCTGTTCAAGGCAGCGACACGTAACTTCCTCTACAAGACGACCTCCGAGATCTCCGAGGAGGTACGTGACACCCTTGAGGGGCACCTGCGCGCCATCATCGGCCAGATGAAGCTCACCGACATCATCACCGACCGCGCCGCCTTCTCCGAGCGCGTCCAGGAGAACGCGAAGCAGGACCTGGAGGAGATGGGCCTCCTGATCGTCGCGTTCAACATCCAGAACGTCACCGATCAGAACGGCGTCATCGACAACCTCGGTATCGACAACACCGAGCAGATCCGCAAGACCGCCGCCATCGCCAAGGCGAACGCGCAGAAGGAGGTCGCGCAGGCGACCGCCATCGCCCAGAAGGAAGCGAACGACGCGCAGGTCGCCTCGCAGCTGGAAATCGCCCAGAAGCAGACGGACCTCGCTAAGCGCCAGGCGGCTCTGAAGGTCGAGGCCGACACCGAGAAGGCGAAGGCGGACGCCGCCTACGAGATCCAGTCACAGATTCAGCGCCGCGACATTGAGCGCGAGACCGCGCAGGCTGACATTGTCAAGCAGGAGCAGCAGGCGGTCATCAAGGAGAAGGAAGTCGTCGTCACCAAGCAGGCCCTGCAGGCCGAAGTGAACGCGAAGGCCGACGCTGAGCGCTACGCCGCCGAGAAGAAGGCTGACGCGGCCCTGTACGCGCGTCAGCGTCAGGCCGAGGCCGAGGCCTTCGAGCGCACCAAGAAGGCCGACGCCGACAAGCAGGCCATGCTCGCCGAGGCCCAGGGTATTGAGGCGCGTGGCCGCGCCGAGGCGTCCGCGATTGGCGCGAAGCTGACGGCCGAGGCCGAGGGCCTCGAAAAGAAGGCCGAGGCCATGACGAAGATGAACCAGGCGGCCGTCCTGGAGATGTACTTCCGTGCCCTGCCTGAGGTCGCTCGCGCCGTGGCCGAGCCGCTGTCCAAGGTCGACACGATCACCATGTACGGCGAGGGCAACAACGCTCAGATGGTCGGCGATATCACGAAGTCGATCAGCCAGATCAACGCGGGCCTGGGCGATTCGCTGGGCCTGGACCTGCAGCAGATGTTCACCGCGCTCGTAGGTGCCAAGGTCGTCTCCCCCACCATCTCCGAGGCCGTTGAGGAGGGCGTGCGCGACGCCTCCATCCCGAAGCCTCCGCAGGGGTGAGCGAGGCTCATTCTCACGGCGCGTCACCACGCGTGATGCGCCCGCGTGACGCGACAGTGTCCGAGGTGCACCCATGCGCGAGGTGCGACAGCTATTGATAGTGGCCGCTCGCAATACGGGTCGCTCGCGATACATAGCGCGTGGAAGGCGCGGGCGGGATCCTACGGGGTCCCGCCCCGCTGCTATGCGTTCCTGGTTGTCGACGTCCAGCCGTTGGAGCCCACACCGCCGCTAGCCCTTTCCTAACTCTCGACGCCCCCATTCCACCGTCAGTGCGCTGATCCGCCATCGGCATCCTGCTCCACCATCGGCGCCATGCTCCACCATCGGTGCCCCTCTCCACCGTTACACCCGCCTCCCCCACAAAAGTCGCACGTAATTTAATCCGGTTACTTTTTGAGATACCTAGAAAACGTTGCAATTCCAACGACGCTATTTCACATGTTTAAGTAGTCGCGGGGGAATTACGTGCGACGTTGGTGAGAAACCATCATGTGTCGCAACCTGGCTTCCCGGCGTTACAAGCACGACTAGAATCCAGCCGAACCTAGCGAGAACCTAGAGCAAAAAAAGCCATCAAAACCCTCCACACGACGTAGCCACCTACTTATGCTTATACTTAAGCATGGAACACATAGCGAAAGGCTCCCTCCTCGTGAGGGTTGGGGCCGCCCTGAGCAGCCTTGTTCTTCTCGGTGTGTCAGGACTGGCCTACCTGTTGGTCGCCGACGTTTATGACACGTATCCGCAACTCGCCTATCGCACTGTCTTTACAGTCATCGGTGTGCTCATACCCCTCCCGCTCGCTTTCTTCTTCGGGTTTGTCGCACTTCGCATCCGTACTCTGTCGCTACAGCAGCTGATGACATGCGCAGCACGATGCATGTGGAGCTTCTTCGGTCTCTTCCTGCTGACCTGGTTGCTTGAGGGACTCCTCATCGGAGAGGCACCCGGCCCCTTTATGTACGTATGCGTCGGCACGCTCATCCTGTCGGCAACAATCGCGCGCCTCCTCATGCTCGGCGCACGCGCCGCGAATCACGCATAGGACCAGGCCGGGCTACACACAAACGACAAGCGCAGCCGGTGCGGAGACCGCCGCGGGGCTGATCAGCGTTTCCGGGTGGGCTTAGGCTTGTGTTGTTAACACTTCGCGAAGCGGTCCTACGTGCGGCATAACGGTTTACCACTCCAACTAGCGGGTCCACGTGCGGACAACGCGCCATTGCAAGAGACCACATCCGCCAAAGCGCAGACCCATTCAACCAAAACAGCACATTTTCAGCGTTTTTCACCCAATGGGTCTGCACTCTGGCTACCACAGGACCTAACGCCGCGGCTTTAACGCCACCCAACGGGGCAATGACGCCTTCCAAAGCCCCAACACGGAGGCGACACGCCACCAAAGAGCTTCGCATGGCGCAAACCCCCGCAACCGACTGATTGAAGACCATCGCAACGCCCACAACACCTGGAACCAACTCCCGCTAAACGCAGGGACCCCTCCGACGAGCACTTGCACGGATGGACTCTCCACACGCGGATAGGTTATCGCCACGCGGATAGGTTAATAAGCTATCCACATGCTCATAACCTATCCCTATCGCAATAACCTATCCGCGTACGCAGCCGGTTTCGTCGATACGGAGAGCAGAGAAAGTTCGGAGACCCTGGCCACGGTGCCGGTGGGCGGTGGCAGGGCCTGGTCGGACAACAAGCCGGTGCACCTCCACACACAGCACCGCAGGCACCGCCGGTGTGGAGGGCGCCGGAGGATCCGGAGGGCCAGGACGGGCTTCGAGATCGACCACTCCGAGCCGCAGGCTCGCGTGTGGCGATCACGCGGGCGGGCTGTCGTCCACCGGCACACACAGCGGCCAGGCCCAACAAGATAGGCCCCGCGGCAGCCGGAAATCTGTCGGGACAACAAGCAACATCAGAAAGAGGCGGGCCGCTACCCTAGGCACCAACATGCAAGTACCAACACGTAGACGTGCTGGGAGATGCAGGCACAACGAAGCCGCCCGGCCCCACAGGGGCCGGGCGGCTCACACGTTAGGCCGCTAGGCGGCTCTCAGCGATTGTTTCAGCGCATCTGGGTGCCGTCGGAACCCAGGCGCTGGCAGGCCTCGACGACGCGAGCGGCCATGCCGGCCTCGGCCGACTTGCCCCACGTGCGCGGGTCGTACTGCTTCTTGACGCCGACCTCGCCATCGATCTTGAGGACGCCGTCGTAGTTGCGCAGCATGTGGTCAACGACCGGGCGGGTGAACGCGTACTGGGTGTCGGTGTCGACGTTCATCTTGATGACGCCGTTGGCGACAGCGGTGGCGATCTCCTCGGCGGTGGAGCCGGAGCCGCCGTGCATGACCAGGTCGAAGGGACGGTGGTCGAGGCCGAAGTGCTCCGCGACCTCCTTCTGGATGGTGCCGAGCAGCTCGGGACGCAGCTTCACGTGGCCGGGCTTGTAGGCACCGTGCACGTTGCCGAAGGTCAGAGCGGTGATGTAGCGGCCGTTCTCGCCGAGGCCCAGGGCCTCAACGGTCTTGATGCCGTCTGCGGTGGAGGTGTAGAGCTTCTCGTTGATCTCGCCAACGACGCCGTCTTCCTCGCCGCCAACAGCGCCGACCTCGATCTCGAGGATGGTGTTGGCCTTGACGGACATGGCGAGCAGTTCCTTCGCGATCTCGAGGTTCTCGTCGAGCGGGATCGCGGAACCGTCCCACATGTGGGACTGGAAGGTGGGGAGCTTGCCGTCGGCAACCTGGCCGGCCTCGATCTCGAGGAGGGGGCGGACCCAGGAGTCGATGTTCTGCTTGGCGCAGTGGTCGGTGTGCAGGGCGACGGTGATGCCGTAGTTCTTGGCAACCTCGTAGGCGTAGGCGGCGAGGGCCAGCGAGCCGGTGACGCGGTTCTTGATGGTGGAGCCGGAGCCGTATTCGGCGCCGCCGACGGACACCTGGATGATGCCGTCGGACTCTGCCTCGGCGAAGCCCTGGAGGGCAGCGGTGATGGTCTGGGACGAGGTCACGTTGATCGCGGGGTAGGCGAACTTGCCATCCCGTGCGCGATTCAGCATCTCTGCGTAGACCTCAGGGGTTGCGATAGGCACTTGGAGCCTCCTAATCGAGTGACAGTTTTGTCGAGATCGATTCTCTCACATTTTGTACGTGTGGGGAGGGGCAGGAAGTCCCGTTTGGACGGTTTTCTTCCAACCCCTTCCCTGTCGTTATGCGTCGGTTGACACCTCTGTTATGTGTCAGTTGGCGTGACCGACGCGGACTCCGAGTTCGGCGACAGACATGACGTCGGTAAGGGTCTCCGCGACGTCACCCTGCGCATTCGTGCCACGGAATCGGAGGTAGGAGCCGTTGCCGGCGACGGGGATGTCGACGGTGCCGGGGACGTTCGCCAGGGTGGTGGCGAGGGCGGGGTTGCCTTGTGCATCCGGTTTGCCCTTGTTGTCGCCCTGGCCCTTGAGGCCGTCGAGGCTACCCGCGAGGTAGATCTGGACGTCCTTGGCGCGGCCCGATGCCTTGGGACCGTCACCGGCGCGAGGCGTGTAACTGAGCGCACAGACGTCGTATCCGGTGCTGCCGTCACCGATCTTCAGGTCGATCCAGTGCGGCCACTTGCGGGCGGTGTCGGTCTCGGGCAGCCTGGCCTTGTTGGCGTCGATGTACTGGGAGTGCCAGTAGGTCGCGGGGTCGCCATCGGTGGCCTTGTATTCCTCGCCATACTCCCAGCGGGTTTCGACGGAGTCGGCGGCCACGGCCTCGGCCTTAATGCGGGGACCGCACACGCCGACGAGGCCTTCGCTGGCCACGGTCTTCTGGCCGGCGTAAGAGACGTCGACTGTGAAGGTCGCTTCACCGAATTCGGTGGTGGGGCGCGCCCAGAACTTCACGACGCGGGTCTCGCCGGGGGCGAGGCGGTCGATGGGCTGGGGGCCGTTGGCGAGGACCCAGGAGTTGGAGACCGAGGGGGTCAGGTGGATGCCGGTGACCTCTGCCGTGCCCTTGTTGGTGACGGAGACATTGAGGACGCTTTCGCCCCAGTTGTCGTCGCCGATGATGGGCAGGGAGGCACGGTCCATGCCGGACAGGGCGTTCTTCGGGTACGCCTCGTCGCCCTCGCGCGCGATGCTCACGTCGAGGGTCGAGGAGGCCTGGGAGGTGAGGGTGAAGACCGAGCCACTGTCGACAGTAACGTCGAGGGGCAGCTGCGCGACGGTGCCTTCGGCGGTCTTTTCACCGCCGTTGGGACGGCGAGACAGGTAGCCGGAGTCGATGACGCTCAGGTACTGGTTGGTCATGGCGTTGCGCAGGCGGAAGCCGTCGCCGGCTGGTTCTGCGACCCACTTCTGGGGGTTACGCGTCGCGTAGTCGCCCTGAGCCGTGGGGGTGAACTTCTGGCTCGCATCGGCGCACGCGTAGGCGACCACCGGGTGGCCGGGGGTGGTGGACACGTGTGTCTCAGAGTTGGGGGTGTCTTCAGAGTAGACGGCGAGGCAGCGGTTCGAGTTGACCGAGCGGATCTGGTAGTAGCCGTCGGGGGTGGCAACGAACTCCCAGTTGTCAGAGGATGCGCCCACGGTCGGGGTGCCGCCCGTCACGCTGAGGCCTTGTCCGTCGGCCAGTGTGATCGTGTACTGGCCGGGAGTGAGGGTGTCACGGGTGGGGTCGGTGTAGGTGGAAGGTTCGCCGAGCGCGTCAATGCGAGCCTTGAAGGCCTGCGCATCAGGGTCAGCCTTCGGGGTCTTGCCATTCCAGAACATCTGAGCGCCGTAGCGCAGGCCGTCGGCGATCCACGCCTCGGTTTCATGGTCGGTCACCTTGCCGTGACCTCCCTGCCAGATGGAGACCTTGCCGCCGCGGATGGAGGCGTCGGGCACCGTGTAGCCTTCGTTCTGGTAGAACGAGTTCATCGTCCACTTTCCGTACACGCCGTCGAGGCCCTGCACCTGTATGACGTAGGAGGAGGGCTGATCGCGGTAGTAGTACAGCGCGGAGGACGCGTTCACGAGGGTGTATCCGGCGTCGACGAGGGTCTTGGCGGGCAGGCCTCGGTTGGCGTCCTTCTGGCTGGACTCGCCCTTACCCCAGTATTCGATGATGACGTCCTTGTCGATGGGGGTGCGCGAGATGTCGGCGATACCGTCGTTCCACAGGCGCAGCGTGCCGCCGCGGGACTTGACGTGCGCGTTGACCTTGTTGATGAAGTCGTTGAATGCGGCGTCGAAAGTCATCGACTGGTCGCCGTATGTGTCGCGGATCTGTGCGAGGTACTTGGAGTAGTGCTCGGGGCCCTGCTGGAAGAAGAACTCGTCGGCACCCATGTGCCATTCGGTGGAGCCGAACGCGTCCATGTATTCGTCGATGAGGTCGAAGTAGAACTGCTGGGCGGCGGGGTCGATGAAGTTGAGGTGGTTGGCGCTCTTCGTACCAGAGTCGTCAGCGACCTGGAACTGCGGGAAGTTACCGAGGATGGTGCCGGTGTGGCCGGGAGCGTTGAGGAGCGGGACGACGCGGACGCCGACCTCGCGGCCATGCTCGACGATGGCCTTGACTTCATCCTTCGTGTAGTAGGAGAAGGAGGTGGTGGCCGGGTACTTGTCGGACTTGATGCGCAGCTCGAGGGACAGGTAGTTCATCTTCAGGTCGGACATGCGGTCGATCTGTCGGTTGATCCAGTCCGGCGTGATGTGGGTGCCGCACGCGCACAGGGTGACGCCGCGATCAGGGAAGCGCGGGATGTCGGTGATGCTACCAGTGGGCACGGTTCCCTTACCCGAGCGAACTGCCTGCTCGAGGGTGCGGGCACCCCAGAGGAGGCCGGCGCGGGTGGCGGCCACGACCTGGGCACCGTTTCCGGTGACGGTCAGCTGGTAGCCCTCATCGCCGAGGGTTGATTGAGACGGGTCGATTGTCAGGCTGACGGCGTTGGTTGAGGGGGCTGCACCGGTACCGTCGGTGATGCCGGAAATGCCGGAGTCGGCGAGGGCGCGGCTCAGCAGGGCGCTGACTCCGGCGGCTTCGGCGGAGTCCGTGTGAACGATCTGCAGACCGCCGGCGGGGGTCCACGTGCCCGAGGCCGGGGTCCAACCTTCGAGGGACGGGATGGTTCCGGGGACCTGGGTGGCCGCCTGCGCGTTCAGATGGGATGTGAGAGGGATGAGGACCGCGGCGACGAGGGCGCACACGGACGTGAGGATGAGCGCGACTTTCGCTCGGGTGCGTGCGAGCCGTGGTACCCGCACATGGCTTGGTGATGACTGAAGCATTAATTCTCCTGTTCAGCGATTTGCTTCCACGCAAACTTTCCAAAGCGCAAATTAAAATGGATGACAGATACCCATTCCATCGAGCCTTTGGAGCACCAATGCTACCGACACTTACTGCTCAAATACAATACCGATGGTCAGATTACACTTACCATGGAACTCAGAAAAAAACCCATAGAAAATTGCAAAAACGTGACATTGTCAGGCCTGGTTGAGCGCTCCTAAACGCGAGGCGTGCGCCCACATGACAATGGCGGCGGCGTGGCCGACATTCATGGAGCGCGTCGATCCCCGCTGGGTGATGGCGACGACGACCTGGCAGGCAGCCAGCATCTCCTCACTGAGGCCCGAGGCCTCGGACCCGAAGACCAGGCAGGCACGCTCGGGCAGGAGTACCCCTTCGAGGGCGACGGACCCCTCAACATTGTCGACGCCGACGAGGGACAGACCCTCGCGGGAGCAGTGGTCGACGAGTTCGCGCACCTCGGCGCGGTGATCAACGGGCAGGTAGCGGTCGGTGACCATGGCCCCGCGACGGTTCCACCGCTTGCGGCCCACGACGTGGACGCGGCGCGCGCCAAGCGCGTTCGCGGTTCGCACGATGGACCCAATGTTGAAGTCGTGATCGAGGTTTTCGACGGCGACTTCGAAAGGCAGGGAGCGCGCAGCCACGTCCGCGCGGATCGCCTCCATCGTCCAATACCGGTAGCGGTCCTCGACGTTGCGCCGATCCCCATGAGCCAGCAGCTCACGATCATACTGTTCGCCGACCGGCCACTCGTCCTCCCCACCCGGCCACGGACCGACCCCGACCTGACCACTGGCCGCGACCACTGCCTCGTCCGTGGCGGCCTCCCCACAAGCCGCACCCAACCGCGCGATGTCACATCCGTTTTCGAACTCGTTCACGGGTCCCACCCTAGCGGGAACGTAGAATGGGGGCATGAATCCGCTGATGAACGAAGAAACAGCACTCAGTGATATGCCGCCCGTGAGCGCGTGGCTCTCCGACATGGACGGTGTCCTGGTCAAGGAGAACCGCGCGCTGCCGGGCGCGAACGAATTCCTGGCGGCGCTGCGCGCCACCGACACTCCCTTCCTGGTCCTCACCAACAACTCCGTGTTTACGAACCGTGACCTGTCCGCCCGCCTGGCGAACTCGGGCCTGGACATCCCCGAAGAAAACATTTGGACCTCCGCGAACGCCACGGCCGCGTTCCTCCAACAGCAGTCCCCCGGCTCAACGGCCTACGTGATTGGCGAAGCTGGCCTGACGACCGCGATTCACGCCGCCGGCTACGTCATGACGGAAACGGATCCGGAGTTCGTGGTACTCGGCGAGGTTCGCTACTACGATTTTCACGCCCTGACCCATGCGATTCGCCTCATTGAGGGCGGCGCGAAGTTCATTGCGACGAACCCCGACGTATCCGGTCCTTCCGACGAGGGCACCCTGCCCGCGTGCGGCGCGATCGCCGCGATGATCACGGCGGCCACCGGCAAACAGCCCTACTTCGTGGGTAAGCCGAACCCGGTCATGATCCGCGCGGGCCTGAACAAGATCGGCGCCCACTCGGAGCGAGCCGCGATGGTCGGCGACCGCATGGACACCGACGTGCGCGCCGGCGTCGAGGCGGGCCTGCGCACGCACCTGGTCCTATCGGGTTCCACGGCCCGCGAGGACGTCTGCAACTACCCGTTCCGCCCCTTCGGCATCCACGAGGGTATCGGCGATCTCATTGAGCTCGTCGAGGCAGCCCACTGACCCCCGACACGTAAAGGAAACACCATGACCAACGATTCCCACAAGGCGCGCCTGGCAGCCCTCGTCCAAGAACTCTCTGTCATCCACGAGAAGGTCACCCTGGCGTCCGGCCGCGAGTCCGACTTCTACGTCGACATGCGCCGCTCGACGCTGCACCACGAGGCGGCTCCGCTCATCGGCCACGTCATGCTCGACCTCCTGGAGGAGGCTGGCTTCGCGGTGGGCGAGGAGTACGTGGCCGTCGGCGGCCTGACAATGGGTGCCGACCCCGTCGCGACCGCGATGCTCCACGCTGCCGCCTCGCGCGGCCTGGATCTGGACGCGTTCGTCGTGCGTAAGGCCGCGAAGGATCACGGCATGAAGCGCCGCATCGAGGGTCCGGACGTCGTGGGCAAGAACGTCGTCGTCCTGGAAGACACGTCCACGACGGGCGGCTCCCCGCTGGAGGCCGCACTCGCTCTACGCGAGGCCGGCGCGAACGTCGTCGCCGTCGCGGTGATCGTCGACCGCGCGACGGGCGCAAAGGAGCGCATCGAAGCCGAAGGCTTCCCGTACTTCTACGCGCTGGGCCTGGAGGACATCGGCCTGGCCTGATTGTCCTCCCGCATGCACGAGGCCGGGGCTGGGTTCTACGCGAACCTGGCCCCGGCCTCGTTGTCGTCTGCGCGCCCTCACATATGGGGAACGGAGCGCATGGCGCGCGCGGTCACCCAGCGCGGGGCGAGCTTCATGGCACCCATGGCGACCTTGTAGGGAACAGTCGGGGTGACCTGGACGCGGCCCGCCCGCACGGCGTCGAGGGCTGCCGTGACGACCTGGTCGGGGCTGGCCATGAGCCAGGAGGGGGTCGCGCGCATGTCGACGCCCGCCCGCTCGAAGAAGGGCGTGTCGACGGGGCCGGGGCACACGACGGTGGCCGTGATGCCGGAGCCTTTCAGTTCGGCGGCGAGGCCCTCAGTGAAGGCGACGACCCAGGCCTTGTGCGCGGAATAGGTACCAGCTCCCGTGCGCGAGGCGACGGAGCCGACGTTGAGGATCGCGCCGCGTCCACGCGAGCGCATGGAGATGCCGGCGTGGTGGGTGAGCGTCATGACGGCGCGAACCATGACGTTCAGGCCGTTGATTTCGCGTTCCAGGCTGTTATCCAGGAAGGGGCTTCCCAACCCGAATCCGGCGTTGTTGACGAGGAGGTCGACGGGTCGCAGGTCCGGCTTCTGAGCATCGGCCGGGCCTCCCACGTCGAGGCGGGCGGCGACGCGCGCGCACCCGTCCTCGGTGGACAGGTCGGCGGCGATGTACTCGGCGTTCACGCCCGCGACGTTTGTCAGCGAGGCCGCGAGCGCGGCCAGCGCATCCTCGCGGCGCGCGACGAGCACTACATCGTGCCCGGCGGCGGCCAGCTGCCAGCAGAATTCTTCCCCAATTCCGGAGGTCGCTCCGGTCACAAGCGCGGTTCCCATGTGGGAAGTCTAGCGTGCACGTGTGGGGGTAGCACGAGGCCGGGGCCCCTCACGCTCGTGTGTCGCGAGGGGCCCCGGCCAGGTGTTTTATCGGGTGCGAATCAGGAAGATGGCTCCGCCACCGGCGAGGGCCGCCGGGATGATGAGGAGGAGCAGCCAGTAGGGACTCCAGCCTCCCGAGTGTCCACTGTCGGCCGCAGAGGCGATCGGCAGCGCGGATACCGCGTCATCCGATCCGTCCGATGAAGTACCTGATGCGCCGCTCTGGGCGTTCTCGCCACTCTGCGCGCCGCTCTGGGCACCGCTCTGGGGGCTGGCACTCGGTGTGACGGCGGGTGCAGCCTTGGGCGCGGTCACCGGAGTGCCGGAAACCGAGGTGCTTGCCACGCCCGAACCACCGCGCGAGGTGCTGCCGGAGCTGGTGGTTGCCACGCCCGAACCGCTCGCAGATCCGCCCGACGTACCCGCAGACGAACGAGTTCCGCTCGAGAGCAGGTTCCTCACGACGCCCTTGGTCCCACGAGGCGAGACCAGTGCCGTTGAGCCGCTGGGGCGGAGACTCGGCGCAGGGGCGGGAGCGACGCTCGGGGCCGGGGCCGGATTCGCACTGGGCGCAGGTGCGGGCGCGGGCGCGGGTGCCGGGTCAACGCTGGGAGCGGGGGTGGGAGCGGGCGCAGGCGCCGGGTCAACGCTCGGCGCAGGGGTAGGCGCGGGCTCCGGGTCAACGCTGGGGGCGGGAGCGGGAGCGGGCGCCGGGTCAACGCTCGGCGCGGGAGCAGGCACAGGCTCGGGATCCACACTCGGTTCCGGCGAAGGCGCTGGTTCAGGGCTGGGCGCGGGATCCGGCGAGGGCGTGGGCACCGGCTCTCCGCCCGGGGTGGGACCGGGCTGCTCGTGGTGGCCTCCGCGCACGATCACGGTGAACGCCTGCGGTTCGGCCAGGACACGCTCGCCACTGCGAGCACCGACCTCGATGCGGTAGGTGCCGGGAGCGCTGAAGACCCAGTTGCCGTGCATGTGGGTGGACTCGGTCGTGTGGACGACGCCGTCGCCCGTGGTCGAGTCAAAGTGGATCTTCGCGCCGCTTCCGAAGGTTCCTCCCTGGAAGAAGGCGACGCGCGCGCCCGCGGGGGCCTCGGCCAAGTGCAGTGTCAGGTCGGCACCGTCAGGTAGGGCCGCGTAGTCGACCCCTTCGGTGGACAGTCCGGGCCACACGATGTCACTGTTTTGCGTCTCGGGCAGCACGTAGGTGGCGGTGCCGACGGGTCCGAGCACGTCGTAGCTTGTGTCGGACAGAGATGCGGGGCGCACGAAGCGCGCGTTGGGGGCGACCGTGAGAGTCGTGGAGCCGACGGTGCGCATCACGGAGGTGCGCGCGTTGGTGAGCGAGTCATCCTTGACGGCCAGCCCGTAGGTGATGCCATTTTCTCCGTTCGCCTGGGTCAGGCGCACGTCGAGGTGTCCGCGCGCGATCTCAACGGGGTCGCTCAGGAGGGACGAGGCCGGGGTCGGGTTCTCGTGGCCACCGCCGTTATCCGGCGTGGGCGTCGGCGCGGGTTCGGGGGTCGGTTCCGGCGCGGGCGTGGGTTCCGGTTCCTCGGGGGCAGCGACGCCGTCGCGCATTGTCAGCATGGCGGTGAGTCCCACGTGGTCGCCAACGGTGACGTCGGAGGCGTCAGCGACGGTCATGACCGCGTCGGAGAGGGGGTGGGGGCGCAGGATGACGCGCACGTACATGGGGTCGGACTGGCACACGCCGAGGTCCTGGGTCTTCGTGTCCATGCCTCCCGCACCCAGGGTGCCTTCCATGGAGCACCAGGGGCTGAAATCCCACTTGGATTCGAGGAACTCGATCTTGTAGGTGGCGCGCAGGGTTGGGTCGTTCGCACGCACCGTGGCCGTGTACTGGTCGGTCGTGCCGGGCTTGAGGTCGTAGGAGACGTCGACGCGGCGCGAGGAGAGCGGGAGGTGGTCGGGGTTCCACACGGGCGCTGGGTCCGGGTTGGAGTCGACGAGGATCGTGTCGGTGGTGCCGACGGTGACTGGTTCGGTGTCCTTCTGGGAGTACTGCACGACCTGCGAGATCCAGCGCGACGATCCGGAATCGCCGGGGATGTAGATCGCCTGGACGGCGGCAGCGTCCTCTCCGAGCAGCTCGGAGACGGTTGCTCGACCGCCCTCGACGGCGACCTCGGTGAGGAAGTAGCCGTTGACGGTGATCCACGCACGCCCGGTGTCGGTGGGAACGCCCGTGTTGATCGTGATGTCGGTGAGGAAGTTGTCGCCGGGGTGGGCGCGCTCGGCGTGGTGGGACAGGGTCAGCGTGGGCTGGGCCTCGGTGCCGTCACCGCGCTCGGCGCGCGCGGCGTTGTAGGCGGCCTCGATGTCCTTGATGGTGCCATCGGCGGGGTTCTCACCGCCGACCTGCCAGACCAGCGGCGTAATCGGCGAGGAGTAGATAGCGGTCCCGTCGGCGCTGCGCGCGGTCATCTTGTAGTTTGCGACGTATCGACCGGGCTGCGTGAAGGTCGTATACATGTGCGAGTGACGCGGGTTGTAGACGCTGCGGTAGGCCGTGTCATGGCTGGAGAGGAAACGGTTGACGCTGTCGCCGTTGTCGATGAACATCTCCATTCGACCCGGGCCGTCGACACTGATGAGGTCGAGCGTGTAGGTCTCGCCCTCGAACTTGTCGGCGTCGCCGACCTCGCCGGCACCCAGGCCTGCCCAGATGGGGGTATTGCCCGGTCCGGGGTTCTGGGGGGCCGCGTTCAGGACGGCCCCCTCGGAGCCGAGGAACGCCAGGTCGGGGCGCTTGGCGGGTATGACCAGCTGCGACTTCGCCTCGTCCTTCTCGCTGGTTCCGGTCCACGCCTTGGGGATCCACAGGGCGGTCTTCTCCATCGGCAGGTTGATGGTATTCAGGGAGAAGCTGTTCGTGTCGTCGTGCCAGATGGGGATGGGCGCATCGACGTGCTGCCTGGTGACGATCCAATCCTTGTCCTGGTCGGGTCCGGCCCACGCGGTGGCCGGGGTGAGCGCCAGGAAGAGTGCCAGCGCCGCTGTGCTCACGCGTCGCAGGTATGACATAAGAGTGCCTTTTCTAGCTATGCTATAGATGAGAATCATTATCATTCTATTACGCCTGTCCGACAACTGCTCAACTCCGCGCGTTTCACACCTGTTTCACGCGTGTTTCACGCGCCCACTCCCCCACTCACAGCTAGGCTCGACCCCATGAGATTTGCGACCTGGAACGTCAACTCCATCCGCACGCGCGTCGACCGAGTCATCGCCTTCCTGCAGCGCTCCGACACGGACGTGCTCGCCATGCAGGAAATCAAGTGCCGCCCCGACCAGTTCCCCATCGAACCCTTCGAGAAGGCCGGCTACCACGTCGCCATCCACGGCCTCAACCAGTGGAACGGCGTCGCCGTCGCCTCACGCCTGCCCATCCTCGATATTCAGGACCACTTCCCCACCCAGCCCGCGTTCGGCGAACCGCCCGTCGTCGAAGCCCGCGCGCTCGGCGTCACCATCGATACGACCGACGCCCTCCCCCCCGAGGGACGGGCAGGCCTCGTCAATGACGATCTGGAGCCTGTACGTGCCCAACGGCCGCGAACTCACGCACGCGCACTACGCATACAAGCTCCAGTGGCTCGCCAACCTCGCCGAGCAAGGCCGCGACTGGCTGTCCGACCCCGAGGCACACATCGCCCTCGTGGGCGACTGGAACGTCGCACCCCTCGACGAAGACGTGTGGGACATGAGCGTCTTCGAGGGTGCCACACACGTCTCCGCACCCGAACGCGAGGCCTTCGCCGCCTTCGCCGCCGACGGCTGGGTCGAAGTCACGCGAGATCGCGTCACCAACTACACCTACTGGGACTACCAGAAGCTGCGCTTCCCCAAAAACCAGGGCATGCGCATCGACTTCGCCTACTGCTCGCCCGCACTCGCGGCCCGCGTGAGCGGCGCGCAGATCGACCGCGACGAGCGCAAAGGAAAGGGCGCATCCGACCACGTGCCCGTCATCGTCGACGTCGACTAACAGATCAGGGACGAGGCCGGGGCGACGCCTCCGGTACGGATCGAGGCCTGGACATGCACCCAGACCTCGATCCGTACCAATTAGGCGCGCTCGCGCGCAAGAGACAACAACGACGCGTTGAGGGCCGACCAGTTATCGTGATGCCACTGCCCGAAGGGCTCAGCACCCACGAAAGCGGCACTGGCCCCGAGGTCACGGTCCGCCCACACGAAAGAACCAGACTGCCCAAAGTGCCCAATCGTGCGCGCCGACGCGTCGGGCGCAGTCCAGTGCGGAGCCTTCTCGCCACGAATTTCCAGGCCGAGGCCCCACGGGCAGGGCGTGAAACGCCCATAGCCGGGCACGACGCCGGCGAGCGCCGGAAACTGTGAGAGTCCCGCGAGGGCGGCCAGCGGCGCGCTCACCAGAGTCGGACGGGCGAGCTCAGCACCGAAAAGGCTCACGTCGGCGGCGCTCGCAACACCCGCATGAGCGGGACTACCCGGAATGTCCGCGGAACCCATTCCAAGCGGGTCAAACACCGTCTGGCACACCCACTGAGCGACCCCCATTCCACTCGCCTCAGCCACGACCTCGCCGAGGATATCGAAGCCCTCGTTGGAGTAGATGCGGCGCTTGCCGGGAGCAGCGACAGGACGCCTCCCCTCAAAGGGCAGGCCCGAGGCATGGGCGAGCAGGTGGCGAACCGTGGCCCCCTCAGGACCCGCAGGATCATCGAGGGAGATCAGGCCTCGTTCGACCGCGACCAGCACCGACCACGCGACAATCGGCTTGGTGACAGACGCGAGCGGGAACGCGCGATCAACATCGCCGTGCGAGTAGACGACGTCGCCCCCGACGCGAAGGACGAGGGCGACATCGAAAGAAGGTAGCGGGCCGATCACGCGGTAGTGGCTTCCGGAGCCGCGGCTACAGCGGCGGCTTCTGCTGCCGCCGTGGTCTTCTCGCTGATCTTGCGCAGCGTGCGGGCGTAGACTTCCGCGACTTCCTCGGGCACGGAGGCACCGAGCTGGAGAACGTAGTGCGCCGGCAGGTGCAGGAGCTGCACACACACGGCCAGGAAGTCCGCGACGAACTCGCGAGCGTCGATGGGTTCGTCGTTGTAACGAGCCGACACCACGGAGCCATACCAGTAGCGGATCAGGATCTTTGCCAGGGTGCGAGGAGTCGTACCAATGTCGGCGCCCTCGTCCTCGACGAAAGCGGTGATCATCGAGGTGAGAGCTTCCTCCATCTGCTGCGTACGGTACTTGTAGTGCGCGTGCGCAGGATGAGTCTCCGACGAAGACTCCGCCCACAGGACGCAGTCCAGGGCGATGGCCGCATCCGCGCCGGGCTTCATGGCGAAACGCATCTCCCCGACGGCCCAGTCAACGAACGAACCGGCGGTGATGCCGCCCTCGTCGAATCCGCCTTCCGCTTCCTCGTTAATGGAGACGTCGAAGAGTGCGTTCATCTCCTCGTGACGCTGGATCGCACTGCGCAGGATCGCTTCCTTGGAGGGGAAGTGATAGACGACGGCGGGGTGGGAAATACCGACTCGACGACCGAGGTCGCGCAGAGAGAAGCCGTTGTAGCCTCGCTCCGCGATCAGAACCATCGCTGCCGAGAGGATGGATTCACGCGTCGCCTGTCCAACGGAATAGGCTCCACGGGCCTTCCTCTGCGTTGTCATATCATCTCCTGCTGTTGCGGACATCACATACTGCGAGTCCGAAATACACACTGGTATTCAGTGTAGCGCGCAATCTCAGGGTTTATCAACATTCATGACAAGCCCGTCAAAGGTTGCGTTAATGTCAACTGTCACGTTCTGCCCATCCTGCACATCCCCTGCAAGCAGGAGAACAGCCAGTCGATCGCCGATTTCGCGCTGAATTAAGCGGCGTAGCGGGCGCGCCCCAAAGGCAGGATCATACCCCACGCGCGTGAGCCAACCGCGCGCCGCTTCACTAACTGTCAAGTTGATACGCCTATCACGCAGGCGGGACTGAAGTGCAGCAACCAGCAGGTCAACAATCTCACCCAGGTTTTCGCGGGTCAGAGCGTCAAACATGACAGTTTCGTCCAACCTATTGAGGAACTCTGGCCGGAAACTCGACCGGACGACAGACATGACTGCATCCCGTTTCCTCGGTCGTCAAGTCTTGGTTCACCAGGAACTGTGATCCCAAGTTAGACGTGAGAATTAAAATGGTATTGCGGAAGTCAACAGTCCGACCCTGGCCATCAGTGAGACGCCCGTCATCCAAAACCTGCAAAAGGATGTCGAAAATCTCAGGGTCAGCTTTCTCAACTTCATCGAGCAAGACCACAGAATATGGCCGACGACGCACCGCTTCAGTCAACTGACCACCCTGCTCGTAGCCGACGTACCCCGGAGGGGCACCGACCAGGCGGGCAACCGAATGCTTCTCGGGAGTACTCCGACATGTCGATGCGCACGATTGCACGCTCATCGTCGAAGAGGAACTCCGCGAGCGACTTAGCCAGCTCGGTCTTACCCACACCCGTGGGTCCCAGGAACAGGAAGGAACCAGTCGGACGATTCGGATCCGACAGCCCCGCACGCGAGCGCCGAACAGCGTCGGACACCGCACGCACGGCATCCTTCTGCCCGATGAGCCGCTTACCCAACTCGGTTTCCATGTGCAGGAGTTTGTCCGTCTCAGTTTGAAGGAGCTTGCCCGTGGGAATTCCGGTCCACGCCTCGATCACCTCTGCGATCTCTGCGGGACCGACCTTCTCCGCAATCATCGGCTCTTCATCGCCCTGAGCTTCCTGATCCTCAGCCTGAGCCTCGGCCTCGGCAATCTGACGCTCAACGGAGGGAATCTCGCCGTTCTGCAGACGACCCGCTTCCTCCCAGCGCCCCTCGCGAACCGCCAGTTCAAGCTGGGTACGCAGCGTATCCAACTGGACGCGCAGGTCACCAACACGGTTGTGCCCAGCCTTCTCAGCCTCCCAGCGCGCAGTGAGGGCGCGCAGGTTCTCCTCACGGTCCGCCAAGTCAGCACGCAGCTTGCTCAGGCGATCCTGGGTGGCCTCGTCGAGGCCCTCCGGGTCGGACTCGGTCAGATAGGACTCCTCCATGCGGAGGCGATCCACGCTGCGGCGCAGCTCATCGATCTCAACCGGCGAGGAGTCCAGCTCCATGCGCAGGCGAGATGCGGCCTCGTCAATCAAGTCGATCGCCTTATCAGGAAGCTGACGTCCCGTGATGTAGCGGTTCGACAGGGTCGCCGCGGCGACGAGCGCACCGTCGGAGATGGTCACCTTGTGGTGAGCCTCGTACTTCGGGGCGATGCCGCGCAGAATGGCGACAGTATCCTCAACCGAGGGTTCACCGACGAACACCTGCTGGAAGCGGCGCTCAAGCGCCGGGTCCTTTTCGATGTTCTCGCGGTACTCGTCGAGGGTCGTCGCACCGACCATGCGCAGCTCGCCGCGGGCGAGCATGGGCTTGAGCATATTGCCCGCGTCCATCGCGCCCTCGGAACCGCCGCCCGCGCCCACGACCGTGTGCAGCTCGTCAATGAAGGTAATAATCTGCCCGTCCGAGCGGGAGATCTCGGCCAGGACCGCCTTGAGGCGCTCCTCGAACTCGCCGCGATACTTCGCACCGGCGACCATCGACGACACGTCCAGGGACACCAGGCGCTTATCGCGCAGGGACTCCGGGACGTCGCCCGCGACGATGCGCTGGGCGAGGCCTTCGACGACGGCGGTCTTACCGACGCCGGGTTCACCGATCAGGACGGGGTTGTTCTTCGTACGCCGGGACAGGACCTGGACGACGCGACGAATCTCGTTGTCGCGCCCAATGACAGGATCAAGCTTGCCTTCGCGCGCCACCTCGGTCAGGTCGCGACCGTACTTGGACAGAGCCTCGAACGACCCCTCGGGGTCGGGCGAGGTGATCGGGTCAGGACGCAGCTGGGCGAGCGCCTGCGCCAGGGCCTCAGCCGTCGCACCACCGGCGGTGAGAATACGCCCCGCCTCGGTATCGGACGCTGCCAGAGCGATGAGCAGGTGCTCGGTCGAAATGTACTGGTCTCCCGCGCTCTCGGCGCGCTCCCCCGCATCCTGAACGGCGGCGAGCAGCGCGCGCGAGGCCTGAGCGGAACCCGCGGATGCCCCCTGAGTACTGGGTAGCGCCACCAGTGCGTTACGGGTGCGTGCGCCGATTGCGCGCGCGTCCGCCCCCACTGCCCCGAGCAGGGACAGGGCAATACCGTCACGCTGCTCAATAAGGGACTGCAGCAGGTGAATGGGTTCGACCTGCGGGTTTCCGGCCGCCGACGCGGCCTGGAGCGCGGAGGCGATGGCCTCCTGCGCCTTCGTTGTCATCTCACGTGCCATGAGATCGTTCCTCCAAATGGTTCATTCGTCTCGCATCGACGGTTGTCGACGCATCTGGTAGACATAACGAACCCGAAGTTGAGTCTATTCCACTCAACTTCAAAATGGGAACACAAGGCACAGGCGAGGCCGGAGTTCAGTTCTCCGGAAGCCAGGTAGGACCGTCGAATCCGCGCTGATGACCACCCGAGGAACCAGGTCCCTCAGCATCCTCAATACTGTAACGATCCGCGAGCGCACGGAAGAGCTGCAGCGTCGTCGCCAGCGCGCACATGACCTGCTGGATCAGCTGCGCATCCGTTGCGCCGTACTCGTAGTCGCCATTCACCTCGGCGACGACACGATCCCCCTCAAGCTGCTCCGCGACGTAAGCCTTGGGCCACAGGAACTCCCCATGCCACGCCTGCAGGAAATCACGCAGATCCTCCCCATATTCAAGGGGAACCAACTGCTTCATAAACGCAACAATCGAAAGCACCTCGCGCGAGTCGCCGAGGAAGCGGAAGCAGAACAGGTGTCCCTCCCACAGGCCGCACAGGTCTCCATCGTTGTCGATACGCCAGGCCCATCCCTCAGAATCAAAGAGGAGCCCCAGGCGCTCCTGCGTAATAGGACGGACCATATCGAAACGATTGGCCTCAAACTCCGAGTTACCCGTGGCGATTCCTTCCGCCGACGTTGCTTTACTACCCTCCCATTGTCCCATATCAGAGCGGTTATCGTCCGCCGATTCGGCGCGGCGAGGCGTTTCCTCGCCGTCGGTTCCACCGTCGGCATCCGCCCGCCATAGCCAGCCCATGATGACTCCCCTACTCGTATCCGTCGTTCGTGACGCGCCACTGCGTCCGTACCCCGGGGGTGTGAGCGCGTCGGCCACCCCTCTGTGCGTTTGACATGTGCACAACCATCGGCCGCCTCCTCCGCTCACTACATCGTGCCATCAGCGTGTGTATCACTACACTCTCACAGTAGCGCAGAATCGGCGAAATACCAATGGCCACAAGGCCTAGAGGCCGCCGCAACCACGTCACGAATGAACGCCGCACAGCCATCACCGCAGCTCATCCGAGAGGTGCTGACAACCCAGAACCTATTTGTCTATTCAGTCACATTTGCTTCCTTCTCTTGCACGATACAGAGTTTTCAGCTATTTGCATCATTCTGCATGCCGTCCAAGGAGTCCGGCAGCACTCCCTCAGCGTCCCGAGAGACCGACATCATTGCCTTGGGAGCGCCCTTCACCCCGAGGTTCTGCACTGCCCCCGGCGTCGGCGCACCGTAAATCGACATCGGCAGCTTCGGCAGCGGCAAGGTCCACGCGGTGCGCGCAACCAACCAGCGCAGGAGACGCTCAGCGGGACCACGCGTACGTCCCATCGCGTCGGAGATAACGCACCCGACTCCAATGAGCGCCCACACGGCGAGTGCAATGAGGGCGGAGACCGCCACGCCCACGGAGCGTACGCCCACAGCTCCGAGCACCAGGAACAGCACGGCAAAGACGAGCGTCTGAGCCAGGTACGCAGTCATCGACCGGCGGCCAATCGCGCTCAAGAACGAGCGGAAAGCACCCAACTCCTCGAACGACGCCGCGCTCTGCGCGAACTCCGCCGAGGCCTCGTGAGGACCCCCGCCCAGGAGAGCAAGGAGCGCCAACCAGCCACACGCCCCAGCGACACCCGACGCGTGAAAAAGGGGGAACGTCCAACCCGAGCCACCCACATGCGCCCAGTCCAACTGGCCGAGCACGTAGGGCAGCGCACCCAGCGCCCCCGCCAGGAGACCACCACCAGCAATCGCGACGAGCGCACCGCGATGGCCGCTCGGATCCTGCAGCGCCCCCCAACGCTCAACCCCCACCCCGAGCATCACGCAGGGCACGACCAGGGTGGTTAGCACCGTGAAAGGCGTGGACACAAGCCACCCGGCCAGATTCCACAGAGGCGTCGTCGCCTCCAGCGTCGCCTGCGCGTGATACTCCAGCGTCATCGGACGGGCACCCATCTCCGCCGCGCCCGACGACAGAAGAAGGAGACTCAGCGACGCACCCGTCACCCCGATGATCACGCGCAGCCACACGCGCCTCATCACAATAACCTCCGCGAAGATCACCGCCACCAGACCGTAGGTCCCAATAATGTCTCCCTGGAAAATGACACTATGCACAGCGCCAAACGCCAGCATCCACCATCCACGGCGCCGGATCAAACGCGATGCCGCGCGACGAGCGCGACGCTCCACGTCCTCGTCAAAAAACTGCCACTGCAGGGGAATCCACCCGGCGCTGAGTTCGGCGGGCAGAGCCTCACGAGCGACGCGACGCTCACGCTCGATCGTGCGTTTGGCCATGATCGCCATCCCAAAACCAAAGAGAATCGAAAACAATGGATAGGCGCGGCGGTCGACGAACAGCGCTCGCAGCAGGAACCACCACTGATCCACCCCGCTCATTGCATCGAGCGCCACCTGCCCCGGCGCGGGATAGTCCGGGAAGAAGCGAACCCAGAATGGCACGTTCGCCAAAGCAATCAGGGCCAGCATAAAGCCGCGGGCGACGTCAGGGGCGGGGAAACGCACCCGGCGCTCGCCAGTGAAAGACAGGGTGGACACGAGAGTTCCTTTCGTGGGAGACGCGTAGCCAGACAGACAGACAGAGAGGGGCGAGGCCGGAGACGCCTCCGGGGCTCGCCCCTCTCAGGGTGGCGGGTCAGCGCATGGCCGCCATCATGGCTTCCTGCGCAAGACGGCGACGCTTGCCGTTCACCTTCACGAGGAGCACGACGCCAACAATCATGACGATGAGACCGCCGACGCCGACGACGGTTCCCCAGATGAGGGGCACGACGATCGCCTTGTTCGCCAGCTGCTCCGCGGAACCGTTAAAACCGGCGACTTCCGCGCCGGGGGTCAGGCCCTGGCACTGAATCTTGTAGGTGCCCGCCGGCAGATCCGACGCCGAGAACAGGGTGTTGCTCCCCTCGTAGGGATTGAGCGTATAACTCTTATTGTTGGAGTCGACGAGCGCGCACGAGGAGGCGCTCCCGTCACCGATCATCACCGAATAACTGCCCTTATCCGTCACAGTGACGCTCGCGCCGTTCCCCAGCGCTCTACCGTTCGACAAGTCCTCCACGCTCGACGTCAAACCAATAGCCATCGTCGCGAAGAACGCGATGGGCGCGATCAAGACCATCATCACAATGCCGAGAACGAGGGCAACGATGCCCGACGCGCGACTGGGCATCGGAGGCATGACCACCGGAGTAGGGGCGACATATCCGCCGCCTGCATAGCCCTGCGGACCTCCACCCGGGTAGCCTTGCGGGACTCCACCCGTGTTTTCACCATACTGAGGCCAGGGCGTGCTCTGGCCGCCCGAAGAACCGTAGGGGGGATATGACATGTGCGTGCCTTCCTGGTGGGAATTTTGCTTAAGCATAACAACGCTGCACGCGCGCTGAATAGCGTTTCACCGCGAATGGGACGGCGCACGCGATCCTACAGCGCACCGCCCCGGACGGTATACCGAGAGAAGGCGCAGAAAAGGGGCGAGGCCGGAACTACTCCAGCCTCGCCCCTGACAGGATTCGCGTCAGCGCACAGCCGCCATCATGGCTTCCTGCATGATGCGGCGACGCTTGCCGTTCACCTTCACGAGGAGCACAACGCCGATGATCGTGACGACAAGACCGGCAACACCAACGACTGTTCCCCACACGAACGGCATGACGAAGGCCTGCGTCATGACCTCCGGCGAGGCATTAAAGGCAACGACTGTCGCGTTGCTGGCGATGCGTTCACACTGCAGCTTGTACTGGCCTGCAGGAATACCTGAGGCAGTGTAGACGCCCTCGTTATCCTTATAGGGGGTGAGTTGGTACAGCGTGCCACCCGCATCCATGAGGAAGCATTCGGGGTCAGCGCCGTCGGCGGTAACCGTGAATTTGCCATCCGCAGTCACGGTCACAATGCTGCCGTTGGCCGTCGTACCGCCCTTGACGGCATTGCCCTCGGTCTTGGTGACACCCGCGATCATTATTCCAAAGAAAACAATCGGGGCGACCACAACCATTAACAGGATGCCAATGACAAGCGTCGTAATGCTGGGCGCGCGACCGGGCAGCTTCGGCATTGCCGTCGGGGCAGGCGCACCGTACGCACCTCCCGGGTATGCCTGCGGCGCGTTCTGCGGGTTCGGATTTCCAACGGAGGGGTTCGACATGGTATCGCCTTTCTGATGGGGTTTGTCGCCAAGCATACAAGACTCTGCACTCACTTTGTCGACAAAAGGCGCGTCGCCGACCCCGGGTGGGATCGGCGACGGATGGACGAGGCCGTGGCTACGTCCGGAATCGCGGGTGTCGGCGCGCGTCAGGGCAGCTGGACGCCGCTCAGGCGCTCCGCGCGCAGCTGCGCAACGCCGGGAACCTCGAGGGGCGGCAGCGACATGCCGGTCGCGCGCTGGAGTAGCAGGTCCGCCAACTCGGGGTTACGAGCCAGGGCCGGGCCGTGCATGTAGGTGGCGATGATGGATCCCTGGACGGCACCGTCGTAGGCGACCTCGGCGGGTTCCTGGCCCTGCGGGGTGCCGTTGCCGACGCCGGAGATGACCCGGCCGAGAGGGGCCGCGTCTTCGCCCAGGACGGTTCCACCGCCGTGGTTTTCAAAACCGCTGAGCGGCTGAGTCAATCCCTCAACGAGGGGCACCGTCACCAGCTCGCCGATGGCGCGATGCCCCTGCGGCAGCGTCGTGATGTCCAGAACACCCATGCCGGTCACGCGCGCACCGCGCGCATCCTCATACCAGTGACCGAGAACCTGCAGGGAGGCACAGATCGCCAGGAGCGGGCGGCCGGCGTCGAGGGCGCGCGCCAAGCCTGAGGTACCACGGAACTTGTCGGCCGCCAGCGCCTGGGCGGTGTCTTCTCCCCCGCCCAGGGTGTAGATGTCGAGGCTATCGGGGATTTCCTCGGTCAGACCCACGTGGACGACCTCGGCGTCAATGCCGCGCCTGCGGGCGCGTTCGGCCAGGATCAGGGCGTTGCCCGTGTCCCCGTAGGTGCCCAAAACCTCGGGCATGAGAACACCGATTCGCAGTGTGGAAGCGCTCACCGCTTGCCTTCCTTTCGGTCGAGCAGGACCTTGAAGTCGCGCATTGCCGTGTAGTTGAGGAGGACCTCGACACGCCCCGGCTCGCACGCGGCCAGGGCATCCATGGGCAGGGGTGCGAGGTCGCAGTGGATGCCAGCGTATTCGAGGCGTACGGCCAGGTCGGCGCCTCGCTCGCCGCAGGCGATGACGCGCCTGCCGGGCTGGTTGACGCGAGAGAAGTCGACGTCCCACAGCCACGAGAGGTCTTGCCCGTCGGGAACCTGCCCGTTGACGCCGATGACGACCTGGTCGACGCGCGGGTCAACCATCGTCATGGCTTCCTGCCAGCCGGCGGGGTTCTTCGCGAGCATCATGCGGGCGCGCCGCCCGTTGACGTCGTGGACGGAGTAGCGCCCCGCGACCTCGGTGACGGAGCTGACGGCTGTCGCCGCGGCCTCGGGCGTAATACCCATGGCGACGGCGGCAGCAACGGCCTGCGCGGCGTTGCCAAGGTTGGCGCGGCCGGGCAGCTTGAGTTCGAGTCGCACGGCGACGTCGCCTGGGCCGTGCAGGAGGGCACGCGGACCCTCGGGGGCCAGGTCGACGTCTGTCAGCCACCAGTGGGGCTGTGGGCGACTCTGCAGTGCGGGGAGTTCCTCGCCCTCGAAGGCAGGGATCAGGTGCCAGTCATCGCCACTGCGCACGACGCGGCCGCCACGCGGGTAGGCCGCAGAGTCTCCGCCCCATCCGGCACCGGCGGCAACCCACACGACGTTCGGGTTGTCGGCGGCGGCGGAGACGATCAGCGGATCGTCACAGTTGGCAACAACGACGGCATTCGGGTGAGCGGACGCACCCTCACGCAGGCGCTTTTCGACCGAACCGATCTCGCCGACGCGGTCGAGCTGGTCGCGCGAGAGGTTGAGGTACACGAAGACGTCGGGGTGAACGTCCGCGGCGACCGCAGGCACATGCATCTCGTCGACCTCGAGGGCAGCGCGAGTCGCGTTCTTTCCCTGCATGAGGGCGGTGATGACGCCGGAGGTCATGTTGTCACCGTTGATATTGGAGGCGACGGGCCCGGCGCTCTCCAGGGCGGCGCGTACCATGCGCGTCGTCGTGGATTTGCCGTTCGTGCCGGTAACGATGACCGAGGAGAAGGGGGCGGCCAGTTCGGCCAGGAACTGCGGGGAGATGCGCAGGGCGACCTCTCCGCCAATCATGCCTCCGGATCCTCGGCCGAGGGCCCGGGAGGTGAAGCGGGCGGCAGCGCCGACCACGTTGGCCACGCGCGAGCGCACCGACAGGTGATGCGGTGAATTCGTCATGGCCCAAGGTTAGCGCCTGCGGGGCCATGCTCGCGTCGGCGGAGCGCTCCGCGATCTCCTCACGGACGAGGCCGGGGCCGGGTTGGGCTGTACACCGTCCCACGCGACACGCCGAGAACACATCACCAGCATCAAAAGTGCTGAATACCATACCAACGTTACCCACAACATGTCGGTGTGATCGCATCAATACGACTCAACGGTCAATACGGAGAGTCCACCCCGCCGCTTCTGCGACATTCTCGCTTCACAATCTGCGTATTTTCAATGAAAAGCTCGATTCAAATACAAAGCCGCAGGTCAGCGCCCATTTCACAAAAATGTTGCCGATGAGACGCACGCTCATTTCGGACGGCCTGCACGTTCGTGCGAAGTGCGCACATCACCGCTGATCGAGTACCCAAACCAGCCGTGACCTGGTAAAACTATTCTCAGCAGGCGAGAGCCTGTCGCCTGTTCCAGGCTTCGGTCAGGGATCCTGTGTGCCCCCGGATCCTTGATCGAATTAGGCTGCGGGACTCATCCGTTGGATGGGTCCCGCAGCTCCTTTTTGTCTCCCGGCGACGCGCTGACCCATCCTGGACGCTATCGGGCCGCCATAACAACCGGGCCACGCACCCCAACCGACGCAGTTCGAGCGGAGGGACCCACAGCATACACGCGGGCCTGCTCGTGCGAGTCCGAGTCCTGCATCCCGCACGTGGGCCTCCTATTCCGCACGTGGGCATGGCCGCCCACACTCGGAATAGCGGGTTAGCGTGCGGAATAGCGGGTTAGCGTGCGGGGAGAAGCCGGAGGCACCCAGAACACGGGCAAGACTCTCCGATACGCTGTGCCGCCCCGACGCAGCAGCATCGAGGCGGCGCACGTACGTCGACCAGCAGGCACGCCACCGTATCAGCGGGAAATAATCGTTCCCTCGATGACAGATCGCACGCTCGAAGACGGTCCCGGCAGCGCGTGGCGTGTCGGGGTCCCAGAGGAAGCCAGGGACGCGAGCGCACGCATCGGATCCCACACGGTGAGCGATCCGCCGGAAGCGGCCGCGGGCTTCGAGGAACGATCCCATGGACGCTGGCCTCGTCGCATCGGCATGACTTGGCCATCTGCGGAAGCCGCGAACACGCGGTTGCGGCGCGCCTCGGAGGCAGCGACGGCGTCGCGCAGGGCATCACGTTCGGCTTCGAGAGCTTCGACGCGTCGCTCGAGTTCAAGGATCCGACGGATGCCAGCGAGGTTGATGCCCTCTTCCTGACTCATGCGCTGCACGTCACGCAGGCGTTGCACGTCGCGTTTCGTGTAGCGCCGCCCTCGTCCCTTCGTGCGGGCGGGGATGACCAGGCCCAGACGGTCGTATTGCCGCAGGGTTTGGGGGTGCATCCCCGCCAGCTCGGCCGCAACCGAGATGACGAAGGTGATCGGCTCGTCCGGGCCGGTCGTCGCCATGAATTACTCCTCAGCCGCCTTCGCCAGCGATGCTCGCACGTCGAGGTCACCCTCGGCCTTCGCCATGTCTTTCACGAGCTTCTTGAGTTCGCGGCTGGGCTTCTCGGGAACCTGGATGGACAGACGAGCGATAAGGTCACCCGTCGCCTTCGAGGTCTTCACTCCCTCGCCGCGCACGCGGATTTCCGCGCCCGAGGAGGAACCCGCAGGCACCTTGACCGTGGCCGTGTTGCCGTCGATCATGGGCACGTCGATGGTGGCACCGAGGATGGCCTCGGAGACTGTCACCGGCAGTGTCATGACCAGGTCGTTGCCCTCGCGCGAGTACACGGGGTGGGGTTTGACCGTCACGGCAACCTCGAGGTCGCCGACGGGACCGCCGTGCATACCCGGCTTGCCATGCCCCTTGACGCGGACCTTCTGACCGTCTTGATGCCTGCAGGGATGCGGACCTTGATCGGGGAGCCGCCGACCTTGATGGTCAAGGTCGCACCGTTGAGGGCCTGCCGGAAGGAGATGGACAGCTTCGCGCGCACCGTCCCGCCCTTTTCGGGCGTGGGCGCCGCCTGCTGGGCATGGCCGCCGGCACCGAAGGGCGAGCCGTAAGGGTCGCCCCCAAATCGCGTGCTCGCGCCGCCGCCCCCTCCGAAGAGGCCGGAGAGGATGTCCTCGAAACCAGCGCCGCCGCCGGGCATGCCGGAGGTCTGGAAGCGTACGTTATGGCCGCCGCCGCCAAAACCGCCGCCGTTGAAGCCACCGAAGAGGTCCTCGAAACCTCCCGTGCCGCCCGATCCGGCGGAGAAGCGTGCTCCGCCGCCGGCCATCGCGCGAATCGCGTCGTAGCGCTTGCGATCCTCGTCATTGGACAGGACCGCGTATGCCTCACCAATTTCCTTGAACTTGGCTTCGGCTGTCTTGTCGCCCGGGTTCTGATCCGGGTGCCACTTGCGTGCCAGCTTGCGGTAGGCCTTCGTAATGGCCTTCTTGTCCGCTGTCTTATCAACTCCCAGGACCTTGTAGAAATCCTTCGAGAACCAATCCTGTTCACTCACGCGCGTTTCACCTCACTTTCAGTCACGAGCGTGTTGCTGCTGTTATTCAGGGTTATTCACCAGCACCTTCGCGGCGCGCACGACGCGTTCGCCGCGGCGGTAGCCGCTGGTGAGGACCTGCCCGATAACGGGGTGATCAACGTCAGCGCTGGTGGTGGCCATGAGGGCGTCGTGCAGGTTCGGGTCGAAGTCCTCACCTGCGGCACCGTAGCGTTCCAGTTCGAAGCGTGTCTTAAGGGTGTCCTCGAGCTTCGTGGCGATGGACGCGAAGGGACCATCCTCCAGGTCACCGTGTGCGCGGGCGGCGGCGATGTCGTCGAGGACGCTGATAAGCGCGTCGATGACCTCATCCTGGCCCGCGGTCTTATGGCCGGGAATGGCTTCCTTGGAGCGGCGCACGTAGTTGGCGTACTCCTGGCCCTGGTTGTACAGCTCGGCGTTGACGCGGGCCAGCTGGTCCTCGACGCTCGCGATGCGTTCGAGAGCCTTGGCGAGGTCGGAGTCCTCGACCTGTTCCTCGAAGGCGCTCATGTCGTCGGCAGGGGCCTCGGACGAGGCCTGGGCGGCGTCATCCGAACCGGGCGCGGTCTCGTTGTTCTCGGGTGTGTGGGCCGTCTGGTCGGCCGGGGCCGACTCGTTGGAGTCGGCCCCGGCGACGTTGGCGTCTTCGTTAGGCACCGAGAAACCGTTGGTTTCCTCGATGCTCACTTGTCGTCCTCGTCAACGATCTCAGCGTCCACGACGTCGTCCTGGGCAGGAGCTGCCTGCGCGGCGGCCTCGTCGGCCTGCTGCTTGGCGTAGATCTCCTGGCCGATCTTCATGCCGGACTCGGACAGGGTCGCCATTGCGGTCTTCACGGCCTCGATGTCATCACCCTTGAGGGCTTCCTTGACGGCGTCGACATCCTTCTGAACGGCCTCGCGGGTCGCCTCAGAGATCTTGTCGGCCTCGTCCTTGAGCAGCTTCTCCGTCGAGTAGACGGCCTGCTCAGCCTGGTTGCGGGTGTCGGCCTCCTCGCGGCGCTTCTTGTCCTCAGCGGCGTGCTCTTCGGCCTCGCGCACCATGCGGTCGATGTCCTCCTTGGGCAGGGAGGAACCGCCGGTGATGGTCACCGACTGCTCCTTGCCGGTGCCGCGGTCCTTCGCGGAGACGTGAACGATGCCGTTCGCGTCGATGTCGAAGGTGACCTCGATCTGCGGCACGCCACGGGGAGCCGGGGCAATGCCGGACAGCTCGAAGGTGCCGAGCAGCTTGTTGTCACGGGCGAACTCACGCTCACCCTGGTAGACCTGGATGAGCACGGAGGGCTGTCCGTCCTCCGCGGTGGAGAAGATCTCCGAGGCCTTGGTCGGGATCGCGGTGTTGCGGTCGATAAGCTTGGTCATGACGCCCCCCCTTGGTCTCGATGCCGAGCGACAGGGGGGTCACGTCGATGAGCAGGACGTCCTTGCGGTCACCCTGGATGACGCCGGCCTGCAGGGCAGCGCCCACGGCGACGACCTCATCGGGGTTGACGCCCTTGTTGGGCTCGCGACCGCCGGTCAGCTCCTTGACGACCTCGGTGACGGCGGGCATACGGGTGGAGCCACCGACGAGAACGACGTGGTCGATCTCGGAGACGGTCACGCCGGCCTCGGCCATGACGTCACGGAAGGGCTTCTTGGTGCGCTCGAGCAGGTCCGCGGTCAGTTCCTCGAACTTGGCGCGCGTGAGGGTCTCATCCAGGTGGATGGGGCCATCGGCGGTCATGGACAGGTACTGCAGCGAGATGTTCGTGGAGGTCGCGGAGGACAGCTCCTTCTTCGCCTGCTCGGCAGCTTCCTTCAGGCGCTGGAGGGCGACCGCGTCCTTGGACAGGTCGGCGCCGGTCTTGGCCTTGACCTGGTCGATCAGCCAGTTGACGATGCGCTGATCCCAGTCGTCGCCGCCCAGGTGGTTGTCACCGGAGGTGGCGCGCACCTGAATGGTGGAGAAGCCGTCGTCATCCTTGCCCACCTCGAGGAGGGACACGTCGAACGTGCCGCCACCGAGGTCGAAGACCAGGATGAGCTCGTCTTCCTTGCCCTTTTCGAGGCCGTAGGCCAGGGCCGCGGCGGTGGGCTCGTTGACGATGCGCTCAACCTTGAGGCCGGCGATCTGTCCGGCGTCCTTGGTGGCCTGACGCTGCGCGTCGTTGAAGTAGGCGGGAACCGTAATGACGGCTTCGGTGACGGGCTCACCCAGGTAGGCCTCGGCGTCCCTCTTCAGCTTCTGGAGGATACGCGCGGAGATTTCCTGCGCGGTGTACTTCTTGCCGTCGATCTCCGTGGTCCAGTCGGTGCCCATGTGGCGCTTGACGGAGGAGATGGTGCGGTCAACGTTGGTGACCGCCTGACGCTTGGCGATCTCGCCAACCAGGACCTCGCCGGTCTTGGAGAAGGCGACGACCGAGGGGGTCGTACGAGCGCCTTCAGCGTTCGGGATGATAGTGGGCTCGCCGCCTTCGAGGACGGCGATAGCGGAGTTGGTGGTGCCGAGGTCGATACCGACTGCACGTGCCATGGTTGTTGTCCTTTCGTTCGCTAGGCCGCCTCCGCTTCGGGAGCGGCTTGCGTTGGTCTGTGTGGTCTATGTGGTGCCGGGAAGCTCCCGACACATCCTTGAGTCTGATGTACTCAACTTTAGGAGCCGGGTTTTTATTCCGCAACCCGTAGCCCTCAAACTTGAGTCTGATGTACTCAACCTTGGAAGCCTGGACTTTATTCCTTGACCGAGGCCCCCTCAGCGTGAGTCACTCAAAACCTGAGTCTGATGTACTCAACTTCCATTTCGCAGATTTATTCCCCTCGTGACAAGATCGCCCCAACCCCGCCCCCTAATGCGCTAAAACAAGCACATGAAGCCGCTTAGTAAGTAACGCGAAAGTCTCGCGTAAGGAAACACAAAGTTTAATAGTGGCACAGCACACCAATGCTCTGGCAGACTAGAGGCACTCTCACCGCTCGAGAGATCCCGTCAATCAATGGAGACTTGATGCGCATCACAAACCGACTGGCTGGCAGCCTCCTCGCCGGCCTACTGACATTAGGAATGGCAGGTCCCGCCTTGGCAGACACGCCTGCGACCGACGACGCACAGCCCACCACGCCCGCCACCCAGACCACCTACGACGCACGCTACGCGATCCCCGCGGCCGTGCCCGCCTCCAGCGAGGCGAAGGTCGCGCAGTGGCAGGACATGAAGTACGCCATGTTCATCCACTGGGGCGTCTACTCCTCCTACGCAGGCTGGTACAAGGGCCAGAAGCAGGAAGTGGGCTATCCCGAGCAGATTAAGGCGTGGGGTCACCAACAGACCTGGGATCAGAGAATCCCCCTGCAAGGCATCCCTCGCGAGGAGTACCTGGCCACCGCCCAGACCTTCGAAGCCCCCAACTTCGATGCGACCGCATGGTGTCAGCAGGCCAAGGACACCGGCATGAAGATGCTGCTCATCACGTCCAAGCACCACGACGGCTTTGCCATGTGGGACACGGCCACGACCGACTACAACTTCACCAAGCAGTCCCCCTCCCACCGCGACCCGATCCTCGAGCTGTCGCAGGCCTGCCAGAAGGTCGGCATCAAGTTCGGCCTCTACTTCTCCAACATCGACTGGGAGAAGCAGCCGGAGGACCCGTGGACGAACGCCAACACGCTCGATGAAGAGGGCTACATGGACTACATCCATGAACAGCTCAAGGAACTCCTCGGCGGCAAGTACGGCGAAATCACCGAACTGTGGTATGACATGGGTAAGCCGAACCCTGAGCAGTCCGACCAGCTACGCGCATGGGCGCACGAACTCCAGCCAAACATCATGATCAACTCGCGCGTGGGCAACGACCGCGCGGACTTCGAGGTCGGATGGGACAACGAGATGCAGTCCGAGCAGACCCAGGGCCCCTGGGAGTCGGCCGTCTCGATCTTCCACAAGACCTGGGGCTACGCCAACTGGGACGACGCTGCCCCCACCTACAAGGACACCGGCTACCCGGACTACACCGAGGAAGACTGGGATCACATCCAGCAGGTCGACAACACGACGGCCCTACGTAAGGCCCCGGGCGGCGCCCACACGAAGACCACCGAGATCGTGAGCAACATGTTCTCAACCGTGGCCCTGGGCGGCCAGTTCCTCTTCAACGTCGGCCCGAAGTTCGACGGCTCCTACGACCCGTGGGATGCCTCGGTCCTGAAGGGCATCGGCGACTGGAACCGCGCACACCCGGGTATCCTCAACAACTCGCGCCCGACCCATTTCCCCATCGAAACCTGGGGCAAGACCATGGTCGATGACTCCCACATCTATCTGGGCATCGAGAAGTGGCCGACCGACGGCGTGGTCACGCTGCGCGGTGCCGGTGCCAACGACATCACCTCGGTGAAGCTGGACGGCTCCGACGCGCCCCTAACCTACACTGTCGAGGGCAACGACCTCGTCATCACGCTGCCCGCGCAGCCCGACGAGATCCTCCCCGTCGTCACGGTCACCACGAAGGGCGCTCCCACCTATGTGCCCACCGGCCTGACCACCATCGGCGAGCAGACGACTACGATCCCCGCCACCGGCCTCGAAAAGTTCAAGGCCCCCACCCCCAAGACCGGCGAAACCAGCTTCACGGCCTCCATCACCTCCGGTGACAAGGTCGCCTCGGGCGTGCGCATCTCCTTCGACACCGAGGGCTTCACGGACGACTACGCGAAATACAAGGTGACCGTGGGCGATCAGGAGGTGAAGGGCCTGACCGTCGCCGACCTTAAGGCGGGCGTCGGCCCCTTCACCCTCGGCCAGCACGCCACGGCGCGCGTCACCCTGTCCTACGACAACCCGGCGTACGCACTCAAGGGCTTCGGCAAGGACGCGACCGTCGCCTCCGTGACCGTCAAGTCCGAGAAACTCTCGACCCCCACCATCACCGTCGCCCCCCAGACCGTCGAAGCTGGCAAGAGCGTCACCGTGACGGGCACGGGCTTCGCCCCCTCCTCTCCGGTGAGCCTCACTCTGCACTCCGACCCCGTCGAGGTCGGCACGGCCACCACGGATGACACTGGTTCCTTCACCGCCGAAGTGACGGTTCCCGCCGCCACCGAGGCCGGGGACCACACGGTCGTCGCCGCCGCGGAGTCTCCCACCGCCGAGGCCTCGGCCCCTCTGACGGTCACCGCGACCCCCGCGCCCACCCCCTCCGCCGATCCGAGTACTGAGCCGAGCGACCAACCGGGTACTGAGCCGAGCACCCAACCGAGCGCTGAGCCGAGCACCCAACCCTCGGCTGTCCCCTCGCCGAGTGCCAACCAGGGACGCAAGGGCGGCAAGCGAAGCAAGGGCGGCCTGGCCCGCACGGGTTCCAACGCGCTGATCGTCGGGGCGTGCGCCCTGGCGGCTGCCGGAGTGGGCACGGCGTTCATCCGCCGCTCACGCCGCCACAAGGCCTAAGCACCGCGTGGGCATAACCACCACAGGTGGGGGCGGGGCGTACCTGACGGTACACCCCGCCCCCACTTACACTTGAGGAATGCGCTGCGACCACTTTGACGCCGGGACCTGTCGGTCCTGCTCCCTCCTCCCCCAGCCCTACGAGCGCCAGCTCGCCGGCAAGGCGGAGGCCATCGCAGCTACCCTTTCCCCCGTCCTGGGAGCCGACGAGATCGCCTGGCTGGCCCCGGCCTCGTCCCCGCAGAAGGGATTTCGCACAAGCGCAAAGCTCGTCGTCGGAGGAACCCGTCGTCGACCCACACTGGGGATTCTTGGACCCGACCGGCGCGGCATCGACCTGCCCGGCTGCCCCATCCAACACCCGGCGATCAACCGCGCAACGCCCGGCCTCAAGCGCTTCATCCGCTCCCTGAGCCTCACCCCCTACGACGTCCCCACCAAGCGCGGGGAACTCAAAAACATCCTCATCACCGTGGGCGCAGGCGAGCGGCTCATGATCCGCTTCGTGCTGCACACGCGCGAGCGCGTCTCCGACATCCGCTCGGCGCTGCCGCTGCTGCGCAACCTCGTGCCCAGCGCCCACGTCGTCACCGCGAACATCCACCCCACGCACGAGGCCATCGTCGAAGGCCCCGATGAGATCATCCTGACGCGCGCACGCACGCTGCCACTGTCCGTGGAGGGCCTCGAGCTGGGGCCTCGCTCCTTCGCGCAGACGAACGCGCACGTCGCCTCCGCCCTGTACGAGCAGGCCGCGCTGTGGGCGTCGCGTCCCTTCGCCGACGGTCGCCTGCCCGAAAGCCTGTGGGACCTGTACTGCGGCGTCGGCGGCTTCGCCCTCGCCTGCGCGCGCGCCGGATTTCCGCGCGTCACCGGCGTCGAGGTGTCCTCCGGGGCGATCTCCTCGGCGATCAGCGCCGCGCGTCACGCAGGCCTGTCGCGCGCTGCGGCAACCTTCATCGCGGATGACGCGACCGCATGGGCGCGCGTCCAGTCGCCCGAGGACATGCCCGACGTGATCGTCGTGAACCCGCCGCGTCGAGGCATCGGCACCGACCTGGCCGCCTACCTGAACCAGTGCGACGCGCCGCGCGTCATCTACTCCTCGTGCAACCCTGTGACGCTCGCGAAGGACCTGGCGGCCATGCCCTCCCTGCGTCCCGTCAAGGGCCGCCTCTTCGACATGTTCCCCCACACCACCCACGCCGAGGTCGCCCTCCTCCTCGAGCGCGCATAAACACAGGAGCGTCGCGCCCCGCCAACTCATCGCGACCACGTCACTCTGCCCCGACCTCGTTCCGCGCATACCCTCGACTGACCTCGGATTCCTCTTTCTCTCGCGGAACTACCAGCTACGACCGCTACAATTAGACCAACCGTTAGGAGAAACATGACCGTCGAACTCATCACCGCCGCCACGCCCGAAATCCACGAGGCCATGGGGCGTCTGATCCCCCAGCTGTCCCGCTCCGCCGCCCCCATGAGCGAGGCCGACGTGCAGCGCTTCCTCTCCCAGGACAGCGTGCACCTGTTCGCATTCCGCCCGGACGAGGCGGACGCCCAGGGCAACCGCCCGATTCTCGGCATGCTGTCCCTGGTGGCCTTCGAGATCCCTACCGGCGTGCGCGCGTGGGTGGAGGACGTCGTCGTCGACGAGGCCGCCCGCGGTCAGGGTGCTGGTTTCGCCCTCGTGGAGGCAGCCGTCGAGCACGCGAAGAAGGTCGGCGCTCGCACCGTCGATCTGACGTCGCGTCCCTCGCGTGAGGCCGCGAACCGCCTCTACCAGCGTGCCGGTTTCCAGCTGCGCGAGACCAACGTGTACCGCGTGACCCTCGAGCAGAAGTAAGCTCGCGACGCTCGCGCCGATCATTTCGGTTGTGGCGCTTGCGTTGCTCGCTGATGCTTGCGTTGCACGTGTTGCTCGCTTTGCTTGCAGCAGTTGCAATACTTGCCTGGCTTATGATGCCGCCCGCCCCGCGCAACGCGAGGGCGGGCGCTTTGTTTGAGGCGCTGAGCGGGCAACCCCGCAGACTCGCACCCTATTCCTTACGCCCGTGGGCGACGGCAGGACCTGGCAGCCGACGATGCGGATAGGTTGCGACGATGCGGATAGGTTATGACCACGCGGATAGGCTAATAAGCTATCCGCCTGGTCATAACCTATCCATGAAGCAACAACCTATCCGCGTACGCATCAGCTTTTAACACCACTACTAGTTCAGGAAGCAATGCACTAGCAGCTAGACAGCGCAGTGCCTCCCCATGCGGCGCAATACCCCGAGCAACAAGCTCATTCGCGGATCCCGATGTCCGTGCCCGATTGGAGGCAGCCGCAGGGCCTGCGGGGCAGGCCGGGCTTCAAGCCGACGTGCCGAGCAGAGTTCGCGGCATGGACAGCAAGCGGGCGGGCAGGCCGCGGTGCCGGTAGGCCGCGGCAGGGCCTGGCCGGGCTTCGAGACGACGCGCCAAGCGAACGATCAGCAACCAAGCGCCGGCGGTGTGGAGGCCACCGCGGGGCCTGCGGGGCATGCCGCGGTGCCGGTGGGCGGCGGCAGGACCAGGGCTGGATCCGAGACGACGCACCGAGCCACACGTCAGCGACCATGCACCACTGGTTTGGAGGGCGCCGGAGGGTCCGGAGGGCCAGGCCGGGCTTCGAGACGACGCGCCAAGCGAACGATCAGCAACCAAGCGCCGGCGGTGTGGAGGCCGCCACAGGGCCTGCGGGGCCTGGCCGCGGTGCCGGTGGGCGGCGGCAGGACCAGGGCTGGATCCGAGACGACGCGCCAAGCGAACGATCAGCAACCAAGCACCGGCGGTGTGGAGGCTGCCGCGGGGCCTGCGGGGCCTGGCCGCGGTGCCGGAGGGCGGCGGCAGGGCCTGGCCGGGCTTCGAGATCGATCACTCCGAGCCGCAGGCTCGCGTGTGGCGATCTCGCGGGCGGCCGGGCCCGACGGCGCCCGGAAAACCCGTGGTGCCACAAGCCCCGCCCGAAAGTCAGAACTCCTCGTAGTACTCCGGATTCTGGTCGGCCTGGCGGCCGTCGGGGCGACCGAGGGCGCTAATCGCAGCCATCTGTTCGGGCGACAGCGAGAAGGAGAAGATGTCGAGGTTCTCGCGCTGGCGCTCAGGGTTACCGGACTTGGGCAGGGGCAGGGCGCCGAGCTGGTAGTGCCAGCGCAGGATGAGGCGTGACGGGGACACGCCCGCCTCGGCGGCCAGGGCGATGATCGCGGGGTCTTCGACGATCCGCCACTTGCGCCCCAGCGGGCTCCACGACTCGGTGCGCACGCCGATCTGCTCGTGGTAGGCCAGCGCCGAGGCCTGCGGGAAGTAGGGGTGCAGCTCGATCTGGTTGACGCTGGGGTACTCGCCGGTCTCGGCGTGCACGCGGTCGAGGTGTTCGGGCAGGAAGTTGCACACGCCGACGGAGCGGATCAGGCCGCGGTTGCGCGCGTCCAGCAGGGCTTGGAAGGCCTCGACGTAGAGGCCGCGCTTGGGGTTGGGCCAGTGGATCAGGTACATGTCCCAGTAGTCCAGGCCGGCGCGCATGAGGGATTCTTCGACGGTGTAGACGGCCTCGTCGTAGCGCTGGTGGCGTCCGGGGAGTTTGGAGACGAGGCGCAGGTCCTCGCGGGGGACGCCGCAGCGGCGGACGGCGGCACCCAGGGCGCCTTCGTTTTCGTAGTTGAAGGCGCTGTCCAGCATCCGGTATCCGGCGTCGACGCCGGACACTATGGAGGCCACGCCCGAGGCACCGCGCAGGTTGTAGGTCCCCAACGCGATCGCGGGAACGTCCAGGCCGTCATTCAGGGTGTATGCGGGAATCTCGCTCATGAGTCAAGCATAGGCGATGCGGAGCGTCCTACCATGGGGGTATGGCACAGCTTGAATTGGATGAGGTCCATGCGAACGCGGTGGACTATCAGCATTTCCTTCTTGATTCTCCGACCCCCTTTCACGCGGCCGAGGTCGTGGCGCAGCGCCTGGTCGATGCTGGGTTTACGCGCGTCGATGAGAAGGGCGCGTGGGATGCGTCGCCGGGTGGTCACGTGATGGTGCGCGGGGGCGCGGTGGCCGCGTGGTTCGTGCCCGAGACTGTCGCCGAGGACGCGGGCTTCCGCGTTGTGGGCGCGCACACGGATTCGCCGGCGTTTTCGGTGAAGCCGTCGGTGCAGTCGACGACGCCGGACGGCTGGGGCCAGATCGACGTCGAGGTGTACGGCGGCATGATGTGGAACTCGTGGCTGGATCGCGAGTTGACGCTGGCGGGCCGCCTGATTCTGAGGAATGGCGAGGTCGTTTTGGCGCGTACTGGCCCGATTGCGCGTATCCCGCAGCTGGCGATTCACCTGGATCGTGAGGTGAATCCGGTTGGCTTGAAGTTGGATCCGCAGAAGCACCTGCATCCGGTGTGGACGGTGGATAACCCTTATGGCAACGTGCTGGAGTACGTGGCTCGCACGGCGGGCTTGGATGACGCCTCGCAGATCGCGGCCTTCGACTTGATTCTCACCCCCAGCCAGGGGCCGGGTTTCTTCGGCGACAAGGGCCAGTTCATCGCGGCCTCGCGCCAGGATAATCTGTCGAGCGTGCACCCGGGCCTGGTGGCTCTGGAGCGTCTGGCGGCTGAGGGTGTGCCCGCGGGCGGCGACGTCACGGTGTTTATGTGCTTCGATCACGAGGAGGTGGGTTCGGGATCGCGCACGGGCGCGGCCGGCCCGATCTTGGAGACGGTGTTGCGCCGCACGGCGACGGCACTGGGCCGCGATGAGGATGGCTTCGAGCGGATGCTGGCGGCTTCGTCGTGCGTGAGCGCGGACGCGGCGCATTCGGTGCATCCGAACTACGCGGGCCATCACGATCCGGATAACCGCCCGGTGATGGGGCGTGGCCCGGTCATCAAGATCAATTCGAAGCAGCGTTACGCGACGGACGGCGAGGGCATTGCCTTGTGGAATCGGGCGTGCGCGGCGGCGGGTGTGCCTTCGCAGAGTTTCGTGGGCAACAACGCGATGCCGTGCGGCACGACGATCGGCCCGATCACGGCGACCCGCCTGGGGATCTTGACGGTGGATGTGGGCGTGGGCCTACTGTCGATGCACTCGGCGCGCGAGATGAGCCATATCGATGACCTGCTGACGCTGTCGAAGGCGCTGGAGGCGTACTGGCGCGGCGCCTGAGCGCCAGGATCGCCCGCGCCCGGCAAACCCGAAGGGCGACGCCGTGCGCGCGGCACCCCCAGCGGCGCCTGACGCCCGGATCGCCCGCGCCCGGCAAACCCGAAGGGCGACGCCGTACGCGCGGCACCCCAGCGGCGCCTGAGCGCCCAGGATCACTTAAGCGCATGAAGAAACCCCAGCCTCGTCCATCGATTGGCGAGGCTGGGGTTCTTCCGTCTATCGGGCACGCTCAGAGGGTGGCGACGGCGGTGGCGGTGACGGGCACGTTGCCGCGCGTGGCCTTGGAGTAGGGGCACAGCTGGTGGGCGCGGTCAACGAGGGCTTGGGCGCGGTCGAGTTCGACGCCGGGGATAAAGACCTTGATGTCGGCGGTCAGGGCGAAGGAGTCACCCTCGGGGCCCAGGCCAATGGTGGTGCGCACGACGGAGTCCTTGGTGTCGATGCCCAGTTCCTTGGCGGCCAGGCCCATGGCGCCTTGGAAGCAGGCACCGTAACCCATGGCGAAGAGGGCTTCGGGGTTGGCTCCGTCGCCGGGGCCGCCCAGTTCCTTGGGGGCGCGCATGATGTGGGTGATGCCGAGCGCGGGGACGGAGGAGGTGCCGGCGCGGCCGCCGGTGGAGTCTGCGGTGACGGTGTATGCAATCTTGCTAGGAGTATCCATACCCCCATTCCACCACTAGGACTTCAGTCCCGCAAGGGGTTTGACACAAAGACAAGAAGTTTTGCGGCTGCAGGAACGAGGCCAGGGCACGCCCGCAGGTCACGCGGCCTCAAACGGTGAGGAAGTCGGCCTCGGGGCGGGCGCTCAGCGCCTTGGCGACGGCGCGGCCGAAGCGGTCGTTCATGGGCGGGAGCTGGTCGCCCCGGAAGAACGCGGTCTCGCTATTTTCGCCGTCGGCGGGGGTGGGTTCGCCACTCACCCACTGGGCGACGAAGGCGACGTCCAGGTAGGTGGTGACGTCTCCGTTGTAGTAGGTGACGGGGCCGACGACCTCGACGGAGAGGAGGCGGCGCACCTCGATGCGCACGTCGGCTTCCTCCAACGCCTCGCGGGCTGCCGCTACGGCGGGCTCCTCGCCCGGGTCGACGATACCGGTCACGGGGGTCCAGGCGCCGTTATCGGAGCGGCGCACGCACAGGATGTCGACGGCCTCGGGCGCGATGGGACATTCCCAGTCGATGGGCTCGCAACCCGCGGCGGGGCGCAGGATGACGACGGTTGTACCGGGCATCCACAGGGGCGCGTGGCCAACGTGTCGGCGCAGCTCGAGGACGAAGTCGGGGGTAGCCATGACCCTAGTCTAAGGCGCTCACAGGAAGGAGGTGATAATCGGCAGGAGCAGGATCTTGACGATGATCGCGAAGGCGAACAGGGTCGCGTAGGCGGCCTCAATACGCTCGTCGGTGACGCGGGCATCGGCGGCTTGAAGAACGGCCGGCTGTCCGAGGAAGCCCGCGACACCACCGGCGGCACGCGGTGCCGACAGGCCAATAAATTTCGCGCCGATGGCCTGGATGCCGCAGCACACAACGACCATGACGGCGGCGAGAAGGGCGGCGCGCCAGCCGTCGGGGCTGCCGAGCAGGCTCGCGAACTGTGGGCCGGCATTCAGGCCGAGAGCCGCGAGGAAGAGCATGAGGCCGATCTGGCGGATCGTCAGGTTCGCGGCGGCGGGCAGAGTCCATACGAGGGGCCCGGTGCGGCGCAGGGCGCCGAGGAGCATGCCGACGATCAGCGGACCCGCGGCGGCACCGAGCTGGAACCCCTGGCCGCCCGGCAGCGGGAAGGACACGATGCCCAGGAGCAGACCGAGAACGAGGCCGATGCCGAATGCCATGCCGTCGACCTCGGCGACGCGACGCTCGGAGTCGCCGAGCCACTCGGCGATGTCGTCGAGTTCGTCCGTGGGGACGACGACGGCGACGTGGTCGCCGAGCTGCAGGTCGAGGTCGTCGCGGGCCAGGAGGTCCAGGTCGCCTCGGCGCACGCGCGTGATGACGGCACCGAAGCGCTTGGTGACGTTCAGTTCGGAGACGCTGCGACCGGCAACGTCGGGGTTGGACACGACGATGCGCTCGAATGCGAGGTCGGAGCGGTCGTCCTCGAGGTTGTGGTCGAGGATCTCGCCAACGAGGGGAGCTGTCTCCTGAATGGACGCGGGGTCGCCGACCATGACGACGTGGTCGCCGGGCAGCAGGTCCTCGCCGGGAGCGGTGACGCGGGTGCGACCATCACGTCGCAGGTACGACAGGCGTACGCGCTGATCACGCCACGCGCCGATGTCACGGGTGTTGATGTGCTTGGACACGTGAACACTCACAGCCTCCAGGGAGGAACCGGCGAGGGAAGGTGTGTCCTTGGAACCCAGCCACTTCCTCGTCACCGTGATCGTAACGATGAGGATGCCGCCGATGACGCCGACCGGATAGCCGAAGGCGTAGCCGACCGCCGCGTTCGCATCCCCGGTGAGCCGGGTGGCCGTGTCGAGGGCGGGAGCGGCCGTCAGAGCACCCGTGAAGAGACCCGACGTGAGGCCGGACGACAGGCCGAGGAGGCGACCACCCGCGAGGGCGATAACCGCTCCCACGATGCACACGATCGTTGTCAGCGCGAGGAGGTTCGTCTGCTTACGCAGGTCCTGGAAGAAGGTCGCTCCCGCGGAAATACCAACGCAATATACGAAGAACGCCAAGCCCATCGGCTGGACGATTGACATGTGGGTGCTCACAACCTCGGGATGCAGGGCCGAGACCGCGAGGCCAACAAAGAGCGCTCCCGCCGCGCCAAAACGCAGGGGGCCGATACGGATCGCTCCGATCGCCGCACCCAACGCGACAACGAGAAAAAGCGCGAGCAAGGGTGAGGACGAGAAGAGAGCAGCCATACCTTTCAGGGTACCTGTCACGCGCAATACCAGGCGTCACGACCTGTGCGATACGCGCGTTATAAGGCTCACGCGTTAGGTATAGACTGCACACAGTAACCGAAAGGATGGTCATGTCTCAACCAGTTCCCGGATGGTACCCAGACCCCGCTGGTAGCCCGCGTCTGCGCTGGTGGAACGGCGGTATCTGGACCGATCAGTACCTTCCCATGCCCGGCACTCAGCCTCAGCAGGGCACGCCCGCGCCCATGCGTGGGGTACCTCTGCCGTACAACACCGCCATGCAGCAGGGTGTCCCCCCCAGCCCCAGGGCGCATCCTGCCCCCAGGCAACGCCCACCCAGCAAGGCATGAGTTCACCCCACGTTCCTTCCTCCCAGCAGGCACCGAAGGTTCACTCCAATCCCTATCAGAACACCGGCATCACACCGGTCTTCTCAGACTCCGAGGACTCAGCGAACGAGGCAGGCGACGAGCAGGAAAACAAGCCCCGAACCGCGAGCGGCTGGTTCATCGGCTTGGTCGCTGCGTGGATCGCGGTCGTTCTCTTCGCCGCGTCCGCCGTGTACGCCGGCATGGCCTTCACACGCGCAAGCAAGGAACTTGCCGACGCGGAATCCGAGCACGCCAGTGCACAAAGTGAGTACAACGAGGCGCAGTCAGGCCTCGACAAGGCGAAGAAGGACCTTGAGGAGACACAGAAGTGACCATGCCCGCCGCAACGAACAAGCCCGCAGAGTCCTCACCGGGCACCTACAGGATCCTGACGCTCGTCGGCGCATTCCTCGCCGCGTGTCTACTCGTGACGACCGCTGCCCTGGGCTACGCCAGCTACTCTCAGAGTGCCAAGGCGGAGCAAACACGCACCGACGCCAATAACCTGCGAACGCAGAAGAAGGATGCCGAGACCGAGACCGCGAACGTACGCAACGAGATCAACAACGCGAAATCCGACAAGTCGGCTCATATTTGGTGCGATGAGTTCACCTCCGCCTACTCGAGCGTTTCTCTGCTGCAGGAGAAGGCAAGCGAACTCAGCATGAAGCCGACGGCTCAGCTCGACGCAATCACCGAGTACTGCCCCAAGAAAAAGGAATTCGTCGACGCTCTCGCGTCGGCTCCTCGCCAGTTTGTCGGTTCGACGGATACCTGCGAAATCTCCGACGACACTGTGACGTTTTCGGGTGATGTGTGGTTTGACTATCAGCCCCTGTCTGACGTGGGCGATATTGATCTGACAGTCAGTGTCTATATGAAGAAGAATGGTAAACCTACCATTAGAGATAAGGCACTCGGTCAGACGACCGTCACGATTCCGTCGGGCGGAACTACCACCTACAGCGTGACCATCCCCAACCCAGGCCTGGAGGGCGCTGACTGTTACACGGCCGCGACAGGTTTCTGGCCGACGGGAATCTAACCGGATAGTTGCCCGCCATCCCTCCTACGGCTAAACTTCCTGACCAAGGAATTAGTTTTATTCGTAACGGGAAGGCAACAACGATGAGCGAGCCCGCGCGAGGCTGGTACCCGGACCCGAGCGGCACCCCCCAATTACGCTGGTGGAACGGCCATTCGTGGACCAACTACATCATGCCCTACGCGATGCAGAACCAGTCGGTCAGCAAACCTCGCCTTCCCGCCCACAACGAGGCCGTAGCACCCTACGGCAGGCAACGCCTGGGCGCGCGGACCGCCGCCGTCCCCGCGCCCAGGGCCGAGGCCTCGGCTCCTCGAGACACCAAGGCTCACTCCCCGCTCACCGCCAAACGAGGGGCCACCCTCTCCCCCACGACGGAAACTGACTCAGCACCCGCCCCCAGTCCCACCCTAGCTGCCGAGGCCACCCCGGCCTCGTCGATGGAGAACACCAGCACAACCAGCACCCAGGACGCCCCCAAGAAGCACACCACCGCTCACTGGGCGCTGGCCTGCGCCGCCTCCTGGATCTTGGTCATCGCTTTCATCGGCGTCCTCGTGTTCACGTGGTCCCACCTGGGCGACTCCAACGCAATCTACGAGGACGCCAAGGAGAAAGCACGGCACGCACAAGAGGAACGCGACCGTGCTCAATCCACGCTCGACGACATCAACCGCCAGATCGAGGAGGCCCAGCAGTGAGCACCGCCCCCACTCCCCTGCGCGCCACAACCGTCGCAGGCGCCATCCTGGCCGTCATCTTCATCGCCCTGTCCGCCGTCGTCGGCGGGATCAACGTGTGGCGCACACACGCGGCAGAGACCTTCACATCCCAGGCCGAACAGGCCCAGTCCGATAAGGCGTCCATCGACCGGGCCATCAAAGACGCCAAAACGCGCCTTGATTCCGTGAACGTAGACGCCAGCGCCACCGCCTGGTGCGATTCGGTCACGCGCAGCAACGCCTCATCGATGCGCGACATCATCAAGACCTACGACTCCTCGACACAAGCCGTCAAAGACTCGATCCATTCTCAATGCTCGAACAAAGAAGCACTGGCAAACGCGCAGCGCACCCTGTCCAACGCCGACTTTACGATCACCATGACTGAGTGCACAGCCAATAAGGTCACCACGACGATCAAAGGCACCCTCGCTGTCAAGCAGTCGAGTACCATTACGATGTTCGGTCCCCTGAACGTGACCGTCATCGGTTACACCACGGAGAAGAACAAGAGCTTCAACCCGACATCCCCCTACCAGGGGACCACGACAGCGACGCTGACACCCGGGACGCCGCTCACCTTTTCCGTGACAGTCCCCTACGATCCCAACATGACAGGCAATACAGAGTGCGGGGCTACGATGACAGCATGGTGGCCCTCGGACATGTAACGCTGATGAGTCCGGACGTCGGCTTTGCCGACCCATTCCAGCCATCCTCACCGATGGCGGAATACCATGAAAGGAGCCTCCTGTGAACAACCCCATCGAAGGCTGGTACCCAGACCCAGACGGGACCCCACGGCTGCGCTGGTGGAACGGTTCGGACTGGACAGAGAACTACATCGCAGACGAGCGGGCCAGCAACGGACCCATCACCGGCTCGGTACCTCCGCCTACCACGGGTCCCATCGACCCCATTACCGGCACCATCGCACACGCTACGACCGGCCACATTGACCCCTTCACAGGCTCTATCGCCCGCCCCGTCACGGGGACCGCTGCCCAGCCCCTCACCGCCGTACAGTCCATCACCGGTGCTGTCGATCCGGTCACCGGTCGTATCGTACGCCCGGGAGAAGAGTCCAACGGACTTCATCCTGCTCCCGATGTCCCCACTCACCCCGCCGTTGCGCCCGTGCAACCGCCCCAGAAGTCGCCCAGGTACTCCGACGGGCTAACCATTCAGATCCCAAAGAATCAGATCATCACGGCGATCATCACAACGCTCCTCGTCATCGGATTCAGCGCTGGCCTGGCCCTGACGGGCCGTATGTACATGTCCGCGACCAGCGAGTACAAGCAGGCTCAACAAAGCTTCGACAACGCGAACAGTGATCTTGAGAAGGCGAAGGAGGCAGCGAAGTGAGTTACAATCAGCCCACCTCCTCGGGCAAACCCCCCAAGAACAAGAAGCTATCCATCTACAACGCCGTTATGGCCATCCTTCTCGTCCCACTCATGGGTGCGACAATCACGCTCGGTGTTTTGTCAGGTGTTCGCCTCAATCAGGCACGCGACCTCACAGCTCAGACGAAGCAGATCGCAGCGCAGACCAAGGCGACGCAGACCACAAACTGGTGTTCAAGCGTGAGAGCTGACAACCGCGCGGATATGGGCGAGATCTACAACGAGTACCGCACCGCCACCGATGAACGCAGGCAGGCGATCGACGCAGAGTGCCCAAATAAGGTCGCCATCGCGAACCTGGTCTCCACCTACACCGCGGAAGATGTCTTCAAATTCGACCAGACGTGCTCACTGAACGACAACAAGACTGCGGCGCACTGCACCGGATCCATCGAGGTTCTGGCGGATAAGAAGCCTGCCCTGAGCGTCTATCCGAGCGTCTCTGTTACCCTCGTTTTCACAGTCACCTACGACACGGCCGCAACTCAGGTGGGCCACACCGAACCTAACGCCTACACGTTCACAGTCCCCCGCGAAGGCAAGGCGGACTTCGAGTTTGATACCGCGTACGACGAAAAATGGGGATCGTACTACAAGCTGTACCCCAACGCGTTCTACCCAGACGAGTAAGCTCATACGACTGGCTCCCGGTCCCGTCGCCTCTCTCAGGCGGCGGGACCTCATGCATAACCACCGCGCGCAGCTCAGCCACGGCCTCGTCGAAGAGGGTCAGTAGTGCTCGTGAGAGTCGTAGCCCCGCAGGCGGTCGAGTTCGCGTCGCTCCTTCTTCGTCGGGCGTCCACTGCCCTTCTCGCGCATGGCGACGGGGATGTGAACGCGCGGACGCTCGGGCGTGCGATCATCGTAGGCGGTGCGCGCCTGCGGGTAGGAGACGCGCTTGGCCAGCAGCAGCACGACGCCGAGGACGCGATCAAAGCCCTCGATGCGCAGACGCACCTCGTCGCCCACGTGCAGCTTATAGGCGGCCTTGACGGGGTCGCCGTTAACGCGCACGTGCCCGGCGCGTACGGCGGCCGTGGCCTGGGAGCGTGACTTGAGCTGGCGGGTCGCCCACAGCCAGGTGTCCACGCGCACGGAGGACGAGGCCAGGGCACCTGGCGGGATCACAACCGTCTCGGGGGCGTCAGTCATTGCGGAGCCTAGTTGATACGGCGGATACGCTTCTGGTGGCGCGGCGTGAGCACGATGGCGACGAGCGCACACAGCAGGGGCATGCCAATCAGCATGCCGAGCAGTGCTCTCCACGGCACGACCGGCCACAGCGTGGTGAGAGTCGGGAAGATACCTGATCGGGCGAACGTGATGACGGCGAGGACTCCGACGACGAGGCCCGAGAGGACCGCCGTCGGAATCGCGTTCAGCGCGAGGACCACGCCCTGCCAGGTCGTGACGTGACGGCGCATCGCGGGGGCAGCGCCAATCGCATCGAGAGTATCGAGGTCGGGGCGCATGTCCGAGGCCGAGAGAGCCACGACGAGGGCGACCGTCGCTGCCGCGGCGACAACAGCGATGAGGGCAGCAATGTAGGGCAGGATCTGCGAACGCATGGTCGGCGTGATGACCTGGGCGGATGCGCCCGGAACCTGACGCGCGATGGTCGCCTGGAACGCGGGCGCATCCACCGTACTCACGGGCTTATCCACCGAGAGGAGCTGTCCGAGCGGCACCGCCTTGAGGCCCAAGGATGTTGCGGCGCTCGGGGAGAGCACCATGACGTTGACGCGCGTCAGCGGTGACGCGGGGAAGATCTGTGTGCCCATCACGCGCGCGTCCGGCAGTTCGTTGTCGGAAAAGCCGGCGGCCTTTGCGTCCGCAATCGCCTGCATATCGAGGCTGCGCAGCTTCACCTGGCCCGCGCCGTCGATGTATTTCCTGTCGGGAATGAGGATGCCGCCCGAGTTCAGCGTCGCGACCGCACGCACCATGTCGTTCTCGTTCAGGTAGCCGACCTGTCGCAGGTAGGTACCGTCGTCGACGATGTAGGCGACGTCCAGCTCCGCCATGGTACCCATGTCGGCCGCCATCGTGAAGGTGGATTTTCCGTCCGGGGAAATCGCTTCAACCATGGTGACCGGTCCACCGGGACCAGAGTTCCACGCCATGCCGCTGAGTTCTGCGGATGAGGTGACGGTTCGCTGGTTCTTCACGGCCTCCGTCGCTGCCTTCATGAGCGCACGCGAGCGGGTATTCGAATCCGTCTTGTCGACCGTGGACACAAAGATCTGCCCACGCTTGCCCACGTGCGGACGTGAATTCCAGCCGGCCTCGTTCGACGAGGAAAGCGTGATGAGGAGGGCACAAGCGACGAACACGGTCGTCAGGATCGAGGCCATGGCCGGGAATGTACGGTGTCCGTTGCGGACAGCATCGCGCAGGGCCAGGCGCATACTCATGGATGCGCGGCCATTGGGCACGCGCCAACGCGTAAAGATGTAGGGGATCGAGCCGATGAGGCCGATTTCGAGGAGAGCAATACCGACAACGAGGGTCAGGACCGACCCGTACCATGCGGCGACGCCCAGCACCGGCAGGCCAGCCAACAGCGCGATCGGGTAGATCATGCGGCGACGCACCAGACGCGACGGCTCCCAGACGCGTCCGCCGATGACCGCGGAGGTGTCGATGTGGGAGGAGGTATGCGCCGGTGATACCGAGGCCATCAGCGACAGCAGAATGGGCAGGAGAGCGGACAGGCCCAGCGGCCACAGCGGCACAATGCCGAGGCCAAGGCCGGACCACAGCCCGATCCCCAGCATGGCGCAGGCAGACAACACGACTGAGAAGGCTGCTGAGTACGCGCCGATGATGAGACCGTGCGCGATTGTGAGGCGTCGCCCGTCGGAGCGGTCGCCGCCGTTAGCGACGATCATCGCAGCCGTGCGCATCACCGAGCGTTGCGCGACCGTGTAGAGCGGCGAGATGAGCAGGATCATCTCGGTGAGGATCAGGAGAACACCCGCGACCAGGAGCAGGTACTGCCACGGGTTCGCATTGCGCGAGGCCTCGGGGACCTCGTACTGGGCGATCTGTGAGGGGAGCGCCGAGGCATCGGGCGGGTTGGCGAGTACGTGGCGTGAGACGACCGAGAAGCCGGACGCATTGAGTTCGCGAATCTTCTCCCACGTCACGGGCGCTGGCCCCGTCACATACCAGGCCGTCTGCGTGCGTCCAGCGACAGCTAAACGATCAATGTCGAGCGTGCCGTCGCCGACGATTGCGCGCCCCTCGCCCTTGATGATCGCGTCGATAACAGCGCTGCCTTCGATGGACTGCGCTGCGCGTTGCTTCGACACCGTCACGGAGAGGGCGACCGTGTCTCCGGCCTCGACGCCGAGGGCACGGGCGACATCGTCGGAAACCACGGCATGCTGAGCTGCGAGAGACCCGTGCTTGTTACCTGCCTCGACGCGCGGCGCGTCCAAGGAGGCGGTCTGCGTGCCATTGTCTACCGTGTACCCGGTTCCATCCGGTGCCGTCATATGGAGCTGATAGAGCGTGTCGACCGCAACCAACTGGTCTCCGGTCGGCACCCAGTCGCTGAGGGTCTCCATGGTAACGGCAACATCGTCATCCGACGCCGTCTTCGCGAGACGGTCCGCGGTGAAGTCCTGGTCGAGAGCCGATGTCGAACGGCGCAGCGTCACGGCCTGGGAGTCGGAGTTGTGTCCCAGCCAGGAAGAGGCCTGGTAGCGCTGGGACGTCGTCACATCCCAGAACGTCAGCGATCCGATCGCAATGATAATCGGCAAGGAGATAAGGATCACGGCAGTGAAGGTGCGCCCAAGACTTTGGCGTGCATCACGAGAGGCGATGCGGAGTACTACTCCCCATCGCCTCATCCGTGTGTTGAGTCGGCTCATCAGGTCCTTGGTGCTGCGTCGGCGAGCAGGTCCCTCAGAGAATCCCCGCGCGAACGATCAACGATACGACCGTCTCGCAGGAACACCGTTCGGTCTGCCCATGCGGCCATTCTGGCCTCATGAGTCACGAGAATACCCGCTGCACCAGCATCTATGTGGTCACGCAACACCAACATGATCTGTTCGCCAGTGTGAGAATCTAACGCGCCGGTCGGCTCGTCGGCAAGAATGACCGACCGGTTACCAACGAGGCCGCGAGCGATGGCGACACGTTGACGTTGGCCACCGGAGAGCCTCTCGGGGAATCGATCCGCGAGTTCTGCGACACCAACCTCGGCGAGAGCGGCCATCGCGGCCGCACGTACCTTCGAAGGACTCACCCCGTCCAGCTGCAGCGGCATCTCAACGTTTTCGAGGGCCGACAGCGACGGAATCAGATTGTAATCTTGGAAGACGTAGCCAATCGAGCGTCGACGCACTTCGGCGCGGTGAACGCTATCCAACGAGGCCAGATCGATCCCGTTGACGTAGACGCTTCCGCGTGTCGGCCGCTCAAGGCCGCCAGCGATCGACAGCAGCGTCGACTTGCCGGATCCAGACGGTCCCATAACAGCGAGAAGCTCGCCGGGTTCAACCTCAAGGTCGATCCCGTCGAGCGCTCTCACTCGGACGCCGTTTGCGCCGAACTCATGTCCGACGCCGGCCATCCTGATCGGTAGCGGCGCAGGCTGACTCATCGCACCCCGGCACGCTCCGAAATACCGGCCTCGGCCTGAGCCCAGTTCATCGAACGACCCTTCGCAGCAGCGAAGGCGGCGCGACGCGCGGCCTCAGAGACCGCACCGGACTCGATGTGGTCGAGCCAGTTGAGCTCGGCCTCAAGGTCGAAGATGTGGCGCTCAAGAATGAGCTTCCACGCGAGTTCCCCCTCATCGGCCGAGGCCTTGAGGCGGGTGACGTCACGCAGGGAACCCAGGGTTGAGCGACGCTGCGTCTGGATCATGGCTTCGACGTCGACCGTCGGATCGGCGGCGGCCACGGCGAGCTTCATCACAAGTTCGTCGCGCTCAGGGTGCTCACGCGGAACAGGGGTGGACCACCAGGCGGTGAGGACATCGCGACCTGCGTCGGTCAGCTCGAAAACCTCAGAGTCTCGACCAGCATTGGTTTCAGCGTGAGACACAACCTGGCCGTCACGCTCGAGACGCTGCATGGTCTGGTAGACCTGGCCGATGTTCAGCGGCCATGCCCCACACGTCTGCTCCTCGAACATCTGCTTGAGGCGATAGACACCCGCGGGCTGCTGTGCGACGAGTGCAAGCAGTGCATTGCGAACCGACATAACTCTCCGTTCGTTGTCGTGACGTGTTGGCTTAGTGGTTGAACAGTATCTATCGTACGCCAAATCGTTACTTAGTGAGGACAAATCACGGTGGCTTACCTAACACAAACCCTACCGTTTGGTTAGATGCAAGCCTTTGACATTTCAGGGAAGACAGGAGAAATTAACCGGTATACCAATAAAAGTGTCAACCATGTTGCAGACAGCATCCGACTGTTTCAGCCGTATTGCAATGTTTTATAAGTCATTCGGTCAGACACTCAGCGAACCGCGCAGCGACACACGTAAAACGCGAAAAACCGACCCATGGGCATCATTTGACCAGAGATGTAGTAAATAATTGACACCCTTCAATCTCAGACTGTGAGACCTGCGGATCGACAGGTGGACTATTCAGCGAGTACGTCCTCGATGTCTTCCCAGAGCACCTCCGGCGATGATGAAGCAACTGCCGCCCAGAATTCACCGTCCTCATCCGCCAGCAGAGGCACCTCATCGGGGTACAGCTCAGTAAACTCCACGCCCGCCAGCACCTCGCATACCTCCTCGCTGGTGCCAATCAAACGCCAACTGTCACCCGACAGATCCGGGTACGACACCACATCGACGACCCGTACGGCGAGTCCCACCCACGAATCATCCGCGACATCCGCCCAGAAAGCCCCTGTCACCTCATCGACATCAGTATCAATCACGTCGGCAATCTCGCGAGCAACCTTCGGTACCTCCACAAGAATCTCCGTGGCATCACCCCGCTCGAGGGCTTCAAAGAGCACCTCCGGTACCGCCGTCGGCACAATCCCGTCGCCGACGGGTTCCCCCAAGGCGCTCAGTTCGAAAAAGGTCTCGCGCAGCTGCGCGGAGTCGATAGCCCACACCGACAACAGGTCATCCTCGCCCGCGTACAGTCCTCCCTCGTCGCACCGCGACACCACGGCGGAGTGCGGACCCACAAAGAAGGTGGCGCGGCGGCATCCAGCCGGGGCAATGACCCAGGCGGTGAGCACCTTCGTCGCTTGCGAGAACGCCTCAAGGAGCACAGCAAGGTGTGGGACGGGAGTGTCACCGACGACGAGGCCCTGGCTGCGCAGCAGCTCAACGAAAGGATGCTTGGGGTCGGCAACAAGCCCATCGGCATATGAGCGCAGCGCGTCGGCCTCCAGCTCGCTCATATCGAAGACGACACCATCCTCCGTCTCGCATGCACTGATCATGAGTCCTCCTGTCCTCTCAAACCGGCACCACGCGCGGCTCCGAAGCGAAGACAACACTACGCTGCACGCATCGGGCTCGCGCGCGGACGCCCGCGACCATCCCCTCCCAGGGACGCTACACTGAAAGCAACCAGGAGGATTCACTGATGAACGCCCCATTCCCGAGTGACGCGGCCACGGCCTCGTCCCCCATTCCCACGCTCACACTCCCAACGGGCGCACCCATCCCCGTGCTTGGCTTCGGCACCTACAAGGTCGCGCCCGAGGACGCCTACGACGCCGTGAGCCGCGCACTTGAGGTTGGTTACCGCCATATCGATACCGCGCAGATGTACGGCAACGAGGCCGAGGTCGGTGCCGCGCTCGAAGCGTCTGGCATCGAACGCGAGCAGATCTTCCTCACCACCAAGGTCGACAACTCCAACCACGCACCCGAGCGCGCTGCCGCATCCATCGCACGATCACTCGAAGATCTGCGCACCGACTACGTCGACCTCCTCCTCGTACACTGGCCGCTGCCCACCCTCTACGGCGGGGACGTCGCCCTGCCGTGGCCAGCCCTCGAGGACGCCTTCGCTGCGGGCAACGCGCGCGCCATCGGCCTGTCGAACTACGAGCGCGACCACATCGAAGCCGTCCGCTCCATCGCTTCCGTGCCACCACACGCCCTCCAGGTCGAGGCACACCCATTCCTCCCCAACGAGGCGCTACGCTCCTACGCGCACAAACTCGGCATGGTCTTCGAGGCATGGTCTCCCCTGGCACGCGGGCGCGCCATCACCGACCCAACCCTCGTCGCCATCGGCGACGAACTCGGCGTCAGCGCCGCGCAAGTCACCCTGCGCTGGGCCATCGACCGCGGCCACGTCGTCTTCCCCAAGACCCTGAGTCCGGCGCGCATGGCCACCAACATTGACACCTTCTCCTTCAGCCTGAGTCCCGACCAGCGCGCCCGCATCGACGCGCTCGACGAAGGCGAGGCCGGGCGCACCGGATCGCACCCCGCCACCATGAACCGACTCTGACAACAGGTACGATTAAGACATGGCATCGAAGCTTACCCGCGCCGACCGCGCCATCGTGCGACTCGCCGACGGCACCGTCAAACAGCAGAACCTGCTCACCGGCACAGAGGTGTGGACCGTCCCCGGCCGCGGAAATCGTCCGCTCGCCGCGCCGCGCACCGACTGCACCCCCATCGACCACGAGGCTGACGGGCACTACTGCGCGTTCTGTTCCAAGCGCTACCTGGAGACACCGCCCGAAAAGTCGCGCCTCGTACGCCGAGACGACGGCACGTGGGAACAGCTCGACGCCCTCCCCGCCGACAAGCTCGGGGACACGGTCGCCGAATTTCGGCGTATCCCTAACCTGTTCGAAATCGTCTCCTACAACTACTGGCACCTCAACCACGGGCACATGCCCTCCGAGGCCGACCGCCACCGCATGGCCCGATACCTGGCCTCGGACGTGGGCTACGACCACGTCATGAACGTCGTACGCGCGCGGATGCTGGCCTCGGGCATGAGCGAAGGCGAATTCGCGGCCACCAGCGAGACCGCGCGCCTGCAGGCCGCCAACGGCTTTCTCCGGCGGCCACGACCTGATTATCGGCAAGCGCCACTTCATCGACGGGGCAACCGAAGCCCACCAGCTCGCCGGGTCGGGCACCCTCACCCCGGAAGAGCACACCCAGTACACCGCCTACACAGCCCGCTCAATGCACGACCTGTACGGCCTCAACCCCGCCGTGCGCTACGTCGCCACCTTCCAGAACTGGCTGCGCCCTGCCGGCGCTTCCTTCGACCACCTGCACAAGCAGCTGGTCGCCATCGACGACCTTGCCGTTCAAACAGAAGCAGAACTCGAGCGCCTGCGCGCACAGCCCGACATCTACGACCAGATCTTCACGGTCGCCGCCACCCGCAAACTCCTCATCGCTCAAAACGAGCACGCCGTCGCCCTGGCAGGCTTCGGTCATCGCTTCCCCGGCATCGCAATCTGGCCGCTACACTCCCCGCGCAACCCATGGGAGGTCAGCGACGAGGCAATGGCTGGGATCTCCGACATCCTGCACGCCGCGCACGCGGCGACCGGCGCAGACGTGCCCGCCAACGAAGAGTGGTACCACCGCCCGCCCACAGTCACGACTCCCATGCGCTGGAGGATCCTGCTCAAGTGGCGCATCTCTACCCTGGCCGGATTCGAGGGCGGCACCCGCATCTACCTCAACACGATCGATCCCTGGAAGGTCGTCGAACGAACCGTGCCACGCCTGCGCGAGCTGCGCGACAAGGGCCTCATCGCCCCCATGCGCATCGGTGACGAGTGCCGCGTCAGCCCCTCCATGCTGCGCGACTAGGGAACGTCTACCCCTCACACCCCAACGGCGCCACGGTCGTACCCCGCCACGGCCTCGTCACCGCGCGCCGATCATCCTCACCGCACACAGTGAAGGGGGGACGCGGTACGCCGCGTCCCCCCTCACTCACAGGAGAACTGACTACTCCTCGTCGTCATCATCGATCGGGTGACGGGTCCTCGTACGAGGTTCGTCATCCTCATCCTCGTCGGAATCGTCAGCCTGGTTGCTGTTACCGATCCCGGGCGCGCCCGGGTTCGCACTCGGCTGGCCCGAAGGCTGGCTCGAGGGCTGACCCGAAGGCTGGCCCGAAGGCTGCTGCGTGGGCGTCTGAGCCGGAGCAGGCTCATCGAGCGCCGCGGTCCACATCGCCAACCACGCACCCTTCGCGTTGAACGACCCCATGGTCTCGTCCGGCACGACGGGACTGCCCGTGATGCCCGAGAACCACTCGGCCTTCGTGTTTGCCGCGAGGACCCCATCGATCGGATAGGCCGCCCCCGTGGTCGCCAAAGAATGCTGCGCTTCCGCACTCTGCAGCCAGGCGATCAAGGACTCAGCGCCGTCCGTTGCGGGCGTCTTCGTTGCCGCCGTGTACATGATGCGCGCGATACACGTCGACGGCAACGCCGTCCCGTACGAATCGGCGCCCGTGTTCGTCACGGCAGCCGCAACCAGCGAACGCGGCGCAACCACGAGCGGGTACGAGCCGGACTTGCCCGACGCAGACCCCACGATCTCGGACAGGTAGCCGTCAGACACGTGCCCTCCAGCCGTCCACCCGCCAATAACCGCACCCAGCGAGGGATCGACATGCGGACTCAGCGTCTGGACGAACGAACCCAGGCCCTCACCCGTCTGCGCGCCAGCCTCCTGCAGGAAGGCACGCCCCACCGACGACGAGACAGGATCCGGAACCGCGAGGAGTGTGCGCACGCGAGGAGTACTCAGCTCCTGAAACGACGTGGGCAGCGTGCGCTTATTCGCACTCATCCACGACTTATCCGCGATCACGCACACATCGTCGCGACCGTACGCCACCGCCGCAGGCACACCCGAAATAGAAGTACCCGACAGGGTCACAGTGTCCTGCGGGCCAGACGGAGCAATCGTGCCCGCCTGGCTCGCCTGCTGCGCATCAGCACCATCCAGGCCCAGCACAACATCCGCCCCCGCCCTGGGGAGCGAATCCACCCCATCAATGGGAACGACCGCGACCGAGAAGCCCGTCTCCTCCGTGAAGGCCTGCGCCATCTCAGTAGGCAGCTGCGCACCGCCCACGAGGGCAACCGTCACCGTGTCCGTGCCCGTCCTCGGGCTGGGAGCATCAATCGTGCCTTCAATCCCTTCTTCTTCGATCCCCTGCCCCGGAACAACGGGTGCACCGAAAGGATCTTGGGGGGTACGCGACGACACTGATGGCGTACACGCAGCCAAGGTCGTAGCAGCAACCACAAGGGTTACCAACGCGAATACAGAACGGGCGCGGGCCATAGGGAATCCTTCGGACGAGAACACTTGCCCATAAGCATAAGCCAGTAAGCGCCTGGATCTCGCACGAGAGCGCAGTGTGGGGCATCATGGAAGCACGCGCTGCCGCGCAGGGACAACCAACCCACGCCAGGAGACACACATGGATTCCGCCACCATCGACAAGCTCGCCACGACCGCCGTCATCGCCGGAGCCGCTTTCGCGGCCTCCAAGATTTTCGAATTCGGCTGGAAAGCCGTCACAAAGCGCCCGATCCCCTCCGAAGACTCGGATGACGTCACCCTGGCCTCGCTGGTGCTCTTCGCCGCAAGCACCGCGGCCGTCGCCGCCGTCGCCCAACGCTACGCCTACAAGGGCTCCCAGAAGTACCTGGCCCCCAAGATCATCGCACGCTTCGGCGCTCCGCAGATCGAGGCCTAAAAACCGGCGGCACCCCTCCCCACCCGGAACACCCTCCCCCTGCCACTCACACGAGCGGCAGGAAGGGACCCAGGTCCGTACGCTCCCCCGACGCGCTCACCAGGGAGGCAGCCACTGCCTCGTCCCACGTGAGCAGACCGCACGCCAGCGACAGCCACGTGCGCGCGTCCGTCTCCACGACGGCGGGTGGCGTACCACGCCGGTGCGTGGTCCCCGGAAGAATCTGCACCGCACCCGCAGGAGGCACGCGCACCTCGACAGAACGACCCGGATGCAAGGCACCCAACTCCTCGAGGGTGAAACGCACAGCCGTCAGCACAACAGCGCGGGGCGCGTCCTCGCCGCGCTCACACGAGCCACGCCAAGCGCACAGCGCCTCCATTCCCGAAGCCGGATCAATGCGTCGTTTCACCATACGTCGATTCTACGTGCGTCACGCTTCCCACGTGGGCGTGCATTCCAACCGCCCAGTCAGGCACAATTGAGTGGATCATCCCCTACCGAGAGGCCACCCGTGAGTGACATCGCATCCCTCGTGACGCTGCGCTCGATCCTCGACATCGAGATCGCACGCACCTACCAGTGGGATGCCGCGACGATCATCACCGTCTCCGGCGTTGATCGCGCCGGCGACCTGACAACCCGCATCGTCGAATACCCCGGGGCGCTCGTCGACATCGCCGCCGAAGGCTTCTCACCCCACTCGGCCGCCGGACACGCACTCTCCCACGAACTCCACGACGCCATACAACGACGGGTGCGCCTATGGCTCGCCGTCATCCCCAGCGACCAACTGCCGCGCCTACGCGACGCCCTGGGTGCCGATCTCATTCACGAGGCCGGGGCACCCTCCGGCGGACGCACGCCCATCGCGCTCTCCCCCCTAGCGCTGCTGGAAGCTTGGGCGGCCGGCACAGACGAACAACGCGAGTTCATGCGCGTTTCCATGGCCGGACTCGATACGCTCTCAACCGCGTCACACGCCACCCGCGCCGCCCGAGCAGTCGGCGCCTCCATCATCGAGCGCACGGCCTTCCTCAAGCTGTGCCGCAACCCCAAGTTCATCGCCTACGTCGTCGTCTTCGTCTACTCCATGGCGCGCGCCGTGCCCGTCATGTTCGTCCCCCACTTCCGAGGCGACTGGCGTATCCTCTGGCTCATCGACGTCATCACCGCGATCCCCTACACGTGGGGCCTCATCGAGATGGTCGCCGGGCAGAAACTGTGGCACCGCATCGTCGGTGCCGCCACCGCCGCCGTCACCTTCCTGGCACCCTACGTGTACTTCCTCGTGTACGGGCGTCACGCTCCCGCAAGCATCTGGGTCGCAATCGCCTGCATTTTCTTCGGCGGCATCTTCCTCGAAGTATTCCGCTACCAGCGCGACCGTGCCGTTAAGAAGGGCCTCGCGGGACTCCTGTAGCCACACCGCCCCTCCTCCCGGTGCCCGAGGGCGGCGGCCCGCCTCCCCGACTGCTCTCCGTGCCCGAGGGCGGCAGCCCTCCTCCCCGACTGCTGTCCGTGCCCGAGGGCGGCGGCCTGCCCCTCCCAGCCGCTGTCCGTGCCCGAGGGCGGCGGCCCGCCCGCTCGCCGTCCGCGCCGCGAGCCTTCGGCTCGGCGCGTCGGCTCGAAGCCCGGCCAGGCCCTGCCGCCGCCCTCGGGCACTACAGCCTCCCGCATGCCGAAGGGGCGCCACACCACCCACCCAGGCCTCGTCGCCACCCTCAGGCACCGCAGGCACCGAAAGCGGATCGCATAGCAAACACCCCCGAGCACGAGGCCCGGGGGTGTTGATCTGTGATCGTGGCGCAAAGACTACTTGTCCTCGCCGGTCGCCGTGCGGATGAAGCCGGCGATCAGGAACCAGCCGCCGCCAATCCAGAAAAGGATCAGAGCCCACAAGGGCTGGACCGGGTAGGCGACCACCATATACGCACACGCGACGATCCAGGCAGCCGCACTAATGATGTTGGGGATCTGGAAGCGCTTCACGCGCGCAGGGTGCGTGTAGTGCAGCGGCACGAGCGTCATGATCGCCAGGAAGATCGTCGCCGCAATGTTGACCCAGGCGGGGGTCTGGAGCACATACATAACGATTGCGACGCAGTTCCACGCCGCGGGGAAGCCCACGAAGTAGTTGTCGTTGGATTTCTCGCCGTCGTTCGCGTAGCAGAACAGCGAGGACACGATGACGACGATCATCATGATGACCGGCATCGGCTGGGCACCAAACGGCAGGTGCAACGCCATGAACAGGGCAGGCAGGAACGTCCACGTCAGGTAGTCGACGAGATTGTCGACAACTCCGCCATCAAACCACGGGATGACCTCGCGGACGCCGACTTTACGAGCGAGGGTGCCGTCGACGCCGTCCACGATCAGGGCGATGACGAACCACAGCCACATCATGGGGGTGTCGTTATCGAGGATCGCGAACAGAGCGAGCGTGGCCCACACGAGGCCGGAGATGGTGAACAGGTGCACCCCCCACGCGGCGATAACGCGGCCGAGGCTGGGTTTCTTGGTCGAAGACGAGGCCGAGGCCGCGTCCTGCTCATGTGTGGCGGTGACGGATTGGTCGGGCACGATGGCTCCTGGTGTTACGGGTTGTTTCCGCTCCACAGTATGCCAAATCTTTGTGAGCATGCGGTAGGTCTTTAGGACAAATTCTCAAGAGTTGTATTGCCGCACACAATTTGTTCTTTACCCGTCCACGACGAAACAGCACGAAACACGTTCAAGCACAGGCACGATACAGGCCCTCCTGAGGGCATGCTGGCAAGGTTTCAGAACCATAACAATGTGCCGACGGCGCGGTGTAAGACCCGCGGCGGCAGAGCCTGGCTGCGGTGCCCGTGGGCGGCGGCAGGGCCTGGCTGCGGTGCCCGTGGGCGGCGGCGGGGCCTGGCCGGGCTTCGAGCCGACGCGCCGAGCGACGCTCGCGGCGCGGACGGCGAGCGGGCGGGCCACCGCCCACCGGCACACACAGCGGCCTGAACGAGCATCAGCAGCACTGGAAGCGCCGCCGGTGTGGAGGGTACCGGAGGGGCCGGAGGGCCTGGCCGCAGTGCTGGTGGGCGGCGGCGGGGCCTGGCCGGGCTTCGAGACGACGCGCCGAGCGACGCTCGCGGCGCGGACGGCGAGCGGGCGGGCCGCCGCCCAACAGCACACACAGCGGCTCGGCCCCGAGGCCGGGACCTCCGGTGCCCGGAACGTAAGCGGCACCACAAGAAACGCCGGCAATCCGGCCACGCACAGCACAGGGGCGCGGACCCGCAGGCCCGCGCCCCTAGACGCAACAACTCAGACGCAGCTCAGAAGTACTTGCGTCCGGTGTCGCTCAGCTCGCGCAGCTCATCGATCGAGGCGATCCAGCCGCAGCCCTCGCCTTCGGCGGCGAGCAGGTCCACGCCGCTAATCGCGAGCATGTCGCCGCCCGTCGTGCCGATGCGGATGGCGTCCACGCCCTCGGCCTCGGCGGCCGCGAACACGGCCTTGACGGCCACCTCGGGCACCGCGACGAAAGCGCGGGCCTGGGACTCGGACAGGAGCATCTCGTGGTCGCCGACGCTGTCGCGGCGGGCAGCACCGGCCACGTCGAAGACGCCGCCGATGCCGAAGCGCAGCGCGGAGTCGACGAGGGACTGCAGGAGACCGCCGTTGGACAGGTCGTGTGCGGCGCGCACGAGGGGTCGACCGTCTGGGCCGTCGGCGGCGCTCAGCGCTCGAACAACGTTACCGAGGGCGACCTCGGCCTTCAGGTCGACCTCGGGCGGTAGGCCGCCGAGGTGCGAGCGGGCGATGCGCGCCCACGCGGAGCCGTCGAACTCCTCGCGGGTGGTGCCCAGGAGGATGACGGCGAGGCCCTCTTCGGTGAAGCCGGAGGGGTTGGCGCGCGTGACGTCGGGGAGGATGCCGAGCATGCCGATGACGGGCGTCGGGTTGATCGACGAGTTCGGCAGGCCCTTCTCGGTACCCGACGAGTTGTACAGCGACACGTTGCCGCCGGTCACGGGGATCTCGAGTTCGATGCAGCCGTCCGCGAGCGCGGTCATGGCGGTGACGAGCTGCCACATGGCGTCCGTGTCTTCGGGGTTGCCGAAGTTCAGGCAGTCCGTGATGGCGACGGGTTCGGCACCGACGACAGCGACGTTGCGGTAGGACTCGGCGAGGGCCTGGCGGGCTCCCGCTGCCGGATCGAGCTTCGTGTACCAGCCGTTAGCGTCCGTGGAGAGAGCGACACCGAGTCCGCTTTCCTCGTCGATGCGGATGACGCCCGCGTCGTCGGGCTGGGCGAGGGCTGTGTTGCCCTGCACGTAGCGGTCGTACTGGTCGGTGACCCACGCCTTGGACGCCTGGTTGATGTCGGAGAGTACGGCGCGCATGTCGGCGATGAGTTCTTCGCGCGTGGCGGGACGCGCAAGGTCCTCGGAGGTGGCGGCTTGCAGGTCGTCCTGCCAGGCTGGGCGCGCGTAGGGGCGGTCGTAGACGGGTCCCTCGTGGGCGACTGTCTTCGGGTCGACGTCGACGATGCGGTGACCGTAGTGGTCGATCGTGAGGCGACCGTCGCCGGTCAGGTGACCGATGACCGCGGCCTCGACGTCCCACTTGTCGATGATCTCGAAGAAGCGTTCGCGATCCTCGGGGGTCACGATGGCCATCATGCGTTCCTGGGACTCGCTCATGAGGATCTCACCCGCGGTGAGCGTGGGATCGCGCAGGAGCACGTTCTCGAGGTCCACGTGCATGCCGGAGTCGCCGTTGGAGGCCAGCTCGGATGTCGCGCACGAGATACCCGCGGCTCCGAGGTCCTGGATGCCCTGGACGACACCGGCCTCGAACAGGTCAAGGCAGCATTCGATGAGGACCTTCTCCATGAAGGGGTCGCCCACCTGGACGGAGGGGCGCTTGGCGGGCATGCCGTCTTCGAAGGTCTCGGAGGCGAGGATAGACGCACCGCCGATGCCGTCGCCGCCGGTGCGCGCGCCGAAGAGGACGACGAGGTTGCCTTCGCCGGTCGCGTTGGCCAGGTGGATGTCGTCGTGGCGCAGCTTGCCGATGCACAGCGCGTTGACGAGGGGGTTGCCCTGGTAGGAGGGGTCGAATTCGGTTTCGCCGCCGATGTTGGGCAGGCCCAGGCAGTTGCCGTAGCCGCCGACGCCGGAGACAACGCCGTGGACGACGCGCGCCGTGTCGGGGTGGTCGACGGCACCGAAGCGCAGCTGGTCCATGACGGCGATCGGGCGGGCACCCATGGAGATGATGTCGCGGACGATGCCGCCCACGCCGGTGGCCGCGCCCTGGTAGGGTTCGACGAAGGACGGGTGGTTGTGCGACTCGACCTTGAAGGTGACGGCCCAGCCGCCGCCGATGTCGACGACGCCGGCGTTCTGGCCCATGCCGACGAGGAGGTTCTTCCTCATGGCGTCGGTCGTGCGCGCGCCGAACTGCTCGGCAAGGTGCTTCTTGGAGGACTTGTAGGAGCAGTGCTCGGACCACATGACGGAGTACATGGCCAGCTCGGCGTTGGTGGGTCGGCGTCCGAGGATGTCGCAGATGCGCTGGTATTCGTCCTCTTTGAGGCCGAGTTCCTTCCAGGGCATGTCCTGGCCGGGGGTCGCGGCGGCGTTCTCGACGGTGTCGGGCAGCTCGCGGGTGTTTTCGGAGGTCATTCGTGTTTCCATTCGAAAGATCATGGACGAGGCCGAGGCACCCTCACGGGAGAAGGTGCAGCGAGGCGTCGTCAGCCGACGAGGGATGCGAGGACGGAACGGAAGATGCCCAGGCCGTCGGTGCCGCCGTGGTGGCTGGCTCCATCGGGTCCGAGGGAGAGCGGGCCGAAGCCAGCCTCGGTCGCGTGCTCGGGGTGGGGCATGAGGCCGACGACGTTGCCCGCAGAGTTGGTGACGCCCGCGATGTCATTGGCACTGCCGTTGGGGTTGACGTCGACGTAGCGGAACACGACGCGGCCTTCGCCCTCAAGTCGTTCGAGCTCGGCGGGCGACGCCTGGAAGTTGCCTTCACCGTTCTTGAGCGGAACGGTGATGGTGTCGCCGACACTGTAGGTGCCAGTCCACGCGGTGTCCGCGTTCTCGATGCGCAGCACCTGGTCGCGGCACAGGAACTTCTGGTGGTCGTTACGGATGAGCGCGCCGGGCAGCAGGTGGGACTCGCACAGGACCTGGAAGCCGTTGCAGATGCCCAGGACGGGCAGGCCTCGTCCGGCCTCGCGCACGATCTCGCTCATGACGGGGGCTGTCGCCGCGATCGCGCCGCAGCGCAGGTAATCGCCGTATGAGAAGCCGCCGGGGATCACGACCGCGTCGACGCCGTGCAGATCGGCGTCCTTGTGCCACAGGGCCACGGCCTCGGCACCCGCGATCTGAACCGCACGGGCGGCATCGCGGTCATCGAGGGTGCCCGGGAAGGTGACGACTCCGATGCGGGTCACTGCGCGCCTCCCGCGTAACGGGCGTCGGCCTCGTCAATGGCCTCGACACGCACAACGTCCTCGATGATCGGGTTGGACAGAACCTCTTCGGCGGCCTTGCGGGCCTGGTCCAGGAGCTCGTCGGTGACGGGACCGTCCACGGTCAGGTGGAAGCACTTCCCCTGACGCACGGCCTCAAAGCTCGTGATTCCGAGCCTGGGCAGCGCCGAGCCGACAGCCTTACCCTGCGGATCCAGGATCTCAGGCTTCGGCATCACTTCCACGATGATTCGCCCCACGGCGTTCCTCCTTGTGTTGTTGGTGAGGATCCCGCCGTGCACCTTGCCCGGCGGGCAAGTCTGTTTACAGGATGGGTTCCGACCCGGTGAGTCGGCGGTACGCCTCGACGTAGCGCGCGGCGGTCGCGGCGGCCACGGCTTCGGGTAGCGCAGGTGGGTTCTCGCCGGACGCACGGTCCCAGCCGGATTCTTCCGACGTCAGCCAGTCGCGCACGTACTGCTTGTCGAAGCTGGGGGTCACTTGGCCCTCCACCCACTGGTCTGCGGGCCAGAAGCGCGAGGAATCAGGCGTAAGGATCTCGTCAGCGAGCACAATTGCGCCGGTCGCCACATCGATACCGAACTCAAACTTGGTGTCCGCGATGATGATGCCGCGCTCCGCAGCAATGTCGCGCGCCTGACGGTAGAGGGCGATCGACAGGTCGCGGATCGCGGTCGCCAGCTCCTCGCCAATACGCTCAACGGTCTGCTCGAAGGTGATGTTCTCGTCGTGCTCGCCCAGTTCGGCCTTCGCGGCGGGCGTGAAGATCGGTTCCTCGAGACGCGAGGCCTCGGTCAGGCCCTCGGGAAGCTTAATACCGCACACCGTGCCAGACTCGCGATACTCCGCCAGGCCGGATCCCGTCAGGTAGCCGCGCACGACGCACTCGATGGGGATCATGAGCAGGCTGCGGCACACAACCGCACGCCCGTCGACCTCGGCAGGAACCTCGAAGCGCGTGGGCTGGGCACCCTCCAGGGCGCTCGAGGCCTCGGCCGGGGCCTTCGTGCCGACGGCCAGCAGGTGGTTCTCCACGAGCGGACGCAGCTTGCCCATCCACCAGATGGCAAGCTGATTGAGGACCGCGCCCTTGCCCGTGATCTGCGTGGGCAGCACGTAGTCGTAGGCGCTGATGCGATCAGAGGTCACCATGAGGAGCGCCTCCGGACCCGCCTTCGCGTGGCGGGGACGGCCCTCGGCGGGCGTCGCTTCCTGCGCGGGGCCGACCACGGCCTCGTCGGGAGCGTAGATATCGCGAACCTTCCCCGAGTTCAGGGGGGTCCAACCGTGCAGGGAAGCGGGCATAATGCTCCTCAGTGTCGTGTGATCAGTTGAGGGTGACGGACAGGTCAGCAGGCCACGTCGCGATGTCGCTGCGGTGGTGCTCGCCGTCGAAGTGAATGAGTTCCACGCCCCGGTACGCAAGAGAGCGAGCCTCGTCGAGCGTGGCCGCGCGGGCGACGACGTCGAGGACTCGACCGCCCGAGTTCACCAGCGCGTAGGTCGGTTCAAAGCCGCAGCACCCGGCCGCAACGTCGGCGGGGTCGTCGGTGATCTCCTCGGAGGTGCCAGCGTGGATGACGTGGACGCCCGCCAATGCCTCGGCCGCCTCGATCCCGGTGATGGGGTGCCCGGTATCCGTGCGCCCCGGGTATCCGCCCGAGGCCATGACGACTGTGACGGCGGCGTCCTCACTCCAGACGGGGGCGGGGACCTTCGCGAGCGTGCCGGTGGCCGCCGCGTACAGGATGGGGGCGAGCGGAGAGTCAAGGCGCTCAAGGACCACCTGGGTTTCCGGGTCGCCGAAACGCACGTTGAATTCGACGACGCGGATCCCCTTCGAGGTCATCGCGAGGCCACAGTACAGGAGGCCGCGGAAGGGGGTCCCGCGCCGGGCCATCTCGGTGATGACGGGCTGGGCGACCTCGTCGACGATGCGCTGCGTTGCTTCCTCAGGCAGCCACGGGAGCGGACTGTAAGCACCCATGCCACCCGTGTTCGGGCCCTCGTTGCCATCGCCCACGCGCTTAAAGTCCTGCGCGGGCTGCAGCGGGACGACGGTGGCACCATCGGCGAAACAGAACAGAGAAACCTCGGGGCCGTCGAGGTAGTCTTCGATGACGACTGCTCCCCCGACGCGTGACAGGCAGGAGCGCGCGTGGGACGAGGCCTGGGCGCGGTCGGTGGTCACGACGACCCCCTTGCCAGCGGCCAGGGCATCATCCTTCACGACGTAGGGGGCACCGAGGACATCGAAGGCAGCCTCGACCTGTTCCATGGTGGTGCAGGTAAAGGCGCGGGCGGTCGCCACGCCGGCGTCCGCCATGATCTGCTTCGCGAAGGACTTGGAGGCCTCCAGGCGGGCCGCTTCCTTCGTTGGGCCAAAAACGGGGATACCGTAGTCCAGAACCGCATCCGCGACGCCCGCGACGAGCGGGGCCTCGGGGCCAACAACCACGAGATCGACCTTCTCAGATGTCGCGCGACGCACGACGTCCTTCGGGTCGAGCGGATCCATGGTCAGTGAACGGCCCAGCTGCTCCAGCGCCGGGTTACCGGCCTGGACGACCAGCGACACGGGCTGCTCAGGGGTGGACGTTCGCACAAGCGCGCGGGCGATCGCGTGTTCGCGACCCCCGTTACCAACGAGAAGAACCTTCACAATTCCAGCCTAACGGTGTTTGGCGGTCCAACGGGCCGACATGGGATTTTATGGCTGCACTTCACAGCCACAATGAGACGCGGATGCGCAGGTCACCAGGCACCGTTAGGGTTACCACTGCGCCCCTTATCGTCCTGTTCACGCTGATCACGGTTGTGTTCGTCATTCTGGTGAATGAGGTCCTCACGACGCTGCTTCTGATCGCCGTTCTCACCCGCGAAGGGATCCTCGGTCGGTGTAGGCGTCGGGGTGGGACTTGGGCTGGGGGTCGACTCTGGATCCTCGTTGTTGCTCGGATCGTCGCCCTTATTGGGGTCCTCGTTGGGATCCCCGTTAGGATCTCCGTTGGGGTCCTCCCCCTTATTCTTCTTGTCGGATTTCTGCTTCTTGTCCGACGTGCGTTCCTTGCCTCGGTCAGCGGGGTTGGTGTCGGTACCCGTTGAACTCAGCTGGTTCGCAGGCGTCTGGCAGGGCGACAGCATTTCTTCCGCTTCCGCATACAGGTTGTATGCGTCGAGATTCGCGCCTTCCGCGTCCTTGGCATCTCCCTGCATTTCGATACCACGCCCCAGGTTTGCGCGGACGCGGCATTCGTAGGAGGAAGACTCCAGACGTCCAGGTTCTACCTCGATGCTCTTGGGAACCAACTCGAATGCGGTGCGCAGCTCGGCGACACCCTCGTCCACGGACTCCTCGGTCAGCAACGTGGTACCCAGGTTGTAGTGGGCGACCCACTGTTCGATGCCGACAGATGTCCACCCCATCTGTCCCTCGTACCCGGCCTTCGCGGCCTCGTATTCCTGCGCCTTCCAGTGACCCAGGGAGGAACGCGACCACAGAGTCAAGCCGATCAGGTACGTGGCGACCAGGAGGGCGAGCACGAGGAAGGGAATCGAATACCACAGCGGGCGGAGCGCCAGCGGTGAGCGCTGGCGTATGCCCGACGAGGCCGGGGCGCGCTTCGCGGGCGCGGCGAAGTCACCGGAGTCGCCCTGAGGAGCACCGAACGGCAGGAGGTCTTCGTCGCTTGCTGAGTGCTTAGATCGCATGGGAGTTCCTCAACTGTTGGGCTCGCAGTGCCAGGGTTGCACCCTCCCACGCCAGGAGTCCTCCAAGGATCAGGGCGAAGGGCCAGATGATGTAGCGGTACGTGTCGCGCATATTCCGTTCTTCGGACAGCTTTGATGCGTCATCAAGGATGGAATGCGCGTAGGAGTCAATCGCGGACTTGTCGGGCGAATGCACGTAGCTGACGCCGATCCGCGACGCGACGCCTTGGAGGGCGGCCTCATCGATACGCGAGATGGCGATGGGGGCACCGGGCTGGGACTTGTCATGAATGTATTCGTCGTCGCCACTCTGAGCCCCGGCGTTGCTGAGGCGGACCGCCTTCATTTTGCCGCCCTCCTCGGTTCCGTAGCCGATGACGAGGCCGCCGTCGATGTAGGGCTTGACGTCATCCCAGTCGTCCTCGGAGCCGCTGGGAGCGCTGGACCAGTGATCCTGGTTCGAGGTTTCGCCGTCGGAGAGGATGAAAACGGTACGAATATTTCGGGGTGGCGTTCCTTGTTTTTCTTCAGAAGCTTCGCGAGGTCCGCTGCGGGACGGTTGATCGAGGACCCCTGCGAGGAGGAGGACAGCTCACGGGTGAACGTCCCCATGTATGACGCGACCGCAGAGGAGTCAGTCGTCAGCGGCATGTCCGTGTGCACGCTCGAATCCCACGACAGGATCGAGTAACGCGCTCCCGTGAGGACACCCATGAGTGTGGCAACATCGTTGCGGACGCCAACGATACGGGGATTCTCGCCGTCCCAGTCCTCGGCGCCCATCGAACCGGTACGGTCGATGACGAAGTAGACCTCGATATTTGAGGTGACTTCAATGATCGCGCCAGGGATCGAGGGACCCGCACCCATGATGATGACGACGACGGCAATGAGCGAGCGCCTAATGACGTCCATCAGGTTCGTGCGCAGTGACCGACGAGCCGACAGGAAGACGAAGGTCGCCGCAACCAGCGCAATGACGACCAGCACAAACAGGTGAATGACGGGACGAAAAACCATGTCAGAGCCTCCCAAAGGCAAGCAGGCCGAGCAAGGAGACGACACCAAAGAGCGTCCAGCCAAGGGCCCCCAGCGGGCGATCGGTCTCGATCAGTTTCCCCTTGGAATCCAGTTCTTCCTTTTGCTCGGCCTCGATCTGCTTGACAACCCCGTCAACGGCGGAAGGAGATGATGCGTCATAGAACTCTCCACCCGTGGCACGCACCTGATCGCGCAACTGCATGCCGTCGGCGGACAGGTTCGTCACCGAGCCGGGGTACAGTGCCGTAACGGTCACATTCTGGCTCTTCGCGAATTCGATGGCTTGAGGCAGGGTGTAAATACCATGGCCGTACACCTCGTTATCGGTCGCCAGCAGGACCGTGCGGGAACGCTGCTTGTCCGTATGGTCGAAGCCGAGGACGCACGAGGCCAGCCCGTCACCGACCAGAGATGCGCGTTTCTCATCCTCTTTGGGGAACGTCGGCGTCAGGTACCGCTCCAGCTCATCCTCATCCCCATTCAATGAGGAACCATACGCCAGCCCTTTGTCGATCTTGTCGGCCATATCCGTCAGCACGTCATCGGCCATCTCGTAGTCGTCGGTGAGTGGGAACATCGTCATCGAGTATGTATTCCACAGCTGCAACGAAATCCTCTCACCCTCGAAGTGCGAGATAATCTGCTTGAAGGAGTCGCCGATCTCCGAATCGTAGGGCAGCATCGAACCAGACGCATCCAAACAAATAACGATGTCGCGACTCGAGGATTTATCGTGCTTAACGTACGTGTCGACGGGAGCGGCCGCAGACACCGAGGTCGCAATAACCGCGACGAGGAAGCATACGAAAGCCATCGCGAGGGCCGCACGCGTACGCCGCACGAGAGCCTGATACTTCGGCAGGCCTCGTACGAAACCGGAGTTCGCGACCCATCCCTTCCTGCCGGTGCTCTGACCCGCGCGGCGTGCACGCCACCAACCAAGCAGAGTGACGCCAGCCACTACGACGATGACGAGGGGAATCATCCACCAGAACCTCATACGTTCACCGCCTCCACCGCCATCGTCAGAACGCGCGTCACAGCCTCGTGCGAGGAGCGCCCAGCCGGAATATCCTGGCTCGTAAAGCTCGAGGCCTCGCACGCCGCAAGCACATCCGCCAGCCCCGGCCACACAGGCACGAGTTCACGCACCTCGGACACGGTTGCAACCTCGAGGTCACGCCCGGTGCGTTCCGTACCCAGCGCACGCATCAGTCCCGCCAACGCCAGGTGCACGCCGCGAGCGTCCAGGTCGCCGTCGGCGTAGCGATCCGCAATCTGATCGACGTACGACAGATACTTCTTGCGCCGCGCATCCGAAATCGTCTGTAGCTCCATCACCTCACCAATGCGGGACGTCCACCACCGCCACAGGCAGAAACACACCCAGCCAACGACGGCGACGACAAGCGTGACCCCGAGGACCCACATCCAATGCGGATAGATGATCGGATTAAACAGGTCGTCTGTGACCTCACCGGACATGAACTCCCCTTTCAAGAGCACGCATAAGCGCACGAGGAATATCCTCACTGGACGACACGTCCACGTGGATGACACCCCTCTCATCGAGCATCCGCGCGACCGCGGCACGCCGCATCGCCATGACGTTGGCTGCCTCCCCCGCCAACTGGTTATCTCTGAGCAGGAAATCCGGTAGCGGCCCCTCGTTGACGTCAACGACCTCCGTCCCCTCTGAGAGGGTCGTTGGATCGATATCCTCGACGCTGATGAGAATCACCTGGTGGCGCGCCGACATGGACTTGATGAGGTCACTCGACTCCGGGGACGCGGTAGGCTGCGTACTGTCCGTGACGATGACGATGAGGCTGCGCCGACGCGTGATCGTCCTGGCCCGAGCCAGGAGCTTCGCGACGTTCGCATGCGGGGAACGCAGGGTGATGTCCTCTTCGATGCGGCGCAGCAGCGTCTCCGCATGCGCGTTGCCGGAGCGGGCGGGCATGAAACGCACGCGCTTGTCGTCACCGGCGACGAGGCCGATCTGGTCTCCACGGGCCGCGCTCAGCCATGCGATGGCCTCGCACGCCGCCAAGGCAACCTCTTCCTTCGTCTCGCCCGAGGGGGCGAGCGCGCCCATTTCGCGACCGGTATCAACAACGAGCATGACCTGTAGGTTCGCCGTGGCCTCGTGCCGTTTGATGATGGGCGAACCCGTCCGGGCTGTCGCCGCCCAGTCGATTTCACGCACATCATCACCCGGCTGGTAGGGAGCTAAATCCATGAACTCCCATCCGCGTCCATGCCGAAGCGCGGAGTGGTGCCCATCCATGATGGATAGCAGCTTGCGCAGGACGGGCAGCTGGATGCGGGAGGACAGCGCGTGGATTTCTCGCGAGCGTACAGGCATTGCGTTCCTCTTGAGAGTCGACTGGCGTGGGACCGGGTTCTTTACGGAACGGGAACCGCTTTGAAGACGGCGTCGATGAGTCCCTCAATGGAGACGTTGTCAGCCACGGCATCGAAGGTGCGGATGATGCGGTGACGCAGGATGCCGTAGCGCATTTCCTTGATGTCGTCCGGCATGACGTGGTTGCGGCCCTCCATGAGGGCGATCGCCTGCGCGATTTGCATGAGGGCGATGCCGCCACGGGGGGAAGCACCCACGCGCACGTGCTTCTTCCAGCCCGGGAGCGGGTTGGGGCCGGCACCTCGGGTCGTGTTGATGATGTCGACGATGTAGGCCTTGAGGGTCTCGTGGACGTAAACGCGTCGTCGTGCTTCCTGCAGCGTGCGCACGTCGTCGAGGGTGATCGGAACGACGTCCGCAGGCCTTGTCATCTGACCACTGTCAATGCGCGAGAGAACCTCAAACTCCTCGACGGGCGTCGGGTAGGTGATGACTTCCTTGAGGAGGAAGCGGTCCATTTGGGCTTCGGGCAGCACGTAGGTGCCCTCTTCTTCGATGGGGTTCTGCGTGGCCATGACCATGAAGGGATCGGGCAGCTGATGGTTGACGCCACCGATCGTCGTCTGGCGTTCCTGCATGGCTTCCAGCATGGCGGACTGCGTCTTGGCCGACGAACGGTTGATCTCGTCCAGGAGAACCAGGTTGGCGTGCACGGGACCCAGCCGAGTGACCATCTCGCCGCGTTCCTGGTTCCAGATCTGGGAGCCAACGATATCGTTGGGCATCAGGTCGGGGGTGCACTGGATGCGGTGGAAGGTGCCCGATACCGCAGACGCGAGGGTCTGCGCGGCCGTCGTCTTCGCGAGACCGGGCACGGACTCCACCAGGACGTGGCCACCGGCGAGAAGCGAGGCGGTGAGCGCGCGGCGTAGTGCTTCCTGACCCACGACGGTGTGCTGGTAGATGGTCGTCATTCGATCAAGCAAGCCCTTCGCGTGGGCCAGCTCGTCATCGTTCAAGTAGTTGGGCACGGACTCTCCTTGCGCGCGCGGTCGGATGCGCTCCCAGTCTAGCCCGCCCGTTCTGCTCGCACGCAAGCCGGTCAGCCTTGGTCTGACGAGAGACGAGACCTACAGGTAGTCAAAAAGGGGCGTGCCCCGGAGTTACCTCCGGGGCCCGCCCACAGATCCGCGTCGATCAGGCCTGCTTCGCGGCGGCAATACGCTCGCGGAACTTGGCCAGCTGCTCGGTGATGGCGGCGGGGAGCTTATCGCCGAACTGCGAGAAGTACTCCTCCGTGTCGTCCATCTCGGCGGCCCAGGCGTCGGGGTCAATCGCAAAGAGCTTCGCCCACACGGCCTCGTCGATGTCCAGGCCATCCAGGTTGAAGTCCTCGAACTTCGGGTAACGACCGGTCACACCGTCAATGGCCTCGACCTCGCCAGCGGCGCGGCGAACGATCCAGTCCAGAACGCGGGCGTTGTCACCGTAGCCGGGCCACATGAAGTTGCCGTCTTCGTCCTTACGGAACCAGTTGACCTGGTAGACCTTCGGGAAGCCCTCGCCCAGCTTGTCCTGCATCTCCAGCCAGTGGCCCCAGTAGTCGGCCATGTTGTAGCCGCAGAAGGGCAGCATGGCGAAGGGGTCGTGGCGCAGCGAGCCGGCCTTGACGTCGGTCGCAGCAGCGGTGACCTCGGAGGCCACGGAAGCACCGATGAACACGCCGTGGGCGGGCTCGTACTGCTCGGCAACCAGCGGGACGTTGGTGGCGCGGCGGCCACCGAAGAGGACGGCGTCAACCGCAACGCCCTCGGGGGCTTCCCAGTCGGGGCAGATGATCGGGCACTGCGAGGCGGGGACGGTGAAGCGGCTGTTCGGGTGAGCAGCCTTCTCGCCGGACTCGGGGGTCCAGTCATTGCCGTGCCAGTCGATCAGGTGCGCCGGAACGTCACCGTCGATGCCTTCCCACCACACGTCACCGTCGTCGGTCAGAGCGACGTTCGTGAAGATGGAGTTCGCCTTGCCGGTCTCCATGGCCATGGGGTTGGTCTTGTAGGAGGTGCCGGGGGCGACGCCGAAGAAGCAGGCCTCGGGGTTGATGGCGCGCAGGCGGCCATCCGGGCCGGGACGCATCCACGCGATGTCGTCGCCGACGGTCTCGACCTTGTAGCCGGGGATCGTGGGCTGGAGCATGGCGAGGTTGGTCTTGCCACAGGCCGACGGGAAGGCGGCGGTGACGTGGAACTGCTGGCCGGTGGACTCGCGGGTCAGGCGCAGGACGAGCATGTGCTCGGCCATCCAGCCGTCGCGGCGGGCCATGGTCGAAGCGATACGCAGAGCGAAGCACTTCTTGCCGAGCAGCGCGTTGCCGCCGTAGCCCGAACCAAAGGACCAGATCTCGTTGGTCTCCGGGAAGTGGGTGATGTACTTCTCATCGTTGCAGGGCCAAGTCGAGTCTTCCTGACCGGGCTCGAGAGGAACACCGACGGAGTGGACGGCGGGAACCCACACGCGACCCTCATTGATGAGGTCCATGGCAGCAGCACCCATGCGGGTCATGATGCGCATGTTGACAACAACGTAGGGGGAGTCGGTGATCTCAACACCGAGCTGGGAGATGGGGCCGCCCAGGGGACCCATGGAGAAGGGAACCACGTACATGGTGCGGCCCTTCATGGCACCCGTGAACTTCTCGTGCAGGGTGGCCTTCATTTCCTTGGGGTCGGCCCAGTGGTTGGTCGGGCCCGCGTCCTCTTCCTTCTCACAGCAGATGAAGGTACGGGACTCAACACGCGCAACGTCGGAAGGCTTGGAGCGAGCGAGGAAGGAGTTCGGGCGCTTCTCCTCGTTGAGCTTGGTGAACATGCCGCTCTCGACCATCTGAGAGGTCAGGCGGTCCCACTCTTCCTGGGAACCGTCGCAGAACTCAACGGCGTCAGGGGTGGTCAGCTCAGCGATTTCAGCAACCCACTTGATGACATCTTCGGGAGCGTTGGCCGGAGCCGCTGCACGCACGTCCTGTTCAGTCACGGACATTTTGCCTCCTGAGGCATTTCGGATTGTCGAGGCCGCGATATGCGTCCCCGATTGACAGAATCAATCATGCCGGAACGGATGCCCACGCTTGCAGGCGCTTGGTCCCGGTCACATCTCAATCCTAGTCGAACGAGTCACACGCCGCCCGGTCGGCAGGGACCTTCTGCCCACCCACAAGGCAAAACAAAACCAGTCGAGCCGACCCCGACCTCGCGAATGGGACCGAAGAGTAGCCCACATCCTAAACCGTGAGATAGACCATGACCATTGGGCGGCAAAAGCGCATCTGAACTTGAAGTCACACCACCCCATGACCGACGATTATTCGTAGCACAACAGTGCCGTTCACCATTGGAAGGACCGAATACACCATGGGATTCCGAAACAAGACCCAAGGCCCTGACTTTTTTGAAGACTTCACCTCGCAGGCTCGCCAGCTTGAGCAGGCCGTCGAGATCCTGACGCACATCTATGCTGCCTCCCCTGAGGAACGCATCGCCCTGCGCGATCAGCTCCACGAGGTTGAGCACCGCGGTGACGAACTGAACCACGAAATCATCCAGCGCATCAACTCCTCGTTCATCACGCCTTTCGACCGCGAAGACCTGCAGTCACTGGCGTCCCACCTCGACGACTGCCTCGACTTCATCGATGAAGCCGGCGATCTCCTCGTCGTCTACGGCATTGCCGACATCCCCTCTTCCCTGGTCTCTCTGCTCAACACGCAGATCGAGGTCATCAAGAACTGCGCGGAGATAACCGCGCAGAACATGCACAAGCTGAAGTCGCCGGTGGACCTGCGCGACTACTGGATCGAGATCAACCGCCTCGAGAACGAGGGCGACCTGGCCTACCGCCGCACCCTGACGGCTCTGTTCGACTCGGGCCTGGACCCGGTCACGATCATCAAGCTCAAGGACATCGTCCAGGGCCTCGAATCCTGTGCTGATGCCTTCGAGGAACTCGCAGGCATCATCGAGTCCCTCGCACTGAAGGAATCCTGAGCCGTGGATCTCAATCTGATCCTCGTCTGCGTCGTCATCGTCGTCGCGCTGTTCTTCAGCTACACGAACGGCTTCCACGACGCAGCGAACGCGATCGCGACCTCGGTGTCGACGCGGGCGTGGACACCACGTGCCGCGCTCCTCATGGCCGCAACGATGAACGTCATCGGCGCCATGATGGGCACCGCCGTCGCGAAGACCGTCGGCAAGGGCATCATCTCAATTTCCGACTACGCCGAATCCCCGCTTCCCGAAATGCAGCAAAAAGGCCTGGTCATCATCCTGGCCGCGCTGCTGGGTGCCTGTATCTGGAACCTCATCACCTGGTGGTTCGGTCTCCCATCGTCCTCCTCGCACGCTCTCATTGGCGGCATGGTGGGCGCTGGCCTCCTATCGGGCACGATGGTGCACTGGTGGGGCATCATGAGCCACGTTGTGATTCCGATGTTCGCCTCCCCCATCGTCGGTTTTGTCATCGGCTACTTCGTCATGAAGCTCGTCCTGTGGCTGCTGCGTAACGCTCAGTATCACCGCACGATGCGCCGCTTCCGTGCAGCGCAGCGCTTCTCATCGGCTGCCATGGCCCTTGGTCACGGCATCCAGGACGCGCAGAAGACGATGGGCATCATCGTCATGGCCCTGCTGGCCGGCGGCTACGGAGAAACACACAACATCCTCGATCCGATCACGGGCGAGATGAACGTGCCTCTGTGGGTGAAGATCTCGGGTGCTCTGGCGATTTCGCTGGGCACGATGGCCGGCGGCGGGCGCATCATGCGCACGATCGGTCGTAAGATCATCGACCTGGATCCGGCTCGTGGCTTCACGGCCGAGGCGGTGTCTGCCTCGGTCCTGTACCTGTGCTCCTACGTCATCCACGCCCCCATCTCGACGACGCAAGTCGTGTCGACGGCAATCATGGGTGTGGGTTGCACGAAGCGCTTCTCGGCAGTTCGATGGGGCGTCGCGGGCAACATCGTCATCGCATGGTTCCTGACGCTACCCGCCGCCGCCCTGGTGTCAGGCGTCGTGTACCTCCTGGTCGCTCTGCCGCTGGGAGTCCACTAGTGGCTCGCTCTCGTCTGATCGGCCTGGTCGCGGCTCTCGCCCTTGTTGCCCCACTCACCGCGTGCTCGGACACCTCCGTCATGCACATGCAGGTCGGCCAGTGCATCCTCCTGCCCGAAGAGAAGACCGCGACCACGGTCGAGACGACCAACTGCACCAGCGAGCACGACGCCGAGGTCTTCTACGCGACGTCCGTCGACGACGGGGACTTCCCCGGCGAGGCTGCGCTCAACAACGCGGCCGAGAAGGCATGCATTTCGAACTTCAAGGACTACGTGGGGTCGCACTACGTAACCTCGACGCTGGATGCGACGTGGATGCTTCCGACGAGAGACTCGTGGGCGCAAAATGATCGTTCGATCACCTGCCTCGCAAGGCCGCTGGATCATTCCAAGCTCACCAAGTCCGTCAAGGATTCGGGCCTGTAGGATCTGGTGGGTCTTCAACTCTCAATGGGTGGTGCCCGGCCGATGGGCCAGGCACCACCCATTTTTTCCGACGGCGTTCCGCATTGTTATAGTGACCACCGTGCCGCGGTGGGTATCCTCGCGCCCGCCACCACCTCGCGATCCCATCATCACCTCATTCTCACGATGTCAAGGAGAACCATGTCCCACGCACTGCGTTCCATGCTCGCCGTCGGCACCGCCGCCGCCATGGGCCTATCCCTGTCCGCTTGTTCACTTCTGCCGTTCGGCAACCAGACGCACAGCACGTCACTGAAGGTCGGCCAGTGCATTCAGCTACCGGACGACGACGAGGTCGGTGACATCACCACCGCGAACTGCGCCGAGGAGCACACCGGCGAGGTCTACTACATCTTGACGCTCACCCAGGACACGCTCCCCTCCCGCGCGGAGATCGAGAAACTTACCTCCGACACCTGCGACGATAACTTTGAGGCTTACGTCGGCTCGGCCACCAATGAGACCGAACTCGACGTCACCGCTATGTTCCCGACCAAGAACTCGTGGGACAAGGGCGACCGCGACATCGTGTGTATCGTCATCCCGGCTGAGGGCAAGACGCTGACCCAGTCCGTGAAGGGCTCGGGCATGTAGTCCGACCGTCACATGATGTTCTCGGGTGGTGCCCGGCCGGTGAGCCGGGCACCACCCGTTTTCCCCAACGACGGCCCGCGTTGTTATAGTGTGGACAGGACCACGGTGGGTCTTCGCACATCCACTCCCGGTCTCGCGATCCCGTCACTGCTTCGCTTCCGTCAATTCAAGGAGAACCATGTCCCGCTCTCCGCGTTGCGCACTCGCTTTGGGCACCGCCGTCATCATGGCCCTGACGCTGTCCGCCTGCTCGTCACTGTTTGGCTCGCACACGCAGAGCACCAAGCTCACGGTCGGACAATGTGTCCTTGTTCCGATCGGCACCCAGGTGGACTCGGTGACCACGACCGAGTGCACCGAGGAACACACCGGCGAAATCTACTCAATCACCGCCATTGATCGACAGGAACTCCCGTCCCGCGACGAGATGGATGACCTGGTCTTCGACACCTGCTACAAGACTTTCGAGGCCTACGTCGGATCGACTCCCGAGGAAACGTCGCTCGATTACACCGCTTTCTCGCCAACCAAGGCGACCTGGGCAACCGGTGACCGTGACATTATCTGTATCGCTGTTCCGACCGGGGATGACAAGCTGACCCAGTCGGTACGCAATTCCGGCATGTGACGGGTACTTTTTGACCGCTCGCGGCCCTTTAACCACTCTGGTCACTCTCCTTGACCGAGTGGTATTTACATTGTTGTATAGTGAGCGAAGCGCGCCGACGAGCACACGCGCACCTGCGGGTCCGCATGCCCGCCACGGCCTCGTGACCCGCTGATCGGGGTCACTCCCCCATTCTCTAGGAGAACTATGTCCCGCGCTTTGCTCCCCGCGTTGACCCTGTGCGCCTGCATCGCAACTGTCGGTCTGTCCGCCTGTTCCGCCGCGTCGACCGACGGTTCGGGCAATAGCGTTTCCTCCGACGCTCACGGTTTGACGAGCGCACAGAGCGGCGCTCCCACCGCGCAATCCGGTTCCTCCGGTGGCCTGTACGAGTCCGGGTACCTGCAGCTCGGACAGTGTTTGCTCGCGGCCCCTCAGGAAGGCGTCCCCCTCGAGCTCGTCGACTGCACGCAAGAGCACGGGGCCGAGGTGATCCACACTTTTGACCTGACTATGACCACGATGCCCTCCGAGGACACGCTCGAAGAGGTGAGCGACGAAACGTGCGGCGAAGCCTTCACCGCCTACGTCGGGCGCCCCTTCGAAAACTCCGCGTTGGACTACATCTGGAGACTGCCCAGCCCGGAAACCTGGGCAGCCGGTGATCGACGGGTCGAGTGCATCGCCTTCACGAGAGACGAGAGCCAGCTCACGACGACGATGAAAGACACCAACATGTGACGAGGCCTGATCGGCTTTGCGCTTGTGGTGGTTCGGCTCCGGCCGGACCACCACTTTTGACGGCTTGTACCTACCGGCACCCACGTTGCTATAGTGAGCGCGGCCCAACGGTCGTCACGAGAGTCCGCCACGGCCTCGTAGCCCATTCTCTGACTACTTTCCCACCACCCTGAGGAGAATCATGTCCCGCATCGCGCGCCCCGCGCTCGCTGTCGCTGCCTGCGTTGCCATCCTGAGCATGTCCGCTTGCTCCAGTTCGTCGTCCACATCCTCGGAGGATTCGACGACCCATTCCGGCGAGGCCAGCGCCTCCGCCGAGGCACCCGTCACCAACGCGTCCGAGATCCCCTCCGACGCGCGCACCAACCTGAGCAACCTAAGCGTCGGCCAGTGCTTCCAACAGCCAACCGATCCCGCCGATGGCTTGGCGATCGTCGACTGCTCCGCACCGCACTGGGGTGAGGTCTACGCCCTCGCGCCGATCGACGCCGAAACTCTGCCCGACTTCGAAGAACTTAACACGATGGCCTTCGAAACGTGCACCCCTGCGTTCGAGGAGTACGTCGGTACGCCCTACGAGGAGTCCTCCCTGGATGCCACCTGGTACTTCCCGAACGCGTCCAACTGGGATGCCGGCGAGCACGTCATCGCCTGCGTCGCCGTCCCCTTGGAGGCTCCCTCGCTCACCCAGTCGGTCAAGGACTCCAATCTGTGACGTGCGGGTTGTCGTCACGCGGCGGTTCGGCTATGGCCGGGCCGCCGCTTGCGTATCTGTGATGGCCTTCCTTTACCGGTCAGTACTGACATTGTTATAGTGAACACAACGCGTCGACGGATATCCCACGCGCCCGCCGCGAATGCGACGGCCTCTCCGGGGTCGCGTTCCCATCATCCAAGGAGAATCATGTCCCGCTTTACCCGCCCCGCCCTCGCGTTCGCGACCTGCGCCGCCATGCTCAGCTTGTCCGCCTGTTCCGCCCTGCCTTTCGGCAATAAGGATGACGATGACGAGGACACCCCCAGCTCGCGCAGCTCCTCGTCCGCCTCCCCAAGCAGCTCACCCGACAAGACGAACCAGCCCACGAGCACCCCCACCGTTGCGTCCGCCCGCACCTACCTGATCGATTTGAAGCTCGGCCAGTGCTTCAACCAGCCGGACGCCGACACCGATGTGGATGTGGAGACCCTCGACTGCTCACAGCCTCACTGGGGCGAGGTGTACTACGTCGTTGAACTCACCAACGCAACGTTCCCCGGTGAGGACGCCATGTCCGACACAGCAAAGGACGCGTGCCAGAACGCCTTCCAGGACTACATTGGTTCGTCCTACGCGACCTCCTCGCTCGCGTTCGGCGGCATGTATCCGACGTCCGGTAGCTGGGCCGGTGGCGACCGCGCGATCGTGTGCTACGCCCACAACACCGACGACAGTACCCTCACCCGCTCGGTGAAGGACTCCCACCTGTGATCCTCTGATCCACGCTCGCGGCGGCTCGGCTCATGCCGAGTCGCCGCGTCGTTGATAGGACGCGGGCGACTCAGTGCCGCCTGGAGGCTCTGCGCGTCGGGACGGCGGGATTTTTGGTGGTGACGCTGTGCGTCTCAACAGCGACGACGACCGGCCCGTCAGTCCCCTGTTCGACGTGGGCGACCATGATCTGTCCGTGCCCCAGGGAGACGGGCGACGCACCCACGATAGCGCTCGATCCGTAGGCGCGGATTTCCTCGACGATCAGGTCGCGTGCGGCACCCGTGACCGACAGGAGGGTCGCACCGGCCTGCTCACGCAGCCGCTGCGCCGCGAAGGCACGCACCCGACCGGCTCGAGCGTCGGCGTCCTTATCAGCCCCAGCCTCGTCCCCCACAGGCACACCCAGGGCCTCCACGAGCGTCACCGATCCACCGCCGACTGCAGCCCACGGCGCAAGCACCTGGCGCGCGCGGGCGCTCGGGGATGTGAATGCGCGGCCCACGCCGAACGCGCTCAGCAGGTCGATGAGGTCAAAGGACTGGCGCACGCCGAAACGTCCAAGGGGTGGATCTGCGGGGTGCGCGGCGGCCTCAGCTGTGAGGGACGAGGCCCGCTCCACCTGCGCTGCCCTGCGCGCTGCCGCTGAGGCGACCATCGCGGGGGTGGGTGCGGGGCGGGGTGTGGGAGCGGCGGGCGCGGCGGCGAGCGGGCCAGGACCGCCGGGGACGGTAGGCACCGACGAGCTGCCGGGCACAGAACCTGGCCCGGGCGTGGGCGCGGAACCCGACGCAGTGCCACCGGATGCCGAGGTGCCCGGAGCGGAAGCGCGCCCGCCGACGGGGGCTGCAGACGCCGCGTCAATGGGGGCAGGGTCGGCGGCACCGGGCCGCAGGACGATGATCGTGGAGGTGGCGAGGCGGCCTTCGCGGGCGCGGGCGACGACGTCTGCGAGGAGGCGGCGGTCGCCTCGGCGGGTGAGCATGTCGGCGGCGGCTGCGGGGGTAGCCCACGTGGTTTGGTCGATTTCGGTGCGCGGGGCGCGGGCAACGGGCGCGCGCAGGCGTGCGGCCGGGTCGTCGGCGGGCATGGGCGTGCCGACCCAGTAGTGGACTTCCTTGGTTTGCCCGCCGCCCAGGCGGTAGCGCTGGGTGGTCAGGGGCACGCCCAGGGTGATGACCTGTCCGGTTTCTTCTTCGACTTCGCGCACGGCGGCGGCGACCAGTGGCTCACCGTTTTCCGCTTTACCTTTGGGCCAGGACCAGTCGTGGTAGCGGGGTCGGTGAACCATGAGGACTTCGATGTCCGCGGGGTCGATGGGTTCGCCGGGGACCGCGACGCGCGTGGGGTCGACAAAACGCCAGACGAGCGCGCCCGCGGAGCGAACGAGTCGCTGGGGGCGTGGGGCTGGCATCGGACGCATAGGGACCAGGGTAGTCGCCCCGCGCCGCGCTCGCCCTGATGGGCGCGCCACCTTCACGAGGTCATGGCCGGTATGGGCGCTCCGCTAGCCCGTCCGCGCGCCGAAAAAACACCTCCGTCGGGCAGCCGCCTGAGTTGGGCAGCCGCCTCAGTCGAGGGTGCCGACGGCCGCCTCGCGCGCAGCAATGTCAAGCTCGTCGGCCGTCACCAGCAGTGCGGAGTGTCGCATGGTGACGCGGTGGGCGAGCGGGTCGGTGGGGTCTTCGATCCACAGGGCCCCGGCCTCGCCGGCGGCGAGGACACGCATGGCGCGCGAGGCCTCGCGCAGCACATACTCGAGGTCATCGTCGGTGAGGTCACCGCGCAGCAGCGAGTCGATCTCCTCCATGATCAGGCTCAGGGAGCGCAGCTCGACGGGGGCTTCGAGGCCCTGGATGATGGGCGCATGCGAGCCGTCGGCGTAGCGCTCGGCCACCAGGAGCGGGTCGCGGTGGTACCACTCGTGCAGCAGGTAGACGCGCCATAGCGCCCCGGGGAGCGTGAATTCGGGGCTGCGCGACCACACGTGGGCGATGGTGTCGACGCCGCGAGTGCGCACGGTTTCCCGCAGGCGGGCCACGTCCTCGTCCGTGAATGTCTCGTCGCCGACTCCCATGAGTGCCCACGCGGCGGTGTGCGCGACGGCGGCGAGAGAGGCGGGATCTTCGTCGCCGACGATTGCCTCGGCGCGGGCGGCGTCGAGCATGGCCGGGCGGCGCGGAGTGTTCGATTGGGCCATGAGGACCGCTTCCTTCTACAATGTGGGGTATGGGCCTATAGCTCAATGGTAGAGCAGCGGACTTTTAATCCGTAGGTTGGGGGTTCGAGTCCCCCTGGGCCTACTGCGCGCCTCGGTTTCCCGGGGCGTTTGTGCTATGTGGGCCGCGCTGCCCGCGTTGGAGGTGCATCATGGATCCTCGTTTGTCGCGCGCGTATGGCGCGTTCGCTGGGCTGGCGTTGGGGGATGCGTTGGGGATGCCGACGCAGGCGATGTCCCCGGAGCAGATCCGCGCGGTGTACGGGCGCGTCACGGGACTCGTGGACGGGGACGCTTCTCAGCCGTACGCGCCGGGGATGCCGGCCGGGTCGGTGACGGATGACACGGAGCAGGCGCTGCTGATTGCGTCTCTCCTGGTACGAGGCGGGGGTTCCTCCTCGGGTCGCGTGGCACTAGACGCGGGTGACTTCTCCCACGCGCTGCTGTCCTGGGAGGATTCCATGATCGAGCGGGGGTCGCTTGACCTGCTGGGGCCCTCCACGAAGGCGGCGCTCGAGCGCGTGCGGGCGGGCGATGACCCGCTGACCGTGGGTGGTTTGGGCACTACGAACGGAGCAGCGATGCGCGTCACTCCGATCGGTATCGCGGTCTCGACCGCGGATCCGGAAGTGTTCGCGGACGCTGTCTGGTCCTCCTGCCAGGTGACGCATGCGACGCGACAGGGTTTTCAGTCGGCTGCGCTCGTGGCGGCGGCGGTATCGCTTGCTCTTGACTGGCCGGAGGCGTCCGCCTCGGACATGACGACTCTGTTGTGGAAGGCCGTTTCCTACGTTGATTCCCTGCCCGAGCGCGGCGCGTGGACGCCGGATCCGGACGTGGTGGCGGCGACGCGCAGGGCCATGCAGCTGGTCGCTAACCCGGCCTCGTCGTCCCTGGAGTGCCTCGTCGAGCAGATCGGCACGTCTGTGGCCTCGGCGCACGCGATCCCCATGGCGTTCGCGTTGCTCGCGCGCGATCCCTCTCCACGTGCCCTGCTGGACGCCGCGAACCTGGGCGGCGACACCGACACGATCGGCGCGATCGCAGGCGCAATCCTAGGCAGTGTGCTCGGGGTCGAGGCCTTCGATCCCGCCATGCTCACCCAGGTAGAACTCACCTCCCACCTCGACCTGCCATCCATCGCCCTCGAATTGTTGGCACTGCGTGCGGCGAGCGAGCCTGCCACGAGTGCTCCCGAGGCCTCCGAGACTGAGGATACGAGCGAGGGCGCTTCCCCCGAGAAGCCGGCCCCGGCCTCGTACACCGATTCCGGGGTGGGACGGGTCGTCCTCATGGGGCAGATCCTCGTGGACCTCGCGGTGCGCGGCGACGCCCTTCCGGGGCCAGGAGGTGACGTATGGGCCGTCGACGAGGGAATGCACGTGGGTGGTGGCTTCAACGCGCTCGTGGCGGCACGTCGTATGGGGGCCGAGGCCATCTCCCTCAGCCCGATCGGATCTGGCCCCCACTCCTCGCTGATCCAAGCCGCGCTGGAACACGAGGAGATCACAGACCTCGGGCCTCACATCGCGGGCATCGACAACGGGTTCTGCATCGCATTCACAGACCGCACGGGCGAGCGTACGTTCATTTCCACTAAGGGTGCCGAGACGATGTCGCCCGCGAGCGCGTGGGCTGACTTCGTGCGGACGATGCACCCGGGCGACGTACTCTATATCGACGGTTACCTCATGGACCATCCCGCGAACCGCGAGGCCGCGGAGGCTGCGCTGCGCGTCCTGCCTAAGGGCGTGCGCATGCTCCTGGACGTCTCCCCCGTCATCGGGATCCCGTCCGCCCTCCCCTCCGACGGCGTCATCGTATCGATGAACCACAGAGAGGCTCAGGAGATCGCTCGTCAAAGAGGCGATGCGAGCGTTCGTGACCAGTGTCTCCAACCTCGCGAAGCGGCGCGAGCGATGCTCGCCGCGCTGGATCGTCCCGTTCTGCTGCGTGCAGGTGCCGAGGGCGCATACTTCGTGAGGTCATGCGATGCCGCCCTGAGCGCCTCGGACACTGACCCGTCCTACATCCCGACACCTCGCGTCGAGGCGATTGACACGAACGGCGCGGGCGATGCCCACTCAGGTGTCCTGGCCGCCTCCCTCGCTCAGGGCATTCCCCTGAAGAGAGCGCTGCTCCTGGCCAACTGCGCGGGCGCGCTATCCACGACAGTCGTCGGCCCGGCCTCGTGCCCGACGCGCGAGGAGATCGAGGCCGCCGCCGACGCGCTGGAGGCGAGCAGCGACGAGGAGTGAGCGCGGTCGGGGCGTTCGCGCGGAAGGAGTGCTGCCAGCCAGTGCACATGTGTGCACGTCACCGCCTGCGACGTGCGAGATGCATCAAATATTCAACCGAGTCGTCTATTTAGCGCCACCACGGGTGCACAATCACATCATGACGACAAACGACACCCAGGACCGCGACGGAATCATTGGCGGGGCACTCACGGTTGCCCTGCTGATCACCCTGGCCGTGCAGAACGCCGTGCCCCCGATGGCGACCGACATGTACTCGGCCGCGTTCCCGCAGATCACGGCGGACCTGGCGACGAATTCGACAATGCTCGGGTTCACGCTCACGACCTTCTTCGTGGGCTACGCGACCGGCCAGGTCCTGGGCGGCGCCATCTCGGACCAGATCGGGCGCCGCCGCCCCATCATCGCGGGCGGCATCATCGCCCTCATCGGCTCCATCATCTGCGTACTGACGCCCAACATCTGGGTGCTCCTCGTGGGCCGAGTCTTCCAGGGCCTCGGCGGCGGCGTGGCCTCGTCGGTGGCGCGCGCGATCCTCGTCGACGTCGCGCACGGCAAGACCCTGGCGCGCGCGATGAGCCTCATCCAGGCGATCGTCGGCTTCGCGCCGATGCTCGCCCCGGTCCTCGGCGCGTTCATCATCACACACGCGACGTGGAGGGTCGTTTTCTGGGCGCTCGCCGCCTTCACGCTGCTCATGGCAGCCCTCGCGTGGTTCGTCGTACCCGAGTCCCTGCCCGAGGATCGCCGCCACCCCGGCGGTATTCCGCGGTTCTTCCACGGCCTCGTCCAGGTCGTGCGCATCCGTCCCTTCGTGGGTTTCATGCTCACCAACGCCTTTTCGAGCTTCTGCATGTTCGGATACATCTCGAACGCCACGTACGTGCTGCAGGGGCCGCTGGGCCTGTCCCCCATGGCTTTCGCGTGGGTGTTTGCATTTAACGCGCTGCTGTCGACGGGCTTCGCGCTGGTCAACGTGCGTTTGATCTCACACTTCACCCCGCGCGCGCTCATCGTCATGGGCCTCACGATCGCCGCGACCGGCGTGGTCATGCTCGCGATCTCGACGTTCGTCCTCGACCTGCCGCTGATTCTCACGTGCGTGGGCTTCGCGCTCATCATGACGGCGAACGCGTTTATCTTCGGGAACTCCGGTGCACAGGCCATGAGCGAGGCGCGCGAGCACGCGGGCACGGCTTCGTCCGTCATGGGCGTGTTCCAGTCGATCGCGAACGGCATTGCTGCTCCCCTGGCCACCTCGGGCGGCGACAGCGCCGTGCCGATGGTGCTCGTCATGATCGTCGGCTCGGCCGGCGCATGGTTCGCGTTCTGGGTGATCGCCCGCGGCGGCAAGCACACACCGCGCCAGCTCAGCCTCGACTGAGAAGAGGGCGCGGCGGGATCGCCACTGTCGGATCAGCTGTCGAGAGCCGTAGGTGCCCCATCACTGGCGCGAGGCCAGCCACACCGCGATCGATACGAGGACCAGGCCGATCAGCTCGTAGACGCCGGGGATCTGCCGCAGCATGACGGCACCGACCAGCGCGGACGTAGCGGGCAGGATCGCGGCAAACAGCGCGAACGTGGGTGCCGCCAGGCGACGCATCGCGAGCGCCTCAAACGTGTAGGGAATCGCGGTGGACAGCAGGCCAACGCCAACGACAATCGCGATCAGCTCCCACGAGGCAGTGGCCGCCATCGCCCCCGGCCCGAGGAAGGGCGCAAAAAAGAGAGAACCCCACGCGCAGCCGAGCGCCAGGTTCGTGACCCCGTCGCGCGTGGTCGAAGCACGCTGCCCGACGACGATGTAGGCCGACCAGGCGAGGGCCGCGAGGAGGATCCACGCGACGCCGACGCGCACGCTCGGCACGCTCAGGTCGAGAGCGAGGCCGCCGATACACGCCACCCCGGCGAACGCAAGGACGGCGGCGATGCGTGGCCGCCAGCCACGGCCTCGGAGAACAGCGACCGCGACCGGGCCGACAAACTCGATGGACACGGCGGTGCCCAGCGGCAGGCGGGCGATGGCCTCGTAAAACGAGGAGTTCATCGTCAGGATGATGACGCCGAACAGCGCGGAAATCGCCAGGTCCGAGACCGTCAGGCCGCCGCGCCAGGGGCGCTTCCAGGCCAGCAAAACGACCGCGCCCGTCAGGACGCGCCACCACGCGACGGATGCAGGTTCAACGGACGCAAAGGCGACGACGGCGAGCGCCGCGCCCACGTACTGGATGAGGCCCGAGCCGACGATGTAGAGCTGAGGCGGGACGCGGTCGACTACAGAGACGCCGTCAGGGCACCGGGAGGGTGCGTTCACTGGGCGGGCGCGAAGGTCAGGGCCGCCGAGTTCATGCAGTAGCGCATGCCAGTGGGCTGATCGGGCGCGTCGGGGAAGATGTGGCCGAGGTGGGAGCCACATGTCGCGCAGCGCACCTCGGTGCGGATCATGCCGTGGCTGGTGTCGACGCTCTCGGTAGTCGCGCCGTCGTACGCCTGGAAAAAGGAGGGCCACCCGCAGGAGGAGTCAAACTTCGCGTCGGAGTCGAAGAGTTTCGATCCACAGGCCGCGCACGAGTAGGTGCCGACGCGGTCCTCATCGAGGAGTTCGCCGGTGAAAGGACGTTCCGTGCCCGCCTCGCGCAGCACGTGGTAGCGCATGGGGCTCAGGAGCTTCTTCCACTCGGCGTCGGTGCGGGCAGCAGGATCGGTAGCGTTCATGTGCCCATTGTCGCGCGCCGCCCGCGGCCTCGCACTTTCGGGTGCGGCCGCGGGCGGCGCGGGGATGTTCGTCGCTCTCATCGACGAGGCCGTGGTTGCCTCACGGGGTTCACACCCCTGTCGATGGGCGGCTTGTCAGGCTACTTATTCTTGCCTGCGTTCTTCTTGCCGGAGGCCTTTTTGGTGGTTCCCTTCTTGGAGCTGCCCTTCTTGCCACCCTTCTTCGAGGACGACTTAGTGGGCTCGTTCTCCTCGGAAGCGGAGGCGTCAGCGGCCTCGGCGGAGGCATCCTTATCGGATGCCTTTTCCTCAGCTTCCTCCTTCACCTCGGGGGCCTCCTTCGCCTCTTTGGTGCTTCCCTTCTTGGAGCTGCCCTTCTTGCTGCCCTTCTTCGAGGACGACTTGGCGGGCTTGTTCTCCTCGGAAGCGGAGGCGTCAGCAGCCTCGGCGGAAGCAGCCTCATCGGCCACCTTTTCCTCAGCCTCCTCCTTCACCTCGGGTGCGGACTCAGCCTCGGCAGAAACGTCAGCAGCCTCAGCCGACTCTTCCTCCGCCTCGGACGCAGGCGTCGCTTCAGCGGAGGCAGCCTCATCGGCCACCTTTTCCTCAGCCTCGGCCTCGGCGGAGGCGTCAGCAGCCTCAGTCGGGGCTTCCTCCGCCTCGGGCGCGGGCGCAGCCTCGGCGGAAACGGCCTCATCGGCCACCTTTTCCTCAGTCGACTCTTCCTGCACCTCGGGCGCGGACTCAGCCTCGGCGGAGACGGCCTCATCAGCCTCCTTTTCCTTAGCCTCCTCCTTCGCCTCGGACGCGGACTCAGCCTCGGCGGAAGCAGCCTCATCGGCCACCTTTTCCTCAGCCTCCTCCTTCACCTCGGGCGCGGACTCAGCCTCGGCGGAAGCGGCTTCATCGGCCTCCTTCTCCTCAGCTTGCCCCTTGGTGGAATCAGCATTTTCAACGGGTTCTTCCGCAGCAGGATGCTCGGCGCTCGCCAGCACGACCGTGTCGCCGACGGCGGGTGCCGCCTTGATCGCCGGAAGGACCTGCGTGTCTGCCTGATCGGGCGTGGGCGCGACCTTGATGGGAGGCATGACGGCGGTCTCCTCGACATCCCGCACATCGGCGGCCGTCGGCGCGGGCGGCTCGGCCAGGGGCTGCGCCTGCGTGGCAGCGCCAGCCGCAACCTTCGTCGCACCCGCGGCCTTCTCAGCGTCACTCGAGGCTGCGGGAGCCGCGGACTGTGCCACGGCCTCGTCGGCACCGGAGTCCTCGCCGTGCTTGTCGAGGCCGAGGACCGGAACCTGACCGGTCACCGTGCGCAGCATGGCTGCTTCAGCGCCGGTGGGGGCCACCGCTGGGAAGAAATCCATGATCGAGACGCGCGGCGGAACCATCGTCGGAGTCGGGCGGATTTCATCCTCGAGGCGCATCTCCTCGGCGACCGCGTACCAGCCGGGGTGGATGTCCGGTTCATCGGATCCCTCCGTCTCCGCGGCCTCCTCAGGCTTATCGGCGGGCTTGTCGGTTTCCTGCACAGGCACCTCCGGCTGCACCGGTCGTTCCGGCTGCGCAGGCGCTTCCGGTTCCTCCGCGGTCGTGGCCGCGGTCGGTCGTTCCGACTGTGCGGGCGCTTCCGACTCCTCCGCGGTCGTGGCCGCGGCTGACTGTGCCAGCGCTTCCTGCTGTGCCGGGGTCGCCGGCGTAGTCGGCTGCGCAGGAGCTACAGCCTGTGCGGGCTTGCCCGACTCGTCCGAAGAGGTTTCCTCCTGCGACGCCGCCATCTCTGCGGGGGTCGGCGCGGGCGGCGGCACGAGCGCAGGCCTGCCGGCGTACACCATGTTCGTGGTGACGGGGTTCTCGGCGCGCTCGACCGACGCTTCGTCGCCCTGTTTCACGGACGTTTCACGCTCCCCGACGGGGGCAGTCGCCTGCTCCTTCTCGGTCGAAGGGGCCGCGGCGTCGGTGTCATCATCCGTATCGGACGAGGCCGTGGCGTCCTCGGGTTCATCTCCGTCGGCCGGCGCGGCAGCGGTTTCCGTTGCGGCGTAGTCGGCAGTCTCAGGTTCCTCGGAAGCGGGATCCTCGACCGGAGTGTCATCCGACGTCTCGTCCTCCGCTTCCTGCGCAGGAGCAGCCTGCTTGGCCTCGGAGGTCTCGTCGGCGTCGTTCTCGGTCGACGCGGTGTCACCGGACGCTTCAGCGGCGGAGTCGGCCTGCTCATGGGCAGCTTCGACCTCGGCGGGTTCGTCCTTCTCGTCCCTGGCGGATTCCTCGGAGGCGGTCGCCGCCTCGTCGGAATCGGACTCTGCAGGAGCGGACTCGCTCGTATCTGCTTCACTCACGGCTGATTCAGCTGTGGCGGACTCGGCCTGCTTATCGGCAGGTTCAGCCGCGGCGGGAGTTTCACCCTGAGCAGCGTCGGATTCCTCGGTCTCGACGACTGCCGCCTCCACGGTTGCGGCCTCATCAGTCGCGGCAGGGGCCTCGGACTGAGCCTCAGTTTCCTTGCCCTGATCGTCTTTGGCCTGATCTGCTTCAGCCTGACCAGAGTCAGCGGGGGTTTCAGCAGTCTCCGAAACGGACTGTTCGGATGCCTCGGGAGCGGCCTTCTCGGTTGTCGATGACTCGGCCTCGACGGCCTCGGGAGCGGCCTGCGTAGCCTCGGCGGGAGCCTCAGCCTCGGCAGGATCGACCGTTTCGGCAGAGTGAGATTCTTCACCAGCAACTTCAGTCGGCTTAGCGGCAGAGTCAGCCGATGAGGACTGGTTCTGCGCCTTCTTGGTCGCCTCATCGGAGGTAGAAGTCGGCTTGTCGGGACCGGACTTCGCTGTGGCTGCGGATGCGGGCGCCTCGGCCTCGGGAGCGGGAGGCATGGAAGCCTCGGAAGCCTCGACAGGTTCGACTCCGACGGCAGCCAGCGCGGTGGTCGCCTCATCGTCCATGGCCTTGGACTCGGCAGCGTAGCGACGCTCGCGCGCCTCACGGCGATCCTGAACGCGGCGAGAGTTAGCCTCGCGCTCGGCGAAGACCTCCTCGCCAGGGCCGGACAGGGCTGCGGCGCGCTCGTCGGCCTCGACCGAACCGGAGAAGAGACGCTCCCCACGACCGACGGCTGTAGTCGTCAGAGTCTCGGTGACCTGCGGGTTCCTGTTACTTGCGGCCTCGATGATCTTGCGCAGCGCGGACTTGGAGATCACCTGAGTCTCGTCGGGAGCGGGTCCCTGTCCCTCGGCCATTTCTCGCTGACGATCAGCCATCGCACGGCGTCGAATCCGCTTTGCCTTGCGGCGTGCGGCAACCATGCGTGCGGCGTGCGCCGCGTCCTTGGGCTGCTCGCGAACGGCCCCCTCAGCGCGGACCGACGAGGCCGCACCACCCAGGGCGGAATCCTGAGACGAGCGCCGTGCCCCACCCGTGTGGGAGGACGACGCGCCCGTCGCGGCCACGGCCTCGTTCGTGCCGGAGATCCCAGCGAGCTCGGCAGCCAAGCGCGCGATGCGTTCACGACTCATATCTTTTTCGACGGTCACGGTCGCGCGAGGCTCGATGTGCTGGACGGGGCGAGCCCACGGCTCTTCGGCGACGATCCACGCGATGAGGTGCTCGCGCAGGTAAGCACGCAGGTCATTGAGGTTTCCGGAGTTCGTCGCGGACACGAGAACGCGCACGGTGATGGTCTGCGCGTCGGAGTCGGTGATCTGCACGGCCCACGTGCGGCCGTCCCACAGGTCGGTGGCAGCCAGGAGCTTCTCGACCTTCGCGCGGATCAGGGTCATGGGGGCGGACCAATCGAGCTTAAGCTCGACCGTGCCCAGCTGGGCGGCAGCGCGGCGGGTCCAGTTCTCGAAGGGCGTCTGCGTGAAGTAGCGGCAAGGGATGATGAGACGGCGCTCGTCCCAAATGCGCACGACCACGTAGGAGAGCGTGATCTCCTCGACAGAACCCGTCTCCTGCTTGTCGCTGGCGATAACGACGTCGCCCATGCGGATCGCGTCGGTGAAGGCCAACTGCAGTCCGGCGAAAACGTTGCCGAGAGTCTGCTGGGCAGCGAGACCGAAGATCACGGAAATAACACCCGCGGAGGCCAGGACGGTTGTCATGACCTGGCGGGCGGCGTCGAAGGTTCCGATCATGGCAACCGTGCCAACAAGGAGGACGATCACCTGAACCAAACGGCGCAGAACCTGGGCGCGGGTCTCGAAGCGGCGCGAACGGCCTCGGTCGGCGGCCTGTCGGGCCTGCGCGGCGTCTTCGAAGACCCACGCGGCGGCGTAGCCCATCCACGTCATGCAGGCCAAGCCCGCGATGAGGAGCAGGTGCATGAGGAACGTCGTGACCGATGAGCCACCCCAGTCAGTGAGGCGGGGGTCCACGAGCGCGATCCCGAGTCCGACCCACGCGCCCCACGTGGCGAGCGCGAAGTGAGCGGGGCCGCGCACGCGACCCAGGACCGACGAGGCCATGGCAGACTTCGCCAACGCCTTACGCGCCAGGACGGACAGGACCACCGAGGCAACCAGGCCAAGGACGGCACCGATGATGGGTCCGAGGAACAGGAGGGTCAGGTCGATGGTGGTATCCACGGCTGCCTCCGCGCCAGATTGCGAATCAGCGGCGGCGCGCGCGAGCGCGCCTGAGGTTTGAGTTGAGATTTGAGTGAGGGCACCGAGTGCTGGTGTCAGAGTCATGCATTAAGGGTAGGCCGCGTAGCTGATGAAATCCTGTGAATTCTGCACAATTACAATGTTTTTTAGTAACGTGTTGCGCATCACGCTATTTCGTTTTGACGTATTGACGGACGTCTGCCTAAGATATATCCCGTCTTCGGACGCCAGTTCGACGGCCAAAAGGCCCCCATCGTCTAGCGGCCTAGACACCGCCCTTTCACGGCGGCGACACGGGTTCGAATCCCGTTGGGGGTACCAGCCGGTCGCACATGTGAACGGCATAATTTAATAGGTCTTACCTATTGTAAGGCCCCGTAGCGCAGTTGGTTAGCGCGCCGCCCTGTCACGGCGGAGGTCGCGGGTTCAAGTCCCGTCGGGGTCGCCGACCAGACCGAATCGGTTCAGGTCTTGGCTCTGTAGCTCAGTTGGTAGAGCGTTCGACTGAAAATCGAAAGGTCACCGGATCGACGCCGGTCGGAGCCACCAGCAAGCCCCGAAGCATTAGCTTCGGGGATTTTTGGTTTTCCGGCATGGAGCGATGCCTGAGATACGTATCACGTTCTTTTTTCCTCTCTTACCTCACCCACCGACCGCCCGCACATCTCTCATACGTATCTGAGGGGCAATCACGGCAGATACACCCGGTGTGACGTTGAACAAACTATATTTCTCGGTGCATGTCTCCCTCGCCCGCCTAATGCGGACAACCCCACACATGAGTGGGAGCGGCATCTCAAGGAAGATTAGCGACCGATTCCCCGCCGATCTTCCCCGCGTGGGCATGGAAAACGGGCTATTGGACACATGGTGTTGCCGTGTTGTGTCGCTAGATGTCAGGCCCACGCGCGGTCTGGCGCTCCGCTCGTTGTTTGCGCTGTGGCCACGGGGCATCAGCTTTGAACCTGGCCGCCGTTGGGCACTGGAGCTGCACTCTCGTGCCCTGTGCTACCCGGTGTCTGGGCAGCTTGGGGGTCGTGGCGACATGAGGAGCGTCGAATCGGCGCATCACCGGCACGAGTGACTCTCATAAGGGAGCGTGCCGCCCAAAGTGCAGACCACCTCGCCAAAATGGCAAAAATGGGCTGTTGTGGGTGAGGTGGTCTGCGATTTGAGCGAATCCGGGAAGGCGTCGCCCCTGCAACCCCCTCCCTCTCCACCCGGGCTACCGCCAGTAGCCCTGCGATCCCCCTCCACGTGAAAACGCATAACGCGGCGAGGGTGACCCACCTGCCCGGGGATCACTCCCAGGTGGGCTGGCTGCCACCCTCATGCGCACCGCATCACTATTCCAAGAAGGACTCATCCCTGCTCACGCGGGGAAAACATCTGCTCACCCTGCATGCCGAGTGCCTTGAGCGGCTCATCCCCGCTCACGCGGGGAAAACGCCTCTGCGAGCTGCTTGTACCCGTCAACACCGGGCTCATCCCCGCTCACACGGGGAAAACCATGGCTCATGCCTTCTTGGTGATGGTGTGGTCGGCTCATCCCCGCTCACGCGGGGAAAACGTCGCATCGTCGCCGTTTGCAGCACTCGTGTCGGGCTCATCCCCGCTCACGCGGGGAAAACCGACTGCCGGCCCATAGTGTCCACCCTTCGCGCGGCTCATCCCCGCTCACACGGGGAAAACACGATCCCGGCGGAGCACCCGCTCGGCGGGCACGGCTCATCCCCGCTCACGCGGGGAAAACGGGCGCTTCTACGAGCACAACGGCGTGGACGCCACCTCATCCCCGCTCACGCGGGGAAAACGAAGCGAGATCGGGTAGAGGCCAGCCGAATTCCGGCTCATCCCCGCTCACGCGGGGAAAACCACGACGACAATCGTCCGCGTGAGATTAAGCAGGGCTCATCCCCGCTCACGCGGGGAAAACCTGTGAGGGCGTCGAGATGCTTGGCCAGGCTTGGGCTCATCCCCGCTCACGCGGGGAAAACCGGAGTGGCGCGCTATGAGGACATCTGCGGCGCGGCTCATCCCCGCTCACGCGGGGAAAACATCGTCACCACCGGCGACTACGACGGCAACCTCGGCTCATCCCCGCTCACGCGGGGAAAACGTGTCCCGCACTATCGACGGGATCGGCACGGCGGGCTCATCCCCGCTCACGCGGGGAAAACCTTTAATGCGGGGCGATTCGCGCTCATCTGCCAGGCTCATCCCCGCTCACACGGGGAAAACACGACCGCGTCGTCGGCGACATTCAGCGCGCAGGGCTCATCCCCGCTCACGCGGGGAAAACCAGGACGAGAACATCATCAACCTGTCCAAGCAGGGCTCATCCCCGCTCACGCGGGGAAAACGACTTCGGAAGGAGGCCCCGCGTGAGCGTTAAGGGCTCATCCACGCTCACGCGGGGAAAACTGCTGAGCGGCCTTGATCGCGGCCAGCGTGCGCGGCTCATCCCCGCTCACGCGGGGAAAACTTTTCGTCGCCCGCCTCGGAGCTAAGCGACGGCGGCTCATCCCCGCTCACGCGGGGAAAACGTGGTCTTGTAGCGGATCAGGCCGCCCGGCTTGGGCTCATCCCCGCTCACGCGGGGAAAACCAGGTCACGGTCGACCCGACGATCTTCGACGACGGCTCATCCCCGCTCACGCGGGGAAAACACTTGGCGTCTGCTCACGGCGCAGCTATCGGTGGGCTCATCCCCGCTCACGCGGGGAAAACCAGGAAAACACCCCCTGGCCAAACGACCCCCCCCGGCTCATCCCCGCTCACGCGGGGAAAACTAGACAACCTCGAGGCGAAGCGCAATCTGGTTCGGCTCATCCCCGCTCACGCGGGGAAAACGTGGTACTCATGGTCAAAACCATACGTGGTGAGGGCTCATCCCCGCTCACGCGGGGAAAACACGAGCGTGTCCACAGTGCCAGCCTCCCCGGGCGGCTCATCCCCGCTCACGCGGGGAAAACTTGTCTTTCTCCTTCTGAGGTTCGGGGGGCTTGGGCTCATCCCCGCTCACGCGGGGAATACACTCTCGGATCGGCACTTGCACACCAGCCACCCGGCTCATCCCCGCTCACGCCGGGAAAACCGCCCCCACGCGCCGTCCGTGGTGCGGATCTTCGGCTCATCCCCGCTCACGCGGGGAAAACTGCCAGCTCTCTGGGCGTTCTGGGCAGACGTGGGGCTCATCCCCGCTCACGCGGGGAAAACCCGTCGCACTCCACAACCTCGTACTCGTCCGGGGGCTCATCCCCGCTCACGCGGGGAAAACGGGACGGCCTCAAGGCCGCGCTACCGTGCGCGCGGCTCATCCCCGCTCACGCGGGGAAAACGCGGGGATGCGCCACCCGGCGCGGCCCTTCTCAGGCTCATCCCCGCTCACGCGGGGAAAACTCACGGACGGCGGGACCGACCTTCACCAGGTCCAGCTCATCCCCGCTCACGCGGGGAAAACACAGCCATACCGCCCGTGCCCCTGCCCTTCACGGGCTCATCCCCGCTCACGCGGGGAAAACCTATCCGCGCGGGACGCGGCAAAACAAAAGCTGGGCTCATCCCCGCTCACGCGGGGAAAACTAGTTGCGTGTAGAACCGCGCCACGATGCTCCCGGCTCATCCCCGCTCACGCGGGGAAAACGGATACGAATACCAATGCGACGTCGACGCCAGCGGCTCATCCCCGCTCACGCGGGGAAAACCGCCCCAAGACAGCCGTTTTCCCTGCCCTCTGCGGCTCATTCCCGCTCACGCGGGGAAAACCATGGAAGATCAGCGAGACTGGAGAGAACACGCGGCTCATCCCCGCTCACGCGGGGAAAACCGCCCCAAGACAGCCGTTTTCCCTGCCCTCTGCGGCTCATTCCCGCTCACGCGGGGAAAACCATGGAAGATCAGCGAGACTGGAGAGAACACGCGGCTCATCCCCGCTCACGCGGGGAAAACTTGGAGGACGGCCAGACGGGCCTCGCACACGCCGGCTCATCCCCGCTCACGCGGGGAAAACCCGTGCAGCAGGGCGCACTCGGCCTCGCAGCCGGCTCATCCCCGCTCACGCGGGGAAAACAGGTAGGCGCTGTGGACAGTTTGTCTTCATGGCGGCTCATCCCCGCTCACGCGGGGAAAACTAGCGTACGTGCAGGCGCAGAACGGTGGCACAAGGCTCATCCCCGCTCACGCGGGGAAAACTGGTCCCGTCGCACCCCGAGGTCGCTGAGGATCGGCTCATCCCCGCTCACGCGGGGAAAACGGGGTCACAGGGGAGGGGTCGAAGCTCTGGGTCGGCTCATCCCCGCTCACGCGGGGAAAACTTCGCAGTCTGCCCAGGCGGCGGCGAAGCGCGCGGCTCATCCCCGCTCACGCGGGGAAAACTTGATCGGGGCGGTGCGAACCTTGGTGGTGACCGGCTCATCCCCGCTCACGCGGGGAAAACTCGACGAGGCCGGTGCGAACCTTGGTGGTGACCGGCTCATCCCCGCTCACGCGGGGAAAACTCGACGAGGCCGGTGCCTGCTGACTCAGTGTACGGCTCATCCCCGCTCACGCGGGGAAAACGAGCCGGGTAGTGTGGATGCCTCGGGGGCTGTGGGCTCATCCCCGCTCACGCGGGGAAAACGTGTAACCGGGTGCCCACGCGATGTTCTTCTTGGGCTCATCCCCGCTCACGCGGGGAAAACCGACTCGTGAACCCGACTGGGACACCGCAGGTGGGCTCATCCCCGCTCACGCGGGGAAAACGCTACCGCCTGGACCGAGCAGGACCGCGCCGACGGCTCATCCCCGCTCACGCGGGGAAAACCGGCGTGACGCCCGGGAGCACTGGCGCGCCCCCGGCTCATCCCCGCTCACGCGGGGAAAACAAGGCCGTGTCCACGCTTGCCCGCAAGCACGTCGGCTCATCCCCGCTCACGCGGGGAAAACGGCTTCGGCGGGGATGCGCCAGCCTGCGCGGCCGGCTCATCCCCGCTCACGCGGGGAAAACGGTTCAGGTAGGCGCTCTTGGCAGTACCCTTGGGGCTCATCCCCGCTCACGCGGGGAAAACCCGGACATGTCCTCAAGGTTGAGGTACGAGCGCGGCTCATCCCCGCTCACGCGGGGAAAACAGATATTCGTGTTAGGCATTGAGTAGGAGTTCCGGCTCATCCCCGCTCACGCGGGGAAAACCGTGATCGTATCGGTTCTTGCCGATACGAAGCGGGCTCATCCCCGCTCACGCGGGGAAAACCACCCCACCAGGCCGGTACCAGGCCGGTACCACGGCTCATCCCCGCTCACGCGGGGAAAACACGGTGCCCGGTTAGGGGTTTGATACGCGTCGAGGCTCATCCCCGCTCACGCGGGGAAAAACACCAGTTCGCTGGGATGGGGTTCCACCGTCATCGGCTCATCCCCGCTCACGCGGGGAAAAACGCGATCGCCGCGCTGGTGGCGGGCCTCGTCTACGGCTCATCCCCGCTCACGCGGGGAAAACGGGTGGCCAGCCCGTAATATCCTTCCCGATGAGGGCTCATCCCCGCTCACGCGGGGAAAACAGCATATTGGCGTCGACGTTGATCGTGTACTGAGGCTCATCCCCGCTCACGCGGGGAAAACCCCGCCCGTGCGGGCGGGGGCCTGTGTGTGGCGGGCTCATCCCGCTCACGCGGGGAAAAACGGAGGTGTTGAACACCGGCCCCGCCGTCATGCAGGCTCATCCCCGCTCACGCGGGGAAAACTTACGATGCCGCTTTGGGAGGCGAGAAGCAGACGGCTCATCCCCGCTCACGCGGGGAAAACAGCGCCGTCACATGCAAGCGCTGCCCATAATTGGGCTCATCCCCGCTCACGCGGGGAAAACTCAAATGCTGCGGATAGGTCCACTCCGGAAGGCGGCTCATCCCCGCTCACGCGGGGAAAACACTCGATGACGACGTCCGGCACGGGGAGAAGCCCCGGCTCATCCCCGCTCACGCGGGGAAAACCCACACCCGAAGTCGTGGCCGCGCTCGCGACGCGGCTCATCCCCGCTCACGCGGGGAAAACAGGACACGGCGCGTGAGACGTTTGAGAAGCTCCGGCTCATCCCCGCTCACGCGGGGAAAACCCACGCTTGGTATCGCGCTCATCCCTCCACTGCGGCTCATCCCCGCTCACGCGGGGAAAAACGACCCGCCAGCAGCGTCCATTCCTGACCGGATGGGCTCATCCCCGCTCACGCGGGGAAAACGAGCTGTCTGTCCGCAGGTGCGCAACCGGCGAAGGCTCATCCCCGCTCACGCGGGGAAAACGCGGCCCTGCAGGCTGCTCTCAACAACGGAGGCGGCTCATCCCCGCTCACGCGGGGAAAACGCCACACCCGAAGTCGTGGCCGCGCTCTCGGCGGGCTCATCCCCGCTCACGCGGGGAAAACCTGCCCGGCACCTCATGCTCAGTAACCCGCAGCGGCTCATCCCCGCTCACGCGGGGAAAACACTTCCTGACCTGCGCTTTTACTGCGCAGATCGATCAGATCTTGGAAACCCTTGAGCTTGCCGTCTCCTCTGGAAGTTACTTAATTTGGGTCGCTTGCGCAACTGACGCGCCGCAGGATCCGGTTCGGAGTATTGGCCTCGTCCTTCCGAGTAGTAGGGGCGCATCATGAGAGTGAGTCCATCGAAGTCAACGGGCTTCCAGGGATCGCCCCACGTCAGGAAGGCGAGTCCCTGCTCGTTGCGCGCACGAAAGACCATGACAGCCCGACCCGTTTTCATGTTCTCAGTGACGATGTCCCACAGGCGCTCGCGTACACGGGCGCTGAGCGTCCCCACGAAGACCCCCGGGGAAATCTCCATGAGCCACCGCGTCACGTGACCTCTCAGCCCCTCGGGCACCGCGGACAGGACCAGGACGATCACCAGGAGTCACTCTCCTCGTAGGAGACACCCGCAGCAACAGTCCCCTCGTGGTCATCCCACAGGCGCAGGTCGTCCACGATCAGGTCGTCATCGTCCTCAATAGCCAAGGCTCCAGACACTGACAGAAGCTGTTTGATATCCGCGACACACCTCTCCAGGAGCCGAAACTCGCGAACAGCGTCACGGACAGCCTTTCGCGCGGCGGTTCCCACGGCCTCGTCCGTCGGCGATGCGGCAACGTCAAACGCGATTGGGATCGTCAGGTTGGCCTTGTACAGGTCCGCGATGTCATACACAAAAGAACGGTAGGTTCCGTTGTGCACGAATCCCAGCCCCGGGCTACACCCCAGCGCAACGATCACCGCGTGAACAACGCCATAGATCGCGGAATTCGCCGCCGACAGTGCCTGATTGACCACCGAACCGTCGTCGAAGTCGTCGGGGTCATACTCTCGCCGATCCCAGGGCACCCCCGTGCGCTGCGAGTGCTCACGATACAGGCGACGCACCCGAGCACCCTCGCGTCCCCTCAACTGCTGGAGACTCAGCTTCGACACGTCCTCGCCCGCAAAACGCATCAGGTACATGTTGCGGGCGACAGTCAGCCGCATCGACGGATCGCTCACCGCGCGAGCCTGCGCCTCCAGCAACCGTGAGGAGCGCGAGGGCGGGGTGCCGTGCGCGTAGTACCGCACCCCGTTCTCGCCCACCCACACGATGGTCGATCCACTCTCTGACAGCACCGATACCGCCGAGTGTGTGATCCGAACCCCGGGTCCCAGCAGCAGCACCGACAGCGCCGCTGCTGGGACGTGGGCGATTCCGTGTCCGTCGGCTACAGTAATCGCGTTCGAGTCGCGATTAATCGTGCACCGCTCGACATACAGGAATGTCAAACGGTCCCGAACGCGCACCAAGTCTTTCGGTTCTGGCGGCCTCGCCCCGGGGATCGGTCTCATGGCCGAGCCAGGGTCATCAGACCGCAGCCGTATGCTTTCCCTCGTCCTATCCCATGGACGAGGCCGTGGCGCAGTGCATCCGGATCCGTTACCTCGAGCACGCCCTCGAAAGTAGCAAGCGCAAGGGTCACGCGAGAACCTCCATGCTTAAACTCGGCGATGCCCCGTTCAACCCCATTGATCAAGAGGTTTGACCCATCGACACGTTGTCCGTTCTGGTCCTCCAGGACTGGCAAATCACCGCCGTACTCGGCAGAAGTCAGCACACGGAACCCGAGCCGCTCCACACGGTCCAGGACCCACTGTGTCTGTTGATCCTGGGTGACGTGAGCGAGAATCTTCTTCCGTCCTCTCGCATTGACCTGATTGCTCTCCAGGAACGTCGGATTCACACAGAGTCGGAAACCCCACCTCTGTCCAGCCGACAACCCATCGAGGAAGGTACTCATGTCGCGGATGACTACCCCGCCCTCGGTCGCGTAGCCAGCCTCCTCCACGATATGCGAGGGGTCCGGAGGAACCGGGCTCGAGATGAAGAGCGCACACGAGGGACTCCCCTGACGAGGAGTCGCTCCCCGAACGATCGACGGACGATCCAGGCGCCACAGCACCCGAGGCATTCCAGCATCCTCCAAGGCACCCGGCGGGAAACAATTCATGACAGCCGCATGGAGGACCTGTCGGCTGCGCATGAGCTGCTTCGCCCCACGACGGTGCGGGTTGAGGTAGATGCGTGTCAGATACATCAGAGCACCTCCATCGGGTCATGCACGAGGCTGGGGTGGGCCTGCGGCTTCACCTCCACGTACTGCGGATTCTCCAGGTTGATATAGGTCTCCTCGACCGTACGCAGGGTGTACTTGCGATGCTCCGAGTCGAAACTGATCGGCATATCCTGAAGTGTCTGCTGGGAGGATTTCTCCACTTCAGGTGGAATAATCCCCAGATCCGCGACGACTCGCGTCTGAACGAAATGGTCGTAACGCTGCTTCTTCTGGTAGTACGACGAGGCCATCCACGGGGTGTCGCGCACTGCTTCCCACGCACTGCCTTGGTGAACAGCGAGACGCAGTGGCAGGGTCGGAGGGCATGAGCGGCGGCCGAGGTAGAGCGGAAATGCCGGGCGAACGATTGCCTGCGCAAGCGCATCAATCATGTCGTCAGGCCCTTCGACGAAGGCTCCGAAAGCGGCATCTTCCCGGTAGAAACGGTGAGATAGAGGCATCGACGTATCACCCCGGTGCGCCGTATGAAAGTCGCGGAGCAACTGCCCCGGCTGGTCCACCCGCACGGCGAAACGAAGCTCAGCCAGATCCTCGATAGGATCGCTGCGCCTGCGTCCCTGCGCCGCCGCGAGCAGACCGACCAGTGCGCTTTTCGTGGGAAACGCCTCCGTCGACCTGCGCGTGAATCGACTGGATGAGCCCCACGACTGCATGGGGCCAGCCAGACGCAAGACGAGTACCGAGCTCATCGCTCGCCTCGCACAGCATCCACCGTCGCGCTGCCCAGATCGACCAGGCGAACCTGGGCGCCCAGTGCGGAGAAGGCCTCGCCCCGAGGCGTGGTCCACGTGGCGAGAGAGCCGACGGGCTCGAGGCCGGTGAGGTCACGAAGCTTGGACTCGAACTCGACGAAACGCTTAACGGCAGGCTCGGCAAAACCGTGCTGCCCAGCGATGATCGGGTCTTCGAAGGCACCCGCCATGTTGATCGGCTGATCGTTGCGCACCTGAACCAGGACAGCGTCGGGCAGGGTACGGTTCGCGAACGTCGTGATCTTACCGGTCGGCATCGACCGAACGAAACTATCCACGAAAAGCTCAATGGCACGATCCGCGACGGAATCGTCCCCAAGATTCTCGCGCAGCATGTCGACGTTGATCGTCGCATAGCGGTACACCGTCGCGGATGCGAACTCGATCGTACCGATCATTCCCGCACCCTCATCAGCCTCGTCGCTGCGCTTCTTCTCGTCGTCGACAGCCGTGTAGTAGTCGTACTCATGCTCGACCGCACCAACACCAATCGCGTGGGCAACCTGGCACGCGGCATCAATCTTCAGATTGACATTGCTAGCGACCATACGACCGAAAAGCGCAACTGCAACGGACTGATCTTCTTTGGTCGATGCCTTATCGAACTTTCGGTTCTTGAAAGCCTTCTCAATATCGGACTCGGCGGAATCCTCAATAATCGCATCCACGTAAGAATCCAACTCGGCGTTCGATACAAACCAGAGAGCATCAACCTCATCGAAGGCATGTTCCGGATTTCTTCACTTCCTTAAGGAACTTTTCGCGCTTCTTCTTCGTATCTGTGTGACCAAGATACGTCCACGCAACAATGGTCGAGACCATCTTGGATAGAGCATCTTCGTTGGTCTCAGGCTGACGCTTCAGAACCTTGCTCTTGAGGACAGAGGGAATTCTTTTCGAACGGATTCCCTGAAGCGATTCCTCAAGAGACTTTTCAAAATCCTCCCGAACTGCCCGCTTAATAGCCTGCGATGAGATCCGCATACGGCTGACACCACCAAAGGTAGCTGTCTTCGGAGCACCCGTATCATCACGGTTCGGGTTCGAGGGCGGGAGGGTCTGCAGGACGTGGATATCAACGAAGACGGACATTGTCTTTCCTTTCAGAAATGAAGTTTGTTTGATTGCGTTGCCTCGACGTCACTCGTCAGAGGCAGAGTCGGTGTGGATAGTTTCAGCGAGACGAGCAAACTGACGACCCCAGTTGCGCATGACGGACGTGCGACGACGTGGGTCTGCCACATGAAGAGGTCGGCTGCAAGCCCCGCGTAGTCACAGGGAATCTCGGCAGCCTCGAGCTGAGAGACAAGCGAACGCAGATGCACGAGAAGTCCCTCGAACGTGGGGGCCTGAACAGCCGCGGAAAAACGCCGATAGATTGGTGCTTCCTCGGCCGGTTTGTCACCGCTTTGTCCCTTGGCCACGATTCGGATCGCGGACGCGAAGCTGCGCGGGCAGTCCGACGTATCGTGCATGGGCCTCGTATTTGATCCCTGGTGAAGCGCCCACAGCGTGAGCGCCCCATGGACAGCCTTCTCGCCTCTAGTCGGCTCGTCGCCCAGATAGCCGGGGCGGCCATCGAGCGTGAGGTCCCACAGCTCGGGCACCGATCCGGCCTCTCGTGAAAGCGCTCCCCTCAGCTGCGCGCGAAGTGCGCGTGCCGAAGGAGTCTCCTTCCAGAGCCGGTTTACGATCAACCCACCGACGCGGCCATACACAGCTCCGTGCGTCGACAGACCTGTCGCGCCGTCGTCCGGAGGAGTCTCCGGGGCAGCATCATTGCTGGTCATTTCGTTCCTTCCTGATTGGTGTTGTGCACCGGGAGACTCTTGTTGAGCGCCGCCCGGAAGCAGTTTTCGGCGATACCAACGTTCATGTACCCCCTGCCGGTATCTCGGCCAATGATCGCCGACGACGAGGCGCCCCTCACGAGTTCAGCCTGGATGTCAACGGCGTGCTGACGCAGGGAACGCTCCCACCGTCGCCCGACGTCTCGCGCGTTTTCGCGCCCATCAACCTGTGTCAGCCAACTCCTGAATGAGACATCAACCATCGAAAAGAATCGTTCCTTGGCTTGACCTCGTGCACCCTCGCCCGCTTTCTCACCACTCTCTCCCCCGGCGCGGGCAAGATTTGCCGCGAGCTTTCCAACTGCCCTAGCCACATCCTCTGTGGTACGAACCTCACGATCAATCAGTTCTGCCAGGTCTTGTCGCTCAGCAGCCAACAATGCGACAGGAAGCGTTAGTTCATCGGAATAAATGTCCTCGATGGTCGCCTCCTGGGTTCCATAGGAAACCCCAACTGCCTGGATAATCATCCGAGCAGGGTAAACCGATTCAACCAATGATTCTGCAAGTCCGGAATGAAAGCTGAGCGTCGCGCACTGTATAAATTGTTTCTTCGGTTGTTTATCAGCCCCCTCCGCATACGTGGCCCCGGGCAGGGTACCGGGAAGATTACGCCAAAAAGCTCGTCCCGGCTCAAACTTACGAGGCATGTACACGTCCTGTTTGAACTTCTTCGACTGTTCTTTGGAATATACCCATAAACTCTGCGGTTCATACCGAAGCATCTGCTGAGGTGACAGTTTGTCTCCCTGTGCAAGGACGGCTCCCGTGACTCCCTCACAACTTCCAACAAGCCTGACACGGCGGGAGTGCCACGTCAGCAGACGCGGGATACTGAGGTTTCGGGGACTACCCGAAGGATCGAGAAGCGAGTAGTCCCCACGAGCCGCGCTCTCTGGTTCAGCTGACTCCCAGCTGCACCCCTCCCATTCGGAAGTGAGCTCGACGCCGGTCAGACTACCTGTGTCGGGAGGAATGAGGTTAAGGACGAGTGTTTCGGCAAGGTTCTGCCCCTTGATCCAGATGAGTCCGAGACGCCCGCACCAAGCCGGCCCAATCGGCGCACCCCTACCGCCCGTCGCTCGTGAATCCCCCACAGCACCTGACCGGATGCCCGATGGATCATACGACTGTACGTGAACTAACCAACGGGCAGCGTCTGATGGAGAAAGCTGAGCCACCCCAGGACCTTGTCGTGTGGAGAATAGTCGTTTCTCCTCTTTTGGCACGCATGCAACAATTGCGTCTAGTGATTTTACCTCGTCTTTCTCCGTTCGCAGGTCAGCAACCTGCATGAAGGGATAGCGCCCCCCGAAGAGATAGAAGCGGTCTCGCCACTGTTCGAGGTAGTTGGCCATCGCTTCGGTTGGCAATCCCTCATCGAATAGATCAATCCACTCATCCTCATCAGCGGGAGCCGCCACGCGATAGGCAACGGCCAGTACCAGACGTTGGATCGCGATGCTCTGCGTCGGTAGCTCACACGCAAGGTCCGCAATGTCTGTCGTGCGCCGGAGTAGCTCCAGCAGCCCGACGTCGGCGATGGTCCCGTCGAGGAGCCGAACGGGTATCCACGCCTCATCGAGCAGGTTAAATTCAGGGTTCTTCATTGACCCTGCACCTCCATTCCTCTTTCTGTGGAGTATGTGATTGTGTGTCCGCACAGGTCGCGCGTCAGGCGTTCACTGCCGGGGGTTTTGTACATCGCGAGGATCAGTTCTCCCGCCAGGAACGGGTGTTCGCGACACGCCCATTCCGCCGTAATGGGATCATCCCAGATGGCACCTGCAACTGCGTCCACCGCCTGGTCGACGCTCTGCCCGCGAGCGCGGAAAGCCCACGGAGGCAGGGCGATGCTCCACGAGCAGATGTCGGCGATGCGTCCTCGAGCGTTGTATTCGCCGACCTCGAGTTTTTCATCGTCGGTAGCCCGTCCGGTGAGGGGTGGCGGTACCGGTACATTGCCCAGTTCGGGATCGATGGCGACGACGAGGACGGGTATCTGGTCTTCGCCGTCTCGTACTGCGGCTCGTGCTGCGGCGACTCCCGGTCCCTTTGGTGTCCTCCCCCGTGGCGGCGTTTCCTTGGAATTTTTCTTCCAACTTGGGAGCTTTCCATCGGTGTACGTTCATACCGTCGAGGCACCACGTGCTTGCCCGCATCCGCGATTGCGCGGTGCTACGTTCTCGTTCGTCGAGCGCGGTGTCGAAAGCGTCGGCCCATTGAACGGGTCCGACGGCTTCTACGTCGGAGTAGGCCAGCGCGGTGAGCTGCGCGTAGTCGATGGGTTCACGGACCGTGATCTCGCCACGATCCGAGAGGATTCCGAGGGTTCGCAGGACCGCATGTCGCGAGTAGACATGGTCTGTCCCGGTGGAGTAGGCCCACGGCACAGCAAAGAGATCCTCCACCAGCACCAGGCATCGGGCTTCGCGCAACCCCACAGGACGATCCGCCCGCTCATGTCGATGTAGTCGTCCGATGCGTTGCAGCACAAGGTCCATGGGAGCGGGGTCGGTGAGCATGAGGTCGAAGTCGACGTCGAGGCTCTGCTCAATCACCTGTGTTGCGACGACGACGTGACGCTGGGGACGCCGCGTGGCCCCCTTCCCGAAGAACTCGAGCATCCGGCGGTCACGCGCCGCACGCTCAGCTGCGAGGAAACGCGAGTGCAGCAAGGTTGTCTGCTCGCGCCCAAAGACAGCTTTCACCGCGTCGTAGGTTTCCTGTGCCTCACGGACGGTATTGCGAATAACGACAGCACATCCACCATTGGCGAGCTCTCGCTCAAGTAGCTCCGCGATCTCATCGGGTGAGCCGAGCGAGGTCGGGATGATCCGCTTGGGGTCCTCGGCCTCGCCAGTAATCTCGTGGACGTGCACGCCCGCAGCTGACAGCGTCGAGATGACCGGATACCCAATCACGCCCTCAACTGACTCAGCGCCTTCGCCCGACGAACCACGGCCTCGTCGATAGGCGTCCAGGAGCGCGCGGCGACGCGCGGGCGGCAGGGTTGCAGACAGCAGGACAACGGGGATCCTGTACATGCCGAGCCACGTGAGGGCGGCTTCCAGGTAGGTCTCCATGTACTCGTCGGCGGCGTGCACCTCGTCGATGACAACGACCTTGCCCATGAGTCCCAGGTGGCGCACCAGCACGTGGCGCGACTTGAGGGCTGCGAGCAGCACCTGATCAATCGTGCCAACCACAACGGGCGACAGCGTCGAGCGCCAGCGCTGCCCCATCCAGCGGCTCGCGTGCAGGCCCAGGTCCCCCTCATCGTCGTACACTTCGAGGGGACTCTTGCCACTTTCGAGGAGCTTCATAAAGCTCTCGTTGAGACTGTTCTTCCCATGGGCCAGCTGGATGCCAAGCTTTTGCGGTTCATCGCACAGGATGCTCGTCAGCCACGCGGTGACGCGTTCAAACATCGCATTCGTCGTGGCCTGAGTGGGCAGAGCGACGAACACGCCCTGCAATCCCCGAGCGCGCATCAGCACCTCAGCGGCTGCAAAGGCCAACTCAGTCTTCCCGGACCCGGGCGGTGCCTCGACGATCATGAGATCCGGGTCCTCAGTAGAGGCGATCTCGACGGCCTCACGCTGCGCACAGGTCGGCCGGTACGAGGCCGGCCACCCAAAGCGGTGACGGTAGAAGTCATCGATCTCGTCGGTCGGCGCTTCAGGCAGGCGCATGGGCGAGGGGAAGGCAGCTCGCTTCCAGGCGCGCTCGACACGAACTCGCTGCTGCTCCGCAGTAAGCTCGGGATAGCCCTCAATCGACAGCTTTCTGTCCCCATTGATCGGACGCGGACGAAGTGGAAAATATTCCTCGTTCGAGGCAAGCCAGTCAGCAATGACGAGTGCCGAGGCGTAGGCGGATGCCACCGCGATGGGCAGCTCCGGCAAAGCAGTCCCCGGGGCGATTAGCGGGAAGCCACTGCGCGCCGCCATCCACCGGAGAATCTCAGCGCGCGCCTGCCCCCACCGCGGCTCGTCCGTCACGGATCCTTCTTGATACTTGTACTGCTGATGCGCGACCCGCACGGCATCTGAATCCGGATAGCGTCCGTGATGGATACCGACGAGGATCGCCCACTCGCGGGCACGCCCCGTGTCCCCTCCCCCAGCACCTACCAGCTCCTGGAATGTAAACTGACTGACGAGGCCGTGGGGAAGGAACGCTCGCTCTGCGTAGTCCTTCTTTCGCATGACCGAGATTCCCTGGTCTCGGATGAGTTCCGCGAGTTCAGCAGACTGACAAGCAAATTGGGGACTCACTTTGCCCGCGTCGTGCACGCCTGCCAGGAACACGAAGCTGGCTCGCGCCTTCGATTGGTCCCCGTCCCACACGGAGGCCATAAGCCGACGGTGATGCTCGCTCAGATACCCATCAAACAATTTCCGCGATGTCTGCGGCATCCATTAAGTGCTGGACGACAGAGAGCCACGCGCCTGCCCCGCCTCCTGTCTTTGCCCAAAAACACCGAGCAAGATCAGACAACTCCGACGCATCGAGATCAGAACGCGCAGCGGGAAAAATCGGCGCAGTCGCCACTGCGAGAACCGAAGGCGTTTCAACACTTACCTTCTTCCGGGCCATCATCTCTACCTCGAGTCAATTTCGCTTCCTACGCAACCAAAACACGCTACGATGAGTGAGTCTGGTTACTCTGAAATTGTTGAACCCGGTGGCCCCTTCAGGGCCACCATCACCCCGAAGGGCTGATAGGTACACGATAACACTGAAAACTTTCTTATGCAATGCATCTTGCAAAATATATTGTCGCCGCACGAAAACGAAGGCCTCAAGCATAGAGCAATCCCCGCTTTCGCAGGGAAAACGTCCTCCTAATGCACTGCATGGGGCCATCCCCATCCGGGGAACACGGCAGCCACAGCCGCCTCACTCGCTGGCAGGACATCACAAACGTATCACCCGACCCACTCCCGCGCGCCATTACGGCACAAACGACACGATCCTGAAACAATAGGGGCATGTCGAACGACTCGCGCGAAAACCTGCAGGGTACGGATGGCCAGGACGTGGCTGACTTGACGGCTGCCGCTGGGCAGGCCGTCGCGGAGCCGACCGCCGCTGCTGCGGTCGACGCTGCCGTCGAGGGGGCCACGGCCTCGTCGATGACGGGCGCGCAGGACGAGGCCGTCCTGACTGACGCTCAGCAGCCCCAGAACTCCCCGTACGCGCACAGCCCCCAGAGCGGCGCGCAGCCCCCCCAGTACTCTCCGCAGCCACCGGCTCCTCGCCCAACGCGGAGTAAGGTCATGGTCGCGCCGGTGCCTGCACGCGTGCCCGCGACTGAGCCGCGCCCGTGGTACCGTTCACGCCGCTCGTTTGCGGCGAAGGGCGGCGGCGGCAAGGTCCTGGTCGCCGGCCTGGGCCTGACCTACACGGATCATGCGACGGGCGCGGTCCTCCTGGCGAACGTGGACATGGGTTTCCGCGCGCGCACGCTGAGCGCGATCCTGGATCCGACGGGCCGCCGTGCTCGCGCCCTGTTCCTGATCCTTGCGGGCCTCGAAGAGCCGCAGGCTGGCCGCATTATCGCTGCGCCGTCGCGTTCGTGGGTGGCGCGCCTGGCGGGCCGCATCGGCTCGGTGGCGCTGATCCGTATGGATTCCCCGCTGGATGAGACGCTGACGATCCGCCAGAACATCCTCGAGCCCCTGTCGGCGACGGGTTCGGTCGCGGACTGGGATAACCTGGTGGGGTCACTCCAGGTGACGGGTCTGGCGCAGCGCGTTGATCGGTATCCCTCGGAGCTGACGCCGTGGGAGCGTTTCAAGGCGCTGATCGCTCGCGCGATCGTGTCCGGTGCGGAGGTGTTCCTCATTGAGGATCCGATTTCCCTGCCCGATGAGGCGCGCACCGAGTTCGAGCCGCTCCTGAGGTCGCTGACCAAGGCGGGCTGCGCGGTCGTCGTCTCAACGCCGTCCCCGGAGCTAGCCGCCTCGACGGACCGTGCGATTCTGCTCACGAACGGTCGAGTATCGCTTGACGCGCCGAACCCCACGCCCGTGATCATCGCGACGTCCCTGGAGGCCAACCCGGAGGATCAGAGCACCCTCCGTGCATCACTCCCCTCCCCCTTTGACGAGGTCGTGGCTGGCACCTCCGGTTCCCTTCCCTCGTCGGCTCCCGCCCGCCGCTCGATCGGCGCGGCGACGAACGCTCAGGATCTGTCTTTTGACGAGACCCTTGTGGACGAGCCGGTGCTCATTGCGCCGGTTGAAACGAACGCTGGTTCGGCCGACAACGCGCCGCTCCGCGACATCCCCGCGGTCGATTCTGAGGACCCAGCACAGGCCGAGGATGAGGTCTCCGAGCTGGTCGTGCGCGCCCGCAAGATCCTGTCGGATCTGCCGGGTCCCATCGCGCCGAAGGAGTAACGCGAGGAGTAGCGTACGGGTCACTGCGAGCCGCCTCTCTTCATGAGAGACTAGGCTTATCAGGCGAGCCGTCGCCTCGTTACCCCGCACGCGCAGGAGCCCCTATGACCCAGTCTATCCCCCAGCCCGGGCAGTACCCGCCGCCCGAGGCCCCCACGCAGCACGCGCCGCAGCACGCGGCTCCCGCATCCGAGGCACGCCCCAGCATTGGCAGCCTCGTCGCGCTGGTGACCAGCCAGCTGTCGGGAATTCTGCGTGACGAGATCGAGCTCAATAAGACGAAGGCGCGCGCTTTCGCCGCCAAGAGTGGTAAGGGTGCGGGCCTGCTCGTCACGGCCGCCGTTTTCGCGCTTTTCCTGCTGGGTTGGACTCTCCACACGGTCGAGGTCCTCCTGGCCCTCGTGCTTCCGGCGTGGGCGGCGTCGCTGATTGTTGTCGTGATCCTACTGGTCATCGTGGCAACCCTGGCTCTGGCGGGTAAGAACGCCCTCCAGAGCGCGCAGAAGCACCGTCCGGATCCGGCCGCATCGGTGGCCGCTACCAAGGAAGCTATCGAGAAGGGACTGGGCAAGTGAGCAACTCCGTCGACCCGCGCACCGTGACCGTCGGCGAGCGCGCCGCTCAGCCTTCCGGCACGCGCACCGCAGCCCAGATCGAGGCCGACCTCGAGCGTCAGCGCGCCGAGCTGGCCGCCACGATCGATCAGCTCTACGCGCGCGTGCAGCCCGCCACCCTCGCCCAGGAAGCGAAGGAGGAGGCCGCCGTGCGCTTCAAATCCTTCAAGGAGACCGCGTCTCTGACTCTTCAGGACGCCGTCGGCGGCAACGCGGAGGCCATCAAGAAGGTCGCCGTCGTCGCCTGTCCACGGTGGGTGCCATCGGCGTCCTCGTCCTGCTGGCCACGCGTAAGCCGCGCCGCGCACGCCGTCAGGCTCGCCGCATCGGCCGCGAGGCCGCCAAGCAGACTCTCGCCGCGCTCGCGAAGGCCGACGAGGCCGTGGACGCCTGACTCTTCCGCCTTTCCGTGTGCTCCCCTCGCCCGGGCATCCCACTCGCGCGAGGGGATTGCACATCTGCGCGCCTGACAGATTAATCCGTAATACCGTTCACATGATGCTGCGCGTCGCGCACGTTTTCGGCGTGTTGCCGGGGATTCACCCCCTTCGGGTCAATCCGCTCAGCGCGCAAAAACCGATCCAAGGTGAGGTCAAGCCGTTCCATTAGCTATGATGGTCCCACGAAACATTTTGAACACCCAGGGAACCGCTTGATGCGGACCCGAACGACGCGGAGGGGGGTCGACGCCATGGGGCGCGGCCGTCAAAAGGCTAAGCAGATGAAAGTCGCTCGGAAGCTGAAGTACTTCAGCCCCGACACCGACCTACACGCACTTCAGCGAGAGCTGGCGGATGAGGACTCGTACACGACGAACAGTGCCGTGGACGAGCCTGAAGAGGACGATGCAATCGACGACGACCTCTACTCGAAATACGCCGACTTCGCGGATATTCCGGCAGAGGACGACGACATCGACCCGAAGCAGCTCGATGAGTCCTTCTGGACGGGTGGTTCCTCCACCAAGTAACGGCTGAGCCATTCGGCGGACCGGCCCCGGTCCGCCGCTTTGGCGTACCCGAAACCTGGCATAAGGTCCCGGTTCACGGCCGCGCGCGTCAGCGTACCGCGCGCATCGCTGTCACGCATGCGTCGCTGTCATGCGCACCCGCCGAAGTTTCCCGCTTGGTCGCGCCAAGGCCTCGTCCATCCCCAAGCACAGCGGGGCCGAGGCCACCCAGACCCCAGCCCCGCCCGCTCGCGCTCGGAGACGCAAAAGAATCAGCCGAGGCGGTACTCGCCGTGCAGCAGCACGGCACCCGCCTGGACGCCCTTCGTGCCGGAAATGAGGCGCACGCCGGAGGAGTCCGCGCTCAGGTCGGACACCAACCCGAAGCCAGCCACCGTACCGTCAGCACCGGCCGACGTCACGGAACCCAGGAACCACGCCGCCACCCCGGCCTCGTTGATCGCGGCCAGGACCTCGGAGGCCACGGACGCGGAGACGACGGCGACCATGCCGACGCCCAGGTTCAGGGAGTCCTCCATGCCGACCCAGGTGACGTCGCCGCCGCGGCGCACCCAGTCGAACACGGCGGGCACGGTCCACGTGGAGCGGTCCACGGTGGCGATGGCACCCTGGGGCAGGACACGCGACAGGTTCGCGGCCAGGCCGCCGCCGGTCACGTGCGAGTAGGCGTGAATGCCGCCGACGCCGAAGCGCTCGACCAGGTCAAGGCACAGGCGCGTGTACAGGCGGGTGGGCTCGAGGAGTTCCTCGCCGAGGGTGCGGCCAAACTCGGCGACGTGGGACTCCAGCGACGCGCCGACGCGCGCGACGACGGAGCGAACCAGCGAGTAGCCGTTAGAGTGCAGACCCGAGGAGGCCATCGCGATAACGACATCCCCATCGGTCACGCGCTCGGGACCCAGCAGCTTCGAGGCGTCCACGACGCCGGTCGCCGCGCCCGCGATGTCGTAGTCGTCGGGCGCCATGACGCCCGGATGCTCCGCGGTCTCGCCGCCGATGAGGGGCGTGCCCGTGGCCTCACAGGCCCGCGCGATGCCGGTGACGATGGAGGCGATACGCTCGGGGACGACGTGCCCGCAGGCGATGTAGTCAGTCATGAGAACCGGGCGCGCACCGATCACGACGATGTCGTCGACGACCATGCCGACCAGGTCCTGGCCGATCGTGTCGTGCACATCCATGGCCTGCGCAATCGCAATCTTCGTGCCCACGCCGTCCGTGGAGGTCGCCAGGAGCGGCTTCTCCATGCCCAGCAGCGCCGACGCGTCAACCATGCCGGCGAATCCGCCGGTCGCGCCGAGCACGGTGGAGTCGTGGGTGGCGGCGACGGCGCTCTTCATCAGCTCGACGGCGCGGTCTCCCGCCGCCGTGTCGACGCCAGCGGTCGCGTAGTCAAGGGGGGTGTCGGTCATGGGTGGTGCCTTTCGCGGGTGGCGCTCGACGAGGCCATGTCTGGGTGATCGGGACAGTAACAAAGCCCGCGACGCGGGGGCGTCGCGGGCGTGGAGGTTAGCAGGGGGTGGCGTCGGGGGTTCCGGGCACGGGCGTCCCGGCGGGGATCGCCTCGGGGTATTCGCCGGTGAAGCAGCCCAAGCACAGGGAGGTCCCCTGCCCGGTGGCCGCGACCATGCCGTCGATGGAGAGGTACGCCAGGGAATCGGCACCGAGGTGGGCGCGCACCTGATCGACGTCCATGGAGGAGGCAATCAGCTCAGCGCGCGTCGGGAAGTCGATGCCGAAGAAGCACGGCCACAGGACGGGCGGGGACGAGATGCGAATGTGCACCTCGGCTGCCCCGGACTCGCGCAGCATTCTGACCAGCGCGCGCTGCGTATTGCCGCGCACGATGGAGTCGTCGATGACGACCAGGCGTTTGCCTTCGATAACCTCGCGCAACGGGTTGAGCTTGAGGCGGATGCCGAGCTGGCGCAGCGACTGCGTGGGTTCGATGAAGGTGCGACCCACGTAGGCGTTCTTCACGAGGCCCTGCGCGAAGGGGATGCCGGCCTCCTGCGCGTAGCCGATAGCGGCGGGCGTGCCCGAGTCGGGGGTGGGCATCACCAGGTCCGCCTCGATGGGGTTCTCCCGCGCAAGCGCAGCCCCCATCTCGTGGCGCGCGGCGACGATGCGGCGTCCACCAATCGTCGTGTCGGGGCGGGCCAGGTACACGTACTCGAAGACGCAGGTGTTGGCGCGGCGCACGGCGAAGCGGCGCGAGTGCACGCCCGACGCGTCGATGGAAATCAGCTCGCCGGGCTCGATCTCGCGCACGACGGTCGCGCCGCACAGGTCCAGGGCAGCCGTCTCGGAGGCGACAACCCAGCCGGAGGCCAGGCGACCGAGCACAAGCGGGCGGTAGCCATGCGGATCACGCGCGGCGTACAGCGTGTTCTCGTCCATGAAGACCAGGGAGAACGCTCCCCTGATGCGCGGCAGGACCTTCAGGGCGGCACCGACGAGGGGCGCGGGTTCAGGATCGACCACCGCCGAGGCCGAGGTCGCCTCGTCCCCCTCCGCGTCGCCCGGCGTGACGGCGGGTGTCGCGATGAAGGGGGCCGGACCGGGAATACGGTCGGCCATGCCGAGGAGCGCGGTCACGAGGGAAGTGTCGGTAGAGGCTCCGCGCTCGAAGTCCTCGCCGTCGTCGGCGATGTCGGCGGCCAGCTCACGCAGCTCAACCGTGTTTGTCAGGTTTCCGTTGTGGGCCAGTGCGAGCGTGCCCGTGGGGGTGGGACCCAGCGTCGGCTGGGCGTTGCGCCACACGTCCGCGCCGGTCGTCGCGTAGCGCACGTGTCCCAGCGCGATGTGGCCGCGCAGGCCCTGGAGGGACTGCTCGGAAAACACCTTGGAGACGAGTCCCTGGTCCTTGTAGACGAGGATCTGCTTGCCATTCGAGGTAGCAATGCCAGCACTCTGTTGGCTCGGTGCTGGAGGGCATAGAGGGAGAAGTAGGTCAGGCGGGAAACATCCTCGCCCGGGGCCCATACTCCGAAGACACCGCAGTGATCGTGCGGGTGATCGTCCCCGAAGAGTTCCTGGTCGGACAGTGTCATGTCTGGCTGCGAGACGGGAAGCACGATCTCACTTTGACACACTTTTTCACAGCTCGTGGCACATATCCACGTTGTGGTGAGCACATCTGTGCCTCCGCGCAGGCCACTCGGCGCGTAATTGCGCACGCTTTGCCGGGGAATTCGGTCGCTCGCGGATCGAGATGCCACAATGGAGTGCAGAAAAAACAGAGGAGGAAACGTGGCCAATCCAACGCTGAGCGCCATCATGTGGGGACTCGCCCTGCTGGTGAGCGCTCTGGCCATCCTGTCGTTCGCGCGAGGCCTGACTCACATGTGGCGCACGGTCTCGGCGGGAACGCCGGATCCGGGGCGCCTGCGCCCGGTCGGCAAGCGAGCGTGGGGTGTCGTCTCCGCGGCGCTCACGCACCGCGAGTTCAAGGGCCGCCCCTGGATCAAGGCCGCTCACTGGCTGGTCATGGTGTCCTTCCCGATCCTCTTCCTCACCCTGGTCACGGGCTACGCGCAGCTGCGCATCCAGACCTTCACGCTGCCCCTCCTCGGCCACTTCGCGCCATGGGAGTGGCTCACCGAAGTCTTCGCGTGGGGCGGCCTGGCCGGCATCATTCTCCTGATGAGCGTGCGCCAGCACGCCGGGCGCGGCACGGCCGCCGAGGCGGCCCTGTCCAACGACGATCCCGACGGTGCTGCCGCCGCGGTTGACCCGAAGGGCACCCCGCCCTCGTCCCTGGCCAAGCCCCACCCGCGCGATTCCTCCCCGCGCGGCCTGGCCTCCCGCTTCCTGGGTTCGACCCGCTGGCAAGCGCTCTTCGTTGAGTGGGTCATCCTCATCGTGTGCGCGTGCGTCGTGGCCCTGCGGGGCCTCGAATACGCGCTCTTCAGCGTCACGCCGGGCCTCGAGGCCCACGCGACCGCGCTGCACTTCCCACTCACCGCCTGGCTCGGCGCGCTCTTCGTTGCCGCGGCCTCCTCCTCGGCCGCGTCGCTCGCAAACGCAATCGTCCTGGTCAGCGCGCTCAAGGTCATCACCTCCATGACCTGGCTGACGGTCGTCGGCATTCAGACCGGCATGGGCGTCGCGTGGCACCGCTTCGTCGCGATCCTCAACCTGTACACGCGTCGCAACGCCGACGGTACGAAGTCCCTGGGACCGGCTGACCACATGCTCATTGACGGCAAACCCGTCACCAGCGAGGACGACTTCGATGATCTCCCCGAGGATACGGTCCTCGGCGTGGGCACGGTCGACGACTTCTCGTGGAAGGCGCGTCTAGACCTGTACTCGTGCACCGAGTGCGGTCGCTGCCAGGAGCTGTGCCCCGCGTGGAACACCCAGAAGCCCCTCTCCCCAAAGCTGCTCATCATGGGCCTGCGCGACCACATGGAATCCGCCTCCAACGTGCAGATCGTCGAGCAGGAGGAAGGCCCCCAGAAAATCGAGGACGGCGAGGTACTGCTTGACAAGGGCGTGCCGGCCTCGCCGCACTCCTTTGATCTCGTCTCCGCTCTGTCCCTGTCGGGCGCGACCGGCCCCGAGGGCGTTTCCGCGGTCACTGCTCCCCTGGTCCCCGAGGTCGTCTCCGAAGAGGTCCTATGGGACTGCACGAACTGCGGTGCCTGCGTCGAGCAGTGCCCCGTCGACATCGAACACATCGACCACATCCTCGATCTGCGCCGCCACCAGGTCCTCATGGAGGGTGCGTTCCCCCGCGAGCTGGGCCGCGCGTTCCGCGGCATGGAATCCAAGGCGAACCCCTACAACCAGGCCGCCCGCAAGCGCATGGACTGGGCGAAGAAGCTGGACTTCGACATCCCCGTCGTCGGCGAGGACATCGAGGACGCCTCGCAGGTTGACTACCTGTTCTGGGTGGGCTGCGCGGGTGCCTACGACGACACAGCAAAGAAGACCAGCGCCGCCGTCGCCGAGCTGCTGCACACGGCGGGCGTGTCCTTCGCGGTCCTCGGATCGGGCGAATCATGCACGGGCGACCCGGCCCGCCGCGCTGGCAACGAGGCGCTCTTCCAGATGTTGGCCGCCCAGGCGATCGACACGCTCAAGGAAGCCAAGCCTCAAAAGATTGTTGTCTCCTGCGCGCACTGCTTCAACACAATCGCAGGCGAGTACCCGGAGCTGGGCGGGCACTTCGACGTCGTCCACCATACGCAGCTCCTCAACCGCCTCGTGCGAGACGGCCTGCTCACACCGGTGGCCCCCACGGCCTCGGCTGCGTCCACTGCCTCCGCGAGCGAGGACGCCACGGACGAGGCCGGGGCACAGTCGGCAGACAACGCTCCCTCGGTCGGCACACCCCTGAAGGTCACCTACCACGACGCGTGCTTCCTGGGACGCCACAACCGTATCTACGAGCCGCCGCGCGAGCTCGTGGGTTCCCTGCCGAACGTGGAACTCGTCGAGATGCCGCGCAACCGCGACCGCGCGATGTGCTGCGGCGCGGGCGGCGCGCACGCCTGGTTCGAAGAGACGCGTGGGACCCGTATCGCAGACGCTCGTATCGTCGAGGCCGCGTCCACGGGCGCGGACGTCGTCGCGACGGCCTGCCCCTTCTGCTCCCAGATGCTCGGCTCCGCGTCGGGCACATCCGCCGGATTCGTTTCCTCCGACGCCACCGACCGAGGCACCGAGGGCACCTCGACACTGACACGCGGGAAGCTCCCGGAGGTGCGCGATGTCGCCGTCATGCTGCTCGAGTCCGTGAAGCGCGGACAGTAACCGACGCACGCACGCTGATGACGAAAGGGCGGCCCCGCAGACACACCTGCGGGGCCGCCCTTTCGTTCACCTGCTGAAAAGCCGAATCTACGGACGCGGCCTACTACTCGGCTTCGTCTTCCTCGCCAGAAACATCTGCCAAACCGACGAGGAAGCCGTCCTCGTCGATCACATTGCCGCCCACGAGGGTCGCAATCAAGCCCGCAGCCTTCTCGACCTCCTGCGCCGAACGCAGACGCTCGCGGCGCGCGGTGCGGCTTATCGTGTTCGTGCCGGGCGTGGGGGCCAGGCCGGAGAGCCAGCGAACCTGATACTCGATGATCGCGCCTGTCGTCCACGGCTCCCAGCGCAGCACGCGCGGGGGTGAGGGGACTGCGTGGACCTCGATCATCATGTCAGAGCGATTGCCAATCGGGCACATGAGCGCGTAGCCGTCGACGACCTGCGGCTCGTTACGCTGGGCCTCCAGCTCCTCGCGGGCCTTCGCGATCTTCGAGGCAATATCCTCGCGGACAGGGCCCAGCTCGGCCTTCAGCTTCTCGATCTGCGCGGCCTGCGCGGGGGTCAGCGCCGGGGCCTCGGGGACGATGTCGCGCGCGTCCTTCATCTGCTCAAACCCGGCGCGCTCACGCATCGCGGACAGCAGGTCCTCCGGGTTGATCCAACGCGGCGCGTACACCGTCAGGTTCACGGCCGAGTCCGCGTCGGGAACCATGACATAGCCGCTGCCGGACAGGCGCAAACCGCCCGCCAGGCGACGCGCCATGCGGCCCAGCGCCTCGAGCACGCGGTACTCCAGACCAACGGGCATGCCGTCGGGGAAAGCCTGCGCCCACTCCCCCATGACCGCGCTGGGTTTCTCCTCGGCACGCGAGACTGGGCAGCGCAAGATCCACGCATGCGTCAGCAGGGACGGGGTGCCCAGCTGCGCGCGCGTCGGCTGATCCAGGGACCACGGGCCCTCAAGCTCGGCATCCGACGACAGGTGCAGGCGACCGGGCGCGAGCCAGCCGGCGTCATCCCACATGGAGATCGCGAGGGCCTCCAGCTCGGCCGGATCCACGGCCTCCGACACGAGGAACAGGTGGTGACCCAGGGCTTCCTGCATGTCGATAACGCCTGCGGGTTCGCTAACCTCGATGGCGGCGGCAATCGGCACGGCAGCCTCCGCGCTGGTGATCTCGCCGTCTGCGGCAATCTGGAACGCCGGCTCCTGGGTGGTGCTCAGGCCGATCAAGGACACGTTCGTCTGCATGATCGGGCTGCCCGTCGCGGACGTAAGGACCGAGTCCGCCAGGCTGGAGTGGGCACTCGCCATGCGTTCCTTGAAGGAACGCCTGACCGGCGAGGGCGGGGGCGGCGCATCGTTCCGGTTCGTGACCTGGCCGGTACGCGGGGCCATGCCGGGCAGCACGACGCCCGTTATGACGCCCGTGCGCATCGTGGTGGCCCGCTGACCGGCGGGCGGGGGTAGTAGGCGCGGGGTCGGATCCGCGGGTTCAGGCAGAGGAGGTGCCGTCGGCGGCAGGTTCTCAGGTTCAGGCGGAGGCGTTACCGCCGATTCCAGTGCGAGAGGCGCGTCCTGTTCGGCCGCATCAGCTGCGGCAGCGCGCGCCGCACGCTCGGCGCGCCTGCGCGCGAGCCGGGACGGAAAGGGAGGGTGGGGAGACTCCATCATGTCACCGATCAATGCGTGTGCGAGTGAAGCGCTGGTGCGTCCGGGACGGCGTGGGGCCTCGCTGACCCTGATAGTGGGAGCCAGCGCCCTGCGAGCCGTAGGGATGCTCGGCCGGGGAAGACAGGTCGAAGAAGCACAGCTGCCCGATCTTCATGCCCGGGTAGAGCAGGATCGGCATCGTCGCCGCGTTGGACAACTCGAGGGTCACATGACCGGAGAAACCGGGGTCGATGAAGCCCGCGGTGGAGTGGGTGAGGAGGCCGAGGCGCCCCAGCGACGACTTGCCCTCAAGGCGCGCGGCGATGTCGTCGCCGAGGGTGACCAGCTCGTAGGTGGCACCCAGGACAAACTCGCCGGGGTGCAGGACGAAGGGCTGATCCGGCCCCACGTCGATACGTCGCGTCAGATCCGACTGATCCGCCGCAGGGTCGATCACCGAGTAGCGGTGATTATCGAAGAGACAAAAGAGGCGATCCAGCCGCACGTCAATACTGGCTGGCTGAACCAGGCCACGGTCCAGAGGATCGAGACGAATCCGGCCGGAATCCAGAGAGACGTTGATGTCGCGGTCACTGAGCAGCATGACTCGATTGTCGCACACTCAGCGCCGCGACAACAGCCTCAGCGGATCACTCCAGGGGACGGCCCTGCGCGTCGCAGCCGTAGGCACCGTAACGCATGATGATCATGATGAACTCAACGAAGGCCCAGATGCCCGTGACGAGCATACCGATGACGGTCAGGGACAGGATCAGCTGGATGATGCCCTTGGTGGTGTAGCCCAGGTAGAAGTTGTGGATACCGAAGATTCCGACGAAGAACGCCAGGAGCAGCGCGACGATCCACTGCTTGGGCGGGGTCGCGTAGGCACCCTGACCAAAGGCGGGCTGGCCGTAAGCAGGCTGGCCGTAAGCAGGCTGGCCATAGACGGGCTGCTGTGCACCCGGAGCAGCGTTGGCCTGGTCGTAACCGGGGGTCGAGGCCTGGGGGAAGCTGGGAGCATCCGGCGCGGGCACCGAGGTCTGGTCCTCCGAGTTGAAGGGGTTGGGCGTCGTCATAACTAAGCCTTTCGATTGTCGTGGGAAGTGACGGCTGCGGGCCGCACCCGCATAGCCTAGCGTGTCGACACCACTTTTCGTCATCCGCAGCGACCCCGAAAGACCCCCGATCGCGCCCCGAGCGTGCCCGCAAACGCGTTCCGACAAGCATTTTGGGACCGAGGGCCGCTCGTCCGCACCACGCGCTATACACCACAAAACAGCTCGGACACGCAGTGAGACGCTCGCGTACGGGGCGTCGCTGCACCCGGACAGAGAAACGTGAGGAGCACTAGATACACGTGTGGGACCCGGCATCAGCCGAGTCCCACACGGCGCTCACTTACGCGCCTGTTCAGATGCGCGCGAGTACGTCAGACGGTCGGAACGCCGTTCGCATCCCGTGCGTAGATCCACTTGCCCATGAAGGTCATGATCGCGCAGGCGAGCACGCAGCACGCCCAGATGAACATCAGGAAGAAAGCGAACGGATTCGCTTCGCTCAGCTCCCAGTCGAACGTCGCCAAGTAAAGCACGTTCAGGACCACGGTCACGGCGACCTTGATGAAACCGATCTGCTTGTGGCCAAGGAAGAAGTCGCCGGCACCAACACCGCCGAGGAAAAGGTTGAGAAGGCCCGCAGTCTTACGAGGCTTACCCAGCATGGGAGCGTTGAATCCGGGCTGACCGTAGCCGGGCTGGCCATAAGGCTGCTGACCATAAGGCTGCTGTCCGTATGCAGCCTGCTGCCCGTAGCCGGGCTGGCCATAAGGCTGCTGCCCGTAGCCGGGCTGGCCATAAGGCTGCTGCCCGTAGCCGGGCTGGCCATAAGGCTGCTGCCCGTAGCCGGGCTGACTGTAGGGCTGCTGGCCATAGCCGGCCTGCTGACCGTAAGGCTGCTGACCGTAAGGCTGCTGACCATTGGCCGCCTGCTGGCCGTAACCGGGCTGCTGACCGTAAGGCTGCTGGCCATAGCCGGCCTGCTGACCGTAACCGGCCTGCTGACCGTAAGGCTGCTGGCCATAGTCAGGCTGCTGCCCGTAAGGCTGCTGAGGAGTAGACATGACGTCTCCTGATAGTGAGGGAACCCTCGACAAAATGGGGGTAATTGAAAACAGGATCAGACTAGCGAACCTGTACTGTTTATACAACAGTCGCCATTTTCATGCTCCACATCACACTTCGTATATGTTAGAACGCGCTCATGGGGACTTTTTACCTACACTGACAGGGTGTTCACAAATCCAACGGCTGAGGCCTCGCAGGTACTCCTCCATGACCTTCCCCGCTGGTTCGCATCCAACAAACGCGACCTGCCCATGCGCGGCGATGACGTGTCCGATTGGGGAACACTCGTCTTCGAGATCATGAGCCAACAGACGCCCGTCGCGCGCGTTCAACCGATCTGGTTGGAGTGGATGGAGCGATGGCCAACACCCGGCGACCTAGCTGAGGCCTCCTCCGCGGATATCATTGTGGCCTGGGCGAATCTGGGCTATCCCTCACGCGCGCTGCGTCTCAAAAATTGTGCGGGCACCATCGTCGAGAAACACGGCGGTCAGGTGCCCCTCACTATGAAAGAGCTAACTCTCCTGCCCGGCGTGGGCACCTACACGGCCAGCGCCCTCCTGGCGTTCAGGCACGGAATCCGGGTCCCGGTCCTGGACACAAACGTTCGACGAGTGCTGGTCAGATTTCTCGATGGCCGGGAGTTTCCACCCCATTCGACCCCCTCGAAGGCAGAAACGCAGCGCGCGGACGCGCTCCTCCCGACAGATGGACGTCTCGCTGCCGACATCAGCTTGTCGCTCATGGAGTTCGGAGCCCTCGTGTGCACCCAGCTCTCCCCGGGCTGCGACACGTGCATCATGCGCACGCACTGCGCCTGGGCACACGCCGGATTCCCGAAGGACGAGAAGCGCCCCACCCCCCAGCCCTACGCGGGCACCGACCGCCAGGCCCGCGGACGCATCATGAAGGCCCTACGCTCCGCCCACTTCGAAGGCACCGAAGGCCTCACGAAACGTCGCGTCCTCGACGCCGCCCGCCTCGACGGCGGCGACCGCTACCAACCCGCCCGCGTCTACCGAGCCCTCCTCAAGGAAGGCATGATCATCTACAACGAAGACACGAAGCGCGTGACGCTGCCCCGCTGATTCTGGCACGAGGCCGACTCCCCACCGCGAACACGCGCGGCCCCGGCGAGGAAGCCACGGCCTCGTCACTGAACCCTCAGTAGCGGATCGCGTCAATCGGCTTGATACGCACGGCCGCGAGCGCCGGGATGATGCCGCACAGAGCGCCGATGCTCGTGGAGATGGCGACACCCGCGACGGCTGCGCCGGCTGGGAACGCCGGTGTCTCGCTGAGCGCGATTCCTATTGTTTCAAGTGGCAAGAAGCGTACGACGACGACCGCGATCCCCACGCCGATGACGCCGGCGACGAAGGTTGCGACCACCGACTCCATGAAGACGGCGAAGAAGACGCGAGCGGCGGAGGCACCGACAGCGCGGCGAATACCGATTTCGCGCACGCGCTGACGTACGGTCACGATGGCGACGTTGAGCAGGCCGAGCGCGCCGAGGAAGATGATGATGCCACCGATAATCATGATGACGCGGGAGATTGTCCCCAGCTGTTCTTCGCCCGTGTCCTGGTGTTCGCCGCCGGTGACGCTCACGTGCCATCCGTCGCCGAGGATCGAGGCTAGGGCTTGCGGCAGCACCGTGCGCGCCTCCTCGGCGTCCTCGGGGCTGACCCACGCGATCATTGTGGGCTGCCCCATCTGCGGCAGGGCGGCGCGCGCCGCGTCGTAGTGCACGTAGAGGGTCGGCATATCGAAGCGGCTCTTCGCTTTCGTGACGCCGACGACGCGCAGCGCGGTGCCGTCGGTGGTGTGCAGGACGATGGGGACCTGGTCGATGGGTGCGCGGCCCAGCTGATCCCACAGGACCTCGGAGATGACGACGGGGGTCAGGCGCTGGTCCGCGTCGCTGTCGGTCACCCAGCGTCCGGCGAGCATGCGGGTTCGGAAATCACCTCGAAGGAGGGGTCGACGGCCTGAATCGTGACGTCGTTGAACATGTCCTGTGTTTGCACCACCGGGTAGCCGCGGAATAGTCCGGTGCTGCGCGCCTGGCGGACCTCGACGATCTCGCCGCCCGAGCTGGACAGGCGCGACCAGTAGTGGATGTCGTGGTGGCCCGCGAGCGTCGCCATCGCGTCGCTCACCGGATCCTTCTCGTCGGGTCGCGCGACGGTTGACGAGGCCTGGGTCCCTTCACCGGTTCCGGTTTCCTGGGCGGGGGCCTCGTTCGAGGGTCCTCCTTGGCTTGCTGATGATTTTTCCGGCGCGAGGCGCAGTGTCACCGAGCGTCCCTCGTAGAGTTCGGCCAATTCGCGCGAGGATTGCAGGATCAGGTCGCCCAGAGCGATAACGACCGTCATGGCGGCCACTGCAGCGACTACTCCCACGAGGGAGAGGACCACGCGGGCTTTCTGGACTTTCACCTCGCCCCACGCTTCGATGAGGGCGCCCACGATCTGGCTCAGTGCGTTCACTGCTCACTCTCCCTTTGTCGAGCCGCTGCCCTACGGACGGCTCTCATCGTCTGACGTGCCGTCACACCCGTATCGTCAGGTGATCCCCCCGACGGCGGTGCCGGAACCTGCGCGGGAGGCGGCGGGGGGTTGCGGACCAGCGGAGGCGGCGGAGGCCTCGTCCCAGGGGTTCCCGGGGATCCCGGCGCTTCCACCGGTCCCGGTGTTGTCGGCACCGGAGTTCCACGCCTCCGCGCGCTGCGTCAGGGTTCCAGGGTCCGTGACCTCGTGGAGGACGCCGTCGTAGAGTTCGTAGGCGCGCGAGGCGCGGGCGGCGACCGCCATGTCATGCGTGATGACGATGAGCGCTGAGTCGGATTCGCGGGCGACTTCCTCCAGGAGGGTCATGACCGCTCGGCCCGTGTCCGGGTCGAGCGCACCCGTCGGCTCGTCGGCGAGGATCACGCGCGGGCGGCGCACGAGGGCGCGGGCGATCGCGATGCGTTGCTGTTCGCCGCCGCTCATCTCCCCCGGGTGCGAGTCGGCGCGATCCGCCAGGCCCACGCGTTCAAGCATGTCAAGGGCAATTGAGCGCCTGCACAGCAGTTGCGCGCCAGAGGCATACAGGAGGGGCACCTCGACGTTTTCGGCGGCCGTACGGGCGGCGAAGATATTGAATTGCTGGAAGACGAAGCCGAAGTCCTCGCCGCGCATGCGAGCGCGACGCCCCTCGCCCAGGCGTGTCGTATCTACGCCGTCCAGCTCGTAGGTGCCTGACGTGGGAGCGTCCAGCAGGCCAATGATGTTGAGCATCGTCGATTTGCCGGTACCCGAGCGGCCCACGATGGACACGTGCTCGCCCGCCGCGACGTCCAGGTTGACGCCGCGCAGGATGTGCAGGTCCTCGCCGTCAGGCAGGGTGACCGTGCGGGTCACGTCCCGCAGGTGCACGAGGCTCATCGCGTGCTCGTCCCGTCGGACGCGTCAGCGGCCCCATCCATGGCCCCGCCGCCCGTGTCACCCGAGCCGTAGGGGTCGTCCTGGTTATCCTTCGTCGCAGTCGGGGTGAATTCGAGGATTTCCTCGCCTTCCTCGAGTCCCTCCTTGACCTCGACCATCTTTCCGTCGGTCAAGCCCAGGGTGACCGAACGCTTCTCCGGGTTGGCCGGGTCGGAGGTCGGCAGGTAGACGGTGCCGGTCTGGTAGCGACCCTCGACCGCGGAGACCGGCACAGCGAGCACATCCGTCGCCGATCCCGTCGTCATCTCGAGGCTCACCTGCAGGCCCGCGAACACAGTCTGATCGGAGGGAATCGCGCAGCGGGCCTTCAGGTCCGTCGAGGCCGCAGCCGAGTTCTCGGAGGCACCCGAGTTTTTCGTGTCCTGCGTCTTGCTCGTGGGGCTAACAAGCGTGACGTCTGTGCACTCGAAGGGGGCCGGGCCGTTCTTGATGGTGACGGTCGCGGTGGAGGGTGCCTCCTGGAGGCGGTACATCTGGTCGGCGCTCAGGGCGGCGACGGCCGAGAACGTGGAGGGGGCGACCGAGGCAACCGTGTCGCCAATCGCGAACTGCTGTCCCACCAGGACGTTCGTGGACACCTTGCCGTCGCCAGGGGCGGCGACCGTCTCGTATTTGAAGGTAGGCTTCCCGGTCTCCATGGTGACGTCACCGTCCTTATCGGTAACTTGGCGGGTTTCGCCCGGAATTTCCTTGCGGATCTGGATGAGGGCATCACCCTTGGCGACTGTGTCGCCGTCGTTGACATAGACGCGCACGACCTCGCCGTCAAGCGTCGCGCGAGCATTCACCGGCTCATCCGCCTGGATCGTGCCCGTCACGCTCACCGTGTTCGTAATGTCCGCGCGGCCCACAGAAATCGTCATCTGCCCGAAGGTTCCACCCGGGTCCATTCCGTCGCTCGTCTGCTCCTCCTGCGCGGCGGGGAAAAACGCGAACTTGACCAGGGACACCGCGATGATGACCCACGCGAGCGCCTTAACAATATTGAGCACCTGCGCGGTGCGGGTCTTACGTGCCACGTCCGTCTCCTTTAATGTTCGTTAATCGCCTTATTGTAAGGCGCACGTCATAGCCAGAGCAATGGTTGATACTCATTCTCAGGTTGCTCCCCGCTGCGCGCTGGGGGCCACCCGGCGCATCGCCCCAGCTCTGCCTACGATGAGGGAACACCGACCGAGAGGATGCCATGATCCGCCGCGCCACACCCGCCGACGCCGACGCACTATCCGTGCTTGCCCGCGAGTGCTTCACCCAGACCTTCGGGCACCTCTACACGCCGGGCGACTTAACTGTCTTTCTCGACCAAGCCTACTCCCCCGCCGTCCTACGCTCCGAACTTCAAGATCCGCAGCGCGCGACCTGGCTCCTCTTCGAGGACGCAGTCGATGGCTCACCGTCACCGAACGAGGTCTCCTGCACGCCCGGTGATCTCGTTTCCTCCCCCGGCCCCTCCGTTCATATCCCCGGCGAACACCCCAGCGCCCCCTATTCCGGGGAGGAAGCCCCGGCCTCGTTCCCCGACAAACTCATCGGCTACGTGACCGCCTGCCCCGCGCACCTGCCCCACCCCGACGTCGCACCCGGCGACGGCGAGGTCCAGCGCCTCTACATTCTGCGCAGATACCAGGGCGGCGGCCGCGGAACCCTCCTGCTGCGCACCGCGCTGGAGTGGCTCGAACGCGACGGGCCGCGCACCCTCTGGATCGGCGTGTGGAGCGAAAACTACGGGGCGCAGCGCTTCTACGCGCGCCACGGCTTCGAGATCGTCGGCGAGTACTCCTTCATGGTCGGCGTCCACGCCGACCGCGAGTTCATCACCCGCCGCCCGGCGAGCGTCTCACGCCGATAGTTTAAGCCTTCACGACGCACGTTAACGCACCGATGCGTGTAGGCCTCTCAACGCGCACGTTGACCCGCTAATACCACGAGATAAGGGGCATCGAACCTTATCTACATGAAGGAAGATACAAATGTGGCTACACATTCGAACATCTACCTAACAAAATGGTCCACAATGAAGCGCTGCCATGCCATCATAGAGATGTCTGCGGGGAGACAACCTGCAGATGCTAATGCCCCCCAGGGAAGACTGGGGGGCTGGCCGGAAGAAAGGAGATGCGATGATCACACACATCATCAGCACTCTGATTGCTCTTCCAGCTTCTATGGTAGCACTTCTCCAGTTGATCGAAAGGTTCAGCCGAGGTAAGGGCCGCCACCGGAAGTAGGGGCAGTCCCCGGCCTCTCGTACGCGAGGGGTCGGGTCCGGTCACAACCACGGCGGCGTATACGCGCCACGGACGAGCGGCATCCCGACATACGAAAATGGGTCCCGAGGTTCTCACCTCGGGACCCATCGACGTCTGCTGGGACGCGGTCACTCAGCCTTGTCGGCCTCGGCGATCTTCGCGCGAACGTCATCCATGTCCAGGTTCTGGATCTGGGAGATCAGGTCCTCCAGGGCGGACAGCGGAAGCGCGCCCGACTGGCGGAACACCGCGATGCCATCGCGGAAAGCCATCAGCGTCGGGATAGACGTGATCTGAGCGGCCATCGCAAGCTGCTGCTGATCATCCGTGTCGATCTTGCCGAACACGACGTCCGGATGCTTCTCGGAGGCCTCCTCGAAAACGGGGCCAAACTGGCGGCACGGGCCGCACCAGGTCGCCCAGAAATCAACCAGGACGATGCCGCCGGCGGACACAGTCTGCTCGAAGTTCTCCTGCGTCAGAGTAACGGTAGCCATGTTTCTCCTTGTGTCGCCGACACTCTGGTCGGCAGGTCAGTTGGGGCCGGACGACCCCTGTGTTCTGTCTGAATCAACGGACGCGGCGCGCCCACTATTCCCCGGAGGGGAGAGGCGAAGCGGTGACGTGACGCACGTTCTCCTCGGAGGCACCCAGGCCTCGCAAAATAAAGGTCTCCACCAGCGCCAGCGCCGACTCACGGTGCGCCGCATCCGCCGGGAGGCGCTGACCCGCCAGCGTCGCATGAATGAGATGAACCGCGCCCAGCGTATTCTGCTGCGCGATCAAGTGACGCTCCATGGCCTCGTCGAGGATCTCAATGAGGACCTCGCCCACCATACCCGCGTGATCGTGCAGGTGCGAGGCACCCCGACCCGACATCTGCCGACGCAGGCCCATGCCAGCCTTCACGTGGTAGCGGCTGATCATCTGCAGATGCGCGCGAATGTAGAGGCGCAGGCGCATGAGCGGGTCAGGCTCGGCCTCGAGGCGCGCGGTGAGCACCCGCGTGAACTCCTCGGTGACCTGGCGCATGTAGGCGAGCAACAGCACTTCCTTGTCCGCGAAGTGGTTGTACACCGCCGTGCGACCCACGCCGGCGCGCTCAGCAATCTGACTCATCGTGATGGATTCGAAGGCCTGCTCGGCCATGAGAGACCCGAGCGCATCGAACAGGCGGGTGCGCGTCAGCTCGCGGTGGGAGGCGAGGGACTCGCCAATAATCTTCGGCATGCGCTTATTCTGACATCCGGTCCCCATGTGTCGTCAAATGGTGGCGGGCACCATTCCCGCGCCGCGGAAGCAACGCACGCTTTATCACTCGCCCTCTCAGCGCACCCAACACAGCTCACGCGCACTCACGTCGGCCACCCACTCCCCGCCGACGCGCGACGTGTCACCGGCTGCAGCGCGCAGCCACGGCCTCGACAATAGGAAGGTCCGCGACGATCCAGGGCAGGTCCCCCAACTCGGAGATCGGCACCCAGCACGCCTCCAGGTGCGAGGTACCAGCGCGCGGAGTCGGCGAACTGGGCGCAACCTCCGCGAGCCACACGCCCATGACCCGCCCACCCAGAACCGGCCACCACAGGCCGCCGTCCGGGCAGACGCGCTCCCCCACCCGCAGGTGCGCGCCGAGTTCCTCCGCAATCTCACGCTCGAGCGCCGCCGCCGCGTCCTCACCTTCTTCGATCTTGCCGCCGGGCAGCTCGAACTGGCCGCGTAGCTCCTGCGGGTACGCGCGCGAGCACGCGAGCAGCACGGTCGGGTGCTCCAGGGAATCGACGATGGCTGCGGCCACCACGGGACGAGGCATGGGTCCTCCAATCGGTCAAGCGATCCTCAGTGTATCCGCGGTCGACACACGCAACAGAACCGGAAGCGTCTCGGAGCGGACCGCGAGGCGTGAGCTGCGGCAGGAGCGGTGAGCGCTGCCGTCTCCGCGCTGGATCGGCGTGCGCGCATGGGCGGATGCGGCCTTGTTGCCGAGAGCACGCGACAACCGCCATCGCACAACCCACAGCGCCGCGAGCGCAGCACTGTGTGCGAGACGCCGGTTGCGTGCCCGTCCGTCGTGACGCTATGATCGACAGGTCGATTCCTTCGGGACGATGAATTGCGGGCGTAGTTCATCGGTAGAATGGAAGCTTCCCAAGCTTCAGAGGCGGGTTCGATTCCCGTCGCCCGCTCCGTTTTCCGCCTGGCCGCGCGCCGGGCGGTTTTGTTATGCCCCGCGGCGGATGCGGATGCGGATGCGGATGCGGATGCGGATGCGGATGCGGATGCGGATAGGTTACCGCCACGCGGATAGGTTATGACGATGTGGATAGGTTAATAAGCTATCCGGATGCTCATAACCTATCCGTGAAGTAACAACCTATCCGCGCGCGCAGGCAAGGGTGCAACGACGCCGCCGGTGTGGAGGGTGCCGGAGGGTCCGGAGGGCACGGGCGGGCTTCGAGATCGACCACTCCGAGCCGCAGGCTCGCGTGCGGCGATCTCGCGGGCGGCCGGACCCGACGGCGCCCGCAACGCCAACGGCGCCACAAGCAACACGCACAGGAAGGCCGCCGCCCACCAGCACACACAGCGGCCGGACCCGACGGCGCCCGCAACACCAACGTCACCACAAGCACCCAGCAACCACGCAACGCAAACGCGCGGCAGCCCGTCAGGGCCGCCGCGCGTTCACGCAACTAGTTCGTACTCGACACCGTCGAGAGGCCGAGCATTCAGCGCAGTCGCTGGGCCACGACCTCGGCGACCTGGACCGCGTTCAGGGCAGCGCCCTTGCGCAGGTTGTCGCCGGAGACGACCAGGATGAGGCCGCGCTTGCCGTCAACCGCCTGATCCTGGCGGATGCGGCCCACGAGGACTTCGTCGCGGCCGGCGGCCTCGAGCGGGGTGGGGACGTCGACGACGCGCACGCCGGGGGCGTCGGCCAGCAGGGCGCGTGCCTGGTCGGGCGTGATGTCGCCGGCGAACTCGGCGTGGATGGTCAGGGTGTGGCCCGTGTAGACGGGGACGCGCACGCAGGTGCCGGACACGGCCAGGTCGGGGGTGTGCAGGATGCGGCGCGATTCGTTGCGCAGCTTCTGCTCCTCATCGGTCTCTTCGGAGCCATCGTCGACGATGGAGCCGGCGAGCGGCACGACGTCGAAGGCGATGGGTGCAACGTACACGCCTGGCTCGGGCAGGTGACGGCGCGACCGTCGAGGGCGAGGGCCGGAAGGTCCTGCTTGACGCCGGCTTCGATCTGGCCGGTCAGCTCGGCGACGCCGGCGCGACCCGACCCGGAGACGGCCTGGTAGGAGGACACGAAGAGGCGCTTGATGCCGCCGGCGGCCTCGACGAGGGGCTTGAGGACGGGCATGGCGGCCATGGTCGTGCAGTTGGGGTTCGCGATGATGCCCTTGGGGCGGTTGTCGACGTCGTCGGGGTTGACCTCGGAGACGACGAGCGGTACCTCGGGGTCCTTGCGCCACGCGGAGGAGTTGTCGACGACGACCGCGCCGGCGGCCGCGAACTTGGGGGCGTACTCGCGCGAGGCGGTGGCACCCGCGGAGAACACGGCGATGTCAATGCCCGAGTAGTCGGCCGTCGCGACGTCCTCGACGACGATGTCCTGTCCCTTCCACGGCAGGGTCGTGCCCGCCGAGCGAGCGGACGAGAAGAAACGAATCGTCTCGACCGGGAAACCTCGCTCCTCCAGCAGGGTGCGCATGACTCGGCCGACCTGGCCGGTGGCACCGACGACGGCAACATTGAAACCACTCATGGTGTTCTCCTTGTGTTGGTGCGCGCGCCCATACGACGGGGCGAACGCTGGGTGAAATCTATGGGGACGAGGCCGACCATGCTCACTGGGAGCACCGGAACCGCGCAGAAACAGCGGAGCCGGCCCGGGCCTCGTCGATGAACGATCAGCGGCCGGTGCCGCCGTAGACGACGGCCTCGGTTTCGGAGGCGTCGAGGCCGAAGGCGGTGTGGACTGCCTTCACGGCGCGGTCGAGGTCGTCGAGGCGGGTGACGACGGAGATGCGGATCTCGGAGGTGGAGATCAGGTCGATGTTGATGCCCGCGTCGGACAGGGCGGAAAAGAGGCGCGCGGAGACGCCGGGGTTGGTGCGCATGCCGACGCCGACGAGGCTGAGCTTGCCGATGTTGGGGTTGTAGCGTAGCTCGTTGAAGCCGATTTCGTCGCGGTGGGCCTCGAGGGCGTCGAGGGCCTTCTGCGCGTCGCCTTCGGGCAGGGTGAAGGTGATGTTGGCCTTCGTGGGGTCGGAGATCGGCAGGTTCTGGACGATCATGTCGATGTTGGCACCGACCTCGGCGACGACGGCGAAGACGCGGGCGGCGACGCCGGGGCTGTTCGGCACGTCGGTGACGGTGATCTTGTCCTGCGAGCGATCGTGAGCGATGCCGGAGATAACGGGCTTTTCCATGGCGTTTTCCTCTGGGGACTTCAGGGCGGCGTCGGGCACGAGGCCCTTGAGTTCGGGGTTTGCGGGGGCGTCGGAGATCCAGGTGCCGTTCTTTTCGGAGAACGAGGAGCGCACGTGGAGGGGGACCCCGTAGCGGCGGGCGAATTCGACGGCCCGCAGGTGGAGGATCTTGGCACCGTGAGCGGCCATTTCCAGGGTTTCTTCCTGGGTGAGGGTGCGCAGGCGGTGGGCCTTGGGGACGATGCGTGGGTCGGCGGAGAAGAGGCCGTCGACGTCCGTGTAGATTTCGCACACGTCGGCGTGGAGGGCTGCGGCGAGGGCGACGGCGGTTGTGTCGGAGCCGCCGCGGCCGAGCGTTGTCACATCGTCGTCCTTGGAGATGCCTTGGAATCCGGCGACGATGGCGACCTGGCCGTCTTTGACGGCGCGGGCGACGCGCTCGGGGACCATGCCGATGATCTGGGCGGCACCGAAGTGGCTGTCGGTCTTAATGCCGGCCTGCGCGCCGGTGTAGGCGCGGGCCTCGACGCCTAGTTCGTTGACGGCCATGGCCAGCAGCGCCATGGAGATGCGTTCGCCTGCGGACAGGAGGATGTCCATTTCACGCTCGGGCGGGTTGTCCGTGAGGGCGGCCGCCGAGTCGAGTAGGTCGTCCGTCGTGTCGCCCATGGCCGATACGACCACGACGACGCGGTGTCCCGCGTTGTGCGTGTCCACGATGCGCTGGGCGACGCGCTTTATGGCTTCGGTGTCGGCGACGGAAGAACCGCCGTACTTTTGCACGATCAGTGCCACTGGACCCTCATTTCTGTCGGTATATGCAGGTCTGCACGTATTCGGGTGGCACACGCCACCGTGTCAATCCTACGGCGCTCGCGCGATCCCGCTGGGAACTTCCGGTATATGAACGGGTAAACGGGGGTGACATTGAACGCGCGACTGCGAGCAGGCACACACAATGGACGAGGTCGGGGCCAGTCAGGCCGCTCAATTCCGTCTCGCGGGACCTCAGAAAGCGGCACGAGGCCGGGGCACGCCGGGCGGTACACACCCACTCGTGCTCACTTCACGCCGCGGGCAGTGTCACGTCGATGACAGTTCCCTTCTCGCTGTCAACCAGCCGCACCGACCCGCCCATGGCGCGCGCCAAGGACTCGACAATCGACATGCCCAAACCCGACGAGCCGCGCCCGTCGCGCGTGCGAGAGGAGTCACCGCGCACGAAACGGTCGAACACGCGGTCGCGAATGTCAGCCGGGATGCCGGGCCCGTCATCGGCCACACGGATCGTGATCATCGACGAGGCCTGGGCACCCGTCGCACTCCCCCCTCCCTTCGCGGGGCCGCGGGGAGCAGCGGAGGCGGCCACGGCCTCGTCCCGGCTCCGAAGGACAGAGACGACGACGCGCGTACCCGCGGGCGTGTGGACACGAGCGTTGGCCAGGAGGTTCGTGAGGATCTGACGCAGGGCGGACTCGTCGCCGAGGACCGGGGCATCCACAGCTTCCCCGAGCTCCCACGCATGGTCGGGGGCGACCACGTGCGCGTCGGACAGGGCGTCCAGTATCAACGGGATGACGTCGACGCGATCACACGCGAGAGCTCGGTTGCCATCCAGTCGCGCGAGCGTCAGCATCTCCTCCACGAGGGCGGCCATGCGCGCCCCCTCCGAGGAGATGCGCTCGAGCGCCTGAGTGCGGGAGGCCTCGTCGATGTCGCGGCGCGCGAGCTGCGCGTATCCTTGAACCGATGCGAGCGGCGTGCGCAGCTCATGCGAGGCATCGGCGACGAACTGACGGAGCTTCGCCTCGCTGCGGGCGCGGCGTTCCATGCCATCCTCAACGGCGTCGATCATCGAATTGAGGGCACCCGCGACGTCCGCGACCTCGACGGGGCCGGCGGTCGCTTCCTCGCTGACCCGCGTCAAGTTCTCCGATTCATCGGCGAGGTCACGGCTCGCGATATCCGCAGCCGCCGCACGCACGACGCCGAGCGGGCGCAGCTCGCGGCGCACCCACGCGCGCCCTGCGAATCCAGCCGCAATCGCGACGACGAGGGACAGACCTATCTCAACCCCGACGAGCATCAGGACCACATCATCAATGCTGTCCATCGGGATGCCGACGAGCACGGTCTTCCCCTCGACCACGCGCGCGGTCACGCGGAACGTTCCCATTCCCTTCAGGCGCACGGTGTGCATACCCCCATCTGCGGGGACAGCAGCCAGAATCGCCAGAGCCGGCGCATTCAGGTAGGTCACTGAAAAGTTTGAGACAACTGCTCCAGCCAACTCCCCATTCTCGCTCACGTACTGGAGAGTGCCCTCGGCAATGCCGGAGCCGCCGAACCCGGGTCCCTTAGGCCCACCGGGAACTAGCGGCCCGCCGGAACGAGGAGCATGGCCGCTCGACTGCGGGGTCGTGCGGGCACCGTCATCGTCGGAATCGTCGTCAGAATCGTCGTCGGAATCATCATCGGAATCATCGTCCGTGTCCACCTCGTCGTCCGGCGCATCCGCGACGTCCAGGCGCTCACCGGCGCGCTGCGAGAGACGATGCAGTTCGGAGTCCATATTGGCCAGCATCCAGGAGCGCATGACCAGCGTGGACGCCACCACCATGACAATGAGCGCGAGCGCGACGCACGCGGCGAGCGCGCGCGACAGCCGCCCGGCCAAGGAAGGACGCCTCGTCACTGGGGTTCCCGCAGGATGTAGCCGGCACCTCGAACCGTGCGAATGAGGGCCGGGCGATCCGCGTCAATCTTCTTGCGCAGGTAGGAGATGTAGAGTTCGACGACGTTCACCTGACCGCCGAAGTCGTAGCTCCACACGGCATCCAGGATCTTCTGCTTCGATAGGACGATTCCAACGTTTTCCATCAGATACCGGAGCAATTCGAACTCAGTGTTCGTTAACGTGATCTCTTCCCCGCCGCGACGCACGTCATGGGAGTCCACATCCAGGGTCAAGTCCGCAACCTTCAGCACCGCTGACACCGTCTGCTGGGTGCGTCCCGCGCGGCGCAGCAGAGCCTCCACGCGGGCAGCCACCTCGTCCAAGTCGAAGGGCTTCGTCACGTAGTCGTCCGCGCCAGCGCGCAACCCCCGCACGCGATCAGCGACCGCGTCACGCGCAGTGAGGAAGAGGACCGGCAGCTCCGGATCACGAGCGCGCAGACGCTCCAGCGTCTCCAGGCCATCCATGCGCGGCATCTGCACGTCCAGAATCACGATGTCCGGGTGGAAGCTCGACGCCTTCGCCAGCGCATCCAACCCGTCCTTAGCCGTAGCTGTCTCCCAACCCTCGTGCCGCAGGGCCTGCGCGAGCAAGTCCGCCAGCATCGCTTCGTCGTCAACAACGAGCACACGGGGCACCCCGTCATTCGCCTGAGTCACCATCATGACCTCCTCGTCTTCTCGCAGCGCGGTACCTACGATTGTGTCACACGTGCGTCACCGAGAATAGAACACACGTCCTGGGAGGCGACAAACAGCGCAGATCGCGGGCACCGCTGCACTGCGCTCCGTCGCCCGAGACACCGCCCCCCTGCGCGCGGCGTGAGCGTGAGGCAGCCCCGGCCTCGTCGATAACGGATCAGAGACGGCGACGCCCCTCGAGCGCGCGGCCCAGCGTCACCGAGTCCGCGTACTCCAGGTCGCCGCCCATGGGCAGGCCCATCGCCAGGCGCGAGGTCTCAACGCCCATCGTGGAGAGCATGCGCGCGAGGTAGGCAGCCGTCGCCTCGCCCTCGACGTTCGGGTTGGTCGCCAGGATGACCTCGGTGACCGTCCCGTCGGCGAGGCGGCTCATGAGCGAGGCGATGTTCAGCTGGTCCGGCCCCACCCCGTGGATCGGGTCGATGACGCCTCCGAGGACGTGGTAGCGCCCGCGGAACACGCGCGCGCCCTCGATCGCCTGGATGTCCTTGGGCTCCTGGACGACACAGATCGTGCTGGGGTCGCGGCGCACGTCGCGGCAGATGGAGCACTGGTCCTCTTCCGTGAGATTGCCGCAGATGTCGCAGTGGCGCACGCGCCCACGCACGGCGTTGATCGCGTCAACGAGGCGCGCGACCTCATCGGGCTCCGCGTCCAGGACGTGCATGGCCATGCGCTGCGCGGACTTCGGGCCGATGCCGGGCAGTTGTCCGAACTGGTCGATGAGGTCGGCCAGGGCACCGTCGTACATGTCAGTATCCTCCCTCGGTCATCTTCTCTTCTATGACCCGTCCGCCGAGGATCTCCAGGACCGCTGCCAGGCCGATCGTCTGCGAGTGTTCAATGTTTTCGTCGTCGATGCTGGCGCTGTCGTCGTCGGCCGCGTGAGTGCGGGTCGAGGCGACGGTGGCTTCGCGCTGGGCCTTCTCGCGCAAGGCGGCCTCGGCGGCGGCGCGACCGGTGAGGGGCTTACCGGGACCCGCTTGGGCGGGCACGTCGGCGTCGGCAACCTGAGAATCCGTGGCAGCCGGGCGCATCGGCTCGGGCGCGGCTGCCAGCCACGAGGGGGTCTGCGAGGCAGCGGCCTGCTCAGCGGGTTCCTGCGGGGCCTGCGGTGACCAGTCTTGCGACGCCCACCCCGACGCGTCGGCTCCCTGCGCCGCCCATTCCTGCGGGGATGCCTCCTGCTGGGCAGTGTCTTGCAGGGTCGGGGTAGCGCTGTTCGTCGGTTCCTCCGGCGGCGTCCACTGATCCGCGCCATCGTCGAAGGAGACGGGCGCGCCTCCGGGGATCGCAGCCGGGTCGCCCCACCCCGTCGGCGTGGTCGGCGCGTAGGCGTCGGACTCGATGGGTGCATCGTCAAAGACGGGGGACGAGGCCGGGGCCGCGCTGTCAGCCTGCGCGGGTGCGACCGACGCTTCGTCAGCGGGCTCCGGGTCGCCAGGGTAGGTGAAGACCGTGAAGGAGTGCTTGCGTGGCGCGACCGGTGCTGTCGTCGTGGCAGCACCCGGGTGTTCGTCGTGGGCAGGGGCCTGTGCGATAGCTCGGGCGGCCCTTTCGGGCAGCACCAGGCGCGCGGGCGCGGCAGGCTTCTCGTGCGTCGACGCGCTCTCGTACGAGTCGGGCCCACTCAACGTATCGGGCGTGTCCTGCCAGCGTTGTTCTTCTGCGCGCGGCGTCGCTTGGCGCAGAGGCATCACCGTCGCGGTCGCCGGCCAGGCTGACTCCTCCGGTGCGCGTTCCGGCGTGCGAGCAGGTTCCGGTGCTCGCGCGGGTTCGGGCCATCCGCCGTCGTTGTCGGGCGCGGGGTCTTCGTGGTATGCCGCCTGCGCGGCGGCCTCGTCAAAAGGGGGCGGCTCCGAGACCCATCCTCCGCGCTGAGGCTGACGCGGTTGACCGCCCGAACGCGATGCCTGCGCCGACGGACCCGTCGTTGCCGGGCCACCCGAGGCCTGCCCCACCTGCGCGGACACGGTGACGGTCAGGCCGGTGACCTCGCGGATGGCCTTCTCGACGTCAGCAGCGCGGGGGCCGCGTGAGAATGCGTTGACCATGGCCTCGACGGGAAAGAGCAGCACCACGGCGGAGCCATCCACGGCTCCGAGCTGCGCGTTACCGCCGACCATCGACCAGGTGACGCGGCTGATAGAGGACAGTCGTTCGACGACCTCGTTCCATCGTCCGCGCAGCATGTCCGCCTCGCGGCCTCCGGGGGCCTGGGAGGCCGAAGTGTCGCGGTGCGCTCGCTCCTGGGCGTGAGCTTCCCGGCGCACCGGTTCGTGGCTGCGCGCGTCGGGTCGCGGCTGGGCGGGGCGCTGGGCGGGGGCCTCGCGGCCTTCGGGGACCTCGGGACGGCCCTGCTGGCGCGTGGCCTGGCCGCCCGAATGCTGCGCCGGAGCACGTTCGCCCTGGCGTGCGCCACCCTGCTGATCGTAGCGCTCGCTGCGACCCCACTCGTGCTGGTCGCTCGAGGCGTGCTCGCCGCGCTCGCGAGCGGACCGCTCGTTCGCGGGACGCCCGTTCGCGGGGTACTCAGCTCGATCACCTACGGGGCGCTCACCGCGCCCCCCTGAGGCTCGCTCCCCCGGCGCGTGCTGCGCGGGTTCCTGGGAGGCCTCGGGCGAACGAGGCGCAGGACTCGCGGAACCCCAATCGGGGCCGCTCCCCCACGCGGGCATGCCCTGGGGCGCGGGTCCGGACGAGGCAGGCGACGCGGGCGTCTGCGCGGCGGGGGCCGAGGCCTCGGCGCGCTCCTGCTTCTTCCGAGCCAGGGCCTCGCGTGCCTCGCGAGCGCCGAAACGACCCGAAGAGGCCTCGGGCGACGAAGCGGAGGACACCTGGCGCGGCGCTCCCCCACCGGTCATTCCGACCGTGCCCTGGACGGGACCCGGTGCGGGTGCGGCGGTGGGCGCGGGCACGAGGATACGCCCCACGAGGAGCTCGAGCTGGAGGCGGGGCGAGGTCGCGCCCGTCATGGCGCGCAGGGCCTCGTCGGTCAGGTCCGCGGCGCGGGAGAGGCCGTGCGGCCCCCAATTCTGTGCCTGTCGCTGCATGCGCTCGAACTGGTCCTGCGGAGTGTCGGCCAAGACGTCGCGCGCGCCGTCGCCGGCGACCGCGATGATGAGCAGATCGCGCAGGCGCTGGAGGAGGTCCTCAACGAAGCGGCGCGGATCGTGGCCGGACTCGACCATGCGCTCGACGACACGGAAGGCTGCGGCACCGTCGCCACCCGCAAGCGCGTCGACGGACTGGTCGAGCAGCGCGGAATCCGTGTACCCGAGCAGCGCCACCGCTGTCTGGTAGGTGACCTGGCCGTCGATCGCGCCGGCCATCAGCTGATCGAGCACCGAGAGGGTGTCTCGCACCGAGCCGCCGCCCGCACGCATGACGAGGGTCAGGACCCCCTCTCCCACGCTGATGTGTTCCTCGGCGCACAGGGTCGTCAGATACGGGCCGAGGACGTCCGGCGGGACCAGGCGGAACGGGTAGTGGTGGGTACGCGAGCGGATCGTACCGATGACGCGCTCAGGTTCCGTCGTCGCAAAAACGAACTTGACATGCTCGGGCGGCTCCTCGACGAGCTTGAGCAGCGCGTTGAAGCCCTGGTTCGTGACCATGTGGGCCTCGTCGATGATGAAGATCTTGTAGCGGTCGCGCACCGGCGCGAAGGTGGCGCGTTCACGCAGGTCACGCGCGTCGTCGACGCCGCCGTGCGAGGCCGCGTCGATCTCGACGACGTCGAGCGAACCGGGGCCACCGGTGGCCAGCTCGCGGCAGGATTCGCACTGACCGCACGGGGTGTCCGTGGGACCCTGCGCACAGTTCAGACAGCGCGCCAGGATGCGCGCGGACGTTGTCTTGCCGCATCCGCGCGGCCCGGAGAACAGGTACGCGTGTGTCACGCGATTCGCGCGCAGCGCCGCCTTGAGCGGCTCCGTCACGTGCTCCTGCCCGATCACCTGATCGAAGGTGTCGGGGCGATACCGGCGATACAGTGCTGTGGTCACCCTCCAAGCCTAGTTGGTCCCACCCCCATCTGCGTCCCGCGCCGCGCGTTCCACAGCGTCGAGCCGCTGGTTCCGTCAGCATGATCGACGGGTCTCATCGACGAGGCCGGGACTCGGTTGCGGGGTCGAGGCCGGCACTCTGCTTGGCGGGGTGACGGTCGGGAGCAAGGTGACGGTCGGGAGCGAAATGACAAGGGAGGGGCGCGGGACCATGTGTTGGTCTCGCGCCCCCTCCTCCGTGTTGGGACGTGTACCCCGTGTGGGGTGTGCGCCCGCCTACGGGTTAGGCCTCCTCACGCTCGCGGCGGCGCTTGGTACCGATGGCCAGTGCGCCGGCGAGGGCGGTGAGGGCTGCCATGCCACCGAGCACGGAGGCGTCCGAGCCGGTACGGGCCAGGACCTTCGCAACCGTGGTAGCCGGGGTCGGGGCCGGAATCACGGTGAGCGGGAAGTCCACATCCAGGTTCTCCTCACCCTCACCAACCGTCACCGTCATCGAGGTCGTGGCCGCGTTAAACCCGGCAGGAACCTCAATATCAACCGTGTACGTCCCCGGAATCAGGCCCGTGAAACGGTAGTTACCATTGGCATCGGTGGTGGTACGAGCAACCTCCACACCACTGGCATCCTTGAGGATCACGGTCACACCAGGCACGCCCGGCTCACCGTTATCCACACCGTTACCGTCCTCGTCATTCCACACACGATCACCAATCGTGGCAGGAGCAACCAGACCGAAGTCCACGCCCTGCACCGACGCGTCCGTAATCGTCACCGCAGCCTGGGTCTCACCCCGGCCCGTGTAGGCCTGGGTCGGAATCAAACCGGCCAGATCACCCTTGTCAGGATCCACGATCACCGCGCGGTACGAGGCGGGAGCCAGACCCACAAACTGGTAAGCACCATTCTCATCCGTCGTTGTGGTCATCGGGTTACCCTCAGCATCAAGCACCGGAGTGCCATCCTCGCCCAGCAGAGCAACCGTCACGCCCTTGAAGCGCTGCTCAGAATCACTCTTCGAGTAGGACGCATCCGAGTCACGGTAAATCGTGCCACCCAGGTTGAAACCGCCCTTGAACGAGGCCGAGGACTCGTTATTCGTCGGGTCATCACCCACCTGATCCTGATGCGTAATACGAGCAACATTCGTCACCAGCTTGCCCGCGCCCTCACCGGTAATCGCAACCGTGATAGCAACCTTCTTCGCCTCACCCTTGGCCAGAGTCAGAACAGACAGATCCCACACACCAGTAACCGGATCATACGAACCATCACCCTGCGCGGACACGAAGGAAACACCAGAGGGAAGCTGATCAGAGGCCTTCACACCAGTAGCCGCGCCCGGACCGTTATTCGTCAGCGTCAGCGTGTACGTCACGTGCGCACCCGGAATGAACTCAAAACTCTCCTGAGCCTGCTCATCCGGAGTAGTGATCGCCTTCAGAATCGCGGTGTCAGCCGAAACACCAAAACCCCAATCCTGATCAAGATTCTGGTTCTTCTCACCCGTCAACGTCACCGACGCGCTCAGCTTAAACGCCTGCGCCAGCTTCTCCTTATCAGCCTTCACATCCTCAGACACCACAGACTTAGCATCCACATCACCCGAAGGATCATGCGTCAGCACATCCAGCAGCGGCTCAGCCGCCAGCAGAGTTTCAGGATCAACACTCACCTTGTACTCGCCCGGCAGCAGGTTCTCGAACTTGTACTTACCCTCAGCATCCGTGGTGGTCTCGTACGTGCGAGTGATACCACCCGGACCCGTCCAGGTCAGCGTCACCTTCACGCCCGCCAGCGGCTTGTCACCAGCATCGAGGGCATCCCCACCACTCTGGTTGGCATCCACGAACAGCTGATCACCAATCACGCCGGTACCAACCAGACCGTAATCCACAGTCGCATCGTCCTGCCCCTGAGCGAGGCTCACCGACGCACTCGACCCATTGGAATCAAGACCACGGTCATCTCCGGCATCCGAAATCGTTGCCTCGTACCCCGCGGGGTTCGTGAAAGTGACCGTGTAATCGCCGGGCAGCAGGTTCTCGAACACGTACTTACCGTTCGCATCCGTCGTGACAGCAGCAACCGGGTTACCCGAAGCATCCGTCACGGCAGAGCCGTCGGCGCGCGTCAGCGTCACCGTCACGCCCGGCATCGCGGGCTCATCGGCGTCCTGGAGGCCGTCACGGTTGACGTCCATCCACACCTTGTCACCGACAGAGGCGGGCTTGACGAAACCGAAGTTCACGTCGATGACCGAACCGGTGGCCTCGGCGATGGTCACGTCCGCAGTGGTCTTGTAGCGGCCCGTGTAGGCCTCGGTGGGCTTGGTGCCCGCCAGAGGACCGGACGTCGGGTCGACGACGCTGACGGTGTACTCGCCCAGTGCCAGACCGGGGAAGGAGTACTTGCCATCGGCATCGGTCACTGCCGTGACCGGGTTGCCGTCCTTGTCGAGGACGGGGGTACCGTCCTTCTTCAGGAGTGCAACCGTGACGCCCGCGTACGGGGCCTCGGAGTCGCTGGAGCTAAACGACGCATCCGCATCGTTGTAGAGCTTGCCAGCGATCGTGTAGCCGGCGGTCAGCGGCACGGACGAGGTGTTGTCCGGCTTCTTGTCGCCGATCTGATCCTGCTTCTCGATCGTGGCCGTGTTGGTCACAACCGAGCCGGCGGCGGAAGAATCGATGGTGACGGTGATGCGCAGGGTGCGCGTCGCGCCCTTCTCGATCACCTCTCCGCTCAGGTCCCACTTGCCGGAGGCGGCGTCGTAGGTGCCATCGCCCTGCGCGGACACGAAGGTCACGCCGGAGGGGAGCTTATCCTGCGCGATGACGCCGGTCGCGGGGCTCGGGCCCTCGTTCGTGACGGTCAGCGTGTAGGTGACGGACGTGCCGGGGGTGAAACCACCCGCCGGAACCTCGGCCGGCTCTGCAATCGCCTTGACGATCGCCGTGTTGGCGACGCCGGTGAACGCCCAGTCCTGGTCGTTGTTCGTCATCTTGCCGGGGCTCAGCGTCACCTTGGAGGTGAGGGAGAGCTCCTGGCCCTCCGAGGCCGTCAGGTCGCCCGACGGGGCGTGGGTCTGAGCGGTGCACTCGGGGCACACGGTGGCAAGGGAGGCCTTGTCAACGGTCACGACGTAATCGCCGGGAGCCAGATCCTTGAACGAGTACTTGCCGTTCTCATCCGTCACCGTCGTCAGCGTCTTCTCCACACCCGCGGGGGTCGTGTAGGTCAGCGTAACGGTCACGCCGACCAGCGGCTTATCCGCCCCCGAAGGCTCAGAACCGCCGTTGTTGTCGACGTCCCAGAACAGGGTGTCACCAATCGTGCCATCGGCGATCAAACCAAGGTCAAAGGTCATATCGTCCTCACCCTGCTTCAGAACGGGCCATGTTTGCGCACCGTCGGAATCGACGGCACTATCATCGCCCGCATACCTCGCGGTCTCGGAGTAGCCATCCGGGATGGTGAAGGTCAGTTCATAGGGGCCGGGCAGCAGGTTCGTGAACACGTACTTGCCGTTGGCGTCCGTGATCACAGGCTTGACGACATTACCGTCGGCATCAAGGACCGGGTCCATGCCCAGCGGCTGATCCAGGGTAACGGTGACGCCGGCAACGCCGACCTCATCCGGATCCTGGATGCCGTCCTTGTTCGCGTCGAACCACACGAAGTTACCCACCGACACAGGCTTGACAAAACCAAAATCGATCTTGGTCACGTTCGGCGCGGCACTCGTCAGGGTGATCGGGTCCGGTGTCACGAGCTTGCCCTTACCAATCTGGGCAATCGTCATCGACGAGCCATACGCGAAGGTCTGCTTGTAGTCGGCCAGGTTCACGTCGGTGCCGTCAACCTTTGCCTCACCCGGCACGACCTCGACCTTGTACGAGCCCATCGGCAGACGGGTGAAGGTGTACTTACCGTCAGCATCGGTCTTCGTGGTGATGTCGGCGCCGGACGAATCCTTCACCGGGTTGCCGTCAGCATCGAGCAGACGAACCGTCACACCCTCGAAAGGCTTACCGGTGCCTTCGCTGAAGAACCACCAGGCTTTCACATCGTTATAGATGGTGCCCGACAGGGTGCCACCCACCTTGAAGGTCGCGCTGTCCTTGTTGTTATCCGGGTTGGAGTCGATCTGGTCGAACTCACCCAGGGACGCGGTGTTCGTGATAGTCGAACCCTCAGTTGCGGGCTTGACCTTCACGAGGACGTACAGCGTCTCGGTACCACCAACGTTGAGGTTGGTGTCGAGAATGCCGGACTCCATCGCGGCCCACTTACCAGCCGCCGCATCGTAGTTGGCGGTCGCATAGACCGGGCCCGTGCAGGGGTTCGTCGCGCCATCCTGGCAGACACGCGTTTCGGAAGACACGTACTCCACGCCAGAAGGCAGAGCGTCAGCAACGTTCATGCCCGAGGCAACCGCCGGGCCCTTGGCCTTCAGGCTCACCTTGTACAGCATGTAGTCGCCCGGCATGATGACATCGTCGGACTCAACCGTCTCAATGACACCGTTGGCGTCACGGACCGGCTCGTCGCCGTTCATCTTCGCCCGAGCAACCGTCTTCTTCAGTTCGACGTCGGAGGAGACGTTGATGCCGACCTTGGGGGCCTCGTTGGGCAGCAGGTAGGACACCTTGCCGTTCTGCATGGAGCCGCCGGACATGGCCACGGAGTTCCAGGCGATGAGGTTGGCGTTGACCGGGGAGGTCATCGTCGCCACGAAGCGGATCTTCTCACCCGGCTCGATGTCGCGGTTCATGACAATACGGAAGCCCGTGATCGTCGTCAGGTCGGCGGGAGCGGCGCCCCACGCGTTGGGGGTACAACCGGCGGGAGCGTCATTCATGGCGCCACCCGCGGAGAGGACCTCGCCGCGGCAGGGGTTGGGAACCGTCGAGTACTGGACCGTGATATCCGAGGCCGGAACCGGCGTGATCTCGGGATCGCGCCCCGGCTTCTCCTTCACCGACTCGAACGCCCACGCCGTGGAGTTCAGGTTCGGCTTCCACTTGGAGCCGCGAGCCTGCGAGGAGGCGGGACCCACGCCCACGTCGTTGAGATGGGGCAGGACGTCGTAGGCCACGACCTTGGTCAGCGGCGTGTTACCCGCGTTGGAGATCGTGAAACGGTAGGCGCCGTCGGCACCCGGGTCGATTTCGGCGACCTCACCGGCCGGAACGAAGTCTGCGTCCTTGTTACCCTTGACTTCCTTCGCGATGTTCATTGCAGGGGTGGTTGCAACGTTGAATGTCGCATTGGACGAGCACAGGTAGTCCTCAGTGGAGCCATTGCCGTTGACATCGAAGGCGTCTTTCTCTCGACCGCTCATGCAGTAGTTCGCATTGCGAAGGCTCTTGTCTACGGCTGTGTCCTGAGCACCGTTACCAGGCATGTACGTCATTGCCTGGTTCACGGTTTGTCCAGCAGGTGCGGTGCTCTTCACAGTCGTGTTGAAACTCGTGTAAAGCGCTCCCTCGACCGGGTCGGGAACAATCATGCGGAGCAGGGTGCGTCCGGTACCGTTGTAGTTCTTCGTGATCTCGATCTGGACCTTGCTGAGGTCGTACTTGCTTCCATCAGGGTTGGTCAGAGGCGAAACGCCACTGAGGTTAACCTGAGATGCATCGTCGATGTCGAAACCTTCAGGAAGAAGATCCGCGATGGTAAACGGTGTGGGCGTACCGCCTTGCGCAGCCGTGCGAACAGAACCGTTGACACCGAAAGATGCCGTCTTTCCAACGACCACGGGGTTAGTCCTGACAACCTTCACCACTCCAACGCTGGGGAATTCGTCGCGCACGCGCATCCAGGAGCACAGATCGTCACTGGAAGCAAGGACTGCACCGGTTTCCTTATCCGTCAGAGTGCCGGTCGCACAGTTCTGGAAGCGGACGTAGTCCGGAGAAGCAACATAGTTGAAGTACTTCTCGGGCGGAGCGACCGGGTTGTAGTGGCTGGTGAAGTCCGAGGGCTCTTCCTTGGGAAGGGTCGAGGAGATCGTGCCTTGGAACCAAAGAGATGCGCTGGTCTGAGGAGCAACATCGCTATCGATGGTGAAACGGGTGATCCATTCACCATCGGGAAGGGTGATGTCCGTCGTCTCGGTGTAGTTGGCGACAACGTGGTTACCCTTGTTGGTCCAGTATTCGAAAGTCCAGCCGCCCTTATCTTCGTAGCCAGACTTGCCGAAGATGTTGAAGCGGTAAGGGCTCACCATGGTGGGCTGGTCGCAGGAGTCACCGGCAGCCTTTGCGTCCTGAGTGGACCATGTGCACGGCAGGGTGTCATCGAAGTGAACGTGTGTCGTCGTATTGCCGGTGTTGATAGCACCAAGTCGCCATTGAGTGAGGCCCTTGCGCACCTGGTACTGGTAGTCGTTACCGACTTTGGAGACACGACCAGCAGGCTTACGCACTGCGAAACCATGTGTGATTTCAGAGCTCTTGGTGAGGATGGTCGTCGGGTCGTTCTGGACTGCAGCTGTGATGGTGGCCTTGTTCGAGACGGTGTCGGCCGTCGTTACCGAACCTTCGGGGTACTTGACGGTAACGAGGGACTCGATGGGATTTTGCCACGCCCACTTGTCATAGGACCAGGTAACAGTGTGGGTCCCTGCATCGTAAACGCCGCCATTGGTGGCGGAAACGAATTCCGCCTGCGCGGGAAGCGGATCGACGACCTTAATATCCTGGACCTGCACGAAGTTGGTGCCGTTGACACCATTCTTTTGTGAGGATCCATTCCAGCGGATACCAACCTTATTGGGGTTGGTTTGGTCGATCTGCTGGTATCCGTAACGCAGCTTATAGGTCGTTTCGCCGCCGACAGCAGGGTAGTTATTCGGGTTTGTCGGACCGCTCTTCTCGATGGCGATATCGGTGTCCGCGGTCCACTTGGTGGTCTGCGAGTCCTCGAGAGAGTCGGCATTGAGAGCCGTGAAGTTCACCTGTTGGGTCGTCGTCGAGTTGTTCGGCGCATCGTTGCCGTCGTAGGTCCAGGTGATCTGGATGCGATCGGAAGTGCCGGCAGGAATCGACCGCTGCAGGGGGAAGAGAAGCCGCTTCATCCTCGGGTTTCCGGCAACGGTAGTTTGCTCGGTGCGTAGGACCGTCGAGCCTGTCACTGCGACGGCGGTGTAGAGCTTGTCCGTCAGAGCCGTACCCGCAGGGGTAACGGGTGCAGGGAGCAACACTTCGATGCTTGCGCCTTCACAGGGGGTTGTCACCGAGGAGCACGCGTAGTTGATCGTCGTGATCTGCTTGTCACGAATCGCAAGGGTGGAACTGTCGTTCGTGACCGTCATTGCCAGGGTTGCCGGCTTCGCAGAAGTTGAGCGTGCGCGGCGCGTGCGGGGCTGGTCTTCGGGTGCGACCTCCGCGGCGGGAGCCTCGGAACCGGCGTCGGCATCGGCGGCGTCAGCACCGGCTGTATCGGTATCGGCGGCGGGGCTTCGACGCCGGCCTCGGCGGCAGGCGCGGCGGCAGCCTCGGAATCGGACGAGGCCGTGGCACCGTCTTGCGAGGACACGACGTCGGTTGCTTGCGTGCTTTCCTCAGCGGCGCTGGCTCGCAGAGCGAGGGGCGTCAGCGACGTGACGAGAAGCGAGAGGGCTGCCAGGCCGGCAGCCCCTGCAACTCCCACACGGGAGCGGAAAGGGCGCAGTCGGGACATCGACTTCTCCTTCAACTAGCGAAATTTGACAGGACTTGGGTCCCAGCCTAACGACACTGTTGAGTGAACTCCAGGCCTGACAGTTATCGCCTGACACACAATAACATCGGTGTTATTTTCACAATTCCAAGGCATGACAGTTCCGTTATAACTTCTCTGAACTCTTGGTCAGCGAGAGAAACAACTGGCGCGTATAGCTATTTTCAAATGATCACGAAGGAAAAGCATCGCTGATATTTGAATCGTGACCATAGAAGCACATATCTACCAGTAGATATCTTTTAGTACCAATGCTGAACGTCACGCACCTTATCGACCGGAAGTCATTTTGCAGCCTAGCCCAATGAGCAGCGTGCCTGCCCTCTCGGACACACAGTCATATGTTCTGGATATGTGGTAGGGGCGCGGGACCGTGGTGGTCTCGCGCCCCTGCCTGGGGTTACCTGGTGTCAGGCGTGGTGCCCGTTAGGCGTCCTCGCGCATACGGCGGCGTACGGCGGCAATGTCCAGGGTGCCGACTGGAACCTCAACACTAACAATGTAGGCCCGCGGGGCACGGGAACACTGAAGCAACCACGGCCTCGTCCCTACGAGGCTTGCTCCGAGGAGAGGTGACCGCCATCCATCGCGAAGGTGCGGTCGGCATAGCGGCGTGCCTCGGGTTCATGGGTGACAATCAGGACGGCCGCTCCCCCATCGGCTGCCTCGCGCAGGAGGCGCAGGACGGTGGTCGCATTCTCGGCGTCCAGGCCGGCCGTCGGCTCGTCGGCCAGGACGATGCTCGGGTTCATGAGGAGCGCGCGGGCCACGGCGACGCGGCGCAGCTCGCCGCCGGACAGCTCATTGGGGCGCGCCTCCGCCAGATCGGATAGCCCCACGGCGGCCAGAAGTTCCTCGGCGCGCGAGCGCGGCGGCTCGACCTTGGCATAAAGCACGGAAGGCCGCAGCACATTCTCGAGGACGCTCAAGCTGCGCAGCGCCGTGTGCCCCTGCGGGATCAGACCGATGCGCTCGTTACGCAAGCGCGAGCGTTCCTCATCGCACATCGCGTACAGGTCCGCTTCCCCCAGCCGAACCGTTCCCGCCGTGGGCGGGAGCATGCCAGCGAGCATGGACAACAGCGTGCTCTTGCCACTGCCCGAATGCCCGGTGATGACGGTCAACTGTCCTGCCTCCAGCGCGAGGTCGAGCGGTGCCACCGCAGTAAACAGACGGCTACCCTTGCGGGCACGAGGGAAATCCTTCGTGAGGGAGGTCGCTTCAATGAGCATGTCACTCACCTTCCTTGAGTAGAGCGCTGGCATCCGCCGTATTCAGGGCGCGCAGCGCTATCCACGATGATACGAGGGCAACCAGACCCATCGCGGCCACAGCCCCCGCCGCCAGGCCGGCGATCACGGGGAGGGAGGGGATCAGGAACCCCAGGCCGATTGTTTGTCTCACGAGTCCGGAGAAGGAGGTGATGAGAACCCCCGAGACGAGGACGCCCAGGCCCGCGCCGACCGCGTTCACGGCCACGGCCTCGGACACGACGATCCGCGCGACCAGGCCTTTATGCGCGCCCAGGGCAATGAGCGTGCCGAACTCGCGTTTACGCTCGACGATCATCATGACGAAGATCAGGGTGATCATCACCAGGCCCACGCCCCACACGAGCGCCACCAGCACAGTCACCGTGCGCGAGGTCGCCTCCAGCGAGCGCGCGATGCCGCTGACCATCGTCGTCGAGGTCGTCACGTTCACCCCGGGCACGCTCGCCCGGATGTCGGCGGCGACCGCATCGACGTCGCGGTCGGGCGCGACCCTCACCATGACCGAGGAGATGATGTGGCCCGTGTCGAGGGTCGTGTACTTGTTGAGGCCCTTATCCAGGGAGGAATCGATGAGGATGCGCGCGGTATCGAAGTTGGCGTACACCGCGTTATCCAGCGTCGATCCGGTGGTGTCGAATTGGGCGACGACGCGCAGCTTGTTGCCGAACAGCGAGAAGTTCTCCGGGTCCGCCACGCCGACGTTCGCGCCGACGATGACCTCCATGTCGCCGAGGTCCAAGGCCCCCACCGTGTCAGAGATCCACGGCTGGATGGTGAAGTCCGTCGCCGGGTCGAATGCGATGACCTGGTAGCGTCCCGAGCAGCACGAGGCGCGGGCGGTTGCCAGGAAAAGCTGGGCGGACGCGGCCTCGACACCGTCGATGGCGGCGACCTGGTCGCGGGTGGCCTCGTCCATGTAGAAGTAGGAGGGTTCGGCACCCACCAGGAACGCCTGCGGGTCAAAGTCATCAGCGTCCGCGGGCGTCACCATGATGTCCGCGCCAAGGCGCGACTCGACGGTGCGCAGGCCCCGGTCAATACCCGAGACCAGCATGGTCCCGCCGAACATCGCCATCGTCATGAGCATTGAGAAGACCACGAGGGTCCCCGTGCGCACCGGGTAGCCGCGCAGGTTCATCCAGGGCAGTCGCGCGAGCGAAAGCATGTGTGTCCTCCTGTCGTGCGCCTAGATCGGCGCGAGCTTGTTTCCCTGCGCGGCGCGGCTCACCCGCGCCAACGCGAGGCGGGTCCCGGCCACGCCGAAGGCTACCAGCAGGGCGACGGTCATGAGCGCAAGGGGAGCCGACCTGGCCGGGGTGGTCAGCGCCGCGAGCGCGGGGGCATCGCCGAGCAGGGGCAGGGCGGCGGCTCCGACGACGACGCCCGCGAGCGCGCCCGCCGCGTGGACGATGAGGGATTCGGCGGTCATGACGCGGGCGATGGTCGCGCGTGAGGCTCCGATGGATCGCCAGACGAATATTTCGTGGCGGCGTTCGTTCATGAGGGTGGCTTGGGCGACCATGAGGGCGGCGAGCAGGATCATCCAGGCGACACCGAGGACGCCGAGGAGGACGCTTCGGTGGGCGCTCACGTCCGAGGCTGTGGCTGCGACGGCGACATCGGAGCGCACGGCGGTCACTTTGCGCACGTAGAGGTTGATCCACTCGGTCACTGCGCCGACGTCGCTCGGATTGGTGACCCGCACGAGGGCGACCGTGTAGTCCTGGTCGGGGTTCAGGGAGGCGTAGGTGTCGATGCCGGATTCGGCGGAAGCGGCGATGACCTGGCGCAACGTATCCATGGTGACGAAGACGATGGTGTCCGTGTCGGTGCCGGTTGCTTCCAGGTGTGCGCCGACCGGCCATTGCTTCCCGAAGAGCGTGACCTGGCCGTCCGGATCCTGGCGCACGGCGGCACCGACCGCGACGGTGCCCGTCGGGGGCGCTGCCCCCTCGCCCTCGGCGATCCACGGGGAGATAACGAAGTCGGACGCCGGGTCGTAACCGACGATCCACAGGGGCGTCCCGTCCGGCTGCGTGTCCGCGATGGCGAGCTGGACGGTGACGGCCGAGATGTCCTCGTTGCTGTCCATGCGCGACAGGGCCGCGCGCGGCTGGTCGCATTGGGCGGGGGTGCCGAGCATGCTCAGCTGCCTCTTATCGACCTGGTTCAGGCAGGTCGTCGGGTAGACGACGAGGTCGGCACCAAGCCTGCGCTCGGCCAGGCTCAGCTGTGCGCGCATGCCGTCGAGCGCCACGAGGCCAACAAACACGCACGCCGCCTGGGCGAGCGCGAGCACTAGGATGATCGCGGCGCGCACCGGGTGTGCCCGGATGTTCTTGACGGGAACGAGGCGCAGCGTGAGGTCACGCGTCATTGCTGACCTCCGCCGACCTCGGCGATATCGATCCACAGGGCGGGGCGCACCCCGTAGAGGACGTCGACGTTCGCGCCGCTGGGCAGCGGGGCGCCCGCGGTGTCGACGTATTGCGCGGCGAAGGCGTAGGTGCCCGGCGAGCGCAGCCACCAGTCGGCGGTCCCGTCCTCGCTGACGGCCAGGGGGCCCGAGGCCGCGGCCTGGCTGGCGGGTGCCGCACCGATATCGGATCGGTTCGCGCTGCCGCTCAGGTAGACGACGCTCTCCTGCTCGCTCAGCGCGAAGACGCGGTCCTGCGTGGGCGCTCCGCCCGGGGTCCCCGCGATCGACTGGTCCGCGTTCTCGTTGAGGACGGAGGGGATGATTCCCTGCTGGGAGGGAGTGAAGGCCGCGGTGAAGAAGTCCCCGTTCATCCACGCGCGCAGATCAGAGTCAGCCCACGTGACATCCTGGAAGGGCACGTGGTTGTACTGGCGGGCCTCCAGCACGTCGGCGCTGAGGAGCAGGAGGCGATCATCGAAACGCTCGAGTACGATCCACTGAATCGGCTCGGGCCCGTTCGCATCGTTCCCATCCTGCTCGAAGGAGCCGAAGTCGATCACGTCCCCCTTGGCCGCCCTCCGGTAGGGCACCGCCGGGTCTTTTTCGACGAGGTCCGCCCCGCGCTGCGCCGCGTCCGCGTAGCCCCCGAGCCCAACGAAGATCGCGTACGCGCCCGAAGTATCCCCGGCCTCGGCCAGGCGCACCGCCTCCGCATAACGCTCCCCGCGCTGATGGTTGTAGACTACGAAACCGAGGGTCAACGCGAGGAGAACCATCGCAAGTACGACGGCCCCTTTCTTGATGGATGCCTGGGACAGGCGAGCGCGTGTCACCGCTCCAGTATCAGGCCTGAGAGGCCCGATCCTTTTTGAACGTGTGCACCAAGGCCGCGAGGCCGCCGCCAGCGACGAGCACACTCATGATGCGCACGAAGGGCTGGAACACCGTGTGGCAGCGCATCGTCTTCATCATGCACAACGGACAAATGACGCCGGGGATAAAGAAGACGACAATCGCGCCGATCAACGAGAGCGCCTGGAGGGCCAGGCGCACACCTTTATTCTTGACGAAAGCCGCAGTTCCGAAGAACACGACGAGGCCCGCCGAGCTGGCCGCAACACTGTTCTGGCACTGGTGGCACTGCATCCACGAGCCGTCCGGCCTGGGGTCGCAGGCCGAGAACACGGTAATTCCTCCGGCGAGGAGCAGGGCGCTCAGGGCTGCGGGCACGAGGGGGATGACGACGTCCTTCTTGGACATGGGTTCATTCCTTAGGGGCGAGCAAGCATTGACGAACTTTATAAAAGTATCATAAGCCTCATTTACGCAGGAACACAATGCTTTTACCCTCGCACGCGCCCCGCGACTCAGACATTCATAGAGCCCCCACGCACCGACCGCACGCGCCCCCACCACGCCCCTCCAGGACCTAAGATTGAGACATCCCCCACCAGTGAGGTGTCATCATGAAGAGGATTCACATCCGCTTTGCCCGATGCATCGTCGCATCGGTGACCGCGCTCGCATGCGTCGGTCTCTTCCCTCTCGCAGCCGCAGGTGCCAACGTCGCCGACGACGCCGCACAATCCGGCCCACAATCAGGCACACAGTCGGGCGCACAGTCGGGTGCGAGCACACCCGCCGCACCAGCCACGCCCGAGGCATCCCCCGCCTCGCCCGAGGCCACCCCCGACCGGACCGCCCCCGCGACGCCCGAGGACACCCCTGCCTCGTCGGACGACGCTCCCCCGACGCCCGACCCGGCACAGCCCGAACCGGGCGACCCCGCCGAACCCACGCCGGATAATCCCACCGAACCCGAACCACCGGCACCCGCCACCTCCCAGTGGGTGCACCACGCCGAAGGCTGGCGCTACGAAAGTGCCGACGGCACATGGCTCAAGGACGGAGTCTTCGAGGTCGGCGGCATGCGCTACGCCTTCAACACCGACGGCTTCGTTCCGGTCGGCTGGTACCGCGCGCCCGACGGCACCTGGTACGCATCAACCGAAAACGGCGTGCGCACCGGCTGGTACCGGGACGGCTCGTGGTACCTCCTATCCGACTCCGGAGCCATGGTCACCGGCTGGCAGGTCTCCGGCGGCACCCGGTACTACCTGAACCCGGACGCGGGCGGCGCGATGGCCACCGGATGGACCAAGGTCGACGGCACCTGGTACCACCTCGATGCCTCCGGCGCGATGAGCGCGTCCACGTGGGTACGGGCGGGGGCCTGGTACTACCTGGGCGAATCCGGAGCCATGGCCACCGGATGGTTCAAGGCCGGCGGCACCTGGTACTACGCGGACGCCAGCGGCGCCATGCGCACCGGCTGGGTCAGCGACGGAGGCTCCTGGTACTACCTGGGCAGCTCTGGGGCCATGGCCACCGGCTGGCTGCAGCAAGGCGCGAAGTGGTACTACCTGAGGCCGGACTCCGGCGGCGCGATGGCGACCGCCTGGGCGATGGTCGACGGCAGCTGGAACTACTTCGACCGGTGGGACGGCTTCTGGGTATCCGGCCGCTCCGGCTTCGAGGCCGACTGGAACTATGCAAAGACCCTCTACAGTCCCACGAACTACCTGGTCGTCGTCGACACGAGCGCCCCGCACTGCATGACGTTCTACTGGGCGGCGAACTCCTGGCAGCCACTCACCGACATGCCCTGCTCCGTCGGCAAGTCCTCCACCCCGACCGTCACCGGCACCTTCACCATCAAGAACCGAGGCTCCTCCTTCGGGCACGGGTACACGGCGTACTGGTGGACCCAGTTCTACGGCGACTACCTGTTCCACTCGATTCTCTACTACGAGGGCACCATGACCGTGATGGACGGCACCCTCGGCGGGCACGTCTCCCACGGCTGCGTGCGCCTGCGCTACGAGGACGCCAAGTGGCTGCACGACACGATCCCATCGGGGACCTACGTGACGGTCTACTAACGGTCTGCTGACAGCCTACTGACGGTTTACCGATGGCCTACCGCTCAGCGCGACGAGGCCGGGGCTAGCCTTCCGGATATCGGGGGCTAGTCCCGGCCTCGCCATTGCGGTTTCACCGTGCCATTACGACCCGCCTTACGGCCTCGGACTCGGCGTCGGCGTTGCTGCTGGCCGCGCCCTTGCAACACCGAGCACCGTTGTGCCACCTGTTTGCCAGCGCAGCCCGCTTCGCCGTCGCGGCTCCGGCGCACGTAAGCCCTCATCCGCACGTGGACCCGCTATTCCGAGCCTGGCCTTTCTCATCCGCACGTGAACCCGCTATTCCGAGCCTGGGCAACCCCGCCCACGTACGGAACAGCGGGTTAACGTGCGCAACAGGCGACCCACATGCGAGACAGCTGGTTGATACGCAGGACACGTTGGAGGCCACGCGTTGTCGCACGCGGATGATCGGTCACAGACCATGGGGCAGCCACACACGCCCAAAGTGCAGACCACCTCGCCGAAAAACGGCAAAAATGGGCTGTTGTGGGTGAGGTGGTCTGCGATTTGGGCAAATCCAGAAACACGGCAAACACGACCACCCACAACAGCGACTTTCCCGCGCCGCACAGCCGACAAGTCACCACCCCAGCAACACGATGTGTCCATCCTTCGGCTTATAGGACATGTCGTGTCGCTGGGGTTCGTACCTTGCATGCCTTGGTATGCCCTTCTCATCCGCACGTGGGCCTGCTATTCCGAAACTGGGCAACCCCGCCCACGTACGGAACAGCGGGTTAACGTGCGCAACAGGCGACCCACATGCGAGACAGCTGGTTGATACGCAGGACACGTTGGAGGCCACGCGTTGTCGCACGCGGATGATCGGTCACAGACCATGGGGCAGCCACACACGCCCAAAGTGCAGACCACCTCGCCGAAAAACGGCAAAAATGGGCTGTTGTGGGTGAGGTGGTCTGCGATTTGGGCGAATCCAGGAAAGAGGCAAACACGACCACCTACAACAGCGACTTTCCCGCGCAACACAGCCGACAAGTCACCACCCCAGCAACGCGATTTGTCCATCCTCATAGTTGGTCCCAACCACCTACAACAGCAACTTTCCCACGCAACAAAGCCAAAAAGTCACCGCAAAACCAACACGTTTTGCCCTATAACCCTAGTGTCCTATAACCCGGAGCCTTCCAGACCCGTCCACATGGAGGGCACCGCAGGAAGCACATCCAGCCCGCACCCAGAACCCGCGCAAGCAGCAGAGGCAACGACGAAGCCCCGGGATTCCAGAGGAATCCCGGGGCAGGGAGCGGAGACGGCGGGATTTGAACCCGCGAGGGGCTATGCACCCCTACCTCCTTAGCAGGGAGGCGCACTCGACCGGACTATGCGACGTCTCCAGTGCCGACTACTTTAGGACATTTTTGCCACGAACGCGAACCGCACCCGCCGCACATACCCGAAAGCGCATCGACATGGCGGAGGGCGAGGGATTCGAACCCCCGGTGCCATTGCTGACACAACGGTTTTCAAGACCGTCTCTTTCGGCCACTCAGACAGCCCTCCAGACCTGCTCCATCCTACAGGAACAGGCTCACACACGCGAAGCCGACGGTACGGGCACAGGCACCGCCAGCCCTCCGGCAGAGGGAGAGACTAGGTCGAGCGCACACCACATCTGAGGGATCGCTCCGGCACTCACCGCGCAGCGCACACCAAGAGGCGGACCCGGGGCGCACGCGCCCCGGGTCCGGTCCCAATCGCAGCTATCAGCCTCGCAGGCCGAAGAAGTTCCAGGACTTCTTGTCGGGTGCCGGCTCCTCGGGGTGGTCGAGGAGGCCGCGCGAGAGCGCGGGGGCTGTCGGCGGCCACAGCGGCACGCGGATCGCGAGCATCGCCTGGATCGCGTGGTAGACGTCCCAGCGGGAGGACTTGGCGGGCTGAACGCTCTCATTGTGGGGGCCGAGGCGGCGGATCCAGCGGCCCGGCTGGGCGATGAGGTAATCGTGGATGTAGTCCACGAAGGAGCGATAGCAGTGCTCAAAGTGCTCGACCTCGTCGATGCGATGCCCGTCATCGAGCATCGCGCGGCGTACGGCGACGGTCGCGCATACGCCCTCGCAGACGACCCACTGCTGGTGCTCGTCTTCGCCGGGCATGGGATCGCCCTCGTCGTTGACGGCGGTGGAGAAGCCGGGTGCCCCGTCGGTGCGACGCCAGCCGTCGACGCGGGCGCGCTCGAAGAGTTCGGTTCCCAGTTCCATCAGGTAGTCGGGTACGGCCCAGCCCGTGGAGCGCAGGCCAGCGCGCACCTGCAGCGCGAAGCGCGCGAGCTGCATGGAGTGACCGGTGACGTAGCCTTCGTGGTAGCGGCGTCCGTCGTTGCAAAGCTTTCCGGCCTCGAGGCTGGGCTGCCATTCCTCGTCGTAGTACTCGGGGATGCGCCAGTTGTTCTTGGATGCAACCTTGTGCGCGAAGGCCGTCATCTTTTCGGCGCGGTCCAGCCATTCGGGTTCGGTGGTTGCCTCGGCGGCGGCCATGTAGGCCTCGATGGTGTGGATGAGGGTGCCGAGGGCGTGGACGGGCGCGGGTTCACTGAAAGCCTCGTCGTACTGATCCCACACGAGGCCGTAGTCGTCGATCCAGTAGTCCTTCTGCTCTTGGAGCATGGTTTCGAGCAGCTCGTGCGCGCCGGGTCGGTTGGCGACGGTCGCGGCGGCGACGCCGAGCAGCGCGTAGACGGTGTGGTATTGGGACTTGACGCGGGAAGCCTCGTCCCAGGGGACGCCATGCCCCTCCTCGTCCGGTTCAGCTTTGATTTGGTACCACATGCCGCCGTTGACGGGGTCCGTGAAGTACTTGGTCAGCGACTTGACAGCATGGTCGGCGTAGCGGCGCGTGCCGGGCAGGCCCATGAGGGCCCCCAGGGAAAAGATGTAGGCCATGCGCCCGGTGACGGCCAGGTCAATGGACCGGCTCAGGTCCGGTTTGCCGTCGGCGTCCAGGTGTGCGAAACCGGTGGCCACGATGGACCCCTCGGCCTCTTCGATGAGCGCCTGCATGTTGGCACTCAGCCAACGGTTATGTTCGATGGAATCAAACCATCCCACGATGTTCCTCCTGCCAAAACAGCCACGGTCTGCGGTGACCGACCTCTCATAGGATAGACGTTCCTTTCCCCATTTGGGAATACGTCCACACGTTCACTCCTCAAACAGGGACGAGGCCGGGGAAAGTCACGCTCTGACCTGCAGTTTTACGCATGCTCAGCCCCGGCCTCGTACACGATGAAACGATGACGTGTTTCACGGCGTGGACGGACCTACGCAGAAGTGGACGTAACGTGCAACACTGGGCTTATGCATGATCGAGCTGGCACACGTGCCCTTCCAGAAGACCTCATCAACGTCGACGATGTCATCTCCGCTTACTATGACATCGTTCCCGACCCGACCGACGTGGGACAGCGCGTCGCGTTCGGAACGTCGGGCCACCGCGGCTCCTCGCTGGACGGCAAGTTCAACGAGGCGCACATCATCGCTATCACCGCGGCGATCATCGAGTACCGCGCGTCGCAGGGCATCAACGGTCCTCTGTTCATCGGCCGTGACACGCACGCTCTGAGTGAACCCGCGTGGCGCACCGCCCTGGAGGTCCTCGCGGCCGCCGGCATCGACACGCGCATTGATTCGCGCGGCTCCTACACGCCGACCCCCGCCGTGTCCGTCGCAATTCTGGGCGCGAACGGCGCACCGGCGAACCTGCGCACGGAGGGCGATGGCCTGGCTGACGGCATCGTCGTGACCCCCAGCCACAACCCGCCGCGCGACGGTGGCTTCAAGTACAACCCGCCTCACGGCGGCCCCGCCGACACGGACGCGACCGGCTGGATTGCGGCGCGCGCGAACGAGCTGCTGGATTCGGGCGAGTGGAAGGACGTTCCCCGCGTCACCGGCTCTGAGCTGCTGCACGACCCGAACGTGAAGCCTTTCGATTACCTGGACTTCTACGTCTCGCAGCTGGATCAGATCATCGACATTGAGGCGATCCGTCACGCGGGCGTGCGCATCGGCGCGGACCCGCTGGGTGGCGCGTCCATCGACTACTGGGCGGCTATCGGCGAGCACTACGGCCTGGACCTGACGGTCGTCAACCCCGAGGTCGACCCGGCGTGGCCGTTCATGACCCTGGACTGGGATGGCAAGATCCGCATGGACTGCTCCTCGCCCTACGCGATGGCGTCCCTGCGCGAGGCCATGACCCCCGACGCCGAGGGCAACACCCCCTACGACATTGCGACCGGCAACGACGCGGATTCGGATCGCCATGGCATCGTCACGCCTGACGGCCTGATGAACCCGAACCACTTCCTGGCTGTGGCCATCGAGTACCTGTTCACGCACCGTCCCGGTTGGAGCAAGGACGCGGCCGTGGGCAAGACCCTGGTGTCGTCCGCGCTCATCGACCGCGTCGTGGCCTCCATGGGCCGCGAGCTGATCGAGGTGCCGGTGGGCTTCAAGTACTTCGTGCCTGGCCTGCTGTCCGGTGCCGTCGGTTTCGGCGGCGAGGAGAGCGCGGGAGCGTCGTTCCTGCGTAAGGATGGCACCGTGTGGTCAACCGACAAGGATGGCATCATCCTGGCGCTGCTCGCCTCGGAGATCCTGGCCGTGACAGGTAAGACCCCCTCGCAGCTGCACGAGGAGCAGGTGGAGCGCTTCGGCGCTTCTGCGTATGCTCGCATCGACGCGGCTGCCTCCCGCGAGGAGAAGGCGAAGCTTGCGGCTCTGTCCCCCGAGGACGTGACCGCGACCGAGCTGGCCGGCGACCCGATTGTCGCGAAGCTGGTGCGCGCTCCCGGTAACGACGCACCCATCGGTGGCCTGAAGGTGACGACCGAGTCCGCTTGGTTCGCGGCTCGCCCGTCGGGCACCGAGGACGTCTACAAGATCTACGCGGAGTCCTTCAAGGGTGCCGAGCACCTGGCCGAGGTCCAGGAGGCCGCGAAGAAGGTCGTGTCTGACGCTCTGAACGGCTGATTCTCTGACGTTGCCCGCTTGCGCGGGTTGCTGGGGGTGGCGCTCACACGTGAGCGCCACCCCCGTTGTCATATCGCGCCGACGCCATCGCTAATGGTCACGCCACGGCCCACGTGATCACAGCGGAAGCGCGACGAGGCGTGAGCGTACACGGCCTGTTATACTGGCGGGCAGGACAAGGGCTGACATGGGCCTCCCTGCACTGTGGGGAAGTGACCGCGAAACCTGACAAAACAGGGCCTCGTAATAGCTCACTCGTGAGCGGCAAGCTGAAGTCACGTCCTGCAAACCCCCTTCCCTGTGGGCTGGGGGTTTCGTGCTGTCTGCTGGACTCAGTAGGCGCGCGGGGAGCATTTTCACGGCGATCACCCATAGAAATATGGGACACGGGCCGCTACCGTGAGGATAGTTCGACGCGTCGGTGAGCCGACGCCGCCCACCAACACCAGGAGCGCCCACATGAGCGAGGCACCCAGCCCTGCCGCCCGCGACGGCAGATCGCGCGAGCACGCCCCGGCCTCGTCAAGAAAACCACGCACGAATCCGCAGATCCCCTCCCTTCCCAAGGCGCGCCTGGCTTTCCTTCTCCTCGCAGGTGTCGCGCTGCTCGCGGGCCTGGACGCCTCCCTCGTGCGCCTCGGAGCGCTCGCCCCCCTCGCCTCGACGAGCCTGGGGACCGTGCACGGGCTCCTCATGATCTACGGGTTCCTGGGCACCGCGATCTGCCTGGAGCGCGCGGTCGCCCTCCAGTCTGATGGTCGGCGCGCGTGGGCATACGCCGCTCCCCTGCTGACCGGGGTCGGCGCCGTCAGCGCGGTCGTCATCTCCTTGAACGAGGGCGTGCGCGGGGCGCTCACGAGCCTGCCGATCCCGCGCTTCCTGGCCGCCCATCTGAGCGGATTTGCGCCCGAGCGGATGATGCCCGGCTTCCTCATCACGCTCGGCATGGCGGCGCTGAGCGCCATCTACTGCTACGTGTGGACGCACAGGCAGGCCACCCACGCGGTCCTCATCCAGCTGATAGGCGCGCTCATCGGGCTGGGCGGCATCCTCCTGTGGTGGCGAGGCCTCGAGACGCCGCGCGCGGTGCCGTGGTGGCTGGCCTTCCTGATCGTCACGATCGTCGGCGAGCGCGTTGAGCTCGCGCGCCTCGCCTTCGCGTCTGGCTCCACCGAGCGACGCATCACCGCCGAGAGCGCCGCCCTCATGGTGGGTCTGACGGTCGCCCTCTACTCGCCCGCGGTCGGCTATCCGCTGATCGGCCTGAGCCTCGCGCTCCTGATGGCGGACACCGCGTGGCACGACGTCGCGCGCGGCACCGTGCGCATGAGCGGCCTGCCGCGCCTGGCCGCGGTGTGCATGCTGAGCGGCTACGCGTGGGCGCTCGTGCCCGCGCTGATGTGGATCGTCGCGCCCCCGGCCTTCGACGGATACGGGTACGACGCCGGCGTCCACGCGATCACGATTGGTTTCGTCGTCTCCATGCTGCTGGCCCACGCGCCCGTCATCATCCCGGCGGTCGCGCGGCGCGAGGTCCCCTACCACGTCGCCATGTGGGTCCCCTTCGCGTTCCTGCAGGTTTCCCTCGCCCTGCGCCTCCTCGCGGGCGCGCGCGAGGCTGCCTATCCGTGGCGCTTGGGCGGCACACTCGGGGTCGTGGGCGTGCTTCTGTTCGTTGCCACGACGCTGACGGTGACGATTCGCCGGGCGCGCGCTGCCTCGCGTGAGAGCAGGATCATCGACGAGGCTGGCTCCCCCTCCGCTGTTCCCGTATCCTCGGGCGGAACGGGGGTCCGATGAGCAAGCCCCGGGTCCCCCGCACCGACCGCGTAACCACGGTGTGGATGTGCGTAGCGGCCGTCGCCGCTGCAGGCACCATCGTTGCCCGAGGCAGCATCCCGCAGAACCTGTGGACGATGATCCACCTGGTGACCCTGGGCGTTTTGTCGAACGGGATCTTCCAGTGGTCCTGGTACTTCACGCGCGCCCTCGCGCACCTGGCCCCGGATGATCGGCGGGCCGGGCGTGACAACACCGTGCGCATCATGGCCTTCAACCTTTCCCTGCTGCTCCTCATCGGCGGCATGTGGTCGAGTCTGTGGTATCTGACCATCACGGGCTCGACCGCGGTCGGCGTGATCGCAGCCTGGCACGGGTGGGCGCTGCTCACCGCGTCCGGCGAGCGCCTGGCGTCGCGTTTCGCGGTGATTATTCGCTACTACATTGCGGCGGCGTTTTTCCTGGTGGTTGGCGCGACGCTGGCTGGTTTCGTGACGGTGGCTATGTTTGACGCGGATGCGCCCGTGTGGCTGGCCTCGGCCAGGGATCGCCTGACGGTCGCCCATGCACTGGCGGGTGTCGCCGGCTGGGTGGGCCTGACGATGGGCGGGACCCTGGTGACGCTCGGGCCGACGGCGATGCGCACGCGCATGGATCCGCTGGCCGTGTCTTTCGCGACGAGTGCCCTGCCCCTGTGGGTGGCCGCGCTGCTCGTCGCGGGAACGGGAGCCGTGACCGGGTCGATGCGCGTGGCCTCCGTGGGGTTGTTGGTCGTCGTGGGTGCGGCAGCGCTGGGCGTGGGCGTCCCGCTCCTTCGCGCCGCGCTGGCGAAGGGTCCGGCCGAGTATGGCGCGTGGTCCCTCATGCTGGGTGCCGCCTGGATTCTCGTCGCGGGCGCGGGGGCGTCCTTGCGCGCCTTCGAGGCCGTGGATGCGACCGGCCTGCGCGCGGCGTTCCTGCCGTGGCTGCCGGTCCTCGGCGCGGCCGGGCTGGGCCAGCTCTTCGTCGGCGCGCTCACCTACCTGATGCCCGTCGTTATCGGCGGCGGTCCGTCCGCGGTGCGCGTCGGGGTCGGCGTGCTCGAGGCCGGGGCGCCCATCCGGGAAGCGGCTCGCAACGTGGCCGCAGTGTTCGCCCTCTCCGTCGCGTCACTTGGCGGCATCCCCGCCGAGCGTCTTACCGTTGCCGCGTGGGTGGTCCTGCTGGCCACCTACGTCGTCGACATCGTCCTCATGGCCCGCTGTGGCGTGGCCCAGGCGCGCGCCAAGCGCGCCGCCCAATCCCCCACCACCACGCAAGGAGGCCGCCGTGGCTGACCTGAACCTGTCTGCGTCGCCGTCGGGAGGCAAGAACCCGAAGACATCCGTCCCGAAGACATCAGCGTCGAAGGGCGGTGCGACGGGAAACCCCAAGCTGCGCATGAGCCCGACGGGCGACCACTCGCCCGTGAGCCGCACGGCGGGCTCAATCATCGGTGTCGTCTCCGTCGTGGCGCTTGCCCTCGCTATCTTCCTGTCCAACCCCACCGCGCCCACCACGCAGGGCACGGGAACGGGGAGCGCGGCCACGGCCTCGTCCGTGACGCCGACCGGGCACACGACCCGCGTGTCGGTGGGCGTCGAGGGTATGGCCTTCACTCCCAACCACATCGAGGTCCCGGTCGGCGACCGCCTCATCATCGACTTCACGAACTCGGGGGATCAGCGCCACGATCTGGTGTTCGAGACGGGCGTATCCTCCGGGTCGCTCGCCGCGGGCGAGACGAAGGAGCTGGATCTCGGCGTCATCGGCGGCGACGTCGAGGGCTGGTGCTCCCTGCCGGGTCACCGCGAGATGGGCATGACGCTGCACGTGCAGGCCACGGGCGCGTCATCGGGTTCCTCGTCCTCCTCGGGGACCTCGGCCTCGGGCAGCCACGCGCACCACGGGCACGACCACGGCCAGGACGCCGCCGCAGGCCCCGCCACCCCGACGGCCCTGACGGACTACGCGGCGACGATCACCCCGCGCGACCCGGCCTTGCCACCGGCCACGAGCGAGACCGAGCGCTACTACACGTTCACGGTCACCGAGCAGACGACTAACGTCACCGACACGCTGACCCGCCAGACGTGGACCTTCAACGGGGACGTCCCCGGACCGATCCTGCGCGGACACATCGGCGACACCTTCCACATCACGCTTGTCAACAACGGAACGATGAGCCACTCGCTGGACTTCCACGCGGGACTCGTCGCTCCCGACAACGTCATGCACTCGATCGAGCCCGGGCAGAGCCTTGAATACACGTTCGTCGCGAAGAACGCGGGCATCTGGCTCTACCACTGCTCGACCGCGCCGATGTCGATGCACATCGCGAACGGCATGTTCGGTGCCGTCGTCATCGACCCGACCGACCTGGACACGGTCGACCGCGAGTACGTCATGATCGCCTCCGAGCTCTACCTGGGCGCGGATGGACAGAGCGCCGACGCCTCGCTCCTGTCGGCCCTGCAACCCAACGCAATGGCCTTCAACGGCGTGCCCTTCCAGTACAAGGCGCACCCCATCCAGATCAGGACCAACGAGCGCGTACGCGTGTGGGTCATGGACGCGGGTCCGAACCTGGCGACTACCTTCCACGTCGTGGGCACCCAGTTCGACACCGTGTGGCGCGAGGGTGCCTACGTGATCCGCGGCGGCGGGTCAGGCGGCGGCTGGGGCCAGGTCCTGACCCTGGGTGCCGCCGAGGGCGGGTTCGTCGAATTCACGCCTCTGGAGGCCGGCCACTACTCCTTCGTAAACCACGCGCTCTCCCTGGCGGAAAAGGGCCAGACCGGCGTCTTCGAGGTGACCGACTGAGCCTTTGGCTCTCCCGACCACGGCCTCATCCACTTTCGACGAGGCCGTGGCTGCGTCCCGCTCTCACGCTCGGAAGGGGGTTAGATACGCCCCATTGCGACCGGCGCTGCCGTCCTTCGACCGACGATAGAATGGTGGGATGCTGGGTACCTATCTCGACATTTTGCGTTACCGTCAGGCCTGGAAGTTTTCTGCTGCCGGACTGATTCTGCGCCTGCCGATGTCCATGGTGGGCCTGTCGATAATCCTCATGGTGCGGGCAGAGTACGGCAACTACACGCTGGCCGGCGCTGTCTCGGCGGTCAACATCATCGTCATGGCGATCTGCGCGCCGATCCTCGCGCGTCAGGTCGACCGCCACGGGCAGTTACGCGTCATGGGTCCCGCGTGGGTCATCTCGGTCCTGTCCATGTCCGCACTGGTCGCGGCCGTCTTCATGCATGCCCCCGAATGGTTGCTCTTCATTCCGGCTGCCCTCGCGGGTGCCACGTGGGGTGCGCCCGGCGCTCTCGTCCGCTCACGCTGGACCACGATCCTAGACAAGCCGGGCCAGCTGACGACCGCCTACGCCCTCGAGTCTGCGGTCGACGAGTTCGTGTACATCGTGGGTCCCGTGCTCTCCACGGTCCTCGGCACCGCCCTGCACCCCGGCACCGGCCTCGCCATCTCCATCATCGCCCTGGCCGTGGGCGGCACGCTCTTCCTGTCGCGGCGCTCCTCCGAGCCCGCGATCATTCCCTACGACCCGAATGCCCCGCGCGAGTCCGTCATCCGCAAGCCCGTCGTCCTCGTCATGGCAGCCACCTACATCGGCATGGGCACGACGTTCGGCGCGATGGAGGTCTCGATGGTCAGCTTCACCGAGGAGCTGGGTGTCCCCGCGCTCGGCGGCATCCTCCTGGCGCTCTTCTCGATCGGCTCGCTGTCTGCCGCGCTCGTCTACGGTGCCCGCACGTGGAGACGACCCACCTGGCAGCTCTTCGCAATCGGCGTCATCCTGATGGCGATCGGCATGAGTTTCTTCCCGGTGGCCTTCAACATCTGGACGATGGCCGCCGTCATCCTCATCACGGGCCTCACCTGCGCCCCCACGATGACAAACGTCAACATCATCATTCAGAAGTCCGTGTCCGCCGCGAAGCTCACGGAGGGCCTGACCTGGATGTCGACGTCGATCAACCTCGGCACTTCCCTGGGCACGGCGATCGCCGGACCCGCAATCGACTCGATCGGTGCGCGCGGCGGCCTGCTGACCATGGCCGGTGCCGGGTGGGCGATGGTCGTTCTCATGCTCATCGGCCTGCCCGCACTGCGCAAGAGCGAAGCTCAGCCGAAGCCACCGCTGCTCCTCGACTAAGCGGCGTAGCGCGGCTACACACCCCCACACCGACTAGCAGCAGAAGCACCAGCCCGAGAATCGCGCCCGGACCCCGTTTCACAAAGTGAACAACCGCGGTCACAAACACGTGACGCCGCATCATGACGTCCCCTCTGACAACTGCTTAACGACGAGACCCGCACCGCAGTGGACAGGCGCGCAACCAGCACACGACACTCGTCTTGACTATGCGGTCAGACTGTCATAGGGTGCCCGAGGCTCCGTCGCTCCGGAGCTTGCGCTTCCCCGGTGCATTGGCTCTATGATTGGCCTGATGTTGTTCCGTCCCCCTCTCATCGATGACGAGTCTCCCTCGCTCGCCCTGGCACTGACCGCCGGCGCGGGCGAGTTCGCGTCCACACTGTTGGTAGGTGCCATGTCGAAAGGTTGGTTCTACCCGGGCGTCGTCGGCTTCGGGGGAATCGGCTCCCAGCGCAGTGCCCGTATCCTGGGCCGCGTCCTCATGGCGCGCGGCGACGATACCCGCTCCTGGCTGCAAACCCGCCGAGGATGGCGCCAGTTCTTCAACGCGCAGGTCCCTCGTCAGCCCGTGCTCGTTACGGTCGGCAACGCGCGTCGGCTTGCTTTCGCGGATCGCGGTGGATTCGTCGACATCACGGTGCTGGGCCACGGCCTCGACCCCGGCTGGCATAACGCGACCATCCAAGTCCTGCACGCGGGCGACGTGCGTGCGCTCGGCATGTCCGAGGAGACGGCTGCCAAGCTCGCGACCACCCTACGCACGGCGACCCCACTGCCGGCCCCACCCTCGGCGATGTACGAGCGTCCCCGCAAGGGTCGCATCCGCGCTGGTCGACCTGCCTGCGTGCGCGTACGCATCGTGTCCGACGACGAGCATTTCGGCGTGGTCTCCGACATCGACGACACCGTCATGGTGTCTATGCTCCCGCGACTGGTCACAGCGGCCAGGCACGCGTTCCTGGATCGCGTCTCCTCACGCGAGGCCGTGCCCGGCATGGCGGAACTGCTGACGACGCTGACGATGTCCTCAGCCTCGTCGGAGGGGGTCCCGGAGGGCACGCACGCCCCGATCATGTACCTGTCGACCGGTGCATGGAACGTTGTGCCGACGCTTCGTTCGTTCCTGGAGCGCAGCGGGTACCCGGCGGGAGGCTTCCTCATGACGGACTTCGGCCCGTCGAACACGGGCTGGTTCCGCTCCGGCCCCGAGCACAAGCGTCGCGAGCTGCGCCGCCTGGCCCGCATGTTCCCGCACGTGCGCTGGCTCTTGGTAGGCGACGACGGGCAGCGTGACCCCGAAATCTACGCCGAGTTTGCACGCGATTTTCCGCACTGCGTGGCCGGGATCGCGATCCGTTCTCTCTCCGAGATCGAGCAGTTCATGTCGCACGGCAGCTTCGAGGCCATGGTCCCCGACGCGCTGTGGACCGTACCCGAGCGCGTGCCCGTCTGGTACGGGTCGAACGGTTACGCACTGCTGGATAATATACGAGGCCGGGGCACAGCCGGTCCGCTCTCCCACCGTTGAGGGATCGGACCGTGAAACGGCCCGTGAAACAGGCCGTGTCCGACCGCTCTGACGCATGAAGGCCGCCCCGAGGGGCGGCCTTCCGCGTTGCTCGTGCGTCCGCGCTTAGGAACCAGACATCGGGCGGCACTTCGCGGGCTGCTCGATGGGGTCGGTCGACTTCAGGACGCGCTGAACGTCCTCGGCGCTCATCGCGTCATCGTAGAACGTTCCTAGCTCGACCGTGACGGTGGAGTCCGTCGCCTCAGTGAGGCGCACGTGGGCACCCGGGAAGAATCGGGCCACCGAGTACGCGTTGTCGACGCCGTTCACCCCGGCGGTGATGCGCACCTTACCCGTGTATTCGATGTCGTCGTTCTTGGGTTCTTCCGTCTGGAAGCCGGCGGTTGTGAGCATGTCCGTGGCCTTGGAGGCCAGGCCCTGATGCTGAGTCGTGTTGATGACCGTGACCGACACCTGAGAGGGGGCCACCGGCTTTGAATTCGCCGTCGGGCAGGGAATATCTCCCACCTCGGCGTACTTAACCTTCACGGAGAAGCTGTTACCGAAGGGAATCGACACGATTCCCGAGAACACGAGGGCCGCTAGCGCCGCAATGACGATCATCGCGACGCTCACGATCGCGAACGTCAGATTTTGACGCTCCTGACGCTCGCGCAGGAATCGCTGACGCGGAGTGAGGGTGTGGATGGGCTCGTTCGGTGTACTCACGGTCTCAACACTATCGAATAGGGGCGGTCTGAGGCCAGACAACGCCCCGTCGGGAGCGTTACATCTCGCCCGCGCCCGCCTCCGCGATACAGTAAGGACACCCTAAGCGCAGGCTCCCGTCCTCGCCCAGAATCGCCGCGCAGCCCGCCTCGCGGGTCCCCGAGTACACGATCAGAGCGCCCACCCAGCGTGCGATTCGAGCGTGAGGCGGCCACGGCCTCGTCCATGCACCGACCACGAAAGAGGACCGCGATGAGCTTCCTGGACACCGACCTGCTCGCCCGCATCCACGAGCGCGCCGCCGACGCGGACGCGCACAACACCTACCCCGAGGCAGACCTCGCCGACCTGCGCGACGCCGGGTACCTGTCCGCGTTCGTCCCCACTGAATACGCCGGCGCGGGCCTGAGCCTGGCCGAGATCGCCGCCGAACAGACGGCGCTCGCCAAAGCTGCGCCCGGCACGGCGCTGGGCATCAACATGCACCAGATCATCGTCGGCCTGGGACGCTACCTGGTCGCCCACGGCAACGCGCGCGGCGAGCAAATCCTGCGCGACGCGGCCGCAGGAGAGGTCTTCGGCTTCGGCATCTCCGAACCCGGCAATGACCTCGTGCTCTTCGGCTCCACGACGCGCGCAACCGCGAACGGCGCGGGCGGTTATTCCTTCGAGGGCACCAAGATCTTCACATCCCTATCCCCTGTGTGGACGCGCCTGCTGATCTTCGGGCGGGCCGAGACCGAGGAGGGCCCCAAGTCCGTGTTCGGCATCATCCACCGCTCTGACGAGGGCTACGCAATCAAGGACGACTGGGACACGCTGGGCATGCGCGCCACCCAGTCCATGACCACCTTCCTCCGGGGCGTCACCGTACCCGAGGAGCGCATCCTGACGGTCACGGACCCCGGTCCCAGCGCCGACCCCGTCATTTTCGGCATTTTCTCCCACTTCGAGATCCTCCTGGCCGCCACCTACCAGGGCGTCGGCGAGCGCGCCGTCGAGGTCGCCGCCGAGCACGTGGCGACGCGCCGCTCGGTGAAGAATCAGACGACCTACTCCAACGACCCCGACATCCGCTGGCGCATCGCGGAAGCCGCTCTCATCATGAACGCGGTCGGCCCACAGATCCGCGAGCTTGCCCGCGACATCGACGCAGGCGTGGACCGCGGTCGCTCCTGGATGCCCCAGCTGTCTGCCGCGAAGAACGCAGCCGCCGAAGCCACGCTGCGCGCCGTCGAGCAGGCGATGCGCGCGTGCGGCGGCAGCGCCTACTACAACACGCACGAGCTCTCGCGCCTGTACCGCGACGCGCTCGCCGGCCTCTTCCAGCCCTCCGATCAGGAGTCCCTACACGCCGCGTGGGCGAACCTGATCCTCGGACCCATCGAGAAGGCTCAATAGCCTCCCAGGTACGAGGCCGGGGTCCGTGCGTAGCCCTCGGGTGCCCTCCGGGGACGCCCACTGAGGAACCACCGAAGCACACCCGAGCCAGCGAGCACGCGCCGGTCTCATCCTGCGTGAGAGACAAGCGGACCCCCGAGAATTTCCTCGGGGGTCCGTCTCTGCGAGCGCGTCAGGCTACTGATTCCATGCGAAATTCGCGGGGGTGATTTCACCGTTCGTGCCGGTCATCCAGCCGGCGCGGGCCAAGGCGAAGGACTTGCCGGACCTCGTGTTCCAGCAGGTCACGCCGTCGGACGTGGAGCGGCACGCGTAATCGCCCTTCGCGGCGGCCACGCCGTGCGCGACGGTCTCGCCGCCCGACGGCATAGAGGACTCGCACGACTGGGTCGCGGAGTCCTTCGTGGCCTTCAGAACGCCGACTTTACCGCCGGAGCAGGAAGCGTAGCCTTCCTCGGCCCAGTTGCTCTCCGCAATACCGCAGGTCACGCCGTCATCGGCGAAGGAGCAGGTGATGTTGCGCGAAGGCATCGTGAAACTATCGACTTTCACGGCTCCCGCGGGTGCCGGGTACTTCACAGCCTCGGTCGTGGTAGCACTCGCCGATGGCTTCGGGCTCTCCGAGGGGGACGCCGACGACATCGGAGACAAACCGCCCGTGGGCCCCTCGTATCCGCGAGTGAACACGAAGATGACGATGCCCAGGAGGATCGCCGCGACGATACCCAGGCTGACGAGCACGATCGTCATCATCGGGAACGAACGACGCCCACGCGATGCTGTCGCGGCCGCGGGCTGCGCCACCTGCGCTGGCTGCCGGGCGGCGGGTGTGGGCGTGTAGGCCCGCGGGAGCTGCGCGGTGGATTCCGTACTCGACGAGGCCGTGGCGGAGGACGCGGCCGCCGGATAGCTCGAACTGGTCACGGGAGAGGGGTACACCGCCGTCGCCTCGGGATCCTGCGAGGCCTTGCTGCCCATGATCGACTGGCGTTGCACCTGGGCGACGACCTGTTCACGCTTGTCCACCTGCGGGACCGGCGAGTTCTTGCCCGCCACCGCGCTGTAGGGGGTCGTGCGCTCAATCTGGGAGTAGGAGTCTACGCCGCCCTGACCCAGCACGTACATGCCGGACTCGGAGGTGCGGATCGTTGACCCCGCGACGGCACCGGATACGTCACCGCGCATGACCAGGCAGCCGTTGGAGTCAATGTAGCCGTCGTAGTCATCGCGCGCCTCGAGCGCCGCGTTGACCTGCGGGTCGTTGAACTGGTGCAGCCATTCCAGCAGCCCGCGGTAGGCATGGGGGTGCGCGGCGACTACCGGACGCAGCTCGGGATAGCGATACGCCAGCTGCCGCAGCGACTCGGCATCGGTCGACGGGTCCTGGGCTGCCGCCGCAGGATTCTCGAAATGCAGTTCTTCTGCCATCGGTGCTCCAGACTTCATCGGTCACGCGGTTGTTACACAATACCGCGCACACGCGCCATGAGTGAAACCTTACGATATTTTCTGACCACGGTACTTCCCTGTCATTTGACAAAACACCTACAAGTCGCATCGTAAGACGAATGTGTCAAAATTGAGCGCCGTAATATCGGCAGCGAGTGCGCGCACCTGGTCATCCCATCCAGCACGCGAGGCCTCAAAACCTTCCGGTGTGCCAAATTCTCGCGCTTGCTGTAGGGCAAAGGACTTGACACCCATCGCGCGAGCCTTCTTCGCAACCTCCAGGCCGTCGCTGGGACCGTCCGGGTAGACGGTCAGGCGTACCTCGTGGTCCACCTCGGGGTGCGCCAGGACGATGCCCAGCGACTCCCACGCGCGCTCCCCGGCACCCGCCCGACCGGCCACGGCCTCGTAGTTGCCGAGGGTCGCCTTCACGTCGATGCCCACCCAATCGACGAGGCCCGCGCCCAGCAGGTCCGCCAGGCGACGCGGGTAGGGACCCGCGGTGTGCAGGCCAACGCCGAAGCCGAGCTCGCGCACGCGAGCCATCCCCGCGCCGAGCGCGACCTGGCGGGTCGCCTCGCCTCCAGAGAACACGACGCCGTCCAGGAGGCCGCGCCTGCGCGCCAGCAGTTCCTCGAGCTTGCTCCACGCGACCACGCCCGGGATGCGCGGGTCGATGATCGCGCTGTTGTGGCAGTACGGGCATGCCCACGGGCACCCCTGCAGGAACAGGGACGCCGCGAACTTGCCGGGCCAGTCCACGCTCGACATGGGGACGAGGCCCGCGATCTGCAGGTCGTCCGGCGTCCACTCGCGCGATGCCCGCCCCCCGACGAGGCCGGGGCCGCTCAGGCTCAGCACGCCCTTCCGGGGTTCCCCGGCCTCGTCATTCAGGGACGGACTCACGTCAGCGGCTCCCCACGGGAGGGAAGGCGCTGACGAGCTCGCCGTGCGCGTCCGCGGCGTCCTCGGAGAACATCTGGCGCTCGTTGTATTCGCCCTTCTTGCCGATGTTGAAGGACTGGACCGGGCGGAAGTAGCCCATGACGCGCGTCCACACTTCGCAGGCCTGCGGCTCGGCGTGGGGACGGGCGGCCGCGCACTTCTCGCACGTGAAGTGCTCACCGGCCAGGTAGCCGTGGGCCGGGCAGATGGAGAAGGTCGGCGTGATCGTGATGTAGGGGACCTTGAAGGCGGTCAGCGAGCGGCGCACCATCTCCTTGCAGGCCTGCCCCGACGAGAGGCGCTCACCCATGTACAGGTGCAGGACCGTGCCGCCCGTGTACTTGCCCTGCAGGACCTCCTGATCCTCGAGGGCCTGGAAGGGGTCGTCCGTGTAGGCCACCGGCAGCTGCGAGGAGTTCGTGTAGTAGGGCTGGTCGGGCGTGCCCGCCTGGATGATGTCGGCGAAGCGCTTGCGATCCTCCTTTGCGAAACGGTAGGTCGTGCCCTCCGCGGGGGTCGCCTCCAGGTTGTACATGTGGCCGGTGGCCTCCTGGAGCTGGACCATGCGCTCGCGCACGTGATCCAGGATCCGCACGCACATGTCGAAGCCGCGCGGGTCCGTCAGGTCGTAGGCATCGTCGCTGAAGTTACGCACCATCTCGTTCATGCCGTTGACGCCAATCGTCGAGAAGTGGTTATCGAGCGTGCCCAGGTAGCGACGCGAGTAGGGGAAGAGGCCGTGGTCCATGTGGTACTGGATGGTCTCGCGCTTGATTTCGAGGGACTTCGAGGCCAGGTCGATGAGTTCGTCCATGCGCGCGATGAGGCCCTCCTCGTCCCCCTTGTACAGGTAGCCGAGGCGCGCCATGTTGAGCGTGACCACGCCGATCGAGCCGGTGAGCTCGGCCGAGCCGAAGAGGCCGTTGCCGCGCTTGAGGAGCTCGCGCAGGTCCAGCTGGAGGCGGCAGCACATGGAGCGGATCATGTGCGGGTCCAGGTCAGAGTTGATGAAGTTCTGGAAGTAGGGCAGGCCGTACTTCGCGGTCATGTCAAAGAGGGCATCGACGTTCTCGCCCTCCCAGTCGAAGTCGGGCGTGATGTTGTAGGTCGGAATCGGGAACGTGAAGACGCGACCGTCCGCATCGCCGCCCGTCATGACCTCGATGAACGCGCGGTTGATGAGGTTCATTTCCCGCTGCAGCTCGCCGTAGGTGAAGTCGACGACCTCGTCGCCGATGAGAGGGTGCTCGTCGGCCAGGTCGTCCGGGCACGTCCAGTCGAAGGTCAGGTTCGTGAAGGGGCACTGGCTGCCCCAGCGCGAGGGCACGTTCAGGTTGTAGATAAGTTCCTGCATGCACTGAACGATCTCGTCGTACTCCATGTTGTCCAGGCGCACGAAGGGGGCCATGTAGGTGTCGAAGGAGGAGAACGCCTGGGCACCCGCCCACTCATTCTGGAGGGTTCCGAGGAAGTTGACGATCTGCCCGCAGGCCGAGGAGAAGTGGCGCGGCGGGGCCGAGGCAATTGCGCCACCCACTCCGTTGAAGCCCTCCTGGATGAGACGCTTCAGGGACCAGCCGGCGCAGTATCCGGCGAACATGTCGAGGTCGTGGATGTGATAATCGCCCTCGCGGTGCGGCGCGCCGATCTCAGGCGTGTAGACGTGCTCAAGCCAGTAGTTGGCGACGATCTTGCCCGCCGAATTCAGGATCAGGCCGCCCAGCGAATACCCCTGGTTTGCGTTGGCGTTGACTCGCCAATCGGAGCGGTCGAGGTATTCCTCCACGGTTGCAATAGCGTCGACGTCGTAGCGGGGTGCTGTCGTCATTGTCCTGATCCTTTCTTCGTTCCCGTGTGTGCCTGGGGTGCGCTGCGAGCACTTTGCTGTGCTGCGGGAGTTTGGGTGCGGCGATGTGTGGGGTTGTGTGGCTGTGCGGTTGTGCGTAGGCGGGCGCCTCTGGTTTGGTCCTGCCGTCGCTTCGGTGGGCGGTCAGCCAGTACTACTGTTCGGACGCGTGATCAACACGTCGTGAACACTCCACCCTCGTGGGGCGAGGCCGTGGCACTGTGGGTGGTGGTGGTTTCCTCCGCTCGGCGTGAGCCTCCCCTAGATCTAGGGATACGTGATCACGAATCACTAGATCTAGCGCTTGAACCGAACGGTAACCACAATATCTAGTGTCACCCGTGTGTCAGAAATGAGGCACGCGGGAGGCGTAGTTTCCCTGGTCACGGCACTGATCCGCAATGACTTTTCGAGGACCAACGTCCCATCGCGCCGCGCTCTCCCCGCCGACACGGGCTAATACACGGGGCGAGGCCGCGACCGGAAAACCCGGCCACGGCCTCGTCGATAAAGCGGACCTACTCAGACCAAGAAGGGCAGTTTCTTCACCAGGTCCAAGCCCTTCCACCAAGTGCCCAGGCCGATTGTGTCGCCCGCGTTGGTCAGGGGGATGAGGATGAGGACGAGCGCGTACACCAGGTGCTCGTTGACGACCGGGTTGAGGGAACCCCACACCCACGGCGCGACGGCCGCATACATGAAACCCAGCATGACGACGCCCGCGAGCGCCGCCAGGCGCGTCCCAATGCCGAGAATGAGCGCCACCCCGATGCCAAGCAGGCCCAGCATGAACACCCAGTCGGTCGCAGGCGTGGCGAGGGACTCGAAGAAGGAAGCCAGGGGTTTGCCGGTGGTGGCTCCCGTCAGGTAGCTCTGCGCGGGCGTTCCGCCGTTGATCCACGCGCGCGACGGACCCGTGGAATAGTGCAGGCCGAAAGTCTTGTCCAGGAAGGACCACAGGAACACGAAGCCGACCGCGAGGCGCAGCAGGCCAAGGATGAGGCGCGCCGACTTGGACGTAACGACAGTGGAAGCGGGGGCCATGGCGATTCTTTCACGAGGCGACAAGGGACTCCGCCATTATCCCAGGAGCGAGGCCTAGGCGGCAGGGCCTGGCCGGGCATGCAGACAGCCCACCACGAGCGGCCCGGCTAGCGTGCCTGAGGCGGCGGCAGGGCCTGGCCGGGCTTCGAGATCGATCACTCCGAGCCGCAGGCTCGCGTGTGGCGATCTCGCGGGCGGGCCACCGCCCCCAGGCACCACACGCAGACAGCAGCGATTATTCGCCTGCGAGGCGGTCGACCTCGTGGATGATGAGGCCGCAGATGGCGCTCACCCAAGCGATAGCGGCGACGCCGAGGACGCGCGAGCGCCAGGGGCGGATTTCCAGGAAGTACTCGAAGCCGTAGCCGGAGCCGGGTGCAGCGGCGGACATGCTGAACCCCCACATGGCGGCGATGGTTGCGACGACGGCAACGACGATGAGCACCAGGCACACCCACACCATGATGCGCTGGACCTTGATGCCGTGCCGGGGTCGCCGCTCGATGGGTGAAAGGGCGAGTGCCCACGCGCCGGCGATGAGCGCGGCGGTGATGGCGTCGGAGGGGCGGTGCCAGCCTTCCATCATGACGGATACGCTCATGAGGGAGGTCCACGCCCAGCCGAACCATGCGGAGGGGCCGCGGAACCATTGGGGGGCGACGACGATGAGGGCGAGGGAGAGGGTGACGGCGACGGTCGTGTGGCCGGACGGCAGGGAGTTGACGACGCCGGTGGTCACGCCGAGGCTGGGCCGGGTGAGGACGTAGTCCTTGAGAATTTGGGTGGTGACGTTGGCTCCGACAACCGCGCCGAGGGCTCGTCCCGCAAGGGTGGGTCGACGCCTGGCTGCCGCGACGATGGCGACGAGGACACCGATGCCGCCCAGGACAGGCACGGACACAAGGCCAGTGATGAGGGTGGAGAATTCCTCATACTGTCTGGCTGAGCGCATGGTCCCTTCCATGAGGATCGTATCGATTACCTGTCCGTACGAGGTGCTCAGCACGCCATAGCTAATGAATGCGGTAAGCGAGAGACAGGCGGTAACTCCGGCGATACGTCGGGCCAGTTTGTGCCGGTACCATCTGTCGGCGCTGAGGGGACGAGGCGTGGGTTCGGTCCCGTTGTCGTCCGCGTTCGCGCTGCGGCTGGTTGTGGTGCGTGCGCGGGCGGGGCGTTCCTTGGTGGAGACGCTGGATGTGCGGGTTTTGCTTCCCGCTGTTTTCTTGCGTTTTGTCGCGCTCTTCTGGGGGTCTTTGTCGTTGCCGGATGTGCGCGAACCGGAGCGGGTGCGGGGCTGAACGGGGCGCGATCCTCGGGTGTAAGACTCGTCGACGGTAGGGTCGGAGGGCAGGGAGGAGTTAGGGTCGTCCATACTGTCCTCCGTTCGTATTAGTGCGGTCATTCAGATACACACTGTAGTGGAGTGTGGCGCAACTTCGCGGATTAGCTGGGGGTGAACGCGGCTTGGAGACGTGTTTCAAAGCTGGGATCAGGGATGATGGGTCCTGAGTTTTTACCCGCTGCCACCTTGTCACAAGTGCGTTCGCGGCCCGGGGGTGTGCTCTAAGCGCACGGAGATGGGCGCGCGCGTGACGGGGGCCTCGGTTAGAGTGGGTGTGTCCGATTCTGCACGTTTACGTCGGGAGTTGTCAGTGGCCACTTCTTCACCTGTGAGCACCGATCGCATTCGAGATCTGTTGCGGTCTCGTGACGTGCGTTTCGGCGATTACAACGAGGGTGAGTTGGCGTATCTGACGCCGAACGCCGCGTTTTTCTGGAACGCGACGAATCCTCAGATCCTGCAGCTGCGCGCACAGTGGCGTGGCATCGCCCGCACGCCGGAGCAGTTCGGGGAGCTGGCCCGAGAGGTTGCGACCTGCAATTCGACGCGCACGGGTCCGAAGGCATACGTGGCTCCGCTCGAAGATGGCACGCAGTACGGCCTGATCGCAGAGTGCAACATCGTTGTGTTGTCCGGATTGACGCAGGCGCAGCTGGATCATTTTTTTGAAACGTCTATGTCGATGATCATGGGTTTCTTCGCGGATCTTGAGGTGACGCTGCCTGGGTTCGTGGATTGGGTCAGCGAGAGCGCGGAGGCGCAGCGATGAACGTTCCTTTTGTGGTTCCCGAGGACGATACGACGCCTTACCCGGCTGACTTTGAGCGCGTGGTGTCGTGTGTTCGCGAGATGGGCTACGCCTTGGACATCATTGAGGAGGGGCGCGCTGGCGGCGCGATCTTCGACCGCGTTCCTTTCCTGGTGTCGTTTGATGCGGCGGGGCGTTTCCTGTCGATTCGTGCCCTGTGGGAGCCGGAGATTCCGGCGGAGACCGGCGAGCATGCAATGTTCGCGACGGCCGATAACTGGAATCGTGAGAAGTACTTCCCGACGGTCTACACGGCGACGACTCCCGAGGGGAAGCTGGGCGTGTACGCGGATTTCGTGGTGGACACGAAGCCAGGCCTGTCGAATAACCAGTTGCGCGACATGATTGCGTCGGGTATTTCGACGGGCATCGCGGCGATGGAGTACGTGAAGGAGTCGGCCTCCGAGGCCCTGGGGTGGGTGAACCCGGACTCGGATGAGCGCTGACCGCTCGTCGTCTTCCTCGCGCGAGGCCGGGGCGGGTTTACGCGAGCACGCGCGGTTGGCCCCGGGCATGGGGTCGTCGGCGTCGCCTCGGGGTGAGGCGGGCGATCAGGCGCGACCGAGCGCCACTGGTGTACCCGCTCTCTCTCCTTCTCCCTCCCCCACTGACCTGCTGGCGGTGTTGGAGCGCTTGAGCGCCGGGGATGACCGCCTGCTTGGCCACGTGACCTTACCGGGGCGTTCGGGGCGGATCGCGCAGTGGCCGCAGTGGGTCTCACCCGCGGTCGTGGACGCGTGGGCGCGCCAGGGCGTGGAGCGCCCGTGGATTCATCAGCGCGAGGCCATGGATGCCCTGCGCGAGGGCCGCGACATCGTGCTTGCGACGGGCACGGGGTCCGGCAAGTCTCTGGCCGCGTGGACACCGATCCTCTCCGACCTGGTGGAGGCCGAGGATTCGTCGCGTATTTCCGCGATCCACCGCCGCCCGACGGCCCTGTACCTGGCTCCGACGAAGGCTCTGGCGGCGGATCAGCTGGCCTCACTCATGGCGCTTCTTGGCCAGAACGACGCACCAACCGACGCACTGGGGAGAGCGGACCCGGAGGGAGGCCACCGCCTCGTCGATGAGAGGCTGCGCCGCGTGCGCGCGACGACCGTGGATGGGGACACGCCGCGCGAGGCGAAGGAGTGGGCGCGGGCGAGCGCTGACCTGATCCTGTCGAACCCGGATTTCCTGCACTACGTGATGCTGCCGTCGCACCAGCGCTGGTCGCGTTTTTTGGCGTCGCTGCGCCTCATCGTCATCGACGAGGCGCACCATTGGCGCGGCGTGACCGGCTCGCATATCGCGCTGGTCGTGCGCCGTCTGCTGCGCGTCGCTCACCACTTGGGCGCGGATCCGCGCGTGGTCATGCTCAGCGCGACGGTGCGCGACGCGGCGTCGGTGGGGCGCGCGCTGACGGGGCGCGACGCTGTTGCTATCACCGCGGACGGCTCACCGGCGGGTGCGCACGAGCTGGTCCTGTGGCAGGGCGCGATCATGGCCGACGAGTCCGAGGTCGACATTTCCTCGTTCCTGGCAGCCCTCGACGCACCTCCTGGCACGGCCACGCTCAAGGTCCCGGTCGTGCGGCGCAGCGCCGGGGCCGAGGCCGCCAACCTGGCCGCCGCCTTCGTCGAGGAGGGCGCACGTCTGCTCGCCTTCGTCCGCTCGCGCGCGGGGGCCGAGGCCGTGGCCGCTCAGGTGCGCGACCGCCTCTTGGCGCGTGGTTCCGCGAACGCGGGCCGAGTGGGCGCGTATCGCGGCGGATACCTGCCCGAGGAACGCCGGGCACTCGAGGAGGCGATCCGCACGGGAGGCGTGCGGGCGCTCGCCACGACGTCCGCGCTCGAAATGGGCCTGGACATCTCGGGGCTGGACGCGACGATCACGGTCGGCTGGCCGGGCACGCGCGCGTCCCTGCGCCAGCAGATCGGGCGCGCGGGTCGCGCGGGTGCTCCGGGTACCTCCGTTCTCATCGCCTCCGACAACCCGCTGGACGCGTACCTGGTGCGCCACCCGGAACACATCCTCGGCGAGGTCGAGGCCTCCGTCATCGACCCATCTAATCCGTGGGTGCTGGCCCCGCACGTCGCCGCCGCAGCCGCCGAAATACCGATCACGCCGTCCGATATCACCTACTTTGGCCCAGAACTGCGCGGCGTCGTTGGGCGGCTGCTCGCCGACGGCTACCTCAAGCGCAGGCCCACCGGATTCTTCTGGGACGCCACCAGGCCCGAGCGCCCCAGCGACCTCACCGACCTGCGCGGCGCCGCCGGGGACGTCCAAATCGTCGACGCCGCCACCGGCACCGTCATCGGCACCATCGACCAGGCCTCCGCCGACGCCCACGTCTTCCCCGGTGCCATCTACATCCACCAGGGGCGCACCTTCCACGTCCTCTCCCTCAACTCCCTCACCACGCCCACCGCACCCGCCTCCCAGGGATGGCCACGCGCACTCCTGCCCGAGGCCGGGGGCGGCACCCGGGGAAGCGGCCACCCGGGGAGCAGGGAGCGGGAGGAGGCCCAGGCCTCGTCAATCATCATCCCGCCCGCGCGGATCGATGACGCGCGCGTCGCCCTGGTCGAGGAAGTGCGCACTCCCCTGCGCACGCGCTCGGCGACCCACACGAGCGTCGAGGTGTGCGCCATCGAGGAGACGTACGTGTGCGGGGACGGCACGGTCACATGGCATCACGGGCCGACGAACGTGTCGACGCGAGTCACCGACTACGACCTGCTGCGACTGCCCGGACTCGAGTTCATCCGCAACATCGAGCTGTTCCTCCCCACCCACACGCTGCCCACGAAGTCCACGTGGTTCACCCTGACCCCCACGGCGCTGGCCGCGATGGGGATCAAGGCCGCGGACCTGGCGGGCACCCTGCACGCGACCGAGCACGCGATGATCGGCATCCTGCCCCTCGTCGCGACCTGCGACCGCTGGGACCTGGGCGGCCTGTCCACCGAGCTGCACGACGACACGGGCGCGCCCACCGTGTTCATTCACGACGCGTTCCGAGGCGGTGCCGGGCACGCGCTTGCCGGCTTTCACAGTGCCCGGTCGTGGGTGACCGCCACGCTCGAGGCCGTCTCCTCCTGCGACTGCGAGTCCGGGTGCCCGCGCTGCATCCAATCCCCCAAGTGCGGCAACGGCAACGAACCCCTGTCCAAGCAGGGCGCGATCACGCTGCTCACCTACCTTCAGGACCGTGCCCCCGGCGCGTAGGGACAGCCCGCGTACCTACCTGGGCTGTGAGCGCTGATCCTGCCGTGCCCCCGGCGCGTAGGGACAGCCCAAGTTCATTTCAGTTCCCTCCAGTTACTTGAGGCCGTGCCCCCGGTGCGTAGGGACAGCCCTCTCCACAAGTCACATGCAATTCCCCCAGGCCAGTGTGAGTTGCTCTCACAAACGTTGCAATTCCAACGATCTGACTTCAATGTTTGAAAGATATGCATAGGAATTACATGCGACTTTGTTGGGACGCCACGCCCGCGATGCCTGGGTTATCTAGATTCACCTCATACGACAGTGCATTCACCAGAGCCCCGCGCGCGCTGATCGGAGGACTCCTCTCATCCGCACGCTAACCCGCTATTCCGAAGCTGGGCCCCTTCATCCGCACGCTAACCCGCTATTCCGAAGCTGGGCAGCCACGCCCACGTACGGGACAGGCGGCCCACATGCGGAACAGGGGGTTCACATGCGGGATGCCTTGGAGTCCAAGTCGTTGTCGCACGCGGCCAATCCGTCACGAACCATGGGACAGCCACACACCCACGATGCTTCAGTATTCACATAATCGAGGCACACACGACCGACTAAAATCGCGACTTTCCCGCGCGAGAAAGCCGAAAGTCACCGCAAAACCAACACGTTTTGTCCTTTAACCCTTGTCTTTTAACCCTATAACCCCGGGTTAACAGGCTGCACGATCATGTTCCGATGGAGGAGCGCTTGTCTTTTAACCTTATAATCCCAGAGCGCCGTCGCGCTGTCGGGTTAACAGGCTGCACGTACTCGAAGGGGCCGACCTTACGGTCGGCCCCTTCGAGCATCCCATCAACACAGTGCAAGTCTCCCGATGCGCTCCCTTTCCCGGATCGCCTCTGTCAGCGATTCCTTTAGCTTGATGGCTTCTAATGTAGAGTCCCCACCTGTGGGAAGCATTGAACGCACCTGATAGTTTCCTGAGAGTTTTTCACTGTTCCTGACCGGCGCGTGCTTTCGCGCGTATCTCGACAGACACTCCCATGATCCTGACGAACTCGCTCACAATCACCCGGCAGTCACTGTCAAGCACTTCGCACGATTCAACACCGACCCTGTTTGCTGCGGCGACGGACGCAGCCGCGTCGCAGGGTGCCGCCCCGACGTCCTCCCAGGGGGAGGTCGCGGAGCGCTCGGCCCCCGCGAGCGCCGCTAGGTCTGCGACGGCTTGCAGTCGCACGGCAGCGGTGCGCGCGGCACCGACTCCCGCGAGGAGGAGTGAGAGGGTGATCGCCAGGGCGATGAGTCCGAGGCTGTTGACTGTCCCGGACCCCTCGTCACCGAGGCTGTCGGGCGGCGCGTCGAGTGGGCGGGTCACGGCAGGTCCCCCTCGTCGATGGTGGTGACCGTGCAGTGTGCCTGGCCCCCGATCCATCCGGCGGCACCGCGATACGGGGCGCTGCCGGTGACGGTCACACGGCCATTCCCGCGCTCGACTGTGTAGGAGCCGCCCGGATACGAGGCCGTGGCCGCGTCCTGTGCGTTGTCTTCCCCAATGGAGGCGGCGCGAGCGCCCTCGCGGACGGCCTGGCACAGGGAGGAGCCGGTCAGGCCTGCCTGCACGGTCGCGGCGATCACGCCGATAACGAGGGTGACGGCGGCGAAGCACACGGCGTGTTCGACGGTGACATATCCTGCGTCGTCGCGTCTCATCGGGTGTTGAGCGCCTCCTGGATGACGGATTCGAGGGCTGCGCGCACCGCGTCCGATTTGAGGATCACGATGAGCAGTCCTGCGAATCCCGCGGCGGCGATGGTGCCGATCGCGTATTCGACGGTGGTGGCACCCTCCTCGGGGTCGCGCGTGCCGCGAGCCGAGGTGTCGTCGCGCGGCCCTTGGAGGCGTTGGGCGGCATCGCGCAGGGTGCCCATCGCGGCGAGCTGCGCCCGTGTAGCGGCGTTGTCGATGCGTTCAATAATCGTCATTGATCTGTCCTTTCTACGTGCGCGCGGGTGCGCGCAGGGCCAGTGTGCGCGGCTGTGTCTGCCGCATTCCAGCCGGAAACTTGCCCCTGTGGATAGCGCTGCGACACGAGAGGGGGCTGTGGATAAGGCTCGTCTCAGCGCATCCCTGTGGATGGGGGTCGCCGTTGAGATCAGGGGAGGGACCGCTACATCTGCTACATCTGCCGGTGAGGCGCGACACCGAGCCCTGCCGATGCGACGCTGCCCGCTCTGGCGAAAGGGCCTAGGCCTCGGGCCTCGGCTCGAGGACGATGCGACGCTGCCCCACAGAATCGGGCCACGGGCACTACACCTCGTGCCTGCAAGGAGTTCGCTCTCCCCTACCCTCCGATGCCGGTCATGAGGTGGGCGAGGAGGGGCGCGATGCCGAGGAGGAGGAACGCGGGCAGGAAGAACACTCCGAGGGGACCGACGAGGCGCACGGAGAGTTCTTCGGCTTTCGTGCGCGCGTCGATGAGTCGCGTGCGTCGTTCCCAGGTGGCGCAGCGTGCGAGCATTCCATCGGGCGCGGTGCCGGCGGTCCACGAGGCCTCGAGCGCATCGCGCAGGGGCGTGGCCCAGGTGGGTGTGTCCTCCCAGGCCTCCTCCCAGGTGGCCCCCAGGCGCAGGGCGGCGGCGGTCCACGACAGGGCTTCGTGCGCGCAGGCGTTGGCGAGTGCGTCAAGAGCGCGCGGGATTGAAGCGCCGCAGGCCAGGGCCGAGGCGACCAGGTCGCACGCGAGTGCCGCGTCGCTTCCCGGGCTGTCGGCCCGAATGGGTGGACCCGCGCGACCACCACCCGCACGACCACCATCCGCGCAACCCGTGCCCGCGTTCTCGTTCCGACAGCGGGCGAGGATCCGCCTGCACGAAGCGATGCCCGCTCCCCACGCGGCCAGCCCACTGACGGCGCAGGCGCTCCCAGGCCCGCCGCCCGTGTAGAAGGACCAGGGGGAGGCCCCGAGCGCCAGCGCGGCCACAACCCCCACGAGTGGCAGCGCGGCGAGCACGCGAGCGGACATGAGCGGCCCCGCTGATGCGACGCGCCGCGCCTCCTCGACGGCCTGCGCGTCGTCGATGGCATCCCCGATCGCGTCGAGAACGTCGGCCAGGGGCGCGCCGAGGCCGTGGCTGAATCGACAGGCCACGATCACCGAGGCGGCACTAGACCGGGCGGCTGCCGCCTCCGAGTGGTGCCCGCCCGTCAGGAGGGCACGCCACCTGCTCGGTTCGAGCGCCCACTGGTCGAGGACGGGCGGGTAGACGTCGTCGATGCTGCCCGTGCTTCCCACGCCGATGCGCGCCAGAGCCTGTCCCCACGCGGACGAGGCCTGGATTCCCGCGCGGAGACGCGTTGCGACTTCTGCGACGAGGAGAGCGATCTCGCGAGGAGAGGGCGTCCCCCGTGCGCGACCGCGGTGGTGTGCGGAGGCATTCCGGAAGACGTGGAGACCAGCGCGCAGTCGAGCAATCACAGACGGAGGCGAGGTACCGCCGCGTCTGATTGCAGGGGAAGGCCCGGACCACGCCCGCACGACCCGTCGCTCGCGGCGTGCTCGCAGGAGGCGAGCGACGCAGCACGCCAGCAGCCGCAGCGCGCACGCTCCGAGCACGGCACCCACCAACGCAACGATCAGCAGCCAGGCTCCCCCGTCGGCGGCAACGTCAACAGGAACGAGGCCGTCCCAGCCCCTCGGGAAACCATCCGACGCACCTCCGCAACCACGGATGCTGGCGGTTCCCGCCAGTGCACGCGCAACCCACCTCATAGTCCAGCCCTCCCGGCCAGGGCGGCCCAGGCCTCGTGCTCGGTGACGCGCCCATCGACGCTGACGCTGAGTGCGGGCACGCACTGGAGGGCGGAGGATGTACGCGTGAGGACGCCGACCTCGGCGACCCATCGGTGAGCGGAGGTGGAGCGGCGCATGTGGAGGACGGCGTCGAGGGCGCTGGAGGCTTGGGCACAGACAGCGCTTTCGCTCATGCCCGCGAGCGCGCCGAGCGCCGCGAGCCGCGCGGGCACGTCACGCGCGCTGTTGGCGTGCAGGGTCGCCCAGCCGCCGTCGTGTCCGGTGTTGAGGGCGGTGAGGACGTCGCGCACTTCGGAGCCTCGGCATTCCCCGAGGACGAGCCGGTCGGGCCGCATGCGCATGGCGGCGCGCACGAGGTCGGGCAGGGTGACGGCACCTCGCCCTTCGACGTTGGGGGCCCGTTCAACGAGATGGACGCAGTGCGGGTGGGCGGGCGCAATTTCGGGGACTTCTTCGATGCAGACAATACGCTCACCCGCAGGAACAAGTGCGAGTGCGGCGCTTAGGAGGGTCGTTTTACCGCTGCCGGTGGCCCCGGAGATGAGGACGTTCGCGCGCTCGGCGACGAGCGCGCGAACGAGGGGACCCACGGGTGGGGTCAGCGTCCCACATGCTTCAAGGTCACCGATTCCGAGGCGGCGAGTGCCGAGCACACGCAGGGAGATGAGGGTGCCCGAGCTGGACACGGGTGCGAGCACCGCGTGCAGGCGCACTCCCCCTGGTAACGTCCCATCGGCGATGGGGCTCGCGTCGTCCAGACGCACCCCGCACGCACTCGCCATGCGGATTGCGGCGCGGCGCGCGTCCGCCTCATCGGGGATGCCGACGTCGACGCGCACCAGTCCCCCGCCTCGATCCACCCAGGCTTGTCCTCCGTTGATGAGGACATCGGTGACGCCGGACGCGTCCACGACCGAGGCCAGGGCGGGATTCATGCCGCGCTGGCGAGCGCGCAGTTCGTCGAGGATCGAGGCCGCCTCTGCGGCACCGCACCCCGGGCGAGCGGCGCGTGAGACGGCGCGGGCGGGTGGATCGCCTCGCGCGAGGAGTCGCAGGGGGATGGTCATGTCAGGCCTCCAGGAGGAGGGAGTCGTCCCACTCGCCCGCCCTCTCCCGGGAGAGGGATGCGGACAGGTCCAGCGCGTCGAGCCACTCGGGTACGCCCCGGGACGAGCATCCCTGGGAGCGATCACTCGGGGACCGACCACTCTGCGATCCGCACGCCTCCAGGGCCCGGCGCAGTGCCCGCAGGTGGCGACCGCGGCGAGTGGGGGCACGCAGGATCGATCCGGGCGCACACTCGACGAGGCCGGGGCTGCGTTCCGCTCGTTCCCCGACCACGAGAGTGAGCGCGGGGGCGGGCGGAGGAGCGACCGCCAGGCACGCGGCCATTGCGGCGGCTCCCTCGAGGTTCCCGTGGGTGAGGAGGATGATCGCGTCGGCGCGGATAACCTCGGCGAGGCGAGCAGAGCGGCGATCCCAGCGCCCTGCGTCGACAACGAGGGGTGCCCCGATGGAACGGCACGCGGCGGCCACGCGCGGATCGTCGGCGCTCGCTCCCCCCGCGCTCGTCGCCGACGAGGGCGGGCACCCCGTCGATGATGGGCAGATGGTCTGACAGGGCGGGTAGGTAGGAATCCTCGCAGGCCTCCAGGTCCGCCCACCTGACGCCCGGCAGGTCATGGTCGCGGGCTCGCGCGACGCCGGGCACCGACCCGGAGGCGTCGACAATGATCGGGCAGGGAGTCCGCACTCTCTCACCGCAGTGATCGGCCTCGTCCCCCCCGCCCCAGCCACGGCCTCGTCCCGAAGCGATGACGCCCGCTCCCCCAGCGCCGCCACCACGGCGGGAGCGCAGTCGACCGCGCGAGCATGCGCACGAGCGAGGTGACCCCGAGGCCCCCGGCGATCCCGGCCACCATCCAGACGGGGCCGGTGCGCACGCAGCGCCAGGAGGCCTCGGCAATGAGGGAGACGAGCAGGGCAGTGTCCCCGGGTAACACGACCTGGCCACCCGCGCCGACGCGCACGCACGGCACCAGCGCGGGGACGGGCACACCCGGTGCCGCCAGAACCAGGATCGCGCTGGAGGGTTCGGAGCATACGCGCGCGCCCGCCAACGTGATGGCATCACGGGCACGCTCGCAATCGCGCGAGGTCAGGCCGATGAGGGCGACCGAACCCCTAGCACATTCAGTGTTTGTGTCCATCTCCCAACGGTGCGCCCGGGAACGCGCGGGCGTCTACCGGCGGATGCACCCCTGTGGACAACGCCGACACGAAATGCCACCCTGTGCATAGAGGGATCCGACGGCGGACCCCTGTGGATAATCCCGACGCTGGAGTAAACGCGATGGTACGTGCGGCCTTTTTTGACCTGGATAAGACGATTCTGGATACGTCGTCGAACGTGGCGCTATCGGGTCCGTTTATCGAGGCCGGTCTCATGAGTCGCCGCACCGCAATCACCTCATTCCTCGTACAGCTGCCGTACCTGCTCTCGGGAGCGGACGAGTCGCGCATGGGGCAGATGGCCGAGGCCATGGGCCGCATGGCCCGCGGCTGGAACGCCGCGTTCCTCGAGGCCACGGTCGAGGATGCGCTCGAGCGCACGATCGAGCCGGTATGTTACGCGCAGGCGCTGCGCCGCATCGCCTACCACAAGAGCATCGGTGACGTCGTGGTGATCGCGTCAGCGTCGGTGGAGCAGGTGGTGCGCCCGATCGCGACGATGCTCGGTGCGGACGAGGTCTTGGCGTCGAAAGCCGCCGTGGATGAGGACGGATGTTTCACGGGCGAGGTCACGCACTTCAACCAGGCGCAGGGCAAGGCGGACGCGTGCGAGGCCCTGGCTCGCTCGCGCGGGTGGGATCTGTCCGAGTGTTCGGCGTACTCGGATTCGGTGTCGGATGCGCCACTGCTGCGCCTCGTCGGCCACCCCTACGCGGTCAATCCGGACCGCGCGCTGCGCGAGATAGCTGAGCGCGAGGGCTGGCCCACGCTCACCTTCACGTCCACGGTGCGCGTCCTGCCGCGCCGCGTACCCATGCCCGCGAAGATCGCGGTGCCCTTCCTGGTGGGCGTGGCGGTGGGCGTCGCGGCCAGCTCGCTGTTGCGCCGCTGAGCGGCCACGGGCAGCTAGGAGAGCCTGCCCGCCTGCACGTGGCGGGCGACGTCGCGCCCGACCTGGGCACCGTAGACGACGCCCGCGCAGTAGTGGGTGATCCACCGGGCCAGGCTGGCCTCGTCGGCGCTCACCCATCCTGCGAGGGAACGCCCCGCGCGCGCCGGGTCGAGCGCGTCGTAGGCGCTCGGCACGCACACGCCGGTCGGGTCGACGCCGCGGGTGACGAGGATCCACCGGGCCAGTCCCCCTCCCACGACGGACGAGGCCTGGGCGAAGACACGCCGGAATCGGAAGTGGGCGGTCAGAGCGGCGGCGACGGCCAGGGCGGGCGCGTCGCAGCGCGCGTAGCCCAAGGCGGGGGCCAGCAGGGCGGGGTCCGTCGGCACTGCAACCTCACGCGGCGGGGTCAGACCGGTGGCGACCAGGCCGGAACAAGCGTCCCTGTGCAGCCCGGCGATCAGCGCGGGCAGGGGCGTGGGGGCCACGCGTACACCCCCCCTGGGAGCGCGTATTAAGGGCAGGAAAGTGGGAGGCGAGGTTCCATTGCGAGCGCCAGATCCCCAGGGCAAGCGCGGCACCCGGGTCCGAGGCAGCGCCTCCTTCGTCCGCCATGGACAGGGCGCGCACGTCGTCGACACTGGTGCGGGCACCCTCGATGATGGACAGGGCGGCGGCTTCGCGAACGGCTGCCTCAGCGCGGGCCTCCTCCCAGCCTCGTCGCAGGCCCTCAGAAAAACGCAGGTCCGCAAGCGCGGCGTGCGCCTCGTCCATGGCGGATGCGACGTCGGGGCGCGCGGCGGCGGCACGCAGCACGGCAGGAGCGGGGTCAACGAGGGCTTCGATACTCACCCCTCTACACTAGGGGCATGACGCTTTTGCAGCATCGAAGCCTCTCCGCGCGCCTGCGCTCGGGTCTTTTCGCGTTCGTGTTCGCCCCCATCGCCCTGGTGTTCCTGGGATCGTCGATGGTGGACGTGCAGGCTCTGGCAGCCGTAGGCCAGCCCCTGGCCTCGGTTGAGGGACTCATCGGCCTGGCGCTCGCCTCCCTGCTCCTGGCGCTCATTGCGCTGAATTGCGAAGAGTCCAGCACGGGAATGGTCGTGACCTTCGCGTGGTCGCTCATTGTGGGAGCCACCCAGTTCTACGGTGTGGCGCGCATCCCGTTTCTCATGAAGTCATCGGTCGAGCCCGACGACATGTCCGCGGGAGTCGTGTGGAGCCTGTACCCGGTGTGTCTGTCCCTGATGCTGGGGGCGTGCGCGCTGACGATCAAGTCTGTGCGGGTGCGCGCCGGGCAGTCGACGCGCATGCCGCTCGCGCGTGTGCACCGTCATGCCTTCGGCACGACGGTCGCGATCCCCGCCGCCCTCGCCGTCGCCGCGCTCATGATCGGTGCGGCACCCTCGAATACGACGAGCGTGGCGGCACTGGGTCTGGAGGGTGTGCTGAGGGGGCATTCGATGGGCCACGGTCTGGCGGTTGGGGCTGGGCTAGCGTTGGCGCTTATCGTGGTGAGCGCTCGGTGGTCGATCACGGGCACGCAGCTGGCGACGTGGTTGATTCTCGTGCTGCCGACTTACGTGGTAGTGCCGGTCTGGGCGTCGCTGACAGGCAACGTCATCGTTCCAGGGTCGTCGATCCTGACGAAGGTGGCGCTCGCGTGCCCAACGTTGGCGGCGCTCGGGATGGCGACAGGGTGCGCCTCGCTGGGTATCCTATGGGCACGTATCCGCGCGGTGAGACGCCTCGATTCTGTAGAAGATGCGACTTACAATCAGGGGCCTGCCGCAGAGTAATGCGCACATAAGGCCACTGAAAACGTAATATGTGGGCAGGTATAAAGGAGGAAGCATGTCCGAGAACGAGTCCGACGTCCAGCGCGAGCGCGCCACGGACGACCGCGACAACGTGGTCCTAACCGGTGAAGAGATCGAATTGCCCGGTGACGGTTCCGATGCAGCCGCGATCATCGGCGAGACCAGCGAACCGATCAACACGGGCGAGATCGAGTCAGTTGCAATCGGCGGCCTGACGGGTCGCGTGCCCGGAGCTGCGCCGCTCAAGCCCGCCATTGAGGACAAGATCTCTACCGGCGAGCTGCCCGTCGTCCCCGCACCCGCCGTTGAGTTCGCGGACGAGGCCGACTCAGATCTCGCTTTCGAGGATCAGCTTGAGGATGCTTCCTTTGATGCCCCCGAGGTGGATGGATTCGCCGAGCAGGAGGCCGCACTCGCCGACGATTTCACGGTCGACGATGAGGACACGGAGCCTTCGCAGGTGGATGTGCCCACCGCCAAGGCACCGGTCTTCGCGGAACCTGTCGCGGAGGAGCCCGTGCACTCCCCCATCATGACGCCCGCACAGGCAGCCGCCGCGCTGGGCCTAAACCTGGATTCCGTGCGGGAGGACCACGCCCCGGTCACGCGCGAGAATCACAACCTCGCCGAGGAGGCAGTCATCGAAGACAACAACACCGGGGATCCCACGTACACGGTCGGCGGTGCTGCCGCTGAGGCCACCGAGGCCTCGTCCCCGTCACTATCCTCACGCCGATCCATGATCTTCGGCGACGAGGAGCCTTTCTCCCCATCGATCCCGGCACTCACCCCCGCCGCTCAGGAGGCGCGCGCCGCCGCTGAGTTCACGGCAGATGCCGCCGAGGAGCATTCGTCCATCGACGTGCCCACGACGAAGCTGCCGAAGCAGAGGGACGAGGAGAGCGCTTACACGGACGTGCCGACGCGCCAGCTGTCCACGCGCCTGTCCGAGCGCAGGGCCGCTTCCCCCTACTCCTTTGAGGACCAGGATCAGACTGACACCACGACCGAGGCTAACCTGGACGGCGCAGCCATCGCGGGTGCCGCTGCGGTCGCGGGCGCAGCCGCCGTGGCAGGCGCAGGTGCAGCTGCGGCCAGGGACGAGGGACCCCGCCGCCGCTCCCTGCTGAATGCGCAGGACGACGAGCGCGACGCCGCCACCCTGGCCTCGATTGCTTCTGCGGGGCGCGAGCGCTCCGAACAGTCGACCGCGGCTCGACTGGACGAGGAACTCTTCGGCCCGATGCCCACGGCCACCGAGATGCCCTCGCGTACCGGCGCGCACGCCCTGTCCTTCCTGCTGTTCCTGTTCCTCGCACCCCTCGGCTGGTACCTGGCTGCGGACGCGGGTGCCCGCATGACGCTGGCCGAGGACGCACCCATGTTCTCGGGCATCGCATCGCTCTCGGCGCTCGGCGAACTGCTCGGCACAATCGTTCTTTCCATGATCCTGTGCGTGATCGCCCGCCGCTCCTCCCTGGGCGCGTGGATCATGGGCCTCCTCTTCCTGCTCATCGGCATGCCCTGGGTCCTTGCTCCCGGCATCACGGCCGCGGTTCTTCAGGCACCGCTGACCGCGCTGTCCAGCGCCAGCCCCTTCGGCGAGAACCTCATGCACCACCTTCAGGCTACCGGTTACTCGGGCCGCTTCGTTCTGCTGGGTGTTCTCCTGATGGGCGTGGGCTACATCAGCCACTGCGCGCGCCGCACTGGCCGCTCCGAGGAGGCACTGCGTACCTCCATCGAGGCTGTTAATCCCGCGGGTGCCCTGTACTCCAAGCGCGCCCGTAAGAAGGCCGCGAAGGACCTGACGCGCAAGTGAAGAATCTGATCCCCGCCAGCGCGATCGAGTTGGAGGGTCCGTGGACCCATCGGCACGTGAGCGCTGGCGGAGCTGCATTTCATATCGCCGACATGGGCCAGGGCATGGACCATGCGTTGGTTCTGCTGCACGATTTTCCCGAGCACTGGTGGTCCTGGCGCGAGGTCCTGCCCCTTCTCGCGGAGTCGACGTCGCGCGTGTTGGCCCTCGATTTGCGAGGCTTTGGTACGTCCGATCTAACGCGAGGGGACTGCGACCTGGCTCAGATGGCCGACGACGTGATCGGCGTCGTGCGCGCCCTCGGTATCGCCTCGTTCTCCGTGGCGGGGCTGGGGCTGGGAGGTACGGTCGCGTGGATGATCGGCGCGCTCGCGCCGCTCGAACTGCGCTCGGTAGCGGTCCTGTCGGCTCCTCACCCCCTCGGCGTACAGCCACTCATCGGACATGCACCCTGGGCGGGCGGCCGCGTCCTCCAGGGTCGATTGGCACTGCCCACGGGCCGGGAACGTGCCCTGCGTTCCGGTTCGCTTGTGACGACCGTCTACCGCGCGTGGGCCTCGCCAGTAAACGTGGACGGCCTCGTGTCACAGTCGGGACCCTACCGTGCGGCGCTTCGCCGCCCGTTTGCCGCCCACACGGCCTTGCGAGGCCTACGCGCCACCCGTTCACTGTCGCGCGAGCTGCGCCGCACCCTCGCGGAGCCGGTGAAGGTTCCCGTCCTCTCACTCGTGGGGCGTGACGACGGCGCGTGGTCGGCGCTCGATCACGCGGCTGACGCGCAGTTTGTCGATGCACCCCTGACCCAGATCGTCATTCGCGAGGCCGGGCACTTTTTACCCGAGGAAGCACCCCAAATGGTCGCCGAGGCCTTGGCACAGCACGTCGACGCACACGACATTTAGCTTGTGTTTCATTAGACAGCTCACACAAATCGCAGAATGAAACATGTTTCACCTGATAAATAGGGCATAATGGTGTGATACGCGGTACCTCCTAGTGATCGATATAACGCATGGGGATCGCCGCGCAGCCTCAAACGGAACGCCCGAGCAATCGGGCACGAGCGGAAGGAGCTCCGCACCATGATCGGTGACGGCAACTTCATCAGCCAGGTGCCGCTGTTCGGTGGCCTTGATGATGCACAACAGGTGTCCCTCCAGCAGAAGATGGGTCATACGACCCTGCGTCGCGGTGAGACACTCTTCGACGAAGGCGATCTTGGTGATCGCCTTTACATCGTGACCGAGGGCAAAGTCAAGCTCGGCCACACCTCGAGCGACGGCCGCGAGTCCCTCCTCGCCGTCCTCGGCCCCGGCGAGATCATCGGTGAGCTCACGCTCTTCGATCCGGGTCCGCGTTCAACCACCGCGACCGCCGTGTCCCCGGCCTCGCTCCTCTTCCTCGAGCACGAGGATCTCATGCACGTGCTCGACACCAACCCGACGCTGGCGAAGCACATGCTGCGCGCCCTCGCACAGCGCCTGCGCCGCACCAACGAATCTCTCTCCGACCTCGTCTTCTCCGACGTGCCCGGCCGCGTCGCCAAGGCCCTCCTGGATCTTGCTGACCGCTTCGGCACCGCGACCGACAAGGGCGTCCACGTGCCTCACGACCTCACGCAGGAAGAGCTGGCCCAGCTGGTTGGCGCCTCCCGTGAGACGGTTAACAAGTCGCTCGCCGACTTCGTGTCGCGCGGCTGGATCCGCCTGGAGGGTCGCGCCGTGACCCTCCTCGACGTTGACCGCCTGGCGCGCCGCGCCCGCTGATTTCTCACGCGAGTGGGGCCCGATACTGAAAGGTGTCGGGCCCCACTCGCGTCTCAGGATACGGAAAAGACCGCAGCCACTCACGCACCTGAATGCGCGACGCCGGCCACGGCCTCGTCCATGATCACCGACGCATCGGTCAGTTCTGAATCGCTCGCTCAGCCCTCAATCGGACGCTTGAGGTAGGCGACCAGGTTCTCTGCGCCCGTCGGTCCCGGGATGACCTGGACGAGTTCCCACCCGTCGGCTCCCCACTGATCGAGGATGGCTTTCGTCGCATGCGTGAGCAGCGGAATCGTGGCGTATTCCCATTTAGTCATGAGTTCATCCTACCTGCCATCTGGGGGCGAACGTAGGACAAAACCCGAGGCACATGCGGACTGCGCAACTCCCTGGCAAGCGAATCATCCGAGGAACGCAACCACTCCAGCCAATCCTCCGCATGCGGATAATGGCGCAGAATCGCGCGACGCTCCCTCTCTGTCAGGCCACCCCACACGCCGTAGTTGGCCTCGGATTGCAGGGCATCCGCCAGACACTCGATACGAACCTCGCACTCGTAGCAGCGCAAGCGAATCTGACGCTGCGATGCACCCTGCACGAAGAGCGCGTCCGGCTCAGTAGACGCGCACAGTGCGCGCGCGACCCAACTCTGGTCGTCGCCGTGAGCTGACATCGTCGATCTCCACCTCACTCTACTCCGAGTCCTACATGTGACCATACACACATACCATTGTGGGTGCAAACGGTGCGACTTGCTATTAGTGCGCCAGCGCATGCACGATCAGGCGATTGTCACGCCTCGCGAGGTGTCAGATGAGCCAGGCGGCACGTAAGCTAGGAGCATGTCGCACTCTCATTCCCGCGCTGTCCGGCCAACCCAGCTGTTCGCCCTCCTCTTGGCGTTCCTGAGCGTCTCAGCTCTGATGGGTGTCGTCGGAGCAGGCATGCTCGTCCCCATCGCGGGGCCCACCGCGCTTGTCGCGAAGTCCGCTCCCTCGGTGTTCAACGAGCTGCCGGGCGACCTACAGACTGTCGCCCCGGCTGAGGAATCACAAATCCTCGACTCGTCGGGCGCGGTGATTGCGCACTTCTACGACAAGCAGCGCATCGTCGTTCCCAGCGCGAACATTTCTGACGTCATGAAGAAGGCGATTATCGCGATCGAGGATAAGCGCTTCTACGAGCACAACGGCGTGGACGCCACCGGTATCGCCCGCGCGTTCGTGACGAACCTGGGCGACTCCGGCCGTCAGGGTGCCTCCACGATCACCCAGCAGTACGTGCGCAACTCGCTGGCTGAGCGCGGCTATCTCGAGGGCGACGCCGATCAGGTCAGCGCCGCTACCGAGCAGACCACCGAGCGTAAGCTCCGCGAAATCAAGTACGCGCTGGCACTGGAGAAGACCCAGTCGAAAGATGAGATCCTCACCGGCTACCTGAACATCGCGCCCTTCGGCCCCATTACCTACGGCGTTGAGGCCGCCTCGCAGCGCTACTTCTCGAAGTCCGCCTCCGAATTGAACTACCTCGAGTCCGCCCTCCTGGCTGGCCTCGTGCAGTCCCCCGTCCAGTACGATCCCCTCGTTCACCCGGATGCCGCTAAGGAACGCCGCAACACGGTCCTAGCCGCTATGCTCGAGCAGAACGTCATCACGCAGGAAGAGTACGACAAGGGCATCGACACGACCATCGACTCGATGCTGCACCCGACCGTTTCCTCGGAAGGTTGCTCCGGCGCGGAATCCTCCAAGGCCTACTTCTGCGACTACGTCTTGGCTCAGTTCCTGGAGGACCCCACCTTCGGTGAGACCCGCACCGAGCGCGAGCGCATGCTCAAGACCCAGGGCATCACGATCCGCACCACGATGGATCCCACGATGCAAAACGCCGCCTTCTCCTCGCTGACACACACAATTCCCGTCGGCGATGCCTCCGGCCTTAACGATGCGCTTGTCTCTCTCGACCCACGCTCGGGCCGCGTCCTGGCCATGGCCCAGAACACGACGTACGGCATTGAGAGCGGCGAAACCATGTCGAACTACTCGGCCGATGGAAACTTCCAGGTCGGCTCGACATTCAAGGTCTTCACTCTGCTCGAGTGGTTCAAGGAGGGGCACTCCGCCTACGAGACGGTCGGCTCCAACAACACGTTCTACGGCAACGGATCCTTCAAGTGCGGTGGTCGCGCCATCTACACTGACGGCTACCAGGTCAACGACCTCGCGGGTAAGACCGGCACCATGAATGTCGTGCGCGCGACCGGCCAGTCGGTCAACCAGGCGTTCGTCAACATGGCCTCGCGCGTGGACTTCTGCGCGATCTTCGACACGGCCTATAACATGGGCATTACCGAGGACGGCGAGGTCCCTTCGCCCTTCCCCGCAAATATCCTGGGTTCTGTGTCCTCCTCCCCGCTGCAGATGGCCTCCGTGTTCGGAGCCATTGCGAACTCCGGCCAGCAGTGCACGCCGCAGTCCATCGAGTCGGTAACCGACCGTGACGAGAACGTCCTCAAGGAGTTCTCCGCGGACTGCAAGGAGGTCATCTCCGCCGACGTCGCCAACAAGACGGCTGCCCTGCTGACTGCCTCCGCCGGCCAGTACTACACGTCGACGCGTCTGGGCGACGGCCGCCCCTTCGCCGCCAAGTCGGGTACGACCGACGGCCACGCAAACACCTGGCTGACGGGCTTCACCCCCTCCGTCGTCACGTCCGCGTGGGTGGGCCACGGCGCGAACTCCTCGCAGGAAGTCGGTTCCGTGACCATCAACGGCAAGTACTACGGTGAGATCTACGGTGAGACCTTCGTCGGCCAGAACATCTGGGCACCCTACATGACGCAAATCCTCGCCGGAACGCCCGTTGAGAACGTGTCCAGCGCGAACATTGGCTCATCCACGAGTCGCTCGAACCCAACCCCGGCTCCGACCAGCAGCAACTGATATGACACCGACACTGACCGATACCGCTGCCTCGTTCTCCCGACGAGGCCCTGGGGTCCTGCGCACTGCAGGTGCCGTCATCGGGGGGCTCGGACTCGCCGGGATCGCGGCGGGTGGTGCCGCGCTGGCATGGGGTTCAATTGAGCGAACTATGCCCACCCTGCGCCGCTACGATGTGCCCATCGAGCGCGACGTCCCCGAGGTGACGATTCTCCAGATCGCTGACCTCCATCTCTTCGCCGGGCAGGAGTTCCTGCTCCACTTCCTCTCCGATGTCGCCTCCTCCGAGCGCTTCGACATGGTCGTGGCGACGGGCGACAACTTCGGGTCGCTTGATGCTTTCGACATGGTGATGGACGCCTACCGGCCATTCCTGTCGTATCCAGGTGCCTTCGTCCTAGGGTCAAACGACTACTATTCGCCGATCCCCAAGCCCTGGACGCGCTACCTGATGCGTTCCACGCCGCCTCCCGCACGCGTCGTCCCGGACCTGCCCTACCTGCCGATGGTTCGCCAGATGCGCAACGCCGGATGGGTGGATCTATCCAACGCGTCGGGCACGCTGTCGTTGTCCGGCGGGACTGTCTCGCTCCTGGGGACCGACGACGCGCACATTTTCCGGGACCGCATGGTAGCCCCAGCCTCGTCGTGGGAAGAACCCAGGGCGCTACGCCTGGGCATTACGCACGCGCCCTACACGCGCGTCGTGTCTGCGCTCACCAGTGAGGGGGCCGACCTGATCCTGGCCGGTCACACGCACGGTGGTCAGATCGGCATCCCTGGCATGGGGGCGATCATTACGAATTGCGACATCGCACGTCACTACGCCAAGGGTCTGAATCGTTGGGAGGCACCCGACGGCTCCCAGGCATGGCTGCACGTCTCGGCTGGTCTGGGCACGTCACCCCACGCCAAGGTGCGCATCGCAACGCGACCCGAGGCCTCCCTCATCCACGTGCATCCCGCGTAGCTGAGGCTCAGTGTGGGCCACTCACCGCACACTCATCTTTGCGGCGTGGCACACACTTCCCATTGTCCGCCGATCTCGGTTTGGGTTTTCCGACGAGGTATGGCTATACTCATTGGGCACCGGGGTGTGGCGCAGCTTGGTAGCGCGCTTCGTTCGGGACGAAGAGGCCGTGGGTTCAAATCCCGCCACCCCGACGGTGAATCGCCGGGACCGTTTGGTCCCGGCGATTTTGTATGTGTATAGCCAGACCGACTGCCAGCACGGGCGCAAGGGCGGGAACGAGGCCGGGGCGGGTGGCAGGGCACTCCTTCGGCATGCGGGCGGCTGCGGTACTCGAGGGCGGGTGGCAGGGCACCCCTTCGACATGCAGGCAGCTGCGGTGCCCGAGGGCGGGTGGCAGGGCACCCCTTCGACATGCAGGCAGCTGCGGTGCCCGAGGGCGGGTGGCAGGGCACCCCTTCGACATGCAGGCAGCTGCGGTGCCCGAGGGCGGGTGGCAGGGCACCCCTTCGACATGCGGGCAGCTGTGGTGCCCGAGGGCGGCGGCAGGGCCTGGCCGGGCTTCGAGCCGACGCGCCGAGCCGAAGGCTCGCGGCGTGGGCGGCGAGCGGGCGGGCCGCCGCCCTCGGGTGCAGAGAGCAGCTGGGGAGGCGGGCCGCCGCCCTCGGGCACAGAAAAGGGTCACCAGCACTGCGCAGTAACGATAGAGAACGGCGACCCTACCCATCAGCAGCACGGTCACCAAGGCCCGCACGAACGCAGCAGCCATGTCCACAATGCAGAGGCGTGCATCACAAATCTTTTTCACGTCATAAACTTTCAGTGCATCCATTCTTACGACATCTAGGAGCACCCATGAAGCGTCGTCTTACTGCCGCCGCTCTCGCCCTCATCTTCCCGCTTAGCATGGCTGCCTGCGGGTCCCAGTCCACGGCTGACGCCTGCAAGGAAATCGCGACGGCACGCACCTCCGTTCACCAGTACTCGGCCGAACACTCGATTCTGGACATGCCCTTCAGCGAAGTCCCAGATCATCTGAAGAAGCTGCTGGACATGTACAGGGACGCCGGTAAGAAGGTCAGCAACAAGGAAGTCAAGGCTGCTTTCAACGATGTCCTCAAGGACCTCGACAAGTCCGTTGAATTCCTCAGGGACGACACTCCCACCACCTCGCCGGAATACGAGCAGAATGAGGAAGACATCGACAACCACGGACAGGTGCTGAAGAATCTCTGCGGGTTCACCTTGGACTGGTGAGCAGTTGCTGACGCGCACACCAAGCCAGGAGGGGCAACCCGGGGTGGGTTGCCCCTCCCCCCGCCAGTCGCTCATACACGACTTCCCACGTACTTCTTACAGGCATTAGCATGTCGCTGTACGCCATCGACACATCCAGGAGATTTCATGAAGCGTCGTCTCGCCGCCACCGCCCTGATCCTCATGCTTCCACTTGGCATGGCTGCCTGCGGATCCACCCAGTCCACGGCTGACGCCTGCAAGGAGATCGCGACCGCGCGCGATGCGGTCCTCAAGGAATCAGAGTCGGTGGACATCTCCTCGCTGAATAGCCAGCAGGAGTACGCCGATTTCCTCGCAAAGATGACTGGCATCTACAAGGAATCCGCAAAGAAGGTCACCAACAAGGACGTGAAGACTGCTTTTAAGGACGTCCTCGACGACCTCGACAAGCTGGTTAACCTGTTGAATACCGATGAAAACGCGAGCGCGTCACCCGATTATGAGTCCATTCAGGACAACATGGACACCCACGGGGAGGCACTGAACAACCTCTGTGGCTTCACGTGGGACAGGTAACCCAACGCTGGTAAGCGGCTCGTCTGGAGAACCCCACCGAGCAGCCCCTTGAGCAACGTCTCGCAGAGTGGTGCCATGGATCACCCAGTAACCATCCCACAGATTTTTTTCAGACGATAGACTTTCACCGTACCCATCATCAATGCACTAGGAGCATTCCCATGAAGCGCCGTCTCGTCGCCGCTGCCCTCGTCCTCGTTTTCCCCTTCGGTATGGCCGCCTGTGGCGCCCAGTCCAAGGAAGCCGCCTGCAAGCAGATCCAGAAGGCTGCGACTACCGCCAGCTCTGAGATCAATTTCGACTCCAATAGCGACGGAAAAGATATCAAGGAGAACCTGGATAAGGCTCTCAAGATCTACAAGAAGGCCGCCAAGAAGGTCACCAACAAGAAGGTTAAGCCCGCCTTCAAGAACCTCATCGCCGACCTCGAGAAGTTCCGCGACCTCGCAGACAAGGACAGCTCCGACGTGTCTACGGAAGACTTTCAGGTCCTGCAGGACATCTCCACCCATGGCCAGGAGCTGAACGACATTTGCGGTTTCAAGTGGGATTCCGGCAAGTGATACTTCGCTGACACCATCAGCCATGCGGGGAGGGACGCCCAACCGGGTGCCCCTCCCCGTCCACCACCAGCGTCACTGTCGCGGTCATCGATATTGACCCTCTGCCGCGAGACCATCGACCCACCCTTTAGGAATTCCCATGAAGCGTCGCCTCATTGCTGCCGCCCTCGTCCTCGTTTTCCCCTTCGGCATGGCCGCCTGCGGCTCTCAATCCAAGGCAGCCGCCTGTCATGAGATCGACAATGCTGCGGCTAGCGCCAGCGAGCAGGCACAAAAGAACGGGCAGACCACCAGCAGAGATCCGAAGGTCCTCAGGGACCGGATGGCTGACCTGACCTCTACCTACAAGAAGGCCTCAAAGAAGGTCAAGAACAAGAAGGTTAAGCCTGTTTTTCAGAGCTTCATCGCTGACATGGAGAGGATCATCAAACTCTATGACGACGGCGATACCACGTTCTCTTCCAGCGAGTTCGACAGTGCCATGACAGACATGGAGAATCACGGGAAGAAACTCAGCGATCTGTGCGGCTTCGGATGGAACATTGGAAGCTGATGCGCCAATGACGACTCCGTTGAGTCTATCGGGAGGGACAACCCGAGGCATGCTTTTCCTCGCGCCATGAAAAATCTGACCATGACAACCTACGCCACACAGGCCTCGTACCGCACCCATACCTCGTCGGTTACCCGCTCGCCATGTGGGAGTTGCACATCGCCGGGACCACTCCCCTACACTTCCACTATGTCCATCAACGCTCTCAAAGGAGCCAGCATGAAGCGTCGCCTCATCGCCGCTGCCCTCATCCTCGTTTTCCCCTTCGGCTTGGCCGCCTGCGGTGCCCAGTCCAAGGAAGCTGCTTGCAAACATATCCAGAAGGCAGCTGTCAGCGCCAACAAAAGCGCCAAGATCAAGGGCACTTCCCCCTGACGATATCCGGGACAGTTTGGACCAGATCATCAAGACCTACAAGAAAGCCAACAAGAAGATCACCAATAAGAAGGTCAAGGCTGCCTTCACCCCTCTTATTGAAGACCTTGAGAAGCTTCGCGACGCTACGAAGTCGCCCGGCGCTTCGACGGGTGGCCCTGACCTCATGACAGATATGTCAAACCATGGAAAGGCGCTGAACGACCTCTGCGGCTTCGACTGGGGCACCGGACAGTGACCCGTCACTAACCATGCATGCGATACCGGGTGGGGCGGCCTTCATGGTCACCCCACCCATCTTTTCCCAGGCGTAAACGCATGCCTTTCCAAGCAAAGAGACGCGGAGCATAGGGGAAGACCGCCCTTCACACAGGGAGTTTTGCCCAACTTTAACCACCCGGCTAGACTTTTAGCGTATCCTTCCATGCTTTCAAAGGAGAACCCATGAAACAGCGCATCGCAGCCGCCATGCTTATCACCCTGATGCCGCTCAGCCTGGCCGCGTGCGGTGGCGAGAAGGCAAACCCCTCGTCCGCCACCCCCTCGTCGGAGTCCAGCTCCGCTGCCACCCAGAACACTGCCCCTGCTGGCAACCAGTCCAAGGAGGACGCTTGCAAGGAAATCGAAAAGGCGATGGCAGACGCCAGCGAAACCGTGACGAGCGCTACTTCAGAGATGGGCACTGACCCCGCCAGCATCAAGAACGCGTTCGACTCGATTGCGGACGCCTACGCGACGGCATCCGAGAAGATCTCCAACGAGGACATCAAGAAGTCTGTCGACCAGGTTACCGCTGACTGGCGCAACGCTGGCGAGAAGGCCGCCGCCATCTCCACCACGAACGGGTCCGGACTGAACGAATACACGCAGGCGGTCAACGACGTGAGCACCCACCAGAATGAGCTCTTCGCCACGTGTGGACTTATGTCGACCAGTAACTGATGTGCCACTGGCATAGTCAGCAAGAGAAAGAGGGACGACCCGCAGGGTCGTCCCTCTTTCTCTATCTGCGCGGGCTGTATCTACGCGCCAGCCCCATCCATCCGCGCGGCATGAGTGCCCGAGGGCGCCCAGGCCTCGTCGCTTCAGGCCTGACCACCGTTCTTCCAGCGACGGAAGAACGTCGCCAGTAGTGCACCAGACAGGTTGTGCCAGACGGAGAAGACGGCCGCCGGAAGCGCAGTTTCTGGGGTGGTGGCGAAGTGAGTCTTCGCCAGCGTCGCGGCCAGCGCGGAATTCTGCATACCGACCTCGATCGCGGTCGTGCGCGCAGCCTTATCAGAGCCGCCTCCGACGCGTCCAGCCAGGTAGCCGAGGAGGTAGCCCAGCAGGTTGTGGCAGATGACCACCGCGATGATGAGGGCACCAGACGTCAGGATCTTGTCGACCGACCCCGACACGACGACGAGCAGCACGTAGCAGATGCCCAACACCGAGATCCAGGGCAGGAGCGGCAGGATCTTCTCCACGAGCTGGCCCGCGACGAAGCGAACGATAAAGCCTCCAAGCACGGGAGCGAGGACCATCAGCAGGATGTTCTGCGCCATCGCCGCGCCATCCACCGGCATACGCGAGCCGACCAGCCAGGCGGTAAGCAGCGGCGTCATGAGGGGCGCGAGCAGAGTCGAAATCGAGGTCATGGTGACCGACAGCGCGACGTCCGCTTTCGCCAGATAGGAGATCACGTTCGAGGCCGTACCACCGGGCGCGCAGCCGACGAGGATCACGCCGACCGCGACCGCGTCGGGAAGGCGGAACACGTAGCACAGGATCCCAACCCACGAGGGGCATGATCAGGTACTGGGCGACAACACCCACGAGCACGGGCAGAGGACGCTTCACGATGAGTCCAAAGTCGGGAATCGTCAGGGTCAGGCCCATGCCGAACATGATGACGCCCAGTGCCCAGCTGACGCCGGGGGCCAGCGGCTGAAGGTCGCGGGAGTGACCATGGCGATCGCGAATGCTGCCAGGATCAGCAGCGGGAAGACCGTCACGGCGATGCGTGCACTGCGATCTTCGGAGGAAAGCGAAGGAGACTGAGTGGTGACTGTATCTGATGTGGACATGCCACCCATATTTCACCGATCGTTGAATTTTTTCCCTTCCGCGTCTCACGTTGTGATCAGTTCAGTATTGAGACTCACAAGACCGCTTCACTAAACTAAGGCTATGCACAGTGCCGCGCCAACGACTGACTCCGCCCCCGCTCACTCCCAGCAGACGTCCCCGGACGATACGCGCAGGCATTCCCACAGCCGCCCAAAAACGCGACACCATAAGAATCCCCACGTGCGCGAATTACAGCGCAAGGGCTGGATCTCCGACCAGCACGGCGCATGGACGATGATGGCCCTCCCGCCGCTGCTCGGATGGGCACTGTCCCTGACCTTCGTATGGATGGTCGTCCTCATGCTGGTGGCGTGGGCAATGGCGTTCCAGATGTTCTCGGCCGTGTGTCTGTGGGTCAAGACCCCTACGAAGCGCCGCGGTCGCATCGTGCCCGCGATCCTGACCTACAGCGTCCTCGCAGCGATCCCCGGCATCACCCTCCTGGCGATGCGCCCGCAGCTACTGTGGTGGGCAATCGTGTTCGCTCCCTTGGCCTCGTCCGCGCTTTTCCTCGTGTGGAAGGGGCGCGAGCGCTCCCTGGGTGCCCGCGCGGCCTCGATCCTGGCGGGCGGCATCATGGGTCCCGTCGCTTTCGCGCTGGCGACAGCAGATGGCTCGCCGGCGGCGGTGACCCCGCACGCGTGGGCAGCGTGCACGGTGTTCACGCTGCACTATGTTGGCACGGTGCCGCTAGTGCGCTCGATGATCCGCGGCCGCAAAGGACCCACGCTGGGCGATGGGGGCGACACTGTTTCACGCTTGTTGCACGCTCGGCGTGACCGCAGCGTGGTGGTTTGGTGCGCTATCAATCTGGCCCGCCCTCGTGTGGGTGTGCCTGACGGCGCGCGCGTGGGTGATGCCGACGCTGAGCCGCACCCGAAAGCGTCCCCTCTCCCCCAGGTTGATCGGCTTCACCGAGATCGCTTGGTCGGCTCTGCTGTTCGTGGTGCTGCTGATCCCGTAACCGCATCCGCCCGCCGCGTAGGCGTGTCCGACCGATCGGGCGCGCCCACGCGCATACAGGTACCTACGCGCTGATTCCGTGGGTGCGCGCGAACTCGGCGGCTACCGAATAGAAGAGGTCATTCTGCTCGCGGCTGCCCACGGAGACGCGCACGCCTTCGCGGAAGGGACGCACGATGAGGCCGACGCGGGCGCATTCGTCGACGAGGCCGTAGACGCTTCCGCGAAGCAGGTAGAAGTTCGACTGCGTGTCGGGGATGTCGTATCCGAGGTCGCGCAGGGCGGGAACGATACGTTCGCGTTCAGCGACGATGTCAGCGACCGCGCGCTGAACACCCTCGGCGTCTGTGAGCGAGGCCAGGGCGGCGGCGAGCGCGAGGGAGTTGACGCCGAAGGGCACGAGGAGGGACTGAATCGCGCCGATGACCTCGGCATCGCCGATAGCGTAGCCGACGCGTACGCCAGCCAGGGCGTGTGCCTTAGAGAAGGTCCGCATGACAACAACGTTGGGGTGGGTCTCGATGAGCGGGACCGCGGTGCGCACGCCGGGTTTGGTCGCAAAATCGATGTAGGCCTCGTCAACGATGATCATGACGTCGTCGGGGGCATCAGCGACGAAGGAGGCGATCTCCTCGTAGGTGAGGGCGGGGCCGGTCGGGTTGTTGGGAGAACAGAGGATGAGCGCGACAGTGTCATCCGTGATGGCCTCGCGCATGGCGACGAGGTCGTGGCTGCCATCCGGGAGGAGTGGCACGGGAACGGGGTCGGCCCCCACGGTCGGGACGGCTATCGGGTAGGACTCGAAGGAGCGCCACGGGAAGACGACCTGGGTGCCCGGCTGGCACACGGCGGACAGCGCAGCGACGAGGATCGCCGAGGAGCCGGTGCCGACGCACACCTGGTCCGCACCCACGCCGAAGCGGTTCCCGAGGGCTTCGCGCAGGGGCGCGGCGGTCAGGTCGGGGTAGCGGTTGATCGTCTGGAGCTCGCGGGCGATCGCTTCCAGCACGGCCGGGCTGGGCGGGGTCGGCATCTCGTTGGATGAGATTTTGACGGCGTCGGGCGCGGACTTGCTGGGCTTGTAGCGAGGTAGGGAGAGGACGGCGGGCCGAAAGCGCAGGTTGCTCATGTGTGTAGTCCTATCCCATGGGGGTGTGCCGTGCAAGCAACGTCCCACTGCGCAAGAATGAGCAGATGGATTTCATTGCTCGACTTGTTGCCACGATGGCCGGACTGTGGGTCACGACCCTCCTGGTTCCGTCTATCTCCATCACGTCGACGACGGCATCAGAAACCGTGATCGCCCTCGCCGTCATCGCTTTCGTGTTCACGCTGGTGAACTCGATCATTAAGCCCGTCGTCAAGACGCTGGCCTTCCCTCTGTACCTCCTCACTTTCGGCCTGTTTGCACTGGTGACCAACTCGTTGCTCTTCGCGCTGACGGGCTGGCTGTCCACGTCGCTGGGCATTCCTATGACGACGGGTGGCTTCTTGTCCTGCCTGGCAGGTGCGGTCATCACGTCGGTAGTGGCCTCCGTCGTGTCGGGGGTCCTGCATGACAAGAAGGACGCCCGCGACTGAGCTGGCTTCCCCTTTCTCGAGGCGCATCACTTGTCGGTGATGCGCCTCGTTGGTAGTGGTGGATCGTGGTCTGGGTGCGCTCGGTGAGGCCGAGCGCGTGGGTGCGGCGGGCCTCGGCGACCGCGAGTGCGCCAAGGCCCGGGTCGGACGAGGCCGTGGCTGCGCTCAGGGAACTCCTGATCTCGTCGACGTAGACGGAGGCAGAGTGTGAGCACGGGACGGGGTCGGAGACGTCGCACGTGGCTTCGTAGTCGCGGAACATGACGGTGGTGACGTTATCCCCCTGTGTGGCGTAGCCGTCGAGGCCGGGGACGATGTCGCCGGAGTTCTCGTAGGACAGGACGGGTACGTCGGCGGGGGCGATGGTGGCCGTTGGGGATCCGGCGGTGACGACTGAGACGACGTTGTAGCGGGAGCGTACGTTCGGGTTTGCGGCGAGTTGGGCGGCCATGATGCCGCCTTGGGAGTGTCCGGCGAATTCGACGGCTTCGCCCGGCGCGATGCCCGCGTCATCCATCGCCTTCTGGATGGCGTAGAGCTGGTCGGAAGCCATGCCGCCCACGCCCTGGAGGTTGGTGAGCATGTCCTGCGGGCCTTTCTTGCCAGCGCCGAAGGACTGGGTGCCGCGGATGTCGATGGTCCATGAGCGTGTCTGGGTTCCATCCTCTCCCAGTGTCACGTGCTCCTCGATGGCGATCTCGCCGTTGTCGGCGTCTCCCCCGTGCATGTCGATGATGTGTTCGATGACGTCTGCGCTGGTGGCAGCGCCCTCGTAGTGGATGTCAGGTGCAGCGTCCGGCATCGATGCCAGCGTCGTGGCCTTTCGTTCTTGAAACCTATCGGGCCATAGCCACAGTCCGATCCCGCCAGCGTGGACGCGCGTATGTCCGTCGGCTGCCTTGATTGCGACCCCGTAGCTCGGTCCGCTCCCTAGTCCGCAAGCAGTAAGTCCCAGCACCGTCAGCGCCGCCAAGCCCGAGGCCGAGGCCGTCGACGTGGAGTTGAGGTCCTGACTCACCCCAAGTCCTTCCAGAATACGCGCGACGTCCCGATGCACAGGCAAGGAATTGACGTCCAACGCGAAACGGCCGAGGTCGCGCTGGAACTGTACGCCTGACATCTCATCCTCATGCTTCCAAAACACGAGCCAGTCAATCACGGTGTTCGCCAGGTCCCTGCGGTGGGTTGCCATCGCCGGAAGCGGCATGATCGCAGTCGCCAACCCCGGAACCCCCAGTCGAGCCGCGGCGTCCTGACACAGGTGGAAACCGGCGCTCCACAGCGCGCCCGCGAAGCCACCCGTCGCCTCGAATCTGGCGAGTCCGAGGAGGCTGAACTGCGGACCGGACGCGCTGCCGGGAACGGCCTCCCACAGGGAGGCGAAACTATTTGCGTCGTCGTAGGTCAGTGCAGCATCACGCAGCTTCCACAGGAGATCATCGACAGCGGCACCCAGGTCATCCAGGGAACTCAGGGCGGTGGTGATCGCGCTGGTAACGCTGCTTGTATCGAAAGGGGCCAGGTCGACTTCCAACTGTGCGCAGGTGAGCGCTGCTTTGGATGGTCCGATTGCGAGTAGCTTCTCGTAGGTTAGCGCCGCGTGCGCGGCGTTCAGTTCGTTCACGTCAACACTGAAAGCACCGGAGGCAACCGTGACGTGACGATGAGGGTCAAAGGCCACGGTTACCGCCTCCCTAGCACGTCGCCACTGACCGCGGCTGCGGCAGAAGTCAGGACGGTGCCGTAGAAGTCTGCGAGGGCTACTGCCGTGTTGCATCCGTTCGCCACTGTGACAACGGTGCTCGCGAGGAATGCGGTGGCGTTTGCCTCAAGGGTAGGAACGGCGTCCAGCGCCGCCTGAATATCGTCGAGGACTCCCTGGGCCTGAGCCACGACCTCGTCTTTACGCAAGCGGTAGGAATCGCCTCCCGTGCCCGTCCACTGCGAGCAGGAGGACCCCGTGAGCGCGCATCGCAGAGCATCGACGAGGGCGTAGGCACTGTTAAGGGACACGGAAACGGCGGCTGTATCGATAGGCATGGGAACTCCCTTCAGCGGAAGCGGTGTTGTTACAGGACGGACGCTACGCCCGAGGCCATGGCTGGTTCTACCCGCACGGGCAGCCCTGTGGATGGCGGGCGACACGAACGCAGGCCTGTGGATAGACACCGCTCGCGGTAGCCTGTGGATAAAGCGAGGTCCCCCCCGGACGGTATCGGGCACTCCCCCGCCAGCGAACGTGAACAACCCGCCCCAGCCCCGGCCTCGTGCGTTATACACACCACGAACCGCCGAGCGGACTCAGCGTCCCGAAGACCTCGCAGTCTGGGAAGATGGGGGTATGAGCGACACGATGACACTGTTCTCCACTGCCCACGGCTATTCGGACCTGGCGGGCGGGGGTGAGCCGCTCAGCCCGCTGGACGGTCGCTATCGCGCGGTGGCCGCGCCGCTGGCGAACTACCTGTCCGAGGCGGGCCTGAACCGCGCGCGCGTGCACGTCGAAATCGAGTGGCTGATTTTCCTGCTCGACAACTCGGTCCTGCCGGGCGCCCCGACGCTGACGGACGCGGAGCGCGACTACCTGCGCGCACTGCCCCGCGATTTCGGTGCCGACCACATCAAGCGCCTGGGCGAATTCGAGGCCGTCACCCGCCACGACGTCAAGGCTGTCGAGTACCTGATCGGCGAATACCTGGAGGCCGCGGCCGGCAAGCTGGGCGAGGGCACGACGCTGCCGACCCTGCGCGAGGTCGTCCACATCTTCTGCACCTCCGAGGACATCAACAACCTGGCGTACGCGCTGACCATCAAGGCGGCGACCGAGCAGGTGTGGCTGCCGTCGATCCGCGCGCTCCTGGATCGCCTGCGCGGCCTAGCCGAGGCCGGGGCGGCCGTCCCGATGCTGGCGCACACGCATGGCCAGCCGGCGACGCCGGTGACGATCGGCAAGGAGATGGCGGTGTTCGCGCACCGCTTGTCCCGCCAGATCACGCGCGTCGAGGCCACGGAGTATCTGGGCAAGATCAACGGTGCGACGGGCACGTGGGCCGCGCACGTCGTGTCGGTGCCGGGCGCGGATTGGCCGACGCTGGCCCGCTCTTTCGTGGAAGGCTTGGGCCTGACATGGAATCCGCTGACCACGCAGATCGAGTCGCATGACTGGCAGGCCGAGCTGTACTCGGATGTGGCGCGCGCGGGCCGCATCGCCCACAACCTGGCGACGGACGCATGGACGTACATTTCGATGGATTACTTCCACCAGAACCTGGCGGCGCAGGGGTCGACGGGTTCGTCGACGATGCCGCACAAGGTCAACCCGATCCGTTTCGAGAACGCGGAGGCCAACCTGGAGGTGTCGAACGCGCTGCTGGATTCGCTGGCGTCGACGCTGGTGACCAGCCGCATGCAGCGTGACCTGACGGATTCGACGACGCAGCGCAACGTGGGTGTTGCCTTTGGTCACGCGGTGCTGGCCTACGACAACCTGGTGCGCGGCCTGGATGGCATCGAGATCAACGCGGCGCGCATGGCGCAGGATTTGGATGCGAATTGGGCGGTGCTCGGCGAGGCCGTCCAGCAGGCGATGCGCGCCGCGGCGATCGCGGGTGCGACCGGCATGGCGAACCCGTACGAGCGCCTCAAGGAGCTGACGCGCGGCCACGAGGTGGGCGAGCGCGACATGCGTGAGTTCATTGCGGGCCTGGGTCTGCCGACCGAGGTTGAGGAGCGTCTCCTGGCGTTGACCCCCGCGACCTACATCGGCCTGTCCGAGCGCCTGGCGCGCTGGGAGGCCTGAGCCTGGGCGGTTGGGGCGGCGGGTGCGCGGTTGATCCGCGCCTCGCCGCCCTTCGCCGTTTCTGCCCTGGATCGACGAGGCCGGGGCGGAGTGTTGTCAGGGCTATACAGCCAGGTGGTTGACACGACAGCCCTCGAAGTATGCGCAGAACGCTTCTCAACATCAACTCCAAGACATGCACCTCGTCACAAACTGAATCATGAGTTGCGCCCCCATACTTCTTATACTTTAATAGAAGTATACGAAGCTAAGCATCAAGACTAGCTTCAATACTCCAAGAAAGGAAACGGTCATGGCGCATCAGGAAATCGTCGTTATCCGAGTTAACGAAGTCGACGAGGATGATTGGCTTGAACGTGGACGTAAGTGGTGGAAGGCGAGTGCTGCACGAATCATCGACTGTACTGAACTACTTGTACTCGACAAGGAGGACAAGGTCAGGGCGGCTGCTCGCATCGCTGGCGTTGAGAAGGATCTAGACGAGGGAAGCGGCCGCATCTCCATTATCCCGAGTGACCTCCCAGCCAAACATGAGGAGCTGATCGGAAAGAAGATCCGGCGCCCCAATTCACGTAACCCCGTGGTGTACCTACGCGACATCGAGGTCATTAGCTGAGCCGGAACAAGAGAGCCCCCAGCAGTCCTGCTGGGGGCTCCATCACATCCACAAAAGCGGAGGCACTCTGTCCTATCGAAGGTCACGGCCTCCAGGCGGGGTCGCAGTCGGGCGCGCCATAGCGCGCGTAAAGCTCGTCGGGACGAGCAATCTCGTCTTCGAAGCCCAGCACCGCCATGTCGGCCACCGTTTCGGTCTGTGCACCGGGCACCGCCCGGGCGTCCGCCGGCGAATCCGCATCACCGCGTGCGATGAGGACGCGGGCGCGCACGCTGACCGGTGCCATTTCGGCGTTGTTCCACACCGCGCGAGTGAGCGCGTCCAGCGCCTCCGTCGCGACCTCCACATTCGCTAACTCATCCGAGGCCGGTGCAACCACGTCAATGGACACCAGGGATGGGCGACCGAAACCCTCACCAACCTCGACGTTGACGACGCGGCGCTCACCGGAACCATGTTCACCGGGGCCAACCCCGGCCTCGTCGATGAACGTCTCCGGGAAGGCGGCCTCCAGCGCGGACGAGGCCAGCTCCGCGAAGCGCTGCGTGCGCCCGGTTCCCCGCGTCGAAGCCAGGGCTCGCCACGCGATGCCGGCACCAATCGCACCCACGCCGAGCGCGCCGATCACGAGCGGCCCGGCAATCTGCGGGAGTTGACCGCGCAGGCCGGACGCGGCGGCCTTGTTCACGGGGGTCGAGACGCGCATCCAGCGGCGTACCTCGCGCAGGGGGGCGTAATGCTCGGTCATGAGCGGTCCTTTCTGATGGGAATGAGCCGGGAGAGGGCGGAGAAGGCAGAGGCGCGCCGACGCCTCGCGCGGGCGACGCGCGGTAGGCGCGGCACCGTGGTCACGTAGTCCATGGGATAGGTGGCGGCCGTGTACGCGCCGCCGCGTTCGAGCGCGGCGACCGTGTCCCACGCGGCGTCGGCGGTGGGTGTCAGGAGGTCCTGCCAGATCTCGTAGTGCATGACGCGCGTGGACTCCCCCGGGGTGGGCAGGAAATCCTGCAGCGCCGCCATCGACGAGGCCAGCCGACCCCACGGGGTCACGCGCACCTTGCGCTCGAGGAGGCGCACGGTCTCCGTGTAGGTCGAGGAGGAGTGCGCATAGTAGAGGGGGCGGGTCCGAGGCCTCACGAGGCTACGCCCGACGGTGACGCGCCGGTCGGGGGCGCGGTCGGGCGAGCCGTCGAAGCTCGGCATGACGTCCTGGTCGTGGTTGACGGCGACGATCACCACGTCGGGGCGCACGCGGATACGGCGGTTGGGGCCACCCGTGGACAGGATGCCGCCGACATCAACCCCGGCCTCGTCCGGCGGGATGGAGGCGAGCGCGGCGGCGACAATCCCACCCTGGGAGTGGCCGCAGATGAGGATGGGTTCGCGCGACCACCGCTCGCGTGGCACGCCGTCACGTTCCATGGCGGCGTGCAGGGCGCTCACGACGCCGACGCTCATCGCGCTCTCCAGGCCGAGCATGAGGCGAATGTTCGTCTCTATATCGGCTGGGTTGTTTGTTGAACGGAAGGTCATGGACTCGGTGCCAACCAGGGAGAGGAGCCAGCGGCGCGCTTCGCCCTCGCCGACGCGCGTGATCTTGACGGCGGGGCCGATGGTACGAGACCAGTAGAGTTCGTCAATGTCGGCGCACATATCGGACAGGATCGAAGGAGGATCGACGCGGCGGATCTGTGCCTCGGGGTGGCCGGGGAGCGGGTCCTGGAAGGCTGGGTCGGCCTCGGAGTCGCGCAGGAGATTCACGTGAACGGCACCGCCACGCAGCGCGCCGACTGCCGTGCCGACCGTCAGCATGCCGGTCATGAGAGCGTCGTATCCGCGCCTGGGAATGAGGGGCAGCATACGAGCCATGCGCCCGTCCTTGTCGGCACCGACCACGACGACCGCGCGTGCCCACGCGCGCCCGACGCTCGCGGTGCGCCGTGCGACGTGCGCGAGGGAGCGGATGAGGAGCGTGTCCAGGCCAGGGGTATCAAAGAAGATCTGCTGGGTTTTTTCCGAGATCGATGTGCCCATGTCGTCCGAGGCAGCGCGAGCGCGGACGCGAATTGTCTCAGGGAGCGCCGGGATTTCAGCGAGGCTGCCGACGGCGACCGTTGCCGCGAGCGCGGGCAGAACGGGGGCGACTTTGAGGCGCAGGTAGAGGCCGGGATACGCCTGGGGGACGCGGCGGATCGCACGGTAGCGTCGGCGTGAGCGTCGCTTCAAGTGCCCTCCTCATGGTCCGTCCAGGCTCCACACTACGGGGGTTGGCGAGCGCAACGCGAGGCGAGGTCGCTCGGTGAACACTCAAAGCCTCTTGACACCCATACCCCCTAGGGGTACCATTACTTCCATGAGCAACGAACACGGCTACCACGGCAACACCGAGAATCACCTCACGCGCCTGCGCCGTATCGAGGGCCAGGTACGCGGCCTACAGCGCATGATCTCGCAGGGCGAGTACTGCATCGACATCCTCACGCAGGTCTCGGCCGTCCAGTCCGCGCTCGATTCGGTCGCAGTCAACCTGCTCAAAGACCACATGAACCACTGCGTCGTCACGGCGGCGCGCGAATCAGACGAGGCCGCCCAGGCCAAAGTCGACGAGGCGGCCGCGGCCATCGCCCGCCTCATCAAGTCCTAACCCCAAGGAGAAACCATGACCACCGAGATCGATCGCACCATTGAGCTGTCCGTCGACGGCATGACCTGCGGCCACTGCGTGATGAGCGTCAGCGAAGAACTGAGCGAGATCCCCGGCGTGAAGAACGTCGACGTTATCCTTAACTCGGGCGCAACCTCCAAGGTGACCGTCCTGACCGACACTCCCCTGGACGACGCGGCGCTGAGCGACGCGGTGTCCGAGGCCGGCTTCAAGCTGGTCGGCATCTCGCGCGACTTCTGAGGATTTCCACGCCTCAACGACGAGGCCGGGGTTCCTTCCCCGGCCTCGTTTCCTTTTGCTCTTTACATACCCCCGGAGGGTACCCATGTCCACAACATCCGTAACCGTCACTACTTCCGCCAAGACCACCCCGGCCTCGGCCCCCAGCCCCCAGGTGGGCGAGAGCACCCGCGCCCACGCCGCCGACCTGCGCCGCCGCCTCATCGTCTCCGCGCCCCTGGGCATCCTCGCGATGTTCCTGTCGATGGTGCCCGCCTGGCAGTTCACCGGGTGGCAGTGGGTCGTCGCGGCCGCCTCGATCCCGGTGGTCACGTGGGGCGCGTGGCCGTTCCACCGGGCGGCGTTCGCGGCCGGCCGCCACGGGTCGACAACGATGGACACACTGGTCTCCCTCGGCGTCATCTCCTCGACGCTGTGGAGCTGGTGGGCACTCCTGTGGGGCGGTGCCGGGATGCTCGGCATGCGCATGCAGATGAGCCTGATCCCGCGCGCAGCGCACGCGGGTCATGCGGAGATCTACTTCGAGGGCGCGTGCATGATCGTCGTGTTCCTGCTGACGGGCCGCTACCTGGAGGCGCGCGCACGCTACCGCGCGGGCGACGCGCTGCGTTCGCTGCTGCGCATGGGCGCGAAGGAGGCAACGCTCGTGCGCATCGACCCCGAGACGGGCGAGCGCACGGAGAGCGTCGTGCCCGCCTCGTCCCTGCAGGTCGGCGACCTCTTCGCGGTGCGCCCGGGCGAGAAGGTGGCGACCGACGGCATCATCATCGAGGGGTCCTCCGCCCTGGACACCTCCCTCCTGACCGGCGAGTCCGTGCCCGTGGACGCGGCCCCCGGCGACGCGGTGACGGGCGCGACCGTCAACACGTGGGGATCCCTGCTGGTGCGAGCCACGCGCGTCGGCTCGGACACGACGCTCGCACAGATCGGGCGCATGGTTGCCGAGGCCCAGGCCGGCAAGGCACCCGTCCAGCGCCTCGCGGACCAGATTTCGGGCGTGTTCGTGCCCATCGTCATCCTTGTTTCTCTGCTGACCCTCGTCGGCTGGCTGCTCGCGGGCGGCAGCGTGCAGGCCGCGTTCACGGCGGCCGTCGCCGTCCTGGTCGTGGCGTGCCCGTGCGCACTCGGCCTGGCCACGCCGACCGCGATCCTCGTCGGGTCGGGACGCGCCTCGCAGCTGGGCATCCTCATCAAGAACGCGGAAATCCTCGAACAGACGCGCTCGATCGACACCATGCTCCTGGACAAGACGGGCACGGTCACCACGGGCGTCATGTCGCTTGAGTCTGTTGCAGTTCCCTCCGCGGGCGGCTCCCCTGAGGTGGACGAGGCCTCGGCCCTGTCCCTGGCCGCCTCCGTCGAGTCCCTCTCCGAGCACCCCGTCGCCCGCGCGATCACGTCGGGTGCATCCTCCCGAGGTATTTCTCTCGTCCCCGTGACCGCGTTCGCGAACCAGCCCGGACTCGGCGTCGTCGGCCTCACCGCCCGCGGCGGCGTGCTGGTCGGTCGCCCGTCGTGGCTGGCCTCCCTCGGAGTGGACGTCCCCTCTTCTCTCCTTGACGCCGTCCGTGAGGCCGAGGCCTCGGGTGCCTCCGCGGTCGTCGCGGCTCTCGCGCCGAACCTGGGTTCCGCAGCAACCTCTACCTCGGTGGCGGTCGCCACCACGCCCGAGACACCCGCATCCGTCGCACTTCCCGGCCCCGACGCGGATCTGCCCCTCGCGACGATCACCATGAGCGTGGGCGGCATGACCTGCGCGTCCTGCGTGCGCCGCGTCGAACGCAAGCTCGGCAAGCTCGACGGCGTCAAGGCCGAAGTCAACCTCGCCACCGAGTCCGCGCGCATCACGCTGACCTCCCCGCATAGCAACGAGGAACTCGAGTCCGTCGTGAACGCAGCCGGATACTCCGGCACCGTCACTTCCCGTTCCGAATCCGCGCCCGCCGACGGCGCACCCGCGTCCGGCGACAGCGCGGGTAGGGACACCGACACCCCCACCCAGCCCGGCACCACACAGGGAACGGGAGAGCGCGAGGGGGCCACGGCCTCGTCCCTGGTGATTCCCGAGCGCGTCGAAGGCCGCGCGATTGCGGCGCTCATCGTGCGCGACACGATCAAGGAGTCCTCTCCCGCTGCGATTGCTCAGCTGCGCGAACTCGGCATCGAGCCGATCCTCCTGACGGGCGACAACGAGGCGGCGGCCCGCCACGTGGCCGATCAGGTCGGGATCGAGCGCGTCATCGCGGGCGTCCTGCCCGACGGCAAGCGCGACACCGTTGCCGACCTGCAGGCCGAGGGCCGCACGGTCGCGATGGTGGGCGACGGCGTGAACGACGCGGCCGCCCTCGCGCAGGCGAGCACGAAGGGCCTGGGCATCGCGATGGGGTCGGGCACGGACGTGGCGATCGAGGTCGCTGACATGACGCTCATGAACTCGTCGCTGACCTCGGCGGCGACCGCGATCCGAGTGTCGCGCCGGACGCTGCGCATCATCAAGGAGAACCTGTTCTGGGCATTCTTCTACAACGTGTTGATGGTGCCGCTCGCTATCGCGGGCCTGCTCTCCCCCATGCTGGCAAGCGCCGCGATGGCCTGCTCGTCGGTGTTCGTGGTCCTCAACTCGCTGCGGCTGCGCACAGCAAAGTAGGAGCGATCACACCGGTGAGAATTCGACTCCCATTGCTGCTGCCGACCTTGGCCGGATGCAGCAATGGGACTCACCAGCGAGCAAGAGCGTCGGCTAGACTCCGGCTCGACACGTCACGCACACGTTGCACGCACTGTATCTCGCCTGCGCGACGTGTTCGACTGACTGATGAAGCCGACAGAGCAACCGCGTCTTGTTCTCAGTACGCAATACACCCGATGCGGGGCGCTACACCCGATGCGGGGCGCTACACCCGATGCGGGGCGCTACACCCGATGCGGGGCGCTACACCCGATGCGGGGCGCTACACCCGATGCGGGGCGCTACACCCGATCAGAAGAGGTGCAATGCCCACGGATCGGGTGCAGCGCCCAACGCAACAAGCATTTTCTCGGACGCGCACTACCCACCTAATTCCGCATCGGCACACCTGCCGCCCTCGCCTTGGACAGCTACTCACTATGGGCCTAACTGCCACTCTCTAGCCGTAGCCATACACGACACCTTCACCGGCAAATTGCAGACACGACTCTTCGTATTATACCAACGATTGATTCATCGGCTGAGCTTTTGACAACTTTCCCACTTCGCCGATACGGTGACATTGTTTGACAAAAGTCAAGCTAACTAGATCGAAAGAGGAAGAAATGCAAGAGAAAATCCCACCGATGGCAGAGCGAGCACTGGCCGTGTCCAATTGGCTCATGGAGGCGCGAGAGGAAGAGACGTCCACGGAATACCTAACAGCCTATTCAATTCTCAACACCTACAACAACGAAGTTCAGGCCATTCTCGATCCAGACGAGGACTTCGAACGAAATGACGACGGAACCCTAATCGTCTCTGACCGCGCTATGACCGACGTTCTCTACGCATATATCAACAAGCAACTAGCCTTCGGCAGCAGATGACAGCGACAGGGCGTTGAAATCCAGCGCGCTTGCATACGCCATACTGCAGCCGTAGTAGGAATCAATGAAATAGTGCCGCGCAGCCGGAGTTTCCGGCTGCGCGGCACTGCGCGTATTACGAAGTGCGACGCGCGACGCGGAAGCCCTGCGCGGAGTAGATGGTCTCGTAGGTGTGGCCGGGGTGAGCGGCACTGGCCCAGGACTCGGCGTCAACCTCGGCACCGCCCCATGCGTAGGACTGCCGGTCGACGACAACATACTCGGGCGGGGTATCCATGCCGACGGTCGTGCCCACCCAGTAGACGTCGCGCCCGGGCACGAGCCGCGCGAGCAGCGTCGTGTCGCTCTCGACGCTGGTCCCCGCGGGCACGACGTTGAGCGCGCCCTGGGCTGCCGCCATGCGCGGGCTTTCCGCGAGAGTCGGCAGCTTCCACAGGGGCAGGAACGAGGCCGTAAGCGCCAGGGACACGGCGGGCACGCACGCGGCCGCCCACGCGGCCGCACGGCGATACTTCTCGAACGAGGCCCGGGCCGGTTCCTCCGGGTCCGCCCCGCCCCGCTCGGGCTGAATCCACCGGCTGACGACGTCCAGCAGGGCGCACGCTGCAATGGGGACCAGCACCGCGTTGTAGTGCCAGTAGTTCCACTGGTAATAGGCGTTCACCGAGCCCGCGAAGCGCCACGCGAGGGTCGGTAGGACTAGGGCAAACCACGGGGAGCGCAGCCCGACAATACCGGCTCCGGCCACCAGAATCAGCAGCGTCTTAATCTTGACGGGCGGGGTCGTGAGGATCTCCCACACGGAGGGGATCTGGTGCACGGCAGCCTTGCTGGCCATCGTCGTGCCCGCCCCCGTCGCGGATCCGTCCAGCGAATAGGCCCAGGTACCTGCCGGGTTCACGGCGGGCAGCAGCACCTTCACTGTCACGATAAACGCGATAATACCGAACAGTGCGTACGCCAGGGACACGAGTATCCCGGAACGATCCTCACCCCTCCTACACCACGCGAGCGCCAAGCCAGCGACGAAGACGGTCAGCCCCAGGTCCTCCTTGACGAGGATAACCGGTGCCAACCACGCCATGCAGGCACCCCACCGCCGCTCGACGAAAGCAACGCCTGCGACGGCCAACAGCGGGACGGCCACACAGACCTCGTGAAACTGGGCACCGACCGCGCCCTGCAGACCCCACCCCAGCCCGTACGTCAGACCAACGAGCACGGCGCCACCGCGCCCGAAGAGCCGCTGCGCCAGACGCGCAATCGGCAGACCGACGCCGCAATCAACAGGTCCTGGACGACCAGGAGAGTGAGCGCCGACGGGAAGAAACGATAGATCGGCCCGAGCAGGGCCAGGATCGGATGGAAGTGATCCCCCAGCAGGTTGTAGCCCGGGGCCTTGATCGGAACGATGGGAGCCTCGAAGCGCGAGTACCCCTGAACGGCCTCGGCGAAAATTGCCAGATCCCACGAGGGGTCAGAGAGCGTGCGCCACTGCGCCAACGAAAAACAGATGTAGAGGGTGCCGACCGTGCAGGCGAGCGCGGCGGGAAGCCACCACGCCGAAGCGACGCGCGCGACGTCCGACCGATCCGGGAGCCTCACCCGACCATCTCCGAGCGGCGAGGCGAGGCCTCGACATCGTCGGCGAACTCGCGGGACGAGGCCGGGGCCGGGTAAGGCACACCGATGCCCTGCTCGTGGTCGGCGCGCCGCTTCGAGCGGGCGTCGGAGTGGAAGACCTGGCTGGCGGAGGTACGCAAGGCGTCGAACATGCGCGCCGGGCGATTCAAGGAGCCGAGGGAACGGTCCGCGCCCGAGTGCGCGAAGTTGCAGGGGACCTCCATGACGGACAGTCCCGCGCGCAGCACGCTGATGGTCATCGCAGCTTCGAGGGCGTAGCGGCCAGCGAAAGGCATGGCCGCGTCAATAGCCTCGCGCGTCAGGCAGCGCTGGTAGCTCAGCGGGTAGTGGCAGTACCAGCCTGTCTTGCGGCGAATGAGTCGACGCATGACGGCCGGGCCGTAGCCGGAGTATTCACGCCCGGTGGCAGGCACCGCGATGCTCATGTCCACCTCGCGGGAGACAACGGCCTCGACGAGGGCGGTGGCTTCGACGGCGGACTCACCCAGGTCGGGCGAGAGCAGCAGGATGTGGCGGGGTGGGCCGTCGGGACGATCCCGCATGGCGGCGACTTTTACGCCCGTCTCGATGGCCGAGGCGCGCCCCCGTTCAACGGAGTGGCGCACGACGACGGCACCTGCGGCCCGGGCTGCGCGTCCCGTGTCGTCCGTCGACCCATCGTCGACGACAATGAGAAGGTCAACGCCGGGTATAGCGCGGCATGCGCGCACGGTGGCCGCAACGGCACGGCCGACGTTGTGCGCAGCGATGACTGCAGCGACACGCTGCGGGTGGGAACTTCGGGATCCGCTGGCATAGTTCACACGACATAGTTTACGGGTAGTGGGACGCGATTGCGTCCCACTACCCGTAATGTGAGCGACAAGCCTGCCTAAACGGCGGGTAAAAGTATGCTCAGCGGATCGTCACCGCACGGGACACGAGGCCCTGGCGCGCGCGGCGTTCCTTGTCATCCAGACGCTCGGTGTTGGTAAGCGCCTCGGCCAAAGCCTTGGCGAAGACCTGCGTGCCGGGCGCGACGTCGGAGGCGCTGGCACCCTCGGGCAGTTCGAAGACCGGGACGATGAGGCCGCACGCACGGAAGGAACCCACGTAGCGCGAACCCTCACCAACGTTAGCCTCGCCGCGCGCAGCCAGGCGAGCCAGCGCATCGAAGAGCTTGGTCTCGTCGTTGTCCGTCAGGAAACGCACGAAGTTACGGTTCATCTCGCACCAGTACGCGCCGGGGACGCCGGGCACGGGTTCGGTCGGGATGATCTCATCGCGGTTCTGTTCAAGGGCGCGACGCGTCTGCTCATCGATCTCCTCAGCCGGGTCGAACCAAAAAGAGAAGTCCTCCTCGAGCTTCATGTCCGTGAAGCTGTCGGCGTCGACGATGTCCTGGAGGCGCTCGGACGGCTCGCGCACGTCGATCGAGATGACGCCCTCGTCGCCCGCTTCCTTCGCGGCGATGGCCGCGAGCAGCGCGGCACCCGCGTCATGGCTGAGGTCCGCGGAGTTCGAGCGGGTCTGTAGCGCGACAAGGATGCGCCCGTCAGGGCGCACCATCGCGGGCTGCCCCTCTGGCAGGAGGGTGACGAAGTCGAATTCGACGGCACCGTGGTCGGCGTTGGTGCGTGCGGTCAGTGTGGCCGCCGGGATGAGCTCGCGCATGGCGACCAGCTCAATCTCCTTCGGCAGGCCCTCGTAGGGGCGCGCGACGAAGGGGATCGGCGGACGATATGCCTTGAGCTTGGCGGGATCGGTGACCTTCTTACGGCGGCTAGCTTTACCCATGGGTGTAATCGTAGCGGGTTTCGTTCAATCGACGAGGTCAGGGCTAGGCGAGCCGGTCCAGCACAGGCCTCGTCATTGTCCCCGGGCGATGACCTCCACGCCGGGCAGGGCAGCGCGATAGGCGTCGAGGAAGCGCTCGTACCCGGCCACGCCCTCGGGGGTGGGTTCCAGGGTGGAGACCGAGGCCTCGGCGAAGACCCGCTCGGAGAGGTACTCCGGCAGGGCGGGAGTCGCCGCATTCCCAGCCAGGACAGCGCGGTAACGCGCGAGGACGGCGATGCCCCACGCGCCGCCCTCGCCTGCGGTGTCGCCGACGGACACGGGGATATTCAGCGAGTCGGCGAGGATCTGCTGGGCAACGCCCGGAGTCTTGAAGAGTCCGCCGTGCGCGAAGAGCGAATCGAGGCCGACCCCCTCCTCGCGGAGGATATCGACGCCGATGCGCACGGCCGCGAAGATGCTCATGAGCTGGGCGTGCACCGCGTTCGCGAGGGTCACGCGGGCCTCAGCCGTGTGCGTGAACACGGGCTGGGCGGTCTCCTGTCCAACAATCGGTTCGGCGGACAGGGTGTTGTAGGCCATGACGCCGCCCGCGTCGGCCTCGCCTGTGAGCGCGTGGTTGTAGAGGGTGTCGTAGATCGCGGGGACGCTCACGTCAGCTCCGATGAGGCGCGCAAAGTCCGCGAACCAGCCCACCCACGCGTCGAGCTCGGACGCGCCATTGTTTGAATGGACCATCGCGACGGGCGAGCCATCCGGCGTGGTCACCATGTCAATCTCGGTGTGCAGCTCGGTGAGGGAACGCTCAATAACGGCCATCAGGAAAACGGACGTTCCGCACGAAATATTGCCCGTGCGCTGCGCGATCGCGTTCGTCGCGATCATGCCTGTGCCCGCGTCGCCCTCCGGCGGACACAGCACGATTCCGGGCTGGAGTATGCCGGTCGGGTCGATGAGCGCGGCACCTTCGGGGGTCAGCGCACCCGCGTCCTCGCCCGCACTCAGCACGGTCGGAAGCACGTCGCGCAAGCGCCACGGGACCCGGTTCTCAACCAGGGCCTCGTACTGATCGAGGTAGGACTCCACGTATGTGCCCGTGGTCGAGTCAACCGGGAACATGCCGGAGGCGTCGCCGATGCCCAGGACATGGCGGCCCGTCAGCTGATGGTGCACCCAGCCGCCGAGCGTCGTCAGGCGAGCGACGCGCGGCGCGTGCTCCTCAGAGTCGAGGACCGCCTGATGCAGGTGGGCAATCGACCAGCGCAGGGGAATGTTGAATCCAAAGAGGTGAGTCAGTTCGTCGGCGGCGCGGCCCGTATTCGTATTGCGCCACGTGCGGAAGGGCGCGAGCAGATGATCGTCGGCATCGAAGGCAAGGTAGCCGTGCATCATGCCCGAGATGCCGATCGAGCCGTAGGAGGTGGGGGTGACACCGTAGCGCTCGCGAACGTCGGCGACCAGGGAGGCATAGGCGGAGCGCAGGCCCACCACGACCTCGTCAAGGGTGTAGGACCACAGGCCGTCCTCCAGGTGGTTCTCCCAGGCGTGCCCGCCGGTGGCGAGCACCTCGTGGTCGGGGCCGATCAGGACGGCTTTGATGCGGGTCGAACCGAATTCGATGCCGAGCGAAGTGTCGGCGGCGGCGATGGCGGCGCGGGGGTCGGTGCTCATGTGTGCTCCTTGGGTCTTCATTGACGAGGCCGTGGCCCGGAATGCGCTAACGGTAACACTTTCGCGAACGCCCCGGCGAGGACCTGCGGCCATTTATCGAACACTCTGCACGATATATGCGGAATTATGGCTTATTAACAACCTTGTTACCCCATCAGCCCGATTCTCCCGCCCGCCCACCTTCCTCTCACATGTCCCCTTCCAGCTGACGGCTCGGGGGAGTAGACTACGCGTAGTCACTATTCAGGAGGACGCATGTCTACAGCACGTGTTGCACGCTCCGTCAAGCTCGATCCTGAGATCGACGCCCGACTCACGGCCCTTGCGCAGCGGACGGGACGAACGAAATCGTTCTACATGAATCGTGCCATCGAGTCAGCGCTCGAGGAGATCGAGCTGGCCTACTCACTGCAGGCAGACCTCGAAGATATCCGCAGTGGACGCGCAACATCGGTGAGCCTTGACGAGGCGGTGAAGACCCTTGGCCTGGAGGGCTGAGCTATCACCGCGCGCAATGAAACAGCTCAGCAAGCTCGATAAGCCGACCGCGAGACGCATCATCGACTATCTCCGCGAAACCGCGAGTGGCGTGGATCCCCGCTCGCGAGGCAAGGGACTGACCGGCAACCTCGCAGGATTTTGGCGATACCGTGTTGGCAACTATCGGATCATTGCATCCATCGAAGATGATGAGCTATTGATCCTCGCCATCAACATCGATCACAGGTCTCGGATCTACCGCTGACCTACTGAGCGCCGAAGCCCTCGATGAAGAGTTCACGGGTGCGGTCGATGACGGACAGTTCCTTCTCACTGAGCGGCTTGATGGCGCTGCGCTCTATAAAGGTCAGGACGACCGATGCGTAGACCTCCGAGGCCAGGGGAAGCACGTCATCATCGATGCGTCCGCGCGCCCAATCGGCAAATACCGAACGACATGTTTGGCGGAGACGCTCGTGCAGGTCACCCTCTCCCCCGACACGAATGGCGAGCAGGGTCGTCAGGGCGCGCCCGTTGCGCGCGTAGATGTCGGCCAGGTGACGCGCGACCGCCCGAGAGTCACCGCCCTCCCCAAACCACAAGCCCTCGAGCGCGGGAGTAATGTCCTCAAGGAGGAAGGACACCACCTCGGCCAGAAGGGCATCCTTGCCGGTGTAATGGTCATAGAAGGTCGTGCGCGAGACCATCGACACACGGCAGATATCGGCGACGCTCACGTGCTCGTAGGGCTTGGCCTCGCACGCCTTCACGAGGCCGGAGCGGATCGCGCGGCGAGTCTTGCGAATGCGCAGGTCCAGGTTCTTCTCGGCGTCCCGCCCATGCTTGTCCAGGTTTCGCAGATACATGATGCTCCCATCATTTTCCTTGAGTCTGTGAGCTTACCCTACTCTTCTCGAAGTATGCGTCCGGTAATGGACACTTCATTCGATATTGTCTGCTCCCGACCGTTGTCCCAGTACGTAGCCTCGAGGCATGTTCACTCACTACACGGGCAACCGGCAATTCGATCTCCAGCTCAATCGGACCTTCGCGCCCCTGCTTGATCGCGAGGGCATCGCACGCATCGCCGACACTGCGCTCCCTCGCATTCGCTCGACGAAGGACATCACGGCACTTGCCCACTCGCTCGCGCAGCGCTTCGATGCCGAAGGCGACGCGGAGGCCGCGTGGCGCCTACACGAGCTGGCAGCCTTCTACGTCTCCACCTCCGACCCCCGCAAGCACCGCGCCATCGACGCCATGTCGGCCGCATTCGACGAGGCGCGCCACGGCCTCGCCCTCACCCGTCACGCGATCCCCTACCGGGATGGCGAACTCACCGCGATGCGCTGGGAGGCAGACCCGGACGCCCGCGCGCAGGCCCCGTCGGGCACACCGCACACACTTGTCATGATGAACGGATTCGACGGGTATGCGGAGGAGATCATTGACTTCGCGTCCTACTTCCCCACCCGTCCATTCGACATCATCGCGTTCGATGGGCCGGGGCAGGGACACGCGGCGCTGGCGGGTATGACGCTCGAGCCAGAGTGGGAGCGCCCGACGAACGCGGTGTTGGACTACTTCGGCGTGGAGAGCGCGGCCGCGCTCGGCGTGTCCTTCGGCGGCTACCTCGTTATGCGCGCGGCCGCCCACTGCCCGCGCATCAGCCACGTGATCGCCTTCGACATGATGTATCGGCTCCTGGACGGCCTGACGCTGCCACTGCCTCGTCCTCTGCGCCCCTTCGCCGAGGCCGTGGTCGGTCACGCTCGTCCCGCATGGCTCATCGACGCGGCGCTGCGCATCGCGCCGAGGTTCAGCGCGGACCTGGCGTGGAAGCTACAGCAGGCCAGACACCTCACGGGCCTGAGCAAACCGAGCAAGGTGCTGCACGCCTTCGGCGACTACACGATGAAACCCCTCGAGGGCCTGATCCATCAGCCGTGCCTGGTCCTAGCCGGCGACGCGGATCAGTACGTGCCCTTCGAGCGCCTGGCAGACGTGCGGCGGGTCCTGGCAAACGCGGCGTCCCTGGACGTGCGCATCTTCCACGAAGCCGAGGACCCAGACATGGCACAGCACTGCCAGATTGGGGACCTGAACCGCGCCTTCACGATCATGGGCGACTGGCTGCAGGCACCACATCATGCACGTTAACCCTCTATTGCGCACCTTAACCCGCTATTACGCGTGTGGGCAGGGCTGCCCACGTGCGAATTAGCGGGCCCACGTGCGAATTAGCGGGCCCACGTGCGAAAAACATGGGCACGTACTGACGCGCGCTTGCAACCATCGAAAAATGCTAGCAATCACCGCTCAGCGGGCCGCAACCCCGCAACGGCGCATGATCGCGTGCATGACGGCGGCGGCACCGTCGTTTTCGACGGCCGCCGTCACGTGATCGGCATGGGAGCGCACCTCGTCGGAGGCACCCCCCATCGCGACGCCGAAGGCCGCCCACTCGATCATCGCGATGTCGTTCGTACCGTCCCCGACAGCGACAGTCCCCGCCGCGGGAACGCCCAGTCGCGCCCGCAGTGACTCCAGGCCAGTTGCCTTGGTCACGCCGAGCGGCTCAATATCCGCCCAGGACGTCCACCCGACGAACACCTCGTGGGTGCGTGAGACGTCCAGGGAGGACAAAACGGAGTCAAACACATCGCGATCCATGTCCGCGGCGCGTACGACGATCTTCGGGGTCGGCGTGGAGGCCAGCTCCTCCATCGACACGATGCGATGCTCGCTGCCCTCAATCTCATTGTTCGGGAAGGGAGCAGACAGCAGAATGTCGGGATGCGGCATCGACGCGAACACGACACCCGGAATGGCGGAGGCAATCTCCTCCAGGCATGAACCGGGCACGAAGGTGCGCTCCTCGACGATCTCGCATTGCCCACCGCTCACTCGCACGAGGGTCGCGCCGTTATTGCACAGCGCCCACCCATCCGTAAAGCCCAAGGCATCGAGGATCGGGGTAACGCCTTCGAGCGCGCGGCCCGACGCGATGAGCACGTGAGCGCCCGCGGCAGCGAGGCCGTGGATCCCTTCGAGGACGCGCGGCGTCGCCCCCGCGGGGGTCAGGATCGTGCCGTCGATGTCGAGCGCGACCAGGACCTGGCCCGCCGACGTCGGAAAGTCGGCGGGCAAGGCGGCCGAGGCCTCGTCGAGGAGATCCTCGAAGGGGCGGGCAACTTCCCCGGAGGAGGGGGACCGTCAGGAAGCGCTCTTGGCTCATCGAGCGAGGGGGGTCAGGACGTCGAGTCCACCCAGGTAGGGGCGCAGCGCTGCCGGAACGTACACGGATCCGTCCGCCTGCTGGTGATTCTCGAGGAAGGCGACGATCCAGCGGGTCGTGGCCAGCGTGCCGTTGAGCGTGGCGACCGCGGCCATGCCGTCCTCCCGGCGTTCGCGAATGCCGAGGCGGCGCGCCTGGAACGTCGTGCAGTTTGAGGTTGAGGTGACCTCCATGTAGCGCTGCTGGGTGGGCAGCCAGGCCTCGCAGTCGAACTTGCGGGCGGCGGAGGTGCCCAGGTCGCCGGCGGCCGTGTCGATGACGCGGTAGGGCAGCTCGACCTTGGCGAGCATCTCCTCTTCCCACGCGAGGAAGCGCTGGTGCTCTTCGGCGGCGTCCTCGGGGCGGCAGTAGCTGAACATCTCAGCCTTGTTGAACTGGTGGACGCGGATGATGCCGCGCGTGTCCTTGCCCGCGGAGCCGGCCTCGCGGCGGTAGCAGGTGGACCAGCCCATGTAGCGCTTGGGACCGGCGCTCAGGTCAAGGATCTCGTCGGCGTGGTAGCCGGCGAGGGCCACCTCGGACGTGCCCGTCAGGTACAGGTCGTCGGCGGGCAGGTAGTAGATCTCGTCGGAGTGCTCGTTGAGGAAGCCCGTGCCGCCCATGATCTGCGGGGTAACCAGGGTCGGGGTCATCATCGGCACGAAGCCGTTCGCGAGCGCCTGGTCCATGGCCATCGTCATGATGGCCAGCTCGAGGCGGGCACCGATGCCCTTGAGGTAGTAGAAGCGCGCGCCGGAGACCTTCGCGCCGCGCTTGGTGTCGATCGCGTCCAGGCCCTCGCCGAGCGCGAGGTGATCCTGGGGTTCAAAGCCCTCGGCGGCGAAGTCGCGGGGGGCGGGGCCTTCGTGGCGCAGAACCACGAAGTCGTCCTCGCCGCCAACGGGCACGCCATCGAGAACGAGGTTGGGCAGGAGGCGCGCGAGGCGGTCAGCCTCGGCGTCGGCGGCGTTCGCGGCGGCCTCGGCGACCTTCACCTGCTCAGCGAGTTCCTTGGCCTTGGCCAGAATCGCGGGACGCTCCTCTTTGGAGGCGCGACCCACGGACTTGGAGACCTCCTTTTGGGTGGCGCGCAGCGTCTCGAAGGCCTGCAGGGCCTCGCGGCGGGCGGCGTCGGCCGCGATGATTTCATCGACGAGGCCGGGGTTGGCTCCGCGGGCACGCTGGGAGGCGCGGGCGGGTTCGGGGTTTTCACGCAGGGCACGCACATCAATCATGGAACCATCCTATGCCAGGTGGCCCGGCTCTGTCCCCCACCGTGCCGGATGCCAAATCCGCAGCAGAGACCAGAGTTATGCACCAACCATCCGATCAATTCAACAGAAATACCAAAAGTTATCCACCTCTTGTGAATAACTGTGTGTATAACGATGAGCATCGTTGCACAACAGCTGGTCATAGCCACTATGGGGCACAACGAAAAGAGCTTTCACAGCCTGTCCACAACCCCTTAATCCACAGGCAGACTAAGATGTGCACATGGACGCTACACCGTGGATACTCGCAGCCGCTGCAGGAGCCGGAGCAATCGGCGTCGCGCGCGCTGTCACGGCGCTCACCAGACGTCATCGCAGACGGCAGGCACTTTCCATCCCGGCAACGGCGGACGACCCGGAGCGCGGCAGGCCTCGTCCGTGGATCATCATGAACCCCTCGAAGCACGACGATCCACAGGCTTTCAAGGACCTCATTAACCGCAAGGCCAAGGAGCTTGGCATCGACCACGTGCACTGGCGCGAGACCACACGCGAGGACCCCGGCACCGGGCAGGCCGTGCATGCCCTCAAGGAAGGCGCATCCATCGTCATCGCCGCAGGCGGAGACGGGACCGTGCGCGCGGTCGCGGCCGGCATGGCCGGATCGGGCGTACGCATGGGCATCATCCCCGTCGGCACCGGCAACGTCCTGGCGGGCAACCTCTCCATTCCCGATGACCCCGCACACGCACTCGCTGTCGCTCTAGACGCCAACCACAGGCCCGTGGACTTGGCGTGGGTGCGCGTCGAAGACACCACCGAACCCTCAGCACTTCCCGCCGAAGGCGCACTGCGCGACGCTGCCCGCCGAGCCGCCCACCGCACTGAGGATGAGGAACGCGAACCCGCCACGGCCTCGTCCATCGAGCCACGCACCGACGAGTACGCCTGCCTCGTCATCGCAGGCATGGGCTACGACGGCGCGACGATGGCAGATACGGATCCCGAGCTAAAGAAGCGCATCGGGTGGATCGCCTACGTGTGGGCGGGACTGGGCGCGATGGGCGTGCCGCGCATGAAGGCGCGCCTGATGCTGCGATCCCCCATCGCCACCGCGCCCGACCCGCTGGGCGTGAGCGACCAGCTGTCCGGGCGGACCGTCGACGAGGCCGCAGCCCCCTCCAGTCGTCAAGATTCTCCACGTTCGTCGGCGGATGAAGTCACGCGCATCGAGGCACGCTCGGTCATGTTTGCGAACGCCGGTGAATTGAAACTACTGGTCCTCGCTCCCGACGCGAACCTGTCGGACGGACTGATCGACGTCATCGCGGTCGACGCGCACGTCGGCCTGCTCGGCTGGGCGGATGTCACGTGGAAGATGCTGGGTCAGTTGATTGGTCTGCGCCCCATTAACCTGCCCGTGTCGACGGGCACGGTCGCATTCCGCCAGGCGAAAGGCGCGTCCGTGACGGCCACCGAACCGCAGGTGTGCCAGGTGGACGGCGACGCCATCGGCTTGGCCCGCACGATGCACGTGCGCATGCAGGCCGGCGCACTGGACATGGCCGTGCCCGCCGAGCGCACGTGGATGGAGCTGCTACCCAGCTGACCCACTCCGTGATACAGCGCGCCCCAACCCGAATCCGTGCGCGTGTCGCCACTGACCCACATTTGAGCTTGTGGCTAAGTGGTGCAGACCTGCTTCATGCGCGCCCGGAATCGCCGGGATGCGGGAGGTCAGGCCAGCGGCCAAGAGGGAGCAGAGCCGCCCGCCTTGCCCGTGCCGTCGCCGCCGCGCAGCAGATCCGCGACCCACGCGCGACCCGCACGGAACGCCTCGTCCGTCGTCCCGGGGACAACGGCTGCACGCACGCCGTCGACGCGCGGGTAGGACCCCATGAAACGGACCTCCGGCGAGTAGCGGTGCAGGCCGACGAGGGCCGCCTGGACGCGTTCCTCGCGGATGTGCCCAACGATGTCGATACTGAACGTGTAGTTGCCGAGGCCGTCGCCGCTCGGACGGGACTCGATGCGCGAGAGGTCGACGCCGCGCGCCGAGAACTGCTCGAGGAGGGTCAGCAGAGCGCCCGATTCGTTGACGGGCAGGGCCACCTGGATGGTCGTCTTGTCCGCGCCGGTGGGCGGGGGCACCGCGCCCGGACGCGCAACCAACACGAAGCGCGTGATCGCACCCGGGTTATCGGCCACGTCCTGGTAGAGTGCCTCGAGGCCGTAGGTGCTCACGGACACCGCGTTGCACAGGGCAGCGTCGAAGGAGGCGTCACCGTCGGAGAGGAGCTCGGCGGCCGCCGCCGTCGAGGTCGCAGGCACGTGGATCGCGCCCGGGAAGGTACTCTCGACCCAGCCACGGCACTGCGCCCACGCGTGCGGATGCGTGCCGATGCGGCGGACGTCTTCAGCGCGCGTGCCCGGCAGGACTGCGAGCTGGAACACCACGTGAACGTGCATTTCGGCGACGATCACGAGGGGATCGCCGTGCGAGAGGGAGTCGAGGGTCGCGTTCACGCCGCCCTCGATGGAGTTTTCGATCGGGACGACGGCGCGGTCGGCCTCGCCGCGGCGCACAGCCGCAAGCGCCTGCGGGGCGCTCGTCATCGGCAGGAGGACGGCACCGGCGGGCGCGACCTGGTGGACGGCCTGTTCGGTAAAAGTACCGAAGGGTCCGAGGAACGCGATGCGGAGCTTGTCACCAAGGGGCGCGGGGCCGGGAATGTTCGTCGTCATAGCGTCAAGGGTATCGACACGCGACGGAGGTGAGCGCACTCAGTCCCAGCTCAGGGGCGCATTGTGGCCTACTCGTCGCCGGACCGGTGTTCCTCCGGCTCATCGGCACCCGGCTGGGTGGAGCGGATCCCGTCCGCGAAGGCCTGACTGCCTCCGCCGGGGTTGACGTAGCCGCATGCGGTGATCTTCCACAGCTTCGCGGTACCGCCCGCGTCAACCAGCTCAAAGCCCTTGGACGTGTCGACGCCATAGAAACCGGGGTTGCGGCTCGAGCGCAAGAAGTTGTAGTAGCTACCGTCTTCTTCCTCGTAGAAGTGTGTGATGCCGAGGTTGCGGACAACCTCGCAGACCTCGGGATCGGTCGTGATGTCACGGAAGTGCTGAGTAAGGACCTTCTGCGAGGCCCCATCGCCGTTGACCGTGCTGAGCTGGGGGAAGACGGCCTTGCGGCCGCCCAGCATCTCTGAGTAGGCGGCGCCCGCGATGGGGTCGCCGACGATGAGGGCGTCGGGCGCGGTCGTGTACTGCATGCGGCGCAGCATGGCGAGTTCACCCTTGACAGCCATGCCGGGCTTGCCCAGGCGCGTCGGGTCGTACACGTAGGCGACGGCGGAGTCACGGGCGTCAATCGCGCCGAGGCCGGACAGGAGGACGACGAGCGAGAGGATACCCACCTGGATCGGCCAGCGGGGTGCCTCGACACCATCCTCGACGTCGTCCTCGATGCCGCGCTCGGCCAGGATGCGACGCAAAGAAACTGTCCATGCCGCGTGAATGCCGTGGACGATAGCCGCGACGCCAACGGCCATGAGGACGGCCAGCGCGATGTCCTCGACGCCCATAATGCGCCGCCCGTCCTTGTACCAGGGGGCGAGCAGGAAGGTGCGCAGCGCGGAGTCGGGGGCGTAGGCGAGCCCGGTGAGGACGGCGAGAATCAGGTAGGAGACGAGAGGCCAGGCCGGCATCGGAGCGGCTTCCTTGCGATCCATCAGTCGGATAGTCTCGATCTCGCGACCGTCGATGTCCAGACGGGCCTCGTCGGCCAGGTCATCGACCGGGTCGGGGCGTCGCAGCAACGTGTGGAGGCGAGCGGTGACGACGATACCTGCGACGAGGAGAATCACCTGGATGAGCGTCCACCACGTCGTGCTCGTCGTCTGCGCGAACGGCGGGTAGGGCAGGAGTCCATGTGAGAAGGCTTCGCCCCAGCCACTGCCTCGACGCGGGTAGCGGCCCATCGCTTGGATCTTCGGTGAGGCGAGCGCGATCAGGGGCAGGGCGAGGACAGCGAGGCCGACGCCAACCCACAGGATGGCGGTGAGCTGGCCTCGGCCCTCACGCGCCAGCGCAGAGCGCGCGAAAAAGACGATGGAAGACAGAAGGGGCGCGGCAAGGAAAGCCAGGAGGGAGAAGGCAGCGCTGGGGTGCGAACCGACGAGGCCGAGGCAGCCTACGAGGAGGAAGAGAACCTGGGGGATGCGGCGGATCAAAGACCGGATACCGTCCCCGAAACGCAGGTCTGCGGCCGCGCGCCGACCAGCGACGATGAAGACCGCAGCGAGGCCGGGGACCAGCACCGTGCCCGTCGAGTTGGGCCACTGGTTATACATGGTCAGCGCGTCAGCCGGCATGTTGTGCAGCATGCCGCCGATGATCGGAGTCGCAAGGAGGGCCGTGCGCGAACCCGTTAGTACGGACACCAGAGCCGCCAGGCCGATCACCCACACGGCCATGAGGGCCAGGGAGGACACGTTGGAAGCCTGGACAACCGAGTCGTAGCGGGCGAAGAGCGCGACGAACGCGTGCCAGCCCGTCGGGTAGTAGACGCGCCGCCCACCGTAGAGTTCATGGAGACCACCGAAAGGGCTGGCATCCTTGCCGTAGAGGATCGCGTGAACGCCATTCTGATGGAACGTCGGGTCCCACTGCTGGACAGGGTTCGCGGGATCTGCAACCGACAGCAGCGGCCAGGCAGCCAGGAGGAAACCCACGAGGATCGTGCCCCACGTCGCCGCGCGGATTGCCGCCTGACGTCCGCCGATCGGCACGCGCACACCGATGGCCTCGCGGAAAGGCACCCCGTTGAGGGCAAACCCGCCGTTAACTCGGTGAAAGTAGCTGAGGCCCCACGCGACCGCACCGCCGACGGTGCTCATGCCGAGGACCGGCATGACCGTGGAAGCCTCCCACGGGATCTCGAGCGCCGGATAGAGGACCGTCAGGACAGTGATCAGGCCAAAGGTGAACGCCGGTGCCGCCCCGATTGCGACGAGCGACGAGCGCACCCCCGCGCGCAGCCACATGAACCCCGGCAGCACCAGGGCGACCATCATGGCCAACAGGGTCGGAACCAGCATCCACCAGGCCAGCACGTGTTACTCCTTCTCAGCAGAAGACCGACGCTTGCCGATCATCTCAATGATGACGGGCAGGACCGACGCGAGGATGATGACACCCAGGATGAGCGTCAGGTTGTCGTGCACGAAAGGCACGTTGCCCAGGAGCGAGCCAACCAGGATGAAGCCAGCACCCCAGAAGACGGAACCCAGCGTGTTAAATACCAGGAATTTCGAATAGGGGTAGCGGGCCATGCCCGCGGCGATCGGAATGAAGGTGCGCACGAAGGGAATGAAACGACCGATGACGAGCGAGCGTCCGCCGTAGTTTGTGAAGTAATGCTCAGCCTTCTCCAAGTGCTCGGTCTTCAGGATCCGCGCGTCCGGCTTGAAGAAGCGGCGACCCCACTTCGCGCCCAGGAAGTAGCCGATCTGCGCGCCAATGAAGGCGGCGACGACGACCATGGCAATGAGAGTGGGCAGATGCAGACCAAGGCGGTCGTGCAGCAAGCCGGCAGTAAACAGCAGGGACTCGCCTGGAAGAACCGGGAAAAGAACGCCGGACTCGATAAGAACGATGAGCATCGTTCCCCACAGGACCCACGGCCCCATGGCAACAAGAAGTGTCTCAGGATTCTTAAACCACTCGATAACTGTGTCAAGCATCGACGGATCCGATGCTGCCGCGAGTGTAGACCAGGTCACGATAAGGCCCTTTTCTGCCGGGAATATGTCCCCCTAACCCTACCTTTGTTGACCGCGAATATAGGATAGTCACTATGAGGAAGCGCAAGGAGTCACACGACAACCCCCCAGTTGTCGATACGAACATCCTGTTCGTCCCCTCTTCCGCGGAGGATCCGTCCTCACTAGGGGTCGATGACCTGATGGGCATGATCAACGGTGCGGGGACCACGACAACCCCTGCCCAGAAGCCGGACGTCCCCGGCCCCGAAGACAAGACCGAAATCCTCGACCCCATCGTCGTGCCCCCCACCGCAGCCCCCTCCCCCAATACACCCCCCAGCTTCCCTCCCACCGCCGCGATCGTGCCCGAGTCGGCCATCATCTCGCCGGTCGTCACCGTCAACGCGCTGCAGAGTCCCGCTCCCCCGCCCCCGCCTCGGCAATCGTCGACGCGCCCCTCCCCGCTCCCCGACGATGAGGAGGCCACGACACCAAGGGGTCCCATCCTCCCTCCCCGCTCCCCCGACGACGAGGAGGCCACGACACCAACGGGTCCCATCCTCCCTCCCCGCTCCCCCGACGACGAGGAGGCCGCAAGACCAATCACCCCCATTCTCCCGCCACCCGCGCCCGAAGCCGACTCCGGCGAACGCGCGGTTACTGAACCGCCCGCACCCGAACCCCCCGCGCCCGAGCAGGCCGGTCCCAGCGCCGCCACGAACGAGGCCTTCGAGGCGAGCGCAACGTCCGCCGACCAGACCGCCATCGCCGCCGCCCCCGCCCTCGTCACCGTCGCCGCGTCCGCCGCAGCCAACACAGCGAGAACCCGGAAGACGACACACGCGAGCCACGACGGAGCCACAACCGATCACGCGCCCACCCCGACCGACTCGCCCGCCGAGAAGGACACGGCGGACGCACAGGCCACCCCTGCCTCGGACACGGTCGTGCGCGCCAAAAACGGCGAGGTCGCGCTGCCCGTCCCCGCCCGCAGGCTCCGCCTCCCCCGGCCCGCCTACATCGCCGACCGTATCTTCACCATCCAGCGCCGGCGCGAGGACGTCGTCGACATCGTCATCTCGATCCTCGCAATCCTCATCATCTGGACCATCGGCACCGTCGCCAGCGCCACGACGCGCGGCGTCACCATGGACGTCCTGCAATTCCAGCTCATCCGCCAGATCCTGATCCTGCCCGTCAACCTCGTTGAGGGCCTCATCATCCTGATCACGCCGATCATGGTGATCATCTCCCTTGCACTGAGAAAACGCCTGCACACCATCATCCAGGTCATCGTCACGAGCGTCGTCGCCGCCGTCGGCGGCTGGATCATTGCCATCCTGACCGGTCTGCTGCCCGCCTACCTCACCATCCCCCTGAGCGTGGACCGGCTCATTGCCACACAGGGCCACAGGAGCGGCTTCGTGATCGCCATCAACCTGGTACTCGTCACTCTGTGTGCCATGTTCACCTCAGCAGGCGAAGCCCAATCGATGAGAGCCATTCGCTGGGGCTGGATAGGCGTGTGGGTCATCCTGATCCTAGGCGTCCTGCGCTCCTCGATGACCCTGCCCGTCGCGTTCATCTCCGTGTTCCTCGGCCGTGCGTTCGGCTCAGGATCGCGGTGGATCATGGGCTACGACGACCAGAGAGCCAAGGGGGTCACCCTCGTCGAGGCGCTCCTCGGCATCGGCATCACGCCCTCGCGGATCGTGCGCACCGACCTGGACACCACCATCGAACCGCTGTCCACGTGGGCGGTCGCCGAGAACGCCCGCGGACGCCTCACACAGGTACCCGCCGATCTGGGCGACATAGGCATCACCATCACGCGACGCCCCGACCCCGACCACAACCGCCACTACCAGGTGTGGAGCGACACCGGGCTGACCTACGAACTCATCGTCATGGACCCCGGTCAAGAGCTGACCGGCACCCTCCTCGAGATGTGGAACAACCTGCGCCTGCGCGGTATTAGCCGCTGGGTCTCCCCCTCCCTCAAGGCCCAGGCGGAACGCTCCTCGTTCACAACCTTGCAGGCTCTGCGCGCCGGCGTCTTCACGCAAGAACCCATCGCGATCGCCTCGGCGAACGACTCGATCATCATGGTGCTCTCCGCTCTGCCCCCAACGACGCCGCTGACGGAGCTCGGCGAGCGGGCCTCGGACGAGGTCTTGGATCGTGCGTGGGAACAGCTGCGGTACGCGCACACGCGGGGCATTTCGCACCGCGCCCTCACGCCCGAGGCCGTCGTCGTCGACGCGTCCTCCGACGTGTGGCTGCTCGACTGGGATTCGGGCGAGGTCGCGACGACTGAACTCAACCAGTCCATCGACATCGCCCAGATGCTAGTCCTGACCGCCCTGGCAGTGGGTCCCCAACGTGCGCTTGAGGCCGGTCGACGCTGCGTCGGCGACGAGACCCTCATCGCGTGCGCGCCCGTCATCCAGAAGCCGGTCCTGCCCGCATCGGTGAACCAGATGCTGCGCCGATCCGATCTGCTCAGCGATCTGCGCGCCGCCCTCGTGGGTGACTCCGAGGCCGAGTCCGCCCCGACAGCCGACCTGCAGCGCTTCCGCCCGCGCACGATCTTGACGATCGCGGTCGCATTCATCGCGGTTTTCATCGTCGTCTCCTCTCTCAACTTCAACGACCTCGTCTCCACGGTGAAAAGCGCGAACCCGTGGTGGATGGCCGCGTCCGCCGCGTTAGCCTGCCTGATCTGGGTGGGTTCGGCCGTGCCGCTCATGGCCCTGTCCCCCGAGAAGCTGCGCTTCGGCGACACCCTCATCGCGCAGGTGGCCGCCTCGATCATCACGGTCGTCGCACCCGCCGGTGTGGGTCCTGCCGCCCTGAACCTGCGCTACCTGCGCAAACGCCGCGTCCCCACCGCCGCTGCCGTGACGACGGTGACGCTCATGCAGATCTCGCAGGCGCTCATCACGATCATCCTCCTGCTGCTCGTCATGGTCAGCGCGGGTTCATCCCTGTCCGTCTCACTCCCCTACGGCACGATCCTCGCGGTCGTTGCGGTCGTCATGCTCGCGGTCGGCGTCATCATGGCCGTCCCAAAGGTACGCCGCTGGATCTGGGCCAAGATCGAGCCAACGTGGCAGCAGGTCTACCCGCGTCTCCTGTGGATCATCGGACAACCTCGTCGCCTGGCCGCCGTCGTGGCTGGCAACCTGCTCATGAACATCGGCTACGTGGGCGCGTTCTGGACCGCCATGGTCGCCATGGGTGGCTCGCTGAACTTCTCAACGGTTGCTATCACCTACCTGACCGCGAACGCAGCGGGTTCCTTCATCCCCTCCCCGGGTGGTATCGGTACCGTCGAAACGGCACTCACCTCGGGTCTGACAGTCGCGGGCGTCTCCTCCTCGGTCGCGATTGCCACCGCGCTGCTCTACCGTCTCGTCACCTTCTACGGGCGCATCCCGTTTGGCTGGCTGGCCATGAAGTACATGGAGAAGAAGGATCTGATCTAAGCGTTAGCTTTCCGGGCCTCGGCCCTGAGGCTGGGGATGTGCGCCGGATTCGCGCCTCTTTGCACGTGCCGTGGTAACACTCAGATGCGCACCGCGAGTTGACTGCACCTCACTCTGCACGAGGCCGGGGCTGGGTCATGCGCGACACCGTGGCACGACGGCACGGGGAGGCTTACTTCTAGTTACTTCTAATTTGGATCAAATTTGAAGCAACTAGAAGTTACCTTTTGCAACAGTTCTTGCAACAAGACCCCTACGCTGCGTCGCACAACCTAACGACCATGTCGATCATGGAACTTCGCTACGCCTCGGCACCCCGAACCCGGCGTTGGAGATCTGTGACCGGGTACCACTCGAAGCTGCGGCCGCGCTTGGTACGCATCAGGTATCCCCCGTCCTCAAGACCGCGCAGATCGGCATGCGCCGTCTGCGGCGTCACCCTGTACTTGTCCGCATGTGATGCAGCTGTCACGGTGATAGCAGAGTCCTTTAACGCTTCCTCAATGACCCCGATCTGTCGATTATTAAGATCGGTGAGCCTGAGGAGATGCTTCACTTGTTCCATTTCTTTGGACTTTCTCGCCAGGTAATCGTGCAGCTCACGGATTCCACGCAGGATAATCTCCGCATGCCAGATTAGGAAGTAGGTGAGATCCCCTTCATCCTGCTCAACCTCAAGGAAGGATCGCGCATACTTGGCAGGTGCTGTGCGCAGAAGCCTCGACACCGGGACGAAATCCATGAGGAAGAAGCCTTCGCGCAGCATCACCCACTGCGCAATCACGCGGGCCGTGCGCCCATTACCATCGACGAAGTAGTGGTCATAGCCCATCATGAAGTGCACGATGAGTGCCCGTACCAGGGGCGGCACATATTGCGACGCATACTCCCCCACGCCATTGGCAAAGTCGCACAAACGCTTGAGTCGTTCAGGCAACTCTTCGGCCGGCGGCGGCACATGCAACAGCTGATCATCACCCTCACTCCCATAGATACGAATTCGCTCTTCACCCTGGCGCTGCAAGCGTCCCGCATCCTCTGCCTCATCGAGCGTCCCATCCGTCACGATGCGATGGACCCCACAGATGAATTCAGGAGTGAGCTCCTCACCCAAGTGATCGCGCACATATTCGAGGGCGAGAAAATTGTTGAGGATCATCCGCTCTGAGCGATCACGCGGATCCTTCTTTTCTCGGAGCATTTTTTTCGCATCACGCCTTGTGGTCGAAGCCCCCTCCATCTGGGAGGAGGTGATCGCCTCTTCGTAGAGAGAGTTAATCAGATACCTATCTCGCAGCCCCTGCGTCGCCACCTCTCCCGGAAGCTCCACCTGACCACGCGCCTGCGCCGTAATTTCCTCATTCAACCTCAAGAAGCGATCTGGGAGATTAAACGTCAGGCGCGTTCCATCCTTCATAACGAAGGGAGTGGGCCGGGCCGTCGAGGCACGCGCAGTGCGCACCGCGTACCACCACGCCTCGCGGCTAAGCCCCTCTGGCACCGGCTCCGCACGGAAGTAATACTCCCACGGCCGATACTCCGGATCATCCAGCCCACCAGCGAGCACAGCAATAACGGGGAGACGACGGTCATCATCCATAGCCATCAGATTGGTGATGACTCGTTCGCGCAGCTCACCAAGCCGATAAGGCGGAGGGATTGGAGTATTCATGACTACTCCGTTCACACGAACTTCAAATTACTTCTAATTTTATCTAAATTTGAAGCAACTAGAAATAGTGCCACAGCACGCATACATCACCGAGGGCGCAACAGAACATCCAACATCCCGCTACAAGCAGGTGTCCCCACAACAAACGAGGCCGCGACCGGAACACCCGGCCACGGCCTCGTCGATGGCGGGCACACTACCAAAGACGGTTCGCGCGCACGTAGTCGGCCGACTGCACGCCACTAACGCCCCGAATCACCTCGACGGATCCGTCGGGCACGCTCAGCCCGAAGCCCTGCACGAGGTTCTCGTACTCATACTCGACTTCGACGGATCCACCGGGGAAAGATTCGGCCACAGCTTCCCTAATCGAGGCGAGCACAGCCGCGCGGTCAGCGCCCTCCTTGAGGCGCACGACAACCTCGACATTCTCCGACGGACGGTCCTCACTTCCAACCATGGCCGCCTGGGCGACCACCGCAGGCGAAGCACCGGACTGGAAGGCGGTCGCCGACGCGGCGAACGACGGACTCACAACCGAAAGCGCACACCCACCAACACATGCCAGCGCGAGAGCTGTTTGCTTCATGGACATATTCTGCTCCTCTGTAATCATGGGCGGTCGAGCGGGAACACTGCCACGTATCCTCTCCGCCGATCACCAGGAGCACCCTAACACGACAGCATAACTGACAAGCTACTCATGACTGCTATTTGGTCATTACTACCATGCTGTCAAACTTAATGATTCCGTGTATGCAGAGACAAAAAGGTGGTCGGACGACCTCACAAGCTCACCCGACCACCGTCTACAGGACAACTACTGGACGCGTGTCTCACGCTCGATGGACACCAACTTCACACCACTCACTCCACGGATCGCATCCAGCGAACCCGCAGGCACGCGCAGCGCGTAGCCCTGCAAGGCGTTCTTATACTCGCGTTCAACCTCGACGGTCGCATCCGGATAAACCCCGGCCACGGCCTCGTTGATGGAAGCAAGGGTCGCCTCACGATCAGCACCCTCCTCAAGGTGGACGATGACGACGACAGGTTCCGCTGCCTCGGCATCGCCAGACGGCGCGGGGGCACCGCTCTGCACATCCGGACCGTCCTGCCCATCCTTGGATGTCAGCGCAGTATCGGCGTCACCCACCGGCAGCATGGGGGCCGTCAAGCCGGACTGCGGCTCCGACTGGGGAGCCGACTGAGGAGCGGACTGGGGAGCAGACTGCTGCGAGTCCGCGCCAGGGTCGGACTGGGCGGAGGGCGTCTGCGGAGAGGACACGGAACAGCTCGCGACCGCGAGCGCACACGTTCCGACGCCCGCAAGGATGGCGGCTGGTTTCTTCATGGACATGGTGCATTCCTTCGCATTCACAGGCGACCGAGGCAGTTGCGTCGTCGCCGCTGTATCGGCAGATACGTCCAACATACCGCAGGACAACAAGCGACGTGCACGGCATCCACGACCACGTACCAACAGCCCCTCATCCGCACGTAGGACCTCTCATCCGCAACCAAACCCGCTGTTCCGTGCGTGGGCGAGACCGCCCACGTGCGGAACAGCGGGTCCACGTGCGCAACAGCGGGTCCACGTGCGCAACAGCGGGTGGGCCCGGGAACTTCCGCGGTGGAGCGTTCCCGGGCCCAGGCCTCGTGATTCAGAAGCAGGCGGCGTTAGCGCCGCAATACTCCAGATGTGTCAAAGGAATATACTCGGCCGTCGATGACCTGTGCACCGGTCACCATCGCGCCGGAGGGAGACAGGTAGTACCACGCATTTCCGAGCTGGAGCCAGCCGATGTGCATCGCACCCGAAGGCTTCAGGTAGTACCAGAGACCATCGATCTTGATCCAGCCGGTGTGCATGTCGCCGGAGTCACCCAGGTAGTACCACGAGCCGCGATCAAACAGCCAACCCGTGCGCATCACCTTGGTGGCAGGGTCCATGTAGTACCAGTACAGCCCTCCGTAGGAGCCGTCGCGAAGCCAGCCGCTCAGCAGAGTGCCGGAGGCATCCGCGTACACCCACTCGCCGGAGGGGCGCTTGAGGAACCCGGTCATCATGTAACCGTCGGGGCCGAAGCTGTAGTCGGAGCCGTTGATCGTGAACCAGCCGTTGGCCAGGTAGGTCGACCCGTCGGCGCACGCGTACCACCAGCCACCGCTTCCCTTCACCCAATGGCCGCCCGTGGGGTCGGCGCAGAACGGAGGATTGCTCGGACGTCCGGTGGGCAGGTTGACGGTCACCGCCGACGAGTGGTTGAGGCCGTAATCCCAGCCCAGCACGTACGGGTCGGACACAACGGGTCCCGTGCCGCCCTGATCCACCCACGCGCGGGAGATTTCGGAGAGCGGAACGTCCACCTCGTAGCGGTACTTGCCATCTTTGTCAGCGATCTGGTCGGCGTCGGAGAGTATGTGTCGGTAGAACCATAGGCCGTCGGCCGGGTCGTGCAGGTCGAAGGCAGCCATCGGCGAGGAGTCAACGATGGTGAGAGTAACGACCGTGTCGTCACCCTTGCCGGAGTAGTGCACGTCCTCAATGACGGGTGCGGTCGTGTCGATACGGAACTTGTAGGAGATGGATTGTTCGGTGCGCGACGGTCCGTCGTTGTGTGCGGAGACCGTCACCGCATATTCCCCGTCCGGCAGGTCCTTATATGCCTCGGAGCGTAGGTCCAGGGCCGTCGACTCGTGCTCACGCTCAACCCACGACACCTCCGTCGTGAGCGGATCGAACACGGATTTCCAGTTCTGGTGCCGCTCGAAGGACGCGACCACTTCCCCAGCCTCGTTCGTGTAGGTGGTTGTCAGGTGTGCACGCCGCGCAACGTGCCCGTGCGCGGTTCGAGGACCCTGGGTGCGCCCGAGGCCTCGGCCCGGGAAATCACGTACCCGTAGGCGTCGGGTCGCTCGGGTCGCTCGCTGGGTCGCTGGACAGGGTTGAAGCCGAGGGGGGTACCGGTTTCGCCGTCGTAGAGGCCCGAGGCCCGCATGTGTCCCTTTCCGTCGGAGGCGAGTGCGTCGAAGATGGCCGGCTTGCCCCAGTCGCCGTAGAAGCCGAGGTAGGGCACGGTCAGGCTGGGCTGGGTCTCGGTGCGCGAGGTAAAACGGATGAAGCCATCGAGGAAGGTCCCCGAGGGGGCGTTGTCAGTGACATACTGGGCAAACTCGGACCCGGGCGCGATGTCAACGCCAATGGTGGCTTCGCCCTTCGCGGGGACAGTGACGGCCGCCCCCTCCCCCGCTCCCGACGCCGCGCCGCTGTACGACACAGCCACGCCACGGCCTCGCCAATCCGAGGAGTGCTCCGTGAAGAAGCCGCCGTCGACGATCTCGGAGAGCACCTGGGAGGAGACCTCGTAGGTCGCTTCCGCGTCAGACAGGTTGTGCAGGACGACATCGAAGTGCCAGCCCGTCGTACCATCCCCCAGGTCAGCCTTGGGCCGGGACTGCTCAAGGGCACCCTCGACGGTCGGATACACAGACGAGGTCGTAGCCGCCAAAGCGTCAACCAGGCCAGCACCCTGCTTACGCGGAGAATACAGCGCCCCGCTGTCCTGGGACGCGTCAGTCAGGGGACGGGCGGTACCCATAATGAGATCCTGAACAACATCCACCTTCTCACGCGCACTCATCGACGCAAACAGGGGGTCAGACTGGACGCGTTGGAGGACGATTGCGCTGATACCCGACATCTGTGGGGTCGCCATGGACGTGCCGGAGAAGTGGTCGTAGTCGCCTCCGGGAACGGAGGAGAGAATGTTACCACCGGGTGCCACGATCTCAGGCTTGAGGCGTAGGTCGGGAGAGGTGCCCCACGAGGAGAATTCGTTCATCCAGTAGGAGCTGGTGGGCTCCAGGACTTTGCCCTCAACGATGGTCAGGTGATGGTCGGCGGCCTCGAGCATGGCCTGTCCGTTCGCTTGTGAGATGAAGGCGGCGGGAGTATCGAGGGTTGACAGATTCATAATGAGGAGCGCGTCGCCGGGCTCGTTGTCGTACACGAGTATCGCTGTTGGCTTGAGCGGCGCGATATTGTCGAATTTGTCTTGGAAATCCAGGGTGCCGCGCGAGACCAAGACGATTGTTCCACCTAATCCCTCCGGGTATTGTGCCGTCAGGGCCGTGGCGTCCTCGGCTGTCCCGACACCTCCGTCCACGTATTCATACTCGCCGGGAGGTAGGTCCGACAGGTCGGCGACACTTTCGCCCTCGAAGCCGCGCGCACGCTGGTATGCGACGTCCCGACCGGCAGCGGTGAACGCGGCGTAGGCAGTTCCGTTCTCGATCGAGGCCACGGCCACCACGGAGGGATAGGACGCGGGTTCACACAACACTGACGTGTCGGGGTCGGAGGCGTAGGCCTGGTTGGTGCCCGACAGGTTGCCATACCCGGCCGAATACTCGTTACCCGCGGCGGCATTGACGCTCACCCCGGCGTCCTGCAGGTTCTTGTAGACGCTCGCGTACACCGAGTCGGCCTCGTTATCCATGCCGCCGGTCTGGCCAAGCGACAGGTTGACGACGTCGGGACGTAGCACCGCCATGTCATCCAGCGCGGCCAGCAGCGCAGAGTCCGGGTATTCGCCAGTCTGGCTGCGCGAGACTTTCGCGACGATGACCTGTGCCTCGGGAGCTGTGCCCATGATCTTGTCGGCGTTGCCCGCGGCGATGCCAGCGACATGCGTGCCGTGTGAACCGGAGTCATCGGGTGCCGGCGAGGCATCGTTGTCACCGTCCGCATAGTCGTAAGCAAAGGGAAATTTCTCGGACACGTATGTGCCGTTCTTACCCTCCCCAAGCTGAGGAAGCAGGGCCGCTACCTTCTCCGAATCGAGCGCGGGCGAACCCGACAGAGCGCCGTTCAAGGCCGGGTGGGTCATGTCCACGCCCGTATCGACGATGGCAATGACCATCCCCTCGCCCTTCTGCGCAACTCGGTCGGTGCGCATCATCACCTGGGAGCTGAGGTTGTCGGGATCCTGGGTGGCCAGCCTCGACGTGCGGATTCCTCCCTCGCTGTCGGCACCGCCCCACACTCGGCTCTCGCGCTCAAAGAAGGCCGACGCAACGCCATTCACTCCCCGAATCGCTTCCAGCGACCCGGCGGGTGCGCGCAGCGCAACACCCTGCAGGGCATGACGATACTCGTATTCCACCGTAACCGACGCGTCCGGGACAACACCGGCCACGGCCTCGCGAATCGAGGCAAGAACGCCCTCACGCTCGTTCCCCTCCCGGAAACGAACGATAATCCCGACGAGCTGAGCCGGGTCTTCATCGCTCGCCGCGCGTATGGGTTCAGGCGCGACGGTCTCGCCGTTCTTCGAGGTCAGCGCAGTGTCGGCATCACCGACAGGCAGGGACGAGGCCGTGGCAGCGCGGGCGGTCAGCGTGGGTGATGCACCCGGGTTGGGTTGAAAGGCGTGAGGCGGCGACGCTACAGACGAGGGACCCGTGACCACGAGCGCCCATGCGCCGACACACGCCAGGAGAACAGCTGATTTCTTCATCGACATGATGCACTCCTATGCGTTTGTGGGTGGCCGACGCTGGGTGCAGGGACATCTACACTATGTCGGCCATCACCTTCACCATAGCTCAGGGGCGCTCATGACAAGCCGTGTTTGCGCGCCTATTTATGGCTGTCTGGGCAGCCTGTCTAATGCAAGCAGGGGCACAGTACGCGTTGCCCCTCATCCGCACGTGGGACCTCTCATCCGCAACCAAACCCTCTGTTCCGTACGTGGGCGGGGCCGCCCACGTACGGAACAGAGGGTCCACGTGCGCAACAGCGGGTCCACGTGCGCAACAGCGGGTCCACGTGCGGAACAGCAGGCCCACGTGCGCAACAGCGGGCCCACGCGCGGAACAGCGAGTGGGCCCGGGAATCTCCGCGGTGGAGCGTTCCCGGGCCCAGGCCTCGTGAATCAGAAGCAGGCGGCGTTAGTGCTGCCAAACTCCCGACTCATCGAAGGTGTAGGTGCGGCCGTTGATCGTATGCGTGCCGGTGAACATGGCACCGTCAGGTCCCAGGTAGTACCAGGAGCCGCCCTGCTGGAGCCAGCCGGTGTGCATCGCGCCAGACGAGGAGAGGTAGTACCAGAGACCGTCGACCTTGACCCAGCCGGTGTGCATGTCGCCGGAGGTGCCCAGGTAGTACCAGGAGCCGCCCTGGGACAGCCAGCCGGTGGCCATGACGTTCGTGGCGGGATCCAGGTAGTACCAGGAACCACCGTCGCGGATCCAGCCGCTCAGCAGGGTGCCGGAAGCGTCCGCGTACACCCACTCGCCGGAGGGGCGCTTGAGGAACCCGGTCATCATGTAGCCGGCAGGGCCAAACTGGTAGTCGGAGCCGTTGATGGTGTACCAGCCGCTCGCCAGGTAGTCGGAGCCGTTGGCGCAGACGTACCACCAGCCGGTGGCGTCATTCGCCCAGTGTCCGCCCGCGGGGTCGGTGCAGGGAAGCTTCGCGCCCTCGTTGCTGGTGGGCAGGTCGACGGTGCGCGGCTCGGAGTGGTTGAGGCCGTAGTCCCATGCGAGCAGGTACGGGTGGGCGATGACTTCGCCGGAGCCGCCCTGGTCGGTCCACGCCTGGGAGAGTTCGGACATGGGGACGTCGAGCTCGTAGCGGTACTTGCCGTCGTCTCCCTTGACACCCTCGGTGTCGGAGAAGATGTGGCGGTAGAACCACAGGCCGTCGGCCGGATCGTGCAGGTCGATACCCGCGAGGGGCTTGTTGTCGGTCACGGCGATGGTGACGTGCGGCGCGTCGCCGTCCTCGCTGAATGCGAGGGTGTCGACCGTGGGGGCGGTGGTGTCGATGCTGAAGTTGTACGAGATCGACTGCTCGGCCTGCGAGGGGCCGTCGTTGTGCGCGGAGAGTGTCAGCGTGTAGTCGCCGTCGGGCAGGTTCTTGTACGCGTCGGAGCGCAGGTCCAGGGTCGTGGGCTCGTGGCCGTCCTCGACCCAGGTCATCTTGCCGGTGCTGGGGTTAACACCGGATTTCCAGGCCTGGTGGGTCACGTACGAGGCGACGGATTCACCGGCGGCGTTCGCGTACACGGTGTTGAGCGTGTGGACGCTGCGCAGGGTGCCGGTGCGCGGTTCGAGGACCGTGGGAGCGCCCGAGGCCTCGGCGCGGGAGAGGACGTAGCGGTCAGCCTTGGGCGTGCCGGTGCGCGCGTCGGCCTTGACCAGGGGGTTGTATCCCAGCTGCTGGCCCGTGGTGCCGTTGTAGATGCCCGAGGCCAGGGTGTGCGCTCCCCCGTCGGAGGCGAGGGCATCGAAGATGGGGGCCTTGCCCCAGTCGCCATAGAAGCCCATGTAGGGCACGGTCAGGTCGGGCTGAGACGCGGTCTTCGAGGTGAGGCGCACGAAGCCGTCGAGGAACGTGCCGTTGGGCGCGTTCTGCGCGACGTAGGAGTCGAAGGCGGCGCGAGGCGTGACGTCCACGCCCACGGTCGCTTCGCCCGAGGCGGGAACGGTGATGGTCGCGCCTTCGCCGGCGCCGCTCACGGCCGCGCCGGAGTAGGCGATGTCCACGCCCTTGCCTCGCCAGTCGGAGGAGTGGCCGGTGAAGAACCCATCCTCAACGAACTCGGAGAGCGCCTGCGTGTTCAGGGCGTAGGTGGCCTCGACGCCGGAGAGGTTGTGGAGGGTGACGTCGAAGTGCCATCCCTTGGTCCCATCCCCCAGGTCGGCCTTGGGTCGGGAGGACTCGGGGGCGCCCGCCACGGTCGGGTATACGGACGAGGTCGTGGCAGCCAGGACGTTCGCCAGACCCGAGCCCTGCTTGCGCGGGGAGTACGGGTCGCCGGTGTCCTGGAGCGGGTCGGCGATGGGAGCGGCCGTGCCCATGATGAGGTTCTGGACGACGTCAACCTTTTCACGTGCGCTCATGGACGCGAACAGCGGATCATTCTGGACGCGCTGCAGGACGACCGCGCTCACGCCCGCCATCTGCGGGGTCGCCATCGACGTGCCGGACATGAACTCGTAGGTGCCTCCGGGCACCGAGGAGTAGATGTTGCCGCCGGGTGCGGCGACCTCGGGCTTGAGGCGCAGGTCGGGGGTGACGCCCCAGGAGGAGAAGCTCGACATGGAGTACTTCGAGCTGGGGGCGACGACCTTGCCGGGGGCGACGCTCAGGTGGTGGTCGGCGGCGGCCAGCATGGCCTCGCCGTCCGCCTGCGAAATGAATGCGGCGGGCACGCCGTCCGTCGCCAGGCTCATGACGACGAGGGAGTCACCGGGAACGTTGTTGTAGACGATGAAGCCGGCGGGCTTGGAGCCTGCGATGTTGTCGAACTTGGTCTGGAAGGTGAGGGAGCCTCGCTTGACCAGCACGATCTTTCCGGCCAGGCCCTCGGGGTACTTGGCCTTGAGCGCGGCGCCGTCCTCGGCCGAACCGATGCCGCCGTCGACATATTCGAAGGGGCCGCCGGTCAGGTCGGACAGGTCGGGCATCTTCTGACCGTTAGCGCCACCGGCCCGCTGGAAGGGAATGTCGCGGTCGCCGACTGTGAACGCGCTGTGCGCCAGCGAGTTATCGACGGAGGCGACGGAGACCACGGAGGAGTAGGTCGCTGGCTCGCACTGGGTGGAGGAGTCCGGGTCGGACGCGAAGGGCAGGTTTTTGCCGGAGGTATTGCCGTATCCGGCCGTGTAGTGGTTGCCGGCTGCCGCGTTGACGGTCACGCCCACGTCCTGCAGGCTCTTGAAGACGGTCGCGTAGACCGAGTCGGCCTCGTTGTCCATACCTCCGAGCTGGCCGAGCGACAGGTTGATGACGTCGGGGTGCAGGATCACCATGTCGTCGAGTGCGGCGAGCAGCCCGGAATCGGTGATGTCGCCCTCGACGCTGCGCGCGACTTTGGCGACGATGATCTGCGCGTCGGGCGCGATGCCGACGATTTCGCCCGCGTTGCCCGCGGCGATACCGGCGACGTGTGTGCCGTGCGATCCGGCTTGTCCGGTCGGCGAGGCGTCCGGGTCGTTATCCGCGTAGTCGTAGGCGAAGGGGAACTTCTCCGACACGTAGGTGCCGGTCTTGCCGTCGCCCAGCTGGGGGGTCAGGGACGCCACCTTGTCCGCCGAGAGCGCGGGGGTCCCCCCGAGGGCGCCCGCGAACGCCGGATGCGTCATGTCCACGCCCGTGTCGATGACGGCGATGACCTTCCCGTCGCCCTTCTGGGTGATCTGGTCGGCGTGCATCATCAGCTGGGCGCTGAGGTTGGCGGGGTCCTGGGTTGAGGTACGGGCGGAGTTCGTCGCTCCCTCGCCAGCGACCTGGTCGTCGGCATCCTCGACGGGGGTCTCGCGCTCAATGAAGGCGGCCTTGACGCCATTCGCGGCTCGGATCGCGCTGAGCGACCCAGCGGGTGCCTTGAGGGCGTAGCCGTCCAGAGCGTTGTCATACTCGCGTTCCACCGTGGCGGCGGATCCAGGGACGGCCCCGGCCACGGCCTCGTTGATGGAGGCGAGCGCGGAGCTGCGGTCAGCTCCGTCCTGGAGCTGGACGATGATACCGACGACGCGCGCCGGATCCTGGTCGTTCACCGTCGCGTCCGCCTCGGGCGTCGCGGTCTCGCCGTTCTTCGAGGTCAGCGCGGTGTCGATGTCACCCACGGGCAGGGACGAGGCCTGGGCGTCCTGGGTGGGTTGGGGCGCCGTGGGCGTCGGCGGAGATGCAAGGGACGCGGGCCCCGTGACCGCCAGCGCACAGGCGCCGACGAGCGCGAGGAGCGCCGTAGGTTTCTTCGTTGTCATGTGCGTAACTCCAATGTGTCGACAGGCGGCCGCCCTTGGGCGTGAAGACCGCGCCGTGTCGGCCGCCACACCCAACATACCTTACAAAAGGCTTGTGACAAACTTTGTTTCACATTGGGAAACGATTGAAGAATATTTTACTAATAAACCGGACCCGGGCCTCGGAACGCTTACAAAACAACGTTCCGAGGCCCGGGCCGATTCTTCGTCAGACGCCGACGCTCAGGTCACCTGATCCACGCGCCCGACTCGTCAAAGACGTAGGTGCGTCCGTTGATCGTGTGCGTGCCGGTGAGCATCGCGCCGGAGTAGGACAGGTAGTACCAGGAGTCGCCCACCTTCACCCAGCCGGTAGCCATCGCCCCGGAGGCCTTCAGGTAGTACCAGGACCCGTCAACCTGCACCCAGCCGACGGCCATCGCACCGCTGTCAGACAGGTAGTACCAGGAGCCGCGGTCGAGCAGCCAGCCGGTGCGCATGACTTTGGTGGCCGGATCAAGGTAGTACCAGGAGCCGCCGTCGCTGACCCAGCCGCCCACCAGAGCACCCTCGGAATCCGCGTAGACCCACTCGCCGGAGGGACGCTGGAGGAAACCGGTGGACATGTAGCCGTTGGGACCGAACAGGTAGTCGGAGCCGTTGATCGCGAACCAGCCGCCCTTGAGGTAGTCCGTGCCGCTCGCACAGGCGTACCACCAGCCAGTGGAGTCGTGGGCCCAATGTCCGCCCGTGGGACTCACGCACGGAGCGATCGGACCCTCGTTGTCGGAAGGCAGGTCAATCGTGACGGCCTCGGAGTGGTTGAGGCCGTAGTCCCACGCCATGACATAGGGGTGAGCGACGATGTCGCCCGTGCCACCCTGCGCAGTCCACCCGTCCTCAAGCTCACCCAGGCCGAGGCTCAGGCTGTAGTGGTACCTACCATTGTTGAACCACTGATTGGAACTGTTATCAATGACATCACGGTAGAACCACAGGCCACTGCCGGGATCGTGGACAGTAAAGCCCGCAATGGGGGACTCGTCGCTGATCTGCAGGTCGAGGGTAGGACCGACGACATCCCCGAGGTCCACGTTCACGCTTTCCAGAACCGGAGCCTTCGTGTCGACGCGGAAGTCGTAGGAGATGGATTGCTCGGCGGAAGAAGGGCCATCGTTGCTGGCGGCAATCGTCAGCTTGTACGTGCCATCGGGCAGGTTCTTGAACTCGTCGGACGTCAGGTCCAGTCCCCTGGACGCATGGCCTTGCTCCACCGTGGTCATGACCCCATTCGAATCCAGGGCAGACTTCCAGTTCTGGTGCGACGTGTAGGAGGCGACGACCTCGCCGGCCTCGTTCGTGTAGGTCGTGGTCATCGTGTGAACGGAACGCAAGGTTCCCGTTCGAGGGAACACGGCATGGGGCGCATACACAGAATCGGCGCGGGAGATCACGTAATTCTTGGCGTTGGGGCGACCCTCACGCTTTGTCACATCGTCGAGGGGATTGTAGCCGAGCGAACTGCCGTTCGCCCCGTCGTAGATGCCCGAGGCCAGAATGTGCCCATCGCCCTCAGAGGCGAGCTGGTCAAAGATCGCGGGCTTACCCCAGTCGCCGTAGAAGCCCAGGTAGGGCACGGTCAGATCAGGCTGACCCTGCGTGCGCGACGTGAAGCGCACAAAGCCCTCCAGGAAGGTACCCGACGGCGCATTGTCTGTCACGTACTGGGCGAACGCGGATCCGGGGGTGACGTCGATGCCGACGGTGGCCTCGCCCTTCGCGGGCACAGTAACGGTCGCGCCCTCGCCGGTGGCCGAGGCAGCGCCGGAGTAGGCAATCTCCACGCCCTTGCCACGCCAATCGGAGGAGCGCTCACTGAAGAAGCCGTCCGTCACGATGTCGGAAAGCGCCTGAGAGTTCATCTCATAGGTCGCCGCAGCGTCGGACAGGTTGTGCAGGACGACGTCGAAATGCCAGCCCTTCGTGCCATCCCCCAGGTCGGCCTTGGGGCGGGAGGCCTCGGGGGCACCCTTCACGGTCGGGTACACGGACGAGGTCGTAGCAGCCAGAACGTTCACCAGGCCGGATCCCTGCTTACGCGGAGAGTAGTAGGCGCCGGTGTCCTGGAGCGGATCGACGACGGGGGTGGCTGTGCCCATGATGAGGTTCTGGACGACGTCCACCTTCTCGCGATCACTCATCGAGGCGAAGAGCGGATCGTTCTGAACGCGCTCAAGCACGACGGCGCTCACGCCGACGATCTGGGGCGTCGCCATGGACGTGCCGGACATGAACCCGTATGCGCCGTCAGGCACCGAGGAATAGATGTTACCGCCGGGGGCAGTCACTTCGGGCTTGAGCCGCAGATCAGGGGTGACGCCCCACGAACTGAAGCCAGACATCGAGTGCTTGGCGCTGGGCGTGATCGTCATGCCCTCAACGAGGGTCAGGTGATGGTCGGCGGCAGCCAACATGGCCTGACCATCGGCCTGCGACATGAAACCGGCGGGCACACTCAGCGTCGACAGGCTCATGACCATGAGCGCGTCGCCCGGGACGTTGTTGTAGACGAGGACGCCAGCGGGCTTGAGGTCTGCAAGGTTCGACACCTTGGCGTCGAAGGTCAGCTTACCGCGCGACACGAGCACGAACTTACCGGCCAGTCCGTCCGGGTACTTCTCCTTGAGAGCTTTCACATCTTCTTCGGAGGCGATTCCACCGTCAACGTACTCGTAGTCGCCAGCGGGCAGCTCGGCGATGTCAGCGATCTTGTCGCCGTTCTCCGCGCGCGCACGCTGATAGGCGACGTCTCGTCCAGCCGCCTTGAAACCATTGGCCTGAAGCACGTTATCGAGGGAGGCCACGGCAACCACGGGGGCGTAGGAAGCGGGTTCGTCCAGGGTCGAGGAGTCGGGGTCGGAGGCGTAGGCCAGGTTCTTACCCGAGTTGTTGCCGTAGCCTGCGGAGAATTCGTTACCGGCGGCCGCGTCGACTGCGACCCCCTTCTCCTGCAGCGTCTCGAAGATTCCCGCGTAGACGCTGTCGGCGGCGTTATCCATGCCGGCCGTCTGGCCGAGCGAAAGATTCACGACATCGGGGCGCAGGACCGCCATGTCATCCAGGGCGGATAGCAGCGCGGAGTCCGGGATACCGCCGCGGTCACGCTCAACCTTCGCGACGATGATCTGCGCGTCGGGGGCCACGCCCATGATCTCACCGGCGTTACCCGCGGCGATACCAGCGACGTGCGTGCCGTGGGAACCTGCCGGGGATGCGTCGGCGTCATCATCCGCGTAATCGTAGGCGAAGGGGAACTTCTCGGAAACGTAGGTGCCCGTCTTGCCCGCACCCAGCTGGGCGGCCAGGGAGGCCACCTTTCCCGCATCCAGGGCGGGAGTCCCGGACAGGGCACCGGCGAAGGCCGGGTGGGTCATGTCCACGCCCGTGTCGATGACGGCAATGACCTTGCCCGCGCCCTTCTGGGACACCTGGTCGGCGTGCATGATGAGCTGGGCACTCAGGTTGTCGGGGTTCTGGCCCGCCAGGCGCGCGGCCATGAAACCGCCCTCGGCCTCGGGCGTCACATTATCGGCGTCGGGCGTCACGTTATCGTCGACCTGAATCTCACGCTCGAGGAACGCGGCCTTCACGCCGCTCACGCTGCGGATCGCGTCAAGCGACCCGGCGGGGGCCTTCAGCGCGAATCCGCTAAAGGCGTTGGTGTACTCGCGGCTCACCTCGGCGGAGGCACCCGGGTCAACCCCAGCCACGGCCTCGTTCATGGCGGCGAGGGCGGCAGCGCGGTCGGTGCCGCTCGCCAGCTCGACGATGATGCCAACGACGCGCGTGGAGTCCTCAGCAGCAGAGGCCTGGGTCGGTGCAGCGGCCGGGGTCTGGCCGCTCTTCGAGGTCAGCGCGGTGTCGACATCGCCGACCGGAATGATCGGTTCGGTCGCGGACGGCGCGGGCTGCGGGGTGACGGGGGCGGGCGGTGCCGCAAGGGCAGCCGGAGCCGCGACCGCAAGCGCGCACGCCCCAGCGAGCGCAAGCAACACCACTGGTTTCTTCGGTGTCATAGTCGTAAAACTCCCATGTGTTGATGACAGACCGCACGGGCGCAGTACAAAGTCCGACCCAACGGTCATTACTTCGTAGGGTACACGACACAACACGCGAGTTTGACACCGTTTCACGAACGACATCGCTCCCGTCCATGAACGAGGCCTGGGCCCGGGAACGCTGTCGCACTAGCGTTCCCGGGCCCAGGCGGTATGTTTCACGAAGAAGACGTCAGATCACTTGATCCACTCGCCAGATTCGCTGAACTCGTAGGAGTTTCCATCGATCGTGCGGGTACCGCTGTACATCGCACCGTCGGAACCCAGGTAGTACCAGCGGCCACCGATCTTGACCCAGCCGGTCTGCATGGCACCGTTGTTGCCCAGGTAGTACCAGGAGCCCCTACCGCGCACCCAGCCGGAGCGCATGTAGCCGTTGCCGTCAAAGTAGTAGTAGCGACCGTCGATGAGGTACCAGCCGTTGCGCAGGTACGCACCGTTGTTGCACTGCCACGCCCAGCGGTAGCCGTCGGTCACCCAGCGGCCACCCATGGAGGGGCTACACACGTTGCCGCCGATGCCGCCACCGTTGTCGCCGCCGCCGTTACCCGGCTGGTCACCGGTGTTACCACCGTTGTCGCCGCCGCCGTTACCCGGCTGGTCACCGGTGTTACCACCGTTGTCGCCGCCGCCGTTACCGGGCTGTTCCCCGGTGTTGCCGCCGCCGTTACCGGTAGCCGCCCCGATCGTGGTGGCCTCGGAGTGGTTGAGGCCGTAGTCCCACGCGAGCACGTAGGGCTTGCTGGAGCTGCCGCCGCTCACCCTGCTCATGTCGACGGTAGCCGTGTAGTGGTAACGACCATTCGAGTAGGTCTGGTCGGCGTCGTTACGGATGACGTCGCGGTAGATGTACTGGCCGCTGTTCGGGTCGTTCACCGTGAAGCCCGCCAGCGGCGACTCGTCGCTGATCTCCACGTTGAGGGTGGAACCCCCGTTGCTCAGCGTGGCACGCTCGACGACGGGCGCCTTGGTGTCAACGCGGAAGTTGTAGGTCAAAGCCTGCTTCGTCGGCGAGGGACCGTCGTTGGAGGCGGAGATCGTCAGCGTGTACTTGCCGTCGGGCAGCCTCGAGTACTTGTAGTCGTTGAGGTTGATCGAACGCGACTCGTGGTTTTCCTCAACCCAGGTCATCCGCCGCTCGTCGGAGTTATACACCGACTTCCAGTTCTGCGTGGAGGTGAAGGAAGCGACGCTCTTGCCGGCCTCGTTCGCGTAGGTCGTGGTCATCGTGTGGACGGACCGCAGCGTGCCCGTGCGAGGAGTGATGGCCGTGGGCGCGCCCGAGGCCGTGGAACGGGAGATCACGTAGCGGTCGGCGTTGGGACGACCCTCGCGCTCGCTGCCCTTGACGAGGGGGTTGTAGCCGAGGAGGCTGCCGTTCTGGCCGTTGTAGATGGCCGAGGAAGCAGCGTGGCCGTCACCCTCGGAGAGCATCTGATCGAAGATCGAAGGCGTGCCCCAGGATCCGTAGAAGCCCAGGTAGGGCACGGTCATGTCGGAATGGCCATTCGTGCGAGCCGTGAAGCGCACGAAGCCGTCCAGGAAGGTGCCCGAGGGGGCGTTCGCGCTCACCCACTGGGCGAACTGGCTGCCGGGGGTGACGTCGATACCAACGGTGGCCTCGCCCTTGGCGGGGACGGTCACGCTGTTGTTGGAGAAGGAGACGCTGACGCCCTTGCCGTTCCAGTCGGTGGAGCTGCCGGTGAAGAGGCCGCCCGAGATGTTTTCAGACAGGGCCTGAGCGGAGAGATCGTAGGTCGCCGCCGTGCCGGACATGTTGTGCAGGGTGACGTCGAAGTGCCAGCCCTTGGTGCCGTCACCGAGTTCCGCCTTGGGGCGGGAAGAGTCGGCAGCACCGTTCACGGTCGGGTACACGGACGAGGTCGTTGCCGCCTGAACGTTCACGAGGCCTGCGCCCTGCTTACGCGGGGAGTAGTAGGCACCGGAGCTGGCGTTCGGATCGGCGACGGGGACAGCGGTGCCCATGATGAGGTTCTGGACGACGTCGGCCTTCTGGCGCGCGCTCATCGAGGAGAAGAGCGGGTCGTTCTGAACGCGTTCAAGCACGACGGCGCTGACGCCGGTGATCTGCGGGGTCGCCATGGACGTGCCGGACATGTACTGGTAGCCGCCGCCGGGCACGGAGGAGTAGATGTTGCCGCCGGGGGCGGTCACCTCAGGCTTGAGGCGCATGTCAGGAGACACGCCCCACGAGCTGAAGTCAGACATCTTGTAGGCACCGCGACCGTTCCGCGCGTTTTCGATGGAGGCCACCGACACGACGGGCGCGAAGGTGGAAGGTTCGCCCAGGGTCGAGGGAGTCCGGGTCGGAGGCGTAGGGCAGGTTCTTGCCCGACTTGTTGCCGTAAGCAGCCGAGTATTCGTTGCCGGCGGCCACGTCGACGATAGTGCCGTTGTTCTGCAGCTTCTCGTACACGCCCGCGAACAGGGTGTCGGCCGCGCTGTCCATGCCGGCCGTGCGGCCGAGGGACAGGTTCACGACGTCAGGCTTAATGACCGCCATGTCATCCAGGGCGGCGAGCAGCGCGGAGTCGGGGATGCCGCCACCGCGGCTGCGCGCAACCTTGCCGACGATGATCTGAGCATCGGGGGCAATACCCGTGATCTGACTACCGTTAGCTGCGGTGATGCCGGCAACGTGCGTGCCGTGAGAACCAGCCGGTGATGCGTCGTTGTCACCGTCCGCATAGTCGTAGGCGAAGGGGGAACTTCTGGTTGACGTAGGTGCCGCTCTTGCCCACCTGTCGTGCCAGAGATGCGCCCTTGGAACTGTCGATCGCGGGAGTTCCGTGCAGGCCTCCCGAGAACGCGGGGTGGCTCATGTCCACGCCCGTGTCGATGATGGCGACGACCTTGCCAGCGCCGGTCTGGGAGATCTTGTCGGCCTTCATCATGACCTGGGCGGACAGGACGTCGCCGTGCTGCGCGGCGCGCATGGCTGCCATGGGGTTGCTCTCGGCGTCGGCGGCACTGCCGGAGTCGGCCGAGGCGTCGGCACCGCCGGTGCCCTCCGCGTCGGCGGGAGTGTCATCGCCATCGTCGCTGACTTGGGTCTCATGATCGAGGAAGGCGCTCTGGACACCGCTCACGCCGCGAATCGCATCCATCGAGCCGATGGGGGCACTCAGCGCGAAGCCGGTAAAGGCGTTGGTGTACTCACGCGATACCTCGGCGGAGGCGTCCGGGTAGGCCGCAGCCACGGCCGAGTTGATAGATGCGAGGGCGGCGGCGGTGTCGGTGCCGTCCTCGAGCTGGACGATCATATCGACGACGGTCGAAGAGTCTTCTTCGGTCGTGGCCGGGGCCCCCTCGTCGAGAAGGGACTCGCCATCGGCGGAGGTCAGCGCGTTGTCGACGTCACCCACAGGGAGCTCGGGAGCGGGTTCGCTCGCCGCAGCCTCGTCGGCAGCCGACTGCGCGGACTGTGCAGCGTCAGCGTCAGAGCCGGCCTGGTGGAGGAGCGACCCCGGCATGGCCAGGGACGTGGGTAGCGCGATGGCAACCGCGCACGCGCCGGTGATAGCGAAAAGCTTCACCGGTTTCTTCGGTGTCATGTGTCTAACTCCAATGATGTGTCGGGCGACCCGGTCGGGCCTAGAACAAACTCTGACCTAATGGTCACTGAACATCAGCGTACAACACTTATCGCGGAATCCAGAAGCCCTTTGACAAAATTCCCAAGACTTTTTCAACAATGAAGCCGGGTTCGACTACCTCACGCAAGATACTATCAAACCCAGGATTTGCAGGATTTTCTCCCCTGAGACTACCTCACTAAGACACCCGAAAGGTCAAAGGTGCAGGCCCGTCCATTATCATTTGCACATCGGTCAGCATCGTCCTGTCAGACTCTCAAGCCCGTGCTATATGGAGGGTTGTTGAGCTCGCTTTCTTTCGTCTTATTACATATTGGTGCCTGCTTGTTATGGCGCGATTTCACCATGAGCGAGGGGGCGGCTTGCATTGTCAAGCCAGTCAACTGTTTCACAGGCGACACGGCACCCGTCCATCAACGAGGCCTGGGCCCGGAAACGCCGTCATGTCAGCGTTTCCGGGCCCAGGCCGTGAGTCGTCAACGGTTGTCAGATCACTTGACCAGTGCACCCGAGTTATCGAAGGTGTAGGTCTTTCCGTCGATGTTGCGCGTGCCCGTGCACATCGAGCCACCGTTGCTGGGATCCAGGTAGTACCAGGTGTCTCCCTGGTTCAGCCAACCGGTCTGCGCGTTCCCGTCAGGTCCGACGAAATAGTCCTTGCCGCCGATGTTAGACCACTGGTTGCGAGGGAGGCTCTTCCCGCTCACGCACTTCTGCCACCAGCCGACCGGATCGCTCAGCCAGTATCCGTTCAGGAAGTCGCAGTAACCGGAGTTGCCACCGTTGCCCGGGTTACCACCGGGCTGGCCGCCGCCATTATCCCAGCCGCCGCCGGGCTGGCCGCCGCCGTTATCCCAGCCGTCACCGGGCTGGCCGCCACCGTTACCGGGCTGGCCGCCACCGTTACCCCAGTCATCACCGGGCTGGCCGCCACCGTTGCCCCAGTCATCACCGGGCTGGCCGCCGCCGTTACCGGGCTGATCGTTGCCCCAGTCATCACCGGGCTGACCGCCACCGTTACCGGGCTGATCGTCGCCCCAGTCATCACCGGGCTGACCGCCACCGTTACCGGGCTGATCGTCGCCGACACCGGGCTGGCCGCCACCGTTACCGGGCTGGCCGCCACCGTTACCGGGCTGACCGCCACCGTTACCGGGCTTGCCGCCGTTCATCGTGACGGGCTCGGAGTGGTTGAGTCCGTAGTCCCACGCGACAACGTAGGGATTGTTGCTGGCGCCACCCTGAACCTGGTTCAGGTCGATGCTGGTCTTGTAGTGGTACCGACCGTTCTCGTAGGTCTGGCTGTTCTCGTCACGAGCAACCTCGAGGTGGATGTAGCGACCGCTATTCGGATCGTTCAGCGTGAAGCCGGCCAGGGGCGACTCATCGCTGAGCTCCACCGAAAGGGTGGAACCATTCACCTTGGCGCTGTCCACAACGGGAGCCTTGGTGTCGATACGGAAGTTGTACGTAATGGACTGTTCAGTAGACGAGGGGCCGTCGTTGTTGGCGGCAATCGTCAGCTTGTAGTTGCCGTCGGGAAGGCTTGCGTACTTGCCTTCCTTCAGGTCGATGGACCGAGGCTCCTGCCCCTCTTCAACCCAGCTCATCCGTTCTTCTTCAGGATCGATGGTCGACTTGAAGTTCTGGAAGGAGGTGAAGGAGGCAACGCTCTTGCCCGCCTCATTCGTGTACGTGGTGGTCATCTTGTGAACGCTGCGCAGCGTGCCCGTGCGAGGGCTGATCGCTGTGGGTGCACCCGAGACCGTGGAACGGGAGACCACGTAGCGCTCAGCGTTAGGACGACCCTGGCGTTCCCGCCCCTTGAGGAGGGGGTTGTAGCCGAGGAGGCCGCCCCGGTCACCGTTGTAGATGCCCGAGGAAGCAGCGTGGGCGTCACCCTCGGAAACGAGCGCATCGAAGATCGCCGGCTTGGCCCAGGATCCGTAGAAGCCCAGGAAAGGAACGCCCAGGTCGGGCTGACCGTTCGTACGCGAGGTGAAGCGCACGAAACCGTCCAGGAAGGTGCCCGCAGGAGCGTTGGCGGAGACGTACTGAGCAAACTCGTTGCCGGGCTTGATATCAATGCCGACCGTGGTTTCACCCTTGGCAGGAACCGTCACACTCGAGCCAGAGAAGGAAACGCTGACGCCCTTGCCGTTCCAGTCAGTGGAGTGACCGGTGAAGAAACCGCCCTCAATGTTCTCGGACAGAGCCTGGGAAGAGAGCTCGTACGTAGCAGGCGTGTCGGACACGTTGTGCAAGGTGACGTCGAAGTGCCAGCCGTTGGTGCCATCACCGAGTTCCGCCTTGGGGCGGGAAGAGTCGGCAGCACCGTTCACGGTCGGGTACACGGACGAGTTTGTGGCACCCTCAAGGTTCGCCAGGCCTGCACCCTGCTTACGCGGGGAGTAGTAGGCACCGCCACCCTGTCCGGGATCCACAACCGGGACCGCAGTTCCCATGATCAGGTTCTGGACAACATCCACCTTCTGACGATCATTCAGCGACGAGAAGAGCGGGTCGTTCTGAACGCGCTCAAGCACGACGGCGCTGGCACCGGTCATCTGGGGCGTTGCCATGGACGTACCGGACATCATCTGGTAGCCGCCGCCGGGCACGGAGGAGTAGATGTTGCCGCCGGGGGCGGTCACCTCAGGCTTGAGGCGCATGTCAGGAGACACGCCCCACGAGCTGAAATCGGACATCTTGTAGTTGCCGTTTGCCCCGTTCCTCGCGTTCTCAATGGACGCGACCGTGACCACAGGAGCGAAGGAGCCAGGCTCACCCAGGGTCGAGGAATCCGGGTCAGAGGCGTAGGGCAGGTTCTTGCCCGACTTGTTGCCGTAGCCGGCCTGGAACTCGTTGCCGCCAGCAACGTCGAGAGTGATGCCCTTCTCCTGCAGCTTCTCGTACACGCCCGCGAACAGGGTGTCGGCATCGCTGTCCATGCCGGCCGTGCGGCCGAGGGACATGTTCACGGCGTCAGGATGCAGAGTAGCCATGTCATCCAGGGCTGCGAGCAGCGCGGAGTCGGGGATGCCGCCACCGCGGCTGCGCGCAACCTTCGCAACGATGATCTGAGCATCGGGGGCGATACCCATGATTTGATCACCATTGGCTGCGGTGATACCGGCGACGTGCGTGCCGTGGGCACCCGCCGGGGAGGCATCGTTGTCACCGTCCGCGTAGTCGTAGGCGAAGGGGAACTTCTCGGACACGTAGGTGCCGCTCTTGCCCACCTGCTGTGCCAGAGATGCGCCCTTGGAACTGTCGATCGCGGGAGTTCCGTGCAGGGCTCCCGAGAATGCGGGGTGGTTCATTTCCACGCCCGTGTCGATGATGGCGACGACCTTGCCTTCGCCCTTCTGAGTAACCTTGTCAGCGTGCATCATGATCTGCGCGCTCAGGTTATCGGGGTGCTGCGAACGTGACGCAGTCGTTGCGGAACCGCTGCCCGCGTCGTCAGAGTCGCCGTTTGCATCGTCGCTGACTTGGGTCTCGCGATCAAGGAAGGCGCTCTGGACACCGCTCACGCCGCGGATCGCATCCATCGAGCCGATGGGGGCGCTCAGCGCGAAGCCCGTAAATGTGTTGCTGTACTCGCGTTTCACCTCGGCGGAGGCGTCCGGGTAGGCCGCAGCCACGGCCGAGTTGATAGAGGCGAGGGCGGCGGCGGTGTCGGTGCCGTCCTTCAGCTGGACGATCATATCCACGACGCGCGAGGATCCGTCATCGGTGGAGGCCTGAGTTTCCCCATCAACCACCTGCTCGCCCTCCTCTGAGGTCAACGCATTTCAGCGTTACCCACGGGCAGTTCAGGCTCGGGCTCAGGCTGCGCGACCACTCCGGCTGCGGATTGCGCAGCCTCGGGGTCAGAATCGGCCTCGGGCCCAAAAGACCCGGGCAGCGCAAGAGACGTCGGCAGCGCGACTGCAACCGCGCATGCGCCGGCGATTGCGATGAGTTTCGCCGGTTTCTTCAGTGTCATATGTCTAACTCCAATGTTGGCGTCTGGGGACCTTACAGACCTACCTAAAGTCTGACCTGTTGGTCACCCGGAACTAGAGTACAACACTTATCGCAGAATCTGGAAGTCTTTTTTCAAATTCCCGACACTTTTTCAACGACGAAGCCTGGGTTCGGTGACGTTCTCACGAAGCACCATCGAACCCAGGCTTTGCGCGGTTTTCTCCCCTCAGATCACCCGACTAACGCGCCCGAAGGGTCGAAAGTATAGGTGCGTTCATTGATCTTTTGCACACCGGTCAGCATCACCCCATCGGACCCCAGATAGTACCAGGTGCCCCCCCTGGTTGAACCATCCGGTGCGCATCGCTCCAGTTGAGTCCAGGTAGTACCAGGAGCTGCCGTACGTGATCCATCCAGTGTGCATGTTGCCGGACGCTCCCAGATAGTACCAGGAACCGCGCTCGAACAACCATCCGGTGCGCATGACCTTCGTGGCTGGGTCGAGGTAATACCAATAGGGTCCTCCATACACTCCATCGCGGACCCAGCCGCCCACCAGAGCGCCCTCGGGGTCCGCGTAGACCCACTCTCCGCTCACACGCTTGAGGAATCCGGTCATCATGTAGCCGGACGGACCGAATTGGTACTCCGAGCCATTGATGGTGAACCAACCCGCCTTCAGGTAAGTCATACCGTCCGCGCAGCGGTACCACCAGCCGACGGAATCCTTCACCCAGGAACCACCCGCAGGGTCGGCGCAGGGAAGCCGGACGTCCGGATTGTTATTGGTAGGCAGGTCCAGGGTCACGGGATCGGAGGGGTTCAGGCCGTAGTCCCATGCAAGCACGTAGGGGTGCGCGACAACTCCCCCGGTTCCGCCCTGATTCTCCCACGCCTGCATGATCGTCATAATGGGCAGCTCCACGTGGTAGCTGCAGATCCCATCCTCGCCGACGCTGCCCTCGCTGGGGGTGAAAATGTGGCGGTAGAACCACAGGCCGTCGGCAGGATCGTGCAGGTCGACGCCAGCCAGGGGCGAGGCATCGGTGACGTCGAAGGAAATGACCATGTCTGGCCCCTCGCCCCCGTACGTCAGGTTGGAGATGACGGGCGCGGTCGCGTCGAGGCGGAACTTGTAGGAGATCGACTGCTCTGCGCTTGACGGCCCGTCGTTGCTCGCCTCAATCGTCAGCGTGTACTCACCGTCGGGCAGGTCCTTGTAGGCCTCAGAGCGTGCGTCCAGCGCAGTGGGCTCGTGGTAGGACTCGACCCACGTGTTCTCTTCGGTGCTCGTCAGATACACGGACTTCCAGTTCCGATGGTTCGTGACGGAGGCGACTTTCTCCCCGGCCTCGTTCGTGTAGGTGCTGGTGAGCGTGTGGACGCTGCGCAGCGTGCCCGTGCGGGGTTCGAGGATCGTGGGCGCACCCGGAGCCCCGGAGCGCGAGATGACGTAGCGGTCGGCGTTGGGCCGACCCTCGCGTGCACCCACCTTGATCAGGGGGTTGTAGCCGAGCTGATTGCCGGTCGCGCCGTTCACGATCTGTGAGGCGAATGTGTGTGCCCCGCCGTCGGAGGCGAGTGCGTCGAAGATGGCCGGCTTGCCCCAGTCGCCGTAGAAGCCGAGGTAGGGCACGGTCAGGCTGGGCTGGGTCTCGGTGCGCGAGGTAAAACGGATGAAGCCATCGAGGAAGGTCCCCGAGGGGGCGTTGTCAGTGACATACTGGGCAAACTCGGACCCGGGCGCGATGTCAACGCCAATGGTGGCTTCGCCCTTCGCGGGGACAGTGACGGCCGCCCCCTTCCCCGCTCCCGACGCCGCGCCGCTGTACGACACAGCCACGCCACGGCCTCGCCAATCCGAGGAGTGCTCCGTGAAGAAGCCGCCGTCGACGATCTCGGAGAGCACCTGGGAGGAGACCTCGTAGGTCGCTTCCGCGTCAGACAGGTTGTGCAGGACGACATCGAAGTGCCAGCCCGTCGTGCCATCCCCCAGGTCGGCCTTGGGCCGGGAGACCTCGGAGGCACCCTTCACGGTCGGGTACACAGACGAGGTCGTGGCCGCCAAAGCGTCAACCAGGCCAGCACCCTGCTTACGCGGAGAATACAGCGCCCCGCTGTCCTGGGACGCGTCAGTCAGGGGACGGGCGGTGCCCATGATGAGATCCTGAACAACATCCACCTTCTCGCGATCACTCATCGAGGCGAAGAACGGATCGTTCTGGACACGCTGGAGGACAATCGCACTGATACCCGCCATCTGCGGGGTCGCCATCGAGGTGCCCGACGTCTGCTCGTACGCACCGTTCGGTATCGCGGAGAAACGTTGCCACCGGGCGCAGAGATTTCAGGCTTGAGGCGCAGATCCGGGGAAACGCCCCACGAGGAGAACTCCGAGGCCTCGTAGACGGAGGACTGCGGCAAGACCTGGCCCTCAGCCATCGTCAGGTGATGATCAGCGGCCTCCAGCATGGCCTGGCCATCCGCCTGCGAGATAAACGCGGCGGGCACGTCCTGGGTCGTCAGGTTCATGATGATGAGGGAGCCGACCGAGACGTTGTTGTAGACGAGGATGCCCGCGGGGTGCAGGTCGTACAGGTTCTCGACCTTCTTCTGGTAGGTCATGTTGCCGCGCGAGACAAGCGCAATCTTGCCGGCGAGGCCATCCGGATACTTGTCCTTGAGGGCGGCCACGTCCTCCTCGGAGGCGAATCCCGCATCCACATACTCGTAGGTGCCGACGGGCAGGTCGGAGAAGTAGGCGACCTTCTCGCCATTCATGCCGCGCGAACGCTGGTAGCCAATATCCTTCCCGGCTGCCGTGAAGGCATTGCGGATGAGCGCGTTCTCGACGGAGGCGACGGCGACCACCGAGGAGTAGGTCGCAGGCTCATCAATGACCGAGGAGTCTGGATCCGAGGCGTAGGGCAGGCCTTTACCAGACATGTTGCCGTACCCGGTCGAAAAAGCGTTGCCCGCAGCCGCGTTGACGGTGATCCCCGCCTCTTGCAGCTTCTTGTAGACGGTCGCATAGACCGTGTCCGCCTCGTTATCCATGCCAGCCGTCCAGCCCAGCGACAGGTTAATGACGTCCGGATGCAGGACCAGCATGTCGTCGAGGGCGGCCAGCAGAGCGGAATCCAGCAGCGCATCATCCTCGGAGCGCGTCACCTTTCCGACGATGATCTGAGCGTCCGGGGCGGTGCCGACAATTTTGTCGGCGTTACCCGCCGCGATACCCGCGACGTGCGTCCCATGGAAGCCCGACCCTCCCTCGCGCGGCGAGGCATCGTTGTCACCGTCCGCGTAGTCGTAGGCGAAGGGGAACTTCTCGTTCACATAGACGCCGGTCTTCCCCTCCCCCAACTGGGCCTTGAGTTCATCCACCCTATCCTCCGACAGGGCGGGCGTGGCCGTGAGCGCGGGCGTGAACGCCTGGTGCGCCATGTCGACACCCGTGTCGATGATGGCGACGACCTTCCCCTCGCCCTTCTGAGTCACCTGGTCGGTGCGCATCATGAGCTGGGCACTCAGGTTCGCAGGGTCCTGCCCCTCGATCTGCGAAGCCCTGGTACCACCCTCCGCGTCGACGGCGGCCGCATCACTGACGTGCCCCTCGCGCTCCAGGAAGGCCGCCTTGACCCCCGCCACACTGCGGATCTCCTCCAGGCTGCCGGCGGGGGCGCTCAGCGCGAAGCCATCCAGGACGTTGGCGTACTCCCGCTCCACCCGAACCTGCACTCCTGGAAACGACGCGGCCACGGCCTCGTTCACGGACGCAAGAGCAGCGCTACGATCAATTCCTTCCTCGAGTTGCACGATGACGCCGACAAGTCGCGCCGGGTCCCGGTCGACGACTTCGGCAACCTCGGGTGCCTGCCCATCCTTCGAGGTCAGCGCCGTATCAAGGTCGCCGACCGGCAGGGACGAGGCCGGGGCATCCTCCGCAGGCACCGGACCCACGCGCAGCGGTGAAGCCACGGACGCCGGACCCGTGAACGCAAGCGCGCACGCACCGACAAAAGCCAGGAGGACAGCTGGTTTCTTCATTGACATAAGCCTTCTCCAATTAGTGTCACAGACGACCACTGCCAGCGTGGGCGCTCCCACGTCGCAGCCGCCTAGCACAACGCTACCGGAAAAGACACGACTGACAATCTTCAGATTGCTAACGAAACAATTAAGACGATCTGAAATGTCAAAAGGGCCGGGCCCAGGGACGCTTGAGTGTTACGTCCCCGGGTCCGGCCCGTGTTGTCAAGGCGATCAGGTCACTTGACCCACACGCCGTTGGCGTCCAGGTAGTACCAGGCGCCACCGAGGTTGATCCAACCGGTCGCCATGGCACCCGAGGCGTTCAGGTAGTACCAGGTGCCACCCAGGTTCAGCCAGCCAGTCGCCATCGCGCCGTTGGCGTCCAAGTAGTACCAGGTGCCACCCAGGTTCAGCCAACCAGTCGCCATCGCGCCGTTGGCGTCCAAGTAGTACCAGGTGCCACCCAGGTTCAGCCAACCAATCGCCATCGCGCCCGAGGCGTCCAAGTAGTACCAGGTGCCACCCAGGTTCAGCCAACCAGTCGCCATCGCGCCGGTCTCACGCAGGTAGTAGTAGGTGCCACCCAGGTTGAGCCACCCGGTCACCATGTAGCCGTTCGCGTCGTGGTAGTACCAGGTTCCGGAGTCCTCGACCCAACCGGTCCGGACGTAGCCGCGAGCATCGAAGCGGAAGACGCGCCCGTCAATCGTGGCCACGGTGCCCTTCGGGTAGGAACCGTCAGCGTTGCGGTACCACCAGCCGATTGTGTCCTTTTCCCACGTGCCCGTGGGTGCCGGCTGAGGCTGCGGATCGGGCTGAGGCTGCGGGTCCGGCTGAGGCTGCGGGTCCGGCTGAGGCTGCGGGTCCGGCTGAGGCTGCGGGTCCGGCTGAGGCTGCGGATCAACCCACGGCGCGGGGGCGGTCGCATCCTGCTTGACGGACTTCACAACGACAATCGTCGTCGCCGTCGCCTCGGTTCCGTCGGCCAGGGTGGCGGTCAGGTTGACCTGATCCCAGTCAAGAGAGTTACCGCCGGTAATCGTGGCGCTCTTGCCGTCATCGGCCGCCTTCAGGATGGCCACACCGCCATACTCCAAGCCCCAGGACAGGGTGGCGTCCTTGAACTTCGCGGGCAGCAGCGGCTTGAGGGTGACGGTCTCACCCTCCTCCAGGTCCACGCGGAGGTGATTGACGGCGATCTCGTCCTCGCCCAGCTCGGTGACGCAGACGTTGACAGTAGCCATCACCGGATCGAAGACCATCGGATCCGCGTAGTCGGCGACAGCCCGGACGTCCGAGCAGCCTTCCTTCTGAGCAGTCACGAGGCCCGACTTTTCATCGACATTCAGGACGTCGATGTCGTCGCCGGACCAATTGATCTTGGTCTTATTTGCGTTCTCAGGCTGGTGCGTGACACCGATGTTCGTCTGCTGGCCGACTCGCAGGTCAAGCTTGCCGGACTCGATGCCGAAGTCAAGCGACGTCATGGCCACGGGTTCGAGGGCCACATCGGCTCGCTTGGAGGGCAGTCCATCACTGCCCCACGCAACGAGCTTGACCGTAGCGGGCAGAGCATCCGTGTGGCCTGCCTTGGTCCAAGCGGCCTGGATGTCGGAGAACTTGATGTCGAACGTGTAGCGGTGGACACCGTCAGCCGAGACATTGCCAGGGAAGTCGACGACGCGGCGATAGAAGATCGCATCGGTCGAGGGGTCGCGCAGGTCGATGCTGGACAGACCGGGGATATCCTCGACGACGAAGGAGACCGAACCGCCGAGACCTTCACTGGTGGTTTCGACGTCGGAAATGGTGGGGCCGTACATGTCGGGGTTGGGCGCCGCGAACGCGGGGGCACCGAAGGCTGCACCGGACGCCACCATCGCGCCGGTCGCCAGGGTCGCCAAGAACGCCCTGTGAACTAACTGGGACATACTCACTCCAATGTTGAATCAACGGACCATACCGGATGGTTAGGCTTGGGATCCGCATAATGAACACTACTGCGTAAATGGATACTTAGCAACGCGTTACTGGCTTACCATCATGTAGCCACAAGTTAATTTGCGATATTACTAGTAATATTTTCGCGCGCTTTTTGGCAGGTTTTCATTGGGAACCTGACCAATGAACACATGTTCTACACCCGTCGCACGTTTTCTCACACACACTTTCCTTCAATCCCTTAACATCTCAATGAAAGTATCACCTATTTGCTCGGTAAGTCTGCGGGCGATCTGAAACTAACGAGCATGAAATGACCCGTCACCTGCGCATTTACGATCATTTTGCGATTCCACACCTGTCAAACACTGCGACCGCTTGGCGCATGCCACCACAACACCCGCCAGGTTCCGAAGGGAGCAGAAGGGACGGCTGCGGTACTCGGGGACAGAATCGGTGCCCGGGGGCGGCGGCAGGGCCTGGCCGGGCTTCGAGATCGATCACTCCGAGCCGCAGGCTCGCGTGTGGCGATCTCGCGGGCGGGCCGCCGCCCACGGGCACCTGGACAATAGGTAGCGCAGCAGTAACGCGAGAAGCACTGCACCCGTTAGGGAACGCCGCACCCGTTAGAGAACGCCGCACCCGTTAGAGGGCGCTGCACCCGTTAGGGAGCGCTGCACCCGTTAGGGAGCGCTGCACCCAATCAGAAGGGGTGCAACGCCAACCGATGGGGTCGTGCACCCATCGACAACAAGCGCAAATGCGGATTGGCCGCATACAACAACGACTTGGATTCCAACGTGTCCCGCACGCGGGCCGCCTATTCCGCACGCGGGCCGCCTGTCCCGTACGTGGGCGGGGTTGCCCAGACTCGGAACAGCAGGCCCACGTGCGGATGAGAAGGCCGCACCAAGGCACGCAAAGCACGCAAAGCACGAACCCCAGCAACACGACACGTCCTATAACCCCACATGTGAACCTCCTCGGTTGGAAGGCGCCACTGGACCTGTTGGGCCTGTTGGGCCTGCGAGACCCTGCCGGGCATCAGATCGACCGCTTCGAGCCGCAGGCTCGCGGCGCGCTTACTGCCGGTCGGACAGCTCCAGGTTCGCGCGCACGACAATGCCGATGCGTTCAACCATCGCATCGTCCACCCAGCTACCATCCAGCGCAGCCAGGCGCGGGTGCACTGGGGCCTCGTCGAAGAGGCGGTCAAAGCCGAGGATCGCGCGCCACAGGGGGATGAGTTCCTCATGGTAGGTGTGCCCGTGGCCGCCGGGCGCGGTCCCGGCGACGGGCAGGTCGGCGAGGATCTGGATGTAGGTGGCGAAGCGCGTGAACTCCACGTCCCGAGAGACGTCGCGCCCGGCTCGCTCGCGCAGCCAGTCGGGCTGCGTCCAGATGAGCTTGTTGTTCCACCAGACGACCGGGTCGGAGGGGTGTTGGGCGTAGACGATGCGCGGGAAGCCCCACGGGCCGAGCTCGCGCCCGTACAGGTCTGTGCGCAGGTCGGAGGGTTCGTTGACGAAGCGCACGCGGCGCCCATTGTTGACGACGGGGGCGACCTCGGGACTGCCCGTGTGCCGTGCGGCGGTGAGTGCCTCGTGCATGGGGGTGAAGGCGGGGGTGCCTACCCACAGCGCGCCGTCGACCTGGGTGAGTGCGTCGTCAACGGAGGAGAATACGGACTGCGACGCGAAGGCACCGAGGGACTCGCCGCAGACGAACAGCGCGGGGCGTGAGGCCTCGTCCATGAGGTCGAGCTCGGCGCGCACGGCGGCGAAGAGCGCGGCAGAGGCGTCCTGTGCGGGTTCGAGTCCGGTGAGCCAGTTGAGCACGGACGGCACGTAGGAGTATTGCAACGAGGCCGTGGCGCAGTTTCCTCGCGTGAGGAACTCGAGGGGTTGGACCTGCCATTCGTCGACCCACCCAGAGCCGGTCGACGCGGCGATGAGGATGACTGCACGATCGAAGGCGCCCGTGCGGCGCAGCTCGGCGACGACGGTTGCCGCGGCCGCCTCGATGCCGGTTCCACCCGTGGGCATGCCGGAGTAGACGCGGATGGGTTCCATGGCGTCGACGCCGCACACTTGCGTGATGTCGCGGCGCGAGGGACCTCGCCCCAGAAAGACACGCCCCTGCCCGCCGACCGATTCCCAGGTGACGGGCGATGCCGGGGAGGCGGAGCGCTCCGGGACGGTCGGCTTGTAAATGCCGCGCGCGGTGCGCATGTTCAGCTGCTCTGCTTTGCGGCGGAAGAAGCCGATGCCGCCGCGCAGGATGACTTTTGAGGTCAGGAAAAAGATGGTGACGAAGAGGATGGCGACACCCGTAATGAAGGCGGCGGGTCGGGGCATGAAGCCCGCGAGGGTTGCGATGAGAATGCGACCAAGATGGTTGAAGGCGCGCACGATCATGAGCAGTGTCCAGGCGACGGCGACTGCACCCGCTGCCCCAAGGAGGTATTCGCCGATGGTCTCCCCCGGCATGTTGACGAGTGTGGCTGCGACGCGGTCGCGGCGATACGACTGGATGACAGCGTAGAACCACCAGATGGCGAAGAGGGCGGCGGCAGCAACACGGAAGCCGATTTCGGCGGGATCGGAGGCCCTGACCGTCAGCCCAGTGAGGCGGATGACGAGCAGTCCCACGTTCTGCACGACGAGGCTGGCGATGTAGCCGCAGGCCACCAGGATGCCGGAGGCGACCGCGTGCCACGTCCACGAGCGCGCCATGAGCGAGGGGGATACGCTCACCGCATACATGGCGAGCGCCGCGATCACTCCCAGAAACGACAAACCCATAACACCCATTGTGCCAGGTGGTTGGTACCTGCTCAGGACTGGGACGAGGCCTGGGCTAACTCCCGCGTGTACGCTTGCCCGGATGCACCTGACAAATGGGTCAGAGCGCGATGGTAAAAGCTGGGATCTACGCGCGCGAAATGAACGAGAAAAGGGCGGAATAACGGCGTATTCTTGCCACCAGGTTAACGCTTCATCTACAATAAATATCTCTACTGGTGGGAGGTGACAATGTCGCTATTCGAGGATGATCCCGGCCTGATTCGCCGTCAGGAAGGTCAGGTTCGAGAGCAGGCAGAGCGCGCCCACGCAATGCGTCGACGCATTGAATCCATCCACGGGGTGGGTGTCTCACCTAGCCGGGGCGTGACGGTCACCGTTGACTCCGCAGGTACCCTCCTCGCCCTCACTATCGACGATGCCCCGACCGAGCTGTGCGACGCCATCGTTGCGGCCTATGCGGCCGCGCGCCGCGACGTCGGCGAACAGGTTATCACCGCCTCCCAGGACGCTTTCGGTGATTTCTTCCCGGGCATCGAGCGCTTGCGTTCGCTATACGGTGTCCCCTCCCCCGACGTCCCGCTGGCCGAGGCCTCGGATCCCCGGGTGCATCAGCGGAGGTTCTGAGCGTGTCTGAGCAATTTCCCGCCGATCCGGCGGCCATTACGGCGCACGCTCTTCGGATTTTTTCCTACCAGAGCGACCTTGAGCATGCCTCGGCGACACTGCGTCAGGTGTCCGCCTCTGACGGCGCGTTTGGCCTCATGGCCGGACCTCTTATTGCACCGCTGTTTCAGCTCGTGGAAGTGGGCGAGCATCTGGCGATTAGCGGCGCTGAGTGCGCCCTCGACAAGCTCGGTCAGACGCTCGTGGCCAGCGCGCGCGCCGTCCAGGTGGGCGAGTCGTCGCGGGTGACGATTCCCGAGGCCGGGGCAGCCCTGTGGGGAGACGGTCGTGACAGCTGACATGCACCCTGTGACCGCACGGGTGCCGGGTGATGGTTCGGCGTTCCCTCAGGCGGGTGTTTTGGATGGAATTGCGGCACTAAGTTCGGCGATCGTCGACAAGTCGTGGGTGAGCGGTGACCTTGCTGGCGTCGTTATGGGAGCTGACATGCTTCCCCCCACGCCCGATCCTCGTGCCACCCTTATCTCCTGGGGGATGGGGTGGGTCTTCGACCTCATCGCACCCTTGAAGGGGTGGCTGATTGAGCTGGCTGGGGACGCCGACCAGCTGCGCACCCACGGGCGTACGTGGAGGAACGTCGGTGCACTGCTGGAGGCCACGGCGCACAACATTGATGACGACGTCCGGCTCTCCTTCCCGGATGGCGCGTTCGCGGGTTCTGCCGTCACCTCGTATTTGGCGGCGTCGGGAGCGACGACCCGAGGCATCGGCATGACGGGGGAATTGTCGCGCGCGGTGGGCACCGCCTACGACGTGTGTGCCGTCATCATCCAGTTCGTGTACGACTTCGTGCGCGACGCGATCAATCAGGTCGTCGAGGCCATCACTCCCTACGCGGTCGAGCTGACCTCGTCCTTCGTGACGGCGTTCCCCCTGGTCATGGCACAGATCGCTTCGTCGGTTAGTGCACTGATCGAGGGGGTGACTGCGCGCATCATCGCGTTGAAGGAATCGCTGTCGAACCTGGGCGTGAAGCTCTCCGGTGCCGACCAACTGCTGAAGTCTCTGAAAGAATGGCTGCACAACCTCTCCCACGGCGGCGAGCCGATGGGCGGTCCGTTCGCCATGGCTTGATAGCCTCGCAGTACACGCTCGCGCCGACGCGTGGCGGCCTTCCACAGAAAGTGTGACATGACCCAGGACTTTGAAGAGAGCGCACGCAATTTCCTGTCGCTCCTGAACAAGCTGCCCTCCACACCGTCGATCACGTTTCGAGGCTTCGTCGACACGTCCGTCACCCAGGCACGCATCGTCGTCTCCCCGGCACTGACGGCGACCTCGCATAGCATCGCGATTGCCACGAACAACCTGCGCACGCCCCATGTCGGCGTGGTTGTGGGCGCGAATGGACGCGACCTGACGGCCCTCATGGCGGGGGCACCGACTGTCAACCTTCAGGAGGTCACCTACCTGCCGGGCACCTACTTCTGCCAGCACCCCGCACAGGAGTTCGCGGGGGTCACGATCCAGCTCTACGAGGAGATGTGCGTGAGCGAGGATGGCACGTCCCTGAACACCGCTCGGCCTCTCGACTCGTGGGATCCGATCCTCGCGGTCCTGGAACCAGCGCTGCGCGACGCCCGCGCGCGCTGCCTCGCCCTGCCCCAAGGGGCCTCGGACCGTTTCCTGGTCCCCGTCCAGTAACGACCGCCAGCGGTCGCCGGGTCGACAGCGCAACGCAGCCTGAGATGTAGTTTCAGGAGCACGCGGTCGCAAGGTGCTCACTCGGGCGCACATTCCCCCAGCCACACGAGGGTCGTGTACGGGATAGCAACGTTTTCCCCCGGCGTGTAGCCGAGGTGCTCGTAGAGGTACCAGCGCAGGTTCGCCTGCATGCGGTCCCGACCGGCCTGCGAGGATCGGATGAACGAGGAGCGAGTGGTCCCCAAGGTGAGGATCTGCTCGGGGGTCATGATGTCCTCCCACGTGACCTGGGTGAGGCGCATGGGCGCGAATCCGCCGCCGGGCGTGGGCGGACGGTCGGGCCGGTGCACGTCGCCGGAGCGCATGATGCGCGTGAGCCGGTGCACCCACGGGATCGACACGTCCATCTGGTTCCACACGATGCCGAGCGTGCCCCCGGGCGCGAGAATGCGCGCGGCCTCCCGGCCCGCCAGCTCAGAATCAACCCAATGCCAGGACTGGGCAAACACGACGATATCGAACGCTCCGTCCGGCAGTCCCGTGTCCTCAGCGACGCCGCCGTGCCACGTCACGCCGGGAATCGACGAGGCCTGGGCGCGCATCGCGTCCGAGGGTTCCACCGCGTCCACGACGGCACCCGCGCGCGCCAGGAGCTCACTCATCTTGCCGGTGCCGGCACCGATGTCGGCGACGCGCAGCGGCGCGGACGAGGCGGGGACAGCGGGAGCGGGAACGATGGAAGTATCCTCGACGGAGGGCGAATCGGCAGGATCGCCAGCGGCAGGCTCGATATCCCCCGTCACTCCACCGCGCAACCGAGCGGAGGCCAGGAGCGCGGCCACGGCCTCGTCGGGGTAGGCGGGGCGCACGGAGGCGTATGCGCCGCCCTCCCCCATGAAGGGATTCGCCTCCAGAGAGGCGGACGCTGCGTTCGATAGTGTCATAGAATCCTTGTCCTCACAGGCACCTGATCCAGCAAACCCGACCGTGGCCTCGTCCCCGGAAGCACTCACAGGAGCGAGCTCCACAGTCGACACACGTTGTCGACGTAGTGCACGTGCCAGGGCTGATCGCGCCACTCGCGGTAGGTGAGTTCGCGCGAGCGCTCACGGTTGCGTTCGTCGTTGCCGCGCAACAGCTCGACCAGTCGCGCGTCGTCGGCGATGAGCGTGATCTCGTAATTCAGGCCGAAGGAACGCACGTCCATGTTGGACGAGCCAATCGCGCACAGGCTGCCGTCGACGATCACATACTTGGAGTGCAGCATGGTCGGCTTGCGGTACAGGTGGATGCGCACACCCGTCTTGAGGAGTGCCCCGTAGTAGGAGCGCTGTGCGTGGCCGACCAGGAACTGGTCGAATTGCTCGGAAAGAAAGAGCTCGACCTTGACGCCGGATAGGGCGGCGTTCGTCAGCGCGGTCATGAGGGCCTCATCGGGGATGAAGTACGGACTCGCGATGGACACGTGCGTGCGTGCCGATGACACCATGTGTACGAAGGCACGCAGGTTGGGTTCGCCGCGGAACGCGGGCCCCGACGGGATGATCTGCATCGACGAGGCCGGGGTGTCCTCGCGCTCGTCCTCCTCCCGCGCGGTGGGCGGGGTGAGGTCGGCGGGGGTCAGGACTTCCTTGCAGGCGTAGTACCAGTCGAGGGCGAAAACGGCCTCGATCTGGGTGACGATCCGGCCGGTGAGGCTCACGCTGGTGTCGTCGTAGGTGATGCCGGCTTTCTGGAAGGAGGGCGTGTCGTAGTCAGGGGCGACCAGGTTGTGGGAGCCGATGTAGGCCTCGCGACCGTCGACGACCAGGAGCTTGCGGTGGTTGCGCAGGTCGGGGCGGCGAATGTGTCCACGCAGGGGCGCGAAGGGAAGCATCTGGTGCCAGAGGATGCCCATGTCATCCAGGCGACGCCGGAAGCGCCTGTGCCCAGGTATGGTGCGCATGCCGTGGTGGTCGACGAGGAGACGCACGGTGACGCCACGGGCCTTTGCTCGCTCGAGGGCCTCGTAGAAAGGCGCGGAGTATTCATCCCAGGAGGTCTGAAAGTAGAGGGCGTTGACGTGGTGGGTAGCACGATCAATGCTGGCGGCCATCGCACGGAAGGTGTCGGCCGTGTCGTTGTGCAGGGCGACGACGTGGCCGCAGGAGTCGGGGAAGCCGCTGAGCGAGCCGGTCAAGCGCATGAGCGAGGCGGTGTCGTCGTCGGAGCCGTCGGGGGTCTCGTAGGCGGTCGGCTTGGGCTTGGCGGAGTCTTTCAGGATGGCCTCGACGAGGGCGCTGGCCTCGGGGTCGTCATCGAGGCGTCGTCCCATGGCCCACCAGGAACCAAAGATGAAGTAGAGGGGCACCCCGAGGAAGGGCCACAGGAAGATGAGGAGCAGCCACGCGGTCGACGTGGAGGCGCGCCGGTGTTTGGGCACAACACCCAGCGCCACGATACGGATGGCGAAATCAACGGCTCCGAGGAGGAGCCACGCCCACAGCGGTGGTTCGGGGTGCGGGGCAAACATACACCTATGTTACAAAGCGCCCTTTGTCCTGGTCAGCCCAGCGTTGCCAGTGTGGCGCGTAGGTCGCTCCGTCGCGCGCGAGGGCCCGCCTGCGGCGTTCGTCCTCGCCGGGGTCCTCGATCCAGATGGACAGGTCGGCATCGGCGTCCCATGCGCCGCAGCCTTCGATGATCGTGGGGGCCACGGGCACGTCTACAACCACCCCGGGCGCGTCGGCCTCCCAATCCCAGGCCTCGTAGGAGGATGGGCACCCGGCGCGCAGGTCCTCGCAGATGCGCCGCGCGACCTGCGCGCCGGCCGCCAGCCCATCCCACCCCGGGTACCAGTCGTCCAGGTGCAGGACCTGCCAGCCCGGCAGGAGGTACGCGAGCGCGGCGGCCAGCGTGGACTTGCCCGAGCCCGAGTACCCGTCGATGGTGACGACGGGGACGCGGCGCGGCGTGATCACAGGATCGGCGTGGGTGCCACTCCCGTTGGGGTGCGCGTCGCCGGACGAGGCCGGGGCAGCCTCGTCGATCAGCGCGCGCAGGCGCGGGGCGAGGTCTCGCGCGGCCTCGTCGGGAGCGAGGGACACGGGGACGGTGACCCGTATTCCCCCGCCCGGAACCCCTGCGGACGCGCCCGCCTGGCCGCTCATCGGCCCACCAGCGCGAAGGTGCCGGCCCAGACGCTGACCGTCAGCGCGATGGTGGGAACGGCGATGGCGACCGCCATGAGGGCCGCGTCGGCGGCGCGCAGGCGCGAGGGACGCGCCCAGGTGCGCGCGCGGGAAGCGCCGAACCCTCGAGCTTCCATCGTGGTCGCGAGCTTGCCGGAGCGTCGCAGCGCAAACACGAGCAGCGAGAAGGAGCCGCGCAGGAAGGAGCGGATGCGCGAGGCGTCGCCCACGCCTCGGGCGCGGCGGGCTCGTTCGAGGGCCTTCCAGTCGGCGGCCATCAGCGAGGTCATGCGTGCGCCCGCAAGCGCGGCCAGCACCGGCCGGGCGGGCAAGTGCAGGATCTGCGCGAGGCCATCGCCCATGTCGGTCGGGTCGATGCGGTCGAGCAGGGCGATGGCAGGGATGACGAGTGCGCACATGCGCAGGGCAATGCCGAGGGCTAGCCACATCGAGTGGTCGGAAATCGCGGCGGGTCCAAACGACCAGTAGACGTGCCCGCCGGGCGCGGCGTAGAGCAGCATCGAGAGGGCACCGAGAGGCGCGGCGACGAGCAGCGGCGTCGCTTTGAGGAAGAAGCTGCGCGCCGACACACCCGACAGAGGGATGAGGGACAGCTCGAGCGCGAGCGCCACGCCCGCGCTGACAGGGTCGATGGTGATGAGCAGCGGCGTGGTCGCCACCAGGAGGGCGAGCACGCGGGCGACAGGATTCGTACGGGTCAGGAGGCCGCGACAGGGCGCGCGACCCGAGGTGGGCGCGCTCGTTCGCGTGGCACCGGCGGTCGCCGCTCTGGCAGGCACCTGGCCCGCAGGCGCGTCGTCCGCAGGCGCCTCGGTACCCGTCGCGTCACCGATCATCGTCGCGTCGGCACTGTCGCCAGATTCCGACCCGACACTCGTGCGGGACGCGCAACCCGAGTCGGCCTCGTCAAGTGGGGAGGCGAGCGCAGACTCAGCGCAACCGCGCGACTCTCCCCCGCCTCGGCTCCCGAGCGACCCCAGGTCGACGACGCGCTGGCCCATCGCGGCCACGAACGCGGGGTCGTGCGTGATCGACACCAGGGTGACGCCGCGCGCGAGGGCGGCGCGTAGGAGGCGCACAAGGCCCAGCCAGGTGCCGCGGTCCTGCCCGAAGGTCGGCTCGTCGAGGATGAGCAGCTCGGGGGCGCTGATGAGAGCGGTCGCCACCGACAGGCGGCGCTTCTCGCCGCCAGACAGGGTCATGGGGTTGGCGCGCGCGAGGTTGGTGAGGCCCAGGGCCTCCATGTGTTCCTCGACGAGGGGCGTGATCTCCTCCTCGCTCATGCCGGCCGCGCGTGGGCCGATGGCGAGTTCCTCGGCGACGGTGGAGGCCAGGAACTGGTACTCGGGTTCCTGAAAGACCATCGACATGCGGCCCAGCAGCTGCTTGCTGCTCCACTCGTGGGGGTCACCGCGCGTGCCGTCGGAGGTCTCGACCTCGACCGTACCCGCGATGGGTTTGAGGAGGCCCGCGAGGGTGAGCGCAAAGGTGGACTTGCCCGCGCCGTTAGCACCCACAATGCAGGTGGACACGCCGCGCTCGAGCGTCAGGTTGATGCCGCTGCGCACGGGGGCATCCTGGTCGTAGCCGATCGTCAGGTCGGTGACGCGGGCGATGGGGGCAGCTTCGGACGAGGCCGGGACGGGCTCGGGCGCGGGGCCAACCTCGGCAGCCACGTCGTCCCCGGGCAGCCAGATACCGCGCTCGCGCAGGGCCTCTCCCTGTTCCTCGAGGACCTGCCTCAGGGGGCCGTCGGCGGCGATGCGACCGTCGGCCACCACAATGACGCGATCCACGAGGGAAGCCCACACATCCACGCGGTGCTCAACAACCACCAGGGTCGCGCCCGTACGTTCCACGACGGAGGCAACGACGTCGCGCACCTCGGCGACGCCACTAGGATCCAGGTTCGCGGTCGGCTCGTCTAGGAGCAGCAGACCCGGACCCATCGCAAGGATCGACGCGAGCGCCAGGCGCTGCTTCTGCCCGCCCGACAGCTCCGTCGTCGAATGATCAAGGGGCACGTCCAAGCCCACCGCGCTCAGGGATTCCTCCACACGAGGCCAGATCTCCTCGCGAGGAACCCCCAGATTCTCCATGCCGAAGGCCACGTCATCGCCCACGCGAGCCAGCACCACCTGGGCCTCGGGGTCCTGCATGAGCAGGCCCACGCGGCCCCTGGCATCCGCCGGGGCGACGCCGTCCACGGTGAGCGAACCCGAGGCCTCGCCCTCCTCAGCACCGCCCAGCAGGCCCGCCAAGCCACCCATCAGCGTCGACTTGCCCGAGCCAGACGGCCCGAGCACCAACACGCGCTCACCCGGCGCAATATCGAGATCAACACCCGACAGCGCGGCGTTCTTACGCCCAGCGTGACGCCATCCCCATCCGCGCGCGCACACGCGCGCGCGCCCGTCCCCTCACCCAGCGGCACCTGGCCACCCAAGGAGGACACGGAGCGGGAGAAAGCGGAGGAGGCCTCGTTCATGAAACGGGAATCAGACAAGCTCACGCGCTCCGCGTCCCGAAGCGAAACGATCCAACGCGCCCGTCTTTGCCAGCGCGTTCGTCAGCGCCCACGCGAGGACGCCGGCCAAAACGATGCCCGAGGCCACGCCGGACACCAAGTAAATGGCGTTGTAGAGCGGACCCTTCGCGAGGTGGCCGGAGAGGAAGAGCTCAAGGACCCACTCGCAGACGAAGGACAGCGCGCCCGCGGCGGCAGCCACCCACACGCTGAAGCGGCGGTAGGCAAAAAGCGCGAAAACAATCTCAGCACCGATGCCCTGCGCAAGGCCTGAATACAGCGTCTCGACCGCCCACTGCGAACCCAGACCCATGGAGACAGTGGCGGCCATCAGCTCGACGAAGAGCGCGGAACCAGGCTTGCGGATGATGTAGCCGCCGAGCGTGCCACCCAGCAGCCACACGCCCGTCACCAGACCGCCGAGGCCTGGCGCAATCGCCTTGAGAGCCTCGTAGCCCGCGTAACCCACCTGGTTCCACGCGACGAAAATGAGGCCGCACGCGACGCCCAGGACGGCGGCGGTGACGATATCGATGACCCTCCAGCGGAGGGAAACAGTGGTTGCCATGCGACAATACTCCCTTCGTGATGCACGGCGGCCACGAGGGAAGAGCCTTCCTACGCCGGTATGATCCGGATCAGGTTCTACGGTCGGGGATGGTCCCCTCTCAGCTCGCGTCGAGCTCCCGTGGCACAGTAGTGAGCATAGTCACCTAGTATTTATCACGCTACTCATGCAGGTGAGGCCCCTGATGGGGACCCTCGCCCGTACCACCGTCGCCCAGGACGCCGCGCGCCGCACGACGCAGCAGGAAATGACGGTTCGCAAACGCCGCGCCCACGATGAACGCAATCCACACCAGGGAATAGACGAGGCCGGGGCGCGTATCGTCCCACATCGCCAGAATGACGCCCATGGCCCCCATGAACGCCAAGACCACCCACGCGCCAACGGCACCGCCGGGGGACTTGAAGTGCGATTCCTTGTGCAGGTGGGGACGCTTGCGCAGATAGACCAGGTAGGAGACGACGATGACGACCCACACGCCCATGAAGAGGGTGGCCGACACCGAAGTCACCAGCGTAAAGGCCGCGGAGATCGAGCCGCCCGTCGCCATGATGACGATGGCCGTCAGCAGGCACACGCAGGACAAGAACAGGGCGTTGAGGGGCACGTGGTGCTTCGACAGGCGCGCGAAAATGCCGGGTGCCTGCTCCTGGCGGGCCAGACCGTAGAGCATGCGCGACGTGGAGTAGATGCCCGAGTTCGCGCTGGACGCCGCCGAGGAGAGCACGACCAGGTTAACGATCGTGGCCGCTGCGCCCAGACCCGTCAGGGAAAACATCGTGACGAAGGGGGATTTCTCCGGGCTCACCTGATCCCAAGGGGTCACCATCATGATGGCCGCGAGGGCCGCCACGTAGAAGAGCATGATGCGCACAGGAATCGAGTTGACAGCCTTGGGGAGAGTGGTGTCCGGGTCATCGGTCTCGGCGACCGTCGTGCCCACCATCTCGATACCAATGAAGGCGAAAAGCGCGATCTGGAAGCCACCCAGGAAGCCGGTGAATCCGTTGGGGAAGAAGCCTCCGTGGCTCCACAGGTTCGAGACGGCTGCGGCCGTCCCTTCCTCGTCGACCGTGCCCATGGCGACCATACCGAAGCCGACGACGACTAGGGCGATGATCGCGACGATCTTAACGAGCGCGAACCAGAATTCGGTCTCGCCGAAAGCCTTGACCGTCATCGCGTTGAGGGCAAAAAGCAGCAGGGTCGTAGCGGTGATGGGGATCCACGGGGACAGATTCGGCCACCAGAAGTGCGTGTAACCGGTGATGGCGATCATGTCGGCGACGCCGGTGACAACCCAACACGCCCAGTACGTCCACCCCGTCACGAAGCCTGCCCACGGGCCGATCAGGTCGCGCGCGATGTCCGCGAAGGTCGCGTACTTGCGATCCGACAGGAGCAGCTCGCCGAGCGTGCGCATAAACAGGAACAGGACAGCACCGATGATCATGTAGACCAACAGGATCGACGGACCCGCGACAGAGATCGTCTTGCCCGAACCCATGAACAGGCCCGTCCCGATTGCACCGCCGATCGCAATCAGCTGAATATGGCGATTCTTCAGGTTTCGCTGGAGCTTTTCGCCGCCCTCCTGACGGGGCTCGTCGTGCACAACTGGCTCGCTGCTCATTCGTTTTCCTTTCCGCTGGATGCCGCCCGCGGGCGGCGTTTTGCACGGTCTTTGCGTGCGCGCGGAGCACACTTGACCCTCCAACGCTACCGCACCGGCCCGCCCGCGACCGAATTCAGGTGTCGCACGGCACGCTCCGAGCACTTTGAAGCCGCCGCTGCGCGCGAAACAACCATGCAAGTTAGGTTAGGCTCATGAATCTTTCTGCGACGTCCGCTCCCCATTCCTCGAACGAGGCCCCGGCTGCCTGCGGCGGTCCGAGCGGCTCCACACCCCAGCCCCCCGCGGGGGAATCCACCGCGGTCGCGCCTGCCCCGGCCTCGTTCCCCCTGGTCTCGACCGCGAACGTGCCCACGCAGCGCGCGGCGCGTTACGGCAAACAGCTCGTGACACACATGGCGCACAAGGTCACCGGCGAATGGAACGAGTCATCCGACAGCGGTTACCTCCTCTTTGACCGCGAGGGTCCCGCGGTCGGACGCTTCGACGTGAGCGCAATGCCGTCGGCACTGGTTCTTGAGCTGCGCACGACCCCCGAGCGCGCTGATCACCTCGAGCACGTCGCGGGCATTCACCTGGCGCGATTCGGCGTGCGCGACGCCCTGACCATCTCGTGGCGGCGCACCGACGGCAGCGCCGGCACCACGCAGGGTCCCCTCACTGTCGCCGACATAGAGGCCCACACCCACGCAAAGAAAGCAGCCCGCGAGGCGACGCGCGGGGCCGGACAAGCAGAGTAGTCGCGGCGCTCACCGCGGACTAGGCGCGGCAGGACACACAAGCACGGTATGCGCGACGCTAGACCGGGCATGTGCCAGAGCAGGCACATATCAAAGCACACACGACGATGCACGCAACAACCGGGCACGCAGCAGCGTAGGCCCGGCAGGTCCACCAATTCCGCATGCAATTCCCCGACGGCCACACACAGCACCACCTCAAAAACCGCAGAATTCCAACGTTCTGACTTAAAAAGTTGAAACACCCTCAGGGGGATTGCACGCGAAATTTCGGGGACACACCCAACCCCACGCGTATCAATACGAGTCACGCAGAGATCCGCATCGGAAACGGTTCACCACTGCAGGGCGTTGCACTAGTTAGGGAGCATTACACCAGTTAGGAGCATTACACCACCTGGGAACTGGTGTAATACCCAGCTAAATGGTGTAACACCACTTAGCAACAAGCGAGGCCGCGGCCAGCTTCTGGCGCCCCATTGCTAAAACGACCCGCGCCCTACGCCACGCCACCACCGTCCGAACATTCACCAATTCCGCACGTAATTCCCTGAAGGCCTGACGCATCAACGCCTCAAAAACCGCATGATTTCAACGTTCTGACTTAAAAAGTTGAAACATTCGCAGGAGAATTACGTGCAAAATTTGGGGACGAGAGCCGAGCCGAACGGCGAAACCACACCCACACCAGCTGACACCGCAACAACAGAAACTTATCGACGTCAAGAGCTGTCGAAAACGTCGTACCACTGAAGGGTAATGCACTAGTTAGGGAGCATTACACCAGTTAGGGAGCATTACACTACCTGGGAACTGGTGTAATACCCAGCTAAATGGTGTCACACCACTTAGCAACAAGCCCCGCCGCGGCCAGCATCCGACACCCGGAGGCATTGCACTACTTTCGCCAGCATTGCACTACTTAGCAGGGCATTGCACTAGCTACTATCCAGTGCAATGCTCCCCCATCTAGTGCATTGCTCCTTCAACTAGTGCAACGCTTCGGAGCCACAAGCTCCGCCGTGGTTCGCACAGCAACTCCCACACCCGGCACTGCACCCGTTACGGGACGCTGCACCTCTTACGGGACGCTACACCCGATCAGAACGGGTGCATTGCCTACGGATCGGGTGCAGCGCCCACACTCACAAGCACAACCGCGGACCAAACCGGGCGGTGTCGTAGGGTGTCAGCAATTTTCGTGTAGCGGTGATGCTGGTTGGAGGCTGGTTATGGGGTGTCGTCGGATACTTGATGCCCTGGATCACGCTGCGATCATGGCGGGGTTGGAGGCGGGTTTGTCCCACCATTGTTGGGATGCGCTTGATTGATTGAAGCGCCCCGACATCGCTGATCGGAAAATCCCGGGCAACTGCCCCAGAGCCACCCTCGACTACCACACCCCCACCCAAGCATTCAACGAACTCATCGCTACCGCCTATTGACACCACCCTCCATCGAGACGATCGATAGCCAAATCCCCTCTCAAACATCTCCACCGCTTGCTCCCGAAGCAAACGATCATGCCTCACACATACATCCACAGGCACGAAAAGCCTCCCATTCCCTGGACTTCAATTTCGATGTCCAAGAAACGGGAGGCAGTTCATGAGGCTGCGGGGGTTCAAAGTCTGGCAACGCGCTAACTACGAGTCATTCGCCGACGAAATGCTGCGACGACGGAACCTCAACGACACCAGCAGATGCCGAAACGACGACAATCCGCTGCGGCCAACGACCCGCTGACGCCGAAACGATAGAACCTCACCGACACCAACAGATGTCGGCTCGGAAGCGTAGACGCTCAGCGGCCCTCGAGGTAGCTCTTCGCTGCGGCCAGGACCTGCTCCCACATGCCGACCGCATCCTCGTACGCCTGACGAGCCACGGCCTCGTCGTCGGAAACGGACGCCAAGCCAGACTCCTCGACGTGGATGCCAACGCCGCCGCGCTCCTCGGACAGAGAGATCTCGACGCGGGTCGCGTACTCGTCGGGCAGCTCGTCGTCGGCCAGCGGGTACCAGCGGAAGGCGACGACATCCATAGGGTCTTCGTCGGCCTTCTCGATCAGCCAGTCGCCAACGTCCGGGTCGCTCACGCGGTAGATGCCGTCGTCCCCGAGGCTCACCTCATGGTCACCCAGCGGGCCATCGTTGACCCACCAGCCCGGCTCCGACACGAGCGCCCACGCGGCCTCACTGTCACAGTCCACGACGACGTCGGTCTCGACGCGGTCCAGCTCGTCCTCAACGTCACCGTCAGAAGTCCTGTCAAAGATGCTCATACCTCAACGGTACCGGCTCGCGCGCGCCGCGTCACGCGAACAGAGTCACAAAATTGCGACCGATCTGCGCTCGGATACGACGAGGCCGTGGCTGACTCCGCCGGGAAAGCAGAGCCGACCACGGCCTCGTGTCAGGAGGAGTGTTCAGGCCAGGCGCGTGACGCGGTAACGCCAGTCGATGGGACCGGCCTCGAGGGTCTCCACGCGGTAGTGCTGCTCAGAGTTCTGCAGGTGTGCGAACAGCGGCTCGGGCTGGTGGGGTGCGCAGATCTGGAGATTCTCACCCACGGGCAGGTTGTCGACTGCGGCGAAGAGGACCGCGTGGCGCACGACGCGGGGGATCGAGTGAATGACAAGCTCGTCCGCGCCGGGGCGGTGGATGACGCCGGCACCGCCAGCGTGGACCTTGCCGTGGCCACCGCCGTGACCGTGGCCGCCACCGTGGCCACCGCAGCCGCAGCCGCCCGCCGTGGAGGCGATGGGCTCGGCGGCCATCTCGAAGGGGCGCTCAGCGGGGGCCTGCGCGGGGGCCTCGGCCTGCGCGGCGTGGCCGTGGCCATGTCCGCCGCATCCGCAGCCGCCCTGCTTGGCGGGGGCCTGCTGGGCGGCAGCGGCCTGCTCGGCGCGCTCCTTCTTACCTTCGCCGCCGCATCCACACCCGCAGCTACCACCCTCGGAGGAGACGGTGTTGGCGTCGACCAGCTTGAACATCTGACGATCAGTCATATCTTTTCCTTATCCTTCGGCCCGCAGGGCCACTTCAGTGAACCTTATCCAGTGTAGGCGCGCCTCAGCCGAGCACGCGCGTTCACTTAATGAGGAACTCGGCTTCGACCTCGACGCTGACGTTGAGGGGCAGGGCCGCGACGCCGACGGCGCTGCGCGCGTGCTGGCTGCCGAAGATCTCGCCGAACAGCTCGGAGGCACCGTTAATGACGCCGGCCTGACCGTAGAAGTCGGGGCGCGAGGACACGAAGCCCACGACCTTGACGACGCCCGCGAGGTTGTCGATGCCGCCCGCGACGGAGGCGGCCGCTGCCAGGGCGTTGAGGGCGCACACGCGCGCCGCGTCCTTGGCATCCTCGGGGTCCGCACCGTCCTCGCCGACCGCGCCGATGCACACCGGCTCACCGTTCACGACGGGGATCTGACCGGAGGTGCGCACGACGCCGCGGTCGACGACGGCCGGCACGTACGCGGCGACGGGCGTAGCGACGGCGGGTAGTTCGAGGCCGAGCTCGGCGAGCTTCTCGGAGGGGAGCATGGGAGGTCCTTTCGTTCTGATTGACGAGGCCGGGGCCTCGTCCGTTGGTCCCAGTTTAGTTGCGCTCTTCCCGGGGGTGGTGAGCGAGGGTGCTGGCGTGAGATCCCAGCACCGACCTCGCCCGTCTCCTCGGCACCTGCGACTGTGCCCCGCATGCTCACGAGCGCACGGGGCACAGTTTCCTGGAGACGTCAGTTCGCACTGACTCTGCGGCCGCTCCGACTGTCGGGATCGGCCCTACACCCGGGCCGACTGGCTTCTAGTTCCAACCGCCCGTCGGGGCTGGCTGCCGATCAGAGATGGCCGTCAGTTCTGGGGTGCAGCCGGGGGCTGGCCACCTTCACCCGGGCCACCGGCCGGAGGCTGGCCACCCTCACCCGGACCGCCCGCCGGGGGCTGTCCACCCGGGCCTCCGGGTCCCATGCCGGCGCCCATGCCGCCGCCCTCACCGGCGGTCGCCGAGGTCTCCGTACCATCGATGCTCACCGTGTAGGTGGACCCGTTGGTCATGCCAGAGGTCGAGTAGATGACGTTACCGAAGGCCTTCAGCGAGGTGTAGGTGCCCAGGACCGAGCCGGAGGAGTCGGTGATCGCCACCGTGGATCCGGCAGACCCGGTCGCGGATGCGGAAACCCAGCCCTGGCCGTCGGTCGTGGTCGGCGTCTCCACCATCTCGTTGGTGGCGAAGGCGATGACCGTGCCGCCCGTGATGCTCATGGCACCGTTGCTGTCCAGGGCACCGTTCGCGCCGGAGGCCGGACCGTAGACGGTCGTCGTACCGCCACTGATGGTCAGCGAGCCGTTGGAGTCGAGGCCGTCGCCGTTCGCGTTGACGGTGACGGTGCCGCCGGTGATGGTGATCTGCTCGCCGGTGTCCTCCATGGAACCGCCGCCGTCACCCGGGCCTCCGGGGCCCATGCCGCCGGGACCCATCGGGTCAGTGGCCGTGGCCGTGTCGGTGGTAGTCGCGGAGTCCGAGCTGGACTCGGCGACGGCGGCCAGGCCGGCCTCGACCGTGATTGAGCCCGAGGCGTTGATGCCATCGTCGCTTGAGGTCAGGTCGACCGTGCCGTCGGAGATCGTGATGAGGCCACCCTCGAGGGCCTCGTTCGACTGAGTGACGGTCACGTTCGCGCCGTCCAGGACGGCCGCGACCTCGGTGTGCACGCCATCGTCGCCGGAGGCGGCACTGATCGTGCCGGAGCTGAGGCGCAGGGCACCATTGGAGTGGATGGCGTCATCCCCGGCGTCGATGGTGGTCGTGCCGCCGTCGACGATGATGTAGGTCTGAGCCTTGATGCCCTTGGCCGAGCCCGAGGAGGGCTTACCCGTCGAGGCGCCGCCGCCCGAGGTGATCGACAGGGTGCCGCCGGTGACGATCGCGTCGGTGTACGCGTCGATGCCGTCGCCGCCCGAGGTCAGGGTGACGGTTCCGTCCATAATCGACACGTAGCCCTTGGTGTCGTCGTTGTCCTGGTCGGACTTGAGGGCGTCGCCGCTGGCGCTCACGGTGACGGTGCCGCCGGCAACGGTCAGGGAGTCCTTGCCGCGCAGGCCGTCGTCCGAGGCGGTCGCGTTGATCGTGCCGCTCAGGACGTACAGGTCGTCCTTGGAGGTGATCGCGTCCGAGGTGCCGGAGGTCACGTTGAGAGTGCCCGAGCCGGTGATCGTCAGGTCCATGTCGGCGTAGATCGCGGCGTTCGCGTCCTCGGTGCCGGTGTAGGTCCCGTCGGTGACCGTCGAGGCGCCTTCGAGGGACAGGACGAGGTCGTCACCGCTGGTTGCCTCGATCGCGGCGCCCGTGGACGAGGTGATGGTCGCGTTGTCGAGGATCAGGACGACCCGGTCCTCGGATCCGGCTGCCACGACGACCTTGCCGGTGAAGGAACCACTGAGCTTGTAGACGCCGGCCTTGGAAATGGTCAGCACGCCGTCGCTCACGCTCACGGCATCGGACGAGGAGGTCGCGGTCGTACCGCTGAGCGTCACGTCGACGGCGTCCGAGGCCTTCCAGTCGCTGTCCTTCACGTGGGAGGCCTTCGCGTTCGAGGCCAGGGCGTCGGCCGCAGTGGGCGGAGCGGTCGTGTCGCCGTTGGTTCCGGCAGCAGCGACGGCCGCGGTCGCGCTCGTCGCGGTGGAACCAGAGGAGGCCACGCCCGAGGAGCTGCAGGCACCCAGCGCCAGCGTTCCGACGAGGGCGATCACGCCGATCGTCCGGGCGGCGGGCCAAATTTTCTGAAGGGCTTTCATTGCTATGTCTCTTTCATGCGATTAACGCTTGTATTTCTTATGCTCAGCGCTTGCGTGTCGTGTGCTATCGATGACTCGCGCGCCGGTTCAGGTAGCTCAGGCGGCCATCGCGAGGGGTGCCTCGCGGGTGATCTCAGGAGCCTCGACGTATTCGGTAAAGTAGCGGCGCAGCGTGCGGTGCCACTTGTTCGCGGGCAGGTCGTGCATGGCGGCCATCGCGGTCCCGTACTTGGAGATCTTGACGGGTCGCACGCCACCCTCCCACAGGAGGTGGTCGACGATGGACGGGGTCGCTCCCGATTTCGTTTCGATGATGACCAGGTCGGGGCGTGCGACCTCGGTGCCGTCCGTGCGCAGCGAGCGCCACGTCAGCTTCGTGTCCACCGTCGCGCGGCCCGCGCCGCCGGGCAGGAGCAGGGTGTTGCGCTCATAGGTTCCGGCGAGCACAGGCTCGAGCGCAGGAACCAGGTGGCCATACCCCGTCTTCTCAACCTTGCTCGTGACCCACGAACGGCGCTCACCCGCGAGAGGAGCCCCGGCCTCGTGCGGCTGAATCGACATACGCTTCTTGACGGTCAGTCCGCGCGGTCCCCGGGTCTTCACCTCGAGGAAGGAGGTGCCGGTGGACAGGTAGGTGCGGGCGCGGACCTTGAAGCGGCGGCGGCGCTTGAGCGCGGTCAGCAGGTACGAATCCATGTCGGGGGTGTCGTAGTAGGTGGACGTGTAGCCCTGGGACACCTGGCCGGCGATCTGGAGGACCAACGCGTCCTCGGGGAGCCGGCTCAGAACCGCCGAGGCCGTGGCTGCGTCCAGCGCGTACTTGCGGTCCACTCGGGTCAGCATCGCCGCGCGCTCATTCAGTTCATCGAGTCCGATCACATCAAGGTCGGCGAGGAGCGAGTTCAGGGTGGCGTTCATGAGTCGTGTCCTGTCTGGTGGTGAGGCTGGGGATAGTGGTGGCGACGAGGCCGTGGCCAAGGGTGCTGCGAGGGCGGGCTCGGGTGGCGGGCCGGTGTGTCAGGCGACCTTCGAGCGAACGTCCACGAGAGTCAGGTCGTTCACGAGGTCGAGCTTGACGACGTTGACCGAGGCGACGGACGCACCGAGGCGCTGCTCGAGGGCTGCCTTCAGCTCGGCAGGGTCGGCGATCGCGCGGTCCAGCTGCACAGTCTGCGAGGTGTAGCGGCCGAAAATCAGCTTCGAGTCACCGAAAGCGAGGGCCACGAGGATCAGGGCAATGAGGCCACCCAGCAGCGGGGTCACCGCCGAGGACATGCCCGTCAGCAGGCCGAGAGCCAGCGACGCGAAGTAGTAGGCGATTTCCGTCTGCGAGATCTGGTCGGACCGCAGTCGGATGATCGAGAGAACACCGAAGAGGCCGAGGCCGAGGCCCGCGCTCACGGTCGAGTTCGCGAGGATGATCGTGACGGCGAGGACGCCGACATTCACACCGAGGAAGGCTGCGACCAGGTCGGCGCGGCGGTGCCGTGGGAAGTAGAGGCCGAACACGAGGGCGGCCATGGCGACCAGGTCAATGGCAATCAGGATCAGGGCGGTCATTGGTGTCTCCTTTTGTCGATGCCCCTATTTCCCCACGCAACCCTATGAAAAACCTATGAACACCTCATTTGTGCCTTATGACTTTCCTGGGAAAATCCTGAATATTAAACTCACCCGCGCACCGCGGCGTGCGCTGGCGCACAATGTAACCTATGAGCACCCGACCTGGGGCCATCGGTGCCCCCACTGACCAAGAACTGCGCACACTCACGGAGGAAACCCCGGCCTCGGGGCTGGCGCGTTCTGTGAAACTCCTGGCCGCCATCGCGACCTTCGGATCCCTCCTCTTCGGCTACGACACGGGCGTCATCGCGGGCGCACTGCCGTACATGTATATGCCGCACACGGCCGGCGGACTCGGGATCAACGAAATCGAGGAGGGCCTCGTCGGCGGCGTCCTCGCCATCGGCGCAGCGATCGGCGCGATTGCCGCCGGGCGGCTGTCGGACCGCAACGGGCGACGGCACAACATTCTCCTCCTCGCCCTCGTGTTCATCGTCGGCACGCTCGGGTGCACGTTCGCGCCGAACGTCTGGGTGCTGTACCTGTTCCGTTTCGTGCTCGGCCTGGCGGTCGGCGGCGCGTCGGCGACCGTGCCGATCTACCTGTCCGAGTCGGCACCCACGCGCATGCGCGGTGCCCTGGTGGCGCTCGACCAGTTCATGATCGTGTTCGGCCAGCTCCTCGCCTACTCGATGAACGCGGCGCTCTCCCACGCGCACGGCGGCCCGCGCGTCCTCGTGAGCGCCGACCCGTCGGGCACGCTCACGCCCGGCCAGTGGTACTCGTGGGACGAGGCCTCCCGCGTCGCGACCGCCGTCGTCTCCGAGGGTGACGGCTCGGCGTGGCGGTGGATGCTCGTGCTCGCCACGATCCCCGCGGTGCTCCTGTGGGTCGGCATGCGCCTCATGCCCGAGTCGGGACGCTGGTACGCGTCGAAAGCTCGGTATTACGAGGCCGTGGGTGCCCTCAAGCGGATTCGCGACCCCCAGCGCGACGACGTCGCCGCCGAGATCAGCGAGATTGTGGCCCTGCACGCCGCCGAAGCCAGCCAGGGGCACTGGACACTGCGGCGCACCGCGTCGGTCGCGTGGACCAGGCGGCTCCTGTTTATCGGTATCGGCCTGGCGTGTTTCGACCAGCTGACCGGCATCAACACCGCCATGTACTACCTGCCCAAGATCCTGGCGGCCGCCGGTTTCAGCTCCGCCGACTCCATCACCCTGAACGTCATTACGGGAGCCGTCGCGTGCATCGGCGCGGGATTTGGCCTATACCTCGTGTCGAAGCTTGCTCGCCGCCACGTCGGCATCTACCAGGAAACGGGCGTCACCCTGTCCCTGTTCGCCCTCGCCCTCATCTTCGGACTCGGCATCGGTCCCTACACGCTGGCCGACGGGAGCATTTCGCCCGAGATTCCTTCTTATCTGCCGTGGCTGGTCCTCGTCCTCGTGTCCCTGTTCGTGTTCGCCAAGCAGTCCGGCACCGTCAACTGGGTGTTGGTCTCCGAGATCTTCCCCGCCCGCATCCGCGGCGTCGCCCAGGGCTTTGCCGTGGGCTGCGGCTGGATGATGAACGCGGTCGTCACATGGCTGTTCCCCATCATGATCGGCCATCTGGGTGCCACGTGGACCTACCTGACTTTCGGTGTCATCAACGTCGTAGCCCTGTGCTTCTACCTGTTTATCGTGCCCGAGACCCGGGGCATCTCCCTGGAGCAGTTCGAGCACGACTTCTCGAGGCGCTACGGGGTGTAGCTGCATCCCTGCTGCGTGCGAGGCCCCGCGTCCCTACGGACGCGGGGCCTCCAGCATCAAGTCGGCCATCAACTCAGTGGCCTCCCCCGCGTTCCTTCGGACGCGGAGCCTGCTTTATCGACCGACGAGACCCGTTTCCCGCCGACGCAGAGCCTGCCCGCCCGCGAGATCGCCACACGCGAGCCTTCGGCTCGGAGTGGTCGATCTCGAAGCCCGGCCAGGCCCTGCAGGCCCCGCGTCGGCGGTAACGTCCGGTACCACGGCTCAAACCACGTATGGCGTGCACATAGACAACAATGGCGGTGGCACACTATACACATGACCGACGCCCCCGCTCCCACAGCCCGCACGAACGAGCCAGCCCAGGCCTCGTTCCTCCCGCCCCTCGCGATCACCGGCGCATCCGGAAACGTCGGCGGCGTGGTCGCCCGACTCCTGTCCGAGCGCGGCCTGCCCCTACGCCTGCTCGCGAACACGCCGTCGCGCGCGCCCAAGCTGCCCGGCGCGCACACCGTCCAGTGCTCGTATGAGGACACCCCGGCCTCGCGCGAGGCCCTCACGGGCGTTGACGTCCTCTTCATGGTGTCCGCGCCCGAGAGCGAGGACCGCCTGGACAAGCACATCGCGTTCGTCGACGCGGCGGCGGCTTCCGGGGTGCGCCACATCGTGTACTTGTCGTTTATGAACGCGGCTCCCGATGCAACGTTCACGCTGGCGCGCACACACTTCCACACGGAGGAGCGCATCAAGGCGTCCGGCATGACGTACACGTTCTTGCGCGATAACTTCTACGCGGACTTTTTCGTGGCGCTGCCCGACGAAGAGGGCCGCATCCTCGGACCCGCGGGCGACGGGCGCGTCGGCGTGGTCGCGCGCGAGGACGCGGGGCGCGTGGCCGCCGAGGTCCTCGCCGACCCGGGAAGCTTCGAGAATCAGACCCTTGACGTGACGGGTCCCGAGGCCTTGACCCTCGACGAGATCACGCAGATCCTTAGCCGCGTGCGGGGTCGTCCCGTCACGTACGTGCGCGAAACCGTCGAGGAGGCGTACGAGTCGCGCAAGAAGTGGCCGGCCGCCCAGTGGCAGTACGACTCGTGGGTGTCGACCTACACGTCGATCGCGCACGGCGAGATGGACGTCGTCTCCACGACCGTGCGCGATGTGACGGGCCGCGACCCGCTCACCTTCGAGGAGGTCGCCCGGGTGGCGCTCGCGTCGGGCCGCTGACTGTCGCGGTTGTGGCTGGCTGTGCCCGGCCTCGCTTCTTTTTTCAGGGACGAGGCTGGGGCTGCGCCTTGTGGGCGCACTTGCCACTGCGGGACCCTCATCGGTCTCAACACAGTAGACCAATCTGTCAAGCCACTTATTTCCTCAAGAGCCTGTAGAATGAAAAACTGTCAAGCCACAAAGGGGTGAGAGCTACGGCCGGATAGCCGCCATCAGGGATCTCGCTCCCCGCCCACCACGAGAGAGTCCTCAACATATGGAAGCGACACCACATCACGAGTTCAGCGCGCTCTACACATCGGAGCCCCAACTCACGCGAGCGTTGGCTGCAGAATTCCGCCACGATCCGCAAGCAACTGAGCGCTACTTCTCGTCTCTGTTGGGCGTGGAGCTTGGCGAACTGACCGATGTAGGGTGCGAAAAAGATCAGCACGTGGACATTCTTCTGGAGTTCGAACACTCGACCATTGCCATTGAAGCCAAGATTGACCACGAGATCAGTGAGGATCAACTAGAGCGGGAGTCAGAGGTTGCTGATTACCTGATGCTCCTCCTCCTCGACGCTGATGATGCTGCGGAACACCAGGATCAGGTCGCGCGCGTTCTCACCTGGGCAGAAATACTCCCCGAGTTCCCCGACGCTCGCGTTCTACTGTCAGACGTCGAGTCCCTCCCCGCGCCGAAAGTCCAGGTGGAGCGGGTGCTGCGCAAGACGCTGAAGAAGCTGACGATCCCAGACGGGTGGTACCTCGAAGTCAATCGCGGGGATTCAGCGATGCCGGGAATCACTATCGAATCCCCAGAGCTCCCTAACGGCGATTGGCTTTGCGGACAGATTCAGGTGACCGGCCGGAAGATGCCATTGTCCTTCAACGATGTCCACCTCGAGTACTACGCTGGAACCCACGTTGAGGAAACTGACGAGTGCTATCCACCCTTGGATTCAAACGACGTACCATCGTGGGTAGCGAACGCTCGGCTTCTCTATGAGTCGGTGCTGGAGGGGGATCCCAGCACGTTTGATCTCAAAACCAATAAGCCTGGCACCTCGCAACGACCTCTCGGGCAACTCCGTAAAGATCTCACGATGAAGTACCTGGCAGATGCTCCCTGGCTCGCCCAGGGATACATCAACTGGTCCCTCGGCGTCCGAGCAAACCCCAAACCAATCTCTGAGATCGACGACCTCGCAGATGCTGCTATGCGTCTGTTCACCGCCTGGTTCGGCGCTCTCGAAAAACAATCACGCTCGTAACGATGTGGCCGCGCCGCCGGCCTCGGCATTGCCTGAGTTCTCACCCAGGTCACGAGTGACAGCCCATTCACACAGGGTTGGGGGGCTCCCAAACGGGAGCCCCCACCCATGTCACAACCTCAGTACGCCAGCCCCTTCGGCTGCTCCGCCAGAACGGCGCTGCCCGGGTCGACGACCTCAAAGCCATTGGCCTTGTAGGCCTCGTAGTCGAAGTTCTCGCACTCGTCGTACCCGATGCGGTGGTACTCGTAGAAGCCGTCCCAGGCCTCGTACCCGGACCCGAGGGAGGACTCGAGGAACGCGTCCGCCATGGCCATCGCGGTGCGCGGGGCGACGTAGAAGGCTCCCATGGCGAGCAGGTTCGCGTTGTTGGCGGCGGCGCAGCGGCGCGCGGCGGGCACGGACTCGCAGACGGCGGCGTGCACGTGGGGGCACTTGGAGGCGGCGATGTGGATGCCCATGCCGGTGCCACAAAACGCGAGGGCGCGTTCGAACTTTCCTTCGGCGATCTGCGCGCCGAGCGCAAAGCCGACGCGGTGGTACATGGGGGCGCTCTCGGCGTCGGGCGTCAGGTCGGTGACGGTCCACCCGCGCTCTTCGAGGTGGGCTTTGACGGCTTCTTTGAGGGGGTGCCCGGCAAAGTCGGCACCGACGACGACGTGCTTGTCTTTAACTGTCAGCATGGGAGCGTCCTTTCAAGAGTTTGCGCAGGGAGGGGAAGGAGAAAAGGCCCTCGTTCATACAGATGACGAGCAGGAGCACGCCACCCCAGATGAGGGGCCGGTAGAAGTTGGAGATGTTGGGGAACATGTTCAGGCCCGAGGAGAGGACCTGGAGCATGAGGATGGACAGGAGGACGCCGCTCAGGCGCCCGGAGCCGCCGTTGGGGTTGACGCCGCCGAGGACGACAATGAGGACGGTGAGCAGCGTGTAGGAGGTGCCGTAGTCGGCCTTCGCGGAGTTGTAATTCGCGAGCATGACGACACCCGCCATGGCCGCCATGACGCCGGAGAGCACGTAGGTGCGGATCAGGAGGCTGTTGACTTTCAGGCCGGAGAAGCGCGCCGCGGTGTCGTTCGTGCCGAGCATGAGGATGGTGCGCCCGAAGCTGGTGCACGCGACGATGAAACCGGCGACGGCCGCGCACACGAGGAACACAACGAGGGGGGATGGGCACGAGGCCTACCACCTTCGCGGTGAACACGGTGCTGAACGCTGGGGGCAGGCCGGAGACGGGTTTGCCTTCGGTGAGGACCAGGGCGACGCCGCCGAAGAGTTCGAGGGTGCCGAGGGTGGCGAGGATGGGTGGGATCTTGAGGATCGCGACGAGGATGCCGTTGATGAGGCCGCATACGATGCCGACGACCAGGGCGACGCCGAGCGCGATGAGGACGGCCATTCCCATGGACGAGGCCGTGGCTGGCCCTGTGAGGGTGGCGCGCAGGGTGAGGGCGGCGCAGATGCCGGTGACGTTGGCGATGGCGACGACGGACAGGTCGATGCCGGCGGTGAACATGGTGAACATGACGCCCAGGCTCATAAGGCCGAATTCGGGGAATTGGACGGCCATGGACTGCCAGGTGCGTACGGCGAAGAAGGGGCCGGGGCGCACGGCGGCGAAGAAGATGAGCAGGAGCAGGAAGACGATGACGAGGCGCGCCATGTAGCTGTCTTTTTTGAGGAAAGCGAGGCGCGGGGAGGCGAGTAGCGTTGACATGTGGTCCTCCTATGCTGCGTTGCGGCGGCCGCGCATGACCTGGAGCGCGGAGACGCCGGTTCCCACGATGATGAGCAGGCCCAGGGCGAAGCCCTGCCAGAACGTCTTGATACCCATGAGGATCATGGAGTTTTGGACGATGACGATGAGGAGTGTGCCGAGCATGACGCCGGTGAGGGAGCCTTTGCCTCCGGTGATGGCGGTGCCGCCCAGGACGACGGCAGCGATGACCATCATTTCCATGCCGAGCAGGTTGGTGGGGTGCATCTGTCCCATGGCGCAGGTGCGGACCATGCCGGCCAGGGCGGCGATGATGCCGACGATGACGTAGAGCCAGAACTTGGTGGCACGTACTTTGAATCCGACGCGCGCGGCCGCGCTTTCGTCGCCGCCGATGGCGTAGAGGGATCGTCCGAACATGGTGTAGCGGGTGACGACGAAGGCCACAGCGACGACCGCGACGAGGATCAGGAAGGACACGGGCATGGACGACTGTAGGCCGGAGCTTTCGTTGCGGGCGACGAATAGGGAGGATGACCCGAAGGAGCGCATGGAGGCGGGGATCGTGTTGATCTGCACGGATTTGAGTGCGCCTTGCATGACGCCGTTGAAGACGTTGGCGGTGCCCAGGGTGATGATCAGTGTCGGCACGGTGAGCCTGGAGGTGAAGAGACCGTTGAAGGCGCCCAGGAGCGCGCCGAGGCCGGCGGCGATCAGGAAGGGCACGATGACCGGGCCGTTCCACCCGTTATCGACCAGGACCCTTGTGGTCACGTAGACCGCCAGGGAGGCCAGCGCCGGGAAGGACACGTCGATGCCGCCGGAGACGAGGACGAGGTGCGCGGCGACGGCGAAGAGGCCGGGGACAACCATCGCGCCGGCTAGGTCGACCAGGTTGTTCGCCGTGAAGAACTGCCCGGAGCGCGCCTGGATGACCAGGCTCAGCGCGGCGATGACCAGGAAGACCCAGAATTCGTTGGCGTGGAGGACTTTCGTGATGAGTCGGGGCATTAGTTCTCTCCCCCTTCAGTGGACGAGGCCGGGGCGCGGTCCTCGGACAGGAGCCGGGTCAGCTCGGCCTCGGTGAGGGTGTCGGGGCTCATGGGTTCGCTGAGGTGTCCGGCGCGCATGATGGCGATCGTCGAGCAGTTGGTGAGTACTTCGGCGATGTCGTCGGAGATGATGATGACGGCCATGCCTTGGGAGGCGAGTTCGCGCAGGATCGAGTGGATCGTGAACTTGGAACCGATGTCGACGCCGACGGTGGGGCCGTTGAGGATGAGGACGGAGGGTTTGGTGGCCAACCATTTGGCCAGGACGACTTTTTGCTGATTGCCGCCCGACAGGGTGTTGACGGCGTTGGCGGGATCGGGGGTAACGACTTCGAGGCGCGTCACCCATTTCTGTTCTTCGGCGCGAATGGCTTTCTTGTCGATGAAGCCGAGGGCCTTGGTGAAGTTCTCCATCTCGGAGATGGTGATGTTGTCGCCGATTGAGCGGGATAGGAACAGGCCTTCGGTGAGGCGATCTTCGGGCACGTAGGCGATGCCGGCCTCGATTGCGTCGCGCACGCCGCGCAGGGTGACGTCTTGTCCCTTGACGCGGATGCGACCCGAGTCGAGGGGCAGCATCCCAAAGAGGGAGAGGGCCAGCTCGGTGCGGCCCGATCCCAGCAGGCCCGTGATGCCCAGGATTTCGCCGGGCCTCACGCTCAGGGACGCGTCGGCGAAGGCACCGCTCACCGTCGCCCCCTCCACCTGGAGGACCGGGGCCTCGTCAATGGTGCCCGGCCGGTAGTGCTCCTCCGCGAAATCGCGCCCCGTCATGTAGCGAGCGAAACTCGCGCGGTCGAGTTCCTCCTTCGGGCAAGTGATGACCTTGTGGCCGCTGCGCAGGATGGTGAAGCGCTGCGCGATCTCGAAGACTTCTTCGAGCTTGTGGGACACAAAGAGGATCGCGATGCCACGCGATTGCAGGTCGCGGACGATGTCGAAGAGGGCGGCGACTTCCTTCTTCGTGAGGGCGGTCGTCGGCTCATCCATGATGATGAGCTTCGCGTCGCCCATGAGGGCGCGGCTGATGGCGACGAGCTGCTTGTCGGCCACGGACAGGTTGCCGACCAGCTCGTCGAGGTCCACGTCGAAGCCGATCTTCGCCACGGCCTCGCGCGCTACCTCACGCATGCGGGAACGGTTCACCAGGCGACGCCCGGCGGCCACTTCGCTGCCGAGCGCGATGTTCTCCATGACGGAGAGGTTCGGGAAAATCGAGAAATCCTGGTAGATGACGCGCACGCCCGCGTCGATGGCCGCGGCCGGCGTCAGGCGTGTGAAGTCGCGGCCGTCAATCGAGACCGTCCCGTGTTCGGGGATGTGCACGCCCGAAATAACCTTGATGAGCGTGGACTTACCCGACCCATTTTCCCCGGCCAGGCAGTGGATTTCTCCGGGCGCGATCTCCAGGTCAATGTCGACCAGGGCTCGCACGCCCGCGAAGGATTTGCTGACGTGTCGTACCGCCAGCACTGGGGTGTCCATGTGGTGTCCTTTCCGACGCATGCCACCGCCCAAAGGCCACCCCCACGCGCGCGGGCGTCGCGCGCAGGAGGAACAAGGATGCGCGAGCGTCCGTGCACGCGCGGGAGTGGCCCAGCCACGGCCTCGTCAATGGAGCGAGGGACGAGGCCGTGGAGCCTCGGTGGTCGTCGCCTGTTTGCGGATCAGAAGCCGAGGGAGTCGACGTTATCCTTCGTGATCTTGAGCCAGCCGGTGCCCTCGAGGACCTTGGTGGAGCCGGACGAGAAGTGCATGCTCTCGTAGCCTTCGACGCCCAGGTTCACGCCGTCTTCGATGGTCTCACCGTTGAGGATCTTCGTGGCCAGGGAGGCCATGGCGTAGCCGGCGTTCGCGGGGTCCCACAGGGTCAGGGTGGAGACGGAGCCGTCCTTGAGGATCTGGGCGTTCGCAGCGGGCATGCCCGTACCGGCGGTGAAGACCTTGCCCTTCAGGCCCAGCTCGTCGATGGCGCGGGCGGTGCCGGGCGCGTCGAAGGAGGAGGTGCCGAGGATGCCCTTGACTTCGGGGTACTTCTTGAGGACTTCCTTGGCGGTCTGGTAGGCGGTCTCGCCGTTGTCCTGGGATTCGACGCGGGGCTCGGCCTCGAGCAGCGTCATCTTCGGGTACTTTTCTTTCTGGTGGGCCACGGCACCGTCCGCCCACTCGTTGTGGGAAGCGTTCGTGACGTGACCGACCATCGTCGTGTAGACGCCTTCCTCACCCATGGCCTCGGCGAGGTTGTCCATAATGAACGCGCCGTATTCCGTGTTGTTGAAGGCTTCGATGTCGTACATCGTGTTTTCCTGCGAGGCACCCTCGTGAGTGACGACGACGATGCCGGCGTCCATAGCCTGCTTGAGGACGGGTTCAATAGCACCGGGGTCGACGGGGACCACGCAGATCGCGTCGACGCCTTGGGCGATGAGGTCCTGGATGACCTGGGCCTGCATGGTGGCGTCGGTTTCAGCGGGACCCTTCTGGAAGACGTTCATGCCCGTGTCCGAGGCGTACTTGTTGACGCCCGTTTCCATACGGACGAACCACGGGTTGGTGGCGTCCTTGGGGACGACGGCAATCGTGTAGTTGCCGTCTCCGGCGGCCTTGCCGCCCGGGGCCGTGGTGCCCCCGTCCGTCGTGCAAGCGCCGAGTGCGAGGGCGCTTGCCGATATGGTGACGAGTGCTGTTGCTGCGAGCCTGGACTTCATCGTGACTCCTCTGGGTGTGGTCAACGTCGGTGTTGAGGTTGTGGTTGTGCGCGCGGCGGGTAGCCGTCGCGGCGGTGCGGTGCCGTGGTACGGCGGCGCGGCATCGCGATGCTGCTGCGTGCCGGGTCACGACAGGCTGTCGCGGCTTGCTGGGTCGCGGCGGGCTGTCGCGGCTGGCCGCGGTGCGGTGCCGCTCCCCCCGCCGTGCTCCGGCTGCGTACGGTTGCGACGGTGCTTCCGTGCTGTGCTGGCCTTGCGGTCTGCTGGTTGGTGTGTTGCTGCTGCGTTGGGTACTGTGGTGTGCCGGTCGTTCCCGTCATTGGGGTTCGTCGGCGCGCCCACCATCCTAAGCCATTTTTCGTGGTGGTGTTCACTTTTTGGCTCTGCTTCGGACGAGGCCGTGGCGGGGTTTCGGGGCACGTTGAGGCTGGTTGCGGGCTGATTTGTCGGACCAGTTCGGCGCGTGGCGCACACGAACCCCCATCTTCCACCTCGAACCCTTACCAACCCGCATACGCGCACCCTGAGCCAAGAACATCCGTTCCGCAACACGTCGCATACGTGCACGTCTGTGCGGCATGGAGCACTCTAGACTAGCGCTCCCACACCGCAAGCTTCTGCCATCCATCAGGAGCACCAGTTCGCGACAAGGGAACAACATCGTTATGCGGGAACATATCAAGCAACTGAGCAGGCGATTGGCGGGAGATAGACCAAGTTGGCGATGCAAGTATTGGATGAGTGACAACTGCCCAAAAGAACGATTGCTCACGCCAGCCACCGCCTGCAACCGCTCATCATTACTAAGCTTCGGCTTAATATCGAAAACACGATTAAATATACGCGCATGATGGGCGACATAATTTCGCACAATATTCAGACATTTCAACCATGATGCGAGCTGCGGAGCCGTGAGTCGGCACTCATGCGCAATATCGTCACGTACATACGTCGGAGAAAAATCATATAAGTAAGATAACATCCCCCAATCCATGATTTCGACAGCTGCCCAGATAGGCATATCGCCTTGATAATGTTTCCGATGATGCTCGACAAAGTCTTCCCTTGAAGACTTCGCAGCTCTTTCAAATTTCTCCATCCAAACAGCATGTTTACTACGGGAACTCCCCTTATTCTGTTGACGAGCAGACGCACTCAAACGTTTCACATCTCGATAAATGAAAGGATCAATGCTTCCCAAGCGATACCCAAGCATGGTGCGGATGGCCATTTCAATACGATCAAGTTCGCCGAATACGACATGCCGCATCTGTTCGTCAAACTCATAGAGGTCGATGACCAAATCAAACGAAGCTCCGTCAACAAACTCGTCGCACGCCTTACGGGTACCTGAAGAAAAACGGCGCATAGGATACCAATACCCCGATAGTCGATAGTAGTTCAGTTGAGCAAGCTCCTTCTCCGCGCGCTCAACATTATCAATACGCATCCCACGACTTCGAAGCAGCTCGACCTGCTCAGCGTAGGTTTTGAACACTTTCACACGAGTCACGGCACAAATCGCTTCTCCCGAATAGCAAGGACCGGCCCTGGACTCCCACTGCATAGCGGGTAGCGGAACCGGTCATGTTATATTCAACGATACCCTTAAGCAATGCGCCCGTCACAACAAGTGCTAGTGACACTCGCCACTATAAGTGCCCAACTATACTGCACTCACGATGCGCTCAGCGGTCGGCATTACATCACAACTATACGATTGACGAACGGACAGTTTACTCCCTGCTGATGTTGATCGTAATCTCCTTCGTCCGCCGCAGGTGCGGGATCGCATAACGAGGGTCGAATTGCGATAGCGGCGTGTACGCGTCATAGACGTCCAGCCCGCGACCGAGGTCGATGACCCAGCCGGTGTCGGTCGTAATGCAGCGGTCATGGAAGTAATCAACGATGCTCCAGTCGATCACGATGCCGAAGGGCTCCCACGATTGCTGTAGTTGCTTGAACGTCTCTTCCTGCCGCAAGCGATAGATGTCCTCGTCGCTGGCGCACGTCTCGATGACAATGTGCGGCAGCTTCGCGACATCGGCATTCTGGATCAGCTGCAGCAGTATTTCGTGCACGTTTCGAACCTGGTGCGTCTGGCGCAAGTACGGGTCACGGATCCGTATCTCAGCCGCATCGAACAGGTACGGGAGCAGGATGTCCGGCATGGAATTACCCATGCTCGGCTCGATCTTGTAGCGCTTGGGGATGGCGCGTGCTTTCAACAGGGCTCGACGGTCAAAGACGGGCGAGGCCGGCTTATTGTCTCCGCGTGCATCGACTACAACGTCCGACTTCGGAAGACCGTCGGAAAGCTCTCCGGCATCCCATTGACCACTCCCCCGCTCATCAGCATCACCGTGCGACGTGAAGTACTGCGGGTAGTCCAGTTCCTCCTGCGTGGGAACGGATCGGGCGCTCGAGGCATTGTAGTGGTCCTGGTCCACGCGTCCCAGCATGTACGTGAAGTGGGACCCGGACGCAGCCATCGTGTCGTCGAGTCGGATGATCTGATCCTTGACGCGCTTACGCCCCTCGATCGCGAAGCGGAGCAGCTCCTCGAGTTCCTCAGGCTCGCCATCGCGTGCCGGGAAGATGAGTTTCGCCAGGCCCGAGAACGTCTTTCGCACAGCGTCCTGATCGCGCTTGGACATCGCCGGATCGAGCGTCGCGAGGGTATCCAGGTCACCGGAGTAATCCAGGGTACGCAGGTGCCGCAGCGCCTCCGCCAGGTAATCGACAATGAGCCCGTACCCGCGCGAGAAGAGCTCGGGCCGCACAATGTCCACTTCCCATCCGGGCAGGTAGTAGTGGACGCGGTCCATGTACGCCGTGTCGTGATACGCCTCGGGCAGGGCCTCGAAAAGGTCGGCGCTGGCCAGCATCGCGGGTACGGTCCGCGTCGTGTTACCGACGAAGACCATCGAGGCCTCGGCCGTGATCGTGCTGTCGCCACGTGAGAACGACTTGTTCGCGAGGTAGTTCTTGAGCGTGTCGACCAGGCTGCGTTCCACGCGCTTGTGCCCGGCGAATTCATCGAAGGCGACGACGTCCCAGTAGCCAACCAGGCCGATGCGCCGGGTCGCGTTATTAACGAAGAGTTTTGCCAGCGTCACCTCGCCGCCCGACACGAGGATGCCGTGGGGCGAGAATTCGGAGTAGATATGCGATTTTCCGGTGCCCTTGGGGCCCAGCTCGACGAGGTTATAGTTGCGTTCGACGTAGGGAATGAGGCGGGTCAGCTGGAAGAGTTTCGAGCGTCGGCTGAGCTTATCGGGATCGAGACCGACCGAGGCGACGAGCAGGTCGATCCACTGGTCGGTGCTGAAAGAGGCGCGCCCCGTGCAGTAGCGGCCGAAATCGAAGCGCGGCAGCTGGATGGCTTGAAGGCGGGAGACGATCCACGGGCTGGATGCTTTTGCTCCGGAATCTCCCATCGGCACGTAGGACATCTCAGCCAGGCACCAGACACCACCGGTCAGGAGGCGGTCGTTCTCACGAACGGTCTCGTCGGATACCAGCGCGTTGGTGACCCCGAGATTTTCGAAGGAGGCGTTGTATCGGTCGTGCGTTTCGTCAAGGTTGACGGAGACCTTGTCGATAATCCGATACTGTCCCTCCTCGCGGATGCGTGACTTGATGAGCTCGGAATCTCCGCGGTTGACGTAGTGCTTGGCGAGGATGCGACGGACACTCTCGACACCCTCGACAATGGCCGCCTCGCTCGTGGTCGCGCAGTACTGAGCGAGCAAGAATTCGAGCACGTAGGAGGGGACGATCGCGTTGCCCTTGACCTGGCCGACCAGGTCCTTGCGGACGACGAAGCCGTCGTATGCGCGCGCGGCGATTTCCTCGTACTCCGCGAGCTTTCCTCCCTCGCTACCCCCGATCAGAGACGAGGCCGGGGAATCCTCGCGCTCTAGGGCTTCTTCGGGCGAGATGCTCATAGGTCGAATCCTCCGAATCCTCCGAATCCTCCGAACCCGTTGTCGTTGAGGGTCAGCTCGTGGGTGGCGACGGCCTCGCCGACGACCTGTCCGTGAACAGTCTTGTAGGCGACGATCCTGACGGCTTCGCCGGAGTGTCTCTGCAGCACCCCGTCGAAAAGGATGAGTTCGCTGCTCTGCTTGAGCGACACCTCGGAGCGCTCAGCCGCATCCAGAGTAAGGACTCGAGTGCTCGACAGTTGCTCACCCAACATGCTCTCGAGACCAATCGTGACGGTCAGAGGGCGTCGCGTCGGGCTGATGGGTTCCCGCTGGATGACACGTGGACTGAAACGGTTAACCTTCAGGGACATGTCGTCGTAATGCAGGGCGATACCGACGTCGCGGACGTCCTCGGCACCCCTACTACCCACCGACACCTCAATGACGGGGGTTGTGATTTCCTGGAGGGAGGCTCCTCCGTGGACGAAGCGGTTTCCTCGGCCCTGGGTGCGAATGCGGCGGGTGCCGTAGGGTAGGGCGATGCTCGGCCCGTCTGTCAGGCCGACGCTCGTCGCGTCGAAAGCGACGAAGTCATCCGTCGACCCCAGGTCCTTGCCGAGGACATAGCGACGCTTCTTCACGGAGACGGAACGCCCGCGCGGAACGCCGTCCTGTTTCGCGGTGTCGTCGTTGGCGGGTTCGCTGTCCTGGAAGAGGAAGCCGTGGTCAGCGGTCACGAGGATGCGGGTGATGTCCGCGGAAATGAGCTTGCCGACGAGGCCGGAGAGCTCGGCAATCGCACGGTTGACGGCATCGGGGGTATCACTTTCCGAGGCCGCGTGGTCGCCGATCGCGTCGATGACATCGTGGTAGATGTACACGGCGGAGGCACCCTTGAACTTCGAGCGCATCGACTTGACGGAGTCGCTCGCGAGCTCCTGATAGGTAAACGCACGCCCATCGGCACCTTCGAGGATTGTCCGGCGTGCATCGATCCCGGACGTCGGTCGGCCGTCAGCCTCGACGACCACTTGGTCTTTGCCGCGTACGTTAAGGGTCAGCTCTCGATGCGGGAGCAGCGCGGCCATTCCGAGGGCGGTGATCGACGGCAGCATCGTGTACCAGGGATTCAGGGCGATCGCGCCGCGTCCAAGGGAGCGCAGGTGGTCGGCGAGCTCGACGCCGGCCTCGTATCGGAGAGCGTCGGAGATGATGACGACGGTTCGCCTGTGGGAGCCTGCGACGAGGAGACGGTGGAACGAGTCAATGCGTCCGCTAGACGAGGGCACGGCGATATCCCATGTGCGCATGCCGCGCAGCGCGTCGTCCCACGTGCGCGAAAGGGGGCGCAGGTAGTCGTCACAGTACGCATTTTCGACGTGCCGGTCGAGGTCGGTGAGGACATCATCGACGTGAACGGCTCGGGAGGCGCGCACGTAGTGGCGGTACTCCTGGTCAATGGCCCACAAGCCGCTGTCCGGGTTTGTGTAGCGGGCGAAGCCCTCGGCCGCGTCCGAGAAGGCGATGCCCGGGAGCGCACGCAGGTGGGTGAGCAGACGCGCCCCCGCGCGCGCAGCGTCCCACAGCGCCTCCGTGTCGTCGAACCAGAGGCCTTCGCGGCGCCTTCCGCGCTGTTCTTCGACTTGAGCGACGCCAACGGATCCGTCGATGATTCCGCGGACGAGGCGGGAGATGAGTTCTCGGTCAACGCCGGGCGTGGTCGTGTCGATGAGGAGGGCGTCGGTAGCCGCATCGCGCAGGGCGGCGCTGGCACCGGTTGCCTCATCGACGCGCCTGGCCCATCGGCGGGCGTCGTCTCGCGTGGCCACGTCGCGGGTCCACATGCTGAAGTCGCGCTGGGCGGAGTTGTGCCGGTGGTCCCAGCCGTTCGCGTTCATGACGAAAAGCCATGTCATGAGAGCGTCAAAGCTGTGTTCGCCGTCGTACCCCCAGATGGCGTGGGCACCTTCCCAGAAGTACGCGTCGAGGCCCCACTTGAGGGCGTCGAGCGGGTTGTCCTGCGTCATGGAGGCGAGCTTGGCGAAGAGGACGGAGAAGGAACGCTGCTGCGTCTTGAGCAGAACGGCGCTCATCGCGGCGAGGAAGGTCCTGCGGTCGGAGCGCTTGTCGGCGTCGCTGATGGCTCCGAGGTGCTTCTTGAGGTCGGCGACGCGGGCGGTGGAGTTGAAGAAGGGGGCGTATTCGTCGATGACTGCGGCCAGGCCGGGGTCGACGCCGAGTTCGCGCACGAGGAGGGTCGAAGCGTCGGCCTTGAATGTGGGGTATCCGCAGCGCACGTCGGCGAGGAGGTCTTCTTCGAGGGGCGGGAGCTCGCCTCCGCAGTAGAGAACGTAGCGGGACTTGGTGTCTTCGGCGAAGATGCGGAGTTTGGTTTCGAAGAGGTTGGCGTTGATCGTGATAAGTGTAGCCCCGTCGAGCAGGTCTTGAACGGCGTCGAGGTCCTCGGCGTATTCGCCGTTGCGGTCCAGCCACGTGACAATGCGCCCGTGCTCGAGCAGGGCGTTCAGTTCTTCAGCCAGCCGAGAGGCATCGATTCCGCTCATTGTGTGCCTCCTCCGAGTCGGTCATGCAGGTCCGTCAGGCGCTTCAAGGCCCGCCTGAGGCTATCGCTTTCGGCGGCGGCACGCTCGATGCTCCAGTGATCCGTCATGAGGCGCTGTAGGTGTGTCTCGTAGGCGGGACCAAAATCCAGCTCACGACCCTTTTCTTCGACAGCATCCTTGAGCTTCGCTTCCTTCATCAAGCGGAGCAGATATAGCTTGTGATGGGACGTGGGCGGCTCCACACTCGCCGCCGATCTGTTGCAGAACTCTGCGATGCCGTGCCGGTCCGCCAGGATCCACGACTCGATGCACTGGTCGACGATCCGGATGAGCAGATCAGGCGACTCACCGGGAGTGTGTTCGACGAGTTGCACTCGAAGGGTCACGGGGCATCCCTCACCGTCCCGATCGAGGTCGCGGAAAATAACGTAAGGATGAACGCGGGCGGCTTCCCAGTACTTCTTGATATTCCTGTCAATCACACCCTTGCCGTTGGCTCTCTTGACTTCGAACTGGTCATGGTTCCACCCCGCCGCACGCATCAGGGCGTTGATGACCGGTTCGTCTGTTGCTCCCTCGACGATGACCCGGGCGTAGACGTAGCCCTCCATCGCTTACCAGGTTCCCGGGGGAATTGTGCGTCCGTTGACTGCGTCGATGCCTTCCGACTTGGGAAGGCCAGCGCTAACCACGGCTTTGATGCGCGGGTCGTTCGACTCCGACAGCAGCTGACCCGTCGTCTCCCCGTTCTCCGAGCGCAGCATCAGGACCTGGCTGGGGAGCACCAGCTCAGAGTCAATGAGTTCCGGCGAGTGGGTACTGATGACCATCTGCACGTCGCGGTCCACGGCGACCTCTGCCAGGAGCGAGGGGAGCGATCGGACGACGGAGGCCTGCAGGAAGGTTTCGGGTTCTTCGATGAGGACGACGCTCGTGTCGCGCGGCAGCGTCGCCAGGTCGAAGAGCAGGCCGAGCAGGCGCAGCGTCCCCTCGGAGAACTGCTCGTGCGAGTAGACGCCGGTCGCACCGCGCACGGGGGTATCGCTGTAGAAGACGAGCTCCGTGCCGAGCCCCATGCGTTGGTAGGACAGGTTCGGGATCTCCGGGACCACCGAGGCCATGATCGGGCGAATGCGATCGACCACGGCATCCAGCTGTTGGTCCGAGAAGCGCCCCGCGTGCTGGAAGAAGCCGGTCCCATGGTCCGGGTCGTAGCGATCCGCGCGCTCGAGCATCTTCTTGGGATTCGGGTGAATGTAGCGGATGCCTGCGAACATCTGGCGAACGCGTTCACGCCACTCCTGCCTAGACTGAACGACGTATCCCTCATGGGCGAAGCAAGTATCGTCATCGGGCAAAGCAAAATAAATTCCGTTTTTGCCCGTGCTTGCTCATCTGTTGTCACTATTGCTTTGGGTTCAACAGCAAAAGACTGGCTATCAATATCGATTCCTCGTCCCCTCATGGGAGCAAAGGAATACATCGGAAACTGCGGTTCCCGATAATACACTACTTCTTCTTGCACCCGCGACGAAGCATCCGAAAAATCGTGTCGAAGGGATAGAGTGCAAGTCAACAAATTCTCCGCAGATTCGAGAGCGACTCCGAAAGATACTTTCTCCGTACCGGAACGGAAGTACCGTTCCGGACCGCCCCAATTCTCAGAGGCAGCAGCCAGACCAAGCCGCGCGACATCGCTCAAAAAGCGCAGGGCGGCCAACAGGTTGGTCTTGCCCGATGAGTTGGGGCCGATGACGAAGAGACGCGAGGACAGGTCGAACTCGATGTGGGCGAAGTTGCGCCAGTTCGTGATGGCGATGTGCGTCAGCTTCACGTCGCGTCCTTTCGTTGTCATCCCGGGTATCTGTCCAGTGTCCCACGGCGCGGGAACGCTGTCACGACCACCACACGTTGTTCTTCTTGATTTCCCCGCGGGCCCACTTTAGGTCAGTCGCAATTCCCTTCTTGACTTCCGTCGTGGCGGCGCCGATCGCGGGCTGGGGGAGGTCGGCCAGGTCCGAGCGCCAGCCGTAGGCGAGCTTGAGGCGGTTGATGCGCACGCCGTCGTCCAGGTCCAGGTGGATGCGGCGCTGGGCGAGGGGCTGCAGGATCGAGTCAATAAAGCCCTGAACCTCCGCGATCGTCGCGTCGATCTCCGCACGCCTCTTGTCGATGCGGGCGCGCTCGCGATCGGCCTTCCTATCATCGCCCATCACCGCGTCACGCTCGCGCCCAATGGCCTCCGATTCCACCTTGAGTCGATCGACGAAGGGAGCCGCGTACTTGGTGAGCACCTGGCCGACCGTGTCGGGCGTATAGCGATGCAGGTAGATGAGCGCCCGGAAGGTCCCCTTCGGGGACTCGAGGGGCCAGTACACGGGGCGGCCGCTGTAGTCCTTCTGATGATCGGCGGCGAAAGACTTCGCCATGTAGTCCTCGAGGGCCTGCTCGGGGTCGGCGGGGATCACCGGCGGGACGAACTCCGCGGTCGAGCTGCCGGACTTGACAGCCAGGCAGCGGGTGAGGAACTCGATGTTGTCGCCCAGGTCAGAGGCACCGAAGACAACGCGCAGCACGGCCTTGACGCGGCGCGAGGCGTCGTCGTCGAACGCGCCGCCAGTGACGGGGATGATGCCATCGTCATCGGCCTCGAGGCGCGGCTCGGCGACGCGGGCGCGGAAGTCGTCGAGGGACGAGGCCTGATCGGCCAGCACGAGTCCGGGCACGTCGACACTGTACCGGCCCATCGTGACGCCGACGGCCCAGGAGATGAGTTCGCGCGCGCTGCGCTGGTAGTGCAGCCAGCGGTATTCCTCCTCGCTGCGCTCGGGCGATCCCTTTGAGGGAGCGAAGGCGAATCGCGGGTTGTAGTGAGGGAGACTCGCGACAGAGGGACGTCGATCTCCACCTCGTCCACGAGGCCGTAGACGTCGGCCCAGTAGCGGTTGTTCTCTGTCTCCAGGCGTTGCGCTTCGTCTGCGGTGTCGCAGCTGCGGTGGTACCAGTCGTCGAAGGCATCCTGGAGCAGCGAGTGCCCGCCGCGCAGGTAGGGCGGTCGGGCGAAGTCCCACGAGGTCTCACGAGCGTCCCAGTCAGCCTGAAAAATATCAATCAACTGGCGACAAATGCCCTCATTATATTTACCAACACTCAAAGCCGGGATATTCATGATCTCACCAATATTGAGACTAACTGTCGGCGAGAGCATTTTTAGAAAATGTGCAGCGGTCGTCGAGTTTAACAGGGTCAGAAGATATCCGATATCTCTCTTCGACTCGACAAAAAACGCTTCACCTTTTTGATCGAACATAAATTGTTCGGTGAAATATCGAAACGAAGGAATACCGCTCGAAACATTTGACCATGACACACAGGGGCGGAAGTAAAAATCAGGATTACGAATCACTGAACGTGGCCTGAATGCCCATAATTCACAGCCGTCATCTTGCCAGTTGATAACGTAATCCTGATTACCCCACCACCTACGGAACTGTCCCCCCTTGTTATAGGGAAACCAGCGGGCACCGCTGGCCTGGGCATCCGCACGATCACGAGCCTGCATGTACGAGCGGTCAGCGCTCACCTCGAACCACTGACGCAGGAATCGCTCATTATCAGCGGTCGCGAGCCCCTGCTTCGCGGGTGCGACATCGCCTAATGGGACACCCACCTTAAAAGCGTTAAGCATTTGGCGACTAGCCCAGTACACTATGGGCCTTCCAGGAATAAGATCGAAAACACTCTGTTTCGTCTCATAGCGCCCGTAGTCCATATTCAAGAATAGTTGCCGGATAGCGTCAATGGAACGAACCTCGACATGCCGCCCAAAGAGACGACGGAACACTGCTACATGATCGTCCGGGGCAGTATGATTACAGAATGTGAATCCAACTGAACCGAAGTCCGATCCGAATAGGCCGCGCCCAAAGTGAACCATCGTTTCGAGGCACTGATGGTCAAGGAGATGCACTCTGAATTTCTCAAATGATGAGAGTGACATCCACCCCGGCAGCACAATCATTCCCCATGCTCCCTGTTGAGCAGTGAGGTAACGTGCACGAAGCATAAATCCGGCAAGAAGATCGTCCTTAGCAACAGAATAGCTCTTGGACATAAATTTCTTGAGGCTATCTCCGTAATGCCTCGATCCCAAGTACGGCGGGTTCGCGATCAGGGTCGTGTAGCGGCCGTCCTCGAGGATCTCGCACATGTTGGCGGCGCGCAACCACTCCTCACTGTCCACGCCGCCCAGCACCTGCTGCCTCTCCCCTGCTTCGATGCGGCGCGTAATTTCGCGGAACAGAGTGGAGGCGCCCTCGGGCACACGGATGAGGGACCCGTAGGTGTCGGCATGGCGGAGCTGCTCGATCAGCTGGGAGATACCGAGGGAGACTCCGTCTCCAGAGGCATCCGCGATCTCTGCGGGGCTCAGTTCATCGAGTTCCACAGACTCAACGTGAATGATTCTGGGCCCGCGCCACGAGGTCTCGCCATCCCGCTGACTCTGGCGCTCGATGCGCCCCAAGAAACCTGGATTATGCTCGACGGCCTTCATCGTCAGGGCGAAGGAGGCGAGCTGCGCCGCACGCCCATCCACGTCCGCACCGTGCAGGTTCTTCTCCAGGATCAGGCGAGCGATCTGCCTGGTCGGGTATCCGGCCTCGATGTACATGTCCCACAGGACGTCGAAGGCATAAGTGAGCATGTGCCCGGAGCCGCAGGCCGGGTCGATGACGCGGAATTCCTCGGGGTTGGCGATAGCCAGACCCTGGTCCTCCTGGCCCTCGGCAGGGGTCACCAGGTACTCGAATTTCTCCCGGAGCGCCGATTCCGGATGGGCGCGCAGCCACTGCTTCCCGAGGGTGTTCTCCACCAGGTAGCGCACCACCCAGTGCGGGGTAAACAGCTGCGTGACGGGAGCCAAGGTGTCCTTGTCGATCTTGGCCTTCGACTCGTTGATTTCCTGCTTGCGAGCAGCAATGTAGAACTGGTAGAGCCAGCCGATCACCTCAACGTCCATGCGCCCGGACTCGTCGGGGCCGATCGCCGCCACGATATTGGCACGCACAGACTCACCAGCCGACAGCAGGTCCGTCGGCGGAACCAGGTTCGTCCAGTCATCCGCCTCGGGGAATACGCCCGGTATGAGCCGGTGCCACGAAGTGAAGTACTCACGAAGTAGCAGGACGTAGGCATCAAGGTCCTGATTATCGAAAAGCAGCTGCGCTACCCACGCTCGCGCATCCTCTCCGATGTGGCGATCGAAGTCGCCCCCACGAGCGCGCTGCACGCACTCGGGCACACCCGTCCCCGACCCCTCCGCCGGTGAGACAACTCCGTAGTCGCCCGAGAACCCCATCGCGTCCATGTAGCGCAGGGCTGTCAGGCGATTGAACCACGAGTATGCAACCACCTTCGCGGCACCCAGCACCCGGTTACCACCGGTCTCGGCGTGCTTGTCGACAGCCTGGGTCAGGCGCGAGCGGTCGGCATCGCTCAGAAGAGGATCGGCCATCTTGCGCTCGATCGCCGCCACGGACATCTCGATGAGACGCTCGCGCGACGCCGTCGCCAGTGACTCCAACGCTGAGGTGTTCATTACCTACTCCTTCAGGGGCGCAGCTGCTTGCCGTCGTTCACAGCCGCGAGCATCTGCTCGCGAACACGCTCGACGTACTCGTTGACCTGATCCGGCGTCGACAGGAGGCCGTTCGTCTTCGGCAGCAGATCCGCCAGGCGCACGATCTTCGGCCTCGGGGCTGGCTCCGTCGCCTCGTCCGCGTCCGCTCGCTCCGCAGACGTTGCCGACGCGATCAATGCGGCGTAGAGGTCGTCCACACGCTGATCGAGCTGGCGGCCAATTTCCTCCGCATGACCCGGCTTTGATACCGAATTCACCGCAGCACAGAGCCGCTCCATTTCAGCATCAACCCGCCGCTGAGCAACCTCCGAGGCGGCCTCGAACTCGGCGGAACCTCGAATACCCGCCACGGCCTCGTCGATGCGTCGCAGTACCTTATCGCGCTGCGCCTGCACCAGCGCGCGACGCGCCGCGTCGATACGCCGAACCAGCGGCGCGATCTCCTGCGTGCGCACGTACAACCTCGAGTCACCTGCGAGCTTTCGAAGCTCATCAATTGCCTGCTCACCGTCCTCCGTGAGTTCGAAGAACGACAGGCTGTCCGCCTCGGCCAACGCGTCGCGAAGCTCCTGTTCATGCTCCTCCACGAACTCCCGGTAGGGCATGAGGAAGTCGTCGACAATCTCGATCAGATCGTCGAATCCGCCGCGGATCTGCGGGGCAAGCATCTCCTCTTCGGTGTGCTGCGTGGTTGTGAGCGGCGTCAGCAGGTCGAGGGCCTCCGCGACCTCGTCATCAAAGCTGTACCAGTCGGACCTGTATCCCTTGAGCATCTTCACCCACTCGGCCGCCTTGACCTCAACCGCGCGAACGCGCGAAGGGCCATCCTGCGGGGACTCCCTCGGGACAAAATGGCCGACAAAACGCTGGAAATCCGCGAGCGCGGCGCGATCCAGGTGCTTCTTTTTCTGCAGCAGCACACGCCCCTGGCGGGTCACGTCGCGCAGGGCACCCTCCAGCTCCGTGCGAGCGAGCGGCCTGTCGTTCTCAAGGGCCTCGAGCAGCTCCAGGCGAAGGGCCGTCGCCACGATGGCCAGCACCGCGTTCTTGTCCCAGCCGAAGGGGGCTTGACCGTAATACTCGATCGCGTTCTTTACGAACACGTTTTGGCCGTTGAGCACGCGCGCCTGCTCCACCCACTGGGCGCACTCGCCCGCGAGACTCTGCGCGATATCCACGCCCGGGTCGACGTCCAGCGTCGCGTCCTCCTGATCGCGCAGGAAGGACGCGATCCGCCCGTCCTTGAGGTTCGCTAGTGGCTTCACATCCTCGATACGGGGATAGACCTGCTGGGCCAGGCGAGTCAAACCTAGCTCAATCACGTCCACCGGTGTCTTCGTCGTCCCCGTCTTCACTTCCTGCCCGTCGACGAACAGCGAGGCACGCATGAGCGCGTCTTTCACGGCCTCGCCGATCAATTGACGGCGCTGCTCGTTGTCTTCCTTATGCCTCAGGATGATGTGCTTACGCAGGCCCGATGCGGCGCCCGCCTGGCGCTTCACGTATTCCTCCGTCTGGCAGAAGACTCGCACGTCCTCGAGGATCTCGGAGCTGATATCCAGACCCAATGAGAGGGTGTCATGACGGACGACGCTCTCGTGGCGGATGCTCTCCTCGTCCAGGGAGGACTGCGGCGTAAACACCGAGATTACCAGCGGTTCGGCTTGTTCACGGCGCCCGTCAACGAACAGGGACACGCCCATGCGCCGGTTTGTTCCGGGATACACGAAGCTCGTCGCGGAGGTACCGACATGCCTACGGATATCCGTGCGCAGCAGATCCGTGACTTCCCGGGACTCCACGATGATCTGACTGATCTCGCGACGTACTTCCTTTTCTTCGTTCGTCATGTACGCGAACGTGCCGTCCGCCTGACGCTGCACGTACACCTGATCCGACAGGATACGAAGCGCACGCTCAACACGCGTCTCCAGATCAGTCGCATCCTGATCCAGTGACCGGCGCAGCAGGACCGCAATATTGCGCGGATACGCCTGGAAGGAATCCACGTAGCGGACGAGCAGGAGGACCTTCAGCACGCTCATCGTGAAGGGGTCGCGTGTGCGCGAATCATGGGCGGCACGCCCAATGTTATCCTTCACGTCGGACTTCAGCATCGCCGCGATGCCGTCGTAGAAGCGATCGAACGACGCGACCGTGCCCAGCTCGTCATTCGTCAACTCCTGCGCGATCTGCTGACACACACCGAGCAGCGAACGCGCGCCCACCGACGAGTGACGGCCCGTGAACAGGTCGTTATCCGATAGGCCTCGCATCGCCTGCGTAAACATCTCGAACTGGTAGTCCACGAACGGGTACTTGGCGACAAAGCTATCCCTCGTCAGGTAGTTGTCGTACTTCTTCGTCTTCACTGGGAAACGGAACATCGACGGGAAGCCTGCACCCAGACGCTGCCACAGCGTGTCCAGCTCTTCCGCCCCCTGCTCGCTCTTCGTCAGGAGACGGCGAGCGATCACGTCCGTAACCTCCTCCGTCGACAGGCTCACCTTGATCGCAAAGCGCCCCTGAATCTTAGAGAAGTCAGTGCTACGACGCTCGTTCATCTGCGCCGTAATGCCGCTCAGTTCCTCCTGCGAGGTCACGAAGACCCAGGCGCGACCGGGGCAATGCGTCGCCAGCTGCTCCGTGATGGTCTGCAGGTTCAGCATCAGCTGCGAGTCGTCGCCGATGAACTGGCCGACCTCGTCAACGAAGAAGGCGATGCGCTGGTGAGGCCCCTGGCGATCCAGCCATGAGGCCACGTCCTGCGCGAAGGCCTCGGCCGATAGGTTGAGCTGCTCCCGATAGCTGCGGAAAGGCTGATCCACCTGGTGCCCAAGGCGGGCTAAGGCCTTCGAGACAAGCGCCTCCGAAAAGACGGTGTTGACGCGACCGACCTCCCAGGTGTGCCCAGCTTCCTCCAGGTAGGCCTCGCGAAAACGCGCCAGTTCTCCCCGATCTTCCAGGTCGCGCTCGAGTGCGCCAACTCCCAGATCCTTCGAGTACAGGCCGCGCGCCTCAAAGTAGACCTTGTAGAAAACCTCGATCATTGCCGATCCGCGCTCACGCGTCGACTTATCATCCTTGGCGTCGATATTGAAGAGCACCGCGCGCGTGGGCGTATGCAGGCTCCTCTTGAGGTCCGCGATAAGTGTCTCGTCGCCTGCGACCTTCTGTTCGAAGGCTCGTTCGACATCTTCGCGGGTCACCGGCTGGCTTCCCGCCTGCTCACCCAGCAGGTAGGACAACATCTTCAGCAGGTGCGACTTACCCGACCCAAAGAAACCCGCAATCCACACGCCATTCGACGGAGCGTCGACCTGGTTCCACGCATCAACAATGCGCGACAGGCCGCTGCGGATCTCGCTGGTCATGACGTATTCGTCGACCTCGGAAGCGACCTTCGAGACGTCATCAGCCTTGATGACACCGTCGATCGACCGGAAAATATCCTTCGCGTACAGACCCTTCATGTCCATGCGTCACACCTTTGTCTTTCAGTTCGTCGACGGTTCTAGAGTAAGCGAGAAGTCCACCAAATCAAAAGCCCGGTAGTAGTTGTCCTGGGAGATTTGATCGAAGAGGACGAGCGCCGAATGAGTGGACGGCGACTGGTGGTACGACCCCGGGAAAGTCACGACCAGCGGCATGCGCCCGAGCAGGGGCTGCAGGCAGTTCAGCAGCAAATGCGTGCGCACGAGCGGGAACAGGTGGTGCACCCCCGAGAGCAGGACGGCGTCAACGCGGTCCTCTCCCCCGGCCTCGTCGACAGCCTTCTTAATGGCGGGTGCAAGCAAGCCCTCGACGTCGATTACCTTGCTCAGCGCATCCCGGAAGGTCTCCGGAGGCAACGTCTTTTCCATCGCCAGCATCTGATCGAAAAAAGGGGATCCCTTCCAGATGTCCACCGCGAGGGCAAACACGTCGATATCGGCCAGATGGTAGCGCTCATCGCGCAGGCGGCGACGCAGCCGCGAGAACTCCTCGTCGACAGTCGGCTCCCATTCCGGCTTGTAGCGCAGGACGAAGAAAGGGACCTCGTTGCCCAGGCCCTCCATCTTCTTGAAGCGCTCCGACGTAAGCACCCGGAAGGCGCAATCAAAGGTCTCCCTGAGCGAATCCAGATACGCCCCACGCTTCGACACCGACCGTACCTTCCTCTCGCGCAGCGCCCCAAACAGGGCTTCTCATACCGTACCGCGGGCCACCCATAATTCGAGTCCAATTATGGCTCCTACGTCACATTTTCCCGAATAAGTGTCAGTTAAGGACATCAAACTGGAACTGCGCGACCGGGAATGACTCCCGCATCGGCCAGCCCCACGGCTGGGGAGCCGCGTTCACCAAGCGAGCAACCCCCACGGGGACCACGATCGGCAAAGCAACCCCAGCCTCGTCGATGAAACCCACATCGCGCATGCAACGCAAAAACACGGAGCGCACTTTCTGCCCACTCTTCACCGTCAGCGTCGACATCGCGGGATCCACCCTGCGCTGGCGCTCCACGAACTCGTCGATATCCGACGCTGTCAAAGGAGCCTCATCAACGATCAGGCGCGGCCACGCAACCTCGCGCGCGCAGGCCGCGAATACGTATGACTCCGTGACGAGAGCCAGCCACATGACAAGCTCCCACCCGTACTCACGACTAGCGACAAATCGGAGGGCGTCATCCTCCAGGAAAGACAGGTGCTTCGTCGTCGCACTCGCCAAGCGGCGCCGCGTCGACTCCGAGTCCGCAACCACCAAGTTCTGCTCGAACAACACGTCGCTCGCCTCGCGCGCGCTCATGCCGACCGCCATCAGCTCGGCCGCCTCAAACGTTCCCGCGTTCGTCGCGCCGCCCACCGTGATAGTCGAAGCCAGCCTCCGATCCGACACGACGTCACCTCTCACGGTCTAGCTCATTAAACGCGGCGGTTACCCCGCCAGGAACCCCACTATCATCGCACATGGTTGTCCCCATGCGGACATAGAGCAAAATCAGTGGCTAAGCAAACATTTGCGCCCTGTATCACGACAAACGCACACTCCTGCCAAACGGCACACAGATCTATATAAGACCGCATTCTCTCAGTAAAGCAATTTCTGCGACAGTCCTTGATAACTCTCTCTCACAGCCATCACTCCTTCCGATACAGTATGCAGTTATTCCGATATTATTAAAAGCATGTGTGGCTTCAACCGCGGTGATGCCAAATTCTGAGTACACAAAGCACACCACATTTCTATCTTTATCGAATCTGTTATTCACATACGATTCTACTGTTCGCGCAACCATGTCTGCATAGTCTTCTCGCTGAGACTGTCGATACTCAGTCTTAACCAGAACAACTTTCTCATCATCGATATCGCTGAGTCCAAGAAGAGAATCAGAACTATTAATTGCAGGCCCCCCCTATCATCACAACTCCCGATCGAAGCGTTGCATCAACAAAAACGAAGCGATCACTCGGAGTCACGTAAGATCGAACTTTTGATAATGCAACCGGCACCACAGAGCGGCTAGCCATAATTCGCACTGATCGCACCAAGTAAAAGACCCTTCGAACGATCACAACAATCATCTGTATTATAAGCCATAATATGTAGCTGCCATAAATAATAGTCAATGGCATAAGAACTGAAACGTTCCGATTGAACTGCTCACTAGACACCAGGCGATTCAGGTAAGGGAGAGTATGTAGAAGCAAAGTTACAACAAGTGAGTTCCCACATAGATATCTCAATTTTTGAACCATTGGGCTAGTGGTCCTTGAATACTTATCTGCCACATAGGATTCAATCACTTCCACCAAAGAGTCTTGAGACAGCAGACTCATCAAGCGTTGAGATTTCAAATCATCATCAGTCAAATTATTTCGTCGAAGAATATCCAGATGCTCAGCTGCTACCAGCTTCTTACCTCTCAGGGCCCACCGATAACTACTCGATTGAGCAGAGCGCCTATGCATAAACTCTTCGATGGCCGTAAGTATTGTTACTACCGCAGTAATGATCGACAGCACTTCGGTAAATAAATTAAAGAAAATCCCATAGATCATCGTCACACCTCTTATGATATTTGTATTCAACTACTTCAATCTTAACAGCACGTTTTAGCAACTCTTCCGATTTAAGTGTGGATGACCGGATCTTGGTCGGGGGTCGAGGGTAGAGGTCGAGGTCCTTGAGGATCAGCGATCTTCTGCCCCCATCGTCTTCAAGAACCCCGACAATGTCTCACCCTACCTGCCGCTCTGCATCGCTCGATCGGCGTGATCTGCTCGTCAACTTGGAGTGCTCTCATCTGATGAACTTGGCTCGCAGCCGGAGGCTCGGGTGCTTGATGTTGAGTCGTGCAACCAGCTCTGGTTAGGTGCCCTGGTTGTGGGGTGATCACACAAGGTTACGGGCGTGTGGTGATGGAGGTGATCGACACGCCCTGGGCTGGTGTTCCGGTGCGAATCCGATGGAACAAACGACGCTGGATATGCCGCGAACGCACCTGTCAGACGGCGACATTCCTGGAGCACGGCGAGAAGGTGTGCGCGCCCCGGGCAAGTCTGGGGACGCGGGCGATCCGCTGGGCGATCCAACAGTTGCGCTTCGCGGGAGCCACTATCTCGGGGCTGGCCCACCAGTTAGGAACCAGGCGGAACACCGTGAGGTCCCATATCAAGCCGTGCCTGCAAGCCGCATCTGATGACCCCACCCGTTTCACAGGGGTTCGGGTGTTGGGAGTCAATGAGCACGTGTGGCACCACCAAGACCGACGCCGACGTGGCATACGTGGGCTCACCGGCATCGTGGAGCTGACAAGAGGGGGAGGATCATCCCACGGCCCGGTTGTTGGACCTGGTTCCAGGCAGTTCTAGCACTGTGTACAAGAACTGACTAGAAGAGCGCAGCGAACAGCTTCACTCCAGCATCCAGATTGCAACACTAGACCCCTTCCAGGGATACAAATTCGCCCATGATGACCAACTCCAAGACTCACCCGCCCAAGGCCGACGCTTGGCCGCTCGTCTCGCCGAGCGCCTACCGAAATGTCCCATCCCCAAAATTGCTCGCCTGTGACTGACTCTACGCAGGGGAAAAGACGCATTCTTGGGCTACATCGACAGAGGCGGAGCCAGCAACGGGCCTACCGAAGCCGTCAACGGCATCATCGAACTAGGCAGAAGCACCACCAGAGGACGCTGCAACCCCACTAACTACAGACCCCGAATACTCCTCATCACCGCAGGCCTAGACACCCCCACCCACGCCCAACTACGAAGAGCCACTTATTGGTGCTAACACAACGGATACACACCGACCCTGATAAGAAGTACATCAGGGTCTCCAGGCATCTCAGCTCTTCTCGAACCCAACCTGCCAAAACACCATATCAAGAACCTTCATCTGCGGATACGTCAGGCCATCTCCCTCAAACCCTCGCCGCGCTTCCTCCAAGCGGTCGTTGTGCTCCTCGTAGAAGTCGACGAGCCTGAGGACGGAGTCCAGGCTGTATTCCCGTGTCGTCACCTTGTATGTCGCAACGCCATCCTGAAAGAACCTGTCGTACGCGGGCACGCACCCGAGCGTTCCCATGAGGATTTTCGTGATGAGAACAGGCGACACAGGAGTCGTAACCTCACGCCCTGCGATCTCTTCGCGGATCGGATGGAAATAGTCGGCGATGTCGTCGTACAGCTTCGCGAGCTGTGCCCGAACGTCACTGTTTCGCAAATCCGTGCACGCGAGTCCGAACAGGCAGTCGTATTCGGACTTGAGGATCTCCTCGACAATGGGCGTGAGCACCTTGTAGTCCTTCTGAAGCAGGAAGGACGAGCCCCGATACATCCCCCAGCTCGCCAGGTAGAAAGCGAGGTGCAGACTCAAATGGTCATAGTCCGGGGAAGGGTCGGTCCGCGCATCTCGAAAGACGCGATAGCAATGCTCCCACGAGCGCGAGCGCCCATTCTCGCTCGTGCGCGCGTCGTCGTAGAAAGTCTGCGCAGCGTCAATCAACGCATCGATCGCGTCCATGTACTCCCTCGCTCATCTGACATTCAACACTGAAATCAGGCTCCGAGCGATGAACTCCGAACCACGCTTCCCTGTCGAATCATAATCACAGCTAATATCACCGCCGAGAGAACCCACGACGTGTCGCACAGCATCCTCATAACGGGCGACTCCCCCTGAGACGCCGTCACAACTAGCGGAATGCATCTCGGCGGGCCTAGTACCCTCGCGCCCACTCTCGGAGGGCCGCTTCGACAACCTCGGACGCATTGTCGTATCCGTCGTAGGTTGCGCGCAGCATCGCCGCCTCGTACACGTCCTCGTCGATAGTCACCGTAACCTCGACGACTGGTACCCGAGGAGCGACTCGCTCCACCACCTCCTGCTGCTGGCCCAGCCTCGATCCAAGCAACAGGCCATTCTCCTCTGCCCACCGCCGGATTTCGGCGTTCTGTTCTGCCATGCTTGTATCGTCACGCTTCGTCATAGTCACATGTGTACATGAGGGCGGAGTTCCTGTCTTTGTGGCATACCCAGCACCCCACTCGTTGTTCGTGACCCGGGGACGTGCCACGGCCTCGTCAATTCTGACGTGCCTCAGGCAGGCACTTGACGTCACTCACCCACTCACGCACCGCGGCGCGGAGAGCTCCCGACCGTGACGTGATACCCTCACTGGCCGCGCGAGCCATCAGGGCGTCGAACATATCGACGTCAAGGCTCGTGGTTACGGCCACTCGCGACGGGGGCATAGGATGACGCGTCCGCTCGTCGCGGAGGAAGGCCACGAGCTCTTCAGCTTCCCCAGATTCAATGAGCCAGCGTTGGAGGTCGGCCTTCATCTTCGCGTCCGCTCGGTTACTACGCTTCCTCATGAGGACAGGTATACACGGCACATGCCTCACAGGCTGCGCAACGCGACCACTGCACTCAGATTGACGCGGATCAACGCATCTCTTGTCAGAATGTTTCACGTGAAACAATTGATGGCACGAGGGCGCTCCCCCGTCGAGGAACTCACTGCGCGCGCACGCTCCGTTCCTTCGATCGGAAGCCCCACATGACGCCAAATGATGCCTATTTGAGCCCTACTGGCGGCTTTGTCCACATACTGGTCCACAGTTTCACCTGTATCAAATGCGCACGTCGCGCACATCGATCAATGTTTGACAAGATCAGACACCAGACACACACGACAGGCGCACATCTGCGCTGCCCATCATTAGATTTCGGGAAGATGTGCATAATAGTTACTTCATATTTTTAGTGTTTTGTGTTGGTTCTGGGCGTAGCCTGTGTTCTTAACAGGGTGTGCTTCCGATGGTGGGGGTGCGCTGGAGGATAGCTACCTCATTGTGGAGGTTGAGAGAACATGATGGTTCCACCGTTGTCCGAGCGGCCCGTGACTGAGGAGGACGAGGAGCAGTTCCGGCGAGAGTCCATGCCGCGCAAGTACACGCTGCGTCAGCGGTGGGCCGACTATCGGGCCGAGGCGAGAGCCAACCGGCCCAAGGGTGCGACGGCCCGGGTGCGGGCCTGGTTGCACGTTGAGCCGTTCTATTGGGGGATGCGTGTCACCTACGTGGTGCTTGTCGTTGGGGCAGTCTTCGCCGTCTACATCAACGGCGTCGCAGAGGGCTGGTGGCACGCGTGGGGAGAGAAACCCACCGTCGCAGCCACAACGACACCCGCCGCCAGGCCCGTCCCATCCGCGTCGAATCCAACCGAGGCAGCCATGTCGGGCGGCTACCAGATCGGACCCGACGGCGTCCTGGTGCGCCCCGCCGAACACGCCGCATCCACCTACACCAAACCAGAACTACCCGAAGAAGCCAAAGAAAACACAGAACGAGGAGCAGAACTCGCCGCCGAGTACTACCACGCGCTGATGGGATACTCCTGGAACACGGGCGACACTTCAGCACTTTTGGGCATTTCAGATCCCGACTCAACTTTTGCAACCTCTTACGCCGATGACGTTGCCGAGCTGTACTCGAACGGCTGGGCTTACGGGAGTGAATCAGAAATTTCTCACATCGTTCGTGTTGAACCCATTCCTGAGAACGGAAACGATGTACGCCCAAACACGATCGCAGTTGTCTTTCAGCTCTCCTCAAGGACTGGGGTCATGTGCCAAGGTCAGAAGATAGTGAAGAGAGATCGAGAGTATCAGTCACTACTAACGCTATATATGACATGGCAAAACGATCATTGGATCGAAACTCAAGGAAGCTTGATCGCTGATGCTAGCAAATAAGTCAATTCACGCTGGGTTCGCAAGCCTCCTGTCTCTATGCGTTCTAGTCAATACAACTTCTACTGCTAACGCATTCTTTGATGATGATCTGCCAGATCCATACGCTCAGCGTTCCGATGCATCCGGACGATCAGTAACAACTTATGCGCAATTGATCGAACAGCAGATTGAAAACGCACTCCCGCAAGCTGCAGACTCATCCGTTGGTGACGAGAGGGCCTGGAGTACGGCTCAATCTGCGCATGCCTTAGACCCGGATTCTGATATTGACTGGGAACATTGCGGTTTCGACATTATCGACCCTTCACAGCCATTGAAGTTGCAGGTGGCAGTATGCGCCTATCCACCACCAGAATCTCCTGAATCACCTCTGCCCGAAAAACTGCCTACAACAAGGGACATTCTCTATTCGGCTGCAGCCGTGATCCACGCTGATGGGGCCGGGTTGTATAAGCGGCCACTCGGGGTCTCCTACACGAACAAGTTCATCCCCACGATTGTCGCGGTCACCAGCCCCACCCAAACACACGTCATCAACCTGCTGGGACGCGACATCACGATCACGCTCACCGCCACAAACTACGAATGGAACTGGGGAGATGGCACCCCCAACCTGGTCACCACCTCCACAGGATCAGTGTGGTCCGAGGGCATGGATTTGAACACCGACCCGAACCTGATCCGCCACTACTACACACCACCCCAAGGCTGGCGCTCCATGTTGGACGGCCCCTACCCTCACGAAGACCGCGACATCACCCTGACCACCACGTGGAGTGGAACCGCCACCAACCCCTTCACCGGAGAAACCCAAACCATCAACGGCCTCGTCACCACCACAGAAACAACCGGCAAATTCCCCCTGTCCCACCTGGTCATCAACAACACCGACACCTGGGAAGAAACAAGGCCACTAACAGGGCGATCAAGGGAGGAAAGAATCGTGAGCGACTCACAGTTTCACCAACGCAATACGCATCCCTGAATCATCACGGTCATCACCGTCGCCACAGTCATCGCAGCATCCCTGCTTGGGTTCCGGGCATTCAGCACCAAGGCGAATGCCGAGGCCGAGGATCGTCAGCAATCAGCTCAATCTAACACCCCACAGTCCACCGATAGCCAGTCTGGGGACCTACACAGGCTAAGACCACCAAACCCAGTCCCCCCCAGTGCGAACAGCCCGCCAACACCAGAATGTTTCACGTGAAACAATCCCCGCATCAACATCGTCACCGACGACGACACGGGCATCAATCCGAGAATCACTCCCCCACATCACCACCGCAGCTATCCCGGCATCCTAAGGCCACCGAACCAGAATCACACCACGGTCACGGCTTCACAGCGAGCTCGTAACGCACCCAGCGGCGCTGACCCGTGGACGTCACCAGGCCTCGTGACATGAGGTCGCGCAGCTCCGAGCGTGCTTCCTCAGCGGTCACACCAAAATGCTCCCTATATTCCCCGTTGCTCCAGGTACGCCCATGACGCATGTCAACCAGCGCCTCCTTCTGACGCCTATTCAAACCGGTCGCCGCCTCCAGACCGAGACCGCCAAGCCACGTCAAGTCCCCATCCGGAATCAGCGCAGCATTCGGGAAACGCACCGTGAAGGAGACCCCATTGTCGAAGAAACAGGGTTCCGCCATCCCGGCATCCCGTAATGCCCGGCGAGCCTCACGAATTCCAGTCCCCATTGCCTCGATCACGCGCCCGCTTCCCCCTTCAACGTTGCGGCAAATCTGATAGAGACGCTCGTTCACCGCAGGGTGATCGCCAGTGCCAAGCCGATCAACCGTGATTCCCCACAGGCCACCCGGATTGTTCAGCCGAAATCCTTCACGCGTGATTCTCAGGTCGATCCCTTTTCCGCGTGATGCCTCGGACAGATCGCGGTGAACCAACGCATTTGCGATGACCTCACGGGCCGCCAACAGTGGCACTGCATAATCTGTCACCCCGTCCCCATCACGCGTGACCACCTGCCGCGATTCCACGTTCTGCCTAACCCACTCCAAGACATCCTCCAAGATCACTGGCAGCGCCCCCGTGAAATCACGACGATTAACGGCCCGCACATCATCGGTACCTTCAACCGCAGCCGTAACGGTGAGGTGAGGCAGAAGACGCTGAGGGTACTCGCCCAAAGCGTAGAGGCCGGCAACCGACAGCTCTCCACTCTCACGGTCGGCAACGACGCCCGTGAAGTAAAGGACCGCTTCATCACTGTTATTGACGAGGCGTGGGGTGGTTTTGCGGACAGAGGCCAGATATTTGGCGACCAGATCCTCATCAAGATCCTGCCAAGAACTACCGGGCACGGCCTGCGCGTCGGCGATCGGACGGCGATGACGCAGGAGCAGCATCTGTTCCTCCGACGGCGACATCTGATAGTCACCGTCATACTGACGCAGATATGCCTTCTTGTCCTTCAGCCATCGCACCGGTTTTTCGTTCGCATCAGCGCCCTCAACGTTGACAACACCAACTGTTTTACCGTCAACATTGATGGGTAATGCATCGATTCGAACCGGCGTGCTAAAACCCTTCCGCGCCTGATCAGCTACCCGCTGAAGCAAATCATGAACGTCGTCGACGCCAACGACAGCAATCCCATTCCGCTCAGATACACCCAGCAGGATCACTCCACCTCCGGGCATGTTCGCGAAGGCGCTCAGTGTCGGCCCAAGCTGCTGCGCCGAATACTCTGAGAAAGTCTTCGCCTCGATTGTATCCGTGTCGCCACCGCGCAGTTCGAGCACAGCCAAAGCGCCCAGCAGACCCTCAAGATCGTTGATCATAGCTTTAATCCTATCTCATAGAACCCCATTTCTATGTCATAGAAGGGGGTTTCTATGTCATAGAGGCCCCTTCATAGATCATAGAAGCCCAATTTTGCGTCATAGAACCTCATAGAGGGGCATCTATGATTCACAGAATCGAGCAACATCCCAACCTCGAGGCCGCAACAGAAACAGATACCAGCCCCATAAACATGTGTTTCACGTGAAACAATCGCTCCATGCCTAACAGGCTCTACACTCGCTCGATGGACAGCACAAGCAATGCCACGCGCCGCCCGCGCAGTTATTTAAAACCCGACTCAAACCCACCCAGCACCCGCCCACGCCTCGTCCCAAATCAACTGTCATCCTCGAATTGTTTCACGTGAAACATTCGACGCCTGCGCCTGCACCTACAGGCACCCACGCACGCCCGCAAACGCACAACCAGGCACCAACCACGCACTCAACCACGGCGAACAACAAGCGGGGTGCCACCACTCGGCAGCACCCCGCTCAATGAGTCACGCGCACCTGCGCCGCGCAACCAACAGCAACACCTCACCCCCGCCTCTCCCGTAGTCTCCGAGCGAGGACCCCATGCCTCGGCGCGAAGACCCAGGCGAGCACGAAGCACGCGGTGAGCACCAGGACGATCGTGGCACCCGTGGGCACGTCCAGCGACCACGACAGGTACAGGCCCACCAGGCCGCCCGACGCCCCCAGGGTCGGCGACAGGATCATCATCGTCCATAGGCGGTCGCACAGGAGCCGCGCGGTCGCCGCGGGGGTCACGAGCAGCGCCAGCACCAGCACGTTACCGATCGTCTGCACGGAAATCACGACGGCCAGAGCCACGGCGACATACAGGGAAAGATCCGCGAGCAGCACGTGCACGCCCGCCGCCCGCGCGCTCTCGCGGTCCAGGGTCACGGCCACAATGGGTCGGTGCGCCAGGAACAGCATGAGCAGCACGAACAAAGCGCCGCCCATCACCACGGGCACATCCGACGCCGGGATGCCCGTGATCGACCCGAACAGGAAGTCCTGCAAGCTCCCCGCGTACCCGGGTGCCCGTGCGATGATCGCGACGCCGAGCGCGAAGGCGCCAACGAAGAGCACGCCGATGACGGAGTCTTCCTTGAGCCGCCGGTTCTGCGCCAACAGCGCCACGAGCACGGCGGTCACGACGCCCGCGAGGGCACCGCTGAACACCAGGGATCCTCCGCACACGAACGCGATGGCCAGGCCGGGGAACACGGAGTGCGCGACGGCATCCCCGATGAACGCCATGCCACGCAGGACGACGTGCACGCCGACGCTGCCGCACACGAGCGCCGCGACGACTGCGATGAGCAGCGCGCGCGGCAGGAACGCCAGCGCGGGGTTCGTCAGGTCGCGGAAGAAGTCGTAGGGGCTCAGGAAGTCCGCCGCGGCGACGAGGCCGTGGCCGCCCGCGTGGATCACGGCGCTCATGCGCGCACTCCTAGGGCGTCGAGGATCGGGTTGTCGGGTCGCACGTCGAAGGCGCGGATCCACGGGTCGGCGTCGGCGAGTTCGTCGGGTCGCCCGGACGCGATGATCGTGCGCCGCAGCAGGTAGAGGCGGTCGCAGCCGGCGCGCGCGCCGATGAGGTCGTGCGTCGTCATGAGGAGGGCTCGCCCCCCGTCGGCGAGCGCGCGGAACAGGTCCATGAGCATCTCCTGGGTGGGCATGTCGAGGCCGGTGAAGGGTTCGTCGAGGAGCAGCACGGCGGGCCGGATCGCGAGGGCCCGGGCGACGAGGACGCGCTGGCGCTGCCCGCCGGACAGCTCACCGATGGGTCGCTTCGCGAGGTCGCGCATGCCGACGAGGGACAGGGCCTCCTCGACGGCGCGGAAGTGCGGCGTCCGTGCGCGCCCGAGCAGCCCGCGCCGCACGGTGACGGCCTGGAGGACGGCGTCGCGGACGCTAATCGGGAAGTCCCACGCGAATTCGTGGCGCTGCGGCACGTAGCCGATCGCGCCGTCGGTCTCGACACTGCCACTGGAGGGGATGAGTCCCAGGATCGAGCGAATCAGCGTGGTCTTTCCGGCACCGTTGGGTCCGATGAGTCCGACGAGTTCCCCGGCCTCGACCTCCAGGTCGACGCCCGTCAGGACGCTGCGCCCACCCAGGGACGCCCCCAAAGAGGTGACGCGCAGCTGGCTCACTGCTCCCCTCCCCCATTGCCGAGGCCGTGGCCCTCAGCGCTCTCGCCCACACCAGATACTCCAGCACTCTGGGACGAGGCCGTGGCCGCTTCCCCGTTCCCCTCACCCCGGGCGGCGGGCAGGGGCGCGAGGAGGGAGTCGGCCTCGGCAATGGCGGCGGCCTGTTCGGCGCGGCTGCGGCGCGAGCGCGCAACGACGAGCGCGCCAATCACGAGGAGGGAGAGGGCGACGCTGACGATGATCGCGAGGAAAGCCCAGTTGGGCAAGCCGCCCTCGGGCGAGGACGACGTCGACTCGGAGGAGCTGGGACCCTGGGAGGTGCCCGCTGCCGGAGCCCCGGAACCAGAACCGGAAGCGGCGGGCGCAGCCATGGCCAGGGCTTCGGACGCGGAAGCGGCGTCGCCCACGGCGAAGCGCAGGGTAGTGGAAGCGTTAACGGCCTCGCCGACGGTGGTCGTGCCCAGGAAGGTCACGGTCGCCGTGTAGGTGCCGGGGGCGGAGAACGCCCAGTTGGCGTGCACGTGCGTGCCCGAGTCGATCCACACGTCGCCGGGGGCGGCACCCGAGTCGGCGAGCAGGAGGGGCTTGCCAAAGGTGCCGGACTGGAGGAACAGCCACGCGCGGCCGGGCCCGCTCACGGGGCCGACGCGCATGGTGAGGCCGCGGTCGATGGTGGCCGTGACGGCGGGGTCCTGCGTGTTCCAGCCGAGCCACACGACGCTCGGGTTCTGCGTCTGGGGGATGACGTGGACGGGCTTGCCCGCGACGTCGGCCAGGAACGGGTAGTCGGCGGAGTCGGGCGCGGTCATGATGGCTGCGTCGCTGACCCGGAGGACGGTCTGGTTGGGGTCGCGCCACACGGCGCCGCTCTCGGCGTCGTGGCGCAGGCCGGCCCGCCACTGCCCGTCGATCAGTCGGGGTCCGAGGTCGACGTGTCCGGCGCTGATCTCGCTGGCCTCGCCTCTCCACTCCTCGTGCGCGGCGACGCTTTGCGCGAGGTCGGGGTCGGGACTCGGGTCAGCAACAGAAGAGGGGGCACCCACGATGAAGAGGAGAGCTGACACGAGGAGGGCACTCAGCGTCATGCCCAGACGGGGCCGACGGCTAGCCCCGGGGACGGCGGCAGGGCCTGGCCGGGCTTCGAGATGAGACGCCCGCCCGCTCTGTTCCGTGGGCGGCATGATGGTTTGCCACATGAGGTCGGCGCGGGGCCTGCAGGGCCTGGCCGGGCTTCGAGACGACACGCCGAGCGATGCTCGCGGCGAGGCGGCGAGCGGGCGGGCAGACCCCGCGCCGACCGGAAGAGGTAGTCCCGGGGCGTAGAGCCGACGGTCGGCATCAGACTGGGAAGAAAAGAGTTTCATGGCATCTCCTTACCGCCCAGGCAGCGTGCCAGTGAGCGGGCGTTGTGTTGCATCATGTCGATGTAGGTGGGTGCTTGGTCGTCGAGGGTGTCGCCGTACAGGGGGCAGATGTCCACGCCCGCGTCGGTGGCGGCGGTGCGCAGGGTGGAGCGGGTGCGCGCCAGGTTGGGTTCGAGGAACACCGCGGGGATTGAGGAGTCGGTGAGGGTGGCTTGGAGTTTGATCCGGTCGGCGATGGAGGGTTCGACGCTGGGGTTGGGTGCGACGAATCCGGCGACGGTGAGTCCGTAGGCGTTCGCCAGGTACGCATAGGCGTCGTTGGTGGTGACGAGTTTGCGTCGCTCGGATGGGATTGTCGCGATGGTCGAGGCCATGGTGGCGTCGAGTTGGTCGAGGCGCGTCAGGTAGGTGGCGGCGTTGGTCCGGTAGGTGGCCTCACCGCCCGGGTCGACGGAGATCAGCGAGTCGCGGATGACTCGCACGTATGCTTGGGCGTTGTGGACGTCGTGCCATAGGTGGGGGTCGATGTCGCCGTGGACGTGCTTACCGAGGACTGCTTGGGGCAGCATGTACACGTTGGCGCCGGCCTCGCCGATGAATCGGAACGAGGCTTCCCCGGGGATGGTTGTGAGTGCGCGGGTGGGCACTTCGATGACGACGTGGTCGAGGTCTGTGCATTCCATGGTGGAGGCGACAACCGCCCCGGCGCTGGATGCGCCGACGCAGGGGGCCAAGGCCTCGTCCCCGCTAAGCGCGTCGGCGTCGGAGGCGAGTTCGACGCGCTTGGTGGTGAGGTTGACGGTGATGTCGGCGTGGCCGGCGGAGAGGATGCGGCGTCCTTCGGCGGCGGCGATGTCTTCGGGCGGGGTGCCGACGGCGAAGACGGCCGTGCCTTCCCCGACGGGTGCGGGGGTGGCACCGGGGGTGGTGCGCAGGTTGGCGCGGAAGTGGACGCGGTACACGCCGGGGGCGGTGAACGCCCAGCTCATGTGTTGGTGGGCGTCGGCGGGCAGCTGCGCGGTGTCGGTGTCGTATCCGCCTGCCGCGTTGAAGCCGTCGGAGGAGGCGAAGGCGATCTCGGGCTGCCCGAACGACGTGGTGAGGTACGCGGCGGCCTGGCCGGGCCCGTCGACGCCGGTGGTCGTCAGGTCGATCTGCGAGGCGCGGGTGGCTCCCATGTCGGTGCCGTCGCCCCACACGCGCATGCCGAGCCACGGGGTGTCGAGGGCTCGGTCTTCGACGAGGGGGAGAATGGTGGCGCCGTTCTTGGCGGCTTCCTCGGCGACGGAGACGGAGCGTGAGCCGGTGGGCAGGTTGGAGTCGAGGGCACGGATGAGGGCGTGTTCTTCGAGCATGAGGTAGTTGGAGAAGGCGACGTCCGCGTAGGCCACGTCGCGGATGGTGCGCAGGGAGGGTTCCCACGAGTGTGGGTCTGCCCCGTTGGGGACCATCTGGGTGACGTGGGCGCGGTCTCCGGCGACGTTGCGGACGAGGTCGGCGAGGATGCCGGTCGTCGCAACGACGCGCAGTTCGCCATCGTGAGCGGGGTCGGGAGCGGGCGCGCACCCGGCGACCCCCGCCGTAAGCGCGAACGTTGCTGCGGCGAGGCCACACCCACTCCCCCGCCACCCACGGAAGGGGTGGCGGGGGAGGAAGGAGAGGATGCCTCGTGAATGAGTGCTCACGAGAACGCTCGCACGTTTCTGCGTCGGCCGATCGAACTGACCCACACGCAGGCCGCGCCGGTCAGCGCCCACGTGAGCGAGACGACGGCCAGCGGAATGGTGTCGGCGCCGGTGATGGCCAAGGAGAGGTCACAGTCTTTGCCGGAGGCGGTGCGACCGACGACCTGGGAGGCCATGGGCCGGCTGCTCGTGCCGAGTGCGCCGGTGGCGGTGACTTCGCCGCTGCTGCCGTAGCCGGAGCCGGTCAGGGCCGCGCCGGTGGGGGTGACGCGCATGGAGATGGTGAGCGTGTAGGTGCCGGGCGCGGTGAACACCCAGTTCTGGTGGGCGTGCGTGTTGGGGCCGAGCGTGTAGCTGGAGCCGGGCCCGTCGAACACGTGCTCGCCGACGCCGGAGCCGAGCGCGCCCGCGTTGAAGACGGCGACGCGGCCGGGTCCTTCGACGGCGTCGAGGGTGAATTGGACGCCGCCGGTGGTTCCGGTGACGATCTCTTCGCGCTGGGAGTTCAGGCCCAGCCACGGCACACCCGCGATTTGGGTGGAGGGGATGAGCCACACGCTGGAGCCGGCGGTGGCGACGAAGCCGAGGTCTGCGGGCGCGGTGATGCGCGCGGCCTCACCGAGCGCGAAGGTCAGGGTTGATGGGTCGACCCACTGCGCGGGCTGCGTGCGGTCGTCTTTGATGCGGGCGACGAGGCTGCCGTTTTCGATGGCGGGCCCCAGGTCGAAGTGTCCCTCGGTCGCATTGCCGGATGCACCCTCGCCGACGCTGACGGTCAGCGTGGTGCGTGCGGTGTTGGCGGGGGCTTGGGACGAGGCCGGGGCGGCGGATTCGGTTCCCGTTGCCTCGCGGGTGACGCGGGTGGGGATGCAGCGTTCGCCTGACGACGTGGTGGTGCGAGCGCCCGAGGTCGTGGTGCCTGAGGTGGTGACGCCATAGGCGGTGCCCGCTCCCCCGCTGCTGCCCGCGCCCAGACCTGTGCCCGAGGTCTGGGCGGGGTCGTTCGCTCCAGCGCCGGTGTCGGAAGCGGAGCGGTCTGTGGTGTCCGGGGTCGAACCACCGTCAGCGCCCGACTGCCCGGCTCCCGACTGGGCGTCCGTGGAACCCGGGTTGACGCCGGGCGCGGGGGCTGCGGGGTTGCCATTACCGCCGGGGGTGAGGCCGGCCTCGGCGAGGCACGAGGCTTCGTCGGCCACGTCGATCGTGTAGGTGCGGGTGGGTGCGACGGCGTTGGCGGTGCCGGTGTTGCCGGGGGTCCAGGCGCTGGCTTGGACGGTCAGCGTGTAGCGGCCGGCGCGCGTGAACAGCCAGTTGACGTGCTTGTGGCCAGCGTAGGGCTGGTCGATGTCGTCGCCGGCCGGGGCCAGGTCGTAGCTGCCGTCGGCGGTGACCGCCTTCAGGCCTTCTGCGAAGCTGGATGTGAAGGCGTAGATGCGCCCGTCGGCTGGCCCGGAGTAGGTGATGTGGAAGCGCGCGGCGTCGTATCCGCCGGCGGCGATGCCCAGTGTGTCCCACCCGGGCCACAGGACGGTGGCTTGGTTGTCGCCGGACTGGCCGAGTAGGTACGCGGCGGCGGGAGCGCCGGTCGTCTGGCTGACGGCGTCGGGAATCTGGGTGAGCGTGCTCGCGGGGATCGCGAGGAGGGTTTGCTCGGGTTCGCGCAGGACGCCGGAGCCGGTGGCGTCCTCCTTAATGCGCAGGGTGAGCGCGCCGGCCGCGTCAGAGGTGAGGTCGAAGATGTCGGCGTGGCCGCGGTTCAGGGTGGCGGTGGTGCCGTCGGGCGGGGTGCGCATGACGTCGCAGGTGGTCACTCCCCCGGTTCCCGAGGCCGTGGCGGCGTCCGTCGCAGCCGACGCCATCGCGGTCGCGTCCGTCGCGGTCGCTTCAGCGTTGTCGGTGGCCGCGTCGGTTGTAGCTGTGGTGGCTGCGTTATCGGCGGCCGCGTCGGTCATGACGGTCGCGTCGGTTGTGTCGGCCGAGTCAGCATTGTCAGTGGCTGCGTCGGTTATGGCTGCGTTGTCTGCCTTGGTGTTGGAGGCGTCGGAGGCTTCGTGCACCGTTTCCTCGGCTACTGCTGTTTCGGTGGCGGAGTCGAGTCCAGAGCCTGCCTCGTCGGCGGCGTGTGCTCCTGTTGGTGCGAGGAATGATGCTGCCGCGAGGCTCATTGCGGCGAGGGCCCGGGCAGCTGCGCGGCCCGGGCTCCTGTGTGTGTCGTGGGGTTCATGGGTCCTCTAGATACAGTCATTGAATGAGAATCGTTATCATTCTAGTCCTGGCATGACTCCCCCGCCACTACGCCCGCCTCCAACACCCCTTAAAACACCTGTTCCGCACAACCAGACCGGCTACGCAGCGATTTGCATCCATTCACCATCGCTCGAAAGCTATGCGAACAGCCATTTTCCTTTGCAATTGCTTGATTCTCGCTGCGATGGATCTAACTGTCCGAGCGGTTGATTGCCGAAAAACCGAGGCATAAACTATAGCCATCAAGCGCCTGACACAGCTGCCAAGCTCGTCCGGCGCTTTTTCTTGTTTGACACGCAGGGTCGCGCTGACGCTACCCGCGTTGGCACGCTCCACGTACGAGAACCGCCGGGTGATCCCCGGCCTCGTCAAGCAGGGACACAATCACCGATACGATCCCACGAGGAGCCCACTCATGTTCTCCACCATCGACGTCATGGTTGCCCAGGCCCACATCGACCAGCTCAACGAGCTCGCCGACGCGAAGCGTTCGCGCAAGGCCGACCGCCACTGAGCGAATTCCGGCCACACCGGAATTCCACGCAAGTCCGCAGACCCCTTGGGCTGCGGACTTTTTGTATCTAGTCGCGACGATGCTCCCAAAAGCTACGGACAGATCTTTCCTGACGACTTCCCCACTCCCCCATGACCGGCAAGTCCATCGGGTGGATCCGCTCACTCTCCTTCGGCTTCGTCGCCGTCAGCAGCTAGTTCACCTATCGACACGTCGGCCACTTCCTAGCCCTTTCCGCGTCTGCACTGAGCCGGAGACCCGGGATTGTTTCACGTGAAACAATCCGCGTGCGCGCCCCCGGTTGAGACCAGCCACGGCTAGCCGCAGCTACTCGTCCTCCGAGATGTACCCCTTGGCAACAAGACGCTGGTACTCGCTCGCAATAAACATCTCCTCAGGAGACTCAACAATGCAGCTGACCAGAGCATCATTGCCGCCCACCTTCACGCCCACGCCCTGCGGGGTAACAAAAGTAGAACGATAACGCTCCTTCTTACTGCTACGCTGCTTCGCCTTCCCATATCGACTCGTCAGGATGTCGCAGAAATGCCGATAAATCCCCTTCGCTGGCTCCAACGAGTACTCCCAAGCCTCCTCAGGCGCAATATCGGTAAGTAGAAAATCGAAGGAACCGACAACTCCCTGCCGACTGGTGAAGCTAGCCGAAAGCTCATCAGGCACGACATCAGAGGTGAAAACATTCGGCTTGTTCCCTGAGGGCGTCCATCCGAAACGGTCGCGCAGCGCGTAGCCGTCTTCGGCGGTTTTGGGCCAGGGTGAGTCCACCCACGCCTCAAGAATCTCGATGAAACGATCATCCGGCAGAACAGTGAACTCGAACGACATGATCCTCCTCTAGTAGCCCTTGATGGCCTGGTCGACGCCGACAACACGCACGCCGCTCACGCACAGGATGGATCACAACCAGCCCCAGCAGCAACCCCACAGGAACCCAAGTCCCCACCGTACACACGAGGACGGCAGAACTCGGCATCAAGCCGGCGCCGACCACGCCCCGCAGCACAACCAAGGACAGCAACACCCGCCAGTAAGACCGAGAACAACAGCGCCCGGCAGTAAGCACAAAGGTCCCAAAGCCCAACAGCAATGCCGAGGACGACAGGACTCCGTATCAAGCCAACAGACGGCCACACCCCCGCACCAAGCCCGAGGACAGCCGCGCCCGACCACCGCGACTACTCTCCAGCACTACTCGTCCTCTGAGATGTACCCCTTGGCAACAAGACGCTGGTATTCACTGGCAATAAACAACTCCTCAGGAGACTCAACAATGCAGCTGACCAGAGCATCATTGCCGCCCACACTCACGCCCACGCCCTGCGGGGTAACAAAAGTAGAACGATAACGCTCCTTCTTACTACTACGCTGCTTCGCCTTCCCATACCGGCGCGTCAAAATCTCACAGAAATGCCGATAAATCACCTTCGCCGACTCCAACGAATACCCCCAAGCCTCCTCAGGCGCAATATCAGTAACCGGAAGTTTGAAAGACTTGATTTTCCCATCGCGCGCAGTGAAGTAGGAGGAAGATTCCCGAGGGCGCACATCAGAGGTAAACAGCGCCGGTTCTCTATAATCTGGCTTCCACCCGAAACGGTCGCGCAGCGCGTAGCCCTCTTCAGCTGTTTTGGGCCAGGGTGAGTCCACCCAGGCCTCGAGGATCTCGATGAAACGCTCATCTGGCAGAACAGTGTACTCGAACGACATGATGCTCCTTTAGTGGCCTTTGATGGCCTGGTCGATGCGGGCGATGTGGACCGGGTCCAGCTCAATCGGCACGGTCTTAAAGACTATTCTCCCTGCGTTCCCACTGCGGGCGATCGCGATGTCGGAATGCACCGTGATGCGCCCGTCCTTGATGGCCTCCCATAACGCCGGGTTCTCACGCATCTTCTGGTGAAAATCCACGTCCGTGGCCAGGCGATCCCCCACGTAGGCAGCAGAGCCCTGCTCAACCTTGACCCCATCAACCTCATAGGTCCCGACCTTGGCACTCGTGCCACCCTTACACTCCCCCACGTGCAACTCCCCAGGCTGATACCCAATCGTATCCACGCGACCACTACCAGTGCCCGGACCACCCACGCCCACGGCCAGACTCACGCGGCACCCGGAACACCGGCCGCGCCACCGATAATGTTTCACGTGAAACATGTGACCGTCACCCGGGCCTCGTCGCCCCGCGCAGCCAGGAAAGTGGCACACTTTACCTATACGCATAACGCGACTCCACGCAAAGGATGGCACCCATTGACTCAGCCTTCAACACACGGAGCGACCCCGGCCTCGTCCGGCTCGTCGCGCACGCAGGGCAACCGCCTCGACCCCTGGTACGACGTCTACGCGGACCAAGCCCTGAACCTGCGCGCATCCGAGATCCGCGCCCTCTTCTCGGTCGTCTCCCGTCCCGAGGTCGTCTCTCTCGCGGGCGGCATGCCGAACCTGAAGGACCTCCCCCTCGATAAGCTCGCGGCGTCCGCGGAAAAGCTGATCCGCAACCACGGTGCGCAGGCGATGCAGTACGGGAACGGCCAGGGCTGGGAGGTCCTGCGCGAGCACATCACGGAGGTCATGAGCTACGACGGTATCGTCGGTGCCGACCCGGACGACGTCGTGGTGACGACGGGCAGCCAGCAGGCACTCGACCTCGTCACCGAACTCTTCGTGAACCCGGGCGACGTCATCCTCGCGGAGGCCCCCTCGTACGTGGGCGCGCTCGGCGTGTTCCGCGCACGCCAGGCGGACGTCGTGCACGTGCCGATGGATGAGCATGGCATCATTCCCGAGGCCTTGGCTGAGACAATCCGCAACGTGCGGGCGTCGGGTCGGACGATCAAATTCATCTACATCATCCCGAACTACCACAACCCAGCGGGCGTGACCCTGTCGGCGGAGCGCCGCCCGATCATCGCGGAGATCTGCCTGCGCGAGCACGTCCTCATCGTCGAAGACAACCCGTATGGCCTGCTCGGCTTCCATAGCGATCCCCTGCCGGCCATCGCCTCGTACAGCCCGGAGGGGGTCGTGTACCTGGGTTCGTTCTCGAAGATGTTCGCGCCGGGCTTCCGCATCGGCTGGGCGTACGCGCCGCACGCGATCCGCGCGAAGCTGGTGCTGGCGCTCGAGTCGGCGATCCTGTGCCCGTCGATGGTGGGTCAGATGGCGATCGCGGATTATTTGGGCAGCTACGACTGGTACGGGCAGGTGAAGACGTTCCGCTCGATGTACGCGGAGCGCGCTCACGCGATGCTGACGGCGCTTGAGGAGTTCATGCCGTCGTGCTCGTGGACGGTGCCGGACGGTGGCTTCTACACGTGGGTGACGCTGCCTGAGGGTTTGGATGCGAAGGCGATGCTGCCGCGCGCGGTGCGCGCCCAGGTCGCTTACGTGTCGGGTACGGCGTTCTTCTACGACGGGCAGGGGTCGAATCACATGCGCTTGTCGTTCTGCTACCCCACCCCGGAAAGAATCCGCGAGGGCGTGCGCCGCCTCTCGACGGTCGTCAACGCTGAGAAGGAAATGGTTGACATGTTCGGCACGGCCTCAACGGACGAGGCCGGGGCTGGGTCGGCTCGTTAAGGTTGCGAAGGAGTAACAACACTATGGCTACGAAGGTTCTGATTATTTCGGGCGGGTTGACGCATGAGCGTGATGTGTCGGTGCGTTCGGGTCGTCGCGTCGCGAATATTCTGGCGCAGGCCGGCTACGAGGTTGTCATTTCGGATGTGGATGCGTCGCTGGCGGGGGCGATCGAGTCGTTCGCTCCTGACGTGATTTGGCCTCTCGTGCATGGGTCGATTGGCGAGGACGGCTCGTTGCAGTCCTTCCTGGAATCGGTGGGGATTCCCTTTGTGGGTTCGTCGTCGGTGCAGTCGATGTTGGCGTCGAATAAGCCGACGGCGAAGGCTCTGCTGGGTTCGGCGGGGCTGGCGACGCCGGGTTGGGTGACGCTGCCGCAGGCGATTTTCCGTCAGCTGGGTGCGTCGAATGTGCTGTCTGCGCTGGAGGGGTCGGTGTCGTTCCCGGTTGTCATTAAGCCGACGGATGGCGGTTCGGCGCTGGGTATTTCGACGGCGCATGATGCGAAGCAGTTGCGTCGTTCGATGGTGGATGCGTTTGCGTACGGTCAGCGTCTGATGGTTGAGCAGCGTATCGAGGGCCGCGACGTGGCCGTGTCGGTCGTGGATCTGGAGGGTGGGCCGGTGGCTCTACCCCCGGTTGAGATTGCGACGGATGATGGCCGTTACGATTACGATGCGCGGTACACGACGGATGAGTCGGAGTACTTCGTTCCGGCGCGTTTCTCTCCCGAGGCCTTGGCTGACATGCAGGCCGCGGCTGTTGAGGCGCACACGACGCTGGGTCTGCGGGACTTGTCGCGCATGGATTTCGTGGTGGATGAGGATGGGACGTGCTGGTTTATTGACGCCAATGTTGCGCCCGGTATGACGGATACGTCGCTTCTCCCCCAGGCGGCGGATGCGCTCGAGGATTCCTCGTTTGCACAGCTGTGCGCCGACATCGTTGATTTCGTGGCGGGTGGTCGCGTGGCTGATGGGGCAGCGGATGATGCTGCCGAGTCGGCCGATTCGTCGGAGGAGTCGGAACACTCCGCTGACGCCCCCGTCGAGGGCGAGTAGCGACACTACTCCCCTGCGGGACGCACCGGGCCCGGGAGGACTGCTGTCCTCCCGGGCCCTTCGTGTCTCCGAGAACGAGCCGCGTTGGATCCTACGTCATCGGTCGGTATCTCAACCGTCTACGTGGAGGCCGCCGCGAGTCCTACAGTGCCGGGGGTATCGGCAGGGCCTGGCCGGGCTTCGAGATCGACCGTCCAAGTGGAGGATGCCGCGGGTTCTGACTGTCTCTCACAACCGTCTAAGTGGAGGTCGCCGCGGGTCTGACTGTCTCTCACAACCGTCTAAGTGGAGGTCGCCGCGGGGCTGGCTGTCTCTCACAACCGTCTAAGTGGAGGTCGCCGCGGGGCCGGCTGTCTCTCACAACCGTCCAAGTGGAGGTCGCCGCGGGGCCTGCAGGGCCTGGCCGGGCTTCGAGACGACGCGCCGAGCCGAAGGCTCGCGGCGCGGACGGCGAGCGGGCGGGCAGGCCCCGCGGCGACCGAAACTCACACAGCTGGCTGGACCCGAAGGTCCCCCAAGCACGGATGAGCAGCACACATTCGCTCGTCACGCGCAACAAAATGCGAAAGCGTGCCTCAGAACGGGAAAGCGAGTTCCTTGAGGCGTGCCTCAGAACAGGAAACCGAGTTCCTTGAGGCGTGCCTCAGAACAGGAAACCGAGTTCCTTGAGGCGTGCCTCGGCCTGTTCGGGTCCTGTCCACAAGATGCCTTTGACGCCCATCAGTTCAGCGGCGCGAACATTTTCACGACGGTCGTCGATGAAGGCGACGTCTTCGACGGGAGTTCCGAGGCGGTGGAGTACGTCGCGGTAGATGCCGCGGGAGGGCTTGCAGATGCCGTAGTCGCAGGAGAAGGCGAAGAAGTCGAAGAGGCTCCCCCATTCGGAGCGGCGGATTGCTTTTGCGATGGGGTACGGGGCGTTGGAGAGGATGCCGACGCGTATGCCTTGGTGTCGCAGGAGTCGGACGAGGGTGAGGGTGGATTCGTTTGCGTCGGCCATACGTGAGGAATCGAGTTCCACGAGGGCTTTGAGTAGGTCTGCGGATGGTTCGTCCTGTCCGCAGTCGCCGGCGATACGGTCCCAAAAGTCGCGGTCGGAAAGACCGGCGTCGTAGTCGCCGCGGTGTGTCCACATTGCTTGGTCGACGAGTGTTGTGAGGCCTCGCGATTCGTCTCCGAACATGCGGGCGATGATGGCGGGATCGGGGTGAGAGTCAACGAGGACTCCCCCGACATCGAAAAGCACGGTGCGCGAACTGCCTGGGGCGTGCATGCCTTTCGCTCCTTCTAGTACTGCGAGAATCCGACGCCGGATCCTTAAGAGTAGTTTAAGCGTAGTTTGAGCCACGGATTAGACCGGAAAATGTATGATTGGAAACATACTTCGGCTGATCTGCTGAGACGTGTACGAAGGTGACTCAGTGGAGAATAAGGTCTGCGATTCGCTGGAGGTCGTCTGCTCCTGCGAATTCGATGACGATTCGACCCTTCTTTCGACCTTCCGTGATGGAGACGCGCGTGTCGTAAGCGTCGGACAGGGCCGTCACGACGCTCTCTCCCAGTGCAGACAGGGGTTGTTGCTTGCGGGCGCGCGGGCGCGGGGTGGCCTTGGCCTTGCCGACTCGGACGATCTCTTCAGTGGTGCGCACTGAGAGGCCTTCCGCGACGATGCGCTCCGAGAGTCGTTCCATGTCTTCTGCTGTGTCGAGGGACAGCAGGGCGCGGGCGTGGCCCGCGGTGATGACCTGTGCGGCCACCTTCTTCTGGACGGTCGGGGGGAGCTTGAGCAGGCGCAGGGTGTTGGCAATCTGCGGGCGCGAGCGGGCGATTCGCTTGGCGAGCTCTTCTTGAGTCGCACCGAAATCGGCCATGAGCTGCTGGTATGCGCTCGCTTCTTCCAGCGGGTTGAGCTGGGCCCGGTGGAGGTTCTCCAGGAGTGCGTCGCGGAGTAGATCTCCGTCGTCGGTCTCTCGGATGATCGCTGGAATCGTGGTCTCGCCGGCGAGCTCGGAGGCACGCAGGCGGCGCTCGCCCATGATCAGTTCGTAACGCGCGTCGGGCTTCTCGGCGAGGTACTCCTGGAGCTTCTCTGAACGGCCGGTGGCAGGAATGTTGCGAACGACGACGGGCTGGAGAACGCCGACCTCCTTAATGGAGGCGGACAGTTCCTTCAGATCATCCTCGTCGAAGACCTCACGAGGCTGCTTCGCATTGGGGACAATCTGATCGATAGCAATTTCGGCGAAGGATGCCCCGGGCACGGGCAGAAGCTCATTCTCCTCAGATGTTTCACGTGAAACATTCGGAACAGACTGAGCGACGGATTCGACGGGCACAACACGCGGGGCAGAAACACTCTGGTCGGGAGCTGAGTCATTGGTCCCGGAGCCAAGAGGATTAGACGCATTCACCGTGCGGCGTGCCGCGCCAATGTCCAGGGTGGGCATTGCGTGGCGCTTCTTCTTCGACGAGGCCGTGGCGCGCTTAGGCTGGAGGAGATCCTTTGCGGATCCTCCCCTACCGCTGGCGGCAGGGCCTTCGGGGAAGAATACGTCGAGTGGACGTGCAGGAGGGGCAGGCGGTGTCGGTGGCTTCTGCTCACCTGCCTGAGGGATGAGAGCGCCAAGACCGCGGCCGAGGCCGGTGTGCTTGCGAGCGCCCTTGCGGCCCTCAGTCTTCGGTGTTGCATCCGCCATTGCATAACTCCTTCAATTGCGTGCGTTTATTGTTTCACGTGAAACAATGCATTGCGCTCAGGTGATGAGCGGCTTTGATCACTTTATTGAACTTATGGTCACGAATCGTGACAACTACGTTCCAAACTGCGGAAAACCCAGGCTGCGAGCCAATGTTTCACGTGAAACGCTGTTTTACAGTGCGGCGGCAAGCCGATCGCACAGCTCGAGGGCGGCCTTTCGGTATGCGATAGCACCAACGTTGCGCGGATCGTACGTAATGGCGGTCTGTGCGTAGCTCGGGGCTTCGGAAATGCGAACGCTGCGGGGAATCACCGTCTGGAACGTGTGATGCGGGAAGTGCGCACGCACCTCGGATTCGACCTCCTCGGACAGGCGGGTGCGCTTGTCGGACATGGTGAGGAGCATTCCCGACACGCGCAGACCGGGGTTCATGCTCGCACCGACGCGCTCGACCGTATTCCAGAGCTGGCTCAGGCCCTCGAGGGCGTAGTACTCGGCCTGAATGGGGATCAGAACCTCGTCGGCAGCCACCATGACGTTCAGCGTCACGAGGCCGAGCGAGGGTGGGCAATCAATGAGGATAATGTCGATCTCATGATGCGTCGCCACGTACCGACTGAGCGCAGCCTTCAGGCGACTCTCACGCCCGGGCACGTCAACCAGTTCAATCTCGGCACCCGACAGGTCGATTGTCGCCGGGCACACGAGGATACCCTCGACATCGGGACACGGCTGGACAACATCCTCCAGCTCTGCTCCCCCGATCATCACGTCGTACGTCGATGGTGTGCCCACGGGGTGCGCGACGCCGAGCGCGCTGGAGGCGTTGCCCTGCGCGTCTGCATCGATAACAAGCACCGACAGACCACCCATTGCCAGGCCAGCAGCCAGATTAACGGCCGAGGTCGTCTTACCGACGCCGCCCTTCTGGTTGGCGATTGCAATGATGCGCGTGGACGCGGGCTTGCGATACTCGGCGTTTGCGAGCATACGCAAATCAGCGATGTTGCGTTCGATCTGAGAGGACAGAGGGGGTGTTTTCTGCTGTCACGTGACACCTTCCTAGCTACTGCCTCTAGTCTACGGGCCACCGCCGACACTAACAGCATCGAAAGCCCGCGATGCATGAATACACACAGGAATCACGACACATTGGATCACACACCGAAAATAATTGTTCTGTAGGATCGATTCTCCTGGTCGCGAGGGCCGATCACACAAGCACCGAAACGACACAACGGCACCACAAAAACGTATCGAAGAAAAGCCCACCCACAATAAAGTGATGGCCACCATATCATAATGTGGTGGCCATCACTTTCGCAAAACCTACTTGATACGGGTGCAGACCACCACGTACGTCGACTCTTCCTCCATGATCGAGGGAACCTCGTGTATCTCGGCACGCAGGTGGTGACGGCGTAGCTCAGCCGAGGCCTCGTCCACCTCAATCGGAGCGCGACGACCCTTGAGCGCTACGAGCGAACCACCCGGCGCGATGAGCTTGGAGGTCATGCGCACGAGCTTGCTCATGTTCGCCACGGCGCGGGCAGTGACCACGTCGGCCTTGCCCTTGCCTCGCAGCTCCTCGGCACGCGCCTGATGCACGGTCACGTTATCCAGGCCCAGGCCCTCGACGACCTCTTCAAGCCACTCGACGCGGCGCGCCATGGGCTCCGCGAGGTGAATGTGCAGGTCAGGACGACACGCGGCGATCACAATGCCAGGCAAACCGGAGCCGGAGCCGACGTCCAGGACCTCGCGCCCCTCCTTGCGGGGCATGAAGTCGAGGACGGCGGCGGAGTTGACGATGTGACGCGACCAGATACGTTCCATGTCGCGCGGACCGAGCAGGCCGCGCAGCTCGCCCTCCTCCTCGAGCATGCGCGCGTATTCCGCGACGTCGGAAAAGGCGGGGCCGAAGAAGTCACGGACTGCCTGCGTGGGTTCTTCTGGGACGAAGGGGTCGCCCACCTGGCGACCCCTTCCCGTCCCGTTCGGGTTCTCACTCACCGTCGGATTCCTCGGGCAGGATGACGACGCGGCGATGGGGCTCGACGCCCTCGGATTCGGAGGTCAGGCCCTCCTCGGCGACGACGTCATGGCAGACCTTGCGCTCGAAGGGGTTCATGGCGTCGAGCTTGACGGCCTCACCGGTGGAGCGCACGCGGGCGATGGCCTCGCGCGTGATGTCCTGCAGCTCTTCCTTGCGCTCGGCGCGGAAGCCGGCAATGTCGAGCATGAGGCGAGAGCGCTCGCCAGTCTCGGTCTGGACGGCCAGGCGGGTCAGTTCCTGGAGCGCGTCCAGGACCTCGCCATCCTCGCCGACGAGGCGCTCGAGAGCCTCGGGATCGTCGGCGACGATCTCGACGGATGCGCGGCCGTTCTCGACGTCGATCTCGATGTCACCGTCAAGGTCAGCGATGTCGAGCAGTTCTTCCAAGTAGTCGGCGGCGAGTTCGCCTTCTTCTTCGAGGCGGGTGAGCTTGCCTGCGTTGTCGTCACTCATGACGGGTCCTCCGTGGTGGGGAATGGGGTCTTGCTGGGATCCAGGGTACCCGCTCGGGTTCCGGGACCGTGAATTGTCAATCAGCGCTTCTTGCCAGAGCGGCGGCGGGCCTTGCGGCGCTCAACGCGGCGGCGCTCAATCTCCTCGGCGCTCAGGGAGCCGTTTGTGCTGTCCTTCGTAGCCTCAGCAGGCGTCGACTCGGACGAGGCCTGGGCGGCCTCCCGCTCGAGGGTACGGCGTTCGCGGACCTGCTTCTGGAGCTCGGCACGCTGGGCGGAAGCTTCCTGCTTAGCGAGGCGCTTTTCGACGGCGAGGGTCAGGCCGTGCATCCACTGCTCGTCGGGCAGGGTCGTCCACTTCTGGAAGGCGAGGTTGCGGTAGACGGTGATGATTTCGCCGGTGGTCATGGAGGCCGGGAAGTCGGAAGCGACGTGCTGTTTCTTGGCCTTGGAGCGCACCTCGGCGAGCGTGCGCTCGTTGAGTTCGTCGACACGCGAGTCAGTGGACGCGGTGCCCAGGGCGGCACGCTCACGGTCATAGTTCTGGAAGAAGGGCTTGGCCCATTCCTGGTAGGCGGACTCGCGCGAGGAGAGCAGGTCGGCGTAGGCCGGGGAGCCGGGGGTCGGCATGACCTTGACGGTCCAGAAGGACTGGCCGAGGGCCCAGAAGGAGGCCGTCACCGTGTAGATGACGACGCCCATCTGGAAGAAGACGCCGGAGAAGATGAACATCAGCGGCATCACGTACATCATGGAGCGCTGCGACTGAGCCATCGGGTTGTTGCCCAGGTCGGGCATGTTGCGCTGGAAGGACAGGCGCATCGAGAAGAACTGCAGGCAACCATGAGGACAATCGCGGTGACGAAGACGCCGACGATGAGCGGATCCCCCGTGGATTCGCGCAGGGTGCGCGACAGCGGAGCACCGAAGACGGTCGAGTTCACGATCTCGGTGGACACGGACTCAGTGAGCGGGCCGAGGTGGTCAGCAGCCTCGCCTCGGTACATGTAGGTGCCAGCGGAGATGGAGGAGACGGCGATGATCGCGCGGTACATGCCGAACAGAACGGGCATCTGGACGAGCATCGGCAGGCAGGAGGCGAAGGGCGAGACCTTGTGCTTGCGCTGGAGGGCTTGGGTCTCTTCCATCATCTTCTGACGGCTGACCTGGTCCTTCTTGCCCTTGTACTTGTCCTGAATCTTGCGCATCTCGGGCTGGATGGCCTGCATGGCGCGCGAGGATCGGATCTGCTTGAGGAACAGCGGGATGATGGCGATGCGCACCAGGATGGTGAGCAGCACGATGGACAGGACCCACGCGATACCGGAGCCGGAGGACATTCCAACGAGCACCAGGAAGTCGTGGATCCACACCCACAGCCACGAGATGGCCCACGCGAAGGGGTGGAGAATTGCGTCGAACATAGTTTTCGCTTTCGCCGTGGCGCCTGAGCGCCGCTGTTTCGTTGTTCCTTACATTCCCGAGGCCGTGGCCGGTTACTCGGTCAAGTCATGTTCCGGGTCCAGTCCCATGGGGGCGGGCCGTTCCCAGTTGTCGTGGCCTGCCCAGTCATCGGGTGGGACCCAGGCCTCTGGCTTCCAGCGCCCACGCGCGGGCACGTGGTCCACTCCCCCATGACTCCACGGGTTGCACCGCAGCAGGCGCCAGGCCCCGAGGATCAGTCCCTTGATGGGGCCGTGAACGCGGATTGCTTGCAGCGCGTAGGCGGAGCAGCTGGGCGCGTAGCGGCACCGGGGGCCAAAGGCCGGGGAAATGTATCGCTGGTAGGCGATGATGGGCGCGGAGGCGAGTGCGACAAGCACTCGCCTCACGACTGTGATCGCGCGTTCCATTTGCGCCACGCTCGCTCCATCACGCGATCAAGATGGGTACCGAGTTCCTTGGAGGGCACGCCGAGGGCCTTGGAGGATGCCCTCACAACGAGCCTGGTCCCTTCGGGCAGGTCGGCGACGCGTTCGCGCATGAGGTGGCGCAGCTGCCGCTTGACACGATTGCGTCCATTGGCGCGCTTGATTTCGCGCTTGGGTACGACGAAACCGACGAGGCGGCTGTTGCGCTCCTCGTCGGCTCGGACGTGGACGACAACCAGTGGATCTCCTGCGCGCGCTCCGTGTCGGATCGCGGCGGTGAAATCCGCTGGGTCAACCATGCGGTGCGCGCGCGGCAGCACCGGGGTGTCTCAGGCGGACAGCTTGGCGCGGCCCTTGCGACGGCGGGCAGCCAGAATGGCGCGGCCGGCGCGGGTCGACATGCGCAGACGGAAGCCGTGCGTCTTCGAACGACGACGGTTGTTGGGCTGGAAGGTCCGCTTGGTGGTCACGGCAATTCTCCTCGGCGGGGAGTGGTCTCCCACTCGTTGATCGGTTGGGCTACCGGCCCGATCAGGGCACGATAGCGGGGACACACGCCCGAAATGGGCGCAAACAATTTCCAAGATTAAGCGGATGTGGGCGGTGAGTCAACGGGGCGGAATTACACACCGCGTCACACACAGTTTCCACAGCTGTGGAAATCGCTGTGGAACGAAGTCTTCCACAGCGGTGGATGATGACAGTTATCCACAAGCTGTGTGTCAATTTGCTTTCCGCGCCACTCTGCGCCCCCAAAGTTGTAACTACATACATGTGATTCTGTGATAGTTCTCCACAGCTCCATCCCCAACCTGTGCATAAGCCTGTGTGCGGACTACACTTTGAACATGTCATAAGGTCACGTACATCACCCTTAAGTCGTGACTGAATTCACCGTATATTCTGTTCGGAGATAGTCGTGGAGCCGGATTCCCTCACACGCGCGTGGGCTGTCGCCCTCGACGCAGTTCCCACCGATGAACTGGGTCCCGTTGCGACGTCGATGCTGCGCTCCGCGCGCCCGCTCGGCGATATCGAAGGGACGATCCTCCTGGCCGTCCCTAACGGCTTCACGAAGCAGTGGATCGAAGATAAGGCGCAAAACAAGCTGACGACCGCCCTGTCCGTGAACCTCGGACGCCCCGTACGCATCGCCATCACGGTCGATCCGTCCCTGGAACTCGTGGAAACGAAGGAAGAGGAGGAGGAAGAAGAACCCCCCGCTCCCGCGCCGGTTCCTCCGACCCCCACCCCGGCCTCGTACCACGAGAAGAAAAAGAAGGAACAGCGTTCCCCCGCCGTGGCGGACTCCCGCGCCGACGCAGTTCCCACGCACCTGAACCCAAAGTTCACCTTCGATACCTTCGTTATCGGCCCGTCGAATCGTTTCGCGCACGCCGCCGCGTTGGCCGCATCAGAGTCGCCGGGCAACGCCTTCAACCCTCTCTTTATCTACGGTGACTCCGGGCTGGGTAAGACGCACCTGCTGCAGGCCATCGGCCACAACGCGCTGTCGATGATGCCGCACCTGAAGGTCCGCTACGTCAACTCTGAAGAGTTCACGAACGAGTTCATCAACGCGATTCGCCTCAATAAGACGGATAACTCGCAGGTCGAGGCGTTCCACCGCCGCTACCGCGAACTCGACATCCTCCTTATCGACGACATCCAGTTCATCGGCAACAAGGAGCAGACGGTCGAAGGCTTCTTCCATACCTTCAACGCGCTACACAGCGCGAACAAGCAGATCGTCCTGACCTCCGACCTGCCTCCCGCGCAGCTCAAGGGTTTCGAGGACCGCATGCGCTCGCGCTTCTCCTCGGGCTTGCTCGTCGACGTTCAGCCGCCGGACCTGGAAACCCGCATCGCGATCCTGCATAAGAAAGCGGACGCGGAGGGCTTTGAGGTGACCCCTGAGGTCTTCGAATACGTTGCCTCGCGCATCTCCTCCAACATTCGTGAGCTGGAGGGCGCGCTCGTGCGCATCGGCGCGTGGGCGTCCCTCTACAAAGAGCGCATCGACCTGAATCTGGCGCAGATGATGCTCAAGGATTTCGTGTCCAACCCGGACGACAACGAGATTACGGTCAGCCTCATCATGAGCCAGTGCGCCGTCTACTTCGGCGTGACCATCGAGCAAATGGGGTCCTCCGAGCGCAGCCACACCGTCGTCGAGGCCCGCCAGATCGCCATGTATCTGTGCCGTGAACTCACCGATCTGTCGCTGCCCAAGATCGGTCAGGCCTTCGGTCGCGATCACACGACGGTCATGCACGCGAACAAGAAGATTTCGAAGCTCATGAAGGAGAAACGCGAAACCTTCAACCATGTGTCCGAGCTTACAAATCGCATCAAGCAAAAGGCCAGGGAAGCATAAAACCCGCGCGGGCGCTGACGAAAGTCGGCGCCCGCGCGTCATTCACAGGATATGTGGACAGCGCGTGGATGAACGAGCAAACCCTGTGGAGAAAACGAGGCCCTCTGTGAATGACGAAAACTTGTAATTTCAGCCGTCCACACGTCCACGTGCGCAGTGCACAGATCCATCCACGTCATTACACTGATGTAATTTCAAGATTTTTCAACGAAAAAATGAGTTATCCACAGAACTCACAACCCTTATGATGGAAGGAGAGTCGAATGAGAAAATTTTTTTCACAGGTCTCCGCCCAACATCAGCGCTGACGCGTCGTGACCAGCGCGAGTGCCAAGCAAGAATCGCGCCCCACGTGGGCACACTTGTGGGTAAAGTAGTGATCAATCCGTTTTGCGTTTTGGAGGCAGCTATGAAGTTCACCGTCGCCCGCGATGTTCTGGCCGAAGCCGTGTCGTGGACCGCCCGCGCGCTCCCCGTGCGTCCGGCCTCCCCGATTCTGGCCGGCGTGCGCATCAAAGCTGAGGGCGACGAACTGACCCTGTCCTCCTTCGACTATGAGGTCTCCGCGAACTCGCACATCCCCGCCACAGTCGACGAGGCCGGCGAGGTCCTGGTCTCTGGCCGTCTCCTGGCTGACATCTCCAAGTCGCTGCCCTCCAAGCCGGTCTCCGTCGAGCTGGACGGCCAGAAGGTGAACCTGGTCTGCGGCTCCTCGCACTTCACGCTGGCAGTCATGCCGTTGGACGAGTACCCACTGTTGCCCGCCCAGCCCAAGGGCATCGGTGCCATCGACTCATCCACGCTGTCCCAGGCCGTCTCCCAGGTGTCCATCGCAGCGTCCCGCGACGACACGCTGCCCCTGCTGACGGGCGTACGCATCGAAATCAACGGCCCGGCGATTACGCTGCTGGCCACCGACCGCTACCGCCTGGCCATGCGTGAACTCGACTGGGAGCCCGCCGACACCTCGATCGAAGAGGTCGCCCTGGTTAAGGCCCGCATTCTCCAGGACGTCGCCAAGTCGATGACCTCGGGTGCCAAGGTTGAGGTCGGCCTGTCCAGCGAATCTCAGCCCGGTGCCTCGTCCCTCATCGGATTCACCGCCCAGGGCCGCCGCACCACCTCCACGCTCATGGACGGCGACTACCCCGCTGTGCGCCGCCTTTTCCCCGAATCCACGCCGATCCAGGCCGTCGTCGACCGTCACGCGCTGCTCGAGGCCGTTAAGCGTATGTCGCTGGTCGCCGAGCGCAAGACCTCCGTGCGCCTGGCCTTCACCGACGGCCAGCTGGTTCTCGAAGCCGGCCAGGGCGACAACGCTCAGGCTTCCGAAGCCATCGAGGCAACCCTGCACGGCGACGATATTTCGACCGCGTTCAACCCGCAGTTCCTCATCGACGGCCTTCAGGTCCTGGACACCGACTACGTGCGCTTCGGCTTCACGCACCCGACGAAGCCGGCCGTCATCACCGGCCAGAAGAAGGCCGACGAGGGCGAGATCGCGCAGTTCCGTTACCTGCTGATGCCCATCCGTTTCGGCGTCTGACGTGCGCGTCTCCCACCTGGCCCTCGACGACTTCCGCTCCTGGAAGCACGGGGTCGTCGAGCTGCCCGCGGGACCCACAGTCCTCGTGGGCGCGAACGGCCAGGGCAAGACCAACCTCGTCGAGGCGCTCGCCTACCTGTCCACCTTCTCGTCGCACAGGGTCGGCGCGGAGGGCGCGCTCGTGCGAATCCCCATCGACGAGGCCGAGGCCGCCCCGGGTGGAGCCGTCATCCGCGCGCGGGTCGTGGCCTCAGGCCGCGAGCAGGTCATCGAGCTGGAAATCGTGCGCGGCAAGGCGAATCGGGCGCGCATCAACCGTACGCAGGTGAGGCCCCGCGAGATCCTGGGTATCGTGCGCACGGTCGTGTTCGCGCCCGAGGACCTCTCGCTCGTGCGCGGTGACCCGTCGGTGCGACGCTCCTTCCTGGATGATTTGGCGACGCAGCTCTCCCCCATCCACGCCTCCGTGCGCTCCGACTTCGACCGGGTCGCGCGCCAGCGTGCCGCGCTCATGAAGGCCGCCCAGGCCTCGATCCGCCGCGGCCAATCCCCCGACCTATCGACGTTAGAGGTGTGGGATCAGCAGTTCGCCGCCCTGTCCGCGCGCATCACGGCCACGCGAGCGTCCATTGCGGCTTCGCTCACCGAGCCGGCCGCGCGCGCCTATGACGACGTCGCCGATTCGCCGCGCCACCTGTGCCTCGCCTTCGACGCCTCTGTCGACCGCATCATCGGTACGGATCCCGATAACCCGGCCAGCGCCGACCTCACCGACGTGGACGCGCAAACCCAGCGTCTGCTCGCAGCGCTCGCGCTCGTTCGTGAGAAGGAAACCGAGCGCGGCGTTAACCTCGTCGGCGCGCACCGCGACGACCTGACCCTCAGCCTCGGCACCATGCCCGTCAAAGGCTACGCCTCCCACGGCGAATCCTGGTCTGTCGCCCTCGCCTGCGTCTCGGGTCCTTCGAACTACTCAGCGACGATGGCGACACCCCGATCCTTATCCTCGACGATGTCTTCGCCGAACTCGACTCCTCACGCCGGTCGGGCCTGGCAGCCCTGGCCTCGAAGGCCGAACAGATCATCGTCACCTGCGCGGTCGCCGCCGACCTGCCACCCTCCCTCGACCACCACGCCCTCCACGTGCGCCTCGATCCCGAGCGCGGCACCATCATCGACGCCTCCGACCATGTCTGAACGCGACGAATTCACCGCCACCTCGCCGATCACCGCCGTCGAGGACCCCGAAAGAGCGGGAGGCCTCGGCCCCGACGAAGACCCCGACGAATTCGTCGTCCGCGCCCTCGAACGCGCCCAGCGCGTCGCCCGCAACCATGGATATATCCGCTCCACCCTGCCCTCCTGGGGCCTCGACGAAACCCGCCCCAGGCGCACCCTCGATGGATCCAGCGAATACGCGGCCATCGAAACCGACGGCCTCGTCCGCCTCGCCGCGGACGACACCGACGGCGTCCAGGCTCGCGCCGCCGCCCGTGCCGCCGCCTACGGACACGTGAACGGAGTGCCCGCCCCGGCCTCGTCCGCCGAGGATGACCCCGAGGGCGACCTCGCCGCGCTGCGCCAAGCCCTGGCGGGAACCGAAGACTCGTGGAGCCGATCCCCCGGCATGGCCGCCATGCGCCCGCGCTACCGGCGGGCTGACTCGCTGGGTGCAATCCTGGCGCGCACGATCAAGATACGCGAATGGGACACCCCCACCAAAATGGGGTCCGTCATGGCGAAATGGCGGGACATCGTGGGTCCCAACAACGCGGATCACACGTTCATTGAGACCTTTGATGGACACAAACTCATCGTGCGTGCCGACTCTACTGCCAGAGCCAAACAGCTCCAGCTGATGCTGCCCAGCGTCGAGCGGCGCATCGCCGAGGAAGTAGGATCCGGCGTCGTCGAACAGTTGATCATCCTGGGCCCCGTCGCCCCCTCCTGGAAGAAAGGCCCCTACGTCGTTCGAGGCCGAGGCCCCCGGGCGGACTACGGATAGGCCTTGTCGCGGGGCGATCAGGTTGTCATAGGCTCGTCGGAGAGATCATCCAATGGTGAAACAACGATGAGCAACCCACACCGACCGACCAGTACTTAGCCGACCTGTCGAAGAACCTCGGGCACGTCGACACGACGAACTCGGACAATGTGAAGAAAGAGCACCAGTGGACGTGGTGCCCCGCTTCGTTTGATGGTTGATAGTCGTCGCAATGGTTGAGAAAGTGTGATGTGCGACATTAATCCGCCCCTTGAAGGGAAATGGTAAACAAGATATTCTGATAAGTTACGTTAGTTCGTTCACATTCTGGGACTCGCGCCCCCGCGACGAGTGGGTTTCGGGGTCGAGCGAAACGACGGAACTTGCGCGGAATTGCAGGCAAAACCTTGATTAACTGGCGGCGGTGTATAAAAACCGCTCCCCATTTCGGTCAGATTTTGCTACGCTTCCAAATGTCATCCCGCACATTGGTGCGCTTTCTATGAGGAGTCACTATGAGTAACCCGTACGCTCCCGGGGGCCAGGATCCCTGGAACCAGGGAAATGACCAGGGTGGTTACCCTGGTTCGCAGCAGCCATATGGCCAGCCTGACCCTAACGCCTATGCGCAGGGCGGCTACGTGGATCAGACCCAGCAGATGCCCGCTGGTTACGTGGACCAGTACGGCGCACAGGCGCAGTACGGCGCACAGGCGCAGTACGGGGCGGGAATGCCGGGTATGCCGGGTATGCAGCCTGAGGGACCCAAGTCGAAGCTTCCGCTGATCATCGGCGGCATCGCGGGCGTTCTCGTGCTCATCCTCATCGGCGTCGGCGCATACTTCTTCCTCAGCGGCGACGAAGAAGAGGATCCGGATTCGGACTCCACCTCCACCAGTGCGACGGCCGACCCAACGACCAGCGCGCCGAACCCGACGACCCAGGCTCCGAACCCGACGACTAGCGCGCCGAAGCCGACGACGTCTGCTACCGGCTCTGCCCCGACCGCTGCGCCGAACCCCGGCGGCTACCACGCGAACGGCCAGTACTCGGTCGACTACTCCTCCGGTCTCCACATTGAGATCACGAAGATCGAGAAGGGTCCCGCCGACAAGGAAGGTTCTGACACGCTCGTCGTCACCTACTCGATGACGAACAACTCCACCGAGGAGCAGTCCGCGCTGCTCAACACCCCCTCGCTGAAGCAGAAGGGTATCGACATGAACCCTGCTTACTACGCTAAGGGCAAGGAACCCGCTGGCTACGACAACTTCGCCATCGTGCGCGTCCCCGTCGGCCAGACCAAGACCTTCCAGAAGGCCTACAAGATGCCCTACCCGAATGATCCCGTCACCTTCAAGACGCTCGACTGGGACGACTTTAATGCCAACATTCCGGACTGGACTTGGCAGCCGTGACCTTCGCTCGTCAATAGGCTGAGGTGAGCCATTCGGCACCCACCACGGCGTGCTGATCTTTACCCTTACCGACACTGCGCATGCGCGCGAACGGGCCGCCCTCCCACCCGGGAGGGCGGCCCCGTATTGTCGCATCGCAGTAGCGCTCGCAATGTGACTGATCACAGTGTTGTTTTCGTTGCAATCTCGCAGTTTGTAAAGTAACCTTCCGGGTCTGTCAGTCCCTGGTGCAAGCCCCATTTTTGGTAGAATCTACAAGGTTAAACATCTATTTTTCGCGCAATGCGAGGGGAGCCACGTGGCTGACAACGAGAAGACCGCCGAAGGCGAGCAGTCCTACGGCGCATCGGACATCACCGTCCTCGAAGGCCTGGAAGCCGTCCGCAAGCGTCCGGGCATGTACATCGGCTCGACCGGCGAACGCGGCCTGCACCACCTCGTCTACGAGGTCGTCGACAACTCCGTCGACGAGGCCCTGGCCGGCTACGCGGACCACATTGAGGTTACCATCCAGGCAGACGGCGGCATCAAAGTCGTCGACAACGGCCGAGGCATCCCCGTCGACGAGCACCCCACCGAGCACAAGCCCACCGTCGAGGTCGTCATGACGATCCTCCACGCCGGCGGTAAGTTCGGCGGCGGCGGGTACGCCGTCTCTGGCGGCCTGCACGGCGTCGGCATCTCCGTCGTCAACGCCCTGTCCACCCGCGTGAACACCGAAATCCGCCGTCAGGGCTACGTGTGGCGCATGTCGTTCGCAAACGGCGGCACCCCCATCACCCCCCTCGAACGCGGCGAAGCAACCGACGAAACCGGCACCACGCAGGTCTTCTACCCGGACCCCGAGATCTTCGAAACCGTCGAATTTGACTTCGAGACCCTGCGCCAGCGCTTCCAGCAGATGGCCTTCCTCAACAAGGGCCTGCGCATCACCCTGACCGACGAGCGTGAGTTCGCCACCGACGAAGGCGACGAGATCGCAGGCGGTGAGGAGGCCTCGGACAAGAAGACCAAGGGCCACCGTACCGTCACCTACTGCTACGAGCACGGCCTGCGCGACTACGTCGAGTACCTCGATTCCGCCAAGAAGTCCGACACGATCAACAACGAGATCATCGACTTCGAAGCCGACAACGACGAAGGCACCATGAGCGTGGAAATCGCCATGCAGTGGACCACCGCCTACTCCTCCTCCGTCCACACCTTTGCCAACACCATCAACACAACCGAAGGCGGCATGCACGAGGAGGGCTTCCGCACCGCGCTGACCTCCCTCGTCAACCGCTACGGCCGCGACAAGGGCATCATCCGCGACAAGGACGACAACCTCACCGGTGACGACGTCCGCGAAGGCCTGACTGCCGTCATCTCGATCAAGCTCACCGAACCTCAGTTCGAAGGCCAGACAAAGACCAAGCTCGGCAACACCGAAGCCCGCACCTTCGTCGCCCAACAGGTATATTCCAAGCTCACCGACTGGTTCGACGCCCACCCCGCCGACGCCAAGGCCATCATCGCCAAGGGCCAGGCCGCCCAGGCCGCCCGCGTCGCCGCTCGCAAGGCGCGTGAGGCCACACGCCGCAAGGGCGTCCTCGAATCCGCCTCCATGCCCGGCAAGCTGCGCGACTGCTCCTCGCGCACGCCCTCCGAATGTGAAATCTTCATCGTCGAGGGTGACTCCGCAGGCGGCTCCGCCGTCGGCGGCCGCGACCCCGAGCGCCAGGCCATCCTGCCGATCCGCGGCAAGATCCTCAACGTCGAAAAGGCGCGCCTGGACCGAGCTCTGTCCTCGGACACGATCCGCTCCCTCATCACTGCCTTCGGGACCGGCATTGGCGAAGACTTCGACATCTCCAAGCTCCGCTACGGCAAGATCGTCATCATGGCGGACGCCGACGTCGACGGCCAGCACATTGCCACGCTGCTGCTGACCCTCCTCTTCCGCTACATGCGTCCCCTCATCGAGGGTGGCCACACCTTCATTGCGATGCCCCCGCTGTACCGCATCAAGTGGACCAACGCCGAGCATGAATTCGCCTACTCCGACAAGGAGCGAGACGAATTGCTCGCCGCCGGCGCCGCCGCGAACCGCCGCCTGCCCAAGGAAGGTGGCATCCAGCGCTACAAGGGCCTCGGCGAAATGAACGACCACGAACTGTGGGAGACCACCATGGATCCGGAACATCGAATCCTTAAGCAGGTCACCCTCGACGAGGCCGCAGACGCCGACGAAACCTTCACGATCCTCATGGGCGACGACGTCGACCGACGCCGCACGTTCATCCAGCGCAACGCCACCGACGTGCGCTTCCTCGACATCTGACAACACCGCGACCAGCCCAGCCCCGGCCTCGTACCGGGCGGGTCTGATCGAGCAGAAACAACGTAAGGAAAAACGTGAGCGACGAGCAGACTACTGACGCGCGGCACATCTCGGACACCGAGCGCATTCGCCAGGTCGACCTGCAAAAGGAGATGCAGCGCTCCTACCTCGACTACGCGATGAGCGTCATCGTCGGACGCGCTCTGCCCGACGTACGCGACGGCCTCAAGCCCGTCCACCGTCGCGTCCTGTACGCCATGTACGACGGCGGATACCGCCCCACCTCCTCGTTCTCCAAGTCCTCCCGCGTCGTCGGCGAGGTCATGGGTAACTACCACCCCCACGGTGACGCTGCGATCTACGACGCCCTCGCGCGCCTCGTGCAGCCCTGGTCGCTGCGCTACCCCCTCGTCGCCGGCCAGGGCAACTTCGGCACCCCCGGCAACCTGGGCCCTGCGGCCCCCCGTTACACCGAGTGCAAGATGGCACCCCTGGCCATGGAAATGGTCCGTGACATCGACGAAGAATGCGTCGATTTCCAGGACAACTACGACGGCCGCAACCAGGAACCCACCATCCTGCCCGCCCGTTTCCCCAACCTGCTGGCCAACGGATCCGAAGGCATCGCCGTCGGCATGGCCACGCGCATCCCGCCGCACAACTTGCGCGAACTCGCGCGCGGCGTCCAGTGGGCGCTCGACAACCCCGAGGCCTCGCGCGAAGAACTCCTCGAAGCACTCCTCAAGCTGATCCCCGGACCCGACTTCCCCACCGGCGCCACCATCCTCGGCCACAAGGGCATCGAAGACGCCTACCGCACTGGTCGGGGCTCTATCACGCAGCGCGCCGTCGTGAACGTTGAGGAAATCCAGGGCCGCCAGTGCCTCGTCGTCACCGAGCTGCCCTACCAGGTCAACCCCGACAACCTGGCCGATAAGATCGCCCAGCTCGTGCGCGACGGAGCAATCGGCGGCATCGCCGACATCCGCGACGAAACCTCCGGTCGTACCGGCCAGCGCCTCGTCATCGTCCTCAAGCGCGACGCCGTTGCCAAGGTCGTCCTCAACAACCTCTACAAGCGCACCAGCCTGCAGGAGAACTTCTCCGCCAACATGCTCGCGCTCGTCGACGGCGTTCCTCGCACCCTGTCCATCGACGGCTTCATCCGCCACTGGATCACCCACCAGATGGACGTCATCGTGCGCCGCACGCGCTTCCGCCTGCGCAAGGCCCTCGAACGCCTGCACATCCTCGAAGGCTACCTGAAGGCCCTCGACGCCCTCGACGAGGTCATCGCCCTCATCCGCCGCTCCCCCACCGTCGACGAGGCCCGCGCCGGCCTGATCGACCTGCTCGACGTGGACGCCATCCAGGCCGACGCGATCCTGGCCCTCCAGCTGCGCCGCCTCGCCGCCCTCGAGCGTCAGAAGATCATGGACGAGTACGCCGAACTCAAGGCCCGCGTCGACGACCTCAACGACATCCTCGCCAAGCCCGAGCGTCAGCGCGCCATCATCTCCACCGAACTGTCCGAAATCGTCGACAAGTTCGGCGACGAGCGCCGCACCCGCATCCTTCCCTTCGACGGGGAAATGTCGATGGAAGACCTCATCCCCGAAGAGGACGTCGTCGTCACCATCACCCGCGACGGCTTCGCCAAGCGCACCCGCACGGACAACTACCGTTCGCAGAAGCGCGGCGGCAAAGGCGTGCGCGGCACCCAGCTGCGCGGCGACGACGTGGTCGAACACTTCTTCGTCACGACCACGCACAACTGGCTGCTGTTCTTCACCAACCTCGGCCGCGTCTACCGCGCCAAGGCCTACGAAATCCCCGAAGGCGGCCGTGACGCCAAGGGCCAGCACGTCGCCAACCTGCTGGCATTCCAGCCCGACGAGCACATCGCACAGGTCCTCGCGATCCGCACCTACGAGGACGCCGACTACCTGGTCCTGGCCACTAAGCGCGGCCTGGTGAAGAAGACCCCGCTGAGCCTGTACAACTCGCCCCGCTCCGGCGGCATCATCGCCATCAACCTGCGCGAGGACGAAGACGGCAAGCCCGACGAGCTGGTTTCCGCGCAGACCATCATGGCCGACGAGGACCTCATCCTCGTCTCCCGCGACGGCCAGGCCGTGCGCTTCACCGCCACCGACGAGCAGCTGCGCTCCATGGGCCGCTCCACCTCCGGCGTGCGCGGCATGAAGTTCCGCGGCGACGATGAACTCCTCAGCATGGAGGTTCCGCGCGAGGACACCGACCTGCTGATCGTCACCGAATCCGGCTACGCCAAGCGCACCCCCGTCGACGAATACCCGACCAAGTCGCGTGGCACCCTCGGCGTGCGCGTCGGCAAGCTCGTCGACGAACGCGGCGGCCTCGTCGGTGCCCTCGTCGTGCGCCCCGACGAAGACGTCATGGTCATCACCGAATCCGGTAAACTCGTCCAAGTCAACGCCTCCGACGTTCGACCCACCACCCGCAACACTATGGGCGTCATCTTTGCCCGACCGGACGAAGGCGACCGCATCATCGCGATCACCCGTAACCCCGACTCCGGCGACGATTCCAGTGACGACTCTGGTGACGAAGTTGTGGTTGACTCCGCGCAGACCGCCTCCACCGAGGATCTCCCCCCAGGAGAACACCCTCGCCGAGACGGATGCGCCCACTGAAGGCGGCGACACAGCCGACGACACCGACAAGTACGACAAGTAAATGACGATCACGGGACGAGGCCTGCCCTCGTCCCGTGATCAACATTCCAAAGCGGCGCGGACCCTGCGCCGGGGCCCGGCGATACGGTAGCCTGGCTATAGGAAGTGCGACCTGGAAGGAATCACATGAGTGACCACGTCACGAGCGCCCGCACAGACGCTCCCCGCCGAGTTGACCTGGCGATCGCGCGCATCGACGCGTGGACCGTCATGAAGGTATCTTTCCTTCTGTCAGTCGCCCTGGGCATCGCGCTCGTCATCGCCACCATCGTCCTGTGGCTCATGGTCGACGCCATGCACGTCTTCAGCCAGATCGAAGAATTCCTCCAGACCGTCGGTGCCGGTCGCTTCGTCGACCTCCTCGACTACGCGCGCCTGCCCCGCGTCATCTCTTACGCGACCATCGTCGCCGTCATCAACGTCATCCTGCTCACCGCCCTGTCGACGCTGGGTGCCATGCTCTACAACGTCGTCGCGTCCCTGGTGGGCGGCATTAAGGTGTCTCTCATGGACGAGTGAGAACATCACGCGCAAGGGGTCGGCTCATGTCGGCCCCTTTTGCTATGCCCGTGTGCGCGTGTGCGTGTGCGCGCGTGTGTTGGTGCCCGGGGGCGGCGACCATCTGGGTTCTGGGTGCCTTCGAGTGCTTCTATGCTCTTCATTCGGGCTGCACGTGGATAGGAAGTGGCTACATGGATAGGTTATGTGTATGTGGATAGGATATTAAGCTATCCGTGAGGCAGTAACCTATCCGCCTGCTCGTTTCCTATCCGCGTGGATGACGGGTCAGACCGTACTGGGTCCGTTCTTGCGGTGATCCATCCTCAACGCGGTCCTTAGTGCTGCGTTGGCGTGGTTCCCCAACAATGTCGCACGTAATTCCCCTGTGGCTCTTGTCGAGTTGTGACATGAGAGCGTTGGAATTGCAGCGTTTATCTGGGATGGGTGAAAGTTTGGGTGATAGGACACTACGTGTTGCTGAAAGGGTGACTTTTTGGCTTGTTGGTGGGGGAAAAGTCGGTGTTGTAGGTGGTGGGAGTCAACTTGGAGGGTGGACATATCGCGTTGCTGGGGTGGTGACTTTGCGGCTGTGCGGCGCGGGAAAGTCGCTGTTGTAGGTGGTCGTGTTTGCCTCGTTCCTGTGAATGCTGCATCGCGGGCCTGTGTGTGGCTGCCCCATGATCCGTCATGGATTGGCTGTGTGCGACAGTGACCTGGGCTCCAACGTGTCCCGCATGTGAACCCGCTGTTTCGCACGTGGGCCGTCTGTTCTGTACGTGGGCGGGGTTGCCCAGGCTCGGAATAGCAGGCCCACGTGCGGATGAGAAGGGCATACCAAGGCATGCAAGGTACGAACCCAGCAACACGACATGTCCTATAACCTCACCGCGGCGGGCGTGGACGCGGATGCGGATAGGTTACCGCCACGCGGATAGGTTATGACGATGTGGATAGGTTAATAAGCTATCCGGATACTCATAACCTATCCGTGAAGTAACAACCTATCCGCGCGCGCAGGCAAGGGCGCAACGACGCCGCCGAAAGTTCGGGTGACCGAATCGCGTGCGACTTTTCAGGGGGCGCGACTGAGACGCCACGGCAGAGGTGGGCTTAACGTTGTGGAAGAGCTGGAATCGCCGCCGTGGAGCGTGGGCAGTGCAGCTGGACTCACCTACTGGAGCGGTGTCGGGGCCGCTGAGCCGCTACTAGGTGGGTTAACGTGCGCATTGGGGGCAATGGTGCAAGCCGATCCGAGGCAGCTGAAAGACACTCGCAGAGGCCTCTCAGCGGTCTTGGGCGACCCGAATCGGCCGAACCCTCAGCAGGAGGCCGACGAGGCCCCGAGTGTAGAAGTGCACGGTTATGTTTGGTGACCATCGCGTGATCGTAGAGGGCGAGGATGGACGAGGCTTGGGCGACCTCGCGCAGGAGGCATCCCCGGGCGGAGCGGGGGCCGGCCAGAGCGCGGAAGTTTGCGTACGACAGTGTGGCGAGGGTGAGGGTATCGGCTGGCGTAAGGTCTGCGCGCAGCGGCGTCGTTGCCTGCGAACGTAGTCGATAATCGTGGTCACGAGGGTTCTCTTTTCTGCTCCGCGCCCCTGCGCGGCGACTGCGTGGTGGACGTCACCAACTCTCGATTTTGCTGAAGGGCTCGATGCTGTGTACTATATCCGAGTGCCCGCAAGGGTGCCGGTTGGGCCTATAGCTCAGTAGGTTAGAGCGCAGTCCTGATAAGACTGAGGTCGGTGGTTCGAGCCCACCTAGGCCCACCATCCGCAGGCAAATTTGAGCGGAGGATCATCATGAAGAAGCTGTTCACGTGTTGTGTGACTGTCGGATCCGTCGTTGCTGTTGGTATCGTCGTTCGACAAGTTCTCCTTGATCTTTCTGACAATGCCGATCTGTGGATGTCCGTGACAGACGTCGTGGAGGACTGAGCTTCTCTAACGGGGCTATGGCGCAATTGGTAGCGCACCTGCTTTGCAAGCAGGGGGTTACGGGTTCGAGTCCCGTTAGCTCCACTTTTCACCCGCAACCTGATGGTTGCGGGTTTTGTCGTATGTGAGCTTCCGCAATTTGTTGGCGATGGTCTCACATGTCAGCGTATCGGAGGCTGTGTGCCCTTATTTATCCGACCAGCTGGTCATGTCTATGGATGATGCCGATCATCGGCGGTCGCTTCTGGGACTAACGACCCTGAGCTGGTATTCCGCCAATGTTTATCCACAGGCCTGTGCACACTTGTGAATAAACTGTGTGAATAAGTCTTTCACACAATCGGTCAGAAGTTTGAAATCTGACCTAATAAACCTTTAGTTACGAGCAGTTTTGCAATAGTTGCCACTATTTCACACTTGCTTTGAAACCGCTAAAATTGGCCTGATTCATCCTTTATCCGCACAACAGGAGAACGCTGTGCACATCAACGACACATGGTCAAAGGCTTCGAGGCCAGCCCAGCTGCTTGCCATGTTGGTGACGACCGCTCTCGTCCTTCTTGGCGTGACGTCGCTGCCCACATATGCGGCCGCCCCCACCCTCAAACTTGCAATCAACGCCGACGAGGACTCCTACCTGTCAGGCGTCGAACAACGCTACGTCGTCGAGTTTTCCTGCGCCTCCACCACAGAGGACTGCCTGAACTCGGTCGTGACCATCACGCTGCCGCACACGATCACTCCCGCAGGTGACTCCAACCCTGACTCGGCTCCCGACGGCGTCAACGCCACGGCCACCGCCGGCAACAAGGTCGTTACTCCCGAGATCAAGCGCCCGACAGCGACCACGGACGGCCTCGTCACCTACAACCTCGGAACCGTCGCCGCCGGCACGTCCTTCCAGACCGTGCTGACGTTCACCGCGCCTCGCGGCGTAACCCCCGGCAGCTCCACGGTGACCCCCGTCGCCACCTTCTCCTCGGGCGACACCACCGTGACCGCACAGGACACCGTCACGATCTACTCCGAGCCAACGCCCCTCCTGTCGAAAACCGGCCCCGTCGCGACCCCGAAGAACGTGGATGTGACCTACCAGATCACCCCGAAGTACGACACCACGATCGACGGTCTGAACGGCAAGACCAACATGACGAACGTCGTCGTCACCGACCCGCTGCCCCAGTGCGCGACCTACGTGTCCTCCACGGCCTCAGGTAACACCATCACCAACACGGCCGCGACCGTGCCCAGCTCCTACGACGCCGCGACCCACACGGTCACCTGGAACATCGGCGACGTGAACCCCGCGTTCATGAACGTGGTCCTGTCCGTCACCGTCCACTACGACGACACCTGCACCGACGACACGGTCACCAACACCGCCAAGCTCACCGGCAACGAAATGCACAACGAGACCAAGACGCTCACCGCGAATGCCTCGTTCACGCACCACTTCGATAATGAGGTTCGCTACGGCGGTGGCTTCAACAAGCGTGCCATGAGCCAGTTCGAGCGTGGCAAGCAGGGCAACTGGCTCTACAGCTACGACAACAAGTCCAACGTGCCAGTCGTCATGGAGTACACCGACTACATGACCTGTGGCCTGGTGTCCCCCACCGACGGCTCCAAGGACTGCGACAAGCCCCTCATGCGCGTCAAGACCATCGATACGCAGACGACGACGCCCATCGAGATCACCTACTGGACCAACAAGGGCAACACCGGCACTCAGACCGTCTCTCGCGGCAAGGCATTCGACTTCTCCTCCTTCGCGGCCGACGAATACCTGACCGTCTTCCACTACAAGCAGACGATCCCCGCCGGCGAATCCTCCATCCTCAACGTCGCCGGCCCCATCGGCGCCGGCACGCCCACCACCGAGGATGGCGTCACCTACGTCGACGTCGACAAGAACGCCGCCGCCTGGAAGGCCGGCAAGTCCGACCAGTGGGTGCGCGTCCAGAACTGCGTCACCGACTTCTCCATGAAGTCCCTCGACGGCACGCACGACATCGCGATTCCCGCCGACGACTTCTGTGACGTCCTGACCCTGGGCACAGCGCTGCCCAAGTACTACAACGCCAAGTCCACGATCAAGGGCAGCCTGGCGTCCCCCGGCTCCGAGGTCACCTTCAGCGTCACCGCGAACAACACATCGACCGTCGTCGACTCCCAGCCCGTCATCTCCGACCTGCTGCCCTGCGGCATGACCTTCGTCGAGGGCTCTGTCACCGGAGGCCCCGCCGGCAAGAGAAGACCGTCACGGTCCGTGACGTCACCGACGCGACCGGCTGCACCCGCCAGCTCGTCCAGGTCACGTGGCCCGGCTACCAGACCAAGGGTGGTACCACCATTCAGCTGCGCGGCAAGGTCGGCCCCTCGATGAGCGCCGGTACCCACAAGAATGAGGCCTACATCTCCGCTGCCGAACCCGAGTACGCGCTCACCTCCAAGAAGACCACCATCTGCTTCTACGGCTCGACCGACGACACCTACGATGTCAACGGTGACGGCAATACCGCCGACCAGGTGTGCCCCGTCTCCTCGACCTTCACGGTCTCCGAGCAGGCCGGCGCCGACGTGGTGCTCGAATCCCTGGGCTCCGTGCCCGGCTCCGTCTACAAGAAGTACACTGACGGCCCCTCCGTCATGCGCCAAGGCGAAGACGGACAGTTCCGCATCACACCCACCAACTCTGGTAACGCGGACCTGTCCGACATGACCGTGTACGGCATCCTCCCCTACGTCGGAGACACCTCCGTTCAGGGCGGTGCCTCGCGCGACTCCGAATGGGAACCCATCATGACCGGCCCCATCCAGATCGGCACCGGCTCGGGCATCGACCCCTCCCAGGTCACCATCGAGTACTCCACCTCGACCAACCCCTGCCGCGGCGAAGTCATCAACCAGGGCGACGCCATGACCGCCTCCCCCCGCAGGGTGCGACAACGACTGGACCGCCACCCCGGCCTCGTGGTCGGACGTGAAGTCCTACCGCGTCTACATCAACGGACAGGCCACCCCCATCAAGGCGGGTGCTTCCATCCCGCTGATCGTGCCCATCAAGGCACCCGACAACGCGAGCGGCACTGCCTACGAATCCGTCGCGATCGCCGCCACCCAGGCCTCGAACAACCGAGCCATCCTGCCGACCGAGCCCATCAAGGTCGCCCTGGTCGTTGCGCTCGACGTGGCCCTGAACAAGACCGTCGTCTCCGACGTCGACAACCTCGCGCCTGGCGACAGTGTCACCTTCCGCATCGACGCCGGCAACTCCGGCCAGGGCAAGGCCCCCGACGTCAAGGTCGCCGAGGCTTTCCCCGCCGGCACGACCTTCGTGTCCGCCGAGTCGCACCTGTGCACCTCCGGCTACACCTCCGGCGTGCCCGGCGAGTGCAACACCGGTAACGCCGCTGGCACCTTCGACGGCACCACGTGGAAGCTCGGCGACATGCTCGCCGGCCAGTACGCCTCGCTGTACGTCACCGTCACGCTCGACGAGGGCACCGACGGCAAGACACTCGAGAACACGGCCTCCTTCGTGAACCCGCCTGAGTACGACCAGAACCCGGACAACAACATCGCGAAGGCCTCGATCTCCGTCAAGCACCGCCTGTCCGGCAAGGTCTACTACGACGCCAACGACTCCTCCTCCTACACCAACGGTGAAGAGGGCTTCAAGGACATCACGGTCGAGCTGCTCGGCCCCGACGGTGCCGTCATCGCGACCACGACTACTGACGCTGATGGCAACTACTCCTTCACGCGCCTGCCCGCCGGCGACTACACCGTCAAGGTCACCAAGGCCGGCGCAATCGCTAACCTCGACCAGACCGAGGACCCGGACTCCACGAAGGACAACACCTCCGGGACCGTGACCCTGAACGCGGACAACCCCGTCCAGGAGAACATCAACTTCGGCTACGTCAAGAAGCACGCGATCTCCGGCAACGTCTACCTCGACCAGAACCGCGATAAGACCAAGGACAGCGGCGATATCCCGCAGTCCGGCATCACCGTGAATCTAGTTGACGCCTCCGGCACCGTTGTGGCCACCACCACGACCGACGCTGACGGCAACTACTCCTTCACCGGCCTCGGCGACGGCACCTACACCGTCCAGGTCGACAAGACCGGCCCGCTCGCCTCCACCGAGCAGACCGAGGACCCCTCCGGTCAGGGCGACTCGCGCTCGCAGGCCATCACCTTCACGCGCTCCGACCCCGACGTCACCAACGTCAACTTCGGCTACGCGGAGGACTACACGATCTCCGGCACCGTCTACTACGACAAGGACCGCTCCGAGACCCTGAACAACGGCGAGCCCGGCTTCGACGGCATCACCGTCAACCTCCTCAACGAGGCTGGGGCAACGGTCGCTACGACCACGACGAAGGCGGACGGCACGTACTCCTTCGCGAAGCTGCCCGCCGGCAAGTACACCGTCAAGGTGGAACCATCCGACCTGCTGAAGAAGCTTGAGCAGACCGAGGACCCCGACGACACGAAGGACCACACCTCCGGCGTGGTCCAGGTGAATCACGACAACCCCTCCGTGCAGAACGTGAACTTCGGTTACGCCACGAACTACACGATCAAGGGCACGATCTATCGTGACGCCGACCGCTCCGAGTCCCTTGAGGACGGCGAGAAGCTCTACCAGGGCGTGACCGTCGACCTCCTCGACAACGCCGGTAACGTCGTGGCCACCACGACCACCGACGCTAGCGGTGCCTACGCCTTCACCAACCTGGAGGAAGGCACCTACAAGGTTCGCGTCCGCAAGGAAGGCCCCATCGCCGACCTCGACCAAACCGAGGACCCCGACGCCACCAAGGACAACACCTCCGGTGACATCACCCTCGAACTGAACGACCCGATCAAGGAGAACGTCAACTTCGGGTACATCTCGGACAACTCAATCTCCGGCACCGTCTACCGCGACGACAACCGCTCCGGTGCCCTGAACTCCGGAGAGTCCGGCTACCCCGAGCAGACCGTGCAGCTGCTCGATAAGGATGGCACCGTCATCGCGACGACGAAGACCGACGCGAACGGCATGTACTCCTTCGACAAGCTGCCCGACGGCACCTACTCCGTGAAGGTCGTCAAGGACGGTGCCCTGGCCGACACCGAGCAGACGGGCGACCCCGACTCGACGCTGGACAACGCGTCCGAGCCGATCACCCTGGACGAGGCCAACCCGACCAAGAAGGACGTCGACTTCGGCTACGTGCCCGACTACTTCATCAAGGGCACGATCTACCGCGACGGCAACCGCTCCGGCGCGCTGGACACGGACGAGAAGCTCTACGAGGGCGTGACCGTTCAGCTGCGCGACGCGGACGGCACCGTTGTGGCCACGACCATGACGGATGCGGACGGCGCTTACTCCTTCGACAAGCTCCCCGCAGGCACCTACACCGTCACGGTCGTTCAGGATGGGCCCATCGCTGGTCTCGAGCAGACCGGTGACCCGGACGCCACGAAGGACAACGCCTCTGAGCCCATCACGCTGAATAACGACAACCCGTCCACGACGGACGTCAACTTCGGCTACGTGAACAACAACTCCCTGTCGGGCACCGTCTACCGCGATGACTCGCGCAACGGCGACCAGGACGGCACCGAACCCGGATACTCCGGCGTCACCGTCCAACTCCTCGACAAGGACGGACAGGTCATCGCCACCACGACGACCGACGCGAACGGCAACTACTCCTTCGATAAGCTGCCTGACGGCACCTACTCCGTCACGGTCGTCAAGGACGGCGAACTCGCCGACACCGAACAGACCGAGGACCCGGACACCACGAAGGACAACGCTTCCGAACCTGTGACCCTGAATGAGGACAACCCCTCCAAGGACCACATCGACTTCGGTTACGTGCCGGACTACTCCATCCACGGCCTCGTCTACCGTGACGGTGACCGCTCCGAGTCGCACGGCGCCGACGAGAAGGGCTACGCCAACCAGACCGTCGAACTGCGCGACAAGGACGGCAAGGTCGTCGCCACCACCACGACGGACGCGGACGGCGCCTACTCCTTCGAGAAGCTGCCCGCCGGCGACTACACCGTGAAGGTCGTCAAGGACGGTGCCCTCACCGACCTCGACCAGACCGAGGACCCGGACTCCACCAAGGACTCCGCCTCCGGCGTCATCTCGCTCGGCAACGATCACCGTACCCAGACGGATGTCAACTTCGGATACATCGCCAACAACTCCATCAACGGCACCATCTACCGCGACGGTGACCGCGACGGACGCAAGGGCGACACCGAAGGACGCTACTCCGGCGTGACCGTCCAGCTCCTCGACAAGAATGGCACCGTCATCGCCACCACGACGACCGACAAGGACGGCACGTACTCCTTCGAGCACCTGCCCGACGGCACCTACTCGATCAAGGTCGTCAAGGACGGCGTGCTCGCCGATGCCGACCAGACCGGCGACCCGGACACGACACTGGACAACGCGTCCAAGCCGATCACCCTCGACGAGAACAACCCCACCAAGAGTGACGTCGACTTCGGCTACGCCCCGAACAACACGATCACCGGCACCGTCTACCGCGACGACAACCGCGACAAGATGATCGACGGTGACGAACCCGGCCTTGAGCGTGTCAGCGTCCAGCTCCTGGACGAAGATGGCAGTGTCGTGCAGACGCTCGACACCGCTGCTGACGGCACCTACGCTTTCCAGCATCTCAAGGACGGCAAGTACACCGTGAAGGTCGTGCGCTCCTCGGCCATCAAAGACTACGACCAGACCGAGGACCCCGACGCCACCATCGACGACACCTCCGCGGTGTACACGATGGGTCCGGAGAACTCCCTCCAGGAAAACGTCAACTTCGGTTACGTGCCCGACTATTCAATCGCCGGTCGCGTCTACCGTGACGCCGACAAGTCGGGTTCCTACACCGACGGTGAAGAAACCTTCGAGGGCGTGACCGTCGACCTGATCGACGCTTCCGGTACGGTTGTCGCCACCGCGACGACCACCGCGGACGGCACATACTCCTTCGAGAAGCTGCCCGCTGGCACCTACCGCGTCAAGGTCCACGCCGACGGCGCCCTGGCCGGCCTCGACCAGACCGAGGACCCGGACGGCATCGCCGACTCCATGTCCGGCGAGATCACCATCGGCTTCGATAACCCGACGGTCACCGGCGTGAACTTCGGGTACGTCGCACCCGACGCACCGGCCACGAAGCCCAGCACTAGCCTGGCGCAGCGCCTCGCACGCACCGGCTTCGACAGCCTGGTCGGCACCGCCGGCCTGGGTGCCGCAGCCGCGGGTGGCCTCCTCCTGTGGATGCGTCGCCGCCGCCAGGGCTGAGCCTGATTCAGCCTGAGCCTCGACGAGGTCGCGGCTGAGTGAGGGGCGGGTACTTCGGTACCCGCCCCTTTGGCGTGCCCGGGTGGCACCGCTGGTGTTCCCGGGCGCCTTCGGGCCGGGTCGCTGTATGTGTCCGTGGGCGGCGGCCCGCCCGCTCGCCGTCCGCGCTGCGAGCCTTCGGCTCGGCGCGTCGGCTCGAAGCCCGGCCAGGCCCTGCCGCCGCCCACGGACACCGCGGCCATCCCTCCGGGTCCTGCGGCACCCTCCACCCTGCGGACTCACGTGGTTTCGTGTGTGGCGGCCCCAGGCGGGAGGATACTGATCAGGACAGTGGGGATTGTTCTACGCGAGGTGTCCGGTAAGGCCTCTCCGGGGCCTCTGCAGGCCTTTTGGAGCCGAGGCGGGTACGAGTCCATGTCGGGGTGTGATCGGGCCTCACAGGCGCATACAGAAGCGCCCGGGGCCGTAGCCCCGGGCGCACTAGCAGCAATAAGATGTGAGCTTAGCGAACCCAACGCAACGCGTTCGGTCGCAGCATGAACGGCGACAGGATCAGCGTGGAACCCAGGCCGACACTGCAACCGCCCAGCACGTCCGTCACCCAGTGGACACCCAGGTACAGACGCGTCACGCAGATAAACGCGATGAAGACGACCGCGGCGACCCACAGCAGGTGACGAATCTCGCGCCCGACGCGCGTCATCGTCATCACCATCACGAGGGAGACCACCAGCGCCGTGACGACCGTCGCGTGACCCGACGGGAAGGAGTAGCCGTCCTCAGTGATCAAGCGGTACGCCTCTTCGGGGCGGGGACGCTCGTAGAGGTGCTTAATCACGAAGCTATTCGCAGCCGAGAGCACAACTGACGACAGGACGTAGAGCGCGTGCACGACCTTCTTGGCGAACCACCAGACGGCGGCCGCGACCACCAGCGCCAAGACGATGGCGCGCTTTGGATCAAACAGCCAGGACGCGCCCGTCATGAACGTATTCATCGCGGGAGAGCGTGACTCGATGAAGTTGGACCACACGGCGGTGTCGATCGGCAGGGGATTTGTAATGAAATCACCGGCGATAGCAACCGCTACGACGAGAAGAGTCCCGACGATAACGGGGGGTGACAGAAGTCGACGAACAAGCATATGAAAATCCTACCGTAGTGTCAGTCATTCGCACCGTAGTCATACACCCAGCGCCCAGCCCGGCGCGAGAAACGCGAACGCTCACGCATCTGCCCGGTTTCTCCCGTTAGCGCGTCCCGCCACGAGGCCACGAACGTGACGGTCCCCTCCTCGTCGGAAGGACCCCCGGCCTCGGCCCCAAGAATCTGCAGGCCGATCCACTGCGTTCCCTCGACCCAGTACGGGGGAGCGGGACGCGTGCGCGGGTGCCAGGTGCGGAACAGGTAGTTTTCGTCGCGCAGCGCGAACGCCGTGTAGCGCGAGCGCATGAGTGCCTCGGCGGTCGGCACCGCCTCGCCGTCCAGATAGCGCCCGCAGCATTGCGCGAGCAGCGCCCCCGACCCGCATGGGCAGATACGAGGACGGGGAGAGTCAGTGCCGGACGCGCCGGTGGGAGTGGGGAAGATCACGCCTGGTCGCCCAGGGACGCCAGCCAGCGCTCCGCGTCCAGGGCGGCGCGGCAGCCGGAGCCAGCCGCCGTGATGGCCTGACGGTACGTGTGGTCCACAGCATCGCCGCACGCGAACACGCCCGCCACGGACGTGCGCGTCGATGGCTCGTCGACCGTAATGTAGCCGGCCTCGTCGAGGGCGACCTGGCCGCGCAGGAAGCCCGTGCGGGGCAGGTGGCCGATCGCGACGAAGACGCCGTCCACGGCGATTTCGCGGGTGGAACCGTCCACCGTGGAGGCCAAGCGCAGGCCGGTGACGGCCTCGTCGCCCAGGACTTCGGAGACGGTTGCGTTCCATTCGAAGGAGATCTTCGGGTTATTCAGGGCGCGCTCAGCCATGACTCGCGAGGCACGCAGGGCGTCGCGGCGGTGCACGACGATGACCTCAGAGGCAAAGTTCGTCAGGAACGTCGCCTCCTCCATCGCGGAGTCGCCGCCGCCGATGACGGCCAGACGACGGTCCTTGAAGAAGAAGCCGTCGCAAGTCGCGCAGTAGGAGACGCCGCGGCCGGAGAACTCCTCCTCGCCAGGCACGTTCATGTGACGGTACTCCGAGCCGGTGGCCAGGATGACGGCGCGCGCATAGAAGACCTCGTCCTCGGTTGCCACGGCCTTCACGTCGCCCTCGAAGTTGACGGCGACGACGTCCTCGTAGCGGACGTCGGCGCCGAACTTTTCGGCCTGCTCGCGCATGTTGTCCATGAGCTCGGGACCCTGGATGCCCTCCGGGAAACCGGGGAAATTCTCGACCTCGGTCGTGTTCATGAGCGCGCCACCCGCGGCCAGCTGGCCGGCCAGCACGATGGGGGCCAGGCCCGCGCGCGCCGTGTAGACCGCGGCCGTGTAACCGGCCGGACCCGAGCCGATGATGACGACGTCGTGGACGGTGGCGTCCTCGGGGACCTCGACCGAGGGGATCGAGGCGTCGACGGGAGCGGCGGCCTCGGTAGGTTCGGCCGTCACGAGGCCCGGAATCGTCACGAAAGACATGTACCCTCCTTCAGGGTTACTGGACGGTGAGCTCGGAGATCCACGCCCAGTTGCGTCCGTCCTGGCCCTTGGGCATCGAGCGGAACTGCAGCGCAATCGAGTCGGTCTCGACGGGCTGGGGCAGCGTAATCGTCGTCGTCGGGGACAACGACGAAGTGGCCAGTTCTGTTCCCTCGCGTGGCTTCGTCGGATCGGTGACGTTACGCACGACGAGCTCGCCGCCGGAGGTGGCTGAATCCATGTGCAGGGTCACCGAGGACACGGTGGCCTTCTGCTGCAGTTTGACGACGATGGTCACGGAGGTGTCGTCGCGGAACTGATTGTTATCAAACCAGCGCGAACTCCACGACGTCGACGGGTTCGAGTCGATCATGTTGATCGCGCGGTCCGGGTGGTCGCCGTCGTCGTTGTTCCACGACAGGACCTGCACGGAGGAGATCACGGGCGTCACGGAGGGCGCGGGCGGGGGAGTGGTCGTCAGGTTCGGCGCGGGCGTGTTGTCAGACTGCACCTGCGTGGTAGCCTCGCGCAGCGACTGTGCCAGATTGAGGTCGGTGACCGGGCGGGTTGCCATCCACGGACCCCAGATCGCGCCGAAGAGGAACACGATGGCACCGAAGATCAGCGCGGGCCTCGTCGGGTCGATGAGGTGGTCGGAACTCTCGGCTGTCTTCTTCTCGTCTGACGAGGTCGGGGCGGCCTCAGCAGCCTGCTGCTCGGCTTGGGCGGCTGCTGGGGTGGCCACAGCGGCGGTGATCGGGGGGATCACTGCCGTGGCGTCAGCGGGGGCGTGAGTGCCGTCAGGGATCTTCGCAGAGGCGGGCGGCTCGGGCGCGAGCGGCTGGATGCGCGGGATCTGGTGGGTTGAGGGTGCGTCGGTAAGCGGCTCCGGGTGCGGGAAGTCCGTCTGGAAGGCGGCCCCCTCGCGCTCGTAGCCGCTGGCGGTGGACTTGGGCGACGGGGGAGCGACCGGGAAGGCGGTGGTGGGAACCTTGGCCGCGTCCACGGCCTCGTTGCTCACCGGTTTGACGTCAACCTCAGTCAGGCTCTCCGGGATCGGCTGCGCGTTGGCGGCATCCGTCGCTTCAGCGACGGCATCGACAGCGGGCGCGACCACTGCCTCGATGAAACCCGGGTTCACGGCAGGAGCCTGCGTCGCGGGTGCGATGGCCGGAGCTACGACGGGCGCGGGGGTCGGCAGAGCATCTGGAATTGGCGGAACGGAGGCGTCTTCCGAGGCGGGGGAGGGACTCGCCGGAGGCACAGGGATCGGCGAGGGGTCAACGACCTCGTCGAACGACGGCATCTTCTTCTCGTCGCCGGTCGGTTCAGGCGTGGGGGCCATCGCTTCCTCCGTCTGGTCGGGTGTGTTTGACACCATTATCGCAGCTCCGTCAGCGGTCGGCGTGGAAGACGCTGCCAGGATGTTCACCACAGAGGCGGGGACGCGCAGGCGGGTCAGGAGGGGGCGCATCATCGTCGCGGATTCGCGCGGAGAAACGAAGCGCAGGAACAGCAGGTACACGAAGCCGGTGATTGCCGAGACGATGGTCAGCTTGACAGCGGCGATACCCATGCGTGCCAGGGTCGAGGAAGTATCCGTGTGGATGCCCATCAGGGACAGGACACCGAATCCGACGATACCTGCCACGATGGCGGCCACCAGGAAGGACACGTAGGAGCGCAGCAGGCCCACTCGATCCACGTAACGGTTCTGGCGGGAAACCCACACGACAGCGATGATGCCTGCGTGAGACGGCAGACCGTCTCGCCCAGGGACGCGGCAATAACCCACCAGCGCGCGCCGGTCATCGCGTACAGGGACCAGCCCACGATCACCTGGATGATCGTCGGGCCAATACCCATGAGGAACACGGGCTTGACGTCCTCGTAGGCGAAGAAGACGCGCTGGCTCATGAGGACCATGCCCGTGGAGGCGACGCCGGGCATCAGCGAAGTCAGGACGAGGGCGTAGGCTGTCACAGCCTCGGGATCCCCGCCCTTGGCGGCCATCGCGATCTCCATCATGGGCACCGAGCCGGGCCATGAGCATGGCCGCGGCCACGAGGGTCAGCGACGTGATTGTGCGGACGCCCAGATGGTAGCTGTCGGCCACCGCCCGGTCGTCGCCGTCGGCGACGGCACCGGCCATGCGCGTGAAGATTGCGGTCGTCAGGGACACGGTGATGAGCGACTGGGGGACCATGAAGATCATGAACGCCGTCGAATAGGCGAGGATGCCGACGACGCCGCCCTGGGTACCGTTGCGGCCGATGAAGCCGTCGGCCATCGCGGCCAGGTTGTTAGTCGACAGGACGCCGACCTGCGAGACGCCGAGGGTTGCGAACGTCCAGCCGGCCACGCGCGGCATCGAGCCGAAGGAGGTGCCGCGGAAGTGGAAGTCCAGCTTGAAAGAGATGCCCGCGCGACGCATCGGCCACAGCAGACACAGGGCCTGGCAGATGACGCCGAGGGTCGCCGAGCCAGCCAAGACCCAGAACTGGGCTGAGGTGATGTCGCCTGCGGGGATACCGCCGTTGGGGGCACCGCCCCAGATGCCCAGGAACAGGGCGAGGCCGGCGATGCCCACGACGTTGTTGACGACGGGTGCCCACATGTAGGGGCCGAAGATTTCGCGGGCGTTGAGAAGCTCACCGAGCAGGTTATACAGGCCGTAGAAGAAGAGCTGCGGCAGACACAGAAGCGCGAAGAGGATCGCGAGGTTACGGATGTCCTCGGTGTAGCCGGCGGCCGTGATGATGACGAGCAGGGGCGCGAGCACCATCGTGATGAAGGTGACGACGAACAGGACCGTGCCAGCGAGCGTCAGCAGGCGGTTAACGTAGGTGTCACCGTCGTTACGTCGCTTGATCGCGCCGACGATCTGGGGAACTAGCACCGCGTCGAAGATGCCGGAGGCAAGCAGGTTGAACACGGTGTTGGGCAGCGTGTTGGCGGTCTGGAAGGCCGCACCCACGCCACCTGCGGTGGCGCCGACTGCGGCGATCAGCATCGCGTTTCGGATAAAGCCGAGGATGCGCGACACCATGGTTCCCGACGCCATCAGCGCCGATGCCCTCAGGATCGATCGGCCTGGCGTTTTCGAGCTCATGGGGTCTCCTTCGTCGTGGCGGTCTTCGAGTCGGTGTTCTCGTCTGCGGTGTCCGAGGCCTTCTCTGGGTCCTCGGGGTGTGTCTCGGGGGCGGATGCCCCCTGGGGTGCCTCGGTTGAGCCGACGGGTTCGTCGGTACTCCCGGAAGCTGTGGAGGCCTCGGCCTTACGCCTGGATCGCCCACGGATCGAACGCGTGATGCCGACGAGGAACAGGAGGCCGAAGAGCGCGGCGATAACCGCGGTGATTGCGTCTTCCCAGCCGGCGCGCATGCGCACGAAAACGGTTTGTGAGTCGTCCAGGATGTGGCCGTCGGGGGTTGTGACCTTGTAAGTGACTTCGATGTTGCCACTGCCGATCGCGCCGACGGGCACTTCGACCGTGGTGGCACCGCGCGCGGCCAGCAGCTGGGATTGCGCGGGGGTGGCACGCAGTCGCGGGTCGTCGGGGATGAGGGTGACGTCGACGCGTACCGGCCAGTCCAGGTTGTTACGGATCAGGACGGGGAAGTTCGCGGACTTGTTGATCAGGTTGACCGCCGAGGAAGGTTCAACGGTCACCGAGGATAGCATGGTCGTCACTTGGCTGGTCATGGCGGTCGCGGAGTCCAGCTGCTCGGAGGGGGTGCGCCCGGCAGTTAATGCCGGAAGGACCTGGGGCGTGACCGAGTCGAAGACCGCGTCGGGGTCGTCCGTTGCGTTCGCCAGCGGAATGAGGAGCGTCAGCGAGGTCGACATCTCGGTGATGGCGCTCGCCGTGTCGTCAGCGAGGGTGCCCGTGCCGACGGTGGCGCGCTCGACGTCCGTGGGTTCGCTGGTGGCCATGTCCGTGAAGCTCGTGGCGGTGACCCAGCGCGGCGAGAAGAGCGCGCTGGCGCGGCTGGAGAGGCGGTCGTTGATGGTGGTTCCGCGCGCTGCCGTCGCGAACAGGGTGCGCGAGGAAGAGGGGCGTTCGCGCGCGATGATCGCCGTGATGGCGGTGAGGGCCTGCTCTGCGTCGAGCGCGTCGCCGCCGGAAGCATTCCACGACAGGATCGAGGAGATGTCTGCCTGCTGGGCGAGGACGTGCGCGCCCGTCCCGTTTGTCGAGGTCTCACCGGTCGTCGGGTTGACGTTGACGCGCGCCATGGAGGTGAAGGGGACCTCGTCAGTGGGGGTCAGTGCCGAGGTCGGGGCGATGGCGATCTGGTCGGCCGCGGCGAAGTTGGACAGGAAGGTTGTGCCGAAGGTTGCGTCATCGGGCCAGCCGACGTTGCGCAGGATCGTAGGACCCGAGTCGGGCTTGGAAGTCATGGTTCCGCTCGGACCGGTCGCGGAGGGGGTCGGGTTGGGCGTCGCGGATGCCGACGGCGAGGCCGTGGGGGATGTCGACGGGGTCGCGGAGGGACTCGGAGCGCCGGGATTGTGGGCGTGACTCGGCGCGACCCAGCCGGCCGCGCGCGGCGTGCCCGGGAAAGCGTTGATGGATTCGGAGGCCAGGCCCCAGAAGCCGGTGTTGCCGGACAGTGCGAGGGCCCCGAGATCCGCATCGGCGTCGGGCAGCGCGATGATTTCGGAGGCGGTCGACATGAACGAGGACACGAAGGCCTCGGCCTGGAGGTCGCGCGAGCGCTGCGCCGGGTCGGTCGCGGTGGGCGCGGGCGTCGGTGCGGCGGAGGCGGACGGACTCGGCGAGGCCGTGGGGGCGTCGGACTGCCCCGACTGCTCCGACTGTCCCTCCGACTGCGCCTCATCCTCGGTTGCGGACGCGGATGGGGTGGGGCTGTGCTTGGTCGTGGGCTGGGGGCCGCGAGGGATCAGGAGAGGATCGACGGCGAGGGTGACGCCCGAGGTTCCGGCCAGGGTCAGGACCGCGGAACGCTCGGCCTGAGTTGATGCGGCGTTTCCTGAGGTCCAGGGAACCACCGCGGACACACGGGAGGGGGCGACCTGTGCGCCGGAGTCCCACACGAGGATTGTGCGGTCCTTGCCGGAGAAGTCGCCGGAGGTCGCATTGACGGTCGTGATGCGAGGCCCCCACTCCTCGGTGTCGGTCAGCGGCAGGGAGGAGGTGGGGATACGAATCTCAAAAGGTGTGGTCACGCTGCGGCGTACGTCGGTCAGCGTCGAGGAAGCGACGTGCGTGGCGTCGGGTTCGTCCTCGCTGAGCTGTGTCGTCATCGACGAAACAGAGATGGGTGTCTCGTTAGCAACGAACACATCGACGGAGACAGAGGCCAGCGTCGTCGGCGAATCGTTGCGGATCGTGCCAGAAATAACCACTTCTTCCTCGGTCGTAATGATCCGAGGCGACAGAGAGTCAATCGATACCGAGAGTCCCGAATCTGCGGACACAGTACCCATCACAGAGGGGCGCGACTGATCCTGCGCGGACGTCGCCGAATGTACGGGAATTGCCCCGGCCTCGTGAACGGAGAGACCGAGCGGAATCATCAGCGCCGCGCACAGGGCGGCGACCCACCTGCCGCGCCTAGCCACGGCTATCCCGATACAGCAGGTCGAGGGCGATGCGCACGATGCGGCGTTCGTTGGGGTAGGCCAGCTGACGCGACACGTCGCGCAGGGGAACCCATGCGGCGGCCTCGGCCTCATGATCAGGATCTCCATCGACGGTGATCGTACCGGACTCGTAGTCCATTAGGTAGTGGTGAACGACCTTGTGGACGCGGCGGTCGTTGCCGGAAAACCAGTAGTCGATCGACGCCAGGTGGCGAATGATGCGCCCGTGGATGCCGGTTTCCTCGGCGACCTCGCGCAGCGCCGCCTGCTGCGGGGTCTCGGAACCCTCCAGGTGACCCTTGGGCAGGCACCACTCGATACGCCCCGCTCGATTGCGTCGCGCGATAAGCGCTGCATAGGGAATTCCGTCACGCACGTCCACGACAATACCGCCCGCGCTGGTTTCTGCGGAAATCGGCAGTGAGAGCGGCCCGCGCGCATGGAAGCAGACCGACGCGGGGGTCTCGGAACCCCGGATCGGCGGTCAACTGAACGTGCAGGCATGACTCCACTTTAGCCGGTGGGCGGCCCCCGGTAGTCGGCTAGGGCGCTTTCCTGGCATGCTTAGAGGCGATGAGTACCCAGTCAGCTTCCCCGATCAACGGCCCCGTGACCCCGCAAAACGCCGGAACGACGGACATTCCTACCCTCATGGCCAATGCCACGAAGACATTCGCGGCACTCCCGCCCGCAATTATGGAACTCGGCACGATTTTTGACCAGGCCGGGGAGGAACTCGCGCTCGTTGGTGGACCGGTGCGCGATGCTTTCCTGGGTGTGACTCCGCACGACTTTGACATGACGACCTCCGCGCGTCCCGAGCGCACCGAGGAACTGCTGGCCCAGTGGGGCAACGCGACATGGGACATCGGCAAGGAGTTCGGCACGATCGGCGGGCGCCGCGGCGACGTGGTCGTTGAAGTGACGACGTATCGCACCGACGAGTACGAGATCGGGTCGCGCAAGCCTGAGGTGACCTTCGGCGACACGCTCGAAGGCGATCTGACGCGCCGCGACTTTACGGTCAACGCGATGGCGATGCGCCTGCCGCAGATGGCCCTGGTCGACCCCTGCGGCGGCCTGGCGGACCTCGCGGACGGCAACCTGCGCACCCCCGTGTCCGCCGAGCAGTCCTTCGACGACGACCCGCTGCGCATCATGCGCGCCGCGCGCTTTAGCGCCCAGCTGGGCCTCGACGTGGACCTGGACGTCATGAACGCCATGGAAACCATGGCCTCGCGCCTGGAGATCGTGTCCGCTGAGCGCATCCGCGCCGAACTCGAGCGCCTCATCATCTCGCCCTACCCGCGCCGCGGCATCGAGCTGATGGTGCACACGGGCGTCGCCGATATCGTCCTGCCCGAGGTCGCCGCACTGGTCTCCACGGTTGACGAGCACAAGCGCCACAAGGACGTCTACGAGCACACCCTCACCGTCGTCGAGCAGGCCATGGACCTGGAGACCGGCCCGGACGGCCCCGTGCCCGCCCCCGATTTCGTCCTGCGCTTCGCGGCACTCATGCACGACGTCGGCAAGCCGGCGACCCGCCGCTTCGAGAAGAACGGCACCGTGTCCTTCCACCACCACGAGATCGTGGGCGCGAAGATGACGCGCAAGCGCATGAAGGCCCTGCACTTCGACAAGGCGACAATCGAGGCCGTGTCCACGCTGGTCGCGCTACACCTGCGTTTCCACGGCTACGGCGAGGCCGCATGGTCCGACTCCGCAGTGCGCCGCTACGTGGCCGACGCGGGCGACCTCCTCGAACGCCTCCACCGCCTCACGCGCGCCGACTGCACGACCCGCAACCGTCGCAAGGCCAACTTCCTGTCGGCGGCCTACGACGACCTCGAGGCCCGTATCGCCGCCCTGCGCGAACAGGAGGAACTCGACGCGATCCGCCCCGACCTCGACGGTGACCAGATCATGGACATCCTGGGGCTTCGCCCCTCGCGCGCCGTCAAGATCGCCCGCGACTACCTGCTGGAGCTGCGCATGGAGCGCGGACCGCTGGGCGAGGAGGCAGCCCGCGAGGCACTCCTAGCGTGGTGGGCCTCCGACGACGTGCGCGCCCTGGCCGAGGAATACCAGGCGCAGCAAGCCCGCTGGGAAGCAAAGGTCGCCGAAAAGAAGGCCCGCAAGGCCGCCGCGAAGGCCGCCCGACAGGCCCAGGACTAGACCCCGCAGACCCCGCGCACAGCCCCGCCGAGACGTAAGCGCGCCGGTGGCGCGGCGGTGAGCGGCCTCGTCAGTGGAGCGGGCGCGACCATCCTCACGCCCGCGCGCGGTGCACCCCCACCTGCCACGGACGTACTCTGGTGACAACTGACCTATACGTTAGGAGAGTCACCGCATGAGCACGTTTACCCCCGAGAAGGCCTCCGCTGACATCGGCGTGTACGGCCTGGGAGTCATGGGCGCGAACCTCGCCCGCAACCTGGCTCGCAACGGCTACGCGACCGCCGTCTTTAACCGCACGCCCGCGCGCACCGACAAGCTCATGGCCGAGCACGGGGACGAGGCCACCTTCGTGCCCGCCTCCACGCTCGAGGACTTCGTCGCATCGCTTCGCACCCCGCGCGTCGCCATCATGATGGTCCAGGCCGGCCCCTCGACCGACGCCGTCATGGGCCAGCTCGCCGACCTCATGGACGAGGGCGACATCATCGTCGACTGCGGTAACTCCCTGTTCACCGACACGATCCGCCGCGAGAAGTGGGCCGCCGAGCGCGGCCTGCACTTCGTCGGCGCGGGCGTCTCCGGCGGCGAGGAGGGTGCCCTGTGGGGTCCCTCCATCATGCCCGGCGGCACCCCGGCCTCGTACGACCGCCTCGGCCCCATGTTCGAGGCCATCGCCGGCACCTACGACGGCGTGCCCTGCTGCACGTACATCGGCGCGAACGGCGCCGGCCACTTCGTGAAAATGGTGCACAACGGCATCGAGTACGCGGACATGCAGGTCATCGCCGAGGCCTACACCCTCCTGCGCGAGGGCCTGGGCGCGACGCCGGCCGAGATTGCCGACATTTTCGCCGCCTGGAACGAGGGCGAGCTCAACTCCTACCTCATGGAGATCACCGTCGAGGTCCTGCGCCAGGTGGACGCCGAAACCGGTCGTCCGCTCGTCGATCTCATCGTGGACGCCGCCTCCCAGAAGGGCACCGGTAAGTGGACGGTGCAGACCGCCCTCGACCTGGCCGTGCCCGTCACCGCTATCGGCGAGGCGACCTTCGCGCGCGGCGCATCCTCCGAGCCGGCCCAGCGCGCAGCCGGGCAGACGCTCGCGGGCAACGCCTCCGCGCTCGTCATCGAATCGGACGAGGCCCGGGCTGCGTTCATCGAGGACGTGCGCCAGGCGCTCTTCGCCTCCAAGATCGTCGCCTACTCGCAGGGCTTCGACGAGATCGAGGCCGGGGCTTCCGAGTACGAGTGGGGCATCGACAAGGGTGCCCTGGCTCGCATCTGGCGCGCGGGCTGCATCATCCGCGCCGCCTTCCTCGACGACATCACCCGCGCCTACGAGGCCGACCCGGATCTGCCGCTGCTGCTGGCCGCAGAGCCGTTTGCGACCCGCTTCCAGGAGTGCACGCCCGCGCTGCGCCGCGTCGTGTCCCAGGCGGCCCTCGCCGGCGTTCCGATCCCCGTGTTCGCCTCGTCCCTGGCCTACTTCGACCAGATCCGCGCGACGCGCCTGCCTGCCGCCCTCATCCAGGGCCAGCGCGACTTCTTCGGCTCCCATACCTACCGCCGGGTAGACAAGGAGGGTGTGTTCCACACCCTGTGGGCGCTCGATGGTCGTCCCGAGGAACAGTGGTCCTGATCAGGGGGCACTGACGGAAAAACATCCGGGGGTGGGTACGCTATCACGCGCACCCACCCCCAACGTGTTTGTGCCCATTCCGTGGTGAACTTTCAGGAAACACGGTTAACCTAGAGGTACAACAATCCGCTGAAAGGGCGAACACGTGGCGACTAGCAACGGAAAGAACAACGGGAACGGCAACGTCGAACCGGGCAGCCAGAGCGCGTCCGGGCAGGAACACCTGCCCCCGCGTCGCCCGTCGCACTCTGCGCATGCCTCCGGCTCATCGACGAAGGCCGCCACGGCCTCGTCGAGTGACAAGAAGGGTCCCAAGAAGAAGCGTTTCCGCTGGGCCAAGCGCATCGGCTTTGGAATCCTGACCGTCTTCCTGGGATTTTTTATCATCGGCATGGCCGTGTTTCTGTACCTGTACAACACGCTCAGCGTGCCCGCGCCGGCTGACCTGGCGCTCGCGCAGAAGACGACCGTCTACTACGCGGACGGCACGACCGAGATGGGTAGCCTCGGCGAGATCAATAGGCAGATCATCGACACGACCAAGCTTCCCGACTACGTGTCCAAGGCGATCGTCGCCTCCGAGGACCGCACGTTCTACACGAACTCCGGCGTTGACGTCAAGGGTATCCTCCGCGCGCTCGTCAACAATCTGCGCGGCGGAGCACGGCAGGGTGCATCGACCCTCACTCAGCAGTACGTTGAGCGATACTTCGTCGGTAAGACCACGGATACCTACGGTGGCAAGCTCAAGGAATCCGTGCTCGCGCTCAAGATCAACCGTGAAAAGTCCAAGGACGAGGTCATCGGTGCCTACATGAACACGATCTACTTCGGTCGTGGTGCCTACGGCATCGACGCTGCTGCGCAGGCCTACTTCGGCCATGGTGCAACCGACCTGACCCTGTCCGAGGCCGCGCTGATCGCTGCGGTTATTCCCGCACCCTCCGCGTGGGACCCCGCCATCAGCCCCGGGAAGGCGAAGGAGCGCTGGGAGCGCGACCTGAATCTCATGGTGGAGGACGGCTGGATCACGCAGGCCCAGAGGGATGCGGCGGTGTTCCCCGAGACGATTGACCCCGACACGCTCAACAGCGAGTCCATGTCCGGCACCAATGGCTACCTGATGGCACAGGTTAAGTCCGAGCTGCTGGCCTCCGGCCAGTTCGATGAGGACAAGATCAGCCAGGGCGGCCTGCGCATCACCTCTACGATCGTCAAGGACTACCAGGATGAGGCCGTCGAGGCCGCCGAGTCCATGAACAAGATCCGTGGCTGGGATCCCAAGTATCAGCACGTCGCACTGTCCTCCATGGACCCGGCCACTGGTGAGATCTTCGCTGAGTACGCGGGTCCGGATTTCGACGAGCGTCAGCAGAATGCGGTCACGCAGGACATCGCGATGGCGGGCTCGTCTTTCAAGCCCTTCGCCCTGCTGGCCAATGCGCGCCTGGGAGGCTCGGTGTACGACATCTATTCGGGTAAGTCGCCGCAGTACTTCGAAGGCCTGGACACAGCCGTCACGAACGACGGCGGTTACTCCTTCGACAACGTGACGCTGGTGCGTGCAACCGAGTATTCGATGAATACGGCCTACGTGGCCCTTAACGACGACGTGGGGCCTAAGAACACCCTCCAGGCCGCGGTCGACGCGGGTATTCCCGAGGATACGTTTGGCCTGACCGATGAACTTCTGAACGTCCTGGGTTCGGCGTCCCCGCACAACATCGACCTGGCGACCGCTTACTCGACGATCGCGAACGGCGGCGAGCGCGTCAGCGCACACATCGTCAAGAAGGTCGAGGATTCCCGCAACAAGCTGCTCTTCAGCGGCGACGTGGATCCAGTCCGCGTGTTCGATGTCGAAGAGGTGTCGTCCATCATGCCGGCCCTCGAGGCCGTCACGAAGGGCGACGGTACCGCGAACAATGTCGACCCGGCGATTGATCGCCTGGTGACGGCGGGCAAGACCGGTACGTCCTCCGACCAGCTGTCGGCGCAGTTCATTGGTTTCGTGCCCGGCATGGTCACGGCCGTGTCCATGTACCAGTCGGATGAACTCGGTAACTCGGTGCCCCTGGACGACGTTGGTGGTCTCGACCAGTTCCATGGCGGCGACTGGCCGGTGGACGTGTGGATCAAGTACATGAAGCCTGTGACGAAGAATCTGCCGGGCAGCGACTTCACCTGGAAGGTCGATTCGAACCGTCCGGGTCAGAACTACTCGCCCATCCCGCTCCCCACCAGCACGATCGACACCCCGCAGTCTTCGAACGAGCCTGAGAACAATCCGATTCAGTCGGGAGTTCCCTCCGATGAGCCGACCAGGGATTCCAACAACGGGAACGGCAACGGCAACGGCAACGGCAACGGCAACGGGAACGGAAACGGGAACGGGAACGGGAACGGCGGCAACAACGGCGGCGGCAACAACGGTGGCGGCAACGGTGGAAACAACGGCGGCGGCAACAATGGTGGCGGCAACGGTGGAAACAACGGCGGCGGCAACAATGGTGGCGGCAACGGTGGAAACAACGGCGGCGGCAACAATGGTGGCGGCAACGGTGGAAACCACGGTGGCGGCAACGGCAATAACAACGGCGGCGCTAACGGTGGAAACAACGGCGGCGGCAACATTCGATGAGACTGCTACTGCCGCGTAGGTAGTCGCATAGTGCGGGCCCCGAGGAGATCCTCGGGGCCCGCACTCGTACCTGTCGGAGGCCTGCGGGACGCGCCTGAGCGCCCCTTGCGGCCCGCCGATGCCTCTACGGGTATCCGCATGCGTGTCAGGCGCTCAGCGTGTGTTCTGCGGCTTCATTGCCGGATAGGAAACGACGGTGCGGATAGGTTACGAGCATGCGGATAGGCCAATAACCTATCCGCGAAGCCACGACCTATCCATGAATGCATAACGTATCCGCATGAGCGTTCAACGGGGCCCAGCATGCGAGTGCACGGCAATGCCGCCCGCCCCGCGCGCGACAAACAACGCGACAAACAAAAAGTTGGCCCCCACTCGTTCGAGCGGGGGCCAACCCTTCAGTCAATCAACCGATGCGTGAAGCCTTCACTTCTTGGCGATGACGCGGACGCGCAGGTTCGCGGACACCTCGGAGTGCAGGCCGACGGTCACCGTGTAGTCGCCGGCAGCCTTGATGGGCGAGGCGATGATGACGCGACGACGGTCGATGGTCTGGCCCAGCTGCTCCTTGACCGCGTCAGCGATCGCAGCAGCGGAGATAGCGCCGAAGAGGCGGCCGGAGTTGCCGACCTTCGCGGTGATCTCAACGACACCGGCCTGCAGCGTGTCGCGCACGACGCGGGCGTCGTCGATCGTGGCGATCTCGTGACGGCGGCGGGCAGCGGCGATCTGGTCGATCTGCTTCTGGGCGCCAGCGGTCCACTTGGTGGCGAAGCCACGGGGGACCAGGTAGTTGCGGGCGTAGCCAGCCTTGACCTCGACGACCTCGCCGGCGTGGCCGAGCTTCGGAACGTCGTGGGTGAGGATCAGTTTCGTGGTAGCCATATCAGCTGTGTCCTTCCCTTATCAGCGGCCGGTCGTGGAGTAGGGCAGCAGAGCCATCTCGCGCGCGTTCTTCACGGCGCGAGCGATCTTGCGCTGCTCCTGCGTGGAGACACCGGTCACGCGGCGAGCGCGGATCTTGCCACGGTCCGAGATGAACTTGCGCAGCAGAGCGGTGTCCTTGTAGTCGATCTTCTCGATCTTGGCCGACTTCAGCGGGTTGGCCTTCTTCTTGATGGGCTTGTTGCGAAGTTGGGGCTTCGCCATGATGGTCTCCTAGTGAATCCGGGCGGGCAATCCCGCCCCAAGCGTTGTGTCTTCGACGTGGCGCTATCCGGCAATGGGGCCGGGGCGCGCGACTTTAGAACGGGGGCTCGTCACCGAAGGACGTGGAGCCGCCGGAAGGGGCGGTGCGCCACGGGTCCTCGGGGGAGCCGCCGGTCGGGGCACCGTAGTTGGCGCCACCCTGGGCGCCGTAGTTGGTGCCGCCCTGGCCGTATCCACCCTGCTGGCCGCCGCCGTAACCGCCGCCCTGGGAGGCTGCCTGCTGGTAGCCGCCCTGCTGGCCGCGGTTGTCGGACTGGTAGCCGCCGCCACCGGAGGGGGCGGTGCGGGTGACCTGCGCGCGTGCGCGGCGCAGGGAGGGGCCGACCTCGTCGACCTGCAGCTCAACGACCGTGCGACGTTCACCCTGCTGGGTGTCGTACGAGCGCTGGGTGAGGCGACCCTGAACGATGACGCGCATGCCCTTGCGCAGCGACTCGGCGACGTTCTCTGCGGTCTCGCGCCACACGGAGCAGCGCATGAAGAGGGTGTCGCCGTCGCGCCACTCACCGGCGTTACGGTCGTAGGTTCGGGGGGTGGAGGCCACCGTGAAATCGGCGACCGCGGCACCGGACTGCGTCCACCGCAGTTCGGGATCGGCGGTCAGGTTACCGATGACTGTGATGACGGTATCTCCGGCCATGTCGGCTCCTCGGGCTTAGGGGTGGTGTCGGCTCAGTGAGCGTCGGGGCGCAGGAGCTTCGTACGGAGAATGGTCTCGTCGATGCCCATGCGGCGGTTGATCTCGAGAGCGACCTCGGGGGTCGTGGTCATGTCGATGACGACGTAGATGCCCTCAGAACGCTTGAGGATGTCGTAAGCAAGGCGACGCTTGCCCCAGATGTCAACGTTCTCGACGGAGCCGCCATTGGCAGCCACGGGTGCCAGGTACTTCTCCATCGTGGGGGCGACGGTGCGCTCGTCGATCGAAGGATCGAGGATCACCATCAGTTCGTAGTTACGCACGTTGGTTCCCACCTCCTATGGTCTCTGCGGTCACGGACGGTCCGTGACAGGAGGGCGTTGCGTATGGCCCCTGAGAGGGGCCTGCTGGGCCGTCCACGGGTGCGGACAGTCCAGCCACTCATTTTACACGGGCGGAGGCCTGTTCGCCAGGGCGTTTCCGGTCACGACTGGGTCCTCAGTACGAGGCCGTGGCCGCTCAAGAGGGGCCGCTGAGCGCGCCGATGCCTCGATCGGGGGACGAGGCCCCGGCCGCCTCCGCTGGACACCCGCAGTAGCGCGAACCGGGCGTGAGGGACGAAGCCCGCCCAGGCCTCGTCGAAGATCAGAGCTCAGAGTGTGCGCGCCGCGTACCCGTTGGTGAAGGCCCGCATGCCCGTGTACACCGCGGAGTAGGCGAGCCAGACGAGCGCAAGGGCGAGCGCGGGGGAGCTGGCGAGCACGGAGGAGTGGGCGATAAGCCACAAGACGGGCGCGTACACGGCGAGGTTGAGGAGGGAGGCTGCGGCCAGGTAACGCCCGTGGCCCGCCCCGATGAGGATACCGTCAAGGAGGAATACGTAGCCGGCGACGGGCTGGAAGAATGCGCTGACGATGATCGCGGTGGTCGCGTAGTCGATGACTGTCAAGTCGGTTGTGAAGATGCGGCTCATCCACGGTGCGGTGAGGGCGAGCACCACGCCGACGACCGCGCCGAAGCCGAGCCCCCAGCGGCTCAGGGTGCGCAGGAGTGGCTGCATGGCACCGCGCTGGCCCGTGCCCGACGCGAAGCCGGCCAGTGCTTGAGCGGCGATCGCGAGGGCGTCGAGGACGTAGGCGGCGAAGCTCCACAGGGTCCACACGATCTGGTGGGCGGCCAGGGCCTGGGTGGAGATCGACGTGACGGCGCTCAGGGTCGCGAGGAGAGCGACGCGCAGCGTGATCGTTCGAATGAGGAGCGGGGTCCCCTCGGCGGCCGAGGCGAAAAGTCCGTACGTGGAGGGCTTGAGGCTCACACCCTCGCGGCGGGCCGCTCGCGCGATGATCCCGCCGAGAAAGAGCGCCATGAGCGTCTGCGTGAGCGCCGTACCCAGACCCGACCCGGCGACCCCCAGCCCGAGCGGGTACATAAGCACCCAGTTCGCCACCGCATTGAAGGCCGCGCCCACGGAGGCCGCGATCAGCGGAGTGCGCGTGTCCTGGAGCCCGCGCAGGGTACCCGTGGCCGCCAGAACGACGAACATGCCGATCAGGCCCGGCGCTGAAGAGCGCAGGTAGGCCAGGGCGTGCGGCAAGGTCGCAGCGTCGGCACCCAGCCAGGTGAGCAGGGGAGAAGCGAAGGCAGCCAGGAGGATCGCGGCAACCGCGCCGATGCCTCCCGCCAGCCACATAGCCTCGATCCCCGAGCGCAGCGCCAGGTCACGCCGCCCCGCCCCCAGGTGACGCCCCGTCAGGGACGTCGTCGAATAAGCCAGGAAGATAAAAAGCCCAACCGCCGTGTTCAAGACCGTGGAAGCAACGCCCAGGCCCGCCAGCTGCGGCGTGCCCAGGTGGCCGACCATCGTCGAGTCGATGATCGTGAACAGCGGCTCGGCGATCAGAGCGCCCAGCGACGGCAAGGCCAGCGCGAGGATCTTGCCCGTCGTGATCGTCGGCATCGACGAGGCCGGGGTGGCCTCATCCGGGTCGCCCAACGTCTGGTTCACCCAGTCACGATTGCTGCTCATTACACGCTCCACTTCTTATCCACAACATGTGCACAGGCCTGTGGATAACTGTGCACATGGAAATTCTAGACGCCCCAATGAATCACAATGATGTGACTGTGATGAGCATATCTGCCCTGACAGGGCGGTCATTACTCTCTGTACACAGGGACAATCGGCGTTGCGCACAGGTTATCCACAATATGTGCACATGTCCGTGCACAGCGCCGGTCGCGCGATTGACGACGACGCGTTAGTCTTCGCCTGACGGCTCTGTATCCACAGGCTCACCGGGCGCGAGCAACCCCGAGAACCCGGCCCAGGCCTCGTCACCGCACACCCACAGACCCGAGAGGATCACGATGCCCGACGACCAGTTCGACCGCGTCCCCCCACAGGACATCGACGCGGAGATGAGCGTCCTCGGGTCCATGATGCTGACAACCGAGGCCGCCAACGTCGTCTCCGAGATGCTGCGCGGCCAGGACTTCTACCAGCCCAGCCACGAGACCATCTTCAACACCATCGTCGAACTCAACGGCCGCGCAGAACCCGCTGACGCAATCACCGTCGCCGGCGAACTCAAGCGCACAGGCGTCCTCTCAAAGGTGGGCGGCGCCGCCTACCTGCACACCCTCATCGCCTCCGTCCCCACCGCCGCCAACGCCGCCTACTACGCGCGCATCGTGCGCGAACGCGCCATCATGCGCCGCCTCGTCACCGCGGGCACGCGCGTCGTCCAGCTCGGCTACGCGGACGCCGGCGGCGACGTCGACGAAATCGTCGACCAGGCGCAGGCCGAGGTCTACGCCGTCTCCGACGGACGCGAAACCAGCGACTACGTGTCCATGAACCAGATGAGCTCAGACGTCCTCAACACGCTCGAAGAAATCGAGAAAAACAAAGGCAAACTCAACGGCGTACCCACCGGCTTCACCGACCTCGACGAACTCACCCAGGGCCTGCACGGCGGCCAAATGATCATCGTCGCAGCCCGACCCGCCATGGGCAAATCTACGCTCGCCCTGGACTTCTGCCGCTCCGCCTCCATGAAACACGGCATCACCTCGCTGATCTTCTCACTAGAAATGAGCTCGCAGGAAATCGCCATGCGCATGCTCTCCGCCGAATCCGGCGTGCGCTTATCCAAGATGCAGGCCGGCAAAATGAGCGACGTCGACTGGCGCAAGGTCGCCGAAACCACCTCACGCATGAGCGAAGCCCCCCTGTTCGTCGACGACTCCGCGAACATCACCATCTCTGAAATCCGCTCGAAGTGCCGACGCCTCAAGCAACAGGAAAACCTCGGCCTCGTCGTCATCGACTACCTTCAGCTCATGACAAGCGGCCGCCAAGTCGAGTCGCGCCAACAGGAAGTCTCCGCGATGTCGCGAAACCTCAAGCTCCTGGCCAAGGACCTCGACATCCCAGTCATCGCAGTCTCACAGCTGAACCGAAACTCCGAGGGTCGCACCGACCGCAAACCCATGATGAGCGACCTGCGTGAATCCGGCTCACTCGAGCAGGACGCCGACATCATTATCCTGCTGCACCGCCCCGACTACTACGACAAGGAAGACCGCCCCGGCGAAGCCGACATCATCGTCGCCAAGCACCGCGCGGGCGCGACCGCGACCGTCACCGCCCTCTTCCAAGGCGACATGGCGCGCTTCGTCAACTACACGGGACGCCCAGAACCCGGCGTCGGCGGAGAGTAGAGGCAGTTCGCTCGCCGCGCTGCTTTGTGTGCCCGTGGGCGGCGGCCCGCCCGCTCGCCGTCCGCGCCGCGAGCCTTCGGCTCGGCGCGTCGTCTCGAAGCCCGGCCAGGCCCTGCCGCCACCCACGGGCACCGCAGCCCTGTCCTCCGGCGCCCTTCACACCGGCGGGGTCGCGGCAGCCTCCCATCGGGCGGTACTTGGTGTGCTCCGCCGGTGTTCCGGGTGCCTTCGGGCCCGGCCGCCTGATCTCCGACCGCCGCGGGGCCTGCCCGCCCGCTCGCCGTCCGCGCCGCGAGCCTTCGGCTCGGCGCGTCGTCTCGAAGCCCGGCCAGGCCCTGCAGGCCCCGCGGCGGCCTCCCATCGGGCGGTACTTGGTGTGCATGTACTTGGCTTGGCCCTGCCGCCGCCCACGGGCACCGCAGCCCTGTCCTCCGGCGCCCTTCACACCGGCGGGGTCGCGGCGGCCTCCCATCGGGCGGAGCTTAGTGCCGCCGGGTGGTCCGCCCAGGCGTTGCCTCAGTCTCGGTGCGCCGCGCGCGCCAGGCGCTTAGCGCGCACGGAAGAGAGCAGCCAGTCGGCGCTCAGGCACGCCAGCGCCACCCAGACGACGCCCATCGCGATCCAACGGAACATCGGTACTGTCTCGTGGAAGATGAACACGGCGACGAGGAGCTGCAGGGTGGGTCCCAGGTACTGTAGGAAACCCATCGTCCCCAGAGTCAGGCCTCGCGCCGCCGAGGCAAACATGATGAGCGGGATCATCGTCAGCGCACCCGCGCCCACCAGGAGGGCCAGGTGAAGGGGCCAGGACACCCCGGCCTCGTCGGAAGAGGCGATCGCGTGGAAGGACGTGGCGGACGTGGCCGCCAGATACGCGTAGTAACCGAGCAAGAAGGGAGAGACCGCCGCCGTCTCAATCACCATGCCCGCCAGCGGATCAACCCGCCCGGCGACATTCTTTTTCACAAGCGAATACAGGCCAAACGTCAGGGCAAGCGTGAGCGAGACGATCGGAACCGCGCGCTGGCCGACAACGAGGATGACGACGGCGACGACACCCAGCGCCAGAGCAATCTTTTGGATTGGCGTGACCCGCTCGCGCAGTACGATCAGGCCCAGGGCTATCGTCACCAGCGGGTTGATGAAGTAACCGATCGCCGCGTCCGTCGTGTGCCCCGAGAGGACCGCGTACACGTACACCGACCAGTTGACGACAACGAGCGCGCCCGCGACCGCCAGGCGCCACAGGGCTCCCCGGTCGGCGATCAGCGCGCGCACCTTCCCCAGCGACCTCGTCACAGCGAGCGCAACCAGGCAGAAAAACAGGCCCCACACCGCCCGGTGGACGATCACCTCGACGGCACCGGCGGGGGAGAGCAACGAAAAGTACAGGGGAAAGAAACCCCAGATGATATAGACGGCGACGCCGAGGGCAAGTGCGCGCGGTTCGTTCTTCTGGGTGCTCATGCACCCAGTGTATGAACATCGTGTGGGCAGCGGCCCCCGACGGGACGGTCGTGGTCACCTGATGAGAATGCGTGACCACCTGCATGATCGCCGGAGGTCAGGGAGGCCTCGTCGATGCCGAGGACCACGCTCAGGGCCTCCAGGTAGCGTTCCTGCTGGCTCTCCTCACCCGCCCGGCGCGCGAGCATAGTCGGGTTGTGGATGAGGCGCGCTGCCAGGTGGCGCAGAGCTCGGGCCGCGTCCTCGGTCGAGAGGGGAGCAGCGCCAAGGCGGTCGATCTCCTCCTCGACGATGCGGAAGACGCGCGAGCGAAGGTGCCGCACGACGGGATCCATGGAGCGGGCACCCAGGCCGCGCTCGAAGGAGGAGACCTCCTCGTCGATGATGGCGCGGGCGCGCGTCAGTGCGTCGGCATCCGCAGCCGGGACCGACGCCTGGATGGTCGGCAGGTCGATGAGCGTCACGTTTGGCAGTGAGGCGACAGAGCTTTCCGCGTCGCGCATGAGCGCGAGGTCTAGGACCACGGTGCGCCCGGAGGCCGCAGCCATGTCGCGGGTCAGGACGGGGCTTCCAAGTCCCCGGCAAGTCACCACCAGGTCGGAGCGCTTGAGAGCGGCGGGAAGGCTTGCGGACTCGACCCAGCCGATGCCTCGTCCCTGGGCGAATTCGCGGGCGCGCCCCGAGGTCGAGTAGACGGACACGTCGGATGCGCCGAGCGCGCTCAGGGCGCTGACGGTCGCCCCCGCGTAGGCGCCCGTGCCGACGATGAGCACGCGGGTGTCCTCCCACGGCCCCAGGTGAGCTGCCGCCATGTCCAAGCCGACGGCGACGACCGAGCGTCCCGCCCCCGCCAGCCCGGTCTCGGTGGCGACGCGGCGCGAGGTGGCCGACGCCCGCTCGGCGGCGCGTCCCAGGTCGCAGCTGAGGGTCCCATCCTCCCAGGCCGTGCGCGCGGCTCGGCGCATCTGCCCGGCGATCTCGCGTTCGCCGATGACCATGGACTCCAGCCCGGATGCCGTCGCGAAAAGATCGACGAGGCCGTCGCGGCCCCACAGGTGACGCAGCTGCACGTCCTCGCGCGGGGTGTGCGAGGCATGGGCGAGTTCGCGCTCCACCGCGTCCTTGAGTGCGCCGGGGTCGGCCGAGGCCGGAGCGTCGACATAGATGGTGACGCGGTTACACGTGCGCAGGACCATGACTCCACGCACCTGCGCCAGCGAGCGCATGAGCGTGGGGCCGAGGTCGGTCGCGCCAGAGAGTCGGGCGATATCGTCGAGGGGGGCGTAACGGTGGTCCGCGGAAAGCACATGAATAGTCACAACGCGTCCATTTAAAGGCACACGATTCGTGACAGCAGCTCCGAGAGGCGATTTATGTTGGTGACGCCCTGTCATTTTACAAATATGTCTCAATAAATGGCTATCTCGCGCGGATAAATCGGTCTCAAGACCTGTCATTCCGCGCTTTTGTGGCGTATGAGAAATTGTCTTGAACTAGACTGGAAAACAACGGAAATGCGTGAATTAACGCATGAAAACATCATTAAATTAAGGGAGACACATGACGACGCCTCCGCTGCTGAGCGCCCTGACCGGGCAACGCGGGTCCACGCCCGTGTGGTTCATGCGTCAGGCCGGACGCTCCCTGCCGGAGTACCGCCAGCTGCGCGCCGATGTCGGCCTGCCCATGCTCGAGGCCTGTCTGCGCCCCGACGTGGCCGCCGAGGTGACGGTGCAGCCCGTGCGACGCCACGGCGTGGACGCGGGCATTTTCTTTTCGGACATCATGGTTCCCCTGCGCCTGGCCGGGGTGGGTGTCGAGATTGAGCCGGGTGTCGGCCCGGTCCTCGACCATCCTTATCGCACGCGCGAGAGCATCGACGAACTACTAAGCCATCGCTACGGCGAGGGGTCTTGGACCGACTCCGCCGGGTGCGCGCGAGACTGTGCCGAGGGCACTCAGTGTGTGCGTGACGGCGTCGCGACAGCGGTGCGCGAGCTGGACTCCACACCCCTCATTGGATTCGGTGGCGCGCCCTTCACCCTGGCCGCGTACATGGTTGAGGGGCGTCCTTCCCGCGATCACATGGCTGCGCGGACTCTTGCTGTGTCCGACCCGGGCGCGTGGGACGCCCTTATGAGCTGGTGCGCGCGCGTGAGCGCCGACTTCATCACCTCTCAGATCGAGGCCGGGGCCAGCGCCGTGCAGCTCTTCGACTCGTGGGTGGGCTCCCTCTCGCCTCGTACCTATCGCGAATCCGTTGCGCCGTACTCGCGCGTGGTCGCGCAGCGCGTCGCCGGTGCCGTCAGTCCCGTGACCGGCGGGCGCGCCCCGCTCATCCACTTTGGGACGGGCAGTGCCCCGATCCTGGCCGACATGGCCGAGGTCGGCGCGAACTGCGTGGGTGTCGACTGGAAGACGGACCTGTCGTGGGCCATTGCCCAGGTGCCCGGAAAGGCCGTGCAGGGAAACTTGGACCCCGCTCTGTTGCAGGCCCCGTGGCCCGTTATCGAACAGTCTGTTCGAGATATTCTCGACGCGGGGCGCTCTGCCCCCGGTCACGTCTTTAACCTCGGGCACGGCGTGCCGCCCACGACCGACCCCGACGTTCTGACGCGCATCGTCGAGCTGGTGCACGAGCTGGGTGATGCTCGATGAGCGCGCCTGATACCATCCCCACCCGCCCCGGCGCGGTCGTCGTCGGCGGAGGCATCGCCGGCCTCGTGAGTGCGTGGGAACTGGCCCGCGCGGGCGTGCGACCGCTCCTCGTCGAGGCGCGCGGCTACCTGGGCGGCCTCATCGCCCGAGGCACGGTCGGCGACGTGGACGTAGACCTCGGCGCGGAAACGTACGTCGTGCGCGGCACCGACACCTCGTCGATCGTGGAGGCCCTGGGGTTGACCTCGGTCGAGCCCGCCGGATCGGGCGCCCGCCTGTACGCCCCCGCCCTGCGCGGCGGCTGGGAGCTGCGCCCCTTCCTGCGCGACTCGTTCCTCGGTATCCCGGCCCATCCGGACGCACCCGACTGCGCGAGCGTCCTCGGCGAGGCCGGGGTGCACCGGGCGCTGGAGGATCAGTCGATGGGTGGCGGCGTCGGCATGGACGAGGCCGGGGACACCCTGGCCGGTTTCGTGACCGCGCGCATGGGGCAGGCCGTGCTGGAGCGCTCGGTGCGTCCCATCATCGCGGGCATCTACACCGCCGACCCGACCATGCTGGCGACCGACACGGTCGCCCCCGGCCTGCGTGCGGAGACCGCCCGTCACGGATCCCTGGCCGCCGCGGTCGCGGCGCGCCTGGCCGCTGCCGGATCGCGCCGCACCCCCGAAGCCTGCGTCGTGGGAGGCATGTTCGTCCTCGTCGACGCGCTGCGGGCCGCCATCGAAGAGGCTGGGGGAACCGTCCTGACTCGCACGGGTGCGTTTGCGATGGCTCGCGCGGCCTCGGGATGGGTCCTCGAGTGCGGGCCGACCAAGCCCGGGCCGACTCCCGGAGCCGAGCCCGTGACGGCCGGCCCGGGCGTGAGCGTCACGACGGAGCGCCTCGTTCTCGCCTGTAGCGCCAGCGCCGCCCTGCGCCTGTTGACGCAGGCGCGCATCCCAGGCCTCGTGCCCGATGTGAGCGTTCCCGAGGGAGCGCCCATCGCGCGCCTCACCCTGGCCGTACGCGCCCCCGAGCTGGATGACGCGCCCGTCTCCCAGGGCCTCCTGGTCGCGCCCGCCCCCGCCGACGAGCGGCCCGTGGCAGCCAAGGCCCTGTCCCACCTCAACGTCAAGTGGCCGTGGCTTGCCGACCAGTGTGCGCCCCACACCCACCTGCTGCGCCTGTCCTACGGGCGCCTTGGCGAGGCCGAACCCGACGTCACCGTTGAGGGGGCCCTGCGCGACATCCGCACGCTCACCGGCGTGGACATCGCGCCCGAGGCCGTCACCGACCACCTGCTCGCCCGCTGGAACGGCACGCTCCCGCCCCTGCCCCCCGAGTATCGCGGCCGCGTGAGAGCGCTCGACGAACAGGTGCGGCCCCTGGGCGGCGTGGCGCTCACGGGCGCCTGGGTCGCCGGAACCGGCATCGCATCCGTCGTCTCCCACGCCCGCGCGGGCGCGAAAGGACTGCTATGACCACGCGGACATTCGTTCTGGGAACCAGGGGATCGCGCCTGGCACTCGCCCAATCCTCCACCGTCGCGCGGGCGATCGAGGAGGTCGGGGCCCGCCTCGGCGAGGACGTGCGCGTCAAGCTCGAGGTCGTGCGCACGCACGGCGACGTCTCCGCGGCACCCCTGGCCGCGCTCGGCGGCGTCGGTGTGTTCGCCGCGCAGCTGCGACTCGCCCTCCTACAGGGGGAGTGTGACCTGGCCGTCCACTCCTTCAAGGACCTGCCCACTGCCCCCACGCCGGGGCTGCGCATCGCTGCCGTCCCGCAGCGCGAAGACCCCCGCGACGCACTGTGCGCGGCCGACGGGGCGACCCTGGCATCCCTGCCGGAGGGCGCGCTCGTCGGCACGGGCTCGCCCAGGCGCGCCGCCCAGGTGCTCGCCGCGCGCCCCGACCTGCGCGTGTGCGATCTGCGCGGCAACGTCCCCACGCGGCTTTCGCGCGTGCGCGGTATCGACCTGGGCGCCGACGCGGGCACCGCGCCCTCCGCACTCGGCACGGGTGATCGCCTCGACGCGGTCGTCCTCGCCCTCTCCGGGCTGCGGCGCATCGGCCTCGACGCCCACGCCACTGACGTGCTCGACCCGGCCGTCATGATGCCCGCCCCCTCGCAGGGTGCCCTCGCCATCGAAACGCGCGACGAGCCGGACCCGCTCCTTCGCACCCTCCTGGGTTCCTTCAACCACCGGACGACCGCCCTCGCGGCCAGCGCTGAGCGCGCTGTTTTATCCTCCCTCGGAGCGGGGTGTGCGGCACCCGTGGGCGCGTTCGCCCGCGTGGACGAGGCCTCCTCAGCTCTCGTCCTCGACGCGCGTGTGATGAGCGTCGACGGGCGCGAGCGGGTCGAGGCGAGCGGCGCGCTCACGCTCACGGACGCGGTTGGTCTGGACGAGGCGACTCGCCTCGGAGCGGACGTGGCGCGTCAGCTGCTCCAGCGAGGCGCTGCCGAGGTCACCGACCTGGGGGCGACGAAAGCGCCGAGGCACCCATTGTGAACGAACCTTTCGTGAGAGCGCCCCTGAACGGGCGGCGAATCCTCCTGACCCGAGTCAAACCCGATGACGCCATCGCTCGCGCCCTGCGCCTTGCCGGGGCGCGGGTGGATGCTCTCGCCCTCACCGTGTCGACGCCGCTGGACTCCGCGCAGCTCGACGCGGCCCGTGACCGCCTTGTCGACGGGGAGTACGCGTGGGTCGTGTTCTCCTCCTGGAGGTCCGCGCGTGCCGTCGCGGACGCCCTTCCACGGGCGCGCTCGCTTGGCACGCGCATCGCCGCCGTCGGAGAGGTCACGGCCCGATGGATCAGCGACCACGCGGGAGTCAGCGCCGATCTGACCGGTGGCGGGTCTGCCGCCGAACTGCTTCAGTACTTCCCAGCCCCGGACTCTGGCGCGCGCCCGATCCTCATCCCCCGGTCGGCGCTCGCCCCCGATACGCTGCCGGAAGGGCTACGCGCCCTCGGTTGGAGCGTCGAGGCCGTCGACGCCTACACCACTCTCCCCGCGGGCGCTGGTGATATTGACGCTGATATCGCGGGGAATTTCCGCGCGGGGGTACTACGACGGCGCGGTGCTCACTGCATCCTCCCAGGCGCGCGCCCTCCCCCCGCTCCTCGGCCTGCCGCCCCCCACAACCCGGGTTGTGACCATCGGCGCGCCCACCGCCGCCACCGCCAGGCGTCAGGGGATCGCGGTCGCAGCCCAGGCCTCGTCCCCCACACCCGAAGCCATCGTCTGTGCCCTCGTCGACGCCCTCGCCCGCCCCACCCAAGCCGACGCACCCGAAGAAAGAAACTCATGACTACCGTCCCCGAATCCGTTACCTCCTACCTGGCCGAGGCCGGGGTGGACTCCTCCCCGATCCCGACGATCCGCCCGCGCCGCCTGCGCTCGACCCCCGCGATGCGCGCGCTCGTGCGCGAAACCCACGTCGACCCCGCCAAGCTCATCTGGCCCGTCTTCGTGCGCGACGACATCGACGAACCCCGCGAGATCGACGCAATGCCCGGCCAGTACCAGCACACGATCGACTCGCTGCGCCGGGCCGCAGCCGAGGCCGCCGAAGCGGGCGTGGGCGCCATCGACCTGTTCGGCGTGCCCTCCCACCGCGACGCGATCGGCTCCCAGGCGTGGGCGGAGGATGGGGTCCTCAACCGTGGCCTCGCCGCCGTGCGCGCCGAGGTCGGCGATGCCCTCGTCGTGTGCGCGGACACCTGCCTGGATGAGTTCACCGACCACGGGCACTGCGGCCTCCTCGATGCCGAAGGCGGCGTCGACAACGACGCGACCCTGCCGCTCTACCAGGCGATGGCGATTTCCCAGGCGCGCGCGGGCGCGCACATGGTGTCGCCCTCGGGCATGATGGACGGTCAGGTCGCTGCGATCCGCGCCGCCCTCGACCAGGCGGGATACGCGGACGTCGCGATCCTCGCTTACTCTGCGAAGTACGCGTCCGCCTACTTCGGACCCTTCCGCGAGGCCGTCGGGTCTACCCTCAAGGGTGATCGGCGCACCTACCAGCAGGACCCCGCGAACCGACGCGAAGGCCTCTTCGAGGCGCTGCTCGACGCGGCCGAGGGTGCCGACATGCTCATGGTCAAGCCCGCCGGACCCTACCTGGACGTGCTGGCCGACGTGGCCGCTGCCTCCGATATTCCGGTCGCCGCCTACCAGGTGTCCGGCGAGTATGCGATGGTCGAGGCCGCCGCCGCCAACGGGTGGATCGACCGCACCCGCGTCATCGACGAATCCCTCACCGGCATTTTCCGCGCGGGCGCGGATTCCGTCCTCACCTACTGGGCCCTCGAGGTCGCCCGTCGGGTTCGCTGAGCTCTCGTCCCCGTCCTGCTGTTCCCTCTGACTCCTGATGAAGGTAGCTATGACCACTAACGAAACCGCATTCTCCCAAGCCAAATCCGTGATCCCCGGCGGCGTTGACTCGCCCGTGCGCGCCTTCGGCGGTGTCGGCGGCACCCCGCGCTTCATCGCGAGCGCGAGCGGCGCGCGCGTCACCGACGTCGAGGGACGCTCCTACGTGGACCTGGTCGGGTCGTGGGGGCCGGCGCTGCTCGGACACGCGCACCCCGAGGTGGTCGCCGCCGTCCAGGAGGCCGCCTCGCGCGGCCTGTCCTTCGGCGCACCCACCGAAACTGAGACGCTGCTGGCCGCCGCTGTGCGCGAGCGCGTGCCCTTCGCGCAGCGTGTCCGCTTCGTGTCGACGGGTACCGAGGCGACGATGACGGCGATCCGCCTGGCGCGTGGTGCGACCGGGCGCGACCTCATCGTGAAATTTGCCGGCAATTACCACGGTCATTCCGACGGCCTGCTCGCCGCCGCCGGCTCGGGTGTCGCCACCGGCGGACTGCCCGGTTCCGCGGGCGTCCCCGAGGCCATTACCGCGCAGACGATCGTCCTGCCCTACAACGATGTCGACGCCCTGCGCGCGTGCTTCGAGCAGGTGGGTGAGAGTATCGCCGCCGTCATCTTCGAGGGTGCCCCCGCCAACATGGGCACGGTCCCTCCCCACCCCGGGTGGAACCGCGAGATCCGCCGCCTGTGCACCGCGCACGGTGCGCTCATGATCCTCGACGAGGTCCTCACCGGCTTCCGCGTCGACCCCGCCGGCTGGTGGGGCCTCGAGGCCGTGGCCGGGTGGGTCGACGGCGCGCCCGCGGGCGGCTACGGCGCTGGTTTCGTTGACGCCTCCTCCATTGAGCGTGCCGACTGGGTGCCCGACCTCGTGACCTTCGGCAAGGTCGTGGGCGGCGGCATGCCCCTGGCCGCCGTGGCCGGGCGCGCGGACGTCATGGACCTGCTGGCTCCCCTGGGCCCCGTCTATCAGGCGGGCACCCTCTCGGGCAATCCCCTGGCCACGGCCGCTGGCCTGCGCACCCTCGAACTGGCTGATCAGAGCGTGTACGACCGCGTCAATGCCTCGGCGCAGGAGATCAGCACGATCGTGTCGGACGCGCTCAGCGCTGCCGGCGTCGCGCACCGCGTCCAGCGCACGGGGTCGCTGTTCTCCGTCATGTTTGGCGAGGCCGCGGCTGCCTCGGGCGTGTACGACTACGACCAGGCGCGCGCCCAGGAGGCGTGGCGCTACGCCCCCTTCTTCCACTCGTTCCTGTCCTCGGGCGTGGCCCTGCCGCCCTCGGTGTACGAGGTGTGGTTCGTGTCCGGCGTTCACGGCGAGGCGGAGCTGGAGGCCATCGCTGCCGCGGCACCGGCCGCCGCGCAGGCCGCCGCTGCGGCCCAGCCCGAGTAGCCAACCGCGTCGCGGCGTCTGTGCTGTGGATGGGTGAGGGGGCGGGAACCCTGTCGGATTCCCGCCCCCCTCGCGCGCGTGCAAACGTCAGTTGAGGCTCTTCATGAAGTTCCACGCGATGACAAGCATCGCGCCGACCGGCTTGTTGGTCGTTGCCATGTCGCGCATTTCGTCAGCCGAGACGTCGGAACCGTAGCCGAAGGAGCTGCTCATGCCATCGACGGCCTGGTTGACTGCGTCATCAGTCGCTTCCAGCAGGTTCAGGTTGCCCACAGTTCGAATGAAGGACACGTGCCAGCCGGTCTTGTCCTTCACCGTGAACACGCCGAGGCGCTCGGGGTTGACCAGACCCTCCGTGAAGCGAACAGTCAGGTTCTGGGACTGGGCGTGCGTGTTCTTGTTGGACGAGCCGTAGCTGGAGCTAAAATCGGGGAAACCGAAGGTAACCGTGTCGTTGTTGAAATCGACCTTGTAGTCGCCGTCGAAGGTGATGGACGTCGTACCGAAGCCGACGATCGCGCCGTCGGTGACCTTCGTGGAGGTCAGACCCCAGTGCACCTGGATACCTGCGCCGATGTTCGTGTCCGAGCCGGAGCCAGCGCCTCCGTAGACCGCGGCAATGCGGCGCTCGGGCAGGTCAAGGTAGCGGTAGAAGTCCTTGTCACCCATGCCAGCGCCGTTACGCAGGGCGTCAACCAGGCCAGAGACGGCCTCTTCGGCGGAGGAAGCCCCCTTCACATCGGTGAAGTCAGCATCGTAGTTGGGACGGATGGAGCTGGTCGGGTACATCTGTTCGGCCATCGTCATCGCTGGGGAGATGTACCACTTGCCGTCTTCCTTCACGGACACGATCGTCAGCGTGTCCAGATCGAGCTGACCCAGGATGTTGCCACTAAACGTGGATTCCTTCGAGAGCGAGGACTTCATGTCGTCGAGCATCGAGGATTCGTTTGCCGTGAGCTTCTCGCCCTTGGCCTTCTCGTAGTTCTGACGAATCTTATCGACGAGTTCCGGCTTGATGGTGACCTCGCCTTCCCACTTCGTGATCGTGATGAGGCTCAGGTTCTCCGACTTCTCGTCAACCGTATACTCGATGGTGGACTTGCTGAGGTCGATCTGGCCGATGTAGTCGGCCAATGCCTCGGGACTCACCAGCTTCGACCAGTCGGCCTTGCCGTTGGCCTTGTAATCCTTCTGCCAGGTCGTTGCTGCCTTCAGCTCCGAGGGCGACAGGGCAGTGGCCAGCGACGTCAGTTTATTGGAGCCGAACGCCGAATTAATGGAGTTGGCCAGCGCGGTGGGGCTGGCGAAACCGCCGGACGCGGAGAGCGAGCGGGCGAGGGCGAACGCGCCGCCGCCAATGATGACCAGGACTGCGGCGACGATCACGGCGATCAACGCCGTTGCCTTGTTGTTCTTCTTGCGGGGAGCCTGGGGCATCTGGCCGTTGAAACCCGCCTGCTGGGGCATCTGACCCTGGAATTGCTGACTGGACTGGGGAACTTGGCCCTGGAACTGGCCGGTGTTCCCCGGCTGACCGAACTGGCCGCCGTAGTGAGGGTTTGACATTGTTGACACCTTTCGCAGACAGGAAGTTAACTGTGCATTGTGTCATGCTTGTCAGGAATTGGCAATCCTTCTATCAGATGGTCAATATGCGCATGTTGGAGCCATAATCGCCGCTTGTCATATCGCCCTTATTGTTGAGGCGAGTCTTTATGTAAAGAAAAAGCGCGGCACCTCGGTGGTGCCACGCTGGCAGGGGAGGGGCGCGCGGAACTCACGCGCCCCGCAGGGTCTCAGGCGCGCGTGCGAGCGATCGAGAGGAGCGCGGGGGAGACGATCAGAGCAGTCAGGGCGACGACGACAGCGAGAACAGCGGAAGCGACCGAGCCGACCTGGAGGGCGGCGGCCATGCCGAGGCCGGCGAGGATGACGACGAGGGCGATGAAGACGGAGGCCGAGGTGGTGGCCTGGCTCATGGTGGGGGCGGTTTCAGCCTTGACGATCTGGTTCATGAGGTTCTCCTTGTGAGTGTCTTCGCACGGATGCGCGAAGCGCGCCCCGCACGCCAGCGTGTTGTGTGGGCCTCTTGGCCCGCGCCGCCCGGGTGGGCGGCTCTGCATCAAAAAACGGGGCCGACGTGTTGTCGCCCCCGTTGGTGCATCACTGATTCTACGCGCAAATAACCGCATGGTCTATACCGCGCAAGTGCTTGTTAGGGAGTGCACAGACGTCGCATTAAGAGTCTTTCGAGGATGGCTGCGACGTCAAAAAATAGGGTTCCGATGAATATGTATGCTTCATGCACGTGTGCCCGAGTGGATGATCCACCCGGGCACACAATGTCACTCGGTTCGTGCCACATTCATGGCTTGGAGACCCTTGGGTCCCTCAATCACCTCATATTCGACCCTCTCGCCCTCAAGAAGAGTGCGGCGCCCAGATTGGCCGATGATGGTTGAATAGTGCACGAAGATGTCGCCAGATTCGTCATCGGGAGTGATGAACCCGAAGCCTTTGGCGTCGTTGAACCACTTAATGGTCCCGGTAGCCATGGGCCCTCCTTCGTGTTCGCCCCAACGCTGGGGCACCGGTCGATCTCGCCTGCGGAAACCGACGCGATCCCGCCCGCGCGCCCCGGCGTCTCTCACACACCCGCGCACAGCGTGTGGAATCACACTCTTACGGTACCGCACTTCGACGCAAAATGTGTCTGACCTGCGAAAACGTGACCAAGTATCGTCTGTGGCGGCAGGTTAGTTTGTTGAGGTGAGACGAACCGGAACGATAGCCTGCACGTCCTCACCCTCGAAGGTCACGTTCCCGATCGCCACGTCCACCCCGAAGACGCTCCCGAGGGTATCCGCGTTCATCACGGAGGACGCCGGACCGACCACGGCCTCGTGCGTGGAGGAGAAGAGTGTGACCTGGTCCGCGACGCGCAGGGCGTGCGCCGGGTAGTGCGTGTTCATGATAACGGCGAGGCCTCGGTCCCTCACGAGGCGCTCGAGGAGTCCCAGGACGATGAGCTGGTTGCGGAAATCGAGGCCGGTCTCCGGCTCGTCGAGCACGAGGACGCGTGGGTCGGCGACGAGCGCTCGGGCGATGAGGATCATCTGGAACTGGCCGCCCGACATGGTCGCGCAGGGCATCTCGGCCAGGTGGGAGGCGCCCACCTCGTCGAGGACGTCGCGGGCCATGCGCTCCTCGCGCGCGCCGGGCTGAGCGAGGGTGCGCATATGCGGGGCTCGCCCGACCATCACCATTTCGAGGCCGGTGAGCGCCACGTTGGAGGCGTTGCGGGCCTGCGGCACGTAGGACAGGACGCGTCCCAGCGCCCGGGTCGACATCGACGAAATGGGGGTGCCGTCGATGAGCGTGCGGCCGCTATCCCACTTCTGTAGGCCGATCATGGTGCGCAGCAGCGTCGTCTTTCCCGCGCCGTTGGGTCCCAGGATCGCCAAAAGCGAGCGCTCGGGCACCTCGAAGGACACGTTCGTCAGGATCGGGGAAGTGGCACCCGGATAGGTGAAGGTCGCGTTTTCGACACTGATCATCGCGCTCCTCCCGTCCGGCGCAGCAGCACGATGAAGAAGGGCGCACCGATGATGGCCGTCAGGATCGAAATGGGGATTTCCGAGGCCGACAGGGAGCGTGCGAGCGTGTCGATGACGATCATGAGCGCCGACCCGAGCAGCAGTGACACGGGGATGACTGCGCGGTTGTTCTGTCCGCACACCATGCGCGCGCAGTGTGGCACGAGCAAGCCGACCCAACCGACCTGGCCGCACATCGAAATGACCGAGGCCGTGATGACCGTCGAGGCGATGATGAGGACGGCGCGCATGAGGGAGACGTTCACGCCGACTGAGCGGGCCTCGTCCTCTGAAAGGGAGAGGATATTGAGCTGCCAGCGCAGTGCCACGATGACGACGACACCTGCGATGATGAAGGGTGCGCCCAGCGCGATCTGGTGGTAGGTGACCGCGGCGAGCGACCCCATGAGCCAGTAGGTGATTTCGGGGAGCTGACTCGTCGGATCAGCCGTTAGCTTGAGGAGCGAGAGGACCGCGTTCGCCAGGGCGGAGACGATGACGCCACCGAGCACGAGCGTGATGACGTTGAACGTGCCCGTGCGCGTGCGCGAAATTGCCGTCGTGAAAGCCATCGTCGCCAGGCCCGCCGCGAGGGCCGCGGCCTGCATGCCGATCAGGTTCCAGTCCAGCAGTAGGGCGATCACCGCGCCGACGCACGTGCCCGCCGCGACGCCCAGGGTGTCCGGCGTGGCCAGGGGGTTGGAGAAGAGCGACTGGAAGGAGGCACCCGCGACGGATAGGCCCCCGCCGATCAGGATCGCCACGATGATGCGCGGTGCCCGCAGGTCAAACACGACTGAGTTGATGTGGGGCGACACCGACGGTCCGCCCCAAAACCTCGCGCGCAGCGCCGCGACCACGTCCTCCAGAGACACGGAAAAACGACCAATCAACATGGCCGCCGCCGCGCACGCGACGATGAGGGCGACCAGCGTGGGGACCACCCACACGCGCAGCCGCCCATTCTTGGTCAACACAGATGCCATGATGTCCTCTTCCCGACACTTACTGGGCGTCTCACCGCACAAGGGACCCCGGCCTCGTCGAAGGGAAAAACGAGGCCGGGGACAGGTGTTAGGACGCGGCGTCCGGGTTGATAATCGTGCGGGCCTGTTCGTCCGTCAGCGTGAAGTTGTACATCTTCTGGTAGTAGTCCTTCGTCATCGACACGAGGTCAACGTCGGAGAACTGCTCCGGGTACAGGGACGCGCCGATCCAGTTGGCGACAATGGGGGCATCCGGGTTCGGGGTGAACCAATTCCACATACCCAGGCCGGTGGAGTAGACGCGGCCGGACTTCACGGAACTGAGGGTCGAGAAGTCCACGCCCTGCACCGAGTTCGTCAAGACGGAGTTCGCCGTCATGTTCGACATGCCCTTGCCGGTCACGAGGAGGACCTGGGGATCCCACGTGAGGACCTGCTCGAAGGTGACCGGCGTATGCGAGGTGTCCGTGTCGCTCGAGACGTTCGTGTAATTCAGCGAGTCGGCCCATTCGTTGGTGAACCAGCCGTCCTTTCCGCCCGCGACCGCGAGCTGGCCGTCGGCCGCGCCCATGAGCACCATCGTCGAGACGCGCTGGTCCTCGGGCACCTTCGCGGTGCGCGCGCGAGCGTCGGCGACCAGATCCTTGCCGAGCGCGATCTTGTCAGCCATATGGCCATCCTCGTTAAAGACGTCCTCGAGGAGTTCCATCCACTCCGTGTACGTCTCCGACGGGTTCCCCATCGTTGTGAAACCGACGGCCGGGATGCCCGCCTTGCGGAACATTTCGCCGTGTTCCTTGTTGAAGGCGTTGTAGAAAACGACGTCGACGTCCAGGTTGAGCAGGGCCTCGGCGTTGAGCTCGCCCTTGTCGTAATAGCTGGTGTCCACCTGCATCATGTCGGGCGCCATCTCGGCGGCGATCGACTGGCTCATGGCCTTGACACGGGCGGCGCTCATGCCCACCAGGTAGGGGGCCTTGCCGTCGAAGTAGGCCAGGTAGGTGGATTCGATGGGGATCTGGTCGATGGCGACGCGGGTGATCGTGGCGGGCAGGACGACCTCGTTGCCCGCGTGGTCGGTGATCGTGCGCGTCGACGATGCGTCCGGGGTGGTGGTCCGTGACTGGGCGGTGGAGCCGAAGCTGCCCGCGCAGGCGGTGAGGGCCAGAGCGGCGGTGGCCAAGATCGCGGTCAGCGTGGCGAGGCGTGTCTCCATTGTGTCCTCTCGCATGTCAGGGATTATGAGGGAGATACTACACAAAATAAGGTACCCCTTACAAGAGTGGGTGTGTCGTTATGACATGGTGTTTCCTTGGTTTCTTGCGTGTGTTGTTGGTGCGCGAGGTGCGGCCACGGCCTCGTCGATAAAGGACGAGGCCCAGGCTGGGACGCAGATGTGCACGCCTCCTTTTACTCTGGCGGCGTCGGGTGAGGTGCCTGGCGTGAGTGGAAGGAACGTATCGTGGGTGAGAGTCTGGACCTGGAGCGTGCCCTCGTCATTGGGGTTGCGTCCAGCGCACTGTTTGACCTGGCAGAGTCGGACGCAGTCTTTCGCGAGCAAGGGGAAGAGCAGTACCGGGCGTATCAGCGTGAGCACCTGGATGACGTGCTCGCACCCGGCGTCGCCTTCCCTTTTATTCGCAGGCTCCTGGGTCTCAACGACCTGTCGGAGGAACAGCGCCTGGTCGAGGTCGTCATCCTCTCGCGTAATGATCCGGAGACTGGAATGCGGGTGATGCGTTCCGTCGCGCATCATGGATTGGACATCACGCGCGCGATCTTCATGCAGGGGCGTGCCCCCTATCGCTTCATGAAGCCGCTGCGCATGTCACTCTTCCTCTCCGCGAACGAGGCCGATGTGCGCGAGGCGACTGACATGGGTTTTGCGGCAGGTCACGTCGTTGGCCACGCCGCTGAGGACGATAGGGGTGCCGACCTGCGCATTGCCTTCGACTTTGATGGCGTGTTGGCCGATGATTCGGCCGAGCGAGTGTTCCAGAACAGGGGCCTGGATAAGTATCAGGAGAATGAGAGTGCTCTGGCCGACGTGCCTCTCGACCGTGGTCCGATGGCCGATTTTTTGGAGAAAATCAATCGAATTCAGAGGATCGAAGATTCGAAAAGTGCGGGTGATCCGCAGGGGTATCGGCGTCGGGTGCACGTCGCCGTTGTGACGGCCCGAAGCGCCCCCGCTCATGAGCGGGCGATCAACTCGATCCGGCAATGGGGACTGCGCGTCAACGATGCCTTCTTCCTGGGCGGTCTCCCGAAGGGCCCCATCCTGGAGGTTTTGGAGCCTCACATTTTCTTCGACGACCAACGACGCCACGTGGAAGGCGCGTCGCGCTCAACCCCGAGCGTCCATATCCCCTTCGGGGAGATCAACAGAGAGTAGGGGTGTCGGCGAACCTTCGGGTCGCCCGGCCCGGCGGTCGCAGATGAGGGCGGGTCCTGGGAGACTAGGTACATGAGTAACCACGCGCGCGACGCACGCCGCCTCACTCCTGTTGAGGTGGCGACCGCAGGCGCGCTCTCGGGCCTGGCCGTCACCTTCGGTCTCATTGCCGCCGTCACGCCCGTCTTTCAACTCTTCTTCCAGGTAGCCACGGCCGTCCCCCTCGCCATGGTTTCCCTCAAACTGCGCGCCCGCGCCTCCATCGCGGCTTTTGCCTCCACCGTCCTCCTGGCCATCGCCGTCGGCGGATTCGCCACCGCCGGCAGAGCCTTCCAAGCCGCCCTCATCGGCCTCATCATTGGTGTTCTCCACAAGAAACGTGCCACCTGGCTGAGCGTCGGCGCGGTCGCCGCCGGCCTCGGCCTCGTCTGGGGCGTCGGGACCGGTATCGCCTTCTGGTTCCTCGTCGACCTGCGCAACCTTGGCCTCGAAAGCATCCAAAAAACACTCAACGGCTTCCTCACACTCGTCGGCCGCATCCCCGGATTCGGTTGGTTCGTCGACGCAGGCCATTTTCTGAGCCAATGGTTCGTCGACTTCTGGTGGGTGTGGCTGCCCATCACCCGATTCATCGGCGTCGCCTTCCTGGTCCTCGCCGCGCGCTGGCTCCTCGGCGCGATCCTGCGCCGCATCACCCTCGACGACGGGTGGGACCCGCTCCTGGACGCGCCCGGCCGCCCCAACTATGCTCCCGCCGGAACCACACAATCCGAGGAGGACGCGGGACCCGGGGAGAGGACCCCAGCCTCGCCCCTGCCCCTAACTCTCACCGACGCTTCCTTCACCTACCCGGGCGCCGACCACCCCGCGCTGCGCGATGTCACGCTCCGCTTCGAGCGCCCCGAATACACGGTCATCGTCGGACACAACGGCTCCGGCAAGTCCACCCTCGCCCTCCTCCTCGCCGGTGCCACCCCCAGCGAGGGGACGCGCACCGGCGGCGGCATGCTCGGCCAGGTCGGCGGCACCGCCCTGGTCGGACAGCGCTCCGAACTGCTGGTCCTCGGCCAGAACGTCGCCGAAGACGTCACCTGGGGCATGAGTGCTAGCGACGCGCGGGCCCTCGACCTCGAAGCCCTCCTGGCGCGCGTGGGCCTGGATGGCCTGGCCGACGCCGACCCGCGCTCCCTCTCCGGCGGGCAGCTGCAACGCCTCGCGCTCGCAGGGGCACTCGCCCGCTCGCCGCGCCTGCTCATCTCCGACGAATCCACCGCCATGATCGACCGCGACGGGCGCGCCGACATGCTCGATCTCCTCGCCTCCCTGCCCGACACCGGCATCGCCGTCGTCCACATCACCCACGACCCCGCCGAAGCCGCGCGCGCCGACCGCGTCATCACAGTCGATGGAGGGCGTGTTCTCTCCGACGTGCCCGGCTCCTCCTCCATCGACGAGGCCGTGGCCGGGAATGCGCGCCCCGTTATCCCCGAGGAGGAATCCCGGGGAGCGACCCGCGACGTAAGCAAGACACGAGAAGCGACCACGGCCTCGTCCGCTAAAGAGGGGGGCGAGCGCGCGTGGGGAACCCCGACCCTCACGAATACGGAGCACCTGTGGGCGGACCGAGTCGCACACACCTATGACCTCGGGACACCGTGGGAGAAACCCGTCCTGCGCGACGTCAGCCTGATCCTCGAACCCGGGCAGGCGATGCTCATCACCGGCGACAATGGGTCGGGCAAGACGACACTCTCGCGCATCCTCACCGGTCTGCTGGTCCCGACGTGGGGAAACGTGACGCTCGGCGGGGCCCCCATGGAACGCCGGGTCGGCGACGTCGCCCTGTCCATGCAATTCGCGCGCCTCCAACTTCAGCGCCCCTCCGTGCGTTCTGACATTCTCGCCGCCGCCGGGCACGGCCCGCGCATCGGCAGCGGTGCGGGGCGTCGCAAGAAAGGACTGAGCCGTGAGGACGGTGATCGGATCGTCGCGCAGGCCATGAACCTGGTGGGACTTGACCCCGCCCTGGCCTCGCGCGGCATCGACGATCTCTCCGGCGGCCAGATGCGGCGCGTCGCCCTGGCCGGGCTGCTCGCCTCCAATCCGAGCGTCCTCATCCTCGACGAACCCATGGCGGGACTCGACATGGCCTCGCGCGAACTGCTCATCTCCGTGCTCGACGAACGCCGACGCGCCGGGCTGTCCATTCTTGTCATTTCCCACGACCTCGAAGGCATGGACGCGCTGTGCGACACCCACCGACACCTGCATGAAGGGGTGCTCGCATGAATGATCCTCACTCCTCATGCGGGGCGACCGGCCCCGGCGGCGGTGCCACCCACGGGTGGTTTCCCACCGATCCGGCCCAGAGTCCCGGCGTGAGTGGTGAACCCGGTCCGCGCCGCAAGCCGCGGCGAAGCACGGGCATGAGTCTGCCTCGTCCATTGCCGTGGCAGACCGTCCTCGGGCGCGCGTGGCCCGGGACACTCATCGCCTGCTGGACGGCTCTCACGACGTGCGTCATTCTGCAACCACGCTGGTCAACCCTGGCAATCGTCGGCGGTCTCCTCGCCGTCGCCTCCATGGCTATTCGCCTGCCGCGCAGCGTCGCACCGCGCCCTCCCATGTGGCTGATCTCCGGCTTCGCCGGAGGATGTATCGGCGCGTGGCTGGGCGATGGACTCGAGGTGTTCCTACGGATCTCTGTCCTGGCACTCGTCGTCCTGTGGGGATCCGCGCTCATCGTCTGGGTGACGCCCACGGCGGCGCTCGCAGGAGCACTGCGGGTCTTCCTGCGGCCGCTGCGCGTGGTCGGCGCGCCCGTCGATGAGTGGTCACTCGTCATGGCCTCCGCCCTGCGCGGCCTGCCGATGCTGCGCGACCAGGCCCAGGCCGTGCTCGACACGGCGAAGCTGCGCCTCGGCCAAGATGTCGCCACCCTATCCCTCGGTGGCTACGCGCGTCTCAGCGTCGACGTGATCACGGCGATCCTGTCCGCGGCCTCGCGCGGTGCCGCCGAGACCGGGCGAGCCATGTCCATGCGCGGTGCCCTGGATGCCGTTGGCGAGGTCGGCGGCAGTGTGCCGAAGCGACGTACTCGGCTTGGATGGGTGGACGCGTGCGTGTTCGCTGCGACCCTGTTGGGTGTTGGTGGCGTCGTTGCGTGCACGTTGATGCTGTAGGCTTTATGTCGATTTTTCGGTGTGATTGCAATGGTTTTATGTCCTGTGGGTTCAGTATGTGTCCCGGGTCATGTTCTGCTGATTTGACGTGAGGCGCTAAAACCCCCTATTCTTTCTGGGTACGCGCGAGTGGCGGAATAGGCAGACGCGCACGGTTCAGGTCCGTGTTCCAGTGATGGAGTGGGGGTTCAACTCCCCCCTCGCGCACGATGAAACCGCAGATCCTTCGGGATCTGCGGTTTTTGTTTTCCTCACCGTGCGTGGCCAGCGCGCGGGTTATGGGGATTAAAGGGTTAGGGTTAAAGGACAAACGTGTTGGTTTTGTGGTGACTTTTCGGCTTTATCGCGCGGGAAAGTCACTATTTTAGTTGGTCGTGCTTGCCTCGTTCCTGGGGTTATAGGACACTGCGTGTTGCTGGAGGGTGGCGGTCTGCCCCGCTCGCCTTCCGCCCCGCGAGCTTTGCTCGGCGTGTCGGCTCGAAGCTCGGCCAAGCCCTCCCACAATACCTGTGGCCTACCCCCAACCAACACGTTTCGTCCTCTCGCACCTATACTCAGTAATCTCGCACGTAATTCCCCTGCGGCTCCTTCAAACATTGAATTTGCATCGTTGGAATTGCAACGTTTTCCCGCGGTCTCGAAAAATTACCGTCTTAAATTATGTGCGAAATTTGTCTGGGTCAGGCCTGCCATCGCCCGCCGTCGTCGCGGCCAGGCCCTCTCACTGCCTACGGGCACTTCGGCCTGGTCCGATAGCCGTGGGCTCTTCGGCACCTTCCATGCCAGAAGCAGTGGGAGTTTTGCAGCAGAAGCCTCGCCGCGGCGCGCCCCTAATGGTGCAATTCCCCCCCGTTTGGTGGTGGTGAAGCTGGATCTCAGACTGGTGTGGTGCCCAAAGTGCAGTCCACCTCGGCGAATAACGGTAAAAATGGGGTGTTGTGGGCGAAGTGGTCTGCGTTTTGGGCACAACTCTGTGTCGGACATGGTGTGTGTCCGCCTAGGGCCTGCGCGCTGACTTGAAACGCCGAAATTGGCTCCAGGTAGCCCTGCTATCTCGCATCCCACACCCCGTATAGTTGAAGATTCAACTGTAGCCCCATAGGCTGAACCCATGAAATACTTCGGATTCCTGAGCTTCGGCCACTACTCGAACGGCGGCCGCCATGGCATCGCCGCCGCCGAGTCCCTTCACCAGGCGATCGACCTGTCCGTCGCCGCCGACGAGCTCGGCGTCAACGGCGCCTTCTTCCGCGTTCACCACTTCGCCCCGCAAGCGGCCGCGCCGATGCCGCTTCTCTCCGCCATTGCCTCGCGCACGAAGGCCATCGAGGTCGGAACCGGCGTCATCGACATGCGCTAGCGCATGTCTGAGTTATGGCGTTGGACGGAACACCTATTGCTTGCGGGCACGCGCAGCCCGCAGTCCGTTGGCGATGACGACGACTTCGGCGACCTCGTGCACGAGGACGACCGCTGCCAGGCCGAGCACGCCGGTGATCGCCAGCGGCAGCAGCACAGTGATGATCGCCAAGGACAGCACTATGTTCTGGTTGATGATCCTGCCGCCGCGGTGGGCGTGGCGCAGAGCCTGCGGGATGAGGCCGAGGTCGTGGCCGGTGAAGGCGACGTCGGCGGACTCGATCGCGGCGTCGGAGCCGGTCGCGCCCATCGCGATGCCCACGGTCGCCCCGGCCAGGGCGGGCGCGTCGTTGATGCCGTCGCCGATCATCGCGGTCGGCGACGTCTCCGAGAACCCGGCGACGATGCGAGCCTTGTCCTCGGGACGCAGCTCGGCGTGCACGTCGCCGATCCCGGCCAGCTTCGCCAGCGCAGCAGCGGTGCGGAAGTTGTCGCCGGTGAGCATGCTCACCTTGACGCCCTGGTCGCGCAGGGTCCGCACGACCTCGGGGACCTCGGGGCGCAGCTCGTCGCGGACGCCGATCGCCCCGGCCAGGAAGCCGTCGACGGTGACGAGCACGCAGGTCTGCCCCTCGGCCTCCAGGTCCTCGACCCGGGCCTTGAGCGGACCGGCGTCGATCCAGCGCGGACTGCCCACCGCCACCCTGCGGCCGTCGACCAGGCCACCGATGCCGTGCCCGGCCTCCTCGGCCACGTCCTGCGCGGCGGGGGGTTCCCCGGCCCGCGGCGGCGATGGCGGCGGCGAGTGGGTGCGTCGAGTGCTGCTCCACGGCGGCAGCCCAAGCAAGCACCTGCGCATCGTCGAACCCATGGGCGGCGACGATGGCGGTTACCTCGGGCCGGTTGCGGGTCAGAGTGCCGGTCTTGTCCACGGCCAGGTGCCGGATGCCGCCGAGGCGCTCGAAGGCGGCCCCGCTCTTGATGACGACGCCGAACTTGGTCGCCGCGCCGATCGCGGAGACCACGGTGACGGGCACCGCGATCGCCAGCGCGCAGGGGCTGGCCGCGACGAGGACGACCAGGGCGCGGGTGATCCAGGTCTCCGGGTCGCCGAGCAGGGACCCGAGCACACCGACGAGGACGGCGAGGACCATCACGCCGGGCACCAGCGGGCGGGCGATCCGGTCAGCGATCCGGGCTCGGTCGCCCTTCTCGGCCTGGGCCTGCTCTACCAGCTCCACGATCGTGGTCAGCGAGTTGTCGGTGCCCGCGGCGGTCGCCTCGACCTCCAGCACGCCGGCGCTGTTGATCGCGCCCGCCGACACTGCTTCTCCGGGCGCGACCTCGACCGGGATCGATTCACCGGTGATCGCCGAAGTGTCCAGGCTCGACCGACCCGAGCGGACCAGCCCATCGGTCGCGACCCGCTCGCCAGGGCGGACCAGCAGCACGTCGCCGACGGCGATCTCCCTGGCCGGGACCGAGGCGGAGGTCCCGTCACGCAGCACGGTCGCGGTCTCCGGCACGAGCTTCAGCAGCGCGCGCAGCCCGCCGCGGGCGCGGTCCATCGCCTTGTCCTCCAGGGCCTCGGCGATCGAGTAGAGGAACGCCAGCGCGGCCGCCTCCTCGACGTAGCCGAGGATCACCGCGCCCACGGCGCTGATCGTCATCAGCAGCGCGATCCCGAGCTTGCGCTTCACAACGAGATTCCGGATCGCACCGGGCACGAACGTGTACGCGCCCAGCAGCAGGCCCGCCCAGAACGCGACCAGCGCCGCGATGTGCAGCCCCGACCACTCCAGCGCCAGGCCGGTGCCGAACGCGACGCCGGAGAGGATCGGCACGACCAGGCCGGGATCACGCCACCACGGGCGCTCTGCCTCTTCTGCCTCGTCCGCGGGGCTGGTCGTTGGCTCGTCGCAGCCGCAGGCGGCGCTCACGAGGCGTCCCCCGAACTGCTCGCGGCGCAGCAGCCCGGCACCGAGCAGGCCGGGTCGATGCACGGCGCGCTCTCGTCCACGGCGAGGGTCACATCGACCAGTGCCGTCAGCGCCGCGGCCAGGTGCGGGTCGGCGATCTCGTAGCGAGTCTGGCGGCCCTCGGGCTCGGCGACCACGATTCCGCAGTCGCGCAGGCAGGTCAGGTGGTTGGACACGTTCGAGCGGGTCAGCCCCAGCTCGCGCGAGAGCACCGCGGGGTGGCTCGGGCTGTCGAGCAGGGACATCAGGATGCGGGAGCGCGTCGGGTCGGCCATGGCCCGGCCGAGCCGGTTCATGACGTCAAGACGCGAAGCAATGGTCAGCATGCACTGAACTATATAGTAGCTGCTGACCTAATGTCCAGTTGTCGCCGCTGCCGCACGCGCTGCGCGCGCTTGCCCTCGTGAGGCGTGATCACCTCTTGCGCCAGCGGGGCCACTTCGGCATCCCGCGGCCCTTCCAGGTCTCCACGAGACCCGCAACCCAGCGGACGGACGCGAAGACCCCGTAGCCGGCCCCGGCGAGGCCAGTGCCGACCACGAGCCACCGACCGATGCCGAGCCACACGCTCACGTCCACGTCCAGCGCCCACTGAACACCCGTGATGAGCCCGGCGATGCCCATCCAGAGACCGGCGACGACCATGGCCACCGGCAGGAGAACGAGGCACATCGCGGCGGCGGACCAGAGCTGTCGCGCCTCCAGCTTCGCCGTCGCGGCGATGATCCGCTCCGCCCGCGCGTTCGAGGCGTCGAGGCTCGCGGTCATCGTGGCCGAAGCCTCCCCGGCGACCTGCTCGACAGCCTTCTCGACCCGTTCCTCGGTGCGCTTCTCGATCCGCTGGACCGCGCCGCCGACCTGGCTCACGAGCTTCTGGTTCGCTGTGACCTGCGCCTTCAGACCCTCAATCGCCGAGGCTGCGCCCCTGCACGAGCAGTACCCTACCCAGCTCAACCCGGGTACGCCTCTGCCGATCCTCCCGCACTCGCCGGGCCTGCGTAGTCGCATCTGGTACGGTGCAGCAACTAACGCTTCGGCGATCCAGGCGGCGCGTGATGGCGTGAACCTCATGAGTTCGACCCTGGTCTTCGAGCACGGTGACAAGCCTTTCGGGGATATTCAGGCCGATCAGCTGCGCGCCTACCGCCGCGCCTGGCACGAGGCTGGTCATGACTGGACGCCGCGCGTGTCCGTGTCGCGCTCGATCTTCCCGCTCCTGTCCGAGCGCGACCGAGGCCTGTATGGCCTGAGCGCATCGGGAGACCAGGTCGGCCACCTCGACTCGAGCATCGCGACCTTCGGGCGCACCTACGCGGCTGACCCCTCGACGCTCATCAAGCAGCTGAGTCAGGATCGCGCCCTCGCGGAGGCTGACACCCTCCTGCTGACCATCCCCAATCAGCTCGGATTCGAGGAAAACTGGTCGATCATCCGCAACTTCGCCGACTATGTTGCCCCCGCGCTCGGGTGGGAGCCTGCCCGTCCGGGTCTCCTCCCGACGGGCTACGACATCGACGAGGCCGTGGCCGAGTAGGAGGTCGTGGGACCGCGAGTGGGCAGAGAAGACTGACGGGAAGCGTTAATCCAGGGTGGGAGTACCCGAGAGCTCTCACCCCGGTTTCACTTTCTGTGTGTGCTGTCCTACACTAATTGGACAGTATCCACGCAAGACAACGAGGTCTCTTCGTAATGGCTCGACGCTCCAAGGGCGCGGTGTCAATCAATCCGCGGTCCGCTCAGAATATGTCCACCCGACAGGCAGATTTCTCTAAGAAGAAGGGGAAAATAAGTCCAGTCAAGGCTTTTGGTGCTATTGGTGCGCTGATCTGCATCGTGGCATCCCTTTTTATTCAGCTGCCAGGCCTGGATGTGTCAGGCACTCGCATGTTCGGTATCTTCCTGGCGGCGATTTTGCTGTGGGTGACGGAGGCGGTGCCGCTCGCAGGCACGGCGGTCCTGGTCATTTTCCTGGAGGTCCTGTTCATTTCGGACCACGCGCTGCTGAGCGTGGGTGAGGGTGCCCCGGCGTACACGAAGTTCTTCGGGGCGCTGGCTAACCCGGTCATCATCCTGTTCCTGGGCGGCTTCATGGTGGCCGACGGTGCTGCCAAGTACAAGCTGGATCGCGCCCTGTCGGCGGTCCTCCTCAAGCCCTTCATGGGCAAGCCGCGCCTGACGGTTATGGGCGTCATGCTGATCACCGCGATTATGAGCATGTTCATGTCGAATACGGCGACCACGGCGACGATGTTCGCCGTCATGATGCCGGTCATCATGGCCCTGCCCGAAGGCAAGGCGCGCACCGGTATCGCCCTGTCGATCCCCGTGGCCGCGAACGTCGGCGGTATGGGCACGCCGGTTGGCACGCCCCCGAACGCGATTGCCCTGGGCGCGCTGGAGAACGCGGGCGTCAAGGTGACCTTCCTGCAGTGGATGCTCGCGGCCGTGCCGCTCATGCTGGTGCTTCTGGCCCTGTCGTGGGCGTTCATCGCGTGGCGCTACATCCCCTCCGATGCAAAGTTCGATATCGACACGTCGGCGCGCTTCGAGAAGTCCCGTAACGCGATCATCTTCTACTCGGTTGCGGGTCTGACGATCCTCCTGTGGATGACGGAGTCGCTGCACCATATTTCGGCCAATGTCGTTGGCTTCCTGCCGGTCGTGGTCCTCCTGATGACGAAGGTGATGAGCGGTGACGACCTGCGCGCCCTGGATTGGCCGGTCCTGTGGCTGGTCGCGGGTGGTATCGCGTTGGGATCGGGAGTGTCTGCGACGGGCCTCGACAAGTGGATGCTCGGTTCGATCCAGTGGGCCTCGATCCCCGGCGTCCTCCTGATTTTCGTGTTGGCCCTCGTGGGCTGGGTGACCTCGAACGTTATCTCGCACTCGGCGTCCGCGAACCTCTTGATCCCGATGGGTATGGGCCTGGCGGCGACGGTGTCCACGAGCGCCGCTGAGATTGCCATCGTCATCGCACTGGGCTGCTCGCTGGGCATGTGCCTGCCGATTTCGACCCCGCCTAACGCGATCGCGTACTCGACGGGCACGACCCCCACCCGCGAAATGGCGGTCGTCGGCATTGTTGTCGGCGTCGTCGGCATTATTCTCCTGGCGTTTGTGGCACCGCTGACCTGGGGATTTATCGGGGTGATGTGACGTGTCCATGGACGAGGCCGTGGTCGGCTCGGGCGCGAACGGTCGCCCCAGGCCGGGGCTGGCCCACGGGTGGACGCAGGGTCCCGCGCAGGAGGATGCCTCGGTCATGGCGCGCACGGATGTGCGCTGCGGAGGTCACCGCGCGGGGTACCCGATTCATATGCTGGTGATCGGTGACGATTCGCGGCATATCGCGGCCCCGGTAACCAGGGACCTGTCGCACGCGTTCCCGCGCTTGTGCCTGGATCGAGTGGACGGCATTGGGGACTTGGCGGCCTACGAGGCGAGCCTGCGCCCCGGCGATCATGTGCTGATGGGTCTGGTGACCTCGGAGGTTTCCGACATTGACGCGATGATCGAGTATGCGGCGTCGATTCCCGTGCTGACACGCGTGCAGTGGGTGGTCGTCACGGATAAGTCCGAGCATCGTGACCTCACGGGCTGCATGCAGTCGGGGGCGCTGTCCTCGGTGTTGAAGGCGCCGTGGACGGTGCCGCTGCTGGCGGGCCAGGCGTATTCGACGATGGTGCGTTACCTGAGCGGGTGCGGCTATTCGCAGCGCCAGATCCGCAACCTCATCGCGGATCCGCCGCCGTTCGCCGTCCAGGGTCCGCTGTTGGAGGGCCTGGACCGTGACGAGCGCGAGGTTGTCATGGAGCTCCTTGCGGGCGTCGAGCGGGTGCTCGGCCAGCGTCCGCGACTCATTATCCCGGAGGGGACGCAGCTGGTCACGCAGGGTCAGCCGGTGGGTGCCGTGTACCTGGTGCTTGACGGGCAAGTGTCCCTGCACAGGGATTCCCCGCAGGGCGAGGTGCTCGCGCACTTGGCGACGTCGGGCCCGCTCATTGGCCTGGTGTCGCTGGCCAGGGCGGAGGACGCGTTCTTCACGGGCGAGACGGCGACCGAGGCGACGGTCGTGCGCCTGACGACTGAGCAGCTCCAGATCGTCATCTCCGAGGACCCGTCGATTGGTGGAACCTTGACGGCCTTGGCGATTCGTTCGCTGACGCGCCGCCTCATGCGCGCCGAGGACCTTCACTTGCAAAACGCGATGCTCGCCGAGGACCTTGAGGCCCAGAAGGAGGCCCTGGCGGCCACCCTTGAGGACCTGCGCGCGACCCGCGCTGAGCTGGTCGAACGTGCGCGCTTCGCGATGCTCGGTGAGCTGAGCGCCGGTATCGCCCACGAGCTCAACAACCCGGTGACCGCCCTCGTGCGCGCCGCCAAACACCTGCACGAGGACGTCGATGCGGCCCTCGCAGCCCCAGCCACGGCCTCGTCGAGGGAGGCCATGTCCCGGGCGTTGACCGCGCCCCCGCGCTCCACGTCGGTCGAGCGCGCCCTTATGAAGGAGCTCCTGCCCGTCGTCGGTGACCGCACGCTCGCGCGTCGGCTCGTGCGCGCGGGGATCCAGGGGGCGGACGGTGCGCGCGCGCTCGCACAGATCCCGGGAGGCATCGACGCGTACGAGGCCGGGGCGCGCCTGGGTGGGTCCCTGCGCTCGGTGCTCGCCGCGGGTGATCGCGTCATCGAGCTCACCCAGTCCCTCAAGGGGTATGCACGCCCGGACGCCGAGGATCTCAAGCCTGTGGACGTGCGCGAGGGCATTGACGACGTGCTGCGGCTGACCGCCCACAGGGTACGGGGTATCCGCATCGACTGCGACTACGAGGACGTGCCGCTCGTGCGCGCGCATCCCGCGAAGCTGCAACAGGTGTGGACGAACCTCATCGTCAACGCGGCCGAAGCCATCGAAGACGAGAACGCCGACTTGATCGCGGCGGCGGAGGCGTCGGGCGGCGTGCCTGAGCTGCCGGCACGCGGCGAGGCCGAGGCGTTGATCCGCATCACCGTGCGGTCGGCGCCCGAGGGAGTTGCCATCACCGTGTGTGATAACGGTCCGGGTATCGACCCGGGAATTGTTGACAAGATTATGGAGCCGCACTTCACCACTAAGGCGGGGCGCGTCCGATTCGGGCTGGGTATGGGCATGTCCATCGTCCGAAGCATCATCGCCGACCACGGGGGAACACTCGTGATCTGCTCTCACCCGGGGTCCACCACTATGAGGATCTCGTTGCCCACTCAACCACAAGAGGAGGAATCATGACCCTGACAATCCTGTCCCTCGAGGACGAGGCCGACGTGCGAGACGCGCTCGAGCGTGATCTTGAGGAGTTTTGGGACAAGATCCGGCTTGAGGTCGCCGAAGACGTCGACGACGCGTGGGCCGTGATTGATGAGATCGTTGAGGATGGGGACGAGCTGGCCCTGGTTCTCTCGGACCATCGCCTGCCCGGTAAGTCGGGTGTGGATTTCCTCGTGGAACTCATGCAGGATGATCGTTTCACCGCGACCCGAACGGTGCTGGTCACCGGTCAGGCCGACCAGTCCGATACGATCCGCGCGGTTAACCATGCGGGCCTGGATTACTACATCGGTAAACCGTGGGACCCCGAGGAGCTGCGCAACACTGTGCGCGACCAGTTGACGGAGTATGTCCTCGAGGCTGATATTGATCCCTTGCCGTACGTGACCGTGCTCGATGGTGTGCGTGTCATGGAGGCAATTCGCTGAGTGCGAGTGCGGGGCCGCCGCCCGACCGTCGTTGGTCGGGCGGCGGCCCCGCACTATGCGTCTGTGAGAGAGGCGAGGCCGTGGTCGCGTTGCGCTGATGGGAGTGTTCGCTGGTTTCCTGGTGCTTGAACTCGGCGGATGAGGCAGAACCCCAGTCCCCCCTAGCGGGGACTGGGGTTCCTATCAAGCGTTGCCTCTCAGAGCAACCCTTTTCCTGATCGGGGTTTAATCAGGAGAAGAGGCCAAGAATGGTACCAACAAAGGTGAGGAACGCGTTGATAACTGCGGTGATCTGCTCAAACATTGCTGCTTCTTTCTTCTGGTCAGCTCCCAGTCCACCTGGAGGGCTTGGTTCGTCGAAATTTCGTCTCCGGAGGCCTTAAATATATCTAAAGGTGATCGCGTGGTCAAGTTTTACACCCGTTATCTTTTCGTGATTTTTAGTTGAGGGATTCGAGTTATTTCTTTCATTTCGTATGAGTGTCGTTTTGTTATATTTACTTGTAATGCGTGCATTCGCGCTTTATTTTCTGGGTAAGTGTGGGCCGCGTTTTGCAGTTCCGGCAAGTGGTTGCAAAACCGAGCTAGAAGAGATGATCGGCACTATATTCCTGACCAAGAGGTCAGTTAAGCGTGATGTGCCTGGAATCTGCGTCGGTGTCCGCGCCAGGCATGCGATCCGCTGAGGCTAGGTGAAGGGCCGCCACTCGACCGTGGATGGTCGAGCGACGGCCCTTCGTTATCGTGTTGCCAGTGGCCGGGGGATAGTGTGAGGCTGGCACTTCGCTGCCCGTCTCGCCCTATCGTCCCTTACCGGTGCAGGAGCAGCGCAGTGTCGATGGTGCGGCGAGGCAAGCGTGTCACGTGGTGCATGATGCGGGCGGCTTGCGCCCGATCTCCGTGCGCCTCGCGTAGCGCGGCACCAGCGAGCTGGTGAAGCTCCTCGTACCTGTGTGTCGTCGCGTATGACGGCTTGCGTCGGCTGGTGAAGAAGCGGGCCGTCGCCCACAGGAGAAAACCGACGAGGTAGGCAGCGAGGCCCACGCCGACGACGCCGAGAACTGCGGTGGTGCTCATCGCTCGTGCCCCGATTCGGTTGTTGCCCCGCGCGGGTTGGTCGTGCGCGTCGCGGATGCCTCCCTCGTGGCGGAATCGGATGCCGAGGCCTCGTCCGGCTGGAACTGCGTGGTGCCCGGTCGAGATGACATCGGGTAGGAGGGTCTCGTGCCGACCTGTGGTGCGGCCGAACCAGGATGCGCCATCGGGTAGGGGCTGGAGGTGAGCGGGGCGGCGGGTTCACTGCACACGAGGATCTGGGCGACGTCAATGGGCAGCCCCGCGGCCGAGGAGACGTATCGGATCGTCGGTACGATCCCGATCATGGGGATGAGCCGGTGAATGTGCTCCATGAGCAGGGGTTCGTCCTGCCGGATGCGCTCGAAGTCGAACCCGTAGAGCTGTACCAGGCGCTCGCGCTCCATCTGGAGGTTCTTTTCGCGCACGCCCATGACGACCGCGTAGAACATGGGCGCGAGCATCAGGAAAAAGAAGATGACGAAGAATACGACAAGGGTGAAGGGCAGTGCGTCGTTATGCATGATCGGTGTAGAGGGAGAGGAGGGTATTGATGGTGGCAGCGGGGAGCAGGGTCTTGCGGCGCAGCTTGCGGGCGGCTTTCGTGCGGTCGCCGTCCGTGTCGGCCAGGACTTGGCGCACGAGGGGGTCGAGCTGCGAATAGCGGGTGTTGAGAGATCTCCGCTTGAATTGGGTGCCAAGTGCCTTTCCGAGTGGCGACACAAGCACGATAAATATCATCATCATGATCATGAAAATGAAGAACAGTGTCGAGCTGGCTTCGTATGTCACGGGCGCGCCTCCTTCCAGATCATCCGCTCAGTGCGGTCCAGGTGTCACGCGTGGCGAACCCGTCTCGTACCGTGCGGTAGATGTATGCGCTACCACCATCTATGGGCTATCGGGGCGCGGGTCTAGTTTCGGAGGAACGCACGAGAAACGGGAAAAACCTGCCCAGAACCTCCCGGTGGAACCTGCGATAACGCTGTCATAGCGGATGACACAGGGGTCGGAGCAGGCCTCGACGATGGTGAAGCAGCGGCCCAGGCTGTCAGCCCCTGGCACGCGGGTTGCCCGGATCATTACACATGGTAATGCCCTCGAAACCAGCGGCCCCCAGCACCTGGAAGATGTCGTCGAGGAGGATCATCGGCTCGGCTGTGCCCGCCGCGAACTCTGGGTGGCGGATCTCGATGGCGGCCATGCCGCGAGGGTCCGAAACGGGTTCGGTGTCGAACTTTTCCGACAGTAGCTGGTTCGCTTCCTCCAGGTCGGCAGGGGAGCCGAACGCCCAGGTCACGGCCTTGTTGCCCGCGCCCGTGGGGGTGCGATGAATGTACATGCGGGTCATGAGGATGCGGCGACCGTGGCGCGGGAACACGTCACCCACGCGCATAAACAGGGCGATGTCGGCCAGCTCCCCACCCAGCGACGAATCCACGAGCGCGTACCCGTAGGCACCGATACCGCGCAGGGTCAAGGCGTCCGCGAGAAGCCCGATGACCTCATCCCCGAAGGGCTCGGGCTGGAAGTACACGCCCTCGCCGACCTTCGGCGCATTCGGGCCGAGCAGTGTGATCTCGAAGCCGGCGTCCGCCAGTGCGTCCCGAACGAGCGCCACGTTGTGCTCCGGGAAGGGATGCAGCGCGGCCGCGTTCGCGGCAATGCGCTCGATGAACACGTAGGTGGAAAAACCAAGCTCAGCCATACATACATTGTAAGCGCGTGTCAAGCTCCGCATGCGACGAGGCCGTGGCACCCCGGGCGGTCAGGTGACCACGAGGGGAGACCACGGCCTCGTCAATGAAAACGGGTCAGCGCAGGCACAGCCCCTGCTCGTGGAGAACCTCCATGATGGGAGAGACGTGCGCACCGCCCACGCCGATGTTGGTGGCGACCAGGTGCGAGAAGGACTCGAGGCGCGACCCCGAGCGCAGGTCGTAGTACTCGGTGACCTCGCGGTCGTAGTCGGCGAGCGTCTCGGAATAGGATTCGACGCGCGGGTACGTGTTCTGTGCGGTCATGACAGAGCGGGGCATGCGCGGCTTCTGGCCGGGCTCCTGGTCCGGGTGGCCGACAAGCAGGCCGACGATCGGGAAGGTCAGCTCCGGCAGCTCCAGCGCCTTCACGACGGTGCGCGGATCGGCGAGGATCGAGCCGAGATAGACGGTGCCCAAGCCCATCGACTCGGCGGCCACGACCACGTTCTGCGCGGCCAGGAGCGCATCCTCAAGGGCCGTGAGGAATAGGTTGATCGACCCCAGGGCCTCCGAGGAGATGCCCTGCTCGGCGCGGATGCGGCTGTTGCGGTACAGGTCGGCGACGAAGATGAACAGGTCGCCCTTCGTGCCGCCCACGTAGGGCTGGCCGGACGCGGCGCCGATCGCCTCGCGCACCTTGGGGTCGGTGATGTGCAGGATCGTGCAGGACTGCAGGAACGAGGAGGTGGCGGTGTGGCGGGCCACGTCCATCAGCGTGGTAACCTCGGCCTCGGTGAGAGGCTGATCCTTGTAGGCGCGGATCGTGCGGTGGGCGAGCTGGCTCGCAATCGTCTCGTTTGTCATGCGTTCATTCTACGATTGGGTGCGTGAAACAAATAGATCCCTTCGGACCTTTTGCGCTGGCAGCAAACGTCACGCCCGTCGCCGTGCCCTCCCCGGCCGGCGAACTGAGCGGCCTGCTGACCGGCCCGAGCGCACCCGCCCTCGTCGACGGTACCCCCGCGATTTCCGCCGCCTCGGCCCCGGACGCAGCGGGGGAGAACCGCGCGCTCCTCGTTCCCGGCTACACGGGATCCAAGGAGGACTACGCGCCCGTCCTGCCCTTCCTGGGGAAGGCGGGCTGGGACGTCCTCGCCTATTCGCAACGAGGCCAGGGCGGGTCCGCCGCGCCCGCCGGCCTGGGTGCGTACGGGATGAGCGACTTTGTCGGTGACCTCATCGCCGTCGCCGAGGCCTGGGCTGGGACCACGGGGCGCGTGCACCTCGTGGGACACTCCTTCGGCGGCATCGTCGCGCGCGCGGCAGTCGTCGCCCGGCCTGACCTCTTCGCCTCCGTCACCCTGTTCTGCTCGGGTCGCGTCGTCTACGACTGGATGAACACCCTGCCGATCCTTGACCCCCTGCCCACGGGTCCCGGCGCGCGTGAGCAGGTGCTGCGCGCCTACTTCCCCGACATGAACTTTGACGAACCCGGCGTCGGATGGGCCGAATTCCAACGTGTTCGCGCACTGGACACGGTCTCGGAAAACCTGGTCGGCATCGCCCGTATCCTCTCCCAGCTGCGCCCCGACACCCCCGCGCTGGCGGCCACGGGCGTGCCCGTGCACGTGCTGTACGGGGATCAGGATGAGGTGTGGCCGCCCGCCTGGTACGCGGAGGAGGCCTCGGATTTGGGTGCGCGAGAGAGTGTCATCCGCGGTGGCGCGCACAGTGCACAGCTGCAGTTCCCGCAGCAGTGGGCGGATCTCGCGCGAGCATTCTGGGTGGACGTGGAGTCGGGGGCGCTGGTCTGGTCCCTGTGATGCGTGTGTACGTTGTCCCAAAAGCTGGCATCGTGACGCATCGTTGTAAGGTCCGCTGCCTATGATGGAGATATGAACAAGCGTTCCATCCTCACCGCAGTGCTCGCACTCGGCCTGGGCGTCACCGCCCTGACCGGCTGCTCCGACAACACCGGCGCCAACTACGTGACGCCCAGCAACGTCGAGACCATCCAGAACACCATCGCCGAAATCGGCGACCAGGGTGTCAAGGTCCCCGAGAAGCGCGACCTCAAGGTCACGCTGCCCGAGTCTGACAAGGCAGCCGACTACAAGGTTGAGGTCTCTGACCCCGAGACCCTCTCCGTTGGCAAGCCCGAGAAGAACGTCATCACCCTGCATCCCCTCAAGGTGACCGGTGAGGACGCGGACCCCGTCACCGTCACCGTTACCGACAAGGACGGTATCACCACCGACTTCAAAGTGACCGTGACCGAGGGCGCCAACTGATCTGGCACTATTGACACTGACCCTGTGAGGGCCCGGGATCGCCGCGATCCCGGGCCCTCACATATTGACACCCAATCGGGGTGCCTCACAGAGCATCGATAAACTCCCGCAGGGCACGTAGCGGCAACACCAGGTGGTTCTCCGCTCCGGGGCAGGGAACAAAGTTCGAGGACTGGTTAAGGTAGAACTCGCGTGCTCGGTCGTTAGCGCAATGGACGAGGAGCGCAGTGAATCCGACGTCGTTGCTCAGTCGATAGGTCCGCAGGAGGGCATCTGTGAGCAGGGCTGCGCCGATGCCTCGTCCTTGCGCGCGCAGATCGACGGCGAGGCGCGCAAGGAGGAGAACGGGGCATGGGTCCGGACGTCGTCGCGGCTTGAGAGACTCTGGGAGTTTGATGCGCTCCACGGCTCCCGTGGCAAGGGCGTAAAACCCTAGCGTTTCCGGCCCCTGCGTAGCGACGAAGACGCGCGCGCTACCGGTCGCGTGGTTCTGCCATGCGAATCGGTGGAACCAGTCGTCGATCTCGGGGTTCCCCGATTGGAAGCGTGATCGGTCATCTTGCCGCTCAAGGGGACGAGGCTCCTGCAGGACTGTTGTGTACATCAGTGGTCGGAAGCATTCGGTGCACTCAGGTTGATGTGAGTGCCGAAGGGCGAGGGGCGATCAAAGAGTTTGCGCAGCTTGGGGTCGTCCGTCGGTGAGGCCTCAAGGATTTCTTCGAAGCGGGCGTGGTCCTCTTCGTTCAGCATGAAGAAGCGCTGGTCGGCGAGACGCCGCTGTGCCTCCAATGTGGCGGCGGAGAGAACGAAATCGCTGATGCTACGGGCGTCCTGTTCGGCCGCCCGGCGAATGAGCGCATCCTGTTCTTCGGTGAGGCGCAGGTCCAGGCGTCGTGTCTTTGTACTGCTCATCGGCTGTCTCCTCTCATCTGTACGGAAGTTATCCGTACATGGGCTAGCGTAGCATGATCCGGTGCCAGAGTTAATTGGCTCTTCGCATTTAAGGGTGTAGGAGGTGTCGGAGTGGGCCGGAGTGCAGGTGGTGGTGTGGGCGGCGTGCCCATCCCGCCGCCAGTAGGGCCCAGGTGCGCATGGAGGGGTGTGGCGGTGAGTGGTTCGGTGTGCCAGTTCCGCGTTTGTTCTTGTTTGTTGGGGCGCTGCACCCGATCCGTAGGCAATGCACCTCTTCTGTTCGGGTGCACCGCCACGTAACGGGTGCACCGCCACGTAACGGGTGCAGTGCCCCCGTGCTTGTGGCGGTTGTGGCGGCTGTCGGGGTTGCGGGGGTCTTCTGTGCTTGAGTTGTCTTCCGCTTGGGTTGTCTTCCGGGCTTGGGGTGTCTTCTGCTTGGGTCTTTGTGGCGCCTCATGTTGTGGTTCCTCAGAAATGTCGCACGCAATTCCCCGACATGTATTTCAAACGTTGAAATCGCACCGTTGGAATTGCAACGTTTTGGGGTGCTGCGCAAAGTTCGGGTATCCGAATTGCGTGCGAGTTTTGGTTGATGAGGCTCCTGAGGCGAGCTCCTGTGTTCGGTCGTCGTCCCACGACACTGTCCACAATCCCCGGGACGCTTCGAACACCACCCCCACACCCCAAAATGCGAAGAGCCAGTTAATTTCTTTTGTGTCTTTACAAGTGATGTGCGACATGCTGTTATGACACAGGCCCGGACTGGTTCACGACCAGTCCGGGCCTTCCCGTATTGATGAGGAGTCAGCGCAGGATGCGCGCCAGGAAGTCCCTGGTGGCCTGCTCGCGCGGGTCGTCGATCACCTGCTCCGGCGGGCCCTGCTCAACGATCTGGCCGCCGCGGAGGAACACGACGCGGTCGGCCGCCTGGCGAGCAAAACTGATCTCGTGCGTCGCCATGAGAATGGTCGATCCCTGAGCCTTGATTTCGCGCACGAGGTCCAAGACCTCGCCGACGAGCACCGGGTCCAGCGCAGCCGTGATCTCGTCCAGCAGAAGCAGCTCCGGGTTCGTGGCGAGCGCACGGGCAATCGCGACGCGCTGCTGCTGGCCGCCCGACAGGCGATCCGGATACTCCTTCGCCTTATCCTTCAGCCCGATGCGGTCCAGCAGCTCCAGGCCGCGCTCGTGCGCGCGGCCCTTCTTCCAGCCGTGCACCTTGCGGGCCGCCAACGTCACGTTATCCAGCACCGACATGTGCGGGAACAGGTTGTAGTGCTGGAACACCACGCCGATGCGCGCACGGATCTTATCCGCGTTCGCGCGCGGATCCGTGATGTCCTCGCCGCCCAAAAAAATCTGCCCGTCATCCACCCGCTCCAGCAGGTTGGCACAGCGCAGCAGCGTCGACTTACCCGAACCCGACGCGCCCAAAAGGACCACGACCTCGTGCGAAGCGACGTCCAGGTCCAGGCCGCGCAGCACGACGTTGTCGCCGAAGCGCTTGACGACGCCCACGGCACGCAGGACCGGGGTGGCCGACCGAGCGGCGTGCGCCGATGCCTCGTTCATTTCGATAACCGACATCAGACGGTACCTCCCATCTGCTCGCGCTTACGCAGCCGGGCCGTGTACCAGTCCGACAAGCGAATAAAGGGGAACGACAAAACGATGAACAGTAGGCTGGCAACCACGTACGACGTCATGTTGTAGGTCTTGGCCTGAACCATCTGCGCCGAGCGGATCGCGTCCACCGCGCCCAAGACCGAGATCAGGCCCACGTCCTTCTGCATCGAAATGAAGTCGTTCATCAGCGCGGGCGTCACCTTGCGGATCGCCTGCGGCACGATGATCATGCGCAGCGTCTGCCCGTGAGTCAGACCCAGAGAACGGGCCGCGTAACGCTGGGACGGGTGCACCGAGTCGAGGCCGGCGCGCAGCACCTCGGCCACATACGAGGAATACGTCAGCACCAGCGCAACAGTGCCCAAAACAGCGGTCGGGATACGCGTCGTCGGATTGAGAGCGGGGATACCGAAGCCGATCAGGTAGAGGACCACCAGGAAAGGGACGCCTCGGAAAATATCCGTGTACGCCGCCGCCAGGAAACGGATCGGGAAGAACACGGGCCCGCCCAGCGTACGCGCGGCCGCCAGCAGCGTCGCAAACACGGCGACGCCGAGGACCGCGACCAGCAGAATCCGAATGTTGAGCCACAGGCCGGACAAGACCTGCGGGAAAGCCTGAACGAAATACTTGCCGTTGAAGAAGGTGTTGCGGGTGGCCTCCCACCCGTCGGAGTTGACGACCACGGCGATGAGGATGCCCGCCACCACGATCGTGGAGGCTAGGGAGATGAGGACCGACCGGGTCGTCTGCTTGCGTCGATAAGCGCGCCGACCACGCTCCACCGCTGAAACGGGAGGCGTGGCCAGCGCGTCACTCGAGTAGTCACTCATGAGCCCGGGGCCTCACTTGAGGATCGGCACGTTCTGTGCCTCGTTCAGCCACTTCTCCTGCAGCTCGTCGAGCTTGCCGGACTCAGCCAGGCGATCAACAGCTGCGGAGACCGTGGGGGTCAGCTTCGAACCCTTGGGCAGGACGATGCCGTAGTTCTCGCCGTCCTGGGCGTCCGCGAACTGGCCGACGACCACACCGTTGTCAACCTGCGTGGCGATCATGTTGAACGCGGTGGGCAGGTCAACGACGATCGCGTCCACGCGGCCCGTCTGCAGGGCTAGAACCGTGTCGTCGGAGGAGTTGAACATCTGCAGCTTCTGGGACAGCCCGGGTTCCAGGGTGTCGGACGCGAACTGCTGCGACGTCGTGCCCGCCTGGACGCCGATCAGGACGTCCTTCAGGTCCGCGATAGACTTCGCATCGGCGGCGGGGGTGCCGACCTTGGCGATGATGGCCTCGGAGGTCGTGTAATACGGGGACGTGAAGTCGACGGCGTTACGACGCTCGTCGGTGATGGAGAACTGCTGAATGTTCAGATCCCAGTCCTTCGCGCCGGGCGTGATCGACGATTCGAAGGTGGCGCGCACCCACTGGACGTTGTCCGCGCTGTAGCCGAGTTCCTCGGCCAGGGCGTAGATGACGGCCGACTCGTAGCCTTCGCCCGAGGCCGGGTCGTTGTTCAGGATCCACGGCGAGTAGGCGGGATCGGAGGTGGCGACGGTGAGCTTGCCTTCCGTCACGGTCGGTAGGGCACCGGGGCCGTAGGTCTGCTCGGCGTCGGCGGAAGATGAGGAGTTCGTGCCGCCCGAGCAGGCGGCCAGGCCGAGGGCCGCGACGGCGGCGACGGCAGCGAGGGAACGGACAGAGCGGCGCATGGGGTCTCCCAGTGACGTGGGGGATCCCGCCGTGATCGGCGGGTCTGACCTGTTGAGAGTATCGACGCTCCAACGGGCGCGCTGGCGTCGTTTCAAAGCACGAAACAATGGAACAAGGTAGGGGAGAGAAAACGTTGCAAGTGCGGGGAAAACAAGTGATAGGGAATGGGACACAGTGACGCGCAGATACGGAAAGGGACCGGGCCACGTGGGTCCGGTCCCTTTCCGTCAGGTCACTTCTGGAACTTGTCCTTCAGACCGGAGGCAACCTCGGTCGCCTTGTCCTTGGCGACCTCAACGATCTTCTCGACGTTCTCTTCGCCGATCGTTTCCTTGGCCTTCTCGAAGCCCTCTTCAGCCTGCTTCTTCAGATCTTCCAGACCCATGTGTCCTCCTTAGAAAAAACCGCTCGAATGTTCCGGGCGGATGCGATCATCCTAGGGGTGTGTGCACGTGAGTGCGCTGTGAATGGATGGGGCGCGAAACCTATGGCGTCAATCAGCGGGGACACGTCGGTCATGCAACACTCCAAACGAAGAGAAAGACCGGCTGAACGGTAAGGAAACGACAGGGTCAGCGCGAGGCCGAGTAGCGCACGCGCCCGGACACGACGGTCTCGACGACGCGCCCGGCGCCGTGGCAGGCAACGGTGTCGATGGTGTCCACGATCGAGGTGACGGGCACGTCGACGACGCACATGTCGGCGACCGCGCCCGACTGGAGCTGACCCAGGCGGTCGGGACCCGTCGCCAGGCCCATCGCGGTGGCACCGCCCAGGGTCGCTGCCTGCAGGAGGCGGCGCGCCAGATCCTGATCCTCATACCCCTGAACTCGCGCCAGATCGAAGAGGAGAGCGACGTCCTCAAGCAGGTCGAGGGAGGGGGAGGAAGACAGGGAGTCCGTGCCCACCGCGATCATGTTTCCCTCGGTGAGGTAGGCGGCGACTGGCGGTGCATCCAGGCCGATCACCTGATTCGAGCGCGGGCACAGTGCCACGGCCGTCTGCCGGGCGCGCAGCCGTCTGCGGTCGTCGGCGCGCATGTACACGCCGTGTGCGACGTGGCAGTCGGGTCCGAGGACGCCCAACTGATCGACAAACTGCGTCGAGGAGAAGCCGCCGCCGCGTGAACGCATCGCCGTGAACGACGAGGAGTGCTCACTCTTCCACAGGTCGGCCAGGGCGGTTGTGCGCGTCTCAGACCATTCGGCCTCGGAGTGGGACTCGCCCAGGTGAATGTGGATGCGCATGCCGCGACGCCTCGCCATGTCGGGCAGGTCCAGCAGAGGCTCGGCGTCGAGGGAGTAGGGGGCGTGCGGGGAAATACCCACGCCCGGAGGGGTCGGCATCGCGTCCAGAGAAGCGGAGACCTCGCGCTCGCCGCGAGCCTTCCACTCCTCGTTCGACCAGCCCATGACCTCCCAGTAGGCGACGCCGTGCAGCCCAGCGTCGTGCAGCGCCGAGGCCGCGGCGGCGTCCGTCACCACGTCGGCGGCAGCGGTCGTGCCGCTTCCTAGGAGCAGCCGCGCGCCTTCGGCTGCGTCGCCTCCCCAGTCCAGGCCGCCCGCGTCGTAGACCTCGTCGAAAGCGCGCGCCCAACTGTCGAAACCGCGGTACTGCCCGGCTCCCACGGACGCCATACCCGTGTACTGCAGGTGCGTGTGCGCATTAACGAGGCCGGGGAGCAGCACGCCGTCGAAGTGGCGTTCGGTGAAGGAAAGGCCACGCTGCGTGAGCGTGTCGATAACCCAGCCGCGCGCTCCCACGTGCTCGATGCGCCCGTCGCGCACGGCAACAGCGCCGTCGAGGATCGAGGGGGCGGTGATTGGGATGACCATGCCGGCGGACCAGACGACCACGTCGCTCATGGGGGACCTTTCGGTGGGGGACGCTGACTAACAGTGTAGGAGTGGGGCGGGCGCGCCCGCCCGCAGGTGGGCGTGAGCTGCGACTATGACAGGGACAGCGCACGCAGCGCAGCCGCCGCGACCGCGTCGTCGGCCTCGCGCGGCAGGTCGTGCACGCCGGGGGCCAGCTCGCTGCCACGGGTGAGGAGCTCGCGCAGGGACGCCAGCTGCACGCCGAAGCTCATGTCCATGATCTCGATGGGGTTTCCCTCACCCGCCGTGTAGTTGATACCCTCCCCGCGCTCGAGGACGCGCAGCGTCTTACCGGAGGGGCTGGTGAGGGCCTGCACGTGGGGATCACCCGACTCGGCCATGATCCAGGAGGCGGCCACGGCCTCGTCGATGGACACCTCCCCGTCGACGCCGCCGGCGACCGTGACGATTGCGCCGTCCGGAGCGGCCTCCAGCGCGCTCAGCGGGATTGTCGCCCGCTCGCCCGTCGCGGAAATCAGCATGCCCGCGCTCGGGACAGCATCCTCCAGCGAGGCAACCGTGAAACCGTCCATCGATGCTTGCAAGGCGCGCACGGGGTCCAGTTCCACGACAGTGACGCGGGCACCGAGCGCCGCGCCGAAACGCGCGCAGCCGCGGCCCACGTCGCCGTAGCCGATGACGACGACGCTCATCCCCGCCACGGGCGCGCCGACGCCGCGCGGGTCAATCAGGTCCAGGATCGTCGTCCAGCACGACTGACCCGTCCCGTAGGCGTTGTCAAACAGGGTCTTTGACCGCGCATCGTTCGAGGCCAGAACCGGAATGCGCAGGTCGAAAGAACGCAGGGGGCGCAGCCCCGAAGTGGTCTCCTCCGCCGCGCCGACCAGCGCGTCCAGAACGCCCGGGCAGCGTTCCGTATCGTGCGCCAGGCGGATCAGGTGAGAGCCGTCGTCCAGCAGGAATTCGCTGCGCTGAGCCAGGAAATCGCGCGCGAGCTGCCACTCTCGCTCGCGGGATGCGCTCGAGTCCGCGAACACGGGGATGCCAGCGTCGCGCAGCCTGGCCGCGACGTCCTCGCGGGTTTCCGACGCCCAGCCGAAGACGCTCACGCGCGCCCCGGCCTCGGCGAGCATGAGGGCCAGGGACGCCGTCTTCGGCTCCAGGACGAGAGAAAGCCCCACGCTCCTGCCCGCAACCAGGGGAGCCAGGGCGCGTGCCGCCGCCTCGGTGACGGGCATGTGGGTGCGCGCCCACTCGATGCGCCCCTCGTCGCCGGGGCCCGTAATGGTGCGCCCGTCGGGGGCGACGACCGCGCGGAAGGTGCCTCCGGGAGCCAGGACCGTGATCGCCCCGAGCCTGGGGGCCGCGTCCTCCTCGAGCGCGAAGGCGACCGGGGACGAGGCCGGGGTCCCCTCGGCGTCCGACAGCGGGCGCACGTGCGCACCGAACGCACGCAGCAGGGCGGCCAGCATCGGGTCGTCCGTCGCGAAGGAACGCCCCGCGATGAGCATATTCGTGGCCCGCGCGTAGGCGCGTAGCAGCAGCTGAGCGGCGAGGGGATCCAGGGCGGGGTTCATGCGTCAAACGTAGCAACTGCGGTACCTGCGCGTCCCCGCGAGTATGCGCGAGGACTCCTCGCGGGTATACAAAAGGGACCGGGCCCTGCGGCCCAGCCCCTTTCGTCAGATCACTTGCCGAGCTTGTCCTTGGCCTTGTCGGCAACCTCTTCAGCCTTGCCCTTGGCGGCGTGGGTGGCTTCCTTGGCCTTGTCCTTGGCCTCGCCAGCCAGTTCGGTGAGCTTGTCCTTGGCTTCCTCGGCCTTCTCCTTGGTCGCGTCGACGACCTTCTCGATGTTCTCTTCAGTCTGCTTCTTCAGATCTTCCAGACCCATGGTGCTCTCCTTGGAGTAATGCCGTTCTGACAGTCAGAATGGACAAAACCGATCCTATCGGTCATATGCCCATGTGTCGTGAGGTGTGGGAACAAAATTCCACATGCCGATAAATGATTGACATAGTGCCGTGGGGAGGGGAGATTTCCGCCATCTCCGTTGACGTGTCGGGGGACTCTCAGGGGGCAACCAGGGCAGCCCCTCATGGAAGTGAGATGCGCCTCGGGAATAACGTGGAGGCATGACTGAGAACAACGCGGGCCTCGTGACCCGAGCACTGACGAAAACATACATGCGCGGAAACACTCCCGTCCACGCGCTGGCGGGTGTCGACCTGACGCTCCCGCAGGGCACGCAGGTCGCGATCATGGGTCCTTCCGGCTCCGGTAAGACGACCCTCCTGCATTGCCTGGCGGGCGTGCTGCGCCCCAGCTCCGGGTCGATCACCCTGGATGGCGAAGAGATGACGACCATGTCGGAACGCGCCTTGTCCACCCTGCGTCTGCGCCGCTTCGGCTTCGTGTTCCAGGACGGCCAGCTCCTGCCTGAGCTGCCCACGCAAGAGAACATCGCGATGCCCCTCATGCTGGCGGGCACACCCAAATCGGAGGCTATCGCTCGGGCTCGCGAGATCCTCGCGAACCTCGGCCTCGACGGTGCCGGCCCCTATCGCCCCGGCCAGCTCTCGGGCGGCCAGGCCCAGCGCGTCGCCATCGGTCGTGCGCTCGCCACCAACCCCTCGGTGATTTTCGCCGACGAACCCACGGGAGCCCTCGACCAGGCGACCGGCGGCGAGGTCATGTCCCTCCTGACCAGCGCCTGCACCTCCACGGGCGCATCCCTCGTCCTCGTCACCCACGACCCGGCAGTCGCCGCGCGCCTGCCGCACACGATCCACGTGCGTGATGGCCGCGTTTCCCTCGAGGGACGAGGCAGTGGCGCGCCCAGCCCGGCCCCGGCCTCGTCGGGAACGACCCCGGGTGCCTCCACGGTGGCCGGCGTGGCGGGCCAGGGGGTGGCCCGATGAGCGCGGTGCGCACAGCCGCCGGGGCGCTCCTGCGGTCGCGCGACCGGGCGACGAGTGCCCTGACGGTCGCGGCCTTCGCCCTGCCGCACGCGTTCCTGCTCGCAGTGACGGGCGGCGTCATGGCTTTCGGGGCGCGGGCGGCCGAGGCTGCGGCCTCCGGCACGGGCGACGATCCTTCGACCCTGGATGGGATGGGACCCCTCTACGTGATGCTCGCGTACTTCGCGGCGACCCTGCTCATCGTCCCCATCATTTCGATGGGGGCTGCGGCCGCGCGCCTGGGCATGAGCAGGCGCGAGCGCGACCTGGCGGTCCTGAGGCTCATGGGCCTGGCACCTGGGGCGACGAAGCTCGCCTGCATCCTCGAGACCTGCGTGTTCGCGGTCGTCGGCGTCGTTGTCGGTTCGATCCTCTACGCGGTCACGCTGCCCGCGTGGGGTGCCCTGTCCTTCCAGGGCCGCCCGATGGGGGTAGGCGAGATGTGGGTGGGAGTCATCGCCCTCCTCGCCGAGGGCCTCGCCATGATCCTCTTGGCTTCCCTGTCCTCATGGCTGGCCATGCGTAAGGTTGCCATCACGCCCCTGGGCGTCGCACGGCGCGACCGTGCCGACCGGGTCAGCGCGGTTGGGCCGATCATTGGCCTGGTCCTCCTCGTCGTGTGGCTGACCGTCGGTGCCCTCGCGATGAACCTCGGCACCGCCATCGGCATGGCCGTGTTCATGGGCTTCATGGGCGCGATCTTCCTCATCATCAACCTGGTCGGCGTGTGGTCGATCAGCCTCATGGGCCGACTCATGGCCTCCATGGCGCGCACCCCCCAGATGATGGTGGCGGGGCGTCGCATGGCCGACGATCCGCGCGCCGTGTGGCGCTCCTTCGGGGCGGTTGCCCTCGTTGGGTTCCTCGTCGGCATCATGTATCCGGCCACAAGCGCGATTTCGATGAGCGGGGATGGCATGGACGAGGTCGGGCGCATCGTCATGGGCGACATCAACAGGGGCATGATGCTCACCTTCGCGATCACCCTCGCCCTGGGTGCCGTGTCGACCGCAGTCAACCAGTCGATCCGCGTCCTCGACTCCGCCGACCAGGTGCGGGCCCTGTCCTACATGGGCTCCCCGAACGGCTTCATGGACCGCAGCCGCCGACTCGAGGTCGCGATCCCCGCGTTCGTCATGATCGTCGGCTCGATGCTGCTCGGCATGTTGTTCCTGTCGCCGCTGCTCGCGGCTGACGGAGCCAAGGGGGTCCTCATTGCGCTCGCCTCGGCGATTGTGGGCGTCCTGCTCATCGTCGCTGCCTCCGAGGCGACTGTGCCCCTGCGCCGCCGCATCCTCGCCAGCGTGCGCGAGGGACGCGAGTAACGCGCTGCGTCCTTGTGTCGAATAACCGGCCACGGCCTCATCCCCCTATCGACGAGGCCGTGGCCGCCCGAGCGACGATCCGCACAATTGCAGTGTCAAACCCCGACGGTGAGCGTCTGGTCGGTCATACCATGGAGCTGTATCGGAACGTACGACCTCAACGCAGGGCGTGCGCTTATTCTGTTGTGTTTCCCCCTCGTCGGTGAAGGGCGCGGACACGAGCGCGGCATGTGAGTGGCTAGCGTTCCGGTTGACGCAGAGATCACTCCAATGCGAACGAAGAGGTTCGACGATGACCAACAACGCTATCGGCTCGATGCCCGGCACGATACCTGAACAGATGACGGCACCGAGAATGCAGCCGCCACCGTCCTCCACGCTTGTGTGGTCGAGCGCGGGTCCAGGTTGCGCTCCCGTGCCTGCCCACCACGTTCGGAGAAAGCCGCGAATCCCCAAGATCTGGCTCATCTTTGCGCTCATCACAACCCTGGTCATCGTGAGCCCGACCATCCTGAAATTCTTGCTCGACTTGCAGCCAGGGGATCACACTGACAACGGTGACGGAACATACTGGCTATACGGGCTGTACTTGGTCTTCGTTCTATTTACGGCCCCACCGCTGGTGGCTCTGACGTTGTGTGTCGCGATCACTGAGGGCGTCATGTGGATAATAGACGAATGGCGGATACACGGTATAACCGTCCGCCTATGGCTTCTGCCCTTGCTCGTCGTCGCTACGTTGATGGGTGGGGTCATGTACTGGTTGCATAGTCTGAATCTTCTCTTCATATGACGGAGACAGAATCGGTGTACGGGAGGGGTAGTGTCCTCGCGACAACGAAGCGAAGTCCGCGCTCAGCAGCGTGAGGTTACCCCGGCCTCGTCGCAGGTCGTGAGCACCCGGTCCTGCGGTCGGGCACAATGGAGACATGACGATCCCCACCGACCCCGCGCGCTACGTGGGCGCTGACCTGCGCCTGGCCGCCATCGACATGGACGGCACCCTCCTCGACGACGACAAGAACTTCCCGCCCGGCATGGATGAGCTCCTCGATCTGATGGACGAGCGCGGCGTCACCTTCGCGCCCGCGTCAGGGCGCCAGGTGTGGACCCTCATCGACATGTTCCCCGGTCGCCCCGGCATGACGGTCATCGGTGAGAACGGCGGCATCGTCATGCGCGACGGCGTCGAGGTCTCCTCCAGCCCCGTCGACGCCCCCACCGTGCGCGAGGTCATCCGCCTGGTCCGCGAGGCCACGTCGGGCCCGGACGGGATCGACGGCGGTCTGGTCATGTGCGGCAAGCAATTCGCCTACGTCGAGCGCACCGACGACCTCTTCGTCGAGGGTGTCGCCCCCTACTACCACCGCACCCAGTGCGTCGAGGACCAGGAGGCCGTCATCGACGCCATCGAGGCGGGGCAGATCGACGACGCGATCGTCAAGCTGGCGGTCTACGCCATCGGCCCGGTCGGCGTGCTCGCGGAGGCGACGCTGGCGCACTTCGCCGACACCCACCAGTACGCGATCTCCGGTGCGAACTGGGCCGACCTGCAGATTCGTGGTGTCGACAAGGGTAGCGCCGTGCGCGACCTACAGCGTTTCCTCGGCGTGGATCGCTCCCAGACCGCGGTCTTCGGCGACGCCGGCAACGACATGTCGATGATGAGCGAGGGCGACCTGTCTTTCGCGATGGCGAACGCCTCGCAGGACGTCATCGAGGCCGCGCGCTTCATCGCGCCTTCCAATAACGAGGCTGGGGTTGCCCAGGTGCTGCGCGCTCTCCTTGGGTGAGTGCATCTTGCGCGGGTCTTCCCTCTTCGATAATCTCAATTCTTGAAAGAATTTTCGGAAAGGGGATGTGGGGGCTCTTCACAGCATCGTTGTCTGTGCTGCGCATGTGTGGCACACCAGTCGAGAGACGGATTGTCACCGCATGTCAGTGCAACAGAGGAGGAACTCGATGAGCATGCCTTATCCTCAGCAGCCTGTGGGACAGCCCGCGGTTCCCTACGTGCCCGGACAGCCCGTCTATCAGGGGGTACCCCAGGGGTATTCGACTGCGCCGCAGGGATTTGCACCGGGCTATGCGCCCGTGCCTCAAGGGCCTGTGACGCGGAAGGTGAACTGGGTATCGATCATCTTAGGTGTTGTCGGGTGTATCCTCATCGGCCTGACGGTGCTGGCCATGTGGATGGCCCTGCGAGCTAGTGCGTCCGATCCTGACCCGAGTGGCAAAGAAATAATCGGCTTCTTTCCACTCTTCGCCCTGATGTTTATTGGCCCGGTGAACCTCGCCGGTGGCATTATTGGAATCGTGGGGGCTACGGGGACGCCGAAGGTACGGAAGCTCAACTGGCTGGGAATCCTTCTCAACGCAAGCCCCTACGTTATGTTCGGTGTCTTAATGTTCGCGCTGATGCTTTTCGCGTAGGTCGCTGAGGCGAGGCTCAGCCCACGCGTCCAACAATGTTTGTGGGTGCATGCCCGCCGTCGGCGTACTCGCGAGGGCGTGCGGCCGCGCTGGAATTTCCGCGATGATCACCTCATGAAGGAGCGATTGTGACAATGTCGGATTCTCGCGCCCGGAACTCAAACACCTATCCGAGCGGAGGATATCAGGGCGGGATGCCCGCGGCTCCCTACGCGCCCGGGCAGGCTGCGCCGCAGGGAGCCAACCCGTACCAGGTCGCTGGCCCCTACCAGGGGTATCCGCAGTCCTACCCGGTCGGCCCCCAGGTGCAGATGCCCCCGCGGGTCAACTGGGTGTCCATTGCTTGCGGGGCGGCGGTGTGGGCGCTGCACCTGACAACCTATCTGGGGCTTTGGCTGCTGACCAGCACGGAATTTGGGAAGGCCCATCACTCAGTCTTACGTTTCGTCGGCTTTATTCCGCAGATGACACTTTCGGTCATGGTCCCCCTCAACATGACTGGCCTGATCATCGGGATCATGAGGCTCTCGGATCGGTCGAGGAAGTGGCGGTTGAATTGGTTGGGGATCGTCCTCAACGTGAGTCCATATATCTATTTCGCAATCTGTTTTATCATCTGGGTGATGAACGGCAGCACGCACTAGATATAAGGGCAAGGAGCAGTGAATGACTGTGCCGATCAACAATCCTCAGCCGGACAGCTACGGAGATAGTGTGCCGTATCAGGGGAGTATGCCCTACCAGAGTGGCGGACTCTATCCGGGTGATGGGTTCTACCAGGGCGGTGTCCCCTACCAGAATGGCGGTTTCTACCAGGGTGGTGTCCCCTACCAGAATGGCGGTTTCTACCAGGGTGGCGGACCCTACCTGGGATACCCTCAGACCTATGTCGCCCAGCCCCAGGTGAGTTTCCCTCCGCGGGTCGACCGGGTCAGCATCTCCTGTGGAATCGCAGGGTGGGTCGTCATTGTTCTGGCTCTCCTGGCCACATGGCTGTCCTCCAACGCGGATTGGACGCAGGACTCTGTGAGTGGGGAGTTGATCATCTCTCTCTACTTGGTCATTGCCTGGATGCTGGTTGTTCCCCTGAATCTGATTGGTGGGATCACAGGGTTGATTCGTCTGCTCGACAGGTCTGGGAACTGGAGGCTCGCGTGGCTGGGACTCATCCTGAACGTCAGCCCGCTTTTCATCACAGGAGTGATCAACTCTTTTCATTCGGCGTAGCGAGCGCGCAGTACCAGGGGCAGGGATAGTATCCTCAGCCGAACGCGGGCACATTGCAGTAGACCGTCACGCGAAGGAGAGACAATGAGCGCACCACGCGATCGTCCCTATTCCGGATATCCGGGGTATCAGCAGCCCAGGTTTTCCCAGCAGGAGAAACTGCGGGGAAGCGACAAGGTCGCGCTCTGGTGCGGAGTCGCGGGATGGATCATGATCATCCTCTTGCTTGCCTGCGGATTCGTACTCTACGCGGCTTCTGTCAACGGTGAACACTCCGAGTACGCCGGGCTTTCCTTCATCGTCCCTTTCATTTTCGGTGGAAGCTTCCTGGGAATCGTGAACCTCGTGGGTTTTCTCGCGGGATTCATCGGCATTGGGTCGAGTGTGACGCCGCGTCAGCGGTCGTGGTGCCGACGAGGGATCATCCTGAACGCGGCCCCGTGGGTCATCGTCGGCGTCGTCTATGTCCTGATCGACGTGTGGGTGCGGATAAGCATCTTGTCGTATTGAGCGCTGCCGATACCGCGAAAACGAAAGGATAGTAAGAAACATGAGCATCCCGAATCAGCCCGTGAATCCTTTCTCGGCACATGCGAAGCAAGAGGTGGACTCTCAGCAGCCGGGTCCGGTCTATCAGGGATATCCCCAGAACGACCAGAGCTTTCATCAGGGGATGACATGTCAGTCGAAGAAACCTCGTAGCGCCGCGTTTGGATTCGCCACGTTCTTTGTAGTGATCGGGTTTGTCATTATGTTGTCTCCCGTGTTATCGGCGATCTTCGTCGGGATGATTCCCGGTGACCACGGTGACAGTGGCGATGCGCTGGGATGGCTGCCCGTCCTATTCCTCTTCTGGGTGGCCCCCTGGGGCCTTCTGATGGTGATCATCGGTGGCATTATCGCGATAATTAGATACTTCTCTTCGCGATGAAACGTATCGGAGGGCACGCACAGCGACGCCCGGGTCAGCGACGGCTAACGCGCACCGAACACATGGGGGCCGCGACGCAACGCGTCGCGGCCCCCCAGAGGCGCAAGAACCTCAGAGCATCAGCGCTCGGAGGTAGCCTTCTCGGCGTCCGTCTCCGGCACGAAGGAATCCGTGTCCAGATCCGCCCAGTACTCCTCGGCCCACGGATCCTCGATCGGCTGCGAACGCTTCCAGAGGATGTAGCCCGCACCGGCGGTCGCGCCGACCAGGGCGGTCAGGCCAACAGCGCGCAGGAAACGGCACTTGCGGCGCTTGCGGGTGGGCGTCGTCAGGGCGGCGGCCGACACCTCGGAGGCGCGGCGTGCGCGGTCAGACAGCGAACCGCGTGCCGACAGGGCGGCACCCGCCTGGTTCACGGCGAGGGACGCGCGCGGCAGGTAGTCCTCCACCAGGTGCTCGCGGGCGTTCTCAATCGCGGGGCCGGCGTGCGCAGCGGCGGCCTGCGCGCGTGCTGCAGCGTTCTCAATCGCGGGAGCTGCGTGCTCGATCGCGCTTGTCAGTGCAGCCTGGGCACGGGGAGCGGCCCAATCGACGCCCTGGTTCGCCAGATCGGCAGCCCGAACGGCAACCTTCCCGGCGTAAACGGCGGCAGCGTCGCGAAGCTGCTCAGAGGTAGCGCGCAGCTTATCTGCATCGAAAGTCGGCGAGGTAGCCATGTTGTCTCCGATCCTGTCCATATTAACGGGGGCGCACATGCGCCACTCACGTCCTATTGTGCTACATCCGCCTGTGATGTGCAGCCCACTAGTCGGCGTGAGCTGAACGACCGTCAGGAAACACACAGGAAAAGATGACACCATTGTCAACATGAAAGCTATTCTGCACACCACCGCCGGAGACATCACCGTCGAGCTGTTCCCGAACCACGCTCCCAACACCGTCACCAACTTCGTGACGCTGGCCAAGGGCGAGCGCGAATGGGTCGACCCCAAGACCGGTCAGAAGACGTCCCGTCCCCTCTACGACGGCACCATCTTCCACCGCGTGATCCCCGGCTTCATGATCCAGGGTGGCGACCCCCTCGGCACCGGCACCGGCGGCCCCGGCTACCAGTTCAACGACGAGATTCACCCCGAGCTGAACTTCAACGAGCCCTACCTGCTTGCCATGGCCAACGCCGGCAAGCGCATGGGCCGCGGCACCAACGGCTCCCAGTTCTTCATCACCGTGGCCCCCACCCCGTGGCTGCTCGGCAACCACACGATCTTCGGTAAGGTCGTTGACGAGGCCTCCAAGCGCGTCGTCGACGCCATCGCCACCACCCCCACGGGCGCGAACGACCGCCCCGTGACGGAGCAGGTCATCAACTTGATCGAGATCGTCGACTGACCTTTTCTCTTGTCAGTGACGAGGCCGGGGCCGCCCCCGCTGCTCAGCGCAGTTGGCGGGATGAGGGACCCCGGCCTCGTCCCTTACCCACGAATGAAAGGGACGCTATGAGCCTGCCGAGCTACGGTCAGCGGTCCGACCCGCGGGCCGCCCCCGACTGTCCGCGCCACCCGGGCGTGCGCAGCGTCGACTACTGCAAGCGCTGCAACCGGCCAATGTGCGTGGACTGCTTAATTCCGACCGAGGTGCGCTCGATCTGCGTGGACTGCACATCCTCGAAGCGCGGATGGGTGCGCCAGGCGTCGCGCGCGGCGCAGATGGGTGCCCCGGTCGTCACCTACGCGATGATGGCGATCTGCATCCTCATGTACCTGGCGACCTGGGTGTTCCCCTCCCTCAAGTCGTCTCTCGCGTTGGTTCCGCTCTTCCTCATGTCGCGCCCGTGGACGATCCTGACGGGCGCGTTCCTGCACGGCGGGCTGCTGCACATCCTGTTCAACATGCTCTCCCTGTACTGGGTGGGTCGCGCGATCGAACCCGTCCTGGGCTGGTGGCGTTTCCTCACCGTCTACCTGGTGAGTGCGCTGGGTGGATCCGCCTTCATCCTCGCCTGGTGCCTCATTCAGCCGTCGGAAATCCTCGTGGGCACGGTGGGGGCGTCGGGCGCTGTGTTTGGCCTCTTCGGCGCTGTGTTCGTCCTGCAGCGATTGGGGGGTGCCGATACGACGCCGATCCTGACGCTGCTGGGCATCAACCTGGTGTACGGTTTCTTGGCCAGTGGCATCTCGTGGCAGGCGCACATCGGGGGCGCGGTCGCCGGCGTGGCCGCTACGTGGGTGCTCGCACGCCTGGCTCGCCCGCGCCCGGGCATCACGGAGGCGGCGCAGAATCGTCGACAGCTTCTGGTGGCTCTCGGCATGATCGCGGGTATCGTCGCGCTCAACGCTCTCGTGTTCCGCCTCCTCGTCGAGGTCTATGGCGCGTGATCGGGGTGCCGTCGCCTCTGCAGGGCCTCGGCACGTCTTCTGAGGATGACCTAACATGGGGAGGGTCCGGCACAGTGCCGGACCCTCCCTCATGCGCCCACAGGAGACACCATGACCAGCCCCTGGGACCTGTACGACCAGCTCATCGACGAGATCCCCTCCGACATCACCGTCACCCAAATCCACACCGACGGCAAGTGGCGCCGCGTCGCCTCCAGCGACGACGGCGTCGGCATGGCCTTCGGCATGAACGTCCAATCACGGCCTCGTATAGCGGACGACCCCTCCGAGCTGATCGGTCGCCCCCTGCGCAACGTCGCCGCCCTGGCCAAATCCTGGAACTTCGAGGACGCAGGCATCGGCATGGCCGCCATCAACGCCTACCACTCCCACCCCGAGGTTGCCCTCGCCCGAGGATTCACTCCCTGCGAAGAAAACAACTGGGCGCGCACCTTCCACCCCTACGCGCCCCTCGTTGCTGGCAAGCGCGTCGCCATCATTGGACACTTCCCCTTCGCGGCCGCAGCCATGCCCGACGCCGCCGAACTCAACATCCTCGAACGCAACCTTTTCGAGGGCGACTACCCCGATTCCGCCTGCGAATACCTGCTCCCCGACATGGACTACGTCTTCATCTCCGGCTCCGCCTTCGTCAACAAAACCATGCCGCGCCTCCTCACCCTCGCCTCGAACGCCCACACCGTCGTCCTAGGACCCTCTACGCCCGCGTCCCCCGCGCTCCTTCACGCCGGCGCCACGACCGTCATATCCTTCGCCAGCGCCCACCCCGCGCGCCTCGAAGACGGCCTCGCCGGACGCTCCCTCCGGGGCATGTACGACGCCGGCGTGCGCGTCCAGCTCAGCCGAGCATAATCACCCGGCCAGCCACGGCCTCGTCCATACGCGAAGTGGGGCGTCCCGGCAACAACCGGAACGCCCCACACTCACGTTTCACGCGAAACGACGCACGCTCAGCGCCAGCGCAACGTCATCAAGAAGCCCACCATCATCGTGCCCAGACCCACCGCGATATTCCACTGGCCAATCTTCGGAATCGGGTACACGCCCTGGGAAATGTAGAACACGACAACCCACAGCAGACCCACAATCATGAGCGTCACAAACGTCGGAGCCCACCAGACCGGGCTGAGCGGAATACCATCCGTCCAATTCTTGATCTCGGTATCGTCCTCGACCTCATGCCCATTCTTCTTGCGCTTTTTCGATTCGGCCACGTCGGGTCCTTTCTACTGGCCCGCGCGGGAAGACAAACCGCCCGGCGGTGATGAATTAGTCGATACTCTAGCGTAGTCTCGGACATAGGAAGTACCCAAACGCAGCGCCACAGAAAGAGAGAATGATGCAGCCACGCAAGGTCCGCCACACGGCCGCCATCCTCGCCGTCACCATCGCCTCCGGCCTGCTCTTCTCCATCTCCTCCCTCAACGAACGCAAAAACCCCGCCGGGACCTCGGACCTCACAACCCTCGTGCACACCCGACAAGCCCAGGTCGCCGCCCTCGACGCCGAGGTCGGTGCCCTCGACGCGCAGATACAAAACTTCTCCACCTCCCAACCCGGCGCGCCCACCCCCGACGAAGACGCCTTCACCGCCAAATCCACGCGCCCCGTCTCCGGTCCCGGCGTCCAAATCACCCTCAACGACGCGCCCCCCGGCCGCATCCCCGCCGGCGCAACCCCCAACGACCTCGTCATCCACCAGCAGGATATCGAAGACACCATGAACGCCCTGTGGGCTGGCGGCGCTGAAGCCATGACAGTCCAAGGCGTACGCATCACCAACCGAACCGTCATCCGATGCATCGGTAACGTCATCCTGGTCGACAGAACCAGCTTTCCCCGCCCTTTGTGATTCAAGCAATCGGTGATCCTGACACCCTGCGCGCGACGGTTACTGCAAACCCACGTATGGTGAATTATCAGGCTTATGTGTCAAAGTACGGCCTCGGGTGGGACATGCAGACCAAAGACTCCCTAAGCTTCGCGCCTGCAACAACCTCGCTCACCGTCAACTATGCAACCGTGGAGGAAACGAATGGGTGAACACATCGCTCGAGCCGTTCCGACAAAGAAAAAGAGCTCCAACATCTTCTGGAACATCGTCGGCGTCATCGGCGAGCTGCTCATCACCTTCGCGTTCGTCATCGGCCTGTTTTCCGTGTGGCAGCTCTACTGGACAACCTACCAGGTTGCTGGCCAGGTCACCCAGACCATTGCCTCGTACGAAGAAGAACACCAGCCCTCCAAGCGCACCCAAGGCGAGACCCGAACGGACGCACCTCCCGAGTTCACGCGCGATGTTGCATCCGGCGAGGTCTACGGCCTCGTCCATGTACCCACCTGGGACTGGATGAAGATCCCGCTGGCCGAAGGCACCACCTCCTACGTCCTCGACCAAGGCTGGGCCGGCCACTACGACATGACCACCCAACCCGGCGGCGTCGGCAACTTCTCCGTCGCCGGCCACCGCCGCACCTACGGCAACAACTTCCGCTGGATCGACCGCCTCACCCAGGGTGACAAGGTCGTCGTAGAAGTCGACGACCGCTACCTCGTCTACTCTATGGTCTCCTCCGAGATCATCGACGCCACCGACCCCACGCAGATGCGCGTCGTCGCCCCCGTCATCGACGACCTCTCCTGGTCCAAAACCCCCACCGAGCGTTGGATGACCATGACAACGTGCCACCCCGAATACGGCAACTGGCAGCGCTACATCGTTCACCTCAAGTTCGAATCCTGGACCCCCAAGGACACGGGCGTCCCCGCCGAACTCGTCGACGAACCCACGAACTAAAGGACCCCACATGTACGCATGGATCTTCCGCCACCTGCCCGGCCCCACCTGGTTCAAAGTCATCGAATCCCTGGCCCTCATCGCCGCGGCCATCGCCGCCCTCTTCACCTGGGTCTACCCCTGGGTCCAGTCCTACCTGGAACTGGGACAGTCCTCCGTCGGCGGCGCCTGAGCCACCCGCTTGTGGATGGGACGAGGCCGGGGACACCCCGGCCTCGCGGCCGTATCCGCGGGCGTTGAGCGGGGTCGCGAACCGTGGATGTGGGAATTTCTGCTCGGCTGTGCCCACGGGTGCGGGGTCGGTCTCCCACCTCTCATTCGTGAATGCGTCGCCGCTTTCCACGCCTCCGCTTTCCGCACCGCACCGCCCGTTTGTCGGACAGCGGTCGCGCGCCCACTGTGGGAGCGCCCTACGATGGAGGCCGGAGAAAGGGGCCACGGCCTCGTACATGAAAGGACCGGCGATGGCACGAATCCTCTGCGTCGACAACTACGACTCGTTCGTCTTCACGATTGTGGGCTACCTGCGCCACCTGGGCGCTGTTGTGGACGTCGTGCGTAACGACGTCGTGGATCCCGCGTGGTTCGAAGCCGGCTACGACGGCGTCCTCATTTCCCCCGGACCCGGCGACCCCAAGAGCGCCGGCGCGTCCCTGCAGACTATTGCCGACTGCGCCGAGCGGGAGATCCCGATGCTGGGCGTGTGCCTGGGCCATCAGGCCCTGGGCGAGCTGTTCGGCGCGACCGTGGGGCACGCACCCGAACTCATGCACGGCAAGACCTCCGTCATCACCCACGACGGGCGCGGCGTGTTCGAAGGCGTCCCCTCGCCGCTGACTGTCACCCGCTATCACTCCCTCACGATCGACCCCGCGACCATGCCCGACGAACTCGAGGTCTCCGCGAGCACCGAATCCGGCATCATCATGGGCGTGCGCCACCGCTCCCTGCCCCTCGAAGGCGTCCAGTTCCACCCCGAGTCCGTCATGACACAGTCCGGGCACCTCATGTTCGCCAACTGGCTGGCCGCCTGCGGCGACACTGACGCGCGGGAGCGGGCGGTGTCCCTGAAGCCCGTCGTCGCGGAGCGCTTCAAGCTGTAGGTTCCGTGGGGGTTTCTTCCGTTTCGAGCTCCGGGGATGCGCCGTTCGGCGCTTCGTCGTTCTGTGCGGACTCCGGGTCCTGCGCGGACTTTGGTTCGCCGTTTTCGGAGGCCTCTATTTTGTTCCTCTGAGTGTCGGCAAGCTCGGGCTTTGTGGGTGGTAGGAGCTGCGCGGGATCATCAACGAGCATCTCCGCGATGCTGCGCGCCTCGGAGCGTGCAGTGCTCGGGAAACACCACTCGCGGCATTTTTTCTCGCCTTGCACGATGTGCAGCTCTGGGAGTACATCATCTGCGTCGACGAATGTTGGCGTTAGCTCGTCGATGGAGAACTCTTCTGTGACAATGCCCTTCTGAATGAACTCCTGTGGGTCAGCGGTGAGGATACGGTGGTCGGTAACGGCAACCATCTCGGGCGAGACCATTATTGCTCTTCCGGTAGCGCGTTTCACCCAGCCCAGGCTCCATTCCGTTGTGTCTTTCGGTGTCGGGAGCATGGACCATGCCGAGTCCACAGATGGCTTGGATCTGATTCTGTCAATGGTTGGGGCGACGACTTTATGAGTCAACGCGTTGACGGGGAACGTTAATGCCCTCAGTTCTTCGCCCTCGTCCAGATACCAGCGCAGGATCTTGGTGTAGGGAGACACATCGTAGTCGTCGGGTGCGCACGTGATATCCGGGTTGGGCATCGGATTCTCATGGATTCCCAGATGCTGCGCAAGCTCGTTGAGCTGCTTGAGGAGTTTCGTCGCCGTGTTGCTGGAAACTGTCTTGTCTTGCTGTTTTTGCGAGGGAAAGAACGACGATGCGCCGGGAAGGTCAGAGATGATGCGCAGCTCTCGCATGAGGGCGTGGAGTAGTGTGCGCTGCTCCTTCAGATCATCCTCGACTTCTGCGCGCATCTCGTCGTACGTGAGGGTGGGTTGCTCACCTTTGATCCGAGCACGTTCATGTGCGAGCTGGAAGTAACAGCACCATGTCTGGATGCAGTTGAGGGCAGCAAATGTATCGAAAAGAATGCTCTCTTGGTGTTGTGTGATGTAGTTGCGTCTTTTAGACACATCGTTCTGGCAATTCTGTAGTTCTTGAGCGTGCGTTTTGATTCTCTGTTTGTAGTAGTTCCGGTGCCTTTCAATGTCATTGCTGAGTCCGTTGATCTGTTCCCAGTTCGTATTGGAAACGGTCCCTTCCTTGGTGCTCTTGCGGTAAATGCGAAGAACTGCCTGTTGGGTGCCGTGGAAGCTAGCATTTTGCCAATCTTTAAGCATGCGCTGAGTCTGTAAGGCGGTGCGCTGAACTGTGGATACCTGCTTGGAGATGCTGTCGAGCTGCATCTGCACAGCAACCATCGCAATCGCAGGTCCGATGGCTGCGATGGCTCCCGCGATCTGGGGAGCCGACACGGGAATGAGGCGTGCTTGGCGGCTGATTTGTCCGCTAGCGTTTCTTACGGTGCCGATCAATCGGCCATCGGCGGTCTTCGTGAGTGCGTTGCCTGCGGCTAGTTGTGCCTTGGTGACGGCATCCAGCTTGTAGAGACCGGACATGTGCTGGATCGCATTGGCCGCTGAGGCTGCACCTCCGGTTAGTGAGGCTCCCTCGCCGATTGATGCGATGAGATCGTTGAGTGCACGATCAGCTACCAGTGAGCTGTCGATCTTTTCGAGGTCCTTTGTATTGGATCCGACCACGATGGCGTAATCATTGTCGAGGGGGACGATGATGGTGTCATCCTTGTTGGGGTCCCATTGCTCAACGTCCTGCGTTGTGTCACTCATGTCTGCGCTCCCGGTCTGACTGGGAGTCCCACCTATGGATCTCAGTCATATGGTGATGAAGTAACCATATGCTAGCACGATGGTCGGCTGCCCCTGTCAGGCCGGTTGCGGTCTATGCTGCAGAACTTCGGCTCGGCGCGTCGTCTCGACGCTTGCCTAGGACTGGTAGCCATCTACGGGTGCCGCAGATGCACCTGTGGGTGGCCGCATGCGGATAGGAAATGACGTCACGGATAGGTTACGAGCATGCGGATAGGCTAATAACCTATCCGCATACGTATAACCTATCCGCGTAGGCGCAACCTATCCGCGTAGGGGTGGGCCCGGCGCGGAAACATCGTCGTCCTGTGCATCCGCCGACGAGGCCGTGGCCGGGATCGTGGCAACTCGTGATCTTTGAGTGGAGTGTGAACCCGCTAGACGGAGACTGGGCCTTCTGGCTGGAGCGTGAGCCTTCTGGGTCGAGCGTGGGCGACCCCGCCCACGCTCGACCCAGCGGGTTAACGTGCGCATCAGGGGGTTCAACCGCCGGTGAGCAGGCTAAGGCTCCCAATTAGGCGTCCCGTGTGCGTGGAGAATCGCGAGGACGCGCAGGCGCCGCGTGGAACCCGCATAGCTGTCACGGCCTCGTATTCGCACTGAAGGCCAGAACAGTCCTCGCAAGCCGCCCGAATGACGCACCGAAGCTCAAGACAGTCCGCGCACACTGCGCGAATCCCGCCACGGCCTCGTACCCGCCCTGACCATTGCACGCGGCCCGTACCGATGCGGGAACCGTGCCACGGCCTCGTACCCGCCCTGACCATTGCAGGCGGCCCGTACCGATGCGGGAACCGTGCCACGGCCTCGTACCCGCCCTGGGAGCCGTGACAGGGGCGCATGCACGCGGAGCGGAACCCACCCCGCACACGACGGGTCCGCACCCCGCACGCAAGGCCAGCATCGCATACGACAGGGCCCGTACCCCAGGAGGAATCCTGTCGGTGCGGGCCCTGATCGTTGGGTGAGTCGGACTACTTCTTGGTAGAGGGCGACGGGCTGGGCGTCGGGAAAATGGAACCCTTCGAGACCTTGAGCTTCACAGTCGAGTTCTTGTCCACCTTCGAACCCACGCCGGGTTCAACGGCGGTGACCTGACCGGCGGGCTGGGTACCGGTGACTTCCTCGACGGTCACGGTCAGGCCCAGGGCCTTGAGCTGCGCCTCAGCGTCCTCGCGGCCGATGCCGACGACGGAGGGGATCTCCACCTGTGCGGCCTTGCCACTGGACACGGACACGGCGATGCTGGTGCCCTTCTTGACCTTGGAGCCGCTATCGGGATCCTGCTCGACGATACGGTCCTTCTCCTTGTCGGAGTCGACGGTCGACACGTTGCCGAGTTCCAGGCCGACTGCCTTGAGGGCGCTGCGCGCCTGGTCCTGGCTCATACCCGACAGGTCGGGGACCTCAACCTGGTCGGAACCGGAGGACAGGTAGGCGGTGATTGTCTGACCGGCCTTGACCTTCGAGCCGGGGGAGGGGTTGGTCTGCGCGACCTTGCCCTCGGGCACGGTGTCGGAAGCGACTTTACTGGAGTTGACATCCCACTTCAGGCCCAGCGCCTCGACGGCCTTACGGGCGTCGTCGGGACTCATACCGACCAGGTTGTCGGGCAGGGTGACCGAGTCGGGGCCGGACGAGATAGTGACGCGCACGGTGGCGCCCTTCTCGGCCTGGGTGCCGCCTGCGGGGTCGGTTGAGGCGACCGAGTCCTTGTCGACGGTATCGGAAGCGACCTTGTCGGGGTTGAGTTCCCACGTCAGGCCGGCGGCTTCGATCTGGGACTTTGCGTCTGCTTGAGACAGTCCAACGACGTTGGGGACGGCGACGGTCTCCGGCTCAGCGGCGCTGCGGCTCAGCGCCCAGACGCTGCCGCCGATGAGGAGCAGCGCGATGGCGACGAGGGTCGCGATGATCGCGGTGCGGCGCTTGCGGGCAGCGGCAGCATTACTCGTCCCATCGTCGTCGGAGGAGACGGCGGGCAGCGACGTTGACGTCGATGTCGGGGGGGTCCCTGCCGCGGACGTGCTCACCGTGGAGGTGGTCGTCGGTGCTGCGGCGCGCGCACCGACGAGGCCGGCTGCGGGCAGCACCTCGGTCGCCCACGAGTCGGCAGGCGGGGCGCCCACGTCCATGCCGCGTGCAACGCGCTGTAGGTCCGAGAGCATCGCGGTGGCGCTCGGGTAGCGGTCGTCGCGGTTCTTCGCGAGCGCCTTGAGGACTACTCGGTCCAGGGAATCCGGGATGTCGGACAGGATCGACGAGGGGGTGGGCGGGATCTGCTCGACGTGCTGGTAGGCGACGGCGACGGCCGAGTCGCCCTTGAAGGGCGGGCGGCCCGTCAGCAGCTCGAAGAGCACGACGCCCGTCGAGTACAGGTCGGAGCGCTCGTCCACGGTCTCACCGCGCGCCTGCTCGGGGGAGAGGTACTGCGCGGTGCCGACGACGGCGTTCGTCTGCGTCATGGTGGCCTGCGAGTCGGTCAAGGCACGGGCGATGCCGAAGTCCATGACCTTGACCTTGCCGTCCGACGTCAACATGATATTGCCCGGCTTGATGTCGCGATGCACCAGGTGGTTGTCGTGCGAGTACTGCAGGGCGGACAGGACACCCGACACAATCTCGATGGCTTCGTTGATCGGGACGGCCGTGCCGTCGGAGATCAGCTCCTTGACGGTGTGCCCCTCGACGTACTCCATGACGATGTAGGGGATCGCGATGGACCGGTTGGTCGCGTCCGAGACGATTTCTTCGCCGGTGTCGTAAACGGCGACGATGTTTGGGTGATTCAGCGACGCTGCCGACTGAGCCTCGCGGCGGAACCGCGCCTGGAAGATCGAGTCCAGCGCCAGGTCGCGTCGTAGCATCTTGATGGCGACGACGCGCGACAGGCGAGTGTCGAAGCCCAGGTGAACTTCGGCCATTCCGCCTCGCCCGATGAGCGAGCGGACCTCATATCGGCCAGCTAGACGGTGGGCCATGGGCTGTGCCATGTCCTAACCTCCTCGGTGATGGTTGCCCCCGCGTTGCTTGGGATGAGGGAGCTCAGCATGGATTTGATCGTAAAGGCTGCAAGTACGGTCAGCGCGATCACGATGAGTGCGATGACCGCAATGCGGATTAATTTCTTAGATGCAGGGACCGGCGGGGCAACGACACTACGCGAGTAGGCGGTCTTCGCTGCCGGGCGCTTGTGCTCGGTGGTTCGGGCGTCAAGTTTGTGCCAGTGCGGTCCGCCCGAGTCCTTCTTGGGCTTGGACTCGTACACGGAGCGACGTGGACGCGTGGACGCATTCTTGTTTTTCTTGTCCTTGCCACGGGGTTGGGGAACGGTCCCGAAGACGCGCGGCGTGGAGCTGGTGGTCGTCGTGGTCTTCGACGAGGCCTTGGTGGACTTTGCGCGCTCGTCCTTGACGTCGCGGGACGGCTGCGGGTCGGGCGCGGAGGAGGTGCGCTCGGACTTGCGCTGAGCCTGCTCGGCTTCGCGCCGTTGACGGGCCTCACGGCGTTGGCGCTCTTCGCGGGCTTCGCGTAGCTCACGCTGGCGGGCCTCTTCTTCGCGAGCGACCTGGGCGCGACGGTGTGCTTCGGCGGCGTCCTCGGCTTGGCGGTCTTGTGCCCGCTGGCGCAGGCGCTCGTTGAGGGCGGCGCGCCGCTCGGCTTCTGTGGGCGCAACGGGCGTAGCGGGTGCCTGTGTGGGCGTGGGGGTTGGCTCCTTGCGCGGGGTCGCCGAGGCCGTGGTTGCCTTCTTGGGAGCCGGTGCCTCGGCGCGCGTGGGTGTTGCCGGGCGCTCGGTGGCAGCGGGGCGTGCGGGCGTTGCCGGACGTTGGGACGGCTTGGGGGCCGTGGGTGTTGCCGGGCGCTCGGTGGCCGTGGGGCGCGTGGGTGTTGCCGGACGTTGGGACGGCTTGGGGGCCGTGGGTGTTGCCGGGCGCTCGGTGGCCGTGGGGCGCGTGGGTGTTGCCGGACGTTGGGACGGCTTGGGGGCCGTGGGTGTTGCCGGGCGCTCGGTGGCCGTGGGGCGCGCGGGCATTGCCGGACGTTCGGCGGCCGTGGGACGCGCCACGGGCTTCGTCGGTGTAGCCGCCTGCGACGGGTCAACATGCGTGGCCGGAGTGGGGGTCGCAGTTGGCACCGCGGCCTTCGCGGTGGGGGTCTTGGTGGTGGGGGTCTTCGCAGTGCGGGGTGAGAGTGATTCTGGAACCGCCGCGGGCTTGGAGACGACGCGCGTGGGGATCGAGGTCGAGATCGGACCCTGTGGGTTCGAGGGAGCGACCGTGTGGCGTCCCGTAGATGTCAGGGAACGCACGGAACCGGACACCAGTGTCTGTTCGCCGGTCGTATCGGGGATGATGCGACGCACCCGCGTGGGTGGAGACAGGGGGTTGGTGGACGGTGGCGGTGCGGGTTCGTCGATGATGCGTGGGAGCATGGTGTGGCGTCCTGTGATCGGGATCATCGAGGATGAGGGCGCGACGGTCGTCGCCTCGTCGATGATGCGGGGAACGACGGCGTGGCGACCGGTCGCGGCGCTCACGTGGGGTACGAGGCCCGACGGGGGCTGGAGCATCTCGTCGGGGAGCGTGCGGCGAGTTAGGTGACGCACGGGTGCGAGGATCGGGACGGAGGGCTGGACGGGCGTGCGCGTCTCGGGGGCGAGCTGCGCGGCCTTGGGCAGCGGCAGTGGGCGAGGTGTCACGGATATGCCCATGGCCTTGGCGGCACCGGCGATCTCGCGGACGGCGGCGGCACCGGATTCGGGGCGCTTCGCGGGGTCCTTTTCCAGCAGGTGCAAAATGACGTCGGCGAGGGGCTCGGGGACGAAGTCCGGCAGTGGAGGCACCGGGTCGTTGACGTGCGAGAACGCGATGTCGACCTGGGTTTCGCCCGTGAAGGGGCGCCGGCCAGCGGCGGCCTCGTAAGCGATGACGCCGAGGGCGTAGAGGTCACCGATGGGCGTGGCGGTCTCGCCCATCGCCTGTTCGGGCGGCAGGTATTGGGCGGTACCCATGACCATGCCCGCGGCGGTCAGATTGACCTGGTCCCTCGCGCGGGAGATGCCGAAGTCAGTCAGTTTCACCATGCCGTCCGGGCGAACGAGGATGTTCGCCGGCTTGATGTCGCGGTGCACGACGCCTGCGCGTGCGGCGGCACCGAGCGCCATCGCGACCTGCACGAGGATCGGCATGAGGTATTCGGGCTCAATGCGTGTGCCACCGCGCAGATAGTCCGTCAGCGGGTAGCCGTCGACGAGTTCCATGATGATCCAGCCGATGCCGTCTTCTTCACCCGAATCCTGGGTGTTCGCAATGTTCGGGTGCGAGATCGACATCGAGTTGCGGGCCTCGAGGCGCAGGCGCGACAGCGAGAGTTCCTCGCCTGTCAGCTCGGGACGTAGAACCTTTGCGGCGACAATGTGGCCGCTGACGCGGTCGCGGGCCTTCCACACTTCACCCATTCCACCCTGTGCGATGGGGGTGAGCAGTGTGTAGCGGCCTCCGAGGACGCGGCCGGCACCGGATGTCATGCGCGGGACACTCACTGGAGCCCCGCTTCCAGGACGGCCCGGGCGACCGGGCCGGCCACGTCTCCGCCGTGCGGCGCGGGAACATTGTCGTCACCTTCGACGATGACGGCAAAGGCGATCTGGGGGTTGTCTGCGGGGGCGAAGCCCATGGCCCACGCGTTCGCGCGGTCGCCCTCGCCGGTCTCGGCGGTTCCGGTCTTGGCTGCCACCGACACGTTGGGGATGGCCATCGGGGTACCGGAGCCGTACGGCTGGGAGACGACGGCCTGCATCATGCTGGTGAGCTTCGAGGCTGTGTCGGCGGAGATCGGCCGACCGGCGTCCGTCGGTTTGGTCTTACGCATGGTCTGGTTGTCAGCGTCGACGATCTGCTTGATCAGGTAGGGCGCCATCATCTGGCCGCCGTTGGCGATCGTCTGCGCGACCTGGGCCATCTGCATGGGAGTGGTCTGGACCGTGTACTGGCCGATTGCACTCATGGCGAGCTGTGCGCGGTCCGCGTCGGAGGGGAACACGGAGGGAATGACCGTCAGCGGGATTTGCTGTTCATGATCGAAACCGAAGCGGTTTGTGACGTCCGTGAGTTGCTGGTTCGTCAGCTGCTGGGAGGCCAGCACGAACGTTGTGTTGCACGAGCGTGCGAATGCCTCGGTCAGGGTCGGGTTGCCGTCGCCACAGGTCGAGGATTCGATGTTGGAAACCTGTGTGACCGTGCCCGGAAGGGTTGTTGTTACGGGCGAGGCCATGTGAGTGTCCGGATTGGCAATGCCATTCTCGATCAGGGCGATGGACGTGATGACCTTGAACGTCGAGCCGGGCGCGTAGCGTTCCGAGATCGCGCGGTTGAGCATCGGTTTCCTCGGGTCGGCTTCCAGCGCCGCGTAGGCATCGCTCACCGAGCCCCCGTCGCTGGAAGCCAGCGTGTTCGGGTCGAAGGTCGGGGAGGAGTAGAGGGCGAGGATCGCGCCGGTCTTGGCGTCCAGTGCCACAACGGCACCCTTGCGGTCACCGAGCGCGGTGGCTGCCGCCTGCTGCATGGAGGCGCTCAGTGTCAGCTCGACGCCGCCGCCCTGGCGCTTTTCGCCCGTCAGGAGGTTGCGCAGGCGCTGCCCGAGCAGAGTCTGAGACTGGCCGTCGAGAACGTCCGCCTCAGCTTCCTCGATGCCGGTTGCCCCGTAGCCGATTGCTGAAAAGTAGCCCGTGGCCGATACGTAGAGGGGACCCTCGTCGTAGACGCGTGTGTAGCGATTGGAGTCCTCTTCGAGTTCAGAGGAAGCGATCGCCGTTTTTTCCACGATGATGGGTCCGCGGTCGACTTCCGCGGCGTGGCGGGTCGTGCGCACGTTACGCGGGTCTGCGTTGAGCGAGGGCGCGGAAATGAACTGCGTGTTTGTTATCGCCAAGCCCAGCATGGCGAACATGATCAGGACGACGACGAAGATCTTGCGAATCTGTGCGTTCATGCGTTACTCGTTCACCCCCAGTGCCGCCGGAATACCGGAGTTCCACGGGGACTGCGTGGACGCCGGGCGGCGGGCAGCGTCTGACACGCGGATCAGCAGTGCGACGGTTATCCATGAGGACACCATTGAGGAGCCACCGGCCGCCAGGAACGGTGCCGTCAGGCCCGTCAGCGGGATGAGACGGGTGATGCCACCGAGCACCACGAAGAGCTGGACGGCCAGCGAAAAGCTTAGACCGGTGGCCAGAAGCTTACCGAATCCGTCGCGCACCGTCAGGGCTGCGCGCAGGCCGCGCTGGATGAGGATCAGGTACAGGATCAGGATCGCAGCCATGCCGGTGAGGCCCAGCTCCTCGGCCAGGGAGGAGAGAATGAAGTCGGAGTTGGCCAGTGGAACCTGGTCCGGATATCCGCGTCCCCATCCGGTACCCATGAGGCCGCCCGATGCCTGGCCGAAAATACCCTGCGCAAGCTGGTAGGAACCGCCGTAGTAGAACTCGGGTTCGAAGGCGTGCAGCCAGCCGTTGAAGCGCGTCTGCACGTGGGAGAAGAAGCGGACGGAGAGGGCGACGGCGGGGGCGAAGAGCGTGAAACCGATGAACAGCCAGGATACGCGGTTGGTGGCCACGTACAGCATTGCGACGAACAGGCTGAAGAAGAGCAGCGACGTGCCGAGGTCGCGTTGGAGAACGAGGATCGCGATGCCGATGAGCCAGACGATCATGATGGGGCCGAGGTCGCGGGCGCGTGGTAGGCGCATGCCCAGGAATTTGCTGCCGCCGATCGCGAGATTGTCACGGTTGGTGACCAGGTATCCGGCGAAGAATATGGCGAGCGTGATCTTGACGAGCTCACCGGGTTGGATCGAGACGGGACCCAGGCGGATCCACACGCGCGCGCCGAAGGTCTCCTGGCCGAGGCCGGGGATCATCGGGAGGAGCAGCAGGAAGAGGGACAGTGCGCCGAAGGTGTAGGTGTAGCGGCGCAGCATGCGGTGGTCGCGTAGCGAAATCAGGATGATGGCGGCGACGACGATTGCGATGCCCACGAAGAGCGCCTGCTTGTAGCCGACCTCGGCCTCGTCGTTTTTCGCGTAGGACAGGTCCAGACGGTAGATCATCGCCAGGCCCAGGCCCGTCAGTGCCACCGCGATCGGCAGGATGACGGGGTCCGCGTAGGGTGCCAGGAAGTGGATGCCGACTTCGCCGATGATCGCAAGGGCGATGAGCACCCCGATCTGAGGGATCAGGTTCGCGGGCAGGGTCTTCGTCAGGTTTAGTGAGGAGAGTACGTAGCCGGAGATGCCGACGGCCAGGGCCAGGGCCGTGAGGCCTAGCTCGAGGAATCGGCGCGGCTTAGCGGGGGCGATCGAGACGGTTGCCATCAGAAGTGTTCTCCGCTCTGGGCCCCGGATTGTACCTCACCCGACTGCGGGACGGGTCCGATGTGCCCGGTCGGAGGCGTGACGGCGGAATGCTTGAGGCCCTCAATGTACTCGTCGATTTCCTCGCGGGAGGAGCGCAGCACCGGAGTGTCGAGGCGTTGGCGGTCCACGGGGGACAGCTCCGAGAGCGCGACGTCGGAAACTTCGACGGCGTGGGAGAGGCGCCAGGGGCCGATGGCCTGGGGAATGCCCTGGTAGATGACGACGTATCCGTCCTGGCCGATCGCGTAGTACTGCGTTTGCGTCCACTTCCAGGACAGCCAGGACGCGGCTACCACGAGGACGGTCATGAGGGACACGAAGATGGGGGTCCACCAGGAGGTGCGGGGCTTGAGTTCGATGGGACTGGCATCATAGTCGGCACCGTGGCCCGAGGCCTTGGCTCCTAGCGCGGCCGCGCGCGCAGCCGCTCCCTGGCCGCCGCGCGACTTGGCGTTGCGGTCGATGGCAGCGGCACCGACGATCTGCGGGGGTGCGGGCGGGAAGGATCCGGCCGGGACGATATCCGCGATGACGCACGTGATGTTGTCGGGTCCACCGCCCAGGAGGGCGAGGCGGATGAGTTCTTCGGCGCATTCGCCGGGGTCGGCGAAATCAGCCATGACCTGGCCGATCGTCTCGGGGGAGACGAGGCCGGACAGGCCGTCGGAGCACAGCATCCAGCGATCACCGACGACGGCCGTGCGGATGGTTTCATCGGGGGACACGTCGGCCTGCGCGTCGCCGAGGATTTTCAGGACGACGTTGCGGTTGGGGTGGTGCTCGGCTTCCTCGGGCGTGATCTGGCCGGTGTCGACCAGGTATTGCACGAAGGAGTGGTCTGTCGTGACCTGAGTGAGCGTGTCGCCGCGCAGCACGTAGGCGCGGGAGTCTCCGATGTGGACCATGGCCAGGCGGTTGCCGGAGCGCATGAGGGCGATGCAGGTGGTGCCCAGGCCTTCGAGGTCGCGGTCGCGGCTCGAGCGGTCGGTGAGTTCCTCGTGGGCGTCGAGGAGGGCCTCGCGCAGGAGAGGCAGCATGGAGTCTGCGGGGTGCGAGTCGGTGTCGAGGGGGACCAGGTGCGCGAGGGCAACTGATGACGCGATGTCGCCGCCGGCAGGCCCACCCATGCCGTCGGCGAGGACCAACAGGTTCGCTCCGGCGTAGCCGGAGTCCTGGTTGTTGGAGCGCACGAGGCCCACGTCAGAGCGGGCAGCATAGTGGAATTGAACGGCTTTCCCTGGCATATCAACCCACCAATTCGAGAGTTGTCTGGCCGATGCGGATGATATCGCCGATTCTGAGTTGACGCGGTTGCATCAGGCGCTCGTCGTCGATAAACGTGCCGTTTCGGCTCGAGAGGTCCTCGATCCACCAGCCGTCGGCCTGCGGAGTGAGCGCTGCGTGGCGGCTGGAGGCATACTCGTCTTCGAGCACGAGGGTGCACGCGGGGGAGCGACCGATGACGATGGGTGCTTCGCCGAGGGGCAGCATGGTGCCGACCAGCGGCCCGCCGGTGACAAGGAGGTCTTTGGGCATCAGCGGGTTGGTGGAGGTCCGCTTCGTCTCCTTGCGCCGGGTGCGCGAGGCCTTGCGCCGGGAAGCGGCCTTGTCTCGTCCCTTGCCGCGTGGGGTGACGACGGTGCCGAAAATGTCGCGTCGCAGCGTGTTGACGGCTGCGAGCACGAGGAGCCAGAGCAGCACCAGGAACCCGATGCGGAATACGGTAAATGCGAGGTCAGTGGTCACTTCATTAAACTCCGCTCTGGTCAGGATGCGTCCAGAAGAGGATCTTGGTACGTCCGATAACGATCTGGTTGCCGTCGAGCAGGGTTGCTGCATCGATGCGATGGCCTTCGACAAAGGATCCGTTGGTGGAACCCAGGTCGGTCGCGATCACTCCGGTGGGGGTGATGCGAAGTTCGAGGTGGCGGCGCGATACGCCGGAGTCGTTGACGACGATGTCGGCTTCGGAGCCGCGACCGATGACGGTGACGGGTTCGGTGAGCAGCCATTTGTCGCCGTCGATGTCGATGATGGGGTGTTCGGGGGAGGCGGACGAGGCAGTGGCGGGAGCTGCGGCACCCCTGCGGTTTTCGGCGGCGACCTTCAGGGTGCCGGCGGCTTCGGTCGAGTCGGCGACGAATTCGATGCTGACGGGGCCGAGGAGGGAGTAGTCGTTGTTGGAGGCGTGCTCGGTGGCCTGCTGGGCGAACTCGTCGGCGAGGACGTCGAGGGAGGCTTCGAGAGAGAAGAGGTCTTCACGTGAGGCGTAGACGGTGAAGTGGTTCGCTGCGATGATGCGCGAGGCGGAGACCTCCTGGACGGAATCGTCCATGGCGCGGCGGATCGCCGTGGTGATGTCCACGGGCTTGATCCCCGACCGGAACACGCGTGAGAAGGCGCCATTGACGCCCCTCTCCACGGCATTCTCGAAGCGGTCGAAGATACTCATAGTCGTGCTCTCCTCATTCCCCCGCGCTGCGTGCGCGACGTACGGTCGGTGTGGAAGCTATTCCGCTCCCGGTCCCAGTCTAACTGCCGCGGGTGGTGCTGTGGTTGTAAGTAGCGGGATGTTCGCGATCGGCTGCCCCTCTATCTACTTGGCGAGATGCGCGTTATGACGGGGAATACTCCGACATGATGCGCCTGGGACATATGGTGTGCTTGTTGCATGTGTGACATTAAGTGTGTGAGAGGTAACAATGTGTGGGGTTCTGAGTGGGTGGGTGTCATGTTGGTCTGCGCTTGGAGCGCGGTCTAAGTCTACTGTCGTCCTCTTGTTGGGGTGCGGTGAGGGCGGGTCCGTACGTGCTTGTGTAGGAAGTTAACTGGGGGAGTGGTAAGGGCGTGTGGAGAAGTTGTCGATCATGGGTCAATGAGAGGGGAAAACTGAAGGGTAGTAAACCTCAGTAGTTGGGCGCAAGTGCTCAGGTAGCCCCATAATTCTACCGATCACTTGCACCTTCATCAACCAGCTGCAGGCCTCGAACCTGTGCCTCAACAAGAGCCTTGATGCGGTTGATGACGGGATGATCGATAGCATCACTGTCACCTACCGCATCACAGTGCCCAGCGATGGAAACGCTAATAACGAGGCCTGTGCGCCTGCTCGCCCTCGCCGCGGGATGTGGCTGGATGCGCCGCAGGGAGTATGTACTGGCCAAGTAGTCACGCATCGTGATGTCGCCCATCGTACGGGGGTGTCCGCCGTACGGCGGACACCCCCGTTGTGCTGCGGCACCCCCGGACGACACCGCCGGGCCGCGCACATACAACACGGCCGGGCTGCATGCAGCCCGGCCGCGAGTCGGCAGGATCAGAAGTCCCAGTCCTCGTCCTCGGTGTCCACGACCTCGCCCATCACGTAGGACGAGCCGGAACCCGAGAAGAAGTCGTGGTTCTCGTCCGCGTTCGGGCTCAAGGCCGCCAGGATCGCCGGGTTCACGTCGGTCGCGTCGTGCGGGAACAGGGCCTCGTACCCCAGGTTCATGAGTGCCTTGTTCGCGTTGTAGCGCAGGAACTTCTTGACGTCCTCGGTCAGACCCAGCGGATCGTAGAGGTCCTCCGTGTACTGTTCCTCGTTCTCGTAAAGCTCGTACAGCAGCGAGTACGTGTAGTCGCGCAGGTCGTCCTGGCGCTCCTGGCTCGACTCATTCACGGCCAGCTGGTACTTGTAGCCGATGTAGTAGCCGTGGACGGCCTCGTCGCGGATGATGAGGCGGATCAGGTCGGCCGTGTTCGTGAGCTTGGCGTGCGAGCTCCAGTACATGGGCGCGTAGAAACCCGAGTAGAACAGGAAGGACTCCAGCATCGTCGAGGCGACCTTGCGCTTCTCCGGGTCGTCGCCGTCGTAGTACGACTTGATGATTTCAGCCTTCTTCTGCAGGGCCGCGTTCTCGTTCGACCAGCGGAAGGACTCGTTGATCTCCTCCGTGGACAGCAGGGTGGAGAAGATCGACGAATAGGACTTGGCGTGCACCGACTCCATGAACGCGATGTTCGTGTAGACGGCCTCCTCGTGTGGGGTGCGCGCGTCCGGGATCAGCGACACTGCGCCGACTGTGCCCTGCAGCGTGTCCAGCAGGGTCAGGCCCGTGAACACGCGGTTCGTCATGAGCTGCTCGTCCTTGGTGAGGGTCTTCCAGCTCGGCAGGTCGTTGGAGAGCGGAATCTTCTCAGGCAGCCAGAAGTTGCCCGTCAGGCGATCCCAGACCTCAAGGTCCTTGTCGTCTTGGATCTTGTTCCAGTTGATGGCCTCGAACACGGGCTCGGTCGCCATGGGGGCTCCTCTATGTGCGGTGATGGACGGACGAGGCCGGAGTTGCCTCGCGCTGCTCCAACCAGGATACCTGTGGGCGCGTTTGCCGGGGTCACGTAGTGATTGCGTTTTAAAGCGCATCGTGGCTTAGTGCCGCGCAGGACCGCAGAATCCTGGGATTGTGTGTACGAGGTCATGCCCAGGAGCATGGGGTCGGTATCCTATCCGCGTGACGATGCCCACCTTCGCTGACGCTGAGGCCGCGATTGCCGCCCGCGACTACCGGGCGGCCCTGAGCATCCTCGAAGCTCTCGACGTGGTCGGCGAGGACGCCTGTTACCGGCGCGACATTCAGGCCGCCGCCTGTGCCGACCGCCTACCGCACCATGCTGCGCCGCGTGCGCACCGTGCTGACCAATGCCTGGAAGGGTGCCGGCATCGCCGCCCTGTGCTGCGGACTCTTCTACCTGTTCGTCGCCCGCGGAGTCTTTCCCGGTGCCCGATGGGGAGTCTTCCTGCTGTACGTCGCCGCCATCGTCAGCGTCTACTTCTACGTGGGTCACCAGATCGCCACGTTCAACCGGACCCTGCCGCGAGGCGTGCGCCTGACCTTCATGCGCTTGTGCACGCGATTCACCGAGCTGGGTGGCCGCGTCTTCCTCTTCATGCGCGTCTCCCTCATCTCCGGCTTCTTCCTCATAGCCTTCATGAACGGCATCGGGTAAGCCGCCCGCCGTCGCATTCGGGGCGGAGATGAGGCAAGCAACCGGTAGGCTTGCGGGCATGACCAATCCCCTCATTGACTCCCTCACGGCCGTCGTCGCCGAGCGACCTGGGGACACGCCTCTGCGCCTGCACCTCGCCGAACTTCTGATCGCCGACGGGCGAGGTGTCGACGCCGTCCCCCACCTCGGTATCGTCCTCGCGTCCGAGCCGACCAACGAACGCGCCACCGCCCTCATGCGCGCCGCACTCGGTGTTCCCGCCCCCGGTCACGAGGCCGTGGCACCCTCCGCTGCTCCCGCGCCGACTGCGCCCACCACCGCTGCGCCCGCACCCGCTTCACTCGCACCCGCTTCACCCGAGCCGAGCGTGCCCACGCAGGCCACCCAGGCCTCGGGCAGGAAACCCGAAGCGGCGACCCCGGCCTCGTCCAACAAGCCAACCCGGGAAAGCGAGACCCAACGCTTCGACTGGCGCAGCGCCGAGGAACAGGTCGGCGGCCCCGCGCCCGCCTTCGTCAACGGTGCCGAACCCGTCTACAACGAGGCACCGCCCGCCGCCGAGGACGTGTGGGATGTCGAAACCGCCACCTCCACCCTGGCCGACGTCGGCGGCATGCAAGACGTCAAAGACCGTCTCAACATGGCGTTCCTGGCCCCCCTGCGCAACCCCGAACTCCGCAGGCTCTACGGCAAGAGCCTCAAGGGCGGCCTCATGCTCTACGGCCCCCCGGGATGCGGCAAAACCTACATCGCGCGTGCGCTCGCAGGCGAGATCGGTGCGTCCTTCATCAACGTCACCCTCACCGACATCCTCGACCAGTTCATCGGCAACTCCGAAGCGAACCTCCACTCCCTGTTCGTCACCGCCCGCAGGCACGCACCCGTCGTCCTCTTCCTCGACGAGATCGACGCCATCGGGCAGAAGCGCAGCCAATCCACCAGCGCCGCGTGGCGAGGCGTCACCAACCAGCTCCTCATGGAAATGGACGGCATCGGTGCCGACAACGAAGGACTATTCATCCTGGCCGCCACCAATACGCCGTGGGACGTCGACCCTGCCCTGCGCAGACCCGGGCGCTTCGACCGATCCGTCGCCGTCCTGCCACCCGACGCGCCCGCGCGCCACTCGATCCTCTACCACTACCTGAAGGACAGGCCCATGGAGGGGATCGACCTGGGTGTCCTCGTGCGCCAGACCAGCGGATTCACCGGCGCGGACCTGGCCCACCTGGTCGACAGCGCCGCCGAGTTCGCCATGATGGACTCCCTGCGCACCGGTACCGTCCGCATGATGACCATGCAGGACTTTACGAACGCCCTCAAGCAGGTACGCCCCAGCGCGGGTCCGTGGTTCGCGTCGGCGCGCAACATCGTCGAATACGGCAACCGTGACGGCCAATACGACGACCTGGCCGCCTACATGAAGGCCAACAAGCTGCTGTGACCACACTTCCAGGTCTGCCCCTGCCGATGAAAGGACACGATGTCAGGCGAAAGCTCCGCCCATGAGCAGATTAAACGCGCCCAGGCGCTCATCGACCTTGGGCGACAGGAACAGGCCGTCGAGCTCCTTGTCACGATCCCGCAGACGACCCCTCTTCTCGTTGCGGCCGTCAACTGCTTCCTCGCGTACGCCTTCGCGGGAATGGGAAAGAAGGACGAGGCGTATGCCTGCGCGCGGCGAGCCCTCGAAGCAGAACCCAACAACGACACCGCGCTGTTCTGGCTGGCCATCGTCGAGCCGGACGACGCGACCGCCCTTCAGCACACGTCACGCCTGATCGAACTCGATCCCGACTGGGTCCCGTACCAGTCCCTTCACGCGATCAGCCTCTTGCGCAACGGTCGGAAAGAAGAAGCCGAAGCCGTCGCGCGTGAAGCCGCACGGCAAGCCCCGGAAGACGTCTACGTGCTGGGCAACCTCGGGGATGTCCTCCACGATAAGCGCTCCCCGGAAGCCGAACAGGTCTACGCGCGCATCCTCGAGATGGAACCCGACGACCTTCACGCGCGCAAGGCACTCGCCCGGATCAAGCAAAAGGACGAGGCCGACGAGAGCGCCCGACTCTACACCGACATCCTCGCCACAGACCCCGACCAGGGCGGTGTTGCGCTCCAACTTAACTGGATGGTCTTCGGGAACATGCTCAGCGCGTGCGTGTACGTGTTCACTCGGTACGCTGTCGCGTGGCTCTTTGCCGGCCTGGTGTATGCGGTCGGCCTGCGCACGGTCGCCGTCGTGATCGGTCTGCTTGCTTCCCTCACCTTTGTGTCTCGCGTGGCCCGATCCTTCAGGTCGGACACCGCGAAGCTCGGCAAGGCCCTCGGGATGAGTCCCCGCGCAGCCTTCATCAGGATCTACGGAAAGCTCCCGGTCAGCTCGATCATGGCGACACTGGCCACCATCATGATGACCCTGCCTCCGCTCATCTGGGCGGTCTTGGCGCTCGTGGGGAGGGCCTCGTCGTGGTGGGCGGCCGTGGGTCTCCCGATTCTCATCATGGCCTGCGGCTGGGGCCTGGCACACGCAGCCGTCTGGGTCGTTCGGACGTATCAGCGCTGACGGGCACGCAGCACAGACCCCGCGCAAGACACACGCCAAGGCGTGCACACACGCCCGCGCGGCCGCGGAACCCCGACACCGGAGCGCCGTCAGCCGCGCGGATCGCACATTGCTCGCCCAGGCCTCGTGCGGCCCGGCACCGCACGTCTACGCGCCGGTCGGACAGCTGCCCCGCCCCTCGCCCGCGAGTGTCGCCACGGTTGCAACCGCCTCCAGGACACCGAGAGCCAGCCCCTGCCTCGTGTGAGCGAGACGAACACCCGCGGCGCGGCGGCGCTCACCGCGGCGGAACAGCCAACGCTCCACGGCCACCGTCACGACCGCCGACCCCAGCACCGTGCCCGCCAGGACAGCCAGCTCGCGCGGCTCCGCCTCCGTGACCCCATCGAGCGGGTCCTCGGTCTTTTCCTCCGAGCAATCCGTCTCATCGTCGTACGGGGGTAGCTCGTCTCCTTCGGGCATGAGCGACACCAACGACCAGCCCATCGCGCCGAGCAGACCCACCTTCACGAGGCCGCGCAGCGGGCGCGAGCGCACGACATCGGGCAGCGCGTACCAGGCGATGGTCGCCCCCGTGCCGACCGCGAGGCCCGCGGCGCGCGTCGGTGTTATCGAGAGGTTCAGGGGGCAAGGGCAGGAGTAGGGCGAGGTCATGGTCAGTCCTTTCACAGAGCGTCGCTGAGCGGGTGGCGGGGCGTCGAATGCACGCGGGTCAGTCCGCGAGCAGGTCCAGCAGGTGAGAGACGACTTTTCCGCCCGAATAGGCGGATCCATCGTGCTGGTACTCGTTCGTAATGTAGTGGTGGGCACCGATCAGGTCACCCGTGTCCAGGGACAGTTCGCGCGGCACGAACATGTCATCGTAGTACACGGCAGCGGCCACCGGCACCGTGTTCTCGGCCAGAACGTCCGGCAGGTACACGGGGGTGGCCTGCGTCGTCGAGGCGAGGATCTCGGCGACGCTCTTCAGCGGCGCCAGGCCCGGGTCCTCGTCGAAGACGCGGCGCATGAAGTGCTCGCCCGTCAGGTAGAACGGCTCGCTCTCGTCCAGCGGGTCCGCGTCCTTCGCGAAGCCCGGGATCTCCTCGGCCAGGCGATCCGCCGCCCAGGCCGTCGCCGTGCCCGCCAGAGACGGCGTCGCGCACGCGTAGATGTACTCCTGGAACACGCCGTAGATCGGCGCGACGTCCACCTGCGAGCCGATGGCCGCCAGGAACTGGGACGAGAGGCGGCGCTCGCCTCGAACCGACGTCCACGGACCCTCGAGCAGGTAGTGCAGCTGATCCGTGTTGCCCTGCCCGCCCAGCATCATGCCGATCATGCGCAAGCGCGTGGGGGACAGGCGCTCACCCGTCGGCAGCGTCTCCTCCGTGTTCGCCAGATGCGCGCACAGCTCGCGCACAGTGCGCTCGTCGCGCGGGTGGCGCTGGAAGTACGCGCGGTTGCGCGCCGCCGTACGCTCATACGTCAGACGGTAGATGTCATCCACATGGACGAGGCCGGGCAGGCCTCCCGTGATCAGGCTGGCCTTCAGGCCCTGGGGAGCCAGCGACAGGTACGAGGTCGTGATAAAGCCGCCGAAGGACTGGCCGAGCGTCGTCCACGGGTCATCGCCGCACAGCTCGTGGCGCAGCGCCTCCGCGTCGTACACGATCTGGTCCTGGCGGAAGTAGCGCAGGTACGCGGCCTTCTCCTCGTCCGTGTCCAGGTGAGAGAGCGCCTGGGCATCCATGCGGGTCGACTGGCCCGTGCCTCGCTGATCGAGGAGCACCACCCGGTAGTCCTGGAGGAGACGATTCATCCACCCGCCGGTAAACGTGCCGAAACGCGGGCTCGGGTAGCCCGGGCCGCCCTGCAGGAACACCGCGTAGGGGGAGTCCTCGCGTCCCTTGCGCACGACCTCGCGCGCGAACACCTCAATCGTCGGGTTGTCCTCGCCGACCGGGCGCAGGTGATCCAACGGGACTGCAAGGCGATGCTCGTAAACCGTGTGACCGTGGTGAATGTACGACTCTGTGTGCATGGACACAATGGTAGCGGTTTGTGTGGTGCCGTTGCCCTCGGTTTTGCCGGGCGCTGTCGGGCCAGGCTGCTTGATGCGCCCGTGGGTGGCGACCCGCCCGCCCTATCCGCCTGCGCGGGTCAGAGCCAGTTCAGCAGCGCGATGTAGGCGACCGTTCCGGCACCGACGCTCCACAGGAGCTTGCGGCCGGACAGCAGATGCACGACGACGGTGATGCCCGTGGCGACCAGCGCCGCCCACCAGCGTCCGCCCGCTGCCTGCATGCCCTGGGACAGCGTCGAGAGCACCAGGATCAGCATGATGCCCGGCGGCATCCACACCGCCATGTCGGAGACGAAACGCGAATCGCGCAGCGGCTCGAGGATCTTGAACGGCAGAGCGCGCAACGTAAAGTCGATGACGAAGACGATCACCAGGAGCGCCAGCAGGTAGCCCAGCGTCGGAGTCACTGTGCACCCCCTTCGGGAGTCGCCTGCTCCTGCCCATCGGCCGAGGTGGGAGATTCGGGGGAGTGGAGGATGCCTCGGCGATGAAGGACGTGACGACCCGTGAGACATGCGACGAATAGCAGGAGTGCCACCAAGAGGCGTTGCGTCGGCGCCACCACCATGGCCACCGCGAAGGATGCGCCGGCCAGGAAGACCGAGGGCAGTGCGCGCCTCGTGCGCGCCGCGTCCAGCGTCAGTGTGATGAACAGGGCTGTCAGCGCGAAGTCCAGGCCCTCGATCTGTGTGGGGATCAACGACCCCGCGAACACGCCCACCAGGGCCGATACGACCCACGTCAGATTGAAGAGAACCTGCATTGTCAAGAGCCGAGGCTTCGTCCACCCGTTAGGGCGGGCGGCGGTCAACGCGTAGGCCTCGTCCACGAGGGCGTACATCGAGAAGAGGCGCGCGAAACGCCCCTCGATGACGTGCAGCGGGAATGAAAACGCGAAAAACAGGAGGCGGAAGTTCACCAGCAGCATCGTCACAGCGATGACGGCCAGTGGCGTATTTGCGCTGCCAGGGTGACGACGAGCAGCTCGGCCGACCCCGAGTACGCGGACAGGGACAGCGCCGGAGCCAACCACCACGGCAGACCCAGCTGGATGACGAGAACGCCGTACGCGAGGCCTAGCGGGATGTATCCGGCGGCAACGGGCGCGGTAATCCGCAGGCCTTCAAGGATTTCGTAGCGGGTAGGCTTCGCCGGCACGGGGAAGTTCACTGTGCGCGGGAGCTTGGGCATGAGTGCAATTCTTGCGCGCTGATCCAGCCAATTGCGAGCGGGCGCACCATAGCATGACGGTTTTCACGTTTTTCTGGGTCCTAGGTCCTGGCGCGGAATCCTGCGGATTGGCAGGACATCTGTTTGTCACATAGTTTCAAAATTGGGAAACGCCCCTCGCGCATGCGCGCTCGTAATGGAAACATCATTGTCAAAGCCAAGTATGCACCTCGGCATTGTTCATTCAAACCCGCAGATCAGGAACCCTCATGAGTGCCACGAACGCACGCACAACGCCATTCCGTCGACTCGCTACGGCCGCCGTCGCCGTGCTCGCAGCCCTTGGCATGGCTGCATGCTCCGGCGGCGCGGGCTCCTCGGCCTCCTCGGGCACTCAGGTCGGCGACCGTAGCCCCGAGCAGATCAAGGAAGCCGGTGAGATCGTCATCGGCATCTTCTCGGACAAAGCCCCCTTCGGCTACATCGACGCCAACGGCAAGCCCGCCGGATACGACGTCGTCTACGGCGACCGCATCGCCGCCGACCTAGGCGTCACCGCCAAGTATGTCCCCGTCGACGCCGCCGCCCGCACCGAGGTCCTCGCCTCCAACAAGGTTGACATCACCCTCGCGAACTTCACCGTCACGCCCGAGCGCGCCGAAAAGGTCGACTTCGCGAACCCCTACTTCAAGGTCTCCCTCGGCGTCGTCTCGCCCACCTCAGCCGAAATCACCGACGTGAGCCAGCTGGCCGGCAAGACCCTCATCGTCACCAAGGGCACGACCGCCGAAGCCTACTTCGAGGCCAACCACCCCGAGATCAAGCTCCAGAAATACGACCAGTACTCCGACGCCTACCAGGCCCTCGAGGACGGCCGTGGCGACGCCTTCTCCACCGACAACACCGAGGTCATCGCCTGGGCGATCCAACACCCCGGCTTCAGCGTCGGCATCAAGAGCCTGGGCGACACCAGCTACATCGCGGCCGCCGTCAAGAAGGGCAACACCGCCCTCCTCGACTGGCTGAACAACGAACTCGTGGACCTCGGCAAGGAAAACTTCTTCCACAAGGACTACGAGCAGACCCTCGCCCCCGTCTACGGTGACGCCGCGACCCCCGACGACCTGGTCGTCGAAGGCGGCGTGGACACCACCTCCACCAACTAATGCAGGCACGAGGCCGTGGCTCCCTGACGGGTTCACCCACCGCGGGTGATCGCCCGGCGCGGCCACGGCCTCGTCCCTTTGTGTGCATATGAATTACGAGATTCTGGCGCGATACGCGCCCCTCTACGTTGACGCAGCGATCCTCACCCTGAAGATCGCGGCTATCGGTATCGCCGGCTCCCTCGCGCTCGGCCTCCTCGTGGCTGCGATCCGGCACTACCGGATCCCCGTCGCCACCCAAATCGCCGCCGCCTACGTCGAACTGTCGCGTAACACGCCCCTGCTCGTGCAGCTCTTCTTCATCTACTTCGGCCTGCCGCGCGTGGGCGTCAAGTGGAGCGGCGAGACCTGCGCGATCGTGGGCCTCATCTTCCTGGGCGGTGCCTACATGGCCGAGGCCCTGCGCTCCGGACTCGACTCGATCGCCACCATCCAGTGGGAGTCCGCCTCCGCGCTCGGCCTCACGCGCACCCAGACGCTGCGCCACGTCGCCCTCCCTCAGGCCATCGCGACCTCCGTGCCGCCGCTGGCCGCCAACGTCATCTTCCTCATCAAGGAAACGTCCGTCGTCTCCGTCGTTGCCTTGCCCGACCTCGTGTACGTCGCGAAAGACCTCATCGGCATGTCCTACAACACCTCCGAAGCGCTGATCCTCCTGGTCCTCGCCTACCTGGTGATCCTCCTGCCCGTGTCCATCGCGGCCCGACTCATCGAAAAGAAGGTGCGCCGTGGCGGATTTGGGAATTAACGTCATCTTCGAAGGCCGCAACCTCGTGCGCATCCTCGAGGGCCTCGGCGTCACCGTCGGCATCTCCGCGCTGTCCGTCGTGCTGTCCCTGATCCTCGGCGTCTTCGTCGGCCTCGGCATGCGCTCACGCTGGCGAGCCCTGCGCTGGCTCATGCAGCTCTACCTCGAGTTCGTGCGCATCATGCCCCAGATCGTCCTCCTCTTCGTCGCCTACTTCGGACTCACGCGCGTCGCGGGGATCAACCTGGACGGCATCACCGCGTCCGTCCTCGTCTTCACCCTGTGGGGCGGCGCCGAAATGGGCGACCTCGTACGAGGCGCGCTCATCGCCATCCCGCGCCACCAGTACGAGTCCGCCTACGCTCTGGGACTCACCCCGAAGCAGACCATGCGCCGTGTCATCCTGCCGCAAACCCTGCGCAGGCTCGCGCCCCCGGCCGTCAACCTCATCACCCGCATGATCAAGACGACGTCCCTCGTCGTCCTCATCGGCGTCGTCGAAGTCCTCAAAGTCGGACAGCAGATCATCGATGCCAACCGCTTCAACTACCCGACCGCCTCGCTGTGGATCTACGGCCTGATCTTCGCGCTGTACTTCCTCATCTGCTGGCCCATCTCGCTCCTCTCACGCCACATGGAGAAAACATGGCAGAACTGACCTCCGACCCGCAGCTGCGCCTCGTCGACCTCGACAAGACCTACCCCGGCGGACACCACGCCCTGCGCGGCGTCTCCCTCGACGTCGCCGACGGTGAAGTCGTCGTCATCATCGGACCCTCCGGCTGCGGCAAGTCCACGCTCCTGCGCACGATCAACGGCCTCGAACCCATCAACTCCGGGCAGATCCTCTTCGACGGGACCGACCTGGCGGCCCCCGGCGTCTCCTGGCCCGAGGTTCGCCGCCGCATCGGCATGGTCTTCCAGTCCTACGAACTCTTCCCCCACCTCACCGTCATGGGGAACCTGACGCTCGCCCCCGGCCTCGTCGCCGGAGAATCGCGCGCCGACGCGAGCGCGCGGGCGCAAAAACTGCTCGAACGCGTGGGCCTGGCGGACCGCGCCGACGACTACCCGCGCCAGCTCTCCGGCGGCCAACGCCAGCGCGTCGCCATCGTGCGCGCCCTCATGATGAACCCCGAGATCCTCCTCCTCGACGAGGTCACCGCCTCCCTCGACCCGGAAATGGTGCGCGAGGTCCTCGACGTCGTCCTCGAGCTGGCGCGCACCGGCATGACTATGCTCATCGTCACCCACGAGATGGGCTTCGCACGCGCGATCGCGGACCGCATCGTCTTCATGGACGAGGGCCGCATCGTCGAGGTCGACCCGCCGCGCAAGTTCTTCGCGGACCCGTCCTCGGATCGCGCGCGCAAGTTCCTCGACATCTTCAGCTTCGAGGGCGCCAAGCTCTAAGAGCTTGTCTGGTCGTTGACGCCCGTGGGCGGCCTTGCCGAGTCGGGCTGCGTGGTGCGCCCGTGGGCGGCGGCCCGCCCGCGAGATCGCCACACGCGAGCCTGCGGCTCGGAGTGGTCGATCTCGAAGCCCGGCCAGGCCCTGCCGCCGCCCACGGGCGCCGCGGCCAGGCTCAGTAGTCCATGCGGTTCCACCGGCGCCCTCCAGGCAGCAGGGGCTTCGTGTCCTGCTGGAGTGTTCGGCCAGGCCTTGCTGCCGCCCACGGGCGCCGCGGCCAGGGCTAGTAGTCCCTCCGGTTCCACCGGCGCCCTCTGGGCAGCAGGGGCTTCGTGTCCTGCTGGAGTGTTCGGCTAGGCTTTGCTGCCGCCCACGGGCGCCGCGGCCAGGCTCAGTAGTCCATGCGGTTCCACCGGCGCCCTCCAGGCAGCAGGGGCTTCGTGTCCTGCTGGAGTGTTCGGCCAGGCTTTGCTGCCGCCCACGGGCACCGCAGTCTGGGCGAGCAGTATGTACGGCCAGGCATGTTCCGCGTTTTAGCTTGTTCCTAAGTGGTGTTACACCACTTAGCGGAGCATTACACCAGCTCGGAGGTGGTGTAATGCCCCCTAACTGGTGTAATCCTCCTTAACTGGTGTAACGCTCCCTATCTGGTGCAGTGTCGCGCAGGTGCTGTTGGGACTCGCGGATAGGAAACGGTTATGTGGATAGGTTATGAAGATACGGATAGGTTACGACGATGCGGATACCTTAATAACCTATCCGCGTGCGCATAACCTATCCGGATGCGCATAACCTATCCGGATGCGCGCAACCTATCCGCGTGAGGCGCGCTCGACCCGCTGGAGCTCTGGGTTGGGCCGGGACGCGTGCGGCTGGCTGTCGAGACGTAATCTCCGCGCTGTGGCCCGCTGCCTCGCGGGATTATCTAACGCGCCCTGTGCCTGCAAGCTGTCCATGCCGCGAACGCCTGCCCGCGGTGGCCCGCTCTCAGCCGATCAGCGTCGACTGGTGGTGCACCATGACCAGACGAGCCTCGCCAGACGTCGCCGGTGCCCACACGCTGGATTCCAGCGACGCGCCGCCCTCCCAGCGCACCCGGTAGCGGGTCAGGAACGACCCGCCCAGATCGTGCGCGTCGATACGGCCGATGGATGGCGAGGCAGGAGAGGGCCCCGCCAGCGTCGTCGTCGCGCCGCCGCCCGGCCAGATGCGCGTCGTGCGCCCATCCGTCATGGACGCCAGCGCCTCCTCGTCGCCGCCGGTCCACGCCAGGATGAACTCGCGCTCGCGGGCAACCGCATCCTCCGTGGTTATCGCGAGCTCACTCATGGACGAGGCCGGGGCCGCCTCCGCGGGTTCACTCGGCTCAGCAGAAGCAGAGAAAACGCTGGGGTGAGAACGGAAAGTCGACGTAGTGGCTTCGTCGGTGGCGCCGTGTGAAGCGGATGCTGACGTCGATGCGGTCGCGGTTTCCCCATGTTTGCTCAGGCGTGCGGGCGCTGCGGCAGCCTTGTCGGCCTCGGCGTGACGCTTTCCGGCAGGTGTGCTCGCGCCGGACTCCACAGCATCGTGCGGCTCGGCGGCCACGGACGCAGCGGCAGCACCCCCCGTGCGCCCGATCCGCAGACCCACGCGACCTGCGGGCACCGCCCCCAAACCCTGGCCCCGGCTCGGGCGTGCGCCCCGCCTGGTAGGCCTCGGCGCACCCTCGCGCGAGGTCGTCGGCGCGCTCGTTCATGCGGTGTCCGGCGTGGCCTTTGACCCATTCGAAGGTGACGCGGCGCCCTTCCATGGCGCGGTCGATCTCCTGGATCAGCTCCAGGTTCTTGATGGGTTTCTTGTCGGCTTTTGTCCAGCCGCGCTTTTTCCAGCCGAGTCGCCACTTGGACACGACGTTGATCGCGTACTGCGAGTCGGCGAGGATGTGCAGTTCTTCGCCGGTCTGGGCCGTGGCCTGAAGCAGGCGCAGGATGGCGGTCAGCTCACCTAGGTTGTTGGTGCCCTTTGGCCAGCCGCCCGCGTCCCATGTGTCCTCGTCCACGTACCAGGCCCACCCCGCGGGTCCGGGATTGCCGAGGGAAGAACCGTCTGCCGCCGCCGTAATCGTCATGCACTCATCCTATCGGCATCGCACGTGCCTGATCGGAAGAGGGACGAGGCCGGGGCCGGGTAGGGGCGGTGCCCTACACTCTGGGGTGGGCGTGGCCGCGCCCCGCTGCCGCGACGAGAGGGACAACGGGCATGGGGGATCGCCTGGGCGAGCAGCGCCAGACGGGCGCCGATGGGAAAGCGCACGGTGGTCCGACGAGGCCGAGGCGCGCCCGCCGATGGGCTCTTTTCGTCGTTGTGCTCTCGGTTGCCGCGCTGGCGTGGAGCTGCGTTTTTCACGGGAAATTAACCCGAAAGCCGGTCACTTTTTTGACGACGGGTGACGCCGTGATCGCGCTGCGGATCGGGCGCGGATGGACGACGGTGGCCCAGGATGAGCCGTACTATGACGGCTGGATCGTGCTCCTCGACGCCCAGGGGAGAGGCCAGGTGGCGTCCGTTGACGAGGTGGTTGACGGGGACGTGCTCTGGAGTGATCGTGGTGTCTTTTTTGGTTCGTCGAGCCATGACTACGTGACGACGGACAGCGGAACGCAGCAGGTTGCGCGCAGATATGTGCGTGATGAGGATGTTCAGCGCTACGAGCTTTCCGGCGGAACACTCGCCGTCGTGAAAGAGGAAGGTGCGGGGTATCGGGTTGACTCCGTGCGCTCCGATGGAACCACGTCGAGTGTCGACAATGCAGGCGTGCGCGGGGACGTCGGCCAGTGTGGGTCGCGGATCTTGGCGATCACGGACACCGTGCGTTCCGAGAGTATTAGGTCGGCAGCTTTCGAGGCTTACGCTGCCCAGTCGGATGGCAGCGTTCCGGAGGCTCTGACGGTTGTCGTTCAGCTCACTGACCATGATGGCGACACTCCTCCAGTTCTCGCGGTCGCGCCGATGATCGACGGCTTGTCGTCGCGACAGCGCATGTTCGACTGCGAGGGGGACGTGATCACGATGCCGAGCGTGCGGGAGGACGAGGCCAGTGCCTCGTTTAGCGGTACGGAGAGCGAGCGGAGAGGCCTGGTTCTTCAGCGGTGGGACCTTTCTGCGGGGCAGCGCACGATTTCTCCCGTGGTTGACGAGGTCGGAAACCCTATCGGGTTGGATGAAGGTCAGGGCGTCTCTGACTACGTGGCGATCCGCGTGGGCAACGAGTACAGGTTCGTGTCGTGGGGCGGAGATGCTTTCGCCGTCGACCCGGCGAGCGGCCAGGGGCGTTACTTGTTCTCGCTGGATGCGCCGACGTATGGGCCGGATGGCTACCTGGCGACGTTCCAGGTGAGTGAGAGCGGTGTCTACGCGCTCAAGGATCGCCGCGTTGACCGCGTCGTGACGCTCTCGTACCGGCCGTGGGAAGGTGGGCAGTGGCGTGACATCTTCACGACACGGGATCTGGCGGGGTACCTCAGGGAGGGTGTTGTGACGGGGGCGCTCGACATTCAGTCCTTCGCGCTGCGCCCGGGCTGGGACGGCGGCGCGCAGTAACGCTGTCTGTCTGTCCGGGGTTCGCGCCCGGTTGGGACGTAACTCGATGGGACGAGGCCGGGGTTACGCCTCGTGGTCGGTGTGGCGGATGTGGTTGGATGGGGCGTCATAGTCGCGCATGTAGCATGCGCCGGGCTGCTTGTCAGATGTGGCAAATCGTTGAAATGTAGCCACAGAATTCTGTACACTTATCTCGTGGTGCTGATTGCATCGTTCGTTTCAATGATGAGATTGGATGAGAATCATGAGCTACAAATCGAGATTTTTGCGATGGTGGCCGCTGCTTTGCTGGTTGTGTCCCTCCCGTCTGCTGGGTATGCCGCTGGGCAGACTGAGGAGGAGCTTGCGCGTCAGATCCAGGCATATGTACCGGGTGTGGGCGTCGATGACATCCTCGCAGGTGCGCGCGAGTGGTCGGCTGAGTCGGGACAGGATGTGCGTACTGTGCTTGAAGATGCTCTGGAACAGGCTCGTGACAATCAGGCCGTTCAACGACGGTCGGGGATTTCAGAGCGTGGATCAGGTGTTCGGGATACTGAGCTGCGTAAGTCGGACTACAAAGGTGACGTATTCTATGAGCCTGTGTGGCCAGCTGGGCACGTAGGTATTTTTGGTGGGAATGACTGGATTGTCGAAGCGCCCGGTGTTGGCCAGGTGTCGCATTGGAAATGGGTGTGGGATAAAAGGGTCCTCTCGGGGACACAGTATTTTAATTACCACGTGTCGCAGGCGACTCAGGATGCGGCTGCTGACTACGCCTATAATAACCTTCTTGAGCGTCCCTATAACATTAATTTTGCTGTGAATAAAGGAATGAATCCTCATCGATTGAATTGTTCGCAGCTGGTCTGGTTTGCTTATGTGAGGACGACGGGGACTGATATTGATGGTAATGGCGGTATGGGAGTTTATCCCAGGGATCTTACTGTCGGGTCATTACCCTACAATTACAAGACTATTTGGTAAATTGCTAATGGTGAGAAATGCGGTGACATGCATGGTGATCGCTCTTGCTGCGTTACTTTGTGTGTCGTGTTCGGCAGGTGGGGATATTCGTGTTGTCTCGATTGAGCAGGTCAGTCCGGGCGAAGCGAACATCGTCGTGCGCATCAGCAATGGAGACTCGGCAGATAAGACGGGTTATCGCATGCGTGAAGGTTATATCGCCTTCTTGCATGATGATGGGACGGGAATTGTCGGCACCGCAGGTGCCATGGAAGGGGCATCTGTTCTCTGGTCGCCCCGCGGCGTCACATACGGGACCGAGACCTATGAGTACCTCACGACAGATGAGTGGACAACGCGTTTCACGCGTGAAACATCGAAACCATACGAGCTGCAGCGCTACGAGTTTCCGAACGAAGATGTGGGGGCGCTCTTTGTCCTTCAAGGACAACAAACCGTCGACGTATTAGGCGCCGGGGGGACGCTGACATCGGTAGCTAACGCCGGTATTTTTCAGAATAACGGGCAGTGTGGGTCTCGTATCGTGTCGATCACCGATACGAAGCTGGCTCCGTCTGTTGCATCAGCGGCTTTTGAGGCGTATTCCGCGCAGTCGAATGACGGTGAAGTACCGGAGAATATGGCGGTCGTTGTTCAGCTTACGGATCATGACGGTGATGTACCGCCGGTTCTTGCGGTCGCACCGATGATCGATGGGCTGACGTCGGGACAGAACATGTTCTCCTGTGAGGGTGATGTGGTGACGATGCCGAGTTTCCAGGCGACCTACCCCAACGCTTCGCGTGATAACGGACTCGATGCGAATGTGGGAACGATGGTTCTCCAGCGATGGGATCTATCCACGGGCCAGCGCACGATCATTCCCGTAGTCGATGCGGAGGGGGGTGCCATAGAACTGAATGAAGAGCGCACGATCCATCTGTATGAGGGGATCCAGGTGGGTAATGACTACAGGTTCATCAGTGCAAACGGTGACGCTTTCGCGGTCGACGTGACCAGTGGGCAGGGACGTTACCTGTTTTCTATTCCCTCGCGGAGCCGTGACCATTCGACGGTGTTCCAGGTGACTGCGACCGGTGTGTATGCACTTGAGGATCGCGGCGATGATCGTGTCGTCACCCTGTTCTACAGGCCATGGGACGGGGGAGAGCAGAGGGAAGTGTTCACGACATCAAACCTCGGCCGCTACCTCAAGGGGACGGCTCTCACGGGGCAGATGGACATTCAGTCCTTTGCGCTGCGCCCCGGCTGGGACGGCGGCGCGCAGTAACGCGGCGCAGCGCTGTAACGCAGCGAGGTAACACAGCGCACTCTCGCGCCGTATCGTGCGTGGCGTCACCGTGCGTAGCGCGACAGTGGGGGCGGTCTTCCAACGAAGACCGCCCCCACCTGCGTGTGCCGTGACAACAGGCATCAACCGCTCGTCAGCTGCCCCACCTGCTACACCGCGACGCCCACCTGGCCCAGCGCGAAGGCGAACTCCTCGCAGCGCGCCGCCCACCGGCCCTCGCGCCCGGACGGACCGGCGTGCCCGGCGACCATCTCGGTGCGCAGAATGATCGGACGCTCGCGCGGGTCGCGCGCGGGAACAGACCCGGCCCCGGCCTCGTCCGTGGAGGGCACCTGGCCGGTGGCCTCGCGCAGGCGCTGCACCCACTTGGTGGGCTCGACGAACTCGACGCGCGTGTCGTTGACCGAGGTCGTCGCCATGATCGCGGGCAGGAGCACGCCGTCGGGCACGTTCTCGTACGGCGTGTAGCGGCTCATCGCATCGAACACGGCGCGCGAGGTGAGCGGATTGCCCCACTCCTCCCACTCGCCGACGGTGAGCGGCAGGGTCGGATCCAGGATCGTGGTGAGCGCGTCCACGAAGGGCACGCCCGCCAGGATCGCGCGGAAGCGGTCGGGGGCGGCGTTGGTGACCGCGCCCATGAGCAGGCCTCCGGCGCTGCGGCCCTCCGCGACCAGGCGGCCGGGTGCCACCCACCCGGAGTCGACCAGCCAGTCGGCCACGTCGATGAAGTCCGTGAACGTGTGTTCCTTGACCAGCTCCTTGCCGTCCTCGTACCAGGCGCGGCCCATCTCGCCGCCGCCGCGCACGTGCGCGATTGCGTAGACGACGCGGCGCAGGATCGGCAGGCGCAGGGTCTCGAACTCTGGGTCGTAGCTGACCTCGTACGAGCCGTACCCGATCTGCCAGCCCGCGTGCGTGCCGTCCGGGCGCGCGTCGCGGTGGTGGATGAGGGTGACGGGGATGCGGGTCGCGCCGTCGCGCGCGAGCACCCACACGCGCTCCTCGACGAACTCGGCGGGGTCCCAGCCGGGCGCCTCGCGGGTGCGCAGGGTGCGCACGCCAAGGGCCGCGATCTCGCTTGTGTCCTCGGGGTGCGGGTTCTCGGGGGACGAGGCCGGGGCCGGGTTCGGCAGAGAAACCTCGGCGACCGTGGGCGGCACGGTCTGCGATTGGAACTCCACGCGCAGCGGATCGGTCCACGGGGTCGGCACGGTCGTGATCGTGCGTACCGGGGCGTCCACTTCGACGCGCCGCCACGTGGGCTTTTCCTCGCGGCGGTCCCACACGTCGATCTGCGTCAGCGAACCCGAACGCAGGGAGAGGGCCACGTACTCCGCGTGGGCCTCGACGTCGGTGATGCGCTCGCCGGGTCCGGGGCTGCGCAGCGGCTCCCACGACTCGAAGGGGGTGAGGGGCGTGGGCTCATCCTCCGGCAGGGGAGTGCCGGGCGTGCGATCCGCCAGCGCCTGGCGGCTGTACGCGGGGGAGGACGTGACACCGAGGCACGCCAATGCCTCGGGCGACCCCCCTGCGGGCAGCATCGCCTGCGCGAGCGAGCCCTCCTGCGTCAGCCCCGTATGCACGATGAAGAGGCGATCCCCCGCCGAATCCGCCGACACCAGCGTGCGGGGGCGCACCGACATGAGCGGCAGCGGGCGCACGGAGGGGTGGGCGGGCAGCCACAGCCACGCGCGGCCCGCGGTCGACGACGAGGAATGAATGACGACGTGCCCCGGGAAACCCGACGGCGCGAACCCCATCTCGAAGCCCTCGTCCGGCTCGACCAGCAGCAGCTCGTCGGCCTCGCGAGGCGTGCCCACGCGGTGCAGCCACACGTCGCACGCGCGCCATGCGTCGTCCACGCCCATGTAGATAAAGGATTCGAGTCGTCCGCCCACGCGAAGCCGTACCCGGCGTCCACAACAGCCTCGTCGATGACGCGCCCCGACGCCTCCTGCACGACCCACGTGTAGCGCTCATCCCCGCTCGTGTCTCGCGCCCACGCGATCAGGCGTCCATCCGGGGACGGGTACAGGTCCGCCAGGCGGAAAAACTCTTGCCCGCGCGCCCACTCGTTCTCATCGACGAGGAGCTCCTCGCCCCGCGTGGGCACGCCCGGAGAGGGGGACGAGCGGGATCGGTGCCCCGGCCTCGTCGCGCTCGACCGGCGCACGGTGATGCGTCGCGTAGGACTGGCCCTCCGCGAAACGCCGGAAATACCAGAACTCGCCCTCGCGGATCGGCACCGTCACGTCGGTGAGCGCCGTGGAGGCCTTGACCTCCTCAACGAGGCGCGCGGCCGCCTCGCGCGTCGGCTCGGTCACCGCGTCCGCCCACGCGTTCTCCGCCTCCAGGTGCGCGCGGACCTCGTGGTTCTCGCCGTCGCGTAACCAATCCCACGGGTCATCAAAATGCTGTCCGAACTGGTCACGCACCCGATACCCGTAACGTTTCGGGGCAACCGGGGGAGTGTTTGGCGAGGCCTGGGGTGCCTCTCGCGGGATCGTCTCAGTCATGGGGACCATCTTAGAGGCGACGACCTGCGGGGCGGTGGCGTGGCGAGGCGGTAACGGTGTCTGTTCATCACGCGCAGCATGACATCCTGTGGATGGGCAAACTCAGTGCACATGCGTGGCTGCCTTGGTACACTGAGCACACAATGACCGGTTCCGCCCGACGAGGGTCCAGGGCCGGTCTTAACATTTCCGGAGGTGCACGATGGAGTCCAAGCCCTTCAAGTCTGTCGATGATCAGATTGTCATTCTGCGTGAGAGGGAATGGAAATCTGTGATCACGAATTTGCTTGCCGAGTTCTTCGTGAAATTGGATACTATAGATTGTCTGGTGGTGTCAATGGGTGGTAGCAATGAGTTGGTTGAATGCTTCTGTGGGGGTGCGGTAGCCGAGGGTGGCTCTGGGGCAGTTGTTCAGTTCGTAGGCGATGGCGTCGAGGTAGGGCTGGTGGCTGGTGATGGGGGTTCCTTTGGGAAGGTAGCGGCGGATAAGTCGGTTGGTATTTTCGTTTGTTCCTCGCTCCCAGGGGCTATGGGGGTGAGCGAAGAACACCTCCACGCCGGTATCTTGGGTGAGGCGCTGGTGGCGGGCCATTTCCCGTCCTTGGTCCCATGTCAGTGTTCGCATCGCTCCTTCGGGTAGGCCCTGGATGCGGCGGGTGAGCGCATCACAGACCTGGTTGGCCCTGCGTCCCAGTGGCAGGGCCACGATGATCAGGTAGCGGGTGGTGCGCTCGACCAGGGTTGCGCACGCACTGGCCCCATCTTTGCCGATGATGAGGTCCCCCTCCCAGTTGCCAGGGATCATCCGGTCAGCAATGTCGGGGCGTTCGTCAATTAATCGCATGCCGACAATGGGTGGTGTGCGCCCGCCTGCAGGGGGTTTCTTGCGCATCCACCGCCTGGAGGGCAGGCATACGCCGTGCTCGATCAGCGTCTTCTTGGGGTGGGCGTAGATCCACGTGTAGATCGCCTCGTGGCTGATCGTGCGGCCCTGGGCGTGGGGAGAATTATCCATAGGAGCCACTGTGCCACATGCCTCCACGCTCAGGCGTCCGCTGATCTGGCGGGGCGTGCGCCCCTGCGACAAATCAAAGATCACGCGGCGGCGGAGAATCTCATCGCGGTCCAGGAGCCGCTTCTTAGGGCGGCGCCTGGCCACCTGCGCTGCTCTCCCGGCATCCTCGGCCTGGTACACGCCGCCAGGACCCCGATGGCGGGCGATTTCACGGCACACCACCGAGGGGCTACGCCCAATCAAGTGGGCGATACGCGTCTGGGACAAGCCCGCCTCCAACCCCGCCATGATCGCCGCGCGATCCTCAACACTCAGCATCCGACGACACCCCATGATCAGCCTCCGAACAGCATCACCGCTACACGAAAATTGCTTACACCCTATGACACTGCCTCTGGATACTCCTATCCCTATCGTGCTGTTCAAGCGGAGACGGGGTTTCGCTCCGATAACTTCATCGAAGGAACCACGATCGAAAGTGGTCAAGCTGTACAGGTATGATCAAGAGCTAAGAGCTGTCACCGGGCTTCAGCTAGCAAAAATTGAAATTACGCTTCGGGCAATGATTGGCCATGAGCTTGGTCGTGTTGATCCATACCTGCATTTAAGTCCGCATAAACTTGGGAAAAAAGCTTGGGATAAGGTTAATGCGCAATCAACTGAACAGTATGCAAAGTGGCTAGAAAAATATAGTACAGCTGTGGTTCATTCAAACGAGGACTCAGTTGTGCATTATAAGAAAAAGTATGACGCTATTTTGCCAGTTTGGGTCGCGGTGCATGTTCTCGATTGGGGAAGTCTGCGTATGTTATATGACTTCGCTCGCGATGAGCAGCGGATAGCCGTCGCCAATCAGCTTAATATTTCAGAATCGCAGCTCAGCTCATGGCTACTTTGTCTTAATGATGTCAGAAATGTGTGCGCGCATCATGGTCGACTTTATAGTAGGACGTTTCCAAAGAGTCCTATGTTCACAGGAGAGGATCATGAACTCGGATTTCTGCGTCGACTCATTCTTATTGAGATGAACAAGGAGAATGGAAAGGAAAGAAGGGGGAAGTGCTTCGTGCAGTTTACCATCATTCAGTATCTCCTTTCTCAAATGAACCTTGAAGGGATTAATGACCTTCCAGAAATTTTGCGCAAATTTCCTGAAGTGCCTCCGGTTTCAGTGAGGGACCTTGGTGTTCCAGAGAACTGGGAGGAGCTTCCTTTGTGGAATGGTGACACGTATTCGTGACTTCTTCAGGTGAGGCCGTACAGTGAAGGGTGACGGTAGAAGCGCATGCGCGGGCATGCGACACTAGGGGAGTGAACGACGAACAACGCCCGCGCGGATCCGCTGCCGCGCTCGAACCCGCGGCCCCTGCGCTCGAATCCGTGGCGCTCGCGGACCCGCCCGCGTCTCGTCCCCAGCCCGGCACTCCAGGACACGTGAACGAGGAGGCCGCCCCAGCCTCGTCCCTCACCCAGCGCGCCCTGGCCTGGACGCGCGAATTCATCCAATTCGGACTCGTCGGAGCGACCGCGTTCATCGTCGACATGGGGCTGTTCAACCTCCTCCAACACGGGCCGCTCGGCGTCCTCGCCGGCCACCCCAACGCCGCGCAATTCATCGCAGCCGCGACCGCCACGCTCTACTCGTGGATCGCCAACCGCCTGTGGACCTACCGCGGTCGCACCCAAGACAACGCCACCCGCGAAGCCATCCTCTTCTTCGTCGCCAACATCTGCGGCATCGCCATCTCGCAGTTCTGCCTGCTGTTCACGCACGACATCCTGGGACTCACCTCGGCGCTGGCCGACAACATCGCCGTCTACGTCGTCGGATTTGTGCTCGGCACCGCATTCAGATTCTTCTTTTATCACTACGTGGTCTTTACCGGACGTACGCGCGCGTAGGTTTGACGCCCGGCGGTAGGGTCGAAACGTGAAGGAAACGGCAGAACACTATCCGACCCCCGAAGAATCCATCGCCACGATGGTGACTATCGATGACACCGCCCTCGTGTTCGAAGGCGGCGGCATGCGCAACGCCTACACGGCCGCGCTCGTCAGCCGACTCATCGCCGAAGGTATCAACTTCCCCCATATTTCCGGTGTGTCCGCTGGATCCAGTCACCTGTGCAACTTCACCTCCCGCGACGCGATCCGCTCCCACGCGACCTTCGTCGACCTCGTCGAAGATCCTGAATTCGGTGGCCTCAAGCACTTCCGTAAAGGACACGGCTACTTTAACGCCGAGTACATCTACCAGCAGATCTGCTACCCCGACGGTGTCCTGCCCTTCAACATGGACACCTTCCTGGCAAACCCGGCCACCACGCGCGTTGCCACCTTCAATGCCTCGCGCGGTGAAGAACGCTGGTTTTCCAAGGAGGAAATGAGCACGCTGGACGCGCTCGGCCCCATCGTCCGGGCCTCCTCCACGCTGCCGATCCTCATGCCACCCGTCGAAATCGACGGCGACACCTACGTCGATGGCGCGCTCGGCCCCAACGGTGGGCTCCCCTTCGATCAGCCGCTGCGCGAAGGCTACCGCAAGCTCCTCGTTGTCTCACGCGCCCCCGCGACTACGTCAAGGCCCCCATGCCAGCCAGCGTCGGCGCGCTCCTGCGCACCGCATACCGCCAGTTCCCGTCCGTTTTTGAAGGCGTGGCGCAGCGCCCCGACCGCTACAACGCTGGGCGTAAGTTCCTCTTCGAACTCGAGGAACGAGGCCAGGCCTACGTGTTCGCGCCCGACAACCTGTGGATCAATAACACCGAGTCTCGGCGCGAACGCCTGGAAGCCACCTACCGTGCTGGCCTGGTCCAGGCCGTGCGTGAAATGCCCGCGATCAAGGCGTTCCTGGGGCTGTAGGGGTTTCGGGATTCCCCGTGGCGCGTGCCCCGCGCAGCTTTCCGCGGTATTTCAAGCATTCGATCGAGATAGTGCCCAACCCCTACATCTAGGGGCGCTTATTTGCCAACGACCCCTAGATGTGGGGGCGCGACACGCCCAAGACCCCTCTCGTTGATGGTGATGCGTAACACGATTCATGTGGTCGGAGGCGGGTTATGCACAGCATGGTGACGACCCTGTCCACAGTGCGCACAGGGTGCAGGGGCCTCTGGAGGACTCTCGTTTTACCTGCTTGGTGAGGCGAAAACCCACGTGTTTGCGCGCATCTGCGAGGGCCTTCATCAGGGGCGCGTCAAGCGTGTGATCAAGGGGTGTGATCCTGAGTGCCCGCTCTGTCCACAGGTGTGCGCCCCTCATCCACAGTCGAGGCGGTGCACACAACATCTAGGGGTCGGTTGCGAGGATGGCCCCAAGGTGTAGTGTTGTGGTGTTCGCGGCGAACGAGCCGCCAGAGAGTCAATTAGGTAAGCAACGTCCGGCCCCAAGCCGCAAGGAGACACGAACATGTCGATCACCGTCTACTCCAAGCCCCGCTGCCCGCAGTGCGACGCGACCTACCGCGCCCTCGACAAGCAGGGCATCTCCTACGAGAAGATCGACGTCACCCAGGACGCAGAATCCCTCGCCTTCATCAAGGGTCTCGGCTACCAGCAGGCCCCCGTCGTCGTAGCCGGCGAGGATCACTGGTCCGGCTTCCGCCCCGACCGCATCAAGGCCATCGCCGCCGCAGCCCTGGCGATGTCGGCCTGAGGCGCGTCGACAAGCCCCGGCCACTCGGCCGGGGCTTTCGCATGTCCGGGTAGGGACGAGGCCGGGGCAACCCCGCGCAAACGCGCAGATACGGGTCGCGTGGTGAGGAATGCGACAAGCCATGTGACCAGGGGAAATGCCTGACCAGTGCGGCTAGCACACCTGCCCCATCCGGGCGCGCTCACGAGGCCCGCTGCTGCGTCAATGATCCCACAAGGGGACACGCCCCCACGTCACCGCGCCCAGGCCTCGTCAGTGAGACACTAGAAGCTCACCGTCCCGACAAGTCGGAAGGAACACCATGGGCATCGTCGTCTACTTCTCGTCGGCGACGGGCAACACCCGCCGTTTTGTTGAAAAGCTTGGCCTCCCGGCCGCGCGGATCCCGTTGCGCCCCAAGGATGAGCCGCTTCGCGTGCGCGAGGAGTACGTGTTGATCGTGCCGACCTACGGGGGCGGCAATATTAAGGGCGCGGTTCCTAAGCAGGTCATCAAGTTCCTCAACAATCCCGAGAATCGTGCCCTGTGTAGGGGCGTTATCTCGTCGGGTAATACCAACTTCGGCAAGGCCTACTGCATCGCGGGCGATATCATCGCGGCCAAGCTGGGGGTTCCCCACATGTATAAGTTCGAGCTCCTTGGCACGCCTGAGGATGTCTCCAGAGTTCGCGAAGGACTGGAACAGTTTTGGCAGAAAACTACACCGACACAGGCGTAGAGGAAGCTCTCTCCCCGGAGCTGGACTACCACGCGCTGAACGCGCAGCTTAACCTGTACGACGCGGACGGACGCATCCAGTTTGATGCGGATCGTAAGGCCGCTCGCCAGTACTTCCTCCAGCATGTCAACCAGAACACGGTGTTCTTCCATGACCTGGAGGAGAAACTGAAGTACCTGGTGGATGAGGGCTACTACGAGCAGCACGTCCTGGATCAGTACGACTTCGCGGATATTAAGGCGCTGTATAAGCAGGCCTACGCCCACAAGTTCCGCTTCCCGACGTTCCTGGGCGCGTTCAAGTACTACACGTCGTACACGCTCAAGACCTTCGACGGGAAGCGCTACCTGGAGCGCTTTGAGGATCGCGTCGCCATGGTGTCTCTGTACCTGGCGCGCGGCGACATTGAGCTGGCTCGCAGCTTCGTTGACGAGATCATGACGGGCCGCTTCCAGCCGGCCACCCCGACCTTCCTCAACGCCGGTAAGGCGGCGCGCGGCGAGCTGGTGTCCTGCTTCCTCCTGCGCATCGAGGACAACATGGAGTCGATCGCGCGCGGCATCAACTCTGCGTTGCAGCTGTCCAAGCGCGGCGGCGGTGTCGCCCTGCAGCTGACGAACCTGCGTGAGTCGGGCGCCCCGATTAAGAAGATTCAGAACCAGTCCAGCGGCGTCGTGCCCGTCATGAAGCTGCTCGAGGACTCCTTCTCCTACGCGAACCAGCTGGGCGCGCGTCAGGGCGCGGGTGCCGTGTACCTGCACGCGCACCACCCGGACATCATGCAGTTCCTGGACACCAAGCGTGAGAACGCGGACGAGAAGGTCCGTATCAAGACGCTGTCCCTGGGCGTCGTCATCCCGGACATCACGTTCGAGCTGGCACGCAAGAACGAGGACATGTACCTGTTCAGCCCCTACGACGTGGAGCGCGTGTACGGCGTGCCCTTCTCCGAGATCTCGGTGACGGAGAAGTACCACGAGATGGTGGACGACGGCCGCATCCACAAGCGCAAGATCAACGCGCGTCGTTTCTTCCAGACGATTGCGGAGATCCAGTTCGAGTCCGGTTATCCCTACATTGTCTTCGAGGACACGGTGAACAAGGCGAACCCGATCAAGGGCCGCATCACCATGTCGAACCTGTGCTCGGAGATCCTGCAGGTGTCCGAGGCCTCGACCTACAACGATGACCTGTCGTACTCGCACGTCGGCAAGGACATCTCCTGCAACCTGGGTTCGCTTAACATCGCGAAGACCATGGATTCCCCGGACTTTTCCAAGACGATTGAGATGGCGATCCGCGGCCTGACGGCTGTGTCCGACCTGTCGGACATCGGTTCGGTGCCGTCGATTGCGCGCGGCAACGCGATGAGTCACGCGATCGGTCTGGGCCAGATGAACCTGCACGGGTACCTGGCGCGCGAGCACGTGCACTACGGGTCCGAGGAGGCGCTGGACTTCACGAACATGTACTTCATGACGGTCCTGTTCGAGGCCATCAAGGCCTCGTGCACAATCGCGCGCGAGCGCGGTGAGCGCTTCGAGGGCTTCGAGGACTCCGCGTACGCGTCGGGCGAGTTCTTCCGCAAGTACATTGACGAGGAGTGGGCACCCGCCACGGACAAGTGCCGCGAGCTGCTCGCCGCCTCGTCCATCAAGGTCCCGACCCAGGCGGACTGGGAGGCCCTGGCTGCCGACGTCGCCACGTACGGCATGTACAACCAGAACCTGCAGGCGGTTCCGCCGACGGGTTCCATCTCGTACATTAACAACTCGACGTCGTCGATTCACCCGATCGTGTCCCGCGTGGAGATCCGCAAGGAAGGCAAGATCGGCCGCGTCTACTACCCGGCACCGTACATGACGAACGAGAACCTGGAGTACTACCGGGACGCGTACGAGATCGGCCCCGAAAAGATCATCGACACCTACGCGGTGGCCACCCAGCACGTGGATCAGGGCCTGTCGCTCACGTTGTTCTACCCGGACACGGTGACGACGCGTGACCTGAACAAGTCCTACATTTACGCGTGGAGGAAGGGCATCAAGACCCTGTACTACATGCGCCTGCGCCAGATGGCCCTGGAGGGCACGGCGGTTGAGGGTTGCGTGTCCTGCATGCTGTGATGCTTCGTTGAGTGGCGCGGGGGTCGGGAAACCGGTCCCCGCGCCGTTTTCTGCGCGTGGACGAGGCCGTGACGGGGCTTTGTGGTCGCGGCAAACTGGGTGTGCTGTGGGTGTGGGACGAGGCCAAGTAGCGTGCGTGGGACGAGGCCGTGGCGGGGCCGAGCATGAGGGCTGAGCCAGCCCAGGCCTCGCCGCTGTGCATTTGGCGCGTTAGGATCAGTCGAGCATCTGCCGGACAACGATTGTGGAGTGACGCATGAGTGATCCCATCAACCCCTACCCGCAGCAGGCACCTTACGGCCAGGGGGATGCGGGCTACGGGCCCGGCTACGGGCCGCAGGGTTTCCCCGGCTACCAGGCTTCGCCTTTCGCGGTGCAGCGCGCCCAGTCGAACGCGTCGACGGTCCGCACCTTGTCCTTCCTGAGTTTTCTGTTCGGCGGCCTCATGCTGTCGGGCGCGATGTGGATCTGGTCCGACAAGCTGATCGAGGAAGCCCGACTCGCGGGCGTGCCGATGCCCCTGATGAACGAACTCGCGAGCGCCCGATCAGCCGCCAAGATGTGCTCGATCATTCATCTTGTGGTCCTCGGCGTTGCCCTGGTGGTCCTCATCGTCATGGTGGCGGTGTGGGGATTCTTGTTGGCGTCGATCTCGAGCTGATGAGCGTTGCGCCACGCGGCTCCCGAGGTCTGTCCCCGGAACAAGAGTAGCAGCGGGGGCGGAGCGATCAGTGATTCCCAGTGGGTATCTGGGTCCGCCTACAGTGCCGACAGCGGTCTGCGATACCATGAGCCGTAGATTCATGAGAGACAGTCACTGGGAGTAATGGATGAGCGATCCCGAGAATATCTTTGCGCAGCAGGTGTCCGACGACTACATGGCCCTCGAACGGCAAGGGAAGAGCGACCAGCAGGGTCCCTATAGCCAGCAGGAAGCGTATGGTCAGGCGGAATACGGTCAGCAGGTCGCGTATGGTCAGCAGGGTCCTTACGGTCAGGCAGGATACGGCCAGCAGGGCCCCTACGGCCAGGCAGGATACGGCCAGCAGGTCGCGTATGCTCAGGCGGGATACGGTGAGCAGGGTCCCTACGGCCAGGCAGGATACGGCCAGCAGAGTCCCTATGGCCAGCAGGGCCCCTACGGCCAGGCGGGATACGGCCAGCCCGTGTATGGTCAGCCCCTGTATGCGTCGCCAGCCAACTACGAGTACGAATCGATTCGCTCCAGCGCAATGATCGTCATGTGCATGGCCGGCATGAGCTTCTTCATGGCCCCGATTATTCTGTCTGTTCCCGCCTGGGTGTGGGGGCACTCGCTTGTCTCAAAGGCACGGTCGATTGGGGCCCCACAGGACGTTGTGGACCGTGCGCGCGCGGGCTGGCTCGTCGCGATGATCATTTCGATCCTGCAAATTAGCGGCTTCGTCTTGTTCATTGTGATCTTTTGGATGGCCCTTGCGTCGCAATCATGACCTCGTGCGGGCTGGTCCAGGAATGTTCCTGGACCCGCCCGTTTTGTTCCTCAGGTGTCTGCGATAGGATGCAGCAGCGATCTGAAGGCAACCACAATTGGAGCAGCGCATGAGTAACATCAACAATGTCTTCGCGCGCCAGCCCAAAGCCGCGCAGACACCCACTTCGGCGCACGCCTGGGATCACACGGCTGTTCCAGTACAGTCCCCGGGGAAACACCCGTTCTCGCGGCCCCCACACCTCCCAACGCATGCCTCACGCCACGGATGCCCGGTCACCTACGGCCAGATACTGGTGGAACAAGTCAGGGCCTCCTACAATGCCCGGGTCCGAACCTCCTCCATCATCCTGATCACCATCTCGCTGCTGAGCATCTTTTTCTGCTTCATCATCCTGTCCGGCGCATGCCTGCCAGCCGCGCGAGCGCAGGTACGCGCCGCAGTCGACTACCGCGTCCCCGAGCCTGCCATCAAGCTCGCCCGGACCACCTTCTATGTTGTGCTCGCGTGCTTCGTCGTCGACCTGGCTGCCTTCATCGCCTTCATTGTCTGGCTGTTCGGCTGACCGCGCACCCCAACCCCGGCCTCGTCCCCGAGGAACCCGCACCCCGGCCTCGTCCCCGAGGAACCCGTACCCCGGCCTCGTCCCCGAACCTCACGACCCGGCCACCGCGCGCGAACCCCGACGCGCGGGACTGCACCTGTAAACTTGACGTATGACTCCCCGATACGAAGCCCCCGCGCGCTCGATTTCCGGAACCGACGCTGACTTGCTCGATCAGCTCCGATACGCGGACGGGAGACCCTACGGGTTCTACAAGAACGCCCTCGGTGCCTGGGATTATGGCGACTTCACCCTCGCCATAGACCACGTGCAGGCCGACCCCTACGCCCCGCCCTCATCCCTGCGCGCCTGGACCCGACCCGAGGCCATGGGCCTGCCCGAGGCCGCCCTGGCCTCGCCCGACGCACGCCTCGCAGCCGGGGACTTCATCGCCCGCGCCTTCGACGAGGCCATCCGCGCCCGCGGCGCGCGCGACGTGTCCATCGCCCGTGCCGGTGCCCTCATCCTCCAACGCTCCTACGCGACCGTCCTGCCCGACCGAGTCGAAGTACGATTCCAGGTCAAACTCCCCGCGCGCGGACGCACCATCCTCGGTAAGAGCGCCGCACGCCTCTTCGACGTGGACGTGCCCAACATCATCATGGACTGCTTCGACTTCGTCTCCGAAGACCCGGCCACCACCCGCAAGCGCTCCCGCCTCCTCGGCCACGTCGCCGCCTACGAAGACTACCGCGCCCTCCAGGGCATCCTCGAAGACCGCGGCTGGGTATCCTTCGTCGCCGACGAGGCCATGCTCGCGCGACGCTCCGGCGTGTCCGAAGCACCCCTGGCCGGGGACGGCGTCGTCGCCTTTACCGCCCCCGAATCCCTGCGCGCCACCGTCACCCTGCCGCACGCCGGCGAGGTGTCCGGCATGGCGATCCCCCCGGGCCTCACCCTCATCGTGGGCGGCGGCTACCACGGCAAATCCACGCTCCTCGAAGCCATCGCCCAAGGCGTGTACGCGCACGTGCCCGGCGACGGCCGCGAACTCGTCGCCACCGACCCCACCGCCACGAAGGTGCGCGCCGCCGACGGCCGAGCCGTCACCGGCGTCGACATCTCACCCTTCATCACCCACCTCCCGGGCGGTGCCGACACCACGTCCTTCTCCACCGAAAACGCATCCGGATCCACCTCACAGGCCGCCTCCATCATCGAATCCCTCGAGCTGGGCGCACGCACACTCCTCATCGACGAAGACACCTCCGCCACCAACCTCCTCATCCGCGACACCCGCATGCGCGACCTCGTCGCCGCCGACAAAGAACCCATCACGCCCCTCGTCGACCGCGTCACCTCCCTCACCGAGGCCGGGATCTCCCTCATCATGGTCGTCGGCGGCTCCGGAGCGTTCCTCGACGCCGCCGACCGGGTCCTCATGATGGACAACTACCACTGCCTCGACGTCACCTCCCGCGCGCGCACAGTCGTAGCCAACCTGCCGCGCCCCCGCACCGACGCCCCCACCAGCTGGGAGGCAGCACCCCGCGTACCCGCCGCGAAAGCCCGCGTGGACCGCCCACGCACCAAAGCCTCGGGCACGTCCGTGCTGACCATCGACCGATCAACCATCGACATCTCCGACGTCGCCGCCGTCGTCGACCCCGGGCAGGCCGAGGCCATCGCCTGGTGCGTGCGCGGCGTCCTCGAAGAAATGGCCGGCAAACAGTCGATGCCCGACCTCATGGCCAAGCTCGGCCGACGCCTCGCCTCCGAAGGCCTGGACGCCGTCTGCAAGTTCGGCGCCCGCTCCTACCCGGCGTTCCTGGCGCGCCCACGCCTCATCGACGTGGGTGCGGCCATCAACCGCTACCGAGGCCTGGCCCTGCGCGAGCCGCGCGGCGAGGGCGTTGCGGGCGAGTCGTAGTCGCTTGTGGTGCCGCTGGTGTTCCGGGCGCCGGAGGGCCCGGCCGCCCGCGAGGCTAGGGCCTCACTGCGTTCGGCGCCGCGCCTCGAAGCCCGCCCTGGCCCTCCGGACCCTCCGGCGCCCTCCACACCGGCGGGGTTGTGGTGATTGATGCGGATCGGCCCGCCCACTCGCCGTCCGCGCCGCGAGCTTCGCTCGGCGCGTCGGCTCGTTGCCCGGCCAGGCTCCGCCGCCGCCCACAGGAAGCGCAGCTAGGCCCCGCTGGTGTTCCGGGCGCCGTCGGGCCCGGCCGCCCGCGAGGCTGGGCGACCTCACTTCGTTCGGCGCCGCGCCTCGAAGCCCGGCCAGGCCCTCCGGTCCCTCCGGCGCCCTCCACACCTGTGGGGTTGTGGTGAATGATGCGGATCGGTGCGTCGTTTCCGATGTCCGGCCGGGCTCCGTCGCCCACGGACGCTGTGGCAATCCCGTAGGCCTTGCTGCTGTCTCCATATTGGCGGTGTTGGGGATGGATGCGCCCAAAGTGCAGACCACTTCGGTGAAATTGAGTGAATTTGGGGTGTTTTGGGCGAGGTGGTCTGCGATTTGGGCGCACTGTGGTCGAGACTGCGACGAACGGGGCAACGGTGGACACCTGCGGGGATCTCTTCAAGTCGGGGAGAACGGACGATGTGCAGATGTGGGTCGGATCCCGTCCCCGGTTACGTCCGGTAACCTCGCCCGAAGCCCCGAAGCCCCGAAGCCCCGAAGCCCCGAAGCCCCGAAGCCCCGAAGCCCCAAAACCAGTATGAAACGTAGCCTTGCGCGACTCGAACTAGCTGTGTTCGAGCAGCGCCCGGATCTGCGCGAGGACTTCCTCGGGGTGGGCCAGTGCCTCCCAACGGAAACGGCGGATCCGCCAGCCCTGCGCTTCGAGCAGTCGCTGACGGCGCTCCTCGGCCTCGATGGAGCGGTGGACGGAGTCAATGTCGGAGCCGTACTTGCCTCGACCGTCGAATTCGATGCCGATCCGCTGCTCCGGAATGGCTACGTCGATGAAGTACCACTTGTTCGAGGCCAACACTGGGTATTGAGTTTCCAAACCCTGCAGGCCGCTTTGCACCAGCAGGTAGAGCAGGCGCGATTCCCCAGCACTGTCGCACCCCGCGTCCGCGTGAGCGAGCACCCAGCGCGCGGAAGTCACATGCTTCGTCCCCTGACCCGAGGGAGCGATCATGTGCAGCAGGCGCATACGGTTGTGCTCCTCGCGTTGCCGAGAATCGTCCCGGTAGAAGCGCCTGTATCGCGCCAGTTCGTGCAAGCCCGCGCATGCGACGACAAATGCCTCCTCCCGGTCGAGTGCTAGCGCGCAGTCAATGATCGTATCCTCGAGCGTCGCGCCCATGATGTCCCCGTCGTAGCGATTCATCGCCGGTGATCGTCCTCCTCGCGGCCGATGTGGGCGCACCGTGACCGCCGGGATATGGAGTGGACCCGAGTGAATCTCCGGGAGTGGGATCGGGCGCGGGTGCTGGTCGGAAACCGTGGTGACGTGGAGTGGGTGCTGGTGCAGAAGTGGCAGGCCCCTGAGCCATGCGGCGGTTGGTCCGGACACGATGAGGTGGGGATGCTTGTGCTGCAGGGCGAGCAGCCGTGCAAGTGCGACGATGACGGGTGGCTTGGAATGCGCGGTGATAGTCGCGGCGTCGAGGTAGTAGCCGGGAGCGATCCTCACCAGCTCGCCCAGCTGAGCACGCCGAGCGAGTCGACGGCGCTCAGCGTTGTTTGCACCTGTGGTGGAGTGTGCGTGCGCCGCAATGGTGTAGATCGTATGCGCATCCATTGTGTCTCCTTCGACGTGCTTCCAATTGTACGGTGTGCGCCCAAAGTGCAGACCACTTCGGTGAAATTGAGTGAATTTGGGGTGTTTTGGGCGAGGTGGTCTGCGTTTTGAGCGCATGAGTGGTGCGGATGCGAGGCCGGGGCATCTGGTGGGGGCCGGGCAGCGTGGCGTATCCGTGGGTTGCGTGCAGTTTGGCGAATGCGGGCAGATCGGACGGTGTTGGGGATGGATGCGCCCAAAGTGCAGACCACTTCGGTGAAATTGAGTGAATGTGGGGTGTTTTGGGCGAGGTGGTCTGCGTTTTGAGCGCATGAGTGGTGCGGATACGAGGCCGGGGTGCCTGTTGGGTATGAAGGGCGTGGTTGGTCGCGGGGCGGATGTGGCTGGGCCGGTTGGGTTCGTTTGGCTGGTATGTGCCTCGGTGGGTTTTGGCGAATGTGGGTAGATCGGATGGGGGACGAGGCCGTGGTGCCTGTTAGGTATGAAGGGTGTGGTTGGTCGTGGGGTAGGGGTGGATGTGGCAGGGCGTTGGTTCCGCCCCCGTCCCTGAGTCCCCTGACCCCGACATGGTTTCCCACAAATGTCGCATGTAATTCTCACGTAAACCTTTTGAATATTGAGGTGGGATCGTTGGAATCGCAACGTTTGTGGAGGTTAATGAAAACTGGCCAAGGGAAGCTACGTGCGACTTTTCTGGGGGAGTGCCGTATGTGTAGACCGATCCTGAGCCTGAATCTCGTTCCTTCACGCTGAACGGCACTCAAATAACGCGGGACTCACACCGTGCCCGGAGGACACGTCGGCCCCGGATCCCGCAATGCCCCGAAGGCACCCCGGGTGGTCTCGGGGATCAATCAGGGGAAACCTCCGTAGCGAAGACACAAGCTGACCATGCAGTATGTATACATGAACACGAACACGACAATCGCACAGGCCACCGCGGCCACCCAAGAGGCCCCGGCCTCGTCCATCGTCCGACTCCAGGGCGTCTCCAAGATCTACGGAAACGGCGACGCGCAGGTGCGCGCCCTCGACGACGTGAGCGTCGGCTTCGGTGCCGGCGAATTCACCGCCATCATGGGCCCCTCCGGCTCCGGCAAGTCCACGATGATGCACATCCTCGCCGACCTCGACGCCCCCACCTCCGGGCACGTCTTCGTCGAAGACACCGACATCACCGCCCTGAAAGACACCGCTCTGACCAAGCTGCGCCGCGACCGCATCGGCTTCGTGTTCCAGTCCTTCAACCTGGTGCCCACACTGGACGCACGATCCAACATCCTCCTGCCCATGCGCCTCGCAGGAAAGACCCCCGATAAGGACTGGTTCGACCTGATCGTCAACTCCCTGGGCATCGCAGACCGCCTGAATCACCGCCCCTCCGAAATGTCCGGCGGCCAACAGCAGCGCGTCGCGGTCGCCCGAGCGCTCATGAGTCGTCCCGCCGTCATCGTCGCAGACGAACCCACCGGCAACCTCGACTCGCACTCCACCACAGAGGTCATGGACCTGCTGCGCCGCGCCGTCGACGAACTCGGCCAGAGCGTCATCATGGTCACCCACGACACTGGCACCGCCGCCTACGCGGACCGCGTCCTCGTGTGCCGCGACGGTCGCATCGTCTCCGACCTGCGCGACGTCACCGCCGATACTCTGACCGCGGCGCTGCGCTGAACGCGTCCCCACACTGTTCCCAAGGCTCACCTCATGTCTGCAACAAACTCACTTCTGAGCGCCAACCTGCGCTCCCACGGCCGCCGTTACATCTCGACGGGCTTGGCCGTCGCTATTTCCACAGCCTTCATCGTCATCACCCTTATCGTCATGGCGGCGATGACGTCGAGCCTGACCTCCGGCGTCTACAGCCAGTATCAAGGCGGCACGATCGTCGTCTCCCAAGACAACGACGCGCCCGAGGGCGCCATCGAGAGCGCCGAAAAAGCCCTGAAGGACACCAACGGCGTCACTGCCATCAAGCACATGGCCCAGTGGCCCGTCGTTGCCCAGACCGACACGACGCGCGGGGGCCTCTACGTCTCGCCGCTGGCCCCCAAACCCTTCGCCGAGCCGGTTCTGAGCGCCGGAACGGCCCCGACCGCCGACGACCAGATCATCATCCCGGAGTCCACGGCCTCGTCCCTCTCGCTGAAGGTCGGCGACACTCTGAAAGTGCGCTCTGGATTCACCGAGGGCGACTACCGCACCCTCACCATTGTCGGCACCACGCGCTCGAACACGATCAGCATGGGCATTCCCGCCAGCTACGTGACCGACGGCGGTTTCTCCGCGATCTTTGGGAGCACCGCGTCTGGGAAGTTCATTGTCGCGACCAGTGGAGCGAATACGGACAGCAACGAAAACCCTCCGGAGGCCACCCAGGACGAGTGGGTGGCGAAGGCGAACTCCGCGCTCAGCGACATTTCGGGCGTGAGCGTGACCAGCGTGCGCGAGGCGATCACGAAGGACCTGGATCAGGCACGCCTGGGGGCATCGGTGACGACGGGGATCATGCTGATCTTCCCGGCGATCGCGGCACTCGTGGCCTCTATCGTCGTCTCCTCAACCTTCCGCGTCGTGCTCACGCAGCGCACCCGCGAGCTGGCGTTGCTGCGCACGCTCGGGGCGACCAGGCGTCAGGTCCGCTCGCTCGTGACCCGCGAGGCCTTCGCGATCGGAGCGATCTCGTCGGCGATTGGCGTCGTGGTCGGCTGGATGATTGGCGCGCTCGCGGTGGTGGAAAGCGGCCTGGGCACTAGCATCGCCGAGGTCTTGGTCGGGGTCTCCGTCTGGCAGCTTGCCCTCACGTGGCTGGGTGCGACCCTGTTCACGACTCTGGTCGGTGTCTTCCCGGCGCGCGCGGCCTCCCGCGTCGCCCCTATCGCGGCCCTCGCGCCCGTGAACGAGGCCGGGGCTGGGTCCCGGAAGAAGCACACCCTGCGCTTCATCCTCGGAGTCCTCGTCGCTGCGTCGGGTAGCGCGCTCGTTGCGTACGCGTGGCGCTTGGATAGTGCCAGCCAGAAGTTCATGCTGTCCTTCGGCGGAGCGCTCGTGGCCCTCCTCGGTGCGGTGGTTGCGGTCTCCGTCCTGCTGCCTGCTCTTACTCGGGCGTTTGGCGTGGTCTTCCCTGGCATGCTGTCCGCCATGGCCCGTGAGAACACGATGCGCAACCCCGGTCGCGCCTCCGCGACTGGCTCGGCGATCCTCATCGGTGTGACCCTCGTCGTCACCATCATGGTGGGTGCGGCCTCCGTGCGCACTACCCTGACGAATGCCGTGAATGACGCCCGTCCCTTCGATCTCATTGCTGTGTCTACGACCGGGGAACTCACCGACGATCAGCAGGCCGCTATCACGTCCACCGACGGCGTCGCCGCCACCGTTGCCCAGTACGCCGCCCCCGGCGTCCTGACCCTGACGCCAAGCGCCTCCGCCTTCGAACCGGCAGAGGGTAGTGGTGCGGTGGAGCCTGGCATGACGTTGCCCGTCATGATCACCGGTGAACCCAACTACACGGGCGTCACTCACTCGACCGTCACTCAGATGGGCGACGACGAGGTGCGCGTCGGCGACAAAGCCCTGGCCGGGCAGATGCTGCACCTGTGCGCTGACACGTGCACGGACCTGAGCGCTGCGTACGACAAGGACCTCAGCGCTGGGGACACCCGGGTCTCCGAGAAGACCCTGCGTTCCATCGTGACCTCACCCGAGCGGCAGGCGATCATCATTAAGCTGGCCGATGGGGCCGACGTCGAGGCTGTCCAGAGCACGCTGCTCAAGGACTCGCAGCTCAGCGTCAACGGCTCCGCCCTGGAGCGCCAGATGTACACGAAGGTCATTGACCAGATGATGATGGTCCTCGTCGGGCTGCTCGGCGTGTCCGTCGTCGTGTCTCTGGTCGGCGTCGCCAACACCCTGTCCCTGTCGGTGGCCGAACGCACCCGCGAGAACGGTCTGCTGCGCGCGCTGGGTCTGACGCGACGCCAGATGAAGAGCCTCCTCGCCCTCGAGGCGCTGTTCCTGTCCCTGACCGGCGCGTTGATCGGTGTTGGCCTGGGCATCGCCTTCGGGTGGGTCGGTGTCATGAGCCTGCCCATCGAGGGAGCAACGGCTGTGATGAGCGTGCCGTGGCTGCAGCTGGTCGGCGTGTGTGCCGTCGCGATTGTCTCCGCTCTGGTCGCCTCGTGGCTGCCGGGCCGTCGGGCGGCGAAAGTCAGCCCCTCGGAGGCGCTGGCGACCGAGTGAGTGCCGGTTGAATGGCGGGCGGGGCGCTGTGGGTATGATCCACAGCGCCCCGCCCGCGTCAGCGTGCGCTTCGCGTTAGCGTGCGATCCTCCTGCGGGCCGCGCGGGTCGCCAGCGATGAGGCGATCAGGGCCGCCGAGGCAGCCAGGTACGGGTACAGTCCCGGCCCACCCGAAAGAGGCAGGGTCGGGGCCTCCCTGTCGGCGACCATGATCGTGGCCGTGAACTTGCCGTCGATGATCATGCCCTGCACGTCCAACGTCAGGTCGTTGTAGCCGGAGTTGTAGACCTGGACGGAGGCCTTCGTCCACTTGTTCTGGTCGAAGATCTCCGTGTCGGGCATGACGTTCGTGCCCGTGCCGTCGGCCAGCTGCGCGCTCAGGGTGAAGCCGATTGGCTGGGGTAGGAGCAGGTGGCCGTCGGGGGCCTTCGTTTCGACCAGCCAGTACTTCTTATCCGTCGCCAGCGTCGTCACCTTCCAGTAGTACGGGAAGTCGCCGGTGTTCGACGCATCCAGCGTCAGGACCGGGGTGGCCGACCCGTTGACGCGCGGGTCCACGTCGTAGATCGCGAACTCGGAGCCAGCCAGTGGATAGTAGGAGTAGCCCTGCGCGTCTATGTACTCGTTGGCGATTTCGGGCCACTGGAGGTTCGTGAACTGGCGGCCGGCCTTCGCGATGATGACCGTGCGCACGCGGACCGGGCCGCACACCTTGTTGTTATCTGAGCCGTCCGAATCTCGATCCGACGCGGCGATCACCTCGCTGTAGAGGCCGTACCCCGAGCGCGGAGCCCCCAGGTAGCGGCACGAGAAGCGTGACTCGTCGACGGTCGGTGCCTCCGAGCGCGTCACGTTCATGCGTACCCAGTACTCGCGCGACGAGTTCGCGGGCAGCGGATCGCCCCCGGTGATCTGGTAGCGCCCGCCCGCGCCGCTCAGCTCGGTCGCGGCGTCCAGGCCGTCCTGTGTGGCGGCCACGCGCACCGAGTTGATCGTCAGACCGGAGGGGAAGCCGGGCGCGACCTGCAAGGCCCCCGTGTCCGAGTCCAGCGATCCGCTGTTCGTGGCCGTCACCTTGTAATCCACGTCGAAGGTCACGGACCCGTTCTCGCCGCCGTTTGCCACGAGTTCCTGCTTGACGCTCACGTCCGCGCTCTTCGCGTGGTTCGTGAACGTGCAGTCAATCGTCTGCGCGGCCGCGCTTGCGACTGCTCCGACGCCCGCGAAATTCACGCTCTTCGTGTCGGTGTCCACGGTCGCTGCCACGGCCTCGCCCGCGCCATTCACGCACGAGATCGACTCAAGCGTCCACTCGTCGTCCGGCGCGTCCGGGCTGGTCACGCCGCTTTCCGTGATCGTGAAGTCCGAGTGCCCCACCAGGAACGCCTGGTACGAGGCCATGGACCCCTTCTTGTCTGCGCCGACCCCGGTGGGGGTGATGGTCTGGTTGAAGGAGCCGTCCTGGACCCAGCCGGACACCGCCGTGCCGTCCGGTGTCGTCGACGAGGCCGTGGCACCGGCCGGCGCGTCAACCGTGTCGCGGGTCGCCGTGGAGGTGAAGGTCGCCGATGGCTGGGTTGCGTACGTGCGGCCGCCGTCAGTGGTGATGACCTTGTGGATGCGCACGTAGCGCTCTTGCGTGATCGAGGCGTACAGGCACGCGAAGCTCATGTTGAGTTCCGGCGTGCTCATGGACGTGACGGGCTGCGCGCCCTCCGGGGGAGCGGCCGGGCACGAGGCGCTGCGGCCGTTGTCCGTGAAGCCCCAGATCGTCATGCGGTAGCGGATTCCGTCCTTTTCCCACACCGTGTCGGGCAGCGTGGAGGTGGAGATGGAGACCGTGTCGTTCGAGGCCGGGGTGCGCAGGGAGATATCGACGGCGTCCGGCCAGTCGTTCTCCGCGCGCTGTGCCTTCGCCCAGCCCGCGGTCTGGTTGATGTGGCCCTGCTGTCCCTTGTTGTACAGGTCGTGCGTGCCGTTGCCCGCGCCGACGTGCTGGGCGCACACGGTCTTACCTGTCAGCCACTGGTCGGTATTGCGGCCCTCCGGGTTGTAGAGGCGAGCCGGGCCCGTGAACTTGCCTCTGAGCTTGCGGCGGCTACCGTTCGCGGCCACCGATCCGTCAGGGTTCGTGTCGCACATCGAGTTGGCGACGATGGTGTAGGCACCGCCCGCGCGCGGCACGACCGTGGTCTCCGTGTCGTCCTGGGTTTCCTCGATGTCCCACGGGATCGCCCCCTGCATGGCGAAACCGTCACCCTGGATGCGCAGGTTCAGGTCCCCGTGGAAATACCGCTGCGGGCCAATATCGGTCAGCGTTTTCTGGTTCTTGCCCGTGCCTCGTTCCAAGTTGTTGAAAATCGGCAGGTTGTTGTTGCGTAGCGTGCCCAGCAGGAAGGGTTTGCCGGCTGCGACTGTGCCCGGCGAGGCCGGCTGGAAGCCCATCGCCGTCTGCTTCCACGGCGCGATCTTGCCCTGGACTGTCGTTTCGTTGTTGTAGAAGATGACGCCGTTCTCCTCCGGGTTTTCGCCCCACGGCAGCGATCGCGTCGTGTAGCTCCAGTAGCCCTGCGATGCCAGGGAGGATTCCAGCCACTGGGCGCGCTTCCAGCCTGTCCCGTCCTGCAGCGAGCCGCCTGGCCACGGCCCCCACTGGTCCAGGGGCTTGACCCAGCCGTCGCGCGACCACATATTCGGGCGGTTCGTCTCCATGTAGGCGTATCGGTCCACCTGGTTACGCGTGTCTTCGACCGTGCCGTAGTAGACCAGGCGGCGGAAGTTGTAGTCCCACACGCCCGGCTCGTCGCTGGGGTCGATGAACGGGTACGTGCGCTCCGTCGGAGAATTATTGACGACCGAGTCCGTGAAAATCGAGGCCACGTTCGTGATCGTGAAGGTCGCTGCGCCCTCGGGTTCCTGGGCAGCCTGCGCGGGCTGCGCGGTGGGGGTCGCGACCGCGAGGCCTCCCACCGTCAGAGCCGCCGCGCACGTTCCGGCCAGGGCGCGCAGGAATCGCGGTGCGCGGTGGTGTACGTGGGTGCCGGCGTCGTTCCCTGCCGGGGTGCCCGCCGTGGGGGCGGTGCCCCGCGAGGCGTTTCGGTCGTGTGCGTTTGTCAGTCCCATGCCTACTCCGTCGCGGCGGGTCATTGTGCCCGCTGGTTATCGCCAAACTAACTGATGACAATGCTATCTGTGCCGGCGGGCACCTGCAAACATTTGTCACAGCAGGGTGGTTTTCGGAGTAATCGGATAGTCAGGAGTCGCAGTAAAACGAGTATTATCAGGCTATTTCTATGCGTTTGTGGGATGCGTTGCATATTTGACATGTGGAGCACATGGTGCCCCGGCGGGGGAGTGTTAGCGACTTGTCAGTGATGCTTGTTCCCCGATCCCGACCGAGCCTGGCTAGCACTCGACGACGTTGACGGCCAGGCCGCCCTCCGAGGTCTCCTTGTACTTCGAGAGCATGTCGTTGCCGGTCTGGCGCATCGTCTCGATGACGACGTCCAGGCTCACCATGTGCCGCCCGTCGCCCCACAGCGCCATGCGCGCAGCGTTAATAGCCTTCACGGCGGCAATCGCGTTGCGCTCGATGCACGGCACCTGTACAAGGCCCGCCACCGGGTCACAGGTCAGCCCCAGCGAGTGCTCCATCGCGATCTCCGCCGCGTTCTCCACCTGCTGCGGGGTGCCGCCCAGCGCCTGGGCCAGGCCGGCCGCCGCCATCGCCGAGGCCGACCCGACCTCGCCCTGGCAGCCGACCTCGGCACCCGCGATGGACGCGTTCGTCTTGATCAACGCGCCGATAGCCGTGGCGGCCAGCAGGAACTCGTGCACGAGGGCTCGGCGGCGCGCCGCGCACCCCTCCGCGGACGAGGCCGTGTCCTCGTCGCCGGAATCCGTGCACCCCGCCAGCGAGTCGGCAGAAGGACTGAGCGTCATGCGGATGTGGCGCAGCGGCTGGACTGCCCCGTCCTCCGTGGCAGGACCCGCTGCCACACCCGGCACCGAACCCGTCTCCGGGCAGTGCGTCACCAGGTAACCCAAGACCGCCGGGATCACGCCCGCCGCACCGTTCGTTGGTGCCGTCACCACGCGGTGGCCGGCCGCGTTCTCCTCGTTCACAGCCAAGGCGAACAGGTTGACCCAATCCATCGCTCGCATGGGATCCGCCGTCGTCGACGCCCACGCAGCGCCCGCCGCGCGGCGACCGCTTGAGCCAGCCCCGGCCTCGTCCATCGAATCCACAGGCAATGCGGGGATGCCCGTCAAGCGCTGGGCGAGTTTTCCGGCGAGCGCGCGGGCGCGGCGCGGCACATCCAAGCCGCCTGGGAGAATGCCCGCCGCCGACGTGCCCGCGTCCACGCAGTCGAACATCGTGTCCGCAATGCGATCCAGGTAGGCGTTGAGCGTGTCACGCGGGCGCACCGCCTCCTCATTCGTACGCACGAGGTCCGCGATACTCAGGCCAGCTTCGTCGCACTGGGCGAGCAGCTGCGCCGCCGACGCGAAGGGGTGCGGTGCCGGAATGTCGATGCCGACGCCGGCCTGGCTGGAGGCGAGAGAGGAGACCTCGGGATTCTGCGGTTCGTCGTTCGTCTGCAGCATGACGAAGCCACCGCCCACCGAGTAATAGGTGCGCTGGAGGATGACGCCGCCGTCCTGGCCGGTGGCCGTGAGCGTCAGCGCGTTCACGTGATAGGGGAGGACCGTGCGTGGGACGAAACGGATGTCCTCGGCGATGTTCAGGGGAATGCGCGTACCGCTCGGCAGCGTGAGTGTACCCGTGCGCGCCAGCGTCGGCAGAATCGCCTCCACCGTGTCGATATCCACCGTCTCCGGGTCATAACCCGCCAAACCCAGGAGGACCGCGCGGTCCGTTGAGTGGCCTCGGCCTGTTGCGCCCAGCGAGCCGAACAGGTCAATCGTGATGTGCGACGGCGGCGTCAGCGCCGTTAGCTCCGTCGTGAACGCGAGTCCCGCGCGCATCGGTCCCACCGTATGCGACGACGACGGCCCGATACCGATACGGAACATGTCGAACACCGACAGGGGGTGCGGCGCGTCGTGCGCAGCGACCTCACCCGAGACGATAGCGGCGGGCGTGGGACGCGACGGGTCGTAAGCGGTAACGGGCGCGCCAAGCGCGACGGGGCGAAGATCCATGCGCCCTATTGTGCAGGTGCTCGGCTCCTCGCGCGTGACGAGGCCGGGGTGGGGCGTGTGAGAAGGCGGTGAGTGGGAGGTGGAGGGCGGTGTGTGCTATGCAGTGTGGGCGTCCAGGGCCTTCGGGAGTGGGGTGACGGGGCGTGCGGTACTGTTTGTGCGAGGGTGTCAAGTTGCTTCTAGTTCCGCATTTTGATTTGTTGCCAGCCGTTAAAAATGGCAAAGCAACGACGTATGTTGTGCCGAGTTAAATTGATACCATCTGGTAAAACGGCGAATTCTTGCAGAAATATACCTTGACTGTTATTCTGTAACGTAAGATACGAGGAAGGTAGTGAAAATCGGGTTGCGTTTTTTGGTAACTGCGTCGTAGGCTGGGCGTCATCAAGGTTGTGGAAAAACTGAACCGGACATCCCACCGGCACCACAGCGAAGCAAGGGACCTGAGGAGAATGATCAATGGGAACGAGTCGAGCGCGCGCAGGACACGCGCGGCACACGCGAACAGGGTTCCTGACCCGCGCACTGGCCGCCCTGGCCGTCGCCGCTACCGCCGCCGGAACGATTGTCGCCACCCAGGTCACCACCCCCGAGGCAGCCCAGGCCGCCCAGGAGCCCGCCGCCGCCGGTATCGAGGTTGGTCCCGTTCGTGCGAGCATGGGAACCGGCATTGTCAATGAGTCCGAGACGGACACGACCACCAGCCTTCCCGACAACTTCATTCGCTACGGCATCGTGCCTGGAATGTCGGAGACCCCTTTCTCTCGTGCCGGCATCAATGGCGGCAAGCCAATCACTGACAACAAGCCTGTTCGTACCCAGCTGGGTGGTACATTCGCCAAGAACAACGACCTGTGGACCTACATCACCCGCGGTCATCCCTGGAAGTGGGACACACAGGGAGGCACGCCGACACCAGGCACCAGCGAAGCGTGGATGAACGACCACGGCAAGATGTGGGACAACGGCGGTGACGCCAAGCTGTGGGCGAACGGCCAGAGTGCCATCGGCTTCAAGCCGAATGATCCGGGCACCGTCCAGCCGGGCGAGACCTTCCTGCTCGGCGCCATCCGCCATAACAACCTGCCGATCCGTGGAGGTAAAAATGTCAAGCAGTTCCTGCACTCGAGCCTGAATATCACGCTCCCCGACCTGCTCGGTGGAACGCCCGAGAGCTTTCCCTTTGTTAACCAGGAAACCTACAACACGCTCTCTTCGACGATCATCTACCGCAAGGGTGGTGCCTACGTGAAGACTGAGGCGCAGCCTGGCACGGGTACGTGCTCGACATACTTCGGTATTAACGGCTGGCCTGCGAATCAGCAACTCAACGGAAAGTGGCCTCGTGACCTAGTCCTTGATGGGTCGTATGGTGTGCCCAAGGACACGGCCAATGGCGAGTTCATTGGTCCTGCCTACGAGCCGGACCTGGTTGATGCGAGCGATCCCTCAAAGGGCTACGTCAATAAGCCCGAGAGCCAGTCCGGACGCATGTACTGCGTCAAGTACGTGGGCGAGGGAAACGGCGACTACGACTTGTACAGCCAGTACTACAATGCTGGCGCGGGTCAGCCCTATAGCACGCTGGACACGAACAAGCCTGAGATTCTGCCGCGTACGTGGCCCGGTGCCAAGGGGAACGTCAACGAGAACCCCTACGTCTGGGACAACGTGAAGCTGCAGAAGACGACGTCGGACCAGACCTTCACGAAGAACGGACGCACCTACCGCCTGCAGCTCTGGGGATTCACTCCCGCGAACAACCCCAGGACGCTCATTACATCGGATAACATCAACAGCATCCCGACCGCCGACTGCCCGGCGACGCCCCCAGCGGACGCCAAGCGCACTGACACCTTCGTGACGCAGGAACTCTCGGTCAACTACGGCTGCCTCTACGGCGTCATCACCGAGGAACGAAGCGTGCGCATCGTGAAGTCCGTCGAGGACCCCTCGAGCATGTACCCGACGATCCCCGCCGCCAACTTCGCGGTGGAGACCGGTGACAACTGGCACGACAACACTGCCCGCACCCCGGCGACGACCGGCACCGTGACCGTCACGAAGCCCACGGCCTCGTCCGCCCCAGCCAAGACCTCGTACATCTCCGCAGCCGACCCGGTCGCGAGCCTGACCCCCACCGGCTTCGGTGCGGCAAACGCGAAGTACGACTCGACCTTCATCCCCTTCGAAGTCGGTAACTCCGACTTCACCATCACGGAGAAGGACATCAGCACCGGCGGCGACGACAAGTGGAACCTCAAGGACATCCAATGCGTCAACGGCATCGGTGAAGACGTCGCCGTGACCAAGACCGAGCGCGGCGTCAACTTCAAGAACGTCGGCGGCGCAGCGTCCAACGAGGCAGCCCCCATCACCTGTACGTTCGTCAACGAGTACCAGTCCCCCGACCTGAGCGTCGCGAAGACCATCGAGGCGAACGGCGGTGTCAACGGAGCTACCAGCTTCACCGTGGACTACAAGATCGTCGCCACCAACGACGGCACGCTCGCCGCCAACACCGGCAAGCTCACTGACAAGCCCGACTTCGCGAAGGGCCTGGAGATCCAGTCCGCGAAGATCGCCGAGACCCAGGCGGGCCTGGACACCGCGTCCGACGCCACCGCCACGGACGGCGTCTACACGCTGACCGACGGTGTCGATCTGGCTGCCGGAGCCTCCAAGGAATACTGGATCCGCTTCGCGGTCACCCGTAACCCCGCGGCAACCGGCTACAACGAGGCCGACCTGGCCTGCTCCGTCGATGGAAATGGTGTACGCGTCCCCGGCAAGGGCCTCTTCAACGAGGTTTTGGTCGACGACCGTAAGGACAGCGACGGCGACTACAACAACAAGGATTGTGGCCCGACCGTCCCCCACGACTTCGTCGTGCTCAAGGCCGGTACCCAGAACATGGGCACCACGTTCACCGACCCGACGAACCAGTACACCTACGGCGACAACAACGACGCGATGTACCCCCTCAAGGGCGCAGAGTTCGCGATCTACAACGCCAACCCCAACACGGACGCCAACGCCACCGTGGTCAAGACCCTGACCCAGGCCACCGCGACCGACGGATACTACTGGAGCGTGGGCGACCTCAATATCGACACCCCCTACTGGCTGGTCGAAACCAAGGCCCCCGCAGGACACTCCCTCCTGCCCCAGCCCCTCGAGTTCAAGCTGACGACCGCCCGAGCCGACGGCTCCGGAACGACGGTTGAACTCGCGGCCGACGCAACCGACGCGGCCAAGTGGGCAAAGGGTGCCGCCCAGGCCTTCTCCTCCGAACTGAACACTGACTCCGTGGAGCAGGGCTTCGTCATCGACGGCACCAACAAGGCCACCCTGGTCGTCAAGGACACCGAGGTTGGCGAGCTGCCCAAGGCCGGCAGCACCGGAATCTTCCCCTACATCGGCGTCGCAACGGCGCTCATGTGCGGGGCGATGGTGATGACCGTGGTCACCACCAAGAGGCGCAAGGCATACGCCTGAGCCACCCATGAGGTCCCGTGACCACGGCGACCCACCATCAGAAAAAACTCCCGAAATCACACACACAGGAGAAAGAAAACCTATGAGCACCACGAAGACCCGCCGCAGCCTGAGCCTGCTCGCAGCCTTCGCCGTCGCCGCTGGCGCGCTGGCCCTGCCTGCCGCCACCTCCGCGACGCAGGCCGCCCCCGCCTTCGGCCTCGCTGCCACGACCGAGCGCGCCCCCTCGCTGGTCGACCTCGACGCCACCAGGACCGGTTCTATCACCATCCACAAGCTGGTGAAGGACGACACCAACGGCACGACCGCTGGCAACGGCCTCGAGGACGCCACCGCCACCGGCACGCCCCTGGACGGCGCGACCTTCACCGTCGAGAAGCTGACCAACGTCGACCTCACCACGCAGGCCGGCTGGGAGAAGCTCGCTGGCTACAACGGCAACGTTGACACCGCGAAGGCTGACGGCACCGACGCGGCCATCACGAAGACTACCGCCGGTGGCGGCCTGGCTGTCTTCGACGGCCTCACCGTCGGTGCCTACCTCGTGACCGAGACCGCGACGCCTCCCGGCTACGTCGGCTCCAAGCCCTTCATCATCACGGTGCCCATGACGCACCCGACCGACCTCAACAAGTGGGTCTACGACGTCCACGCCTACCCGAAGAACTCGAAGGCTAACATCGACAAGACCGTCAAGGACGATACCACCCCGGCCATCGGCTCCGAGATCTCCTACACCCTGAAGTCCGACGTGCCCGCCGCTGAGCCCTCGACTACTACGACGTCGTCGACCAGTACGACAAGCGCGTCGAGCTGCCCGAAGCCGGCGTCACCCTGAAGATCGTCGACGGCAAGACCGGCGAGGTCGCCCTGGTCAAGGACACCGACTACAAGCTGATCTCCGCCGACGGCACCGACGGTAAGACCAAGTTCTGGACCGCCGAGTTCACCGCGGCCGGCCGCCAGAAGCTGCTCGACAACCGTAAGGACGACACCACCAAGGTCCAGATGGACCTGGTCGGCACCGTCAAGGACAAGGTGGAGAACGACGGCCTGTTCAAGAACAAGGCCATCCTGCTCCCCAACGCCCCCCTCCAACGGCTGGACCCCCGGCTCCGGCACCGTTCCCCCGCCGGACTACCCGAACTCCGAGGTCGTCTCCAAGTTCGGCAAGGTGAAGATCACCAAGGTCTCCGCCAAGGACACCGCCGCCAAGCTTCAGGGCGCCGAGTTCGAGGTCTACCAGTGCACGCCTCAGTCCACCCCGACCGAGAACTTCGAGTCCGTCGACGCCACCCTCGACAAGAAGCTGAGCCCCGCCGGCACGTCCACCTACACCACCGACGCCAACGGTGAGGTCACCATCGACGGCCTGCGTAACAACGACTGGGAGAACAACGAAGCCGTCACCAACCCCGGCTGGTACTGCCTCGTCGAGACCAAGGCCCCCGAGGGCTTCGAGCTCCAGACCCGCCCGATCGCCTTCCAGGTCCTGCAGACCAACTCCACCGCTGACAACGAGTACACCCTCGCGACGACCGTCAAGGACGTCCCCACGAACGGTGGCTTCAACCTGCCGCTGACCGGTGCTGCCGGCGTCGGCGTCCTGATCGGTGCTGGTGCCCTCCTCGTGGGCGGCTCCGCTGCGATCGCGCTGGCCAACAAGCGCCGCAAGGAGCAGGCCGACGCCTGATCCTCGCTAGCTAGCGACACACAGGGGGGTGTGGACCCGCAGGTCCGCACCCCCCTCGCGTTGCCCGCAACCCGCCCACAGCGGTACTACCCTGTAACCAGACAAACTGCCCCGGCCTCGGCAATGAACGGAGAAAGCGTGAGCACCCAAGCGCCCGACAAGAAGAAGATACCCCTCAAGCGGCGTCTCCTGGCCATCGCGCCCCCCATCCTGCTGCTCGCCGGCGTCCTGGTCCTCCTGTACCCGGTCTTCGCGACCCAGTACAACAACTACCGCCAGGAATCCATTGCCTCCCAATTCAGCGCCGTCGCCGAAGACGCCGGCCCCGACGCCGTTGCCGAAAACCTGCGCCGCGCCGACGAATACAACGCCAACGCCGCCGAGTCGCCGATCCTCGACCCCTGGCTGGACGCGCAGCGCCCCGGCACCGAGGCCTACCAGGAATACCTGAGCCAACTCAACATCAACGACGTCATGGCCACCGTCAAGATCCCCGCCATCAACGTCAACCTGCCCATCTATCACGGCACCGAAAGCGCGACCCTCGACAAGGGCATCGGCCACCTCTTCGGCACCGCCCTGCCCGTCGGCGGCGAGTCCACGCACACCGTCCTCACCGGACACACAGGCCTGGGCACCGCCACTATGTTCGACCAGCTCACCAGCCTCAAAGAAGGTGACGTCTTCTACATCGAAGTCCCCGGCCGCCACCTCAAATACCAAATCAACGACATCCGCGTCGTCCTGCCCAACGAGACCGAAACCCTTAACAAGGTCGCAGGCAAGGACCTGGCCACCCTCATCACCTGCACGCCCTACGGCGTCAACACCCACCGCCTCCTGGTCACCGGCGAGCGCGTCCCCATGGACGAAGAAACCGTCGCCGCCGAATCCGCTCAGGTCAAGGGAACCGTCCTGCGCCCGTGGATGATCGCCATCCTCATCGCCGTCGCCATCATCCTCCTGGTCTCCGCCATTGTCTGGGCGCGCTCGCGCAAGCGCCGCGCTGAAGAACCCGCGCAGATCGACGAGGCCGTGGCTGGCACGGGTGCAGCGGTAGCGGGTGCCGCTTCGGTTGGTGGGGCTGCCTCTACGGTCGCCGCGCCCGACGCCGCGCCCGACTTGCTGACCTCCGCCGACCAGATCACCGACGATGAGATCAACGCGGGTCGCACCGCGGCCCTGCGCAAGATACTGGAAGAACGCGGCCGAGAATAAGGGACTGCCTTCTCTCTCAGGGCCGGTCAGGTGGCCATGAGGGGCACATGGCCCACTCCTCCACGCAGCGAGGAACCCTCCTTTCGCGGCGTCCCACGGGCCGCGCAAGATGCGTAAGCGCGCGAGTGTGAGCGACCAAGCTCACCCGCGCGCTTGCGCGTATCGACATTCAAGCCATTCAGTCACTGTGAAATGACCTGGAGCCGACGCGCAGAACCCGCCCCGCGCCAGCACCGCGCCGACTGTGAGGAGCGGCCCCGGCCTCGTCCCACCCACACCCCCAAGGAACACCCTGCGGGCGAGGCGAGCGAGACCCGAGGAGGCCTCGTCGCCTACCATGGACGCATGAACCTCAGCTTCCCCGAGCGCATCCGCGTCGACGCCATCATCCAAGCCGCCATGGACATGGAGGCCGCGCCCCTCCTGCACGCACTCGCGCCCATCGGCGACGACGAAACCCCGCAGGCCCTGCTGGCTGGCACCCACAAGACGCAGCGCTACGCGCTCGGCGAGCTCGACGGGAAAACCGTCCTCGTCGTCACCTCCGGCATCGGCCTGGCCAACGCTGCCTCCGCCACCGCGCGCGCCCTCACCCTCGTCGACGCACCCATCGTCATCGCCGTCGGCACCACCGGCGGACTCGCCCGCGACATCAACGTCGGCGACATCGCCGCCGGCACCACCGCCATCTACGGGCAAGCCGACGCCACCGCCTTCGGCTACGCCATGGGCCAAGTCCCCCAAATGCCCGTCGACTACACCACCTCCGACGCCGCCGTCGCGCGCCTGGCCGAACTGCCCGCGCTGATCACCCACACCGTGCGCGAAGGCCGCATCGTCTCCTCCGACTCCTTCTGCACCGAGCAAGTCGCCGACCCCATGCGCGAACGCTTCCCCGACGCCATCGGCGCCGACATGGAAACCTGCGCCATGGCCCAAGTCTGCTGGTCCTCCAGCGTCGACTGGATCAGCCTACGCGCCGTCTCCGACCTGTGCGGACCCGGCGCCAACCAGGCCTTCCACATGGACGGGCAGCGCGCCGCCGACCACAGCGCCGAAGCCGTGCGCGCCTACCTGACGCTGCTGTAAAGAGGGCTTGCGGGCTTCCCAACGCCGCAAGGAAACGGGGACGGGCGGCCACGCCCAGGCCTCGTCCCACCACCCGACCCAGAAGGAAACCAACCATGACCCAGCCCCGACCCGCCCGCGTCCTCATGGTGTGCACCGGCAACATCTGCCGTTCGACGATGGCGCACGCGATCCTCCAGCAGGAAGCCGCGCGCGCCGGCGTGGACGTCGAAGTCGACAGCGCCGGTGTCTCCGACGAAGAGCAGGGCAACCCCATCGACCGTCGCGCCGCCCGCGTCCTGCGCGACGCCGGGTACGCCGTGCCCGACCACCGCGCGCGCCAGATCCGCGCCGCCGAGCTGGGGGAGTGGGACCTGATCCTCGCCATGACCTCGCGGCACCTGGGCATCCTGCAGCGCCTCGCTGACCGTGCGGGGGTCGAACACGAGGGCGCACCTGCATCTGCGGAGGACCTGGGCGCGGGGCCGCGCATCTGCCTGTACCGCGACCTGGACCCCGCGGGCAGCGGCGACGTGCCCGACCCGTGGTACGGCGGGCACCAGGACTTCCTGGACACCCTCGAGGTCATCGAGCGAGTCACGCCGACGATCATCGCCCTGGCTCGCTGAGTGGCGGCGGGCGCGGGGTGTGGGAGTCCTGCGTCATGAGCTGCAAGCACGAGGTCGTGGTTGCGCGTGTCGGCATGCGTTCGTGGATAGGTTGTGGGCACGCGGATAGGCTATGAAGACGCGGATAGGTTATGAACACGCGGATAGGCTAATAACCTATCCGCAAGCGCGTAACCTATCCGCGTCGAGTTTTGGAGCGTTCTGTGACCCCTCGGAATGTGTGGTTAAGGTGCGTGGGGCGATCCTGGGTCGGGTAACGAGGCCTGGGTCGGGTGGCGGGGTCTAGATCGGGGGCGATCTTGGGTCGGGTAGCGAGGCCATGGTGGGCCGCGAGGCCGACATCTGGCCGACAAACGCGTTTTGACAATGGGATGAGGTTGTTTGTTGCTCGCGTCACGGACTAGGGTGGGATTGTTGACATGTCGGTCAGCAGCTGCGCGGTCTGCGGACAGTGAGGATCCCGGCGACCTTGTCGAATGCGTCATTCCGGGTGCCAACTCGTGAGTATCGGTCGCGCACAAAGAGACCAGTGAACGCCACGCGCCACAGGCGGTGCTACGCGCATACACAACACGAAGTAAGGACGCACATGAACCCACTGACAAAGATCGCACGCGGTGAGCGAGTGACAATCATTGCCATTGCACTTATTGCAGCCATCGCCCTCGTCCTGGCCGTGGGTGGCTTCTTCATGGTGCGCACATTCCTGACGAACATGGAGTCAGGAACCGCGGCTTCGAAAGCGAGCGCCGATTCACACGGAGGAATGAGCGGGGAGACATCGTCCGGCGAGGCTTCACAGGCACCCTACACCGAGTCCCAGCCCGAGGCTGCTGCTCCCACCCCGGAGGCCACGGCCTCGACCATGCCCCCGTGCGAGGACGGCACCTCGGCCCCCGACGGCACCTGCCTGCACCCCGCGTCGGTTCAGTGGCTCGATGATCTTCTGCCCGACCCGTCCGCCGTTAATCGGAAGGATCCCGACGCGGTGTGCTCCGCCTACGTCATCACTAATCAGACGTGGGATGCGTCGCGCGACGTCACGAACGCGTTCGCATCCATCCGCGCGAGCGTCTACGAAACGCCCGACCTGCAGCGTATGCACACGCCGACCCCGGAGCTTGAGAGGGGACAGGGTGAGTTCCTGCCGCTCGTGCCGAACCACTCCCACACCACTGTCGCGATTGAGAGCATCGGCGTCGAAGGCAGGGAATCTCTCAAGCGCGAAGGCGATCAGTGGGTGCGCCTCGTCAGCTTCACGCGCTCCTACGCGGACGGCTCGCACGAACCGGTCCACAAGTTGGTGTTCCTGACCCTCATTCAGCAGGAGGATGGTACCTGGGCTGTCGCTAACGCCGATTGGCACTGATCGGTACGAGGCCGTGGTTGCGCGTGCCGGCATGCGTTCGCGGATAGGTTGTGGGCACGCGGATAGGTTATGAAGACGCGGATAGGCTAATAACCTATCCGCAAGCGCCTAACCTATCCGCGTCGAGTTTCGGCGCGTTGCGTCGGGTCGCATCGCATCGCATCGCGACGTGGCGGTAGGGCGCAGCACGCGGGCAGCCACCCTTTGGTAGCCGCCCGCGTGGATGCTGGTGAGCTGTTTGCTGCGCCGCTTACTGCAACGCCCCAATAGGCTGCTCAGTCCGGAAGAGCTGCCCCGGCCTCGGCGAGGAGGGCGCGGATCTGGTCTTCGACGCCTTTGGTGCCGCGGCCGACCTCGCGCAGCTGGCCGTCGGCACCCGCAATGTAGTGCGTGGGCCAGGCGGTCGCGCCGTAGGTCTGGAACGCCGTCAACTCCGGGTCCAGCGCGACCGGGTACGTGATGCCCAGCTTCTCGATCGCGCCGCTCACGACGGCGGGGTCGCGGTCGTGGGGCTGCTGCGGCGAGTGGACGCCGATCACGACCAGGCCGTAGTTCTTGTACTTCTCATAGATGCGTTCCAGCTCGGGGATTTCACGCTGGCAGTTCGTGCACGAACTGGACCAGAAATCCACGAGTGTCACCGTGCCGGTGGGCTGGCCGAGGGAATTCATCCACTCGGAGGCGTTGATCTCGGGCAGAGCACCGCAGTCTTTGCCGGTGCCGCGGGCGCACTGGGCGAAGTCGCCGCGGGCCTCGACCTCGGTCTCGGGGTCGCAGGCGCCGGTCTCGCACGCTTCGCCCGCATCCGCCTGGAGGGACGCCGTGTAGTCCGGGATCATGCGCTGCAGGGCGGCCGGCGCGTCGGTCGCGATGCCGACCGCCAGGGCGATCATGGCGACGCCGGCGGCGATACGCAGGGGGCGCTGGCGGGCCTTCAGGCTCGCGGCCACACCCGACCCCGCCACGGCCACGGCGAGCAGCGGGATCGACAGGCCGACCGCGAAGGAGACCGCCAGACCGACGATGCGCCACGTTACTTGGCCCGTGTTCGAGGCGACGATGACTGAGGCCAGTACCGGCCCCGCGCAGGGGACGAACGCCGCGCCGAGCACCAGGCCCAGGCCAAAGCCCGCGCTGTCGCCCGTCGTACGGGGTGCCAGGCGCGCGAAGGGCCGCTCGAGGACCTCCATGACCTTCGGGACGATCATGCCGATGCCCACGGCCACGAGCAGCACGATACCCGCCCAGCGGATCGCCGTCTGCGGCAGGTGCAGCAGGCTCAGCAGCGCCGAACCCGCGACCGTGATGAGCATGAACGACGTGACGAGGCCGGCGACGATCAGGAGGGGACGGCGAGCGATGCTCGGGGAGTCATCGACCTTCTTCGCGGTGATGGCGGGGGAGGAGCCGCCCTTGCCCAGGCTCACGCCGGGCGCGACGCGGAAGAGGCCGGGATCGACGGCGTTGGTTGTGTTCTCAGAGGACGAGGCCGTGGAAGCCTTCGCGGAATCTTTGCCGCCCGCGGCACCGAGGAACAAAACGGGTAGGACAGGCAGGATACACGGGGAAATACCCGTGACGAGACCGCCAAGAAGACCAAGCAAGAGGAACATAGGTTCACCTTACTTGGTATAGGTGACAAAAGCGCGCGACGTGATGGCTACACGCATGGACACGTCAGATGTGATGGCTCGATACCACACGTCGCATGCAATTCCCCCCGCGCGTCTGTCGAACGCTCAAACAAGATCGTTGACATCATGCGGATTTTGAGGGGGTGTCGCACGACCCCCAGGGGAATTGCGCGTTACATTACAGGGACAGCACCAGGTCCGCGCGGGCCTTCGTGCGCTCCACGAGCGCCATGTTCGCCGTGTCCACCGTGCGCACCCAGTGCGCAGCATCCGCGCGATCACGCCCAAAACTCACGTGCCGATCAATGAGGCGAGAGGCCAACTCCTCAAACGGCGTATCAATGTAGATGAGCATATCAACAAGCCCACGCACGTCCGCCCACCCGGGCAACTCCAACCCCAGGTAGTTCCCTTCGGTGATCACAACGCCGTCAACCTCGATGGCCAGGGATGCGGCGACGGGCTCGTGCAGGTCGCGCCGGTAATCGGGGGCCAGAACGATGCCGTCCGCGCGGCGCACCCGCCCGAGCATTGCCACGTATCCGCCCACGTCAAAGGTGTCGGGCGCGCCCTTGTGGTCGGCCAGTCCGCGCTCAGCCAGCAGCGCGTTCGACATGTGGAAGCCATCCATCGGCACCAGGCCTGCAACCGCAATGCCCGCCTCGGGCAGGGCGACCGCCAGCTGCGCCGCAATCGTGCTCTTCCCAGTCCCAGGCGGGCCAGTCAACCCCAGCACGCGCACGTGGTCGCCGCTGCGAGCGCGCTCAGCCACGGCCTCGACGATGCGCGTCGTGATCGACGAAGCCTGCGTGCCCACCTGCGTTTCGCTCACGGCTTAATGACGGGCAGAGTCGACCAGGGGAAATTAATCCACTTGTCGGTGTGCGCCCACACGTAGTCCGGCTCGATGATGGAGACCGGCTTCTTGTAGATGACGGCGCTGCGGGCCTCCACGCGGATCGAGGCTGAGCCGTCCAGAGACAGGCCGTGCTCGTCGATGAGGTCCATAACCATCTTCAGGGTCTTGCCGGAGTCGGCGACGTCGTCGACAACGAGGACGCGCTTGCCGTCCATCGCGGAGACGTCCATGAGCGGGGGGAGAAGGACGGGTTCGGTGAGGGTTTCGCCGATGCCGGAGTAGAACTCGACGTTCATCGTGCCGATGGCCTTGACGTCCATCGCGTAGGCAATCGCGCCCGCAGGGATCAGGCCGCCGCGGGCGATGGCGACGATCAGGTCCGGGATCCAGCCGGATTCGACGATCTGCTGGGTGAGCTCACGGGAAGCGCCACCGAAGCCTTCCCAGGTGAGGACCTCGCGGTCGGGAGCGGTCGTGGCGTCGGGGCTGGCGATTGTACCCATAGCTTCCTTCTCTCGGGAGTTGTTGGGAACAAGGGTATCGCCGTCGGGCGTATGTGTGTGCGCGCTTGCGCGCGCGTGTGGGCCTACGACGTGGGCAGATGCACGCCGCTGATCGCGGCGAGCTCGCGCTCGTAGGCGTGTCCGGGCGAGGCCGGGGTCCCGTGATGCTCCCACGCGAGGATCAGCGCGGGGTCGAAAAAGCGCGAACACAACCCGCATGAGGAGACGCGGCGAGGTGCCCGGTAGAGGCGGCGCTTGGCCCCGCAGCGCGGGCACGTGCCCACCCAGGGCGCGTCCGGTGCGGGTAGGGATGAGGGCAGTCGAGCGGAATCCGGCGCGCCGAGGGCTCGGGCTGCCCGCTTCCACGCGGCGTCATGCCCGTGGGCGGGACCGACCAGGGCGTGGGCGATCTCGTGCAGGATCACCCCCCCGGATCGTGTCCTCGTCATACAGGTCGGTGAGCGGCCCGGACAGGCTGATCGTGCGCGCGCCGTGCGTGCAGGCTCCGGCCCGCCGCCTCGCGTTGTCAAAACGGAAACGCCAGCCGGTCAGCTCCGCGGCGTCCATCAGGGTGCGCGCGAGGGCGCGTGCGTCTTCCCGCTTCATCGTGCCCCCGCGAGTACGCCGAGGAGGCGCTTCATGGAGACCTTGTTGGGTGTTCCCAGGGTCTGGGCGAACATGGAGACGCGCAGCTCCTCGGCCATCCACCGCGCCTGCGTGAGCGCGGCGGCAGCGCGGGCCTCGTAGGGGCGACGCTCCAGGGCCTGCCGCGCGGTGGCGATGTCGGCCTCGGCCTGGTGAATGCGGTCCATGTCCTCCAGGTCGCGACCCAGCGCCCCCGGCGAGGAGGCAGCGCGCTCGATGCGCACGGCCCCGGCGCGCAGGTAGCGGGCCAGGTGCGGGAGCGCGAAGGCGGGCGTGGCCGATACGAAGCCCTCGTAGAGCAGCGTCTTTCCGTGGCGGGCGACGTCTCGCGTCGTCTCTTCCAGCGAGGCCTGGGGGTGGGAGCGCACGGCGGCGTCGGCCTCGGCGCTGGCCTCCAGGGCTCGCACGACGTGGGAGAGGATCTGGTAGACGCGATCCTCGTGCGCGTCGCGCGCGGCCGCCACGAGGGTCTCGAAGGCCTCGGGGTCGCGCACGTTCGCGGGGGTGCTCAGCTCGTCGACGAGGGACAGGGCCGAGGCCAGCTGCGCGTCTGCGACCAGGGCCGCCGTGTCCGCGTAGGGGGAGGCCGCCAGCATGAGGGCCTCGCGGCCCGTCCAGCGCGTGGTCACGCGGTTCGTCGCCAAGGCGACGCGGGTAAGCAGCAGGCGGGCGAGGCCGGCGCGGTGCTCACGGTCGGCCTCGGCGGCGCTGGCCATGACGCGCACACCCGCCGCCGGAGCCGAGGCGCTGCCCTGGGGGACCAGCGCGGGGAACGCCCGCAGCGTCATCGTGCCCGAGGTCTGGGTGATCGAGCGCGGCAGCGTCGGCATCTGCGTGATGCCGTCCGCGTGGAAGGTGGGGTCCGGGGACGAGGCCTGGGCCGCGTCGCGGGGTCCGTTGCCCGTCGCGGTCGCGCTGTTAGGCGTGGTGGAGGGACTCTCCCCACCGGGCGATCCCGTGGAACTGTCGGTGGGGGTGGATGCTCCACTCGTGGTGCCGTTCGCGCCAGTAGTGGCGGAGTACTTGCCTCCGCGCCCGCGCTTGTTCCTGCGCGCCTGCTTCTCGCTGGCCTCCTCGAGGGCCGCGCGCACGGCCGTGCGCACCGCCTTGTTCGCATCGTGTGCGAGGGAACGCTGCAGGTAGGCCAGGTCCTTGCCCGCGCCCAGCTCCTTGCCCGACGCGTCGGTGACGACGAAGGTCATGCGCAGGTGGTCGGGCAGGTGGGCGCGCGCGTGCGCGAGGTCCGCTTCGCTCAGGTCCACGCCGCGCAGGACGCGCACCGCGTGGGCGAGGGCGTCCAGGACGGGGCCGTCGGTGAGCGCGCGGCGCGTGGGGGCAGCTGCGGTAGCGGTGCTGGGCATTGGTAGATGTGGCATCCGCACCGGTCGCGCCGGAAGCTGCGGCTCCCGCGTGACTCGCAGGGCTGGTGGCCGGGTTGAGCGCGGTCGCCGGGCTCGTGCCTGGCTGCGCAGCCGCGCCCCTCGAGCCTGCGCTGGTCGCGTCTCCCGCGCTCGCGAATGCCGAGGTCTGTTTCTTGGAACCCTTCGTGGCGTTTTTCTTCGGCGAGTTGCGCGTCGACAGCTTGCCCGACGTCGCGCCCCACGCAGCCAGGCGGCCCATTGCGGCATCCAGGCTCAGCGGGTCCGGCTCGTCGGACTGGGCGGTCTTCTTCCCGCCGCCCGCCCCGGTACCCGTTCGGGCTGGACCTGCGGAGTTATCCGCTGATGCTGCCACGGCCAGGGCCGGCTTGTCGCCCGCCTGCTCGATCCACCGCGCGACCGACGCGGCCACGTCCGGCGCGGGGGCCAGCAGGCGGCGCACGCCCTTTGGGCAGGGCGCGGATCGCCTCGGTCAGCAGGTCCTCGCGCATGCCCGGCACCAGCCAGTCCGTGCCCTTATCGCTGACGCGCTCGAGCACCTCGATTGGGATGTGCATCGACACGCCGTCACGCGGGCTGCCCGGAGCGAACTCGTAGCTCAGCGCCAGCGACAGGTCGCCGCACTGCCACCGGTCCGGGAAGCCCTCGCCGGAGGTCGCCTCGCGGGGCATCAGCAGGGACGCCGGGTAAATGAGTAGATCAGGGTGAGAGCGGCGCTCGTCCTTCCACCAGCGGTTGAACGCCGCCGCGCTGGTGACGTGCTCGGGGATCAGGTCGTCGAAGAAACGGAAGCGCGCCTGCTCGTCAGCGACGAGGCCGTGGGTGCGGCTCCGGCGCTCAACCTCGCGTGCCTGCTCCACCAAGGCCTCGTTTCGGCGCTGGAAACCGTGCCTCTCCCTCCACTGGCCATCCACGAGGGCGTTGCGAATGAACATCTCGCGGGCCAGCTCGCGCGCCGTCGTCCCCTCGCGCGCGGCCGCCAGCTCCTCGAAATGACGCGGCTCAAACGACCCCGACGACAGCGGATCCTTCGACGCCGACACCAACCCGGCCGCCAGCGCCTCCAGCGACCCCGCGCGCGGGGCGTGAGAGCGCGAGGCAGCCACGGCCTCGTCGATAACGAGGTCACCCAAGCGACCCAGCAGTACCTCGCGGTCCGCCGCCAGCGTCAGCCCGTAGAGGGTCACGCGCTCGCGGACCATCGCCGCGCCCTTCGCGACCGACCAGAACGGCTCCGAATACGAGCGCTTGAGCAGGTCGCGTGCCGCCGGCTCCACCCACTCCGGGCGGATGCGGGCCACCGTGCGGGCGAACAGGCGCGAGGTCTCCACGAGTTCCGCGGTCATCACCCAGGCGGGGTGACCGCTCACGCCCGAGCCTGGCCAGATCGTGAAGTGCGTGCCGCGCGCGCCCTCGTAGTCGCGCTTCGTCTCGTCCCACGACCCCAGGTAGGACAGCAAGCCAACCAGCAGCGAGCGATGCACCTGGTCCGCGTCCACGCTCGCCGGGCCCTGCCCGTAGGCCAGAACCGCGCGCACAGCCGCATCCTGCGCGCCGCCGAACTGGGCGGCCTCCACGACGTCGCCCGTCGACGGCTCGCCCACAGGCCCCACGCCGATCCCCAGCGCGCGGGCCATCTGACGCAGCTGGCCGACGACGTCGCGCCACTCGCGCCACCGCAGGTAGTGGAAGAACTCCGCGCGGCACAAGCGCCGGAACGCTGAACCCGACAGGTCGCGCGCCTGCACCGCCAGGTAGCGCCACAGGTTCAGGTAGGTGATGAAGTCCGAATGCGGGTCCGCCAGGCGCGCGTGCGAGGCGTCGGCTGCGCCCTGGTGCTCGGCCGGGCGCTCACGCACGTCCTGGATTGACAGCGCCGCCACGATGACGAGCACCTCCGAGGCGCAGCCCAGGCGCTCGGCCTCCAGCAGCATGCGACCCAGGCGCGGGTCGATCGGCAGGCGCGCCAGGTCCCGGCCGATGCCGGTGAGCCTGTACTGGGACGAGGCCGGGGTCGCGTCCTCGGTCCCACTGTCCTGCGCGAGCGCGCCGATCTCCACGAGGAGGGCCACGCCGTCGCGCACCGCGCGCCGATCCGGGGCGTCCAGGAAGGGGAAGTCCTCGACGGCGCCCAGGCCCAGGGACGCCATCTGCAAGATGACGCTGGCGAGCGACGTGCGCAGGATCTCCGGCTCCGTGAAACGGGGTCGTGAAACATAGTCAGCCTGGGAGAACAGGCGGATCGCCACGCCCTCCGCGACGCGGCCGCATCGGCCCGCGCGCTGGTTCGCACTGGCCTGGCTGACCGGCTCGATCGGCAGGCGCTGCACCTTCGTCTTATTGGAATAGCGGGAAATGCGCGCCAAACCCGGGTCGATGACGTAGCGGATGCCCGGCACCGTCAGCGACGTCTCCGCAACATTCGTCGCCAGGACCACGCGGCGCAGGCGGTGCGGCTCGAACACGCGATGCTGCTCGGCTGCCGTCAGCCGCGCGTACAGCGGCAGGATCTCGATGTCCCCGGGGTGTGCGCCCTTGTCGTCTCCCGCGCGCCGACCTCGTCCCTTCAAGTGGTCGAGGAGGGCCGCCTCCGTGTCGCGGATGTCGCGCTCACCCGGCAGGAAAACCAGGATGTCGCCGTCGCCCTCCGCGCTCAGCTCGTCCACCGCGTGACAGATCGCGGTCTCCACGTCGATATCCTCGCCCATGCCGTAGCCGAGCGTCGCCAGCTCATCGTCCGGGTCCTCCAGGACCAGCTGCATGGGGCCGGACTCGGTGACGTCAGTGGTCTCGATGACTTCGATGGACTCGTCCGCCTGCTGTGACGAGGCCTCGGACGTGTACGACGAAGGCGTCGTCGGGCCGAGCGGGCGGTAGCGGATCTCCACCGGGTACGTGCGGCCCGACACCTCGATGACCGGCGCGGGCTCGATCAGGCGACCCGATCCGGGCGTCCCCTCCCACGTGCCGAAATGACGCGCAAAACGATCCGAATCGATCGTCGCCGACGTGATGATGACCTTCAGGTCCGGGCGCGCGGGCAGCAGGCGCGCCACGTACCCCAGGATGAAGTCGATGTTCAGGCTGCGTTCGTGAGCCTCGTCGATGATGAGCGTGTCGTAGCGGCGCAGCATCGGATCCGACTGGATCTCCGCCAGCAAGATACCGTCCGTCATCAGCTTGACCAGGGTCGTGGGGCCGACCTCGTCCGTGAAACGCACCTGGTAGCCGACCACCTGGCCGCTCTCGCGGCCCACGGTCTGTCCCAGCTCGTGGGCGATGCGATCCGCGACCGAGCGCGCCGCGAGCCTGCGCGGTTGGGTATGCCCGATCATGCCGGACACGCCGCGGCCCAGCTGCATGCAGATCTTCGGCAGCTGCGTCGTCTTACCCGAGCCGGTCTCACCCGACACGATGACCACCTGATGATCGCGGATGGCGCGCGCGATCTCGTCGCGCCGGGCGCTCACCGGCAGGTCCGGAAATTCGATAACCGGGATCGCCGCGGCGCGCTCGGCTAGCTGCTCCGGCGTGAATGGCTTGAAGGGACGCGCGTGCTCGCGCTGCGGGCGGCGGCCCTCGCGGCTGCGGGTTTCGCGACTGTTGCCCCGGCGCTCCTGGCCCTGGGTGTGCTGGCCCCGGCCCTCACGGTCCGCGCGGTTCTTGCCGGCGGTCCTGCCGAGGCCTCGGCCCGCCTGACGCGAACCCTGCGCGCGCTCGTCTGACGCCCGCTTCTCGGAACCGCGCGCGCCGCCCTGGCGTCGACGCGTGCCGTCGCGCCCGTCGGAGGGGCGACCCGCGTTGTGCGCGTGAGGGCCGCGCGCGTTGGACTCGGACGGAGGCATGGGGCGAGAGTCAGGCATGATAGTGCCAGTCTAGTCGCTGGCCAGAGGCGGATGCCGAGCGGCACCCCGCGCCCGCCCGCCGCGCCGTGGAAGATGCCGGTCAGGCGGAGGGGGCCTCGCCCTGCAGGTCCTCGTCGAAGCGCGTGAGCGGTGCCTCCAGACGCAACTCCACCAGCGCGCGAGCCAGCGCGTCGATCTGCTCACCCTCATACAGGGCGTTTCTCCACGAGGTTGGGATGGCCTCGACCCCACAGTACGCGCCGCCCAGCTGCCCGTAGATCGCAGCGTTCGTGTCCGCGTCCCCGCCCATGTTCGCGATGGCCAGGACGGCCTCGTCGAAAGAACCGACATCCAGCAGGCCATGCACCGCGAGGCGCAAGCCGTGAATGATATAACCGCTGGTGTGTGCCTCCCACGAGGCGCGCTCGGCCGGGTCCGCGCTGACCACACGCGCGGCCACGTCATCGAACGCCGCTCCCGTTGAGGCCCACGCGACGTCCACGATCCGCTCAGGTGGCCAGCCCAGCAGCGCGCCCACGAGGAGGGCGGCGAAGACCTCGGTGGCGGCCTCGGCCTCGGCAGAAATGCGTCTCGCGGGCGCTCAAGCCAGCGGTCGCAACGATCTCGCGGGGGTCGCGCGCCTCGAATCCGGCGATGACGATGGGTGCCAGGCGCATGATCGCGCCGTTGCCTGCACTGGTCGTGCGCACCGCATCCACGGGCACGCGCGGGTGTGCGAGGAAGTCCCACAGGGCGCGCGACACCTGGTTGCCGATATCGAAACACACGCCCGTCGACGAGCGGTAGCCCTCCGAGTGCCAGCGCTCGTAGCGTTCCATCACGTCAAACGAATCGTAACGGCCCTGCGCCAGCAGCGAATCCGCCAGGCACAGCGCCATCGACGTGTCGTCCGTCCACTGGCCTGGTTCGAGGCCGAAGACGCCTCCGCCGACCATGTCCGTGATCGGTTCGAAAGAACCCGCAGGTTGAAACTCGTTCGTCGTGCCCAGCGCGTCGCCAACCGCCAGGCCCACCAGGGCACCGCGCGCGCGAGAAAGAAAATCCACCATGTCTCCAGTGTTGCACAGGCCGCGCGCGCCCTGGGTCCACGCCTGCGTTGCCCGCCTCGCAAACGGCACCGATGAACACAGCGAAGGTCGTAGCCTATCTGTAAAATTGTCGGTGCTCCTATTCTTTTAGAGAAAGAGGCGAACAATGGCGTCTGTGTCAAAAAATGAAGTCAATCTGGATAATCTTCGACAGGTTGCAGATGAGAAAGCCATTCCCGTGCTCGAATACGATGAGCCGCTCCTCATTTTTCCGCTGGGGGACTGGGTGGACGAGGAGTCTGACATTCCAGGAGGAGGAACCCGTCAGGGATACGGCTACAAACGGGAGTGGCTCGAGTCCTCCGTGCGCAAACAGCACTACCAAGAAATTGGTGAGTCTACTTGCTCGTGGTGGAAACTAAGCGAGGATACGATCCAGCAGAAAGGAATTGAGTACGCCGTCGCCGCCTATCGTGGCGTCACGCGTGCCCTCTTCCGTATCAAGCCGGACACGTGGGAAGACACGTTCGAGTCAGATGCCGATGACGGTTACGGACGTCGTATCGGATGGCAATTTGACATCGTCGATTCCGGCGACGTCTTCGATCAAGTCGTCGGCGAACACGGGCACAGGGTAGAGCCCAGGCCGACACAAAATCAGCGTTACTGGCCGTGGTGACACGGCACCCTGCGGGCGTTCTCGCGCGACAACCAGTCGCGCCAATGTGACCGCGTGACGATACGGGAATGCTGGTCTGGGCCGTCTCGCGCATCCCCCGAGGTCAGGGGAAGCGCGAGGCGGCCCCGGCCTCGTCCGTCCCGGCGGGAGCGTCAGGACACCGACGTGCCGAATAGCAAGCCCAGCAGGTAGGTGACGCCCGCCGCACCAAAGCCAACCAGGAGCTGACGCAGTGCGCGAGGCATCGGAGGCTGGCCCGACAGGATACCGACCACGCCGCCCGTAAACAGCAGGGCGATTCCGACAATCGCGGCCGCGACAATGATTGCGGTCAGGCCAGTCAATCCCAGAATGTAGGGAATCAGCGGGAAGAACGCACCCGTAGCGAAGAAACAGAACGACGACAGGGCCGCGTTCATGGGCGTGCCCACCTGCTCGCCCGCGCCGTCCGACTCTTGGCCGTCCAGCGCGGCGCGCACGGCAATCGCGCCGGACTCGCCGGTCGCGGGCCTGGCGAGCTTCGCGAAAACCTGCGCGGCGTGCGCCTCGGCCTCCTCCTCGCTCTCGCCACGCGCACGGAACACCAGGGCCAGCTCGTTCGCGTTCACATCCAGGTCCGTGACCGCCTGATGCGCGTTCGGGTCCGGGATCGAGGCATCCAGCAGCTCGCGCTGGCTGCGCACACTCACCCACTCGCCGGCCGCCATCGACAGGGCGCCTGCGAGCAGGCCCGACACGCCCGTCAGGAGAACGACGTGCGGCTCCATACCCGACGCCGCGACGCCCAGCACGAGAGCCAAGTTCGACACGAGGCCGTCGTTCGCCCCGAAAACCGCCGCGCGGAACGTGCCCGCCAGGGTCTCGCGGGACTTCGCTGCCAGGGATCGGATGACCTCGGCGTGAATATGCTCATCCGCCTGCATGTGCGCCGGCACATCATCATCGACGTCGCGCGAAGACCGCTGCTCCGCGCGCTGAGCCATCGCCAGAATGAAAATCGTGCCAAACAAGTGCGCCAATAGCGACGCTGCGCGCGTACGCAACGGCGGCTTCGGCGCAGGCAAAGCGTTCTCGCCCAGACGCGCCAGCCAATACTCCTCGTGGCGGCGCTCCGCCTCCTCCAACTGGAGCAGGACCGCGCGCTCCTCACCCGTGCGGCGCTCCGACAGGTCGCGGTAGGTGCGCGCCTCCATGCGCTCCTCCGCCAAGTGCTTCCGCCAGCGCTTAATCTGCGCGCGCGTCGGCTCCCGGTTGGAGGCCACCTGGTCCGCATTCATTGCCGAGGCCTCGTTCCCCTGAGCGCTCAATGCTGGGTCGGTGCCGTTGCGAGCTCCCCGTCAACGGTGGCGGGCTTCGAAGCGGGGGCACCGAACAGGCGCTCCTTGACGGCGTCGGCAACCTTATCGGTCACCTGCTCGCCGCCCGCGCGCACGATGTCGGACACCTTCTGGCCGGCCGCATCCAGCGGACGAGCAACAATCGGGAAGCGACGAACCTTCGCCGCGCCGGCGCGGATCTGATCGTAACGCTCGCGCCCGGCGCGCGCGCCCAGCACGTATCCGATGCAAACTCCAATGAGGAGGCCGGTCTTGGTACCCATAACTGTCCTTTTCTCGCTGCGTGGGGTGCCCGCGTGGGCCGGACGCCGCCCGCACAGGCAGAACGGGCGCCCTCGCGCAGGCAATCTCACCGGCGCATATTCACCCTTATCTTAGTGGTCGCCCGGCCTGGCTCGCACGCCCCTGTCACACATGCGCACACTGTGGGCACCCCCTTTCCTTCGAAGCGCCAAACGCGCTATGTTTAACACGTGAGCCAGATAACGATTCAGACCCCCCGGGGAGTGTCCATCTCCGGGACATTCACGCGCCCGGTGGATTCCCACGATGCTGCGGTGATCTTTTCTCACACCTTTTTGTCGGATCGTCACGCATCGGGCATGTTCGACTCACTCGGGCGCGTGCTGCGCAGCGCCGGGTATGCGACCCTTGCTTTCGACTACTCCGGCCACGGCAGCTCGGGCGACGAAATCATCACCTTCGACCCGCTCATCGAAGACTTCCGGGCAGCCTCCGGCTGGCTGGCCGACCAGGGATTCACGCGCCAAATCTGCGTGGGTCACGAATTCGGCGCTACCGTCGCCCTGCGCGCCCACTCGCCCGCCGTGCAGACCTACGTGCTGGTCTCCCCGGTGCTCGGCCCCCTCTCCTACGACTGGGACATGGTGTTCTCCGACGTGCAGCTCTCCGACCTCGAGCGCCACGGCACCACCACCGTGCCCGACGACTCCGAGTCCGTGCGGCGCCACTTCACCATCAACAAGGGGACCCTCGCCGACATGTCCATGGTCTCCAGCGAGAAGGTGATACGTGGCGTGAGCGTGCCCGTCCTCATCACGCACGACGCCTTCGACGAGGAAACCGGGCTGCTCGACCGCACCCGTGACGCCTTCCCCCTCCTGCCCGACGGGTCCGTCCTCGACATGACCGCGCCGCCCGTCGGCATCGCCGTCGAATACACGCCCATCGAGGGCGTGCCCGTCAGCGACGAGGCCGTGGAACGCATCGCGCACGCGTCCTCCTCCGCGTCGGCCGCCAACCTTCCTACCCTGCCTGACGTGGCCACCCAGTGGGCTACCCGCTGGGTGCCCGTCGGGAGGTAGCGGGCACCGTTTTCGGGTTGTGGATGGTGCCGGGTGCTGCTGGTGGCCCGGCTAGGTCCGCTCGGAGGCTCGTGGCGGTGGCTGGCTTCCGCAGGCTCCTACCAGGCTCGCACCAGCTCAGCCAGGACCGGGGACGTCAGCCACTGCCTCGTGCCGAAGGAAGACACCGACACCCCCGCCACCGCCGACGCGAAACGGATGAGGCGCTCCGGATCAGTGGCCCCCGCGCGCTCGAGCGCCCACACGAACGCCCCATGAAACGCGTCGCCGGCGCCCATCGTTGAGGCGTTGGGAACCTCGTGCACGGGAACCTCACCGTGTGCACCGTCCCACCAGTACTGCACGGGCCGCTCGCCGCGTGTGCGCACCACCCGCGTGATGCCGAAGCCGCGCAGGAAGCCTGCGACCTGCTCGCCGTCGGCGCGCGCGAGGAGCGGCGGCGCAAAATCCTCCGACACGACGGCGACATCGACGAAACCCAGCAGAGGAGTGAGCCAGTCCTTCCACGACCCCCCGTCGAGCACGCGCAGGTGCGGCGGGCGAGCCTCGAGCCGGGCGAAAGGATCCTCCCCGCCCACTTCCGGCACGCCCAGCGTCAACGCCGCCTGCGCCAGCGCCGGGTTATGCCCGTCGATGAGGACGACACCGACGCGCTCGGGCAGGACCGCCGCGACGCGCGCGGGGTCGGCGTCCAGCCGCGCGTTCGTCGAGGCGACCATGCGCCCGCTCGGGTGCTCGATGATCGAGGACACGGCCGGCTCGCGCGGGGCCGAGGCCTGGGCCGCGTCGCGCTCATCGGCCGGGGTCGGGTGGATGGTCGGGGCGGGGGCTTCAGCGGGCGAGGATACAGCCGAAGCGGGAAGGCCAGGAGTGCCGGTCGGGGTCGGGGCGGGGGTCGTCGCATCGAGGACCCTCACGCCAGCGGCCGCCAGGTCGGCCGCCAGGAAGGCCGACACCGGCCCCTCACCAAGCGCCGTCAGCAGTAACGGAGCGTCCGCCCGGGTTGCGGGATCCGGGGAGCCGGCCACGGCCTCGTCAGTGGAGAGCGAGCGGGCGCCCGCCTCAAGCGCCGCGTAGGTGACCGCCGCGTTCGTCGCGGGGCCGCCCGCCGCCATCGTAAAGTCCGTGGACGTTACCTTTAGCCCCGGGTCCGGCACGTGGTCGAGTCGGTGCAGCACATCCAGGGTCGTCAGCCCAGCGAAGAGAGCGGTCATGGGGACATTGTCGCACCCCAGGCGGGTGAGCGAGGCGCGCGGGGACGCGGCGGGGCTGGCGTAGGCGCGCCGGGACGAGGCTGGGGCCAGGCTGACGCGAGCGCGCCGGGATAGGGCACGCTGGGACGAGGCCGACCCCCTCCACCTGCGCGCACCCGAGCGAGGCGACGCGGTACCATGAGGGCGACCCGCACTCACCGACGTTTCGGACTGCCATGCACTTGCTCGACGCGCTGAACGAATCACTGCCCGAGGTCTTCCGAGCCATCGACCTCATGGGCGTGCTCCTCAATGGCATTCTCGGCGGAAAGGTTGCGCGAGAACGCAACTTCGACGCCGTGGGCTTCTGTATTCTCGCGATCATGACGGCGCTCGCGGGCGGCATGGTCCGCGACATGCTCCTGGCCACGCGCACGGGCGCTCCCGTGGCGATCACTGACCCCTATTATTTGTGGTTCGCGATCATTGGCGCGGTCGTCGCGATGGCCTTCCGCATGGACTCGCACGCGTGGTCGGTGCTCCTGGTGATAGCGGACGGCATGGTGCTGGGCTGCTGGAGCGCGACCGGTGCAATCAAGACCCTTGACGCGGGATTCGCGATCATGCCCGCGATCCTGCTGGGCATCATGACGGCCGTCGGAGGTGGCATGATCCGCGATATTTCGGCAGGCCTCGTGCCGCGAGTCTTCGGCGGTAACAACCTATACGCGACCCCGGCGTTCGCCTGCTCGGTCGTGACGGTCGTCTTTTGGTACATGGGCCAACCGGTTCTTGGCATGGGCGCATCCATCGTCGTGGGTTTGGTCTTTACAGGCATGGCGCACTGGCGTCGGTGGAGGCTCCCGCAGACCCGTGAGTGGACCATCACTCTCACATATTCGCAGTTGAAAGCTCTTCGCAGAACGAGGCGTTAGTATGGCCGTGTGAATCCCAAATCAACACCTCCTTCTACGTCCTCCGCTGCGTCGACGCCCGGTGCTCCCGAGCGCAAGCGCTTCAAGACGTGGCACCTGTCCATGATGGCCTGGGCCTTGCGATCGGTGCTGGTTTCTTCCTGGGAACCGGCTCCGCGATTGCCCAGGCGGGTCCCGCGGTCCTCGTGTCCTACGCGGTCGCCGCCGTCATCGTTGTGTCGGTCATGCTGGCGCTGGCGGAACTGGCGTCGTCGCTGCCGACGACGGGTTCCTTCTCCGCTTACGCCGAGGCCGGGATCGGTCGGTGGGCCGGTTTTACGATCGGGTGGCTCTATTGGGTCATGCTCATCATGGTCTCGGGCTTGGAGGTCACGGGCGCGGCGAAGTTTTTCGTCGGCTGGTTCCCGGAGGTGCCCCAGTGGGTTGTTGCCCTCGTTATTGTCGTTGTAATTGGTGGAATTAACCTGTTGGCTGCCGGGCAGTACGGTGAGATCGAGGCCTGGCTGTCGATGGTGAAGATCGTTGCCATCATTGCGTTCCTGTGCGTGGGCGTCTTCCTGGTGGCGCGCACTGTGATCGTGGGTCCTCTGCCCGGCCATGAGGGTGTCCTACAGAACGTTGTGGGACACAACGGCCTTGCACCCAACGGCCTGTCAGGCATCGCCGTGGCGCTCTTGGCCGTCATCACGTCCTTCGGCGGCCTGGAGATCGTGACGATCGCCGCGGCCGAGGCCGAGGATCCTCGCGCGGCCATGGTGAGCGCGATCCGCTCGGTCGTCACCCGCATTCTCGTGTTCTACGTCGGCTCTGTCATCCTCCTGACTGCTCTGCTGCCGTGGGACAGCGAGGCAATGAGCAGCAACGCTTTTGCCGCCATCCTTGAGATGGCGGGCGTTCCGGCTGTCGGCACGCTCATGAACGTCATCATTTTCATGGCGCTGGTCTCCGCGTTCTCCGCGAACATCTACGCCTCCTCGCGCATGGCCTACTCGTTGGCCGCCCGCGACATGGGTCCACGTTGGCTCCTGGGCGCGCCGTCCGCTGAGAAGGCGCACGCGCGCGCTGTCGTCGAGGCCGCCCTCGAGGATGATGAAGCCGTCCTGGCTGCCGAGCTGGAGGGCGACATCGCGGCTGGTCGCACCCCGAAGTTCGCGGTCGGCTTGGTTGTTGCGCTGGCGCTCCTGGCGGTCCTGGGCAACTGGTACCTGCCCGGTTCGATTCTGACGATGCTCATCAACGCGATCGGCATGGTTCTGCTGATCGTGTGGACCTTCATCATCGTCTCGCTCATACGTCTGCACCCGACCCTGGAGCGTTCAGGCAGCCTGGCGATTCGTATGCCTGGCTGGCCGTGGCTGCCGTGGGTTGTCCTGGTGGGCTTGGCCGGTATTGCCGTCCTCATGCTCATGAGCGCCGAGGGCCGGGCTCAGCTGGTATCGATGGGCGCGCTGACGCTCATCATCGTGTGCATCTACTTCGTGCGACAGCTCGTCAGCCCGAGGAAGTAACAGTTCCGCATGGATTTGCCGCCGAGTACGCAGATGTAGTGGCTTGGTCCATGATGGGGGCACCCCGACGACGCGTCGGGGTGCCCCCATCCGTATGGGACGGATGGGCTCGCGTGTGGCAGAAGGAGGCCTCATGGCACGCAGACGGCGTCGCCGTAAAAATACTGGAGATCAGATCGTTGTCTCGCTGATTCTCGTGGCCCTCGTGTGGGCGTTCGCGCCCGGCGTCGGCTGGGATCTGCTGGACCTGCGCTCGCGCCTGGGGTGGCCGCCGACGCGCAGCGGACAGGCCCTGTCCACCCTGCCGGACAGCGAGGCGGCCCGCCAGCTGCGAGAGCTTACCGTTCGTTCCTCAGACGATTCCTCCGGTATACCGGATTACAACCGTGAGGCCTTCGGAGAGGCATGGGCGGACGTCGACCACAATGGTTGCGACACACGCAATGACATCCTGGCCCGCGACCTGGCGCGGCCCACCTTCAAGCCGGGCACGCACGACTGTATCGTCCTCACGGGCACGCTCGCCGAACCCTACACGGGAAAGACAATCCAGTTTGAGAGGGGGGACAAGACCTCGTCGCTGGTCCAGATCGACCACGTCGTCGCCCTGGCGGACGCCTGGCGCTCGGGTGCCTGGCAGTGGGATGAGCAGAGCCGTCAGGAGTTTGCTAACGATCCCGAGAACCTGCTGGCGGTCGATGGAGCGGCCAATCGGGACAAGTCCGCCTCGTCAGCCGACCAGTGGCTGCCGCCCAACGCCGGCTTCCGCTGCGACTACGTGAAACGGCAGATCGCAGTGAAATACTCTTACGGTCTGAGCGTCACCGAGCCCGAGCAGGATGCGATGGCGACCCAGCTGGCGACCTGTTCGGGGTGATTGATAGTCCGAAACTGTCAGCCTGTTCGAAGTGTTGCATGTGTGTGATAGACACATGCATGCAAATGCCAGGTGCGCGCGTCTGACTAAGTGATTTCAAGGAGAATCCCAGACAATTTCTCAGAATGTGTCCATCCGATGTGGAACACCCCGCAACGTGCTGCACGTTCCCGAACAATGCCGGTAATGTTCGCCTCAAGGAATGAGGTGACATGTACACAGCAATCAACTGGGCGATGGACCTGGGGTTCTACGCGGGCTTCAGCGCGCTCACGTGCACTCTGTGGTGGATCCTAGGGCGCCGCGCCGACCGCAAGTGGCTGCACGCACGCACAAACGTCATGCGTGCCGCCACGGACGCGGCATCGGCGTCTGGCCAGGACCACTCGCACCTGACTGTGTCTAAAGCGCTGCCCCTCATCTACCGCCGCTCACGGGACACCGGTGCTCTCCTGGAGCGTGAGGAGAATCCCGACACCCCCAGGACGGCGGAGATCCCCATTGTCTCAGCCACGGCCTCGTCCATGTGGAGGCTGCCGCGCGCCCTTCCGCTCGCGTGGATCCTCTACCTGACGGGCCTACTCATTTTTGTCCTGCTGCCGATCCCCTCGGACCCGCAGGCCGCATGCGCTGCGATCCTGCACTGGGACAACTACATGCCCTTCGGGTCGCTGAACGCCGTCGCCGACCAATTCCGCGATGGCGAGACCCTGCGCGGTACCCTGTATGCACTCTCAATCGTGCTCAATATCGCCCTGTTTATGCCGCTCGGCGCTCTTGCCGAGATGACCTGGCGGATTCGCCGCTCCCACAAGGCCTCCGAGAGCCTGCCCGACGACGGCGGGCGCTTGACGCGTGCGATTCCCACGCAACGAGTGCTCGTGTGGCTTTTGATCGGCACGCTGCTCTCGTGCCTCATCGAGTTCACGCAGTACACGGGCCTGTTCGGCCTCGTGCCCTGCACGTACCGCGTCGTCGATGTCGACGACGTCATCACGAACGCGCTGGGCACCTACCTGGGCGTGCGGCTCCTGCCCCTGTTCGCGCGCAACTCGCGCTTCATGGGCGCGTAGCTGTCTATTCCGATATAACGTCGTGCGGACACGATGTCCAGCAAGTCCTCGAGTGAGAGGAACTCGCACGGCGTTACTGCCCGAGTTGCTCCAGTGCGTCCCCCCAGCGTTCAACGGTGTGGTTGAGCGCGTCGGTGACGCGCTGACGGTGCGTCATGCGGTTGAACTCCTCATCGATGGCATGCAGTACTGCTTCGTGTTTGGAAGTGCCGACGCGCTGGGCGAGCTCGTTGAGCTTGCGGGCATGATCCTCGTCGAGTCGGAGTGTCATTGCCATATCGACACGGTATCACTCTGATACCACTCGCACGGCCTGCCTACAGCCTGCCTACAGCCAGCCGGCGGCGCGGGCCAGGGACGCCGCCTCGGCGCGGGTGCGCGCGTTCATCTTCAGCATCGACGAGGACACGTGGTTGCGCACCGTGCCCTGGCTCAGGTGCAGGGAGCGGGCGATATCCGCGATGGTGCCGCCGCCCTCGACCTCGCGCAAAACGTCGGCCTCACGCTCCGTCAGGGGCGAGGATCCCGTCGAGAGGGCCTCGAGCGCCAGGCTCTGATCAATCGCGCGTCCGCCCGCGGCCACCGTGCGCACGCCGTCGGCCAGGGTCTCAACCGGTGCGTCCTTCACCATAAAGCCCGTGGCACCCGCGTCGAGGGCGCGCTGCAGGTACCCCGGGCGTCCAAACGTCGTCACGATCAGCACCCGCACGCCCGGGAAACGAGCGCGGATCGCCTGAGTCGCCGTGATGCCGTCCATGCGCGGCATTTCGATGTCGATGATCGCGACGTCGGTGGGGGCATTCGCGCGGGTCGGGCTGGACGAGTCCGCCAGGCGTCCCAGCTCTTCCAGAGCCTGCGCGCCGTCTGCAGCCTGCGCGACGACCTCAATGTCGCGCTCCAGGTCCAGCAGCCCCGCCAGCGCCCCGCGAATCATCGCCTGGTCGTCGGCCACGAGCACCCGAATCGTCACGTCACCCTCCTGTATCTCTGTGCCTGGGGTACAAGGCTAACGCAGGTAAGAGGCTCGTTTCTCTGATCGGCTCAACCCTCAGGACGAGGCCGACTCACCCTCCCGGAACCGCGCGGTGCTCAGGGAGGGGGCCACGGCCTCGTCGACAGGGCTGGGACCTCGGACAATCAGGACGAGTGGGCGGCGGATGTGGAATCGAAGGACAGAGCAAGCGTCCACGTGGAACCCGACGCGCCCCACGTGAGTGTGCCCTCGTCGCCGACTAGCTCGGACAGGCCCGCGAGGCCCGACCCCGACCCCGCGCTCGACGCGGCGTAAGCGGCCGTGTATCCGTCGTTCGTGACGGTGACGCCGTCCGGAGAGAGACGGACGCGAACCCACGAGGGGCGCGCGTGCAGGATTGCGTTCGTGACACCTTCGCGGATCACGTGGGCGGCGGCGGTCGAACGAGGACCCGATGGCGGCTCGCCCTCATTCGTGATCTTGGCGTCGATGCGCGCAACCTCCAGAAGCGAGCGGGCCTCCTCGAGCTCCTCTCCCGGGGACAGCGCCCGCGTTGCCGCCACGATGCGGCGAACATCAGCCAAGGCCTCGTTCGACTGCGCGGTGACCGCGCGAATCTGCTCACGCGCCTCCTCCACGCGCCCCGCCTCCAGGAGGCGACCCGCCAGCTCGGACACCATCGTGATCCCCGTCAACGAATGCCCGAGGATGTCGTGCAGATCCGTGCTCAGGCGCGCCCGCTCCGCCGCCTTCGCCCGCTGGATCGCGTCCTGGCGGCGCAGGTGCTCGCGGGCCGAACGCTCCATGCGCCAGCGGGCCACCCCCACGAAGACACACAGCAACACCAGGTACCAGCCCATCCACAAGGGCTCACCCTGCGCGTAGCCGGCCACGCCCGCGATAGCGGTCACCGGCACGAGACCCGCGATGATGAATCTACCCGGTGCCTGGAACACCCACGCGACCAGCAGATACGACGTCAGCATGAACGCGTGAGGGGTGTCGAGGGAGACCGCATACACGAGGTAGGCAACCGTCGCGGCCACCAGCGCCGCGTGGGAGAGGATGAACGGCCTCGTGAAGGAGTTACGCGCAGGCAGGGGATTGGTCAGCCACGTCGCCGAGTTAACGACCGCGAGAAGGGCACACAGCCCAATGAGGCCCGCGCGCTGGACCGGATCCGTCAGTTCCAGGGCGTAGGCGAGGGGGGAACCCCATGAACAGCATCCACGGGGCCGCCCACGCCAGGGAGATCAAGCGCTCCTTCATGACACTAGCCTAGCGATCCGTGTCGTGAGACGCGCCCCACCAGGCGATGCCCGCCGTGACGACAGCCCACCCGGCGATGTTGAGCCACGCGGCGGTCGGCATCGTCACGGTTCCGGCGACCGCGTAAATCGCCTGGACGGCACCGTACAGGGGCGTGAAGGGCGCGATCTGCGCGACGAAGGGCGGCAGCTGGTCCAGCGGGATGAACATGCCGGACACGAAGGCACCCATCAGCATGACGAACGCAGAGGCGCTGTAGGCGTTCTCACCCTTAATCGTGTATCCGCAGGCCAAGCCAATGAGCGCACCCAGGGCCGACAATGCGATGACCACTGCGGCGCTGGCCGCCCACGCGCCCGCGGTCATTTCCGCGCCCGTGGCCAGGCCAAAGCTAAAGGTGATAAGCGTGATGAACGCGCTCAGCGCCACGAGCGCGCTCAGGCGCACCAGCAGGATCACCCACGGCTGGATGGGGGTCAGCGCGTACATGCGCGAGATACCGGTCGTACGCTCGACGGACAGCGTCGCGCCGAGAGAACCGCCGACCAGGATCACGCCGTACGTGGTCATCATCGCGATCATCGCGGCCGCCAGATTCCCGCGCCCGGTCTGGGTCGCGCGCGCAACATCTGTCATGCCGAACATCGCGTACATGAACATGGGCAGGAGCACTGCAAACGCCATGTTCCACGGGTTAAGGATGTGGGACAAGAACGTCGCGCGCCACAGCTTCCCCGCGCCCGTGAAGGGGGAAGGGATCGGTCGGTCGGTGGGTCGTGCGGGTGCGTGGGTGGTCATGATTCCTTCTTCGTGTGTCGTATCTGGGGTCGTGGGGTGATGGCCTCGGCGTCGGCCTCGGGACGGCGCCGGGCCTGTCTCGCGCGGGCCTTGGACGCCCGTGGGGACGAGGTCTGGGCTGGGTTCTCGCGTCTCGGCTGCCCGTCGCGCACGGTCGGCATCGGGGCGGTGGTGGTGTTGTCGGGCGCGTGACCCCGAGCGCTCATTCGGCGTCGGCGTGGGAGGTGATGCGTTCGAAGACGTCTTCGAGGTCCTCGTTGTCGGCCACGACCTGCTCGGTGGGGGCGTCCAGGAGGACCTTTCCGGCATCGATGATGACGATGCGGTCGGCGTCCTTGCGGGCCTCGGTCAGGTAGTGCGTGGCGAAGAGGAGCGTGCGGCCTTCCGCAGCCTCGGCGCGCATCGTCTCCCAGAAGGCGCGGCGAGCAAGCGCGTCCATGCCTGCAGTCGGCTCGTCGAGAATCAGGAAGTCAGGGTTGCCGGCAAGCGCGAGGGCGAGGCGCACGCGCTGGCGCTCGCCGCCGGAGAGCTTGTTGAGCGGGCGCTTGGCGAGCTTCGTCAGGTTCGCACGCTCCAGGAGCTCATCGGTGGGGATCGGGTTGGCGTGCATCGCGGCCACCAGATCGATCGTGTTGCGAACCTTCCCGTCGCGCGGCATCGAGCCAGTCTGGAGCATGGCGCTCACGAGTGAGCGGCGCACGGCCTCGCGCGGACTCATACCGTAGACGCTGATGTCACCCTGCGTGGGGGTGGCCAGGCCGAGGACGATGTCCAGGAACGTGCTCTTGCCCGCGCCGTTGACGCCGAGGAGCGCCACGATCTCGCCGGGCATGAGGGTGAGGTTCACGCCGCGCAGCGCGTCGACGTGGCCGAAAGACTGGTGGATGTTCGTCGCCTGAAGGGCGGGCGTGGTGTTCGTGTTCATGGCTCCCAGTCTGCGCTCGTATTAATGGGGCCGGAAGTGTCCTTTGATGCAGGAGGAGCCATGACAAATGTCAGGGGTGTGGGCCTGTAACTCGCACGCGGGCCTGCTAATCCGCACGCGGGCCTGCTGTTCCGAGCCTGGGTCCCCTAATCCGCACGTTAACCCGCTAATACGAACCTGGGCGGCTCCGCCCACACTCCAACTAGCGGGTTTGCGTGCGATATAGCGGGTTCCCACTCGCAATAGCGGGTTTGCGTGCGAACAACGCACCCTGCCAGACGCCGTTGTGCCCAAAACGCAGACCACCTCGCCCTCAACAGCCCGTTTTCAGTGTTTTTCACCGAGGTGGTCTGCACTTTGAGCGCCACACTGCCTCACGTCGTGGCTTCACCGCCACCAAATGGGAATGTTGCATCATTAGCGGGTTTAGGGTCTCAATGACGGGTCCATGTGCGAGCAATACACCATAACAAGAGGCTATTACGCCCAAAACGCAGACCACCTCGCCCTTAACAGCCCGTTTTCAGTGTTTTTCACCGAGGTGGTCTGCACTTTGAGCGCCACACTGCCTCACGTCGTGGCTTCACCACCACCAAACGGGAATGTTGCATCATTAGAACCCCGGCACGTCGGCAACCGGCTCCTAATTCTGTAAAATCCCACCGCCACCGGTGTGGAGGGTGCCGGAGGAATTGGTGGGCCTGGCTGCGGTGCTGGTGGGCGGCGGCGGGGCCTGGATGGGATACGCACAGTAACGACAAACCACACTGGTGTGGAGGGTGCCGGAGGAATTGGTGGGCCTGGCTGCGGCGCTCGTGGGCGGCGGCGGGGCCTGGCCGGGCTTCGAGGCGACGCGCTGAGCAACGTCAGCCACCACAGCCCTACTGGTGTGGAGGGCGCGGCAGGAATTGGTGGGTCTGCTGTGGTGCTGGTGGGCGGCGGCGGGGCCTGGATGGGATACGCACAGAAAGGACAAACACCACCGGTGTGGAGGGTGCCGGAGGAATTGGTGGGCCTGGCTGCGGTGCCCGTGGGCGGCGGCGGGGCCTGGCCGGGCTTCGAGGCGACGCGCCGAGCAACGTCAGCCACCACAGCCCCACTGGTGTGGAGGGTGCCGGAGGGCCCGGAGGGCCAGGGCGGGCCTCGAGACGCGGCGCCGAACGCAGTGAGGACGCCAAGTCTCGCGGGCGGCCGGGCTCTCCGGCACCCGGAACACCCGTGGGGCGCGCACAGCAGCCCGGAACACCCGTGGGGCGCGCACAGCAGCCCGGCCCCGTGGGGCACGCGAGAAACAGCAGGGGCCCGAAGCGCCGCAGCGCCTCGGGCCCCACACTCACGTGCGTCAGTTGCTCACAGGTTGAGCTGGATGTTACGGCCGGGGACGGCCTCGATCAGCTCGCGCGTGTAGTCCTCAACGGGGTTGTTGAACAGTTCGTCGGTGGTGTTGGCCTCGACGAGCTTGCCCTTCTCCATGACGATGACGTCGTCGGCGATCTGGCGGACGACTGCCAGGTCGTGCGTGATGAACAGGTAGGACAGGCCCAGCTGTGCCTGCAGGTCGTTGAGCAGGTACAGGATCTGGTTCTGTACGAGCACGTCGAGCGCGGACACGGCTTCGTCCAGGACGATGACCTCCGGGTTGAGTGCGAGGGCGCGGGCTACGGCCACGCGCTGGCGCTGGCCGCCGGAGAGTTCGTTCGGGTAGCGGCGCATGGCGCTGCGCGGCAGGGCTACCATGTCGAGCAGCTCGGCGGCGCGTTCGATGCGCAGCTTCTTCGGGTTGAGTTCGCGCTTTTCGGCGGCGGTCAGTGTGCGCTTTCCGTCGGAGGCTTCGACGAGCTTCGTCATCCACTCTTCGGGGTCGCGGCCGGTCGCTTGTGCGCGTGCGATCTCCTGCTTGGCGTATGCCAGGGTGCCGTAGCCGTGGATCTTCAGCGGTTCTTCGATCAGGCGGAAGATTGAGTACATCGGGTCCAGGGACCCGTAGGGGTTCTGGAACACGGCTTGGAGGCGGCGACGCAGCTGGAATAGTTCCGTGCGCGTCATCGTCGAGGTGTCCTTGCCGTCGAAGAAGATCTTGCCGGCGGTGGGTTCGAGGAGTTGGAGGATCATGTTCGCGGCGGTCGACTTGCCGGAGCCGGATTCGCCGACGACCGCGAGGGTCGTGCCGCGACGCAGCTCGAAGGACACGTTGTCGACGGCCAGGAAGGTGTCGTTGCCCTTCTTGGCACCACGAATGTCGAATTCCTTGGTGAGGCCTTCGACGCGGATGATTGCTTCCGTGGAGGTCGCGCCCTTGCCGGCACCTGTGAGTTCCTCTTCGGTGACCGAGATGCCCTGCTTGTGGGCGGATTCGATGCGGGCCGAGGCGAGGGAGGGGGCGGCTGAGACGAGGCGCTTCGTGTAGGGGTGCTGCGGGTGCTGGAGGATCTCCAGGGCGGGGCCGGATTCGACGATGCGGCCGCGGTGCATGACGACGAGCTGCTCGGCGCGTTCGGCTGCCAGGCCGAGGTCGTGCGTAATGAACAGTACGGCGGTGCCCATTTCGGCGGTGAGCTTGCCGAGGTGGTCGAGGATGCGGCGCTGGACGGTGACGTCCAGGGCGGAGGTGGGTTCGTCGGCGATCAGCAGCTTGGGGTGCGCGGCCATGCCGATGGCGATGAGGGCGCGCTGGCGCATGCCGCCGGAGAATTCGTGCGGGTACTGCTTGGCGCGGCGTTCGGCGTCGGGCAGGCTGGCTTCCTCGAGGAGCTGGGTGACGCGTTCGCCGACCTCGCTCTTGGGCACGACGTTGTTTGCGAGCAGGGCCTCCTTGACCTGGTAGCCCACGCGGAGCACGGGGTTCAGGTTACTCATGGGGTCCTGGGGGACGAGGCCGATGCCGGATCCGCGCAGCTCCACCCACTGGTTAGTGCTCAGGTTGGTGATGTCCTGGCCGTCGAACTCGATGGTGCCGCCCGCGACCTTGCCGGTGCCGGGCAGTAGGCCGATGACGGCGGCGGCGGTCGTGGACTTGCCGGAGCCGGATTCGCCGACGATGGCGACGGTCTGACCGGGGTAGATGGTCAGGTTCGCGCCGCGCACGGCGGGGACGACGCCGGTTGAGGAGGTGAAGGTGACTTCCAGGTCTGTGATCTTGAGCAGGGGGCGCTCGTCGTCTGGGTGGACGTCGGACGAGGCCGGGGCCGCGCTGGGGGCGACGGCTCGTTCGACGATCTCTTCCATCTCCTTGTCGGAGAGGGCGGGGTTGTTCGTTTCGCTCACTTGCGTGCCTTCGGGTCGAGGGCTTCGCGCACGGCGTCACCCATCATGATGAAGCTGAGGACGGTCAGGGCCAGGGCGACGGCCGGGTAGAAGAGCACCATGGGGGCGTCGCTCAGCTGGTCTTTGGCCGTTGAGATGTCGGCACCCCAGGAGACGATCGTGGGCGGCAGGCCGATGCCCATGAAGGACAGGGAGGCCTCGGACACGATGAAGGTGCCCAGCGCGACGGTCGCGTACACGATGATGGGGGCCATCGAGTTGGGGATGATGTGGCTCATCAGGATGCGTCCGCGCGAGGCGCCGGTGGCGCGTGCGGCGGTGACGAATTCTTCGTTCTTGGCGCTCATGACGGAGCCTCGCGTGATTCGCGCGATGGACGTCCACGCGAAGGTCGACAGGACGATGACGACCATGGCGATGGAGCGGGATTCCTTGAACATCTGCATGAAGACGATGGCTGCGAGGAGCAGCGGGATCGCGAAGAAGACGTCGGTGATACGCGAGAGGACGGCGTCGATCCAGCCGCCGACGTAGCCGGCGATGGCACCGATCGTACCGCCGATGATGACGACGGCGATTGTGGTGAGTACGCCGACGGAGACGGAGGCGCGGGCACCGTAGATGACGCGCGAGTAGATGTCGCAGCCCTGCTTGTCGAAGCCGAAGGGGTGGCTCCACAGCTCAGGGCCGCCGAGCGAGCGGGACAGCTCGCAGTAGCGCGGGTCCTGGCTGGTGAACAGCGAGGGGAAGAGCGAGATCATGATGGCCACGAAGATGATGATGGCCGCGAACCAGAAGAGGGGGCGGACGCGCAGTCGCTTCCAGGCCTCGCCCCACATCGAGGAGGGGGCGCCCTCGTCGGGCACTGCGTCGACGGCACCGAGGCCGGTCTCGTCGATGTCGGAGACGTAGTGGTCCTGCCCGGCGCGGGTGCGGGCGATGTTGGCGGAGGGGATGATGTCACTCATAGCGGATCCTCGGGTCGAGCACGGCGTAGAGGAGGTCAACGACAAGGTTGGCCAGGATGTAGACGAGGACGAGCACGGTCGTGATGGACACGACGGTGGGGGCCTCGCCCAGTCGGATGGCCTGCCAGAGCGTGCCGCCGACGCCGTTGATGTTGAAGATGCCCTCGGTGATGATGGCGCCACCCATGAGGGCGCCGAGGTCGCCGCCGAGGAAGGTGGCGACGGGGATGAGGGAGTTGCGCAGGATGTGGCGCGACATGACGGCGCGGTTGGTCAGGCCCTTGGCGCGTGCGGTGCGTACGTAGTCGGCGGAGACGTTCTCGGAGACGGACTGGCGGGTCAGTCGGATGACGTAGGCCAGGGAGACGCCGCCGAGCACCATGGCTGGCATGGTGAGGGATGCGAAGTCGACGGAGACGCTGGCTGTGACTGGTAAGATCCCGAGTTTGATGCCGAGGAGGAACTGTAGGACGAAGCCGAGGACGAAGGTCGGCACCGAGATCAGCAGGAGCGAGAACACGAGGATCGTGGAATCGAACCAGCCGCCGCGGCGCACGCCGGCGATGGTGCCCAGCGTGATACCGAAGATGGATTCGATGGCGAGGGCGTAGATGGCGAGGGCCATCGTGACGGGGAATGCCCGCGCCATGACGTCGATGACGGGCTGCTGGTTGAAGGATTTGCCGAAGTCAAGGGTGAACACGCCCTTGAGGTAGAGCAGATACTGCATCCAGAAAGGTTGGTCGAGGTGGTACTCGGCGCGGATCTTCGCAGCGGCCGCCTCGGTGAGGCCGCGGTCGCCGCCGAGCGCGGCAACGGGGTCACCTGGCATCAGGTAGACCATCGCGAAGATCAGAAAGGTGGCTCCAAAAAAGACCGGGATGGTCTGGAGGAGTCGCCGTCCGATGTAGCGGAGCATGGGCAATCCTTTAGATTCGTGTCGAGGGATGGGCGCGGTGCCGCTCCCGAGCGTACGCCCCGCTGGGGGCGGGGCTGCCTATATCTCCCATCATAGGGTAAAGAATGAGCAAATGAGGTATGGGGTTCGTTATGTGGCCGGCGGATCAGGCGTGTTCCCCCTGCTGGTGGGCGAAAGTGTGGCCCACGATGCGGGCATGTACGAGGCCGGGGCGGGTTGGGTGCGCGGTTTGCCTGTCGGTGGGCTACTTGTTGCGCGAGGGGGCGGGTGGCTTGAGCCACCCGCCCCCTCGAGAGGTCAACTCTTAGGAGTTCACTTCTTCGCGGTCGTCTTGGTGATCTTGTAGGCGATCGGCTGGCCGTGCCAGTCGAAGCTCACATTGTCGACCTTGTTGTTCCATGCGCCGTTGGCGTTGTAGTACCACAGCGGGACGACGGGCAGGTCCTTGAGGAGAAGTTCCTGGGCCTGCTGCATGATGGCGATGCCATCGTCTTCCGTGGGGGCACCGGCGGCCTGGGTGATCAGGTTGTCGAACTCCGTGGAGGAGTAGAAGCCCTTGTTGGAGGCTGCGCCGGTCACGTACAGCGGCTGCAGGAAGTTGTAGATCGACGGGTAGTCGGCCTGCCAGCCCGAGCGGAAGGCTGCGCCGATGGTCTTCTCGTCCTCCTGCTGGAGCATGGTCTTGAAGTCGACGATCGGCTTGCCCTCGGCGCTGATGTTCAGCGTGTTCTTGATGGAGTTCGCGGCAGCGTCCACCCATTCCTTGTGGCCGCCGTCGGAGTTGTAGGCGATCTCGAAGGTGCCGTCCCACGGGGCGATGGCGTCGGCCTGGGCCCACAGTTCCTTCGCCTTGTCGGGGTTGTAGGTCAGGACCTCGGAACCGGGCAGGTTATCGGAGTAGCCCTTGAGGGTGGGGGCGGTGAAGTCCTTGGCGGGGGTGCGGGTCTTCGAGTAGATCTGATCGGTGATCTCGTCACGGTTGATGGCCATGGAGATGGCCTGGCGGCGCAGCTGGCCTTCCTCGCCGGAGAAGTGATCCAGGTACTGCGGGATGGTCAGCGTCATGATGCCGGCGTAGGGCATGTTGACGGAGCGGTCCGCGAAGGTGGTCTGGTAGGAGCCGATGGCCGAGGAGGGCATGGCGTCCAGAACGTCCACGTTGCCGGCCTTGAGGTCGTTGTAGGCGGCGTCCATCGACTGGTAGAACTTGAAGACGACGCCCTCGTTCTGTGCCGGGGTGTCACCGACGTAGTTCTCGTTGGGGACCAGGGTCACCTTAACGTTGTGCTCCCACGCGGTGTCGGAGGCGAGCTTGTTAGGGGCCGTTGCCGACCGGCTTCTGGCCGCCGGCCTCGGGGTTGTCGAGGGTCGAGTCGGGCAGCGGCGCGTAGGCGGTGTAGCCGAGGCGGCTGACGAGGTCGTAGCTGGGCTGCTTCAGCTTGATCGTGAAGGTGTAGTCGTCGACGTCCTCGACGCCGGACAGGTCGCCTGCGCCCTCCTCGTCGGTGCCTTCGAAGGAGTCGAAGAAGGAGGCCTGCGTCTGGTTCTGGGAGGTGATGAGCTTCCATGCGCGGGTGAAGTTCTCAGCCTTGACGGGGGTGCCGTCGGAGAACTTGCGGTCCTGGTGGAGCTTGACGGTCCAGAGGGTGTTGTCCTCGTTGGGTTCGATGGACTCGGCGACGTCGAGGACGGGGGTACCGTCAACGTCGTAGCGGACGAGCTGGCTGAACATTGCGGACAGGATCTTGCCGCCGCCGTTTTCGCTGGTCATACCCGGCAGGAGCGGGTTCTGGGGTTCAGAGCCGTTCATGACGACAGCGTTAGCGTTGGTGCCGCCAGAGCAGGCGCTCAGCGCGAGTGCGGCGCCGACGGGAATGGCGAGCCATGCCTTCTTCAGGTTCACGGTTACTTCCTCCTGGTTGATGGACGGGACCGTGGGGCGATGCCCTAGGTCATGGTCTGAGGGTAGCTCGTTGAACGTGGAAGATACCGTGGCTGTCCATCATGTGCGCATTACATTTTGGTTACAAACGTAAAAAGAAGGTCAAATAATGGTGCGAGTCACATAAAAGGGCTGTTTTGTGACCAAATAATCAATCGACGAGGCCGGGGTGAGGAGCGCGATCATGCATCCTCAGCCCCGGCCTCGTCCATAAGAGAGGACTCAGGAGAGCAGGCCCTTGGAGGTCAGCCACTCGCGCGCGATCTGCGAGGCCGACTTCTGATCCTGCGTAGACGCGCGGTTCATCTCGACCAGGTCCGAGGGTTCCAGCGCAGCACTCACCCGATTGATGACGCTGGCGGCCTTGTCATCCACTCGCGACGAGGCGAGGGGCACGACGTGCGAGGCCAGGAACAGGCCCTGCGGGTCCTCAAGGACCGTCAGCGACCCGTCGGCCAGCACCGGATCCGAAGAATAGATGTTTGCCAGCTGAATATCGCCGTCTGTCAGGGCCTTGACGGTGAGCGGGCCGCCCGAGTCCTCAATCGGCGTGAAGTTGACCGACACTCCATAGGTCTGCGCGAGTCCCGCCGGGCCGTACGGGCGCGTCTCCAGCTCCGAATTTCCTCCCAAGGTCAGCGGCCCCGCCCCGGCCAGATCCCCGATGGAGGACAGCGAATGCTCCGTCGCGAAGGTCGTGGTCACCACGTAGGAATCCTGATCGGTCGCCGGTGCCTGATCGAGCGCCCGCAGCCCCTGCGGGAGGAGGGTGGTCAGCGCGTCGTAGACCTCGTCCGTCGAACGGGCGGTCGCGTTCTGATCGAAATATTGCAAGAGGTTGCCCGTGTACTCGGGGAACACGTCGATTGTGCCGGCCTCGATCTCGGGCATGTAGACCTCGCGCTGGCCGATCCGCATCTGTCGGTCCACCGTATACCCGGCGTTCTCCAGGGCCTGGGCGTAAACCTCGGCGATGATCTCGTTCGAGTAGTAGTCCTGCGAACCCACGACGAGCGTCGTCGAGCCGCTCTTGGAGCCTTCTGCGCTGGCGTTGCCGCTAATCGACTCCGCCGAACCGCAGGCGGCCAGAGCCAGGGTCGAGGCCGCGATGGCAGCCATCGTGATCATTGTGCGTTTCATAGTGACTCCTTGAGTGAGTTCTTCTCTTCGTCAGCGAAAGAATGGGTGCGGGTCCGAAGTCGCCGGGCGATGAGCGCCAGTAGCGCGTCGGTTGCCAGCGCAAGGGCGACCACGACGATCGCGCCACCGATCATCTGCGCGTAATCGCGGGTCTTCAGGCCCGCGTACAGGAAACGGCCCAGGCCGTAGTTCGCCGTGTAGGCCGCCAGGGTGGTCGTCGCGATCACCTGCAGGGTCGCCGAGCGCACGCCCGCCGCGATGAGGCCGGCCGCGTGAGGGAACTCCACCTGCGCGAGGATCTGGGGTTCCGTGAGTCCAATCGCTCGCGCCGCATCCACGGTCGGGTGCGGCGTCGAGGCGATCCCCGAATAGGTCGCCGACAGCAGCGGTGGGATCGCCAGCACTAGGAGTGCCAGCGTTGGTGCCGCCAACCCGATCCCCAACCACAGTCCGGCAAGCGTCAACACGCCGAGGGTGGGGACCGCGCGGGCCGCTCCCGTCGCGCTCACCAGCCACCGGCCCCTGCCCGTGTGGCCGATCACCGTGCCCAGCGGCAGTGCGACGAGGGATGCGAGGACGACGATCAGGAAGGTGAGGCCCAGGTGCTCGGCGCTGCGAGTCAGGATTCCCGACTCTCCCAGCCAATTCGCCGGGGTAGCCAGCCAGCTCAGGGCTTCGAGGAAGATACTCATGCGCGCTCCTGACGGACCCACGGGGTCAGTGCCCAGCCGATCACCTGTACCAACGAGTCGATGGTGAGCGCGAGGAGAACCGTCGCGACCAAGCCAGCCACGACCTCGGCGGTGATGCCGCGCTGAAAACCGTCTGTGAACAGCGTGCCCAGCGAACGCACCCCGATAAAGGCGCCCACCGTCACCAGCGACACCGTGGACGTGGCGACCACGCGCGTGCCCGCCACGATCACTGGCGTCGCCAGCGGCAACTCCACCTCCACGAAACGTCGCGGCAGCGAGTAGCCGCACGCGTTCGCGGCCTGCAGGGTCGCGCGCGGGATCGTGCGGAAGCCCTCGGCCACCTGGCGCACCAACACCGCCACACCGTAGAGGGTGAGTACCGCGATCATGTTCGCGTTTGAACGTAGCGCCACCCCAATGATCACCGGAACGACCACCAGCAGCGGCAACGAGGGCACCGCGTACAGCGCCGACAGCGCTGACAGAACCCATCCGCCGCGGCGCGAAAATGCCGCCCATCGCGCCACCGGCACCGAGAGTGCGACCGAGAGCGCGATCACCGGCAGGGCGATCCACAGGTGGGCGAGCGTGAGTTGCCCGATCAGCGCCCAATTCGAAGACAGCCAGGTCACGGGCGCTCCCCGGCGGGCTGGGCGCTCGCGCGCGGCGCGGGTGATACGCCCGACGCGGCCGAGGCCTCGTTCCCGTCGCGTGCGAGCATGCCCACGGGTGTCCCGTCTTCGTCGAGGACTAGGCCGCCCGGCCCGGCGATGCGCACCGGGCGCGCCGCGCGCGAGGCCCCCACGAACTCCGCGACGAAAGGCGACGCGGGGGAGGAGAGCAGCTCGGCGGGGGTTCCCACCTGCTCGATGCGCCCGCCCGTGGAGAGAACCGCGACCTGGTCGCCCAGTGTGAACGCCTCATCCACGTCGTGCGTCACGAACAGGATCGTCGTTCCCAGCGCCCGCCGAATCTCCTTCAGTTCCCGCTGCAAGTCCGCGCGCACAATCGGGTCCAGCGCGCCGAACGGCTCATCCATCAGCAGGATATCCGCGCGGTTCGCCAGCGCCCTGGCCACGCCCACGCGCTGGCGCTGCCCGCCCGACAGCTGGGATGGGTAGCGATCAGCCATCTCGCGCTCCAGACCCACCAGCGTCAGGAGCTCGAGTGCGCGCTCGCGGGATTCGGCCTTGCTCACGCCCTCCAGACGTGGAACGGTCGCGATATTGTCTGCGATGCTTCGATGCGGAAACAGGCCACCCTCCTGCAGGACGTAACCGATCGAACGGCGCAGGCGCACTGGGTCCGCGCCCGCCACGTCTTGGTCGCGTACGAACACCGTGCCCGAGGTCGGGGTAACCATCGCGTTCACCATCCGCATGAGCGTCGTCTTGCCGCAGCCCGATGTGCCCAGGAACACGGTCGTTGATCCCCGTTCGATGGTCAGGGAGAAGTCCTCGACGGCTCTCGCGCCGCCCGGGTAGGTCTTGGACACGTGGTCGAAGCGAATCACGCGCGGCCCCTGCGTGCTATCGCGCTGCGGCGTGAGGGGGCCGAGGCCTCGGCAATGAGGGTGAGGGCTCGGGCGAGACTGTCCCGCTGATTGGGGGACAGGGGAGCGAAGAGACGGTCCTGTTCGGCAGCGACGATGGTCTCTGCACTCGCGAGGTGGTCGATGCCTGCGTCCGTCACAGTCAGGATGATGGCGCGGCGGTCGTGCTCGCAGGGCGTGCGGTGCAGCAGACCGTCACGATGCAGACGATCCACGAGGCGCGAGGCTGCACCCAGCGTGATGCCCTGGCTCTCCGCCACCTCCTGGATGCGGCAGGCCCGGGTATCCCGGACCGTACGCAGGACCAGGAAGCGACCCAGTGACAGTGGGTTTCCGGCCTCCGTGAGGGCGGCCTCGAGCGAGTTCCAGACCCGCAGTTCCGCGCCCACGAGGGCGGTGAACAGGGATGACGTATTCGTTGCCATGTATATGATCCTAGGGGGAAATGATTTCTATGTCTACGTTCTGTCAGGCTGAGGATGTGTTACTCGTATGTACGGCGTGACCGCGGTGGTACAGTGCGTTATGTCGGCAACGGTGCGGGCGCGCGCAGTGAGGAGGTCGCAGGTGCGACAACGGCTCTACAACCTGTTAAACGGCGATGAAGGCCTTGCGATGTGGTGCGGGCGCGTCATGACGGTCCTCATCATCGCCAGCCTCCTGCCCCTGTGCTTCAAAGAATCCAGCCCCATCCTCGAGACAATCGAGTATGGGTGCGTCCTCGTGTTCATCATCGACTACCTGGTCCGATGGGTCACGGCGGACCTGAAGCTCCAAAAAGGCATGCTGTCTTTTGTAATCTACCCGTTCACGCCGATGGCGATCATCGATTTGCTGTCGATCCTGCCCGTCTTCAACGCCCTCAACGATGCGCTGCGCACGCTGCGAGTCCTCCGCCTCTTCCGCTCCCTACGGGCCTTCAAGCTCATCCGCTACTCGAAGGGCGCCTCAGCCATCGCCGCCGTTTTCGAGAAACAAAGGGAGGCGCTGCTCGCCGTCCTCTGCCTGGCGATCGGCTACATCCTCGTCAGCGCCCTCGTCATCTTCAACGTCGAGCCGGACACCTTCAACACGTTCTTTGACGCCGTCTACTGGGCTGTCGTCTCCCTGACGACCGTTGGCTACGGCGACCTCTACCCCTCCTCCGACGTGGGACGCACCATCGCCATGATCTCCTCGCTCATGGGTGTCGCCGTCGTCGCCTTGCCCTCGGGCATTATTACGGCGGGCATGCTCGACGAGCTGCGCGGTGGCGGTGGGGTGAGCGATGAATCCTAGGCGCTCTTCGTAGCAGCAATCTGTGAGGGGACACTCGTTGAGTATTTGACAATTTTGGCGTCGTGTCTATGTTGATGTGCGCTTGCGCGCAGTAGGTTGGGGTTCAAGTAGCGACACATCGACGAAAGAGACCTCATGCTGATCATCGGAATGATCACAGCCTTCCTGGCCGCCGCCCTCCACGTCTTTATCTTCTACATCGAGTCCTTCGCGTGGACCACGCGCGCCCTGTCCGTCTTCGGCATGGACCGCGAATCCGCCGAGGCGACCAAGGAAATGGCCTTTAATCAGGGCTTTTACAACCTATTCCTCGCCATTGAGGCATTCGCGGGCATTGCCGTCTACTTCCTGGCGTCCCCGACTGTCGGCCTGACTCTCGCGCTCTTTGGTGTCGGCTCCATGCTCGCCGCCGCCCTCCTGCTCTTCGTTACCTCCCCCAACAAGCGCTCCGCCGCGATCAAGCAGGGGTTCCTGCCCCTCATCTCCGTCGCTGCTCTCGGAGTTGCCGCCCTCATCTGAAAACTCGCACGTAATTCTCATCCAGTCACTTTGTGGGTGAGCCTACAAACCTTGGAATTCCGGGCATTGTGCTGACGGTGTTCGTGGCGCGCTCGGGGAATTACGTGCGGAATTCAGAGGAATAAACGAGGCCGGGGCCCGACCCACCCCTCACCGCGCGGTGAGAGAATGACCGGACCCCGGCCTCGTCAATGAACGCGTCAGATCAGGCGTCAGCCCGCGGCGCGGGGGAGCGGTGGCGCTTCGAATACGCCTCACCCTCCAGCTCCGAACCCGACGGAGCCGACGCGGGCGTCGCCGCCTCCAGGTTCGTGCCGCGCAGCTTCGAGATCAGGCGCATGCCGTGGTAGATCACCAGAGCCGAGGCAGTGCCCAGAGCGATGCCCTCGAACGACATCCCGCCCACGTTCCACGTGAAGTTCGCGATCGCGACGATCAGAGCGACCGCGGCGGTGTTCAGGTTCACAGGGTTGGAGAAGTCCACGCGGTTCTGCACCCAGATGCGAACGCCCAGCATGCCGATCATGCCGTACAGGACCGTGCCCGCGCCGCCCAGCACGCCCGGGGGAATCGTCGCAATCAGGGCACCGAACTTCGGCAGCATCGACAGGACCAGGGCAACGGCAGCCGCGATGATGTATGCCGCTGTCGAATACACGCGGGTCGCCGCCATCACGCCGATGTTCTCCGCGTAGGTGGTCGTACCCGAACCGCCGCCGCTGCCGGCCAGCATCGTCGAGAGGCCGTCCGCCATCAGCGCGCGGCCCGTCAGGTCGTCCATGTTTTCACCGGTCATCGCGGACACGGACTTCACATGGCCGACATTTTCAGCAACCAGGATGAACACAACCGGCAGGAACAGGCCGAGGGTCGAGACCGAGAAGGCCGGGGTGTGGAACTCGGGGAAGCCAATCCAAGCGGCCTGACCGACGCTCGAGAAGTCGACCTGCCCCTGGATAATCGCGGCCGCATAGCCGATCAGCACGCCAATGAGGATCGAAAGACGACCGAGGATACCCTTAAAGAGGACAGTCACAAGGCAGATCGACACAATCGTCACGACAGCCGTGATCGGTCCCTGCTTCACCCAGTTCCACGCGGCGGGAGCCAGATTCAGGCCGATGAGCGCCACAATCGCGCCCGTCACCACCGGCGGCATCACCGCGTCAATCCAACGCACGCCCGCGAAATGGACGATCAGACCGACGAGCGCGAGAGTCGCACCCACAGCGATAATGCCGCCGAGCGCGTAGGAAGAACCCAGGGTCCCTGACACCGCCTGGATCGGCGCAATCAGCGCGAAGGACGACCCCAGGTACGAGGGCAGACGACCCGCCGTAATCAGGAAACAGCAGCGTGCCGATCGCGGTGAAAAAAAGCGTTGTTGACGGCGGGAAACCAGTCAACAACGGAACAAGGAACGTCGCACCAAACATTGCAACCACGTGCTGGGCGCCAATGCCAATAGTGCGCGGCCACGACAGTCGCTCACCCGGGAGGACGACGTCACCGGGATTAATGGACGTGCCGTTACCGTGAAGCTTCCAACGGAACAGCGAGGTCTTCGTTTCGCTCATAAGCGTACAAATCCGATCAGTTGATGGGCGGGATGGCCGTACCGGTCGGAACAACAGGGTAGCGCGTTCATCTACTGACCTGCGCATTTTGACGCTGAAAACGCGCATGCGCCGACAAAGTGTGGTGGACGCCCCTTTCGTTATGCGATAGTGGACGCATGAGCGCACAGGCACCCTACCCAACCCCCGCCCCCAGCGGCGCGCCTTCGGGGAAGGCAGCCACGGCCTCGTACCCGGCCAAGGCCTCGTACCCGGCCACGGCCTCGTACCCGGGCGCGACTCCGTATCCCGGCGCTTCATACCCGGCCTCGCCGTTTTCTTCGGACCAGGTCGACCCGTACGCCTACATGTCAGCCACGCCCGACGCGACGAACATGGGGATCGCTCCCTTCCCCGGCACCGAATACGTCGACTCGTACGAGGTGTTCGCCGGCGGCGGCTACACATCGCCCAAGCCAATCACCAACCCGCTGGCGCGCACCTCCCTGTGGTTCGCGGTCTTCAGCATCCCCGGGATGGGCATTACGCTCATCATCAGCGTGGTCCTGGCGATCATCGCCCTCATCAGAGCGCAGGAACTCCCCGGGCGGATCGGCACGCGCGAGGCGCTCGCCGCGCTGATTTACGACGCCTTCGTCGTGTTCTTCATACTCACTATGTATGCACTGGCGTAGGTGGCATGCGCGTGACTCGGCGTGCTGTGACGTGCCCCATTGGCTTGGATTGGCGCTGCGGGGTGTTTATTGCTTATGATTGTCCGGCACGATGTGCACGGAGGATTCGCTAGTGGCCTATGGCGCACGCTTGGAAAGCGTGTTGGGTGCAAGCCCTCGGGGGTTCGAATCCCCCATCCTCCGCCGCTAACCCCGGGACCTGTTGAGGTTCCGGGGTTTTTGTTGCTTGTGGCGCCGTTGGTGTTCCCGGGCGCCTTCGGGCCCGGCCGCCCGCGAGATCGCCACACGCGAGCCTGCGGCTCGGAGTGGTCGATCTCGAAGCCCGCCCGTGCCCTCCGGACCCTCCGGCGCCCTTCACACCGGCGGCGCTTGTCGTGCTGTGTGCACTGGCCAGGCCCCGCAGGCCTCGCGGCGGCCTCCAATCGGGCGGGGCATGTCGCTGTGAGTGGCCAGGCCTTGCCGCCGCCCGCGGGCACTGCTGCCAGGCCTTGGGGGTTCCCTGGTGGGCGTCAATCGTGCGGCTATTGCCTTGCCGCGCCCCGGCCTCGTCCCCCGTGAAACATGCGTGAAACGGCGGGGAGAGCGGAGCGGGCCCCAGGCCTCGACCCGACGTGCTTAGACCCCGAGGCCCTCGACGATCTCCGCTCCCGGGAGCGCCGCAAGGACCTCGCCCGTCACAAAGAGCTTCGAACGACGCAGACCCGAGCCGATGCAGCTCCAGCCCAACGCGCACGCCGAATCGATGAGGAGCCGCCATGAATTGGGCACGCCCACCGGCGTGATCCCGCCGTATTCCATGCCCGACGCCTCGACGGCGCGGTCCTGCGGCCAGAAGCTCGCCTTGCGCACGTCGAGACGCTTCCTCACGACGTGATTGACGTCCGCGTTCGTCGTCGCGCGCACGACGCACGCCGCGATCCGTTCCTCGCCGGCGCGCTTGCCCGCCACCAGGATGCAGTTCGACGACAGCGCCAGGTCCATGCCGAACTCGCGGGTCATGACCTCCGTGTCCGCTAGCTCGGGGTCGATCGCGACGACGAGGGCCGACGAGGCCGTGGCAACCCCGCGCTCGGCCAGTGCGGTGAGTGCGCGCGCGACCGGAGGCGCGAGCAGGTCCAGATGATCCAAGGCGGGCACCGGCTGCAGCGAGCCGACGCCGGGAATGATGATGTCGCTCATGCCTCCCAGCGTAAGACGCGCGTCGCAGCTGCGCGGTCGGGGGTCGCTGCGTGAGTCGACGTGACAGCGGGGCTGCGTGAATGCCAGGCGGGCGTGCGCTCTTGAGTCGGCGGCGTCCTGAGGGGGGCGATTCTGCCATGATGTCGCGCGCTTGTGTGTGTTTGTGCCGGAGCGGCTGCGCGCGGGGGCGGAAAACGTGTATGCTGGTGGCCGGTCCTCCGCGTGACGGTATCATCCGAACCTCCCCAGGGCAGGAATGCAGCAAGGATAAGGGTGCGCTGCCGGGTGCGCGGAGGATCTCTGTATATGCTGCTCGTTTTCGGTCGGCCACAGGATGCAAAACTAGAGTGTGCTTCAAGCCATATCATTTGATTTTGCATCTCGGCGAGAAGCGTGTAAGCTTATGCTCAGCCAAACGGCAAAGCGCCCGTAGCTCAATGGATAGAGCATCTGATTACGGTTCAGAAGGTTGGGGGTTCGAGTCCCTTCGGGCGCGCAGCGGCCCCCCTCGGTGCGATCCACCGGCGGGGGTTCTGCATTTTAGAAAGCACTCCTGCGGGAGTGCTTTTTTATGCTCGTTTCGCGACTGTGACGGTCCCAGCAAGAAGGTGCTGCGGGTTCAGGGGCTGCGGTGCCCGTGGGCGGTGGTGGGGCCTGGCCGGGCTTCGAGACGACGCGCCGAGCCGAAGGCTCGCTGCGCGGACGGCGAGCGGGCGGGCCGCCGCCCACGGGCGCATCAAGCAGCCCGGCCCGACAGTGCACAGCAAGCAGCCATCAGGAACTGGGCGGCGTCACGATCCACGGCTCGGTCGGCAGCGCACGCAGCCCCTCAATCCCCAGTGCATCTGCGATATCGGAGGCGCAACGCGCCCCGGGTACTCCCAGGGAAGACCCAATGAAGGTCACGACGTCCGCGGTGGACCAGCCCAGGCCTCGTAAATCCGAGAGAGTGACCGCGCCGTCGCGCTTGGCCAGGCGCGCCCCCGAGGGTGCGAGCGCGAGGGGCACGTGCGCGTATATCGGCTCGGGAGCGCCCAGCAGGTGCGCGAGCTGGGCCTGCGCGGGTGCCTGAGAGAGCAGGTCGAAGCCGCGCACGACCTGGTCGACCCCCCTGGTAGGCGTCGTCGACGACGGCCGCCAGGTTGTACGCGGGCACGCCGTCCGCGCGGCGCACGACGAAGTGGTCGACGGGTCCGGTGTAGGAGCCGTGCAGCTCGTCGAACACAGTCCACTCGGGTGAGGGGGCGGCCAGCCGCAGCGCGGGCTTGCGCCCCAATGCGGCCAGAGCCGCGCGCTTCGCGTCGCGCTCTGATTCGCTCAGCGACAGGCACGTTCCCGGGTAGTGGCCGGGCGGCACGTGCGGCGCGGAGGCGGCCTCGCGGATGTCGCGGCGCGTGCAGTAGCACTCGAAGATGAGGCCGCGCGCGTCCAGCGAGGCCAGGGCGGCCTCGTGCGCGCCGGCCCGCTCGGTCTGGATGAGCGGCTCGCCATCCCAGTTGACGCCGATCGCCTCCAGGTCCTCGATCTGGCGCTGGGCGGACCCGGCGCGTTCCCGGTCGATGTCCTCGATACGCAGGACGAAACGCCGCCCGGTCGTGCGCGCCCACGCCCACGCGAGGATCGCGGTGCGCAGGTTGCCCAGGTGGAAGTCGCCCGTGGGGGAGGGCGCGAATCGTCCGGTGTTCGTCATGCGCCCAGTGTACGAGGCCGTGGCCGCCTCCCGGGATCCGCCTCCCCGGGCGGGTAGCTCGACGGGCGTACAGTGGGGGACATGACGAGATTTCGAGTGCCCGACTGGTTGGCGGTCTTCGTGGGCGGGGTCGCTGGGACGGCTGCACGCGCGGGACTGGATGCGGTCGCGAAGGCGTCTCCCGTGCGTGGCCTCTTCCTGTCGTGGTCGACGCTGACGGTTAATGTGGTGGGCGCGTTCCTGCTGGGCGCGCTCTCCACGTGGGTGGCGGGACGCTTGGCGCGCGGCGTGGGCGATCCGGTGTCGCTCAAGACGTGGAAGCTCCTGATCGGCACCGGTTTTGCGGGCGCGTTCACGACGTACGGGACGTACATCGTCGCGTCGGTGGGCTACGCGTCGCTCAATGGAATTGTCGAGGCCGTCTCTCAGTCCCTTGGTCTCCTCGCCCTGGGCGCAGCTTCCGCGTGGGCGGGTGTACGCGTGGGGGAGTGGCTGTGTGGACCGTCAGCGGCCTCAACGGTCTCCGCGGCATCCGTCAATGACGAGGAGGGCCGAGCATGACGGGAGGGACGTTCCTGGGTGTGGCCCTGGCGGGTGGTGTGGGCGCGTGCGCCCGCTTCTGGCTGGACCGGGGCGTGCAAAAGATACTGGACGCTTGGGGTGACCCAGCGGCCGCGAAGCTCGGTATCTTCGTCGTGAACGTGATCGGCTGCTTCCTGGCTGGCGCGGCCACCCAGTTGGTGCCGGGCGCGCTCATGCCCGCTGTGTCCACGGGCTTCCTGGGTGGTTTCACGACGTTTCGACGGCGCTCCTGGACGCGGTTACCCTGTGGGGGGATGGTTTCCGGGGCCGAGCACTGGCCCTCGCGCTGGGTACGTGGGTGGCCTCGTGGGCTGCGGCACTGGCGGGCATTGCTTGCGCCGGATAGGGAGTTTTCTGCGTAACTACAGCCACTATGTGGGCCGATCAGTGAGGGTTTAACCACGATACGGAGTTTTGTAACGGCATGCCGTGCGCGCCTGTACAACGCCCCCATATGCTGATTGTGCGGGCCGAACGGCCCAGTAACGGAGAAGCTCATGATTGACCTCACCGGGGTGTCCAAGGTCTACCCCGTGAAAAACGGCGGCCAAGTCGTCGCACTCGATGGGGTGAACCTGCACGTTGACCGCGGCTCGATCCACGGCATCGTCGGTCGATCCGGCGCGGGCAAGTCCACCCTCATCCGGTGTTTGACAGCCCTCGAGAAGCCCACCGAGGGACACATCGTCGTCGACGGCCACGACCTGGCCGCCCTATCCGGTAAGCCGCTGCGCGCCGCGCGTCGCCGTATCGGCATGGTGTTCCAGGCCGCGAACCTTCTGGACGCGCGCACCGCCGCCGAGAACATCGGCTACCCCCTCAAGCTGGCGGGCGTCCCCGCTGCACAGCGCCGCGCGCGCGTCGAGGAACTCCTCGCGCTCGTCGGCCTTGAGGGCCGCGGCGACTCCTATCCATCCCAGCTGTCCGGCGGTCAGCGTCAGCGCGTCGGCATCGCCCGCGCCCTGGCCGATGAGCCCGCCGTGCTCCTGTGCGACGAGCCGACCAGCGCGCTTGACACCGAGTCCACCGCGCAGGTCCTCTCGCTGCTGCGCGAGATCCGCGATGTCGCCGGCGTCACCGTCGTCATCATCACCCACGAGATGTCCGTCGTGCGAGAGATCTGCGACTCCGTGACTCTTCTCGGCCACGGCAAGGTCCTGCAGACCGGCACCCTCGAAGAGGTCGTCGCCGACCCGGGGACCCCGCTTGCTCGCGAGCTGGTTCCCATGCCGCTCGTTGAATCGGAGTCGACCGCCGAGGGTGCTGCCACCCTTGACGGCCACACGAAGAACAGCGTCCTCCTCGACGTCGTCTTCACCTCGCACCCGGGCGTGCCCACGGGTGCGACCGTGCTGCACCTGGCCTCGTCCATGGGCGCGGACGTGACCGCGGGAACCTTCGAATCCCTCGGATCTGTGCAGGTTGGCCGCCTGGCCCTGACCGTCCCCGCCTACCACGCTGACAAGATCATCGCGCAGCTGCGTAAGAACAACGTCCACGCGGAAGTGAGGGACCAATGATCACCGCACATCTCGCGAGTGCGACCGCGCAGGCCGCCGCGCAGGCGCTCGTGCCCACAGGCAAGGGCGACCCGACGTGGTTCGACAACCCGGCACTGACCCAAAAGTTTGTCCCCGCGATCCTTGAAACCCTCATGATGACGGGCTTGTCCACGCTCTTCGCGGTCATCATCGGCACGCTGCTGGGCCTCCTCCTGGTCCAGACCGGCAAGGGCGGCCTGACCCCCAATAAGGGCGTCTACCAGGCCGTGTCCTTCGTCGTCAACATCGTGCGCTCCTTGCCCTTCATCATCGGCATCATCATGCTGATCCCGGTCACGAAGGCGATCGTCGGCAAGTCCACGGGATCGCTGGCCACCGTCGTGCCCCTCGTCATCCTCTCCGCGCCCTTCTTCGCCCGACTCGTGGAGACGAATCTCCTGGCCGTTGACCCCGGCAAAGTCGAGGCCGCCCAGATGATGGGTGCCTCGAATCGTCAGATCCGCTGGGGTGTCCTCATCCGCGAGGCCATGCCCGCCCTCGTCCAGTCGATCACGACCCTGGCGATCACCCTCATCGGCTACTCCGCGATGGCGGGTGCCGTCGGCGGCGGTGGCCTGGGCCAGATGGCCATCAACTACGGCTACAACCGATGGCAGGACGACGTCATGATCTCGACCGTTGTCGCGATCATCGTGATCGTCCAGGTTATCCAGCTAATCGGTGACTTCATCTCGCGTCGTCTCGACCACCGCGCGCGCTGAGAAGCTGAGAAACCGCGGACACCATCTCATCCACCTGAGGCCACCCCGGCCTCGTCCCATCCCATCGAAGAACACAGAAAAGAGAAGCATCATGCGTCATCGCTCTGTCGCGGCCCTCGCGCTGGCGGCCGTTGCCTCCCTGGGCCTGGCGGCCTGTTCCGGCGGCTCCACCTCCTCCACCCCCTCCGACGTCAACACCCTGAAGGTCGGCGCAACTCCCTCGCCGCACGCGAAGATCCTGAACTACATCAACGACAACCTGGCCGCGGATGCGGGTATTAAGCTCGAGGTCGTTGAGTACACCGACTACGTCCAGCCCAATACGGCCCTCAACGACGGCGAACTCGACGCTAACTTCTACCAGACCGTCCCCTACCTGGAGAACGCGGAGAAGCAGGCTGGCTACGACTTCGAGGCGGGAGCGGGCATCCACCTGGAGCCGCTCGGTATCTTCTCCAACAAGCACCAGTCGCTCGACGAGCTGCCCGACGGCGGCACGATCGGCATCATCTCGGACACCTCCAACCAGTCGCGTGCGCTTCAGCTCCTGGCCACGCAGGGCCTCGTGTCCATCCCTGAGGGTGACGGTGACGTCAACATCAACACCGTCACCAAGCTGAAGAACTTCGATTTCCGTGAGGTTGAGGGTCCGCAGCTGGTTCGCTCGCTCGATGACTTTGACTACGCGGTCATCAACGGCAACTTCGCCCAGGAGGGCGGCAAGTCCATCTCCTCTGACGCGCTCGTTGTGGAGTCTCCGGTCGATAACCCGGCCGTGAACGTCCTCGTGTGGAAGAACGGGTCGAACAAGGCCGAGGCCATCGCCAAGCTCGAGGAGCTCCTGCACTCTCCCGAGGTCAAGCAGTACATTGAGCAGACCTGGCCCGACGGCTCGGTTATCCCGGCGTTCTGAGAACGAGGCCGGGGCACGCAGCGGTGAGCGTGCGGCGGGTGGACCGTCCAGCGAATACCGCGCGTGGTCGTGGCGTTAACGGGTGGGCCCCGGAACCGTGAGGTTCCGGGGCCCACCCGTTTGTTATAAGTGCTTCACTTGGTGCGCGTGTCGAGCGGGAACTCGGCGTCCGGCTCGTGCGTGATGCGATTGCGCAGGTCACGGCGGAAGACTTCGATGACCCATAGCCAGATGATGTGGCCGAAGAACTCGGAGAAATGTTCCGCGAAGGGCTGGTTCCAGGGTGCCGGGACGGTGCCCATCAGTGGCATAAGGATGACGTGGAATCCCACGTAGACGACAATTCCGAAGGCCGCGCCCTGCCAGAGCTTGATCTGGGGGAAGCGTTCGGCCAGCACGCAGTAGATGACCGCGAAGCCGATCGAGAAGGCGAAGTGGACGATGAAGGAGACCCAGGGGAGTCCCTCGTTGCCGTTGTAGGTGTAGGACAGGTGGGTGACGCTCTCCGGGACGCCCAGCTGCTGGAGCAGCTGCTGCGGCGGGTTGGTCGCGTTGCGGACGGGCGTGCGCGGAGGTAGCGGCACCTCCCAGCCGAACTTTACGATGGCGGAGACGATGCCGCCGAGAACACCTGCGAGCGCTGCGACGCCGTAGCGGCGGCGCTTCGGATTGGTCTGAATTAGTGCCATATGTCAAGCATCCGATGTGATTGTTGAAGTTTCGAGGGCTTTGGTGACTTAGCGCTCAAGGTCACAGTCGTGCGTCACCTGCGACAACACCCAAAAACTAGCCAATCTGGTCGGATTTTTGGAGGGGATACCTCGGAATTATGCGGGTGGGGGAGGGACCCAAGTCCCTCCCCCACCCGGAGTTGTTGGCCAATCGTATTGGCTTGAATGGTGGCCGACGCGCGCCTTGTCAGTCGACGATCCCGTACAGGCGGTCACCCGCGTCGCCCAAGCCGGGCACGATGTAAGACTTATCGTTGAGACACTCGTCGACGGCGGCGACGACGACGTTGACGTCGGCGCGATCACCAATCGCGGCCTCGAGCGTCGCGACACCCTCGGGGGCAGCCAGGATGCACACGCAGGTAACATCCTTCGCGCCGCGCTCGAACAGGTAGTTCGTCGCCGCGACCATCGTGTGGCCCGTGGCCAGCATCGGATCGAGCACGAAGCACTGGCGACCCGACAGGTCGTCCGGCAGGCGGTTCGCGTAGGTCTCGATCTCGAGGGTGTTATCGTCGCGACGCATGCCCAGGAAACCAACCTCGGCGGTGGGCAGCAGGCGGGTCATGCCCTCGAGCATACCCAGGCCAGCACGCAGAACAGGCACGACGATCGGACGAGGCTCCGACAGCGTCAGGCCGGTGGTCGGCGCAACGGGGGTCTCGATTGGGGTATCGGACACGGCGACCTCGCGGGTCGCCTCGTAGGCGAGCAGAGTGACCAGCTCGTCAACGAGCTGGCGGAACGTCGCCGATGGCGTGTTGCGATCGCGTAGAACAGTGAGCTTGTGGGCGATCAGGGGGTGATTAGCTACGTGGAGGCGCATGGTTATAGGCTACCTCGTACGCGTGTGCGTGCGCACCCCGGTGCTTCGGGCACGAGGCCGTGGCTGCCCGCGCGCAGCAGGTGCTGACCATCTGTCAAACTCAGGGGCTACTCGTGCCCCACAGAGATCCCGACCTCCGGTTACCTCAATGATGATTTGGCCGGTAAGCTAATAGGGTGTCAGTGAATGAGCAGTATCGCGAAGCCATGGGCAAAGCCCTTTTCTTGGCCAATCGCGCCCGCGAAACGGGAGACGTCCCCGTCGGTGCCGTCGTCGTCGACGCCGACGGACACATCATCGGTCGAGGGTGGAACTGCCGCGAGGCTCATCACGATCCCACGGGCCACGCCGAGATCGTCGCCCTGCGCGAAGCAGCCCGCGCCCTGGGCACATGGCGCCTGACCGGTTGCACCCTCATCGTTACTCTCGAACCCTGCACCATGTGCGCGGGAGCCATCCTGGCCTCGCGCGTCGACCGCGTCGTCTTCGGTGCCTGGGACCCCAAGGCCGGTGCCGCCGGCTCCCTGCGTGACGTCTTACGCGACGCCCGTATGCCCCACCCGACCGAGGTCATCGGCGGTGTTCTCGCCCAGGAAGCAGCCATGCAGCTGCGCTCCTTCTTCCTCGGACAGCGCGCCGCCAACGAAATGCCCGTCGTTGAGGCCCCCGTCCACGAGCCCGGCGACCTGCCTGCCCCGGCCCCCGCCCTACCTCCCGCTGAGGATGCGCGCGCCAACAAGTCCGTCCCTGCCCCGGTCCGCGCCAGGGACACGCGCGCCAACGAGCCCGCCCCGGCCTCGTCCCCGAAGAACTCCGACAAGCAGGCCACGGTCTAGCCGAGCGCGCCCGTCGCCGTCCTTTCCCCCGCGGCCACCGGCCGCCGTGCAGTCGCGGCTTCACCGTTCCCGCGCCGCGCCGGTCGCCCCTTCTCCGAGCGCGTCTCCGGCAACGGCGACACTCCTGCCGACATCGCCGCAGGCGAGGCAGCCGCCGCGGCCGCAGCCTCCGCTGCAGCAGCAGCCGCCGCAGCCGCAGTCGCAGCCTCCGCTGCCGCCGCTACGACGCAGCCGCCCTACCGCAGCGCCGCCGCAGCCGCCTCTGCCGCCGCAGCCGCCTCTGCCGCCGCCACGACGCAGCCGCCCTACCGCAGTGCCGCCCCCGTCATGCCCGCCGTGGCACCCCAGGCCACGCGCGGCCCCATCACCAAGTCCGTGCCCAAGATCCGCCCCGTGCACGTGCGCCCTACCGCGGTCGCGCCCTCCGGGACCTACACGCCCGCCCAGCCCAAGCGACCCGACGCCGCGGCCCTGCCCGAACCCCCATCCCCGGTCGTCGAGGTCGTCGCCGAATCCATGCCGCCCGCGCCGCCGCAGTTCCCCCAGCGCGCCCAGCAGCGCAGCGCCACGCGCACGCAGCGCCCCCTGCCACAGGCCTTCGAACCAGAGGCACGCCGCGTCGACTACGAGCTCGCGTCGCGCCAATTCAGCGACGTTGACGCCGTCATCTCCGGGATCCGCGCGCGCCGCTCCTCACGCCGCGACGGCAGTGCCCGACACTGACATGATCCCCGCGCGCGTCATCACTGTCTCCGACCGGTGCCACGCGGGCACCGCTGAAGACCTCTCCGGCCCCCTCGCCGCACGCCTTCTCGCGGAGCACGGCGTGGAAGCCTCCGTCACCGTCATCCCCGACGAGGCCGAGGCCATCCGCGCCGCGATCACGTCCGCAGCCGCATCCGGCGCACGCCTCGTATTCACAACCGGCGGCACCGGCCTCTCCCCTCGCGACGTCACCCCCGAGGCCACCGAGCCTCTCCTGGCCACCCGCATCGACGGCCTCGCCGACGCTATCCGACGCCGCGGCGAAGAAAACGTCGCCTCAGCCGCCCTGTCACGAGGCCTCGTCGGCGTCACGGCGCGATCTGACGAGGGCGCGCTCGTCGTCAACGCCCCCGGCTCCCGCGGCGGCGTCACCGATGCCGTTGCTGTCATCGGGCCGCTCGTCGCCCACATCATCGACCAGCTCGCCGGCGGAGACCACCCGCGCGCGTGAGCGCACCCCTTCCACGTACTTCTTCGCGTGCGGGGAATTCGCGCGTGCGTGAACCCGCGCCCGCGCGGGATCGTAACCGCACGCCCCTCGTACGAGGCGACCGCCCGGCGAGCGCGAACGCCCCGGGCGGCCCACGCCTCGTCGGTGAGAACCCAGCGATCAGTCCTCCGGGCGCACCCAGTCGCCGCTGCGGCCACCCGACTTCGCAACGATCTTTGCCTCGGCGATGCGGGCGGAGCGATCCACGCCCTTGACCATGTCCACGATCGCGAGAGCCGCGACCGTCACTGAGGTCAACGCCTCCATCTCCACGCCCGTTCGATCAGCCGTACGCACGGTCGCGCGGATCGCCACGTGATCGTCCTCCAAGCTCAGGTCCACCGCGCAGCCGTGCACGCCAATCGTGTGCGCGAGGGGCAGCAGCTCCGGGACGCGCTTCGCCGCGGAAATACCGGCCACACGAGCCACCGCCAGCACGTCACCCTTCGGGACAGTACCGTCGCGCAGCGCCTGCATGACCTCGGGCGAACAATCCACGCGGCACACGGCGCTCGCCTGACGAACCGTCGGGGTCTTCGCGGTCACATCCACCATGTAGGCGGCACCCTCGTCGTTCAAATGCGTAAACTTCACAGGTTTCCTTTCACGATGGCGACAACTGCCAGATGTAAATTGCGGGTTGTGCGTCGTCGATTGCGGGGCAATCGGGGCACACACGTTGTGGGACTGTAGCCCCTTCGTCGCCTGCCGCGTCAACCCACCAGCGCGACGACGGCAAGCTCCTGGCCAGCCACGACCTCGCCGAACTCCGGGGCCACCACGCCAATACCCTGCGCGTGCGCCAGGGACGCCACCAGGTGCGACTTCGACCCCAGGGGGTGCACAGGCTCCACCCAACGGACCCCGGCCTCGTCCCCGGAACCGGCCCCAGCCTCGTCGACGAAACGAACCGGGATGAACTGAGTCTTGCCCTTCGGCGACTCCCACCCCACGCGCGCGCGAGCCATGACGGCGGAGGGGACGGTCGCGCCGCGCTCGGGGCGCACGAGGCCCGACATGACCGCCAGCGCACCCGCCACATACATGTGGAACGTCGTGAACACCGACACCGGATTGCCGGGCAGACAAATGACCGGAGTCTCGCGGCCGCGTGTGCCCACCGGCGTCGCACCCACGCCCTGCGGGCCGCCCGGCTGCTGGGCGACATGATGGAAGCCCGCGTCCGTGCCCAGCGTCAGGCGCACCACCTCGTAGGCACCCGCCGAAATACCGCCCGCGGTGATCACCAGGTCAGCGTCGGGTGCCTCGTCGAGGGCGCGGCGTAGCTCCTCCGGCGTATCACCCGTGCGCAGGTTGGCGACAACACGTCCGCCCGCGTCCTCCACCAGGCCGCGCAGCAGGATGCCGTTCGAGTCGGGGATCTGGCCGCGTTCCAGGGCCTCGCCCGCGCGCCTGAGTTCCGTTCCCGTCGTCACCACGAGGACGCGGGGGCGCGGCAAGACCGCGAGGGTCCCGTGGCCCACCGAAATCGCGGCCGCCAGCGCAGTCCCATCCAGGAGGCAGCCCGCCTCGAGGACCGGGGAACCCGCCTCGAGGGCCTCGCCCTTGACGCGCACGTTCGCGCCCAGCTTCGGGGCGACGCGAATCTCCACGGAAGCGGGGGCCTGAGCAACCCCGGCCGCGTGGTCCGTGTGTTCAACCTTGACAACCGTGTCCGCGCCCTGGGGGAGGGGAGCGCCCGTCATGATACGCATCGCATGACCGGCCTCGAGGCGGTGCTCGCGCGTATCGCCCGCCGGGATGTCAGCCACGACCGGCAGTGACCACGGGCCTTCGCCCGCCAGATCCTCGCGGCGCAGGGCGAAGCCGTCCATCGCCGAGTTCGTGAACGGCGGCAGGGGAATCAGCGAGTGGAGGTCGGTGGCCAGCCGACGGCCCAGGCACTCCTCAGCCGACAGCGTGTCGTGCGGCAGGAGGCGGCTGAGCGCCAGCGCCTCAATCAGGTCGCGGTGCTCCATCGTGGACAGCGTCGGATCATGCATGACACCAGTGTACGGGCGCGGGTGGCCGTTGGCGGGCCGCTGCGGGCCGGGCGGGCTGTCGCTGGTAGCGGTCGAGGCCGTGGCTGAGCTGGGGCGGTTGAGGTACGGGAACCCGCTATTCCACCCATTAGCCCGCTGTCCCGCACGCAAACCCCCTGATCCGCATGTGGGCGGGGGTGCCCACGTTCGGAATAGCGGGTTTGCGTGCGGATGAGGGGGCCGGGACTCAGAACAGCGGGTCGGCGTGCGGATCAGGGCCGCGCCGCCAGCAAGGCTAGCGACGTCCACAACGTCAGCAACGCCAACGACGCCAGCAAGGCTAGGCGCACCAGCAGCGCCTGCAACGCGCGCAGCGTCAGATGGTCAGCAAAACCTTCGTGGCGCGGCGCTCGTCCATGGCGGCGTAGCCCTCGGCGGCCCGGTCGAGGGGCAGGACCATGTCGAAGACGGCACCTGGGTTAATGACATCGCGAATGATCAGATTGATGAGGGTCGGCAGGTACTTGCGTACGGGCGCGGGTCCGCCGAACATATGCACCTCGGCGGCGAACATGCGGCTCATGTCGAGGGAGACGCCGTGGGGAACGCCCACGAAGGACAGGTGTCCACCGGGGCGCACGCAGCCCAGCGCCTGGTCGAACGATGCTTCGTTGCCGACGGCCTCCACGACGCCGTCGGCCCCCAGGCCGCCGGTCAGTGCCTTCACGCGGGCGATGCCTTCCTCGCCGCGCTCCTCCACGATGTCGGTCGCGCCGAACTCGCGGGCCAGTGCCTGTCGGTCCGCGTGGCGCGACATGGCGATGATGCGGGAGGCACCCAGCTGGCGGGCACCGATGATTGCGCCCAGGCCCACCGCGCCGTCACCCACGACGACGATGGTTGTGCCGGGACCTGCCCCGGCCTCGTCGGCGGCGAACCAGCCGGTGCCGAGCACGTCGGAGGCTGCCAGGAGTGAGGGGATCTGCTCGCGCGTCGGTGTGCCGGGTGTCTTGACGAGCGTGCCGTCCGCGAGGGGAATTCGGGCGTACTCGGCCTGTGTGCCGCCGGCGCGCATGCCGACGAAGGCGTCGCCCTGGGCGGCCGCGGTCGCGCAGCGCGAGGGGTAGCCGGTACGGCAGATGAGGCATTCGCCGCAGGAGATACAGAAGGAACCGACGACGAAATCGCCGGGGCGCACGGTGGTGACGGCGGAGCCGACCTCGACGACGGTGCCGACGTACTCGTGGCCCATGCGCTGCTCGTGGACGGGCTGGGCACCGCGGTAGGGCCACAGGTCTGATCCGCAGATGCACGTGGCGGCCAGCTTGATGATGGCGTCCGTGGGTTCCAGGATGGTGGGCATCGGCGTCTCTTCGACGGTGACGTTGCCGGGTTCGTGCATGACGACGGCGCGCATGGTGCTCCTCGCTCGGGTTCTCGTGCACTCACGCTATCTTGGCGGCGGTGTTTTCGTCTGAGCTGTCCACTGTTCGTTTTCTCTCAGGCGACGAGGTCGGGGGCAGTTTCGGGGCGACGTGACCTATTTCGAAGGGCGAAGACCGGGTAAAAAGCGGTAGGGTGTCGCCATGTCTGTCGAGTTTGTATCCGCCGATCAGGTGGCACACGCGGCCGCATGTGAGGCGCCGCTGCGGCTCGTCGACACCTTCGGTCGAGTGGCCCGTGACCTGCGCGTTTCCTTGACGGATCGCTGTAATCTGCGCTGCTCGTACTGCATGCCCCCCGAGGGTTTGGACTGGCTGCCCACTGAGGATACGCTGACCGACGCGGAGGTTGTGCGCCTCGTGCGCATCGGTGTCGAGCGGCTGGGTATCCGTCAGGTTCGATTCACGGGCGGCGAACCGCTGTTGCGCCGAGGCCTCGAAGGGATTATCGCGGAGTGTTCCCAGCTTCGGACCGACGAAGGGCAGGCTCCTGACCTGGCGCTGACGACGAATGCGCTGGGCCTGGCTAAGCGCGCCCAGGGATTGAGGGATGCGGGTCTGGACCGCGTCAATATTTCCTTGGATTCGCTGGACCGTGAGCACTACGCGGCGATTACGAGGCGTGATCGCCTGGGTGACGTCTTGGAGGGCATCGAGGCCGCCGCGCGCGCGGGCCTGAGTCCGATCAAGGTCAACACCCTCGTGCTGCGTGGCATGAACGAGGCCGACCTGCCCGACCTGGTTGACTACTGCCTGGATCGGGGCATCGAGCTGCGTGTGATCGAGCAGATGCCGATTGGTCCGGTGGACACCTGGGATCGCCAGAGCATTCTGACGGCGGACGAGATTCTGCACATCATGGGGACTCGCCACACGTTGGATCCCGCGCAGCGCGAGGATCCGCACTCGCCGGCTGGGCGCTGGATCGTTGACGGTGATCCGACCAAGAGGCTCGGCGTCATCGCCTCCGTGTCTGATCCTTTCTGCAATGCCTGTGATCGCACGCGCCTGACGTCGGATGGCATGGTGCGTTCCTGCCTTTTTTCCACGGAGGAAACATCGCTGCGCGATCTGCTGCGCGGGGGTGGCTCCGATGCGCAGATTGCCGCGCGATGGGCCGATGCCATGTGGGTCAAGCCGGCCGCGCACGGCCTCAACACTGATGCTTTTGCGCGCCCGTCGCGCACCATGAGCCGTATTGGTGGGTAACCTCCCGCTAATTTGATAACGCCGGTGTTTTGTAACGGTGGTTGATAGGAGTCTTGGTAGGCCGGGGATTCCGCGCGGTAACCCTACTTTTCCTTGTTGTCACAGGGGTGATGCAGGTTACAAAACGATGATGCGATGGTTGTTATTTCACTTGGTAGCCTCCGTGTTAAAGAATGTCCGAGGCGTGCCCGCGCCCGGATTTCCCTTCACGGATGAGGAGAGCCATGAGCGCGACCGAACCCGCGGCCAAGAAGAGCCGCTACCTGCTCACTGACTGGAACCCCAACGACGAGTCCAAGTGGGACTCGAAGCTCGCGTGGCGCACGCTGTGGATCACGACCTACTCGCTGATCCTGGCCTTCTGCGTCTGGTTCCTGCCCAGCGCGATCGCGCCCAAGCTGACCGCCCTTGGCTTCAACCTGGATAAGTCTCAGCTCTACTGGCTGACCGCCCTCCCGGGCCTGGCCGCCGGCATCCTGCGCCTCATCTACATGTTCCTGCCCCCGCTCATCGGCACCCGCAAGCTCGTGGGCATCACCTCCCTGCTGTGCATCCTGCCCATGGCGGGCTGGTTCTACGTCGTCCAGGACAACACGACCCCCTACTGGGTCCTGCTGTCCCTGTCCTTCATGTGTGGCATCGGCAGCGGCGCGTTCTCCGGCTACATGCCCTCCACCGGCTACTTCTTCCCCAAGCGCCTGTCCGGCACGGCCCTCGGCCTGCAGGGCGGCATCGGTAACCTTGGCATGTCCGTTATCCAGCTGGTCGGCCCCATCCTCATGGGCTTCGGTCTTTTCGGTCTGACCTGGCTCGCCCCGCAGACGCAGGCCACTGGCGACCACGCGGGTGAGCACATCTGGGTCTACAATGTTGCGGCCTTCTTCATCCCGTGGTGCATCCTCGCGGCGATCCTCGCCTTCATCTGGCTGCGCGACGTGCCCGTCAAGGCCAACATCAAGCAGCAGCTGGACATCTTCTCCAACCCCAACACCTGGTACATGACCATCCTCTACGTCATGACCTTCGGCCTCTTCTCTGGCTTCGCCGCCGTCTTTGGCCTGCTCATCAACAACCAGTTCGGCCGCGAGTCCTCCCTCGCCCTGCCGGTCCTGGGCGCGACCTTCGCCTTCCTTGGCCCCCTCATCGGCTCGGTCATCCGCATGTCTTGGGGCATCTTCTGTGACCGCATGGGCGGCGCCATCTGGACCTTCATCTCCGGCGTCGGCATGGCCATCACCCTGGCTGGTATCGCCTGGGTCTTGTACAACCCCACCGGTTGGAACGACTTCTACATCTTCATGGCGCTCATGCTCACCATGTTCCTGTTCTCCGGCTTCGGCAACGCCGGTACCTTCAAGCAGATGCCGATGATCATGCCGGCCCGCCAGGCCGGCGGCGCCATCGGCTTCACCGCGGCGATCGCGTCCCTCGGCCCCTTCCTCGTCGGCGTCGCCCTCTCCGCGGTCGGCACCGGCGGTGCATGGGCCTTCTTCCTGGGCTGCGCTATCTTCTGCGCCCTGTGCTCGGTCCTGTGCTGGGTCATGTACGCGCGCAAGAACGCCCCGTTCCCCGGCTGATCCACCCGGCACTGCGTGGTGCCGACGGACCTGCCACTGCCTCGTCAATCGACTCTTAGGAGCACCCCATGACGAATCTCGAATCCGATATGACCTTCCCGACCTACGGCGGCGAGGTCAAGCCCGCGACCGGCGCGACCCTGTTCGCGCTCGGCTCGTGGCTGCGTCGCGGCAAGGCGTCCGCCGACGCGCGCCAGCTCTTCCTTGAGGGCGGCCGCGACGGCGACTCCTTCTACCGCGACCGCTGGAGCTACGACAAGATCGTGCGCTCCACCCATGGCGTGAACTGCACGGGCTCGTGCTCGTGGAAGATCTTCGTCAAGGACGGCGTCATCACCTGGGAAACCCAGCAGACTGACTACCCGTCGACCGGCGCTGACATGCCCGAGTACGAGCCCCGCGGCTGCCCGCGTGGCGCGGCGTTCTCGTGGTACGAGTACTCGCCGACCCGTATCAAGTACCCCTACGTGCGCGGCGTCCTGCTCGACATGTTCCGCGAGGCCAAGAAGCGCCTCGGGGATCCCGTCGACGCGTGGGCCGCGGTCGTCGAGGACCCGGAGAAGGCTCGCGCCTACAAGTCGCAGCGTGGCCGCGGCGGCATGGTCCGCGTGTCGTGGGAAGAGGCGATGGAGATCGTCGCCGCCGCCTACGTGCACACGATCAAGCAGTACGGCCCCGACCGCATCGCCGGCTTCTCGGTCATCCCCGCTATGTCGATGATCTCCTACGGTGCGGGCGCACGCTTCCACGAGCTCATCGGCGCCACCATGCTGTCCTTCTACGACTGGTACGCGGACCTGCCCCCGGCCTCGCCGCAGGTCTTCGGCGACCAGACCGACGTGCCCGAGGCCGGCGACTGGTTCAACTCGCAGTACCTCATCATGTGGGGCACGAACCTGCCGCTGACCCGTACCCCCGACGCTCACTTCATGGCCGAGGCCCGCTACCACGGCCAGAAGGTCATCGTCGTGTCCCCGGACTTCGCGGACAACACGAAGTTCGCGGACGACTGGTTGCGCGTCCAGCCCGGCACGGACGGCGCCCTGGCCCAGGCCATGGGTCACGTCATCCTCAAGGAATTCCACGTCGGCAAGCGCGAGCCCATGTTCCTGGACTACATGAAGCGCTACACCGACGCCCCGTTCCTGGTGGAGATCAACGAGGTCGGCGAGGGCGCCCACGAGGGCATCGCCCCGACGACCCTGGTCCCCGGCAAGTTCCTGACGGCCGCCAAGATGCCCGCAGGCACGACCGAGCGCACCGAGAACAACGAGTTCCGTTCCCTCGTCATCGAGGCCGACGGCACGGTCAAGGACCCGGGCGGCACGCTCGCCGATCGCTTCGGCGAGGAGGGCGCCGGCCACTGGAACCTCAACCTGGATGGCGTCGAGCCCGTCATGTCCATCATGGACACGGACGAGTGGGAAGCCGTTGAGATTGCCCTGCCGCGCTTCGACCTGCCCGCGGCCTCCGGCCAGGCCTCGGTCGGCGGCGGCTACGTGAAGCGTGGCGTGCCCGCGCGCCGTGTCAACGGCCGCCTCGTGACGACCGTGTTCGACATCCTGCTCGCCCAGTACGCCGTCGAGCGTGAGGGCCTGCCGGGCCAGTGGCCCACCGACTACATGGACGCCTCCACGCCGGGTACCCCCGCGTGGCAGGAGGAGTTCACGTCGGTTCCCGCTGGAGCTGCCATCAAGATCGGCCGCGAGTTCGCGCAGAACGCGGTTGAGACCGAGGGCCGTTCCATGATCCTCATGGGCGCCGGCACGAACCACTACTACCACTCCGACGAGATGTACCGTACGTTCCTGGCGCTCACGGAAATGTGTGGCACCCAGGGTCGCAACGGTGGCGGCTGGGCCCACTACGTGGGTCAGGAGAAGGTTCGCCCGATCATGGGTTGGGGCTCCTTCACCTTTGCTCTGGACTGGGCGCGCCCGCCGCGCCAGATGATCTCCACCGGCTGGTACTACATGACTACCGACCAGTGGCGCTACGACGGGGCCCCGGCCTCGGCCATGGCGAACCCGATCAAGTCCTCGCACCTGGACGGCAAGCAGCTGGTCGACACCCTCGTCGAGTCGGTTCAGCGCGGCTGGATGCCCTGCTACCCGACGTTCTCCAAGGGCTCGACCCAGCTGGGTCGCGAGGCCGCCGAGGCCGGCATGGCCCCCGCGGAATACGTGTCCCAGGAGCTGCGTGAGGGCCGCCTCCAGTTCGCGATCGAGGACCCGGACGCCCACCACAACGTCCCGAAGATCCTCGCGAACTGGCGTACGAACCTGCTCGGCTCGTCCGCGAAGGGCACCGAGTTCTTCCTGCGCCACATGCTGGGCACCGGCAACGAGGTCAACGCCGAGGAGCTGGAAGAGGGCAACCGTCCCGCGTCCGTCAACTGGCGTGAGGCTCACCCCGGCAAGCTCGACCTCATGTGGGTCGCGGACTTCCGCAACACCTCGACGACACTGCACTCCGACGTCGTGCTGCCCGCCGCCACGTGGTACGAGAAGCACGACCTGTCCTCCACGGACATGCACCCCTTCATGCACTGCTTCGACGAGGCCGTGAACCCGCCGTGGGAGGCGCGCACCGACTTCGAGGTGTTCCAGACCCTGGCCCGCCTCGTCGGCCGCATGGCCCCCGGCCACCTGGACACCCAGACGGACGTCGTCGCGGTCCCGCTGGGGCACGACTCCCCGGACGCCATGACCATGGCGGATGGTGTCGTTCCCGAGCAGACGTGGACGCCCGGCAAGACCATGCCGAAGCTGGTCCCGATCGAGCGTGACTACACGCAGGTCGGCTACAAGTTCGACCGCATGGGACCGCTTCTGCCCAAGGCCGGCCTGGCTTCGAAGGGCGTGGCGTACAACGTGCAGGAGGCGTACGAGCAGCTCGGCGACCTCAACGGCCGCGCCCCCATGGACGGCAACGCCGGAGAGGGTGCGCCCCTGTGTGACACCGCGATCAAGGCGGCGAACATGGCGATGCGTTTCTCGGGCACCACGAACGGCTCCCTGGCCGTTCAGGGCTTCCGCACGCTGGAAAAGCGCGTCGGTAACCCCATGGCATTCCTGGCTGAGGGTGACGAGGAAAAGAAGATCACCTACCAGGACACCGTCCTGCAGCCGCGCAGCGTCATCACCAGCCCCGAATGGTCGGGTTCCGAGCACGGTGGTCGCCGCTACAGCGCCTTCGTGCAGAACGTCGAGTGCCGCAAGCCGTGGCACACGCTCACGGGTCGCCCGCAGTTCTACGTCGACCACGACTGGATGATGGACATGGGCGAGTCCCTGCCGATCTTCCGTCCGCCGCTCGACCTGGCGCACATCTACGGTGAGCGCCCCGTCGGCGACCACCGTCCCGGTCAGCCGGGCCAGGCCGAGGTCGCGGTGCGCTACCTGACGATCCACAACAAGTGGGCCATCCACTCCCAGTACTACGACAACCCGTACATGCTGACGCTGGGTCGTGGTGGCCAGACGGTGTGGATGAGCCCGCAGGACGCTGAGAAGATCGGCGTGCGCGACAACGAGTGGATCGAGGCGAAGAACCGTAACGGTACCGTGTCGGCTCGCGCTGTTGTCTCCCACCGCATCCCGGAGGGCACGGTGTTCATGCACCACGCCCAGGATCGCCAGATCAACACCCCGCTGAACGAGGAATCCGGCAAGCGCGGCGGTACGCACAACTCGCTGACACGAATCTTTATTAAGCCGACCCACCTGGCCGGCGGATACGCGCAGTTCGCCTACGCGTTCAACTACTACGGTCCCACCGGCAATAACCGCGACGAAGTCACGGTTATCCGCCGCCGCTCCCAGGAGGTGCAGTTCTGATGAAGGTCATGGCTCAGATCGCGATGGTGATGAACCTCGACAAGTGCATCGGCTGCCACACCTGTTCCGTCACCTGTAAGCAGGTGTGGACGAACCGTGAGGGCACCGAATACATCTGGTTCAACAACGTCGAAACCCGTCCCGGCGTGGGCTACCCCCGCGGCTGGGAGGACCAGAAGAAGTGGAAGGGCGGTTGGAAGCGTACCGCCACGGGCCGCCTCGTTCCCCGTCAGGGTGGACGCGTCGCCTCGCTCGCGAAGATCTTCGCGAACCCGACGCAGCCGACCATGAAGGACTACTACGAGCCGTGGACGTACGAGTACGACAAGCTGCTCCAGGCGCCCGCGAACTCCCGCGCGATCCCGACGGCCCGCGCGAAGTCCACGATCACGGGCGAGCACATCGACAAGCCCGAGTGGGGCCCGAACTGGGACGATGACCTCGGCGGCTCCATGGAGACCCTGGATCAGGACCCGGTCCTGCACCAGATGAACCTCCAGGTCGCGAAGACCATCGAGGACGCGTACATGTTCTACCTGCCTCGCATCTGCGAGCACTGTCTGAACCCGACCTGCGTGTCGGCGTGCCCCTCGGGCGCGATGTATAAGCGCACTGAGGACGGCATCGTCCTGGTCGACCAGGATCAGTGCCGCGGCTGGCGTATGTGCGTGTCGGCCTGCCCCTACAAGAAGGTCTACTTCAACCACAACACGGGCAAGGCCGAGAAGTGCACGCTGTGCTACCCGCGCCTCGAGGTCGGCCAGCCGACCATCTGCTCGGAGACCTGCGTGGGCCGCCTGCGCTACATGGGCGTGCTGCTCTACGACGCGGACCGCGTCACCTGGGCCGCATCCCAGGAGGACGAGCGTGACCTGTACCGCGCCCAGCGCGAGATCCTGCTCGACCCGAACGACCCGCAGGTGGTCGCCCAGGCCCAGGCCAACGGCGTTCCCCACTCGTGGATTAAGGCCGCCCAGCAGTCCCCGATCTGGAAGCTCATCACCGAGTACGAGGTCGCCCTGCCGATGCACCCCGAGTTCCGCACCCTGCCGATGGTCTGGTACGTGCCGCCGCTCTCTCCGGTCGTCGACCAGGTGACCGCGTCCGGCAGTGACGGCGAGGACCACAAGGTCCTGCTGTCCGCCATCTCGCAGATGCGTATCCCGCTGGAGTACCTGGCCGGCCTGTTCACGGCCGGAGATACGGCTCCCGTGGAGCTGGCGCTGCGTCGCCTCGCCGCGATGCGTTCCTACATGCGCGACGTCTTCGTCGACAACCCGACGAACGAGGAGATCCCGGCCTCCGTGGGCATGACCCCTGAGAAGGTCAAGGAGATGTACCGACTGCTGTCGATCGCCAAGTACGACGACCGCTTCGTCATCCCGACCGCCCACCCCGAGATGCCGCGCGGCATCAAGGAGCTTGAGGGCTGCCCGGTGTCCTACGACGTCGAGGCCTTCCACGGCCTGGCCCCCGCCACGTCGAACCGCCCGATGGGTGGCTCGTCGCCGGAGGGACGCCAGATGCTCCCCCTTGAGGTCGTTCGATGAGTACTTTCGTCGGCATTCCGCGCATTCCTACGGCCGCTCCCGAAACGGAGATGGATCCGCAGGACGCGCGCGGCGTGCGCATGGCGGTCTCGGTCCTCCTGGACTACCCGGGGGATGACTTCGAAACCAAGCTGAACGCCGTCGAGGAGGCTCTGGCGGACCTGCCGGAGCCGGCCTCGTCGGCCCTGGCCTCGTTCGTGAGCTACGCTCGCGCCGTGGGCCTGCGTACCATGCAGACCACCTACGTCGAGACGTTCGACCAGCGCCGCCGCTGCGCGCTCGGCCTGACGTACTACACGCACGGCGACACCCGCGGACGCGGCCAGGCAATCCTCGCGTTCAAGGAGGTCCTGCGCCGAGCCGGCTTCGAGATGGACCGCGAGGAGCTGCCCGATCACCTGCCAGTGGTCCTGGAGTTCGCGGCCTTCGACGAGACGGGTACGGCCGAGGGCCTGCTGCGCTCGAACCGCGAGGGCATCGAGGTGATCCGCACGGCGCTGCGCGCCGCGGACTCCCCGTACGCGCCGCTGCTGGATGCGCTGGTCGCGACGCTGCCCGAGCCGGACGAAAAGACCATTGAGGGCTTCCGTAAGCTCATTAGCCAGGGGCCGCCCACCGAGCTGGTGGGCGTGGGCGATCTGTCTGCCACGCCCTCCCCGACTTCCGAAACAACGATGGGACGGTAACGTTCATGGAATCCGCACTTTTGCATGCCGCGTCCGCACCCGAGACGCAGTCGCTGTCCTTCCTGGACATTGCCCTGTGGGTGGTCCTGCCCTACGTGTCCTTCGCGATCCTCATCGTGGGTCTCGCGTGGCGCTACAAGACCGACCAGTACGGCTGGACGTCTCGTTCCTCGCAGTGGAATGAGCCGACCATTCTGCGCTGGGCATCGCCGCTGTTCCACTTTGGTGTTCTCTTCGTGTTCATGGGCCACATCCTCGGCCTCGTGGTCCCGAAGACTTGGACCGAGGCGGCAGGCGTACCCCAGCACGTTTACCACCTGATGGCCACCATCCCCGGCACGATCGCCGGAATCATGACGATCCTCGGCCTCGCGATGCTGATCTACCGTCGAGTGGTGTACAAGTCGGTGCGCGTGGCGACGACCCGTATGGACATCGTTACCTATGTCATGCTCTGTATCCCGGTGCTCCTGGGTGGCGCGGCGACGCTGCTGAACCAGGTGCTCGGCGGGCACGAGGGCTATGACTACCGCGAGACGATCTCCGTCTGGTTCCGCTCGATCTTCTACCTCCACCCGCAGGCGCACCTGATGGCCGACGTGCCCCTGAGCTTCAAGCTGCACATCGTCGCCGGCCTGCTGCTCTTCTGCGTGTGGCCGTTCACCCGCCTCGTGCACGCGGTGAGTGTGCCGGTCGGCTACGTGGCGCGTCCCCCGGTGGTCTACCGGTCGCGCGACGAGCGTCGCACGCACGCGATCACGCGTGGCGGTATGTCGGACTGAGTTCGCGCTTTCCTACCGTGGCCTCGAATGACGAGGCCGCGGCGGGTCAGGCGGTAGCGTGGGGCGGGCGATGGCTCGCCCCACGCTGTATATCGCGGGTGTCGGTGCCCGCAAGCCAATTGTGTGCAAGGAACCCTTCAAATGGTCCCGTTCATTGGAATTGACCGTGCGGATACGGCGACAAGCTGGGTAAAATTACTTCCAGTTTGTAAGTAATGTAATGCCGCTAATGCCGTACGGAGATTCACGCAGAGCGGATTTCCGCTGATTAAAAGGGAGAGAGGATAGGCATGACTGACACCTCCCATTCTCGGACGCTGGCAGAAACGCTTGAGGCGATGGCTGCCCTGACGCCCGCCCAGCACGCGCTGTTGGAGCGCATTTCGCAGCACGCGGCACCCGTGACTGTCGCCGAGCTAGCTCAGGAGGCCGGCCTGCACGTGTCGAGTGTGCGCGAAACCCTGGAGGGCCTGTTTGGCGTGGGCCTTGTGGAGAAGCGGCAGCTTCCCTCGTCGGGGCGCGGTCGTCCGGCGCTCGGCTATTCGACGACGACCCCCGCCGACCCGTCGTTTGCGGCGCAGATGCTCCACCAGCTGACTTCATCGCTGCTGGCGTGGTTGCGCGCGGACGCTGCGGATCCGGCGGCTTCGGTGCGCGAAATCGGCGCGCGCTGGGCGGACGCCGCACTGGAGACCATGTCGGTGCCGGATCATAGCCATGCTACCCGCCGCGTCGCACGCGACAGCTTCAACATCGCGGGACACCTGGGTAAGGTGCGCCTGTTCATGAACGCGATGGGTTTTGCGTCGGTGCCGCACGAGAGCGATCCAATGGCGGTCGTGTTGACGGCCTGCCCGTTCGCGGAACCCGGTGCCCCCGATGACCTGGCCCTCGAGCTGCGCCGTGGCATCGTCGAGCGCATTTTTGAGCGCACGGCGACGGGCGTGGCGAGCTGGTCGGTGGAGGTTGACCCGATGAACCCGCTGCGTCTGACGGTGTATCTCCGTCCGGTCAATGAGCCGAATCCGAAACCACTGTCGACGACCGTGCACTTCTTCGGTGGCGCGGCGGAGGCCGCTGGCGGCTATATGTGCGAGCTACCCGCCACAGAGACGCCTGCGACGCTCGGTGAGCTGATCGCGCACCTCGGCGAGGAGAACCCGGCTCTGGGCCGCATCCTCGATGTGTCGAGCTTCCTGGTGAACGAGCGCTCGGCTCGTTTGGATACCGAACTCATGCCCGGAGTGCGCGTCGACGTGCTGCCGCCTTTTGCCGGTGGGTGAGAGTTTCGAGTCATTTGTGTGGATCGGCCAGGAGTTTTATAAAGTCCTGGCCGATTCCGTGTAAAATATAAGTAATTATCTCCCGTTTGGAGGATCTCATGTCAGCAGAGATTGCAACAGGTATTACTGATGACCCTCTCGACTCGAGTTCACTGATCGATAGCGCGCGCCGCGACACGTGCGGCGCGGTGGCGTCTTTTATCGGCGTCGTGCGCAACCATGACGGGGGAGAGAGTGTGGAAGCGATCGAGTATTCGTCGCATCCGTCGTCGCCTCAGATTTTGCGCGAGATTGTCTCCGAGTTCGCGGATCGCCCCGGGGTGCATCGCATTGTTGCGTGGCACCGTGTCGGTCACCTCGAAATTGGCGAGGATGCGATGGTCGTGGCGGTGGCCGCCGAGCACCGCGCGCAGGCCTTCCGAGCGGTGGAGGGCATTGTCGAGGACGTCAAGGCGAAGCTGCCGATCTGGAAGAAGCAGGAACTCAGTGACGGTTCTCATAATTGGTCGGGTTTGTAAGCGATGACGATCGGTGATCCGTACGCGCGTGATGCTGCGGTCTCGGGGCGTTCTGTCGCGGTTCCGCTGCACTGTGCGCCTGTGAGGTACGAGGCCGGGGATCCGGCACTGGAACGTTTCCGGCGTAATTGGCTGGTATCAGGTATCGGCGAGGCGGGCCAGGCGCGCTTGGCCGCTTCTCGTGTGCTTGTCGTGGGTGCGGGAGGCCTGGGTTCGCCCGTCCTGCTGTATCTGACGGCGGCGGGCATCGGTACGATTGGCATCTGTGACTCCGACGTCGTCGAGGTGTCGAACCTACAGCGTCAGCTGTTGCATGGCGAGGGTGACGTGGGGGTTCCGAAGCCGAATTCAGCCGTGCGTCATCTCAGTGGACTCAACTCGTCGGTTCAATTCGAGCGCTTTGGGCATGTGACGCGTCAGTGGCTGGACGAGCATGGCCACGAGTGGGACTTGATCGTGGAGTGCACGGATAATTTCGACGCGAAGTATCTGGTGGCGGACTACTGTGCGGATTCGGGCGTGCCCCTCGTGTGGGGGACGGTCGTGCGCATGGCCTATCAGGTTAGCGTCTTCTGGTCCGCGGCTCCTGCTCCCGTGCCGTCCCTGACGCTGCGGAGCCTGCACCCGGTGCAGCCTGCCCCGGGAACGACCCCGGCCTCGACTCAGGTGGGTGTTCTGGGGCCGGTCGTCGGCCAGGCGGGCACCGCCATGGCGACCGAGGCCATCAAGATGCTGGTGGGCTTCGGTGAGCCTCTCATCGGTCGCGTCCTGATGGTGGACGCGACGACGCAGCGCACGGACGTGCTGACCTTCGCGCCGTGGGAGTGAGTGGCGTAGGTTCGTCGTGCGGCGTGGGCGTGCCGCGTACGCGTCTGGCGGCGATGGTTGTTGGCGGTGGGGGCGGTGAGCGCCTGGGAGGCGTCTCGAAGCCGGACCTTGTGTTCGGTGGAGTGCGACTCGTCGACCGCGTGTGCTGTGCTCTGGGTGAAGTTACTGGCGCTGGCGTCGTTGCTATCGTTCCGCCTTCTGTGCGCGTCCCCACTGGTGTGACGCGCGCCCTTGAGGATCCACCGGGCGGTGGTCCTCTGGCGGGGATCGACGCGGGCCTAGCAGCGCTGTCCGTGGGTGCGGATTGCTGGGTGATCGTCGTGTCTGTGGACTGCCCCGGCATTGCGGACATTCTGAGCTGCCTCCTGGCCGAACCCCTGGGTATCGCGTGCGACGGGCGCATCCTGCGCGGCGGCGATCCCGAGTCATTCGACCAGTACCTCATGGGTGTCTACCGTGCCGGGGCGCTGCGCCGCGCTATCGACGAGGCCGTGGCGCGTCATGGGAGCGTGCGCGGTATGGGGGTGCGCCGGGTTTTGCGCGCCCTGGCGCTCGAGCGGGTGGATGTGAGCGCCGACGTCTGTCGGGACGTCGATACGCCCGAGGACCTGGTCTGGTGGGAGTCTCGCCTCAGCTGATGATTTGTCAGTAATGTCTGAGTGGGTATAGGTTTAGAGAGTAAGTGTCAAGGTCTCTCATCCCATCCAGGTGCGCTCATGAATCTTCGCCACGGTCATCTGTGGCAGCGACTCGGACTGACCATAGTGTCAGGAATCGTTGCCACTTGTCTTGCCCCGGCCGCCCTTGCGGCCCCTGTCGACGAGCAGGGGGCGCAGAGCGATTCCAGCATTGCCGACTCGCAGGTGTCAAGATCCGAAGAGGAAGCCCAGAGTGGCTCTGCTGCCGTAGACCAGGCGAGCGCCCGCGACGCTGATACTGCTGACGCGGCCACGGCCTCGTCCGACGAGAGGGCGGAGGAAAGGGGGAGTGCTCAGGTTCTGACGTTCCCTGGAACGAGCGGGCCGACACGCATTCATATCCTCTCAACGGCGGGGGCAGCGGATGCGATCCTCCTCGAATCGCGCGGCGTCTTCGCCATGATCGACGGCGGCGAAGGCGTCGGTGCGCCCGACGGCTCCGACCCGCGCTACCCGTGGCGGGACGGAATCGAAGGTGCGGCCAAGGGCGACACCGACTGGGTCCTTGGCTATCTGAGGCGCAACGGCGTCACCTCATCAAACCTGGCGTTCTACCTGGGCACGCACGCGCACTCCGACCATATCGACAACGCAGACGACATCATCTACGCGTTTCATCCCCAGGCGATCCTCACCCCCGAATACTCCGATGACTGGATCACCGACAAGTCGCGCCTGTGGGACAACCAGTGGTGCTACGACAACATGATGACCGCCGCGCGGTGGGCCGCATCCGCGTACGGTGCAACCATCATTCAGCACGTCAACGACGACAACACGCACATCCAGCTGGGCGACATGGATGTCCAACTGATCCCCGTGGACCCGGACGAAAACTACAAGAAAGTCGGCGTCCGCGACGCAAATCTGATCGCCTACACCGCGAAGGTGACCGCGTTCGGTCACTCCGCGTACCTGGCTGCGGACCTCGAGGCTCGCGGCGGCTACGAGGACCGCATCGCCCCCATCGTCGGGCACGTTGACCTGCTGAAAGCCGGGCACCATGGAATGGCGAGCTCGAACTTCCCGCCATTCATGAAGGCACTCAGCCCCTCCATGATCGTCCAGACGGGTCCCAAGTGGTTCACTCCCGACAGCCTCACGGACAGCGTTATTCATGGGGATGTGTCGTGGGCACCGACCCTGGATCTGTGGTCCGCGGGTTCTATCCCCGCTATCGTCGCCACCTTCACCTCCTCCGGAATTTCCTACAACGACCTCTCTGCCGCGTCCTGGGGGCATGAATACGGCGGGGTCACTCCGCGCGCCCGGTGGTTCAAGGGGGCGCGCCCCTCAGCGACGACCGGATGGTGGCAAGGACGCTCCGGATACTGGTACTACTTCGCAGGTAAGCCCTCCGCCGAAGCTTCGGCGTGGGTGTACGACCGTGGTTCCTGGTACTGGATGGGTGTCACTGGCGCGATGGCAAGCTCCGAGTGGATTCATGACGGAACTGACTGGTACTACATTGAGGCGTCCGGCCATCTCGCCGGAAGCGGCTGGATGTGGAAATCCGGTTCCTGGTACTACCTGAGCAACGGACGAATGACCGCCGGATGGCTGCTCGATCACGGCACCTGGTATTACATGGATCCGCACACGGGCGCGATGCGCACGGGCTGGGTTCGCATCGATGATCGCTGGTACTACCTTGGATCTTCCGGAGCCATGTCCACCGGGTGGCTGCACAGTGACGGGGCCTGGTACTACCTGTCAGGCAGTGGAGCTATGGTAACGGGGTGGCTGCTTAGCGGCGGAGACTGGTACTACCTCTCTAGCAACGGCGCAATGACCACCGGATGGTTCCAGGATGGCTCCTCCTGGTACTTCTCCTCCGCCTCGGGTGTCATGCACACCGGCTGGTTGAACTCCGGACGTAACTGGTACTACATGGGTAGAAACGGTGCGATGAGCACCGGCTGGGTCAACGAAAGCGGCGGCTGGTACTACATGGACGCAACTGGCGCCATGGTGACTGGCACGCAGGTTGTAGACGGGCGTCGCTCGACCTTCGATTCCTCGGGCCGCTGGGCCGGTTACGCCTCGTAATTCTGCCGAAAACTCATCGCAAGCACACTGACTGAGCGCTGCCCGTCCGCACCTGGAAGCGGTCGGGCAGCGCTGTCATGCAACCAATGATTTGTCAGTAATGTACCAACGGGTGTAGATTGAGGTGGTCAACTTTTGGTCTAAACACGTCTTCAAGGTGTGCGCGTGAACATTTATCACCGCAAATTGCAGCGTTTTATCGGCATGACCGCCCTGTCAGGACTTGTTGCAACAAGCCTCGCCCCGGCCTCGTTCGCGGCCCCCAGCGACTCTCAGGGCACAAAATCCGAAACCCAGGTCAGTGCCACGATCCTCAGCTACCCCGGCAGTGACGGCCCCACCCGTATCCACTTCATTACCACGACGGGCACGGCTGACGCGATCCTCCTTGAATCGCGCGGCGTCTTCGGCATGATCGACGGCGGCGAAGGCGTTGGTGCCCCCAATGGATCCGACCCGCGCTACCCGAAGCGCCTCGGAATTACCCCGGCTGAGCAGGGTGACACCGACTGGGTCCTCGGATATATGGCGGACCACGGCGTCACCTCCTCAAACCTGGCGTTCTACCTGGGCACGCACGCTCACTCCGATCACATCGACAACGCCGACGACATCATCAAAAAGTTCCACCCCAAGGTGATCCTCAGCCCCGAATACTCCGACAAGTGGATCACGAACCCGAACGGGCTGTGGGATAACCAGTGGATCTACGACAACATGATCAACGCCGCGAAGTGGGCGCACAATACCTACGGAGCGCAGCTCATCCAGCACGCCGACGGCTATAACACGCACGTGCAACTGGGTGACATGGATGTCCAGATCATCCCCTTCGACCCCGAAGAGAATTACAAGAAGAAGGGAACCACGGACGCGAACCTCATGGGGTGGGGCGCGAAGGTCAGCGCCTACGGGCGCAGCGCGTTCCTGGCCTCGGACCTGATGGACACCGAGGCCGACTGGGTGACGCACAACGGCTTCGAGGGGCGCGTTGCCAGCGCCGTTGGCCACGTCGACCTGCTTAAGGCCGGCCACCACGGCCAGCGCAGCTCCAACTTCGCCCCCTTCATGGAGGCACTGAGTCCCTCCATGATCGTGCAGACCGGATCGGAAAAACTGAGTCCCGACAGCCTCACCGATCCCGTCATCCACGGCTCGGCGACCTGGGTCCCCATGGAGGAACTGTGGCTGAGCGCGCGCATCCCCTCCCTGATGACGATCTTCGACTCGACCGGCATCTCCTCTAATGACGTGTCCACCGCCCAGTGGGGGCACGAGTACGACGCGCAGACCCCGCGCGCCCGGTGGTTCAAGGGAGGTCGCCCCGCAGCGACAACCGGCTGGTGGCAGGGGCGAACCGGTGCCTGGTACTACTTCGCGGACGCGCCCATCGCCGAGGCCTCGGCGTGGGTCAGCAGTAGCGGCCAATGGTACTGGGTGGATCAGACTGGCGCGATGGTCACCGATGCCTGGGTGAGTAGCGGCGGCAGCTGGTATCGGGTCGGCGCGACCGGTGAGATGGTCACCGGCTGGGTCCAGGTCGACGGCAGCTGGTACTACATGGGCACCAGCGGTCAGATGGTTACCGGCTGGGTTCAGATCGATGGCAGTTGGTACTACATGGACGCCAATGGCGCGATGGCCACCGGCTGGCTGCGCTTGGGTAGCTCCTGGTACTACATGGGTGGCTCCGGTGCCATGGTGACTGGCACGCAGGTTGTCGACGGGCGTCGCTCGACCTTCGATTCCTCGGGTCGCTGGGCCGGCTACGCTTCCTGACGAGTGAGGGACTCTTCGCGTATATCCTGCCTGGGTGCCGCCCGGCCGCACATGGAAGCGGCCGGGCGGCTTTTATGCGTGGTGTTTCGCGGTGTTTCGGTTGTTCAACGGGCTGGGTGGTGTAGAGCACCTGGAATTCATTCCTGAGAAGATGTAGAATTTTTACATCTAAGTGGGAAAGTGAGAGTGCGATGCTGCGAGTCCTGCACCTTGACAACTGGAAGTGCTTCTCGGAACCGGTCGACTTTACGATGATTGCGGGCAAAGAAAGCCGCCACGGAGAGACCCTCTACCTCGGCAGCAAGAATCGCGTGCTTCCCGTTGCTGCGATCTACGGTGCGAATGCGGCGGGGAAATCTACTCTCCTCGATGCTCTCGCCCACCTGCAGGTCATGCTGCGCGAGCCGCGTAAGCGTGGGCAACGCCTGCACTATCACCCGCACCTTCTCTTCGGTGCCAACAGGCCCAGCGTCATTGGCGTCGAAATCGTCCTCAATGTACAGGATACGACGTCGAATCGCAAGGCTATCGTCCACTACGAGGTGGCGTTCAACGCGGGAGAAATCGTCGAAGAGTCCCTCTATCGCGTGCGCTCGGAAGATGAGCAGGCGGTCTTTGAACGCCGCGGCCAGGAGGTCTCTCTCTATGGCGATCTTGAGGACGACGTGTCCCTCGATGCGGCGTCGAAGACGGTGCAACCAAATCGCCTCTTCCTCGAAACCTGCTTCAATGCGGGATTCATCGATGATGAGAAGAGTCTTCTGGGCTCCGTCATCGAATGGTTTAAGCGCCTGACAATCCTCAAGCGGGGAGCACGTTACATCCTCATGCCGCAGCAAATCGCGCACGATGAGGATTTTCGTACCGCTGTTGGGCAGGGGTTGACAGTCGCTGACACGGGCATCTCCGACATCTGCTTCATAGAGGTGCCTCGAGCAAAGGTGCCTGCAGAAGAAAAAATCCTTGATGAGGTCGAGGGACAGCTGCTCGATAACACCTCTGAGGCGTACCTCAATGCGGAGAGTGGCGCCGTTTTCCGCGCTCGCTTGGCAGAGGATGAACATGTTGTCTATGAGCGTCTTGTCACCGTGCATGGGGATGGAAACAAGGGGTTCCGGCTGCCCCTCGAGCAGGAATCCGACGGTAGCATCCGTTATCTCAACCTGTTGCCCATTCTCTACTGGGCGGGAAAGAGACAGCACTCCGGGGTCTACCTGATCGACGAACTCGAAGATTCGCTTCATCCGAAGCTTACGGAAGAGCTCATTCGGTTGTTCCTGGATGCATCGGGACCCGACGAGCAGCGCCAGCTGATCTTTACGACGCATGAGCTGCATCTACTCCGCGTTGACCTTCTGCGGCGCGATGAGATTTGGCTGGTGGAGAAGAACGATCACCGGTCAGAACTCACGAGGCTCACGGACTTCCCTGCGTCCGACATTCGATCAGGCAGTGACCTGCAGCGGATGTACATGTCGGGTCGCCTTGGCGGCGTTCCGCGGTTGTAGGGGTTGCGATGGGTAAGAAGCGACAGGCGTTGGCGGGCGAGTTTTGTGGAGGGTGCGACCGCGTGGGACGAGGCACCCTGGACCGACATGCCCGAATTGATTGCATGGCTCGACCAGTTGTCGCCACGACACTCTGAATAAAACGGCCGCTGGGCCGGCTACGCTTCCTGACTTTCCCCGCAGGGCTTGCAAAGAACCCTCACGAAGTGCCGCGCATTGACGCAGGTGGGCGGCGCTTTGCGCGATATTCTACACACATAAATCCCGCGTGAAAGGTCCCCCCCGATGTCGTCACGCACCCGCCGCACAGCCATCCTCGCGCTTGCCACAGTGGCGGCCACGGCCTCGTCCCTGACCCTGGCGAGCGCCCCGACCGCCCGCGCCGACGGTACCCAGAGCGGCGCTCAGAGCGGCACCCAGTCCGGCTCGTGGGTGCCCGGCACCACGATCCCGCTGGCGAACGCGAAGTCCGTCGAGGCCTCGACCGTGAGCGCCTCCACCCTCACCTTCGCGCTCAGCGCCGACGAGAAGACGAAGATCTTCATCCTCTCCTCCGGATCCTCCGACGCGATCCTCATCGAGAGCGACGGCTGGTACGGCATCATCGACGGCGGCGAAGACGCCGACCTGCCCGATGGTTCCGACCCGCGCTACCCCGCGCGCACCGGCATCGCGGTGGCCGCCGCCTCCACCACTGACTGGCTGTTGCAATACCTCGACGACCAGGGAGTCAACGACACCAACGTCGCGTTCTACCTGGGCACCCATGCCCACTCCGACCACATCGCCAACGCAGACGAAATCATCTACAAGTAAATGAGGACGGCATTACCTACGACGGCGTCTCCAACTCCGAGTGGGGCCACGAATACGAATCTGAGACCCCGCGCGCGTGGTGGTTCAAGGCGGGCCGCCCCGCCGCGACAACCGGCTGGTGGGACGGCCCCTCCGGCAACCTCTACTACTTCAACAATTCCGCCTCAGCCGTGGTCGACCAGTGGCTCGATGTTGACGGCATCTCGTACCACTTCGACGCCACCGGCGCCCTCATCGAGCAGAAGGACGCGGACGGCAACGTCACGGTCATCACGACCGCGTCTTCGGGTTCTTCGGCGACGCCCGTCCCTAGCCTGTGGTGGTTCATCGCCGGAGGCGGTGTGCTTGTCGTCCTCGCGGGTGGTGCCGTGTTCCTGCGTCGACGCAAGGGCTGACCTTCCGACAACGACGAGGCTGTGGCGTGCGTGCGCCGCGGCCTCGTTCGTTTCCGGTGTCCGCGGGCGGCGGCCCACGGCGGCCCGCCCGCGAGATCGCCACACTCGAGCCTACGGCTCGGAGTGATCGATCTCGAAGCCCGGCCAGGCCTCGCCGCCGCCCCCGGACACTAACGAGCCGAGGCCTCGTCTGTTGCTGCGTGGTGGTCAGCGCTGCTCGTCGAGCTGGTGGAAGATAGCGGGCAGCAGGGGTGTGACCACCTCGAGGGTGTCGAGCGCGCCGCCACGCGAGCCGGGGGAGGAGATGATGAGCGCCCCCGAGGAGTCTCGCGCGGTCACGCCGACGACCTCGCGGGACAGGCCTGACAGGGGGGTGTTGGTCAGGCCGTGGGCGCGGATCTGCTCGGCGATGCCGGGGATCTCGACCTCGATGATCGAGCGGACGACTTCGGGCGCATAGTTGCCCACGCCGAAGCCCGAGCCCCCCAGGATCAGGATGAAACGCGCGCCAGCGGCGAGTGCCTCGCGGATTTCCGTGTCGAGGACGTCGGCGCTCTCGGGGATCGCGGCCATCGTCACCTGGTCCAGGCCTGCCGTAGTCAGCGCTCCGACGCATGCGGGGGTCGCCCGATCCTCCTTCGTGCCGCGCTGGATGCGGTCCGAGTAGGCGATGATGTGGGCGTTGATCTGGCTCAGGTCGTAGTCGACGGATTTGGGCATGGTGTCCTCCGAGAAGTGGTTACGTATGAGTGTGATCCTAGTCCCTTTCGTGGGTGTGAGAGGGCTGTGAGGGCACGGGGTGTGGGTGCGTTTTATGTCCGGTGGGGCCGAGGCAATTGCTGGCTTGCGTGCTCCGGGTGCGGTTCGTGTGGTGGACCGGAGGTCGGTGATCTCCCGTGAGTTTTTTTAAGCGGGGTGAGAACGAATTAAACAGGTAGGGGTATTTTCCTTGAGAATGAAGGCGTCCAGCGTCGGTAGATTGTTGTCGTGGCAGCCTGTTGCCTGGCCGCATCGCACTTGTTAGATTTATCGCGTTCAATCCCCTCTCAAAAGGACATCCCTGTGCGTTCCCTCCGCTTCCTCCCCCTCGTGGGTGCTGCCGCCCTGGCCCTCGCCGCCTGCTCGGGCGGCACGACCCCCGCCGCCGACTCCACGGCCTCGTCCGACAACGCAACGGTCCCCTCCCGCGAGGTCGTTCTCAACGTCTACGCCGCCGCCTCGCTGACCGAGACCTTCGAGGAACTCGAATCCTCCTTCGAGGCCGCCTACCCGGACGTCGATGTCCGTTTCAACTTCGCCGGGTCGCAGGACCTGGTCACCCAGCTCGGCGAGGGTGCAGACGTCGATGTCCTGGCCACCGCGAACGAGTCCACCATGAAGAAGGCCGCCGACGCCTCCCAGGTCGACGACCAGACCCTCTTCGCGTCTAACAGCCTCACCCTCATTACGACGCCCGGTAACCCGGCGGGCATCACCGGTCTCGACTCCTCACTCGACGGCGTTAAGCTGGTCATCTGCGCGCCCGAGGTTCCCTGCGGCAAGCTCACCAAGACCCTCACCGAGAAGCTCGGCGTGACCCTGCACCCCGTCTCCGAGGAACAGGCCGTCACCGACGTGCGCGGCAAGGTGTCCTCCGGCCAGGCCGACGCCGGCATCGTCTACAAGTCCGATGCCCTGGCCGAGGGTGACGCCGTTGACACCGTCGATATCCAGGGTGCCGACGAGGCCGTCAACGAGTATCCGATCGCGCTCGTGAGTGCCTCCACGAAGAAGGACTACGGGCAGAAGTGGATCGACCTGGTCCTCTCCGAGGAAGGACAGGCCCTCCTGGATGAGGCTGGCTTCACTCCTGCCGTCAAGTAGCGTTGACGCATGACCTCACGCAGGACGCCCGTCGTTAGCCCCCTGCCCGTCTGGGCGGGGGGCCTCGGCGCGCTCGCCCTCTGCTTCCTGCTGCTGCCCCTCGCCTTCATGCTGGGGCGCGTCAACTGGGCCAGCTTGGGGACCACACTCGCGACGCCCGAGGCCGCCGCCGCACTCAGTTTGTCGCTACGCACCTGCCTGCTGGCTCTCACCGTCGACCTCCTCCTCGGTGTTCCCGCCGCTCTCGTCTTGTCCCGCTCGTGGCGGGGCGTGCGCGCCGCCCGCATCCTCGTCGCCCTGCCGCTCTCGCTGCCGCCCGTCGTTGCCGGTATCGCGCTGCTCTCGGCCTTCGGTAGGCGCTCAACGCTGGGTGCCCTGCTGAGCGGTGCCGTCCTCGACATCGCTTTTACGACGACAGCCGTCGTCATCGCGCAGGTCTTCGTCTCCCTGCCCTTCCTCATCGTCACCCTCGAATCCGCGCTGCGCGCCCGCGAGCGCGGCCTCGACGAGATGGCCTCCTCCCTGGGGGCTTCGCCCTCGTGCGTCTTTTGGCAGATCACGTTGCCGACCGTTCTGCCCGGCCTTGGGCGCGGTGCAGCACTCGCGCTGGCCCGATGCCTCGGCGAGTTCGGCGCGACCCTCACGTTCGCGGGGTCCATGCAGGGCGTGACCCGCACGATGCCGCTCCAGATCTACTTGGCACGCGAGTCCGACGCCGACCTGGCCCTCGCGCTCGGCGTCGTACTCCTCGGCGTCGCGGCACTCGTCGTCGCGCTGACGGAAACCCCGTGGGGGAGCGTCGCCTCCCTCGTGCGTTCGCGTTTGTCATCGACGAGGTCGGGGTGCGGTTCTGCGTCTGGGATTGCCTCGGGTGCACGCGCCGAGGGATCTGTGGCGGCTCACCGAGAATCCGGCATCGGTGATTCCGGTGACGACGCTTCCGCCGCCGCTGTCCACGTTGCCGGGACGGTGAGTGAGCGCGGCTGGGACGTGGACGTGCGTCTGAGCCCCGGCCTCGTGACGGCCGTCGTTGGGCATAACGGTGCGGGCAAGTCCACGCTCGCCCAAGTTGTCGCCGGGACTCTGCGGCTCGACTCCGGTCGCGCGCAGATCGGCGAGCGCCTCGTCGACGACGCCGCCACCTTCGTGCCTGCGCGGCGGCGCGGCGTTGCCATGGTCTCCCAGGCGCCGCGCATCTTCACGCACATGAGCGTCCTCAGCAACGTCGCGTTCCCGCTACGCGTGCGCGGCGTCGGTCGAGCTGAGGCCCGTGCCGCCGCCCTCGAGCAGTTGCGCGCCGTGGGTATCGCCGACCTTGCCCACCGGCGTGCCTCCGACCTGTCCGGCGGGCAGGCGGCGCGTGTCGCCATCGCCCGCGCGCTCGTGTTCCGCCCCGAGGTGCTTATCCTCGACGAGCCGACCGCTGCCCTCGACGTTGAAGCCACCGCCCAGGTCTCCGCTGTCCTGCGCGAGCGTCTTACGGGCGCGGGCATCACGACCCTGCTTGTCTCGCACGACATCGCCGAAGTCCTGGCCCTCGCTTCCCACATGATCGTCATGGGGGAGGGGCGCATCGTCGAGGAGGGGGAACCCGCCCGTGTGCTCGCCTCGCCCACGTCGGTGTTCGCAGCCCGCCTTGCTGGACTCAATATCGTCACCGGCCCCGCCGTTGCCCGCCCCGGCCTCGTCGGCGTGCGCGTCGGCGAGGGGACGCTGTGGGCGGCCTCCGACGGCACCACTTCCGGAGAAGAGTCGGCGCGCATCGCCCTCACCTTCCCGCCCGAGGCCGTGGCCCTCTCCCGCGAAGAATCCCACGCCTCGCCGCGAAGCGTCCTACCCGGCGTCGTCGCAGGCATCGACGTCGACGGCTCCCTTGTCAGCGTGCGCGTCGCGCTCGCGGGCGGAGTCTCGGTGACCGCCAGGGTCACGGCGTCCGCATGGGCCGACCTGGGCCTCGGCGTCGGTGATTCCCTGTGGGCGAGCGTCAAGGCCACCCAGGTCCGTGCAATCCCCGTCGCCGCCCGTGCGTGAGTCGGGGTGTACGTGTCGTCTCTTGGCGGATGCTTCCTAAGCGGCGCGCGTTCACCCGCTATTTCCGAGTGTGGGACCTCTGATCCGCACGCTAACCCGCTATTCCGTACGTGGGCGGCCTGCCCACGTGCAGGTAAGAGGGTTTGCGTGCGGAATAGAAGGTTAGCGGGCGGAAGAGTGAGGCACGGCGTGCGCTGAAGGTGCACGAGGCCATGGCGGGGCTGGCGTGACGAGGTCAATGTCGTTGGTGGGTCGCTGCGTCATCCCGTGTTCACGGATCGCGCCTGAACCAGCGAGAGCGAAGCCCGCATCTGCGAGGACCTCGAGTGCACATGCGATTAGCTGGCGCTGCGTCTCTTGTACAGAGTGAGCCATCTGTTCCTCCCGCACAGTGCCTTGAAGCGGTTTTCCCATGCGGCTGTGATCGCCAGGTCAAGGCGCAGTGTTGGCCACATGTCGCTGAGGATGTCGCAGTTGAGGTAGCGTCGTTGGTCTTCCACGCTGCCCTCACCGATGACGCATTGGTAGACCGTCGTTCGTTCGCCGTCGTCATCAAGGCTAAAGGAACCATCCCCCGGTGCCCAGCTCAAGCGCACGGGGAGATGCACGATGCCCGTGGATGGACCCGCGAGTTCATCAAGCGATGCAGGAACACAAAAGGATTTCGTGTCGCGGTACGTGATACGTCCACTCATACTGACCCCCTCCCGGGCCTGTGACGTGGCGGCCTGCTCGTATCGTATGACTAGCTTAGCGTGCGATGGGGCGGGCTTGTCTGCAAGTTCATGGTAGCTACGATTCAGCCGCTTGGTGCTGTTGGTGTTCGTTGGGGATTTGACGCCGAGGCCATGGCGGGGTGGGGGCGGCTGACAGCGCGGTGCCGCGGGGGCACAGACAAGTCGGGCGGACCGCTATCTTGTCGAAGGGGTCAATTTTGAAACGCTTCACATGTTGTAATTCTTGTCGGACGTGTTGTGCTTCCCCTCCGTACCCTTCGCTGTCGGACAGGTGATTTTCCCCGGATCTATGCCGTTTTACTGTGGTTTTTAGGGAAGGGAATCCATACCTTTGACTGGACAACACCCGCGACCTATGTTGTTGGGTGATCCAAGGAGGTCCCATGACAACGCAGCGTCACCACGAGGCCACGCGCCCCTACCAGCTCGGCATTGACGTCGGCTCCACGACGGTCAAGGCCGTCGTCCTGGATGGGAACCGTCGTCTCTTCTCTGACTACCGTCGTCACAACGCCGACGTGCGCGCATCGCTCGGGGCCCTCCTCGCCGACGTCGAGCGCGCCCTGCCCGGCGCCCGCGTCCACGCGGCCATCACCGGCTCCGGCGGCCTGACGACCGCCCGCGCCATGGGAATCCCCTTCGTTCAGGAGGTCATCGCCGGCACCGAGGCCACCCAGCGCCTCCACCCCGAGGTCGACGTCGTCATCGAGCTGGGCGGCGAGGACGCCAAGCTCACCTACCTGCACCCCACCCCCGAGCAGCGCATGAACGGCACCTGCGCGGGCGGCACCGGTGCCTTTATCGACCAGATGGCGACCCTCCTGCATACGGACGCCTCCGGCCTCGGCGAACTGGCGACCCGCCACACCCAGCTCTACCCGATTGCCTCACGCTGCGGCGTCTTCGCCAAGTCCGACATCCAGCCCCTCATCAACCAGGGTGCCGCCCACGAGGATCTGGCCGCCTCCATTTTCAACGCCGTCGCCACCCAGACCATCGCGGGCCTGGCGTGCGGGCGTCCGATCCGCGGAACTGTCATGTTCCTCGGCGGCCCCTTGCACTTCCTGCCCGCCCTGCGCGAGGCCTACAAAGCCCTCCTGCCCAAGGCCGATGCCTTCGTCACCCCCGACGACGCCCAGCTCTACGTCGCGATTGGCGCGGCCCTCCTCGCCGAGAAGGAGGCCGCCAAAAAACAACGTCAGGCCGAGGAAACGGGCGCAACCTCCGTCGACACCCGCGGCGAGAAGCTCACGACCCTCATGGAGCGCCTCGCCGCCGCCCCCGTTCAGGTCGAATCCCCGCGCATGGACCCCCTCTTCGCGACCCCCGAGGACCGCGAGGAGTTCATCGCCCGCCACAGCCTCGACGTCATCCCCAAGGCCAGCCTCGACGAGGCCGAAGGGCGCTGTTGGCTCGGCATCGATGCGGGTTCGACGACGATCAAGGCCGTCGTCATCGACTCCCAGGACCGCATCGTCTTCACCCACTACGCCTCCAACGAGGGCGATCCCGTGGCCGCGGCTGTCGACATCGTGCGAGCTGTCCGCTCCGCGCTGCCCGAAGGCTGCGAGATCGGCCGCTCGTGCGCGACCGGCTACGGCGAAGGCCTGGTCAAGGCCGCCCTCACCATGGACGAGGGCGAGATCGAGACGATGGCCCACTACCGCGCCGCCGAATTCATTTGCCCCGGCGTCACTTCCGTCATCGACATCGGCGGCCAGGACATGAAGTACCTGCGCATCCGCGACCACGCGGTGGACTCCATCTCCGTCAACGAGGCCTGCTCCTCGGGCTGCGGCTCCTTCCTGCAGACCTTCGCGCAGACGATGGGCACAGACGTGCGGTCCTTCGCGCGCATGGCTATGGAGTCCGAGTCCCCCGTGGATCTGGGCACCCGCTGCACGGTGTTCATGAACTCCTCCGTTAAGCAGGCGCAGAAGGAAGGCGCGGATGTGCGCGACATCAGCGCCGGCTTGTCCTACTCCGTCGTGCGTAACGCTCTCTACAAGGTCATCAAGCTCAAGGAGCCCTCGGACCTGGGTGAACGCGTCGTCGTCCAGGGCGGCACTTTCCTCAACGACTCGGTGCTGCGCGCTTTCGAGCTGCTCACCGGCCGCGAGGTCGTGCGCCCCGACATCGCGGGCCTCATGGGCGCGTACGGCGCCGCCCTCACCGCGCGCATGCACGACACGGGGGAGGGGACCTCGTCCCTGGCCACGATCGAGGCCCTCGAAGACTTCAGCGTGGACACGACGCGCAAGACCTGCCGCCTGTGCCAGAACCACTGCCAGATGACGATCTCGACGTTCTCCAACGGCGAGCGCCACGTGTCCGGCAACCGCTGCGAGCGCGGCGCCTCCCTGGAGCGCGTGCCCAAGAAGTCCGAGTTGCCCAACCTCTACGACTGGAAGTACAAGCGGATCTTCGGATACCGCCGCCTCACCGAGAAGAAGGCGTTCCGCGGCGACATTGGTATCCCGCGCGTGCTCGGCATGTACGAGAACTACCCGTTCTGGTTCACGATGCTCACCGCGCTGGGCTTCCGCGTCATGATTTCGGGACGCTCCAACCACGACCTCTTCGAGACCGGCATGGAGTCCATCCCCTCGGAGAACGTGTGTTACCCGGCCAAGCTCGTCCACGGACACATCGAGTCCCTGCTGAACAAGGGCATCACGACGATCTTCTACCCCTGCGTCGACTTCGAGCAGAAGCTCACCGAGTCGGAGAACTCCTTCAACTGCCCCATTGTGGCGACCTACCCCGAGGTCATCCGCAATAACATGGAGCGCCTCTTGGAGCCGGGTACCCAGTTCATCAGTCCCTTTGTCAACTTCGGTAACCGCGAGTACCTGCCCGCCCACCTGTCCAAGACTTTCAAGGAATACGGCTACGACATCCCGGTCGAGGAGATGAAGGCCGCCCTGGACAAGGCGTGGGAGGAAGACGCCGCCGTCAAGGCCGAAATCCGCGCGAAGGGCGTTGAAACGATCGAGTGGATGCGTGAGCACGGTGTGCGCGGCATCGTGCTGGCGGGCCGCCCCTACCACCTTGACCCCGAGATCAACCACGGCATCCCCGAGGTCATCGTCGGCCTCGGCATGGCCGTCCTCACCGAGGACTCCATCATCGACGCGCGCCTCGAGCGCCCCCTGCGCGTCCTCGACCAGTGGTCCTACCACTCGCGCCTCTACGAGGCCGCCGGCCGCGTCGGCGACGAACCCGACCTCGAGATGGTCCAGCTCAACTCCTTCGGCTGCGGCGTCGACGCGATCACAGCCGACCAGGTCCAGGAAATTCTTGAGGGCCGCGGCGACGTGCACACCGTCCTCAAGATCGACGAGGTCTCCAACCTGGGTGCCGCGAAGATCCGCCTGCGTTCCCTCGACGCGGCGATCACCGAGCGCGCTTCCCTCGCCTCCGCGATCGACGAGGCCGGGGCCGGGGACGGCGAAAACGGTGCGGATGGAGCGGAACTGGCTCCCGCCTCGTCCGTGGGACTCGTGTCGGGTTCCGTCGACACGGCCACCCTGCGTGACCCCTCCGGCGACGCTGCCCGCGAGGAGGCAGCCGGCCACATCCAGCCGCGCGCGGTCTTCACCGAGGAGATGCGCGAGGCCGGCTACGAGATTCTGGCCCCTCAGATGTCCCCGATCCACTTCCGCTTCCTCACCCCGCTGTTCGCGAGCGCGGGGCTGAAAGTGCGCGTCCTCGAACACACGAGCCGCACCTCCATGGAGGTCGGCCTGAAATACGTCAACAACGACTCGTGCTACCCGGCGATCGTCGTCATCGGTCAGCTCCTCGACGAGTTCATCTCCGGGCGCGCCGACCCGGACCGCACCGCCGTGGGCATCACGCAGACCGGCGGCATGTGCCGCGCCAGTAACTACGCGGCCCTGCTGCGCAAGGGCCTGCGTGACGCCGGATACCCGCAGGTCCCCGTCATCGCCCTGTCCGTCCAGGGCTTCGAGGACAACCCGGGCTTCCGCCTGGGCGTCACCCACATCCACAAGGCCATCCAGGCCTTCGTCATCGGTGACGCCATCCAGTCGATGCTGCTGCGCGTGCGCCCCTACGAGGCCGAGCCCGGCTCCGCGATGGAGCTGTACCGCACGTGGGACGGCTACGTCCAGGAGTGGATCACCTCGGGACGCGTCGGTGCCCTCGGCGGACGCGTCTCCTACGGGAAGCTCATCCGCGAATGCGTGCGCGCCTTCGACGCCCTGCCGCTGCGCGACATCCCGCGCAAGCCGCGCGTCGGCCTCGTCGGCGAGATCCTCGTGAAGTTCCACCCGGACGCCAACAACCACGCCGTCGACGTCATCGAGGCCGAGGGCTGCGAGGCCGAACTACCCGGCCTCATGCAGTTCTTCCACAACTCCGTGGCGACCGCCGCGTGGGACAAGGAGAACCTGGGCATCGACGGCAAGCAGCGCTACATCATGCCGATCGTTTTGTGGGCGCTCAAGAAGTACGAGAAGCCCGTGCACCGCGCGTTCGCGGCCACGAACGGCAAGTTCGAGGCGCACCGGCCCATCGAAGAAATGATCGAGCGCTCCCAGGACATCGCGCGCCTGGGCAACCAGGCCGGTGAAGGCTGGTACCTGACCGCCGAAATGGTCGACATGATCGAACACGGCTGCCCGAACATCATCTGCGCCCAGCCCTTCGCGTGTCTGCCTAACCACATCGTCGGCAAGGGCATGTTCCGGGCGCTGCGCACCCGATACCCCGAGGCCAACATCGTGGCCGTCGACTACGACCCGGGTGCCTCCGAGGTCAACCAGCTCAACCGCATCAAGCTCATGCTCGCCACCGCCCTACAGGACCCGGAGGCGCGCGATGGCGACGTGTTGCAGCTCGTGGACGTCGAAGAGCCGGCATCGTGCGGCGGGTCCGGCTCCGTCATGCTCGGCATGCCGACCATCCCGACGAGGCGCGCAGCCTTCCGCTGAACGTTTCGTTCCTTCGTTGACGAGGCCTGGGTTCCCTCCCGGGCCTCGTCGCATGAGGCGGCCCTCCCCGGTTCCCGGCCACGGCCTCGTCGCGCACAGACAGACGTGGGGGGTGACTCGAGCGAGTCACCCCCCACGCATCTATCCGACTGTTGGCACGGCTACATCAACAAGTCTCCGTGTGCGATCTCAAAGCCCGCCGGTGCCCACCCCGTGCTGTAGGACAGGCGCACCGAGACCTCGCGCAGCCCCGGCGAAGGCCACGGCACCGAGAGGAACCCCGTCTCTCCGGGTGCCACATCCAAGGACGCCGAGTACTCCCACGTCACGCGACCCTCGTTGACGACGCGGCACAAGAACTCCAGGTCCGCCGTTGACGTAAACGTCATGTGGTTCCGCACCGTCACCCCCGAATACGAGGGCGCAACCGTCACCGGCGCGTAGTGCAGCTCCTCGCCGCGCACCTTGTGCAGGTTAGGGAAGCACGCTTGGGAGTACTCCGGGCGCGTCGGATCGAGCGAACGGGCGGCGCGGACCTCGTCCTCCTCATCACCCAGCGCCCAGGCGATGACGCTCGGGTGGGCGCGGTCGCGGCGGATCGCCGCTTCGATTGCCTCGTTGCGTGCGGCCCCCGGACCATACAGGGCTGACGTGCAGTCGATGACGTACAGGCCGTACTCGTCGGCCAACTCCAGGAAACGCGCGTGCCCGGGTGCGTCGGCGATCACAACCGTGTTGACGCCGTGCTGCTTACACCACACGATGTCGTCGAGCATCTCCGGCAAGTTGACCGCCAAGCCTGTGCGCCCGTCACACTCGTTGCGGGTGACGCCCCGCAAGATCAATGCCTTACCGCCCAGGGTCACCCCCTGGGATGTTGCCTCAATGCTGCGGAAACCAAGGTCAAGGGACACCGTGTCCTTGATCCCCTCCTCGTCGCGCAGCGTCACGATCAACCGGTACAGCGCGGGTTCCTCCGCGCTCCACGGGAGCACCTCGAGTCCACGAGCCTCGAACACCTCGTCGGGCGACCCGAAGGCAGACCATAGCTCCGCCTGCTCGGCCTCGTTCACTAAGGTGGCGTGCACCTCGACGCCGCCCGTGGTCTCGACGCGCAGCGTCAGGGCACCCGCGCGCCCGTCGTGGGACACCACCGGCACAAGATCCACAATGTGTGCCGGGGGACGCGCCTCCAGCGACACCTCGCGGAACAGGCCGTGGCAGCACACCGGCGAATCCATCAGCAAAACAGCGAGTGTATGCGTGTGGGTGGGCTGTAGCGCGCGGGTTACGTCAAAGGCCGCGGGAATGAAACCATCCGCACAGAAACCAACGAAGGCTCCATCAACCCACGCGTAGAGAGGACCCGAGAACCCGCCGAAGGTCAAGGTCATCATCCAACCGCGCTCGACCGCCTCCTTCAAGGGAGCATCGAAAATGAACTCGCGACGCAGGATCGAGGCGCGCGCCAGGTCGCAGTCCTCTGTGTCGTCGGAACGGGAGGCGTCCCCCTCGCGGGCCTGGACCTCACCGCGCATCCACGTGTCATCCAGCTCCAGGATGCCGGGCACGGATGTCGCGCCGAAATGTTGGTAAGAAGGGGCCCTTTCAATGAACTCCGAGGCGGTGCCAGTGACACCGGTAACCTGCCAGGTGCTTGAGAGCAGCTGAAGTGGCCTGCGTGACCTCCACGTCGCGTGCACCGTCAAACGGTTCACCGACGCCCCTGGGTCCCGCAGCCACGTGACGTCCGGTTCCAGGATGTGACTCATGTTATAAAAGTATCATTCTTTTGTTAGTCATGGAAGCCTAAATTTTACTGAATTGCAGTCAAATATGCCTTGACATGGGCTTAGTCCCCAGGTGTCAAGCGATTCGGTGGTCACATCGTGGGATTTATGTCCGTCCCAGTGGGCGTAAGTTCCCACCCACTGGGGGCAGATGAGCACATAAGGAACCCCGGCCTCGTCCATGACGGATGAACGAGGCCGGGGAAAGATGAGCGATCAGGTCAGCCCAGAGCGGTCTACTCCGCTGCCTTCGCCGCCGAATCGCGATCCGCGTCGCGCGTGATCTTACGGGCAAAGCCGTACAGCAGCCACGTCGCACCCGCGAAGAACACAATACCGAGCACGTTTGCGATGGGAGTAAAGCCATCGTGAATGAACGGCAGCGCCAGCGGGGATTCCGACCCCGTCGCGCCCGCGATGCCCGCGTAAACGACGCCGAACAGGGACTCGCCCACGATCAGGCCCGTCGCAGCCAGCGTGCCGAAGCGCTTCGCGCGCTCCACGTCCGTCTGCTTGTCAGCCCATCGGTTGTACAGGAAGCCAATCAGGCCGCCAATCGGGATCAGGATCGTCAGCGACGCAGGCAGGTAGATGCCCATGCCGACCGCGAGCGGGGGCAGGGCCAGCTTGCCCTTCGACGCAGGGCGCAGGACCTCGTCAATGACGATGACGACGACGCCGATCGCCGCGCCGATACCCAGGAGCTTCCAGTCGATGCCGCCGCCGAGCACGCCCTTCGCGAGCGAAGAAATCAGCGAGGCCTGCGGGGCCGCCAGCGCGTCCGGGCCAGCGCCCGGCGCACCCTGGAAGCCGAAGGAGTTCTGCATGAGCTCCAGGACCGGAGGAATAATCAGCGAACCGAAGACGACGCCGATGACCAGGGCAACCTGCTGCTTCCACGGGGTCGCACCCACCAGCTGGCCGGTCTTGAGGTCCTGCAGGTTATCGTTCGCGATCGTCGCAATGCAGAACACGATCGCGGAAGTGAACAGCGTGTAGGCGATGAGCGCCGTGTTCTCTTCCGTGGTCGAACCGCGACCGTGCACCGCCAGGATAACGACCGCCGTGATGACGACAACCAGCAGGCCAACGCCCGACACCGGCGAGTTCGACGAGCCGATGAGGCCCGCCATGTAACCGCAGACAGCCGCGACCAGCAGGCCCGCAAGCAGAATGAAAATAACCGACACGGCGATCAGGACGGCCGTGTTGTGCTCGATCTGCGTGCCGCGCATGAACCACCACAGCAGTCCGGCGATCGGAACCATGGCCACGAAGATGGAAACGATGACCCACTTGCCGGGAATATCCTGCTCGGTGCGGTCGATCTGCGCGCCGTCCTCCTTGGCGCCGCGCGAGGCGCGCAGCGACTCGGACATGCCGCGGGCGATCGGGCCCATGATCTTGATGAGCGTCCAGATGGCGGCGACCGCCATGACGCCCGCGCCGATGAAGCGCACATCCGTCTTAAAGACCGTCGACAGAGCATCGGTCAGGTCCTCAGCACCCTCCAGCTGGCCATTCGCGTACAGGGGCAACAGGACACCGTAGGAAGTCAGCATGCCGATGAGCATCGCAACGCCCACCGTCATGCCGACCAGGTGACCAACGCCGATGAGAGCGAGTGACAGGGAGGTTGAGAGCATGGTGCCCGTCGAGCCGATCCTGAAGGCGGCACCGACCTCGGAGGCCGTCACCTTCAGATAGCCGAACAGGGCCATCGCCGCCGAGGCCAGGGCGCCCCAGGTGATCGCGAGCAGGCCGCGCTTATTGTCCTCACCGGCATCCTTCGAATCGCCGACCTTGAGGATCTCAGCGCCGGCCACACCCTCGGGGTATGGCAGGTCCGAACCCGTCACGAGCGCGCGACGCAAAGGAATCGAGTACATGACGCCCAACGAACCGCCGACCGCACACACGAACATGGTCTCCCAGTACGGGAAACCGCTCCACCAGCCCACAATCACGAGGCCAGGGAGAACGAAGATGACCGCCGACAGCGTGCCCGCCGCCGACGCAATCGTCTGAACGATGTTGTTCTCCTGGACCGTGTGATCTCCCCAGAAGCGCAGGACAGCCATCGAAATGACGGCTGCCGGGATCGAGGTCGCGAAGGTCAGACCAACCTTCAGGCCCAGGTACACGTTCGCGGCTGTGAACACCAGCGTGATAATGCCGCCGATGATGATGCCGCGCAGGGTCAGTTCTTTGAGCGACGTTTGCTTCGCCGCAGTTGGCGCAGACACGAAAAATCCTTTCGCTGCGTTGAATAGATACCCTGCAAGAGTAGAGCATGTATGCGTTGTCGTGAATGGTATGCGGCTACTTAATTTTGTTTTCAACCGTTCTACATGCTGAGGTGGTGCCCGTGTTGCGTGCCGCAGTGTGATCTTGTGACGTTGTGTGGCCCTGATCCCAACCTGCCCGGTCGATTTGCGCGCTGCGGGGGTCCATGTAGTAGAGTATCCGGGTAAGGTAGCGTGTCCGAGCGGCCGAAGGTGCAGCACTCGAAATGCTGTGTGGTGTCACAGCCACCCTGGGTTCAAATCCCAGCGCTACCGCCACTGCCGCCCGGCCCCAATGGGGCCGGGCGGTTTTGTTGTGCCTAGGTGGCGTGTGCGCATGCGTCTGAGTGTGCGCTGGGGCCGGGCTGCTTGGTGTGCCCGTGGGCGGCGGGCTACTTGGCTGATGGTCTTGCTTGTGGTGCCGCTGGTGTTCCGGGTGCCATCGGGCCCGGCCGCCCGCGAGATCGCCACACGCGAGCCTACGGCTCGGAGTGGTCGATCTCGAAGCCCGCCCGTGCCCTCCGGACCCTCCGGCGCCCTCCGCACCGGCGTCGCTTGTGTCGCTGTGCGTGGCTGGGCGCGTCGTCTCGAAGCCCGGCCAGGCCTCGCCGCCGCCCACGGGCCCCGCAGCCTGGCCCTCCGTGCCCTCCGGCACCCTCCACACCGGCGGCGCTTGTGTCGCTGTGTGTGGCTGGGTGCGTCGTCTCGAAGCCCGGCCAGGCCCCGCCGCCGCCCACGGGCCCCGCAGCCTGGCCCTCCGGACCTTCCACACCGGCGGCGCTTGTGTCGCTGTGTGTGGCTGGGTGCGTCGTCTCGAAGCCCGGCCAGGCCCTACCGCATGGGTACCGCCGCCTGGGTATCCGGCCTCTCTACCCAGTGGCGCCCGGTGGCAGATGCGGATTGGTGTGTCGGCTCGAAGCGCGCCCGTGCCCTCCGTGCCCTCCGGCGCCCTCCGCACCGGCGGCGCTTGTGTCGCTGTGTGTGGCTGGGTGCGTCGCCTCGAAGCCCGGCCAGGCCTCGCCGCCGCCCACGGGCACCGCAGTCCACGGGTTCCACAGCCTGGCCCAGCAGGTCTTGCGGTGCTCTCCATGCTGGTCGTGCAAACCCCCTTCGGGGGCGGTGAGATCGCGGTTCGAGGTGGTGTCATGCCCAAAGTGCAGACCACCTCGGCGAAAAACGCTGAAAACGGGCTGTTATGGGCGAAGTGGTCTGCGTTTTGGGCACGTCGGTACCGGTCATAGCGCGTTGCTCGCACGTGAGCCTGCTATTGCGAGCGGTAACCCGCTATGTCGCACGTAAACCCGCTATCTGGAGTGTGGGCGGGTCTGCCCAAGCTCGTATTAGCGGGTCCGCGTGCGGATTGGAGGGCCGGCGTGCGGATTGGAGGGCCGACGCGTGCATGAGCGGTCCCACGTGCGACATGTTGGGGGTCATATGTGACTGAGCTGATTCGCAACGGCTCCCTTTGCTGCTCTGGAAGAGATTGCGCGGGCAGTGATGGCAGGCGGACCCGCGCGCGAATTAGTGGGCCTGCGTGTGGCTGAGTCGGTGCGCAAGAGCTGGAATCACCACTGTGACGGGGTTTGTGTGCGCCGCCCGCCCCGTAATCTTTGCCCGGAATGTGTCGAAAGAGGCGGGATCCCGAAGGATCCCGCCTCTGCTGCGTGTGTGTAGTCGTGGTGGTCACGTCGTCAGCGCCCGGGCCGCGTGCGGGGGCGTGGGGACTTGCGTCATGAGCGCCATGACACGCAGGCGACACGCCGTCGCGAGGCCTCTAATGGTGCAAGATCCCCGATCTCGTCGCGGCGAGTGGCGCGCAGGGCGGCCACGGTCACATGAGGCGGACGCTCAGTTCTTCCACCAGCCCTTGACGGTGTCGACCGCGTGGGCACCCAGGTCGGACAGCGCGGAGTGGGCGTTGACCAGGCCGGAGGACAGGCGGGCGGCCTGGAAGCGGGACGCGACGTTCTCCCAGTTCACCAGGTTCCACCAGGCCTTGACGTAGTCGGCCTTGACGTTGAGGTAATCCAGGTAGAAGGCGTGCTCCCACATGTCGATCAAGAGCAACGGCACGGTCGCGACCGGGATGTTGCCCTGCTGGTCGGTCATCTGGTAGGTCACGAGACGCTTGCCGACGGTGTCCCACGCGAGGACGGCCCAGCCGGAGCCCTGCAGGCCCAGGGCGGCCGCGGCGAACTGAGCCTGGAAGGACTCAAACGAGCCGAAGAACTCGTCGATGGCAGCGCCGAGCTCGCCTTCGGGGCGCGACGCGCCTTCGCCGGTCATGTTGGTCCAGAAGATGGAGTGGTTGGTGTGGCCGCCAAGGTTGAAGGCCAGGTTCTTCTCCCACAGGTTGATTGCGGCGAAGTCGCCGGCCTCACGGGCGGCGGCAAGCTTCTCCAGCGCGGTGTTCGCGCCGGCCACGTAGTTCGCGTGGTGCTTGTCGTGGTGCAGCTCCATGATGCGCCCGGAGATGTGGGGTTCGAGAGCGGAGTAGTCGTAGGGCAGGTCGGGCAGGGTGTAGACGGTCATGATGCTCCTCCTGGGCGTCGTCATATAGCTGTTGACTCCAAGGGTAGTACTTTAGTCCCGGCTTGCGAAGGGGTTGTGTGTCACCTTTCGCGGATCGCGATCAACGACGAGGCCGGGGCAGGGGAACGCGATCACGCATCCTCCGCCCCGGCCTCGTGAAAAAGAGGGAAAACTCAGGCCTTGGCGCGCACGCGACGCACGAGCGCGGAAGCCCCGACGACGATCCACGCGACGACGGCACCGAGAATGACACCGAAGACGCCGGACAGGACGGTCTCGACGAGCCAGGTCACGAAGCCGCCCGCTGCGGACACCGCGTGCTCGGCGGTCTCGAGGATGTGGTGGAAGACGCCCACGCCGACCTCGGCGAGGTTCACAATGACGAGGTGGCCGCCGACCCACAGCATCGCGACCGTGCCGACGACGCCGATGACGTTGAAGACGTGGGGCATGATGCGCACGATGGTGCGGCCCATGTTGTCGACGGGGCCGGGACGGTTGTCCTCGGGGTCGAGCGCGCCGCGAGCCAGGTGGACGCCGAAGTCGTCGGCCTTGACCAGCAGGGCGACCAGGCCGTACACGAAGAAGGTCATGAAGAATGCGACCGCGATGAGGACGGCGACGCGCATCACCCCGTGCTCATTCGACAGGTTGGCCATGGAGACGAGCATGATTTCCGCGCTGAGGATCAGGTCGGTGCGGGTCGCGGAGGACACGATGCTCTTTTCGAGTTCCTCGGCGGAGGCAGCACCCCTCTCCTCGTGGTCCTCGTGATGGCCGGGCAGCCATCCGAGCTTCTCCAGGACCTTCTCACCGCCCTCGAAGCACAGGTACGCGCCGCCCACGACGAGCAGGAATGGCAAGACCTGCGGTGCCAGCCACGTGAGCAGCAGGGCAATCGGTAGGATGATAAAGAGCTTATTAATAAGGGAGCCGCGCGCGATCTTGGCGATGATGGGCAGCTCGCGTTCCGGACTCAGGCCCGACACGTACTGGGGAGTGACGGCCGTGTCGTCGATAACGACGCCGACCGCCTTGGACGAGGCCTTGACAGCGTTAGCCGCCACATCGTCGATGGATGAGGCCGTGACCTTCGCGAGGGTCGCGATATCGTCGAGCAGGGCGACAAGTCCTCCGGACATGGGGTTTCCTCCTATGGCCCTCGTGTGGGTACCCGCGCATTGTACGTGCGGGGATAGTCTAGAGTCATGACAACTTCCGCACCCGTTCCCGCCCTCGACCGTGACATGATTGCGCGCCTGCGCGCCGACATCATCGCGTCGAGCTGGACGACCGACACCCTTGATGAGCTGCTCAGCGATGGTGCCCTGTCGGCCCTCATGCGCGATTCGCGCCTACCCGCACTGGTCGAACTCGTGGGCGTTGACGCCCCCGCAGCGACCTTGACACGTTTTTTTATCGGTGGACAGCCCGAGCGTGCCTCGGCCCTGGACGCGGCCCTGCCGACGCTGGGCGCGGCTGGCTTGGAGACCCTCGGCCTCGCGGCCACCATCGACGAGGACGAAGCCGCCTCCGCTCTCGTCATGCCTCGCCCGTGCTCCAAGTCCGCGCCCAAGCGTGAGCGCGCGCAGGCGGGCGAGGGGGAGGAGGCCTCGTTCCCGACGGCATCCGCCCTGCCGACGATGCGCGATCCCGATGAGGAATCCGAGCCCGAGGTCGTGGCTGACCCGTGGATGCGCGCCCTGTACGACCTGCGTCCTCACGCGGCGGCCCTGCCGGGCGGCGAGCGCGAGTGGTGGGTGACCTCGGACCTGGGGGAGGGGCAGACCGGCAAGCCGTTGGCCGATCACCACGTGATGGGCATCGGCGGGGCGACCCGGACGCTGCTGGAGATGACCGTGCGCGATCAGGTCGACTCGGCTCTGGATGTGGGCTGCGGCTGCGGCATTCAGGCTCTCTACTTGGCCACGCATGCGCGCCGCGTCGTCGCGACCGACCTGTCGGCGCGTGCGTGCGCGCTCACCCAGTTCAACGCCGCCCTCAACGAGACGAAGATTGACGTGCGCGAAGGGTCACTGTTCGAGCCGGTCGAAGGTGAGACCTTCGATCTGATCGTCACGAATCCGCCCTTCGTGATCACGCCGGATACCGTGCGCTGCGCGTCGGGCATGCACGAGTATCGTGACGGCGGCATGGATCGCGACAACCTGATTGCCGCAGTCCTGCGCGGCGCTCCTGATTGCATGGCACCCGGCGGCACGCTCCAGATGCTCGCGAACTGGGAGATTCCCGAGAGCCGCAACCCGGACACGCAGTGGTCCCAGCGTGTCGACGAGTGGCTGGACGGTTTGCCCGTGGACGCGTGGGTCGTCCAGCGTGACGTGCTCGAGCCGGCGCGCTACGTGGACATGTGGATCCGCGATTCGGGCGGCCCGCTCATGGCGCGCGCCGACTACGAGCGCGCCTACACGTCGTGGCTGGTGGATTTCCGTCGCGCGGGCACGGGCGCGATCGGCATGGGTTTCGTGGCGCTGCGCAGGCTCGACGAGGCCGAGGCAGCCTCGGGCGGCAGGCGCGCCTTCGACCTGTCCCTCGATGGGCACGCCCCGCGTGGGCAGGACGTGTCGTGGGCGCTGGCCTCCCTGCGCGGCCCGGAGCTGTGGGACACGGTGCTGACGCGCGCCTCGGACGTGCGCGAGGAGCGCCACTACGTGCCGGGCAGCCCGGATCCGGAGCTGCTGATTCTGCATCAGGGCGGGGGCTTGGGCCGTTCTGTGCCCGTCTCGTCGGCGGTGTCTGCAGTCGTGGGTGCCTCGGATGGTGAGCTGACGGTCGGCCAGATCGTGGCGGCCGTCGCGATGCTGACTTCCGTCGAGGCCGACGACGTCCGCGCCGAGGTCGAGGCACCCCTACGCGACCTGATCCGCTGGGGGTTCTTGACGTACTGAGCGTTGTTGCGAGCGTGGGCGGGCGCGGCTGCGCGAGGCGGTCGCGCCCGCCCGCGCTGTATCGGGTGGGCTGTGCGGCGTCATTTCGGGAGTGTTGTGAACGCGGGCGGGTGCGAAGCCGACTCCAGACGTGGGGACCCTGTGTTAGCCTGGCGCCACAATGACGCGAAGGAGCGACATGGACTACGAGCTGGCCTACCGCTACGGCGTTCCCTCGCGCTTGGATGAACATGCGGGACTTGCGCTGTCGACATCGGGAGGGTCCACCCCCGAGGGAGAGGCCGCGTACCCCTATTTCTTCTCGGGATTCATGGAGCGCCCCGACGTGGTGGCCGCCGGCCTGCTCGCGGTCGCACGCGTGGCGCGCACCCGCTTCTACGTGCCGCCCGGCATGGTCGTTGCTCCAGGCGGTGGCCTCACCCGCATCGGGATGCTTGACCCGGTCGTGACCAACACGGCCGAGGGCCTGCGCTTCGAGTCTTTTAGCGTGTGCTGCGGCGTGTACGCCAGGCTCGACGTGGAGGCCTCGGCCCTGGACACCGCTCACTGTGCGGTCGGCGTGACCAACGTGGACGTGAACCAGCCGCTGCGCGCCGCCCTGGCGTCGCTGCGAGCCGGGGAACCCCTGCACTTGAGCGTGGGTGAGGAGGGGCTGACGGCCACGACCCTGGACGAGGAGGTCACGGAGGAGAAGGTGCCGTTGTCCCTGCGCTGGCTCAAGGGCTTCGCGGAGACGCAGATGCTCTCCTCCGCAATGATGCCGCTCCACGCGTTGAACGCCGCGCAGGCCCGCGCGTTTATCCGAGGCCTGCCCAAGTCCAGCGCGACGGGCACGGTCATGTGGGCGGGGCGGGCCGTACGCGGCCTGCGCCTGGGGACCAGGCCCGCGCCGGGGGCCGCGTGCGTCGCCGGACCCGAGCGGCTGCGCGTGTTCGAGCCGCTCCTGCACGTGATCACCTCGCTCGAAGCCTACGGACCTGACGTGGACGCGGACAGCGAGCCGGTCGCCTCCCTGTGGGTCGCCCGCATGCCGGGTGCGCGGCTGAGCATGGGGCTCAGCCCCGCCAAGTCGCGCGGCTTCTCGGGGGAGGGTGCGGTCCTGGCGTCCCTCGGTAACCCGCGTGTCGAGGAAGACACGGACGCGCTCTCCGCCCTGCTCTCCTTCGAGCCGCGCATTGATACGCAGCTCATGGCGGCCCGCTCCGGCCTGGCCCCCGACCGGGTGGCTGGCGGCCTGGCGCTCCTCGCTTCGAGCGGGCAGGTCGGCTTCGACGTTACCGAGGGTGCCTACTTTCACCGCCCCCTGCCCGTCCGCCCCGACGCGCTCACCGCGATGCACCCGCGCCTGTCGGGCGCACGCACACTGATTGAACGTGGCGCGATCACCCGCGAGGAGGGGGCACGCTTCCGCGTCGCCTCGGGCGCGAACCGCTACCGGGTGGAGGTGCCCGCCGACCCCTACGCCATCGGCGAGTACAGCTGTACCTGTCCGTGGTGGATGAAACACAGGGGCGGGCGCGGTCCCTGCAAGCACGTCCTCGCCGTCTGTCTGGTCTTGAAGGAGGAATCGTGAGCAACATCCGTTGGCTGCCCGACACCCTGGATGAATGCATGGACTTTTGGAGGCTGCATCTGTGGGTCCGGCAGCACCCGGATCAGTGGACGCTCGACGAGGTCTACGCGCGCATGCTGGAGATCAACGGGGGCCCGCCCACGGATAGTGACCTAAGCATGAGTTCCCGGCTGTCCGGCCCGTGGCTGGACGGCATCGGCTTCCTGCGCCTGGCTGAGTTGAACGGCGACCTGGCCCTCGAGCATGACGAGCGGTACCTGACGGCGCTCATCGGCCTCGAACCCGGGCTGCAACTGCCCCTCATGCGCGCCGATCAGGAGCTGCGCGAGGAGCTGGTGTGGGGGATACTCCGTCAGGAAGGCAACAGCGGCGTGTCGCTGTCCTCCTCCGACCGTTCTGCCACCATGGGTTCGAGGCTGTCGCCCGGTTGGTCACGCACGCTCGAGGCCAGCGTCAACGAGGGACTTGTCGACCGGGATCGCCTCATCGATGCTCTCCTCGATATGCTCGTCGCCGACCTGCCCTCCGCGCGCGCCGGGTGGTACTCGCGCACCCTGCGCCTGCTCGCCATGACCCTTGACGAGGCCGAGTCCCGCCAGGTGGTCCTCTGTACCCTCATGTCCTCTCCCGTTGGGCCGACCGTGACCCTGGCGGTCGGACAACTGTCCGCCCTCGGCAAGGCCGGTCGCCTCGACTTGGAGCTGTTTGCGCGCAGCTGCGAGGGCGCGCTCATGGGGTCGAAGGCGAATGCCCTGCGAGTGCTGGGGGTCATGCGTGAAGGCCTCGGGGCCGTGGAGGGCACCGAGGCCGAACCCCTGCTCGGCGTTGCGTTCTCCTTCCCGGACGCGCAAGTGCAGCGGGCGGCGCTGGGCCTCGCACGCGACTACGTGACCGCCAGCCTCTTGACACGCGAGAGCGTCGCAGCCATCGTGAGCCAGGCTGACCTGGACCCGCTGGTTACCCCCGAGGCACGAGAGTTCGTGTCCGCCGGAACGGTGGGCGACCGGCCCGGCCCCGGCCTCGTCCACGAGGCGCGAACTCAGGTCGAGCCTGAAGCTTTCCTGCCGCCGCCCGGGGAGGTGGCCGACCTGGTACCGATGAGCGCGGAGGACGTGAGCGGGCGGGTCGGCGTCCTGGCCGAGAAGGCGCAGATGGGGCTCGAATACGAGCTGCTGCTCGCCTTCCTCGCTTCCCCAGAATTCGATCCGGCCGTGCTGGAATCGTTGCGCCCGCTCGTGCGGCGCCTGACCACGCGCAGATTTGGGTACGAGCGCATGCTCGGACGTCTCCTGCAGATAGCCCTCGATGGGGGAGAGGAGGGCGCGCGCAACCCGCTGGCCACAGCCACCACGTGGTTGGAATCGGAGAACATGCCCACCCTCATGCGAGAGCGCATCATCGAGGTCGCGGGCCTGCTCGCACACGGGCAGTGCTACCGCCTCCTGGCCACGCCCACCGACGACCGGGGAGCCGTGAATCCCCTGACGCTCGTGCGCCGTGCCCTGGACAATGGGAACGCCACACCCCTTCCAGCCGACCTCACCCAGGCGCTGCTGCGCGTAGACACTGAGCACCCGGACTGCGTGGCCGCACTCGCGTTCGTGGAGGAGCGGGAGGAGGACCTGCCGTCCTCCGCCGTTGCCCGCATTCGCCTCGCCCTTGAGGGGGTGGTGCGCAGACGTGCCGAGGGCTACCTGTCCTCCCTCTCCGTTGCGTGGGAGGGGCACCCCGCCTACGAGTCGCGCAGCGGGAAGCCGAAGGTCGCGCGTGACGGCTCGCCCGTCTATGCGTTCTTTACCCCGCGTATCGTCGGTGCGCAGACGGGCGCGGCGGGAGCGGAGCTGAGCGCGCTTGCGGATATTGCGAGTGCTTCGGGCGATTTTACTGCCCACCGCTACATCTACCCCGCGTTGGTACGCCACTTCGCCGTCTGCCTGCTCGCCTCGCAGTGGTACGTGCTTGACAACACCCAGCTGACCTGTGAGTGCTACCGGGCCCTGTGTGAGCACAGCGGACGCTGGGATTCGCTGTCCGCGGGGCTCCTTGGCCAGGCGATGGGCGAACGCGAGGTGGAGTCGCGTGCGCTCGGCGTCGAGGCCCTGGCCTCCCTGGTGGCACGCGGGGACCTCTCCTTCGACGAGGCCGTTGCTGGTTTCGCGGCTGTGGCGCACACCGTGAAACTGAACCGGTGGGCGCAGGCGTTCAAGGATTTGGGGAACGTGGACCCCCGACTCGCGCTGGACCTGGCGCTCGCGCTGCTTCCCGTGCTTGAGCGTGGGCGCACGGGCATCGGACAGCTGCTGGGTGCCGTCACCGCGCAGTACGCGCGGGCACAGGCCGAGGGGTGGGCGCCGCTGCTGGGCGAGGAACTTGTTGGCTGGCTCGCCCTTTTCCGAGGGACCTCCCAGACGGCCAGGTATGCTCGCACGCTGAAAGAGAAGGGACAATGACCGCGCCTGCGACTCTGGCCGAGCGCCGCGCGGCCCTCAAGCGCCTCCTCGCCTCCGGGGAGAGCGCCATCGACGCCTACGAGCGGGTGCTGGAGGGGGCCTCGGAGAAGGACCGGCGCTCCCTGTTCAAGTCCGTGTCCTTCGCGCGACTCATTCCGCCAGCCGTCGAGTGGGAGTGGGACGCGGTCCCCGAGGACACGGTGTGCATGTGTACGTTCCTGCGCGCCGCCCTGGCCGGGAGCGATGACGCCGGCGACGACTACGGTGCCCGGTGGTCGGGGCGCCGCGGCGGTGACCCGCGCGAGGGAGCAGACCTGGAGCGTCTGCTCGCCGCCCACAGGCGCGGCGCGGCTGGGCGCAGCAGCGAGTGGCTCGAGGAGGCCGCCGGCAGCCCCGGCGGCGTTGCCTTCTGGCACACCTACCGCACCATTTTGGCTGAGCGTGGAGCGCACCTGACCTCCGCGCCCTCCCTGGAGTACTTCGCGCGCAGGATCATTCCCGCACCTCACCCCACCTCGGATGAAACGCAGCGCTTCTTCGAGGAGAACCTGACCTTCCTGGACCACGAGTTCTGGCAGTTCTTCCGCGTCGAGGGCGCCCTGCCGGGTTCCGCCCTCTTCGTGTGGATGTACCGCGAGGACCCCTCCGCGCCCGGCGGCGACTTCGAGCGCCTGCACAGCCACGACCTCGTCCGCTACATGGCGACGCGCCTCCCGCAGCTGCGGCCTCGCATCCTCTCCGAGTGTCTGGCCGCCCAGAGGCGCGACTTCTCCGCATACAACGCCCGCGTCTTCTCGCGGGCCTGGGAGGCGCTCGAACCGACGCACGAGGAAAAGCTCGAGGCGGCCTCGGACCTCATCGCCCTGCTCGGGGCCGGGCCCTCGCCGACGGTGTTCCTGGCGCACAAGGCCCTCGTGGGCCTCGTCGGGGAGCTGTCGGTGGAGCAGGTGGACGCGCTCGTGCAGGTCAGCGCCCGAGTCCTCGCGCGCTCCGAGAAGAAGCTGCTGCGCTCGCACCTGCGCCTGCTCGCCTCCCTCGTCAAGGCCCATCCCGGGTGCGCGGCCGCCGTCAGTGACGTGGTCGCTGGGGCCGAGTTCCCCCTCGACCTGCGAGACCGCGCCGCCGCGCTTGTCGCGGCCCCCACTGGTTCCGGGGACTCTGACGCTTCCGGTGATCCTGCGGACGAGGCCGGGGCCGGGCCTGCGGGTACGGCCGCCCTCGGTGCGACCGCCCAGGGGCGCAAACCCGGGGAGGACACCCAGGCCTCGTGGACGTTCCCAAACGCCCCCGCAGCGGACCTGCCGCGCACGACGCACACCGCCGAGCTTCCCGCCAACAACGACGTGGCCGTCGCGGCGCTGCACGCCCTCTTCGAGGATGCGGCCGCGGGCACCGCCCTGCCCGCACTCCTGACGCGCATCAGCAGCGAGGGCATCGAGCTGGCGGAGGCCGACAAGGCGCTGCTCGCTAAGTACTGGCGCAGCGCCCCCAACTGGAAGGGAGCCAACCAGCTGTCCTACCTGGCCTCGCGGCTCCTGCGCGACGTGGAGGTGAAGGACGCGCCCGAGGCCGGCCACTTCCGCGGCTACCGGCGCAAGGGCAGCGAATGGGAGCAGCACCGCGGCCCGGTCCGCCTCCTGCACGAGCAGCTGCGCGTCGCATTGGGGGACAAGCCCTACGACAAGCCGAACGGTCAGGACATGTACCGCTTCGACCCGATCCTGACCGAGCCGCTGGAACCCATGGAGGTGCAGTGGGAGCGCCAGATTATCCGCGCCCCCTATCAAAAGCCGGTGAGCGTCGTGCGCGGCGAGTATGCCAAGACCGATGACATGCACGAGACGTGGGCGATCCCCGGGCAAACCCCAGCCACGGGCGAGGACTCGCTGGCGGGCGCCCTCGCAAACGTCGCGGGGGTGGCTCCCGAGTTCACCGGGCGGCTCCTGGAATCCGGGGACTACCGGTCGAGCGGCGTCGCCTACGCGTGGGCTGCCTGGGCCCTCCAACACAACCCGGATATTCTGGCCGCCCACGCGATGCCCGTCCTCCAGGGCGCGTTTGTCAAATTCCGCAGGTCATCACTGCCTTCGAGGTGATCGTTCGCGCGCTGGGAGAGGGGTGGCGGGCACCGGGCGCGCCCACCTACTCGGCCCTGGCGTGGGCGTCCACCGCCGCGCAGGCACACTATCGGGCCATCGCCGCCGAGGCCATCGCGTGCCTCGCCGACACCGGGCGATACGACTCGGCGGCCATGGCTGGTGAGTTCGGCTACCTGCTGCGCAACGGGTGGTTCGGTCCCGGGAGGGTCACCCAGACGCTCACCGACTGCGCGTCCATCTCGGCGCTGGCCGGCTACCGCGTCGCCCAGACCATCGCCGCACTGTTGCCGTCCTTGGTCGGCGTCAGGGGTGCGAATCGTATGGTCGAGGCCCTGGTGGCGCTCGCGGGCGACTACGGCATGAGGGTGTGCGTGCCCGATGAGCTGCGCTCCAAGATGAAGGGATCGAGTGTCCTTGCTCAGGCGCTGCGGGCGCTCGACGCGCTGCCTGATGCCCCGACTGACCTCGCGCGCGAGGCGGCGGAAACACTCAGCGCGGCGCGTCCGCGCCGAGATTGAGGTGCCCCTGCGCGACCTGATCCGCTGGGGGTTCCTGACGTACTGAGCGTCGTTGTGTGCGCGGGCGCCGCGGCTGCAGATGCAGTCGCGGCGCTTGACGTCAGGGCGTTGTTACTTGTCTTTCGGGGTGGATCCAGTCTGGGTCTCGTGAATGTTTACTGGCCGTAGTGGAAGCGGCAGGCGACGATCCAGAGGGCCTCACCATCGTCGCTGATCTGGTAGATCAGGCGGTGACGTGAGTCGATCCGGCGCGACCAGTATCCGGAGAACTCGTAGCGGAGAGGCTCAGGCTTGCCGATCCCCTCATTTCCGTTGCGCTGGATGTCCTTAATGAGGGCATTGATGCGCTTGAGGGTCTTGCGGTCCTCGAACTGCCACCAGACATAGTCGTTCCAGGCTTCCTCGTCCCACGTGATGTGCATGATCAGTCCTCGTCGAGGTCAATGAGGTCATGGACGACGCCCTCACCAGCGCGGTGACGTGCGATCGATTCGCGCAGGTGGCGGGCGTTTGCGGGGGACTGCATGAGGTAGACGGTCTCCATGAGGGACTCGTACTCGTCGAGCGCCATGATGACGACGCTCTCGTGGCCCTGTCGGGTGATGACGATTTCCTCGCGGTCGTTGACGACCTGGTCGAGGACCTCGGCGTAGCGTGCGCGCGACTCGGTGTAGGTCATGATCTTCATGGGTGCTCCTCTGCTCGCTTATGTACAGAACATTGTACAGAAGGGGGTGTGTCTTCAGTCTGTTGGCGATGCGCGGGAGAACTGCCTCCGCGCGGGGGCCAGCTACTGCGAGACTGCTGGCGCGGGGCCAGCTACTGCGGTGTCCTGTAGCGCCGCCCTTCATCTGGGAAGGAAAGGCCGCACGTTCTGGATAGGAACCGCGATTCTGGATAGGTTATTTTCCTATCCACAACGTCGTAAGCTATCCAGTTCGTGCTTTCCTATCCAGTTCGTGGCCGCCCGCGTCCGCACGCAACCATGCACCGGGTAGCGCCGGACCGCGTACTCAGGTCGATAACGTCCGTTGCGGTAGTCGTAAGACCGTTGTTCGCGGTGCGCTCGTTGCACGCGGTGGTCCACAGCCAGCGGGTGATGCGGAGGGTCTCTCATCTCTCCTGTCATAGGAGCGGAAGACATGTAGAGCCTGGTTGATGAGTGCTAGGGTTCTCCGTCTTGCTCCTTGCTTCAGCCAGTCCTGGCTGAGGCTCTGCGTACGCTGGAAGTCCTGCCGTATGCTTCCGCGAGCCTCGCGTTCGATGTGGGGTCCTTGATTCCCTCACGTCCCGCCGAGTTGATGGATTCTGCCCCACCAGCGGGTGATCAGCCACTCGTCGTGCGTTGAGATAACCAGGGTTCCCTCCCACTCGCGCATCGCCTCTTCGAGGGACTCCAAGGCATTCAGGTCCAGGTAGTTCGTGGGCTCGTCGATCACGAGGATCTGAGCGTCGGCCCGCGCCGCGAACGCCAGCTGTGCCCTGCGTTGGTTTCCCGCGGAGAGCTCACCGAGCGGCCGGTTCCACGCCGCTGGGGGAACGAATCCCTTCCCGGCCTCCCCGATGCCCAGGTACCACGCATTCTCGGGGATTAGGGGGTCGCCGGGCTGCGGGAGCACCTGGGGCACGAGGACGACCCTGGAGGTGGCGTCGATGCATCCGTGCGCCCCGCTGGGGGCCCCGCGTGCGATCCACTCCAGCAGGGTGGTCTTGCCCGACCCGTTGGGCCCCGCGACGAGGAGGTGCTCGCCGTAGCGCACCTCGAAGGAGGTCGGCGCAAGGCGCCCCTCCACCGACGCGCCGCGGACGGCCAGGGCGATGCCCATTGCGTGTGGGTGCGGTGATGTCCCGCCCGTGGTGGTCCTCATAGCGCGGGGGAAAGAGAACCCGCCCTGGTCATAGCGGGGCTTGGGGACTTCGTGTGCCGCGAGAACCGACAGCCTCCGGGAATCGTCGTTGATGCGCCTCGTAGAGGTGGCCTGGCTCCGGTCGGCGTAGTACTTCTGTGCCATCCTCGTCTCGGTGCGGGGTTTGAAGCGCGCATGCCCCACCACCGTCGAATCCCGCTGGTGAGATACGAGTCGGCGTTTCTCGGCCTGCTGATCCGCATGGATCGCGGTGTGCCGTGAGCGTGCGGCGGCCTTGTCTCGCAGGTAGTCCGAGTAGGATCCTCCTACCCTGTACGCCCCGAAGTCCGCGGGCTCTCCCTGGGAGATTGCCAGCGCCCGCCACGGTGTCGGATCCAGGTCGAGCAGCGCCGTCGCCGTGCGCTCAATGAAGGCCCGGTCGTGGCTGGTCATGAGCACCGGCCCCTGCCAGTCGTCGATTGTGTGTGCTAGGTGCTCGCGCCCGTCAGTGTCCAGGTGGTTCGTCGGTTCGTCCAGGACGAGGGCCTCTGGTCGATCGACGAGGGTGAGGGCCAGGCGCAGGCGGGCACGCTGCCCTGGGGAGAGGGAGGCGAGGGGACGGGACCAGTCGAGGCCTCCTAGGTCGAGGGCCTCCAGAGTCTGTTCGAGGCGCGTGTCGATGGTCCACGCGTCCCGCGCGATCATCGCCGCTAGGACGCGGTCGTACTCCGCTTCGTCGCGCGGAGAGGGGTCCCGGGCGAGGTGCTCGGTGAGGAAGTCGAAGCGTGCCACCAGCCCGCGGGTGCCTGACGTGGCGGCATCGATGAGCTGTGCGACGGTGCGGGACTCCCTGTCGCCCGCGAGCGGAGGGCGGAACGCCAGAGGGACTCCCGGTGCTGACCGCGTGGCCGCGGGCCGATGAATTGGGGGAACTAGCTGGGTCGCGGAGAGCGTCGGGCCGACGATCGTGCCGGAGTCCGGCTGGAGTCGGCCCGCTGCGAGGGCCAGCAGCGTTGACTTGCCGATCCCGTTCGGGCCGACAACGACGAGGCGGTCGGCGGGGCCACACGTGAAGGAGACGTTAGTGAGGACGGGCAGCGTGCCGTAGGAAAAGAAGACGTGGGAAAAGACAATCGTGGACATGACGCACCGAGGACAGAAGGAGTGGGGCAGGGGCGCGATGTCAGAAGTCCATGGGGACATTATATCGGCAACGGCGCGCAGGCGCGGCAGTTCTGCACAGAAATGGGGGCGTCCTCCCGGGGCTGTCTGTCAAGACTAACGGCTTGCCGACGGACGACATGAGCATGCGGGAGGACACCCGGACAAAATACTCCCCCGCGAGCCCTCGTTGGGACCCGCGGGGGAGGAAACAGCGACTGCTGAGAAATCCTCAGAACAACAGCGGCGCAAAAGTGGCCACCGGGGCGAGGAACGCAGCGCCGCCCACGCGCAGGTAATGGGGTTTACGTGCGTATCAAGGGGTTAACGTGCAGCCCTTAGTGGCCGCGGTGGCGAGCTTTCGCTTTCAGGCGGGCGAGTCGGCGTTTCTCTTCAGCTTTCTCTCGTTTCTCCTGCCTGGTCGTGGAAGCTCGTTCTTGTGCCGTGCGTTCGCGTTCTGCTTGAATCGATGCCTGTGATGCAGTGGAAGGAAGCGCACGGCGAGCGAGGTGGGATGCTTGGCGTTGTGCGCGCTTAGGGTTGTGGTGTGTCGTCTGGCGTTGGGCTATATCGGGCGTCCAAGCGGCCTCGTCGAGGCGGCACAGGAGAGCGTTAGCGTGAGCGAGAAGGAACTCGTAGAACTCCGCGTCTGAGGGCTGCGCGCCGAACACGATCCGAACGGCGCGAACACGGTCGGCCTCGTGGCGCTCAATGACACCGACCCAGAACTGACCATCGAAATATAGTGTGGACTCCGTCTTCATTACTCGTCTCCAGGTACACCACGGTGGACCCGATGACGCTGGATTCTGCTCGGGGCAGCGACGGATGCGAGGCATCGCCCAGACTTCCTACTGGACTGTGCGGTTCGCGTATCAGGACTGACGACTCATTCTACGTCCTGTGCGCGGCGGCGTGACTACTGGACGATCGGCTTGCCGCCGATGGACATGGGGGCGCGAGTGCGCGTCTGGGTGTCGAATTCCCTCTCCCAGGCCGAGGCGTCCTCCCAGCCCGAGGGGGACAGCAAATGCAGGCCGCCCTCGGTTGCGAGCACGTCGAGCAGGAGGAAACGAGACGTGGGGGAGGGGAAGTCCCAGGGGATCGCAGTCCACAGGCCGTTCTTTCCGATAAGGAACTCTCCGCGGTTGCGGTCGTGCAGGTCGTTCTCTGCCTCCTGTGCCTGCCCTTTGGCGGCCCACAGCCAGCGTGTGAGGCGGAAGGCATCCCAGGCCTCGTCCCATGAAGAGTAGGACATGTGAAGCGCGTGGTTGATGATCGCGAGGGTGTCCCAGGCTTCCTCGTCCGTGATGAACCCGAGGGCGGCGCCCGCGCGGATCAGCATGGCGGCGCGGATGAAGTCCCACGCGCCAAAGTCCACGTCGTTGATGCCGCGGTCGTTTTTGAGGAAGCGGTGGATGCGCCAGCGTTCCTCCCACGCGTCCGTCTGCTCGTCGGCGACCTCGTTGAGGCGCGCGAGGCGGTTCTTCAGCCACGAGGGATTGCCGCACTGCTCGCGCGTGTGTCCAAAGTCTTTGCGGTGTCCCTCGTGGAGGAGCCAATAGAGTTGGCGGAGCAGCTCTAAGCGGTTTGTGACTCCCCAGTCGCGCGACAGCATCTCCTTAGTGGAGCTGGGTTCGGACACGGCGAGCGCGTCGACCGGGTTGCCGTGGCACAGCGCGTAGGGGAAGGACGGTGCGAGCAGGCGCGCATGGACGTCGGTTGCCAGGGCCTTGCGCGATCCGCGCAACTTGGGTGTGTGATGCTTGTTGAGCTTGTCCCACTCGTTGCTTTTGCCGGCCTTGCGCACGTCCGTCGGCGCGGGCATGGCCCCCTTGGATCGGGTCAGAGCGTCCTTGATGAAGACGATCGGCAGGCCGACGAGCACCACGATGACCGCCAGCATCACGGGGATGGGCATCTCAGAGACAAAATGAGGAATCACGGTCACGATTGTGCCCGATGGAGACTCGCTCACACAAACGTTATGCGCGCGGGTATGGACGAGGCCTGGGTGACGTGCGCGGACCCCGACCGTTCTGCCGGTGGTGGCGCACAGTCGGGGTCCGTGTGCGGATGTCGGTGCTCAGGGCTTTGCGTGAGTCCGTGGGCTTCATCGTGGGACGAGGTCGTGGCTGGGTCAGGCCGGACCGGGCGCGCTCGCGGCGCGTCAGTGGACGATGGGCTTTCCGCCCATCGCCAGGGGGGTGCGCCAGCGCGCCTGCGCGTCCAGCTCCCGCTCCCAGGCCGAGGCCTTCCGCCAGTTGCTGACGGAGAGCACCTGCAGGCGACCGACGGCGGCGACCGCGTCGAGCAGGAGGAAGCGGGACTCAGGGATCGGGGCATCCCACGGGAGGGACTTCCACAGGCCGTGCTTGCCCAGCAGGTACGTGCCCCGGGCGCGATCATGCATGTCGTCGGCTGCCTCCTCTTCCGGCCCTTCGGCCGCCCACAGCCAGCGGCCGAGACGGTAGGCCTCCCAGGCCTCGTCCCACGAGGAATAGTGCATCTGCAGCGCGTGGTTGATGAGCGCGAGAGTGTCCCATGCCTCGTCCTCCCTGAGCCAGCCGAGCGCGAAGCCCGACCGTGTCAGCATCGCCGCGCGCATCAAATCCCAGGCCGCGAACTCCACGTCCTGGATGCCCCGATCATTATTCAGGAAACGATGGATGCGCCAGCACATCTCCACGTCCATCGTGGACTTGTCAACGGTTTTGTCCAGGTCCTCGAGGACGCGCTCCACCCACTCGGGATCGGCACACCTGCTGCGCAGGGCCGCGTACCCCTTGCTATGGTCGCCGCACAGGAGCCGATAGAGGCGCGTGACGAGGTCGGCGCGGTTCGTGATCCCCCAGCTGTCTTCGAGCATCTTCCGGGTATCCTCGACGCTGGCGACCTCTAGGACGTTGACCGGGTTGTCGTTGCACAGCGCGTTAGGGAACGAGGGAGCAAGCAGCCTTGCGTGCGGATCGGACGCCATCGAGGCGCGCGACCCGCTCACGACCGGCACGTGCTCCGCGCTGGCCTTCTTCCATTCCTTCGTCTTGCCGGCCTTTCGCAGGTCGGAGGGCGTGGGAATCCTGCCCCGCGCGATGGCGACAAGATCGTCGAGCGGGCCGTGCAAACACCACAGGGCGAAGACGCCGAGGGCGAACCACACGGGGGCTGGAATCTGAGACAGGAAGCGTAGGATCACGTCTCGCATTGTGCCCGACGGCAGGAGAATTCGCCACAATCATAGGAGACGACGACCGGCCCCTTGGCACCCAGGTCCTTGCTTGCTTTCCCAGGTGACGGAGAATCCGGAGGAAAAATCGGCAGAGGGGCCTGCGAGGGGTGAGCGTGATCGGAGGAACCGATGGGGGTGGTCCAGCCACGATAAGCCGACCGAGATGCGTTTGTTGCCGTCATAGCGCAATACGCGCGCGCGAGAATCAGCCCCGGCCTCGTCCATGTCAAACGCGACAGGCGTGAGACGCGCGGAGGCGGCCCAGGTACCCAGATGTGGGTGGGACGCGGTAAGGTCCTCCCAGATGCCTCGGCGCGTAGACCCGCCGGTGAGGTGCTACAAATACTGGGGAAGTAACGGGGAAGGGACAGGGAATGTCAGCGACGAAGCTCGTGATTGTGGAGTCTCCTGCGAAGGCCGCCACCATTGAGGGATACCTGGGTCCCGACTACCACGTAACCGCTTCCATCGGCCACATCCGCGACCTCCCGCAGCCCTCCGAGCTGCCCAAGGATATGAAGAAGGGGCCATTCGGTCGCTTCGCTGTCAACGTGGACGAGGGCTTCAAGCCGTACTACGTGGTGAACCCGGATAAGAAGAAAAAGGTCACCGAACTCAAAAAGCTCCTCAAGGAATCCGACGAACTCTTCCTGGCAACTGATGAGGACCGCGAGGGTGAGGCTATCGCGTGGCACCTCCTGCAGGTCTTGAAGCCGAAGGTTCCCGTGCGCCGCATGGTGTTTCACGAAATCACGAAGGAAGCGATCCAGCGCGCCCTGGAGAACACGCGCGATCTGGACACCGACCTCGTGGATGCGCAGGAGACCCGCCGCATCCTCGACCGCCTCTACGGCTACGAGGTCTCGCCCCTTCTGTGGCGCAAGATCCGCCCGTCCCTGTCGGCCGGCCGCGTGCAGTCGGTGGCCACGCGCCTCGTGGTCGCCAAGGAACGCGACCGCATGGCCCACGTGAGCGCCCAGTACTGGTCGATCGACACGGCCTTCACGTCGGCGGGCCAGGCCTTCGGCGCGCGCGTGGCCTCCGTGGACGGCCACGCCATCGCGACCGGCTCCGACTTCAGCGAGAAGGGCGAGCTGAGCGCGAAGGCCGTCAAGGCTGGCGTCTTGCATCTGGACGAGGCCACGGCCCGGGCTTATGCGCAGGCGCTGGAGGGTGCCCCTGCCTCGGTCATCGACTCGGTGACCCGCAAGCCCTACCGCCGCCGCCCGGCAGCCCCCTTCACGACGTCGACCCTCCAGCAGGAGGCGTCGCGCAAGCTGCACTGGAACGCGTCCTCGACGATGCGCACCGCCCAGTCCCTCTACGAGTCCGGTTACATCACCTACATGCGTACCGACTCTACGGCCCTGTCCAGCCAGGCGATTCACGCCGCCCGTGAGCAGGCCACCCAGCTCTATGGGGCCGAGGCCGTGGCCGAGTCCCCGCGCCTGTACGGCACCACGTCGAAGGGCGCGCAGGAGGCGCACGAGGCGATCCGTCCCGCCGGTGACCACTTCCGCACGCCGGGCGAGGTGGCTGGTTCCCTGTCGAAGCAGCAGCTGGCGCTGTACGACCTGATTTGGAAGCGCACGGTCGCCTCGCAGATGGCTGACGCGGTCGGCTACACGGCGACGATCCGCGTGCTCACCGGCATCGAGGTTGACGGTAAGCGTCACGACGTGCTGTCCTCGGCCTCGGGCACGGTCATCACCTCCCCGGGCTTCCGCCTGGCCTACCAGGAGGGCCGCGACCAGGGGCGTTACGACGCGGAAAAAAATGATGCGGAGAAGACCCTGCCGGACGTTGCCGAGGGCGACGCCGCGACGCTGACCGAGGCCACCCCCGACGGCCACGAGACCCAGCCCCCGGGCCGCTACACGGAGGCCACGCTGGTCAAAACCATGGAGGAGCTCGGCATCGGCAGGCCCTCCACCTACGCGGCCACGATCCAGACGATCGGGGATCGCGGGTACGTGACGCACCGCGGCCAGTACCTGGTGCCCACGTGGCTGGCGTTCTCCGTGACGCGCCTGCTCGAGGAGAACCTGGCGAACCTGGTCGACTACGACTTCACGGCCTCGATGGAGGGTGACCTGGACCGCATCGCCGCAGGCCAGGAGAACGGAACGGACTTCCTGACCGGATTCTTCTTCGGACCCGACGGTACGGGCGAGCACGGCGGCCTGCGCCACGACGTCGCTTCCCTGGGCGACGACATTGATGCGCGCGCCGTCAACTCCATCGACCTGGGCCGCGGCGTGACGCTGCGCGTGGGCCGCTACGGGCCCTACATGGAAAAGGCCGACGGGACGCGCGCGAACGTGCCGCCGGAGGTCGCCCCCGATGAGCTGACCGACGAGCTGATCGACCAGCTTTTCGCCCGCGCCGCCGACGACGGGCGCGAGCTGGGAGTCGACCCCGCAACCGGCCACACGATCATCGTCAAGGACGGCCGCTACGGCCCCTACGTCACCGAGGTCCTGCCCGAGCCGACCGAGGACGCCGAGGAAGGTGCGAAGAAGACGAAGAAGACGGCCGCCAAGCCTCGCACCGCTTCCCTGTTCAAGACCATGGACATCGCCACCGTCACCCTTGAGGACGCGCTGAATCTGCTGTCCCTGCCCCGCGAAGTGGGCACGGACCCGGCCTCGGGCGACGTCATCACCGCGCAGAATGGCCGTTACGGCCCCTACCTGAAGAAGGGAACGGACTCGCGCACGCTGGCCTCCGAGGACCAGCTGCTCACGATCACCCTGGACGAGGCCCTGGCCATCTACGCCCAGCCCAAGACCCGCGGCCGTGGCACCGCCCGCCCGCCGTTGCGCGAGTTCGGTGAGGACCCGATCTCGGGTAAGAAGGTCACCGTCAAGGACGGCCGCTTCGGGCCCTACGTGACGGACGGCGAGACCAACGTGACCGTGCCGCGCGCCGAGACGGTCGAGGACCTGACGGCCGAGCGTGCCTACGAGCTCCTCGCCGACAAGCGAGCCAAGGGACCCGCCCCCAAGCGCACGCGCAAGACGGCCGCGAAGAAGACAACGACCAAGAAGACGACCGCGGCGAAGAAAACGACCACGAAGAAAACCACCGCGGCCAAGAAGACGACCACGGCGAAGAAGACGGCCACCAAGAAGGCCGCGACCAAGAAGGACAGCTGATGGCGGCGCGAGGAATGTTCATCACCTTCGAAGGTGGCGACGGCTCGGGGAAGTCCACGCAGATTCAGTCCGTGCGCGACTGGTTCGAGAGCCGTGGCCGCGAGGTCATCGTCACCCGCGAACCGGGCGGCACCGAGCTGGGAACGGAGATCCGCCGTCTCGTGCAGAACGGCCCCGAGGACGTGGATGCACGCACGGAGGCCCTCCTGTACGCGGCCGACCGCGCCTACCACGTCGCCACGGTCATCCGCCCCGCCCTCGAGCGCGGAGCGGTCGTGCTGGGGGACCGCTACATCGACTCCTCGCTGGCCTACCAGGGCGCGGCCCGCTCCCTCGGCGTCGACGAAATCGCCTCCCTGAGCGCGTGGGCGACCCAGGGCCTCTACCCGTCCCTGACCTTCCTCCTGGACCTGCCTCCGGAGGTCGGCGCGCGCCGCCGCACCGACGCCCCGGACCGCATGGAACGCGAGTCCATGGACTTCCACGAGCGCGTGCGCCACGAATACCTGCGCCTCGCCGACGCCGAGCCCGAGCGCATCGTCGTCATCGACGCGGTCGGCACGGTCGACGAGGTCTTCTCCGAGATCCGCGGCGTCCTCGTCGAGCGCTTCGACGGCGGTTCCAGCACCATCGACGAGGCCGTGGACGGCTCCGCCGGATCGGTGACCGCCGCGGACACGGACGCTGAGGCTCCGGCTGAGGCTCCCGCTGAGTCCGAGGATGCCGCTCCCGAGGTTGCCTCCCCCGAGGCGTCGACCGACGAAGCCCCTGTCGCCGACGCCCCCGAGGCCTCGGCCCCCGACACCACGGACGAGGAAACCGCCACCGACGAGGCAGCCCCCGTCCTCGTTGACACCCCCGCGACAGCCGCCACCCGGAAGCGTCGCGCCGCCAAGGCCTCGCACAAGGGCAGTACCGAGAAACGGTCCTCGCGTAAGCCGGCGACCATGGTGGGTGCCCTGGGCGAGTCCCAGGGCGCGCTGTGGGATGAATGATGAGCGTCTGGTCCTCGCTGGTCGGTCAGGACGCGGCGGTCGCTAAGCTCAGCGAGGCCGCGGCGTCCGCCCGCGCAATCGTCGCCTCCCGAGGCAGCGGGCGTGCCTCCGACGAAGCCCGTTCCATGAGCCACGCGTGGCTCATCACCGGCCCGCCCGGATCCGGCCGCTCGGTCGCAGCCCGCGCCTTCGCGGCCGCCCTTCAGTGCACCGGAGCGACACCCGGCTGCGGGCAGTGCCCCGGCTGCCGCACGACCATGGGACGCACGAACGCGGACGTGCTCTTCGCGGCCACCGAGACCTCGATCATCAACGTGGACACCGCCCGCTCCCTCGTCTTGCAGGCGCAGTCCTCGCCCTCCCAAGGCCTGTGGCGTGTCATCGTCGTCGAAGACGCCGACCGCCTCGGCGAGTCCGGCGCGAACGCCCTGCTGAAGGCCATCGAGGAGCCGCCCGAGCACACCGTGTGGCTGCTGTGCGCCCCCAGCCCCGAGGACATGATCGCCACGATCCGCTCGCGCTGCCGCCACCTCGGCCTGCGCATCCCCACCGCGACCGCGGTCGCCGACCTGCTCGTGCGCGAAGGCGTCGCCACCCCCGAGGTCGCCCTCGAAGCCGCTCGCGCCGCCCAATCCCACATCGGACTAGCGCGCGCGCTCGCCCGCGACCCCCAGATGCGCGAGCGCCGACGCAATATCATCACCGCGCCCGCCTCCGTGCGCAGCGTCGGCGAGGCCGTCATGGCTGCCGACCGACTCCTCGAAACAGCGAAAGCCCAGGCCGACGCGCAGGTGGCCGACCGCAACGCCCGCGAAAAAGCCGACCTGCTGCGCCAACTCGGCATGGAGGAAGGCGAAAACGCCACCAAAGCCTCGCGCACGATGCTCCGTCAGCTCGAAGAAGACCAGAAACGCCGCTCCAAGCGTGCCCTCACCGACGCCATCGACCGCGCCCTCATCGACCTGCTCGCCATCTACCGCGACGTCCTCATGGTCCAAGTCGGGGGAGACGGCGAACTCATCAACACGGACCTGTCCGAGCTGGTACACCAGATCGCACACGACTCCACGCCCCACCAGACCCTCGCGCGCGTCGACCACATCGAAACCGCGCGCAAACGCCTCGTGTCAAACGGCAACCCCCTCCTCGTCCTCGAAGACATGGCGATTTCGCTGCGCCCCCAGGCCTAAGTTCCGCCCGCACAAACTCCGTTACAATCGGGGCCATGAAAACACGCTCAATCGCGGCCGCAGCCGTCGCGATCCTCGCAGTCGTCGCGATCATCCTGGCCATCGTCGGCTACTACGGGATCCAACGCTTCAAGACACCCGCGCCCACCAAAACCGCCACGGCCTCGTCCGCGCCCATCGACGTCCAAGGCGGAGACATCCAGGCGTACTACAACCAGGGCATCACGTGGGGCAAGTGCGCGCAAGGCACCTTCGACAGCTACCGAGGCATCAACAGCTCCGACCCGAACGAGTACCAGTGCGCGTTCCTCAAAGCGCCCCTGGACTGGGACAACCCCGACGGTGACCAGATCACCCTCGCCCTCGCCATCCACCGCTCCGGGGTCAAGGATGCACCCGCGCTCTTCATCAACCCCGGCGGCCCCGGCGGCCCCGTCGTCTCAGCGCTGCCCTACTACTCGGCCCAGGGCCTCGGCGAATCCGTCGTCAAGGCCTACGATATTGTCGCGCTCGACCCGCGCGGCGTCGGCGACTCCACCCCCGTCTTCTGCATGACCGACGAGGAAAAGGACGAATACAACGCCGGTGCCGAAACCGACGGCGTCGACGACAGCCCGCAATCCGCGATTGCCGAGGCCGAAGAAGGCTCGCGCGACCTCGCCGACGGGTGCCGCGACCACTCCGGCTCCATCTTCGAACACATCGACACGGTCAGCGCCGCGCGCGACTTCGACATGGTGCGCGCCGTCATCGGCCAGGACAAGCTCAACCTGCTGGGCTACTCCTACGGCACCTTCCTCGGTGCCACCTACGCGGGCCTCTTCCCCGAGAACGTCGGACGCTTCGTCCTCGACGGGGCCCTCGACCCCTCGCTCAGCATCGAAGACGTCTCCGCCATGCAGATGCGCGGCCTCGACGCCTCCCTCCAGCAGTGGATCGCCGACTGCGCCACCCAGTCCACATGCCCGATGGGACGCACCAAGGACGAAGGCATCTCGAACGTACGAGCCTTCCTCGAGTCCCTCGACAAGGCCCCGCTTCCCACCAGCGACCCCGACCGCCCGCTCACCGAGAGCCTCGCCATCACCGCCATGATCGGTGCCATGTACAACACCCAGTGGTGGCCCCAACTCTCTGACGCGTACGCCGACGCGGTGCGCCGAGGCGACGGCAGTGCGCTGCTCGACATCGCCGACCTCATGAACTCGCGCAACCCCGACGGCACCTATGCCGACAACTCAGCCGACGCGATCAACGCGATCAACAACCTGGACTACGAACCCGAAGGCACGACCGACCAGTGGATCGAGCGCGTCAACGGGCTCAAGAGCGAACTGCCGATCCTGGGCCGCTACGTCGGTTACCCCTCCGCCGGCCTGTCCGCCTGGCCGACCGAGCACGCCGACCGTCAGCCCATTCACGCGACCGGTGCCGCCCCCATCCTCGTCATCGGCACCACGCACGACCCCGCCACTCCCTACCCGATGGCGCAGCGCCTGGCCGAACAGCTCGACTCCGGTGTCCTCATCACCGTCGAGGGCTGGAACCACACCGCGTACCGTCGCGGTGCCGACCAGTGCGTCGTGAGGGCCGTCGAGGACTACCTGGTCAAGGGCAACGTGCCCCAGAACGGACTCACCTGCCAGTAGGTCCAATCGGTCCGGTAGACCCAGTTGGTCCGGTAGGTCTAGTTGGTCCGGTAGGTCCATTCGGCCCGGTAGGTAGTGACCCACGACATTGCTTGGTTGGTCGTCCTGGTTTGCGTAACGACCCGTTCGTCCAGTAGAGTTGTGCCGTTGCCTGCGCGCCCCGGAAACGGCGAAACGGCAGGTGCGGCCGCCTTAGCTCAGTCGGCAGAGCGATTCACTCGTAATGAATAGGTCGTGGGTTCGATTCCCACAGGCGGCTCAGAAGCGCCCACCCCTACAGGGGTGGGCGCTTTCGTCTATGTACGAGGCCTGGGCTGAGTCTGCGGGCGAGCGTGCGGTGGGTCTGGGTGTCCCGAGCTGCGGGCGCACGTGGCTGCGGGTGCCCGGGCTGGGCTTGCACCCTGCCACTATCGCGGCTGGGCTGCTTGGTGTGCCCGTGGGCGGCGGCCCGCCCGCTCGCCGTCCGCGCCGCGAGCTTCGCTCGGCGCGTCGGCTCGTTGTCCGGCCAGGCCCTGCCGCCGCCCAAGGGCATCGCAGTCTGGCCCTCCGGCAGCCTGCGCACTGGTGCTGGTGGGGTTTTTCGGGTTACAGGACAAAACGTGTTGGTTTTGTGGTGACTTTTCGGCTTGTTGATGCGGGAAAGTTGGTGTTGTAGGTGGTGGAGCCAACGTGGAGGATGGACAAATCGTGTTGCTAGCAGGGTGACTTTTTGGCTTTGTTGCGTGGGAAAGTTGCTGTTGTAGGTGGTGGTGTTTGCCTCGTTCCTGTGAATGCTGCATCGCGGGCCTGTGTGTGTGGCTGCCCCATGATCCGTCATGGATTGGCTGTGTGCGACAGTGACCTGGGTTCCAACGTGTCCCGCATGTGAACCCGCTGTTTCGCACGTGGGCCGTCTGTTCCGCACGTTAACCCGCTGTTCCGTACGTGGGCGGGGTTGCCCAGACTCGGAATAGCAGGCCCACGTGCGGACGAGAAGGACGTACCAAGGCATGCAAGGTACGAACCCAGCAACATGACATGTCCTATAACCCGGGTGTAGCGACGCCCCGTGCGCGAGCGTCTCACTGCATGTCCGAGCTGTTTTGTGGTGTATGGCGCGTGTCGCCGACGTGTCGGACCCTCGTGTAGCGAAATTCCTCTCGTTTGGTGGTGGTGAGGTCGAGGTTCGTGCTGGCGTGGTGCCCAAAGTGCAGACCACCTCGGTGAAATGGTGAAAATGGGCTGTTGTGGGCGAGGTGGTCTGCGTTTTGGGCACAACGTGCCTGGCAGGGTGTGTTGTTCGCGCGCGAACCCGATGTTGCGAGCGGTAACCCGCTATGTCGCATGTCAACCCGCTATTTGGAGCGTGGGCGGGGCTGCCTAGGTTCGTATTAGCGGGTTAACGTGCGGATTAGAGGGGTCACGTGCGAAATGATGGGTTCGGATATAACGTGGGGTCCACGTGAGGGTTAGGGAACCCGGGTGGGGCTGAGTTGCTTCGCGAGGACTGATCACGTTGCGGTGAAATAGATCGTGCGGGTCAGTGGTTGCAGCTGGGCTCATCTATTGGCAGTATTAACCATTCAATACGCAGATAAACCCTATTGAGGCATGGTGGGTAGCTCGCCCAGGCAGTCACCTATCGGGTTAACGTGCGCGTCAGAAGCGGTTCGGTCAAGCCTTCGCGGTGCCTGCCGGCTGGGGGTCGTTGCGTACGCGGATAGGTTGTTGCCTCATGGATAGGTTATGAGCATGCGGATAGCTTATTAACCTATCCGCATGGCGATAACCTATCCGCATCGTCGTAACCTATCCGTGAAAGAACGGAACTGGTTCGATCCGTGGCCTCGCATTAGGTTGGTTCGCGTGTTCTGGATGGGAAGTTGCGTTCTGGATGGGAGCTACTCTTCTGGACAGGTTATTTTCCTATCCAGAACGCCGTAACCTATCCAGATTGACGGTTCTTCTCCGGTTTGTCGATGCTTTCCGCCCGCACGGGCATGGGATGTGCCTGCGATGCTCGGCAACGGTGTCGTCCCCCAACGTCACCCATACGGGCATGGGGCATGCGCGCTCGACCTGACGGTGTGAGTAATACCTGCCGCCGCCCACAGGCCCGAGGCGGTGCCCGACCGTATGAGGCAACCGTGACCTCGGCGAAGATTGGTAAGGCGATCCTATCCCATAGGGCAAAGGTCCCAATGACGTAAAACGCCTAAAACGACGGCTCTATTCCCAAGTTTGACAGTATCGTGAAACATTTGACTAAACAGTGGACAGCGCTAGAAATTGTGGGACCAAGGGACCATCATGGATGTGTCTGAAGGGCACGGCCCCACAAGGGTCAACCCCGCACCGAAATGATACGTAGAGGAGATTCATCATGACCGTTGAGTCCACTGGTTTCAAGGCTTCCGACGTTCTCGCAGGCAACCTGCAGAAGGTCCTCACCGACGTGACTGCGCTGTCCCTCGTGGGCAAGCAGCTGCACTGGAACATCACCGGCGAGGGCTTCCGCTCGCTGCACCTGTACCTCGACGATGTTGTTGACATCGCCCGCGAGGCCTCCGACGAGATCGCCGAGCGCATGCGCGCCCTCCAGGTCGTCCCCAACGGCCTGCCCGAGGTTGTCGCTCAGCGCAACACCCTCCCGACCGTCCCCGAGACGATCATCAAGACCGATGACGCCGAGGAACTCGCCGTCGCCGCCATCAACGCGACCGTCGGCACCATGCGCGACGTGCACGAGAAGGTTGACGCCGAGGATTCCGCCTCCGCCGACATTCTCAACGACTACATCCGTCGCTTCGAGCAGCAGGCGTGGTTCATCCGTTCCCAGAACGGCCAGGCCTGAGCCTGACACCTCCGTGAGGAGGGAGCGGGTCGCGTAGGCTCGCGTGAATAACATTGGGGTGCCCCACCTGTCACAGGTGGGGCACCCTTGTGTGTGCGTGAGTTCGCCCATCGCGGTGGATGGGGTGATGGTGCCCCGAGCCGAATGCGGTTGGCGTTCTGTGGTATGTGAGCGCGGTGTGGGCTGCAGGTATCGCGCTAGGCTGCCGAGGCCTCGTCTGTGCCCGGGAGGAACGCGACGAGGAAGGGGAACGGCGCGAACGCTCTCCCCGGAAGGTGACACAGCGTCAGCGACATGGGGAAGCGTGAACATTAGGCTGGTGGAGTGACGAATTCCCAGGACGTAGCAGCGAGCACCTCGACGTCGATCCATGCGCAACAGGGTGAGGCGCAGCCCGCCCTGGTTCTAGTCAACCTGGGGACGCCGACCGCCCCCGAGCCTGGTCCGGTGCGCGCGTTCCTGCGCGAGTTCCTGTCCGACCGTCGCGTCATCGAGATGAGTCCGCTTCTGTGGAAGCCCATCCTTGAGGGCATCATTCTGCGCGTGCGCCCCCGCGAGGTCGCCGCCAAGTACCGCAGCATTTGGATGGAGGAGGGTTCGCCCCTCATGCACTACACCCGTGAGCAGGCCCGCCGCCTCGGCGAGCGCTTGCCGGGCGTGCGCGTCGAGGTCGCGATGCGCTACGGGCAGCCCTCTATCGGTTCGGTCCTGGACTGCCTGCATGCCGACGGGGTGCGCCGGGTCGCGATTCTTCCCGCGTATCCGCAGTACGCGGCCTCGACGGTGACGACGATCAACGACGCGGTCGCCCAGTGGATCGGCCGCAACCGCGATGGCTTCGAGATGCGCCTGCATCGTTCCTTCCCCGCGGCCCCCGCGTACATCGAGGCGCTCGCGATCGCGCTCGAGCGCCACTGGGAGCGGGTGGGTCGCCCGAACTTCCTGACAGGGGACCGCGTCGTCGTGTCCTTCCACTCGATCCCGGTCGCCATGGACGAGGCCGGGGACCCCTACCGCGCCGAGTGCCGCCACACGGTCGCCGCCCTTGAGTCGCGCCTCGGCCTGGCGATGGGTTCCCTGACGGCCACCTTCCAGTCTGTGTTTGGGCGCGCGCAGTGGCTTGGCCCGCAGACGATCGAGGAAATGGCTGAGTTGGGCGCCGCGAAGTGCCCGCGCGTGGACGTCATTTGCCCGGGCTTCATGGCGGATTGCCTGGAGACGCTCGAGGAGATTGATCAGCTGAACCGTGAGACGTTCGTCGAGGCCGGGGGCGGGGACTTCCACTACGTGCCGTGGGCGAACGACTCCGATGGCGCGGTTGCTGCCTTGGAAGAGCAAGCGCGCATCGCGCTCGCCGGCTGGGTGTAGAAGCGCACGTCAATCGGAGAGGAGACGCGGGGCTGATCCGACCGCGTGCACATGAGAGAGAGTTTGTGTGCGTATCGCGAATAGGTTGTGCCTATGCGGATAGGTTATTCACTTGCGGATAGGTTACTAAGCTATCCGCGTGTTCATAACCTATCCGTCAGCTCTTTTCCTATCCGCGAGCGTGGCGATCCGGTTGGCAACGTGGATGTGTGAGCAGCGCCCGGCGCTGCCCTCGGATGCTGTCACAAACGACCGGCGGTCGAACCCCTCCGGCGTGGTCAGCCACGGCCACGTACCGTGACGGTATGAGCACGACTGACTGTACCGACTTCGCGACGCTGGCCATCCACACCGGGTTTGACCCGGACCCCGTGACGGGGGACGTGGTACCGCCGATGCACGTCGCGTCGACGTACGTGCAAGACCGGCCGGGCCAGCTGCGTAGCGGATACGAGTACGGGCGTTGTGGCAACCCGACGACCAACGCGTTCGCGGGGGCGCTGGCCGCGCTGGAGGGGGCGACGCACGGCTTCGCGTTCCCGTCGGGCATGAGCGCCGAGGACACGGTGATCCGCCTGCTGGCGCGCCCCGGCGACCACGTCGTGCACTCGACTGACGTGTACGGGGGAACGCACAAGCTCCTGAGCGTCATCAAGCCCGCCGAGGGCATCACTTCCGAGGCCGTGGATCTGACTGACCTGGCCGAGGCCGAACGTGTGATTCGCGCGCAGCGCCCCCAGATCGTGTGGGTCGAGACGCCCTCGAACCCGTTCCTGCTGGTTACTGACATCGCCGCGATTGCGGCTCTCACGCACGAGGTGGGCGGCTTGCTGATCGTGGACAACACGTTTGCGACGCCGGTGTTGCAGCGGCCCCTCGAGCTGGGTGCGGACGTCGTCGTGCACTCGACGACCAAGTATGTGGGCGGCCACTCCGACGTGATCGGCGGAGCTTTCATCCTGCGCGATGGCCTGGAGCTGCCCGCGCACGTCGAGCCTTTTTTCGGCGAGCGCGACGCGGCGGCCGAGGCCGTGAAACTTCAGATGGCCCTCGGTCACGTGCCGTCCCCGCGCGACACGTACCTGGCGCACCGCGGCCTGAAGACTCTGGCTCTGCGCGTGGAGCGCCACTGCGAGAACGCGCAGAGGATCGCCGAGTTCCTGGCCTCCCACCCGAAGGTGAGCGCGGTCCACTATCCGGGGCTGGCCTCGGACCCGGGCTACGAGCTGGCCCAGCGCCAGAATCCACGAGGCATTGGCGGGGTTTTGTCCTTCCAGGTTGCCACGGAGGAGGCGGCCCTCGAGCTGACGACGCGCACGCGCATCTTCGCGCTGGCCGCGTCGCTGGGTGCGCCGGAGTCCCTCATTGAGCACCCGGCGATCATGACGCATTCGACGCGTGTTGGCGGGGTCGGCGGCGTACCTGGCACGCTCCTGCGCCTGGCGGTTGGCCTGGAGGACGTGGGTGACCTGATCGCGGATCTGGAGCAGGCGTTCGCCGGTATCTGAGGGGTGCGTGGGGCAGCCACGAGGCCGGGGCAGCCCGGGTGCATCACCAAAACTCGCACGTGATTGACTCGGGTCAGTTTGTGGTTATACCCAGAACGTTGAAATTCCGGGCATGCGATTTCAAAATTGAAGCACTTGGGATCGAGTTACGTGCGGCATGGTTGGGGAGTATGACTGTGGTGCCCGGGGGCGGCGGCGGGGCCTGGACGGGCTTCGAGCCGACGCGCCGAGCCGAAGGCTCGCAGCGCGGACGGCGAGCGGGCGGGCCGCTGCCCCCGGGCATCGTTGAGTGGGGATGGCGGGTGGGCCGCCGCCCCGGGCACCATTGAGTGGAGATGGCGGGCGGGCTGCCGCCCAGGCGCTGTTAAGCGGTTGGGAACTAGTCTCTAGGCCTTGGAGCGGCGGCTGAGCCAAGCGGTCGCGGCGGTGGCACCGCCGACAGCGAGGGTCGCGGGGACGAGGATTGTGGGTCCCTGAGCGGTGAACTCGATGACCAGGATGAGGCCGGTGAAGGGTGCGTTCATGGATGCGCCGAGGAACGCGGCGGCCCCGATGAAGGCGAAGGCGGCGACCTGCGAGCCTGGCCATGCGGCTGCCCAGGGCAGGCCGATGACGGCCCCGATGCCAGCGCCGAGGGCGACGGCGGGGGTGAGGACGCCGCCCCAGCCGCCGGCGCGGATTGTGAGGAAGGTTGTGACCGTCTTGGCGGCGAGTACCAGTGCGGCGATGCCCAGGCCAGCACCGGTCGCCCAGACGGCGTCGAACTGGGTCTGCGCGCTGGCCTGCCCGTTGCCGAGCACGGAGGGTACCCACACGGCGATGATGCCGACGAGGAACGAGGCGGTGGGAAGTGACGCGAGCAGCCGCCAGTCGCGCGGGCGGGCGGCACCGACGCGGGCGACTGCCTGCTTGAAGGCCCACCCGGCGGCCCCCAGTAGCGGCCCGACGAGGGCCGCGAACACGGTCAGGGAGAGTGATGGCGTGAGGGTGGGGACAGAGTAAAAGGGTGTGGGCCTCGTGAATCCCGTGGAGATGAGGACGGCGATGGCCGACGTGCAGAACGCGGCGGCGACAGCGCGCCTCGAACGCGACACGAGCAGGATTTCGAGCGTGTAAATCGCCCCGGATATGGGAATCGAATAGACGGCGGCCAGGCCCGCACCTGCGCCGCACGCGACGATGATGCGTCGGTCTCCGGGGGTGAGTTTCAGGCGGTCGGCGGCGGCCGCAGAAAACGCGGCGGCCATTTCGCGCGGGGCGACTTCGCGTCCGACGGATGCGCCGAGGCCGACGATGAGCACCTGGGTCAGGGCGTGCCAGGTGGCGCGCAGGGGCGGCATGGGGGTGCCGCCCACGGCCGCCGATACGGACGTGATTGCGCGGGAGCGCCGGAAGAGAAAAAACCACGACGCGGCACCGAAGATGCCGCCGAGCACCAGGTTAAGAACACGGCGGGCCGGGGAGACTGCGCTGACGGCCTCCAGGAGAGTCCCGGAGTGCATGTCCCAGGCGAGGGCCTGAATCCAGTGCAGCAGGTGGATGCACGCCAGGCCGACGAGGCCGGCGATGACTCCGGTGAACAGGGTGGCGACTGCGAATCGCCGGGTTGTTACGGACATGGCGTGTCGTTGTTGATGCGCTCGCTGACACGGCTGAAGAGGCCGGTGAGCATGTCGATTTCCTCGGGCGTGATCTCGTTGAGGAAGAGGCGGCGGATGACGTCGCGCTGGACGATGGCGGCCTCGTCGAAGAGGCGCTTGCCGGCGTCGGTGAGGAAGACGAGGCCTCCGCGGCCGTCGCCCTGGCAGGGGCGGCGGGAGATGAGGTTGCGTGATTCGAGGCGCTTCATGGTGTGGGTGAGGCGTGAGCGGGAGAAGACGACCTTGTGTGCGAGGACGGAGGGGCGGATGCCTGCTTCGCCGGCGCGGTCGGTCATGAGGAGGACTGAGTATTCGGGCATCGACAGGCCAGACTGGCATTTGAGGGCGGCTTCGATGCGTTCGGTCAGGCGAGCGGTGGTGGTGAAGTAGAGCTCCCATGCCGCCGCTCGGTGGTGGTGTGCTCCGCTCACTGTGTCTCCTCGTCTCGTTGGGTGAGTCGCGTGGCCTCCCCAGCCTCGTGCGTCTGATGACGAGTATAACTTTCAATTACCGGTAGCTATCAATCGGTGCTATATAAGTCACGTTTGACATGGAATGTGAATAGTGAGAAAGGTAGTGCGTATTGCGTTATTCTAATTAATATGAATTCCGCTGATGGTTGGAATGTGGAATTCTTGATCCCTCAGGAGGAATAGAATATGAAGAAGACGACGAAGGTCGTGGAAGTTGTTGACGATCTCGATGGCTCGCCTGCCGATCAGACGGTGCGTTTCGCCTTTAACGGCGCTTCGTACGAAATTGATCTGAACCGCGCGCATTTCGAGGAATTCGCCGAGGCTATTCAGCCTTACATTAAGGCTGGCCGTAAGGTTGGCTCGACTCGCCGCCGCGGCAATGCGGGCAACCCGAACCAGCGCCTGGAGAACGCGAAGATCCGTGCGTGGGCGCAGGGGGAGGGCCTCGATGTTTCTGATCGTGGTCGTATTCCCGCTCCGATTGTCGAGGCGTACCGTAAGGCGCATGCCTGATCGATACATGTCATCGGGGGGTGCAGGACAACCTGCACCCCCCGATTATTTAGTCGGTGTCACTCGACGCCTTCGATGGTGTTATTCGCACCGGTGTCGCTGGTGACCTTGAAGTTGGTGGCCTTCTCGAACGTGATTGTGTTGTTGGATCCCGTGAAAGCTGCCGTGGCGGTGAGGGCCTCAACGTGGATGTCGTTGTTGGAGCCGTTCACCGTGATGTCGGCGACCGAGCCGCCCTCAATCGCGTTGTTGGAGCCGTTGACGATGACCTTCGTGACGCCAGCGGGGATCGTCAGGTGCTGGTTGGACTCGTCGAAGGTGATGGGTGCGGAGGTGTCCGCAGCGCCAGCCGACGGAGCTGCGGCAGACGGCGCGGCGGGAGCCGGGGTGGCCGAGGAATCGGCGGAACCTGCGGGAGCGGAGGCGGCCGGCGCGGCAGAAGATGAGGAGGATTCGGCCGGGGCGGCGTTGTTCTGGGTGCAGCCGGTCAGGGCCAGGGCTGCCACGGCCACGGCGGCAGCGGCGGGGAGGAGGGACTTGATAGACATGGCGTCTCCCTTTCGTTGGATCGAAGTTACACCTTGGTCAGGGTACTAGAAAGCGGGGATGAAGATTTCGACGCGGCGGTTGAGCGCGCGACCGGCGGGGTTGTCGGAGCCGTCCGCGTTCTCGTTGGGGGCCACGGGCTTGGACTCGCCGTAACCGGTGGCGTCCATCGTCGCGGTGACGCCGTCCTTCTTTAGTTCGCTGGATACGGCGTTCGCGCGTGCCTCGGAGAGCTGCTGGTTGAAGGCTTCGTCCGAGACGGAGTCGGTGTGCCCGTAGATGTGGGCGGCGGGGACCTTCGCGTTGTTGAGCACGTCCGCGAGCTTCTTGAGGGTCTGCGAGGCGTCGGAACGGATCTCAGACTTGCCGAAGTCGAAGAGAACGCCGTCCTCCAGGGTGATGAGCGTGCCGCAGGATTCGACGGGCTTGAGGGATTCGACGGCCGGGAACTTGCCGAGCTTGGCGGCCTTGTCGACCTTCGGCGCGTCGGTGACCTTCTGGCCGTTGACTTGGGCGGTGCCGTCACCGTTGTTGATGATGGTCAGGCTCGGGCTCGTGTAGCTGCCGGTGCCGTCGCCGTTGTTGATGACGGTGACGGTGCGCGTGGTGTGCGTGCCGGAGCCGTTGCCGTCGTTGGTGATGGTCTCGCCGGAGCTGGTGTTCGTGTAGGTGCCCGATCCTTTGCCGTCGAGCGTGAAGGTGGTGTCCGGGGTGGTGTAGGTGCCGGAGCCGTCAGCGTTGACGGTGATCGTGAGCATGGTCGCCATGTTCGTGTAGGTGCCCGAGCCGTCGCCCGCGTAGGTGATCGTGGTCGAGCCTTCGGTGATGACGCCGGAGCCGTCGCCGGCGTTAACGACGGTGCCATTGGCAGAGGAGGAGACGGCCGATCCGTCGCCGCCGAAGATCGTGGAACCGGAGATCAGGGATGATCCGTCGCACTTGGCGGGCGAGACGGTCACGCCTTCGACGGAGGAGAGCTGCGAGGAAGCGGAATCGATGACGGCCTTGTCGGCGTTGGAGGCGAACACATCGATAGCGGGCAGGGAGAACAGGGGGATCGGGGGGATCTCTCCGGGACGGTATCCGGGTACCGTCGGGGTGGACGAGGCCGTGGCTGAGGCAGTCGGGGACTGTGTCGGCTCGGCGGTGGTGGCCTCCGCGGTGGGGGCGGCGGTCTCGGTGGTCTTCGGCTTGGAAGAACCGCAGGCGCCCAGAGCGAGGGTGGCCGCGGTGATGAGCGCGGACGCTGTCAGAGTGCGTCGTGTGATGGTCATGGTTTAACCGTACGGGACAAAACGGGGGAGCGTACTGTTTCAGTAATCATGTCAAGTTGCGGGTTTTCAACGATCTCAGGGGGAAAAGGACGGAGTGTTCAGGGGTTAATCAGGGGGACCCCGGGGTGCGCCCGAGGGTGGGAAACCGGGGAAACGGCCCCGGCCTCGTCCGTGACGTGGGGGAACTGCTCAACCTGTGTCGTGATCAACGACACGGAATGTAGGAGCTGGGCGTTGTCTGTGGGACAATAGAGACATGAGCTACAAACTGGTGCTGCTCCGCCACGGCGAGAGCGAATGGAATGCAAAGAACCTCTTCACCGGTTGGGTGGATGTTCCGCTGTCGGACAAGGGCCGCGCGGAGGCTACCCACGGTGGTGAGCTCCTCAAGGAATCCGGCGTTCTCCCGGACCTCCTGTTCACGTCGATGCTGCGTCGCGCCATCATGACCGCGAACCTGGCTCTCGACGCCGCTGATCGCCATTGGATCCCCGTTGAGCGCAACTGGCGCCTCAACGAGCGCCACTACGGTGCGCTCCAGGGCAAGAACAAGAAGGAAATCCGTGATGAGTACGGCGAGGAGCAGTTCATGCTGTGGCGCCGTTCCTTCGACGTGGCTCCGCCCGCCATCGAGGCCGGCTCCGAGTTCTCGCAGGATCAGGATCCCCGCTACGCCGGCGAGCCTGTCCCCATGAGCGAGTGCCTCAAGGACGTCATCGCGCGTCTGCTGCCCTACTGGGACGAGGCCATCGTTCCCGCGATCAAGACCGGCAAGACCGTCATGATCGCCGCGCACGGCAACTCGCTGCGCGCCATCGTCAAGCACCTGGATGAGATCTCCGACGAGGATATCGCCGGCGTCAACATCCCCACCGGCATTCCGCTGGTGTACGAGCTCGACGAGGAGACCCTCAAGCCCATCAAGAAGGGTGGCACCTACCTGGATCCTGAGGCCGAGGCGAAGATCGCCGCGGTCGCCAACCAGGGTAAGTGAGCAACGCGGGGCCCCGGCATCGTCTGCGTGGACGAGGCCGGGGCCTTGCCATGCCCTCGGGCGCGGCGTGTGGGCGGTCAGCGAGGGCCTGGTGGAGGCGTGCCTGCCGTGGCATGGACGGCGCGCGGATGCCTGAAAATGCCGTGTTTTGGGGTCTAGTGAGCACTGTGGCGCATTCCCTAAAACTGACCATGTGATCGTGACCGGGGTCGCAAGCGTGGTCGCATTGTGGTCGTACTTGAAGCTGGTTTGTGCCGTTCCTCTAGTACGTGTAACGTAGGCTTTTCATGCTGTCTCGGGGACATTCGTCAGGCAACTGGTAGAATAGGTTGTGCTATCCACGCGAGCATTCAGGAGTCTTTCCATGTCGTTCGAAATCGGTCAGACGGTCGTCTACCCGCACCACGGCGCAGCCACGATCGAAGAGGTCATGACGCGCACCATCCGTGGTGAAGAGCGAACATACCTCAAGCTGCGCGTGAACCAGGGCGATCTTGAAATCCAGGTCCCCGCTGAGAACGTCGACCTGGTCGGCGTCCGTGACATCGTTGACGAGGATGGGCTTGAGGAAGTCCTCACCGTCCTGCGCGCCCCCTACCTTGAGGAACCCACCAACTGGTCGCGCCGTTTCAAGGCGAACCAGGAGAAGATCGCGACCGGCGACATCGTCAAGGTCGCCGAGGTCGTGCGCGACCTGACGCGCCGCGATGACCTGAAGAAGCTGTCCACGGGCGAGAAGCGCATGCTGACGAAGGCGCGTTCTATCCTCACCTCCGAGCTGGCCCTGGCTCGCAACATTGAGAAGTCGGAGGCCGCCGCGCGTCTCGACACCGTCCTGGCTGAGGGCCGCATCGAGATCGATGACGATGCCGCAGCTGAGTGAGGCCTGCGCGGTCCTGACGGCCGCCGGTTCGGGTTCGCGCCTCGGCTGTGAGCTGCCCAAGGCCCTCGTTTCCCTCTCGGGTCGCCCCCTGGTCTGGTGGGCGGCCCGCGGCCTACGCGCCGGGGGAGTGGGGATGATCGTCGTGACTGCCCCGGCCTCGTCCATTGAGGATTTCCGCGCCGCCCTGGCCGACATCGAGGACGTCCTCGTGGTCGCTGGCTCTGACCGCTCCCGCCAGGCATCCGTCGCCCTGGGCTTGGCTGCCCTCGGGCACCGCGATGCGGACGCGGTTGTTCTCGTGCATGACGCGGCTCGGCCCCTGACGCCCCCGGAGGTGAGCGCGCGCGTCATCGACGCGGTGCGCGGCGGCGCTAGTGCCGTCATCCCGGTCCTGCCCGTCACGGACACGCTCAAGACTGTGGACGCCTCGGGCCTCGTCACGGGCACGCCCCGGCGCGCTGACATGGTGGCCGTGCAGACCCCGCAGGGCTTCCGATGGGACGTGCTCACCCGCGCGCACGAGGCGGGTGCCTCCCGAAGCGCCGACGAGGCCGTGGCAGCCACGGATGACGCGGGCCTCGTCGAGGCCGTTGGAGGCTCCGTTCAGACCGTTGCCGGTGATGAACGCTCCCTGAAGGTGACACGCCCCCTGGACCTCGCCCTCGCCCAGCTTCTCACAGCCGAGGAGCCGAGCGCCTAGCGGCGCGGCGGATCTTGTCTGACGGAAGGCCGTCGCGCCTGTCATACCGTTGATGGTGGCCTGCGATGGCTCTGACTTCCGCATTCGCTCCCGCCCGCGCAGCCAGGCGTTCCCCGCGAGGTGTCCACGGCCTCGTCCCCACTGCGGTCCGAAGAGGGGGAGCGCCGCGAAACGTGGTAGTTTCGCCCTGGGCGCACCAGCGCCACCGAGCACTCCCGAGCGAAGGAGCCCGATTCCATGAGCACCACGCCCGCCACCCATCGCCGCGTCATCACGCGCAAAGTCGTCGATTGGGCGGCTTGGGACTGGGGCAGCGCCGCCTTCAACGCGGTCGCCACGACCTTTGTCTTCACGACGTACCTGACCAGCGACGGCGTTTTCACGGACGCGGGGACGGCCGCGACGTGGCTGAGCAACGGCATGACGATCGCGGGCCTGTTCATCGCGCTGCTCGCCCCGATCACCGGTCAGCGTGCTGATCGACGAGGCCGTGGCGGGGTCTGGCTCGGATGGTTCACGGGGGCGGTCGTGGTCTGCATGCTCGCCATGTACTTCGTGCACCCGGCGTCGGTCCTCGGCCCAAAGGGCGCGCTCATGCTGGGTATTGCGCTGCTGGGCCTGGGTAACGTGTTCTTCGAGTTCGCCTCCGTGAACTACAACGCGATGCTCAACCACCTGGGTGAGAAGGAAGACCGCGGCAAGATTTCGGGCTTCGGCTGGGCGGCCGGCTACATCGGCGGCATCGTCTTGCTGCTGATCCTCTACGTCGGCCTGATTGGCGTGAACGTGCTGGGCGTGCCCGCCGACGAGCACCTCAACATCCGCATCTCCATGGTGATCGCCGCCCTGTGGCTGGGCGGCTTCGCGATCCCCGTCCTGAAGAACCCACCGCTGCCTCAGAAGGTGTCGACGGCGGACGACCATGAGACGATCCTCGACTCCTATAAGCTCCTGTGGCGCACGGTCGTCACCCTCAAGCGCGAAGCCCCGCACACCCTGTTTTTCCTCATCGCCTCAGCCGTCTTCCGCGACGGCCTGGCAGGCGTCTTCACGTTCGGCGCGGTCCTGGCCAAGACGGCGTTCGGCTTCAGCGCCAGCGATGTCATGATCTTCGCGATCGCCGCGAACATCGTTGCAGGCCTGGCGACCGTGGCGTTCGGGTGGGTGGACGACAAGATCGGCCCGAAGAACGTCATCATGCTGTCCCTGACCGCAATGGTTGTCGCCGGGTTCGGCGTCTTCTTCCTGCACGCCCACGGACCCATCGTGTTCTGGAGCCTCGGCCTGGTCCTGTGTGTTTTTGTTGGCCCCACCCAGTCCGCGTCGCGCTCCTTCCTGTCGCGCATCATCCCCGCGGGCCGCGAGGGTGAGGTCTTCGGCCTCTACGCCACGACCGGCCGCGCCGTGTCCTTCATGGCCCCCGCCATGTACGGCCTCTTCCTCATGATCGGTAAGCGGATGACCCCCGCGGGCGCGGACTACACCTACTGGGGCATCCTCGGCATCATGCTGATCCTCGGCGTGGGCCTGGCCCTGACGGCACCCGTCAAGGCCGAGCGTGCCACGCTCGACCACATGGCGGACTGAGGCCTCGACGAGGCCCCGCGCCCACGCGTGACACGTCTCCGACGCGACCGAGTGAGTCTCGGGCGTCGGGGACGTGTCGTCTATTGGGGTTATTGGACATGTCGTGTTGGCGGGACTAGTCCTAGGCGTTGTGTTGGGGTTTATTCCAGCGGATCGCTTCGTCGGTACTCCGCGGCTCGGGGCCAGAGGACAGATACTCCGCTCTCGCTTATCGGAGAGTCCCTCTCCTCGGTACACTCATCCGTTATTCCGAAGCTGGGTCCTCTCCTCCGCACGCTAACCCGCTATTCCGAATGTGGGCAACCCCGCCCACGTGCGGAACAGGCGGCCCACGTGCGGAACAGGCGGCCCACGTGCGGAACAGGCGGCCCACGTGCGGGACAGGGGGCTGGCGTGCGAGCACAGCATGACGCCGTGGCCACCCAGGCCTCGTCACGAGGAAGCAGGAACGAACGCCTTGATTTCCTTATCGGTGATGCCGATCAGCATGTCGTCAAAGACCCAGGTGAGGCGTGTGGCCCTCGTGAAGTCTTTCGTCGAGGAAGACGAACCATCGGCGGTGTTAATGATGTAGCTGTTAGTGTCCTGGGAGCTGAAGGACCTGACATACAGGGTCGATCCATCGGCGCTGACACGCAGGTCCTTCGGGGTGAAGGAACAGTTGTCGCGCACGAACCGGCGTGCAGCGCCCGGGAGCGGGACCTCGCGCGTCGAGTCGTCGGCGGTCAGGGTGACCGTGATTGTGCACTCGCCCGTGCCGGTCATGCTCACCGTTCCCGTAGCCCACGCCGCTCGCTTCTGTGTCATGAAGGTCTGGATGTCCGACGTCGTCGGCTGCCTCCCGTCCCGGCTGAGCGCGGGCAGGTCCTGTTCGGCGGTGAACGTCGCCTGAAGGACCCCATCGCTGTCGAAGACAGACCCACGAGAACCGGAGCTCTCGTAGACGACGAAACCGTCGGTGGCCACCTCGACCTTCCGGGAGTCGGCATTTCCGTCGGGATTGCTCAAGGTCGCCGCCTCGCCGGTATGGACGTTGAGGATCTGAGGGAGTTCGTTGGGGGCGGTGGGAACCAGGACCGAGGCGTGCACACCGCTCCCTGCGACCGCAGTGCCCGCAGGCGCATAGCCCAGATCATGGTCGCGCAACCCGTATCCGGACTGCGTCGCCGTGGACGTGGTCCACAGGTTCGTCCACTCGCCGCCCTCGCGCATCCATCCGCTGCACGTCGTCGTGGTCGAGCACGTCACCATGACGTCGCCTGCCAGAGCCAGGGGAAAATCTGTCCCCCAGGGAGCCGGAGTCTGCACGCCCGTAGCCTTGTCGATGACGACGTCATGGAAAAAGACCTGGTCCTCGCCCGAGACGAACGCGGGCGTGTGAAACGACAATCTCGCTGAGCTCTGTGTGGGACCCGTCGACGTCCACAGGCGGGCGGGTGTACTCCCCGACAAGTTGTAGGCCGACACCGTGACGGCCGAGCCGTTCTTGCTGCTGTTCGCAGCATCAGAGGCAATGTACAGGGTCGACCCATCCACGTGGAACTGCGGTGTCGCGTCGGCCGATTTGGCCGACACAGGGATCGTCCACGCGGTCGTGGCACCCGATGCCCACGCAGGCGACAGGGCGTGCGTATCCTGTGCGCTTCCCTGGTATCCCGCTGGTTTGAGTGAGGACAGACTCGGCAGCGAGGGAGTCGGCATCGGCAGGCTCGGTAGACTTGGCAGCGGCGCGTGCGTCAGCGGCGCGCTCGGCAGCGACCCGTGCGGCACCCGTGGGGTATGGACGTGAGGCGTGGTACTGCCACCGACGTGGCCCGTCGAAAACGCGGTACCAATCGTGGCACCAAGGGCTGCGAGCGTGGCGGCCACGGAGCGCTTGCTGGATTTGCTGGTGTCCCCGGTTTCCTTGGACGCCGGGGCGGGGCTGTCGCCGCGCGGCGGGATATCATCGGGCACCGCCCGGGACGAGGCCGTGGCCGCGCTCGCGGGTGTGGCTTTGCTCGGGGTGGGCGAGGCCTTGGTGGCTGGCGTCTCGTTCGGGAAGGTGTCGGCCCCCGACGAACTGACGGTGTCCGCCTGCGTGGCCACAGCCTCGTCGAATCCTGCGAGCGGGTCGGCCTTCAAGACTTCGTCGAGGTCGGGCAGTGGTGCCAAGTCCGGCAGCGGCGCGAGGTCGGGCAGTGGCGCCAAATCTGGCAGGGAATCGAACTCGGGCAGGACGAAGGCGTCGACCCCGCTCGGGGACTCCTCGCTGCGTGCGCGCGACGAACGCGGCTGCGCCTCGTCGGGAGGCGTTACGCGACAATTGTCGTTACTCATGAGACGTTTCTACCATGCGGCACCGGGCGTTGGGACGCGAGGGAAAGCGTCCCGAGTCGTTGCCGACGTCAGGAGGAGGCGGGCACGAAAGCCTTGACACCGGACTTGGACACGGCGATGAGCATGTCGTCGTAGACCCAGGTGAGCTGTTCCGAGACGTTGAGCGCCGGAGACATGTAGGCCTCGCCGTTGACGGTGTCGATGACGTATTTGTTCTTGTCGGCACCGACGAAGGCGTCCATGTACAGAGCCGATCCGTCGGCGCTGATACTCACCTGCTTCGGGTCGAAGTAGCAGGTGGACGGCAAGCTGGGCGTCAGCGCACCGGGGACGGGGGACGTACGCGTCGAACCGTCGGCGGTGAAGGTGACCTCGAACATGCACTCATCCTGGTGCCTGCCAGTCATGCGCAGGGTAGCTACGGCCCACGGCGCGTTCTGGTGCGTCAGGAACTCTTTGACGTCCGGCGCGCTGCGGGGTGTCTCATCATGACTGACGATGGGCAGGTTGCGGGCGGTCTTAAACGTGGACTGGAGGGTGCCGTCGCTGTCGAAGAGCATCCCGTAGGAATCGATATTCTCGTAGACGACGTATCCTTCGGGTGTGACCTCGACGGTTCGGTACTCGCCGTCCCCGTCGGGGTTGCTCAGGGACGCGATCTTCCCGGTGTGGATATTGATGATCTGCGGAATCCGGTCGTTGTTGATAGGAACCAGGACGGAGGTGTGCTCGCCGCTGCCGGTAGTAGCGTTACGTGAGGGCGAGTATCCGAGGTCGAGCTGGCGGAGCCCCGATGGATTTTGCTGCGTCGTTGTCGTGGTCCACAGGTTCGTCCACTCGCTGCCCTCCTGCGTCCATCCGCTGCACGTCGTTGTTGACGAGCAGGTCACGAGGACGCCGTCGGCCATCACGAGGGGAAACGCTATGCCCCAGGGGGCCTGGGTTTGCTCGCCGGTCTTCTTGTCGATGACGACGTCGTGGAAGAAGAGCTGGTTGTCGCTCGAGACAAAGGTGGGCGTGTAGGTCAAGGCCACGTTGTTTTTCGTGTGCCCGGTTGAGGACCACAGCTGAGTGGGCTGCGCCCCCGACACGTCGTAGGCGGTGACCGTGACGGCGTACCCTGGCTCGCCCTTGATCGTGGCGTTGGATGCAACATAGAGGGTTGAGCCATCGACGTAAATGTGTGGCAGGAACGTGGGCGATGTGTTCTCAACCGAGATCGTCCACGCGGTCGCGATCCCCGAGGCCCACTCGGGCGACAGTGTGTGCGTGTTCGTTGCGGTCCCACGGTAGCCGGGCGCGCGAGTAGGAAGATTCGGTGCCTGCTCGGGCACCTGCACGGTCGGCGTGTGCGAGGCCCGCGCCGAGGAGGCCGTAGGCGACGGAGTCGACGAGGTCATCGGTTCGACGCTTCGTTGGCTGCAGAAAGAGAGCCCGACGCCGAGCGCAACGACGCATCCGAGCGCGATCAGGGGGCGGGGCAGGCGTTTGTGGGTGGAGGCAGCCTCGCCGATGCTCTCCTCGGGCTTGAGACGGAAGGGAGTGCGGCCGCTCGATGATCGGCCGCTCACGTGTCCCGCCAGCGACGAGGCCGTGGCCGCGTCCGCGGAGACGCGGGTGGTGGCCGCCGAGGCCGAGGGAGCCGCGTCCGGCAGGCGAGCGGAGCTGGGCGTCGGAGCGGTGCCTGAGAGAGGCCTGGACTCCGGCGCAACGGGTTGAGTGTCGTCGACGGTGGGCGAGGTGGGAGCGTCTGCGAGTAGCTGGGTGATGTCAGGTAGTGGCGAGATCCCGGGCAGGGGAGAGGCACCCGGGAACAGGTCGTCATCCCGAGGTCCCGCGGTATCCGCCTGCCCGGCCCCGGCCTCGTCGCCGGGCATCGACGCGGGGGAGGAGAGGACGTCACCGATATCGGGCAGCGGGGCCAGATCCGGCAACGGGGCGAGTTCGGGCAGCGGCGCGAAGCCCGGCAGTGTCCCGAACTCCGGCAGCGCGAAGACGCCGCCGCTGTCCGGGGACTCCTCCTCCCGCGAGCGCGCGGAGGGTGCCTGCGTCCCGTCGGCGGGGGTTCCGAGGACATCGTCGTTGCTCATGAGACGTTTCTATCACACCCGTGTGGAACGCGGGCGTGGGTTTTCCGCTTTCGTCAGCCGAGGCCTCGCCTCCTGTGAGCAGTGCGCTCTCAGGAGGAGGCAGGCACGAACGCTCGAATTCCGCCGTCGGTCTGGCCGATCAGCATGTCGTCGAAGACCCAGGTGAGGTGTGTGGCCTCGTTGAGGTCATTCGACGTGAAGGACAGCCCCTTGGCGGTGTCGATGAAATATTTGCTCGTGTCCTGGAAGTTGAAGGTGTCGATGTAGAGAGCGGACCCGTCGACGCTGACACGCGCGTCGGTCGGGTCGAAGTAGCAGCCCGGCGTCATATTCGGGCGTGCTACTGAGGGGATGGAGATTGTGTGCGTGGCGCTGTCGGCGGTCAGCTTGTACTTGATGGCGCATTCGTTTGTGCCTGTCAGCGCAATCGTGCCCGCCGTCCACTGTGCCTTCGTGCTTGTCATGAAGGTGTGGATGTCCGACGTCGTTGGCTGCCTCCCGTCGTGGCTGACTGTCGGCAGGTGCGGCTCTGCTGTGAACGTGGACTGGAGGGTCCCGTTGGGTTCGAAGAGTAACCCGGTCTGTTCGCTGCGCTCGTAGACGAGGAAGCCGTCGGTGGCCACTTCGACCTTCCGATAGTCGGCATTCCCGTCGGGATTGTTCAGGGTTGTCACCTCGCCGGTATGGACGTTGAGGATCTGCGGGAGTTCGTCGGGGGCGGTGGGGACTAGGACGGCGGCCTGTGCGCCGTTCCCTGCGAGCGCAGTGCCCGCAGGCGCGTAGCCCAGATCATGGTTATGCAACCCGTATCCGGACTGTGTCGCCGTGGTCGTCGTCCACAGGTTTGTCCACTCGCTGCCCTCGCGCGTCCACCCGCTGCACGATGTTGTGGTCGAGCACGTCACCACGATGTCGTCGGCCACCGCGAGGGGATAATCCCTCTTCCAGGGAGCCTGAGTCTGCGCGCCCGTAGCCTTGTCGATGACGACGTCGTGGAAAAAGACCTGGTTGTTATCCGAGAGGAACGCTGGCGTGTGGGAGGACATAATCGCCGAGTTCTCCGTGGGACCCGTCGATGTCCACAGGAGAGTGGGTTCGTTCCCCGACAGGTCATAGGCTGACACCGTGACGGCCGATTTCCTCCGGTCCTCCATCAGGTCGTCGGCGGCGAGGTAGAGGACCGACCCGTCGACGTATATCTGCGGTGGTGTACCCGCCGGCCCGTTCGTGGTGGGGATTGTCCACGCAGTGGCGACGCCCGAGGCCCACTCGGGCGACAAGGAATGCGTGTTCGTCGCGGCCCCACGGTATCCGGGCACGTGGAGGACCTGCTGTTTCGTATCGAGGGCCGGTGGGGGGAGCGTAGGACGCTTGTGATCGCTGCCGCCCGTGTGGACCAAGGAAATAATGCCGCTGATTACGACGACGGCACCGGAGATCGCCAGGCCGATGGGGTGGCGGAATTCGTGGTCCTCTGCTCGCCCCAGGACCGGCGACCCGCAGGGTGGGTGACGCGTTCGTTCGGTTCTTGGGTGGGACTGGTTCGTGACGAGGCCGTGGCTGCGTGAGTGGGTGCGGCATCGGCCTGGGAGGGGGCGACGGTGAACGTCGGAGCTGTGTTCTGCGTCGGTGCGGTCGAGACCGCGGGCGGTGATGGGACCGCGGGCGGTGATGGGACCGCGGGCGGTGATGGGACCGCGGGCGTCGACGGACTCGTGGGCAGCGATGGGATGTCGCCTGCGGGCGCGGCGCTTGGGAGTGCGTCATCGTCGCGCGAACTGACGGTGTCCGCCTGCGCGGCCAGGGCCTCGTCGAATCCTGCGAGCGGGTCGGCCTTCAAGACTTCGTCAAGGTCGGGCAGCGGTGCCAAGTCCGGCAGCGGAGCAAGGCCGGGCAGTGGCGCCAAGTCCGGCAGGGAATCGAACTCGGGCAGGACGAAGGCGTCGGCCCCGCTCGGGGACTTCTCGCTGCGTGCGCGCGATGAACGCGGCTGCGTATCGTCGGGAGGCGTTACGCGAGAATCATCGTTACTCATGGGACGTTTGTACCATGCGAGGAGCGTCGGCGTGCCTGTCCCGCGTCGGGCCGACTTGGGGAGCCGCGTCTAGTTGGATGCGGGGGCGACCCGGACCATGAGGACGCTCGCCAGCGCGGCCACGCCCTCGCCTCGGCCCGTGAAACCCAGGCGATCCGAGGTCGTCGCCGACACCGTCACCGTGCCGCCGGCGATCTCGCTCATGACGGCGCCGGCCTCGGGCAGGCGTGCGGCCATGCGCGGGCGGTTGCCCACGACCTGGACGGTCGCGTTGCCCAGTACCCAGCCGGCCTCGGTCGCCATGCGGCGCACCTCCTGCAGCATCGCGCGGCCCGACGCGCCCGCCCACTCGGGGCGATCCACGCCAAAGACCGTGCCCAGCTCGCCCAGGCCCGTGGCCAGCAGCATCGCGTCGCACAGCGCGTGCGCGGCGGCGTCCGCGTCCGAGTGGCCCTCGAGGGGGCGCTCGCCCGGCCACTCCAGGCACGCGAGCATGAGGGTGCGCTGCGAATCGGGGGCTGCGAAGGCATGCACGTCGACCGCTTGGCCGATGCGGAAAGGCAAATCAGTCATGCCACCAGAGTAGCCTCACAACGAGGTCGGTGTGAAGGCCACGATGCCCGATCCCACGACGCCGATGAGCAGGTCGTCATACGCCCACACGAGTGCCGATGCCTGTCACGGATGAGTGGATGAGTGGGTCTGCCCGTTCGTCATGTCACAGCAATGGGTGGCGCTGTCGATGTCCTTCCATACGAAGGCCGCGTTCCCGTCGGCGCTGGCGCGAAGCTGCGTCGGCTCGAAGAGGCAGGGGCGGTCTGCGATTGCGCCCCCGTCTTCTTGTCCACCAGCGTGTCGCCAACGATGAGCTGATCCCCCTTGGGCAGGACCGGGGTTGAATCCCAGGAAACCCCGCCCTTCTGCTGCCCGCCCTCGCCTCGTCCGCTCTGACCGATCTGTCAGTGTTAGGACTTGGCATGTTTGACGAGGTCTGCCGCGACGCGCCGGGAGGACCCGGAACGTTCCAGCGAGGATCTGCGCTACTCACGCGTTGTTTCTATCACACGCTCGCGGGCCGCGCGTACACTACCTACCCCGCCCAGGCCTCGTGAAAACGTGACGAAATACGACCTATCTGGCTTCACAGGCTTTCTCTCCGATAGGATCTGTCCGTGCGTTATATTTCGACTCGACGTGGCCCCGATGCGCCCACCCGCTCCTTCAGCGACATCCTGCTGGAGGGCCTGGCGCCCGACGGCGGCCTCTACCTGCCCGAGGAATACCCGACCCTGTCGGCCTCCGACCTGGACGAGCTGCGGATCGTTCTGCGCGAGGAAGGCTACGCGGCGATGGCCGCCGGCATCATCTCGCTCTTCGTCGACGACATCCCCGCCGACGACCTGTGCGCGATCACGGCCCGTGCCTATTCCACCCCCTCCTTCTCCGACCCGCAGATCGTGCCCGTCGACGCCCTGGAAGGCACCGACCTGCACATCGCCCACCTCTCTAACGGCCCAACGGCCGCCTTCAAAGACATGGCGATGCAGCTCCTCGGCGAACTCTTCGAATACGAACTCACCCGCCGCGGCGACTGGCTCATTATCGTGGGTGCCACCTCCGGCGACACCGGCTCCTCCGCCGAATACGCGCTGCGTGGCCGAAGCGGACTTTCCGTCGTCATGCTCACCCCCGCCGGACGCATGACCGCCTTCCAGCGCGCCCAGATGTTCTCCCTCCTCGACGACAACATCGTCAACGTCGCCGTCGACGGTGTCTTCGACGACTGTCAGGACCTGGTCAAGGCCATCAACATGGACGCCGACTTCAAGGCCACCTGGCACGTGGGCGCCGTCAACTCCATCAACTGGGCACGCCTGCTCGCCCAGGTCTGCTACTACGTCGCCACCTGGCTGCGCGTCACCGAGGAAGGTGCCGACGCCTCGTCCAAGGTCAGCGTTGTCGTGCCGTCCGGCAACTTCGGCAACGTGTGCGCCGCCCACATCGCCCGCCAGATGGGTGTGCCGCTGGGCACCCTCGTCGTCGCCACGAACGAGAACGACGTCCTCGACGAGTTCTTCCGCACCGGCGTCTACCGCCCCCGCTCCTCCGCAGACACGCTGGCGACCTCCAGCCCATCCATGGACATCTCCAAGGCCTCGAACTTCGAGCGCTTCATCTTCGACCTGCTCGGCCGCGACGGGGACGCCACCCGCGCCCTGTTCGACGAAGCCCTGGCCCGCGACGGCTCCTTCGATCTGTCCGGCACACCCGAGTTCGCCGCCCTGCGCGACACCTACGGCTTCATCTCCGGCACCTCCACGCACGCGGACCGCCTCGCCGAAATCGCGCGCACGGAACAGGAGAGCGGCTACCTCCTCGACCCGCACACGGCCGACGGCGTGCACGTCGCCCGCGCCGTGCGCTCCCAGATCGAGGGACCGCTCGTCGTCATGGAGACCGCCCTGCCCGTCAAATTCGCCGACACGATCCTCGAGGCCACCGGCCACCTCCCGCCCGTGCCCGAACGCTTCCAAGGCATCGAAGGCCGCGAAGAGCGCGTCACGCCTCTGGCCAACTCCGCCGAGGACCTCAAGGCGCTGATTGCCGAGCGAGTGCGCCCCGGCGCCTGAGATTCTCTGACTCGACGAGGCCCGAGCCCCCACCTGCGAAGCCGCGCGCTTTCGCCCGACGGGACCCGGGCCTCGTTACATACTCCCGGGACGCGCCCCTTTCCTTCGCCTCCACTCCCTGACAGGTAGGATTGATGCCATGCTTCACCTGTACGACTCCAAGAGCGCCCGCGTCCAGCCCCTCAACCCGGTCACCCCCGGCAAGGTCGGCATCTACCTGTGTGGCGCCACCGTGCAGGGCTCCCCGCACGTCGGCCACCTGCGCGCCGCCGTCTCCTTCGACACGCTGATCCGCTGGCTGCGCCGCAGCGGCTACCAGGTCACCTACGTGCGCAACGTCACCGATATCGACGACAAAATCCTCAACAAGTCGGCCGAAGCCGGCTGGGACTGGTGGGCGTGGGCCTACCGCTTCGAGCGCGAATTCACCGAGGCGTACGAGACCCTCGGTGTCGAGGCCCCCACCTACGAGCCGCGCGCCACCGGCCACATCCCCGACCAAATCGACCTCGTCCAGCGCCTCATCGACGCGGGACACGCTTATTCGGATGGGCGCGGCAACGTCTACTTCGACGTCCACTCCCAGCCCGACTACGGCTCGCTCACCCGTCAGCGCCTCGTCGACATGCGCACCACCGAAGACGACGCCCAGATCGACGAAGCCGTCGAAGCCGGCAAGCGCGACCCCCGCGACTTCGCCCTCTGGAAGGCCAGTAAGCCGTCTGAACCGGCCACGGCCTCGTGGGACAGCCCCTGGGGCCGCGGCCGACCCGGCTGGCACCTCGAATGCTCCGCCATGTCGCGCCGCTACCTCGGCGACGAATTCGACATCCACGGCGGCGGCATCGACCTGCGCTTCCCGCACCACGAGAACGAGCAAGCCCAGTCCCACGGCGCGGGCTGGCCCTTCGCACGCCTATGGGTCCACAACGCGTGGGTTACCACCAAGGGCGAAAAAATGTCCAAGTCCCTGGGCAACGTCCTGTCGATCGGGGCGCTGACCGAGGAGTACCCGGCCGTCGCCGTGCGCTGGGCCCTGTCCACCGTCCACCACCGCTCCGCCATCGAATGGGGCCCCGAGACCCTGCCCGCCGCGCACGCCGCCTGGGAAAAGTTCTCCACCTTCGTCGCCCGCGCCATCGAGACCGCTGGCGAGGCTCCGACCTCCGAAATTACCCTGGCACCCGCCGACCTGCCCGAGGCCTTCGTCGCCGCCATGGACGACGACCTCAACGTCGCCGGCGCGCTCGCGGTCCTGCACGAGCACCTCAAGGCCGGTAACGCCGCGCTTGCTGCCGGTGACGTTTCCGGTGTCTACCGCGAGCAAGTCCTCGTCCGCTCCATGCTGGACGTGCTGGGCCTCGATCCCGCTTCGGAGCAGTGGCGCGGACAGGCCGGTATCGGTGCGGGTGCCTCTGGTGCGGCTGCCGCCGAGCATTCGGCGCTGGACGCGCTGATCCAGTCCGTGCTGTCTGAGCGGGCTGCTGCCCGCGCCGCCAAGGACTGGGGACGCGCCGACGAGCTGCGCGACCGCCTGGCCGCCGCCGGCATCACCGTCGCGGATGGCCGCGACGGCGCGACGTGGAGTGTCGGCTGAGCTGCGGCTGAGCTGCGGCTGAGGGCCGTGCTGCTTGACGCGCCCGTGGGCGGCGGCCCGCCCGCGAGTCGTCCGCGCCGCGAGCTTCGCTCGGCGCGTCGGCTCGTTGTCCGGCAAGGCCCTGCCGTCGCCCACGGGTGCCGCAGCCAGGCTCGCGTCTCGCAGATTCCGCGTTTGTTCTTGTGATTGGGTGTGCTGCACCCGATCCGTAGGCAGTGCACCTCTTCTGATCGGGTGCAGCGGCCCGTAACGGGTGCAGTGGCCCTCGCGCTGTTGTTCCGGGCCGGGCTGCTTTGTGCGCCCGTGGGCGGCGGCCCGCCCGCGAGTCGTCCGCGCCGCGAGCCTTCGGCTCGGCGCGTCGTCTCGAAGCCCGGCCAGGCCCTGCCGCCGCCCACGGGTGCCGCAGCCTGGCTCGCGTCTCGCAGATTCCGCGTTTGTTCTTGTGATTGGGTGTGCTGCACCCGATCCGTAGGCAGTGCACCTCTTCTGATCGGGTGCAGCGCCCCGTAACGGGTGCAGCGGCCCTCGCGCTGTTGTTTCGACCGTAGCTAGGTCCGGCCGTCCGCCTACGGGCGCAGCGGAGACCGTACTGTGACGTGAGGGATCATCTGTTGCTCGGGGCGGGCGCGGTTAATTAGAGGTCTGCTGTTGTTGAAGCTGACTGGAGCCGGTGAAGGGAAGCATACCTGTGTTGGCGGACGAAACCGCTCCCTCTGCCCGACTCGTTGTGGGGAATTTCGTGTGGAAGAACGATGTGTCCATCCTTCTGCTGTGGATTCTGTTCATCCCGATACGAAGTTAGGAGTACAACCTTCATCTGTCGGCTGCCTTGAAAATTGGAGCCGAGTATGCGCTCACCTTCTTCACTCAAAGTCCATTTGATAAGATCTGCTATTTTCTTGTCGTCTTGAGAAGTTGAGGCTTCTAACTCAGTTGCGTGCTCCGGTGTCCAGGTGACTGGGTTTATTACTTGTGTAATGCGAGGAACCTGGCGCTGAATAGTTCGTGATACGTAAAATGCAATGTACTGAATTTCCTGCCTAAAGTATCTCCCCGCGGGACAGATATAGGCTGACTTTCTCTTATATGTTTCCCAGCTGCCTCGACTGTCGGGGACAACCATTGTGTCCTGTTTCGTAGCTGGACGTTCTTGCCACTGGTTCATCCAGATTTCCTGGTAGTTCTCATCCAACCAGGTGCCAAACGTCGGCGAGATCAACTCGGCAAGTTCGCGAACGCGTGACATGAGCATGGGGAGGTCATAATCGCGGGCGTAGTCATGATGCGCTATCCTATTGCGAAACTGACGCACATCGTTGACAAGTGATCGTACTCGTTTAGCATCTGGAGCTTTGCTGGTTTGCGGATGCCGAAAGGCTCGGTGAAGAGCTTGTCTCCATATCTGATCGTGTTTGCGATCAAGAAGCTGTACCCAGAATCCAAATGTTAAGTTGGCGATGATCTGATCGCGCGTTTCGGTCTTCTCACTTCGTTTAATTAAATTTCTTGCCGTGTCGATATGTTGTCGCTCGTTTTCTGTGAGTTTGCGTGAATCTTGGAGAAACCAAGGTATTCCACGTCCTGGTTCGTCAAAATATTCTTTGAGTTGTTCGTCAAGCGCATTCCTCAGAAGAATCTCTGTCTGAGATAGCATCGGTAGGCAGGCGGCCGCCATACGCGTGTTCCAGGCATAGAGATCGAGAGCGAGTGAGAGATCTCCGTCGCAGGTTTGGAGGTACGGTCGGAGACGGGGTTCAGTGATGTACGCGAGGAGGTCTTCGTTAGCTTCGTCGCTACGCTTGCTATCGCCCATTGGACCAGTCTACCATTGGTAATGGATGCCCCGGGGTGGCCTCTGCTTGATGCATGCTCCCGGGGCTGTGTCATATCCGCGCGTCCAGACGTTGTGAGCCTTTGTGGCAGTTGTGGCCTTTGGTCCGATCATCGATGAAGCCTGTGAGATCGTCGGCGGTCGTATCTGCCAGATCGCAAAGCTACGCTATCTCGTGCGTTGCTTCCTTAGCCACTGCGGTCCTGCGCGCTCACCGGGTACACGGATAGGTTGTTGCTTCACGGATAGGTTATGAGCATACGGATAGCTTATTAACCTATCCGCGTGGCGATAACCTATCCGCATCGTCGCAACCTATCCGCGTGCGGAGATCTATCCGCGCGGCTGCCCGCCCGCGACTCGTCCGCGCCGCGAGCTTCGCTCGGCGCGTCGGCTCGTTGTCCGGCCAGGCCTGCCGCTGCCCACGGGTGCCGCAGCCAGGCCCGCGTCTCGCAGCCACCCGTGCTCTCCGGCTCCTCCAGTGCCCTCCACGCCGGCGGTCGTGGGGGTTTTGCACTACACGAAGCCTTCTGGCGGCGTGTCGCCGCCGTGTTGGAGGCTCGTGTAGTGCAATTCCCCCGATTGGTGACGGCGAGGCCGCGACTTGAGGCGGTGTGGCGCCCAAATCGCAGACCACTTTGGTGAAAAACGCTGAAAATGGGGTGTTGTGGGCGAGGTGGTCTGCGTTTTGGGCGCGGCGGTGTTCTGGCAGGGTGTGCGTGCTCGCATACGAACCCGCTATTGCGAGCGGTAACCCGCTATGTCGCACGTTAACCCGCTATTTGAAGTGTGGGCGGGGCTGCCCAGGCTCGTATTAGCGGGTTAAGGTGCGGATTAGAAGGCCCGCACGCAGGTTATCGGGTTAACGTGCGGAACAAGGGGCCCGCGTGCGGGTTAGTGGGTTCACGTGTGGATGAACAGCCCTATGTGAGCCGAGGCCATACCCTGGTGTCCGGCGGCGCGAGGCGTCGTGGACACGGGAGGAGCAACATGGAGTACGTAGCTTTGCTGCGCGGTATCAACGTCGGCGGCAACAACAAGGTCGTCATGAGCGAGCTACGCGAACAGGTCGCCGCTGAAGGCTTCGCGAACGTGCGCACCTACATCAACAGTGGCAACCTCCTCTTCGAGGCTGAGGCCGACGCACCGTGCGAGGACGTCGCCCAGACAGTCGAGGACACCTTGGCGCGCCGCTACGACTTCCCGATACGACTGGCCCTCTTGACGGGGCAGGATTACCTCGCGGAACTACACAACCTGCCCGACTGGTGGCATGGTGAGGTCGCCCGCCGCGACGTGCTCTTCTACACGCGGGGCCTCGACCGTGGTCACGTGCGTGAGCGTATCGAGGCCATGGAACTGGGTGACGAAGCCCTGTACTTTGGCGAGCATGCCGTGTTTTGGGGCAAATTCGACGAGAAGAACTTCCTGAAGACCGCCTACCACAGGCGTCTCCTACGCGAGGACTTCTATCGGCAGGTGACGATCCGCTCCGGCTCAACGGTCGAGAAAATCGCGTCGTTGCTCGCGCGGGACTGACGTGTATCCCGTCCGGGCTGCGTGATTGACGAGGCTGTGGCGAGTGTCGGCGCATAGGGGTGCGGTGTGCGTGAGGGCAGAGTGGGGCTGATGCTTGCAGGGACTGACGTGTATCCCGTCCGGGCTGACGCGGTGGACGAGGCCGTGGCAGGGTCCGGGTGCGTGCCTGACATGGGGTCGGTTCGGAAGAGACGAGGATGCAGTGGGGTCTCCGTGGAATATGCATGTCAGAGCGTGATTTTGGCCCCCGGGCGCGCCGCTGTGGCCCCGATGTGGCCTGAACGCCGTACCCTGGTGTCAGTTCACGAGACAACGAGGAGACACCATGGCCTCACACAGCGGGCGCCCCGGCGCCATCCGTAAGAAGGGCACCAAGAAGGGCGCGCAGGTCGGCACCGGCGGGCACTCGCGCCGACGCCTCGAAGGCAAGGGCCCGACGCCCAAGGCTGAGGACCGCACCTACCACCCGGCCTACAAGCGCAAGGTCAAGCGCGAGGCCCGCGAGGCGCAGGAGGCCGCGATTGCGCGCGCTCGCGCCAAGTCGTCGATCCGCGTCAAGCCCGGCCACGAGCTGATCGCCGGTCGCAACCCGGTCGCCGAGGCCGCCCGTGCCTCGGTCCCGATTGAGCGCGTCTTCATCCTCGACAACGTGAAGGATGATCGCGTGGAGGAGGTTGTGCGCCTCGCGAGTGCCATGGGTGCCCCCGTGTACGAGGTCACCCGTCGCGATCTGGATGTCGCGACTGACGGTGCCGTCCACCAGGGCGTTGCCATCGAGGTGCGCGGATACGAGTATGCCGATGCCTCGGACCTGATCGCCGGGTCGCTCCAGCAGCTGGGCCACCCGCTCCTCGTGGCCCTCGACCAAGTGACGGACCCCCACAACTTGGGCGCGGTCCTGCGTAGCGCGGGCGCGTTCGGCGCGGACGGCGTCATCATCCCCGAGCGCCGCAGCGCGGGCGTGAACACGACCGCGTGGAAGGTGTCAGCCGGTGCGGCTGCGCGCGTGCCCGTGGCTCGCGCGACGAACCTCGTGCGCGCCCTCGAAGAGGCCAAGGCGGCCGGATACTTCGTGGTTGGCCTCGACGGCGGCGGTGACGCGCCCCTGCGTGGCCTGTCGCTGGCGGACGGCCCCCTCGTCATCGTGACCGGTGCCGAGGGCGCGGGCCTGTCCCGCCTCGTGCGCGAGACCTGCGATCAGATCGTGTCGATCCCGATCGCGTCGACCGTGGAGTCTCTCAACGCGGCCGTCGCCACGGGCATTGCCCTGTACGAGGTCGCCTCCCTGCGCGCGCAGGGCTGAGCTTTTTCCTGTCGTGACTCTCGCCGCGGGCGCTGACCAGCGCCCGCGGCGAGAGTCTTTGTACGAGGCCTCCGTGCGGTCGCGCCGTGGCGTTGGCCCGCAGGTCTGTCGGTTAGCGGCGGGGATTCGAGCGCGTCGCCTTTTTCGCGGCCTTGCGCATCGCTCCGAGAGTCCGCAGAGTTAGGGGAACGTTGTGCGGTATATCGCGGTATCTGAGGCGCTCGGGGGCGGTCATCATGAGTCCCTCGTTCCGGAAGGACTGCTCGACCCCCTCCAGTATCGACGCGATGTACTCCTCCGCGAACATGGTCTCGTTGGTGGACGTGTAGTCGAAGTGACACCACAGCTCGCACATTGGTCTCATCCCGCCCGGGATCGGTCGGGCGATCACTTCGATGCGTGTCTTCTCAAGGAAGGCCCGCTTGACGCGGTCGGGTACCGCCCGTGGGAACAGTTCGGCGATGATGCCTGTCGTGGTGGTCGAGGCAATCGCATCGACGAGAAAAGCCTTCCCGGTGTTCCCGGTAGCCAGCTCGGTGCCTACCCAGCCGATTCGCGCGAATTGTTCGCGCATGCCGGGCGTTTCGGCCCGGATGCCGTTCTTGTGTAGCAGGGCGACGCAGCGCGCCACGGCCTCGTCGGGGGACACGGCCAGACGAAAGACCGTAAACGGGTACGCAGTGAGCGAGAGGCTGCGGCCGACACTGGAGAATAACTGTTTCATGGGTGTCCTGAGCGTCGGAAATGGAGAGGGCTGGTGCCGGTCGCCTTGCGTGCCGCGCGGTGCATCGTCGCGATGCCGGCGTCGGAGAGGGGAGAATCCCCGGGAAGTTCCTTCTTGTTGACGAGGCGTGGGGGACCCAGGAGGACCCCCTGGCGGGTGAGCGCCTGAGCGAGCTTATCGAACGCGCGGTCGAGGGGAGCCTTCGTCAGGCGCGGACCCCGAATCGTGTCGTCCCAGGGGAAACACCACAGCTCGGACCTCGGGTGGCTTCCAGGGACTGGGCGAGCGGCGACGATGAGGCGCGTCCAGTCGATCGGCTTGCGCATCGGCTCCGTCAGGTGAACGGCCAGCAACGCAATTCCGAGGCCGGGGGCAATCGCGCCGAGATCGCTCAGATCCGCGTCGGGTCCGGATCCACGGCGGTGACCGATCGCGATCTCGGTGCCCGTCCAGCCGCGCATCGCGAACTGGTCACCCATCCCGGGGGTCTCGGAACGGATACCGATGGTCGCCCAAAAGCCCATGCACCGCTCGAAAGCCTCGCGCGGCGGGCACGATATGTCGAACACAGTCATCGGGCGGAAAGCAAACAGAGCACTCATCAGTCTCCCTGAGAACGCGGCGTCGTAGAGGAACTAGTGTGCCCAAGCGCGCACCCAGCAGTGAGCGCGAACCCGGCCACGGCCTCGTCCCTCCGTCGTGTGGTGGTCTCAGGCTAGCAGCGCGAGCGCTCCGCCCAAACACCGAGCCGCTACCATGGCCCCCATGAGTGTCCTCGGAACCGTTATCGTCGGCGTTGTTATCCTCCTGGGAGTCATCGGCGCCGTCGTCCAAGTCTGGCCCTCCGCGCCCCTCGTCGGCGGCGCGATCCTCGTGTGGGCGTGGCTGACCGGCACGTCCAGCGCGTGGATTGTTTTCGCCATCGCGGCGCTCGTACTGATCCTTGGCACAGTCCTTAAATACGTGATCCCCGCGCGCGGCATGAACAAAGCCGGGATTCCGCAATCCACGCTCGTGTGGGGCGCGCTCGGCGGCGTCGTCGGCTGGTTCATCGGCCTGCCCCTCGGCCTCGTCCTCGGTATGATCGCCACGACCTTCGTCGTCGAATACCTGCGCAGCCGCGACACCGCAACCGCCTGGGCGTCCACCCTCCAGGCTCTCAAGGCCTTCGGCTGGACGATTGCCATCGAACTGATCGCCGCCCTGACCAGCGCAACCGCGTGGGGCATCGGCGTCGCCCTGGCCGCCACCGGGAACTGAACCGGGCTGATCGAGGTACCCCGGCCTCGTCGATCTCCGCTAATATGGGTCTGTTGCGCACACCCGCGCGACGGACCCAAACTTTACGGAGATACTCATGCCCGCCGTCATCGTGCTCGGCGCCCAGTGGGGCGACGAAGGCAAAGGCAAGGCCACTGATCAGCTCGGCCAGCACACCGACCTCGTCGTCAAGTTCAACGGAGGAAACAACGCGGGGCACACCGTCGTCATTGACGGGGAAAAGTACGCGCTGCACCTCCTGCCCGCCGGAATCCTCTCCGAAGGTGTCACACCCATCATCGGCAACGGCGTCGTCGTCGATCTGGACGTGCTCTTCGAGGAACTTGAGGACATCACCTCGCGCGGCGTCGACTGCTCGCGCCTGCTCATCTCCTCTAACGCGCACATCATCCCGCCGTACAACCGCCTCATGGACCAGGCGAACGAGCGTGCGCGCGGCAACAACCTCATCGGCACGACCGGCCGAGGCATCGGCCCCACCTACGCCGACAAGATGAACCGTATCGGCCTGCGCATTCAGGACCTCTTCCACCCCGAGGAGCTGCGCGCCAAGGTCGAAGCCGCCCTGGCCCCCAAGAACACCATTTTCGAGGCCGTGGACCTGCAGGTGCTCGACCCTGCCGAGGTGGCCGACCATCTCCTCTCTTTCGCGGAGCGCGTCAAGCCGATGCTGTGCGACGTGTCCCTCGTCGTCAACGACGCGCTGGACCGCGGCGAGACCGTTCTCTTCGAGGGCGGCCAGGCCACGATGCTCGACATCGACCACGGCACCTACCCCTTCGTGACCTCCTCGAACCCGACCGCGGGCGGCGCGCTCACCGGCTCCGGCGTGGGCCCGACCCGCATCGACCGCGTTGTTGGCGTCGCCAAGGCGTACACGACCCGCGTCGGTGAGGGCCCGTTCCCCACGGAGCTGGATAACGAGGTCGGCGAGGCCCTGCGCACCAAGGGCGGCGAGTTTGGCGTGACCACGGGTCGCCCGCGCCGCACCGGCTGGTTCGACGCCGTCGTCATGCGCTACGCGACGCGCATCAACGGCCTGACCGACATCTGCCTGACCAAGCTCGACGTTCTCTCCGGCTACGAGACGATCCCCGTGTGCGTCGCCTACGAGGTCGACGGCGTGCGCACCGAGGAAATGCCTCTCGACCAGGCTGGCTTCGAGGCCGCCGTGCCCGTATACGAGGAGCTGCCCGGCTGGAGCGAGGATATCTCGCAGTGCCGTTCCTTCGACGAGCTGCCGCAGGCCGCCCAGGACTACATCAAGCGCCTGGAAGAGTTGTCGCGCTGCCGCATCCAGTCCATCGGCGTGGGCCCGGGCCGCGAGGCGACAATCGTGCGCTACCCGCTCATGTGAGAGGGGATGACAGGGTGAGGGCCGGTGCCGCGTAGCGGTGCCGGCCCTCACCCTATGCGCGGGATCTTGCTGTTTCGCACGTGGGCTTGCTGTTTCGCACGTGGGCTTGCTGTTTCGCACGTGGGCTTGCTGTTTCGCACGTGGGCCTGCTGTCCTGCACGTGGGCCTGCTGTCCTGCACGTGGGCGGTGTTGCCCATGCTCGGAATAGCGGGTTTACGTGCGGGATAGAGGGCCGACATGCGGACAAGCTGGTTTGCGGACCTGGTGTCTGCCGGACGCTCGCAGGAACGGAACGCTTGCAGGAACGGAAGAACGGATCTGACAATCGGGCGCGAGACGGGGACAGTCGCGCAGCAGGAGACGGAAACACTCGTGCGCTTCGGCGCGCAGATACGACAAAGCACGCCGAACCGAATGCGCCTGTCGGCGCGAAGGCCGCTCGTAGCGGCAGAGTTTGGAGCCCGGGGCATAACGGTCCGGCGTGCCCCTCAACCCTACGACTCACTTCATGCCAACGCGCGCCGTGGCGACGTGGATCAACCCACACGGGGCATGCGCCACAGCCGGGTCCTCCCCGACGAGGCCTGAGCCGCGTCTCTTGGTTACGCGCACCACAGCGTTGGGGCGGGTGCGGCGTTCCGACAACATGAGAGCACCCGCCTCGCCACGATCCCGACCCGCCGTCTCAGGAAGACCCGCGCGGGCGGCCATGGCCTCGTCGACTCCAGACATGTGGGACCATGGAAGCGTGATGACATCGACCTCGCCCACACGCACACGAACCGACTCGAGCCGCGGAGTACGCCGCGACACGCTGGCCACCAGACGAGTGTCTGTCAGCGTTGGTACGGCCACCGTCACACTTCTGGCCGCGCTGACAATCACCGCGTGGTGGCTGCCCGGCTCGCGCTGGACGGTCGGTCCGGTCATCGCGCTCGCCTCGTTCCTGTTGGCGCTCGCGTGGCCGACGTTGGCGCGCCTGCACATGCCGTGGCTCGCGCAGGCAGCGCTTGCGCTCGGTGGGGCGCTCACCCCCATCGGCGTCGCGTACTGGAAGAACCTTGACATTGCGATCCCCTTGACCGGTATCATGCTCGTGTTCCTGGTGGCTGCGACGATCCTTGACGCGCCCGCACCGCGTGACCACTCGGTGGGGAATACGACCGAACACTGGGGGTCGACGTCGCTGACCGCAGCCCTCACCTCGTCGGTGACTGCGCTCCTCATCATTACAGCCGGGTCCATGTGGGTGTCCCTGACGGTCCACGCGCGCTGGTCGGTCGTCGTGCCCATGGCCGCCCTGGTCGTCATCGTCGTAGCCGTGTCGGCGAACAGTGGGCGCTCCTCGACCGCGGGGGTGTTCTACTCCGCGGCTTTTGGCCTGTTCGCGGGACTCATCATTTCCTCGATCGCGTGGCTGCTCGGGCACACTTCCGACCTGCTGCCCGTCGTCTTCCCCTCTATCGCCAATATCCTCGGCGACTTCGCCGCATTCCTCACCATGGGTGGCATCACCGGTGCCGGCGTCGGCTTTGCCGTGTCGGTCGTTGACGCGCTCCTCGGTGAGCGCGCCGCCTCCGCCCAGCTCGCCTCCCTCCTCGGTCGTGGTGCCGCCAAATTCCTTGTCGCTGCCCTGCCCGTCTACGCGATGACGCGCATCGGTGGCATCTGAGGCGTGCCTTGCCTCGACGAGGCGGTGGCTGGCCACGTTGTATTAACGAGGTAGCGGCTGGGTGGCCGGGTTGTTACCCGCTGTGTCTTCCAGAACCGGACCCTGCCCCGGGAGGCGGCCCGGGCCTCGTTGGGCTGCACCTTCCTCAACCGCGCCTGCCCCGGGAGGTGGCCCGAGCCTCGTCCCTGTTCGCCGCCAGCTGCGCGCCCCCGCGCCGCGCGGTGCCCGCCCGCCCCACGCGTTAGGCTGGAGTCATGATGGTGATACCTGCTGACCTGCCCGCACTCGTTGCTCCCGTCGCGTGGATGCTCGGAACCTGGGAGGGGTGGGGCATGCACGCAAACCCCGCCCCCGGCCAGGAAGCTTCCGCCGAGGCCCCTGCTGATTCGCCCGTCATCGAGGAGATCCGCGGCGACGTCGTCGGCGAGCAGATGCGCCTGGTGACCCGCGTGTATGCGGGTGAGTCTGCCGCCCCGATCGACCCCACGTGGGACGCTGCGCAGGGCCTGGCTGCTATCAAGAAGGGCGACCTGATCAGCGAAGAGACCCTGTACGTATCCGTCGCGCCCTCCGACGCGCCGCTGCCGCCGCCCGGCCAGTACAACTCCCGCGAGTTCACGGCGACCTCTGCCTCCACCGAAGGTCACAGCGCTGTGTGGGACGGCGTGAGCGTCGGCCCGCGCGTGCAGATGGTCTCCGACGCGATCGCGCTTGGCGTGGACGCGCCCCGTCTGACGCACTTGGGCCGCATGTTCGGCCTGGTTGCCGGCGAACTCATGTGGACGCAGGAACGCACACTCGATGGCCAGGATGAGGCCGACGTCGAGATCTCGGGCCGCCTGCACCGCACCGAGCAGGCCTCCACGGAATCCGGCGAGGTCATCGACGGCATTGACGACTCGCAGGGCGGCTTCCTTGTCTGAGCCTTCGGTTGATTCCGAGTTCGTCGACGAGGCCGTGGCCTCCTTCGGCGCGACCGCGCACTGTGGGGATCCGTCGGGGGAGCAGTGGGCCCTTGAAGCTGGTCGCGCCTTGGTGCGCCGCCCAGACCTGGCGGTCATTTCTGTGTCGGGGGCTGATCGGCTGACGTGGCTGACGTCGCTCGCCTCCCAGATCGTCACGGACCTCGTGCCCGGCATGAGCCGCGAGCTGCTGATCCTCTCGCCCGAGGGGCGCGTCGAGCACTGGGCGGGCGCGAGCGACGATGGCGAGGCGCTGCGCCTGATCGTGGAGCGCTCGGACGTCGATTCTTTCGTGGCGTTCCTTGATTCGATGCGTTTTGCGCTGCGCGTCGCGGTTTCCGAGTGCGATGTCGTCGTGTTCTCCTCGGTCCGCGCGGGCGCAAACACGCCCGATTCGGTGGTGGGCTTGCCCGGACTCCTGTGGACCTGGGAGGACCCGTGGCCCGGCGTGGTGGAGGGCGGGGCCGCCTACTTCCAGGGCGAGCGCCACCCTGGCGCGCGCACGCCCATGATGTTTCACGCCGTTTCACGGCAGGCTGCGGACGAGTTCGAGGCCGCGTGGCTGTCCGCGTTCCCCGAGGCAGGCTCGCGTCGCCGCGCCGGATACCTGGCGTGGGAGGCCATGCGCATCGCCGCGTGGAAGCCGCGCCTGGGCCGCGAGACCGACGCCCGCGCGATCCCGCCCGAGGTGGACTGGCTGCGCACCGCCGTCCACACGGCGAAGGGCTGCTACCGCGGGCAGGAAACCATCGCCCGCGTCCTCAACCTGGGACGCCCCCCGCGCCGCCTCACCTACCTGCAGCTGGACGGCTCACGCGGCGACCTGCCCGCACCCGGCACAGCCATCGAGGTGGGCGGGCGTCAGGTCGGCGTCATTACGTCGTCGGCCCGCCACGCGGACGAGGGACCAATCGCACTCGCGCTCATCGCGCGCGCCGTACCCGTGACCACGGTGTTTGATATCGACGGCGTCGCCGCCGCCCAAGAGGAGATCGTGCCCGTCCACGGCAAGTCCTCCGTGTCCCCGCAGACCCGCCCGGGTGCCGACCTCTCCCGCGAGGCCGGCCAGCGCGGCGGATCAACGGGTTTTGGCGGCCTGGGCTCGGCCCTGGGGGCACGCTGATGCGCGCCGTCATCCAGCGGGCAACTTCGGGCGAGGTCCGCGTCGACGGCGAGGTCGTCGGCCGCCTCGCGCTTCCTGCTGGTTCTGCTGGGGACGAGGCGGGGGCCGGGTCTGCCGCTCAGGTTTCGTCGCGTGGCGTGGGTACCCCCGGTGACGTCGACGCAACACCCGGCAAGGCCACCCTGGCGGGGGAGGGTTCCGGCGGAGCGCGCCAAGGCCTCGTCGTCCTCCTGGGTGTCCAGCGCGGCGACGGTCCCACTCAGGTCACGACCATTGCTCGCAAGATCGCCGAGCTGCGCATCCTCGACGACGAACGTTCTGCGCTTGACGTGCACGCCCCGATCCTCGTGATCTCGCAGTTCACCCTGTATGGGGACACTCGCAAGGGTCGCCGTCCCTCGTGGACTCACGCCGCCCCCGGGGACGAGGCCGAACCCCTCGTTGACGCGGTCGTGGCGGACCTGCGAGGCCGGGGCCTGCACGTCGAAACCGGCCAGTTCGGGGCGATGATGGAGGTCTCGCTGGTGAACGACGGGCCGTTCACGGTTCTCGTCGAGGCCTAGTGTCTCAGGTCATGCCGCGTCTTCGCTTGTTTTCGGTTGTGTTGCGTCGCCGATGACGAGTCCGCAGTCGCTCGTGCCGCGACTATTCTTGTTCCTTACTGGTGTTACGCCTCTTAGGTGGGTATTGCGCCAGTGGGGAGCTGGTGTCATGCCCCCTCACTGCTGTGCTGTTTGATAGGGCGCGTCGCCCGTCCCTGCCTCGTCAATGCTGGCGCGCCTGCCGCGCCTCAAGCTATGGGGTCAGGTGTGCGCGGATCCGCGCTCGCACTTGTTACCGATGGGGTGTTGCACCTGATCGGTAAGCTTCAACCCCTTCTGATCGGGTTGAATCTTCCCGATGAGGTTGAATCCTGCCGATAGGGTTGAATGCTCTCGACAGCTCCGCGTCCACGCTTGTTCTTAAGTGGTGTTACACCACTTGGGTGGGTATTGCACCAGCTGGGAACTGGTGTAATGCTCCCTAACTGGTGTAATGCCCCCTAACTGGTGCATTGCTGCGCTCAGCCGCGTGCAGTGTCTCTTGTGGGGCTAGCTGCATGGAATCTGCGTGTGGCCACAGAGCGTGGTTGCTCCCCAATGTCGCATGCAATTCCCATGGCAACCTTTCACGTGTTGAAGCACGGGCGTTGCAATTGCAACGTTTCTGGGGGTTGGTGAAATCTGGTGTGGGGGAATTGCATGCGACTTTGAGGGAGGGGCGCAGGTCCGGCTTTTGGGGGGCGCTGGGATTAGTTATTGCCGTGCGTGCCTCATTCTCGCTGCCTGCACTGCATTGCCTCGATCTCATGCCCCGCCTTGATCCGGCGCTGACGACGCCTTGACTCTGCATTAGCTCAGTACTACCGAAGTGTCATGTGCCAGTCCCGTATCCTTGCCCCCTACCTCGGCTTCGTGCTGCAGAGGCCCCGTCACCCCGCCCCGGCCTCGTCCCTGCGCCCAGGGCGAAAGCGCGCGCACGGCGCTCGGGCTTTCCGTAGTCTGTAACTAGTCAACTGGGACGGGTGTACGCCGAGTTCGGCGGGGCAGCTGCCCCTGAAACAAGGAGAGACATGTTCGAACGCTTTACTGACCGTGCGCGCCGTGTCGTCGTGCTCGCGCAGGACGAGGCCCGCGGTCTTAAGCACAACTACATTGGCACGGAGCACCTGCTGCTCGGCCTGATCTCTGAGGGTGAGGGCGTGGCCGCGAAGGCCCTGGAGACGATGGGCATCAAGGGCGAGGCCGTGCGCGCCTCGGTCATTGAGATCATCGGTGAGGGTGAGAAGCCGGTCGAGGGCCACATTCCTTTCACGCCGCGCGCCAAGCGCGTCTTTGAGCTGAGCCTGCGCGAGGCCCTGCAGCTGGGCCACAACTACATCGGCACGGAGCACCTGCTGCTCGGCCTCCTCAAGGAGGGCGAGGGTGTGGCCGCCCAGGTGCTCACCAAGCAGGGCGCGGACTTGGCGCAGGTGCGTCAGACCGTCATCCAGATGCTGAGCGGCTACCAGCGCGGCGACGACGAGGGCCGCGAGTCGGTGGGCGCGGGCGTGGGCGGTTCGGGCGGCCCTGAGCGCTCGAATTCCGCGATCCTTGAGCAGTTTGGCCGTAACCTGACGCAGGCCGCGCGCGAGAACAAGCTGGACCCCGTCATCGGCCGCCGCGTCGAGATGGAGCGCGTCATGCAGGTCCTGTCGCGCCGCACGAAGAACAACCCGGTCCTGATCGGTGAACCCGGCGTCGGTAAGACCGCGGTCGTTGAGGGCCTCGCCCAGGCGATCGTGCACGGCGACGTGCCTGAGACCATCAAGGATAAGCAGATCTACAGCCTTGACATGGGGTCGCTGGTCGCGGGTTCGCGTTACCGCGGCGACTTCGAGGAGCGTCTGAAGAAGGTCCTCAAGGAGATCCGCACGCGCGGCGACATCATCCTGTTCATCGACGAGATCCACACCCTCGTGGGTGCGGGTGCCGCCGAGGGATCGATCGACGCGGCCCAGATGCTCAAGCCCATGCTGGCGCGCGGCGAGCTCCAGACGATTGGCGCGACCACGAACGACGAGTACCGCAAGTACATCGAGAAGGATGCGGCTCTCGAGCGCCGCTTCCAGCCGGTGAAGGTCGAGGAACCCAGCGTCGAGGAGACGGTGGAGATCCTCAAGGGCCTGCGCGACCGCTATGAGGCGCACCACCGCGTCATCATCACGGACGCCGCGATCCAGGCAGCCGCCGAGCTGGCGGATCGCTACATCTCGGATCGTTTCCTCCCGGATAAGGCCATCGACCTGGTCGACGAGGCCGGGGCGCGCCTGCGTATCCGCCGCATGACCGCGCCGCCGGAGCTGCGCGAGCTGGATGAGAAGATCGCCGAGGTGCGCCGCAACAAGGAGGCGGCCATCGACGATCAGGACTTCGAGAAGGCCGCGTCGCTGCGCGATCAGGAGTCGAAGCTGTCCGAAGAACGCAAGGCGAAGGAGGAGGCCTGGAAGGGCGGCGAGTCCGACGAGATCGCCGAGGTCGGGGACCAGGAGATCGCCGAGGTCCTGGCCATGTCGACGGGTATCCCGGTCGTGCGCCTGACTCAGACGGAGACCGCGAAGCTGCTCAAGATGGAAGATGAGCTGCATAAGCGCGTTATTGGCCAGGACGAGGCCGTGAAGGCTCTCGCTCAGTCGATCCGCCGTACGCGCTCGGGCCTGAAGGATCCGAACCGTCCCGGTGGCTCGTTCATCTTTGCGGGTCCGACGGGTGTGGGTAAGACGGAGCTGGCGAAGGCTCTCGCCGAGTTCCTCTTCGGTGATGAGGATGCCTTGATCCAGCTGGATATGTCCGAGTTCTCTGAGAAGCACACGGCGTCGCGCCTCTTCGGTGCTCCTCCCGGCTACGTCGGTTACGACGAGGGTGGTCAGCTCACGGAGAAGGTTCGCCGTAAGCCGTTCTCGGTCGTCCTCTTCGATGAGGTCGAGAAGGCTCACCCGGACATTTTCAACTCACTGCTCCAGATCCTGGAGGAGGGTCGCCTGACGGACTCTCAGGGCCGAAAGGTGGACTTCAAGAACACCGTCATCATCATGACGACGAATCTGGGTACCCGTGATATTAATAAGGGCGTGCTGACGGGCTTCCAGACCGCGGATCACTCGACGCATGATTACGGTCGCATGAAGTCGAAGGTTGCGGAGGAGCTTAAGCAGCACTTCCGTCCGGAGTTCCTCAACCGTGTTGATGATACGATTGTGTTCCCGCCGTTGACGAAGCCGGAGATTGCGCGCATTGTCGACCTGATGATCGCGAAGCTCGCCAAGCGTATGGAGGCGCAGGATATGCGTCTGCAACTGACGGACGAGGCACGCGAGCTGCTGGCTGACGTGGGCTTCGATCCGGTGCTTGGTGCGCGTCCGCTGCGTCGCGCGATCCAGCGCGAAATCGAGGATGCGCTGTCCGAGAGGATCCTTTTCGGAGAGCTGCAACCTGGTCAGGTTGTCACGGTTGGTGTCACTGGAGAGGGTAAGGAACGGACTTTTACCTTCAACGGAGAGTGATTTACTCACCAATTGTCTAAGGTTGACAAACCTTCGCCTCTGTGGGAGCGGCCCGTCGTATAACGGCGGGTCGCTCTCTGGTTGTCAAGTAATTGTGGCTCTGATAGATTCTCATTAACTATGAACGTCTTGCGAACTCATGCCACACTATTTGCAAGGCACTAATCATTGATCGAGAGAGGGTCTATGAACGCTCGAGCGCGCCGAAACCTGACCAGCGCGAGACGACGCCTGCCGGCGCTTGTTCTCATGCTGGTTGTTGTTGCGCTCTGCATCGCTGGCGTCATCTATAAGGGTGCGGAAGTTACGCAGGTAAACGTCAATGATGGCGGAATTTGGGTAACAAATAAGTCCAAGCAGATGGTCGGTCACCTCGACTATGAGGCCCGCATCCTTGACGGTGCGCTGCGCACCGAGGCTAGCAATTTCGATGTCGGCCAGGCTGGCGAAACTGTTACGGTGTCCGACCTGTCCTCACTTACTGTTGCGCCGGTCAATGTTACCCAGGTCGCTTTGGGGTCCCCGACGGCCCTTCCCTCCGGCTCGGTTGCGATGCAGGGCGGGGACGTCCTGGGCGTCCTGAATGCGACAGATGGCACACTGTGGACGACGTCAGCCACCACGCCGAGCCCGGCGAACCTTTCTGACAATGCCGCCGTCGCCTCGAACATGGGCGCGAGCGCGTTTGTCACCGGCATGGACGGCACCGTCTACTCCCTGTCCTCCTCCGGATCCCTCACAACTGTTAAGCGGCAGGGTGCCGTAGACCAAGCGAAGACCTCCGTGATCGAAGGCATCCCCGCAGACGCGTCGCTGTCGATGACGGCCGTCGGAGACCAGGTCGTCGCCCTCGACTCCACCTCGAACACCCTCTTCCTGCCCGGCGGCAAGACACTCAACCTCAGCGCCGCAGGCGTCGAGGCGGGCGGAGTCCTCCAGCAGGCCGGACCGACGTACGATTCCGTCCTCCTGGCCACGGCCTCGTCCCTGGTGAGCATCCCCCTGAAGGGCAGTGCACCCACGATCATCCCCGCCGCCGAGGGATCCCCCAGCGGCATCCCCGCAGCTCCCGTGCGCCACGAGGGCTGCTCCTACGGCGCGTGGGTCGGCTCGGGCGCGTTCATGCGCTCGTGCGACGACGCCTCCAACAACCAGCAGACAGTCGTCGATACGCTCAAGAGCGCCCAGGAAATCGTTTTCCGCACCAACCGCAAGGCCATCGTCCTCAACGACGTCGCGCAGGGCAACGTGTGGCTGCCCGACTCCAACATGGTCCTCATGGACAACTGGGATGAGGTCGAAAACCAGCTCCAGGAGTCCGAGAACGAACAGGACAGCCCGGAGCTGACGAACGAGATCGCCGACCCCGAAAAGCGCGAGGAGAACACCCCGCCCGAGGCCGTGGATGACGAATTCGGCATCCGCCCGGGCCGTTCGACGATCCTGCCGGTCCTGGACAACGACTCCGACATTGACGGAGACGTGCTGACCGCCAGCCCGACCAGCCAGCCCGCATGGGGTTCTGTGGCCGTCGCGCGCTCCGGTCGCGCGCTGCAGATCGCAGACGTCGATGCCGATCAGACGGGTTCCACGTCGTTTACGTACGAGGCCTCGGACGGGACCGCGACCGCCCCCGCGCGGGTGCAGGTGACGATCCACCCCTACTCGCAGAACGAGGCACCCACGCAGCTTCGTGCGTCGTCGGTCAAGATCGGCCAGGGCGCGCAGATCCAGTATCAGGCGCTGTCCGACTGGCGTGACCCCGATAGCGATCCGTTGTTCTTGAAGAATGCCGAGGCTCCCGAAGGTCTGAGCGTGTCCTTCATGGAGGACGGCACGATGACGATCACCGAGGAAGGCTCCGCGGCTGGTCCGAAGACCGTCGTGCTCACCGTCGCCGACGATCAGGGTGCTGAGACGCGCGGCGAACTCATTGTCAACGTCCAGGAGGCTGGCAACCTGCCGCCCGTGGCGAACGGCGACCTGTTCTTGGCGCACCCGGGTGAGACCGTCACCCTGGATCCACTCAAGAACGACACTGATCCCAACGGCGACCCGCTGATGCTGGCCGCTGTGTCCGGGGCGCCCTCGGGTGCGTCGATCACGCCGGATTTGGAACGCGGGACCATTGACTTCGTGGCGTCGTCCCCGGGTTCCTACTCCTTCGCCTACACGATCTCCGACGGCGTCGCGACGACGCTGGGTATTGTGCGCGTCGTGGTCGTTGAGACCGTTGCGCTGCCCCCGGTTGCCGAGAACGATACGGCGGTCCTGCCGCAGGGCGGGTCCGTGCTGGTTGCGCCGCTGGCCAATGACTACGACCCGACGGGTGGAGTCCTGTCGATCACGTCGATTGATTCCTCGTCCGTGCCCGGCCTGGAGGTGGCCCTCATCGACCGCCACCTGCTGCGCGTGACTGCGCCGACAGGCCTCGAAGGGACGGTGTCCTTCTCTTACACGGTGTCCAACGGGCAGGGCAGCGCCAGCGCCAGCGTGACCGTCATTCCCGGTGCCTCTGACCGCACCGACTTGCCGCCGGTCCTCAAGCCGGATCGTGGCAAGGTACGCGTCGGCGATGTTGGCACGGTCTCCGTTCTGGCGAATGATCGCTCGCCGGCCGGCCTGAACCTGCAGGTCGAGTCGACGCTCGAGTATGATCGCGCTTCCGCCCTGGGGACCCCCTTCGTGACGGGTAACCAGGTTCGTCTCGAGGCGGGGGACACCCCGGGCACGATGGATGTCACCTACTCGGTCATTGACTCCGCCGGTAACCGCGCTTCCAGCACGGTCACCTTCGAGATCCTGGCAGCCTCCGACCACAATCAGGCACCGCGTCCCCGCGACATCACCGCGTGGGCCACGGCCGGTCAGGCCACCCGCATCCCGGTCTCGCTTGACGGTATTGACCCGGACGGCGACTCGGTGACCCTGCGCGGCGTGGATTCCTCGCCGCAGAAGGGCTCGGCGACCGCGAAGGCCACGTGGATTGAGTACACGCCCAACGCCTCGGAGTCCGGCACTGACTCCTTCACCTACACGGTCGAGGATCGCCAGGGCGCGCGTGCCTCGGCTCGCGTCCGTGTCGCCGTCACGCCTGTTCCCTCGCTGAACCAGAACCCGGTGGCAGTGCCCGACACCGTCCTGACGCGCCCTGATCGCATGGTGACCGTCAACGTCCTGTCGAACGACGTGGACCCTGACGGCGACCCGCTCAGCCTCGAGAAGGACAGCCTCGAGACCGCCACGCCCGAACTCGACCCGCAGGTCCGATCCGACACGACCGTCCAGGTGCACACGCCCTCCAAGGTTGGCACCTACCTCGTGTCCTACACGGTCAGCGACGGTCGCGGCGGCTCCGCGCGCGGCACCCTGACGGTCTACGTCCAAGATGACGCGCCCCTCAAGGCGCCCATCGCCCGCGACGACTTCGTGGACTATGACGCGCTGCCCACGGACGGCTCCGCTGTGTCCGTCAACGTCCTCGAGAACGACGAAGACCCCGACGGCAGTATCGACGAGGTCACCCTGAGCACCGCCGATACCGGCGTGACCGTCTCCGGCTCGAACCTGCTGATTCCGACCTCGGAATCCACGCGCCTGGTCGTCTACACGATCACCGACCGCGATGGGCTGACCAACTCGGCTGTTGTCCGGGTCCCCGGTCGCGACTCGACCGCGCCGTTCCTCAGCTCGGCGAATCTGCCGATCGCGATGGACGCGGGCACCTCGCGCACGATCAACCTGTCGGACTACGTCATTACTCGCTCGGGACGCAGCCCGCGCCTCGTCGAGGGGTCGAGTCCTGTGGCCCAGGAGGGCCTTGACTCGGTCGTCGCCGACTCCGACACGCAGCTGACCCTGAACGCGAACGCCGCGTTTAGCGGCAACTCCGCGTTCCTCATCCAGGTCGCGGACGGCGATTCCTCCGACGCAGGGACGCTCACCGCCTCCCTGTCGCTGCCCGTGCGCATCAAGGCCACGGTCAACCAGCCGCCGACCTTCACCCCGACCGCTATTCGTGTCGAGGCCGGGGGCGAGGCCGTGGTGCAGAACCTGGCGCTGGCCGTGCGCGACCCCGAGGGTGTGGATACCTCCACGTTCACCTACACCATGGACTCTGCGCCGAACTCGATTCAGGCCTCGCTGTCGGGCGCGACCCTGTCGGTCACGGCCGCCGAGGGAACCGCGCAGGGGCCGGCCGGCTCGATCGCCGTGAGCGTCACGGACGAGGATGGCCACACGGTGTCGGCCCAGATCCCCGTCGAGGTCGTCGCGTCGGTCAAGCCCCTGATCCAGCTGCCCGTCTATACGCTGACCACTAAGGTGAACCAGACCGTGAGCGTGGACGTGGCGTCGGCTGCGACGAACCCCTTCCCGGACGCGCCGATCACCCTCGAAGGGGCCCTCGTGTCCTCGGGTGAGGCGACTGTCTCCTCGTCGGGTACGACCGTGTCCATCACGCCCAGCGCTTCCGGCGTGATCACGGTCGGCTTCAAGGTCAACGACAAGCTGGCCGACCCCTCGCGTGCCGTCCAGGGCACGATCACCGTCACGGTGACGGGTAAGCCGAATCCTCCCACAAATCTGCGCGCCGAAAACACCGGTAAGGGCGGTGCGAGCGTGACCTTCCAGCCTTCCAAGTCTGGCGGGTCGCCGATCACCGGCTACAGGCTCTTCGACGACACTGGCAAGCAGGTCGCCACCTGTGACAAGGAGGTGTGCGAGGTCGGCGACCTGATCACAGGTAGGACCTACTCCTTCACCGCGATTGCGGTCAGTGCGGAGGGCGAGTCCGAGCGTTCGGCACCCTCGAACCCCATTACCATCTCCAACGTCCCGAGTGCTCCCGGTGCGCCTCACCTTGCGGCCGGCGACGGAAGCATCACAGCGACGTGGGCTGCTGCCAAGGCGAACGGCTCCGAGGTCACCGGCTACACGGCGATCGCTTCTGTCGCCGGCGGAGCGGATGTGTCGTGCTCGACTGGTGGCAACACCACGTGTACACTCACGGGCCTGACGAACGGCCTTACCTACACGGTGGTGGTCGTGGCGCACAGCGACGCTGGAGATTCCGCGCCATCTGCGGGTGCTGTGGCCACCCCGCAGACGGAGACGAAGAACCCCGAGAAGCCCAACGTGATGAATGCCGATGCGCGTAACATCGCGGATGACAAGATCGAGATTACCGTGACCTGGAGCTATTTTGAATCGGGCAGCTCGAAGGGCTGGGGGCCGACGACGGTGAACGTCAATGGCATCCCGAAGACCGTCCCCGGTCCCGCGATCAATGAGAAGAACGGGACCGCTACCACGACCATGACAGTGGAGCGGGCTGACGCTCTGCAGGTGCGCGTGACAGTCAGTAACGCGGCCGGGCTTAGTGCGACCTCCGATGCGAAGACGTATGCAGCGCCCACGCTGAAGACCATTCCTCTGGCACCCGACGCGCCGCAGTTGGGTCCCACCTCCGACAATGCCGCGGGTACGATCCGCATCAATAATGCGCGTCTGAAGGAGGGGAACGGCTACACGGTCAACGACCTGGAGCTCTTCTACGCGGACAGCGTGCCAGGGTGCATGGCGCCCGGTAACCCCGTCCGCTTCAATAACGGCGACCGTGCCGACTTCGATCTCGGTCCGCTTCCTTCTGGTTCCATGATGACCTACTACTTCTGCCAGCGTGGTAAGCGAGGGCCGAATGATTACGTGTGGAGTCCGGCGACACTAGCCAGCGGCATAGTTGGTAACGGCGGCGGTGGTAACGGCGGCGGTAACGGCGGCGGTGGCAACGGCGGCGGTGGTAACGGCGGCGGTGGTAACGGCGACGGTGGCAGCTCGCCGATCCCGCTCTTTACAGTCTCCGCCGAGCCACATACCAACAGCGCCACAATCGTGTGGACCCCTCCTGAAGGTACTTCCGTCAAGGAGACCAACGTGTGGATCAAGGGCGTAGCGGACACGAAACAGACATTCAATGGCCCGATGACGAAGGTCACCATGTCGGGGCTGCAGCCGGTCCACCAGTACACGGCTGTCGTCGAGCTGGTCAGTACCGGCGGAGACCACCGAAAGGTGGAGGTCACGTTTACGACGGGTGAATCGCTTGACAAGATCGATGCATCCTTCACCGGGGCGACCGCCTGCCCGAACGGCCAAGAGTGTGGCTCGATGACCTTGACAGCCTCGCGTGCCTCGCAGTTCCAGCCGGGCAGGACACTCGTCTGCACGGTGACGACTGGACGGCCGTCCCAAAACACGGAGTTCCGCTTCTCACAGGGGACGCAGAGTATACCGGGTATCCTTACGGAGTCGACCACCGCGCTAGAACTGAATGCGCGGCAGGTCGTGAAGAACTGCCGAGGCGAATAAAACAAAAGACTTTCACCCACTACAAGCAACGAGAGAGACAGTAGGACAACACATGACCCTTTCCATCGAAGATGCAACTAGGTTCGCCCAGGTCTTCAAGGGCCTCGTCGATGGCGTGTCCGTCGCGGTCCTGGACAAGCATCAGGCGGTGCGCCTCGCGCTGACGACGATGTTCGCGGGCGGACACCTCCTGCTCGAGGACGCTCCCGGAACCGGTAAGACGGCCCTGGCGCGCGCGATCAGTGCGACCATTGACGGTACGCACTCGCGTATCCAGTTCACCCCCGACCTGCTGCCCTCCGACATCACCGGCGTGAACATGTTCAACCAGAAGACGGGCGAGTGGGTCTTCCACGCCGGTCCCGTCTTCGCGGAGATCGTCCTGGCAGACGAGATCAACCGTGCCTCGCCCAAGACCCAGTCCGCGCTCCTGGAGGTCATGGAAGAGGCCCAGGTGACGGTCGACGGTGTGCGCCGCCCCGCGCCCCAGCCCTTCATGGTCATCGCGACCCAGAACCCCGTCGAACAGGCAGGCACCTACCCGCTGCCCGAGGCCCAGCTAGACCGCTTCCTCATGAAGACCTCGATCGGCTACCCCTCGCGAGCCGCCATGATCGACGTCCTCGACGGCTCGGCCTCCCCCGACCGCTCGAAGAACCTCGAGCCCCTCGTGACCGGTCAGGACATCGTCGCCTGGGCAGCCCTGGCCTCGGCGAACCACACGGACCGCGCGGTCCTCGACTACGTGGCGGCGCTGGCTGAAGCGACTCGCGACGACGAGTCCTCGCTGCTGGGCGTGTCCACCCGTGGAGCCATCGGCATGGTGCGCTGCGCCCGCGTGTGGGCGGCCGCGCAGGGGCGTAACTTCGTCCTGCCCGACGACATCAAGGCCCTGGCCGTGCCCGTGTGGGCGCACCGAATTATCGTTGACCCCGACGCCGCGTTCTCCGGCGCGACCGCTGAGGGTGTCATCCAGCGCGCCCTGACGTCGGTGCCTGCCCCGGCGGTGGGCGCGTAACGCGCCGACCGGAAACGACGATGCAAGGGAAGAGTTCGAACAATGCAACGATGGTCTCGCCGCGTAAGGCGCAGGCCTCCCGTCAGCACCCTCTGAAGGCGCTGGCCGACCTAGTGACGCCCACCGGGTGGGCGCTCGTCTTCTTCGTCGCGGTCTCCCTGATTCTCGCGGCGACCCTCCGGTGGGTCGAGGCCCTGGCGTGTGCCCTCGCGGGCGTCGTCGCCCTGGTGCTCGCGGCCACGCGCGTGGCGTGGAAGCCCCCGCACCTCGTGTCGATCCGCGTGCCCAACGAACGTATCGTCGCAGGCCAGACGGCGGTCGGCGAGCTCGTGGTGCGCAACGAGCGTGCCCGTCCGGTGCGCGCAGGCATCATCGAGCTGCCGATCGGCACGGGAACAGGCGAGTTCGTCGTTCCTCCGCTGGGGGCGCACGCGACGTGGGACGAGATGTTCCTGATCTCCTCGCGTCACCGAGGCCTCATCAATGTCGGCCCTGCGCGCTCCGTGCGCTCCGATGCCCTCGGCTTGCTGCGCCGCGTGCGTTCCTGGGATGAACCCGTCGTCCTGCACGTCCACCCGCGCACGGTCCGCGTCCCCTTCGACGCGACCGGCTTCCAGCTGGACGTCGAGGGCGTGTCCACCGGCAAGCTCTCCAGCTCCGACGTGTCTTTCCACGCGCTGCGCGACTACGAGCCGGGCGATGACCGCCGCGCCGTGCACTGGCAGTCGACCGCTCGCCTCGGCAAGCTCATCGTGCGCCAGTACGAGGAGACCCACCGTTCCCACCACGTCATCGTCTTGGATACCTCCCGCGACGCGTGGGATCACGATTCCTTCGAGACCGCCGTGTCGGTCGCGGGCTCCCTGGGCCTGGCGAACCTGCGTGAGTCGCGCCCGGTGTCGGTGACGACGACCGATGAGTGGCTGCCGTCCTCGGTCGCCATGCGCCTCCTGGACTCCCTGTCCGAAATTTCGCGCCGCTCCTCCGGGGATCTGGCGCTGCGCGTGCGCGAGGCCGTGGCTCAGCGCCCCGGAGTCTCCGCACTGACGCTCATCGTCGGCCCCGAGACAACTGATTCGGACGCCGCCCACCTGGCTCGCCTCGCACCCATCGACGTGCCCGTATCCATCATCCGTATCGGCGTGAACAAAGCGCGCGCCCGCCGAAACCTCGGCCGAGGAGTTCTCCTTGACTGCGCAACCCTGGATGACCTGCCGCGCATTATCGTCGCCGGGGGTCTGGCATGAGCAGCAACGTGAACACCAAGCCCCGCGCCCGGCGCGTCGATCCTCAGGGCGAGGCCGTCCCCGGCTCTCCCATTAAGACGGACCGCCGCTCGGTGGATGAACCCACACAGCCCTCCGCAGCACACGCCCTCGCGGGCGCGCGCTCTGAGGCGCACATGCCCAAGCCGAGGACCACGCGCAGTCGCCTGTTGACGATTACGGAGCGCTTCGCGACGTTCCGCGCGCGCTTGCCGATGTGGTCTCTGCTCGTCCTCGCGGTCCTCTTCGCCGGGCCGGTCGCCGCTTTCGAACCCGTCTTCGGCGGGGGAGTGGGCGCTATCGCGGCGGGCGCGGGCGTGGCCTGCGGCCTGCTCATCGCCTACGCGTCGACGAAGTGGCGCTGGGATATGCTCACGACGGTCCTGTCCGTCCTGGTCGCCTACTTCCTGCTCGGGAGCGCCGCAGCCCTGCGCGCCGAGGCCCTCTTCGGGTTCTTGCCCACCGGTAAGACCCTGCAGGTCATGGTCCTGGGTTCCTTCCGCGCGTGGAAGGACCTGCTGACGCTGACCGCACCCGTGTCCGCATACTCGGGCCCCGGCCTCGTCCCATGGATGAGCGGCCTCCTCTTCGCCGTGCTCTCAGGCCTCATCACCGCCCGTGCTGGGCGCGCCATCCTGGGGTCCATCCCGCTCGTCGCGATGGGCGTGATCGCCATCTTCTTTGGCCTGTCAGGCCACGCGCTGCCCGTGTGGGCGGTCCTGCTGTGGTGGGCGCTCCTGGGCGCGTGGTGGGCCGCAGCCGCTCAGTACCAGCGCATCACGCTGGGGCAGGACGTCCTGGTGGGCCGCTCCGGCGCGGCCGGGGCAGAGAATACCCTCGGGCGCAGCTCTCGCTCCACGGTCTACGTGGGCAGGCGTATTCTCGGCGCGACACTCATGCTCGCAATTTCCGTGGGCGTGGCCCTGCCTGCCGCCTCCTACCTGGGCAAGTCCGGGGCGCGTGTCGTTGGCCGCGACCTCGTGGAGCCGCCGCTGGACATCCAGGCGTACCCCTCGCCGATGGCCTCGTTCCGTCACTACACGACCGATCTGAAGGACGAGACGCTTATTACCGTCTCTGACCTGCCCGAGAACCAGCGCGTGCGCATCGCCGCGATGGACGTGTACGACGGCACCACTTTTGGCATGTCGGAAACCCGAGGGGATGGCCACTCCGGCTACATCCCCGTCGAGACGGCGATCCCCGGGCGCGCCGAAGGCAATTCAACCGTCACCGTGTCAACCAACGGCCTGTCCGGCCCGTGGGTACCCGTCTTGGGAATCCCCTCGCAGATTACTTTCTCCGGCACCGGAGCGGACACGCAAAAGGACGGCCTCTTTGTCGACACGTGGGGGAACGCGGCCCTGACGACAGGGCGCGCGGGCACGATGACCTACGACGTGCGCACCACGTTCGTCGAACCCATCCACGACGAGGAGCTATCCTCCCTCTCAGTTGCTCCCAACACGTCGAAGGACACGCATGTGCCCGAGGGCATCGGCGCGATGGCCACGGATCTGACGCAGAACGCGTCGACGGCTCTGGCCGCCGCGCGCGCGATCGAGCACCACCTGTCGACCTACGGTTACTACCTCAACGAGAACACGCAGTTCTCGCGTCCCGGCGTGCGCGCCGACCGCCTTGAGCGCATGATTTCCGGCGACGAGAACCTGATCGGCGACGACCAGCAGTACACGGCCCTCATGGCCCTCATGCTCCACCAGCTGGGCATCAACGCTCGCGTCGTTATGGGTGCCTACCCTGAGGGCGGCTCGCAGGGCGGTGCCGCTTCCCTGCGCGGCTCTGACATCCGCGCCTGGGTCGAGGTTGAGTTCGGAGACGGCATCTGGGCCGTCTTTGACCCCACCCCTCCGCGCGACCACACGCCGCAGACGCAGGTGCCCAAGCCTCGCAGTGTGCCGCGCCCGCAGGTCCTCCAGCCGCCGGAGCCCCCGGATGCTCCCGCCGAGCTGCCGCCGTCGACGCGCGACCAGAACGCGGACCCGGTAAAGACACCGGATGAGAACTTCCCCTGGCGCCTCGTCGCCGGTGTCGCGGGTGGCATCCTCCTGATCTTGGTGCCGCCTCTGGCGATCTTGGCCTACAAGGCCGCACGTCGACGCCACCGCCGCCGAGCCGCCGCAGCCAACGCGCTGATCGGCTCGTGGGACGAGGTCGTGGACCTGGCCGCCGACTCGGGCCTGACCATCGAGGTGGGACGCACCCGCCAGGAGACCGCCTGGTCGCTGGCCTCCCAGTGGAACCTCGGCGAGCACCCGGGTGACCCCTTCAGCCTGGTGACGGGTGCGGTGCGCCATGGCGACGACGGCTCGACCGATTCGGTCGAGTTCGACGAGGCCTCGGCGACCAAGGGCCGCTATGTGATCGACGGGTGGAGCCGATTCGGTGACGACGTTCCCACCCCGGTCGTGATCGCCCGTTATGCGGACGTCGCGGACTTCGCGTCTCACGGCGCTTCCCGCGACCGCGCGCGTGACGCGTGGGTGCAGGTGAGTGCGCTGCGCTCGCAGGTGGGCAAGAACGCCGGTTTCTTTGCGCGCATTCGTCGCGCGCTGTCCCTGCGAAGCCTGCGAATGCGCCGTAAGCTGCGATTGAGCGCAGCGGTTGCGCGCACGATGCAGGAGGAGAACGACCAGTGAGTTCAGCGGTCGCGGGCACGCGTGGCCCCCAGATTCCCGGCTTCCGGTGGGTTCGCCCACTCGGCCAGGGTGGTTTCGCCGACGTGTTCCTGTACCGCCAGGAGCTGCCCAGCCGCGACGTGGCCATCAAGGTGGTGCGCGCGAAAGGGGACGAGCGAGGCACCCTCGAGCTGCACCGCGAGGCTGACGCCATGACCCTGCTGGCCGGCCACCCCGCGGTGGTGGAGCTGCACGGCGTGGGCACGACCTCCGACGGCCGCGCCTACCTGGTGATGGAGTACTGCCCGGTTGCTGACCTGCTGACGCAGGTGCGCGCGCGGCCAATGTCGCTGGAGACGGCGCTGGACACGATGATCAAGGTGTGCGGCGTCGTCGAAATGTTCCACCGCCAAGGCTACGTGCACCGCGACATCAAGCCGTCGAACATCATGCTGGACGCCTATGGGAAGCCGGTCCTCGCGGACTTCGGTGTCGCCTCGAAGATCGGCAAGCTGGAGGTTGGCGCGTTTGACGGCTTCTCGGTGCTGTGGGCACCCCCGGAGCAGCAGGACATTAACTCGCCGGCCGTGCCGACGCAGGATGTGTGGGCGCTCGCGTCGACGATGTGGACGTTTATCACGGGCCGCAGTCCCTTCGAGGATCCCATTGGGGATAACTCGGCGGCGTCGATCGCGAACCGCGTGCAGCGCGGCCGCATGCGAGGCCTGGGCCGCGCGGACGCGCCGGCGGAGCTTGAGCGTGTGTTGCGCGCGGCGATGGCAATCAACCCGGATGAGCGCACCCCCTCGGCGTTAGAGTTTGGCAAGGGCCTCCAGCGCGTCCAACAAGAGCTGGGCTACGCGCGCACCGAGATGGAAATCAAGGAGAAGCGCTCCAAGGTGCAGGCCGGTTCTGCTGGCGACCAGAAGACGCGCACGCGTGGTGCCACCGTCATCGACCCGGACGACACGCGCATGCGCTCGTCGTCCTATTATTCCTTCGAGGGTGGGGCGGGTTCCGGCGGCGTCGAGGCCGTGGCTGATTCATGGAAGGCCGATCAGTCGACGGAGGAGGCCGAGGCCTCGGCCCGTCGTACGGTCGACGACCCTGACGCCTCCAAGCGGGGCTTGAATCCCGTCGCAGCGGTGGGATTGGCTCTGCTGGCCGCAGTGATTGGCGCGGGTCTGGTGGTCGGTATCCTGCGGGACGAAGGATCTTTCACGCGTATCGCCCCTGCTGAGGAGACGACGAGCGCGTCGACGAACGCGGAGAACCCCCTCGGAGCAGCACCCCCGCAGGTCACCTCGCTCGCAGGAGAGTACGCCGACGGCCAGGTGACGTGGACGTGGAGCGTTCCCGATGGCCTGGCCACGGCGGATGTGATGTACTCCTACGAGGGGAGCGGCCCCGCGGGCACGACGCACGGCAGCGTCGAGGCGGCGACGGTGAGCGTGGATGGAGCCAGCGGCGAAAACTGCATGGAAATCACGACGGTGTCGCGTTCCTCGGGCCGTATGTCCGAGCCTGTGAGGGCCTGTCAAACTGTTCCCTGACCGTCCGTGTAGCGTATTCCAGCGCGTGGCTGACCAGGGCGAATTGCGGTCCATTTTGTGTAACCATTAGTGATGCACGTGTAGAATGAATGCGTTACGCGCTATCCCACGCGCCCAACGTAGCGAGAAGGACAAAGGTAGATGGCTCAGGGTGAACATGCCGAGCGTGCGCCACTATTGTGGGGTGCGTCGACCGACGTCGGTCCGGTCCGCTCACACAACGAGGATTCTTGGCTGGCGGTCTCGCCCGTCTTCGCAGTCGCAGATGGGATGGGGGGCCACCTCGGCGGTGCCCGGGCCTCAGCACAGGCCGTCCTTACACTGCAGGAGTTCCTGAGTCCTGATCGACTCGGAGACCGTCCCGTCGACCTGGTCGATCTGTCCGTCGCGATTGACGCAGCCGCCACGGACGTGGCCTCCCTGGCACCTGCTGACAATCCGATGAGTGCCCCCGGCACGACACTCTCCGGTCTGATGGTCCTGTGGACTGCGGAAGGTGCCTTCTGGCTCTCCTTCAATGTTGGCGACTCACGCGCCTACGTCGTCGGTGCCGGCGGCATCCGCCAACTCACCCACGACCACTCCGCGCTGCAGGAGGCTCGCGACCTGGCGGCCACCTCAGGCGCGCCCCAGGTCATTCCTCCAGCCAACGTCGTGACCAAGGCACTGGGTGCCGGACAAACCGGAAGTGTGAAAGCCGACTACACCATCATGCCGATGGAAGAAGGCGACCGCGCGGTCATCTGTACAGACGGCGTGCACGGCGTCCTACAGGATTCGCAGATCCACGCCATTGTCGCCGCCGGCAATGGGCCGCAGGGCACCGCTGACGCACTCGTGAAAGCCAGCCTCGAAGCGGGCACTCGCGACAACACGACAGCCGTAGTAGTCTACGCAGGAAAAGAATCACGAGTAACATTGACAACGAATGTCATGAATCGGATGATTCAACCAGTACGTCCGGCGTCGATTCAGACAGCGCGCCGGGTTCCTCGTAGAGAAGGCAGTGACTGATGCTTCAGATTGGACGCTTCTTGTGTCGCGGACAGGGCGCGATGCTCGTCACCGGACCCCTCGGCGCGGCGTTGGTGCCGCTCGATTTCGCGGATTCCGCGGCCGACGTCGTGTGGGGGCGCGCTGACACCCAGGCGTGGCTCTCTCACGTGCAGGCAGAGCAGGGCGATGTCTTGCTTCTCGACTGTGCGGGCGAACAGCCCTACTTGACAGTCCTCGGCAATATTCAGCTGCGCATGCGCGCCGCCGGCCAGATCACCGAGCAGGTGTGGAACGACCCGATCTGGGCCTGGCCCTTCAACCCGGGCGAGTGGCAGACGTTCGAGGCCACCATCATCGACGGTGACGAGATCACGTGGATGGTGCCCGCCGCAGACCGCGTCGAGGCTGGCGAGATTCGCATCGGTCGCGCGCTCGACGAGGTTGAGGCCCTCGCGTCGATGCCTGTTGATACGATGGGCTTCCTCATCAACCCGGATATTCCGGACCACGAGCGTCGCGCCCGTCGCGACGCCCGCGAAGAGTTGCCCGAACCCACGATCACGCACGCGCCTGCGGTTGACCTGGCTGCCGTCGAAGCCCAGTTCCTCGCGGCCACCAGCAACGGTCCCGTCTCGCTGCCCGGTGCCTCCCGCACCACCCCCGATCCGTACGCGCCCGTGGACGCCACGGATGATGCGCAGGACGAGGCGCCCTCCGAGGACCTTGAACAGACCTCGAGCGAGCTCTACGTCGTCGCCGACGCCGTCGAGCCGCCGATCCATACGGCTGAGTCCCTCGACCGCACCGCTACCATCGACCGTGGTGCCGCCTTCGTGGAACCCGCCCAGGCCTCGTCCGAGTTCGAGTCGGAGGAAAACGCCGAACTTGCTCCCGAATCGGAAGCGGAACTTGAGTCCGCCCCCGAGTTCGAGCCTGCTCCTGAGCCGGAAGCAGAGCTTGAATCCGCCCCTGAGCCGGAACCCGCGCCTGCCCCCGAGCCGGAGACGGCACCCGAACCGCCCGCCGCGCCCGAGGCCATGAGCGCCGCCGGCCTGGCCGACCTGGGTGCTGAGACCGACACCGAGGCCACGATTCTGCGCCTCGCCCCCGTCAACTCCGGCCCCGCCGCGCCCGTCGCCTTCCTGATCCACGGCGGCACCGTGCCCGTTGAGGTCTCGCGTGACGTCGTCATCGGCCGCGACCCCGACGCCCGCGCCCTGACCGGCCGCCCCGTGGCGACCGTGCTGCGCGTGCCCAGCCCGGCAACCGAGATCTCGCGTTCGCACTGCGCCGTCATGATGACGACGCCCGGCTCGTGGGCCCTCATGGACCTGGGCAGCGCCAACGGCACCGTCCTGCGCCACGCTGACGGATCCTTCCAGGACGTCACCCCGATGGTGACGATCGCACTGAACGACGGCGACCTCATCGACGTCGGCGAGGGAACCACGATCGAGTTCCGCGTGCGCTGATTTGCTACTCATACGCGTGTGGGGTGGATCGCTTGGTCCACCCCACACGCGTATGTACTAGGGTGGCTGTTAAGACCTGCTGGAGGTTGCGCGCGCTGATGCTTGCTGCCACCGGCCTGGCGAGAGTGAGCGTGTATCGATTTCACGACCGACGGCCGCTCGACGAGTCGCGTGATTTACCTGGAGCGTTCTGGTCTGCCCAGGCCGTACATTGGCTCGTGGAGGGTCGTTTCCAGTGCGGCGCGTAAGGTCACTGTGTTTCGGTCTTAACGTTACGGATGTCGAGTCAATTGACGTAGGGGAGGTCAGCGGTAGCTTGGCCGCCTACAACATCACGGTGATCACACGGGAGCACCGTATCTGGCTGGACGTGAGCGGCGCGGTCTGCCGGCACCTGCGTGACAGACTCGCCGATACCGCTGACCAACCCGCCTGACGCCCGCTCCCGCGCGAGGGTACGATACCCGACAAGCAACCACGGCCTCGTTCATGTCAGGACAATCATAAGAGGGTGTGTCTTGAAGTGACCTTAGTCCCTTGAGGCGTGTATCCTTGCCTGTGGTAGCGGCCCGGTGTCGGGCCAATCATCGCAAACATGGAAGTTGAGGACCACGATGGTCAAGTATGTGTACGACTTCTCCGAGGGCGACAAGTCCATGAAGGACCTGCTCGGAGGCAAGGGAGCGAACCTCGCCGAGATGACGAAGCTCGGCCTGCCTGTTCCCCCCCGGCTTCACGATCACCACCGAGGCGTGCCGCGCATACCTCAAGGAGTCGGCCGTTCCCGAGACACTTGCCACCGAGGTCACCCGCGCCCTGCGCGGCGTCGAGGATCAGATGGGCCGCCACCTCGGCGACCCCGCCGACCCGCTCCTGGTCTCCGTGCGAAGCGGCGCAAAGTTCTCCATGCCCGGCATGATGGAAACCGTCCTGAACATCGGCCTCAACGATGAGTCCGTTCTCGGCCTCGCAGCCGTTAGCGGTAACGAGCGCTTCGCGTGGGACTCCTACCGCCGCCTCATCCAGATGTTCGGCAAGACCGTCCTCGACATCGACGGCGACCTCTTCTCCGACGCCCTCGACGACTCAAGGCCGAGCGCGGCGTGAAGGGCGACACCGAGCTGACCGCCGAGGACCTCAAGGGCCTCGTCGACACCTTCAAGGGCATCGTTAAGGAACAGACCGGCGAGGACTTCCCCCAGGATCCGCGCACCCAGATGGACATGGGCATTGAGGCCGTCTTCCGCTCCTGGAACACCGAGCGCGCCCGCATCTACCGCCGCCGCGAGCGCATCCCCCACGACCTGGGCACCGCCGTCAACATCTGCACCATGGTGTTCGGCAACATGGGCGAAAACTCCGGCACCGGCGTGTGCTTCACCCGCGACCCCTCCTCCGGCCACTCCGGCGTCTACGGCGACTACCTGGAGAACGCGCAGGGCGAGGACGTCGTTGCGGGCATCCGCAACACGCTGGCCCTGTCCGACCTCGAGCGCATCAACAAGCCCGTCTACGACGAGCTGCGCGCCATCATGCGCAAGCTCGAAACCCACTACCGCGACATGTGCGACATCGAGTTCACCGTCGAGCGCGGCAAGCTGTGGATGCTCCAGACCCGCGTCGGCAAGCGCACCGCGGCCGCCGCGTTCCGCATCGCCACCCAGCTCCTCGGCGAAAAGCTCATTACCCGCGACGAGGCCCTGGGTCGCGTCACCGGCGACCAGCTCACCCAGCTGATGTTCCCGCAGTTCGACGCCAAGGCCGAGAAGGAACTCATCGCGCGCGGCATGGCCGCCTCCCCGGGCGCCGCCGTCGGCAAGATCGCCTTCGACAACGCGCAGGCCATCGAAGCCGCCGAAAAGGGTATCAAGACCGTCCTCGTGCGCCGCGAGACCAACCCCGACGACCTGCCCGGCATGGTCGCCGCTGAGGGTGTCCTCACCGCGCGCGGCGGTAAGACCTCGCACGCCGCCGTCGTTGCCCGCGGCATGGGCAAGACCTGCGTGTGTGGTGCCGAGTCCCTCGTCATCGATGCTGCCGCCGGCACCGTCACCATCGGTGACCTCGTCCTGACCGCTGACGACACCATCGCCATCGACGGCCAGACCGGCGAAATCTTCCGCGGCGAGGTCCCCGTGACCGACTCGCCCGTCACCACCTACCTCGCCGAAGGCCTCGAGGCCGGCCTCGCCGCCGCCGGCGAGGATGCGGGAACCCGCGAGCTCGTCGAGGCCGTCGACAAGCTCCTGTCCCACGCCGACAAGGTCCGCCGCCTGCGCGTGCGCGCCAACGCCGACACCCCCCTCGACTCCACGCGCGCCATCGAGTTCGGTGCCGAGGGCATCGGCCTGTGCCGCACCGAGCACATGTTCCTGGGTGAGCGCCGCCCGCTCGTCGAGCGTGCGATCCTCTCCGCCCCCGAGTCCGAGGAACGCCAGGCCGCCTTCAACGAACTCGAGAAGCTGCAGAAGCAGGACTTCCTCGAGATGCTCGAGGTCATGGACGGCAAGTCGATGACCGTGCGCCTCATCGACCCGCCGCTCCACGAGTTCATGCCCGCCCTCATCGAGCTGGAGACCAAGGTTGCCGTCGGCAAGGCCACCGGCACCCTTGACCCCGCCGACGAGGCCATGCTCGTCGAGGTCCGCCGCATGCACGAGCAGAACCCCATGCTGGGTCTGCGCGGCGTGCGCCTGGGCATCTACCTGCCCGGCCTGTTCGCCCTGCAGATGCGCGCCCTGTGCGAGGCTGCCGCCGAACTCGTGGGCCGCGGCCTCGACCCGCGTCCCGAGATCATGGTTCCGCTCGTCGGCTCTGTGCGTGAGCTCCAGCTCGTGCGCGAAGAGGCCGAAGGCATCATCGCCTCCGTCGCCGCCGCCCACGGCGTTGACCTGTCCGGCGTCTCCATCGGCGCCATGATCGAGCTGCCGCGCGCCGCCATGACCGCCGAGGACCTCGCCGAGGAAGCCGACTTCTTCTCCTTCGGCACCAACGACCTGACGCAGACCGTGTGGGGCTTCTCGCGCGACGACGTCGAAGGCGTGTTCTTCCCGCAGTACATCGAGGCCGGCATCTTCGGCGTCTCCCCCTTCGAGTCCATCGACGTCCACGGCGTGGGCACCCTGGTCTCCGAAGGCGTGCGCCGCGCCCGCTCCACCAAGCCGAACATCAAGCTCGGCGTGTGTGGCGAGCACGGTGGCGACCCGCAGTCGATCCACTTCTTCCACAACGTGGGTGTCGACTACGTGTCCTGCTCCCCGTTCCGCGTCCCCGTCGCCCGCCTCGAGGCTGGCCGCGCCGCGGTCGAGGACCACGTGGACATGACCGCCTGATCGCTGGCGGTGCCGCTTTGCTAAGTGGCACCTTTCTGCGCAGTGCCGTCGTTCTGAGCGGCACTGATTGAGCGCGACGAGGCCGTGGCCGGGAAACCGGTCGCGGCCTCGTGGCGTTGTGGGTGCTGGTTGTTGTGGGGCTGTGTGTGCCGGTGGGCGGCGGCCCGACCGCGAGATCGCCACACGCGAGCCTTCGGCTCGGAGTCGTCGATCTCGAAGCCCGGCCAAGCCCTGCCGCCGCCCACCGGCACCTCGGCCAGGTTCCGCAGGCCACGCGGGCCTCGCGGTTCCTTCCATGCGTGAACCTGCGGCTCGGAGTGGTCGATCTCGAAGCCCGGCCAGGCCCTCCGGCCCCTCCGGCACCCTCCACACCGGTGGGGCTTTTCATTGCTGTGCACATCCCATCCAGGCCCCGCCGCCCACCGGCACCGCGGCCAGGCTCCGCGGGCCTCGCGGTGCCCTCAACAAAGGGCGGTGCCTGGTGTGCTGGTGGGTGATCGGCGTCGTTTTGAAGCCCGGCCAGGTCCTGCCCCCGCCCACCGGCACCGCAGTTGGGCACCAGCCGGGGGCTGTATGCCCTGCGTTGGTTTCCAATCTGGCCCGCTGGGGGGTGCAGCATTAGGAGCTGGCTGGCGGCGTGTCGCCGGCGTGTCGCGGCTCTAATGACGTCGTTTCCCCCGTTTTGAGGCAGTGAGGTTGCGGTTCGTGGTGGTGCGGCGCTCAAAGTGCAGACCACCTCGGTGAAAAACGCTGAAAATGGGCTGTTGTGGGCGAGGTGGTCTGCGTTTTGGGCACAACGGTATCTGGCAGGGTGTTGAAGTGTCCCGGGTATTGTGGGGAGTGTCTTAGGCCGGATTGGAGGTTTGGGATGTCTGGTCAGCGTAAGTCTTCGATGGAGTTGCGTGAGCGTGCGACGCGTATGGCGTTGGAGGCTTGTGCTGATTTCGGGCGGCGTAGGGTGCGGCGCTCAAAGTGCAGACCACCTCGGTGAAAAACGCTGAAAATGGGCTGTCGTGGGCGAGGTGGTCTGCGTTTTGGGCACAACGGCGTCTGGCAGGGTGTTGAAGTGTCCCGGGTATTGTGGAGAGTGTCTTAGGCCGGATTGGAGGTTTGGGATGCCTGGTCGGCGTAAGTATTCGATGGAGTTGCGTGAGCGTGCGACGCGTATGGCGGTGGAGGCTTGTGCTGATCCCGGGCGGCGTAGGGTGCGGTGCTCAAAGTGCAGACCACCTCGGTGAAAAACGCTGAAAATGGGCTGTTGTGGGCGAGGTGGTCTGCGTTTTGGGCACAATGGCGTCTGGCAGGGTGTGTTGTTCGCGCGCGAACCCGATGCTGCGAGCGGTAACCCGCTAGGTCGCATGTCAACCCGCTATTTGGAGCGTGGGCGGGGCTGCCCAGGTTCGTATTAGCGGGTTAACGTGCGGATTAGAGGACCCACGTGCGTAGTAGCGGGTTAACGTGCGGATTAGAGGACCCACGTGCGTAGTAGCGGGTTTACATGCGGATTAGAGGACCCACGTGCGTAGTAGCGTGTTTACATGCGGATTAGAGGACCCGCGTGCGTAGTAGCGGGTTAACGTGTGCATGATGGGGACCAGATTGTCACCTGTCAGCTTGCGCGTTGCTGGTTGGGGTAGCCAGTGGCCCTGCGGCTGCCCGGCTGCCCGGCTGCTCGGCTGCCCGGCAGATTGTACTCGCACGTGGGTGTGGTAGCGCCCCGCCCGAAACCGGGCGGGGCGCTACCACACCCATCAATCAGGCGTTCTGCAAAGCTCCCTGCATGGCGAAAATCAGGGCCACCATGATCGAGTTGTTGAGCGCGTGAAACATCCACGAGTAGGCGACGCTCTTGCGGGAGAACACGTAAACGAGCGTCAGGACGATGCTGATGGGCAGGTAGGCGATCATGTCCTGCCACTGGTGGCAATGCATGTAGGCGAACAGGAGCGCAGAGATTGACGCAACGACCCACGTGGGCGCATACGCGCTGAGCTTGCCGATGAGGATGTGGCGGTAGAAGATTTCCTCCACCAGGGGCACGCCGACGGCGACGAAGAACGCGAACGGCAGCGCGAGTCGACTGCTTGTGAGGGCGTCGATGACGAGCTGCTGGTTCTCGGCGACCGGCGGGTTAATGCCGTAGATGGCCAGGCGGGAGACAAGCTGGACGACCGCGACGACGAACCACAGGCCGAACAGTACGGCAATCTTGAGGAGCGGGTGCGTGCGCAGGTAGGAAAAAGTGGAGGCGAACTCGCGCCAGAAGAAAGCTAACACCATGACCAGGAAGACAGAATCGATCGCGATATTGACCGTGGTCAGATCCCACGACTGCGGAATGATCGAAGCCGGCACCAGCCCGAGCAGGAAGAACGCTGCGTAGGGGATCCCGAAGACTGCGATGCGCACCCAGTCGGCGCGGGTGGGGCGCGTGGGGGACGAGGCCGGGGTGGCGTCCGTCGTCGTGGTGACGGCAGGCAGGGGGTCGGGGAATTCGGTCGGTGTTTGTGGTGAAAGGGAGATTTCGGTGGGGCGAGGGTCGGTGGTCACGGGCTGTTGGGTGCTTCCTGTCGATGAATGATGGTGCGGGGATATTCTGACAGACTTTGAAATAGAGTGGCGCCCGGTGGGGGAGGGGTGACGTTGACTAATCGCTGCAAGCAAGCCGTTTTATGGCACTGCGTCACCAAATTACAATCGCGGGTCCTTGGTCCCAAAAGTGGGGTGTGTGGGGGCGCTACATATTGTCGCGATGAGGTTGCAATTTAGGAGAACCTAATCGGACTACTTTTCACCTGGGCGAGATGTGGCTACGCTCAATGGGTAGAAAACCCATCATCCCGGCGCGCCCATCACGCCGGTCCCTCAGGAGGCAAGCGATGGCAGTGCTTCGTGCTCGCGCAGATCATGTTGTCCAGCGGTCTATTCGTCTTCTCATCGCCCTGTTTATGGCGTCTCTCGTCGTGGCGATTGTCGCTGTGCCGTCGCGCGCGGCCAACCAGACGTGGGGCGACGTCGCGACGACGATCAACGGCCTCATTGACGAAGGCGTGTCAACCTTTAAGACGGGCGACGCTAAGGGCGGCAAGGATAAGGTCAACGACGCCTACTACAAGCACTATGAGATCACCGGCATGGAGAAGCAGGTCATGGCCCGCATCTCCGGTTCGCGTGTCTCTCAGGTCGAAATGGAGTTCTCCCTCCTCAAGAAGGCCATGACGGACGGTGATAGCGCGGGCGTCGACAGTCATGCGACGACCCTCAAGCAGTACATCGTTGAAGACGCCGCGTCCCTGGATGGTGTAGCCCCCGGTACGTCCTCCCAGGCCTCGTCGAACGACTACAGCCCCGGCGCGTGGGGCGAGGTCGCCAAGACTATCAACGGCATCCTGAATGATGGGGCCAACGCCTACAAGGGCGGCGACGCCAAGGCCGGTAAGGACAAGGTCAACGAGGCCTACTACAAGCACTACGAGATCACCGGCATGGAGAAGCAGGTCATGAGCCGCATCTCCGGTTCGCGCGTCTCCCAAGTCGAAATGGAGTTCTCGCTCCTCAAGAAGGCTATGACCGACGAGGATTCGGCGGCGGTCGACCAGCACCTTGCGACGCTGACGAATTACATCCGCGAGGACGCCAACAGCCTCGACGGCTACACCGGCAAGACCGCTCAGGATTCGGGCACCTCCCCGTGGCTCGCTCAGTTCCTGCCTTCCCTCCTCGTGATCCTGCGTGAGGGTATGGAGGCGATCCTCGTCGTCGCCGCAGTCCTGGCCTACCTGGCCAAGGCCGGTCACAAGAACAAGACTCCGATCGTGTGGGGTGGCGTGGCGCTCGCCTTCGCCCTGTCCATCGGTCTGGCTGTCCTCTTCAGCTACGTCACCTCCCTGGCGGGCGCGAACCAGGAACTCCTTGAGGGCTTCGCCGCGCTCTTCGCGGTCGTCATGCTCATCTGGGTCTCCAACTGGATGATCAACAAGTCCTCCAACAAGGCCTGGGACGAGTACATCAAGAAGCAGACGGATGCGTCGCTGAGCAGCGGCTCCCTGCTGGGCCTCGCCTTCATTTCCTTCCTCGCGGTCCTGCGCGAGGGTGCCGAGACGATCCTCTTCTATGTCCCGATCGTCGCGGCCGCGGGCGACAAGGTCCACTACGTGTGGATCGGCTTGACGGTCGGCCTTGTGGCCCTCGTTGTCATCTACCTGCTCATCCAGTTCGCGGCGGTTCGCATCCCGCTGCGCCCCTTCTTCACCATTACCTCGCTGCTGATGGCCTTCATGGCCTTCACGTTCACGGGTTCTGGTATCGGGGAACTACAGGAGGCGGACGTCGTGTCTCTGACGCCCATCTCCGGCTTCCCCACCATTGACCTCTTGGGGATCTACCCCCGAGTGGAGAACCTGGCCGCGCAAGCCATCGTTCTCGCCATCATCGTCGGTCTCTATTTCTTCGGAAAAGCTCGCCTCGCCCGCGAGGCCGCCCAGTCGCGGGCTGAGGACTGACTCCTCTCGAGCGACACCGACGTTTCATCCAACCAACACGCACAGGAGATCATCATATGAAGCGCTCTCTGTTCCGCGTCGGCGCGGCCCTGGCCACGCTGGCACTCGCAGGTACCCTGGCGTCCTGCTCCGCCGGTTCCTCCTCGTCCACTTCCAAGACGGGCACCTCCACCTCCACCTCGGCCTCCGAGGGTGCAGCGCCCGGCGAGGACGCTGGCTTCGAGGAACAGCCCCTGGGTGACGATGTTCACGTCGGCCCGCTCGTCGTGGGTGGCGTCTACTTCCAGCCCGTCGACATGGAGCCCGAGATGGGTACCCCGGCCGCCGAGTCCTCGATGCACATTGAGGCCGATGTCTCCGCCGCCGCTGACAACAAGCTCGGCTACGGCGCGGGCGACTTCGTCCCCGGCCTGACCGTCGACTACGCGATCAAGGACAAGTCCGGCACGGCCGTCCAGGAGGGCACGCTCATGCCGATGAACGCGTCCGACGGCCCGCACTACGGCCTGAACCTGCCCAAGCTCGACGCAGGCACCTACGACGTGACCTTCACGATTAAGCCCCCCAGCGGTTGGCTGCTGCACACCGATAAGACCACGGGCGTTGAGGGCCGTTTCTGGACCGAACCTCTCGTCGCCGAGTTCCCGGATTGGCAGTGGGACCCCACCGCCGTTTCGTGGTGATCGACGCTTAAGCAACGCGGGGACGAGGCCGTGGTTCCACCTGGGATCACTGGCCTCGCTCCGCGCCCCCGTGGGGGACTACACTCGGCACCGGAGCCGCGTGACTTCGGTGTGCCTTTGGTGAGAGAGGAAAGCCAATGCTTGTGCAGATGAGTGAGGCGACGCTGACGTTGCTGCTGACGATGCTTGCCGTCGGAGCCGTCATCCGCTTTATGCCCGCAGCCGGACGGGGACGCCGCGGAAAGTTGGCGCGCTCGAGGGCCGTGTGGGGCGGCATCATCGTGGGCATGGCGTCCTCCCTGGCCTCACGATTATCAATGTTGAAGCCCCCAAGTCTGTTAACCGCCAGACCGTGGGCCTCTACACGCTGCCGATCGCGGTGGCCCTCGCCCTGATTTTTCTCGCTCTGGTTGCTGTGCGCGCACGCCGGATGCGCGCCCACCTGACGGACACCATGGACGACGAGGCCCGGGCGGCCTCGTCCATGGAGACCGCCCTGCGCGGGGATGGCCTCGTGCGTCTGGCCGGCGCGCTTTTCATTGCCTTCGCCCTGTTCCGCGCCGTGCCCACCGCGATGAATCAGGCGCTCATGATGACGTCGGGCGGCGTGCAGCTGTATTCGACGCCGATGGTGCTCGCGATTGTCGGTTATGCGCTGGCGTGGGTGCTCGTGTGTTTCCTGACGTGGGTGTCGTACCGGCTGTGCGCGTGGAATAACCGCGTGTGGCCGGCAGCCGTGATCCTGGCTGCGCTGCTGTCGAACTACGCGCTGCTGTTCGTGCGCATCCTCAAGGCGAAGCGCTGGATCAAGACGTCCAAGGAAGCGTGGGCAGTCATCTCCTGGTTCATCAACAACGAGGCCGTCTTCACCATCGTGGCCGCCGTGGCCCTGGGCATCGTCGTTGTTTTGACGTGGGTGGCCTCGCGCTCCATTCCGACCGTTGGAGCCAACCCGGCCGAGGGCCGCCTGGGCCGTGCCCGCTCGCGCCTGTATAAGTCCATGGCGGGCACCGCCGCCATCGGCTACCTGTGCGGCGCGCTGCTCATCACCGTTGGTGTCGCATACGGTAGTCAGGAAGTCGAGCTGTCCGCCCCCGAGTCATACAGCGTCGTCGAGGACCAGGTGAGCGTCAACCTGGCCGACATTTCTGACGGCCACCTGCACCGCTTCGAGTACACGACCTCGGGCGGCGTGAAGGTGCGTTTCATCGTCATTCAAAAGTCCGGTTCCTCCTATGGCGTGGGTCTGGACGCGTGCGAGATCTGCGGCCCCACCGGCTACTACGAGAAGGACGGCAAGGTCATCTGCAAGCTGTGTGAAGTGGCGATGAACATCGCGACCATCGGCTTTAAGGGTGGCTGTAACCCGATCCCCATTGACTATAAGGTCTCGAACGGGACACTGACCGTGCCGATTCGGCGCTTGAGGCCTCGGCCTCCATCTTCGCGAAGTAAAGGGACTCACGTGTTTTTCCGAATGCTGCGAGGGGCCCTCACGAGGCGCGGTAACCGCCACCTCATGATCGCCCTGACCGTCGCCCTGGGCGCGGGTGTGGCCACGTCCATGCTCTCCGTCATGTTCAACGTGGGTGATAAGGTCAACCAGGAACTTAAGTCGTACGGTGCCAATATTGTTGTGCGTCCTCAGGGCGCGGCTGTCCTCGATGACCTGTACAACACGGGCGAGGCCTCAGAGGCGCGCTCGTACCTGCGCGAGGACGAGCTGGGCAACATCAAAACGATCTTTTGGACCTACAACATTCTCGACTTTGCGCCGCTGCTGAACGTGTCGGCGACCGACGCCAGCGGCGAGCACGTGCCCACGACGGGGACGTGGTTCAGCCACCACCTCGAGTTGGCCACCGGCGAGAGCGTCGAGACTGGTCTGGACAAGCTGCGCGGCTGGTGGGGTCTTCAGGGCGCGTGGCCGGCGGATGATGACGCGACCGGCGCGATCGTTGGCACGTCCTACGCCTCGGCGCGCGGCCTGAACGTGGGCGACACCTTCACGCTCACCCGCGAGGGCGTCTCCCAGGATTTCACGGTGCGCGGCATCATCACTAGCGGTGACGACGCCGACCGCGGCGTCTTTATCCAGCTTCCCGCCGCCCAGACACTCATCGGGCGTGAGGGGGCCGTCGGAAGCGTCGAGGTCTCGGCGCTGACGACCCCCGACAATGACCTGGCCCGCAAGGCCGCGAAGAACCCGAACTCGCTGAGCGTGTCCGAGAAGGAAACGTGGTACTGCACGGCCTACGTCTCCTCGATCGCCTACCAGATTGAGGAAGTCATGACGGACTCCGTGGCCCGCCCGGTCCGCCAGGTCGCCCAGTCCGAAGGCACGATCCTGGAGAAGACCCAGCTGCTCATGGTCCTCGTGACCATCCTGGCTCTCATCGCCTCGGCCCTGGCCATCGCGAACCTGGTGACCGCCGGCGTCATGGAGCGCTCCAGCGAAATCGGCCTCATGAAGGCCGTGGGCGCGAAAGATAAACAGATCATCGCCCTGTTCCTCACGGAGACGATCATCGTGGGCCTGGCCGGCGGGGTTCTCGGCTACGGCGGAGGCCTCGCTCTGGCCCAGGCGATCGGATACATGGTCTTCCACTCGTCCATCGCGTTCGCGCCCGTCGTCGTCGGCCTCGTCGCCGTCCTCGTCATCCTCGTCGTCCTGGGAGCCTCCATCCCGGCGATCCGCTACCTGCTGCGCCTCAACGCAGCCGAAGTCCTGCACGGAAGGTGATGCTTATGTCCAGACGAGCAATGTTCTGGCGGATGGTCATCTCCTCCATCCTGCGCCGCCGCTCCCGCGTCCTCATCGCGATTCTCGCCGTCGCCATCGGTGCGACGACCCTGTCCGGCCTCGTCACCATCGCGGTGGATGTGCCTGCGCAGATGGCCCGCGAGATCCGCTCCTACGGCGCAAACCTCGTCGTTATGCCCGCCGGTGACGGGGTCCTCACGGACGAGGCCGTGGCCGCCTCGACCGCCCAGGTGCCCGCGAGCGCTTTGGTCGGATCCGCCGCGTTTGATTACGAGACCGTCACCATCAACGACCAGCCCTACGTCGCGGGCGGGGCAGACCTGGGTGCCGTGCACGCCATGAACCCGTACTGGTTTGTGGACGGGGAGTGGCCCGAGGCTTCGGGCCAGGTCCTCGTGGGCGAGCAGGTCGCCTCGACCATCGACGTCAAGGCCGGAGACACGATCACAATCAGCCAGCTGGACGCGAGCGCCTCGTCGAAGGCTGCTGCGCAGTCCGGGGCGCAGGCCTCGGCCCTCAAGGTCGATCCGAGGACCGTCACCTTGACCGTGTCCGGCATCCTCAAGACCGGAGGCAACGAAGACGGCTACGTGTACATGTCCACCTCGGACATGGACGCGCTGACCGGGACCAGCGGCACCGTGTCGCTCGCCGAGTACTCGATCACCCTGGAAGGCGAACAGCTGAGCGCCGTTGCGGACGCGATGAACGCCGCGAACCCCGACATTCACGCCCAGACCGTGCGACGCCTCGCCCAGTCCGACGCGGGCGTCCTCACCATGCTGAGGTCCCTGCTCATCGTCATCACCGTCATCGTCCTGGCGCTGACCATGATCGGCGTATCCACCACGATGATCGCCGTCGTCACCGAGCGCCGCAACGAGATCGGCCTGCGCAAGGCCCTGGGTGCGACCGCCCGATCCATCACCCGCGAGTTCATGGGTGAGGGCGTCATGCTCGGGTTCATCGGAGGAGTCCTGGGTGCCGGGGCTGGCTACGGCCTCGCCGTCCTCATCTCCACCTCCGTGTTCCACCGGTCCATTTCGCTGCACCCCGTGATCCTCCTCGGCACGGTCGCCTGCTCGATCCTCATCGCCGTCCTCGCCTGCCTCCCGCCCGTGCGCCGCGCACTGGCCGTCGATCCCGCGCTCGTCCTGCGCGGAGAATGAGAGAGCCACCATGACTACCCCCGACACCCCCACCGCCGCTGCCGATGCGCCCGAGGCCGCCCAGGCCTCGTCGACCTCCACGGACGCGCTGCTGAGCCTGGAGAGCGTCTCCAAGATCTACGGCGACCTGCACGCCCTCGACAACGTGTCCCTCGAGATCCCGCGCGGCCAGTGGGTCTCCATCGTCGGCCCGTCCGGCTCCGGCAAGACGACTCTCATGAACATCGTCGGAGCCATGGACACGGCCACCAAGGGCACCGTCATGCTCGACGGGCATGACATCTCCGACCTGACCGCCGACGAACTCACCGAGGTCCGCTGCCGCACGATCGGCCTCGTCTTCCAGCAGTTCCACCTCATCGGCCACCTGACCGCCCTCGAGAACGTCATGGTCGCGCAGTACTACCATTCGATGCCCGACGAAAAGGAAGCCCTCGAGGCTCTCGACCGCGTGGGTCTGGCCGACCGCGCCAGCCACCTGCCCCGCCAGCTCTCCGGCGGCGAGCAGCAGCGCGTGTGCGTGGCCCGCGCCCTCATCAACTACCCCAAGCTGGTCCTCGCTGACGAACCCACCGGCAACCTGGACGAAACCAACGAGGAAATCGTTCTCGACCTGTTCAACCAGCTCCACCAGGACGGCACGACCCTCATGGTCGTCACCCACGACGCGCTCGTCGCCGAACAGGGCCAGCGCGAAATCCGGCTCGACCACGGTAAAGTCGTCAAGGAAACGTGGCACGACCACGATTTTGAACAGCGCGCCTCCGGCCTCGTCCTGCCTGGCCGCGATGGCGCCGCGCGCAGCGGAAAGGACAAGGTGCGATGACCACGCCCACCACGCTCGATACCCGATCCCGCTGGGTCGCCCCGGCCTCGTTCGCGGTCCTCGGTGCGCTCGGCGCGACCATCCTGGCCGCCTGCACGCCCACCACCGGCCTCGACATGAGTAAGCCGCTCAGCGACGGCACGTGGACCGCCCAGTCCAACGCCGACGACCAGGGTTCTATCGGAACCATCACCATCACCGTCGAAGGCGGGCGCATCACCGCTACCTCCTACGAGACGACGCTCGCCGACGGCACCGACAAGGGTGCCGAATACGGCAAGAGCTCGTCGGGCGAAGTCTTCAACGAGGACTACTACAAGAAGGCGCAGGCCGCCGTCGCCTCCTACCAGGAGTACTCCGACAACCTCACCCAGGTCGGCGACCCCGCCAAGGTCGACGTCATCACCGGTGCCACCGTCGCCCACCAGCAGTTCGTGCAGGCCGCGATCCGCGCCATCGCCGCCGCCCAGGGCGTCTCTCCCGACGGCGCCGACGACATCGACATCCCCGGCCTCAACGACTCCACGAAGGACAGCGACGTCGACGGCTCCGACAGCTGAGTCCGTGCGCGCCGTGGGCTGCGTGGACTCTGCGGGGTCTGTGGGTTCCGTGGACTCTGTGGGTCCTGTGCGCTCTGGGGATTCCGTGGGTGCCGTGCGCTCTGGGGGCGGCTCGGGGGACGAGGCCGTGGCTATTTCCTCGGGGTCTGCCCGCGCTGCGGGTGCGTCGCATGCTGCGACTGAGACGTGCGGCGATGCAGCCACCGATTCTCGCGGCGTCTCCGGCGCGTCGGGCACCGCAGAGAAATCGCTCACCGGTGTCGCTGCTCATGAGGGGGCTGCGGATGCTGCGCTGATGTGGCGCTCTTCCTTCCCCGCGATGGGCACCCGCGTCGACATCATCGGGTGGGGCGGCGAGGGCATGGCTATCGTGAATGCTCTCGTCGAGGTCGTGGCACGCCACGAGGACCTGTGGAGCGTGTTCCGGTCATCCTCCGAGGTATCGCGGCTCAACGCTGCGTTCCGCGTTGATACCTCGTGCGTGTCAGATTCAGGGACTCTCGCGATCAATGGCGCGCATGGGAGCACCGGTCCGGCAGACGCTGCGACAGACGCTGGAGCGTCCGCTACGTCCTCCGACACAACCAAGAATTCTGATGCGCCGCATCCCGCCTCGCACCGCCCGCAACCATCCCGCGAAGGAGCCTGTGACGCGAAGGTCAGCCCAGGCCTCGTCGTCAGCGAAGAAGCCGACCGGCTGCTGCGCGACGCGCTGACGCTCGCGGAGGCGACTGGGGGAGCGTTCAATCCGCTGATCGGGCCGCTTGTTGCCGCGTGGGATGTGCGGGCCATGCGGGCCGCCTTCGTCGCGGGTACGCCGTTACCTCCCGCGCCGTCTGCTCGTGTCGTCGAGGCGGCGGTGCGGGCCTCGTCGTGGCGCTTGCTGTCGCGCGTCGGCGAGAGGCAGTGGGCGCTGCGCAGCGTTGACGACTCTGCGTGCGGGACCGATACTGTCGACGTTGGCGCACCCTGCGTGCCAGGCGACGGTATCCGCGATAAGCAGCGTGAACGTTCGTCAGGGCGGCGAGAGGATGCTGCCAATTCCAGCGGTGCTCAAGACGCGGCACGCGTTGATGCCTCGGGCGCGCGTGCACTGGTGGGCTGCGAGACGGATTTGGGTACGGCTGTGCTTCCAGGCGATCAGGGGCGTGACGCGCTGAGTCCGCGCGTGGACCTCGGCGGGATTGCGAAGGGATACACGGCCGATGCATGCCGCGATCTCGCGGTGTCTATGGGGGCGCGCGGCGTCCTCGTGTCGGTGGGGACGTCGTCGGTGTCCGTGTTTGGGACTCGTGCCGACGGTTCTGCGTGGCGGGCAGGCCTGCGGGACCCTTGTGGTGTGCCCACGGCCGTCTCTGGCGTCGTGGAACTTCCCGTGGGTGATATGGCATCCCTGTCAACGTCCGGCGACAACTTGGGGCCGCTGGGCAGCCTTTGCGCCGCGCGCGACGGCGAGCGTGGGGTTGCCGATTCTGCTGATGATCATGCTCGCGAGTGCGCACCCGAGCACTGCGATGGCGCTCGTCCCGTCGATGGGGGCAGCGTCGCAGTGAACGCTGCTGCGCATGAAACAACCCGTGAAACAGGTGCGAGTGGCTGTGTACATGGCGGTGCGCAGGGTGGTGGGGGCTGTGCTGGTGGTGGCGTGTCAGGCGAGAGTTCTGTCGCGGGTGGTGCTGGCTCTGATGGTGTGATTGCTGAGGCTCGCACTGATGCCCGTACTCATGCCACTGTTATTGCTGCCGAGCTGGGCGTGGCCACCGGGGGAGGGCAGGCCTCGTCCCTGCGTGAAACAACCCGTGAAACGGGTGTGGGTGGCTGTGTATATGGCGGTGCGCAGGGCGGTGGGGACTGTGTCGGTGTTGATGCCAGCGGTGGCGTGTCAGGCGCGGGTTCTGTCGCGGGTGGTGCTGAGGCTCGCACTGATGCCCGTACTCATGCCACTGTTATTGCTGCCGAGCTGGGCGCGCCCACCGGGGGAGGGCAGGCCTCGTCCCTGCGTGAAATAACCCGTGAAACACCCATGTGCGCGGCCGATGCTACCGCGTCCTCTCACGTCGATGGGGCGGCACCCTCCTCACGCCTGCTGGACCACCACATTATCGACCCGCGCACGGGCTATCCGGCGCGTGCGGGGGTGCGCCAGGTGAGCGTGGTGGCAACGTCGGGGGTGCTGGCAGAAGCGCTGTCGACGGCCCTCCTCGTTGACCCATCGCTGGATGTTGACGCGGTCGTGGCGCGCTGGGCTCGCGTGACGGGCACCCCGGCCTCGGCGCAGGTCGTTGGCCTGGTGCGGGCAGAGCAAGGGTGAGGCCGTGCGTCCGCCGCATGTGGCTTGAGTCGGGCACGTGGCGGTTGAGTCCATCGGGGGCGTGAGCTTCTGCTGTGTCCTTGCGTGCCTATCTCGATTACTGCGTCATGTGATGGGTAGTTCTGCACCAGTTAGGGAGCATTACACCAGTTAGGGAGCATTACACTGCCTGGGAAGTGGTGTAATGCCCGGCTAAATGGTGTAACACCACTTAGGAACAAGTGGATATGTGGAGAATGCTGGCGTTTGATCGATTTCGACCAGCGATTGTGCCACGAGTGTTCACAGATGCATACGAGAGTGGCAGTTATCCACATACCTTCGGAGCGACTGGGCTTTATCCACAGGTCTGCTCTCAGGTCGTGACAACGCTTGTCGTCGTGCGGATGATGGGCATATGAACGCTCAATCGCTGACTGTTATTAGGTCTTCGACAGATGGACGGCCTTCAGTGGGGGATCTGTCGTCAGGAAACGTACTTCGTATTCAGCGCGGACGTTACGTCATGATCGATCGATCCGGCCCGCCGATGACCTACTGGGAGATATGGGCTCTCGTAGCCAGGGCTCGATTACTTGTCGTGAGTGACAGTAGCTCCTGCTCTCCGGTGTTCGTAGGCGCTAGTTCATTCGTTGCACGGTCGATACCGCTCTGGGAGGCAAATCCCGATGTCGTGATCTGGTGCGCGTCGCGGCATGGTAGGCGCTCAATGCCGGCTGTCACCATGCAAACGGTGACTATTCCATCGACGTTCGTGTGTTCGACAGTGAAGAAGCCCTGTGAATGCAACATCGAGATCGTTGATCGGTTGCGATGTGAATCTGTCGTTGAAGCGGCAGTTCGCATGGCTTGTTATTCGGAACGTCTCAGCGGATTCGTGGCGATTTGCATGGCGTTGCGCCACGAGTCTCGGTTCGTGTTGCTATCTCAGGAAGAAAGTAGGCAACGAGCTGAACGCGTTCGAGGCAAGATGCTTGAATGCTTGGATCTGTATCGGAATCAAAAAGAATGTGTCCCCTACAGGCGGGCACAGGGTCTGATAGTTGCCGCTGATCCCGGGTGTGACAACCCAGCCGAGGCTGCGTTGCTGTGGGTCTTGAAGTCGGTGACCGTCTTCGAAGTCGTGACCCAGTTCGAGATCATTATCAACGGACGCCGCTATTTCGCGGATATTGCGATTCCGAGGCTCATGATCATCTTCGAGTTCGATGGCATTGGAAAGTTGGGCAAGGACGATGCTGAGTTTGCCCGGGCGAAGCGTGACTGGATCCAGCGTGAAAATGACTTGCGTAGTGCCGGTTGGAGGATCCACAGGGTCTCTTGGAGAGACTATGAAGACTTCAATGCGTTACGTGCGTGGGCGATCCAGCTCCTTCGTCCGCATCAAGTTGCCATCCCTGAGCATGCTGAGGCGTTGTGGGCGTTGCCGTCTGCTGCGTGCGATGGTCCAAGCCGACGTTTTCATGTCCATGCTCGATGAGGTCTGTACTAGTTAGGGAGCATTACACCAGTTAGGGAGCATTACACCGCCTGGGAAGTGGTGTAATGCCCAGCTAAATGGTGTAACACCACTTAGGAACAAGCGGCACCGTGGAAGCGGGGTCCGGCTTCCGTGCCTGTGGGTGGAGGCGGTGCCTACTCGGGCTTCGGGATGATGCGCTAACCGTACGTCAGCATGCCGAGCGCCGCTGGTGTGGGGGTGTCGGAGGGGCCTGGTTGCGGTGCCGGTGGGTGGGTGAACTGCGTCCCGGAACTTGGACGCGTTTAATGGTAGCCGTTATGTGGCTTGTTGGAGGGCCTGATCTCGGTATTCTGCCGGGGTCAGGCCCTTGAGCTTTACTTGGCGTCTTGTTGTGTTCCAGTAGGTGATGTAGGCGTTGAGGTCGGCTTTGAAGCTTTCGAAGGTTTGCCAGTCTTGGCCGCGGAAGAATTCGTCCTTGAGGTGCCCGAAGACTTGTTCGGTGGCGCCGTTGTCGATGCAGTTGCCTTTGCGTGACATGCTCTGGATGAAGCCGTTATCGGCGAGCGTTCTGATGTAGGTCTCGTGTTGGTACTGCCATCCCATGTCTGAGTGCAAGATCGGCTCGGCTCCTTGGGGCTTGGCGTCCATGAGTATCTGGAGCATCTCTTGTTGTTGGGTGAGGTTGGGGTGCATGGAGATGGAGTGGGCCACGATCTCTTTGCTGGCGAAGTCGTAGACCGGCGCGAGGTAGGCCTTACCGAAGGAGAGCTTGAACTCGGTGACGTCGGTACCCAGTTTCTGCCAGGGCCCATCGGCTTTGAAGTCGCGGCCGATGATGTTGCCGAAGCTTTGCCCCACGTTCCCCTTGTAGGAGTTGTACCTGTGGTAGGCCCTCTCGCGGCGTATGCCGCAGCGTAGCCCCATCTCGCGCATCATCTTCAAGACCGTCTTGTCGGCGATGCGTGCTCCTTCTTCGGCGCGCAGGCACATGGCTACCTGCCTGTGACCGCACCCGTTGGGGGTGCGCGAAAAGATCTGAGCGACCTTGGGCCGCAGATGCGCTCTGGTTGGCAGCTGGGGGTGAGCCAGTGCGTAGTAGTAGCTCGACCTGGCAAGGCCGGCCGCCTCAAGGAGGTCGCACACCGCATGTCCGCGCCCTGAAAGCTCGGCGACCACTAGGGCTTTGTCCCGGTTTGGGAGTGCCTCTGCGCCTTCAGGGCAATCGATTTTTTTAGATACGCCACCTGCGCCTCAAGCTTACGCACGCGCTCCTCAAGCTCCTCCTCACGCGTTGGTGGCACCGCCCGCACCGACCCCTTCGGCCTGCCCTTAGGCTTGGGCTTGAGGGCCTGCGCGCCGCCCTCGCGGTACAGCCTGCACCAATTCTTCAGCGGTGTCGCGCTCGCAATACCAAAACGCACCATCGCCTCAGGTTTACTCATCCCACCATCAACCACGGCCCTGGCTGCGGCGACCTTGGTCTCATAGTCGTATTTGGTCTGCTTTACTCCCATGGCAAGAAGCCCATCCTTCCCAATTGCGCGGTACGTCTTCTGCCAGTGTCGCACGGCCTCAGCAGGCACACCCAGCCTCTTGGCGGTCAAACGATAGCCAAATCCCCTCTCAAACATCCCCACCGCCTGCTCACGAAGCAAACGATCATGCCTCAACCGCAGATCCACAGACACGAAAAGCCTCCCATTCCCTGGACTTCAATTTCGATGTCCAAGAAACGGGAGGCAGTTCAGGGGTAGGGCCTGGAGGGGTGTCGGGATGATGTGCTAAACCGTACGTCAGCATACCGAGCGCCACTGGTGTGGGGGTGTCGGAGGGGCCTGGTTGCGGTGCCGGTGGGCGGTGGCAGGGCCTGGCCGGGCTTCGAGACGACGCGCCGAGCAAAGCTCGCGGCGCGGACGGCGAGCGGGCGGGCCGCCGCCCGCCGACACGCCAGGCAGCCCGGCTCCACAGTAAGGCGTGACGGTGCCCGGAATGCCAGCGGTGCTGCAAGCAACACTGTGGGCGGGTCGCCGCCCGCCGGCACGCCAAGCAGCCCGGCACGCCAAGCAGCCCGGCCCCCACAGCAAGGTGCGACGGTGCCCGGAGCACCCGTGGAACCACACACCACCGCCGGCAATCAGCCAGAATACGCAGCCAGCAGCGTCGCCAGGTGGACGCCCCCGCGGCCCGCGAGCTGGGCTGCCTGGGTGCGGCACGAGAAGCCGTCCGCCAGATACACCGCGTCCGGCTGCGCATCAAGCGTGGGCAGCAGCGAATGCGATGCGACCGCGACTGACAAGTCGTAGTGGCCCGCCTCCATGCCGAAGTTACCGGCCAGGCCGCAGCAGCCTTCGAGTCGGGTCACGCGCGCACCCAGCGATTCGAGCAACGCCTGGTCGGTGTCCCACCCCATGACGGAGTAGTGGTGGCAGTGCGGCTGCGCGACGATCTCGACGCCCTCCAGGCTCGGCAGGCGGCGCGCGGACGCTGGCATCGCCGACAGAACCTCGGCGAGCGTTCGCGTCGCGCCCGACACGAGCGCCGAGCGCGGATCCTCGGGCAGCAGGTCGAGCAGGTCGTCGCGCAGTACTGCCGTGCACGAAGGCTCAACGCCGACGATTGGGATTCCCGAAGCCGCGAAGGGTGCGAGCACACTGAGCAACGACGTCAAGTGCTTCTTCGCGCCCGTCAGCTGACCCGTCGTAATCCACGTGAGTCCGCAGCACGCGTCTGGAGCGACGATGGGCGCAAACCCGTTCGCCTCGAGCACGTCGACGACCGCGCGCGCCCCCGCATCGTCCAGGGTCTGGCTAAACGAGTCCGCCCACACGAGCGCATACGGTCGCCCGCTGGGGTCGCGCGGGCCGCTCAGGATCGGGGAGTCCGCCATCGACGAGGCAGTGGCCGCTTCGCGCTCGCGGGCAGAGGCAGACGAGGCCGTGGTGCCGCCGCGCTCGCGGGCAGAGGCAGACGAGGTCGGGGCCGCTTCGCGCTCGCGGGCAGGGTCAGACGAGGCCGTGGCCCCCTCGCGCTCGCGGGCCTCAGAAATGGGATTGGAAGCGTCAGAAACGTGATTGGAAGCAACGGAAACGGGATCCGAAGCGCCGGAAACGGGATCCGATGAAGCAGACGCAGGAACGCTACCTGCCAGCAGGTTGCGGCGGCGGGCCCACGCGGTGAAGGTGCCGGACTGGAGGGCGGGCATGCCTCGGCGAGGATCGAGGCCGATGACACGGAAGGCCAGCGAGCGCAGGGGAGCGACCGACATGACGACGTTCGCGATGCGTGCCAGGCCGGGCACGCGCGCGGTGACGCGGGTGAGGCGCGGCAGCCAGCCGAGCGTGTAGTGGCTGAGGGGGCGCATGCGTCCCCGGTAGGTGCGGAAGAGAGCTTCGGAGCGGTAGCGTGCCATGTCGACGCCGGCGGGGCAGTCGGCGGAGCAGGCCTTGCAGGCCAGGCACAGATCGAGGGCTTCGAGGACTTCGGGGGGAGTCGATGGCCTTCACGAGCTGTGAGTTCGCGGCTTCCTGGAGGATGCGGGCGCGCCCTCGTGTCACGTCTTTCTCGTCGCGTGTGGCCAGGTAGGAGGGGCACATGAAGGTCCCGGATACTCCGGCGCGGCACTTGCCCACGCCGGTGCAGCGGTGGACGGCGGCTGTGAAGTCGCCGCCGTCGTGGGTGAACGCGAAGCCGCCGTCGGCGGGCATGGGGTGCGCGGCGACGCGCCGCAGGTTGGCGTCGAGCGGGTCAACGCCGGGCTGTAGTTCGAGCGCGCCATCGGCAGGGGCGAGGCCGGTGCCGCCAGCAGCGCCAGACACGTCAGGCGACGGCGAGGAGTCGTTGGCGGCCGCATCGTTGGGCTGGAGTGCGCTATCGGCAGGGGCGAGGCCGGGGCGGGTGGCGTGCGCGTCGTCATGATCGGTCAGGGCGGTGGCAGGCGCGCCGTTTGCCGCCAGCTCGTCGGGACCCCCGCTGCGCGCCGCAAGAACCCGCGCCCGGGCGCGCGAGGCGGCCTCGGCCTCGTCCATGGGGGCGGCGAGCACCCCGGGGTTGAGGAGGTTGTCGGGGTCGAAGACGTGCTTGACGCGCGCGAACAGGTCGAGCATCTCGGGGGAGAACATGAAGCGCAGGAGTTCTCCGCGGGCGCGTCCGTCGCCGTGCTCGCCGGAGACGGAGCCGCCGTGGGCGGCGCAGATGCGGGCCGCGGACTGGAGGAACGCGCGTGAGTGGGCGACGCCTTCCGGGGTCTCGAGCGGCATGGCGAGGCGCACGTGCACGCAGCCGTCGCCGAAGTGCCCGTACAGGAGGCCGTCGATGTCGTACTCCTCCATGAGGGCGGTGAAGTCGCGCAGGTAGGCACCGAGGTTCTCGGGTGGAACGGCCGCGTCCTCGAAGCCGGGCCATGCCTGCTGGTCGCCGCCGCCCGCGCCGTCCGGCGGGGTGCGTCCGCCCAGGCCCGCACCGTCGGCGCGGATCCTCCACAGGGCCGAGGCCTGATCCCCTGGCGGGTAGACGACCGTGTCGATGGCAGCCGAGTCGGCGCACAGGGCGCGTGCGCGCTCGAGGGAGGCGGTGACGTCTTCGCCGGGGGCGCCGACTTCGACGAGGAGCCAGCCTTCGCCCTCGGGGAGGGCGGGGACGGCACCGGGGCCTTTGTGGGCGCGCACGACGTCGACGAGGCGGCGGTCCATGCCCTCCACCGCGAGGGGGGAGTGGGCCAGCAGCGCGGGCACGTCGTCGGCGGCCTCAATCATGGAACGGTAGCCGAGGGCTGCGAGCACGGGTGCGTCGGGCAGCGGCACGAGGCGCACGGTGACGGAGAGAATCAGGACGAGGGTACCCTCGGTGCCGGTGAGCATGGCGGCGAGGTTGCGTCCGCCCTCGGGGGTGAGATGTTCGAGGGAGTAGCCGGAGACCTGGCGCTTAAAGCGGCCGAGCTGCGTGCGGATGGGGGCCAGGTTGGTGTCAATGAGGGAGGCCAGCCCGGGCACGTCGTGCAGCGCCGAGTCGTGTGAGGTCGTGGCCGTGAAGCGGCGTCCCTGCCCATCGATGCACTCGAGGGAGACGATGTTGTCGGAGGTGCGCCCCCAGGCGGTTGCGTGCGGGCCGCACGCGTTGTTGGCGACCATGCCGGCGATTGTCGCGCGGTTCTGGGAGGAGGGGTCGGGGCCGAAGCGCAGGCCGTACTCGGCCGCCGCAGCCTGCAGGGTGGAGCCGACGCAGCCGGGTTCGACGGTGGCGGTGCGGGCCTCGGGGTCGATGGAGATGACGCGGTTCATGTGCCGCGAGAAGTCGAGGACGAGGCCGGGGCCGATCGCGTTGGACGCGCACGAGGTGCCGCCGCCTCGGGCGGTGAGGGGGACGCCGTGGGCGCGCGCCAGGTGGAAGGCGGCGACCGCCTGCTCGGGCGTGCGCGGGAAGGCGACGGCCAGGGGCGGGATGCGCGTGAGGCCGGCGTCGGAGGAGTAGCGTGCTCGTGTGCCGACAGAGGAGTCGACGTCGATGAGTGTACGCAGGTCCGTCAGGAAGCTCTCGCTCATGATCCCAGTGTGTCACGCGCGCGCCGCGCGGGGTGGGACTTCCCGCTGTGCGGATGGTCGTGTCGGAATTGGCGAGGTCGTGGAGCGAGAGTGGTCACGCGCGGAGCGCGTGTGGAGTGTGTCGGAGGGGTCGACGGTGCTGCCGCGAGACGCCTGTTGCTCACAACGTGGACTCAGGCGGGTTCCGGGTCGTCGATAATGAGTTTTGGGAAGGGTGTCACAGGGACGGGCATGCGTTCGATCGGCGGCATATGCGGACTGACCGGTTGAGAAGTATTCGGGTAGCGTGGAGGCAGTGTCTTATTACTAACACAATATGGAGATAGTTCATTGCGCGTCTCCTCGGACGCTGGAACTCGGGGTTCTGGCGCCGAGTATTCAATGAGGCGCAGGAATTTTCTGCCCATTGCTACCCGCCTTGCCTGTTGTGTACTGCCTGCTGCGCGATGGTTTAACCAGATGGAAGATGGTGCCGAATCTGGTTTGCGCGCGTCAAACACAATCCTACACGAGATGAATCATGCCCTGTTGTGCGTCACAAACGGTTATTCGACACATGTCAGACAAAAAGAGGGTCGAACGGTCGAAAACCGCTCCCTGTGGCCCAAAGAAGAGGGTGTGTATTAGCGCCTTTGTGGGATCATTTTATAAATTCTGTCCGCAAGGTAAGTGTTAAAAGAGTGTCTTATAGATAAAGAATGAGAGGGTGATGGGCTGTGGACATAAGACTAACATTTACACAGTATCTATTGCAATACCCCTGTGTCTTCTGCGTTTCTTTAGAACGTATGAAACAATGGCCACGAGCGCTCCATACACGTGAAGGATAGATCGATGGCCCTGTTTGAGTTCGAGGATGGACACCTCGTGCCTGCTCAATTCGGGTACCCGGTTTCGTATGATCTGGGTCCCGAACTGGTCGACGCTATCTGCCAGCAGGTCCTGCAGATTGTGTCGCGTCCGCTGTTCCCGGTGACATGGCGTGACATGACGGGACAAGATGATGAGGAGACGCCGCGCCTGACGGCGCTCGACGTGACGGGGCAGATAGTCTCCGTTGAGATCCTCAAGCTCCTGGATTCCGAGACCCTGATTACGTCGCTGTCACGTCTGGCCATCGTCGCTTCCTTGTCCTGGTCTGACCTGGCGGGTGAGTATCCGACGGGATCCGAGGGTTTCCGCGCTGGCTGGGCGCAGTTCCGCGATTCGATGCCCCCAGCTGTCGGCCCGGGTCCCCGTCTGATCATGGTCGCCGGTGAGATCGACCCGTCGGTGCGCCCCGCCCTGTCGATCCTGGCTACCTCCGGTGTCGAGGTGCACCTCATGAACCTGCGCCAGATGTCCAACGGTCGACTCTTCCTGGACGTCAATGCTGTCGGCCCGCGCCTGTATGGGCATGCCCCGCAGCTTCTTGGAAGCGTGGCCGGCGCATCCGCGATTGCCGCGGGACCCGCCCCCGCCCCGGCCGTGCCCGAGGCACCTGTCGACTCCGAGGAGTTCGAGGCTGTCGCCGAGGAGAATCTGGACGATGCAGCCCAGGCGATCCCAGAGCCGCCCGTTCCTCCGGTCACCGATGCGGATGCTGAGGCGGATGGGGACGGCGACGCTGAGGATGCGACCGAGTCCGAGACTCCGACGACTCGCCCCACCCCGAAGGTCGCTCCCCACCTACGCGACGCCTTCCACTACTCGGTCGATGAAGAACCTCCGGCCCCCTGGAAGTCCAAGGATTCCCCCGAGGAACAGAGTGACGAGGCTGGGGCTGGCTCCGATGAACTGGTCGAGGAATTCGTCGAGGAAGAGACCGAGATCGACGACCGCGTTGATGAGGTCGCTGACGCGCTGGAAGCTGACGACGCGGATCAGCAAGTCGAGGAGGATCGCGACGCGGCTGATGAGCACGCCACGGAAGCCTTCGACGAGGCCGAGGAACGCATCGAGTCCGAGGGCGAGACCGACGGTAGCGACGAGCGCGAGCAGGTCGAGACTCTCGACGAGGAAGAGCGCCACGACGAGGAACGCGACCGCGGTGAGTTCGCCGCGGGCGACGCTGCCGACGAGTCCGCCGCGGACGACAATGTCGATGCCGAGGACACTCACCCGGAGGAGCACGCGGTGCACGTGGGTGACGAGCTGGATGACAACGAGCAGGGCGAGACCGGCGAACAACGATGGGAGCGCCCGGCACACCTCGGTAGTCGCGCCTCACGACGCGCCCATGTCGAGGCCGCCGAGGACCTCAACGACGGCGGAGCGACCGACGCGGCCATGGCCTCGTCCGTCGACCACGAGGAAGAATCCCCCGAGGTCATCGCGGCCCGCGAAGGGGGCGTTCCCGTCCTCGGGCGCGACGAGGCCGGTCTGCGCACGCTCGCGCAGATCCTCGGCGAGGATACTCCCCTCGTGGCGCGCGGCGAACTCGGCCTTCCTGACGACCTGGTGCTCGCGGCCAGCGGTGCGATTTCATGCGCCGGCCTGACATATCCGTCCCTCGAGACGATGCTGACCGCGCGCGGCATGGGCCACATCGACGTGTGGTCCTTCGTCCGTATCGGCGACCGCCTGGGGCCGACGCTGGCCGAGGCCCTCGACGAGGTTAACCGCGAGATCGTCCGCGAATACGCGAACGTGCCGCGCGGGCGTCGCGTCGCTAAGCACTGACGCACCGACTGTCGGGGGAGGCTCGGGATCATCTGATCCCGAGCCTCCCCCTCGTTGTGTGCAGTAACACCGCTTCAGTAACCCCCGCGCCGACCCGCCGCTCAGCCACGGCCTCGTCACCCGGTTACGGCCTCGTCACCCGGCCACGGCCTCGTTGTGCGTGGGCGACGGGTGCGCGAGCGCTAGTCGATGAACGCCTCGAGCCAGCCGCGCATCGTGGCGTACACGGCCTCGCGCACGGGCGCGTCCGACAGGACTAGGTCATGCTTGCCGGGGAAACGCGCGATCGTCACCAGGTCGGACAGGCCGAGGCTGCGCTGCGCGATCACGACCGGATCCAGCACGGTATCGGAGGTGAAGGCGCGCTCGCACCACGCCTCGTCGAAATATGCAGACGTGGACACCATCGACAGGACCGGGCATTCCAGGTGCACGTCCTTCTCGATCGTCTCGTGCCCCGCCATGATCGCTTCCAGCCACGAGGCGGGCACCGGGTAGGACTCGGGGCGCTTCCACTCGTGGTGGATGGGCCACCCGACAACCGACGGATCCTCAGGCGAGAGGCCCTCGGGGAGCGGCAAGTCCGAGGAGGCGCGCCCCGCGAGCGAACGCCCGTAGTGGCCCGCGCCTCCCGTGGGGACCTCCCACATGGGGCTGCGCGCCGCGATGCGCCCGATGACGGGGGCCATCGCCCCGCGCCAAGACGCCATCGACTGCATCTCCAGCCACGCCGAGTTCAGGATCAGACCGGCCAACACGCCCGGGTGGCGGTGCGCCCACAGGGTCGCAACCAGACCGCCCGTCGAGTGCCCCATGAGGATGAGCGGCTCGTCGTCGCGCTCGGAACGGATCAGCTCGATGGCCTCGCCGATCTCCTCGTCGTACACCAACAGGTCGTCCGCGTATCCGATGGTCTGGTGGGGACGCAGGGAACGCCCGTACTTGCGCATGTCGAGCGCGTAGAACGCGGCACCCGCCTCCCGCAGACGATCCGCCATCTCCGTCTGGAAGAAGTAATCGTTGCGCCCGTGCAGGTACAGGACCGTCACGTGGGCGCTCTCGGGCGGGGTCGCGCGCACGAGGGTCGCGACGCAGGGCCCCTCCGCGTCGTCGAGCAGCTCAATCGTGCGCGACTCGTAGCCCTCACCCAGGATATCGGCACGCCATTGGAGCCCGGGAGGGCCAGCCTCGCCCCAGGGGGCCATCACGTCGCGCTCGGGGAGCCCCTCGGGAGCCAAGGCCTCGGCATCCACCCCGGACAGGTCGGGCAGGCCGCTCGTGTCCGGTATCTGCTCGCCATCGGGCGTCGGATTGCTGGTAACGCTCATGGGGTCAGCATAACGCGCGAGGCCGCCCCGGCCTCGTCGATGAGGAGGCGGAAAAAGGGTGGTCTCGCGGAGAAAGAGCGCCGATCAGGCGAAGGAGGACGCGCGCGAGGGGATGCGCTCGTTGAGGAACTCGTTGAGGAGGGACGTGAGCTGGTCGTGCTCGATGAGGAATCCGTCGTGGCCGTGATCCGAGTGAATTTCCCGGTAGAACGCGCCGGGAATGCCCGACGCCATCTGCCAGACCTGCTCCGGGAAAAACAGACGATCCGAATCCACCGCGACGACAAGCGTGCGGGCGGTGACAGCCTTGAGAGCCTGTGCGACGCCGCCACGGTCGCGACCCACGTCGTGAGAGAGCATCGTACGACACAGCGTCACGTACGAGCCGGCGTCGAAGCGGCGCACGATCTTCTCGCCGTGGTAGTCCAGGTAGGACTCGACCGCCAGGCGACCGCCATGCAGGGGGTCTTCGTCGTTCTGAGGGATGCGACCGAAGCGCTCGTCCAGCTCGGAGGGGGAGCGGTAGGTCGTGTGCGCGATCTGGCGGGCGAGCGCAAGACCCGCGGTGGGGCCGGGACCCGCGTAGTAGTCTCCGCCACGCCACGCCGGATCCAGCTGGATCGCGCGGATCTGCGTGTGCGTCCACGCCGCCTGATCGGCCGTCGTCTGCGCGCCTGAGGCTACGACGACGAGGCGGCGCACGCGCTGCGGATAGGTGACCGCCCACTCGATGGCGCGCTGGCCGCCCAGGGAGGCGCCGATGACGATGTCCCACGTTGTGATGCCGAGCAGGTCGGACAGGAGGGCCTCGGCGCGGACCTGATCACGCGTAGAGATCACGGGGAATCGCGAACCCCAGGGCGCGCCGTCCGGCGCCAGCGAAGCCGGGCCGGTCGAGCCCTGACAACCACCCAGCACATTCGCAGCCACCACAAAGTAGCGTTCGGTGTCGATGATGCGTCCCGGACCCACGATCTGATCCCACCAGCCGGGGGTCGGCTGGCCGGGTGCCGCGTCGCCGTACACGTGGGCGTCGCCGGTGAGCGCGTGCAGGATCAAGACGGCGTTCGAGCCGGTGTCATTCAGGGTGCCCCACGTCTCGTAGGCCAGGGTCACGCTGGGCAAGATCGAGCCATTTTCGAGGCGCTGGGCACCCAGGTTGGCGAACTGGCGGAACGCGACCGGGTCGCCTTCACGCCACGCGCCGGAGGTGGGAGCGGGGGGCAGATTATGGCGGCTCATGGGGCCTTCTTTCGCGGGGGCGGAGGGGAGGGGAGAACAGTGGCGGCCTCGGAGCCTCAGGAGTGTGTATCCCCGAGGCCGCCGACGGGTCCGTTAGGCTGTGGCCGCGCGGGCCGCGTCGAAGCCGAGTTGCAGGTCGGCCAGGATGTCCTTGATGTTCTCCAGGCCGATCGACAGGCGCACCGTGCCGGGCGCGACGCCGGCCTTGGCCAGCTCCTCCTCGGTCAGCTGCGAGTGCGTCGTCGAGGCCGGGTGGATGACGAGGGACTTCGCGTCGCCGATGTTGGCAACCACTGGCAGGAGCTTCACACCGTCCGCGAAAGCCCGGCCGGCCTCGTACCCGCCCTTAATGACGAAGGAGAGCAGGCCACCCGTGCCCAGCGGCGCGTACTTCTTGCCCAGCTCGTAGTAGGGGGAGGACTCCAGGCCCGCGTAGTTGACGGATTCGACGTCCGGGTGGGCCTCGAGGAAGCGGGCGACCGCCAGCGCGTTGGAGACGTGGCGCTCGACGCGCAGCGACAGGGTCTCGATGCCCTGCGAAATGAGGAACGCGTTGAAGGGGGAGGTGACGGCACCCAGGTCGCGGTTGATGAGCGTCTGGATGCGCAGCAGGAACGCCAAGTTCGCGCCCAGCGCGCCGCCCACGCCCAGGTCGCGGGCGTAGACGAGGCCGTGGTAGGACTCGTCCGGCGTGTTGTAGAGGGGGAAGCGCTCGGGCTGGGAGGCGAAGTCGAAGTTGCCCGAGTCGACGATCGCACCTGCGATCGACGTGCCGTGGCCGCCCAGGTACTTGGTGGCCGAGTGAACGACGATGTCGGCGCCCCACTCGATCGGGCGCACCAGGTAGGGGGTGGCGACCGTGTTGTCGACGATGAGGGGCACGCCGACCTCGTGGGCGACCTTTGCGATCGGCTCAATGTCGAGGATATCGCCCTGTGGGTTGGGGATGGTCTCGCCGTAGAAGGCGACCGTCTTGTCGTCGGCGAGCGCGCGCCAGGCCTCGGGGTCGAGCGGGTCTGCGACGAAGCGTGCCTCGATGCCCAGGCGTCCCAGCGTGTTCTTCAGCAGGGTGACGCTGCCGCCGTACAGGGAGGGGGGAGGCGACCACGTTGTTGCCGGCGACCGCCAGGGCAAGGATTGACAGGGCGGTCGCGGACTGACCGGAGGAGACGAGGAGGCCGCCGACGCCTCCCTCGAGGGCCGCGATGCGGGCGGCGACACCGTCGGTCGTCGGGTTGGTCAGGCGCGTGTAGATGGGACCCAGCTCCTGCAGTGCGAAGCGGCTCGCTGCTTGCGCAGTGTCCTCGAAAGCGTAGGAGGAGGTCTGGTAGATGGGCAGGGCGGTCGCGCCGGTGGCGGGATCAAGGTCGTATCCGGCGTGAATCTGCTTGGTTTCGAAGGACCAGTCGTTGGCGGTCATTGTGCGGCTCCTGGGGTCGGGGGTGGGTCGTCTCTGATTCCCCTCCGGCGGGCCGCAGATGCGGTGAAGTGAATATGCGTCAATGCGCGTCCCGCTGTCGGGGGACTGCGCGGCAGTCGCTGGTGCTGACGCGCAGTCAGCGGCACATTCGACGGTTCATGGCTCCCATTCTTTGTCATGGACGAGGCTATGGCGCGTTGGTCCCGGATGGTGGACTTTTGTAACCGGGTTGGCTGGCATTCAAGAAGGAGCTATAAATGTGAGAGGGCGTACATGAGTGCTGCTCTCGGGGTAGGTTGCTCAGTAATTGTGGGGTAATTTGGTGCTGGTGTTGCCAATGTTGCGATTGGTGCATACGTGAACTGTGTGGAGTTTGGTGTGTTTGTTGCCAAGCGTGATGAAAGTGGATAGGCTTCTTCTCAGTACTCGCCTACGGGCGTCCACCCACGCATGTACGAGATGAGACGACGATGAGACAACGCGGAACAATCCGCACGGCCTTGACGGTCTTTGCCGCCAGCGCTCTGCTGATCTTGCCGCAGATGGCACAAGCGGCTCCCTCCGAGGAGGAAATAGCAGCCGCCAAGGCGGCCGAAGAAGCCGCTTCGATGAGTGTCGCCGAGATCGAGGTCAAACTGGCCGAAGTCAACGCGACCGCAGCCACTGCGACCCAGAATGCGCAGATCGCCGGCGAAGACCTCAACGAAGCCCAGATCGCGCTGAACGCGGCAACCGCGACAGCTAACAAGGCCTCAGCCGACGCCGACGCTGCCGAAGCTGCGTTCCAGGAGGGCAAGCAGCAGATCGCCTCCGTCGCCCAAGCCACCTACCGTAACGGCGGTGGGTCCCTCGACGCCATCGCCCCCTACCTGGACGCCGACGGCTTGCGTGGCGTCGAAACCAAAAAGGTTGGTATCAACTCCTTCTCCTCGTCCGCCGAGGCGAAGATGCAGAACGTCGCCGCCCTCGAACAAGTCGCCAAGGTTACACGCGACGCAGCAAACACCGCGCTCGATAACCAGAAGAAGGCCACCGACGAGGTTCAGGCTCGCACCGATGCCGCCAACAAGGCCGCTACCGACGCGCAGACTCAGGCCAACATCGTTGCCGCCCAGCGCGACGCCTACGTCAAGGAGCTGGCCACCAAGCAGAACACCACCGTCGACCTGATCAACCAGCGCGAGGCCAGCCTCGCCGCTGAACGCACTGCCGCCGAACGTGCTGCCGCCGAGCAGGCCTCCGCAGCCGTCGCCGCCGCCGACAGCCAGCGCCGCGCCGACACCCCTGCTCCCGCGGCCGATGCAACTCCCGAGGCCCCTGCCTCGTCCCCGGCCCCCGACGCGTCAGCTGCACCCGCTGAGGAAGCGCCCGCTCCCGCACCCGCTGAGGAAGCGCCCGCTCCCGCACCCGCTGAAGAAGCGCCCGCTCCCGCACCCGCTGAAGAAGCGCCCGCCCCTGCGCCTGCTCCTGCTGAGGAGGAGCCCGCGCCCGCGCCCGCGTATGAAGAACCCGTGTATGAGGAGCCTGACGACGAGGAACCCAGCTACTCCTACGGCGGCGCGTCCACTGCGATTGCCACGGCCATGACCTACCTGGGTGTGCCCTACGTGTGGGGTGGCGAATCCTACGGCGGCGTCGACTGCTCCGGCCTGACGATGCTCGCATGGGAGAGTGCCGGCGTGGACCTGCCACACCTCTCGCGCGCGCAGTACGGCTACGGCACGCACGTGTCCCTCGGTGACATGGAGGCGGGCGACCTGATCTTCTGGTCCTCCGATGGCACCCAGTCCGGCATCTACCACGTCGCCATGTACCTGGGCGACGGCGAGATGATCGAGGCTCCCACCTTCGGTGTGCCCGTGCGCGTGACCGGCGTGTATAGCTGGGGTTCACTCATGCCTTACGCCGTGAGGCTCTGATCCTACTCGTTGCGGGGGCCGCGCAGACTGAGTCTGCGCGGCCCCCCGTTTTGCATGGTGATGTGAGTATTGCCATGGCTGCCGTGGTCGTGCGTATTGTCGGGTGCTTGCGTGAGCTGATGGTCTTGTCGGCTGATTGTTGCGTCTGAGGGGTCCTGGGCTGCGTGGGCGTCGGGGGTTACGTGGGGGCGGGCACCCGGGGTGCGGGTACCTGCGCCGCGCGGGGCGACCCTGCGGCGGCCTCGACTAGCATGGACGCATGCAGAACTCAACGACCGTTACTGATCCTCGGAAGGACTCGCGCGCGAGCGGCGAGAGCACCCCCAGGGTCCTCGATAACTCGGCGAAGCGCTTCATGCGTTTCGTCCTGGGGTTGATGGCGCTTGGTGTGTACTGGCTGATCTGGACCGCCAACTGGCGGGAGGCGTGGGGTGACTGGTCGATGCGAGGCAAGATCGGGGCGGCAGTCCTGCCCGTCGGCTTCGTGCTTATCTGGCTGCCGATCATGTGGGCGGCGTTGCGTTGGGCGATCCGCGATCTCATCAGAGTTCGGCGTTTGCCCACGCGGGGAAAGCATGCGAAGAAGCCGCGGCCACGGCTTGCCATCATTTGTTTCCTGATATCCGCCGGTATCCTCGCCGGCGTCGTGTATCCGTCGTGGAATCAACACCTGACGCTCGCCCAGGACCTGTGGGAGGGGCCTGTACGCCACGAGCGTGTGGCGTGCGAGGCCTTCAACGATGGGAACGGCAGCGTCTCACCGAAGAGCAGGTCCTGGAAGTACCTCCAGTTCAGGCTGGTCGGGGATGACGGTTATTCGCAGAGCTTCCGCTTCAAGCGCGTGGATCTCGATAAAGAAACCGACCGTCAGGGCAGCCCGTTCAATACGATCCTGGGCGCGTGCGAGTCACCGGAGATGCGCATGAGTGTGTCCGTTTATCCGCGTACGGGCGTCATTTCCGAGGCCCGGGCGAGCAAGTAGCCAGAAACTCGGGGGATACGATCTGGGCATGAGTGTCGATGTTCCACAGCCGCCGACCTCTCCGCCGCCGAGCGCGTCCGCGCCGAAGGGCTGGAAGCCGAAAGGATGCGGAACTGAGGCTGCGTGGGCTGTCTTGATGACCGTGGTCGTCGTAGCTTACGTCTGCGTGTGGGTGCTCGCGTGGAAGCAAGACCTCGGCGCGGTTGCGCTTGACGGGCGGGTTCGTTTCATGTGGGTCCCGATCATCTTCCTGATCGGCTGGGTTCCCCTGTTTCTACGTTCACTCGAGTGGCCCGTGGCCTTCATCCGCGAGTGTCGCCTAGCGACGATGGACCGATACACGTCGCTTCTCCTGGCCGTTGTCAGTGTTCCGGCGCTCATCGTCGTCCTAATCATCGGCTTTGTGTCGTATCGTTCCTACTCCTACGTAGCCCCCGCGCTCGCGGATCAGCGCCAAGGACCTGTGCGCTACGAGGCGGTGACTTGCGACGGTGTTTCGCGTGCGGTTGAGCGCACTAACGATGAGTCGCCGGACAAAGAGTACGCATACATGACGGTGACGAGTCCCGACGGTCTGCACCTGGATGTGCGCGTTAGTTCGGTCATGTTGGAGCGTCGACTGGGGGAGGGAGATGAACCGTACGTCGGTCTCATGAAGCTGTGCGAGGCACCGGGCACGTTCGTGAGCGCCGAGGTCTACCCGCGCACGCAGATTCTGGCTTCCCTTGGGCGATGATCTCCTCCGTGCGGTAGCTCGTCTCGGAGGTGGCGAGGCCGCGTCGGCTATTGGTGTTGAGGACACTACGTGTTGCTGGTGTAGTGACTTGTCGACTTGCTGGTGTGGGAAAGTCACGGTTACAGGTGGTTGTGCATGCCTCGCTTATGTAAATACTGAAGCATCGTGGGCGTGTGCGGCCGCCCCATGATTCGTGACGGATCATCCGCGCGCGACAACGACTTGGACTCCAACGCGTCCCGCACGTAAACCCGCTGTTCCGCATGTTAACCCGCTGTTCCGCATGTGGGCGGGGTCGCCCAGGCTCGGAATAGCGGGTCCACGTGCGGATGAGATGGCCCGGGTTCGGAATAGCGGGTTCACGTGCGGATGAGATGGCCCGGGTTCGGAATAGCGGGTTCGCGTGTGATGTAGCGGGTCTGGTGTACGGCTGTGCCCTCTGTCCCGCGCGTAAACCCGCTGTTCCGCATGTTAACCCGCTGTTCCGCATGTGGGCGGGATCGCCCAGGCTCGGAATAGCGGGTTCACGTGCGGATGAGATGGCCCGGGTTCGGAATAGCGGGTCCATGTGTGATGTAGCGGGTCTGGTGTACGGCTGTGTCCTCTGTCCCGCGCGTAAACCCGCTGTTCCGCATGTTAACCCGCTGTTCCGCATGTTAACCCGCTGTTCCGCATGTGGGCGGGGTCGCCCAGGCTCGGAATAGCGGGTCCACGTGCGGATGAGATGGCCCAGGCTCGGAATAGCGGGTCCACGTGCGGATGAGATGGCCCGGGTTCGGAATAGCGGGTTCGCGTGCGTATCACGGGGATGGAGGCGCATGGTGAGCGGATTGTGCGCAATGGCTTTGCGCTTCGGCGACATGGCTCAGGTGGTCAGCCCAATGCGCCCTCACGTAGTGCACTCCTGCAGGCCCCAGACGGCAAGAAGAGGACACCAAGGCACATGATGGATGAACCCCAGCAACACGACATGTCCTATAACCAGGCTATTGTGGGCGCATGGGAACGACCGAGACAGGCCCCGATGGGTCTGTGAACTATCTCTTCACCTCGAAGAATTTAGCGTATCGACAAAAGCTCTACAGGTGGCTCATTATCGGCTGCTGGGTCCTGATGGGTTACGCGTGTGTCGGCGTCATCGTCTTCATAGACGATTGGGGGCAGTGGAGGTTCTATGGCGGTTTCGCCGCGATGGGGCTCCCGCTTCTGGTGCTCTTTTTCTCGTTGCGCTTCGTGTGGGCGTTGCTGCGACGTCTTGTGCGAGTGGTCTGTGGGCGGGCGTCGGGGGGCGTGGTGGCACCCCTCCTGGGACTCGGGGTCATTGGTTGCGTGCTGTGGTTGGTCTGGCACATCTCGTTCATGTACCAGTGGCCCTACATAGAGGACTGGCGTCGGGGGACTGTGCGGCACGAGAACGTGGCCTGCCAGAACTTCCATACCGAACTGAGCACAGGCAAGAGGTCACATCGCGAATATGTGTTCGACCTGGTCGCCGAGGACGGCACCGAGTGGAACTACCGCATTCGCGCATCAGCTATGAAAGAGAAGGCTGAGGATGATCGGGAACCCTACGCGTCCGTCTACTACACCTGCACGGGTGAGGAGGATGGGCTGAGCATCGTGATCTATGAGCACACGGGCATCATTACCGAGGCGTGGACGAACCAGGCGGGTCAGGTGCACTGAGTGTTCGTTCCTCCAAAAATTGCAAGCAATTCCCCTTCCCCTGACCCGCGTACCCCTGGCGAGCCGCGGGGAGTAAACGGTGGGGCCGCGCGAATCGTCGCGCGGCCCCACCGTGAAGTCTGACATACTCAGTGCTCGCCCTCGTGCTCCTTGAGGCGCTCGTAGGAACGACGAATCTCGGCCTCCGCTTCCTCGCGGCCGACCCAGTGTGCGCCCTCGACGCTCTTGCCGGGTTCGAGGTCCTTGTAGACCTCGAAGAAGTGCTGGATTTCAAGGCGGTGGAATTCCGAGACGTCGTCGATCTCAGTGCGCCACGATGCGCGCTGGTCGGATGCGGGGACACACAGGACCTTGTCGTCGCCGCCCTTCTCGTCGCGCATGCGGAACATGCCGAGTGCGCGGCAGCGGATCACGCAGCCGGGGAAGGTGGGTTCTTCGAGGAGCACCAGTGCGTCCAGGGGGTCGCCGTCTTCGCCCAGGGTGTCGTCAATGAACCCATAGTCGTCCGGGTAGCGGGTCGACGTGAAGAGCATGCGGTCGAGACGAATGCGTCCGGTTTCATGATCAATCTCGTACTTGTTCCGATTCCCCTTGGGAATCTCGATGGTGACATCGAACTCCATGGTCGAACCTTCCATTGTTAGCCCCGAAACTCGGGGGTCCGATTGGTTGTGTGCGAGCATGGGCGGGTAACCTAAGATGCCTAGGTAACCACGAAGGGATATTCATGCATCGCACGTCTATGGGGCCAATTGTAAGCGCTAGCGCAGCGCTTGTGGCGGCAGTCGCCTTTTTGAGCGCTGGCTGCACACCCTCCTCGGTCCCCACCCCCAAGGCAGTACCGACTGCCGCCACGCTTGAGCCGGCCAGCGCGTCGGTGCCCGCCCAGGCCTCGGGCAATCCGGTGACTGAAACGCAGCTCGCGCAGCTGTGGCGGCCTGTCGCTGTTGGCGCGGATAAAGGCGATTACACCGCGTGGGGCGTTGTTGTGGATGCGCAGACGGGCGACATCCTCCTCGACGAGGACGCGGCTATTGGCCACACGCCCGCGTCCACCACGAAGACTCTTGCCGCTTTCAGCGCTCTCAAGCACCTGGATCCGACGACGACGCTGACGACGAGCACACTTCTGAGCGGCGACAATCGCACCCTGTTCCTCGACTCTGAGGGCGATCTGCTCCTGGGTGCGGGTGAGTCTGAGGAGACCGAGGTGTCGGGCCGCGCCGGCCTGCAGACTCTTGCAGACAAGACGGCGGCGGCCCTCACCTCGCGCGGTATTACATCCGTCACTTTGAACTGGCGGGGGACCCTCTTCGAGGGGGATTCGCACCTGCCCGCCTGGGACGCGCAGGAGGTTGGCGGCTACGAGGGGCACGTGGGTCCGATGGCGATTGACGCCGGGCGTACCGCCCCGGGCGCGTATGCGTTCCATGAGGATGCCCCCGGCTATGTTGCGCAGGTGTTTGCGAAGGCCCTGACGTCATCGGGCGTCGCCGTGAAACTCGGCACGGACGGGAAGGCACCCGCCGGCGGCGAGACCCTTGCGTCCGTGTCCTCGGCGACGATGGGGGAGCAGCTGCGCTGGATGCTGGCGCACTCTGATAACACGCTCGCGGATCAGTACTGCCGCCTCGCGGCGAGCGCTGCTGGCCAGCCCACGACGTACGCGGGCGCGGTCGCCATGGTGAAGGCTGACCTGGTGGAGGCCAGCATCCCCACCAGGGGTATGATCCTGGAGGATTGCTCGGGTCTGTCCACGAACGACAAGCTCAGTGCGAACACGCTCGTCGGTGTCCTGAAGGCCTCGTACGAGGCGCAGGGGAGCCAGGGGGACCTGATTCGCCTCCTGCCCTGGGCTGATCTGGTTGGTACGCTCTCGGATCGTATGACGGACGAACCCGCCGCTGGTAACGTTCAGGCGAAGACGGGTGCGCTTCAGGGTGTGACGACGCTGTCGGGCAGCGTGAGGACGCAGAGCGGTCGCGTTCTCCTGGTGGTCATTGGCCACGACCTGGTCGAGGATGGCGCGTTGCCCACACGCTGGCGTTTGGACAGGTTTGAGGAAGGTCTTGCCGAGCTAGACTGAGTCCATGGAAATGCCGTTTGGACCGCGCGACGTCGCGGGAGTTCTCGCTTCGATGTCCCACGCTGGCCCGTCGGCCTCGCGCGTGGGCGCGTCCGCGGTGGTGGCGCGCCTGCGCCGCTCGGCGGATTGGTCGAGTCGCAGGCTCGCGAAGCTGTCCACGTTGTCCGAGGCCTCGGCGACCGTGGCGGCATCCCGCACTGTCGTCGTGGACCGTCGAGGGCTGATTCGCAGGGTGGGGGCGGTCCTGGATCGTTTCGAGGACACGCGCACGCCGATGGTTCTCGCGGTCGAGGCCGTGGTCCTGCGCGCGCTCGCGAAGAGTGCGACCGGCATTTGGGACGTGTCGTCCGGCTGCAGCGTGCTCGTGGCACCGAACGTGCTGGCGGATGCGCAGCGCTATGCGTTGGATCAGACGGATTGGTGTCGCTGGGTGTCCCTGTGCACGGGGCTGCGCGGCGTGCATCTGACGCATGCGCCTCACCTGGTGACTTACGTCGCTGATCTTGTCCGCGCGCTGCCGGAGCGCAGCGATGAGCTGGTGCGCATCGTGTTGCTGTTGGATGCGTTGCCGACGGCTGAGATGGAGGTATTGACTCCGCGCGATCTGCCGTCGATTCATTGGCTGCGCACGCATCGCGCCCACGCGGGTGGCGTCGCTTTGGTCCGTGCGTGCGCGGCGGCGGGCATGCCGCTGTCGGGGGTTGAACTCTTGCAGGCCCAGACCGAGGGCTTCGCGCGCACGGTCGTGCGCGAGGGTGCGATTGCGACGCTGTTGTCCAGCGTCGAGGCCCTGCCGAGCGCCCACGAGTACGCCGAACCTGCGGCGTGGCTGGCGCGTGTGCACTGACGCCTCCCGCTTGGTGGGAGCGAACCCTCGGGGTTGCCTGCGTGCCTGCTCGCTTGCGGTGCGCTCGTGCTTGCGCTCGTTTATTGACGAGGCCGGGGTCCCTCCCGCTGTCATCGTTGGCCTGTCGGGTGGTGCGGATTCGCTGGCGCTTGCCCTGACGGTGATTGATGTGGCGTCGCGTGCGGGCATTGAGGTGGTGACGCTGACGGTCGACCATGGTCTGCGGGCGGGCAGCGCTCACGAAGCGCGCCGCGTCGCGGATCTCGCTGCATCCCTCGGGGCGCGCGCACTCGTGGAGACTGTCCGCGTCGATGGGAGGGGAGGCCCCGAGGCCTCGGCCCGTGACGCTCGTCTCGCCGCCTTGCGCTCTCTTGCGCTCCGCGAGGGGGCACCCGTGCTGCTGGGGCACACGATGGACGATCAGGCGGAGACCGTGCTGCTGCGCCTCGCGCGCGGGTCCGGCCCCTCGTCGCTGCGCGCGATTGCGCCGGTTCGCCGCGACGAGGACGGGGTGACGTGGCTGCGCCCGCTGCTGGGTCTGCGCCGCGCCGACACGGCGGGTGCCTGCGCGCAGGCGGCCCTCACGCCTCTCGAGGATCCGACGAACGCCATCGACGGACCCTGGCGTGCCGCCGATGGCAGTGCCCTGCGTCGCAGCGCTGTGCGTCATAGCGCGATCCCTGCCCTGGCCTCGGCCCTGGGGGTGGACCCCGTGCCGGCCCTCGCCCGCACGGCCGCCCTGTGCGCGGCCGACGACGACGCCCTGAGCGAGTGGACGCGTGGCCTCCTGGCTGTGAGCTGCGAGGCCGCGTCCCTGGCAGGGGAAGGGAGCCTCGCCCTGGTGGTGTCCGAGGTGTCAGGCGCTCCCCGGGCCGTGCGCGCCCGCGCGCTGCGCGAGGTGGCTAGTCGGGCAGGAATCCGCTTATTGTCGGGGGTTCACGTGGACGCCCTCGACGACTTGATCGTTGCTTGGAGGGGGCAGGGGCCGATCCCTCTGCCGGGCGGCAGGGCCACGCGCGTCGGTCGCGGCACGCAGGCCCGTATCCTCTTCGAGGCGCGCTCTCCCGAGCCGACCCGAGACGGCGGATGATGCTCAGGCCTGCCGAGGCCTCGTCGCTGCGATCCCACCCGCTCGGTCGCACGCGTGCGTGCGGAAGTTTGTCAGTGGAGGTCGCGGTGTGCGCAGGACGCATGCCGACTCCCTCGGGCGCTCGGAGCGGGCAAGCGTGACCACACGGTGTTGCGCTGACAGTGAGAATAGATGCCTTTTGAGCACAAACACCTGCTCTTATGGCACGCTTATAGTGCAACCGCTCGCGGAGCGCCGATAGGAAAAGAGGACACGGTGGACGCCACCGACATGGGAAACGATCTGAAGGAAATCCTCGTCACTGCCGAGGACATGGACCGTAGGCTCGGCGAGATGGCCGAGCAGATTGACCGCGACTACGTGGGTCGGGAACTGCTCATCGTCGGCGTCCTGCGAGGGGCCGTCATGGTTATGGCAGACCTGTCGCGTAAGTTACACACCCCGATCGAAATGGACTGGATGGCCGTCTCCTCCTACGGGTCGGGCACCAAGAGTTCGGGCGTCGTGCGCATCCTCAAAGACCTCGACCAGGATGTGGCGGGCCGCCATGTTCTGATCGTTGAAGACATCATCGATTCCGGTCTGACGCTGTCCTGGCTGAAGGCCAACCTGCAGGGGCGCGGTGCCGCCTCCGTTAACATCGCGACCGCGCTGCGCAAACCCGCCGCCGCGAAGGTCGACATCGACGTGGCGTACGTGGGCTTCGACATTCCCGACGAATTCGTCGTCGGCTACGGCCTGGATTACGCGGAAAAGTACCGCAACCTGCCCTTCGTTGGCACGCTGCAGCCGCACGTCTACTCCAACTGACAACTTCGGAACCTCTAAGGGGCATACGTGAACGACAAGACGAAGATTAAGCGCCCGAGCTGGACTTGGGTGACGCTTCCCCTCGTCATCCTCATCGTGGGCGGGTGGTTCCTCTGGCAGGCCTTCCAACCGCGGTCGATTTCGACGTCCGAAGGCATGGCGCTCATCTCGGGAACCACGGTCGAGAAGGTCGTCCTCAACGAGGGCACCCAGCAGGTGAACCTCACGCTGAGTCAGGATTACCAGCATCAGAGCACCGGTGCGGGCGATCCGACGACGAACATGGGCAAGAACGTCTACTTCACGTATTCCTACGTTCAGACGAAGGACATCCTGGACACGGTCGCCGAGCAGGCCCCCGCGAAGGGATGGAACGCGGTGCGTCCCCAGTCCAGCGCTCTGGGTGCTATGTTCCAGCTGATCGTCCCGCTGTTGGTCCTCATGGGCGCGTTCTACTTCATCATGCGCTCCATGTCGGGTTCGCGGATGATGGGCGGTTTCACGGCCTCGCGCGCTAAGGAGTTCAACCAGGAACGCCCGGACGTCACCTTCGCGGATGTCGCCGGTGAGGACGAGGCCGTGGAAGAACTCGAGGAGATTCGCGAGTTCTTGGCATCCCCCGACAAGTTCCACAAGGTGGGCGCGCGCATCCCGCGCGGCGTTCTGCTCTACGGTCCTCCCGGAACTGGTAAGACCCTGCTGGCCAAGGCCGTTGCCGGCGAGGCGAAGGCCCCCTTCTTCTCGATCTCCGGCTCGGAGTTCATGGAACTCTACGTGGGCGTGGGTGCCTCGCGCGTGCGCGAACTCTTCGAGCGCGCCAAGAAGAACGCGCCGGCCATCATCTTCGTCGACGAGATCGACGCCGTGGGCCGCCACCGCGGCAGCGGCATCGGCGGCGGCAACGACGAACGCGAGCAGACCCTCAACCAGCTCCTCGTCGAGATGGACGGCTTCGATGAGCGCGCCAACATCATCCTGATCGCCGCCACGAACCGCCCCGACATCCTCGACCCGGCGCTGCTGCGCCCCGGCCGCTTTGATCGCCAGATCGCCGTCGAGGCCCCGGACCTCAAGGGCCGAGAGGCGATCCTCAAGGTGCATGCTCAGGGCAAGCCGCTCACCGCGCAGGTTGACCTGCGCCAGATCGCCAAGCGTACCCCCGGCTTCACGGGTGCAGACCTGGCAAACGTCCTCAACGAGGCCGCGCTGCTCACCGCCCGCTCGAACATGCAGTTCATCGACGACCGCGCCATCGACGAGGCCATCGACCGCGTCATCGCCGGCCCGCAGAAGCGCACGCGCGTCATGAACGACCACGACAAGGCCGTCACCGCCTACCACGAGGGTGGCCACGCCCTGGCCGCCGCCGCCCTGAACTACACGGACCCGGTCACGAAGGTGACGATCCTGCCGCGCGGCCGCGCCCTGGGATACACGATGGTCATGCCCACCGAGGACCGCTTCAACAAGACCCGCAACCAGCTCCTCGACGACCTGGTGTACAGCATGGGTGGGCGCGTCGCCGAGGAAATCGTATTCCGTGACCCGTCGACCGGCCCCGCCAACGACATTCAGCAAGCCACGAAGACGGCCCGCGCGATGGTCACCGACTACGGCATGAGCGACCGCATCGGCATGGTCAAGCTCGGCGATGCCGATACCGAGGCCTTCGGCCACGGGTCCGGCGAAGGCCCGCGCGCCTTCTCCGACGAGACCGCCGCGATCATCGACGAGGAGGTCCGCCGCCTCCTCGACAACGCGATGCGCGAGGCCTGGGAGATTCTGACGAACAACCGCGCGATCCTCGACACTCTGGCCGCGCGCCTCCTGGAGGAAGAAACCCTCGATGAGGCGCAGCTCGCGCAGATCTTCAAGGACGTCGTCAAGGCCCCCGAGCGCCCCGTGTGGAACTACCAGGCCGACGCGGCCGTGCCCGGTGCCCGCCTGGGCAACCCGGTCGGTATCAAGGCCGAGGACGAGTGGAAGCCCGTTCCCGTGCAGGGAATCGACGTGTCGCCGATTGACGTCATCGGCGCCTCGGGTGTGGAAGAGGAGCAGGAGTGACCTACGATCCCGCAGCCGTAGAAAAGGCCTCGCGCGACCTGCTCATCGCCATCGGCGAAGACCCCGAGCGTGAAGGCCTGATCGGCACGCCCGACCGCATGGCACGCGCGTGGCGCGAAATGTGCTCCGGCCTGTTCGAGGACCCCCGTGAGCATCTGCGTACGCAGTTCCACGCGGGCACCGATGAACTCGTCCTCGTGCGCGACATCACCTTCCACTCGGTGTGCGAACACCACCTCCTGCCCTTCTACGGGCGCGCGCACGTGGGCTATATTCCGCGCGGCGGCGTCGTCACCGGCTTGTCGAAGCTCGCGCGCCTCGTCGAGGGCTATGCGCGGCGCCCCCAGGTCCAGGAGCGTCTGACCGCGCAGGTCGCCGACGCTATCGCCGAGGTCCTGGATCCTCAGGGCGTCATCGTCGTCATCGAAGCCGAGCACATGTGCATGTCGATGCGCGGTATCTCCAAGCCCGGCTCGTCCACCGTGACCAGCGCCCTACGCGGCATCATGAGCGACGGCGCCACGCGCGCCGAGATGATGGCCCTCGTCCTGTCGGGGAGCCGCTGACGTGTCCACAATTCCCCTGCCCCCAGCCCCGGCCTCGTCCCCGGTTCCCGTGCCTCCGGCGCTGCCGGGCGGCCTCGCCCTGCCGACCGGGCGCGCGGCGATCATGGGCATCCTCAATGTCACGCCCGACTCCTTTTCCGACGGGGGCCGCTACACCGACGTAACCTCGGCGCTCGCGCACGCCCGGGCGATGATAGCCGCCGGTGCCGACCTGATCGACGTGGGCGGGGAGTCCACGCGGCCCAACTCCACGCGCATCACCCCCGAGGAGGAGTGGGAACGCATCGGTGCCGTCGTCTCCGCGCTGGCGGGCGACGGCATCATCGTGTCTGTGGATACGCTGCACGCCTCAACCGCCCGCGCGGCCGCGGACGCCGGAGCGGCGATCATCAACGACGTGAGCGGCGGGCGCTGGGACCCCGACATGAACGCCGCCGTAGCAGCGTCGGGATGCGCCTACGTGGTGCAACACTATCGTGCGCTGCCGGGCATGCCGGGGGAGCATTTCGACTACGGCGAGGACCTGGTGGGGACTCTCATTGAGCGTCTCAACACCCAGGTGCGCGATGCTCTTGATGCGGGTGTGACAGCTGATAAAATTGTTATTGACCCGGGCCTCGGCTTCTCGCTCACGGCCGACCAGTGCTGGCAGATTCTCGCCGAACTGCCGCGCCTGACCACCTATGGGTACCCTGTACTTATCGGAGCGTCGCGCAAGCGTTTCGTCAAGACTCTCGGAGGCAACATCGACACCGACAGCGCCGCCATCGCAGCCCACGCCGTCACAAGCGGCGCGTGGGCCGTGCGGGTCCACGACGTAGCGGCCACCGCGGCCACCATCGCCTGAAAGGAGAACGACGTTGAGCAGCAGACGCGTCATCATCGCCCTCAAAGGACTGGGGGCGCTGGCAAACCACGGCGTCTACGATTTCGAGCGCAGCCAGGAGCAGCGCTTCAGCGCCGACGTCGTTATGTGGGTCGAGACCGCGGGTGCCACCGACGATATCGCAGCCACCGTCTCCTACGCTGACATCGCCGACGAGACCATGGCGGTCCTCACCGGCAAACCCGTCGACCTCATCGAGACCCTGGCCGAAACCATCGCCTCGAACGTCATGAGCCACGAGGGCGTAGTCGGCACCGAGGTCACCGTCCACAAGCCGGACGCCCCCATCGACCACCCCTTCACCGACGTGTCCGTCACCGTGCGCCGCGGCCAGACCGACGCCATGCCCCTCTCCCTGTCCCTCAAGGGCATCTACGAGGCCGAGGACGGCTCCGTGCTCACAGGCGAGATCGAGGCATACGGCCGCGCCCAGGCACCCAGCCCCGCGCAACAGACGGACGCGACCCCCACCCGCAAGCGCAGCGGCGACCACGCAGCGCCCGCGCCCCGCGCCGAGGATGCCTCGCGTCCCGCACACCTGCGTGCCCGCCGCGTCATCCTGTCCATCGGCGGCAACCTTGGCGACGTGCCCGTCACCCTCATGCACACCGTCGAGGCCCTGTCCTACATGGAAGGCTTCCAGATCGAGGACGTCTCCCCGATCATGCGCACCAAGCCGGTCCTCGCCCCCGGACAAGCACCCCAGCCCGACTACTGGAACGCCGTCGTCGTCGGTTCTGCCATCGCCACCCCCGACGAACTTTTCGCCCAGACCAGCCGCATCGAACGCGAGCTGGGCCGCGAACGCCACGAACGCTGGGGCGCACGCACCATCGACATCGACATCATCCAGGTCGAAGGCCTCGCTTCCTCCGACCCCGCCCTCACCCTGCCACATCCGCGCGCCAAGGAACGTGCCTTCGTTCTCGCTCCCTGGCTGCTGTGCGACGCCAACGCCGTCCTCGAGGGCGTCGGTCGCGTCTGCGACCTGCTCGCCGTCGCGCCCGACCGCGAAGGCATCATCGACGCCGTCGACGACTGGCTCGAAGACCCCGCCGCCGTCATGTCCGACTCCGACCGGCTCATCGCCCAGCGCGTCGAACAGGCCAGTGCCGACATGCGCGAACTCCTCGAAAACCTGACCGGCGAAATCAGCCACCTCGCCGACCTTGGCGCACCCACCGGTGAACCTCCGATGGCTCCCGGAACCGCCGTCGAGGCCACTGTCATCCCCGCGCTCCCTGCACCTATGGCCGAGCAGACCCAGGAACTTGCCAGCCCCAAGTCTGGCTCAGGCTCCGTCGCGGGTGAGTTCGCATTCGCCGATGACGCTGTGGCAGACAGCTTTGTGGCTGGTGGGCCTGTGGCTGGCGGCTTTGTGGCTGGTGGGCCTGTGGTCGAGGAGGTATCGCCCCTCGCCCCAGAAATCCACACACCCGAAGCTCCCGCGCCCGTTGAAGCGGCGACCGAAGACGCAGCGGGCGACGTCACCATCCCAACCCCCGTCGCCGGCACTAACATACTCACGGACAGCGGCTCCGCGCAGCGCGCCAGCCTGTGGCACCGCCGGGACTCTCTGGATTCTGTTTCCGCGAACTCCGCGAACAGCGAACAGTCCCGCGCCTTCGACAACACCGACGACCGCGCCAGACTGGCAGCCGCCTACGCCGAATACGGCTTCGACACTGACTTCGGCCAGGACGTGCCCGAGGAACCCGCGCCCCAGGTTTCCCAGTCGGCAGCCCGCGCCGACCAGAACTTCGACATAGATTACGGCGACGACCTCGAGCCGGATGTCGATACCTCGGAATTCGCAGCCGATGCACCCGTCAACGCGCCCACTCGGCCCAGCGCACCCCGACCGACCACCCGGGGCACAAGAGGAGCGCGCGATGCCAAGGCCTCGCCCAAGCCCGCGTGGCACCCCGTCTCCTCCGTGCCCGCGGATTCGCCCGCCGGACGCATGACCCGAAGGATCGGTTCGGGCAACTACACGCCGACCGGCGACGAAAAGCCGCGGTGGGCACCCGTATTCCAAGACAAGCGTCAAGAGTCGCGCACCGAGATCAAGCTGCCCGACTGGAACTTCAACGTCGGCACCGCCCACGACGTGCGCGTCGTCGACGACCGCTCGGGCCTCGGCCGCGAGGATGACACTCCCAAGGCCACCATTCACGCCGACGGTCGCTCCACGATCCTGGCACCCGGACTGCCCGACAACACGCCCGTCGGCCCCATCCCCGACGACGAAGCCACCCACACCGGCATTCTGCGCCGCGTCGTTGTGCGCCCCACGATGACCGGGGCGATTCCCATCGTCAAGAGGCGCTAAATGAAACCGCTGGCGATCATCTGGGTGCTGCTGGTCGGCGTCGTGAGTGCTGCCCTGAGCTTCGTCGGGTTCTTCGCGCACATGCGCACCGGTGGAACCCCCATGATCGTCACGCCCGGTCCCGCCGTCGTGTTCGCCCTGGCCACGGCCATCCTCATCTGGTCCGGCATGGCCGTGCGGCGGCTGCGCGCCGGTAAAGACACGTGGATCGACGCCATCGGTGCCATGCGGGTTGCCGTCTTCGCGCGTACCTCCGCGCTGGTCGGAGCCAACCTGTCGGGTATCCTCGTTGGCGTCATGGGCGTCTCCCTCACGCAGCTCGAAGCCACCGCCATGGTGTCCAACGCGATTGGCTCCGGCGTCAGCGCCCTCGTCGGCATCGTGTGGGTAGTCATCGCCGTAGTCATCGAACGCTGGTGCGTCATCACCCCCGACGACGACGCAGCCACCTCCAATAAGCGAAACGCGGCGGCCTGAACGGCCGCGGTGCCCGGCTGATCGGTGCTGCTGGCCTGGTGGGGCTAGGGGATGGCATCGCGGATAGGTTGTGAGCATGCGGATAGGTTGTGAGCGTGCGGATAGGTTGTGAGCGTGCGGATAGGCTATTTTCCTATCCGTGAAGGCGTTAACCTATCCGCCTGTTTGTTTCCTATCCGTATCGTTTTGTCGGGGCTGGGTCTTCCTGTTGGGGTGTCTCAGTTGTGCTCTCCGGGTTCTGTGGTGCTTTGTTACAGGTGCCCGCGCCGCGCAGGGCGGCCCTGCGCCGTGCGGCTTGTCGGTGTCAATGTGGTGCGCGTTCCGAGAGTTACGAGCGCGGTTGCGCCCCGGCCCGGTATCGTGGAGGCGTGGCCGATCAGCGTAAGAATTCCCCCAGGCGATCATCCACCCGGCGTAGCCCGTCGGGCGGCTCCTCCGGGCGCGCAGCAGACCGCACATCGCGCGCTGCGGGTGCGACGTCAAGCAATAACGCGTCCTCACGTCAAAGAACAGCTGGCACCGCAGCAAGTGCCCGCTCCGCGCGCGGTGCCAAAGCGGCTGGCACAAAAGCGGCTGGCACAAAGGCGCGCGGCACCAAAGCGGCATCGGGTAGAAGCAAGCGTACGTCGTCAGGCGGTCCGCGCCCACCTGTGAACCTGTGGCCCCGCCGCATTATCACGGGTCTTGGCCTGATTCTGATCCTGGCTCTCATCGTGTGGGGCGTTGTTGCTCTCGTCCGCGCTGTTATCGGCGTATTCACCTCGGATCCAGTTCCGCAGTCCAGTACGCAATCCGTCCAGTCGGGCACGGTCGATGCCTCCGGTTACACGCTTAAGGGCGGTCAGGAGGTCACCGCGGACGGCCTGCTGACGGACGGCACGGCGATTGAGATTCCGGTGTGCCTCGACAAGGACATCGCCGTCACCGCGACGGCGTCTGATGCCTCGGTCGGTTCACCGCTGTACGTGTCGGTGACGCTCGAAAACAGGGGATCGGTCGCCTGCTCGACGTCCCTGTCGAATTACACGTTGCAGGTGTCCACGGGCGGCCACCAGGTCTACGATTCGGCACGCTGCGCGGCGGATGATGAGTCCGCGAAGACCCTGCTGCTGCGCCCGACGGGCACGTGGTCCGGTTGGCTGAGCTGGGATGGCTACGTGTATGCGGATGGTTGTACGCCTCCCGCGGGCGGTGCCAAGGCCGCGACGGTGGGTACGTACAAGCTGGCCGTCCAGCAGGGGAGCCGCGAGGTCGGCTCGGCCGTCGCTGACGTCACCGCTCCGCCCGCGCCTCAGTCGGGCGCGCAGTCTGGTGCTCAGTCGGGGCAGAAGGCTGGGACGCAGGCTGGAGCTCAGTCTGGTGCTCAGTCGGGAGCCCAGAAAGCTCGGTGATGCGCTCTCCTCGTTGACGAGGCCGTGGCCGCGTGCCCGCGACAGGTGTCGGGTGAGTGCCCGCGACAGGTGTCGGTGAGTGCCCGCGACAGGTGTCGCGTAGTTGTTCAAGCGCCCGACGTGGGATTACCAGCCGACGACGCCCGCGCCGACGGCCTGGGCCTGGTGGGCCAGGTTTTCGACGATGAGTTGGGCGCGGTAGTGGCCGACGCCGTCGATGACTTCGATATCGGCGACGGAGGCGGCCCGCAGCTGCGGCAGGTTCGTGAAGTGCGCGGACACGGCTTTGATGGCATTCCACGACAGGTGGGGGACCAGGGAGAGGGCGCGCACTCCGCGCGGCATGATTTCACGGTCGAGGTCGGCGACCTCGTACACGTCCAGGCCGAGGATGTTCGCGATGGCGGTCAGGTCGACGATTCGTTCGGAGCCGAGGGAGGTGAGTTCGGCTTCGACGCGGGCGACGTCGGCGGGGTCGCGGATGTAGTCGCGCATGACGAGGGCGCGTTCGGAGGCGGATCCGCGTATGAGGTCTTCGACTTGGAGGGCGAGGAGGCGTCCCTCGGATCCCAGTTCTTCGAGGTATTCGGTGATTTCGGAGGTGATGCGGCGGATCATTTCCATGCGCTGCATGACGGTGGCGACGTCGCGCACGGTGGCGCTGTCGCGCATTTCGAGGATCGTGAGGGTCTGCAAAACTTCGTCGAGTCGCTGACTGTAGCGGTCCAGGGTGTCCACGGCCAGGTTGGCGCGCGAGAGCAGGGCTTCGGGTTCTTCGACGAGGCGGTGCTCGGTGCCCACGTAGATGGAGATCATGCGCATGGAGGCGGACAAGGATAGGACGGGCAGGTGTGTTTGGCGGGCGGTGCGCTGGGCGGTGCGGTGGCGCATGCCGGATTCGTCGGTGGGGATGGTGGGGTCGGGGAAGAGTTGGACGTTGGCTTTGCGGATACGCCATAGGTCGGGGTCGATGATGACGGCACCGTCCATTTTGCATAGTTCGCGTAGGCGAGCGGCCGTGAAGGCGACGTCAAGGTCGAAGCCGCCCGAGCACATGGCCTGAATCTCGGGTGTGTAGCCCAGGACGATGAGGGCACCCGTGTGGGAGCGTTGGATTCGTTCCAGTCCCTCGCGAAGAGGGGTGCCGGGCGCAACCGCGCGCAGTGCTTCTCGAAGGATCGCTGCGTCTGAGGTCAATGTGCTTCCCTCCCGAATGAGTAGGTCTGCTTTCTATTATTGCGAGTCTGTAGGAAATGCGACGCGAATCGCCGTCGCTAAATCAGAGACAGTGAACACGGTGATGCCGTTGACGCGGGCGAGGTCCTCGCTGCCTTGAGCTGGGACGATGGCTGAAGAGAAGCCCAATCGGGCGGCTTCGGCGAGGCGGCGCTGGGTGCCGGTGCAGGCACGAACTTCACCGGTGAGGGAGATTTCTCCGACTGCGACGAGGTCGGCGCGCGGGGGTACGCCTTTGAGTGAGGACACGATGGAGATGGCCATTGCGAGGTCGATGGCGGGTTCGACGGTGCGCGCGCCGCCGACCGTGGACACGTAGACGTCGGCCCCCGACGTGTCGGCTCCGATTCGGGCTTGCAGGACCGCGAGGATCATGGCGACGCGCGCGTGGTCGACGCCTGAGGTTGTGCGCCGAGGCGAGCCGCCCGACGAGGGGGCGACGAGGGACTGGATCTCGGTGGGCAGCGGGCGGCGACCCTCGAGGGAGACGGTCGCGCAGGTGCCGGGCACGCCGCGTGTCGTGCGTGACAGGAATAGGCCGGAGGGGTCGGCGAGGCCGTAGATCCCCGAGTCGGTCAGCTCGAAGCAGCCGACCTCGTCGGTGGGGCCGTAGCGGTTTTTCACGGCGCGCAGCAGGCGAAGGCGTGAGTGCCGGTCGCCTTCGAATTGGCAGACGACGTCCACGAGGTGTTCGAGGACGCGCGGACCGGCGATGCCGCCGTCCTTCGTCACGTGGCCGACGAGCAGGGTGGGTAGGTCGGATTCTTTGGCGACCCGAATGAGTGAGGCGGCGACCGCGCGCACCTGGGCGACGCCGCCCGCCCCGCCTTCGACCTGGGCGGAGGAGATTGTCTGCACGGAGTCGACGATGAGCAGGGACGGAGCCGAGGCCTCGACGTGCCCCAGGACGATGCCGAGTTCCGTCTCATCGGCGATGAGCAGGTTCGGTTCGAGCGCTCCGATGCGTTCGGCGCGCCCCCGCACCTGCGCCGCCGACTCCTCGCCCGTCACGTAGAGGACGGGGCCGCGTCCGCTCGATGCCGCCGTGCGCGCGGCCTTGGCGGCCACGTCCAGCAGCAGCGTGGACTTGCCCACGCCGGGCTCACCGGCCAGGAGGATCACCGCGCCGGGGACGATGCCGCCGCCGAGGACCCGGTCCAGCTCGCCCACGCCCGTGGAACGCGACGAGGCGCGCTCCCCGTCCACGTCGCCAATGGGCAGCGCGGGGCGTCGTGGGGGAGTCGCGGCGGCGAGTTGCCCGCCCGTGACCTCGCCTGCCTGGTCGACGGTGCCCCATGCCCCGCATTCGCGGCACTGGCCCACCCACTTGGGGGAGGTCCAGCCGCAGTCGGAGCAACGGTAGGTGATCTTCTCTTTCGCCATGGACCCACCGTAACGCGCACCGCCTCCATCTGCGGTTCGCTCGTGGGAGAGTGACGAGGCCGGGGCGAGGTCGTGGATGGGTTGCGCAGGTGATGTTCGGGTATGAGACGATGTGGTCAGGTTCTCCAGATGTGGCAGAGTGGCGGGATCGTGCCGTAAAGAACGTTGACGCGCGATGATAATTCCCAAGTATCCGTAGAATGTGCGGTGCTATTATCCATATGGTTAGCCGGTGTGTATCCTCGGGAACTCACTCCGAAGTCTGCGGATGCTGCCGCGGCATCGGATGCTACATGCCATCGACACTGAGGAAGTGACATGAAGAAGGGGCACAAGACGCGAAGGATCTGGTCCAAGCGACTGCCTGCCATTTCCGTCCTGCTCGTGTCTGCGATCCTGTGCACGATTGCGTTCATGTCCCGAGGTGTGGAGGTCACGCAGGTCAGCGTCGATGATGGCGGTATCTGGGTGACCAATCAGGATCGCAAGCTCGTGGGCCATCTGAATTACGACGCCCGGATGCTCGATGGCACGGTGTCCGTTAAGTCGGCATCCTTCGATATCGGGCAGGCTGGCGGTGACGTGACGCTTGGGGAGGCGGGCACGCGCACGGTGTCGCCCGTGCGTCCGACATCCTTTTCGATTGGTCAGGCGGTGACCCTGCCGGAAGGTGCCGTGCAGGTGCAGGGCGGTTCGGTGCTGGCGGTTCTGGATCCGAATGAGGGTCTCCTGTGGGTGGGTGACGCCGGTGAACCCGCGACGATGTCGTTCACGCGCGAGAGCGCGGTTGCCAACGACGTGGGCGACGGTGTTGTGACGGTGTCGCGCTCGGGCAGGGTGTTCGCGTACGCGCCGGGGACCTCGACGCTGGTGACGGCGGAGCGCGAGGGACAGGCGTGGCGCACGAAGACGAAGATGGTGAAGGGTTTCCAGTCGGTCGGCACCTTGTCGATCACGGCTGTGGGTGATAAGCCTGTCATCTACGATCAGGGTGGTAACAAGCTCGTGATGCCCGACGGGTCGGTGCGTGACCTCGCTGAGGATCATGTGAGCGGCGCGGTGTTGCAGGATCCGGGCGACGACGCCTCGTCCGTGCTGCTGGCGACGGATAGTGAACTCGTGTCGGTCCCGCTCAGCGGCAGGGGAGTGGAGCGTCAGGACGCGTCGGAATCGAAGGCGGAGGGTACGCCGGCCCCTCCGGTGTTCCATCGCGGCTGCTCGTATGCGGCGTGGGCGGGTTCGGGCGCGTATGTGCGCCTGTGCGAGGATAAGACGCGTAATCAGAAGCAGACGGTGGACGAGCTGGCGAAGGTGTCGTCAGTGGTGTTCCGGACGAATCGGACGCGTATCGTTCTCAACGATGTGACGACTGGCACGCTGTGGCTTCCCGATAAGAACATGGTCATGGTCAACAACTGGGACCAGGAGGACCCGACCGAGGAGAAGGAAGAGGACACTCCGACACCTGACCAGCGCCAACAGGTCTCGGAACCCGAGCGCAACGAGAAGAACACGCCGCCGATTGCCGTCGACGACGAAATCGGTATCCGACCGGGTCGTTCGACGCTGCTGCCGGTGTTGGATAACGACTCGGACGACGACGGTGACGTGCTGACGGCGCGCCCGCTCGCGGAGCCCGAGTTTGGTTCCGTGGCGCGTACCCGTGGGGGGCGCGCTTTGCAGATTGCGGACGTGCCGGAGGAGAAGACGGAGGGATCGACGTCCTTCTCCTACGAGGCCTCGGACGGTTTGGCGGTGGCGACCGCGACGGTGACGGTGACAATCCGCCCGTGGATGGTCAATGAGGGGCCGCGTCAGGTCAAGCACCCGGTGGTGAAGCTGGGGGCGAACGCGCAGGTGGAGTACAACCTGCTGTCGGATTGGGTGGACCCGGACGGCGACCAGTTCTTTTTGAAGTCGGTGACGGCTCCCGATGGTATGGCGGCGCAGTTTTCCGAGGACGGAACCGTGCAGGTGCGCGACCTGGGTTCGGGTGCCGGCTTGAAGTCGCTGAGCGTGACGCTGTCGGATGGCCACGCGGAGAGCGTGGGCGAGCTGCAGGTGAGCGTGCAGGAGTCGGGCAATGTGCCTCCCATTGCGCGCGCAGATTTCTATGTGGCGCGCGTGGGTGAGCCTGTGACGATTGACCCGGTGGCGAACGACACGGACCCGAATGGGGATTCCTTGTCGCTTGTGGCGGCGGGTGCGGCACCTGCGGGTACGTCGGTGACGGCTGATCTGTCACGAGGCACCCTGATGTTTACGGGATCGGTGTCAGGTTCGTTCCAGTTCACGTACACGGTGTCGGATGGTCCGTCGACGACGATGGGTGTGATCCGTGTGGATGTGGTGCCGGATGATTCGACGGCGGTGCCGGTCGCGGAAGATGATTTGGCGGTGTTGCCCAGCGGTGGCGCGTCGCTGATCGCGCCGCTGGCGAATGACACGGATCCGTCGGGTGGTGTGCTGGTCGTGCAGTCGATTGATGTGCCCGAACAGTCGGGTCTGGAGGTGACGCTGATTGAGCGTCACTTGCTGCGCATTACGGCACCGGGCGGCCTGTCCGACGTGACGTCGTTTACGTATACGGTGTCCAATGGCGCGGGGTCGGCGACGGCGCAGGTGAGCGTTATTCCGACGGACGCGCAGAGTGAGGATGTGCCGCCTCAGGCCGCGCCGGACAGTGCGAAGGTACGTGCCGGGGACGTCGGCTCGGTGAGTGTGCTGGCCAACGACCGTTCGCCGATTGGTCTGTCGCTGAGTGTGGATCCGACGGTGACGGTTTTGTCGGGCGGCGATCTGGGCACGGTGTTCGTGACCGGTAACCAGGTGCGCGTCGAGGCCGGGGACGAGGCCGGGGTACTGCGCGCGTCGTACACGGTCGTCGATTCGGTGGGGAATAAGGCGACAACGACGGTGACCTTCGAGATTGTTGCCGCGTCGTCGGCCAACAGTGCGCCGACGCCGAAGGCTCTGAGTGCGTGGGCTGTGTCTGGCCAGATGACGCGTATCCCCGTGCCGCTGACGGGTATTGATCCCGACGGTGATTCGGTGGCGCTGGTGGGTATTGATCAGCCGCCGTCCAAGGGCAGCGTGGTGCTGGGCACCGAGTGGCTGGAGTACACGCCCTCCGATGATGCGGTGGGCACGGATACGTTCTCTTACATCGTGGAGGACCGCCTGGGCCTCCAGGGACGCGCTCGCGTGCGTGTCGGTATTGCGCCTCCGGGCACGCAGAACCATAATCCGACGGCTGTGCCGGATTCGGTGACGGTTCGCCCGGGGCGCGCGGTGAGCGTGAACGTGCTGAGTAACGACGTGGATGCGGACGGCGATGCTCTGTCGGTCAACACGGATTCGGAGAGCATATCGGTGTCGGATCCGTCGGTGCCGGTGTCGGTGCTGGAGGACGCGGTGACGGTCCAGGCCCCTGAGACGAGTGGCGTGTTTGTTGTCGCCTATCAGGTCCTCGATGGGCGCGGCGGTCGCGCGCAGGGGCAGCTGACGGTGACGGTTGATGAGGACGCGCCGCTGCGCACACCGGTGGCGCGCGACGATGTGGTGTCAGTGTCGGAGCTGCCCGCGGATTCGAAGCCGGTGAACGTCCAGGTGCTGGCGAACGACGAGGACCCGGATGGTACGACGGATGCCCTGTCGGTGTCTGCCGATGGGTCGGGCGTGAGTGTTGCGGGGCAGAAAGTGTCGATTACCCCGCAGGCCAAGCGTCGCCTCGTGGTGTATACCGTGACGGATCAGGATGGCCTGAGCGCGAGCGCCGTCGTGACGGTGCCGGGCACCGACCTGCTGGCTCCTCGACTGGACACGACGCGGATCCCGGTGGCAATGCGCGCCGGTGCGACGTTGACACTCGATGTGAATGACTACGTGCTTGTGCGTGATCGGTCGCGCTCGCCGATGATCACGGACGAGGCCTCGGTGACGAAGAGCGGTGCTCTGGAGTCGGCGACGCTGCAGGATTCGACGCACCTGGCGCTCGCTGCTCCCGAGGACGCGTCGGGTCGGGCGTCGGTGTCTTTCACGGTGCGTGACGGCGCGCCGGACGATGCTTCCGCCCTGTCCTCGACACTGACAATCCCGATCACGATTCAGTCGGCGAAGAACCTGCCGCCGCGCCTGACCCCGACTCCGATCCTCGTGGGCCAGGGGGAGTCCGTGACGGTCGACCTGACGCAGATGGTTGATGATCCCGATGACCAAGCCAAGACCTCGTTCGAGTATCGCCTGACGAAGGTACCCGGCGGGGTGGACGCCACGCTGGAAGGCTACACGCTGACAGTATCGGGGAAGAAGGACCAACCCAAGGGGTCGGCCGGCGCGCTCACCGTGAGCGTCGACGACGGGTCGGGTGCCGTGAACGCGGATATTCCGGTGATGATCGTGAAGTCGTCGAAGCCCCTGGTGACGACCACGGACGCCCGCATCAAGGTCAACGCGGGTCAGAGTGCGACCGTGAACGTGGCGGATTACACGACGAATCCTTTCTCGGACCCCCTCGTCATCCTGGACACCTCGGTGCAGATTGGCCAGGGCACGGCCTCGGGCGAGGGAAGCGCCCTGACGGTCTCTCCCAAGGCCGGATTCCACGGCGATATGATCGTCGTCTACCGTGTCATGGATGCGACGAACGACCAGGACCGCGTCGTGCAGGGCCGCGTCGTCGTCAAGGTGCTCGACCGCCCGGATCCGCCCGTCAACGTGAACGCGACGGCGACCGGGCCGGGCAGCGCGTTCGTGTCCTTCCAGGCGGGTGCCGCGAACGGTGGCACGATCTCGGGCTACACGGTGATGGACGTGAACAGCGGCCGGACCTTCCCGACGACCGACCCGGGCGTCGAAGTCACGGGCCTGACGAACGGCGTCAAGCACTCCTTCACGGTCGTGGCACACAACGAAGCCGGCGACTCTGACCCGTCCACGGCCTCGCCGGAGGTCCATATCGACGCGGTGCCCGAGAAGATGGCGGCCCCCACGGTTGAAGGTGCAGACGGAGCGCTGCTGGTGTCGTGGGTTCCCCCCACCAACAAGGGGTCCGCGATCCAGACGTACTCGGTGTTCGTCGCCTCGGCCTCGGGCAGCCAGCCCGTCACGCACACGGTCGCTGGAACCGAGACCTCCGTGACAGTCGGGGGCCTGACGAACGGTGCCACCTACTCGGTGACGATCCAGGCGCACAACGGCGCGGAGTCGCCCTCGCCGCTGTCCGAACCCACCCCGGGCAGCCCGCATGGCCCACCGGATCCGGCGAGCCAGCTCGCTGCCTACCCGGTCAGAGAGGGCACGGATCCCTCGCACGCGACGGTCAACGTGTCCTGGAAGCTCGGCAACTCCGGCGGCCAAGGCTGGGGCAAGACCTCCGTGACCGTGGGTTCTGTGACCGTGGACGCCGATCCCGGCTCCACCGGTGTCGACGTCCCCGGCGTCGAGGCGGGTACCGCCGTACCCGTGTCGGTGACCCTGAAGAATTCGGACGGCGACGTGTCAGCCCCCGCGACCACCACGATGGGAATCGCCACGGTCCCGCTCGCGCTCGACGCGCCGACCGTGTCGGGCACAGGCACCGCGGGGGAGCTGCAGGTCGATGGCCTGGCGGTTGTCCCCGGCCGAGGCTTTAGCGCCTCCGACCTGACACTGCGCTACGCCTGGACGAAGAACGCATGCGTGACCGGCCAGACCATCTCGAACGGCACGATCCTCCACGTTGACGGATGGGACACGCGCACGCTCTACTTCTGCCAGACGGGTGTGGGCATGCGTAACCAGACGGCTGCATCGGATCCCGTGTCGGCGAGCGGAACCCCGACGGGCGTGCCCTCCAAGGTCGGCGTGTCGGTGACGAACGTTGGCTCGACCAACGCCACCGTTCGCTGGGATCCCATCGGTGCAAACCCGGGCCTGAGCGCGATCCACGTGACCATCGGGTCGGAGACACACGACCCGGCAACCAACGCGACCGAGGAGACGTTCTGGAACCTCTCCCAGGGCACGCGCTACACCGCACAGGTCGAGGCCGTCAACGCCCTGGGTTCGACGATCATGACCGACGAACCGACCTTCACGACGAAGCTAGACGTGGAGCTAACCTGGGAGGAAACCTGCCAGGGCGGCGAGAAGCACGGCTTCGCGGGCACCTGCCACACCTTCACGATCAGCGCCCCGAGCTGGGCCTCCTCGTCGGAACCCCACGTGTGCACGATCCGCTCCGACGTCGATAACTGGACGGAGAAGGTACGCGTGACGGGAGCGGAACCGACGCGCACGAAGATCGCGACACAGGCGGACTCCGAGGACGCATTCAAGAAGGATGTTCGTATCGTCGGCGTATGCGAGCCGGAGAGGTAGGCCGCGATGACACTGCGTCGAAAGATCCGAGGCGCGTCGCGTGAAGTGTTCGACCGGCTGCGCTCGGTCCCCGGATACGCCGCGTTCGCACGCTGCCTGTGCGCTCTGACGACCACCGGCTGGGCCGTGTCCGTGGCGAGCGTCTCGGGCATTGTAGCTGCAGTCGCCGTCGGCTGGATCGAGGGCTTCGTCGTAGCCGTCATGGGCGGCGTCGCGCTCGCGGTCGCCGTGGCGTCGGTTGCTTCACCGTCGCCGTTGTCCGTGTCGCTGCGGATGGAAAGCGACCGCATCGTTGCTGGTCAGATCGCGGTTGGTCGCATCCGCGTGGCGAACAGGTCGGGGCGTCGGGCGGGTTCGACGCTCGTGGAGGTCTCGATTGGACGAGGCAGTGGCGAGTTCCTGGTTCCCCCCATTTCCGGCAATGGGGTGTGGAATGAGTCGTTTTCCGTCATGACGAAGCGTCGTGGCGTCATCACGGTGGGTCCTGCGCGCACTGTGCGCATGGATGGCCTGGGCCTGCTGCGTCGCGTGCGCGAGTGGGATGACCCGATCCTCGTGCATGTGCATCCGCAGACGATTCGTTTTTCTTTTGACGCGACGGGCATGCAGATGGACGTCGAGGGTGTCGCGAGCGCGAAGCTGACCAGCTCGGACGTGTCTTTTCACGCGCTGCGCGACTATGAGCCGGGGGATGACCGGCGCGCGGTTCACTGGCCGTCGACGGCGCGCTACGGTCGCCTGATCGTCCGCCAGTTTGAGGAGACGCACCGCTCGCACCACATGGTGCTGCTGGATACCCGGCGTGACGCCTGGGACCGGCGCGCCTTCGAGATGGGGGTGTCGGTCGCCGCGTCGCTGGCGGTCGCCGGCTCGGGGGAGGCGCGCACGGTGTCGATGCACACGTCGGACGAGTGGATTCCGACCGCTTCGCCCGTTGCGATGCTGGATGCCCTGTCTGAGATGGAAGTGTCGGTTCGGCGTGATTTCGAGGCCGTGGTGCGTCGCTGCGTCATGGAACGCGGCGCTATTTCCGCTCTGTCCATTGTCGTGGGCGAGGGGACCAGTGACGATGAGGCGTCGCGTCTGGCCAATATCGCGCCCATTGACGTGGCGGTGTCTGTCATTCGAGTGGTTCCGGGGAGCGCTCGCCGTCGTCGCAGGATGAGTCGGGGCGTCATCATTGACTGCCCGTCGCTGGAGGATTTGCCGGTGCTGATTTCCCGGGGGGTGTCGTTGTGAACGCGTCTGTTCGTTCGGCTTCTTCGCGTCACCCGCGCCCCTCCATGAGGGCGGAGACGGCAGCGGGAACCTCGCGTTCACGCGCCACGATGCCCGCGTGGTCGCTGATGGTGCTAGCCCTCCTCTTCGTTGGCCCGGTCCTCATGTTCGAGACGGTGTTCGGCGGCTACCAGGGCGCTATCGCCGCGGCTTCGGGCGTTGTCGTTGGCCTGACGGTGGCGTGGGCGTCGGCCAAGTGGCGATGGGACCTGCTGTCGATCACGGCCGCAGTCGTGGCCTCGCATTTCCTGTTCGGTGGGGCTGCGGCCCTGCGCGAGACGACTCTCTGGGGCGTGGTGCCGACGTCGCGCACGCTGCAGTCCCTCGTCATCGGCGCGGTCGAATCCTGGAAGGACCTGCTGACGCTGACGCCGCCCGCGGCCTCGTACTCGGGACCGGCGCTGGTGCCGTGGATGACGCTCCTCATCTGCTCGGTCGTGGCTGGCACGCTCACCGTGCGCCTCGGACGTCCCATCGCCGGTTCGAGTGCGCTGATCGCCTCCGGCGTGATTGCCATCGTGTGGGGACCCAGCCATCACGGCCCCAGTGCCGTGCTGGTGGTCGCCTGGTGGGCGGCGTTGATCATCTGGTGGTCGTGGGCTTCAGCGATAGTCCGCGCACGCGCGGGTGCCGACATCGTGATCGGGATCGGCGGGTCGAATGCCTCCTCGGCGACGACGATGGGAGCCGTCTCTCGCCAGGTCGTGCACGTGTGGTGGCGCGTAGGCATGGCCTCGCTCATGGTGGCGGCGATGGTCGCCGTCGCCCTGCCCGCGGGTCTCCTCACGGGACCCACGGCCTCGGACCGCATCGTCGGGCGCGACGTCGTGGAACCTCCCGTGGACGCGCGCGAATACCCGTCGCCGCTGTCGAGCTACCGCTACTACAACAAGGACCTGGAGGAGCGCTCCCTGATCCGTGTCTCCAACCTGCCCAAGGGTGCGCGCGTGCGCCTGGGCGCGATGGAGGTCTACGACGGGACGACCTTCGTCATGGGAACGACGAACGTGGATGGCCAGGCTGGCTACCGCCGCGTCGGCTCGACGATCCCGGGACGCAGCGCCGAGACGGCCCAGAGCGAGACGACGGTGTCGACCTCGCAGCTGGTGGGGCCGTGGGTGCCCACGATCGGCCAGGTGTCGGTCCTGCGTTTCGAGGCCTCGGACCCGAACGCCGCCGCCCGCCAGAAGGGCCTGAACTACAACCTGTGGACCGAATCCGCACTGACGACGGGTCCCGCGGGGGACATGTCCTACGCGCTGAATACGACGGTGCCGGAGGAGCATACGGACTCGGAGTTCGCCAGCGTGGACGCGCGCGATTACGCGGGTGGGGACACGAATGTCCCGAAGGACGTCGATACTCTGGCCGCCGAGCGCACGGTTGGTGCCCACTCTGACCTGGATAAGGCGCGAGCGATTGAGACGTACCTGCACACGTCGGGGTTTTACTCCAACGATGATGCCGTCAGCTCGCGTCCCGGCGCGTCCCAGGACCGTATCCAGCGCATGATCAGCGCGGAGGCGATGGTGGGCGACGACGAGCAGTACGCGACCCTGATGGCGCTCATGCTGCACTCGCAGGGCATCGCAGCTCGCGTCGTCGTGGGTGCCTACCGTGAGGGGACGGCCGGCAGCCTCGACTTCACGGGCGCGGACATGCACGCGTGGGTGGAAGTGGAGTTCCCCGGCGTGGGCTGGGCGACTTTCGACCCGACGCCGCCGCGCGACCAGAAGCCCGCCTCCGAAGTGAATCGGCCCAAGTCGGTGCCCAAGCCGCAGGTCCTGCAGCCTCCGGAGCCGCCGGAACAGCCGGTCGAACTGCCCCCGGCCTCGCGCGACGAGGCAGCGGATCCGCGTGATCCGGGTGGCTCGCACATCCCGTGGATGATGATCGGGGCGGTGTCCGCCTCGTTGCTGGTCCTGCTGGGTCCTGCCCTGATGATTCTTGCGTTTAAGGCTCGCCGCCGCTCGGTGCGTCGCCGCTCGGATGCTGCGAAGGCGGTGCGCGGCTCGTGGGAAGAGCTGGTCGACACCGTCATCGACTCAGGCGTGGTCGTGCAGCCGCACCTGACACGCCAGGAGTTGGCGTGGGTTCTGTCGACCCAGTGGGCGACACCGCACGCGGGTGCCCGCTCTGGTGAGCGCGGCACCCCTGGTGATGGTGTGGATCGCGCCGGTGACGAGGCCTCGGCGCGGATGGTCACGGACGGCCGCGTGCCGGGATGGTCCCTGTTCTCGGGCACTGTGCCCCGTGTGGTGGCACTCGCACGCCGCGCGGACGTCGCGGACTTTGCAGCCGCAGGCACCCGCCAGGAGGACGTGGACGAGGCGTGGAGCGACGTGCGTGCGCTGCGCAGCGAGTGGGCGTCGTCCGTGTCGTGGTTCGCACGCGTGCGCTGCGCGCTGTCGGTCAAGTCGCTGCGCTGGCGTCGCCGCGCGCGTCGCTTGGCGACAAGCGGGCAGCGCCGGTCCCTGTTGTCGCGCGTCACGCGCCGTTGGAGGAGGAAACGATGAGTGACAGAGACGAGCTCGTGGGGGTTGCCCCGATGCTGCCCGGCTACCAGTGGATTCGACACCTCGGATCGGGTGGGTTCGCGGACGTGTACCTGTGCCGCCAGGAGATGCCCAGTCGTGATGTCGCGGTGAAGATCGCTCGCCTGGATCGTGGGGCTGAGGCGCAGGGGGACATCGCCCGCGAGGCGGATGTGATGGCGCTCGTGTCGGGGCATCCGGCTGTCGTGCAGCTGTACGGCGCGGGCACCGCGCAAGATGGGCGCTCTTTCCTGGTGATGGAGTACTGCCCGGTCGCGAACATCATGGATCAGGTGCGTCAGAAACCGATGTCGACGGATCGGGCGCTGTCGATGATTATCCGCATGTGTGGCGGCGCGGAGATGCTGCATCGTGTGGGTTTCGTGCACCGTGATATCAAGCCCAGCAACATCATGGTGAATGCCTACGGCTCTCCGGTCCTGACGGATTTCGGTGTAGCGGAGCATGTGGGGACAGATCCGCGCAGCGGCCGCGATGGTTTTTCGGTCATGTGGGCGCCGCCCGAGCAGATCGCGGGTACGGCGCGCATCCATCCGACGCAGGACGTGTGGGCGCTGGGTGCGACGCTGTGGACGCTGCTGATGGGTCGCCCGCCCTTCGAGGTGCCCGACGGTGATAATACGGCTAGGGCGGTCGCGCAGAGGGCAGCGTCGGGCCGTGTCTCGCGCATCGATCGGCCGGGCGTGCCCGATGCTGTGACCGCCATCGTGCGTCGAGCGATGAGTCTGGATCCTGAGGAGCGTTTCGGGTCGGCGGCGGCGCTCGGTTATGCGCTGCAGACCGTCGAACGCGACATGCATCGCCCGGTCACGGAAATGAAGCTGAGTGTCGTCGCGCCCACCGGTGGGCCTCCCTCGGCGCTGTCGATCCCGACGCCGGCTCTCCTGGATTCGGAGCGTACGCGCACCCGCCGCAGGGGATTCTCGGAGGGGGAGCAGGCCTCGTCGAACGAGGCCTGGTCGGGTAACTCGACGACGAATCGTCGCGGGGTGGTCGACTCCGAGTCGAAGCGTCCCGCGTGGGTGATTCCCGTGCTGGTGGTCGTCGGTGTGCTGGCGACGGCGGCCCTGGTTGTCGCAATGTTGACGGGCGGGGGGCACAGCGTGCGCCTGGGTGCGGGCGAGGGGCCGTCGGCCGAGGCGACGACCGAGCAGTGGAGTGACCCTGGGGGTGATCCGGGTGGCGCGCTGCCCGATTCGGTTGGGGAGGTGACGGCTACGCCGAATGGTTCGGAGATTCTGTGGGGCTGGCAGGTGCCGTCGCAGTCGCAGTATTCGTCTGATCAGCTGGTGTTTAAGTATGTGCTGACGCGCCCGGGCGAGGACGTGGTGGCCGAGACGATACGACGCAACAGCCTGACGACCACGGCGGTGAGCGGCGAGAATTGCCTGGCGGTCAGCGTCGTGGTCGAGTCGAGCGGACGTGAGTCCTCACCGGTGACGCAGTGTGTGACGGTTCCTTAGACGCCGGTGCCCCAGCCTCGGGTGAACTGCTGCGTCGGGTGTTGGTGGGGTGCCACGGGGCCGCCTGTTCGCAGGTCGGCTACCACCTGCACGGTGAGCCGGCCATGGCATGCGCGCGGTCGTGGCACGGGGTGCGCGCGAGGCTGTGGTGGGGTTGGTGGTTGGGTGTGGTTGTGGTGTGTGGTGTCATGGGGTTATTTGGTGTGGTAGCGGGGGCTGGTGCCGAGGTGTGCGTTGTGGGTGGAGGAGAGGGCGATTTCGTCGAGGCCTCGGTATACGTAGGAGGTGGGGAGCGTGGCGGTGAAGGGGGAGATGAGGCCGTCACTGTAGTCGCGTACTTCTTCTACTGTGGGGGAGGATCCTCCTTCCTTTTGGGCTAGGGGGTTTTCGTCGGGATACTGGGACGGATCCGTATTCAACATGCCACCGGGATTAATGGCCCCGTAGCCGGTGTACTTGTTCCACTTCTTATCCGGGTTCAGACCCGTTGCCACCAGGACCTGGAGGATCTGGTTGGGGGTGGCGTTGGGCCATTTGGCGCGGGCTAGGGCTAAGAACCCGGAGACGAGGGCCGCCGAGTTAGATGTGCCGATTGTGGTTGCGTCAGCGCCGGTATCGAAGTCGCGGGCCTTGATGGGTCCGCCTACTGCGGCGGTGGTGACCCCGTTGCCCCAGGAGGAGTAGGAGGTGAACTTGCCGTCGGTGCCGATAGCGGACACGCCCACGACCCCCGACCACCAGCCCAGCTGGCTGGTGTTGTCGTCGCGAGCGTTGTTGCCCGCGGAGTTGACGATAATGACGCCCTGGCTCATCGCCCGCGCAATCGCCCACTTCAGGTTCTCACTATGATCGCCGGAACTTTGGGAAACGGAGATGATCTGCGCGCCATCATCGATGGCCTGATTGATCAGGTTTGCGAACGTGTCCAGACGCTTATTACCCTGCATGCAGGTGCCAACAGAAGGATCATCATCGGATGCTGCCTGGTAGGTGTACAAGGTGGCATCGGGTGCAACCCCGTAGTTTTGGGACACCAGCACAGCCGCTAACCCACTGGCGTGATAACGACCCGCCATGGACGCTTCGATCGTGCAGCGGCTCTTGTCGACGATGGTTGCTCCGGCCAGCTCCGGGTCGCTGAGTTCGACCGGCCCGTCGATCAGTGCGATGATCACGCCTTTGCCCGTGATGCCTTTGGCGCGGGCAGAATCCAAATGATAGTAATCGACATAATCCTGATGCGTAATCGGGTCAGCCGCTACCGCCGCCGGGGAGGCCACCAAAGCCCCCACAGCCAAGGCCACACACGACACACCAACACCCACCACACGCGCCACACGCCCACGAACAGACCCCAACACGCGGGAGGAAACACAACGCGACATACTCACCATTGACGCTCATCCCATCCATCATCAACACGCCGAACCGAAACCAGGTCCATGGCATGTGTGAGGTCAGGGCGGCTGGCAGCGTGGGTGTGGTCGTGGCGGTGGTTGGTTGTGGTGTGTGGTGTCATGGGTGGTTATTTGGTGTGGTAGCGGGGGCTGGTGCCGAGGTGTGCGTTGTGGGTGGAGGAGAGGGCGATTTCGTCGAGGCCTCGGTATACGTAGGAGGTGGGCAGTGTGGCGGTGAAGGGGGAGATGAGGCCGTCACTGTAGTCGCGTACTTCTTCTACTGTGGGGGAGGATCCTCCTTCCTTTTGGGCTAGGGGGTTTTCGTCGGGATACTGGGACGGATCCGTATTCAACATGCCACCGGGATTAATGGCCCCGTAGCCGGTGTACTTGTTCCACTTCTTATCCGGGTTCAGACCCGTTGCCACCAGGACCTGGAGGATCTGGTTGGGGGTGGCGTTGGGCCATTTGGCGCGGGCTAGGGCTAAGAACCCGGAGACGAGGGCCGCCGAGTTGGATGTGCCGGTCGTGGTTGCGTCAGCGCCGGTATCGAAGTCGCGGACTTTGATGGGTCCGCCCACTGCGGCGGTGGTGACCCCGTTGCCCCAGGAGGAGTAGGAGGTGAACTTGCCGTCGGTGCCGATAGCGGACACGCCCACGACCCCCGACCACCAGCCCAGCTGGCTGGTGTTGTCGTCGCGGGCGTTGTTGCCCGCGGAGTTGACGATAATGACGCCCTGGCTCATCGCCCGCGCAATCGCCCACTTCAGGTTCTCACTGTGATCGACGGAATCTTGGGAGATAGAGATGATCTGCGCGCCATCATCGATGGCCTGATTGATCAGGGGCGCGTATGTGTCTTGTTTGTGACCGTTTTGGAGGCAGGTGCCAGCAGAAGGGTCCTTACGAATGCTCATTTGATACACGTACAAGGTTGCGTCGGGTGCAACCCCGTAGTTTTGGGATACCAGCACAGCTGCCATGCCGTTAGCGTGATAACGGCTGTCCATGGAGGCCTCGATCGTGCAGCGGCTCTTGTCGATGATGGTTGCTCCGGCCAGCTCCGGGTCACTCGTATCAACCGGCGCGTCGATCAGTGCGATGATCACGCCTTTGCCCGTGATGCCTTTGGCGCGGGCAGAATCCAAATGATAGTAATCGACATAATCCTGATGCGTAATCGGGATCAGGCTACCGCCGCCCCCGGGGACGCCACCAAAGCCCCCACAGCCAAGGCCACACACGACACACCAACACCCACCACACGCGCCAACCGGGACGTTTGCCGGGCCAGGTCGTGGCGGTGGGTGCGCGTGAGGCCGTGGCTGTGGTGGTGGTTGGGTGTGGGTGTGGTGTGTGGTGTCATGGGGTTATTTGGTGTGGTAGCGGGGGCTGGTGCCGAGGTGTGCGTTGTGGGTGGAGGATAGGGCGATTTCGTCGAGGCCTCGGTATACGTAGGAGGTGGGGAGCGTGGCGGTGAAGGGGGAGATGAGGCCGTCACTGTAGTCGCGTACTTCTTCTACTGTGGGGGAGGATCCTCCTTCCTTTTGGGCTAGGGGGTTTTCGTCGGGATACTGGGACGGATCCGTATTCAACATGCCACCAGGCGCAGCAGCCCCGTAGCCGGTGTACTTGTCCCACTTCCCATCGGGGTTCACCGTGGTGTTGACCAGGAGTTGGAGGAGTTGGTTGGGGGTGGCGTTGGGCCATTTGGCGCGGGCTAGGGCTAAGAACCCGGAGACGAGGGCCGCCGAGTTGGATGTGCCTTCCGTGGTTGCGTCAGCGCCGGTGTCGAAGTCACGGGCCTTGATGGGTCCGCCCACTGCGGCGGTGGTGACCCCGTTGCCCCAGGAGGAGTAGGAGGTGAACTTGCCGTCGGTGCCGATAGCGGATACGCCCACGACCCCCGACCACCAGCCCATCTGGCTGTTGTTGTCGTCGCGGGCGTTGTTGCCCGCGGAGTTGACGATAATGACGCCCTGGCTCATTGCCCGCGCAATCGCCCACTTCAGATTTTCATCATGGCTCGATGAACCCTGCGAAATCGAGATGATCTGCGCGCCATCATCGATGGCCTGATTGATGAGCTTATCGAAAGAGTTGAGTCTGCTTGCACCGGTACCACAGGTTCCTGTCGAAACAGTGTCCTTGTTAGTCACCTGGTAGGTGTACAAGGTTGCGTCGGGTGCGACCCCGTAGTTTTGGGACACCAGCACAGCCGCTAACCCACTGGCGTGATAACGACTCGCCATTGGTGCTTCGATCGTGCAGCGGCTCTTGTCGACGATGGTTGCTCCGGCCAGCTCCGGGTCGCTGAGTTCGACCGGCCCGTCGATCAGTGCGATGATCACGCCTTTCCCCGTGTACCCTTTGGCGCGGGCAGAATCCAAATGATAGTAATCGACATAATCCTGATGCGTAATCGGGTCAGCCGCTACCGCCGCCCCCGGGGACGCCACCAAAGCCCCCACAGCCAAGGCCACACACGACACACCAACACCCACCACACGCGCCACACGCCCACGAACAGACCCCAACACGCGGGAGGAAACACAACGCGACATACTCACCACTGACGCTCATCCCATCCATCATCAACACGCCGAACCGAAACCAGGTCCTGATCCGACCCATATGTCTGCGACAGGGGGTTGATGTACCCTGCGCGCACATCGTCCTCGTCGTCGGTGACGACAAAAGGCACATACTTGCGCTTGCGGGACTTCTTGTCTCCCTTACTGGCCGCGCCCGCCCCGGCACCCGCGCCACCCATGAGGCCTCCCGCAGGAGCACTACGACCAGCGGTGCCTGCGACCGCCCCGCCCGCCCCCGACGCGCCCGGGGCACCAACCGCGCCCGGGGCACCAGTCACGCCTGCGGCGCTCGTGGCGGCAGGTGGAGTGTAGGAGCCAAAACCCGAACCAGAATAGGAACCGGTCCTCAAAGCGGAGGCCCCCGCGCCAGCCCCGCCAGCACCCTGGGGTACCCAAGCGGGCCGCGCCGCGCAGCCCCAACGCCCCCGCGCCCAGCACGCCCGCACCCCCCATACGCCCCGCCGACGAGGCGTCGGAGGCCGGTCCGCCGTTGAGGCGCCACAGGGGGTGATGCGCATCCGCCGCCGGGGCCGGCGTGTGACCGCCGATGACACCATTGCGGTAGGTCGTGCCGTTCACGCGCGTGTGCAGCAGGTCCGTGTCCATGAGGTCCTGCGGGTCTGTGATCGGGTTCGTGCGCGACCCCGGCTCACCGTAGGCCGGCTCCTGGGTGGGCACAGCCCCCGAAGAAATAATACGGTTGTGCGCCGCAGCCGCGTCCGCCTCACTCCACCACGGCTGATCAAAACCACCCGGATACTCGCCCGACGAACTGTCGCGCCCGGCCCCGCGACCAAAACCGTCCGCAGCGGAACGGCTCCACGGCAACCCGGTCCCGCTACCACGTGTGGGATCAGACTGATGCCTTCCATCCTGATCACCGTCGGTGCGAAGAACGGAGTCCAGCGCGGTCCCGTCTTTCATGTCCTTGTTGATAGAAGTCGTATGGGCGTTCAGCTCATCCAAGATGCGCTGGGCAGCAGCCTCACGTTGAGCATTAGCCTGAGCCTCCACTGCCTCAACGTACGCCTCCCCGCTCGTGAAACGCTGGCCCAGGCCGGTAAAGCCACCGCCTGGTTCGGACTCGGGGACCACCACGACCCAGTCGTCGCGCATCGCCGCAGTCTTCTCATCCAACAAATTCGGAGAGAGTGTCTCGGCCTCCGCCAACGCCGCCTGCATTACCTGTCGACCCGTGTCATACGCGTTGTAGCCGTTTTCGTAGCTGGCCTTATACGCCTGAATGCGGCTGATCGAGGAATCCACCCACGCGTTCATCGCAGTGGCCGCCTCGCCCGTGAACCCATGACCATCTCGAAAACTGGTCAAACGCGCGATAGCGTCGTCGAAGCCGTCGAGCGTCGTCTGGTGGTCTTTCTCCCAGGCATCCAGCCCCCGGTTGTTGCGTGCTGCGGCCATGAAGGTGAGCAAACGCAGGTAGTTCGGCGAGAATATCATCGTGATGGTCCTTTCTAGAAAGAGACGTACGCTTTAGACAGCCGGCTGAGAGTCGTAGTCTTCCGCGTTCTGCGTTCCCTCCGACGTTCCTCCGGACGAACCACCCGTCTCCGCGCCGGAGGCGCCTTCCTGCGGCTTCATGTAGCCATTCTGAACCAGGTCATCCAGCAGGGCCTGCGCTTGCGGCGACTTGGCCACGTTGTCCAGGGCACTGGTCACCTGCGCCAGAGCCTGCTGGTTATCCCACTCGTTCTGCTTGACGCTCTCCGACGCCAGCTTCACGTTCGTCTCGAACACAGAGATCAGGTCGTTTTCCTTGGCGAGCAGGTCCGACACCGATGAAAACAAGGCTCCCGCGCTGCTACCCAGAGCGGAAGGACCCTCCTCGAATCCCCACGCGGCCGCGGTCTGAGCGGAACTGAGCGAGGCGCTGGACAGCGACGAGGTCGTCATCGCGTCCATGGTCTCTTGCATATACGGGTCCGCTTGCTGCTGCTTCGCGTCGTCATACGCTTGATCAACCATCAGGTTCTCCTTACGGGAAATTCTCGCAGAATAGTCGTCGCTGGCCGGGCGCTCAGTTGGCGACCTTGAAGCGGCGCACCAGCGGCTGAGGCGGCTGCTCGGGCCCGTCGATCTTCATGGTCCACACGTACGTGACGTTCTTGCCGCTGCCCTCCACGTCGACCGTCCACGAGGAGTAGTACTGGCAGTCCTGCTCCACGCACAGGTCGTACGTGTCCTGGCCCAGGCGCCAGAAATCAGTGGCCGACATGAGGGGGTAGATTTTCTGTTCCTTGTCCACCCCAATCGTTCCCTCGGGATTGAGCGTGAACTCCTGATCCGCAATCGAGTAGGGATCGGTGCCCACCAGCTGGGTCCCCACCATGTTGTTCAGGGCCGCGGCCTTCGCGCCGATCGCTTTCTTCTCCTTGCCGGAGGCGGCGTTCTGCTGGTTGATGAGGTCCTGCTTGATGCCCTCCGGAATGTTCTGCATCGAGGAGATATCGGCGTTAGAGCCTGACGCATCCTTGCGATCCCCCTTCCAGGAGAAAACTGGAGAACACGCGGTCAGCGTTGTCGCGATGACGAGAAGCGACGCCGCCGCCAGGGCGGGACGAGAAGCAATAGGGGGCATGAATATCTCCTACTTTCAGACTGGTCAATCATAGGCAACGAACGGCCTGGCATGTCAAGGCATTGTTAGAACGGTGGAGGTGTCCACGTCATCTGCGCGCCCACAACTCCCAGCTCGCGGTGCACGACCTGCGCGCGGCCGGGGATCGATCGCTTCGGTTTGATGCCGTTGATGACCGCGCCCTCGCGTGGGTTACCGGACAAGAGGATGCCCGTCACCGCGAGGTCGTTCATCATTTGCAGGACCTTCTCGTAGGTCGCGCGCGACGCGCCGCCCATGCGGCGCGTGATGATGACGTGCAGGCCGATGTCGCCCGCCTGTGGCAGCAGGTCCAACAGATCCATCAGCGGGTTACCCGACGATGTTGCCACCAGGTCATAATCGTCCACCAGGACCCACAGCTCGGGACCCGACCACCAGTTTCTGTTGCGAATCTGCTCCGGCGTCACATCCGAACCCGGCAGACGCGTGCGCATGAACTGCGCGACCTCACGCATCTGCTTCATCGCATCCTGATGATTCGTCACGTAGCGCAGCGTGTACTCTTCCGGGACCGCGCCCAGCAGGGAACGGCGCATGTCGATCGCCATGATCTTTGCCTCGCGCGGCGTGTACAAGCGCGTGATCTCCGAAATGATCGAGCGAAGGAACGACGTCTTGCCCGTCTTCGCATCCCCGAAGAGATACAGGTGCGAGTCCGTGCGCGTGTTGAACAGGAGCGGCCCCAGGCGTGATTCCTCCAGACCCAGGATCATGTCGCCGCCGCCGCGCGGCAGGATGTGCTGCTTAGGCAGCTGAGACAGGATGTCCTCGAGCGTAATCTGCTCGGGCAGCAGGCGCAGCTTTGGCCCCTCGCCGGCCACCAGGTGCTCACGAATCTTGTTGACCGTGTAGGCCACGCCCTGCGACACGGTTGTCGGATCCGGCTCCTCATCGGCGCGCGGTAGGCCAATCATCATCTCGTGTCCCGCCATGTCGATACCACGACCGGGGCGTCCCTTCGGGATACGCGCAGCTCCCTGACGGTTGATGATCGACTCCTTCGGATTCGCCGTGTGCAGCTCCAACCGAGAACCGAAAATATCCTGCGCGTCCGCGCGGATATCCATCCATCGGTTCGCAGCGATGATGAGGTGAACACCCAGCGATAGGCCGCGGCTCATCATCGTCGTCACATGGCGGTCCAGGCTATCGAACTCGGAGCGCAGCGCCCCCCAGCCGTCGATCACCAGGAACACGTCGCCGTAGCCGTCGTCGTAGCGGCCCGCGGCACGCCCACGCCGGTAGGTATCCATCGAATCGATGCCACGCTGGCGGAAGTAACGCTCGCGATCATCCAGGATCGCCGCAAGCTCGGCGAGCATACGCGTGCGCACCTCCTCGGTGTCGCGCGTCGCGATGCCCGCCACGTGCGGGGCACCCGCAAAGCCTGCGAAGGTGCCGCCGCCGAAGTCCATCACGTAGAACTGGACCTCCTGGGGCGTATAGGTCAGTGACAGGGCCTGCACGATCGTGCGCAGTGCCGTTGACTTGCCCGTCTGCGGTCCGCCGACCAGCGCGAAGTTACCGCCCGCCCCCGACAGGTCCAGGACCAGGGTCTCGCGACGCTGCTCAAGCGGCAGGTCGACCGTGCCCAGGGGGACACGCAGTGTGCCCGCCTCGCGCCACGCGCGCGACACGTAGCCGAACTCGGGGTCGGGCCCCAAGTCCGGCATGAGGGTCGCGAAGGTATCCGGAGTTTCCAAGGGCGGCAGCCACACCTGATGGGCCGGGTACCCCTTGCCCTTCATCTTCGCCACGGCAATGTCCATCTCGGACATGTCGTCCCAGACCTCGTCGCCCGCCAGGACCACTTCCTGGTTCTGGTCGACTTCCTCCGTGTCGCCGCGGTCCTCGCGCGTGATGACGGGCGCGACCGTGAACGGCAGGATCTCGATGGGAGCGCTCGGAGCGCCAGCCGTCGAGGCCTCGGCCAGGGAAGCGAGCGTGCGCGGCGGCGGGGGAGCGGCCACGTAGGACGCGCGGAAACGAACGAGGCCGTCCCCGCCCGCCTTCAGGAAGCCCGAACCGGGCAGCGGGGGTAGCTTCGCGGCGTCCGTGATGCCCAGAACCTCGCGCGAATCGCCCTCCGTGAAAGTTTTGAGCGCGATGCGGTAGGACAGGTGTGACTCCAGGCCGCGCGCCTTGCCCAAGTCCATTTTCTGCGAGGCCAGCAGCAAGTGCACCGACAGGGAACGGCCCAGACGACCGATCATGATGAAGACCTCGCCGAACTCCGGCTTGGCCATGAGCATTTCCGTGAACTCGTCCAGGACGATGAACAGGGCGGGCAACGGCGGATACCCGTGTTTGCCTGCCAGGCGATCCGCCTCGTAATCGGACACGTTCGCGTAGTTACCCGCCATGCGCAGCATTTCCTGGCGGCGCACCATCTCGCCCTGGAGGGCGTCCTGCATACGGTCGACGAGGGAGAGCTCCGACTCCAGGTTCGAAATCATGGCCGACACGTGCGGCAGATCCGCCATACCCGCGAAAGTCGCGCCACCCTTAAAGTCGACGAGAACCAGGTTCAGCTGCTCCGGAGAGTGGGTGAGGGCCAGGGCCAGTACGAGGGTGCGCAACACCTCGGACTTACCCGAACCGGTCGCGCCGATCAGCAAGCCGTGCGGACCCATACCCTGCTGGGCGGATTCCTTAATATCCAGGACCACGGGCTTACCCTCCGGCGTCACCGCGAAGGGGGCCGCGAGGCGCGCACGCCCCTCGCGGCGGACCCACTGCTTCTCCGGGTCGAAGTCGCGGATGTCGCCGATGCCCACCAGCTCCATGAGGTCCTTCTGGCGCGACACATCCGAGCGGCCCACGGGTTCCTCGGTGTCCTCCAGACTCTGCTGCGACGTAAAGGGCGTCATACGCCGGGCGATAGCCTCCGCCTGAATCGCCGTCAAGCGGTCGGCGCGGGCCGTCTCGGGAAGCGAATCCATCGTCACCACGTCGACGACGTTCCCGCCGTCATGTTCTTGCCCGGGGTGGACGACGAGGCGCAGGGCCGTGTGCGATGTCATCGGCGTCCACTCGCGGACCCGGCTCATGATGGTCACGCCGCGAACCCCGGCCGCCGAGCCGAAGGGTGAGGAAGACGGGAATTCAGCGCCGTCACACACGAGAAGGAGGTGGGGCCACTCAGCGATGTCCTCGCCTCGGCGGTACGCTCCGCGCATCGCGATGTCCGGACCGATCATCTCGGCCAGTTCGGTTGAATCCGTCGAAATCATGCGACCGGGACCAACCGCGTCGGCGACGACCGATGAACGGGCGTGCGGCATCCACTTGACCCACTCCCAGTCGCCCAGCCGATCCGCGGAACACAGGACCGCGATCTTGAGTTTTGACGGCTCGATGAAGCACGCCAGATGCATCATAATGGCGCGCATCTCGTCGTAGGCGTTCTCGCCCGCGCCGATGACCGCGATATGGCTGTAATCGCCTAAGTACAAGAACTTGCCGACGTTATCCGTGTGGTCGTGGACAGCTACAAAACGTTCCAGCGCAGCCAGGCACACGACGTCCAACTCCGTCAGCGGATCGATGGGAGGACGTTTCAACACCAACCCGAGGGGCTGCGTGCCACTTCCATAACGGAACGCCAACACGTTGACGGTGCTGCCCTCACGCGACCACAGGCGCGATCCATTCGATGCCAGCGTCACCAGCGCGTCGGGGGAAGGGTACACCCAGCTGTAGTAGGCGCGCTGCTTCTTCGCGACCTTACGTACGGACTCGCGAGTCTCCGCCAGGTACGACAGGTACTCGTGGCGCTGATTCTTGACGGTGTTGCGATGCTGATTAAGCTGGCGAAAGATGTTAAAGCCGACCATGCCCAGCATGGCGACGAGCATGCCGCCGCCCATCATCATGGAGCGCGTCCCGCCGTTCTGCACCGCCATGAACACCATGACGCCCGTCGAACCCAGCATGGGGATGATCATCATGAGGACGTTGCCCACGGATGCAGGCTCTGCCTTCTCCGGCGGCATCTGCAGGTCAAGGACGCCGGAGGGATGCTCCGGAATCTTGGCAGTGCGCCAATTCTTGCGTGTCACCATCAACTCTCCTCGCGCCGCGCGCGTCAGTGTTCGATACGGCTGCTGCCAGTCTAGCCGAGCACCCTCACAATTTTGAACCTTCGGTTAGCGTTGGTGCACTACACTGGGCACTGCTGTGTTCTCAACGATCGGAGGTTTCATGAGCGCCACCATGGTGTCCGTGACCGTCATTGACTCCGATGGTGCCTCCGATATCGCTGCCCCCGCGGGGACCACCGTCGCCGGGCTGTGCGCGATGCTCGCCATCGACTTGACGGAACCCTCCGTACGCCTCTCCTACGCCGACGGGCGCCCCCTCAGCGGCGGCGCTGTCCTCGGACGTGACCTCGCCGCCGGATCCGTGATCGCGCTGTCCAGCCGTGTCCTATCCGCGCAGCAGGTGAACGAGGCCTCGGCGCGCCAGGAGAATCAGTGGCTCTCCCCGGTCCTGGCCCTGGTCGGCTTCAGTTTCCTGCTCCTCGCGGCTGCTAGCGCCCTGTGCCTGCTGCCTACGCTGGGCGACGCCGCCCTCCGGGAACTCACCTACGCGGAGGACGGACCCGCCTGGGCTCGCGCGGCCTCGTCCATCCCGGTGTGGGCACGCGGCCTGTGCGCGCTCGTCTGCATGATCGGTGCCACCACCCCGCTGTTTCGCTCGCGCCGTGTGCGAAGCCACCCCATCATGCTCCTCCTCCTGCCCGCACTGGTCGGCTACTCGATGATCGGCCTTGTCCCACTGGCTGGTATTCATGCGCTGTCCGTCGCCCCCGTCGTCGGCGTCTGGAGTGCGCTCATCGTCACCCTCGCCGTCGCGTCTCTCACGGGAGCCCCCTCCGCGCTCAGCGCGATCATCGCGTGGGGCGCGGCGACCCTGCTCGTCACGATCCACGCCTACCCGCTTTTCGCCCTCATCGACATCGCGCCCCTTGCTGTCATGATCGGCGTCCTCCTGTTCCTCATGTCCCCACGCCTGGCGCTGCGCGTGCCCGACAATCAGCTCATCGACTCCGCCAGCCTCCAGACCATCGCCTCGCGCATTCGTCAGCCCCCCGCGTCAGCCCCCAGCACCCTGACCGGTGAGCGCATCGTCACCGTTCTGAGTTACACCAGCGCCCGCAACACCGTGCTGCTCGTCGCCGCCTCCCTCTTCGTCCTCGTCGGGGGCATCCCCCTGGCCCACACGGTCACTCCCGCGATGAGCATGGGCCGAGGGTTGCCCGGTTTCATTCTCGTCATCGCGGCCATCACTGCCCTGCTGACGGTTCCGCGCGCCACCCGCAGCCACGCCGGACGCATCCTCCCCCGACTCTGCGCGGCCAGCCTCGCGTGCGCCTTCCTTTTTGGCGCGTGGGTCCAATCCTGGAGCGGCCCTGTCGGCCTGTATCCCATGGTCCCCGTTGCGATCCTGGTCCTCGTCGGCGTTGCGATAGCCGCTTGGGCGAACCTGTATGTGTCCAAGGGGTACGCCGCCCTCGTCGGCACCATCCTCGATGCCGTCCAAAACTTCAGTATCTTCACACTTCCCCCCGCGGCAGTCGTGGCCTCGGGACTATTCGCGTTCGCTTGGAGGGCGGTCCTGTAATGCCAGACACCACAACGACTCGGTTCGCCCCCGCTCCCGCCTCACGCCTCATCGGTGCCTACATCATTGACCTGCTCATCCTCGGCACACTCATGGGAGCCACCTGGTTCGTGTACTTCACGCCCCTGACGATCACTCTCATCAGCGCCGAGGCAGTGGTTGCTTCCGCTATCATGCTCGGTGCGAGCGGGCGCACCCCCGGCATGGCTGCCATGCGCGTCTGCCTCATCCGCGACAGCGACGATGCACAGACGCCCTCCCTCGGTGCGGCGGCGGGCTACACCGCGCTCACCGCGCTGCTCCAGGTGACGCTTATCGGACCCCTCGCCGCCCTGACCATGGTCCGCGACGGGCGGACCTGGCTCACCGGCCCGACCGGTACTCGCCTGGTCGACCTGCGCGCGCATGCGGCGCTCGCGCTCACTCACTCTGATCAGGCCAGCGAGAGCCTCGAACGCGCCCGTTCCGCCCACGCCTCCAGCGGCTTTGAAAGCGTCCAGCCCAGCCTGCCCGGTGAACTCCCGGAGCCGACCGCTCCTCTTCCGACGCCCCCCGAGCTTTCGCTCCCCGTAGCGCCCCTGCCGTCCCCTCCCGAGGTTTCGCACTCCGCTGCGCCCTCCTTCACTTCGGTCGGCCCAGCTATTCCTCCACCCATGACGGCTCCCAGGCCTCACCTGGCCCCGTTGCCTTCGGCGATGCCCAGCCGCGCACCTGCACCGCCGCCGAATCCCGCGCTGCGGAACACGGGACTCCCGGATCCCACGGCTGTCGGTGCAGCCCCGCCCACGCGAGCGCGTTCTGGTGGCCTCCCGAATCCCACGGCTGTCAGCGCAGTCCCTCGTCCCCCCGCACCGGCCTCGTCGAGTCCCGTGCTGTGGATCATCTTCGACTCCGGCCAGTGCGAACTGATCGACGCGCCCCTGGCGATCGGGCGCTCTCCCGCATCCGACGACGGCTCGCGCGCTGTCCACGTCCCCGACACGACCCTGTCCCTCTCGCGCACGCACCTGCGCCTGGGACCCACCGCCAACGGCGCGTGGCTCGAGGACCTGTTTTCCGCGAACGGGACGCAGATCCGCACCCCCGACGGGCGCATCACCACGCTGGCTGGTGGCAAGGCCGTCGAAGTGCCTGTGGGCACCGAAATCATCCTGGGCGAGCGGCGCGCCACCATCGTCCACGCCGACGCAGACAACATGTGAGGCCCAAGCCACAACTCATACAACACTCCCCGGAAGAAGGAACTGAATGTCAGCCCAACTTCCGGGGAGTAAGTCACCGGGCACGCGGCACCGGCGTGTTAGAAATCAGAAACGGTTGGCGTTGGCCTGGTCCGTCTGCTGATAGTTGGAGTTCGCAGTATCGACAGCGTTGGAAGTCCTATCGAGGACGTCCTTCAGACCATCCAGACCCTCGTTCCACTTCACCTGAGCAGCATCGTAGGCTTCCTGCGCTGCGCCTTCCCAGCTCGCACGCAGCCGGTTCAGTGTGGACTCAAGGTCATCGATGCAGCTCTGCAGGTTCGACGAACCGCTCCTGATGTCTGCTGCAGCCGCGTCAAGTGCGCTGTAATTTACCTGCTGATCAGCCATGTCTATCTCCTACCTTCCTCAATCACATTCCGGCGAGGATCGCCGAGATCGAACTCTGCGCGTCGGACTCGGTGTGCGCCATCGACGCGTCGGTGCCCCTCAGGTTGTCAGCGAGGTCCTGGAGCGCGTTGTTGAGCTTGTCAGCGTTCTCGTGCCACTGAGTCATCAGCTGCTGGAACTGTGCGGCTGCATCGCCCTTCCAGTTATCGCCGATGGTCGACAGGTCACCCTCAAGGCGGGCGATGTGGCCATCGATGTCAGCCTTGATAGATTCGACCTTGTCGTATCCCTCCTTGAGGGCGCCGTCATCAAGCCTCTGGTCTGCCATGTGAACCTCCATTTTGTTCAAGCGGGTTCTCGTGCGGGTGCTCGAGAGTATGAGAATAAATGAATACTAACCGCGTTTGGCTGAAAATGTTAGCGTTCCTCAAAAATTAGGACAGAGTCTGACCAAAAAGATAGACTCATGTGGGTTATGGTACTGAGCCGCTGAGCCTGTCAAATGTCGCCGGGAGGAACTGCTATGGCAACGAAAACAGTTCGTGGAGTGGCGTTAATTCCGCTGACGATTACCTACGGTATGGAGCGTCGCGACGTCACAGTTCCACAGTCTGTTCCCCTCGTGGAACTGCTGCCGGGGTTGGTCGACGTGATCGGTGCCCGTGCAGATACGGGCACAAATGACGGCTTCGCAGTCCGAACCGCATCGGGGCGTCCACTCGACCAGTCGGCATCCCTGTCTGCTCAGGGTGTCCGCGCCGGTGCCTCGCTCCTGCTCGAACCCCTCGGTGAAGGCGTGGCCGACATGGTCTACGACGACCTCACGGAAGCAGTCGGGCAGGTTGTTGAGCAGGTGTCCACCCCTTGGACGTCAAGCGACGCGCGGACGCTTGCATGCCTGTCTGCGGCGGCTCTTGTGTTTGTCGCCGCGATCCTCCTGGCGACGACACCCCCGGACGCCATCGCCGCCCTACAGCCCGGGCGTGTCGCCCTCCTCAACTACATCAACGGCGCAATCGGCGTGATGTCCGCGCTGCTCGTCATGGGCACCTCCGCTGTGGTGACGCGCAAGAACCCGGGGCCGAGCGGCATCGCCCTGGCACACACGGTGCCCGTCCTGACTGCCGCCGCCGCCCTGCGCTTCACACAGACCCAGTGGGACGGTGCCGGATGGATCGCGATCGGCGTCGGCATTCTCGTTGGATCGGTCGCGGCCCTGACCTTGCCGGGGCGCTACCGTATCTCGGTCGCCGCGCCCCTCGTGGTCGGATCAGTTGTCACCGCGACGGGCCTGCTGGTTCGCTTCGGTAACCTGTCCCAGGTCGGCGTGTCCGCGCTCCTCTTCGCCCTGATCGTCGTCCTCCTCCAGCTGGCACCGTGGGTGGCGTTGGCCCACATCCCGGTGCGCATCCTGGACGCGAAGACAACCGAACAGATCCCGGCCCAAGGAATCATGGACCAGGTCAGCACCTCCTTTGTCTTCGTCGTATCCCTGCGCGTCGGCGGCGCGCTCGCCGCGATCTTCCTGACGGTCTCGATGATGACGGCCACGGGGACGAAGTCCATTGTCCTCCCCCTCATCCTCATCCTTCTGGGATCAGTGTCCCTGGTCCTTCAGACTCGCTCGATCCGCGCCCGCGTCGAGGTGCTCATCGGTGCCCTCACGGGCCTGATCACGATCCTCATAGCAGCGGTCCTGGCCACCCGTGCGGACGCGACGATCCTGTCGTGGATCACAGTCATCGCGGTCGGTACCGCCCTGGTCCTGGTCATCACAAACGTCGTGGGGCCTCGTGCGCGCCCCCACATGACACGCCTCGCGGACACCCTATCGGTCCTGTCGCTCTTCGTCCTCATTCCCCTGGCCGTCTACCTCTGGGGCTGACCCATGCCATCAAGCAAAGACATCCTCGAAGCACAGCGCTTTAACCGCGTTCGCCTGATCACCGCCTTCACCTCGGGAACCCCAGGTGGTCGTGAAGTCGACACGCCCTCGCCCGTGCGTCCGCTCCTGTTCGGCGCAGTCGTCGCCGTCATCATGTGCGTCGTTGGTGTCGGTATTCGCTTTTTCAACCCCAATCCCGACCTGACTGCGTCCAATTACGTGCTCGTCGACGTCACATCCACGGGATCCCGCTACTTTTGGGCCAACGGCGTCCTGCACCCGATCTCGAACGTGACGACGGCCAGGCTCCTCGCGCAAGAATCCGGCCTGACGGTCATCTCAGCCAGTGCCTCGTCCCTGATGAATCTTCCGCGCGGTGCCCAAATCGGCCTGGCACAGGTTCCCGACGACGTGCCGGCTACCGCGCAGCTGGCGACCACGTGGCTCTCGTGCGACCTCGACGACACCTACCACACGTGGGTCGCCCAGTCCCTTCCCGCCGACAGCTTTCCGCTGCAAAACGTCACGTCCGCGCTGGTCAGCCCCGATCACGGCACCACCACCTACTACGTGGACGCGACCACCCACAAGAAATACCTCATCGACGAAACCGACAGCCGCCTCGGCGACTGGGCGCTCTCCTTCCAAAACCGGATCGGATACCCCGTCGAAGTCGAACCGCAGTGGGCCGAACTCTTTCCCTCGGGCACGCCCCTCAAGCCGTGGAGCTACTACGACATCCCCGGCCACGGGCAGCCGGCGACTGACCTGCCCGGTCCTCTCAAAAACGAGAACCTGACGGTCGGAACCGTCATCCAACAGATGAACTCCAGCGGAGAGGCCCTCAACTCTTACCTGGTTATCTCCTCCTCCCAACTCGCAGTCTTCAACTCCACGGCCTCGCGCCTCTACCAGGACGCGCCGCCCACCAAGTCCTTCTCGACGGACATGTTCAAGGACGTCACACCCGTCCACGCCGACTTCATCGGCGAGGACTGGCCTCCCTACGAGAACTTCGCGAACGTCGAATGGGCCGACCCGAAGGCGGATGCGCAGACCCGCACTTCGCTGTGCGCGCGCATGTCCACCGTTGACCGCGCCTCCCCGACAATCACGCTCGGCGTCATGCCCAAGCAACGCGCCGTCCAGGCAGCCTATGACGCCGAGTCAGTGTCCTCCCCGTCCGGCCCCACCACGACGCGCGCCGCGACCGTTGCGGGCGGCTCCGGGGCGCTCGTCGCCATCACGTCCGGCGGCGGACAGGCGGCGGCCTACGCCTTCGTGTCCGACATGGGCTACATTCACTCACTCGGGACAGTGCCAAGCGCATCCATCAACGCCCTGGGCTGGGCTCAGTCCGATGCCGTCGTCATCCCCGAGGCTTGGGCGCTCCTCATCCCGAGCGGCACAGACATGACCCCCCAGGCCGCCGCCGAGTCCGTCGGGCTGTCGTGATGAGCACGCGTTCCCGTTCCCGGAGGATGCGCCGGTGCCTCGCCGGTGGAGTCCTCGCAGCGGGCCTGGCCCTGGCTCCCGTCGTTACTCCGGTGGCCTTCTCCACGGACGAGGCCGGGGCGGGCATAGCGCTGGCACCCTCAGTCGCGCACGCGGACCCGTCGCCGACGCCAAGCGTGCGCCCCACGCCAAGCGGTCCTCCCACGGATACCCCGTCGCCTGCACCGACGGCGACGTCGGCGGACCAGACCTGCCCGGAGAACTCGCCCATCTATATCAAGGCACCCCCTGAGATCCTCGATCAGGTCGGCGTGCGCCGCGCATGGGACATCTCGCGCGGTTCGGGCGTGACCGTCGCTGTTGTCGACTCAGGGGTCGCCGCCGATAACGAACATTTCAACTTCGGTGATCCTACCGTCGTGCTGCCCGGAACTGATCTGAGCGGCGAAGGGACCGACGGTCGCGTCGACAAGGGCGAACACGGCACGGCCATCGCCGGCGCGATAGCCGCCCGTGAACTGCCCTCCGCGAAGGGGTCCGGCCTGGTCGGCGTGGCCCCCGAATCCCTCATCTTGCCCGTGCGCGTCGAGACGGGCCTTGATCCAGCCCCCGGGGCACATCAGCGACAGGGTGAGGAAAGCTCCGTGCAGCGCCTGGCGCGCGGAATCCGGTGGGCTGCCGACAACGGTGCCCAGATCATCGTCGTCGCCCAGTCCACCCCCGAAGACGACCCGGACCTGCGAGCTGCCGTCGAGTCGGTACGCGGACGCTCGCTGATCGTTGCATCAACCGGCAACACGTACCAGGAACAGACCACCGGTCAGGTCGTCTACCCTGCGGCATACGACGGGGTTCTCGGCGTGACAGCAACGAATGCCGACGGCTCTGCTTCAGACGAGCAGGTGCACGGCTCGCACGTGTCTCTAGCCGTGCCCGCATCCGTCATCCACACGACCTGGTTCGACCAAGCAGATTGCCTGGTCGGCGGGTATGCGGGGACGACACCACAGCCCTCGTCCTCCTACGCGGCCGCGTACGCGGGTGGCTTCGCAGCCCTCGTCGCCTCCCGGTACCCCGATGAGGGCCCCGACATGTGGAAGTACCGCCTGGAGGTGACCGCTCTGCGAGGTGCCGCCGACACGCGTACCGACGAACTCGGATGGGGGATCGCAGCCCCGTACGACGCGCTCACTTTCGATGACATCGGCACGAGGTTTGGCCCCGCCCATCCCGACACCGCAGCCCATCCGCTGCCTCGGCGTGCCGCCGACACCTCAGTGAACCTATTCAATCGCGACAATAACCTCACGATCCGCGCCTCCATCGTGTCGGGGATCGTCGTCCTCAGCGCGGCCTCAATGGGAGGACTTATCATCCTGTCCCACCTGCGCAGACATCCCGCGCGGAGGGAATCCGACTCTGACGACCTCTGAGGAATGCGGAGAAGCGCGCGTGAACCCGGCACTCGCCGCGCATCCTCATCGGACCAATTGTGAACGAGTCGATAAGTCCTGTTATCCGCACGAACGACATACTTATCGCGAAATGGGAAGGGACATACGCGAGGGCGTCGAGTTGGCTAGGATGACCATATGGTAAATGTGATGGGGCAGACGCCCGAAGATGCAATGCGAATCCTCCAGGAACGAATCGACGAGGCCCAGCGTCAAGCTCAGGGTGCGCGTGACTTCGTAGAAGCCTTGCAGAAGGCTCGCATCACGGGTCATGATTCGCGCAGCGAGATCGAGGTCGAGGTTAATTCCGACGGTCGCATGGTGAACATCGAGATCGATGAGCAAGCGCTCGAAGGGTCAGCCAGCGACCTTGAGCAGGCAATTATGGAAGCCTATGCTGATGCGGGCAACAACATGCGCGAATTCGTGCGTCAGCGAGCCACAGAATGCTACGGCGACAAGGTTGGTCTCATGCGTGGTTACCTTGATAACCTCGACGCCACCCTCGGTTCGTTGGGGCGCTGATCGACATGGCCAGTGCCGACCTCAAAGTAGATACCAGCCGTATCCGTTCTCATTCAACGGAGATCAGCAGCTCCGCATCAACGATTGACGAGAGTGTGTCCGTTGCGGATACCACCAAGGGGCAAGTAACCGGCGGTGCCTTTGGCTTCCTGTGTTCCTTTTTCGAGGCTCCCGTCAACAAACAGATTGACAATTTGCGCGAGATGATCAGCGACCTCGCTGGCGCTGAGCATCGTTTGGTTACCTGTCTCCAGCAGTGGGCATACGAGATGGACCAGACCGAAAGCACCAATAAGAGCGAGCTGAGTGCTATCGATCCGGAAGGCAATACACCGGGTCCCGGAGGCTATGGCTCCGGCGGATCCGACTCTGGTGGTTATTCCCCCGGTGGTGGATCCGGGACTGGCGGTGGTGGATCCGGGACTGGCGGTGGATCCGGGACTGGCGGCTCGGCACCGAGTGTTGATCCGTCGAAGGCTCCGGCAACAGAGCCGAACGATGCCGACAAGTCCACGGATGATGACAAGTCCAAGGGAGAACACAAGGTACCTGAGACCGAACTCAACGACGACGATAAGTCTAAGGGTAAGGACAAGGGCGACGACAAGTCTGCGGATGACGATAAGTCCGAGGGTGATGACAAGTCGAAGGATCACGACAAATCCAAGGACGACGATAAATCTAAGGATCATGACAAGTCTAAGGGCGACGATAAATCCGAGGATGATGACAAGTCCAAGGACGATGATAAGCGCGGCGACAAGGGGAGCGACGGCAAGGACGGTTCCGACGGCAAGGACGGGGTCGGCAGCCTAGGCAGCATCCTTGGCGGCGGAGACAAGATGATTGTCGATGATGATCAGCTTCAGGCATTCCTCGACAAGCAGCGCAACGAGGAGAACGCTGATCTTGCGACGTTCTACGAACGGCAGAAAGCTGATCAGGTCGAAGCGCTCGAGCGCTATGCCGAACTGCATCCTAACCAAGATATAACCGATATCAAAGCCCTGATCGAAACGAATCAGCAGGAACAGCAAGATGCAATGAGTGACTTCCTGACGCGACAGCGTGCAGACGAAGAAACTCAGATTCGACAGTTCGTTCGGGAACATCCGCAAGCGACGACCCGAGAGTTTGACACCTTCATGGCCGAGCAGCGCACAACTCAGGAGACAAGCTACCGGTCCTTTGTCAATGATCAGCAGAAGGCTCAGACAATGAGGATTGACGAATTCACGAAGACCCAGTCCGATTCTGCCGCGGAAGACGTTCGTTCCCTCTTTGAGAAACAGGATAGCAACAGCGATAAGGATATCGAGACCTTCCTTACTCGACAGCGTCAAGATGAGGAGCGTTCCCTGCGACGCTTCGTGTTTGAAGGAGTAGAGAAATGACGGCGCAGTCGCCAGTGCACACCCTCAGCCGGAGTAACTCAACCCCAACAGAAGGACTCGGGGTTGTCGATGACATCTATCGCAATGCTGTCGACATTTCCAACGGCGACTTTGCTTCGGTCCAAGCAATGATTGATAATGCTCGTTCCGGAATGATGTGCCTGGCGGCAGACCCTGTCGATTTCTTTGGACAGATGGCAGTCAGCTTCATCCTCGAGCACGTGGACCCGCTCAACAATATGCTCAACGACTTCACAGGTGATTCCGCCGAGGTCTTTGGCATGAGTGATAGTTGGCAGTCCATCGCAGACTCGCTGGCATCGGTCGCTGACGAGATCGACACCACCTCAAGTAGCGCGATGTCTGACATGGCTGGTCAAGCCGTAGATGCCTACCTTCATCGGCAGGAAGTGGTCTCCTCCGCTATGCGCGCGGTGAGCGAGAATGCCTCTTCTTTCAGCACCACACTCAATGATGCAGCAAACATCGTCGATGCGATTCACGATATCGTTCGCGACGCGATTGCCGACGTAGTCGCGACGTGCATCAGCGGCGTATTCTGGTCCTGCGTGACCGCCGGTGTTGCTAGTCCCGTAGAGGGAGCGAAGGTCAGTGGTAAGGTTACGAGCTGGGTAGTGACGATTGCGCAGATCGGACAGGCATTGATCCAGCTGCTGCAGTCTATCCAGCGTGTGTTCGATAATCTGGACTCGATTCAGACTGGACTGACTAACGAGGTCAAGGTCATCGGCGCGAATTGCACGATGCCTGCGGGTGGTTGCTGCGGCGCGACTGCCTCCACCGCCGATCTCTCGTCGCCCCTGACCGGTAACAGTGGTGTGACTAGCAACGGTCAGACTGGTGGCACCAACGTGTACGCAAACAATGGCGGAACCGCCGTCGGTGGAGACAATAATGGCGTCATCAATAATGGTGGCACCATCAACAATGACAACTCAACGACAACCGTCGATGTTGACGTCAATCCGACATTCACCCATCAGGGCGATGGTTCCAGCGACTCGAAGACCGACGACAAGAGCGGTTCGCAGCACGGCCACAGTGACGCCAAGCCTGATAAGAGCGGTTCGCAGCACGGCCACAGTGACGCCAAGCCTGATAAGAGCGGTTCGCAGCACGGCCACAGTGACGCCAAGCCTGATAAGAGCGGTTCGCAGCACGGCCACAGCGACGCCAAGCCTGATAAGAGCGGTTCGCAGCACGGCCACAGCGACACCAAACCTGATAAGAGCGGTTCACAGCACGGCCACAACGACGCCAAACCCGACAAGAGCGGTTCACAGCACGGCCACAACGACGCCAAACCCGACAAGAATGAACAAGGACACTCTGGAAACGGCACCGGCCATCGCGAGAAGACGAATCCGGGGCATTCGAGCACTTCGGGCAACCAGGGGAACAAGACGAATCCAGTGACTACGGGCACCTCGGGGACGACACATAAACGTACTGAGCCTCCGATTCCTCAGCCTCCGAAGCCTGAGCCTCCGATTCCTCAGCCTCCGAAGGCTACACCGAATACTCACCCCTCGAACCCCGGCGGTTTTGGCGGTAGCCGATCTCACAGCAAGACTCCCAAGATCAGAGTCAGGTAGGACGATCTGCCGGGAACTGGGGCTGGGTGCTTTCGTTCGGCCCGGCCCCGGCCTCGTTCCAGAACGGCGCGAGCATCCCCGCACACGGCTACGTGCGGGGATGCTCGCCTCAGCGCAACTACGGGCGGTTCGCGAAGTACTCGAGCAGGCGAGAGTCACCTGAAACGATGATCTCGTCGTCGGAGTTGATGCGCGTTGACGAATTCGCGTACTCGAAACGCTGCTTGGGGTGGCGAATCGCCAGGACGTTGACGCCGTAGCGGCCGCGCAGGTCAAGCTCCTCCAGCGAAAAGCCGTGCACCTCCGTGGGCGGGCGCAGCTTCATGATGGAAAAGCCGTCCTTCTCCATCTCGATGTAGTCGACCATACGACCGCCCACCAGGTGCGCCGTGCGCTTGCCCGCATCCAGGTCGGGGTAGACCACGTGGTGGGCACCCACGCGGCGCAGGATACGCCCGTGCTGGGAGGACGTCGCCTTCACCCATATCGACGAGATCCCCATGTCGACCAGGTTCGCGGTGATCAGTACGGCCGCCTCCAAGGAGGAACCCACGCCGACGACGGCGCTGCGGAACTCGCGTGCGCCCAGCTGCTCCAGCGCATCCTTGGACGTGGCGTCGGCCTCGACCAGGGGGAAACGGCCCGCGAAGGCCTGCACGCGCGAGGGGTTCTTTTCGACCGCGAGGATCTCGTACCCCAGCTGGTCCTGCGTCACCGCGACGGCTGAGCCAAAACGGCCCAATCCGATGACCAGCGTGCCTGACTGAAGGTCCTTTGAGTCACGTTCTTCTGCCATGACTCTATTCTTCCCTCCCCGTCCCGCGCACGCGAACGGTGCCCAGCCACGGCCTCGTCGAACAAGTCGCCACTGCGCTGTCAACCGATGATCGGCTGCTCCTCGGGCATACGGATCACGCGGGAACGCTCACGCAACGCGAGTGCAGCGGCCACCGTCATCGAGCCCGTGCGGCCCGCGAACATGAGGGCGATAAGGACATACTTCGCGGCCACCGGCAGGTTAGGCGTGATACCCGTAGACAGGCCCACGGTGGCGAATGCGGACACGGTCTCGAACAGGATGATGTCCAACGAGTGATCCGTCATGGTCAGCAGCGCGACGACGGAGATGGCGACCAGGGCCAGGCCGAGCAAGGACACGGCGACCGCCAGGCGCACGGTCGACGTAGGGATACGCCGGCCGAAGGTCTCGATGTCGCGGTCACCTCGGGCCTCGGCGATGACGGCCAGAACCAGCACCGCGAACGTCGTCACCTTCACGCCGCCCGCCGTGGACGCCGAGCCGCCGCCGATCATCATCAGGATGTCCTGCACAAAGTGCGTCTGCGAACGCATCGAACCCACGTTGAGCGCCGAAATACCCGAGGACCGCGAGTTGACGCCCGCGAGCATCGCGTTGAGGATCTTCGAGGGAGTGTCCACGGCCCCCAGCGTCGCCGGATTGTGCCACTCCGTCAGCGCTAGGGCGAGAGCGCCGATGAACGCCAGGATCAGATAGGTCGACAGCGTCAGCTTCGTATGCAGGCGCCAGCGGCGCGGAGTCCACATGTTTTTCGCGACGTCCATGATGACGGGGAAACCGATAGCGCCCACAGTCGTCCCCAAGATGATGGGGACCAGCATCCACCAGTCGGTGACGTGCGGTTCGAGGCCGCCGGGAAGAATCACGAAGCCCGCGTTGTTGAACACGGAGATTGCCATGAACACGGCGTCCCACACGGCGTGCGCGGGGTCGATACCCATGGTGAGGAAACGGGGCAGGAACATGATTGCCAGGAACGCCTGCATGCTCAGCGAGGTCGCGATGACGGCCTTGAGCAGCGTGGAAATCTGGCCCATCGCTCCCGTCCCGGTCTCCTGGGTGGCGAGCATGCGCTGGGTGAGTCCCAGGTGTCGGGACACCGCGATGCTGAGGATCGACGCCAGCGTCATGACGCCCAGGCCGCCGACGACGATGCCCGCCGCGATGACAGCCTGCCCGAAGGGGGACCAATACGAGGCCGTGTCCACCGTCGTGAGACCTGTCACGCACACAGCTGATACGGCGGTAAAGAGCACGTCGACGAAGGGAGCTGACTCGTCAGAGGCGGAAGCGATGGGCAACATGAGCAGCACGGTGATAACCCCGATGATGAGGGCGAACGTGCTGAGGGCCAGCCTGGCAGGGGAGTAGCGGGCCTGCCGGGACAGCCACGCGCGCACACGCTGAGCGTAGGACGTGGGCACCTGGGGATGTGGGCCGCGGGGTCCTCCCGGCACCTGGCGGACGACAGGGGAGGGCTGTGGAGTCAAGGCTTCCGCTGAAATGGCGTGGGACGAGGCCGTGGCTCGCCCGCGCATCAGGGACCGTGTAGCACCGGGATTAGTGCGCAGCCGAGGGGGCTGAGGTCGAGGCGTGCGTCCCTTGCGTGCCGCTCCCATCGAACCTCCTTAACGACTCTGCAACAAAAGTGGATAAAGTTGCAGTTTTCATGTGGATGGGCAGTAGTATATTTCGTGAGGCTACGTAAGCGATGAACGAACGGGTTTAACGCGCCTCGCGAGCACACTGGGAGTCATTAATGGAACAGCAGTCGGCGCCGCGCTTTATGACCGTCACGGAAGTGGCGGACATCATGCGCGTCTCTAAGATGACTGTGTACCGATTGATTCACAGCGGTGAAATGCCCGCGATTCGCGTCGGAAAAAGCTTCCGAGTCCCGGAGGCCGCGGTCGCCCAGATGATCCAGGCCGGTATGTCGGATCACTCCGGTGGCCAGGCTCGCGTCATTGGCGGGTAGTATAGGCACGATGTGCCCGTTCCGGGCACCCATCATCAACCAGCGGTAGTACCTCTGCCGCCCACACTACGAGGGAGGAACCCCATGGGCTCCGTCATCAAGAAGCGCCGCAAGCGCATGGCGAAGAAGAAGCACCGCAAGCTCCTGCGCAAGACGCGTCACCAGCGTCGCAACAAGAAGTGAGCGAGCGGAGGCCCGGCCTGTTGGCCGGGCCTCACGTGTATCCGGGGCCCTATACTTGGGCGTTATGGACCGCACCATCATTCACGTCATGCGCCACGGAGAAGTGGAGAATCCCAACGGTGTTTTGTACGGGCGTCTGCCTGGTTTCGGTCTGACGGAGTTGGGGCATCAGATGGCGGCGCGCGCCGCGCAGTATCTGGTGGATTCGGGTGCGGATATCGTTCGCGTCATCTCGTCGCCGCTGCTGCGCGCCCAGCTGACGGCCGCGCCAACCGCCGCCGCCTACGGCCTGAGCATTGCCTCCGATCCTCGCCTCATCGAGTCGGACAACGTCTTCGAAGGTCTGCCCGTGAACTCCAATCGCGCGATGCTGGCTAACCCGAAGTATTACAAGTACTACTGCAACCCGCTGCGCCCCTCGTGGGGCGAACCCTACCGTGACGTCGCCTCCCGGATGAGCGCGGCCCTCTCCTCGGCCCTGCGCGAAGCACGCGGCCGCGAGGCCCTGGTCGTCTCCCACCAAAACCCTATCGTCACGCTCACCCGATTCATCAACGGCCAGCCGCTGGCCCACTCGCCCAAGTCGCGTCACTGCTCCCTGGCGTCCATCACGTCCTTCATCTTTTCGGGCGCGACGCTCGTGGGCACCTCCTACGCGGAACCCGCAGCAGACCTCGTCGCCCTCGCCAAGGACATGACCCCCGGAGACTCCGCCGCCGACCTGCGACGCTGACGCGCAGTGCCGCAGTGTCTGTGAGCGGCGCGCAGGCATGCAAGACGGGCGGCCCCATGCGGGACCGCCCGTTGCTGTTCCGCGCGTAAACCCCCTGTTCCGCATGTTAACCCGCTGTTCTGCATGTGGGCGGGGTTGCCTAGGCTCGGAATAGCGGGTCCACGTGCGGATGAGGAGGCCCGGGTTCGGAATAGCGGGTCCACGTGTGATGTAGCGGGTCTGGTGTACGGCTGTGCCCCTGTTCCGCGCGTAGACCCCCTGTTCCGCATGTTAACCCGCTGTTCTGCATGTGGGCGGGGTCGCCCAGGCTCGGAATAGCGGGTTCACGTGCGGATGAGGAGGCCCGGGTTCGGAATAGCGGGTTCGCGTGTGATGTAGTGGGTCTGGTGTACGGCTGTGCCTCCTGTTCCGCGCGTAAACCCGCTGTTCCGCATGTTAACCCGCTGTTCTGCATGTGGGCGGGGTTGCCCAGGCTCGGAATAGCGGGTTCACGTGCGGATGAGATGGCCCGGGTTCGGAATAGCGGGTTCGCGTGTGATGTAGTGGGTCTGGTGTACGGCTGTGCCCCCTGTTCCGCAGGTAGCCCCTCTGTTCCGCATGTGGGCGAGGAGGCCCGGGTTCGGAATAGCGGGTTCACGTGCGGATGAGATGGCCCGGGTTCGGAATAGCGGGTTCGCGTGTGATGTAGTGGGTCTGGTGTACGGCTGTGCCCCCTGTTCCGCAGGTAGCCCCTCTGTTCCGCATGTGGGCGAGGAGGCCCGGGTTCGGAATAGCGGGTTCACGTGCGGATGAGGAGGCCCGCGTGCGTATCAAGGGGAGTCAGGTGCATGGTGCGGGGTGGCGTGTCGCGCCAACACGACGCGTCCCATACGCCTTACTGCATGTGAGGTCGAGTCTTAGGAAGCCTCGTTCTCCGTGCCGTCGCCGTCCTTGCCCTGCTCGCGTTTGCGGCGTTCCTCCTCGTGGCGCTTACGCTGAATGTCGCGTTCGAGGCGGAACAGGAACTCGGGATCGTCGTCCGGAGCGGTGGGACGCTGAGGGGCCTTGGGCGCACGTGTCTGCTTCTTTTCCGCGCGGGATACCCATCGCAGCGCCAGCCACACGATCGGGCCAATCGCGGCGATCGTCGCTGTGAAGAGGATGATGAGCAGCCAGATCGCCTTGGGGAGCTTGCCGGGCATCTCGTCTTCGGGCGTGCGATGCCAGTCCGCAGCCGCGTAAATGGTGAGCGCGATCATCGCGACGAAGAAGAGGATTCTGACCATGCCCCTAGTCTAGGGGCGTGCGCTGGCCCACGCCGCCCCGTTCACTCCCGGGGCAATCCGCCTCCGCTCAGTCGCGCGTGACCGTCGGCAGCGCCCCGTAGGAGGACGCAGCTCCCGGCGACAGGATCGCTGTGGCTCCCGCCCGCATGCCGTCCGACACGGCATCGACGAAGGGCTTGCCGAGCGCCAGGGCCGCCGCCAGCGCACCCACGCACGCGTCGCCCGCGCCCGTGGTGTCCACGGCCTCGCCGAGGTTGACAGCGGGACAGTGACCCACCTCGGTGCCCGACGCCCACGCCGCCCCCTGTGCCCCCAGCGTGACGACGACGTGGCGCGGCCCCATGCCGCGTAGCGCGCGTGCCACCCCAATCGCCTCTGTCGGCGTCGCGGGAGCGGGCAGGCCCAGGGTCAGCCCGGCCTCGGTCTCGTTGACGACAAGGATGTCGATGTGCGACATCGCTGCCGGGTCCGTGTCGCGCGCGGGTGCCAGGTTGAGCAGGACGCGTGCGCCGAAGGAGTGCGCCCATGCGAGGACCTCGGTGTTCGTGTGGGAGGGGACCTCGGCCTGCAGGACCACGATGTCGGAGGGGGCCGGGAACAACGAGGCCTTGGCGGGCTCGATCGTCACCGCGCGGTTCGCGCCCGCGTCCAAGATGATCGTGTTCTCGCCGGAGGCTGCGACAGTGATGAGCGCTGTTCCCGTGGACCCGTCGACCTCGCGCACGTGCGTGACGTCCACGCCGTGGGCAGCCAAGTCAGCGCGCAGACGTTGGCCCGACAAGTCCGTCCCGACTGCGCCGACGAAGAGCGTCTCTGCTCCCGAGTGCGCGGCAGCCGCCGCCTGATTCGCCCCCTTTCCGCCCAGGCCGTAGGTGAGGGAGGAACCCGACAAGGTCTCGCCGGGGGAGGGGAAACGGTCAACGGTGACCGTAATGTCTTGGTTAATGGAACCGACAACAATGACGCGTGCCATGACATCTCCTATGTGACGGATGCTCTATTGTGCCACGTCACAGTCGGTATTTAAAAGCACCTCGGGGCGATTTCGGCATTATTTCAACGATTAAGTGATGCTTAAGTCGTATGCCAGTTTCCTGCGATACTACTAAAGTGACGCTTTATGGTGAACTATCCGCCGTGCGCAATTTCCGATACCTCGTTTCGACACGCCCGGCAGCCCCATCCTGCCGCGTCACCGCCATCCCCTCCCAGGTGATCCGGGAAGGGGCCACGGCCTCGTCCCCCACGCGCACCACCACACCCGGCGCGGCCGGGATGGACCACCCCGCGCGCGTCCTCCTGCCCCTCCTCGGCATCTACGCGCTCGGCACAGTCTCCCTCCAAGGCTTCAACCTGGTCTACCTGCGAGTCGCCGCCGACATCGGTGCCGGCGACTCCTCCGGCCTCATCACCGCGATCCCCGGCATCGTCCTGGGCGTCGCTTGCTTCCTGTACGGCACCCTCGGCGACTTCGTCCCGCTGCGCCGCATCGTCGACGTCGGCGTCGCACTCATCGTCGCCGGATCACTGCTCGGCTTTGCCTTCTCCTCCTCCCTGACCGGCATCATCATCGCCCGCGCGCTCCAGACCCTGGGCTACCAGGCCTCCGCCTCCGCCTACATGATCCTGGCCACCGGCATCGCCGACCCCAAACGCCGCAGCCTCTACGTCGGCCTCATGTGCGCCGCCTTCCAAGGCGGAACCGCCATCGGCATGCTGTCGGGAGGCCTCCTCGCCGACATCAACTGGGCGATCCTACTGCTCATCCCCCTCGGCGGCCTCGCCGTCCTGCCCATCATGGGACGCCGCGTGCCCGCCCGCGCCCATACCGGACGCGTCGACGTCGTCGGCCTCGCCATCTTCTCCTCCCTGGCGCTCCTGCTCACCCTGGCGGCCTCCAGCCCCCGCTGGTGGCTCATCGGCGGGCTCATCCTCGGCGGCGTCATCTTCTGGCGCTACATCGGCCGCGCCCGCGCCCCCTTCATCACCCGCTCCTTCTTCACCAACGTGCCCTGGGCGCGCTCCGTCAGCCTCATCGTCATCATCTACTGCATGAACTTCACGGTCGCCCCCCTCATGAACGGCATCGGCGCCGCCCACTACGGACTCACCCCCGCGCAGGTCTCCGTGCGCCTCCTGCCCGCCTACTGCGTCGCCCTGACCGCCGCCATGAGTTCCGGGGCCGTCATGGCCCGCATCGGGCGCGGCGCCACCGTGCGCGGCTGCGTCAGCCTCATCCTGTCCGGAACCGCGCTGCTCGCCCTCTTCATGAGTTCCGGCCCGTGGGTCATCACCGCCGCCATGTGCCTCATCTACGCCGGCTTCGGCGCACTTTTCACCCCCATCTACGACACCGTCTTCGCCACCGTCGCCCCTGGCCAGAACGGCCGCGCCGTCGCCATGAACGACCTGGCCATGCAGGGCAGCGCCGCCATCGGCATCGGTGTGTTCACCCCCTGGCTGGCCTCCGGTTCCTTCGAATCCATCGCCGTCGTCTGCGTCGGAGCCGCAGCCATCGGCATCCTCGGCGACTGGGCCCACGAGGCCCTCTACCGCAGGGGACGCTGAGCCGCGCCGGGTCCGCGTGGCTGCCCCGGCCTCGTGAAAGTGTTTAGCGTAGCCGCGCCGGTCCGCGTCAACGCGCTCCGGCCTCGTCTTTCCTAGGACAGAACCAGCGCCAACCCGGCGAGAACCGCCCACGCCAGCGTGAAGAAGCCCGTGTTGCGCAACACGACGATGAGCGCCCGGCCCGACGCGCCGGTCAGCACCGGCAGGCTCACCCCGACCGCCGGGGCCGCCGTGCCCACGCCCAGCGCGCACGTTGCCAGCGGATGCATACCCAGGGCAACGCCGAGCGCCACGATCATTCCCACCGGCACCCACGCGCAGGCCGCGAACACCCAGCGCGACGCCCGGTCACCCAGGCGCACGGCGGCCGTCATCTTGCCCGACTCGCGATCCGTCGGAATATCACGAATGTTGTTGGCCATGAGCAGCGCCACCGACAGCAAACCTAGCGCTGACGCGCACATCCACAGCCACCACGGGGCCACCTGCACCTGCGTCCAAGCCGTGCCCACGCACGCGAGCAGGCCGAAGAATACGAAGACCATCAGCTCGGACAGGCCAACGCCCATGTAGGCGTACGGGTGCTTGCCTCCCGTGTAGAACCACGCGGCTACGACAGCCGCCGCGCCCGCCACGATCAGCCACCACGTGCCCGACAGTGCCACCAGTGCAAGGCCCGCAACGCCGGCCAGCGCGAAGCAGCCCAGCGCCGCAGCCAGCACCGTCTTCGGCGTAGCGAGGCCGCCACCCGTCAGACGCGCCGGACCCTTACGATTGTCATCCGTGCCGCGAATCCCATCCGAATAATCATTCGCGTAATTGACACCCACCTGCAGTGCCAACGCCACCACGAGCGCCAAGGAAGCCCGCACCGCGTCAAACCCGCCCAGATGATGCGCGGCCGCCGACCCGACAATCACGGGTGCAGCGGCAGCGGGCAGGGTGCGCAGACGAGCGCCTTCAATCCAATCCGTCACGGTAGCCATAGCCACCAGTGTAGTTGGAGCCAGAGCCCGCCCGTCGGACGGGCCAGAAGGGCCAGGTCGGGCCAGGTCGGGTTAGCGCACCCAGTTCCTCTCAGTGGCTGTTGCGGCGTTCGCAGTCGCCATAGCGGCACCGCGGTCAATCTTGTCGAATCCCAGGTACGGCAGCTCCGTCACCGCGACCACGCGGCGCGGTGCCTGCGCGCGCCCAATACGAGCGGCGGCGTGCTCGCGCACCGCCGCACCGAGTTCGGCCATCTCCAAAGAATCCGTCGGCATCTGATTCGGAACGACCAGAGCCGTCACGATCTGACCCCACTTCTCATCCGGGGTGCCCATGATCCACGCGTCCGAAATCCCCTCGTAGGAGCGGACCGCGCGACGTAGAGGGCCCGGCGCGATCGACAGGCCGCCCGACGTGATTACGTCGTCCGCGCGCCCGTTCACCTCGACCTTACCTGACGCCCGAATGACGCCCATATCGCCCGAAATCAGCCAACGGTGACCGCCCTCCTCGAAGAACGGACTCTCCGCGTCCAAGTAGCGCGTCATCAGCGTCGGACCGTTGAATGCCAGGCGGGTACGGCCATCCCAATCGACCGCGCGCACCGTCATGCCGGGCATCGGCTCGCCGTCGTACACGCAGCCGCCCGACGTCTCCGTCATGCCGTAGGTGATGCGCACCTTCAGTCCCGCATTCAAGGCGCGCTCCAGCAGATGCTGGCTGATCGCCGCGCCGCCCACGAGGACCGCCGACAGGGACCGCATCGCGTCCACAACTTCCTCGCCCGCGTCGAGGCACTGGACGAGCTGCGTGGGCACCAGCGATAGGTAACCCGGCATCTCATCCTGCGTGACACCTCTGATAGCGGGGAGGAGGTCACGCGGGTCAAAGCCGTTCGTCGTATCTACGACCTGCGGGTTCGTCTCCGCGACGGCCGCGCGCAAGAGAATCATCGCGCCGGCAATGTGATGCGTCGGCAGCGCCAGAATCCAGCGTCCCGGGCCGCCCAACGCCAGCTCAGTCGCCTTCACCGAGGCCATGAGCGCATCCATCGATAGGCCAACCAGGCGCGGCTTACCCGCACTGGACCCCGACGTCGAAATGACCAGGTCCACGCCATCGAAGAAATGCGGATCGTTCTTGATCTGATTGGCGAGGCCGGGGTAGTCCTCCTCGGGGAACGCCTGCTCAGGCGTCGCCGCAGACCCGCGCAGCGTAGCGGGAGGAACCAGGGCGGGGTCGCGCAAGAAGACAACGGTGTGCGGCGCGGGGTGGTTCGGATCGGCCTGGCGCTCCTCGTAGAGCTCGACCAGCTTATGAATCGACGCGTTAGCCAGGGCGACGGCGCTAATCGCAGTCCCGCCGGGGACGACAAGAATTCGCGGCGCAGTCATGATGTGCCTCCCAAGATCGACAGCGAGCGCAGATATTACAAGGATAAGCGTTTGCGTTGTTGCTGGTGGCAGGCCGCTTCGCGGCAATCATCACGTTTAGTAAACAATTTCTTGATATTCCGGTTATTTCATGTGGCATACTGCGCAACTGAAAATTCAACAGTCTGCTACCACAAGGGTGCGCGAGGGGTTAGGATGAACACCGATGCTCAAAAATCTTTCCACCAAAACCAGATGGGCGATCGGCGCAGCAAGCGCCCTCGTCCTACTTGTCGTCTGCGCCATCATCGTATACGCGGCCAACTACTCCGGTCGCGTCCTGCCCGGCACCACCGTTGCCGGGATCTCCGTCGAAGGCATGAGCCGCGACCAGGTCATCTCCGCGGTCACCGCCCGAGCCGACGCTGCCAAGGTTTCTCTCACCGTCGAAGGAAAGACCACCACGGTCTCGCTCAACGAAGCCGGGATCTCCGTCGATGCTGAAGCAACCGCCAACGAGGCCATGAAAGACTCGACCTCCTTACCGTCCTTCATCGGTGCCCTCTTCTCCCGCCGCGCCCTGGAACCCGTGACCACTGTCAGCGAGGACTCCATCAAGAAGCTCACCGCGACCGTGAATTCCACCCTGACCTCGGAAATGAAAGACGCCCAGGTCATCATCGCTCCCGATGAGGAATCCTTCACCGTCACGCCCGCGCAAAACGGCAACGGTATCGCCCGCGATGAGGTCGCCGCCGCCGTCAAGCAGGCCGGCGCCACCCTCGCCTCCGTGTCGCAGAACGTCACCGTTTCACAGATGGAGCCCAGCGTCACCACCGCCGATGCGCAGCAGGCCGCCCAAAAAGGCAACGACCTGCTCGACACCTCGATCGAAATCTCCGACGGCATCGACCTGTTCGTCGCCGAGCGCTCCGACAAGGTGCACTGGGTCGAATTCCTCACCAAGGATGACGGCTCCCTCGACGAACCCTCCATCAGCACCGTCAAGGTCGCTGACTGGGTCAATGCCCTGGCTGCAAAAACCGACGTCAAGGCCGAGAACCGCGTCGAGAACGTCGACTCCTCCGGCAACGTGCTGACCACCGCCCGCGAAGGCAAGAAGGGCCTCAAGACTAACAACACCGAAGAGATCACCAAGGGCGTCGTCAAGGCCATGACCAACGGCACCTCCTACGAGGGGCTGTTCCACTACGACGACATCGAGCCCGGCTCTGAAACCAAGCAGGTCGCCGAAGGTACCGAAAACCTGGTTTACCAGGCCGCTGAAGGCGAAAAGTGGGTCGACATCAATCTCACCGATGCCACCGTCACCCCGTACGTCGGCGGCAAGGTCGCTGGCGGACCCTTCTACATGGTCCCCGGCGCGCCCGATACCCCGACCGTCACTGGCACCTTCCATGTCTACCTCAAGTACGACGTGCAGACCATGCGCGGCGAGAACGCCGACGGCACCAAGTACGAGACCGAAGGCGTCCCGTGGGTCACCTACTTCACCGGCTCCTACGCGATGCACGGTGCCCCTTGGCGCTCCTCCTTCGGATGGAGCGGGTACGGCGGCTCCCACGGTTGCGTCAACATGCCCGTCGATGCTGCCAAGTTCATCTACGACTGGACCGACATGGGCGACACGGTGGTCGTGCACTACTGATCGCCACTGAGCATCTCGCAGCGGGCCGGAACCCTATGGTTCCGGCCCGCTCGCTGCTTTGTCGGGCTTTGTCGGGCTTTGTCGGGCTTTGTCGGGCTGTGTGGGGGCTGTGTGGGGGCTGTGTGGCGTCTCTGTGTGGGGGTGTCTGGACTGGTGGGGCTAGGAGATGGCTTCGCGGATAGGTTGTGAGCGTGCGGATAGGTTGTGGCTTCGCGGATAGGTTGTGAGCATGCGGATAGGCTATTTTCCTATCCGTGAAGGTGTTAACCTATCCGCCTGTTTGTTTCCTATCCGTATCGTTTCGTCGGGGCTGGGTCTTCCTGTTGGGGTGTCGCAGTTGTGCTCTCCGGGTTCTGTGGTGCTTTCTGTTCTGGGCGGTGCTGCCCGTGTGGCGGAGGCGCTGGTGCGGTTCCCCAACAATGTTGCGTGTAATTCCTCGATAACTAGTTCAGGCTTCGACATTAGGCCGTTGGAATTGCAGTGCTTGTGGGCGGTGCTGAAAACCGGCCGGGGAGAATTACGTGCGACTTTTATGTGGACGCGACGCGCCTGCGCGGCAGTCGCACACGCGGTAGTCTGCGCGTAACAGCACGGGCGCTGAGCGCCCCTCAACGTATGGTAGGTGTTCCATGTTTTTCCGAGACGATGCGGTGAGCGCGACGGGCAACGGCCTCGGCCCTGACGAGTGGTGGAAGGGCGCGGTCGTCTACCAGATCTACCCGCGCTCCTTCAAAGACTCTGACGGCGACGGCTTCGGTGACCTTGAGGGGATCCGCTCCAAGCTCGACTACCTGAAGGCTCTGGGTGTGGACGTTCTGTGGCTCTCGCCGATCTACGCGTCCCCGCAGGCGGATAATGGCTACGACATCGCCGACTACTACGACATTGACCCCATGTTCGGGACGCTGTCGGACTTCGACCGCCTCCTGGAGGGGGTCCACGAGCGGGGGATGCGCCTCGTTATGGACCTGGTTGTTAACCACTCCTCCGATGAACACCCGTGGTTCGTGGAGTCGCGGTCCTCGCGGGATAACCCGAAGCGTGACTGGTATATCTGGCGGGACCCTCGCCCCGGGTGCGTGGGAGGCGAGGCCGGGGCGCAGCCCAATAATTGGGGCTCCTTCTTCTCTGGCTCGGCCTGGACCTGGGACGAGGCTACGGGTCAGTACTACCTGCACTTGTTCCACAAGAAGCAGCCCGACTTGAACTGGGAGAACCCCGAGGTGCGCGCGGCCGTCTACAAAATGATGAACTGGTGGCTCGACCGCGGCGTTGACGGCTTCCGCATGGATGTCATTAACCTGATCTCGAAGGACCCGGGCCTGCCTGACGGCGTCGTCTACCCCGGGCGCGCGTGGGGCGAGGGCTTCCCGCACTTCTCCGAAGGCCCGCATCTGCACGAATACCTCGCCGAGATGCGACGTGAGGTCTTCGATGGGCGCAGCGGCACCATGACGGTCGGGGAGTGCCCCGGCGTGCGCCGCGACAACGTCCTGCTCTTCACGGACCCGGCCCGTCGTGAGCTTGACATGGTGTTCCAGTTCGACCACGTCGACCTCGGCCTCGAAGCGGGGAAGTTTCACCCGCGCCCGCTGCGCCCCGGCGAACTCGCGGACTGCCTCACCCAGTGGCAGGAGGCGCAGGGCGAGATCGGCTGGAACAGCCTCTACCTGGACAATCACGACCAGCCGCGCGCCGTCAGCCGCTTCGGCGACGAGACGTACCGCTATGAGTCGGCAACCGCCTTGGCCACGGCGCTGCACATGCTGCGTGGCACCCCCTACGTCTACCAGGGCGAGGAGCTCGGTATGACCAACGGGGTGTTCCATGGCCTCGACGATTTCCGCGACGTGGAGGCGCTACGCTACTACCACGAGGCCGTGGAGTCAGGGGAGAGCCCCGAGGACGTCCTGGCCGGGATGCGCGCCACCGGCCGCGACAACGCACGCACCCCCGTCCAATGGGACGCAAGTGAGCACGCTGGTTTCACGGAGGGAACCCCGTGGATCGGCGTCACCCCGAACTATCGGGACATCAACGCCGCCTCCCAGGTCGGCGACCCCTCGTCCGTGTACGCCTATTACCGTGCGCTCGCGGATATCCGCCACGGCCTGCCCGTGATCGCCTCCGGGACCTTCGAGAGAATTGCGACCCCCTCGCCCGCAGTCTTCGCCTACCGGCGCACCCTCGACGAGGCCGTGGCCACGATCCTGGTCAATCTGTCCTCTCAGCCCGCCTCCCTGGGCGAGGTCGCGCGCGGGGTGAGTGGCGAGCTCATCCTGTCCAACCGGGACCTGTCCGAGGCCGAGCGGGGAGTCCCCGAGAGCCTCGGAGAATGGGAGGCACGCGTCTACCTCGCCTGAGGTGGAGGCCCGGGATCGAAGAGATCCCGGGCCTGTGAGTCGCGGAGTTTCTGTGTAGGAACCGCTCTCAGTAGTAGTACGGGTAGTCCTCCCAGCGGGGGGCGCGGTGCTCGAGGAAGGCGTCGCGACCCTCCTGGGCTTCGGCCGTCATGTACGCCATGCGCGTGGCCTCACCCGCGAACACCTGCTGGCCCGCCAGCCCGTCATCGGCCAGATTGAAGGCGAACTTGAGCATGCGGATGGCCTGCGGGGACTTCGTCGCGATGATCGCCGCCCATTCGAGGGCGGTGTCCTCGAGCTGGGCGTGGGGGACCGCGCGGTTGATGACACCCCAGCGCTCGGCCGTCTGCGCGTCGTAGCGCTCGGCCAGGAAGAAGATCTCGCGCGCACGCTTGTCGCCCGCCTGGCGGGCCAGCAGCGCCGAGCCGTAGCCCGCGTCAAAAGACCCCACGTTCGCGTCCGTCTGCATGAAGGCCGCGTGCTCAATGGACGCCACCGACAGGTCCGCCACCACGTTGAGCGAATGCCCGCCGCCCGCGGCCCACCCGGGCACTGCCGCGATGACGACCTTCGGCATCGTGCGGATGAGTCGCTGGACCTCCAGGATGTGCAGGCGCCCGGCGCGCGCCGGGTCGATCTGCTCGCGCCGCTGGGCGGTGGCCGCCTCGGGGTCCGCGCCCTCGACCTCGTAGCGGTACCCGTCACGACCTCGGACCCTCTGGTCGCCGCCGGAGCAGAACGAGTACCCGCCGTCGCGCGCCGAGGGGCCGTTGCCGGTCAGGATGACGGCTGCGACCGAGGAGGTCTGGCGCGCGTGGTCGAGCGCGCGGTACAGCTCGTCGACCGTGCCGGGACGAAAAGCGTTACGGATGTCGGGACGGTCGAAGGCGATGCGTACGACCGGCATATCCGCGCCCTCGGGGCGACCGTCCGCCTCGGGGCCGCGCGAAATACCGCGGTGGTAGGTGATGTCGGAAAAGTCGAAGCCCTCGACCTGGCGCCAGCGCGTCGGGTCGAAGGTGTCGGAGACGAAGGGGAGAGCGCTCATATGTCGGATTTTAATGGACGAGGCCGGGGCGGGCTTCCGGCACCGGGCCGCGTCCCGCGGCGGCTGGGGAAAGAGGGCGTGTCCAACCGGGTAGGTCGCTTGCGCGGCTGCGTGTCGTTCCCGGTGGCAAGCTAACCGCATGGAATGAGGGGTGGGGTGGGGGTGTTGAGTCGCTTGTTACTAGTCAGTTCGTGTGTGATGTGTGAGATATCCTTATTTGCCAGGCGTTTGGCAATCCTTGAGAGTCTGTCATTTTCAGATAGTTAGCGCGAAATGTCTGACAACTGCTACTGTGAAGCGGTTGAGCTTGGGGGCATCATGGGTGACAATATTACCGATATGTAAGGAGTGGTCCGATGAATGCATCGCCGTATGCCACGCTCATGCGCATCCCCATGCGTACGATGAGCCGCCAGACGCGCTACGCCCTCGAAGGCGTCGACGACATTCTCGTGTACAAGGTAGCGATGACCACGCGCTTCCGCGGGGTGACTCGCCGCGAGGGGCTCCTCCTCCATGGTCATGCCGGGTGGGGCGAAGCCGCCCCCTTCTGGAACTACGACGACGCCGAATCTGCGCGTTGGCTGGGTGCCGCCCTCGAATCCGCGCGCCGTTTCCCGCCCGTGCCTCGTCGTAAGTACGTACCCGTCAACGTGACGATCCCCGTCATCTCGCCCGAAGAGGCCTACGAGCGCGTCAAGGTGTCCGGCGGCTGCGCGACCGCGAAAATCAAGGTCGCTGAACCCGGTGTGAGCGTGTCGCGCGACTGCGCGCGCATCGCCGCCGTCGCCGACGCGCTGCGTGAAACCGTCGGCGGGCAGGCTATGATCCGCCTCGACGCCAACGGAGCCTGGGAAGTTGACGACGCGCGCGCGGCCATCCCCGCGATGACGGACGCTGCCGGCGTCGTCCCCATCGAATACGTCGAGCAGCCCTGCCTGACCGTCGACGAGCTGGCCGAGGTACGTCGCAGCGTGGACGTGCCCATCGCCGCCGACGAATCCATCCGCCGCGCCGAGGACCCCCTCGAGGTGGCTCGCAAGGAAGCCGCCGACGTCGTCATCATCAAAGTCGCGCCCCTCGGCGGCGTCCGCTCCGCCCTGCGGGTCGCCCGCAAGTGCGGCCTCGGCGTCGTCGTCTCCTCCGCGCTCGAAACCTCCGTGGGCCTGTCCATCGGCGTCGCAGCTGCCGCCGCCGTTCCCGGCGTCCCCCGAGCCGCCGGTCTTGCCACGGCCTCGTTGCTCGTCGGAGACGTCACCACCCCCCTCGTGCCCGAACGAGGCCGACTGCCCGTCGGACGCCTCGCGCCGGACCTGAACCTCATCGGGCGAGGCCCCGAGGACTCCGACCTGGTCAGCCGGTGGGGGATGCGCCTCGAAGGCATGGCCGAGCACCTGGAAGAGGTCTCCCGGTAGGCTGGGCGCATGCCCGCCGTCGATACCGCCCGCGCGATCCTGTCCACTCTGGAAGACCTGGGCCTCACGCACGTCCTGTACTGCCCCGGCTCGCGCAGCGCGCCCTTCGCCTACGCCCTCGAAGCAGGGGCATTCGGGGGCGACGCGCGTCCTGTCCTCGATGAGCGCAGCGCCGGCTTCGCTGCCGTGGGCCTCGCGCGCACCGGTGCCCTGCCTGCCATCATCGTCACCTCCGGCACCGCCGTCGCCGAACTGACCCCCGCCGTCCTCGAGGCCTCCCACGCGCGCCTCCCCCTCCTCGTCCTGAGCGCCGACCGGCCCGGCGAGCTGCGCGGCGTCGGCGCTTCGCAAGCCACTGCGCAAGCAGGACTCTTCGGCGTCCACGCCCGCGCCAGCATCGACCTGGAACCGCAAGAACCCTCGCGTTCCCTCGTCGGACAGCTCTCGCGCGCCCTCGCCGCCGCCCTCGGCGCGCCTACCGGAACGCCTGGCCCCGTCCAGATCAACGTCGCATTCAGGGATCCGCTCACGCCACAGGGGGTCCGCGTTGGCGCGGGGATTGACGGCGGGTCCGCGCCCGATCCCGCAGACGAGGCCCCGGCCTCGTTCGTTCCGCGCCCCACCCGGGTGCTCCCCGCCAGCCTCGCGCCCGCGCGCTGGGAGGACGTCGTAGGCGAGGCGCGCGCAGGCCTCATCGTCGCCGGTGAAGGTGCCTCGCCGCGGGCCGCGCAGTGGTCGCTGACCTCAGGCTTCCCGCTCCTGGCGGAACCCGCGTCCGGCGCGTGGGCGGGCGGGGAAGTGACCCCCTTCGAGCAGGCCATCGTGTCGTCGCCTCTGGGACGAGAAGTTGACACCGTCGTCGTCACCGGACGACCCACCCTCTCGCGGCCCATCCACGCGCTGCTCGCGCGGCCCGACGTGCGCGTCATCGTCGTCGATGCTGGCACCCCGTGGGTCGATATCTCCGGCAACGCCTCCGTCGTCGTGCCCGCGCTGGCTGCACCCCGCGTCCCGTCGTGCGACGCCACGTGGGCCGCGCGCGTGCGCTCCGCCGCCGACGAAGCCGCCTCTCGCATCGACGCCCTTCTGGCCGGCGGGTCCGGGCGCAGCATGCTCGACCTGGCACGGGCCGTCGCTGCGGCCACGGTCGGCCCCCTCGTGCTCGGTGCCTCCAACCCCGTGCGTGCCTTCGACCTGGCCGTCGCCTCCCTGAACGGGCGTCACGTCTACTCCAACCGCGGCCAAGCCGGCATCGACGGCACCATCGCCACCGCCGTCGGCATCGCGCTCGGTCTTGGGACCTACGCTCACCGCGACGAGGCCTCGGCCCCCCGCTCCGCTCGATGCGGGAAGCACATGGATCCGGATCGGGCAGCGCGCGTCACAGCGGTCATGGGCGACCTGACCCTGAGCCACGATGCATCCTCGCTGGCACTCGCAGCGGCAACGGGAGCCGACCTCGACATCATCGTCGCCGACGACGAGGGCGGCGGCATCTTCGCCACCCTCGAACACGGCCGCGCCACCACCCCACAGGCCTACGACCGCTGGTTCGGCGTCGCCCAAGCCGTCAACTACGAGGCGCTCGCAGCCGCCTACAGTATCGGATTCGCGCGGGCGTACGCTCCGAGCGAACTCGCCTCAATCCTCTGCACCCCGGTAACGGGGCCGCGCCTCATCCACGCTCCCGTCGAACGCGCGGCGCACCTGTACGCGCAGGCGCGCAACGCCTTGTGTGAGGCCGAGTTCTGATCCTGGCCGCGCGAATTCCCCGCGCGCGTGTCCACTATTCAGGAAACTCACAGGGGGCTTCCAGTACTCGTTTGAGGAAACGGCTCATACTGGTGAGTAACTAATGAACTGACACCAGAGGAAACCATGACTGAGCCTCGTATTCCCAGACCCGATGAACAGGCCGATCAGGCGGCCAGTGCCGCCCCCAGCTACCCGCAGCGTCCGGCCTTGTCCGCACCTGACACCGACCTGCCCACCGTCGGCGGCACCGCCGCCCAACACGTCACGCAGGAGACGCGCGCCGCCACGCCAATTCCAGCGCCGACCGGCGCGGACGTCACGCAGGAGATGCGCACGGCTAACACTCCTCACACCCCAATTCCCGCGCGCCAGGAATCGGCTATGCAGCAGGCGGCGTCGGCACCCCAGGATGGGGCGGTAACCCAGGACTCGGCTGCGCCTCAGGTAGCCTCAGCCCCCGTCACGCCCCCCGCCGCAGCCCCCACCGACGCGCAGCCGCACGCGCAAGGCACCACGGCACCGGGCGGCACCTACGGCGCGCCCACGGGCCAGCCGGTGACGGGATACCCGGCCCCGGCCTCGGCCCCCGCACCGGTCGTCGTCGTCAAAAAGAAGGGTCCAGGCTGGGTCGCCCTGCTCGGCGCGATGCTCCTGACAATCGTTCTGACGCTGGGTGCGATGCTCTACATGCGCCCCGAGCTGCTGCGCGTCACCACGCCGCAGAACCTCAACAACGGCACCGTCGCGACCGTGCCCGCGTCGAGCGATGCCACCGACTGGACGGCCGTCGCCTCGGCGGTTTCGCCGGCAGTCGTCACCATCCAGAGCCAGAACGCCTCATCAGGCGGCACCGGCTCCGGCGTCATCTACGACGCGCAGGGTGACATCGTCACCAACTACCACGTGATCTCGCCCGCGATCAACGGCGGGCAGATCCAGGTCACCCTGGCGGACGGACGCCTCTACGGTGCGGGCATCGTCGGCCACGACAAGACCACCGACCTGGCGGTCATCCGCCTGGAGAACCCGCCGTCGAACCTGACGGTCGCGCGTTTCGCCTCGTCGCAAAGCCTGCAGGTCGGCGCGCCCGTCATGGCGATCGGTGCGCCGCTGGGCCTGTCGAACACGGTCACGACCGGCATCGTTTCGGCGCTCAACCGCCCCGTCGAGGTCTCCATGGACGAGGATTCCACCTCGCAGGACCAGGCGCAGGCGTCCTCCGACCTGGTCGTCACCAACGCCATCCAGATCGACGCTTCCATCAACCCCGGTAACTCGGGCGGGCCGCTGTTCGACGCGACCGGCGCGGTCATCGGCATTAACTCCTCGATCAAGTCGCTGGCCACCTCCGCCGACGGCCAGGCAGGGTCGATTGGCCTGGGCTTCGCGATCCCCTCCGACCTGGTCGTCTCCATCGCCGACCAGCTGATCACCTCCGGTTCTGCCTCCCACGGGATGCTCGGCGTCACCGTCAAGGCCGCAACCGCCACCGTCGGCTCCGACACTTACGTCGGCGCGCAGGTTCAGGAGGTTTCCTCCGGCTCCGGTGCCGCCGCTGCCGGGCTGCGCTCCGGCGACGTCATCCTCAAGGTTGAAGGGCAGGAAGTCACCAGCCCCAAGCAGCTCATCGGCTACGTGCGCCGCTACCGGGCGGGCGACACCATCAACCTGACGATCGCTCGCGACGGGGCGACCCGGGATGTCGCTGTTACGATCCAGGGGTCCTGACTCTCATCGCGAGGCCCGCCGTCCCTTCGTGGGGCGGCGGGCCTTTGCGTGTGGCGGGGGATGTTGGGTTATAGGACACGAGGCGTGGCGTGAGTATTGAGTTTCCGGTGTAATGGTGCGGAAAAACTTGTGTTTTAGCTGGTCGTGTGTGCCTCGTTTATGTGAATACTGAAGTATCGCGGCCTGTGTGTGGCTCTCCCATGAACCGTGACGGATTGGCCGCGTGTGACAACGGCTTGGGGGCCAACGTGTCCCGCACGTGAACCCTCTGTCCCGCATGTGGGCCGTCTGTCCTGTACGTGGGCGGGGTTGCCCAGGTTCGGAATAGCAGGCCCACGTGCGGAAGAGGGGACCCAGGCTCCGAAGAGCGGGCTTGCGTGCGTGTCAAGGGGACTGAAGCGCATGGTGGGAGGGGCTGTGCGCGAGGCCGTGATGGTGGGCTGTGCGCCGATGCACCGCGGCCACGGGTGAGCGTGTGACCGATGGGGTGTTGCAGCCGATCAGCGAAGGTTTAATCCCTTCAGATCGGGTTGAATCCTCCTGGCGGGGGTGAATCCTCTGGCTCCAGAATGAGCGCTCACACCCCGAGGGCGTCCAGGAGCGGGCGCATCTTCGCTTCCGTCTCGGTCAACTCCAAGTCGGGTTCCGAATCCGGCATGATGCCGGCCCCCGCGAAGAGGCGAAGCCGCGTCCCAGACGCGAGTCCGCAGCGCAGCGCGATAGCGAACTCGCCGTCGCCCGCCGTGTCCACCCAGCCCACCGGCCCGGAGTAGCGGCCACGCTCGGTGTCCTCCAGCTCCTCGATGAGGCGCATCGCCGCCGCCCGCGGCGTCCCGCACACGGCGGCCGTCGGGTGCAGGGCATCCACCAGGTCCAGCAGGTGCGCCGATCCCAATCGTGCACGCACATCCGTTGCCAGGTGCACGACGTTGGGCAGGGTGAGCAGGAAGGGCCCCTGCGCGCGCACATCGGAACACAGAGACGTCAGAATCGACGAGACGGATTCCGACGCCAGTTCGTGTTCGCGCAGATCCTTCTGGCTGGAGGCGAGCATCGTGCCCTCGCCGGGCTTGCACGTACCCGCCAGGACGCGCGACGACGCGGTCCCATGCGAAGCAGCAATCAGCATCTCCGGTGACGCCCCCACCAGCGAATCAACGCAGAAACGCCACGTCGAGGGGTACAGGTCGGTCAGGCGCTCGAGAAGGAAACGCTCATCGAAGCCGTGCGAGCAGCGGATCGTCATGTCGCGCGCCATGACAGCCTTGTCGGCCGCTCCCTCGCGCAGCCGTGCGGCCATCGCCTGGACCGAATCACGCCACTGGGTCCGCGACATCGACCCCTGACCAAACGACAGGGAATCGGGCACGCGGGCGGCGGGCCTCGCGCAGGAGAGTGCATCAGAAACCGCCGCCAGCGGATCGGGCGCATCCCCAATCCCGGCGGTGATCGCCCAACGCGCCCCGGCCTCGTCGATGAGAGTCAGCGTGGGCACAAAAGCCACCGAGCGGGCAGGGGAGCGGAACGCGAAGGACGCGAAGAGGACCGGGGAAGGGCCAGGCACAGGGGACGAGGCCGGGGCGGCCTCCCACGCGCGGCGCACCCGAGCGATGGCGTCGGGGGTCGCGGACTCGAGCGTGAGTGCGCGACCGAGGCCGATCATGGAGCGGCGCTCGCCGAGCCAGGCCGCCCCACCCGACGCGGGAAGCAGAGATGTCAGTGAGCAAGTAGACCCCGGGTGCTGCGGGGGCAGGACGAACGCCCGAAAAGCGAGGCGTGAGCAGCCACAGTCGTCATGCATGGGTCCATGGTAGGAGCAGGGGCGGCGGCGTGCTGAAAGACGTGGGAGGATTAACGCATGACAGAAGCCCCCCGCGCGGACCTGACCAAGGTCCCCGAAGAGATTGCCTCGATGTTCGACTCCGTCGCCACGCGTTACGACATGATGGACACGTTGATGACGGGCGGTTTGAATCACGTCTGGATGACTGCCCTGCGCAAGGCGGTCGCCCCGCACCCCGGCGAGCGCATCTTGGACCTGGCGGCCGGCACCGGCGCGTCGGCCGCTGCGCTTGCACAGGGTGGCGCCGAGGTCGTCGCCTGCGACCTGTCCGAAGGCATGATCGAGGTCGGTCGCGAGCGTCACCCCGAACTCGAGTTCGTCCACGGCAACGCGATGGACCTGGACTTCGAGGACGGCTCTTTCGATGCGGTCACGATCTCGTGGGGCCTGCGCAACATCCCGGATCCGGCCCTGGCACTGCGCGAGATGGCGCGCGTCGTGCGCCCGCGCGGCCGACTCGTGATCCTGGAGTTTTCGACCCCGCCGTCGCGCGCGTTCCGCGGCCTGTATAGCGTCTACCAGAAGACTGTCATGCCGACGATGGCGCGCCTGGCGTCTACGAATGATGGCGCGTACGACTACCTGGTCGAGTCGATCCGTCAGTGGCCCGTGCAGGAAGAAATCGCGCGCATGGTCGCCGCGAACGGCTGGGACGAGGTCGAATACCGCAACCTGACCGGCGGCATCGCCTGTATGCACCGCGCGGTCAAGCCGCTGCCGTAGTTTGTCATTGACGAGGCCGGGGTCCCTTTGTGGGGATCCCGGCCTTTGTCGTGGGCGGGGGCGAGCGCCCCCCATGATGGCCGCAACGTGGGGTGACGGCGCGGTGGGGGCTGGCGCGCCCGAGAGCGTTCACTATGGTGTGGCAGAAAGTGTCAATTACGACAAGGAAGCGTTGCGCAAATGACAGGTGTGAGTATGGCTTTCCATGGCCTCGGCGACTGAAAACGTGCGGAAAAATCGAGTACTCGGCGAGGTGAGGGTGACCTAGCTAGTCTGACTGGCGGAATGAAGTGATGTGCACACTTCGTCCGCCTTGCACACTTGCGCGGCTGCACCCGCGCGCCCACGTTACGGAGGAATGCCGTGGCATCCACCATGCCTAGCGACATGAGCGCTGACGTTGTCGTCGTCGGCGCGGGCCCGGGCGGGTCCTCCACCGCCTATCACCTGGCCAGAGCTGGCCTTGACGTCGTCCTTCTTGAGAAAAGCCCGTTCCCGCGCGACAAGATCTGCGGCGACGGACTCACCCCCGCCGCCGTCCACGAACTCATCGCGATGGGCGTGGACACCACCGGCTGGATGCGAAACCGCGGCCTGACCGTCATCGGTGGCGGCCATACCGTCCACATGGACTGGCCTGACCAGAAGTCCCTGCCCGGATACGGCATGACCCGAGCCCGCACGGACCTCGATCACGCGCTCGCCAAGCGCGCCGTCGAGGCCGGGGCGCGCCTCTACGAAGGCGTGACCGTCACCGGAGCCATCCAGGACGGCTCCGGTCGCGTCGTGGGCGTGACCGCAAAGGCTGGCCGCGGCAAGAGCGCCGCAACCTTCGAGGTACGCGCCTCCATCACCGTCGACGCTGGGGGAGTGGCCGCGCGACTGGCCACCAGCCTCGGCCTCGAAAAGAAGATGAACCGCCCCATGGGCGTGGCCGCGCGCGCCTACTTCCACAGCCCCCGCGGCGACGAGGAATGGATGGAATCCCACCTCGAACTGTGGAGCGGCACTCCGGGAGCCTCCGACCTTTTGCCCGGCTACGGCTGGATTTCCCCATGGGCGACGGCATCGTGAACGTCGGCCTCGGTTCGGTCGCCTCGCGCGCCGGTGCCACTAACCTGCCCTACCGCGAGGTCTTCAAGACCTGGACCGCGAACCTCCCCGAGGAATGGGGCTTCACCCCCGAGAATCAGATCGGCCAGCTGCGCTCCGCCGCCCTGCCCATGAGCTTCAACCGCAAGCCTCACTACGTCCAGGGCCTCGTCCTCGTCGGCGACGCCGGCGGCATGGTCTCGCCCTACAACGGCGAAGGCATCGCCCCCGCCATGAAGGCCGGACGCTACGCGGCCTCGTGCATCGCCCAGGCTTTGTCCCGCTCCCACCGCGCCGGCATCGACCGCGCCATGAGCGAATACCCCCACATGCTTCGTGACGAATACGGCGGCTACTACCAGCTTGGCCGCATCTTCGTCGCGCTCATCGAAAACCCGACAATCATGCGCACCTGCACGAACGTCGGGCTGCCCATTCCGCGCCTCATGACGCTCGTCCACAAACTCCTGTCGGACGGGTACGAGAGGGGCGGGGGCGACTTCGACGACCAACTCATCACCATGCTGACCAAGGTGGTGCGTCCCGCATGACCACCACCACCCATAACCGGGAGGAACGATGACGAATCCCTACGTGCCGCTGCTCATCATGTCCGCAGCCGCCCTCGTCCTAGCCTTCGGAGGCCTGGTCGCCTCCGCGATCCTGGGCCCCACCAAAAAGTCCACGACCAAGGCCGACAACTACGAGTGCGGTATCCAGCCGACCAGCGCTCACCTCACCGAGGGCCGCTTCCCGGTGCGCTACTACCTGGTCGCGATGACCTTCATCATCTTCGACATCGAAGTTGTGTTCATGTACCCGTGGGCCGTCAGCTTCAACCAGCTGGGCCTGTTCGGACTGGTCGTCATGATGAGCTTCCTGGTCACCCTCTGCGTCCCCTACGCCTACGAATGGCGACGCGGCGGCCTGGACTACTAAAAGAGAAGTAAAGGATAGACAAGTGGGACTTGAAGAATCCCTGCCCGCGGGCATCGCGCTGACCAGCGTCGAAAAAGTCCTCGGACTCGCACGCAAGTACAGCCAGTGGCCCGTCACTATGGGCCTGGCGTGCTGCGCCATCGAGATGATGGCCGCCGGTACCCCCCGTTTCGACATGGCGCGCTTCGGCCTCGAGGTCTTCCGCGCCTCGCCGCGTCACTCCGACATGATGATCGTGTCGGGCCGTGTCTCGCACAAGATGGCCCCCGTCATCCGCCGCGTCTACGACTCGATGCCCGAACCCAAGTGGGTCATCTCCATGGGTGCATGCGCGTCCTCCGGCGGCGTCTTCAACAACTACGCCGTCGTCCAGGGCTGCGACCACATCGTCCCCGTCGACGTTTACCTGCCCGGATGCCCGCCCCGCCCCGAGGCCCTCATCCACGCGGTCCTCGTCCTGCGTGAGCAGATCGGCAAGGAACCCCTCGGCGTGCACCGCCGCGAGATCGCGCGCCGCGCCGAGCAGGCCGCCCTCGAGGCGACCCCCACCCACCAGATGAAGGGACTCCTCGCATGAGCGACCTTTCCACCCCCGAGGAAAACGCGCCCGCCGAGGTCGCCCAGGCCTCGTCCCAGCGCGGTTTCGCCCTCCCCGAGCCCATCGCACACCGCAAGGGCCTCTTCGGCGCGGGCACCGACTCCTCCACCTCCGGTTTCGCCGGTCTCGTGACCGATTCCTTCCTGCCCGGCGAGGCCTCCCGCCCCTACGGCGGCTGGTTTGACCAGGTCGTTGACGTCCTCGAAGAACTCATCTCCGCCGACGGGCTGAAGGTTGCCGACGTCATCGAAAAGGTCACCATCGACCGCGGACAGCTCGGCATCTTCATCGCCCGCGAGCACATCGCGCGCGTCGCCAAGTACCTGCGCGACGACGCCGACCTGCGCTTCGAGCTGTGCCTGGGGACTAACGGCGCGCACTACCCCCTCGATAAGGGGCGCGAGCTGCACGCCATCTACCCCCTGTACTCGATCACGTACAACCGCATGATCCGCCTCGAGGTCACGTGCCCCGACGAGGACCCCCGCATCCCCTCCATCGTCTCCGTCTACCCCGGAAACGACTGGCAGGAGCGCGAAACCTGGGACCTCATCGGCATCGTCTTCACCGGGCACCCCTCGCTCACGCGCACCGCGATGCCCGACGACTGGGTCGGACACCCCCAGCGCAAGGACTACCCGCTGGGCGGCATCCCCGTCGAATTCAAGGGCGCCGTCAACGCTTCCGCCGATGTTCGTAGGAGTGTGAACTGATGACCACCGCTTTCCACGCGCCCGCCGGCGCGACCGACCTGCCCCTCGAGGACATCCCCGAGGTCCTGACCCAGGGCGGCGACTGGGACGACGTCCTGCACGAGATCGAGGCCATCACTTCCGAGCGCATCGTCGTCAACCTCGGCCCGGTCCACCCCGCGACCCACGGCGTTCTGCGCCTCATCCTCGAGCTTGACGGCGAAAAGGTCCGCGAGACCCGCATCGACACCGGCTACCTGCACACCGGCATCGAGAAGAACATGGAGTACCGCACGTGGACCCAGGGCGTCGCATACTGCACGCGTATGGACTACGTGGCTCCTTTCTTCCAGGAAGCCGCCTACTGCCTCGGCGTCGAGAAGCTCCTCGGCATTGAGGAGGACATCCCCGAGCGCGCCTCCCTCATCCGCATCCTCATGATGGAGCTGTGCCGCATCGCCTCGCACCTGGTCGCCATCGGCTCGACCGGTAACGAGATGGGTGCCACCACGATCATGACGATCGGTTTCCGCGGCCGCGAGGAAATCCTGCGCATCTTCGAGCGCATCACCGGCCTGCGCATGAACCACGAGTACATCCGTCCCGGCGGCGTCGTGCAGGACATCGGCGAGGGCACCACGGACTACATCCGTGACCGCCTGCGCCGGGCCCGCAAGGACATCGGCGAGCTCCAGGACATCCTGGTCGAGAACCCGATCTTCAAGAAGCGTCTGTGCGACGTGGCCGTCATGCCACTGAGCGGCCTCATGGCCCTCGGCTCGACCGGCCCCGGCGTGCGCGCCGCCGGCCTGCCCCTGGACCTGCGCAAGAGCCAGCCCTACTGCGGCTACGAGAACTTCGAGTTCGATATCCCCACCCGCGACAAGTCCGACGTCTACAACCGCACGATGGTTCGCTTCGACGAGTGCTACGAGTCGATGCGCATCATCTGGCAGGTGCTCGACAAGCTCGACCAGTGCGAGGGCGCGCCCACCATGGTCGCCGATCCCGAAATCGCCTGGCCCGCGCGCCTGGCTGTCGCCACGGACGGCCAGGGCAACTCGTTCGAGCACGTCCGCGAGATCATGGGGGAGTCCATGGAGTCCCTCATCCACCACTTCAAGCTCGTCACGGAGGGCTTCCACGTGCCCGCCGGCCAGGTCTACCAGACCGTCGAGCACGCGAAGGGCATCCTGGGCGTTCACCTCGTCTCCGACGGTGGCACGCGCCCGTTCCGCGCGCACTTCCGCGACCCCTCCTTCGCCAACCTGCAAGCGCTGGCCATGATGACCGAAGGCGGCCAGCTGGCCGACGTGGTCGTCGCCCTGGCCGCTATCGATCCCGTTCTCGGAGGCGTTGACCGATGAGCTACACACCCGACACCCTGGCACGCCTGCAGGCGGACGCCGCGCAGATCATCGCCCGCTACCCGGACGGTCACTCGCGCTCCGCGCTGCTGCCGATGCTGCACCTGATCCAGTCCGTCGACGGCTACGTCAGCCCGAACGGCATCGACTTCATCGCCGCCACGCTGGACCTGCCCCGCGCAGAGATCAGTGCCGTCGCGACCTTCTACACGCAATACAAGCGCCACCCCACCGGCGACTACCTGGTGGGCGTGTGTACGAACGCGCTGTGCGCCGTCATGGGCGGCGACGAGATCTGGGAAAAGGTCTCCGAGAAGGTCGGCGTCGGCAGCGACGAGACCAGCGAAGACGGAAAGATCACGCTCGAGCGCATCGAGTGCAACGCGGCGTGTGACTACGCGCCCGTCGTCATGGTCAACTGGGAATTCTTCGACAACCAGAGTCCCGAGTCGGCCCTGGAGATGATCGAGGACATCCAGGCCGGCCGCGACATTCACCCGACGCGCGGCCCCATCGTCGCCCCCACGTTCAAGGAGAACGAGCGCGTCCTGGCCGGCTTCCTGGACGGGCACGAGAACGAAGGCCCCTCCGCTGGCCCCGCGACCCTGCTGGGCCGCGAGATCGCCGCGAAGAACGGCTGGACCGAGCCGGTGGCTGAGAAGGCCGCCGACCAGGCCCCCGCGAAGGCCACGAAGGCATCCACGAAGGCCTCGAATAAGAAGGGAGTGAAGGCGAAGTGAGCACCGCATACGTGACGCCCGGGCCGCTGACCCCGATCCTCACCAACGGGTGGGGAGAGGAGCGTTCCTGGACGCTGGACTCCTACCGGGGCCGCGGTGGCTACCAGGGCCTCGAAAAGGCCCGCACGATGGAGCCCGCCGAGATCATTCAGGCCGTCAAGGACTCCGGTCTACGAGGCCGTGGCGGCGCAGGCTTCCCGTCCGGCCTCAAGTGGTCCTTCCTGCCCCCGGCCGACGGCGGTCCCCGCTACCTCGTGGTGAACGCCGACGAGTCCGAGCCGGGCACCTGCAAGGACATCCCGCTCATCATGGGCAACCCGCACGTTCTCATTGAGGGAATCGCGATCACGTCGCGCGCGATCGGCTGCGACCACGCGTTCGTCTACCTGCGCGGCGAGGTCACCCACGTGTACCGCCGCCTGCTGGAGGCTGTGCGCGAGGCGACCGAAGCCGGCGTGCTCGGCGACCTGCGCATCACCGCACACGCGGGTGCCGGTGCCTACATCTGCGGTGAGGAGACGGCCCTGCTGGACTCCTCGAGGGGCGCCGAGGCCACCCGCGCCTCAAGCCCCCGTTCCCCGCGGTGGCCGGCCTGTACGCCCGTCCCACGGTTGTCAACAACGTGGAGACTATCTCCCAGGTGGCGGGTATCTTCCGCAACTCTCCCGAGTGGTACGCGTCCATGGGCACCGAAAAGTCCAAGGGCCACGGCATCTTCTCCGTGTCGGGTCACGTGAACAACCCCGGCCAGTTCGAGGCCCCCTTCGGTATCACGATGCGTCAGCTCATCGAGATGGCGGGCGGCATCCGCGACGGCCACACGCTGAAGTTCTGGACCCCCGGCGGTTCCTCCACGCCGATCTTCACCGAAGACGAGCTGGATACGCCCCTCGACTACGAGTCCGTGGGTGCTGCCGGTTCGATGCTGGGCACGCGTGCCCTGCAGGTGTTCGACGAGACCGTCTCGGTTGTCCGCGTCATCACCCGCTGGTCCGAGTTCTACCAGCACGAGTCCTGCGGTAAATGCACGCCCTGCCGCGAAGGCACCTACTGGATGAAGCAAATCATGCTGCGTCTCGAGCGAGGCGAAGGTCGCCCCGGCGACGTCGACCTGCTCGACGAGATCGCACACAATATCGCGGGCCGCAGCTTCTGCCCGCTCGGCGACGCCGCAGCAACCCCGATCATGTCGGGTATCAAGCGCTTCCGCGACGAGTTCGAGGCTGGCCTCACCACGCCCGCCCGCGAGCTTTTCCCCTACGAGGCGTCCGCTAACTACGCGCGAGGAGGTGGCCGATGAGCGACGCGCCCAACATGATTGACGTCACCATCGACGACGTTCAGGTTTCTGTCCCCCAGGGCACGCTCGTGATCCGCGCGGCCGAGCAGGCCGGCATCCGGATCCCGCGTTTCTGTGACCACCCGCTGCTGGCTCCCGTGGCCGCGTGCCGCCAGTGCCTGGTCGAGGTTGGCATGCCCGACCGCAACACGGGTCAGCTGCGCTTCATGCCCAAGCCCCAGCCCTCGTGTGCGCAGACCGTCACCCCGGGCATGGTCGTCAAGACCCAGCACACCTCCGAGGTGGTGGACCGCGCCCAGCGTGGCGTCATGGAGTTCCTGCTCATCAACCACCCGCTGGACTGCCCGGTCTGTGACAAGGGCGGCGAGTGCCCCCTGCAAAACCAGGCGCTGACGGAGGGCCGCGGCAAGTCCCGCTTCACGGACGCCAAGCGGACCTTCAAGAAGCCGCTGCGCCTGACCTCTCAGATCCTGCTGGATCGCGAGCGCTGCATCCTGTGCCAGCGCTGCGTGCGTTTCGGTAAGGAGATTTCGGGCGACGTGTTCATGGACTTGCAGGGTCGAGGCGGCGGCACCGCCCCCACGGATCACCACTACTTCATGGGCGAGCAGGTCGGCGGCTTCGATACGACCACGCTCGACTTCTTCGACCCGTTGGCCAAGGACGCCTCGACCTCGTCCCTGTCGTCCCCGTTCGGCACGGACGCGATCGTCGGTTCGCTCAACGAGGGCGAGTTGTCCGTCGCCGAGCGCGACGTGTCGGGTCGCGCCTTCGCGTCTTACTTCTCGGGTAACATCATCCAGATCTGCCCGGTCGGTGCCCTGACCGCCGCGTCCTACCGCTTCCGCGCGCGCCCCTTCGACCTGGTTTCCACGGCCTCGGTCACGGAGCACGACGCGTCGGGCAGCGCGATCCGCCAGGACATGCGCCGCGGCGAGGTCGTGCGTCGCATGAGCGGTAACGACCCCGAGGTCAACGAAGAGTGGATTACCGACAAGGACCGTTTTGCCTTCGAGTGGGACAAAGTTGACCGCCTGACCTACCCGCTCGTGCGCGAGGGTGGCGAGCTGGTTCCCACCTCCTGGTCCGACGCGCTCGACCGCGTCCGCGAGGGCCTGGAGGCGGCGGGTTCGTCCGTTGGCTTCCTGCCCGGCGGTCGCCTCACGTTCGAGGACGCCTGGGCCTGGTCGAAGTTCGCTCGTACCGTCGTCGGCTCCGACTCGATCGACTTCCGTTCGCGTCCTTCCAGCGAGGAAGAGCGTTCCTTCCTGGCCTCTTACGTGGCCGGCTCCGGCCTCGAGGTCACGTACTCCGATCTGGAGAGCGCCGGGCAGGTGCTGCTGGTTGCCCTCGAGCCCGAGGACGAGTGCGGTGCCATGTTCCTGCGCCTGCGCAAGGCCGTGCGCAAGTCGGGCCTCAAGGTCGCCACGGTTGCGCCCTTCACCTCCAACGGCTCGCGCAAGATGAATGCTCGCCTCTTGCACGCCGCCCCCGGCGCTGAGCCGGGCGTCGTGGACGCAATTAAGGCGGGCGGTGCCTACGCCGACGTGGCTGAGGCGCTGTCCGGCGGCGTCGTCCTCGTGGGCGAGCGCGCCGCTCGCGTCCCCGGCCTGCTGTCTTCCGTCGTTGCTCTCGCCGAGCGCACGGGTGCCCGCCTCGCATGGGTCCCGCGCCGCGCCGGCGACCGCGCCGCCATCGAGGCTGGCCTCCTCCCGGGTCTGCTTCCCTTCGGCCGCGGCATTGACGAGGCCGGGGCACAGTCCCTGGGATGGGGCGAGCTGCCCGAGCGCGGCCTCGACGCCAAGCAGATGATTGAGGCCGCCGCCTCCGGCGAGCTGAAGGCCTTGGTCGTTGGCGGCGTCGACGTCCGTGACTTCGACGAGCCGGCCGCCGTGCGCGGCGCCCTCGACGAGGTTCCTTTCCTCGTGTCGCTCGAGGTTCGCGCCTCCGAGATCACTGATCGCGCGGACGTCGTCCTGCCGGTCGCCCCCGCGGTCGAGAAGAACGGCACCTACATCAACTGGGAGGGCCGCCTGCGTCCCTTCGGCCAGGCGCGTTCCGCGACCTCGCTGACGGACCGCGACGTGCTCGTGCGCCTCGCCGAGGAATTCGACGCCGACCTGGGCATCACCACCCTGTCGGACCTGTACGCCGAGGTCAACCCCCTCATGGAGTGGGACGGTGACCCGCAGGACTTCACCCCGGCCTCGGCGCAGGCTCCCACCGTCGCCGGTCAGGGGCAGGTCGTTCTGGCCTCCCACAAGCCCATGATTGACGCCGGTCGCCTCCAGGATGGTGCTCCGTGGCTGGCAGGATCGGCCCGCCGTCCCGTCCTCCTGGCCTCCGCCGCGACGCTGGCCGCCGCGGGCATCACCCCCGGTGCTGACGCGACGCTCGAGACCGAGCGTGGAACGATCACCCTCCCGGCCGCCATCGCAGACCTGCCCGACTCCGTCGCGTGGGTTCCCGAGTGCTCGACCGGTTCCGTTATTCACGAAAACCTCGGCGGTGTCGGCACCGTCGCGACCCTGCGCGCCACGCAGGAGGTGGCACGATGACACTGACCCCCTTCGCAGTCCCGGAGTACACCGCCGCGGACTTTAGCCAGGAAACCTGGTGGCTCAGCCTCATCAAGGCCGTGTTCATCATCGTCTTCCTGATCGCCAACGTGCTGCTGGCCCTGTGGGTCGAGCGCCGAGGCCTGGGCCGCATGCAGACGCGTCCCGGCCCGAACGTGGCGGGCCCCCTCGGCCTGTTCCAGGCGTTCGCCGACGCGGGCAAGCTCCTCTTCAAGGAGGACATGTGGACCCGCAGGGCCGAGAGGTTCCTGTACTTCCTGGCCCCCGCAATCGCGGCTTTCGCGGCTTTCAGCGTCTACGCGGTGATCCCGATGGGGCCGAACGTATCGATCTTCGGCCACTCGACACCGCTGCAGCTCGCCGACATGCCCGTTGCCTCCCTGTACATCCTGGCGATTGCCTCGCTGGGCCTGTACGGCATCGTCCTGGGTGGTTGGTCGACCCGCTCGACCCTGCCCCTGTATGGTGCCGTTCGTTCCTCCGCGCAGGTCATCTCCTACGAACTGGCCATGGGCCTGTCCCTCGTGAGCGTGTTCCTCATGTCGGGCACCATGTCCACGTCGCAAATCGTCGCCGCTCAGGGACAGTTCTGGTGGGCATTCACCCTCTTCCCGGCGTTCGTCATCTACTGCATCAGCGCCACCGGTGAAGTCAACCGTCTGCCCTTCGACCTGCCCGAAGCCGAAGGCGAAATCGTCGCCGGCCACATGACCGAGTACTCCTCGATGAAGTTCGGCTGGTACTACCTGTCCGAATACGTCAACATGCTCAACGTCTCGGCCGTCGCCACCACGATGTTCTTCGGCGGCTGGCACGCCCCGTGGCCGCTGTCCCACGTCGAGTTCCTCAACTCCGGCTGGTGGGGCATGCTCTGGTTCTTCCTCAAAATCTGGTTCTTCATGTTCCTGCTCATCTGGACGCGCGCGACCCTGCTGCGTTTCCGCTACGACCAGTTCATGAACCTCGGCTGGAAGCGCCTCATGCCCATCGCCCTGGGCTGGCTCGTCCTCGTCGCCCTCGTGCGCGGCGTCACGCAGTTCGTCCAGCTCTCCACGCCCGTACTCTTCGGCAGCGTCGGCGTTCTCTTCCTGGTCGCCCTCGTCATCATCTGGGTGACCGACAAGCCCGAGCCCGAGCCGATTCCCGCCTCCGAGCGCGAATACACCGGCTTCGAGGACGGCTTCCCCGTCCCGCCGCTGCCCGGACAAACACCCGTCGCCAGCCCGCGCGCCAGGGCCACCATTGAGGGCACACTGGCCACGGCCTCGGCAATCGACAACCCGAAGGAGGGCACCGATGAGTGAGAAGACCACCGGCGAGGACATGCTCTTCGAGCACGACCCCAAGGGTGCGTTCGCGCAGTTCGTCGCCCCCATGGCCGGCTACGGAGTCACGATGGCTTCGTTCTTCCGACCCACCGTCACCGAGCAGTACCCGCGCGAACCCGCGCGCGTCATGCCTCGCTTCCACGGACGTCACCAGCTCAACCGCTACGACGACGGCCTCGAAAAGTGCGTTGGCTGCGAGCTGTGCGCCTGGGCGTGCCCCGCCGACGCGATCTTCGTCGAAGCCGCGTCCAACACGCCCGACGAGCAGTACTCCGCGGGCGAGCGCTACGGCCGCGTCTACCAGATCAACTACCTGCGCTGCATCTTCTGCGGCATGTGTATCGAGGCGTGCCCCACGCGCGCCCTGACGATGACGAACGACTTCGAAATCGCCAAGTACACCCGCGAGGATGACATCTACGAGAAGGGAGACCTGCTGGTCCCCCTCTCCGACGGCATGCTCGACACGCCCCACCCCATGGTCGAGGGCAAGAACGACATCGACTACTACCGCGGGGACGTCACCGGCCCCACCGCCGCCCAGGTCGACTGGGTCGCGGCTCGACGGCCTGACGATCCCTCCCTCAAGACGGTGCGAGTCGCGAAGGAGACACACTGATGAACCTGTCCAACGGTTGGCCCATGATGGGGTCAACGGGGGAGATCATCCTCTTCGCATGCACGGCCATTTTCATGGTCGGCTGCGCCCTGGGTGTCCTCTTCATGAAGAAGGCCGCGCACTCGGTCATCTGCATGGTCGGCGTCATGCTCGGCCTGGCGGTCCTGTACATCGCGAACAACGCGCCCTTCCTGGGTGTCGCGCAGATCGTCGTGTACACCGGTGCGATCATGATGCTCTTCCTCTTCGTCATCATGCTGATCGGCATCGGCACCTCCGACGACTACGCCCGCCAGTCCCGCGGCGCGATCGTCGCGGCGGTCCTCGGTGGCCTCGGCCTGATCGTCATCGTCACGACGGCGATCCTCAAGGCGGCCCCCGCCGCCTACGCGCCCAGCGACGTCGACCCCTATTCGAACCAGCCCGTCACCGACCTGGCGATCACGCTGTTCCAGGAGCACTGGCTGAGTATGGAACTCGCGGGCGGCCTGCTGATCACCGCCGCGGTCGGCGCGATGCTGCTGACCCACTCCGACCGCCTCGGCCCGAAGGTTAACCAGGAGCAGACGGCTCGCAACAAGATGCGCGCATTCGCCGAAAAGGGCACTCGTATCGGCCAGCTGCCCGCTCCCGGCGTCTACGCCCAGTCGAACGCGGCCGATGTGCCTGCCATCTCCGGCGAGACCCTCGGTCCGGTCGAGGAATCCGTGCCCCGTGTCCTGCGTGTGCGCGGCCTCGCCCGCACGATCGGCGAGGTCACCCCCGAGGTCTCCGAGCAGCTCGCTCTCGCACGCCACGACGACAACACCGCCGTGGCCGTCGAGGAATCGCCCTACACCATCGGGCGCACGCCCGACGTCCCGCGCTCCGGCTCCTTCGGGATGCCCGGCGCTGCCGCGCCCACCGGACTAGCCCAGCCTCGGGCTCGCAAGGCGCGCACCACCACCCCCACTGAGAAGAAGGAGGAGAGCAAGTGAGCCTCGCCTGGTACCTCATCCTCGCGGGTGTGCTGTTCGCCATCGGAGCGACCACGGTCCTCGTGCGCCGCAGCGCGGTCATCGCGCTCATGGGCGTCGAAATGATGCTCAACGCCGCGAACCTCGTCCTCGTGACGTTCTCGCGCATCAATTCCAACGTCGACGGAGAGATCATGGCGTTCTTCGTCATGGTCGTCGCGGCCGCTGAAGTCGTCGTCGGCCTGTCGATCATCGTGTCCATCTATCGTTCCCGCTCGACCACGAGCGTGGACGATCTCAACCTGCTGAAGAACTGAAGGAGGACGTAACCCATGACCACCTTCCTTTCTACGCAGGCGTCCGGCGCCGCCCAGACGGTCGCCGCCACCGGAGCCGCCTCCTACGCGTGGCTCCTCATCCTGATCCCGCTCGCCAGCGCAGGCCTGCTCCTGCTGCTCGGGCGTACTTCCGACAAGTGGGGCCACCTGCTGGCGACCCTCGCATCCTGGTCGACCTTCGTCATCGGTGCGGCCATCGCCGCCCAGATGTGGGGTGCCCCCGAGGACGCGCGCCGCTTCGGTGAGACCCTGTTTACTTGGATCCCCGCCGGTGACTTGACCGTGAACTTCGGCCTGCTCGTCGATCCGCTGTCCATCACCTTCGTCATCCTGGTGACCTTCGTCGGTTCGCTCATCCACGTGTACGCGATCGCCTACATGGAGCACGACGAGGCCCGCCGCCGTTTCTTCGCCTACCTGAACTTCTTCATCGCGGCGATGCTCACGCTGGTGCTGGCCGACTCCTACGCCGGCCTCTTCGCCGGCTGGGAGGGCGTGGGCCTGGCCTCGTACCTGCTCATCGGCTTCTGGAACCACGTCCCCGCCTACGCGGTGGCCGCCAAGAAGGCGTTCGTCATGAACCGTGTCGGCGACATGGGCATGCTGATCGCCATGATGGGGATGGTTGCCTCCTTCCAGTCGGTGTCCTTCTCCGAGGTCTCCGCCCGCGCAGGCTCGATCCCGACGGCCTCCGCCACGTTCATCGGCTTCTTCCTGCTCGTGGCTGCCTGCGGTAAGTCCGCGCAGTTCCCGCTGCAGGCCTGGCTGGGCGACGCCATGGCCGGCCCGACCCCCGTCTCCGCGCTCATCCACGCGGCCACGATGGTCACCGCCGGCGTCTACCTGATCGTCCGCTCCGGCGCGGTCTTCGTCGCCGCCCCCGTCGCCGCTACCGCCGTCGCCATCATCGGCGCGATCACGCTCCTGTTCGGCGCGATCGTCGGCTGTGCGAAGGACGACATGAAGAAGGTCCTCGCCGCCTCCACCATGAGCCAGATCGGCTACATGATGCTGGGCGCGGGTCTGGGTCCCATCGGTTGGGCGTTCTCGATCTTCCATCTCTTCACCCACGGTTTCTTCAAGGCCCTCATGTTCCTCGGTGCCGGTTCCGTCATGCACGGCATGGGCGACCAGGTCAACATGCGTCGCTTCGGTGCCCTGCGCGGTGCCATGAAGGTCACCTGGCTGACCTTCATGATGGGCTGGCTCGCCATCCTCGGCGTTCCGCCATTCTCCGGCTACTGGTCGAAGGACAAGATCATCGAGGCCGCCTTCAGCGCCCACACCTTCGGCGGGTCTGAGGCCACCTGGATCGGCTGGATCTACGGAACCACCGCCCTGGTCGGTGCCGGCGTCACCGCGTTCTACATGTCCCGCCTCTTCTTCATGACGTTCCACGGCAAGGCCCGCTGGACCACCGAGGCCGAAGGCTCCCCCGTGCACCCGCACGAGTCCGGTGCCCTCATGACGGTCCCCATGATCATCCTCGCCATCGGCGCGGTCATCCTGGGTGCCGCCCTCTCCATCGGCAACACGTTCGTCAACTGGCTGGCCCCCTCCATCGGCCACCTCGAGCACGGACACCCCGTCATGAACGAATACATCATCCAGGGAGCCACGCTCGCCCTCGTCATCATCGGCGCGCTCATCGCGTGGATGAAGTACGGTCGCGACGAGGTCCCCACCTCCGTCCCCGCAGGCAACGCCCTGACCGAGGCCGCACGCCGCGACCTCTACCAGGACACCGTCAACGAGACCCTGTTCATGATGCCCGCCAAGGGCCTCGTCACCGTCGCAACCGTCGGCGATGCGAGCGCCATCGACGGTGCGCTGAATGGCCTCGGTGCCGGTTCCCAGCTGCTCGGACGACTCGTTGGCGTCACCCAGAACGGCCTCGTGCGCACGTACGCCGCCTACATCCTGGGAGGCGTCATCCTCGCCCTGGTCATCGTCTTCGGATTCTGGCTGTAAGGGGTACACGACAATGGAAAGTGCAATGGTTGTTACTAACTTCCCGTGGCTGACCGTCCTCGTGGCTCTTCCGGCCGCGGGCGCGGCACTCCTCGGCTTCGTCCCGCCCCTGCGCCGGGCCGCCGGACGCGTTATCGCCCTGGCGATCGCTCTCGTCGAGCTCGCCATCGGCGTCTACGCCGCCGCCACCGTCTTCGACTGGTCGGCCCCGGCCTCGTACCAGCTCTACGAGTCCCGCGCGTGGATCCCGCAGATCGGCGTCACCTGGTCCGTGGCTGTGACCTCCCTCGGCCTCGTCATGATCCTCCTGGCTCTCGCGCTCGTGCCGCTCGTGCTCATCGCCGGCTGGGACGAGAACGAGGACCGCGGCGCGTACCCCGCGCTGGTGCTCGCACTCCAGGCCTTCATGGTCCTGATCTTCGCGGCCTTCGACCTGGCGGTCTTCTACTTCGCCTTCGAAGCCATGCTGATCCCGCTGTACTTCATGATCGGACGCTACGGCGTCGGTGACGAAGCGGCGCGTCACAAGGCCGCCATGAAGTTCCTGCTGTACTCGCTGTTCGGCGGACTCATCATGCTCGGTGGCGTCCTGTTCATCTGGGCGCTCGGCTCCTCGACGCAGTCCAACACGATCGCGTTCTTCCGCATGGACACGCTGGCCGCACTGCTGCCGAACCTGTCGGCTTCCGTCCAAATGGTCGTCTTCGTGTCCTTCATGGTCGCCTTCGCGATCAAGGCCCCGATGGTCCCCGTCCACACCTGGCTGCCCGACACAGCCGCCGTCGCCCGTCCCGGCACGTCCGTGCTGCTGGTCGGCGTGCTAGACAAGATCGGCACCTTCGGCATGATCACGATGTGCCTGCAGCTCACCCCCGGTGCCTCCGCGTCGGCCAAGTGGGTCATGTGCGTCCTCGCCGTCATCTCCATCCTGTGGGGCGGCCTGTCCGCCAACGGCCAGAACGACATCATGCGCCTCGTGTCCTACACGTCCGTGTCGCACTTCGGCTTCATGGTCCTGGGAATCTTCATCGGATCCGAGATCGCGCTGGTCGGTGCCATGTTCTACATGGTCGCCCACGGCGTCTCCATCGCAGCGATGTTCCTGCTCTCCGGCTGGCTCTCGAAGCGTGGCGGCACGCAGGACATGCGCGACTACGTTGGCATGCAGCGCGTCACCCCGGTCCTCGCCGGCCTGTGGCTCATGAGCGGCCTCGCGTCCATCGCGCTGCCCGGCCTGTCCGGCTTCGTCCCCGAGTACCTCGTCCTTATGGGCACCTGGACGGTCTCCGGCCCGCTGGCGCTCTTCGCGGTCCTCGGCGTCGTCATCGCCGCAATGTACATCCTCATGCCCTACCAGCGCGTCTTCACCGGCGCGCCCGGCAAGGGCAAGGAGGACCTGGCGGACCTCGGGGCGCGCGAGCGCGGCGTCATGACGCCCCTCGTCGTCGCGATGCTCGTCCTTGGTATGTGGTCGGCGCCCCTCGTGAGCGCCCTGACCCCGGTTGCTCAAGACCTCGACCTGGCTAACTCGCAGGTTCCGGCCGCCGCTGAAGGGAGCGCACAGTGAACGTCCTACCCATGGCTAACTTCCAGGCCCCCGAGGTTCACTGGCTGAGCCTCGCGCCTATCCTCATCGTGCTGGGCGGCGCGGTCCTCGGCATCCTCGTCGAGGCCTTCGCCCCCGCGAAGGTACGCCGCCCCATGGTCATCGGCCTGTCGATCCTCGCCACGGCCAGCGCGTGCGTCATGCTCGCCCTGCGCTGGGAACCCGTCCTCCTCAAGGCGACCTCGCTCGGGGAGTACATCGAGGACCCGCTGACGGTCGCCGCACAGTCGATCCTTGTCATCATCGGATTCATGGCCGTCCTGGTCATGGCTGACCGCACCTCCGTCGGCGACGGCGCGTTCGCCGGTCAGCCCTCCGACCGCCCCGACTCGGCCGCCGAGGAACTCACCGAGCGCAAGGGCTACCAGCGCTCCGAGATGTTCCCGCTGACCCTGTTCTCGCTGGGTGGCATGATGATCTTCCCAGCCGCAGATAACTTCGTGACCCTCTTCGTAGCTCTCGAAGTCATGTCCCTGCCGCTCTACATCATGGCCGCGACCGCGCGCTACCGCCGCCAGCTGTCCTACGAGTCCGCGCTGAAGTACTTCGTGCTCGGTGCCTTCTCCTCGGGCTTCATGCTGATGGGGTCGGCGTTCCTCTTCGGCTTCGCCAACTCGCTGCGCATCTCGGCGCTCGGCCCGGCCATCGCCCAGAACACCAACATGGACTGGATGGTCATCATCGGCGTCTTCTGCGTCATGGTCGGCCTCCTGTTCAAGGTCGGTGCCGCGCCCTTCCACGCGTGGACCCCCGACGTCTACACGGGTGCCCCGACTCCGGTCACCGGCTTCATGGCCGCCGCCGTCAAGATCGCCGCCTTCGCCGCGATGCTCCGCTTCTACACGGCCGTCGCCGTGTACCTGCAGTGGGACCTCCTGGCTATCTTCGCGGGCGTCGCCGTCCTGACGATCATCGTCGGTACCTTCGCCGGCCTCGTGCAGGACAACGTCAAGCGCATGCTCGCCTACTCCTCGATCGCGCACGCCGGCTTCATCCTCATGGGCATCATCGCGATCCAGAAGGGCGGCTCGGGCCATGTGTTGTTCTACACGCTCGGCTACGGCCTGGCGACGGTCGGTGCCTTCGGCGTGGTTGCGCTCGTGCGCGGTCGCGACGCCGACGGCAACGTCCTGGGTGAGGCCCCCAGCCTGCGCAAGTGGGCGGGTATCGGCCGCACCAACCCGTGGATCGCGGGTTCGATGCTGGTCTTCCTGCTGTCCTTCGCGGGCATCCCGCTGACCGGCGGTTTCATTGGAAAGTTCGTCATTTTCTCCGACGCGATCAAGGGCGGTCTCGCCTGGCTCGCGGTCGTCGGCCTCGTGGCCTCGGCGATTACGGCGTTCTACTACTTCCGCCTCGTGCGCGTCATGTTCTTCACCGAACCCTCGGAGGAGTCTGTCGTCGTGAAGTCGGAGGGGCTGTCCGCTCTGGCCATCGTCGTGTGCGCACTTGGAACCATCGCTCTCGGTGTGTTCCCGGGTCCCGTGTTGAGCCTGCTTGAAAAGATCGTCATACTGATCCCGTGAGCGCTCAAACACCCGATCTTCATGTTCCCGACCTCGAGTCCCGTATCACCCCGGGGCTCGAGGTCGTCGAGCGTCGTTTGCTCGACGCCGTCTCATCGTCGCGCGACCTGACAGACGAACTGACGCGTCACCTGGCCGTCGCGGGCGGCAAACGGATGCGTCCACTGCTGACCCTCGTGTGCGCTCAGCTCGGCGATCCCGAGCGCGCACTCAGCGACCGGGTCATCACGGCAGCCACCGCGGTCGAGCTGACGCACCTGGCGTCCCTGTACCACGACGATGTCATGGACTCCGCTCCCACGCGTCGCGGCGTGCCTTCGGCGCAGCGCCTGTGGGGCAACAACCGCGCGATTCTCGCCGGCGACATCCTGTTCGCCCGCGCGTCGCTACTGGTCGCTTCCCTGGGACCCGAGATCGTCGCCCACCACGCGCGCACGTTTGAGCGTCTGTGCGAGGGCCAGCTCAACGAGACCTTCGGCCCCACAGACGACGCGGATCGCGTTGACTTCTACCTGCAGGTCCTCGCGGACAAGACCGGCTCGCTGGTTTCTACGGCCGCCTCCTTCGGTGCGCTGCTGTCCGGGGCCGGTTCCCTGATGGCTGGCATCGTTGCCGACTTCGGCGAAAAGGTGGGCGTTGCCTTCCAGATTGCCGACGACGTGCTGGACCTGGCGTCTTCTGGCCAGCAGTCCGGCAAGACACCCGGCACCGATCTGCGCGAGGGCGTCGACACGCTCCCCGTCCTCCTGCTGCGCCGCCGCGAGGCCACCGGCACGATCGACGAGGCCGGCTTGCAGATCCTGCGCGACCTGGACGGCGACCTATCCTCCGACGAGGCCCTCGCCTCGGTTGTGGAACGCCTGTGCGCCCACGACGTGCTCGATGAGACGCGCGAACTTGCGCGCACCTGGGCCAATGACGCTATCGCAGCGCTCGCCCCGCTGCCCAAGGGCGAGGTCAAGACCGCGCTCGAAGCATTCGCCACCCTCATGGTGGACCGCCTGGTCTGACTGTTTCACGAGGCCGGGGTCCTCTGCGCTGTTTGGCGCGGCGGGTCCCGGCCTCGTTGTATGCGCGTGTTCTGCGTGTTGCTGCCTGGGGCGGCGGCCCGCCCGCTCGCCGTCCGCGCCGCGAGCTACCCGCTTGCCGTCCGCCGCGCTGCGAGCTGCCCGCTCGGCATCCGCGCCGCGAGCTTCGCTCGGCGCGTCGTCTCGAAGCCCGCGCCGCGAGCTACCCGCTTGCCGTCCGCCGCGCTGCGAGCTGCCCGCTCGGCATCCGCGCCGCGAGCTTCGCTCGGCGCGTCGTCTCGAAGCCCGCGCCGCGAGCTACCCGCTTGCCGTCCGCCGCGCTGCGAGCTGCCCGCTCGGCATCCGCGCCGCGAGCTGCCCGCTCGCCGTCCGTGGAGCTTGTGTTCTCTTGCTTGTTTGCGTGTTGGTGCCCGGGGGCGGCGGCCCGCCCGCTCGCCGTCCGCGCCGCGAGCTTCGCTCGGCGCGTCGTCTCGAAGCCCGGCCAGGCCCTGCCGCCGCCCCCAGGCACCAGAGCCAACACAGGTGCATGGCTTCTCGCCTTGTCCAGGCCTGGGCGGGTCGTGCGTAGGGGAGAACCCACGACTGAGCGGGTGCACCGACCCGCCACGGCCTCGTCACTGGGAGCGACGCGCCGAGGGCTGTGTTTGCCGTCTCAGCTTAGGTTCCCCTTGGCCTTTGGGCGCTAGACTTGGTGCCCAGGTGCGCGCACTCGCGCGCGGTCACGAAGAAGGAGAACTCGCTTGGCACCGCTCAACGTTGCCGTCATCGGCGCCGGTCCCGCTGGCATCTACGCGTCGGACATTCTGTCGAAGTCGGGACTCGAGGTGAATATCGACCTGTTTGAGCGGCTTCCCGCGCCGTACGGCCTCGTGCGCTACGGTGTGGCCCCCGACCACCCGCGCATCAAGCAGATCATCGTCGCCCTCTACAAGATCCTCCAGCGCGGCGACATCCGCCTGCTCGGCAACGTCGAAGTGGGCCGCGACGTCACCATCGACGACCTGCGCGACCACTACGATGCGATCATTATCGCAACCGGTGCGGACCGCGACCACCCGCTCGACATCCCCGGCGTCGACCTGCCCGAATCCTACGGTGCCGCCGACTTCGTGTCCTGGTACGACGGCAACCCGGACTACCCGCGCACGTGGCCGCTGAAGGCCCGCGAGGTCGCGGTCCTCGGCGTCGGCAACGTGGCCCTGGACGTCTCCCGCGTGCTGGCCAAGCACGCCGAGGACATGCTCAAGACCGAGGTCCCCGCCAACGTCGCCGAGGCCCTGGCGGAGAACCCGATCACCGACGTACACGTGTTCGGCCGCCGAGGCCCCGCGCAGGTCAAGTTCACGCCGCTGGAGCTGCGCGAGCTGGGCAAGGTGCCGGACGTCGACGTCATCGTTTCGGAAGAAGACTTCGACTTCGATGAGGGTTCGGAGGAGGCGCTGCGCGCGTCGAACCAGCAGCGTCAGGTCGTCAAGACCCTGACCTCCTACGCGATGGCCGACCCCGAGGAACACACGGCCTCGCGTCGCATTCACATTCACCTGTTCCAGTCCCCGGTCGAGATCGTCGCCGACGAGAACGGCCACGTGAAGGCCCTGCGCACCGAACGCACCGCCCTGAATGGCGACGGGACCGTGTCGGGCACGGGCGTCATCACGACGTGGCCTGTGCAGGCCGTGTACCGCGCGGTGGGCTACTACTCGTCGCCGATCCCGGGCCTGCCCTTCGATGGGCGCGCCGGCGTCGTGCCCAACGTTGAGGGCCGCGTCATCGAGGGTGACACCACGAAGGACGAGTCCGCCCCCGTTATCCCCGGCGTGTACGCGACCGGCTGGATTAAACGTGGCCCCGTCGGCCTCATCGGCTCTACCAAGTCCGATGCTCAGCAGACGATCACGCACCTCGTGGAGGATGCCTCGGAGGGCCGCCTGCACGCGAATACCGCCGAGGTCGGTCACGAGGCCATGGTGGCCCTCCTGGAGTCCCGTGGCGTCGAGTTCACGACCTGGGAAGGCTGGGAGCTGCTGGATGCGTACGAGCAGGCCCTGGGCGAGTCCTACGGCGAGCTTCCGGGCGGTCGCGGCACGCGCGAGCGCATCAAGGTCGTGTCCCGTCGTGCGATGACGGACATCTCGCGCGGAGCGCAGGTGGATGCCGCCTCCGCCGACCTGATCGGTGAGATGGGCGAGATGGGCGTGCCCACCGCTCCTGAGCGCTTCGACGACTACACGGGGCCGGGGCGCCGCAACTGAGGTTGCCACCTCCCCATTTGTGACGAGGCCGTGGCCGGGTTTTCCGGCTGCGGCCTCGTCGCTACCTGCCGGTTGTCGTACAAAGTCTCACCGGTGGCTCGGGTGTTTTTCAGGGCGTTCCCAGGTAACCTCTTTAGGATCACGAGCATGGTGCACCGCAACTATCACAATGGCCTCAAGACGACCCTCCTGCTGGGCGGCATGTGGGCGTTGTTGGTGTGCATTGGCGCGCTCGTGGCGCGGGGCACGGGGCAGGCAATTTGGATCCTCTTGTTCGCGGGGATCGGACTCGCGCAGACCGCCTACTCGTACTGGAACTCTGCGTCGCTGGCGCTGCGCTCGATGAACGCGTACCCGGTCTCCGAACTCGAACGGCCAGAACTCTACGCTATCGTGCGTGAGCTCGCCGAACGCGCTGGCCAGCCGATGCCCCTCATCTGGGTTGCCCCGACCATGACGCCCAACGCGTTCGCGACGGGCCGCGACCCGAACCACGCGGCCGTGTGCTGCACTGAGGGTATCCTCGCAATTCTCAACGAACGCGAGCTGCGCGGCGTCCTCGGGCACGAGCTTATGCACGTCTACAACCGCGATATCCTCACGTCGTCCGTTGCCGCAGCAATGGGGGGCCTCATTACGTCGGTCGCGCAGTTCCTCATGTTCTTTGGTGCCACGAATCGACGCGACGAGGAAGGCGGATCGGGGATTTTTGGGGTTCTTGGGATCCTCGCTATGAGCATCCTGGCTCCGATTGCCTCGACGCTCATCCAGTTCTCCATTTCTCGCACCCGTGAATTCGACGCCGACGAGGACGGGGCGGAGCTCACGCAGGATCCGCTGGCCCTCGCATCCGCGCTGCGTAAGCTTGAAATGACGACCGACCGGCGCCCCATGGCTGACACGCCCGGCACGCGCAACGTTGCCGCCATGATGATTGCGAACCCCTTCCGCGGCGAGTCCCTGGCTCGCCTTTTCTCTACGCACCCCCCGATGGACCAGCGCATCGCGCGCCTGGAGAAGATCGCGGGCTACTGAGATCGTCGATTGTAGGCCTGGCCCGTTACCCGGTAGTCCTGCGGTTTCTTCGGGTTTGGGCATCGGGCGACCTCCGTGCAGCCGATTCGTGGTACGTGAGATCGGCAATAAAAAGCGGGGCGACTCGGAGGAATCGCCCCGCCGCGCAGCCCGTCAGGGGGCCGCGCTCGGGAAGAGTGAGATGTGATCAGCGGTAGTTCACGAACTGGAGTGCGACGTCCAGCTCCTCGCCCTTGGGACCTTTGAGCAGGGCAATGACGGCCTGCAGGTCGTCGCGCGACTTCGAAGAAACGCGAAGTTCGTCACCCTGGATCTGTGCCTTGACGCCCTTTGGGCCTTCTTCGCGGATCAGCTTCGAGATCTTCTTCGCCGTGTCCTGGGGGATGCCCTCCTTGAGGGGGCACGCCAGCTTGAAGAGCTTGCCGGAGGCCTTGGGCTCGCGGTCCTTGTAGTCCAGAACCTTCAGGGACAGGCCGCGGCGGATGAGCTTGGACTGAAGAACGTCGAGGATTGCCATGACGCGGGACGCGGAGTTGGCTTCCATCGAGATTGTGTCACCGCTCAGGGTGATAGCGGCGTCCACGCCGCGGAAGTCGTAGCGGTTGGCGATCTCCTTGGCAGTCTGGTTAACGGCGTTGTCGACCTCCTGGCGGTCGAGCTTGGAAACAACGTCGAAGGAGGAGTCGGCCATGAGGGGCACCTTTCGTTGAAATTCCGCCAATCAAAGTTTCGATTGGCGCTCGGGTCTATTTTAATGCTATTCTTTCACGGCACCGCGAGAGCGGCGCAAGGCAGGTTACCAAAGCGGCCAAATGGATCTGACTGTAAATCAGACGCTTCGTGCTTCGGGGGTTCGAATCCCTCACCTGCCACCACTCGCTGGTTTCAGTGAGTAACGCCTGTGAGACGCTTCTCAGCTTTCTGGTTTGCTTCGGCAGCTGGAGATAAGATAAGCTTCTCGGCGTTGCCCCGATAGCTCAGTAGGCAGAGCGTCTCCATGGTAAGGAGAAGGTCAAGGGTTCGATTCCCTTTCGGGGCTCCGGTCGCGGATTCTTCCGCTTCCGGCGGCGGGGTAGCTCAGCTGGTCAGAGCGCACGACTCATAATCGTGAGGTCGCGGGTTCGAGCCCCGCCCCCGCTACCAACTCTTTATTCGACAGGTCGCTTGAGCGACGAAACAAAGCGAGGGAAACAACCGTGGCAAGCAAGTCTCAGGACGTTCGCCCCAAGATCACTCTGGCCTGCTCGGAGTGCAAGGAGCGCAACTACATCACCAAGAAGAACCGTCGTAACACGCCGGATCGTCTCGAGCTGGCGAAGTACTGCCCGCGCTGCCACAAGTCGACGGCGCACCGCGAGACCCGCTGACGGTTTCCATAAGAGCCCCGAGGAACGAGAAGTTCCCCGGGGTTTTCTGTATATTCGCCACGAGGTCTCACTGTGTGTTGTGTGCCACTCATGTAAGCTGGACGAATGACTGAGACCTATGGCGTATCCGTTCAGGTACATGTTCGCCAGATCGTCGCGCCAATCGGCGCGGGTGAGGCGCGAATTCCGGCCTTGGTGAGGCTTCCGGATGAGCGCCTCTTTCTCTTGTATGACGAGCGCCCCGCCCCGGCCTCGGGCATGGGAGCGGACTTCAACGGGCTGACCATGGCCTCGGATCTGCCAAACCCGAACCAGATCCGCTGGATGGAGCGCAATGCGCGCGGCGAGTGGTCAGATCCGCATCCCCTGCCTGAGGGAGCGCCGCCGGTGTCCTCGGACGCTTGTGTCGGCGTCGATGGGGACGGGGTCATGCACCTGGCGTTCGCGTCGAGTGAGGGAGCTGTCGGCTACATGGACTCGCGCGCGGACGGCGAGAGGCTGCGTGCGTGGTGGGCGTGGGGGAGTGACCCGGGGGACCTCGTCTACGCGGATATGACGGATGCGCTGTATGAGGCCACGGGCGCGGATGCGCTGTTCGCGACGTCGGGCTCGACTGCGAGTGTCGACGGCGCGGTTGCCATGCCTTACGTGGTGCGCGTGGGGGAGCGGACTCATGTACAGGTTGTCTATGCGCGGGGCGGGCGCATCGTGAGCCTCGCTGACCCCCTCGCGGGGCCGGACGGCATCCTCTTGGATGAGACGTCGGTGACGGTCTGGGATGGTCGCGTCGTCGCGAACTGCCGCCTGCAGGGCTTCGAGGGGCGCGGTTCGGGCGCGCGCTATCTGGCGTGGGGCGACGGACTGCGCTGGGAGGATGGGTGCCTCTGGGAGCTGGAGGATCCCGGCTGCAATGCCTGCACGTCGCAGAGTATCTTTGTGCATCCGCACGCTCGCGACGCGCGCTCCGATGGTCTGCTCGCGCAGCTCTCTGCGCCGTGGGAGGGGCCGATCCGCTTGCGTCGGCTCGTGTCGATGGGGCGTGGTCCCTTCGGCTATAGCGACATCAGCGACTATGGATACGAGGTCGTGGTGGTCTTCGAGCGGGAGCGTGGTCTATGGGCGGCGTCGTGTTTCCCAGAGCGATGGTAGGTGACGTTCCCGGCGCGCGTTGTCGTCGTCGAGCGCGCCGGGACTGCTGTCAGCGGCCTTCGATGATGGCCATGAGGGGTTCGTAGTGTGCGTCGACGGCTGCGGCGTACGCCTCCACGTCCCCGGCCTCGCACGCGCGCAGGATCGCGGCGTGCGCCTCGGCGGTGTCCTCCATCTCCTGGCGCGAGGCAGTGGCCAGTTGAGGGGTCACGCTCTGGTGGACCAGCCACATGGCAGCGACGAGCTGGTGCATGAGCGGGTTCTTCAGGTAGGCGAGCAGCCCCGAGTGGAACGCGATGTCCTGGTCCAGGTAGGTGCCACCGGCGTGCGCGTGGTCGGTCATCGTGTTGACGAGTTCCCACAGCTGCGGGTTGCTCGTGCCCTTCATGGCGCGGGTGAGCGGCAGGGCGATGCCAAGGTCGAGGGCGTGGCGGGTTTCGACGATCGAGTGCAGCGATTGCACGCCGTTGATGTCGTCAAGGGCCGCTCGTAGAATCAGGGTCTCGACCAGTGGCTGCAGGGACATGTCTCCGACGTAGGATCCCGATCCTTGGCGCACTGTGACGATGTCGAGGGCTTGCAGTTTACGCAGGGCTTCGCGCACGGAGGAGCGCGAGACTCCGAGGTCGGCGCACAGTGCTGACTCGGTGGGTAGGCGGTCTCCGGGGTGCAGGCCGTGGCGCAGAATGTAGGATTTGATAGCGTCCATCGTTACTGAGGATCGCGTATCGATTTGCGCTGGTCCAGTGCGGTTTGAGTCTGTGGATCCGGGTACTTGTGCTGTAATCTCTTGCACAGATTTGTCTGACAACATAAACTAAGTATAGCGAGCGGAACACAAAAGGTCCGCACGTTCCATTTCTCGAAGATGAGGAGCGAGAGCATGCGAATGCGTAAACACTTCGCGACCGGCGCGGCGCTGGCCGCAGCGGCTGCACTGGTCCTGACCGCGTGCGGCGGTGGCGGATCGACCGGCAGCGCTGGGGGCACAAACGATACTCTGACCGCTGGCGTTGCCTACGAGACCACCGACTACGGGCCGATCACTACCTCGGCACTCGGCATGGGCACGAACTGGCAGGTCCTCGAGGGCCTGTACCGGTTCAATATGGCCGACTACTCCGTCAGCCCCGCACTGGCCGCCGGTGACCCCGTGAAGGTTTCCGACACCGAGTACGAGGTCAGCCTGCGCGACGGAGCGAAGTTCTCCGACGGCACCGACGTGACGGCCGCGGACTTCGTCGCCTCCTACGAACGCGCGACGTCCGAGAAGTCCATCTACCGTCAGTTCTTCACCTTCGTCGACTCCGTCGAAGCCAAGGACGATAAGACCATCACGATCACGCTGAAGCACCCCTTCACGAACCTGAAGGAGCGTTTCGTCAACGTTCGCGTTGTTCCCGCATCCATGGGTGAGGACGCGCTGAAGGCCAAGCCTGTCGGTACCGGTCCTTACAAGTATGAGAACATCACGGCGACCGAGGTCACCGCGGTTCCCAACGAGTACTACAACGGTAACGAACCTGCCAAGGCCCCGACCCTCAAGTGGCAGTCCCTCAAGGATGACTCTGCCCGTCTGGCCGCCGCCGTTGGCGGTACCGTCGACATCATGGAGGCCGTCCCCGCGTCCGCCCAGGATCAGCTCAAGGCTGCCGGCTGGAACGTCGAGTCCAAGCCCGGCTACGGCAACCCCTTCCTGATGTTCAACACGCAGAAAGCGCCCTTCGACAAGCCCGAGGTGCGCCGCGCCTTCGTGAAGGCCGTCGACAAGCAGAAGCTGATCAGCTCCGCGCTGGAAGGACAGGCCGTTGAGGCGACCTCCTTCCTGCCCGAGGCCAACCCGGCGTACAAGAAGCCCGCGACCGATCTGTCCTACGACAAGGACGCCGCCACCAAGCTCCTGAGCGATGCTGGCGTCACCGACCTCGAGATCAACCTGGTGACGACGGATCACCCGTGGATCCTTGCCTTGGTTCCCCAGATCAAGTCGGACTTCGAAGCCCTCGGCGTGAAGGTCAACCACACGCAGATGGCCTCCTCCGACATGTACGCCAACGTCACCGACGTTGACGACCCATCCTACGACATCGTCCTGGCCCCCGGCGACCCCTCGGTCTTCGGCACCGACCCCGGCATCATCATCTCCTGGTGGAACGGTGACAACGTCTGGACCAAGAGGCGTGACGGCTGGCAGACCTCTGACCCCGAGTCCTTCAACCAGCTGCAGACGCTCATCTCGGAAGCTGGCGAACTCGACGGTGATGCTGCCAAGGACAAGTGGGGCGAAGCCCAGGATCTGCTTGCCGAGAAGACCGTCATCTTCCCGCTCGTGTTCCGCAACATGATCACCGGCTCCAACCCCGCCAGGGTGGAGGGATTCCAGGCAATCTCCTCTACCGGCCTGCAGCTGCTCGGTGTGAGTGCAAAGTAAGTCCCGCTGGGACTGATGAGGAAGGAGGGGTGGAGCGCCCTCCCTGAGGCAGACGCCACAGTTGGGCGCCACCCCTCCTTTCCTATTGTCAAAATCCGTTGAAAATGGAGGTCTAGCAGTGAATAACCTTCTGCGACTCATCGGACGACGACTAGTGGCCCTGCCGATCATGGTGGTCGGCGTGTCCTTCCTCGTCTTCTTCATCATGTCGCTGTCTCCTATCGACCCGGCCTACTCGGCACTGGGTGAGACGGCGACTCCCGAAGCCCTCGAAGAGTACCGTGTTCAGCACGGTCTCAACGACCCCTTCCTCGTTCAGTACGGCCGCTACCTGTGGAACATGCTCCACGGCGACCTCGGCACCTACGGCGTGGGCACGTCTAACCACGTGACTGATCTGGTCGCGAAGGCGCTCCCGATCACCCTGCAGCTGACCTTCCTCGGTCTGCTCTTCGCCGTCCTTATCTCCTTCCCCCTCGGTGTCCTCGCCGCCCTGTACCGCGACCGTTGGCCCGACCAGGTCATTCGTATCTTCTCGGTGATCGGCATTGGCACCCCCTCCTTCTGGCTGGCAGCGCTGCTGGTCCTCGGCTTCGTCGGTAAGCTCCCCGTGTCCGGCCCTCTGCCCGCATTCACTGTTGATCCGGGTGGCTGGTTCCTGCGCATGCTACTTCCCGCCATCGCCCTCGCCGTCCCCGTCATCGGTCAGATGACCCGCGTTGTGCGTACCTCGATGGTGGAGGAACTGGACCGTGATTACGTCCGCACCGCCATCGGCGCGGGCATCCCCAAGCGCATCGTCGTGGCCCGCAACGTCCTGCGTAACGCGCTCATCACCCCCGTGACCGTCCTCGGCCTGCGCATCGGCTATCTGATGGGTGGTGCCGTCGTCATCGAAATCATCTTCTCCGTCGATGGCATGGGTAAGGCGGTCCTGCTCAAGGGCATCCAGGAAAACTGGGTGACGCTGGTGCAGGGTGGCGCGCTCGTCGTCGCGATCGCGTTCATCGTTGTCAACATCATCGTCGACATGCTCTACCTGCTCATCAATCCGCGTATTAGGTCGGTGTGAGGCATGAATCAGAAAGAAAAGCTCAACAAGGTCACCGCGACGAGCGCGCGCTTCTCGCGCATCGGCGCGATGTCCCTGGGATCGAAGATCGCGATGGGTATCCTTGCCCTCGTCGTGCTCATGTCGGTCCTCGCGCCCTTCGTTTCCCCCTATGGCCCCGACCAGATCTTCGACAAGTGGAGTGCCCCGTCCGGCGAGCACCTGTTCGGAACTGATCACGTCGGCCGTGACATCTTCGCTCGCGTCCTGTACGGCGGTCGTTTCTCCCTGCTGATCGGCCTGTGCTCGACCCTGATCGCCCTGTTCTTCGGCGCGATCATCGGCTCGGTTGCGGCGGTTGTCCGCAAGAGCTTCTCCGAAGCCATCATGCGTCTCATGGACATCATCATGGCGGTGCCCGGTATCGCCATGGCGGCTGTCTCCGTCCTGGTCTTCGGCCGCACGCTGTCCAAGTCGGGTAACACGTGGGGCCTGGTGGTCGTCATCATCTGCTCGATCGCCTTCGTCTACATTCCGCAGCTGTCGCGCATCGTCCGCGCGAACGTCATGGCCGCCTACGGCGAGGACTACGTTCGTGCCGTGATCGTCTCGGGTGCTCGCGCCCCGTGGATCCTGGTTAAGCATGTCATGCGCAACACGGCCGCTCCGGTCCTGGTTTTCGCGACCGTCCTTGTCGCCGACGCGATCATTCTCGAGGCCTCCCTGACCTTCATCGGGTCGGGCCTCCAGGCGACCACGGTGGCCACGTGGGGCAACGTCCTGTCCGAGGCCTCGTCGAACCTGTCGGTCCTCCTGGGTAAGTGGTGGACGGCCTTCTTCCCCGGCCTGTTCATCATGATCACGGTCCTGTGCCTGAACATCCTCTCCGAGGGCATCACCGACGCCATGGTCGCCGCGCCCGCTTCGGCTGCGGTCGCCCAGGTCGATAAGGACTCCGACCGCGAGGCCGACAAGCTCCTGCTCGACCCGCGCCGCGCCTACGCCGAGCAGGCCGAGTCCCTCCAGGCTCGCCTGGACGACCTTGAGGTCGTTGAAGAAAAGCGCACCGACCGCTTCGAGGCGTCCTTCGAGGCGACGCCGCTGCTGGAAGTCAAGGACCTGTGCATCAAGTTCGAGCGCCACGGCGACGTCAACGTCGTCGACCACGTCTCCTTCAAGGTGCGCCCCGGCGAGACCATGGGCCTCGTCGGCGAGTCCGGCTGTGGCAAGTCGATCACGGCCCTGACCATCATGGGCCTCATCGATCCCAAGGCGCAGATTACGGGCGAGATCCTCTACGAGGGCGAGAACCTGCTGGAGAAGTCCGCCGAAGAGCGCCGCGCGCTCCTCGGTCATGAGATGGCGATGATCTACCAGGACGCCCTGTCGTCCCTGAACCCCGCCATGCTGATCAAGGCTCAGATGAAGCAGCTGACCAGCCGCGGCGGCACGCGCAGCGCCGAGGATCTCCTCGAGCTGGTGGGCCTGGATCCCAAGCGCACGCTCGAGTCCTACCCGCACGAACTGTCGGGCGGCCAGCGCCAGCGCGTCCTGATCGCCATGGCCCTGACGCGCGACCCGAAGCTCATCATCGCCGACGAGCCGACCACCGCCCTGGACGTCACCGTCCAGAAGCAGGTCATCGCACTGCTCAACGAGCTGCGCGAAAAGCTCGGCTTCGCCATGATCTTCGTGTCCCACGACCTGGCGCTCGTCGCCGAGGTGGCCCACCACATCACGGTCATGTATGCCGGTCAGGTCATCGAGCAGGCCCCCACGAAGGAACTGCTCACGCACCCGACCCACGAGTACACGCGCGGCCTGCTGGGCGCGGTCCTGTCCATCGAGGCCGGCTCCGGGCGACTGCACCAGGTCCCCGGCACGGTGCCCTCGCCTCGTGACTTCCCGGTCGGCGACCGCTTCGCCCCCAGGTCCTCGCACCCCGATTACGGCCTGGACATCCGCCCGGTCCTCACCGAGGTTGGTCCCGAGCACGTGTACGCGGCTCTGCCGCCCCGCGAGGAGGTTCTCGTGGCGAGCGAGATCATCATCGAAGAAGGTCAGGAGGAGCAGCGATGAGCCCCGAAACTCTGATTGTCGAAACCGAGACGATGATCGCCACATCCGAACCTCCGATCATCGAGCTGAAGGACGTCGAGGTGACCTTCACCTCGCGTACCGGCTCCCTGTTCAAGCCCAATAAGGTCCACGCGGTGCGTGGCGTCAACATGCGCATTGAGCGCGGACAGACGCTCGGCATCGTCGGCGAGTCCGGCTGTGGCAAGTCCACGACCGCGAACGTCATGTGTGGCCTGCAGATGCCGACGAAGGGCCAGGTGTTCTTCAACGGCGAGGAAGTCACGAAGCGCGGTGCCGACGCGCGTCGCCGCATCGGACGCGTCGTCTCCGTGGTCTTCCAGGACCCGGCGACCGCCCTCAACCCCCGTATGCACGTCGCGGATCAGCTCGCTGACCCGCTGCGGGTGCACGGCATTGGGGACGAGGCCTCGCGAGCCAAGCGCGTGAAAGAGCTGATCTCGCTGGTCGGCCTGCCCTCCAGCGCCCTCGACGCGCTCCCCGGACAGCTCTCGGGCGGCCAGCGCCAGCGCGTCGCCATCGCCCGCGCCCTGTCCATCGGCCCCGACGCGATCATCGCGGACGAGCCCACCTCCGCGCTCGACGTGTCGGTGCGCGCACAGATCCTGAACCTGCTCACGGACCTCAAGAGGGACCTGGGCCTGGCGATGGTCTTCATCTCGCACGACATCCAGACCGTGCGATACGTCTCTGACCGGATCGCCGTGATGAACGGCGGCAAGGTCGTCGAAGAAGGGCTGGCAGCGCAGCTGCTCGCCGACCCCAAGGACCCCTACACCCGCAAGCTCCTGGGCGCCGCGCCCTCGCTCCTGCACCCCACCCTCGAAGGAGAAAAGTAAGTATGTCTTCGAAGATCCGTGGCGTTGTCCCGCCCCTGGCTATCCCGCTCAAGGACGGCGAGCTCGACGTCCCTTCGCTCGAGCGTCACATCAACCGCATGATCAAGGCGGGCCTCGACGGTCTGTTCGTCTCCGGCTCTACCGGTGAGGTCGCCTTCTCGACGACCGAGCGTCGTGCACAGATCCAGCGCGAAGCCGTGCGCATCGTCGACGGCCGCATCCCGCTCCTGGTCGGCGTCATCGACACCGAGACCGAGCGCGTCCTGGAAAATATCAAGGTCGTGGAAGAGATCGGCGGTGCCACCGGCGTCGTCGCAACCGCCCCGTTCTATGCCCTCGGCGGCGAAACCGAGGTCGAGAAGCACTTCCGCATCCTCAAGGAGAACACCGACCTGGAGATCTGGGCCTACGACATCCCCGTGTGCGTGCACACGAAGCTGTCGCCCGAACTGCTCATGCGCCTGGGCCGTGACGGCATCATCGATGGTGTCAAGGACTCCTCCGGCGATGACGTGTCCTTCCGCTGGCTGTGCCGCGCGAACGAGGCCGCCGGCCACCCGCTCCAGCTTCTCACCGGCCACGAGGTCGTCGTCGATGGTGCCTACATGTCTGGCGCGGACGGATCCGTGCCCGGCCTGGCCAACGTGGACCCCGAGGGCTACGTGCGTCAGTGGCAGGCCTACGAGCGCCGCGACTGGGAGGCCGTGCGCAGCGAGCAGGACCGCCTCGCGGACCTCATGCGCATCGTCCAGGTGAAGGGTGTTCAGGGCTTCGGTGCCGGCGTCGGTGCCTTCAAGGCCGCCCTGTACCTGCTCGGCGTCTTCGAATCGCCCGAGATGCCGCGCCCCGTCGCCGCCATCGAGGGTGACAATATGGAGCACGTTGCGTCCGTGCTGCGCTCGGTCGACCTGCTCTCCTGATACGTCGACGAGGCCGGGGTCTTCCCTTCCGTACATGCCGCACCCTCGGGTGTGGCCCTCCCCGGCCTCGTCGATTCTTTCTACCCACTGACCGTAAGGATCCTCATGACTACGCTCCTTGCCCTCGACATCGGTGGCACCAAGGTCGGGTGGGGCATCGTCGAAGCCGGTGACACCTACGAGGTCACCGAACGCGGATCGATCCCCACCGACGCGATGCGCGGCGGAGCGGACGTGGCGGCGCGCATCTGCGAGCTCGCTTCGTCCCTGGTCGCCTCGCACCCGTCCGTGAGCGGTGTCGCCGTCGCCAGCGCCGGCGTCGTCAACCCCGCAACCGGCGACGTCGTCTCCGCGACGGGCACCATGCCCGGCTGGGGAGGCACCCGCCTCGGCAGCCTCCTGGAGGCCGCGACCGGGCTGCGCGTGCGCGTCCTCAACGACGTGCACGCCCACGGTCTGGGCGAAGCCACGCTCGGTGCGGGCCAGCCGTACCGCACCGTCCTGTCTATCGCCGTGGGTACCGGCATCGGTGGTGCCCTCGTCGAAGACCGCCAGGTCTCCTTTGGGTCACGCGGCATCGCCGGACACGTCGGCCACATCCACCACCACTTCGCGCCCGACATGACATGCTCGTGCGGCCGCAAGGGCCACATTGAGTCCTTCTGCTCGGGATCGGGCATCACGGCCTGGTACGACTCGCTGCGCGGCGAGTCCGACCCCGAGGTGGACGGCGGGCGCGCCTGCATGAGTTGGCCGAATCCGGCAACGCCCTCGCGGCCGACTGCTTCTCCCGCTCCGCGTACGCGCTCGGCGAGGCCACGGCCTCGTTAGTCAACTGCGTAGACCCGGCCGTCGTCATCCTCTCCGGATCCATGACCCGCTCCGGGGATATCTGGTGGGACGCCCTGCGCGAAGGCTTCGCGGCCTCCGCGATGACGCCCGTCGCGGATACCCCCATCCTCGTTGGTTCCCTCGGCGGCGACGCGCCGCTGCTCGGAGCCGTTTCCTTCTTCCTGCACGCTTAGGAGTTCACCATGCACCCGCTCATTGCACACCTGAAGGGCAAGCTCATCGTTTCCGTCCAGGCGTACCCGGGCGAACCCATGCGCCATCCCGAGACGATGGCACAGATCGCGCGCGCCGCCGAGATCGGCGGTGCCGCCGCTATTCGCTGCCAGGGCCTGTCCGACATCTCCGCAATCAAGGGCCGCGTCGACGTGCCCGTCATCGGCCTGTGGAAGGAAGGCCACGAGGGCGTGTACATCACGCCGTCGCTGCGCCACGCGCGCGCCTGCGTCATGGCCGGTTCCGACATCGTCGCCCTGGACGCGACAGGCCGCCCGCGCCTGGACGGCCTGAGCTTCGGCGAGACCGTGAAGGCCTTGCGCGAGGACGGCACCCTCGTCATGGCCGACTGCGGTTCCTTCGAGGACGCCCAGCGCGCCGTCGACGCTGGAGTGGATATCGTGTCCACGACCCTGGCCGGATACACGGGCGACCGCGTCAAGACCGACGGACCCGACCTGGAACTGCTGCGCGAGGTCGTCGCCGCGTTCCCGGACGTCCCCGTGATCTGCGAGGGCCGCGTCCACACGCCCGAGCAGGCCGCTGCCGCCATCGAGGCGGGTGCCTTCGCCGTCATCGTCGGCACCGCCATCACGCACCCCACGTCCATCACGACGTGGTTCAAGGCGGCTGTGGAAGGCTGACCTGTTGTCGTTGCGACACAGCGCGCGGGCGGGTGATGAACATCCGCCCGCGCGCAGTTTTATGCGCCGTGACGTGAGCGTATATTACCCAGCATGTCTGTTCCCCACGCCCGCTCTCACGCTGCTCTTCGTGCCACCGGTTTCGTCTGTGCGTGCCTCGGTTTTGGCACCTCCGCATGGCTTTCACGCCTGCCCGACGTCCGCGACGACCTCAGCCTCACCCCAGCGATGATTGGCACCATGCTGCTCATCGCCTCGCTCGGCTCGCTGTTGACGCTGCCGACTTCCGGTCCGCTCGTTACGGCAATCGGCGCTCGAGCCTCGGGACGCATCGGCGTGTCAATCTGGGCTCTCGGCGTCTCATGCGCGGGTGCGGGAGCGCTTCACGCGTCGATCCCGCTGGCGACCCTCGGCCTCGTCCTGCTCGCCGCGGGCAACGGCCTGTGGGGCGCGACGATGAACATCGAGGCCGGCCTCGTTCAGGCGGCCGTGCGCCGCACGGTCGTCCCCATCATCCAGGCGATGTACGCGGTCGGCATGCTCAGCGGTGCCCTCCTTGGTGCGCTCGCCTCACAGTTGGGCCTGCCCCTAGGCGTCCACCTCTTCGGCCTTGCCGCCCTTGAACTGATCGCCTGCGGCACCGCCGTCGGCTTCTACCTGACCAAGGAGGAAGTCGCCTCCATCGCCCCCGTGAAGGACACGGACAGCGCCGAGGGGGAGGAGGCCTCGTCGGAGAAAACGAAGGGACTTACCCGCGTCGCCTGGCGCGAAAAGCAGACCGTCCTCATCGCCCTCATGGTCATGAGTGCCGGCCTCGTGGAGGGCGCGGCGAACGACTGGCTCAATCTGTCCATGGTCGACGGTTACGGCTTCTCGACGGCTGCGGCGTCCGCGGCCTTCGCGTTTTTCCTCCTCATGATGACGATCATGCGCTTCGCGTCCCCGCGCCTCGAAGCGCGCCTGGGGGCACCTGCGCTGCTGCGCATCACCTTCTTCGGAGCGGTTGTCGGCCTGCTGCTCGTGGCGTTCGCACCCCACCACACGCTGGCGGTTGCGGGCGTCGCCCTGTGGGGCATCGGGGCATCACTCGGTTTCCCGCTGGGCATCTCCGCACTGTCCACCGACCCCGTTATGACGCCCGCGCGCGTCTCCGTCCTGTCCACCGTCAACTACGGCGCGGCCCTCATCGGCCCGCCCCTCCTGGGCATCATCGCCGACCACATCGGCTACCACAGGGCGCTCGCGTTCGTGGCTCTGCCCGTCCTCCTTGCGATCGTGCTGGCTGGGCAGGTGCCGGACCAGCGCGGCAGGACGCGTACGGATATCGCGTTGGACGACTGAGCTGCGTGCGCTTATACGAGGCCATATCACGGCCTGTCGGTGATGTGATGATCGGCGTATCCTGGATGCAGGAACGCCTGTGATGTGGCGCTCATTATTGCTGTGAGGAGAGAAGAATCATGGCGCGAATGATCGGATACCGCCATTTCGGAGGCGTCGACGTCCTTGAGGAAGGCTCAGTGTCGCTCCCCGCACCCGCTGAGGGACAGGTGCTCGTGAGCGTGCGGGCCGCCGGCATCAACCCCGTCGACTACAAGCTCTTTGGCGGATTGACGAGGCCCCTCGAAGTCATCCGCACCATCGTTCACCCCAGCCGATGGTTCGCTCGCGGCAAGGAACGCCCGTTGCGAGGCGTCGGACAGGACTTCGCCGGTGTCGTGACCGCCGTCGGCCCATCAGTGAACAACGTGTGCGTGGGCGATGAGGTTATCGGCCTCCTGCGCGCTGCTCCCTGGTCCGCTCGGGAATACGGGGCACTCGCGACGGACGTACTCACCTCGGCGACGAACGTTGTCCCCAAACCCGCCTCCGTCAGCTTCGACATCGCTGGAGGCCTAGGCGTTGCCGCGCAGACCGCGATGGGAGCCATGCGCAGGGTGAAGGCGGACGCCGGCGACATCATCGTGGTCGCCGCAGCCGCCGGGGGAGTGGGAGGCCTCGTCACGCAGCTCGCGCTCGCCCGTGGCGCGACCGTCATCGGTATTGCGAGTCCCTCGAACGCCGACTACCTGCGTTCCCTCGGCGCGATCCCCGTATCCTACGGCGAGAGCCTCGAACAGCAGATCCGGGACGCAGCCCCCTCACCCGTCACAGCCTTCATCGACTGTTTCGGTGGCTACGCGTCGCTGGCCCACCGCCTCGGCGTCCCGGGAGAGCGCGTGGGCACTCTCGTTCCAACTCCCGCGATCGCCCTGCGTCGCGCGCGCTTTACCGGCGGGCGCGACGGAAAGATCGACGACATTGCAACAGTCGCGGGACTCATTGACCGCGGCACGGTGAACCTGACTATCGCGGGCACCTACCCGTTCGACGTGGAACAGGTGCGCGCCGCGTACACCGAGCTGATGGGCGGCCACGTGCGTGGCAAGATCGTTATCACCATTCCCTGAACTCGTCACCGTGCCCTCCGGCGAACGCCCGGAAAACGGAGAAACTTGCCACGGCCTCGCGCCTCAGTCCGCCCACCTCTGCGTGCACCGGTCCACAGGACCCGCCACGGCCTCGTGCCTTAGTTCGCCCACCTCTGCGTGCGCCGGTCCACAGGTCCCGCCACGGCCTCGTGCCGGTCGTCTGGAACCCGGCGCTCGCGGGGCCGAGGCCGGGCGGGGTTAGGCCGAACGCGCGCCGTGCGACTAGGCTTAGGGGCATGACGACCCTTGCTGATCTGACGACCCTGCGCGTGGGTGGCCCCATCGCCGAGTACGTGCGCGTTTCTACGACCGACTCCCTGCTGGAGGCCGTTCGCGCGGCCGACGCCTCGGGCGGCCCGCTGCTCGTCGTGGGCGGCGGGTCGAACCTGCTGGCCTCCGACGCGCCCTTCGAAGGTACGGTCGTGGACGTGCAGCCGTTCGGGGAGATCGCCTCCATCATTGATGAGGGCCCTTCCGGGTCGGTGCTCGTGCGCGTCGGTGCGGGCACGGTCTGGGACCAGTTCGTCTCCTGGACGCTGTCGCACGGGCTGTCCGGCGTCGAGGCCCTTTCCGGCATCCCCGGGACCGTCGGCGCGTCCCCCGTGCAGAACGTGGGTGCCTACGGTCACGAGGTCGCCGAAACCATCTCCTCGGTAGAGGCCTACGACCGCCTGACGGGTAACGTCGTGCGCCTGGCACCCGCGGAGCTGGGCTTCGCGTACCGGTCCTCCGCGATCAAGCGCAGCGTTGGTCAGCCTGGCTTGGGTGACCGCCCGTGGGGTCCGACCGGCCGCTGGGTGGTCTTCTCCGTGGACTTCCGCTTGGAGCGCTCGCCCCTGAGTGCCCCCGTCATGTATTCCGAGCTGGCGCGCCGCCTCGGCGTCGAGGCCGGGTCGCGTGCCGACGCCTCCCTGGTCCGCTCGACCGTCCTGGATCTGCGCCGCGGCAAGGGCATGGTCCTCGATCCTGCCGACCACGACACGTGGAGCGCCGGTTCATTCTTCACAAACCCGATCCTGCCCGAGGCCGCTGCCGCCACCCTGCCCGAGGGCGCGCCTCGCTTTGGTGCGGGGGAGGGCCTCGTCAAGACCAGCGCTGCCTGGCTCATCGACCACGCGGGCTGTGGTAAGGGCTTCCACCTGCCCGAGGCCGGGGACCCTCCGCGCGCGTCCCTGTCCACCAAGCACGTGCTGGCCCTGACGAACCGCGGGAACGCGACGGGTGCCGACATCGAGGCACTGGCCCGCGCCGTGCGCGAGCGTGTTTATGATGCGTTCGGCGTCACCCTGGTCCCCGAGCCGGTGACGGTCGGCATCACCTGGTAGCGGGCGCACCTTGCGCTGAGCGGGTGGAGGCGGCGGCCGTGAAGGAGTACGTGGAGGGCCTGGAACGAGAGTTCTCGGCCATCGAGCGAGGGTTCTTGCGCGAGCAGCGGTGTGCCCGCTCCGACTACGCTTCCTTTGACCCTGAACAGGCTCGGCGCGTGGCGTTCCTTGCGTACCGCTCCGAGGCCTACCAGGTACGCATGTACGCGGTTTTCCTGCTGGGGCATCTATCGCAGGAGTCGGATGTTCTCTCTTTCCTTCGGGACGATGTTTCCGCGGACTCCAATTGGAGAGTGCAAGAGGTCCTCGCGAAGGCCTTCGATGATTTCTGTGCTGTCAGGGGCTACGAGGCGGCGCTTCCCGTCATCGACGAGTGGTTGAGCGACCCGCGCCCCAACGTGCGCAGGGCTGTCACGGAAGGCCTGAGGATCTGGACGAGTCGGCCCTACTTCCGGGACCGCCCGGGCGATGCTGTCTCGAGGTTGTCGAGGCTGCGCAGCGATTCAAGCGAGTACGTCCGCAAATCCGTGGGCAACGCGTTGCGGGACATCAGCAAGAAGCACCCGGAGCTGGTCGCGGCCGAGCTGAGGACCTGGAGCCTGGAGACCACAGAGGTTGCGCAGGTCTATCGCCTGGCCTCCACTCTCATTTCATGCGCCACAGCTGAGCGGTGATAGCAGCTCAGTACACAGGTGCAGGCGGCGGTTGGGGACGACGGAGCGGTGGAGTGCGTGAGGGTGACGGTGTATGAGGGCAGTTGGTACCTAGAATTCATCGATGTCCCAAAGTGCAGACCATGGTGCGCATTGATGCGGTGAGTGGATCTGTGCGCGTTGCGTGGCCTGTCCTGGAGTAGCACGTGACCTCGTCGTCGCCTGCGCAGGTTCTGCTGCCTGCGCTCGCGGATAGGTTGCCACCACGCGGATAGTTATTCGCTTACGGATAGCTTAATAACCTATCCGCGTGTTCATAACCTATCCGTGAGCGCGGTTCCTATCCGTGTGAGGCCGCGGCGCGCAGGCGCGCGATCATGTCGGGCACGTTGCGAGTGACGGCCGTCCACAGGAGCTGGTCGTCCATGCTCTGATACCCCGAATGCGCCGCTATGTTGCGAGTCGTACGCAGGGCACGCTTCTCAGAGGAGGTCAGGGCATCCATGTAAGGTGCATACTCGTCTCTCTCCAGGAACGCGGCCAGACGGATGATCACCATGCAGGCGGAGTCATACTCCGGGCAATCGGCGCTGAAGGCCTCGACGGGGACAGCAGCAACTCGCTCGACGCGGTGGGTGATGACGTTGAGTTCATGCAGGAAGTTATCGACGTCGAAGCTGGGCGCGTGCCTCCGCGCTGCTCGTGGCCGAGGAGCGAAGGGAACCGATTCGCTCATAGCGCCACGGCCTCGTCAATGGCTGCTCGCAGCGCCTCGGGCACGTGATTGTCCGCGTGTACTTCGGTCGGGAAGCCGGTGAGCTCGCTCGCGAACGAGGCAATGTCCGCCAACTCGAACAGTGACAGGTCTCGAGTGGGCGTGCCAATCAGGTCAATGTCCGACTCGAATCCGTCCGTGCCCCGGGCAACCGAGCCGAAGACGCGGAGGGAACCCAGGCCTCGTTCCTGGGCGTAGCTGCTGATCGAGGTCGCGTAGCGGGCGAGCGGCACGGAAGGGCGGTAGTCGGCGGCGTGGAGGATGCGTTCGAGCAGTTCTGCGGAGACTGCACGCTTGCCGGACTCGATCTGTGCGAGGGTAGACTGGCTCATCCCGGTCATCCCCGCCAGCTCGGCCTGCGTGAGAGACGCGTCCTGACGTGCAGCACGCACGAGGGACGGCGCATCGTCACGACGAAACCGGCTCATGCTTCCATGATAGTGCACGCGTGCACTATTGGTTCGCGATTAGGGTCGTCGTGTGCAGGTATGAGGCCGGGGTCAACAGTCGTCCCGAGGTGGTTGCTCCTGGTGGCCGGAAGGGGAAGAAACAACCGGGTCAAAAGGGGGCTTTTGTCATCGAAGAAATTCAGCACCTCTTTGGTTACGAGCGTTTGTGTGGCTGTCACTTATGGAGGGATCTGGAATGTATCAATCTCGCACGTAATTCCCCGGAGGGAGTCCTGAGGGACGCTCTGAAAACCGTGGAATATCAACGTTCCAATTTCAATGTTTGAAAGAGTTATGGGAAATTATGTGCGAGGCTGTGGGGGAATTATGGCAAGAATCTCGCGGTGTTGAGAAAAATCCGCGCGTGTTGATGTGGTGCCCGGAAGTGCGTGTTGCTTGGCCCATCCTGGATTGCCATGCGGCCGTGATGTTGCCTGCGTTGGCTCTGCGGCTTGCACTCGTGGATCCGTTCCGTGGGTTGGTTGCCGCTATATGGATAGGTTGCCACCATGCGGATAGGTTATTCGCTTGCGGATAGCTTAATAACCTATCCGCGTGTTCATAACCTATCCGTGTGCGAGCCGTCGGCCGCTGAGGTGGTGTCGGTAGTCGATGCTGCGGCGGGTGAGGATGGTCCGCGTCGGCAATCTGCCCAAAGTGCAGACCACCTCGGTCACAACGGCTGTTTTTTGGCGGTTTTCGTCGAGGTGGTCTGCACTTTGAGCGCTGCTGTGCACGCAGGCTGTGGGAGGTGTCCGCTCAACTACTGCGTTGGCGTCCTCCCATCGATCCCGCAGATTCCGTGTAAACCGCTGAGGTGCCTCCCTGTATGTCGCACGTAATTCCCCGGAGGGAGTCCCGAAGAACGCTCTGAAAACGGCGGAATATCAACGTTCTAGTTCAAAGGTTTGAATGAGTTGTGGGGGAATTGCACGCGAGATTGTGGAGGAGCTGTGTGTTTGCGGTGCCGAGGGGATCGAGGGGACGAGCTGGCGGCTGCGGACACGGATCCGGTTGGTGCATCGCGTTGATGAGGATGGTCCTCGTCGACAATCTGCCCAAAGTGCAGACCACCTCGCTCAAAACGGCTGTTTTTTGGCGGTTTTCATCGAGGTGGTCTGCACTTTGAGCGCTGCTGTGCACGCAGGCTGTGGGAGGTGTCCGCTCAACTACTGCGTTGGCGTCCTCCCATCGATCCCATAGATCCCGCAGATCCCGTGTAACCCACTGAGGTGCCTCCCTGTATGTCGCACGCAATTCCTCGCAGTATGTCCTGAGGTATCCCCGAAAATTGCAGAATATCAACGTTTTGGATTCAACGTTTGAAAGGGGTATGGCGGAATTGCATGCGACATTGGGGGCCTGAGCGGAATCTTGCGAGCGGTGAGGAGAAGCTAGCCTGCACTGTGGCTCAGCCACCCTACGACAGCCCTACGCCGCAGGCTCCGCCGCCAACCAGGCGTCGATGTCGGCCTTCCATGCCGCCTTGCGCGAGGGCGATGCCAGCGACGCGTCGATAGAGGACCGCGCCAACGATGCCAGGGCCTCGTCGGACAGGCCGAACACGTCGCGCGCGACCTCGTACTGGGCGACCAGGCGCGAGCGGAAGAGCAGCGGGTCGTCAGCAGCCAGGGCAATGCGAGCCCCGGCCGACAGCAGCGTGGGCAGCGGCACCTGCGAAATCCGTGTACACGCCCAGGTGCACGTTCGACGTGGGGCAGACCTCCAGGGCGATGCCCGCGTCCACGACGGCGCGCAGCAGCGCAGGGTCCTCGCTGGTGCGCACCCCGTGCCCGAGGCGCGCGGGGGCCAACGTGGACACGACCTCGCGCACGGAGGCCCGGCCCCAGGAGTTCGCCGCCGTGCGGGACGCCCACGAGACCGGCGCGGCGCGCGATGCGGAACGCGGGAGCAAAAGAAGCCGTCGACCCCACGCGCTCGTCGTTCGACAGGCCAAAACCCACGACCTCGCCGGGGCCGTCGCCCGCGAACGACGCTGCCAGGCGTGCGAGAGTGCGCGCGTCCAGCGGGTGCTTCATGCGTGACGCGGCGACGATGACGCCGATATCGACGCCGGTCTCGCACGAGGCCGAGCGGGCCTCGTCGATGATGATCTCCAGGGCCGGGGTGATGCCGCCAACGTAGGGCGCGTAGCTGGTCGGGTCGGCCTGGATTTCCATGCGCACGGATCCTTCGGCGGCGTCGTCCTCGGCGGCCTCGCGAATGAGGCGGCGCATTGCGGCTTCGGAGCGCACGAGGTGGCGCGCGGAGTCGTAGGCTCGCTGGAAACGGAACCACCCGCGCCCGTCGGCTGGCATAGATGCGGCATCGATGTGCAGCAGGTGCGGGGGCAGGCGCACGCCCTGGGCACGCGCCATGTCGACCATGGTGGCGGGGCGCATGGCTCCCGTGAAGTGCAGGTGCAGGTGAGCTTTGGGCAGGGTCGTGAGATTTCGCCTGCCCGCAGGCGTGGGGCGCGGTGCCGTCAGGTTGGGGACAGCGGGTGCGTCCACGGCCTAGTGCTCCCCGAGCCAGATGATGATGTCGCGGATCAGGCCCGGACCTTCGGGTTCGTTGAGCAGCTCGTGGTATGCGCCGTCCACGATGCGCAGATGCACGTCCGCGTCGGGGTGGGCACCGCGCGCGGCCCGCACGAAGTCGCGTGATCCGCGCAGGTCTGCCAGGAGGTCGCCGGAGCCGTGCATGACCAGGGTTGGCGTGGTGAGGCGGTCGGCGCGCCGCAGTACTTCGTCGCCCTGCAGGATCATGGTTGCGCCTGTCAGGATCGGCACGCCGCCCTTGTATGTGAGCGGATCCGCGTCGAAGTCGCGCTGGACCTGCGGGTCGCGTGACAGGGGAGAGACCTTCATCTCGGAGGCTCCCTTTGTCACGACGAGGCCGGGGCTGATTCGCGCGACCGGCAGGAGTTTGCGGGCGCGGGAGGGGGAGACGTGGGGGAGGGGACGCAGCGCTGGCGCGGAGAGGACGGTGCCGCGCAGGTGCGTCGGGTCCAGGATCGTCGACGCGGCTGCGATGATGCCGCCCATTGAGTGTCCGAACAGGAACAGGTCGGGGGTGCGTGCGTGGGCGAGGGTCGCCCGGCGCGCATCACCAAAGTCGCGGATGAGGGCACCCACGTCCACGCGGGCGCGGGGACCCTCGGAGGTCCCGTGGCCCGCGTGGTCGTAGAATGCGACGTCGTATCCGGCGCGGGTGAGAGCGGAACGCAGGTGGACGTAGCGCCCGGAGTGCTCCGCGTACCCGTGAGAGAGGAGGACGGTCCCGAGGGGCGTCTCCTCATCTGTCCGTTCGAACGAGATATGCATCAGGCGAAGAGCTCCTGTACGCGGGTGATACCTTCGACGAGGTCGTCGTCGGACAGGGCGTAGGAGAAGCGCAGGAAGCCGGAGGGGCCGAAGGCCTCGCCGGGAACCGCCGCGACCTCGACCTCGTCGAGGATCAGGTCGGCAAGTTCGCCCGACGTGTTAGCGACGCGTCCGCGGATCTCGCGACCCAGTAGGCGCTCGACGGAGGGGTAAACGTAAAACGCGCCCTTGGGCGTGGGAACGTCGAAGCCGTCGATCTGGCGCAGCATGTCGACAATCGTGCGGCGGCGGCGATCGAAGGCGACGCGCATCTCGTTCACCGCATCCAGGGAACCCGACACGGCGGCGCGCGCGGCCTCCTGGGCGATGTTGTTGACGTTGGAGGTCAGGTGCGACTGGAAGGACAGGGCGGCCTTGATGACGTCGGAGGGGCCAATCATCCAGCCCACTCGCCAGCCGGTCATCGCGTAGGTCTTCGCCACGCCGTTGAGGATGACGGCCTGGTTCGCGAGTTCGGGCACCAGCTTGACGATGTGCGCGCTCTGCGCGTTCTCATACAGCAAGTGCTCGTAGATTTCGTCGGAAATGACCCAGATGCCGTGTTCGAGCGCCCACTGGCCGATGGCGGTCAGCTCCTCGGGCGTGTAGACGCTGCCCGTCGGGTTCGACGGCGAGCACATGAGCAGCACCTTCGTGCGAGGGGTGCGCGCGGCCTCGAGCTGCTCGACGCTCACCTTGTAGTCCTGGTCGGCACCCGCGAATACCTCGACGGGGGTCGCGCCGGCGAGCTTGACGACCTCGGGGTAGGTGGTCCAGTAGGGGGTCGGCAGGATGGCTTCGTCGCCGGGACCCAGCAGTGCGGCGAAGGCCTGGAACACGGCCTGCTTGCCGCCGTTGGTGACGACGATGTCGGCGGGGGAGACCTCGTAACCGGAGTCACGCAGAGTCTTGGCGGCGATGGCTTCGCGCAGCGCGGGCAGACCGGCTGCCGGCGTGTAGCGGTGCATCGCGGGGTTGCGCGCGGCCTTGACGGCGGCCTCGACAATGTAGTCGGGCGTGGCGAAATCGGGTTCGCCGGCGCCGAAGCCGATCACCGGGCGGCCGGCGGCCTTGAGGGCCTTGGCCTTCGCGTCCACGGCCAGGGTCGCGGACGGCGTGATGGCGTTGAAACGATCAGAGACACGGGTGCGAGGTGTATTGGTCACCCCTCCATGGTCCCACGTCATGCGCCTGAGTGGGTTGACACCCCTGTAAAGCGCGCGTGGGCTACCTCTCATTTACGAGGCCTGGGGCGGAATTTCGGGGATTGTGCGGACTGGGGGTGAAACTCGGTTGGACAAAGTCGCATCACATCCACTAATGTTTCTCAGGCAGGTTTTCCTGCGTAGGGCAGTGGCGCAATTGGTAGCGCACCGGTCTCCAAAACCGGCGGTTGTGGGTTCGAGTCCCGCCTGCCCTGCGGATAAGGCTTTCATTTTCGCAGGAGGATTCCCATGGCCACAGAAAAAGCCTCGGACGTCGAATCCTTGCGCCGAGACCGTACGAAGACGAGCGCCACTCGCAAGCGCGATGCCACCGTTAGGGATAAGGCTAAGAAACCCGGTTTCTTCGCAGGCATCTTCCTTTTCTTCAAGCAAGTCATCGACGAAATGAAGAAGGTGACCTACCCGACCGGATCGGAAACCTGGACATACTTCGTTGTTGTCGTTGTGTTTGTCGCCGCAATCATGCTTTTCGCTGGTCTCCTTGACTTCGGATTCGGTAAGCTAAGTGCATTGATCTTCGGCTGAGACCGACGAACCCGCCCGCAGAAACCTGCAGGCGGGTTTCTTTCACGGTCCGGCCCCATTCGCAGGAGGAGAAGTCGTGAGCGACGAACAGTACAGCGAGGACCGTGTCCTCGAGGAAACCCAGGAAAAGGTCGAGCGGGAGACCGCCGAAGCCCTGGCCGATGGAGCTGCTCAGGAAATCGTCGACGAGGTGACCGAGGAGGTTGCCTCCGAGGAAGTCGCGTCCGAGGACGTGGAAGAGGAAGAGGCTGCCCCGGCCTCGCCCGAAGAGGAAGCGATCGCCAAGCTGCGCCGCAAGCTCTACATGTCCCCCGGTGACTGGTACGTCATTCACACGTACTCCGGCCACGAGCGCAAGGTGAAGGCGAACCTTGAGCAGCGCATCACCACGCAGAACATGGAAGACTACATCTTCGCCGTCGAGGTCCCGGATGAGTACGTCATGGAATACCGTGGCACCACGAAGAAGCGCGTGCGCCACGTGCGCATCCCTGGTTATGCGATCGTCTGCATGGACTTCAACGAGGCCTCGTACCGTGTCGTCAAGGAAACCCCCGCCGTCACCGGCTTCGTGGGCGACCAGCACAACCCCGTGCCGCTGTCCATTGACGAGGTTGTCATGCTCCTGACGCCCAACGTCCTCGAGGAAGCCGCCGAGGCCGCCAAGGACCAGCCCGCGCCCGTGCAGGCCGTCCAGACCCAGTTCGAGGTCGGCGAGATCGTCACCGTCACCGACGGCCCCTTCGAGACTATGTCGGCCACGATCTCCGAGATCATGCCCGAAACCCAGAAGCTCAAGGTGCTCGTCACCATCTTCGAGCGCGAAACCCCGCTCGAGCTCGGCTTCGACCAGGTGGAGAAGCTCGAGCAGTGATGTCACCCACCCGGACTTGGGGACAGGCCCGGGTTGGAGTTATCATGCATATTTGTGTGCGTTGGGTGCACTGTGCCCACTGAACCCCAGTAGGCCCGCCTCCGACGCGCCGCCCTGGTCGGCACCCGTCGGCCAGAACTTCAGTAGAAAGACCCGCATTCATGGCAAAGAAGAAGAAGGTCACCGGCCTGATCAAGCTTCAGATCGCAGCCGGTGCAGCCACCCCCGCACCCCCCGTCGGCCCCGCACTGGGCCAGCACGGCGTGAACATCGTCGAGTTCACCAAGGCGTACAACGCGGCCACCGAATCGCAGCGCGGAAACATCATCCCCGTTGAGATCACCGTCTACGAGGACCGTACCTTCACGTTCGTCCTCAAGACCCCGCCCGCCGCTGAGCTCATCAAGAAGGCTGCTGGCGTCCAGAAGGGTTCCGGCACCCCGAACACCGCCAAGGTTGGTTCGATCACCATGGCTCAGGCTCGTGAGATCGGCGAGGCCAAGATGGCCGACCTGAACGCTAACGACGCTGACGCCGCCGCCAAGATCATCGCCGGTACCGCCCGCTCCATGGGCATCACCGTCGAGGACTGACACCAACCAACCCCCGTGGTAGGGCAGGCGCTGCCCGACACCCACGACTGCAAGGAGAAGAAGCAGAATGACCAAGCGCTCCAAGAGCTACCGCGCAGCGGCCGAGAAGGTCCACGCGGACGTGCTGTACACCCCCTTCGAGGCCATGAAGCTGGCCAAGGAGACCACCGTCACCAAGTTCGATTCGACCGTTGAGGTCGTCTTCCGACTCGGTGTCGACCCCCGCAAGGCGGACCAGATGGTCCGTGGCACCGTTTCCCTGCCGCACGGCACCGGCAAGACCGCCCGGGTCTTGGTCTTCGCCGTTGGTCCGCGCGCTCAGGAAGCGATCGACGCAGGTGCCGACGAGGTCGGCGGCGACGAGCTCATCGAGAAGGTTGCCAAGGGCTACACCGACTTCGATGTCGCCGTTGCAACCCCCGACCTCATGGGCAAGGTTGGCCGCCTGGGCCGCGTCCTCGGCCCCCGTGGCCTCATGCCGAACCCCAAGACGGGCACCGTGACCATGGATGTCGCGAAGGCCATCAAGGAGATCAAGGGCGGTCGTATCGAGTTCCGCGTCGACAAGCACGCCAACCTGGCGTTCATCGTCGGCAAGGCCTCCTTCACTGCCGAGCAGCTGACCGAGAACTACGCTGCCGTCCTGGATGAGGTGCTGCGTCTCAAGCCGACCTCCGCCAAGGGCCGCTACCTGATCAAGGGCTCCGTCGCGACGACGATGGGCCCCGGCATCCCGCTGGATGTCACCAAGGTCAAGGACCTGCTCGAGAAGTGAGCCTCGCTCGCTGATTAAGCGTCCGGGTCCCCGCGCAGCACACGCTGCGCGGGGACCCGCTTTTTTGTGGCGGGGCTGGCGTACGGCGCGCTGGCACGTGCATGCGCAGATTAAGGGACATAGGTCACACAATATAGGTCGCGAATAGGGTAACCTTAATTCGCTTGTATAAACCTATGTTTGTGAAGGGTTGTAAAAATGCCTCAGGTTGCGGGGGCGGGCATTACAAAGGCGCGCTCGGCCGTCACGATCGGCGCATTCACCGCCGTCTACTTTGTCATCATGTGGTGCTCGGGAATGCTTGGCTTTTTCGGGCCGGCGTTCATGTTCGTCGGCTGGATCATCGGTCTGATCCTTAACGGCCCGGTCATCATGCTGATGATGGTGCGCTCGCGCATGTTTGGAACACTGACGATCATGGGAGGCGTCGTCGCCTTCCTGATGGTCGTGACTGGACACTCGTGGGTGACTGTGCCGGTTACCCTGGTTCTGGGCTTGCTGGCTGACCTCCTTGCTCGAAGCGGCGGCTACGTGAGCGCCTCTCGAAACATCGCGGCATACATGCTGGTCTCCCTGTGGATGATTGGCCCTCTCGCGCCGATCTTTTTCGCTCCCGACTCCTACTATGCGGATGTTGCGGCTCAGATGGGCCAGGACTACGCGGACGCGATGCGGGCGCTCTTTAGTCCCGCAGTGATTGGAGGATGGCTCGTCGTCGCAATGATCGTCGCGTTCATCGGTGGGCTCCTCGGGCGCTTCCTGCTGCGCAAGCACTTCGCGAAGGCTGGCGTTGCCTGAGATCTCGCCCGCCGAGGCCGCACCAGGTGAGGCGACGAGCAGACTTGACCCACGCACCAAGCTCCTCGCTCTCCTCGTCCTCAACGCACTCGTCATGCGCGCGAGTCCCACGTCCACGCTTGTTGCGGTGCAGGCGCTGGCAGTGATCGCTCTCCTCTGGGAGGTCAGTGTGAGAGCCGCCGCGCGTGTGGGGATTGCGTGCCTCGTCTGTGATGTGTGTGCATTGGGTTCGCCTTTGTTCGTTGCGTGGCTTGAGGCCGTGGGCTTGCCGCGTGGAGTGGTTCTCGTCGTCGGTACGTGCGCCGCGATCTTGTACTGGTTTGCGCGGTTCTTCGCGGGATTCGGCATCGCCCTCTACGTGTACCGCACGACGAGAATTGGCCAGATGAAGGCAGCCCTGTGCGCCGTTCACTTGCCGCGAGTGTTCGTCGACGCCCTTGTTGTCGCGTTCCGAGTCCTCCCGACGGTGGGTGCCGAGGCGGTCGCCATCCGCGAGGCGATGGAGATGCGTGGCGTCGACCTCGGGGTGCGCGGCATCATACGGCACCCCCTCGTGATTGCTGAGCGCTTTCTGGTCCCGCTGCTGTCGTCTATCGCGCGCGTGGCCGACGACCTGGCTGCCTCGAGCGTTGTCCGAGGCCTGGGTGGCCCCACACGCCCCACCTCGCTCGTGCGGCTGCGCGCCAGTGCCTGGGATGCGGTCGCCCTTGCGTGCGTGGCCGGCGTCATCGTTATCGAGATCTGTGCGCACCTGGGAGTCCTGCCGTGATTGATGTTGAATCCCTGTCGTTCTCCTACGTCAGTGAGCTGACGGGAGATCGCGTCGAGGCCCTACACGGGGTCGATGTGTCTGCCCGTCCGGGCACTCTCACCCTCGTGTGCGGGTCCTCCGGCTGTGGGAAGTCGACGCTCATGCGGGCGCTGACCGGCCTCGTGCCCCAGATGACGCCGGGGGAGATCGAGGGGGTGGTGCGGATTGATGGTCGCGACCTCGCCGAGGTCCCCCTGACCGAGGTCGGTCACCTGTGCTCATCTGTCTTCCAGAATCCGCGCACCCAATTCTTCTGCGACACCGTCGCCGAGGAGCTGGCCTTTTGCGGGGAAAACTACGGTCGCGACCGAGAAACCCTGATCGAGAGCAGTGAGCGCGCCGCCGAACTCATGGGCATCACCCATCTCATGGACCGCAAGCTGTCGACTTTATCGGGCGGGCAGCTCCAGAAGGTGGCGCTCGCTTGTGCACTGTCATCGGGTGCCCCGGTCCTCCTCGCCGACGAACCGACCTCGAACCTGGACCCCGACGCCATCGCAGAGGTGCGACGCGCCCTTGCGCTCCTCAAAGAACAGGGAATGACAATCATCGTCGTCGAGCACCGCCTCCACTTCCTGCGAGGACTCGCCGACCAGGTCCTCCTCATGGAAGACGGATCGGTCACGCGTCGGTGGAGCGGCGAGGAGTTCTACTCGATGGGCGAGGCGGAACGCAGGTCGCTTGGCCTGCGCACGCTCGTCGACCCTGGTCCGCCCGAGGCCTGGGTGTGCTCGCGGGACTCCCGGGACGAGGCCTCGGCCCGTGGGAGCGTGGGCCTGTCCTGCCGGGACCTGAGCTTCTCCTACGGGAATACTCCCGTGTTTGAAGGCTTCGACGCGGACTTTCCAGCCGGCCGGATCACGTGCATCGCGGGAGAGAACGGCGTCGGGAAGACGACCCTCGTGCGCGTTTTGTGCGGGCTGGCTGCTCCCAGTTCCGGAACGATCACCCTGGACGGGCAGACGACGAGTCGACGGCAGCGACGGGCCGCGTGCGCGCTCGTCATGCAGGACACCGGGCGACAGCTGTTCTCCGACACGCTAGCAGGCGAGCTGACAATCGGGGCGTCGCAGGCCAGCGGCGAGGCCGGGGAGAAGCTTTTGGCTGACTTCGACCTCGCTCACCTGGGAGACCGCCATCCCCTCAGCCTGTCGGGAGGACAGAAGCAACGCCTCGTCATCGCAGCTGCGCGAGCCACCGGACGCCGAATCGTCATCCTCGACGAACCCACGTCGGGAATCGACGCCCGGCACCTTGACTCAATTACCGCGACCCTGCGCCGCATTGCGAACGAAGGAGCGGCCGTCATCGTCGTCACCCACGATGGCGAGTTCGCTTCTGCCTGCGCGGACCAACTCATCACACTGACGCCGACGGGCACCAAGCGTGCTCGCGAAGGAGAACCCCAATGACCGACACCGACGAGCGCGAGGACGCCACGGCCTCGGCCCCGACTGGCCAGCTTGCTGACGACAATCGAACTGACGACCCGCGTGCCGCTCACCTGGCGGGCCAGCGCGCCTTCAAGGAGCTGACCGCCCCCATCCGTGGGTCCATGATGGTTGCCCGAGTGCTCGGGTTCCTCTACGGCGCGCTCGCGGTTGCCCCCTACGTCGTCCTCGTCCAGCTCGGTGAGGTGCTGCTGGCTGCGGCTCGATCAGGTGCCCTGCCCGACCGAGGGGAGGTGATGACCCTGCTCATGTGGCTCACCGGAGCGTTCGGCGTGCGCTATGGGATCTACTTCGTCGCCCTGGCCGTCACCCACTTCGCGGACGTGCGCTTTGGGCACATCGTGCGCTCGCGCATGGTGAAGGTTCTGGCCGGTGCGCCCCTCGCCTGGTTCACATCGACGAACTCCGGGGCCGTGCGCAAGGCCATCCAGGACGACACACACGATGTACACACCGTTATCGCCCATGCGCCCGTCGAATCCGCAGCCGCCGTCAGCGCACCCCTGTCCTTGCTCATCTACTCCTTCGTCGTCGACTGGCGGCTCGGGCTTCTCTCGATTGCCACGCTGCCCATCTACGGGCTCCTCAACGCGTGGATGATGCGAGACATGGGGGAGAAGACCGCACAGATGGACCGACACCTGACGCGCGTCTCATCGACGATGGTCGAATTTGTGTCCGGAATCAGCGTCGTCAAGGCGTTCGGAACCGTCGGGCGCTCACACCAGCGTTTTACCCAGGCTGCCGAGAACTTCTCGCGCTTCTATCGCGACTGGTGCGGTCCGCTGCTGAAAGGCTCCGCGCTCGGGCAGGCAACCGTATCCCCGTCGTTGATCCTGCTCATTTCCACCGCGGGAGGGTCGGCGCTCGCGGCCGCGGGGATTGTGAGTCCGGTCCAGGTCATCACCTGCGCGCTCATTGCCCTCGTCATCCCGGCTGCCATCGAGGTGCTGGGGACGACGGCCTGGTCCTACCAGATCGCGGGGGCGGCCGCGCTGCGGATCGTCGATCTGCTCTCCGTTGATCCATTGCCCGCCGAGGGGCATTCCGTGCCAGAGGGATCGGACGTTGAGATTGACGGCGTGTCCTTCTCCTACGGGACGACCCTCGCACTTGACGATGTGAGCCTGACGATCCCCGAGGGCACGGTGACCGCACTCGTTGGTTCCTCCGGCTCGGGTAAGTCGACGCTCGCGACGCTGGTCGCTCGTTTCGCCGACCCGGACCGTGGGGCTGTCCGCATCGGAGGGGTCGACGTGCGCGATATCGCCCCCGACGTCCTCTACCGGCACGTCTCCTTCGTCCTCCAAGATCCGCAGCTCCTCGATATTTCCGTGAGAGATAACATCGCGCTCGGAGTCCTGGGCGCCAGCGACGAAGCGGTGTGGGCTGCCGCTGGGGCCGCTCGTATCGACGACTACCTGCGTTCCCTGCCCCGAGGCCTCGACAGCGTCATCGGGGAGGATGCGCATCCCTCGGGTGGCCAGGCGCAGCGCATCGCGATTGCGCGCGCCCTCCTCGTCGATGCACCCATCCTCGTCCTCGACGAGGCCACCGCCTTCACCGACCCGGAAGCCGAGGCCGATATTCAGGAGGCGCTCACCCGCCTCGTGCAGGGAAAGACGGTCCTGGTGATCGCACACCGCGCCGCGTCGATCACGGGTGTCGACCAGATCGCCATCCTTGACGCGGGACGCCTCATCGCCCTGGGCACGCCCGACCAGCTCGCCGATCACCCGTACATGCGTCGCTTGACCGCGCCCGCGAAAGGATACTGATTATGTTCGGCCTCATCTTCCGTCTGCGCGAACCCCTCTCCGAGCAGGGGCGAGCCGACTTCGCCCGGGCGACCGTCCTGTCCTGCATCGTCGGTGTCGTGCGCGGAATCTCGCTCATCGCGTTCATTCCGGCCGCGCTCGCCCTGACCTCGGGTCACAGCGCCTGGGGGATGCCTCTGAGCGCGTGGCTCGTGGTGCTGGCTGGGTGCGCGCTCACCTCATTTGTCGTCGAGTATCTCCTCGCTATGCGTTCATACTCGGTGGCCTTTGACTTCCTGTCGAACATGCACCGCGCGATCGGCGACAAGGTGGCGTCCCTGCCGCTCGGATCGTTCCGCGCAGACACCGCCGGAAAGACGTCGCGCCTCGTCTCGCGTGAGCTCATGGTTCTGGGTGAGATCTTCGCGCACATGTACTCGCCCCTCATCGCCGCCATCGTCACCTCGGCGACGATGCTCGTTGGCATCACCGTGTTTTCGCCGATTCTCGGGCTGGTATGCGTGGCCGCGATCCCGGTCGTCGGCGGGGGAGTGTGGGTGGCGCGCCGCTGCCTGCAGTCGGGGGCCGCCCTGAAAGAGCCGCCCGCCCGCGAGCTGTCCCACCGCATTGTCGAATACGCGACCAAGCAGGGCGCGCTGCGGGCCTGCGGGCGCTCCGCCTCCTACGGCCCCCTCCTGCGAGCCGAGGATGCGTACGGGGTGGCGGCGCGGCGTTCTCTCATGCGTGAAACCGTCGGCCAGATCGTCAACGGCATGGCCGCCCAGGTCGTCGTCGTGACACTTATCTGCGCGATCGGGTGGCTCGCGGTCGGGGAACAGGTCGGCCCCGTGGCTGCGATCGTTGCGATCGGCCTGCTTCTGCGTTTCACGCAGATCCTCGTCGACATCGGGACGCTCGCCTCCGCCTTCGAGACGCGTCGCCCGGTCCTCGACCTCAGCCACGAGATCCTCTCCGCCTCAGAACTGCCCGCCCCCAAGGGCGTGCGACGCGCGGACGAGGCCCCGGCCTCGTCAGGCGCATCCGTGACCCTCGAGGACGTGTCCTTCTCCTACGAGGCCGACCACCCGGTCCTGCAAGGCGTATCCTTCCGCGTCGAACCCGGAACCATGGCGGCGATCGTCGGTCCCTCGGGCTGTGGTAAAACCACCATCGCGCGCCTCGTCGCACGCTTCTACGACGTGGACGCGGGAAGCATTCGAGTGGGTGACGCAGACGTACGCGACTGGGATACCACCGACCTCATGGCGCAGCTCTCCCTCGTCTTCCAAGACGTCTACCTCTTCGACGACACCCTAGAAGCTAATGTGCGCGTTGGAAACCCCGACGCAAGCCGCGCCGACATCGAGGAGGCCGCCCGCCTGAGCGGAGTCGACGAGATCATCGAACGCCTGCCGCTCGGCTGGGAGACCCCCGTCGGCGAGGCCGGCCGCGCGCTCTCGGGAGGCGAGCGCCAGCGCGTCTCCATCGCACGCGCGCTCCTCAAGGCCGCGCCCATCGTCCTCTTCGACGAGGCCACGAGCGCCCTCGACCCCGAGAACGAATCGCGCATCACCGACGCCATGGCCGCCCTGCGGCGCGACGCGACCCTCATCGTCATCGCCCACAAGCTCGACACAATCACGGCAGCCGACCAGATCATCGTTCTCGACGAGGGCGGCCGCGTCGCCCAGATCGGCACGCACGCTGAACTCTACTCGCAGGCGGACGGCCAATACCGGGCCTTCTGGGACGCGCGCTCGCGGGCAGCGGGGGTGGAGGCTCGTCTGACGGCTATCGCGTCACGAGGCCGGGACCCAATGCGCATCGCCGGACGCCGAACACCGTTTCGTGTGTCGGATACCAGGCGCTCCACCCTGAGCCAAGCCGGACGTATCCTTCCCGGATACCCCGCACACCAGCCCCGGCCTCGTGCATCCTCTGCTGCACCCATCGCAGGTGTGCGCGCGACCGACCCCGGCCTCGTCTGTGAAACGCGCCGCCATGCTTGCACGCAGGTAACCACCCTGTTAAGCTGATCCGTGCCGAAGACCGTTGGTGTCCACACTAGTGGAGAAAAATCCAACGCAGGTGAGTGAGCCGCCCCGCGCGGCATTCGAGCATGCGCCCGACACGAACCTGCGTGTCGGGTTTTTTCTTACCTGCGGTCACGTATCTGGAAGGAGGACCATGGCGAAGTCCGACAAGGTGGCAGCAGTTGCCGAGCTCGTGGAGCGCTTCCGCGCAGCCGACGCTGTCCTGCTGACCGAGTACCGCGGCCTGACCGTCGGCCAGCTGAAGCAGCTGCGTCGCGGCCTGGGCGAGAACGCGACCTACGCCGTGGCAAAGAACACGCTGGCGCGCCTGGCAGCCACGGAGGTCGGCCTCGACTTCCTGGCTGAGGACCTCAAGGGTCCCACGGCCATCGCTTTCGTCTCCGGCGAGCCCGTTGAGGCCGCCAAGACCCTGCGTGATTTTGCTAAGGAAAACCCCGCCCTCGTGCTGAAGTCCGGCGCGATGGACGGCGCTCCCCTGAGCGCCGAGGGTGTCAAGAAGCTCGCCGATCTCGAGTCCCGCGAGGTCCTGCTGGCCAAGGCCGCAGGCGTCCTCAAGGCAAAGATCGGTCAGGCGGCGTTCGCATTCAACGCTCTGCCCGTCAAGGCAGTGCGCACCATCGATGCTCTGCGCGAAAAGCAGCAGGGCGAGGCGGCCTGACGAGACAGGCCATGTTTCACACCGCCACCCGGGCTGCGTGAAACACCCCAACAATCTGCACTCGTGCAGGCCAATTAGGAAGGATGCCACTCATGGCTAAGCTCTCCAATGACGAGCTCATCGCAGCTTTCAAGGAAATGACCCTCATCGAGCTCTCCGACTTCGTGAAGCTCTTCGAGGAGACCTTCGACGTTGAGGCCGCTGCCCCCGCAGCCGTCGCCGTTGCCGCCCCGGCCGCCGACGCCTCCGCCGAGGAAGAGAAGGACGAGTTCGAGGTCGTCCTCGAGTCCGCCGGTGAGAAGAAGATCGCCGTCGTCAAGGTCGTCAAGAACCTGGCCGGCCTGGGCCTCAAGGAAGCCAAGGACCTGGTTGACTCCGCGCCCTCCACCATCTTCCCCTCCGCGAAGAAGGAAGACGCCGAGAAGGCCAAGGCTGAGATCGAAGAGGCCGGCGGCAAGGTCACCCTTAAGTGACTTTCCCCGTCTGACTCGTTCAGACTTTTCCGCCCGACTGGGTGGGCTGACCCCGTCCCGCATCTGCGGGGCGGGGTTTCCGCGTGTCTGGGCCGGGCTGCTTGGCGGCACCGCTGGTGTTCCGGGCGCCGTCGGGCCCGGCCGCGTGGCCGGGCTGCTTGGTGTGCCCTCCGGTAACCTCCATACCAATCGCGTCTGGTGTGCGGTGTTGCTGGTGGCGCCGCTGGTGTTCTGGGCGCCGTCGGGCCCGGCCGCCCGCGAGATCGCCACACGCGAGCCTTTGGCTCGGAGTGGTCGATCTCGAAGCCCGCCCTGGCCCTCCGGACCCTCCGGCGCCCTCCGCACCGGCGGTGCTTGTGTCGCTGTGTGTGGTGGAGCTTCCCCTCGAAGCCCGGCCAGGCCCTGCCGCCGCCCATGGGTACCGCAGCCTGGCCCTCCGACACCCTGGCCTTGCTGTTTTGTTGCTTGTGGCACCGCTGGTGTTCTGGGCGCCGTCGGGCCCGGCCGCGTGGCCGGGCTGCTTGGTGTGCCCGTGGGCGGCGGCCCGCTCGCGAGCCGTCCGCGCTGCGAGCTTCGCTCGGCGCGTCGTCTCGAAGCCCGGCCAGGCCCCGCCGCCGCCCACGGGCTCCGCAGCCTGGCCCTCCGGCGCCCAGGCCTTGCTGTTTTGTTGCTTGTGGCACCGCTGGTGTTCTGGCGCCGTCGGGCCCGGCCGCCCGCGAGATCGCCACACACGAGCCTTCGGCTCGGAGTGGTCGATCTCGAAGCCCGCCCTGGCCCTCCGGACCCTTCGGCGCCCTCCACACTGGCGTCGCTTGTGTCGCTGTGTGTGGTGGAGCTTCCCCTCGAAGCTCGGTCATGCCCCGCCCCCCGCGAGATCGCCACACACGAGCCTTCGGCTCGGAGTGGTCGATCTCGAAGCCCGCCCGTGCCCTCCGGACCCTCCGGCGCCCTCCACACCGGCGGCGCTTGCGCGGTTGTGTGTCGCCTCGAAGCCCGGCCAGGCCCTGCCGCCGCCCATGGGTGCTGCAGGTAGGTTATCCGGACCCTCCGGCGCCCTCCATGTCGGCGGTGCTGCCGGGATTTGCAATTGATCGCATCGCTCGCGGGTATTGCACTGGATAGGTGGGTATCGCACTATGTGGGGTGGCATTGCACTGCTCAGCTGCTAGTGCATCGCATGCGGAACTAGTGCAACGGTTTCCTCGCATAGTGTCTACGCGGATAGGTTGTTGCTTCACGGATAGGTTATGAGCATACGGATAGCTTATTAACCTATCCGCGTGGCGATAACCTATCCGCATCGTCATAACCTATCCGCATAGGTGATCGCCAGGCCACCCCGGCGTCTATGAGTCCCGCAGCCCGGACCTCATGTTTCGCTACATCACTAAATTTTCGGACACCGTCGTGACGTGCACGCGGGCTTCCTATCCGTGGCTTGTGCTTCTCTGCCGCAGGTGGGCCTCCTACCTAGAGCCTGGGACCTCTCTTCCGCACGTTAACCCGCTGATCGGAGCCTTGGCGAGGCTGCCCACGTGCCGAACAGCGGGTTTGCGTGCGGAACAGCGGGTTTGGGTGCGGAACAGCGATGCTAGCGTGCACGCCAGACCGTAGGGATGCTAGGGCTACTTGAGGCTGCGCCGTGCTGCTGGTTGAGCCAATACCGGGAGTGTTTCGAGTCGGCCAACAAAGCGTGACGCGGTGCATATTGTAGATCGGGCTTTCTGGCTTGCCAGTTTCGAGGGTGCCCTGCTAGTATTTTCTCTTGTCGCAATCCTGCGTAGCTCAACGGCAGAGCATCCGACTGTTAATCGGACGGTTACTGGTTCGAATCCAGTCGCAGGAGCAGGCGCCCCGGGTCCTTGAGGACTCGGGGCTTTTTGTTCATATGCGGAGGCAATCGGGGGTGGGGGTTGGTGACCGTGCCAGAATCGTGGAATGCTGTCGTCGTGGTTCTGTTGATCGCCGCGTGCATCTTCGCCTACGGAGTCCATGTCCTGGTTCACCCGGATGCGGGAACAAACCCGAGCGCGAAGCCGCGCGGCATCCAACCTCCGGATGCGGAGCGAACGGCGGCCTTGCGGGAGCGCTACAGTGAGCTCGCCGACGCGTGGCAGCGCTGGCAGGAGACGCCGCGCGGTCCGGGTGACCGGGATCGTCTGGTGACGGTGGAGGACGTGTGGGGCGGCCCCGACCCCGGCGAGCCTTTCCCGCCGCGTTACACGGCGAGTCACCTCGGTAAGGTCACGCTTGAGCGGCGTCGCTACCTCAGCCTCGAAGAGGAGATGACAAACGGCCCGGAGGTCGTCTGGGCGGCGTCCCCGCGCGCGTGGGCATCGCGCCGCCTCGACGTGTGGGCGGTTCATTCGCGCGGCTGGAGACGGCCTCGGCTCATGCGCGTCTGGTTCAACCGCGAGCGTGCTCTCGTGGAGATTCACACCAACCGTTCCGTCAAGGTTGATGAGATCCTTCCGAGTGAGATTGTCGGCTTTGTTCGCGGCTACACGCGCCTGGGGCCGCGCACGGGTGTTGTTGACGGGCTGCGCTGGCTTCCAGAGGATGCGATGCTGATGGGGCACCGACCTTTGACGCGCACTTTCCGTACGCTCACGGATCTGTCGGTCGTCTCCCCGGTCGGCTCACCGGTGGGGGATGCGCTGCGTGCGGGTGATTTCCACGCGCTGACGTTCTCGTGTTCGCGTGAGAGTGCCGGCTGGGACAGCGTGGACAGTGAGCTGCGCGTCCTTGACGTCGCGGGCGTGACCTACCAGGTCGGCAACGCGCTCGGGGTGCCTACGGTGGGGGAGTCTGCCGCTCCCCGGGACGAGGCCGTGGCCGACTTCTCCGGATCTGATTCCTCGGCCGAGGGGTCGGACGCTGGCTTCGATCGGATTGAGCCCACGGACCTGGCGGTTGTGCCGGTGGATCCGAAGGCTGTCCTGCGGGCGGTGGCGAAGATGATTGAACTGCCGGACGATCCGCGCGCCTGATCGCCCGACCCGGGTGCGCCTCGGCAATGAGGCGAGATGGCGCGCATCTGTCAGGACGCAATCGGCATCAGGCTGGGACCTGACAAACGACTCGGGCCTATAATTCACTGTCGTTTCCAGGTGCGTTGATGCTCCGGCGGTCCGGGTGTTCGCTTCGGTCAAGGCCGTGCGAGCCGCTAGCTGGGACCGGCCTGGCAGATGCGCCAACAATTTGAAAGGCAAGCACGCATGGCACACGAATCAGTCAGCGACGTCACGATGGGGACTGAGACGGCGGTGGATCAGGAGGTGGACGCCCTCGGCCCGCACTATGTCAAAAGGCTCCTGGTCGGTCGCCCGTTCTACATTGCCCACAGAATGGGTGGGACGGAGTTTCCCGAGAACACGCGCCAGGGGCTGGATGCGTCGTTGCGCGCGGGTTTCAAGGCGTTGGAGGTCTCGGTGCGCCGCTGCGCCTCCGGCGAGTTCGTGGCGATCCACGATTGGAAGACGACGCGCACCGTGCCGGGGACGGACTATCAGATTTGGAACACTCCGTGGTCGACGCTCAGTAAGCTGCGTCAGGCCTCGGGCCCGTTCCTGCGCCTGAGCGACATCGTCGAGCGAATTCCCTCCAACGTGGTGCTCGCGATCGACCATAAGACGACGTCGTCCCAGGATCAGAAGAACAAGGGGGACTTGGCCGCGGAGGCCGAGCTCTTCGAGTACCTGCACCGGGCGTTCGGCGGTCACCCTGAGCGTCGCGTCCTGTGGAAGACGTTCGCGAAGGGTACGAGCTCGGCTCGCGCGAAGGCCCGCGGGTATATGACGATGGCGATGCTCTACCCCAACGAGCTGGCGTCGGTGAAGCTCTCGCAGTGGGATGTGCTGGGGATGGAGTGGAACGCGCGCCCGGAGGCATGGAGCGCGCTCAAGGCGGCCAAGCGCCCGACGATCGCGCACATCATCACGAACCCTGGGCAGGCCAAGCAGGCGCTCGCGGCCGGTGCGACCGGCCTGATGGTGTCCTCGCCGTCGAAGGTTCACCCCTAGGTGCGTGCTCCGGGCGCGCCTGCCGTGGGTGCGCCCGGCCCTGGGGGACGAGGCTGTGGTTGCGTTGTCGGGATCGGCGAGAGAGGAGAGGGGCTGTGCGCGAGGAACTGGTTGAGGCGGTGCTGCGCGTTGTGGAGGAGATTCCGCCGGGGCGGGTGGCAACCTACGGGATGATCGCGCGCGCGGTGGGGACCGGTCCGCGCGTTGTTGGGCGGATCATGCATGATTGGGGTGGTGGTGTCCCGTGGTGGCGCGTCGTGAACGTTCACGGAACTTTTCCGACAACCGTACGAGGTCGGGGCGTGTTTGAGTGGGAGAGGGAGGGGATTCCTCACGATCCGACACGCGGGAAGGTGTTGCTCGGGCAGTGTCTTGTCGATCAGGAGTGGCTCGACGGTGTCGCACGAACCGTCCGCGACAATGTGCTAGAAAGCCCGGAATTGTAAGGTTTATCGACTTTCGATTAAATTTCAATTCGGTTACGCGCGAGCTAATTTAACTCGCGCGGACTCGTCTGATGACTTACTCTTGGGGGGACGCCAAAGAGGGCGTTCCTTCGGATACGTTTCCGTTAGCGTTAACGAAAACGAGGGAGCAAACTCCAGAAACAGAGAAGTTACTGGTACCCAAGGGGTGAGAAGTGACGAACTTACTAGAGCTAAAGGGGATCTCGAAGACGTTCCCCGGCGTGAAGGCGCTGTCCGACGTGGACCTCGACCTTCGCCCCGGTGAAGTCTTGGGTCTCTGCGGTGAGAACGGAGCGGGTAAGTCCACGCTCATGAAGGTGCTCACCGGTATTCACAAGGCCGACCCGGGCGGAGAAATCTGGCTGCAGGGCGAGCAGGTTGACATTCAGTCGCCTGAGCACGCCCGTGACCTCGGCCTGTCGATCATCCACCAGGAACTCAACATTGTTCCTGACCTGACTGTTGCCCAGAACCTGTACCTCGGTCGTCCGGGTTCCTCGAAGTGGTCCTACATTGATGATCGCAAGATGGTGCGCGACGCCTACGAGCTGTTCGAGCGCCTCAATATGAAGATCGATCCGACCGCCTACTGTCGCGACCTGCCGGTCGCCCGTCTGCAGATGGTGGAGATTGCTCGCGCACTGTCCTTCGACTCAAAGATCCTCGTCATGGACGAGCCCACGGCTCCTCTGACGACGACCGAGACCGAGTCGCTGTTTGAACTCGTGCGCGATTTTGTCTGCCCGACGACCGGTCTGATCTTCATTACGCACCGCATGCCCGAGCTTACCGAGCTGACCAACCGCATCTCCGTGCTGCGCGACGGCAAGTACGTCGGCACGGTTGAGACGGCTACCACGCCCATGCGTGAGGTTGTCAAGATGATGGTCGGTCGCGAGGTGCCCGCCGACGCGCGCCCCACCACTAAGCCGATCTCCGACGAGGTCGTCCTGCGCGTCGAGAACCTGTCGACAGTCAAGGTTGTCCACGACGTCTCCTTCGAGGTCAAGAAGGGCGAAATCTTCGGCTTTGCGGGACTGGTTGGTGCCGGTCGCACCGAGGTAGCCCGCGCCCTGTTCGGAGCTGATCCCCACACCGAGGGCAGCATCTACGTCCACGGCAAGAAGGTGTCGATCAAGAGCGCCTCGGATGCCGTCAAGCATGGCATCGGCTACCTGTCCGAGGACCGCAAGCAGTTCGGCCTGCTCCTGGACAAGGACATTTCCTTCAACACGGGCATGGCTGCCATGGACCACTTCACCAAGGCGTCAGTCGTCGCGACGGAGAAGCTGCGCAAGGTCGCCCAGGAGTACGTGGGGAAGCTGCGCACGCGCACCCCCAGCGTTGACGTCGAGGTCCGTTCTCTGTCGGGCGGTAACCAGCAGAAGGTTGTCGTGGCCAAGTGGCTGGAGCGTGACTCTGAGGTCCTTATCTTCGACGAACCCACGCGCGGCATTGACGTGGGTGCGAAGGACGAAATCTACACGCTGCTTGAAAACCTAGCGAAGCAGGGTAAGGCGATCATCGTCATCTCCTCGGAACTGCCCGAGGTCCTGCGCCTGGCGAACCGCATCGCCGTCATGGCCCACGGCCGCATTATTGGCACCCTCGACAACGAGGAAGCCACCCAAGAAAACATCATGGAACTGGCCACCGTCGGCCAGGAAGAAGCGAACGGAGTAAACGCGTGAGCACCGTCGTCGACAACAAGGGCCTCGAGGCGCCGTCGCCTGTCGCGGCCTTCCTGAAGAGGAACATGCAGCTGCTGCTCGTCACAGTTGCGTTGTTCGTGGTCCTGGCATTCTTCAGCGTTGCTGTGCCGAACTTTACTTTTGCGACCATGAACGTGTACCTGGACATCGTCCTGCAGTCGGCCTTCACGGGCGTCATGGCGCTGGGTGCTACCTTCGTCATCGCGACGTCCGGCATTGACTGTCCGTCGGTACGGGTATGAGCCTCGTGGCTGTCATGGCCGGTATTTTCCTGGCGGGCGACAAGATGAACCTGCCTCTCGGCCTCGGCCTGCTCCTAACCCTGCTGGTCGGCATGGCGATTGGCCTCATCAACGGCCTCAACGTTTCGATCCTGGGCCTGCCTCCCTTCATCGCGACGCTGGCGATGATGATGGTTGCCCGAGGCCTGGCGCTCATCATTTCGAACAAGTCCTCCATCGTGATCGCGAACACCGGCTACAAGGCCATTGCCGCCGGCAAGAGGTGATCCCGGGCGTGGCCAACGCCATCGTGATCTTCCTGGTCCTCACGGTCCTGGCGACCTTCCTCATGAACAAGACGCTCCTGGGCCGCTACGCCCTGGCGATCGGCTCCAACGAGGAGGCCACCCGCCTCTCCGGCGTCAACGTGCGCCTGTGGAAGATCATCATCTACGTCGTCGCGGGTGCCTTCATGGCTGTCGGTGCCGTCCTCTACTCCGCGCGTGGCGGCCTCGTCCAGCCCGCTGAGGGCGTGGGCATGGAACTCAACGTCATCGCCGCGGCCGTCATCGGCGGCACCTCCCTGTCGGGTGGTCGCGCCTCGATCCCCGGCGCGCTGGTTGGCGCGATCCTCATGGAGACCCTCAAGAAGGGCCTGACCATGATGAGTATCGCCGCCGAATGGCAGTTCGTCGTCACCGGTATCGTCCTGCTTCTCGCGGTCGTTATCGACAACCTGCGTCGCATCCGCGAAAACGCGGCCTGAGTCTTATTCCATCTCAATTACAACCCGTGAACCGATGTCGGTTCACTCCCCAGATAGGCGGGAGTCATCCCGCCACCCCACGAAAGGAACACCAATGCGCCCCATCGGACGTATCGTCGCCGCCGCTGCCGTCGGCACCTTGGCCCTGGGCATGGCTGCATGCTCGACCTCGACGGATGCCACCGGAGGCTCCACCAAGACCGAATCGTCGGGTGCCTCGAAGGTGGACACCTCCGGCGAGCAGCAGGACTGGGAGAAGGAGGCTGTCAAGGGTGATGGCTCCCAGACCATTTACTTGGTCTCCAAGGGCTTCCAGCACCGCTTCTGGCAGGCCGTGAAGGAAGGTGCCGAGCAGGCTGGCGAGGAGCTGGGCTACAAGGTCAGCTTTGTCGGCCCGCAGGATGAGACCAAGGTGACGGAGCAGACCGACCAGCTGAAGTCCGCTCTGGACTCCGGCCCGGCCGCCATCGGTTTCGCCGCCCTGGACTCGAATGCCGCCGCTGATCTGCTCAGCGAGATTAAGTCCAAGAACATCCCGGTTGTCGCCTTCGACTCTGGCGTTGAGTCCGACATCCCGGTCACCACGGTTCAGACGAACAACACCAAGGCCGCCGAGGAAGCCGCGCAGCACATGATCGAGCTGCTCAAGGGCAAGTCGGGTTCGGTTGGCATGGTCTGCCACGACTCGACCTCCACCACGGGCAAGCAACGTTGCGAGGGCTTCAAGGAGTACTTCAAGGCCAACGCCCCCGCCGACCTGAAGCTCCTCGACGAGCAGATCGCCGGTGAGGTCACCAAGGCCGCCGACACCTCCAAGTCGATCATTCAGGCCAACTCCGACATCGTCGGCATGTACGGCTCGAACGAGGCCGCGGCCTCGGGCATCGTCCAGGGCGTTGCTGAGACCGGCAAGGACGTCACCGTCGTGGGCTTCGACTCGGGTAAGACCCAGATCGACGCCATCAAGGCTGGCAAGGAGGCTGGTGCCGTGACCCAGTCGCCGGTCAAGATCGGCTACTACACGGTCAAGGCCGCGGTCGCCGCGATCAACGGCGCTAAGCTGCCCACGGTCATCGACTCCGGCTTCGCCTGGTACGACAAGAACAACATCGACGACGTCGGCATCAAGGCCAACCTGTACGAGTGAGACGCTAGCTCAATAGGGCACGAGGCCGGGGCCGGGTAGGCGCATGCCGTACCGGCGGCCCGTCGCAGGTTCCGCTCCGAATGGCCGGGGCGGGACCTGCGAACCCGGCACCTAAAGAACCAGAAGGATCCGAGGGGGCGAGCGCCCCCGCGCTCCGACATCGACGTCACCATGAGGGATGAAGGAAGAATGACAAACCACCCCCGCATCGGAATCCGCCCCACTATTGATGGTCGCCGCAAAGGCGTTCGCGAGGCTCTTGAAGAGCAGACCATGAACATGGCGAAGTCCGTCGCCGAACTCTTTACGTCTACTCTGCGCTACCCGGACGGTGCCCCTGTCGAGGTCGTCATCGCTGACACCACGATCGGCCGCGTCCACGAGGCCCAGGCCTGCGCCACTAAGTTCCGTGCGAACAACGTTGGCCTGACCGTGACGGTCACCCCCTGCTGGTGCTACGGCACCGAGACGACCGACATGGACCCCGCGATGCCGCACGCCATCTGGGGTTTCAACGGCACCGAGCGCCCCGGTGCCGTGTACCTCGCCGCCGCGCTGGCTGGCCACGCCCAGATCGGCATTCCCGCCTTCGGCATCTACGGCGAGCACGTGCAGGACGCTGACGATACCTCGATCCCCGAGGACGTGCGTACCCGCCTCCTCGATTACGCGACCGCCGGCCTGGCTGTCGCGCAGATGAAGGGCGAGGCCTACCTGTCCATGGGCTCCGTCTCCATGGGTATCGCCGGTTCCGTCGTCAACCCCGACTTCTTCGGCTCCTACCTGGGCATGCGCAACGAGTACATCGACATGAGCGAGTTCACGCGTCGCATCGAAGAAGGCATCTACGATCCCGAGGAGTACGAGAAGGCGTACCGGTGGATCCGCGAGAACTTCAAGCAGGGCAAGGACTGGAACCCGCCGGAGTGGCAGTACCCCGAAAAGCACGAGGATTGGTGGAAGTTCGTCACCAAGATGACGCTCATCGCCCGCGACCTCATGCACGGCAACCCGCGCCTGGCCGAGCTGGGCTTTGAGGAGGAAGCGGGCGGCCACGGTGCAATCGCCGCCGGCTTCCAGGGACAGCGCCAGTGGACGGACCACTTCCCGAACGGCGACGTCCTGGAGACTATCCTCAACACGAACTTCGACTGGACCGGTATCCGTCAGCCCTCCGTTGTGGCCACTGAGAACGACTCGCTCAACGGTGCCTCGATGCTGTTCGGCTACCTGCTGACCAACACGCCGCAGATCTTCTCCGATGTGCGCACCTACTGGAGTCCCGAGTCCATCGAGAAGGCCACCGGCTGGAAGCCCGAGGGACGCGCGGCCGCCGGCCTGCTCGACCTGCGTAACTCCGGCTCGACCACGCTGGATGGTGCCGGTAAGGCAGTGCGCGACGGCAAGAACGTCATTAAGCCCTGGTACGAGCTCACCGAGGAGGACCGTGAGGCCACGCTTGAGGCTACGACCTTCCACCCGGCCTCGACCGGCTACTTCCGTGGTGGCGGCTTCTCGACGCACTTCCGCACCTCGGGCGAGATGCCCGTGACGATGTGCCGCCTGAACCTGGTGCGTGGCCTCGGACCGGTTCTGCAGATCGCCGAGGGCTACACGGTCGAGCTGCCCGACGAGGTCGCCTTCACCATCGAAGAGCGCACCAACATCGAGTGGCCCACCACCTGGTTTGTCCCGAACCTGACGGGTGAGGGCGCGTTCAAGAGCGTCTACGACGTCATGAACAACTGGGGGGCGAACCACGGTGCGATCTCCTACGGCCACATCGGTGGCCAGCTGATCACGCTGGCGTCGATGCTGCGCATCCCGGTCAACATGCACAACGTTCCCGAGGAGCGGATCTTCCGTCCCAAGGCGTGGTCGCTGTTCGGCACCGAATCTCTCGAGGGCGCTGACTTCCGCGCCTGCGAGGCCTTCGGCCCGATGTACCGCTGATGCACGTCCCGTTCGGGCTTGGGTTCCTCTCTCCCCGAGCCCGAACGGGACACCTTCCCGGGTAAGCCCGGTCCCGGGACGTGGCCTCGGCCTCGCCGATGAGGAAAGCCGTATTACTATCCCAATGACGGGACACGCTGAGCGAGGGCGTTTTGAGCAGGAGACTTCAATGACCACCGTACTTGCTGTTGACCTTGGATCCGCGTCCGGACGAGTCCTCGCCGGAACGCTCACCGACGGACGCCTGGACGTCACGGACATTCACCGCTTTAAGCACGAGGCCCGCCGCCGCCAGGATGGCACGCTGACGTGGGATGTAGCGACGATGGAGGCTGAGACGATCATCGGCCTGAAGAAGGCTCTGGAGCAGTTCCCGGATGCCCGCTCCGTCTCAATTGACACGTGGGGAGTGGACTGGGCTCCCCTTGACGAGAACGGCGACCTCGTCGGCGACGTTATCGCCTACCGTGACGAGCGCACCTCCCGCACCCTGGACGCCTTCCGTGAGCGCATCGGCGACCGTGAATTCTTCGATCTGACGGGAAACCAGCCGGCGACCATCAACACGGCGAACCAGCTGTTCGCCTACCTGCAGGAAAATCCCGCCGACGCTCAGCGCGTCGCGGGGGTACTGTTCCTGCCCGACTACTTCGTGTACCGACTGACGGGTGCCGTCGGCTGGTCTCGCACCATCGCCTCGACGTCCGGCCTGCTCACCCCCGGCGGCGGCGACTTCAACGACGAGGTCTTCGCCCGACTCGGCATCCCGCGCGGCTGGTTCGGCGAGCTGTCTGCCGACCGAACCGTCGTCGGCCCATGCACGGTCCCCGGCCTCGAAACCCTGACCGTTGTGCGCGGCGGTGCCCACGACTCTGCCTGCGCGGTCCACGGCCTGCCCATCGAGGAAGGCAAGCGCGCCTACTTCCTGTCCTGCGGCTCCTGGTCCGTCCTGGGTGCCCTCGAGGATCGGCCCCTCATGAGCGACATCGCTTTCAACATGGGCATCACCAACGAGGGCCGCACCGACGGGGGAGTGCGTCCCCTCTTCAACATCACCGGCATGTGGATCCTGCAGGAGATTCAGCGCCAGTGGGAGCGTGAGGGCACGCCCACCGACACCGACGAGCTGGTTGCCCAGGCGCGCGAGCTGCCCCCGGCCTCCGGCGTTTTCGACCCCGATGGCGAGGCCTTCGCCACCCCCGGAGACATGCAGCGCAAGATCGACGAGGCCCTCGACGCCCAGGGGGCCGCCCGCCCTGACTCGATGGCCGGCTACGTGCGCGTCATCATCGAGTCTTTCGCCCGCCGCTACGCCCGTGCAATCGGCGAACTCACGGAGGCCACCGGGAAGGCCCCCGACCAGCTCAACCTCGTGGGCGGCGGCGCACGCAACCGGCTCCTGTGCGACCTGACCGCTCAGATCGCGGGCGTCACCGTCGTGCGTGGCCCCATCGAGGCCTCGACCTTCGGCTCTCTCCTTGCCCAGCTCGAAACAATCGGTGCTCTGGCGCAGGGCGAGCGAGCATCCGTTATCGCTGCGAGCGCATCGACCCATGTCCACGCACCGACGAACGCCTAAGAAGGTCTCGCTGGCCGACATCGCACGGCGCGCGGGTGTCTCAACGAACACCGTCTCGCGCGTCGTGCGCGGCGACCCCGAAGTCTCCGAAAAGACGCGTGCGAGGATCTCCAAGCTTGTCGAGGAGCTGGGCTACGTGCCCAACTACGCGGCGCGCGCGCTCGCGGCCAAGCGCACCAGCATCCTTCAGGTCGTGCTGGCTGCGCCCATGTACCACGGGCACGGCACCGTGCTGCTGTCGATCCTCAACGCCTCCGCGCAGGCCGGGTACCACGTGTCCCTGTCCTACGCGTACGGGCCGGACGGGCAGCTGCGTTCCGACTTCGCGCCCTTCGACGTGGATGGCGTCATCATCCTGGGTGGTCAAGATCCCACAATCGACGTCGCGATCGAGGCGGGTAAGCGTTTCCCGACGGTTCTCATCCTGACGAGCGAGCAGGGACTCGACGGCATTTCGACCGTCGCGGTGGATAACGTGCGCGGCGCGCGCCTGGCCGCCGAGCACCTGCTCGCCCAGGGACTCACCGACGTTATCCACATTGCGGGTCCCTCCGGCTGGTCGGATGCTCAGATGCGCCGACTCGGCTATGAGCAGGCGTGCAAGGCCTACGACATCGAACCCGTCGTCCTTCAGCCCGACTCCTGGGACTCGCGCGACGGCTACGACGTCATGCGCGCGGCGGGCCGATTACCGCAGGGGATTCAGGCGGCGAACGACCAGCTGGCTCTCGGCGCGATGCGTTACATCTACGAGCGTGGGGGAGTGGTTCCGCGTGACGTGCGGGTCGTTGGCTTTGACGACATCGACGGCGCTGACTCCTACGCGCCTCCGCTCACGACGATCCATCAGCCCTTTGACCGACTGGGGCGCACTGCGGTGCGCCTCGTGCGTTCGCTCATGGACGGTGGCTCCTCCCAGGATATTGTTCTCGACCCCGAGCTGGTCATCCGGGCCAGTTCACACCTGTAAGAAAGGTACGTTCATGCTCTACGGTCCCATGACTCACCCCCAGTTCTTGCGTGCTTTGGCCGCCGCTGGCCACGGCTCGAAGATCCTGCTGGCGGACGCGAACTACCCGCACACGACGGGTGTGAACCCGCGCTGCGAGCTGATTTCGCTGAACCTTGCCCCGGGTTTGTTGGACGTCAGCCAGGTCCTCGATGTCCTGAAGCGCACGATCCCGATCGAGCGCGCCGAGATCATGACCCCCGCGCCCGACGCCGAGCCGGTGGAGATCCCGATTCACGACGAGTTTCGCGCGGCGCTGCCGGGTGTCGAGTTCGGCGAGATTTCCCGCTGGGACTTCTACGATGCCGCACGCGATGAGAACGTGGGCATCATCGTTGCGACGGGTGAGCAGCGCCTGTACGGCAACCTGCTGCTCACCGTCGGCGTGCGTGCGCCGGGGGAGTAAAACACTTCTCATGTCCGAGGCATGGGCTCGTTGAGGCGGCGACGTGCGCTTTCGTTTTATTTTCGTTTGATTGTGTGAGCCAAGTGCCAAGCTGTTGGGCGTTTGATGGCGGGCGGGCGGTCCCTGCGGGGCCGCCCGCCCGCACGTTTATCCGCATTTTGTCAAGGCAATGTGGCTTTGATTCGACGAGTGTATGAACATGTGTGCCGCTGTGGTGCACGGCTGGGCGACTCATTAATGTGATGTTGCATGCTTTCGTTTAAATGACTATTCTGTCCTTAACGAAAGTGAAAGCGACAGAAGGTTGTCGCGAATGCATTGAGAGGTGAAGACATGGGACGTGCAGAAGAACGCACGAACTACATCCTGGATCGCCTCGCCCGCGAGGGTGAGGTGAGTGTCGCCCAGCTCGCCTCCGACCTGGGGGTTTCGCCCGTCACCGTGCGTGCCTCGCTGAAGGTCCTCGATGAGCAGGGTTACCTCGTGCGCACCCACGGAGGGGCACGCCCCACCACCTTCCGCAACATCCACCTGCGCCAGAATGATCGCGTCGATCAGAAGGAGCGCATCGCCCGGGCCGCCGCGGACATGATCTACGACGACGACCGGATCATGATCGAGGCCGGCACCACCTGCGCCCTCATCGTCAAGTACCTCACCGGCAAGCGCGGAGTTCAGGTTCTGACCAACTCCGTCCTTGTTTTCGCAAACGCCCGATCCAACCCGAACCTGAACATCACACTGACGGGCGGGCACTTCCGCGCCGAGTCCGAGTCCCTCGTGGGGCCGGTCGCCGAGCGCGCTATCAATGACTTCAACGCGCGCGTTGCGTTCCTCGGAACGGACGGCTTCAGCGTTGATCGCGGCCTGACCACCCAACTCGTTGAGGGTGGGCAGGTTGGTTCCATCATGCGCACACGCGCACAAGAGACGTGGCTGCTCGCAGATTCCTCCAAGTACGGGGAAGCCGGCTTCGTCACCTTCATGGGGATCGACCAGGTCACCGGAATCATCACCGACGATGAGATCCCCGAAGAATCCATCAAGGAATTGGCCGAGCGCACGAAGCTGCGCATCGTCTAGGAGGAATTACATGGCCACCATCGTGGTGATGCCCCAGCTGGGCAACTCTGTTGAGTCATGCATCATCGTCGAGTGGATGATCGCCGAAGGCGACAGCGTCGCCGTCGACCAGACCCTCGCGTCCATCGAGACGGACAAGTCGACGATGGAGGTCCCCTCCACCGCCGAGGGCACCGTCCTGAAGCTCCTGTGGGAGGAAGGCGACGAGGTCCCCGTCAAGGATCCGCTCATCATCGTCGGTGAACCCGGAGAAGACATCTCCGGCCTCGTGCCCGGCGGTGACGCCGCACCCGTCGAGGATGCACCCGACAAGGCAACCGCCGCACCCGAGCAGGCTGCCCCCGCCTTTGCCACCGAGCGAGCCACCGGCGCGGTCTCCCCACGTGCCCGCGCCCTGGCCGCCTCGGCGGGCCTGGATGCCTCGACCATTACCGAGGGTTCCGGCCCCCACGGTCGCGTCATCGAGCGCGATGTCGCCGCCGCGATCGCTGCGGGTCCCGTCCTGACCTCCGCCGCGCGCGCCGCCGGTGTCCAGGCCACCGAAGGCACCGGCATTGGTGGCCGCGTGAGCGTCGCCGACGCCGGCCGAACGCCCGAGGCTGCCCCGGCCTCGTGCCCCGTTGCCTCCGCCCCTGCGGGTGCCGATTACCCCGGTGCCTCGACCTCCGCCCCGCTCAAGGGCGTGCGCAAGGTCGTCGCCAAGCGCATGATGGAGTCCCTGACGACCACCGCGCAGCTGACCCTCAACACCACCGCGAACGCCGCCGGCATCCTCGCGATGCGCAAGAAGGTCAAGAACGCCGACCCGGCTCTGGGCCTGGGCAAGATCACGCTCAACGACCTGGTCTGCTTCGCCGTGTCGCGCACCCTGCCCAAGTACCCCGTGTTCAACGCCCACCTTGAGGACGGCGTGCTCACCCAGTTCGAGCAGGTCCACCTCGGCTTCGCATGCGACACCCCGCGCGGCCTCCTCGTCCCCGTCATCCGCTCCGCGCAGGCCCTGGGCCTCAAGGCGTTCTCCGACGAAGCCAAGCGCCTGGTCGGCGGTGCCATCGACGGCACCATCGCCCCCGACTTCTTGAGCGGCGGCACCTTCACGGTCTCCAACATCGGCTCCTTCGGTATCGAGACCTTCACCCCCGTCATCAACCTGCCTCAGACAGCCATCCTGGGTGTCGGCGCAATCACCCCGCGCCCGGTCGTGGCAGCCGACGGCACAATCGGCGTGGAGCAGCGCCTCAACCTGTCGCTGACGATCGACCACCAGGTCATCGACGGCGCGGACGGCGCCCGGTTCCTGCGCGACCTGGTCGCCGCCATCGACAACATCGACGTGACGGTCCTGGCCTGAGGAAAGAGGAACACTCATGAGTGACACGCATTTTGACGTCATCGTCCTCGGCGCGGGCCCCGGCGGCTACCTGGCCGCCGAGCGCCTCGGGCACGCCGGCAAGAAGGTCGCCCTCGTCGAAGAGCAGTACCTGGGCGGCACCTGCCTGAACGTGGGCTGCATCCCCACCAAGACCCTGCTCAACGGCGCGAAGAACTACCTGCACGCCAAGGAAGCCAGCCAGTTCGGCGTGGACGCCAGCGGCGTTGCCGTCAACTGGACAAAGATGCAGGCCTGGAAAGATCAGGTCGTTAAGGGCCTGGTCGCGGGCGTTGCAGCCACCGAGCGTAAGGCGGGCGTCACCGTCATCAACGGACGAGGCCACCTCGACGCCCCCGGTCATGTGACCGTCGAGGGCACGACCTACACCTCGGACCACGTCATCATCGCCACGGGTTCCGTGCCGGCCATGCCGCCGCTTCCCGGCACCCAGGACAATCCGGCGCTGGTGGACTCCACGGGCATCCTGTCCCTGCCCGAGGTCCCCTCCCGCCTCGCGATCATCGGCGGCGGCGTTATCGGTGTCGAGTTCGCCTCCCTGTACTCCACCCTGGGTTCGCAGGTGACCGTCATCGAGATGGCTCCCGAGATCCTGCCGTTCATGGACGACGACCTGGCCGCCAAGGCCCGCGCCGCCATGAAGGACGTGACCTTCGAGCTGGGCTGCCGCGTCGAGTCCCTTGACGGAGGCACCGTCCACTACTCAAAGGGCGAGAACAAGTTGAGTGTCGAGGCCGACGTTGTCCTCATGGCCGTTGGCCGCCGTCCCGCGACGGCGGGCTGGGGCGCGCAGGAGGCTGGCCTCGAGATCAATCGCGGCATCGTTGTCGACGACACGATGCGCACCAATTTGCCCAACGTGTGGGCTATCGGCGACGTCACTGGACGCTCCCTGCTGGCGCACGCCGCCTACCGCATGGCGGAGATCGCCTCGGCGAACATCCTCGATCCGACCGCGAAGAAGCGCGGCGAGGTCATGCGCTGGCACACCGTCCCGTGGGCCGTCTTCTCGATCCCCGAGGCCGCGGGCGTCGGTCTGACCGAGTCCGCCGCTCAGCGAGAGGGCCGTGAGGTCCTCGTCGCCAAGGTTCCCGCCCTCATGTCGGGCCGCTTCATCGCCGAGAACGGGTTTAAGGCACCCGGTGAGGCGAAGATCCTGGTGGACCCCACGACCCACCAGGTGCTGGGCATCCACGTGCTGGGCGCGTACGCCGCCGAGATGATCTGGGGCGCGCAGGCCGTCCTCGAGATGGAACTGACCGTCGAGGACCTGCGCCAGGTCGTCTTCCCGCACCCCACTGTTTCCGAGGTCATCCGCGAAGCCGCGTGGGCCGTCAAGCTCTAACGAACAACTACATCAAGGAAGAGTAGAACAATGACTCAGTCTCTTATCATCGACCCCAATGAGGTGCGTCGCCCGGGATACGTGAAGTTCCCCGAGGTCCCCGTCAACCAGTACACCTTCGACCGTGAGACCGAACTCGCCCGCTACGGCGACAAGGGCATGGTCCAGATGCTCCACGACATGATCGTCGTGCGTACTTTCGAGTCGATGCTCGACTCCATCAAGAAGACCGGCGCCTGGCAGGGCATCGAGTACAACCACCGCGGCCCCGCCCACCTCGGCATTGGCCAGGAGAGCGCCTACGTCGGTCAAAGCTTCGTTCTGTCGCCTGAGGACTTCATTTTCGGCTCCCACCGCTCGCACGGTGAGATTCTCGCCAAGTGCTACTCGGCCATGCACCAGATGGACGAGGGCCAGCTTGAGGGCATCATGAAGGGCTTCCTTGGCGGCGAGACCCTGTCCTACGCCGAAAAGATCGGCTACAAGGACACGAAGGACCTCACCGAGAACTTCATCCTCTTCGGTGCCCTCGCGGAGATCTTCGCCCGCAAGTCCGGCTTCAACCGCGGCCTGGGCGGCTCGATGCACACCTTCTTCCTGCCCTTTGGCTCCTACCCGAACAACGCGATCGTCGGCGGCTCCGCCCCGATCGCGAACGGCGCGGCCCTGTTCAAGCGCATCAACCGCAAGCCCGGCATCGTCGTCTCCAACGTCGGTGACGCCGCCCTGGCCTGTGGCCCCGTGTGGGAGGCTCTGAACTTCGCGTCGATGGATCAGTTCCGCTCCCTGTGGCGCGAGGAGGACGGTGGCAACCCGCCGATCCTGTTCAACTTCTTCAACAACTTCTACGGCATGGGCGGTCAGACCTTCGGCGAGACCATGGGATATGAGATCCTCGCCCGCGTGGGCGCGGCCCTCAACCCCGAGGCCATGCACGCCGAGCGCGTCGACGGCCTCAATCCGCTGGCCGTTGCGGACGCGACCACCCGCAAGAAGAAGATCCTCGAGGAGGGCCGCGGCCCCGTCCTCATGGACACCATCACCTACCGCTTCTCCGGCCACTCGCCGTCGGACGCTTCCTCGTACCGTACGAAGGAAGAGGTCGAGCTGTGGGAGCAGGTTGACTGCATTAAGGAATACTCGAACCTGCTCATCTCCAACGGCCTGACCACGCAGGACGAGATCGACGGCTACGCGGCCTCGCTGACCGACAAGCTGGTCAAGGTCCTCAAGCTGGCCATCGACGACGACGCCACCCCGCGTGTCGCGGACGGCTACATCGACACCGTCATGTTCTCCAACGAGAAGGTCGAAGCCTTTGACGACGCGACCCCCGAGATCGACCTTGAGGACAACCCGCGCGTCAAGGCACTGGCCAAGAAGGTGCGTTCTTCCGTCGATGAGAACGGCAAGCCTGTCTCCAAGATGCGCATGTACCAGTTCCGTGACGGTCTCTTCGAGGCGATGCTGCACCGCTTCAAGACCGACCCGACGATGGCCGCATGGGGCGAGGAAAACCGCGACTGGGGCGGTGCCTTCGCCGTCTACCGTGGCCTGACCGAGGCCCTGCCCTACCGTCGCCTCTTCAACTCGCCCATCGCCGAGGCCTCGATCGTGGGCGCCGGCGTCGGCTACGCGATGGCCGGTGGCCGCGCGGTCGTTGAACTCATGTACTGCGACTTCCTGGGCCGCGCCGGCGACGAAGTCTTCAACCAGATGGCCAAGTGGCAGTCGATGAGCGCTGGCCTGCTCAAGATGCCCCTCGTCCTGCGCGTGTCCGTGGGTGCCAAGTACGGCGCGCAGCACTCCCAGGACTGGAGTGCGCTCGTCGCCCACATCCCGGGCCTGAAGGTCTACTTCCCGACCACCCCGACCGACGCGAAGGGCATGCTCAACCTGGCGCTTGCCGGAACCGATCCGGTTGTGTTCCTGGAGAGCCAGAAGCTCTACGACAAGGGCGAGGACTTCGAGCCCGGCGGCGTGCCCGAGGGCTACTACGAGACCGAAGAAGGCGAGCCGGCGATCCGCCGCGAGGGATCCGACATCACGATTGCTGCCTACGGCGCGACCGTGTACAAGGCCCTCGAAGCCGCCGACGTCCTGGCCGAGAAGTACGGCCTGAGCGCTGAGGTCATCGACCTGCGCTTCGTCGCCCCGCTGAACTACGACAAGCTCATCGCGTCCGTGAAGAAGACCGGTCGCCTCGTCCTCACCTCGGACGCGGTCGAGCGTGGATCCTTCCTCAACACGGTTGCCGCCAACGTGCAGACCCTTGCCTTCGACGCCCTCGACGCGCCGATCGCCGTCGTCGGCTCGCGCAACGGCATCACGCCCGGACCCGAGCTGGAGTCGTTCTTCTTCCCGCAGGTCTCCTGGATCCTCGACGCGATTCACGAGCGCATCCTGCCCCTGCCCGGCCACGTGCCCACCACGAAGCACGCGACCGAGGCTGAGATCGCTCGCCTGAACCGCGAGGGCCTCTAACAAGCACTGGGGACGGGCTGCTCCCCCTTTCCGGCCCGCCCCCGTCCGAGGCTCGCATTCCCTGACGCGAGCCACGCGAGGCCGGGGCAACCTCCTCCTCACCTGCGCCCCGGCCTCGCGTCCCCTTCCTTTCTCCACATTTTTCTCCACCCAACGAAGAGATGGCAGAACCCATGGACATCACCAACGACCCGGCCGCCACCCCGGCCCAGCGCATCGAGGCGCTGCGCGTCGTCGCAGCCGACGAGCACTTCCCGAGCTGGGTGCCCGAGTCGAACAACCACATCCACACGTGCTTCTCCTTCAGCCCCTACACGCCGACGCACGCCGCGCTGCTCGGGCGCCGGGCAGGCCTGCGCGTCGTCGGCTCGGTGGACCATGACTCCATTGGCGCGGCGGCTGAAATGAGCGAGGCCACGTCCGTCCTCGGCATGGGTTCCGTCACGGGCTTCGAAATCCGTGCCCGATTCGGTGAGGGCACGCCGCTAGCTCAGCGCAAGCTCAACAACCCCGATTCCGTGGGTGTGGCCTACATGACTGTCCAGGGCGTGCCCGCACCGGCACGCGAGAAGGTCGCCGAGTGGCTTGCTCCGGGGCGCGCTGCCCGCCTGGAGCGCACGCTCGCCATGGCAGAGCGCGCCAACCAGATCCTCACGGACCTGGGGCTGGAGCCCTTCGACCCGCAGGTCGACATGGTCGGCATCTCGCAGTACGCAAACGGCGGCGGTATCACCGAGCGTCACCTGCTGGCTGCCATGGCCTCGGCCCTGATCCGCGGATTCGGACGCGGCCCGGCGCTGACCGAGGGCCTGGCGCAGATGGGCGTGGAAATCCCTGCGTCCCTGGCCGCCGTTCTGTCCGACGCGGACAACCCGCACCTCATGTACGACCTGCTGGGCGTCCTGAAGGCCAACTACCTGGATCGCATCTACATCCAGCCGACCGACGAGCTGCCGAGCGCGGCCGAGGTCGTCGCTTTCGCCGACTCAGTCGGCGCAATCGCCACCTACGCCTACCTGGGCGACGTGTCCGCCTCGCCGACGGGGGACAAGAAGGCCGAGAAGTTCGAGGACGACTTCCTCGACGAGCTCTTCGAGCACATGGAGTCCATCGGCCTGCGCGCCGTCACCTACATGCCCCCGCGCAACACCCCCGAGCAGCTGGCGCGCATCCACGCGCTCGCGGCAGCCCACGGCATGCTCGAGATTTCGGGAGTGGACATCAACCAGCCCCGCCAGTGCTTCACCTGCGAGGAGCTGCGCCGCCCCGAATTCGCCGACCTCAACGAGGCCACGTGGGCGCTCGTCGCGCACGAGGCCCTGTCCTCCGTGGACCCCTCCCTGCACCTGCTGGGCCGCACGGGTCGCCTGACCCCCGAGGCCCTGGCGGAGCGCATCAGCGAGTACGCACCCCTGGGCCGCGCGATTGCCGACGGTGAGGACGCCGCCGCTCTCGCCGCCCGAGCAACATCGATCAACTGACGAACGCGTCGAGAAAAGAGAACCATCATGAGTAACGCTCCCGAGGTACGCGGCCTGTTCCTCAAGGCCCTCGGTCGCCCGGTCATCGTGGCCCCCAGCGAGGCCGAGCCGACCGTCACCTTCGACGGCCCCCTCGCCGAGGTGTGCCCCTGCTCCCTGAAGGAGACGGAGCTTCCCGTCGTCGTGCGGGCGGGGGAGGAGACCTACGAGGTCCGCCCGACCCGCACCGGCGAGCGCACCATCAACGGCCGCGTCGCCCTCGTCACGGGCGGTGCCCAGGGCTTCGGTGCTGAGATTGCCCGAGGCTTGGTGGACGCCGGCTGTTTCGTGTACGTCGCTGACCTGAACGGTGAGGGCGCGGTCGCGAAGGCAGCCGAGCTGGGCGGCGAAGGCGTCGCCCACCCGATCACGGTCAATGTCGCCGACGAGGAGTCCGTCGCCGCGATGGCCGCCGAGATCGAGCGCGTCACGGGCGGCCTTGACCTGGTCGTGTCCAACGCGGGCATCGTGCGCGCCGGCTCCGTCCTCGAGCAGGATGCCTCGGCATTCCGCCTGTCGACGGACATTAACTACGTGGCCTTCTTCCTGGTCACCAAGCACCTGGGTCAGCTGCTGGCCCGCCAGCATTCCACCGCACCCGAGTGGCTGACCGACATCATCCAGATCAACTCCAAGTCCGGCCTGGTCGGCTCGAACAAGAACGCCGCCTACGCGGGTTCCAAGTTCGGCGGTATCGGCCTGGTCCAGTCCTTCGCCCTCGAGATGGTTGCTCACGGCGTCAAGGTCAACGCGATCTGCCCCGGCAACTTCTACGACGGGCCGCTCTGGTCCGACCCGGACCGCGGCCTCTTCGTCCAGTACTTGAACTCCGGGAAGGTCCCCGGTGCCAAGACGGTCGCCGACGTCAAGGAGTTCTACGAGGCGAAGGTCCCCATGCGCCGTGGCGCCCAGGGCATCGACGTCCTGCGCGCGATCTTCTACATCGTCGAACAAGAGTACGAGACCGGCCAGGCTGTGCCCGTCACGGGCGGTCAGGTCATGCTCTCCTGACACCCTCTCGAGGCCGGGGACCCAGGGTAGTCACGGTCCCCTCCTCGGGTACCCCGGCCTCGTCCCTCTCGTTCCCACCATCGTTTTCCCAGTGAAGGAGTCAGTCATGACCCAGGTTCCCTCCACCCAGTACGCCATCCAAATTGTCGGCAAGGAGGAGTTCGTCGTTAACCCGGCGAAGCTCGTCGACCCCGTCGGCCCGACGCAGATCCTGCTCGAGGTTGAAGCCTGCGGCATCTGCTTCTCCGATACGAAGCTGCTTCACCAGTTCGATAGCCACCCGCGCAAGTCCGACGTCGTGGCGGGCATCGACCTGGATGCGCTGAAGGACATTCCGTCGTACCACCCGAATCAGGAGGCGGTGACTCCCGGCCACGAGCCCGTCGTCCGCGTCGTGCAGGTCGGCGAGGCCGTCACCCACTTCAAGGTTGGCGACCGTCTGCTGGTCCAGGCGGACTGGAAGCACCTGCGCACCGCGAAGTCCAACGGTGCCTTCGGGTACAACTTCGATGGTGCCCTCGAGGAATACGTCGTCGTCGACGAGCGCTGCGTCGTGTCCCCGGACGGGGAAGAGTACCTGATCCACGTGTCGGAGGGGCCGTCGGCCGCCGCCGTTGGCCTCATCGAACCGTGGGCGACCGTCGAGGGCTCCTACGCGTGGGTGGAGCGCGATCACGTCGCCGATGGTGGCCGCCTGCTCGTCGTCGGTGAGGGCGACATCGATGCTCTGACCGCCGAGCACAAGCCCGCCGAGGTCGTGCGCGTTGCCGCCGACGCCATCGAGGGCGTCCAGGGCGAGTTCGACGACGTCGTCTTCTTTGGCTCGGATGCCGACGCCATCGAGAAGGCCGCTCTCCTGATCGGCACCCGCGGCACCATGTGTGTCGTCCTGGGCGGCGGATCGATCGAGCGCAAGGTGTCCCTGGACATCGGCCGCGTCCACTACGACTTCATCCGCTTCTGCGGCACGACCGGATCAGATCCGCGGCAGGGCTACGCCTGGATCCCCGCCAACGGCGATCTTCGCGAGAACGACCGCTGCGTCTTCGTGGGCGCCGCCGACCCGATGGGCGTCATGCACACGATGCGCGCCGTCACCTCGGGTGTTCCCGGCGTGTCCGTCGTCGGCACCGACCTGTCGGACGAGCGCCTGGCGAACCTCGCGGCCGTCGTCGGTCCGACCGCCGAGAAGAACGGCGTGCCGCTGGACATCATCAACACCGCCTCGACGCCCCTCGAGCACGGCTACACCTACGCGACGTGCCTCGTGCCCGTCCCCGCGCTGGTCTCCCAGGCCGTCGACCTCCTGGCCCAGGGCGGCATCCTCAACGCGTTCGCGGGCATTCCGGCCGGCACGTTCGGCGATTTTGACCTGCAGGGCATCATCGAACGCCAGATCTTCATGCTGGGCACCTCCGGCTCTGATGTGTCCGATATGCGCACGGTGCTGCGCAAGATCGAGGACGGCGTCATCGACACCACGATCTCCCTGTGGGCAGTTACCGGCATGGCGGGCTTCGGCGACGCCATCAACTCGGTCATCAACCGCACGTCGGGCGGCAAGATCATGGTCTTCCCGATGATGCACGACCTGGGCCTGACCCCCGTGTCCGAGCTCGCCGAGAAGCTGCCGACGGTCGCCGCGAAGCTCGACGCCGCCGGCCTGTGGACCAAGGAGGCCGAGGAGGCGCTGCTCGCCACGGAGTAAGCGCGCGCTCGCGCGATAGGGCCCCGGCCTCGTTCATGTTCCTGGGACGAGGCTGGGGCACCCTTGTGCCTCGTGCGCCGGGTGCCGGTGGGTGCGTTCGCGGGCGGAGGAGGTGATCGCGGTGCTGGCGGAGCCGCCGCGGTCTTGGTGGTGGCGGCGTCGGCGGCCGCTCCGCCCGATTGGCAGAACGTCGCCGGTGGCCGCTCCGCCCGTTGTGCAGGAAGTTTCTCTCGCGAAAAGCGCCCGCGGCGGTCGACTTTCTGTCATCATGGGTGTCACAAGCGTTGCGCGGCGGAACAAGGAGGTTACCGTGAGATTCGACGATTGTGTGACAAATGAGGGCTACGTGGCGCTGCAGGCGTGGCTGGTCGGCCAGCTGGACCCGCGCACGCCGCACGCGGCGGACCTCTTTGCGCAGGACAGGGAGTGCCTCTACGATGCCTTCCTGTCCGTGCTCATTGGCACGGGGCTGGGATTCATCGCCTACGACGACGATCGCACCCATCATGGGCTCTACGCTTTCGACTTTTTCGTGGGCGACAGCAAGGTGCCGCCGCGAGACAAGGGCGTTGATGGGCAGAGGGCGCCCGGCATGGCGGGGGAGTCTGCCACGGACGCCGCCGGCCGCGCGATGTGCCACGCCCTCGTCGACACGTGGCTCGGTGACGTGGGCAGGCACATCCCCTTCGTGGCCTCTGTGATTGCCTCCGTGGCCACCCTCGAACTAGTCGCCGATGTGAGCGTCGCCGAGTGCGTCTTCGAGCTCGACCTGCCCCCGGACTACGCCCGCTCCACCGCAAACAAACCGTGGGAAGACGGCAGCCTGCTAATCGGTGCGCTCGATTTGTCCCTGGTTGCCCCTGGTCCGCTCATCTACGTCGAGGCGGGCGTGCGATACAAGGGACAGACAGACCGCGCTCAAAAAATCAAGTTGCTTCACTGGGTGAGCCCGCGATACAAGGGACAGACCCTGTCCTTCTCGGGCTTCGCCGACGCCCTGGCATCGTCCGTGCAGATGGGGCTGGCCGTGGAGTCCTCCATGGCCTCCGGCACCGGAGTGACTGCCGCTCTGCGCGCCCCACACGGGGGCCCTGAGATGCTCGGGTGGGCCGCCGACGCGGTGGCTCGAGCCCTGTCCGCGTGCGGTCACACCGGGGGAGTGCAGATCCGAGCGCGCTTCGTACGTGTGTCGGCGTAGTATCCGACCGACGCGCCGTCGCGCATAACGAAGCCCCGGCCTCGTTCATGTTCATTCATGTTCCTGGGACGAGGCCGGGGCATCTTTGTGCGCGTCGCTCTCGTTTGCGCTGGTTGGGGAGGACGACGTCCCTCTGCGGCCTGGGCCGCCGCCGCGCGGTCTCGTTGGTACTCGGATTTGCTCGCGAAAGCGGCCCCCGCGCGCCATCGTTTCTGTCATAGTGGTGTCAGGCGTGCGCTCGTCGGAACGAGGAGGTTGCCGTGAGATTCAATGATTGCACGACAAACGAGGGCTACGTGGCGCTGCAGGCGTGGCTGGGCGGGCAGATGACCCCGCGCGCACCCCACGCGACGCAGCTGTTTGCCGAGGACCAGGAATGCCTGTACGACGTGTTCCTCTCCATGCTGGTCGGAACCGGTATGGGTTTCGACGATTTCGACGACAACCGCGCCCATCACGGGCTCTACGCCTTTGATTTCCTTGTGGGTGATGTCGAGATGCCCTCCGCCTTGCCGTTGTCCGCGGCGGATGCTGACGGCCAGGTGGACGAGGCCGGGGGAGGCTCGGCGCTGTGTCACGCGCTCGTCGACACGTGGCGGGGGAGCGTGGGGCTGCGCGTTCCCTTCGTCTCCGTCGTGTTGGCCGCCGCATCCACGCTGGAACTCGTCGCCGAGCTGCGCGTCGACAGCTGCGTGTTCGTGTTCGACCTGCCTCCCGGCTACGCGGCTGATACGGCTCCCATGCCCTGGGAGCATGGTGGGTTGCCCATCGGCTCCGTTGATTCCTCGCTGCTTGTTCCAGGCCCGACCATCCGCGTCGAGGCGCACGACCCCTCCTCGCGCTCTCCTCTGACGTCGACAGGCTTTGCGGCGGCGCTGGGCAAGAGCGTCGAAATGGGCCTCGTCGTTGGCGCTGCCCAAGTCTCCGATAGCGGTGTGTCCGCGCTCCTGCGGGCTCCGCACACCCGCCCCGAAATGCTCGGCTGGGCCGCTGACGCGGTGGCTCGCGCCCTGTCCGAGTGCGGGCATGTCGGTGCTCTCCAGATCCGCGCGTGGCTGGGCGGTTCCCCGGCCTAGGACCCGACCTCTGCGCGTTTATCGCGTGAAACAACCCCGGCCTCGTCACGATGGACGAGGCCGGGGCAAAGCCAGTCGGGGAGCGCGAACTCAGGCGCTCACCGTCGCGCCGGACTGATCGGAGGCCGGAGCCTTCTTGTCCTGCCAGTAGTCCAGCTCGGAGGGATCCAGACCAATCGAGGAAGCGATAAACTTCGGGTCCAGGCCCGCCTTGCGCTGCGCCGTGTAGTCGTTCGCGCAACGGACGGCGACGCGACCGAGGATGACAATCACCGGCAGGTTGATGAGTGCCATGAGGCCCATGAGGATGTCACCCAAGCTCCACGCGACCTCGAACTTCAGCAGCGCACCGCAGAAGACCAGGGCAGCTGCCACGAGGCGGAAGGCCGTCAGCATCCACTGCTCCATCGTGATGTTGCGCAGCAGGAAGCGGAAGTTGACTTCGGCGTAGTAGAAGTTGCCCACCAGCGTCGTGAACGCGAAGAGGAATAGGGCCAACGAAATGAAGACCTGCGCGATCGGCTGGCCGAGCACCGTGGCCATCGCGTCCTTCACGAGGGGAGCGCCGGTGACGCCGCCGTCGTCACCGACACCCGAGGAGAGGACCACGAACGCGGTGAAGGTACAAATGATCATCGTGTCGATGAAGACCGAGAGCATCTGAACGAGGCCCTGCTTGGCAGGGTGCGACACGGAGGCGGAGGCTGCGGCGTTCGGCGCGGAACCCACACCGGCCTCGTTCGAGTAGAGGCCACGCTTGATGCCGAGCATCATCGCAGAGCCTGCGAAACCACCGAAAATCGCCTTGAAGTCGAAGGCTCCCGAGAAGATCGCGGAGAACATCGCGGGGATATTGTGGTAGTTGAAGACAATGACAACCGCGCCCACACCCAGGTAAATGATCGCCATGATCGGGACGAGGAAGCCGGTCACGTCGGTCAGGCGTCGAGTGCCGCCCAGGATTGAGCCGGCCATCAGGACCGCAAGGACGCCGCCGACGACCCAGGGAGTCCACTCGTTCGCCCAGGAGTACTGCGTGAACGTGTCGGCCACGTTGAAAGAAGCGAGCAGATTGAAGCCGCCCATGTAGGTCAGAATGAGCATGACAGCGAAGAGATAGGCCAGCCAGTTCTGCTTGAGTGCTGTCTGGATGTAGTAGGCCGGGCCACCGTAGGAGTGGTGGGGTCCGCGCTTCTTGTAGATCTGCGCGAGCGTCGACTCGATGAAGGCGGACGCGCCTCCAATCGTCGCGATGACCCACATCCAGAAAACAGCACCGGGGCCGCCCGTCGTCACTGCCGTCGCGACGCCAGCGATGTTACCGACACCCACGCGCGAGGCCGTGGAGACCATCAGCGCACGGAAGGACGAGACGCCGCCTTCTTTTTTCGGAGGCTCCATGACGACACGGAGTGCCTCTCCGAACATGCGGAGGGGGAGCGCGCGGGTGAAGACGAAGAAGTACAGGCCCACGCCGATCAGCAGTGCGACCAGTACGTAGGTGTACATGAAGTCGGAAATGGAGCCGAGAACGGATGCAATCATGGAAGTTCCTAGCATTGACGGATGCGGCGATGCCGCTCGGATGATGCGAGTATAGCCCCTAGGTCAACGCTTGGTAAAGTTTCAGGCAACAAATGAGATGGTCTTGGTATAAACCCTGATCGGCATGCTGGATCGTCTTGCGAGATTGCGCGGCCTGGCACACATTTTATTTGATATTCTGTGTTCTGTGACATGAAAAGTGCTGAATTTTGGGCGTTTTGCGGGCAAAAATCTGCCGTAAAGCCCGGGATTCCGCGGAAAAGCTTCTGGGAGGCGAGCGGACCGTTATGATTTGACGGTCCGCTCGGACGTGCGTATTGTTTTCCTTGTTGCGCCGAACGGCAGCGAACGAAGCGAGAAGCTTGGGTCGCGGAAACATGGCGCGAATCGCCTATTGAGTGTGCGTGGCTTGTGCTGTGTGCGCTTGATTGTGTGGGTGTTGTTTGTGAACTCGATAGTGTGTTTGTTTGTTTTTTATGCCTGTTTTTTGTTTTTGAGTGTTTTTGGTTGGGATTGCTGGCTGGCCTGTTTTGTTTGGTTGGTTGGTTTTTCTGGGCTTTAACGTTTTTGTTTTTGTTCGGAGAGTTTGATCCTGGCTCAGGACGAACGCTGGCGGCGTGCTTAACACATGCAAGTCGAACGCTGAAGACCTGGCTTTTGTTGGGTTGGATGAGTGGCGAACGGGTGAGTAACACGTGAGTAACCTGCCCTCTTCTTTGGGATAACGCCCGGAAACGGGTGCTAATACTGGATATTCACTGGCCTTCGCATGGGTTGGTGGAAAGGTTTGTTCTGGTGGGGGATGGGCTCGCGGCCTATCAGCTTGTTGGTGGGGTGATGGCCTACCAAGGCTTTGACGGGTAGCCGGCCTGAGAGGGTGACCGGTCACATTGGGACTGAGATACGGCCCAGACTCCTACGGGAGGCAGCAGTGGGGAATATTGCACAATGGGCGAAAGCCTGATGCAGCGACGCCGCGTGAGGGATGGAGGCCTTCGGGTTGTAAACCTCTTTCGCTCATGGTCAAGCCGCAACTGTGGGTTGTGGTGAGGGTAGTGGGTAAAGAAGCGCCGGCTAACTACGTGCCAGCAGCCGCGGTAATACGTAGGGCGCGAGCGTTGTCCGGAATTATTGGGCGTAAAGGGCTTGTAGGCGGTTGGTCGCGTCTGCCGTGAAATTCTCTGGCTTAACTGGGGGCGTGCGGTGGGTACGGGCTGACTTGAGTGCGGTAGGGGAGACTGGAACTCCTGGTGTAGCGGTGGAATGCGCAGATATCAGGAAGAACACCGGTGGCGAAGGCGGGTCTCTGGGCCGTTACTGACGCTGAGGAGCGAAAGCGTGGGGAGCGAACAGGATTAGATACCCTGGTAGTCCACGCTGTAAACGTTGGGCACTAGGTGTGGGGGCCACCCGTGGTTTCTGCGCCGTAGCTAACGCTTTAAGTGCCCCGCCTGGGGAGTACGGCCGCAAGGCTAAAACTCAAAGGAATTGACGGGGGCCCGCACAAGCGGCGGAGCATGCGGATTAATTCGATGCAACGCGAAGAACCTTACCAAGGCTTGACATGCACGGCGGCACTGCAGAGATGTGGTGGCATTTGGTTGGTCGTGTGCAGGTGGTGCATGGTTGTCGTCAGCTCGTGTCGTGAGATGTTGGGTTAAGTCCCGCAACGAGCGCAACCCTTGCCCTATGTTGCCAGCACGTGATGGTGGGGACTCGTGGGGGACTGCCGGGGTTAACTCGGAGGAAGGTGGGGATGACGTCAAATCATCATGCCCCTTATGTCTTGGGCTTCACGCATGCTACAATGGTTGGTACAGAGGGTTGCGATACTGTGAGGTGGAGCGAATCCCTTAAAGCCAGTCTCAGTTCGGATTGGGGTCTGCAACTCGACCCCATGAAGGTGGAGTCGCTAGTAATCGCAGATCAGCAACGCTGCGGTGAATACGTTCTCGGGCCTTGTACACACCGCCCGTCACGTCACGAAAGTTGGTAACACCCGAAGCCCATGGCCTAACCACGTTTGTGGGGGGAGTGGTCGAAGGTGGGATTGGCGATTGGGACGAAGTCGTAACAAGGTAGCCGTACCGGAAGGTGCGGCTGGATCACCTCCTTTCTAGGGAGCCCAGTTTTGTGGGGAACAATCAGCGTGCCTGTTGTGGGTGTGTTGGTTGTTTTCTTGTGCTCGCATGTGTTTATCACTGTTTGTTGGTGGTGGGTGTGGGTGCGTGTTTTTTGGGTTGGGCATAAGAGTTTGAAGCGAATGAGCACACTGTCGGGTTCACGTTCAACACCGTGTGAGCGTCCGCCGGTGACGGTGGTTGCCTGCGCATCTGGCCTGGGGTTTTGTTTCTTGGGTGTGGGTGTGTGTGGTGGGTTGTTTGTGATTTGTATAGTGGTTGTGAGCATATTTGTTCTGTACTGTTTTTTTGTGTTTTTGTTTAGTTTTTGTTGGGCATTCGGTGGATGCCTTGGCATCAAGAGCTGATGAAGGACGTTGCGGCCTGCGATATGCCCTCGGGGAGTTGGCGAGCGAGCGTTATTATCCGAGGGTGTCCGAATGGGGAACCTAACCTGGGTTGTGCTGGGTTACCATCATCTGAACGTGTATAGGGTGGTGGGGGAACGCGGGGAAGTGAAACATCTTAGTACCCGTAGGAGAAGATATTCCGTGAGTAGTGGCGAGCGAAAGCGGAGGAGGCTAAACCAGATGCGTGTGAGAGGCGGCGGCTGTTGCGTGTTTGGTGTTGTGGGGCCATGTTGGATCCTTCTGCCGGGGGGTCGCATTGCATGTTGTTGGGAGTTGAACAGTCTGGGATGGCTGACCGTAGAGCGTGAGAGTCGTGTAGGCGGACCGGTGGCGTGTGGTGTGGATGTGGTGCCCGAGTAGTGCGGGACTCGTGAAATCTCGTGTGAATCTGCCAAGACCACTTGGTAAGCCTAAATACTACTTGATGACCGATAGTGCATAGTACCGTGAGGGAATGGTGAAAAGTACCCCGGGAGGGAGTGAAATAGTACCTGAAACCGTGTGCCTGTAAGCCGTCAGAGCCTTGTGGGGTGATGGCGTGCCTTTTTGAAGAATGAGCCTGCGAGTTAGTGATACGTGGCGTGCTTAACCCGTGTGGGGTATGCGTAGCGAAAGCGAGTCTGAAAGATGGCGTTTGTCGCGTGTTCTAGACCCGAAGCGGGGTGATCTACCCATGGTCAGGTTGAAGCAGAGGTAAGACTGTGTGGAGGACCGAACCCACCAGGGTTGAAAACCTGGGGGATGAACTGTGGGTAGGGGTGAAAGGCCAATCAAACTCCGTGATAGCTGGTTCTCCCCGAAATGCATTTAGGTGCAGCGTTGCGTGGTCCCTGGTGGAGGTAGAGCTACTGGATGGCCGATGGGCCCTGTGGGTTACTGACGTCAGCCAAACTCCGAATGCCATTAGGGTGTAGCGTGGCAGTGAGACTGCGGGGGATAAGCTTCGTAGTCGAGAGGGAAACAGCCCAGATCATCAGCTAAGGCCCCTAAGCGTGCGCTAAGTGGGAAAGGATGTGGAGTCGCGGTGACAACCAGGAGGTTGGCTTAGAAGCAGCCATCCTTGAAAGAGTGCGTAATAGCTCACTGGTCAAGTGGTTCTGCGCCGACAATGTAGCGGGGCTCAAGCGTACCGCCGAAGCTGTGGCAGCAACACGTGTGGCTGGCGCCAGTTTATTGGTTGTTGGTGTGTTGTTGGGTAGGGGAGCGTCCTGCATGAGGTGAAGCCTGGAGGTGACTTCTGGTGGATTGTGTGGGAGTGAGAATGCAGGCATGAGTAACGAATCTGCGGTGGGAATCCGCAGCGCCGATTGACTAAGGGTTCCAGGGCTAGGTTTATCCGCCCTGGGTTAGTCGGGTCCTAAGGCGAGGCCGACAGGCGTAGTCGATGGACAACCAGTTGATATTCTGGTACCAGGTTGTGACCGCCCATGCTGAGGTCATTGTGCTAACCAATTTGCCCGCGCCTCCTCGTGACTTTCGGGTTGCGTGGTGTGTGTGGGTCTTGGGGTCCCGGTGATGGTAGGCAAGCGTGTTAACAGGGGTGACGCAGACAGGTAACTGCAGTGCGCCGATGGTTGTGCGTATTTAAGGTTGTGGCCCGCCCTTCAGGTAAATCCGGGGGGCACTAGGGGTGAGGACTGATGAGGGACACACGCGTGTGTGGACTTGTGGTGATCCTATGCTGCCGAGAAAAGCCTCGACGTGAGGGCATGACCTGCCCGTACCCTAAACCGACTCAGGTGGTCAGGTAGAGTATACCGAGGCGTTCGAGTGAATCGTGGTTAAGGAACTCGGCAAAATTCCTCCGTAACTTCGGGATAAGGAGGACCCCGTGACTTGCTCCCGCCGTGCGTGGGTGTTGGGTTGTGGGGTCGCAGAGAATAGGGAGAAGCGACTGTTTATCAAACACAGGTGCGTGCGAAGCCGTAAGGCGATGTATACGCACTGACGCCTGCCCGGTGCTGGAAGGTTAAGAGGAACCGTTAACATTCTTTGTGGGTGTGAAGCGGTGAATTTAAGCCCCAGTAAACGGCGGTGGTAACTATAACCATCCTAAGGTAGCGAAATTCCTTGTCGGGTAAGTTCCGACCTGCACGAATGGCGTAACGACTTCTCCGCTGTCTCAACCGCGAACTCGGTGAAATTGCAGTACGAGTAAAGATGCTCGTTTCGCGCAGAAGGACGGAAAGACCCCGGGACCTTTACTATAGCTTGGTATTGGTGTTCGCTTGGACTTGTGTAGGATAGGTGGGAGACTGTGAAGCTGCCGCGCCAGCGGTGGTGGAGTCGTCGTTGAAATACCATTCTGGTTTAAGCGGTCACCTTAACCTTGGCCCGTGATCCGGGTTGGGGACAGTGCCTGGTGGGTAGTTTAACTGGGGCGGTTGCCTCCTAAAATGTAACGGAGGCGCTCAAAGGTTCCCTCAGCCTGGTTGGTAATCAGGTGGCGAGTGCAAGTGTACAAGGGAGCTTGACTGTGAGACCGACGGGTCGAGCAGGTGCGAAAGCAGGAACTAGTGATCCGGCCATGGCACGTGGGTGCGTGGTCGCTCAACGGATAAAAGGTACCCCGGGGATAACAGGCTGATCTTGCCCAAGAGTCCATATCGACGGCATGGTTTGGCACCTCGATGTCGGCTCGTCGCATCCTGGGGCTGGAGTTGGTCCCAAGGGTTGGGCTGTTCGCCCATTAAAGCGGTACGCGAGCTGGGTTCAGAACGTCGTGAGACAGTTCGGTCCCTATCCTCTGTGCGCGCAGGAAATTTGAGGAGGGCCGTCCCTAGTACGAGAGGACCGGGATGGACGAACCTCTGGTGTGCCAGTTGTACCGCCAGGTGCATGGCTGGTTAGCTACGTTCGGAAGGGATAACCGCTGAAAGCATCTAAGCGGGAAGCCTGCTCCAAGATGAGGTTTCCACGCCCCCCAGTGGGGTGAGAGGCCCCCGCCAGACGAGCGGGTTGATAGGCCAGAGGTGGAAGCACCGCGAGGTGCTCGCGAGCCGACTGGTACTAATGGGCCAACACTAAACAACAACCCACACCACGCGTGCGGGTGCAACAACAAGCAGTGAACAATCAACTGCCGCAACCACTATACGAACCACGATCAACCCACACCCCCACACGCAAACAAACAGTGGGGGACAGTGTTGAACACATAGTCTTGTGGTGGTCACAGCACCGGGGAAACGCCCAGCAACATTCCGAACCTGGAAGCTAAGCCCGGCAGCGCCAATGGTACTGCAACCGATAGGTTGTGGGAGAGTAGGACACCGCCACAACACACTTTAAGTCGAAGGGCCTCATCCAAACGGATGGGGTCCTTCGCGTATCAAGCGCAGCCCTTCCTCGCGGGTCGCGTACGCTCGTCAGAGGAATCGCAGCGCTGCGGCACCATGGGACTTGTGTCCTAAATGATAGCGATTGTCCTTGTGTCTAACTTTTCCGCGATCTATAGTAGTTGATGTTTCAATAAGACTTTGAAAGGAAACATCATGACTTCCGTTGCTATCGTTCTTGGTTCCGTACGCCCCGGCCGCGCTGGTGAGCAGGTCGTCCGCTGGATCGAGGAGCAGGCCCGTCAGGTCGACGGCGTTGCGACCGTCTTCTTCGATCTGCGCGACTATAACCTGCCGCTCTTTGCGGAGGAGATGCCCCCGTCGATGCAGGCTCCTGAGCTGCCTGAGGCTGTTCGTCTGCGCACGAACATCGAGGCGCAGGATGCTGTCCTTTTCGTGACCCCGGAGTACAACCACTCCGTCTCTGCGGTTCTGAAGAATGCAATCGACTACCTGCCCCCGGTGACGCTGAAAGACAAGGCAGTCGGCCTCGTTGGATACTCCTGGTACGGTGCCGCGACGCCTCTTGAGCACCTGCGTGAAATTGTGTCGACGTTCGGAGCTGACGTTCGTGGGCGGCAGGTCGGTATCAACCTTGGTTCTGACTTCCAGGACGGTGTTTTCAAGCCCTCCGATGAGCTCAACGCTCAGATCCGCGAGCTCCTTGCCTCTCTGGCGTGAGAGGCCTTCCTGGGTGGTGCTCGCGATCTTCGGGTGCGACGGAGTGTTATTCGGCCGCAGTCTGGCATGAGTTGTTGAACGTTCGGGCGTGATGCGGCATCGCTCAAAGTGAAAGGGTGGGGTCCGGTTTAGCTGCCGGACCCCACCCTTTTGTATGGCATCTGCTGTGAGCCATTAGATCCAGGACGGCAACCACATGTGTGCCCGCCAGAAGTCGTAGTCGACGACGTCGGCGCGCCACAGTGGCATGAAGTAGAGTGCGCATCCGAGGATCGCGACGATGAGGACCCCTGCCATGACGCGTCCGGTGATCACCGTGTGACGCGGCGGGAGAACGGCCTCAGGGACTCCATCCACCGTGACGAACCCGGCGAGCAGCGAGATCATCCAGGCGACCGCGAGGGCTACGAAGGGGACGAAGGCGACTGTGTAGAAGGTGAAGATCGTGCGGTGAGCGTAGAGAAGCCACGGAGCGTACAGCGCGAGATAGCCTGCCAGAATGACTCCCGAGCGCCAGTTCCGATACCACAGGGTCGCCACGATCACGACGAGCAGCGCTCCGATGCCGATCCACCAGAGTAGAGGGTTGCCCAGGGCAACGACGTTTGTTGCGCAGTTGCCGGAGGCGCAGCCGGTAATCGTCGCGTCGTTAGCCCAGTGGAAGGAGGTCGGGCGCACCTGGGTGAGCCACGTGTAGGGATTGGACTGGTAGGTGTGAGGGGTTGTCAGGCCCGTGTGGAATGTCCACATTTCCTTGTGGTACAGCCATAGGTCGGCGAGTGCGCCGGCGAAGCCCGGAATGCCCGAACGGCCGTGCCCGTGGGCCTGGGGGTGCATAAACCAGCCGATCCAGGAGGCGACGTAGGTCAGGATCGCGCTGGGGACCATCAGGATGAATGCCCACCAGACGTCGGCGATGAGAGCGCCCCGGATGGGGGAGGGGTGCCCGAGCCGCCAACGGTAGGTGACCTCGCGAATTGCGACGAAGAGGCCGAGGCACGCCAGGACGTAGATTCCGGACCACTTGACCGAGGAGGCGAGGCCGCACAGGATGCCGGCGGCGAGCAACCAGGGGCGTCTGCCGGCATTGGGGCCGACCATGAAGCCCCGGCGGTCGCGTCCGTGCAGGAATTCGCCCAGGTCGTGCCATCCGCCGCGCGGAGCGCCGATGCCGTCCCATTCGGTGAGCTTGCGCGCCAGCGTTGGTCGGGACATCTGCTGGTCCTTGACGAAGCAGAAGAAGGCGGCAAGCGCGAACATTGCGAGGAAGCCGTCGAGGATAGAGGTGCGGCTCATGACGATGGCGATGCCGTCGGTCGCCAGGAAAAGCCCGGCGAGGAGCGTGAGGGCGGGGGAGCGGAACAGGTTCTGCGTGATCCGGCAGAGAAGGAACACGGTGATGATGCCGCAGATTGCGGTCGTGATGCGCCAACCCACGGGGTCTGTTTGTCCGAATATCTTCATGCCGATCGCAATGATCCACTTGCCGGTGGGCGGGTGGACGGGGTAGCCGCCCGCGGCGGAGAGCCCGGATACGTTGCCCGCGACGAAGGAGGCGTCGTAGTTGTTGGGCCACGTGCCCTCGTAGCCGAGCGTGAGCAGGGACCATGCGTCCTTCACGTAGTAGGTCTCGTCGAAAACGAGTGTGCGGACGTTGTTCAGGCCGGGCAGGCGGATGAGTGCTGCGACAATCGTCGCGATCGCGGTCGTCGCCCAGCCGGCGGCGGGGCTGTGGAGGCGGGCACGCCAGGGGCTTGGCTCGGTTGGCGACGAGGCCGTGGCTGGCTCCGCGACAACGGTCGCCGCAGGGGAGTCCTCTGTCGGTGACGAATCCGCGGGCACGGAAGCTGTTTCCCTTGCCTGCGTGTTGTCGGCTGTCTGGACGTGGGTATCGGGTGCCTCGGCGTCCTCGGATGTGTCGTGGTGTGCGTTCGTTGTGTCCATTACTGCCGAGTGTAGCTGTCTGCGCCAAGGCGTGAACAATTGCCTGCACGCCTGTTGAGGGGTGTGGGAGGATGTGCACTGCGACAGTCTTGAGAATTATTCTCGAATGATTCTATAATTTTCGGGTACCCGAAAATATCGTAGGAGCTATGATGATCCTCTCAACAGCTCGCCGTGCGGCTGTGGCCGTCCTGGGCCTCGCACTCGTACCCCTCGCGGCGTGCGCCCCCGCCTCCTCGGCTCACGGCCTTAAAATTGTCGCCACAACCACACAGATCTGCGACTACGTCACCCAGATCGCGGCGGCTTCCACCGACCTTTCCCTGGACAAAACCGACGCATCGGGCAAGCAATCCCACGTCGGCCCTGCCCCCGACAGTGCGGCCCTTACGATGAGCCTAACCTGCCTGCTGGCCCCCAATGCCTCGGCGCACGAGCATGAGATGACTCCCGCTCAGACCGCCGCCCTGGCCGAGGCCGACGTCATGGCCGTGTCCGGCGTCGACCTCGAGCACTTTCTCGACGACGCGGTTGCCTCCTCCGGCTTCCACGGACGCATGGTCGTCACCTCCGGTGTTCTGACCGCCGCTGACGTCGACAAGCCGGGTGCCCCCGACCCGCAGGCTCCCTACACGATTGACCGTGGCAACGAGCGCGTTGAGGTCGCCCCCTGGCCTTTCCCTCCGGAAAACGCGGGCGAGGAACCCGAATTCCGCTTCGACCCCCACGTGTGGACCTCGCCGGTGCGTGCCAGCATCCAGGTTGGTAACCTCGGCGCAGGCCTCGCTGCCGCCGCGCCCGACGCTGCCTCTTCGATCAACGCGGCCACAGCCTCGTACCTGGAGGACCTGGGTGCCCTCGACGCGTGGGTGGCGGAGTCGATCGAGACCGTACCCGAAGGCCAGCGTGTCCTGTTCACCTCCCACGACGCCTTTGGATACTTCTCGGCTGACTACGGGATCCGCTTCATCGGCGCGGCCCTCACCGACTTCAACGATCAGCAGGACGCGACGGCCGACCACATTGCCTCCGCTGTGCAGGCCGTTAAGGACTCGGGCGCGGTCGCCCTCTTTGCTGAAAACTCCAACAATTCGAAGTCCATCGAGGCGATTGCGCGCGGTGCCGGCGTGACCCCTATCGTGGGCGACGACGCGCTCTACGGAGACTCGCTCGGCCCCGACGGGAGCGCCGGAGCCACCTACGTGGGATCGATCATCCACAATGTGCGCACGCTGACCGATGCGTGGGGAGGGACCGTCCCGGCGCTGCCCGAGCGGCTGGCGGGTCAGTGATGTCTCACCTCGTTTCTTTTCAGGATGCGGCGCTGGGGTATGGGAATACCCCGGCGCTGTCCGGCCTGACCCTCGACGTGGATGAGGGCCAGGCCCTGGCGCTCGTCGGTCCCAACGGCGGCGGCAAGACCACGCTCATGCGCGGCATTGTCGGCGGCTGCTCGCTCCTGTCGGGCAGCGTGCGCGTCGCCGCCTCGCGAATCGGTCTGGTCCCGCAGAGCGCCGACCTGGACCTGACCTTCCCGGTCAGTGCGTCCGAGGTCGTCACCATGGGACTCATTGCCGAGGCCGGGTGGGGTCGGCGCATCACCGCTGACATGCGGCGTCGGGTGGGGGAGGCCCTCGAGCGGGTCAACCTCTCCGACCGTGCTTCCCACCGATTCGGCACGCTCAGCGGCGGGCAACGCCAGCGAGTCCTCGTGGCGCGCGCCCTCGTCGCCCGGCCCGAGCTGGTCATGATGGACGAACCCTTTAACGGCCTCGACGCGCCAAGCCGCGACATCATCACGGGTCTGATTGCCTCCCTCACCGCCGACGGCGTCGGGGTCGTCGTGTCCACCCACGACCTCTCGCTCGCGCGCGACGTGTGCTCCCGGGCCTGCGTGATCGCGTCGCGCCTCGTGGCCCTGGGCCCCGTCGACGAGGCCCTGGCCCCCTCCGTGCTCGCGCGTGCCTACGGGTCGAGCGCCGACGAAGCGATTGCGGCGCTGTCATGATCGCCCCCTACCTGCTGCGCCCCATCATCGTCCTGGGGCTGCTGGCCTTGGCAGCGGGGCCGGCTTCGACCCTCGTGAACCTGCGCCGCGCCGAGTTTGGTGCCGAGACCATGGTGCACGGCGTTTTTCCGGGCATCGTCGTCGGTATGGCCGTCGGCGGGCGCGAGGGGATTATCCCGGGTGGCGCGCTCTGCGCGGCGCTCATCGCCGCTTCGTTGACGGCGGCCTCGCGCAAGCCACGCTCCTCCGAGGCCACCACCGCCGTCCTGCTGACCGCCTTCTTCTCCCTGGGCATCGTCATATCCCTGCGCATCGGTGACATGTCGGGACAGCTCGAATCACTCATGTTCGGTCGCCTCCTCGACATCACGCCTCACCGGATGTGGATGAGCGCCGCAGTGCTCGTCGTGGCCGCCGTGGTCCTGGCGCTCACGTGGCGCGCCCAGATCGCCGTCGCCTTCGACCGCGAGGCCGCGCGTGTGTCCGGCATCCCCGTCACCCGGATCGACATCGCCTTCAACGCCGCGCTCGGTGCCATCGTCGTCGCGGCCTCGACGGCCGTGGGCGTCCTCCTCGTCGTGGGCTACCTTATTGTGCCCGGTGCTTTCGGGCGCTTGCTCGCCTCTGGCACGCGCGCGATGGCGGCGTTGGCCGCGCTGAGTGCGCTGGTGGGCGGCTGGGCTGGCTTTGGTGTCGCCCTGCTGCGCGCGCCCCGGCCCCTGTCGCCGCAGGCCTGCGTAGCCCTGGGCGTTCTCGCCTGTTTCGCGTTCGCATGTGTGCTCCGGCAGCTGCGTGAGGTTCGCATGGGTCGGGACGAGGCCTCGGCGGGCTCTCAGGGAACCCTCACCGCGCGTGAAACAGTACGTGAAACGGGAGATCGAGTCGGCGATAACGCGGCAAGCGTGCGTGAAACGGCGCGTGAAACGCGGTCCTCGGATCTGCTGGCGCTGGGGGAGGCATCGTGATCCTGAGCCTCCTCATCGTCCCCGCCCTGCACGTCACGCTCATCGGAGCGCTCGGTGGCCTCGTCGGCGCGTTCGCATACCTTGATCGGCGCATCTTCTTCGCGGAATCCGTCACCCACGGCACCTTCCCTGGTGCGGTCCTCGGCGTCGTCGTCGCTGCCAGCCTCGGCCTCGGCCATTCGGGCATGTCCGCCGCGCTCTACGTCGGTGCCTTCCTCGGGACGATACCTCTGGTCGCACTTATGCGCTACCTCGCGTCGATCCCCGGAATCTCCAGCCAGGGGGCCGCCGGCATCGTCCTGACGGCGGGATTCGCCGCCGGGTACTTCCTGGCGACCTGGTTCAAGCCCCTGCCCCTCGCCGTCAGTTCCTTCCTGACCGGGTCCGTCATGACCGTCTCGCCCGCGGATGTCTGGTGGGCTGGAGCCGTCCTGCTCCTCGCCTCGGTTCTCATCGCCGTCGGACACCGCCAGCTCCTGGCCCACTGCTTCGACCCCGTCGAACCCGGCGCGGCGCGCGGGGCTGCCCGCAACGAACGCATTATTCTAGGGCTCATCCTCGCTGCCGTCACCGTCGCGATCCCCGCCGTCGGCACTATTTTGTCGATTGCGCTCATCGCCGCCCCCGCTGCGGCGCTCGCGCCCAGTGCTCGCAGCGCCCGCTCCTTCCTCATCGGGTGCCCCCTCCTCGGGGCGGCCCTCGGCCTAGCCGGTCTGGGAATCGCCGTGCCCGCTCGCCTCAGCGCCGGCGGCACCATCGCGCTCCTGTGTGCGGGCGCCGTCCTGGCCTCGCGCCTGCCCGGCTGGGTGCGCGCGCGAGGTACCGCTTGCCCGCGCGCCGCGGTGGCCTCCCACTGAGGGAAACCAGGCCCCGGGGCTTCTCGGCATAAACGCCCGGCATTGCGCTGCGCGCGAAGGTCACCCAGGCCTCGTTTCCGAGCAGGGAGGTTGGGCGACAGGCATCCATTGTCCCTTCAAAAACCCCGACAAACGCGGCGTCTAGGCGCTCGGTGGGTGTCGATGCTTCCCTTCCCTCACTGAGCAGATCACAAGCAAATCTGCGCAGAAATCGTGACTCAAAATGCCTGCTGACCAGGGATGTTGAAAAAAGCGTTCCTGAGCAATTAGACTGAGAAAAAATTACGTTTTAACGCGGTCAACGAGACCCGGAAGCGCGGGGGAGGCACGATGATAAAAACCAGCACGCAGATCGTCGTTATTGACGACCACCGCGTCGTCGGCCTCGGCGTGAAGGCCGCATTCGAAGATCGTGGTGCCGACGCATCCATTAGCTGGGCACCAACCGTCCGCGAAGCGCGGTGGAAGCGCGGGCAGGTCGCCGTCCTCGACCTGCGCCTCGCCGACGGCTCTGCCCCCGACAAGAACATCGCGTACATCAACGGATATGGTATCCCCGTCGTCGTCTACACCTCCGGCGACGACCCCTACCTGGTGCGACGCGCGATCGCCGGCGGGGCCCTGTCCATCATCCGCAAGACCGCGCCCCCCGACGACCTCGTCGAGGCCGTCCTCGCCGCCGCCGAAGGCGTCACCTTTCCGACCCCGGACTGGGCCGCCGCACTCGACGCCGACGAAGACTTCGTCGCCGAACACCTCTCAGACCTCGAGGCGCACATCCTCGCCCACTACGCCTCCGGTGAGAGTTCCGCCTCCGTGGCGCGTGCCCTCAGCGTCTCCAAAAACACCGTCAACACCTACATCGCCCGAATCCGCGATAAATACAGGGAATCGGGACGCCCCGCCGAATCCCGTGTCGACCTCTTCCGACGCGCGGCTGAAGACGGCCTCGTCAGCTACTACGACTAATGCACCCGCGCGACCTCGGCCCCTACGCGCTGCACATGCAGCGCCTCATCGTCCTCGCCGCCGTCTGCGCCGCCGTCTGCACCACGATCATCAGCGGACCCCAGCTGATCCCCGCCTCGTCCTCGCCGTCCGACCTGGCGCAATGGGTGTTCTACTCACCGAACCTAATTCTTCCGCTCTGCGCCGGAGCGTGCGCGCTCGCCGCGATCATCAAGACGGTAACCGCACGCAGACACACGCACATGTGGACCGATACCAGCTGGTTCATCCTCACGCGCCTCTACCTCGCGTGCTACCTGGCGCTCATCCTCGCGTGCGCGATCCTGCCAGCCATGCACCTCGGCTCCCCGATACCCCCGGTTTATGTCCACGCCATCGCCTCCGACACGAACCCGATCCTGGCGCTCTACCCACTCGCCGCGATCAGCAGCATCGCAGTCCTGCGCGGACGCTACACCGCCGCCTACCTCAGCGTCATCGCTCCACTGCAGATCATCGCCATGATGAGTGCCAACCCCGACAACAAACTACTCGAAACATCGGTTGGCCCCCTCTACTTCCTGCTCGTCGCCATGGCCAACGCGGGAATGCTCGAATGGACGCTCATGATCGTGCGCGGCCTCGACCAGACCCGCAGCAACGCACGCGACGCCGAGCGTGCGCTCGCGGGAGAACGCGCCCAGGGGCGCGCACGGTCGCGTAGCAACGGTCTCATCCACGACTATGTGCTCTCAGCTCTGATTCTCGCGTGTCAACGAGGCATCGACAATAGTGAGGTACGCGCGGCAGCCCACTCCGCGCTGTGCGCCCTCGTCCCCGACCCACCCTCCAACGGGTTCATGGACGCCGCGCAGATGCGAGGGGCCTTCGAAGCCCTCGTACGCCCTCAGCAGTCGCGCTGGAGGGTCACATGTCACCTTCCCACTCAAGGCTGGCAGATCCCCGCCCAGGTGGGCACCGCTCTCGTCTCCGCGACCCACGAGGCGCTCAACAACGTTCGTCTCCACGCAGGATCTGACACCTCGGACCCGACCCAGCTTGCGTGCTGCCGTGTCGTTGTCTCAGCCGGGGTGGACTCCATGCGCGTGACGATCACCGACACGGGACAGGGTTTCGACCTTGAGCGCCTCGCCGAGGGGCGTCACGGCGTCCGCCGCTCCATCGTCAATCGGATGGAGTCGGTCAGCGGCAACGCAACCCTGGTCTCGCAACCCGGCGGAGGGACGTGCGTGACCCTGGAATGGCACGACCCCCAGAGTCGACGCTTCAGGCCGCGGCAGGCGATTCGCTCTGCCTTCGCCTGGCGGCCACACGCGGGCACGCGCGACAAAGACCCGTCGCGCACCGCGTGGGATTCGCAGGTCCGCGCGGCCGCAGAGTCGCGCGGCGCGCGGCTACTTGCTCTCGTCGGCGTTGTTGTTCATAGCTATATGGTGGCGATCGAATTCAGCCACGGGGCCTACTCTCACAGGGGTCCCGTCATCCTCTCCCTCGTGATCATGGCCGTCGCAGGAACCCTATTGGTGGCACCGTGGCCCGACCGCGTGCCCCCGAAACTCGTGACGTGGGGGAGTGCTGCTGTGATCGGCATTTCCAACTTGCTGGCGCTCACTCCGATTCGGGGCGCGTCGGAATGGCCAGGCTGGTCCGGATGGAGCGCGGGTGCATCGATGTTCCTTGCCGCGCTGCTCCTCCTGCGTCAGCGCATGGCCGAGGCCGTCGTTGGTTGCGTTGGCCTGGTGGCCGCGGTCGCCGCCTGGGCTGCGCTCTCGGGGAGGTCGCCCGGCCTCGTCTTTACCTTCACGATTGGCCACATCATTATGTTCATCTTCTGGTTCGCTCTCGTGTCATGGTCGGGTACTGCGACCTCCGCGATTGAGCGATCCCTCAAAGCCGAGGAGCAGGCGCGCCTGGAGAGGGAACTGCAGGTGAGCATTAATTCGGCCATGGCGGTCAAGCTCGCCGACGTGTCTGTTCGCGCGCGGGGGACCCTCGAAGCACTCCGAGACGAGGAAGTGACGCCTGAGATCGTCATGGAGGCGCGTCTGCTCGAGGCGGAGCTGCGCGACGAGATCCGCGCTCCCTTCTTTACCGGGACCGCTGTCGTGGAGGCAGCGCGGCGCGCGCGAGGACGAGGGGTCGAGGTCCTTCTGCTTGATGACCGCGGCAACAGGGACCGCGGGGAGGATAAGGAGAACGAGGACCGGCTGCGTGACCTCATCGTGTCGCGCGCAACCGCCGCACTCGACGAGGCCGTGGCCGGGCGCGTCGTCGTGCGTGCCTGTCCCGCTGGCAGACGGTGGGCCGCGACGATCCTCACCGACGCGGGGCTGGCCGTCGTGGAGGCTGAGGCGAGCACCGTCGAGGCGGGGAAAGGAACTCTTCGCATGTGAGGGTGCAGGGGTGGGGTTCGGCGTGTCGTGGCCGTGTAGGGGTCGTGGTCTTTCGATGATAGAGATTCCTACACCGTCCATCTGAAAGACCTCGACACGTCCAATTCTGCCTTCTCGCGCCACGTCAGCCCTTGGGAGTGCTTGGCTCTCCCCTTGTACAACTTCTCGTACAGTCCTGCGCTCTCGAGTGAACCCGCGTCGTGCGTGCACCGGAAAGCAGTGAGACGATACCGGCATGGAAGCCGCGACCGACCAGAACCATCCCGCCGAACCCGCCCAGGCCTCGTCCCCGACGACCCACGGCGGGCGCGGACCCCAGTCCTACCGGCAGGATCCCGGTTCCATCCTGCTGGCCGCCACCCCCATCGGTGACGTGCGCGACGCCTCGCCCCGCGTCATCGCGGCGCTCGAGGGAGCAGATATCATCGCTGCTGAGGACACGCGCCGTGCGCTCGCACTGGCCTCGCGCCTGGGCATCAAGCTGGGCGGTCGCCTGATCGCCCTGCACGACCACAACGAGGCCGAGAAGGCCGCGGGCATCGTCGAGGCGGCCAGGGGAGGGGCGTGCGTCGTCTTCGTGTCCGACGCGGGCATGCCCACCGTCTCCGACCCGGGATTCCGCCTGGCGTGCGCCGCCATCGACGCGGGCGTCCCGCTGTCCGTCCTGCCCGGCCCTTCCGCGCCGCTCGTCGCACTCGCGCTGTCCGGCCTGCCCTCCGACCGCTTCGCCTTCGAAGGCTTCCTGCCGCGCAGGGACGGGGAAGCCACGCGCTACCTGCAGGACCTGGCCACCGACCCGCACACGCTCATCTTCTTCGAGTCCCCCAGGCGCGCAGCCGCCACACTCACTCGCATGGCCGAGGTGCTGGGCGGCGACCGCCGCGCAGCACTGTGCCGCGAACTCACGAAAGACTACGAGGAAGTGCGCCGCGGCACGCTCGGGGAACTCGCGGAGGGAGCCGACGATATCCTCGGTGAGGTGACCATCGTCGTCGCCGGGTACGAACGCAGCGCGCGCGCCGAAGACCACGTCGGCGCGGTCCTCGCGCTCGCGGCTGAGGGCATGCGCCTGAAAGACGCCGCCGCCGAGGTCGCCGCCGCAACGGGCGCGCGCAAGAACGACCTCTACAAGGCAGCGCTCGCCGCGAAGTGAGCGCGAAGTGACGAGGCCGGGGCGTGGATCTGCGATCAGCGTGGCCCACGCGGATAGGAAACGACTAGCCGGATAGGTTATCGCCTCGTGGATAGGTTAATAACCTATCCGGATGCCCTGTTTCCTATCCGCACGTGCGCAAGCTATCCACAAGCGTGCGCCTACCGGCTGCGATGCGGCAGCACCCGAGCCTCAGACGAGCAGAACGCCCTCCGTCATCATCCACTCGCGGGCCTGCGCGCCCAGCTCCTCGGAGACGGGGGCAGTCAGCTCGCGCAGGACACGCGTGGGGAATCCGGCGCGGACAGCGTCCACGGCCGTGCATGCGACGCAGTGCGACTCGGCCAGGCCCACGACATCCACCTCGGTGACGCCGGCGGCGCGCAGCGCCTCCTCCAGCGTCTTGCCGTCCTCGGTCGTTCCCTCGAAGCCTGAGTAAGCGGCCTCGTACTGGCCCTTCTTCACCGTCACGTCCGCGTTCACGTTCGCGAGCGCCGGATGCAGCTCGGCCTCGTCCGTGCCCGCCACGCCGTGCGGGGGCCACGTGTCCACGAAATCCGGCGTCTCGGAGAAGTGCGCGCCCGGATCGATGTGCCAATCCTGCGTCGTCACGATCAGCTGGTAGTCCCCGCGGTGGGCCTCCACGTAGGCGGCTACGGCCTCCGCGACCGCGTTGCCTCCCGTCACCGGGAGGGCACCGCCCTCGCAGAACGTAGGCTGAACATCGACGATAATGAGCGCGCGGGTCATGTTTCCTCCATGAATGTGGCGTTTTCGCCAGGATAGCACCACGGTGACTTCCTTCGGAGGGCGTGGCTATCCCGCAACAAGCCGCCAATTCCCCCTTCGAGCGTGCCAGGCAGTATTGTTAGTGACTATGAGTCGTATTCTGTCCGCCGTCGCATGGCCCTACGCCAACGGCCCCCGTCATATTGGCCACGTAGCGGGATTCGGTGTCCCCTCCGACGTTTTCTCCCGGTACATGCGAATGGCCGGGCACGACGTGCTCATGGTGTCCGGTACCGACGAGCACGGCACGCCGATCCTGGTGGCCGCCGACGGCGCGGGCATGAGCGCTCGCGAACTCGCGGATCAGAACAACCGCCTCATCGTCGAGGACCTCGTGGCCCTCGGCCTGTCCTATGACCTGTTCACCCGCACGACCGCCGGCAACCACTACCGCGTCGTCCAGGACATGTTCGCCACCGTGCGTGACAACGGCTACATGATCGAGCAGGTCACGCGAGCCGCCATCTCCCCGTCCACTGGCCGCACTCTGCCCGACCGCTACATTGAGGGCACCTGCCCGATCTGTGGCGCCGAGGGGGCGCGCGGCGACCAATGCGACAACTGCGGCAACCAGATGGACCCGACCGAGCTCATCAACCCGCACTCGCGCATCAACGGTGAGACCCCTAACTTCGTGGAGTCCGTCCACTACTTCCTCGACCTGCCCGCCCTGGCCGATGCCCTGTCCGCCTGGCTGGATGAACGCGAGCAGTCGGGCACGTGGCGTCCCAACGTCATCAAGTTCTCCCAGAACTTCCTGGAAGACATCCGCCCCCGCGCCATGACGCGCGACATCGACTGGGGCATTCCGGTCCCCGGCTGGGAGGACCAGCCCACCAAGCGTCTGTACGTGTGGTTCGACGCCGTCATCGGCTACCTGAGCGCCTCCATTGAGTGGGCGCGCCGCACCGGCGACCCCGAGGCGTGGCGTAAGTGGTGGAACGACCCCGAGGCCTTGTCCTACTACTTTATGGGCAAGGACAATATCGTCTTCCACTCCCAGATCTGGCCCGCCGAGCTGCTCGGCTACAACGGCCAGGGCGCGAAGGGGGGCGCTCCCGGTGACCTGGGCGTCCTGAACCTGCCCACCGAGGTCGTCTCGTCTGAGTTCCTCACCATGGAGGGCAAGAAGTTCTCCTCCTCGCACGGCATCGTCATCTACGTGCGTGACTTCCTCTCGCGCTACCAGGCCGACGCCCTGCGTTACTTCATCAGCGCGGCCGGCCCCGAGACCTCGGACTCCGACTTCACGTGGGCCGAGTTCGTGCGCCGCACCAACGGCGAGCTCGTCGCCGGCTGGGGCAACCTGGTCAACCGCACGGCCTCTATGATCGCCAAGAAGTTCGGCGAGATCCCGGCCCCCGGTGAGCTGCAGGACATCGACCGCGCCCTCCTGGACGCCATCGAGGCCGGTTTCGAGACCGTCGGCAACCTGATCCGCCACCACCGCCAGAAGGCGGCGCTGTCCGAGGCCATGCGCCTGGTCGGCGAGGCTAACAAGTACGTGACCGACACGGCCCCCTTCAAACTCAAGGCCCCCGAGGAAAGCGAGCGCCTCGCGACCGTGCTGTGGACCCTCGCTCAGGCCGTCGCGGACCTCAACCTCATGCTCTCCCCGTTCCTGCCTCACGCGGCCAATGACATCGACCGCGTCATGGGAGGCAGCGGCGAGATCGCGCCCATGCCTCGTATCGAGGAGGTCGCCGAGCTCGACCCGCAGGTCCTGCCCGTCGACTTCGAGGGCCGAAGCGGCTACCCGATCATCACGGGCGACTACACGAACGTGCCGACCTGGGAGCGCCACGCGATCACCGTGGGCACTCCGATCGCCAAGCCCACGCCCGTCTTCGTCAAGCTCGACGAAGCAATCGTCGAGGAGGAGCTTGCCCGCTACGCGGACGCTCACCCCGACGACGTGACGGGTGCCTGATCTGGGTTTTCCTTGAAATATCGCCCTTTGTAACAATTGTGGCGTACGTTTGACAGCGCGCGGGCGGGACAGATGTGTCCCGCCCGCGCGTTCGTCTATGCGAGGATGTTACCTTGTGGTCATGGCCGAAGATTTTCTCGCGTCCGCCCTCGCTGCCGAGGCCTCGTCGCGCGCCCCTCACGATCCCGACTACCCGCTCTTCCACGTCGCGCCCCCGGTGGGCCGACTGAACGACCCGAACGGCCTCATTGAGGTTGGCGGGACGTACCACGTCTTCTTCCAGTACACGCCCGAGCACCCGCGCAAGCTCGTCTACTGGGGCCACGCCACCTCGCGTGACCTGACCCGCTGGGACTACCACGCTCCCGCGATCCTGCCCGACACTCACCAGGACGCGAACGGTGCCTACTCGGGCACCGCGATTGAGGTCGGCGACCACGTCGAGCTGTGGTACACCGGCAACTACAAGGACCCCGAGACGGGGGAGCGCGAGGCCACCCAGTGCGTCGTCACCTCGACCGACATGGAGCACTTTAAGAAGCTGGTGCCCCCGGTCATCGCCCGCCAGCCCGAGGGCTACACCGCTCACTTCCGCGACCCGCAGGTGTGGCGCGATGTGGACGGATCCTATCGGATGCTGCTCGGCGTCCAGCGCGAGAACCTCACGGGCGCGGCCCTGCTCTACCGCTCCGCGGATCTGCGCACGTGGGAGTGCGAGGGGGAGATGACCTTCCCGGACGCCGGCGGCGCGTTCGACGCCTTCGGCTACATGTGGGAGTGTCCCAACCTGGTGCGCCTCGTCGACGAAGAGACGGGTGAGGCGCGCGACGTCCTCATCATCTGCCCGCAGGGCATTTCGCCGGAGCGCGAGGGCTTCGAGAATGTCTTCCCGTGCATCGCCATCGTCGGCGAGCTCGTCGGGACCGAGCTGCGGGGCGCCGACGGCTCCTTCGAGGAGCTCGACCGAGGCACCGAGTTCTACGCGCCCCAGGTCATGGCCCGCTCCGCTTCTTCTGACTCGGGCGCACCGACGCTCCTCTTCGGCTGGGCGGGCAACGCCGGCGAGGACGACCAGCCCTCCATCGAGACCGGCGGCTGGGTGCACTGCTTCACTGCCCCGCGCGCCCTGACCCTGCGCAGCGGACGCGTCATCGCCCGCCCGTACCTGCCGGGCCTGCCCCTCGCGCCCGCCACCCTCGAGGGCGCGCCAACGGACGAGGCCGGTGCTCGCGTTGCCGAGCTGGCGGGGTCGCGTTCGTGGCGCCTGGCCTTCGACGCTTCCTACGAGGGGGCGCTGTCCGTTCGCATCGGCTCCGATTCTGGCCTGTCGATCACTCTGGAGGAGGGGCGCCTGACCGTCGACCTGTCGGGCACGCGCTACCCCCACGGTGGCCGCCGCATCGTCACCCTGGATGCGGGGGAGGCCAGCCGCGTGGAGATCCTCCACGACCGCTCCATCACCGAGATCTACTTGGGTGACGGCTCCCGCGTCTTCACGACCCGCACCTTCCTGCAGGGGGAGGGTGCCGGAGTGACGCTCTCGGGTGCCGCCTCCGTGACGAATGTGAGCGCCGTGCGCGCCGACTGAGCGACCCAAAGACGAGGCCGTGGCTGCGTGGTGGCCACGGCCTCGTCCTATGTGTCGGGAGTCTCAGTGCCCGGGCGTGAGATTTTTTCTCATCACCTTGCTAAGTAAGGTTCCGCGCTCTACTATGTCAATCGATTGCTACACACTGCCCAGTACGATGCGGACAATGACGTACTGCGTGGGTTTTTCAGAAAGGAATGTGGTCAGCAATGGATCATGCCAAGGTGGCAGGGGAGGTCGTCGAAGCAGTCGGCGGTGCCTCCAACATCAGCGCAGCAGCTCACTGCGCGACACGTCTCCGTCTGGTGATCGCGGATCAGTCCAAGATCAATCAGCAGGCTCTCGACGAAAACGAAGATCTGAAGGGCACGTTCGCTGCCGGCGGCATGTTCCAGATCATCGTCGGCCCCGGCGACGTCGACCAGGTTTACGCTCACATGGTTTCCGACCATGGCGTGCGCGAGGTCTCCAAGGATGAGGCCAAGGAGGAAGCCGAAAAGGGCGGCAACCTCTTCTCGCGCTTCATCAAGATGATCGCCGACATCTTCGTACCGATCCTCCCGGCGCTGGTCGCCGGCGGTCTGATGATGGCTATCAACAACGTCATGACCGCTGAGGGCCTGTTCGGCGAGAAGTCCCTCACCACCATGTACCCGGCGATCGCGGACTACGCGGCCCTCATCAACATGGTCTCCTCCGCCGCCTTCGCTTCCCTGCCCGTGCTCGTCGGCTTCTCCGCCGCCAAGCGCTTCGGCGGCAACGTCTACCTGGGTGCCGCAATCGGTGCGGCCATGGTGTCCTCCGACCTGCTCAACGCCTGGAACACGGGCGCGGCGCTGGCCGGTGAGCAGACGGTTAGCTACTGGCACATCTTCGGCATGGACGTCGCCAAGATCGGCTACCAGGCGCAGGTTATCCCCACCCTGGCTGTCACCTACGTCATGTGCCTCATCGAGAAGAACCTGCACAAGGTCCTCAAGGGCACCGCAGACTTCCTGCTCACCCCGCTCATCACGATGCTGGTCACCGGCTTCCTGGCCTTCACGATCATCGGCCCCGTCACCCGCGTGGTCGCCGAGTACCTGACCTGGGGCATCAACTGGACGTACACGACGCTCGGCGTGTTCGGCGGTCTGCTCTTCGGTTTCGTCTACAGCCCCATCGTGGTCACCGGTCTGCACCAGTCCTTCCCCGCCATCGAAATCCCGCTGCTGCCTGTTAACGGCGGCGTCGGTGACTTCATCTTCCCCGTCGCTTCCATGGCGAACGTTGCACAGGGCGCGGCCGCTCTGGCCATCTTCTTCAAGACCCGCGACGCCAAGCTCAAGGGCCTGGCCGGTGCCGGTGGTGCATCCGCCGTCTTCGGTATCACCGAGCCCGCGATCTTCGGTGTCAACCTGCGCCTGCGCTGGCCCTTCTTCTGCGCCATGGCCGCAGCCGCCATCGGCTCCGCTGGCGTCGCTCTGCTGAACGTGCGCGGCCAGGCCCTGGGTGCCGCCGGCTTCGTCGGCTTCGTGTCGATCGTGCCCAAGTCGATCCCCGCGTACCTCGCCCTCGAGATCCTCGTGTTCGTCCTGTCCTTCGGCTTCACCTTCGCCTACGCCATGACGCGCGGCAAGGCTGACATGGAGGGCCGTGCGCCCGCCGCTCAGGCTGCCGCTCCCGTGACCGCCGCTGCGGTTGCTGCCCCCGCCGCCGCTGCCCCGGCTGCCGCTGCCGCACCGGCCACTGAGGCTGCCCCCGCCCCGTCTTTCAGCGACGAGGCCAAGGCTGACCTGACGCTGACCTCCCCCATGGCAGGTGAGCTGGTTGCGCTCTCGGACGTCAATGATGAGGCCTTCTCCGCCGGCGCACTCGGCCCTGGCATCGCGATCTCCCCCGCCGCTCACGCGGTCGTTGTCGCCCCCTGCGACGGCAAGGTGACGGTCGCCTACCCGACCGGCCACGCCTACGGCCTCAAGTCCGCCTCCGGCGTCCAGATCCTTATCCACATCGGTATGGACACGGTCAAGCTGGACGGCAAGGGCTTCACGCCCCGCGTCTCGAAGGGCGACATCGTCAAGCGTGGCGATGTCCTGGCTGAGGTCGATTGGGACGTCATCCGCGAGGCCGGCTACGACACCATCACCCCGATGGTCGTGACGAACAAGAAGAAGTTCGGCGAGGTCACCCCGGCTGCTCCCGGCCCGGTTGGAATCTCTGACACGGTTGTGACGGTGGCTCCCAAAGGAGGCCTGAGCCTCTTCGGAGTGACTCCTCGGGTGGGCGGCACCAGCATCGCGCTGGTGCCGCCCACCCGTTGTTTGTTGTCGCTGGTAACCGCCTCTTCCGCACGTTAACCCGCTGATCTGAACGTGGGCGAGGGTGCCCACGTGCGCAATAGCAGGCCCACGTGCGGAATAGGGAGTCCATGTGCAGGAACGTGGACGTGTCAGTCGATGGCCTCATACGCGGAAGGCGATGAAGATACGGGAGAGGTTCCGTCACCGCGAGGCCGAAACGGCTCATGGAGAGAGGGAGCGCCCCAGCTGGGGCGCGATGGACACGCGGAAGATGGTGACAGGCGGTGTGGGTCTGTTGCCGTGGCACGAAGACCGGAATGCGAGCTATAGGCTGAGGGAACGCCCCTGAACCAGCGTGCCCGCAAACTCGAGCGTCGGAGAGGAATTATCCCCGGCCTCGTCGATGGGACGGGGGAGCGTACCCCTCATTTGCCCGAGGAGGATGTCGACAGCCGCGCGGGCAATCTGCGCGATGGGTTGACGGATAGTTGCAAGGTGAGGCAGGGCGCGGCGCATCGTTTCAGTGCCGTCGAAGCCGATGACGGACAGGTCGCCGGGTACGGACAGGTTGCGGGAGCGCGCCCACTCGAGGACTTCGGCGGCGGCCAAGTCGTCGGTGGCGAAGACTCCGTCAATGGGAGCCTGTGCGCGCGCCTCGTCGAGGCTGCCCTGCACGAGCGCGAAGCGCTGCGGGATCGGGGTGTCGAAGGGAACCGTGACGATTCGGGGTTCGAGTCCGGCGCGCTCGACCTCGGCGCGGTAGCCGGCCTCGCGCAGGTTGCGCGGCCCCGAGCGGGAGGTCAGGAGGAGCGGATGGCGTCGGCCTGCCTCGATGAGGGCGCGCGTGGCCATGGCACCTGCGTCGCGGTTCGCGCAGCGCACGTTGGGGATCGATGGGCTGAGTTCGCGGTCGATGGTGACCAGGGGCATACGGATCGTGTCGTATTCGTTGAGTCCCTCGTTGTGTGCGCCGGAGATAATGCCGTCGACGCGGTTACCCACAAGCAGGGATAGGTATTCGCGTTCGCGCTCGGCTCGGCCCATCGAATTACAGATGAGGATGCGGTATCCGGCTTCGGCCAGCGCATTTTCGACCTCGACGGCGAGTTCACCGAAGAACGGCAGGGAGACGGCGGGCACGATGAGGCCCACGGTCTGGGTGCTCTTGCCGTGGAGGGCGCGCGCCAGTGAGTTGGGGCGGTAGCCCAGGGTGGCGATGGCGTCGGCGACTCCGCGCTTGGTCTTTTCTGATAGGTAACCCCGGTTGTTGAGGACTCGCGAGACGGTCGTCGGGCTAACGCCGGCGAGCTGGGCGACGTCGGCCAGCGTAGGTTCGCGGGAACTCATGCTCGCTTTCCTTTCGTTGATACCTCTCCAGTCTAGTCGGTGAGCGCCCCGTGGGCCTGGCGTCTCACGGACGAGGCCGTGGCGTGTTCCGTGGGCGGCGCTCGGTAGTGCGGGGTACGGGGGAGTGTGACGGATGGTTTGTTGGCATTTATGAGGGTGATTCATCCCATCTGGCCGCGTGGTGAAATCGAGTTTTCAAATCAGTGCACTACGTCATAGTATGGGCCGTACGGGTCCCCGTGTCTCACGATGGACATGCCCGCATTCGAAAGGAACGACTATGATTTCCCGCACCGTTGCAATTGGTTCCTCTGTTGGCCTTCATGCACGCCCCGCTTCCGTCCTCGCCGAGGCCGTGGATGACTCCGGCGTCGAGGTCACCATTGCGTTTGATGGCGAGGAGGCGGACGCTGCGTCGCTCCTCGAGATCATGACGCTGGGTGCCAAGCACGGCGACGTTGTGACCCTGTCCACCGAGGACGACGGCGCGGGCGAGGTGCTCGACTCGCTCGTCGCGCTGCTCTCGCGCGATCTCGATCAGGAGTGAGCTGATGGCGACGCACGACGTTCTGCACGGTATCGGTGTTTCCGCCGGTACCGCTGCTGCGCCCGCCGCGATCGTCCAGCCTGCGCCCGGCGTTGACACGTCGGAGCCGGGCAGCGTTGATGCTGCAGCCGACGGCGCGCGTGTCCGTGAGGCGCTCGCGGCTGTTTCCTCGCGCCTGAATGAGCGCGCGGCAAAGGCGCCGGAAGAGACGAAGGCAATCCTGAAGGCCACGGCTCAGCTCGCGGGCGACCGCGGTCTGGCCAAGGCTGTCGATAAGAAGCTCAAGAAGGGCCTGGGTCTGACGCAGGCCGTCCATGACGCGGTCGAGGACTACGCGCAGATGCTGCGCGGCCTGGGTGGCTACATGGCGGAGCGCGCGACCGACCTGTATGACGTGCGTGACCGCGCGATCTGCGAGCTGCGTGGTCTGCCCGAGCCGGGCGTTCCTGCGTTTGAGGGGACAGTTATCCTGGTGGCCCGCGACCTGGCTCCCGCCGAGACCGCGACGCTGAACCCGGAGACCGTTCTGGGCATCATTACCGAGGTTGGTGGCCCTACGTCGCACACTGCGATTCTGGCTGCTCAGCTGGGTATTCCCGCGATCGTCAAGGCCGAGGGAATCATGGGCGTCGAGGAGGGCACGATGCTGGCCCTCGACGGCGGCGTCGGCGAGGTCATCATCGCGCCTACCGAGGACGAGGTTACCCTGCTCAAGGAGCGTTCGCTGCGTCGTGCGCAGGCACTGGCCGGCTCGACCGGTAAGGGTGCGACGTTCGATGGCTACCCCGTGAAGCTCCTGGCCAACATTGGCACGGTCGATGACGCGCTCAAGGCCTCCAAGGTGGACCTGGAGGGTTCTGGCCTGTTCCGTACTGAGTTCCTGTTCCTGGAACGCGCGGACGCTCCTTCCCTGGAGGAGCAGACGGACACCTACACGAAGGTCCTCCAGGCCTTCGGTGACCGTCGCGTCGTCGTGCGTGCCCTGGATGCGGGTGCGGATAAGCCGCTGAGTTTCGCGGATCTGGGTGCCGAGGAGAACCCCGCCCTGGGTGTGCGCGGTCTGCGCCTGTGCCAGAGGCGTGAGGATCTCATCGACACGCAGCTGCAGGCCCTTGCGGCCGCCTACAAGGCGACCGGTGCGGAGCTGTGGGTCATGGCCCCCATGGTTGCTACCGCCAGCGAAGCTAAGTGGTTCGCTGACAAGGCGCGCGGCTACGGCCTGCCGAAGGTCGGCATCATGATCGAGGTGCCCGCGGCAGCCCTGCGCGCCGAGCAGCTCCTGTCGATCGTGGACTTCGCCTCCATCGGCACGAACGACCTGACGCAGTACACGATGGCGGCGGACCGCCTGGATGGCAACCTGGCGACTCTGCTCAACCCGTGGCAGCCGGCCGTCCTGGAGATGATCCGTACCGCCTGCAATGGTGGTCGTGCGACGGGCAAGCCGATCGGCGTGTGCGGCGAAGCTGGCGGCGACCCGCTGCTGGCCCTGGTTCTCACGGGCCTGGGTGTCGCTTCTCTGTCGATGGCGCCCTCCAAGGTCAACGCGGTTCGTGCGGCCCTGCGCATGCACGACCTGGCGACCTGCCAGCAGATGGCTGCTTTCGCGGTGGACGCTCCCAACGCGAAGGAAGGGCGTGAGAATGTCCTGAAGCTGGTCGCTCCGGCCATGCTGGATCTGCTCTGATCTGCGGCGCTACGCCATAGAACGAGGGGTGGGTCCGGGAACCGATGGTTCCCGGACCCACCCCGTATGCAACGCCGCTGAGCGGCGCGTGAGCTACTGCGTACGGATCGCGTCGGCGGCACTCGTGGACTGGCCGCCACGAGACTTCTTTGAACGACCGGAGAAGATCGCGGTCAGAATCAGGATGACGCCGAGGGCCGCGACGGCACTGATGCCGAGAACAGGCAGGTTGAAGGTCGTGATGTAGGCTTCGGCGATCAGGAACGCGCCGACCATGCACACGAGGAGCGCCCAGACGAACGCGCCGACGCGCACACCCCTGCTGGGTGCCTCGGGCAGGTCGTGATAGTTGACGGGCCAGGCGGGTGCGCTCCACGTCTGTGCGCCCGAAGCGCCCGACCCCGTTCCCGTCGCCCCGGAGTGTGCCCCCGAGGGATCCTGCGAGCGCGAACCAGCCCCGGCCTCGGGCTGGGAGGCCCCGGGGGACGTAGCAGCCGCAGACGCCGTCGTCTCACCCGTGAACGCCGGATCGAAGGCTGTGCGACTCCCAGATGCAGTGGCCCCCTCCTCCTCGCGGAAGATCGCGAGCGGATCAGTGGAGGGCATCTCCAGGGTCGGTTCCGGGGTCGTGGGTAGCGTGCTCGTCACATCCAGTTCGGGGTAGCGCGAGGTGACGTCGATCCCGGTGAACTCGCTGGTCGCGTCGTTGTTGGGGGTAGTCATGGTCGTTTCCTTCCTCAGTTGCCCGGAGTGGTGTAGGCGGGAGTGGACGAGGGGGACGCTGACTGCGTCGGGGTGGGCGTCGGGGTAGACGAGGGCGCCTGTGTCGGGGTGGAACCCCACGTGCCCGAGGTGTCGGGGGACTGCAGGATCGTCAGGTTCTCAAGGTCCGCGTCATCCGTGATGAGGACGGTGATCCCCCCGAGCGACGTATCGCCCCACGAGGGGGAGGACACGGTCTGGCCCGGGCAGTTCTTCAACGAGGCGGCCCAGCCGTCGTTCGTCATGTTCGTCACCAGGGAGCCGATACTCGACTGGCACGCGATCTGGACGGGCTGACCCTCCGCCGTCTGGATCACCAGGTGCTCCCAGGCCTGCCAGCTCACGGTGATCTGCTTGGTTGTGCCGACAGGTGCCCCGGTCAGGTCGAGGGTGACGGTGCCCAGGGGACTCGCGCCCTGTACGGAGGTGACCGTCCAATCGACGGTTTTGTCGCCTGTGGAGTTGCTGATCGAGGAGCTGAACGTGGAGATCGTCTTCTGTGTCGCTTCGGTGCCGATGGCGGCTGTCGGCAGCGCGGCGATGATGCCGAGAATCGACAGCGTGGTCAGCCAGCCGGCGCTGCGGTCACGCAGGGCGGCAACCGCCAGGGACAGTCCGACGATGAGGAGGCACACGCCGCCGCCGATGACGATGATGCGCGCGACCGTCTGCTCCCCGGTTTCTGCTGTGATGAAGGGGATGACAGGACCCTTGTCGACCACATAAATGCCGGCGAAGACGGCAGCCGCCACGAGGACCAGCAGGCCGGTAATCGCCATGTTGACGCGCGAGGAAACGGTGCGGGGGCGGTGGGTTGGCACAGGGGGCGCAGCCCATCGACGAGGCTTGGGTGCACTCGGTGGAGGCGTCCAGCCCGGGTGGGGCTGGGAGGGGCGAGCGTCTGCCGGGCGAGGCCCGGCCTGCGTGTGAACCTGCGTGCTGGCGGCAGGTTCCCCGTAGGTGGGGAAGCCGTGGGCGCTCTGCTGTCCGCCCATGGTGTCCCCCTCCACGTTAGCGGTCGGGGTGGTCGGCCCAAAAGGGGCGGTCGTTCCCGCTCCTCCCGGAGTGCTCGGGGTGCCGTACTGCGGTGCCGAGCCGGTGCCCTGGTTCTGTCCGGACTTGTTCGCGCTCGAGATGACGAAGGCAATGAGGCCGACGACGAAGGCGGAAACTACGAGGAAGCCGAGCCAGCCAGCACCGAGACCGATGCCAATACCGCCGAGGACGCCGACGGAGGGCAGGACGGAGGACACGCTGACAAGGCACAGGAGGAGACCTCCCAGGAAGGCAATGTCGAAGCGTCCTTCTGCGGTTTCCTCCGCGTGGATGCGCCCGTCCTGAGCCTCGGGCAGGAGGAGCCACGCCAGTCCGTAGGCGAGCGTCACGAAGGGCAGGCACAGGGCTGCGATGACGGTGAGGACTCGCACGAGCGACAGGTCCCATCCGCTGCGTGCAGCGATGCCTGAGCAGACGCCGCCGATGACGCGGGGGTGGGCTCGGTACCAGCCGGAGGCTCGCATGGACTCAAAGAAACGCTTGCGGGGCGGACGCTGTCCGTAGGCACCGCCCTGGTCCGACGGACCATTTGACCAACTCATGGTGCACTTCCTCTCGATGGGATCCGCATACATTCGGATCGGATACCACTACTCAATCAAACGGGGGTCCCCTCGCGATAGTAGGGGACCCCCTGAACCGCCCCTGATTGTGCCGGGGGTACCCCCGGCCTCGTCCCTGGACGTGCCACAATGGACACGTGAGTAGCACGGTCAACAACCCGCATCCTGGGTGGACGCCGCCGATTCCGGCACCGCCCGCCAGGCCCCCGCTTGCACGCGCGACTGCCTCCAGCCCGGACATGCCTGCCCCCTGGATGGCGGGCGTGTGCTCGGGCCTGGCCGTGCACCTGGGCGTCCCGGTCATGGTGATCCGCGGAGGTCTCATCGCCCTGACTTTTCTCGGCGTCGGCGCGGTCGCCTACCTGTGGCTGTGGGTGACGGTCCCCGAGGATTCGCCCGAGGCCTCGGCGGCGGGCACGCTCAGCCCCGGCCTCGTGCGTGTGCGTCAGGAGAGGGCCGCCCAGGTCGCGCGTAACCGTATGATCGTCACGGGCGTGGCTCTGCTGGTTGCCGCGGTGCTTGGCGCGATCCTGAACGCGACGAGCGCCCTTGAGTGGAGCGACATGGGTTCCATCGTGTCGATCATCGCGGGCATCACTCTGGTGTGGAGCCAGAGCCGCGAGGTACGCAATTGGCGCTCGGTGCGCTTTATCGGCGCGGTCGTGGGCGGTATTGCGCTGCTGAGCCTCGGCGTCGTCATGGCCGCCTCGCGTGACAACCCGCCCGTCATCCTGCTGCGTGGCGGCCTCATTGGTGCTGCCCTGGTTGCCGGTGTTCTCTTTGCGCTTGTCCCCATGTGGCTGCGTACGACGAAGGATTTGTCCGAGGCCCAGGCACAGCGGGTGCGCGAGGCTGAGCGCGCCGACATTGCCGCACACCTGCACGACTCCGTGCTCCAGACGCTGACCCTGATTCGCGCCTCCGCCGAGGACCCGGCGCGCGTGCGCGCCATCGCCCTGACCGAGGAACGCGAGCTGCGCGCCTGGCTGTACACGGGCCACGCGCAGGCCGCTGACTCTCTCGAGGCCGCTGTCACCGAGGCCGTTGTCGGCGTCGAGAGCCGCTACGGTGTGCCGATCAGCGTCGTCACCGTGGGCGACATGCGGCCCGGCCCGGGCGAGCTTGCCCTCGTCGCGGCTCTGGCCGAGGCCTGCCAGAACGCCGTGCGCCACGGTGCCCCGCCCGTCTCCGTCTACGTCGAGGTGCGCGCCCGCGTCGTCGAGGCCTTCGTGAAGGACAACGGCGAAGGATTCGACCCCGCCACCATCGCGGCCGACCGCCACGGCGTGCGTGACTCCATCGTCGGGCGCATGCGTAGGGCCGGGGGAAGCGCCACGATCCGTGCTCTGTCGCGCGGCACCGAAATTGCTCTGAGCGTGCCGCGCTCCGATATTCTGGAAGAAACAGCCCCCACCGGGAGGACACAGTGACCATCCGCATCCTTGTCATCGACGATCACCCCATGGTTCGCGCCGGGGTGCGCTTCGAACTCGAACACTCCGGGGCCGACCTTGAGATCGTCGGAGACGCCGCCGACGTCGAAGGCGCCATCGCAGCGTGCCGCGCCCTGACCCCCGACGTTGCTCTCCTTGACGTGCACCTGCCCGGGGGCAACGGCGGCGGCGGGGCTGAGGTTGCCAGCTCCTGCCGCGACATCGACGGCCTGCACTTCCTGGCCCTGTCCGTCTCCGACTCCGCCGAGGACGTCGTCCAGGTCATCCGCGCGGGCGCTCGCGGGTACGTCACTAAGTCGATCTCCACGCCCGAGCTGGTCGAGGCAATCAACCGCGTCGCCGCCGGCGACGCCGCCTTCAGCCCGCGCCTGGCCGGTTTCGTGCTGGACGCCTTCGGGACAGGGGAGGTCTCGACGACCGACTCTGAGCTGGATCTGCTGTCCGCGCGCGAGCAGGAGGTCATGCGCCTTATCGCTCGCGGCTACACGTACAAGGAAGTCGCCCACGACCTGTTCATCTCCATCAAAACCGTTGAGACGCACGTCAGCTCGGTCCTGCGCAAGCTCCAGCTCTCCAACCGCAATGAGCTGACCCGCTGGGCCATGCAACGACACATCGTGTGAGGTCAGCCCCCTTTTGCGTGCGCCGATCATCGCCCGCTGGTCCGGCGTGCCTACAATGGAATCCCGAGAGCGTGACAGCGCCTGACCGCCCCGCACGGACGGCCTCTTTTATTTCCGCGACCTCGGAGGACGCATGCACCGCATCGGTTTTGACAGTGATCAGTACGTCGAGATGCAGTCTCGGCACATTGCCCAGCGACGCAGTGAATTCGGCGGCAAGCTGTATTTGGAGTTCGGCGGCAAGCTGATCGACGACATGCATGCCTCGCGTGTTCTGCCCGGTTTCACGCCCGACAACAAGGTGCGTATGCTGCGCGAACTGGCCGACGAAGTCGAGATCATCGTCGCTGTCAACGCCAAGGATTTCGCGCGCCGCAAGGTCCGCGCCGACATGGGAACCACCTACGACGACGAGGTTCTGCGTCAGATCGACGAGTTCCGCGAGCGCGGCCTGTACGTCGGCTCCGTTGTCATCACCCAGTGGACGGACGACAACAAGGCGGCCGCCGAGGTCAAGGAGCGCTTTGAGAAGCTCGGCATCCGCGTCTACCGTCACTTCCCGATTCCCGGCTACCCCTCGGACGTTGAGCGCATCGTCTCGGACGAGGGTTACGGCGCGAACGAATACGTTCAGACCAGCCGTGACCTCGTGGTTGTGACTGCTCCCGGCCCGGGATCCGGCAAGATGGCGACCTGCCTGTCGCAGCTGTATCACGACCACAAGCGCGGCATCGAGTCGGGGTACGCGAAGTGGGAGACCTTCCCGATCTGGAACATCCCCCTCGATCACCCGGTGAATATCGCCTATGAGGCTGCCACGGCCGACCTGGACGACGTCAACATGATTGACCCCTTCCACCTGGAGGCCTACGGGATCAAGACGGTTAACTACAACCGCGATGTGGAGATTTTCCCGGTCTTGAGCCGACTGTTCGAGAAGATCCTCGGCGCTTCCCCGTACAAGAGCCCCACGGATATGGGCGTGAACATGGCTGGCAATTGCATCGTCGACGATGAGGCCTGCAAGGAGGCGTCGCGCCAGGAGATCATCCGCCGCTACTACAAGGCCCTCGTGACCGAGAAGAAGGAGATGAGTGAGCCGGTGCAGTCGGCCCGCATCTCCCTGCTGATGAGCCGCGTCGGCGTGGGCCGCATGGACCGTCCGGTCGTGCGCCCCGCCCTGGAGCTGGCCGAGGCCACAGGGCAGCCGGCTGCCGCAATGGAGCTGCCCGACGGCCAGATCGTCACGGGTAAGACGTCGGCGCTGCTGGGCTGCTCCTCGGCGATGCTGCTCAACGCGCTCAAGAGGCTCGCGGGCCTGCCCGACGAGGTCCAGCTCCTGGCCCCGCAGTCGATCGAGCCGATCCAGCGCCTCAAGACTCACGACCTGGGTTCTCGCAACCCGCGCCTGCACACGGACGAGGTCCTCATTGCGCTCGCGGTCAGCGCGAACGGCGACGACAACGCGCGACGCGCTTTGGATAAGCTGAGTTCGCTGCGTGACTGCGATGTGCACGAGTCGGTCATTCTGGGTCCCGTGGACGAGGGCATCTTCCGCTCCCTGGGCATTCAGGTGACGACGGAGCCGGTATACGCGACGAAGTCGCTGTACCGCAAAGAAGTAATCACTTCGACGAGGCCGGGGCTTTCTGTCGCGTATGAGCGCGGGGAGGCCCCGGCCTCGTCGCGAACCGCCTTTCGTGGTTGGTGCCACCCGGGGCGGGGGTCGCAGGTGAGGGTGGGGCGGTTTAGGCTTGGAGGCGATGAGTGATGCGACTTCTTTGCCTGACCTTGGTTTCTTGATCGGCTCCGATGGGGGATTCCAGGACGACTATGTGCCGCCGGAGGTTCCCGCCTTCGACGTGGAGGATGCCCTGGGAGCCGACTACGACGACGGGTGGCCCGAGATCGCTGTGCCCGGCGGCGAGTCGGGGGAGCCTTCCGCGTGGGAGCCTGCCCAGACCTCGTTCGAGTCCTCCTGGAATCAGCCCCAGCGCCCCAGCGTGGATCCCGATTCCCTCACGCGCGGCCTGAATGATCGCCAGCGCGAGGCGGTCACGCACGCGGGATCGCCGCTGCTGATCCTGGCGGGCGCGGGTTCCGGTAAGACGCGCGTTCTCACGCACCGCATCGCCTACCTGCTGGCCACGGGACGAGCGCGGGCGGGGCAGATCCTCGCGATCACGTTCACGAACAAGGCAGCCGCCGAGATGCGCGAACGCGCGGGTTCCCTCGTGGGGGATGACGCGCGGCGCATGTGGGTGTCGACATTCCACTCGGCGTGCGTGCGCCTGCTGCGCTACGAGCACGAGGCGGCGGGCCTGTCCTCGTCGTTCACGATCTACGACGCGCAGGACTCTCAGCGCCTCATCCAGATGGTCCTCAAGGCACAGGACGTCGACATTAAGCGCTTCACCCCGAAGATGGTGGCGGCGCGCATCTCGGATGCGAAGAACGAGCTGATCGGCCCGGCGCGCTACGCGGACCTGGCGGGCAAGGACCCGGTGTCGCGCATCGTCGCGGCCGCCTACGTCGAGTACGACAAGCGTATGCGCGCCTCGAACGCGCTGGATTTTGACGACCTCATCATGCGTACGGTTGAGCTGCTGCGCGACAATCCGCTGATCGCCGAGCACTATCACCGGCGCTTCCGTCACATCCTGGTCGACGAGTACCAGGACACGAACCACGCCCAGTACGTCCTCGTGAGAACCCTCGTGGGCGACGGATCCGATGGGGTGACGCCCGCCGAGCTGACGGTCGTCGGTGACTCCGATCAATCGATCTACGCTTTCCGCGGGGCCACGATCCGCAACATCGAAGAGTTTGAGCGCGACTTCGCGGGCGCGCGCACCATCCTGCTCGAGCAGAACTACCGCTCGACGCAGAACATCCTGTCGGCCGCGAACGCCGTCATCGCCCGCAACACGGGGCGCCGCGCAAAAAACCTGTGGACGGCCTCGGGCGACGGTGCGCTCATCACCCTGGACGCCGCGGACTCCGAGCACGACGAGGCCCGCTTCGTCGTCGGCGAGATTGATCGCCTGTCCGAGGTCGGCACCGACTGGGGCGACATCGCGATCTTCTACCGCACGAACGCCCAGTCCCGCGCGCTCGAAGAACTCCTCGTGCGCCAAGGTATCCCGTATCGCGTCGTCGGCGGCACCCGCTTCTACGAGCGCCGCGAAATCAAGGACGCGCTGGCCTACCTGCAGGTCATCTCCAACCCCGACGACACGGTCGCGGCCCGCCGCATCCTCAACGTCCCCAAGCGCGGCATCGGTGCCAAGGCCGAAGAAGCCATCGCCGCGCACGCCGCCCGCTATGGCATCTCGTTTGGTGCGGCCCTGCGCCACCTGTGGGTGCGCGCCGGGTGCCCCGCCGGTGAGGGCGAGGGGATCGACATCGACGCGCTCGCTCGTTTCACGTCCCCGGACGAGGCCTCGGCCGGGTCTTCGGCTCCCACGTCCTCCGCTCAGGGGGCCGGGGAGAACCCAGCGGCAAGCGCCGCTGAGGATAAGAGCGCGGCTGCGGCCCCGGCCTCGTCCCGGACGACGCCGAAGGCAACCGGAGCCGCGAATCCTGCTCGCACCCCTGATCCTGCTCGCACCCCTGATTCCGCGAGCGTGCCCGATCCCGCGAGCGTGCCCGATCCCGCGAGTGTGCCCGAGGTCGTGGGCATCACCTCGCGCGCTGCGAAGTCGGCGGCCGCTTTCTGGGGACTCATCGAGACGCTGCGCGTTGCTGAATCCCGCGGCGCTTCCCAGGCCGACATCCTCGAAGAGGTCCTCGACCGCACGGGCTACCTCGCGGAGCTGCGCCGCAGCGACGATCCGCAGGACGCCTCGCGCGTCGAAAACCTGGCGGAACTGCACTCGGTCGCGGGTGCCTTCGCGGCCGACGCGCCCGGCGGCACCCTCGCGGACTTCCTCGAGCGCGTCGCTCTCGTCGCCGACTCGGACCAGGTGCCCGCGGAGGGCGAGCGCGGCGGGCAAGTCACCCTTATGACCGTGCATACCGCCAAGGGCCTCGAATTTCCGGTCGTGTTCGTTACCGGCATGGAGGACGGCACCTTCCCGCACCAGCGCAGCCTCGGGGACGAGAGCGAGCTGGAGGAGGAACGCCGCCTGGCGTACGTGGCCATCACGCGTGCGCGCGAACGCCTCTACCTGACGCGCGCGGCCGTGCGTAGCGCCTGGGGGACTCCGCAGGAGATGCCGCCGTCGCGATTCCTCGACGATATCCCCGCTGAGCTGCTCGACGTGCGCCGCGCCGCCACGTCGGGGGAGCGCATGCGTGCCTCCTACGGCGGATCCTACGGGTCCGGATCGTACGGCTCAGGTTCCCACGGGCGCTCGCGCGGATCCGATGGGCGCGACCCGTGGGGCGATACCGACACGGGCGCCTTCGGGTCGGGGCGCCGGGGCGCGGCCGCCCAGCCGTCCGGCGTGCGCAAGGTGACCCGCATGGGCGTCGCCTCCGCCGCTAAGTCGGCCGACGACAAGCCGGTGCTTTCGCTCAAAGTCGGGGACCGCATCAAGCACGCGACCCTGGGGGTCGGCACCGTGACCGGCGTCGAAGGGGGAAGGGCCACGCACCGTGGCTCGCATCCGCTTCGGCGTGGGCGAGAAGCGCCTCCTCGTGCGCATGGCCCCGATGGAAAAGATTTCCTAGGGTTTCCCCTCGAGGTTGGGCTGCTTGGTGTGCCCGTGGATGGCGGCCGCCCGTGAGCCGTCCGCGCTGCGAGCTTCGCTCGGTGTGTCGGATCCTCGTATCGCGAAAATCCCCCGTTTGGTGACGGTGAGATCGCAGTTCGAGGTGGTGTCGCGCCCAAAGTGCAGACCACCTCGGCGAAAAACGCTGGAAACGGGCTGTTATGGGCGAGGTGGTCTGCGTTTTGAGCAAAACTGTGTCGGCCATGGTGTGTTGTTCGCACGCAAGCCCTCTGTTCTGAGCGCTAACCCTCTATATCGCACGTAAACCCGCTAATTGGAGTGTGGGCTGGGGTGCCCATGCTCGCATTAGCCGGTTAACGTGTGGATTAGAGGACCCACGTGCAGGTTAGCGGGTTAACGTGCGCATGAAGGAGCCTGGGCCGCCACTTGTTGGGTTAACGTGTGCAACGAAGTGTGTCGATTCGTCACGAATTGGGCCATGTGTATACGGGAACGACATCCATGTTCGACAGTTGCCAAAGGATTCGCGGCGCGTGCCGTCATGCGGCGTTGAGAAGTGTCAGGTGGGCGGGGCACCACAAACTGTCCGCCCCAACGACGCCAACAGCCCACCTCGCAACGCAAAGCAACGTCAAAGGAAGAGAGCGCTCGGGTCAAGGCTGCAACAAGCCTTGATAATGTGCGGGAACGAGGGCATTCTCACCGGTCCCACGTTAGAATTATTGCGCTGACCACACCACGTTCAACGGAGGGAATAAGGTGGATCTTTACGAGTACCAGGCTAGGCAGATGTTCAAGGAGCACGGGGTGCCCGTGCTTGACTACCGCCTGGCGTCGACCCCCGAGGAGGCGCGTGAGGGTGCGCGCGAGCTGCTGGCGGAGGGTGCCTCCCTGCTGGTTGTCAAGGCTCAGGTGAAGACGGGTGGGCGCGGCAAAGCCGGTGGCGTCAAACTCGCTCACACCGCCGACGAGGCCTACGAGAAGGCTGAGGCGATCCTCGGCCTCGACATTAAGGGCCACATCGTTAAGAAGGTCATGATTGCGGTTGGCGCGGACATCGCCGCCGAATACTACTTCTCGATCCTGCTGGACCGTTCGAACCGCCGCCACCTGGCGATGTGCTCGCGCGAGGGCGGCATGGACATCGAGACCCTCGCGAAGGAACGCCCCGAGGCCCTGGCTCGCGTGCCTCTCGACCCGGTCGTCGGCATCGACGCCGAGGTCGCCCGCCGTATCGCCACGGAAGCGGGTTTCGACGAGGCCACGGCGCAGGCCATCGCCCCGGTCCTCGAGACCCTGTGGACCGTCTACCGCGATGAGGACGCGACCCTGGTTGAGGTCAACCCGCTGGTCTCCAGCCCCGACGGCTCCGTGTGGGCTGTCGACGGCAAGGTGACCCTTGACGACAACGCGCGCTTCCGCCACCCTGGCCACGCCGAGCTGGTGGACGTGGCGACGCAGGATCCGCGCGAGGCCGCCGCGAAGGCAGCGGGACTCAACTATGTGCGCCTGGAAGGCCAAGTTGGCGTGATCGGTAACGGCGCGGGCCTCGTCATGTCGACGCTCGACGTGGTTGCGATGGCCGGTGAGGAGTTTGGTGGCATGAAGCCCGCGAACTTCCTTGACATCGGCGGCGGTGCCTCGGCTGAGGTCATGGCTAAGGGCCTGGATATCATCCTCGGCGATGAGCAGGTCCGTTCCGTGTTCGTCAACGTTTTCGGCGGCATCACGGCCTGCGACCAGGTCGCTCGCGGCATCATCGGCGCGCTCGAGACGCTGGGGGATGCGGCCTCCAAGCCGTTGGTCGTGCGCCTCGATGGCAACAAGGTCGAGGAGGGCCGCGCGATTCTCGCCGAGGCTGCGCACCCGCTCGTCCACATGGAAGAAACGATGGATGGGGCGGCCCGGCGCGCAGCCGAACTCGCAGCCCAGGAGCCGTCGAAGTAACGACCCGAGAACCGCAGGAGAACACCCATGACTATTTTCGTCAACTCTGACACCCGGGTCATCGTCCAGGGCATGACCGGCGCCGAGGGCCGTAAGCACACCCAGCGTATGCTCAGCGCCGGCACGGCCATCGTGGGCGGTACGAACCCGCGCAAGGCCGGCACGACTGTCACTTTCGACGTGCAGGGCTACGGCCCGGGCGCGGACAAGGTCACCGACGGCCAGGTCGAGATCCCCGTCTTCGGCACGGTCGCCGAGGCCCGCGAGGCCACCGGCGCGAACGCCTCCGTCATCTTCGTCCCCCCGGCCTTCGCGAAGGGCGCTGCCCTGGAGGCCATCGAGGCGGGTATTGAGACGATTGTCCTCATCACCGAGGGCATCCCCGTCCAGGATTCCACGATCGTCGTTGAGCGTGCGCTCGAGGCGGGCGTGCGTTTGATCGGCCCGAACTGCCCCGGCATCATCTCGCCCGCGCAGGCGAACCTGGGCATTACTCCGGCGGACATCACGGGTCCTGGCCGACTCGGCCTCGTCTCGAAGTCCGGCACGCTGACCTACCAGCTCATGTACGAGCTGCGCGACTTTGGCTTCACGACGTGCCTGGGTATTGGCGGCGACCCGGTCGTGGGCACCACCCACATTGACGCGCTGGCTGCTTTCGAGGCGGACCCCGATACGGATCTCGTCATTATGATTGGTGAGATCGGCGGCGACGCCGAGGAGCGCGCGGCCGCGTGGATTCAGGAGAACATGACGAAGCCCGTCGTTGCTTACATTGCTGGCTTCACCGCCCCCGAGGGCAAGACGATGGGCCACGCGGGCGCGATTGTCTCCGGTTCGTCCGGCACGGCCGCGGCGAAGGCGGAGGCGCTCGAGGCCGTGGGGGTGCGCGTGGGTCGCACTCCTTCGCAGACGGCGCAGATCGCTCGTGAGATCCTCTCGCGATAACGTCACAGCTTGAATCGGCCCGGGGTCGGCGCGCAGCGTCGCGACCCCGGGCCGATTCTGTCACCATTGGCCTGTGAGTGAGCGCATCAGAGAAGTACCGATCACCCGACGGACGACGACCACGTATGTGGCGGGTCGAGCGACCATTCGCGTCAGGGTCCCAAAGGGATGGGCGCGTGGCCTCGTCGCGGGCGTGGAGGCGGCCTTCGCGGGGTGGGCGATTACGACCGTGACCACGATGGTCGTCTACCTGTCGCTGCGCTCGAACACGTGGATGAGTGACACGTTGCCGCGTGATGCGCTGGCGTTGGGCGGTGACTTGTGGGTGGCGACCCTGGGGGGTACGTCGGTGGATGGGGGAGTGTCTTACCGTGTGATTCCGACGCTTTTTGGTGCGCTGTTGATCCTCCTCGTGCGGCTTTTGTTGCGTACGACGACGGGGTTTCCGCGGTCGTCGGCGCTGTTTGCAGTGCCCGGGTTCCTCCTGACCGCGTGGTTTCTGGCGGGTACGTCGGGGGTTCATTCGCAGTGGTGGACAGGTACGGTCGGCGCGGTTCTGATTCCTCTCATTGGGTCGGGTTGGTTCGTGGTGTCCAGTTATTCGCGTGATTCTGAGGCTCCGTCGATGCAGCATTGGATTTCCGGTGGCTTCAAGATGGGTGGCCTCGTGAGTCTGGTGACGGTGGTCGCGGCTGCCGCTGCGGCGGTGGTGGCGCTGGTGGCGGGCTGGGGTCGTGCGAGTGGCATCCAGGAGCTGCTCGGCGCCTCGTCGCTGGTGGATACGATGTTTATTGTGGGCGCGCAGGCGCTGTTTGCTCCCACGGCGATGGCCTGGGCGGCGGCCTGGTGGTCGGGCGCGGGTTTCATGACGGCGACGGATTCGCTGCATTCGCCGACGGTCGTGGACGCGGGGCCGATTCCGCCGATTCCGCTGCTGGGGACGGTCCCGGAGACGGCTCCCGGCAGCTGGGTGGTTCTTGTGCCGGTTGCGTTGGGTATCGCTTGTGGCGTTGCCTCGGCGCGCGTGTATCGGCGTTCTCACTTGTTGCATCAGAGCGCACAGGGTGTCCTGGCCTCGGTTGTGTTTGTTTCGATTGTTGCGCTGTGGATGTGGAGCGCGACGATGAGCATGGGGTCGGTACGCTTGGCGTTCATGGGGCCGCTTGTGGGGCGGTCGACGTTGTATTTGTTCGTGGAGATTGCGCTGCCGGCGATGCTCGTGCCGCTTGTCACGCATCCGACGACGCTGGCTTTGGTGGGGCAGAGTGCGGGCCGCGTGCGCTCCGAGGGTGAGGCCCTGCGCCGCCGCCACGCTGAGCGTTTGTCGCGTGAGGCGGCCACGGCCTCGTTGATCGAGGGGGACGAGGCCTGGGCTGAGCGCGGGGATGACGCGGGGTCGGCGGACGCGACGGAGGTCGGTGAGCCGTGGGCTGAGTCCGCTGAGGTCGGTGAGCCGTGGGCTGAGTCCGCTGAGGCCGTTCAGCCCGACAAACAGCGGGCCGCGTGGAGGAACCGTGCGGCGTGGGCTGAGTCGGTGAAGGCGGCGAAGCGGCGGGTCAGGCGTCAGAAGCGCGTGGCGTGGGCTGAGCCCGCTGACAAGGATGACGAGGGTGACGCGGATGACCCCGAGGCGAAGGGGACGAAGGGTGAGGGCCTGAACTAGACTGGGAGGTGCCGCGACTGGCGAGGGTGGATCACCACCGGGGAGCGGCTGCATGTCCCGCGAGGCGTCGCCCGCCTGGGCGCCTGGGTTTGGCTCTTAACCTGGAGGAACTATGTCCGTCTCCCTGGACAACCTGGAACCCATCGACGTGCGCCCCATCAAGCGGGCCCTGATTTCCGTGTACGACAAGACGGGCCTGGAGGACCTTGCGCGCGCGCTGGGCGAGGCCGGTGTGGAGATCGTCTCCACTGGCTCGACGGCTGCTCGCATCGCGGCCGCGGGCGTGGCTGTTACCCCGGTTGACGACGTGACCGGCTTCCCCGAGGTGCTTGAGGGGCGCGTGAAGACCCTGCATCCCTTCATTCATTCCGGCATCCTGGCCGACCAGCGTAAGGCTGCGCACCGCGAGCAGATCGCGCAGTTGGGCATCCGGGCGTTCGACCTGGTCGTGTGTAACCTGTACCCCTTCCAGGACACGGTTGCGTCGGGCGCATCCTTTGACGAGTGCGTCGAGCAGATCGATATCGGCGGCCCTTCGATGGTGCGCGCCGCCGCAAAGAATCATCCGTCGGTCGCGGTCGTGACTTCTCCGGAGCGTTACGCGGAGGTCGCCGAGGCCGTGGCGGGGGAGGGCTTCACCCTCGAGCAGCGCCGCGTGCTGGCCGCCGAGGCTTTCGCCCACACGGCGACCTATGATCTGGCGATTGCTGGCTGGTTTGCCGACGAGCTGGGTCTTGAGGACGTGCGCGAGACGCTGGATGACGCCGCAGAAGCACACCTGGACGCCTCGGATGCGGCGTTCCTGGAGTCGCTGGGCTACGAGGCGGGCGAGGACTACGTGGTGGAGGTCGCCGAGGAGGAGGGGCAGGCCTCGGGCATGCCCGTGTTCGTGGCTGACGCGTTCGAGCGCGTGGAGTCGCTGCGCTACGGCGAGAACCCGCACCAGGGTGCGGCCGTGTACCGCGAGATCGACGAGGCCTTCGAGGATGAATCCTTCGACGAGGAGGCCCTCGCTCCGGGCATCGCGAACGCGCGCCAGCTGCACGGCAAGGCTATGAGCTTCAACAACTACACGGACGGCGACGCCGCGCTGCGCGCCGCCTACGATCACGAGCGCCCCTGCGTGGCGATCATCAAGCACGCGAACCCCTGCGGCATTGCGGTGGCCGATGACGTGGCCGAGGCGCACCGCTTGGCGCACGCCTGCGATCCCGTGTCGGCGTTCGGTGGCGTGATTGCGGTGAACCGCCCGGTGAGCGTGGAGCTGGCTCGCCAGATCGTCCCGATCTTCACCGAGGTCGTGCTGGCTCCCGATTACGAGGAGGGTGCGCTCGAGGTGCTCTCCGCGAAGAAGAACCTGCGCGTCCTGCAGGTTGAGCCCCCGGCTCGCGGTTCGTATGAGTTCAAGCAGATCAGCGGTGGCCTGCTGGTCCAGGAGCGCGACGATATTGACGCGCCCGGTGATTCCCCGGAGAACTGGACGCTCGCGGCCGGCGCTCCCGCCGACGAGGCGACGTTGGCGGACCTGGAGTTCGCGTGGCGCACGGTGCGTGCGGTGCGCTCGAACGCGATTCTGCTGGTCAAGGATGGTGCGTCTGTGGGCGTGGGTATGGGCCAGGTGAACCGCGTGGACTCGTGCAAGCTGGCGGTCGAGCGCGCGAATACGCTGGGTTCGCGCTCGACGGGTGACGCGGCGGCCTCCAACGTGGACAGCGCGGGCGGCGCTCGCGCGTCCGAGGTCGTGGCCGAGGCGCCTGAGCAGCGTTCCATTGGTGCGGTCGCCGCGTCGGATGCGTTTCCCCTTCGCCGATGGCCTGCAGGTGCTCATCGACGCAGGCGTGAAGGCCGTCGTTCAGCCCGGTGGCTCCGTGCGTGACCAGGAGTCGATTGACGCGGCGAACGCCGCGGGCATCACGATGTACCTGACGGGGACGCGTCACTTCGCGCACTGATTTTCCCGTTTGTGTGTCTCAGGGGGGCGAGCGCCGGTGTGGCGCTCGCCCCTTGTGATGTGCTCGGGTGTGCTTGACAGGGAGTGCCACACAGCATATCGTTCAATTATTGAATGAAAGGCCGTTGGCCCTGTTGAAAGGTGTCGTATGACCACCCTGACCGCTTCCCCCGTCGCCGTGCGCGAGAACCGCGTTCTCGCCGACCGTCTTGGCGGCACGCTCGTCCGCGAGATTGCTCTGATCGCCGCTGGCACGCTCGCCATGATCGTCCTGGCTCGCATCTCGGTCCCGCTGCCCTTCACGCCTGTGCCTGTCTCGCTCGGTACGCTCGGTGCCCTGTCTGTGGGTACGACCCTGGGTACGCGCCGAGGCCTCGTCTCCGTCGGTGCATACGCCCTCCTCGGTATCGCGGGCGCTCCGGTCTTCACCGGTACGAATGTCGGATGGGCCTTCGCTTCCTTCGGCTACATCCTCGGCTACTTCCTCGCCGTCGCAATCGCGGGTCTGGCCGCCCAGCGCGGTGCGGACCGCCGCGTGCTCACGATGGCACCGGCTGCGCTTGTGTCCCTCTTCTCTGTGTACATCCTGGGCCTGGCCTGGATGATCCCCTTCACCCACATGACGTTTGCGCAGGGGCTGGCCAAGGGCTTCGTTCCCTTCATCATCGGCGACCTTGTCAAGACTGCCGTCGCCACCGGTCTCTTCCCCGTCCTGCGTTCTATTTTCCGCTGATACGGCGCCTTTGAGCGTCGCGCGAGTCGGCCTCGTCCCCACCCGGGGCGGGGCCGCTCCTATTTGCGCTGACGATAGGCGGTGACATGCGCTATGGTGTGCGACGGTGCGGGGTGCGCGCGGGTAGCATTAGAAAGGTGAACGCTACTGACATGCATCCCGTCCTCGTCGTCGACTTCGGCGCGCAGTATGCCCAGTTGATCGCGCGCCGCGTGCGCGAGGCCAACGTCTACTCCGAGATTGTCCCTCACACCATGAGCGTGGCGGACATGCTCGCCAAGGAACCCGCCGCCATCATCCTCTCCGGCGGCCCGTCCTCCGTGTACGAGGAGGGCGCACCGTCTGTCGATCCCGCGATTTTCGAGGCCGGGGTGCCGGTCCTGGGGATCTGCTACGGTTTCCAGACGATGGCCCACGCGCTCGGCGGCACCGTGGGTCGCACGGGCACCCGCGAGTACGGGCATACCGAGGCCACTGTTGCTGAGGGTTCCTGCCTGTTCGACGGCACCCCCGAGGACCAGATTGTGTGGATGAGCCACGGCGACGCCGTCCAGGGCGCGCCCGAGGGCTTCACCGTCACCGCGTCTACGACCGAGACCCCTGTCGCGGCCTTCGAGTCGCGCGAGCGTCGCCTCTACGGCCTGCAGTGGCACCCCGAGGTAGGCCACTCCCAGTTCGGCCAGGACGCGCTGAAGAACTTCCTCTACGAGGGTGCGGGTATCGCGCCCACGTGGACCGCCGGTTCCATCGTGGACGAGCAGGTCGAGAAGATCCGCGAGCAGGTCGGCGACGCGCAGGTCATCTGCGCGCTGTCCGGCGGCGTGGACTCCTCCGTGGCCGCGGCGCTCGTACACAAGGCCGTCGGCGACCAGCTGACCTGCTTCTTCATCGATCATGGCCTGCTGCGCGCGGGCGAGCGCGAGCAGGTGGAGAACGATTACGCGCGCGGCATGGGTATCCGCGTCATCACGTGTGACGAGTCCGAGCGCTTCCTGTCCGCCCTGGTCGGCGTCACCGAGCCCGAGGCGAAGCGTAAGATCATCGGCCGCGAGTTCATCCGCTCCTTCGAGGCCGCTCAGAAGCAGGTCATTGAAGAGGTTGGTGCCGCTGGCGGCGAGGTGAAGTTCCTCGTCCAGGGCACCCTGTACCCCGACGTCGTCGAGTCCGGCGGCGGCGAGGGCACGGCCAACATCAAGAGCCACCACAACGTGGGCGGCCTGCCCGAGGACATGACCTTCGAGCTCGTTGAGCCTCTGCGCACCCTCTTCAAGGATGAGGTGCGCGCGGTTGGTCGCGAGCTGGGCCTGCCCGACTACCTGGTGAACCGTCAGCCCTTCCCGGGCCCCGGCCTCGGCATTCGCATCATCGGTGAGGTCACGCGCGAGCGCCTGGATATCCTGCGCGCTGCTGACCTGATTGCCCGCGAGGAGCTTACGGCTGCCGGCCTGGATCAGGAGATCTGGCAGTGCCCGGTCGTCCTGCTCGCCGACGTTCGTTCCGTGGGTGTTCAGGGCGATGGCCGCACCTACGGTCACCCGATCGTGCTGCGCCCCGTGTCCTCCGAGGATGCGATGACGGCCGACTGGACGCGCCTGCCCTACGACGTCCTGGCCCGCATCTCCACGCGCATCACCAACTCGGTGCCCGAGGTCAACCGCGTTGTCCTCGACGTGACCTCCAAGCCCCCGGCCACCATCGAGTGGGAGTGACGCTCATCTAGAGCTGAGCGCGCAGACTGATGCCCCGGCCTCGTCCCTGTTTTGTGGGACGAGGCCGGTGTTTCGTTATCGGGTGAGCGTGGCGAGTGCCCCCTCACTCGCCGTCGTCCCAGTCTCCCGGAAGTCGCGCGATCCCGTTTGAGTCCAGGGTGGGGCGGTAGGCGTAGCGCTCGAGTCCGTCAAACGTGGGAGTCTCAGGGCGCATGTCGAAGGGAAGGCCGCCAACCTCAATCGATTTGGCCAGGAAGATGTTGATTGCATCTGACAGGCTGATGCCCCAGCGTGCGTAGACGGCTGCGGCGTCGGCCTTGATCTGTGCGGTCGTGCGGATCTTCACCTCGGCGGTGCGGGTCATCGTCGGCATAGTCGCTCCTTTCGGTACCCGCAATATAGTCCCAAATCGGTGTTGATCTGGGACCAGTCTGGGGCGGCGCGGCGTAGTAGTAGATAGTTGTCCCTTGATCTAAGGCCAGATTCTGGCCATAATTATGGCTAAGGGGGATAGGAGTAGCATGTCGACACTAACTATGGGACTCGCTGAGGCGAAGAATAACTTTTCGCGGGTGACAGCAGAGGTGAACAGGACGGGGAAGCCTGTCACGATCCTCAAGAACAACAGGCCTTGGGTGGTTATTCAGCCTGCGCAGCAGTCTGAGGGTGCTGTCGATGTCGCTGTTGACTTCATGGATGCCTACGCGGATGTGTTTGAAGAGCTTGCGAAGTGAGGGCTTTCGCGTTTGATCGGGATGATGTGTGTGCCATTCATGCGGCTGCGATTGCTCGCTTCGGCGGCTTGGACGGTGTGCGAGACGAAGAGATGCTGGCCTCGGCTCTTGCCCAGCCGTTCCAGACGTTTGGGGGCGAGGAGCTTTATCCGAGTGTGGTCGAGAAAGCGTGTCGGTACGCTATAGGGATCATTTCGGGGCATCCCTTCCTGGACGGAAATAAACGAACTGGAGCCGCTCTGCTAGGCACGTATCTTCGGATGTGCGGTGTTGGTTTCGCGCCTGATCATGCGGCGTTCCTTTCTGTCATGCTGAGTGTTGCCGAGGGGTCGATGGGATACGGGGAGCTCGTGAAGTGGGTGCGGAGTGAAGTAGGGTGACCCGCGTTGGGGGTCCTGCGTGAGTGTTCGGAGGGAACTGCTGAGGGGCTCCGTTATCGGGTGAGCGTGGTAAGAGCTTGTTCGAGGCGCTGGTGATCATCGCAGCTAGGAGCCCATCGGGGGAATGGGCTAAGACCAGGACCGGGCGAAACTTGTAGCCACGGTCGTCGAAGTTAAAGCACGCGTGCCAGATCTCCCATGGAGCGGGCGCTCTGTTACTCGCCGTCATCCCAGTCTCCCGGGAGTTGTGCGACCCCGTTTGAGTCCAGGGTGGGGCGATAGGCGTAGCGCTCGAGTCCGTCAAACGTGGGAGTCTCAGGGCGCATATCGAAGGGGAGGCCGCCAACCTCAATCGACTTGGCCAGGAAGATGTTGATCGCATCTGACAGGCTGATGCCCCAGCGTGCGTAGACGGCTGCGGCGTCGGCCGTGGGTGGGTGTGTCTTGGTGGAAGACATCGCGCACTTGCCCGGTGAAGGTAGGCGACTTCGACACTGATATGCGCCTCATCTGCCGTGAAGGCCTCACGGAGGCCTTCTTGTTGGCGCTTCGTGAGCCGATCACGCGAGGCGTGCAAAAGAAGCCGGATTTGGTAGAGGGGATCGCCTGTGCGTCCGCGGTGACCCAGGGTGTCTTGCTGGACGCGACGGCGTACTTCATCAAGGGCGTCACCGGCGAGCTTGACGATGTGAAAGGCATCGAGGACGCTGGTGGCGTCTTGGAGTTGATCGTCGATGGCGTTCTTGCTGTCCCTGGAAGGGATCCAGTGTCGCGATTTGCACCCCTGCACGGAAGTCTTCTCCGCGCTCGGCCAACCAGTTCTCATGCGCGGTGCCAGACCTTCCCGGGACCAGGTCCACTCAAGCGGGCCGTGGGATGATCCTCCCCGCGAGTGGTCTACGATGCCGGTGAACTCACGTGGGCCCCGGCGGCGTCGGTCCTGGTGATGCCACACATGCTCATCAACCCCCAGTACCCGCACGCCTGCGAAACGGGCGGGGTCATCAGATGCGGCTTGCAGGCACGGCTTGATGTGGGACCACACGGTATTCCACGTGGTTGCCAGTTGCCGAGCCAGGCCAGCGATGGTAGCTCCCTCGAAGCGCAACTGTCGGATCGCCCAGCGGATCGCCCGCACACCCAAACGCGCCCGGGGTGCGCACACCTTCTCGCTGTGCTCCAGGAATGTCACCGTCTCGCAGGTGTGTTCGCGGCATATCCAGCGTCGCTTAAACCACCGGATCCGCGCCGGAACTCCGGCCCAGGGCGCGTCGATCACCTCCACCACCACGCGCCCGTGGCCTTGAGCGATTCAGCCCACACCCAGGGCAGCCAGCAAGGCAATCACAGGACTCTATGTCGAGCACCAGAGCCTGTGAGGTGCGAGCCACGCTCATCAGATGGAAGCCCTCCAAACCGACGAGCAGATCACACCGATCACAACGATCAAGCGAGGCAGAGCAGCAGGTAGGGCCAGACACCGCCCGAGGTCCCTTGACGACAGCAGGGGTAGAAGTCCGCTCATCATCAAGGACCTCGACCTCTACCCGCAACCCCCGACCAACACCCACTCACCCACACTCAACTCAGAAGAGCCAGTTTCACGAATTCGTCCATTTCGATTTCGTAAGTGTATTAGTCCGCCGTTGTGCATTGCCAGACGTCAATTGCTTTGCGTGCCAGCCATGTCCCACGCTCAGTGATAGCAGATTCGTCCCAGAGGGTCTTGTCGGTTGCGTCGCCCATCGTCGCGATTCCTTCCGAGCAGGCTTTGAGGCCGTCCTTGTTCCCTTTGCCCTTCTTTTTGGTATTCCAATCGGCATCTCGAATTGAGGAGTTCAGCGAGCTTGTAATAATCGCTAGGTTGCCCAACGTGAGAAGTGCTCTATCGCGGTTGCGAGCTGCTTCATCATCGAGCGATTCCCAATTGTTGCGCCATTTCTTCGGCATCATATGCTCAAGGCTGTATTGGTTAAAGCCAAGATGGTGCGTGCTGCTAGCACTCGGACGAATAGCGCTCTCGATAAAGTAGAGGATTCCCTTGGTCTGCAGATTTGTCAGCTTTGATTCAGTGAAACCCCTCTTGACCTCCTCGTCATCTGGTATGTAAGTCGTCGCCTCGGAGTTTGCTGCCAGAGAATCGACAAGCTCTTCCGCAGTCAGTACTTCGTTCAATATCAGCGAGTTGAACAGTCTGTTGTAGTTCTTAGTCGTTGCGCGGACGACCATCCTTCGCATAATGTAGCTCTCAAGGGTCCGTAGTATCTCTGTCTCCTCGATGGGTGAGCGGACGTTCTTCCGCAAGTAGAGGACATAGGGGATCAGAGTTGAATTCTTCAGGCCAAAGATGAGGACGTTGATGCGGTCCATTCCTGGCTTTGCTGGCATAGTCTCGTCGCAAGCTTCCGGCCTGAACGTTTTCTCAAACAGCTCTGCATATGGCTTCATTCGTTGAAGAATCCGCTTCTTATTGTCATTGCAGTACCTGGTGATGAAATCCTTGTACGATTGGAACAGGTTGCCGGTGCGCGAGTAGGCGATCTTGTCTTCGCTTGATACCGAGAATTCCTTGTCCTGAACGGTGATCTGCAGGAAAGCGTCAAAGAATAGATCGATAAGCGACCTCTTTATACGGCCCGTTACTATCTCCTGGTCCCAATAGTCGCGCTGCTCGTTGGAGGATTCGAACACCTGCTCCCAGTGTGTCTTGTACTCGTCGGTGTTCTCTCTGTTGAAGAAGTGGTTCTTGAGGAGTTCTGCAGTTGTAAGGCGCACGCCCAGCGAGTTAATCGTATCGAATATCTGCTGTTCGTCTTCGTTTTCGGTCAAGTCGATACAGACGAACTGCACGTTCTGTTTGATTACATTTCTGTTCACTTTCGTGATATCTATGTTGTTTAGGAAGTAGTTGTATCCCTTAATGATGCACGACCCCTCGTTGGCGATAGGCTCAGAATCTGTTTGTGCTGCGACTTTCTTGAATGCAGCGTGGTCGTGCTTGCCGTGCAAAAGTGCGACGTCTCCCGTTTCGAGTACGAAGTCCCTTTCGAAGAGGTCGTTCTTTCCTGTCTTCATACACATAGCTTTGAAGAAAAGGATGGTCGTAGTGAGACGTTGCTGTCCGTCGATAATTGTGCGGGTATCGGAAATTTGGTCCCAGGTGTTGCCCGATGCGGTTTGCTTGAGGATGATTGAGCCGAGGAAGTACGGGCGGTTGGTGGTCGAAACATACTCCATATCGTTCAAGAAACGTTCCCACTGCTCTTCTCCCCAGACGTATGCGCGTTGATAGAACGGGATCTCGAGGAGCCTCGAGCTATTGAAAACTGTGTTTATCAGGGCTTTGCCGGCTTCCATCTGCTGATTCCTTTCCGAAACGTATAAGACTTCGCTACACGCTTGCCGTGTGGTATGTGGTGCGGACGTTGGCTTGGTCTGGTTTTGCGGACCGGGTGTTTTGAGGGTTGTTGGTTGTTATTGGTGGCGTTGGGTCCATTGGCGTTTGTATTGGTTGGGTGTGAGTCAGCCCAGCGCGCTGTGGGGCGCTCTTCATTGTAGCGGCGCGGCCAGACGGTGATGAGTGTGCGTGCGCGGTCGATGTCCTCGAACATGTCGTCCTCCAGGAGTTCATTACGCATGCGGTTGTGGAAGGACTCCACGAACGCGCCCAGCCAGTGTTGGCTGGGTGGGATGAATGCTTGGAGCGTGTCGTGCTCACTGGCCCAGTATCCCGAGGCTGTAGTGATGAATTCGGTTTCGTTGTCGGCGCACGGCACTTGTGGTGTCCCATGAGCTACGATAGCTGTGTCAAGTATTTCGATCATGTCGGCGGCTCTCATGCGCTGCTTGATGCGGAAAGCCAGGTACTGACGGGTGAACTCATCGATGGCGTGACAGACCTTGAACGCGCATCCCTTCCAGTCCGAATCGAACTGGCACTCAACGGCCCACGCCTACCCCGAAGCACTTGCCCTGACCAGGTGCTGCAGGCACGGCGCGGGGCTTGTGAGCCTTACGCGAGCGCGCACGCAGCCCTTCGGCGCGTCACAAGCGCCGGAACGCATCACGGCCCGGTGACAATGCCCTCGACTTGGGCCCGCGCCCAGGCATGTTTATGGCCCCAGCGTCGGTGCGCGGTGGCAGAATCTTTCATCCACTGGCGCATGGGCGTATAGTCGCTCAGTGTTTTCGTCCCACTCGCCGCGCAGGTTCGGCAATGCGCTGACTGGGACAGCCCGGCAACGCGGCGCGCAAGATGCTGAGAACCTCGGGCCAACCAGGTGGTTCACAACCTCGTGTCGACGCGCTGGGCCTAGAAGTTTCCCTCCGCAAACTCACACAACACTGCTTTCTCCAGCTCTACTTGAGCCAACAACTGTTTGAGGCGTGCGTTTTGCTCACGCAACTTATGCAGTTCCTTGTCCTCACTGTGACTCATCGACCCGTAATGCGGGCACCACCGGCACAACGTTGCCTCGCTAATGTCCAGTACGGGGCAGGCCTAGGCCATACTCATGCCCTCGCCTCGCAGCGCCTCGGCCTTGTCCAGCTTCACGACAATCTGCTCGGGTGTATGCTTCGCGAACTTCCTTATGGTCATCCGTTCTGCCCGCCCTAAGGCGGCCAGGGCTACTTAGGATAGTCCTCTCAAAACAAGCGTTCCGAAAAACTCAGCCCCTCCAGTGATACCAGGCGGACGTAGTGCCACGAGGTGTAACGAGACGGACGGATTTTCGTATTCTTAACTATCGAGTGGGAGTGACGCTCATACTGAGCTGAGCTCGCAGACTGATAACACCGGCCTCGTCCCTGAATCGTGGGACGAGGCCGGTGGTTCGTTATCGGGTGAGCGTGGCGGGCGCTACCTTACTCGCCGTCATCCCAGTCTCCCGGGAGTCGCGCGATCCCGTTTGAGTCCAGGGTGGGGCGGTAGGCGTAGCGCGCGAGTCCGTCAAACGTGGGGGTCTCGGGACGCATGTCGAAGGGGAGGCCGCCAACCTCAATCGATTTGGTCAGGAAGATGTTAATCGCATCCGACAGGCTGATGCCCCAGCGTGCGTAGACGGCTGCGGCGTCGGCCTTGATCTGTGCGGTCGTGCGGGTCTTTACCTCAGCGGTGCGGGTCATCGTCGGCATTGTTATTCCTTTCGCTATCCATATTTTAGTCCCAGACCGGCACCATCCCGGGGTTGCTCTGGGGTGGCATTGAGTGCTGGGATGCAGTGGCCGGTTGATCTGAGCTCAGATTCTGGCCATAATTATGGCTAAGGGGGATAGGAGTAGCATGTCGACACTAACTATGGGACTTGCCGAGGCGAAGAATAACTTTTCGCGGGTGACAGCAGAGGTGAACAGGACGGGGAAGCCTGTCACGATCCTCAAGAACAACAGGCCTTGGGTCGTCATTCAGCCTGCGCAGCAGTCTGAGAGCGCCGTCGATGTTGCTGTCGACTTCATGGACGCCTACGCGGACGTATTTGAAGAGCTCGCGAAGTGAACGCTTTCGCGTTTTCTCGGGACGAGGTTCACGTTAGCTGTGTCCCTGATTCATGTGAGGAGGCCGGAGCTCGTTTGTTTCTGAGGTGATCATGACGCCTCGCGTCGAGTAGGGTTCGTCGTAGAGGACCAGCAGTTGTTGATCAAGGAGGACGACACGTGGATCTGCTCGCATACATGCGCTCGCAGGACACCATCACGCAGGAGGAATGGGAACGTACCTTCGAGGAGGATGCTCGGGAAATTCTTGTTCTGCTCGCTGGTGGTGCAGGTGCCGGCAAGAGGAACGGATTCTGGGACATCTCGCACTACTTCTTGGCGTATGTTGACTGTGCGACTGGTGCCCTGCACGTGAATCAAGGCCGCTTGGTCTACCCTTTGAGTGACGAGCAATATGCTGCGGGTAACGTGCTAGGTCGCTTTCCTGAGCAGGTTATTTGTCGCGTGAAGGCGCGCAAGAAGAAGTCTGAAGAAGTGCCCGAGGGTATGACCGCCTCCTGGCGCAACCAGTTCCTCATCGTGGAAATCCTCGAGGAGGATGCTGCGTGCCCGGCGCTGGAGGAGGTCCTGGCGGAGTACCTCAGGCCGGTTGTTCTAAGCGATGAGGTGCTGGGAGAACTCACTCTGAACAAGGACTTGGACCTGTTCGATGGGGATGTCTCGTGGCGAGGAGAGCGGATCTCTGTATCTCTGGAGGTCGATTCGGGCTGCGAGGAAACATGGAAACAAGCCGTGCAAGCAATGAAGGCGATGCTGGCGGAGCAGGATCGCTGGGACGGTGACATGCGCGCGAGCGCCGCACGTGAGCTGACCGAACTTGCATGCGAATGGCGTGACTCTGCCGACGAGGGCGTTCCGGAGATTACGGAAGAGAGCTTCGCGCGCCGAATCGAACTGAGCAGCATCGTGATGGACGCCGACGGTTCATTTTCCGCATACTTCGACGATGATGACATGTTCTTCGGGCACTGCGTCACGGCCTACGGAACCCTGACGGACGGGGTGACCGCGGCGAATATGGAGGGGTGAGTACTGGCTGCTGGAGGTGAGGTGATGATTCGTGGGCGTGTATGTGCCGGACCTTCTCTGGTCGGCGCCGACGCATCAGTTCCCGTGTTTGTAAGTCTCGGCTTTGTTCTCGTTTCGTTGGACTGGGCCGAGGCTGTTCTCTGATGAGGAGAGTAGACTCGAGTCAAAGCAGACGTATATACATCAATCGCGATAATGTGATGTGTAAACGTCTGTAAAGGGGTGGTCTCCGTGAGGGTGGATGAGCTCGTCGACTTCGTTGCGCTCGTGGGTGGTGTTGCCTCTTCTTCTCAGCTGAAATCTGCAGGATTCTCGGCTGGACTCATTGCGCATGCTAGTGAGGGCGGTCGTATTGAGCGGCTCACGCGAGGAGTTTACTGCACTCCAGATGTCTTTGACGATGACTTTCTTGTGATTAGTGCCCGGTGGAAAAAGAGCATTTTCTCCCATGCTAGCGCCCTGTATCTCAATGGATTGTCGGATCGTCTGCCTGTCGCACAGTCCGTGACAGTGCCGCGGGGATATAACTCTGTGAAGATGGCTCAGGAATTTCCGGATATTCAGGTTCATTGGGTGCGGCCTGACCTGTATGAACTTGGCGTAACGTGCCTTGTAACGCCTTCCGGTAACACAGTGAGGAGTTATAGTGCTGAGCGCGCAATCGCCGACCTGATTCGGGAAAGGAAGGCTGGAACTGTCGATGCTCAGCTTATGCAAGATGCTATCGGAGGGTACTTTCGGAGGGGTAAGAAGGACCTGCAAGGGTTGACTGATATGTGCTCAGCTCTTGGAGTACGTCGTGAGTTGCAGGTGTATCTGGAGGTGTTGTGATTATGGCGATTCGTAACGATGTGAGTCTGCGTGGAAAGATTCGAGCAATTGCGAAGAGAGAGGCTGCGCCCTCAAGAAGTCCTGCAGATGTTTCTATTTGAACATTTGCTGCTTCGTCTCGAGAAAACGTCGTATGTTGATAAGTTCATTCTCAAAGGTGGCCTGCTGATTTCTTGGTGGTGTCAATGGGTGGTAGCAATGAGTTGGTTGAATGCTTCTGTGGGGGTGCGGTAGCCGAGGGTGGCTCTGGGGCAGTTGTTCAGTTCGTAGGCGATGGCGTCGAGGTAGGGCTGGTGGCTGGTGATGGGGTTCCTTTGGGAAGGTAGCGGCGGATAAGTCGGTTGGTATTTTCGTTTGTTCCTCGCTCCCAGGGGCTATGGGGGTGAGCGAAGAACACCTCCACGCCGGTATCTTGGGTGAGGCGCTGGTGGCGGGCCATTTCCCGTCCTTGGTCCCATGTCAGTGTTCGCATCGCTCCTTCGGGTAGGCCCTGGATGCGGCGGGTGAGCGCATCACAGACCTGGTTGGCCCTGCGTCCCAGTGGCAGGGCCACGATGATCAGGTAGCGGGTGGTGCGCTCGACCAGGGTTGCGCACGCACTGGCCCCATCTTTGCCGATGATGAGGTCCCCCTCCCAGTTGCCAGGGATCATCCGGTCAGCAATGTCGGGGCGTTCGTCAATTAATCGCATGCCGACAATGGGTGGTGTGCGCCCGCCTGCAGGGGGTTTCTTGCGCATCCACCGCCTGGAGGGCAGGCATACGCCGTGCTCGATCAGCGTCTTCTTGGGGTGGGCGTAGATCCACGTGTAGATCGCCTCGTGGCTGATCGTGCGGCCCTGGGCGTGGGGAGAATTATCCATAGGAGCCACTGTGCCACATGCCTCCACGCTCAGGCGTCCGCTGATCTGGCGGGGCGTGCGCCCCTGCGACAAATCAAAGATCACGCGGCGGCGGAGAATCTCATCGCGGTCCAGGAGCCGCTTCTTAGGGCGGCGCCTGGCCACCTGCGCTGCTCTCCCGGCATCCTCGGCCTGGTACACGCCGCCAGGACCCCGATGGCGGGCGATTTCACGGCACACCACCGAGGGGCTACGCCCAATCAAGTGGGCGATACGCGTCTGGGACAAGCCCGCCTCCAACCCCGCCATGATCGCCGCGCGATCCTCAACACTCAGCATCCGACGACACCCCATGATCAGCCTCCGAACAGCATCACCGCTACACGAAAATTGCTTACACCCTATGACACTGCCCTTCGATGATTGGTGTCTCCCTGCGTACGACGATGGATATGGATACAACTGTTGTTGGTATGCCTCTTGATCGCGACTCTATTGAGCAAACGATGGAGCAGATCTGCTCTGTTGATGTCGGTGACGGAATGGAATACATCTTCGAGCGGGTCGAGTCAATCAGAACAGATGACGAATATCCAAATTGGCGTGCTCATATTATGGTCAGGTATGGAAGAATGAATGCGCCAATTAAAGTTGATATCACAACAGGTGATTCCATCGTTCCTGCGGAGGTTGAGTATCCGTATCCGATGCTGTTCGAAGATCGCGCTATAAGGCTTATGTCTTATCCTGTGGCGATGATTCTCGCTGAGAAGTTTGAAACGGTCGTCAGCAGAGGTGTTGCCAATACACGTGGGAGGGACTTCTATGACATTTACGTATTCTTGAATACTCGTGCTGATCAGATTGAATATGGCCAGGTCAAGAGTGCCCTCGAGGCAACAGCGCGCAAAAGGGGAACGTCTGCTTTTGTTGCCGATTATAGAAGTCGACTAGAGAAGGTGCGGCTTTCCGATGATATGCTGGCAGTATGGGAGTCTTATGTGAGATCGGCACCTTACGCATCCGACATTTCCTTCGATGATGTGGTGAGTGCCGCAGTGCGGCTTGGTAACTTGGTGTCTGCGTGATTTGCCATTCCCGGTAATCGGATGAAGGATTCATCATAGTTGAGTGTGAGGAGGAGGCGGCCTGAGATGGCGCTGCCCTCGAAGCGTAGCTGGCAGGTCGCCAAGGTGTTTAACAATGCCTGGATGTGCACGTCGCCCGGTTCTGCTCAGTAAAAGTCCTCACGCTCAACTTGGAACAGAATTCCGTGCGCCGAATCGCGCTGAGGGGTATCGCTATGGAATCTGACGACATGTTTGTCGGGCACTGCGTCACGGCCTACGGAACCCTGGCGGACGGGGTGACCGCGGCGAATATGGAGGGGTGAGTGCCGCGGGCTAGTGCAGGAGTGGTGCCCGAACGGTGCGGCTACGCGCGTGGCTCAGCCCCGGCCTCGTCCCGAAATCGTTTAAAGAGGCCGGGAGGCGCTGTGTGCTTATGTGAAGAGGCGTTGTAATCCTGAGAGGCCTGCTCGGTACTCGCCGCGCGAGCGCGCTGCTCTTTCCATAGTTTCACGTACAGGCAGATGGACGATAGCAGGTCGATGGCGGGCAGTAGGTGGAGTGCGATGTAGTAGTGTGCCGACGACTCGGAAATAAGTCTCTGTTTGCAACCGAGATGCGCCGCAACAAGACCATAGGACGAGCTGAGCGGGATCAGGATCATGAGGTTCGCTATTGGCTGGCCCACATAGGCAAGGAACAAGATAAGGTAGCCCGGTGCTGCGAGAGCCATGGTGAGGATTGCAAGGAAAATAAGAGTGGGAGCATAGAGGGGAAGCAGGCAGAGCTTGAGGATTAATCCCCACAGTGCCATCGTTCGCGGACTGTCGTCGTCTCGACGCCACAGTGCGGATACGGCGTTGGCTGCTCCGGCGATCACGGCCAGAAGTGTCCACGTCTTCCAGTCAATAGCGTCCAAACTCTTGTCGAGGACAAAAGCCAGCACCCATGGTCCGTAAGCTGCGACGACGAAGAAGAGGAAAGTTACTGAGAGTATGACGGTAGATATGCGTAGTTTATTTCTTTTGACACTTTGCATGTTGTCACCCTATCACCGCCCGCAGGAACGAGGTCGGGGCTGGCATCTGGGGGTATATTCAGCTTGGCGAGGTGCTTACAGGGTCTCGCTCGTGGTGGTTTCGCTGGCATTGTCCAGTCGGCGCAGCAGTGTGTAGAGCCGGATTGAGGAGATTAGGTCGGCGATGGGAGTGGCAAGGCCTCTCTGTAGCTTGTTCGCCGTTTCTCGACGGACGAGCCGCTCGTTGCGCGCGCGGCTGATCGCGGCAGATCCGTGGGATGAGGTGACGCGCATGATGCAGTAGCTCCCCAGGAGTAGCAGGGGGAGCATGATGAATGTCACAAAGATGAGGCCTCTCGGGGCGAAGAAATACGATCCCAGGACGAGCACTATGAGGGTCATAGTAAGGAAAAAAGGGAGGAGGGCAAGCTTGAAGATGAGGCCCCAGAGTGCCAGCGTCTTGGGGTTGTGTGCGCCTTTGAAAGCGTCGGCACTAACGATAGTCGCCAGGGCGCACACAAACATGACGAGGAACCAGACGTCGATTCGAAGTGTCGGATATGGAGGGGGAAAGATCATGGTGACAGGCCCGCCAGCGTAGGAGGCAATGATGAAACAGAGTGAGGCTGCGAGGGGCAGGACTGTAGGCCAGGGGTGTGGAATTGCTCTGCGGGTCTGTGCGGGTCTTGTAGCGAGGATGTCGTCTATGTCGGCAACGGGTTGGGGTGTAGTGTGCGCGGGTGAGAGCGGGTCGTCGTCCGGGGTGCAGGTTGGAGCAGTGCCGTCCAGGCGGCGCAAGCGTGCGTACAGCCAGATAGCTGCGACGAGGTCTGCGATGGGGAGGGGCAAGCCCCCATTTGTACTTTCTTGCCCTTTCAGGGGAGATCAGCTGTTCGTCGCGCGCGATCAATTGCTGCGAACCCGTAGCACGAGCTGACGATCATGAGGGGGCATGACAGGACGACATAGGGGGCGATGAGGAAAAATCCTAGCGGTGATACCTCAGGGCTGGGGGGAAACCAGCTTCTCATTAACACAAAAATGTAGAAGTCTGCCAGGAATATCGGAAGGAAACATACCTTGAGGAAGAGGCCCCAGAACGCTAGATTGCGCGGGGGGGTCCGCGCGCGAAATCCAGAACGCGCTGGCTACATTCGCGGCACAGGTGGCGAATAGTAGAAGGAACCACGTTGGCGTTGGAACCACGTTGATGCCTTGATAGTCGAACAGGATACCCACGAGTTCGCCGGTATAGAACACGACGATAAACGCGATGGCCAAAGCGATCCGCAGGATTTTGGACATGTGGCGTCTCCCTTATCGATCATTGTTGACTGGAACCGAATATAACAGTCTCTCCCGCGCGAAGGTCTTGATTCCTGATCGTGGTCGAACATCTCCTTGAAGGCCGGATTTAGGGGAAGCGAGCGTCGGGTGGATATTGTCGACATATGCCAGGTGATTGACTGGTCTCGTGAGAGGCCTCGGCCGCGGGTGTTTACACCCGGCGTGCATCCCGCGCAGGTAGAGGGCCAGACTGATCACGTCGTCCCCGATGAGGGCTACGCCGACAGCTGCGTTCGCGGGCAGGTTGATCATGGGGATGCCCATGAGCATGCGGCACATGTAGGGGATCAGCCAGGTTGTCCACACGGCGATGCTAGTCATGGCCGAAGCATCCCATCGAGTCTGCGTGAAGCTCCCGGTGAGATTCGCTCTCACTTCAGATGGTAGAAACAGGCTCATGAGCAACACGACCCCCCTTGTTTACGCCGCGAGGTCTACCCCGCCAAGCAGGGTAGGCCTCGCTAGTGCGTGTGGAGCCGCTATCGAAATGGTCAGTGCACGGTCACGCCATACTCACGCGCTGGTGGAGTGTTCCCTACCTTGTCTGGCCCTCACAAGTCTAAGACCGCTGCGCGCACTGTCAGTTTTTGTGTGCGGTGATCGCAAACTGAAGGGGCAGGCATTCGGGGTGCTCGCGAAGGTGCCAACCTCCAGTGGAATCCTGTTCCATGAGTTCGGGCCACGGGCACCACGCCGCGCGCGGTGTCTCCTCAAGCTCATCGATCACCAAACCCGCGTTGATGAGAGCAGTAACGATTTGTCCAAGGGAGTGATTCCACTGGTGATTTGTCGTGTGAGTAATCCGCGGGGCATCGGGGCAATCCACGTAGCTTGAATCGTCATCCCATGTCATCGGAGCATCCTGCTCGAAGTACGGCTGCTCAATCTTTAACCCATCGGAAATATCCTCCCCGATTGTCATGAACATCGGGTGGTCATCGCGGATGAAGAAAGTGCCGCCCGGCTTGAGCAGGGAAGCAACGACCCTTGCCCACTGAGCGATATCGGGCAGCCAACACAGGACGCCGATCGAGGTGTACACCAGATCGAAGGTGCCGGATACTGCTTGGCGCGCGTCGTACACGTTCGCGTGAACGAACTCCACGTCAGCGTCTGCGCGTTCGGCGATGCTGCGCGCGTGGGCAAGCGAGCCCTCGGACAGGTCGAGGCCAATGACGCGCGAGGCCCCGCGGCGCGCAAATCCGATCGTGTCGGTTCCGACGTGGCATTGCAGGTGGATGACATCTGTGCCGGTGAGATCACCGAATCGTTCGATATCTTGGGCTAGTTCAGCGCTGATGGCCGTCGGGTCCTCGAGAAGGCGCTGGTAGTCGCAGTAATTGCCAGCCATGTGCAGCTCGGCGCGGTCGTCCCAGTTGCGTTCATTGTCAGAAAACCACTGTGCGTGACTGTTCGTTTCGGTCATTTCGTCATTGTATGCAGGTGGAATGTTGGGGAGGCATGCCCGTCCGTGCCTCGGCGCTATCGAGTCGACGCAGGAGGTGTCAGCGGGCATAGAGCGCGAGAGGGAACACTCAGGGAGGACCTGATAACGAGGCCTACCCCGCCAAGCAGGATAGGCCTCGTTCCGTGAGGGAAACGTCGAAGTCGGCGATAGAGCACCGCCGGACTTTTGGATGTCTCCCTATTACTTCTCGCTGTCGACGTCAGGCACGAAGGTTGCGAAGAAGTGCTCGACCTCCGGCGTGCGCTGGAAGATCGGCTCGCCCTTGTCGAGTCCGTTGATCTGCGCCATCTCCTCGTTCGTCAGCTCGAAGTTGAACAGGTCGAGGTTCTCAGCGATATGCGACGGGGTCTTGGAGCCAGGGACGATCGAGTGTCCTAGCTGTACGTGCCAGCGGAGGATGACCTGAGCAGGGGACTTGCCGTGAGTCTTCGCAATCTCTTCGATGACAGGTTCGCTCATGATCGAGGCGTTGCCGCGCCCACCGAGCGGATACCACGCCTGCAGTGCGATGTTGTGCTCCTTCAGGAGCGCCTTGAGTTCGGTCTGCGGGAAGTAGGGGTGGCACTCGACCTGGTTGATGGCGGGGATGACCTCGCACTCGTCGAGGATTCGCTGCGTCTGGGCGACATCGAAGTTCGACAGGCCGATCGCGCGAATCTTGCCTTCCTTGTGTGCCTTCTCGAGGATGCGGTATCCCGCGACCGTGTCGCCGGCGGGCTGGTGCAGGATCATCAGATCGATGTAGTCCGTGCCCAGGCGCTCGAGGGTTTCGTCGACGGCGGTGGCGCGTTCGAAGAACGAGGGCCAGAGCTTCGTCTCGAGGAAAATCTCCTCGCGGGCCTTGGAAGACGCGCGCATGCCGCGGCCGACGGCTCGCTCGTTGACGTAGACGTTTGCCGTGTCGATCAGCTCGTAGCCGTTGTCCAGGGCGTAAGTCGTCGAGGCCTGCGCGTCTTCGGAGGACAGCTGGTAGGTGCCGAGGCCGACGAGGGGCATCTCGATACCGTTGTTCAGTGTAATGTGAGTCATGGTGTTTCCTTCCTCCTCACATGCGTCGTGTCATGCGTTGGTGTCAAGCCTACTGAGCTGCATGAACGCGGTTCTAGTGAGTCGCGCTCTCAGCGTATATGTGTCCACGTGGGAATAAAATGGCGACGTTGTCAATTGGTGGGCGAGCTGCGTGTGAGGTTCTGCGGTTCTCTTTGCTATAGGTATGCCTGGACCTATAATGAACACTGTTCATTAATGACGGTTACGCGCAGAAAGGTGAGCGCCCCACGTGCCCAAGCAAGTGATCGACCGAGACCAGCTGATCGACGAGGCCTACCAGATCGCCTCGAATGATGGTATTTCCGCGCTTTCCGTGCGCAAGGTCGCGACCGCCTGCGGCATCGCTGTCGGCTCCGTCTACGTCTACTTCCCGACGAAAGCCGACCTGACGACCGCCGTGCTCACGCGCTTCTTCGATGAGACCTTCTCCGAGGAATTCTGCGTCGTGCGCGCAGGGGAGCGCTTCACCAGCTATGCTCGGCGCTTCCGCGCGACCCTGAGTGAGGCCCGCGCCTCTATGAGCGTCGACTGGTTCGCGGAGATGCGCCGCCTGCCCCGCAAGGAGCACGCTGCCCTTGAAGAAGTGCGAGGCCCGATGCTCGCCCACATGGAGCGCGGACTTCAGCGTGTCCTCGACGCGGACGAGGCCGTGGATCGCTCGCGCCTCGTCGGACCTATGAGTTCCGAGAGCGTTGCCCGCCTGACTCTGCGTGCCATTTTCGCCTCGCTGATGGAGGGCGCGGAGTGTGAGACGTTGTTCGCCCTCCTCGACGCCTCCCTGTACGATGGTGCGCCCGCCAATGAGAAGGAAGAGAACCGGTGAGTCGACTGCACATCAAGAAGAATCAGCTGATCGCCGTGGCCGGTGTGGTCTGGCTGCTCGCGGGTCTGAATGTGGCGGTCCTGGGCGTGCGCGCGGCCATCGGCATGCGCGGTCTTGCCGCGATCGTCCTCGTTGCGCTCGCGGGCGGTGCCGTCGCCATCTTCTGCGCCTTCCACCCCATGTTCAGCAAACTCGTCAAAAAGAATTCCCAGCGCATCCACGAGCTGGAAGGCGAGCGCCACAACCCCTTCCGCTTCTTTGATCGCAAGGGCTATATCATGATGGCGATCATGATGTCGTTTGGTATTGGCATGCGCGCCGCAGGACTCTTTCCTGACTGGTTCATCGCCTTCTTCTACACGGGCCTCGGCCTTGCCCTGACCCTGGCGGGCGTCAGCTACATCGCGCGAGGTGCGCGCGGTCGCGCGTGGGCGTTCCACGGAACCGACTGAGTGTTTCACGCTCTCCCAGCCAAGGCCTCGTCAATTGACGAGGCCTCCTGCCGTTTTGTGGACCGTCTGTCCTTGAGTGCTACTTGATTACCGCCAGTGGCGGTATAAGTCTGGCGGTGAAACTGGCACAGACTGGTAGGGTCGCGTGATCACTGGTAGATGTGCCGACGGTGTCCGACGGAAAACACTTCGATAATGAGGCGGTCATCTTCGATGATGCACAGGGCGCGGTAGCTGCCGATGCGGTAGCGCCACTCGCCTGATCGGTTGGCGGTCAGTCCTTTGCCGTGGATACGGGGGTCGGAGCAGCCTTCAAGGTTTTTGCCGATCCACGACGTAATGAGTCGCGCCTCGAATCGGTCCATTTTCTTCAGTTGCTTGAGGGCTGTGTCGCTGTACTCAACGTGGTAGGACATTTACAGGCCCAGCTCTGCGAGTACCTGCTCGTGGGTGTGCCGAACGCCGTTGTCTGCTGCGACTGCTTCGCGCAGAGTAGCGAGGTCCTGCTGGTCCTCGATCTTCTCGAAGACGGCATCTCGAACGAAGTCGGAGATTGTCTTTCCCTCAAATTCGGCGTACTTGCGCACGACCTCGGCGTCTGTCTCGTCAAGGCGCATGGTCATGGTGGGCATGGTGACCTCCTAGAGCTGAATACAACGTATTCTATTTCGATCTGGTGTCAATGTGCAATGGTTGCCCTTCTGTCTGGGGAAAGGTGAATCGTATTGTGGGCCTCTGCTCGATTACCGCCAGTGGCGGTATAATTGTGGCGGTAATAGGGGGTGGTCATGGCCTACGAACCGTCATTTGAACGCACCGACCTCATCGATGTGCTGTGCATGGAGATCGCTGAGATCGTCGGTATGTTGTCGCCTCAAGCCCCCCTGTCGACCAGCCCGACGCTGCGTCGGGAGCTGCGGATCCAGACGATCTACTCCTCGCTCGTCATCGAAGGGAACAAACTAGACGAACGCGCGGTGAGCGCGATTATCGACGGCAAGCGGGTTCTCGGAGACCGGCGCGACATCCTCGAAGTCGAAAACGCGCGCGCCGCCTACGACCTAATTCCTGAACTCGATCCTCATTTGTTGGCGGATCTGCTGCGCGTTCACCGTGTGATGATGGGTGGCCTCGTCCCCGATGCTGGGCGCTTTCGGTCGGGCAATGTCGGCGTGTTCAACGGGGAAACTCTCATCCATGCGGGGACTCCGGCGGCCTACGTTCCGGAGTTTATGGGAGGCCTCTTCGAGTGGCTGCGTACGACGCGTATGCACCCGCTGCTCGCCTCGTGTGTCTTCCACTTCGAGTTCGAGTTCTGTCATCCTTTCTCTGATGGGAATGGGCGGACGGGGCGTCTCTGGCAGACGCTGCTCCTGTCCAGGTGGCGTTCGGTGTTGGCGTGGTTGCCCGTTGAGTCCGCGATCAGGAGGCGGCAGGCGGATTATTACGAGGCCTTGGCCCGCTCGGGCGCGACCGGTTCGTGCGAGAGTTTTGTGGAGTTCATGCTCGAGGCGATCCGAGAATCGATTCTGCCGTATACGAAGCCGTTGAGCTCGCAGGATATGGCTCGAACCCGCGCGCTCGCTTTCCTTAGGGATAACCCGCAATCTACCGTCGCTCAGCTCTCGCAATATCTTGGGTGCTCGAAGCGGAGCGCCGAGCGCACGGTTGCACAGCTCAAAGACGAAGGCGCGCTTGAGCGTCAGGGGAGTCCTCGTTCGGGAGTGTGGCTTGTCCGCTCCCCCGGACTCTAAGGCTGTGATCAGTAGTCCATGCATTGGCGTTGGGACTCCTCTACTTCATGACGAGTCCAAGCCGCTAGGGAGACAAGGAGGCCGACGATGAGGTACGCCGAGACGGTGATCTTGAAGGATGGAGTGGAACTCCTCGTGAGGAACGCTGTCGCGTCGGATGCCCGCGCGCTGCGTGACATCATGCAGCGCACGCACGCGGAGACCGACTACCTGCTGTCCTGTCCGGACGAGCAAAGCGTCGACGATGAGCAAGAGGCGCGCTCGCTGGCGGAGACGGAGCGCAGCGACAATGAGGTTGAGCTCGTCGCCGTCCTCGATGGACGGATCGTGGGGAGTGCAGGAATCGCGGCGGTGGGCGGTCGGTGCAAGGTGGTGCACCGGGCGCGCTTTGGGATCAGCATCCTCAAAGAACATTGGGGGATGGGGATCGGCCGAGTGCTCACGGATACGTGCATCGACTGTGCGCGCCGGGCGGGTTACACCCAGCTTGAGCTCGAGGTGGTGGCTGACAATGAACGCGCGCTGTCCCTCTACCGGCGCGCGGGGTTCGAGGAGTATGGGCGCAACCCCCGAGGCTACCGGTCCACGGCTTCGGGCTACCAGGAGCTCGTGCACATGAAGCTTGAGCTGTAGCGCGCCGGAGGGTAGCTGGCGGTTACGTGTCTAGCTTGAGGAGCCTAGAACCTCAGTTCCTTTAGTCGAAACGAGTGGAGGCACCTTGATGATGTGCATGACGAATGGCATGGCGCGCAGGCGTTCCATGATGTACCCCTTCGGCTCTCGGGGGCGCGCGTCATTGGGCCTCATCTCCAGGATGCTGAGGACAGAGACCCCTGCTGTCAGATTTGCAGTCGTTCACAGATACGATGAGCCCATGACGATCATGCTTGTGCCCCTGACTGAGACCGAGCGTCCTGTGCTGATCGCGGACTTTCAAGATTCCTTCGAGCACTTCCAAGGCAACCCGCAGGGATCCTTCGTGGGGGAACGTCTCGCTGCGCGTGAGCAGCCTCCGGCTGGTCCCAGCGAGGGAGGTGCAACGGCGCAGCCGATCCTCCCACTGTCCGACATTGAGGAGTCCCTGAATGCGCCGGGAGCGCTCGCCTATCGCATCCTTGAGGACGGCGAAGTCGTGGGCAACGTCATCCTCACCGTCGTCGGGCATCGAGGCGAGGTTCTCCTTTTCGCAATGAAGGCATCGGTTCATTCCAGGGGAGTGGGGACGCGCGCCTGGTTCGCCATCGAGGCCGCCCACCCGCAGGTGAGGGAATGGACCCTGGTGACGCCCTATTTCGAGGTGCGCAACATCCACTTCTACGTCAACAAGTGCGGCTTCCACATCGTCGAGTTCTTCAACGAACATCACCCCGACACCTCGCATCCCCGCGGAGCGGGCGAGCCGAAGGGCGAGGCCGACTATATGTTCCGCTTCGTCAAGCGCCTGGGCCGCTAGTGGTGTAGTCGCTCAGTCGACGTCCTCGTGCCAGATCTGGCGCATGGGAACGCCCTTGTCGAAGGTGCGGGTAGAGCCGTCCTGGAAGGTGACCTCGACCTGCTCCTTGTCCTCGTCCTCCGGGTCTTCGATCCAGTCGACCCAGTCTATGACGGGTGAGAGCTCGCCATTGTCCTCGACAATTCGATAGCCTTCGCCCAGCAACTCGGACATGACGTCCTCGATCTTATCGGCGTTCATGGTGGACCTTCCTTGCGTCAGTGCGTGGGCGCGCTACGGGCGCACGCGATTGAGAACCAGCTTAGTCGCGATGAGCCGGTGGATCTGGCCTAAAACTCAGCGCCGGCCTCGTTCGTGGGAAGAAACGAGGCCGTGGCGGGGGTGTGGCGCTCGGTGAGCGTCAGCGCCCTGTTGCGGGCGGCGTACCCTTGAATCGTGAAGGTTCTCGTCGTTCCCATGGTCGCCCGCTCGCGGATGGGCGGGCCGTGGTCGCGCGCGCAGCGCGTCGCCCGCGCCTTCCAGGACGGCGGCCACGAGGTCACGCTGGCCTGGGGAGACGACGGCAACTGCGCCGATCCCATCGCTCCGACGCTCGAGATTCCGGTGCCCTCGCCCCTCGGTTTGCCCGAGGCCATCGCCCGCCACACCTTCCCCCTGGCCTCGCGCCTCGGACTCATGGGCCGCAAGCCCGTGCACAGCTTCGAGGAGGTCCTCTGGCTGACCGGAGCCCTCGACGAGCGCTACACGCGCGCGGCCATCAATACGCTCCGCGCCCACATGCGAGCCGCGCGCCCCGACGTTGTCTACTCGGAGTTCAGCCTTGCCGCCGTCATCGCCGCCCGCGCCGAGGGTATCCCGTGCGTGGGTAGTGGGTCGCAGCCGACGACCGCCTCCTACGCCTCCAACCCGCGTAAATCTGAGGGAATTCGACGCCTGCTGCACGACATGGGAATGCCCGCCCCAGCCTCGTCCCTGACGGTCCTCGAGGGGATGGGGCGCCGCTTCATCCCGAGCTGCCCGACCCTCGAACCGCGAGCGGGGGAACGGGCCGTCTACTGCGGCTTCCTGGATGAACCGCCAGCCCTCACGGGCAGGCCACGCGATTGCGCCCTCGTCTACCTCGGCGCGGGCAGCGTCCCCGCGGGCGTCGCCGTGCGTGCCGGGCGAGAGCTCGCCGAGGCGCTCGGCTGTGACGTCTACGTCGCGGGCGTCCCCGAGGCCACCCAGGTCTCAGGTGGTCACACGGTGACCTGCGCGCCCCGCTTCGACGTCGCTGAGCTCCTGCCGCGAGCCCAGGTTTTCGTACACCACGGTGGGCAAAACTCGATGATGGACGCCCTATCCGATGAGGTTCCCCAGGTGATCGTCCCGGGCCGTATTTTTGAGCGCCAATTCAATGCCGAGGCCGTGGAAAACGCGCGCTGCGGCCTGACCGTGCACGCGCCCAAGGCGGCGCTCATCGCGCGCGCCGCCCGCCGCATCGTTGTTGATGAACCCGCCCTAACCTCGGGAATCCGAGGGTTACGAGACGAACTCTCCTCTCTGGGTGGCACCAAGCGCATCGTGCGCGAGGTCGAAAAACTGGTCAGCTAGGCCCAGCCGCGCAGGATCGCCTCCAGGCCTCGCTCAAACTGAGCGTTGAAATCGTAGCGACCGTCCAGGAGATCCTCGATGAGCGGGCGCAACGCCTGCGCGTCCTCGGGATCGAGCGCGGCGCTCGCGGCCGACAGATCGGCGGGCTGCTCGGGGGAACCGCCCACCGGGGGAACGACCTCGGCGGCGACGAATGCCGTCGTATAGATCGATACGGCGTTCACGAGCCCCAGCATGTCCGCGTTCGGCGTGAAACCACGCCGCGCCAGCGTCACGAACACGCGAGCCAGGAGCGCGAGCTGCTCGGGCGTCGACATCGGGTGCGTGAGTAGCAGCATGACCGCGCCCGGGTGGGAGCGCAGTGTCGACGCCAAGCAATGCGCGTAGGTGTGCATGTACGTCAGCAGGGGCGAGGCCTGGGTATCCCCGGTCAGCTCACCTGCCTCGTTCGTCGGTGTTGCCGCCACGCCGACCGACCCGGCGTCCACGCGGTCCAGGAAGGCCTCGAAGGTGAGCCGCCAGACCTGCTCGGCGATACCCTCCAAGAGCGCGGCCTTGTCGGGGAAATGGCGATAAAAAGCGGCCTGGGAGACGCCGAGGCGCTTTCCCAAAGACCGCAGGGACAAAGCGGAGAGTCCCTCCTCGTCAACCAGGTTGAGCGCGGTCGACAAGATGATGTCTCGCGATAGTGCGCGCTGGCGTGACGACGGCATGGACTCCCCGCTTCGGTGGCTACTACTCCCTGTGATACCGGAACTGTATCAGTGCCAGCCCCGCGATCACGGCGAAGAAACCCCACAGGACGCCGATCCGCGTCCCGACGTCTGACAGACTCGCTCCGTCCAGGCTCACCTCATGAATCGCGGTGATCGCCCAGTAAGCGGGGGACAGGCGTGCGGTGTGCTGCGCCCAATCCGGGAAGGAAGAGACCGTGGAGAAAGAACCGCCGATGCCGGCCGCCAGCATGCCGATGATGTTCGACAGGGACAAGGCGGCGTCGCGGCTGCGCGACCACAGTGCGAGCGCGACGCCGAGCGTCGACAGGATGGCCGAAAAACTGAGGAGAATCGCGGCGAGCGCGACGAGGGAGCCGGTCGGTCGGTAGCCGAAGATGAGAGCGCCGAGCGCGAGGACGACAGCGATCTGGACGGTCTGCATGAGGAACGCGACCAACGCCTTACCCGTCAGGATGGATGCGCGCGAGGTCGGGGAGGCCTCGAGGCGCTCCCAGGTGCCCCACGAGCGCTCGTTGAAAAACGACCCGATGATGTTCTGCACCGCCAGGAATGAAAAGAGGATCGCAATCGACGGCACCGCCTGCTCGGCTCCCGTGACACCCGTGTAGCCGTCGGCCAGTAGCATCGACTTGAACGCCGGCATCATGAAGGGGATCAAGACGAGGGGGATCACCGTCAGGATGAGCGTGGGCGCCGGGTCGGTGAGCTGCAGGCGAATGTTGAGACGGGTCATTGCTCTGATTTGCTTAAGCTGCGACATGGTCGCTCTCCTTGATGATCTGCAGATACGCGTTGTGCAGGCTGGCCTGCGTGATGCGCACGTCGGTCAGACGCGCGCTTTGAAGGGCGGGCGAGGCCAGGGCTTCGCCGATCCGCGAACCCGGGTCGGCCTCGTCCCCGATGTGTCGGAGTGTTCTGTCGTCGGCGCTCCACCCGTCGATCGCGGGAACGCGGCGGTCGAACTCGAGGGTCACCTCGGCGCGCCCGTGGCCAGCGATGATCTCCTCGAGCGTGCCGCGCGCGACGACGCGCCCCTCGTTCAGGATCGCGATGTCGGATCCAAGCTCCTCGAACTCGGCCAGGTAGTGCGAGGTGTAGATGACGGCTGCACCCTCGTCGGCGAGCTGACGGACCGCGCGCAGGATCTGGCTGCGCGCCTCCACGTCCGCGCCGACGGTCGGCTCGTCCATGAAGACCAGGCGCGGGCGGTGCATGATCGCCATGCCCGCGTGGAGCCTGCGCTGCTGCCCGCCCGACAGGTGGGATGCGCGCTGCCCGCGTTTTTCGCTTAATCCGAGCAATTCCATGACCTCGCCCGCGCGCGAGGCGGCCTCGCGTCGGCCGAGTCCGTGCAACTCGCCGAAGGCCGCGAGGTTCTGGGCGACGCTCAGGTCGGGGTAGATGCCCAGCTCCTGAGGCGCGTATCCGATCAGCCGTGCGGCGTCGGCGGACGCGGGCCGGTGGCCGCAGATGCTGGCGGTTCCGGAGTCGGCTCTGCGCAGGCCGCACAGGATCGTGATGAGCGTAGACTTGCCGGCCCCGTTTCGTCCGAGCAGTCCGAGTATCTGCCCGGGTTCGACGCGCAGGTCGACCCCGCGCAGGACTTCGTGGGTGCCGTAGCTCTTGCGGATTTCCCGAACGTCCAGGGTTGGAGCGTGTGGTTGTGACACGGTATTTCTCCCATCGGTTAACGCTGTTAACTTTGTGTCGCAGGAAAGGTTAACAGCGTTAACTTATGAACGCAAGGCAGTCTTGTGTGCAGGGGAGAACTCCTGATTTACTGCGTTTCTGACAATCTGTCGCTGCGTCGGGGAGGGAAGCGGCCCTACACTGTCTCCTCGAGGCCTGAAGGAGGACTGAAAGTGCCAGGTTTGGAAACCTACGACGCGATCATGCTGCTGTCCTACGGTGGCCCGAACGGCCCGGACGACGTCCTGCCGTTCATGCGCAACGCGACGCGCGGCCGCGGAATCCCCGACGAGCGTCTGCTTCAGGTTGCCGCTCACTACAAGCGTTTCGGTGGCGTCTCTCCCATCAATGCCTGCAACCAGCGTCTGATCGCGGACTTGTCCGCGGAACTCGCTCGCCGCGGGCACAACATCCCCGTCGGGTGGGGAAATCGCAACTGGCATCCCTTCGTGACCGAAGGCCTCGATGAGCTCGCGGGGGCCGGTGCCCGGCGCATCCTCGTCCTGCCCACCTCCGCCTACGCCTCGTACTCGGGGTGTCGCCAGTATCGCGAAGACCTCGCCGAGGCCGCGGCGGCCCTGCGCGAGAAGTGGGGTGACATCATCCTGGGGGCCGAGGACAGCGCCGACAACCCCGACGGCAACATCATCCTGGACAAGGTCCGCCCCTACTACTCGACCCCCGGCATGGCGAGCGCGCAGGTCGCATCCGTCCGGCGTGCGTGGGAGGCGTTGGTGGCGCGCGGCGTCAGCGCGGACGGGATCCGTCTGATCTTCGTCACCCACTCCATCCCCGTGAGTATGGAGGCGGGATCCTCGCCCTTCCCCTTCCGCCCCTCGATCGACGAGGCCGTGGCGGCCTCGGGCGGTCGCGCCGAGCAGCAGGGGAGTGAGGCCTCGTCGCACGCGGGAACCCCGGCAACCGAAATCAGCTACGTCGCCCAGCACCACGCCCTCATCCAGGCGATCATGCCCGAGCTGCGGCGCGTCCTCGGGCGCGCGGACCTGGGCTACGACCTCGTGTATTGCTCGCGATCCGGACCCCCGCAGGCCCGCTGGCTTGAGCCCGATATCAACGACTTCCTCGAGGAGATCGCAGCCGACACAACGCCGCTGACCGGCGCCGTCGTCGTCCCGATCGGGTTCATCTGCGACCACATGGAGGTCGTCTACGACCTCGACACCGAGGCGAAGGAGACCGCCGCGCGCCTGGGGATCCCCTACGAGCGCGCTGACACCGTCTCCACCGACCCGGGCTTCGTGTCCTCCCTGGTCGATGTTCTCGAAGAGCGCGCCGCCCAGGCACGAGGCGAGAATCCCATGCGCGTGACGGTTACGGGCACCGGCCCCTTCCACACTGTCTGCCCGAGCGACTGCTGCCTCTCCCCGGCGCGCCCCGGCCACGCCTCGTCCGCTGGTGCCGGTGGGCATCCCGGCGCCGCACCCACCCCTCATGCTTCCGGCGCGCCCAGCCGAGCCGCCGGTCAACCAGCCCCAACCCAGGAGGACCCCATGTCTACCCCGCATCCCCACGCCGTCGTGCCGCCCGAGCAGAACCCGGAAAACCCGGGACATCCCGCAGGAGTGCCAGACCGTGTCGGTGAGCACGCCGCGCGCCACCAGGCCCGCCACGCGGGCACCGAGGCGACGCCCCACTCGCACGCCGCACACGCCCGTGTCACCGACCCGCGCGACGCGACGGACATCGACTTCGACGAGGTCAACAACAAGCAGCACTACGCCCTCTACTCCGTGTTCGCACTCGGTGAGTCCCTGCCCGCCGATGACGGCGAGCGCGGCCGCATCGTCGCCGAGTCCCTGGACTACGTGAAGGGCGCGGGCGCGGAAATCCGCGGCTTCTACGACGTGTCCGGTTTCCGCGCCGAGGCCGACCTGATGGTCTGGTGGCTCGACGACGACCCGCAGGTCCTGCAGGATGCCTACCACCGCCTGCGCGCGTCGGCGCTGGGCAAGTTCCTGGACCCGGTGTGGTCCTGCATGGGCCTGCACACCCCCGCCGAGTTCAACAAGCGCCACATTCCCGCCTGCTTCGGTGGCGTCGCACCCCGCGACTGGGCCATGGTCTACCCCTTCGTGCGCTCCTACGACTGGTATCTCAAGGCCCCCGAAGAGCGCGCCCGCATCATGGCCGAACACGGCCGCAACGGCTTCGCGCAGTACCCGGACGTCAAGGGCTCGACTCTGTCGGCCTTCGGCTTCTCCGACTATGAGTGGGTGCTCGCGTTCGAGGCCGACACCCTCGACCGTCTCGAGGGCGTCATGCACGCCCAGCGCTACACCGAGGCGCGCCTCTACGTGCGCGAGGACACCCCGTTCTTCACGGGTCCGCGCGTGAGCCTCGGCGAGTGGGCGGAGCGCCAGCCCCGCGCGTAAACGCCCCCTTATCGGAAGCTGGCCCCGGCCTCGTCCCTGAGAAAAGGAACGAGGCCGGGGCCGAGTCAATTGGGCATCTGGGACCCTACGAATGGGGGAACAGGAGCGGCAGGTTGTGCGCGACCTGGTTACAGACCGAGGTCATGGAGTGGTCTTCGCCGTCGTCGATCCATACCTGCAGGCTGGACTCCGTCATGAGGTCGGGGTAGTCCTGGTAGAGTTCGTCGAGCTGGGGGGTCATGTCCCACAGCGCCGGGTCTTCCGAGCCGACCGACGCGAGGATACGGAAATCGCTCGGCCCGTAGCCCGCGCGCAGCACCCCGTCGGTCACCAGCTGCCCGATCCGCTCCTCATCGGCGTCCTCCGCATGCCCGATCCAGGACTCGCCCGCCATCGGCATGTACCCGTAGAAGTATTGCGGGCGCAGGGCAAAGACGTCCCACGTGGTCGTCGCGCCCATTGAGAAACCGCCGAACGCGCGGTGCCTGCGCGAGGCCCGCAGCGAGGCGTCGGACAGGTCACCGCGCGCAAACGTCGTGTACCGCGATTCGACCGTCGAGATCAGCGTGTCGATCTCGGTTGTCGCGAAGAAACGATTAAGCGTGTAATCGTCCTCGTAGTCGTCGGTTGCGAACGACCGATCCGGATAGTAGGTCGCGAACACGACGATAGTCGGTGAGACCTCGCCGGAAGCCTCCAGCTTGTCGACGACCGGCGCGACCCCGGCCGCGAGGCCTGCCGCGTTGCCCCACCAGCCGTGTGTCAGGTAGAGGACGTTCACGGGGCGAGCGGGCGAGTAGGAGTCGGGCACATACACGAAGGCCTGCTTGTCGTAGACCGTCCCCTCGTAGCTCTGCTCATACGTCAGGGTGTCGATGGAGCCGTGCAGGGACGAGGCCGTGTCCAGCAGGCCGGCCATGGCCTCGGGAATGGGGTTGTCGTCTTCCTCGATGGCGATGGGGGAAGGGTCCTTCTGCTCGCGTCCGGATGAGGTAAGGGTGGCTGCTGCGAGGCCTGCGAGGGTGACTAAGGAAGCCGCGATCGCAAGTGATGCAATGATCGTGGTCATCTGCCTGGATGTTCGCCTGACGAACCTGGTGTTCATTGGTCGCGCCTCGCGTGCCTTGTGGCTGCCCTCATGGACTCAACTGTATGCCCGCTTGGGCGGTGGGTACTAATCGGTGTGGCCGTTGCCGCGCTTCGCATCCCCACCAATCTCGCACGTAATGCCCCCGATGATTTTTCAGGATTTGAATTGTAATCGTCGAAATTCCGGTGTTTGTGGGGATGAATGAAAACGTGCGTCGGGGAATTACGTGCGACATTTGTGGGGAACTATGGTGTGTGCCTGGTATCCGCGCGGCGGGTGTCTGGTGTTTACTGTTATGTGACCTCCGACGTGTTGTTGGCGGTTTGCGTGTGGGCGTGTCATACGCTGAATGTATGACTCCCGAGATCACCGATCCAGCCGTCCGTGCAATCGCGGAGGAGATCGCCGCAGACCCGGCCAACGCCTCGTACACGAAGCGTGGGATCGACCCGCTGTTCTTCGCGGGGCCGCAGTGCCGCATCATGATCGTTGGCCAGGCACCCGGACGCATCGCCGAAGAAACCGGCATCGTGTGGAACGACCGCAGTGGCGACCGACTGCGCGACTGGATGGGCATCGACCGCGATACCTTCTATCACTCGGGTAAGCTCGCGATCGTTCCCATGGACTTCTACTTCCCGGGCACTGGAAAGAGCGGCGACCTGGCACCCCGCAAGGACTTCGCCGACAAGTGGCACCCGCGCCTGCTCGAACTCATGCCGCACCTGGATATGACGATCCTCGTCGGCGCGTACGCGACCAGGCGCTACCTGGACCTGAAGTCCTCGGCCTCCCTCACGGACGTCGTGCGCGACTACAAGCACTACCTGCCCACGTACTTCCCGCTGGTCCACCCCTCACCGCGCAACCAGATGTGGATGAAGAAGAACCCCTGGTTCGCCACCGACGTGCTGCCCGACCTGAAGAAGCGGGTCGCTGCTCTCATGGCCTGAACGTTATACGTGAGAATCGGCGTATAAACGTACGTCGGTTCCCACGTACATCGTGTGCCCGTGGATTCACGAGGCCGGGGCCGGGTTGGGTGGTGCACACTAGGGCGCATGGATGATCTGCGTATTCCCGCCGGGCCTGGCTGCCCGCGTGGCCTCGTCGTGCCCGCGGGGGAGTTGATCGAGCGCTTTTCTCACGCATCGGGTCCCGGCGGCCAGGGGGTCAACACCGCGGACTCGCGGGTGCAGCTCAGCCTGGACCTGGCGGCCACGACCGCCCTGGATGAGAAGCAGCGTGAGCGTGCCCTGCGTGAGCTTGGGGAACGCCTGACCGGAAGTATCCTGACCGTCACCGCCTCCGAGCACCGCTCCCAGCGCCGCAATCGCGCGGCCGCCCGCGAGCGCCTCGCCGAAGTCCTGCGCGCAGCGCTTACTCTGCCTGTCCCGAGGCGTGCGACGAAGCCGACGCGCGCGTCCAAGCTACGTCGCCTCGCCGCCAAGAAGAGGCGAGCCGAGGTTAAGGCGCGCAGGCGTCGCCCCGACGCCGACTAAGAAGGCGGGTTCAGGAGAACGAGGCTGGGTCTGGTTAGTCCCATCGGCTCCCGTCGGTGCGCCAGCCGATAAACACCCAGGTGACGGGCAACGTGTAGTCGAGGATCCATTGCTCCTTGTTCTCTTCCGAGGCATCGGTGGCGGCCTCGCGCACGAAGTGTTGGGCCGCGTAGGCGTCGAAGAGTCTCTGCTCGCGGTCCGTGAACGGCTCGGGGCGGGCGAGACGGCGCAGGTCGGAGTAGGCCTCGTCGAAGGATGAGAAACGCATGGGGCGGAAGGTCGTGGTGGTTGCGCAGGTTGGGATTCTGCCCATTGCGCGCAGCGCACGTAGGACTTTGCGGGCGTTGCGTGGGCGCTTGGCTGCGCGCCCCAGGTAGGTGAGCAGGCGCGGGTCCGAGGATGGCGGCAGGCTTGCGGGTACGACGACCGCCGCGCGCGAGCGCGCTGCCGAGTCGAGCTTGGCGACGAAGGGGGCCACGGCCTCGGCCATGAGGGAACGTGACGCAAATGCGACGTCCACGCTGTCCTCACCTAGCCCCGAGGCCTCCCAGTCGTCCTCCCATGCCATCAGGTGGGAGGTGATGGTCAGGTTTTCGGCGGCTGCGCGCTTGTCGAGGATTGCGAGCATGGCCTCGGCGAAGTCGCAGCCGTGGACGCGGTGCCCGGCGCGGGCCAGAGGGACGGCGAGCGTACCCGTCGCGCAGCCCATGTCGAGCAGCTCCTCGCCGGGATTGAGCGCGAGGAGGTCCATGAGCCAGCGCTCATACTCGCCGGTCGCGAAGCGTGTGAATGTTGCGGCTCGTTTGTTCCAATAGGCTCGCGAGTCGCGGTTGATTGCGTTCATCTGTTCGCCAGTGGCGCTCGGCATTGCTAAACGTTCTCACTTTGTGTTGGGAAGCCTGGCGGCATCGCCTGGCTACGGTCAGGATAATCCTTGTGGTAGAACGAGAAAGATACTCACGGGGTAACGGAAACCGTTCGACGTACCGCGTGGAATAATGGTCCAATGACTTTTTCTGCCACGCTGCCGAACTTCTCCAGTGACTACCAGGAGGGCGCACACGCCAGGGTGCTGGACGCCCTCGTCGCCACCAACATGGAGCAGTCCAGCGGCTATGGTACCGACGAGCACTGCGAGCGCGCCCGCAACCTGATTCGCGAGGCCTGCCAGGCTCCCGACGCCGACGTGTACTTCCTGGTGGGCGGCACGCAGACGAATGCGACCGTCATCGACGCGATCCTCCTGCCGTGGCAGGGGGTCATCGCGCCGCACACCGGCCATATCAACATGCACGAGGCCGGCATCGTCGAGCGCGGCGGCCACAAGATCCTCGACACCCCGGCTGTGGACGGCAAGATCAACGCCGCCGACGTCGAACGCATCTACTCGGCGTGGGAGGGCGACGGCGCGCGCGACCACATGATCGCCCCCGCCCTCGTTTATATTTCGCAGCCCACCGAGTATGGCACCCTCTACTCCCTGCGCGAGCTTGAGGAGCTCTCGGCCGTGTGTCGCAAGCGCGACCTCAAGCTTTTCGTGGATGGCGCGCGCCTTGCCTACGCGCTGGCCTCACCCGCCAATGACGTGAGCCTGGCCGATCTGGCGCGCCTGACCGACGTGTTCTACATCGGCGGCACCAAGTGCGGCACGCTCTTCGGTGAGGCTGTGGTGATCCCCGAGCGCGGGTCGATCCGCCAATTCGTCACCCATATGAAGCAGCACGGTGCGCTCATGGCGAAGGGGCGTCTCTTGGGCGTGCAGTTTGAGGCGCTTTTCGAAGATGGTCTCTACCTGATGATCGGCAAGCCTGCCGTCGAGGCGACCGCCCGTATTCGCGCGGCCCTCAAGCGCGCGGGCTACGTCGTCACCATGGAATCGCCGACGAACCTGACATTCGTGGCTCTCGATCAGGCCGGACATGGGCGTCTTTCGGACAAGGTACGGTACGGCATCTGGGAGACTCTGCCTGATGGCCGTTACCTCGCTCGCATTGGCACCTCCTGGGCGACCCCCGAAGAGGACGTGCTGGCCTTCGAGGAGGCCCTGGCCAAATAGGGCTGACAGTAATGCTTTCCTCTGGATGGAGTGCATTAAAAACGATATCTTTACGATATTGAAATGCTAGTATATAGCTGTTATCTAACTATTTCTGGAGGTGTTGCATGGCTACTGCGATGGTGACCGTTCGGCTCGATGCTGAGGATAAGGCTGCGATGGAGCGTGCCTGCAAGGAAATGGGACTCTCCATGAATGCTGCTTTCACCATCTTTGCGAAGAAGGTGGCGCGGGAGCAGCGGATTCCCTTCGTCTTGGAGGTTGATAGCTTCTACTTGCGCGCAAATCTCGCTCACCTTGACCGCGGTATCGCGGAGCTGGAGGCCGGGAGGGGTATGGTCCGAGGGCTGGTGGAGGATGCGTGACCTCGTCTGGGCCTCTGAGGCCTGGGAGGATTATTTGTGGTGGCAAGCTCAGGATCGAAAGACTTTGAAGCGCATCAACGCACTACTGCGTGATATTGCCAGGAATGAGCAAGGTGCTGGAATTGGTAAGGCTGAACCGTTGAAGGGGCGTTACTCGGGGTGGTGGTCGCGCCGCATCGATGCGGCGAACCGTCTTGTTTATCGCGTGCGCGATGATCGAGTCGAGATCATTTCATGCCGCACGCACTATGGGGATCATTAATTGGAAATTCGAAAGCTGTCCGGCGGGTGGGCCGGGTGGCTTGGGGGAACGAGGCAGGGGTAGCCTGGGTGCATGACACTCACCGCTGAGACGAATGACTTTTCTGCCCTGGCCGCATCGCGCCGCTCCACGCGCGCCTTTACAGACCAGGAGATCCCCGCCGAGGTCCTCGACGCGATCCTTGCCGACGCGACGGCGGCTCCGTCATGGTCGAACACGCGCGCCTTCCGCGTCGCCCTGGCCACCGGTGAGCGCGCCCAGCGTCTGCGCGAACGCTACGGACGTCTGTTCGATGAAGAGATCGAAGCCCACGCCCGCAAGGCTGCCGACCCCGACGTCGTGGTTCCCGTGCCCGACGGTGACTACCCGGTGCGTAAGCGTTACCCGGACGAGCTGCGCCCCGCCCAGATCGAGGTCGCCAAGCTCCTCTACGGTATCTACGGCGTCGAGCGCGGCGACATTGACGGTCGCAACCGTGTCAATCGTCGCAACGTGACCGCCTTCGATGCTCCCGTCATGGGGTTCGTGTTTGTCCACGAGGACATGCTCCCGTGGAGTGCCATGGATGCGGGCCTCATGCTCCAGACCCTGTTCCTGTCCGCCAAGTCGCGCGGCGTCGATTCTTGCCCGGTTGGCATCCTCGCCACCTGGCGCGCCCCCGTTGACGAGGAGTTCGAGGTCCCCGAGGGTTACACGTTCATCACCGGCTTCGCGCTCGGCTACGCGGATCCCGACGCTCCGATCAACGCGATGCGGGCGCCGCGCCCGGCCATCCAGCTCCTCGAAGGCAAGTGACGCTACGAGCGATAGGCCTCGCGTCGGTGTGCCACGCGTACGACCGTCACGACCAGGACCTCGTCCTCGATTGAGTAAATGATCCGGTAGTCGCCAACGCGGATGCGCCATGCATTCTCCGTGCTTGCAAGCTTCTTGACTCCGTCGGGGCGGGGGAGCGGGCGAGCGTTTCGATGGCATTGAGAAGGCGTGTGCGCACCGGGCGGTCCAGCTTGCGTACCTGGCGTGCCGCTGCCGAGGTGAATTCGACGCGGTACATCGCTAGTCGTTGAGCTCGGCGCGCAGGTCGGCCAGGCTCACGCGCTCACCATCGTCGTGACGCATCGCCTCGCGGAATGCTGCAAGGTCGCGGGCGTCCTCGAGTTCCTCGAGGGTCTGCAGGTCCTCAATGCCGATGACGACGGCTGTCAGGTGTCCATTCTTTGTGACGCCGATCCTCTCGCCGCCGTAGGAAACGCGTCCGAGGACGTCGGCGAGGTTGGCGCGTAGTTCTCGAGTCGACACTGTGGAAGCAAGCGTGTTCATGATGCCATTTTAGTACACAGTGTACACAAATGTTGTGTGCGTACGGGATATGCGTTGGGTACTTAGTCCCGTTTAAACAAGGTTAAGTAAGGATATCTTTAATCGTTTATAAGTAATTCTGTATAGAATGGCGGCAGGCGCAGACAAACGAGCGCCCGCCGAGGGACTGAGCTGTCCCTCGGAACATGTTTGCGATCGGAAGGGCCGCCATGTCAAAAAAGTATGTCTCTGTTGCCTTTGCGTATGTGGGCGTCATCGTCGGCGCTGGCCTGGCCAGCGGCCAGGATCTGCTCCAATACTTCCTGTCTTTTGGTGCTCCCGGCCTGATTGGAATCGCCGCACTGGGAGTCCTCAACATCATCTTCGGTGTCGTCGCCCTGCAGCTGGGTTCCTACTTTCGCTCGGGCCACCACGATGACGTGTTCGAACGCATCACTCACCCCGTCGTGCGCCGCGTCATCGACGTGGTGCTCGTTTTTTCTGGCTTCGCGATGGGCTTCGTGATGCTCGCGGGCGCGGGCGCGAACCTCGAACAGCAATTCGGATTGCCCGCGTGGGCGGGGAGCGCGGTGTGCTCGGGCCTCGTGATCCTCACTGCATTCCTGGATTTTGATCGGATCATGGAGGTCATCGGCGTCTTCACCCCGATGATCGTCATCGCGATCATTGTTCTCGTCATCTACTCGCTGGTGACCCCGCACCCGAGTATGGCCGAACTCAATGCGACCGCTACCCAGGTCACTCCGGCCCTGCCGAACCTGTGGTTCTCGACGATCAACTACTTCGCGCTGTGCGTCGTCAACGGTATCGGCATGGCCTTCGTGCTGGGTGGCTCGGTGCTGCGCATCGGTGAGGCTCGCCTCGCCGGGCGCATCGGCGGCACGATCATCGCCCTGGTGATCGGTGGCGACGCTCTGGCCCTCTACCTGAACATGGATCGAATTTGGGACGTGAACGTCCCGGCCCTCGAGATCGCGCGCACGATCCACCCGTGGTTTGCGTTCGTCTACACGCTCATCATCTTTGCGCTCATCTACAACACGGTGTTCTCTCTGTTTTTCGCGACGGCGCGCCGTTTCTCGGGTGGCTCGACAAAGCGCATGCGCATCGTGTTGGTGGGCGTCGTTGCGCTCGGATACGCGGCCTCACTCATGGGCTTTAAGAAGCTGATCGGCGGCATGTACCCGATCATCGGATGGCTGGGCGTCGCGCTCCTCGTGGTTCTGGCCGTCGGTTGGCTGCGCGAGCGCGCGGGCGTGTCGCGTGAGGAGAACCTGCGCCGCAAGCTGATCCGCCTTCTTGTCCACAAGCACGCCGATCACCTGGAGTACACGGACGAGCACCGCGACAAGGTCCGCGAGCTGTCCCGCGCGTCCGTCGTCGACGGCAAGCAGCTGCGCCGCGACGCGAGCACGCTCGCCAAGGACATCGCTGACCGGAAACCGAACGCGTCGCCCTCCGATCTGGTCATGCCTCGAAGGGGCGAGGCCGTGGCCGCCGAGTCGGCAGCGTCTGCCCGCGCGAACGGCTGAGTCAGCCGATAGACGAGGCCGTGGCCGCTTCGTGCTCGAACAGCCAGGCTTTGGCCTCGGCCCCAGCTGCGTAGCCGCCCATGTGGCTAGCGGCCACCACGCGGTGGCAGGGGCGGACGATGAGCAGGGGATTGCGGCCAACGGCCCCGCCGACTGCGCGGGGCGAGGCCGCGACCCCGGCCTCGCGCAGCTGAGCCGCAATCTGGGAGTAGGTGCGTGTGTGTCCGTAGGGGATCCGAGCCATCGCCTCCCAGACGCGCTTCTGGAAAAGCGTCCCTTCCGGGGTCATGTGAAGGCGAGCGGGGGAGGGGTTCTCGCCAGCGAAATACTGTTCGAGCCAGGATACGGCCGCCGTCAGTGCGGCCGCGTCCTCGCCTGTCACACCGCGCGATTCTCCCCCCGAGCCACCCCGGGAGGGCAGGATCTCCAGGGACGCTGCCACGGCCTCGTCAACGCCGACAGGGCACCCAAAGAAGCGCTGCCCGCGTGCCCAGACACCGACGAGCGCGCCGCCGCGCGCCGCCAGCGTCAGGTGCCCGATGGGGGAGTCGTAGACGGCGAGCGTCGGGTCAGAACTGCTCGGGGTGGTCGCGGTACGCATAGGCCCACACAGTCACGGCGACGGTCACCGCGCGAGTCCACGCGTCACGGACGGCACTCAGTTCTTCGCCTTCGAAACCTTCAGCCAGGAGGCGGTGACCAACCTCCACCGTTGGAGCGATGAAGGCGAGCACGTAGCGCAGAGGCACGAAGGGCGTCGAATCCGCTCCATCCGCTGCGTTTTTCGCCGCAGACATGTGTCGAGCGCCGATCAGGTACTGGTAGTCCAACCATGCCTGGTCCCGCTCGCGCGTGCACATGTCGATGATCCACTGGGCGAATCGCGGCTTTGACGCCTGCGCGTACTCGGGGTTCGGATGCCCGTCCGGGTGCGCGGAATGGGCTGCCAGGTACGTCTTTTGAGCCAGAATTCCACGCCACGTGTCGACCATTTCCATGGCATGCGGCGCGAGGATGGGTTCTGCTCGCGAGAGCAGCTCTGCGTCACCGGGCTGGACGTGCGCTGCGGCCTCGATCTGGCGTAGATCCTCGAGTGTGAGAGGAGACGTGGGGACGGCATCGGTGCCGTAGGTGTACCCCGACGAGTGGTCGTAAGCGGTCATGAGAACCTCCTTGAACCTATACGTCAATGGTAGAACGAACCTTCCGCGTCTGGGAGGATTGTGAGCGAGGTGGGGTCGGGATGGAGGCAACTGCGTGGGGCATGGTACTCCGTGCACGTTCGCGGGACGCGTAGCTGCTGTGGCGAGATGGTGGCAGCGCTGGTGAGGTTGCTCGCAATACAATTGACATGTGGATCCCCTTCTTATCGCTCTGGCCGGAATGCTCATTATCGTGGCGTGTCAATTCGTCGCGCCCAAGGTGCGTGTCGCCTCGCCCCTAATCCTGTTGATCGTCGGCCTGGTGATCGGCTTTCTGCCCCAGGTGGGTGCCATCGAAGTCGAGCCGCATATCATCCTCGAGATCGTGCTACCACCGCTGCTGTTCTCAGCCGCAGTACGTATGCCGACCATGGACTTCCGCCGTGAGATGCACGCCGTCGCGATGCTCGCGATACCCCTCGTGTTCCTCTCCGCCTTCGCGGTCGGATTCGTCATCAACTGGTTGGTCCCCGCAATCTCCCTGCCCTGGGGCGTCGCACTGGGCGCAGTCCTGTCCCCGACGGACGCGGTTGCCGTCTCGATCGCGAAACGCTCCGGCGTCTCGCACCGGATCATCACAGTGCTCGAAGGCGAAGGGCTTTTCAACGACGCAACCTCACTCGTGCTGCTCTCCGCCGCGATGAGCGCGGGCCTGGCTGCCGACGAACACGCCCTCCACCCGGGCATACTCATCGGCAAGGTCGCCCTCGCGCTCGGTATCGCAGCCGCGATTGGCTGGGTCGTCGGCGAGGTCGGCGTGCGAGTGCGCGCCCTCATCAAGGAACCCTCAGCGGACACGGTCTTCTCCTTCACGATGCCCTTCATCGCCTCGATTCCCGCCGAGCACCTGGGAGGCTCCGGCCTGGTCGCCGCCGTCGTCGCCGGCCTTGTTGTCTCGCGTCGTCGCGCGGCTGTTATCTCCGCGAGCAACAGGCGTTTCTCCCAGCAGAACTGGCAGACCATGACCCTCGTTTTGGAGAGCGGGATTTTCCTGACGATGGGCCTGCAGGCCTTCGGCATCGTCGAGGAGACCGCCGAGTTCTCCGGTGGCCTGACCTTCGCAGCTTTCCTCGCCGTCACCCTCGGCGCGCTCATCATGGTGATTCGCGCCGTTTTCATCGCTTTCATGCTCGCCTGGCTGGATCACCGTCGCACCCACCGCAAGCGCCGCTACGAGGTTGAGAGCACGCGCATCGCGCGCTTCGAGAAGCGCATGAACGAGGCCTGCGAGGTCGACGCGGACATGCTCGAAGCCCGCAATCTGAGTCCGGAGCACTGGGCGAACGCACTCAATCACTACCGTCGTCGCCTCAAGCGTCGCGCACGCCGCAACGCCATGCGCGGTTCCGACCTGGATTATTTTGAGAACGAGCCGCTGGGTCCGCGCGAGGGCAGCGTCATCGTCTGGGCGGGAATGCGTGGTGCCATCACCCTGGCCGCCGCGCAGACAATCTCGACGCACGCTCCGATGCGCGCTCTGCTGCTCTCGATCGCACTGTTCATCGCGGCGGGTGCCCTCGTCATCCAGGGCCTGACCTTGCCGGGGTTGATTCGTCTCGTGAAACCGCAGATGGCGACGGGCGATATCTCCGAGGAAGAGCACGGTAAGCTCCTGAAGGTGATGGGCTCGGCGTTGGTGGATACAGCCCTCGCGCAGGCGATCCACGAGGTCGATGGCAAGACTCTGCTCTCCGCGGGGATCTCACGCACGCTGTCCCGGCTGGGGCACGCGCTGACCGATGAGGCTGCGGGTGAGCAAACGCGTACGGCGCACACGGCAGACCGCGTCCTCACGGACATCCTCCAGGACGCAGCTGCTCAGGCGGGGGCGACGCGTGCTGGGCTGTGCCCCGAATGCACGGACGAAGACCTTAAGACCGCTGTCACAGAGGGCGCGGATTCCGCGAGTGAGGCGGACGACGAGAGTCACGGTACCGTCGACATGAGCGAGGAGGAGGTTGAACGTTCCTTCACGCGCGACCAGATCCGTGAATTGGCGCTGGAGGCCATCCATGCACAGCGCGCCGCCCTCCTTCAGGCCCGCGACGAGGGGATCTTCTCCTCGGCGGCCCTCGAGGGTGCGCTCGCCCGCCTCGACAACGAGGAAATCCTCCTGGTCTCCAGCCGCGGCTCCGAGCATTGAGAGCCGCCCGCGCGCACGCCACGCCGGGCCGTACCCGAGGAGGGGCGGCCCGGCGGGAGGCGAGGCAGAGACGAGGCCTCAGTCTGTCGTCACGCGTGACGCGTAGGCTGGATCGTCGGTCACGGAGTTGAGGGCTTCCTCCAGGCGCTCCGGCGTCACAATACCGCCCCGCGCCAGGACCCGGTAGGTCTGGTCGGCCTCGTGCGTGATCATGTTCGTGACCGTAAAGCCGTTGCGCTCGTAGAACGCCAGGCGGCGCATGCGCTGCTGGTAGTTCGCGGCCTCACGTGTGAGAGGCTCGATCTCGAGCAGCTGGGGAATGCCCGCGTAGCGCTCGCGGAAATGAGTCAGGATACGCGAGCCGTAGCCGGCGCTGCGCGTGCGCCCGTCGACCGCGAGGAAACCCAGGTAGAACAGGTCGGGGAAGACGAAAGAGAAGGTCAGGGCGACCACGTTTCCGGCCCCGTCCTCGCCCGCTGGGAGGGACGGGTCGATCCAGGCAAGGAAAGACACTTCGTCGCGCTCGGCGCTGCGTCGCAGCTCGGACATGGCGACCTGTTCCTCGGGTGGGAAGGACCGCTCGTAGATCTCCAGGACTTTGTCGGTGATCGGCCCGTCGTTGGGCACGGGAATCTGGGTGAGGTCTGTCATGGCTTCATGATACCTGTGGCGTGTACGCGGGCATCCGACCGTGCTCCGAGGACGAGGCCGGGGCTGGGTTCTCGATGGAATACCGGGTTTTTGGCGTGATTTCTCAGGGGTGAATCGGGGGCCGATCAGGGGTCGAGGCGTGAGAATTCCCGATCATCGCCAGAAGTCGCTCGGTTAGGCTTGTATGTGCACAGTGGGACGAACGGTAAGGATGATGCATGCTTGAGCTGAAAGAAATAGTCAAGGCCTATCAGACCGCCAGCCTCGTGCAGGTGGCTCTCAACAAGGTCTCCGTGGCGTTCCGCGACAACGAATTCGTGGCCGTGCTCGGTCAGTCCGGCTCGGGCAAGACAACGATGCTCAACGTCATCGGCGGCCTTGACCGCTTCGAGGCGGGCGACCTCGTCATCGACGGCATCTCGACGAAGGACTACAAGGCACGCGACTGGGACGCCTACCGCAACAACCGCATCGGCTTCGTCTTCCAGGCCTACAACCTGATCCCACACCAGAGTGTCCTGGCCAACGTCGAGCTGGCCCTCACCCTGTCCGGTGTCTCCCGCTCCGAGCGCCGCAAGCGCGCCCTCGATGCCCTTGAACGCGTCGGCCTGAAGGACCACGTCAACAAGAAGCCCTCGCAGATGTCGGGCGGCCAGATGCAGCGTGTCGCCATCGCGCGCGCTCTCATCAACGACCCCGAGATCCTGCTGGCTGACGAACCGACCGGTGCCCTCGACTCCGCAACCAGCGTGCAAGTCATGGACCTGTTGCGCGACGTGGCCCGCGACCGCCTCGTCATTATGGTCACGCACAACCCCGAGCTCGCCCACCAGTACGCCACCCGCATCGTCGAGCTGGCCGACGGCTGCATCGTTGCCGACTCCGATCCCTTCGTGCCCGCCGCTGAGGACCAACGAGCCGCGAAGCCCGCGCGCCGCACGTCCATGGGTTTTGTGACCGCCCTGTCCCTATCGGCCAACAACCTGATGACCAAGAAGGGCCGCACGCTCATGACCTCCTTCGCGGGGTCTATCGGCATCATTGGGATCGCCGCGATCCTCGCGCTGGCCAACGGGACGAACGCATACATCGCAAAGACCGAAGAAGAGACGCTGGGCGCGTATCCGCTGACAATCCAAAAGACCGGCGTCGACATGACCGCCGCCCTGTCCGTGTCAGCCTCGGACTCCAAGAAAGATAAGCCAGCACCCGATGGTCAGGTCGGCGTCTCCCAGATGCGCACGTTTGCCGACACGATCCGCGACGCGAAAACCAACGACCTGGCCTCCCTCAAAACCTACCTGGATAACAACGGCGGGAACGTCGAGACGATGGTCAACGCCATCGAATACGACTACGACGTGGTCCCGCAGATCTTCCAATCCGACACATCCAAGTCGACCGTTCAAGTCAGCCCCGACCAGTCCATGAAGCAGATGGAGGCTGGCTTCGGGTCGGGTGCCTTTGGGTCGATGATGCAGACGAACGCCTTCTACCAGATGCCCGCCACGGCCTCGCTCTACACCTCCGCGTACGACCTCGTCGCTGGCTCCTGGCCAAGCGGTGCGAACCAGGTGATCCTGGTCCTCGACGAGGACGGCAATATCCCCAACCTCTTCGAATACACCCTGGGTCTGAAAGACCACAAGGAATTCGACGACCTCATGCGAACCTACTACCAGGGCGCGCTCGGCGGTAAAACGCCGGCCGATGCGCAGACGAACGCACAGTCGGGGACCAGCGACGCGACCTACGACTACTCCACGATCCTGAGCACCACCTTCCGTCGCATCAACGCCTTCGACAAGTACACGTGGGACGAGACCTACAAGGTATGGACAGACCGCTCCTCAGACGCCGACTACATGAAGAAGCTCGTGGACGACGGTCAGGAGCTGACCATCTCCGGAATCGTTAAGCCCAACTCCAACAAGGGAGGGGCGCTGCGTCAGGGCATTGCCTACACCCCCGCCCTGACCTATCAGATCATCGAGGAGGCCAGCGCCAGCCCGATTGTCAAGGCTCAGCGTGCCAAGCCCGACGTCGATGTTTTCACCGGCAAGACCTTCACAGAACTGGCAGACGACCACAAGAGCCAGTCCAGTGGCTTCGACATGTCCTCACTCTTCACAGTCGACGAATCTAAACTCTCTGCGGCCTTCCAAATCGACCCCGATAAGATGCAGATGGACCTGTCGGGCATGGACTTTTCCGGGATGGATCTGTCCGGCATCGACTTCTCCACCCTCGACATGTCGGGCCTGGACCTGTCGAACCTCGACCTGTCCACCCTCGACTTCTCGAACCTCGCAGGCCAATCAGGCGCACAGTCCGGCATGGGCATCGACCTGTCCAAGCTGGACCTCGGCGACCTCAGCAAGGACATCCCCGAACTCGCCACCATCGACTTCCCCACGATCATCCAATCTGCGCTCGCCGACGGCGCAGTCAAGGACGGGGCCGGGGAATACCTGAGCGCTCAGGCCAGCGAGATCGCTCAGGGGTTCCAGGAATACGCCCAGAAGCAGATCGAAGAGGGCGGTACGACGGACTTTGCGGTCCTGGCCGCCAACTACTTCAGTCAGCCCGAGGTTCTCGAGAAGATTCAAACGGCGGTCGGCTCCGACCAGGTGGTGGACGCCGACAAACTCAGCGCTAATCTGATGAAAGCCATCGGGGATGATCCGGCGCTGGCCAAGATCGGCACCGACATTTCCACGCAGGTCATGAACGCGATCTCCACGCAGATCGCCGCCCAGCTGGGTGCGAGCCTCACGCAGGGCGTGGGTGCCGCGATTGGGCAGGTCATGCAAGAGGCCATGACAGCCGCCATGACACAGATGATGACGCAGATCTCCGACACCATCGGAACGCAGATGAACACGGTCATGGATCAGTTCGCGACCGATATGTCGAGCGCGTTCTCGATGGACCCCAACGCCTTCGCGGAGGCCTTCCAGTCCAATATGGACGAGAAATCCCTCGCGGCCCTCATGGCGACCATGTTTTCCACGAATGTGCCGACCCTGGAGACGAACCTGAGGAACCTGGGATGGGCGGACATTGCCTCGCCCTCCAACATTTCGATCTACCCCAAGTCTTTCGCGGACAAGGACAAGGTGAAGGCTGCGCTCGACACCTACAACAAGGACAATGAGGCGGTGGGTGCCACCGACAAGGTCATCACCTACTCCGACATCATGGGTGCGCTCATGAGTTCGGTGACGAAGATCGTCGGCATCATCTCGTGGCTGCTCATCGCCTTCGTGTCGATTTCGCTCGTGGTCTCCTCGATCATGATCTCGATCATCACCTATATTTCGGTCCTCGAGCGCCGTAAGGAGATCGGCATCCTGCGCTCCATCGGCGCATCGAAGGGTGACGTGTCACGCGTCTTCAACGCCGAAACCGTCATCGAAGGCTTCCTCGCGGGCACCATCGGCGTGGGCGTCACGTACGCGCTGTGTGCGCTCGCTAACTCGATCGCCTACTCTTCGTTCAACGTGGAGAACATTGCCCAGCTCTCGCCGCTTACGGCCGTCGCCCTGGTCGCGGTCTCCGTCGGCCTGACGGTCATCGCCGGTATCATCCCGGCGGCGCGTGCCTCGCGCCAGGACCCCGTGGAGGCGCTGCGCTCCGAGTGAGTGGAGTCGGCCTCGGCCCTCGTGCGTCGAGGCCGTGGCTCATTCCCGGGGTAGGCGCGGCTGCGCTAACCTGGGTGTAAGCCCGCTGTGACTGCCCCAGGAAAGAGGAACCATGCCCACCCCCGAGAACCTTGCTACTGACGCGACCGTCGCCATTATGCTGGCCGATGGCTTTGAAACGGTCGAAGCCCTGGCCGTCGCCGACATCCTGTTCCGCGCTGGCGTGCGCGCCGACCTGATCTCTGTGACCGACGCGCGCCACGTGACCAGCTCCCATGGGATCCGCGTTGTCGCCGACCTCATGCTCGAGGACGTGGACCTGTCTACCTACACCGTCTTGTTCCTGCCCGGTGGCCTTCCCGGCACCACAAACCTGAAGGCCACGCCCGCGATCCAGGCAGAGGTGCTGCGCCGCGCCGACGAGGGCGAAGCGATGGCCGCAATCTGCGCGGCCCCCTCGATCTTCGCTGAGCTGGGCGTGCTCGACGGTCGCCACGCGACCGCCAACCCGGCCTTCGTTAAGGCCATCGCCGCTGGAGGTGCCATCGTCCACGACAACCCCGTCGTCGTCGACGGCTTCATCACGACCAGCCGCGGTGCCGGAACCTCCATCGACCTCGGCCTCGAGATCGTGCGCCAGCTCCGGGGGGAGGACGCGGCCGAGGCCATCTCCCGCGGCATCGTGCGCACCCACTGACACCACCTGCACGTTTCCACGAAAGGACACCCGCCCCGCATGAGCCCGCGTAAGCCTCGTCCCTGGCCCGACACGCCCGCACCCCTGGCCGCGCCCGTGGTGGATAACCACACGCACCTGCCTACCCACGTCGGGGAGATTCCCCGGCGTGAGGGCGTGGCGCTGAGCCTGGACGAGCAGCTGGGCCGGGCTCGCGAGGTTGGCGTTACCGCGTTCATTTCGAGCGCCTGCGAGCTGCCCGACTTCGACCCGATGATCGAACTGGCACGCGTTCACAAGGGCGTGCGTGTCGCACTCGCGATCCACCCCAACGATGCCGCCCTGCACGCGGGCTGCGCCGATCCCTCACCCGACGGCCTGGTCCCCATCGTGCGCGAGCATCATGTTCCCCTCGTTGAAGCGCTGGTCGAAGTCGAGAAACGTCTGAGCGACCCGATGGTCGTCGCGGTAGGGGAGAGCGGCTTGGACTACTTCCGCACGGCCGAGCGCGGCCGCGAGGCACAGAAAGAGTCCTTCCGTGCGCACATCGAGATGGCGCAGCGAGCCGGCCTACCCCTGCAGATCCATGACCGCGACGCCCACGAGGACACTCTGGAGATCCTGCGCGAGTGCGCGAGCGCGGATCAACGCATTGTCTTCCACTGCTATTCGGGGGACGCGGCGATGGCCGAATGCCTCGCCGAGCACGGCTGGTACGCCTCCTTCGCCGGCCCCATCACCTACCCGGCGAACTCCGACCTGCGCGCGGCCCTGGCGGTCCTACCGCGCGAGCTCATCCTCGTCGAGACCGACGCCCCCTATTTGACACCCGTCCCGTGGCGCGGCTGCCCCAATGCCTCCTACGTCATGGCCCACACCGTCCGATTCATCGCGGAGCTGTGGGGGGGTCAGCGAAACCGCTGCGTGCGACCAACTGCGTGCGAACACCGAGGCCGTCTACGGCTCCTGGTGGTGAGTTTTTCGGTCGGTCAGGTCAGTTTTGACGACCCGCAGCGCCGAGGCCGTGGCAGGTTCCGGGCCGCGCGCCCCCGCGCGTGAGTTGTATCAAAGAGGTCGCAAAACGGTAACAAATTGGTTACGGTTGGGGTGTCAGTCCGCTTTCGGACGCCCACGCGAGCCAGCCTGCCGCCCCGAGTGGCAAGCGGCGCGGGGCGCGCCGCGGAGGCGGAAACTACAAGGTCTGGAGCCCCGTGAGCGTTAAGCCTACCCGTACAACCGTCATCTCCGTCGCCACCGCGACGACCCTTCTGGTGGCCGGCGCTGCCGCCGCGACAATTGGAACCTCCTACCGCCACGTCACCATCGAGGTGGATGGCGTAAGCCGTGACGTGTCCGGGTTCTTCACGACCGCAGGGGATGCCCTGAACACCGCGGGCGTCAGCGTGGGGGCCCACGACCTCGTCGCACCTGCTGCCGACCAAACCGTTTCCAACGGCGACACCGTCGTCGTTCGCACCGCCACGCCCTACGACGTAACCGTTGATGGCAGCCAGACCGTCGCGTGGTCCACGGCCTCGACCGCCTCCGGCATCCTGTCCGCCCTGCCCGCCCAGACCTCGTCAATGGCGGCCGGCCGCTCCTTCGTCCGCGCCGAAATGCCGCTGGGCGAGGGCGGTGAGACCGTCCACGTCGTCGCCGACGGGACCACCACCGACGTCGTCGCCTCCGCCGACGAGGGCACGAGCGCGATCCTGGAGAAGGTGGGCGTCACTGCCAGTCCCATTGATCGCGTGACCCTCGAAAACAGCGGCGGCGAGACCACCGTGCGCGTGGCCCGCGTCGTGCGCGGCAAGTCCTCCACGACGACCGAGATCCCCTTCGAGACCGAAGAACGTGAAGATCCCGAGGCCGAAGAAGGCACCGAGAAGGTTGTACAGGAAGGCGTCGCCGGCTCCGAGGTGACCGAATCCTACCAGGAGACCATCGACGGCAACGTCACCGTCACCGCTGTCCTGGCCATGACCCGCACCGAGCCGACGACCCATATCGTCTCCAAGGGAACCAAGGAAAAGAAGAAGGCCGAGGAACCCAAGGAGACCCCCGCCTCGTCGTCTGATTCCTCGTCATCCGACTCGTCCTCGTCCGGCTCCTCTTCCGGCGGCTCGGCCGCCGTCTCCGGGGACGACGCCGCTATCTGGGCCGCTATTGCCCAGTGCGAATCCGGCGGAAACCCCTCGACCAACACGGGAAACGGCTACTATGGCATGTACCAGTTCTCCCTGCCGACATGGCAGTCAGTGGGCGGTACCGGCCTGCCTTCCGATGCCTCGGCGGAGGAACAGACCATGCGTGCGCGCATGCTCCAGCAGCGCGCCGGTTGGGGCCAGTGGGGCTGCGCCTACAAGCTCGGCCTTGTCTAACGTGACTTTAGCCCCGGCAATGCTACTGTTCTAGCGTTCGTCGGGGTCCTCGCGCTAAGCTGACCAGCAGAACCAATTTTGAGTAACCGGGAGTATTGTGAGCCATCACCTGAGTAACTCGCTGAGCGCCTCCGCTGCCAGCGCCCTGCATGTCGTCGGCGGACACGTGCGTGCTTTCGCACCCTCTCCGCGTGTTGTTCTCAGCGTCGCTACTCTAGCCTCGGCGGGAGTCCTCGGCCTGGCGGCCTACGGCGTCGCGTCCTCGCATACGACTGTCATGGTCGAAGTCAACGGCGTGACCCGCCCGGTTACCGCGTGGGGCAACACCGTCGGTGACGCGCTTGAGGTCGCGAACGTGAGCGTCGGCAGCGGCGACCTGGTCCAGCCCGGCCTCGCCGAGACTGTGCACGAGGGCGACACCATTGTCGTGCGTAGCTCGCGCGCGTACACCGTGACGGTGGATGGCGAGACCCGCACCCTGTGGACCACGGCCACCTCGGCCGACGGAATCCTTGCCGACGCAGCGCCCCTGGGTTCCACGGTGGCCCTTGCCGCCGACCGCTCCGCGTCGCGCGACGAACTCACTCCGCTGGTCTCCCGCCCCCGTAACATCTTCGTGAGCGCCGACGGCACCACCCGCGAAGTCGCGGTCCGTCCCGGCCAGGACACGCGCGCGATCCTTGAGTCTGCCGGTGTCTCCGTGCATGCCCTCGACCGCGTCACCGTCGAAAACGGCAGCACCGGTGAGATGACGATCAACGTCAGCCGCGTGACCCGCGGCGAGGCCACCGAGACAGTCGAAATTCCCTTTAGCGAGACCACGACGACCAGCAACGATATGTTCGTCGGCGAGTCTCAGGTGACCACGACCGGCCGGAATGGCGTGACCACCTGGACGGTGTGGCAGGAGAAAGATGGCGATCGAGTCCTGACCTCCGTGCCGATCATCGAGCACTCCACCTCCCAGCCCGTGACCCAGGTGCGCAGCGAGGGGACGAAGGAAGTTACCCCTGCCGCCCTCGTCGCCGCCGGCATCGACCCGAAGGCCACGCTGGAGGAGAAGGAAGAAGCCGACGGCACCACCTCCGTGCGCTACCGCGCGAAGCTTGGCTCGATTTCCAGCAAGGAAGAAATCGCCGAGATTAAGGGTGAATCGAAGAATGGCGACGCCGCCGCCGAGGTCGGTGACGTCCCCACGAACTACTCCGGTGAGGATCCGCGTTCCCTGGCCAGGCCTATCGTCGCGGCTCAGGGGTGGGGTGATAGCGAGTATCAGTGCCTGATCCTCCTGTGGAACCGCGAGTCGCAGTGGAACCCCTACGCCGAGAACGCCTACTCGGGTGCCTACGGCATCCCGCAGGCACTGCCGGGATCCAAGATGGCCTCGGCTGGCGCGGACTGGCGGACCAACCCGATCACTCAGATCAACTGGGGTATCGGCTACATTAAGGGTCGCTACGGCACGCCCTGCTCCGCGTGGGCGCACTCCAACGCGGTGGGCTGGTACTGAGCCTGAAGCTGCTGTGAGGGCGGGTCCGGCAACAAGAGTTGCCGGACCCGCCCTTGCGCGCCTGTTGGTGTGGTGGCGGTGCCTGTTGGTGTGGTGGTGGTGCCTGTTGGTGTGGTGGTGGGGTGTGCTGGCTTGGTGGCGGCGTACCGCGCTGCCCTGTTGGTGGCTCTCGGCGCGCAAACATACGGATAGGCCGTGAGTATGCGGATAGGTTGTGCGCATCCGGATAGCTTATTAACCTATCCGCGAGCTACTAACCTATCCGCGAGTGCGCATCCTATCCGCGTGCTGATCGCAAATGCGGAGTGCCTGCGGCATTGCTTGACTAACGCGCGGGCTTGTCTTCTCTCGATGATTACCCTAGAATTGGCGAATTAGATCACTTACCATCTGTTCTTTTTCTGTTAGTGAGGTCAGTATGAGGTTGAAGGGCATTCTTGCAACTGGTGTGGTCATTATCGGTGCCGCCGTATGCTTTGCTGGTGGAGCGAGCATTGGGCCGATGCTTGGTTTCGGTGCGTCGCAGCAGGAGACTGCCCCTGTCGTCACGGTGGATACGACCCTCGTGAAGAACTCCTTTGCGGATATTGGTGAACTCGCAACCGAGTCGTATGTTTTTACTCAGGTGGGCAAATACTCCGAGGAAGGAACCAAGTTCTTCGGTATGGAAGTACCGGGTACCAGCGCTCATTACCTCATCACCTATTCGGGCGAGGTGAAGGCTGGGCTGACCGACGTGAGCCAGATTCAAGTTCAGGCTGACGAAGGAGCTCATGTTGTGACAGTCACTGTCCCCACGGTAGAGATCCTCTCCTCATCCATCGATCCAGCGTCTATCGAGACCTACGACCAGTCCTTTTCTATCGTCAATCAGATAGAGGTCAGTGAGGTGACCAGTTTCCTGGCGGATCGTGAAGCTGCTGCGAAAGACGAGGCTGTCGCAAAAGGCCTGCTTGATAAAGCGCAGAATCGCTTGAAGGAGGTAGTGAAAGGGCAGGTTAACGCCGTCCTTGGTGAACGGGCTAGCGCGTACGAGGTTCGTGTGACGCTTGCAGAGGAACCCGGCGCGTGACTGACCGAGCCTCACACGGTGCCTAGCCCCGGCCTCGTGGGGCTCGTGCACTAGACTTGCCAGCGTGAGCCGATCCCCCCGTAACCAGCGCGATGCGCGCCGCCGCCTCGATCCGACCCTACCCGAGGGCGCTGTCCCCTCCGAAACGGGCCTGCTCGGTCCCCTCGAAGTGAAAGCAATCTCCGAGGCGCTCGGTATTCGCCCCACCAAGGTGCTGGGCCAGAACTTCGTGCACGACGCGGGCACGGTGCGCAAGATCGTCGCGGCTGGCGGCGTCGAAGAAGGCGACGAGGTCGTCGAGGTCGGCCCCGGCCTCGGTTCCCTGACGCTGGCGCTCTTGGAAGTCGGCGCGCGCGTGCGGGCCGTCGAAATCGACCCGCCCCTGGCCGCCGCGCTGCCCGAGACCGTGCGCGCCCGCATGAGCGAGGCCGCCGACCGCTTCCACGTCGTCACCATGGACGCCACGCAGATCAGTGGGGTTGATGACTTTGGCGTGGATTGGCCCGCGCCCACGAAGCTCGTCGCGAACCTGCCATACAACGTGGCCGTGCCGGTCCTGCTCAACATGCTTGAGGCCTTCCCCTCCATCCAGGGTGTCGTCGTTATGGTCCAGGCCGAGGTCGCGGACCGCCTGGCCGCCGGCCCTGGATCGCGTACCTACGGCGTGCCCTCCATCAAGGCTTCCTGGTATGGCTCGGTTGAGCGTGCCGGGACGATCGGTCGCTCCGTGTTCTGGCCAGTGCCCGGCGTGGATAGCGCCCTCGTGCGCCTGACCCGCTTGGAGACGCCGCGCGGCGATGACGAGCTGCGCCGCGCTACCTTCGAGGTCACCGACGTAGCTTTCGGCCAGCGCCGCAAGACCCTGCGTGCGGCCCTGAAGAACTGGGCGGGCGGCCCCGAGGCCTCCGAGGCCCTCCTGTCCGCTGCCGGCATTGATCCGACGCGCCGCGGAGAGACCCTCTCGATTGACGAGTTCGTTGAGCTGGGGCGTGCCGTTATCGAGGCCCGAGGCCGTGGTGCCCTCGCGGCGTCGACCGCAGCCCGCTGATACCTCCAGGAAGAAGGAACGCCATGCGTGAAGTGCGCGCCAGCGCGCCCGGAAAAGTCAACTTGACCCTGCGCGTGGGCGCACCCACGCCCGACGGCTACCACCCCCTCGTCACGGTCTTCGAGGCCCTGAACCTGCGCGAAACTGTCACCGTGCGCACCTCCAAGGCACCCGGCGTGCGCGTTGAGACAATCGCGTACCTGCCCGACGGCAGCGTCGACGAGGCGACGACCCGTGCCATGGCCGACCTGGATCCGCAGACCCACTTGGCCGTGCGCGCCGCGCGTGTCCTCCAGCGCCTCGCCGCCGCAGGCCCCTGGGCCTCCACAGCCGCGGGCCTGAGCATCCGCGTCGACAAGCGCGTCCCCGTCGCCGGCGGCATGGCTGGCGGATCCGCCGACGCGGCAGCCGCGCTCGTGGCTTGCAACGAGCTGTGGGAGCTGGGCCTGGGTGCCGATCAGCTGGAGACGATCGGTCGCACTCTGGGTGCAGACGTTCCCGCGTGCCTGGCGGGCGGTATCGCTCTGGGAACCGGGCGCGGCGACCACATGAGCGTTCTACGCAAGGGGGACGAGGCCGTGGCTCAGCATCACTGGGTCATGCTCCTCGCCCGTGAGGGCCTGTCCACCCCGTCAGTTTTCCGCGAGTTTGATCGAATCGATGCGGAGCAAGCGCCCGCTCTGGTCGAACCCTCCCCCGAGGAGGTTGCCGCCCTGTGCGCGGGACCCGAGGAACTGCGCCACTGCCTCGTCAATGACCTGCAGGCCCCCGCCCTGCGCCTGCGGCCCGAGCTGGCCGAGACCATCGCCGCGGCGACGGATGCGGGTGCCTTGGCCGTCACGCTGTCCGGGTCTGGCCCGACCGTCGCAGCCCTCGCGCGTGACGTTGAGCACGCCCACGCCCTCGCGGCCACTCTGAGCGACGCGCCCACGGTCGCGCGTGCAATCCCCGCCCACGGGCCCGCCTGCGGTGCCCGCATCGAATCGACGGAGGCCATCTGATGGCGCACCTGCTCGGAACACAGAACGTCGGCGCCCTCGCGGGGTCGCGCAAGCTCCTCGAAGGAGTCACGGTCGGCCTCGACGATGGCAGCCGCGTCGGCATCCTCGGCCCGAACGGCGCGGGAAAGTCCACGCTCCTGCGCATCGTTGCCGGCACACAGGAACCCGACGGGGGAGTAGTGACCCGGCGCGACGGCGTGCGCGTCGCCGTCCTCACCCAGACGGACACGCTCACCCCCGAGGACACGGTCATCGAGGCCGTTCACCCCGGCTTGGAGGAGTACGAGTGGGCCTCCGACCCGGCCGTGCGCGACATTCACGCCGGCCTCCTCGCCGACATCGACCCCGCCGCGCTCGTCGGTACCTTGTCGGGCGGGCAGCGCCGCCGCGTCGCCCTGGCCCGCGTCCTCGCGGCCACGGCCGACATCGTGTGCCTGGACGAGCCCACCAACCACCTCGACGTCGAGGGCGTGGCCTGGCTGGCCGCCCACCTGAACACCCGCTTCGCTCGCCCCGGTGCGTCCGGCGCGCTCCTTGCCGTCACCCACGACCGCTGGTTCCTCGACGCCGTGTGCGAGCACATCTGGGAGGTCGTCCCCGGCGTTGACCCGGGCGGCGACCGGCCGCAGATCGCCGGGCACGTCGAAATCTACGACGGCTCCTACGCCGCCTATACGCTGGCCCGGGCCGAGCGCGTGCGCCAGGCCGACGTTGCTGCTGCTAAGCGCGCCAACCTGCTGACCAAGGAACTCGCGTGGCTGCGCCGCGGCGCCCCCGCCCGCACCTCGAAGCCGAAGTTCCACATCGCCGCCGCCGAGGCCCTTATCGCTGACGTGCCGCCCCCGCGCGACACCGTCGAGCTGGTCAAGATGGCGACCGCGCGCCTGGGCAAGGACGTCATCGACCTCGAGGACGTCTCCGTGTCCTTCACGCGCCCCGACGGCTCGAGCCTGGACATTCTTCAGGGCGTCACCTGGCGCCTGGCACCCGCCGAGCGCGTCGGCATCGTCGGCGTCAACGGCGCCGGCAAGACGACGATCCTGAACCTGCTGCGCGGCGACCTCGAGCCCACCTCGGGGCGCGTCAAGCGCGGCAAGACCGTCCAGGTCGCCACCCTCTCCCAGGACACACACGAGCTCGACGCCCTGGCTGACATGCGCGTCGTGGAGGCCGTCGCCGACGTCGCCCAGAGCGTCGTCGTGGACGGCAAAGAGGTCAGCGCCTCGCAGATGACCGAACGCATGGGCTTCACGCGCACCCGCGCCTACACGCGCATCAGCGAAATCTCGGGCGGCGAGCGCCGCCGCCTCCAGCTCATGCGCCTGCTCATGAGCCAGCCTAACGTGCTGCTCCTCGACGAGCCCACGAACGACCTGGACACCGACACCCTGGCATCCATGGAGGACCTGCTCGACACCTTCCCGGGCACGCTCGTCGTTGTCTCCCACGACCGCTACCTCCTTGAGCGCGTCACCGACCACCAGGTCGCCCTCCTCGGCGACGGCCAGATCCGCGCGCTGCCCGGTGGCGTCGAGCAGTACCTGCAGATGCGCGCCTCCGGCGACTTCGGGGCGTTCGGTTCGTCCACTCGCACCGACGAGGCTGGCTCCGCCTCCCGCTCCGCCGCGCAACCCGCGGACGCCTCCTCGGGCGGGGAGAGTGCGGGGCAGGGGAGCGCTCGCGGCGGCGTGAGTGACGCTGCGGCGCGGCGCGCCGCCAAAAAGGAGCTGGCCCGCATCGAACGTAAGCTGGATCGCCTGCGCGCCGAGGCCTCGAACCTGGAGGCGAAGCTGGAGAAGCTGTCGATCAAGGTGGCCACGGACGCGTCGGCCGTCTCAGAATTGACGAAGGTGTCCGCGCAGCATCAGGACATCGTGGGGGAGATTGACGGGCTGGAGGAGGCCTGGTTGGAGGCTGCTGAGGCGGCTGAGTAAAACGGGTGTGGCGGGTGCCGCGCCCCACTGCTGAACTGCGACCCTCGATCTGTCCTCCGAGACAGCCTGGCAGTACGTCGGCGGCGATCACGTGTACGACGAGCCCGGTCAGGCCCCCTCCTCCACGAGCGCACGCTTCCGTTTCGACGAGGCTCATGCCCTGCTCAACCGCCAGGTCCACAAGGGCGACCATATTCAGATCGTCAAGGTGGGGGACGACCAGAACGCCTACGGCATCGACTTGATTGAGCTTGAGGAGGCGCTGCCTGAGATTCAGCGTCCGGCTGACGCTGTCAGCATCGCCGACTACCAGGGTGCACAGCCCGGCGACGGCGTGGATGATTCTGATGCGCTTATCTGGGCGATGAATGAGGCCGCGAACACCTCCTCCAAGACGGTCTACATCCCTGCGGGAACCTGGGAGCTGGGACGAAAGATCGGCTTCGATCATTCCGATCTGACGATTCAGGGTGCGGGCATGTGGTACACGAACCTGCGCTTCACGTCCGACCAAGCTGGCGGTGGCGGCTTCGTCTTCAACCGTGGCGTGGGCGGTGTGACCATGACTGACTTCTATATGTCTTCTTCCCTGACCTCCCGTTACGGTGAGAAGGCGCAGTACAAGGGCTTCGCTGGCTCGGCTGGGGCGAACACCCGCGTCGCTAACGTGTGGGTCGAGCACTTTGAGTGTGGCTTCTGGATGGGCGATTATGTGGATGCCAGCCAGATGACCTACACGGACGGCATGGTCATCGAGAACGCCCGCATCCGCAACAACTTCGCGGACGGCGTGAACTTCGCGCAGGGCACCGCGAACTCGACGGTGCGTAACTCCTCCGTGCGCGGTAATGGTGACGACGGCCTCGCCTCCTGGTCGAGTATTGACACCTCGACGAACAGCCAGGCGCGGGTCGCTGAGGCCAACTCCTTCGTCGGCAACACTATCGAGTTGGGCTGGCGGGCCTCGGGTATCGGTATCTTCGGAGGCAAGTCCCACGCCATTCGTGACAACCTGCTCGTCAACAATTTCTCCGGCGCTGGCATCCGCCTGAACACCGTGTTCGATGGCCACAACTTTGACCTGAATGCGGATGGCGGCATCACGATCGCTCACAACAAGCTGGTGCGCTCGGGCACGACCAACGATTTCTACGGCAATACGCGCGGCGCGATCGACTTCCTACACGTTCGTCGGTGATCTGGCGCGCTCGCAGCCAGCCGACGATGGAACGACGGTCGTGATTCGTTTCTGGTCTGCGAAGTGATCTGACTCCGTTTTCGTTGTCGTAATCGCCCGCGCTGCCTTGGTAGCGCGGGCGAGTTGTGTCATGCTCGCCATGGACGAGGCCGTGGTGCCGTGGGCGAATGCGGATCCTCCGTAGCGGCTTCTGTCCGGTGTGCGAGGTAGTTGAAGCAGGGGGCCTGAGCGGCTCCCACCATAGGTGTGGCAAAGATGAACAGCACAGGCTCACCTACCCGAATTACGCAAAAGAAATGCCTATTTTATTTACGTAATTAGTGATGGTAAAAGCGCGAAATTAGTTTCCGCATGCGCGGTACATAGTATTGGAATTGCAACGAAAAACCGCTTGTCTTGCACATGTTGCGAAAAGGCGTATCACTGGAGTCAACAGCGCGGCCAACCCGGTCGCGACCGGCTATCAAGAGGCCCCACGGGGCCACGTTGTAAAGGACACTCCAATGGCAGATATGCCCCGCATCCTCGACTGCTCCGTCCTCGACTGCTCCTACAACAAGGAGAAGAGCTGCGGAGCCGCCGCAATCACCGTCGGCTACTCGACTTCCTGCACGACCTTCATCCCGCTGACCGTCAAGGGCGGCCTCGCCAAGGCCGAATCCTTCGTTGGCGCCTGCCAGAAGGCCGACTGCGCCCACAACAACGCCCTCGAGTGCACCGCCGCCTCCATCTCGGTCGGCGCGGGCACCGCGGACTGCCTCTCCTACGAGGCGCGCTGAGCGCACCACACGCGAACGAGGCCGTGGCAGGGATTACCCGCCACGGCCTCGTCGTCTGTCCCGTCGAGGAATACCTAGCGTCCGTCGCCCGAGCGCACCCGAAGCGTGGGGTGGGGACTCAGGCCACGCTGGCCGTTCCAGATGAGGTTGACGACGTGTGCGGCAACCTCGTCCTTCTTCATGCGCCGGTCATCCAACCACCACTGTCCGACCTGCGCGATGAGGCCGACGAGCATCTGTGCGTACAGCGGCGACCAGGTGGTATTGAAGTTCGAACGCTTGAATTGAGCGGCGATGATGTGCTCGACGCGCGTTGCGACGTCGCCCATGATTGAGGAAAACGACCCCGCCGTTCGATCCGAGGGCGCGTCGCGCACCAGCACGCGGAAGCCGTCCGTGTTGCGCTCGATATAGTCGAGCAAACCCAGGGTCGCGTTCTCCAGGATGAGACGTGGGCGCTCGGACGACTCCAGGGAGGACTGGAGGGAGAAAATGAGGGCCTGTACTTCGCGGTCCACGATGACGGCGTACAGGCCTTCCTTGCCGCCGAAGTGCTCGTAAATGACGGGCTTGGAGACTTTCGCGCGGGCAGCGATCTCTTCGACGCTGGTCGCCCCGAAGCCCTTTTCGGCGAACAGAGAGCGCCCCACGGCCACCAGCTGCTCGCGGCGCGCGAAGCCGCTCATGCGTGTCCTCTTCTCAGCCATGCCTCCAGTATCACACGGGACGAGGCCTGGGCGGGGCGGGTGGTTCGGGCGCGGGGGAGTGGCGCGTTTGAAAGCGCCCATGAGGTCCGGGTATTATCACTGTGGACGCATTCCGCCTTGGTGTAACGGCAGCACAGAGGTTTTTGGTGCCTTTAGTCTAGGTTCGAATCCTAGGGGCGGAGCGATCAGATCCGTATCGGATCTGTTAACCCTTTGAGGAGGAATATGTCTCGCCCCGCCGCCGTCATCGTCCTGGCCGCCGGTCAGGGAACGCGCATGAAATCAGCCCTCCCGAAGGTTGTGCATCCCCTCGCTGGCCTGTCCATGATCGGACACGCTCTGCGCGCTGCTCACGGCCTCGACCCTGAGCATTTGGTCGCCGTCGTGCGCCACCAGCGCGAGGTTGTCGCCGCAGAAATCGCGCGCGTGAGTCCAGCCGCCATCATCGCCGACCAGGATGAGATTCCCGGCACCGGTCGCGCCGTCCAGTGCGGCCTCGAGGCCCTCGACGCCGCAGTCGCCCCCGCGCCCGGCACAATTGTCGTCACCTACGGCGATGTTCCTCTCCTGTCGACGGACACCCTGGCCGAGCTGGTCGCCACCCATGAGGACGCGGGGCACGCCGTCACTGTCCTGACTTCGCGCGTCGAGGATCCCACCGGCTACGGGCGCATTATCCGCGACGCCTCCGGCACGGTCACCGCCATCGTTGAGCAGCGCGACGCGACACCCGAGCAAGCCGCGATCAACGAGATCAACGCGGGCATCTACGCGTTCGACGCGCAGTTCCTGCGCGATGCTCTGTCCTCCCTGGGGACTGACAACGACCAGGGTGAGGTGTACCTGACCGACGTGCTGGCTGCAGCGGCTCCCGCAGGCCGCACCGCCGGTGCCCTGGAACTCACCGATCACTGGCAGAGCGCCGGTGCGAACGACCGTGTCCAACTCGCTGAGCTGGGCGCGGAACTCAACAAGCGTCTCTGCGAGGCGCTCATGCGCTCCGGCGTGACCATCGTCGATCCGGCCTCCACCTGGGTCGATGTCGATGTGAGGGTCGGCGCGGACACCACGATCTACCCCGGCACCTGCCTGCGGGGTACCACACGCGTTGGTGATAACTGTGAAATCGGTCCTAACGCCACGCTGATTGATGCGGAAATCGGGGATCGCGCTGTGGTTCCCGCCGCGTGGATCGGTCAGGGCTGCGTCGCAGCCGATACGATGGTTAAGCCTTACAGCACCATCGGCACACTGATCGCGGCGCCTCGCGCCTGATCCAACACAAGGAGAGACCACCGTATGAGCGGACTGGTGACCACTGGAGAAAAGAACCTCGTCCTCGTTTCCGGACGAGCTCACATGGACCTGGCTCATGCCGTGGGCGAGGAAATCGGATGTGGGGTTTCGCCGGTGACGGCCTACGACTTCGCCTCCGGCGAGATTTACGTGCGCTTCAACGAGTCCGTTCGCGGCGCCGACGTGTTCGTCCTGCAGTCCATCGCGGGCGACATCAACAAGTGGCTCATGGAGCAGCTCATCATGATTGATGCTGCGAAGCGCGCTTCCGCGAAGCGCATCACCGTGGTCGCTCCCTTCTACCCCTACTCCCGTCAGGACAAGAAGCACCAGGGCCGCGAGCCTATCTCCGCCCGCCTGATGGCCGACCTGTACCGCACCGCCGGTGCTGACCGCATCATGAGCGTGGACCTGCACGCCTCGCAGGAGCAGGGCTTCTTCGATGGGCCAGTCGATCATCTCTTCGCCATGCCGGTCCTCGTAGACTACGTGCGCGGCCGCGTCGACCTGTCCAACACGGCCGTTGTCTCCCCGGACGCCGGTCGCATCCGCGTTGCCGAAAAGTGGTCGAAGAAGCTGGGCGGCGCACCCCTGGCCTTCGTTCACAAGACCCGCGACACGACTCGCCCGAACGTTGCCGTCGCGAACCGCGTCGTCGGCGATGTCGCTGGCAAGGAATGCGTCCTGGTCGATGACATGATCGACACCGCCGGTACGATCACCGAGGCAATCAACGTCCTCACCAACGCCGGTGCTAAGAAGGTGATCGTTGTGGCCACCCACGGTATCCTCTCCGACCCGGCTACCAAGCGTCTCTCCGAGTCCGGAGCCGCCGAGGTTGTCGTCACCGACACCCTGCCGATCCCTGCTGAGAAGCGCTTCGAGCAACTCACCGTCCTGTCTATCGCGCCGCTCCTGGCTCGCGCGATTCACGAGGTCTTCGAAGACGGTTCGGTCACATCGCTGTTTAACTGACGGCTTCCCACTTCACATCCGCCCTCGTCGTGAGGTACCCTGTTTGGGTTGCTCCGGCGAGGGCGGATCCGTATCCGCCGTTATCGACAGGGCTTGAATTGATGCGCGCCGCGCTTCCTTCACTCTGCCGACACCGACGCCGGACCTGAGATACGAAGGAAAACACATGAGCGACAACCCCGTCCTGCTTGCCGAAGAGCGTTCCGAGTTCGGTAAGGGTGCCTCCCGCCGCGCCCGCCGTGCTGGCAAGGTCCCCACGGTCCTCTACGGCCACGGCGAAGAGCCCCGTCACCTCGACGTTCCCGGTCACGATCTGTTCCTGATCGTCCGTGGCAACAAGAACGCGCTCGTTGAGCTGAAGATCGACGGCAAGTCCCAGCTGGCCCTCGTCAAGGACGTTCAGGTTCACCCCGTGCGCCGCGACATTCTGCACGCCGACTTCCAGGCCGTCAAGGTCGGCGAGAAGGTCGACGTTGAGGTTCCCGTCGTCGTGATCGGCGAACCCGTCCCCGGCACCGTCCACTCCCTGGAGGAGTTCGCCATCCTGGTGAAGGCTCCTGCCACCTCCATCCCCGAGCACGTCGAGGTCTCCATCGAGGGCGTCGAGGCCGGTTCCGCCGTGCATGTCTCCGACCTCAAGCTGCCCGCCGGCGTTGAGGTGGAGCTTGACGCTGAGACGGTCATCGTGTCCGTCCAGGAAGCCGCCGCTGAAGAGGCTGAGGAAGCCTCCGAAGAGGCCGCTGCTGCGGGCGACGCCGAGTGAGGCCCGCGTAGCAGACGTTTTCCGGTGAGGGGGCGAGGCTTTGGCCTCGCTCCCTCGTCGTATCTGCGATACTGGGGGCATGAGTGACCTCCACGTGATCATCCCCGCCGGTGGTGCCGGCACCCGCCTGTGGCCGCTGTCGCGGCGTCGCCGTCCCAAGTTCCTCCTCGACCTAGCGGGCACGGGCCGCACCCTCCTGCAGGGTACGGTGGACCGCCTGGCTTCTGCGGCCTCGTCCGTGACCATCGTGACCGGTCAAGCGCACCGCGATGGCGTACTCGCCCAGCTTCCCGAGTTCGCTTCCTCGCAGGAACGCACGCTCCTCATCGAGCCATCGGGGCGCGATTCCATGGCCGCGATCGGACTGGCCGCCTACGTCGTGCGCGAGCGCTTTGGGGACGATGCCATCGTCGGCTCGTTCGCCGCCGACCACCTGATTGCGCGCCCCGAGCTGCTGCGCGCCGCCGTTGCAACCGCGATTGGTGCCGCGCGCGACGGATACGTCGTGACGATTGGGCTGACGCCCACCGAGGCCTCGACCGCTTACGGCTACATCGCGCCCGGACCTGCTCTGTTCGGTGAGGACGAGGCCGGGGCGGCTGGCGCTGCCGGGCGTGCCCGCCGGGTCGCCGAGTTCGTCGAAAAGCCCGATGCGGACACTGCTGCCCGCTACGTGTCCCAGGGCTACCTGTGGAACGCGGGCATGTTCATCATGTCTGCGGGTGTCCTGGCCTCCCACCTGGCCCGACTCATGCCCGATCTGCACGCGCGCCTAGAGACTATTGCGTGCTCGTGGGGAACGTCGCAGTTCGAGGCGACGCTGGAGGAGAACTGGCCGCACCTGACCAAGATCGCCATCGATCACGCCATCGCTGAACCCGTTGCTGCCGACGGGGGAGTGGCCGTCGTTCCCGCTGACGCCGCCCTCGGCTGGACGGACCTGGGCGACTTTGAGGCGCTGACCGGTATCGCTGCCGCTGCGGGGAACCTCGGTGAGGCCATCCGCATCGACTCTGAGGGTGCCGCCGTCTACGGATCCGTGGGTGAGGATGGCCCGCTCGTCGCCTCGTTGGGGTGCCCGACGTCGCAGTTGCCCTGACCTCTGACGCGATCCTCGTGACGCGCCTAGAATGTGCGCAGGCCGTCAAGTCCGTCGTCGATACGCTTGCCGAGGCCGGTCGCTCCGACTTGCTCTGACAGCCCTCCACTAGGCGGAGTAAGAGGCTCCGTGACTCACGGTGATTCCGCGCCCCCTTCGAGTGTATGCTATCGGGTGAGGTGCACCGCCCCGGGCGGCGTTGCGCGCGGCTTGGCTGGTACCGTGTTGGGCAGAAAAACGCCCCGACGAAAGGGATGAGACGTGAACAAGCGGACCTTCGCCGCCTTCGCTACTACGGCCACGGTGGCCGCTCTGGCTATGAGTGCATGCTCGCCGACGCCCGGCGCTACCCCGGCCGCGTCCGCGAAGGTCTGCGCCGCTACCTCGAGTGCCCACATGGACCCCGCGACGGACCCCGTCGCGCGTGCCCTCGCGGATGCCGCGAACAAGGCGTCGATCACCTATCAGGCCGGATCGGGTGAGGCAGCACCGGCCTCGCTCGCGGCCTCCGGCTGCACGCTGATCGTCGGCACCGACTCCACCACGGCCTCGTCTCTTTCCGAGGCCGCGCGCGCCAACCCGAAGGTCCGTTTCGCGCTCGTCGGTGCCTCGTTCACGGATGCGAAGAACAATCCCACCTCCCTCAAGAACGGTTCCGTCATCAACGTCAGGGCCTCCGAGGCCGCCTACCTGGCTGGCTACGCGTCGGCCGGCATGACCACGACGGGTACGCTTGCTGTCATCGGCGGGTCGCGTGACAATGTCACTGCGTCGCAGATGGATGCTTTCGCGGAAGGCGTCGACGCCTACAACCTCGCGAAGGGCACGTCTATCACCATCCTGGGGTGGAACAACGCCTCCAAGGAAGGGACATTCGTCGACAGCGCCGAGAACGTTGAGGCTACTGCCGCCAACTTCATTGCGCAGGGTGCCGACATCATCTTGCCCCTCGCTGGAGAGAACAACGCGGGTGCCGCGCGCGCTGTCGCTGCGGCTGGCAACCCGATGGTGCGTCTCATTTGGTCAGGCTTGACGAAGGCTGACCTTAAGGGTCTGACTCGCGACGAGGCCGTCTCCGCCGAGTCGCCCATGTCGGGCCAGGCCGGTCCGCAGGTGGTCGAGCAGGTCGACACGCAGTCTTTCTCCGACTCGTTCAGCTACATCCAGATCACCGACGCGGTGCGCTCGTCTATTGGTGCGCCCGTGCTGACCGGTATTGTTCTCGACTACTCCGCTGCAATGGACACGCTCATTTCCGATGCCACGGCAGGCGCGCCTGCGTCGACTGTCCCCGTGTCGCTAGTGTCCGGCGGCGTGATCCTCACCGGATTTGGTGCCTACACGCCGATGCTGTCTTCTGACCTGAAGCTGGGCCTGTCCGACATGGCCGGCCAGATCGAGACGGGCGGCATGGTGATTTCCACGCCTTTCGACGTGTGAGGTGAAACGTGCTGTGAGTGGTGCCCCGGGCGCGAGAGCGCCTGGGGCACCACTGTTCGCGCCAGGGGTGCGTCGTTAGATCGCCAAGTCGAGGGGTAAATCGGCGATGTCACGCAGACGTTGACCGTCGATGAGGTTGTCCAGCGTCTTAATGGCCTCGGCGTTGCTTGAGGCGTGGGTGGCCTCGACCAATTCGGGAAGCGCGACATGATACATGGTGTCGATGTCGCCTGTTCCCAGTGCGAGGGAGGCGAGCCTCGACGGTGCGGGTTCACCCGTGACAACCATGATGTGCGGGGTGCGACCTTTGCGATTCCGGATCAGGTTCAACGCCTCAGAGCGAGCGTTTTGAGCGCGATCCGAACGCAGCGTCCACTTGCATGAGATGACCGCGTGCACGATGGGGGCGTGGGAGTAACGAGAGATTAGAGGAGAATATTCAGCGGCCCCGTCAATGACGATCCCGGACTCCGCCAATACCTGTGGCTGAACGGGGTGACGCAAAACCAAGACGTCAGGAGAGATATCGTAGGAGTTACCGAGGACGGTCGCCAGCGTCGGATTCCGTGCAATCGCCTCAGTCAGTTCGCTCAAGTGGCGATAGGGTTCAAACTGGGCAAGGAATTGCCCCTGACGCGTGCTCCCAACGTTGAGGACCTCCCACTGGCCTGGACGCAGCACGGACAATGCGGGGAAGGTTGCACTGACGAAGGCAGCGACTGCCGCCTCAAAGTTCTTGCCGGCACTTTGTCCGTCGAGCTTGCGTACGCCTTCCGCAGCACCGAGGCGACGGGCGATGGACAGTGCGACCTCGCAGGACAAACGCTGAGACTTGTCGGCGTTGCTTGCCACCCCCTCCGCGTTAATCGACAGAGTGCGCGTCTGCGTGAGCTGACGGTGGAAAAACCGACGCTCGTCGAGGAGATTGATGCTCATGCGACAGCCTCCTGCCCACGACTGTCTGCCCTGAGAGCAGAGGCGATTGCGATGCCAACCGCGCGGGCAACTGGCGGTGGGAACGCGTTGCCAACCTGACGGTACGCGTTAGTCTTCGCACCCGTGATCGCCCAATCGTCGGGGAATCCTTGGATGCGGGCGGCCATGCGGACCGTCAGGCGTGGGTCCCCCTGAAAGTCAGGATCAGGGGCCTCGGGCGCAATCGTGGAGCCATTGACGCCCAGCTCAGCCCAAGCGCGCCTGGCTCGGGTGGGTCCCAGGTCGGGACCGCCGTGCTTCTTGGAGCCACCCACGAGCGTCGGTGCGATGCGATTGGCGCGTTTCGCCCACTGTGCCGCACCCGTCCAACCGCGCGCCGCCATCAGGTCGCTGAGCGCCTCTCCGACCGTGGGTGGCGCTTCGGACAGGGGCTCGGGGTACTCGAAGGAAGCCTCGATATCCTCACGGAATCCAACGGCAATGACGCGTGGACGCAGCTGCGGGACACCGAAATCAGAGGCTTGAAGGAGCTTCCATTGGAGGGAATAACCGATCTCTCGCAGGTGCTCCTCGACTCCAGCACGGTACTTCTCGAACTTTGGGTCCAGAAGCCCGCGTACATTCTCGATCATGATGGCGCGCGGCCGCACGATGCGTACAAGCTCAATCATGGCGGGGAAGAGATCGCGCTCGTCATCGGGGCTAGCTGCTTGCCCGCGTAGGAAAAAGGCGGGCAGGGCACACCGCCAGCCACCAGGTCAACGCCAGCGAAGTCGTGAGCGTGCTCCTTGATCCAGGGAACAACGTCGCCCTCGATGACGTTCCATGCCGGACGGTTCTCGCGCAGCGTGTTACAGGCGTGGTGGTCGATTTCGACGACGGCCACGTGATCGAAGCCAGCCTGCTCGAGTCCGAGCGCCTGCCCGCCCGCGCCCGCACAGATCTCGATCGATGTCAGGGCCATGTCCCGCCTTCCGCCGCTTTGTCTACCGGACGATTGTAGGGGAGCGGCGAATGCGGAGGGCTGATCAAAGCGCGAAATGGCGACCAGAGGTGGGGTGTTCTCACTCATATGCGCAGGCTACGGGTGAGCATGCACATCTGCGTCCCCGTGTCCTCACCTCATGAGGGAACAACTCGGCCTACCGCTTAGCGCGGTGCGAGGAGCGCGAGGGCCGCGCCTGCACTGATCGCGTCGGCGTCCATAACGAAGGCCGGATCCACGCAGTACAGTCCCCGGCCCGCCGGGATCGCGGGACTCGTTGCCAGCGCCTCACCCAGGGCGGTACGCACCTGCTCCTCGGACAGAGAAGAACAAAGCGTTCGTCCCTCGCAGCACACGCGCAGTGACAGGCCCGCCCCGGCCTCGTCAATGGGGACGCCCAGGCGTTCCAACAGGGAGGTCAGGAGGCCCGTGGGGTCCTCGACGGACACGGGTGTGGGCACGTGCGTGGTGTCGGATAGGGATGAGATGCGTGAGACCGTGCGATCCACGTAGGCGCCGATCATGCCCTCGCCCACACACTCCCAGCCCCCCTCGGCGCGGGGGAGGGCGGCCTCGTCGCTGACCGCGGCCGCGGCCTCGTCGATGAGAGAGAGTTCGGCCTCGGAGGCGAGCGCACCCTCACGCGAGCGGTCGACCGCGCGCCCACCCAGATAGATCAGTGCCTCGCCGCTGCTGCGGATGTAGAGCGCGCCGTCGGCCATGACCATGCGCACCGAGAAAGCCGTCAACGGTGCCGGTAGTGCGCGCGGCATGAGCAGAGCGTGACCGCCCAATCCTTCGATGATTGCGGCACCATCGCGGGCGAGATCCCCGGTGTGCGAGGCCTCGTATCCGATGATCAGGCGGAATCGACCACGGGTAGCGGCGGACAAGAAAGAAGCGATACCCGCAAACAGCGACGGGCCAGCACAGCGTGTCATGTGCTGAGGGTAACACTATGAAGCGGACTCGCAAAAACGGAGTGAGACGAACAGGTTGCGTCTCTCGCACAGCGTGCGCACAGACGCAGGTGGGGGAGTGCGCCGGTATCCTGGAAGCAATCACAAAGGAGGACCCATGCAGCTCACGGACGCGACCGATGCGCTCTCGCTGACGCGCCAGATGATCGATATCCCCTCGGTGTCGGGAGAGGAAGGACCCCTCGCGGACGCGGTCGAGGCGGCGCTGCGTGGCGCGGGCTTCGGCTCGGTGGACACCCTGGAGATCCTGCGCGACGGGGATGCGGTGTGCGCGCGGACCCACCTCGGGCTGCCGCAGCGCGTCGTCCTCGCCGGGCACCTGGACACGGTTCCCATCGCTGAGAACGTTCCTGGACGCCTCGAGGTGCGCGACGGCGTCGAGGTCGTGTGGGGGCGTGGCTCAGTCGACATGCTCGGCGGCTGTGCGGCCGCCCTAGCTCTCGCATGCGAGGCCGGTGCTGTGATCAGGGGCGGCGCACGCGAGGCGCTCACCGCAGACGTCACGTGGATTTTCTACGACCACGAGGAGGTCGCTTCGCACCTCAACGGCCTGGGCCGCATCCAGCGCCTGTACCCGCAGTGGCTCGCCGGCGACCTCGCTCTGCTGGGCGAACCCACTGCCGCGCACGTCGAAGGCGGCTGCAACGGAACTCTGCGCGTCATCGCGCACTTCCCGGGACGCGCCGCGCACTCGGCGCGCGCCTGGATGGGCGTTAACGCGATTCACGCGATGGCCCCCGGCATCGAGCGTATCGCGTCCTTCGGTAACCCCATCGAGGTGGTTGACGGCCTCGAATTCCGCGAATCCCTCTCCGTCGTGCGCGTCGAGGGCGGCATTGCGAACAACGTCATCCCCGAGGCCGCCTCCATGACCGTCAACTACCGCTTCGCGCCCTCCAAACGCGCTGACGACGCCTTGGAATGGGTGCGCGGTCTCTTTGAAGGAACCGGCGCAACCATCGAGGTCGATGACCTGTGCGAGGGTGCGCGGCCTGGGGCGGACTCGCCCGTCGCCGAGCGCTTCCTGTCCGTCGCCCGTCGCGTCGCGGACGAGGCCGGGGTTCAGCTCGCGCTCAGCGCGAAGGTCGGGTGGACGGACGTTGCCCGCTTTACGCAGGTGGGAGTGCCCGCGATGAACTTCGGGCCGGGCGATCCGCTGCTCGCGCACACGCGCGACGAACACGCGCCCGTCTCGGATATTGTCAGGGTGCACGAGACCCTGCGTGCCTTCCTGCTCGCGCAGTAGCGGGCCCAGGCGCGCCGCGCCCCACCCACGTTTGACCGTCAGGAGAGGCCATGACTACCCCTGAAGAAACTTACCGCCGCGGATCCGTCGTTCTGCGCGGGGACCAGATCCCGCGCCTGACAGCCGATGCTTCGCTGCTTCAGACCGAACACAGCGCGGACTGGAAGCACACGGACCCCTGGCGTGTTCTGCGGATCCAGTCCGAGTTCGTCGAAGGGTTCGAGGCCCTGGCGAAGGTTGGCCCCGCCATTTCCGTGTTCGGTTCCGCGCGTACGCGCCCGAACGAACCGTGGTACCAGTGTGCTCAGCGGATCGGCGAACTCTTGGTTCAGCGCGGCTACGCGGTCATTACGGGCGGTGGCCCGGGCGTGATGGAGGCCGCGAACCGTGGCGCGTGGGAGGCAGGCGGTATCTCCGTGGGCCTGGGCATCGAGCTGCCGCACGAGCAGGGCATGAACCAGTGGATCAACCGCGGCGTGAACTTCCGGTACTTCTTTGCGCGCAAGACCATGTTCGTCAAGTACTCGCAGGGTTTTATCGTCATGCCGGGCGGTTTTGGCACGATGGACGAACTCTTCGAGTCGGCGACCCTGGTACAGACCGGCAAGATTCGTTCCTTCCCCCTCGTGCTTGTGGGCACCGAGTACTGGTCGGGCTTGGTCGAGTGGATCCGTTCCTCGATGGTGGACGCGGGCATGATTTCTCCGGGTGACGTCGATCTGCTGCACGTTGTTGATGATCCGGAGGAGGCGGTGCGCCTGGCGACGGGTGCTTAGTTGCTGATGCGTGAGTGTGAGGGGTGTTGACGAGGAGAAACCGTTCAATTGCCACACAAAATTAATCTGATGGCTGAGTTTCTATGTGTAAGGCTGTGTAATCTGCCAAGGAAAATTATCAGTTATCCGGTAAGATTGATGAGGTGCTCCGCCGCAGGTGGCGGCGGCAGAACTCTGAGAAGGAGCCCTCAACATGGCAGCGATGAAACCTCGCACGGGGGATGGCCCCCTCGAAGCGACCGCTGAAGGTCGCGGCATTGTCGTTCGTATTCCCACCGAAGGGGGCGGTCGCCTCGTTATCGAGATGAGTCCGCAGGAAGTCGGCGAACTCGCCGCGGTGCTGACTGCGGCAATCTGAATAAGCAGAACTGCGGTGGGACGGGCAGGGCCTGTCCCACCGCTTTTGTGTCGCCGTTTGGTGCCTGCGATGTGTCTTCCCGTGTTGCGTCCGGTGTGCGGCCGTCGCGGTGCCTGTGGTGTCCGGCCGCCGCGGGGCCTGCTATTCGGGGCCTGGGTCCTCTGTTCCGCACGTGAACCCGCTGATCGGAGCGTCGGCGGGGTTGCCCACGTATGGAACAGAGGGTTTGCGTGCGGAACAGAGGGTGCCCAGATGGCACGTGAAAGCGCCGTCAGCGCTTGACTGCGACCGCCAGGCCATCTCCGACGGGCAGGAGGGTGGGCACGAACTCATCGGAGTCTCGCAGGTAGTTGACGACCTCGCGGGCGACGACGGTGCGTGCGTCGCGGCGTGCGGGGTCGGCGACCTGGTCGTGCCACAGGGCGTGCACGAAGGCGATGGTGCCGCCGGGGCGGACAATGCGCACGGCGTGGTCCAGGTACTGCGGTGTTTCATCCAGGTCGCCGTCGAGGACAACCATGTCGTAGCCGCGCGCCGCCATACGGGGCAGCACGTCGAGGGCGCGCCCGGCGATGAGGCGCGTGCGGTGGGAGGACAGGCCGGCGGCTGCGAAGTTGCGGCGCGCGTAGCCCAGTAGCTCGGACTCGACGTCGATGGTTGTGAGGACGCCGTCGCGGGCCATGCCGTCCAGGAGCCACAGGCCTGACACTCCGGCACCCGTGCCCACTTCGAGGACGGCGCGCGCGCCTGCGACGGCGGCGAGCATCCGCAGGGCGGCTCCGGTACCGGAGGAAACGGGGGCGGCTCCAAGTTCGGATGCAACAGCGCGCGCGGCAGCCAGAGCATTGCTCTCTGCCACGTAGTCTTCGGTATACACCCAAGTCTGGGCCTTATCCGCCATCGCTATCCTCACGTTTCCTCGGTCGCCTCGGGTAGGTGCGTCCACACGTGTGCGCCCCTCTCCAGCCATCAGGGTACAGGCGAGGCGTGACGCGGGCGCGTTGGCGCTCCGGTCTCCCGCTAAAAAAGGAGACGACACCAAAACGCGTGCGTGCTGAAGGCCCTCGAAAAGGAGGAAACTCTGCGCGACGCAACCACGGCCTCGTCGATGAGGACGAGGCCGTGGTGCGCGCTGACGGGGCTTGTCAGTGCCGGATGGGGGAGACCCCGAGCGGGCGCCCGGCGAGGCCCCGGTTGACCGACGCGAGGGTCGTACCGAGGGCTGTGAGGACCTCGGCGGCTGGCCCGGAGGCGACGGCGACGGGTTCGCCGCGGTCGCCGCCCTCGCGCAGCGCGATGTCGAGGGGCACCTGGGCCAGGAGCGGCACCGAGTAGCCGAGCTGGGCGGTCAGGCGCGCGGATACGGATTCGCCGCCACCCGCGCCGAAGATTTCCAGGCGCGAGCCGTCGGGCTGGGGCAGGAAGGACATGTTTTCGACGACGCCGATGACCTTCTGGTTCGTCTGGGCGGCGATGGAACCGGCTCGCTCGGCGACCTCGGCGGCCGCGACCTGCGGGGTCGTCACGACGAGGATCTCCGAGTTGGGCAGCAGCTGGGCGATGGAGATCGCGACGTCACCCGTGCCGGGGGGCATGTCGATGAGAAGGACATCCAGGTCGCCCCAGAAGACGTCGGCGAGGAACTGCTGGAGGGCGCGGTGCAGCATGGGGCCGCGCCACACGACGGCCTGGCCGTCGGGCACGAACATGCCGATGGAGATGACCTTGATGCCGCCGACGCCCACGGGCGGGATCATCATGCCGTCGATGACCTGCGGATCGTGGTCGACGCCGAGCATGCGGGGAATGGAGAAGCCGTAGATGTCGGCGTCCATGACACCAACCTTGAGGCCCTGCGCGGCGAGCGCGGCGGCCAGATTCGCGGTCATGGAAGACTTGCCGACGCCGCCCTTCCCGGAGGTGACGGCGATGACGCGGGTCAGTGAGTCGGGACGCGAGAACGGGATCTCGCGCTCGGGGCGACCACCGTTGAGTTTCGCGCAGCGCCTTCTTCTGGTCCTCGTCCATGACGCCCATTTCGACGGTGACGTTCTCGACGCCGTCGAGGGCACCCACGCGCTCGGAGACGTCCTTCGTGATCTGGGTGCGCAGCGGGCACCCGGCGGTGGTGAGCAGGACCTTGATCGCGACGGACGAGCCATCGATGGTGACCAGGTCGGGGGTCACCATGTTGAGGTCGGTGATGGGACGACGGATCTCGGGGTCGATAACCTGGCCGAGAGCGTCCATGACGGATTCAAGCGTGACTGGCATGGACTCCACTCTACTGGCCGGTGCACCCATCTTCTAGGGGGGGAGGTTAGTCGGCCTGAGAATGTCCTTCCGTGTCCTGGTGACCGTCCGTGTCGGTGTCCGAGGCCTTGGCGGCGTCCGCGGCGATCTCGGCTCGCAGGTCCTCGAGCATGTCGCGCAGTTCGGAGCGCACGAAGTCGCGCGTGGCGACGTCCTGGAGGGCCAGGCGCAGGCCGGCGATCTCACGGGCCAGGTACTCGGTGTCGGCGAGGTTGCGTTCGGCGCGCAGGCGGTCCTGTTCGGCGACGACGCGGTCGCGCGCGTCTTGGCGGTTCTGCGCGAGCATAATGAGCGGGGCCGAGTACGAGGCCTGGGTTGAGAATGCGAGATTCAGCAGAATGAAGGGGTAGGGGTCCCACGCGGATTCTACGCTGATACCAGCGAGCACGAGGTTTGCGGTAATCCAGGCGACGACGAAGATCGTCATGTAGAGGACGAAGCGGGGGGACCCCATGAAGCGCGCGGTGGCCTCGGCGAAGCGACCGAAGCCGTCGCCTCCGCCGGAGCCCGGGCGACGGAAGAACCCGCGGCGCTTTTCGAGCGGGTTGTCGAGACGATCAGCCATCGATGCTCCTTGCCATCATGCGGTCGGTGACGTCGTCATCGAAATCGCGCCAGTCTTCGGGCAGCAGTTCGTCGAGCACGTCGTCGACCGAGACGGCGCCGTGTAGGTGTCCGTCCTCGTCGACGACGGGAAGAACCGTCAGGTTGTAGGTGGCCAGTAGTCGGGTTACCTTCGCGATGTGCGCGTTGGGGTCCACGGCTTCGATGTCGCGGTCGAGAATCGTGCCGAGCAGGGTCTGCGGTGGTTCGCGCAGCGCGCGTTGGATGTGGACCATGCCCAGGTATTGGCCGGTCGGGGTTTCCTGGGGTGGGCGCGCGATGAAGGCAACGGTCGCGATGGAGGCGGGGATGTCCTCGCGGCGCACGGCGGCGAGCATTTGCGCGACGGTGGCATTGGGGCCGAAAACGACCGGTTCGGTGGTCATGAGCGAACCCGCGGTGGACTCCTCGTAGGTCATGAGTCGACGCACGTCCTCGGCCTCTTCGGGTTCCATGAGGGCCAGCAGGGACTGCGCTTTGGCGGCGGGCAGCTCGGCGACGAGGTCGGCTGCGTCGTCGGGCTGCATGACGTCGAGAACGTCAGCGGCTCGTGCGGCCTCCAGCGCTGACACGATGGCAATGCGGTCGTCGTTACCCAGCTCCTCGAGCACGTCGGCCAGGCGCGCGTCGGTCAGCTGCTGCGCAACTGCCATCTTGCGGTCCTGGGGCAGGCTGTGGATGAAGTCCGCCAGGTCGGCGGGACGCATGTCTTCCGTGTATTGAAGCAGTGCGGTGGCCGCCTGGTTGGAGTCGGTCTTGAGTAGGCCCGACACTTCGGTCACGTCGACCGTCAGGGTCTCGCCGCTGCGCGTGAAGCCGAGGGACGAGGTACGCACGCGCTGGACGTGCAGCGTGGAAATCACCCAGTCCTTGGGGCGACGCTGACGCATGGCAACGTCGAGGATACGCACTTGGCCGGAGCCGTCGTTCATGGTGACGACGCGGTCGAAGAGTTCGGACAGCACCAGGGTCTCGATGGGGCGCTGCGTGAACGAACGAATGTTGAGCAGGCCCGTCGTGATGACCGATCCGGCTTCGATGGACGTCACGCGGGTCAGCGGTAGGAACACGCGTTTGCGCGGGCCGACCTCGACGACGAAGCCGATGACGTTGGCTTCAGATTTCAGCCGAAAGATGACAACGACATCGTGAATCTTGCCGACTTGGTCGCCCAAAGGGTCGAAAACACCGGTGCCGGCAAGCTTTCCGATGTAGACGCGTCGGCACTTGGTGCCAACCTCAATAGATGCAATGCTCACCCAATCATTTTAGGCTGATGATGTTCAATGCGTCGTAATGGAGAGCCGGTGCCGGGTGGACAATGCGTCCCACGCCACCGTTGCTGTGGTGATTGGAGAGAGAAATGGCCATTGTGATGGAACCGAAGATGCCGACGGGTACGGAGGTTGCGTCCTACCAGACCTACGCGCAGGCTCGAGCGGGTGTTGATTTCCTGTCCGATTACGGTTTCGACGTTTCGTCGATCACGATTGTCGGCACGGATCTGCACATGGTGGAGCGCGTGACGGGTCGCCTGACGATTGCTCGGGCGTCCATGTCGGGTGCGTCCAGCGGCGGATTGTGGGGTGCGCTTGCGGGCATGTTCATGTCCGCGGGACAGAACGCTGGTGGCACGGGCACCTGGGTGGTGGGCGGCATCGTCATCGGTGCGCTTGTCGGCATGGCCCTGTCTGCACTGGCGTTTATTCTGCGAGGCCGCAACCGTGACCTCCTGTCTTCTCAGCAGGTCGTTGCCGAGCGCTACGCGATCTTGGCGGCCTCGGACGTCGACCGCGCGTTCACGCTCCTGCAGCGCACCCCCGGCAACATGGCACGCCCCAAGCGTGCGCGCGAGGTGACAGAGCGCCCGAAGAAAGACTCTGTCGGCTTCTTCCCCGACGGACGTCCGCGTTTTGGCGCTGCGACCAAGGAAGGGGATATCCCGAGCGTGGCACCCGAGGCCTCGGCTGTGTCGAGCACGGACGAGGCCGTGGCACCCTCGCAGGTCACGCAGGCCGTCTCCCCGGCGTCCTCCGCGTCGGAGAGCGAACCGGCGCAGACTGCGGCACCCGCTCAGCCCGCACCCGCACAGCCCGCACCTGAAGGACGCGACGACGCCCCGGCCTCGTCCCCTGAGGGAGACCAGACCGAGGCGTCAGATCAGCGCTCCTAAGCGGCGCGCTTCCAGCGAAAAAATCCGCGCGGGGCGCGCTTAGCGTCCCTGGATACGCGCGATCCACTCCTCGACGTCCGCGATGGTGCGCGGGATGTCTTCGGAGATGCGCGTGACGGTGCCGTCGGCGTTTACCACGACGTCGTCCTCGATGCGCACGCCGATGCCTCGGTACTCCTCGGGGATCAGCAGGTCGTCGGCACGGAAGTACAGGCCCGGCTCAATCGTGAAGATCATGCCCGGCTCGAGCAGCGCGCCCTGGTAGAGTTCTGCGCGCGCCTTCGCGCAGTCGTGCACGTCCAGGCCCAGGTGGTGGCTGGTGCCGTGCGGCATCCAGCGGCGGTGCTGCTGGCCGGTGGAGGCCAGGGATTCCTCGGGCGTGACGGGCAGGATGCCCCACTCGTACAGGCGGGCGGCGATGACCTCCATAGCGGCGTCGTGTACGTCCTTGAAGCGGCAGCCTGGCTGGTTGGCGCGGGCCAGGGCGGCCTCGCAGGCGTCGAGCACGGCCTGGTAGACGCGGGCCTGGACCTCGGTGAAGCGCCCGTTGACGGGCAGCGTGCGCGTGATGTCGGCGGTGTAGAGGGAGTCGACCTCGACGCCGGCGTCGACGAGCACCAGGTCGCCTTCGCGCACCTCGCCGTCGTTGTCGATCCAGTGCAGGGTGTTCGCGTGGTTGCCGGAGGCCGCGATGGTGTCGTAGCCCAGGCCGTTGCCTTCCTCGCGGGCGTTCGCCGCGAAGGCCCCCTCGATGACGCGCTCGCCACGGCGGTGACCGATGGCGCGCGGCAGGACGCGGATGATGTCCTCGAAGCCGGCCTTGGTGACCTCGACCGCGCGGATCATTTCCTCGATCTCGTAGGCGTCTTTCTTGAGGCGGATTTCGGAGAGGCGCTCCTCGAGGGCTTCGTCTTCTTCGCGCGCGTCGTCGCCAAACGGCAGGGACGCCTGGATGCGAATCTCGTTGACCATGTCTTCGATCTGGGCGTCCACGCCGCGCACGATGCGTAGGCTCACCTGGCCGGCATCCTTGGACAGTGCGTCGCGCAGCGTGTCAATGTGGCGGGTTTCCAGGCCGGTCGCGGCTGAGATCTCTTCGAGCGACGGGCGCGCACCCACCCAGAATTCGCCGTAGCGCGGGTTGGCGTAGAACTCCTTGGAGGAACGCGAGGCGCGCGGCTTGAAGAACAGCAGCGCGGTGTGGGTGCCGTCCTCATTCGGTTCGAGCACCAGGACCGAATCCGGTTCCTTTTCGCCGCCCAGGCCCGACAGGTGCGCGAAGGCGGAGTGCGCGCGGAAGCGGTAGTCGCAGTCGTTCGAGCGGACCTTGTAGGACCCCGCGGGGATGACGAGGCGCTCGCCGGGGAAGGGGGGCACCGGCCTTGAGAGTGCGGTCGGTGAGGAAATCGGCGACGCGTTCACGCGTGGGCAGGTCGGTGGGGCGCGGCGCCCATCCGGAGCCGATGAACTTGCGGAACGCAGAGGACTGGGGCTGACGGGAGCGGCTTTCGCCTCGGTCGGCCATTGACTGGGATTCTTCTTCGCTCATGGGCCCATTCTACGGCTGTGAGTGCCCCGGTGGAGTGCCCGGGGGCATGACAAACCCCGGCCTCGTTCCCAGGTCGCGCGGCAGGCGCGGGGACGAGGCCGGGGCAGGTCGTGTGGGAGAGGATCAGTCCTGGAGGGTGAGCTCTCCCGCGATGGACAGGTCCATCCAGCGCTTGAAGTCCGCGCCGCGCTTGCCCTGCGAGAGCAGGAACACGGTCTTGGCGTAGAGGGCCTCGAGCGTCATGTCGTGCGCGCCGATCACACCCAGCTGCGCCAGGGCGTTGCCGGCCTCGTAGTGGCCGAGCATGACCTCGGACTGATAGCACTGGGAGGCGACGATGATCGGCACATCGGCGTTGGCGAGTTCGGCCAGGACATCCACCAGGCCCGGCTCGGACGCGGGGATGTTACCCACGCCGAAGGTGCGCAGGATGAGAGCGTCCGGGTGGGGCGTCGTCATCGCGCGCAGGCGCGCGGCGCTCATGCCGGGAACCACGTCGATGACGGCGACATCCTGGCGCGTGTACGGGCTGGGATCGGTCCAGCCGGTGCCGGGATGGGGAGCGCCGTACCAGCGCCATGGGGCACCCGTGCGCGCCATGGGGGACACGGAGGGCGACTCGAAGCCGCGGAAGGCCCACGACGAGGTCTTGGTGGCCCGGTTGCCGGCCAGGAGCTTGTGTCCGAAGAACAGCATGACCCCGCGCGCGTGGCGTGAAATCGCGGCGCGCAGCGCACCCGTGACGTTCGCCGACGCATCCGAGCCGACCACGCCGAGCGGGTACTGGGAGCCGGTCAAGACGACCGGCTTGCCCATGCTCGCCAGCGCGTAGGACAGGGCCGCAGCCGAGTAGGCCATCGTGTCCGTGCCGTGCAGGACCAGGAAGGCATCGGCCTCATCGGCGTGCGCATTGATGTCGTCGATGATGGCCTGCCAGTCCTCGGGGGTTGCCTCCGAGGAGTCGATGAGCGGGTCCAGCGTCGACATCGTGATGTTGGAGGCCAGCTCGATGCCCTCCAGCTGGGAGCCGAACCACCCCTGCAGGTCCGCGCCGGGACGCAGACCCTCCGGGGAATCGACCATGCCGATGGTTCCACCCGCATACGTGACGTGAAGACGCACGGTGAGTCCTTTCAATCAGTCGCCCGACACCAGGGTCTCGTCGCCCTGGAGCGAGGCGGCGGCCTCGTCGGTCAGGTTGCCGACGCGCCCGCGCACGTAGTACCAGCCGGCGACCATGAGGACGACGACCACGGCGAAGAGCGCGAGGGTCCAGCGGCCCGACTCGGAGGTCACGTTGGAGCCAACGACCACCGCGAAGAAGAGCAGCGCCAGGTAGTTCGTGTAGGGGGCGCCCGGCATACGGAACTCGGGACGCTGCGCTTCGCCGCGCTTGACCTTGCGCAGGAACGCCAGGTGCGAGATGAGGATCATCGCCCAGGTACCAGCGATGCCGATGCCCGCCAGGTCCATGACGATGTTGAAAGCGTCCTGCGGCACGAAGGCGTTGAGCAGGACGCCCAGCAGACCGAGCGACGCGGTGATGATGATGCCGCCGTAGGGCACGTGGTTCTTGTTGAGGCGAGCCGCGTAGCGCGGCCCCTCGCCCACGAGCGCCATCGAACGCAGCGTGCGACCGGTCGCGTAGAGGCCGGCGTTGAGGGAGGAGAGCGCCGCGGTCAGGACGACGACCTGCATGATGTCGCCCGCGTGGGGAACGCCGATGCCGGAGAAGAACGTCGTGAAGGGTGACTCATTCGACGAGTAGGCGTTGTAGGGCAGCGCCAGTGCGAAGAGAACGACGGAGCCAACGTAGAAGAAGAAAATACGGATGACCATCGAGTTGATGGCCTTGGGCAGGATTGTTGCGGCATCCTTCGCCTCACCGGCTGCGACACCCACCATCTCGGTCCCGCCGAAGGCAAAGACGACGCCCAGGGTCAGGGCGAACACGGGGGCCAGCCCCTCGGGGAACCAACCGCCGGACTCGGAAATGTTGTGGACGCCCGCGGTGTAATCGGCGACGTGCGCCTGCGTGATGATCGCCCAGATGGCGACAGCCATGAAGATGAGGATCGTCGCGACCTTAATCATCGCGAACCAGAATTCGGCCTCACCAAAGGCCTTCACGCTCAGCATGTTCAGGACGAACACGAGGGCCAGCGCGATGAGGGCGATCACCCACTGTGGGATGGCCTCGAACATTGTCCAGTAGTGCATGTAGAGCGCTACAGCGGTGATGTCAGCCATGACGGTGACGGCCCAGTCCAGGAAGAAGAACCAGCCGGTGATGAACGCGCCCTTCTCGCCCAGGAACTCGCGGGCGTAGGACACGAAGGCGCCCGAGGAGGGGCGACGCACCGCCAACTCGCCGAGAGCGCGGACCATCAGGAATGCAAAGACGCCACACACTGCGTAGGCGAAGGCGAGCGCGGGGCCGCCCTGGGCCAGACGGCGCCGGCACCCAGGAACAGGCCGGTGCCAATCGAGCCGCCGATGGCGATCATCTGGATATGTCGGTTTTTCAGAGCCTTGTTATACCCGGCGTCTCCCGCATCGGTCGCGGTAGACACCTGGGTCTGATCCTTGTCAGACACGCGTGTACTCCAATCGGTGTTGAGGGGGCCATATGGCCGCGTGCAGACAGTTTCCTACAGTGATCGGCGTCTCGCCGGGGGTGGGCATATGCGCAAAGACGTATTGTGACCCGTGAAAAGACGTGCGGAAAGACGACGTCCCATCGCTCAAAATCAGGGGTTTTCACGAGGCCTCGGCGCGCTCGCGGGGACCCCCTCCGATGCCCGGTGGTGTGATCGGATTAATGCGGTAATCTCAGATGGTGAAGCGAATTGATCCCCATACTCATAGCGCTTACTCGGATGGAACGGACACGCCCGCGCAGCTCCTCGCGATTGCCGCCGAGGCCGGGTTGGACGCGATTGCGCTGACCGATCACGATACGACGACCGGATGGGACGAGGCTGTATCCGCTGTCCCCGACACCGGTGTCACCCTCATTCGGGGTGCTGAAATGTCCTGCTCAGCATCGGGCATCACCGTGCACCTGCTGGCCTACCTTTTCGACCCGACCAGCCCCGGCCTCGTCGATAATTTCCGGCGAACCCGGGAGGACCGCGAGACGCGCGCCCTCCGCATGGTTGAGAACCTGAGCGCGGACTACCCGATCACGTGGGAGGACGTGCTCGCTTTCGCGCCCGAGGGTGGCCCCGTGGGACGTCCGCACATCGCCGACGCGCTCGTCGCCGCCGGTGCTTTCCCCGACCGCAGCGCCGCATTCGTCAAGGCCCTGCATCCGTCGGGTCCCTACTACGTGCACCACTGGGCACCCGACCCGGTCGAAGCGGTGCGCTGCGTGCGTGAGGCCGGGGGAGTGCCCGTCTTGGCACATCCGCGCGCCCGCAAGCGTCAGCGGCTGCTGCCCGAGGACGTTATCGCGCAGATGGCTCAGGCTGGTCTCTTCGGTATCGAGCGCAACCACCGCGACCACGCTCCTGAGGATCGCGCCGACGTTGACCGCATCGCCAGGGAATTGGGACTCGCGGAGTTTGGATCCTCCGACTACCACGGCACCGGCAAGCCCAACCGCATCGGCGAAAACACGACCGACCCTGACATCATCGCCGAGGTTATCGCGCAAGGGAGTATCGAGGTGGTGCAGCCGTGAGCCTCTTCGACGTCGCCCTCTTCGCCACCGCCTTCACGACGCTGACGGTCATCATGGACCCCATCGGCACGGTGCCGATCTTCCTGGGACTCACGTCTCGTTATTCCCAGGCCAAGCAGCGGCGGGCAGCGATCCAGGCGACCTCCGTGTCCTTCGGTGTCATCCTGACATTCGCGATCCTCGGCGGACAGATCCTGCGCCTCCTGAGCATTTCGATGGAGGCACTGCAGCTGTCCGGCGGCGTCCTGCTGTTCCTGGTCGCCATGGAACTCCTCATGGGCACCGATTCCTCGACACCTGATACGGGGGACGAAAGCGTCAACGTCGCGCTCGTTCCCCTTGGGACGCCGCTGCTGGCTGGTCCCGGCTCGATCGTCGCCGTCATGGTGGCCGTTGGGCAGGCTGGAGCGAACGTCGGATCGTGGATCGCCGTCGTCCTGGCCGTGGTGCTGGCGCACGTCGTCATGTGGCTGACGATGCGCTTTTCGCTCATCCTCTCTCGGCTGCTGGGACCCGGGGGCATCATGCTGTTGACCAAGATCTCAGGTTTGCTTCTCGCTGCTATTGCAACGCAACTCATCATGGAGGGAATTTTCAAGTTTATCGCGACGTTCCAGGGTTCTTGAACTTTTTAGAAGGGCGTGAATTACTCGGTATTTGAGTTAAATTCTGATGTGATGGACAGGGTCGTCTGGTGTGATTTTAGGAAAACCCTTCTCGATGGTCAGGAAGTGTTGTAGAGTAAGGGTGGATCCCTGATCTGACACTCCCAGTGCCGGTCAGGGTCGTGCATTCATCCCGCATCACATCCGTTTCAGGAGAGATCATGAAGAAGACGACTGCCTCCCTGTTCGCCGCGACGGCGGCTTTTGGCATCATCGCTGCTTCCACCGGCGTTGCTTTCGCAGCTGAGTCTCCGATTGGTGACGGCGCGAAGGGGAACCCTTCCATCGGTGAACCTTCGAAGGGTAACCCCTCCATTGGTCAGCCCACTCCCTCGCCTTCCACCCCGGTCGTTGGTCCCGAGGAGCCGCCGGCCCCCGTCGACAACACGCCTACCCCCGAGCCGTCCAACCCCGGCCCCGGTCCGGATCAGCCCTCGACGCCTGCTCCCGAGCCTCAGACGCCCACCCCCGGCGAGGAACCCTCTGTTCCCGAGCCGGCCGCTCCCGGTTCTGGGACCGGCGTGACCACCCATGGCGAGGTGACCCCCGCCGAAGGTCTGGCTCCTGTGAGCGTTCGTTCCGGTATCCGTCACTCGAATGGGCCTGCTGAGGCTTCTACCCAGATGCTGGCAAACACTGGTTCTTCTGCGTCGATCGCTGCGGGCGCTGGTGTCATCGCCCTGGCTGGTGGTGTGACCCTCGTGATCGCGCGCAAGCGTCACTGAGGTTTTTGCTTGACAGAATCCGCGGGTCCGCTCGAATCGAGCGGACCCGCTTTTTGTCTAGTTTTTGCAGATCGCAGCGACTTTATGAACAAACGTGCATGGATGTGCCGCAGATTTGCAACGAAAACGAGGTGTTTCGCCTTGAAATGATATGCGCGTCACATGCACAATGGGAGTACCGAAAGTCACCATGAATTGAGCCCTCATGATGAACCGGTGATGGAAAGTGGCATCGCTCGCCCGAGGGGTGCCACTTTCCTGTATATGTGCCCCTGCGGGCAGTGCCCCCGCAGGGGCACGCCCCTGATGTTCGGTACCTCCGTTGTGGTGCCCTGTCGTGTGCGGCGCTGTGCTCTCCGGGATTGGGGGAAGCCTCGGCCCTTGCGCTTCTCTCCACCCGGCAAGTTCAGTGTTCGTGCTGTCATTTCGCGATGCTCGTGAGTCTTCGCGCAGGTCCGGCCTCGAGTGAGTTGGTAGGGGAGTGTGGGGGTTGGGTCTTTAGTCATGGGGCCTTTTCGGGGGGTGTAGTTGGTCACGTGAGAGTGGGTGGTGAATCTCGCAGAGAGTGGTCAAAACAGGGAATTAGCTGCGCGGATCGGTAATCTGTAAGGTGAGGCCCGATCCCTACCCGGGGCTCGCCGCTTGGCGGGAGGGCATAGACACGAAAAAGGAAGTCATATGACGCTGGATCTGACGCAGTCGCTGCCCTCGCATGTGCGTGCGACCTCCGGGCGCCCCGTTGAAGACTCGACTCTGATGGAGGTGTGGCAGGGTCTGTCCGCTGCCATCGTCGATCAGATCGCTGACAACTGGGCCGCCACCACCGAGCGTTACGCCAAGGGCCGTCAGGAACACTACTTCTCCGCTGAGTTCCTCATGGGTCGCGCCCTGCTGAACAACCTGTCGAACCTTGGCCTCGTCGAGAAGGCTCGCGAAGCCCTCGCCGCCTACGGCCTCGATCTTGGCCAGGTTCTCGAAGAGGAGCCGGACGCCTCCCTCGGTAACGGTGGCCTCGGCCGCCTCGCCGCCTGCTTCCTGGACTCCTGCGCCACCCTGGATCTGCCCGTGCGCGGCTACGGCATCCTGTACCGCTACGGTCTGTTCAAGCAGCTCTTCGACAACGGCTTCCAGACTGAGCACCCGGATCCGTGGATGGAGGAGGGCTACCCCTTCGTCACCCGCCGCGAAGAGCGCTCCCGCATCGTCTCCTACGCCGACCTGACCGTGCGCGCCGTCCCCTACGACATCGCGATCACCGGCTACGGCACCAAGAACGTGGGTACCCTGCGTCTGTGGAAGGCCGAACCCATCGAAGAGTTCGACTACGACGCCTTCAACTCCCAGCGCTTCACCGACGCGATCATCGACCGTGAGCGCACCATGGACATCTCCCGTGTCCTGTACCCCAACGACACCACGTTCGAGGGCAAGGTCCTGCGCGTGCGCCAGCAGTACTTCTTCTGCTCCGCCTCCCTGCAGGAGATCGTCGAGAACTACGTGCGTCACCACGGCACCGACCTGAATGGCTTCGCCGAGTACAACGCCGTTCAGCTCAACGACACCCACCCGGTCCTCGCCATCCCCGAACTCATGCGCATCCTCATGGACGAGCACGGCCTCGGCTGGGAAGAGGCCTGGGCAGTTGTCTCCAAGACCTTCGCTTACACGAACCACACGGTTCTTGCCGAGGCCCTCGAGACCTGGGACATCCACATCTTTGATCGCCTGTTCCCGCGCATCTCCGAGATCGTCCGCGAGATCGACCGTCGCTTCCGCATCGACATGGCCGAGCGTGGCCTCGACCAGGGCACCATCGACTACATGGCCCCCGTCTCCGGAAACACCGTGCGCATGGCCTGGATCGCCTGCTACGCGTCCTACTCCATCAACGGCGTCGCCGCCCTCCACACGGAGATCATCAAGCGCGACACCCTCAAGGAGTGGTACGCCATCTGGCCTGAGCGCTTCAACAACAAGACCAACGGCGTGACCCCGCGCCGCTGGCTCAAGCAGTGCAACCCCCGCCTGGCCGCCCTCCTCGACGAGGTCACCGGTTCCGACGCGTGGGTCCGCGACCTCACCGTGCTCTCTGACTTCACCGAGGCTGGCACCGACGACGTGCTCACGCGCCTGGGCGAGATCAAGCACGCTAACAAGGTCGACTTCGCTGCGTGGATCAAGGAGCGCGAGGGTGTCGAGATCGATCCCGACTCGATCTTCGACGTTCAGATCAAGCGTCTGCACGAGTACAAGCGTCAGCTGCTCAACGCCTTCTACGTCCTGGACCTGTACTTCCGCATGAAGGATGACCCGACGCTGGATACCCCGAACCGCGTGTTCATCTTCGGTGCGAAGGCTGCCCCCGGCTACATCCGCGCCAAGGCCATCATTAAGCTCATCAACGCCATTGGCGAGCTGGTGAACAACGACAAGGACATCAACGGTCGCATCAAGGTCGTCTTCGTCCATAACTACAACGTCTCGCCCGCCGAGCACATCATCCCCGCCGCCGACGTCTCCGAGCAGATCTCGATGGCTGGCAAGGAGGCCTCGGGCACGTCCAACATGAAGTTCATGATGAACGGCGCCCTCACCCTGGGCACCCTGGATGGCGCGAATGTTGAGATTCTCGAGGCCGTGGGCGCGGACAATGCCTACATCTTCGGCGCGACCGACGATGAGCTGCCCGAGCTGCGTCGTCACTACGATCCCCGTTGGCACTACGAGAACGTCCCCGGCCTCAAGCGCGTCATTGACGCCCTGACCGATGGCACGCTCAACGACAACAACTCCGGCTGGTTCTACGACATCCGCCACTCGATCCTTGAGGGCGGCTACGATCCGGCCGACGTGTACTACGTCCTGGGCGATTTTGCCGCGTACCGTGAGACCAAGGATCGTATGGCCGCCGATTACCGCGACCAGAAGGCATGGAACAAGCGCGTGTGGGCGAACATCTCCCGCTCCGGTCGCTTCTCCTCGGACCGCACGATCTCCGACTATGCTCGCGAGGTCTGGCACATCGAGGGTGAGCCGATCGCCTGACGCATTCGCGTAGGAAAGGCCCGGAACCGTATGGTTCCGGGCCTTTCTCCGTGTCTGGAAACGTGCGAGTGTGTCAGCATGTGACTGAACTGTATTAGTAGGTTGACACAGTTTGGAAACTGTGTCATTGTATTAGTGTATTAATACAGCAAGACAGGAGGGACACATCGATGCGCATCGATGACACCCGCCCCATCTGGATCCAGCTGGCCGACAACTTCCGCGCCCGCATCACCGATGGCACGTGGAAGCCCGGCCAGAAGATCCCCTCCGTCCGCGACCTCGCCATCGAGGCCGGCACCAACCCCAACACCGTCCAGCGAGCCCTCGCCGCCCTCGACGACGAAGGACTCACCGTCCCCAAGCGGACGGCCGGACGATTTGTCGCCACCGACGACACTGCGCTACGCACCCTCCGCCAGGAGGACGCTCGCGCCGCAGCAGACGCCTTCATCCGCGCCTGCCGAGCCCTTGGTGTCGACCGCGAAGGTGCCCACGGCCTCGTGGATGAACGCTGGGATGCGGACCTGTAATACAGGAGGACAACTCTCATGACCACCCAACCCACAGGCGCGAGCGCGGCTGGCCCAGGCCTCGTCGAGGTCACCGGCCTGACGAAGAGCTACCGCTCGACCCCCGCTCTACGCGACTACAACCTGAGCCTGGAGGCCGGGCACATCGTCGGCCTCATGGGTCCCAACGGCTGCGGTAAAACCACGCTGCTCAAGATCCTCGCCGGAGTCCTCTCCGACTACCAGGGAACCGTGACCATCGACGGGCACGCACCCGGCGTCGCCACTAAGGCAATCGTCTCCTACCTGCCCGACGCCGACTTCCTCAACACCGACTGGACCGCTACCGACGCGATCCGCGTCTACTCCACGTTCTTTAGCGACTTCGACGCCGACAAAGCCGCCTCGATGATCGACTTCTTCGGACTGCCCACCGACCGCCGCCTCGCCGAGATGAGCAAAGGCATGGGGGAGAAACTCCAGATCAGCCTCATCATGTCCCGGCGCGCCCGCGTGTACCTGCTCGATGAGCCGATTAGCGGCGTCGACCCGGCGACGCGCGACGTCATCCTCGAGGGCATCCTGCGCGAGTTCGACCCCGCGTCGCTGCTCATCATGTCCACACACCTCATTTCCGACATCGAGCACTTCGTCGACTACGCGCTCTTCATGAAGGACGGACAGGTCCTCCTGCAAGGAGACGCTGACGACCTGCGGGCCACGCATGGCGATTCCCTCGACGCCATCTTCCGGAAGGAGTACCGCTGATGTACACCAAACTTCTTGCATACGAGATCCGGTGGCGTCTCGTCGCGGACGCGCGTTCCTTCGGGGCGTTCGTTGCTGTCATCGCGGTTGCCGCGGGAATCGTCGCCGCGGGGCTGCCGGGGATCAGCGGCTCCACCGTGATGCTCGCCTACGCCCTGTGCGCGCTCACACCGGCCGCCTGCGCGATCGCGGCCCTGGCCGACTACTGGAAGACCCTGTACGGGCAGCGCGGCTACTTCACGATGAGCCTGCCAATCTCCGGCACGGTCATCTTCTGGGCGAAGATCACCCGCATCGTGATCGAATGCCTCCTGGCCCTCGCCCTGGCCGTCGGCGGAATCATCGCGGTTGCCGCGGCCGCCGCGTGGAGCGACGGCATCAGCCTCGCCGAGTACACGGCCGGACCCCGTTCCCTCGTGGCCGGAATGCCCACATCTACCGTTGTCATCATGATTGCGGTGCAGATCGTTTTGTCGATGTCGTGGATCGTGCAGGGCTGCGCCGCCATGACGATCGGCGCGGAAGGCCGCTTCAACCACCTCGGCTTCGGCGCTCCCATCATCGGTTTCGTCTTGCTGTACATCGTGAACCAGGTGCTTTCCACGGTTGGCACGTTCTTCCTTCCGCTGTCCGTCACGACCGACGGCCATTTCTCCACAGAGATTATGTGGACCTCGTACCGAGCGACGATGGGAACCGACGGTCAACCCAACGTCATCGGCATCGGCTCCTACATCCTCGTGCCCCTGTTCGCCCTGATCCTGGGGCTGTGGGCGTCCCGCTCGATTGAGAAGCACACGTCCTTGCGCTGATGGCGTGATGCGCTGATCGGTGGTCAGCGGTGGGATAGGGTGGTGACATCCGATCCCGCCGCCGACTTTGTATATGAGGAGCGCAGATGACCGCTGGAGGGCCGCAGTTTAGGGCCACGCCTCAGAACCCCGACCTGCTGCGGTGGGTCGGCATCCAGGTCCTCCTTCTCGTCATCGCATGGCTCATCGGCTTGGTCGTGCGTCGCCTCCTGGCCTCGCGCATGACGATGTCCACAGCCTCGGCGACCCTCACCGGCCTCGGGGGCCTGTGGGGAGGCCTGCTGGTCGCTGGCTGGATCTTCGCATCCGCCGACATGTGGCGCCCCGCGATGATCGGCGTGGCCGCGGTGGTGGCCCTTGTCGTGGTCATCATTGTCTCCCTGATCGTCGCGTACCTGCACCCGCGCCCCGGCCTCGAACCCATCGCCGAGGTCGCCAAGCGCGGCGAATCCGACTCCCTCGAGTTCAAGTCCAGCGCCCGCTGGAACATGCGCGCCGGCAAGCGCGATGACGCCATGGAAACCGTCATCGCGAAGACGGTCGCCGCGTTCATGAACTCCGGCGGCGGCACCCTGCTCATCGGGGTGGACGACGACGGTCGCCTTATTGGGCTGGGTCCCGACTACGCGACCCTGAAGTCCCCGGACTCGGACCGCTTCGAGCTGTGGATCCGCGACCTGTGGGGCCAGCGCCTGGGCACCAACGCGGCCGCGCTGCCCCTCCTCGACTTCGCCGAGGCCTCGGACCCCCAAGAGGGCTACGGACCCCAGGAAGTGTGCCGGGTGACGATCCCGCCGTCCACGCGCCCCGTGTACCTGAAGGGTCCTAAGGGCAAGGGTGAGGCCGAGCTGTGGGTGCGCGTCGGCAACTCGACGCGGCGCCTCGAGGTCGCCGACGCCGTGCAGTACGTGGCTCTCCGATGGCCCGAATCCGTGCGCGTGTCGCCGCTGACACGCATCCGCCTGTTCCTCACCATGACCCGCCACCGCGAGACCCCCACCCGCCTGCCGCGCGTCGTCGAGCGCGTCCTCACGGAACGCGCGAAGCAGGGTGGCGGGTCTTCTGAGGGGGAGTAGGAGCGCGGTTAGACTGGCCTCAGGGACTCAGAGAGGAGAGTGGTCGGTGTGCGCCTGCGCAAGACCCTTCCGGCGGACATTGAGCAGGTCATCGCGTCCGGTGACGTCGAGGCCGTGGCGCGCGCGGTCGCGCGCTGCGAGATCGGCGCGTACCTGCGGGGGTCCGCCTATGAGCCGAGGCTCATGCATTTCCCTGCCTCCGAGGAGATCACGGACTTCCTGCTGGCACGCGGCGAGGACGTCAACTCGCGTGACCGGTATCAGCGCACTCCGATTCACGCGCGCGTGCAGTCGCGGTGCCTCGATCAAATCCCGTTGTTGATCGCTCGAGGAGGCGACATTAACGCCCGCGACACGTCCGATCAGACGGCGCTGTTCGGCGTCGTCGAGCGTTTTCCCGTCGCCGACGTGTCGCGGATGATTGCGTGGGGCGCGGATCCGCTGGTTGTTGCCGACTCGAGGGTGTACGGGAAGGCGACGCTTGTGGAGAACGTGGTGGCCTGGCACAACTTCCTGGACACGCCGCGCGCGCTCGCGGTGATTCGGCTGCTCCTGTCTGTTGGGGCGCCCGTCGGCGAGCGTGTGCCGACCGCGCTGCGGTCGATGGACCGGATGCGCTGCACGTTCATCACGCATGGTCTTCCGGACCACCTTTCACAGTCGCGGGTTGACGAGGCCTCGGCTGCGTTGTCGGAGCTGTGCGCGCTGTTCGGGGTGGAACAGCGCGAAGCCCAGCGCGCGCCTGTCGTGGGGGAGCGGCTGGAGTTGGATCTGTCCGTGCCTGCACTGCGTCAGTATGGGGAGCTGTGGGATCTGCTTGTGCCCGACAGCGGCCAGTGTCGGACGCTGCAGGGCGAGGTTATCCGCATTGCGGGGCGAGTCGGCCACGAGGTGTACGACAACAGCGGTATCAACTGGGATCGCTCTTTTGGGAAGCTGCTGGACCAGTATCTGCGTGTTGTCTCCTCCGGCGTTTCGCTGCCGCCCGATTCTCTGTCCCGTGCCGAGGCCGCCGTCGCCTCCCTCAAGTCTCGTTCGATGTCCCACCAGGCAGTCGACGACATCACGGAGCTGGCGGTGGCGTGGGTGCGCTTGAACCCGGTCCTGGTGGAGCTGAATCTGCCCGACGTGGGGCGGTGACCTGAGGTGAGAACTGTTGCTAAGTCCGTTTCCATGTTTCGCACGATGGAGGCATGTTTCTACTTGTGGGATGGCGTGTCTTACATTAAGGGCATAAATGTGTTGGTTTTTGCTATTTTGCAGGCACCATAGCAATGTGCTGCTGTTGTTCAGGTTTTCTATTGGTTCTTGATATTGAAATCTCGCTATCATAAGGGCATGAATTCATTTCGTATCGAGTTGAAACAATCTCTCTTATCAAATTGGCGCTCTTGTCTTGCAGTCTTTTTTTGTTGTGTGTTCTGCTCTTGGAATTTTATGTATGGCGTCGCCTAGTTTATGGTTGTTGTCATCCTGAAATTGCTGTCGGTATGCTGCAGATAGTTGTCGCATTCTTTGTGGCGTTTGTTACATTTGCAATTGTGATTGACCGTTTCGTTCGAGTAAAGCCGCCAGGGCGTTGGGTGACTCGTCTTGGAAATCTATGTCTTTATTATCTTGCATTACTTGCAAGCTATTTCTTCTTCCTCATGAGTCGCGAGTTGTCTTCGTTGGCGCGGGTGTTGATGGGGTGGTGTCGAGCAGTACGTCGGACTCTGTTGTCCTATTTTTGTCTTTTTCGACAGCGTTTTTGTTCGCTCTTTCGTGCTTTGAGTTCTGTGTTCACATTATTCATACGTGTTCAGTGGGCATATTTGCTACGGTTGCAATATTGATGCCGACGATGTTGGACAAATATGACCTTCTTCAAGCGGGTTTGCATAATAGGTCAGATCTGCAATTTGAATGGATAGTTGAAGAGTATAATTTGATATTTTCGATGGTGCTTGCCTATATGGTGTCTTATGCCGTGTTTGTTCTGCGGTTGCAAAATCGCGCTGTTCGGGGAGAACGAATGAATGGCGTTGATAATCTGACTATGCCTGTGTGGCCCGGCGGAGAGTCGGTTGTCGTGAGCACTTCGGTTGAGCCCTCGAGTGCTTCACATGGCGTAGCTAGCGAGCGAGTCCTTCCGATGTGGTCGGCCGATGATCTGACGAATTCAAGTGCCACGGCGGGTGCTTCGGGTGTTCCGCATAGGAGCGCTGACCATGCGGCCATGCCTTCGAGGTTGGAAGAGGCTCGGTCTAGCTCGAGTGTATCGGTTGGTTCTTCCAGTGGTTTTCGTAGAGTTGCTGTGTCCAGGCAGCTGATGGGTGCTGCTGTCAGCGGCCTCGTGGCAGGAGTATGTTTCTCGGTCGCGAGTCGGCTCTTCGGTCGTCGTTGAATTGTCTGTCGTGTTGTCACTGAGGCTATCGCTGAGTCCATAGCTGAGCTGTTGCAGACAGAGTCCAAGCCGCGCATGCTTCCCTAAAAATGTTGCACGTAATTCGCGAACAACTATTTCAAACATTGAATCCGGATCGTTGGAATTCCAACGATTTCGGCGGTGTGTGGATTGGTGCTTGGGGGAATCAGGCGCGAAATCGGGGGTGGTGTGCTGTAGGAAGCTGATGATTGAGTGGCTACCCCCTCGCAGGCCAAGGAAACGCAGGCAAGCGCATGTGGTTCGGGTGGTGCTGTGTCCAAGCAGCTGATGAGCGCTGCGGTCAGTGGCCTCGTTGCCGGCGCGTGTTTCTCGGTTGTGAGTAGGCTCTTCAGTCGCCGCTGAGCTGTGTCGTCTCGCGTTTTTGACTGGAGAGTCGGGGCGGGTCTCCGCAGTGCGGCTTGTTTCTAAGTGGTGTTACACCACTTAGCGGGGTATTACACCAGCTCGGAGGCGGTGTAATGCTCCCTAACTGGTGTAATGCTCCCTAAGTGGTGCAGCGCCGCGCGGCCTGGGCCTGTTGGACGCCGGCGTGGCCGGCGCAGGGCAAGGCTATCCGCGATCCGCTTGTTGAAGATGAGGCAGTGCACCCGATCCGTAGGCATTACACACCTTCTGATCGGGTGCAGCGCGACGGATCGGGTGCAGCGCGATGGATCGGGTGTAGCGCCTCTTGTTTGGAGCCGGGCGTGTATTTCGAGGTTGTGTGGCTGCGTCTGATGCTGCCGCTTGGGTGTGTCGGGAGGAAATGCCCGCGGTTGGGCTTGTTGCGGGAGGCGGTGCACCCGATCCGTAGGCATTACACCCCTTCTGATCGGGTGTATCGCGACGGAACGGGTGTAGCGCGACGGATCGGGTGCAGCGCTGCGTAACAAGCGCAGTGCGTATCGCGTCCAGTGCTCACCGTACCCGTGTGCGCGAGCCGGAGCTACGTGCGTCAACGGCGTAGCAGGGCTTCGCCGTAGGAAAAACAAACAGGGGAGGGGGCCAAGCCTTGCGGCTCGGACCCCTCCTCATGTCGTATCAGCGTGGTGATATCTCCGCGTGAGCGCTACGACGATCGGCGTGTACATCAGCTGTGCAGCGTGCCCAATGACGGATCGGCTATGCGTCAACCCTGAGTGTCAGCAGCAAGCAACGCGGCGCGATACTGCCTCACTCTGCGTTCTTGCGGCGGCGGATGCGCTTGCGGGTGCGGGGCGCGCGCTCAGAACCGGCACCAGCAGAACCGGAGCCAGCAGAACCCGCAGCACCACCATCAGCCGAACCCGAACGCTGCGAATGCTCGCCGCGGCCACGGCCACGCGTGCCGCGGTCGGAGCGGCCGCCCTTGCCGGCGTTCAGCGTGCGATCACCGTCCTGGGAGCCGCGACGCGACCCGCGCGAACGCGACGCGTCCGAGGAAGAAGCTGAAGCACCACGCGATGAACGCCCACGGCCGCCACGCGAGCCGCCACGCGAGCCACCACGCGAGCCCGAACGCGACCTGGAACGGCCGCCACGGCCTCGTCCCTCGGAGCGGGGAGCGGAGCCACCCAGGTCTTCGAGGACCTCGGCGTCCAGGCCCGCGCGCGTGCGCTTGGCGCGCGGCAGGCGACCGGTCGTGCCCTCCGGAATGTCCAGGTCGGTGAACAGGTGGGGGGAGGTGTGGTAGGTCTCGAGCGGATCCGGCACACCCAGGCCCAGGGCCTTGGAGATGAGCGACCAGCGCGGTGTATCGTCCCAGTCGACGAAGGTGACGGCCGTACCGGAATGCCCCGCGCGGCCCGTGCGGCCGATGCGGTGGATGTAGATCTTCTCGTCTTCGGGGCACTGGTAGTTGATGACGTGCGTGACGTCGTCGACGTCGATGCCTCGCGCGGCGACGTCGGTGGCGACCAGGACGTCGACCTTGCCGTTGCGGAAGGCGCGCAGCGCCTGCTCGCGGGCACCCTGGCCCAGGTCGCCGTGCAGCGCGCCGACCGCGAAGCCGCGGGCGGTCAGGTCCTCGCCCAGGCGGGCGGCGGTGCGCTTGGTGCGGCAGAAGATGACGGTGCGGCCTCGGCCCTCGGCCTGGAGGATGCGGGAGATGACCTCGACCTTGTTCATGGCGTGAACGCGGTAGATGACCTGCTTGACCGTGTTGACGGTCTGGTTCTGGTCGTCGGGGTCCTGCGCGCGGATGTGGGTCGGATGGACCATGAAGCGGCGTGCGAGGGCCACGACGGGGCCGGGCATGGTCGCGGAGAACAGCATGGTGTGGCGGTTCTCGGGGACGCGGCCCAGCAGGGTTTCGACGTCGGGCAGGAAGCCCAGGTCGAGCATTTCGTCGGCCTCGTCGAGGACGACGGTTTCGACGCCGGACAGGTGCAGGTGGCCCTTGCGCAGCAGGTCGATGAGGCGGCCGGGCGTGCCCACGACGATGTCGGCACCGCGCTGGAGGGCTTCGATCTGGGGTTCGAAGGCGACGCCGCCGTAGATTTCGACGATGCGGGTCGACAGGTACTTGGCGGCCTCGCGCAGGTCCTGGGCGACCTGCTTGGTGAGTTCGCGGGTCGGCAGGATGATGAGCGCCTGCGGCTGGTTCGGGTTGAGCAGGTCCTCGTAGCCCTCTTCGTCGGGCGCGATGACGTCCTCGAGGACGGGGATGCCGAAGCCGAGGGTTTTGCCGGTGCCGGTCTTGGCCTGGCCGATAATGTCGTGGCGGTCCAGCGCGGGGCCGAGGGTCAGGGCCTGGATCGGGAAGGGGTGCGTGATGCCCTTGTCTTCGAGGGCGTCAACAATCGGGTCGGTGACGCCGAAGTCCGCGAAGGACTTCTTGTCGAGGTTGTCGCCGCCCTTGTCAGTAATGTCCGGGGTGGCCTCTTCGACCTCGGGTGCTGCGGGCTGGATATTGCCGAGGCGGACGACGCCTGCGGAGTATTCGACGGACGAGGCCTGGGCGGGGGCCTGCGCGGTGGGCGCGGCCTGCGTGGTGGCGTCGTTGTCGGGGGTGGGCTCGAGGGCCTCGGTGTTTGTGGTGGTCACGATCTGCCTTGTCTCCCGGGCTTTTCCGGGGTTGGGGTCGGTGCCGATCGCGCAATGTCTAGCGCGGGGATTCTCGTCCGCGCGAACGTGTGATGTGCAAAAAGAATGCGACCGGGCGTCCGGTGGTCGCTTTTCAGTGTAATCGTGTGAAGCGGGCGAGCGGGGGAGGTGCTGGTCACAGAGGGAGTGAGAACGTGTGGATTGTGTGGACAGTGGGAGCCAGGGCGCTTGTCAGGCACTATGCTGGACTCATGGCTCATGAATATGTTTCTGTCCCGGCCGACGACACTGATGTCCTTGGTATTCTCGCGTATTCTTCGCTCGCGTTTATGACGCGCCTGGCGAAGGACGGAGAGCAGGCCCCCACGTTTGAGGCACACGTGGAGCACGCGCGCATGGCTGCGCAGTGTTTCGCGCTGTATCAGCAGCTGGAGGTGTGGTGCGAGCACCGTGACTTTGACTTGACGGAAGCCGCAAGTGCGTTTACGAGCGCGTATGACGATTTGGATGCGCGCACCCGTCCGACGACGTTTGCGGAGCGCTCGGTGAAGACCTTCATTACGCGCGGCATGCTCGGTGACATGCTGATTCGTGTTGCCCGCGTCCATGGCCTGTTTGAGGGTATTGAGGACGTCTGGCCATTCGAGCAGGGCATTGGGTGCGCGCGCACCTGGGACCGCAGATTGAGGCGGACCCGCAGCTGGCGGACCGCCTGTCTCTGTGGGGGCGACGCGTGGCGGGTGAGGCCCTCGGCCTCGTGCGAGCCACGCTGTTCACCTATCCGCAGCTGGCGATGACACCGGACAATGTCGATGAGATCACGGAGTACGTGATCAAGCGTCACGGTGAACGTATGAAGGACATTCACCTGAAGGCCTGAGGCTACAGGGGATAGACGAGGCCGGGGAGCGCGAGCGGTTCAGTTCCGCAGTTCGTTCCCCGGCCTCGTTCGTCTGTGCGGGTCAGTGGATCGCGAAGCCGACGCGACGCTCGGTCTTGCTGGCGATCTGCACGTAGCCGAGGGCGTTGGCGGGAACGAGGGTGCGCTGGCCCTTGGTGTCGGTGAGGTCGAGGACGCCGTTGGGGGTGGTCAGGGCCTCGTGAACTTTGGCCATGAGCTCGCCTTCGGTCATGTCGACGTCGAGACCGAGCTGGCGCGTGTTATCGCGAATGCCGATGAAGATCTCCATGTTGACTCCTTGCTGGAAAATGTCGTCACGCCCATCATATGTGCCGCAGATGTGGGTGGGGTCTGCCAGTATTGCGTCATGAGCGAAATCAAGGTCAGGTTGCGGCGTCGCCCGGAGGGTTGGTGGCGTCTTCCTGCGCTGAATGAGGCGCAACGCGCGGTTGTCGAGGGAGCGCAGCACTCGGATGTGATTGCCCGCGGGGCACCGTCGTCGGGGCGCAGTACGTGTGCGCTCGCGGTGTTCGAGCAGGCGGTCGCCCGGGGCCATTCCGCGTTGATTCTCGCTCCTGATCGCACGCGCGCTGACGTATTGACGCCGCGCGCGCAGGCGCTCGGCCCGTCGGTGGTACGTCCGGTGCGCACGCCCGCGTCGTTTGCGTATCAGGTGGTGGCGACGTGGCGCACTCAGCGCGAGGTTCCTCTGGAGGGCGTGGAGCTGGTGACGGGCGCGGCTCAGGATCAGCTGCTGGCAGAGCTGTTGCAGACTGTGGAAGCACCCTGGCCCGAGGATATTGGCGAGCAAATGCGCGCGATGCCGGCGTTTCGCGCGGAGCTGCGTAACCTGGTGGCGCGCGTGGGCGAGGCCGGAATGGACTCGGAGAAGCTGACGCAGGCCGGAGCACGTTTCGGGCATCCCGAGTGGGAGGGGGCGGGTGCGATTGTTGCCGCCCTGGAGGAGGGACCCGAGCGGTCCCCGGAGTATCCGCAGACGCTGCGCGTGGACCTGTCGCGCATCCAGTCCCTGGCTGCGGACCTGATTGGCGCGTGGGAGGGGGACTCTCAGGTGCGTGGCGTGCAGGCTCCGTGCCCGGTGCCGGATGTTGTCATCGTGGATGACCTGCAGGATTGCACGCCCTCAACGCTGACGCTCCTGACTGCGTGCCGGGGCGCGGGTGCCCGCATCGTCGCGTTCTCGGATTCGGACGTGGCCGTGGCTGGGTATCGTGGGGGAGAGCCGCACCTGGACCGCAGGCTCGCTAGCGCCCTCGGCGTCGAGATCGCTGAGTTGGGTCAGGTGTATGACACGTCCCGCGTCGTGCGTGACTTGGCTCGACAGGCCTGCTCGCGTATCGCGCAGTCGGGGTCGCCCGCGCGACGCGACGCGGACGTCGCCCAGGATGCGCCCACGGGTGCTCTGGTGACGCACCTGGGTGCCACGCCCTCGCAGATGGGCGCACTCATCGCCCGCGCCCTGCGTGCCCGGCACCTGCATGACGGCATCGATTTTGCGGACCAGGTCGTCATCGTGCGCAGCTCCTCCATGGTTGCTGAAACCAGGCGCTACTTGGCGCGCGGCGGCGTTCCCCTGGCCGGCGGCGGGCGAGCTTTCGACTTCGCGTCGCAGTCCACGACGCGCCTTCTCTTGGACCTCGTGACTATTCCGACGGGGGAGAGCGACACGGACGTGGCCGTTCGCCGGGAACTGGCCGAGCGCCTCTTGCCGTCGGCTCTGGTCGGGGCGGACGCCCTGGCGGTCCACCGGCTGCTGCGTCGCCTGAATGCCGCGCGCGCCTTGACCGCCGAGGAGGCGGGCGACGAGGCCGCGGTTATCCCGCTGACGGTAGCCGACCTCGTCGATGATCCCGACACGTGGCGACCCACGCTCGAGAAGGGGGCCGAGGCCCCGGGTCGGCGCGGGTGGAACGACCGAGCCCTGGCGCGTGTGCTGACGAAGGCGGCGCGCATGTGGGAGTTGGCCCGCCAGCGCGACACGCGCCCGCAGGAACGCTTGTGGGAGCTATGGGAGGCGTGCGGCGTCGCCGAGGACTGGCGCTCGCGTGCGATCCAATCGGACGAGGCCTCGGCGTGGTTTGACGATCAGCTGGACGCGGTCGTGGCTCTCCTGCGCGTCGCGGACGTGTGGGAGCAGCGCAACCCAGCCGGTTCCGCCGTGCAATTCGCCTCCGAGCTACTTTCCGGCTCGGTCCCTATCGACACGATTTCGCGCGTGGGCGTGCGCCCCGGCGGCGTCGAGGTCCTCACCCCCGCGCAGGCGATGGGCCGCCACTGGCAGGTCGTGGTTCTCGCGGGCCTGCAGGATGGGGCATGGCCGAACATGCGGCTGCGTGACCGGATTCTGCGCGCCGACCTGCTCGCGGACGTGGGCGCGGGCCGCACGGTCATCGGCGACGACGGGCGCGAGGAACTCATCGACTCTACGCGGGCCGCGCGCCGAGCCGTGCTGGACGACGAGTACCGCCTGTTCGTGGCTGCTGTGACGCGCTCGCGGTGCTATGTGCACGCGGGGGCTGTGCGCTCGGAGGATGCCGCGCCCTCCGTGTTCTTCGACCTGGTGGCGCGTCTGGCGGGCACGCCTCGAGAGAACGACGTGGTGCCGCTCGATGCTGTGGAGGCGCCCTTGTCCCTGCCTGGGCACATCGCGGATCTGCGTGCGCGTGCGGCTTCCTCCGATGACACGGTAGACGCCCAGCTTGCGGCGACGCTCCTGGCTCTCATGGCCCGTGAGGGCATCACGTCGGCGCAGCCGGAGCGCTGGCTGGGCGCGGGTGGCACACCCACGACCGACGAGGAGTATCAGGGCGACGTGAAACTCTCTCCATCTCAGTTTGAGCGGGCGTTGGCCTGCCCTCTGCGTTGGTTCCTCACGACTATCGGCGCTGACGGCCCGTCGAATGCGGCGGCCAGCTTGGGAACCCTCGTTCACGCGCTGGCAGAGGAGAACCCGCACGGGACGCCGGAGGAACTGACCGAGGCGCTTGAGGCGCGTATCGAGGAGCTGGGCTACAACCTGGACACGTGGGCCGGACGACACGCGGATCGTCGTGCGCACGCCCTCGTCGACAATCTGGCTTCCTACCTGGTGGGCGTGCCCGGCCGGGTTGAGGTCGAGCAGATGGTGGAGGCCCAGGTCGAGGGCGTGACGATTCGTGGCCGCATGGATCGCCTCGAGCACGTCGACGAGGGAGTGCGCGTCACGGACTTGAAGACGGGCAAGAGCGGACACAGCGCGAAGACCGTCCCGGACAATCCTCAGCTGGCGGCCTACCAGATGGCACTCCTCGCCTCGGGGGCGCAGGTGGCCGGGGCGCGCATCGCGCTGCTCGGTGGGGACAAACCGAAGACTTTCGATCAGAAGCCCCTGGAGGGGAAGACGTTGGAGGAGTGGCGGGGCAAGGTACGCGAGGTTGCTGCCATTGCGCGCGGCCCTTACTTCGAGGCGACCCCCTCGGAGGATGCATGCCGGTACTGTTCCTTTGACCGGCTGTGCCCGGCGCGTGAGCGCGGCCGCAAGGTGGTGGAGTGACGTGGGAAAGGACAACGCCATGAAGCTAAGCGCGATGCAGATCCAGGCAATCGTCGACGCGACGAAGACGCCGACGCCGGAGCAGGTACGCGTCGTCGAGGCCCCACGCCGCCCCCTCTTGGTCGTCGCGGGTGCCGGGTCGGGTAAGACCGAGACCATGTCGATGAGGGTGCTCTGGCTGTTGGCCAATTACCCGGACCTGACCCCGGCCTCGATCCTGGGCTTGACTTTTACCCGCAAGGCCGCGGGGGAGCTGGGCGACCGCCTGCGCGAGCGTATCCGCCTGCTGTCGCGTGAGATGCCGCAGATGCGCGAGCGTCTTGACGAAGACCCGGTGGCCCTGACATATAACTCCTTCGCGGAGCGCATCGTGTCCGAGCACGGGATGAGGATCGGCATCGACCCCGATTTCGCTATGCTTTCCGAGGCCGGTGCGCTCGACCTGATGACGCAGATCGTCGAGGCGTGGCCCACCGACTTGGACGAGACCCTGAGCCCCACCGGCGTGGTGGGTAAGATCCTGCACCTCGCCGGTGAGATCGCTGAGCACGGCTACACGGTCGAGACTGCGCGCGAGGCCCTGGAGGAGTTCGGCCGGGAGCTTGAGCAGGTGGGCCGGGGAAACGAAGCGGCTCGCAATGTCATTGATGCGAACCGCCGCCGTCTCGCGTTCCTCGGTCCCATCGAGGCCTATCAGCAGCGCAAGCGCGACATGGGTGTTCTCGATTTCGGACCAGCTGGTCCTGGCAACGCGCATCGTGCGCGAGGCACCCTCCGTGCGCGCCGCGCTGCGCGACGAGTTCCGCGCGGTCCTCCTCGACGAGTTCCAGGACACGTCCGTCATCCAGATGGAGCTGCTCTCCACGCTGTTCGGCGACCACGCTGTTACTGCGGTGGGCGACCCGAATCAGGCGATTTACGGGTGGAGGGGGGCCTCGGCCTCGTCCCTGGAGACGTTCCTGGAGCGCTTCCAGACGGGGGTCGCCGAGGAGGACCAGACCCTCACCTTGTCCACCGCGTGGCGCAACGACGTGTCGATTTTGGACGCGGCGAATCGCGTGGCAGCGCCGCTGCGGGAGGTAGCTTCCTATCAGCAGGGTAAGGATGCACTCAAGGCGCAGTCGCCTGTTCTGGTGCCTCGTCCGGGCGCGGGGCAGGGCAGGGTTGAGATCGCCTATACGCAGGCCTACGACCAGGCCCTGGCGGCGATGGTCGACTTCGTGCAGCGGGTGCGCTCGCAGCCGGTCAAGGACGGCAAGCGGCGAACGGTCGCAGTCCTCAGCAGGCGTCGCAAGGACTTCCCGCTGATTGATGCCGCCCTGCGGGAGGCCGGTATCCCCACGGAGATTGTGGGGCTGGGTGGCCTGCTGGATCAGCCCGCTGTGCAGGACGTGCGTGCGGCCCTGGAGTTGGCGTACGACGTGGCGGCCTCCCCGTGGCTGGCGCGCCTCCTGGCGGGCATCGACCTGGGGGCCGCCGACCTGATGGCGCTGGGGGACTGGGCGCGCTTCCTGGCGCGTGCGGAGGGGCTGAATCCTCATCAGGCCGTGCTTCTCGATGCTGTGGATCGTCCGCCGACGCCCGGGTGGGCCGACGAAGGCCGTCCTGCGATCAGCGAGGAGGCGGTGCGCCGCGTGCGCCTGCTGGGCGAGCGCCTGCAGCAGGTCCGTGAGGGCGTGGGGCGCTCAATCACGGAGCAGGTCGAGCGCGCGATCCTCATCATGGGGACCCTGGATGACGTCATCGCGGATCCTCTATCGATGGGTGGGCGTGCCGCACTGGACGAGTTCATCGCCGTGACCGCGGCCTACGAGAAGGAGACGCCCGGCGCGTCCCTCGGGTCTTTCCTGGCCTATCTGGATATGGCGGATAAGCGCGAGGACGGACTCGATGCGCCGCTGGGTGAGCCGGATCCCAAGGCCGTGCAGATCCTGACGATTCACGGCTCGAAGGGCCTGGAGTGGGACGGCGTCGTCGTCTTTGGTATGAGTGACGGCGTGTTCCCGTCGCATCGGAGCAAGACGCGGTCGTGGCGGGATGAGCCGCCCAAGTCGACGGCTTGGGTGACGGATAACGGCGCGTTTCCTCACCCGTGGCGCGGGGATAAGGCCGATCTGCCTCCCTTCGAGTTCGATGTCGAGGGCGAGAAGAAGCCGTCGACCGCGTTTAAGAAGTGGTTGGAGGGCGAGTACGGTGCCTCCCTCGGCGAGCATGTGGAGCGTGAGGAGCGTCGCCTTGCGTACGTGGCGATGACGCGTGCGCGCAGCGCGCAGTTACTCGTGGGTTCGTGGACCTCGCAGATGGACAAGAAGGTCAGGCATCCGTCGCGCTACCTCATGGAGGCCTGTGCCGAGTTGGTGGGTCAGACGGAGACGGTCTCGGAGGATGTTGTTGAGCGGTTAGGCCAGGGGGCCGCGTGGTCCTCAGGCTCTTGGCGTGACGTGGGGGTCGAGTCGGCCGACGGTTCAGCCGTGTGCGTGCTTGCTCCCGCACCGTCGAAGGAGGAGCAGGCGAGCCTCGGCGGGGCGCAGACATCGGAGGCTTTCCCACCGGCACCCGGCCCGTCGCGTCAGCGCGTCGCGGCTGCGGCAGCCTCTGTGCGCGCTCAGATGCGGGAGCTCGCGCAGGATCGGGATGTGTTCGAGGCCTTGGCCGAGCTGGGTGATGACCCTGCGGTGAGGGACACGGTTGCCCTCATTGAGGAGGACCGATTGGGGCGTCAGGTGCCGGTCGTGGACCTGTGGGCCGAGCGCGTGCCGGCGACGTCGGTGTCAGCGATGCTGCAGGACGCGGATGAGTTTGCGCGCGATATGCGCCGACCGATGCCGGTTAAACCCAGCTCGTTTTCCGCCCTGGGCACGGTTTTTCATGCGTGGGCCGAGCGCGAGCTGCACGTCGCGGGAGCCGATCCTGCGTCCGAGGCCGTGGATCCTTCTGCGGTCGCGTCCGGCGAGGACGTCGCGTTGGCTGGCGGTGACGACGGGGCAGACGAGGCCTTGCTGACGCTGAAGGAACGCGAGCTGCTCGAGAGACTGCGCGAGAACTTCCGCGCGTTCGTCGCGGGGGAACTGGCGGACTATCGGGCCGTCGCCATCGAAGAGGCCTTCTCCGTGGAGGTGGGTGGCGTATCCGTGCAGGGCCGCATCGACGCCGTCTTCGAACGCATGAGCGGGGAGGGACAGCGCTTCCTGGTAGTCGACTGGAAGAGTGGTCAGCCGGTTACGCGTCAGACGAAGCCGGAGAAGCTGGCCTATTTTGCGACGCAGCTACGCCTGTACCGGCGTGCATGGGCTGCCCGCATGGGCGTCGATCCCTCAGAGGTCGGCGCGATGGTCGCGTTCTTGGCGGGGCCGTCGCACTACACGCTGGAATCGCTTGAGCGGATGCTTGGCGGCGGCGTGCAGCCGCTGGACGAGGCCGTGAAGGGGGTGCTGGGGCAGTGAACTGATGCGGGTGTACTCTCGTCGAGCGCTTCTCGTAGAGTTGCCTGAGTCGTGTCCCGCATAGTGGTGTCACTGTTACAACCAGTATCACTGCAACCTGTGAGGACGAATTATCAAATTCCTTGTTATTGCGCGAAAAGATTGGCCTCGAAGGAGTAGCGCGATGCGCGGTAGATATGGTCACCGTACTCCACGATGCGTCCGGAGGGATCGTATGTCGTGCGCTGCGTCGTAAGCAGGGCAGCACCGCGATGCTCGGACAGAAGCTTGGCCTCCTTGGTGGTCGCGCTGCGTGCCCCGATGACCTGTCGGGCTGAGGTGAGGGTGACGCCTCGCTCGCGCATGAGGTCGTAGAGAGAACCAGACTCGAGCTCCTGCATCGTGGGGGCAATGTCCGCTGGGATGAGATTTGTGAGCACAGCGATCGGTTCGTTGTTCGTAAAGCGCGTGCGTTCGATGTGAACGATCAGCGTTCCTGCCTCGATCTTCAGCGCCTCGGCCTCGGCCTCCGTGGCGGGGTGCGCCTCGTAGCGCTGGATCGTCGTCTGTACCTTGTGGCCGGCCTCAACCAGGTCCTTCATGAGGGAGGTGAGTTCCATGGGGCGGTGAACTTGGCTCGGGGAGACGATCGTGCCGACGCCGCGGCGTCGTGTCAGTAGGCCGCGGTCGACGAGACGCTGCAGGGCCTGGCGCGCGGTTGGGCGTGAGACGCGCAAGCGAGCAGCCATCGATAGCTCGTCTTCGAGTCGAGTGTCTGCGGGCAACGCTCCGGTGTTGATGAGTTCAGCGATGGGTTCGGAGATCTGAAAGTACAACGGAACGGGAGAAGAGCGATCCAGCGTAATGTCCGGGATGTAAGGCGTGCTAGTGGCAGCCTTGGATGCGTTGGGCATAGGTGACCTTCAGTATGGCAGGACTTTGGCCTCGTGAGATAAATACAGTTACATGGTATCAGGATCCATAGGGAGGTGGAGTAGCGGCGCGTCGAGCTGTATTGTATGGACAAAGTGAGGTGATTGTGTGTCGATAAGGCATATGTGGTAGGTCAGGCTTGAGAGGCGCCCCAATGGGGAGAAAGGCCAACATGTTGCTGGATCGTTGCAATGCAGATATCCCGACAATGGGCTGCTTGGGCATCGACGTCAAGCTCAAGGGCCTGATCCCAGCGTCATTCCGAGATCAGGCCCTAAAGGAAACCGCACAATGGCTACGAATGAACGCGGCCAAGTTTTAGGACATAGGACAGAGCGCCCTAGGTCTGACGGTCCCGCCTAGCGCGCCACGGCCTCGTCGATGACGGAGGCGACTTCGCGTGCGACGGACGCCCAGGTGAAGTGCTCGCGCACGCGCGCCCCGACGGCGGCGGCGCAGGAGGCGCGGCGCACGGGGTCGGTGACGGCTTCGCGCAGGGCGGGTACGAGGGCGTCCGTGAGTTGCGCGGACGACGCGCCGTCGACGATCCAGCCGAGGGCGGGGGGGAGGTGATGACCTCTTCGGTGCCGCCGCGCGGCGTCGCGATGATCGCGCAGTCGCCCAGGGCTGCTTCGAGGATGGAGGTGGGCAGGCCTTCGGGGTACATGGACGGGTAGACGAACACGTCGGAACGACGGTAGAGGCTCATGACGCCGGGGAAGTCGAGTTTGCCGAGGAAAGAGACCGCGGGGTCTGAGCCGTATCGGGCATGCAGCTCGTCCTCGATGGGGCCCGAACCAGCCACGGCTAGGCGGAGCGGAACGTCGGGCAGCTCGGCGCGTAGGCGCGCGAAGGCGTCGAGTAGCGCGACGATGCCTTTTTCGGCGATGAGGCGGCCCGCGTAGGAGATGACGATCTCGGAACCCTTGACTCCGCGTGGCCACTGGCGTTCGTAACGGTCGTCGGCCACCGCCGTGTCCTCGGGGGTCACCGCGTTGTACCACACGCCCGACGCCTTGATTTTGAAGTGGCGCAGCCACTTGTTGCAGTTGCGGGAGACCCCATAGTAGGAGGTCACGTGCTTCTTGACGAAGTGGGTGAGGCCGTGCTCGTAGATGCCACCGAAGAAGTCGAGGACTGGGTTGCCGACGCTCATGTGTGCGGTGCCGTGCTCGATCAGGGCGACCGGGCGGCCCAGGCGATGCGCCAGGCGCGCGCCGAGCAGGCTGGTCAGGTGGAAGCGCGTGTTGACGATGTAGAAGTCCGCGTTCTCGGCCTCGACGGCCGCCATCGTTTCCTTGAAACGCTCGTCGCGCTTGAAGAAGGGGTAACGCTGCTTGAACAGGCCTTTGGTCGGCAGGCGGTAGATGCGCAGGCCGTCCTTGTCCTCGAAGCGGGGCAGGGACTCGTCGTGCAGGGACGTGACGATGAAGACGTCGTAGCCGAGAAGCCGCAGCTGCTCGCTGAGGCGATCCTGGTAGCGTTCGATCCCACCCAGGTAGGGCAGGAAGAATTCCATGAAGATGGCAACTTTGACGGGGGAATGAGAGCGGTCAGCCATTGACGGACTCCGTTTCGATGGGCGCGTTGCGGACGGGGATGAGCATGAACGCGACGAAGAGGATCGCGAGCAGGGCCATGGTTGAAGCATAGGCCAGGGACGCGCCCATCATGGCGAAGGAGCGCACGAGCGGCGCGGCCGCCAGGTAGGCGGTTCCTCCCGCGATCAGGAACGCCACGAGGACTGCACGCAGGCGACGCATGGTCGCCAGCGCGTAGTAGAGGATGACGCCGGCCGCGTTGAGGGCGCCACCGAGGACGAGCACCATCAGTTCGGGCAGGTAGTCGGACACGTCCGTGCTGTACACGAGGGTCAGCAGGGGAGCGCCGATAAAGTAGGTGACGACGGCGACAAGCACGAATGCGCCCGCGGTCGTGACGAGGCCTCGGCGCACGATGGCGAAAAACTCGGTGCGCTTGCCTTCGGTCCAGCGCAGCGCCATGCGGGTCAGCAGCGGGCGGAAGACGAACAGGGAGAGCATGTTGATCGCGACCGCCGGCATGTAGATGATCGCGAAGACGCCGAGCTGCTCGTCGCCGAGGGTCGAGTGGATCGCGAAGCGCGGCGCGTTGGCCAGGTACTGGTTGAGGAATGCGGCGATGAACAGGGGCAGGCATTCCCACAGGATCCCGCCGATACCTCGCAGGTTGAACGAGGGGAGCAGGGGAAAGAGGCCACGCGCGGGCAGCCCGTAGGCGACGACCAGCACGAGGCAGGTGACCGCGAAGGTGACGAGCGTGGACAGGAGCAGGTCCTGGGTGAACCAGTACAGGCCCGACCACAGGAAGGTCGTGGTGAAGATGCGCGCGAAGCAGGCTTTGCCCGCGATGTCGAGGCGGCCCGAACGCTGGAATTCCGAGTAGTAGACATCTTCGAAGGCGTCGAAGATGCGCAGGAGTGCCATGGCTGCGATGACGGTGAAGGCCGGGTAGGGGTCTTTCGTCGATGCGGTCCACGAGTGGTAGGCGATGAGGCCGACCATGACCAGGCAGGTGAGCAGGCGGGTCGACAGGTAGGTGCCGAAGTCGAAGCGCCGCCGCACGTCGGTGACGTGGAAGGTGCGCACCTCGTACAGGCCGACGGTCTGGTACTGCTGGCCGATCGCCAGGGCTAGTGTGAACAGGCCGTACTGGGCGCGCGCAAAGGTGTCGGTTGCGCCCGAGCGCATGATCGCCACGCCCATGATGACCACGGCCAGGCTCGACATGAGGGAGGCTGCGGTGTTCCACAGGTAGTCGCGTCCCAGCTGTCCGCGTGACTCGAGGGCCTCCTCGGTGGTTTCGACTGCGGTGTCCGGGTCCGAGGCCTCGGGCAGGGACGAGGCCGTGGTGTCCTTCTCGCTCACTCGTCTGCTCCGTCCTGCGAGGCGGGGCCGGGGTCGCACGGGCCAAACACGATGTGGAAGGGTTCGTGCGTTTCACGGTCCTGCGGGTCCGGCACGCGCATGTAGTCGCCGTAGCCGCGGGTCAGTATGGCGTCGTAGGCCGCCGGGATACGCACGGTGATGTCGTCGAAGGGGACGGACTTCGCGGGGAACAACTCGCCCTCCGACGCGCTCCAGCGTCGGGGATCGCGCGTCGAAATCGCCGTACAGCGTCGTGCCGTCGGGAGCCATCTGCGGGTTCTCGCGACCCTTCAGGGCGGATCGCAGCCAGCGGCGGTACAGGGAGGCCTCGTTCACGCGCAGCGCCCGCATCCCCCCAGTGCGCGCATGCCATGGCCGCCGAGGCCAGCTGGCGTGCAGGCGTGGGCAGTCCTGTTGGCGGGTTGGGGATCGAGCGCAGGAACATGAGGCGCGCCCACAGCCACGTGCCGCGCGACTGGGAGCGGAAGCGCGCCGGGTCTGCCGCGATCTGGTCCAGGACGAACAAGTCCACGCCGATCGGCATACGGAAAGAGCGGTCCTTGGCGACCTTCGAGACGAACTCGGAGCCCTTCAGCCCCAGCACACCGAAGCTGATCGGATAGTTGGGGTGCGAGGCCGGGGACGCGATGAAGAACTCGTCCCCGAGGAGCGCGGGGGCCTCGGCAATGAAACGCTCGTAGTCCTCGCGCGGCATGCATACGTCCCCGTCGTCGTCCCATGGGATGAAACCCTGGTGACGCACAGCGCCGATCGCTGTGCCGCCGTAGGCGACGTAGCGCACGCCCAGGAGGGAACATACGCGGTCAATCTCAGCCAGGCATCGCCTGGTGACGCGCTGGATAGCTGCCAGAGTTGCGGGATCTGCCGCGCTCATATCTCTCCGATCCTTCGATGGGACCTGGGGCTTACAGGGAGTCGGCGTAGGGGCCGAAGTCGATGACGGCTGCCTCGTGGTTGTACCGCTTCTCCGGCGGGGGCAGCTGCATGTAGTCGCCGTATCCGGCGCGCAGGAGCGAGTCGTACTCGTGCTGGATCATGACGGTGATGTCTTCGAAGGGGACATCCAGCGTCGGGAAGAACTCTTCCTCGCGCACGATCCAGTTCTGCGGGTCACGCATCGTGAAGTCTGCGTAGACGCCCGTGCCCGTTCCCTCGTAGCGGCGAACCGCCTTCTCCCAGCGTTCCTGCAGGCTGCGCGGGGTCGCACGCACGGCCTTCAGACCCAGGTGTGCCACGGTCGTCGCGGAGAAGATCAGCGCCTTTTTCCACGCGGGCGTGTTAATCAGGTGGGGGCGAGGCGTGCCCTGCAGGAAGAGGAGGCGGCCCCACAGCCACGACTGGCGAGACATCTTCCGGAACGCCTTCTCGTCGGCAGGAATCTCATCCAGGGGCAGAATGTCCAGGAAGAACGGCATGCGGTACTTCGAGTTCTTGTCCGCCTCGGGGATCAGGAGAGTGCCCGGCATGACCATCTTCGTGAACATGAAGGGGAAGTCCTCGCGCGTGCGCGTGTTGTCCAGGCGGAAACGCTCATCCAACAGCGCGGGAGCTTCCGCCAGGAAACGCTCATAGTCGGCGCGCGTCATCATCACGTCGATGTCGTCGTCCCAGGGGATGAAGCCCCCGTGTCGAATCGCGCCAATCGCGGTGCCGCCGTAGACCGCGTAGGACACTCCGATGCGTCGGCACACCCGGTCCAATTCAGCCAGGATCAGCGTCAGGAGTTTTTGGACCTTGCGCAGGTCGGCGTCGGGCGTCGTCATAAGTCCTCCGAATACGACTAAGCGGGTGGGCGCAAGCGCGCCCACCCGCCATTGTCTCATGCCTGGGAGCTGGTGACCTTCTCCGTGCGCTTGGGAAGCAGGTCACCCCAGTTGGACGTGGCCGCCAGGACCGTGCCGACCAGGATGACGACGCAGCACAGGACCTGGGTGGCCGTCGGGATCGTTCCCTGCAACACCAGGGCAAAGATGATCGCCCACGCCGAGTAGGAGATGTTCAGGGCCATGCCGCGCGAGGCGCCGATGGCCGACAGGGCCTTGTAGTAGAAGAGGTACGAGGCCGTTCCAGCCAGGCCGGCCAGGGCCACCACGCCCGCGGACAGGGTTGCCAGCGAGTGCAGCGTGAAGCCGAAGACACCCGCGATGGGAGCAACGATGAAGAGGTAGACCATGGCCGATGTCGTCTCGCGGATCTGCAGGGCCACCTCGTTATCCACGGCCTCGTCGCGCATGCCCCACGTGAGGAGCACGGCCTCAGACCCCCAGCCGATCACGCAGGCCAGGGCACCCGCGACACCGAGCAGAGCGTTGCCGCCCTCAACGGGGTCGGAGGTCGCCGACAAGCCCGTCACCACGATGGCGCCGAGTGCGACCAGCAGAGCAATGATCTGGCGAGGGGCCATCCGCTCCTTCAGGAGGGCGAACGCCAGCAGCGTTCCCAGAGCCGGGTAGAACGTCGAGATGATTGCCGTCAAGCCGGGGCCGATGTTGTCGATCGCGATCAGGTAGCCGCTCATGCCGATCGGGCCACCCAGGAGTGCGGCAGCGATGACCGATTTACCCGGGCGCGTGCGCAGCGCCGCCGCGGTGTCCTTCAAGCGGCCTCGGAGAGCCATATAGACGACCAGGATGAGCGCGCACGCAACGTCATGCAGGACCGCGCCCGCGAGCGCCGACTGGCCGAAGTTGAGGAAAGGTGCCATCGCCAGCGCGATCGCTAACACGACCGTGTCGAGGCCCCATAGTACGCCTGAGAAGAAGCCGTAACGCTTGCCGCCGTGCTGAGTTTTCATGCCAGCTCACCCTCCTGGGAAACCTGCGCGCCCGAGGTCGAGGTGGCCTCGTACGAAGCGAGCAGGGAATCGATTGTGCGTGTTGCGTGTGAGTAGTAGATGTAGAGCCATTCGCCCACGTCGTCGCCTTCGGCTTCCTTGACTAGCGCCCATAGGTACCAGCACCAGCCGGCGAAGACCTCGTAGGCGAAGAAGTGGCGTGCCTCGCGCTCGGTGGGGGTGTGGCCCAGGTAGTACTCGAGGGCAGCGGCCGCGCGCTCGCGGGTCATCTCCGCCGTGCACACGGTCATCGTGCCGAAGTCGGCTGCCATGTCCGACATGCCCGCGTACTCCCAGTCGATGAGGCTGATGTTGCCGTCCTTGTCCACCAGGAAGTTCGGGGGGAAGAAGTCGTTGTGCGAGGGGACTTTATCGAAGCCGTCCGCGTCCGCGAAGGCCTTCAGACGCAGGACCTTGTCGCGCAGCTCAAAGTATCCGGGCACGTCGATCGGGCCGAAGGTCTTCAGGATGCCCTCGTAGCGCAAGCCTTCGGTAACGAAGTCGAAGGAGCGGTCCAGGACTCGGCCGGAGGTGTGCAGGGCGCGGTCCATCTCCATGGCCGCTTTCAGTTCTTCGGGGCGGGTCACGTCCAGGTTGCGCACGTCGCGCACGAAACGCGAGAGCTTCCATCCCGCCGCCGGGTCGCCCGTGATGAAGGTATCGTCGATGCCGAGTTCGGCGGCCAGGTGCAAGCTGGCGAACTCTGCGCTGCGGTCCACGATCTTTTCCGTGCCGATGCCGGGGTGACGGTAGACATATTCGTCATCGCCCACCGTGAAGTGGCACGACAGGTTTGTGATGCCCTGCTTGAGGGGGTAGAAGTCACGGATCTCCGACTTTGCGCAGCCCAGAGTCTCGACGATGTGGTCGAACACCTCGGAGTCGACGTTTTCGATGAACAGCGGATCGAAGTCGCGCAGCTCGTCGACCGAGTCGAACTCGTGGATGACGCCGTCGGGGTAGCGGCGGATCACCATGTCGAACGACTTGATGTGATCCAGGTAGATGGACTCCCACAGCTTCGAGACTGTCTCGGGCTTGTCGTAGACCTGTTCGAGGATCTCGCGGAACGTTGCGGAGAAGTTGCGGTCGAAGTAGACGTGGCCGAGCATGACCCACGCGTCCTCGCCGCCCACGGTCGCGCCCGTGATGCGGTCGCCCGCGCCCACCTTGATGCACCACTCGTCGGTGGGGCCCTCGACGTAGTTGGCCGAGTAGTAGGACTTGTAGACGTAGGGTTCGAAGGGGTTCGTCGTGAAGTAATCGTCCGAGGAGCACACGTAGGTGTTGTCCAGGCGTTCCCTTACACGCCACAGTGACCCGTTGTTGTTGCGCGTGGCGTACTCGCGGTTGACGACGATGTCGACGCCGTACTTGTCGGCCAGGTAGAAGAAGTATTCCTTCTTGTAGCCGACGACCAGCGCGATATTCGTGATGCCGACTTCGTGGAGCTGACGAATCTGACGTTCGACCAGGATCTCGCCGCGCACCTTGAGCGTGCCTTTGGGCCGCTCGTAGCTGATGGGGGCGAATCGCGAGGAGAGGCCGGCGGCCATGATGACGGCACCCGTGACGCGATAGGGTTCCAGTGCTGCGCGTCCCGCGTCGGTGATTGCGCGGTCCTCGATGTAACCGGCGGCCTCGCACTCGCGTGTCGCTGTGTTGACGCGGCCCAGGCTCATCTCGGTGGCCACGGACAGCGCGCGCTGCGTGAGGGCTGCGCCCTCGCGAGCAAGAGCGGTCAGGATGTTGAATTGGGGTTCGCTGAGAGTGCCAACGTTCGTCGAGGGCATGCGATCACCTTTCGTTCACGGGAGATAGCTAAGCGCTACGTGTTCGAGCGTAGCACTCACGGTATTAATTATGAACATATGGTGCTGGTTTCCACAAGGTCGATGTTCGGCTCGTGGTCTGACGAATCTTGACAGGTCGAAGCGCGAGGTCCGTAGACGTCACGCACTCCGCAGTATTACTCGTCTGACGCTGCACGACAGTTGCGCAGCGACGAACTCGTCAACTCATCGTAGACAGCGCGCAGCTGATCCACCGACCCGCGCAGCGAGCGCTCAGCATCCACCCACGCGCGGCACGCGGCCGCGCGGTCCGCGCGCTCCTCGTCCGACCACGCCAAGGCCTCGTCGATGGCGCAGCCCAGGGCATCCGGCGTGCGTTCGCCGGTGAGCAGCGAGGCTCCTGGCGCGGTCATCTCCGGCGTTCCGCCCGTGCGATACGCGACGATGGGCACGCCGCACGCCTGTGCCTCCAGCAGTACGAGGCCTGCCGCCTCCTGTCGCCCCTGCGTCGGCTTCGTCGGCAGCGCGAGGATGCGGGCGCGTCGCATCCACTCGCGTACGCGCTCGCGCGCAAGCGGGCCGGTCAGCGTCACGTGCGCAGGGGCGCTCGCGCGCAGGGACGGAGCCAGCGGGCCGTCGCCCACCAGCACCAGGCGATGCGGGCGGCGCTCGACGAGAGATGAGGAGGCGCACACTAGGTCATCCACGCCCTTCAGGCGGCTGAGCACCCCCACGAACAGGACGATGGGAAGCTTGGGCGAGTCGGCCCCCTCGGCGGCGAGGTCGTGGTCCCCCTGAGGGACGAGGTCGGGGCGCGTTCCCGGGGACAGACCGGGGGAAGGGGTCCACCACTGCGTGTCCACGCCCTGATAGTGCACGCTCAACCGCGCCGCATCCGCGCCCGCACGAAGCGCCACATCCGCCAGGTAGCGCGACACCGCGAGGAGGCGCGTCGCACCCTCGAAGGCTGCGCGGCGATTGCGGGCGTTCCACGCTGCGCCCAGGCCTCGTCCCAACCTCGGGTAGGCATCTCCTCCGTGCAGCGTCACGACCAGCGGCACACCCGTCTCCCGCGCCGCCCCCACGGCCGGCAGGGACCAGGTGGCCTGATGCTGGTGAATGACGTCGGGTCCCCACGAGGAAACAGCGCGGCGCATCGCTCCCAGGCCTCGTGCCTGCGAGGCCACCCGAAGCGGCAAGGCGGGGGAGAGCGCGCCCGGGGCGGCCTCGTGGATGGGGAGTGTCACGCTCGGATCACTCACCCGAGCCGCGAGTGTGAACACCCGCCACTCCCGCTCTGGCATCGCGCGTGCGTGCGCGAGCGCGAAGTACGTTGGGGGAACCAACAGAGTTCCCTTCGTCAAAGCGACCTTCATGCGACGCCTACGAGACTGCGGGCGCGCGGCGCGGACACGGGGGAGGGCATGTCCCCATCCTACGGGCTGCGCAGCGCGAGCCGGTGATTTAATGAACGCATGACGAACGTCCCCGCCCCGCCCGCGCACACGGGCGTGCTACGCCAGGTGCTCACGCTCCTGAGTGGCACCATCCTCGCGCAGGTCATCGCGTTCGTCGCCCAGATCGGCATCGCGCGCCTCTACACCGACACGGACCTGGGATACCTGGGCATCTTCACCTCCGCGGCCACGCTCGGCGCGGCCATCGCAGGCGCACGCTTCGACCTCAGCATTGTCCTGCCCGCGCCCGGAGACGAGGCCTCGGCGCGTTCCCTCGTCCGCCTCTCCTCGCGCTGCGTGCTGGCCACCTCCGCGCTGGCGACCCTCACCGCCGCCTGCGCGTGGCCATGGGTGTCCTCGCGATACGGGAGCGCGCTCGCGGGCTGGATGCTCGCCGTCGGCGTGTCCGTCCTGTTCCTGGCGCAGGGACAGGTGTGCTCCTACTGGCTGACCCGCCACCGGTGCTTTCAGGCGATCGCGAGCTCGTCGGTCGTGCGCTCCCTCGGTATCGCGGCGCTGCAAGTGGTGTGTGGGTGTGTGGCATCCGGCGGCCTGGGTGCCGCCATCGGAGCGACCATCGCCGGGCAGGGCATCGCCGTCGCCTACCTCTCCTGGCGCGCCCGTGACGCCCGCGCGGCTGAGGCCTCGGATCCTTCCCTGCGTGCCGTGGCCTCCCGCTACCGGAAGATGGCCCTCGTCGGCGTGCCCAACGTCGTCGTCGACGCGCTGCGCACGAGCGCGATCCCCATGCTCATCGCCTCCTATTCCGTGGCCGCCCTCGGGCAGTTCAACATGGCGTGGATGGCCCTGCAAGCTCCCGTCGCCCTCATCGCCGGTGCCCTGTCGCAGGTCTACCTGCCTCGCCTGTCGGATACCCCACCCGGGGACATGACCCGCGTCGTCGAACGAGTCGGCGGCACCGCCCTGGGACTCTCCATTCCTGTTTTCGCGCTGCTCGCGTGGATCAGCCCCTGGCTCTTCCCCTTCGTGTTTGGCACGCGCTGGGAGGCCGCCGGGTACTTCGCGCGTTCCCTGGCTCCGTGGCTGGCCCTGACCGTCGCAACCTCTCCGCTGTCGAACGTGTTCGTCGCGACCTACCACCAGCGCCGGATGCTGGCCTTCGCGTGCGTCTACTGCGCCGTGCCGCTGGCGTGGCTCGCGGCGAGCCCCTACGGGATCGAGGCGACGGTCGCCATTCTCGGCGCTCTCATGGCTGTCCTGCTGGTGGGCATGCTCGTCATGGCCTGGGTGACGGCGCGCCAGTATGACCGCGGGGACGGGACGCGGCCTCAGGTCGCGTAAAATGACTGGCTGACCTCGTAAAACGTCCGTGAAACGGACGTGAAACGCCGCCCCAGCCGCGTGAAACGCGCGTGAAACAGGAGCCTCAGCGGGCCCGCGCGGCGAGCGCCCGCTCGTAGGCCTCGCGCAGACGCGCGGCCCCCTCCTCCCACGTGGGGATCTCGGGGGCGGTGAAGGCGCCGATGTCCTCTCGCGTGATTCGCTCTAAAGCGGATACGAGGTCGTGCTCGGGGTCCTCCAGCACCCATGTCGTGGCCTGCTCGCCCAGGTAGCGGCGGGCCTCGGCCAGGGGAGAACACAGCGCGGGCACACCGGCCGCGAAAGCTTCCATCATCTTGTTGGGCGTGGACAAACGGTGCGACAGGCACCCGGACTCGATGAGGCACAGCGCCACGTCAGCCCCGCGCGTCATGGCGAGCACCTGGTCCGGCTCCACGGGCGGCAGGTGGTGGATGTTTGGGTGTGTCGCTGCGGCCCGCTCGACCTCGGGCAGCAGGGCACCCGCGCCGACGAACACGACGTGTACGTCCTCCACCTGCGCGAACGCGCGCAGAATCAGCGCAATATTGCGCCCCGGTGCCAGGTATCCCGAGTGCAGGTACAGGAGCGCACTTTCCGGGATGCCCAGCTGCGCGCGTAGATCGATGACTCCGTCCGCGCCCGTTGGCGCGTTCGTCACCACCACGGGATCTACGCCCGGGTAGGTGTCGCGGTACCACTGTGCGATCGACTCGTTGACTACGGACACCACGTTCGCGCGGCGGATGTAGCGGCGCTCGATCACGCGTTGGAGGCGTTGACGCAGCCCCGCCGACCCCACCGTTTCTGTCTCCAACTCGTGCGCGTTATAGGCAAACACCGCGCCCGTGCGCCGCGCCAACGCGTGCGCAAGGGGCAGGAGGAACAGGTTTTGCGCGGAAACGGCTGCGACCCGCTGCCTCGCGAACCGCCGATACACGCGAGCACCCCACGCTCCGACGACCCTCACCCCGCCCAGGGGCGCACCCAGCGAGGCACCCCGGATCCGCGTGAGGCGCACGGTGGGGGCCACGGCCTCGTCCGTGGGAAGGCCGCCCTGATCGATGCCGACGATGCGCGTCTGTGAGAAAAGCGGGGATAGCGAACGCGCGATCTTCACCAGCCGTCCGGGCGAAGCCAGGTTGGAGGGGTAGAGCAGGAGATTGAGCGCGCGATCCACGCCCCCATTGTAGGTGGGGTGGGGCACTACACTGGGGGTGATTGACGAGGCCAGAGCCAGAAAGGGGAGCCGCATGCGGATCGCGGTCGTCGGGATGGGCAAGATCGGGCTGCCGCTGGCGGTGCACTACGCGCGCCGCGGGCACAGCGTCGTTGGCGTGGACGTGAACCCGCAGACGGTCGCCCTCATCAATGGGGGAGAAGAGCCTTTCCCGGGCGAGGCGCACCTGGCCGAGTACCTACCTCCGCTTATCTCCTCCGGTGCCCTGCGGGCCACGACCGAGTACGCCGAGGCGATCCCCGGTGCCGACGCGGTCGTCATGGTTGTTCCCCTCGTCGTGGACGCCGAGAGCCGCCCCGACTTCACCATCATGGACGCCGCGACGCGCTCCATGGCCGCGCACCTGAGTCCCGGTACTCTCGTCTCCTACGAGACGACCTTGCCTGTGGGCACGACGCGCGGGCGCTACAAGCCCCTCATCGAGGAAGTCTCCGGCCTGGCCGAGGGCCGCGATTTCGACGTGGTCTTCTCACCCGAGCGCGTCCTCACAGGCCGCGTCTTCGCGGACCTGGCGCGCTACCCGAAGCTCGTGGGGGGCCTCAGCGAATCCGGCGAGGCTCGCGGCGTCCGCTTTTACGAGGCCGTCCTCTCCTTCGACCAGCGTGACGACCTGCCGCGCCCCAACGGCGTGTGGCCCATGGGTGGGGCGGAGGCCGCGGAGATGGCCAAACTCGCCGAAACTACCTACCGGGACGTCAACATCGGCCTGGCCAACCAGTTTGCGCGCTACGCGGACGCGGTCGGCATCGACGTCGCGCGCGTCATTGAGGCGTGCAACTCACAGCCCTACTCGCACATTCACCGGCCCGGCATCGCGGTCGGCGGGCACTGCATCCCCGTCTACCCGCGCCTGTACCTGGCCGGCGATCCGGACGCGACCGTCGTGTCCGCCGCGCGCGCCGCCAACGCCGCGATGCCCGCCTACGCGGTCTCCCGCGCGGCCTCCCTGCTGGGATCCCTGAAGGGGCTGCGTGTCGCCGTCCTGGGTGCCGCCTACCGCGGCGGAGTCAAAGAAACCGCGTTCTCCGGCGTCTTCGGGGTCGTCGGCGCGCTGCGCGAGGCCGGGGCGCAGGTGAGCGTTCACGATCCGCTGTATTCCGACGACGAGCTGGCAGCCTTCGGATGGGACGCCTACCACCTCGGCGAACCGGTGGACGTCGCCATCATCCAGGCCGACCACGCGTCATATCGTGACCTGACCCCCGCCGACCTGCCCGGCGTGCGCCTCCTCGTCGACGGTCGCGCCATCACGTCCCCCGAGGCCTGGGCTGGCACCCCGCGCATCACCATCGGTGGGGGAGCCTCGCCCGCATGCTAGTCACCCTCGCGACCCGCACGTTCACGCCGGAACCGACCGCCGCCGCCCTGCGCCTCGGGGCGCTCGCGCGGGCGCTCGCAGCCGGTGGAGACCGCGTGCGCGTCCTCACCTCGCGGCTTGCCCCCAGCGTCGCCCGCGACGCCGCCGCTGCCGCGAACCGCGCCCTCTCTCCTGTCCCTGGCGAACGCCCTGGGGGTAGCGCGACCCCGGGTGCACCCGTGGGCGTAGGAGGCGACGAGGGCGGCCACGGCCTCGTCGACATCCGGCGAGCGCCCGTGCTGCGCGACCGCACCGGGGCCGTGCGCGGGTACGTGTCCTATCTGTCGTTCGACGTGCCGCTTATCGCGCGGCTGCTGACCGGGCCGCGCCCGGACGTGGTCGTCTCTGAGCCGCCACCCACGACCGGCGCTGCCGTGCGCCTGGCGTGCGCGGCCCGGCGCATCCCCTACGTTTATTACTGTGCGGACATCGTTTCCGACGCCGCCGCCCTGGCCGGTGTGGCGCGGCCGGTCGTGCGAGCAGTCGCCGCGCTCGAGGCTTTCGCGCTGCGGGGTGCTCGCCGCGTCATCGCCGTGTCCGACGGGGTCGCCCGCCGCGCGAGCGAGCTGGGTGCCGCCCGCGTCACCGTCGTTCCCAATGGCGTGCGCGTGCCCGAGGCCGTGGCCTCCGGTTTTCCCGCAGGATTTCCCACCTGCTCCGGTCCCGTCTTCGTCTACGCGGGCACGGTCGCCCACTGGCTGGCCCCCGAGGTCTTCATTGACGCCTTTGAACTCGCTCGCGAGCGCCTGGGGGATGCGCGCCTCGTGTTCGTCGGGCAGGGGAGTGGCTGGGAGGACCTGGCCGCGCGCGCTCGAGGCGTCGCGGGGGTGAGATTACTGCCCGCCGTCAGCGCCGACGAGGCCGACCGGTGGATGGCTCGCGCCACCGCCACGCTGGCGTCACTGCGCCCGGGTGGCTACGACTACGCCTACCCGACGAAGATCCTGGCCTCCCTGGCCCAGGGAACACCCGTCATCTACGTCGGCCCCGGGCAGGCCGCGCGCGACGTGCGTGAGAGCGGACTCGGGGTAGCGTGTGCCCTCGACCCCTCTCAGGTCGCCGAGGCCATGGTGGCCTTCGCCGCCGATTCCGTGCACTGGGTAGGGGCTGAGCAGGCGCGCGCCTGGGTGCGTGAGAATCGTTCCGTCGACGCGTCTTCGCGGGCGGCGGCTGCGGTGGTGCGATCGGCCGTCTGAAGTCCGCTTTCTTTGAAGTCCGCTTTCTTGCGGATTGGGGTGCTGTCGCACTCGTGCTTCAACGGTGAGGCGCGTGCGCTGCCCCGGGTGCCGTTGTCCTCGCTGGATGAGCGCGACCCGGCCCAGGCCTCGTTCCAGTGTCCCTTACACGAGGGCGTGGCAGCGCGCCGACCGTGTCTCATAACAAGCAAAAGTATGGGTGCGGTTCGTGTCAGTCCATCCGTGCATTCCTTTTCACATTTACAGTTACAACACAAGTAACTACAATCCCGAGTGTCACATTAGCAACCTGAAGGATGACTATGCGATCTTCGTGGAGGACACTCGCAGCCGGGCTTGCCCTGGCGCTCGGCGCTGCTGTCGCGGCCCTGGCGCCGCCCGCGCACGCGGCCAACGGCATTATCATCGCCATCGACCCCGGGCACGGAGGTTCCGACCCTGGCGCAGTCGCCAACGGCCTGCGAGAAAAGGACCTGACCCTCGCGGTCTCCCTGGCTCTCAAAGAAGAACTCGAGTCCTACGACGGCGTCACCGTCGTCATGACTCGCGAGACGGATGTCCGTCCGTCCGAAAACCTCAGCACCGACCTGTCGAGCCGCGTCGATACGGCAGCAGCCGCCGACGCTGACGCGCTCGTGTCGATCCACTTCAACTCCGCCTCGCCCATCGCGCACGGCGCGGAAGTCTGGTACGGCAATTCCTCGTCCTACAACTACTGGACCCACACGCAGGGCCGGACGCTGTCCAGCAACATCCAAAACCAGCTCACCGCGCTGGGCCTCGCGGACCGCGGCATCAAGACCCGCGACAACGAGTACTACGACTACCCGGACGGATCCACGGGCGACTACTACGCGATCATCCGTCAGGCGCGCGAGGAAAACATGCCCGGCATCATCGTCGAGCACGCCTTCGTGACGTCCTCGTCGGACGCGCAGAAACTGCACGACCCCGCGTTCGTTCACTCCCTCGGTGTCGCTGACGCGACCGGCATTGCTCAGACCTACGGCCTGAGCAAGGGCACGTGGGAGAAGTCAGGTGACTCGTGGCGCTTCGTGCGCGACGGCAAGGCTAAGACCGGCTGGTTCTCGGCGGGCGGTCGCTGGTACTGGGCGGACTCCGACGGCCGCACGATCCGCGGATGGTCCACCATCAACGGACGCCGATACTTTTTCGACGACTCCACCGCGATGGTGACAGGCTGGAAGAAGGACAACGGCAAGTGGCACTACCTGCGTCCCCAGGGTGACATGGCCACCGGCTGGGTCAAGGACGGCAGCTCCTGGTACTACCTGGATGGCCAGGGCACCATGGTCACCGGCTGGCTCCCTTACCGCGGCAGCTGGTTCTGGCTGGACAACTCCGGCGCGATGGCCGTCGGCTGGACGAATATCGGCAACGACTGGTACCTCTTCGAGGATGACGGTCGTATGCTCACCGGCTGGCAGCTCACCGAGGACGACCAGGAGTGGTACTACATGCGCGCCAACGGCGTGATGGCCACCGGCTGGCTCCTCGATGGCGGCAAGTGGTACTACCTCGACAGTGAAGGCATCATGAAGACCGGCTGGGTTAAGGTTGGAGCCGATTGGTTCCATATGAATGGCTCGGGTGTCATGAGCACCGGTTGGCTCAAGTCGGGCAACTCCTGGTACTGGCTGGACCCGGCCTCGGGTGCCATGGCGACCGGCACGAAGACCGTTGAGGGCCGCGAGTCTTCCTTCGCCTCCTCCGGCGCGTGGATGGGCTACACGGACGGCAGCGGCGCTCCCGCCGCGAATGCCGACTCCCAATCCGGCTCGCGTGACACGGTGACGAACGCGGAGGGCCAGCGCCTCATCATGACCGCGCCCATGGCCTCGCGCTCTGAGGTTATCGACGACATGGTCGCCGCGTGGAACGACGCGGGCCGCCCCTACCCGTCGGAGCTGGCTGACGGCGGCGCGAGCACGATCCGCGAGTTCGCGGGCATCGTCTACGACGAGGCCGTGGCCGAGGGCGTGTCCCCCGAGCTGGTGTTCGTCCAGTCCATGAAGGAGACCGGCTGGCTGCAGTACGGCGGCGACGTCGAGGTCGATCAGTTCAACTTCGCTGGCATTGGCGCTGTTGGCGGCGGCGCTGCGGGAGCTGACTTCCCGGACGTGCGCACCGGCATCCGCGCCCAGGTACAGCACCTGCGCGCCTACGCGGACCCGTCCGCGTCCGCCGATTCGTTGGCCTACCCGGTTGTGGATCCGCGCTTCTCCTACGTGCGTAAGGGTGCGGCCCCCGTGGTCGAGTACCTGGGTATCCAGGAGAACCCGAACCACACCGGCTGGGCGGCCGCCCGCGGGTACGGCTACGACCTGGTGTCCATGCTGAACGCGTACTTCTAAGGGGTTCATGCTCTGTCACGAGGCCGGGGTCCGTCGCGCTGCACAGCGCGGTGGGTCCCGGCCTCTGTGTGTGGGATCGGGCGTGTGGGCGGCGTGCGGGTTTGGGCGCGGTTAGTTGGCTGCTTGGCGTGTGGGGTGGTGCATGCGTGGAGTGGCGCGACACGCCGGCGTGAGCGTGAGTTTCCGGGGCGGGACGAGTGTTGTTGGCCATCGGTGGCGATGCGCCGTATTGCAACGAAAAGTCTGCTAATCTGACGTCGTGCATGCGGGTCGGATTCGTGCTTTTTCGGCCCCTGGCGATCCGAGGTGTCGTTTCCCCTGGTCACAGCAGGTGCGACACGCCGGGCGTCAGAAAGCACGGAGCGCCATAAGGTGCATTAAGACAACTTCGTAGGACCGGTCCCGGTCTTGAGATCGTGAGTCAGAAAGCACGGAGCGCCATAAGGTGCATTAAGACATGTGGTGCGCAGGGTTTCCCCAGTAGAGGAGGTCGCCGGCCAGAAAGTACGGAGCACCATAAGGTGCATTAAGACTTGACGTTCTCTGCGATCAACCAGTTGTTGATGCGGTTGAGTCAGAAAGCACGGAGCATCATAAGGTGCATTAAGACGTGAGGTGATGAGTCGTTCCAGGGGGAAGTTCGTGTAGGTCAGAAAGCACGGAGCGCCATAAGGTGCATTAAGACAGGTACGCGAACTCGTTGGGCGTGAAGCGGTTGGCCTCGTCAGAAGGCATGGAGCGCCATAAGGTGCATTAAGACTCGTGTACGCCGCCTCCGGCAACTCCAAGTCAACAACACGTCAGAAAGCACGGAGCGCCATAAGGTGCATTAAGACGCATTGGTGTTACTCACGGTGCAACTCCTAACTTTGCGGTGTCAGAAAGCATGGAGTGCCATAACGTGCATTAAGACGACAACGGGAGCAGCCTCCTGAGCCGCCTCCGTAGCCTGGTCAGAAAGCACGGAGCGCCATAAGGTGCATTAAGACGCGTATGCGGTGTTGGGTGGCATCCACTGGTCTGTCAGAAAGTACGGAGCGCAGCATCAGCCGGGCGGAGTGCTGCTATTCCGTTCCTTCGCGGATAGGTTGTTCGCAGACGGATAGTTATGCGCTTGCGGATAGGTTAATAAGCTATCCGCGTGTTGATAACCTATCCGCGTGCTCGTTACCTATCCGCGTGCGCGCGCCCCGGTGCCCTGGAGGCCCTTGACGGCGACGAACGCGCCTACCTATCCGCGTGCGCGCGCCCCGGTGAACCAGCCACGGCCTCGTCGCCGCGAGTCCCCGAGATTGCCGCGAGCCGCCCCGAGCTGCACAGAACGAGCGCGCAACGAACGCAGACACAGCAAGGCCCCGGGCGCTCGCGAAAACGAAACACCCGGGGCCGAGCCGCGCAATCAGCTGCGCAGCGACGCCACGTAGGTGTCGATGCGCTGCGAGGAATCCGCAGGCGTGAAGCCCGTAGCCTCGATCTTCGACAGGTCCAGCGTCGAGGACAGAGGACGAGGCGCAGCCTCGCGGCCCGCGAAGTACTCCTCCGTGGTCACCTCCGTGACATCCTCGGGGTTGCGGCCGCACAGTTCGAAGACGCGCTTAGCGACCTGCGCCCAACTCATGACCGGCCCCTCACCCGACAGGTTGTAGACGCCGTAGGGTGCCTCATTCGTCAGCAGGTGAATAATGCCCTGCGCCAGGTCGGCGGTGAAAGTCAGGCGGCCCACCTGGTCCGACACGACCGACGGGGAGATGCCGCGATCCGCCAGGGACGCCATGGTCTTGATGAAGTTCTTACCGTCGCCCACGACCCAGGACGTGCGCACGATGTAATGCTTCGGGGTCGAGGCCACCGCCGCGTCGCCGCCCGCCTTCGACTGGCCGTACGCGCTCAAGGGGGAGGGGGCCTCGTCCTCGACGTGCACCTCCTGGGTGCCATCGAACACGTACTCCGTCGAAATGTGCACGAGCGTCGCGCCGTGCGCCGTCGCCTCGCGAGCCAGAACAGCCGGACCCGTCGCGTTCGCCTCCCACGTCGAGCGGCGACCCTCCGGGGTCTCCGCACCGTCCACGTTCGTCCACGCGGCCGCGTTAATGACCACGTCGATCTCGTCCCACGGCAGGGCGGCCACCTGCTCGGCGTTCGAGATAGACACCTCCGGCAGGTCCACGCCCGTGACCGTGAAACCCGCCTCGGGCAGGACGCGCATGAGTTCGCGGCCCAGCTGCCCGTTCGCGCCCGTCACGAGCGCGCGGCGACCCGCGGGGGTGGGTGCAGGGAAGGGCGTCACGTCCGCCATGCGCGGGTGAGCCTTGTCCTTATCCGACAGGATCGCCCGCTCCAGCGGAATCGGCCAATCCACGGCCGCCGTCTCATCAGCCAGGTTCAGGAACGTGTACTTCGCGTCCGGGGACCAGTGATCGTTCACCAGGTACGTGTACGCCGTGTTCGGCTCCAGCGTCTGATACGAGTTGCCCACGCCCTTGGGCACGAACACCGCGACGCTCGGATCAATGATCGTCGTGTACACCGTGCCGAACGAGGGTCCCTCGCGCAGATCCACCCACGCGCCAAACACGCGACCAGTCGCGACCGAGACGAACTTGTCCCACGGCTCCGCGTGAATGCCCCGGGTCACCCCGACCTCGTCGTTGAAAGAAATGTTGTTCTGCACCGGCTGGAAATCCGGCAGACCCAGCGCGACCATCTTCTCGCGCTGCCAGTTCTCCTTGAACCAGCCTCGGTTATCGCCGTGAACAGTCAGGTCGATGCGCAAAAAGCCGGGGATCGGCGTAGTCGTGATCCCCAGGGGCTTAGCAGTGGGCGCCATTGTTCTTCCTCTATGTGCGTGGGTATCGTACGGACGTAACAATCCATAAAGATACTATCCGATCCGCGCACCACCAGTGGGGGTACTGCGTCCCATTGGCGTGTGTGGGGCCACAGATGTGCAAAAATATCGTCACATAGGGATAATTATTAGTGATGCGCGACCCACACGAGGACGCGCCGGGAAGCGGAGGCAACATGAAAGGCATCATCCTGGCAGGCGGGTCCGGCACCCGACTGAACCCGATCACGCTGGGGACATCAAAGCAGCTGGTCCCCGTCTACGACAAGCCGATGATCTACTACCCGCTGTCGACCCTCATGCTGGCAGGCATCTCCGACGTTCTGGTGATCACCACGCCGCACGACGCGCCGTCGTTCCACCGCCTGCTCGGTGATGGCAGCCAGCTGGGCGTGAACATCTCCTACGCCGTCCAGCACGAGCCCAACGGCCTGGCGCAGGCCTTCGTGCTCGGCGCGGACCACGTTGGCAACGATGCCGCGGCGCTGGTCCTGGGCGACAACATCTTCTACGGCCCCGGCATGGGCGCGCAGCTGCGCCGCCACGTCGACCCCGACGGTGGTGCCGTGTTCGCCTACCATGTGTCCAACCCGCGTGCGTACGGCGTCGTCGAGTTCGACGAGGAATTCAACGCCCTCTCGATCGAAGAGAAGCCCGAGAAGCCCAAGTCGAACTACGCGGTCCCCGGCCTGTACTTCTACGACAACGACGTGGTCGACATCGCCCGCAACCTCAAGCCGAGCGCGCGCGGCGAGTACGAGATCACCGACGTCAACCGCGCCTACCTGGAGGCCGGCAAGCTCAAGGTTGAGGTCCTCCCGCGCGGCACCGCGTGGCTCGACACGGGCACGTTCGATTCCCTCGCTGACGCCACCGCGTTCGTGCGCACGGTCGAGGCCCGCCAGGGCATGAAGATCGGCGCTCCCGAAGAGGTCGCGTGGCGTATGGGCTTCATCGACGACGAGGGCCTGCGCCAGCGCGCCGAGCCTCTGGTCAAGTCGGGTTACGGAGCCTACCTGCTCGAGCTTCTCAACCGTGAGGACAACTGAGTGTCGCGCCCGAGTGCTAACTCTCGCCTCCTGATCGTCATCCCCGCATGGAACGAAGAGGCGGTGCTGGGAGACGTCCTGGAGTCCGTGAAGGTCGAAAAACCGTCCTTCGCGGACATCCTGGTCGTGTCTGACGGGTCCACGGACGCCACCGCGGCGATTGCGCGCGCGGCTGGAGTGGCCGTGCTCGACCTGCCCCTCAACCTGGGTGTCGGTGGCGCGATGCGCGCCGGCTTCCAGTACGCGCAGCGCATGGGCTACGACTACGCCTGCCAGCTTGATGCGGACGGCCAGCACGACCCGACGGAGATCGAGACGCTCATCGAGACGGCCTCGAGTGAGCACGCCGACGTCGTCATCGGCTCGCGTTTCGCGGGTAAGGGCGACTACCAGGCCCGAGGCCCGCGCAAGTGGGCGATGAACCTGTTCTCGTTCATCCTCTCGCGCGTGTGCCACACCCACCTGAGTGACACGACCAGCGGCTTCAAGCTCTACGGGCCGCGCGCCCTGTCGCTGTTCGCGCACAACTATCCGGCGGAGTACCTGGGTGACACGATTGGTGCTCTCGTCATCGCGGCCCGCTCCCACCTGGTGGTGCGTGAGGTTGGCGTGCAGATGCATCCGCGTGCGGGCGGTGAGCCGTCACACAACCCGATCAAGTCGGCGCTGTTCCTGGTGCGCGCGACCCTCGCCCTCACCGTCGCACTAACTCGACCCGGCGAAAAGATTGCCCAGGCTGAGGAGGAGAACGCATGAGTCCCACCTATGTGCTCGGACTGGTTTTCGCGGGCATCATCTTGGTCACCGTGTTCGTCAAGATGCGCAACTCGGGTCTGAAGGAAAGCTACGGCCTGTGGTGGTACTGGATCGCGTTCTTCACGGCGCTCCTGTCCCTGTTCCCGCCAATCCTGAAGTGGACGGCGTTCCACCTGGGTGTCGTCGTTCCGCTGAACCTGGGCTTCTTCGTGGCGGGCGTGGTCCTGCTGCTCCTGTCCCTGCGTTTCTCGGTGGACCTGTCGCGAGCGGATGAGGATCGTCGCCGCCTCACTGAGGAGGCCGCGATCCTGCGCCTCCAGGTTGAGCGCCTGGAACGTCGCGTCGAAGCTCTCGAGGGGCGTGCGTCCTCGCAGGGCGAGTCTGGTGCCTCTCAGGCGGCGTCGTCCTCTCACGATAAGGCCGCCCCTCAGGGGAAGAAACACAAGAAGAAGCGCTGAGCGGCCAGCCACCGCGTGATGTACGAGGCCGGGGTCCGTCAGGTTGAGATGCCTGACGGACCCCGCTTCGTGTCGGTGGGCGCGCCCATGGGTGGGAGCGTGGCATGTGTCCCGGCGCGCTCGCGAGGGGTGTGCGGCGGTCGCGGCACCCGGATCGCCCTAGGAGATAAGCGTCCCGTCGGGGCCGAGGCGCAGGCGCTCGGTCGGCGCAGCCGGGTCCACTTCGCGTTCGGCGAGCTTGCGGGCCACGGCAGATTCCTTGCGCGCAACGGGCTGCGTCGACGCTCCCGTCTCGGGGCCGTCCTGCGCGGCGTGGGCCGCGCGATCCCGCCACTTGATGGGCCGAGAATTGGAGGCAGAACCGTGGGAGGACGAGCGGGACGGCACTGATTCGGAGGGGGCATGGAAGACCTCGTTGATGGAGGCGGCCCCCATGGCGGCAGCGTGCGAGGGCAGCAGGGGCTCCCCGTTCAGGTCGACGGCCAGGTCGGCGAGCATCGCGCGGGCGTCGTCGACGATGGTCTGGTCCTCGGCGTGCAGGCCGTGGACCAGCCAGCGCACGAGCGCGATCTCGGAGAGGAGCTGGGCTCGCGTGAAGACGTGCAGGTCGATGGCGCGGCGCTCATGTCCATAGGTCTCACAGAAACGCTCGAGGAACGCATCGGAGGCGGTGGCCTGAATCCACGCAATATCCAGGGCCGGGTCACCCACGTGCGCGCTGGTCCACCCGCCGATAGCGACGACCGATCCGCGATTAACCGACAGGCTGCGTTCCTGGATGTCGCCGTGGACGGGGGCCGACGGGAAACGCCACAGTGACACGTCCTCGAGGGCGGCCTCCCAACGGTTCCACAGGGACGGCGAAATCGTGACCTCGCGGGCGGCCTCGTCGAGCAGAGCGAGGTTGCGGTCGCGGCACTCCATCGCCGTGTACGTGGGCAGTCCAATCGAGGAAAAGACCGTCTGCGGCAGGTTGTGCAGGGCTGCCAGAGCGCGCCCCAGCGAGGCCGGCAGCAGCAGGTTCGTGTCGAAGTCCTCGTCCGTGGGCGCGCGCCCGCCTGGATCGCGGTGCACGTACACGCTGCCGCCGCCGCGGATCTTGGCCTGCCCGGCCAGGCGCGGCACGTCGAAGGGGATGTAGTCATGCTCGAAGGCCTGGCCTAGGCGGTCCAGAATCCCCGATGTGGCCTCGAGAGCGGGACCGGAGACCTCCTCGTGGGGGCATGTGACGATCCAGCGGTTGCCGGCGACGTCTTCGATGCCGGTCACGGAAGCCAATTCGTCGCTGTAACTCGGCGGGCGCAGGGCGCTCACGCGCAACCCGGGCATTGCGGAGGTGGCCAGCGCGGCCAGTTCGAGGGCGCTCTTGGGACTTGTCATTCTCTGAATGTATCGCTCCGACCGCCGGGTTGTGGCCCCCCGCGCGGGTAAGCGTCCGATTGTGGGACAGCGGTTTGCTCCTTCCTGAATAACCCTGTTACTTTCGACACAATGGTTCTGTTTGGAGCGAGGAGGCTCAGCGATGGAAGCCATCACGCGTGCACTCGCCGCGCGGGTACGAGAGGGTTTGGCAGCGGGCGGCATCGATGCCGCGCGGGATCCCCGGGCCGTGCGTGCCCTCATCGACCGCGCCATTGACACCCATGCCCCCGACATGCTCCCCACTCAGCGCGAGCAGGTCGAGGCGGACCTGATGGACGACATCTGCGGCCTCGGCCCCCTTCAAGTCCTCATGGACGATCCGAGCGTGGAGGAAATCTGGATCAATTCGGCCTCCCGCGTGTTCGTGGCCCGCGGCGGGGTAGCGGAGCTGACCAGCCTCATTCTCACGGACGAGGACGTGCGCACCCTCGTGGAGAGGATGCTGCACCACTCGGGGAGGCGTCTCGACTTGTCCAGCCCCTTCGTGGACGCGATGCTCGCCGGGGGAGAGCGCCTGCACGTCGTCATCCCGCCGGTCACCGGGCAGTCCTGGAGTGTCAACATCCGTAAGCACATTCAGCGCGCCCGCACCCTGGATGACCTGGTGGCCGTCGGCATGGTGCCCCCGCCGATGCGCGACTTCCTGGCGGCAGCCGTCTGCGTTGGACTGTCGGTCCTAGTCTCGGGAGGCACGCAGGCTGGCAAAACGACGCTCCTGCGCGCGCTCGCCGGTGAGCTGCCGCGTTCGCGGCGCGTCATCTCCTGCGAGGAGGTTTTCGAGCTGGGCCTGGCCAACTGGGACCATGTGGCCATGCAGACGCGTCCTGCGGCCGCCGAGGGCACGGGCGAGATCACGCTGCGAGACCTCGTGCGCGAATCCCTGCGTATGCGCCCCGAGTACCTGATCGTCGGCGAGGTACGAGGCCCCGAAGCCCTTGACCTCCTCGTGGCCCTCAACGCGGGCGTGCCCGGTATGGCGACTGTGCACGCGAACTCGGCGCGCGAGGCCCTCGACAAGCTCTCGATTCTGCCTCTCCTGGCCGGTGAGAACGTCACGACGGGATTCGTGACCCCGACCTTGGCCTCGTCCATCGACCTCGTGTGCCACGTCGAGCGCAGCCGGGACGGACAGCGCTACGTCTCCGAGGTTCTCGCCGTACCCGGGCGGGTCGAAGGCAACCGGATCGAGACGGCCTCGCTCTTCACCTACGACGGTGGCCGCTGCGAACGAGGCGCGGGTTCCCTCGACCTGCATGATCGCTTCGCTGCTGCGGGCTTCGACCTGGCCTCTCTGCTGGATTGGGGGACGCTGTGATCGCCATCGTGTGTGGCCTTATCTTCGGGATCGGCCTTGTCATGGCCCTGTCCCCGTGGTTCACCCCGCCACCGAAACGCTCGCCCTGGGGGCCGTGGAAGCGCCTCTCCGACGATGTGGCGCGCGCCCGCGTCCCCGGACTCAATGCCGTGCGACTCATCGCGGTCAGCCTCGGCCTCGGCGTGGTCGTTGCCCTCGCCGTCCTGCTCGCGACGGGAGCCTGGCCGGTCGCCCTCATCGTCTCCATCGGCATCGCCTTCCTGCCCTACGCGTGGGTCGTTTCCCGCGTGGCCGGTCGTGCCAAGACCGTGCGCGCTGCCTGGCCCGAGGTCATCGACGCCATGGTCTCCGGCGTGCGTGCCGGAACCTCCCTGCCCCAGGTCCTGTGTGACCTCGCCGACGAGGGACCCACCCCCGTACGCTTCGCCTTCGAAGCCTTCTCGCGCGACTACAGCGCTAATGGGCGCTTCGAACTCGCCCTGGACAAGATGAAAGAGACAGTCGCCGACCCGGTCGCTGACCGCATCGTCGAGGCCCTGCGCGTCGCCCGATCCGTCGGCGGTGCCGACCTGACCCGCCTCCTCCAAGACCTGGCCACTCTCCTGCGCGAGGACGCGCGCGTGAGAGGAGAACTCGAGGCTCGCCAGTCCTGGACCGTAGGCGCAGCCCGACTGGGCCTGGCCGCCCCCTGGATCGTCCTGCTGCTGCTCTCCGGCGGGGGTGCCAGCGCCCACGTATGGAACTCGCCCGGAGGAATTGCAGTCCTCTTCGGCGGTGCCGGCGCATGCGTCATCGCCTACCTCCTCATGAAAGCCATCGGACGCCTGAGCGCTGATCCTCGAAACCTGGGAGGCGCGTCATGAGTCCCTGGATCTTGCTCGCCTTCGACGTCATCACCGCATGCCTCGCCGTCGGCGGCATCACCCTCATCGTGCGATCCCTGGCCACGCGCCACCTCTCCTTCGCCGCCCGCGTCGCCCAGGGGCGCGTCCAAGAGGACACCACACCCGAGATCACCCGATGGCTCAGGCGCATGGGAGCCTCGGCCCTGGACTCCCTCGGATCCACCAGTGAATCCGTCGCCCGCCGCCTCATTTTGGCCGGGGCAGCCCCCGAGGTGTCCGTGTTCCGCCTGCGCCAAGCCGCCGCCGCAATCGCCGGACTCATCGGCGCTTGCCTCGTCCTCACAGCCCGCCCGGCCGCTTCGCTGCGCGCATCGGTCATCCCGCTCGTCGTCTGTGCCCTCGTCGGTACCCTCCTCGGCGTCGCAGGCATGGACCGCTACCTCACGCTGACCGCCAACCGCCGCCAGCGCGCCATCGATGCTGCCGTCCCCGACTGCTCGGAGCTGCTGGCGCTCGCGGTCGCCGCGGGCGAGTCGATCCCTGCCGCCATCGAGCGCGTCGCGGGGTGCGCGGGAGGACCCCTGGGGATGGAACTCGGGCTCACGGCGGGACACATCCGTAACGGCATGCCCTCAGTGCGGGCGCTCGCGGAGATGGTCGACCGCACCGACTCGCCGGCACTCACGCGCCTGGCCCGTACGCTGACCACGGCCATCGAGCGCGGCTCACCCCTGGCCTCGGTCCTGCACGACCAGGCGCGCGACCAGCGCGAACGCTCTCTCGCGGCCCTCATGGAGGAAGGCGGGCGACGCGAGATTGCGATGCTTCTGCCCGTCGTCTTCCTCATTTTGCCGGTCACCGTCATCTTTGCCCTCTATCCGGGCCTCATCGCCCTGGATTTCACCCCGTAAATGAAGCAGACACGAAAGGAACACACGCCATGAAGAAGTGGTTACGCAAGCCTCAGCCGCTCGGGGAGCGCGGGGATGTACCCGGCTGGGTGCTCATTACGCTCATGACAGCCGCCCTGGTCGTCGTCATCTGGGGCGTCGCCTCAGAACGTCTCGTCGAGATCTTCAACCGTGCGATGGACTCCGTTGCGGGCATTTGACGGCGACGAACGCGGCTCCGAGGTCGTCTCCACGGTCCTCGTCCAAGGCCTCGTGGTTCTCGTTATCCTCCTGCTCGTCCAAGTGGCCTTCGCGTCGCACGTGCGCACGATGAGCGTGAGCGCTGCATCTGAGGGTGCGCGCCGCGGCGGTCTGCTCGGTGGAGACGAGGATGAGGCGGCCAAGCGCACGGGCGAGCTGTTGGATTCCCTCGTGGGGGCCTCACGCGACCGCGAGATTTCAGTGACCCGCGAGTCCGATGCGGGCACGGACATTCTCGTCGTCACTGTGCGCACGCGCCTGCCGCTCGTGGGCGGGCTTGGGCCGCGCTGGCTGACGGTGCACGGTCGCAGCCTCGTGGAGGGGCCGTGAGCGAGCGCGGGGACGCCAGCGTTGAATTCCTCGGCATCCTGGTCGTCCTCGTGATCCCGGTTCTCTACATCGTCTTGGCGGTCGGCCAGGTTAGCGCGGGGGCGATGGCGGCGGATGCGGGTGCACGCGAGGCAGCGCGCATCCTCGCTGAGGATGTCGAACGCCAGGCGGACGCCGAGCATGCGGTTGCCCTTATCGTTGAGGATTTCGGCGTGGATGCCGCTCCCTCGATGTCGTCCACGTGCGGGGCGTGCGGCAGCGCTGACGGCATGGTTGAGGTTAGTGTCTCGGTTCGCGTTCCGCTGCCTTTCCTGCCCGCGTGGCTCGGCGGTGTCGGCGTGGATGTCTCCTCGAGCGCCAGCGCGCCCGTGCGGGAGGTGGTCTCCGGTGGGTGAGGAGGGGCGCGTCGGGATCCTCATGTGCGCGGGCTGCGCCTTCGTCTGTCTGCTGTTGTTCGTGACGATGGCGCTGACGCAGGTCGCGATGCAGACCGGCGCCTGGTCTCGTGCGCGGATGCGCTGGCCGGCGCCGGGGTGGGCGGAGCGTCTGCGTCGTCGGTCCTGGTGGGGCAGACCTCGGGCACGGACGAGGCCGGGGCGGCCTCTCGCGTTGACGTGGCGCTTGGTGCCATGGCGACGACGACGTGCCGCGTGGGGGAGGGCGTGGTGGTGACGAGAGTGAGCGTTCAGGGAGGGGAAGTCGAGGTGAGTGTCAAGGCTCGTCCGCGAGTGTCCCTGGTGCCTCCGGCCTTGCGCGGAGTGGTCATTCCTGAGCTTGAGCGGACATCGAGCGCACGAATGAGAGGCCTCTGATCTGTGCGAAAAAGGTGTTCTGCGCGACGGTCACATCGTGGGACGCTGATAGCGCCTGAGTAAACGAAGCGTAAACTTTAGGCCATGAGCAGCTTTGATACATCGCGACTTAACCCTGCACTGGCTTCCGTTTTCGAATCTGTCCAGCGCCGTGACCCCGCCCAGGCCGAGTTCCACCAGGCCGTCTACGAGGTCCTCCTGACGATTGCCCCGCTGGCTGAGCGCCACCCCGAGTACGCCGACCTGGCCATCATCGACCGCATCGTTGAACCCGAGCGCCAGCTCCAGTTCCGCGTCCCGTGGGCCGACGACAAGGGCAACATCCACGTGAACCGCGGCTTCCGCGTCCAGTTCAACTCCGCTCTCGGCCCCTACAAGGGCGGCCTGCGCTTCCACCCCTCCGTGAACCTGTCGATCATCAAGTTCCTCGGCTTTGAGCAGATCTTCAAGAACGCCCTGACCGGCCTGCCCATGGGCGGCGGCAAGGGCGGCGCGGACTTCGACCCCAAGGGCAAGTCCGACGCTGAGGTCATGCGCTTCTGCCAGTCCTTCATGACTGAACTCTCCCGCCACATCGGCCCCGACACGGACGTGCCCGCCGGTGACATCGGCGTGGGCGGCCGCGAGATCGGCTACATGTTCGGCCAGTACAAGCGCCTCAAGAACCGCTTCGATGCGGGCGTCCTGACCGGCAAGGGCCTGACGTGGGGCGGTTCCTTCGCACGTACCGAGGCCACCGGCTACGGCCTGGTCTACTTCGCCGCCGAGATGCTGGCCGCCAAGGGCACCAGCTTCGATGGTAAGCGCGTCGTCGTCTCCGGCTCCGGCAACGTTGCGATCTACGCGACCGAGAAGGCCCAGCAGCTGGGCGCGACCGGCGTGGCCGTGTCCGACTCCTCCGGCTACGTCGTGGACGAGGCTGGCATCGACGTTGCGCTGCTGAAGGACGTCAAGGAGGTGCGTCGTGGACGCGTCTCCGACTACGCGGCCGAGCGTCCCAGCGCCACCTTCGTGGCTGACGGCTCCATCTGGGACGTTCCCTGTGACGTCGCCCTGCCGTGCGCCACCCAGAACGAGCTGCCGCTGTCCGGCGTTCAGAGCCTCATCAAGAACGGCGTCCAGCTGGTCGCCGAGGGCGCGAACATGCCCACCACTCCTGACGCAATCGAGGCCCTGCAGGCCGCGGGCGTGGCCTACGCCCCCGGCAAGGCCTCCAACGCGGGTGGCGTGGCCACCTCCGGCCTCGAGATGCAGCAGAACTCCGGTCGCACCCAGTGGCCCTTCGAGGAGACCGACGCGAAGCTCCACCAGATCATGGTCGACATCCATGCCAACACCGTTGCCACCGCCGAGGAATACGGCGTGGCTGGTGACTACGTGGCCGGCGCGAACCTGGCGGGCTTCCGCAAGGTGGCCGACGCGATGGTTGCGATGGGTCTCATCTGATCCGATTCCTGTCAGTGCCCCGGCGTCCTCGTGAACTGCGTCCCGGAACTTGGATGCGTTTAATGGTAGCCGTTATGCGGCTTGCTGGAGGGCCTGATCTCGGTATTCTGCTGGGGTCAGGCCCTTGAGCTTTACTTGGCGTCTTTGTGTGTTCCAGTAGGTGATGTAGGCGTTGAGGTCGGCTTTGAAGCTCTCGAAGGTTTGCCAGTCTTGGCCGCGGAAGAATTCGTCCTTGAGGTGCCCGAAGACCTGTTCGGTGGCGCCGTTGTCGATGCAGTTGCCTTTGCGTGACATGCTTTGGATGAAGCCGTTGTCGGCGAGCGTTTTGATGTAGGTCTCGTGTTGGTACTGCCATCCCATGTCTGAGTGCAAGATCGGCTCGGCTCCTTGGGGCTTGGCGTCCATGAGTATCTGGAGCATCTCTTGTTGTTGGGCGAGGTTGGGGTGCATGGAGATGGAGTGGGCCACGATCTCTTTGCTGGCGAAGTCGTAGACCGGAGCGAGGTAGGCCTTACCGAAGGAGAGCGTGAACTCGGTGACGTCGGTACCCAGTTTCTGCCAGGGCCCATCGGCCTTGAAGTTGCGGCCGATGATGTTGTCGAAGCTTTGCCCCACGTTCCCCTTGTAGGAGTTGTACCTGTGGTAGGCCCTCTCGCGGCGTATGCCGCAGCGTAGCCCCATCTCGCGCATCATCTTCAAGACCGTCTTGTCGGCGATGCGTGCTCCTTCTTCGGCGCGCAGGCACATGGCTACCTGCCTGTGACCGCACCCGTTGGGAGTGCGCGAAAAAATCTGAGCGACCTTGGGCCGCAGATGCGCTCTGGTTGGCAGCTGGGGGTGAGCCAGTGCGTAGTAGTAGCTCGACCTGGCAAGGCCGGCCGCCTCAAGGAGGTCGCACACCGCATGTCCGCGCCCTGAAAGCTCGGCGACCACTAGGGCTTTGTCCCGGTTTGGGAGTGCCTCTGCGCCTTCAGGGCAATCGATTTTTTTAGATACGCCACCTGCGCCTCAAGCTTACGCACGCGCTCCTCAAGCTCCTCCTCACGCGTTGGTGGCACCGCCCGCACCGACCCCTTCGGCCTGCCCTTAGGCTTGGGCTTGAGGGCCTGCGCGCCGCCCTCGCGGTACAGCCTGCACCAATTCTTCAGCGGTGTCGCGCTCGCAATACCAAAACGCACCATCGCCTCAGGTTTACTCATCCCACCATCAACCACGGCCCTGGCTGCGGCGACCTTGGTCTCATAGTCGTATTTGGTCTGCTTTACTCCCATGGCAAGAAGCCCATCCTTCCCAATTGCGCGGTACGTCTTCTGCCAGTGTCGCACGGCCTCAGCAGGCACACCCAGCCTCTTGGCGGTCAAACGATAGCCAAATCCCCTCTCAAACATCTCCACCGCCTGCTCACGAAGCAAACGATCATGCCTCAACCGCAGATCCACAGACACGAAAAGCCTCCCATTCCCTGGACTTCAATTTCGATGTCCAAGAAACGGGAGGCAGTTCATCGCGGCGTCGGGGCACCGCCGTATTCTGGCCTGGATCTGTGGCCCGGTCTGCGAAACACCCGACACCGACCACTCCTCGCGCCCCTGGTGAGGGCGCGAATCGGCTACCCTGGGTGTGTGGCCATTGAATTTTCTGAAGAGATCCCGTCCCTGCGCACCACGATGGAGAATATCCTCGCTGTCGTGCAGCCGGACAAGCTGCGCGCACAGATCGCCGAGCTGAACGAGAAGGCAGCCGCCCCCGACCTGTGGGACGACCCGAGCGCCGCGCAGGCTGTCACCAGCGCGCTGAGCCACCGCCAGAGCGAGCTTGACCGCGTCACGCAGATGAGCGAGCGCATTGATGACCTCGAGGCCATGGTGGAAATGGCCGCCGAGGACCCCGACGAGGGCGCTGACATCCTGGCGGAGGCCGAGGCCGACCTGGAGAAGCTGCATAAGGACCTGTCCGACCTGGAGATCCGTACGCTGCTGGACGGCGAGTACGACGAACGCAACGCCGTCGTCACGATCCGAAGCGGCGCGGGCGGCGTGGACGCCGCCGACTTCGCCGAGATCCTCCTGCGCATGTACCTGCGCTGGGCGGAGCGCCACGGCTACCCGACCAAGGTCATGGACACCTCCTACGCCGAAGAGGCCGGTCTGAAGTCGGCGACCTTCGAGGTCCAGGCCCCCTACGCGTACGGCACGCTGAGCGTCGAGGCCGGTACCCACCGCCTCGTGCGCATCAGCCCCTTCGACAACCAGGGGCGTCGCCAGACTTCCTTCGCGGCCGTCGAGGTCATCCCCCTCATTGAGACCACGGACCACATCGAGATCCCCGAGTCCGAGCTGAAGATCGACGTCTTTCGCTCCTCGGGACCCGGCGGCCAGTCCGTCAACACGACCGACTCGGCCGTGCGCATGACCCACATCCCGACGGGCATCGTCGTGTCCATGCAGGATGAGAAGTCCCAGATCCAGAACCGCGCAGCCGCCCTGCGAGTCCTGCAGTCCCGCCTCCTCGTGCTGCGCCACGAGGAAGAACAGGCAAAGAAGAAGGAACTTGCCGGCGACGTCAAGGCCTCGTGGGGTGACCAGATGCGCTCCTACGTGCTCCAGCCCTACCAGATGGTGAAGGACCTGCGTACCGAGTTCGAATCCGGCAACCCCCAGTCCGTGTTTGACGGGGACATTGACGGCTTCATCAACGCTGGCATTCGCTGGCGCAAGAACGAGCAGAAAGCTGCTCAGGACTGAGCATCGCCCATACGCGCAACCCGGCCCCGGCCTCGTCAATCCATGAACGAGGTCGGGGCCGCTCGCATCCCCGAGCTGGCGCGGGTGGCGCTGAACAAACCACACCGCCGGTTTTCCGCGTGTCGCAGCCGGGTCGTGACTCCATCGTTACCTAATCTGACAGAGACTATTGACCCCGATCGGACGGTCCCATGATTCGTTTTGATGATGTCACCATGGTGTACACGCCAGGTGCCCAGCCCGCGCTGGACCACGTCTCGCTGGAGGTGGAACGCGAAGAATTCGTGTTCCTCGTCGGCAAGTCGGGTTCTGGCAAGTCCACCTTTCTCCAGCTCGTCATGCGCGAGATGAAAGCAACGAGCGGCAAGGTGTGGGTGCTCGGCAAGGACGTATCCAAGCTGTCCACGTGGGCAGTGCCGAAACTGCGCCGTCAGATCGGCACGGTCTTCCAGGACTTCCGCCTGCTGCCCTCCAAGACCGTGTACGAGAACGTCGCGCTGGCCATGCAGGTGATCGGCAAGCCTCGTCACGCCATCGAGACCTCCGTCCCCGACGCCCTGGACCTCGTGGGCCTGTCGGGCAAGGAATCGCGTCTGCCGCACGAACTCTCCGGCGGTGAGGAACAGCGCGTGGCCATCGCCCGCGCCATGGTGAACCGTCCCGAGCTGCTGCTCGCGGACGAGCCCACCGGCAACCTCGACCCCGAGACGTCGCTGGGCATCATGCGACTGCTCGACCGAATCAACCGCACGGGCACGACCGTCGTCATGGCGACCCACGACGCCACCATTGTTAACCAGATGCGCAAGCGCGTCATCGAACTCGAGGCCGGCGACGTTATCCGCGACCAGAACCGCGGCGTCTACGGGGCCGGGAGGTAAAGAGAGTGAAGCTTCGTTTTATTTCTCCGAGGTCGGCAAGGGCCTGTCGCGTAACCGCGCGATGAGCGTGGCCGTCATCCTCGTGACCTTCGTGTCCCTGCTGTTCGTCGGCATCGCGGGCCTGACCCAGATGCAGGTGTCCAAGATGAAGTCGGAGTGGTATGACAAGATCGAGGTCACGGTCTACATGTGCGCGATCAACGACGCCGCCCCGAACTGCAACGCGACCGAGGCGACCGAAGCGCAGATCGATGCCGTGCGCCAGAAGCTGGCCTCCTCCGAGATGACGCCCTACGTGGCAACCGTCTACGAGGAGACCAAGGAAGAGGCATACGAGAACTTCAAGCGCCTCAACGGCAACGACGCACTGACGCAGTGGACCACGCCGGACATGCTCCAGTTCGCGTTCCGTATCAAGCTGGTCAACCCCGAGCAATACTCGGTGGTCAAGGAAGAGTTTTCCGGGACCGCCGGCGTCTCCGAGGTCCGCGACCAGCGTGAGGTCGTCGAACCCCTGTTCCGCGTCTTGGGTGCCGCCCGCACGGCCGCCCTGGGACTCGGTGCAATCATGGTCGTCGCCGCGATCCTGCTGATCTCGACGACGATCCGCCTGAGCGCGATGAGCCGCGAGCAGGAAACCCAGATTATGCGCTACGTGGGTGCCTCGAACCTGTTCATTCAGGCACCCTTCATGATCGAGGGTGCGCTGGCCGCACTGGTGGGCGCAGCCTTCGCAATCGGCACCCTGTTCGCGGGTGTGCACTTCGTCGTCCAGGGGTGGATGGCTCCCGCCTTCAAGTGGACGAACTTTATTGGTATGGGCGAGGTGGCAATCATGACGCCGATCCTCGTCCTGGCCGCGGTGGCGCTGGCGATTATTGCGTCGGCTTTCTCGTTGGCCAAGTACACGAAGGCGTGAGTCTCATGTTCCGTTCTCTTCGTCGTCCCCGTCGCGGCGTGGTCCGCGCAGGTGCCCTGGCCCTCGCGTTCGCGTCGTTCATCGCGATGAGTCAGACGCTGCCCGCGCGCGCGGACGACGACCGTGACGCAGCTGCGAACGCCGCCGCGGAGGCGCAGGCGACGGTCAATGCCCTGCAGTCTCAACTCGAGGGTATCGATGCATCGCTGGCGCAGGTCTACATCGACCTGCAGAACCTCAATGCTCAGATCCCGGAAGCTCAGACCGCCTACGACAACGCAGTGGCCGACTACGACAAGAAGTCTCGCGAACACACGACGATCCTGGGTGAGCTGAGTGCCGCGAAGGGCGAGCAGACCCGCATTGACGATTCGCTGAACGACGCGACCACGCAGGCCGACGATTCGCAGCGCGCGATCGCCGACCTGGTGCGCCGCAAGTACCGTGATGGCAACGTCGATCCGGTCGCGGTGGCCCTGACCTCGGGCGGCACCGAGTCCATTACGGAGCGCGCCGCAGCGGCCGACATGGCACTGCGCACGGAGAACCAAACCATGACCTCGGCCCTGGACGTGTCCTCGTCCCAGCGCACCCAGTCCACGCGCCAGGGCGCGATCACGGATCGTATCGCTGACCTCGAAGAGAAGGCCGCTCAGGCGGAAGCGGACGCGCAGACCGCGAAGGACGACGCTGACGCGAAGCTTACCGAGCTCAACGACCTGAAGGATCAGGCATCTGCCAAGCAAACCGAATGGGACGCTCAGAAGGGCCAGGTCCAGGCCTCCCTTGACCAGGCTGAGGCCGACTATCAGGCGCGCAGCGATGAACTGGCGGCCATTGATGCGGCGAACCAGGCCACGGGCGTGTCCTACACGTCGTCCTCGGGCTTCCGTAACCCGCTCGACATCCCGATCGTCGTCACCAGCCCCTTCGGTATGCGCTACCACCCGGTGCTGGGCATCATGAAGGGGCACTCGGGCACCGACATGGCGGCCGACTGTGGCACGATCATCCACGCTGTTGCATCGGGCTACGTCAGCGCGGTGTCCGCTGACGTGTCGGCGGGTAACTACGTGGATATCAACCACGGCATTGTCGGCGGCAACTCAGTCATCACGGAATACCTGCACATGCAGGCCCAGTACGTGTCCCCCGGACAGTACGTGAACGCGGGCGACGCGCTGGGCGAGGTTGGCTCGACCGGCTACGCGACCGGATGCCACCTGCATTTCGGTGTTCTTGAGAACGGAAACTATGTTGAACCGATGGATTACCTGTAATCCGGGTTAGGATAGACCCTCGTAGCGTTTTCGCTGCGGGGGTCTTTCCTGTGTGAGCAGGGAAACGAGTCTGGAGGGAGGCAGGTCATGCCCAAGGAATGGAAGAAGCCCAAGCCTACGGAGGGGCAGCGTGCCAAGGCTGCCTCCGACGCGAAGAAGACGATTGCCCGTAACAAGAAGGCGCGCCACGACTACACGATTGAGGACACCTGGGAGGCCGGTCTGGCTCTCATGGGGACCGAGGTGAAGGCGCTGCGGATGGGGCGCGCCTCGCTCGTGGACGCGTGGGTGGAAATCAATGGGGGAGAGGCATGGCTGTACGGTGCCAACATCCCCCTGTATTCGCAGGGCTCGTGGACGAACCACGCGCCCACGCGCAAGCGCAAGCTGCTGCTGCACCGAGCTGAGATCGACCGTATGCAGGATCGCGTGGCCGCGAAGGGCTACACGATTGTGCCCCTGGAGCTGTACTTCATTGGCGGGCGCGTCAAGGTCGAGGTTGCCCTGGCTAAGGGCAAGCAGGAGTGGGATAAGCGCCAGCGCTGCGCGAGAAGCAGGATCAGCGCGAGGCCGAGCGTGCGATGCGCCGCTACGTGAAGCAGGCCCGCCGGTAACGGAAAGAAGGCGACCCTGTGCGAGGTTCCGTCAGGATTTTTCGTCGTGATCTTCTGAGGCTGGTCACCGTCCCAGCCGCTTGGATCGTCATCATCGGTATGGCGTTCGTCCCCGCGCTTTATGCGTGGTTCAACATCGTGGGGTTCTGGGACCCTTACGCTCATACGTCGCAGATCCGCGTGGCCGTGGCCAACGAGGACGAGGGGGGCGACGAAGGACGGACTGGGCACCGTCAACGTTGGCGCTTTGCTGTCGAATCAGCTGCGGCAGAATGACCAGCTGGGCTGGCACTTCGTGAGCGCGGACGAGGCTCGCTCTGAGGTCGAGCACGGCGAATCCTACGCCGCTTTCGTCATCCCGGCCTCGTTCTCCTCTGATCTGACGGGCATCGTTGACGGCACGTACGTCAAGCCGAACATCCAGTATTACGTCAACGAGAAGAATAGCGCGGTGGCCCCGAAGATCACGGGGGCGGGTGCGACGGCGCTGGATCGGAAGATCAACGCGACGTTCGTGTCCACCGTCGCCAAGGTGCTGTCCGAGAAGGCGTCCGAGGCCGGGGTCGGCATCGCGGATCAGGCTGATACTGCGCGTGCGGACGCGGTGGCCTCGCTTGGGGAGGCTTCGACGAAGGCGCAGAACGCGTCGGATACCCTGTCGAGCATGGGGGAGACGATTGATTCCGCGAAGGGCTCTGTCGCCTCGGCTCGTACGACGCTGGGCGACCTCGATACTGCGGCGGGTGACCTGTCGGCGTCACTGGACACGGCCGACGCACTCGTCACCGACGCGCGTACGTCGCTGGCTGATTTCTCTGGCGACATGGGCTCGGTCCTGGATGGGCTATCGACCAATACGTCGGACGCGCTGGCCGACCTGTCGACAGACGCGGGCAGCCTCGACGGTGCCGTGCAGGGGGCGACGGGCAGGCTTGATGGTCTGCTCGTCGAAGGCAACTCGATCAACACGACGGTTGGCACGATTCTCAGTGATCTGGACACGGCGGGTGTCGGGAATCTGCCTGGCGCGGGTACGGCCCTGACGGATCTGACGAACAACAACACGTCGCTGTCGACTGCGATTACCGACCTGACGACTCTGAACACGGATCTGTCCGCGTCCTCGACGTCGATTTCCACGGCTCTCACGTCCGCGTCGACCGCCGCCAACTCGGTGCAGACGGCCGTGTCGAACGCGCGGGCGGGCGTGAGCGGCCAGGTTCCTACGCTCTCGACGGCTATCGACGATTTTTCGAGCGCCTCCTCGTCGATGCGTTCGTCGCTCGATACTCTGCGCGGCCAGCGTGACCAGGTGTCGACGCTGCTCGATCAGTTGGATTCGCTGCTCGACGACGCGAAGACTGCCACATCGAACAGCGCGACTAACGTGGGCACCATCAAGACGGACCTGGATAGCGTGTCCACGGATGTCTCGTCGATCGCGTCGTCGAACACGCTGCGTGACCTGGCGACCTCGCTGGGGACCAACGCGGAATCGGTTGCTTCCTTCATGGCGTCGCCGACCTCGATCCAGACGCAGACGGTGTTCCCGGTCGCCGCCTATGGGTCGGCGATGGCACCCCTGTTTACGAACCTGGCGCTGTGGATCGGCGCGTTCTCCCTCGTTCTTCTCCTCAAACTCGATGTCGACGAGGAGGGGATAGGCCCCGCCTCCTCGGCCACCAAGTACGTGGGCCGGTGGATGCTGCTCGCCTTCTTCGGCGTCATCCAGGCGCTCGTCGTGTCGATCGGTGACTTGATCATTGGCGTGCAGACCGTCTCTCGCCCGACTTTCGTGGGGACGTCGATCATTATTTCGATGGTCTACGTGTCTATCGTCTACATGCTTTCGACGTGCTTCCAGCACATCGGTAAGGGCCTGTGCGTCGTCATCATGGTCATGCAGATTCCCGGCTCTGCCGGCCTGTACCCGATTGAGATGCTGCCGTCCTTCTTCCGTTTCTTGCATCCGGTGCTCCCTTTCACGTATGGGATTAAAGCGATGCGCGAGACGGTGGGCGGCTTCTACCGGCACGAGTACTTCTTGGCCCTGGGGGCGCTCGGCGTTCACGCGCTGGTCGCATTCGTCATTGGGCTGGCGTTGCGTCCCTTCCTGGTCAACCTCAACGCGATGATCACGCGCGACCTGGCGTCCTCGGGCCTGTTCGTGGCCGAGGCGACGCGCGTGCCCTCCAACCGCTACCGCCTGACTCAGATTGTGGCGGCCCTGGCTGACCATGAGGGCTTCCAGCGTTCGGTATCGGCGCGTGCCGCCCGCTTCGAGCGCCGCTACCCACGCATGAGGCGCGGTGCCATCGTGCTGGGTGTGCTCGTGCCCGCTGCTCTCGCGGTCCTGTCGGTCACGAACGCCGCCGAAGTGCCGGTGGTGCTGGGTGCGTGGATTGTGTGGGTCCTGGCCGTCATCACGTTCCTGATCGGCTTGCAGTACCTGCGTGAGGCTCTCGAGCGCCAGCAACTGCTCGGTGCCATGGAAGAGAGCGACGTGCGTACACTGCTGACTCGCCGCGTCAAGGGGGCTCGCTCGCGAATCGCGCTCGGCGCAGCCGCCGTGAGCGCGTCGATCTCCTCTGCCCTGGCGGCGTCGCTCGCACAGTACGACGCCGAGCACGCTTCCGAGGAGACCGAGGACGAGGCCTCCACGGGTTCCGTCGACACCGCATCCTCAGCGCAGGGGAAGACGACCGACGAGGTGGACCCCGGCCTCGTGGGTGAGGAACGGACAGCGGAAGGCAACGAGACCGACGAGGCGGACCCCGGCCTCGTCGATGAACCTGACGCTGCCGAGGACGAGGAGGATGCGAAGTGAGAACCATCTGGGCTATCTACCGCGCGGACCTGCGCCGGGCGCGCCGCTCACTCATCGCACTCGTCGTGATCTTCGGACTCGTCGTCATTCCCTCTCTGTTCACGTGGTTCAACGTCGCGGCGTCCTGGGATCCTTTCGGCAATACGCGCTCCCTGCGTATCGCTATCGCGAACACGGATGTGGGATACAAGTCCGATCTGGTGCCACTGCACATCAACATCGGCGACCAGGTCGTCTCTGCTCTGCGCAAGAACGATAAATTCGACTGGGTAATCGCCTCGGAGGAGGCGGCGGTCGAAGGGACACGCTCGGGCGACTACTACGCGGCCATTGTTATCCCCGAAGATTTTTCGAAGGACATGCTGACCTTCTTCGACGGGGAGGCTTCGAGCGCGCCCATGACGTACTACGTCAACGAGAAGAAGAACGGAATTAGCCCGAAGCTCGCAGGCCAGGGAGCCGAGTTCGTCAGCGCGCAGGTGAACCAGACCTTCGCGCAGACTCTCGCCGAGGTTGCGCTGGATACGGCCTCGTCGATGGGGGACGCACTGTCCTCGACGACCGCGACGGGGGCCGTCACCACGCTCGACAACCGCGTGCAGTCAGTGGCCACGCGCCTGCGTACCGCCGCCGACAGCGCGGACGCGTACGCGGCGCTGGCCAGTTCTTCGCTGACACTCATCGATTCGACGACGACGCTCGTATCCGGTGTGGGGACCGCGAAGTCCTCCGCGCAGTCAGCCGTCGGCAGCGCCGACTCCGGAGCGACGGGGCTGACCGCCGCAGCCACCGGTGCGATTGCCTCCGTGTCCAGCGCCATCGACTCATCCAAGACGGAGCTGAACACGCTGTCCACCTCCGTGGAGAACGTGTATTCGACGGCGTCGACCAACGCAACCGACGCCTCAGCGTCGCTGCGTTCGCAGGCCGACGTCCTGGATTCGCACGCGACCACCTACGAGAACATCAAGAAGACACTCAAGGACTTGCCAGGCTCGCCCGTGTCCCAATCCTCCCTGGATAGGCTGCAAAGCGCGGCCGACCGGCTGCGCACCCTGGCGACCAACCTGCGTGACGCTGCGACCGACCTCGACACGAAGACCACGGACGCGCAAACCAATCACGACAACATCACCGCCCTGATTGCCGACGCAAACCAGGCTGTCGATGACCTGTCAGCCGACTACGACAATGACCTGAAGCCGAAGCTCGACTCCCTGGCCTCGACCCTGTCGTCGGCGCAAACATCCCTGTCCTCCGCGCGTTCTAGCTTGTCCTCCTCGGTCTCCACGGCCTCGGATGGCGGCGACAGTGTGCGCGATAAGCTCACGAGCTTGCATGACAATCTGACGTCGGCGGCTTCGGACATGCGCGATTCCGCCGGGAAAATGGATTCGCTGCACACCTCCATCAAGGAGGCCCAGGATAGCGGCGATCTGACGACCTTGAAGGACATCATCGGGAATAATCCCGAGGCGCTGGCCGCCGCCATTGCCGCGCCCGTCGGCATCGATACGATTCCCGTTTATCCGGTGGCGAACTTCGGCTCCCAGATGGCACCCATGTACTCGATCCTGGCCCTGTGGGTCGGCTCCGTCCTCATGGTTGTATCCATCCGCTCTGACGTGACCGACGAGAACGCCGCTGAAGGTCTGCCCGACGACGATCCGCTGCGCGCGACGTTGACCGCTTCGCGGATCCGCCTGGCTTCCGGGTACCTGGGGCGCTACCTGATTTTCGGGACGATTGCGCTGGCGCAGGCGACGCTGATCGGGCTGGGCGACCTGTATTTCCTGAAGGTTCAGCACCTCCACCCGCTGGAGTTCATGGGCACTCTGTGGCTGACAGCCGTCGTGTTCTCGTTCCTCATGTACACGCTCATCGCGACGTTCGGGAACGCTGGTAAGGCCCTGGGCGTGCTGCTCCTGGTGCTGCAGATTTCGGGTGCCGGGGGGAGCGTTCCCGCTGGCGATCCTGCCGTCCTTCTACTCGTCGATTTCGCCGTTCCTGCCGGCTACCCACGCGATGACGGCGCTGCGCGCGTCAATCGCCGGATATGCGGGCCACGAGTACGGGGATGCCATGTGGCTCCTGGCCTCCTTCATCCTGTTCGCGGCGTTCCTGGGGCTGGCGCTGCGCCCGCTGCTGGTGCGCGGCAACCGGCGGATGGTAGCGAAGCTGGAGTCCACGAAGCTCCTGTAGAGCAGTGGTGCCCGTGGGGACGAGGCTTGCGCGTGTTCGCGGGGCGTCGGGGAGTTGAAAACTCAAAAGGGGATGATCGGTTTCGACAGTGGTCGTCGATCGAAGTGAAGCGAGCCGAGAATGTACGCTCAACTCGTAAACGATGCGTGCAAACCAATAGGTGCCGAACAGAATCGCACCGACTACGTTCTCGCTGCCTGATATCGCAGCCTGAACCTTTAGTCCGTCAGCCCGGGAGTTGCTTCCGGCCCGGTGTCTGGCGTCGTCTAGGGAGCCACTGGGTGCCGCCCATGTTGGTGGGGCGGCTCCGACACTCAATCAACTGAGCCCATCCGGCGGTGAGTCTACGCAATGCCGGGGGCCGAGAAATAAAACCGTAGACTGCGCTCGGAGAAGAATTCGGGGCCGGCTATTGGACGGGGGTTCGATTCCCCCCATCTCCAGTCGCCGATTACATTGAGGCGTCGACGTGTGAGGACTTCATCGAGGTGATTCGCATCGGCCGATGCTGCGGGAACGCCCCTCCTCGTCCTTGGCGGCGCGGTCGAGGGCTGGCTCGTCTCGGGAAGTGTGCCCGAGACGGGCCTCGCCTGCGGGAAGTGAAGGTGGGGTCGGGTGGGCGTTCTTCGGAGCGAGGGTACTCTTGGGCAGAGGACGCTCTCGGACCGGGAGGCTGTCCGTGAGCCGAGTTTACCTCCGATGGAATCGGCTCTTGCCAACCGGGTATGGCCGACTGCTCGGTGCGTGTGAAGGGTCGGACTTTCTGGAGTGGCCAGGGTGCTTCGGGGGTGAGGCTTTCCATGACAGGGCGCGTTCTTACCAGTTTGCCCCGGATCGTTGAGGCCATTCGACTCGCGCCGTTGTCTGAACACCCCTCGCGGGGAACGGTGGGCGCGCCGCCTTAGCTCAGTCGGCAGAGCGATTCACTCGTAATGAATAGGTCGTGGGTTCGATTCCCACAGGTGGATCCACTTGAACGCTCAGTTTGATGCAAAATTTTAACGGCTCTTCCGAGTTGAGTGTGGGTGACCGGGTGTTGGTCGGGGGTTGCGGGTAGAGGTCGAGGTCCTTGATGATGAGCGGACTTCTACCCCCGCTGTCTTCAAAGGACCTCGACAATGTCTCACCCTACCTGCTGCTGCTGTGCGTCGCTTGATCGTTGTGATCGGTGTGATCTGCTCGTCGGTTTGGAGGGCTTTCATCTGATGAGCGTGGCTCGCACCCCAGATGCTCTCGTGCTCGATGTTGAGTCGTGCAACCAGCTGGCGGGGTGCCCGGGTTGTGGGCTGATCGCACAAGGCCACGGTCGCGTGGTGGTGGAGGTGATCGACGCGCCCTGGGCCGGGGTCCCGGCGCGGATCCGATGGCACAAGCGCCGATGGATATGCCGCGAACACACCTGCCAGATCGCGACTTTCACTGAGCAGAACCACTCGGTGTGCTCCCAGAGCGCGTTTGGGTGTGCGGGCGATCCGCTGGGCGATCCGACAGCTGCGCTTCGAGGGAGCCACCACCTGTGGCCTGGCCCGACAACTGGCAACCACGTGGAACACCGTGTGGTCCCATATCAAGCCGTGCCTGCAAGCTGCTTCTGATGACCCCGCCCGCTTCGCAGGCGTGCGGGTACTGGGGGTTGACGAGCATGTGTGGCACCACCAGGACCGACGCCGACGAGGGCCCCGTGAGTTCACCGGCATCGTGGACCTGACACGCGGGGAGGATCATCCCACGGCAAGGTTGTTGGACCTGGTCCCAGGAAGGTCTGGCACCGTGTACAAGAACTGGCTAGAAGAGCGCGGAGAAGACTTCCGTGCAGGGGTGCAAATCGCGACACTGGATCCCTTCCAGGGACAGCAAGAACGCCATCGATGACCAGCTCCAAGACGCCACCAGCGTCCTCGATGCCTTCCATATCGTCAAGCTCGCTGGCGACGCTCTCGATGAGGTGCGTCGTCGCGTCCAGCAAGACACGACCGGTCACCGCGGGCGCAAGGGTGATCCCCTCTATCAGATCCGGCTTCTTTTGCACGCCTCGCGTGATCGGCTCACGAAGCGTCAAAAGGAACGCCTCCGTGAGGCCTTCGTGGCAGATGAGGCGCATATCAGTGTTGAAGTCGCCTACCTGCTCACCCAGCAAGTGCGCGAGGTCTTCCATCAAGACACACCCGCCCAAGGCCAACGCCTGGCCGCTCGTCTCATCGAGAGCCTACCAGCCTGTCCCATCCCCGAGATCGCTCGCCTGGGCCGGACCCTACGCAAGTGGAAGGACGCATTCTTGGCCTACTTTGATACCGGCGGAGCCAGCAACGGGCCCACCGAAGCCATCAACGGAATCATCGAACTAGGCAGACGCACCGCCAGAGGCTACCGCAACCCCACCAACTACCAACTCCGAATGCTCCTCATCGCAGGAGGCCTAGACGCCTCCACCCACACTCAACTATGAAGAGCCCGTTTACCTTGTTTTCTATTATTGCTTGTTGGAGGCAGTGTTCGTTCCACCATGGCGGGATCCGTCTTGGTATTTGGGGTTGTAGCCGATGACGCCCGCGCATGACCTTCTCGGACGGTTCGCCCGCAAGAACGCGTACAGTTCCTCGTAAGCCTCAGACTCATCAGGTCGATGAGCTGCCTGTTTTCCAAAGGGGCCTGCGGACGGAGCGCCGATGGAGCCGAGACAGTGTGCGCATTTGCGGGTTCGGGAGGAGGCACCGGGCTGTGGTGCTCGCTGGCGCCTCTCGCGACTCCTGAGCGGCTCGGTTGGCACCTCATTCGCTATGACGGCACATGCTTTTTCTTTGGGGTGCCGATGGAGCGGTTGCGATGTTGGAGGACGTTGCCCACGGCCACTACGGGACGGGCTTAATTTCACGCGCGACGGCTGAAATGCTTCGGGAGAAGCACGTCCGAAGGAGAGCCGGTGTTGCTTGGGGAACACGGAGGCTGGTGGAGGCTTTGCCAGTGCCAAAGTCAGAGTCAGCGCCAAAGTCAGACTCAAAGTCAAACTCGGCGCCAGCGTCAAGTTCGCCAGCGGCTCGTTCGGATGAAGAAGTAGACAGAGGCGCAAACGAAGAAGTAGACGACGAAGCGACGGCTCGAACCGGGAAGGTCCGGGCCGCCGCTCGGCGCTCACATTTCACTCAGTCACGGGCTGGGTAGCTGATCCGGGAGACGTGTCAGCGAACTCTACTTGCGCAGCCGTTTACCGCCTGCGCAGGAGAAGCGCCCAGGCGCCCGCCCCGACGAGTCCGCTACCACCGATCCCTACGAGGATCCACTGCCACCAGTTCGAGCCGCTCCCGTACGAGGCGGAACCGCGCTCAGGATTGAGCAGGGCGCTCACGGGGGTAGCGGGCTTGGTGAGCGCCCGCGTCGTGGGCGCTCCTGACTGTGAGGAGTCCGCGAAGTCCAGACCCGCGACGCCGCTCGACTGGGAGTCGTCGGCGCTGGAAGCGCCCGATACGCCGGAGTCGGAGCTCGTTGACCCCGCGCCAGTCGCCGAGTTTGACGACACTAGCGAGCCGGATACGGTCGACCCACCGGTTACCGGGGTTCCGGTCTGCCCGGCACCCTCGGCGAGGCGCGCGGCGGCCGCGGTCGGGTTCCCGATCGGCGAGGCCGGGGCGCTCGCACTTGCTGAGGGGGAGCCCGTGGACGGTGATCCGGTTGACGGGGAGGTGCCCGGAGCGGGCGCGGGCTGGCCGGGCCGCTGCGCACCGTTGTTCGGGTTCGGTGCGGGCGAGGGGTTCGGCTCAGGCGAGGGATCCGGCTCAGGCGAGGGGTTCGGCTCAGGCGAGGGATCCGGCTCAGCGCCCCTCTTGATGGCGTCGTCGCCGACGAGGAAGATCACATGGAGGGTCTTCTCGATGGTGGAGCCGTCAGCGAGGTGCGCGGTGTAGACAAAGTCGGTCGAGTAGCGCCCGGGCTTCGTGAAGTAGAAGGCCTGGTGGTCGTGTGATCCAAAGAGGTAGCGGAGGACCATGTCGGGCTTCATCGAGTCGAGTCGGGGCGTGAATCCCTCGAAGAGGGAGGAGTTACCGGTGACGAGGCGACCGGGGCCGGTGAAGTTCCTCATCGCGACCTCGACGCCCTTGCTTGAGAGCTGCGAGTAGTCGACCCGCTGGGTTGAGAAGCCGACCCAGGGGATGCCCTCGAGCTGGGTCTCGGGCAGACTCCACACACCTTCGGGTGCCGCAGCGGCGAGTTCGCTGTAGCCCTTCGCGCCGGCGGGGATCTTCGCGTGCGTCGAGTCGGGGACGGCGTAGGCGAAGGTTCCGGAGGCGCGGTGGACGGGGTGGCGCGGGTCGGCGGTGTCGTCGACGAAGACCTCCGCCTTCCCGTCCTTCAGGGACATCGCCTGATCCATGTGACCTTCGGTGATGATGTGGATCGCCGAGTCGCCGGGACGGGAAGGGGCGGACGGGTTGGCAGGATCGGGTATCGAGGGATTGCCGGGCTGAACGCCACCGCTCGGTGGCGCATCGGCATCCGGATCCGCAGGGTTTGGAGAGGGTGAGGGTGCCTCGCCGTTGTTCTCCGCGGTGATCGCGCGCAGCGCCGAGATCGCGGCGTCGCCGACGACGAAGTGAGCGGAGCGGGACTTGTAGGAGAAGTTCCCGTCCTTGTCGCGCGTCTCGATGTTGAAACCGACGGCGTAGACGCCTGGCTTCGTGAAGACGTGGGCGAGGGGAACTGCGGCTGCATCGACGGTGAAGCCGCGGTTGGGGTCGCGCGTCGTATCGAGGGTGACGTTCATCGCCCCGTCGGTGACGGTCCCCGCGATGTAGCGGCTGCCCTTGGGGCCGTCGAAGGTGTCGATGGAGTAAACGGCTGGCCCGGAGCGCAGATCGGCGGGCATTTGGGTGAAGTCGAATCCGAGCGATCCGTGCTCACCGGAGGCAGGCAGGACCCAGCGGTCGCCGTCGGCGGTCGTCTGCTTGAGTGAGTCGGGGATTTCGAGGATCGGTTCCCCGGGGATCGACTTGCCGTTCGCGTTCACCTCGAGGGTCACCCGCTTGATCGGCACGCCAGCCCGCACATCGTCTTTGAAGGTCCCCTTGTAGACGTAGTGGGAGGGGGAGGAGGGTGAGGCTGGCGCCTTCGCAGTAGAGCCGAAGAGCGCTTCGATCTGCTTACGGGCCTCGGCCTGGGTGAAGGGGGGCTCGGGCTCGGCGGGCGTCTCCTCGGTGGAGAGTTCGCCGGAAGCGATCATCTTCTCCTTCATCTGCTCGGCAGTCGTTCCGATCGGAGTGAGGGAGGTTGTGGTGCCTTCGGGCAGACCGACCTCGTCATCGGAGCCGACGAGCCACGTGATGGTCGAGGGCAAGGAATTAACGGCTCTCTGGGACCAGGTGGACGTGTAGGAGGCAACCATGTCGAGCCGGTAGACGCCCGCTTTCGAGAAGGTCCAGTTCCAGTGGCCGTGGGAGCCAGCCTGGAGGGAGAGCGGCGCGAGCGAGGGGTCGGAAGAGAGCCCTCGACTCAGGGAGTTCGTGCCGATGGTGCGCCACACCTCGACGGCTCCGGGCCCGGAGGAATTTGCGATCGAGAGCTTCACCTCGTCAAGAAGGATCCCCTCGGGCTGGGCGACCTCATGCGCCGTGTCGAAGGCACCGATGCCAGCCCAGACGGGACGCCAGTTGTCGATCTGCTCCTGGGGGGCACGCCAGACAATGTCGCCGGGCTTGCCAATGAAGTCGAAGAGGCCGCCCGAGGGGACGACCATGCGCGAGACCTCCTGGGAGTCGGAGACACGCGCGTCGGGGGCGAGTCGGACGCAGACGGAGTTTGGGTCCTTGACGACTTTGCGCCCGTCGACAACAGTAACGGTGAAGATCTCGTCGACACGGGTGACGTAGGCGGCGTCAACATGCGCGTGGTGGAGGAGCTTGCGGCCAGCGCACACGTGGGGAACGCGGCCGTCGGGCCCAGGGGTCGCCTCCGGGTCAGCGCCGGGCGAGCCCGCAGGAACCGTGAGGTCGGCGGGCACGAGGTCCCCGTAGCCAGCCTCTCCGGGCAGGTGCTCGGGATCGTCGGGCGCTCCGGGGGACGAGGGTGCGGCCTCAGCGTTGGTCGAGCCGGAGGCGTCGGAGGCGTACTCCGTGAGAGAGGTCGTTTCTAACGGGACTGCGTGCGCCAAGGGCGCGGCGATCGTTGGCGTAGCAAAGAGCGCGAGGGTGAGGAGCGCGGTGAACAGGGCGAGGAGGGGGATGAATCCCGCGGTGGGTGGCGCGCATGATGAACCTTCTGGCGATAATGAGAATGAATTGCATTATCGTACAGGGGTGTCTGCGAACCGCGCAACCTCGAGTGTGAGGTCCGGATCACGCTCGCCGCGTGTAAGGATGCGAGAAGAGTAATTGATGCCGTCGAGGGGGATGCTGTGCTCTATATGTGGGATGCCCTCAAGGCGCGCGTACGGGCGCGGATGTCGAAGACTCTGCTCGTCTACTTCGCGGTGTTCGCGGTCTTCCGTTGTGGACGCGCAACTCGGTCTGCATCGCGTAGCCACTCCTTCTCGGCCTCTACTGAGAGGTTGTCGACACCGTCCTCAACGCGGATCCGTACCGACGCGAGCGCCCTGGAACGAGAGCGCGACATCTAGACGCTCCTATTCGCCTCCTCCAGACCGAGGGGCGGGCCTACACCCACCGCTACATCTGTGAACGGCGGTTTCAAGTGGTGAGTGCAACGGCGTCGTTGTGGGGTAATTGTTCTATGGGTTTGGCGGGGGTTTTCAGTTGAATCGTTGGTGGGGTCGGGTGTTGAGTTGGCGTTGGGCTTCTTCGAAGGTCTTCGGGCGGGTAGGTGCCCAGGTCGGTGCTTTTGGGGAAGTAGTCGCGCAAAAGGCCGTTTATGTTCTTGTTGGAGCCGCGCTGCCAGGGAGAGTGCAGGTCGGCGAAGTAGACATTGATCGTTGTCTTCTTCGTCAACTCTTTGGTTTTGGCTATCTCGGCTCCCTGATCCCAGGTCAGCGTGCGCCGCAGATCCTGGGGTAGGCCGGCGATCATGTCGGTCAGAGTCTCGACGACGGTATCGGCGTCGTGCGAGAGGGGCAAAGGCCGCAACAGCAAGTACTCGGTGGTGCGTTCGACAAGAGTGATGGTCGCGCTCTTGGAGTTCTTCCTGATGATCAGATCACCATTCCTAATGGCCTGGGACGAGGTGCCCTTCGGCCTCCTCGGGCCGATCGGTGATCCTGGCGCCCTCGACCCACGACTTGCCTGACGAACGGGCAACAGTGAGCTTGGAGCGTGGTTTGCGGCTCGTGTGTCCCGAGCGCAAGGTTTTCTCTACTTTGAGTTCGTGACGCAGGCTTGCATGCCCGTGTACGTAGAGGGCCTGGTAGATGGTTTCGGCGCTGATCGTCATGCCCCCATTGTCGGGCTCGTGCATCCAGGCGGCCGCGATCTGGCAGGGGGGCCAGTGTTCGTTGAGCTTGGCAACCACGAAAGACCGGAGCTGTGGATCCTCGATCTTCAACCCTTTGGGGCGCGCCGCAAGGTGCTTGGCCTGTTCGTGGGCTCGCGCCGCCTGATACGCGCCCGGCATCCGATCCACCTCGCGTTTAACCGTCGAGGCCGACGCTCCCACCTGAGCGGCGATGGTCCGTAATGACAGTCCTTGAGGGTGTAAGAACTCGATGAGCTGACGGCCCCCATCGTCAAGCGGGCCCCGTGCCCCTCGCCTCGGGTCAACCCCGCGACGATTCTCGGATCAGGACACCCATTCCACCCACCAACAGGGCCTGTACGAAACGTCATCCCCCAATCCTTGGCTCAGCCGCGAATCGTGCAGACCGCCACGCCCGCACGCCTGTGCACTTGACGGACCGCCACCCCCTGGACCAACAGACCGAAAACGAGATCCCGCACCTCACCAGAACGGCGAAACACCACAGCAACCACCCCACACACTCAAGGCGCTGCACCCACCACCTGAAGCCACCCAACTCAGATGACGACCCTGCTGGGACAGCTTTCGGCGCTGACCGCTTCAAGTCGCTCGCTCGATACGAACCACGTCGCGCTTGCCTACCTGATTCACGGCGCGCAAACGGCAACAGATCGGGGTGAAACCGCTGGTCAGACCTGTCGATCGCGCAATTGGTGGACACGCTGAATACGCAGATTTTGGATGATGCGCGCTTTTCTTCGTTCATCGACGACAAGACGCGCACGGCAATCACCGGCGTTGTTCTGGATGTTTCAAGCAGTATCTCTGCCGGCAACTACGTGGACGTGAACCACGGAATGCTCGGCGGTAACTCCGTGATCACCGAATACCTGCACATGCAACGCATCTATGTTTCGCCCGGACAGTCGGTGGTGTCAATGGGTGGTAGCAATGAGTTGGTTGAATGCTTCTGTGGGGGTGCGGTAGCCGAGGGTGGCTCTGGGGCAGTTGTTCAGTTCGTAGGCGATGGCGTCGAGGTAGGGCTGGTGGCTGGTGATGGGGGTTCCTTTGGGAAGGTAGCGGCGGATAAGTCGGTTGGTATTTTCGTTTGTTCCTCGCTCCCAGGGGCTATGGGGGTGAGCGAAGAACACCTCCACGCCGGTATCTTGGGTGAGGCGCTGGTGGCGGGCCATTTCCCGTCCTTGGTCCCATGTCAGTGTTCGCATCGCTCCTTCGGGTAGGCCCTGGATGCGGCGGGTGAGCGCATCACAGACCTGGTTGGCCCTGCGTCCCAGTGGCAGGCCACGATGATCAGGTAGCGGGTGGTGCGCTCGACCAGGGTTGCGCACGCACTGGCCCCATCTTTGCCGATGATGAGGTCCCCCTCCCAGTTGCCAGGGATCATCCGGTCAGCAATGTCGGGGCGTTCGTCAATTAATCGCATGCCGACAATGGGTGGTGTGCGCCCGCCTGCAGGGGGTTTCTTGCGCATCCACCGCCTGGAGGGCAGGCATACGCCGTGCTCGATCAGCGTCTTCTTGGGGTGGGCGTAGATCCACGTGTAGATCGCCTCGTGGCTGATCGTGCGGCCCTGGGCGTGGGGAGAATTATCCATAGGAGCCACTGTGCCACATGCCTCCACGCTCAGGCGTCCGCTGATCTGGCGGGGCGTGCGCCCCTGCGACAAATCAAAGATCACGCGGCGGCGGAGAATCTCATCGCGGTCCAGGAGCCGCTTCTTAGGGCGGCGCCTGGCCACCTGCGCTGCTCTCCCGGCATCCTCGGCCTGGTACACGCCGCCAGGACCCCGATGGCGGGCGATTTCACGGCACACCACCGAGGGGCTACGCCCAATCAAGTGGGCGATACGCGTCTGGGACAAGCCCGCCTCCAACCCCGCCATGATCGCCGCGCGATCCTCAACACTCAGCATCCGACGACACCCCATGATCAGCCTCCGAACAGCATCACCGCTACACGAAAATTGCTTACACCCTATGACACTGCCGTCGGTTAGTGCCGGAACAGTGCTTGGCGAGGTCGGCATGACCGGCTATGTCACCGGTTGCCACCTGCACTTCGGTGTTCTGCAGAACGGCGTGAACGTTGACCCGATGGGGTACTTGTAAGCCAATGTGGCTCGCTGATCTGATGATTGGCTGAGTCGGAAGGCGGGGACAAGCTCAGCTTGTCCCCGCCTTCCATTGATACTGGCATTTTACGAGGCTTGAGCAAGACCCCTGCCCTCGGACGCGTTAGAATTAACGCCTTGAGTGGCGGGGCGCGGCCTCGTCAATCAAAGAAAGGAGGTGAACGATACCGAAAGACTGGAAGAAGCCGAAGCTGACCGAAGGTGAGAAGCGCAAAGCTGCATTGGACGCGAAGAAGGCGATCGCGCGGAACAAGAAGGCGCGCCACGACTATCTGATCGAAGATACGTGGGAAGCCGGTCTTGTCCTGTCGGGTACCGAAGTGAAAGCTCTGCGGATGGGGCGCGCGTCGCTGATCGACTCGTGGGTTGAGGTCAAAGACGGCGAAGCATGGCTGTACGGCGCGAACATTCCGATGTACGCGCAGGGCTCCTGGAACAATCATGCGCCAACGCGGAAGCGAAAGCTGCTACTGCACGCCTCAGAAATTGAGCGGATCGGCCAGAAGGTGCAGGCCAAGGGCTACACGATCGTCCCACTGGAGCTCTACTTCATCGGCGGTCGCGCCAAAGTTGAGATCGCGCTGGCCAAAGGCAAGCAGGAATGGGACAAGCGCCAGTCTTTGCGCGAGGCGCAGGATAAGCGTGAAGCTGAACGCGCGATGCGCGCCTACACGAAGCGACCGAACTACAAGTAGCGTACAGGTAGCGGGTGCCAGCTTCGTGCGTGGTGCGCTTTCTGCTGAAACCTTGCGTTTGCTGGCATTGCGCTAGCTGTTGAAACTTCGCGTAAGCGGGGTTATTCTTGGATGTCTGGTCGAACGGATGGAAGCGGTTCTTCGATGAGTCTTAGGATTTCGTTGAAGAGCCAACCCGGCAGTCTGTTTGCCGGTGAGTTGAAGAACTCAATAGGGGATGATCGGTTTCGACAGTGGTCGTCGATCGAAGTGAAGCGAGCCGAGAATGTACGCTCAACTCGTAAACGATGCGTGCAAACCAATAGGTGCCGAACAGAATCGCACCGACTACGTTCTCGCTGCCTGATATCGCAGCCTGAACCTTTAGTCCGTCAGCCCGGGAGTTGCTTCCGGCCCGGTGTCTGGCGTCGTCTAGGGAGCCACTGGGTGCCGCCCATGTTAGTGGGGCGGCTCCGACACTTAACTAACTGAGCCTATCCAGCGGTGAGTCTGCGCAATGCTGGGGGCCGAGAAATAAAACCGTAGACTGCGCTCGGAGAAGAATTCGGGGCCGGCTGCTGGACGGGGGTTCGATTCCCCCCATCTCCACACATTCCATCCCCGGGCTTCCGCTGGAAGCCCGGGGATTTATGTGTGCCTGACGTGCTGTGCTCTGGCGCGGAGTGAGCCTAGGCGCCGGAGAGTCCTTCGCATAGCTCTGCTAGTTCTTCGTCGAAGAATCCCACCATTTCTTCGTTGATCGCTGTGAGCCGCTCAACCCAGGCGACCGTGACCGCGCCGTATTTGATGAGCGATGTGACTGCGCCGTCAACGTCAGGGCCGTCGCACTCGAGCATCATACGCAGGTATTCAGCTTCCTTGAGCGCGTTGCGCTGCTCGAGCTCTTCGATGGCGTCTTCAACAAACGTCGTCACTGTGTCGTGGTCCATGCATTGACGCTAATTGATGAACTACTTTCCCGCATGATGTCGTACACGCATCATGCGCGAGGACGTTTGATACTCTCGTGCGCGGAGCGGGGTTTCCCCTGGGCTAGTTGTGAAATAATCAACCGTCAGAAGGCCCGGAAGTGGGCCTCGCTCCCTGTTTGTCATGAAGAGGAATCTCTTCACGGTTCTCCTCATCGGAATGCGTGATGAACAAGCGCCGTATCTGCGATGCTGTACTCGCTTGGGGCTAGTTTAGGGAAGTATTGAGAGGCCTCTCGTGTTGCGATATCCCAGGCCCGGCCCGACTTCCCTCGGTGCACTGCTGTGCGCCCCGTAGCCTCTGTGGCGCTCCAGTCCACGTGCTGGACAAGGAGCGGCACGCGGGTGCGCGCAGTGGTAGTGGTCCTCCACCTGTGAGGTATGAGAGAAAATTATGTTCCCATTTTCGTTTGCCTTGTCGACGAAGCGATGCTCATGCTCAGCACATGGGTATGCTTGTCCCAGAAAACCGTCACTGGTACGGTGCATCACGTCATACAACGTATGAGGAGGCAAAGAAGCCATGCCCATCTTCGGAGGCAAACAAATCGCAGAACTACAGCAGAGACTCGCGATTGGGGAACAGCAGTACAACGACGCGCAACGCACCATCGCCGAGCTGTCGGGCCTCATTGAGCGGGCAGGTGGCGGCGAGATTACGAGGATGCGCGCTCTTGTCGAGCAGACGCGCCAAGAGCAGGAAGCCGCTATCGCGTCTCTCCGTCAGCAGCGCGCGCAGTACGCCACGCAACTCGCTCAGGAGCAGGCAGCTGCGGAAAAGCGTCTTCGCGATATCAACAAGGAAGTCGAAAGGAATGAGGCGAAACTCGCGCGTGTCACAGCAAAGACAGTGGAGCAGAAGGAGGAGCTGCGCGCCCTCGGGATCCGCTACGACGAGGGCATCAAGATGCTCGATGTCGGGTGGACCGACTACGAAAGTCCCGCCGCCTCGTCAGTCGCACTGAAAGGACAGCTTGATGAGGTTCGAGCCACGATCAAAGAAATGATCCGTACAGGTGCCGCAGTCGATGCGAGTGAAACCTTCACTTTCAATGACTCCAAGGTGAAAGGTCGCAAGTTCGTGCGCGATATGGCGAAAATGATGCTCCGCGCCTACAACGCCGAGGCGGAGAACTGCGTCCTCACTGTTAAGGCGGGTAATGGGAATGTTGCCCGCAACCGACTTGAAAGAGCCCGGGATCAGATAGTTAAACTTGGCGCACTCATCAACCTCCAGATCAACTTCCACTACCATCGGCTGCGCATCAAGGAACTCGAACTCACGCTCCAGTACCAGAACGCTAAGAAAGCTGAGAAAGAGGCCGAGCGTGAAGAGCGCGCGCGACTGCGCGAACAAGCGCGCGCTGAGAAGGAGCTCCGGGCCGAACGCGAACGTCTCGAAAAAGAGCGCCAGCACTACCTCAATGTCCTTAAAGCCGTTGAGGAGGCGGGCAACAGTACCGAAGCGGAGAAGCTGCGCCAGCAGCTCGCCGAGATCGAAGAAGGCATCAATGACGTCGTCACACGGGAGGCCAACAGTCGCGCCGGATATGTCTACGTCATCTCGAACATCGGGTCCTTCGGCGAACGTATGGTCAAGATCGGCATGACACGCCGACTCGACCCCATGGATCGCGTCCGTGAACTTGGAGACGCGTCCGTGCCATTCAACTTCGATGTCCATGCCCTGTTCTTCTCCGACGATGCCGTAAGCGTCGAAACTGAGCTGCACCACCGCTTCGCCGCCAGACGCGTCAACCGCATCAACGCGCGGCGCGAATTCTTCTACGCTACCCCCGCAGAGGTTCGGGAAGCCCTCAAAGACATCGCCGGAAACCTCCTCGAATTCACCGAAGAACCAGAGGCGGAGCAGTATCGACTCAGCCTCGAAGAAGCGCGTGCATCTGCCGGATGCTGAGGTGGCTCCCGCTAGAACCTAGACGCCGCTGCGTGGGTCCCAAGGGCGTCCACTCCGGCTCATGGCGACTAAGTGTCAAGTTAGTTTGTTCTGGAATAACTGATGTATCATCGATCCATGAGGTGGGTGACAAAAACAACCTGGATTCGTATCATCGCGCTCTTTGGCGTCTATCTGTTGGTGTCAGCACTCTGGTTCAGCTTCGCGCGAGTCTCGGATTCGAACGAGGCCGTGAAGAGCATCGCGTTCCTGATCCTGCTGATGGTCCTGCCGATCCTGGCGATGTGTGTCGCCACCTGGGACGGCGTGAAGGAGGGCTTCAGCCTCCTGTGGTTGGTCGCGCCGTTCGTGTGCTTCCTGGCACCGATGTTCCTGTTCTTCAACGCGAGCGCCCTCATCTACGGGGTGGCCTACAGTCTGCTCGGCTTCGCGGCCCACGGCCTCGGCGTGCTGGTTCACTCGTGCTGTTCCTAGTAAGCGCGCCCGGCCTCGGGAGTGATGACGCGGATAGGAAGCGAAATCGCGGATAGGTTATGGACACGTGGATAGGTTAGTAGCCTATCCGCATGCGAATAACCTATCCGTATCCGCGTCACCTGTTCGCGTGTATCCTCGCGGATTTGTCTCCGTGCGCAGAACCCCGTTTTGCCCCGGTGCCGCCTCCGCGCGCGGTAGCATTCCCGGTATTGCGACGGTTCAAGGCTCGCGCAATGCACAAGCACACGGAGCTGCTGAGCATGTTCTGGGACCGGGTCGCCCCACTCTACGACTTCTTCGGCAACGCGTTTAACCGAGCCGACTACGACGGTACGGGTGAGGCGGTCGCACGCGACGACTGCGTCCTTGAATGTGCGTGCTGTACCGGCGCGATTAGCGCTGGCATCGTTCCGGTCCGCGCGCACCTCGAACTCGGTGCGCCGACCTCACGCGAACGCGTGTGAGAACAAAAAGAGAGTCTGATACCAGAATGGTTTCACAGAGGAGCGAAGCGACTTGTTTGTGAGGTATAAATTCGTAACATGAGCGCGCAAGGTTGCGCAGACTGAATAATTGTGAAAGTATTTGCGGTCAGTGGAAGTGAAGATTCCGGAGAGTTTGAGTGTTTTGCTTTCCTTGATCGGAATACTGTGTTGAGCGGGAAGGGGCTCGTCATGGCTCGTAGGCCTGTCTTTGTGCCTGACTCTGATAAACCGTATGTTTCGGAAGTATCTCTGGATTTTGAATACTTTCCCGGATCTTCTATCCAGCAGAAGCAGCGTTCGGTTGCAAGTTTGCATGCGTCGTATGTGGCTAGGTTTCCTTCGTCGCGCGTTCTGGAGGTGTCGTCCAAGAGCGAAAGGGACATTGGAGTTCAGTTAAGTGCCTTCAATTTGATGATTGAGCATCCAGGACGTGGAAGTTACAGTGTTGAATGTGCTTTCCAAGCTTCAAAAGTGTTTCTGCATGGGGGACCGTTTGTTGATCTGTTCAATGCCTCGAGTCGTGCGGCAAAAACAGATCGGCGATTGAGGGAAAGCGGAGAGCTTGTTGGATTCAGGTATTTGACAGATCAATTCCCGTTAGATCCGAAGACTTATTTCTACGACTGGTTGTACGCCTCTGCACTCTGTCGTCATGACAAGCTCGTTGAGCAGGTAATGATGTTCGATGCATTCACCGATATTGAGCATAATCCAGAGCGGGCGATCAACTGTCAGGCAAGGACTGTGGCCAAAGTGGTGGGTCTTGCCCGGGCGGGGCTTCTGGCAGATGCCTTGCAGTCACCTCGAGCATTTCTGGAACTCGGGTATCATTAGGTTTTCGTTGACCTGTCACTTTGTTCGATAGTGGAGGAACAAGATGATCTGGGATCGGGTCGCCCCTCTCTATGACGTCGTCGTCAACACGGCAAACCGGGCAGTGTACGCAGCGACGGGGACAGCCGTTGCCCGGTTGATTCACCCCGGTGACACCGTGCTCGAATGTGCGTGCGGCACGGGCGCGATCACCGCAGCCATCGCCCCCACATGTGCCTCCGTGGTCGCGACCGACTACTCCGAGGGGATGCTCAAGCAGGCACGCAAGAAGCTCGCACGGTTCCCGCACGTCGTCGTCGAGCAGGCGGATATTACCGACTTGCACTACGCGGACGACTCGTTCGATGCCGTCGTGGCAGGCAATGTCATCCACTTGCTGCCTGAACCGGGCGATGCGCTCAAGGAGATCAAGCGGGTCGTGCGCCCGGGCGGCACGATCATCGTGCCCACCTACGTGATTCCCAAGAAACGCGCGCACACCATGTTCCTGAGGCTAATCTCCCGATTCGGCGTGCACTTCCAGGAGCACTTTGATCCGGCATCTTACCGGGCGTTTTTTGAGCGCATGGGCTGCACGGGCGTCACCTACCGCGTCGTGCGTGGTCGAATTCCCTGCGTGATCGCCTCCTTCACGAACGATCAGTAGGTGCCGAGCCCAGGGCGAAGTCCCGTAGCATCGCCCCGTAGGCGCGCGAGTCGCGGCTCATGCGCTCACAGTGTCCCCAGCCCGGCCACACGACCAGCTCTGCGCCGGGGTAGAGGCGCGGAACCGTGCGCCGCGCCAGTCGTAGGTCCGAGTCTTTCTCCCCATACGCGAACGTGCAGCGGAGCTGAACGTCGGGGGAGAGGTGTGGCAGGGTGACCCGCGAGCAGTCACGCACGATTGCCCGAATGCTCTCCTCACTCATTATGGCAAGGCTCTCAGCCATGGGGCGGGCGACCTCTTCGCCGAAGAGCCGCGCGAGCTTGCGAACTCCTGCCTCGGGATCGCGCGCGGCCTTGCGGTGCTTCGCGACCATCACCCGGCTGAGAACGGCCCCGCCGACGCGTGCCACGGGTCCGCCCGAGTAGAAACTCACGCCTTCGATGAAGAGGCGGTCGAACGACAGATCGGGGAAGCGCAGTAGCTCGAAGAACACGACCCCGCCGAGCGACGCCCCGAAACCCAGAGACAGGCAACGCACCTCGTGGGACGTCAGCCACTCGTGGATCGCCGCCGCCTCGGCCGCCGCCGACATGTAGGAGGCCGAGGCCTCGTCCCCGTGGGCGGACAGGTCCGGTATGAGGAAACGCAGCCCCGAGCCCATGTGGTCGGCGACCGCGGCCTTCATACGCGAGGCCGAGGACAGCATCGGGTGAACGAGCAGGACGGTGGGGGAGTCGTCCCCATAGTCCCCGTAGATATGCATCTTCATGGCGTCGCTCCGTGGCGGTTGTTGGGCGCTCCCTCGCACCCGTGGTGTGAGCTGACGAGGGGATGCTACCACCGGTCGGAGGCCACGGACAGGGGAATCGGCGCACTACCTCGCGGTATCATGTGACTCGAGCGAAGGAGTCGGCGTGGCGTTTGACTACAAGAAGGAATACAAGGAACTGTACGCCCCAAAGAAGGGGCCGAGCGTCGTTGAGGTTCCACCCATGACGTTCGTGGCCGTGCGCGGCAGTGGTGACCCCAATGAGGAGGATGGTGCCTACCAGCGGGCAATCTCGGTTCTCTACGCCATCTCCTACACAATCAAGATGAGTAAGAAGGGCACCCACCAAATCGACGGCTACATCGACTTCGTCGTTCCCCCGCTCGAGGGGTTCTGGTGGCAGGAAGGCGTCGAGGGTGCCGACTACGCCCACAAGGAGGCCTTCCAGTGGGTGGCCGTCATCCGCCTGCCCGACTTCGTCACGCGCGAGGATTTCGACTGGGCGGTCCGCGAGGCGACAGAGAAAAAGAAGATCGACTGCTCGAGGGCCGAATACCTCATGATCGACGAGGGCCTGTGTGTCCAGTGCCTGCACGTCGGCAGCTATGACGACGAACCCGCCACGGTCGAGGCCATGGATGCCTACGCGCGCGAGCAAGGCTACGTGCTCGACCTGACGCACGAGCGCCGCCATCACGAGATCTACCTGTCGGACGCGCGCAAGGTCGCCCCCGAGAAACTCAAGACGGTTATCCGCCACCCCATCAAGCCGCTTGCGGATAGCTGAGGGGACGGGGAACCGACGACGCGGCGCGAGGATCCTGCACGGGTGGACATGGTGGCGCTCGCCCGGCGACGCGGGTAATGTTGGTCCGATCACAACCTAACCAAAGGAGAATATGATGCTTGTTGTGACGACCCCGACCGTTGAAGGTGCGCCGATTAAGCGGTACATCGGCATGGTGTCGGGCGAGACCTTCGCCGGCGTCAACGTGTTCAAGGACTTCGGTGCCAGCCTGTCCAACATGTTCGGCGGCCGCGCTTCTCAGTATGAGGAAGAAATCGGCAACGCGTCGGCGACCGCCGTCAACGAGATGTGTGTGCACGCGCGCAGTCGATGGGAGCGAACGCGGTTGTCGGCGTGAAGGTCGACTACTTCACCGCCGGGTCTGATAACGGCATGCTTGCTGCGATTGCGACGGGGACGGCCGTTATTCTCTGAGGAGGAGCCGCAGGCGCGGTTCTATCCTGACACGTGAACCCGCCGGGTTGGTCACGGGTGACGATGCTCGAGGCCTCCCGGCGGGTTGCCGTCTCTGCGTTCTCGCGCTGTGGCTCGTCGGGGAAGAAGAACGAGCGGGTGAGCAGGTGAAAGAGCGCAGAAGCATTGCAACTAAGGCGATGCTAAATTATAATAGTGTACCCTATGGATCTGATGGGGTAAAGCTCTTCACACATGGTGAGAAGAAAGTTGGACAGGTATAGGTCGAAGCTGCTCACGGCCCTACCCTTGATGCCGGGTGTGCTGTCACGATGCGTGCGCCCTATGCCCAGTTGTCAACCAAGTGAGCCACTGATGTCCCATCGATCAATCACGGCACTGGCGCTGGTCGTTACCGGCGCTCTCGCCGCGACCACCGTCAGCATGCCGACGGCCTTTGCAGCCGATGACGAAAACCAAGCGCAATCCACCGTCACCCCGAATAGTGGTACTCCCACGCCCGAGGACACCCAGGCCTCGTCGAACGGCGCACAATCGGGTGCTCTCGCGCCCTCCGACACCACGGACGAGGCCGGGGATGAGAATGCGAGCGCCACCCCGGAACCCGCGGACGATACTCCGACGACGATCATCGTCCAACTGGAGGACGGCAACGTCGGTATTCCCTGGTATAACCGCATCTTCGGACTGTCGACCTCAACGAAGCATGAGACAGTCAAGGACCGCATCGAGACAGCCGTCGAGTCATCCGTGCCCGGTTCGGACGTCACGGACGTGCTCGACTACACGAAGGCTTTCGACGGTTTCGCGATCCAGGCCCCGGCCTCGTCGCTGGAGACCATCAAGGCCACGCAGGGCGTCAAGGCGGCCTTCATCGAGCGCCACCTCAAGCCGCTGGTCGTCGAGGGCGACACGGGAGTGAGCGGGGTCGATGCCGTGAACCCCGACCTGAAGAACGGCTCCTCCCTGGAGATGACCCGTGCGAACCAGACCTCGCAGAAGGGTGACGAGCAGGTTATTGAGGTCATCGACACGGGCATCGAATCCACGCACCCGGCATTCTCCGGCCCCATGGATGACGTGACCGTGCGCCTGTCGCACAAGGACGTCGAGTCCTTGGTCGGCACGCTCAGCCACGGCAAGCAGGGTGCCTACCTGAACAAGAAGATTCCCTTCGTCTTCGATTACGCCGACAACGACGCGAATGTGCTGCCAACCTCCACCAAGGATCTCTCCCACGGCACGCATGTTGCCGCGATCGCCGCTGCCAATGCGCCCGACCTGCAGGGCACCGCGCCCAACGCCCAGATCATCGTCGCGAAGGTCGCCGCCGACAAGGACGGCTCGATCCCGGACAGCACCGTGCTGGCCGCCCTCGACGACGCGGTCATCATCAAGCCCGACTCGATCAACCTGTCCCTCGGCGACGACGCGGGCTGGGGCAGCGAGGCTGGGACCGTGTACGCGGAGGTCTACAAGAACCTCGCCGAGGCCGGGGTGAGCGTCAACGCGGCCGCCGGTAACTCGTACTCGAGCGCCTACTCCAACTACTCCGGCAAGGGTCTGCCGTACGCGACCGACCCCGACGCGGGCACGGTCTCCGAACCCGCGTCCTACGGGTCGACCCTATCGATTGCCTCGGTCAATAACCAGGATGCCCTGCCCTACCTGACCTACGGCGACAAGCAGATCGTCTACCGCAAGTCGCGCGGCCTCAAGGACGCCTTCGTGCCCAGCCTGCTCGACATCGAGGAAGGCACCTACACCGTCATCTACGGCGGCATCGGGGACGCGGCAGCCCTGGAGAAGATGGTGGCCGAACACCCCGGCGACCTCTCGACGACCATCGTCCTGGAGGACCGCGGCGGCTCGGACAGCGTGACCGGCGCGGACATGACGCACGAGGCCAAGGTCAGTGGCCTCACGAAGCTGAGCTCGAAGCCGGCCGCCCTCATCCTCGGCGACTCCCAGGACACCGACACGCCCTACGTGGCGACCATCGAGTCCACGCACACGATGCCGACCGTGACCATCACGAAGAAGGAGAAGGACGCACTGATCGAGGCCATCAACGCAGCCGATTCCCACTCCATCTCCATCACGAACCCCCACGCGGGCCTCACACTTGCCTCCACGAACCCCACGATTTCCGACTTCACGTCGTGGGGCGTCACCCCGGACCTGACTCTTAAGCCCGAGCTTGCCGCGCCCGGCGGTAACATCATGTCCGCGGTCCTGGGGGGCGAGTACCGTTCGATGTCCGGCACGTCGATGGCGACCCCGCAGGTCGCGGGCATCACGACGCTCGTGCGCCAGCGCATGAACGAGGACCCAGCCTTCAAGAAGCTCTCTGCCTCCGAGAAGACCTCCCTCGTCTCCAACTTCCTCATGGGAACCGCCCACCCTCTGGTCGACCTCGAGCAGGGAGACGGCGCCTACTACTCCCCGCGTCGCGTCGGCGCGGGCCAGGTGGACGCGCTGGCGGCCACGACCTCGTCCGTGTACCCGAGCGTGGTGGGGGCCGCGAATCCGTCGCGTCCTAAGGCTGACTTGGGCGACGGGACCGAGGGTTGGACCTTCCAGGTGCAGCTAACCAACGTCTCCGATGACGCTCACACCTACACGCTCGGCGGCCAGGCCCTGTCCGAGATCGTGGAGGGCGAGCTTTTTCACGCAGCACTCGAAGAACTGGGCGGGAGCAGGCATTGACCTGACTTTTTCGGCCGACTCGGTGACCGTCCCGGCTCAGTCCAGCGCGAGCGTAACCGTCACGGTGACCCCTCAGGCGGCCTTCGCCTCGTACGCGAACGCCAACGCCCCCAAGGGCACGTTCATCGACGGTGCCGTCACCTTCACGAGCGCCGACGGGCAGCCGGGCCTCACGGTGCCCTACATGGGCTTCTACGGCTCCTGGGGAGCCCCGAATATCTTCGACGGCAAGTGGTACGACGGCACGACGAGCACCGCGCACGCCTGCTCCTCGACCCTCATGAACCCAGCGACGGACGTGCCCCTGGGCGCGCTCAACCCGCTGGACGGCCAGGACTCCACCGCCGTGCGCGCCGTCGACCCCGCGTACTTCATCATGTCGCGCTCGACCGCGCAGGAAGCGCCGAACAAGATGCTCCCGCGCACGTGCCTGCTGCGCAATACTCCGCAGCTGACCTACACGTACACGAACGAGGCGGGGGAAACCGTGCGCTCCTACGCCTTCGAGCGCGCGAAGAAGTCCTTGTTCAACTACTCCTCGGGCGCGATCCTGCCCGTTGAAAGCCAGGAGGGAAACAACCCGGTTTTCGACGGCTTCGACAAAGACGGCAACGAGCTGCCCGACGGCCGCTACACGCTGACCATCGAAGGATCCTCCGTCGCGCCCTCTTCCACGACGCAGCAGCTGACGTGGGAGTTCACGCTGGACACCCAGGCCCCCACGATCTCGAACGTTGCGGTGACCGGCGAGGGGAACGGTCGCGTCGTGTCCTTCGACGTCTCCGATAACTCGCCGCTGGCCGGTATAGCGTTCTCCGAGTCGCCCACGTCTCGTCACTACTACGACGAGAAGGAAGCCGTGGGCGCGAACCGTCAGCCCGACGGTACATACTCCAAGCACTACGAGATCGCCTGGAAAGATCTGGTCGACCGCGCGGATTCCTCTGATCCGGCGACCTCCTACCTGTACGCGTGGGACTGGGGTAAGAACCAGACCCGCCAGCAGCTGCGCTTCCAGACCATCCCGATGACGTCCCTGACGCTCTCGCCCGCCGAGACCACGGTCGTAGCGGGTGAGAAGGTCACGCTGAGCGCCGCGTACGAGCCGACGAACGCGAACGTCACCGACCTGGTGTGGTCCTCCTCGGACGAGGCCGTGGCCACCGTCAGCGACACCGGCGAGGTCAGCGCGGTGGGCGCGGGTGACGCGACGATCACCGTGACCGACGCTGCCCAACCGGCTCTGTCGGCCTCGGCCACCATCCACGTGCGCACGATCTCCGAGGACACCGGCATTGAGATCGAGCAGACCTCCCTGTCCGTGAAGGCGGGCGAGGAGGCCTCGGTGAAGGCGTACCTGGCTCCCTCCCTGGCGGGTGCCGCGGTGACCTGGAGTGTTGAACCCGCCGATCTGGCGACCGTTGTGGCTGGCGCCGATACGACGAGCGCGACGCTGACGGGCGGCGACCACGTCGGCACGGGCACCCTGAGCGCATCCGTGACCTCGGGCGGTGCGACCAAGTCCGCGCAGATCCCCGTGACCGTGCGCTCCGCCGACGCCGACGACTTCGAGATCGACGAGAACGGCGTGTTGACCGCCTACAAGGGCAGTGCGACCGACGTTGTCCTTCCCGAGGGCGTCACCGACATCGGGGAGCGAGCCTTCGCGAACTCCTCCGTGGAGAACGTGACGATCCCCGCCGCCGTGCGTACCATCGGCAACGAGGCGTTCATCTACTCCTCGCTGAAGACAATTACCTTCCAAGACGACGTGGCCGCGCCCTCGTAGCTGACGTCGATCGGCGAGAGAGCCTTCGCGCACGTGTCGCTGGAAACCCTGGCCCTGCCTCGTTCCGTCACGACGATTGGTGCCGAGTTCATCGACTACAACAAGGCTCTGACCTCGCTGTCCTTCGGCGCGAAGGTCTCCGCCGAGTCGATCACCTCGGGTTACGCTGAGACATCCGCCCTGACCTCGGTCGATGTCGATAGCGCGAACCCCAACTACGAGTCCGTGGACGGCGTCCTGTTCTCCAAGGACCACGCGCGTCTGATCATGTACCCGGCGGCGAAGAACCCCGGCGGCTCCTATACGGTCCCGGAGGGCACGACCGAGATCGCCAACAAGGCCTTCGCTGAGGCGGGTATCGTGACCGCCACTCTACCGGCGTCGTTGCGCACCATCGGCGACGAGGCCTTCCGCCTCTCCGCCCTCACCGCGCTGACCCTGCCAGAGGGCTTCGACACGGTGGGCACGTGCGCCTTCTGCCTCGCGGCCAGCCTCGACACCATCGACCTGGGCGGCACTGTCACGATTAAGGGAAGCGCCTTCGAGGGAGTGGGAGCCAAGAACGGCGTCAATTTCCGTTCCGACCTGAACAAGCTGACGACTATCGGAGACTTCGGGTTCAGCCGCACGGGCATGAAGGCCGTGACCCTGCCGGATTCGGTGACCACGGTCGGTGAACAGGCATTCTCCGACAGCACGGGTATCACCCAGTTCCACCTGGGCGCGGGCGTGACCTCTTTCGGCGAGACCGCTTTGTACAACGACCGCAACATCGCGACCCTGACCGTCGGTGCCGGCAATCAGGTGTTGTCGGCCGATCAGAATGTCCTCTACCGCACGGGGGCAGACGGCCTGCACCTGATGCTCTCCCCGGCGGCTAACGCGATCACTGACTACGCGGTGCTCGCGGGCACGGTTGAGATCGGTGCGTCGGCGTTCGCCAACAACAAGACGGTGACGCGCGTCGTCCTGCCCGAAGGCGTGACGACCATCGGCGACGAGGCCTTCGCCGGCTGCACGGCTCTGACCGAGCTGGTCATCCCGAATTCGGTCCAGACCTCGACGGGCGTCGTAGGCAACTCCCTGGAGATGGTTGAGTACGGTACCAAGGTGCGCTCGATCCGCATGGAGGGCAGCTGGGTGCCGATGCCTCGTCGCATCGTCGTGCGCGGTGGTGAGGACGGTTCCTTCGTCTACGATGGCCGCCCGGCGAACGGACGTCGCGAAAGCACGTTCTTCGGCGAGGGCATGACCTCCGTGTCCTTCGGCGTGGACGTGCCGCGAGTCCTCGTCTTGCCGTCCACGCTCACCCGCCTAGATCTCGAGCAGGACCTGAGCGACGAGAAGAAGGCGGACACGCAGGTGTACGTCGCCGGTGCCGAAGGCTCGGCTGCGTGGAACATCGCGAAGGTGGCCATGGAGGCTGCGGGCATCGACGTGTCGCAGCTGCACGCCTACACCGCGCCGTCCGTGACGCTGTCCGGCATGGGCATCGCCGAGGCCGGGGCTGGGTACACGCTCACGGGCGCGGCTGGCTCTCCGGTGGACGTCACCGCCTCGGTGACGGGTGGTATCGCGGGTACTCAGCAGGTGCGCGCGCTCCAGGTCGGTGCCGATGGCACCGAGATGCTGGTGCGCGACTGGACTGACATGAGCGCCGGAGCGGACCGCGCTGGGGGTGTGTCCGCGACCTTCCCCTGGACCCCGTCAGCCGAAGATGTGGCGCTGCGCGTCGAGGTGCGTGACGCCTCGTACCTGACGTCCGTGGTACGCCTGGCGATGCCGGGTGCCCCCGCTCCGAATCCGGACCCGGCACCCAACCCGGATCCCGCTCCGAATCCGGGTCCCGCTCCGAATCCGGATCCCGCGCCGAACCCGGATCCGGCGCCCAACCCGGGTCCCGCGCCGAATCCGGATCCGGTTCCCGCGGAGGGCGAGTGGATGAGTGACGCGCGTGGTTGGTGGTATCGCCGGGCCGATGGGTCTTTCCCGAAGGACGCCACGCTTGTGATTGGCGGATCCGTCTATCGCTTCGATGAGTTCGGTTACATGCGCACCGGTTGGGTCAAGGATCAGGGATCGTGGTTTTACCACCAGGCATCGGGTGCCCAGGCTGTGGGCTGGGTGAGGCAAGGTATGTCGTGGTTCTACCTTGATGAGATCACCGGAGCAATGGCCACCGGCTGGCTGCGCCTTGGCTCATCGTGGTTCTACATGAGTCCCGAAGGTGTTATGACAACCGGTTGGGTCAGGGTTGGCGGATCGTGGTTCTTCCTCAACCCCGACAGTGGCGCGATGGCCACGGGTTGGATGATGGTTCGTGGGTCGTGGTATTACTTTGATCCGGGTAGTGGTGCGATGGTCACTGGTTGGTTGCGGGTTGGTGATTCTTGGTATTTTTTGAAGGATTCGGGTGTGATGGTGACCGGTTGGGTGTGGATTGGGGGGACGTGGTATTTCTTTTCTGATTCGGGCCGGTGGAGTTGACTTGAGTGATTGATGTGGGTGTGAGCGCCCGAGTGTGCGCCCCTGGGACACCACCCAGGGGCGCACACCGCTGAAATTCCAGCGTTTTCACAGGATGCTCTGGCTGTCTCCACAGACTCGGCACCTACAGTAGGTGTCATCACAAGGGAATACGGCACGGGCCACACGGGTCCGGGATATGCCGACGAGCTACGTTTGAGGAGTCATTTGGGAGAACTCGCACTGTGTTGATGGGATACGCCGAGGGGCCGACCGAAAGGTCGGCCCCTCGGCGTATGTGTTGTGCCGTACGGTGAGCTACTCCGTCAGGCGCGGACGGTCAGATGCTAATGAGATCGGTCAGAGTCTGTGCGTTAGCGTGCGTACAGGGGTAGCTGGTGCGGGGTGACAAGCGCGGGACAGGCGGCTTGTCGATGACGGCGCATGGTACTCCGGGTGGCGCGTGTGATTGAGGGATTGACGTATCGTGAGAATGGTTGTTGCAAAAACTGGGTGACATCTCTGTGGGGAGTAGTGTGTGACAAGCGTTCGTGTCACGTGGACCGAACCCTCGTTTTACCGAATTGTCAACACAGGGAGGCGTATACATGTCTCATCGAAAAGTATCAGTGCTCGCGTTAGCGCTGGCTGGGGCGGTTTCTTTTACGACGGTCGGCGTTCCTGCGACCTTCGCTGTCGATGCCGGGACAACAACGAGTGTCAGCGTCGTGTCACCGGCCGCGCAGCCCAATCCATCCGGGGACTTCGAGATCGATAAGAACGGCGTTCTCACCGCCTACACGGGAAGCTCCACGGAGGTCACGATCCCCGATGGGGTCACCGAGATCAGTACTGAGGCGTTCGGGAACGCGCAGTTGACGAAGCTGTGGATCCCGGCGAGCGTGCGCGTCATAGGCGATGATGCGTTCGTGAGTCAGGACTTGAAGGAGATTACCTTCCAGGACGACAAGGCGCATCCGTCCCAGCTCGCCACGATTGGGGATCGCGCGTTCCAGTCAACGAGCCTGGCGACCATAACACTGCCCGGCTCCGTCGTGACGATTGGTGACAATGCCTTCGCAGGGATGAGTAGGCTCACCTCGGTCCGCCTCGGAGCCAAGGTCGCTGCAGGTCAGCTGGTGGCCGCCTTCCCGGGCGCAAAAGCGCTCGCCTCCATTGAGGTCGACGCCAACAACCGCAACTATGCGAGCGTCGACGGCGTCTTGTACACGAAGGATCATTCGCACCTGATCGCCTATCCGCAGGCGAAGAACAAGGGGGGCTCCTACGCGGTCCTTGATGGAACCACCGACATCGATGACTACGCGTTCGCGGATGCCTCGGTCACTTCCGTGACGCTGCCTTCCTCACTGCGCAGAATCGGCGAGTACGCCTTTGAAAGCTCTCGGCTCACCTCGCTGACCCTGCCGGATTCGTTCGAGACAATCGGTTCCTGGGCCTTCTCGTACGCGTCGAATCTTGCTCGCGTGGACCTGGGTGGTACGACCACCGTCTCGGACGACGCGTTCCTGAACGATCTCGCGTTGACCGAGGTGAACCTGCGCCCCGACCTGGGAAGGCTCGAGGAAATCGGCGAGGACACATTCGGCGGCTGCACGAATCTGACCAGCTTGGTCGTTCCTGCGTCCGTCACCTCGGTTGCGGGCGTGTCGAATACCGGCGTGGATACGCTTGAGTTGGGGGATCGGGTCAGGAAGCTGAGCATCGTCACGCGCGGCGTCCGGAATGTCCGTCACATCGTCGTGCGCGGCGGTGTGAACGGAGAGTTTTACTCCGAGGGCCAGGCCTCGAACGGTCGCCCGGAGAGCGCGTTCTTCGGTGAGGGCATGACGACGTTCTCCTTCTGGGGTGAGACGCCGCGCGTCGTTGTCCTGCCTGCGAGCCTGACGTCGCTGGAACTCGACGAAGACGCCGCCTCCGACGTGAAGGCGAACACCGCCATTTACGTTGTCGGGAAGGAGGGATCGCAGGCCTGGAAGACGGTGAAGGCTGCGATGGAGAAGGCCGGATACGCGACGGCGAATCTGAAGGCGTACTCCGCGCCCACGCTCGCTTTGTCGGGCACTGGCATCGCCGAGGCAGGGGCTGGGTATGCGCTGACTGCGAGCCTTGGTACGTCGACGACGGTGACCGCCACCGCTACCGGCGGCACCCAGAATGTGCGCGAGGCGCGCTTCGTTCAGGTTGGACCGGGGAACGCTGAAACCGTCCTGCAGGACTGGAGTGCTGTCACGTCTGGTGTGGCCTCATACGCGTGGACGCCGACCAGCGCGGATGTGAGCCTGCGCGTCGACGTGCGCGATGCCTCGTACGCGCTCCACTCGACGACGCTGCGTGTCGGATCCTCCCCGGCTCCCCAGCCCCAGACCGGTGAGTGGAAACAGGATTCTCGCGGCTGGTGGTACCGCAACGCGGACGGCTCCTACCCGAAGGATCAGGCGGTGACGATCGGCGGTACGGTCTACCGATTCGATGCGTCCGGATACATGCGCACGGGCTGGGTGAAGGATGGCGGCTCGTGGTACTACCACACTGGATCGGGTGCTCAGGCGAGCGGCTGGACTCTCGTCGGCGGCTCCTGGTACTACCTGGATCCCTCCAGTGGCGCGATGGTGACGGGCTGGACGCAGGTGGGTTCGGCCTGGTACTACCTGAATGCTGCCGGTGATATGGCGACCGGCTGGCTCAAGGATGGCGGCTCCTGGTACTACCTGGATCCCTCCAGCGGCGCGATGACGACCGGGTGGCTCCAGATCTCGGGTACGTGGTACCACTTCTCGAATGGCGGCCAGTGGATCGGCTGATCGACGAGTCGACGAATTGACCCGGGTCCGCTCCCCGGAAGATTCCGGGGAGCGGACCCGGGTCTTTCATCAGCCCGTGATGCTCAGCATGAGTGTCAACGTTAATGTCAAACGACGGTCGATGTACGCATACAAGTTATTTCATGGTCAGAGTCCTCCTCGCGTGTGACAGAGAAATGATGGTCATGAACGTGCTCTGTCACCAGAACATGCGAATATGGCTTTGACAGATCATGGAAAAAATTCGCAATAAGCATGTCGCGGTAAGCACCTGCATCGTCTATCCTTGACGGTAGGGCCTGCTGCACGTTGCATCCCCTGTCCATTTGTTTACGAAGTGAGCCACAGATGATTCACCGTCGATTGTCGGCACTGGCGCTCGTCGCCTCCGGTGCCCTCGTTGTCACTACAACGACGATGCTGCCCTCGTTCGCGGCCGACGCGGACCGCGCCGATGCCTCGTCACCGAACCTGGCCGATGCCACCTCACCGTTCACGATCATCGTCCACCTTGAGGAGGGGAGCGGCGACCCTGCTGCCAGGCTCGCCGATGCCAAGAAACGTATTGGTGACGCCGTCGCTCAGTCCTCGCCGGGCGCGACCATGGAGGTCGTGCGGGACTACACGCACGCTTTCGAGGGCGTCGCGATCAAGGCGCCGGACTCCGCGCTCTCGGCCATCAAAGCGACGCAGGGCGTGGCGGGTGCCTTTGTTGAGGGGTACCACGATCCGGTCACCGACCCCGACTTTTGGAGCATCCAGGGCGGGTACGGAAAACCTGCTGATTCGTCAGATCTGGGCGCGGCCTCGCGTATGACCGGTGCTGCGGCAGCCTCCCAGAGAGGCCAGGGGCAAGTCGTCGAGGTCATCGACACGGGGGTTGACACCTCGCACAAGGCCTTCGCGGGCGTGATGGATGCCGCCTCGCTGCGCCTCACGCAGACAGATATGACGGCCCTGATGACAGACCTCGGTGCTGGCAAGAACGGCGCATGGGTCAGCGACAAGATCCCCTTCGCCTACGACTATGGCGACGGTGACGCGAATGTGATACCGGGTAGTGAGGGCGGATGGGCATCCGAACAGGGCACGCACGTCGCCGCTCTCGCGACCGCCAACGACACTGCCTTGACGGGTGCGGCCCCCGGCGCACAGCTCATCGTCGCGAAGGCCACCAGGGGGAACACATACACCGCGAACGACAGCGCCTTGCTGGCCGCCCTCGACGATGCGGCGGTGCTGAAGCCTGACGCGATTACCGTCTCCTTCGCGACGCTTGAGGGGATGAGCACTGACTCGGTCGCGCTCTACTCGCAGGTGTACCAGACCCTCAGCGATCAGGGCATCGTCGTGAACGCGCCGGCCGGAAATAACGAGAACAACAGCTACGCCAGTGACCCGGATACGGGGCTGCTCGGCTTCCCCGCGTTCTACCCTTCGACCCTGGCGGTGGCCTCGGTCGATGAACAGACCGTGGCGGAGCAGGGGTCGCAGCCGATCAGCGTCTCCGACTTCTCCGGTACGGGCGCGACCTACGACCTGCGCCTCAAGCCCGAGATCGCCGCGCCCGGCGGGGCCGTCATGTCGGCCAGCCCCGGGAACTACTACGGTCGCATGTCCGGCACGGCCGAGGCCTCGGCTCAGGTTGCGGGTATCGCCACCCTCGTGCGTCAGCGCGTGGCGACCGATCCGGCCTTCGCGGGGATGAGCGCGGCGGAGAAGAACGCGGTGGTTACGAACTTCTTGATGGGCACTGCGCGCCCGATGCCGGACGCGACGCAGACCGACGGGACTTTCTACTCGCCGCGCCGCGTTGGCGCAGGCCTTGTGGACGCGGTGGGGGCCACGACCTCGCCGGTGTACCCGAGCGTGGTCGGAGCTGCGGACTCCTCGCGTCCAAAGGCTGATCTGGGCGACGGAACCGACGGATGGAGCTTCCAGGTACAGCTGACCAACGTGTCCGACGCTGCCCACACCTACACGCTTGGCGGACAGGCCCTCTCCGAAGACGTCCAGAGCATGCTCTTCACCGGCCACTCCACCAACTGGGCGGGTAAGGGGATCGACCTGACCTTCTCCTCCGACTCTGTGACCGTTCCCGCGAAGTCGAGCGTGACCGTGACCGTCATGGTGACCCCGAAGGGCGAGTTTGCCTCGTACGCGACGAGCAACACGCCCAACGGAACCTTCATCGACGGTGCCGTGACCTTCGCGAGCACGGACGGACAGCCCAACCTGACGGTTCCCTACCTGGGCTTCTACGGCTCGTGGGGAGCGGCGAGCGTCTTCGATCAGCAGAGCCCGAACAACCACAAGGTCGGCTTCGGCACAACACTCATGAGTAGCACCCTGCCGTTCGGGCAGTTCAACCCCTTCGAGATCGAAGACGAGAGGGCGCTGCACGACTTCAACCCCGAGGGCTTCGTCATCACGCGTTCCACGAAGGCTGGCGCGCGTACTCGTGCTGCTACGGGGACCATCCTCCTGCGCGCCGTCCCGTCGCTGACCTACACGGTCACGAACGAGGCCGGGGCGACCGTGAGCACCTACACGTGTGATCGCGCGGACAAGGCGTTCTACGACGACCACTGGCGCGGCATGCACAATGTTGAGTTCATGTCGCCCGGATGCGCTCCGGGTTTCGACGGCTACGACGCGGACGGTAACGAGCTGCCCGACGGGCGCTACACGGTGACGATTGAGGCCGCCACCTACGGGCCGTCGTCAATGACTCAGCAGACCAGCTACAGCTTCGCGGTGGACACGGCCTCGCCCGTCATCTCGAACGTTGCAATCACGGGCGAGGGGGATGCTGCGACACTGTCCTTTGACGTGACCGACGCCTCGCCGATTGCCGGCTTCGGCTTCAAGGCCACCCCGGACGGCGCGCTCACCCTGTGGAAGGAAGAAGAGTATCTGGGTCAGCGCGCAGATGACGGCCTCTTCCACGAGCACTATCACGTGAAGATTGTCGATGTCCGGAGCCAGCTCGGCGTCGATCCCGCAACCATCTACCTCTACGCGTGGGACTGGGCCAAGAACGAGGGGACGACGACCGCGGCCATCAAGCCTGTCGCGATGACCTCCCTGTCGGTGTCGCCTGAGTTGGCGTCGCTGGTGGTGGGGGAGAGCGTGACGCTGTCCGCCTCGCATGAGCCTGTGGATGCGACGGTGACGTCCGTGGTGTGGTCGTCGTCGGACGAGGCCGTGGCGACGGTGAGTGCGGATGGTGTGGTGAGTGCGGTGGGCGTGGGGGATGCGACTATTACGGTTGCTGATCCGACCCAGCCTTCTGTGATGGCCAGTGCGACCATTCACGTCAATGCGCCTGTTCCCGCGCCGAAGGCTGGCGTGTGGAAGCGCGGGGCGCACGGCTGGTGGTACCGATACGAGGATGGTTCTTACCCGTCTAACGCGGCCCTGGTGATTGATGGTTCCACGTATCGTTTTGATGCGGCCGGGTACATGCGCACCGGGTGGGTGAAGGATCAGGGTGCCTGGTATTACCACGAGGCGTCGGGTGCTCAGGCCAGCGGCTGGGTGTTTTCTGGTGCGCGTTGGTACTACCTGAGTCCTGACAGTGGTGTGATGGTGACGGGGTGGGTGCAGGTGGGGTCCACCTGGTACTACCTGAGCCCCGACAGTGGTGCGATGGCCACTGGGTGGCTGAAGGAGGGTGGCTACTGGTACTACCTGCAGCCCGGCAGTGGTGCGATGGTCACTGGGTGGCTGAAGATTTGGGGTACCTGGTACCACTTCGCCGATAACGGTCAGTTGATCAGCTAGGTGCCTGAGCTGAATCGCTGACGCCCTGCGCCCGCACCTCCCGGTCAGATTATCGGGAGGTGCGGGCTTTTATGGGTAATGATTGGCCCGGGAAGGTCGAAGCTGCGACAAGCTGTCTGTGCGTATGTGACGGTGAGCCTGCATAACGTGTCAGGTTTTCTGTTGAGAATTCGGGCACTGCGTTATTCATGTGATGAGTTTGTCGGACAGATTCAATGAATGGCAGTTTGACAATGATGATAAGAATTCGAGATAACTGTCCCTGCCTGGCCTGCTTTCAGTTACTCTTAAAGGGATGGATCGGCGCGGCAATGTGCGCCCCCATAACGCAGTTGTTAAGAAAGGGAACCACACATGTCCCACTGCAAAATGACGGCACTGGCGCTCGTCGCGACCGGTGCCCTGACCATCACGACCATGAGTATCCCGGCCTCGTACGCGATCGATGTAGATCACGGCGAGGTGTCGCAGGGTGCCGACGCTGCGGACGACGCGCAGCAAACGTTCATCGTTCAACTCGAAGATGGCGCTGCGGATCTCGAGGGAGTGAGAGAGCGCCTCGGGCAAGCGGTAGCTGCCGCGACGCCTGGGGCAACCATCGAGTACGTGCGGGACTACCACCACGTGTTCGAGGGCTTCGCGCTCAAGGCACCCAGGTCCGCCCTCAAGGCCATCAAGGGCGTGCGCGGTGTTGCGGCCGCGTTCGCGGAGGGCACGCGCGAGCCGATCATGTATCCGGAATTCCTGTGGGGCGGTAGCGCCAAGATCACCAATCCAGCGGGGGTGACGCGCGCTGATCAGGCAGTCCAGCAGGGGCAGGGACTCGTCATCGAGGTGATCGACACGGGCCTGGACACCTCGCACGAGGCCTTCGCGGGTTCTATGGATAGCACGTCACTGCGCCTCACCCAGACGGACATGACATCCCTGACAGCGAGCCTTGGGGCTGGCAAGGGGGGCGCGTGGGTCAGCGACAAGATCCCCTTCGTCTATGACTATGCGGACGGCGACACGGACGTACTGGTCGGTTACGAGCATGACCGTGAAAGCTATACGCGGCACGTGCATGGCACTCGTATGGCTGGCCTCGCCGCCGCCAACGACAAAGCGTATAGGGGCGCTGCGCCGCAGGCTCAGCTCGTTGTCGCGAAGGTTGTCTCTGACTCCTGGAACGTCGCGCGTGACAGCGACCTGCTGGCAGCCCTGGACGATGCGATGGTGATCAGGCCAGACACTGTCGCCGTGTCTTTCATGTCGGACCGCGATATTAGTGGCGATGCGGTAAGACTCTACGAGCGGGCCTATGACAGGCTCTCCAACGCGGGAATGACGGTTGTAGCGCCGGCTGGTGATTACGGACGCGCTGAATGGCGGACTCTCTCCCCCCAGATGAGTTCGGTTGGTGCGCCTGCTGCATATTCGTCCGTCCTGTCGGTGGCAGCCGTTCTCAGATCTAACGATCAGGGGGAAGGGGGCCTGGCCCCGTGGAATTCCTCCTCGTGGGGCGTGAATCCTGATCTCAGGCTGAAGCCTGAAATCGCCGCGCCCGGTGGCAGTGTGACATCGTCTGAGCCGGGCAACGAGTACGACGACGAAACAGGCACGGCCGAGGCCTCGGCACAGGTGGCGGGCGTCGCCGCCCTCGTGCGCCAGCGCATTGCGACCGACCCGGCCTTCGCGGCGATGAGCGCGGCGGACAAGAACGCGGTGGTCACCAACCTTCTCATGGGCACGGCCCACCCGATTGTGGATGCGACGAAGGCGGACGGAGCCTTCTATTCGCCGCGCCGCGTCGGCGCGGGCCTCGTGGACGCGGTGGGGGCCACGACCTCGCCGGTGTATCCGAGCGTCGTGGGAGCCGCGGACTCCTCGCGTCCCAAGGCGGAGCTCGGAGACGGAACCGACGGGTGGACCTTCCAGGTACAGCTGACCAACGTGTCCGACGCCGCCCACACGTACACGCTCGGCGGTCAGGCCCTGTCCGAGGACGTGAACTTCCTCCTCTACACAGGGCACGCGACGAACTGGACGGGCAAGGGGATCGACCTGACCTTCTCCTCCGACTCCGTGACCGTTCCCGCGAAGTCGAGCGCCACCGTGACCATCACGGTGACCCCGACAGCCGAATTTGCTTCGTTCGCGGCAGAACACACTCCCCAGGGCACGTTTATCGACGGTGCCGTAACCTTCACGAGCACAGACGGACAACCCGACCTGACCGTTCCCTACCTGGGCTTCTACGGTGCCGAGGAACAGCCGACGATCTTCGATAGCCCCGTGTACGGGAAGGGAAAGATCGGCACGTCCACAATGACCTTCCACGGCCTGCCCCTCGGCCAGATCAACCCCTTCGATCCGGAAGAGTCCATGGCGATCAGCACGAATGACCGCGACCTGTACATCATCACGCGCTCGGCGGAAGAAAACGCCAGGACGTACGCAATCCCGGCGACGATTCTGCTGCGAGACGTCGACAAGTTGACGTACACCTACACCAACGAGACAGGGGAAGTCGTGCGCTCGTACGAGTACGGGAGTGTGCCCAAGAGCCACTCGTACTTTAACGGGCGCTTTACTGAGGTGACCACCGCGGAAGAGCATTTCGACAGCACCCCTATATTTAAAGGATATGATGCGGCGGGTAACGAGCTGCCGGACGGTGCCTACACCCTCACCATCGAAGGCACGTCGACTGATGCGACTCCGACGACACAGCAGCTGACGCACGTGATTCGCCTCGACACGCAGGCACCCGTCGTCTCGAACCTGACGATCACGGGCGAGGGCAACGAGCGTACGCTATCCTTCGACGTCACCGACTCCTCCTATATCGCGGGGTACGGATTCTCGTCGACGGCTGACGGAGCGCCCTTCATGCAGGAGAAGGAGTACCACTGGGGCGAGCAAGGGGAGGACGGGCTGATCCACTACCACTACGACGTGCCGATCTCGACGATTGCCCAGCGGTCGGGCGGCGACCCGTCAACCGTCTACCTGCAGGTGTGGGACTGGCCGCTCAACAAGGGAACCGTGAAGGTAGACCTCAAGGCCGCCCCGAAGACCGGGGAGTGGAAGTGGGGTGCTCGTGGGTGGTGGTATCGCTACGAGGATGGTTCTTACCCGTCGAGCACGGCCCTGGTGATTGATGGTTCCACGTATCGTTTTGATGCGGCCGGGTACATGCGCACCGGGTGGGTGAAGGATCAGGGTGCCTGGTATTACCACGAGGCGTCGGGTGCTCAGGCCAGCGGCTGGGTGTTTTCTGGCGCACGCTGGTACTACCTGAGTCCTGACAGCGGTGTGATGGCGACGGGGTGGGTGCAGGTGGGGTCCACCTGGTACTACCTGAGCCCCGACAGTGGTGCGATGGCCACTGGGTGGCTGAAGGAGGGTGGCTACTGGTACTACCTGCAGCCTGGCAGTGGCGCGATGGCGACGGGCTGGCTGAAGATTTGGGGTACCTGGTACCACTTCGCCGATAACGGTCAGTTGATCAGCTAGGTGCCTGAGCCGAATCACTGAACCCTGCGCCCGCGCCTCCCGGTCAGATCATCGGGAGGCGCGGGCCCGTATCCGCGTGACGTGTGGCGATGACGGTGTGCTGGGTCGGAGGATCAGCGCCCTCCCTCCCTATTGCACGTCATTTCTGAACATATCGACAGGGGAGAACATCCGAGAGAGCGCTTGTAGATGTATCAATTGTTGTGCAGTCGCGGCCCACCAGTGTTTGTCAGTGTGATGACGGACTAGTGTTGGTTGTGAGGCACCTCGCATGAGTGAGGTCTCATCCATGGTCATACTCTCAACGAAGTGAGCCGCACATGTCCCATCGAAAACTCTTGACACTGGCATTGACAACCGCCGGTGTGCTCGCCATGACGGCAATCAACACACCGGCCTCCGTCGCGGAGGACACCGGGGCCACGGAGACCACCCAGGCCTCGTCCGCCGACCAATACGAAAACAGCGTCGTGACGATCGTCGTCCAGCTGACGGACGACGCCCCAGCGCTCGCAGACATGAAGGAACGCGTGAACGCTGCCGTGGCGGCTGCTGTTCCCGGGGCGAGCGCCACGGGCCTGCGCGAGTACACGCACGCCCTGCACGGCTTTGCCATCAAAGCGCCAGCCTCATCCCTCGCAGCGATTAGGGCGACGCCGGGCGTGAAGGCCGCCTTCGTGGATCGCCACAGCGCCACGATCTATAACGTGTACCAGCCCAACAGTTCCGATGATGAGGATCAGGGTAAGGACAACGATCCCTCGCACTCGACCGCGATGGATATGACGGCGGCCGCCCAGGCCACCCACAGAGGCTCGGGGCAGGTCATCGAGATCATCGACACCGGCTTCGATACGAGCCACAGCGCATTCGCGGGTTCCGTGGAGGGCACGCGCCTGTCTCAAGCGGACGTGACCTCCCTGGCGGCCACGCTCGGTGAGGGGCGGGGCGGCGGCTGGGTGAGTGCGAAGATCCCCTTCGCCTACGACTACGCCGACGGCGACGCGGATGTGACGTACCCCGCCCCCGGCGAATTCCCCGACCAAACCGATGACGCTCGATACACCCACGGCACGCACGTCGCGGCCCTTGCAGCCGCCAACGGCTCGGAGTTCCGGGGTGCCGCGCCCGACGCGCAGCTCATCATGGCGAAGGTTCTTGGCAATGATGATCAGAACATTAACGATAGCGTTTTGTTGGCCGCCCTCGACGACGCGGCCGTCCTGACCCCCGACGTTCTTGTCGTGTCCGTCGGAGATGATTCCGGACAAAATGGCGACGCCTTGGCTGTCTATGCCGACGTCTACGCCGCCCTGGCGGACAAGGGTATCGCTATCAACGCCCCCGCCGGTGACTACACGTCCTCAGCGTGGGGCAACTGGAACAGCGACAATCTGCCTTTTGCCACCGACGCTGACTTTGGCGCGATCATCTGGCCCGCGCTCGACTCGAACGCCCTGGCAACCGCCTCCCTCGATGAGGTGAAGAGGACCGATGGTCAGCCCCTGCCTGACGCTTCCCCGTCGTACTTTTCGTCTTGGGGCGTAACCCCGGATCTGCGTCTCAAGCCCGAGATCGCCGCCCCCGGTGGCGACGTTATGTCCGCACTGCCCGCAGGGACCTACGGTCGCAGGGCGGGCACAGCCGAGGCCTCGGCTCAAGTTGCGGGTATTGCTGCCCTCGTGCGTCAGCGTGTCGCCGCCGATCCGGCTTTCGCGGGGATGAGCGCGGCTGACAAGGATGCGGTGGTCGCGAACTTCCTGATGGGCACCGCCCACCCGGTGGTGGACGCGACGCAGGCGGATGGCGCGTTCTACTCTCCGCGTCAGGTCGGCTCCGGCCTGGTGGACGCGGTGGCGGCCACGACCTCGCCGGTGTACCCGAGCGTGGTGGGAGCCGCGAATCCGTCGCGTCCCAAGGCTGACCTGGGCGACGGAACCGACGGATGGAGCTTCCAGGTACAGCTGACCAACGTCTCTGACACCGACCGCACCTACACGCTCGGAGGCCAGGCGCTCTCGCCGACCATTGAAGGAAACTCTTTCACATTCCGCTCCACCAACTGGACGAACACGGGTATCGGTCTGGCCTTCTCGACCGACTCCGTGACCGTTCCCGCGAAGTCGAGCGCCACCGTGACCGTCACGGTGACCCCGAAGGGCGAGTTTGCCTCGTACGCGAATGCCAATGCGCCGAAGGGCACGTTCATCGACGGCGTGGTCACCTTCACGAGTAGGGAGGGGCAGCCCGACCTGACGGTTCCCTACATGGGCTTCTACGGCTCCTGGGGCGACCCGTCCGTCTTCGACAGCAAGTGGGACGGCAACGAGAACGCCGGTGTGCACCTGTACGGATCCACCCTCAAGAACCTGATGTCAAGCATGCCGCTGGGCGACGTCAACCCGCTCTACAATCACGATGACATTCGTGAAGCGCAACAATCGGACCCGAACCTGTTCTACGTGTCCCGGTCCGAGGAGTACCTCGCCCCATCGCGTATCGGCCCCTCGACGTACACGCTGCGCCCCGCTCGTACCCTGACCTACAGCTATCTCAACGAGGCAGGACAGTCGTGCGCTCCTACACCCGCTCGCACGTGCGAGCGTCCCTGCATGATCACGAACTCCTCTACGGTTTGCTGGGTGCCAACGTCGAGGACTGGACCCACGAACCCTCTTTCGATGGCTACGACGAGGCGGGTAACGAGCTGCCCGACGGGTCCTACAAGCTGGTCATCGAGGCCGAGACCTACGCCCCCTCCAACGCGAAGCAGCAGCTGACGTGGGATTTCACACTGGACACGAAGGCACCCGTCGTGAGCAACATGGCGATGGTGTCCACGGGTGAGAACACCTACTCGCTGTCGTTCGACGTCACCGACTCCGCGCCTATCGCCGGATGCGGGATCTCGCTGGACTCGGGTAAGGGCTATGTCCAGCGCGAGTACGAAGAGGAACCCGCCGCGCGGGGTGAGGACGGGCTGTTCCACGCCCACTACGACCTGAAGGACGTGCCGTTCACCGCGGTCAAGGACAAGGGCGACGAACCGTCGACGCTGTCCCTGGATGTGTGGGACTGGGCCAAGAACAAGGGGACGACGAAGCTGCCCTCCTCCCTCGTTCCCATGACGAAGCTGTCGGTGTCGCCTGCGTTGGTGTCGCTGGTGGTGGGGGAGAGCGTGACGCTGTCCGCCTCGCATGAGCCTGTGGATGCGACGGTGACGTCCGTGGTGTGGTCGTCGTCGGACGAGGCCGTGGCGACGGTGAGTGCGGATGGTGTGGTGAGTGCGGTGGGTGCGGGGGATGCGACTATTACGGTTGCTGACTCGACCCAGCCTTCTGTGGTGGCCAGTGCGACCATTCACGTCAATGCGCCTGTTCCCGCGCCGAAGGCTGGCGTGTGGAAGCGTGGGGCGCGCGGGTGGTGGTACCGATACGAGGATGGTTCTTACCCGTCTAACGCGGCCCTGGTGATTGATGGTTCCACGTATCGTTTTGATGCGGCCGGGTACATGCGCACCGGGTGGGTGAAGGATCAGGGTGCCTGGTATTACCACGAGGCGTCGGGTGCTCAGGCCAGCGGCTGGGTGTTTTCTGGTGCGCGTTGGTACTACCTGAGTCCTGACAGTGGTGTGATGGTGACGGGGTGGGTGCAGGTGGGGTCCACCTGGTACTACCTGAGCCCCGACAGTGGTGCGATGGCCACTGGGTGGCTGAAGGAGGGTGGCTACTGGTACTACCTGCAGCCCGGCAGTGGTGCGATGGTCACTGGGTGGCTGAAGATTTGGGGTACCTGGTACCACTTCGCCGATAACGGTCAGTTGATCAGCTAGGTGCCTGAGCTGAATCGCTGACGCCCTGCGCCCGCACCTCCCGGTCAGATTATCGGGAGGCGCGGGCCCATTTTGTCGGCAGGAGACGGGGTAAGTGTGACAGTCAACAGTTCCGCGTTTTTCATTGTTATTGCAGGTAATGATCGATTAGAAAGGTGGCGTTGAGCAATGTGATGGCAGTGCGGAGATATCTTCCAGCAGGTACACGCTTAGACTTCCTGGGATTATGTGTGACAGACTGCGGTGTCATCATTCGACACGGTAGCCTCACGCATGCTTGTCAATACACGGAGAAATAGTGTCCCATCGAACTCACGTAGCCCTGTCGTTTGCGCTGGCCGGTGCCCTGGCCGCTGGCGCACTAAGCGCCCCCGCCGCACTCGCGGCGGAGACGGCCGTGGCCGCCCATCAGGGCAACGTGCGGGCCTCAGCATTTGTCAGCCCGATCCGGGATGTCCCGACGCAACATCTGCGATTGTGGCCGGGAAGTACCGCGCTCGTTCCCGGACAAGCCGTCATGTTTGAGGCGCTGTCTGACACGTCACCGGTCGATCACTCCGAACTCACATGGACGTCGTCGGATACCTCGATCCTCGCCGTTGACGACAAAGGCTTCGTGACGGCCATCGGTGAGGGTGAGGCCACGATTAGTGTGAAGCGTCGCGCCGAGCCAACTGACGTCGCCTCCGTTCCCGTTCGGGTCCACGCTGTTTCCGAGGAGGCCGGAATTGAGCTGTCTGCCTCGTCGATGGTGTCCACCGTCGGCAGACCCATGTTCCTCAACGCGCTCCTGGCTCCCTCTCTGCGGGGCAGCCGCGTCGAGTGGGCGCTTAGCTCCGCATCGCTGGGTTCCATTGCTCCCGACGAGGGGGAGTCCACGGCCATCTTCACTCCTTCCATGCAGGCGGGCGTCGGCACACTGACCGCAACCGTGACGACCCCCGCGGGCGTTGTCAAGACCGTCACCGTGACAGTTGATGTCCTAGCTGACGATACGGGCGACTTCGTCATGGACGACAGTGGCGTCCTCATTGCGTATCGGGGAGCTGACGCCGAGGTAGACATCCCTGCGGGTGTGACCGCAATTGATTCGCGCGCTTTCTCCGACACAACCCTGCGTACGGTCCGTATCCCCGCAAGCGTCCGCCGCATCGACGATGAAGCGTTCTACGGAACCAGCCTGGAGGAGATCACTTTCCAGGATGATGAGGCCGCTCCCTCCGAACTCGCAGAGCTGGGCAGCCGCGTTTTCTCCAACACCAACGTCCAGACGCTCACTCTGCCGCGCTCCCTCGTCACCATCAACCGCGACGCCTTCGCTGACATGAGCAAGCTGACCTCCGTCCACCTGGGGCCGAAGGTCGCCGCGGACCAGCTCGTCGGCTCCTTCGCGAACACCCCCGAACTCACGCGTATCCAGGTCGACGCTGGCAACCCCAACTACGAGAGTCTCGACGGTGTGCTGTATACGCGCGATCACACGCACCTGATCGCCTACCCGGCGGCCAAGAACGCGGGAGGGGCCTACACGGTCGCGAGTGGGACGACGGACATCGACGACCTCGCCTTTCTGGGCGCACAGGTCGAATCTGTGACGTTCCCCGACGCACTGCGTCGCGTCGGTGACCAGTCTTTCGAGGGAGCAGCCCTCACAACCCTCACGCTTCCCGACGGCTTCGAGACCATGGGGGCCTCGGCGTTCTGGCAGATGCCCGCGCTCGTCTCCGTCGACCTGGGTGGGGCCACGGGCGTGTCCACCAATGCTTTCCGCTACGATGCCGCGCTCAGCGAGGTCACCTTCCGGCCCGACCTGGGTCGTCTGACCTCCATCGGTGAGGGTGCATTCGTCGGTATTTCAGCGATGACAATCACTATACCGGACACTGTGTCAACCATCGCTGAGGAAGCCTTCTCGAAGAACCCAGCCCTGACCTCGTTCCACGTCGGTGCATCCCTGAACTCCCTCGGAGACTACGCCTTGGGAGAGAACGACAACCTCGCCACCCTCAGCGTCAGCTCCGCCAACGCCTCGTTCGTTGTCGATGACGGTGCGCTCTACCACAACGACTCGTCCGTGCGGACCCTGGTGCGCTATGCGCCCGCGAGTTCAGCCAGCGAGGCGACCGTGGCCGCGGGGACGACGGCGGTTGGGGCCGGAGCCTTCGAGAATGCCACGGCACTGCGGCGCGTCGTCCTGCCCGAGGGGCTGACCGCCATCGGCGACGAGGCCTTCGACGGCTGCGCAAACCTCGTCGACATGGTGATCCCGACTTCCGTCGAGGTCGCCCGAGGGCTGACAGGCACCGGCCTGGACACCATTGAACTGGGGGCACAGGTGCGCGACCTGTCGCTGACCCCGCGAGGTGCCCGCAGCGTCCGTCACCTCATCGTGCGCGGAGGCATCGACGGCACCTTCTACAGTGAAGGAACATCGGAGGGCGGACGTCCCGAGAGCGCCTTCTTCGGAGAAGGGATGACCAGCTTCACCTTCTGGGGCGAGATGCCGCGCGTCCTGGTGCTTCCCGCTACCGCCACGCAGGTCGCCCTCGCCGAGGGAATGGCCCCTGAACTCAAAGCGGACACGAGCATCTACGTGGCCTCCGCCGAGGGTACCTCCGCGTGGACTATCGCGACGGCCGCGATGGAGAGCGCGGGCTACGACGCTTCGCGCTTGTCGGTGTACGAGGCCCCGACGCTGGGCGTGTCTGGCACCGGCATCGCCGAGGCCGGGGCTGGGTACGCGCTCACGGTGTCCCCGGGGGTGCCCGCGACGGTGGAGATAACAGCAGGCGGCGGCGTGGCGACGGGGCGCGAAGCCCGCGTCGTGCGGGTCGGAGCGAACACAACCGAGACGCTCCTGCAGGACTGGACTGCCATGACGGATGTGGCGGAAGAGAAGGCGTCAACGCTCACCTACACATTCACGCCGTCTCTGGCTGACAGCGAGCTGCGCGTCGACGTCCGCGACGCATCAGGTATTCGACAGTCGGTCACAGTGAGTGTGACCGTGAACCGTGTCCTGCCCCCGCTGCCCCTGCCCGATCCGAACGACGATCCCACTCCTGCGCCGGTGGAGGATCCAGATCACGCCGAGGCCAAGCCCTCGCCGATCACCGACGATGATCCCAAGCCCGCTCCCGCGCCGAGTCAGGCGCCGGGTCCCGCCCCGAGCCAGCCGCCTGTTCCCGCGCCGAGTCAGGCGCCGGGTCCCGTGCCGAGCCAGGCACCGGGTCCCGCGCCGATCCAGACGTCGATACCCCAACAGCAGACAGGGGAGTGGGTCTGGGGTGCTCGTGGCTGGTGGTATCGCTACGCCGACGGCTCCTATCCGGTCGGTACAGCTGTGACTATCGGTGGTCGGGTTTACCGCTTCGATGTGGCTGGCTATATGCGCGTCGGCTGGGTTCGTGACAATGGTGCCTGGTACTACCACCTGCGTTCGGGCGTGCAGGCCAGTGGGTGGGTGAGCAGTGGCGGCTCGTGGTACTACCTGACGCCCGGCAGCGGAGCGATGTCCACCGGGTGGGTGAGCGACGGATGGGCCTGGTATCGGTTTGCCGACTCAGGTCAGTGGGTCGAGTAGTCGAGTGACTAGCGCGAGGGCGTGGTCGACCGAGTGGTTGGCTGCGCCCTCGCGTTACTTTCATCCTATGTTCTTCAGTGTTTCACGTGTATCGAGCGGTGTTTTCTCGCGGGCTTAGTTGTGCGTATGTGCATTCTGAACAGATGGGTGAAAAAGCCTATAACCTAACGTGTCACATGTTTGACATATGCTGAGAAAATATGACAAAAAGAGCGTCTATCAAGGGGTTAACATACTAGGCTTGAGCACGGATTACGCCACATAGCAGTGGGCGTTCCCCTCCACTAGTTCTCAACCAAGCGAGGTGTACATGTCCCATCAAACATTTTCAGCGGTCGCGCTGGCAACGACCGGCGTCCTGGCCCTGACCGCGCTGAGCGTGCCTGCGGCCACCGCCGCGGGTACCGGTGTGACCGGAGCTCTCCAGCCCGCAACAGTTGAAGCACCCAGCATCGGTGTGCCGACGACGAGGCTGGACGTGTGGCCGACTGCTACCGACCTGGCACTGGGCCAGAACGTCATCTTCGACGCCTCCTACGATTCAGGAAACTTCGATCCCGGCATCATCGTCTGGAAGTCTTCGGATGAGTCGGTTCTTACCGTCGACCAGGAAGGACACGTCAGCGCGGTCGGTGTCGGTGAGGCGACGATCACTGTGACCGACAAGGATGATTCGAGCCTGACCTCCACGTCCACGGTTCAGGTCCGTGAGGTCCCCGAGGACGTGGGCATGGAGCTGTCCGTCCCCGAGGTGTCGGCCATCTTCAATCGGCAGGTCTACCTGCACGCGCTCCTCGCCCCCTCCCTCCAGGGAAGCGCAGTCACCTGGAGCATGGACCCCTCCACTCTCGGACAGTTCTATAGCCGTGACGATGCATCGTCGATCGACTTTCAGGGTGCTGAGCAGGCGGGAACCGGCACGCTAACCGCGACCGTCACGAGCGAGGCGGGGGTGACTAAGACTGTGACTGTGCCCGTGACGGTCCAGCCCGATCCTCGCGGTGACTTCATTACGGACGATGACGGCGTCCTCGTCCAGTACCAGGGAAAGAGTCAGGACGTTGAAATCCCCGAGGGTGTCACGGGCATCTCTTCCGGTGCTTTCCCGTCCCAGCTGACCAAGGTGTGGGTGCCCGCCAGTGTGCGCACCATCGACTATGAAGCCTTCAAAGGCACCAACCTGCAGGAAATTACCTTCCAGGATGACTCGGCTCACCCCTCCCAGCTCACAGCAATCTACGACGAAGCGTTCTCCAACACCCCTATCGAGACGCTGACGTTGCCTCGCTCTGTGCAGACGGTCGTCGGTGCCTTCAAGGGCATGGCGGGCCTGAAGACGCTCCACCTGGGACCCAATATCGGCCCGGGTCTCCTAGTTGGGGACTTCCAGTACACGCCGAGGTTGACGACCATCGACGTGGATCCGGACAACGCGAACTACACCAGTGACGAGGGCGTTTTGTACACGAAGGACCACTCGAGCCTCATCGCGTACCCGACGGCCAAAAACCCTGGAGGGAGCTACGCCGTCCTCGAGGGGACGACCACCATCGAACAGTCGGCTTTCGAGAACGCACAGGTTGCTACCGTGACGATGCCTTCTACGTTGCGGACGATCGGCTCGCAGGCATTTACGCATTCACACCTGACCTCGCTGACATTGCCCGACGGCTTCGAGAGTGCGGGGTATTGGGCATTCGCGTACGCGGAGAAGCTGACGAGCGTCGATATTGGAGGTGCCACGTCTCTGCCCGACGGTGCCTTCATATACGCTCGCAGCCTGGCCAGTGTGAACCTGCGTCCGGACCTCGGCAGGCTCACGATGCTCGACGGGAGTGCCCTGATGGGGACCGCCCTGACCTCTCTGACCCTGCCCGATAGTGTCACGTCCATTGGGCAGTGGTCTCTTGCGAGCAACACCTCCCTCACACAGCTGCACCTGGGAGCGGGCCTGTCATCCATTGGCTCCGGTGCTCTCAGCGGCGACACCGCCTTGGCAACCGTGACCGTGAACCCAGCCAATGCCTCGTTCTCTGAGGTAGACGGCGTCCTCTACACCAAGGACGGGGCCAGCCTGATCCTTTACCCGGCGTCCCGAGCTGGCAACGAGTACGAGGTGCCCGCCGGGACCACTGCGATTGGGTACCAAGCGTTCGACAGGGCCAGATCGCTTACCCGGGTCATCCTGCCCGAGGGGCTGACGACCATCGACTACTCGGCCTTCGAGGGGTGCACCAACCTGGTAGACATGACCTTCCCCGAGTCGCTCGAAGTCGTTCGCGGCATCCAGAACACCGGCCTAGACACCGTCATCCTCGGATCGAAGGTGCGTGAACTCTTCATGCCCACGCGCGAGAACCTGGCACCTCGCCACCTCATCGTGCGCGGCGGCGTGAATGGCAAATACTACACCGACGGAGAACCCTCCAACGGCCGTATCGAGAGCGCTTTCTTCGGCGAAGGTATGACGAAGGTGGACGTGCGCAGCAAGGGCCCCAAGGTCATCGTCCTGCCCTCGACCATCACTTCCTTCCAGCTCGACCCCTTCTCCTCGCCTGGCTATAAGACCGACGCGCAGGTCTACGTGGCAGCGGCCGAAGGATCTCCCGCATGGGAGGTCGCCAAGGCCGAACTCGTCAAGGAAGGTATCGACCTGTCCCACCTGCACGTCTACACTCCCGCCCAGCTCACGCTGAAGGGCCTTGACGCTACCAATGACGAGGCCGGGGGCGCGCTCGCGTGGAAGGACGCGTCGGTGAGTGTCACCGCCACCGTGAACGGTGGCGTGCCCGAGGGCCGAGAGCTGCGCGTCACCCAGGTCGGCGCGGATGGGACTGAGACCCTCGTCCAGGACTGGACGGCAATGAACGCGGGTGACGGGGACACCTCGACCCTGGCATTCTCGTGGACGCCCACCGAGGGCGCGCCGTCCTTGCGCGTTCAGACGCGCGACGTCACGCACGTGAGCGCCGAGCAGACGACGGAAGCTCAACTCACGCCCGTGCGCGTGACGGGAGAATGGAGCCGCACACTCTTCGGCTGGCGCTACGTCTATCCGAACGGCACGTATGTCAAGAGCCAGACCATCATGATCGACGGCAAGATCTACCGATTCGGCTCGGATGGCTTCATGCGCACGGGGTGGATCTACGACGAGGGCGCATGGCGTTACCACGACTCTTCCGGTGCCATGCAGACCGGCTGGGTGAATGTCGAGGGAGGTTGGTACTACCTGATGCCGGGAAGTGGCGCGATGGCCAAGGGCTGGCTGAAGGACGGTGGAACCTGGTACCACCTGAGCGTCAATACCGGACGCATGACCACAGGCTGGCTGCGCGGTGACGACGGGTGGTACTACCTGCGCCCCAGCGGTGCGATGGCCACCGGCTGGATCCAGATCGGGTGGACCTGGTACCAGTTCTCCGACAGTGGCAAGTGGATTCACTAGGATCCGGCGCATAATCCCAGCGTTTTCACAGGACGCTCCGGCTGTCTCCACAGACTCGGCACCTACAGTAGGTGTCATCGCATGGGAATACGGCACGGGCCACACGGGTCCGAGTGATGCCGACGAGCTACGTTTGAGGAGTCATTTGGGAGAACTCGCACTGTGTTGATGGGATGTGCCGAGGGGCCGACCGAAAGGTCGGCCCCTCGGCGTATCTGCGCGCGTTCGTGGGGCGCTTGGTGTGGGAGGATGACAGGAGCGTGACAAGCCGCGTCTCGGTTGCCGACAACGCATACTGCGCACGTGGGAAAAGCTCCCCATAATTGTGGAGGCGCTCTTAGTGCCAAGCTTGTCAAACACAGTCGTTAACGAAGTGAGACTCAGATGACCCACCGCAGAACGTCGGCACTCGCCCTGGTGGTCGCCGGCACCCTTGGCGTGACAACACTCGCCGTTCCGGCTGCGTTCGCAGCTGACGGGGGAGCGCGTCCCCGCTCCGGCCCCACCCCTCCCAGCTCGGGGCAGCCCGCGAACCCCGCCCCAGCCTCGTCGAGTGACGAGCCAACCACGATCATCATCCAGCTCGAGGCCGGGGCTGAACGCGCGCAGACCCGGGAGAGGATTGCCGCCTCCGTCGCCGAAGCCGTCCCCTCCGCGAGCGTCACGACGCTGCGTGAGTACACCCACGCGCTCCAGGGCTTCGCGATCGAGGCACCCGCGGCCGCGCTTGCTGCTATCCAACGCACGGAGGGCGTCAGGACCGCCGCCGTTGCGCGCAGCGTCACGCCCATGGCCGAGAACGATGCTGCCCCCGCAGGTGCGCCCGTCCTGAAGAACGCGTCCGCGCTCGAAATGACCCGCGCCAACCAGGCCGCCCAGAAAGGCGACCACCAGGTCATCGAAGTCATCGACTCCGGCCTCGACACGAGCCACCCCGCCTTCTCCGGTGCCCTCGATGCCGCCTCCCTGCGCATGACGCGGGCGGACGTCGCCGCACTCGCGCCGAGCCTGCCCCACGCCACAGGGGGCACGTGGGTCAGCGACAAAATCCCCTTCGCCTACGACTACGCCGACAACGATGCTGACGTCGTACCCGCTTCCGAAAAAGACCTGAACCACGGCACGCACGTCACCGCGATCGCAGCCGCTAACGGTGGCGAGGTACGCGGCAGCGCCCCGAACGCGCAGATCGTCGTTGCCAAGGTCATCCAGGATGCTGACGGCGTCATGTCCGACGCCGCCATGCTCGCCGCCCTCGACGATGCCCTGGTCATCAAGCCCGACGTCATCAACATCTCGCTGGGCGACGACTCCGGCATGAGCAGCGAGGCCGGGACCATCTTCGCCGACGTCTATAAGGCGCTCGTGGACGCGGGCATCACCGTCAACGCCGCGTCCGGCAATGCCTTCTCCACCGCGTACGGCAACAACTCCGGGCAGAACAAGCCCTTTGCGTCCGACCCCGACACGGGCACTCTTGGCGAGCCGGCCTCCTATCGATCCACCCTGGCGGTCGCCTCGGTCGACGCGCAGGACACCTCGCCCTACGTCCTGCTCGGCGACCGTAAGATCCCCTACGGGATCGCCATCGACGGCAAGGGCGACCCGGTGCCCAGCCTGCGCGACATCCCCGAAAAGACCTACCGGATCGTGTATGAGCACTCCGGAGGCAGTGATGAGGTGCAACGCTACTGGAGCACAAACCGCTACGACCTGTCGGACGCCATCGTCCTTGAGGACAAGGGTGGCATGGATACCCGTCTCGACATCCCGATGACCGACGACCTCAAGGCCAGCTACCTGACGCAGGCCACCCCGCCGCCCGCCGCCCTCATCATCGCCGACACCGATGACGCGGGCGCGCCGTACCAGGCCATTCTGGAGTCCACCCGCGAGATGCCGACGGTGACCATCACGAAGAAGGACAGCGACGCGATCCATGACGCGATACGCGACGCTGGGGGAGAAGACGTCTACCTGACTGTCACGCACTCCGGCATCGTCCTGTCCTCGAGCAACCCGACCGCCTCCGAATTCTCCGCGTGGGGCGTCACCCCCGACCTGCGCCTCAAGCCCGAGGTCGCGGCCCCCGGCGGCAACATCACCTCGGCGATCTTGAACGGCGAGTACGCGAGTTTGTCGGGCACCTCCATGGCCTCCCCGCACGTCGCGGGCATCAGCGCCCTCGTGCGCGAGCGCATCGCCTCCGACCCGCTCTTGAGTGGCATGGACGCTGCGCAGAAGAATGTGGTCGTCACGAACTTCCTCATGGGGACCGCCCACCCGCTCATCGACGTTGAGCTGGGTGACGGCACCTTCTACTCCCCGCGCAAGGTCGGCGCAGGACAGGTTGACGCGGTCGCCGCCACGACCTCGTCCGTGTACCCGACCGTGATCGGGGCCTCCGACCCCTCGCGGCCCAAGGCTGACCTGGGCGACGGCACGAAGGGCTGGACCTTCCAGGTGCAGCTGACGAACCTCGCGCCCGAGGCGCGCACATACACGCTCGGCGGACAGGCCCTGTCCGAGGTCGTCGAAGAAGGCGTGTTCCTGGAACACTCGCAGAACTGGGCGGGGCAAGGTATTTCCCTGACCTTCTCCTCCGACTCCGTGACCGTTCCCGCGTCCTCCAGCGCCACCGTCACCGTCACCGTGACCCCCGAAGCCGAGTTCGCCTCGTACGCCGCCGAAAACGCCCCCAAGGGGACGTTCATCGACGGCGCTGTCACCTTCACGAGCGCTGACGGGACACCCGACCTGACCGTTCCCTACGTAGGCTTCTACGGCGCGTGGGGCGCGCCCGCGATCTTTGACGAGAAGTGGTCCGACGAAGACACACATCCCGCGCACGTCTACCGCTCCGCGCTGATGGACACCGAGACCGAAATCCCGCTGGGTGGCCTGAACCCGCTGGCCGATAAGCAGGACTACAATGCGGTCGTCACGGTCGATCCGACCCGGCTCATCGCCTCGCGGTCGCAGGCCCCCGGAGCCCCCAACACCATCGCCCCACGCACGGGCATGCTGCGCGCCGTCCCACAGATGAGCGCCACCTACACGAACGAGGCCGGGGACACCGTCCGCTCGTACACGCTGAGCCGGGTGCGCAAGTCCCTCTACGACCTGGAAACCGGGTACACGAAGCCGGGCGAGTTCACCGGCGACGATCCCATCTTCGACGGGCTGGACGAGGCCGGGAAGGAACTGCCGGACGGACGCTACAGGCTAACCCTCGAGGCAGCCACGGATGGACCCTCGTCCACCACTCAGCAGATGAGCTACGACTTCACCCTCGACACCCGAGCGCCCGTCATCTCTTCTGCGGCGGTCACGGGCGAGGGCGAGGCACGCACACTCTCCTTCGACGTTGCCGACTCCTCGCCGCTGGCCGGCATCGAGCTGCGTGCCGATGCGGAGGGCACCTGGTACTACCGCCAGCTCCTCGAAGGCGGCGGTGAGGTTCAGGCCGACGGAACGCACCGCTACCACGTCGAGGTTCCGGTCGCGGACCTGAATCGCGCGTGGGCCGAGAAAGGTAACGAAGGCGAGGCCCCCGTGTCCTCATACCTGGTCGCGTGGGACTGGGGACTGAACCCGGCCCAGCAGGCCATGCACCTGGATGGCTCGGCGGCACCGGACCCGGCGCCGAACCCGGATCCGGCGCCCAATCCGGATCCGGCTCCGAATCCGGATCCGGCTCCCAACCCGGATCCGGTTCCCGCGGAGGGTGAGTGGATGAGTGACGCGCGTGGTTGGTGGTATCGCCGGGCCGATGGGTCTTTCCCGAAGGACGCCACGCTTGTGATTGGCGGATCCGTCTATCGCTTCGATGAGTTCGGTTACATGCGCACCGGTTGGGTCAAGGATCAGGGATCGTGGTTTTACCACCAGGCATCGGGTGCCCAGGCTGTGGGCTGGGTGAGGCAAGGTATGTCGTGGTTCTACCTTGATGAGATCACCGGAGCAATGGCCACCGGCTGGCTGCGCCTTGGCTCATCGTGGTTCTACATGAGTCCCGAAGGTGTTATGACAACCGGTTGGGTCAGGGTTGGCGGATCGTGGTTCTTCCTCAACCCCGACAGTGGCGCGATGGCCACGGGTTGGATGATGGTTCGTGGGTCGTGGTATTACTTTGATCCGGGTAGTGGTGCGATGGTCACTGGTTGGTTGCGGGTTGGTGATTCTTGGTATTTTTTGAAGGATTCGGGTGTGATGGTGACCGGTTGGGTGTGGATCGGATGGAAGTGGTACTTCTTCTCTGATTCGGGCCAGTGGAGCTGATCTGAGTGATTGATGCGGGCGTGAGCGCCCGAGTGTGCGCCCCTGGGACACCACCCAGGGGCGCACACCTGTCCGCAGCTGCAGAGCTGGTCACCATTATCGGCGTGGATAAAAGTTTGTCAGTTTATTACAGTGCGTCTCCATGCCCCCCATATAGCCTTGTAAAATGCTGGGGTGTCAGGTGCTGTTGGAACATTAAAGGCTGTCGGAATGGGTTGTTATGTCAGCTAAAATAGCGGAGGCCTACTATTGGAAGGATTGTCTGTCAAACATTATCAATTATCGACTAAGCTCTATCGGTTTATGATTGACAGGTGAGGGAAGCAGCGACGCGACCCTCACCTCCACCCCTTTTGTCGACCAAGTGAGCCACAGATGTCCCGACGAAAAGTCACGGCACTGGCGCTGATAGCGGCAGGTGCCCTCGTTTTTACCCCGGTCACAATCCCATCGACACGCGCGGCTGCCGTCACCGACGACGCCCAGCCGCGCACCTTCACTGCTCAGCGTGACGACGCGCAGTCCGGCGGCGACGCACAGCCGCGCATACCGCAGGACCCTGCCACGGCCTCGGACGTTGATGGGTATGCCAGCGACGACACGCCGACCACGATCATCGTCCAACTTGAGGACGGAGACGTTGGAATCCCCTGGGATAAGCGTGTCTTCGGGCTGAGCACGGATACCAAACACGCAGAGATGAAAGCCCGCATCGAGTCAGAGGTTGACCGAGTAGCACCCGGCTCAGCCGTCACCGTCCTGCGCGAATACAGCCACGCGCTCGACGGCTTCGCGCTCGAAGCCCCGGCCTCCTCCCTGGAGGCCATTCGTGCCACCGAAGGCGTTAAGGCAGCATTCGTCGAGCAAACCTACGATCCTACGACGATCAGTGAGGAGGCAGACGACGCCGTCCTCACCGCCATTGACCCCAGCGTGCTCAATTCCTCCACGCTCGAGATGATTCGCGCCAACCAGACCAGCCTGAAGGGCGACCGCCAGGTTATCGAAATCATCGACACAGGACTGGTGATAGGGCATGCCGCCTTTGCCGGCTCAATGGACGGCGTTGACGTGCGCATGAGTCAAGCGGACGTCGAGGCCTTGACCAGTAAACTCCCGCACGGGAAAGGGGGACGTTACGTGAGCAAAAAGATCCCCTTTGTCTACGATTATGCCGACGAGGATGACAATCCGAATCCTGGATATATCTTCAACAGCCTGCACGGGACGCACGTCGCCGGTATCGCCGCCGCCAACGCGCCCGAGCTGCGGGGCGTCGCGCCGAACGCTCAGATCATCGCTGCAAAAGTGGCCGGAGATGGGAGCGGTATTCAGGACAGGGCAGTGCTGGATGCGCTCGATGACGCCCTCATCCTCAAACCGGACATCATCAACCTGTCTCTTGTGCGAGGCGGTGGCATGAGCAGCGAGGCCGGCAGCGTCTACGATGGTGTGCTCAAAGCCCTGACAGATGAAGGTATCACCGTCAACGTGTGCGCGGGGAATGAGGGGTCTGCCGCGTACGGGACCCTCAATGGCAGCGCTGCACCCTACGCGACCGAACCGGATACTTCCACGGTGACCGAGCCGGGTTCCTTCAAACCGTCGTTGACCGTCGCGTCGGTCGACAACGTGTTGGCCCTGCCCTATCTGACGTACGAGGGCCAGCGGATCTTCTACCGCGCCGCCGTTGATTGGGATGATCAGGCGAAGGCTGACCTGCGTGCCATCCCAGAGGGAACCTACCGCGTCATTGACGCCGGCGCGGGTGATGCAAGCACGCTCGAGCGACTCGTCGCCGACAACCAGGGCGATCTCTCCGATGTCATTCTCCTGGAAAACGGCGGCGGGAACGGGGAATACAACAACGGGATCAGTGCCTGGCGGCAAGTGAGTACGGCTGAGTCCCTGTCAGCGCGCCCAGCAGCGCTCATGCTCGGAGACCCCGATCAGGGTGTGGTTCCCTACGCGGCAATAATCGACGAGCACGCAACGTTGCCGACCGTCACCATCACGAACAAAGACCACGACACCCTCGCCGAGGCGCTACGATCCTCTGCCTCCGGGAGCGTGACGATCACCCTCACGTATTCCGACCAGGTTCCCGTGACCGATATGCCGATGGTCTATCCCACTTCCTCCTGGGGCGTGTCACCCGACCTCACACTCAAGCCCGAGATCACCGCACCCGGCGGCAATGTCGTCTCCGCTGGATATCTTGACCAGTACGTGCGAATGACCGGCACCTCGCAGGCAAGCCCGCACGTCGCCGGCGTGGCCGCCCTCGTGCGTGAGCGCATCGCAAGCGATCCGTTGTTCGCGCGCATGAGCCACGCAGATAAGGACGCAGTCGTCGCGAATATCCTGATGGGCACCGCTCATCCGCTCCAAGACGTTGAGCAACGCAACGGAACCTATTACTCGCCGCGCAGAGTCGGTGCCGGCCTCGTCGACGCGGTCGCGGCAACCACCACGCCCGTCTACCCGACCGTGGAAGGAGCGTCCGACCCATCTCGCCCGAAGGCAGACCTCGGAGATGGAACGCAGGGCTGGAGCTTCACGGTGAGGCTGACCAACCTGTCCGGCGACGATCACACCTACACGCTCGGAGGCCAAGCTCTCTCCGAGATCACCGAAAACGGGTACTTCACCCAGCACTCCAAGAACTGGGCGAATCAGGGTATCTCCCTGGTCTTCTCGGCGAATGCGTTGCGCGTGCCCGCCAGATCGAGCGCCTCCGTGACCGTCACGGTGACCCCTCAGGCTGAGTTTGCCTCGTACGCCGCCGCGAACGCGCCTAAGGGAACCTTTATTGACGGCGCCGTCACCTTCGCGAGCGCCGATGGGGCACCCGACCTGACGGTTCCTTACATGGGGTTCTACGGCTCCTGGGGAGACCCCAGCGTCTTCGACGCGCAGGGAAGCGACTTCCACGCCGACCGGTCTTCCCTGATCAACCTTGCGACGCGCGCTCCGCTCGATGAGCCGCGCGTGGGACTCGACGGTGCCCGCTACGTCGTCTCGCGCTCGCCCCTGCCCGGAGCGCCGACGTCGATTGCACCTCGTACTGTCCTGCTGCGCAACGTGCCGGTGGTGACCTACACCTACAAGAACGAGGCCGGTACAGTTGTGCGCTCGTACACGCGCCACCGCGCACGAAAGTACCCCTTCGACGGGACAGCGGAAGTTCCTGACACCGTCGACGCCCAGGCTGACACTGCCGAAACCCCTCACACGGACGCCGCCGTCTTTGACGGATTCGACGCGTCGGGTACAGAGCTGCCCGACGGACCCTACACACTCACGATCGAAGCAGCATCGGACGGCCCGTCTTCGACCACGCACCGGCAGAGCTACGAGCTGATGCTGGACACCCAAGCTCCCGTCGTGACCACGCTCGACGTCAGGGATGACACAGGGGAGCGCACACTGGTCATCGACATCACTGACTCCTCGCCGCTGGCCGGGTACGGGTTCTCCGCGATAACCGAGAGCGAACCCGCCTACTCGGTGACGGAAGGATTGACGGACGCACATCAGGACGACGGCACATACACGAGCCACTACGAGATCGCGTGGAAGGACCTGCCCGAGTCCTTGACGGCGACCAACCCGGCCGCCCTGACCCTGTACGCCTGGGATGCGGGCAAGAATCGGACGACGGCACACGTGAACCTGGCGGGGATCCCGATGACTGCGCTGTCCCTGACCCCGCAGTCCTCCTCGCTTATCGTCGGGCAGACGACGACCCTGCGCGCGGACTACGAACCCGCCAACGCGACCGTCACCGGCCTCGTTTGGTCCTCCTCGAACGAGGCCGTGGCGACCGTTGACGATCAAGGACACGTGCGGGCGGTGGGAACCGGAAGCGCGACGATCACCGCGGCCGACACGACGCAATCGAGCGTGTCCGCGAGCGCGCAGGTCAACGTCCGCGCGGTCTCATCATGGACGGGTATCGAGCTGTCGACTTCCTCGCTTACTCTCCAGACGGGGCAAGCGGCGACAGTTGAGGCGTTCCTTGCATCAACCTTCAAGGGGCGCACGGTGACGTGGAAGCTGGTGCCTGCCTCTCTTGGAACGGTCACGCCCAGCCGTGACACGCTGTCGGCGACGGTGACGGCGTCGAGCACGGAAGGAAGCGGTACGTTGTGTGCGACGGTGAGCAATCGGTATGGGCGAGCGAGAAGCGTGTCCATCCCGGTCACGATCGAAGGCGAAGCGTCCAGGGACTTCGTGATCGATGCGTCGGGTGTCTTGACCAGCTACGAGGGGTCCTCGCCCGACGTGACGATTCCGGATACGGTCACGGTGATCGCACCCTCCGCTTTTGATAAGGCACGTCGGGTGATTCGCAGCGTTCGTATTCCCGCGAGCGTCCGAGAGATTCAAGCAGACGCGTTTGCGTCGACCGCTTTGACCTCGGTGACATTCGACGACACGCGAGACTATCCTTCGCAGCTGACAACGGTGGGGGAGAGGGCGTTCGCGTCGACTGCCCTGACGTCGATTGTCCTGCCTGGTGCGGTGACGACCATCGGTGCCCGCGCATTTGACGGTGCCATGTCGTTGACGGAACTGGAGATTCCCGACTCCGTGCAATACTCGGGCGGACTGGCGAATACGGGACTCGAGACGGTCGAGTTTGGAACGCAGATCAGGAAGATCTCGTCGAGGGGCACAAGCCTCACGGCTCCCCAGCACCTCATCGTGCGAGGTGGGGTCCAGGGCGTCGTGGATTACGAAGAGAGCGCCTCGGATACATCTCTGATGAGTGCATTCTTCGGCGAAGGGATAACGGACATCACCCTCTCGGGGAGCTTCCCGAGAGTCGTCGTCCTGCCGTCCACAACCACACAATTCGCCCTGTACTCCTACCTGCTTGGGGGAAGACCCGACGACATCGACGTGTATGTCGCTGACGCGCAGGGATCGCCCGCATGGGCCACGGCTGAGAACACGCTGCGGCAAGCACGCCTCGATACCGCGCGCATCCATCGGTATACCCCCGCAACTGTGACCGTGTCCGGCGTGGGAATCACCGAGGCCGATGACGGGTACGAGCTGTCGGCATCCGTCGGTACCCCGACCCAGATCACCGCCTCCGTGACCGGTGGCGTTCCGGGCGGATACCAGATGCGAGCCACGCAGGTCAGCGCGGATGGAACCGAAACACCTGTGCTCGACTGGGCGGACATGACGGCCAACGCTGACTCTGCCTCTGCGCTTCTGTCGTGGAACCCGTCAAGCAGCGATACGACGCTGCGTATCGAGGTGCGCGACGCCACGCATCTGCGTCACCCGGTGACGGTGGCGCTCGCGGGCAGCCCTCAGCCGGATCCGACCCCGCAGGTGGGATCGTGGTCGCACAACGGGAGCTGTTGGAGCTACCGATACGCGGATGGCACTGTTGAACGCAGTTCGACGCTCACCATCGACGCGCAGGTATACCGATTCGACGCGAATGGGTGTGTGAAGACCGGGTGGGTGCTCGACGGGGACTCGTGGTACTACCACTCCTCGACGGGTGCTCAGCAGAGCGGATGGCTGACGCTGGGCACGGATACGTACTATCTAGATCCCACAACCGGTGCGATGGCCACCGGCTGGATCACAGACGGAGGTGCCTGGTACTACCTGCAACCCGGCACCGGAGCTATGGCGACGGGATGGGTACGCATCGGGTGGAAGTGGTACCACTTCTCCGACACGGGCCAGCTCCTGTAGCGTCCCTGCCATGGTGCCAAGGCTCGCGCCTCGCTCGCGCCCCGAACACCGCGTCGGGACGCGAGCGCATAAAGTCCCAGGCTTTTCCCAGGTTGCCTGTGGGGTCCCACAAGGTTGGCTCCATACAGTAGGCGTCATCGCATGGGAATACGGCGCGGGCCACACGGGTCCGAATAATGCCGACGAGCTACGTTTGAGGAGTCATCTGGGAGAACTCGCACTGTGTTGATGGGATACGCCGAGGGGCCGACCGAAAGGTCGGCCCCTCGGCATATCTGCGCGCGCTCGATGAGCGAGTGAACAGGGTGAGGTGTATAGGTCGCTGCGTGCACTAGTCGGAGGCGGGGACGTCTCTTGCGCACGTAAACCCGCTCATCGGAGCCTCGGCGGGGCTGCCCACGTGCGGAGCAGCGGGTTCACGTGTGGGATAGAGGGTTTGCATGCGGATGCGCCCTGAAGCGTTCCGCGACACGTCGTTTCTCATCACGCTTCGTGCGTGAGCTGAAGGTTAACCGACGTTTCCTAGTGGAGCGTGGGGACGGGGACCACCGGTCCGTGCTTACCAAGTGGAAAAGCGGTAGACTTTCGCGGCATCACGAACTCAATCAAGGAGAAACCTCATGAAGCGCCGTCTCGTCGCCGCCGGCCTCGTCCTTCTGTTCCCGCTCGGCATGGCTGCCTGCGGATCCCAGTCCAAGGCCGATGCCTGCAAAGAAATCAACAACGCCCGCGATAAGGCCCTGGAACAGGTGGACGCGCTGTCCGTGTTCTCTGGTTCCGAGGACTTCAAGAACAAACTGGATGTGTTCCTCGCCATCCACAAGGAAGCTGCCAAGAAGGTCACCAACGATGACGTGAAGGCTGCGTACGCGGACGTCATCACCGATATGGACAAGCTCGCTGACGCCATGAACAACGGTGCCGACTTCTACGAATCCAACGAGGTCCTGGACCTCACCACAGAACTCTCGGCGCACGGCGAGAAGCTCAACGAGCTGTGCGGCTTCTCGTGGGATCGGTGACGCATCGCTGACAATCCGAGCGCATGCGGGAGGGGCGGCCAACCTGGTCGCTCCTCCCGCATAGTCAGGAGCAACATGCGCCACCCGGGATGTTATGCGTAGTGGCTGTTGAGACACTCGGGCAGCGCAAGGCCGGGGCGCGCCGGGACTCTTCGAAGAAGCCCAACGCGCCCCGGCCTCGTCACTGACAGGGCGAACGACTCTAGAGGCGCTCAACCCCCGCGTCCCACGCGGCGCGCATGGGGTTCGCGTCGGCGACCAGCTGATCGAAGCGCAGGTCGGCGATATCGATGACCTCGCCGAGGGCGAAACGAGCCTCGCGGGCCGGGGAATGCTCGACGCGGCGCCAACCGGATTCCAGCAGGTGCTTGCGGTCCACCACGTTATCCACGCAGATCACCAGTGGACGGCCAAACTTCTCGCGGTACGCGCTGGCCAGGGCGCGCAGCTCCTCGGCTTCCTTGTCCGTCAGATCACCGACGGACAGGTTCGCCGTGTCGGCCAGGGACTGCTCGTCACCCTGGCCATCGAGGACCAGCGACACGATATCCGAGTACGACGCAATGAGTTCTTCGGCCTCCTGCTGCGTTGCCGCCAGCACGGCGTTCTCGAAGGAGGAACGCAGCTCGGACACAGAGGCGAAGGGACGGGACTCCCAGGCGCGCTCGACCGGCCACGTGTGAGCGGAGAACATCGAGGAGAAGGTCGCGACGAACTGGTCGCGATCCATCGCGTTGACGTCGTCCAGGTTGATCTTCTTGCCGTCCACCACGGCCACGTCCGGCGAAGCCTGGCGTCCGATGTGGAAGAACAGGATGTTCAGGATGATGGCCGTCAGCGAGCCGATGGTCACGCCGGAGCCGAAGATGATCTGCAGCCAGGAGGGCATGGCCGTGAGGATGTCCTCTTTCCTGAAGGTGACGAGGAGGGCCAGGCCGATCGACGTGGAGACGATGACGGCGTTGCGGTTGTCGCGCAGATCGACCTTCGCCAGGGTCTGGATGCCGACGACGGCGACGTTGGCGAACATCGCCAGGGAGGCGCCGCCGATGACGGGGGAGGGGATGGCCGCGACGATGGCCGCCGCCTTGGGCAGCAGGCCCAGGATGATCATGAAGACACCCGCCGTGGTGACGACCCAGCGGGAGCTCACGCGGGTGAGGCGCACCAGGCCGACGTTCTGCGCGAAGCAGGTGTAGGGGAAGGAGTTGAGGACGCCGCCCAGCAGGGTGGACAGGCCGTCGGCGCGCAGGGCGTTGGCGATGTCACGTGGGGCGATACGCTTGCCCACGACCTCGCCGGTCGCGAACACGTCACCCGTGGTCTCCACGGCGGTCACGGCCATGACGATGATCATCGCGATGATGGCGGTCACAGAGAACTGGGGGAGCCCGAAGAAGAAGGGGTGGGTGACGGCCACCCAGCTGGCGTTTCCGACGCCTGCGAAATTGGTCTTGCCCATCGCGAAGGCAACACCCGTCATAATGACGAGGCCGAGGAGGACTGAGAGCGTTCCCATGAAGCCCTTGAAGAGGCGCTGGATGAGGACGATGATGACGATGGTGCCGATGGCGTAGGCGAGCGATTCGAAGGTGAGCGCCGCCTTCGTGTCCGCCGGTGCATCGTCAGTCCACCTCAAAATGTCGTCGGCAGAGACGGAAAGCAGGGTCGTGCCCATGACCGTCAGGAGCGTGCCCGTGACGACCGGCGGGAAGAAACGCAGGAGCTTGGCGAAGAAGGGGGCGGCCAGGAAGACGATGAGGCCGACGGCGATGATGGAGCCGTACATGGTGGCCAGGCCGGTCTTCGGGTCGGCGCCGGGTGGCGTGGCCGCCGCGCCGATCGCGATGAGGGGGGAGACGGCGGTGAAGGTGACGCCCTGGATGAGGGGGAGCTTCACGCCGACGAAGCGGCCGATGCCGACCGACTGGATGATGGTGGCGATGCCGCAGGTGAGCAGGTCTGCGTTGATGAGGTGAATGAGAGTTTCATCGTCGAGCCCGAGCTGTTTGACAATGAAGAACGGGACGACCACGGCACCCGCGTAGAACGCGAGGACGTGCTGAATACCCAGAATGGTGAGTTTCCCAAAGGGAGGAACTTGATCGACGGGGTGGGGAGCGGACGAGGGGCGTGATGCCATCTGTGTCTCCTGGACCTTTATCCAAGTGGTGTTAGGGACGCCTCTATTCTCTGTGATCAGTATGAACGTTTGACGATTTATTTAAAAAGTGTGGCGTGTAATATGCCGTTTGTGCGTTTCGTTGAGGATATGAACAAAGCGGGACGCATACGGGAGGGGGCCGGTATGTCGCGCAACGGTCGTCCTCCGTCGATGGCGGAGGCGGCTCAATTGGTCGGTGTCTCGCATCAGACGGTGTCTCGCGTTGTGAACGGTAAAGGGCGCGTGTCGCCGCGGACGCGTGCAGGCCGCGATTGCGCAGCTGGGATACCGTCCGAACTCCGTGGCCCGAGCCCTGGTGACCGCCCGCTCGGGCATTATCGGCGTCGTGACCACGACCTCGGCTCATGTTGGCCCCTCCTCGATGCTGATTGCCCTGGAGATTACCGCACGCGAGGCCGGGTTCTTCACGTCAGTCGTGGCCCTTGACCGTTTCAATGTCGAGGAGGTGGCCAGCGCCTTCGATCATTTCTCGTCCCTGGCTGCCGAGGCGATCATCGTCATCACGCCGATGGATTCCCTCGCCGAGGTCGTGGTGAGTGTTCGGGGGATGTGTCGGTCGCGGGTTTTGATGACGTGCCCTTGGCGGCCTATGCAGGACCGGGCCTGACGACGGTTCACCAGGATTTCGCTGATTGTGGGCGCTGCGCGATGGAGGCTGTTAGCCAGGCGCTAGAGGGAGGCTCGGTCGATACCTACGTGCGTCTCACCCGCCTCGTTGTGCGTGGTTCGACGGGGCCATGCGCCCGTTCAGGAGCCTTTTCTTCTGCGTGCGTGCCTTGTGCGCGTGGAGATACGAACGCTCACTCAACGGATGTTTGTCGGCGCTCAGGCAGGAGTGTGAATGGCCGCAGCCCCGAGATGCGGGGGTGCAGATGACGGTTGTGTGGTCGTCAACGAGGCGCGTGTGGTTCGCTTTGACGACAACGTGCGTCATGTTGCCGTCGCGGAGGGCGACAAGATTGAATCGGAGTGTCACTTCGGTGTTTGAGTCAACACGTGGCTGGCTCGGACTTCGGTATTGAGGATGACTGGAAGACTGCGGTCCTGATGTGCTCTGCATCGTCGCCACGTCTGACACGATGGCTTCCGCTTTGTCGAAGGATTGTCACATTTTGTCACGGCAGGAATGTACGGCGATAAATTCATGCGTTTCCCAGCGTTTCTTTTATGTATATGGCAGTTCTTGAGAATGTGAACGTTAACAATTGTTATTGGACTGTTATCGATTGGGCATGGTGTAGGTGACATTCCTCTCATATCGTAAAGCCGTCAGACCGCACGACGGATGTGTGGAGACGTGATGCCCATCGACAGCGATGTCGAGGCAATAAACAGGAGATATTCCATGAAGACACGTAGTTTCTTTGGAAAGATAGCAACGGTCGCAGCCACTTGTGCGGCCGGTGCCCTTGCACTGAGCGGATGCGCGGGAGGCGGTGCCGGTGGTGCCACCGGTTCCGATAGTGGGGCTGCGGCCTCGAACGGCGGCACAGTCAAGGTTGGTGTCGCTATGCCGACCCAGACCTCCGAGCGCTGGATCGCCGACGGCAACGCCGTGAAGTCGGGCCTCGAAGCGGCCGGATACGAGGTCGACCTCCAGTTCGCAAACGATGACATCCCCACCCAGACCCAGCAGATCGACCAGATGATCACCAATGGGGCCACCATGCTGGTCATCGCCGCCATCGACGGCACGGCCCTCTCGAGCCAGCTCGACACCGCCGGGGCAAAGAACATCCCGGTCATCGCTTACGACCGCCTCATTCGTGATAATGAAAACGTTGACTTCTACGTCTCCTTCGACAACTTCAAGGTCGGTGTCGCTCAGGGCAACGCGCTGCTGTATGGCCTGGGGCTGACCGACAAGGACGGCAAAAAGCTCGATAGTGCCCCCAAGGGTCCGCTCAACATTGAACTCTTCGCCGGTTCGCCCGACGACAACAACGCCAAGTTCTTCTTCGATGGTGCGATGAGCGTTCTCAGGCCCTTCCTTGACGACGGCACTCTCGTCGTGAAGTCCGGACAGACCAGCTTCGACCAGGTCGCCATCCTGCGCTGGCAGCAGGAAGTCGCCCAGAAGCGCATGGAGGACCTGCTGACCTCGACCTACGGTGGCGGCTCTGAACCCCTCGCCGGCGTCCTCTCGCCTTTCGATGGCATCTCCCGGGGCATCATCACAGCCCTCCAGGGTGCTGGCTACGGCCCTACCATCAAGGACGGCCTGCCCGCTGTGACCGGCCAGGACGCCGAAATCGCCTCCGCCAAGATGATCAACGACGGCATCCAGCAATCCACCATCTTCAAGGACACCCGCACCCTGGCCGCCCAGTCCGTGACGGTCATCAAGGCGATGGCTGAGGGTAGCGAACCCGAGGCTAATGACACGACCACCTATAACAACGGCGTCAAGGTCGTGCCCTCCTACCTGCTCGAGGTCGAAACCATCTACACCGACAACCTCAAGGAAAAGCTCATCGACTCCGGTTACTACACCCAAGCCGACGTTGATGCGGGCGTCGTGAAGAAGTAAACGACGACGGGGTGCGGGGCATCGGCTCCGCACCCCACCCCTTCCGATTCGAGGAATGCAAACATGACGCAGAACATTTTGGAAATGCGCGACATCGACAAGGGCTTCAATGGCGTGCCCGTCCTCAAGCATGTCAACCTTGATGTCCGCTCCGGCGAAGTCCACGCCCTGTGCGGTGAAAACGGTGCCGGCAAGTCCACCCTCATGAAGGTTCTCTCCGGCGTCTACCCACATGGGCAGTACGACGGTGCCATCATCTTCGATGGCAAGGAAGTCCAATTCCGTTCCATCAAGGACTCCGAGGCCCTCGGTATTGGCATCATTCACCAGGAGCTGGCCCTCGTTCCCTACCTGTCGATCGCAGAAAACATCTTCCTGGGCGCAGATAAGCCCCGCAAGCTCGGCTTGATCGACTGGCACGAGGTCAATCACCGCGCCGAAAAGGTCCTGGAAAAGGTCGGCCTGAAGGAAAACGTAACAACCCAGGTCGGCACGCTCGGCGTGGGCAAACAGCAGCTCATCGAGATCGGTAAGGCGCTGTCCAAGGACGTGCGTCTGCTCATCCTCGACGAGCCCACCGCCGCCCTCAACGACAATGACTCGGCCCAGCTCCTCGACCTCGTGCGCAGCCTGCGTGATCAGGGCGTCTCTATCGTCATCATCTCCCACAAGCTTGGAGAGATCGCCGAGATCGCCGACCGCACGACGATCCTGCGCGACGGCCAGACGATCGCGACGATCGACATGAAGGACCCCGCTTCCACGCAGGGCAAGATCATTTCGCTCATGGTGGGCCGCGACCTCACTCAGCGCTATCCCGAGCGCAATGTGGAGATCGGCGAGGAGGTCTTCCGCGTGGAAGACTGGACCGTCTACCATCCCACCCAGGCGGGGCGCGTCGTGATCTCAGGGGCATCCTTCAACGTGCGTCATGGCGAGGTCGTCGGTATCGCTGGTCTCATGGGTGCCGGACGCACGGAACTAGCGATGAGCATTTTTGGTCGCTCTTTCGGCACGTGCATCTCGGGCAAACTCTTCAAGGATGGCAAAGAAATCACGATCAAGAACGTCTTGGACGCAATCAAGAACGGCATCGCCTACGCGACCGAGGATCGCAAGCAGTACGGTCTCAACCTCATCGACGATATTCGACACAACGTGGCCACCGCTGGCCTGTTCAAGCTCTCGCGCCGAGGCCTCGTCGATGGACACAAGGAGCTGGCGGTCGCCGCCGAATACAAGGAGCGAATGAATATCCGCTCTCACTCCGTCCTCCAAAAGGCCGGATCCCTCTCGGGCGGCAACCAGCAAAAGGTTGTTTTGTCGAAGTGGCTCTACACGGACGCGGACGTTCTCATCCTCGACGAACCCACGCGCGGTATCGATGTCGGCGCGAAGTTCGAGATCTACACCCTCATCAACAAGATGGTCGAAGAAGGCAAAGCCGTCATCGTCATCTCCTCCGAACTCGAGGAAATCCTCGGCGTCTCGGACCGCATCTACACCCTGGCGTACGGTCACATCACCGGCGAGGTCAAGGCCGACGACGCCACACAGGAAAACCTCATGGAACTCATGACTATCGAACCCGCAAGGGAGGAGCAGAAATGACCGCCGAAATCAGCCTGGTTGACACGCTGAAGGCCAACCTGCGTCAGGGCGGCATCTTCATTGCGTTCGTCGCCATTGTCGCCCTGTTCTGGGCGTTCAACCCCGACACCTTCCTCTCGTCGGGCAACCTGACGAACATCGTCTTGCAGTACTCCTACATCCTGATCCTCGCGATCGGCATGCTCTTCGTCATCGTCCTGGCTCAGATCGACCTCTCCGTCGGCTCGGTCGTGGCCGTGACGGGTGCACTCAGCGGTGCTCTCGTCATCAGGCACGGCTACCCCTGGTGGGTTGGCGTCATCGCCGCCCTCGTCATGGGCATCTTGATCGGAGCATTTCAGGGCTTCTGGGTCGCCTACGTGGGTATCCCCGGCTTCATCGTCACGCTGGCCGGCATGCTCCTCTTTCGCGGCCTGACCTACCAGATTCTCGACAATGTCTCGCTCTCTCCCTTCCCCAAGGGCTACTACAACATCGCCAACGGTTTCCTCAATGGCCTTCTGGGCGGTAACGGCTTCGACGTCTTCACCCTGGTGATCTTCGGCATCGGCGTGGCTGGCTTCGCCTACCAGCAGCTGCGCACCCGCCGCGCACGTATCTCCTACAATCAGGCCGTCGAAGCCATGTGGCTCTTCATCGCGAAGATCGTTGTCATCGGCATCGTCGTCATGTGGTTCGCCTACAAGCTCTCCATCGAGCGCGGCCTGCCCATCGTTCTGATTCTCCTGGCAATCCTCGTGCTCATCTTCGGGACCATCGCCTCCTCGACGATGTTCGGCCGCGATGTGTACGCGATCGGCGGCAATAAGTCCGCGGCGGCTCTGTCGGGCATCAACGTCAAGAAGGTCACCTTCTGGTGCTACGTCAACATGGGCTTCCTTGCGGGCGTTGCTGGCGTCGTCTACTCGGCCCGTATGAACGGTGCGCAGCCCTCGGCCGGCAACATGTTCGAGCTCGACGCGATTGCCGCGTGCTTCATTGGCGGGGCATCGACGACCGGTGGTATTGGACGTCTCTCGGGCGCCCTCATCGGCGGCCTCATCATGGCCGTCATGTCCAATGGTATGCAGCTCATGGGTGCCTCTACCTCCACCCAACAGATCGTCAAGGGAGCAGTCCTGCTTCTGGCGGTTGCGTTCGACGTGTGGAACAAGCAGCGCGCCTCCGCGTGAGGGTGCGGACGCGAGTCATCAGGGTGGGGAGTGGCCGACAGGCTGCTCCCCACCCTTGCTGATTGAGGTGCTCCTGCGCGCGTGCCGCCTCACGGGTCCATCTGGGTGCGTGTGCCGTGCGTGTTTGTCACGTGCACCGTCTAGATTGTTTCGTCATTCAATAGGACTCCTGTCCTTACCGAAAAATGCGCCGGTGATAGCGCGTTTGGAGGCGGGTGCGCGCTGAACGACTGAGAAGTTTGTGTGATGTGCAATACAGAAATGTACATTTCTGGGCTGAAATGCGGGCAATTTTCGTGAAATCCGCGAAATATGGCCCTAAACTCGGCGAAATCGTCGGAGATTTCGTACTGTGTCATTCGTGGCCACGACAGTGGTAACCAAAGAACGAACAGGAATGAGGTTTCTCAATGTCCGTGAACCGTACCGAGCTTGTCGCTCAGATTGCCGAACGCGCTGACCTGACCAAGGCGAAGGCCGACGAGGCCCTGGCCGCGTTCCAGGCTGTCCTCGTTGAGTCCCTGGCTAAGGGCGAGGCCGTCAAGGTCACCGGCCTCCTCTCCGTCGAGCGCGTCGAGCGCGCCGCTCGCACGGGCCGTAACCCCCGCACCGGTGAAGAGATCAAGATCCCCGCTGGCTACGGCGTCAAGCTCTCCGCTGGCTCCACGCTGAAGAAGGCCGTCTCCAAGTGACGCGCTAACCCAACGCATTACCTGTGGGGCACGACCACTCGGTCGTGCCCCACAGGTATACGCGCCCGCCTTGCAGCAGGGGAGGCATACGATTGCCCCCGGCCCGAGCGAATCGGGCCGGGGGCGTCCCCTGGAGTAGATCAGACGACTATGTGCTTACGCGCCCACCTCTTCCCTCTTGCGAATCTGAAGGAGCGGATGGTGGCACGCCACGCGGTGACGCTCATCCGTGAGGGTAGGCTGGATCTTGCATTCCTCGCCAGCGAAGGGGCAGCGCGGGCGGAAACGGCAACCCTCGGGCGGGTTGACGGCGCTCGGAGGCTCGCCGGTCAGCTTGATGGCCCGGTCGTCGTGGGAGAATTCGGGGTCGGGGACGGGGATCGAGTCGATCAGCGCCTTCGTGTAGGGATGCTTCGGATTCTCGACCACCTCCTTCGCCGGTCCCTCCTCGACGATGCGGCCCAGATACATGACGCCGATGCGGTCCGCCATGTACTGCACGACCGCCAGGTCGTGGCTGATGAACAGGTAGGACAGGCCCAGCTCAGCCTGCAGATCCTTCATGAGGTTAAGAACCTGCGCCTGGACGGACACGTCCAAAGCGGAGACCGGCTCGTCGGCGACGATCAAGTCGGGTGCCAGGGTCAGCGAGCGGGCAAAACCGATGCGCTGGAGCTGTCCACCCGAGAACTCGTGGGGGTAGCGGTCCAGGATTTCTTCAGTCAGGCCGACCTGCTCGATGATCTCCATGATGCGCTCGGCGATCTGGCGAGCGTTCCCAGTCTTTTGGATGCTCATCGGTTCGGCCAGGATCTGGTCGATGCGCATGCGCGGATCCATGGCCGCATAGGAGTCCTGGAACATCATCTGCACGTCGCGGTGGATCGTCACCGCGTCGCGGCCCTTGAGCGTGGCCAAGTCGCGCCCATCCAGCTCGATGGCACCACCCGAGGGCCGCTCAAGACCCGCGATGAGTCGGCCCATCGTCGACTTACCGCAACCCGATTCGCCCACGAGGCCATAGGTCTCGCCCTTCTTGACGGTAATCGACACGCGGTCCACGGCGGAAACAACGCCCTTATCGCGCTTGAAGAAGCCGGAACCGGCCGACTCGTACTCGCGCGAGGCCTCCTTGACGTCGAGCAGGACCTCCGAGGACACCAGCGGGGCCTGCTGCGCCCCGGCCTCGTCCCCGTTCTTCTGCGTGTCGAGCTTTGCCTGCAGAGCCGCGGGAGACTCGTCACCCTCCTGTACCGGGTGGAAGCACGAGAAGGTGTGGGCGTCGTCCCCACTCAGGTCCGGGTAGCCCGCGCGGCACTCGTCGGTTGCCCACAGGCAGCGGGCCGCAAACCGGCAGCCCACCGGCAAGTTAGTAAGCGACGGGGGAGCACCCGGGATCGAGAAGAGCTTCGTGCCGGCGGCCAGAGCGCGCTCGGGCAGAGCAGCCATGAGCGAACTCGTGTAGCGGTGCTTCGGTTCGGTAAACAGCGTCTTCGTCGGAGCCGTCTCCACGATGCGACCGGCGTACATGACGGCCACACGATCCGTGTGCCCGGCGACGACGCCCAGGTCGTGGGTGATGAGGATGACGCCCATCTGGTACTCGTCGCGCAGCTCGTCGATGAGGTCGAGGATCTGCATCTGCGTCGTCACGTCGAGAGCCGTCGTCGGTTCGTCGGCGATCAGGATGCGCGGCTTGCAGACGAGGGCCATGGCGATCATGACGCGCTGACGCATACCGCCCGAGAGCTGGTGCGGGTAGTTGTTGATGACCACCTCGGGGCGAGGCATACCCACACGTTTAAGGATCTCGACGGCCCGTTCGAGAGCTTCCTTCTTGGAGAGCTTCTCGTGAACGCGCAGCGGCTCGCACACCTGAAGGCCGATCTTCATGGTCGGGTTCAGGGACGTGAGCGGATCCTGGAAGATCATGCCGACCTTCGTGCCGCGCAGCTTGCGCTTCTCCTTCAGCGCAAGCTTCGTCAGGTCCTGTCCGTCCAGAATGATCTGGCCGGAGGAGACTGAGCCTCCCGGGGGGAGCAGACCCATGAGGGACAGGGCGGTCATCGTCTTACCGGAGCCGGATTCACCCACGATGCCCAGGGTTTCGCCCGGGTTAACGTGCAGGTCGACACCGGAGAGGGCGTGGACCACGCCGGAGCGGATCTCAATGTCAGTGTGGAGGTCCCGGATGTCCAGGAGCGGAGAGTTAGCCATAGTTCTTCTCACCTCTTGCGCAGTCGAACTTCGAAGGCGTCACGCAGGCCGTCGCCAATGAAGTTGAACGACAGAACCAGCAGAATAATGAGGACGCCCGGCGGGTAGAGCAGCCACCAGTTGCCCGAGTAGACGTGCGACTGGCTGTTGGAGAGCATGGCTCCCCAGTCGGTGGCGGGAGGCTGCGCGCCCAGACCAAGGAACGACAGGTAGGCGACGTAGAGGACTGCGTCGGCGACCTGGAAGGTCGCGTTGACGATGACGGTACCGATCGTGTTACGCACGATGTGTGTGCGGATTGCTCGGGGCATCGACCCGCCCATGCCGCGCATTGCGACGACGTACTCGCGTGTGCGCAGGGACAGGGCCTCGCCTCGGATGAGTCGGGATGTTCCCAGCCAGGACAGGGCCGACATGATGATGATCAGGACGGGGACCGTCGGCGGGATCATCGTGGCGATGAGCATGAAGAGGAACAGGACGGGCACGGACATGAGCGCGTCAACGATGCGCATCATGACCGCGTCGATCCAACCACCGACGAAGCCGGCGATCGCGCCGTACAGGGTGCCGATCGTGGTCGCGATGATGCCGGCGAACAAGCCGACGATGATCGAGGTCTGGCCGCCCTTCATGAGGCGTCCGAGCTGGTCGTAGCCGACCATATCCGTGCCGAGCGGATGCTCGGCCGATGGTTCCATCTGAGAGATGGACAGGTCGGTGTGAATCTGGTCGGTCACATAGAACATGGGGCCGATGAAGGAGAATGCCAGCAGAATCAGCAGCAGGCAGACGCCGAAGACGGCGAGCCTGTTCTCCATGAAAACCTGTAGACCCTGGAGTTTGGTCGACTTGCGGGCGGTGGGCGCCTTCGCGGGCGCATCGGGGGTTGCGGTAGCGGTGGTCATTTCGATCGTCCTGCCAGTCGAATGCGGGGATCGGCCAGGGCGTACAGGAAGTCCGCGAGGAGAGCACCGATGACCGTCGCGAAGGAGACGATCAGGGCCACGCCTAGGAGGATCGGGTAGTCACGTCGGCCGGTCGCCTGGTAGTACAGGTAGCCCATGCCGTTGAAGTTAAAGAGCGTCTCGATAACGAGGGCGCCACAGAACATCGCGGGAATGTAGAGGCCGATCATGGTGATGACGGGGAACATGGCGTTGCGCAGCGTGTGGACGAAGACGACGCGGAACTCCGACAGGCCCTTGGCGCGGGCGGTACGCACGTACTGCTCGTTGAGGTTGTCCACCATCGAGGAACGCACGTAGCGTGCGTAGGCGGCGATTGTGCCAACTGAGAGCGCGCAGACGGGCAGAATCAGGTGGTCCCACTGCTCCCACATGACGGCCAGGTCTTGGCCCTGCGGGGCGTCGTTGGGCAGGATCGGCCATACCTGCGAGAAGAGGACGATGAGGAGCAGGCCCGCGAAGAAGATCGGCGTCGAGTAGGCCAGCAGACAGGCGATCGTCACGATGTAGTCGGGTGCTTTGTTTCTCTTCACCGCCTGCCATACCCCCAGGGGGATCGCGATGATGAGGGCGAGGATGGTGGAGAGCAGAGAGAGGAAGATGGTACGCGGGAGGCGGGCTGCCAGCAGGTCGTTGACGGACTGGTTGTGCTGGTAGGAGTAGCCGAAATCGCCATGCGCGATCTTGTTGAGGTAGGTGACGTACTGCTCAGGGATCGGCCGGTCGTATCCGTTTTCGTGATCGAAGGCCGCGAGCTGTTCTTTCGTCGCGTCCTTACCCAGCGCGGCTCGGGCGGCACCGCCCGGCTGGGACTGGAGAAGGACGAAGGTGATGATAGTGACCAGGAAGACGACGACGACTGCCTGGCCGAGGCGTTTCAGGATGAATTGGAACATTACGAACTCCACAGTAAGGGGGCAGGCGCCCGCGTGAGAGCGGGTGCGGACGCCTGCCCCGTGAGGTGGTGGGTCGAGCGCTTACTTAGTCTCGGTTTGCCACGACCAGTCCTCAGGCCAGGTGTCGCCCGTCGCGTCGAGTTCGCCCAGGTTGAGCGTCTTCTTCACAGCGGTGATCTGGTAGAACGGGTTGGGCATCCACAGAACGGGGAGGTCCTCCGCGAGGTAGTCGTTGTATGCCTGGAGAGCGTCGGGCGCGGTCGAGCGAGTCGACTCTTCGATGAGCTTGTCCGCCTCGGGGTTGGAGTACTGGCCGAGGTTAACGGGGGCGCCAGTGGCGAAGAGGCGCTCGCCGGAGGCGTAGATCGGGAAGCCCCACGAGGTCTGGGAGCCGAAGAAGGACAGGTCCCAGGTGCAGGGGGTCTCGTCGTCACATGCCTGCGAGGCACCGACTGAGTCGGGGACCTCGTTCATGTCGATCTTGATGCCGAGCTTGCCGAACTGGGAGATGATCTCTTCGAACATCTGGTGCGTGGAGACGAAGCCCGACTGGGAGACGAGCTTGAAGCTCAGCGTGTCGCTGGCCGCGATGCCCTCGCCGCACTGTCCCTCGCCGGTGCCGGGGTTCTCGCAGACGGTGGCACCGTCGGGCACGACCTTCCAGCCGTGGTCTTCCAGGAGCTTCTTTGCGGCGTCCGGATCGAACTTGTAGACGCAGCCTTCGGTGGTACCGACCTTGTCAGCTGCCATGGGGACGGGGCCACACGTCGGGGAGGCGGTGTCGGACCAGATCTTGTTCGACAGCGTCGGCTGGTCGATGAGCTGCTGCATCGCCTGGCGGATGTACTTCTGGTTGATGTACTTCGAGGAGGGAGCCTGGGGTGCGAAGTTCAGGGCCAGGTAGGTGATGGAGTTGCCGGGCCACAGGAAGACGTTGTAGCCCTTGTTCTCAACGGCTTTGCGCTGGTTGTACTGCGCGGCAGGGATGTAGCCGAAGTCGATGGAACCCGAGCGCACGGAGTTGAACTCGGCGTCGTCACCGGTGAAGGACTTGTAGATCAGCTTGTCGATCTTCGGCTTGTCCTCGCCCCAGTAGTTCTCGTTGGGGACCAGTTCGAGGCCCTGATCGGGGGTAAAGGAGGAGAGCTTCCAAGGGCCGTTCACCGTCTGCCACAGGGGGTTCGTGGCATAGGTGGACAGGTTCTTGGCCTCGCCCTGCAGGTAGGCGAAGACCTTCTGGGCGCCCTCGGGGGTGCGGTCCAGGTCGGAGACAGCCTCGTCTGCGCCGGTCTTGTCCCAGGCGTGCTGGGGGAGCAGTGCGACCTTGTTGATCTGGTTGTCGATGAACCAGGACGGGTTGAAGGTGTCGGTGGTCGTGATAGAGAAGGTGTGCTCGTCCTTGATATCGAGCGAGGCTCCGTCGGGGAAGAAGCCTTCCTTGTAGGAGGCCCACTGGTCCTTGTTGTTGGTCACCAGGTTCCACCAGAACTCGATGTCGCGGGTGGAGACGGCCGTACCGTCGGACCATGTGGCGTCGTCGCGGAGCTTAATGGTGTAGGTCTTGCCGTCCTCGGAGACCTCGGGGACCGTGCCCAGGGACTTAGGGAGGTTGATCTTGTAGGGCGTCTCGGAGGTGGACTTGTAGGCAAAGAGCGGGCGGTACATCGCTTGGATGAACTGTCCGTTCTCGCCCTGCGTGTAGCCCTTGGCGGAGACGGGGAAGATCCAGTTGGGGATGCGCGAGGCCATCGTGACCTCGTTCTTTCCGGTCTCTGAGGTGAGCGCACGGTTGGAGCTACAGGCGGACAGGCCCATGGTGGAGACCATGGCGAGTGCCGCACCTGCGGTGATCCACCGCTTCAATCTGAGGTTCATGACTACTCCAAATCAACGTTGATCGGGGACTCTGACGGAACGTGGTCCCGTCAGACGAGCTTCATCATATGACATATTGTCGGCCAATGTTGCCGGTTTCGATAAATTTGAGATTGTTGCGAAAAAATAGCAACGATTTTCGACGAAAGAAGTAACAAACTTTCGTCACTGAGGCATAATAGGTCCTGTCCTCAGTGTTGAGTGCCGTGTAACACTGCGGTTACCGAAAAACTTATCAAGGGAGGTGTCATGGCGACTCATGATGTCGATGAGGCTATATTGACACTGATCGGCTCTGGCCAGGCGGACACGCGGCCCGCGATTGTCAAACAAACCGGACTTGCTGCGTCGACCGTGTCAGCGGCTGTATCGCGACTCGTCGAGGCCGGGGTTATCGCCGAGGCAGACGAGTCTGTCTCCACGGGCGGACGCAGGGCACGCCGACTCGTCACGTCGGAGGGAGCCGGTGCACTCGCCCTCGTCGAGCTGGGAGCCCACCACGGCCTCGTCGCCCTGACCAACCCGACCCGCGGTATCGGGCGTGCCACCAGCCTCCTCATCGACATCGCAAAGGGGCCCGAGGCCGTCCTTGCAGCTGTCATGGAAGAAATCAGCCGCCAGGAGAAAGCAGCCGGCGTGCGCGTGGGCGGCCTCGCGCTGGCCGTGCCCGGTCCTGTCGATGCCGAACGTACGCGAGTTATCCGTCCTGCCCGCATGCCCGGGTGGGATGGGATTAACGTCGCCGAGGCCGTGGCACAGCAGTGTGGTCTGCCCGCGATCATCGAAAACGACGCGCGCGCGGGAGCCATCGGCGAATCCGTCTACCGGCGTCGCCTGGAGGGTGTGACCCCCATCGACACGCTCATCTACATCAAAGCCGGTTCCGCTATCGGCGGTGCCTACCTGGTCGATGGCACCCCCCTCGTCGGGCAGGGCGGCCTGGCCGGGGACATCTCGCATATCCCCATTGAGGCGGCCGCGGGCCGCCCCTGCAAGTGCGGCAACGTTGGCTGCCTGGAAACCATCGCCTCGGCCGACTCGATTCGAGCCGACCTGGCTGCCTCCGGCCTCGTCTACGAGAACAACGCACAGCTCCTGGCCGCAGCGCGCGGCGGCGTGCCCGAAGTCGCCACCGCCATCCGCCAGGCGGGGACACTCCTGGGACTCAGCGTCGCCCACCTCGTGTCCTTCCTGGCACCCCAAGGTGTCATCGTCGGCGGAGCCCTGTCCGCCGTCGACGCCTTCAGCGCGGGCGTGCGCGCCGCGCTTCACCAATCATGCCTGCCCTCCATCATGGAAGACCTGGTCATCGAGTCGTCCCGCTCCGGGCGCGATGCCGCGCTCTGGGGCCTGTCGTCCCTCACCCCCCATAAGATCTCAAAGGAGAATCGCTCATGACAAAGCCCCGCATTGCGGTCGCCGGTATCCACATCGAATCCTCGACGTTCACGCCCTACGTCTCGACCGCCGACGACTTTATCGTCACGCGCGGTGAGGAGCTGATGGACCGCTTCTACTGGCGCGACGAGGACTGGGCCACCCAGATCGAGTGGATCCCCGTCCTGCACGCACGAGCTCTGCCCGGCGGTGTCGTCGAACGCGGTGCCTACGACGCCTGGAAGGCTGAGATCCTGGAAGGCCTCGCGGCGGCCGGTCCCCTCGACGGCCTCTTCTTCGACATCCACGGTGCCATGAGCGTCCAGGGCATGGACGACGCCGAGGGCGACCTCATCAACGCGATCCGCGACGTTATCGGCCCCGATCCGATGGTCAGCGCCTCGATGGACCTGCATGGAAACGTCTCCCAGGACCTCTTCAACGGCTGCGACATCCTCACCTGCTACCGCCTCGCGCCCCACGAGGACGCCCTCGAGTCGCGCCGTCGTGCCGCCTACAACCTGGGCATGCGCCTCCTCAACGGGGCACCCAAGCCCGTCAAGGCCCTCGTCCACGTGCCCGTCCTGCTGCCCGGCGAAAAGACCTCGACCCGCATCGAACCCGCCAAGTCCCTCTACAAGATGATCGACCCCATCGAAGAAATGGACGGCATCCTCGACGCCGCCATCTGGATCGGCTTCGCGTGGGCCGACCAACCCCGCTGCAAGGGTGCGGTCGTCGTGACGGGCGACGACGCCGACCTCGTCAAGGAGCAGGCCGAGCGCATCGGCCAGTACTTCTGGGACGTGCACGACCGCTTCGAGTTCGTCGCCCCCGTCGCCTCCATGGAAGAATGCCTGGCCGCCGCCGAGGAGGGCCCCAAGCCCTTCTTTATCTCCGACTCCGGCGACAACCCGGGTGCCGGCGGTGCCGACGACGTGACGGTCGCGCTCGCGGCCCTGCTCGCGTGGAAGCCCGTTCAGGAGGCGACGCTTGACGTTGTCTATGCCTCGATTATCGACCCCGTCGCGGCCACAGTCGCGTGGGAGGCAGGCGTGGGTGCCGAGGTAGACCTCGAGGTCGGTGGACACATCGACACCCGCGAGCCTGGGACCCTGAGCGTGCATGCCACGGTCGAGGCTCTCGCCGACGACCCGATGGGTGGCCACACCGCTCTGCTGCGCACCGGCGGCCTGCGCTTCATCGTCACCACGAACCGCAACCAGTACACGATGTTTTGCCAGTTCGAACTGCTCGGCGTGGATATCACGAAAGCGGACGTCGTCGTCGTCAAGATCGGTTACCTCGAGCCCGACCTGTACGAGACCCAGAAGGGCTGGCTCATGGCGCTGACCCCCGGTGGCGTCGACCAGGACCTCATCCGCCTCGGTCACCACAAGATCGACCGACCGATGTTCCCCTTCGATCCGGATATGGCAGATCCCGATTTGCATGCTCAGGTGGTTGTGCCATGAGTGCCGTCAAGGGGGCAGATAGGCCGGTATTCGCGGGTATCGATATCGGCGGCACCTCCATCAAGTGGATGATCGTCGATGAGGCCGGCGCAATTCTCACGCAGGGGAGTGAACCCACAAGGTGCGAGGCCGTGGCCGAGCAGGTGGGCGACATCGGCTCCCGGTTGGCTCGTGCCCATCCGGGACTGGTGGGTGTCGGACTGATTTGCCCCGGCCTCGTCGATGAGGACAACGGAACCGTCGTGTACGCGGCGAACCTGGAGCTGCGTGGCGTTCAACTCGCCCGCGCTGTCGAGGAAGCGACGGGCGTTCCCGCGGCCCTCATGCACGACGGGCGTGCCGCGGGCCTGGCCGAGGGACTCCTCGGTGCGGGGCGCGGGGCTTCCTCCTTCCTCATGATGCCGATCGGCACCGGTATTTCCGTTGCCCTCATGCTCGGCGACGCCCTGTGGAGCGGCGCGACCTTCAGCGCCGGAGAGGTCGGGCATGCGCCTATCTTCCCCGGGGGAGAGTCCTGCCGGTGCGGCTCGCGCGGGTGTCTGGAGGTCTACGCCTCCGCGAAGGGCATCGCACGCCGATACTTCCAGGCAACCGGCGAGGACATCGGCACCAAGGCCATCGAGAAAGCAATTGGCACCGACCCTGTGGCCACCGACGTGTGGGGGACCGCCGTGCGGGCTCTCGCCCTCTCGCTGACCCACATGACGCTCACCGTCGACGTCGAGCGCATCATCATCGGCGGCGGCCTGTCTCATGCGGGGGAGAACCTGCTGGCACCGCTGCGCGAGGAGTGTGCCTCGATGCTGACGTTCCGCGATGCACCCGAGATCGTCCGCGCCTCCCTCGGGGGAGCGGGCGGGCGTTGGGGAGCCGCGATCCTGGCCGCCCGCGTGGGCGGATCGACCTGCTATGAAAGGTGGCAGCCGTGACGGTTGTTGAGATTTGCGTCGAAGATGCTGTGGGTGTGCGCCGCGCGCGCGATGGGGGAGCGGATCGGATCGAGATCTGCACTGACCTGTCGTGCGGGGGCCTGACCCCCGCTTTCGACGAGGTGGCTGCCGCCCTTGAGGTCGCCCCTGCGGGCGGCGTCCAGGTGCTCGTGCGCCCGCGACCCGGCAACTTCGTTCATTCGCGCGAAGAGGTTGACCGTATCGCTTCCGATATCGTGACGCTGCGCGCCATTGGTCGGGGGTCTCCCGTGCGTCTGGGCTTCGTGGTCGGTGTCTTAGCGGACGATGGGTCCATCAACGTGGACGCGGCTGCTCGACTGCGCGACATCGCCGAGGATGCACCCCTGACCTTCCACCGGGGCTTCGACCAGGTGCTCGATCAGGATCGGGGCCTCGACGTCCTCATGGAGCTGGGCTATGACCGCGTGCTGACGACTGGTGGCCACCCTGCGGCTGCCCAGCCCGAGGCGCTGGCGCGCTTGGTCGAGCGCGGGGGAGAGGACATCATCATCCTCGTCTCGGGCGGCTTGCGCGCCCACAACGTTGCCGAGGTCGTGGCGGCCTCGGGTGCTCGCGAGGTCCACATGCGTGCGCCTGGGACCTCCGGCACCGATCAAGCCGAGGTCGAGCGAATTATCGCCGCCCTGCACGGATAACTCGGCTCGCGCATTTTTGGAACATCATCCTTGATTCGTCTGACAAATCGACGTCAGCAGTGTAAGGTTAAACACATGAGAATTGGAATTTTCAACGACGAAGATCAGATCGCATCCCTCGCAGCAGACCGCATCCTCGAGGTCTACCGCGCTAAGCCGAACTTTGTGCTCGGCCTGGCCACCGGTTCCTCGCCGCTGAAGCTCTACGCGGAGCTCGTGCGCCGCTACCAGGCCGGTCAGATCTCCTTTGCCCAGGTTCGCTCCTACAACCTCGACGAGTACGTGGGCCTTCCCCGCGACCACTACGAGGGCTACGCGAACTTCATCCACCGCAACCTCGTCGACCTCGTCGACATGCCCGAGGGAGCGGCCCACGGCCCCGACGGCTGGTGCGATGACCTCGAGGCAGGTGCCGCCGCCTACGACGAGGCCATCAAGGCTGACGGCGGCATCGACATCCAGGTCCTCGGCATCGGAAGCGACGGCCACATCGGCTTCAACGAACCCGGCGGCACCCTCGCCTCGCGCACCCACGTGGGCGTCCTGACCGAGCAGACCCGCCGTGACAACGCACGCTTCTTCGATGGCGACATCGACCAGGTCCCCACGCACTGCGTCACCCAGGGCCTGGGCACGATCATGGACTCGCGCGCCCACATCTTCATCGCCACGGGTGCGGGTAAGGCAGATGCGGTCAAGGCCATGATCGAGGGCGGCGTGACTCAGCGCTGGCCCGCGTCCATCCTCCAGCACCACCCCGACGTCACCGTGCTCCTCGACGAGGCCGCCGCTTCCAAGCTCGAGCTCGCAGACTTCTACAAGGAGGTCTGGGAGAAGGAACACCTGTGAGATAGTCTTCCGCTTCCCCCTGCCCCGGCCTCGCCCACGCGAGGCCGGGGCTATGTCGCCCCTGACGCTTCGCTCCCGGCGCACGCGGCCTCCCACCTTCACGCCCATCCGGGTCGTACAATGGACCCCATGCGTAACGCCCTTGACGAACCCACCGGCCCCTCCGCGCCCTCCGGCCCTTCCACGGCATCCTCGACCGGCCTGCTGGAGCGTACTGAGACCCGCAAGGAGCGCACCGACGGTGACGGCGACCGCTTCGCTCACTTCGTGCGCAAGGACAAGGCAAACTCTTCGATGGTGACGGGCCAGCCTGTCGTCGCCCTGTGCGGCAAAGTGTGGATCCCTACCCGCGACGCGTCGCAGTACCCGGTGTGCCCCACCTGCAAGGAGCTGCGTGATTCGATGGGGAAGAATGGGCGCAATTGGCCCTTCTCCGACGGCGGAAAGGGTTCCGGCAAGTGAGCGAGACGACCCGGCGCGCACCCGTTGGCAGGCTGCGCGCCTGGCAGGCTGCTGCCTTGGACCGCTACATGGCGTCCTTCCCGCGCGACTTCCTGGCGGTCGCGACCCCGGGCGCGGGTAAGACGACCTTCGCCCTCACGCTTGCGACCGAGCTGATCGCTCGCGGCGTCGTCGATAAACTGACCGTCGTGTGCCCCACCGAGCACCTCAAAGGCCAGTGGGCCTCGAGCGCCGCACGCTTCGGCATCCACATCGACCCCGACTTCACGAACTCGCAGGGCGTGGCCGGTTCCCACTTCGACGGCGTGGCCGTCACCTACGCGCAGATCGGTTCTAATCCGGCGGTCCACGCGGCGCGTACCCGCGCCTATCGCACCCTCGTCATCCTCGACGAGATCCACCACGCCGGCGACTCCCTGTCGTGGGGCGATGGCGTGCGCGAGGCCTTCGCGGACGCGACGCGTCGCCTGGCTCTGACGGGTACGCCCTTCCGTTCCGATACTTCGCCGATTCCCTTCGTCACCTACGAGGAGGATGAGGAAGGCATCCGACGCTCGCGTGCCGACTACACCTACGGCTACGGCGATGCCCTCAAGGACGGCGTCGTGCGCCCCGTCCTGTTCATGTCCTACTCGGGACAGATGGCCTGGCGCACCAACGCGGGTGACGAGGTCAGCGCCCGCCTGGGCGAGCCCCTCACCAAGGACATGATGAAGCAGGCCTGGCGCACCGCGCTCGACCCCACAGGCGAGTGGATCCCCGCCGTCCTGCGCGCCGCTGACCTACGCTTGGAGGAGGTGCGCCGCACGGTGCCCGATGCGGGTGGTCTCGTCATCGCCTCGAATCAGGACCACGCACGCGCCTACGCTCGCCACCTGCGCCTCATCACCGGCAAGGCGCCGACGGTCGTTCTGTCCGACGACGCGGATGCCTCTGATCGTATCTCCGAGTTTGCGGACTCCCCCGACAAGTGGATGGTCGCCGTGCGCATGGTGTCCGAGGGCGTCGACGTCCCCCGCTTGGCTGTCGGTGTCTACGCGACGAACGCCTCCACCCCCCTCTTCTTCGCCCAGGCGATCGGCCGCTACGTGCGTGCGCGTCGCCGCGGCGAAACCGCGACCGTCTTCATCCCCTCCGTCGTGCCGCTGTTGACCCTCGCTGGCAGCATGGAGATCGAGCGCGACCATGCGCTGGACCGTCCCAGGCGCGAGGAAGCCAGCGAAGACGACATGTGGAACCCCGAGGATGCCATGGTTGCGGCCGCAAACCGCGAGGAAAAGGCATCGTCCGACCTGCTCTCCCAATTCGAGGTCTTGGGTGCCGACGCTGAGTTCGATGGCGTCCTCTTCGACGGTGCCGCGTGGGGTACGGGTGCCGAGGTCGGCTCCGAGGAAGAGCAGGAATACCTCGGCATTCCCGGCCTCCTGGACGCCGATCAGGTGACGACCTTGCTGCGCGCCCGCCAGGCGGGTCAGGTCGCCGCCCAAAAGAAGACCCGCGCCGCTCAGAAAATGCGCGAGGAGAATGCGGGTATCCCCGCCCACAAGCTGCGCGCCGCCAAGCGCAAGGAACTCCAGCATCTGGTTTCCACCTGGTCTCGCCGCTCGGGCGAAACCCATGCGACCATCCATTCGCGCCTGCGCTCGCGCTGCGGCGGCCCCGAGGTCGCCCAGGCCACAACCGAGCAGATCGAAGCGCGCATCGCCCTGCTGCGCGAGTGGTTCGTCGGCCGCCACTGACGCCCCACCGCGCACCCGGGTGCACTGATTCAACGACCGAGCCCCGGCCTCGTCCCTCCGATTGAGAAGGACGAGGCCAGGGCTTCGTCATACGTCGAGCTGGGGTCAGTCGACCTTTTCGTAGCGCGTGGGGATTGCGACCTCGCCCTCGGACAGGCGCCACGCCTGGTAGGGCAGCTCGTTGCGGGCGCGCAGGTGGCGCTCCTGGGCGCGCGACAGGGCCTCGGAACCCCAGGCGTCGGCATCGATCTGGCCGCCGCGAACCAGCTGGACCTGCAGCGGACGGGCACCGCGCTCGGCCAGGAGAGCCTGGCCCTCCTCGAAGGAGGTGCCGACGAGCAGGAGCTCCTCGGTCGCGTAGCCGTCCTCGCCCAGGACACGACCGGCGACCTTGCGACCGCCGACCGTGGACTTCGACTCGGCCTTCTTGGCGACAAGCACAGTCTCGCCGTTGGAATCCTCACGCTGAACGACCTTGTAGACCAGGGCGGCCGTCGGCACACCTGAACCCGTCACCAGCTTGGTGCCCACGCCGTAGGAATCCACGGGTGCCGCGCCGAGGGCGGCGATCGCGTACTCGTCTAGGTCGGAGGTCACCGTGATCTTGGTCGAGGTGGCACCCATCGCGTCAAGCTGTCCGCGCACCTTGAACGCCTGGGCAACCAGGTCGCCCGAGTCCAGGCGCACCGCGCCCAGCTCGCCGCCCGCAGCGCGCGCGGCCTCAACCGCGTTAATGACGCCCTGCCTGATGTCGTAGGTGTCCACGAGCAGCGTCGTGCCAGCGCCCAGCTTGGCGACCTGGGAATCGAAGGCATCGCGCTCAGTGTCGTGCAGGAGCGTGAACGCGTGGGCGGCCGTGCCGATGCAACGGATCCCATAGCGCTTGGCCGCCTCGAGGTCGGAGGTACCCTGGAAGCCGCCGATGATGGCGGCGCGCGCGGCGGAGACTGCGGCTCGCTCGTGGGCGCGGCGCGCACCCATGTCCATGCAGGGGCGACCGTGGGCCGCGATCGTCATACGCGAGGCCGCCGAGGCCACCGCGCAGTCGTGGTTGAGAATCGACAGGAGCAGCGTCTCCAGGAGCGTGCAGTCCGCGAAGGTGCCCTCAACGGTGAGCAGGGGTGAACCGGGGAAATAGCACTCGCCCTCGGCGTAGCCCCAGATGTCGCCCGAGAAACGCCACGTCGTCAGGAACTGGGCGGCCTCCTCGGAGATGATCCCCTGGTCGCGTAGCCAGTCGATCTGCTCGGCGTCGAACTCGAAGCGCTCGAGGGCCTCGAGAATGCGACCGGTACCGGCCACGACGCCAAAGCGACGCGTGGCGGGCAGGCGGCGCCCGAACAGCTCAAACGTGCAGCGACGATGCGCGGTGCCGTCCTTGAGGGCGGCGTCGAGCATCGTGAGCTCGTACATATCAGTCAGCAATGAAGTAGATGTCGATGCAGGCATACTGTGAGCCTACCCTGAGAAGCGTGTCACCGGCACGCGAATTCTCTTCCATGGTCGCTCGTTTGGACCTAGGGTTGACATATGAGCATGATCGTCCAACCGGTACCGCGCACGCACGAGGCCTCCACCTCCGTGCCCCGTTGGCGTACCGTCGTATGGGACGACCCGGTCAATCTCATGAGTTACGTCACTGCCGTGTTTCGAGAGTACTTCGGCTACTCCACCTCCCGCGCTGAAGAACTCATGATGGCGGTCCACACGCGCGGGCGGGCGACCGTGTCCACGGGCGTGCGCGAGCGCGTTGAGGCCGACGTTATGGCCATGCACTCCTACGGTCTGCACGCCACCATCGAAGAGGACAGGGACTGACCCCATGGAAGCCTTCGCCTATCGCGACGGCGGCTTCTCCTCGTCGATGAGCCGCGGCGAAGCCCTCCTCCTGCGCCAACTCGCCAGCGAGGTCCTCGTGGTCCTCGACGATCCCGGCGACTTCGCCACGACCTCGTCAATGATCAACGCCGCCACCGAAACCGAACAGCGCAGGGAAGCCCCACGCGAGCGCAGCCTGCGCATGCTGCTGCCCTCCATGAGTGACGACGACGAGGACGCTGCGCGGATGCGCGCCCTCACCGAGGACCTGTTGCGCACCGAAAAGTCCGTGCGGCTACGCGCGATGGTGAGCGATCTTGAACACATCACGTACGGGGGTGGAGACACACTGGTGATCCCCCGGAACGGGGTGTGGAAGTGGCTCGCAGCGCTCAACGATATTCGGTTGGGCTTGGCCGGTGAGCTGGAGCTATCCGATCAATCCGACGCGCAGCGCATCGAAGAACTGGCGATGAGTGAGCCGACCGGGGAGCGCGCGCAGACGGTCGCCGCGATCTACATGCTCGTCACGTGGTGGCAGGACTCACTGCTGGACGCCGTGAATAAATCTCAGTAAGGAATAAGGTCGAGTACATGAATAACGCCCCGATCGGAATCTTCGACTCGGGCCTGGGTGGGCTGACGGTAGCCCGTGCGGTCATCGATAAGCTGCCCGACGAAGAGATCATCTACCTGGGCGACACCGAGCACACGCCCTACGGTCCGCGTGCAATCGCGCAGGTGCGCTCGCTGACCCTGTCCGCCCTCGACGAGCTGGCCTCGCGCGGAGTCAAGGCCCTGGTCATTGCCTGCAACACGGCGACGGCCGCCGCGCTCGCGGACGCGCGCGAGCGCTATTGGATCGACGCTGGCATCCCCGTCATTGAGGTCATCACGCCTGCGGCGCGCCAGAGCGTCATCGCCACGCGCAACCATCACGTCGGCGTGATCGGTACGAAGGCGACCATCCAATCCGAGGCGTACCTGCGTGCGCTCGCCGCCGTTCCCGGTCTGACCGTGAGCCAGCAGGCGTGCCCTGCTTTCGTCGAGTTCGTCGAGGCCGGGGTGACCACGGGTGAGGAGATCGAATCCGTGGCCCGCGAGTACCTGACACCGCTGAAGGACGCGGGCGTGGACACCCTGATCCTGGGATGCACGCACTACCCGCTGCTGACGGGCGTTATTGGCCGCGTCATGGGCGAAGGCGTCACGCTGGTGACCTCCTCGGAGGCGACCGCGAACGTCACCTACAACGAACTGGTGGATCGCGGCCTCCTGCACGACCCGTGGCCCGCTGGCAAGGGTCCGCAGCATCAGTTCCTGGCGACGGGTGCGTCGGACACGTTCCCGCTCCTGGCTCGTCGCTTCCTGGGACCCGAGGTGGGCACGGTGTCCCAAGTCAACACCGGTGGGGGAATCGCGTGAAGCTGACCGTTATTGGCGCGACAGGTTCCATGTCGGGCCCGCAGTCTCCCGCGTCTTCATACCTGGTGCAGGCGCGCGGCGTCGATCCCCTCTCGGGGGTGGAGCGTACCTTTTCGCTCGTGTGCGACATGGGGCCTGGCTCCTTTGGCGCGCTGTGGGTTCACGTGTGCCCGTGCGAGCTGGATGCCCTGGCGCTGTCTCACTGCCATGCCGATCATATGGGCGACATCATCTCGCTGCAGGTGTACCGCAAGTGGGGGCCGGGTTCGTGCGCGATTCGGCCCATGTCCCTGTTCGGGCCGGGCGAGACGCTCCACCGTGTGCGTCAGATCGAGGGCGCACCTGAGGGCGAGTCCTACGAGGGTGAGTTTGCGTTCACGCAGCTTCGCCTGGGCGACACCTACGATGTTGGTCCGATGACGATCCAGCCGTTCCGTGCCCTGCACCCCGTGGAGTCTTTCGGTCTTCGCATCGAGGGCCCGTCGGAGGAAGATCCTGCGCGCCGCGTCGTCCTGTTCTATACGGGTGACACCGACCTGTGCGACACGATTATTGAGGGCGCGCGCGGGGCCGATGTGCTCCTCAGCGAGGTGGGCTTCACCTCGGATGAGACCGAACCCAACATGCATATGGATGGGATCCGCGCGGGCACTCTTGCCACGCGCGCGGGTGTGGGCCGCATGATCGCCACCCACATCCAGCCGTGGACCCCGAAGACCCGGGTGGCCTCGGAGATTCGTCAGACGTGGTCGGGTCCCCTCGACTTCGCAGAAGCGCGGATGGTCGTTTCCTTCTAATTCACCGTCGCCCCGGCCTTGTTCGTACGAGGCCGGGGTCACGTTGTTGCGCTCAGTCCGCCTGGGCGGCGTAGGAGTTGTGGCGCTGCCATTCAGTGAGGAAGGAGACGACGCGCGCGGGGCCACCGCCCTCGCTCCACCCGTGGTTCTTGTGCCGGAGCAGGATCTTGCGGGTACCCAGCGACGGCAGGGGGGTGATCCGCATACCAGTCCTGTGGGCACCGGCGAGCGCCATTGCCGGCAGGATCGTCGAACCCGCGCGGGCACGCACGAGGGAGCGGGCGGCCTCGTAGGTGGTGTACAGGTGGGGTGCCCAGCTGGTGTCCGGGAACGCCTTGGTGATGCGGCGCATGACGTGGTCTCCGCTGGAACCCGGGCTGACGCGCAGCCACGTCAGGTCTGCGAGGTCCTCAATGGAACGGATCGGGGGAGCGGAATCAGGGGTGACCAACACCCACGGTTCGTCAATGAATGGGATGTCCGTGTATCCGCGCGGGGGCAAACCGGGGTCCTCGTCGCGTTCGATGACGAGGATGTCGAAGCGGCCCGTGCGCAGGGCTGCCATGCCGGGTGTCTCCTCCGTTTCCTCGATGCGCAGGTCGATGCCGGGCAGAGCCTCCTCCAGGTCAGGCAGTGCCGGGATCAGGGTGGAGCGGCAGATCGTCAGGAATGCCCCCAGTGTGACCGTGCCCGTCACCTGGCCGGTCAGTGGCCTCAGGGCCTTGAGAGCTTCGGCGATGTCGGCGTTGATGCGTTCGCCGGCCTCGGCGACGATGGTGCCGGCGGGGGTCAGGATCGCCCCGGACGTCGTGCGCTCGACGAGCTTGAGGCCCACTTCTTCCTCAAGTTTTTGGATCTGCTGAGAGACCGCCGAGGGGGAGACCATGAGGATGTCCGCGGCAGCCACGATGCCGCCTTCGCGTGCGACCGACAGGAGGAACGGCAGGCGGCGAGGATCAATGTCCATGAGCTCTCCATCGTTAAGTGAAACTGCAAGATAACTATAGAACCATTCAATTGTGCTTGAGTACTGGAAGGTGGACAATGAGTGCCATGACCATCTCGCACCTGGCAATCGTGATCCTCGGCTGGGTTGGTGCCGCCGCCTCCATCGCCGCCTATTACCTCGTCTCCACCAAGCGCTTCGCTCCCGACTCTCTGCGCTACCACACGTTGAATGCCTCCAGCTGCATCCTCCTGGCCCTGGCCTGCGCATCCACGGGTGCGTGGCCGTCCTTCCTGACCAACGCCATCTTCATCGGCGTCGGATTCACCATGATCTGGCGTGTGCGCGACCGCCTTGTACGCCGTCTTCTTCAGGCCGTGCGCTTCTTCGACGTGCGGCGGTTCCTTCCCCGGCGTCAGCACCTGGCGCGCGCACGCTGACGCGGAGTGTGTGGGGGCGGGCTGGGGTCGCCCCCACACACACGTATGTTCCTTCCGGATTAATTAAGAACTGGATGGGTGAACAGTCAATACTGTGTCAACGTATCCCAAGGAAAAGTCTGTAAGAAACGCTTCACTGAAAAATTAGAGAGAATCGATGGAAAGAGACGAGAAAAAGGGGGATCATAGGAGCACGATGCGGTGACAGATCCATCGCACGGTACTCAAAGAGGAGCACACAATGTCTCGTTTCGTCACATCACTCCTTCAACGCCTCGCCCATCACAGCAGAATGCGCCAACAGCGCAACCCGCTGCAGTACTCGATGGACCGCCCCTTCTTCGGGAACCTCGTCGCCCGCTGATGGAGCGCCCGCCGGGCGTACACAAGTGCCGGACACCCCTTGGGTGCCCGGCACAATCATGTTGGGGGCTAGCCGCGCAGGTACTCCACGATGTGGGGCATGAGCGCGCGGAAGGCGATGCCGCGGTGGCTGATCGCATTCTTCTGCTCGGCGCTCATCTGTGCGGTTGTGACCTCGAAGCCCTCGGGGACGAAGATCGGGTCGTAGCCGAATCCGCCCTCGCCGCGGGGGGAGCGCGTCAGCGTGCCGCGCACCTCGCCGCGCTCGACGAACTCGCGCCCATCCGGCGTTACCAGGACAGCCGCCGACACGAAGGCGGCACCGCGGTGGCGGTCGGGCACGTCGGAGAGCTGATCAAGGAGCAGGCGCAGGTTCGCCTCGTCATCCCCGTGGGAGCCGGACCAACGCGCGGAGAAGATGCCGGGTGCCCCGCCCAGCACGTCCACCGTGATACCGGAGTCGTCGGCGATGGCTGCCAGGCCGGTGGCACGTGCCAACGCGCGGGCCTTGATCAGCGAATTCTCCTCGAAGGTCACTCCGTCCTCGACCGGGGAAGCCACGTCGAAGTCGCTCATGCGCGCCACACAGCCGGCCTCGAAGCCTTCCCACGCGGGGGCCAAGATGGCCTCGAGTTCGCTGACCTTGTGCGCGTTGGAGGTCGCGAAGACCAAGCGCGCGCTCACGGGCGCACCTCGATGCGTTCCATAAGGGGAGCCTCGAGCGCCAGCTTCTGGGCCGCGGCGAGCCGGGCGTTACCCAGCGTCGCCAGGTCGAGGAGTTCGTTCAGCTCGTCGCGGTTGAAGGGCGCGTGCTCGGCGGTGCCCTGTACCTCGATGAAGCGGCCATCGCCTGTCTGGACGACGTTCATATCAGTCTGCGCGCGCACGTCCTCGACGTAGGGCAGGTCCAGCATGGGGGTGCCGTCGATGACGCCCACGGAGATCGCGGAGATCGAGTCAGTGAGGACGGTCGTGGAGGGCTTGAGGATGCCCTGCTCTTTTGCCCAGGTCACCGCGTCGGCCAGGGCCACGTAGGCACCCGTGATCGCCGCGGTGCGGGTGCCGCCGTCGGCGCGCAGGACGTCACAGTCTAGGACGATGGTGTTCTCACCGAGCGCAGACACGTCGACGATGCCACGCAGGGAGCGGCCAATGAGGCGTGAAATCTCCTGGGTACGACCTCCTACCTTGCCCTTGACGGACTCGCGAGAGGAACGCTGTTCGGTGGCGCGCGGGAGCATCGAGTACTCGCCGGTCACCCAGCCCTCGCCGGAGTCACGCTTCCAACGCGGCACGCCCTCGGTGAAAGAGGCGACACACAGGACGCGGGTGTTGCCGAACTCAATGAGAACGGAACCCTCGCCGGTACCCGACCAACCGCGGGTAATGGAGACGGGACGGAGCTGGGACGGGGTGCGCCCATCGGCGCGCAGGGGAGTGTTTGTCATAGTGCCTAGGGTAGCTCACCGCGTTACCGTGGAGTTATGAGTCTTGATCTACCTCTCGTCCGCGGTCACGTCGATCCGGCTGTCGCGCTGCGCGATTCCGTGGCTCCGGCCGCCCTCGTGCGCGCCGGTGAGGCCGATGTCATCGTTGTTGACTCCTCCGGTTTCGTCCTCCTTGACGAGGCCGTGGCATCGTCCTCGGATACGCCGACTTTGCGACGCCTGAGTGGGGACGAGGCCACGCGTGCGCTCGAGGGATCCACGGCCTCGTTCATTGGGGTGGCGGGCGACCGCCCGATTGTTGCGCTCGAGACGAGCCGGGATGAGGCGGATGGCGCCTGGGAGCACCTGCGTGCGGTCGGGTGGAGGCTCGACGGCGACGAAGCCGCCGTGGCCCTGACTGCGGTCGCGCTGGCCGGATGGCATGCCACCTACCATTTTTGCGGGCGATGCGGCTCGCCCGTGTCCCTGGAGTCGGGCGGCTGGGCGGCCCGCTGCGCGGCCTGTGACCGTGTCGAGTACCCCCGCCAGGACCCGGCGATCATCGTCCTCGTCCAGGACCACGACGGGCGCGTGCTGCTGGCGCACAACGCACTGTGGAAGCCGGGTTTCGTCTCGATCATCGCCGGCTACGTCGAGGCTGGGGAATCCCCGGACGTGACGGTCGCGCGTGAGGTAGCCGAGGAGGTTGGCATCGAGATTGAGACGCCCACCTACGTCGCGACCCAGCCCTGGCCCTTCGGGCGCTCGCAGATGATGGGATACCGTGCCCGCACGCGTCAGCCGCGCCCCACCCCGCAGGCGGACGGCGTCGAGATCGAGTGGGCACGCTTCTACAGCCGCGAGGAGCTGATGCGCACGCTCGAATCCGGGGAGATCAGCGCGCCCGGACGCGCGTCCATCGCCTACGCGCTCCTCGTCGACTGGTATGGCACCGACCTGCCGAGCGGACCGGACGGCGTGGGACGCAACTGAGGGCGTGCAATGGAAGAATGGGGAGCATGAACCCCGAGGAACTGCTCGACGCCCTGGACCCCGATCAGCGCGCCGTCGCCACGCAGGTGGCCGGCCCGCTCGCCGTGCTGGCCGGCGCGGGCACAGGTAAAACGCGGGCGATCACGTACCGCATCGCCTACGGGGCTGCCGTCGGGGCTTTTGACCCCTCCAACGTGCTGGCCGTGACCTTCACGCAGCGCGCCGCCTTCGAGATGCGACACCGCCTGTCCCAGCTGGGGGTTCCCAAGGCGCAGGCACGCACCTTCCACTCCGCGGCGCTGCGCCAGCTGCGCCATTTCTGGCCCACCGTCGTGGGCGGTCCCCTGCCCGACGTCGTGCCGCACAAAGCCTCCCTTGTCGCCGCCGCAGCAGCCCGCCTCGGCATTGCGTTTGACCGCACGAACGTGCGCGACATCGCCGCCGAGGTCGAATGGGCGAAAGTCTCGATGATCGACGCCGCGCACTACGCCTCGCGCGTGGAACGCCTGGGACGAGACGTACCCGCCGGGCTGGACGCGCTCGACATGGCACGCCTCCTCGACGTGTATGAGGACGCGAAAAACGAACGAGGAGTCATCGACTTCGAGGACATCCTCATCTACCTGTGTGGCATGCTGCAGGAACGCGCCGACGTCGCCTCCATCGTGCGCAAGCAATACCGATCCTTCGTGGTCGATGAGTTTCAGGACGTCAACCTCCTCCAGGCGCGCCTCCTCGACCTGTGGCTGGGTGGTCGCCACGACGTGTGCGTCGTCGGCGACGTCGCGCAGACGATCTACTCCTTCACGGGCGCGTCCCCGGACTATCTGACGGGGTTCGGACGCAAACACCCCGGTGCTCGCATCGTCGAACTGACGCGCGACTACCGCTCCACTCCGCAGATCGTGACCCTGGCCAACGACGTCCTCGCCCGCGCCACCCAGCGCGACGGCACAGTGCGCCTGTCCAGCCAGCGCGACGGGGGAGCGCACGTCGGATACTGCACCTACGAGGACGACCACGCCGAGGCCGAGGGAGTCGCCGCACAGATCGCCGATCTCATCGCCGGCGGCACCCAGCCCCACAACATCGCAGTCCTCATGCGCACCAACGGCCAATCCCAAGCCTTCGAGGAAGCCCTGGGCGCGCGCGGCATTCCCGTGGCCGTCGCCGGAGGAAAACCCTTCTTTGCCCGCGACGACGTGCGCACCGCGATCTCGCGCCTGCGCGCCGCGGCCACAGCCTCGGAAGAGGGAACCGTGGGAGAGGTCGTACGCGAGGTTCTCTCCGGCGTCGGCTGGTCTCCCGAGGCCCCTTCGGCCCAAGCGGGTTCTGAGCGCTGGTCGAACATGAACGCCATCGTCGGGTGGGCCGACGACTCACAGGCACCCACGCTGGCCGCCTTCGTCGCCGAACTCGACGAGAGGATCGCCTACCAGGTCGAACCCGACAAGGAAGGCGTCGAGCTGGCCACAATCCACGCCGCCAAGGGCCTCGAGTGGGACGCCGTCTTCCTGGTTGGCCTCTCAGAGGGCCTGCTGCCCATCTCGTACGCGAAAACCCCCGAAGCCCGCGAGGAGGAACGACGCCTGCTGTACGTGGCCGTCACCCGAGCCCGCGACCTTCTCACCCTGTCGTGGGCGCGCTCGCGGGGCGTGGATGGGCGGGGCAAGCGTCAGCGCAGTCGCCTCCTGGACGGTATTTGGCCCAAAGAACGGCGCTCCGGATCGTTCGCGCAGGGCGTCGGCGCGCCGAAGAAGAAGGCGCGTCCCTCCACCCGTGCGCTCAACCAGGCTTTCGAGGAGGAGGCCTCGCCCCAGGCCATCGAGCTATTCGGGCGGCTCAAGGCGTGGCGCCTCGAAGTGGCCCGCCTGGCGAGCGTGCCGCCGTACACGGTCTTTACCGATCAGACGCTGCGCGACATCGCCGTGGCGATGCCGAAGAACACGACGCAGCTGCGCGTTATCCGCGGTATCGGAGACGTCAAAGTGCAGCGCTTCGCGGCCCCCGTCCTCGCTCTCGTGCGCGGCGAAGAGGTCATCGTCGAGGAGGAAGCCTGATCTAGCAGGCCAGCCCGCAGATTCCGCACACGCATTCGGGCGCGGGCACGGTGCGCTCGACGGTGATGGTCCCGTCCTCGTCGATGGTGGCGACCTCGGCGCATAGCTGCGCGGTGAGGTCGCCTGAGGCGAAGTCGCGTACCAGGCGCGCTATGCGCAGGGCGGCGGCGTAGTGGGCGAGCATGGACAGGGGGCCGAGGGGCCAATTCATGAGTTCACGCAGATGTGAGAGCCGATAGGGGTCGGCCTCGGCCCGCGCGTGTTCACAACACTGGAAGCAGGGGGTGACGCCCGGGATGACGAAGGGGCCGATCTCATAGGAGTGCTCGCCGCGCGTCACTATGAGGTGCGGGACGTCGCGGACTGTCAGGTCGAAGGGGATGCCGGGGTCGACGACGCGGTCGGCGGACACGAGGGCCACGTCGACGTCGCCTTGGAGGTGCAGGTGGGGCAGGGGGATCAGGGGCGCTAGATCGCGTCGTAGCGCGCGGGCGCGGGGCGTGCCGGTGAAGGACCCGCCGAAGACCCTGTCCCAGTCCTCGTCCACCTGCTGTTCGGCATCGACCGCCAGGGAGAGGCGCAGCGTATCCACGAGGGAACGCAGCGCGAGGACGGTTCCGGGTGTCGCACCGAGGACCCCCACGCGCAGGAGCACGCGACGGTCCTCATCGTCGATGAGATGCGCGCGGCTGAGCCTGGCGATGAGTTCCGGCGAGGCCTGGGCGGGTTCGGGGGATCGGGGAGAGCGAGCCTGGTTGCTCAGCCAGATCTGGTCGCTTGCGTGCAGGTTCTCCATGAGGACGTGGTGGGTTCGATCCCCGCCGACTTGAGCGACTCCGGGGCCGCGCCACAGGACCGCCGTATTGGGTGCCAGGTTCATGACGATCTCCTTTGTTTCATGCCTGTTGAGATCATCATGAACCTGTGGGCACCACTGGCGCAGCGTTTTAAAAAATCTGTGGAAAACTTGTCAGATCATTCCGCTTCGCGCTTGTCTGAATCGTCCGGAGAAGTGTCTTCGGACTGGTGCTCCTGATCGCTCGAACCAGCCACGGCCTCGTCCCCGGGTTCCAGTCCTTCGGCCCAGCCGAGCGTGCCGTCAAGCAACGAGGTGAGGGCGGCATCGATATCCGCGTCCTCCTCTGCTGCGGCTCGGCGCAGCGTCAGGAACGTGTCGGGCGTCGCCAACTCAGTGTCGGAGGGCACCATGTCCGGGTGAGACCACAGGGCCTCACGGGCGTCACGCCCACCGTCAGCTTCGACGAGCGAGAAGATCTGCGCGGCTCCGCGTGCCTGGCGCGGGCGCATCTGCAGGCCCATCAGGGTTCCGAGAATTTCCTCCGCGGGACCGCCCGACGCGCGGCGCCGACGCATCATCTCGCGCAGCGCGTCCGCGTGAGGCAGGTAAGGCAGTGTTGCGCGGGCAGTGACGACCTCGACCCAGCCCTCGATGAGAGCCAACATGGTTTCCAAGCGCGTGAGAGCACGGCGCTGATCGGGCGTCATCGACAACGCAAACACGCCGCCGCTGAGCGCCGACTCGACGGACGCGGGGTCCGAGGGATCCACCGAGCGGGCCGCCTCAGAAATAGCCTCCGTGTCGATCGCGATCTGCGACGCGTAGCGCTCGACCGCGCGCACGAGGTCACCTTCCAGCCACGGCACGGATGCAAAGAGTCGCCGGTGAGCAGCCTCGCGCACAGCCAGGAACTGGCGCACCTCATCGAAGGGCGCGTCCAGGCCGTCGGCGAACTGCGCGACGTTGTGGGGCAGCAGGGCAGCGTGCGAGGTGTCCGACAGGGGGATGCCCGTGTCGTAGGTGCCGAACGACTCGCCGGCCAGGGCACCCAGGGCGCGCGCGAGCTGTGCGGAGAACATCATCGCCGACAGGCGGGGCATCATCTCCTGCGTCTTGCCCAGCATCGCCGCCATCCCGTCGGGCAAGGGCAGGTCACTATCGACGCCGCCCTCGCCGAACTGCTCGGAGAGCGCGCTGGACAGGGCGCGCGACACGTTGAGTGCTATGGGTTCGCAGATGCGCTTCCACGTGGGGATCGTGTGTTCAACCCACGCGACCTTGCTCCACACGTCGCGGGTGACGGGACCGGACGCGAAGTCCGTGACGGCGTCCAGCCACAGGTCAGCGATCGTCATCGCCTGGCGCGCCGCTTCGGCCTCGGTCGCCGTAGGGGCCTGGTCGCCGCTCGTGTAGGCGGCCTGCTTGGCGCTGTCTTCCACGACGCGCCAGTTCACCGGCCCGGCCGTCGTGTTCATGAGGAACTGCAACTGACCCAGGGCCGCCTGCATGCGAGCGGGGTCGGAAAACTCGGGAGGCAGGTTCGTCGGATCGAAGCCCTGGGCCTCAAGAGCACGGGCGGCCTCGGCGGCTGCCTCGTCTCCCAGGATGGAGCGCAGGAAATCCTCAAAGGGGGTGCCAGACTCGTTCTCATTCATGGCCACAGACTAGCGGGCGGGCGTTGATCCGGGCTGACAAAACCCCGCGAAAACGCTGAGAGCATAAGGGGTGGACGTGCGCGTCAAACGCCGGTGCGACACAATTGCACGGTGAACGAAACCGAGATGACCTCGACACACGACGACGCGCTCGCCCTCCAGGAGGGTGACCGGGAAGAACGCGCCCCGCTAGTGAGCTGGCGGCTGGCGACGGCCTTCATCGCTCTGGTTGCGATGGCGGTGATACTCTTCTGGGTGCCCGTCCCCTTCGTGGTCTCCAGCCCCGGGCCGACCTTTAACGTGTTGGGTTCCGCCAATGGTGAACCGATGATCGCCATTGAGGGTACTGACCCCACGACGGGGGAGGAGGTGCAGCTCGACGACGCCCAGTCGGCGTCGGTCACCGCCAAGGCGAAGCCCGGCCAGGGTCAGCTGCGCATGGTCACGGTCTCCGAGGCGGGTGGCCCCGGAAACCGTCTGAACTTCGCTCAGCTGGTGGGCGCTTACTTTGACCCCCACTCCAAGATCACCGACTACGAGTCTGTTTATCCTGCTGGAACCACCCAGGACAAGGTGAGCGACGCGCAGTCCGCCATGATGCGTAACTCGCAGACGACCTCCCAGGTCGCGGCCCTCGAGTACCTCGGCTGGGACGTCCCGGCGACTGTGACGATTGCGGGCACGACGGAAGGGTCCAACGCGGAGGGCATCGTCCAGGAAGGCGATATCCTGTTGGCGATCACGACCCCCGACGGTACGCGCCACGACATTACACGCGCCTCCACGCCCTTCACACTCATGCGGACTGTGCCCGCGGGGAGCCTCATGACGGTCACGGTCGAGCGCGATGGCGTTACCCAGGACTTGTCTTTCGACTCGATCGCCGTCTCTGCGACCGAGCCGGGTTCGAAGCTCGGCATCTACCTGACCGTGGATCCCTCCCTGCCCGTTGATATCTCCTTCAACCTGGAGGGTGTGGGCGGTCCGAGCGCCGGCATGATGTTCTCCCTTGGCATCATTGACCGCCTGACCCCGGGCGACATGACCGGTGGCAACGCGATCGCGGGCACCGGCACGATGTCCTTCGACGGCCAGGTCGGCGCAATCGGCGGCATTCAACAGAAACTGTGGGGTGCGCACGACGACGGTGCCCAGTGGTTCCTGGCCCCTGCTGAGAACTGCTCCGAGGTCGTCGGGCACGTCCCGGATGGCCTGAATGTCGTGAAGGTCTCCAACCTGTCCGAGGCCGCCACGGCCGTCGCTACAATCGCGGAAGGTAACGGGGCGACCCTGCCGACCTGCCAGTAGCGCTTCCTTCGCTCCCGCCACGTGCGCTGAGGGTAGAACTGAGCCCCGACCTCGTCCCTGTCACCCAAGGAACGAGGCCGGGGCCGCTCTGTGGTCAGGCCTGCTCGTCCGTCACCGGCTCGAGGGACGCGCGCAGAGCATCGACCAGTGCGGGAACTAGGACGGAACCCTGCCCGACCTTGTCGTCGGAGTCGAAGGCGCGCGTGCGCAGTGCGCACCACGACTCGCCTGTGCGCATGACGCCTACGGCCAGGCGCACGTCCGTGCGCGCGGGGTGGTTCGAAATGAACTCGAGGGCCTCCTCGGGATCCTCGGGGGCCTCATCCTCGACCTCCGGGGGAACCACGATGCGCTCAACCGTGAGCGCGGCACCCGGGACGGCCTCGGGCCACGCCAGATGCGCGAGCACCTGCTCGATGTCGTCGGTGTCCAGATCCTCCTGAATAATCGCGCTCAGGTGATCCTCCGAGCCATCCCACCCGCCGCGGAGCTGCTCCGCGATGTCTGCGGGCAGATTCGGGTCGGCGAGCAGCATCGCCGTGGGAACCAGCGCGTAAATCGACGGCGCATGATCCCACCCGACCCGGGCGGCACCCTTCTCAAGATCAACAACCACGTTGGCCAGCGCAATCTGTCGCGCACTCGGCATCATCTCAACTGTCATAAGCCCATAATCTCACGGAGAGCGGACAAAACAGCAACGAAGAACAACGTGCTCGCCGGTAGACTGGGACATAGCTTTCGGTTTAACAGAGAGGATTGCTGTGAGCTTCCCATTTTCGGTCTTCGGATCCGATGAGCCACGCCACCCACGAGGGCCGCGAACGCCACACGTCGAGGTGAAGCTGCACAAGCCCGGCCCCGGCACGATCACGGTTGGTGCGCTCATCGCCATCATCGGCGTCATCTACGGTGCCTCCATCGTCTGGACGGAGATCCTGTGGTTCCGTCAGATGAGCGCGACTCGCGTCATCCTCACCCAGTGGGGGGCTCACATCGGCCTCTTCATACTCGGCCTGCTGGTTGCGACCGGCCTGCTGTACTTTTCCATGGCCTACGCCTACCGTCACCGCGCATCCTCTACGCGCGGGCAGGCCTCGGCGTCGCTGCGCGCCTACCAGGAGGCCCTCGAGCCCGTGCGGCGCGCGGCCTTTTGGGGGGTCGCCCTCTTCTTCGGCTTTACGAATGGCGCACGGCTGGCCACCGAGTGGCGTACGCTCCTGCAATTCCTCAACGCCTCCTCCTTCCATCAGGTTGACCCCCAGTTCGGCCTGGACATTTCCTTCTTTGTGTTCGTCCTGCCCGCGATCAAGGTGCTCGTTTCCTTCCTGATGAGCGTCACCGGCATTGGTCTGGCCGCCGCCCTGGTCGTCAACTACCTGTACGGGACGATCCGCCTGGCCCCGCGCCCCCACGCCTCCAAGCACGCGCGCCTGCAGACCGGCCTCATGGCGGCCACCCTGTCCATTTTCATTGGGATCAACTACTGGCTGGGCCGTTACGAGCTGCTCACCCAGGACTCCGGCTCCATCCACGGTGCCATGTACTCCGACATCAACGCCAAGCTGCCCGCCCACTCCATCCTGGCGGTCATCTCCTTCCTGGTCGCCGTCCTCTTCGTCGTCGCAGCCTTCCGCGGCACGTGGCGCCTGCCCGTCACCGGCGTGGCCGTCACCGTTGTTGCCGCGCTCATCCTGGGCGGTGCCTATCCCGCCCTCATCGAGCAGTTCCGCGTGCGCCCCAACCAACGCACCCTCGAATCCCCCTACATCCAGCGCAACATTGACGCGACCCTGGCTGCCTACGGCCTCGACGACGTCGACTACCAGACGAACTACGACGCGGCCACCACGGCCTCGGCCGGCCAATTCGACAACGACACCCTGACCTCTCAGGTGCGCCTGCTCGACCCCAAGGTCATCACGAAGACCGTCCAGCAGCTCCAGCAATCCCGCCTGTACTACGGCTTCAACTCCGGCATGAAGGTCGACCGCTACAACGTGGGCGGCGAGCGCCGCGACACCGTCATCTCGGTGCGCGAACTCAACCTGAACGGCTTGTCCGCCGAGCAGCAGACGTGGGTCAACCAGCACACCGTCTACACGCACGGCTTTGGCGCGGTCGCCGCCTACGGCAACCAGCTGACCAGCGACGGACTGCCCTCCTACTGGGAGCAGTCCGTGCCCTCCGTCGGCGAGATGGGACAATACGAGGAGCGCGTCTACTTCAGCCCGGGTTCTCCCAACTACTCGATCGTCGGTGCGCCCGAAGGCGCGGCTCCCCAGGAACTCGACTACCCGGATGACACCGCCGTCGGCGGCCAGGTCTCCACGACCTTCACCGGCAACGGCGGCCCCTCCGTGGGCAATACCTGGAACAAGCTCCTGTACGCGATCAAGTTCGGCTCCACCGACCTGTTCTTCTCCTCCCAGACGAACGAGGCCTCGCAGATCCTCTACGACCGCGACCCGCTGCTGCGTGTGGCCAAGGTTGCTCCCTACCTGACGCTCGAGCAGTCCGCCTACCCGGCGGTCGTCGATATGGACGGGGACCCCTCGACTGACAAGCGCCTCGTGTGGGTGGTTGACGCTTATACGACCACGAACAACTACCCCTACGCCCAGCACGAATCCCTCTCGGACGCGACTGTGGACTCCCAGTCCACGCAAATGGGCCAGTACGTGCAGAACAACAAGATCAACTACATGCGTAACTCCGTCAAGGCCGTCGTCGACGCCTACGACGGTTCCGTACGTCTGTTCCGCTGGGACGAGACGGATCCGATCCTGCGTACCTGGGAGAAGATCTACCCCGGCAGCGTCGAACCCATGTCCGCTATCTCCGGCGATCTCATGAGCCACCTGCGTTACCCCGAGGACATGTTCAAGGTCCAGCGCAACCTGCTGGCCACCTACCATGTGACCGACGCGTCCGGCTTCTATTCGGGCGGTGACCGTTGGCGCCTGGCCGAGGAAACCTCGACGTACGGGGATGCCTCCGCTTCCTCGTCCTCGCAGCGTGTGGACGCCAACGGCAACCCCGTGTCTGCACCGACCTCGCTGCAACCCCCGTACTACCTGACCATGCAGATGCCTGGACAGGAGAGCGCCGAGTTCTCGCTGACCTCCGTGTTCGTGCCCGGTGGCGGCGGCGAGGGGCGTCGCGAGGCCATGGCTGGCTTCCTCGCGGTCGACTCCGAGACGGGCAACACGCCGGGTCAGGTGCGCGAGGGCTACGGCAAGCTGCGCCTGCTCGCGCTGCCCTCGTCGACGACCGTGCCCGGCCCTGGCCAGGTGCAGAACAAGTACGACTCCGACGAGAAGATTGCCACCCAGCTGAACCTGCTTAACCAGGCCGACTCGACCGTTATTCGAGGCAACCTCCTGACCCTGCCGGTGGGCGGCGGTCTGCTCTACGTCCAGCCCGTCTACGTCCAGGGCACCGGATCGGCGTCCTACCCCGTGCTTCGCTCGGTGCTGACAGCGTTCGGCGACAAGGTCGGCTTCGCGCCCACCCTCGAGGAATCGCTGCGCCAGCTGGTCGCCGACGATGGGACTTCCACGACGCCCGCGCCCTCCACGCCGACGGGCGGCGGTGGGGGACAGTCCAGTGCGCCCGCTTCGGGCGATCCTGCGGTGCAACTGAGCCAGGCCGTCACCGATGCTGCGCAGGCGATGCGTGACGCTGACGCCGCGATGAGCAAGTCGGACTGGACCGCCTACGGTGAGGCACAGACTCGCCTGCACGATGCGCTCACGCGCGCTGAGGCCGCGCAGACGGCGCTCGGCACCACTTCGTCCGGTGCCGCGGCGACGCCGAGTCCGACTCCGTCGCCCACAGATGGTGCCGCGACGCCGTCGCCGTCTCCCTCCGCGGAGGCACAGAGCGGCTCATAGGCTCATGTCTCCTCACCGGCGCGCCCGGCTTCGCACCCTCAAGGGCTGCGGGCCGGGCGCTTGCCGTCGCTAGGATGGAGACGCGCGCTCCGGGGAGTGCAGTGTCGCTCGAGCAATCGGGCGTGACAGAATCACACGCGGTGCATGCTCGATGAGCGTTCCTCAGGCGACGTCCAGTGCCGCCGCATCTGGAGACCTAGCTCACGGCTGCTTTGCTTGACCTCGATTAATTCAGGTGGTAAAGTTTTAACCACCGACGCGGGGTGGAGCAGTTCGGTAGCTCGCCGGGCTCATAACCCGGAGGTCGCAGGTTCAAATCCTGTCCCCGCTACCACCAAGAACCCGGTCCCGACAGGGACCGGGTTCTTTATGTTTCAGCGCGTACCGTCCAGCGAACGTCTTGACTAGGCGAGTGTCACACGCGATAGAATTGACTGTTCGCCATCAGGAACTGCACTTTCGGGTGCGAGAGGAATACAGATGAGCACCATCGATCCGTCGCAGCTCACTGCTGCTGACATGAGTAACCCGGCGCTGAGCGCTCAGGACCTCGCGGCCATCACGGCCGCGCGTGAAGACCTGCGCCCCTACGTTGCGACTCACCCGTCGCTGTACCCTGCCCTCCAGCAGTGGCTCGCCAGCCAGGGTGTCGTTCCCGCTCAGCCGCCCGCCGCGCAGCCCGCGGCTAAGGCACCCGCCGCCGAGGCCTCGGCTGAGGGACATGAGAACGCGACCGCCGAGGGCGCGCATGAGCAAGCAGCCGCTGAACCCGCTGCTGACACGAATGCTTCCGTCGCGCAGTCGGATGCTCCTCAGGCTCAGCAGCCCTATGGGCAGCCGCAGTATGGCGTTCCCCAGGGCGCTCCTCAGGCCCAACAGCCCTATGGGCAGCCGCAGTATGGTGCACCCCAGGGCGCTCCTCAGGCTCAGCAGCCCTACGGACAGCAGCCGTTTGGAGCTCCCCAGGGGCAGCCGCAGTTCGGCGCTCCCCAGGGGCAGCCCGGTCAGCAGGGGCCGTCCGCTGGCCAGCAGCTTGGTGCCGCCGCTTCGCAGTTCGGTGCCGCCGCGAACAGCGCGTTCAATCAGTTCCAGAACGCTGTCGTTGCTGAGGCTGGCAAGGTGAGCGGTCGCTCGATTCGCGCGACCTACGCGCTGATCGGCGTTGCTGCTGCGTCGCTGCTTGTGTTTATCTCGATGCTCCTTCCCTATGTCGAGATCTCGTTCTTTGTGACTGAATCGACGTCGCTTCTCGGCGGCGGCGGTTGGTTCCCGGTCGTCTTCCTGCTCCTGCTCCTCGCGAACGTCGGCGTCGGCGTCGCCTACTGGCTGACCAACCAGAAGTGGGCATTCATTTCCGTGGGCGCGGGTTCGCTCGCTCTGGGAATCATCTCGCTTATCGAGACGTTCTACGTCCTCGCCAACGATAACGATCTGATTGACTTCTCGATCGGCTTCTACCTGTTCCCGCTGTTCTCGATTGCTCTGGGTGCGGCTGGCGTGATCCTGCTCCTCGAGCTGAAGGAAGGCAAGGTCGCTCCTCTGAACACGGCCCCCGCCATGCTGAACCAGTTCGGCCAGCCGGGCCAGCAGGCCTACCCCGCGCAGCCCGGCTTCCAGGGCCAGCAGCAGTACCCGGGCCAGCAGGCCTACCCCGCGCAGCCCGGCTTCCAGGGCCAGCAGCAGTACCCGGGCCAGCAGGCCTACCCCGCGTCGCAGGGCCAGTACGGCGCGCAGCCGCAGCAGGCTCAGCAGCCGCAGCAGGCTCAGCCGGAGCAATCGGCTCAGCCGGAGCAGTCGGCTCAGAATCAGCAGGGGCAGACGGGCGAACAGCCTCAGAACCCCTACAGCCCTCAGGCGTGACGCTCTGAGTGAGGCCATACGGGACGGGGTCCGCGGCAACAGCCGCGGACCCCGTCCCGTTGTGTCATGCAGTGGGCTACTCGTCGTCCTCTTCCGTGATGTCGACGCCGGCAACGCCGTCGAGGTCCGCGAGCGTCGTCACAAGCATCGAGCGTGAGAGATCTTGGCGAGTCGACGCCGTGAAGCGTGCGGTGGACGTGTGGTGGGCTGAATCGGTGCGCGTGGAGACGCCGGACACCGACCAGCCCAGGGCACTGACCTGCGTGAGGAGGGTGGAGAGCACTCCGTGTCCGGGAGTGTAGTGGACGCTGAGCGTGACCTTGTGCCCGTGGGTGCGCATGAGGATGAACTGGACGAGTGGGGTCAGCAGCGCAATGACGATGAAGTGCAGGGCAGTGCCCGCAAGGGCGAGCCACCACAGGCCAGCGCCGCAGGCCATACCGATCGCCGCAGTTTCCCAGATGGTGGCGGCCGTCGTTAGGCCTCGGATCGCACCGTGCCGAGTCAGGATGATGCCCGCGCCCAGGAAGCCGATGCCCGACACGATCTGCGAGGCGACGCGCGAGGGATCGTAGCGGGTGATGCCGTCGATGAGGATGTCTGAGAACCCGTACTTGGAGATGAGCATCATGAGGCAGGCGGTGAGGCCCACGATGGCCTGGGTGCGGATGCCGGCGCTCTTGCCGCGGATCTGTCGTTCGAGTCCGATGGAGGCAGACAGGACAAGGGCGAGCAGCATCCATCCGATGCTGACGAGTTGGTGCGTCATGGTCTCTTCCTTCCTTAGCGCGGGGAGGATCTTAGTGTAGCGACCGAGTCCGGTGGGGGAGTGGATCACGCACGAGGTCGTGGCTTGTTCCGCTCTTTTCGTGCACAGGCCGGGGACCTGGCTGAGGGCTGACAGGGGTCTCGTGCTTCGACAAGCTTCACCTGCGTGCAATGCTGCCAGATTGTGTGAAAAGTGTTGAGATACTGCGCCACGTCGCACGCGCGCCGCGAGGTAAATCGCGTGAGCCAGCCACGGCCTCGTTAAAGGCCACGGAAAGAACGTCCCAATCTCGACACAAGAATTTGGGGCTAGTATGGGACTCACGATCAACAGACGAGGAACCCATTTATGGATACCCCTACTCCCGATGACATCGCCAGCGATGTACAGCAGCGCTCCGACACGCAGCTGAAGCGCGGCCTGGCATCGCGCCACATGCAGATGATCGCCATCGGCGGAGCGATCGGCACCGGCCTGTTCCTGGCCTCGGGTGCCACGGTCGCGAACGCCGGCCCAGGCGGCGCGCTCCTCGCGTACGCGGCGATTGGTCTCATGGTGCTGCTCCTCATGCAGTCCCTGGGCGAGATGAGCGCGCACCAGCCGGTCGCGGGCTCGTTCCAGACCTTCGCGACGAAGTTCATTTCCCCGTCCTTTGGCTTCGCGATGGGCTGGAACTATTGGTTCAACTGGGCGGTGACGGTCGCCGCGGACCTGGTGGCCTCCGGCCTCGTGATGGCCTATTGGTTCCCATCGGTGCCCTCGTGGATATGGGCAGTGGTGTTCCTGGTCATCGTCGTGGGACTCAACGCCCTGTCGGCGCGCGTCTACGGCGAGGCGGAGTTCTGGTTGGCGGCCATCAAGGTCGTCATTGTCGTCGTGTTCGTGGTTTCCGGCGTCTTCATGATCGCGGGCGTCATGGGCACGAACTCGCCGGGCCTGTCGAATTGGACGACCGGCGATGCTCCCTTCCATAACGGTTTCGTCGGCGTCATCGCGGTGTTCATGATCGCGGGCTTCTCGTTCCAGGGCACCGAGCTCGTAGGCGTGGCCGCCGGCGAGTCTGAGAACCCGCGCCGGGACGTGCCGCGTTCGATCCGCACGGTTTTCTGGCGCATCATGTTCTTCTACATTGGCGCGATCGCGGTGATCGGCACGCTGTTGCCCTACACGGATCCGAGCCTGCTCAGCGCCGCCGATGACAGCGCCAACAATGTCGCCCAGTCGCCATTTACGCTCGTGTTCGCCCGCATGGGCATCGGCGCGGCGGCGGCCGTCATGAACGCCGTCATCCTGACGTCGATCCTGTCGGCGGGTAATTCGGGCCTGTACGCGGCCTCTCGTATGCTGCACTCGATGGCCCTCAAGCACCAGGCGCCCGCGATTTTCGCGCGCGTGACGAAGGGCGGCGTACCGGGTTACGCGATGGCCGTGACGACGGTGACGGCGGCGTGCGGCTTCCTCACGCAGCTGGTTTTTGAGGACGCCTACATCTGGCTGGTGAACATCGTCGGAATCTCCGGCATCATCATGTGGCTGGGCATCGCGGTCAGTCATATCCGCTTCCGTCGCGCCTACCTGCTGCAGGGCTACCGCCTGGAGGATCTGCCGTATCGTTCCCCGTTCTTCCCGGCCGGTCCGATCATCGCGTTCATCATGTGCCTGGTCGTGATGGCGGGTCAGAACTATGAGGCCGTGCTTCACGGTCAGGTGTGGGAGGTTGCCTCCTCCTACATCGGTCTGCCGCTCTTTGGTGCGGTCTGGTGGGGCTATCACCTGGTGCGTAAGGACCGGACGGTGCCGCTGGATGAGATGGACGTCGCTCCCGTCGAGATCGAGCCGGTCTCGAATAGCTAAGGTTGATGAGAGCCGGGCAGTGCAGAGATGCGATGCCCGGCTTCTTCACTGGATTGACGAGGCCATGGCTCACTCACGCTTCGCACCTCCTGCACGGCTTGTCATCACTCGGTAACTAACGGCGTGGCGGGGCGCTTGTCCCGCGCATTTTCATAGGATGGGTCCATGATGACAACGCGACGCCTCCTTGCTGTGACCGCCCTGTCCGCCCTTGTCTTGGGTGTGAGTGCATGTTCGCCGAAGGATAGCCAGCCGACTTCCGGTACCACGACCTCGGCCCCGACTCCGAGCGCCTCTGCTTCAGCCAGTGCTACGCCCACCGCACAGAGTGGCATGGACGCCCAGAGCGGGGAGACGCCCCAGAGCGCTTCGGTCGATAAAGGCAACCAGGCTCCTGAGGTTGACGTGACCAACAACGAGGCGCATTGCGACCTGACGAACCTGCAGCCCGCGGTGACGAGCAACCAGCAGATCGGCACCACCACCTACGTCGAGCTGACCTTCACGAATGAGGGAGACTCGTGCTGGGTCAGCGGCTTCCCGCAGGTTCTTTTCGCCTCGGGCGGAGCGACCGTGTCTGAGGCGGTGCGCGACGGCGAGGATCCCGGCAACGTGTACACGATTCCTCAGGGAGGTCGCGTGGGCGTGACCCTCACGGCTGAATCCGTTGATGGCGTCGACGGCTGCACTCCTGCGTCCTCCGATCAGGTCGACATCTTCAACACGGACGGCTCGGGTTCGATCAGCCTGCAGCTCTCGCTGAGCGTTTGCCAGAACCTCGCTTCCGTCGCGGTCAGCCCCTACGAGCCGCGTTCGTGAGCGGTTCGCCCGTCGTCGAGCGGCAGGTGCCGATCGGGTTCCACCGCCTGGCACCTGCTGTCTATGTGTGTGACGGGTACGCGAGGGTGGAACTCTCCGATTTGTGTATTGCCGCTGACCGAGCTGTCAAGCAACGCCAATATACTGGCTGCCAGAGCTGATGCTGATACGCTGATCTGGTTTGAAGGGCTGAATACCCTTCTGCGCTCACTCGTGCGTGGCGATCACGCGGCGGGCAATACATCAATCAGATATGCAAGGAGACCCCCATGGGTATACGCGAAAACAAGCAGGCGTTCCAGTACGCACTGCCGTACGAGCAGGTATTCCAAGCGGCGATGGCTGCCGTCCCGAGTGTGCCGAAGGCGACCATGATGGGGGCGGACATGAACGCACGCTACCTCACCTTCGAGACGCCCCTGACCTTCATGTCCTGGGGTGAGCGCATCATCGTCGGCTTTATCCCTCACCAGCAGGGCGTTACCGTTGAGGTTTCCTGTGCGACGAAGGGCATACCCAACCTCATGCAGAATGGCCGTAACCGCAAGATCATCAAGCAGTTCATCGACGCGTTGTCCAGCATCGTGCAGTGAACGGCGTCGAGGTCATCGCGTCCTGACGCATTGCGCTGCAGTGCGCGCGGGGCATGACGTCGTCGCACGCGACCCGACCGTATGCGCACCAACGTGCACGCCAGATGCTCGCCCTCCAGGGAGATTGTCCCAAAACGCAGACCACCTCGCCCACAACAGCCCATTTTTGGCATGTTTCGACGAGGTGGTCTGCGATTTGAGCACAACATCCCTCGCTCTCGATCACCACGTGGGGAAAATGGTGATACGAGAACACTGACCCGCCAAAAGAACGCTCCTCATGCTGCAAAACCCCTACGTCTCTCGTGTGGGAGCACAGTGAACACCACAACGAGAACTCAACGCTCTCCCAACACGTTCTGTCCGTCCTCATCTCATAGTTGGTTGCCCACCTTCAACACCGACTTTGCCGTACCAACATGTCGAAAATTCGCTTGCCAGCAACACGTAGCGTCCTATAATCCCAGGATCGGGCTGGGCATGAGGGCTGAGCGTCCCGTGCGTTCCCTCGCTCGTCAAGGGTTTGCTTACGTACTTCCGGAAGAACCAGGGGGCGCTCGACCGACTGCATGCTGCCGACGACGCTCTCAAGGGATTGGCTGGTATCGCCGCCCCAAATAGTGAGTGATCCAGATGCAGCTCGGCCCGGCCTCATGCGTGTATGGGGCCTTTTCTGCGTGACATGCACCTCGTAATTGTGATCTCGGTTTGGGAGTAATGATTATTTGGTGGCTGTAAGATGATGTACAAAATTCTTCTATCAGTGTTGAATGAAGGGTAGGCATCATGGCGCGCGGATACCGGGCAATTCTGGAACTGGAAGGTGCGGGAAGCGCGGTGCAGATCGCTGACCGTATCTTTCATGAGTGGGCGCACAAGAAGTATCCACGGACAGGTTCTTCCGTGCGTGTTGAGTGCGATGAGGAGGGGATCTATCGTTTTGGCGAGCTCACCTCCAGGAGAGGGGAGAGGGCAGAAGTCATCGCGACGAAGATGACGGAGACCTCGGAGGATAATCACTACGAGCGCCAACTCCTCGAAATGGTCGAACGGACGAGCGACGGCAAGCAGTGGACGATGCGCGTCTATGCGATGCATGCGACCAAAGAATCCAACTACGATCAGGTCGTGTGGATTGAGGTTACCCCTCCGCGTAAGGGGGAGTGGGACGCGAAGCCGCCTGCCCTGGTCCGCGATCTTATCACCGAGGGCCACTGCCGTGACCGGGGTATGCCCCTGTCGGACTCTCTCCAATCCGTCATCGATGAGGAGCAAGTGGAGCAACTGATCGGCTGGATTCGCGATGACCGCAGACGTGCATCCGTCGTCGTGGCTGCCCCGCTCACGGATGGGAACGATTCGGATGCGCTCGAAGCGGAATTCCGGTGGAAAGACATCCTACGTTCCCTGACGAAGGACTCCCTTGGGTGCGCATCCTACTTTCTCCTCACGCCCGAGGCATACCGTGAGTTCTGCGCCCGGATCGGACAGGGGTGCGCCATGCCCAAGGGGAGCCTGAGAACGTACCTTCCTGGCTTCCGGTCAGACGAACCAGCTGACAGGCTCCGGCACAGGGTACTCACCGCAGGCACACTGCTGCGTGGATACGATGAGAAAAGCAAGCGATTTCGTCCCGAGCTGTCAGCCATCATTGCGCGAACGCCCTGCGAATATCTGTGGGAAAACGGCCTTGATAAGGAGCTTCGCCGGGCCCAAGCGCTCCTGGATAAGAAGCGCCTGACAGTGCCGACGTTCTACCCGCTGCGTGAAACAACGCGGTCGGTGGAGCGCCTCGACGAGAAGGTACGTCAGAGAGTCGCAGAGTCTCTCTCTGCCGCCGCCAGTGATATGGGGGGCTTGGTCGAGGGCACGCGTGATCCTGTTCTCGAGAAGCGAGAGGAGGCTGCACTTCGGACTTCCAGGCAGGAGGTGGACGTCAGGTCTGCGCCGTCGGAGTCTGCCCCGCAGAGCGGAGAGTCTTCGCACTTGGCGTGGTATGAGCCGTTACGCCGCCTGATTCGCCGGTTCCTGCCCGCGTTCAACCCGCGCTCACACACTGAGCTGGAGAGCGGAGTTACCGCGCTGGAAAGCGGCCTGGACGCCATGAACGACGCGCACGCGCAGCTCGCACAGAAACGAAATGAGCTTGAGGATGAACTACGTGTCGCGGAGGAACTGCTGGAGGAAGCTTCTCATCAAAGCCAAGAGATCGAGGCACTCAAGGAAGAGAAGAAAGCGCTTGCCGACCAGCTGCTTGAGGTTCAGCAAGAGAGGGAGAGTCTTAGTAAGAGAAACCGCTCCCTTGAATGGAAAGCGCGACAACACGAATCGAGTGGTCATGCGACTGAACCGGACGATTCGTGGCTGGCTGATGCGCCGAAGAGCATGTCGGAGTTGTTTGATCGCATGACGCAGCAGGGCTATGAGACGGTCACGCGTTACGTCGAACTGAGCGCGCCGGATTCGATGGTGGACGATATTCTCGCGATCGACGACCTGGCGGAAAACCATTATGCTCCGGAGTTTTGGAACTACATCTTGGTCCTGCGTGACTACATGCGGGCGCGGGAGATGGGCGACTTTACAAATGGAGATCTTGACCTCTACCTTGCGTGTCCGCCGGAAGGGTATTTTAGGTGTGGTCCCGGCCACCATAAGCGCAACGAAGGGCGAACTGTGAAGAGGGATCGAAAGATGCGGCTCGAGCGTATGCTGCCGGTTCCTATCGAGGTCGATTCACGCGGTTATATTGAGATGTGGACGCATTTTGCCCCACCGTTCTGCAACCAAAAGGCGCCGCGCATGTACTACTACGCGGACACAAAGAAGACGCAGAAGGTGTACATCGGGTACATCGGATATCACCCGACGAACACGAAGACTAACTGAATCGTTCAGATGCAACTCGGCCCCGGCCTCGTCGAAATACGAGGTCGGGGCCGAGTCGTTGAAAAGTAGGGGCGTTGAGCGATGCACGAACCGAAATCTCGACCAGATGACGCCGAGAATACTCAGCAGCGGTTGTGTGCTGTATCAGGGCATCTCTGGCGCGCGGTTCATAGTCAACGCAGGACGGAGTTCGTTTGGTAGTAGTTGCGCATTGCTTGCTTGGTGATGACGGTAGCTGAAGGCTCGGAGGGAGCGAGGCCCTTGCGAGCGTCGAGCCATGGTGACTCCGCGTGGGTTCGCTGGCTCAGATCAGCTCCTGTCGCTTCGCTCATCGCGCCACATACAGCGGCAATGAGTGTGCGCTCCTCTTCTGTCAATCCCTCTGAAGTGCCCGCGTTACCCAATTCACCAGGGCGAATCAGGAACTTGCCGCGGTGAAGGGCATAGAGCTCGGGTGCAACCGGCCCCCCTCGCCATGCTTGGAAATCCTCAGGGAACAGTGGAGTCCCATTATTCACCAAGTGGAGTGCCTGCGAGTAGAAGGCCAGCTTCTGGAGCTTCATTGTTGTGATCGTATCCGTACGCTCCAAGATGTAGGTTGCAACATCGACCACCGAACGTGCCATGTTGGCTCCTCCCTGTGCTGTGCTCACAGCCACTATACTCTGCGTATGGGCAGAGAACAGTCGGAGCGAGTGAGTCGTGAAGCAGCTTCAAAGGCAGGCAAGCGTTTGCAGGCAAGTGAGGGGCTTGATGAGGAAGCTCTCGCTATCGCTCATACGTGGCGAGTCCAACATCTGGAGCCGACAGCTCGCTGTTTCGAAGCACTGAGCAGTTGCTCCCATCAATTTGAAGGTGCTGTTGTCTCGTATCGACTCAAACGGATGAAATCGATTCTTCGGAAGCTCCAGCGGGAAGAGAGTAGATTCAAACTCGGGGTCCTTGACGATATTGGCGGCTGTCGTCTTATCGTTAATGATGTTGAAGAAGTATACCGTGCGGCAACGGAGCTGGAGCGCATTCTTGGAAAGCCTAAGGTTAAAGACTATATCGCAGTGCCTCAACGAAGTGGCTATCGTAGTTATCATGCAATATACAAGGTCCCTGTATCTGGCTTTTCGTATCGAGTTGAAGTGCAGATTCGTACGCGTCTTCAGCACCTTTGGGCAACAGGTGTTGAAGCAGTAGGCGAGGTGTACGGCCTTGAATACAAGAGCCCGGATACCCGTGCAAAACTTAGGGGAAAGGAGCAAATGCGTGACCGTTTTCTGACGTTAAGTTCTCACTTATTTGCTCGAGAAGAGGAAATGCCTGGAATTCCGGGTGTGAGTGATGATGTATATTCAATCTGTAGTGAAATTGTAGAAATTTGTGATATAACCAAGATTTTGAAAGAGTTAGCTGTAGCGCGCAGTGGCATTGTTGTTGCATCTGATGTGGGTGCGAGTGACGAATATTTCTTGCTCTGTCTCATACGTGATCTCCAGTTTTTCGATATTGTTGGTTTCGTCGATTTCTCTGAAGCGAATAGCGAATACCAGCGCATTGAAAAAATATCTCTTGGTGCCGACTCTGTTAATGAGGGCGATAGTCGAGAACCTGAATTCGATAACGTAGTCCTGGTGAAAGCTGCGCATGCGGATGCGATCAAACGGACGTATCTGAACTACAGTCTCGGGGTTGGTGAGTTCATTACTCGCCTGGAACAGCTGCTTCTGACATACGGTGCGTGTTAGGCCCGCTCCTTGACGTGAACGGCTCCTATGGGGGTCCTGGTGTCGCTCGTCGCGATAGGTGCAGTGCGTTCATTCATGGTCATCCGCTTTACAGTGGGAGTTGCTGTTTGGCTGAGAGGGGATGGCAAGATTTATGACTCGGCCCCGGCCTCGTCGAAATACGAGGTCGGGGCCGAGTCATGGGTGTGCGCGTGAGCCTTCGCGCGCCCAGAGGGGAGTCGTCCTACCGGGTAGTGCTTATCCCGAGGAAGGCTCCGCTACTGGCCTGCCGGAGTGGGGGCGGACCAGCGCTGTGACGGCGACGAAGACGAGCACTGCGCGATGATCGCCTGTGTCGAGCTCGTCGTCGTGTCGTTTGGGATCGTCAGGCACGTGCCGGAACTGCGGTTCACGTACTGGCCGGAATCATTGCGATCCCACTGTTGTGAAGGCAAGGCGGGGTAGCAGTCCCACAGGTGCACGACTGAGCCGTCGGCCGTGTCGTTGGCGAGCACGTCCACGCACCGGCCGCCGATCATCAGGTGGTTGTCCTGGTAGGTCACCGTCTGCTCGGCCGTTCCCTGCGCATCACAGTCGCTGTTCCACACGGGTGTTCCGTTCGTGCCCTGGGCATCCTGGGCGCTCAGGCACTGGCCGAGGTCGTTGCGTACCTGGCCGGTGACGGCTTCGCTCGCCGAGGCCTCGGCCCCCGCGTGGTCCGCATCCTTCGTGGGGGAGAAGACCACCATGTCCCACGTGGAGAGCCAGCCGACGTTGAAGGTGACAGTCGCGTTGCCCTGTTCATCCGTGCCGAGCGTGACATCCAGCTGCGTCGGGCGGCCACCGTCGTCGTCGGGGCTGACGACGAATACGGAGGCGGGAGCAGGCTCGCCCGCGGCGAGGTGGTAGGTGACCGATGTGTCGCCAAACGGCAGGGTCCGCTTCGCGTCGTTACGCCAGTATTCGTCGTTGCCGTCCTGGTCGTTGGTGCGCAGGTTGATGAGGTGGAGTGCTGTGCCCGCGTCGGACGTCATGGTGTTCGCCCAGATCGTGTTCGCGGCCCCATCCGTCGACGTCGGCAGGCTCACCCCGGCGGTCGAGACCTCGACCTGGCGTTCCTGACGCGTCAGGTGATCACCGTAGAGCAGGTTCTCGTAGGCGGTAGAGATGTTGTAGTAGTTCTTCATCCACGCCTGCAGGTCTGGGGACATGGAGCGCCCGGAGTTCACGAAGAACTCATTGTCGAGCATGCGCCCGTAGTCGCCGAGCTCCAGGTGGTGTGCTCCGTTCGCCGCGAAGGCCGCGTCAGCGAGCTTGACGGAGGCCGAGTTGAACTCACGCAAGGTGATGCAGTCGATGTTGACGGGCGTGTAATTCTTGTCGTTGGGTACCCAGTAGGAGACCGTATGGACACCGGGAGTGAGTTCAACGGTCTCCGTCATGTCCTTCCACGTGTAGTAGCTGCCCGTCTTATCGAAGTGAACGTACTTGATGAGCTTCTGCGTGGGCTGACCCATGTCGAGGATCATTTGATGGTAGGCGGGGTCGTCGTCCTGCCGGGCGTAGCGCGTCGCAAGCGTGTAGGTGCCGCCCTGGCTGGCGTCAATCGTGAAGGTGACGGTGGAGCCGCCCTGGGAGAAATCGCCGGCGTAAGCGCCGCCCGAGGCTGAGTCGTCACCGGAGAGGATATGAGCACCGCCGCTCACGCTCGCCTGATCGGACTCGGCTTCGATGCGCGTCCCATCATCCGGTGTCACCTGCGGGTGGATCTGCTTGTTGGAATCACTCGGGTCGGCAACCCACGACGTCGGGTCGTAGTTGTTCGCGTAGGCGGCGACGATCTGCGGCTTGTTCGCCGACTTGTCGCGCGCGCCCTGCAGGTAGGAGGCGACCTGCTGGTTTGTCTCGTTGTGGTCCCATAGCTCGGTGTAGATGTACGAGGCCGAGGACGGGCCGATCTTGTCGGTGCCCGCGCCGTCGGGCAGGTTGATGCCGGTGGCGGTGCCGGTCTTGGACGCCGTTTCGTTGACGAGAGCGGTCAGGCCGTCGGTCAGGTCCACGGAGTTACCGGACGCATCCTTCTTGACGGTCTGTCCGAGCGTATCGATGTGCGTGCCGTCGAACCCGAAGGTGTCCTTCTGGGTCACGTACTGATCCGTGATGTAGTCGCGCCACCCCTGGGTGTTGACGTTCATCATGGTCATGTGATTCGCGGGCTTGGGCGTCCCCTCGGGGGTGTTGACCCACCATTGGGAGCCGAGGTCTCGGCGCCAGTAGGAGCCGTCGTCGTTGCGCAAGATCCACTCGTCGGGGATGCGCGAGGAGTCGTAGCCGTCGTTGGCCGCGTACGCCATCGAGTAGGCGAGCGAACCCATGCCGGCGTTGGTCGCCGCTGTCTCGTAGTCGGAGACAGTTTTCTTGGCGGCGTAGGTGTTGTCGTACCACAGGGGCCACTTCTCGGCGAAGTCGCCGGTGGCGACGGGCTGGTCGTGGCGGTACTGCCAGTCGTAGTACTGCAGGGCGTTGATGTGGTAGTCCTGGCTGAGCTTGTTGATGTAGTCCTGAGGCTTCTGGAAGAGGAAGGACTCGTAGGTGGTATGCCCGTCGGTGCCTTCGGGGGCAGTGGGCTTGAAGTGGGAGACGTATCCCATGCGCGGGAAGCGCGTCCAGCTGGAGGAGACGTCCAGCGCGGTTTCGGCGTGCGTATCGTCGGCGCCGGTAGCGGTCACCAGGTATCCCTGGTTGTCCTCGCTCGGCGTCGTGTAGGTCCAGGTAGCCTTACCGTTTTCGACGGTGGCGTCGCCCGAGTCGATCTCGGCGCCGAGGTGGCTGACGGAGAAGTGGACGGTACCGCCTCCGCTGGCTTCGGCGGTGATGGTGGCCTGGGAGCCGGGGGAGTGGGTGGATTTGTCCGTGTAGGCGCGAGTCACGTGGGCTGTTCCCGAGGCTGTGGCCGGCGCGAATCGTGGGAGCGGGAGAGCCGTCGTTGCGATGGCGGTGCCAAGCACAAGCGCGGCGGGTATGGTCAGTGAGTGTCGCGTTGACATGACTGTGTCCTCGATGGTGTTGATGAGACTCTTCCGAGGGAGCCTGGCGCATGGGTGCGCTCATTCAACGGTACGTCGCTTATTCAGTAAATTAACTGACAATATAGTCAAGTAGTCGACAAGTGTCCCACAGTTTGGACAAGTGAAAGTGTGGAAACGGCTCAGTATTAAAGCTTGTGTGAGACACTGCGTGGGTTTCTTCGCTCTGATCAGGGGGTGTATTCCTTGGAAAAATGCTGCTTGGCTAGGAACTGTCTAGTGTTTTATGGGGCGGTTTGGCCAAGGAAGCTGGCCCACAGACCCGGCCCCGGCCTCGTTCATTGACGAGGCTGGGGTGTGGATCGTGAAAATGGTGGACGTGAGCGGTCTTCAGTTGGGGGGCTTATGTAGTAAGCTGGAACAAGTGTGTCGACACCATTGACTGGCGTGTCTGCGCAGAGCGGATGAGATGAGCGGGGCATAGTGGAGCCTCGCAGCAGGAAAGCGGGCGTTATGGGCGTGTTTGAGTGGCTGCGCGGTGCGCTCACTACTCAGCAGAACTATCCGATGCAATACGGTCAGCGTCCTTCCAGTCGTGTTTCACAGCAGGGTTTTTCGCCTCAGTCCGGCCAGTCCCTCTCCGTTGGCGTCGCCCCACCGACACCAACGTTCTTTGGTGTGCATAATGGGCCCAACGTTGGACCTGATGGCTTGTTCATGCCTAAGTTCGATGGTCGAGATATCTGCGACTGGGTGGATGACATTGCCGCGCTCAAACGGTCCGGAGACCTTTCCCGGGCGCTACATGTTGCTCGTGGCTGTATGGATGCGATGATTGCCGCCGCACGCCTGAGTCCCGTGAATGTTGCGGAATATTACGTCAATCAGGTTGCGATCATTCAGCACAAGCAGAAGGACTATTTGGGCGAAGCTGAGACGATTGAGCGCTGGCTGGCGCTGGGGCTGCCGGCTCCCCGTGAAGATTTTCGTCTGGAACTACGCAAGCGCCTTGCGAAAGCCCGTGAAATGCTTGCGAAGCAGCGTGGTGAAGACCCGAGTCAGCACCACGCCGAGTGGAAACGCTTCGTGGAACTTGAGAAAGTGGCAAAGGCTGCGCAGAAGGGTTCGGCTCCCGTGTCGGTGACTGGCCGCGCCGCTGTGTCGCCGGATGTTTCGTATGCGCGCCCCCAGTCTTGCCAGCGATCCAGCTGGGTGGCGCCGCCCGAGGTCCTCGCGCTTCCGTCTTTTGTGGCCGTCGACTTCGAGACTGCGAACAGGCAAGGAGGAGAGTCCGCCTGTCAGATTGCGCTGGTGAAGATCTCAGGCGGGCGGGTCGTTGAACGGGCGAGTACGCTGATCAAACCGCCCCCGGGCTTTGATCGGTTTGAATTCACCTACCTGCATGGGATCTCTGCGCACGACGTGCGTAGGTCCCCGATGTGGCCAGATATTGCTGCCTGGGTGGCTGGCTTCCACGGTGGCTTGCCGGTGTTCGCGCATAATGCGGCCTTTGACGCTCGGGTGTGGAGGGAACTCGATGCCTTCTTCGGGACGCAGTCCCTCCCGCAGAGCTTCTTCTGTTCCTATCGAACAGCGCAGCGCATGGTCCCTGGCTTGGAGAACTACAAGCTACCGACTGTCACGAAGGCGCTGGTGCCTGGGTTCACGCTCAAGCACCACCGAGCGGATTCTGATGCGGAGGCCTGCGCTCTCGTGGTCGCAGCCCTGCAATCCAGGCGGTGATGTCCTTTTCTGTGCGAGGAAAGTGTGGATAATCAACTGGCCCCGGCCTCGTCAATGAACGAGGTCGGGGCCGGTTTCGCGTCTTGCCTGACGGCAGGGGAGTGGTTGCTCAGAGGGCGGAGACGAACTCCGCCAGGTGCTTCGCGTGCTCGCGCGAACGCTCGACCATATCGGCGCGCGCCGCCTCATCCGTACGATTCGCGTAGGAGACCCCGTACAGGGGCAGAACACCCGCATACTCCAGGCCCGTCAGGGCGCTCGTCGCCTTCACCGCAGCCAAGAAACGCTCGATGCCGCCCGGCTGGGCGTCATAGTAGGGTTCCGCCGCTCCCGTCGTCAGCGACACCACCAGCCTCTTACCGCGCAGCGCCGTGCCCGTCGACCCGTGACTGAAACCGCGCACAAACACGTCCTCCACCCATTTTTGCAGCAGCGATGGCCAGCCGTACCACCACAGCGGATACTGCAACACGATCACGTCCGCCGTGGCAAGCTTCGCCTGCTCCGCCTCAACGTCGAACACGTAATCGGGATACAGCTCGTCGAGATGATCGATCGTGGCCTCGGGGAGCAGCGACGTCAGTTCCTCCAGAATCGTCTTATTCGCCACCGAGTCATCGCCGGTGCGCGGGTGACCCGACACAATCAGAACGTTGGGCATCTCATTTCCTTTCGTCGATGTCAGAAGTCTACGCTCGCACAAACCGGCGTGAACAGGACGAGGACACACGTTTCGCGCGGGGTGAAGCCCCGAAACAGAAGACGCTTTACCCCAGGACTACAGTAGAGACATGGCCCACACTGATTCTCAGACTCTCACCCTACGTCGCATCCTCCTCGTCATTGCGACGGGCGTCGGCGCGGGCTTCCTCTCCGGACTCTTCGGCGTCGGCGGAGGCCTCGTTATCGTCCCCGCGCTCATGGCCGTCCTGGGCATGGACCAGCGCCGCGCCTCAGCCACTTCCCTTGCCGCCATCATCGTCACCGCCGCCGTCGGCTCGGGCACTTACGCCCTGCACGGCGAGGTCTCCTGGGCGGGCGGCGCGCTCCTCGTCGTCGGCGCGCTCGCGGGTTCCCAAATTGGCGTGTGGCTCTTGCGCCGCCTCCCTGCACCCTCCCTGCCCTGGATCCTCATCGGCTTCACGCTCTTCGTCATCGTCTCCCAATACCTGCAGGTCCCAACGCGTGAGGGGATCGTCTCGCTAACCCCGGCCTCGTGCGCTCTGCTGATCCTGGTCGGCGTGTGCGCCGGCATCCTGTCCGGCCTGGTCGGCGTGGGCGGCGGATCCGTCATCGTGCCCGGTATGGAGCTGGCCGTCGGCGCGGGAGACCTGATCGCGCGCGGCACGTCCCTGCTCGTCATGATCCCTACCGGCATCGCCGGCACTGTCACGAATCTGCGTCACCGCATGGTCGACCTGCGCGTCGGTCTCATCGTTGGGGCCTCCGCCGCGGCCACAGCCCCCGCCGGACGCCTCGTCGCCACGCTCGTGTCCCCGAGCGTCGGCGCGATCCTCTTCAACATCTTCTTGCTCTCCATCATCGCCTCGACGATCCTGAAGATGCGCAAGAAAGCGCGCGCTCAGGGGTAGGGGGCGAGGCCTTGGCTCGTTATCCGCGCGCGCTCGCCAGGGCCTCGGCGATGTCGCCGCGGATCAGGAGGGACCTGTCCACAATTTCTGCTGGGGCCGCTGCGTCCAGCGCAACGCACGCGTAGGTCGCCCCCGGATTGTCGTAGACGCGCCGCCAGAACGGGAACTTGATGATGCTTGGCGTATTCATGCCGACGCCCAGCTCAAGGTGGAGCACACGGCCGCTCGGCGTGCGCTCCAGGAAGTCCTGATAACGACCGGCAGCCGCCATCCATCCATCGTCCTCAACGAAACGGTTGTCGACGCGCAGATTCGTCGTCATCTCCTCACCGCACCTCGGGCACCGCGGAATCAGCTCCGACGGGATGCGCATGCCCTCCTGGCTGGCCACCGCCTCGCGCACCCACGACTCGTTGTCGTACGTGGCGTCGTGGCAGGGACCCGAGCACTGCAGCAGCCCGTAATCGCCCTGCGTATAGAACAGGCGCTCCTTGTCGAAGCCGGAATTTTGGAAACGGTGATCGACGTTCGTGGTGATCACGAAGTAGTCGCGACCGCGCACGAGGTCCAGGAGGTCCGAGTAGGCCTGCCCCGGGCCGGCCTCGTAGCGCAGCAGGGAGATCATGCGGCTCCAAAACGCCCAGCGTTCCTCCGGAGTGGGGAAGGGATAGAAGCCGCCCGAGTAGGCGTCTGTAATGCCGCGCTTGGCGCGGAAGTCTGCGAAACACTCATCGAAAACTGGTCCGGAGTGGTTGTCCCCGTCGGCAGCGGACAGGCCAGCACCCGCGCCGATCAGGATCGCGTCGGCGCGCTCGATGGCCTCGCGCAGAGTGGTGGGTCGGTTCATGGTGTCTCCTCAATCGTTGACGGGATCAGAGTCCGAGAAGGGCGCGGTACAGGGCCTCGTCTCGGTCACCGAACACGTCGACAATGACGCGTAGCTCAGACGCGCCCGGGGCGTCAGACTCAAGGAAGTCGGTGACGGTCGACACCGCGATGCGCGCCGCTTCCTCCTGTGGGAAGCCGAAGACGCCGGTGGAAATGCAGCAGAAGGCCACAGTCTTGAGTCCATGCGCTGCTGCTTCCTCCAGACATCGCCGGTACGAGCGAGCTAGCGCCTCACGGTGTTCGTCAGTGATTTCTCCGCTGACGATGGGGCCGACCGTGTGGATGACGAAGCGCGAGGGCAGATGGAAGCCGGGAGTGAGGACGGCCTCGCCCGTCGGGAATCCTGAGGGGCCGTCGCCGCGTGCGCGCTCATCCATGACCTCGGCACAGGCCTGACGCAGTTCGAGCCCGGCTGCGCTGTGGATCGCGTTGTCGATACACGTGTGCCCGGGCGCTCGGCACCCGAGCAGCGCTGAGTTTGCCGCGTTGACGATTGCGTCGACCTCCAGGCGCGTAATGTCGCCGCGCCACAGGGCAATCCTCGGATGAACCGACGAGGCCGTGGCATCCTCCCAGGTCGCGGTTCCTTTCCGCTCACGCTCGGTGTCGAGAACAATCGCCTCGGCCTCCGGGTAGCCATCGGGCAGGGGAGCAGGATCGCGCATGTTCATGAGGGCGCGCAGGTATGTGCGCTCCTGCGCGATGTCCGCGTGGGTGGGAATCTCGTAGCCCATGTCGTCGGCTAGCAGGTGCAGGGCTGCGTGGACGGCCTCGTGGTAGGTGGTGTGCGTGTGCGTCATGAACCCCTCCGATTGTTTACATGACACATAACTGTGTGAATCCGACGTTTATTCCCTGCCACGCTCGCCTATCGCTCCAGCGCGTCCCCGGCCTCGTACATATGAAACCGGCCCCGGCCTCATGCGAGACCGGGGCCGAAACGTCAGCGCGACTTGCGGATCACTCGTCGGCGGCGCTGGGGTGCGTCATGTCGGCGGGAACGACCCACGCGTCGAATTCCTCGGCGGTCAGGAAGCCCAGCTCGAGGGCGGACTCGCGCAGCGACAGGCCCTTGTGATGCGCGTTCTTCGCGATCTTGGAGGCCTTGTCGTAGCCGATGTGACGGTTCAGGGCCGTCACCTGCATGAGGTTGATGTCCAGGTTGTGCTTGATCTTTTCGTAGTTCGGCTCGATGCCGTACGCGCAGTGCGTGTCGAAGGACACGCAGGCGTCGCCGAGCAGGCGGATGGACTCCAGGACGTTCCATGCCATGACGGGCTTGAAGACGTTGAGCTGGAAGTTGCCCTGCGAGCCGGCGAAGCCGACCGTCGCATCGTTGCCGAAGACCTGGGTGGCGACCATCGTCATGGCCTCGCACTGGGTCGGGTTAACCTTGCCCGGCATGATGGACGAACCCGGCTCGTTCTCGGGGATAATCAGCTCGCCGATGCCGTTACGCGGGCCGGAGGCGTACCAGCGCACGTCGTTCGCGATCTTCATGAGGGCGTCGGCGAGGACGCGCAGTGCGCCCGAAACCAGCACCAGCGCGTCGTGCGCGCCCAGGGCGGCGAACAGGTTGTCGGCCTGCTTGAACTCGATGCCCGTCTCCTCGGAGATCTTCTTGGCGGTGAGCTCGCCGAACTTCGGGTGAGCGTTCAGGCCGGTGCCCACGGCGGTACCACCGATGGCCAGCTCACGTGCACGGGTGTCGGCGTACTCGATGCCGTCGAGGGCGAAGTCGATCTGAGCAACCCAGCCGGAGATGACCTGGCCCAGGCGGATCGGGGTGGCATCCTGCAGGTGGGTGCGGCCCACCATGATGACGTCGTCGAACTCCTTGGCCTTCTTGTCCAGCGTGTCGCGCAGCTGGCGCACGCGCGGGTACATGTCGTGCAGCTCGGAGACGACCGCGATGTGCATGGCGGTGGGGAAGGTGTCGTTCGAGGACTGGCCGCGGTTCACGTGGTCGTTGGGGTGCACGGGGGACTTGGTGCCCATGGTGCCGCCCGCGAGTTCGATGGCGCGGTTGGAGATGACCTCGTTGGTGTTCATGTTCGACTGCGTGCCCGAGCCGGTCTGGAAGACGACCAGCGGGAAGTTGTCGTCGAGCTTGCCGGAGATGACCTCGTCGCCGGCCTGCGCGATGTAGTTCGCGATGTCGGCGGGCAGCTCGCCCAGCTCAGCGTTGGCCAGGGCTGCGGACTTCTTCAGGATGCCGAGGGCGCGCACCATCGGGCGACCCCACACGAATGTGTTGCGGCCGATGTCGAAGTTGTGCAGCGAACGCTCGGTCTGAGCGCCCCAATAGCGGTTCGCGGGGACCTCAACGGCTCCCATCGAGTCGGTTTCGGTGCGGGTTTCTTGTGCCACAGGTGGCTCCTTCGCGTAGGGCTTACGTACCTCTCTAGGATAGCGCCGAGCGTGCTGTGAGGCGTGGGGCACTCGTCCTAGTCGCGTGCTCGGGACACAATGTCCAGCTTGCGCAGGAGCAACCACGCGCACGAACACGACAGTGCGACGAGGGACAGCGCGAGGAGGAAGGGTGACAGGGGCATCCAGCCGTACAGGGCGGTGGCGCTCACGGGGGCCACGATCCACGTGATCGCGCCGGTCGCGTTGATGACGCCGGCGATGCCGCCCTGCTCGCGCTCGGTGACAGCCAGGGACGCGCCGGCGGAGTAGCCGGGGGAGGCCATGCCCGAGGCGACGCCCATCGCGAAGGTCGACGCCGCGACCGCCCACAGCGTCGGCGCGAGGGTCAGACAGGTGAGAGCGATGAGTGTGAGCGTCATGCCCGCCCGCAGCAGCCTGCGAGGCCCCCATCCCAGGCGTGGCACGATGATCAGCTGCATGAGCATGGCTCCGGCGGCGTTGGCCAGCAGCATGAGGGCCGTGATTGACACGGCGGGCGCGGGCTCGAGTCCACCACGGTCCTGAACGAGAAAGCCTATCGTGATCTGAACGACGCCGTTGGCGAAGTAGATGCCGAAGATCGAGGCGATCCACGGGGCGATCCGCCGGTCGGTCCAGCTCACGCGCGGGGGCAGTTCGCCGTCTGTGGTTTCCGTGCTCACACTGTCCGTTGTCCCTTCAACCGACGAGGCCGGGGTCGCTTTCTCGGGTTCTGCGGCCTCATGGGACAGACGGGGCAGGTGCCTCCTTGGGTGGGTGGTGCCTCCGTCACGGGGTAGCCAGATCAGGGCGATGGCCAGTGCGATGAGAACGAAGACCGGCGTGGCGTGCACGGGTCCGAAGATCCACCACGCACCCAGTGCCGACGAGACGAGGGAACCCACCATGACGGACAGGTTGATCGCTCCCGAGAACGCGGATGTGCCGCGCACGCGCGACCCCTCGTCCGGGGTCACCTCGGCGACGAGGGCCTGGCCGGTCGGCGGGATCGCCGCGACGGCCGCGCCGAAGAAGGGGCCGCGCGCCGCCATGATGGCCCCCGCCGCGGCAAACGCGCCGATGTAACCGGCGGCGCGCGCCCACACTGCTGCCGAAAAGAGCATGCCCGCCGTCAGCGCCAGGATCAGCGCCAGCAGAATGACGCGCCTGCGACCCCACGCGATCGAGCGACGCCCCCAGAACTGGCTGAGCACCGTCACCGCGGCAGCCGCCAGGGACACCGCCGCACCCACGATCCACTCGGGCAGGTCCAGGGCGCGCGAGAGGGGAGCGATCGACACGTTGAGCATATTCTGCGCCGTGTAGGTAAACAGAGCGATTGCCACGAGCGCGCGCAGCGTCGGATTCGTTAACAAGGGAGAAGAAGGCACAGTGCATCCTACGACGGAGGCCCCGCGCATTGCGCGGGGCCTCCCCAGACAGTTGTCGAATAACACAGAGGTGTGGTAAGAGTTAACGCTGTACCCAGGTGCTCACCTTCCAGCGCGCGTCCCCCGAGCGCTCACGCCACTCGGCATCACTGCGGTTCTCATCCCTGCGCCACAGAGACGGATCCAGCGGCGGCGCGTACACGAAGGCCGAACCCTCGGGTGTGCTCGCGGTCACATCCAACTCCAGGTCGGTCACCACGGCCTCGTCGAGGAAGGGCAGTGTCTGCGCATAGAGCTGTGCCCCGCCCGTGATCCAGATGTAGGGGGCCTGTGTGCGTGCCGTCTCCTCGCGTGCGATCTGAAGCGCCTCATCGACGGAGAAGACAACGAGAGCGCCCTCGGCCTCGTACCCGGGGGTACGGGTGATGACGATGTTCGTGCGGCCCGGGAGGACGCGCCCGAGAGCCTCCCACGAGCGGCGGCCCATGATGATCGGGCAGCCCATCGTGGAGGCCTTGAAGTGCCGGAAATCAGCGGGAACGTGCCAGGACATGGCCGTGCCCGACCCGATGATCCCGTTGCTATCCTGGGCCCAAATCGCGGCGAGCTTCGTCATACGGCGACCGGAGCCTTGATCGTCGGGTGATGCTGGTAGTCGACGACGGAAATATCGTCGAAGGAGTACTCGAACATCGACGGAGCCTTTGTCAGCTCCAAGCGCGGGAACGGGTACGGCTCGCGGCTCAGCTGCTCGGTCACCTGCTCCGTGTGGTTGGAGTAGATGTGGCAGTCTCCGCCCGTCCACATGAAGTCGCCGACTTCCAGGCCCGCCTGCTGGGCGAACATGTGGGTGAGCAGCGAGTAGGACGCGATGTTGAAGGGCACACCCAGGAACATGTCTGCGCTGCGCTGGTAGAGCTGCAGCGACAGGCGGCCGTCAGCCACGTACAGCTGGAAGAACGCGTGGCAGGGCTCGAGCGCCATCTGCGGCAGGTCTCCAACGTTCCACGCGGAGACCACCATGCGGCGCGAATCCGGGTTCGTCTTCACCGTCTCGAGGACCTGGGAGATCTGGTCGATGTGGCGGCCGTCCCCGGCGTTCCACGAACGCCACTGGACGCCGTACACCGGGCCCAGCTCACCGTCCTCGTCCGCCCACTCGTTCCAGATGCGGATCCCGTTGTCCTGGAGCCAGGACACGTTTGACGAACCCGACAGGAACCACAGGAGTTCGCCGACCACCGACTTGAGGTGCACACGCTTCGTCGTGATCAGCGGGAAGCCCTTGGACAGGTCGTAGCGCAGCTGCGCCCCAAACAGGGAACGCGTGCCTGTGCCGGTGCGGTCACCCTTGGGGGTGCCCTCACGCATAATGCGCGCCAGCAGGTCCTCGTACTGGCGGTCGACGGCGCTCACGTCAGTTGATCCGCTCGTTCGTCCATGTGTGCGAGGCCGGCAGAGCCTGGTCGACGACCGAGTGCTCGATCGTGCAATTGCGCTTGATTGCGGCATCGGCGCGACGCTTGAGATCCTCAATCTCCTCGTCGGACAGGGCAGACATGTCCTGGACCAGCTCAACGTCCACGTGCGTGAAACGATCATTCTGCTGGTCGTAGTCAGCGGACACGCCGACGAACTGCTCGAAATCGTCGCCCAGGCGAGCCGCCATGCGGGCATCCGAGCTCATCGCGTTGCAGCCCGCGATCGCGAGCTTGAGCAGATCACCGGGGGAGAAGAGGCCGGGGCCATGACCGATGCGGATCTCGGCGCCGTCCTGGTTGCGGGCGACGTACTGACGCACGCCCGTACGCTGCATGTACAGAGACTTTGGGGTATCACTCATAGGACCATTGTCGCGTAAAAAGGCGCCGTTCGCCCAGACATCAGCGCCGGGCGGGCGGTGTTTTTCCTACAGCGAAGCGCAGTCCTCAGCGATGCTCCTCCAGCCACGAGGTGGCCAGCTCGCGCTCGTGCTCGATAACCGTTCCCGCGTGGGTCACCGCCTCCCTCTCAATGCGCCCACCAAACAGCGGAATCCGCACCGACACGTTCCCCTTCACGGCGCGCGTACAGCCATCATCCGCGGGAGAGAGGACGGAGGCCGCGTCGAAGGAGACGGGCGCACCCTCCACGGTCAGCGTCGAACGCGAACGAGCCACGGCCTCGTCCCTCTTCCACTCCTCCACGAACGTCGCGCGCAGGCTGCCCTTGACAAAACGGGAGGCGGCCGCCGGGATCAGTTCCGGGCGCACGTCACCTGAGAACGTGATGCGGCCACCCTCCACGCTCGCCGTCGTGCTGCCCGGCACCAGGAAAGAGCCGAAACGTCGCTCCTGGTAGCCCGGGCTGAGGAACATGGCGACGACTTCGTCAACAGTGCCCGGATAGGTAACAGACTGGGTGAACTCCATGATTCTCCTTCTCTCTGAGGTCACCGCCGAATCGTGGCCCGGCGCTCATTTACAACTAAGGACCGCCTTTGTGGCCCCGCTCCCACTAGAGTAGAGCCATGCGTAGCCTCATGCAGTTAGCTGAAGAAGCCTCTTCGACACCGCTGTCGGAGCAGGACATTGATTGGCTGCACCTGCTGTTTGCGGACTGGCAGGTGCTCGCTGACCTGGCAGCCGCCGACCTCGTTCTGTGGCTGCCCGCCGACGACGGCAGATTCATCGCCGCCAACCACTGCCGCCCCGCGACCTCGACGACCGTTCACGTCGACGACATCATCGGGTTGCACCTGCCCGCCGCCCGCGAGGTCGACCTGCATCGCGCCATCCAGACCGGCCAGGTTGTGCGCTCGCCCGCTGCACGCTGGGCGGGCACCTACTCGATGCAGGAAACGTGTGTTCCCGTGTGCCACGACGGGCGCATTATCGCGGTCATCACCCGTGAAACGAACCTGTCCAGCCCCCGCCTGTCGATGGGTTTTGAGGGGTGGACCATCGCCGCGGCCGACACGCTTTGCCAGATGATCGCGCGCGGTGAGTACCCCTACGACTCCACCCCGCAGGTCACCTCCCACGGCGTCCCGCGCGTCCTTGATGGTGCGCTCCTGCTCGATGCGGAGGGGCGCGTCCTGCAGGCTAACCCCAACGCCATGTCGTGCCTGGCGCGCCTGGGGATTCGCCACGACGTGAAGGGCAAGGTCCTGGCCCAGGAGATCACCGACGTGATCGGCGAAGGCACCTTCATCGAGGAATCGATGGCCGTCGTCGTCATGGGTCGGGCCTCCTGGCGTGTCGAGATCGCGGCGAGCGCCTCCACCATTTCCATGCGTGCCCTGCCCCTACAAAACGGGCGCAAGCGCCTGGGAGCCGTCATCCTCCTGCGCGACGTGTCCGAGGTACGCCGCCACGAGCAGGAACTCATGACGAAGGACGCGACGATCCGCGAGATCCACCACCGCGTCAAAAACAACCTGCAGACCGTGTCCGCGCTGCTGCGCCTGCAGTCGCGTCGCTCCAGTGAGGACGCCGTCAAGGTGGCACTCGCGGAGGCCGAGCGCCGCGTCCAGGCCATCGCGACCGTGCACGCTGCGCTGTCCCAGAACGTCGACGAGTCCGTCGACTTCGACGAGGTCGCCCGCACAATCGTGCGCATGGCCGGCGCGATAGCGTCCACGGATCATGGTGTCGAGGTCATTACGACCGGCAACTTTGGGACGATTTCCGCCGATCAGGCCCAGGCGCTGGCAACCGTTCTCAACGAGCTGGTCGCCAACTCGGTCGAGCATGGCCTGGCCGACCGTGACGGTCGTATCGAGGTGTGCGCCCAGCGTGAGGGCCTGTCCATGAAGGTCACTGTTGCAGATGACGGTGTCGGCTTCGTGCCGGGAACGCCCATGAGTGGCCTGGGCACGCAGATCGTTCACCAGATGGTGCGCGGCGAGCTGCGTGGCTCTATCGAGTGGGCACCCCGCGAGGGTGGCGGCACGCTCGTGACGCTGTGGGTTAACCTCGATCCCGCCTGACGCGGGGGCGCGGGAACGAACGAGGCCGGGGATCCGTCGTGGATTCCCGGCCTTCGTGCGGTGTATGGTCGCGGTGTTCTCAGCAGCCTGCGCGTCGTGCACGCGCGGCGCGGCGTTTGAGCGAGCGGCGTTCTTCTTCGCTCATGCCGCCCCAGACGCCCGAGTCCTGGTTATTGTCGATTGCCCACTGCAGACAGATGCCCTGGACGTCGCATTCGCGGCATACGGCTTTCGCTTCGGCCACCTGGCTGATGGCGGGCCCCGTGTTCCCGATGGGGAAGAAGAGTTCGGGGTCGACTGTCAGGCAAGCCGCCTTGCTGCGCCAATCCATGTGTGTTCTCCTTGCGTTACCGTGTGCTGTAGGGACTTCGTGTAGTCGTCTGTCAGTGTCCGCCAGTCGTGGTAGATGCGCAAGATGTCTGAACAATTCGTGTGGAGAGGTCACTATGCGTCTAGTCACGCTCGGCGAAAGCTGGGACTTAGGTGTTAACTGACCCTACGGTCAGTTGGATCGTTGTCAGGGTATCATCCTCCCAGATGAGCCCGCAGGTGGGATTCCATGGGTGTGCTGCAATCGATAGCGGGTACCTGCGGCTCGTGCGCATGAGTCCTCGCATGACATTGTCCGAGGGGTTGAGTGCGAGCATGCGGTGAGCGTCGCGGCGCACAATTCTGGTCCATGCATTCTCTGGAATAATCTCGGCAATTGTGGGGGTGGGCCAGCCGTGTGCGGCATGGAGGGCCTCGACGGCGCGCACGTCGGAGGGTTCTCCGATAATCACCCAGGGTTTGTCTGTTGCCCACCGGATGGGTTCATACTCGGGGCCGATGAGGGCCGGGGCGGAGGCATTACTGACCAACGCTGCAGCCTCCTGAGGGGAGGGAATCCACCACGCATGACAGACGCCATCGGTGCCTTGGGAAACTCCTGTGGGCGGAGGATCGATGGGGACGCATGCGAAGGCCGTCTCCTCGCCCGGGCGGGCCAACAGTGCATGGGCGTCCCCGAGGGAACGCAGCCTACTCGGCTGGATCCCGGCGTGCAGAGCCTCGTCGGCGTCCCTGGCGCGCACGAGCCGCATTGAGAAAGCCCCCATGGCAGCCGACGAGGACGTGAAACGTCCGGAGAACGCCGCAACGAGGATGACGCCGGACCGAGCGGCGCCCGTTAGCAGCGATGACCAGAGTTCCTCAGCCTGGGGGAGTGACAGTGCCTGCGCCAGGGACGAGCGCAGAGCGGTCACATCCGAAATCGCTAGCACCGCGGGGCCGTGCGCACGGATCCCCTCGACGAGGTCGATGGCACCCAGGTCACGCGGGGAAAGCCGCGAGGAAGCGCCAGGGACTGCCTCGTCCCCGATGACGTGCAGAGGCAGCCGACTTGCCCCTGCGATCCTCGCAGCAATCGAGCGCGCCCATTGAGATGCCAACGCCGCCTCGTGGGCGCTCGTCTGGATCTGGACAGAGCCTCCCTCCCACACCAGCGGCGAATGAGACTCGATGCCCTCAACCAGCCCAAGAACGACGGACCCCGGCGCAGCGCCGCCGTTTTCGCCCTGCTCCGCCCAGGTCTCGTCGATCTGAGTCCACGTGAGAGAACCCGGGAGCGCAGGCGCCCACAGCGGGGCTGCGCTCGCGGCGGGCCAGCGCGCCGCGCACTCGGACACGACCGCGGCGACGTCGGCCATGTAAGACAGCTGGAGCGTGCCCACTCCCGCGAGTACTGCGCGCCCGGGGACACGGGGCAGGGACGAGGCCCGGGCATCGCCCAGGATGTCCGTGGAGTCGGGCGCACTCACGCATCTCAGCGCCAAACGAATGTCCATGTTGGCGCGCATGGAGGCGTTGATCGCCCCCGACGGGCGCTGCGTCGCGGCGATCAGGTGCAGGCCGAGGCTGCGGCCCTGAGCGGCCAGACGCAGCAGGACGTTCATCGAGGACGGGTGGGTGTCGGCCAGGACGCGGAACTCGTCGATGGCGACGACGAGGCGCGGGGGAGGTTGTGGAGTGCGGGCGGGATCCTCCTCGTATGCGCGCTCCCAGGCCGTCAGATCCGGCACGCCCAGATCGCTCAGCGCCGCTTCACGCCGTGCCAGGACCGAGGCAATCCCGTCCAGGGCACGCGACGTGGCCCCTGCGTCCAGGTCGGTGAGCAGTGCCTGCGTGTGTGGGAGGTCCGCCAGGCGCGCGAAGGTGGAGCCGCCCTTGTAATCAATGAGAATGAAACGCACGGAGGCGGGCGAATAGCAGTGAGCGATGGAGGCGAGCCAGCCGAGCAACGCCTCCGACTTGCCTGAGCCCGTGCAACCGGCGATGAGGGCGTGGGGGCCGTCCGTGACGAGGTCTAATTCGACGGCTCCCGCCTCGGAGCGGCCGATGACGACGCTGAGCGTGCCCGAGTGTCCGCGGGCAGCATCCGGGTCCCAGTCGACGCGCTCGGGCAGCGTGGCCTCATTGGTCGTTCGTGTCACAGTCCACCACCAGCGCGTGGAGACTGGCCGCTCATTGGTGACGCACACGCGGGCGCACCACGAGGGAAGCTCGGCAACGTGCACCGCGTAGCCGATGTGTAGGGCGGAGGCCGCCTTGTCGTTCACCCCGCCACGGGCGCAGTACGGGCATTCATCCTCCCCGGTCACGTGGATGTCGAGCGCCGGGTATCCCAGCAGCACGGGGGAGTGGGAGCGCCACCAGACGCGTGCCCCGCCAAGCTGCGCGGCCACCTGCCCCGCGCACCACAGCGCGCACTCGGCACCGTACTCGCCCACGACGCCCAGCGACGCGGCGTCACCCGGCTGGGAGGAAGACGACGTGGCAGCCAGGATCACGCGACGCCCGAGCCGCGTCGCTCGCCCCGGCCAGACGGCGGCCCTCGGGATGCGCGTAGACTCACCCGAGGCAGGCAGCGAGGCAAGGACGAGGGCGAGCGCGGCCCCGTCCCATCCTCGCCGACGCCTGCGTGTACGCAGGACCATCACGACCGCCACGACGCAGGCGATGGCCGCGACGACCCCGGCGAGCGTCCAGAGCACTCGCGGGGACGCGGCCAAGGTGTGCAGGCGCCAGGCCATGAGGCCGCCCATGACGACGAGGGAGACGAGGGGTGCTCCGCGCAGGAGAGAGGATCCTGAGAAGACACCACGGCCTCGTTGATCGATGCCCGGCCACGTGAGTGCCCGGGGGCGGCCTCGCACCTCGAGAGTGTCTCCCCCCAGGCGCACGCGCTTGCCCGGGGCGAGCCGTTTGCGTCCGCGAAGTCGGTGCCATCCGCGCATTCGCGTGTGCACCCGTATGGGCGACGTGTGTGGAGACGCGCGCAGGCAGGCGCGCCCACCTCGCGTGGAAAACTCGGCGTGCTCGCGTGCAACGCTCGCGCAGGACAGGGGAACGTCTCCGGCTCTGCCCACGGTGCCCGGCGCGAGAACGAGGCCGACGTCGGGTCCGTCGACGCACGCCAAGTGCAGGTCGGTGCGCAGGGCCGCGCGTGCCAGGCATTTGCTGTCGCTCATACCTCCACGATCCCGCCGTGCCCGCGCATCTTCAAGCGGCGCCGCGCGCCCTGTGGATAGCGGCGCGACACGCGAGGCCCCTGTGGATAAGTGCTCCGGGCGCGCGAGCGTGTGGATAACGCCACCGGCGACGCTCGTGAGCGTTCCGAACCCCGACCGAGACAGCTGCGAAATGCAAGAATGGACCCTATGCATGACGACACGTTCGAGACGACTCGCGACCGCTACAACGACCTGGTGACGCGCATCGAGGAGGCGCGTGCTGCCTACTACGACCGCGATGCGCCGACGATCTCGGACGCGGACTACGACCGCATGTATCGTGAGGTCGAACAGATCGAGGAACGCTTCCCGCAGCTGCGCGGTGCCGACTCGCCCACGATGAGCGTGGGCGGCAGCGTCGACTCCGGCTTCTCCGAGGTGTGCCACCTCGCCCAGATGATGTCCCTCGACGACGTGTTCTCCCTCGAGGAACTTGCCGGGTGGGAGACACGAATGGCCGAGGCCACCGGCATCACCGACCTCGAGATGACCACCGAGGTCAAGGTCGACGGCCTGTCCATCAACCTCCTCTACGAGAATGGCCGCCTTGTGCGCGCCGCGACCCGCGGCGACGGTTACGTCGGCGAAGACGTCACCGCCAACGCGCGGACCATCGCCTCGATCCCGCAGACCCTGACCGGCACCGCCCCCGCCCGCATCGAGGTGCGCGGCGAGGTTTACTTCCCGGTCGCCGACTTTGCAGCCTTCAACGAGGCCCGCGTCGAAGCCGGGGAAAAGACCTTCGTCAACGCGCGCAACGCCGCCGCCGGCTCCCTGCGCCAAAAAGACCCCGCCGAGACCGCCAAGCGTCCCCTCGCGATGGTCGCCCACGGCATCGGCTTCGTCGAGGCCGGGGATGAGTTCACCGAGCCGACCACCCAAATGGGCTGGTACGAGCAGCTGCGCGAGTGGGGCCTGCCCGTCTCGCCCTACACTCGCCTGCTGACGGGCCGTAAGGCCATCGAGGAGCGCATCGCCGAGATCGGCGCGGACCGCCACGGCCTGGTCCACGAGATCGATGGTGTCGTCGTCAAGATCAACGACCTGTCTCTCCAACGCTCTCTCGGCTCCACCTCGCGCACGCCGCGGTGGGCTGCCGCCTACAAGTTCCCACCCGAGGAGGTGCACACGCGCCTGCTCGACATCCGCGTGCAGGTGGGGCGCACCGGCCGCGTGACCCCCTACGGCGTCATGGAATCCGTGCTGGTCGCAGGCTCGAACGTCGCGCGCGCGACCCTGCACAACGCCCAGGAAGTCGCCCGTAAGGGCGTCCTCATCGGCGACCTCGTCGTCCTGCGTAAGGCCGGCGACGTCATCCCCGAGATCGTCGCCCCCGTCGAGGACGCGCGCAACGGCTCCGAACGCCCCTTCGTCATGCCCACGCAGTGCCCCTCCTGCGGGACCCCCCTCGTGCAGGAGAAGGAAGGCGACGTCGATCTGCGCTGCCCCAACAAGGGTGCCTGCCCCGCGCAGATCACCGAGCGCCTCGCTCACGTCGGCGCGCGCAGCGCCCTGGACGTTGAGGGCCTCGGCGACGAATCCGCCCTGGCTATGACACAGCCCGACAACGACCGCGACGAGGTGGCCGCCGCACTGGTCGCTGGCCACAATGTCACGCTGGAGGACGGCACCGTCCTCACCCTCGAGGGCGCTCGCGAGCTGCCCCACGGCGAGCAGATCACCCGCGCCGAAGAACTCCTGCCCGCCCCGCAGGCCCCCGTCCTGCGCACCGAGGCCGCGCTCTTCGATGTGCGCGCCGAGGATCTGCGCGACGTCATGGTGTGGAAGCCTGTGAAACAGAAGGGCGAGGAAACCGGAGACTGGAAGCAGGTTCGCTACTTCTGGACCAAGGCCTACAAGCCCCGCAAGCTACGCGGCCAGACCGTCTTCGAGCCCATCGAGCCTGCCGCCTCCAAGGGCACCGAGAAAATGCTCGCCGAGCTGGACAAAGCCAAGAGCCAGCCCCTCGCGCGCGTCCTCGTCGCCCTGTCCATCCGCCACGTCGGCCCCACGGCGGCCCGCGCGCTCGCGGATACCTTCCGCTCGATGGACGCCCTGCGCGCCGCCTCGGTCGAGGAGCTCTCCGCCGTCGAGGGAGTGGGCGAGGAAATCGGACGCTCCCTGCGCGACTGGTTCACGGTCGACTGGCACCTGGAGGTGCTGGAGGCGTGGGCGCGAGCGGGCGTGCGCATGGCCGACGAGGCGCCCGAACCGGCCTCGGACGTGCTCGCGGGACTCACCATCGTCGTCTCGGGCGCGATGCCCGGCTACGACCGCGAGGGAGCTAAGGAGGCGATCACGTCGCGCGGCGGCAAGGCCGCGGGTTCCGTCTCGAAGAAGACTTCGCTCGTCGTCGCGGGTCCCGGCGCGGGATCGAAGGCCGCGAAGGCCGAGGCCCTCGGCGTCCCCGTCATCACCGAGCAGCAGTTCGCGGACCTCCTCGAGGGAGGCCTAGCGGCCGTCGGCCTGTAACGAGGCCGGGGCGGGGTACTCAGACGAGCGGCTCGAAGGGGCCCAGGAGTACCTCGCCGACGCGGGTGAGCCACGAGCGTTTCTCCCACTCGTCAATCGTCAAGCGGCGGGCCGTCGTCAGGTCGTTCGCGAAAATCTCCTCCATGCGCGCGGCCAGCGGGCGCGAATAGAACTGCAGGCAGACCTCGTAATTGCCACGCATCGACAGGCGATCAATGTTCGCCGTGCCAATCGTCGACCAGCGCCCATCCACCGTCATCGTCTTCGAGTGCACCATCGCGTGTTGATACAGCCAGATCTCCACGCCCTCGCGCAACAGCTCCCCGTAGTAGGGGCGCGCCACCCAGTCCGCCATGATGTGATTCGAAAACTCGGGGATCAAAACCTGAACGCGAACGCCCCGGCGCGCGGCGGCGATCAAGGACGCCAAGACCTCGTGATCCGGAATGAAATACGCCGTCGTAATCAACACACGATCCGTCGCCCGCTCAATCGCGTCGATATACATGCCCCGAATTGGATAGAGCAGCGAATGCGGCAGGTTGAACTGCGCGGTCACATCCGCGCTCCACGCGCGTGCCCCCTGATCGGGCAAAAACGGAGAATCAACGGGCCGGAAATGGTTCCAGAAATCAACGAAACCGTTCTCCAGCTCCCACACGGCCTCGCCTGTGATGCGCACGTGCGTGTCACGCCACTCGTTCGCGAAGGGATCGCCGATGTTGTAGCCGCCCACGAAGCCGACGTTGCCGTCAACCACCAGGATCTTGCGGTGATCCTGGCCCGTGCGGCGAATATTGAGCGTAAAGAAACCCGACCGCAGGGTCGGGAACTTACGCACGTGCAGGTTCGGCATGTCAGGGAACTGGTAGAAACGCGGATCCTGGTTCAGGACGCCGAAACCATCCCACACGCAAAACACCTCGACGCCGCGCTCCGCGGCCGCGAGCAGCGCATTCTTGAACCGCTTCCCCCAGTAGTCAGAGCGCCAAATAAAAGTCTCGAAATAAATGTGATGCGTCGCCCCTTCAATGGCCTCCAGCATGTCCGCGTACAGGGACGTTCCCTCCGTGTACGTGCGTGCCACGGTGTTGCCGATTGGTGTGTCGGCGGGAGGCAGCGTCGGGAAACCGTGCACGCCGCCGGGAATACGGGCGGTGCGCATGCGGTCAATCGTATGAACGGTCACGATAGCCGCCGCCTGGGCGGCAGCCACCGCAAGACCTACTTTTTTGACCACAGACCACGTCTGTCTGGTGAGTTGGCGTCGCTGTGAAAAGGTCATACGGGTAGGATGCCACACATGTCACGCATTAGTACTGACGAGGTCGCCCGCGTCGCGGGTCTGGCCCATATCGCATTGACCGACGAGGAAATCACGCGTTTCGCGGGTGAACTTGACGCAATCGCGGACGCCGTCTCGAAGGTGTCGGAGGTTGCCACACCCGAGGTTCCCGCCACGTCCCATCCGATTCCGCTGACCAACGTGTGGCGCGAGGACAAGGTCGGGCAGACCGTGGACCGCGACGAGGTACTCGCTCAGGCACCCGCCGCGCAGGACGGTATGTTCCTGGTTCCGCAGATTTTGGGGGAAGACTGATGAACGAGCTGCTGAAGAAGAGCGCCCTCGAGCTGGCGGACATGCTGGCCGACGGCCAGATCACCTCCGTCGAGCTGACCCAGGCGTGCCTGGACCGCATCGACGCCATTGAGGATCGCGTCAACGCCTTCATTACCATCGACCGCGAGGGTGCGCTGGCGACCGCGGCTGACGTGGACGCGCGCCGCGCAGCGGGGGAGACCCTGCACCGCCTGGCGGGCGTGCCCATCGCTGTCAAGGACAACGTGGTGACGCGCGGCCTGCGCACCACCTGTGCGTCGAAGATCCTAGGCGACTGGGAGCCTCCCTACGACGCGACCGTCACCACTAAGATCAAGGAAGCCGGCCTGCCCATCGTCGGCAAGACCAACATGGACGAGTTCGCCATGGGGTCGTCCACTGAGCACTCCGCGTTCGGCGCGACCAAGAACCCGTGGGACACCGAGCGTATCCCCGGTGGTTCCGGCGGCGGCTCAGCCGCGGCTGTTGCGGCCTACATGGTGCCCCTGGCCCTCGGTTCTGACACGGGCGGCTCGATCCGCCAGCCCGCGTTCGTGACCGGCACGGTCGGCGCGAAGCCCACCTACGGCGCGGTGTCACGTTACGGCCTGGTGGCCATGGCCTCGTCCCTGGACCAGATCGGCCCCGTCACCCGCACGGTCGCCGACGCGGCCGCCCTGACTGAGCTGATCGGCGGCTACGACCCCCACGACTCGACCTCGCTGAACGAGCCGGTTCCCGCGCTCACGCAGGCCGTCGAGGCCGTCGCCGCGCAGGGCTCCATGAAGGGCCTGAAGGTCGGCGTCGTCAAGGAGCTGAGCGGCGAGGGCTACCAGCAGGACGTCATCGACGCCTTCAACGCCACCGTCGAGAAGCTGCGCGAGGCAGGCGCCGAGATCGTCGAGGTCTCCTGCCCGCACCTGGAGTACTCGCTGGGTGCCTACTACCTGATTATGCCCGCCGAGGTCTCCTCGAATCTGGCCCGCTTCGACGGCATGCGCTACGGCATTCGCGTCGAGCCCACCGAGGGTCCCGTGACCGCCGAGCGCGTCATGGCCGCCACCCGCGAGGCCGGCTTCGGTGACGAGGTCAAGCGCCGCATCATCTTGGGCACGCACGTGCTCTCCGCTGGCTACTACGATGCCTACTACGGCAGCGCGCAGAAGGTGCGCACGCTCATCCAGCGCGACTTCGACGCGGTGTTCGAGCAGGTCGATGTCCTCGTGTCCCCGACGGCCCCCGAGACGGCCTTCAAGTTCGGCGAGAAGACCTCCGACCCGCTGGCCATGTACCTCTACGACGTCGCGACGATCCCCGCGAACCTGGCGGGTATCCCCGGCATGAACGTGCCCAACGCGGTGTCCTCTGAGGGCCTGCCCATCGGCTTCCAGGTGCTGGCCCCCGCGCGCGGCGACCTGGTCATGTACAAGGTGGCGTCCCTGGTTGAGGCGCTCAGCGACGACGTCGCGGGTCAGTGCCCCGCAGCTAACTGGGAGGAAAAGTGATGACTGAGCTCATGGATTACGACGAGGCGGCCCGCCGCTTTGACCCGGTTCTCGGCATTGAGGTGCACGTCGAGCTGGGCACCACAACCAAGATGTTCGACGCCGCTCCCAACGCGTTTGGTGGCGACCCGAACACCTACGTGACCCCCGTGTCGCTGGGTCTGCCTGGCTCCCTGCCGGTCGTCAACCACAAGGCCGTCGAATACGCCATCAAGATCGGCCTGGCCCTGAACTGCGAGATCGCGGAGTACTGCCGTTTCGCGCGTAAGAACTACTTCTACCCGGACCTGACGAAGGCTTTCCAGACCTCCCAGTCTGACGAGCCGATCGCGCACGACGGGTACGTCGACGTCGAGCTTGAGGACGGCACCATGTTCCGCGTGCAGATTGAGCGCGCACACATGGAGGAGGACGCGGGCAAGAACACGCACATCGGTGGCGCTGACGGTCGTATCCAGGGCGCGGACCACTCGCTCGTGGACTACAACCGTGCGGGCGTGCCGCTCGTGGAGATCGTGACCCGCCCGATTGAGGGCGCCGGCGAGCGCGCGCCCGAGGTGGCCGCCGCCTACGTGCAGGCCCTGCGCGACATCTTCCGTGCCCTCGACGTGTCCGAGGCCCGCATGGAGCGCGGCAACGTGCGCGCCGACATCAACGTGTCGCTGCGCCCGACGCCCGAGTCACCCCTGGGGACGCGCACCGAGACGAAGAACGTGAACTCCTTCCGCGGTATCGCGTCGGCCGTGCGCTACGAGATGCAGCGCCAGGCCCAGATCCTGGCCGATGGCGGCACGATCCTGCAGGAGACCCGCCACTACCACGAGGAGGACGGCTCCACGTCGTCCGGCCGTGAGAAGTCGGATTCCGAGGATTACCGCTACTTCCCCGAACCCGACCTGGTGCCGATCCGCCCGGATCGCGCGTGGGTCGAGGAACTGCGAGCCTCGCTGCCGGAACTCCCCGTCGCCAAGCGCCGCCGCCTGCGCTCCGAATGGGGGTACGCGGACATGGAGATGCGCGACGTCATCAACGCCGGTGCCCTCGAACTCATCAAGGCCACGGTTGCCGCTGGCTGCGATCCCGCCTCCGCCCGCAAGTGGTGGATGGGTGAGATCTCGCGCCGTGCCAAGGAGCGCGAAGTCTCCCTCGACGAGGCCGGGGTCAGCCCCGCTCAGGTCGCGCAGCTCCAGGGTCTCATCGACTCTGGCCGCATCAACGACAAGCTGGCACGCCAGGCCCTCGAAGGCGTCCTCGCGGGCGAAGGCGACCCGACGCAGGTCGTCGAGGCCCGAGGCCTCGAGGTCGTCTCCGACGACGGCGCTCTGACGGCGGCCGTCCAGGAAGCCCTGGACGCCCACCCCGACATCGTCGCGAAGATCAAGGGCGGCAAGGTCCAGGCGGCCGGCGCCCTCGTCGGCGCGGTCATGAAGGCCACCCGCGGGCAGGCTGACGCCGCCCGCGTGCGCGAGCTGATCATGGAGATGGTCGGCGCCTGAGGTTTACCCTTGCGAGCCTCACGGGGGGCCGGGATCACTTGCGATCCCGGCCCCCGTCGCATTCCGGCGACGCTTCCGCCCGGGGGAGGACAACAGCGCGAGCACCCCGGCCTCGTCAATGAGCGTTCTCTCATGTCCACGTTGTGACCTTCCCCTACCGGCGTCATGCCAAACTTCCCTAGGATGAACAACTGAGGACAGCCGGGCCACCTGGCCAGGCGCCCAACGAAAGGACAGACATGCGCACTTCGCCGTCGTACACCGCCTCATACCGCATCGAGGTGGATGAGAAGATCACCTCGATCGCGTCGATCGTCGACGCGGTCTCCGCCACCGGAGCGGAGATTAAAGGCCTCGACGTGGCCGACTCCGACCGTGGGCGCATCACCATGGACCTCACCTGCGACATGCGCGATTCCGAGCACCGCCGCGAAGTGCGCGACGCCATCAACTCCCTGCCCGGTGTCTCCGCCGACTCCGTCTCCGACCAAACCTTCATGAGCCACATCGGCGGCAAGGTCGAAATCCACTCCAAGGTGCCGCTGCGTAACCGCGACGACCTCTCCCGCGCCTACACGCCCGGCGTCGCCCGCGTGTGTACCGCCATCCACGACATGCCTCAGAAGGCCCACCTGCTCACCATGAAGGCCAACACAGTCGCGGTCGTCTCCGACGGCACAGCCGTGCTCGGCCTGGGTGACATCGGCCCCGAGGCCGCCCTGCCCGTCATGGAAGGCAAGGCCGTCCTGTTCAAGGAATTCGGCGGCGTCGACGCCTGGCCCGTCGTCCTGGACACCAAGGACACCGAAGAGATCATCTCCATCGTCAAGGCCATCGCCCCCGCTTACGGCGGCATCAACCTCGAGGACATCTCGGCACCCCGCTGCTTCGAGATCGAAGAGCGCCTGCGCGCCGAACTCGACATCCCCGTCTTCCACGACGACCAACACGGCACCGCCATCGTCGTTCTCTCCGCGCTCATCAACGCGCTCAAGATCGTGAACAAGAAGATCGAAGACGTGCGCATCGTCGTCTCCGGCGTCGGTGCCGCCGGCAACGCGATCATCCGCCTCCTGCTCGCCCAGGGCGCGCGCGACATCATCGGCTGCGGCCGCGACGGCGCGCTGTCCGGCGACGCCACCGAAGGCATGCACCCCTCCCGTAAGGCCCTGGCCGAGGCGACCAACCCCCGCCACGTCCACGGCTCCCTCAAGGATGTCCTCAAGGGTGCCGACGTCTTCATCGGCGTCTCTCACGGCAACATCCTCGAACCCTCCGACATCGAGACGATGGCCGATGATGCCATCGTTTTCGCGCTGGCCAACCCCACGCCCGAGGTCGACCCCATCGGTGCCGGCAAGTACGCCGCCGTCGTCGCGACCGGCCGCAGTGACTACCCGAACCAGATCAACAACGTCCTGGCGTTCCCCGGTCTCTTCCGCGGGCTCCTCGACGCCAAGGTCAAGGAGATCACCACCGAGGTCCTGCGCGTGGCCGCAAACGCCATCGCGTCCGTCATCTCCGAGGACGAACTCAACCCGTCCTACATCATCCCCGGCGCCTTCGATAAGCGCGTCGCCCCCGCTGTCTCCAAGGCCGTACGCCGCGCCGTGCGTGATCTGCCGACCGTGGACATCCCGGTTCAGCCTGATATGGGTGTGAGCTGAGTTTCTTTTTGGGGTGTTTGGCGGGCCTGATTGCGTTGTTGTGGCGTGGTTGGGTCCGCTTTTTTGTTGTGGTGTGTGGGGGTGGTGGGGTGGTTTTTTGTTGTGTTGTGGGGGTTTGTGGGGTGTGTGTTGGGGGTCATAGTGGTTTGGTTTGACTTTGGTGTGGGGGGTGTGTAGATTATTCACCTGTCGCCGCGAGCTTGTTTGTGGGTTTGTGGTGGTGGTTCACTGCTTTGGTGGCTGGCCTGTTGTGGTTGGTTGTTGGGGTGTGTGGGTGTTGTTTGTGAACTCGATAGTGTGTTTGTTTGTTTTTTATGCCTGTTTTTTGTTTTTGAGTGTTTTTGGTTGGGATTGCTGGCTGGCCTGGTTTGTTTGGTTGGTTTTTCTGGGCTTTAACGTTTTTGTTTTTGTTCGGAGAGTTTGATCCTGGCTCAGGACGAACGCTGGCGGCGTGCTTAACACATGCAAGTCGAACGCTGAAGACCTGGCTTTTGTTGGGTTGGATGAGTGGCGAACGGGTGAGTAACACGTGAGTAACCTGCCCTCTTCTTTGGGATAACGCCCGGAAACGGGTGCTAATACTGGATATTCACTGGCCTTCGCATGGGGGTTGGTGGAAAGGTTTGTTCTGGTGGGGGATGGGCTCGCGGCCTATCAGCTTGTTGGTGGGGTGATGGCCTACCAAGGCTTTGACGGGTAGCTTACCTGAGAGGGTGACCGGTCACATTGGGACTGAGATACGGCCCAGACTCCTACGGGAGGCAGCAGTGGGGAATATTGCACAATGGGCGAAAGCCTGATGCAGCGACGCCGCGTGAGGGATGGAGGCCTTCGGGTTGTAAACCTCTTTCGCTCATGGTCAAGCCGCAACTGTGGGTTGTGGTGAGGGTAGTGGGTAAAGAAGCGCCGGCTAACTACGTGCCAGCAGCCGCGGTAATACGTAGGGCGCGAGCGTTGTCCGGAATTATTGGGCGTAAAGGGCTTGTAGGCGGTTGGTCGCGTCTGCCGTGAAATTCTCTGGCTTAACTGGGGGCGTGCGGTGGGTACGGGCTGACTTGAGTGCGGTAGGGGAGACTGGAACTCCTGGTGTAGCGGTGGAATGCGCAGATATCAGGAAGAACACCGGTGGCGAAGGCGGGTCTCTGGGCCGTTACTGACGCTGAGGAGCGAAAGCGTGGGGAGCGAACAGGATTAGATACCCTGGTAGTCCACGCTGTAAACGTTGGGCACTAGGTGTGGGGGCCACCCGTGGTTTCTGCGCCGTAGCTAACGCTTTAAGTGCCCCGCCTGGGGAGTACGGCCGCAAGGCTAAAACTCAAAGGAATTGACGGGGGCCCGCACAAGCGGCGGAGCATGCGGATTAATTCGATGCAACGCGAAGAACCTTACCAAGGCTTGACATGCACGGCGGCACTGCAGAGATGTGGTGGCATTTGGTTGGTCGTGTGCAGGTGGTGCATGGTTGTCGTCAGCTCGTGTCGTGAGATGTTGGGTTAAGTCCCGCAACGAGCGCAACCCTTGCCCTATGTTGCCAGCACGTGATGGTGGGGACTCGTGGGGGACTGCCGGGGTTAACTCGGAGGAAGGTGGGGATGACGTCAAATCATCATGCCCCTTATGTCTTGGGCTTCACGCATGCTACAATGGTTGGTACAGAGGGTTGCGATACTGTGAGGTGGAGCGAATCCCTAAAGCCAGTCTCAGTTCGGATTGGGGTCTGCAACTCGACCCCATGAAGGTGGAGTCGCTAGTAATCGCAGATCAGCAACGCTGCGGTGAATACGTTCTCGGGCCTTGTACACACCGCCCGTCACGTCACGAAAGTTGGTAACACCCGAAGCCCATGGCCTAACCACGTTTGTGGGGGGAGTGGTCGAAGGTGGGATTGGCGATTGGGACGAAGTCGTAACAAGGTAGCCGTACCGGAAGGTGCGGCTGGATCACCTCCTTTCTAGGGAGCCCAGTTTTGTGGGGAACAATCAGCGTGCCTGTTGTGGGTGTGTTGGTTGTTTTCTTGTGCTCGCATGTGTTTATCACTGTTTGTTGGTGGTGGGTGTGGGTGCGTGTTTTTTGGGTTGGGCATAAGAGTTTGAAGCGAATGAGCACACTGTCGGGTTCACGTTCAACACCGTGTGAGCGTCCGCCGGTGACGGTGGTTGCCTGCGCATCTGGCCTGGGGTTTTGTTTCTTGGGTGTGGGTGTGTGTGGTGGGTTGTTTGTGATTTGTATAGTGGTTGTGAGCATATTTGTTCTGTACTGTTTTTGTGTTTTGTTTAGTTTTGTTGGGCATTCGGTGGATGCCTTGGCATCAAGAGCTGATGAAGGACGTTGCGGCCTGCGATATGCCTCGGGGAGTTGGCGAGCGAGCGTTATTATCCGAGGGTGTCCGAATGGGGGAACCTAACCTGGGTTGTGCTGGGTTACCATCATCTGAACGTGTATAGGGTGGTGGGGGGAACGCGGGGAAGTGAAACATCTTAGTACCCGTAGGAGAAGATATTCCGTGAGTAGTGGCGAGCGAAAGCGGAGGAGGCTAAACCAGATGCGTGTGAGAGGCGGCGGCTGTTGCGTGTTTGGTGTTGTGGGGCCATGTTGGATCCTTCTGCCGGGGGGTCGCATTGCATGTTGTTGGGAGTTGAACAGTCTGGGATGGCTGACCGTAGAGCGTGAGAGTCGTGTAGGCGGACCGGTGGCGTGTGGTGTGGATGTGGTGCCCGAGTAGTGCGGGACTCGTGAAATCTCGTGTGAATCTGCCAAGACCACTTGGTAAGCCTAAATACTACTTGATGACCGATAGTGCATAGTACCGTGAGGGAATGGTGAAAAGTACCCCGGGAGGGGAGTGAAATAGTACCTGAAACCGTGTGCCTGTAAGCCGTCAGAGCCTTGTGGGGTGATGGCGTGCCTTTTGAAGAATGAGCCTGCGAGTTAGTGATACGTGGCGTGCTTAACCCGTGTGGGGTATGCGTAGCGAAAGCGAGTCTGAAAGATGGCGTTTGTCGCGTGTTCTAGACCCGAAGCGGGGTGATCTACCCATGGTCAGGTTGAAGCAGAGGTAAGACTGTGTGGAGGACCGAACCCACCAGGGTTGAAAACCTGGGGGATGAACTGTGGGTAGGGGTGAAAGGCCAATCAAACTCCGTGATAGCTGGTTCTCCCCGAAATGCATTTAGGTGCAGCGTTGCGTGGTCCCTGGTGGAGGTAGAGCTACTGGATGGCCGATGGGCCCTGTGGGTTACTGACGTCAGCCAAACTCCGAATGCCATTAGGTGTAGCGTGGCAGTGAGACTGCGGGGGATAAGCTTCGTAGTCGAGAGGGAAACAGCCCAGATCATCAGCTAAGGCCCCTAAGCGTGCGCTAAGTGGGAAAGGATGTGGAGTCGCGGTGACAACCAGGAGGTTGGCTTAGAAGCAGCCATCCTTGAAAGAGTGCGTAATAGCTCACTGGTCAAGTGGTTCTGCGCCGACAATGTAGCGGGGCTCAAGCGTACCGCCGAAGCTGTGGCAGCAACACGTGTGGCTGGCGCCAGTTTATTGGTTGTTGGTGTGTTGTTGGGTAGGGGAGCGTCCTGCATGAGGTGAAGCCTGGAGGTGACTTCTGGTGGATTGTGTGGGAGTGAGAATGCAGGCATGAGTAACGAATCTGCGGTGGGAATCCGCAGCGCCGATTGACTAAGGGTTCCAGGGCTAGGTTTATCCGCCTGGGTTAGTCGGGTCCTAAGGCGAGGCCGACAGGCGTAGTCGATGGACAACCAGTTGATATTCTGGTACCAGGTTGTGACCGCCCATGCTGAGGTCATTGTGCTAACCAATTTGCCCGCGCCTCCTCGTGACTTTCGGGTTGCGTGGTGTGTGTGGGTCTTGGGGTCCCGGTGATGGTAGGCAAGCGTGTTAACAGGGGTGACGCAGACAGGTAACTGCAGTGCGCCGATGGTTGTGCGTATTTAAGGTTGTGGCCCGCCCTTCAGGTAAATCCGGGGGGCACTAGGGGTGAGGACTGATGAGGGACACACGCGTGTGTGGACTTGTGGTGATCCTATGCTGCCGAGAAAAGCCTCGACGTGAGGGCATGACCTGCCCGTACCCTAAACCGACTCAGGTGGTCAGGTAGAGTATACCGAGGCGTTCGAGTGAATCGTGGTTAAGGAACTCGGCAAAATTCCTCCGTAACTTCGGGATAAGGAGGACCCCGTGACTTGCTCCCGCCGTGCGTGGGTGTTGGGTTGTGGGGTCGCAGAGAATAGGGAGAAGCGACTGTTTATCAAAAACACAGGTGCGTGCGAAGCCGTAAGGCGATGTATACGCACTGACGCCTGCCCGGTGCTGGAAGGTTAAGAGGAACCGTTAACATTCTTTGTGGGTGTGAAGCGGTGAATTTAAGCCCCAGTAAACGGCGGTGGTAACTATAACCATCCTAAGGTAGCGAAATTCCTTGTCGGGTAAGTTCCGACCTGCACGAATGGCGTAACGACTTCTCCGCTGTCTCAACCGCGAACTCGGTGAAATTGCAGTACGAGTAAAGATGCTCGTTTCGCGCAGAAGGACGGAAAGACCCCGGGACCTTTACTATAGCTTGGTATTGGTGTTCGCTTGGACTTGTGTAGGATAGGTGGGAGACTGTGAAGCTGCCGCGCCAGCGGTGGTGGAGTCGTCGTTGAAATACCATTCTGGTTTAAGCGGTCACCTTAACCTTGGCCCGTGATCCGGGTTGGGGACAGTGCCTGGTGGGTAGTTTAACTGGGGCGGTTGCCTCCTAAAATGTAACGGAGGCGCTCAAAGGTTCCCTCAGCCTGGTTGGTAATCAGGTGGCGAGTGCAAGTGTACAAGGGAGCTTGACTGTGAGACCGACGGGTCGAGCAGGTGCGAAAGCAGGAACTAGTGATCCGGCCATGGCACGTGGGTGCGTGGTCGCTCAACGGATAAAAGGTACCCCGGGGATAACAGGCTGATCTTGCCCAAGAGTCCATATCGACGGCATGGTTTGGCACCTCGATGTCGGCTCGTCGCATCCTGGGGCTGGAGTTGGTCCCAAGGGTTGGGCTGTTCGCCCATTAAAGCGGTACGCGAGCTGGGTTCAGAACGTCGTGAGACAGTTCGGTCCCTATCCTCTGTGCGCGCAGGAAATTTGAGGAGGGCCGTCCCTAGTACGAGAGGACCGGGATGGACGAACCTCTGGTGTGCCAGTTGTACCGCCAGGTGCATGGCTGGTTAGCTACGTTCGGAAGGGATAACCGCTGAAAGCATCTAAGCGGGAAGCCTGCTCCAAGATGAGGTTTCCACGCCCCCCAGTGGGGTGAGAGGCCCCCGCCAGACGAGCGGGTTGATAGGCCAGAGGTGGAAGCACCGCGAGGTGCTCGCGAGCCGACTGGTACTAATGGGCCAACACTAAACAACAACCCACACCACGCGTGCGGGTGCAACAACAAGCAGTGAACAATCAACTGCCGCAACCACTATACGAACCACGATCAACCCACACCCCCACACGCAAACAAACAGTGGGGGACAGTGTTGAACACATAGTCTTGTGGTGGTCACAGCACCGGGGAAACGCCCAGCAACATTCCGAACCTGGAAGCTAAGCCCGGCAGCGCCAATGGTACTGCAACCGATAGGTTGTGGGAGAGTAGGACACCGCCACAACACACCAGATCGGAGAGGGATGACACCGCACCACGCGGTGTCATCCCTCTCCTTTTACACACCCACCCCCTCCAACAGACGTAACAAGCGAGCCCCCCACACACGCCCACAATTCGACCAGCTCACACCACGAGACACACCACACCAACGGACCAATGTCGCTCACATTTGTCCTCGTGGCATGGGATGCTTAATGCATGGTTCCTTCTGCACATCCGCGAGGGTCGCATCACCACAAAGGTAGCGACGAGGTCCTCGCCCAGCGTATGGCGGCGCATGACCGCCTTGCTCATCAATCCCAGGTTGTTCTGCGGCTCGGACAGATGCTGCTTTCGTTCGGTGCAAGCGCGTACCGCGTGAAGAAATCTATGGCGGACGTGGCACGTGCCGTTGGCATTTCTGAGCATCGCGCTCAGGTCACCTACACGGAGATCATCACGACTGCCTACGCCAATGGTACGTTCCGTACGGAGCTTGCCGAGCAGCGCCTGATGGGTGTCAACGCCGACAAGATTGATCGCATTAACAACTACATTGCGTCGATCAATGGTAAGTCGGTTCGCGTTGAGGACGTTTCCGACGAGCTGGACAAGATCGCAAAGGTCCCGGGTCTTTACGACTGGTTCTCGAACGCGCTCGCCTCGGGACTCGCCTGCGCGGCATTCGCATTCCTCAACGGTGGGGGATGGGTCGAGTGTTCGGCCGTCGCTGTCGCCTCGTTCTTTGGACAGGCGCTACGTCGACAGATGCTGATCCGCCACATGAACCACTTCGGCGTCTGGATGGCATGTGGTGCTCTCGCCGCAATGATTTACATTCTTCTCGTTGCACCGGCGCAGCAGTTTATGGGTATCGAGTCGACGCACCAGGCTGGCTTCATTTCGGCGTTGCTGTTCCTTGTCCCTGGCTTCCCGCTGGTGACGGGACTTATCGACTTGGTGAGGCAGGACTTCCAGGGCGGCCTCGGGCGCCTCGTCTACGTCGCGATGCTTGTCGCATCGGCCGGCGTTGCGGTATGGGCCATCTCTGCGATTTTTGGCTGGTCTGTAACCCCCGAGTATGGCGTTGCTCTTGTCCCGTGGCTGCACTACTTGCTCCGTTTCCTGACGAGTTTTGTCGCCGCGTACGGCTTCGCCATGCTCTTTAATTCGCCTCAACGAGTCTGTGCGGCCGCTGCACTGATTGGAGCCGTGATCAACACGGCGCGTATCGCGTTGAACCTTGAGCTCAAGGTGCCGGCTCCGGCTGCAGTTGGCCTCGCTGCTCTCTCGCTGCCGGTCTCCTTGCGGTTTTCGTGGCACGTCGGACGCGATTCTCGCGCGTCACTCTGTCGGTTCCCGCCGTTGTCATCATGATCCCCGGTGTGCCCCTGTACCGGTCGCTCACTTACTTGAACAATCAGCAGATCGACGATGCGCTCGGCGCACTGTTCACTGTCATGTTCACGATCGTCGCTATCGGCATGGGTCTGGCGCTTTCCCGTATGCTCACCGATAAGAACTGGCTCGTCGAAAAGCAAGAACGAGTTCCCAACCTTTGGGAGTACGAGGAGGAGAACGCATGAAATTCGACATCGAGGCGAGTGTGAAGCCGCCGTCGTTCGAGTTCGAGTATGAGATCGACCGTGACGAGATTCGTGCCGTGGGCCGCAATATTGCGATCGTGTGCGTCGCGGCAGTGACTGCTCGAGTGCTCGTCGCACTGATTTCACGCTGACGCTCGTTCATCGACGAGGCCGTGGCTGGGTAACCGGTCACGGCCTCGTCATGTTCTCGGTGTGAAGGTCTGTCGATGATGCCTCGACGGTAAGGTTGCAGGCGCCGAAATGGGCGATGAATAGGTGATATGGGTGTGAGCTGAGTTTCTTTTTGGGGTGTTTGGCGGGCCTGATTGCGTTGTTGTGGCGTGGTTGGGTCCGCTTTTTTGTTGTGGTGTGTGGGGGTGGTGGGGTGGTTTTTTGTTGTGTTGTGGGGGTTTGTGGGGTGTGTGTTGGGGGTCATAGTGGTTTGGTTTGACTTTGGTGTGGGGGGTGTGTAGATTATTCACCTGTCGCCGCGAGCTTGTTTGTGGGTTTGTGGTGGTGGTTCACTGCTTTGGTGGCTGGCCTGTTGTGGTTGGTTGTTGGGGTGTGTGGGTGTTGTTTGTGAACTCGATAGTGTGTTTGTTTGTTTTTTATGCCTGTTTTTTGTTTTTGAGTGTTTTTGGTTGGGATTGCTGGCTGGCCTGGTTTGTTTGGTTGGTTTTTCTGGGCTTTAACGTTTTTGTTTTTGTTCGGAGAGTTTGATCCTGGCTCAGGACGAACGCTGGCGGCGTGCTTAACACATGCAAGTCGAACGCTGAAGACCTGGCTTTTGTTGGGTTGGATGAGTGGCGAACGGGTGAGTAACACGTGAGTAACCTGCCCTCTTCTTTGGGATAACGCCCGGAAACGGGTGCTAATACTGGATATTCACTGGCCTTCGCATGGGGGTTGGTGGAAAGGTTTGTTCTGGTGGGGGATGGGCTCGCGGCCTATCAGCTTGTTGGTGGGGTGATGGCCTACCAAGGCTTTGACGGGTAGCCGGCCTGAGAGGGTGACCGGTCACATTGGGACTGAGATACGGCCCAGACTCCTACGGGAGGCAGCAGTGGGGAATATTGCACAATGGGCGAAAGCCTGATGCAGCGACGCCGCGTGAGGGATGGAGGCCTTCGGGTTGTAAACCTCTTTCGCTCATGGTCAAGCCGCAACTGTGGGTTGTGGTGAGGGTAGTGGGTAAAGAAGCGCCGGCTAACTACGTGCCAGCAGCCGCGGTAATACGTAGGGCGCGAGCGTTGTCCGGAATTATTGGGCGTAAAGGGCTTGTAGGCGGTTGGTCGCGTCTGCCGTGAAATTCTCTGGCTTAACTGGGGGCGTGCGGTGGGTACGGGCTGACTTGAGTGCGGTAGGGGAGACTGGAACTCCTGGTGTAGCGGTGGAATGCGCAGATATCAGGAAGAACACCGGTGGCGAAGGCGGGTCTCTGGGCCGTTACTGACGCTGAGGAGCGAAAGCGTGGGGAGCGAACAGGATTAGATACCCTGGTAGTCCACGCTGTAAACGTTGGGCACTAGGTGTGGGGGCCACCCGTGGTTTCTGCGCCGTAGCTAACGCTTTAAGTGCCCCGCCTGGGGAGTACGGCCGCAAGGCTAAAACTCAAAGGAATTGACGGGGGCCCGCACAAGCGGCGGAGCATGCGGATTAATTCGATGCAACGCGAAGAACCTTACCAAGGCTTGACATGCACGGCGGCACTGCAGAGATGTGGTGGCATTTGGTTGGTCGTGTGCAGGTGGTGCATGGTTGTCGTCAGCTCGTGTCGTGAGATGTTGGGTTAAGTCCCGCAACGAGCGCAACCCTTGCCCTATGTTGCCAGCACGTGATGGTGGGGACTCGTGGGGGACTGCCGGGGTTAACTCGGAGGAAGGTGGGGATGACGTCAAATCATCATGCCCCTTATGTCTTGGGCTTCACGCATGCTACAATGGTTGGTACAGAGGGTTGCGATACTGTGAGGTGGAGCGAATCCCTTAAAGCCAGTCTCAGTTCGGATTGGGGTCTGCAACTCGACCCCATGAAGGTGGAGTCGCTAGTAATCGCAGATCAGCAACGCTGCGGTGAATACGTTCTCGGGCCTTGTACACACCGCCCGTCACGTCACGAAAGTTGGTAACACCCGAAGCCCATGGCCTAACCACGTTTGTGGGGGGAGTGGTCGAAGGTGGGATTGGCGATTGGGACGAAGTCGTAACAAGGTAGCCGTACCGGAAGGTGCGGCTGGATCACCTCCTTTCTAGGGAGCCCAGTTTTTGTGGGGGAACAATCAGCGTGCCTGTTGTGGGTGTGTTGGTTGTTTTCTTGTGCTCGCATGTGTTTATCACTGTTTGTTGGTGGTGGGTGTGGGTGCGTGTTTTTTGGGTTGGGCATAAGAGTTTGAAGCGAATGAGCACACTGTCGGGTTCACGTTCAACACCGTGTGAGCGTCCGCCGGTGACGGTGGTTGCCTGCGCATCTGGCCTGGGGTTTTGTTTCTTGGGTGTGGGTGTGTGTGGTGGGTTGTTTGTGATTTGTATAGTGGTTGTGAGCATATTTGTTCTGTACTGTTTTTTGTGTTTTGTTTAGTTTTTGTTGGGCATTCGGTGGATGCCTTGGCATCAAGAGCTGATGAAGGACGTTGCGGCCTGCGATATGCCCTCGGGGAGTTGGCGAGCGAGCGTTATTATCCGAGGGTGTCCGAATGGGGGAACCTAACCTGGGTTGTGCTGGGTTACCATCATCTGAACGTGTATAGGGTGGTGGGGGGAACGCGGGGAAGTGAAACATCTTAGTACCCGTAGGAGAAGATATTCCGTGAGTAGTGGCGAGCGAAAGCGGAGGAGGCTAAACCAGATGCGTGTGAGAGGCGGCGGCTGTTGCGTGTTTGGTGTTGTGGGGCCATGTTGGATCCTTCTGCCGGGGGGTCGCATTGCATGTTGTTGGGAGTTGAACAGTCTGGGATGGCTGACCGTAGAGCGTGAGAGTCGTGTAGGCGGACCGGTGGCGTGTGGTGTGGATGTGGTGCCCGAGTAGTGCGGGACTCGTGAAATCTCGTGTGAATCTGCCAAGACCACTTGGTAAGCCTAAATACTACTTGATGACCGATAGTGCATAGTACCGTGAGGGAATGGTGAAAAGTACCCCGGGAGGGGAGTGAAATAGTACCTGAAACCGTGTGCCTGTAAGCCGTCAGAGCCTTGTGGGGTGATGGCGTGCCTTTTGAAGAATGAGCCTGCGAGTTAGTGATACGTGGCGTGCTTAACCCGTGTGGGGTATGCGTAGCGAAAGCGAGTCTGAAAGATGGCGTTTGTCGCGTGTTCTAGACCCGAAGCGGGGTGATCTACCCATGGTCAGGTTGAAGCAGAGGTAAGACTGTGTGGAGGACCGAACCCACCAGGGTTGAAAACCTGGGGGATGAACTGTGGGTAGGGGTGAAAGGCCAATCAAACTCCGTGATAGCTGGTTCTCCCCGAAATGCATTTAGGTGCAGCGTTGCGTGGTCCCTGGTGGAGGTAGAGCTACTGGATGGCCGATGGGCCCTGTGGGTTACTGACGTCAGCCAAACTCCGAATGCCATTAGGTGTAGCGTGGCAGTGAGACTGCGGGGGATAAGCTTCGTAGTCGAGAGGAAACAGCCCAGATCATCAGCTAAGGCCCCTAAGCGTGCGCTAAGTGGGAAAGGATGTGGAGTCGCGGTGACAACCAGGAGGTTGGCTTAGAAGCAGCCATCCTTGAAAGAGTGCGTAATAGCTCACTGGTCAAGTGGTTCTGCGCCGACAATGTAGCGGGGCTCAAGCGTACCGCCGAAGCTGTGGCAGCAACACGTGTGGCTGGCGCCAGTTTATTGGTTGTTGGTGTGTTGTTGGGTAGGGGAGCGTCCTGCATGAGGTGAAGCCTGGAGGTGACTTCTGGTGGATTGTGTGGGAGTGAGAATGCAGGCATGAGTAACGAATCTGCGGTGGGAATCCGCAGCGCCGATTGACTAAGGGTTCCAGGGCTAGGTTTATCCGCCCTGGGTTAGTCGGGTCCTAAGGCGAGGCCGACAGGCGTAGTCGATGGACAACCAGTTGATATTCTGGTACCAGGTTGTGACCGCCCATGCTGAGGTCATTGTGCTAACCAATTTGCCCGCGCCTCCTCGTGACTTTCGGGTTGCGTGGTGTGTGTGGGTCTTGGGGTCCCGGTGATGGTAGGCAAGCGTGTTAACAGGGGTGACGCAGACAGGTAACTGCAGTGCGCCGATGGTTGTGCGTATTTAAGGTTGTGGCCCGCCCTTCAGGTAAATCCGGGGGGCACTAGGGGTGAGGACTGATGAGGGACACACGCGTGTGTGGACTTGTGGTGATCCTATGCTGCCGAGAAAAGCCTCGACGTGAGGGCATGACCTGCCCGTACCCTAAACCGACTCAGGTGGTCAGGTAGAGTATACCGAGGCGTTCGAGTGAATCGTGGTTAAGGAACTCGGCAAAATTCCTCCGTAACTTCGGGATAAGGAGGACCCCGTGACTTGCTCCCGCCGTGCGTGGGTGTTGGGTTGTGGGGTCGCAGAGAATAGGGAGAAGCGACTGTTTATCAAAAACACAGGTGCGTGCGAAGCCGTAAGGCGATGTATACGCACTGACGCCTGCCCGGTGCTGGAAGGTTAAGAGGAACCGTTAACATTCTTTGTGGGTGTGAAGCGGTGAATTTAAGCCCCAGTAAACGGCGGTGGTAACTATAACCATCCTAAGGTAGCGAAATTCCTTGTCGGGTAAGTTCCGACCTGCACGAATGGCGTAACGACTTCTCCGCTGTCTCAACCGCGAACTCGGTGAAATTGCAGTACGAGTAAAGATGCTCGTTTCGCGCAGAAGGACGGAAAGACCCCGGGACCTTTACTATAGCTTGGTATTGGTGTTCGCTTGGACTTGTGTAGGATAGGTGGGAGACTGTGAAGCTGCCGCGCCAGCGGTGGTGGAGTCGTCGTTGAAATACCATTCTGGTTTAAGCGGTCACCTTAACCTTGGCCCGTGATCCGGGTTGGGGACAGTGCCTGGTGGGTAGTTTAACTGGGGCGGTTGCCTCCTAAAATGTAACGGAGGCGCTCAAAGGTTCCCTCAGCCTGGTTGGTAATCAGGTGGCGAGTGCAAGTGTACAAGGGAGCTTGACTGTGAGACCGACGGGTCGAGCAGGTGCGAAAGCAGGAACTAGTGATCCGGCCATGGCACGTGGGTGCGTGGTCGCTCAACGGATAAAAGGTACCCCGGGGATAACAGGCTGATCTTGCCCAAGAGTCCATATCGACGGCATGGTTTGGCACCTCGATGTCGGCTCGTCGCATCCTGGGGCTGGAGTTGGTCCCAAGGGTTGGGCTGTTCGCCCATTAAAGCGGTACGCGAGCTGGGTTCAGAACGTCGTGAGACAGTTCGGTCCCTATCCTCTGTGCGCGCAGGAAATTTGAGGAGGGCCGTCCCTAGTACGAGAGGACCGGGATGGACGAACCTCTGGTGTGCCAGTTGTACCGCCAGGTGCATGGCTGGTTAGCTACGTTCGGAAGGGATAACCGCTGAAAGCATCTAAGCGGGAAGCCTGCTCCAAGATGAGGTTTCCACGCCCCCCAGTGGGGTGAGAGGCCCCCGCCAGACGAGCGGGTTGATAGGCCAGAGGTGGAAGCACCGCGAGGTGCTCGCGAGCCGACTGGTACTAATGGGCCAACACTAAACAACAACCCACACCACGCGTGCGGGTGCAACAACAAGCAGTGAACAATCAACTGCCGCAACCACTATACGAACCACGATCAACCCACACCCCCACACGCAAACAAACAGTGGGGGACAGTGTTGAACACATAGTCTTGTGGTGGTCACAGCACCGGGGAAACGCCCAGCAACATTCCGAACCTGGAAGCTAAGCCCGGCAGCGCCAATGGTACTGCAACCGATAGGTTGTGGGAGAGTAGGACACCGCCACAACACATCCAAACAAGTGAGGGCCTCACCAAACAGGTGAGGCCCTCACAGTCATATACAGCTATACGCCGATTGAAGGAGTGTCAGGCAGCGAGAGAGGGTTTCAATACGTCGGGACACTGCAGGACCTGTGTCCGACACAATATCGCTTGGCCTGCACTCCTACACTCGCACGATCCACGCCGCCTCTCTTACCGCCCCCTCCCTGGCCTACTGCATAGGCGTGCACACGCGGATAGGTTGTGCCCATGCGGATAGGTTAATAACCTATCCGCATGTTCGTTTCCTATCCGGATGCGTGTTGGTACCCGGACCTGGAGACCCGCCCAACTCCCAATTTTTCGCAATCCTCCACCTCTGAAACTACGCGTGTGGGTTTTCTGTTTCGCATGTGGGCCGTCTGTTCCGTACGTGGGCGAGGCCGCCCAGGCTCGGAATAGCGGGCTTGCGTGCGGATGAGGGGGGCCACGTTCGGACTAGCGGGCCTGCACGCGCATGAAAGGGCCCTCCGAATAACGAGCACGCGGAGTGTCTTTGCTTGTGCGTCAACATACCCGAGGTGCCGACGTGCCTGAAATGCTGTGGAGCACGTCGATACGCTCGCGTGAAATATGCGTGAAACATTTGTATCTACGGTGCGCTGATGCGAAGTAAGACAGTAAGACAGAGGACGAACGCGCCACAGCCTCGTTCGTCGAGCGGCACCCGGTATGTGCGGTGAGTTCCACGGTCGGAACGGGCTCAGACGGTTTCATCGCGCGTTTCTAGGTAGACGAATGGGGCCAACCAGGGAAGGTCAGCCCCATTCGCGCGGGCGGGGGAGGATGGGGGAATCCCCGCCCACTGGCACGGCTGCGGGGTTATTGGGTGGTGTGGAGGTCCCCCGCTGCCAACGTCTGGTTACATGCCGCCCAGTACCTGCGCAACGACGATCTTTCCGACCATCGCGACCGGGTACACCAGGGCATAGCCCAGCGCCACGCGCGGATCGGAGTTCGTACGGCCGTTCGCAAAGGCCAGGACCGCGGGCTGCGTCTGCGCGCCGCCGAGGAGGCCTGCGAGTTTCGTGCCGCCCATCTTGAACACCCACCGCATGGTGACGTACAAGCCAATAGCCATTGTAGACGTCATGATCGCGCCAAGGATAAAGATGTTGACCCAGGCACCCGATGTGAAAGCGTTGAGGATCTGGCCGCCGGCCTTCGCGCCTGCCTGGGCGAGGAAGATGAGCAGGCCGAGTTCCGCAACCACCTGGCAGGTGGTGAAGGGCAGCGCCGTCGCAATGGGGCCAATGCGGCCAATGCGCCCGAAGACAAGACCGATGATGAGCGTGCCGGCAGCGGAGCCGATCGAGAAGTACTCGCCGGACGGGGTCAAGATCGGCAACTCACCGATCGCGATGCCGATTGCCATGCCCAGGCCCAGGGCGACCGGATTCAGGTCGGTGAGACCGTGCGAGGAGTCACCGAAAAACTTGGTGATCTCGGCCATCTTCGAGGTCGGGGCGACGACGCGGACGCGGTCGCCCTCTTGGAGGACGAGGCCGGGTTCCGCCACCATGTCGACGTCGCCTCGGCGCACGCGTGAGATCGTTGCGGAGAATTCCTTGGCAAGGCCGAGCGACGCGACCGTTCGACCGGCGACCTTCGGGTTGGAGATCGTCATACGACGGAAGTCTAGGTAGGAGCGATCCTGCATGAGAGAGTGCGAGGAGGCATGGCCCAGCTCTGTGGCGGCGCGGGCGACGAGTTCTCGGGGGCCCACGACAGTCACGAGGTCACCCGGATCGAGGGTGTCGGACATCTGCGGACGGGTGATCGGCCCTGTTTCGCCTCGGCGCAGTCGAGAGAAGGAGACTTTCTCGCCGAGCTTCTCGTAGATGTCACCAACGAAGGGATGATCGTCGCGCTCGACGCGGATTGTGCGGTTCGACAGGGGAGAGGGGGCATCCTTGTCGTTGCGGCCGTAGTGCAGTGCTGCCATAGAGGCGGCGAGCATGCCAATGACACCAAAGAGGTACGCGATCGAGTAGCCCACCGTCGCCGTCGCGGGGTCGCCGCTGGCCTCGCCTGCCGCAGCAAGTGCCGGGGTGTTTGTGACCGCGCCTGCGAAAGTACCGGCGATGAGCGGAACGTCCATTCCCATGGCCTTGCCGACGTACAGGCCCAGCGTGGCGGCGATTCCGTAGAAAGCCACCATCGTCAGGATCGGGCCGACAGCTGTCTTGAGGTTATGGAAGAAGGAAGCGCCAGAGTTGATGCCGATCGCGAACGTGAAGAGCGTCAGGCCCAGCGTGCCCAGCTGCTTGGTCACCTGCAGCTCAATACCGAAGGACTGCGCCCATGCGGCCATGACGATGGCGAAAAAGAGAACGGCAGCGGCACCCAGACCGATGCCTTTGATCTTAACCTTGCCGAAGGCCATGCCGATTCCGATGAGGAGGAACAGGAACAACACTGGCTGCTCGTGAAGTATCTCGAAGATCTTGACCACGATGTAATCTCCGTGCATGAATTGATGGTGTGTGATACGAGTCAATTAAACCAGTTTCAGGTGCTGTGTATCTCAGTCCATCGTCCTAGATAGCGTTGAGGACATAAGGGTCCGCACAATGAGATAGACAGGAGCGCCTCGCGGTAGCGCGTTACGGTATTAACATGCTCGACGTTCGTGAGATTGGAATCCTTGCCCTGGTCATCGTACCTGGGCGTGCGATGCCTGCCGCGTAACGAGAGGATGGATCGCACGCCCTTTCCCCGCATCCGCGCTGTTGCACGGACTTGACGGGGTTTTTTCTTTGAGACGGTCCCAACGATTGAGAGGACGACTGGTGAGCGACGCGAGTACCACCACCCGAATGACCGGAGCCGAGGCTATCGTGGCGAGCCTCGAAGCCCTGGGCGTGACCGACGTGTTCGGTATGCCTGGCGGCGCAATTCTGCCGACCTATGACCCGCTGATGGCGTCGACGGCAATTCGTCACATTTTGGTTCGACACGAGCAGGGCGCGGGACACGCGGCCGAAGGCTACGCGCTTGCCACCGGCAAGGTCGGCTGTGCTCTCGTGACATCTGGCCCCGGTGCGACGAACGTGCTGACCGCCCTGGGTGACGCCTGTATGGACTCCGTGCCGATCGTCGTGATTTCGGGTCAGGTCGGTGCCTCCCTGATCGGCACTGACGCATTCCAGGAAGCTGATGTCGTGGGTGCGTCGATGCCTATCACGAAGCACTCCTTCCTGGTGACGGACCCTCAGGACATTCCCGCGCGCCTGGCCGAGGCCTTCCACGTGGCCGGCACAGGCCGCCCCGGCCCCGTCCTCGTGGACATTACCAAGTCCGCCCAGGTCTCCGAGATGGATTTCTCGTGGCCGCCTGCCCTGGACCTGCCCGGCTACAAGGTCGCCGACCGCCCGAACATGAAGCAGGTGCGTGCTGCGGCCCGCGCAATTGTGGACGCACAGGCCCCCGTCCTCTATGTCGGCGGCGGCGTCATCCGCGGCGGTGCGACAGAGGACCTCTCCGCCCTGGTCGAGGCCACCAACGCGCCCGTCGTTACCACACTGACCGCGCGCGGTGCCTTCCCCGACTCCGACCGCCACAACCTCGGCATGCCCGGCATGCACGGCACGGTTGCCGCCGTCGGTGCCCTGCAGCGCGCCGACCTGATCGTGGCCCTCGGTGCCCGTTTCGACGACCGTGTGACCGGACGCCTCGATTCCTTCGCGCCCCGTGCGACCATCGTTCATATCGACATTGACGCCGCGGAAATCTCGAAGAACCGTCACGCTGACATTCCGATTGTTGCTGACCTGGCGACCGCCCTGCCGATCCTGACCGACGAGATCACCCAGGCCTCGGCCGACGGAAAGGCCGACATCTCCGGATGGTGGCGCTACCTGGACCGCCTGCGCACGAAGTATCCGATCGGGTGGGCGGAACCTGACGACGGCATGATGGCACCTCAGGCAGTCCTGAAGAAGCTGTCTGACCGCGTCGGCCCCGACGCCGTCTACGTGACGGGCGTGGGCCAGCACCAGATGTGGGCATCGCAGTTCATCACGCTGGACAACCCGCGCAGCTTCATCTCTTCGTGCGGCTCGGGCACCATGGGCTACTGCATTCCCGCAGCCATGGGTGCGCAGGTCGGTGTCCCCGACAAGGTCGTGTGGGCGATCGACGGCGATGGCTCCTTCCAGATGACCAACCAGGAGCTAGCCACTTGCACGATCAACAACATCCCAATCAAGGTTGCCCTCATTAACAACTCGGTGCTGGGCATGGTGCGCCAGTGGCAGTCCCTGTTCTTCGGCAAGCGCTACTCGAACACCACGCTTAACCCCGTCGAGGGCGAGCAGATCCCCAACTTCGAGATGCTGGCCCAGGCGTACGGTATGGCCGCACGCACGGTCCGCTCCATCGACGAGGTGGACGAGGCCATCGAGTGGGCCATGTCGATCAATGATCGCCCTGTCCTCATCGACTTCCGCGTGTCCAAGGACTCAATGGTCTGGCCGATGGTCGCCGCGGGCGTGTCCAACGATGAGATTCGTTACGCCAAGGGCATGGCGCCCGACTGGGAGGTGGAAGACTGATGACGAACCGTCACACTCTGGCTGTGCTGGTCGAAAACAAGCCCGGCGTGCTCACCCGCGTCGCCGCGCTGTTCGCCCGTCGCGCCTTTAACATCAAGTCGCTGACCGTGGGGGAGACCGAACACCCCGAGATCTCCCGCATGACCATCATCGTGGACGCAGACTCCGCGCCCATCGAGCAGGTGGTGAAGCAACTCAACAAGCTCATCAACGTCCTCAAAGTCGTCGAGCTTGAACCCGAAGACTCCGTCGAACGACGCCTGCTACTCATGAAGGTCCAGGCCGACGAAACCCGTCGCACCTCGGTCCTGCAGATCGTGGATCTCTTCCGCGCGCACGTCGTTGACGTTCAACCCGAGTCGGTCGTTATCGAATCGATCGGCTCCCTACCCAAGCTGGAGGCGCTGCTGCGGGCCTTGGAGCCCTACGGCGTCACCGAACTCGTCCAGTCGGGTGCCGTGGCCATTGGCCGCGGGTCGCGCTCGATCACGGATCAACTGAAGGAGAAATGAAAATGGCAGAAATCATCTACGACGACGGCGCAGACCTGTCGCTGATCCAGTCCAAGAAGGTCGCCATCATCGGTTACGGCTCGCAGGGTCACGCGCACGCGCTGAACCTGAAGGATTCCGGAGTTGACGTGGTCGTTGGCCTGCGCCCCGGTTCGTCCTCCTGGGCCAAGGCTGAGGCCGCCGGCCTGGAGGTTAAGGACGTGGCCGAGGCCGTCGCCGAGGGCGACGTCGTTTCCGTGCTGCTGCCCGACCAGGTCCAGCGCTACGTCTACGCCGAGCAGATTGCCCCCAACCTGAAGGAAGGCTCCGCCCTCCTCTTCGCACATGGCTTCAACATCCGCTACGGCTACATCGAGGTCCCCGCTGGCCACGATGTCATCATGGTTGCCCCCAAGGGTCCGGGCCACAAGGTCCGCGAGACCTACGTGCAGGGCAAGGGTACCCCGGATGTCGTCGCCGTTGAGGTGGATGCCTCCGGCAAGGCCTGGGAGCTGGCTCTGTCCTACGCGAAGGGCATCGGCGGCACCCGCGCCGGCGTCATCAAGACGACCTTCACCGAGGAGACCGAGACCGACCTGTTCGGCGAGCAGGCCGTGCTGTGCGGTGGCGTCTCCCACCTGATCCAGGCTGGCTTCGAGACCCTGGTCGAAGCTGGCTACCAGCCCGAGATCGCCTACTTTGAGGTCTGCCACGAGATGAAGCAGATCGTCGACCTGATCAACGAGGGCGGCATCACGAAGCAGCGTTGGTCCTGCTCCGACACCGCTGAGTACGGTGACTACGTCTCCGGCCCGCGCGTCATCAATGACTCCGCGAAGCAGGCCATGAAGGACATCCTGTCCGACATCCAGGACGGCACCTTCGCCCGTAAGTTCATCGCCGACCAGGACAACGGCGCTCTCGAGTTCAAGGCGCTGCGCGCCGAGGAAGAGGCCCACCCGATCGAGAAGACCGGCCAGAAGCTGCGTAAGGCCTTCGGCTGGACCGACTCCGACGCGGACTACACCGAGGGCAGCGCCGCGCGCTGATCTCACGGTCAGATTCGGATAGAGTCAAGCCCCGACCTCGTCCCCACGTATGGGGACGAGGTCGGGGTTCGTTTATCTGTTCACGTGCGATGTGTGCGTGGGGACGTCTGCGACCGAAATATGCTGACCGCAAGGTTGACTTAGAATGGTGTTATGGTCGCTCGGGGAAGGACTTGTGAACGGTCCCTGAATATTTTGTTCGTGATCAATGATCTCTATACCCGTGGCAACGGCCTGGCGGCCTCCGCGCGGCGCACAATTACGTTGCTTCGGGAGCGTGGACATCACGTGCGCGTTCTCTCGGCTCCGCCGCTCGATGGGGATGATTGTGGTGTCGGCGTGCCTGAGTATCCGCTCCCTTCCATGTCTGTTCCCGTTGTGGGATCCCTCATAGCCTCCCAGGGGTACGCCTTTGCGCGCGTGCGGCGCGCCCAGGTGAAGCGAGCGCTCCAGTGGGCCGACGTTGTTCATCTCGAAGAGCCGTTCTATCTGCAGGCTGTCGTTGCGCAGCTTGCCCGCCGGGCGGGTGTGCCCGCTCTGGCGACTATCACATTCACCCCGAGAATCTGACGGCCTCGATCTACTTGGATCGGGCGCGCCTGCTCAACCGCATGATCCTTGAGCTGTGGAAGCGTGCCATCTTCAATCGGTGTTCGCTCGTGCAGTGCCCGTCTCAATCCGTCTGGGATCGTCTGGAGCCGCTTGCGCTGCGCCCCCCGCTCCTGCTTCTGTCGAATGGTGTCCCGCTGGGGGAGGGGGTCGATGGCGCGGATGCGCGTGGCGATGAAGGTGACTCGTCTGTTGTTCGTATCCTCGCCGTCGGGCGATTCTCTCGGGAAAAAGGCCAGGCGACCATTCTGCGCGCCCTGCGCGACAGCTCCCATGCGCGTTCTATTGAACTGACCCTTGCCGGGCGCGGCCCGACCGAGCGTGCTCTGCGCGCCCAGGCCTCGGCCCTCTTGAGCGATGGTGTCATTACTCACCCTGTGCGCTTCGCCTTCATGAGTGCGCCGGAACTCGCGCGCGAGGCATCTCGGTGTGACCTCTATGTGCACGCGGCGCGGATTGAGGTTGAGGGGCTGAGTGCTCTGGAGGTCCTCCGTCTGGGGGTCGTACCTGTTATTTGCGTGCGGTCCGTTGACGGCGACCAGTCAGTTCGCCCTCAGCGGGGACAGTGTGTACGAGGCCGGGGATGCTCGAGCGCTCGCCCGCGCGATTGACAGGTGGGTTGAGCGGGGGCGTCAGGCGCGTGTGAGTGAGGGTGCACGCTACCGCGTGCTGGGTGAGGAGTATGACATTCGTGCCTGCGTTGACAGGCTTGAAGATGCGTATGTTCGGTTAGTTTCTGCGGATGTGTCGCACGTGTGATGGTGAGTTGGGTGGGCAGCTACCTGCGTAGTTTGTTGGTAATTAGCATAGTGACTGTGTGGCACACTTCTTGTATAAGTGGTTAGTCAGCATCCTAATTTGTATGATGAATCTTGCGGAGGGTGAGTTCCAACTCAGCCGCCGCCCATTGACACCCCTCCCTGGAAGGACCAACGATGACCCTCCGCCACTACGGGCGAGCCCTCGCGGCAGCCACGGGAGCCGCGCTGCTATGCGTGAGCCTCGCGGCCCCCTCCCTGGCCGCCCCACACAGTGACACCGGCGACGCGGCGCTCGCCACGGCCTCGGCAACCGACGAAGAGTCTGCCCCAATCAACGTCGTTGCCACGCGCACCGATACAATCGGCGACCCCCTGTACGTCGGTGATGTCGTGACCGTCACCTTCACCTACACCAACAACACTGACAGTGCGCTCACCGTCTTCCCGGTCGACTCCAACCTGTCCGGCGTTCTCACGACCGGAGCGCCCAACTGCCGCTGGCACAACCTGGCCGCTCACACCACCAAGTCCTGCACCTCCGCCACGCACACAGTGACACAGGAGGACGTCGCGGCCGGGACCTTTACGCCCAGCGCCACGTGGGCGGCCACCCGTGACCGCAACGGCACCGACGTCATCGCCGGGAACTTCATCTCCGCTACTGACCCCATTACCGTCGCCGCCGGGACTCGGCCCGCCGCCCCAGACCCGCTCGAGACCCCGACCGACTACGCCATCGGAGACAAGGTTCGCCTCGCGTCCCCCGGCCTCGTCGGCTTCACCTGTCACCGCATCCCCGCGCTGACCACTGCCACCAACGGCTGGATCATCGCCGCGTGGGACGGTCGTCCCGACACCTGCCAGGACGCGCCCCAGGCAAACTCCATCATCTACCGCATTTCCAAGGACGGCGGTAAGTCCTGGACCCCCATTCAGACCGCCCTTGCCGGCACCCCCGGCGCGGCCAAGGTCGGATACTCCGACCCCTCCTTCGTCGTCGACCGCACTACCGGCACGATCTTCATGTTCTCCGTGAAGTCCTACGACGCGGGCCTCTTCCAATCCCATCTAGGCACGGACCCCACGGCGCGCAACATCCTGCACGCCCACGTCGTCGAATCCCACGACAACGGCGAAACATGGGTCAACCCCCGAACCATCACCGACCAGGTGAGCGCCGGATACGAAGGAGCGTGGTTCACCCGCTTTGCGTCCTCCGGTGAAGGCATCCAGCTGCGCTACGGCACCCACGCCGGACGCCTCATCCAGCAGTACGCCGTCGCCAACTCCGGCTCCACCTCTCTCATGGCCGTCTCCGTCTACTCCGACGACCACGGAGCGACCTGGAAACCCGGCACTCCCACCGAGGGCAGCGCGGACGAGAACAAGGTCGTTGAGCTCTCCGACGGTCGCCTGCTCCTCAACTCGCGCACGCAGGGCACCGCAGGCCAACGCTTGGAGGCTATCTCCTACGACGGCGGTCAGACCTGGGGTCCCTTCCGCCACAACTGGGACCTGACGGACCCGCGGAACAACGCCTCCATCATCCGCGCATTCCCGGACGCCCCCGAGGGGTCCGCACGCGCCCGCGTCCTGCTCTTCTCCAACGCCAACTCCTCCAGTGCTCGTGCCAACGGCACAATCCGCGTCTCCTACGACGACGGTTTCACCTGGAACGACGGCACGGTCTTCGAGAGCGGCGACATGGCTTACTCGACCCTTCACGCCCTCGCTGACGGCACCTGGGGCCTCCTCTACGAGTCCGGCGGCTACAAGAACATCGAGTTCATGCGCGTGGATGCCGCCTACCTTGGCCTGGTCGATCCCGGCGAGGATCCTGCGCCCGAACCCGCGCCCGAACCTGCCCCGCAGCCCACACCGGACCCGCAGCCCGCGCCTGAACCTGCACCCGCAGCCAACCCCGCGCACTGGGTCAACACCGGCTCAGGGTGGAAGTGGCAGCTGGAGGACTCCACCTATGCGATGAACCAGACCGTCACCATCGGCGAGGCCACCTACCGCTTCGGTGCTGACGGCTACATGGTCACAGGCTGGGACAAGACCGACGGCGTGTGGAGCTACTACAACGCCTACGGTGCACGCGTGAACGGCTGGGTCAGCGACGGAGGCACCTGGTACTACCTCGAGCCCTCCACCGGTGCCATGGCAACCGGATGGACTCAGATTGGAGACACCTGGTACCTCTTCTCCGACACCGGCGCCATGCTCACCGGCTGGCAGCATGCGGACGGCTGGTACTACCTGGCACCCTCGGGCGCGATGGTTACCGGCTGGCAGAACATCGGCATCAGCTGGTACTACTTCGGTGACGACGGCCGAATGGCGACCGGATGGACATCCATCGCCGGACGCTGGTACTACTTCGCCCCCTCGGGGGTCTGGATCTGATCCGACACCGGGACATGGCCGGGGCCAGGGGAGCGTCAACGCCCTCCCAGCCCCGGCCTCGTTCATGCCCCGTATGGGACACGTCACGGCGCAAAGAGACCACGGGTTGGACCCGTGCGGACGAGCGCGCGTGGGCGGGGGAAGATGGACGTATGACACTGAACATCGCAGTAATCCCCGGCGACGGCATCGGCAAGGAAATCGTCCCCGAGGGCCTGAAGGTTCTGGACCGCGTCCTGGCGGACAAGGGCGTCGACTACTCGACGACCCACTTCGATCTGGGTGCGCAGCGCTGGCACGCGACCGGCGACACCCTCACCGACGAGGACCTTGAGGCCATTAAGCGCCACGACGTCATCCTCCTGGGTGCGGTCGGTGACCCCTCCGTTCCCTCCGGCGTCCTCGAGCGCGGCCTGCTGCTCAAGCTGCGCTTCGCCCTCGACCACTACGTGAACCTGCGTCCCTCCAAGTACTACGAGGGCGTGCCCAGCCCCCTGGCTAACCCCGGCGACATCGATTTCGTCGTCGTGCGCGAAGGCACCGAGGGCCTCTACTGCGGCAACGGCGGGGCCGTGCGCGTCGGCACCCCGCACGAAATCGCAACCGAGGTCAGCGTCAACACCGCCTACGGTGTCGAGCGCGTCGTGCGCTACGCCTTCGAGGCGGCCGCCTCGCGCAACAAGCACCTGACTCTCGTCCACAAGCACAACGTTCTGGTCAACGCCGGACACATGTGGCGCCGCATCGTCGACGAGGTGGGGGAGGAATACCCCGACGTGCGCGTCGACTACTGCCACATTGACGCTGCCACCATCTACATGGTCACCGACCCCGCGCGCTTCGACGTGATCGTCACGGACAACCTGTTCGGTGACATCCTCACCGACGAGGCCGGGGCCGTCACCGGCGGCATCGGCCTGAGCGCGTCGGGCAACCTCAACCCCTCGCGTGAGTTCCCCTCGATGTTCGAGCCTGTGCACGGTTCCGCACCCGACATCGCGGGGCAGGGGAAGGCCGACCCGACCGCGACCATCTCGTCGGTCGCGCTCATGCTCGACTTCATGGGATTCACAGACGAGGCGGCACGTGTGCGCGCAGCCATCGACGCCGACATGGCGGCGCGAGCAGAGGCTGCGGCCAGTGGCAGCCCCCCTCGTACGCTCAACCTCCCAGATCGGTGACGACATCGCCGCTCGCCTCTGAGCCGACATAACGTAACGGCAGGGCCGCTCCCCGGGTGGGGAGCGGCCCTGCATTTATTGGATTCTCGGAGTTGTCAGCCGGTCGGGTGGATGATTCTAACGAGTGCCGATCAATGCCGGTAGCGTCGTGTGGGAGGCCCACTGTTCGATGTCAGCGAGCGCGGCACTTGCGCCAGCGCTACGCACTGCCTCGGACTTGGAAGCGAACATCGCGGTATCGACGGCGAGTAGGTTCGAGGCGAGTGTGGCTGTGTCCAGGGAATCCAGCTCGCAACGCGGCGTACGCGTATCCGCAGCGCCCGCCTGCAGCGCGATATCAGCACGGACCAGCAGAGCACCCGATATGTCGTAAGTGTCCGTCTCGCTCAGGGTATCTGTGTTCGAATGCACCTTCGGGAGCGTGGAAGCCGTGCAATCCCACATGGCGACGGCGTCGGAGAGTTCCTTCGACGACGCAAGATCACTGCCCGACGGAGTGAACGTTGAGGAAATCGAGGACTCGTTGTACGACTCGATATCCCAGCTCTGCACGCCCTTGGAGGAGACAGTGTTCACGCGGTCGTTGACAGCCGAAGCTTGGCTATCGCCCGCGTTGACATCGATCCCGTAGGCGCGCGCGATGGACACAGCATTGGCATAGCGGCCCAGCGCGGAGGCAGCCAGCGTGCGCGCCTTGTCGGATTGAGCGTCCTCCTCGGTAGCGATCTGCAGGTCGCGGGTGGCTGTGCGAGCCATCCATGACACGAACGCAGCCACATCGGTGGGGGCCTCGGAGACCGGATCGGGAGCCTCCTGGCCTTCGGGAGGCGTCCCTCCCCACGGATCCCAGAGGCCGCCAAGGGTCTCGAGACGAGTGTCGGAGGACGACGCAGCCGTACGTAGCGCGCTGGAACAGGGCGCGCACTCGGTCGCGAGTTCGGCGAGCTGCGTGGCTCGCGCGGACGCGGCAGCTTCCGTTCGCGCTGCTTGGTCACGAGCTGCAGCAAAGCCCGTCAGGGCCGTCGACTGGGTGGACAGGGAACACGCGGATAGCGCGAAAAGCGCCGTACCGGCAGCAACGAGGCCGGGGATACGGCGTGTGGTCATAGTCAGATTTGAGAATCGCACCCCCGCATCATCCCACACCCCCGGGTAGGATGGGTAACTGACCCGCGTTCGCGAGAAGAAAGATAGGCGTATATGGGATCGTCCACGACTGACGGACCGCTTCAGGAGCTGTTGGCTCCCGTGGTCGCAGCCTCGGGGCTCGAACTGGATTCGGTGACCCGCACGCGCTCCGACGCGATGCCGCTCCTGCGGGTCGTCGTCGAAGCCCCGATTGGTGCCGACGGTATTGACTCAGACACTCTTGCGGACGTGTCCCGCGCCGTGTCGAAGGCGCTGGACACCGCCGATCCGATCGACGGTGAATACCTGCTGGAGGTCTCCACCCCCGGGGCCGAGCGCGAACTGACGAAGGTTGGCCACTGGATGCGGCAAATCGGACGCCTCGTGCGTATCAAGCTGCGCGCCGGCGGCTACGTCTCTGGTCGCGTCATCGACGCGAGCGAGACCAGTGCAACGATCGATGTTGACGGCGAAGCCACTACCATTGACTATCAGGACATGAGGAAGGCGCGTTCCCGCGTCGACTTTGGAACGGGGAAGTAGAAGACCATGGAAATCGATATGACCGCCCTGCGGATGGTGGAAAACGAGAAGGGCGTTAGCCTCGAGACCCTCGTTGACGCCATCGAAGAGGCACTGCTCAAGGCGTACCACAACCTGCCCGGTGCGATCTCCCAGGCCCGCATCGAAATCGATAAGAAGACCGGGCGCGTCACCGTCATGGCGATGGACGAGGACGAAGACGGCAACCCCATTGGTGAATTTGATGACACCCCGAAGAACTTCGGGCGCATCGCCCAGTCCACGGCGCGCTCCGTCATCATGCAGCGACTGCGCGACGCCGACGACCAGCGCGTCTTCGGTGACTTCGCGGGCCGAGAAGGACAGATCATCACCGGCACCGTCCAAGCCCCGCGCCCCGGCCGCCCCACGATGGTTCAGGTTTCCGACGACTTCGAGGCCGTCCTGCCCGACGGCGAGAAGGTTCCCGGTGAGACCTACCGCCACGGCGACCGGATCCGCGCCTACATCGTGGGCGTCGAGCGCACCGAACGCGGGCCGCGCATCACCCTGTCGCGCACCCACCCCAACCTCGTCGCCGTCCTCTTCCAGCGCGAGGTTCCCGAGATCCAGCAGGGACTCGTCAAGATCAAGGCAATCGCCCGCGAGGCAGGCCACCGCACGAAGATCGCCGTGGCAGCCACCCGCGAGGGCATCAATGCCAAGGGTGCTTGCATCGGACCCATGGGGGCGCGTGTGCGCTCCGTCATGGCTGAGCTGGGTGGGGAGAAGATCGATATCGTCGACTACTCCGACGACCCCGCGCGTTTCGTCGCTAACTCCCTGTCGCCGGCCCGCGTGACCCGCGTCGTCGTCCACTCCGTCGACAACCGCACGGCTACCGCCATCGTGCCGGATTTCCAACTCTCCCTCGCGATTGGCAAGGAAGGGCAGAACGCTCGACTCGCCGCGCGTCTGACGAACTATCACATCGATATCCACGCCGACACAGAAACCGGTGACGACGAGATCGCCTCGCGCGTCTCCACTCCCGACGACGTGACAAGTCGCTCATAGAAACTGAGATGAACAATCCCCTAGCTCGACTAAGCTAGGGGATTGTGTCGTATCCCCTGCCGCCTGAGCCCACCACAGGACCACAGCGCACCTGCATCGGATGCGGTACTCGCGCGCACAGAACTGCTCTCGTGCGGATCGTGCGTTCGCCCGACGGTGCGATTCACCTCGACCCGACGGCGACTCTTCCAGGTCGAGGAGCGTGGATCCACCCCGACGCGGGGTGCGTCCAGCGGGCCCGAACCAGACGAGCACTCGCTCGCGCCTTCCGAACAGGCGCTGTGACAGACACCGTCTGGGATGACGTGGAGGAGATGATCACCACCCAGTGATGGCCACGCGCCATCAAGGCCGAGAAGATGGAAGCGGGTTGGAAGCTGATGGGCACCCGATGAGTACCCAGCGATGAGCTGCCAGCAATATCAGTAAGGCGTCTCCACACCGGAGACGCTTCCGGAATGGAGAAATGTGGCAAAGTTGCGTGTCCACGAGCTCGCCAAAGAGCTCGGAATCACCAGCAAAGAACTGATGGGTCACCTGAAGGAAGCAGGTGAATTCGTCAAGTCGTCCTCGTCCTCGCTCGAGCCGCCCGTCGTGCGGCAGATGCGCGAGAAGTTCGCGGCGGCGCACAAGAGCAAGAAGGCGGAGACCAAGCCCGCCCCCAAGGCACCGAAGCCCGGAGCAGCCAAGCCTGCACCGAAGAAGCCCGCCGCTCCCCAGGCGTCGGCCCCGGAGGCCTCGGCCCCCGTCCCCGCGCCTAAGGCACCCACCCCGAAGGCACCCACCCCTAAGGCTCCCACGCCGAAGGCACCGGCCCCCAAGGGTGCCGGACCCAAGCCCGGCGCTCCCAAGCCCGGTGCACGCAAGAGCGAGACCGCGCCCAAGCCTCGTGGTAAGAAGCCTGCGGAGGGTTCGGCACCGAAGCCCGGTGGTCGCAAGCCCGCTGAGGGTGGTGCACCCAAGCCTGCGCCTCGTCGCGGTGATGCTCCGCGTCCGGCCCGCCCCGGTGCGCCGCGTCCCGGTGGCCCGCGTCCTGGCAATAACCCGTATGCCTCTTCTCAGGGCATGCCCCGTCCGGGCGGCTCCGGCAACGCTGGGCCTCGTCCCGGCGCGCCCCGTCCGGGTGGTTCCGGCAATGCTGGGCCTCGTCCCGGCGCCCCACGTCCAGGCGGCTCCGGCAATGCTGGCCCTCGTCCCGGCGCACCGCGTCCGGGCGCGCCGCGCCCCGGCGGTAACCGCCCCAACCCGGGCATGATGCCCGGCCAGGCGAACTTCGCCCGCAACGCCGCCACCGGCAACAACACGTCCGAGCGCAGCGGTGGTCGCGGCGGTGGCCGCGGTCGCGGTGGTGCCCGTCCAGGTGCCGGTGCAGGCGCAGGAGCAGGAGCAGCCCAGAACAACGGCGGCGGTTTCGGTCCTCGCGGTGGCGGTCGCGGTGGTCGCGGCTCCACGCCGGGCGCATTCGGTCGCGGAGGTGGCCGCTCGCAGCGCGGACGCAAGTCGAAGCGCGCGAAGCGTCAAGAGTACGAGCAGCAGAACGCGCCGGTCATCGGCGGCGTCGCGATCCCGCGCGGGAACGGCGCGCAGATCCGCATCCGTCAGGGCGCGTCCCTGGCCGACCTCGCCGAGAAGATCGACGTCAATCCCGCAGCGCTCGTGACCGTCCTCTTCGCCCTGGGCGAGATGGCGACCGCCACGCAGTCCCTCGATCAGGACACCTTCGAGGCACTGGGTGCCGAACTCGGCTACGACGTCAAGGTCGTCTCGCCTGAGGACGAGGACCGTGAGCTGCTCGAGTCCTTCGACATCGACCTCGAAGCCGAAGAACTTGACGACGCCGAGAACATGGAACCACGCCCGCCGGTCGTCACCGTCATGGGTCACGTCGACCACGGTAAGACCAAGCTGCTCGACGCTATCCGTCACACGGACGTTGTCGACACCGAGCATGGCGGCATCACGCAGCACATCGGTGCCTACCAGGTCAAGGTCACGGCTGAGGACGGCACTCGCCGCCCGATCACCTTCATCGATACCCCCGGTCACGAGGCCTTCACGGCCATGCGTGCCCGTGGTGCCCAGGTCACCGATATCGCGATCCTCGTGGTCGCGGCCGATGACGGCGTCATGCCTCAGACGGTTGAAGCCATCAACCACGCGCAGGCGGCCGACGTGCCGATCGTCGTCGCGGTCAACAAGATCGATAAGGAAAGCGCGAACCCGGAGAAGATCCGCTCCCAGCTCACCGAGTACGGCCTGGTCGCCGAAGAGTACGGCGGCGACGTCATGTTCGTGAACATCTCGGCCAAGCAGCGCACGGGCATCCGCGAGCTGCTCGAGGCCGTCCTGCTGACGGCCGATGCGGCCCTGACTCTCGAGGCCAACCCGAACACGGACGCCCGCGGCGTCGCCATCGAAGCGAACCTGGACAAGGGGCGCGGTGCCGTCGCGACCATGCTGGTTCAGCGCGGCACGCTCCACGTGGGCGACTCCCTCGTGGTCGGCTCGTCCTACGGTCGCGTGCGCGCCATGTTCGACGACGCCGGCAACGACGTCTCTGAGGCTGGCCCGTCGACCCCGGTCGCGGTCCTCGGACTCACGTCGGTCCCGCGCGCGGGCGACTCGTTCCTGGTCGCCAACGACGACCGCACGGCCCGCCAGATCGCCGACAAGCGTGAGGCAGCCGAGCGCCAGGCCCTGTTGGCCAAGCGCCGCAAGCGCGTCTCCCTGGAGGACTTCGACAAGGTCCTGGCCGAGGGCGAGGTTGACACCCTCAACCTGGTCATCAAGGGCGACGTGTCCGGTGCCGTCGAGGCCCTGGAAGACTCGCTGCTGCGCATCGACGTGGGCGACGAGGTTGCTCTGCGCATCATCCACCGCGGCGTCGGTGCGATCACGCAGAACGACGTCAACCTGGCGACCGTCGACAACGCGGTCATCATCGGCTTCAACGTCCGTCCCGCCGAACGCGTGGCCGAGATGGCGGATGCCGAGGGCGTCGAGATCAAGTACTACAACGTCATCTACTCGGCGATCGACGACATTGAGGCTGCCCTCAAGGGCATGCTCAAGCCGATCTACGAGGAGGTCCAGCTGGGCACCGCGGAAATCCGCCAGGTCTTCCGCTCCGGCAAGTTCGGCAACATCGCCGGTTCGATCGTCCGCTCCGGCACGATCAAGCGCGGAACCAAGGCCCGCCTGGTGCGCGACGGTGTGGTTGTGGCTGACAACCTCGAGATCGCCTCTCTGCGTCGCGAAAAGGACGATGTCACCGAGGTCCGCGAGGGCTACGAGTGCGGTATCACTCTGGGCTACAAGGACATCACCGAAGGTGATGTCATTGAGACCTGGGAGATGCGCGAGAAGGCTCGTGACTGATTCCGCAGCGTGAAGTATCGGGGTCCGAGTATGCTCGGACCCCGATCTTCGCACCTGTAATGTTCTGACAAGGGCTTCAGTGCCCGAAAGGAGGGCGCGATGGCTGACGAGGCTCGCGTTCGTAAGGTGCAGGAGCGAATCCTGCAGACTGTTGCGTCGATGATCGGACGTGACGTGAAGGATCCCCGCCTGGAGCTCGTGACGATCACGGACGTGCGCGTGACGGGCGACCTGCAGCATGCGTCCGTTTTCTACACGGTGCTTGGCGATGACGAGCAGCGTGAGAAGGCCGCGCGTGCATTCGCTTCCGCGCAGGGCCTGTTTCGCTCACGCGTCGGCAAGGTCCTGGGGCTGCGTCTGACCCCGACGCTGGAGTTCATCCCGGACGCGCTTCCCGAGAGCGCGGCAGCCTTGGAGGATGCCCTCGCGAAGGCCAAGGCGAAGGACGAGGCGATTGCCGCCGCCGCGCAGGGCGCGACCTACGCGGGCGAGGAGGACCCCTACCGTCACGACGACGAAGAGGGCGAAGCGGACGAGAAGGATTGGGCCTAATCGCTCATGGCTCGTCGCCCCGATAACCCGCGCCCCGGCCTGCTCGTCATCGACAAGCCCGCTGGCATTACGAGCCACGATGTCGTTGCGCGTGTGCGACGCCTGGGCCACACCCGCAAGGTGGGCCACGGCGGCACGCTGGACCCCATGGCGACCGGGGTCCTCGTCATCGGTGTTGGTAAGGCAACGAAGCTCCTCACGTGGGTGAGCGGGCATTCGAAGGAGTATCTGGCGACAATCCGTTTCGGTATTGGGACCAACACGGATGATGCCGAGGGACTCCCCACGTCAGCGGTGGGGTGCACCTCCCTCAGCGAGTCCGACCTGGAGGCGGCGCTCGCGCCCCTGCGCGGTGACATCATGCAGGTTCCCACGACAGTGTCGGCGATCAAGGTGAACGGCAAACGAGCGTATGCGCTCGCCCGCGCGGGGCAGGACGTCGAGCTGGCGGCGCGCCCGGTGCGTATCTCGCGCCTGGAGGTTCTTGCGGCCCCGCGCGTATCTGAGGTTTGCCTCGACGAGGCCGTGGCCCGGGAGAGCGCATGCGTTCCCGGGCCGGTTCGCGTCGTCGATGTCGACGTGGCTGTCGAGTGTTCGTCGGGCACCTACGTACGGGCCCTCGCGCGCGATGCGGGCGCGGCCCTGGGGGTTGGTGCTCACCTCACCGCGCTGCGGCGGACGCGCGTCGGCGACTTCCCGCTTGAAGGCGCGCTCACCCTCGATGAACTCGCCGCCGCCGTGGAGGACGAAGGGGGTGGGCAGCAGCCTGTTCTGCCCCTGATTCCCCTGGGTCGGGCGGCACTCGCCATGTTCCCCGCCCTGCCCCTCACTGAGGCCGAGGCAGGGGCCTTTGCGCACGGCCAGGCCCCCCGACGTTCGCGCGGGCAACTCGCGCAGTGGGTCGCGCAAGTCGGCGATGCGCTGCCGATCGCCTCGGAGGGGGAGACCCCACCAATCGCGGCCACGTCGCCGTCAGGTGAGGTCCTCGGCCTGCTGCGCATCGACGCTGCGCGCCTGCGGACCGTCCTGGTTTTTTAAGAAAGAGAGACAATGAACGTCTGGCAGTCCCTGACCGACATCCCCGGCAACGAGGCCAGTGTCGTCACCATCGGTAACTTCGACGGCATGCACAACGGTCACAAGAAGGTCATCGCCACCTGCGTGGAGCGTGCCCACAAGCTCGGCGTCGACGCCGTGGCCATCACCTTCGACCCGCACCCGATTCAGGTGCATAAGCCCGAGGTGGGCCTCCAGCTCATCTCCCCGCTGCGTGACCGCCTCGACGCAATGGAGGCCGCCGGACTGGACGCCACTCTCGTCGCCCACTACGACAAGAGCGTCTACAGCCTCGAACCCGACGAGTTCGTTTACGAATTTCTGGTCGAGCGCTGTGGTGCCCGCGAGGTTGTCGTCGGTGAAGACTTCCGCTTCGGTCGCGGCAACGTCGGAACGATCGACACACTGCGCGCCCTCGGACGCCGCTATGGCTTCGATGTCCTGACCGTTACCGACATCGAGGCACCCGAGGGACGCCGCTGGTCCTCCTCATGGGTGCGCGAACTTCTGGCTACAGGCGATGTCTCCGGTGCCGCCCGCGTGCTCGGTCACCTGCACCGTATCCGCGGCACCGTCTGTCACGGCTTCAAGCGTGGTCGCACGCTCGGATTCCCCACCGCGAACCTCTCGCAAGAGGTCGAGGGTGTCATCCCTGCAGACGGTGTCTACGCTGGCTGGGTCGTGCGTGCTGTCCCCGGCACCCAGTCTGCTGAGTTCCTGCCTGCCGCCATCTCCGTGGGCACCAACCCACAGTTCAACGGCGAGGAGCGCACCGTCGAGGCACACGTCTTAGGCCGCTCCGACCTGAACCTGTACGGCGAACGTATCGCTGTCACTTTCGTGTCGCGTATCCGTCCGATGCTGTCCTTCGATAACGTCGACGGCCTGTTGCGCCAGATGGACGACGACCTGCGTCAGACGGCTTCCGTCCTCGGTATCGGCGTCGCCGGGCGCGTCGACCCGGACTCAGTCACCGCCTCCTAACGCCTCCCCGGATCCACGCACTCGCTGGGTGCTCGGCCCTGCCCTGGCGTGCGGACAGATAACGGGGGAGGGGAAGAGACCTCGCCCCCGACCGGCCAAATCGTTAGCTTCGTCGCTCACGAGGAGACTGACAACTCGGACGTGCTACTGTAGAAAGGCCGTACACCGGCCGCGGACTGTCAGCATCCGGGAGACGCCCGGATGCCCCGCGCAACGAATACAAAGGAGAAGCCTGTGCCGCTGAGCAAGGACGTCAAGGACCAGATCATCGCCGAGTACGCTACCCACGAGGGCGACACCGGTTCCCCCGAGGTGCAGATCGCGCTGCTGACCCGCCGCATCAAGGATCTGACCGAGCACTTCAAGACCCACACGCACGACCACCACTCCCGTCGTGGCCTGCTGCTGCTGGTCGGCCGTCGTCGCCGCCTGCTGGGTTACCTGGCTGACATCGACATCGAGCGTTACCGTTCGCTCATCGAGCGTCTCGGCCTACGCCGCTGATTTTGGGCCGGCCCGCCTCCCATAACGGAGACGGGCCGGTTTTCACACGCCCGCCTCGGGCACGCCGTTTATTTTTCGCGCGCAAGCCGCCGGTTTTCGACAGTGGCCTCCGGAGAGTTGATCCGTGGGCTTCGATCGAAGGCCGAAGTGGAGCGCGACACCAACAAACCAAGGAGAAACGCCCCATGATGGAAGGCTCTGACATCATCGCCGCAGAGGCGATTATCGATAACGGCCGTTTCGGCAAGCGCGTCGTGCGCTTCGAAACCGGCCGTCTCGCCAAGCAGGCCGCCGGCTCTGCTCTGGCCTACCTGGATGATTCCACCACCGTTCTGTCGGCCACGACCGTTGGCAAGAACCCCAAGGACCAGTTCGATTTCTTCCCGCTGACCGTTGACGTTGAAGAGCGTCAGTACGCCGCGGGTCGCATCCCCGGTTCCTTCTTCCGCCGCGAAGGCCGCGCGGGCACCGAGGCCATCCTGGCCGCCCGCCTCATCGACCGCCCGCTGCGCCCCGGCTTCGTCAAGGGCCTGCGTAACGAGGTTCAGGTCGTCGAGACCGTCCTGACGATCGACCCGGATGACGCCTACGACGTCCTGGCGATCAACGCCGCCTCCATGTCCACCCAGATCGCTGGCCTGCCGTTCACCGGCCCGATCGGTGGCACTCGCCTGGCCCTGATCGACGGCCAGTGGGTCGCGTTCCCGCGCTGGAGCGAGCTCGAGCGTTCCGTGTTCAACATCGTTGTCGCGGGCCGCATCGTCACCAAGGAGGACGGCTCCGAAGACGTCGCGATCATGATGGTCGAGGCCGGCGGCGGCAAGAACGAGTGGGATCTCATTCAGGCTGGCGCTACCGCTCCCACCGAAGATGTTGTGGCCGACGGCCTCGAAGCTGCAAAGCCCTTCATTAAGGCGCTGTGCGAGGCTCAGATCAAGGTCGCCGAGAAGGCTTCCAAGGAGACCGCCGACTTCCCGCTGTTCCTGGACTACACCGACGAGGAATACGCCGCTGTCGAGGAATACGCCGCCGAGAAGGTCGCTCAGGCGCTGCTGACCGAGGGCAAGCTCGCCCGCGACGAGGCCGTGGATGCCGTCAAGGAAGAGATGCTCGAGGCTCTTGCCGAGCGCTTCCCCGAGTCGGAGAAGGCCCTCAAGGCCGCGTTCCGTTCACTCGAGAAGGCCACGATCCGTAATCGCACCCTGCGTGAAGAGATCCGCATGGATGGCCGTACCCCGCGCCAGATCCGTTCTCTCTCCGCCGAGGTTGAGGTCCTGCCCCGCGTGCACGGCTCCGCCCTGTTCCAGCGCGGTGAGACCCAGATCCTGGGCGTGACCACCCTGGCCATGCTGCGCATGGAGCAGCAGATCGACAACCTGTCGCCCATCAATTCCAAGCGCTACATGCACCAGTACAACTTCCCCCCGTTCTCCACGGGCGAGGTTGGCCGCGTCGGCTCCCCGAAGCGCCGCGAGATCGGCCACGGTGACCTGGCCGAGCGCGCGCTGGTTCCCGTCCTGCCCTCGCGCGAGGACTTCCCCTACGCGATCCGTCAGGTCTCCGAGACCATGGGTTCTAACGGCTCGTCCTCGATGGGATCCGTGTGTGCCTCGACCCTGTCCCTCCTCCAGGCTGGCGTGCCGCTGCGCGTCCCCGTCGCGGGCATCGCGATGGGCCTCATGACCGGTGAGGTCGATGGTCAGTTCAAGGCCGTCACCCTGACCGACATCCTGGGTGCCGAGGACGGCTTCGGCGACATGGACTTCAAGGTTGCTGGTACCCGTGACTTCATCACGGCCCTGCAGCTGGACACCAAGCTCGACGGCATCGACTCCCAGGTGCTGCGCGCCGCGCTGGCCCAGGCACGCGACGCCCGCCTGGCGATCCTCGACCTGATCAACCAGGCGATCGACGGCCCGGATGAGATGAGCCCGAACGCTCCTCGTATCATCACCGTCAAGGTTCCCGTCGACAAGATCGGCGAGGTCATCGGTCCCAAGGGCAAGATGATCAACCAGATCCAGGACGAGACCGGCGCTGACGTCACCATCGAGGACGACGGCACCGTCTACATCGCCTCTTCCGACGGGGCCTCCGCCGAGGCCGCCCGCACGATGGTCAACCAGATCGCGAACCCGCAGATGCCCGAGGTCGGCGAGCGCTTCGTCGGCACGGTTGTCAAGACCACGTCGTTCGGCGCCTTCGTGTCGCTGACCCCCGGTAAGGACGGCCTCCTGCACATCTCGCAGGTCCGTCGCCTCGTGGGCGGTAAGCGCATCGACTCCGTGGACGACGTCCTGCAGGTCGGCCAGCAGGTCGAGGTCGAGATCAACGAGATCGGCGACCGCGGCAAGCTGAGCCTGCACGCCGTCATCGACGGCGATGCTGGCGAGCTGGAGGCTCCCGAGGGTGAGTCTTCCGAGCCGCGTCGCGAGCGCCGTGACCGTTCTGAGCGCCGCGAGCGCCGTCCCCGCACCCGCACCCGTCGTCGTCGCGACGACGAGCGTGAGGAAGGCGCGTCTGAGGAGTGAGTAGCTCCCGATAGCTGACAGTGACCGGTGGCCGGGATGGAGCGCGTGCTCCGCCCGGCCACCAGCCCTTGTACGGCTACACTGTGAACGTTTCGTGCCAATCCCCGGCCCGCGGGGACGCAAGAGGAGAAGAATGACGCCTAAGCCGCTGCCGCTCGACGAGTCCCGCCTGTCCATCGAGGACGGTGACACGCGCATCGAGCGCACAATCCTGGGTGCTGGGACGCGTGTGCTGACCCAGACGATTCCCGCGACGAAGAGTGCAGGCGTGTCCCTGTGGGTACCTGTGGGGTCGCGTGATGAGGGACCGCGCACGGCGGGATCTACTCACTTCCTCGAGCATCTCCTCTTCAAGGGCACGAATAAGCGCTCGGCTCTCGACATCGCTGTCGCCTTCGACAGCGTCGGCGGCGAGTCCAACGCCGAGACCGCCCGCGAGCACACCGCGTACTGGGCGCGCGTTCGCGACGCCGACCTGGACATGGCGATCGAGACGCTGGCCGACATGGTCACCGACTCGCGCCTGGACGAGGATGATTTCGCGATGGAACGCGGCGTCATCCTCGACGAGCTGGCGATGGGGGAGGACTCGCCTACGGAAACCGTTCACGAGGCTTTCCAGCTGGCCGTCCACGGTGACCGCCCCATCGGCCGTCCCGTCGGCGGCACCTCCCAGGCGATCCGCGAGGTCGGCCGCTCTGACGTGTGGGATCACTACCAGTCCCACTACTCGCCCTCTTCGCTCATCGTCGCAGCCGCCGGCCACGTCGACCACGACCACATCGTCGAGCGCGTCCAGGCCGCCCTGGAGGCGTCCCCCTGGGATCACGCGAGCGCGGCCGCGCCCCGGCCTCGTCGATCAACGACCGCGACGCCCATCGCCGACCACGAGAAGGACATCACGCGACAGCGCGACGTCACGCAGGCGCACGTCCTCATCGGTTGTGAAGGCTTGTCGGCCACCGATCCGCTGGGTCCCACGATGAGTGTGCTGCTCTCGATCCTTGGCGGGTCCATGTCCTCACGCCTCTTCCAGGAGGTGCGCGAAAAGCGTGGCCTGGCCTATACGACCTATGCCTACGACGTCGCCTACTCCGACACGGGTACCTTCGGCATGTACGCGGGCTGCAGCCCCGACAATGTCGACGAGGTCGAGGCCATCATGCGCGCTCAGCTGGAGGACCTGGCAGCGGACGGCCCGACCGAGGAGGAGATGACGCGCGTGCGCGGGCAGGTCCGCGGAGGCGTCGTCCTGGGCCTGGAGGACAACTGGTCGCGCATGATGCGACTGGGCCGCTCGGAGATCGTCGGGCGTTACCGTCCCATCGACGAGTCCTTGGCCGAATTCGACGCGGTGGGCGCGCATGACGTTCGCGCCTTGGCCGCCTCCCTGATCGCCAAGCTGGACTGCCGCGCGCTGGTCCTGCCCCAGGACTGAGTCGTGAGAATCCCCGCCCACTTCCCGGGTGCGGGGCATAGCCTTGACACTAAGCAACCCTTTCAGAAGGAGACAATGATGATTCGCGTGGCAGTGACCGGAGCTAAGGGCCGCATGGGCTCCACTGTCGTGGCGGCCGTGACCGGTGCCCCCGACATGGAGGTCGTCGCTCAGCTGGACGCGGGCGATCCGATCACCAAGAAAACCGTTAACGGTGCGCAGGTCGCCGTCGACTTCTCGGTTCCCGGAGTCACCGAGGCGAACGTGCACGCGCTCCTTGACGCCGGCGTGGACGTTGTCGTGGGCACGACGGGGTGGACTGAGGAGTCCTACGCGCGCGTGCGCACTCATGCGGAGGAGGCGGGGCGTGCCGTTCTGATTGCCCCGAACTTCGCGATGGGCGCGGTGCTGGCCATGAAGTTTGCTGCCATGGCCGCCCCCTATTTCGAGTCCGCCGAGGTCATCGAGATGCACCACCCGGGCAAGGTGGACGCCCCCTCGGGCACGGCGGTGGCCACCGCGCGCGGCATCGCTCGCGCACGCGCCGAGGCTGGCCTGGGCGACATGCCCGACGCCACCGAGATGGACGAACTGGGCAGCCGAGGCGGCCGCGTCGACGGCGTCCCGGTGCACGCCGTGCGCCTGCGCGGCCTGACTGCCTCCGAGGAGATCCTCCTGGGCAACGAGGGCGAGCAGCTGGTTATCCGCACAGACTCCTTCGACCGCGTGTCCTTCATGCCCGGCGTGCTCCTGGGCGTGCGCCGCGTGATTGGCCGGACCGGCCTGACGATCGGTCTTGATCAGGTCATGGGCCTGTGAACGCTGCCCCGGACCGTTCCGTGAGGCCCGCCCAGCGCGGCGACGAAGGTGCTATTGCTCGTCTGCAGGTCGGTGCCTGGCGTGCCCTCATGGGAGAGGAAGCACTGGCATCCCAGGGCATCACCGAGGAGCTGCTCGCCCGCCGCTGGGAGGCCACCCTGTCCGCCCCCTCTCCCGCGGGCAGCGCGCTCCTCGTCGCGCTGCATGCCAACACCATCGTCGGCTTCGCCCTTGCAGGGCCGGACGAGGCCGTGGACACCTCCTCCGGGCACAGTCCCGCGGGGGAGGGGAGCGAGGGGGCGACCCAGGTGTACGAGCTTGTCGTAGACCCGAACTTCCGGCGCGCCGGACACGCCTCGCGCCTCCTGGCAGCCGTCGCGGACCTGACCAGCGGCGTGCTGCACGTGTGGATTGGCGCGGACGACGAGGAACGTCAACGTTTCTACACCTCGGCGGGCTTTGCCCCCTCGGGGGGCGTGCGCACGCTCGGTGATCAGGCCCAGCACATGTGGTGGGCGCGTCGCGACTAAGGACCCACGACGGGCGGGAGGCATGGCGAGTCCCCCGCATCGTGGACTCTCCTCACGAACCGGCGGAGGCCTCGTCACGTGGCGAGTGCGTAAGATGGGGGCATGACGAATATTCCTCCTCGCCGATTCGGTTCCCTGGCCGCCGCCATGGTCACCCCCATGACCGAGGTCGGCGACATCGACCTGCCCTCTGCCCAGCGCCTCGCGATCAAGCTCGTTGACGAAGGCTGCGACACGATCCTCCTGTCCGGTACGACGGGCGAGTCGCCGACGACGCACCAGCCCGAAAAGAACGACCTCACCGACGCGGTTCGCGAAGCCGTCGGAGACCGCGCCTTCATCCTGTGCGGTGCCTGCTCCAACGACACAGCACACGCCGTGCGCATCGGTGAAGGTGCCCAGGAACACGGCGCGGACGGTCTGCTGGTCGTGTCCCCGTACTACAACCGTCCCTCCCAGGAAGGCCTGCGCGCCCACGTGCGCGCCGTCACCGACGCTGTCGACCTGCCCGTCATGCTCTACGACATTCCCGGCCGCACCGGCATCGCCTTCTCCGACTCCACCCTTGACATCCTCGCCCAGCACCCGCGCATCCTCGGGGTCAAGGACGCTACCGGCGACGTCGAGACAGGCGTGGAGCGCATGCACCGCACCGGCCTGGAGTACTACTCGGGCGACGACGGCCTGAACTTCGCGTGGATGACGGGCGGAGCCTCCGGCTTCATCTCCGTCGTGACCCACGTGGCCTCCGCCCACTACCGCCGCATGATCGAGCTGCTCGACACCGACCAGGTGTGGGAGGCCCGCGAACTCTCCTACTCCCTGCGCCCCCTCGTCCACGCCATCATGGGCGGCGGCCAGGGTGCCGTCATGGCCAAGTACGCCCTGTGGCTCCAGGGCGTCATCGACAGCCCCGCCGTGCGCCTACCGATGGTCGGCATCAGCGACGACGAGGTCTCGGCCCTGCGCCGCGCCCTGTGCGCTGCCGACCTACTGTAAAGCGTCTACTTATCCGACGCCCGTGCGGCGGGGTCCAGTCACGGCCTCGTCGATGAGACGGAACACGGTCCCCTCCACGCCCAAGTGTGAGGGGGCCGACCCGCCTCAGGGATCTCCCGATGCGGGGAAAAGCTCTCTGACGTGGCAGACTGGCACCATGAAGTCTTTGTACGAGAATCTCAGCGAACCCGCGCCCCTGGAAGAGGGCGCACTGCGAGTGATCCCGCTGGGAGGTCTTGGCGAGGTCGGCCGTAACATGAACGTCCTCGAGTACCGGGGCAAGCTCCTGGTCGTGGACTGCGGCGTCCTCTTCCCCGAGGAGAGCCAGCCCGGCGTCGACCTCATCCTCCCCGATTTCTCGTGGATCGAGGACCGCATGGACGACGTCGTGGGCATGGTCCTCACCCACGGCCACGAGGACCACATCGGTGCCGTGCCCTATCTGCTTAAACTGCGCGACGATATCCCGATCTACGGCTCCGACCTGACCCTGGCCTTCGTCGCCCCCAAGCTGCGCGAACACCGCCTGCCCGACCCGGGCCTCACCGTCGTCGCCGAGGGCGACCGCCTCAGCGTCGGCCCCTTCGACCTCGAATTCGTCTCCGTCACCCACTCGATCCCCGACGCGCTCGCGGTCTTCGTGCGCACGGGTGCGGGCAACGTCCTGATTACGGGTGACTTCAAGATGGATCAGCTGCCGCTGGACCGGCGCCTGACCGACCTGCGCGCCTTCGCCCGCATGGGTGAGGAAGGCGTCGACCTGTTCATGGTGGACTCCACGAATGCCCTGGTCCCGGGCTTTATCACGCCCGAACGCGAGATTGGCCCGGTCCTCGACCAGGTCTTCGGTGAGGCATCCGGCCAGATCGTCGTCGCCTCCTTCGCCTCGCACGTGCACCGCGTCCAGCAGGTCATTAATGCCGCTGCTCACCACGGGCGTCGCGTCGCGTTCGTGGGCCGCTCCATGGAGCGCAATATGCGCATCGCCGAGGAGAAAGGATACCTGACGATCCCCGAGGGCATCGTCGTGGATCTCAAGGGTATCGGTGAACTGCCGCCCTCCCAGCGCGTCTACATGGCGACCGGCTCCCAGGGCGAGCCGATGGCCGCCCTGTCGCGCATGTCGGTAGGGTCGCACCGTACGGTGACGATTGAGCCGGGCGACATGGTCGTGCTGGCGTCCTCGCTGATCCCGGGCAATGAGAACTCCGTGTACCGCGTTATCAACGACCTGACCCGCCTGGGCGCGCGCGTCGTGTCGAAGGAGAACGCGAAGGTGCATGTGTCGGGCCATGCGAGCGCCGGAGAACTCATCTACTGCTACAACATCGTCCAGCCCAAGAACGTCATGCCCATCCACGGCGAGGTCCGCCACCTGGTGGGCAACGGTCAGTTGGCCGTCAAGACAGGCATCGACCCGCAGCATGTGGTCCTGGCTGAGGACGGCGTGACGGTCGACCTCAAGGACGGCGTCGCGCGCGTGTCGGGCATCGTGCCGTGTGAGTACGTGTATGTGGACGGCCGCTCCATCGGCGAAATCTCCGAGGACGAGCTGGAAACCCGCCGTACCCTGGGGGCGGAGGGCTTCATCTCGATCTTCGCTGTGGTCGAGCACGATTCGGGTATGGTCCTCGCGGGTCCCGAGATCCGCGCGATCGGCATGGCTGAGGATGACTCGGTCTTCGAGGAGATCCTGCCCGACGTCACTAAGGCCCTCAAGGACGCGGCTGCGCCCGGCGGCCAGGACCCCTACGTCCTGCAGCAGGCGATGCGCCGCGTCATCGGTCGCTGGGTCGCGCGACGTCTGCGTCGTCGTCCTATGATCGTTCCGGTGGTCACCGAGCAGTAGGAGCTCGGCAGTTTTCAGTGACGAGGCCGTGGCTGCCCGGGTGGTAGCGCGGCACACAGGGGAAGGAAAGTCCGTGGCGGGTCGCTTCATTTCGACGCACTCGGTTGCTCTGGTCTTGCCAATGCACATCGCCTACATTCCCGAGCGCGGGGGATCGGTGCACGCCGATGCCGCGAGTTCTCGGCCCGGCGGTGGGTTCACGACCCTGTGCGCCGCGGCGGCCATGGGCGTCCCGGCGGCGGCGGCCTCGCCACTGGGCACCGGCCCGAACTCCTTCCAGGTGCGTCAGCAGCTGGTGGAGGCGGGCGTGGAGGTCCTGACCCCCGAGCTGGTCGGCGATATTGGTGTCGTTATCCAGCTGATCGATAAGGGCGGAACGATGTGCTCGGTCGTCACTGCGGGAGTTGAGTCCGAGCCCTCGCGTACCACCCTCGACCGTATTGAGCTGCGCGAGGGGGACGTCGTGCACGTGGCGGCCTCAGACATGACGAACGCGCACGCGGCAGTCGAACTCAGCGAATGGGCTGCGGCCCTGCCTCCCTTCGTTACCCTCGTGGTCTCCGTGTCGCCCGCGGTCGTGCAGGTGCCTGTCGAGGCATGGGAGACGATCCTGCCGCGCGCCGACGTGGTGACGATGAACGACTGGGAGGCCTCAGCCCTGGCTGACATCCTAGACCGCACCCGTTGCGGCTCCACGATCCGTTCCTACATGCGCCCCGACGCTGCCGCCGTGCGCCGCGTGGGCAACCGAGGCTGCGAACTCCAGCTCGGCGCGGATGCCCCCATCATCACGATTCCCGCATTCGAGGTGGCCATCGCCGACACCGCGGGCGTGGGGGACACCCACATCGCAGAGATGTGCGCCGGCATCCTCCTGGGCCACGACCTGGAGACCGCATGCCTCATGGCGAACGCTGGCGCGGCACTCGCCATCTCGCACGAGTCTGCCCTGCCCGTGCCCACGCGCGAGCAGGTTGACAACGTGCTCGAAACCGGTGTTGTTACGAATATCCTGCGCTGAGCGCTCGCGGCGCGCCTCCTGAGCGGGGCCAGCGCGGGCGATATCGTGGAGCAATCATGGCACAATCGTCTCCACGCTCTTCCTCTGGTAAAGGTCCTGCGCGCCCGCGCGCCAAAACGGGTAAGCCTCGTTCGGCCGCCAAGCCCGGGCCTATGCCGCCACAGCAGCCCACCCAGCCCGGTTTGCTGGCCCGCTTGTTCGCGGCCATTGCTCGTGCCGGAGCCAGCATGGTGCGTGGGTGGAAAGCGACGGACCCCCAGGTCAAGCGCGACGCCGCGGCCTTCATCGCTCTTGCCGCCGCGATCGTCATTGCTCTGCGCGAATGGTTCCAGATTTCCGGTGAGGCTGGGGACGCTATCCACTACGCCTCGGCGGGACTCGTCGGAATCTTCTCCGTCGTTCTCCCCCTGCTTCTCGTGGCGCTCGCCTGCGAACTTGTCTCCGCGCGCTCGGGCCGCTCCGCGCTGCCCCACCACGTGGCTGGCGGTGTCGGTATTACGATGGCCCTCACCGGACTCGTGCACATCTCGCGTGGTAACCCCAGCATGGGTTCCGAGCCGGGCATCGACACGGCCGGTGGCGTTATCGGCTGGTTCATTGCGCGCCCCCTCATACTCCTCGTTTCCTCCTGGGGAGCCGGTGCCCTCCTCGTCCTGCTGCTGGCCTACTCCATCCTCCTGGCTACCCGCACCGCTGTTGCCGACGTTCCGGCGCGCCTGCGCGACCTCGCTGCCCACCTGAGCGGAACAAGCGAGAAGGACTCCGACGGTGTGCCCGGCGATAGGGACACCGCAAAGAAGGCGCGCCGCAAGTCCCGTAAGAACCTCGCGGCCGGAGACGATGATTTCCTCGACGAATACGACGGCGACGAGTCCTTCCGTCAAGCCGCTGAAAAGGAATCCGTTGAACGGACCCAGCTCCTGGAGTCCGGCGCTGTCCCCGTGGCCAAGTCCTTCGTGCCCGCCAAGCCCAGGCCTCGTCCCTCCACGCCGGACGCACCCACCGAGATGATCACCAAGATGCGTCCCGTCGTGGCACCCCACCAGGTCCCCGCTCACGAGCCTGAGCCCGAACCGACACCCCCGCCGATCACCGACGAACCCGATGGTGCCTTCCAGCCCAACCTGGACGACTCGATCAGCTACACGCTGCCCTCACAGGACTGCTCGTCTCAGGGCCGCCCCACATGACGCGCTCCGCCGTTAACGACCAGGTCGTCGCCGCGCTCGCCCAGGTCTTCGAGGACTTTAACGTCGACGCACGCGTCACCGGTTTCTCGCGCGGCCCGACAGTCACCCGCTACGAGGTCGTCCTCGGAGCCGGCGTCAAGGTCGATAAGCTCACCAACCTGTCGAAAAACATTGCCTACGCGGTGGCCTCCGCCGACGTTCGCATCCTCGCGCCGATCCCCGGCAAGAGCGCCATCGGCATCGAGATCCCCAACGCCGACCGCGAAAACGTGGCCCTCGGCGACGTCCTGCGTTCCGCTGCCGCTCGCCGCAACCAGCACCCGCTCGTCGTCGGCGTCGGCAAGGACGTCGAGGGCGGCTACGTCGTCACCAACCTGGCCAAGACGCCGCACATGCTGGTCGCCCGGCCAGACCGGCTCCGGTAAGTCCTCCTTCGTCAACTCCATGATCACCTCGATCATGATGCGCGCGACGCCGCAGCAAGTGCGCATGATCCTGGTCGACCCCAAGCGCGTGGAACTCACGATCTACGAGGGCATCCCGCACCTCATCTCGCCCATCATCACCGACGCCAAGAAGGCCGCCGAGGCGCTCGAATGGGTCGTCAAGGAGATGGACGCGCGCTACGACGACCTGTCGGACTACGGCTTCAAGCACATCGACGACTTCAACAAGGCGGTGGCCGCCGGACAGGTGCAGGCCAAACCCGGCCTCAACCGCACCCTGCACCCCTACCCGTATCTGCTCGTGGTCGTCGACGAGCTCGCCGACCTCATGATGGTCGCGCCGCGCGACGTCGAAGCATCGATTCAACGTATCACGCAGCTCGCGCGCGCCGCCGGCATCCACCTGGTCCTGGCCACTCAGCGCCCCTCGGTCGACGTCGTCACCGGCCTCATCAAGGCCAACATTCCCTCGCGCCTCGCGTTCGCAACCTCGTCGCTGACCGACTCGCGCACCATCCTCGACCAGCCCGGTGCCGAAAAGCTCATCGGCCAGGGCGACGCCCTCTACCTGCCCGCCGGTGCCTCCAAGCCCATGCGTGTTCAGGGTGCCTGGGTCGGCGAATCCGAGATCCATCAGGTCGTCGCCCACGTCAAGAGCCAGATGGAAACGCACTACCGCGACGACGTCGTGCCCGACAAGAAGGAAGCGAAAGTCGCTGAAGATATCGGAGCCGACCTCGAAGACCTGCTCCAGGCCGCCGAGCTTGTCATCTCCACCCAGCTTGGCTCCACCTCCATGCTCCAGCGCAAGCTGCGCGTCGGCTTCGCCCGCGCCGGACGCCTCATGGACCTCCTCGAATCCCGCGACATCGTCGGACCCTCCGAAGGATCCAAGGCCCGCCAGGTCCTCGTTACCCCCGAGCAGCTCCCCGAGGTGCTCGCGATGCTGCGCGGCGAATCCACCTCCATCAGCGAACCCGAACCCGAGCCCGCGGCGGTTTCCGCCGCGCCCGCATCCCCCGCGCCCGCTTCCAGGGCACCCTCGGGGACGCCCAGCCCCGCCACCGGTGCTGCGAGCGTCCGCGCTGCGGGGAAGGGGACCTCGTCGATTGACACTACGAAGGCCTCCTCTGGTTACGAATCGGGCACGGGACACGCTGGCGATTCGCGCGCGGGCGGGTTAGACCCGTACTCTGGACATAACTTTGGCGGTTCCTCACCTGATTGGGTTGATGAGGAGCCGGACAACGACGAGGACGCTTGGCAGCTCACCGGCCGCTAAGAGAGAGGTACCAGCAATGACTGATAACGTGTCGCGCGTTCAACGGGGCTCCGCAGTCCCCGTCGTGAACCTGCCGAACGTGCTGACCATGGCGCGCCTGGTCTTCGTCCCCGTCTTCATCATTTTGGCCCTACAGGACTCCTGGCTCGCGAAGTGGGTGGCCTTCGTCATCTTCGCGCTTGCCTCGATCACGGATCATCTCGACGGGCATCTGGCTCGTTCATGGAACCAGATCACCGACTTCGGGCGCATCGTCGATCCCATCGCTGACAAAGCTTTGACCTTGGGAGGTTTCGTTCTCCTGTCCTGGCAGGGGTTCTTGCCCTGGTTCGTGACGATCCTGATCGCTGTGCGCGAGCTCGGCATCACCGCGATGCGCGCCTTTTTCCTGCGCCGTGGCGTCGTTGTCTCGGCGAATTGGATGGGTAAGCTGAAGACCTTCTTCCAGATCATTGCGCTGGGGACGCTGCTCATCCCATGGGAGCACTTCTATGCGATCGACCGGGCTAACCAGTGGTGGGTTATTCTCGTAATTCGCCTCGGTCTCGCCCTGTCCGGTATCGCGCTGGCGCTGACCCTCATTTCTGGTGTCGCCTACGTGGTCGAGGGCGTCACACTCACGCGCACTCCTGCCGTCGTCGACTCTCATGAGGCGGACGGCGAGCACGCGGTTTCCGCGGACTCGTCTCCTGCTGGGCAGCCCATTCAGAGTTGAGTCTGGGTGACGCAACCCATATGCGAATTGAATGCCCGGTGGAATAGGCCGGTTTGAGTGCGCGTTGACAGAACATGACAACAACCCGAGGCGTACGCGCGCCCGGTTACACCGGTCCGATGCGCGAACTAACGATGCGCCCGACGATCAAGAACGGCTACAGTAACGATATGGAAAAGACACTGAGCGAAACTCCGCTGCTGCGCAGCGAACTGGGCGATGTCCTGCGTGGCATCCGCCAGCGCCAGGGTCGAACCCTGCGCGAAGTCTCCTCCGAAGCACAGGTGTCCCTGGGCTATCTCTCCGAAGTTGAGCGCGGGCAGAAGGAGGCGTCCTCCGAACTGCTCGAGGCCATTACCTCCGCTCTGCGCGTTCCGCTGTGGTTCGTGCTGCGCGAGGTCTCCGAACGCATGGCGATCATCGACGGTGCTGTCATTCCCGACGCGGTGCCCGACGATCTCGTACCCGTCACGCTGATCTCCTGACGCGTGAAGCACTCCGAGTTTTACGAGGCGGTCGAGGCGACCTTCGGGTCGGCCCTCGGCCGCTCGTACGTTTCTGACCTCTACCTCGCCTCGCTGGGGGCCACAGCCCGCGACGCTCTGTCTGCCGGGGCGAGTCCTGACGAGGTCTGGGCGCAGCTGTGCGAAGAAACCGGGCGTGAGGATGCGCGCTGGATTCATCGCCTCGACCCGCGCGAACGGAGCCGCTGACTCCTTTATCGTTTTCCATGCGCGAACGCGCATTGCTGCGCGTTTGTGTTCTCGCATGCCCTGCCTGGTGTCTCGGCGTGTCGCCGCAGTATCGAACATCTGTTCCATCTAAGCTGATGGGCGACGAATCGTCCTCGCGTGTCGTCCACAGGGGTGGCGCGTGCGGGACGCAGATGACGATGGCCGGTCGCATACTCGTCATGGCGCCTCGGAGAGGGGCGTCATTGAGGCCAGGACACTCGCAGGCCGGAGAGGCCGCAGAACGAAAGGACCATCATGGCAGCCCGTAAGGCACCCGCGGCAAAGACCGTCACGAACGACCGCAACAAGGCGCTCGAAGTCGCCCTGTCGCAGATTGATAAGCAATTCGGCAAGGGTTCCGTGATGCGCTTGGGTGACGACAATCGTCCTCCCGTTCAGGTGATCCCCACCGGCTCTCTTGCTCTCGATGTCGCGCTCGGCATCGGTGGCCTACCCCGCGGGCGTGTCATTGAGGTCTACGGCCCCGAATCCTCCGGTAAAACCACGGTTGCTCTGCACGCCGTTGCGAACGCCCAGAAGGCCGGCGGCAATGCGGCCTTCATCGACGCTGAGCACGCGCTCGACCCCGTCTACGCTCGCGCCCTGGGCGTAGACACCGATTCCCTGCTGGTCTCTCAGCCCGACACGGGCGAGCAGGCCCTCGAAATTGCCGACATGCTGATCCGCTCAGGCGGCATCGACATCATCGTCATCGACTCGGTTGCGGCCCTGGTGCCCAAGGCAGAAATTGAGGGCGAGATGGGCGACTCCCACGTGGGCCTGCAGGCCCGCCTCATGAGCCAGGCCCTGCGTAAGATCACGGGTGCCCTCTCGGCGACCGGCACGACCGCGATCTTCATCAACCAGCTGCGTGAAAAGATCGGCGTGTTTTTCGGTTCCCCGGAGACCACGACCGGCGGTAAGGCCCTGAAGTTCTACGCCTCGGTGCGCATCGACGTGCGTCGCATCGAAACTCTCAAGGAAGCAGGAGCGCCTGTCGGAAACCGTACGCGCGCCAAGGTGGTCAAGAACAAGATGGCCCCGCCTTTCAAGCAGGCTGAATTCGACATCGTCTACGGCAAGGGCATTTCGCGCGAAGGCTCGATCATTGACATGGGTGTCGAAGCCGGCATCGTGCGCAAGTCCGGCTCCTGGTTCACCTACGGGGATGACCAACTGGGTCAGGGTAAGGAGAATGTGCGCCAGTTCCTGGTGGATAACCCCGAGCTGGCTAACGAGATCGAGCAGAAGATCCTGATCGCGCTCGGCATTGCCGAGGAACCGGAGCCGGAGAAGGAGAAGGGGTCCAAGAAAGCACCTGCGGTTGACCCGGACGAGGATGCGGGCTTCTGAGTCGTGGTCCGCTATCTGGATCCGGAGGATCATCCGGAGCTGGGGGAGGAGCGACGCCACCGCTCCTCCCCGGGGCAGCGGCTGGCCCGCGTCCGCGAACGTAACGCCGCCCTGACGGGTTCAGCCGCCATCGAGGCAGCGCGTGAGGTCGCGCTGCGGAAGCTAGATGCGCGCGCCTGTTCGCGCGCGGAACTGACCAGTGCCATTGAGGGGCGCGGTTTTAGTGCCGATCTGGCCCTCCAGGTCGTTGATCGGCTTGAAGCTGTGGGCCTGGTCGATGACCAGGCCTATGCCGATGCTCTGGTGCGCTCGCGCTTTTCAGGCACCGGGGCATCGGGCCGCGCTTTGCGTGAGGTGCTCGTGCGTAAGGGGCTGGAACCGGGCATCATCGAGCGAGCACTGTCCCAGATCAGCAGTGATGACGAGGCCGAGAGGGCCGCCCAGCTCGTGGCGCGCAAGCGTCGATCACTGGCGGGTGTTCCTCGGCAGAGCGCGTACCGGCGCTTGTGCTCGATGCTGGCGCGCAAAGGCTATTCCCCATCCGTGGCCTCCAATGCGGTGCGCGATGCCCTGGATGAATGGCATGCTGGTAGCTCGGACGATGACGAAGGCTGGGGCTGGGAGGTGTCCTGAGAATGGATGACGCACAGGTGACGGACCTGATCGGGCAGATGACGCGCCGTGGACTGACGGTTGCGACCGCAGAGTCACTGACCGGAGGGGGCCTCGTTGCCCGCATGGTTGATGTGCCTGGCGCATCCCACGTCGTGCGCGGAGGGGCGTGTACTTACGCGGTGGATACGAAGGCCTCGGTTTTGGGGGTGTCTCGCGCGCGCCTCGATCAAACCGGTCCGGTGGACGAGCAGGTGGCCAGGCAGATGGCTGAGGGCGCTCGCGTCCTGTTCGGTGCTGCCATCGGCCTGTCGACGACGGGTGTAGCCGGTCCCGGCCCCGCCGATGGTTTCCCTGCCGGCACCGTTCACGTTGCGTGTGCGCACGAGGGCGGGACGGAGCACAGGTTGGTGCACCTGGAGGGGGATCGAGCCCGCGTGCGTATCGGAGCCATCGACGCGGCTTTGGCGCTGTTGCGTGACGTGCTCGACTCCTCTGGTGGCCGCGAGCACGACTAGACTGTTGTGCGATGAATACGACGACACCGCAGGTAAATGCCCTGCCTCGCACCTATGCGGTGCGGACGCTCGGCTGCCAGATGAACGAACACGATTCCGAGCGTATGGCGGGTCTGCTGGAGCAGGCCGGCCTCGTCCCTGTTGACACCGTCCCCGAGGCCGCCGCTCGCGCGACCGACGCGGGCGACATGGGTGCAGACGTTATCGTCATCAACACCTGCTCGGTGCGTGAAAACGCCGCGACCCGCCTGTTCGGCAACCTCGGGCAGTTGGCCGCCGTCAAGCGCGAGCGCCCAGGCATGCAGATTGCGGTCGGCGGATGCCTGGCCCAGCAGATGCGCGACGGCATCGTCTCCAAGGCTCCGTGGGTGGACGCTGTCTTTGGCACCCACAACATCGATGTGCTCCCTGCGCTGCTGCGCCGCGCCGAACATAATCGCAAGGCCGCCGTCGAAATCGAGGAATCACTCAAGGTCTTCCCCTCGACGCTGCCTACCCACCGCGAGAGCGCGTTCGCGGCGTGGGTGTCGATCTCGGTGGGGTGCAACAACACGTGCACGTTCTGCATCGTGCCTCACCTGCGCGGCAAGGAACGTGATCGTCGCCCTGGCGACATCCTGGCTGAGGTCGAGGCTGTCGCCTCGCAGGGGGCCATTGAGGTGACGCTGCTGGGGCAGAACGTGAACTCCTACGGCGTGGGCTTTGGTGAGCGCGGCGCGTTTGCTGACCTGCTGCGGGCCGTCGGCCGCGTGGAGGGCATCGAGCGCGTGCGTTTCACCTCGCCTCACCCTGCCGCCTTCACGGACGACGTCATCGCGGCGATGGCGGAGACGCCTACGGTGATGCCGAGTCTGCACATGCCGCTCCAGTCGGGTTCTGACGCCGTGCTGCGCCAGATGCGTCGCTCCTACCGCCGCGAGCGTTTCATGGGCATTCTGGACCGTGTGCGCGCCGCGATTCCTGAGGCCGCCATCACGACCGATATCATCGTGGGTTTCCCCGGTGAGACGGAAGAGGACTTCCAGGCGACCCTGGACGTCGTGGAACAGGCGCGTTTCACGTCGGCCTTTACCTTCCTGTACTCGCGTCGCCCGGGTACGCCCGCTGCCGACCGCGAGGACCAGGTTCCCGATGACGTTGCTCTCGAGCGCTACCAGCGTCTCGTGAGGCTTCAGGAGCGTATCTGCGCTGAAGACAACGCAGCGTTGGCGGGTACCGAGGTCGAAATCCTCGTGTCCGAGGGGGACGGCCGAAAGGATGGTACGACCCATCGTATGTCGGGTCGTGCTCGTGATAATCGCCTCGTGCACGTCGCACTGCCCGAGGGCCTCGCGCAGGCCGACCGCCCCCGTCCTGGCGACATGATTCGTGCGACGGTGACCTATGGCGCTCCACACCACCTGATTGCTGATTCTGGTGCTCAGGGTGGCCTCTTCGAGGTGCGCCGTACGCGCGCCGGTGACGTGTGGCAGGCCCGTCAGGCGTCGCCGGAACCCGACACTGCTGTATCGCTTGGTATTCCGACGCTACGCGTGGGTGCCTCGCGCTGACTCTCGTGTTGTGATCGGTCACCGCCCGGATGACGCGTCATCCGGGCTGACCTGCATCGATGGGAGAGAAGGTGCGGGGAGCGCCTTCGTCGTCGTGGTGCGCTGCACATTTGCCCACGATTTTGGGGAGAAAATCGGGAAAATGTCCCATCTGAAACTCACATGAGACGAGCGTCGCAGCGTTACCTTTGAGTCGTGGCGGTCGTCACGATGTTGAGGCGGCCGACATACGGGAGCACTCTCGGTAGTGCGGGTCGATTCGAGCCCCCTATGCGACCCGTGGCCCCCGCCGCGCAGGCGGTTCACGCTGCGCCGTCGCATGTAGTCGGCGCACACTCACCGAGAGTGCCCCGCTCCTCCGGCAAGGAGGAACGGGGCACTGTTGTGTGGATGCACGAAGAGGGTGTGTCCGCTTACTGCGCCGAGGCCTCGGACCCCTCGAAGTAGGAGGGCAGCTCCTCGGCGGCCTGCAGGCCGATGATGAGGCCGCGGCGCGCCATCGCGTGAATCTGGCGATCTGACAGGCCTTCGCCCACGAAGAATCGGGAGGCGGCCACCAGGACCCAGCTCTCGCCATCCTCGACGGGGAAGACGGTGGGCTGGAGGTGCCCGACGTTCCAGCGGTTCGCGATCTCCTGCAGGGAGACCTCCGTGTGGCCCTCGCCCGGGGGCACGATCCGCGTTTCGACCTGTAGCCAGGGGGCGTCGGCGGGTTCACGGTGAATCTGGAGGGGCACGTCGTTGAGCTGGGTGGCGACGATGAACTCGTTGGAGCCGTGCGGCAGTCCGTCGCCGTCGAGGACCTTGGAGATGCGCTCGATGGTGACCTTGGAAACCTCGGTGCCCCACTTGGCGGCGTACTCATCGGGTTCCATCGCAGACTTGGTGGGCGCAGCGGACTCAGGGGCGCTCTGCTCGGGGGCGAGGGTCGCCTCCCCGTCCTCGCCGAAGGTGAAGCTCTTCCACTCAGGCATTGTCGGCCTCCTTAGCCCACTGGTCGGTAAACATGATGTCGAGCTGGTTCATCATGGAGATGGCAGCCATGATGAACTGGTGGACCTCCGCCTTGACCTGGGCGTCGGACGCGCCGACAACCCAGTTGAAGGTGTGCTGCATCTGGATGGCGATAGCGCCGGAATCCGTGGTGGTGGAGGTGACCTTGGGCAGGTAGGTGGAGGCGTTGAGTCGGCGGACCGCGGAGGCAATCACATCGGCGTGGGCGGGGTCGAAGAAACGCGGGTAGTCGGCGACGCCTTGCGCGGGGCGGCCCTCGGGTGCCGCGATGCGCACGGTGCGGTTAGGCAGAATCGCCGCGACCTGTCCCGTGGAGGACACGAAGGGGATGAGTCCCACGGCCTCGACGGCTTCAATGATCCGGTCGAGGGTGACCGGGGGAGTATCTGTTGTGCTCATGGTGCTAAGCCTAGCCGTACTTGGGTGGTATCGGGGGGAGGCACCCGTACACTGGTGGGCATGGAATCTTCTGTGACGTGTGCGTCGAACCTCGTCTGCGCGGTGGTGGGGCCCACGGCCTCGGGCAAGTCGGACCTGGCCCTGGAGTTGGCCTGTCGCCTGCCCGGAGCACTGGGTGCGCCCGGGGCGGGCGAAATTGTTTCCGCTGACGCGCTGCAGCTCTACCGGGGTATGGACGTGGGCACAGCGAAGACGCCGGTCGAGGAACGTCGAGGGATTGCCCACCACCAGATCGACGTACTGGAGGTGCGCGACGAGGCCTCGGTGGCCGCCTATCAGAAGCATGCGCGCGCGGACGTGGCCGGTATTCACGCGCGCGGAGGCGTCGCGGTGGTCGCGGGCGGTTCGGGCCTGTATCAGCGCGCCCTCCTGGATGTCATCGAGTTCCCGGGGACGGACCCGCTCCTGCGTGCCCGCCTGGAGGAGGAAGCTGCTGGTCCGTTGGGGTCGCGCGGCATGCACGTGCGTCTGAAGGCTCTCGACCCCGTGTCGGCCGAGCGCATCGACCCGCACAATGCGCGCAGGATCGTGCGTGCCCTGGAGGTCATCGAGCTGACGGGGCGTCCCTATTCGGCGTCCATGCCCCGCCATGAATTCGTGACCCCCGCCCTCATGGTGGCGCTGCGCCGACCGATGGAGGAGCTTGACGAGCGCATCGCGCTGCGCACGCGCGCCATGATGGACGGCGGACTCATCGAGGAAGTTCGCGCGCTCATCGATGTCGGCCTGCGCGAAGCGAAGACCGCGTCCCGAGCGACAGGCTACGCGCAGGCGCTCGCGGTCATCGATGGAACCATGAGCGAGGACGAGGCCGTGGAATCCATCGCGCAGGCGACCCGTCAGTTGGCCCGTCGCCAGGTCAAGTGGCTGCGCCCGGACCCGCGCGTACATTGGCTGGACGTGGAGGAGTTCGCCTCGGACGAGGCCGTGGCCGCCCACGTGGTCGAGCTCGCCGAGCGTGAGGCGGAGGCGTCGCTGCGACGCTCGTAACGCGGTTCGTGGCTGCGAGGCCAGGGCGTGGGCGCTACCGTGGAGGCATGATGAACTCGCAGCTGCCGTCCCACGCCCGTGTCGTGAAGGCTCACGGTGCCGGTAATTCTTTTGTCGTCGCCACGGACCGCTACGACGACTATGACCCCAGCGAGGCCGAGGTTGCGACTCTGTGTTCCCCCGCGTTCGGGATTGGCGCGGACGGCTTCATCCGGGCCGTTGAGAGGGATGGAATGTGGTTCATGGACTACCGCAACGCGGACGGGTCGAAGGCAGAAATGTGCGGTAACGGCGTGCGCGTCTTCGTCGATCACCTGCGCCGCGAGGGCCTCGTGGACCTGCCTGTGGGTGCCACGTTGGACGTGGCGACGCGCGGCGGTATCAAGCGTGTGACTCCTGAGGCTGAGGATGAGGGCGCGGGCGCGCGCTACCGCGTCGACATGGGTCCCGCCGCCTCACCTGCGCGCGAGACCATTGAGGTGAGTATCCCCGGTATTGAGGGGACCCTGGGCGGCATCTGGGTGGATATGCCCAACCCGCACACGGTCGTTGAACTCGCGGACCAGGACACCCTGCGCAACGTGTTCCTGCCGACTGTTGACGTCTCCCTGATTCCGCCCGCCGCGCGTCCCTCGTATGATCCCGCGCCGCACTCCGGCACGAACCTGGAGCTGGTCGTGGACCTGAGCGTGCCGGGACAAGCCACCGGACACATCGCGATGCGCGTCCTCGAACGCGGCGTGGGGGAGACCCAGGCGTGCGGTACCGGATGCTGCGCGGCTGCCCTGGCCACCGCTCTGCGACGCGGCCCCGGTGCCCCCACCCAGTGGGTCGTCGACATCCCCGGCGGCACGGTGAGCGTGGGCCTCGACGGCGTCATCGATTGGACGGGGGAGAACCCCCGCATCACTGACGCCTCCGTGTTTCTGACGGGTCCGGCCACGCGCGTCGCCGACATCCGACTGTCCTAACCCGGGGGACACGCTCCCCGAGGCGAGGCCACGGCCTCGTCACGGGGAATGAACCCCTCAGGCGGGCCGAACCTCGATAATGCGGTAGCCCTTCTTCGACGCGAACTTCGAGGCCTCAAAGCCCTGGCCATTCAGCCACGTGATGAGAGAATCCGCGCCCAGATTGCGCTGAACGACCAGGTAGGCGACGCCGCTGGGGGCAAGCCTGCCCAGCCACGACACCAACATCTGGTGCATCGCCTCCTTGCCGATGCGCACGGGCGGGTTCGACCAGATGACATCGAAGCGCGTGTCGGACTCGACCGAGGCGGCCAGCGCCTCGTCGGCTGTGAGCACGCGCACGCCCGAAGCACCATGTGCCTGAGCGTTACGAGCCGTCAGATCCAGAGCACGCGAGTTAACGTCGACCGCCCACACCACGGCTCCCGGTGCCTCCAACGACATAACCGTCGCGATCGGACCCCAGCCGCAGCCCAGATCCAGGAAGGTCCCCTCCTCGGGCAGATCGGGTGCAACCGACAGCAGCTGACGGGTCCCCAGATCCAGCTTAGAACCCGAAAAAACGCGCGAGGACACGCGCATCGACAGATCAAAGCCGCGCGCGCTCACATCGATGACGTGAGTCTCGTCGGCGCTCGCGGGGGCAGAGTCGGTGAAGTACTGTTCGTCCACGGAAGAAAGCCTATCGCGCCCGCGCGCGCAGGCGCAGATGAGGGTCCTCCGTGCGACACTGGAAGCCCCCCACGTGAAGGACGGACATGGACACGACCCCCACCGAATCGACCGCTTCTGCGCAGGAACGCGACCAGCGCGTCAACGACGTCGTCGCGCGCATCCTCGCGCGCTCGGGCACGGCGCTCGCCTCCACCGAAGGTCAGGACAACTCGGGGGACGCCGGAGCGCTCGAGCGCGAGGCCCGAGCAGGCACGCGCCGCGTCGACACGGGCGCCTCCGACCGTGAGGACATCTCCGAGGTCGAATACCGCCAGGTGCGACTCGAAAAGGTCGTCCTCGTGGGACTGCGCACCACCCAGAGCGAAGAAGAGGCCGAAAACTCGCTGCGCGAGCTGGCCGCGCTCGCGGAAACCGCCGGTTCGCGTGTCCTGGACGGCATCATCCAGCGCCGTATGAAGCCCGATCCGGCGACCTACCTGGGGTCGGGCAAGGCACGCGAGCTAGCTGACATCGTGCGCAGCGTCGAGGCCGATACCGTCATCGTTGACGAGGAGCTGGCTCCCTCCCAGCGCCGCGGATTGGAAGACGTCGTCGACGCTAAGGTCGTTGATCGCACCGCCCTCATCCTCGATATTTGCTCAGCACGCCAAGTCTCGTGAGGGTAAGGCGCAGGTGGAGCTGGCCCAGCTTGAGTACCTGCTGCCGCGTCTGCGCGGCTGGGGCGAGTCCATGTCCCGTCAGGCCGGTGGCCGCGTCGCAGGCGGCGCGGGTATCGGTTCCAGGGGTCCCGGTGAGACGAAGATCGAGCTGGATCGCCGCCGTATCCGCACGCGTATGGCGAAGCTGCGCGCGGATATCGCGCGCATGGAACCCGCCCGACGCACGCAGCGGGGTTCGCGTCGTCGCGGGGCAGTACCATCGGTGGCCATCGCCGGGTACACGAACGCTGGCAAGTCGACGCTGCTGAACCGTCTGACGGACGCGGGCGTCCTCGTCCAGGACGCGCTCTTCGCGACCCTCGACCCGACCGTGCGCCGGGCTCGCGCCGCCGACGGGCGCGAGTACACGCTCACCGACACGGTCGGCTTCGTGCGCAACCTGCCCACCCAGCTGGTCGAGGCCTTCCGCTCGACCCTGGAGGAGGTCGGCCAGGCGGATGTGATCCTGCACGTCGTGGACGCCGCGCACCCCGACCCTGTCTCCCAGGTGCAGGCCGTGCGCGCGGTCATCGATACGATTGAGGGGGCCTCGGACATCCCCGAGTTGATCGCCCTGAACAAGGCGGACCTGGCCTCGCCCGAGCAGATTGCCCTGCTGCGCACGGTGTTCCCCGGCGCGGTGCCGCTCAGCGCCCACACGGGCTGGGGCGTGGACGCGCTGCGCGCCGCCTTGGAGGACATGCTGCCGCGGCCCCGTGTAGCCATCGATGTGATCCTGCCGTATTCGGCGGGTTCGCTCGTCCACCGAATCCACGAGGAGGGCGAGGTCGACCGCGAGGAGTACGTGGAGACCGGAACCCGGATCGTTGCCCGCGTCGACGAGGCCTTGGCTGCGCTCATCGGCCGTGAGGCGGTGGGTGGAACAGTGGGCGACCCGGCGGGGAGCGGGCAGTGAGCGAGGGCCTGGTCGAGGCCTCGTGCCGTGTCCTCGACACGGTTGTCGCTGGCATGGGCGGAACCGCGCGCGAGGGACAGGCCTCGATGGTCGCTGAGGGTGCCGCCGCGCTCGAGGACCGCGAGCACCTGCTGGTCCAGGCGGGCACGGGAACGGGCAAGTCGCTGGGCTACCTAGTGCCCCTGTTGACGCACTGCGCGACCAATGGAGTGCGCGGGGTCGTTTCGACGGCGACGCTGGCCCTCCAGCGTCAGATCCTGGTCAAGGACGCGCCGGTCGCCGTCGACGCGGTCGCCTCGGCGACGGGTGTGCGCCTGAAGGTTGCGGTGCTCAAGGGATGGTCGAACTACGCGTGCCTGCACAAGCTGGACGGCGGGTATCCCACCGAGGGAACCCTGTTCGATGATCGAGACATGAGCGTCGGCCCGACGGGTGAACTCGGCAAGGAGATCCTACGTATCCGCGAGTGGGTCGGTGACACCACGACGGGGGACCGCGACGACCTGGTGCCCGGCGTCTCGGATCGTGCCTGGCATCATGCGTCGGTCGCCAAGCCCGAGTGCCTGGGTAAACACTGCCCACTCATCGACGAATGCTTCGCCCAGGCAGCCCGATTGGAAGCATCTGAAGCCGACGTTGTCGTCACGAATCACTCCCTGTTCGGCATCAACGCATGCGGCGAGGGCGAGTTCTTCGGCGAGTACGACGCCGTCGTCGTCGACGAGGCCCACGAGCTGGCCGACCGCGTGCGCTCCCAGGCCGCGGCCGACCTGACGGTGGCGCGCGTGAGCCGCGTGGCCCGTTCCCTGCGCTCGAACCTGTCCATCGACTCCACCGACCTGGACGAGGCCGGGGCCGGGCTGGGCGCTGCGATGGCACCTTTGCAGGAGGGCTTGCTGGAGTACAGGCCGGGGGCGCTGGTCGACGCGATGCTCATCCTGGACGACGCCGCGCGCCGCGCCAGCCACGAGGTGTCCGAGACGCAGGGAGAACCCGCCGCCAAGCTCCTGGCACGCGCAGCCGTCGACGAGCTGATCGGCGCGCTCGACGCGTGGGGGCGCGACCCCGACCAGTCGATCACCTACATCACGAAGGACGAGTCCGACAACGCCCGGCTGACGGTGGGACCCCTCGACGTGTCCGCAGCAATCGGCGGCGTCGGCATCGGCGAGCGGGGCGCGATCCTCACCTCGGCGACGCTGGCCCTCGGTGGCAACTTCGACATCATGGCTGCCGCCACCGGCATGGCGGTTTCCGGCGTACCCTGGCACGGCATTGACGTAGGTTCTCCCTTCGACCACGCCCGTCAGGGCATCCAATACGTGGCAACCCACCTGCCCCCACCTGGGCGCGACGGTCCTTCCGAGCAACTGCTCGACGAACTCGTTGACCTCGCCCAGGCCTCGGGCGGGGGGATGCTGGCTCTCTTCGCTTCGCGGCGTGGGGCGAACGCCGGAGCTCAGGCGCTGCGCGAACGAACCGATCTGACGGTCTACTTGCAGGGCGAAGAAACCCTCGCCCAGCTGATCCAGCATTTCCGCGACGAACGTGACTCGTGCCTGGTGGGGACCATGTCCCTGTGGCAGGGCGTCGATGTTGCCGGGGACGCGTGCCGCCTCGTCGTTATCGACAAGATCCCCTTCCCGCGCCCCGACGATCCGGTCTCGCGCGCCCGATCAATGGACGTGGAGCGCCGCGGCGGCAACGGTTTCATGTCCGTGTCCCTCACCCACGCCGCCCTCATGATGGCACAGGGCACAGGGCGTCTCCTGCGCTCGACGACCGACCGCGGCGTCGTCGCGATCCTCGACCCTCGGGTGGTGACAAAACGCTACGGATCCTTCATCATGCGCTCGCTTCCGCAGATGTGGCCGACCACGGACCCGCGTGTCGTTCGCGGCGCGCTTCGGCGTCTGAGCAAAGCAGAGGGCCAGTAGGTGGCAAGTGGTTTTCAACACGTGAAAAGTCGTGTAAATTAACCATTAGGCGTCCCGTGACCTGTCGCAAGGGAAACGCCTGCTCACACTAGGAGAGACACGTGGAAAACAAAGCGCAGACCCTGTACCCCTCAAAGTCCTCTGGACGTCCTTCGAAGATTGCCATCATCGGTGCCGGTGCCGTTGGTACGGCCGTCGCTTACGCGTGTGCGATGCGCGGCGACGCTCGTTCGATCGTCCTTCAGGACATTAATAAGCCTAAGGTCGAGGCCGAGGCCCTCGACATGGCCCACGGCATTCAGTTCACCCCCGCCGGATCCATTGAGGGTTCCGATGACGTCGAAATCGTTCGTGGTTCCGACCTCATCATCGTGACGGCCGGCGCGAAGCAGCAGCCCGGGCAGTCTCGACTGGAGCTGGCTGGTTCGACCGTCAACCTCATGAAGAAGATCGTTCCGAACCTGCAGAACGTGGCACCCGATGCCCGTTTCATGTTCGTCACCAACCCGGTGGATGTCGTCACCTACGTGGCCCTGAAGCTGACCGGCCTGCCCCGCAACCAGGTCTTCGGTTCGGGCACGGTGCTCGACACCTCCCGTCTGCGCTACCTGGTTTCGCGCGAGACCGGCGTGGCAACCCAGAATATCCACGCGTACGTTGCCGGCGAGCACGGTGACTCCGAGGTCGCCCTGTGGTCCAGCGCCGAGATCGGCAACGTTCCGCTCTCCCAGTGGGGTCCGACCCTGTCCGGCGGCGTCTTCGATTCCGCTCTGCGCAACTCCATCGCTCAGGAAGTCGTCCAGAGCGCTTACAAGATCATCGAGGGCAAGGGCGCGACCAACTACGCGATCGGCCTGTCCGCCGCGAACATCGCCGGCGCGGTCCTGCGCGACGAGCAGCGCGTCCTGACCATCTCGACGCTGCTTGAGGACTGGGAAGGCATTTCGGACGTCGTCATGGCGGCCCCGACCATCGTGGGCCGCGACGGTGCCGGACGTGTCCTGAACCCGCCGCTGACCCTCAACGAGCGTGACGGCCTGACCGCCTCGGCGGAGCGTCTGCGCCAGGTGGCCCGCGACCTGGGCTTCTGATCCTGTCATAACGACGTCAATGGTGCCGACCCCGCGGGGTCGGCACCATTGCTATAAGCGGGGAATCAGAGGGACCGGATAACGGTGACGACCTTGCCGAGGATGGTGGCCTCGTCGCCGGGGATGGGGGAGTAGTCCTTGTTGTGGGGCAACAGCCACACGTGTCCATCCGTGATCGACAGCTCTTTCACGGTGGCTTCGCCGTCGATCATGGCTGCCACGAACTCACCGTTGCTGGCGTCGTTTTGGGCGCGGATGACGACGTAGTCTCCGTCGAAGATACCCGCGTCGATCATGGATTGGCCGGAGACCTCGAGCATGAAGAGGTCGCCGTGACCCGTCATGGAGGTGGGCAGGCGGAAAACCTCTTCGATGTGCTGCTCGGCGGTGATGGGAGAACCCGCAGCAATGCGGCCGACGAGCGGGATGGCGCTGCCCTCCTCCTCCACGTGGGACATCGGAATTTCGATGGGCACGACGGGGGACGAGGCCGGACCAGGCAGAGCGACGCCGAGTGCGCGTCGCGCCTTGTCTGTCAGGTCGAGGGCGCGCGGCAGCCCGGGTTCGCGCGCGAGGTAGCCCGAGGATTCGAGAGCATCAAGGTGGTGTTTGACAGTCGAGGGTGAAGCCAGCCCGACAGCGGATGCGATCTCTCGCACAGAGGGAGGGAAACCGCTGGAGGTCAGCTTGTCGTTGATAACGCGCAGGATCGCGCGGTGTCGCTCACTGATCGCTCGCTCGCTCATGGTCCCTCCTTCGTGGGTGTGGACGCAGATGTGCATGGGTGGCCGTCCACTGGATGCGTCAATTTTAAGCCGATAACGCGCAATATGAAACATATGTTCGAGTGGGTCTCGACATTTACGGCAGTGCATGCTATCGTACAGGTGTTCGACGAACATATGTTCGATACCGTTGTTTGGAGGTTGTCATGAGTGTCTCGTACTCTCCCACGCCTGCCGTCTCCTTCCCCGCGCGTCGCTCGCCGATACGCCCGGCGCAGGATGTACCCCTGGCGACGGTTCGTGACATTGCGTCGGCCCCGTCCGTCCGACGGCGCATCGAGGCGCAGCGGGCGGACGATCCCGCTTTCCTGCGACCTCCTGCACCTCCTCGTCGGCCTGAGAAGCCTTCGCGCCGGGGCATGGTTGCAGGCACTTTCGCTACCCTCGCGCTCTCCGTGGGTGCGGGCATCCTGGGGCTGGCCCTCCAGCCCGATACCTATGACGGTCCGACCGTCATTAAGGCTGCCGTCAGTGGGGACTCCGTTTGGTCGATGGCGCAAAACGTTCGCAGTGAGCGTCCGCTCGAAGAGATTGTCGCGGATATCGAACGCCTTAATGACATCAGTGGTGCCATCCATCCCGGGCAGCGCGTCGTCGTGCCGGTTCGATAGGGGTGAGCCTGGGACTCCTGGGACAGGGGAGGGGGTGAGCGTGTACCGTTGAGGGGTGCACTGCCCTTTCTGTCATAACCCTGACTCGCGCGTCGTCGATACGCGCATCGCCGATGACGGTGCCTCGATCCGGCGCCGTCGCGAGTGCACGCACTGCAAGAAGCGTTTCACAACTCTGGAGACATCGTCGTTCCAGGTGGTGAAGCGTTCCGGTGTGGTCGAATCCTTCTCGCGCAACAAGGTCGTGTCCGGCGTGAAAAAGGCATGCCAGGGCAGGCCCGTCTCCGACGATCAGCTCGCGATCCTCGCCCAGCAGGTGGAGGAGCAGCTGCGCTCCACCGGTGTCTCCAACGTCTCCACGAACGAGGTTGGCAAGGCTATCTTGCCGTTCTTGCGCGACCTCGATGTCATCGCCTACCTGCGCTTCGCCTCCGTGTACCGGGCCTTCGACACCCTCGAGGACTTCGAGGAGGCCATTCAGGCGCTGCGTGAACGCTCGCAGGCGGGCGAGAGTGCATCTCCTGAGCAGACGCAGGTGGCCTCGAAGAAGGCGCGTAAGCCTCGTACTAGCCGCAAGCGTACTGCGGGGCAGGCGCTGCTCGGAGACGAGTAACGCCCGCACCCCACGCCCTGCTGGTGACTCATCACTGCTGCGATGAACGAAGCCTACTTCTCGTCCTGATTGGCGCGGTCACTCGGTGTCGTGGTCAGGCGGCGCATGGCTTCGCTCGACGCTTCGGCCACCGATTCGCGTGCCCCGGCCACGGCCTCGGACATGGATTCGCGGGCAACGGCGACTTTTTCGGACATCGTGTCGCGCGCTCCGGCTACGGCCTCGGACATGGATTCGCGTGCGACGGCGACCTTTTCGGACATCGTGTCGCGCGCTCCGGCCATGGCCTCGGACATGGATTCGCGTGCCCCGGCGACGGCCTCGGTCGCGGCTGCCTGCACGCCCATGATCTGCTCGCGTACCTTCTTGCGCATGACCTTGCCCAGCTGTGAGCGCGGCAGCTCGCTCATGACGACGATCTGGCGGGGCAGCGCGTAGTGGGCGAGAGATTTTTCAGCCCACTTGCGCAGCTCAGCGAGCGTTACCGAGGCGCCGGCCTCGAGAACGATGGCGGCGACAACGTCTTCACCTCTCTCTCCAGCGGGCACGCCGACGGCGGCGACGTCAGCCACGCCCGGCATGGAGCGCACGGCATCCTCCACCTGGGAGGGGTAGACGTTGAAACCGGAGGAATTGATCATCTCCTTGCGGCGGTCCGCCATGTAGATGAAACCGTCGCGCACCTGGACTAGGTCGCCCGTGCGCAGCCAGCCGTCGGAGGTGAAGACTTCGGTGGTTTCGTCGTCCTGGTTCCAGTAGCCGGAAAAGACCTGAGGGCCCGATGCAATGAGCTCGCCGACGTCGCCGTCGGCAACGTCGCGGGTGGGATTCTCGGGATCGACGATACGCACGCGTGTGGAGGGGAAAGGCAGACCGAGCGCCCCGCGTGCGCGCGAGGAAGCCAAGGGTGAGCCGAGGAGGACCGGAGAGGCCTCGGTCATGCCATAGCCCTCGATCATGAGACCGCCGGTCGCTTCCTCCCATTTCTGGGCTAGCGGTGCCGACAGAGGCATCGCGCCGGACAGGGAGAAATGGATGGAAGATAGGTCGGCGTCCGTGCCTTCGGCTGCTGCCAGAAGGCGTTCGTACATGGGGGGAACGCCCAGGAAGAACGTGCAGGGGAGGCGGCGCTGGGCGGCGAGCACGAGCGTCGTGTCGAACTTTGGGAACATGGCGATGGTCGCGCCCAGGCGCAGGCCAGCCAGGAAGCTCGCCGTGAAACCGAAGGCGTGGAAGAGGGGGAGGATGCAGTAGAAGACCTCGGCACCCTCGTGGAGGACGGATACCCACGCAATGCACTGTTCCACGTTGTCTTGTAGATTCGCGTGCGTGAGTGCGGCCGCCTTCGGTATGCCCGTCGTGCCGCCGGTGTGGATGAGGAGGGCGATGTCCTCCACGGAGGAGGCGCAGGGGCCCTCCCACGGCCTCGCGGCGCGCATTGCGCGCGTCCACGAGCGTGCCCACGCCGGGCGCGGGCTGCCGAGTTGATCGCGCTTCTCGCGCGCCGCCTTCAACGGCAGCTTGAGCGCCAGGCGTGAGGCCGCGGGTAGTGCGCTGGCCAGGTCCACGGAGAAGGTGGTGTGGCCTCGTCCGAGGAAGGTGAGCTTTTCCAGGGTCTTGGACCAGGCGATGGTGACGCGGGCACCGTGGCGCTTGTATTCGTTCTGGAGTTCGCCCGAGGGAGCTAGGGGGTTGTGTTCGACGACGATGGCCCCCAGTAGCATCGTGCCGAGGACGGCGACCGCATGCTGAGGACAATTCGGCATGACGAGGGCGACGCGGTCGCCGGGGCGCACGCCCGCCTGATGCAGCGCGCCCGCGCATCGACGCATGTCCTGGGCCAGCTCGGAGTAGCTGAGCTGACGGGCGAAAAAGTCGATGGCTGCGCGAGTGGGGTAGCGGGAGGCGACCTCCAGGACCATGTTTGGGATCGGTTGATCCGGAGTTGCGATTTCGTAGGCGACCCCGGGCGCGTAGAACGCTCGCAGCCGTGACGTCAGATCCATCTGTGCTCCTTCGGTGATGCTGCCCCTACGATACCGTAAGTTAGGGCCGCATTTGACCAGCTGGCAACGCGACGAACGTGACAGTCTTTACAGCGGAGTCGCAATCAGTCGGATGGTCTCGGGCAGGTGGCTCAGCTCTTCGAGGGCCTCGCGTCCCAGACCCGCTGAGATGTCGGTGAGCACGTAGCCGACCTCGTCCATGGTGGCCAGAATCTGCGCGTCGACGTTGGCCTCGGAGGAGGCGAAGATCTGGTTGACGCGCGCCATGACGCCGGGCACATTGCGGTGGATGAGGCGCACGCGGTAGCGTGAGCGCTTGCCGATGTTCATCGTCAGGTTCGGCAGGTTGACGCTCATATCGGTTGAGCCGCTGGCTTGGTACTCGCCGATCTTCGCGGCGACGAATCGGCCGATGTCGTACTGCGCTTCCTCAGTGGATCCGCCGATGTGGGGGGTGAGGATGACGTTGTCGAGGGTGGCCAAGGGGGATGTGAAGGGGTCGCCGTTGGCGCGTGGCTCCTCCGGGAACACGTCAATGGCTGCACCACCGAGGTGGCCGGAGACGAGTGCGGCGTGCAGGGCGTCCACGTCGACGACGTGTCCGCGCGAGAGGTTGATGAACAGGGCACCGGGTTTCATGAGCTCGAATTCGGTGCGACCGATCAGGTTGGTGTTGGACTCTTGGCCGTCCACGTGTACGGAGATGATGTCGGCTTCGCGCAGCACGGCCTCCATGGTGGGCATCTGTGTGGCGTTGCCCAGGGCGAGGCGCTCGGCGGCGTCGTAGAAGATGACGTTGAGGCCCATGGCCTCGGCGAGGACGGAGAGCTGCGTGCCGATGTTGCCGTAGCCGATGATGCCGAGGGTGTGCCCGCGCACCTCGTGAGCACCGTCGGCGCTCTTGTCCCACACGCCGCGGTGCAGGCGCGAGTTCTTGACGGTCACGCGGCGCGACAGGTCGATGATCTCGCCGATGGCTAGCTCGACGACGGAGCGCGTGTTGGAGTAGGGGGCGTTGAACACGGCGATGCCCATCTCGGTGGCCGTGGCCAGGTCGATCTGGTTGGTGCCGATGCAGAAGGCGCCGATGGCCTTCAGGTTCGGGCGTGCGCGCAGGACGCGCTCGGTGACCTCGGTCTTGGAGCGCAGGCCCAGGTAGTCCACGCCGTCGAGCGCGTCAATCAGGTCGTCCTCGGACAGGGCACCCGTCACGCGGGTGCCCTCAATGCCAAACTTCGCGAAGATGTCGTCGGCGATTGAGTGAGGATTTTCCAAGAGTAATGCTCGTGTCATGACTCCATCATGGCAGATGAAAGCGCAGTTAGTACGCCGTTGTCACTGTGTGGTCACTGATTACCACTCTTCCATGCCGGCGGGCAGCGGGCTGGCGTGGACGACGTGGACGTCGTGGGTGGCGCGCGTGAGAGCGACAAACAGGTCGCCGATGCCGTCGCTCATGATCTCACCGGGTTCCACGAGGACGATGGAGTCAAACTCGAGCCCCTTTGACGCATTGGCGGACAGCAGGGCGACGCGCTCGGACAGGGCGGTTTCCCCGTCCACGTCGGCACCCCACGCGCGGGCGCGCTGCGCGCCGACGATGATGGCGACGCGTCCGCGGGAAGCACCCGCCTCACGGTCGAGGCGTTCCTCGGCGACCTGCTGGGCCTGGCGCGCGGCCTCCCACAGGGGATCGGTGCTTCGGGACGAGGCCGTGGCATCTTCGGGTGCATCCACGTGGGTGACGCGGTAGCAACCCTCGACGTCGCGCACGGCGGTCATAGGATAGAGGACGGGTGCCCCCGCACGTGCCACGACGCCCTCAGCGAGGGTCGTGAGCGTCGCGGGGGTACGGTACGACACAGTGAGCGCATACTCGGCGGCGAAGGCTCGGGCCGCGGGACCCAGAGCCTTCTCCCACGAGCCAGGACGCTTTGAGCCGCGGCGCTGATCGAGGTCGCCGACGACCGTGAAGGAGCGAGACGGGCAGCGGCGCAGCAACGCACGCCACGCCATGGGGGAGAGCTCCTGCGCCTCGTCGACCACAATGTGGCCGTACGCCCACGCACGGTCCTTGGCCGCACGCTCGGCCAGGGGAGTCCACGTTTCCTGGACGGCCGTATGCTCGGCGAGCATCTGCGCGGTGACGATGCCGCCACCGAGGTTTTGCCCCTCAATCGCGGCGCGCGCACGCTCGATCTCGGCCGCGTCCGCCTTCTGCGTGGGTGCCGACGTGGTCGGCATGGGCCCCAGGAGTTCCTCGCACTCGTCCAGGATCGGAACATCTGAGATCGTCCAAGGCGCTGAGCGCGGGCGCACGAGGAGGGCCAGCTCGTCGGGCCGCAGAGGGGACTTCGCACGCCGATTCGCGGACGCCAGCACCTCCGGGCGGGCATACAGGCGACGCAGCAGCGTCTGCGCGCTGGTCGGCATCCACGCCGTGTTGATTGCACGGCGGCAATCCACCGAGTCACGGATCTCGATGAGCCACGAGCGCTTGACATCGGGATCGACGTGGCCTTCCGAGTCCGCGTCCCCGGCCTCGCGCGCCAGACGCAGCGCCAGCACGTCCATGAGTTCGCGTGCGAAGAACTCGCGCGCCACGTTGTGCGGGCGCCCCGAACGCTTGGCGCGCCGACGCGCCCCTTCGACGTCCGCTTGCGTCAGCGTCACCGTCCGGTTCCACACGCGCAGCTCCTGATCCTCCTTGGGGAGCTTCGCGAGCTGACGCACCGCCTCCTTAATGATCGCCGCCCACGCCGGCAGTCCCTTAATCCGAGCCACGGCCTCGTCCTCAGACGCACGCGCGTGCACGCTCGGCACGAGGTCTCCCATCGTCACCGATACGACGCCGGTTTCACCCAGGGACGGAAGAACCTGCTCAATGTAGCGCAGGAACAGACGCGAAGGCCCCACCAGGAGGACACCCGAGCGTTCCAGGCGCTCGCGGTGCGCATACAGCAGGTAGGCGATGCGGTGCAGTGCGACCGCAGTCTTGCCGGTGCCTGGGCCGCCCTGGACGACCAGGAGGCCTTTGTCGGAGGCGCGGATGATGCGGTCCTGCTCAGACTGGATGGTGGCGACGATGTCGCCCATGCGGCCGTCGCGCGCCTCGCTCAGGGCATGCATGAGAGCGCCCTCGCCCTGCAGTTCCAGGCCCTCGGCACCCGAGGCGTCGAGGAGTTCGTCCTCCAGGGCAGTCACGCGCCGGTTTCGGGTCGAAATGTGGCGCCGACGCACGACGCCGTCTGGTTCGGCCGACGTCGCCTGATAGAAAGGGCGCGCGGCTGGGGCGCGCCAGTCCACGAGCAGGGGAGTGCCGTCCTCACGCGACAGCGATAGGCGACCCACGTGGCGCGTCGAGGCGTCCACCATGTCGAGTCGGCCGAACACGAGACGCTCCTCCACGCCCTCGAGGCGTGCCGCCATCTCACCCAGATGCGCGGACAGGGCCTCGCGCTCCGTCCAGGCTTGCGCGTTGCCGACCCCGTGCGTCGAATGGACGCGGCCCTGGCGGTCTCGATAGGAAGCACGCAGAGCGTCCAGGCGCTCGTAGGCGGCGTCGACGAAGTCCTGTTCGGGCAACGGAAGATCCGCGTGTGAGTGCTGGCGTGCGCCCGTAGTCATGGGTCCTCCTCGATTTTGGTGGCCTTCTATTGTCGCTCACTTTTCGTCGTTATGCTGTGAGCAGCCGATATTCGAATCGCTGCCCTACGCCCCCAGCTCAAAACGCGTCCCCGCATGACGCGAAGGGGGCCACGCGGGTACGTTAGACACGAGGCGCTAGATCGAGCATGAGGAGGATGACGTGAGCATCACCGCGACCGACCTTTACAAGGACGGGCCCGCCGCAGGCGCGAAGGCCAAGATTCTCCTCATCCATTTCGATGGGGCGATTGACGCAGGCGCCGCCGGACGCCTGGCGATTGGGCAGATGCTGCGCTCCCTGCACAATGAACGCGTTGCGACCTTCGACGCCGACGCGCTCATGGACTATCGGTCCCACCGGCCGATCGTGACCGTCAATGACTGGGTGTCGTCCCCGGACATGGTGATGCCCGAAACCGTCCTCGACCTGGTGGAGGACGACATGGGTAACCCGATCTTGGTCCTGCACGGTGCCGAACCGGATTCGCACTGGGAGTCCTTCACGAACGCTATCAACGACATTTGCGAGCGCGCGGGCGTCGAGATCACTTTCTCGCTGCACGGCGTGCCCTCCGGCGTACCCCACACGCGGCCGACCCCCGTCCATGTCCAGGCGACTGATGCTTCCCTGCTGCCTTCGGGCGGAACCAAGATCGCGAACCACATGCAGTTTCCCGCGCCCCTGTCCACCTTCGTGCAGATCCGTCTGGGTCAACGAGGCATTGGCGGAATCGCGCTGCTCGGTGCCGTCCCGTACTACATGTCGGACACCGGCTATCCGGCGGCCTCTTCGGCGCTGCTCACCTCGTTCGCGAAGTTCGCGGACCTGTCCCTGCCCGTTGGCGACCTCGAACAGGGTGCTGCGCAGGACCAGGAGAACATCGAGAAGCTCGTCGAATCCAACCCCGAGATTTCCCACACCGTCTCCAACCTCGAGGAACACTTCGATGCGTGGAGCGGCGGGGACGGCGCGATCCCGCTGGCCGGCATGGCTACGCCTGCCGCAGCCCGGGATGAGGATAAGTCCACCAAGGACATCGGCGACGTCATCGAGGCCTATCTGGCGCAGGTCTCCCGCGCTAAGGCCGAAGAGCTGGAATCCGTTCAGCGCGCGTCCCTCGTCGATGACTCGGAGACCCCTCCCAAGCCTGATACCCTCGAAGACGTGCTCGCCCGCGTCGAAGCTCGCCGCAAGGGCAAAGGCCCCGGCCCCGCCACGCCGCGTCATCGCGCCTGAGCGTCAGGGCAACCGCAGGCAGTGCCCCTGAGCACCCGCGTCGTGCCCACGGTTCCACGTGCCCGGGACGCCGACCGGCGAACGGGGGCAGGCCTCGTCAGTGAGCCGGGGGATAGCCGACCTGCTCGTCCGTGAGTGCGGGGCACCCCGCCACCCAACGCTCCAGCTCGCGAGGCCTCGTGATGCGCGCGGGCAAGGCCAGCATGCGCAGAGCCCGGTCGATGTCATCCACGTTCACGACACCCTCATTGCACGCCACGGCAACCACATTGCCGCGCCGACCGCTGCGGCCCACCTTCGGATCCTGAATCGAGGCGACGAAAGGAAAGACCTCCTGCAGCGCCGCCACATCCTGGCGGGCGTTAGCCGCGCCCCCATGCGCGCAATTCACCAGGTACACGCCCCTACCCGTCAACGCGCCACGAACAAGCCGAGCGCACTCGAGCGTACGCAGGTGAGCAGGCGTCACACCCGAGGCAAACGCATCGCGCACGATCACATCGAAAGAACCCTCGCGCGTCGCCTCCACGACCGAGCGGCCATCACCCACGCGGATCTTCACCTGCGGGGCCTTCGGGATCGGGAAATGCTCGCGCACCTGCTCGGCCAAAAGCCGATCCACCTCCACGGCCACGTGTCGGGAGGACGGGTACGAGGCCGACCACGCGCACGCCAGAGCACACGCCGCGCCACCCACATGCAGCGCACGGAAACGATCCTGCGCGCCCCACACGGCGCGCACAACCGCGCTCATGTGCTGCATGTACTCAAACTCCAGGTAGGTCGGATCCGACGTATCCACCGCCGAAGACTCAACCCCGTCCAAGAACAGCGTGGCGCGCGGGCCATCCCAACGGATACGCGCCGCCCCGGTATCCGTCTCGAAGGAGATGTCGCGTGACGAAGATAAGCGTGCCATGGTGGACACTGTAACCACGGGATTGCGCTCGCTGCTTCAGGAGGTGACATGTCAAACGCTCCCAGGGACGCGCGCGCCAAACGCGACTGGGGATCCGACGACTCCGCCACCCCGATCCTCCACGTCGACATGGACTCTTTCTTCGCACAGGTCGAGATGCGCGAAGACCCCTCCCTGATCGGACGCCCCATCGTCGTCGGCGGCACCTCCGGCCGCGGCGTCGTCACATCCGCCACCTACGAAGCCCGCGCCCTCGGCGTACGCGCCGGCATGCCCACCTCACGCGCCCGCGCCCTGTGCCCCACAGCCGCGTTCATCCCCGGCAACCATGCCCTCTACCGGCACTACTCCCACCAGGTCATGGGGATCCTCGCGACAATCACGCCCGCCCTCGAACAAGTCTCCATCGACGAAGCATTCCTCGACGTAGCCGGTTCACGCCGTCGTCTCGGCTCACCCACCCACATCGCCCGCCTCATCCGCACCCGCATCCGCGAGGCCGTCGGCCTCCCCGCATCCGTGGGCATCGCCGCCACCAAATCCGTCGCCAAAATCGCCTCCTCACACGCCAAACCAGACGGCCTCCTCCTCATCCCCCAGGACGCGACAGTCGAGTTCCTACACGGCCTCCCCGTCGGAGCTCTCTGGGGAGTCGGCGGCAGAACCGGTGCCATCCTCGACCGAGAAGGCATCGACACCATCGGCGACCTCGCCCACACACCCATCACCCGCCTCACCAAACTCCTCGGCGTCGCATCAGCCCACCACCTCCACGACCTATCCTGGGGCATCGACCCACGCGCCGTATCAACCTCTCGCCCCGAAATCAGTCGGCATGGAACGCACCTTCGAAGACGACGTGCGCTCGCGGACGCAGATCGAGCAGTTCATCCTGGCTGCCTCCCACGACTGTGCGCGCAGGCTGCGCTCCGGCGGGGTCGTCGGATGGACCGTCGGTATCAAGATGCGTGGCGCTGACTTTCATACGATCACGCGCAGCATCAGCCTGGTCGCACCCACCGACACCGGACGCGATATCGCCCGTGCTGCGCAGTCTCTGTTTGCTCGGGAGGACATGCCCATCGGGGGGAGTGCGCCTGTTCGGCGTGCGCGTCGAGGGATTGCAGTCCCGCTCCGACGGCGTCGCCGTGACCCTGGACCGAGACGAAAAACCAGCGGCCTCCGAACGTGCGATGGATCAGATTCGCTCCAAGTTCGGTGCCGGTGCCCTGGCACCCGCGACCCTTCTGGGTACTCATGTTCCCGCTCGCCGTTCGTTCGGCGGTGACGCTGCGCAGGCTGGTCAGGGTTCTCGCAGTGCCGAGGCATCGGCCCGACAGGGCGGTGACGCGCGGGGCCGTGGCGAGCAGGGGACGCTCCTGTGAGCTGGTTCGTCGCAGGCACCGGGTGCACGCTAAGCTTGAATCAGTAATCGTCCGAAAGGGGCAGGCAATGGCTCTCACCGAGTATGAGAAGAAGATCCTCGAGCAGATGGAAGCGTCTCTGCGCGAGGAAGATCCCGCGTTGGCCTCGCAGATGTCTTCCCCGACCCTCGACGAAGATGACAACGAGTCCGCCCGAGGACCGAGGACCCCTCGTCGCATTGCTCTCGGTTTTGCTGGGGCCGTCCTGGGCATGGTCGTCCTGGTCGTCGCAGTCTCGCTGGGCTACTCGATCATCTCGATCCTCTTGGGTGTCGCGGGCTTCGCCCTCACCGTCGCCGGGATCCTGTACGCGCTGTCTCGCCCGGAGGCTGCGTCCTCTGACCGCTCCCGTGCCCCCAAGCAGAAGAAGAACAACGAGAGCGGTGGCTGGGATTCGTTCATCCAGGATCAGGAGCGTCGCTGGGACGACCGTAAGAACGACGACTGAGTCGACCGACACGGCAAGAAAGAGCGGGGGAGCGCGGCGCGCACCCCCGCTTCGCGCTGCGTGGGGAGTAGTCCCCACCCCGCTCCCCACTGTGCTCCATGGTCTGCTCCATCCTGCTCCCCACTGTGCTCCCCGGGGTCGCTCCATCCCGCTCCCCACTGTGTTCCCGGGGTCGCTCCACCCCGCTCCCCACTGTGCTCCCCGGGGTCGCTCCACCCCGCTCCCCACTGTGCTCCCGGGGGCCTCTCCACTTTCCACCCCGAGATGGCTCAGTTCCCTGTCGTTAAACCTCGGCCTCGTCCCCGAGAGCTGAATAATCCCCAAAAGATCAGTTTTGGGGTTTGTTAGCGCTGTATCACTCCAGTCATGCGCGGCATGATATGTGTCATATATTTCCCCACTTTTCTCCACAGCCTATTTTCGTTGCTAACTCGCCAAAAAGGCGCAAAGTATTGAGCGCCACGCCGCCCCTTTCCCTGTAAATATGGTGCGAAGTGGGTTAAAGTGGGGGAAAGTTCCGAACAGGGGAAGGGGTGACATGTTCCTTGGTACGTACGAACCTAAGCTCGACGACAAAGGGCGCATGTTTCTGCCCGCGCGATTTCGCGAAGACATGCAGGGCGGGATTGTCCTCACTCGCGGACAAGAGCACTGCATCTATGCATTCCCCGCCGCGGAATTCGAGAGTATGACCGAGGAGCTGCGTCGCGCCCCCCTGACCTCCAAGCAGGCCCGCGACTGGATCCGCGTGATGCTCTCGGGAGCCTATAAGGAAGTTCCTGACAAACAGGGACGCATTAGCGTCCCGGCAGATCTGCGTGCGTACGCCGGTCTGGATCGCGAACTCGCCGTCATCGGCGCGGGATCGCGAGCAGAAATATGGAATGCCTCGGCCTGGCGCGAGTATCTCGCGGTCCAGGAGGAGGTGTTCTCCAATACAGCAGAAGAAATTATCCCCGGGATGTTCTGACCCGTACTCCGAGGTCTCCGCCCGCTGTTCCGACATCACTTCCCCGATGGCGGAGCACGGTGGGGGACCTGGGTGGACGGATCGAACACGAGTGAGCGTGGAAGGAGGCGCGACATGACTGATGCACCTGAGACGGTGCGCGATTCGTCGCGCCACTCCGATCTCGGTCGCCCCGCCGCCGAGCGTCACGTCCCGGTCCTTCTCGCCGAGTGCCTCGACATGCTGGCCCCCGCGATTGAGGGACCCGGTGCGGTCCTGGTTGACGCCACCCTGGGCATGGGCGGGCACACGGAGGGCGCACTCGAAAGATTCCCCGAACTGACCGTCATCGGCATCGACCGGGACCCGCAGGCTATTGACCTGGCCTCGGCCCGCCTCGAGCGCTTCGGGGATCGCTTCCGCGCGGTGCACACGACCTACGACTGCATTGACGAGGCCGTGGCGCGCCAGTGTGGCGTGGGAGCGCGGGTGGATGGTGTCCTCATGGATCTGGGCGTCTCGTCCCTGCAGCTGGACGAGGCCGAGCGTGGCTTCGCCTATTCCAAGGATGCGCCGCTTGACATGCGGATGGACGCCACGAGCGGACCCAGCGCAGCGGACCTGCTGGCCACGGCCTCGGAAGGTGAGCTGATCCGTATCTTGCGCACCTACGGCGAGGAGAAGTTCGCACCGCGCATCGCGCGGCTGATCATCCGGCGTCGGGACGAAGCGCCGATCACACGCACCGGAGAACTCGTCGACATTATTCGTGAGGCGATTCCCGCGCCGGCCAGGCGCACGGGCGGTAACCCCGCCAAGCGCACGTTCCAGGCGCTGCGCGTGGCCGTGAACGACGAGCTTACGATCTTGGAGCGGGCGCTGCCCAAAGCCCTGGCGAGCTTGCGAGTGGGAGGACGACTGGTCGTCGAGTCCTACCAGAGTTTGGAAGATCGAATAGTCAAGGATGTGCTGCGGCGCGGATCCAGCAGTGCCGCCCCTCCCGGGCTGCCGATTATTCCCGACGACATGGCTCCCAGCCTGCGGCTTCTTACCAAGGGCGCAGGAAGAGCCGACCGAGCTGAACAAGACCACAACCCACGATCTGCTTCCGTGCGACTGCGCGGAGCTCAACTCATCCGCGACTGGAAGGATCTCTCATGAGTGCAGCAACCGCCAAAGCCCGCCCCGCGGCACGTCCGGAGTTGCGCCGTGAGGAGGTCCGCGAGTTTCACGTCGTCGAGGGGACTCGCCCGCGTCGATCAGTCGTGGCCATCCTCATGCTGCTGGTGGCCGTCGCGCTGGCCTCCGTGCTGGCGTCGATGGTCCTGAACACGCGTATGGCTCAGACATCCTTCGCGATTCGCGAGCAGCAGCTTCAGCTCAACGAGCTGGAGGCTCAGGCCTGGACGATGCGTGCCGAGCTGGACCGTAAGGCCTCGCCGACGGAGCTCGAGAAGGCAGCGAAGGCGAACGGTATGGTGCCTGCGGGTGCCTCGGGCTTCATCACGCTTGAGACGGGAACCGTTGAAGGCGGGACCCCCGCGAAGTAAGACAGACCCCAGTGCCTATGGATAGCGTTATATCGCGCTCGCGCTGGATCCTCGTGATCCTGATCGGCGCGATGTGTCTATGCGGCGTGCGTTTAGTGCAGCTCCAGATCATTGAAGGGCCGGTGTTGGCCGCCCAGGGGCAGCGCGTGCGCACGTCGTCGACCGCTGTTGCCGCAGCGCGCGGGTCGATCACGGACGCGACGGGCGTCGTGCTGGCGAACTCGATCCAGACCTACGACATTGCGGTGAACCAGGTGAACATTCGTTCCTACGTTCACTACGATGACGACGGCAACGAGGTCGGTCGTGGCCCGGCCGAGGCCGCCCACCAGCTCGCCCCTCTCCTGGGCGTGGATGAGGCGGAACTGGGCGGCATGATGCTGGGGGAGTCAACCTACGAGTACATCAAGCGCAACGTTGACGCGGTGACTTACCGAGAGATCCGCAAGCTCGACATTTACGGGATCGAGTGGGAGTCGGTCTTTGAGCGTGAGTATCCGAATGGGAACGTTGCGGCCCCCGTTATTGGTACGGTGAATGCCGAGGGGCAGGGGTCGTCGGGTATGGAAGCTCAGTTTGACCAGCTGCTGACGGGTACCCCGGGCGCGCAGGCCTTCGAGATCGCTCCCAATGGCGCGGTCATGCCGGGCGGTAAGCGCACCACGGTCGAGCCGAAGAACGGCGGATCGGTGGAGCTGACGATCCACGCTGATCTGCAGCATCAGGTTCAGGACCTGTTGGATGTGCGTGTCGCGAAGCACCAGGCGGACTGGGGAACGGTCGTTATCGAGGACGTCGCGACGGGCCATATTCTGGTAATAGCCGACTCGAACTCGAAGGAGCCGGACAATGCTCACCCGCAGAAGGTGCATGCCGTGCAGGACACCTTTGAGCCGGGTTCGGTGGGAAAGCTCATTACCGTGGGTGCTGCCCTGAACCAGGGGACGATTACGCCGACCAGCGTGTTCCAGGTTCCCTACTCGCTGAATCTGCCGGACGCGGGCGGCCCGATCACGGACTTCCATGAACATGGTGGTGAGAAGCTGACGGCGACGGGCGTGCTGGCCGAGTCGTCGAACACGGGTACCGTGCTGATTGGTCAGACGATGACGGATGATCAGCGCTATTCGATGATGCGTGCCTTCGGCTTTGGCCAGGAGACGGGTATCGAGCTGCCCGGAGAGTCGGCTGGCCTACTGCGCAGTTCCGACGAGTGGCAGGGCCGTGACCGTTACGTGACGATGTTCGGTCAGGCGTACGCGATTACGGCGGTTCAGGAGGCGTCGGCGCTCGCGACGATCGCAAACGGTGGCGTGCGTATCATGCCGCACATCGTGAAGTCGTGGACGAACGCGGATGGCACGGTCGAGGTTCCTGAGGGGACCCAGCCGGTGCAGGTCCTGGAGGCGACGACTGCCTCGCAGCTGCTGACCATGATGGAGTCCGTCGTCGAAGATGACTTGGGTACCGCAGCCGCCTCGAAGGTTCCGGGGTATCGCGTCGCCGTGAAGACGGGTACCGCGGAGACCATTATCGACGGTTCGTCAGGCCTTGTGTCAACGACGGCCGGCATCGTCCCGGTTGATGCTCCGCGTCTGGCCATTGCCGTGGTCCTCTATAATCCGAGGGTGGCGTCGGTGTCGTCTGAGTCGTCGGCGCCTCTGTTCGGTGACATAGCACGTTCTGCCGTTGGTAACTTGGGTATTCCGGCCTCGTCTGGGTCGGCTACCCTGTACCCGACGACTCCGTGAGCCTGAAGGAGAAGAAGCATGCGGACATCAGCGCAGTGGATTGCTGAGGCGGTTTCTGGCCGCCTCGTGGGAAACGACGTGGGCGTCACCGGAAGCGTGGTGACCGATTCCCGAGAGGCGCAGGCGGGGTCGCTGTACGTCGCGCGTCGCGGTGAGAGTGCCGACGGGCACGCCTTCGTGGCCGGTGCCGTGGAGCGCGGAGCGGTCGCCGTCATCGTCGAGCATGAGGTTGACGAGGCTGTGGCACAGATCGTCGTCGAGGATTCGACTGAGGCGCTGGGTGCCCTTGCTCGCGCGCACGTCGAGGCGCTGCGATCCACTGGGGCGCTGGACGTCATCGCGATGACGGGGTCCGTGGGCAAGACGACCACGAAGGACTTGCTCTTCCAGATCATGAGCGCTGACGGGCCGACGGTGGCTCCCAAGCTGTCGTTCAACAATGAGGTCGGGCTGCCCCTGACTGTCCTGCAGGCTGACGAGACGACGCGACACTTGGTCCTGGAGATGGGTGCGTCGGGTCCCGGCCATATCACGTACCTGACGGATATTGTTTCCCCGGACGTGGCCATTGAGCTGTGTGTGGGCCATGCTCACGTGGGTGGCTTCGGCGGTTTCGAGGGCGTTGCTGCCGCGAAGGCCGAACTCATCAAGGGCACCCGTCCCGGCGGGCCTGTCATTCTCAACACCGACGATCCGAACGTCGAGGCGATGGCTCCTCTGGCGACTGGCACGATTGTTCGCTTCTCTGCTTCGGGCAACGAGCGCGCGGACGTGCGCGCGTGCGACGTGCACATGGACCGCGCGGATCGTGCGTCCTTCACTCTGGTGACGCCTGAGGGCAGTGCCGAGGTTTCGCTGGCAATTGTTGGCCGCCACCACGTGGCCAATGCGTTGGCGGCCGCCGCGGGTGCCCTTACCCTGGGCGTGGACCTGGAGACCGTGGCCAAGGTGCTCTCGAACGCCCGCGCCCTGAGTCCCCACCGCATGGATGTGCATGAGCTCGCCGTGGATGGCTGCGAGCTCACTCTCATCGACGACTCCTACAACGCGAACCTCGACTCGATGCGCGCGGGGATCGCCGCGCTCGCATCGATCGGCGCTGAGTCCCGGAAGATCGCGGTCCTGGGGGAGATGCTCGAGCTGGGGGAGGACTCTCAACCTCTGCATGAGCAGGTTGGCGCGATGGTTGCCGAGGCGGGCGTAGAGACGCTTATTGGCCTGGGTGCCGACGCGCACTACTATCTGGAGGGAGCCAGCGCGGTGACCAACCGTGTGGTTGCGGAAGATCCTGCCGACGCAGCCCGCCTGGCTCTGGAATTCGCTGCGGACGGTGCCGTCGTCCTGGTGAAGGGTTCTTTTGGTTCATATTCATGGCAGGTGGCTGACATCCTGCGGGAGAAGGGAATGACCCGGTGATTGGTCTTATCGCTGCGTTCATCATCGCGATGGCGCTGTCTGTGATGGGCACACCGCTGCTCATCCGTTTCCTGGTGCTGCATCACTACGGCCAATTCATCCGCCAGGATGGGCCGACGCAGCACCTGACGAAGCGTGGAACGCCGACGATGGGCGGCGTTGTGATCATCCTGGCGACCGTGGTCGCCTGGCTGATTGGTGCGCTCGTCGCGGGTGCTGGCCCCTCGTGGTCGGGCATCCTGCTGGCCTTCCTCTTTGTGGGCCTGGGAACCATTGGTCTCCTTGATGACGGCATCAAGATCATGCGTCAGCGCTCTCTGGGTCTGCACCCCTCGGGCAAGATCGTCGGCCAGGTCGCCGTCGCCTCCCTGTTCGCGGGCGGCACTCTGATCCGGCCCAACGAGTTCGGTGAACTCGCGGGCACGCTGGAGATCTCCTTCGCCCGTCCGACGCCGCTGACTCTCGGGTTCGCCGGCATGGCCATCGGTGTCATCCTCTACCTCATCTGGGCGAACCTCATCGTCACGGCCTGGTCGAACGCCACCAACCTGACGGACGGCCTGGACGGCCTGGCGGCGGGTGTGTCGATCTTCGTCTTCGGTGCCTACACCTTCATCGCCTACTTCCAGCGTATTCAGGCGTGCACGCAGCCGGACGTGAACCGTGCGGCCTGCTATTCGACGCGTGACCCGCTGGACCTGGCAATTTTCTGCGCCGCTCTCATCGGTGCGCTCGCCGGCTTCCTGTGGTGGAACGCGTCCCCCGCGCAGATCTTCATGGGCGACACGGGTTCCCTGGCCCTCGGTGGTGCCGTGGCTGGCCTGTCGATCCTCACCCAGACGCAGCTTCTTGCCATCGTCGTCGGTGGTCTGTTCGTGGCAGTCGTTCTGTCCGACGTCATTCAGATCAGCGTCTTCAAGGCGACGGGTAAGCGGGTCTTCCGCATGGCACCCTTGCACCACCACTTCGAGCTTATGGGCTGGAAGGAAGTCACCATCGTCATCCGCTTCTGGCTGATCGCAGCGATTAGCGCTGTCACCGGCGCGGGTATCTTCTACGCCGAGTGGGTGTCTGCTCGATGAGCCGCAGTGCTGCTGTTATCGGCTGGGGTAAGTCCGGCCAGGGTGCCGCGGGCGCTCTTCTGTCCCGCGACTGGTGCGTGAGCGCTTTTGCGGCTGGCCCCGCCGCGACGCTGTTTTTCGACGAGGTCGCGGACGTTTGCGTCCACGTTGAGGAGGACGCAGACGCCTTGGTGCGCGCGGTGCTGGAGGCACGCCCCGACCTCGTCGTCGTGTCTCCCGGTATTCCCGCGCATCACCCCGTGTTCGAGGCCTGCGCGCAGGCGGGAATCGACCTGTGGGGCGAGGTGGAGCTGGCCTGGCGTCTCCAGGAGGAGGGGCCTCACACCGGTCGCCCGTGGTTGACTGTGACGGGCACGAACGGCAAGACGACGACGGTTGGCATGCTGGGGGAGATCCTGCGTGCATCGGGCGTCAAGGCCGAGGAAGTCGGCAATATTGGTACCCCGATCACGCGCGCGATTGACTCCGACGCCGAGGTATTCGCCGTTGAGCTGTCGAGCTTCCAGCTGCATACCGCCTACACGGTGCGCCCGCTTGCTTCCATCTGCCTGAACGTGGACGCCGATCACCTCGATTGGCACGGCAGCGTCGAAGCGTATGCGGCCGACAAGGCGCGCGTGTACGAGAACACGGTGCGGGCCTGCGTGTACCCCGCTGCGGATCGCACGGTTGAGGCCATGGTGGAGAACGCGGACGTCGTGGAGGGGGCTCGGGCGATTGGCCTGACGCTCGGTGCCCCGACTGTCTCGCAGTTTGGCATCGTTGAAGGCCTGCTGGTGGATCGCGCGTTCGTCGACGACCGTCACCGTCACGCGATCGCTCTGGCCCATATTTCCGACTTGGCGGGGGCATACGGAGACCATCCTTCGCCCGCAGTTCTCTCGGACGCGCTGGCTGCAGCGGCCCTGGCGCGGGCCTACGGCGTTGAACCCGAGGCCGTGGAGGCGGGCTTGCGAGCCTTCCGCCCCGCCGGTCACCGCCGAGCCGTCGTCGCGCGCGCTGCAGACCTGACGTGGATCGACGACTCGAAGGCGACGAACGCCCACGCTGCCCGTGCCTCGCTGGCCGGGTTGCCCCCGCGCAGCGCCATCTGGATCGTCGGCGGCGACCCGAAGGGGCAGGATTTCGCGGAACTCATTAGCCAGGTCGAGCCGACCCTGCGTGGCGTGGTTGTGATCGGCGCGGATCGCAGCGTGCTCGTCAAGGAGCTGGCGGCCTGCGCCCCCGACGTTCCTTTCGTCGAGGTGGACGGCCACGAGGATTGGATGTTCTCCGTCGTCAACGAGGCCGTGGCTCTGTCACGTCCGGGTGACACCGTGGTGCTCGCCCCGGCCTGCGCGTCGTGGGATCAGTTCGACAACTATGGTCAGCGCGGCGACGTCTTCGCCGACGCGGTGCGGCGCCTGGCGGCCCAGTGGGGGAGCGCGGGTGGCGACGAATAAGCGCGGTTGGCACATTCCGACGGTGAACGTTCCCCGAATCCGTTTCGGGTCGGGGCAGGAGCACCAGGCGAATCCGGTGATGACTTATTTTCTGGTCATCATTCCGGCTCTGATGCTCTCGTTTTTCGGTCTCGTCATGGGCTTTCCGCGCAGACGGTGACGTCGATCGCCGAGGGGGAAAATCCGTATACGGCGTACGCGCGTCCGCTCCTTATCATTGTGTCATCGCTTGTGATTGCGGCGATTGTTCAGCTGATTCCGCAGCGCGCGCTGATGACCATGGCCGCCCCGTTGTTTCTGTTTGCGCTTGTTTTTCAGAGCCTCGTTATTACTCCGCTCGGGCGCTCGGAGGGCGGCAACGCGAACTGGGTGAAGATGGGGCCGATCATGGCTCAGCCGTCAGAGCTGCTGAAACTGGCGCTCGTCGTTTTCCTTGCGTGGATTGTCGCGAAGTCCGCGTCGAAGCGCTCGGATGTGAAGGCAATGAGTATCGCGGTTGTACTGCCCATTCTCGTTGCGCTGGGCGCGGTCATGCTGGGTCGCGACATGGGCACGGCGATGGTTGTCGCCATGGGTGCGCTGGGTGCCGTGTGGGTCGCGGGCCTTCCTAAGCGTTGGTTTGGTGTCCTCCTGATGCTGGCGATTCCGACTCTGGTTCTGCTCGTGTTGTCGAATCCGACGCGTATTCGTCGCGTCCTCGCGGTGCTGCCGGGTACGTCGAAGGGGCCGGACGAGTCCGCGCCCGAGCAGATCGACCACTCGCTGTGGGCGCTGGGTTCGGGTGGCCTGACGGGACTTGGGCCGGGTGCATCGCGTGAGAAGTGGAACTACCTGCAGGCGGCGCACACGGACTTCATTTTCGCGATCGTTGGCGAGGAGTTCGGCCTGCTCGGCACGTTTGCGGTGCTGCTGTGTTTGGCGCTGCTCGTGTGGGGTATGTTCCGCGTGGCGCGCGAGGCCGAGGATCTTTTCGTGGTGATTGCGGCCTCTGGTGTCGGCACGTGGATTGGCGTGCAGACCGTTATTAATGTCTTGTCGGTGACGGGCGTGGGTCCGGTCATCGGCGTGCCCCTGCCGCTCGTGTCTTACGGCGGCTCGTCTTTCCTGTTCACGATCACCTCAGTGGCGGTCGTGGCGTCCTTTGCGCGTGCGCGCGCGGGGATGTGGATGATTGGGAGGCCGGACGAGGCCTCGGCTGGTCGCGACCCGCGGGTGGCACCCCGCAGGCGCTCCGCTCGATAAACTTTCAGCTCACGCTTGCGTTAAGGAGACGCTTATGGTCAAGGTTGTGATGGCTGGCGGCGGAACCGCCGGCCACGTGAATCCTCTTTTGGCGACGGCCGCGCAGCTGCGCGACAGTGGCGCCGAGGTGGTTGTGTTGGGCACGAAGGCGGGCCTGGAGGCGGACCTGGTTCCGGCCGCAGGGTTCCCGCTTGTGGAGATCCCGCGCGTACCGCTCCCGCGTCGCCCCTCGCTGGCTTTCTTCACGTTGCCCTCTCGCTTCTCGGATGCGGTCACGCGCTGTGAGCAGGCGCTTGAGGGCGCGGACGTGCTGGTGGGCTTTGGCGGCTACGTGTCGACCCCCGCCTATATCGCTGCGAAGCGCGCTGGCGTTCCGATCGTCATCCACGAGCAGAACGCGCGTCCGGGCCTGGCGAATAAGGTGGGTGCGCGCAACGCGCGGGTCGTTGCTCTGACGTTCCCCTCGTCGCCGCTGGCTGCTCGCGTGGGTGAGACGGTTGTGACCGGCTTGCCGCTGCGTTCTGCCATCGCTGATCTGGCGAATCGTCGCGCAACCTCCGAGGGGGCTGCGCAGGCGCGCCGCGAGGCCGCCGAACGCATGGGGGTTGATCCCGAGGCTCCGACCCTGCTTGTGACCGGTGGATCGCTGGGGGCGCTCCACGTGAACGAGTCGATGACGGGCGGCGCGGATGCGCTGCCCGAGGGCGCGCAGGTCGTGCACCTGACGGGTCGCGGCAAGGACGAGCCGGTACGCGCCGCCGTTGAGGCCGCCGGTCTGTCGGATCGCTGGCACGTCATTGATTACCTGACGACGATGGAGGACGCGCTGGCGGTGGCGGACCTGGTCGTGTGCCGTTCGGGCGCGGGCACGGTCGCCGAGATGGAGGCCCTGGGGCTTCCGTGCATCTACGTGCCGCTGCCGATTGGTAACGGTGAGCAGCGCCTCAACGCTAAGGACCACGTTGAGGCGGGTGGCGCGCAGCTCATCGATGACAAGGATTTCACCGCCGACTTTGTGCGCAGCAACGTCTTCCCGCTGCTGGGGTCGACGCGTCTGGCGGAGATGGCGGCTGCCTCGCAGTCGCTGGGGCGTGCGGGCGCGGCTCGCGCGCTGGCGGATCTGGCATTGGCACAGGTGAAGGAGGACGGCCATGAGTGAGCCGACGCTGCAGGATCGTTTCCATCTGATTGGTATCGGCGGCGCGGGAATGAGCGTCGTCGCGGAGCTGTTGGCCTCGCGCGGCGCGACGGTTGAGGGGTCGGATCGTGAGGATTCCGCTGTCCTCGAGCATCTGCGTTCGGTAGGCGTGCGAGTCTACGTCGGTCATGATGCCTCCCACGTGGACCCGACTGCCGTCGTCGTGGTGTCCACGGCGATCCGCGAGAGTAACCCGGAGCTGGCGATCGCGCGTGAGCGCGGACAGCGGGTTATCCACCGCTCGCAGGCACTGGCGCTGGCCGCGTCGGGCATGCGTTTCGTCGGCGTGGCGGGCGCGCACGGCAAGACGTCGACGTCGGGCATGCTGGCGATTGCACTGGCGGCGTGCGGGCTGGATCCGTCCGTGGCGGTGGGCGGCGTTTTGCCGCAGCTGGGGACGGGCGCGCACCTGGGTGCGGGTGACGTGTTCGTCGCCGAGGCCGATGAGTCGGATGGCTCGTTCCTGAACTATTCTCCGTCCATCGAGATCGTGACAAACGTGGAGCCCGATCACCTGGATCGCTACCACTCGCGCGAGGAGTTTGAGCAGATTTTCGTCGAGTTCGCTCGCCGCATGGTGCCCGGGGGCCTCCTGGTGACCTGCGCGGAGGACGAGGGCGCGGTGCGCTTGGCGTCCGCGGCGCGGGCCGAGGGTCTGCGCGTCGTGACCTACGGACGTGCTGGTTGTGCGCTGCACACGCCCGATGTCGTGATCTCCGACGTACGTGTCGAAGCTCGTGGTGCCTCCGCTTCGCTGGCGTGGGGGGACCGCAGCGCCGAGCTGGTCATGGGCGTGCCGGGCGAGCATAACGTGCTCAACGCTGCGGGCGCGTGGGTGGCTGGTATCGAGTGTGGCCTGGATCCGCAGGCCGTCGCCGACGGACTGGGTCAGTTCACGGGTGCGGCTCGCCGGTTTGAGGCCCGCGGCCAGGTGGGCACCCGCCGTCTCTTCGATGACTACGCGCATCACCCGACCGAGGTGGAGGCAGCGATCCGTGAGGCTCGCGTCGTCGCGGACGGGGGAGCGGTCACGGTTGTCTTCCAGCCGCATCTCTACTCGCGCACGCGTATTTTTGCGGAGCGTTTCGCCGCCGCACTGTCCGACGCAGACCACGTTGTACTCGCGGGGATCTATGGTGCCCGCGAGGATCCGGAACCCGGCGTCGATTCGACGTTGATCTCCTCTCGCGTGCCCGGTGCTGCCTACGTTGAGGACATGCACGAGGCTGCGCGCCTTGCAGCGTCCTTGACGCCCGAGGGCGGCGTGTGTGTGACGATGGGCGCGGGGTCAATCACTCGCTGCGGCACTGACGTTCTTGACGAGTGGAAGCGGATGGAGGTATGAGGCCTCCCTCCCCGAGGCGACCGGGGGGCAGGCGCGAGCAGCCCTCCGCCGTCACCGACGCCGCGGGCGACGAACCCGATGTCGGCGAGGCCACCCCGGCCTCGTCGCGTCGGGTGCGCCCGGGGAAGGGCAGCGAGGAGCACAACCCTCGTGAGGGAACCCAACGTAGCGCTCGGGAAGGTTTTGCTCAGCGCAGGACTCGTGAGCGCGGAGGCGAGAAGAGTTCCCGGGAGGAGGCGCGCGAGCGTCGAGCCCGTGCGCGTGCTGAGCGCGCCGCCCGCGAGCAGGGCGAGGAACGACACTCGCGCGCCGTCGAACGCCGCACGACGCGCGGTGTGCTCGCGACTCCCGTTGCGGCGGCCGACGCGGCCACGCTGCTGGGCAGCGAGGAAGCGACGGACCTGGGGGATCGGCTGCGCGAGCGCACGCGCGCGCGGCGCATGCTGTTACTGCGCCGTATCGCGGTGTCCGTGGTGACGGTTGCGCTCGTGGTTGGCGTGGGATGGCTGGCGTTCTTCTCGCCGCTGTTTGCCTTGTCGACCGGGAATATTCAGGTGACGGGCGAGGACGGAACGCTTGTGACCGTCGACTCGGTGCGTTCGTCAGTATCCCCTTTCGAGGGTGTGCCGCTCACGCGCCTGGACACGCAGGCGGTCTCGCGTGCGGTTCAGGAGAACGTGGCCGTCAAGTCGGCGTCGGTGTCTCGTCGGTGGCCGACGAGCCTCAAGGTGTCCGTGACGATGCGTGCGGGCATCGCGGTTGAGGCTGCCGAAGGAACCTACTGGCTGGTCGACGATCAGGGTGTGCGCTTTGAACGAGTGAGCAGTGTTGGCGGATATCCGCTTGTCACCCTCTCGGGGGATCGCGCCGCGGGAGCCTCTGATGTGGCTTCCATGTTGGGTGCGTTAGACCAGTCGACGCGTTCGCAGGTTTCCGCGATTACCTCGACCGGAACGCAGGTGAATTTCACCCTGCGTGGAGGGCAGACTGTCAAGTGGGGAACCAGCGGAGATGCGCCCCAAAAGGCTCGGGTTCTCGCCACTTTGCTCGCGAATGTGAAGGCGACGACCTACGACGTATCGGCGCCCAATCATCCTGTGACCAGTTAGGTCTTATCCATTGTCCGCGTGTTGGCTTGAAGGATTGCGCGCGGACCCCTAATTTCTTTCCGACACGAAGCACATTAAACATCAACCTTCAACTAAAGGTTGAGGGTCTGATGCAAGGGAGACATCCATGGCGACACCGCAAAACCACCTGGCAGTGATCAAGGTCGTCGGCGTCGGCGGCGGCGGAGTTAACGCCGTGAACCGAATGATCGAGGTCGGCCTCAAGGGCGTTGAGTTCATCGCGGTCAATACTGACGCGCAGGCTCTGCTCATGTCCGATGCCGAAACGAAGCTTGACATCGGCCGCGAACTGACGCACGGCCTGGGTGCCGGCGCGGATCCTGCCGTCGGTCGCAAGGCCGCCGAGGATCACATTGACGAGATTGCCGCCGCGCTTGAAGGCGCGGACATGGTCTTCGTGACCGCTGGCGAAGGCGGCGGCACCGGGACGGGTGCTGCTCCCGTGGTCGCCCGCGTGGCTCGCGAGGCCGGCGCGCTGACCGTGGGAGTTGTGACTCGTCCCTTCTCCTTCGAGGGTAACCGCCGCGCGGCGCAGGCCGAAGGCGGTGTGACCACGCTGCGCGAAGAGGTTGACACCCTGATCGTCATTCCGAACGACCGTCTCCTGGAGATCTCGGACGTCTCCATCTCCGTGCTCGATGCATTCCGCGCTGCCGACCAGGTCCTGCTCTCGGGCGTCCAGGGCATCACCGAGCTGATCACCACCCCGGGCCTCATCAACGTCGACTTCAACGACGTCAAGTCCGTCATGAAGGACGCCGGTTCGGCGCTCATGGGTATCGGCGCGGCTACGGGCGAGGATCGTGCGCTGCGCGCTGTTGAGAGCGCCATCTCCTCCCCGCTGCTTGAGGCGTCGATTGACGGTGCCCACGGCGTGCTCATGTTCTTCCAGGGTGGTTCTGACGTTAGCCTGCAGGAGGTCTTCGCGTCCTCGCAGCTGGTGCGCGAAGCCGTTCACCCGGAGGCGAACATCATCTTCGGCGTGGTCGTCGACGATACCCTCGGCGACGAGATTCGTGTCACGGTCATTGCGGCTGGCTTCGACGATGTCGCGGAGGTTCCCCCGGCGCTTCCTGCTGTTTCTCGGGTATCTGCCTCCGTCGCTCAGAAGCGTTCTGCCGCCCCCGGGGCGAAGGCTCCGGCTCCCGAGACCTCTCGCATCACGCAGCTGTCGACTCGTCGCCCGCAGCATCGCCTGGATGTGGCTGCGCCCGTGCGCGAGTCCGCTTCGGCTGTGGTTGAGCCTCTGGCCGCCGTCGAGTACGAGGAGAACGAGTCTGATCGTTCCTTCGAGGTGCCTCGCGTCTACCCCGAGGCGCCGGAGAAGGAAGAGCTGGATATTCCTCCCTTCCTGCGCTGATGGCGATGCAGTTTCTTGCCGGTGCTCGGGTCCACCTCACCGAGGTGGACCCGAGCACCGGCGCACTTGCAGGCAATGTGGGCCTGCACGTGGGCGACGATCCGGCGCTGGTCCGGGCGCGCCGGGAAGCTATGGCGCGCCGATTGGGACGGGACATTGTCTGGATGAATCAGACGCATTCGACCCGGGTCGAGACCATCGTGCATGCAGACAGAGTACCGATGTTGGCCAGTGCTGGAACGGCTCTTGCTCGTCCCGCGCCGGGAGAATGGGGTCCCGTCGAGGCTGACGGTGTCGTGATCGATGCTCGTGGCTGGCGAAGTGCACCCGCTCTTGCCGTCCAGACAGCTGATTGTCTGCCCGTTGTCCTCTCCGCAGCACGCGGTGAAGTCGTCGCGGCTGTTCACGCGGGCAGGCGCGGCCTGCTCGGGGGGATCCTGACCGCTGCTGTCGAGCAGATTCGTTCACTGACGGATGAGGCAATCCTCGCTCTCATCGGTCCGGCTATCTGCGGACGCTGCTACGAGGTGCCGGAACACATGGCGAGCGAGAGCGAGGCCGACATGCCGGGGATCAGGGCGCACACCTCGTGGGGAACTCCCTCCCTTGACCTCCCGGCGGCAGCTAGCACCCAGCTGAGGGAGCTGGGGGTGCGTGTCCTGACGGACCCCCGCTGCACGCTCGAAGACTCCGATCTTTTCTCGTACCGAGCCGATTCTGGGTGTGGTCGTCAAGCGCTGATCATCATTCCCGTCTAACTGATGCGGTACGCGCATCGAGGGTGCGTGATCCGCACAGACTCCACTGCCTCGCCTCGTCAGCGGGTGTGACCGGGTTCTGTGTGTGTCACTCCTCGCGACGCGCCGGGTGCCCTGCGCGACGTAACCGTCAAGCGCCTGTAGCTTGTGGCTATGCATCGGCAGAAGGAGGAATGATGAGTAATTCGTTCGGTGCACGAGCACGCAAGTTCATGGGCTGGTACTCGGTCAATGAACCCATCGACCAGTTTGACCAGTTCGAGGACTTCGACGAGGTCGACGAAGTGGAAGAGGTAGCCCCCGTGGCCGATATCACCCCCGTCTCCCGCCCGACGCTGACTGCCATCCGACGCGAGGAGCCCGCCGAGGATCTCACACGTATCGTGACGATCCACCCCACCGCTTACTCTGACGCCGTCACCATCGGCGAGGCTTTCCGTGATGGCACGCCGGTCATCATCAACCTCACCGACATGGGCGAGGAGGAAGCTCGTCGCCTCGTGGACTTCGCCGCCGGCCTGACCTTCGGTCTGCACGGTGTCATCGAGCGCGTGACGGCTCGTGTATTCCTGCTGTCCCCGGCCTCGGTCGAGGTGGCCGGTGACAGCTCGTCCTCGGCTCGCCGCGGGTCCCTCTACAACCAGGGCTGAGTTCGCCGGTGATCGTTCTATCCTGGGTTGGGTGGGGCCTCAGTGTCCTTATCAACCTCTACATGATGGTGCTGTTCGCGCGCGTGATTCTGGACTTGGTCCCGTTTTGTGCGCGCGGATGGCGTCCCCGCGGAATCGTTCTGGTCGTGGCGAACCTTCTGTATGCGCTCACCGACCCGCCGATCCGCTGGTTCGATCGCTTCATTCCGCCCCTGCGACTCGGTGGAGGAATGGCAATCGATGTCGGTTTTATGGTGTTGTTCCTCATCCTATATGTTGCACAACGGTTTGCGAACACTCTCTACTTCATTAGCCAATAGTATTAAATTCGGGCATGAGAGGTCGCACATATGCGACACTCGGGCCGTGATGAATGTTGTTCGTGTGACCATATCAGTTATTATTTTTGTGACGTGATAGCGGGCGGCCTTCCCGGTCGTCCAGGCATGCGGTTTTCCGCTTGTCAATCGAAACGACCGAGAGGCGAAGCAATGGCCCTGCTCACTACTGAGGATGTCCTCAACAAGAAGTTCCAGTACGTCAAGTTCCGCGAGGGATACGACCAGGACGAGGTCGATGAGTTCCTTGACGAGGTAGTCTCCACCATCTACTCCCTGCAGATGGAAAACCAGGAACTCAAGGAAAAGCTGGAGGCCGCTGAGCGCCGCGTCGCTGAGCTCTCCAACGGCGATTTCATCCCTGTCGAGACCCCAGCTCCCGCGGTTGTCGAGACGCCCGCCCCCGTGATGCCGACCTTCACCGGGCCGCAGGATCCCGAGTCCGCCACTTCCATGCTGGCCCTCGCCCAGCGCGTCCACGACGAGTACGTGCGCGATGGCGAGGAGCAGAGCGCGAAGATCATCGCCGAGGCCAAGGCCGAGCGCGAGTCGATCATCGCCGATGCTCAGAAGCAGAAGGACAACGTCCTCAAGCAGCTCGAGCAGGAGCGTGAGCTGCTCGAGAACAAGATCAACGGCCTGCGTACTTTCGAGTCCGAGTACCGCTCGAATCTGCGCAACCACCTCGAGTCCCTCCTCAACGAGGTTGGCAACAACGAGAACTGATCGCATACCTCTTTCCTGGCGGCGGTGCACCCTACGGTGTGCCGCCGCCGGTCCTTTAAGATAGGGAACCATGGCTGACTCAACTCGTTCGTTTATCTCACGCACGACGTGGATCTGGGCGTTAGTTCTCCTGGCCGTCGCGATTGTCTCCGACCAGGCATCGAAGGCATGGGCGCGCGTCGCCCTCGGGGATGGCAGTGACCGGCCGATCCTGGGTGAGTTGCTCTCGCTGAGGCTCGTGCACAATTCAGGTGCCGCTTTTTCCTTAGGCGCCAACAGCACGTGGCTGTTGACCGTCTTTACGCTCCTCATCATGGGCTTCCTCGGTGCGTTGGCAATCCGCGTGCGTAGGTCGTCGACGCTGCTGGCCATTGGCTTGCTCATGGGCGGCGCGGTCGGCAACCTGATTGATCGGCTGACCGGTGAGCCTGGGTTTGGCGTCGGGCACGTCACCGACTTCATCGCCTACGGCACCTGGTTCGTTGGAAATGTTGCGGATATCTGGATTGTGCTCGGTGCAGCGTGGCTGGCGCTGGCTCTGTCGCGTGAACCCCGAGAGGAAGGGAGCAAGTGAGTTCTCGGATGCTTCCCGTGCCCGATGCCCTGGTGGGCGAGCGTGTGGATGCCGCCCTGGCCCGCATGCTCGGCCTGTCACGCTCGCGCTGTGCGGAGCTGGCGGGGGACGGATATGTCCTGATTAATGGCGTGACTGCCGGGAAATCGGATCGACTGGGCGCTTTCGACATTATCGAGGTGACGATCCCCGAGCCTGAGAGTAAGCCGACGCCCGTGACTGACATGGGAATCCTGTACGACGATGAGGACATTGTCGTCGTCGACAAGCCCGTGGGCGTCGCCGCACACACCGGTCCCGGATGGGAGGGGCCCACGGTCCTGGGGAATTTGGAGGCAGCGGGTTACCGCATCACCAGCTATGGCCCGCCTGAGCGACAGGGTATCGTCCACCGCCTCGACGTGGGGACCTCGGGGGCGATGATGGTTGCCAAGTCAGAGCTGGCCTACACGGTCATGAAGCGGGCCTTCAAGGAGCGCACCATCGAGAAGGTGTACCACGCCGTCGTCGCCGGTCACCTCGACCCGGCCTCGGGCACGATCGACGCTCCGATCGGTCGCCACCCTTCCCGTGAATGGCGTATGGCCGTCATTGACGGCGGCAAGCGAGCCGTCACCCACTACGACACCCTGGAACTCATGGCGGGGGCACAACTCACGGAGGTACACCTGGAGACGGGACGTACCCATCAGATCCGCGTGCATATGGCCGCCGTCGGTCACCCCTGCGTGGGCGATACGTTCTATGGCGCAGACCCCACTCAGGCGGAGCGCCTGGGACTCACCCGACAGTGGCTGCACGCCGTTCGTCTCGGCTTCGCTCACCCGCGAACGGGCATGCCGATGAGCGTGTCCAGCCCCTATCCGGCCGACCTGGAGGTGGCCCTCGACAGGCTGCGTCACCCTGGCGCCTAAGACGGAGGTGACAGTACATCCCAGCCACGGCCTCGTCGATGAGTGGGCCGTGAGATGAACGACCGCGTGCACTCGTGCGTTGCACGGCCCCGCGCGCGCCACGGCCAGTAGAATCGACGCATGGCTGATTCCTTCGTGCACCTTCACAACCACTCCGAGTATTCGATGCTGGATGGAGCGGCGAAGACGAAAGCAATGGCGGAGGAAGCGGCGCGCCTCGGGCAACCCGCGATTGGCCTGACTGATCACGGATACCTGTTCGGTGCCTACGACTTCTACACGAACTGCAAGAACGCGGGTGTCAAGCCGATCATCGGGCTTGAGGCGTACGTGACCCCTGGCACGTCGCGCTTTGATCGTCAGAAGGTCCTGTGGGGTGAGCCGTGGCAGCGCGCCGACGACGTGAGCGCCGGCGGTTCCTACAATCACCTGACTCTCATCGCCTACAACACGACGGGCATGCATAATCTCTTCCGCCTGGGGTCCTACGCCTCGACGGACGGCCAGTTCGGCAAGTGGCCGCGCGCCGACAAGGAACTGCTCGCCCAGTTCCACGAGGGCCTCATCGTGTTCACGGGCTGCCCGTCGGGTGCCGTGCAGACGCGCCTGCGCCTGGGGCAGTGGGACGAGGCCGTGGCTGAGGCCGCGGAGCTGCGCGACATTTTCGGGGCGGAAAACTTCTATGTCGAGGTCATGGACCACGGCATCGACATCGAGCGACGGACCCACCAGCAGGTCCTCGAGATCGCCAAGCTTATGAACGCGCCCCTCGTGGCCACCAACGACGCGCACTACGTCAAGCGCGACGACCGCAAGATCCAGGACGCGCTCCTGTGCATCAACTCCGGTTCGCGCATTAACGACCCAGACCGATTCAAGTTCGACGGTGATGGCTACTACATCCGTTCCTCGGATGAGATGCGTTCGCTGTGGAGTGAGCTGCCCAGCGCCTGCGACTCGACCCTCGAGATCGCCGAGCGCTGCGACGTGCACTTTACGACCACGAAGGAGGGCGCGAACTACATGCCCGACTTCCCGGTGCCCGAGGGCGAAGACAAGACCTCGTGGTTCATCAAGGAGGTCGAACGAGGCCTGCGTGATCGCTTCCCGAACGGCATCCCTGACGCCGTGCGCAAGCAGGCCCAGTACGAGGAAGACGTCATCATTTCGATGGGTTTCCCCGGCTACTTCCTGACCGTCGCCGACTACATCAACTGGGCAAAGTCGCAGGGCATCCGCGTGGGGCCCGGTCGTGGTTCGGGTGCCGGATCGATGGTCGCCTACGCCATGAAGATCACCGAATTGAACCCCCTTGATCACGGTCTGATCTTCGAGCGATTCCTCAACCCCGAGCGAATCTCCATGCCTGACTTCGACGTCGACTTCGACGAACGTAGGCGCGACGAGGTCATCGCCTACGTCAAGCGCAAGTACGGTGAGGACCGCATCAGCCAGGTCGTCACCTACGGCACGATTAAAACCAAGCAGGCCTTGAAGGACTCTGCGCGCATTCTCGGCAAGGACTTCAAGGTCGGCGAGCAGCTCACCAAAGCCCTGCCCCCGGCCATTATGGGCAAAGACATCACGGTCCACGGCATCTTCGATGAGAAGGACAAGCGCTACGCCGAGGCCTCGGAGTTCCGCAAGTTCTACGAGGAGAACCCCGACACGCACGAGGTCGTCCAGTACGCGCTCGGCCTGGAGGGGCTGACGCGTCAGTGGGGCGTGCACGCGTGCGCGGTCATCATGAGCTCCCACACGCTCACGGACATCATCCCGATCATGAAGCGCCCGCAGGACGGCGCGATCATCACCCAGTTTGACTACCCGACGTGCGAGACGCTCGGCCTGCTGAAGATGGACTTCTTGGGTCTGCGTAACCTCACGGTCGTGTCCGACGCCCTTGAGAACATCGTGCTCAACGGCAAGCCGGACCCCGACCTCGATCACCTGGCCTTCGACGACAAGAAGACGTATGAGCTACTGGGACGAGGCGAGACCCTCGGCGTCTTCCAGCTGGATGGTGGCGGCATGCGCGACCTCCTCAAGCTCATGAAGCCCGACAACTTCGAAGATATCTCGGCCGTCGGTGCCTTGTATCGCCCGGGCCCGATGGGCGCGAACTCGCACACGAACTACGCGCTGCGTAAGAACGGGCGTCAGGAAATCACCCCCATCCACCCGGAGCTGGAAGAACCGCTTAAGGACATCCTGGGTACGACCTTCGGTCTGATCGTGTATCAGGAGCAGGTCATGCAGATCGCCCAGAAGCTGGCTGGCTACTCGCTGGGTCAGGCAGACATTCTGCGTAAGGCGATGGGTAAGAAGAAGAAGGAGGTCCTGGACCAGCAGTTCAAGGGCTTCCGCCAGGGCATGGTGGACAACGGCTATTCTGAGGAGTCGATTAAGGCCCTGTGGGACGTCGTGGTTCCCTTCTCCGCGTACGCCTTCAACAAGGCCCACTCGGCGGCCTACGGCCTCGTCTCCTACTGGACGGCCTTCCTCAAGGCGAACTACCCGACCGAGTACATGGCCGCCCTGCTGACCTCGACGAAGGACAACAAGGACCGCCGTGCGCTCTATCTGGCCGAGTGTCGCCACATGGACATCACGGTCCTGCCCCCGGACGTGAACGCGTCGATGGGTAACTTCGCGCCTGACGGTGAGGCGATCCGCTTCGGCTTGAACGCCATCCAGAACGTTGGTGGGCCGGTCGTTGACGCAATCGTGGAGACTCGCGCGCAGAAGGGGCGTTTCTCCTCGTTCCAGGATTTCCTGGACAAGGTCCCGCAGGTGGTGTGCAACAAGCGCACGATCCAGTCCCTGATCCGGGCCGGTGCCTTCGACTCGATGGGGCACACGCGCCGCGCTCTCCTTGCGCGCTGCGATGAGGCCGTGGACGCGATCATCGACGTCAAGCGCAACGAGGCCATCGGGCAGTTCGATCTGTTCGGCGCGCTGGGTGAGGACGATGACTCGGGTTCCGGTTTGACGATCGACATCCCGGACCTGCCTGAGTTTGATCGCAAGACGAAGTTGGCCGCCGAGCGCGAGATGCTGGGCCTGTACGTCTCCGACCACCCGCTGCGCGGCGTCGAGGCGGCGTTGGCTCGCCACCAGGACTTTGAGATCGCGCAGGTTGTGGGCTCGGAGGGTGCGATGGCGGACCGTATCGTCAAGATTGCGGGCCTGGTCTCTGGCGTGACGACGAAGGTGACGAAGCAGGGAAATGCGTGGGCGATTGCAACCATTGAGGATCTGTCGGGCTCGGTGGACGTTCTCTTCTTCCCGCGCTCGTACGAGTCGATTCAGACCTACCTCGCTCAGGACATCATCGTCCAGATTGAAGGAAAGGTGAACGTCCGCGAGGAGGGTATGACGATCTACGGTCAGTCGATGACTCTCCTGGATCTGTCGGGCGGGGCGGACCTGCCGCTCGACTTGCGCCTGCCGGCTGCCCGGTGCACGCCCGAGCTTCTCACCGACCTGCGAGGCGTCCTCGAGTCCTATCCGGGTGGCTCCCCGGTGCGCTTGCACCTGACGGAGCCGGGGCGCACGACGGTTGTCGAGCTGGATCCGAAGCTGCGCGTGGAGCAGACCAGCGCCTTCTTCAGCCATATCAAGGCCGTGGTCGGCGCGGGCGGCGTCGTGACCTCGTCCTAAGATGACGCGAGCCGGGCCGGTGGGTCCGGCTCGCGTCGTTGACGGGGATGCTTAGGAGGCGGTCCCGACGATTGCGGCGGCCCGTCCCCAGGGGGCGTCGACCTCGACGAGATCGCCCGCGCTCAGGTGGTGGCCGCGGCGTGTCTCTACCTCGCCGTTGACGGTCACGTCGCCGCCCTGGATGAGTTCGCGGGCTTGCGCACCGTCTTCCGCGAGGGAGGCAAGCTTGACGAATTGGCCGAGTTTAATCTCTCCGCGTACAGGGATCGTGGGGATGGTCATGGCGGGGTCCTTTCGCTGGTGGAGAGCGCATGACGCGCGAGGGCGTGTATGAACAGTATCCTTGGTGGCAAAGACACACAATAAGGAGGAGCGGTGAGCGCTCACAACGACGATATCGATGCGGAGTTCCAGTCGCTGGTCGCATCGCTGGGGGAGACAGGGACAGAGGCGTCGTCTCAGCCGACACGTGACCCGGACGATACTCCCGTCGACGAGTCGCTGCACCTGGAGGGTGGCCGTCTGTCGGTCGCGCTGGTGCTGGCACCGATCGCGTACCCGGAGGCCCTGCATTCGCTGCTGGCACTGTCGGGCGTCCGAGAGTCCATTGTGCGTCTCAAGCCGTGGACTGCCGTGTGGTTACGTGTTGAGACGACGCCGACGGACGAGGAGGAGCTGGATGCTCTGCTCACCGGCCAGCGCCCGATGCCGGATGTGGTAGACCGTGTGGCGCGCGCCGTGTCGAATCTGTCGAAGTATGGGGCGGTTGCTCTCATGAGCTGGCTCGTCGAGGGCGATGGCGTGGAGCCGGGCGTCTCGGGTCGTATTTCCGCCCAGCGTTACGTGGGTGGTGAGCCGGAGGAGGCGATCCCCGCTGGCCTCCTGTTGGGTGCGATGCCCCCGGCCACGGAGGATCTGCTGCTGGGGCGCACGACGCCCAGTGACTATTCGGATTCAGTGGGCGCCGACGGTTCTCGCAAGGGCGGCGGCCCGCTCGGCTGGTTCCGCCGCAAGCAGTCATGAGCGTCCTCGAACTGCTGCCCGCAATCGACGTAACGGGCGGGCAGGCGGTGCGTCTGTCCTCCGGGTCGGTCGACGTCGGGAGCTGGGGTAGTCCGATTGATGTCGCTCGTTCCTTCGACGAGGCTGGGGCGCGCTGGGTGCACCTCGTGGACCTGGATCTGGCGTTTGGTCGCGGCGAGAACTCTGAGTTGCTGGCCCGGGTTATTCGCGAGACGCCCGTGCGCGTCGAGCTGTCGGGTGGCATCACGAGCCGCGCGGCCATTGAGGCCGGATTGGCGATGGGACCTGAGCGCGTCAACGTGGCCACGCAGGCGCTTGCGCGCATCGATGACGTCTGTGAGGCCGTCGATTCCTTTGGTGAGCGCGTCGCCGTGTGCTTGGACGTGCGTGGGGATCGTTTGGCCGCGCGCGGCGGATGCGGCGAGGGGGGTGACGTCTGGGAGGTACTGCGCGTTTTGAACGAGGCCGGCGTGGCCCGCGTGGTCGTCACCGACGTGACGCGGGACGGGCAGATGACCGGCTCGAACCGCGAGCTGCTGGAGCGCGTCGCAGATTCGACTGACGCGCGCATCATCGCGTCGGGCGGCGTCAACTCGCTGGCCGATATTGAGGCGCTGCGCTCCCTCGGTATCGAGGGAGCCATCGTCGGAAAGGCCCTCTATCAGGGGGCATTCACCCTGGCGGACGCGCTGGCCGTTGCCGGATGCGAGGAGGATTGATGGCCGCTGGAATGCCCAATCTCTCCGAGGAGCAGAAGAATCGGCTGGCTCAGCGCCTGTCGATGATGAGCCACGACCGCGGCGATGTTGGCCAGGGCCTGCCGCGCACGATGCGCGCGCTGGCGCTGGGGGAGGGGAGTGACGCGGGTGCCGCCCGCCTCGAAGCCCTCGTCGATGCTCTCGTGTTCGAGCGGGTTATCGTGCCCATCGACGTCGAACCCGACCCGCGCGTGACGGGCGTTCATGCCGGCGAAAACGGGCATAACCCGATTGACTTTGTGCGGGCCCAGACCCCGGCCGGGGACGCACTCGCCATCTACTCGTCGGCCGAGGCCCTGTCTGCTCACCGACCTGGGGATCGACCGATGGCCCTGGACTTCCGCACGATTGGACTCACGGCCCTGATTGAGACGGGCGGGCGCGTCGTCGTCAACCCGGGCACCGACGCGGTGCTGCTGCCGCGCCCCGCCGTCGCCGCCCTCGCCCAGGGCGATCAGTGGTTGCCCGCTTGGCGCGATGTGGCCTTGCGCGAGCTGCTGCTCGTCGAAGCAAGCGCCGCCTGCTCCGCCATCACCGACCTGTCCATCACCTACGCGGGCGATGGTCTGACGCGCGTCATCGTGTCCGTGGAACGATCCTGTTTCACGGGTGCGGCCAATGCCTCGGCAATGAAGCAGAGCCTGACTCAGGCGTTGTCGCACCTTGGGGCAAACCGCCGCCTCATCGCCTCGGCTGATCGCGTCGAGATCGCGCCCATCCTCGTCTGAGGCCACGGTGATTGCTGACGCGCCACGGCCTCGTCCGTGAGCGTGAGGCATGCAATGGCCCCTGACCTGGCGCGGGGGTGTCCTCTCTGGTATCGTTAGCATGACCGTCTGGGCATACGCCCGGAACGCAAGCGGAGAAATCCCACCTGGATACCCGCCTCTCGACAGGGAGGATGCCGCCCACAGGGGCGAAGCGCAGGGGATCGGGTTCGGCGGTCAGCACCCGTGCGTGTTGACCCTATGGAAGCCTCCGTGCGCGTCGCGTAACGGAGGCTTTTCGTTTCGCGCATAAGGATTCTGTGGAAGGAGCCGCTCATCAGCGAGACTCGCATCAATGAGCGTATTCGAGTCCCCGAGGTTCGCCTCGTGGGACCCGGAGGTGAACAGGTCGGCGTCGTCCGCGTTGAGGACGCGCTGCGTCTGGCCGAAGAGGCCGGGCTTGACCTGGTTGAGGTTGCGCCGAACGCTAAGCCGCCCGTCGCAAAGCTCATGGATTACGGCAAGTACAAGTACGAAGCCGCCCAGAAGGCCCGCGATGCTCGCCGCAACCAGGCGAACACGCAGCTGAAGGAAATCCGCTTCCGACTCAAGATCGACGATCATGACTTCGGCGTCAAGAAGGGCCACGTGGAGCGCTTCCTGTCCGCCGGCGACAAGGTCAAGGTCATGATCATGTTCCGCGGTCGAGAGCAGTCTCGCCCCGAGGCCGGCGTTCGCCTCCTGCAGCGCCTCGCCGAGGAGATCGGTGATCTCGCCACCGTCGAGTCGATGCCCCGTCAGGACGGGCGCAACATGACGATGGTGCTGGCCCCCACCAAGCGCAAGGCCGACGCCCTGACCGAGCAGCGCAAGCGCCGCGAGGCCGAGCGCGCCGAACGCCGGGGCAAGCGCGCCGAACGCGCCAGCAAGGACCAGGCCCGCGTGGCAGCCGACAAGGCTGACGAACAGGACTGACGGCGATAGTAATCGCCTCACAACGAAGGAATAGAAATGCCGAAGAACAAGACTCATTCCGGTGCTAAGAAGCGCTTCCGCACGACTGGCTCGGGCAAGATTATGCGCGAGCAGGCCGGAGCCCGCCACCTGCTGGAGCACAAGTCCAGCCGCAAGACCCGCCGCCTGGCCACCGACCAGGTCCTGGAGACCGCCGACGTCAAGCGCGTCAAGCGTCTGCTGGGCAAGTGAGCTCGAGTTAGAGGAGAACAGTAGAAAATGGCACGTGTTAAGCGTTCTGTCAACGCCAAGAAGAAGCGTCGTACCGTACTCGAGCAGGCCTCCGGCTACCGTGGCCAGCGCTCGCGCATGTACCGTAAGGCCAAGGAGCAGGTCACTCACTCCTTCGTCTACTCCTACCGCGACCGCAAGGCCAAGAAGGGCGACTTCCGTCGTCTGTGGATCCAGCGCATCAACGCTGCGTCCCGCGCCCAGGGCCTGACCTACAACCGCCTCATCCAGGGTCTGAACCTGGCCGGCGTTGAGGTCGACCGTCGCATGCTGGCCGAGCTGGCCGTGAACGACGTCAACGCGTTCAACGCACTGGTGAAGGTTGCCAAGGACGCGCTGCCCGCCGACATCAACGCCCCCAAGGCCTGATTGGTGAACTCTCATCCCGAGCGCCTGACCGTTCTCGACAATCCCCGCGCCGATCGCGTGCGTAGGGTGTCGGGTCTGGTCGGGCGCTCGGCGCGTTCGCGCTCGGGCCTGATGCTCGTAGAGGGGCCTCAAGCCGTGCGCGAACTCGTGCGCTTTCGTCCCGGCGCTGTTCGGGACGTGTATGTGCGCGAGGATGCGTGGGGTACTCACGCAGACGTCGTCGATGCTGCGCGGCGCGCGACCCGTTGGGTGCATCCCGTGACTGCTGAGGTTTCGGCTGTTCTCTCGCGGGATTCGCAGGGAGTGTGCGCTGTGGCCTCCGCAGACGCTGTGTCGCGCGAACTACCTGAGCCGAGCGTGGGCGAGACCCTTGTGGTCCTTGCTCAGGGGCGCGACCCCGGCAATGTGGGCACGATTATCCGCACAGCCGACGCGTTTGGCGCGGTCGGTGTCATCACGGTTTCGGGTACGGTGGAAGCTACCAGCCCGAAGGTCGTGCGTGCCAGCGCGGGCTCGGTGTTCCACATTCCCGTGTGCGTCGTTTCTTCATTCGAGGAAGCTCACGCCCTCATCCACCGCCGCAGCGCCGCACTGCTGGGGACCAGTGGCGGGGCCGTCTCCCTTGACCTTTCTCAGATGCTCGTTCAGGGCGTTTCCGGCCGTTCGCGCTTGTCGCAGTCCCATGCGTGGGTCTTCGGTAACGAGGCAAAGGGCCTGTCGGGGGCAGAGATGCGGCTGTGTGACGCGCTCGTGTCGATCCCGATGACGGGGGACGCCGAGTCCCTTAACGTTGCCAGCGCGGCGACAGCCTGCCTGTTCGCCTCCCAGACTGTGCGAGGCATGACGCTCTGACGTTTCCTGATCGCGGTGCATTGTGGTGCTCGCGACTACCCTGGGTGTCATGAAGTTAGGTGACCTGTCCGAGGCCCAGTTGGTCTCTCATTTCCGCGCATCGTTCCCCGCAGGCGAGCGCACCCTCATCGGCATTGGCGATGACTGCGCGCAGATCGCGGCACCCGAAGGATCCTTCATCGTGACGACGGATGTCATGGTGGAAGACCAGCACTTTCACCTGTCCTGGTCCACCGGCTACGAGGTCGGTGCACGCGTGGCGGCGCAGAACCTCGCGGATATCGACGCGATGGGAGGGCGTCCCTCAGGTCTCGTCGCCTCGGTCGTCGCGCCGCGAAATATGGACGCGGATATTTTTCTCGATGTTGTCCGAGGCCTGGGGGAGCGGGCGCGCGAGGTCGGCGCGGGCGTCGTCGGCGGTGACTTGAGCGCGGGAGACAAGCTCGTCCTCTCGGTGACTGCCTTCGGCTATTGCCCGGGGCCAGTGGTGCGTCGCGACGGGGCACGCCCCGGCGACGTCATCGCGGTGAGCGGTACGTTGGGCTTTTCCTACGCTGGCCTCGACCTGCTCTCGGGCGGGTACGTCGACCCTGCCGCGCGTGGTACCGACCAGCTGGGGAAACTCGCTCCCTTCATCGAGACCTATCGCGCGCCGCACCCGCCGCTGGGGTCAGGGGTTGCCGCCGCGGCAGCGGGTGCTCGGGCGATGATGGACCTGTCCGACGGACCCGCCGCCGATGCCGCCCGCATGGCCACGGCCTCGAACGTCGTCATCGAATTCGACCGGCACGCCATCGAGGAGGAGGCATGGAAGCTCCAAGCGCCGGCTCTGATCTGCCGAACGGACCCCGTGTGGTGGGTGCTCCAAGGCGGTGAGGAACATGGAATGCTCGCCGCGTTCCCGCCCGACGCGCCACTGCCCGACGGATTCCGTGTCATTGGTCGCGTGCGGGCGCGCAAAGAGGGGGAAAAGGCCTGCGCGATGTTCGATGGGGAGATCCTGCGCGGGGCGTGGGACCATTTCGATCCTGATTCCGTACACTAGCGTGATGTAGACCGTTGGTTTCCCCGTCGATGGGACGGCGCACACCGAGCGGTGTAGCTGCAAGGAATGGAGAACGTTAGCATGGCTGCTTCGACCGAGGGAACCCAGGCCTCGTCCCGTCCCATGTCGCGCGTGGCGCGCAAACTCGCCGAATCCTCCGAGGAGATCCCAGCAACCGCTGGGCTGTCACTCCCGGCGTTGCGCGGCGACGCGGTGGTGCCGCCAACGAAGGCTCTGCCCGTCGTCACCCGGGACGAGGACAACGCCAACTAACGCGGCGCACCAAGAAGGGGAAGAAACGTCGATGAGGACGACGAGGGACACACGTACGCGGAGTTGGTTCAGCGCGCCCCTCGTCATTGAATCCATCGATGACCCGCCGTGGAATGCTCGCTTGTCGTCGTGAGCATTCGTGAACGCGACGCGGAGACCAAACGCGAACTCGTCGTGTCCAGCTGCGCTGTGCTCCCCGAACGTGACTGCTCTGGAGGGGTCCGTGATGCCGTCCATGCTTGCTACCGACACGGATTGTGGGAGTTGCACCGGCTACGACGCGCTCGTGACGATCAGCGAATCGGGCGGCACGTCCGGGTCCAGCGAACGCACCGTGACGGTCACTCCCTGCGCGCAGGTTCCCCGGACCGAGACGGGGATCCTCCAACCGAACGAGGACGGAATTCCGAGGATTCTCATCACGCTCGCCAGTCGCTGAGAAGTACTGGAAGGGGAGCGTGGAATCGCGATATGCGTGGTGCCGTTCGCCTGCGGTCTGGGGGTGTCGTAGGCTACCATCACACTATAGTTAGCGAGTATGTGAAGGTGCTGTCAATGGGGACTCAGATGTCTGGCCCGCAGTATGGGTACCGATGACTCAATCCAAGCTGGGGTGGTGGCTCGTTTCCTTCATGCGAATGGACCCAAAACGGAGAAAGAAACTCATCGCCATATTGTTCTTGCCCTCTCTGATATTTTTCAGCATCTTAATGACCCCAGTCGTGTGGGTCGTTGAGATGATCCAGGGGACACCCGACGGGGAGGTGCGTCAATACCTGACCTATCTTGCCGAGGGTGACGCGGCGAGTGCCTTGGCAATGGTCGACCCGGGAATTCCCAATGATCAACGCCAGTTTTTGACCAATGAGGTGCTGTCTTCAGCATCCGCTCGGCTCGAGATCGAATCGGTGGGTGAACCCGAGTACAGCACTTCTGATATCCATAGCAAGACAGTGACGGCAGTCCTCCGGATGAACGGGCATCGTTTTACGCACATCTTTACGGTTGACCGACGGGAGAAACGTGAGGGCGATTCATCCGTGTGGAAGATTCGCGATGGGCTCTTCGTCACGATTCCGGTTTCGGGTACACGCGTCAACGAATTTAGCGTTGGCGGTGTCGTTGCCACCGTGGGGGCTGACCAGACCACACCCACAGAGTATGTACTATTTCCGGGCGTTTATTCCTTTAAGCCCGAAGGGCTGGGAGCCTATGTCGATGCGTCTTCGGCCACCGTCGTGATCGAAGACGGGGCGCGCTCGTCGTCCTATGAAACCGCGTCGGTACATTTCGATGGGACACTCAATGCAGAGCTGAGAGGTGAGGCGCTTCGTGCCATGCGTGGAGCCGTCCAGGAATGTGCAACGCTCGGTACAAACATGAAAGCGGGATGCCCCTCTGAGGTACGCTCGGCAAACATCAGCGAATTGATTGCGTCCACCCTACCCGCAACGGTGGAGAATGGCAGCAAAGAAGGAAGCTACGTAGGATCCGACGCTGTGATTTCCGTGCGGGATACGTCAGGCACTGCGTTGGGTGCACAGCCCCGTGATCTCATCATTAAAACTACAGCCACCGTTGCGCTCTCAGACGCAGGAGTTCCGGTTACCGATATCGACGGAAAACCCGTCATCTCCGTCACGCTCAGCATCCCCTCGTCGTCAGGGGATTCGCCTTCTTCGTGAATATAACAAGTAATAGTCGTTACTGAAGGTTGTTGGCGGAGGTTGAGAGCGGTGCTCATTCTTACCCTGTCACGGTAACCGTTTGCCGAGGAAGTGCCTGGCGGCTTTCCCGTGACGTGACGCCCGGGACGTCGTAAGGAGCGCGCAATGGATACTCGACACAATAACCTGAGGGGGCCTCGATACCACCGTTCGCAGGTGGCATGGACGATGAGCCCGTCCCCGACCCGCCGACGCTCTCAGCTGTGCCGTCCCCTCCGCGGCGGACAGCTGCGCCGGTGCCTGGATACGGGCAGTATCAGGTGGCTGCCCCGGCATCGATGTCGGCCCCCGCCGGCGCGGCAGCGTTCGGTGGTGCGGCTTCGCTCCCGCAGACCCCGCGCAAGCGCGTCAGTCCACTCGTACTGGCGGTCGTCATTGCGGTGGTCGTCGTCGGTGTAGCCCTCGGCAGCTTCGTGCTCGCACATTCGATACGCACGCCCGAGGCTGAGGTGCAACGGTACCTGGACTATGGTGACCGGGGAGCATGGTTGTATCCCCACTGTGATCGGTGTTGACTGACCACAAGCCAGATATGATACTGGGCACGCCTGCGTGGTCGGAGGGCAGGGAGCGCAGAGCACTGCCTTCTGACTGCTGTTTATCAAATAGTGTGAGGAGTGCACGATGGGCACCGCGAAGAACGACGCGAGCGTGGCTCCGATACCGGCGCCGCCTGTGACCCCTGCGGTTCCGGGTCCGCCGATGCCTGCTGGTGCGGGTGTGGCTTTTACGCCGGTGTCCGCTCAGGGGAAGAAGCGCATGAAGCTGATCGGGATCCTGGTCGGCGTCCTCGTAGTGCTGGTGATTGCTGGCGTGGTGGCGATCAAGGTCGTCAATAGTTCTCGTACGCCCGAGGCCGAGGTGCGTAAGTACCTGGATCTGCTGGCTGCCGGTAAGGCGAGCGCGGCGACGGCGATGGTCGACCCGGGCGTGCCGAACAATCAGCGCACGTTCTTGACAGACGACGCCATGGCCTCGGCGACCTCGCTGCTGGTCGTCGAGGACGTCGTTGCGGATAAGAACGACGATTCCGACATGCGCACGGTGACCGCCACCCTATCTGTTGATGGGCAGCATTTCACTCGTACTTTCACCGTCGTAGCAGACGACCCGGCGATGGGGGTTTTCAACACCTGGACGATCAAGGAATCCTTGGCGACGGCAGTTAGCGTGTCTGGGGTGAAAATCGATCAATTCTCTGTCGGCGGCGTCAGCACATCGATTGAGAGCTCGAGCGCCACCTTGGATAAAGATACCTATGTCTTCTACCCGGGGATCTACACGCTCACCCCCATCGCGCCCAACGAGTACGTCGATGCGTATCCCGTCACCATTTACGTCCGAGAGGGCGTTCGCACGACGTCAGTCAACGAGGGGGTTACTTTTCTTGGCCTCTACACCGACAAGCTAACGGATGAGGTGCACAAGGCGATTCGCGAGCGCGTCGGCTCGTGCGTATCTGCATCCTCTTATGCGTCCAGCCAATGCCCCAGCGCATTGAATAATGCGACGACTTCATCAGTTGACATCAAGGAGCTGCCTGCTGAACTAACACAGAGTAGAGGTGGGTCTACAACGCTCGAAGGTGATGTGGTCCTTGAATACGACTCCGCGAAGGGCCGAAAAGAAGCGAGAACGACGGCAGTCGTGACAATGCGGACGGACGAGCGCAGGATGCTGGCGCTTACCCCCGATGGCAAGCCGGACTTCACGCTGACTTTCCGCTATTAGGGGCCCGCACAGATGCTTGGCACCTGAGTAACTCTCCGCGCCGCACCGACGGGCACTACTTATCCGTCCTGTGATCGTTCTTTGACTCAGCGCTTGTGAGGTGTGATACTTGGCACGCTCAAGTGGTTGGACGGTGGGGCGTGCAGAGCGCGTCGCTTTCCAGGCTGCGGTTTGTCAAATAGTGTGAGGAGCAATTGATGGGCACTGAGAAGAATCAAGCGAATGCGGCTCCGATACCGGCACCGCCTGTGACCCCTGCGGTTCCGGGTCCGCCGGCGCCTGCCGGTGCGGGTGTGGCTTTTACGCCGGTGTCCGCTCAGGGGAAGAAGCGCATGAAGCTGATCGGGATTCTGGTCGGCGTTCTCGTGGTGCTGGTGATTGCTGGCGTGGTGGCGATCAAGGTTGCGAATAGTTCTCGTACGCCTGAGGCCGAGGTGCGTAAGTACCTGGATCTGCTGGCTGCCGGTAAGGCGAGCGCGGCGACGGCGATGGTCGATCCTGGCGTGAATAATGATCAGCGCACCTTCCTGACCGACGACGTGATGGCCTCGGCAACTTCGCTGCTGGTCGTCGAAGACGTGGGTACTGACAAGAAGGATTCCTCTGACACGCGCTCGGTGACCGCGACCATGCAGGTCAACGGCGAGCGCTTCGTCCACGTTTTCACCGTGACCAAGGCAGAGCCGACAATGGGTGTTCTTGACAACTGGAAGGTGAAGGACTCCCTGGCCGTGGAGCTGAACGTCGACGCCGAGGGATACACCCAGTTCACAATCGGTGGCGTCACCGCGGATATCCCCAGTAAGAGCTTCAGCGGTAGGGAGGGGTCCTATGTCGTCTACCCCGGTGTCTACACGGTCACGCCGGTCGCCCCGAGCGAATACGCGGATTCCAATCCTGAGACAGTCGCCGTTCTCGATGACGGGTTTGGCGGGAACGGTAGCACTGTCTCTCTGAAGGCCACCTACAACACCAAGCTGATTGCAGCAGCGCAAGCGGCAGGACAACAGGCTGTTGATTCCTGCACGTCCATTCCGGGCAACCAGAGTTCTTCGTGCCCATTTGCGATCCAGAGTGATGCGGTTACCGAGGTCTCGGGGGCGATGCCCAAGGCCTTGGGGGCGGAATCCGCAGAACAACCGACAGTATTTCGGGCAACTGTTATTTTCACGGCGACGTACTCCAATAAGTATTACATGGCGGGCACGCGCGACGTCGAGGCTAAGGTGGAGATCCGCGCGCAGCTCGACGACGACAAGGTGCTCAAGCTGGACAAGGATGGCAAGCCTGAGTTCACGGTCGACTTCCTTCGCTGAGGTGTTGTCTAGGCGTTGCCAACCCGTGATGGTGCCCGTCCGCGTGAAGCGGACGGGCACCACTCATCCGTCCTGTGATCGTTCTTTGACTCAGCGCTTGTGAGGTGTGATACTTGGCACGCTCAAGTGGTTGGACGGTGGGGCGTGCAGAGCGCGTCGCTTTCCAGGCTGCGGTTTGTCAAATAGTGTGAGGAGCAATTGATGGGCACTGAGAAGAATCAAGCGAATGCGGCTCCGATACCGGCGCCGCCTGTGACCCCTGCGGTTCCGATACCGGCGCCGCCTGTGACCCCTGCGGTTCCGGGTCCGCCGGCGCCTGCCGGTGCGGGTGTGGCTTTTACGCCGGTGTCCGCTCAGGGGAAGAAGCGCATGAAGCTGATCGGGATTCTGGTCGGCGTTCTCGTGGTGCTGGTGATTGCTGGCGTGGTGGCGATCAAGGTTGCGAATAGTTCTCGTACGCCTGAGGCCGAGGTGCGTAAGTACCTGGATCTGCTGGCTGCCGGTAAGGCGAGCGCGGCGACGGCGATGGTCGATCCTGGCGTGAATAATGATCAGCGCACCTTCCTGACCGACGACGTGATGGCCTCGGCAACTTCGCTGCTGGTCGTGGAAGACGTCGTTGCGGATAAGAACGACGATTCCGACACTCGCACGGTGACCGCGACCATGCAGGTCAACGGCGAGCGCTTCACCCATGCCTTCCGTGTCACTGCGGACGATGCGACGATGGGCGTTCTGGACAACTGGAAGATTCGGGACTCGCTGGCAGTGCCTGTGACCGTGGACGGTGATGGAATCGGTCAGTTCTCCGTCGGTGAGACGAAGGCCTCCATTGACAAAGCCAGTTTCTACGTGGAAGGGCGTTCCTTCCTCTTCTACCCGGGCGCATACAATTTCACGCCTGTCGCACCGAACGAGTATGTTGACACGACTCCTGTCTCCGTCTCCGTGCTCGATGACGTGCGCACTCGAAATAACGATGGCAAGAGCGACGTCACCTTCAAGGCGACCTATAACGACAAGCTGGAAGCCGCTGCTCTCGAAGCAGCTCAGACGCTCGTTGAATCGTGCGGGACCTACCCCGGCAATCAGGGGGATGACTGCTCGTCCCTGATTCGGGGAGATAGTGTCACCGCTATTTCCATCAAAGAAAAGCCGACATCTCTCGATTCGTACAGCTTTGATCCAACGTCATTTTCCGGGAGCGTGACATACACGGTTACGACAGGGGAGGGGGCGCTGTTCCCAGGAACGAGGGACGTCGGCCTGACGGTGAAAGTTGACGCGCGTTTCGACGATGACGGAGTGCTGAAAGTGACCGCCGATGGCAAGCCGGACTTTAGGGTGTCCTTCGCCTTCTAACGTCCGCCACTGTCGCCCATACACCCGGTGCCCGTCCGCGTGAAGCGGACGGGCACCGTCTATCCGCACTGTGATCCTTCTTTGACTCGTCGCATGCGTGGCGTGATACTGGGCACGTCTGAGCGACCGGATTGCGGGGTGCGCAGTGCACACCGCAATCCTGGCTGTGGTTTGTCAAACGTTGTGAGGAGTGCGTGATGAGCACGGAGAAGAACAAAGCAAGTGCGGCACCGATACCGGCGCCGCCTGTGACCCCTGCGATTCCGGGTCCGCCGACGCTCGCCGGTGCAGGCGTGCCGTCCCCCTCTTCTGGTCGGGGCAAGAAGAAGATGATGCTGATTGGGATGCTGGTCGGCGTTCTCGTGGTGCTGGTGATTGCTGGCGTGGTGGCGATCAAGGTTGCGAATAGTTCGCGTACGCCCGAGGCCGAAGTACGCAAGTACCTGGATCTGTTGGCTGCCGGTAAGGCGAGCGCGGCGACGGCGATGGTCGATCCTGGCGTGAATAATGATCAGCGCACCTTCCTGACAGACGACGCCATGGCCTCGGCGACCTCGCTGCTGGTCATCGAAGAAGTAGCCGCCGACAAGAATGAGGACGCTGAGACCCGTCAGGTGTCGGCCACCCTGCAGGTCAACGGGGAGCGCTTTACCCACGCCTTCACCGTGACCAAGGAAAAGCCGACGATGGGTGTCCTGAATAACTGGACAGTGAAGGGGTCGCTCGCCGCGCCGGTGAGCGTCGACGCCAGCGGGTACACCCAGTTCACGGTCGGCGGCGTGAGCGCCGATGCACCGCGCAAGCTTGTCTCTGGCAAGCCGGCCACCTATCTCTTCTACCCGGGCGTGTACACGTTCACGCCCGTCGCCCCGAGCGAATACGTGGATGTTAACCCTAAGACAGTTGCCGTCCTCGATGGCGTCCACGGTGGGACCACCTCCTATGCTGATGACGCCGACGTCTCCCTGATTGCGACCTACAGTGACGAGCTGAAGGAGGCGGCGCTCGAGTCCGCGAAGGAATTCCTGAACTCCTGCGCCTCCATCCCGGGGAACCAGAATTCTGACTGTCCGTTCGCCCTCCAAAGCGACGCGGTGACCGCGATCTCCGTCAAGACGATGCCCACATCGCTGGAGCCGCTGGAGATTGATCCGGGGGTCTTCCAAGGGCCAGTCACTTTCGCGGTGACCTACTCCGACAAGTACTACATGCCGGGAACACGCGACGTTGATGCGAAGGTAGTGGTCAACGTCCAATTCAGCAACGACGGGCTGCTCAAGCTCACGTCGGACGGCAAGCCTGATTTCTTCGTTGGGGCACCCCTTTAAGGTCATTGCCTCCCTCCGACCCGTGATGTCGCCCGTCCGCGTAGCGGACGGGCGACATGCGTGTGTGCGCCGGAACCCGACCCCGGCCTCGTTCCAGGAATGTGAGCCGCGTGTAGCCTTGAGGTCCCACAATGCTTATGTGACAATTGTCAGGTTGTGTCCGTCGAACCCTGCACCACATCCCAGGCGCGGGACCGGGGCAGAGCGTCGCACAGTGAGGAGAAACAGTGGAACCGAACGCGCAGAACACGACCCAGGGGACGAGCGAGCCGCCTCCCATCCCCGAACAGACTGTCCCCGTGCCTCCGGTACCCGCCGCGCCTCCCGTGCCCGCTGCGCCGCAGACGTACGTGACGCAGCAGGTTCCCGTCATGGCTCCGGTGCCCGGCGAGGTGCCGCCTGCCGCGGGGACCATCGCCTTCACTCCCATGTCCACGAAGAGCCGCCGCCGCGTCAAGCGGAGCGTAATCGCCGTCGTCGTCCTCGCAGTTGTCGCGGGAGTGGGTGCGCTCGCCGTCATGTTCGCGAACTGGACGCGCACGCCGGAGGCAACAGTGCGACAGTACCTGGATTACTTGGCCGCCGGCAAGGCCAGCGCGGCGACAGCAATGGCAGACCCCGGCCTGGCTAACGACAAGCGCGCATTCCTCGCGGACGATGTCATGGCCTCGGCCGACGCGCGCATCGTCATCGAGGACATCGTCGCCGACACGAACGAAGATGCAAAGACGCGTACGGTCACCGCCACCATGCAGCTCGACGGGGAGCGTTTCACCTACAACTTCACCGTCTCCTCCGCAAAGCAGACGTTCGGTGTGCTGAAAAACTGGAAGCTCGAAAACTCGATGGTCATGCCCGTACGCATTATGGGAGACAAAGTCTCGAAGTTTTCCATCGGCGAGGTAACGACGTCGGTGAACGCCGGCGAAATGAGCACTGGCACGGAGTTTGTGTTCTACCCGGGCATCTACACGGTCACTCCCGTCGACGTGGGCGAGTATATCGACGCCGATCCGGTGACCGTGCGGGTTAAGCCGGAGACCGGCTCCGGTCGATCGGGGGATACTGCCCAGCGCGTCCAGCTCAAGGGAGCCTACAACTCCAAGCTGTCGGACGCGGCCCTGAGCGCGGCCGTCGCCCTGACGAACTCGTGCGCCACCGTCCCCGGAAACATTGACCAGGCCTGCCCGAATGCTGTTCGCGCCACAAACCTGGCAGTCCTGCAAGTCAAGAAGACGCCTACTACCATGACGAAATCGGGCGAGAAGGGCAGCTACACCGGGGAAGCCGTGTTCTCGATCCAGAGCACGAGCAGTTGGGACAAAGAACCTCATGACGTGAACTCGACAGTCACTGCAACCGTGACGCTCGACGAGAACGGGTTGATCAAACTCGACTCATCGGGGCAGCCGGTGTTTAAGGTGACCTTCGGTTACTGATTGGAAAGCGGCGCGGGGCGCAAGCCTCGCGCCGCCCCGTCTCTTCATGGTTGTTCTCCAATGTGGTGGCAAGCCGCTGGAGGCACGCTATGATGGGTTGTTGGTAACTCTGTCACAGTGAGAGTGGAGCAGTCCCATGAGCAATGACGCGCAGGCAACGAGTACACGGCGGCCCGGTCGGCCAAAGGCTGGCAGTGAGGACAAGAAGGCGCGCATCCTTGCCGAGGCCTTGACATTGTTCTCGACCCGTGGGTATGTGGGAACCTCCCTGGCGGACATCGCGCGGGCCTCGGATATTTCGAAGGCGGGGCTGCTGCACCACTATTCGTCGAAGGACCAGCTGCTGGCCGCCGTCCTGGATGAGCGTGATCGCCGCACGATGAGTCGGCTGCCTGGCGGCGACGCGGGGGCGGAAGTCGCGCTCGACGCGTGGGTGGAGATGGTTGCCCACAATCAGCGTCATCCTGACGGGGTGGCCCTGTATACGGCGATGTCGGCGGCGGTCATCGATGCTGATCATCAGGCTCATCCGTGGTTCCGTCAGCACCTGATGAGTGCGATCGCCTACCTGGTCGATGCCCTCGAGCGCGGAAAGGCGACAGGCGAGGTGCGTGCGGACGCGCCGAGTGAGCAGATTGCCCGCAAGCTGGTTGCCCTCTCTGATGGTCTTCAGATTCAGTGGCTGTGTGCGCGTGTGGATGGGGGGAGGAGACGTCGACATGCGCGGGGTGACGGCTGGTGTGGTTGCCGACGTGAAGGATCGCTGGCTCGTTCGGTCATGAACGAGACCGGGGTTGCCCTCCTGTGAAAAAGACACTCGTCTAGTGAAATGCGTCACGGGTGATGAGCCTCATTGACCATTTTGCAAGGATTGGGGCTTAGGTCCCTTGAGCGTGGTGGCTTGTAGTCATCATCTGGCGGTACGGGCGTGCCTCATGCGCGTTAGGATAGACAAACCAGCATGCTTTACAATGTCGGGAGTTTTGCCGAGCGTGCCTAGCGGTGACGCTGTACGCGACGCGGAGTATCCGACGCATTCTCACGCCTGGAGGTCTACGCATGACGAACACCGCTGTTCCCACCCCGCCCCGCCCTGATTCCACCGCTCGACGGTGCCCCGATGATCTGTGGATCCTGGGGGAGCGCGCAGTGACCCGAGCCCGCCGGTGGGCTGATGAGTCTGCTCACGAGCCCACGCCACGGTCGGCCAAGCTCCTGTCCCGCATTCTCGCGGATCCGGATGGTCTGACGTTCACGACCCGATTCGTCGACGACGTCGTGCGCCCCACGGACCTGGACGTGGCCAGCGCGGCCATGAAGCGTCTGTCGGCTGGCCGCAAGAACTTCCTGCCTCCGGCGCTGGCGGCGGCAATGGGGCTGGGATCAACGGCGTCGCGCCTGGCACCGCGCACCGTGACGGCCACGGCGCGTCGAGTGTTCCGTGAGATCGTCGGTGACCTCGTCGTCGATGCAACGGACAAGGGACTCGGCCCGGCGCTCGCTCGCCTGCGTAAGGGTGGGAACCGCCTGAACGTCAACCTCCTTGGCGAAGCGGTTCTCGGTGAGAAGGAGGCATCCCACCGTCTGGCCGAGGTTTCGCGCCTCGTGACGCGCGAGGACGTCGACTACGTCTCCATCAAGGTCTCTGCAGTGACTGGCCCGCACAATCCTTGGGGCTTCCAGGAGGTCGTTGACCATGGCGTGAGTGCACTCCTGCCTCTGTACCGCCTGGCCCGCGATCACGGGACCTTCCTGAATCTCGACATGGAAGACTACAAGGACCTTGACCTGACGATTGCGGTGTTCACCGCCATCCTCGACCAGCCGGACATGCGCGGCTACGAGGCCGGCATCGTTCTTCAGGCCTACCTGCCCGACTCCCTCGGTGCCCTTCAGCGCCTCCAGAAAGTGGGCGCGCACGCGCGTGGACGCTGGCGGTTCACGCATCAAGGTCCGCATCGTCAAGGGCGCGAACCTGTCCATGGAGCGGGTGGATGCCGAAATTCACGGGTGGGAGCTCACCACGTGGCCTTCCAAGCAGGCTACCGACACCAACTACAAGCGCATGCTGAACTGGGCCATGACGCCCGAGCGTACCCGAGCGATCCGGCTGGGCGTGGCCGGTCAGAACATCTTCGACATCGCTTTCGCTTACGAGCTGCGCGCAGCACGCGGCATCGAGGACAGCGTCGAGTTCGAGATGCTTTCCGGCATGGCGACGGGCATCCAGGAAGTCGTGCGTCGCGATGTTGGTTCGCTGCTCCTGTACGTCCCGGTCGTCAACCCCCGCGAGTTCGACGTCGCCATCTCCTACCTGGTGCGTCGCCTCGAAGAGAATGCTGCACCCGAGAACTTCATGTCAGGCGTCTTCGATATCGCCACAAACGAGGACGTGTTCGCCCGTGAACGTGACCGCTTCCTCGCCGCCCTGTCCGACGTCGATCCCGACGCTGCGGTGCCCGTACCCAACCGCGGTCAGGACCGCCTGGCTGAGCGTGCGGCCGGGGTGCCCGCCGAGCAGGGGAGTGTCGCCGAGCGCGCGCGTCGTCCCTTCGCCTCCGAGGCCGACTCCGACCCTGCGCTGGCGGCCAACCGCCAGTGGGCCCGTGAAATCGCTGCGGCTATCCCGGCGTCGACGCGCGGCGTCGAGGCGGTTCGTGCCGGTGCGCAGGCCCTGGCTACGAACGAGGCAGTGGATGCGCTGATCGAGGCGAGTGCCAAGGCAGCCCACGCCTGGCAGGCTCTTGCCCCCGAGGAGCGTGCAGCTGTGCTGCACCGCGTGGGTGATGTCCTGGCTGCGCGGCGTGGCGAGCTGATTGAGGTCGCTGGATCCGAGGCCGGTAAGACCATCGATCAGGCTGATCCTGAGGTCAGCGAGGCCATCGACTTCTGCCACCATTACGCTGCAGCCTCCCTGGAGCTGGCCGACGAGGCACACATGGCGGGCGCGCGATTCGTCCCCGTGGATGTCACCGTCGTCGCCTCCCCGTGGAACTTCCCCGTCGCCATCCCGGTCGGTGGCGTCGCCGCAGCCCTTGCGGCGGGTAGCGCGGTCATCCTTAAGCCTGCCCCGCCTGCCAAGCGCTGCGCGGCCGAGCTGGTCGCCGCCTTCCATGAGGCCGGGGTACCCAAGGATCTGGTGGCGCTGGCCCCGCTTGAGGACGGGGATGTCTCCCGGTACCTCGTGACCCATGAGGGTGTCGGTCGCGTTGTGCTGACGGGTTCCTACGACACGGCTCGCCTGTTCCGCTCGTGGAAGCCCGACATGCACCTGCTGGGCGAGACGAGCGGTAAGAATGCCATCATCGTCACGCCCTCGGCCGATCCGGATCTGGCCGTGCGCGACATCGTCCACTCGGCGTTCGCGCACGCTGGACAGAAGTGCTCGGCATCCTCCCTGGTGATCCTCGTCGGCTCGGCCGGTAAGTCCGCGCGTATCGCGCGCCAGCTGGTGGACGCAACCGCGTCGCTGCGTGTGGGGCTGCCGGCATCGCTGGATTCCCAGGTCGGTCCCGTCGTGGTTCCCGACGATGAGAAGGCTGTGCGCGGCCTGACGACACTGGGCGAGGGGGAGCACTGGGTGCTTAAGCCCCGTTACCTGGGCGATGGGCTGTGGACTCCGGGTATTCGCGCGGGCGTCGTGCCCGGCAGCGAATTCCACCTGACCGAGTACTTCGCGCCCGTCCTTGGCGTCATGCGCGTCGATACGCTCGAGGAGGCCATCGAGGCGGTTAACGACGTCGACTACGGTCTGACGTCGGGCCTGCACACCCTCGATACCGAGGAACTCGCAACGTGGTTGGAGGGCATTGAGGCTGGCAATCTCTACGTCAACCGCGGCATCACGGGTGCCATTGTGCGTCGTCAGCCCTTCGGTGGGTGGAAGCGCTCGGCTATCGGCTCGACCACGAAGGCCGGTGGCCCCTCCTACCTGCTGGGGCTGGGAGAGGTCGAACCCGTGCGTGACACCAGCGCGTCGGGCCATGCCGTGTCTACGGTGCCGGTTGACCCGCGTGTCCTCGCGCTGTGCAACGCAGCTGCTCCTCACATCGACGGTGCCGACGCGGCCGAGCTAAATCGCGCGGTCGCCGCCGACGCCGCTGCCTGGGCCAGCGACTACGGTGCCAACCGGGACGTTACCGGCATGGCGTGCGAGCGCAATATCCTGCGCTACCGCCCCACACCGGTCCTCGTGCGAGCCGGGAGCGGAACTGCCCTGGCGGATACCGTTCGCGTCCTCGCGGCGGGCATCCTCGCGGGCGGTCCCGTCGGCCTGTCCGTCGCCGACCAGCTGCCGGGCGCGGTGCTGGAACTGGCGGAGGCTGCGGGCATCGAAGTGACGATTGAGGATGCGCGCTCGTGGGATGCTCGCCTGGCGATGGTTGCGACTTCGGGTGGTCTGGGGATGCGCGTGCGCGTCCTCGGACCGCGTGAAGAGTCCTCGGCGCAGCGGTGGGCTCACGCGACCCGCGCGAGCTGGGGCAGCCCCGACGTTGCCCTGTACACGGGTGCTGTCACGGCATGCCCGCACTCGGAGCTGCTGCCCTTCCTGCGTGAGCAGGCAGTCTCGATCACGAACCACCGCTTCGGAACGCCGCTCGACCTGGCTGCGAACCTCCTCTGATCGGTGCGTGCCCCGCGGCATTGACCCATCCGATGTGAACTGCGTCCCGGAACTTGGATGCGTTTAATGGTAGCCGTTATGCGGCTTGCTGGAGGGCCTGATCTCGGTATTCTGCTGGGGTCAGGCCCTTGAGCTTTACTTGGCGTCTTTGTGTGTTCCAGTAGGTGATGTAGGCGTTGAGGTCGGCTTTGAAGCTCTCGAAGGTTTGCCAGTCTTGGCCGCGGAAGAATTCGTCCTTGAGGTGCCCGAAGACCTGTTCGGTGGCGCCGTTGTCGATGCAGTTGCCTTTGCGTGACATGCTTTGGATGAAGCCGTTGTCGGCGAGCGTTTTGATGTAGGTCTCGTGTTGGTACTGCCATCCCATGTCTGAGTGCAAGATCGGCTCGGCTCCTTGGGGCTTGGCGTCCATGAGTATCTGGAGCATCTCTTGTTGTTGGGCGAGGTTGGGGTGCATGGAGATGGAGTGGGCCACGATCTCTTTGCTGGCGAAGTCGTAGACCGGAGCGAGGTAGGCCTTACCGAAGGAGAGCGTGAACTCGGTGACGTCGGTACCCAGTTTCTGCCAGGGCCCATCGGCCTTGAAGTTGCGGCCGATGATGTTGTCGAAGCTTTGCCCCACGTTCCCCTTGTAGGAGTTGTACCTGTGGTAGGCCCTCTCGCGGCGTATGCCGCAGCGTAGCCCCATCTCGCGCATCATCTTCAAGACCGTCTTGTCGGCGATGCGTGCTCCTTCTTCGGCGCGCAGGCACATGGCTACCTGCCTGTGACCGCACCCGTTGGGAGTGCGCGAAAAATCTGAGCGACCTTGGGCCGCAGATGCGCTCTGGTTGGCAGCTGGGGGTGAGCCAGTGCGTAGTAGTAGCTCGACCTGGCAAGGCCGGCCGCCTCAAGGAGGTCGCACACCGCATGTCCGCGCCCTGAAAGCTCGGCGACCACTAGGGCTTTGTCCCGGTTTGGGAGTGCCTCTGCGCCTTCAGGGCAATCGATTTTTTTAGATACGCCACCTGCGCCTCAAGCTTACGCACGCGCTCCTCAAGCTCCTCCTCACGCGTTGGTGGCACCGCCCGCACCGACCCCTTCGGCCTGCCCTTAGGCTTGGGCTTGAGGGCCTGCGCGCCGCCCTCGCGGTACAGCCTGCACCAATTCTTCAGCGGTGTCGCGCTCGCAATACCAAAACGCACCATCGCCTCAGGTTTACTCATCCCACCATCAACCACGGCCCTGGCTGCGGCGACCTTGGTCTCATAGTCGTATTTGGTCTGCTTTACTCCCATGGCAAGAAGCCCATCCTTCCCAATTGCGCGGTACGTCTTCTGCCAGTGTCGCACGGCCTCAGCAGGCACACCCAGCCTCTTGGCGGTCAAACGATAGCCAAATCCCCCTCTCAAACATCTCCACCGCCTGCTCACGAAGCAAACGATCATGCCTCAACCGCAGATCCACAGACACGAAAAGCCTCCCATTCCCTGGACTTCAATTTCGATGTCCAAGAAACGGGAGGCAGTTCAATGGGTCGATACCGCGGGGCGCTGCTATCCTTCGGCCGATGCTAGGGGCGTTGGCAAGGCGTGAGGGAGCGGTGCCCAAGAAATAGGTAGGCAACAAAGAACGCCCGCGACTCTTCGCCGCGGGCGTTTGTCCATGCCCACATGGGGCAGGTAGGATCCGTCAGATCGCGCGAGCAACCTTGTCGGACTTCAGGCACTTGGTGCACACGTTCAGGCGCTTGGGCGTCCCGTTGACCAGGGCGCGAACGCGCTGGATATTCGGATTCCACCGGCGGTTGGTGCGAACGTGCGAGTGCGACACGCTCTTGCCGAAGCCGGGTCCCTTACCGCACACGTCACAAACGGCAGCCACGATGTTCTCCTCGGTATGTCTTCCAGTTCAGTCTTTGGCTCCCCGCGGTCGCGGGGAAACGCATCCTTCGGTGCTTGAACCGAAGGCAACCATGACAGAATAGCGGATGATGTGCGCTGTCAACAACTCGCACGAGCTTTTGGTCGTGTCAGGTCGCACACAGCGTGCACGGTGGGGACAATTGAGAGTCGTGAAAGGGGAGCCATGGAACTGAATGCATCGGTGATCATTGCGGCATGTCGGGCGGGGGCTGAGGAAGCCGCCAGGCTCGCGCCCTTCCTTGACGACCTGGACGGGTGGGATGGCGCGGACTGCGACACCGGCACAAATGCTGCGGCGACGATGGCTGCGCTGGCGGCAGCCATGGACTCCCTGGAGCCGCGCGCACACCCGCGCGTCGCGCTTGAGGTGGGTGTCGAGACTCTGATCCGTCGGGGCGTCGGGCACAGCAGCGTTGCGCTCGCAGCCCTGTTCGAGGCCTGGGTCGGCGCTCTGGGTGATGATCGAGAGGTGACGCCCGTCGCGATGCGTCGCATGCTGGCCTCCTCGCTGGTTCCCTCCTCCTCCTTTATTCAGTGGTCCGATGCCCTGGTGGAGATGCTGGGTGGCGCGGTACGGGAGCTCGCGGAGCTAGGGCCGACGCTCCCCGACGTGGAAGACATCTTTTCCCGTTTCTCCACCCAAGCTCAGATCGGCCTGGTCGATGCCACGAATGAGCTGACGGGACGCATTGACCCGGGCGGCGCGTTTATCGCCCTGGTTCTGGCCTGCATTGATGCATCCATGAGGGATGATGCGGGCATTCTGCAGTCTTTTACGGCGATGCTCGCCGACCTGGCGCGTCGCCATTCGCGCGCGCCTGAACCCGCCTCCCCGCCGCCGGGGCGCGATTTCACGGTGGATATCATCCTGGAAGGCACGCAGGAGGACCTGCGCTGCCTCCTGGGACGCCTGGCTGGCCTGGGTGCACGCCTGTCCTACGTGGGGCGTGTCGACTTGTTCGGCATGGGGGAGTGGCGCCTGCACGTGGATACCTCCGCGCCGCTGGCGGCGCACCCAACGTCGGGGCAGGTCGTGCGCTTCCAAGTTAGCGACGCGCGGCCCGACGATCAGATCGGCATCGACGAACTGGCGGACGAAGGCCTGACGCACCGTGGGGTGCGTCTGCTCCAGCGTCGTCCGATGCGTCGGGTCGAGCGTGCCCGCGTCATCGCCTGCACGCGCGCCCCCGGCCTCGTCGAAGACCTGGCGCGCGCTGGCGCGGTTGTCTTCCTGGAACCGAGTGCGGTTGATGCGGCGGGGATCGTGTCGGCCGCGGTCTCGCGCACGGGCGTGACACTCGTGGCCCCCTGCGATGATGCCAGCGCCGCCCTGGTAGGTACTGTGGCCTCGGTCTTGCCCTCAGTGGTACCGGGTGTGCCCGCGATCCTGCGGGCGGATAGCCGCGACGACCTGGGAGTGCTGGCCGTGGCTCGCGCCTGTGCACCGTTGTTCGTGCCCCAGCCGGGTGGGGTGGAGTCAGCACCGACCCTCGCCCGGATCCTGCGCGACAGTGCGCATGAAGCACTGATGACGAGCGCTAGCGCGCCCCTGCCTCGTGACGGGGATCCCGCTGGCATCGCCGAGGCCTTGGCGGAGGTCACGCAAGAGCGACCGTGCGCGTGGCGCCTCTTGATTTCGCGGGAGGACGACGGTCCCTACACGTTGGCGACCGTGCGTCAGCTGCTTGCGACGCGTGTCCCCGGTATCTTGATCGACCTGGAGACATGGGATGGTGGGCAGGCGGGGCCGAGCCTGGTGGGGTGCACCCTGTGAGTGCACTGGATGTCCCGCTGTCGCTACGACTGCCCAAGAAATCGCAAAGGCCCTTCACAACGCTGACATCGTCACGGTCGGCGACCTGCTCATGGTCGCGCCGCGTCGCTACTACCACTGGGGTAGGCTCACCCCCCTGTCCTCCCTGCGTGAGGGCGAGGATGTGACGATCCTCGCTGAAGTCGCCGGAGCGCACCTGGTCGCCAACAGAAGCGGCTCAGGAGTACGCCTGGAGGTGAGCCTCACCGACGGCGTCCAGTATCTGTCGGCGACGTTTTTCGCGAAGAGTCAATTCAAGCTAGCCCCCATCGAGCGCCTCCTTGTACCGGGCCAGTCTTTCCTCTTCGCGGGCAAGGTCGGTGCCTACCGCGGCAAGCTCCAGCTCACACACCCGTCTTTTGAGGGCGTTGACGGGGAAGACATCGAGCGCATCGCATCCCGTCCCATCCCGATCTATCCCGTGACCGGCACACTGACCTCATGGGCGATTGCTCGTGCTGTCGGCATGGTGCTCGACCACCTCGACGATTCCGACGTGTCCGACACGGTGCCCGCCGCGATCCGCGAGCGCCAGCGCATCGGCACCTACGCTCAGTGCCTGCGCCGGCTGCATCAACCGGAGTCGGACGAGGACTACCAGCAGGCACGCCGAGCGCTGGCGTTTACAGAGGCCTTTGTTCTTCAGGTGGGACTGGCCGCCCAGCGTCGGGGTGCGCGCTCGATCCCGGCCCTGGCCTCGCCCGCTGACGTGCCGCTTGTTGACCGTTTTATCCAAGGCCTGCCCTTCACGCTGACGGATGCTCAGCGGGGTGCGGTCGACCAGATCGGGGCGGATCTGGCGGACGAGGTCCCGATGCAACGTCTCTTGCAAGGAGACGTGGGGTCCGGCAAGACGGTGGTCGCACTCATCGCCTTCTTGCAGGTCGTCGCCGCAGGCCACCAGGGGGCCTTCGTCGCACCCACCGAGGTGCTCGCCGAGCAGCACACCGCATCCCTGCGGGCTTTGCTCGCGCCCCTCGGCGACGACGCGCCCGACGTGCGCCTGCTCACCGGGTCGACGACCCCCGCCGCGCGCCGAGAAATCGCCCAGGCCATGGCCTCGTCTGCGCCCCTCATTGTCGTGGGCACGCACGCGCTCTTCCAGGAATCCGTGCGCTTTGCTGACCTTGCCCTAGTTGTCGTTGACGAGCAGCACCGTTTCGGTGTCGAGCAGCGCGCCGTCCTGCGAGGAGCGCGCGAGGACGGACGCGGCGTCCACGAGCTGGTTATGACGGCCACGCCCATCCCACGCACGATCGCGATGACCGTTTTCGGGGACCTCGACGAGACCCGCATGGGCGGCATGCCAGCCGGGCGCGCCCCCGTGGCCACCTACCTCGCGGACGCGGCCAACGCCGCCTGGGTGGAGCGCACCTGGGCGCGCGCTGCCGAAGAAATCGCCCAGGGGCGGCGCGTCTACGTCGTATGCCCGCGCATCGATGCCTCCGATGAGGTCGCCGACGCCGACGATGAGGGAGTGCGACCGCTGGCATCGGTCGAGCAGGTCGCCGCCTACCTGCGTTCCCACCCCGCGCTTGCGGGCGTTGCCATTCATGAGCTGACGGGGCGCACTCCTTCCGCGCTCAAGGCGCAGATCATGGAGGACTTTTCCGCCGGTCGTGCCCCGCTCCTGGTGGCCACGACCGTCATCGAGGTCGGGGTGGATGTGTCCGAGGCGACCCTCATGGTGATCCTCGATGCCCAGCAATTTGGCTTGGCTCAGCTGCATCAGCTACGCGGGCGCGTCGGGCGTTCCTCCCTGCCCTCCCTGTGTATTGCGATGCACCGTCACGAGCTGACGGATGCGGGCAGGGCGCGCCTTCAGGCGTTCGCAGGCACGACTGACGGCTTTGAGCTGGCCGAGGCCGACCTGCGCCTGCGCAAGGAAGGCGATGTACTCGGGGCCGGGCAGTCGGGGACTGCGACACACCTTCGATTCTTGTCGGTGCGCCGCGACGAGGCCCTCATCCGAGCCGCGAAGGACGAGGCCGAGGCTCTGCTGGCCGAGGATCCGACGCTGCGCTCTCATCCCGACCTGGCGCGCGCCCTGCGTCAGGCGTCCGATGGTCAGCTCGAATGGATGCAACGCTCCTAGGTGCAGGCCGGTAGGGTAGAGGCATGACCAGAATCGTCGCAGGTAGCGCCAAAGGCAGGACCCTCGCCGTCCCCAAGTCGGGCACGCGCCCCACGTCCGAACGAGTGCGTGAGGCTCTCTTTTCGCGCCTGGATCACATGAACGTCCTGGAAGGGGCGGTCGTGCTCGACCTCTACGCCGGCACCGGGGCTCTCGGCCTTGAAGCGCTCTCCCGTGGTGCCGCGACCGCGACGCTCGTTGAGAAAGCGTCCGGAGCCGCCCGCGTCGCCACGTCCAACGTGCGTTCGACCGGTCTGAATGCCCGCGTCGTGACCGCCGACGCTCGCGCCTACCTGGCCGCGCGCAGCGGCCAGGTCCTGAGTGGCGAGGTCGACCTGGTGTTCATCGATCCGCCCTACGATATCGCCGAGGCTGACATGACCGCCGTCCTGGAGGGCCTCGCCCCGTGGATTGGACCCGACGCTCTCGTCGTCGTCGAACGCTCCACGCGCGCGCCCGCCCCCACCTGGCCGACATTCCTGATCCTCGAAGACGCGCGCGCCTGGGGGGAGACGGTCGCCTACTTCGCGGGTCCGCCCCTACCCGAGGTGGAACTTGAGGATACTGACGAATCCGACGGCACCCCGGCCTCGTCGATGAACGACGGGAACGCCCAGTGATCGCTCTGTTCCCCGGCTCCTTCGACCCCTTCACCCTTGGTCACCTCGACGTGGCCGAGCGCGCCGCCGCTGTCGCTGATCGCCTCATTATTGGAGTGGGAATCAACCCCGCCAAACGTGGACTCATCGCGCCCGAAGACCGCGTCGACCTAGTCCGGGAGGCGACCGCGTACCTGCCGGGCGTGGAGGTCACCCTTCTCGCAGGTGCCACCATGGACGAAGCCTCCCGCCTGGGTGCAACCCTCATCGTCAAGGGCGTTCGCGGCTCGCAGGACGCGGATTTTGAAGCGCCGCAGGCCGCCCTCAACCTTGAAGTCGGAGGCATTGACACGTGGTGGATTCCCACGCGGCCCGGGCTCGGGCATGTGTCGTCGAGCGCCGTGCGCGAACTTCTCAGCCTCGAAAAAGATGTGTCACTGTATGTCCCACCAGCGATTGTGCGCTATTTGACGGACAATAGACAGTGAAGTATGCCCGGTGAACGCAGGAGGGATTCATGGCTGACGTACCCGCAGACAAGAACCAGGACGAGTGGAACGAGGAGACCGTCTACGGCCCCTCCACCGTGATCGCTGCCCTCGACCAGATCGAAGACCTCGTTGAGTCCTCCCGCTCAGTTCCCCTGTCCGCTTCCATCATGATCAACAAGGCCGAAATCCTCGACCTGCTGGATCAGGCGCGCGAAGCCCTGCCCGAGGACCTCGTCGCCGCTGACGCCGTCGTCGCCGACGCGGACGCCGTCCTGGGACGTGCCGATTCCGCCGCTGAGACGCGCATCGCCGAGGCCAACTCGCGTGCCTCCTCCACCCTCGACCAGGCCAACGAGCGTGCCGCCCAGATCCGCTCTGACGCCGAAGAAGAGGCTGAGCGCACGCGCGCACGTGCCGACGCCGAGGCTACCGCCCTGATCTCCCAGGCGCGCGCTGACGCCGAAGCCACCATTGCCGACGCGAACGCGCAGGCCGATCGCATCGTCTCCACCGAGAACATCGTGCGCATGGCCGAAGACCGCGCCCGCGAAATCGTCTCCGAAGCCAAGCGTTCGGCGACCCAGCTGCGCGAGGGTGCCGACGACTACGTCGCCACCTCCCTTGACGAACTCGCGCGCCTTATTTCCGACGTGTCACGCCGCACCGAGGCCGGTCGCCGAGCGATCGCTGAACGCCGCGGCGTCGACGTCACTGATGTGGACCTGAGTGATGAATGACAAGACCTTGACCCTCTCCCTGGCGCGCCTACCGCGCGCGCTGGGATCCGCGCTCCACGAAGACATCGTGTGGAGCGCCCCAGACGACCTGGGCACCCCCTCCATGGCGGTTGCCCCAGGCACGCCCCTGGACGTGTCCGTTGACCTGACCAGCGTCGAGGACGGCGTCCTTGTTCAGATCGCGACGTCCGTGGACCTGGTGGGGGAGTGCGTGCGCTGCCTCGACGAGGTGCGCGACCACCATGACGTGTCCAGTGCGGAGGTCTACTTCGAACCCGGTGCTCCCGCCTTGACATCCTCCGACGAGGAGGACGAGGAAGCCGACGACCTTTTTGTGATCGGTGAACGCGACACGATCAACATCGACACGCAGCTGCGCGATGCCATCATTACCCTCGTCGACCCGCTTCCCCTGTGCAGCCCCGACTGTGCGGGCCTATGCGACGTGTGCGGAGACAAGTGGGCTGACCTGCCCGCCGATCACGAACACTTTGTCGTCGATCCGCGTCTGGCCTCCCTGGCGTCCCTGCTGGACGAGCACACCGAGCCGGGGCGATCCTGATGGCCCGCTCAAAGCACCTTCCTGTCCCGCCGCGCACCGACACCGACGCGCTCGTGGAGGCGTGGGGCACGCGCATTGATGCTCCCTTGTTGCAGCTCGCGCTCGTGCACCGCTCCTACGCGAACGAGGCCGGCGGAATCGCGAACAATGAACGCCTGGAATTCCTGGGTGACTCGGTGCTCTCGATCATCATTGCGCAGAAGCTCTACGAGCAGTATCCGGACGTGGCCGAGTCAGACCTGTCGCGCATGCGTGCGGCTACCGTCTCCCAGCAGCCCCTCGCGGCGGCCGCCCGCCGCATCGGCTTGGGCGACTTCGTGTTCCTGGGCAAGGGCGAATCCATGCACGGGGGACGCGAGAAGGACTCGATCCTGTCTGACACCTTCGAGGCGCTCATTGGCGCGACCTACCTGACCAGCGGATTGGAGGAGGCGCGTCGAGTCGTCCTCGAACGCCTGCGTTTCCTGCTGGTGGACGCTCCCTCGCGCGGCCATCACCAGGACTGGAAGACCCTTCTCGTGGAGTACTCACAGTCTGAGGGTCTGGGCGAAGTCACTTATGCGGTGGAGGGCGAGGGCCCCGATCATCAGCGTGTGTTTACCGCCCATGCCTTTGTCGCCGAGCGCTCCGACGCGGTGGGATCGGGGCAGGCCTCGTCGAAGAAGCACGCGGAGAATGCGGCCGCGCAGGACGCGATGAATCGGCTGTCCCCGGAAGAAGAATAGGTATCCGAGGGCGTCCGCCCTCCTAACAGTTAGTATGAACTCGTGAGTGAAAATACTTCCGCGCGCACGCGCGTTATGATCGTCGACGATCATGAGATCGTCCGGCGCGGTATTGCCGAAATCGTCGACCGCGACGAGTCTTTGGAGGTTGTCGCCGAGGCCGGTTCGGTCGCGGACGCGGTGCGTCGCGCCGACCTCGTGCGCCCCGACGTCATCCTCGTCGACCTGCAGTTGCCCGACGGCACCGGCATCGACATTATGAACAGTCTGCGCGCCTCCCACCCGCAGATCCTCCCCGTCGTCCTGACTTCCTTTGACGACGACGAGGCCTTGGCTGAGTCCCTGGAGGCGGGAGCCCGCGCGTACATCCTCAAGACCGTGCGCGGCGCTGAGATCACCGACGTCATCAAGGCGGTCGCGGACGGCCGCGTCCTGCTCGACGAACGCACACTGACACGCCGCCGCGTCGATCACGAGGACCCGACCGCCGACCTGACGCCGTCAGAACGCAAGGTCCTGGACCTTATCGGCGATGGCCTGTCCAACCGCGAGATCGGGGAGAAGCTCGGCGTCGCGGAAAAGACCGTGAAGAATCACATCACCTCTCTTCTGTCGAAGATGGGTCTGCAGCGACGCACGCAGGTGGCCGCGTGGGTGGCTGGGCAGAGGGCAGCCGCGTGGCGTAACTGAACCCAGGCCCCGCCTCGACATCCACGACCGAGGGAGAGTTCGCGACCTTCATGGTCGTCGCCTCCGGTCGCACGCTCGCCACCATCCAGTGGTACCGCATGCCTAAGGACGGGACGGAGGCCACGATGATCGAGGGACCCCGATGCCTCGTACTCGCTGGAAACGACGCTGGCCGCTGACGGTGCCCAGTTCTACGCGGCGGCGACGAACGCTCTACTCCAAGGGGGCGATCCAACGTAGCACCGTGCCAACCCCGCCCTCGCCGGGTCCCGCGTCGAAGCTACCTCGGTGGCGACGGGCACGCTCGGTCATGTTCGCTATGCCTGAGTTGCGCGTGCGATTCGGATCGATGCCCCGGCCGTCGTCGGTGATGAGGATACGCACGCGACCGCACTTGCCCTGCCCGGACACGTCGACGTTGACGGTCGCCGCCGTCGCGTGGGCGTGGCGGGCAATGTTGGACAGGCCCTCGCGCACGATGGCGACGACGTCGTCGGATAGATCGGGGTCGACGCGGCCATCGAACTCGTCGATGACGACCAGTTCGTTGTCCAGGTCAGAGTTGATCGCCTCGCCGTCGAGCGTAATGAGCAACGAGGGCGCAAACCCCAGCGCTGAGCGCGTCAGGGAGGACTCGCGGCGGATGCGCTCGACCAGGCCGACGGCCTTATCCCGCTCGCGCAGGTTGTGCACGATCGTGCGGATCTGGCGCACGGCCTCGTCGATGGACGCCAGCGAGTCGTCGATGAGGGACTCGATGGCCACGGGATCAGCCTGTCCCTGAGCGACCTTCTGCTTGGCGGCATCCAGGGCCATACCGGTCGCGAAGAGCTGCTGGATCGCGAAATCGTGCAGATCGCGCCCGATGCGATCACGCTCGTCGAGCAGGGCGGCCACGTCCTGGGCGTGGCGCGCGGAGGCCAGCTCGAGGGCCAGCGTCGCCTGGGAGGCCAGCGATTCGGCGAGGGAGAGCTCGGAGGCATCGAACTCGGGAGCCCCGATCTGTCGCAGGAGGATGAGCACGCCGGAGGAGACGCCGCGCGAGCGCAGGGGAGCGTAGAGCGCGGAGCCAAAGGCTGCCAGCTGGGGGACTCGCAGGGTCTGGGCGCGCGACATTGAGTCCACGATCATGCCCGTTCCCTCGTGCAGGACGCTCATCGCGCGGCCCTCGGGTGGGAAGGTCAGGCCCAGCAGTGCGGAGGCGTTCTTGCCGTCGGTGATCTCGGCGGCCCATGTGTCGCCCACGGACTGTAGAACGATGATCGCCGTGTCGGCGTGCGAGACCTCGCGCACGGTCTTGGCGATGAGCTCGAGGGCTTCCTCCTCGTCGGCCCCCTCGAGCATCGTTGTCGTGAGGGACTGCGAGGCACTGATCCATCGGGCGGTGCGCTTCGAATCCGCGTATAGGTGCGCGTTTTCGACCGCGATGCCGGCGGCGGGTGCCAAAGCTTCGACGACGGCTGCGTCCTCGTGCGTATAGCCGCCGGGCTTACCCGTGAGGTAGAGGCGCCCATAGACCTGTTCGTGCACCAGGACCGACACGCCCAGGAACGGCGGAGCATCCGCGGGCAGGTTTAGATCGGGCGCGTCCGCAGGGGAGTTGACGAGGAGTGGGCTAGCCACGGGGATAGCCGTCGTCAGTGCGTCGGGAACCGCGGGAACCGGGCGGGAATCGTGGTGCTCGAGCTGCATGGTTGTTGCACCCCAGGTGTCGAGCACGGCGAGCGTCGCGTGCGGCGAGGACGTCAGTGCGCAGGCCTGGTTCACGAAGTTCTGCAAGCCTGCCTTGAGGTCCAGCGAGCTGGTCAGGTCCAGCGCGGCCTTGAGCAGGGTGAAATCGGTGTGATCGGGACTCATTGTTCCTCCTGATCGAGGGCCCATCGGTAAGTGGGGAGGGCACGAAGGACATCACTGTGGGTCCCCTGGGCGGCGACGTGTGCGCACGCTCCGGGCTGCGTCGCCGCGAGCACGAGGACGTGGTCGGCTTGATCGAGAGCGCTGAGCCGGTGCGTGACGACCAGCGTCGCGCGTGTCGGCGAGGGGGGCCAGGAGCGTATCCATGAGTGTGTCGGCGGTGGCCGCGTCGAGATGTTCCGAAGCCTCGTCGATCGCCATAATGGGGGCGGGGGCGGCCAGTGCCCGGGCCATGAGAAGGCGGCGTCGCTCGCCGCCGGAAACAGTGGTGCCACCTGAGCCGACGAGGGTGTCGATCCCCTCGGGCAGGGAAGCAATCCATTCTTTCAGGCCGGCGCGAGCGAGGAGGTCGGCGGCCTCGTCGCGGGTCAGGGAAGCGCGCGCGACGCGCAGGTTCTCAAAGATGGTCGTGGCGAAGACGTGGGCGTCTTCGGCTGTCATCGTGATGTGGGCGGCAACCTGGTGGCGCTCCGCTCCCCAGGCGGGAACGCCGTTAATGAGTGCCTGGCCCGACTTGGGAGGGATGACGCCGGTGAGGGTTGCCAGCAGCGTGGTCTTGCCGATGCCGGACGCTCCGACGATGGCCAGGGAGGATCCGGGGCGCAGTGTGAACGAGATTCCGGTGGCCAGGGTGGGGCCGCCCGGCCAGCCAATCGCCAGGTCGCGCGCTTCGATGACGGACTCACCCTGTGGAATCTCGTGGGTCGGGGTGGGTTCCTCCTCGCTCAAGAGCGCGCAGATTCGTTCGGCTGCCTGCGCACTGCGAACCAGTTGCGCGGCGGCGGGGGCCAGCTCGGCGGTGCCCTCGAAGGAAGACAGGGGAACGAGGACGATGACGGCCAGGAACACCTGGGCCAGGACGCCCGACGTGGTCTGTGGGATGCCAATGAGGAGTGCGCCGATGACGGCTGCACCCATCGCGCACACGTCGAGGGCACGTGCCAGGGCTGACAGCTTCGCCGAGCGGGTGATCGCATTCGCCAAGATGGCCTCGGCCTCGTCAAGGGAAGCACGCGCGTGGGGGAGTGTGCCTGCGAGGGAAAGCTCGGTGGCTCCCTCGAGCATAGCGAGGGTCGTAGCTGCGATGTCGGCGCGTGCGTCCGCCCCCTGAGTTTCCGCCAGACGCACTGAGCGCGCGATGAGTGCGGGCGCAATGATGCCGGAGACGATGAGGGTGATCGCGAGGACCAGCCCGGCTGCCGACGAAATGAGGGAGATGACACCAACCGTTCCCACGCCAACGACGAGGGCGACGAGGGAGGGCAGCAGTGTCTTGACCACGACGTTGCCGACCTCGTCGACGTCAGAGCCAGCTCGGGTCATGAGATCGCCGCGGCGCAGGCTCGTCAGGGATGCGGCGGGTTCCTCGCACAGACGGTCGTAGAGGTTGCCGCGCAGCGCATCCATGCCCGCCAACGCGACCTTGTGTGAGGCCAGGCGCGACAGGTAGCGTGCGAGTGCGCGCGAGACACCGAAGAGACGCACGGATGTGGCCGCGACCGTCAAGTAGAGGACGGGCGGCTGCTGGGAGGCGCGCGCGATGAGCCACGCGGCTGTGCCGCCCAGGGCGATGGCTGAGCCGAGGGCGGTGATACCCAGCAGAAGGGCCAATGCGAAGCCCGAGCGCGACACGTTTAGCATGGAGATGCACCGGCGCAGTGCGACGGATTCGGAGCGGGTCAGAAAGAGCCTCATGCCAGTGCCTCCTCGTCGGCGGACACGACGTCGATGATTGCGTCGGCGACCTCGATGATGGCATTGCGGTGGGCGATGACGATGACCGTGCGGCCTTCGTCGCGCATGGTGGTGATGGCGCGCACGACGGTCTTTTCGCTGACGGCGTCCAGGTGGGCGGTCGGTTCGTCCAGGATGACGATCCGTGAGTGGGCGGCGAGGGCGCGGGTGAGCGCCAGGCGCTGGCGCTGACCGACGGACAGGCCGACGCCGCCGACGCCAATCACGCTGTTCCAGCCGTCGGGGGTGGTGTCCAGGACCGCATCAAAGCCGGTCGCCTGGGCTGCCTGCTCTAGGTCAGCCAGAGGCAGGCCACCCATGTTGTCCAGAATCGATCCCGGAACCAGCGTGGGAGACTGGGGGACCCACGAGAGCGTGGAGCGCCAGGAATCGGGATCCACGTCAGCCAGAGGGAGACCTTCCTCGGACGAGGTCTGGGCGCGCAGGCGGATCTGGCCGACGTCGGGCGTGATGTCGGCCAGGAGGCAGGCGACGAGCGTCGACTTGCCGGCACCCGAGGGACCCGCGAAGGCCGTGACCGTGCCCGGGCGAATGACCCCGTCGGTGGGAGCAGGACCCCAGGCTCCCCGTGCACGCACGCCGACACCGTCGATGACGATGTCAGTGCTGTTCATATCCGGACAGAGCATGGAGCCGGGGTGCGCCACATCGTCGGCCGCCTCGATGATGTCGAAGGCCGCTCGCGAGGCAGTCACGCCGTTGGCCGACGCGTGGAACTGAGCGCCGACCTGACGCAGGGGTTCGAAGACTTCGGGGGCCAGCATGATGACGGCTAAGCCATGGAAGAGAGAAATATTGCCAAACACGAGGCGCATGCCAACTTCGACAGCCACGAGGGCCACCGACAGGGTCGTCAGGAACTCCAGGACACCACCGGAAAGGAAAGCGACGCGCAGGGTTGACATGGTTGCTTGTGTGTTCGCGTCGCCGAGTGTGCGCAGGTGGGCGCGCGGACCCTTCTCACGACCGAGGGCTCGCAGCGTTGGTAGGCCCGACATGAGGTCCAGGAGCTGGGCGGTCAGGCGCTTCATGGAATCCAGTTTGTCTTGGGAGGCGGCCTGCGTGAATCGACCGATGAGGATCATGAAGATCGGGATGAGGGGGACGACCAGGAGAGCGATGAGAGCCGACCAGAAGTCGAGGAGAAGGATCACGCCCAGAGCGGCGGGCGTCACCGTCGAGACGAGGACCAGCTGGGGCAGGAAGGAAACGAAGTAGGGGCGCAGATCCTCCAGGCCGGTCGACAGCAGCGTCGCGGTCTCGGCTCCGTTCATGGCTCGCCAGCGCGGCCCCAGCGCGATGGCGGCATCGATGACGCGCCCGCGCAGCTCGGTCACGGCCTCGGTGGCGGCTCGCGCAGCGATAGCTTCGCGCGCCGCAACGATCACGGCGCGGCAGGCGAAGACAGCAGCGATGCCTACGATGAAAGGAATAACGTCTCCCAGCGTCGCCGTTCCCGAGACGATGGGAGACAAAGCCGCGGAAATGAGCAACGCCTGGGCCAGCACCAACAGCGCCGTGATGGTGCCCAGCAAGGCGGTCAGGGCGATGGGAACGCGGGCCGAACGGGCGTAACGCAACAAGCGGGGATCAAAGGGACGCACGGGTACTATTGTGCCCCAAAAGGCCACGTCATGGGTCGAAAGTCCCCGGCCTCGTCTGTGTTGCGCATACGACTGCGCCCGGCCCCTCATCGAAGGACCGGGCGCAGTGAGCCGGATGAATCAGCCGGCGAGGAAGTTCTCGCCCAGGCGGATCTTCTTCATGAGGAGACCCGTCTTGGTGGTGACGTCCTCCGTGCCCACGCGGGAACGGAAGGTCCAGTAGGACCAGATGACGTACGCCAGGACAATGGGGAGCAGGCAGACGGTCACGATCGTCATGACGGTGAGCGTCGCGGTCGTCGACGAAGCCTGATCGATCGTCAGCGAGTACGCCGGGTTGATCGAGGACTTCTGGACGGCGGGAGCCATCGAAGCGAAGACCCACGCCACCGTGCCGGCAATCGCCACGGAGGAGGCCACGAAGGACAGGCCCTCACGGCGCAGCGTCGCCTGCGATAGGACGGTCGAGGCGATGATCGCCAGGGCGGCCACCACGAGCGGGATCCACGCCAGGACATTCGTCGTGTAGGAGAACTGGCCCCACATCAGCCAAGCGGCGGCGAGCACGGTCGCGGCGATAGAAGCCGGAGCGGCAATCGCGTTGGCGCGGTCGCGCACGTCACCCGTGGTCTTCAGCGCCAGGAACTGGGCACCGTGAGCCAGGCAGACGGCCAGGACGGCCAGGCCGCCCAGGATCGTGAACGGGGTCAGCAGCGAGAAGAAGCCGCCGGTGAGCTGATGGGTGGCGCTGGACAGCGACTGGTCAACCAGCGTCGGGTCAACGACGGTGCCGGTAGCGACGTCGATGACCTCAATCTTCATGCCCTGCACGAAGTTCGCGAAGGCCACACCCAACAGCAGCGGGACGAGCCACGCGGAGATCGTGTGCGCCCAGTCCCAGGTGAAGCGCCACTTCTCGGTGGCGACCTTCGAGCGCCACTCGAGTGCCATGACGCGCACAATCAGGGCCGTCAGGACGAGGAAGAGGGCCAGGTACATGCCCGAGAACATGGTCGCGTACCACTCGGGGAACGCGGCGAAGGTTGCGCCGCCCGCAGTGAGCAGCCAGACCTCGTTACCGTCCCAGTGGGGGCCGATGGTGCGCACTGCCTGAGTGCGCTCACGGTCGCCCTTGGCGACGAAGGGGAGGAGCATACCGACGCCGAAGTCGAAGCCCTCGAGGATCAGGTAGACCGTCCACAGAACGGCGACGAGAATGAACCACAGGATTGACAGAGTCATGATCGTTGTTCCTTTCTCAGTATCCGAAGGACAGGTCGGTCGGAGCCTCATCCGCGGCCTTGTCGGCCTTGGAGGAGTGGATGCCCTCGAGCGCGTAGCGCTTCATGAGGACGAACCACATGACGCCCAGCACGCCGTACAGGAGGGTGAAGAGGATCAGCGTCACCAGCACCTGTCCTGCGGGGACGTTAGGGGAGACGCCGATTTCCGTCAGCATGTTGACCGATCCGAGGTCGGAACCCATGGACAGGGCATCCAGGTTCGGAACGACAACCCACGGCTGACGACCCATCTCTGTGAAGATCCAGCCGAAGGAAGCTGCCAGGAAGGGCAGGGGGAGGTTGACGAGGGCGAGGAGGCTCAACAACTTGTTGGAGGAGGCCTTGCCGCCGCGGGTGGCCCACAGGCCCCAGGCAGCCAGCAGGAAGGCCACCATGCCCAGGCCGATCATGAATCGGAAGGACCAGAAGGCCACCATCTGCGGGGGACGGAAGTCGAACTGAGAGGCGTCACCGTACTTGGCGGTGAAATTCGGATCCGAGTTGAGCAGCGTCACCATGCGCTCCTGGATATCCGCGACGCCCTCGGAGGTGGCGGTGAAGGAGTTATGCGACATGAAGGAGGCGACGCCGGGAACCTTGATGAACTGGGTCGGCTGGGTGCCGTCGGTGCCCAGCGGGCAGGAGCCGAACTGCGCGACCGTGAAGGCGGCGCCGTCGGTGTCCACGCAGATACCTTCGGCGGCAGCCATCTTCATGGGCTGCACCTTAACCATCTCCTGGCCCTGGACGTGGCCGCTCAGGGCGGTGCCGAGGCCGCCGATGAGGACGACGATCAGGCCGAAGCGGGCGATGGGACGCCACACGTCGCGTGCCTGAGCCACGGCCTCGTCACTGCCCTCGCGGGACGCACGAACCATCCACCAGATAGCGATGCCAGCCACGAAGGAACCGGCGACCAGCCACGCGGAGGTGATGACGTGGGAGTACTCGGACAGGTAGACGCCAGAAGTGATGAGCTTCAGGAAGCCGCCGACACCGTCGAGCTCGGCGCGTCCAGTCTCGGGGTTGAAGCGGGCACCCACGGGGTGCTGCATCCATGCGTTGGCCGCGAGGATCCAGGCGGCGGAGAGCATCGTGCCGATAGCGACGCACCAAATGGTCGCCAGGTGGATGCCCTTGGACAGACGGCCCCAGCCGAAGATCCACAAGCCCAGGAAGGTGGACTCGAGGAAGAAGGCCAGGAGGGCCTCGACAGCCAGGGGAGCGCCGAAAATGTCACCGACGAAGCGGGAGTACTCGGACCAGTTCATGCCGAACTGGAACTCCTGGACGATGCCGGTGGCGACGCCGAGAGCGAAGTTAATAAGAAGGAGCTTGCCGAAGAAGCGGGTAGCTTGCAGCCAGTACTCCTTGCCGGTGCGGTGCCATGCGGTCTGCATGATCGCGACCAGCAGGGACAGGCCGATCGTCAGCGGTACGAGGACGAAGTGGTAGACGGTCGTGATACCGAACTGCCACCGTCCGACCGTGACCGCGTCGAGCGCTGTTTGCGCGAGGGTCATGATGGGACCTTCCCGTGTAGGGATCGGGGATCGAGTATGCCCCGCAGCGAAGGCCGTAGGACCTACGTCACGGGCTGGTTTTAATGTAGCTCAAAAGACAGAGGTGGAACGCCTGAAATGCCGGTTATGTGACGGTTTTGTGACATATGTGTCCGATTGTTTTGGAGGGATTGTTCCCTGCGGTTGTTGGTGTGTGAGGTTGAACGTGTCTCCCATCAGTTGATGGAGGTCCGTGTTGTGCGACAATTGAGGTGAATGGATGTCGCGGGCATGCCCCCGCGACGAGAGCCGAGCGATGACCCTATCGACGAGCCGCCGGCACCTGCGCACCAGCGCTCCACTAAGTTTCCGCCCCCTCGCGGGCGATACAACGGGCGCGTCTCGGCATGGGGCGCGCGCCCCACCATTGGAGAATCGTGACAACCGAATCAAACGCGCCCGTGGCTCCCGCCGCGTCGCTACTCTTCCAAGCACCCGTCTTCCAGGCCGCGCCCGAGGTGGCCTCGCCTGCCGCCTTTGAGGAACCTGAGACGAAGCCGAAGCGTCGCCGCGCTTCCTCCGACGACGAGGCCAGTGCCTCGCAGGAGGAGACGGCACGCAAGCGTCGCCGTCGTTCCAAGAAGTCCGTCGAGGAGGCCTCGGCCCCCGACGAGGACAGCACGCCGAGCACGGATACCGAGGAGACTCCCTCGGAACCCAAGGCCCGCCGTCGCCGCCGCTCCAAGAAGGCGGACGAGGCCTCGGCTGCGACCGAGGACAGCGCTGAGCAGACCGATGCGCCCTCCGGCGAACCCGAGGGCGGCGACGAGGAAGAGTCCTCGAGCCGTCGCCGTCGCCGTCGTCGCGCGCGCAGCACCGCCTCCTCCGACGAGGGCGGCGATCCCGCGGACCAGGTGCAGGCCCTCAAGGGGTCCACGCGCCTGGAGGCCAAGAAGATGCGCCGCCGCGAAGGACGTCGAGAGGGGCGCCGCCGCCACTCGATCTCTGAGTCTGAGTTCCTGGCGCGCCGCGAGTCCGTCGAGCGCACGATGGTCATCCGAGACCAGGATGGCCTCGATCAGATCGCGATCCTCGAAGACGGTCTGCTCGTCGAGCACTACGTCGCCCGCCGCACGCAGTCCTCGATGGTTGGCAATATCTATTTGGGCCGCGTCCAGAACGTGCTGCCCTCGATGGAGGCCGCGTTCGTCGACGTGGGCCGCGGACGTAACGCCGTCTTGTACGCCGGCGAGGTGAACTGGGACGCCGTCGGCTTGGAGGGTAAGCCCCGCCGCATCGAGTCCGCGCTCAAGTCTGGTGACCCCGTCCTTGTCCAGGTGACGAAGGATCCGATCGGACACAAGGGTGCGCGCCTGACTTCGCAGATTACGTTGGCTGGCCGCTACCTGGTCCTGATTCCCGGCGGCTCCATGATGGGTATTTCCCGCAAGCTCCCGGATAAGGAGCGTGCTCGCCTGAAGAAGATCCTCAAGGCCGTCGTGCCCTCGGGTTCGGGTGTCATCGTGCGCACCGCCGCCGAAGGCGCGACGGAGGAACAGATCCGCGACGACGTCGCCCGCCTGACCCGTCAGTGGGAGGATATCGAGAAGAAGCGCACCAACACGAAGAGCGCCCCGACGCTGCTGCGCGGCGAACCCGAGCTGGCCGTGCGCGTCGTGCGCGACATCTTCAATGAGGACTTCTCGAAGCTCATCATTGAAGGCCGCGACACCTACGCGACCGTCAAGGAGTACGTGGACGAGCTCAGCCCCGAGCTGTCCGACCGCGTCGAGCAGTGGATGGGCACGGAGGATGTCTTCCACGCGCACCGCATTGACGAGCAGCTGGCGAAGGGTATGGATCGGAAGGTCTGGCTGCCCTCGGGAGGCACCCTCATCATTGACCGCACCGAGGCGATGACCGTCATCGATGTCAACACCGGTAAGTTCATCGGTGCCGGCGGCACGCTGGAGGAGACGGTTACTCGCAATAATCTCGAGGCGGCCGAAGAGATCGTCCGCCAGCTGCGCCTGCGCGACATCGGCGGCATCGTCATCATCGACTTCGTTGATATGGTGCTGGAATCCAACCGGGACCTCGTGCTGCGTCGCTTGGTCGAGTGCCTGGGACGCGACCGTACGCGCCACCAGGTCACGGAGATCACCTCGCTGGGCCTGGTGCAGATGACCCGCAAGCGCGTGGGCGAGGGCCTCGTTGAGGCGTTCTCCTCCTCATGTGAGGCCTGCGAGGGCCGCGGCTTCATCGTTCACCACCACCCGGTGGAGACCTCCGGGGCCGACAACTCCCCGAAGTCCTCCAAGGTGTCGAAAAAGCAGCAGAAGAAGGCCGAGGCACGCCGCATCGAGGATAACGCCGAGCATGAGCGCGCCAAGGAAGCGCTGAGCGCGATCGCTGCCGCGTCGACGCGCAAGGATGACGAGGCATCGGCGCACAAAGGTGACGAGGCATCGGCTGAGCACGAGAAGACGCCCGTCAAGAAGCACCGCCCGCGCGGCGCGAGCGCCGAGTCTGCTGTGCCTGCTCAGGACAGTGGTGCCGTGTCCGAGTCTGCGGACGAGGAGTCTGCGGCCGACGCGCCGACGGTTGAGGTTCCCGCAGCCTCCGTCACGGCGGCCGCCGAGGACGGTGGGACCAAGCGTCCCCGCCGCCGTCGCCGCGTCGCGGAAACCACGCCCGTGCCCGAGCTGCCGATCTACATCGACCTGCCCGACCCCGTTGAGGCCTCCGATAAGCCCGCGGTGCCCCTCAAGGATGCCTCCGATATCCAGCTGCCCGAGCAGCATGAGAAAGTACCGACCACCCGCCGTCGCGCCTCCCGCAAGGTGGCCACGGCCTCGTCCGCTGAGCCTGCCGCGGCCCCTGCTCCCGAGGTGTCACCCACGCTGCCTGCCGAGGCGCGTACCCCCGAGGCTTCGGCATCTCACGCGCTCGTCGAGGCAGCCGCTGAGCAGGACGCCCAGGCGCCCGCGCCGCGTAAAACCCGCAAGCGCCGCGCCGTCGCGTCCTCGGGGGTCATTGAGCCCGACGCTGCACCAGCCCCCCTCGTCATTGAGCTGCCCGCCCGCGCCGAGGCCGCCGAACCCGCCGCGCCGACGCGCTCGACCGACGACATTCTGCTCCCCGAGGCATCTGAGCAGCCGCGCGCCAAGCGTCGCCGCCGCGTCGTGTCCACGGGAATCGTGGATGCGGGCTAATCGATGAGCGTCGACGGGAGGGCCCTGTGGGTTCTCCCGTCGCCTCGAGGTGTGGAATCGCACAGCTATTCCACCTGGCCGGTGGCCATGCCGGGTTGCACTCGGGCGTGTCAATCGGCTAAATTTGATCGTCGGCGCAACAAGCGCCAACGGAATCGTGAAAACAGACAAGCCCTCGGCAGTTTCGAGGCGAGATTCCGGTTAGGAATACGAGAAGAGATGAGCTCCAACGTGGTCTACGCGATCGTCAAGGCTGGCGGCCGGCAGGAAAAGGTGTCCGTCGGTGACGTCGTCGTCGTCGACAAGCTGGCAGAAGAAATCGGTTCGAGCATCGAGCTCCAGCCGCTGATGCTGGTGGATGGCGACGCCATCACTGTTGACGCAGCCAAGCTGGACAAGGTTTCCGTCAAGGCTGAGGTTGTCGACTCGGCCAAGGGCCCCAAGATTTCCATCATTAAGTACAAGAACAAGTCGGGCTACCGCAAGCGCCAGGGACACCGTCAGAAGATGTCGGTCGTCAAGATCACCGAGATCGCCTGAATCCGACGGACCCACGAGCAGAAAGTAGCAACTGATGGCACATAAGAAGGGCCTTGGTTCCTCCCGTAACGGCCGCGACTCCAACGCGCAGCGCCTCGGCGTGAAGCGCTACGGCGGCCAGCTGGTCAACGCTGGTGAGATCCTCGTTCGTCAGCGCGGCACCCACTTCCACCCTGGCGACGGCGTTGGCCGTGGCAAGGACGACACCCTGTTCGCCCTGCGCGCGGGTGCGGTCGAGTTCGGTCGCAAGCGTGATCGCAAGGTTGTCAGCGTTTCGCCGGTCTCTGCCTGAGACCGCGCGCATGAAGGGCGTCCGGCGTTGCCGGGCGCCCTTTTCAACATTCATTTTCAGTCATCAGGAGCACCAGTGGCAGACTTCGTGGATCGCGTGACGCTGCACGCGGCAGGCGGTAACGGCGGTAATGGCGTTGCCTCGATTAAGCGTGAAAAGTTCAAGCCGCTGGCTGGCCCCGACGGCGGCGACGGCGGCAACGGCGGCTCGGTCATCCTGGAGGTGAGTGAGCAAGAGACCACGCTGCTGAACTACCACCGCAGCCCGCACCGCCGCGCAGACAACGGAACGCCGGGCATGGGTGACTTCCGCCAGGGGAAGACCGGTGCGGATATCATCCTGCCGGTCCCCGAGGGCACGGTCGTGAAGTCGATGTCGGGCGAGCTGCTGGCCGACCTGACGGGCGCTGGTGCGCGTTTCGTGGTCGCTGAGGGCGGTCGCGGCGGCCTGGGCAACGCGGCGTTGGCCTCGAAGGCTCGCAAGGCCCCCGGATTCGCGCTCCTGGGTGAGCCGGGCGAGGAACGCGACGTCATCCTGGAGCTGAAGTCCGTGGCGGACGTGGCTCTCGTCGGTTTCCCGTCGGCGGGTAAGTCCTCGTTGATCGCGGCCATGAGTTCGGCTCGTCCGAAGATTGCCGACTATCCGTTTACGACGCTGGTTCCGAACCTCGGCGTTGTCTCCGCTGGCGACACGCGTTACACGGTCGCTGATGTTCCCGGCCTTATTCCTGGTGCCTCCCAGGGCCGAGGCCTTGGCCTGGATTTCCTGCGTCACATTGAGCGCTGCGCGGTTATCGTGCACGTGCTGGACACGGCCGCTTTCGAGACTGACCGCGAACCCGTGGAGGATCTGCGCATCATCGAGGCCGAACTGCGGGCGTACCAGGGTGACCTCACCCAGGTCGAGGGCTACGTGCCGATCATGGAGCGCCCCCGCGTCATCGTTCTGAATAAGATCGACATCCCAGATGGCCGTGACCTGGCCGAGATCACGCGCCCGGACCTCGAGTCTTTCGGGTGGCCTGCCCTCGAGGTTTCCGCCGTGTCCCACGAGGGCCTCAAGGAGTTGTCTTTTGTTCTGGCCGGCATCGTCGAGGAGGAGCGCGCGAAGCGTCCCGCCCTCGAGGTCGCCCGTCCCGTCATTCGCCCGAAGGCCGTGGGCCGCAGCGTGGAGATCACGGTGCGCAAGACCCGCAAGGACGGCGAGGACGTCTTCCAGGTGCGCGGCGACAAGCCCGAGCGCTGGGTGCGTCAGACGGACTTCGCCAACGACGAGGCCGTGGGGTACCTTGCAGATCGCCTGAACGCCGCGGGCGTCGAGGACGAGCTGATGAAGGCTGGCGCGGTCGCTGGCGACACCGTCGTGATCGGCGACCTGGATGGAGGTGTCGTCTTTGACTGGGAGCCGACCCTGACGACCGGTCCCGAGCTGCTGGGTTCTCGCGGCACCGACCTGCGCCTAGATCAGAACACCCGCCCGAGCCGTAAGGAGCGCCGCGAGGTGTACCACCAGGTCATGGATGCCAAGAGCGCGGCCCGTGAGCAGCTGTGGACTGAGCGTGAGGCCGGTCATTGGACGGATGCATCGGATCAGTCATGAGCGGAGTGACCGCGGCTTCTCGCATTGTCGTCAAGATCGGATCCTCCTCGCTCACGCGCGAGGACGGTGGTCTGGACCTGAACCGTATTGACGCCGTCGCTCGCCTCGTGTCCCGCTGGCGCGGTCGCGACCGCGAGGTCGTGATTGTCTCCTCGGGCGCTGTCGCCGCGGGGCTGGATCCGCTCGGTTTTTCAGCCAAGCCGAAGGACCTGCCGAGCGTGCAGGCCGCCGCCGCGATGGGCCAGGGACTCCTGATGGCGAGGTGGACCGCCGCCTTCCAGGCGCATCACCTCGACGCCGCCCAGGTGCTGCTGACCACGGACGACGTGATGCGCCGCGACCACTACACGAACGTGCGCGCGGCCCTCTCGCGGCTCCTCGGCCTCGGCGTCGTGCCAATCCTCAACGAGAACGACGCGGTGACCACCCGCGAGCTGCGTTTCGGCGACAATGATCGACTTGCTGCGCTCATCGCCCAGATGATCAAGGCCGACGCGCTCGTGCTGCTGACGGACGTTGACGGCCTGTATACGGCTCCTCCGGATCATCCGGGTTCGGAGCTGATCGAACGCGTCGCCAGCGCGGACGACCTCATGAGTGTGCTCGTGACCGGCGCGGGTTCTCGCGTTGGCACGGGCGGCATGGCGACGAAGGTGCAGGCCGCGATGCTGGCGACGGCCAGCGGCATCGGCGTGCAGCTGGCCAGCGCAAACGACCTGGGGCCCGTCCTGGAAGGCCGCCGCGTCGGCACCTGGTTCGAACCGTCGGCCCAGCGTCCGGCCTCTCGTCGCCTGTGGATCGCACACGTGGCACCCTCTCGCGGCGAGATCATTGTCGACGAGGGAGCTGCGAAGGCGATCACGGTCGGCAAGAAGTCTCTGTTGGTCGCTGGCGTGCACTCGGTGCTCGGTCATTTCGAGGCCGGAGACGTTGTGGACGTTGCCAGCCCGACCGGACTCATCGCGCGCGGCGTGTCCGGCTACGACTCGGACACACTGGGCCAGATCGCCGGCGCGGGTATGGAGCGGCTGGTGGCGGCAGGATACGAGCATCCCAGGCCAGCAATTCACCGCGACGACCTGGCGGTGTTAGGTGACGCATTTTCTGCGCTGAGCGCTGACTGACAGGGACCGCCCCGCACTCGTGTGACATGATGTGCGAGTGGATACTGCTGCTGATATTTCCCAGGTGACCGACGCTGCCCGCGACGCGGCGCGCGTGCTCGCAAACGCGACGACCCAGGTGAAGAACCGCGGGCTTGAAGCGATCGCGGCGGCGCTCATCGAGCGCTCCGACCAGATCCTGACCGCCAACGCCGAGGACGTGGCGCGCGGCCGCGCGGAGCAGATGAGCGAGGGCCTCCTCGACCGCCTTGCCCTGACAAAGGACCGCATCCGATCCATCGCTGACGCCGTTCACGAGATCGTTGCCCTGCCCGACCCGGTCGGCCAGGTCGTGCGAGGAACCCGCACTGACATCGGCCTGCGCGTCACTCAGGAGCGCGTGCCCCTCGGCGTCGTCGGCATCATCTACGAGGCCCGCCCGAACGTCACCATCGACGCCGCGACCCTGGCGATCAAGGCTGGTAACGCGGTCATCTTGCGTGGCGGGAGTGCAGCCCAGGCCTCGAACCGGGTTCTCATCGAGGTGTGCTGCGACGCACTGACCTCCGTCGGCCTGCCCGCTGACGCGATCCAGACTGTCGACCAGTGGGGTCGCGCGGGTGCACGCGCCATGATGCGTGCGCGCGGTGCGATTGACGCACTCATCCCGCGTGGGGGAGCGGGCCTCATCAACGCCGTCGTCGAGGAGTCACGCGTACCCGTTATCGAGACGGGCACCGGCAACTGCCACCTGTACGTCGACGCCTCCGCCGACCTTGAGGCAGCGGAAGCCATCATCATGAACGCCAAGACGCAGCGCGTGGGCGTGTGCAACGCGGCAGAGACCCTTCTGGTTCACGCCGACGTCGCCGCCCGCTTCCTGGTCGCCGCCATCACTCGCCTGACGACCGCGGGCGTGACCATCCACGCTGACGGTGCCACTCGCGCCATCGTGGACGACCAGCCCTCCATCGACGCCGACATGATCGTGGATGCCACCGAGGCCGATTGGTCGACCGAGTACTTGTCGATGGACCTCGCGGTGCGTGTCGTCGGCAGCGTGGAGGAAGCGACCGAGCACATCCGCCGCTACTCGACCGGCCACACCGAGGGCATTGTCGCATCCGATGTCGCCGCTATTCGCGCTTTCCGCGCCGGGGTGGACGCCGCCGCGATCGCGATCAACGCCTCGACGCGTTTCACCGACGGCGGCCAGCTGGGGCTGGGAGCCGAGGTCGGCATCTCCACTCAGAAGCTCCACGCGCGCGGCCCCATGGGGCTGACGGAGCTGACGACGACCACCTGGATCTACGAGGGAGAAGGAACCATCCGCCCGTGAGCACGCAGGACAAGGAAGCAGGCCCGGCCTCGGACGGGGAGGCGATCGAAAAGACCACGGAGGCCACCGCGGGCGTGACAGCCGCCCCCGCGCTGCCCCAGCATCCTCCGCGCGCCCTGCGCAGGAGGCGGGCAATCGGCATCATGGGCGGCACCTTCGATCCGATCCACCACGGACACCTCGTCGCCGCCTCCGAGGTCATGGACGTATTCGGACTCGACCAGGTTGTGTTCGTACCCGCCGCTATGCAGCCATTCAAAGCGGGGCGGCGTGTCACCTCAGCCGAGCACCGCTACCTCATGACGGTCATCGCGACCGCCTCGAACCCACGTTTCGCAGTCTCGCGCGTCGATATCGACCGCGGGGGCACGACGTACACGATCGACACGCTGGCGGACCTGTCGCGCGAGTACCCGGATTCGGATTTCTACTTCATTACGGGTGCCGACGCGCTGGCGCAGATCGCGCAGTGGAAGGATGCCGACAAGCTCTTTGAGCAGGCGCACTTCATCGGCGTGACGCGTCCCGGGCATAACCTGTCGGACCCCGGCCTGCCGCACGAGTCCGTGTCGCTGCTGGAGGTGCCCGCCATGGCGATCTCGTCGACGGACTGCCGCACGCGCGTCGAAGAGGGCAAACCGGTCTGGTACCTGGTGCCCGACGGCGTCGTCCAATACATCAACAAATACGGCCTGTACCGGTTCTAACTCAAGGAGAAACGTGAGCCTTCCCGACGCTACCGCAGAACTGGCGAGCCTGGTTGCTCGCGCCGCACACGACCGCGGCGGCATCAACCCGGTGCTCGTTGACGTGACCAGCAAACTCGCCCTGGCGGATGCCTTCGTGGTTGTCTCGGCCCCGACGGACCGCCAGGTACGCGCCATCGCCGAGGACATCATGGACCGCATCTGGGCCGAGCAGCATCGCCGTCCCGCCCACATCGAGGGGCGCGCGGAGGGCACCTGGGTGCTCCTCGACTACTCGGATATGCTCGTGCACGTTCTCTCCGAGGAGGAGCGCGAGTACTACGCGCTCGAGCGCCTGTGGGGTGACTGCCCGGCGGTGCCCATCGACGTGGATACGGAGGAGGCCCGCGCAGCCGCAGCTGAGCGTGCCGCGACCCATGGCGCGGAGTCCGCGCAGTGAGCGCGTCGCGTATCGTCCTGCTGCGCCACGGCCAGACGGACTTCAACCTGGCGCGCCGCTTTCAGGGGCGTATCGACGAACCCTTGAATGACTCGGGACGCTCCCAGGCAGCCGGTGCCGCAGGTGTGCTCGTGTCGCGCCTGTGCGAACCGAGCGCCGAGGTCGGTATGGTCGCCGCCGAGACCTCGCGCAGCTATGACGACGGGGGGAGTACGCATCGTGTGCTCTCCGCTGGTGCGTGCGCTCGACACGGCCCGTATCCTCGCGCGCGTGTTCGACATCGCCGGCTATCCCTGTGAGGGTCCGGTCAGCGATGAGAGGCTCACGGAGCGCTTCTACGGCACCTTCGAGGGGAAGACCTACGAGGAGATCGCCCGCGAGCAACCCGAGGCCTACTCCGAGTATCGAGACACCGGTGAATGTGGGCGTGCCGAGGTTGAGCGCTCCGAGATCGTGGGGGAGCGATTCCGCGACGCCGTCCTCGAGGCCGCGGCCGCGTGCCGGTCGGATCAGTCTCTCATCATCGTCTCGCACGGCTCCGCTATCGCGCGGGGCATCGTCTCCCTGCTGGGGCTCGATCCCGCGGACTTCAACGGCCTGCGCGGCGTCGATAACTGCCACTGGTCGGAACTGGTGCCCGTTGGTGTCTCAACCGCGAAGAGCGCAGCGCGCACCGGATGGCGCCTGGCATCGCACAACATCGGGGCTCGCGAGGATATCCTGGGGGCGTAACACGCCTCCGGGGGTCTCGTTTGCCTAGCATTTCAACAGTTTCATGATGGTGTGATCAGCGACACTTGGTTTCGATTTGCGTGCCTCTCGAAAAGTTGGCTATTATTTATCAGGTCGCCGGGGGTGACGAACTAAATAAAGGGGCTATGGCGCAGTTGGTAGCGCGCTTCCATGGCATGGAAGAGGTCGGGGGTTCGAATCCCCCTAGCTCCACCGGAAAAACCGACACTCAGCTTGTGAGTGTCGGTTTTTTATTGCTCAGAGAGCCTTGTGGTCGCTTTCTTTTCTCTGGCTTGCTCGCCGCTGCGCTTCTGAATTTCTTCGGGGTCTGTGGGGTGTTGGTCGATGTTGACCTGCCTCTCGCCGTTGTTGTGTGTGCTGCTGCCAGTGTGCCTTGACGTTGCGGGGTGCATCGCGTGAGTGTGGGGGTGAGGGGCTGTGGTGGATTCGAAGCGGTGGATGTTCCTGTTGGTGCTGCTCATGATCCATCTGTGCTCAGCTCATGGACAGTGTTATCCAGCTTTCGCTAGTGGGCCTACGTGCGCGCTGATGGCTTCAAGCATCATGGGGTGAGGTGAGTGGGGGAGTGCTGTCTGCCTCGTTGCTACAAAGGTGTTGTTACGTATAAATCGTACAAGGGGTCAGTATCTAACTTGCTTAGCGGTAAGCCATCAGGCGGTTAATATAACGTTTTGGTATCGGCATGTGGGATGTTCAAAATCTGTGAAACCGAGAAAACGTTGCAATTTCAGAGAATTGCATGTAATTACTTACTCGAAAAAGTTTGAAATCTCGTAAACCGCATGGAAAGATTTACCTGTCTCTGTTCCATAGTGTTAGGCCGATAGTTAATGTCGTTCCAACTCACCCGCACTCACACCACGGTGGTGCTCGCCGCCACCACGATCGCGGCATCTCTCGTTGTGATCCCCTCACTGGCCGAGGGAAACCATGCCACCGAGGATCCCTTCTGCGCGTCCCTCACTGGCGCAGACGCTCGCATCACTGCTGAGTACAACCCGCTGCTCGCCCAGTACGCCGACGCGGCTGCGGGCAATTCGGCCGGTAACAAGGCCGATCCTGAGCGTGAGGCTCAGCTTCGTAAGGACCTCGCCGACGCTCAGGCTGCCCTGGAGGCTGCCAAGCAGGATGCCGAGAAGCCTAATCCCTCTGTCGGCGATGCTCCCGCCGCCGGAGATGCGCCCGCTGCGGACACTACTGTTGACCGCGGTCTTGACTGGGTTGATTGGTCCAAGGTCGATTACGAGACCCAGGCCAAGATCATTGAGGCCCTCATCGTTCAGAAGATGAATGCCTACCGCGCCAACGTTGGCCTGCCCGAGTTGGTCGTGTCGGACACCGTTACTGTCGATGCTCGCTCGTGGAGCAAGCACATGTCCGATACCGATTCTTTCGAGCATGATCAGTCCTACAAGAACATGGGGCAGGGAGCTCTCGACGGAGCAGATACCATGTCTGCTGCTGAAAATATCGCCTACAACCACCTTGAGAACTTCTCTGCCGGCGGCGGCATGAAGACTCCTGCGCAGGCTGCTGCTGATCTCTTCGATCAATGGAAGAACTCTAAGGGGCATGACCGTAACATGCTCGGTGCGAGCAACACTGTTGGCGTCGGTGTGTACATTGCCAAGGGCAGTGAGGGTACACGCGTCTACGGCACGCAGAAGTTCTATGGCGTCACCGGTGGTTCGCCGAACTTGTCGCGCTTCCACACGACCGGTGACACGGCCTCGGCCTACGGCTTCGACGGCAAGGCCTTCAATACAGACAATACGAACTACGTCTCCGGCCTTGCTGGATCCGGCGATGAGCAGCGCGCAAACTCCTGGGAAAAGATGGTTGGCGCGCTCCCGGGTTCTGCCCTCCCCGTGGATGTCTCGACTCTGCCCGCCAAGAATGGTGCCGCGGCTCCGGCGACCCCCGCGCCCGCTCCGGCGACCCCCACTCCTGCTCCCGTCGACGATAAGCCCTCGGTTGATGCCGATAAGGCCGTTGCTGACGCTCAGGCCGCTGTCGATGCTGCTCAGAAGGCCCTGGATGACTACCTGGCCTCGGTCTCTGAGGATAAGTCTGCTGTGGACCTCGAGGAGCTCGACGCTCAGCTCGATAAGGTTGCTGACTCGATCGCTGCTGACACCTCCGTGCGCCCTGAGAAGGATGGCGGCGTGACCGTCCTTGAGGGTGACAACAAGGCTGAGCGTTACCTGACAGCCGAGGAGTACCGCGCCGCGCTGACGAACTGCACCGCTGCGGAGATTCCGAACCCGGTGATCGGTCAGCCCTCCGCTCCGGCACCGGGACCCGAGACTCCGGCGACTCCTGAGCCTTCCGCTCCCGCGCCTGGCCCGTCGACTCCGGCGACGCCTGAGCCTTCCGCTCCGGCCCCTGGTCCGTCGACTCCGGCGACGCCTGAGCCTTCCGCTCCCGCGCCTGGCCCGTCGACTCCGGCGACGCCTGAGCCTTCCGCTCCCGCGCCTGGCCCGTCGACTCCCGCGACGCCTGAGCCTTCCGCTCCGGCCCCTGGCCCGTCGACTCCCGCGACGCCTGAGCCTTCCGCTCCCGCGCCTGGTCCGTCGACCCCCACCACCACGGCTCCGGTTGTTCCGGCACCTGCCCCGTCGCAGCCTTCGACCCCGTCGAAGACTCGTCCGCAGACCATCGCCTCCACGGGCACCACGGCCATCTGGGTTGCGGTTGGTGCTGTCGCGGTCCTGGTCGCTGGCATTGGTGCGCTCATCGCATCGCGTCGCGCCAAGAACTGACGCTGTGATTGAAGCCCCCGTCGATGAGTTCGCTCATCGACGGGGGCTTCCCCTATGCGGTAGCCGTCAGTTTGCCAAGGGATGTGGTTGTGTGTTGGTGTTGCGTTCAGTGAGTGAGAGCATATACTCGGTAAATGAGTGTTGCGAAACTGAGGCCGTGTCGACACGGTGACACCCGTTCCGTTGAGGGAGCGGGTTCGTTCGCTCCTTCTATCGAGAGGAACATGCATGCGTCCCATCCGTGCGCATCGAAGTGTGGTTGCAGCGCTTGGTGCTGCTGCCCTTGTCGTCGGTGGTGTCATGCCTGCCTTTGCGGCAGATGCTGATCCCATCCCGGATCCGGTGCCAACCGTTCAGCCGACCGCTGATCCGCAGTCGGACCCTGCACCCAACCCGGACCCTGCACCTGATACCGCTCCGCAGTCTGATCCTGCACCCGCGCCTGACCCCAAGCCCTCCTGGAAGCAGGACGCTGTTGGATGGTGGTATGACCTGGGCAACGGCAGCTTTGTGCATAGCGAGGTGCGCGAGATTGGTGGCAGTGCCTACCGCTTTGACGCCAATGGCTACATGGTCACCGGTTGGTATGGTGTTAACGGTGCGTGGGAGTATTACGGCACCTCGGGTGCGCAGGCGCGCAGCTGGGTGCAGGTGGGGAGTTCCTGGTACTACCTGGATCCGGAAACTGGCATCATGCGTACGGGTTGGCAGAACGTCGGTGGCACCTGGTACTTCCTGGATGCCTCGGGGGCCATGGCGACCGGCTGGGTGAGTCAGGGTGGTGCGTGGTACTACATGGACGCCAATGGTGCGATGCTGACGGGCTGGAACGTTGTTCGGGGTTCCTGGTACTACTTCCGCAGCTCCGGTGAGATGGTGACCGGCTGGCTCAACCTCGGAGGCACGTGGTACTACCTGAACGGATCTGGCGCGATGGTAACGGGTACGCAGTGGATTGGCTCTGAGCGCCACTGGTTCTACGACTCGGGTGCCTGGTGGGGGCTGTACCCGGAGCCCTCGCGTGGTGGCGGTTCTGGCAATGCGCGTACGTTCAACAACTGCACCGAGGCGTGGAACGCGGGTGCTGCTCCACTGCGCCGTGGAGATCCGGGTTATAGCGCAGATCTTGATCGTGATGGTGACGGTGTCGCCTGCGAGGTGCGTCCTCGCTGAGCGTGTTCCGCTTCCCTTGACCCCGGCCTCGTTTTATTTGTTTCGACGAGGCCGGGGTCCTTCTGTGTATGCGGTGCATGTGGGGTGGTGGAGTGTCTTGGTGAGTGTGACGGTGTGGTGATGTGTTGAACTGCCTATGTGTGCGCGATGTTTGGTCAGATCTGGCAGATGTGAGAGTGACGGCTTCGTATATTTTCAATATATCCAACCATAAGTAGTTTGTCGTGTGAATGTCATGGAATGTTTTTAGGCGATATGCACCACTCATTTAGTGTGATTTGGAACATAATGGATGTTCCATGGTTGATTATCGACAAACTGCTATATATACTCAGTAATGCGTTAGCGCGAAACCATCGCCGACTTCAGTGCTGGACGACCAACGGGGCCCTTCAGTAGCTGTGAGTAAGACGCCACCACATCTTGAGAGGAACACGCAGATGCGTCCCATCAATGCCCGTCGTACCATGATCGCCGCCCTCGGTGCTGCCGCCGTCGTCGCTGGAACCGTCGTCCCCGCCTATGCGGCCCCCGTCACCCTCGAGGAGGGTACGCCGGGTGATGCTGCTGCTGCGGTTGAGCAGCCCGCTACTGAGGACTCCACCCCCGCTACGGACGAAAAGCCCGCCACGGACGAAAAGCCTGCTACGGATGAGAAGCCCGGTGCCGAGGATCCCGCCACGGACGAGAAGCCCGCCACGGACGAGAAGCCCGGTGCCGAGGACCCCACCACGGAAGACCCGGCAGCTGACGATGAGGACGGCGAGGAAGGCCCCGTTGCTTCCTGGAAGCACAACGATAAGGGCTGGTGGTTCGACTTGGGTGACGGCGACTACGCCAAGGATGAGCAGGTCGAGATTGATGACCAGATCTACCGATTCGACTCCGACGGCTACATGGTGACCGGCTGGCACCAGGAGGAGGCCGGCTGGGAGTACTTCACCCTCAATGGCCAGCAGATCTTTGGTTGGGCCAGCTGGAACGGCTCCTGGTACTTCCTTTCGCCCGAGAATGGCATCATGCAGACCAGCTGGATCAATGTTGATGGCACCTGGTATTACCTGCACCACTCGGGTGCCATGGCCACCGGCTGGGTCAAGCTTGGAGGTGACTGGTACTACTTGAACGAGTCCGGTGCGATGGCCACCGGCTGGGCCGAGATTAACGGCACCTGGTACTACATGGACAAGAACGGTGCGATGGTCACCGGCTGGGCCGAAATCAATGGCTCTTGGTTCTACATGGACGAGAACGGCGCGATGGTCACGGGCATCCAGACCATCGACGGCAAGCGTCAACTCTTCCACGATTCCGGTGCCTGGGCTGGCCAGCTCTGAACCTGGCTCAGTGGCGGTGCCTGTGCCAGCGGCGCACTGAGTCCATCACACACGCATAACGGACCCCGACCTCGACGAGGCTGGGGTCCGTTTCCCTCTTGGAGGCGGTATGCGAGTGCCGAGCGGGCACATGCGTGACAGGAAGGGCAAGCAAAAACACGGTGGGGGCGTGGTCAGTCGGCCACGCCCCCACCATCTCTCAACGAGCAGATCAGCCCGCGTCGACCGCCTGGTTGGCGATCTGGCGCTCACACACGTCGATGAGCTCGCGGATGATGCGCAGCGTACCGGCAGAGGCGTCGGCGTGAGCGTCGATCCACGCCTTGCCCGACGCGACCACGTCGACCTCGGTTGTGTAACCGGCCAGAGCGGTCGGGAACAAAAGCGTGGTCAGGTCTTCGGCGGTGTGGAAGGTGAAACGCTCCCAGATGCCCGCCAGTGCGTCGAAGTATTCTGCGACGTAGGGGGCGTAGGCCGAGGGGTTGGTGCGTGCCTGTGCCCAGAAGCCTGAGATCATCGCCCAGCGGGTGTCGTTGGGGATTGAGGTGTCGGTGAGGACCTTGTCCCACACGTCGGCCTTGATCCATTCGCCTGCGCGCGCAGCGCGGCAAGCAGCAGCGTTCTGATGGCCGGTCATCGTGTCGTCCTCGGCCTCGAGAGCGTCGATGTCGGACTCGGTGGCGACGCTGCCGCGCACGAGCGAGACCAGGAGATCCCACTTGAGGTCGACGTCCAGGTCCAGGCCGTCGAGGGTCTGGGTGGCGTCGAACAGGCCGCGGATGGCCTCGAACTGTTCCTCAGAGGAGGCATTGCGCGCGGCTGCGGCCACGAGCATGCGCTGCGCGTCCGAGCCGGAGGCGGCGGTGCGAGCCAGGAGCAGCAGGCGACGGCCCGTGTCCTCGGCTGCCTCGGGGCGAGCCTGCGGTGCGACGAAGGTGCGCACGGCCTCGTCGATGTGGCGCAGGGTCAGCATGAGCAGGCTCATGTTGTCCTCAACCGGAATCGACGTCAGCGCGAGGTTCAGGTAGTCGCGGGCAGCCATCTCGCCGTCGCGGGTCATGTCCCACGCCGAGGCCATGACGACGCCGCGCGTGAGGGAATCCGTGAACTTGGTGATGTTAGCGACCGCGAAGGCCAGGGACTGCTCGTCCAGGCGCACCTTCGCGTAGCCGAGGTCACCGTCGTTGACAAGGATAAAGTCCGGACGAGCGATGCCCGCAGCGGCCTCGACGACCGTGGACGCGCCGTCGACATCGAGCTCCTCGCGGAAGACCTGGGTGAGCGTCCCCTCCTCGGTCAGTGAGTAGCCCGCGACGCCCAGGCGATGCGGACGCAGGGAGGCACCCTCGGAGAAGGCTTCCTGCGTGATTTCGAGGCGCTCAATCGTGCCGTCCTCGGCGGTCGTGACGACCGGACGCAGGAGAGTCACGCCGGCTTCCTCCAGCCACACCTTCGACCACGAGGCCAGGTCGCGGCCCGACGCAGCGGCCAGCTCGGTGAGCAGGTCGTCCAGGGTCGCGTTGGCGTAGGAGTGCTTCGTCAGGTACTCGTGCAGGCCCGCGAAGAAGGCGTCGCGTCCCACGTAGGAGACGAGCTGACGTAGCACGGAGGCACCCTTGGCGTAGGTGATGCCGTCGAAGTTGACCTCGACGTCCGCCAGGTCGCGGATCTCAGCCGTGATCGGGTGCGTCGTGGGCAGCTGATCCTGCTTGAGGCCCCAGTCTTTGCGGACCATGAAGCCGGTCCAGCCTTCGGTGTACTTGGTGGCCTCGGCCAAGGCCAGGTGGCTCATGAATTCAGCGAAGGACTCGTTGAGCCACAGGTCGTTCCACCATTTCATGGTGACCAGGTCACCGAACCACATGTGCGCCAGCTCGTGCAGGATCGTGTTGGCGCGAGCCTCCATCTGAGCCTCGGTGGGACGGGTACGGAACACGTAGGCGTCGCGGAAGGTCACGCAGCCCGCGTTTTCCATGGCACCCGCGTTGTACTCGGGCACGAAGATCTGGTCGTACTTCGTGAAGGGGTAGGCGATGCCGTAGGCACCCTCGAAGAACTCGAAGCCGCGACGGGTGATGTCGATGATCTCGTCGGCGTCCAGGTGATCGACGATCGAGGCGCGCGCGTACACGCCCAGGTCGATCGTGCGGCCGTCGGAGGACGTGAGCGAGGCCGTGGTGCCCTCGTAGGGGCCGGCCACGATCGCGGTGATGTACGTCGACATCTTTTCCGTGGTCGCGAAACGGTAGGTCCACGCGTCGCCGTCTTCCTCGGGGGAGGGGGTGGGGGCGTTGGAGAAGACCTTCCAACCCTTGGGGACCTTGACGGTGAGAGTAAAGACCGACTTCAGGTCGGGCTGCTCGAAGGTCGTGTAGACGCGGCGCGCGTCCGGGACCTCGAACTGGGAGTAGGTGTAGGCCTGGCCGTCCGCGGGATCGACGAAGCGGTGCAGACCTTCGCCCGTGTGCATGTACTGGCAGGACGCGTCGACCTCGAGGACGTTGTGCTCCGCCAGGTTGTTCAGCGCGATGCGGTTGTCCTGGTGGGTGGAGAACGGGTCGAGGCCGACGCCGTTGAGCCGAATCGAGTGCACGTTGTTGGACACGAGGTCCGCGAACGTGGACGCGCCTTCGCGCGCGTCAAACTCGATGCGGGTGAACGATCCGAAATCGGTGTCGCCGCGCGTGAGGTCCAGTGAGATCTCGTAGCGTGTCACGGAGGAGATGACCGAGGCGCGCTCGGTCGCTTCCTCGCGAGTGAGGTTCAGGCCTGGCATGGGGTGCCTTTCCGTCGATGGAATGGGGGCGCTGTCGCGCCAAACATTCCTATGGTGTCATGTGTTGCAGGTGAATGCGAGGGGCGCGCCGAAATGTGTCCGCTGGGACACGCTTTTACCAAATGGTGACGCGTTCGGCCGGATCGAGCCACATGCCGTCCCCGGGCTTGACATCAAACGTCTGGGCGAAGGCATCCAGGTTGCGCAGCACCTGGTTGCATCGGAACTCCGCGGGGGAGTGGGGGTCGACTGCCAGCATCTGTCGGGCGAACTGGGGGCGGGTTGCGGTCCGCCAGGCGCGCGCCCACGAGAAGAAGAAGCGCTGAGCTCCTGTGATCTCGTCGATGACCGGGGCTGTTCGCGGGGTGAGTCCCTGCTCGGCCAGCGCGGCCACCCACGCCTTCCATGCGATTGTCATGCCGCCCAGGTCGCCGATGTTCTCGCCGATAGTCAGGGCGCCGTTGACGTGGGGGAGCGAGCGCTCGGTGCCGTTTTCGCTGTCGTCGGCCACGGCCTCGTCACCCTCGGTGGGCAGGAGGACGGAGGGCGTGAGAACGTCGTACTGTCCGATGAGGGCGTGGGTGCGTTCCTCGAAAGCGGCCCGGTCCTCCTCGGTCCACCAATTCGACAGGTTGCCGTCGCCGTCGTATCGGGAGCCCTGGTCGTCGAAGCCGTGGCCGATTTCGTGGCCGATGACCGCGCCGATCGCGCCGAAGTTCACCGCGTCGTCCGCCTGCGCGTCAAAGAACGGGGGCTGGAGGATCGCGGCGGGGAACACGATCTCGTTCTGGGTGGGGTTGTAGTAGGCGTTGACCGTCTGGGGAGTCATGTACCACTCGTCGCGATCGACGGGGCCGCCCAGCTTGGCCCACTCGCGGTCGGTGGCGTGCGCGTTGGCGGCCCGCACGTTGTCCACGAGCGTGGCGGAGGAGTCCAGGTGCAGTGTCGAGTAGTCGCGCCACTTCACGGGGTAGCCGATCTTCGGGTTGAAGGTCGCCAGCTTGGCCAGCGCCTTGGCCTTGGTGTCCTCGCTCATCCAGTCGAGGCCTCGGATCGACTCGCCGTAGGCGTCGAGGAGGCGCTGGACGAGCGCATCCATCGCTTCCTTTGCGTCGGGCGGGAAATGGCGGGCGACCCACGCGCGGCCCATGGCGTCGCCCAGGTAGGACTCGATGAGGGACAGCGCGCGCTTCCAGCGGGGGCGCAGCTCCTGCGTGCCGGAGAGAGTGCGGCCGTGGAAGTCGAAGTTCTCCTCCACGAAATCAGCCGAGAGCAGGGAGGCGCGCGCGTCGATGATCGACGCGCTCAGCCACTCCTTGAGGGTGGCCAGGTCGGTGCTCTCCCACAGGGAGGCCGCGCCGCGCAGGAAGTCGGGTTGGTCCACGTTGACGACGAGGCCGCAGACGGGCATGCGGACTCCGCGCGCCCAGGCGTCCCAGTCGAAGCCGGGGGCGAGCGACGCCAAGCGGGTCCATGGCGTCGGGTTATCCGACAGGAGCGGGTCGCGGTTGGACACAGAGTCGCGGTGATGTGAGGCCAGGGCTGTCTCCAAGGCCATGATGCGCTTCGCCGCACCTTCGGGGTCGGCCACGCCTGCCAGGGCCAGGAGGCGTCCGGTGTGGGCGACGTAGGCCTGGCGAATTGACTCGTAGTCCTCCTCACGGTAGTAGGCCTCATCGGGCAGGCCGATGCCGGACTGGACGAGGGAAACCATGTAGGAGGAGGAATCATGAGGGTCAGTACCCACGTAGGCACCCACCAGACCGCCGATGCCGGCGCGCATAAGCGCGCCCATGGCCTCGGCTAACTCCTCTCGCGTCGCGCAGGCGTTGATCGCGTCGAGTTCGGCGCGCAGGGGAGCGGCACCAGCGGCCTCGATAGTGTCCTCGTCGAGGAACTGCGTCCACAGGGTTGCGATGCGGTCCGCGTCCGGATCGTCGAGTCTGCCGGCGGCCGCGTCCTGCGCAATTGCGCGGGCATATTTTTCGGATGCGTCGCGCAGTGCGTGGAAGGCGCCGTCCATCGGGCGGTCGGCCGGAATTTTGTGGGTCGCCAGCCAGGTGCCGTTCACGTGGCGGTAAAAATCGTCTTGGGGGCGCACGGAGGGGTCCATGTTCGAAGATTCGAGGACGCGTGCGAGCAGTGTGTTTGTCATGCCCTCACTCTAAGGGGTCTGGTGCCTGTGGCGTGGATCGTAGCGATGTCGGCGAGGCGCAAACGGAATTACGTGACACGTATTGGTTGTTATTCCCGGTTTTTCGGGGTATTCAAGGCAAAGACGTGCGAATGAAACTTTGGCGCACACCGCGGATGCACATATGTGCATAGGGGTCTGCGAATTCGTTCAAATAGGGGTGTTTGGGGCAGAATTGTGAGCGCAATGAGGCACATCCTCATGAAGACGTGAAGGGAAAAACACGGTGAAGACACTTCGCACTGACGTGTGCGTCATCGGTGGCGGATCCACCGGTGCCGGCGTCGTCCGCGACGTCGCAATGCGCGGCTTTTCTGCCGTCCTCGTCGACCGGGCCGATATCGCTCAAGGTACGTCCGGTCGCTTCCACGGTCTACTCCACTCCGGTGCGCGCTACATCGCCTCCGACCCCGAGTCGGCCACCGAATGCGCCGAAGAAAACGAGATCGTCAAGCGCATCAACTCCAACGCGATCGAGGCCACCGGCGGCCTCTTCGTGGTGACCGCTCACGACGATGAAGATTACGCGGACCAGTTCCTGGCCCGTGCTGCCGCTGCAAAGGTGCCGGCAGAGGAAATCTCCATCGCCGAGGCCCTACGCCGCGAACCCCGTCTGGACCCTCGCATCAAGCGTGCGTTCGCAGTCGAAGATGGAACGGTCGACGGCTGGCAGATGACCTGGGGAGCCATCCGCTCCGCGCAGGCCTACGGTGCCCAGATCCTGACCTACCACCGCGTGACCAATATTGAGCGCGACGGTGAGCGCATTTGTGCCGTCATCGTTCGCGACGAGCGCGGCGGCGAAGACGTGCGCATCGAATGCGGATTCGTCCTGAACTGTGGCGGCCCATGGGCTGGAAAGATCGCTGGCCTGGCCGACTGCCACGGCGTCGACGTTGTCGCCGGCGCCGGCATCATGATCGCCATGAACCACCGCCTTACCCACTCGGTCATCAACCGCTGCGTGTGGCCCGCCGACGGTGACATCCTGGTGCCCGACCACACGGTGTGCATCATCGGCACGACGGACCTCAAGTCCGACGACGCCGACAACCTGCCGATCCCCGCCGACCAGGTCCAGCAGATGCTCGACTCCGGCGAAGCCATGATTCCCGGCTTCCGCAAGGCTCGCGCGGTGCACGCGTGGGCGGGTGCTCGTCCCCTCATCAAGGACTCTCGTGTGTCGGAGACCGACACCCGCCACATGGCGCGCGGCATGAGCATCATCGACCACAACTCGCGAGACGGCGTCTACGGCATGCTCACCATCGCGGGCGGCAAGCTCACCACCTACCGCCTCATGGCCGAGCGAATCGTCGACATCATGTGCACCGAGATGGGGGAGACCCGTCCGTGTAAGACCGCCGACGAGGCTGTGCCCCCCGCCAAGGAAGCGCGCCTCTACACGATCGGCCACCGCCTCGAGAACGTCGAGTCCCGTAACGAGGGACCCACGCACGAGCAGATCATCTGTGAGTGCGAGATGGCCACCCGCGCCATGCTCGAAAACGTCATGGACACGCTGCCCAAGGGCCAGCTGGACGACGTGCGTCGCCAGATGCGCCTGGGCATGGGGCCGTGCCAGGGCGGCTTCTGCTCCCAGCGCGCTGCGGGCATCGCGCACGAGCGCGGTGATATCGACTCGGAACGCGCCAACGGGCTGCTTCGCCTGTTCTTGAAGAACCGCTGGATCGGTCTGTGGCCCATCCTGTACGGCAAGCAGGCCAGGCAGGCTGTTCTCGATGCATGGATCCATGAGGGCACGCTCGACGTCGAGCACCTGCCCGCAGCCAAGGAAGAGGTCGTTCGATGAGAGACGTCGTTGTTATCGGTGCCGGCCTGGCCGGTCTGTCCGCCGCGGTCAAGGCCGCCGATGCGGGTCTGAGTGTCACCCTCATCACCAAGGGTGTGGGCGGTATTCAGCTCGGCACGGGCACGGTCGATATCCTCGGCTACGGCCCCGACCTGATTGACAAGCCTCTCGAGGCGCTGGAAGCCCACGTCGCCTCGCGTCCCACGCACCCCTACGCGCACGTCACCCCGGCTCACGTCGGTGCGTCCGTCGCGTGGCTGCGCGACACGGTTGGCCCAGACTCCCTCATCGGCGATGAGACGCGCAACGTGCGTATCCCCACCGGCGTCGGCGCGCTGCGTCCCACCTGCTTGATCCCACCCTCCATGGAGGCCGGTATCCCTCAGGCGGGTGCCCGCTACGCCATCGTGGGACTGAAGCGACTCAAGGACTTCTACCCCAGCCTCGTCGCCGAGAACCTGTCGCGTCAGACCGACCCCGACGGCAAGACGATCGCTGCGCGTGCCCTGAGCGTCGACTACGTCGTGCGTGACGGTGAGATCGACTCCGTGGGCACAGTGCACGCTCGCAGCCTTGACCACGAGGAGAACCGCGCGCGCCTGGCCGCCCAGATCCGTCCCCTCCTTCAGGACGGCGAAATCGTTGGCCTGCCCGCCGTACTCGGCCTCGACGATCCGAACGCGTGGCGCGACCTGGCCGACAAGCTCGGTCACCCGGTCTTCGAAATCCCGATCCAGCCCCCGTCGATTCCCGGCATGCGGCTGAACGCACAGCTGACACGCATGGCTTCCGCCAAGGCGCGTGTCATCCTCGGCTCGCCCCTCACAGCGATTCACGCCGCGGATGGACGCATCCAGGCCGTCGACTACGCCAGCGCTGGACGCGCCACACGCGTCGAGACGCGCGCCGTCATCCTGGCGGCGGGCGGCTTCGAGTCCGGTGCCCTCGAGCTGGACTCCTACGGTGCCGTGGCCGATACCGTGTGCGGCCTGCCCGTCATGGGCCCCACTGGCCAGCTGCTGCACGCCGATTTCTGGGGCGACGAGCAGCCCCTGTTCCTGGCAGGCCTGGCCGTCGACGACTCCATGCGCGTCGTCGATGACAACGGCACGCCCGTGTACACCAACCTGTTTGCTGCGGGCGGCAACCTGGCCGGTGCCACCCGCTGGCGTGAAAAGAGCGGCGAAGGTATCGCGCTGGCCAGCGCTCTGGCCGCCGTCGACGCAATCGTGGAGGAGCTGAAATGACCCTAGAAATGTCAACGCTGATGGGACCGGGCGTGGAGGAAACCGACGTGCTCTCCCTGGAGGGCGACGCGGCGCTGCGCGCCAGCCTGGACGCCTGCGTCAAGTGCACGATCTGCGAGACGCAGTGCCCCGTCATGCGCGTCACTGACCTGTTCGGTGGCCCGAAGTACTCCGGCCCGCAGGCCGAGCGCTTCCGCAAGGACGGGCAGATGGTGGATAAGTCCATCGACTACTGTTCCTCGTGCGGCACCTGCTCGCTCGTGTGTCCCCAGGGCGTGAAGGTCACCGAAATCATTCACCACCGTCGCACCGCGATGAAGGAAGCGCACGGCATTCCGTTGCGCGACCGCCTCATCGGCCGCACCTCACTGATCGGCACCATGATGACCCCGGTCGCTCCGATTGCGAACTGGGCGCTGGATGTCAAGCCGATCCGCATGGCGATGGAGGCCGTTATTGGTGTGCATCGCTCGGCCCCCATGCCGCGCGCCTACGGGCGAACCTTCGAGTCCTGGTTCAAGAAGCACACGCCGCTGCCCGGCTCGGGCACGCGCGGCCAGGTGATCTTCTTCCATGGATGCGCCGGCCAGTACTTCGAGGTCGAGACCTCCATCCACTCGGTCATGGTGCTTGAGCACCTAGGGTACGAGGTCTTGGTCCCCAAGCACGGCTGCTGCGGTCTGGCGCTACAGTCCAACGGCCTCTACAAGGATGCGCGCAAGTACGTCTCGAAGCTGACCAACGACCTGCGCAGCGTCAACCGCGATGCGCCGATCATCTCCGCGTCCGGTTCGTGTGCGGGCATGCTGCGTCATGAGGCGCACGAGATCCTGGAGATGGACACGCCTGAGCTGACGGATGTGGGTAGCCGCATGTGGGACATCAGCGAGTTCTTGCTGCACCTGTACGACAAGGGCGAGCTGGATACCAACTTCCAGCGCATCGACGTCACTATCCCGTACCACGCGCCCTGCCAGGTCAAGTCTCAGGGCCTGGGCAAGCCGGCCATCGAGCTCATGAGTTTGATTCCCGGCGTGACCGTCAAGGATTCCGAGCAGCCTTGCTGTGGCATCGCGGGCACGTACGGCATGAAGAAGGAGAAGTACGCGATCGCCCAGGCCGTGGGCGCTCCCGTCTTCGACTTCATCAAGCAGGTCAACGCCGAGCTGGCGGCATGCGACACGGAGACGTGCCGTTGGCAGCTGCGCACGGCTACGGGCGCGAACGTCGTTCACCCGATCTGGCTGATTCACAAGGCTTACGGTCTGCCCAACGGCTGAGACGCGAGCGAGTATCCCCGGGCGCGCACGACGATGCGTGCCCGGGGATATTACTGTGTGCTCATGAGCATCTCTCGCCGCGTTGTCGTCACTGGAGCCTCTACTGGAATTGGGCAGGCTACCGCCCGCCTGTTGGCGAAGCGGGGGTGGAGGGTCGTTGCGGTGGCCCGTCGCCGCGAGCGCCTGGAGGCTCTCGCCGCCGAGATCGGTTGCGAGTACTGGGCGGCTGACCTGAGCGATGAGGCGCAGGTGGAGGAGATGGCCGCCCGCGTCCTGGAGGGTGGCCCCGTGGATGCGCTGGTCAACAACGCGGGTGGAGCTATCGGTGTGGACAGCGTCGCCGACAGTGACCCTGCCAGGTGGAGTGCGATGTTCGACCGTAACGTGCTGACCGCTCTGCACTGCTCGCGCGCTTTCCTGCCGGGTATGCGCGAGCGCGGGGGAGACCTCGTGTTCGTGACCTCGACTGCTGCCCACGACACGTATCCGGGTGGCGCTGGCTACGTGGCCGCCAAACACGCTGAGCGCATTATTGCCAATACCCTGCGCCAGGAGCTGGTGGGCGAGAGCGTGCGCATCATCGAGATCGCGCCCGGCATGGTGCGCACCGAGGAGTTTTCTCTCAACCGCCTCGGCTCCCGGGAGGCGGCCGACCGCGTCTATGAGGGGGTTGCTGCCCCGCTCGTTGCCGAGGACATCGCCGAAGCGATTGTGTGGACCCTGGAGCGCCCGTCCCACGTCAACATTGACTCGATGATCGTGCGCCCGGTGGCTCAGGCGACGAATACTCTCGTGGCCAGGAACGCCCCCGAGGCGTAGGCGGCGAGGCCGAGCACCGAAGTGGGACGAGGCCGGGGTGGGGTGGTCCGTGGCGAGCGGTGAGCGTGCCCGGCCTCGCGCCACTCATGCGAGCGTGGCCGCCAGCGTTGATGCGGCCACGATGATGAGGAGGGCAGCAAAGACTAAGCCAAGGACGCGATTCGACACGCGCGCAGTCAGGCGCGCTCCCACGAACCCGCCCAACATCGAGGCACCGGCGAACAGCGCGACCATTGCCCCGGCCTCGGCGGTGATCGTCAGAGTTCCGGAGAGTGTGCGCGAAGCCAAGCCGAAGGTAGCCGTGATGACCATGACCAGCAGGGATGTGGCCGAGGCGCGCCTCATCGGGTATCGCAGCGCGAGGTGTAGGGCAGGCACGATCGCGAAGCCTCCGCCGACGCCGAAAAATCCCGTGAGGAAACCCGTTAGCGTCGCGAGCGCGACGACCCGGCCCACGGTCGCGAGCGTCCACGAGCGTTGATCACGTGGCTGTGCCCCGGCCTCGTGAGAAGAGGGCGAGGTGGATGGGTGCAGCTGGGAGCGAACCATGAAGATCGCGACCGCTACCAGAAGAGCGCAGAAGGACAGCATGAGGGTCCGGGCTGACACGAGCGGGGCCAGCGCCGCTCCCGCCCACGTGCCCGCCAGGCCAGCGAGCGCGAAGATCGTTCCCTCACGCCACGCGACGCTCCCGCTGCGAGCGCGCGTGGCCAGGGAGACGGCGGCTGTCAGCCCCACGATGATGAGGGACAAGCCCGTCGCCTGGTGCGGGTTTTGGCCGAGGATGTAGACGAGAATGGGGACGGAGACAATGCCACCTCCTGCGCCGAGCGAGCCGACGACGACGCCGACGAGTGCGCCGATGAGGAGGGCGTGAAGGATCATCAGACCCCCTGCCCGGGTGCAGGCGTGGGAGGACGGACCCCCAGGGAGGCCGCGAGCGCGGGTTCCATGATGTCGCAGGCCTGCCTGCCCGCCGCGATGAGCATGCCGATGGCTCGCAAGGCAGGGGTGGCGTGCTCGTAGAAGGCGCGGTAGCCCTCGCACAGGTAGTTGTGCGCGCGCTCGCCCCGGCGGACGAAACGGTCTTTCGGACACCCGCCCCAGCACAGGCGCAGGTACGCGCACGCGCGGCACTCCTCGTCCAGGTCGGGCTTGAGGCGCGCAAAGTCGCGCATCTTATCGGAGGCGGCCAGCTGCGACAGCGACGAGGAGGTGATCGAGCCGACCAACCAGTCCGGCTCCACCCAGTGATCGCAGGCGTACACGTCGCCGTTAAACTCCATCGCCATATTCGCCCCGCACACCGGCGCGTGCACACACACCGACGCCGACCCGAACATAGCCGACAGCGTCGAATCCACGTCCTGAATGAAGACCTCACCCACGTCGGAGGCCAGCCACTGGTCGAACACCTCGCACAGGAAACGCCCGTAGGAGGCGGGGGACGTGGAGCGGCTCGTCACGCAGTCCCCGTCCTGCCGATACAGGAGCGCCGAAGTCCCGGAGCACCAGCCGCGCTCGGCCTGAGCCAGGTCGGCGGCGCGCACACGCTCAACAATGGGAATGAACTGCAGGTAGCGAGCCCCAAGCTCGTCACGGAAGTAGCGATACACCTGCGCCCCGTGCTCCTCGTTCGCGGCGTTGACCGTGCACAGGATGTTCGTTTCCACGCCCGCGCGAGCCAGAGCCTCCCAGCCGCGTACAACCATCGCGTGGGTACCGCGCCCACCACGGTTAAGTCGGTAAGCATCGTGCATGTGAGCGGGTCCATCGATGGAAACTCCCACGAGAAACTCGTGGTCAGCGAAAAAACGCGCCCACTCATCACTCACCAGCGTCCCGTTCGTCTGCAGAGCATGGCGCACACGCTGGGTGGGGCGACGGTAGCGCTCACACAGCTCCACGAGGCGCTCGAAAAAGCCGAGGCCGCGCAGGGTCGGCTCCCCGCCCTGCCACAGCATCGTCACCTCGCCGTCACCGCTCGACTCAAGGTACGACTGCACGTAGCGCTCCAGCGTCTCCTCCGACATGGTCTGCGCCGCCGCATCGTAGAGCAACTCCTTAGACAGGAAAAAGCAATACTGGCAGTCCAGGTTACATGCCGCACCCGTCGGCTTCGTCACCACAGAAAAGGGGATCTGGGCACTCACGAACGCTCACCCCCAGCGCGCACCCCCACCCCAGGCGAGGCCGTGGCCCCTCCCCGGTGAAGCGTGCGCTCGCGGTCGGCGTCCTCGTCGCCCGACGGGTGGGCCGCGATGTAGGCGCAGCCCTGGGCGGCCCCGAGCGGCCCGAGCGAGGCCGCGACCACGTCGATGTCCCACTCCATGACGGGAAGGAGTTCCGCGCGCATGTGGGCGGCGATGTCCTCCTTAATCTGGGGGAAAGTATCCAGGATCTCGCCCGCCACAATGATTGCTTTCGGATTGATGAGCAACGCCGCCGACCCGAGCACGTAGCCGATCGCCCGTGCGGCTCCCTCCAAGGCCGCCAGCGCACGCTCATCGTCGGCGTGCACAGCCGCGCGCAGTTCCCTCAGATCGCGCACCCCCGCTCGCTCGCATAGGGCAGGCACCGACGCGAGCGTCTCCACGCAGCCGCGCTTCCCGCACCCGCACAGTGCATCGTTTCCCGCCACCGTGATGTGTCCCAGCTCCCCGGCCAACCCCGTTGCCCCGCCCACCAGGCGAAAATCGGACACGACGCAGCCTCCCACGCCGCCCGACAGGCGCAGGTAAATGAAGGACGACATGCCCGACCCCGCGCCCCAAAGCCCCTCCGCGAAAGCAGCCATCCGCACCGTGTTGTCCACCACCGGGACAGCCTGCCACCACCGTCCCGTCACTGACGCGACGTCCTCTACGCTCGGATAGGCATCCGACGCTACTCGCGCATGACGGCCCATCGGAATCGGAGCCCCAACGCCCACTGCACGCACCCGCGACACGTCGATCCCCCGGGAGGTGGCGCTCGCAGACAGTGCCTCGCAGGTCTGTTCGAGGCACCCCAGGAGCGTCGGGGATGCGGGGGAGACGATGTGGGTGGAGGCCAGGACGGTGCCGGAGCGGCTGAGCATGACGGCGGCGCAGGAAGTGCGTGTGACCAGGAGGCCGACCGCGTGCGCGGCGGATGCGTTGAGGGTCAGGAGCTGGGTGGGGCGACCGCGCCCGGGCGCGTTGGAGCGGACGGGCACGACCGATCCTTCGTCGAGGAGGGTGGTCAGGGCACGGCCGAGGTTCGTGCGGGAGGTGTCCAGTGCCTCGCAGAGCTGCGAACGCGTCGCCGGGGAGAAGGAGAGGTGGGCGACGATACGGTCCTCAAGGGTGGGGAGGGGGTGGCGCGTGGGGTAGTGCATGTCCGTCCTTCCCGGGTGTGTGCCGTGAGCGGTGCCCCGCCACGGCCTCGTTACTTTTATGATACGTGTCACTGAGTGTGTCTCGTGGGTGGCGTGCGTCTGCGTGGGTGTCGCGGCGGCGGAAGTCTGGAGTCCCTTCCGCCGCCGCGCGTCTAGTCGCTCGTGACCTCGTCGAGGTCGGAGCGAGCCGTGTTGACCAGTGGGATGTCGAAGTCCGTCATCGCCGCCATCCACTTGGCGAAGGAGTGGTCTCCGCGCTCGCGCAGCTGCAGGTAGAGGTTTGTGGCCAACTCCCTGCGGATGTCGTCGTACACGGGCACGGTGTAGACGTTGTTCATCTCGGCGGGGTCCAGGCGCAGGTCGTAGAGTTCGTTGATTGACTCGGGGTTGATGACGAGCTTGAAGTCCCGCGTGCGCAGCATGCGCTGTTGGAGGGGGAAGTGGTGGCCGTGAAACTCGCACACGATGTCCTCGCGCCAGCCCTCAACGTCCTCGCCGCGCGTGAGATCCACGATCGAGCGGCCATCCTCTACGAGCGAGGTGTCCAAGCCCGCGATGTCCAGGACCGTCGCGGGCAGGTCGATGAGGGAGACGAACGCGTCGGAGCGGCCCACCGTGGACACGCCGGGGATGTGGGCGATGAAGGGGACGTTGTAGATGTCGTCGTACATCATCGGGCCCTTGTCGTTGAGGCGGTGCGATCCCGTGAACTCCCCGTGGTCCGCGCAGAAGAAGACCGCCGTGTCATCCAGGATGCCCAGCTCGCGCGCCACGTCCATGATGCGCCCGATCTCGAAGTCGATCATCGCCGTGTATCCCCAGTAGACCGCGATGAGCTTCTTCCACTGCTCGTTCGTGAACGAGGACGTGGACCAGTAGGTCGCGTAGTTCTCCTGGATCGGGGGCTTGCCGATGAGGGGGTCTCCGAAGTTTTCCGGCAGCTCCACGAGGTCGGGTCGATCAGGTCGAACCACTCGTCGGGCAGGAAGTAGGGCAGGTGAGGGCCGAAGAAGTGCACGTCGAGGCAGAAAGGCTGTCCCGAGTTTTTCCAGTCGGCCGCGTACTCGCGCAGCTTCTCGATCGCGCGGTCTGCTAGGAATCGCTCGAAGGTGGCCTCCTCAGGCTGGTCCAGGCGTGCGGCGATGATGTGCCCGTCGCGCCCGCCGGGGAGCTTGCCGCGCCACAGGTCGTGGGCGCGCACCGGCGGGAGGTTATTGGCCTCGAGCCAGGCGACGTACTTCTCGTTGGCCACGGGGTTTTCGGCACCCCAGTAGGTGTCGTCGTCCGCGCCGAAGGCGTCGGGCAGGTTGTATCCGCAGTGGTACTTGCCGACGATGCCGACGTTGTAGCCGGCGTCGCGTAGCTCCTGCGTGTACGTCCACGTGCCCTTGGGGATCGAGACCTGGTAGGCGATGTTCCACTCGGGGTTGGCCAGCACCTGGTGCTTACCCGGGCGCTTGCCGGTCATGAGTGAGGCGCGCGCCGGCGTGCAGATCGCGGTGGGGGTGAAGCAGTGGGTGAAGGCGAAGCCCGATTCGCCCATTGCGTCGATGACGGGGGTGTGGGCGTGTGGGTTGCCCAGGCAGCCGATTGTGTCGGTGCGGTGCTGGTCGGTCATGATGACCAGGACGTTGCGTACGTTGTCGGGGATGTCCCGAGTCTTGTCGGTCATTGGTGTGTCTTTTCGTCGTTGAATTCGGGGGTTGGCCAGTTACTTCTGGGAGACGACAGCGTCCATGTCTTCGAGTTCGGTGCCGCTGGTTTCGGTCAGGAAGCGAGCGGTGAAGATGACGGCGAGGACGCCGAAAGCGCAGTAGATCCAGTAGGTGCCGGCCGGCGACCAGGCGATGAGGAATGGGAAGAGTAGAACGACCAGGAAATTGACCAGGAAGTCTGCGCCCGACGCGAGCGACATAGCGCCGCCGCGGATCGAGTTGGGGAACATCTCGCCCATGACGATGGAGAAGATCGGACCCCACGAGGAGGTGAAGCCCAGGAGGAAGGTGCACAGGGCTGCGACCGCCAGGAACGCCAGGACGGGGGAGTGCGCGACGTCCGGCTTGCCGTCGACCGTGGGGGCGACCGTGAAGACTGTGGCCACAACGCCGAGGGAGACGAAGATGAGGGTGCCGCCGTAGATCAGCATGCGCTTGCGGCCCACACGATCCACCAGCATGATGCCCGACAGAACGCCGACGATCTTGAAGGCCGTGATGAGCAGCGTCTGGGCCAAGGCCATCGACTCGGTGAAGCCGACGGCGGCGAACAGGGAGTTCGAGTAGAAGAACACGCCGTTGATACCGGTGAGTTGCTGGAAGGCAGCGATCGCCATGCCGACGAAGACCAGGCCGCGCCACTTCGAGGACAGGATCTGGCCAATCGACAGCTTCGCGCCGCCGGTGGCCGTCAGAGACTCGGCGATGGCGGTGACGCGTGCGGCTGGATCCGCCTCTGCGCTGACCTTCGCCAGGATGGCCTCGGCCTCGTCGGTGCGTCCCACGGAGACCAGGTAGCGTGGGGATTCGGGGATCTTCGCCGTGAAGACGACGAAGAGAAGCGCCGGAATGATCAGGCATGCGAAGAGAACCTGCCAGGTCATGAGGCCTCCGAACGCAGGCCGCGCCGCGCCGCCCGTGAACGAGACGACCGCCGTGTTGATGAGGCCAGCGAAGAACAGGCCCAGAATGATCGCGAGTTGGCGGAATCCGATGAGGCGTCCGCGGATGTCGGCTGGGGCGATCTCGGCGACGTAGCCGGGGGCAACCGTGGTTGCCGCGCCAAAACCGATGCCGCCAATGATGCGGGTCAGGAGCAAGAATGGGTAGCCGAAGCCGCCCAGCAGCGGAGAGAGTGGGCCGAGGAGGGCCTCGAACAGGAGGAAAGGCCCGACCCACATGAGCGTGGTCTTGCGGCCGATCCGATCAGAGATACGGCCCGCGGCGAGCGCCCCGAACAGGCCACCGATGACGCCAGCCGCGCCCGCAACCCCCTGAAGAATAGGGCCGAGTTCGAAGGTGGTACCCACCGCCTTGATGGCGGCGTTGAGGACCATGCCCTCAAAACCGTAAAAGAACGGGCCGAGGGTGGCGATGATCGCCAGCGTTGTCGCATAGCGCCTCGCGTTCTTCTCGCGAGGGGTGAGTGAGGGTGTCGTAGACATGTCTTCGTCCTTGAAGGTGAGGAATGCGCCCGCGCCTGCCGTGTGCGCACTCCTCACGCTACGCGCCTCAATTTGTGTCCGAGCTAACAGACATAAACATAGTAAGTGATCTAAGTCACTCGCCATGTTGGTGTTCACCGCTTCTGAATCACAAACTCCGGATCCGGAGCACTCGTCACCTCCACCGACTCAGCATCAATAACCAACGCCTTCGCACCCCGCAGACGCAACGTCCCACGCACCCGCACCCAACTATCCGCCGCAGGAACCGCCCCGTCCCACCGCACCGCAAAACCAATCGCATACGCGTCCGCCGCACAACACCAAATCGCCATACGCGCCACCGCGAAACTCTCCTCCTGCGTCAACCGCGGAATAGACGCCTGCCCCCGCGCCGAAGCCTCGCTCATCACAAAACCCGTCAACTCCACACGCTGACCATCATGCACCTTCCCATGAGACGCAAACTCCTCAACCTGAGCAGCAAAATTCTCCGTCGTCAGCTCCAACACCCCACTCGACGAGGCCTGGGACCCACCCCCGCTCTGGCTCCCACCCGGGGTGGCCGATTGCGCGCCCCCATCCGCGCTCGCGGGGGGAGCGGAGGGGCTGTCCTCGGATGGTGCGACGGGGTCCGCCTCGGCCTCGTCTTCGGTATCTGCGGCGCGCGCGCTAATTGTGGTTGCGGCCAGCTCAGAGGGGGACACGCGGAAGGGGAGAATCAGGATGAGGGCGGCTAGGATAGCCACGCAGGCGCGCGTCAGTCCACGACGCGACGACGCGGGCGCATGGGTGTGCTCCCCATGGGTGTGCTCCCCATGGGTGTGCTCACCTTCGCCCACCTCCAGACGCGACGACAGCGCCAGCGCGCACGCCAACAACCCGACGCCCGACACGAGGATGCCCAGCCGCGCCGACGGTGGCACGAATGACCCGTAGCGTCCCGACAGTGCCATCCACGCGAGCGCCGCGCCCAACCCCGCCAGTGATAAAGCCTCCAGGGTGGGAGCAATCCGATTCAACAGCTTCACGAGAGAACCCCCATCCACCAGGAGCCGCCAACAACCAACGCGGCAACTGCTGTCACCGTCACGAACAGGCGCGCCACAAACATTCCGCGGAACTGCGACGACAACAACGCCACGTTCTTTACGTCCATCATCGGCCCGTACACCATGAAGCCCATGAGAGCACCTGTCGGTGCCAATGAAGCGAACGAGCGTGCAATCACCGCGTCAGACGATGAACACAGGGACAGGGCGAAACCCGCTCCCATCATCAGCGCCAACACGCCCGCCGCAGGCAGCCCCGACAGCAACGACGACACCGGCCACAGCACCTGTGCCACCGTTGATGCGGCCACGCCTCCCAGTAAGAACGGCAAAATCCGTCCAAATGAGCGACCCGTCGCCGCCAGCACGCCAGAGACGCTCCGGTCGGGCATCTCGCACCCGTGCTCGCAACAACACGCGTCGCCCCCGTGATCGGTGTCCGACAGACTCTCCTCGCGCAGTGCGCGCGGGGGAATGACCAGCATAGACAGGCCGACCGTGAGGGCGACGACGACCGAGAGGCCGACCCGCGCCGCGACGAGCGACCACGACCCGAAGGCGTAGAGCGTCGAGGCGAATACCAGCGGGTTGATCGCGGGGGAGGCCAGCATGAGGGTCGTCGCCGCCGACAGGGGAACCCCCTTGCGCAGAAGGGAACGGAAAATCGGAACGGCCGAGCAATCGCACACGGGCAGCACGAAAGCTGCGAGGAGCGCAGTCAGCACCGACGCGAGAGGGTTTGTCGGGAACACCCGGGCGATGAGCGCGGGGGAGAGGTAGGCCTCGATGAGTTCGGCGACGAAGACACCCAGGAGGAGAAAGGGGATCGCCTGCAGGGTCATGCCCACCGCAATCGTCGCTGCGCGCCCAACCGGGAAACCCGCGCCGGATAGGGACCCCTGCAACGCCCAGACGACCAGCAGCGCGGCGATCACGCACACACCGACGAGCGCACCCCAGGGGCGCGCGGGGCGTTTCGTTTCCGTTTTAAACACCCCACAACTCTAGTGCAGGGCTGCGCGCTCCCCGAAAGCACGCGCCGTGGCAACGAGGCCGTGCACCGAGACGGGAAGAGCACGCCTGCGCTGTGGGCAGACAGACGCGCCCCCGATGGGCATCTGAACAGTCGCTTCGCTACACTGGTTTTTCGCTACGATCCGGCCCGCGACAGCGGGGTATCACCGGGGAGCATCCGGAAGAAAGAGGGCAGCGACAGCCGGCCACGGCCTCGTCCCCCTCCAGTAGAACCGGACGGGAGGGCCCGACACAGCCCCAACGAAGCGGCCGCACCCGACTAACGGGAGCGGCAAGCGGGGTGGTACCGCGGGTGCCGGCGACGCCGGTCCTCGTCCCTGTATAGGCGCGAGACGAGGACACTCATGACGAAGCACGGCTTCTATCCCCGCCACCGGCAAGACGAGGTGGACCCCAGCCCTTCCTTCCCGACCATGGAAGCATCCACGCTGGCCTTCTGGGCGAGCGACGACACCTTCCGTAAGTCGATTGAGATGCGTGACGCCGGCGAGCACGGCTCCAACGAGTTCGTGTTCTACGATGGCCCGCCTTTCGCCAACGGCCTGCCCCACTACGGTCACCTCCTGACCGGCTACGTCAAGGACGTGGTGGGCCGCTACCAGACCATGAAGGGCCACCGCGTCGAGCGCCGCTTCGGCTGGGACACGCACGGCCTGCCCGCCGAGCTCGAGGCGCAGCGCCAGCTCGGCATCGAAGACGTCACCGAGATCACCCGCGAGGGCGGCATCGGTATCGAGGCGTTCAACGCGGCCTGCCGTTCCTCCGTCCTGCGCTACACGAAGGAATGGGAAGAGTACGTCACCCGCCAGGCCCGCTGGGTGGATTTTGAGCACGACTACAAGACCCTGGACAAGTCCTACACGGAGTCCGTGCTGTGGGCATTCAAGCAGCTTTACGACAAGGGACTGGCCTACCAGGGGTACCGCGTCCTGCCCTACTGTTGGAACGACCGCACGCCTCTGAGCAATCACGAGCTCAAGATGGACGACGAGGTCTACCAGGACCGCACCGACAACACGGTGACGGTGGGCCTGCGTCTGGAGAAGAAGCTGCGTGAAGACTCGGCGCGCCCCGAGCTGGCGCTCATCTGGACGACCACGCCCTGGACCCTGCCCTCGAACTCGGCCGTCGCCGTGGGGCCGCAGATCGAGTACTCCCTCGTCGAGGTCGCGGCCGACCATGAGGGTAACCTTGCGGGCGAGCGTGTCCTCATCGCCACCGACCTGATCCCGTCCTATGTCAAGGAGCTGGGCGAGGACCACACCATCGTCGCCACCTACAAGGGTAGCGAGCTGGTGGGCCTCCACTACCACCCGATCTACGACTACTTCGACACGCCCGAGCGCCGCGCCGAAGGCGGCGCCCCCGGCCCCAACGGCTGGTCCATCATCGCCGCTGACTACGTGACGACGACGGATGGCACCGGCCTCGTCCACCAGGCACCCGCCTTCGGTGAGGACGACATGTGGACGTGCATGGAGTACGGCATCGGCCTCGTCATGCCCGTCGACGAGGGCGGCGTCTTCACCTCGGAGGTCCCCGACTACGAGGGCATGCAGATCTTCGACGCGAACCGCTACGTGGTCGCCGACCTGCGCGAGCAGGGCGGTCCGATTGCGCGCCGCGCCCCCGAGATCCGTGCCGTGCTGGTGCGCGAGAAGTCCTATGTGCACTCCTACCCGCACTGCTGGCGCTGCCGCAAGCCCCTCATGTACAAGGCCGTGTCCTCCTGGTTCGTGCGCGTGACCCAGATTCGCGACCGCATGGTGGAACTCAACCAGGAGATCACCTGGACCCCCGCGCACACCAAGGACGGCATCTTCGGCAAGTGGCTGGAGGGTGCCCGCGACTGGTCGATCTCGCGTAACCGCTTCTGGGGCGCGCCGATCCCCGTGTGGGTGTCGGACGATCCGGCCTACCCGCGCACGGACGTCTACGGCTCCATCGCGGAGCTTGAGGCCGACTTCGGCGTGAAGGTCACGGACTTCCACCGTCCCTTCATCGACTCTCTGACGCGCCCGAACCCGGATGATCCGACGGGCAAGTCGACGATGCGTCGTATCTCCGACGTGTTCGACTGCTGGTTCGAGTCCGGCTCGATGCCCTTCGCGCAGGTGCACTACCCGTTCGAAAACCAGGAGTGGTTCGAGAACCACTACCCGGGCGACTTCATCGTCGAGTACATCGGTCAGACGCGCGGCTGGTTCTACACGCTGCACGTCCTGGCGACCGCGCTCTTCGATCGTCCCGCGTTCCGCTCCTGTGTCTCTCACGGCATCGTGCTGGGTGACGACGGCCTGAAGATGAGTAAGTCGCTGCGTAACTACCCGGACGTGGCCGAGGTGTTCAACAAGTACGGTTCCGACGCGATGCGTTGGTTCCTCATGTCGAGTCCGGTCGTGCGCGGCGGCAACCTGATCGTCAAGGAGGAGTCGATCCGCGACACCGTCCGTCAGGTGCTGCTGCCCATCTGGAACACGTACTATTTCTTCACGCTGTACGCGGGTGCCTGCAACAAGGGTGAGGGTTACGAAGCGAAGCGCATCGACCTGTCCTCGCCCGAGGCCGTGGCCGCGCTGGTGCAGATGGACCGTTACCTGCTGGCGCACACCCGTACCCTCGTTGAGGACGTGCGCGGCGCGTTGGATGCCTATGACGTGGCGGGTGCGTGCGAGGCGGTTCGCGACTACCTGGATGTTCTGACGAACTGGTACGTGCGTACCCAGCGTCAGCGCTTCTGGGACGAGGACAGCGCCGCGTTCGACACGCTGTACACGGCTCTCGTGACGCTCATGGAGCTGGCGGCACCCCTGCTGCCGTTGCTGGGCGAGGAGATCTGGCGTGGCCTGACGGGCGGAGAGTCCGTGCACCTGACGGACTTCCCGGTCATCGACGAGGCCGTGGATGCTCCCGAGCTGGTCGCCGCCATGGATGAGGTTCGTTCGATCGTGTCGTCGGCTCACGCGCTGCGCAAGACGCATCAGCTGCGCGTGCGCCAGCCGCTGGCCTCCCTGCAGGTTGTCTCCGAGCACTTTGCTGCCCTGGAGCCCTTCGCGGACCTGATTGCTTCCGAGGTGAACGTGAAGTCCGTGGTGTTCTCCGCGCCGGAGAATTCGGGCTTGAGCGTGCGCACCGAGCTTTCGCTCAACCCGCGCGCCTTCGCCCCGTCGGTTCGTAAGCTGACGAGCCAGCTGTTCAAGGCGCAGAAATCCGGGCAGTGGGAGCTGGCGGAAGACGGCGCGTGCCGTTTCCCGGGCGTCGTGGTTGACGGCGCTCCGCTGGAGCTGACGGGCGACATGTTCTCGGTGTCCACCTCCGTGGACGCTGCCGAGGGACAGGTCGCGGACGTGCTGGCATCGGGCACCTTCGTGGTGCTCGATACGGAGCTGACCCCCGAGCTGGAGGCCGAGGGCTACGCCCGCGACGTCGTGCGTGCCGTCCAGGACGAGCGTAAGAACGTCGGCCTGCACATCGCGGACCGCATCGACCTGTCGCTGACGGTTCCGTCCGATCACGTGGCCGACGTGGAGGCCTGGCGCGACATGATCGCCGCCGAGACCCTCGCGCTGTCGCTGACGGTTGAGGCTGGCGACAAGCTCGCGGTGAGCGTTGCCAAGCACTGAGTGCTGTAGCTAAAGCGGGTGGGCCGGACGAAAGCCCGGCCCACCCGCCTCTCTCTCCGTGGGTCACTCGATCGAAAATGTGTGATCAGCTCTCTACCGCGGTCATCTCCTGGTAGCGCTTGAAGAGAATTGCGAGGCGCTGGTCGTTCGTTTCCAGGGCCTTGCGCGCCCCGAAAGCTCGGTCGACCGCGCGATCGAGGGCCCGGTGAGCCTTCAGCAGGCTCGGTGCCATCGCAAGCGGGTTGTACATGTTGGCGAGGCTGACGCCCGGCTGCTCCGCGCGAGCATCCAGGACTCCCTGCCCGGCCGCGATGATGGCGGCGCGCTGCTTGTCGGAGACATCGGGTAGCGGGAGGGTGTTCCATACGATCTTGTTTGAAAAGCGCAGATCCGACTTCATGTGTCCGCCGATAGCGCGCTGCCACGTAATGAACATCGAGGAACTTGATGACGGCGAAAAGGAAGCCGTCAGGGTCAAGGGCTGTATACAGTTGGTCACCGGCAATGATCTTCTCACTCAGGTGGGCAACTGTGTAAAATGGGCGATCAGCTGAAACAACACGAGGAATACCAACATATGGCACCAGCGGACGGCTCTTGTTGGGGCGCATCAGGTACGGGATCTCGCGTAGTTTCCAGGCATCTCCCGTGCGTGACTGCTTTTCACGCCAAGCCTGACATGCCTGCACGCGCTCCCTTAGAAGCGGGCTTCTTTCGATGTCGCGAGGATCGAAGTCTTCAGTATCCATCCACAGGCACCAGCGGTCGAGTCCACGAACGACCTCGCGTCCCATGCGGAATGGACGCAGATACTTCGCCGCGATCGGGTCGGCCACGAAGCGGGGATAGTCCTCCGCCTCAACGATAAGGTGCCCGCCGTCCGCGGGTTTTGAGCCGAAACGGACTTCGGGGAGAATCGGAGCAAGGGGACTTCTGCGCTTTTCGATGAAAATGTCGGGTCCCTCGACCAGGTAGGGGTTGATGCGATCGACGGGCAGCGCCTCGGGCTGCGCTTTGAGGCTCGAGTACGTGAAGAGCACGGGGCGTGCCTTCTCGTGCGGCGTTCCCCGGTCGAAGCCCGTGATGACGCAGTGGACTGCTGCGGCCCGTGGTGCCTCGGACGTCCATGCGAAGGTCTGGTGGGCGAATCGGATCCTCCAGCCGCCTTCGAGGAGGGGACGGAAGAGAGCCGCGACGGGGGTGCCCTGCGCGATCGAATTCGTCGATACGAAAGCGAAGCGACCGCCTCGCGGAACAGAGTGGAAGTACTTGGAGGACTTGATGAACCACCCAGTCACGTAGTCCAGGTAGCCGTCGTAGTCATCACCCCACACAAAGCGCAGATCATCGGTCTGTTCCTCGGAGCGCATGTACTGGCCGATGAATGGAGGATTGCCAACGATCCTGACGGATGGGGAGGGGGGACATACCTGCGTCCAGTCCGTGCGCAGCGCGTTGCCGATCATGATGTGGGCGGACTCCTTGAGGGGAAGGACCGACGGTGCCTGGCCGAGCAACCGCTCCATCTCGCGATTCGCCTGATGATGGGCGAGATGCAGGGCAGTTTGGGCGATGCGGGCCGGCCACTCCTCTATCTCGATACCGAAGAAGTGGTCCAGCTGGACAGTGATGTCGGCGCTTTCTCCTCGATCATCGAAGAACATCGTGGCCTGGAACTCGTCGTTACTCTTTCGTGCGAGCTCCAGCTCGCGGATACGTTTGAGCATATCCGTATCGAGGCGACGCAGCTCCCGGTAGGCGACGACCAGGAAGTTCCCGCAGCCGCAGGCGGGGTCGCAGACCGTATCAAGTTGGATACAAGGGCTTGCGGAGCTTGAGTCGCACAGATTGGGCGAAAACGGCGCGCGGCTAGAGAAAACGCTAGTGAGTTTGCGCCACCGAGCTGTCTACTCGGACACTTTGGCTCAGGCGTCTACCGCTGCCCCGGCGATGTTGTGGGAAGATGTGAACCACGAACGCCGAGCCTGACAGCGGGGCGCCAAAAGGTTCGGCTAAACCGAAAAAGTAATGTCGTCTACCTACGTCTTCCCTAGCCAGGACGATGAAGGAACCGGAGAACGGCTGCCTGCTCCAAGTCAGCAAGCAACTGAAACTTACAGCTTGAACCATCTAACCCATTAGCGTAGCGTGGTCTCAGACGAGAGCAGAGGAGAACTCTACATGCCAACCTTGGTTCACACAACACCCCACGGGAAACTCTATCGTGGTGACGCGCTTGAGTTGATGGCGCAGATGAACCAAGAGTCGATTGATCTCTTCTTTGCAGACCCCCCATTTAACTTGAATAAAGAGTACGGCAAGGATGTCGATGACGACTTGGCTGAATCTGAGTATATGGATTGGATGTACTCTTGGCTTGATCTTGCCGTGCCGCTATTAACCGACGGTGGCGCGATGTGGGTTTACAATCTTCCAAAATGGAACCTACTGGCAGGGGCACATTTGATTTGTAATCCCGATCTCACATTCCGGCATCAAGTGGCCGTGTCAATGAAGTCGTCTTTTCCAATTAAGAACAAGTTGTACCCTGCGCATTATTCGCTGCTTTATTTCGTAAAGGGGAAGCGCCCCCGAGTTTTCAATAATGTGCGAACCCCTTTCGAGCGGTGTCGCCACTGTGGTGGGCTAATAAAAGATTATGGTGGACATTTCAAGAAAATGAACCCAGCCGGGGTGAACCTCACTGATGTATGGACTGACCTTTCACCGGTAAGGCACAAATCAACTAAGTTCAGAAAAGCTAATGCTTTGCCAGAGCAGCTGCTTGAAAGAGTTCTGTCCGTCTCCAGCAATGAGGGTGACATAGTATTTGATCCTTTTGGGGGCTCGGGAACCACCTATGCCGTCGCCGAACGCATGCATCGCGGCTGGGTCGGAATTGAAATTGGGGACGTTGATCCGATTATTGCCAGGCTTGGCGGCTCCCGAGTACCAGATGTTATGCCCAACACAGGCGACTCGGCTAGGCACCGTGGCACTCGGGGGCAAGTGCCTGACCCAGGCATAGAACTCGATACACATAAGCTGTTCTAAGGCTGTCGACTAATTAGAGCCAGTCCGTCAATTCTTCCCGACAGGTATTCAATTGAGTTGCTTAATCCGTCCTGTTCGATCTCAACGTAGCCGAAGAAGTATGGCTCGGTTGACAGTGAGTCAAGCCGCCGATAAAGGTCGATGTAGGGTTCCATTTCACGAAAGTTGCCAATTCTATCGGTGAGGTGGGCGTACATCTTTGCTGATGGAAGAATCACGACACCACCTGAAGCATCATTGCGCAAATGGCTGTCAAGATACGATTCGTGGCTCGGTGAGTTGATGAAATGTTTCCGATCTCCCATTCGACAATAAACGGCTTCCTGCCTGACGGGAAGTGAAAAACTGCATCACATGCCCCCAAGGTTGGGGTCACACGCTCCTCGAATTCCCATCCGGCTACCGTGTGGAGGTACTCCATGAAGCCAGTCTTGATTGCATCTACGCCGTTGACAGTACGTCCGGCTTGCTTCTTGGCACCTGGCGTTCTTTCTCGAAGCAAGAAGGTGCCTGACCCAGGTGGATTCTGCATGTTTTGAATCGCTTTGGTTATCATCCCACGTACCAGGCGATAGTCGTCCGTGTCGGTGTAGTTCTGAGTATTTTGAATGATTGCGGTCTGGATGATCTTCATATTGATTCCTTAAGAGATATCGCTCCAACGGGGAGTCAAACTGCGCGAGGCGAAGTTGTACTCATTGGCTGGTTTCTAACAGGTCATCGACCTTGCAGTCGAGGGCGGTCGCGATCTTCATGAGGACGTCCATGTGTACTGGTTCGTTCTTGCCGAGTTTGGCTAGTGATTTGCTGCTGATGCGTGCCTTGTCTCGGAGCTGGACTTTGTTCATGTTCTTGTCGATGAGGAGTTTCCAGAGCTTGTTGTATTGGATGTTCACGGACGTTCCTTCCGGCTCCACTTCTCTCCAAAGAGCGGCTTCTCGTTGTTGTCCAGTTTCAGGACGGTGGTTTCTTGCAGGATGGATTGGGCTTCGGGGCTGCATTCGCTGGTCTTGTCGACAGCGATGTAGATTTGCTTCTCCACTTGATCGGCGTAGACGCGGATCAAGTTGCTTAGATCAGGGCGCGGCATGGAGTCGAACACGATCGAGTCGTGTGCGAGTGCTGGGAGCACGGTGTCCTTCAGCACAGCGAGGTCGTAGATGATCATGCTGCGATGGTTTGTGCCTGTGCCTTTGTCCTTCGGCGTTTCGCAGTCGTAGGAGTTGAAAGCCTTGATCGTCAGTCGGGGCGCGTTGTACTCCTCGCCGGTGACCTTGTCGTTGATGGCATCCATCTGCGTGTTGATGGCGCCGCACGTTGAGGAACAGGGGTTCCAGTGTCTTGAGAATGTTTGTCTCGCTCGTGTAGTGCTCACCAAGCTCGCGGCGAGCCTCCGGAGACTTGACGGCCTGGAAGAGAGAACCGAAGATGGCGGGGCTGATACCGGACCAGTCGAAGGCGCAGGCTCGCATAAGTTCTTCGCGCATTTCGAAAGAGAAACTGGGAATGTTCAGGGATTCCGCAAAAATTCCACCATTGACATAGGGGAATCGGGCAATTAGCTCGTCGAGGGTCGACTGGCGCCGCTCCACGGGTGTGTTCAGCGTTTGATAGAGGAGTGCGAGCTGCGCGCCGAGATCGCTGTCATCCTCACGGGTCCGGGTGTCCAGGAACTCCGCGAACAGGTCGCGTTCCCACAGACCGGCGTCGTCTCCGTAGAGACAAAAGAGCGTGCGGATGAGGAAGATAGAGGCCTCGTGATCGCTGTAGCCCGACCCGTCCAAGGCCTCGTAGAGGTCGGCCATGATGCGGGCGGCTCGAATCGATGCCTGTTCTTGCTCGCGCGAACCGACTTGGATCATTCCGTATCCGGCGAGGAACTTCAGATCGTCAACGTGATCGGGGAGCTTTGCAAGTTCGAACTCCGTGCGCCCAGATTCCACGGTGTCAGCGCTCGTCATATCCTGGTCGAGATCGACGATTCGGATGCGGCGGAAATCGCTCATAATCAGGAGGCGCGGAGTTTCGACGTCGGCGAGGTCGTGGATGTAATCGAGAGCCTGCTCCTCGGCCTCGTCCAGGTTCTTACCCGCGGACTTCATCTCGATGAGCGCCTTGCCAGGGATGAGCGCGTCAATGTATCCCTGCCGCCCCGTCGAAGCTCGGTTAGAACGCTTCTCGTAGGCGATAGCCTTGTGTTTGGTGATGCCAAAGCACTTCATGAGCTTGCGCATGAACTCATGACCTTCTTGTTTCTCGTCCCCCAGGCAATCGTCCCATTCATAGGCGAACTTCACACACCTGTCGCGGATGGCATTAAGCGAGAGCGTTGCGGACACGGGCGACTCCTGGGGTCAATCGAGGGATGAATGTCAAACGGCTTGTGTTGCTCGATTAGTATATGTGCGCCGGATGAACGACAAGGAAGCTTGCGAGGAATGTCTAGAACCCAGGGGCGCACGAGCACACACCGAAGCGCTAGCGCGACGCGATGTAACGCAGGTCGACGGTCGCCTCGCGTAGGCGCTCGAGGTAGGCAGAGTTCGACGTCATCCACGGTGAGAGGACGGGCTGGCCGTCCTGCTTCATGAAGGAGTTCAGCAGATCCTCGCGAGAAAAACGAGTGGCGAAGAGGATCTGGCGCAGCTCAAGGCTGTTCGCCGCCTCGACGCTCAAGATGGGGTAGGTCGCGTGCGTGTAGCGCTTGACCCTGGGCCACGGCGTGTCGGTGATGCGCCAGCGGCCATCGGTCGGCGGATCGCTCGGTAGGACGATGGGACGCAGACGAAGATTGGCGCGGCGCAGCGCACCGAGCTGCGTGATCAGGACGTAGCTGGCGAAGGCCTCGCTGCGCGTGTCCATCGTGAAGCGCGTGCTTGGGTGGCGCTCGGACCAACTGAAACGGTAGTAGCCCGATATCTCCCACATCGTGAAGAAGTCGGTGTTGTAGGACGAGAATGAGTGCCCGTAGCCGTATCCGTTCTGGAAGTCACTTTGTGCGACGGAAGTACCCGAACAGAGCTTCCCAATCAACGTCTCTAACTTCTCCAACATGCTCGGAGACTCCTTCGATGATGTTTTGCGTGATGAGTTCGTCAATCGTCATGGCAACCCATGCGCCCAGAGCGACCTTCTCGAGGATACGAACCTGGGGAGCGTATCCGTAGGACCCGTGGTCTTCGTCGAGCAAACAGATCTCGATCATGACGTCCTCAGGCAGAGCGTTGCCCGTGAAACGGAACTGGTGGTAGAGCTCGTTGAAGTTGGCCGGTGGCCCCGAGCGGAACTCGGAGGGGAAGATGCCGCCGTTCATGATGGGGGTCAGATGGCGTCCGCCGACGTGGCCAATGTGGTCGAGGCCGGTGATGTCGAAGGCTTCGATGAACTCGGCTTTGGAACGGAAATATCGATTGGTTCCGGGGACCTCGCCGTGGTCGCGATCCTGGCGCCACGCGGGGAACGTGGTCTTCGGCTTGGCGTATCGGGAGCGAAGCCAGGCGTTGGTCGACACCAGTTCGGGGTCAGTGCCGTCGGACATCTGGGCCGCCATGGAACCGGTGACGTCCATGCCCGCGCGATAACGTTGCCCGAGTCCCGCCTCGGCGTGGGGGAGCACGTCCCCGGGGCCGGGAGCGCGCACGGGGAACATCGCGCTCATGGGGGTCACGACTTCGTCTGGGTGCGGATTGTGCGGCTCGGGGGGCATGGAAGCTCGATTCTCTGTGGTGATGTCAGGTCAGGAAACGGCGGTCCCGGCCGCTATCGTCCTGGCGGCAGCGGGATTGGGGGAACCACGGACGGCTGCCGGGGAGCAGGGAAGGATTGAACAGGGGAAGAAAGGATTGGGGACACGGCACGCGTGGGAGCCTGAGGGCCGTGCGCAGGCTGCGAGGGCCTGTCCGCTGTGGGACGCTGGGGCGCGGAGCTGCCCCTGTCGCTGTGTGCGTGCGCTCCTGCGTGGGAGACAGTACTCGCTTGGGTTTGCTGTCCGGTGTCCGCGATTTTTGAGGCCACGGGCGAAGAGGCCGTGTGGGCGGGCTTGTCTGTTTTGCTGCGCCGCGGCCCCTTGCTTCCCTTATGCCCGCGGCTGGGCTTGGCGGGCTTTCTGAACATTGCCAGCTCGAGGGCGTTCATGAGCGGACAGACCATCTTGTTGTAGCGCTCGTAGTCCAGGCCGTAGAGTTCTTCGCTCACGCATTTGAGGCGCACGTTGGAGAATTGCACCTGCGTGTAGAAGAAGATCGACATGGGGACTTTGAACACCGTGGAGATGCCAGCGATTGCGATGCTTGAGGATTCGGGGATCGTCAGGACGTCGTCGCGTGACTTGATGCGCTGGCTTTTCTCGTCCACGAAAATCACGATTTCCGTGAAGTAGTCGAATGCGGCGTAGATCGCTTGGAGCATTTGCTGCCACGAGACGCGGTGCGTCAGCGTGAACGTTGACCGAATCCAGCCGCTATCGACGTGTTGTCCTTCTAGATACATGGCACTGCTCCTCTCGCGTCGTTGTTCGCCGAAGGTGTGTGGGTGTTCAGCCGCGGGTGGGGGCGGCGGACCCGTTGGGCTTGGCCGCGTGCAGGTGCATCATGATCTCCATGGAGTCCATGAGCTGAGACATCGACTTGTTGTACTTCTCGTAGGTGGTGTTGCGGAACTCTTGGTTGACGCAGCCGACGGATACCGCCACGGCTTGGTTCTGATTGCGGAACGTGACCATCAGGGGGGCGTTGAGGACCGTGGAGATGCCGCGCAGTATGATCGCGCGGTCTTCGGGGATTGTGAGGATGTCCGACTGCTTGGTCACGGAGATCTGCGTGCCGTCGACCAAGACCTGTGGGTTGGCGAAGTACGGGTACGCCCCGTGCACGGCCTGGAGCAGCTGGTTCCACGTGACGCGGTACGTCAGGTTGAACGTGGAGCGGACCCAGCCGTTTTCCTCACGTTCTTCAACGAGCAGCATGTCTCATCCTTATCGTGTCACGCGCGCATGAGAGCGCGCCGTGAGGGGCATCCTACCAGAGGCGCCTGGGTGCTCAGCGAGCCGCATCGATAGTTGCTTTCGCGGTTTTCAGATCGACGCCGGTGCGGTCCCTGTATGCCTTGATGGCGCTGACGAGGCGGCCGTCGGCCACCATCCGGAGTTCGGTATCCGTCAGCTCGAGGCTGGTGGAGACGATCGTGGATGTGGGCACGGGCACGGCGTCAATCGCCGCCTTGGCTTCCTTGAGACTTACGCCGGTGCGATCCTTGTATGCCTTGACTGCCGCGATTTTCGGGCCCGTGGCCAGCAACTCCATTTCGGCGTCGCTCACTTCCAGGGACGAGGCCGTGGCGGGGGCGAGTGAATCGGTGGAAGAGACGGGTGAGGAGGGACCGGCCAGAGCCGAGATCCCTGCGTCCGCGTAGGCGGCGCGCAGGCGCGCCTCAAGGGTCGCGACCTGCTCCTTCAGTCGGCGGTTTTCGGTGCGCAGCTCCTCAATCTCGCTTGCTTGGCCGAACCACTTGCCCATGGAAATCCTCCATATCTCATTCTTACTTGTCCCTCCCATCCTACTCGCCCCGTCAGGACAGCGGACCACCGTTCGGGCCACGGCCTCGTCGATGAGAGGACCGCCGGGGTACAAACGCGCCGTGACCGGCGGAACAAGCCGCTCGCGCCGCGCGGGCCGATAAAATAGCGGAGACACTGCGAGCCGCGGAGGAAACATGGCAGGCGAATCGTTCTTCGGGCAAGAGCCCACCCACGACGACCAACGAGGCGGCATTCCCGCCGACCTGATCCCGTATCTGGAAGCGGCCGACGAGGCCCCCGAACCCGAGGACGGCGGCACGGCTGCCGACCCGCAGGCCGAGGAGAGCGAGCGCGAGGCCGCCCTGCGCGCCCTCGTCGAACACTCGCTGCTGCTGGGTCCCGACCCCTCCATCCTCGCCGAGATCGAGGGTGAGGTGGACGAGGACTTCGCCGACGACGCCGCCGAGGAGCGCGCCTCCCACGAGGCAGCGCTGGCCAAAGCCGAGGACGACATCGCCCTGGACGGCCGCGTGCAGGAGATCTACCAGTCCATCGTCGCGCGCGCCCCCGAGCACGACATCGACCCCACCCTCGACCGGGTGAAGCTCGCCCTGGACATCCTGGGCGACCCGCAGAACGCCTACCCGTCAATCCACATCACGGGCACGAACGGCAAGACATCCACGTCGCGCATGATCGACTCGCTGCTGACCGCGTTCGGCATGAAGACGGGCCGCTTCACGAGCCCGCACCTGCTCGACGTACGCGAGCGCATCTCGCTGGAAGGCCACCCGATCACGCGCGAGGGCTTCGTACGCGCCTGGGAGGACATCGCCCCCTACGTCGGCATGGTCGACGAGCGCAGCCAGGAAGAAGGCGGCCCGCGCCTGTCCTTCTTCGAGGTCTTCACGATCATGGCCTACGCGGCCTTCGCCGACTACCCGGTCGACGCGGCCGTCGTCGAGGTCGGCATGGGTGGACGCTGGGACGCCACGAACGTCATTGACGCGGGCGTCTCCGTCATCACCCCGATCGCCCTGGACCACACCAAGTGGCTCGGCTCCACGATCGAAGAGATCGCGCGCGAAAAAGCCGGCATCATCAAACCCGGCCAGGTCGTCGTCATCATGAAGCAGCAGGAGGCAGTCCTCGACATCCTCCTCGAACAGGCCCGCACCGTCGACGCCATCGCACGCGTCGAAGGCCGCGACTTCGAGGTCGTGGACCGCCAGATGGGAGTCGGCGGCCAGATGATCACCATCCGCACACCCTCCGCGGTCTACGAAGACGTCTTCGTCCCGCTGTTCGGCCAGTATCAAGCGCACAACGCGGCCGCAGCCCTCGTCGCCGTCGAAGCCTTCATGGGCGGCCGCGGCCTGGATGGACGCATCGTCGAACAAGGCCTCATGAACGCATCAAGCCCCGGACGCATGCAAGTCGTGCGCCACTCACCCACGATCATCGTGGACGCCGCACACAACCCCGCAGGCGCAGCAACCCTGCGCGAAGCCATCGAATCCTCCTTCGCCTTCGCGCGGATCGCAGGCGTCTACGCAGCGATGGGAGACAAAGACGTCGAAGGCGTCCTATCCGAAGTCGAACCCTTCCTCGACCACCTCGTCGTCACGCAGATGCCGGGCGAACGCGCAGCCGACGTCGCCCGCCTTGCCGACATCGCACAGGAGGTCTTCGGTCCCGACCGGGTAGATGTGCGCGAGTCACTGGCCGACGCGGTCGATCGTGCAGCCGAAATCGCCGAGGCCGGGGCGCAGCCCTCGGATCGCAGCGGAGTCCTAGTGTTTGGCTCAGTGATGCTGGCCGGTGACATGCTGGCGCTCGCGGGCCACTCCCCGCGATGAACTGAATCACCCCTGAGGCGGTCGCTCTGTGGCGGCCGCCTCAGTTGGGTTTTTGTATGGAACGTGGCACGATTATCTCGACTACAAGAAAAGATGAGCATTTTGCAAGGAGGCACCATGAAGAAGCTCGTCAATGATGTTCACGCCGTCGTCCGCGAAACCCTGGAGGGATTCGCCCTGGCCCACCCCGACCTCGTCGATGTTCACTACTCGCCGGATTTCGTGACTCGGCGTGTCCCCAAGGCCGAGGGCAAGGTCGGCCTCGTCTCCGGCGGCGGATCCGGACACGAACCCTTGCACGCCGGCTTCGTCGGAGAAGGCATGCTGGACGCGGCCGTGCCCGGCGCGGTGTTCACCTCGCCGACCCCCGACCCGATCCTGGAAGCCACGAAGGCCGCCGACCGCGGGGCAGGTGTCCTGCACATCGTCAAGAACTACACGGGCGACGTCCTCAACTTCGAGACCGCGGCCGAGCTGGCGGACATGGAAGACATCCAGGTCTCCACGGTCATCGTCAACGATGACGTGGCCGTCGAAGACTCCCTCTACACGGCGGGTCGTCGCGGCGTTGCCGGTACCATCTTCGTGGAGAAGATCGCGGGCGCGGCCGCCGAGCGCGGCGACTCCCTGGAGGAAGTCACCCGCATCGCCACCAAGGTTAACGACCAGACCCGCTCCATGGGCCTGGCCCTGGGACCCTGCACCGTGCCCCACGCTGGCAAGCCCTCCTTCGAGCTGGGCGAGGACGAGATCGAGCTGGGCATCGGTATCCACGGCGAACCCGGATACCGCCGCGGCTCCATGGAAAGCGCCGACGCCCTCATCGCCGAACTCTACGAGCGCGTGCGCGGTGACCTCGGCCTGACCGAGGGCGAGAGCGTCGTCGCCCTGGTCAACGGCATGGGCGGCACCCCCATCTCCGAGCTCTACATCTGCTTCCGCGCGCTCGCCGCTCTGCTGAAGAAGGATGGCATCGAGATCGCCCGCCAGATGGTCGGCAACTACGTGACCAGCTTGGAGATGCCCGGCGTTTCCGTGACCCTTATGCGCGCGGACGACGAGCTGCTCGAGCTCTTCGACGCGCCCGTGAACACGGTCGCCTGGAAGTAAGCAACGGTAGGAAGGAAGAAGGAGAGAGACGATGAGCCTGGATGCGCAGTGGGCACAGCGGTGGATCGAACTGTCGGCGAGTGCGGTTGCCGAGCACCGCGATTACCTGGTGGACCTGGACCGAGCGATCGGGGACGGCGATCACGGCGAGAACATGGACCGAGGCTTCCGTGCTGCGGTTGAAGCCCTCAGCGAGGCCCAGCCGGGCAGTGTCGCAGAAGTCCTCAAGACGGTCGCCAAGACCCTCATGTCCACGGTCGGCGGTGCCGCCGGACCCCTGTACGGAACCGCGTTCCTGCGCGCATCCAAGGCCGCCGGTGGCGGCGACCTGGACGGCGTGGGCGTGGCGGCCGTCATCGAGGGAGCACTGAGTGGCATCCAGGCGCGCGGAAAGGCCACCACGGGTGAAAAGACCATGGTGGACGCGTGGACCCCGGCCCTCGAGGCCGCCCGAGCGACCGCTGAAGCGGGCGGAGACGCAGGCGTCGTCCTGGAAGCAGCCGCGACGGCCGCCGAGGCGGGGGCCGCCGCCACCGAACCCCTGCGCGCCACAAAGGGCCGCGCCTCCTACCTGGGTGAGCGCTCCATCGGACACCTCGACCCGGGTGCCGTCTCCACCTCCCTCATCCTGCGCGCCGCAGCGCGCGCAGCCACCGAGGGCCAGGACGCATGAGCGCGCGCGTCTCCTTCGTCATCGTCTCCCATTCCGTCTCCCTTGCCGTCGGCGTGTGCGAGCTGGCCGCCCAGATGGCCCCCGACGTGCGCTTCGAGGCCGCCGGGGGCACGGACGATGGCCGCATCGGCACCTCCTACGACCGCGTGGAGGCAGCCCTCGAGGCTGCCCTCGCAGCCGTGGACGGGGAGGGCAGCGGCGTCATCGTCCTGACCGACCTCGGCTCGGCCACGATGACCGTCGAATCGGTCATCGAGATGAGTGACGACCCCGAGCGCGTGCGCTTCGTCGACACCGCCCTCGTCGAAGGAGCCGTCGCCTCTTCGGTTCGCGCCCAGGTCGGCGACGACCTCGACCGGGTCGCCGAGGCCGCAGCCGCCCTCGCCCCGCGCCTGAACGCCGCGCCCGCCCAGGAGGCACCCAACCCGGCCACCCCACCTGTCAGCGGGGGAGCGGGGGAGGCCACGGCCTCGTCGGAGCGATGCGTTCCCCACGCCGAAGGAGACGCCGTCGTTGCGGATCCCGTCGGCCTGCACGCGCGCCCCGCTGCCGCCTTCACGCGCCTGGCGGAAACCTTTGACGCGGAGATCACGGTCAACGGCGTGGACGCAACCTCTATGCTCCTCCTGATGACGCTCGGTGTCGGGCAAGGCGCGACCGTCCACATTGAGGCCAATGGGGCCGACGCCACAGCCGCGGTCCAAGCGCTGACGGATATGCTTGAAAGGACCAATTAGGTAACCCTCACTATCACAGGAGACACCGTGAGCGCCAAGAGTGTTCTGCTGGAACCCCAGCACCTTCTCGACCCCACCCTCGAGCACACCCTCATCGTCGTCAAGCCCGACGGCTACGCCCGCAGCCTGACCGGCGAGATTCTGCGTCGCATCGAGGCTAAGGGCTACACGATCAAGGGCCTCAAGCTCATGGTCGCCACCCGTGAGCTGCTGGCCGAGCACTACGCCGAGCACAAGGGCAAGCCCTTCTTCGAGGGCCTCCTTGAGTTCATGAGCTCCGGTCCCGTCGTCGCCATGATTGTCGAAGGCCAGCGTGTCGTCGAGGGCATGCGTGTCCTCATGGGGTCGACCGACCCGACGACCGCCCCCGCCGGCACGATCCGCGGTGACCTGGGTCGCGCATGGAACAGCCCCCACATGGAGAACCTGGTCCACGGCTCGGACTCCGTGGACAGCGCGATGCGCGAAATTGCCCTGTGGTTCCCCGAGATTTACTGAGGGCCTGTAACCTGCAAGGATGCATCTCAAAACCCTGACGCTGCGGGGATTTAAGTCCTTCGCCAGTACGACCACGCTCGCCCTCCAGCCGGGCATTACATGTGTCGTCGGCCCCAACGGGTCAGGTAAATCGAACGTCGTCGACGCTCTCGCCTGGGTCATGGGCGAGCAGGGAGCACGCGCGCTGCGCGGCTCGAACATGGCGGACGTTATTTTCGCGGGGACATCTGGGCGCGCGGCGTTGGGGCGCGCCCAGGTGGACCTGACGATTGACAATGCCGACGGGCTGCTCGACATCGAGTACTCGGAGGTGACGATCAGCCGCACCCTGTTCCGCGGGGGCGGCTCGGAGTATTCCATCAACGGCTCGCCCGTGCGGCTCCTGGACGTCCAGGAGCTGCTCTCCGACACGGGCATGGGCCGCCAGATGCACGTCATCGTGGGGCAGGGGCAGTTGGACGCGATCCTGTCCTCCACGCCCGAGGAGCGGCGCGGCTTCATCGAAGAGGCCGCAGGCGTCCTCAAGCATCGCCGCCGCAAGGAGCGAGCGCTCAAAAAACTCGCGGACATGGATGCGAATCTCGTGCGTGTCCTCGACCTGACGGCCGAGATCCACCGCCAGCTGAGGCCGTTGGCCCGCCAGGCGCGCATTGCCCGGCGCGCTTCCCTCATCCAGGCGCGCGTGCGCGACGCGAAGGCGCGTCTGCTCGCGGACGACCTGGCGTCCGCCCTCTCGCGCTTGGCTGCTCTCGAAGCCTCGGACGAGTCGGCCGCGCAGCGACGCGCAGCGCTGGAGGCTCAGATCGCCGCGTCGCGCGTGTCGTTGTCGTCCCTCGAGGAAGCTGAGCGCACCTCCTCGCCCGCGCTTGAGCAGGCGTCGGCGGACTGGCAGTCGCTGACCACTCTCACTGAGCGCCTGCGCGGAACCCTCATGGCGGCCACGCAGAAGGTCGCCCTGCGCGCAACCCCCGAGCCTCCTCCGGCAGGGGAGGATCCCGATGTACTCGACGAGCGCGCCCGCGTCGCCGGCACCGAAGACGCCGCCTTGGCCGGGCAGGTTGACGTCGCGCGCTCTGCATTGACGTCCGCGACTCGCGCACGCGAGGCAGCTGAGGACACCGACGAGGCAGCCTCCCGCGAGCTGGCCCGCGTCAACCGCGTCATCGCCGACCACCGTGAGAAGGTCGCACGCCTGACGGGTGACGTCTCCACGGCCGCGTCACGCCTGGAGGCCGCCCACGCCGAGGCCGAGCGCGCGTGGAGCGCGTACCAGGGCGCTCAGGAGCGCGCCGCTGCGGCGGAGGCCGCCGTGCCGGGGACGACAGGATCTGTGGCTGACAGTGCGTTCGATAAGGATGGATTATCCGCCGATTCAAGCGGGGGAGCGGCACGCGCACACGCCGAGGCGTCCGCGCGCCGTGACGCCGCGCGCGCCCGCGTAGACGAGCTGCTGGGTGTCGAGCGCGAGGCCCGAGCCGAGCGTGCTCGCTGGGAGGCACGCCGCGACGCGCTCGAGCAGCTGTTGGCCCCCGAGGATGGCACCTCCGAGCTGTTGGGGAAGCCCGGAGTGCTCGGCCAGGTCGCGCCCCTCTTACGCGTTGCCCCCGGGTATGAGGACGCCGTCGCAGCCGCGCTCGCCCCTTTCGCGGATGCCGTTGTCGTGGATTCCCTGGCCCGAGGCATGGGCGAGCTGGACGCGGCACGCGCCGCCGGTCGTTCGCTGCGCCTCGTCGTTGCGCCCGGTGACCAGGGGCACGCGGAGGAAACCCTGAGGGCGGGGGAAGCCACGGCCTCGTCGCCTGTTGCTGCTTCCCCCGGTGCTCTCGGTGCTGCGGAGCTACCCGAGGGTGCTGCGTGGCTACGCTCGATCGTCACCTGCGAGGGCGGCGCTGCGCCGCTAGCGGCACTGCTGGATGGGGTCGTCGCGTGCTCCGCTGAGTGTGCGCCTGCCGTGCTCGCCCTGACGGGCGTGCGGGCCGTCGTCACGCCCGGCGGCGACGTGCTGCGCGCGTGGTCGGTCGAGGGAGGTCGGCAGGCCTCGTCGGTGCTGTCCGTGCGCGCCGACTTCGAGCAGGCAAGTGTGCGAGCGAAGGATGCAAGTGCCCGTATGGACGCAGTCTCCAATGAACTCGCCCATGCGAACGTGCAGCTGGATCGGTGCATCAAGGAGGCGAACGAAGCGCTCAAGGCCCTGCGTGCGGAGGATGCGCAGCGCGCGAAGGAGGCCCAGGAGTTGGCTCGTGCCCAGTCGGCGGCGCAGGCAGCCCGTGCCGAGGCCGAGCGCGCCCGCGACGTCGCCCGCCGCGCCGACGAACAGGTCGAATGGGCCCGCGAGCAGGACGTGGCCGCTCGCGCACGCCTCGAGAGGGCCGACTCGGTGGGATCGCCCGAATCCCTCGAAGACGCCCAGGCCCGTGCGGATGCTGCGTCCCGCGCCGCGCGCCAGGCCCGCGAGACAGAAAACGAGGCTCGGCTGAGCTTACGCACCCTCGAAGACCAATCGCGGCGCGCCGCCGCTCGCGCCCGCTCCCTGCGTCAGGCTGCCGCCGCCGAGCGCGAGGAGCGCGCCCGCTACGCCCGGCGCGAGGCGGTGAGACAGACGGAACTGGCCACGGCCTCGGACGTGGAGGCGGCTGCACGCATCGCGCTGGAGGCCGCCGAGCGTGCCCTGTCCCGGGCTGCTGCCGAGCGTGATCGGTTGAGCGCTCGACGTTCCCAGGTGTCTCGAGAGGTCTCGGATGCGCGCCGCGCCCTGGACCGGATGAGTGCGGAGCTGGCGGATGCGATGAACTCAGCGAACCAGGGCAAGATCGCGGCCGAACAGACGAGGGTGCGCGTCGAGGACCTGCAGCGGCGCGCCCTCGAGGAACTTTCGCTCGAGCCAGAGCAGCTGATCGCCGAGTTCGGGCCGGAGGTGATGGTGCCGGTGCTGCCCCTCGATCCCGACGACGTGGAGAAAGCCGAAGCCGCCAAGCCACGCGCGTACGTGCGCGGAGAGCAGGAGCGTGCGCTTGCCACAGCGCAGAAGGACCTAGAGAAGCTGGGGCGCGTGAATCCGCTGGCGCTTGAGGAGCACGAGGCGCTGGCGGCGCGGCACAAGTTCCTGGTCGATCAGGTGCAGGACCTCAAGGCGTCGAAGGCGGATCTGCTGCGTATCGTGCAGGACGTGGACCGCCTGGTTCAGGAGGCTTTTACGGCCGCGTTCGCGGAGACGCGCAAACAGTTCGAGCACGTGTTCGGTGTGCTGTTCCCGGGCGGCCAGGGGGACCTGGTACTCACCGATCCGGAGGATATGCTCTCGACCGGCATTGAGATCGAGGCCCGGCCCGCCGGCAAGAAGGTGAAGCGCCTGTCGCTGCTGTCGGGCGGCGAGCGTTCCCTGGCCGCGATTGCGTTCCTGGTCGCGATCTTTAAGGCGCGCCCGTCTCCGTTCTACGTGATGGACGAGGTCGAGGCCGCCCTGGACGACATGAACCTGACGCGCCTGCTCACCATCTTCAAGGAGCTGCAGGAGACGTCGCAGCTCATTGTTATCACGCACCAGAAGCGAACCATGGAGATAGCGGACGCACTGTACGGCGTCACGATGCGTGATGGAATCACGAGGGTGGTGTCCCAGCGCTTGGCGGACTAGGGAAGCGGTGTTCGCGCGGGATCGCCGTAGTTCCTGGTCGTGATGACACCGCCTTCAAAGAAAATGATGACAGAAATATTTGGAGCTGAGAGGAGAGGACAATGAGCAAGAAGCAAGAGACGACCTACCGTCTTGCGGGAGGAATGACCGTTACCGACGCCGATCTCGAAGCGGATGCTCAGCGCTTCGAAGCGGGCGAGTGCGACGGAGCCTGGAAGGTCCTGCCGGGGTGTCCGCAGCTCTTCGGTGAGGACTAATAGCCGGTCGGCACGCGCCTGCCCGAATCCTTGGTTCGGGAGCTCGACGAGGCGGCAGGGGAACTCGGACAAACCCGCAGTGAGCTTGTGCGTCGTTTTATTGGCTCTTGATAATTGGGGGTGTAGTTGGGGTTTGAATCCGCCGGTTTCGAGGAGCGCTCGAGTGATGTAGTGGGTGAGGTTTCGCAAGTCCTGGGGCGGAGCCGCGTAGGTGTTCGAGGGCGTGCGTTGATGGCTTCGGTGGGGTCGTTGCTGGTGTGGGGGTGGTCGAAGTAGGCCAGGATGTCTGCGGCTCGGCGTTTGAGTGTCCTGCCCAAGGTGGTGAGCTCGGTGAGGGCGGAGGGCATGCCTGTGGAGGTGAGGCGCGTGATTTCCTCGTGCATTAAAGTCTTTCCCCCACGCGCGTTGGATGAGCGGTAGGCGTCGATAATGTTCTGGTAGACACTCCAGGTGACCTCGAGTGCGACGTGCTCGTCGCTGGAAAACAGGTCGAGTATCTGGTGCTGCTGACGCGCGGTGAGTAGGCAGGATCTGGTGTGCAGCATCCTGCGGGCCTTGTAGAGGGGATCTGTGGCCCGACCGCGCCGATGGTGGAGTTCTTGCTGAATGCGCCGACGACACTCATCCAAGGCGTTGCCGGCCAGGTGCACGACGTGGAAGGGGTCCATGACTGCCCTTGCGTCGGGGAGTTCTTCGGCGGCGGCGCTCTTGAACCCGGTGAATCCATCCATTGCGACGATCTCGATACGCTCACGCCACGTGTCGGGCTGGGAGGCCAACCAGGTTTTGAACACCTTTTTGGAGCGGCCCGAGACCATATCCAAGAGCCGGGAGGGACCGCGGCGGTCGCGGATGGGCGTCAAGTCCAAGATGACGGTGACATATTTGTCTCCGTAGGGGGTGTGGCGCCATACGTGTTCATCCACGCCAATGACACGCACGCCTTCACACCGGGTCGGATCGTTGATCAGTGAGCGCTCTCCTTCGGCCAGGACAGCGGTGTTAGCGGCTCTTCCAGGACACGCCCAGGGCCTGGGCGATACGCGCCACCGTCAAATGGTGGACGACCAGCCCAGTGAGCGCCCAGCGCACCGCCGCCCGTGAGAGCTTGGCGCGCGGATCGGCCGCTTGGCTCATATCCTGACGCCACACGTGAGCGCACTCTGGGCACCGGTAGCGGCGCACGCTCACGTGCAAAATCGTGGGACGCCACCCGTAAGGCTCGTGCGCCAAGCGCCTGACTACCGTGTCACGCGCCTCGCCCTGGCACCCGCAGCGGCGACACCACCGATCCTCACCAACGATGCGGCAAGCCAACACTGCGTGGTCTGGCTCAATGCGCTGGCCGGTCACTTCCAGGCCCAGGTCATCCAGGCGCGTGAACGCGCTCAGGTCGGGGCGATCAAAGGTAGTATTGGGCATGTCGAGGTCTTTCGGATGGACGGTGTAGGAATCTCCATCATCGAAAGACCTCGACCCCTACACAACCACGACACGCCGAACCCCGCACGCCACCCCCACACCCTCAATTATGAATTGAGTCAATTTACTAGACAGTTGTTCGCCAATTGAAATAAATGACGATGCCTAAGGGGCCTATCATGCGAAAGCTCTTTTAGATGCGCATTGGCCAGCTAGGCGAGACGCTTGACAGTTGGACGTGATCTGTCAGGCATTTTATGCTACCGTCAGAGATGATAGTCACACGCGAGTGATGGGAGACAGAATATTCAACATCCGAACACTAAAACCACTGGGCACGCAAAACAACACATCGTCAAATACCTTTCAAAAGCAGGCAGACCATGAAGGAAAATACAACAAAACAAGACTCATCGACAAACGATTTTGGATTTACGCCATTCTTGAAAGAGATTGAGAAAATCTTCCCAAATTTTCGACAATTACGAAAGTAATAGCTCCGATCATCGGATTACCTATCCTAATACTTGGAACAGAGATTATTATTTCCTACAGCTTCTCACCATTACTTAAATACTATCCAACACTCCCGTTCGCCGCTCTCACATCCCCAATACTCCTCCTCCTGTCATTCAAATTTTTCTGGCGCGACCGCCAGGCTGCGCGTGTCATAACCTCAATTTTTCTTTTCTTCACTAGCGTCATATACATGCAAGTAAACTCCGAATTAGCCACCAATCCAACAGATCAATTTGAAGTGCAAATGCTCTACAGAATTTTCATTTACAGCATTGTCTTTTTGGCATTGACATGTATTTCGTGCTACATATTCCCAAAAATGCCCGAACAGTCACCACAGCATGATAACGACAGCGCGAGTTCAAATTCCATTAACAATCTCCCTGAATAAGAGATAGCGTTAACTGACTCTTCGCATTTGAGGGTGTAGGGGTGTTGGGTGGGGTTCGGCGGGCAGTGTCATAGTGTGTAAGCAATTTTCGTGTAGCGGTGATGCTGTTTGGAGGCTGATCATGGGGTGTCGTCGGATGCTTGGAGTCGATGATCGTGCGGCGATCATGGCGGGGTTGTATGCGGGTTTGTCCCAGGTGCGTATCGCCCACTTGATTGGGCGTAGCCCCTCGGTGTGCCGTGAGATCGCCCGCCATACGGGCCCGGACGGAGAGTATCGGGCCGAGGAAGCTGAGAGAAGCAGGCCCGCGATGGATAGGGATATGAATTTACCGGAGTGCATCGGGTCATATATATGGGGGGTCTGTTGCTGCGCCACGACGGTGGTCTCCCAGCGATTGGCGGACTAGGGGAGTGTGCTGCCAGGCGTCGCTGATAGCCTTAACGCATGGTGGAGCGATGCAACGCAAGTGGGCAAGACCTAGCCGAGAGGTGCGACAACGGCATTGACCGGGCTGCTTTTGGTGAGCTGAGGAACCGATGCGATTACGTTAGCGAACCGTGGCTCGCGGACGCCGATATCTACGACGGCAAAGGTGCTTCGGTCATGTCCGAGCAGCGACGCATGACTGCCAACGAAGCCCGTCAGGCGGGGGTCTATCTTCTTGCGGGTGGCTTCGTCGTTACCGACGCCGACCTGGAAGCAGACGCGGCGCGCTTTGAGATTGGGGAGAACACTGGTGAGTGGGCAGTCCTACGGGAGCATCCGTCTTTGTAGGGTTTCGACAAGCGCCGGAGGGGAAACACCCGATAGATGTCGAAAGTAGAGAATCTAGCGACCTGGTCTGGTGAGATGTGTTGTGGTCTCTTGAACTGCGTCGACTACAGTGTTGACGCAATTCTGATGTCCCAGCCATCGTGGGAAATCTTTGGATCGACCGTATCCAAATAGTCGATGACCTGCTGACGTGCGTCCTTCAGGCGAGTGACCTGCGTCAGTATGTGGTCCCCGTCGTAGAGTTCCAAGCCTCCAACGTATTCGCCTTCCCAGCGTCGGGCGGTGATGGTCAACGTCTTCATCGGCGATCACCCTGGGGCTACACGGCGCATGAGCCTCGTCGGTTCCGCACGGGAACCCGCTGTTCCACACGCTGACCCTCTATCCTGCACGTGGGCAGCCTCGCCGACGCTCAGATCAGCGGGTTTACATGCGGAAGAGCGGTCCAAGCTCCATGTGGCGCGCCCAGATCTAGGATCCGCTGTGTCGACCGCACCGACAGCGACGAGGCAGGGCGAGGTCCGCCTTGTTCCTGAGCAGCATTGCACGAGATCTTCCAGCAATGCGGCAGATACTAGGCAGAGTGCAATGCCTCCCTAACCGGTTCAGTGCCTCTCTAACTAGTGCAACCCTGCACGCCTCGTTGTGCGAATACGAGTACGCGGGCGGGGACCCGTCGGTCCCCGCCCGCGCCTCGAAGCCGTGCATCCCGCTGCGGCGGGAGCAGTAATATCAGTCGTTCATGAAATGGCGTTCGTCTAGGATCTGTGCGCCAGCGCCCACCAGGGAGGGCAGGTGCTCGTTCGCGTGGTGGCCGCAGAAGTAGAGCTGGCCGCCTGACGGCATGGTCGCACGAACCCAGGCGCGAGCGCCGCAGGCGTCGCAACGATTCGCCGCGCTCAGCTGCGGCTCGTCCAGTACGGGGCGTTCAAGAATCTGTGCCTTCATGTGTCCATCACACACCATTGAGCCACCCCCGCGCACCCCTGTTCACCGGGGGCGCAATCTCTGACCACCGTCGACACCATGACACAACGCCTCACGGGCCACGACAACGCAGAAAAAAGCCCACGAGAATGTCGCGTACGACGAGCCGCCAAACCGCGCCGATCAGCGCAAAATAGCCCAGGCCTCGTCAAGCGTGGAAAGCCTCCCAGAACCCACGCCACACGCCCAGCGGACCGCAAATGAGCACGTAGCCACCTATGATTCACCTCGTGACTCCTACCGACGCATCCGACTACAACGCACGGCACCTCTCCGTCCTCGAAGGCCTCGAGGCGGTGCGCAAGCGCCCCGGCATGTACATCGGCTCCACCGACCACCGAGGCCTCATGCACTGCCTCTGGGAGATCATCGACAACGCCGTCGATGAGGCTCTGGAAGGATACTGCGACACCATCGACGTGCGCCTCCACCCCGACCACTCCGCCTCCGTCGCCGACAACGGTCGAGGCATCCCCGTCGACATCGTCCCCGGTCAAGGCCTGACCGGCGTCGAGGTCGTCTACACCAAGCTCCACGCTGGTGGTAAGTTCGGCGGAGGCTCCTACGCGGCCTCCGGCGGCCTCCACGGCGTCGGCGCGTCTGTCGTCAACGCCCTGTCCGCCCGCCTCGACGTGCAGGTGGACCGCGGCGGCAAGACCCACGAGATGTGCTTCCGCCGCGGCGAACCCGGCGAATTCGACGACTCGAAGCAGCGCACCCCCAACTCGCCCTTCGCGCCCTTCACGGATGGTTCCATCCTCAAGACCGTCGGTAAGGTGAAGAAGTCGCAGACCGGCACGCGCGTGCGATTCTGGGCGGACTTCCAGATTTTCCCGGCCACGGCAGCCTTCTCCTGGGAGGACCTGCTGGCGCGCGCCCGCCAGACCGCGTTCCTCGTGCCCGGCCTGACCATCAACTGCTACGACGAGCGCGGCGACGAGGAAGTGCGTGAGAGCTTCCGCTTCGACGGAGGCGTCGTCGACTTCGCGAACTGGCTGGCCTCCGACGGCCCCGTCACCGACACGTGGCACATCACGGGTGAAGGCACCTACAACGAGACCGTGCAGGCCCTCGACTCTAAGACCGGCCACCTGCGCGCCACCGAGGTTGAACGCACCTGCGAGGTCGACATCGCGCTGCGCTGGGGCATCGGATACGACACGGCTGTCCGGTCCTTCGTCAACATCATTGCCACCCCCAAGGGCGGCACCCACGTGGCCGGCTTCGAGCAGGCGGTCCTGAAAACCCTGCGCGCCGCCATCGACAAGAACGCACGCAAGCTCAAGGTCAGCGCGAAGGACGGGCGCCCCGAAAAGGACGACGTGCAGGCCGGTATGACCGCTGTCATCACCGTGCGCTTCCCCGAGCCTCAATTCGAGGGCCAGACGAAGGAAACGCTGGGTACCCCGCAGATCCGAGCCGTCGTCAACCGCGTCGTCACCGACTGGCTGAAGGACAAGTTCGCCTCTTCCAAGCGCGACGACAAGCAGCAGACGTCCCTCCTCATGGAGAAGGTCGTCGGCGAGATGAAGGCACGCGTGTCCGCGCGCATCCACAAGGAGATCTCGCGCAAGAAGAACGCGCTGGGAAACCTCCTCGCTGCCCGCCAAGCTCGCGGACTGCCGCCTCGAGGACGTGGCTGAGACAGAGCTGTTCATCGTCGAGGGCGACTCCGCCCTGGGCACGGCCAAGGCCGCGCGCAACTCCCAGTACCAGGCCCTCTTCCCGATTCGAGGCAAGATCCTCAACGTGCAGAAGGCCTCGACCGCGGACATGCTGGCTAACGCCGAGTGCGCCAATATCATCCAGGTGATCGGCGCGGGTTCAGGCCGTACCTTCGACCTGTCCCAGGCTCGATACGGCAAAGTCATCCTCATGACCGACGCCGACGTCGACGGCGCGCACATCCGCACCCTGCTGCTGACCCTGTTCTTCCGCTACATGCGGCCCATGGTCGAGGCCGGGCGCATCTACGCGGCCGTCCCACCCCTGCACCGCATTGAGGTCGCGGGCAAGGGACGTAGGAAGCGCGAATTCATCTACACCTACTCCGAGGATGAGCTGCACCGCAAGCTCGCCGCGCTGCGCCGCTCGGGTCGTACGTGGAAGGAGCCGATCCAGCGCTACAAGGGCCTAGGCGAAATGGATGCCGATCAGCTGGCGGAGACCACGATGGATCGCGCCCACCGGTCGCTGCGCCGCATCACCCTGGCCGACGAGGAGGCCCTGCGCCAGGCGGAGGACGTGTTTGAGCTGCTCATGGGTTCGACCGTTGGCCCGCGCAGAGAATTCATTGTTAATGAATCGGCCGGCCTTGATCGCATGCGGATTGACGCGTAATTTCGGGCACAAGCTGTCAACTTTCTGAAAGCGTTCATCATGAACACACAAATATCCGAGGTCAGTGTGACTTAAGGCCCGATTACCCGCTAGGATGTTACGCATGACAGGACTTGCGCAGCGACTCACGCCGCCCGTGTCCGTCCCGTACCCGGGCAGTCACCTCGGGTTGCGCTGGCGGCCCATGATTGGCCGTGACGCACCCGCCGTGTACGCGCTGATCTCCCTGATCGAAGATGACGATAACGCTATTCGGCGCACCTCCGTGGAAGACATCGCTGACATGATGGAGGGGGGAGAACGGCCGCGATTGGGTGGATACGATTGTCGGCCTTGATGCGAGTCGGAATATTTGCGCGGTCGCATCGGTGCGCGTGCTGCGCGGCATCCATGAGGCAGCGACTGCCATCGTGAGTGCCTATATCCATCCGCATTGGCGAGGCCGTGGCGTGGGTCGAGCTCTTCTGTACTGGCAGGATGGACGTGCTCGCCAGATGCTGGTGGAGATTTTCGGTGCCGAATCGGACGTCCCTGTGTCAATCTCGAACCTGGTGGACGCGCATATGACGGATCGCCGCCGCCTCTACATTGCGGCAGGCTTCTTTGCCAAGCGCATCTACCGTGTCATGTATCGCGACCTGGCGGGGGGCGAAGTAGCCCCGCAGGCGCGCCACGGCTACCGCATCGTGCCGTGGAGCCAGGTTCCGCAGGAGCAGATCCGCGCGATCCACATGGAGGCTTTCCAGCAGGCGTTCCGTTCTCCGCTGCGTGCCCTGTGGTGGGATGACGCGATGAATCACTTCGATCCGCGCTGGTCGTTCGTGGCTGTGGACAGCGAGGGCGAGGTCGTCGGCTATGCTATGACGGGTCGTCCTGCGCAGCGCTGGGTTGCCACCGGTCGGCCGGAGGCCTATATCTATCTGCTCGGTGTCGCCGAGGCACACCGCGGTCGTTCGGTGGCTAGCGCCCTCGTGGGCAACGCTGTCGCAGCCGCATCAGCGTCGGGTGCGTCACGCATTGGGCTCGATGTGGATATGTCGAGTCCTGATCGGGCGCATAGTATTTATGAGCATCTTGGTTTCGTTGACGAAGCCGCCGAGGTTTACTACACGATCGATCAGTAGTCCGCTAGGAGTCGAGCATGAGCATTCCTCTCGCGCAGAGAGCCGGTGCCCCTGAGTTCGTTCCCTTTCCGGGTGAGCATCACGGCATCGAGTGGGAGCCGCTGACGGCTTCTCATCATGTCGGCTTGTCGGCGCTTTTTGCGCGCATGGAGGCTCGCGATAATCCGCCGTATCGCACCAGCTCGGACGAGGTAAAGGAGATGCTCTCGTCGGCCTCTCATTGGCGAGGCCTCGTCGGGGTTGCGCGCAGGGGTATCGCCGCGGGTCGCCTCGTTGCCTTCGCGCAGGTGGTCCTGCGATTCCCTGGGCGCGTGGAGTGTGTGTGCGTCGGGGGAGTGGATCCAGACTTTCGGCGTATCGGCCTCGGTAATGCGATTGTCGATTGGCAGGAGGGGACGGCGCGCCAGATGCTCGCCGGTGTTGAGGGCGACGGTCCTGCGCAGATTACCTGCCACGTTGAGGCGGGGCAGGATGATCTTGAGGCGCAGCTGAAGGTGCATGGTTTCCGCTGGGCGCGCACCTACTACGAGTTGCGCGCGACGCTGGAGGACCTGGCTCCGATGCCGGACCTCGGGTCGTACATGAGTATCGAGGCCTGGGATCCCCAGTGGGAAGAACCAGCCTTGCGTGCTGCGAACCGTTTGAATGAGTCGGAGTGGGGTCGCCCCCCGCTCACGCAGGAGCAGTGGATGCAGGGGCGCACCGCTTTTGCACCCGAATGGTCTTTTGTTGCCGTGGATCGCACGGGTGATCGTCCGCGCGTCGCGGGGTTCCTGCTGGCCTCGCGCTACGAGCAGGACTGGGCGGCGCTGGGGTGGCGGGAGGGCTACATCGACCAGTTGGGCGTGTTGTCGGCGTGGCGCGAGACTCACGTTGCGGATGCGTTGATCCTGGCCTCGATGTGGGCGCAGAAGCGCGACGGCATGGATCGCTCGGGCACCGGCGTCGGGTCTGCCAACCACACGGGCGCGCTGGCGGTCTATGACTCTCTGGGCTTCCGCACGGTCGGGCAAACTCGACTGTACGCAATCGAAGTGTGACAATCGTCCCGTATTCTGGAACGGTGTCTAACCAGGATGACCTTATGTTGCATTTCACATTTGCAAGCTTCTTGTGAGGAGTGAGTTTCTGTGAGCGCTTTCGCGGGAATCGCTCCCTTGGTCTAATTGTCTGACCAATTAATTTTTTAGGCTCACAGCGGAGGACCGCGAGCGTCCTCGGTGCCACGCGCGCCCCATCTCCACAGTGCGGAGCCAGCATGACTACGAAGTCGTCAGCACAAAACACATCCATTCCGCCTCTGGTCATTCGAAGCGCCATCGTTGCCTCTCTCGGCGGCCTGCTCTTCGGCTTTGACACGGCGGTCATTTCCGGTGCAGAAGAAAAACTTACCGAGCTGTACGCTCTGTCCTCCTTGGGTGAGGGCATGATCGTCGCCATCGCAACCATCGGTACGATCTGCGGTGCCATCGTCGCCGGTAACCTCGCCGACCGCTTCGGTCGTAAGCCAATCCTGTTCTGGATCGGTGTCCTCTTCGGCGTTGGTGCTCTGGCGACCGCGCTGGCCCCTCTGCCCGCACTGGTCACAGGTGCGGATGGAACTGTGTCGGCCTCGTCCTCCTTCCCGATCACCTTCTTCATGGTGTTCCGCTTCCTCGGCGGCGTTGGCGTGGGCCTGTCTTCCGTGGTCGCGCCCATCTACACCGCTGAGATTGCGCCCGCTCGCGTGCGTGGTCGCCTGGTCGGCCTGGTTCAGTTCAACATCGTCTTCGGTATCCTCCTGGCCTACGCCTCCAACGCGGTGATCCGCGAGATCGCCCACGAGGAGACCGCGTGGCGCTGGATGCTCGGCGTCATGGCCGTCCCCGCCGTCTTCTTCCTTGTCTTCCTGGCTACTGTGCCCGAGACTCCGCGCTGGCTCCTGGCTCATGGACAGGAGGAACGCGCCGTTAAGATCTCCGAGCGCCTCACCGCCACGCAGGCAGAGAGCCACGAGCAGATCGACGAGATCAAGGCGCAGATCGCCGAAGATGCCGCGGGTGGTAAGGTCGCCTTCTTTACGCGCCGCTACCGCAAGGTCATTCTCATGGCGTTCTGCATCGCGATGTTCAACCAGCTCTCCGGTATCAACGCGATCCTCTACTACGCGCCGAAGGTCATGAAGCTCGCAGGCGGTGCCGCCGTCCTGGGCGATGCCTTCCCCTACATTGGCTCCGTCATCGTCGGCCTCATGAACCTCATCGCGACCATGGCTGCCCTGACCGTCATCGACAAGATCGGTCGCCGCCAGCTCATGATCGTCGGCTCGATCGGCTACCTGGTCTCCCTGGGCTTCCTCGCTGGCATGATGTTCGCCTACGAGGGCGGCTGGTTTGAGGAGGGCAGCGCTGCCCCCGTGTGGCTCATCCTCCTGGGTCTCCTCGGCTTCATCGCCTCCCACGCCTTCGGTCAGGGTTCGGTCATCTGGGTGTTCATCTCGGAGATCTTCCCCAACCGCGTACGTGCGCGCGGCCAGTCGCTGGGTTCGCTCACGCACTGGGTGTTCGCCTTCATTACCACCTATGCCTTCCCTGTGCTCACCGATAAGCTCGGTGGTGGCTACGCTTTTGGAATCTTCTTCCTCGCGATGGTCGGTCAGCTATTCTGGGTCCTGAAGGTTATGCCCGAAACCAAGGGCATCCCGCTCGAAGAAATGGAAGAGAAGCTGGGGTTGACGAATGACTAGAATCGTGAACATCGGGGAAGCTCTCATCGATGAGATCACCCGCCCAAACAGTGAACCCGTCGAGGTCGTCGGGGGATCGATGCTCAACGTCGCAGCCGGTCTGACCCGGCTGGGTCACGAATCCGAGCTGGCGACCTGGTTCGCGCGCGATGCACGCGGCGACAAGGTCCGCGAGCACGCCGAGGCCGCGGGAGTGACCCTCACTCCCGGCTCTGACGGAGCCGAATTCACCACGGTTGCCCATGCGGCAGTCGACGAGAAGGGCCATGCCACCTACGAGTTTGATCTCTCGTGGGACGTGCCCGCCGTTGAGGATCCCGAAAGCGTTGGACACGTGCATACTGGCTCCTACGTGGTCGTCGTCGAACCCGGTGCCGACAAGGTCCTGGCTGCCGTTAAGCGCCAGGCTATCCGTGGCACCGTCTCCTACGATCCGAACATCCGTCCCGCTCTGCTGGGGACGCCGGATGAGGCCCGCCCGCACGTCGAGGCGATCGTCGCCCTCGCTGACGTCGTGAAGGCGTCCGACGAGGACCTGAAGTGGCTGTACCCGGATCGTCCCATCGAGGACGTCCTGCGCGAGTGGTTGCAGTCCGGTCCCTCCCTGATCCTGTGCACGCGCGGCCCGTGGGGCGTCTACATTTTGACTGCCGCCGAGCGCGATATGCTGGTCGTCGATCCTCTCGATGTCGAGCTCGTGGACACGGTGGGCGCGGGCGACTCGCTTATGGCAGGCCTGATCTCCGGCCTGGTCGACGCGGACCTTTTGGGTTCGGCTGAGGCGAAGCAGCGCCTGCGCGAGGCGTCGTGGGACCAGATCCTGCCCGCCATTCACCGCGGCATCATCACCTCGGGTATCACGATCCTCTACCAGGGCGCTTACTCGCCCACGCGCGAGGAGGTCAACGAGATCCTGGCAGCAGACAAGACGCTGCGAGGCTGACAGGGGAGCAATCCTCGACTGATGGGTGTGGGCCCGGCCGATTGGCCGGACCCACACCCATATCAGCGTGACCCTGACTAAGCGGTGGGGTGGCCGGGATTTTTCCCGGCCACCCCACCGTCGTAACAACAGGAGAGCGTCAGCCAATCGCCGCAATCGCGAAGGTGATCGGCACGCCCGAGCCGTCTCGGCGCTCGTCCTCGGCGGGCAGCTCCACGGGGGTGCCGTCGGAGGCAGCAGCCCGCCCAGGCCTCGTGCCGACCCACGCGATGTCGAGGCGATCCTCGCCGCGCAGGAAACGCTGACAGCGCACGCCCTGTCCGCCGCGGCCCTTCGACGGGTAACACTCGAAAGGCGTGACCTTCACCGTCGTCTGGCCCGTGCCCGGCAGCGCGCCCAGCGCAGCAGCCACCGTCACCACCACAGCATCGATGGGAGCCTCGATCACCCAGAAGCCCAGGGCCACGGCACCGGGGTTGAGCTTCATGCCCGCCATGCCGCCGGCCGTGCGACCCTGCGGGCGAACTTTCGCCGCGGGCGTGCGCAGCAGCTGCGCATCCGAGGAGATAAACACCAGGTCAGCGTCGTCCGTGCACTGATCAAAGCCCACGAGGTGATCGCCGTCCTCCAGGGTGATGACCTCCCACTCGTCGCGCTGGAGCACGTCCGGGCGCAGCCGCTTGACCGTGCCGTGGGCCGTGCCCATCGCGACGATGGCTTCGCTCTCAGGGTTTAGGAGACCCACGGCGGGCACATCCGTGTGCAGGAGCATCGAGGACGGCATAGCCCCGGCCAACGACAGACCCGTCTCAAAGCGGGGGAGCGCCGGCAGGTCCACGACCTCGATGCGGTGCGCGATGCCATCCTGGGTCACCACGGCCACCTGCGAGCGCACCGTCGAAGCCAGCTGCACCCGCCAGCCGTCCGAGGCTGCGCGCGAACCCGGCTCGAGCGGCTCTCCGCCCTCGACGCGAGCAAGCGCGCCCGAGGAGGACAAAACGACCACGCACGGGTCGTCCGGGATCTGCAGCTCCAGGCCCTCACCCGAACGCGACACCGACGGCAAGGCTGCCAGGGCGGCATCCTCCGCAGCCACCGTAGCCCCCACTGGCGTGCCCGTCGAGGCCATGAGCAGCGTGCGACGCGGCGTGCCCAGACGCTTCGAGACCTCGCGCAGCTCCTTCTTCACAAGCTTGCGCAACAGCTTCGGATTCTCCAGGATCTCGCGCAGTGAAGCGATTGTCGCCATCAGCTCGTCGCGCTCAGTCTCCAGCTCGATGCGGGAGAACTTCGTGAGGCGACGCAGGCGCAGTTCCAGAATGTAGTTCGCCTGGGCCTCGGACAGGTCAAAGGCCGTCATGAGGCGCTCACGCGCGCTCTCCGCGTCATCGGAAGACCGAATGATCGCGATGACGTCATCGATGTCTAGGATCGCGATGAGCAAGCCCTCGACCAGGTGCAGGCGATCCTCACACTTTGTCAGGCGGAAGCGACTGCGGCGCGTGGTGACGTCCAGGCGATGATCCAGGAAGACCTGCAGCATCTCTTTGAGGCCCAGCGTGCGCGGCTGGCCATCCACGAGCGCCACCGCGTTGATCGAGAAGGAATCCTCCAGCGGCGTGCGCTGGTAGAGCTGCTGGAGCACGGCCTCGGGAACGAAGCCGTTCTTCACCTCGATGACCAGGCGCAGGCCGTGGACGCGGTCAGTGAAGTTCTGGACCGACGAAATGCCCTTGAGACGGCCCGCGTTCGCGTTTTCCTTGATCTTTTCGATGACCTTCTCGGGTCCCACCATGTAGGGCAGTTGGGTGACGACGATGCCCATCTTGCGGGCCGTCACACGCTCGATCTGGACCTTCGCACGGGTCTTGAACGCGCCGCGGCCAGTCTCGTAGGCCTCTTTGATGCCTTCGAGTCCGACGATGACGCCGCCCTCAGGCAGGTCGGGGCCGGGAATGTAGCGCATGAGGTCGGTGACGGACGCCGACGGGTTGTCCAACAGATGAATGGCACCAGTGATCGTCTCGGAAAGATTGTGCGGGGCGATATTCGTCGCCATACCCACGGCGATGCCCGAGGCACCGTTGACCAGGAGCTGCGGGAATGCGGCCGGCAGGACGTCGGGCTGCATGAACTGGTTGTCGTAGTTGGGGACGAAATCGACCGTGTCCTCGTCCAGGCCCGTCACCAGGTCCAGCGCGGCGGGTGCCATGCGCGCCTCGGTGTAACGCGCTGCGGCCGGACCGTCATCCAGCGACCCGAAGTTACCGTGTCCATCCACCAGGGGAACCCGCAAATTGAACGGCTGAGCCAGACGCACCAAGGCCTCGTAAATCGCGGAATCGCCGTGCGGGTGCAGCTTGCCCATGACCTCGCCGACGACGCGCTGAGACTTCACGTGCCCCTTGTCGGGACGCAGCCCCATCTGATCCATCTGGAACATGATGCGGCGCTGTACGGGCTTGAGGCCGTCGCGCGCGTCGGGCAGCGCTCGGGCGTAGATGACGGAGACCGCGTACTCCAGGAAGGACCCACGCATCTCATCGGACACGTCGATCTCGGAGATATTTTCGTCTTTTTCGGGAATGTCGACGACCTGGTCCTTTTTTGCCATAGGCGCAATTATGACGCGGGAACGCTCTCATTTCGACTGGGACGCAGGTTAGGGGCACAATTGTGGGATGAATACTTGGACCCGCATAGAACGAAGCGGCTTTTACCCGCGCGCAGTGGAGCGTGCGCTACGCCGAGCGCTGGGAACAGGAGAACCGCTCGCGACGCTGTGTCAGGTGGACACAGGCTTCGACCGGGGTTCCGTGTTCCGTCACCTCACCGTCGCTTCCTTGACCGAGCGGGCAATCGTCCAGCTGCACGTCGACGAGATGGACGGCGGATCCGCGACCATCGCGACGGCCGTGCACCGCGTGACCGACATCGCCGGATATTCCACGATGGAGGTTTTCACTGACCCCGAGAACGCCGTCGGCCTGTCCGAGATGACCATCGCGCTGGACTTGAAGGGGGCGCGCCGACTTGACGTCGAACCCGCCCGCTGCGACGACCCGAATTGCATGGCCGACCACGGCTACACGGGTACTTCATATCCGGACGATATGACCTTCCGCGTGTCGGCGGCTGCCGACGGGCAGGATGCCTTGGACGAGGCCGTCGAGTTCGTTGATTGCCTGGCTGGGCTGATGGGGACCCGCAGTGAGTGAACGCGTTATGACACTGGACATGCCCGGCGCTGACCTGCCGGGCACCACCGATCCGTCGATCACGGACATCATCCCCGGCGCGCTCGCCGCCATCGACCCGGCTCTGCCCGGCGCGTCGTCCGAGGCCGCCAGCGCGTTCGGGATCGAGGCCGGGGCTGACCAGGTGCTCCTCATCCTCGTCGACGGCTTTGGCTATGAACTCATGCAAGAGCACTTGGGGCACACGCCGACGCTTCGTCGCATGCGGGCCGACATCCGCTCGATCCACACGATTGTGCCCTCGACGACGTCGGCTGCGATCACCGCGTTTGGCACGGGCGCGCGCCCGGGGTCGACCAACATGGTGGGCTTCTCCGTCGCCTACGGGGGCGGCGTCATGAACCTGCTCGCTATGGAGGGCGGTCCCGCGCCCACGCAGTGGCAGCCGGTCCCCACCTATTTTGAGCGTCTCGCTGAGGAGGGCGTGTCCTCAGCGGTCGTGTCGCCCGCGCGCTTCGCCGGGTCCGGCCTGACGGGCGCAGCACTGCGCGGTGCACGCCACGTGCCCGCCGACACCCTTGAGCAGCGCGTGAGCGCGGCCCTGCGCGAGCTGCGCGCGGGGACGCCCGTCGTCTACCTGTACTGGTCCGAAATCGACCACTCGGGTCACGCTCACGGCGTGGCCTCCGATGCGTGGATCGGACAGGTCGAGCAATTTGATGCGGGCCTGGCAATGCTCATGCGGGGCCTGCCGAGCGGCGTACGCGTCGTTCTGACGGCCGATCACGGCATGATCAACGTGGAACCAGACCGCATTATCGACGTGGCCTCCACGCCCGCCCTGCGTGAGGGTGTGCGAATCGTCGCGGGCGAGACGCGAGCGGCCCATGTGCATGCCGAGGAGGGACGCGCCGACGAGGTTGAGGAACGCTGGCGTGAGACGCTGGGGGAGAGCGCCTGGGTGCTGTCGCGCGCCCAGATGCCCGCGCTCATCGGCGAGGGCAGCGGCGCATCGGTTATCGGCGACCTGCTTGTTCTTGCGCGCGGGCGCGGGGGAGTGGTCGATTCACGGACACAGAGCGCGGCGGCCATCGCGATGCCAGGCATTCATGGCTCGGTGACGCCGACTGAGATGCGTATCCCCGTCGTGATGCTCTCCTAATAATGTCGGCCCCCTGTTGTCAGGGGGCCGACCTGTTTACGGCTTCGAGCCAAAGACGATTTCGTCCCAACTGGGCACCGACCGTCGCCCCTTCTTAGAGGACACGCCACGTGTCAGGCGGTTCCCTGAGAGACCCTGCGCAGGTATCGATCCGGTTGCGGTCAGCGCGCCTCCCGTCAGAGCAGACACAGCCCCCGTCGTCGTGGGAGCATTGTCCGCGCCGGAGGACTCGCCGCCAGCGGTCACGGCCTTCATGGGCAGCGCGGGAGTGCGCTGCTCCTCTGAATTCGCCGCGGCCTCGGTCCCTTCGGAAGGAGAGGCGGAGTCAGAGAGCCACGGCAGCGCGTGGGACGAGGTCTGGGCACCGTCACGCGTCGAGCGGATACCGACGGGGATGGCACCGGTGACCTGACGGCGCGTGGGCAGGGGGATGGCACCGGAAGCGGGCGTACCCGCGTCCTGCTCAATCTTGGTGCGCGCGGAAGCCAACGAGTAGATACGTGCGGAGATCGGGCCGCTCGACGGCTCAGGCTCGGCGGAGTTCTCCGCATCCTCACCCGCGATAGCGGCCAGGTATTCTGCTTCTTCATCCTCCTCGTCGCCCAGATCTACGTCGACCTTCTGGCGTTTGCCGCGTGCAGCGTTCAGTTGATCGATCAGGGCCTCGCGGGTGCGTAGATCCTCTTCGTCGGGATCAGGAGCCGGCGCGGGGCGGGGGATGGGAGAGAAAATCGACGAGGAGGGGGAAACAGAGACCTGTTCGGTCAGCCACTGGGCCTCCTGGTCGATGGCCTCGAGCGTGCCCGAGTTCGACAGATGCCAGTGGGCCGCGTGCTCGGCTGCTCCCTGCACAAAGGTGACGATGATCTGCCAAGGTTCCCCGGCCTCGCGCGTCGCGGACCAATCGAGGGAGGACGGCTCGACGCCACGCGCCGCCAGACGGTCCAGCACGAGGTCGCCCATCGTGGGGCCGCCCTCACCGATGCGCACCGCTTGGGCCCGAGACAGCGCGTAATCTTTCTCAGCCTGAACGGGAGCCTCAAAACGCTCAACAGCCTTCACGTCCATGCCGTGTGTGGATGCGATCTCCTCCGGGGTCGCACCTGCGCGCAAGAGAGCCTGAATGTCGCGGGGAGCAAGAGTAGGACGCGAGGGCGTGATATCCACCTTGGGGCGGTCACGGCGGATAGCGCCGCGGAGCTCGTCCGAGATCAAGATCGAATAGCGTTCACCCTGGGCGTCGGTGAGCACCAGGGACTCGCCGTCGGAGCTGGTCCCGAGCAATTCGAGCTCAATCATCGCTTCCTCCTCATACGTCACGGTGGAATCGTCTCAAATTATGCGCACAATGTCGCGTAACGGCGCGCGTGTCACACATACGATGGCACATTCGTTCCACAAGTGTTATCCTCCCTGCGCATAGACACTCGTATAAAACTGTACGAGGGTGAAAGGGGAGAACCATGGCAACCGATTACGATGCACCGCGTAAGAACGAAGACGAGGTCTCAGAGGACTCGATTGAGGAGCTGAAGTCCCGTCGCAACGATGCCGGTTCAGCCGAGATCGAAGAAGACGAGAACGAGGCTGCCGAGAACTTTGAGCTTCCCGGTGCCGACCTGTCCAAGGAAGAGCTGACCGTTCACGTCGTTCCGCGCCAGGATGATGAGTTCACCTGCTCGGAGTGCTTCCTCGTCCACCATGCGTCGCAGCTCGATCACGTGGATGCCAACGGCAATCCTGTGTGCACCGAGTGCGCGATGTAAGGTAGAGGGATGTTCGGACGAAAGAAAAAGACATACAACGACGACTTCGACGAGGTTGAGGCGCTGCCTCGCCTCAGTGACGAAGACGCCGAAATCTGGAGTCAGCCCGGTCCTCGCAACTACAAGGACGTGGATACCTCCGAAGGCTACGTCGACATGGGTGCCATTCTACTCCCGTCTCGTCCGGGTATGCAGCTGCGCACCCAGGTCGCCGACGACGGCACCACCGTCCTGCAGATTCTCGTAGTACTCGGTAACTCGGGCATCCAGATGAGCGTCGCTGCCGCGCCGCGATCCGGCGGAGTCTGGGATGAGCTGCGCGATGAAATCCGTGCGGGCTTCGAGAAGCAGGGTGCCAAGGTTGCCGACATCCGCACGCGCTACGGTGCCGAGCTGCTCGTTGATATGCCGATGAAGATGCCTGATGGCCGCTCCGCGACCTCGCGCATGCGCATCCTGGGCCGCGAAGGCGACCGCTGGTTCGCGCGCATCGACATCATCGGCCCCGCCGCCGCCAACGCTGAGTCCGGACTCGAGATCGAAAAGGTCATCGACCGCATCGTCATTCGTCGCGACGAGCAGCCGCGCACGCGCCTGGAGCTGCTGCCCGTTCACCTGCCCGCAGGCGCCCAGGAGGACTGACATGGCCTCGTGGATTTCTCGGGTCGGTGCGGCCCTCGGCCTGGATAAGGACGCGCGTTCCTTGGATGCCGCCCTCGACGAAGATTCTGCGCGCGCCGCCCGCGGCGTCACACCCATCCGCGACGTGACCGACCGCAGCCACGCGCTGGTGTTCGGCACCCTCCTGAGTATGACCTACCCGCCGGAGGAGGGTACCCAGCGTGTTCTCGTCGCCACGCTCTACGATGGAACCGACACGCTCGAATTGCGCTGGCCGGGCCGCTCATCCATCCCGGGCCTGAGCGTCGGTCAGCGCCTCGAAGTTGAGGGCACCGTCGGTCGTGTTGGCGAGCGCACGGTCATCATCAATCCCCTGTACCATGTCATCGCGGGGGAGGGCTGATGCCCGCGCCGCGCTGGATGAGCCAGGCTGCCTCCGAGGAATTCTCGTGGTCGCAGACCCTGGGCGGCACACGCGGCGTCATTGAGACCAGCGCTCCCGGGCTGATCTTCGTCATCGTCTACGTCGCAACCCACGCCCTCGTGCCAACCCTCGTCGCGGCCTCCGCCGTCGCAGTCATCGCCTGCATCATTCGACTGATCCAGCGTCAGAGCACTCAACAGGCCGTCTCGGGGTTTTTCGGCGTCGCGGTTGGCGTTATTCTGGCCGCCGCGACCGGGCGTGGCGAAAACTATTTTGCGTGGGGGATCGTCACGAACCTCGCCATGGCCGCGGCCTTCGCCCTGTCAGTCCTCGCGCGGCGTTCCCTGGTCGGCTTCTTCTACGCAATGCTTACCGGCCTGTCCACGGGCTGGCAGCGTGAACCTTCCCTGCGTCCCCTCCGCCGCCGTTGCGCCCTGCTCACGTGGATGTGGGCGGGTTTGTTTGGCCTGCGCGTCGCCGTCCAAGCCCCCCTGTGGGCCGCAGGCGCGGTCGCGGCACTCGGCATCGCCAAGCTCGCCTTGGGTCTGCCGCTCTTCGCGCTCGGTGCCTGGGCCACCTGGTGGGGCCTGCGCGACTACTCCTCGTCCTCCGTCTCCTCTTCCGAGGACGGGGACGCTACGGCCTCGCGCAGCTGATCCAGAGCCGACGCATCCGAATCCGGCACCAGCAGCAACAGCTCGTCCGAGGCCTCGAATACGTCATCGGCGCTGGGAGTGAGCGGACGCCCATCGCGCAGTAGCGCAGCCAGGACGGAGCGCGGGGGCAACTCCAGGGAGTGCACGCGCCTGCCGACCGCGGGCGAATCCTCGGGAAGAATCAGTGCGTGCATGGACACAGCAGCGGTATTGAACGAAAAGAGACGCACCGGGATGCCGATGGAGACAGCCTCCTCGACCAGAGCGGTCATGATACGCGGCGTCGACACCGATACGTCGACACCCCATGCCTGATCGAAAAGCCACTCGTTATTCGGATTGTTCAGGCGTGCGACGACACGCGGGACGGCGAACTCTGTCTTGGATAGCAGCGAAATCACCAGATTCGCTTTGTCGTCGCCGGTCGCTGCGACAACGACGTCCGCCTCCTCCACGCCGGCGTCACGCAGAGCATCAGGCGAGCAAGCGTCCGCAAGCACCCAGTCCGCGTCCGCGACGGTCGCGATGCGCAGCTTCTCCGGCATGTTGTCGATGAGTGTGATGTCGTGGCCGTGCGCCAGCAGCTCCAGGGCGACGCTGCGGCCCACCGAACCCGCTCCCGCGATGACGATTTTCATGCTCATTCCTCCGTCTTGGGCGGACTCGCCAGCTGGTCACGCAGCTGCGTCGTGTCCGTCCCGTTGATCGCGAAATACAGTTGATCGTGCTCTTGCACAACGAAGCTGGGTTCGGCCGTGCGGATCGAACCCAGGCGCGATGTGAAGATGACCCGGCATCCTGTGAGTTCCTCGACGACTGCGAAGCTCAGGCCATACCAGTGGGGGGAAGGGGTCACGTTGACGAGGCCGACCGCGCCGGTTGGGTGGGACCAGATGAGTGAGGCATCCGGGGGAAGCATGCGGCGAAGGACGGATTCGGCGGTGCGCTGCACGGAGGCCACCGTGGGGATGCCCAGGCGCTCGTAGAGATAGGCGCGCGTGGGATCGTAGATGCGGGCCACCACGTGCTCAACGTGGAAAACCTCACGTGCGACGCGCGCGGCGATAATGTTCGAGTTATCACCCGAAGAGACCGCCGCAAAGGCGTACGCGTCCTTGATGTTCGCTTGACGCAGGCAGTCGCGGTCCATGCCTACGCCCGTGACTCTCCGGCCAGAAAAGTCGGGGGACAGGCGCGCGAAAGCCTTGGAATCCTGGTCAATAATGGCCACGGAATGACCCACTGCGTCGAGCGTTGATGCCAGGCGGGCACCAACGCGCCCGCAACCCATGATCACAAAGTGCACGAGAACCAAACTACTCCGGTGCACGCCAGATGGCCACGCGTGCTCATGTGTCTTTCCCAGACGCGGGTCAGGTGGACTACGCTTAACATTCGTGATGAACTTGTTGGCTTACGCGAAGCGCGTGCTCATCGGGCGCCCGATGCGATCGGACGCGATGGGTCACCAGCTTCTCCCCAAACGCATTGCCCTCCCGATTTTTGCTTCGGACGCGCTGTCGTCGGTTGCTTATGCACCCGATGAAGTTCTCTTAACGCTGGCGCTCGCCGGAAGCATGGCAGCCGTCCAATCCGTGTGGGTGGGCGTTGTGGTTGCCCTCGTCCTGGCAGTCGTGGTCGCTTCCTACCGGCAGACTGTCCACGCCTATCCGTCGGGTGGCGGCGATTATGAGGTTGTGACCACGAACCTCGGGCGTTCCTGGGGACTACTTGTGGCCTCGGCTCTGCTGGTCGACTACATCCTGACGGTCGCCGTCTCGATTTCCTCGGGTGCCAGTTACATCACCACAGCCGTGCCATCGTTGCTCGGTCATGAGGTCCCCATCGCGGTTGCTCTCGTCATCATTTTGGCGACGCTCAACCTGCGCGGTACCCGTGAAGCGGGCAGCGCCTTTGCTGTGCCCACGTACGTGTACATGTTTTCTATCGGTCTCATGGTTGTCGTCGGCTTCGCGAAGATGGCGACGGGCCATCTAGGTACTGCCCCCACGGCTGCCTACGATCTCGTGGCGGCCCCCGGACATGCCGACGGCTTGGCCGGACTGGCGGGTGCCTTCTTGCTCATGCGTGCCTTCTCCTCGGGCTGTGCGGCCCTGACCGGCGTCGAAGCTATCTCGAACGGCGTGCCCATGTTCCGTCGCCCGAAATCCCGCAATGCCGCGACAACCTTGGCGATGCTGGGCATGATCGCGGCCTCCATGATGATCTCAATCCTCGTGCTTGCTCGCGCCACGGGCGTCAAGATCGTCGAAGACCCGGCCGCGCAGCTGACTCTCGACGGTGCCCCTGTCCCTGAGAAGACCCCTGTTGACCCCGCGATTTCACAGATCGCTTCCGCGGTGTTCGGGCACGGATCCGTGCTGTTCATTCTGATCACCGTCGTCACCGGCTTCATTCTGGTGCTCGCTGGAAACACTGCGTTTAACGGCTTCCCAACCCTGGCCTCGGTCCTGTCACGCGACTCCTTCCTGCCTCACCAGATGGTGCGTCGCGGCGACCGCCTGTCCTACTCCAATGGCATCGTCGTGCTCACCGTCGCGGCGATCGCGCTGATCGTCGGCTTCCAGGCACAGACCACACGCCTCATCCAGCTCTACGTCGTCGGTGTCTTCATCTCCTTCACGCTCTCGCAGCTGGGCATGATTAAGCACTGGAATAGGCAGCTGCGTACGCGCCAGTCGGGTCAGGAACGCATGAGTGTGCTGCGCTCGCGCGCCGTCAACATCGTCGGCTTCATGATGACGGGTGCGGTCCTCCTGATCGTTCTGGCTACCAAGTTCACGCACGGTGCTTGGATCACCCTGCTGATGATCGCCGTTGCGTTCTGTGGTCAGATCTCGATTCATCGCCACTATAAGACTGTCCGTGAGCAGCTGCGGGTTGATGACTGGCACGCGCGCCGTGCTCTTCCGACCCGCGTGCGCGCCCTCGTCCTCGTCTCCTCCCTGTCTCGCCCCGCGATGCGCGCTATCGCAGCTGCCAGGGCTTCTTCACCGACGTCCATTGAACTCGTCTCGGTCGTCGCCGATGACGAGGAAGAAAACAGGATGCTGCGTCAGTGGCGTGCGTCGGGCGTGCCTGTGCCGCTGACTCTCCTGTCCGCGCCCTACCGCGACATCGCTTCGGTGATCCTGCAGTACGTGCGCAGTCGCCGTCGCGCGATGCCCACCGAGATGCTTGTCGTCTACATGCCCCAGTTCCTCGTCACCCACTGGTGGGAGAACCTGGTTCACAACCAGTCCGGTCTGCGCCTGCGCGCCGCTCTCCTGGACGTGCCCGGCGTGGTCATTACGATCGTGCCCTGGCAACTCGGAGAGGACGACGTCGTGGAGGGGCGTCAGCGCGTTAACGATCCGTTCTTGCGCGTGGGAGCACCGACCTCGTCTGAGTCGAATGCCCATGCTGAGCAGTCCGCTAATGCGCATGACACCGCTGAGGAGTCCTCATGAGTCCCCGTCCGTCCCGTCGCCGCTCTTCTCAGCGTCGTCGCCCCGCAAACACGCAGCCCCGCGAGGGGGTCGGTGAGATCCTCCAGCTGACCGTCGGTGAACCCGCGCACGGCGGCGCGTGCGTCGCCCGTGACGAGAATGGACGCGTCGTCTTCGTACGCCACGCGGCACCCGGCGAGATCGTTCGTGCGCGCGTGACCGCCGTCCAGAAGAAGCTCGCGTGGGCGGACGCCGTCGAGGTCCTCTCCGCCTCCGATGATCGCGTGGAGTCCGTTTGGCCTCAGGCAGGTCCCGGAGGTGTCGGCGGTGGTGAGCTCGCGCACCTGACCCCGGCCGCCCAGCGCGACTGGAAGTCCCGCGTGATCGCCGGGCAGGTGCGCCGCGTGGGTGGCGAGGCCCTGGCCGAGGCCGTGGATGCCCTCGGGGGAGTGCGCGTCGCGCCCGCACCCGGGGACGAGGACCCGAACGATAAGCTGGTCGGTCGCCGTTCGCGCATCGACGTCGTCATCGACGAGGCGGGTCGCGCCGGCATGCATGAGTTCCGCGGCCGACGCGTGATCGCACTCGAGGACATGCCGCTGGCCGTGCCGGCGATCCGTGAACTCAGCCTGTTCGACGAAGGGACGCCGTGGCGACGCCTGTGGAAACCGGGGGACCGCGTGCGCGCTGTGGCCCCTTCCGGCGGCGATCCCGTTGTCCTGATCGGCGAGGACACCTACGCAGCCGACGGCGTGCGCATCGACGCCGACGTGTTGCGTTGGAACGTGCCCGTCGGTGACGTGGAGGAGTCCTACTACGTGCGTCCCTCCGGCTTCTGGCAGACGCACGTGCGCGGTGCCGAGGTGCTCGCGAACGCCGTGCTGGCTGCGGCGTTCGGCGTCGACGAGGCCGGGGTTGGTCGCGCGGTCATGGAACTGTACTCGGGCGCGGGCCTGTTTTCTGTGCCGCTCGCGCGCGCTGTTGGCGAGACCGGTCGTGTTGCGACGCTCGAGGGCGAGGAGGGTGCCGTGCGTGATGCCGGAGAGAACCTTGCCGCGTTTGACTGGGTGGATGCCTTCGCCGGGAATGTGGATCGCGAGGGCGTCGTCGACCTGTCGGGCCAGCTGGGAGCCGTGCCCGACGTGGTCGTGGCTGATCCGCCGCGCGCCGGTGCTGGTGCCGAGGTCTGCCAGGCCATCGCGGCCACGGGTACCCCGCGCGTCGTGCTCGTCTCGTGCGACCCGGCGGCGGGCGCGCGCGACCTGCGGGCCTTCACCGAGGCCGGGTACCAGCTCGAATCACTGCAGGCCTGGGACCTCTTCCCACACACCCACCACGTGGAGATGGTGTCGGTCCTTCACCGCTAGCGGCTCCTCCTGCGCTCCTGTATGCGCGACCCCCACGAGGTCTGCGTGCGGGCAGCAATAGCGCGGCGCTGATCGCGGTACATGCGATCCACCAGGTCGCGCTCGGACACCCAACCGACCACGCGGCGATCCTCATCCAGAACGGGCAACGCCTGCAAGCCGGTGGACCTCAGCGCCCCGAGAACCTCGGATGGGGGAGCGGAGGCCGCCACGGCCTCGTCGATGAGGGGCAGATCCGAGACGGGAGCGTCGAGCGAACCGCCCTCCTGCGTGAGTTCGGCCAGGCGCAGCGAGGACACGAGGCCCGCGAAGCGCCCCTCATTATCGACGACCGGGAGAGCGGTCTCCTTCGTGCGGCGCAGCGCCGACAGCGCGGAGGCAACGGAACGGGTGCAGGCCAGGACCTCCGGGGCTGCGATCATCCACTGCGAGGCCTCGCGCGTACCCAGCAGCGTGCCCTCAACAGGATCGTCAAGAACGTCGCCGCGGCGGCGCAGCTTCTCCGTGTAGATCGTCGCGCGGGTGAGGAAACGCGAGGCTCCCGTGGCAATGACAACCGCCAACATCATGGGGAGGATCAACGAGAACTGCCCCGTCATCTCCACGATGATGAGCACCGCCGTCATCGGCGCGCGGGCCGCACCCGCGAAGGCCGCGCCCATGCCCACCACAGCGAAGACGCCGACCGGCGAATTCGTCACAGGCGACAGCGCGTCACCGAAAGCAGCTCCCGCCATCGCGCCGATAAACAGCGTCGGGGCGAACACGCCGCCCGAGCCGCCCATGCCGATAGTGAAGGACGTGTACAGCGCACGCCCCACCATGAGCGCCAACAGGAAGCCGATCGAGTAGTTGCCCGCGATCGCCTCCTCCTCCAGCGGATAGCCAGAGCCGTACATGTATGGGAAAGCCACGAGGCCAGCGCCTAGGAGTAAGCCGAGGACGCCCGGGCGCGCCCACTCGGGCAGGCGCGTGTGCGCCCACACCCAGTCAATGGCGTCCTCGGAGGCATAGAGAATCTTCGAGAAACCGAGGCCGCAGAGTCCCGCAACGAGACCGAGGAGGGCCACCCACCACATGTCCGACATGGACGCGAAGGCTAGGTTGTCGGCGACGCGCACGACCATCTCGTCACCCTGCAGGAGGCGCGCCACGATGGAGGAGGTGACGGCTGAGAGAACGACGAAGCCAAAGGTCTCAGCCGTGAACTCGACGAGGATGACCTCGAGGGCGAAAACCGCGCCCGCCAAGGGCGCATGAAAGGTTGCCGCGATACCCGCCGCCGACCCGCAGGAGGCAAGAAGGACGACGCGGGAGACAGGCATACGCATCCACGAGGCAATGGTTGAACCGAGCGATGCCCCCACCTGGACGATGGGCCCCTCGCGGCCTGCCGAACCACCGGAGCCGATTGTGAGGGCCGAGGCCAGGATCTTCACGACCGCGACTCGCCCGGGGATGAGCCCACCCTTGCGGCGCACCGCGAGCATGACCTCGGGGATACCGTGGCCCTTCGCGGACGGTGCGTAGCGCTGGATAAGTGGCCCGTAGATGAAGCCCGCTATGGCGGGGGACAACAGCAGGAACAGCCACGGTGCCCAGCCCCAGACGCCGTGCGACTGCCCAATGTGGGTCGTGTACTCGTCGAAGCCGGTCGACACCCACGTCCACCCGCGAATCGCGAGGTTAAACAGGACCGCTGCCGCGCCGACAACCGCGCCAACGAGCGCGGCGGCCACGCCGAGCAGGGACCGATGGGCGGCGACTGTGTGGCCGACGCGAATGCGTGTCCCCGCAGTCGAGTGGTCGGACTGCGGGGACTTCGATGAGAGTGTCACAGGTTCGCGATCTCCACGTGAACGGGGTTATCGGTGTCGATGCCCCAGACGGTCCGGTAGAAGGCCAGCTCCGACAGCAGCGCATCCTTAATGTTGACGGCCGAACGGAAGCGGTGTCCCTCACCCTCGTAGAGCTTGAGGGCGACAGCGCTGCCGTTAGCGCGCAGAGCCTCATACATTTCCTGTGCCTGCGAGGCAGGTACCACCGGGTCTGCGGTGCCCTGCAGGAGCAGCAGGGGGGCCGTGATCTCCGCAACGTGGTTGATCGGCGAGCGCTCTGCCCACACCGGATCCGACCTGTCGAACGTGCCAAGCAGAATACCGTCGTAGTGCGACTCGAACTTGTGGCTGGTCTCCGCCAACTTCGCCAGGTCCGCGATACCTGAGAAGGAAGCGCCAGCGGTGAACACATCGGAGGAGGCGAGCGCGTTGAGCACGGTGAAGCCGCCGGACGAACGTCCACGGATAGCAATGCGTCGGGGATCGACGCGGCCCAGGTCGATGAGGTACTGAGCGCCGTCAATGCAATCCTGAACGTCCATGACGCCCCAATTTCCGTTGAGACGCTCACGGTAGGGGCGACCAAAGGACGTCGACCCACGGAAGTTTACGTCCAGGACAGCGAAACCGCGGCTAGTCCAGTACTGGAAAGGTATCTGCAGGCCGGGGCGCACCGCGCTGGTCGGGCCACCGTGCACGTTGACAATGAGCGGGGGCAGCTCGCCCTCGGGAGCCTCAAAGTCGGGGTTCACGGGCGCATAGTAGAAGCCGTGCGCTTCCTCACCGTCCGAGGTCTTCCACGTGATCATCTCAGCGGTGGAGACCAAGGCAGTGGGAACCTCGGCCTCAGAAGAAGGACGCAGCACCTTCGTCTTGCCGCGCGACACCTCAATAATCGCCGGCGTATGCGTGGCGGAGTCAGCCAGGAAGACGACGCGGCCGTCAGCGGCGGCGACGTTACCGATGGGCCACCAGCCGGTCGCCCATTCCTCGGTCATGCCGTTGTCGATGCGCACGGTACCGATGTGCCACACCTGGTCCTCGGCCCACGAGCACACCAGGTAGTCGTTATCGAAGTTGTCGTAGGAGTGCAGGCCGAGATGCCAGTGCGGGTGTGAGAACGCGCGCTTGCCCGGGTGCAGGGCGCGGGTACGCAGACGCGACGTCCACGCGTTCGGGTCCTCGCCGTCCTTCCATGTGAAGCCCTGGGTGCGGTACAGGTTCGCCCAGCCGGAGGCATCATCCACGTGAATGAGTTCGCCGTCGAGCGTCCAACGCGGCTCGTAGACACACACGCCCGGCTGATCGACGAGGATGACCTCCTGGTCGATGGTGCCCTCAAAAGTCAGGGACGCCACGTGCAGCTGCGAGTAGGTCCACGGCATGTTCGGGTGGTTCCACGAGATCCATGCCAGCTTCGTGCCATCCGGGGACACCGTTGGAGCCTGCGCGAAGTCGGTCCCGCCGAAGACGGGAATGATGGCGTCGTTATTGCGGGCCGCCGAACCGTCCAGCGGAATTGCCACGATGGAGTTGACGGGTTCGCCTTCGCCCGAGTGATCCTCGGCCACCGCGTAGACGAGGCCACGCACGTCGGCAATCCAGAAGTCGCCGTAACGGATCTGAGACAGGGTCGTCAGCGGTCGTATGCCGCGGCGCGGCTCCGCCGTATCAAAGGCGTACACGCGTCCGTCGGTGCGATCCGAGAAAACGATGACGCCGTGGTGCACCGCGTACGCCTTGCCGCCATACTCATGGACGCGGGTGCCAATATCTGGCAGACGCACACCGTCGATCAGCGGCAAGACCTCTCCCGTCTCACCGGTGCTCCGACGGCGCAGGAGCGTGCCACGACCGCCCTCAAGCGGATGACCCTCCACCCAGTAGGTATCTGGCCCGTCCACGCGAACCTGGGATAGAGTGACGGATCGAGCAGTGAACGAGTTGCCCGTGATCGGGGACTTCCAGACGCCGTGGGGTGCGACGGTAACGGACATAGTGCCTCCTTGAGCGGTATGGCGAGCCAATACTCCTATCTTAATGCGCCCGCTAGGGGCCTGCGTACATCGGGACCCGGTGCGCGAATAATTTGATCTGTAGGTGAGACGCGGGGCATCTACACTAGAAGCCATGTCTGGAGCACTAAGCACGCGTGACTTGCTGTCGCGCTGTACCACCCCTCGGGAGCTGCGTCGCCTCGAGCGGGAACAGCTGGATCAGTTGGCGGCGCAAATCCGCGCCTTCTTGATCGACAACGTGTCGCGCACGGGCGGCCACCTCGGCCCGAACCTTGGTGTCGTCGAGCTGACGATTGGCTTGCATCGCGTGTTCCGCTCCCCCCAGGACACGATCGTCTTCGACACGGGGCATCAGGCCTACGTGCATAAGCTGCTCACGGGGCGTCAGGATTTCTCCGCGCTGCGCTGCCCGGGCGGATTGTCGGGCTACCCGTCGCGCTCCGAATCCGAGCACGACGTGTTGGAGTCCTCCCATGCCTCGGCGTCGCTGGCGTGGGTGGACGGGATTTCACGCGAGAAACACCGACATGGGGAACGCACGTGGACGGTCGGTGTCATCGGTGATGGCGCGCTCACGGGTGGCTTGGCGTGGGAGGCCCTCAACAACATCGCGGCCTCGAAGCACCGTCGCATTGTCATCGTCGTCAATGACAACGGTCGCTCCTACGCTCCGACTATCGGCGGCCTCGCTGACCACTTGGACGCGCTACGCACCTCCGCCGGCTACGAGAAGGCGCTTGCGTGGGGTAAGCAACATCTTCTTAGCCACGGGACGCCGGGGCGCGCCGCCTACGATGCATTGCACGGCCTGAAGACTGGACTCAAGGATGCTCTCTTGCCGCAGGTCATGTTCGAGGATCTGGGCCTCAAATACATCGGTCCTGTGAACGGGCACGATATCGCCGCCGTGGAGACAGCTTTGCGTCGTGCGCGGATGCTCGAAGAACCCGTTATCGTTCACGTCATCACGGAGAAGGGACGCGGTTACAAGCCCGCCGAGAAAGACATCGCTGATCGCTTCCATGCCGTTGGCCCGATTCACCCGGAGACGGGCCTGCCCGTCGCCCCTGAACGCTTTGGCTGGACCGGCGTCTTCGCGGACGAGATCTGCGCCCAGGCCGCGACGCGCACGGATATCGTCGGGATTACTGCCGCGATGATGCTGCCGGTTGGTCTGGGTCCCATGCACGAGGCCTACCCGGGTCGCGTGATCGACGTGGGCATCGCGGAGGCTGAGGCGGTCGCCTCCGCTGCAGGCATGGCCTACGAGGGCGCGCATCCCGTTGTCGCCCTGTACGCGACGTTCCTGAACCGCGCTTTCGACCAGCTTCTCATGGACGTTGCTTTGCACAAGGCGGGCGTCACGCTTGTCCTTGATCGAGCGGGAATTACGGGAGCGGACGGTGCGTCCCACAACGGCGTCTGGGATATCGCGATGTGCTCGCTGATCCCGGGGCTGCGTCTGGCCGCACCCCGCGACGAGGACACGCTGCGCGGCCAGCTGCGCGAAGCACTCGACGTCAGCGATGCGCCCACCGTCCTGCGCTACCGCAAGGGTGCCCTGCCTGAGCCGATGCCTGCACTGTGCAGCGTTGGGGGAGTGGATGTTCTCCTCGACGAGGCCTGCCCGTCCTCACCCGCCAAAGTACTGATCGTGGGAACCGGAGCATGCGCGCCCGACGCCATCGAGGCGGGGGAACGACTGGCCGCAGACGGCATCAGCGTCACCGTCGTGGACCCCCGCTGGCTCATCCCCATTTCGTCCGGTCTGGTAGACATGGCCGCCGACTACGATGCAGTGATCACGGTCGAGGACGGCATCGTGCACGGCGGCTTCGGCTGGGCGCTGCGCGACGCTCTCGCGGAATCTGGAATACCCGTGCGTTGCCTCGGCGTCCCCCAGGTATTCCCCGAGCACGGCGAACGTTCCCGGATGATCGCTGACTTTGGCTACGACGCAGACGGCATTGAGGCGACGGCTCGCGGCCTCGTGAGCGTGGTCGCAGCGCGCTGACGCACGTTACTCGGGCGCGCCGACCGAATGGACCAGCGAATGGTGAGGCTTCGACGCACACGCGTCGCACGCATACATGCGTCGAGCGGCCCCCTCAGACGCCGAGTGCGTCACACACGGGGTCGAGTGTGAGATCGATCTGCCAATCCCTGGCTCCGCGCGTCACCATGCGCTCCTCGACCTCGTCACCGGATGGACGCGAAGGATCCAGGGGCGCCCACGCGAGGTAGCGTTGCACCTGCGGAGCCAGCACCACCTCGGGTGCCAGCCCCACGCTGGCCGCCACCGAGGCGACCGCACGACGAACGACTCCCAGGCGCGCAGCCGAGGCCTCGTCGATGCGAACCCACTGGCGCGGTTCCGGGATCGAGCCGGGCTGCACTGGCTTGCGCTTGGGCGGCAGCTCGTCCTCGGTCAAAGCGGCCACGGACGCGAGCGCGCGCATCCACTCATCCTCGTACTGTCGGGCGATGGGGGAGCGGAACTCGTTGATGGACATGAGGGCACGCTTGTTGCGAGGCGGATTCGACGCGGCACGTACGAGCGCCGCGTTACGCACCAGACGCCCAGGGGACATGTCGATACGACGCGCGATTGACTCACGGGTCTCCCACAGCGCCTTGAGGACACCCAGACCTCGGCGCGAACGGATCTTGCCGGCCCCGGGGAGGGAACGCCACCGATCAGGCTTCGCGGTCGGCGGCTTGACGCTGAGTGCGTGCGCGAACTCCTGCTGCGCCCACTCCCAACGCCCCATCTGATCCAAGCGCTTCGACAGGCGGTAATACAGCTCCGTGAGCAGCTCGACGTCGAGCGCCGCGTAGCGTAGCCACTCCTTGGGCAGAGGGCGCACCGACCAATCCGAGGCCTGATGATCCTTCACGAGGCCCAAGCCCAACACCTGCTCAGCCACCGCCGCCAGACCGAAACGCTCCAAACCGACGAGGCGAGCGGCAATCTCCGTGTCGAACAGAGCGGACGGACGCAGACCCACCTGACGCAGATTCGGCAGATCCTGCAGACAATCGTGCAGCAGCCACACGTCCTCAACACCGGGCTGCAACACCGACAGATCCGGCAGCGCATGGGTGTCAATCAGGAACGAGCCAACGTCCTCGCGGCGGATCTGAACCAGATACGGGTCCGAACCATAACGGAACCCCTGCGCGCGCTCCACGTCCAGCGCAATCGGCGTCGAACCCTGTGCCAGCGCGCGTGCGGCCTTCTCGAGGCCTTCTCGGGTATCAATGACGGCAGGGGTCCCCCCGCGTGGCTGAGCGATAAGCTCCGGGTTATCCGTATCGCCCTGCGGCAAGCCACCGCCATTGTTTACCAGCACTCAAACTCCTTCGAGGTGACGGGTAGGAACGATGCCAGCCGTCTTGCGCATGGCGTCCGCCCACCCGAATAGATGCTCCCCAAGATACTCGCTATTGGGCGTCCACGAGGCTCGGACCTCGACAAACAGGGACGAGCCTCGCAGCTCCAGTCCACCGAACGCCTCGCTCATCTCACGAGTGACCGTGCCCGTGATGTCGTGGAAACCAGCGCCCGCGCCGTCAAGACAATCGAGCATCCACCCCCACACGCCCTCCGACAACATCGGATCGACGGCCATGATGGAATCCACCTGAGTGCGCATCTGACACACGATGCGGAACGTGCCATTCCAGCCGAGCTGGCCCACAGGGTCGTGCAACACGACCATGCGGCCAGTCGACAAAGGCTGTCCAGCGCTGTCCTCATCGATCGTGCGCATCGCGAGCGCAGCTGTAAAAGGAGCCAGCCGACGAGGCGGTGGCACCTCCTCGAGGAGGATATGCGGCAGGTGGGAGGCCTGTCGCAGGGACAGCAGGGCCCGAACAAAGTCCTCGGGCACCGCGTTCTCATTCACGATTGAAATCGTACGGGTGTCATCTTGTCTTTTGTTACAGACGCGCCGCGCGGGGCCATCTCGATAAGTAGCGGGTACGTGTTTCCTGCAACGTATCGAGATGACCCCTAAGTTTTACAGGCCGCGTGGATTGCGCAGAATGAAGGCAGTATGTGGCCTGACATGGACGGTGTCTCCCGAGCGGTAGTCTCGGTGGTCATCGTCGCCCGCCGTGTCAACAACCGTGTGCCACAGGGACCCATACTTTGCGTCGGGGAGTGTAAAGTCGACCGCCTCCGGTGCAGCGTTGATCAGCAGCAGGAAATCGTCGTCGAGGATCCGGCGTCCGTCGGCATCGGGCTCACGAATCGCATCCCCGTTGTAGAAGACCATCGTTGAGCGCGCCCACGGCTGGTTCCATTCCTCTTCCGTCATGTGTGTGCCAGCGGGTGTAAACCACTCGATCTCACCCAGCTCAGACTCGCCTCCACGCTTGGCAGGCCCTTCGAGGAAGCGGCGGCGGCGCATGACCGGGTGATCGCGGCGCAGATGGATCAGGTCGCGCGTGAACTGCAGGAGCTTGTGGTCGTGCTTGTCCAGGTTCCAGTCGATCCACGACAGCTCATTGTCCTGGCAATACGCGTTGTTGTTGCCGCGCTGGGTGCGACCTAGTTCGTCGCCGTGGGCGATCATCGGTACGCCCTGAGAGAACATGAGGGTCGTCAGGAAGTTGCGCTGCTGGCGGTAGCGCAACTCAATGATGTCCTTGTCGTCCGTGTTGCCCTCGGTGCCACAGTTCCACGACCGGTTATCGTTCGCGCCGTCCGCGCCGCCCTCACCGTTCGCCTCGTTGTGTTTCTCGTTGTAGGACACGAGGTCGCGCAGCGTGAAGCCGTCGTGGGCAACGACGAAGTTGATGGATGCCATCGGCTTGCGGCCCGTCGTCCCATACAGGTCCGAGGAACCCGCCAAACGGGACGCGAAGCCGGGCAACGAGGAGAATTCGCCGCGCCAGAAGTCACGCACCGTGTCGCGGTATCTCCCGTTCCACTCCGACCACAGGGGAGGGAAGCCGCCCACCTGGTAGCCGTCCGCGCCCACGTCCCAGGGCTCAGCAATTAGCTTGACCTGCGAGACGATCGGGTCCTGGTGGATAAGGTCGAAGAATGCGGAGAGTCGGTCGACCTCAGCGAACTGGCGGGCAAGCGTGGAGGCTAGATCGAAGCGGAAGCCATCGACGTGCATCTCGGTCACCCAGTAGCGCAAGGAGTCCATGATGAGCTGGAGGACCTGAGGGGAACTCATGAGCAGGGAGTTGCCCGTTCCTGTCGTGTCGAAGTAGTGGCGGCGATCCCCATCCACGAGGCGGTAATACGACGGGTTGTCAATGCCTCGGAATGACAGCGTCGGACCCATGTGGTTGCCCTCAGCTGTGTGGTTGTAGACAACATCGAGGATGACCTCGATATTTGCGGCGTGCAGTGCTTTGACCATCGCCTTGAACTCTGAGACCTGTGCGCCGGGTTCGCGGCTGGCCGCGTAGGCGTTGTGTGGAGCGAAGTATCCGATCGTGTTGTAGCCCCAGTAGTTCGACAGCCCCTTGGCCTGGAGCGTCGTATCGTTCGTGAACTGGTGGATTGGCATGAGCTCGACCGTGGTGACGCCCAGCTTTGTCAGATGCTCAATGATCGCGGGATGTGCCATACCGGCGTAGGTGCCGCGCAGCTCTTCTGGCACGTCCGGGTGGCGCATCGTCATGCCCTTGATGTGTGCCTCGTAGATGATCGACTCCGAGTAGTCGTGACCCGGGCTGTGGTCGCCCTGCCAGTCGAAGAAGGGATTGACGACGATGGAGTGCATCGTGGCGGCGGCGGAATCCCCGCCCTTCAGGACGAGGGGATCGTCGGAACAGTAGGAGAGGAGGGAGAGGGAATCCTTCAGCTGGCCCTCAATAGCCTTAGCGTAGGGGTCGAGTAGGAGCTTGGAAGGGTCGCAGCGCAGACCGTTCATGGGATCCCATGGTCCGTCGATGCGGTAGCCGTAGCGCTGGCCAGCACGCACCTGCGGTACGTAGACATGCCACACGTAGGCGTCCACCTCCGTCATGGGGATGCGCATTTCGTTCAGGTCGTCATCGAGCAGGCACAGCGTGACTGCGGTGGCGACCGATGAGTAGATCGCGAAGTTGGTGCCGGTTCCATCAAAGGTGGCGCCCAGCGGGTACGCCTTACCAGGTCGAGTTTCCATACGAATAAGGGTGGCATGAACACCGCACAACTGGTGATAATCCGGGCAAAAATGAGCATGTGACTTGGATTACTGCGGTTTCGTTTTGCATTCTCGCCGGAAGGTCTGTTAAGGTTTTACCCGTTGCAAGGAACGGAAACGTTCCGGAGACAACGCGGATGTGGCTCAGTTGGTAGAGCATCACCTTGCCAAGGTGAGGGTCGCGGGTTCGAGTCCCGTCATCCGCTCGGGCGATTGGCGCAGCGGGAGCGCGCTTCCCTGACACGGAAGAGGTCACTGGTTCGATCCCAGTATCGCCCACGGAAACCCCTTGGGGTTATCGGGCATTAGCCCAGCCGCACAAGCGGTTCACGCGGATGTGGCTCAGTTGGTAGAGCATCACCTTGCCAAGGTGAGGGTCGCGGGTTCGAGTCCCGTCATCCGCTCTCAATCGGGAATCCACACGATCCCATTGGGCGTGGTGGGTTGGCCGAGAGGCGAGGCAGCGGCCTGCAAAGCCGTATACACGGGTTCGAATCCCGTACCCACCTCGGGCGATTGGCGCAGGGGTAGCGCGCTTCCTTCACACGGAAGAGGTCACTGGTTCGATCCCAGTATCGCCCACCATATTAGCCGGACCATAGGGTCCGGTTTTTTCGTATTTTCCCTCATGCTGCGTGATGTTGCGGGGTTATCGGGTTATAGGACACTACGTGTTGCTGGAGTGTTGACTTTTCGTTGTGCTGGTGCGGGAAAGTCGGTGTTTTAGTTGGTTGGGACCAACTATGAGGATGGACAAATCGTGTTGCTAGCAGGGTGACTTTTCGGCTTTGTCGCGCGGGAAAGTCGCTGTTGTAGGTGGTCGTGTTTGCCTAGTTCCTGTGAATGCTGCATCGTGCCCTGTGTGTGGGTGCCCCATGATCCGTCATGGATTGGCCGTGTGCGACAGCGACCTGGGTTCCAACGCGTCCCGCATGTGAACCCGCTGTTTCGCACGTGGGCCGTCTGTTCCGCACGTTAACCCGCTGTTCCGTACGTGGGCGGGGTTGCCCAGACTCGGAATAGCGGGTCCACGTGAGGATGAGACAGCCCAGACTCGGAATAGTAGGCCCACGTGCGGACGAGAAGGGCATACCAAGGCGCGCAAGGTACGAACCCAGCAACACGACATGTCCTATAAGCCGAAGGATGGACAAATCGTGTTGCTGGGGTGGTGACTTGTCGGCTGTGTTGCGCGGGAAAGTCGCTGTTGTGGGTGGTCGTGTTTGCCGTGTTCCCGGATTTGCCCAAATCGCAGACCACCTCACCCAGAACAGCCCATTTTTGCCGTTTTTCGGCGAGGTGGTCTGCACTTTGGGCGGCATGCTCCTTATGAGTGCCGCGCGTGCTGGTGATGCGTCGATTCGATGCTTCTCATGCCACCACGACCCCCAAATCACCCAGACACCGGGTACCACAGGGCACGAGATCGCAGCTCCAGTGCCCAACGGTGGCCAGGTCCAAAGCTGATACCCCGTGGCCACAGCGCAAACAACGAGTGGAGCACCAGACCGTGCGCGGACCCGACATCTAGCGATGCAACACGGCAACACCACGTGTCCAATAGCCCCAAACCTTGGAATTGCAACAACGTTATTTCAAGGATCTCTCAGGCGGGTTCGACCAGCATATGCGTTCATTAACCCATCTGCTGGCGGCTGGGTGGCCACGCCTAGGTTCCGCCAGGCGGGTTTAGCTGTGTGTGGGGTGATGAATACCACTCGTAATTGTGCGGGTGTTCTGGCTGTCCGACTTGGGTATATGTGGCGAGCTTGAAGGGGGAATGGCTGGCTGGTGTTTCTGCTGCACAATGGGCGAATATGACATGCGGCGCACTCGTGTGGGCCATCTTGTTTGACGGGTTGGTAAGGGTGTTTGTTCCAGGTAATCATCATCTGTGAGCGACTGAAAGGCTAAAACCCTATCAGTCGGTTAGTACAGTCAAATAGGTGTGCCCGGTCGTTGATCATTCATGCTGGTCGCGCGTCGGCACCCGCCGTTTCGACACGCCCGAACTTTCAAAATTGACACTAGCAATATAAATGGCGTAAATACACGGATAAAACGCCTTACGAATCCTAATTTTGGGGGGGGTGTGGGGCGGTGTTTGAACCGTATCTTGACCTAATTACAGGGTAATGGCCTACACTGACGGGGTGTGAAGCGACATCGTCGCGCATCCCGTTGACAGGAGTTTTCCATGGTTGCGTTGAAGCACCGTCATTTTGGTGCCCTTCTTGCCGTATGCGCACTGGTATTGAGTTTCTTTGGCGTCACACAAATCGTCTCCGCGTCGGTCCCTGCACATGCCGACGCGCCGGCTTGTCCAGCACCGGTGACGAATGTGAGTGACAAGGTTGCCTTGGACTGGGACAATGCCCAGCTTGTTGATCACGGGGGACACGAGGTCCACGCCGTGGGAGACTGGTGGGATCTGGGAGTGAAACTTCCTTGGCAGACCGAGGGACGCGTGAAGGCCGGTGACTATTTCACCTACAACGCGAATGTCGTCAATCAGGCGACGGGCGAGACCGTTCTGCGCCCGAATGTTGCGCGTGCCTTTACGGTGTACTCCCACGACAACGTCGCCGTCGGCTGCGGAACCTGGGCCACTGATGGGACGGTGACCGTCATCTTTAATGACAAGGTCGAATCCGCTGCGCAGTGGTACGGCACGGTCACGACGTATGGCCTGGCCAGCTATTCCGGCCCCGGGGGCGAGACCTACGTCGTCGAGATCGGTGGAAAGGCCACGCGTCATCTCGAGATGACGCGCCGTACCCCCGGTGAAGCCCGCTACCAGAAGGATGGCTGGATTAACCTGTCCGATTCTGAGGACGGCGATGAGAACAAAGCCATCATGTGGCGCGTCGTCCTGCCTGCGGGTGACACGGCTGTGACGGGTGCATCCATTGTCGACGAGGCACCCACCGACTCCAGCTGGAGCTTTGACTGCGACACGGTCAACGAGTACACGAAGACTCACACCTACCTCGTGACCGACCCGACCACCTCTGAGGGCCTGCGCCGTGACAAGGACACGTCCAATGGCGCATTCGGTGCGGCTGCTCAGATCCAGTGCACGCCCACCAAGGTGACGGTCGCGCTCGGCGAAATCCCCGCCAATCAGTCGGCGATCATCCTGCTGCCGGCCCGCGTTGAGGGTGCTAAGCGAGCCGGTGATGTTGTTGGCGAGTTTTCCAACACCGTGACCTACAACGTTCCCGGCGAGAGGGTCGACCCGATTACGAAGGTGCTGCGCTACGGTGCGGTCGCAGACGCCAACGCTCATCAGACGTTCTCGGTGACGAAGAAGGTTGAGGGTGACCTGCCGGAAGCTGCGAAGGACCTCGACTATACGCTGGAGATCACGCTGAAGAACGCCGCTGACCCCACGGTGGACAAGACCTTCGAGGCGACCATCAAGGCTGGCGAAACCTACACCTACCCTGCGCCACTGCCGCCGGGCACCGAGGTGACCGTGTCCGAGGGTGATCTGCCCGAGGCCGCCGAGATCACCTGGAATGATGCAGAGAGTCGTGTGTTTGAGACCGCCGATGGCGTCACGCTGGCAGCTGATAACCGAGAGGCCAGTTTCACACTGAGTGATGACCACATCTTCGCGCTCACCCTGACGAATACGCTGGCCCCCACGCCGTCGCCGACCCCTTCGGAGACGCCCTCTGCCCCGGCCCCGACTCCTTCGATGACGCCCTCCACCCCGGCCCCGACTCCTTCGGTAACACCGTCGCCGACGCCGAACCTGGCGTCGACGGGTACCGACGCCGCTGGGCTGGGCGTGTTGGCGGGAATCGTCGCGTTCGCGGGTCTGTCGTTCGTGGCAGCCAAGCGTCGCCACCGCTGAGTCTTGCGCGGCACGCGCACAACTGACGTGGGTGGGAGGAGTAATGTTCCTCCCACCCACTCGTGTCGGCGTCTTCAGTACCCGTCAGCGCTTAGCGTGCTGCCAGGTAGACGCGCGCTTCCCAGGGGGCCATGGACGAGGCCGGGGCCGGGTTCAGTGTTTCTTGCTCGGTGTCGGAGCAGGAATCCGCTGTGTTTCCCAGGTACAGGTTCCAGCGCGAAGAAGGGAAGGCCTCGTCGATGAGAGCGCCTGACGGGATGATTGCGCGTCCCGAGAGATTCACGGCAACGAGAACAGCGGACCCCTCGCAGGAGCGCTGATAGACGAACAGGGCAGGATCGCCAGCGTCGATACGTTCGAAGGAGCCGACCGTCAGTGCCGGCACTCGGTGGCGTGCCTCGATGAGCGCGCGGTAGTACGCGTAAACGGAGGAGGGATCCTCCAGCTGTGCCTCGACGTTGATATGCGAGGCCGAGGCAGGCACGTCGATCCAAGGCGTTCCACTCGTGAACCCGGCGTTAGGGGAGGAATCCCATTGCATCGGGGTGCGTCCGTTGTCGCGCGAGATAGCCGCCAGACCGGCGGGCACATCATCGCCGGTATGGGCGCGCAGGTAGTTCAGGGATTCGACGTCACGGAAATCGGTTGGTCGGGTGAACTGCCCGCCGAGCATGCCGATCTCTTGGCCCTGGTAGATGAAGGGTGTGCCGCGCTGCAAGAAATACGCGGTTGCCAGGGCGGTCGCAGACTCGAACCAGGCGTTCTGGGGATCCCCGAAGCGCGCCACCGCCCGCGGCTGGTCGTGATTTTCCAGGTACAGGGCGTTCCAGCCACGCGCGCCCAGGGTCTCCTGCCAGCGAGTCAGTACGTCGGCCAACTCGCCGTCAGCCAGGGGACGCGGGGAAAACTTCCCGTTCTCCTGACCGAGGTTCACGTGCTCGAATTGGATGAGCATGTTGAACTCGCGCCTGGCCGGATCACAGAACAGGAGGGCGGACTCGGGGGAGGCATTGGAAGCCTCGCCGACTGTGAACGTGCCGGGGTGGAGCGCGAACGTGCGCTCGTGCATCTCCTGGAGGAACTCGTGCAGGCGAGGGCCATCAGCGAAGCACTCGTGACCGACACCGAAGGGAGCACGGGCGGGGCCTCCATCGGGCAGGCCCGGGCGCTTGGAGATAACGTCGATTGCGTCGACACGGAAGCCGTCGACACCGCGATCAAGCCACCAGTTCATCATGTCGTAGACCGCGTCGCGCACCTGCGGGTTTTCCCAGTTCAGATCCGGCTGCTCGCGGGCGAACAAGTGGAGGTAGTACTGGCCCGAGGTTGGGTCGTACTCCCAGGCAGAACCACCGAAGAAAGACTCCCAGTTCGTCGGCTCTGCGCCTGGCGTGCCCGGTTCGAGGCCCGGGCGCGGATCACGCCAGTAGTACCAGTCGCGGCGCGCAGACTCGCGCCCCGACGCCGATTCAACGAACCACGGGTGCTCAATCGACGTGTGGTTGACTACCAGATCCATCACCACGCGCATACCCAGCTCGTGGGCGCGCGCAACGAGGGTGTCAAAGGCTGCCAGGTCGCCAAACAGTGGGTCAATGTCGCGGTAGTCGGAGATGTCGTAGCCGTTGTCGGCCTGCGGCGAGCGATAGATGGGGGAGATCCAGATGATATCGACCCCGAGGCGCGCCAGGTACTCGAGGCGACTGTAGATACCGTCGAGGTCTCCAATCCCGTCGCCGTTCGTGTCCTGGAAAGAGCGGGGATACACCTGGTAGAGGACCGCGTTTTTCCACCACGGGTCGACATCGACACGAGCGGCGGGCAGAAGATCAGAGCGCAGGAACATGGGATTGTGAGGAGGCAGTAGGCGTCGTGAGGGCGACGAATGGATATATCTGCGTACTCGCTACGGCTTCCGATGTCGTCTGGTGAGAGGAACCCTCCGAGACGACTACTTCGGAAAAGAAGTAGTCCTTCAGCAGATAGCCGCACACCAGCGTAATGACGAAGACGCCAGCGATAATCGCAGCGATCATCATCTTTCTCGTATTGTCATCCGAAGAATCATCCATCGGTGCCATGGTGGGCCGAGGCTGCCTGGGCATGGGCGCGCCGTAGCGTTGCTGGCCGCCCTGCTGGTATCCGCGCTGCTGTGGGCCTGCTTGCTGATAGCCGCCCTGCTGGTAGCCACCCTGCTGGTAGCCGCCTTGCTGATAGCCACCTTGCTGAGGCTGTGCCTGTTGGTATCCGCCCTGCTGGTATCCGCCTTGCTGCTGGTATCCGCCCATCGGCTGGCGCGGATACGGCTGGCGATTGTTGGGCGGGAATTGGGCACTCATGATGGACTTTCGGGTAGGTGAGTCAAGTCTCAGGGATCGTTCTGTATCCTACCAGGCGCTAGGCTGGTGGCATGACGATTGACTACCTGACTCGGCCACGTCCGCTCTCTCCCCGCCAGGACATCCTTCCTGTGATCATCGGAGGGGACTTCGGCGTATACGGAATTGGCCGCTGTTTCAATGAAGCCTTCGGGTGCCGCTGCATCTGTGTGGGGTCCCAGCCGACCGAATCGATCACACGGTCACACTTTTTCGATGTCCGCCACGTGAGCGCACACGCCACCGACGCCCAGCTCCTCGACACGCTCATGATGATCGCGGGGGAGTTCCCCGACAAGAAACTCATCCTCATGGCGAACCATGACATCTTCTCCGCGTTCGTGGCCCGCAACATGGACAAGCTCTCGCGCCACTACGCGCTGCCCTTCCCGAACCTGGAGGTCATGGAGAGGCTCACTGACAAGGCAGAGTTCGCGCGCGCCTGCGAGCGCGCCGGCATCGACACGCCCGGCACGGTCGAGGTGGACTTCTCCAACGCCACGGACGAGGCCTGGGCGGCCCCGGAGATCCCCTTTACGTTCCCCGTGGTGGCCAAGGCCGCTAACGGCGAACCCTACGACGTCCTCGAGTTTGAGGGCAAGCGCAAGATCTGGTTCATCGACACGCCTGAGGAACTGACTCAGCTCTGGAAGACTCTGAAGGATGCGGGCTTCCGCGACACGTTCCTCGTCCAGGAACTGATCCCCGGGGACAACACCGCGATGCGTTCGATTACCGCCTACGTGGATTCGCGCGGTGAAGTCACGCTCATCGGCTCGGCCCGCGTGCTCCTCGAAGACCACGCTCCGACTATGATCGGTAACCCTGTCGCCATGATCACTGAGAACTTCCCTACGCTGTGGAAGGACGCCTGCACGCTCCTCACCGAGAACGGCTACCGTGGGTTTGCGAACTTCGATGTCAAGATCGACCCGCGCGACGGACGCGCCGTTTTCTTCGAGGTTAACCCCCGTATTGGCCGTAACAACTGGTACATGGCCGCCGCCGGTGCCAACCCCATGATCCCGATGGTTGCTGACCTCATCGACGGCCAGGCCTGCGAGCAGACGCAGGCCAAGGACGAGATCCTCTACACGCTGGTTCCCGACTCGCTGCTCCTGCGCTACATCATCGACACCGATCTGCGTGCGCGCGTCAAGCGCATCATCCGCGAGGGACGCCGCTTCGACCTGCTCCTGAACCCCACTGAGACGGACCCGCGCCGTAACCTGACCGTGTGGCTTCAGAAGCAAAACCACCGCCGCAAGTTCGCGCGCTACTACCCGAAGCCCACCGAAACCTCGTACTGAGGCGGTCACCCGCCCGAGGGAACTGCACCCGAGACCCGGCCACGACCTCGTCAACGGGGGAGCAGCCCCTGCTACACTGACCACCTACCTACACGCGACAGACATTTACAACAAACTGAGGACACCATGACGACCACCTCACTCGTGCCCATCTCTCAAGAAGACAAGATTGCCGCAGTCTCCGGATTCCAGGACCGCTCCCTGCCGATCGAACAGACCTGCGTGTGGGAGACCTTCGAAAAGTCGCAGGGACACGGCGTGTGGGGACGCTACGCCTGGTACGAGGATGACACCAAGGTCGCCTTCATCACCCTCTACAAGTACACGGTGCGCGGCGTGCACTACCTGTGGGCCAAGTGGGGTCCCGCCTGGGTGAAGGAAGCCAGCCCGGAACGTGAGGCCGCGCTGCGCGCCGACCTGGTGCGCGAGATCAAGGAGCGGGACAAGTCCGTCGTCTTCGTGCGCCTGCACGCCATCTACCAGCACCCCGACCTGGTCATGCCGCTGCAGACCATCTCCTACGACCGCACCGTCGTTATCGACACCTCCGGCAAGACCGAGGACGCGATTCTGGCCTCCATGCCCAAGTCCGGTAAGCGCTCGATCCGCTCCGGCCTGAAGAAGGGCAAAGCCGAAGGCATCACCTTCCATGAGGACACAGCCAACGCCGCCGAGGTCATCGACGAGTACTACGCCGTCATGGAAGAGACCGCCGAGCGCGATGGTTTCCGTCCTCACCCCAAGGACTATTACATGAGCCTGCTCACGACTCTCGGCCCCAATCACGCGCGCATCTTCTCGATGCGTGACGCCGACGGTAATATCCTGTGCTGGGACTTCTGTCTGGTTGAGGGCATTCGCGCACAGGCTGAATACGGTGCTTCCACGGAGGCCGGCCGACGCCTGCGCCAGCCCCCCGTTTTGGACTTCCTGGCAGCCGAATTCCTGGCGCGCGACGGCGTGCGCGAATTCGATCTTATGGGCGCGCACTCGCCGCGTTGCCCCGAACTCTACAGCGTCGGCAAGTACAAGAGCGCCTTTGCCTCGCACTTCACAGACGTGCCCGGCGGCTGGGATATGCCCATTAAGAAGAGCACCTATCGCGCCCTGAGTGCGGCCAAAGCCGTCAAGGACTGGCACGCCCGCTCCTGAACGGCGGGGTCAGCAGGGATAGAATCCCACTAGCGACTAAAGCTCTCGAACGAATCGAAAAAGGAGACATCGTGCCCGACATCTCGCTCGTCATCGACGGAGAAAACCAGACCGTACCAGCGGGGACCACGGGCACGACGTGGTTCGAAAAGTCCCGTGACGTCGTCGCCATTAAAGTTGACGGCACGCCGCGTGACCTCGCGACCCCCTTTGAGGAGGGCACGACCGTCGAGGCCATCACCCTGGCCAGCGAGGATGGCCTGAACATCCTGCGCCACAGCGCCACGCACGTGCTCGCGCAGGCTGTTCAGGACGTCTTCCCCGACGTGAACCTCGGCATCGGCCCGTTCATCACCGATGGCTTCTACTACGACTTCGGCAACATCGACGCGGTGACCCCCGAGCTGCTGCGTGAACTCGAGAAGCGTATGAAGCGCATCGTCAAGGAAGGCCAGCGCTTCGTGCGCCGCGAGGTCTCCGAGGACGAGGCCGTGGTTGAGTTGGCCGAGCAGCCCTACAAGCTCGAGCTCGTCACCACGAAGGGAAAGGGTGCCGAGGGCGCCTCTGTCGAGGTTGGCGGCGCAACCCTCACCATGTACGACAACGTCCGCCGCGACGGTTCCGTCGCCTGGAAGGACCTGTGCCGCGGTCCCCACCTGCCCTCCACCAAGCTGATCGGCAACGGCTTCGCCTTGACCAAGGCCTCGGCCGCCTACTGGAAGGGCGACCAGTCGAACGACCAGCTCCAGCGCATCTACGGCACCGCCTGGGCCTCCAAGGAAGACCTGGTGGCCTACCAGGAGCGCATCAAGGAAGCCGAGCGCCGCGACCACCGTCGCCTCGGAGCCGAGCTGGACCTGTACTCCTTCCCCGAGGAGATCGGCCCCGGCCTGGTCATCTTCCACCCCAAGGGCGGCATTCTGCGCCACGAGATCGAGTCCTACGTGACCGACCGTCACAAGTTGGCCGGGTTTGACTTCGTGCACACCCCCGAAATCTCCAAGGGCGGACTCTTCCACACGTCGGGTCACCTGCCCTACTACGCGGACACGATGTTCCCGCCCATGCTCGTGGACGAGGAACGCGACGCTGAGGGTAACGTCACCAAGGCGGGCCAGGAGTACTACCTCAAGGCCATGAACTGCCCGATGCACAACCTCATCTTCCGTTCGCGTGGCCGCTCCTACCGCGAGCTGCCCCTGCGCTTCTACGAGCTGGGTCACGACTACCGCTACGAGAAGAGCGGCGTCGTTCACGGTCTGACGCGTATGCGCGGCTTTACGCAGGATGACTCGCACACGTACTGCACGCCCGAGCAGGCCTCCGAAGAAATCCGTAGCCAGATCGAGTTCTTCCTCTCGATCCTCTCCGCCTTCGGCCTGAAGGACTTCTACCTCGAGCTGTCCACGCGCGATGAGGACGGCAAGAAGAAGGATAAGTTCATCGGCTCAGACGAGGATTGGGCGGCCGCCACCAAGGCTCTGGAGGACGCGTGCGCTGCGACCGGCCTTGACCTCGTTCCCGATCCGGGCGGTGCCGCTTTCTACGGCCCCAAGGTCTCCGTGCAGGTCAAGGACGCCATCGGTCGTACCTGGCAGATGTCGACGATCCAGTACGACTTCAACCAGCCTGAGCGCTTCGACCTGGAGTACACGGCCGCCGACGGCACGCGTCAGCGCCCCGTCATGATCCATTCCGCGAAGCTGGGCTCCGTCGAGCGCTTCATCGGCGTTCTCACCGAGCACTACGCGGGCGCGTTCCCGGCGTGGCTCTCGCCCGTCCAGGTCCGCCTCATCCCCGTCGCGGAGGCCTTCGACGACTACGTCAAGGACGTTGCCGCCAAGCTGCGCGAGCGTGGCGTACGCGTCGAGACCGACCTGTCGGATGACCGCTTCGGCAAGAAGATCCGCAACGCCTCCAAGGACAAGATCCCCTTCACGCTCATCGCCGGTGGCGAGGACGTCGAGGCCGGGGCCGTGTCCTTCCGCCTGCGTGACGGCTCGCAGCACAACGGCGTTGCCGTTGATCGCGCCGTCGAGCTGATCGTCTCGCACATCGAGCAGCGCAACAACGCCGACCAGATCGACGGCCTCGACGAGGCGTGAGCACCATGACGGAGCCGGGCACGCACCCCGAACCGTTGCCCACCGAGGACGCCCGCGAACTCGCGGGCGTCCCGGACGGCTTTGGTCGTTTCTGGACCCCGTACCGGATGGCCTACATCCACGGAGAAGGCAAACCAGCCGATGCGAGCGACAGGACCTGCCCGTTCTGCAGTGCGCCGGGCAAGGCCGACGATGAGGGACTCATCGTTCACCGAGGGGCCACCTGCTTTGTGCTCATGAACCTGTTCCCCTACAACTCAGGCCACCTGCTGGTGTGCCCGTACCGTCACGTTTCCGACTACACGGAGCTGACCGACGCCGAGCGCGTGGAGCTGGGAGAGCTGACGGCCACCGCCATGCGGGTCAGCCGCGAGGTGGCCGGACCCCACGGCTTCAACCTGGGCATGAACCAGGGCGAGGTTGCGGGTGCAGGTATTGCCGCTCACCTTCACCAGCACGTCGTGCCCCGGTGGGCGGGGGATGCGAACTTCCTTCCCATCATCGCGCGCACGAAGGCTGTGCCTGAACTACTTGAGGACGCGCGCGCCCGGCTTGCCGCCGCCTGGCCGAAGGAGGGCTGATGCTCGGCAACCACGGACGATCGATCACCAAGGCCGTGTTCACGCCCCTGGCTCGCGTGCTCGCGCGCATGGGCGTGACCCCGAACATGGTGACGGTGGCTGGGACGGTCGCGTCCGTGGCCGTCGCGGTCATCTGTATCCCGCGGGGCTGGATCTGGCAGGGAGGCATCGCCCTGGCGGTCGTGATGTTCGGCGATTCGGTCGACGGAACGCTGGCGCGTATGACGACCGGCGGAACGCGCTTCGGTGCCTTCCTGGATTCGACGCTTGACCGGCTCGCTGACGGCGCGGTCTTCGGATCGTTGACTGCTTTCGCGGTCTTCCGCATGGCTGATTCCCCTGTGCGTACATGGGTGATCATCGCGGGCATCTGCTCGATCATCGGTGCGGCTGCTGTGCCCTATGCGCGCGCACGCGCGGAATCGGTCGGTGTCGTCGCCAAACTCGGTATTGCCGAGCGCACGGATCGCCTGATCGTTGGTATGGGGTCGGCGATGATCATGAGCCTCGGGGCGCCCGAGTGGGTGCTGGCCGTCGGCCTGACCTGGGTGGCGTTCGCATCCTTCGTGACCGTCTGCCAGCGTATCTGGTTCACTGCGCGTCACATCGACGAGGGAGCCTCGTGACCTTTTCCCTCCTGTCCGTAGCTTTCACTGTTGCTCCCCGCCTTCCGCTCGGCCTCGTCATGCGCGCGGCCCATGTCGGAGCTGGGATCGCGGCGCGGCGTGGGGGAGCGTCCATCGCACGTCTGCGTGCCAATATGGCTCGGCTCACTGGTAGCGAGCCAACGGAGGAGCTGGTCGTTGCCGCTGTTCGCTCGCATATTCGCAACTACGCCGAGGAACTCATGCTCGGTTCGCGACGTGGGGCACCGCTGGCAGAGGGCATCACTTTCGAAGGCTTCGGGCAACTCGTCGCAGCCAGCGTCGACGGCCCGGTCGTTCTGGCTCTGGGGCACTCGGGCAGCTGGGATCGCGCGGGAGCATGGGTGTGTGCGAACGGGCGGACAATCGTGACGGTGGCTGAGAAGGTTGAGCCGCGTTCGCTGTTCCAGCGTTTCGTTGCCCTGCGCGAGGGTTTGGGAATGGAAGTCATCGGCGTCGGCAAGGGTGACTCGGTGTTCGCTACCCTCGTCGAGCGCGTACGCGGACGCAGTGTCATTGTGCCCCTCCTGGCCGACCGGGATATTTCCGGCTCTGGCATCGAAGTGGACCTAGGCACGCGACGCGCGCTCGTCGCAGCCGGCCCCGCAGCCCTCGCTCTGAAGCTGGAACGCCCACTCTTCGCGGCGTGCATTACCTACGAGAACGAGTCGCCGACGGGGGCGGACGTTCGCGTGCGCTGCGTGGGTCCCATCGCCGTCCCAGCCGACCTTGCCCCCGGTGTCAACCGCGTGGAGGCGCTGACACAGGCGTGGGTCAGCGCGTTCGCCGCGATGATGGCGGATAAACCCGAAGACTGGCACATGATGCAGCGGGTGTTCATCGACGACTTGGACCCCCAGCGCCTAGCCCGTGCCCGGGCCGAGCACGAGAGGAAGAACCGATGAAGATCGGGATCGTGAACCCCTATTCGTGGGACGTGCCCGGGGGAGTGGGTTTCCACATTCGCGACCTTGCGCTCAAACTCCGCTCACGCGGCCACGACGTGCGCGTCCTGACGCCGTCAACGTCACGTGACCTGCCCGAGTGGATCACATCCGCAGGCTCCTCGGTATCGGTTCCCTTCAACGGTTCTGTTGCCAACATTTCGGTCAAGCCAACGACGATGACGCGCACGCGGCGCTGGCTGGAGGAGAACGACTTTGACGTTGTCCACGTGCACGAACCCGTTGTGCCGTCGGTGTCGATGGCTGCGGCGATGATCTCGCGCGCCCCGCTGGTCGGCACGTTCCACGCGGCGCTCGGTCGTTCGGTTTCCCGCGCCATTGCCTCGGCCCCGATGAGGCTTTACATGGAGCGCATTGGCGTGCGCATCGCCGTGTCCGAGGAAGCGCGACGCACTCTCATCGAACACCACGGTGGTGACGCAGTCATCATCCCGAATGGCGTGGAGACCGCCTCGTTCCGCACGGCGACGCCCCTTCCTCAGTGGGCCGCCACCGAGGAGAGTCCTGTCGTCGTGTTCCTTGGGCGTCTCGACGAGCCGCGTAAGGGACTGAGTATCTTCGTCGGAGCAATCGAAACTGTCCTCGAGCGCTTCCCGGGTACGCGTTTCCTGATCGCTGGCCGGGGAGACGCCCCCGATTGTCGCGAGGCCGTGGCTCGTTTCGGCGAATCAGTGTCCTTCCTGGGTGGCATTAGCGACGAGGAGAAAGAATCCCTGTTGGCGGGCGCGAGCGTCTACGTCGCTCCGCAGACGGGAGGCGAGTCCTTCGGCATCGTTCTGGTCGAGGCGATGGCCGCGCGCACCGCAGTTGTTGCCTCCGACATTCCGGCCTTTTGCGCGGTCCTGGAGGATGGGCGCGCGGGTGCCCTCTTCGAGACGGGCAGCTCCGACGCCTTGGCGGCTACCCTCACTGACCTGCTGGGGGATCCAGCGCGGCTCGACGCGCTGGCCGACGCTGGCCAGCGCTCATCGGTTCAATACGATTGGGAGGTCGTCGCAGACAAGGTTTTCGAGGTATACAAACTGGCCATCGACATGGGTAGTCCCGCCACCTCCGGTCCGCGCCGGACGCGTCATCTGTTCCGTCGTCGTAAAAAGCGAGGAGAATCGCTGTCGTGATCTCACTGTCCGCTTGGGTTCTTGTCGCCATTGTCCTCGTCGTCGTCGCGCTCGCAATCAGCGTCGGAGCAGCGATCAGTCGGGCACGCAGGCTCGACCGTTTGCATCAGCGTATTATCGCCTCGCGTGAAGCGCTCTCACGTCTGCTGCTGCGCCGTGCCTCCGAGGCCTCACTCCTGGCACAGACTGCTCCTTTCAATGGGGGAGGGGCCGAGGTTATGCGTGACGTCGCGCGCGCCTCCATCCACGACGACGGTGACCAGCTAACGACCGATGGCCTCGACCGACGAACCACGGCCTCGCGAAGGGGTGATCGTGTGGAGGTCGCGGCACGGTTGGAGCGAGCGTCGGCGCTGTCACGCGCCATCCGTGACACACTCACTCCTGAGGTACGTTGCTCAATAACCTCGGATCCGCAGGCCGCCGCTCGCCTCGAGGCTCTCGACGCGACCTGCTACCGCATCGAATTGACGCGAAATGTGCACAACGTTGACGTCGCGGGGGTTCGGGCCCTGCGTTCCGCACGAATGGTAAAGTTGCTCAGGCTCGCTGGGCGCGCTCCGATACCGGAACCCATCGACTTTGACGACGATACTCACATTGGCGGACGAGGATACTGATATGCGACGCGCCCATTGGGGAGGGCCGGGCGAAGACTACCGGCTCAAGAAGCTCAGTGCCACCGCCATCGGTGAGGCCAGCAGCATTGGTTCGCCCGCCCCCGACGAAGCTGCTCCCGTGTGGCAGACGCCGAAGGCTCAGCATTCCTTCCCCTGGCTTGAAATCGTCCTGACCGCTGCCGGGATTATCGGCCTGATCGGCCTAACCGTTTTCTTCCTCTCGCCGGTGGCATCGAGTTACCTGGCGCTCGTGAAAACTACTCTGCTTGCTCTCATTCCCCTGGGGATCGTCCTCGCGTTCCTGCACCGCCTGGACCGGTGGGCCCCCGAGCCATGGAAAACCAAGGTCGCAGTGTTTTTGTGGGGCGCGGGCATCGCAACACTTTCCTCCGGCATCGTGAATACCGCGCTGGGCAAGAACCTAGACTATTCACTCGGCAACTTTGATACGGCGAACGCTCTGTCCACAACCTTCGTCGCTCCCCTCGTCGAGGAGACCCTCAAAGCCATCGGCGTGATCATCGTCGTCGTCGTTCGTCGCACCAACATCAACTCCGTCCTCGATGGTGCCATCTACGGGGGATTGTCAGCAGCCGGCTTCATGTTCACGGAAGACATCCTCTACTACCTGCGCGGAGAACCAGAGGGAACTGCGCACCTTCTGTGGCTGGTCGCTCTGCGCGGCCTGATGAGTCCGTTCTTGCACGTGATGGCAACATCCATGACCGGAATCGGTTTGGCTCTGGCCCTGCTCTCGTTCAAGAACGGATGGATGAGGGCTGGCATCGTCACGATCTTTTGGGTGTGCGCCATGCTCATCCATCTGACGTGGAATGGCAGCGCAGCATATTTCGGCGACCGGGGATTCTATACCATGTACGGTGTCATCTATGTACCCGGCTTCATCCTGTGGGCGCTCCTGCTGCTGAGAGCAACGCGCCAGCAACGAGCGAAAATCCGCAAGGGCTTGGTCCCCTACGTACGCACCGGATGGGTACTCCCCGGCGAGGTGACGATGGCCATAGATAAGCGCGTGCAGAAGGCCTCCATCAAGTGGTCAACGCGAGGTGGGCGCGATGCAACCCGTGCGATGCGTTCCTTCCTGGCAAACCTGGCTTCTCTCGGACTTGACCAGTGCATCATGGCTCAGCACGGCCCCGACCCGGCGCGTATCGATGCTGACCGCCAGAAACTTGCGACGGTAGTGGAGAATCGAAGGGAATTCCTTCGCCTAACCTCCATCGCCGATCAACAAAATGTTGTCTCCCAAGCCGTGACCGCACGCACGCGGAACGCCTGAGTACGGAAGGACTGATCGTGACAGAATCCCGAGAGACAGACCAAGGATCGGCTGCTCAGCACGAATCCCCCGACTCGCAGGTCGCTTTGTCAGCCTCGGCTGCCCAGCGCTTCGCCGAAAGCGCCGTGACTCCGCTGTCGGAGCGTAGGCGTCCAAGCGCAGGCGACCTTGGCCACAACGGTGGCCTTAAGCGTACGGGTGCAGGCAAAGCGACGTGGGTGCCCGGTGGCGGTGGAGTTCCTTCCGCTCCTCAATCCCCGGCTGTCGATCAGCAGGCGACGACGGTCATGCCGCAGCGTCCTGATCCGTTGCCGCGTCGTTCGGTTGCGGATTCGGAGGCGACGACGGTCATGCCGCAGAACCCGGCTGCCGCTCCGGGACGCTCTGCTGCGTTCCTGCCCGAGACAACGGTCATGCCGCAGCGTCCTGAACCGTTGCCGCGTCGTTCGGTTGCGGATTCGGAGGCGACGACGGTGATGCCGCAGCGTCCTGATCCGTTGCCGCGTCGTTCGGTTGCGGATTCGGAGGCGACGACGGTCATGCCGCAGAACCCGGCTGCCGCTCCGGGACGCTCTGCTGCGTTCCTGCCCGAGACAACGGTCATGCCGCAGCGTCCTGAACCGTTGCCGCGTCGTTCGGTTGCGGATTCGGAGGCGACGACAGTCATGCCGCAGAACCCGACTGCCGCTCCGGGACGCTCTGCTGCGTTCCTGCCCGAGACAACGGTGATGCCGCAGAACCCTGAAATCCGACCGCAGCGTCCGGCTGGTGGTCCGCAGGGCCCGATGGGTATGGGGCCGCGTCCGGTTGGTGGTCCGCAGGGCCCGATGGGTATGGGGCAGCGTCCGGTTGGTGGTCCGCAGGGCCCGATGGGTATGGGGCCGCGTCCGGTTGGTGGTCCGCAGGGCCCGATGGGTATGGGGCAGCGTCCGGTTGGTGGTCCGCAGGGCCCGATGGGTATGGGGCAGCGTCCGGTTGGTGGTCCGCAGGGCCCGATGGGTATGGGGCCGCGTCCGGTTGGTGGTCCGCAGGGCCCGATGGGTATGGGGCCGCGTCCGGTCGGTGGTCCGCAGGCTCCGATGGGTATGGGGCCGCGTCCGGTCGGTGGTCCGCAGGGCCCCTTTGCGGGTGGCCAAGCCCCGGCCTCGTCCCCTGTGGGAGCCGCCCGGAGTCTTCCCTTCGGGGAGCCTCTCCCGCAGCATCCGGGGCAGACACGTGAATCTCCCGTCGGCACACAGACAACCACTGCAGATGAATCTACGAAGGCCCCGTCCTCCGTACACACGGATCGCAGTATTCCTCTCGGCGAAACAGGGCCGCAGTGGCCCGAGGATGCTCCGAATACCCCGTCCGCACCCACAATAACGCAGGAATCTGCCACCGATGCGACGAAGGAATCCGGCCCCGAGACACCCTCCAACCCGACGCCGCGCACGTCGCCGAGCAGTGGATCGAACACCCCGGTCTCTTTGCCCTCCACGGGCGCTGCCGGTGAGGGACAATTCAGCCCCAGGTTCCAGGCCTTTGTCGAGTCCGGCCCCTCGATGCCGGGGCCGAAGACTGCCCAGTATCCGACGCTCGCTCCCCGTACCGCCCAGGTGTGGTCGGTGCCCAAGCCGAAGAAAAAACCCCTGCCGATCTTTGAGTCGGTTGTCGCTGGTGCGGGAGCAGCGCTCATGCTCGTCGGTGTGCTGGGTTTCCTTCAGGCCAGTGGCCCGATTGTGACGGTCTTCATCGCTATCTTGTGCATCGTTCCTCTCGCTATCGTCGTCTCGGTGCTTCTGTTCATCGACCGCTTCGAACCTGAACCCCTGGGGATGAAGCTTGCCGCGCTGGCGTGGGGCGGCGGTGTGTCCATTTTCTTCGGAATCATGGGAAATGAATATGTTCAGTATTCCGTCACTGAACAAACGGGTGACGAAGTCCAAGGAATGATTTTCTCCGTCGTTGTCGGTGCGCCGGTGGTCGAAGAACTTTTGAAGGGTCTTGGCGTTCTCGTTATCGTGTGGGCTCGTCGTACCCACATTTCATCTGCCATCGATGGCCTCGTCTACGCTGGCTTTGCAGCCTGCGGATTCCTGGTTGTCGAGGACTTTACCTACTTTGTGAGAGCAGTTTTGACGGACGGTGACCTCGGGCAGACGTTCTTCCAACGTGTCGTTATGGGTGTTTTCGGACACGTCATGTACACGAGCTGCATGGGGTGGGCGACGGGGTGGGCGGTCACACGCGCCCGCTCGGCTGCCGCCGGATGCGGAGCTGTGGCCCTCGGCTGGTTCACGGGTATGCTCCTGCACGCGACGTGGAACGGCACTGCCGTCCTGTCTGGGGGTGACGATGAACTGTTCGACACCTTCTACATCTTCATCCACGTCCCGTTGTTCCTCCTGTGGTTCCTGTTCATCGCGCTGGCGATGAAGCGCGAACGACGCGACGCCGCAGCGGGCCTCATGCCCTACGTGGCGCAGGGGTGGATCGTCCCCAGTGAGATCCAGATGGTGTGCGATCCTCGCTCACGTCGTGCCGCCCTGGCCTGGGCGTCCAACGGTGGGCCGTTGGCGAAGAAGGCAATGAAGCAGTTCATGTACGCGCTCGCCACACTCGGCCTGCACCAGGTCGTCATGAAGAATCGTGGTCCCGAGCAGGCGCGCATCGAAGAATCGAGAGAACTCGCGAAGGAAGCAACCTCACAACGCAAGATCTTCATGAAGCTCACAGGTATGCGACGATTCTGACGTGCCGCATCATGGCCGCTTCACCGGCTCCTCACAGAGGATGCACAGGAGGAGTGGCCATGATTGCGCCGACAGAAAGGAAACATACGTGACTAATGCTCAACATGTCCGTGCCTCGTCTCGGACTCTCACCGTGTGCTCGGTCATCCTGATCATCGTCGGGATCCCGACGATGGCCCACGAAGTGATCGGTGCGATTTATGGTGTCACCACCTCTACGGCGGCGCTAGCTGTGAGTGCCTCGTGCGTGAGCGCGTTCGTCGGCCTCGTCTTTTTCGTGTGGCTAGCGCGATTCGCTCCATCGGTTCTGTCGTGGATTGCGGCATTCATGTGGGGGACTGGAGGTGCGCTCATCATTGCCGGCATCGGCAACGGCGTGACCGACGCTGCCGTTCAATCGACGTCGCTAGGCGGGGAGACCACGGATGTCATGACGTCAGTCGTGAGCGGACCACTCATTGAGGAAACCGCGAAGGGTATCGGTGCACTCATGTTGATCCTTGCAGCCCGCAGGGCTCTGCGGCACCCCGCTCAGGGGGCTGTTCTGGGTGGACTCGTCGGTCTCGGCTTCGCGTGGGGCGAAGACATTGGCTACTACGTGAGCGCGCTTGAAGACGGCACGGGCGGACTGGGGCAAGCCTTCCTGATCCGTGGGGTGCTGGGTGGCTTTGGGCATGCGATCTACACCGGAGTCTTCGCCTACTTCCTGGCTTGGGCGCTCCTGCGCGCGAGAAACGCGTTCGTCGAAATTCTTGCGGTGTGTGGTGGTTTAGTAGGTGCCGTGCTCCTGCACGCGCAGGCGAACGGAGTGGGCTTCCTTGCGCCCGAGGACTCGTGGAACCTCACCTACGGTGTGATCGAGTTGCCGGTGACAGCAGTGGCGATCGCGCTCCTCGTCTGGGGAGTGCGTCGTCGTCGCGCTACGCTGGAGGCATGAGCGCACTCGACTGGCCTGTGGACGCGGACGGCTACCCCCATCGGGAGGCCGCCCGCGTCCTCCTTTTTGACGACGACGGACGCGTCTTGCTGGCCATGGGACACGATGAGGATCAGCCCGAGCGTGCCTGGTGGTTCACGATCGGTGGTGGCATTGAGGAGGGGGAAGACCCCCGCGCAGCCGCCGTGCGCGAGGTGTTCGAAGAGACCGGAATTCGTCTGGAAGCATCCGATCTGGTCGGTCCCGTTCTCTACCGGACCGCTGAGTTCGATTTCCTGGCCGTCACCGCTCGCCAAGACGAGTGGTTCTTCATCGCGCACGCCCCTTCAACCACTCTCAGTCGGGATGGGTGGACCGAGCTGGAACGTTCCGTCATTGACACGCAACGCTGGTGGGATATCGACGAGGCCACGGCAACCATCGACGGGGAAATCTACCCCGCGCAGATCCTCGAGTTTGCGCGCGTCTGGAAAGACGGCTGGGACGGCCAGCTCATCGAGCTGACCGACACCCGCGAACCCTAAGGCGACCTAGGCGCGGGAGAGTCCCAGCGGAGTGATCGCGAGCGACAGGTCAGGTACGTTGAGCTGGACCGACACCCGCTCACGTACCGCGGGCTTCGCGCAAAAAGCGATCCCGACCCCGGCCTCGTCCATCATGGGGATGTCGTTCGCCCCGTCTCCGATTGCGACCGTGCGCGCCATGGGCACACCCAGGGACGAGGCCCACTCACGTAGGCATTCGACCTTGACCTGGGAGGTCACGATACGCCCCAGCACGCGGCCCGTGAGAACGCCGTCCTCGACCTCCAGCCGGTTCGCGGCGTAGAAGTCGATGCCGAGGGAGGCCGCGAGGGGAGCGACCACCTCTTCGAAGCCGCCCGAGACGACACCGAAATGCCCACCGGCGGCGTGCACGGCGTCGATGAGTTCGCGCGCACCCTCCGTGGGCGTGATGGACGCGAGAACATCACCGAACACAGAATCGGGAACACCGCGCAGTGTCGCAACTCGCTCACGCAGCGACTCAGCGAAATCGAGTTCGCCATTCATCGCTCGAGACGTAATCTCAGCGACACGCTCCCGTGTGCCCGCGACCTCGGCCAGCTCTTCGATGACCTCTTGGGTGATCAGTGTCGAATCAACGTCAGTAACAACGAGGCCGGGTGCCCCGCTGGTAAACAGCAGCGGGGCACCCGGCTCATCGAGATGGTGAGTCATGCTCACTTGGTGACGACCGTCCCCTTGGGAACGACCGTGATACCGGATTCGGTGACCGTGTAGCCGCGCTCGATGTCGCGGGCGGGATCCACGCCGACTTCGGCACCTTCCTCGACGACGACATTCTTGTCCAGAATCGTCTTGACGACCTTCGAGTGGCGACCGATGCGCGTGCCGTGCATGACGACCGAGTCCTCAACATGAGCCCACGAATGGACGTAGGTGTGCGGGGAGACAATCGAGCGCACGATCTCGCCACCGGAGACGATGACACCCGGGGACACAAACGAGTCGATTGCATGACCCAGTCGATCCTGATCGCCATAGACGAACTTCGCGGGAGGCAGCGAGCCGTCGATCATCGTCATCGTCGGCCACTCGCGGTTGTACAGGTTGAACACCGGGTGCACCGAGATCAGGTCCATGTTCGCCTCGTAGTAGGCGTCCAGCGTACCAACGTCGCGCCAGTAATCGCGGTCGCGGTCGGTCGAACCCGGCACGTCGTTGTCCTGGAAGTCATAGACGCCGCACTCACCGCGCGACACGAACCACGGAATGATGTTGCCACCCATGTCGTGCTTCGAATCGGGGTCCTTAGCATCCTCACGCAGCGCGTGGACCAGGTCCTTCGTGGTGAAGACGTAGTTGCCCATCGAGGCAAGGACCTTCGTGGGATCGTCCGGCAGGCCTTCGGCGTGCTGGGGCTTCTCCAGGAAGTTCTTGACGACACCACCCTCACCGTCGATAACACCCAGTGCGGGAGCGAGCTCGATCGGCTGACGAATGCCTGCGACCGTGGCCGGCAGACCCGAATCGATGTGGTGCTGGACCATCTGCGAGAAGTCCATACGGTAGATGTTGTCAGCGCCGATGATGACGATGTATTCGGGCTGCTCATCGTCGACGATGTTGAGCGACTGGTAAATCGCGTCCGCGCTGCCCAGGTACCAGTGGGGTCCGCGACGCTGCTGGGCCGGAACAGGGGCAATGAAGTTGCCGAGCAGGGGAGAGGTGTACCAGGTCTTCGTGACGTGGCGGTCAAGAGAGTGCGACTTGTACTGAGTCAGTACAACGATCTTGAGGTATCCGGAATTCACGATATTCGACAGCGCGAAATCGATCAGACGGAAATGACCTCCAAACGGAACGGCAGGCTTCGCGCGGTCCGCTGTCAGCGGCATCAGACGCTTACCCTCACCGCCCGCAAGAACAATAGCTAGAACGTGGTTCTTTGCCATACGGCACCTCTTCGTTGGTCGTGTGAGACCCGCATCGACGCAGGTCCGTGGGTGTGGTCACACTGTATTACAGATGTGCATCGATTGCTACACCGTCTCGTTTCGATTTCGATCCCCGTGATTTCGGATACTATGTGTTACACGCGTCGCCACTGTCGGAAGGACCACATCATGCGCGTTGATCTGCTCACCCGCGAATACCCGCCCCACGTCTACGGCGGAGCCGGTGTCCATGTTCTCGAGTTGGCCAAGGTGCTGCGCGGCCTCGTCGATGATCTGCGAGTGCAGGCCTTCGATGGCCCTCGTGAACCCGGAACCGACGGAGCCGATCCGGGGGTGACTGGCCATTCGGACCTGCCCCAGCTGGAGGGTGCCAACGCAGCGCTGCGTACTCTCGGCGTTGACCTTGAGATTGCTGCCGCGTGCGAGGGGTCGGACCTGGTGCACTCCCACACCTGGTACGCCAACTTCGCAGGCCACGTCGCCTCGCTCCTCGGCGACATCCCACACGTCATCTCCGCCCATTCCCTCGAGCCCCTGCGCCCCTGGAAGGCCGAGCAGCTCGGCGGCGGCTACCGCCTCTCCTCCTACGTGGAGAAGACCGCTTACGAGGCTGCCAGCGCTATTGTCGCCGTCTCCAACGGCATGCGCGACGATATTCTGCGCTGTTACCCGTCTGTTGATCCCGAGCGCGTGCACGTGATCCACAATGGTATTGACCTGAACAAGTGGCATGCGCCCGAGGGTGAGGCCGGTGACGAGCTGCGCGCTCGCGTGCTGGCCGAGCACGGTATCGACCCGACCCGCCGCACCGTTGTCTTCGTCGGCCGCATCACCCGCCAGAAGGGCCTGCCCTACTTCCTGCGTGCCGCCCGCTTGCTGCCCGATGACGTCCAGCTCGTCCTGTGTGCCGGTGCCCCGGACACCCCTGAGATCGCTGCTGAGGTCGAGGGGCTGGTTGCTGAGCTGCGTGCCACCCGCTCTGGCGTCGTGCTCATCTCCGAGATGCTCCCACAGCCCGAGGTCGCGGCAATCCTCTCTGCCGCTCAGGTCTTCATCACCCCGTCGGTTTACGAACCCCTCGGCATCGTCAACCTCGAGGCCATGGCGCTCGGCCTGCCCGTCGTTGGCACCGCGACCGGTGGTATCCCCGACGTCATTGTCGACGGTGAGACCGGCTACCTGGTCCCCATCGAACAGGTGCAGGATGGTACGGGCACTCCGCTCGACCCGGAGACCTTCGAGCGCGACATGGCTGACCGTCTCGTCCGCGTCCTGGATGATCCCGAGCTGGGCCGCCGCATGGGCGAGGCGGGCCTCGTGCGCGCGCGCAAACACTTCTCCTGGGAAGCGATCGGCGTCAAGACCGCTGATCTGTATCGTTCGCTCGTCTGAGACGCGCGCGGTGTCCAACACGACTAGGCTAGACGCATGACTTACGTCTAAATCTCTCTCATGTGTTGCTTCGACGAGGAGACACACAGATCCTGTCCGACGTCTCGTGGTCGACGCGGGCACGCCAGCATTGGGTCATCGTCGGTCCCAACGGAGCGGGCAAAACGACCCTCGCTCGCGTTGTCTCTGGCCGGGTCTCGCCCGATGCGGGCGAGGTGAGCGTGTCCGACACGGATCTCGCGAACGCGGATCCCGCTGAGGTGGCGACGCGCATCGGGCTGGCCTCGGCTGCCGTGGCGGCGAAGATCGTCCCCACGCAGTCGGTGTTGGACACCGTGCGCAGCGCGGCCTGGGGCCTCTGCGTCGCTCACGACGAGGAATACGAGGAGGTCGACGACCAGCGCGCGAGCACGCTCATGGAGATCTTCGGCGTCGCCCACCTCGCCCAGCGTGAGTTCGCCACGCTGTCGGAGGGTGAAGCGCAGCGCGTGCTTCTCGCGCGCGCACTCATGACCGATCCGGAGGTGCTCGTTCTCGACGAACCCACCTCCGGTCTCGACCTGGGAGCTCGCGAGTTGCTCATCGCCGCGCTTTCTGAGATCATGAAGGGTTCGAAATCTCCGCAGATCGTCCTGGTGACCCACCAGATCGAGGAGATTCCTGACGGCGTGACGCACTGCGCGATCATGTCGCAGGGGCAGATTACTCATCAGGGTCCCATCGAGGACATACTGACGGGTGTCAATCTGTCGCAGGTCTATGGCATGCCGTTGCTCGCCGGTCGCACCGATGGTCGCTGGTGGGCGCGCGGTGTGACCGAGTAAGAGAGGCAGGGCGATGAGTACCTGGTGGTTGTGGATTTTGGCGGCCCTTGTGTCCGGCATTATCGAGGTCATGATCGTGAGCTTCGTGTTCCTGATGCTCGCGATTGGTGCTCTCGCCGCCGGTATTGCGGCAGCATGTGGCGCGAATCTGATGGTTCAGTTGATCGTCTTCATTATCGTGTCTGTCGCTCTCCTGGTTGTGTTGCGTCCCTTCTTAAAGGGACGGATCGAACGGTCGAACAACTACGTTCCCAGCAACACGGACCGCCTGATCGGCAAGAGCGGCTACGTCACCGAGACAGTGGGCGAGCGTCACGGACGCATCCAGTTTTCTGGCGGTGAATGGAGCGCGCGAACCGAAGGGCCGGAGCTGCCCGTTGGTACTGAGGTTCGCGTTGATCGTATTGATGGTGCGACTGCCGTTGTCAGTGCTCTCAGCCTGACGCAGCAGCCTCTCACGCAGCCGTCTGCAGGTCCCGCCTACCGATAGGCTCGACCTGTCGGCTTCGAAGTATGAGTAGTATGAAAGGAAAGATGCATTGAGGTCAGCAGAACTCATCGGCAACGTCGCGGTTATCGTGATCCTTGCCTTCGTTATCTTTGTTGTTGTGTCGCTTGTCCGTGCAGTTCGGATCGTTCCGCAGTCGCAGGCGTACGTCGTTGAGCGTTTGGGACGTTTCCAGGCTGTGATGAAGGGGGGTTTCCACCTCCTCGTTCCTTTCGTGGATCGCGTCGCCGCTCGTATCGATCTGCGTGAGCAGGTCGCGAACTTCCCGCCTCAGCCCGTCATCACCGCCGACCAGGCGATGGTGTCGATCGACTCCGTGATCTATTTCCAGATCACGGATCCGCGCAGCGCGACCTACGAGGTCGCTAACTTCCTGCAGGCGATCGAGCAGCTGACCGCGACGACGCTGCGTAACCTGATCGGCTCCCTCGATCTGGAGCAGACGCAGACCTCGCGCGAGTCGATCAACAAGCAGCTGCGCGGCGTCCTCGACGAGGCCACGGGTCCGTGGGGTATCCGCGTGACCCGCGTGGAACTCAAGTCCATTGAGCCGCCGCCGCGCGTCCTGGCTGCCATGGAGCAGCAGATCACGGCGGAGCGCACCAAGCGAGCGACGATTCTGACGGCTGAGGCCGAGCGTGAGGCCCAGATCAAGAAGGCTGAGGGTGCCAAGCAGGCCGCTGTTCTGGCTGCCTCCGCCCAACAGGAGGCTCAGGTCCTGCAGGCCAAGGGTCAGAAGGAAGCGCTGATCCTCCAGGCCGAGGGCGCTCGCCAGGCTCAGATCCTGCGCGCGCAGGGTGAGGCTGAGGCGATCCAGACGGTCTTCTCCGCAATCAACGCGGGCAAGGCTACCCCGGAGCTGCTCTCCTACAAGTACCTGGAGATGCTGCCGAAGATCGCGGATGGACAGGCGTCCAAGCTGTGGATGGTTCCGTCCGATCTGACCGGCGCACTGGAATCCATCTCGAAGGGTTTCGGTCTGGGCAAGTAGACTGGAGCCTATGCCGGGCCGACCGCAGTCCCTGCGGTCGGCCCGTCGTCTATTCAAGGGGAGGACACCGGTGGATTCGCATCAGGAGCACGTGCTGCGCGAGGTTGCGCAGAAGAACATCCGTTTCATCAGGCTGTGGTTTACGGACGTCGCTGGCGTCCTGAAGTCGATTTCGATTGACCCGGGCGAGCTGGAGGACGCTTTCGCTGAGGGCATTGGTTTCGATGGCTCGGCCGTCGAGGGCCTCACCCGCGTGTTTGAGTCCGACATGCTGCTCATGCCCGATGCCTCGACCTTTCAGCTGTTGCCGTGGCGTTCCAACGAGGATCCCGTCGCTCGCATGTTCTGCGACGTCCTCATGCCCGATGGTCGCTCTGCCCCCTCGGATCCGCGCGGCGTTCTCGAGCGTGTCGTCGAGCGCGCCGCCGACGCGGGCTTCCGCGTCATGATGCACCCCGAGATCGAGTTCTACCTGCTGCGTCAGCCCGTCACCCCCGAGCGCATGGTGCCCGTCGATCAGGCGGGCTATTTCGATCACGTCGCGCGCGGGGATTCTAATGATTTCCGGCGACGCGCGGTGCGTATGCTGGAGGATATGGGGATCCCCGTCGAGTTCTCTCACCACGAGGGAGGTCCCGGCCAGAACGAGATCGACCTGCGCGCGGTGGACCCGGTGCGCGCGGCCGACAACATCATGACAGCTCGTACGGTCATCGAGGAGGTGGCCCTGCGTGAGGAGTTGGTCGCCACCTTCATGCCGAAGCCTTTTATTGAGCATCCGGGGTCGGGCATGCACACGCATCTCTCACTCTTCGAGGGTGAGGAGAACGCGTTCTTCTCGCCGTCGGGTCAGTACCGGCTCTCCGTGACGGGTCGCCGCTTCATCGCGGGCCTGCTTGCGCACGCCGGCGACATAGCGGCGATCACGAATCAGCACGTTAACTCCTACAAGCGCCTGTGGGGCGGGGGAGAGGCACCCTCCTATGTGTGTTGGGGCCACCTGAATCGTTCCGCTCTCGTGCGTGTACCGCTCTACAAGCCGAAGAAGAGCGCGTCGGCGCGCATCGAGTACCGCGCCCCTGACCCGAGTGCAAACCCCTACTTGGCTTTTGCCGTTATGATCGCGGCTGGCCTGGACGGCATCGAGAAGAAGATGGAACTGATGCCGGAGGCCGAGGACAACGTGTGGGATCTGTCGGATCGCGAGCGTCAGGTGATGGGTATCCACGCCCTGCCGACCTCCCTGTCGGACGCGGTGCGTGAGATGAAGAAGTCGGAGCTTGTGGCCTCGACACTGGGCGAACAGGTCTTTGACTACGTTATCCGCAACAAGCGCAAGGAATGGACGGAGTACCGCCAGCAGATCACGCGACAGGAACTTGAGCAATTCCTGAAGGTTGTTCCCCGGTGACCCCCGACGATCTGCGGGTCGCCGGCTTCCTTGACGCGCGCCGGGCCCTGTCGTTCCTGGAGGAACTGCCTGCGGGGCAGTCGTGGGTGGGGGATCTGAGCGCGTCGGCCGATCCTGACCAGGCCTTGCTGCAGGCGGTGCGTCTGCGCGAGGCGGACCCCGGCCTCGTCGATGCGCTGAGCCGAGATGAGCGCGCTCGTCGTCGCGTGTGCGCGATCCTGGGTGGGAGCCAGTGGTTGGGCGATTACGTCATCGCTGATCCTGCCCGCGCGGCTGCGATTAATGAGGATCCGGGTGATCCTCGGGAGGTCTTGTACGAGGCCGTGGGAGCCCGTACTGTCGGGCGCGGCGCGTTGGTGGCCGCGCGGGAGGCCACCGCCGACGACTTGCGCGCCGCCTACCGGCGCGTGCTGCTACATCTGGCCGCCGACGACCTGACGAGCGGCACCCCCGAGGACATCATGCCGAGCGTGGGGGCGCGCATCGCGGACCTGGTGGACGCCACTCTGGACGCGGGCCTGGCCCTGGCCCGCCGCGACGTCGACCCCGAGGGCACCGTCTCCTTCGCGATCATCGCCATGGGCAAGACGGGCGCGCGCGAACTCAACTACATCTCCGACGTGGATGTCATCTACGTGGCTGAGGCGGGGGAAGACGGGGACGAACGAAGCGCCCTGGAGAAAGCAACCCGCCTGGCCTCAGCCACGGCCTCGGCGTGCTCGGGGCCGGGAACGCAGGCACCGCTGTGGACCGTGGACGCGAACCTGCGGCCCGAGGGGCGTAACGGCGTCCTCGTGCGCACGATTGAGTCCTACCGACAGTACTGGGACAAGTGGGCGCAGACCTGGGAGTTCCAGGCTCTGCTCAAGGCACGCGCGTGCGCGGGCGACCCAGAGCTGGGGCGCGCCTTCGAGGAGGCGGCGCAGCCCTACGTGTGGAGCGCGTCGGCACGCGAGGGTTTCGTGGAGGCCGCGCGCGCGATGCGCCGCCGCGTCGAAGACAACATCTCCCGCTCCCACGCCTCACGCGAACTCAAGCTCGGGCGCGGCGGACTACGCGACGTCGAGTTCACCGTGCAGCTGCTTCAGCTGGTTCACGGACGCACTGACGCCTTCCTGCGGGTGCGCTCGACCCTGGAGGCGATCAGCGCGCTGCGCGAGGGCGGCTACATCGCACGCTCCGACGCCGACCAGTTGTCCTCCTGCTACCGCTTCCTGCGCGCGCTCGAGCACCGCACGCAGCTGCCGCGCATGCGCCGCAACCACCTGATTCCCGACAAAGACTGCGACCTGCGCGTCCTCGGGCGGGCTATGGACCCGGTGCGTTACCCCGACGCCGACGCGATCCGCTCGGCCATCGACGACGTGCGCGCTGACGTGCGCGCCCTGCATGAGGACGTGTTCTACCGGCCGATCATCGCGGCTACCGCATCCCTAAGCGCGGATGAGGCCTCCTTGCACGCCGAGGGCGCGCGCGACCGACTGGCCGCCATCGGATACCGCGACCCCGCGGGAGCTCTCATACACATCGCCGCCCTCACCCAGGGCACGAGCCGTCGCGCCGCGATCCAACGCCACCTCCTGCCCGTATTCATCTCGTGGCTGGCAAACGGCGCTGACCCCGACATGGGCCTGCTCAACTTCCGTGTCCTGTCCGAGGACATCGGGGAGTCGCACTGGTATCTGGCACTCTTGCGCGACTCGGGGGTGGCCGCCCGCAGACTGATGACGATGCTGCCGAACTCCCGGTGGATCGCCGACGCGCTGGCCAAGCGGCCCGAGGCCGTGGCGTGGCTGGACGATGACGCGGAGCTGGCACCGCGCGAGCCGCAGAGGCTCACCCGAGAAGTCGCCGCTCTCATCGACCGCCACGACGACGCGACGGAAGCAGCCGCCCGCGTGCGCGCCGTGCGCACCCGCGAGCTGACGCGCGCCGCCATGAGCGACCTACTTGGCGGAGTCGACCCGCGCGGGCACGCCATCGCCGACGCGACGGATGCTGCACTGCTCGGAGCGCTCGCGATTGCGGGGCGGGAGGAAGCCGAGCGGTGGGGGAGCGAGCGCGCCCACGTCACCTTCGTGGCGATGGGGCGCTACGGCGGGCGCGAGTGCTCCTACGCCTCCGACGCCGACGTCATCGCCCTGCATGAACCCGTGGGTGGTGCCTCCGATTCTGAGGCCGCGGCCAGCGCCACTGCGATCGTTAATCGGGTCAAGAAACTCCTCGGTTCGGCGACCAGCCAGCTCGGCATCGTTGTCGACCTCGACCTGCGCCCCGAGGGGAAGAATGGTCCGATGAGCCGCACCATCGCCTCGCATGAGGAGTACGCGCAGCGCTGGGCCTCGACGTGGGAGCGCCAGGCTGCTGTGCGCGCCCGGCCTATCGGATCGAGCGACCTCGACGAGCGCGCCCGCGCCCTGTTTGAGTCCATGGCCTACAGGGAGGTGAGCGAGTCGGAGGTGCGTGACATCCGACTGCTCAAGGCCCGCATGGAAAACGAGCGTCTGCCGCGCGGCAGCGAACCCGCCCGGCACGTCAAGCTCGGCCCCGGCGGACTCTCCGACGTCGAGTGGACGATTCAGCTCATTCAGATGCGCCACGGGCGCGAGGTTGAGGGCCTGCGGACCCCCTCCACGACGCGGGCCATTGCGGTCGCGCGCGACGCGGGGCTGCTGGCCGCGCCCGACGCCGAGATTCTCCTGAGCGCCTGGGACCTGGCCACGCGTATTCGCGCCGGCAATACCTTGGCGACCGGGCGCATGAGCGGTGTGAAGCTCGACGTCCTGCCCCGTGACAGCGCGGAGCTGAGCGCGCTTGCCGCTATCCTCGGGTACGGGAGCGGCGGGCTAACCGCCCTCGAAGAAGACTGGTTGCGCGCGGCACGACAGGCGCGCAACGTGATGGAACGAGCTTTCTGGGAGCAGCAGTGAAGATTGTGCTGGTACGGCACGGACAGACCCCCGCCAACCGACTGGGGGCCCTCGACACGGTCCGCCCCGGCCTCGGCCTGACCGAGGAGGGCCTGGCTCAGGCGCGCCGCCTCGCGGATCGCTGGGAGTCCGAGGTTGCGCCTGCTCCCACCGTTATCGCCGTGTCTGGTCTGTATCGCACGCGCCTGACGGCCGCGCCGCTGGCTGCGCGTTATGGGCTCACCCCGCGCGTCTGTCCGGGGATTCGCGAGCTGCGCTCGGGTGACCTGGAGATGGCCGCCGACCCTGCCTCTCAGATGGAGTACGTGCGCACGACCTTGTCGTGGTGCGCGGGGGACGTGGACAACCGGATGCCGGGCGGGGAGAGCGGGCGCGAGGCCCTGGCTCGTTCCCTGGAGACCGTGCGCCGCGTGGGACTGGCGGCTCGCGAGCAGGCGGGGGAGGACGCCGTCGCCGTCTTCGTCATCCACGGTGCGCTCACGCGCCTGCTGGCCACGTGGCTGTCGGCCGAGATTGACGAATCCCTCGTGTCAAAGCACTTCATGTCGAACACGGGCACGACCACCTTCGAGTGGGCAGCGGGCTTCACCCCGGCCTCGGCTTCCGAGCTGGCCAAGGGCCTGCACGCCCTGACCTGGAACGACCGCCCGCTCGATCAGTGGGCCTGAGACCGGTCCTCGTCGCCTGACTGACCGGCGGCGGGGGCCACGAACGCTGAGACCTCGTAGAGGTCTGTATGAGAACTGATACCGGTTGATCCGCATGTTGTCGTCAAACTGTCAGTCGGGGTACCCTGAGCTTGTCATCAGTGTCATGTAAGACACCGCAATGAGGAGGTGTACCGATGCCCCATTCCCTACCCCTGGTGGTTGTCATTCCCGGTATCGGGGGAAGTGAACTCGCCGATTCGTCGGGGAAACGAGTGTACGGAGCCAGCGTCTCCTGCTTGGTCGCTCGCCTGTGTGAACCGAGCGTGCTCGATAGGAATAACGAGTTGACGCCGGTTGGACTGGTGGGACCTCACTCGCTTGTTGCAAAACAGCTGGTAACCGGCTATGACGGCCTGCTGAACGGTATTACCAAGGGACTGGGACTATCCCCGGGGCGTGTCGTAACCGCGGGTGAGGACCTGCTTGATCGAGACGCCACCGTCGTTGCCTTTCCCTATGATTTTCGCCGGTCGGTGGAACAGATCGCCAATGAATTGGACCGTGTCGTGCGCGAGCGGGCGCAGGGACGGCGCGTCGTGCTCGTCGCGCACTCCATGGGCGGGTTGATCGCTTCGTGGTGGTGGGCCTTCATGAGTGAGGGGATCGATGTCGACCAGATCATTACCCTCGGTACGCCGTACCGAGGGGCTGCGAAGGCTCTCGATGCACTGGTCAATGGGATGCGCATCGGGCCATTCGCTCTGCGTCAGGCGGTTACTGACACGGTGAGGACATGGGATTCCGTCTTCGATCTACTGCCCCACTACCAGGTTGTCGACGGGAATGATAAGTACCGGTACCCGTACGAATTACCTTCTGACATCACGTCGGCCGTCGCTGGATTCTCAGGTAAAGCGCGCGCGGCCTATGAGAAGAACCGATGTTTGCATGATGCGCTGGTCAATAAGGTTGCAGAGAGTGGGAGTAACCCCTTCACCGTCTACTACTCGCAGGGACACGCGACTCTGGGACACGCCAGCATCGATACTCACTCGGATGGACTCTTGGTGGCCAAGGGGAATCCGCGAGCGATCCCAGCGAGCTGGGAGGGCGGCGACGGGACAGTTCCGGCGTTCTCGGCGATCCCCGATGTACTCGAAGATGAGGTTTACCGCTGGCGGCGGCTGCGAGGTAAACACCAGGACCTTGTGGAAGAGAAGTCGGTGTTTGAGCATATGTCGGAGCATGCGCGGGATCGTTTGCCCGCTGCGGCCAGGGGGGCTCGCCGACATGATGTTGATGCATACCTGCAGCTTGATCTCGAGGATGTCGTGCTCGCAGGTACTGAAGCTGAGGTGAGGCTGCGCGTGGTAGACAAGGCTGGCAGTGTACTGGATGTGGGGAATGTCGGCGGCAACGTCGGCGGTAAACGGTTCCTGGCAGAGCGCTGTGACGACGGATGGTGGTCGGCCCAGCTTCCGGCGCTGGAGGAGGGTGTGCACTCGTTGATGTTGTCGGCGACGGGTGTGGCCAACGTCGATCGTCTTGTGTTGAAGACGCGTGTGGGCGCGGCATTGTGAACGAGCGCAATCGGTGGGATTCAATCAACCACCCGACGGGGCTGGCGGATATGGTTCACGTCGGGTGGGTGCAGCGCTTGCTTAGCTCTGCGGAGTGGAGCGGTTTCCCTGGTCCTGAGCCTGACCTCGTCGCTCACGGACAGACGCGAGTGGGCCCTCATGCGAGGAAGATTTTCGAGGGGTTCGCCGAGCTGGGGCTTCGATACGTTGGGGAGCCGACAGATAGCGAGCCGGGGGCGCAGCGGATTCGTCCTGTCAAGGAGGTGCTCGGTCTCCGAAAGGCGACGTGCGTGGATCTGTGTGTGGCCTTTTGCTGCGCTGCGCTCGATGCTGGGATCTACCCGCTGATCTTGACGGTGACGGCTGACGGTGGGCAGCGGCGGCACGCGATCGTCTTGGTGCCGATGGAACGTCAGTGGGCCATGGGGTGCGACGTCCTCATCGACGAGGGGTTCAGCCGCGAGCCGATGCTGCCTAATCGGGAAGACCTGAGAGATCTCGTGGTCGGGTCCGCCGATGATCCCGGGGGCACGTGGCTGGCGATTGACGTACAGCAGGTCACTGAATCAGATGGCAATTGGAAAACTGCATTGTTTTTGGGCGCTGAGTATGTCCATGACTGGGAGTGGGACGTCTGTGTGGACGTTGGGGGGCTGCGCAGCCGTACCCCTGATCGTGTGCTTCCTCCCGGGGGGCACATCGAGAAGGTCTTAGCCCCTGCTTATGCCGAGCTGCCCGAGGATTTCACACCCCTGCAGCTCATACGTGCGCGACATAACGCGGTGCCATATCAGCAGTGCGATGAGATCCGTCAGCTTCGCGAGTGGGCAATGATGACGGCGGATGCTACCGCACCGTCGCAGAGAGGACGTAGTGGCGACATTGCTGTCGCTGTGGTGACGGGGGCGGGTGGCTCCGGGAAGACACGTCTGGCCGCGCAGCTGTGCGACGATCTGTCTACGATCGGATGGTACGCGGGGTTTTTGCCCTCGACGACCGAGGTGACGGATGAGGAGCTGACTGCTCTCGCGGCGGTAACCACGGAGCTGTTGGTGGTGGTGGACTACGCCGAGGAAGCTCGGCGAGGTCTCGTCGCACGGGTGGTGCGCAAGCTGCGCGCGAGGCAGTCGACGACCCGGATCGTGTTGACAGCGCGCAGTGCCGATGCGTGGTGGGAGGGGTTCCGTGAGGAAGCGGAGCAAGACGGAACCCCACTGAGAAACACGCTGTTACTGTCCATTCGGGGCAAGCAACAGGTGGAGAGGGATCCGTGGTTCTTCGGGCGCATGTATCGCAGGGCGGTTCAGCAATTCTCTGACAAGCTCAATAAGGCTGTTCCCACAGACGTTGAGGTTCCCCACTACCTGGGGGACACCGCTCTTGACGTCGTGTTGAGGGCCTGGCTCGCCGTGTGCGGCGACAATGATGGGGCTCAGGAGGCTATGCCGACCCGGGAAGAGCTCTACGACAAAGTACTGTCGATCGAGTTTGCACGGTGGCGTCAGGAACCGATACTGGAGGAAATCAGCCGTAAGCAACTGCGTCAGGCTGCAGCCACCCTCAGCTTGCTTGCCCCGAGCCAGGACGAGGATGCGGTCGACGACGTCCTGAGCAGATTGCCAGAGTGGAGTCAGGAGCATCAGCTCCGCAGTCGTTTCGCAGAACTGCTAGTCCAATCCCTCTTGCGTGATGACGGTGCTGAGGCTGTGAGCCTGCGGCCCGATCCGGTTGCCGAACACCTCATCCTGGAGGTATTCGGAAAGAAGCCGGAACTGCTGGATCGGGTGCTTCCACAGGATCCGGCGCAGGTACCTGGCTTAGACGACCCCGATGCTGAGGACTCGGTCGTTACGCGTGCGCTCGAGATGGGCCAACAGGTGCGCAACGCGTGCGTGACCCTCACACGGGCCTCCTCTCTCGATAGAGAGGTGGCACTTCGCCTGGCCCGGCGTGCTCTCCGTGAGAGGCCATTCCTGTGGAAGGAAGCGCTGGATGTCGCGCTCACTCAGGGAGGACCGCTGGCACCCGCTCTCGAAGCGCTCATTGAATCAGGTGTGACCCTGCCACTCGGTGAGATTGATGATGTGATTCCTGTCGGGCACCCGGTATTGGCGGGAGCTGCCTTGGCGGCGACCAGGCGCCTTGCAGCTTCCGCTGAGCGTAGTCCCGAGCAACAGGCACATTGGGCCAATAACCTGTCCATTCGTCTGTCGGATGTTGGGGATCGAGTGGGGGCGTTGGTGGCGGCTCGTGAGGCGGTGGAGCTGTATCGGGGGTTGGCTGAGGTTTCCCCGGCGGCCTACACTCCCGGCCTGGCAATGTCGTTGAGTAACCTGGCGAATTGTTTGTCTGAGGTGGGGGAGCGGAATGAGGCGTTGGTGGCGGCTCGTGAGGCGGTGGAGCTGTATCGGGGGTTGGCTGAGGTTTCCCCGGCGGCCTACACCCCGCACCTGGCTGGGTCGTTGAGTAACCTAGCGGATCGTTTGTCGGCGGTGGGGGATCGGGATGGTGCGTTGGGGGCGGCCCGTGAGGCGGTGCGTTTGCGTCGGGCGCTGGCTGAGGTTTCCCCGGCGGCTTACACCCCGCGCCTGGCTGGGTCGTTGAATAACCTGGCGAATTGTTTGTCGGCGGTGGGGGATCGGGATGGTGCGTTGGTGGCGGCTCGTGAGGCGGTGGAGCTGTATCGGGGGTTGGCTGAGGTTTCCCCGGCGGCCTACGCCCCCGACCTGGCAATGTCGTTGAATAACCTGGCGAATTGTTTGTCGGCGGTGGGGGATCGGGATGGTGCGTTGGTGGCGGCTCGTGAGGCGGTGGAGCTGTATCGGGGGTTGGCTGAGGTTTCCCCGGCGGCCTACACCCCCGACCTGGCAACGTCGTTGAATAATCTGGCGGCTTTCCTGTCGGGTGTGGGGGATCGGGATGGTGCGTTGGGGGCTGCCCGCGAGGCGGTGCGTTTGCGCCGGGCGCTGGCTAAGGCTTCCCCACAGGCCTACACCCCGAACCTGGCTGCGTCGTTGAATAACCTAGCGAATCTTTTGTCGGGTGTGGGGGAGCAGGATGGGGCGTTGGTGGCGGCCCGCGAGGCGGTGCGTTTGCGCCGGGCGCTGGCTAAGGCTTCCCCGCAGGCCTACACCCCCGACCTTGCTGCGTCGTTGAGTAACCTAGCGAATCTTTTGCCGGCGGTGGGGGAGCGGAATGGGGCGTTGGAGGCGGCCCGTGAGGCGGTGGAGCTGTATCGGGCGCTGGCTAAGGCTTCCCCGGCGGCCTACACCCCGCATCTGGCTGGGTCGTTGAGTAACCTAGCGAATCGTTTGTCAGAGGTGGGGGAGTGGAATGGGGCGTTGGTGGCGGCCCGTGAGGCGGTGGAGCTGTATCGGGGGTTGGCTGAGGCTTCCCCGCAGGCCTACACCCCCGACCTGGCAATGTCGTTGAGTAACCTGGCGAATTGTTTGTCGGCGGTGGGGGATCGGGATGGTGCGTTGGTGGCGGCCCGTGAGGCGGTGCGTTTGCGCCGAGCGCTGGCTGAGGCTTCCCCACAGGCCTACACCCCGAACCTGGCTGCGTCGTTGAATACCCTGGCGAACATTTTGTCGGAGGTGGGGGACCAGGAGGGTGCGTTGGGGGCGGCCCGTGAGGCGGTGGAGCTGTATCGGGGGTTGGCTGAGGCTTCCCCGCAGGCCTACACCCCCGACCTGGCTGCGTCGTTGAATAACCTGGCGAATTGTTTGTCGGCGGTGGGGGATCGGGATGGTGCGTTGGTGGCGGCCCGTGAGGCGGTGCGTTTGCGCCGAGCGCTGGCTGAGGCTTCCCCACAGGCCTACACCCCGAACCTGGCTGCGTCGTTGAATAACCTAGCGAATCGTTTGTCTGAGGTGGGGGACCAGGAGGGTGCGTTGGGGGCGGCCCGCGAGGCGGTGGAGCTGTATCGGGCGCTGGCCGAGGTTTCCCCGCAGGCTTACATGCCGGCCCTGGCTGGCGCGTTGAATAATCTGGCGACCTTCTTGTCGGAGGTGGGTGAGCATGGTGAGGCGCTGGTGGTGGCTCGTGAGGCGGTGGAACTGCATCGCGGGCTGGCTGAGGCTTCCCCAACGGCCTACACCCCCGACCTGGCAATGTCGTTGAATAATCTGGCGCTTCGTTTGTCGGCGGTGGGTGAGCCGGGTGAGGCCTTAAGGGTGGCTCGTGAGGCGGTGGAGGCGTATCGGGTATTGGCTGAGGCCTCTCCGCAGGCTTACGCGCCTGCTCTGGCCCGGTCGTTGAATACTCTGGTGAATTGTTTGTCGGGGGTGGGTGAGCCGGGTGAGGCGTTGGTGGTGGCTCGTGAGGCGGTGCGTTTGCGCCGGGTGTTGGCTGAAGCCTCCCCGCAGGCTTACATGCCTGCCCTGGTCCGATCGTTGAAGACACTGGCAAGAATCCTGGTGGACAACGGTCATTCGGAGGAAGCTCTGGGAGCGTTCGTTGAAGGCTTCGATCACCTCTCGCCCGCTGCGCGTGCTCACCTGCTGCTAGCCAGGGCAACCTGGCGCGAAGACGGACGTGAAGCAGACGACCTTGTCTCTGCAGCTCAGGAGGCCGACGCCGCCGATGCTCCGGCGCTCCTAGGCCCGGTGCGCCGGGGGATTGCTCAAGCAATGGCCGACATGGGAATACTGGATCAGAATGCGCCGATGTGGGCAATAGTTAGCGCTGATTCGGCCATGGTGAGTCGAGTAAAAGAATGGTCGGAGTGTAAGAGCCTAGCTGAACGAGCGGACCTACTAGAAAAACAATGGGCATCTCCGTCAATCTCGGAGCGTGAAACGTTGGCTGCTCTCGTTCAGCTCCACATTGACTTGCCCTCCCTTGCTGAGCTTGCTGCTCTTGTCGAAAGAGGTGTCGTCGAAGGCACGCAGGCAGTCTCGACTGGCCTGCGGATCCATCATCGCGTTCAGGTGCTCGCGCACGACTGGCGCGAGGCGCACCTGAACGGGAGAGGAGCAAGCTTCCTGCGCGAGCACATGAGGGGCAACCCCGATGCGTCGCGTGGCGAAGATCAGATCAGCGAGGGTGACAAGCAAGAGTCGGAAGAATGGGAGAAAGACCTAGGCGACCCCGACATGAGAACCCGGGTCCTCCAGTTGCTGGCGGCAAAGCTCCCGGAGGCTGAGCACTCGGCATGATGAGCGTTCTGGCGCTTGCGGAACTCACGGATCCGAGAACCGCCTACGATGCGCACGGCAGCGACGAGGGAGCCGAAGACACGCTCAGAGAGTTCCTCGAAACGCGCAATTGGCGGGCGATGCTCCTTGTCCTCGGAGTGCGCCCGTCCGTGGCGGAATCCACCTACGGCCGTATTGCCCTCCTGCTCTTCGCCGCCGTCACCGACGAACCCGTAGAGAGGCTGCGCGAACTCTACGAGCATGCGAACGAGGAGATGGACGCGATCCACCGCAGGCAGCTCCAGGCCCTGCTCGACAAGGCCCTCGGAACCGACCAAAGCCCGAAATCTTTTTCTGATCTTCTCCTTTGGGTCAAGGAGTAGGTGTGTAGGGGCCAGAGAGACACGATATTTTGTAGCGAACGGTTCAACAATCATATGTATGTCGACGATTCTAAGGGGGACATCCTAATGAGAATCAATTTATATGATGTCTTGTGTTTCTGCCGAAACGTGTACACCTTGGTATTGCGTCATGAGTGATCCATTTTTCTGGGATTCGATCAAGTATCCGACGTGGTTGGTGGATATGGTTCACGTCGGGTGGGTGCAGCGCTTGCTTCGCGCTGCGCAGTGGACGGGTTTCCCCGGTCCTGAGCCTGACCTGGTCGTCGATGGGCAAACGCGTGTAGAGGCTCACGCGAGGAGGGTTTTTGACAAGTTTGTTGAGCTGGGGATCGAATACGTTGCGGAGCCGACAGATAGCGAGCCTGGGGCGCAGCGTATTCGGCCTGTCAACGAGGTGCTCAAATTTGGCAAGGCGACATGCGTGGATCTGTGCGTGGCCTTTTGCTGCGCTGCGCTCGATGCTGGGATCTACCCGCTGATCTTGACGGTGACGGCTGACGGTGGGCAGCGGCGGCACGCGATCGTCGTGGTGCCGATGGAACGTCAGTGGGCCATGGGGTGCGACGTCCTCATCGAGGAAGGGTTCAGCCGCGAGCCGATGATGCCTGGTGGGGAAGACCTGAGAGGTCTCCTGGTCGAGTTCGTCGGGGATACCGGGGGTTCGTGGTTGGCGATCGACGTCGAACAGGTGACAGAACCTGGGGCTGGGTGGGGCGTTGCGCTCTTCCGCGGTGCCGCCTATATCCGGGACTGGGAGTGGGATGTGTGCGTGGACGTTGGGGGTCTGCGCAGTCGCACCCCTGATCGGGAGCTTCCTCCTGGGGGGACACATCGAGAAGGTGTTGACGCCAGCGCGTACTCCGTTACCTATAGAGTTCACGCCTTTGCAGCTGATTCGGGCGCGACATGCAATCGTTCCCTTTCAGGAAGGTCCTGAGATTCAGCAACTTCGTACCTGGGTCATGAGCATGCCGGACGAAGCTGCAAGGCATGAAGGTCATGGTGATATCGCTGTTGCCGTGGTGACAGGGGCAGGGGGAACCGGGAAGACACGTATGGCAGTGCAGTTGTGCGATGAATTTTCGCAAAAGGGTTGGTATACCGGATTTTTGCCGTCGACGACGGAAATAACGGACGCGGAACTATCGGCCCTCGTAGAGGTGGTAACGGAGCTGTTGGTTGTCGTGGACTACGCCGAGGAAGCTCGGCGAGGTCTCGTCGCACGGGTGGTTCGCGCATTGCAGGATAGAAAGACGGCAACGCGGATTGTCTTAACCGCGCGTGGTACAGATCAATGGTGGGATAGTTTTCGAAGCCGTATGGAGCAAGACGGTATTGATTTGAGCAGAACTCTTAAAATTTCCAACCTTGGACGGTTGCAGCAAGGGGTAGAGACAAGACTGCTCGCTGATCTCTATGAAAGAGCGGTTGAAGTGTTCTCTCAATGTATGAATTTGAATCGTCCCTCAAATGGTGCTGTTCCAGATGATCTAGGTGAGACGGCACTCGATGTTGTACTGCAGGCCTGGAGTGAAGTGTGCAGTGAAAGAGTAGATAGCACAGCAATGCTATCGGATCGGAGTGAGCTTTATGAGCGTGTGTTAGAGATAGAGTTCGCTCAGTGGCGCAAAGCTCCAATACTGGCGGAGGTAAGCAACAGGCATCTTCACCGAGCTGCTGCAACTTTGAGTTTAGTTTCACCTGCGTCAGACGAAGAGCAGGTGGACGCTGCCCTTAGTGTGCTCCCGGAGTGGAACAGTGAGCACCTACGCCGTGGGCGCTTCGCAGAGCTTCTCGTGCAGGCATTGCTGCGTACAGATAGTGAGAAACCTATTTGTCTCCAGCCAGATCCTGTGGCAGACCATCTTATCCTTACGGTTTTTGGAAATAATCCAGAACTCTTAGACGCTATACTTTCTTAAGGAATGAAGGAGTGGGCTGTGGTTGTTAAATATCCTCGTGCAAGTCAAATTGATACTGAGCGTAGTCGCGTGCGGGAGCAACAGCTGTGGAACGTGTTTAGTGCTCTCACTCGTGCGGCCTCTCTAAATCGGGAATCGGCAGAAGAGATTGCTTGTCGGACTCTGAGGCGCCACCCGCATTTGTGGCGTAATGCGCTGGGTGTTGCAATTGCGCAGGGAGGACCGTTTGTACGCGCCTTGGAGGACTTGATTAACTCTGGTGTTGATCTTCCTTTTGAGGATATTCTGGAAGAAATTTCACCTGGGGATGACGCCTTGCGGAGGGTGGCGCTCGCAGCGACTAATTGTCTGGTTACTTCTGCTCAACCAGGTACTGAAGAACAGTTGTACTGGCAAATTCTGTTAACGAAACGCCTGTTAGAGATGGGTGAGTGGGCCAAAGCGTTAACGTCTGCAGAGAAGGCTTTGGAAGTATGTCGCGTTCTGTCTGAGGGGTCACCTTCGGCGTATGCTGTGCAATTTGCTGAGGCATTAACTTTACTCGGGCGTGCGCGATATAAGTTAGGTGCGACTGTTGAGGCGGAATATGCGGTCCGAGAGGCGGTGAAACTCTATCGAGAGTTGGCTAAATCAGAGTCTTCAGTCACTAATGTAAAATTGGTTGATGCTCTCAACGAGCTGGCTTCTATTCTGCGCACGAATGGTAAACAAGGTGAGGCGCTGGATGCAATGCGTGAAGCGCTGCGTTTCCGCTGGTCGATGAACGGGAATCTGTCAGTGTCGCAAATGGATGACGAGATTGGAGATTCTGTTGATCGTGCCCCACTCGAAGGGGACACGGAACAGATGGCCGAGGTACTTAAGCATGCGCGCGACGGTGTGCAGTCGTATCGGGTGTTGGCTGAGGCTTCCCCGCAGGCCTACACCCCGAACCTGGCAATGTCGTTGAATAACCTAGCAGCCTTTTTGTCGGAGGTGGGGGAGCGGAATGAGGCGTTGGTGGCGGCCCGCAAGGCGGTGGAGCTGTATCGCGGGCTGGCTGAGGCTTCCCCGCAGGCCTACACCCCGAACCTGGCAATGTCGTTGAATAACCTAGCGGCCTTTTTGTCGGAGGTGGGGGAGCAGGATGAGGCGTTGGAGGCTGCCCGCAAGGCGGTGGAGCTGTATCGCGGGCTGGCTGAGGCTTCCCCGCAGGCCTACACCCCCGACCTGGCTGCGTCGTTGAATAACCTAGCGAATCGTTTCTCGGCAGTGGGGGAGCGGAACGAGGCGTTGGAGGCGGCCCGCGAGGCGGTGCGTTTGCGCCGAGTTCTGGCTGAGGCTTCCCCGCAGGCCTACACCCCCGACCTCGCTGCGTCGTTCAATAACCTAGCGAACATTTTGTCGGCGGTGGGGAAGGTGAATGAGGCGTTGGTGGCGGCCCGCAAGGCGGTGGAGCTGTATCGCGGGCTGGCTGAGGCTTCCCCGCAGGCCTACACCCCGAACCTGGCAATGTCGTTGAATAACCTAGCGAATCTTTTGTCGGAGGTGGGGGATCGGAACGAGGCGTTGGGGGCTGCCCGCGAGGCGGTGCGTTTGCGCCGAGTTCTGGCTGAGGCTTCCCCGCAGGCCTACACCCCGAACCTGGCAATGTCGTTGAATAACCTGGCGGCCTTTTTGTCGGAGGTGGGGGATCGGAATGAGGCGCTGGAGGCTGCTCGCAAGGCGGTGGAGCTGTATCGTGGGCTGGCTGAGGCTTCCCCGCAGGCCTACACCCCCGACCTCGCTGCGTCGTTCAATAACCTAGCGAACATTTTGTCGGCGGTGGGGAAGGTGAATGAGGCGTTGGTGGCGGCCCGCAAGGCGGTGGAGCTGTATCGCGGGCTGGCTGAGGCTTCCCCGCAAGCCTACACCCCGAACCTGGCAATGTCGTTGAATAACCTAGCGAATCTTTTGTCGGAGGTGGGGCAAACGGAAAAAGCGCTCGAACTCCTACGTGAGGCTAGGAAGCTTGTGGATGATTTGCCTTAGCCTGCTGTCCTTTGCATCGATTCTGACGGCGCAGCTCAAGATTTCTCCTTGAACGCTGAATTATGGACAGGTAAATCGCCACGGTGGGAGGCTCCTAAGCTGCTTTGGGCCTTTCCGTTTGCATTTGTGCAACGCAAACAAACGTACGGGAACGACCACCTTCGAGTGGGCAGCGGGCTTCACCCCGGCCTCGGCTTCCGAGCTGGCCAAGGGCCTGCACGCCCTGACCTGGAACGACCGCCCCCTCGATCAGTGGGACTGAGGTTGGTTCTCGTCGCCTGACTGACCGACGGCGGGGGCCACGAAGGGCGAGACCTCGTAGGGGAACGAGCGGTACTTGAAGTAGCCCTCCAGGTAGGACAGATGCTCCTCGCACGCCAACCACGTCTTCGTGCGTGCGCGGTGGATCGCCGGATTACGCCAGTCGATCCGATAGATCGCGGCGTTCGTGCATTCGCGTGCCGAGCAGATACCCGACGCGCTTTCGACTCCCAGAGCCATGGTGTCCTCCCGATGCGGTTACGCTTGGAAGTATGCCAACCCTCGTCCTCGTTCGCCACGCGCAAGCCGCCTACAACTACCCCGACCGCGCCCGCCCCCTGACCGACGCCGGACGCGACCAGGCCGCGCGCCTCGGTGTCACCCTCGCCCGCGAGGTCGGTGCCTTCGATGTCGCCGTCTCCTCCGACGCGCAGCGCGCCCGCGAAACCTTCACGGCGATCCTCGCGCGCGCAGGAGCCGACGAGTCATGGCACGACCGCTCCATCTACGACGGCGGCGAGGAAGAGATCATCGAGCTAGCCCGCACCTTCACCGGCGAGGCCTGCCTGATCGTCGGACACGAACCCGTCATCTCCTATGCCGGATACATCCTCGCCCGCCAAGAGGACCGAGGGGCAGCCGACAGGGGAGTGCCCACCGCCACCGCCCTCGTCCTCTCCTTCGAGGGTGCGTGGGAGGATCTCGCGCCCGGAACGTGCGCCATGCGAGTCTTCTACACCCCGCCCACCCGATAGGTGATGTGCCCCGGGGAGGCGGCCACGGCCTCGTCCCCGATCCTGTGACGGTGTTTACGTTTGTCCACGTGAGTGCCACACACATAGGGGAGGGCAGCCTCAACGCGATAGAATGTGCCGGTATCTATCCACCCAACAGGGAGAAGTGATGTCGGGACACTCTAAGTGGGCGACCACTAAGCACAAGAAGGCCGCCATTGACGCCAAGCGCGGCAAGCTCTTCGCGCGCCTCATCAAGAACATTGAGGTTGCGGCTCGCACGGGCGGCGGCGACCCCGCTGGTAACCCGACGCTGTACGACGCCATCCAGAAGGCGAAGAAGAACTCCGTCCCCGCCGATAACATCGACCGCGCCGTCAAGCGCGGCTCCGGTGCCGAGGCCGGCGGCGCCAACTACGAGACCATCATGTACGAGGGCTACGGCCCCAACGGCGTTGCGTTCCTCGTGGAGTGTCTGACGGACAACCGCAACCGCGCCGCCTCCGACGTGCGCCTGGGCTTCACTCGCCACGGCGGTTCCCTGGCCGACCCCGGTTCGGTTTCCTACCTGTTCTCCCGTCGCGGCGTCGTCGAGGTGCCCGCCGCCGACGGCGTGGACGAGGAATCCATCATGATGGCCGTCCTCGATGCCGGTGCCGAAGAGGTTGAGGACGCTGGCGATCTCTTCGTCATCGAATCCGACCCCAAGGACGTCGTCGCCGTGCGCACCGCCCTGCAGGAGGCCGGCATCGACTACGACTCCGCCGAAGTCCAGTTCGTCGCCTCCACCGAGGTCGAGCTCGATCTCGAGGGTGCCCTCAAGGTCAACAAGCTCATCGATGTCCTCGAGGACTTCCGACGACGTGCAGAACATCTACACGAACATGTCCCTCTCAGACGAGGTTCGTGCCCAGCTGGAAGAGCAGGAGTAACCATGAGCGAGAGCACCGCGAAGCGCGAGGTCGGCACCCCGCAGGTTAAGCGTGGCATGGCCCAGATGCTCAAGGGCGGCGTCATCATGGACGTCGTCACCCCCGAGCAGGCGAAGATCGCCGAGGACGCGGGCGCCGTGGCCGTCATGGCCCTCGAGCGCGTCCCCGCCGACATTCGCGCCCAGGGCGGCGTGGCACGTATGTCCGACCCGGACCTGATCGAAGGCATCATCGAAGCCGTGTCGATCCCCGTCATGGCGAAGGCCCGCATCGGTCACTTCGTCGAGGCGCAGGTCCTGCAGTCCCTGGGTGTCGACTACATCGACGAGTCCGAGGTGCTGACCCCCGCCGACTACAGCCACCACATCGACAAGTGGAACTTCACGGTTCCCTTCGTCTGTGGTGCGACCAACCTCGGTGAGGCGCTGCGCCGCATCAACGAGGGTGCTGCCATGATCCGTTCCAAGGGTGAGGCTGGCACCGGTGACGTCTCCAACGCGACCACGCACATGCGTAAGATTCGCGACGAGATCCGCCACCTGACCTCCCTGCCCGAGGACGAACTCTACGTCGCAGCCAAGGAGCTGCAGGCCCCCTACGAGCTCGTCGCTGAGGTCGCCCGTGAGGGCCGCCTCCCCGTCGTGCTCTTCACGGCCGGTGGCATCGCCACCCCCGCCGACGCTGCCATGATGATGCAGCTGGGTGCCGAGGGCGTCTTCGTCGGTTCGGGCATCTTCAAGTCCGGTGACCCCGCCAAGCGTGCGGCCGCCATCGTCAAGGCCACGACCTTCTACGACGACCCGTCCGTCATCGCCGAGGTCTCGCGTGGTCTGGGTGAGGCCATGGTCGGCATTAACGTCGACGACCTGCCCGTGGATCACCGCCTCGCGGAGCGCGGATGGTGACCATCGGCGTTCTCGCCCTGCAGGGCGACGTCGCAGAGCACGTGCGGGCGCTGGAAAACTCCGGCGCCCGCGCGCTGCTTGTGCGTAGGGTTTCTGAACTCGACCAGGTCGATGGCCTGGTCATTCCGGGCGGCGAGTCGACCACAATGTCGAATCTTCTCCTGTCTTTCGGCCTGTTTGACACTCTTAATGACCGCATCGCCTCCGGCATGCCGGTGTACGGCACGTGCGCGGGCATGATCATGCTCGCCTCGTCGATCCTGGACGGCCGCGACGATCAGCGATCTTTCGGTGCTCTCGACATGGTCGTGCGCCGCAACGCCTTCGGCCGTCAGGTCGACTCCTACGAGGAGGACCTGGACGTTGAGGGTCTCGACGGGCGCCCCTTCCACGCCGTCTTCATCCGCGCTCCGTGGGTTGAGTCGGTGGGAGAGGGCGTCGAGGTGATCGCGCGCGCTGGGAATGCCGCCGATGGCCCGATCGTCGCGGTGCGGCGCGGCAACGTCATGGCGACGTCTTTCCATCCCGAGGTGGGCGGAGACGACCGTATCCACGGCCTCTTCGTCGACATGGTGGCCCGCGCGTAATGCGCGTGATGGGCATCGACCCGGGCCTGACGCGGTGCGGCCTCGGCGTCGTCGACGTGGACGCCTCGCGTCGAGCGAGCCTCGTCTACGTCGGCGTCGCCCGCACGGACAAGGACTTGGCGACGCACTTTCGCCTGCGTACGATCGCCGACGCGATCGACACAGTCATCGAGCAATACCAGCCCGAGGTAGTCGCCATCGAGCGCGTCTTCGCGCAGGATAACTTGCAGTCGGTGACGGCCACCATGCAGGTCATGGGTGCGGCCATGACCTGCGTAGGTCGCGCGGGTCTGCCGATGGCGGTCCATACGCCCTCGGAGGTCAAGTCCGCCGTGTCCGGCAATGGAAACGCGGATAAAGCGCAGGTACAGACGATGGTCGCGCGCATCCTCGGCCTCGCCAAGGCGCCCAAGCCCGCGGACGCGGCTGACGCCCTCGCGATCGCGATCACGCACGCGTGGCGGGGGACCGGTCTGCTCGGCGCACCCGAGGACTCCTCGGTCGCGGTCTCCATTTCGGGTCGTCTCACTGCGCGTGGTTCGATGACCCCCGCCCAGCGGGCGTGGGCCGAGGCACAGGCCGCGCAACGCCGGACGGGTGCCGTCGATCCTCGGCGCAGGCGCGGCTAGAATCGTACATATGTTCGCCCGCCGGTCGGCGGGTCTCGTGCCAGGGAAAGGACCGCAGTGATCTCGATTCTGCGCGGCATTGTCGCAAGCGTCGGACTCGACCATATCGACGTTGTGGTTGGAGGCATCGGCTTCCGTGTCCACGTGACCCCCGCTTTCGCGCAGGGGAATGCGCGCGATGAGGAGATCACGGTCTACACCTCGATGATCGTACGCGAGGACTCGATGACCCTCTACGGCTTCGAGTCCTGCGACGAGCGCGACGTGTTCACCACGCTCATGTCGGTCTCCGGCATCGGCCCGAAGATCGCGCTGGCTGCCCTGGCTGTGCTGCGCCCCGACGACCTGCGCCGCGCCGTGCGCGACCAGGACCTGGCCACGCTTCAGCGCATCCCCGGCGTTGGAAAAAAGTCTGCCCAGCGCATGGCCCTGGAGATCGGGGACAAACTCGGCACTCCCGCGGCCCTGCCCGGTGCCGAAGCCACCCCAGCCCCCGCCCCAAGCCAGGATACAGTCGCCTCCGAAGTCAGCGCCGCCCTGGTGGGGCTGGGCTGGTCCGAGGCGCAGGCCACCAAGGCCATCGAGAAGCTCGCAGGCAGCGGGCTGGGTGCCTCCGACATGCTGCGCGCCGCGCTGGTGAGCCTGGGAGGCGGCCGTGGCTGAGCAGCCCGACATCGAGACGATGCGCATCGTCGCCCCGGACGCGGGCGAACTCGAGCGCGCCGCCGAGGCGGCTCTACGACCCAAGAAGCTCTCCGAGTTCGTAGGTCAGCGCGTCGTGCGAGGCCAGCTCCAGCTGGTCCTCGACGCCGCTCGCATGCGTGCGTCCACCCCCGATCATGTCCTGCTCGCAGGCCCTCCCGGTCTGGGCAAGACGACGCTCGCCATGATCATCGCCGCCGAGATGGGGACCTCGTTGCGCCTGACCTCCGGCCCCGCCATCCAGCACGCGGGCGACCTGGCCGCAATCCTGTCGGGCCTGCAGGAAGGCGACATCCTCTTTATTGACGAGATCCACCGCCTGGCGCGCACGGCCGAGGAAATGCTCTACCTCGCGATGGAGGACTTTCGCGTCGACGTGGTTGTCGGCAAGGGGCCCGGTGCGACCTCGATCCCCCTGACGCTCCCGCCTTTCACGGTCGTCGGAGCGACCACACGATCCGGCCTGCTGCCCGCCCCGCTGCGCGACCGTTTCGGCTTCACCGCGCACCTGGAGTTCTACGAGACCGAAGAACTCCAGTCGGTCGTTACCCGCTCAGCCACCCTCCTCGGCTCGCCCATCGACGCTCGCGCCGCCCATGAGATCGCGTCACGTTCGCGCGGTACGCCCCGCATCGCGAACCGGCTTCTGCGCCGTGTCGTCGACTACGCGCAGGTGCACGGTGACGGAACACTCACATTGGATGCCGCGCGCGGTGCCCTCGAACTCTTCGAGGTCGATCCCTCCGGCCTGGACCGCCTCGACCGCGCGGTCCTTGAGGCCGTGTGCCGTCGCTTCGCTGGCGGGCCCGTGGGCCTCACGACCTTGTCCGTCACCATCGGCGAGGAAGCGGAAACCGTTGAAACCGTCGCTGAACCGTACCTGGTGCGCGAGGGTTTCCTCGTGCGCACCAACCGCGGACGTATGGCGACCCCGAAGGCATGGGGACACCTCGGCCTGAACCCACCCATGCCGGATGGTTCCCTCTTTGACTAGGGGAGCGGGCCTCGTCGAAGAGGGAGAAGCGCGACGGTTCGCGTCATCGTGACAAGGTACGACCGGCGGTAGCATGCGCAGCGCCGCGCGGCTAATATCGCATAGGCTAAAACCCTCCTTCGGCATTAGACTGTCACAGTGCGCTTCAAGCGCCCGACCGTCATCGAAAGTGAACCAGCCTTTATGAACAACTACACCCTCATGGGCCTGCTCGTCGTCATGATCGCCTTCATGTGGTGGAGCTCGCGCTCCCGCAAGAAGCAGATGGAAAAGATGGAGCAGGACAAGCGTGAGCAGCTCGCGGCCGTCACCCCCGGCGAGTGGGTTCGTACCCGCGTCGGCTTTTGGGGCCGTTTCGTCGACCTCGACGGCGACATTGTCGTCCTCGAGACGACCGACGGTCACGAAATGTACTGGGAACGCGAGATGATCGCCGAGATTGGCGGCCAGCCGCCTCTCGCCAGTACAGAGGACGACGAGGCGACCGACGGCACCAAGACGGAGGAGATCAGCGACGAGGACGAGGCCATCCTGGGTCTCGACGACGCGCCGTCCTCCAAGGACTCCGACGAGCAGCAGAAGTAAGTCAAGGCTGAACGGAAAGTAGAACCGTGGCATCTCATAAGCGACGCCCCGTGCGCGCGCTCGTGACGCTCACCGTCGCCATCGTGGCGGCGTGCGCGGCGCTGGCGCTGGGGCATTTCACCAAGGGCGTATCACCGTACCCCGACCTGGCCCTCGACCTGAAGGGCGGCACCCAGCTGATCCTGACTCCGACCGTGACGGCCGGGGGACAGCGCGAGATCACTGACGACGACATCACGCAGGCGATCTCGATTATTCGTAATCGTATCGACGCCTCCGGTGTGTCCGAATCCGAGATCTCCTCGATGGGCAACTCGAATATTATGGTGTCGATCCCCGGCACCCCCTCCCAGGAGCAGCTGGACCTGATCCGTGCCTCCTCACAGATGAATTTCCGTCCCGTGCTGCGCATGGGACTGGCTCAGACGGACGCGCCGGTCCAGGACACCAACGCGCAGTCCGGTGACGCCAGCGCGACGGATGCTCAGTCGGGCGCTACCACCCAGTCGGGTGAGGGCACCGCGCAGTCCGGTGAGGACGCCCAGTCGGGCCAGGCCGCCACCGTGGCGTCGCAGCCGGGCCAGACCGAGCTGCGTTCGACCGCCGTTGACCCGGCGGTCGCGATGAGCTTTGCCGACAAGAACGGCGACGGCGTTCTCTCGGATACTCCGGCTGAGGACCCCGAGAATGCTTCCTCCCTTAAGTGGGAGACCGAGCAAGTCCTGTACGACTTCCTGACCCTCGATTGCTCGGCCTCCGCTGACGTCAAGCGCGTCGAAGGTCCCGCTGACAAGCCGTACGCCGCCTGTGACGATTCCGGCCGAATCAAGTACATCCTTGGCCCCGTCACAGTTCCCGGCTCGGACCTGAAGTCGGCGACCGCGGGCCTGGTTCGCACCCAGACGGGCGGATCGACCGGCGCATGGTCCGTGTCCCTCCAGTTCAACAACGACGGTGCCGAGAAGTTCAAGGAGAGCTCTGAGATTCTCTACGGCTTCCACGATTCGGATCCCGAGGCTGGCGGCAACGGCGGCGCGGGTACCCCTGACCGTAACCACTTCGCCGTCGTCTTGGACGGGACGGTCATCACGGCTCCGTCGATGAATTCGATCATCCCGACCGGACAGGCCGAGATTACGGGTAACTTCACCGCCGCGAGCGCGCGTACGCTTGCTAACCAGCTGAGCTTTGGCTCGCTGCCGCTGAACTTCGAGGTTGAGTCCGAGCAGCAGATCTCTGCGACGATCGGTACCGATCACCTGACGGTTGGTCTGTGGGCCGCCGTGATCGGCTTCCTGCTCGTTATTCTCTATCTGATCTGGCAGTACCGCGGCCTGGCGATTATTTCGGCTGGTTCGCTCGTTGTCGCCTCGATCATCACCTACCTGGTGATCACGCTGCTGTCGTGGTGGATGGGATACCGCTTGTCCCTGGCTGGTGTCGCCGGCCTGATCATGGCCATCGGCGTCACGACCGACTCGTTCATCGTCTACTTCGAGCGTGTCCGTGACGAGGTCCGCGATGGACGCCCGCTGCGCGCCGCCGTCGAAGAGGGCTGGGATCGCGCCAAGCGCACGATTCTGGTCTCCGACGCGGTCAACCTGGTCGCCGCTGTCGTGCTCTATCTGCTCGCCGTGGGTGGCGTTCAGGGCTTCGCGTTTACCCTGGGCGTCACGACTGTCATCGACATCGCCGTGATCTTCCTGTTCACGCACCCGATGATGGAGCTGCTCATCCGCATGCGCTTCTTCGGCGAGGGCCACAAATTCTCGGGTCTTGATCCCGAGCACCTGGGCGCGAAGAATGCCCTCGTGTACGCCGGTCGCGGTCGCGTCGTCGTGCGCGGTGAATCCGAGGCGAAGGCTACGAAGGACGAGGCCGGGGACGGTCTGTCGATCGCCGAGCGTCGCCGTGCGGCGCGTCTAGCGGCGCAGAATGCGTCGGTGGCGCAGGAAGAGGAGAACTGACATGATGAGTTTTGCTCAGTGGGGCAACGCCCTGTACTCCGGCGAGAAGTCCTACGCCGTCATTCCCAACCGTAAGACGTTCGTCGGCCTGGCTGCCTCGGTCCTCGTGATCGGTTTTGCGCTGGTCGCGATCATGGGGCTGAACCGCTCGATCGAGTTCACAGGTGGTTCCCAGTTCGACGTTGCTCACGTGAGCGACCAGAGCGAGTCCTTCGCATCGCGCACGGTGGCCGACACCGGCCTCGTCGAAGGTGCTTCGAAGGTGACCCGTGTCGGAAGCGACTCCGTACGCATCCAGACCACGTCGCTGGATTCTGCGACGACGGCACAGGTGCGTGACGCTCTGGCAAGCGCCTACGGCGTTGATCCGTCCTCGGTTCAGTCCTCCTCGATCGGTCCCTCGTGGGGTTCCTCGGTGACGACGAAGGCCGCTCAGTCGCTCGTCATCTTCATGGCCCTCGTGGCCCTGCTGATGACCGTGTACTTCCGTTCTTGGCGGATGGCAGTGTCTGCGCTCCTCGCGCTCGTGCACGACATCGCGGTGACGGTCGGTGTCTTTGCGATCCTGCAGGTTGAGGTCTCGCCCGCCACCGTCATCGGCTTCCTGACGATTCTGGGCTACTCGCTCTATGACACCGTCGTCGTCTTCGACAAGGTGCGCGAGCTGACAGCGGACGTCTACGATCAGAAGCACTACACCTTCGCCGAGTACGTCAACCTCGCGGTTAACCAGACGATGGTTCGCTCCATCAACACCTCGGTTGTGGCGCTTCTCCCCGTCGGTGCGATCCTTATCATCGGTTCTGTGGCCCTGGGGCCGGGTACGCTGGTGGATATCTCGCTGGCGCTGTTCATCGGCATGATCGCGGGTACCTACTCGTCGATCTTCATCGCCTCCCCGCTCCTCGTCACCTTCCAGGAGCTGTCGAACACCACCCGCGAGCACGACGCGGCAGTCGCGTACGAGCGCGAACACCGCCACGCCACCGACGAGGCCTCGCCCGCGAAAGCCGTTAAGGTGGCTCCGATTAAGCCCGGCAGGCGCCTGGGCAACGAGAATCAGCCTCAGAGGAAGAAGACTCATCGATGATCGGTGAACTCGGCGACCGCATCGCCACTCTCGTGCAGGACAACCTGGTCGAGATCCCGGACTTTCCCGAGCCGGGCGTCCTATTCCGCGACATTACCGGCCTGTTCGCGAACGGACCCGCGTTCAAGGAACTTGTGGAGTTGATCGGCGCGCGCTACGCGGGCCGCATCGACGCGGTAGCTGGCCTGGAATCGCGCGGCTTCATCCTCGGTGCCCCCGTGGCCGCCGAGTTGGGCCTGGGCATGCTGACGATCCGCAAGGCTGGCAAGCTGCCCGGTGAAGTCATCGGCGTCGACTACTCGCTCGAGTACGGCACCGCCCGCATGGAGATCCGTCCTCAGTCGGTCCACGAGGGTCAGCGCGTTCTCATCATTGACGACGTTCTGGCGACGGGTGGCACCGCGCGTGCGGCAGTCGATCTCCTCAATCAGTGTGGTGCCTCGGTCGAGGCCCTCGCTGTCCTGATGGAGCTCGACGGTCTCAACGGTCGTAGCAAGCTCGACGGCGTGACGGTGGAAACCGCACTGCACGTCTGAGCGACCAACTCATAGAGACGAGCGGGTCCCGGGATCGTCACGATCCCCGGACCCGCTCGTTCGTCGCTATCATTGGTTCATGAGCAGCGACGACACGACTTCAGGGGCCGCATTGCCCGCGGCCGTCTCCCGAGTGCGCTCCGGCCTCGTGTGGTTCGGGTCCCGTGGACGCGCCACGATCCCCGAGATTGAGCCGCTTGTGCGGGCTCTGCGCGCGAATCATCCGAAGGCGGATATCAGCGTGGTGGAGCGGGCCTACCGCAAGGCTGAAGAATGCCATCGTGGGCAAATGCGCAAGTCTGGCGAGCCGTATATCACCCATCCGGTGGCCGTAGCGACGATCCTTGCCGAGATGGGAATGACGACCCCGACGCTGGTTGCTGCACTGCTGCATGACACCGTGGAAGACACGGACTACACGCTCGAGGAACTGACCGCCGACTTCGGTGAACCCATCGCGAATCTGGTCGACGGCGTCACCAAGCTCGACAAGGTCCGCTATGGAGCTGCTGCTCAGTCCGAGACGCTGCGCAAGATGCTCGTCGCCATGAGCCGCGACATCCGCGTGCTGCTCATTAAGCTGGCCGATCGCATCCATAACGCCCGCACGTGGCGTTTCGTTCCGGCCAAGTCGGCGGCGAAGAAGGCGCAGGAGACGCTGGAGATCTACGCGCCGCTGGCTCACCGCCTCGGTATGAACATGGTCAAGTGGGAACTCGAGGAGCTTTCCTTCAAGACCCTGTATCCGGAAATCTACGAGGAGATTGACCGCCTCGTTGCGGAGAGGGCCCCTCAGCGTGAAGAGTACCTGCGTGACGTCATCGACCAGATCGAAGAGGATCTGCGCCGCTCGGGTACGAAGGGCACGGTCAGTGGTCGCCCGAAGAGCCACTATTCGATCTACCAGAAGATGATTGTGCGAGGCAAGGCTTTCAACGAGGTCTTCGACCTGGTCGCCGTGCGTGTGCTGGTGGACTCGATCAAGGACTGCTATGGCGTTCTCGGCGCCCTGCACGGTCGGTGGAACCCGATCCCGGGCCGCTTCAAAGACTACATCGCTATGCCCAAGTTCAACCTCTACCAGTCGCTGCACACGACGGTCATCGGTCCGGGTGGTAAACCGGTGGAGATCCAGATCCGCACGTATGACATGCACGAGCGCGCGGAACACGGTGTCGCCGCGCACTGGAAGTACAAGCAGAACCCGAACGCCACGAGCGGCGACTCGGATCGCATGAGTTCGGAGGAGCAGGCGAACTGGCTGCGCGCCCTCGTTGAGATGGAGCGCGAGACGGGTGATCCGGAGGAGTTCCTGGATTCGCTGCGCTACGAGATCGCTGGGGACGAGGTGTACGTCTTCACCCCGAAGGGTGAGGTCATCGTCCTGCCAGCCCGTGCGACTCCGGTTGACTTCGCCTATGCGGTGCACACCGAGGTCGGTCACCGCACGGTTGGTGCGAAGGTGAATGGGCGCCTCGTCGCCCTCGACACGCGCTTGGAGTCCGGTGAGACGGTCGAGGTCGTGACCTCTAAGTCGGATAAGGCTGGCCCGTCACGCGACTGGCTGGCGTTTGTCGCCTCGCCGCGTGCTCGCTCGAAAATCAAGGCGTGGTTCTCGAAGGAGCGCCGCGAGGAGGCCATCGAGTCGGGCAAGGAAGCGCTCGCTCGCACGATGCGCAAGCAGAACCTTCCGCTGCAGCGGCTCATGAATCATGAGTCGATCCTGTCGGTTGCGACGTCGTTTGGATACCCGGACGTGTCGGGCCTGTACGCGGCGGTGGGCGACGGGCATATTTCGGCGCAGAACGTCGTCAACCGGCTCATGGACAACCTGGGTGGGGGAGACGGCACCGAGGAGACGCTCTCCGAGGGCGTGACCCCGGGTTCTACGAAGCCCCGTTCGCAAGCGTCGGGCGACGCGGCCATTACTGTGGCGGGTCTGAGTCCGAACGAAATCTGGGTGAAGCTCGCGAAGTGCTGTACGCCCGTTCCGGGTGACGAGATTGTCGCTTTCATTACGCGAGGCCAGGGGGTGTCCGTGCACCGCAGGACCTGTGCAAACGCGGTGCGCCTGGCTCAGCTTCAGCCCGAACGTTTCGTCGACGTGTCGTGGAACGCCGAGGGTATGACAGCTCCGTTCCGTGTCCAGATCGAGGTGCGCGCGCTTGACCGCGGCGGTCTGCTCTCGGACCTGACCCGGGTCCTGTCGGATTATCGTGTCAATATTCTGGCCGCAGCCCTGAAGACGGATGGCGACCAGGTGGCTTCCGGAAACTTCTCTTTCGAGCTGGCGGACCTGGGGCACCTGAACGCGGTCCTGTCGGCGCTGCGCCGAGTCGACGGGGTCTTTGAGGCGGTTCGGATCGGCTCCGACGCTTAGACGAGGTCGTGACACCCACGCGCTCATATGGGACAGCGACGTGTTACATCCGTCCCCTTTTTCGGTGTCGTACGCCCATTTCCCGTTAGATGTGACACACTAGCTTTGTGTGTCACATCGGCACACGACCGCGCCGGGCGTCAGCCCTCGTCCTAGAAGGAATATCGTGACCGAGACGTCGATTCCGACCAACGAAACCACCCCCGAAGCCGTCACGGCTGCATCCGAGGAGACCACGGCCTCGACGATTCCCGCGTCGGAGCTGCCCGAGCACCCCTTCGCCCGCATCGGTGAGGACGGGACCGTCTATGTCAAGGATGGAGACGAGGAACGCGTTATCGGCGGCTTCCCCGAGGGAATTCCCGCTTCGCCGTACGCTCTCTACGAGCGTCGCTACGCCGACCTCGAGGCCACCATCAAGCTTTTTGAGGACCGCATGGCTCAGCTGAGTCCCCGCGACATCGACCAGACCCTGGCCACGTTGCGCGAGCAGGTTGCCTCCCCGAACGTCGTCGGTGACATCCCGGCTCTGCGCGCTCGCGTCGAGGCCGCCGCGAAGGCCGCCGAAGAACGCAAGGAGATCGCCCGCGAGGAGCGTAAGGCCGCCAAAGCTCAGGCTCTCGCAGACCGCACGGCCGTCGTTGAGCGCGCCGAGGCGATCGTCGCCCAGGATCCCGCCAAGACGCACTGGAAGCAGTCGGGCCAGACCCTGCGTGACCTGCTGGAAGAGTGGAAGACCCTGCAGCGTCGCGGCCCGCGCCTGGAAAAGGCCGTGGAGGACGAGCTGTGGAAGCGTTTCTCCTCCGCGCGCACCCAGTTCGACCGTCACCGCCGTCAGTTCTTCTCGCAGCTGGATCAGGCGCAGTCTGAGGCCAAGCGCGTCAAGGAAGCACTGATCGCCGAGGCCGAGGCTCTGTCCTCCTCCGTCGATTGGTCGCGCACCTCGAGCGCTTACCGCGAGCTGATGAACCGGTGGAAGGCCGCCCCGCGCGCCTCACGCAAGGAAGACGATGCCCTGTGGGCCCGCTTCCGCGCCGCTCAGCAGGTGTTCTTCGACGCCCGTCGCGCCAAGGACGAAGCCACGGATGCCGAGTATCGGGAGAACCTGGCCGCCAAGGAAGCAATCCTGGTTGACGCCGAAGCGATCCTGCCCGTGAAGGACATCGAGCGTGCCAAGGCTCAGCTGCGTCACATTCAGGACCGCTGGGAAGAGGTCGGTCGCGTGCCCTCCTCCGACCTGCACCGCATCGAAGGTCGCTTGCGTGCCGTCGAGGCCGCCGTGCGCGAAGCGGAAGAGAAGGAATGGCGCCGTACCAACCCCGAAACGCGTGCACGCGCTGCCGGCATGGTGGGACAGCTCGAAGAACAGATCACTCAGCTTGAGCGTTCCCTCGCTGACGCCGAGGCTAAGGGCGACAACAAGGCGGCTTCCGCCGTGCGTGAGACCCTCGAGACCAAGCGCGCCTGGCTCGCGCAGATCTCCTCGTCCATGGAGTGACATGCGCCTTCACGTTATTCCGTCGCCTTTCTACGCGGCAAATGGGCTTGTGCTCGTCCCTTCCGGGGCGGGCACAGCCCTTGTTGTTGACCCTTCCGCAGGCATCCAGCATCTGATCCGCGAAGTTCTTCAGACCGAAGGGGTGAACGTCGGCGCTGTCCTGCTCACACACGGTCACCCTGACCATGTGTGGGACGCCGCCGAAGTCTCCACGTGGGGCCTTGACGGGACCACCGTGCCCGTCTACCTGCCCGGACCGGACATGTACCGCATGGATGACCCGGCCTCGTTCCTGCCGATGCCCCTGCCTGACTTCGTGGGGGAGTGGGTCAAGCCCACCGACCTGCGTGAGATGCCCGCGGATTCGGTCGAGCTGACCCCCGGCGTGTGGGTTCGCATGGTTCCCGCCCCCGGCCATACGGAGGGATCGGCGGTCTTCCTGGGGCACAGCCCCCTGGACATCCGTGTCAATAACCAGTCGTTCTACGCCAACGAGGAGTGCGTGCCGTGGGCGCTCAGCGCCGATGTCCTGTTCAAGGACAGCGTTGGACGCACCGACATGCCCGGTGGTGACGAAACGCAAATGCGTCACTCACTGCGTACTATTTCCAACGCGTTGGACCCGAACACGATCCTCATCCCCGGCCACGGTCCGGCAACAACGATGGCCGATGAGATACGCTCCAACCAGTATTTGATCCGCGCTCGCCGTATCGGCTAGCGTCGGTGCCGTTTGTTTGCGAAGGATTACGTCATGGCTCGCACGTCCCTGTCAGGTTTCCCCGAATGGCTCCCCGAGGGCCGCATCGTCGAGATGCACGTCCTCGACGAGCTGCGTCGTGTCTTCGAGCTGCACGGTTTCGCTGGTATCGAGACGCGCGCGGTCGAGACTCTGGCCCAGCTTGAAGCCAAGGGCGAGACCTCCAAGGAGATCTACGTCCTGGACCGCCTGCAGGCGCTCAAAGCTGCCGCTTCCGGCGCTCGTGCCCCCAAGGACAAGGGCATGGGTCTGCACTTCGACCTCACCGTGCCCTTCGCGCGTTACGTCGTGGAGAACGCGAACGAGCTGGACTTTCCGTTCAAGCGATACCAGATTCAGAAGGTCTGGCGCGGCGAGCGCCCCCAAGAGGGGCGTTTCCGTGAGTTCACGCAGGCCGATATCGACGTCGTCGGTAACGGCGAGCTGCCCTTCCACTTCGAGGTGGACCTGCCCCTCGTGATGGCTGAGGCGCTCAACAACCTGCCCATTCCGCCGGTGCGCGTACTCGTCAACAACCGCAAGGTCGTACAGGGCGTGTGTGAGTCGCTGGGCGTTACCGACGTTGAGGCGGCCCTGCGCGGACTGGACAAGATCGACAAGATTGGCCCGGAGGGTGTGGCTCAGGAACTCGCCGAATCTGGTATCGACGGTGACCAGGCGTCCGTGCTGCTGCAGATGGCGCAGATTCGCACGGCCGATTCGGTCGAGGTGCGCGAGCGCCTGGGCGCGCTGGGTGTGAGCGGAGAGCTGCTCGAGCAGGGCTTGCGCGAGCTGACCGCCCTGCTCGACACCGCAAACAAGCGGATGCCGGGCGCGGTCGTCGCGGACCTGAAGATCGCGCGCGGCCTGGATTACTACACGGGTAGCGTGTACGAGTCGGAGATCGAGGGTCATGAGGACCTGGGGTCGATCTGTTCGGGCGGGCGCTATGACTCCTTGGCGAAGGATGGCAAGCGCACCTACCCGGGTGTGGGTCTGTCCATCGGTGTCTCGCGACTGGTCTCCCGCATGATTTCCGCGCCGTTGGCGCGCGCCTCGCGCAAGGTCCCCACGGCCGTCGTCGTTGCCGTCACGAACGAGGAGCGTCGCGAGCGCTCCGAGGAGATCGCGGCCATCCTGCGCTCGCGTGGTATTTCGACGGACGTCGCACCAAGCGCGGCCAAGTTCGGTAAGCAGATCAAGTTCGCCGACAAGCGTGGCATCCCCTTCGTCTGGTTCCCGGGCGAGGACGGAGCCGACACGGTCAAGGACATTCGCACGGGTGAGCAGGTGGACGCCGACGCCGCCACCTGGGTTGTGCCTGAGGCGGACGCAGCCCCTTCGGTCGAGAAGGTGATGCCCTGAGTGTCGGCCTCTGCGGTTGAAGCAGCCCGCGGCCTGGCGGGTGCGCTTGAGCAGGCGCTCAGTGCGATGCCCTCGGGTGCTCGCGCGGACGCTGAGAGGGCACTGCGCCGACTGCAGGACGTTGTGCTGCCTCGTCTAGAGGAAGCCGATGCGCCGCTCCTCGTGGTGGTTGGCGGCTCGACGGGGGCGGGTAAGTCAACGCTCGTCAACTCTCTGCTTGAACGTACGGTGAGTCGGGCGGGCGCTGTTCGTCCGACGACGCGGCGGCCGGTTCTCGTGTGTGCGCCTCAGGCCCGCTCGTGGTTCATGTCGGATCGCGTGCTGCCGCGCCTGGCCAAACATGAGGGTGGGGAGGGCACGAGCCTGGATGCCGTGACGATCACGGTGGACGACTTGATGTGGCCGAGCATGGGTATCCTTGACGCTCCCGATATTGACTCGGTTGAGGAAGGCAATCGACGGCTCGCGTCAGAGTTGCTCGATGGCGCGGATCTCTGGATTTTCGTGACGAGTGCCGCACGCTACGCCGACGCGGTCGCTTGGACGCACCTGGAGGAGGCAGCCGCGCGCGGCTTGCGCGTCTCCATCGTCCTCAACCGCGTCCCCCCGGGCGCTGAGGCTGAGATCCGTGCGGATCTTGCCTCGCTCGTGCAACGACGAGGCCTGGGCGAGGTCCCGATTATCGTCATTACTGAGCAGTCGCTGACCGATGGTCGCCTACCCATTGACGCTATTTACCCGGTCGGTTCTTTCTTGGAGGGAATCGGGCACGATGCGCAGGAGCGTGCGGTGATCGTGCGTCGTGCCCTCACCGGTGCTGTCGCCGCGTCCTTCGAGGAGTCTGATCGTGCTCTGGATGCGTCTCGTGATAGCTGCCGTGCAGTGGACTTTGCGCGCGAGGAGCTTGAGGCGACGGTCGTCTCGCGGGCCCACGAGGTTGCCTCGTCCTCGAGCGATGATGTGCTGCGCGGTGAGGTGAGCGCGCGCATCGCCGAGGTGCTGGGGTCCTGGGACATGACGCGAAGCTTTTCCCGCGTTGTGGCGTCGGTGCGCCAACGCATCGTGGGCGCCGTGCGAGGCACGGCAGCCCCGGAGGAACAGGTGTGTCGCGACCTGACGGGTGGCGTGGCTCAGCGTCTTGGGGACTCCTATCACCGCGCGTGGAACGACGCCCTGCGCTTGGCTGCGTCGGTGGGAGAGGCCGAGGGACTGGAACCGATGCTGGACGTGGACGGGGCTGCCGAGCGCGCCCGCCACACCGCGCAGGAATGGACCAGCGAGGTAACGGACATCGTCCGGGGCCAGGCACAGTCTTCACGCGTGAGCGGTCGGCTGCTGGCGGGCGGCATCAACGTTGTGACGCTCTCGCTCATGGTCAGCGTTTTCGCGATGACGGGCGGGGTGACCGGGGTCGAGGTTGGCGTCGCTGGTGCCTCTGCTGCGCTGTCGCAGACGATCCTCGAATCCTATTTCGGCGAGCGTACGGTGCGTTCCCTGGCCACGCAGGCGCGCGAGGCGCTCGAACGACTGGCTGCCGACTCGCTGGCAGAGGTCGTCGCGCCCGTTGCGACGCGGCTCGACAACTCGCGGGAGCACGAGCGGATTGACACGCTTGAGTCTGCTCTCGCCACCGCGCGGGAGGCGCTGGCATGAAGCGCGCAGCAACGCCGGTTGCCGCGGCCGCCGCGGAGCTCGACCAGATTGCGACGCTCGCAGCCTCTGATATTGAGCCGCAGATACTGGAGCGTATTCGGGAACTCATCGATGTGACGTCGGATCGGGCCGAGATCGACCCGACCTGGTGTGTCATCGGCATGCTCGGCGGAACGGGTGCCGGGAAATCTTCCCTCGTGAATGCTCTCGCCGCGGGAGAGGTCGTGTGTGCCGGTGTCTTGCGGCCCACGACGAACGAGGCGTGTGCCGTCCTGCCAGCGGGCCGCGAGCCGAAGGAATTGCTCGGTTGGTTGGGCGTGCGAACCCGCGTCTGCGCGCCCGGTGACTTACCGGGCGACACCGCGATTATTGACCTGCCCGACATCGATTCGGTCGAGGCTTCACACGCGCAGGTGGCCGGGCGTCTGGCCACGCGTGTGGACGCCCTTGTCGTCGTTGTTAATCCGCAGAAGTACGCGGATGCGCGCCTGCACGATGAGTGGCTGGAACGCTTGCGCACCTCGCATGCCTCCGTGACGGTTGCCTTGACCCACATCGACACGCTCGGCGTGGCTGAGAGGACCTCCATCGTGTCCGACCTGCGCCGCATCCTGGATGAGCGTGGTCTGACGGGCGCTCGCGTTGTCCCGGTCAGTGCGACGACGGGGGAGGGAGTGGCTGAGCTGGCCTCCCATCTGGCAGATGAGGCGTCCCGCGTCTCGCGTCAGGCCGCCCGGGCACGGGCCGCCCTGAGCCAGGCAGCTCGGCTTGTGCGCGACGCGGTGGGCGTCGAGGGCGCGATTCGTGGCGTTGAAACCGAGGGAATGGCAAGTGATCTGGCGGGGGTGGCTGCCGATCTTGTCGGAGCCCCGATTATCGCTGAGGCCGTGGCCGCTTCGACCCTGCGCGCCGGCACGCGTACGGGTGGCTGGCTGCCGCTGCGTTGGCTCGCGCGCCTGGGGGTTGATCCCCTGCGGCGTCTGCACCTGGGGGAGGAGGAACGCCAGGAGAGTGCGACGACTCCAACGCTGCCGACGCGATCCGCCTCTGACGAGGCGGCCTTCGCGAACGCCGTGCGTCGCGAGGTGGCCGCACGCTCGCAGGGGCGCCCCGAGCGCTGGCGCCGACTGCTCGTCGAGCGCGCCCTGTCTGGCGCAGCCGTGGTGCCCGCAGCGGCGCACCGCGAGGTGGCGAACAACCTGCGCGTGAGCGCGAGCGCGCCGAGTCTCTCCCGCATCCTCGGCGGCTTCCAGCTTATTGCGTGGATGGTCAGCCTCATGGGCGCTGCGTGGATCGGCCTCGTGCACCTGGGCCGTGCCGTGCTCATCGATACCGACGTCCCCGCCATCGGCCCGATCCCTATGCCCACGGTGATTCTCGTTTGCGGCCTCGCGGTGACCCTCCTGTGCGCGAGCCTGAATCGAGCGCTGTGTTCCTGGGTGGCGTCCCGCCGCAAACGGGCGGTCATGGACGACGTGCGTGCCATGTGCCGCGACGAGGTTGACCGTCTCGTCGTCGCCCCGCTGCGGGCGGAAGATAATCGCCAGGTCACCATTGCCTCGTTCGTGGCACGCCTCCACCTCGACAAGAGGGTGTGAAGCGGCGCTCACCAGCGGCGTCGAACAGTGAATTCGCCGACCACGGGCACCTTTTCTGAGGAAGTGCACGCTATGCTGGTGGGAGCGATGAGGCGCAGCCCCTTGTTATGGTGCCCCGCGGGATGCGGGTTTTGTTGTTATGGGTGAGGCCGCGCTGAGGAGCCGAGATGGCCCGCCCCGATGGTTTTGCTACCCCACACGCAACAGACAAGGAATCACTATGCCCTCTGAGGACTACATGGACCGCGACGAACGAGACGAGCGCGACGACATCATTGATGCGGACGAGGACCCCGGCCTTGACGACGACAGTGCGGACGAAGACACCGATCTTGACGACGCCGAGGACACTGACGACGCGGACGACGACACCGTGACTTTCGCGAGCCTCGGCCTGCCCGAGGAGATCCTCGCGGCCGTGACCGACATGGGCTTCCGCGTCCCCACCCCGATCCAGGCAGCCGCCATCCCGCCGCTGCTGGAGCTGCGCGACGTCGTCGGCATCGCCCAGACGGGCACCGGCAAGACCGCAGCCTTCGGCCTGCCGCTGCTCGCCATCGTCGACGCGGATGAGCGCGACGTGCAGGCCCTCGTCCTGGCACCCACCCGCGAGCTTGCCATGCAGAGCGCCCAGGCGATTGAAGACTTTGCGGCGCGCACGGCCCGCCTCGATGTTGTCCCCGTGTACGGCGGCTCACCGTACGGCCCGCAGATCGGCGCGCTCAAGCGCGGTGCCCAGGTCGTCGTCGGCACCCCGGGCCGCGTCATCGACCTCATCGAGAAGGGCGCGCTGGACCTGTCGAACGTGCGGATGCTCGTGCTCGACGAAGCCGACGAGATGCTGCGCATGGGCTTTGCTGAGGACGTCGAGACGATTGCGTCGAGTGCCCCCGATGATCGCCTGACCGCGCTGTTCAGCGCCACGATGCCCGCCGCCATCGAAAAGGTGGCGCGTGAGCACCTGAAGGACCCTGTCAAGGTCGCGGTCTCCACCGAGTCTTCCACGGTCGATACGATCCACCAGACCTACGCCGTCGTGCCCTACAAGCACAAGATCGGCGCTCTGTCCCGCGTGCTCGCAACCCGCGCCCAACACATCGCTAAGGGACAGGAAGAAGCCGACGCCGCCATTGTCTTTGTGCGCACACGCGCCGACGTCGAAGAGGTCTCCCTCGAGCTGTCGGGCCGCGGATTCCGTGCCGCCGGCATCTCCGGCGACGTCGCCCAGACCGAGCGTGAGCGCATGGTTGAGCGCCTGAAGAACGGCTCCCTCGACGTGCTGGTCGCCACCGACGTGGCTGCACGCGGCCTCGACGTTGAGCGCATCTCCCTGGTCGTTAACTTCGACGTTCCGCGTGAACCCGAGGCCTACGTGCACCGCATCGGCCGCACCGGTCGCGCGGGTCGCGAGGGCCGCGCGCTGACCTTCTTTACCCCGCGTGAGCATGGTCGGCTGCGCCGCATCGAAAAGCTGACGGGAACCGAGATGGAAGAGGTCGAGATTCCGTCGCCCGCAGCTGTCTCCGAGTTCCGTGCCCGCCGCCTGCTCGAGGGTTTGGCCGCCCGCATTGAGCGCGGTCGCCTTGACATGTATAAGGGCCTGCTGGCGGACATGGGTGAGGAGTCCTCCGTTGAAGACATTGCCGCGGCCCTCATAGCCACGGCTGTCGGCGACGAGGGACCGGCCCCGCGCCGTGAGAAGGATCGTCGCGGAAACGGCAAGATCCGCCGCGAGGAACGCCTGGACGAGTCCGGTGAGTTCGTGGGTGCCTCCTTCGAGGCGGGCCGCGACAAGGACCGCCCGCTCAAGGGTGGTGCGAACGGCGCTCGTCGTCGTGGCGGCGGTCGTCCTGCCCCCGGCTCGGGCACGCGTTACCGCATCGAGGTGGGTAAAAAGGACCGTGTCAAGCCCGGCTCCATCGTCGGTGCGATTGCTGGCGAGGGGGGTATTGACGGCCGCGACATCGGCAACATCGAGATCTACCCGACCTTCTCTCTGGTCGACATCACCGCCGATTTGTCCGGCGAGCAGCTCTCCCGCATCTCCAAGGGCTACGTCTCCGGCCGTCAGCTGCGCATCCGCGTGGATGAGGGGCCGGGCGCTCGTGGCGAGCGTGACGGCTTTGAGCGTCGCGAGCGCCGCGACTTCGACCGCGATTCCCGAGGTCGTGGTGGCTTCGGCGGGGAACGCGACGGACGCTACGGTGACCGTGAGGGCCGTTCCGGCGAGCGCGACGAGAAGCGCCCGCACCGTTTCGAGAAGGGCGACGGTTCACGTCCGCGCCGCAGTGTTCGTACCGAGCGCTGGGAGAAGGACATCAAGCGTGCGCGCCGCGACCGCGAGAGTGGCCGCGATGGCTGGGAGCGGGACGGAGACCGCGAGGGCGGACGCCGCCACTTCGGTAAGCGCCGCTACGACGACTGAGAGTAGCCCTCACTCGGCCGGTCGGAGTCGCCTCACGGCGAACACGGCGAGGCCCGCGAGGACCACTGCAATGACCCAATAGGGAGCGTAGGCCGCCCCGCCCACCGTGGCGGTGGCGGCCCACGCGCTCATAGCCACGGACACGAGGGCGAGCTCGAGGGCCGGACCCGCCGAGTCAGCGACCTGCAGCCACGAGGCCACGCGCCCGTGCTTGGCCTCGGGGGTCACCTCGAGAGCCAGGACCGACAGGGGAGCGTGGACCAGGCCGACGCCGAGACCGACCAACAGCCAGCCGATCAGAGCGACCCAGACCGGAATTGCAGGGATGAGGAGCACGCCTACCGGCACTGCGCCGATAGCGATGAGCGAGCCGCCGACGACGGGCAGAACCTTACGCTTGCGCGGATCGTGTACGCGTGCCTGTGCGACAGCGCCCAGCGACCACGTGATCGACCCGAGTGTGACCCACCAGGCGGACGAAGCCTCGGACCACCCGTGCACTCGCTGCAGGACGAGGGGAATCATGACAGCGAGTCCGACCTGCGAGGCCAGGGCACATAGGCGTGCAAGGATCGCCGACGGCATGCCTGGACGGGATGCAAACGTGCCGCGCGGCAGCAGGTGGGGCAGCGCCCACACCGTGAGGCCTGCACCGAGCAAGAACACACCGAACTGAGAAAGAGCGGAGGTAAGCGCGCCTGCAAGCTGCAGGAGCATGACACCCGTGCCCGCTAAGACCGCGTTACACGACAGTGCTGCCAAGCGCGCGGCCTTGCGTGCCTCAGCGGCGGGCAGCGTGCGCAGCACGTAGCCGACGGGGATGGCCGCAACGACGACGACAATCGGGACGACGCCGAAGACGTAGCGCCACCCCCACACTTGAGTTACGTAGCCGGCGATTGCGGGACCCACCAATGAGGGGAGTACCCACGACAGCGAAAAGGCCGCGAAAAACGACGGGCGGTGGGCCGGGGCGGCAACCGCACCGATCAGGACATACAGGGGAACGACGAGAAGTCCGCCGCCCAGCCCCTGCAGCGCGCGGCCAGCGACGAAGATAATGATGTTCGGACCCACAGCGGAGATGATCAGGCCCACGGCGAAGAGCGCCATACCGGTGAAGAGAACGGCGCGAGGTCCCTTCCAGTCCGCCAATGCGCCCGCGACTACCGTGGCGCTCAGCTGCGCCGCCAACGCGGCACCCGAGGCAATCGGATACCAGGGTGCGGCGTCGAAGGAAGCGACGACCGTCGGCATGATCGTCGTGGCTGCCAGCTCCTCAAACGCAACAAGCGTGATCAAGAGGACAGAACCTATTGCCAGACCGATCTCGGTGGGTGTCCAGGCGGGGGAGGAGGAGACAGAAGAAGTAGAGACGACGGCCATAGTACCCATTCTATTTGCGGCGAGCGTGCTCCCAGACCGAGCGCGCGTACAATAATACTGCCGCCGCCTGTCTCGCGGATGGTAACAACGAAAGGAATCACAGTGCTTCGCACTCACAACATTGGAACCCTCGGCACCGACCTGGTCGGTCAGACCGTGACGCTCACCGGTTGGGTGGATCGTCGCCGCGATCACGGTGGAGTGGCGTTCATCGACCTGCGCGACGCGTCGGGTATCGCCCAGGTTGTCGTCCGTGACGAGCGTGTCGCCCACGAGCTGCGCTCCGAGTTTGTCCTGAAGGTCACCGGCGAGGTCTGCGCTCGCCCCGAGGGCAACGAGAACCCCCACCTGGCCACCGGTGCCATTGAGGTGATGGGTGACGACATCGAAATCCTGAACACTAGCGCGCCCCTGCCGTTCCAGGTGTCCTCCAATGCTGAAGATTCCGGCAACGTCGGCGAGGAAACCCGCCTGAAGTACCGCTACCTCGACCTGCGCCGCGAACCCGAGCAGTACGCGATCCGCCTGCGCTCGAAGGTTTCGCGTGCCGCCCGCGAGGCCCTGTACGCCCGCGACTTCGTCGAGATCGAGACGCCGACCCTGACCCGTTCGACCCCCGAGGGTGCCCGCGACTTCATCGTCCCCGCCCGCCTCTCCCCGGGTTCCTGGTACGCCCTGCCCCAGTCGCCCCAGCTGTTCAAGCAGCTGCTCATGGTGGCGGGCATGGAACGTTACTTCCAGATCGCGCGCTGCTACCGCGACGAGGACTTCCGCGCCGACCGCCAGCCCGAGTTCACCCAGCTCGATATCGAGATGAGTTTCGTGGACCAGGACGACGTCATCGAGGTCGCCGAGGACGTCCTGAAGAACGTGTGGGCGCTCATCGGTTACGACCTGTCCACGCCGATCCCGCGCATGACCTACAAGGACGCGATGGAACGCTATGGCTCGGATAAGCCCGACCTGCGCTTCGGCCTTGAGCTGACCGAGCTCACCGAGTACTTCAAGGACACGACCTTCCGCGTGTTCCAGGCTCCCTACGTGGGTGCTGTCGTCATGCCCGGCGGTGGCTCGCAGCCTCGCCGCACTTTCGACAAGTGGCAGGAATGGGCCAAGGCACGCGGCGCGAAGGGTCTGGCTTACGTCACCATCGCCGAGGACGGTACGCTGGGCGGCCCCGTTGCCAAGAACATCACCGAGGCTGAGCGTGAGGGCCTGGCTGCCGCCACCGGTGCCAATCCCGGCGACTGCATCTTCTTCGCTGCCGGCAAGCCGACCCCCTCGCGCGAGCTGCTCGGCGCTGCCCGCCTGGAGATCGGCAAGCGCTGCGACCTCATCGACCCCGATGCCTGGGCCTTCACCTGGGTTGTGGACGCGCCGCTCTTCAAGCCCACCGGCGATGCTGAGGCCGAGGGCGACGTCGCGCTGGGCCACAGCGCCTGGACGGCCGTCCACCATGCGTTCACCTCGCCCAAGCCCGAGTGGATCGACTCCTTCGACAAGGATCCGGGCAATGCGTTGGCCTACGCCTACGACATCGTCTGCAACGGCAACGAGATCGGTGGCGGTTCGATTCGTATTCACCGCCGCGACATCCAGAACCGCGTGTTCAACGTGATGGGTATCGGCGAGGAGGAAGCCCAGACGCAATTCGGCTTCCTGCTCGATGCCTTCAAGTTCGGTGCCCCGCCGCACGGCGGTGTCGCGTTCGGTTGGGACCGTATCGTCTCGCTGCTGACGAAGTCCGAGTCGATTCGCGATGTCATCGCCTTCCCGAAGTCCGGCGGCGGTTTCGACCCGCTGACCGAGGCCCCGGCTCCGATTACGCCTGCGCAGCGTAAGGAAGCCGGCGTTGATGCGAAGCCGAAGAAGCGTGGTGAAGAGGTCGCCGACGAGGGGAAGAAGTGATCTAGCTCTCGCGCGTTCTGTCCACGAAACCCCCATCTGGCCCCGGCCGGTGGGGGTTTCGTGCACAATAGAGACATGTCGTACGTTGAGTTGCATCCGGAAAATCCTCAAGCACGTCTGGTTAACACGGTCGTTGACCTGCTGGAGCGCGGCGGTACGATTGCGCTGCCCACGGACTCCGGCTACGCGATCGCGACCAAGATTGGCAACAAGTCGGGCATGGACACCATTCGCGCGGTTCGTAAGCTCGATGACAAGCACAACTTCTCGCTGCTGTGCCACTCGTTCGCGCAGCTCGGTGAGCTAGTCATCGTCGATAATCATGAGTTCCGCACGATGAAGGCGCTGACCCCCGGACCTTACACGTTCATCCTGCGTGGCACCAAGGAAGTTCCGCGCATCATGCTGAACAAGAAGAAGCACACGGTCGGCGTGCGCATCCCGGACCATGTCATCACCCAGGCAATTGTCGAGGCCCTTGGTGAGCCGCTAGCTTGTTCGACGCTCATCATGCCGGGTGAGAAGGAGCCTCTGACGGACGGCTTTGACGTGGACGAGCGCATCGGGCATCAGGTTGATCTGGTGGTCGTGGGTCCTGTCGGCGTCGCTGAGCCGACGACGGTCATTGACTTTGCGGGAGGCGATGCTGTCGTCGCGCGCGTCGGCGCGGGCGATATTTCGCTTTTCGACTGACCGATGGCCTTCGAGGAGGAGTTCTTTTCTGAGACGGGGTTTTGTCGGCTCGAGAGCGATCCTGAGGACTGGGATAACCATGGGTGCACCGATGGCCCGCGCGTCGGTCGTCGGCTTGTCCTCGATGGGGTTAACGCCGTTCGCGTGACGTTTCGGTGCGATGCGCCTGAGAATGCTCAGTGCTTCGTTATCGTCAATACCGTGACGGATCGCAACCGTGATCACCTTGACGCTTTTCGTCTGGGAAGCGTGCCCGGATCTCGCGTGCACGTGCTCGCGTGTGCGCTGCCTGCGGATGCGATCCTCAGCTATCAGTTCGCGATTGTGGACGCTGGTGGCATCGATCCGCGCACGAGCATGGATAGGGGTGATTGGCTGCGATTAAGTCAGGCTGCTCGACCTGATTGCTCTAACGTCCGCAGTCTCATCAACGGGCGAGGAAACGTTGCCTCACTGTTTGTGGGACCCGATGCGAGCGTTGTGTGGCCATCGGAGAGCCTCCGCTCTCTGCAGATGCGTGCTGCCCGTGAGGAAGACATCGGTGTTCGCATCAGTACACGTCGTGAGCGTGAGCGACCCCGTTCCATCGTGGTCCACGACGGCGAGTGCCCCGCACGCAGAACCCTCATTCTCTTCGACGGGGAGATGTGGCGAGCCAATGGCGTTGGCTGGCTGACCTGGCGCTACCCTGGTCTTCGCGTCGTGACGATCGATGCTGGTGATCTGCGCGCTCGCCAGGAGGAGTTAACCGAGGCGGGCCGTGTTGAGGAGCTCGTGAGAGACATTTGTGCCGAGGTCGGGGCTGGTCCTGTTGCTCTGGCCGGTCAGTCCTTCGGTGGGCTTGCAGTGCTCGAGGCTGCCTGTCTGGGTTCGTTGCCCGTCGAGTGTTTCCTCGCACAGTCCCCCTCTCTATGGTGGGGTGGAGAGGAACGAGGCCGGGGCGAGGGGACGCTGATAAAAGAACTAATGAGGGGACAGAGGTGTCTTGGTCAAGGCTTGACAGTGTTGTGTCAGGTGGGTGAGCGCGAGCGGGCGATGCTACCTGTAACTCGGCATTGTACTGCTCTTTTAGAGGGGGCGGGATCGTTTGTCAGTTTCGAGTCCTATCCCGGTGGCCATGACGTTGCATGGTGGCGCGAAGGGCTCGTGCGAATGCTCGACAGATGGTTCGCGTGAGCCTATCCACCATTGCATGCGAAGAGAGCGCCCTTTGCACCGCTAGGTTAGGCTTGCCTATGCATCTATCGTGATCTAATCGAATTGAGGAACACGTGCATATCTCGACACGAGTTCGCGCTTTCGCGGCTCTCGCTCTTGCATCCCTGACCCTGGGAGCCTGCTCCTCCACGCAGCCCGCCCCGGCCTCGTCCTCTGGAGCGAACGGGACCAGCGAGACCCGCGTCGTTACCGATGCCTCCGGCCAGGAGGTCACTCTGCCCTCGCATCCGACCCGCGTCGTGACGCTTTCCGAACCGACCACCGACAACGCGCTCGCCCTGGGAGTGACGCCCATTGGTGTCGTATCGGGCCGCGGCCAGCAGACGGTCCCCAACTACCTCCTTGATCGCGCTGGAGACATCCCGATTCTGGGTTCCATCGGCACCCCCAACCTGGAGGCCATTGGTGCCGCCCACCCGGACCTGATTCTCGTTGACGGCACGTCCGTGAAGAACAACGACACCGAGACTCTGACGGCCCTCGGCCAGATAGCTCCCGTCTTCTTCACCACGCAGTCGGGCGGCGACTGGCGCGAGACTTTCGCCCTCACCGCGGATGCGCTCGGCGTGCCCGAACAGGCTGACGTCAAACTCGCGGAGTTCGACCAGCATGTCGCAGATGTGAGCGCCCGCCTGAAGGATGCTGGCTACCTCGACCAGACATACTCGGTTGTGCGCTGGCAGGGCGATAGTGCAGGCCTGATTCTCAAGGAGCTGCCCGCCGGACAAGCCCTGACCGCTCTAGGCATGAAGCGCCCCGCCAATCAGGACCGTGATGGAGAGGGACACTCCGAGCCCGTCTCCCTCGAAAACATCGACCAAATCGACGCGGACTGGATCTTCTTCGGCACGCTCGGCAAGTCCTCGGTGAACAACCCGTCGGCAGGCGGAGCCACCGGTGTCGAGGCGTCTGCCGCCGCACTCGAGGAGGCGAAGAATACTGTTGGTTTCGATTCTCTCGGAGCTGTCCAGGCAAACCACGTCATTCCCGTCGATGGATCCCTGTGGACCTCGACCGGCGGATACCTGCTGATGGACGGTATCGTCTCGTCCATCGAAGCTCAGTTTGTCCCGGCGTCCTGAGTGTGGGACACGCGGTCAGGTGCGCACTGTGCGAATGAGCGCCCACCGACTTACCAGCGTCGCTATTGCCTGTGCAGTGGCGGCGCTGGTGCTTGGTGTCGTCGTGATGGCCTCGCTCGCCCTGGGATCCCGGCAGATCGCCCCGAATATTGTCTGGGAGTCCCTTGTCCACGGCGGAACCTCCCAGGACGCGCGGGTGGTGCTATCCCTTCGTGTACCCCGGACCATCGCGGCGCTCATCATCGGGGGCGCGCTCGGGTTGGCCGGATCAATCATGCAAGCGATGACGCGCAATCCGCTCGCTGATCCTGGCATCCTCGGCGTCAACGCAGGGGCTGCCTTCGCGGTCGTGTCGGCGACCGCAGTCATGGGCGTGTCGACGCGCGCCGTTACGCTCAGCGCTGCGTTGATAGGAGCCGGAGTAGCCTCCGCCCTCGTCTTTGCACTGTCTGGCCGGGGCGCGCGCGCCTCGCGTGCACGCCTGGCACTGGCGGGTATCGCCGTGTCAGCCGCACTGGCATCGCTGACGTCGGCCATCCTGACGGCCAACCAGTTTGCTTTCAACGAGTTCCGCTATTGGGCGTCCGGCTCCTTCGAGGGGATCGGAGTTGATTCGCTCGTCTTGGCGAGCGTTGTCATCGGCGGCGGGATGGTGCTCGGCGCGCTTCTGACGTCCGCTCTTGGCATTCTGACGCTCGGAGACGAGGTCGCCGTCGGTCTCGGCGTTCGGGTGCGGCTTGTTCGAGGACTCGCAACCCTGGCAGTCACAGCCCTCGCGGGAGGAGCGACCGCACTCGGGGGTCCCCTCACGTTTGTTGGTCTCGCCGTGCCGCTCCTCGTCCGACGCGCGGTTGGCGCGCGTCATGGCTTGATCGCTCTCTGGTCCGTCATCGTGGGGGCTGCGTGGGTGTGCGTCGCAGATGTTGCCTCGCGCCTCGTGCTGGCTCCTCAGGAGGTGCCTGTCGGTGTCATCGTCGCGCTCATTGGGGCACCTTTCTTTATCGCAACTGCGCGTGGACGGGGGATGTCGTGAACAGCGGGCGTTACGTGGTACTAGCATTTCCGTTGGTCTCGCTACGCATTCATCAGCGTAGTGCCACGGTCATCGTTGCTGGACTGCTCCTTGCCGTGTGCCTGTCCGTTTACTCGCTGACGCTGGGGGATTATGGTCTCAGTGCCGCAGAGTCTTTCCGTCGACTGATGGGCGACAGTGGGCCTCGAGACGATTTCTTGGGCGTGTACTTCGTGCAGTCTGTTCGTTTTCCGCGTGTGTGTGCGGCGCTGGGTGTCGGATGTGCGCTCGGTCTGTCGGGTGCCATCTTCCAGACGATCTCTGGCAACCCGCTGGGTAGTCCCGACATCGTCGGCCTGTCGACTGGCTCGGCGACGGGCGCTCTTCTTGCGATCATTGTGTGTGGGTCCAGTCCTGCGACGACGGGCGTCGGAGCGCTCGTGGGCGGTCTCGTGTCGGGTGCGCTCATTCTTGCCTGCGCGGGTGGCGTCCGCGTGACAGGTATTCGGGTCGTCTTGGTCGGCATCGGTTTCTCCGCCGCTCTCCGCGCTATTAATTCACTGCTGATCGTCAAGGCTCCCCTGGAAGCGGCGCAGCGCGCGCAGTTATGGAGTGCAGGATCGTTCTCCGGTGTGACGATGGTGCGCATTGTTCCGTTCATTCTCGTTCTTGCGGTGACCGTACTGGTTCTTGCGTGGCTCGCACGTCCACTCGCTGTGCTTGCGATGGGGGATGATGTGGCGATGGCCTTGGGGGTGCGGGTACGCGAGGTGCGGATCGCGGTGATCGCTGCGGCGATGGTGTTGGTTTCCATGGCAACCGCTGTTGCAGGCCCGGTGGCCTTTGTGGCTTTGGCGGCACCCCACGTTGCTCGTCGCGTGTGTGGTCACGGGGGAGTGGGGCTTGCATCGTCTGCCGTCGTGGGAGCGCTTCTTGTGCTCGCCTCCGATGTGGTTGCGCAACGGCTCCTGGCACCCCATGAAATGCCGGTGGGCGTCGTGACTGGCGTCGTGGGTGGCATCTATCTGCTCGTGTTACTCGTTCGTGAGGTGAGGTAACGTCATGATTGATCGGCACAGTGAAGGTGGGCTTCGTGCCCATTCGATCACCGTTGGCTACGGGAAGGACTCTCCGATTCTGGAGGGGCTTTCACTGGATGTTCTGCAGGGCGAACTGACGGTCGTCGTCGGCCCGAATGCATGTGGCAAGTCGACGCTGTTGCGGGCACTCGCCCGCGTGCTCAGCGTGCGCTGCGGCGTCGTTGAGTTGGATGGGCAGGTCCTGAATGACCTGAACCAGAAGGCCCTTGCGCGCCGCCTTGGTCTCCTCGCACAATCGTCTGTTGCACCGGGCGATATGTTGGTGGAGGACCTGGTTGCGCGCGGCCGCTATCCGCATCAATCTCTCGCACATCAGTGGAGCGTGGAGGATGACGAGGCCGTGGCGCGTGCAATGCGTGACGCCGGAGTAAGCGCATTTTGCTCCAGACGTGTCGGCGAACTCTCTGGTGGGCAGCGTCAGAGGGTCTGGATCGCGATGGCTCTGGCGCAGTCGACGGATATCCTGCTCTTGGATGAGCCGACGACCTATTTGGATCTGAATCATCAACTGGAGGTTCTGCGTTTAGCGGACCGCCTACGTGAGGGGGGTCGGACAGTTGTCGCGGTATTGCACGATCTTCACCTTGCTTTCCGCTACGCGACGCATCTCGTGTGTATGAAAGATGGGCGGATCGTTGCTCAGGGAGTGCCGCGAGACATTGTGACGCCCTCTCTGATCTCCGACGTATTCGAGGTTGAATGCGTTGTCATCGAGGATCCTGAGTCGGGGGCACCGCTGGTCATTCCACGTCGTTAGCGGGGGTAGAAACGAGATTCATAGTCTCAAATGTTGACCAGAAGGTCACTTTAGATGACAGTTATTCGATAATTTAGCTCACAATTTTTTTCAATTAAATATAATTTTCCTTGTAAAACCTGGTTTTAGTGCACCGGTCCGTGAATTTGCTTGTTGTTCGCAATTGCGTGTTGGGGACGAACTAATAGGATGGAGCGTATGGCTCGTAGTTACTCGGACACTGACATGTTGGTCTGTTCATAATTGAGCGAACTTACTAAAATTATCCATGAGGGAAGGAAGGTGGCACGCATGGCGCCACGGTCGTTCACGCGAAGCGAGGGGCTGCGTCTGTCCCTGCTTGCGTTGGCCGCGTCGGCGTCCATTGTTGGTGGCGTGTTTGTCACTGCACCTCCTGCTTTTGGTGACGATGCCCTCCCGGATGCTTCAGCCGCCTGTCTCGTTGCGCAGGGTCCGGAGTCGATGGCTTCTCTTTCCTCGATTGTGCATGCGGGCGAATCGGTTCATGTTGAGGGTTCTGGCTGGGGTCCAGGTACTGAGCAGATACGCGGATTCGTTATCATCACCCTCGATGATGGTGAGACGAAGCGCCCCGATGGAATGGAATTGCCCAGCTGGGTTCCCGATGCTGTTCGTCGTGATCGTACTGCCTGGGCCGTCGCCGACGTGGCGTCCGATGGAACCTTCTCAACGGATATTCCCCTCCCGTCGTCCTGGGAAGTTGGGTCAGCCCACGCGGTTTACATTGGCGATGCTGTCACCGGAACGTATGTCGAAGCTAAGGTGCGTGTCGTTGACACTGCCGTTGATGTTCGGACATGCTCCATGAACGCTGATAGTCCTGACCCCTCCGATCCTGGCTACGCCGTCGTGGTGCCAGATATGCCGGGGGAGGAGACTCCCTCTGCTCCCGCAGACAGTGATCCCGGTGAATCTGCCTCGACGGTGGCACGGCCCGCCATTCCTGCTGACGAACCAAAAGTACTTACCTCTGAGGTAAGAGGTGACCAGGCTTCCGACGCTCAGGTCTCGACTTCGTCATCGACGGATGCCTCTGCGCCCTCTGCCTCAGCAAGTGCTGGGTCGTCACGTCCCGGGAGTGCTTTGTCGCGGGGATATGTGAACGGTGGCCCGTCCCAGCCGGGAGATCCCACCCCCGATCCGTCCTCGTCTACTGAACAACAGAGCGTGTCCGCTTCTGAGATTGGACCCAGGTCTCGCTCGGAACAGCAGGCCACGGAGCAAGCTGCCCGCGAGCAAGAGGGCCGCCTCAACGGATGGATCCTTGCAGGTGGTGGGGCGCTTGCGTTGCTCGGTGCCGTCGCGACGGTCAGCATTGTGCGCAAGTCGCATGGATCATTCCACTAGATCGAGCGAGCAGCGCACGATGCCAATGTGATCACCACTGACCGCATGGTGCGTGTTCGCTCTTCACATGAAGCCGATGTAGCTGTTACTCTGGTTATCAGGCAATATCTTCTGAGTATTTAAGTCCCAAAGGAGAACCGTTATGCAGCACGGACGGGTTACTTCCGCCCTCGCAGCGCGGGTGCTCGCTGGCCGCAGTCGGGTAATGAGTGTGCTCATGGCCCTATGCCTCTTCGCCGCAGGTGCACTCGCCATTCCCGGTTTCGCTGCGCGTGCCGATAACAACGATGGTCCCCTCCCTATCCCGAACACCACGTTCGTTATCAACCTCGAGAATGCCTCCGAGTTTGAAGCGGAATACGGTAAGACAGGCTACTGGGGCGTCATCTTGGATAACGGTCGCGTGACGCCGACCGCGCCTCTTACCTTCGAGCGCTCCGGTGAAACAGTTACGGTGACCGCTGATGACCTATGGAAGGTAAATGCGCTCGACAACTACAGAATGGTCGTTCCGGTTCCTAATGGCGCCAACAACGGTGAACATGTGACCTGGGAACCCGGTAGTTCCCACTGGGTCACCGTCGTGATCTACCAGGACGACAAGACCCTGGCGAAGACATTCAACTACTCGGTGAAGGTCTTCGAGCCGTCCGGCCCGTCGGCGACGGCCGAGCCAACTGCAGACCCCACCGGCGAGCCTGCGCCTCAGCCCACGGGCGATCCCGCCCCGGAACCGTCCGGCGATCCTGCGCCTCAGCCCACGGGTAACCCCGCCCCGGAGCCGTCCGGCGAGCCTGCGCCCGCGCCTCAGCCCACGGGTGGCCCCGCCCCGGAGCCGTCCGGCGAGCCTGCGCCTGCGCCTCAGCCCACGGTTGCCCCTGCGCCGGGACCGTCCGTGAGTCCTGCGCCCGCGCCTCAGCCTGATGATCCGCAGTTGCCGGTTGTCCAGCCGACCGCAACTTCTTCCGCGTCGCCTTCGGCAACGCCTTCCGCTTCGGCCTCTCCTGCGGCGAACGCGACGCAGCCATCCGATACCCCGGTGTCCCCCGTATCGGATGTGTCTGAGCTGACTGATGCAAATAAGGGTGGCGTGAGCGCGGCTTTCACTGGTGGACAGCTGACGATCAATGTTCCCTCCGACAAGGCTGGCGCTGGCGAGTGGGTGAGCGCCAACATCATGCAGACGGGTGAGGCGCGCTGGCTTCAGGTTGAAGACGGTAACAAGGTGACGATGGACGTGGCCGGCCTGCCCATGGGCGAATACAAGGTCGTCGTGGCGAACCGCTCGCACCAGCTGGTCGGCTGGGCCGACTTTAAGGTCGCGTCGACCGTTGGGGCTGCCGGCGCGGGCGCGTCGGTGGATGCATCCGGTTCTGTGAAGTTGCATGCGGAGGTCCTGTCCTCCTCGAATGCCGCCGATGAGTCCGAGGGCTTGAACGGTTACCTGCTCGGTGCCGGTGCGTGCATGCTGATCCTTGGGGGCCTCGTCGTCCTCCAGGTCCTGTCCGGTCCGAAGATCGGATCTTCCTCGCAGGGAGTCACCCTGACGTAGGCTAGGTTTCATGGATCTGTTTGATTCTGAAGCATTCGACGAGTTGGGCGTGCCCGCGTTTTCCGCGGACGCGCCCCTCGCCGTTCGTATGAGACCTTCTCGGCTGGAGGAGGTTGTCGGCCAATCGCACCTGCTCGGTGAGGGGGCTCCGCTGCGTCGCCTCCTGTCGCCCGGCTCTCGAGATGGTGTGTCGGTATCGTCCGTGGTTCTGTGGGGTCCACCGGGAACGGGTAAGACGACGCTCGCGTATTTGATCGCCAGGGCGTCGGGTCGACGCTTTGTTGAGTTATCCGCCGTCTCATCGGGCGTGGGCGACGTGCGTCGGGTCGTGGACAGTGCGCGCCGGACATTGGCGAGCAGTGGCGAGGAAACAATCCTCTTTGTGGATGAGGTGCACCGCTTCTCCAAGTCGCAGCAGGATTCGCTTCTTCCAGCGGTGGAGAACCGATGGGTCGTGCTGGTCGCGGCGACAACGGAAAACCCGTCCTTCTCTGTGATTGCTCCGCTGCTGTCTCGCTCGCTCCTTTTGACGCTGCGTCCGCTTGAGCCTGAGGCGCTTGAAGGTCTCGTTCGCCGGGCGCTGTCCGATGAACGTGGGCTTGCGGGCCGCTTCGCGATGACAGACGAGGCCGTGGCTGGGTTGGTTCGCTTGGCTGGCTCGGACGCCCGCAAGTCTCTGACGCTGCTGGAGGCGGCGGCTGGGGTGGCCAGCGATGATGGGTCCGGTGAGATCACGGTTGCCAGTGTCGAGGCTGCTGCTAACCAGGCGCTCGTACGCTGGGGGCGTGACCAGCACTACGATGTCACGAGTGCTTTTATCAAGTCGATGCGCGGATCGGACGTCGATGCGGCGCTGCACTACTTAGCGCGGATGATTGAGGCGGGGGAGGATCCGCGTTTCATCGCGCGACGTATTGTGATCGCCGCTTCTGAAGAGATTGGTATGGCTGCGCCCGAGGTGTTGTCCACGTGTGTGGCCGTCGCGCAGGGCGTTGCTCTTATTGGAATGCCCGAGGCCCGCCTGCTTCTCGCGCAGGCTGTTGTTGCGGTGGCGACGGCACCCAAGTCGAACGCCACGTACCTGGCCATTGATCGGGCGTTGGCAGATGTTCGGAAGGGGCGCGGGGGAGCGGTGCCCGAGCATTTGCGTGACGCTCACTACGCGGGGGCAAAGACGCTGGGGCACGGTAAGGGTTACCTCTACGCTCACGACCATCCGCATCATGTAGCTGCTCAGCAATATCTTCCTGACGACCTTGAAGGTACCCGCTACTACGAGCCAACAGAGAATGGACATGAGGCGATCCTCACGAAGAGGCTTGCTGCCATTCGTAGTCTGTTGAAAAGACGCTAGGATAGAACGGTTGTCCGCACGAGCGGGCACCTGGGGCCTTAGCCGACGAACCGCTTCCGGTTCTGGAGTTGGCCCCATGTTGGGGATCCACCCTGACATGACATGAGAAACAGGAAGAAGATTTCATGGCAACGAATCGTTCCCGCAAGCAGGTGCGTGAGTCCCGCGCCCTCGGCCTGGCCCTGACCCCCAAGGCCGTTCGCTACTTCGAGAAGCGCCCCTACGGTCCCGGTGAGCACGGCCGTACCCGTCGCCGCCAGGATTCCGACTACGCCGTTCGTCTGAAGGAAAAGCAGCGTCTGCGCGCCCAGTACGGCATCCGTGAGTCGCAGCTGCGCCGCGCCTTCGAAGAGGCTCGCCGCACCGCTGGCCTGACTGGTGAGAACCTGGTTGAGCTGCTCGAGATGCGTCTGGACGCCCTCGTCCTGCGCGCTGGCTTCGCCCGCACCATCCAGCAGGCCCGTCAGGTGGTCGTTCACCGCCACATCCTCGTTGACGGCAAGATCGTCGACCGCCCCTCCTTCCGCGTGAAGCCCGGTCAGACCATCCAGGTCAAGCCCAAGTCGCAGACCACGGTCCCCTTCGAGATTGCCGCTGAGGGTATTCACCGTGACGTGCTGCCCGCTGTCCCCGAGTACCTGGACGTCGAGCTGTCCCGTCTGAAGGCGACCCTGGTTCGTCGCCCGAAGCGCGCTGAGGTCCCCGTGACCGTCGACGTGCAGATGGTCGTCGAGCACTACTCGCGCTGACGTTTGTCATAGTCGCGCCCCCGAGCTACGCGCTCGGGGGCGCGATTTTCTTTATCCCACAGTCTGCTTATGCGTGCCGATGTGCCCACAGAGGTGGGGACGGACTAACATGGGGCACTATGCGTACGTCTGAAATCCGCACCCGTTGGCTCGACTACTTCGAGAAGCAGGGTCATGAGGTCTGTCCTTCCGTCTCCCTGGTGTCCCCGGAGCCGTCGATTCTTTTTACGATCGCGGGCATGGTCCCCTTCATTCCCTACATCATGGGCGTTGAGCCTGCGCCGTGGCCCAGGGCTACGTCGGTGCAGAAGTGCATTCGTACCAACGACATTGACAACGTGGGTAAGACGACTCGCCACGGTACGTTCTTCCAGATGAACGGTAACTTCTCCTTCGGTGACTACTTCAAGGAAGGTGCTATTAACTTCGCGTGGGATCTGTTGACGGGTTCGCGTGACGAAGGCAAGTATGGCCTCGACGGAGACCGTTTCTGGGTGACGATTTGGGATCAGGACGAGGAGGCTCTCAACGTCCTGACGAAGCAGGTCGGCATGGATCCCAAGCACATTGTGCGCCTGCCGCGCGTGGAGAACTTCTGGGATACGGGCCAGCCCGGCCCCGCCGGCCCCTGTGCCGAGTGGCACTACGACCGTGGTCCCGCGTACGGCCCCGAGGCTGTGGGCGGCACCGTGGATCCGGGCGGCGACCGTTACCTCGAGGTCTGGAACCTTGTGTTCGACCAGTTCATGCGCGGTGAGGGAACCGGCAAGGACTACCCGCTCCTGGGTGAGCTGGACAAAAAGGCGATTGATACGGGTGCCGGCCTGGAACGTCTGGCCTTCGTCATGCAGGACAAGCCCAACATGTACGAGATCGACGAGGTTTTCCCCGTCATTGAGGCCGCCATGCAGATGAGTGGCAAGCGCTACGGTTTGGGTGCAGCCGGTCCCGAGGCCGGGGCAGCCTACGACGATGACGTACGTATGCGTGTCGTGGCGGACCACGTGCGTTCTTCGCTCATGCTGATCGGCGACGGTGTGCGCCCCGGTAACGATGGCCGCGGCTACGTGCTGCGCCGCCTGATCCGCCGCGCGGTCCGCTCGATGCGTCTCCTGGGTGTCGACGAGGCGACCATGCCTACCCTGCTCACCGCTTCGAAGGACGCGATGAAGGCCTCGTACCCTGAGCTGGAGACGAACTGGAAGACGATTTCCGAGGTTGCCTACGCGGAGGAAGACGCGTTCCGCCGCACGCTCAGCGCCGGTACGACGATCCTGGACGCTGCGGTTGCGAGCGCGAAGGAGTCGAAGGGTGCCCCCGTTATTTCTGGTGCCTCCGCGTTCTCGCTACACGACACCTACGGGTTCCCGATCGATCTGACCCTTGAGATGGCCGCCGAACAGGGCGTGTCCGTTGACGAAGAGGGCTTCCGCACCCTCATGGCCGAGCAGAAGGAGCGTGCACGCGCCGACGCCCGCTCGAAGAAGACCGGACACACCGACGTCCGCGTCTTCCATGACATCGAAAAGGCGATGGGCGGCGGTTCGACGTTCCTGGGTTACACCGAGCAGGCATCCGAGGCCACGGTTGAGGCGCTTCTCGTCGATGGCGTGGAGGCCCCGGCAGCCACGGCTCCCTGTGAGGTCGAGGTGATCCTGGACCGCACCCCCTTCTACGCCGAGATGGGCGGCCAGCTGGCTGACCACGGTACGATTCGACTCGCGGGCGGCGGCGTCGTTGAGGTTCACGACGTGCAGGCCCCGATCCGAGGCCTGAGCGTGCACCGCGGCACCCTGACCGAGGGCAGCATGACGGTGGGGGAGAAGGCCTACGCCGAGATTGACGGCGAGCGTCGCCTCGCGATCGCTCGAGCCCACACCGCTACTCACATGGTGTACGCGGGCCTGCGCAATGTCGTGTCCGAGAATGCGGATCAGGCGGGTTCAGAGAACTCGCCGTCGCGCCTGCGTTTTGACTTCCGTCACTCGAGCGCGCTTGCCGTGTCCCAGCTGAACGACATTGAGGCTCTTGTTAACGAGAAGCTCGCTGAGGATCTCCCCGTCACAACGGAGGTCATGAGCATCGAGAAGGCCAAGGAGATGGGCGCAATCGCTCTCTTCGGCGAAAAGTACGGTTCCGAGGTTCGCGTTGTGACAATCGGCGATGGCTTCGACCGTGAGCTGTGCGGTGGCACCCACGTGCCTACGACGGGCCATATCGGCCGTGTGACGGTGCTTGGCGAGGGATCCGTTGCCTCCGGTGTGCGCCGCATCGAGGCCCTCGTTGGCGACGGAGCGTATGAGTTCCAGGCGAAGGAACATGCGTTGGTCTCCCAGCTGTCGCAGCTTGTGGGCGGGCGTGCCGACGAACTTCCCGAGCGAATTGAGTCTCTGCTCATCAAGCTGCGCGAGTCCGAGAAGGAACTGGACAAGATCCGTACCGAGCAGGCGCTGCGCCGCGGCGGTGAACTCGCCGCTGCCTCCGAGCGCGTGGGTAAGGTCAGCCTCGTCGCCTCTGCCGTTGGTGAGATGCCGTCGGCTGACGCACTGCGTACGTTGGCTCTGGACGTTCGTGACCGCATGGGCAACGAGCGCGGTGCCGTCGTAGCGCTTGCCGGTCTTGTCGGCGGTAAACCTTCCTTGGTCATCGCGACGAACGAGGGCGCCCGTGAGGCCTCCGTTAAGGCAGGCGCGCTTGTGCGCGCCGTCGGTAAGTACATGGGTGGCGGCGGCGGTGGCCGCGACGATATCGCCCAGGGTGGCGGCACAAAGCCCGAGGGCATCCCGGCCGCACTTGATGCGATTCGTTCGCAGATCGAGGCCCTGTGAGCCTGCGCAGGGGTATTCGCATCGGCGTAGACGTCGGCACCGTTCGTGTCGGCGTCAGCCGTTGCGACCCTGACGGCATCTTGACGATGCCGGTCCAAACGCTGACGCGCGCACCCGACCTGTCGGACCTGGCTACCCTGGCCGAAATTGTCACCGAACACGATGCCATCGAGGTGATCGTGGGTCTGCCCAGGCACCTGCGCGGTGGCGAAGGAGTCTCCGCTAAGGGGGCGCGCAAGTATGCGCGCCGCCTCAAGAAGCTTGTGCCGGACGTTCGCGTCGCAATGGTGGACGAACGGCTGACATCGAACCAGGCGCATGCGCGTTTACGCGCGTCTGGAATTCCGGAATACGAACACCGCAGCGTGATCGATCAGGTTGCGGCACAGATCATCCTTGAACAGGCCCTTGAGCTCGAACGCATGAGCGGTCGCGCGCCGGGCGAGGAGATCATCCTCGAGACCAGCGAAGGAGCGAATCGATGAGTACGCCCCCCAAATATCCCTTCCGTTCGCGCCGCGAAATTCATTCCGGCCAGCGGAAGGTGTACTCCGATGCTCCGAACGAGGAACAGCTTTCGGCTCCATCCGACCCCACGTCGGCGCGCGGCAGCAGGGAGTCCGCACAGGCCTCGTCTGACCCTACGTCGGTGCGTGGCAGCGTGAGGCGTCCCCAGGCCTCGTCTGACCCTACGTCGGCGCGCGGCAGCAGGGAGTCCGCACAGGCCTCGTCTGATCCCACGTCGGTGCGTGGCAGCGTGAGGCGTCCCCAGGCCTCGTCTGATCCCACGTCGGTGCGTGGCAGCGTGAGGCGTCCCCAGGCCTCGTCTGATCCCACGTCGGTGCGTGGCAGCGTGAGGCGTCCCCAGGCCTCGTCTGACCCCACGTCGGTGCGTGGCAGCGTGAGGCGTCCCCAGGCCTCGTCTGATCCCACGTCGGTGCGTGGCAGCGTGAGGCGTCCCCAGGCCTCGTCTGATCCCACGTCGGTGCGTGGCAGCGTGAGGCGTCCCCAGGCCTCGTCTGATCCCACGTCGGTGCGTGGCAGCGTGAGGCGTCCCCAGGCCTCGTCTGATCCCACGTCGGTGCGTGGCAGTGAGAGGCGTCCCCAGGCCTCGTCTGACCCTACGTCGGTGCGTGGCAGTGAGAGGCGTCCCCAGGCCTCGTCTGACCCTACGTCGGCGCGCGGCAGCGTGAGGCGTCCCCAGGCCTCGTCTGATCCCACGTCGGTGCGTGGCAGTGAGAGGCGCCCCCAGGCCTCGTCCGACCCCAGGTCGACGCCCGCCCGTGAGACCTCGCGGCGACGCTTCACCGACCCCGACCCGACCCAGACTCCCCTGCAGGGGGTTGACCGGGCCTCTACGACAAAGAAGAGTTCCGTTCGCGGCTTGTGGCGGTCAACGCGCACGATGCCGGACCCTACCCCGACGCCCGATGCTGGAGTACCGTCGGTTGCGGACGACGATGACGAGTCCTTCGACACGTCGACCGACTTCGGCTTTGATGCCTTGACGGATCCCGGCGAAGAGACAGCCACGGTCAGCGGATTCGACGCAATCATCGCCGGAACCGGAGACGAAGGTCGCTCCCGTCAACATTCAGAAGACCCCTCCGAGACCACCGGCATGCGCTCGCGTCGCATCGCCGCCGAGAGACATGCGGCGCGCAAGCGCAAGCGCCGTCGTCGCATCCGTTCCTTCTTCGTGCTGCTCCTCGTGATCGGACTGGTCAGTGGGGCAGGCTACGTGGCCTACTCGCAGCTCATGAATACCTCAATGGTCGCCTCCGACGACTTCCCGGGGCCGGGCACCGACCCAATCCTCGTCACCATCGATGACCAGGCCACGGGCCGTGACATCGGTCGTGCCCTACACGAGGCCGGCGTCGTCAAGTCGGTGGGTGCCTTTGTCCGCCAGTACGAAAAGAACAGCGCGGCACGCACAATTAACCCGGGCACCTACCGCTTCAAGCGCCAGATGAGCGCGGCCGACGCGCTTGCCGTGATGCTCGATCCCATGAACCGTGTCGAGTCGACCATCACGGTCCTCGCAGGCGAACGCATGTCCGCCATCAAGAGACGCATCGTGGACGTCATGGATGTTTCCTCCGCGGACGTGGACAAGGCTTTCGCGGACACCGCCGCCATCGGCCTGCCCGCTGAAGCGGGTGGCAGCGCCGAGGGATGGCTGCACCGCGGCGAGTACAAGGTCGAGGAAGGCGACACCCCGACGGCTGTCATCGCCCGCATGGTCAAGGCGACTATCGACGAGTTGGATGCGCTCGGGGTACCCGCTGCGGACCGCGAGACGGTCCTTATCAAGGCGTCGATCGTCGAGGGAGAGATGGGGAACAACCCGAAGTACATGCCCAAGGTCGCCCGCGTCATCGAGAATCGCCTTGTCGACGACAAAGATACACATGGTGTCCTTGGCATGGACTCGACCACGCTCTACGGAGCCGGCAAGGAGTCCGGCCTGCCGAGCCAAGCTGACCTCGATAACGACAACCCCTACAACACGCGTCTGCACGCGGGCCTGCCGCCCACGCCCATCAACCAGCCGAGCGCGGACGCCATCAAGGCCGTTCTGAACCCGGAAGCGGGCGACTGGCTCTACTTCGTGACGGTCGACCTCAACTCGGGTGAGACTCTCTTCGCGGCCACTGCCGATGAGCACGAGAAGAACAAAGCGAAGCTGGACGCGTACTGCACCAAGCACCCGATTCAGTGTTCGCCGCAGTCATGACGATGTGGGCCGCAGTTATTGGATCCCCTATTGCTCACTCACTGTCCCCGGTCATCCACCGGGCGGCGTGGGAGCAACTCGGGATCGACGGATGGGAGTATCGCCGTGCCGAGGTGACCGAAGAGTCTCTGCCGACTTTCATCGGCCAGCTCGACGAGTCCTTCCGCGGACTATCGGTCACGATGCCCTGCAAGCAGGCTGTCATGCCGCTGCTTGATGCCATCGACCCGCTGGCGAGCGCGGTAGGAGCGGTTAACACGGTCGTGCCCTCGGCAGGAATGCTCGCGGGATTTAACACCGATGTCACCGGTATTGCATCAGCGATCCGCCGGGCGTGCTCGCGCTCTGGCGTACCCGTTCCGTCGAGTGCCCTCGTGCTCGGAGCACGCGCAACTGCTTCCTCTGCCCTGGCAGCCTTGGGAGAGCTGGGAATCACGACGACGACAGTGGCCGCCCGACGTTTCGGTGGTCCCGGCTCTGTTATCTCCGCAGCCTCACGTCTCGGTGTGAGCGTCGAGCAGGTCATGTGGTCCGATGTCTCTGCGGTAGCGAGTGCTGCCGCCCGCGCCGACGTGCTGATCTCGACGCTGCCCGCGGGCGTTGCAGATCCCATAGCGAGCCGTCTGGCACCCCGCGAGGGCCAGATTCTCCTGGACGTCATCTATTCGCCGCGTGACACCGCGCTGCGCACCACCTTCGAGAAAGCCGGGGGAGTCGTCGCTGAAGGCACCGACATGCTGGTCTACCAGGGGGCCGCACAGGTCCAGCTGATGACCGGTCGCAGCCCCGATCCCGCCGTGATGCGTCATGCGCTGGAGACTGAGCTGGAGCGCCGCGCGCGCGAGGCCGGGGGAACGGTGCACCCGTGATCGTCGAGTGGCTTCCACCTCGTATCAGCGCCGATCTGTCCCTCGTGTCGGGCTTCCTCACGTGGATCATTATCCTGGCGTGGCTGTGGCGCTCTGGCTGGAGGATTCAGCGCCGATACTTCATCGAGGCCACGCAGAAGCCGCTGACACGCAATGCCATCGTGTGGTGCGCTGGAATCTTCGGAGCGTTCTTTTTCGTAGGTGCCCAGATGCGCCCAGGCATGCCCGCCGTCATGACGGTGGCCATGATTGGGGCGCTGAGCGCGTACGTGGATGCCTGCACGCACCGGTTGCCGAACACGTATACGGCGGTCATGGGCATCGGTGTTCTCGCGGGTACCCTTGTCGGAATGCTCATTTCACCGATGTGGCAACAGCGGCTCATTGGCTGCGTGATCGGCATGCTCATCTGGACCATCCCGATTGCAATCCTGAATCGCCTGCCCGGTGGAATGGGCGGAGGCGACGTGAAGCTCGCCCCCGTCCTCGGCGCGATGGTGGGATCTGTTGGTCTCGAGGCCGCAGTCGCCGCGTTGGCCTTGTCGTTCCTCTCCGCCGGTCTCGCGGCCCTGTGGAAGATCGTCGTCGGCTGGGCTGGCACGCAGAGCCGCGTTCCCATGGGACCGTGGATGATTGGGTCCGCGCTGGTGGGCACCATCGCGTGGGGCGTCGTCCCCGACTGGCTATAGGCCTTTGTCACTGGCCTCATCGTGGACCCGTCGGGACGGAGTGGGTCCGGGATGGGACAATGACACGGTGAGTATTACGACGCCTTCGCATCAGTCCGAGCCTGTCAGCCTCGAATGGGGCCAAACGTGGCCTCCTCGTGACGTGTTCACCTCGCTCGCCGCGTCTCGGCGCGTGATCCCCGTCGTGCGCCGTGTTCTCGCTGACGAACTGAGCGCAGTCGGCGTCTACCGCCAGCTCGCTCATGGTGACTATGGCAGTTTTATTCTCGAGTCCGCCGAGCATGGTGGCTCCTGGGGGCGCTGGTCCTTTGTCGGCGCGTCGAGTGCCGGTGCCATCGTTGCCCGTGATGGTCATGCCCAGTGGGTGGGTGCTCATCCGGAGGGGGCGCAGCCGGAGGGTACGTTCCTAGAGGTCGTGCACTCCGCGCTTGAGCAGCTGGCGGCGTCGCCCATCGAGGGGCTGCCCCCGCTGACGGGCGCTCTCGTCGGCTCGCTCGGTTGGGGCATCATCCCCGAATGGGAGCCGACCTTGGCGGCAACAGCCCCCAAGGAGTCCGACGTCCCCGACGCGACGCTCGTGCTCGCCACCGAGGTGGCCGCCATCGACCACGCGACGGGGTCGGTGTACCTGATGGCCATCGCCTGGAACCTCAACGGCTCGGATGAGGGTGTCGACGGTGCCTATGATCGCGCGATCGAGCGCCTGGACGCTATGACAGCCCAGCTTGCCTCGCCCATCGCTCCGGCTGTGCTGGGGGTGAGTGGCCAGGAGGCACCTGCCGTCCGTCAGCGCACGCAGCGCGCGGACTTCGAATCCTCCGTTCACGCCGCCAAGCGGGCGATTACGGACGGTGATGCTTTCCAGATCGTGCTCTCCCAGCGACTCGACGTCTCCACGAATGCCAGCGGCGTCGACGTCTACCGCGTGCTGCGCACCGTCAACCCGTCACCCTACATGTACTACCTGGACTTGCCCGACGAGCGTGGCGGCCACTTCGAGGTCGTGGGTTCCTCGCCGGAGACTCTGGTCAAGGCCGAGGGGCGGCGGGTGTGGACCTATCCGATCGCCGGGTCGCGTCCGCGCGGTGGCGATTCCGCGGAGGACCATCGCCTTGCCGCCGAGCTCCTCGAGGACCCGAAGGAACTCTCGGAGCACGTCATGCTGGTCGATCTGGCACGCAATGACCTGTCGAAGGTGTGTGATCCCGCCTCGGTCGAGGTTGCCACGCTCATGGAACTCAAGCGTTTCTCGCACATCCAGCATATTTCCTCGACCGTCACGGGAGTGCTGCGCCCGGATGCGGATGCCCTCGACGCCCTGGTCGCGACGTTCCCGGCGGGCACTCTCTCGGGTGCACCCAAGCCTCGTGCGATCCAGCTGATCGACGACTTCGAGCCCGCAGCGCGCGGTGTCTACGGCGGCGTCGTTGGCTACTTCGACCTGTCGGGTGATGCGGACCTTGCGATCGCGATCCGCACGGCGTCCCTCAAGGATGGCGTCGCCTCGGTGCAGGCCGGTGCCGGCGTTGTCGCCGACTCGGTGCCCGCGCTTGAGTACGAGGAGTCCCGCAACAAGGCGGCAGCCGCAGTGGAATCCGTCGTGCGCGCCTCGACGCTGGCCCCTCTGTCGTGACACGCGCGTCCGGACGCTGCAAACGGGCGTCCCTATTATTCGCTAGCCTTGATGGCGTCCAATTGTTTCTCGGTGAAAGGGGAGCGTCGTGAGCGTTCTCGATGACATTATTGCAGGGGTCCTCGACGACCTGAAAGAGCGCGAGGACCGCGTTCCTCTCAGCCGTGTCAAGGAAATGGAGCAGGCCGTCCCCGAGGCGAAGGACGCCCTGGGTGTCCTTCGCAACCGAGATGGTGCCGTCAAGATCATTTCCGAGGTGAAGCGTTCGTCTCCCTCCAAGGGGGCGCTCGCCGATATCCCCGACCCCGCAGCGTTGGCATCGATGTACGAGGCCGGGGGAGCCTCCGTGGTCTCTGTGCTGACCGAGCAGCGCCGCTTCCACGGCTCGCTGGCCGACCTCGACGCGGTGCGCGCGGCGGTCGATATCCCGATCCTGCGCAAGGACTTCATCGTGACGCCGTATCAGATTCACGAGGCGCGTGCTCACGGCGCGGATCTCGTCCTGCTGATCGTGGCTGCCCTGGAGCAGAGCGCGTTAGTCTCCCTGCTAGAGCGCACGCGTTCGCTTGGTATGGAGGCGCTCGTCGAGACGCATTCGCGACTGGAGGCGCTGCGTGCCCTTGAGGCCGGTGCATCGATCATCGGCGTCAACGCACGTAACCTGAAGACCCTCGAGGTTGACCGCTCGACCGTCGAGCAGGTCATCGATGTCATCCCGCAGAACGTCGTTGCGGTCGCAGAGTCGGGTGTCGCTAAGGCCCACGACGTCTTTGAATACGCGAAGTGGGGCGCGGACGCCGTTCTGGTCGGTGAGGCTCTCGTGACCTCGGGTGACCCGCGCTCGAGTATTCAGGACATGGTCAGCGCCGGGCAGCACCCCGCGCTGCGCACGGATCGTAAGGCCCGCGTCGCCGCGGCGCTCAAGGAAGGATTGTGATGACGGCTGAGAACTTTGTGCCCGGACCTTACTTTGGCGATTTCGGAGGTCGCTTCGTCGCCGAGTCGCTCATGGGACCCCTTGAGGAGGTTGAGACTGCGTGGAAGCGCCTGTGGCGCGACAAGTCCTTCCAGCATCGCCTGCGCGACCTGTTCGCCAACTACGCTGGTCGTCCCTCCCTGCTGACCGAGGCTCCGCGCTTTGCTGCCGATCTGGGCGGCGTGCGCGTCTTCCTCAAGCGCGAGGACCTTAACCACACGGGTTCCCACAAGATCAACAACGTACTGGGTCAGGCTCTGCTCACCAAAGAGCTGGGCAAGACGCGCGTCATCGCTGAGACGGGCGCGGGCCAGCACGGCGTGGCCACCGCGACGGCCGCCGCACTCCTGGGGCTGGATTGCACGATCTACATGGGCCGCGAGGACACCGAGCGTCAGGCCCTCAACGTCGCGCGCATGCAGATGCTGGGTGCCGAGGTGATCGCTGTGACCGCCGGTTCTGCGACCCTCAAGGACGCCATCAACGAGGCATTCCGCGACTGGGTGACCAACGTCGAGACGACGAACTACATTTTCGGCACCGCCGCGGGTCCGCACCCGTTCCCCGAGCTCGTGCGTGACCTCCAGCGTGTCATCGGTGACGAGGCGCGCGCCCAGCTGCTTGCCGCCGAGGGGCGCCTGCCCGACGTCGTCGTGGCGTGCGTGGGCGGCGGCTCGAACGCGATTGGCTCTTTCACGGCGTTTATCGACGACCCGAGCGTTGAGCTGCTGGGCTGCGAGGCTGCGGGCGACGGTTTTGACACCGGGCGTCACGCCGCCTCCATCACCGCCGACCAGGTCGGCGTCCTTCACGGTGCACGCACCTTTGTCCTGCAGGAGCGCGACGGCCAGACCAAGGCCTCACACTCGATTTCTGCCGGCCTCGATTACCCGGGCGTTGGTCCGGAGCACGCATGGTTGGCGCGTACGGGACGCGCCTCGTATATCCCCGTCTCCGACGCCGAGGCCATGGATGCCTTCCTGCTCCTGTCGCGCACGGAGGGCATCATCCCCGCCATTGAGTCCTCGCACGCGCTCGCCGGAGTACGCGCATGGGCGCGCGCGAAGGTCGAAGCCGAGGGGCCCTTCGCACCGGGGGAGGAACCCATCGCCATCGTGACCGTGTCGGGACGCGGCGACAAGGACGTGGACACCGCGTCGCGCTGGTTCGGCTACGGACGCGCGAAGCTGCAGGTGATCGACCCCAGTGCCGGACCCTCCGGCGTGGCCGTCTTGGACGAGAACGAGGAGAAGTGAGATGACGCGAGCACCCCATTCCGCCGTCGCTATTGACGCTGCCCTGGCGCGCGGTGACGCCGCGCTGATCGCTTATCTGCCCGTCGGCTTCCCGTCGGTCGAGGATTCGATCCGCGCGGGTAAAGTTCTGGCGGACGCTGGCGTGGACGCCATCGAACTCGGCTTCCCGTACTCGGATCCGGGCATGGATGGCCCCACGATCCAGCGCGCGACCGTTGCAGCCCTCAAGCGCGGCACCCACCTGGAGGACCTTTTCCACGCGGTGGACGAGCTGACCTCGTACGGTGTCTCGACGACCTCGATGACCTACTGGAACCCCGTGGAGTGGTGGGGCGTCGAACGCTTCGCGCGGGACTTTGCGGCGGTCGGCGGCTCCGGTCTGATCACCCCCGACCTGCCACCCGAGGAAGGTGCGCAGTGGGAGGCGGCATCGGACAAGTACGATCTGGAGCGCATCTACCTGACCGCCCCCTCCTCACCGGAACACCGCCTCACGTTGATCGCTGAACACTCGCGAGGCTGGGTCTACGCCGCCTCCTCGATGGGTGTCACGGGTGCCCGTGCGACTGTCGGGGAGCACGTCGCGGACGTCGTCGCGCGTACTCGCGCCGCGGGGGCACAGCGCGTGTGCGTCGGCCTCGGCGTCTCCACCGGCGCCCAGGCCCGCGAGATCGGCGCCTACGCGGACGGTGTCATCGTCGGATCCGCGCTCGTCAAGACTCTCTTTGATGAGGATTTCGACCGTGGTCTGAAGGCCCTGGGCGAGCTTGCCAGCGAACTGAAGTCCGGCGTGACTGGAGCCCGCGCGTGAGCCTCGTCGCCGCCACTGGCATCCCTTCACCCTCCGAGGGCGTGTGGTACCTCGGTCCGCTGCCGCTACGCGCGTACGGCATCATCATTGCTATTGGAATGGTGGTGGGCGTGTGGTGGACCGCTCGCCGCTACGTGGCACGCGGTGGTAGTTCCGACACGATTTACGACGTCGCACTGTGGGCGATCCCGCTGGGCGTCGTCGGAGCCCGTCTGTACCACGTCGTCACCTCGCCCGAGGCCTATTTCGGGCCCGGCGGCGACCCGATGCTTGCCTTCCAGATTTGGCGCGGCGGCTTGGGGATCTGGGGCGGTGTCGCCCTGGGCGCGCTCGGCGCTTACGTTGGCGTTAAACGCGCCAAGGTGCGCTTTGGCCCCATTGCAGACTCGCTGGCCCCCGCGCTACTCGTTGCCCAGGGCATCGGTCGGTGGGGGAACTGGTTCAACCAGGAGCTGTTCGGTGGACCGACGACCCTGCCGTGGGGTCTTCAGATCGACGCAGCGCATGTGCCTGCGGGCTACCCGGTCGGTACCCTGTTCCACCCGACGTTCCTCTACGAAAGCCTATGGGATCTGGCCGGCGCGGCGCTCATCGTGGCGCTTGAGCGCCGTCGCCGCTTCGCGGCCGGTCAACTCTTCGGGATGTACCTGATGGTGTACACCGCAGGACGCGCGTGGATCGAGATGCTGCGCATCGACGACGCACACACGGTTGCCGGTTTGCGCCTGAACGTGTGGACGTCCCTAGCGGTGTTCCTCCTGGGCGTCGCACTGTTTGTTGTCGCGGGTCGCCTGGGGCGGCCGTGCGAGGTCGCCGGTGACGGGGCCGTGACGGATGATGAGCGTGAGGGGGGAGCACTCTGAGGCTAGCGACTCCGATGCTGAGGACATTATCGAGACACGCGTGGGCGAGGACGAGTCCGCCGAGGAGAGTTCTCTCGAAGACTTTTAAACCGCCGTCGGGCACGCTATTGGAGTCGAAGGTCCCATGATCACCTAATTCATGGGAATGATCACGTTCCGTGCGAGTGGGTCCTTCGGGATTACCGCGTGATTGAGCGGTAAACTTGCAACCATGCGTCGAGCTAAGATTGTCTGCACTATTGGACCTGCCACTGAATCTCCTGAGCAGCTCCAAGCGCTGGTGGACGCCGGCATGGATGTCGCGCGTATCAACCGGTCGCATGGAAAGGCTGAGGAACATGCGGCCGTCATTTCGCGTGTGCGAAAGGCGTCTGCGACGTCCGGCCGCGCGATTGCGGTTCTCGTTGACCTCCAGGGCCCGAAGATCCGTTTGGAAACCTTCCAGGACGGCCCCCAGGAGCTGCACATCGGTGATACCTTCACCATCACGACCCGCGACGTTCCCGGCACGAAGGAACTCGTTGGTACCACCTTCAAGGGTCTGCCCGGCGACTGTGCCCCCGGAGACCGCCTGCTGATTGACGACGGCAACGTCGCGGTCCGTGTCCTCGAGGTTACCGATACCGACGTCGTGACACGCGTCGAGGTGCCCGGCATGGTGTCGGATCATAAGGGCCTGAACTTGCCCGGCGTTGCCGTGTCCGTGCCTGCCCTGTCCGAGAAGGACAAGGAAGATCTGCGTTGGGGTATCGAGCAGGATGCCGACTTCATCGCTCTGTCCTTCGTGCGCTCCGCCGACGACATTAAGGACGTTCACGCGATCATGGACGAGATGGGCAAGCGTATCCCCGTCATCGCCAAGATCGAGAAGCCCCAGGCCGTCGAGGCGCTGGAAGAGATTATCGAGGCCTTCGACGGCATCATGGTTGCCCGCGGCGATCTGGGTGTCGAAATGCCTCTTGAGGCCGTGCCGCTGGTGCAGAAGCGCGCGATCGAGCTGGCTCGTATTGCCGCTAAGCCCGTCATCGTTGCGACGCAGGTCATGGATTCCATGATCAAAAACCCGCGCCCGACGCGCGCCGAGGCCTCCGACTGCGCCAACGCAATTCTCGACGGTGCCGATGCAGTCATGCTGTCCGGTGAGACCTCGGTGGGTGCGTTCCCCATCGAGACCGTTCGCACGATGGCCGCGATCATCGAGTCCACCGAGGAAAACGGCGGTGAGCGCATCGCCTCCATCCCCGGCTTCTTTGCTGATCGCGCCGGCGTCATCTGTGAAGCCGCTGCGCGTATCGCGGAGCATATGGATGCCCGCTACCTGGTGACCTTCACCCAGTCGGGTACCTCGGCTCGCATGCTTTCGCGTATGCGTCGCCCGATCCCGATGCTGGCCTTCACGCCGCTCGAGTCGACGCGCCGACGCCTGGCTCTGTCGTGGGGCATCCAGACGTACCGCGTTCCCGAGGTGCAGCACACGGATGACATGGTCTGGCAGCTCGACCTGGTCGCGCAGTCCTCGCGCCTGGCCGAGATCGGCGACCAGCTCGTCATCGTCGCCGGTATGCCCCCGGGCATCCCCGGCTCCTCGAATATGCTGCGTATTCACGAGGTGGGAGACGAAGCCGACTACATGATCGGTGGAGCCCGCGAGGCGTGATCCACGCGAACGGAGGGGTGTCGGCCTGAGGTCGACACCCCTCCAATTTGTTACCGAGAACACATGTTGATTCGCATGGACAAAATGATATCGGTGGAATAAAGTTCTCGGATACACGTTGAGGCGTGTAGCGCCGTTCCAACGACGGAGCGGTGAATACAGCAGATTGCTGCGGGTGCGTTTCTTGGAATGCCCGTGCGAACAAAGCACGTTTCCGCGCGCCCACAATGGAAGATGGAGGAAAAATGAATACGAACATCCGGACCGTGTCGGTCCACGACACGCTGTTTGGTCGCGTGGCCAACAACCTGGAGGTCGCCCAGCTCTCGCGAGCCGTTGAGCCGTGGTTTGCTGACTTCCACGACACGAGGGTCAAGCAGGCGATTGCGGATCTCGACGAGCCGACCCGCAGGGGAGCGGCAGCGGAGTACCTCGGCCTCGAGCTGATCGTGGTCGCCTAAAAGATACGGTGAGGGGCCGACAAGCGTTGCTTGTCGGCCCCTGTTCGTCTGCGAAAACTGCGCGTATCAATCCCTGTTCCAGCATCGCGCCGGTACCTGTTTGCCGGTAGGATAGATCACGTACTCCAATGGCGGTACCCCGAGTGGGATTCGAACCCACAACAAGCCGGGTTTGAGCCGACCGCCTCTGCCAGTTGGGCTATCGGGGCTTTCGCGTCTGCGGGATCCACAATAGAACAGCTGAGCACACCAATCAAACTGAGGGATATGACAATGAGTGAAGAGCAGGCTGAACCGCGTCGCGTCCTCGTGGCCGAGGATGAGGGGTTGATTCGTCTCGATATCGTTGAGACGCTGACCCAGGCGGGGTTCGAAGTCGTCGGCGAAGCAGCCGACGGTGAAGAGGCTGTCGAGCTGGCACTGGAGCTCGAACCTGACCTTTGTGTGATGGACGTCAAAATGCCGAAGATGGACGGCATCACGGCTGCCGAGAAGATTCTGCAGGAGCTGTCGTGCGCGGTCGTCATGCTGACGGCGTTCTCCCAGACGGAGCTTGTTGAGCGCGCTCGTGACGCCGGCGCGATGGCATACGTCGTCAAGCCCTTCAGCCCCTCCGACCTGATCCCCGCCGTTGAGATCGCGCTGTCGCGTCACGCGGAGATCGAGTCCCTGGAGGACCAGATCGCCGACCTGACGGATCGCTTCGAGACCCGCAAGCGCGTGGATCGCGCGAAGGGCCTGCTCATGAAGAACATGGGGATGAGCGAGCCAGAGGCGTTCCGCTGGATTCAGAAGACGTCGATGGATCGTCGCCTGTCCATGCGCGAGGTTGCAGACGCGGTCATCAACCAGGTCGATGACTGATTACTGGCTGAGATGAGGCGGGGAGAGTCTACATGACTCTCCCCGCCTTCGTCGTCTCGTCACGACGCGACATTAGTCGTGCGTGGAGCGCACCAGGATGCGGTTGGCGACGCGCGCGATAGAGATCAGGCGGTCGGCTTCGTCGCGGATCTCCACGGTGTGAACGGTGGAGGAACGGCCCAGGTGCACGGCCGTGGCCGTGGCAGTGATCGTGCCCTCGCGTCCGGCCGCGATGTGCGAGGCGTTGAGTTCAGTGCCCACCGCGTAGGCCTGCTTGCCGGGGTGGGTTTCGCGCGCGTGGATCTGCGCGGCGAAGGATGCAGCGGTCTCGGCGAGAGCTGCAGAAGCTCCGCCGTGCAGAATGCCGGCGCTCTGGCGGTTGCCATCGATGGGCATGGAGATGACGGTGCGCGCTGCGGAGTGCTCGAGTACCTCCATGCCGGTGGCCTCCATGAGGGTGCCGGGCCAGTGGGCCCCCACCCATCCGCCCCGGGCGAGGGGGTCGGGCGTGGAGGAGTGGGAGCGTTTCGTCTGGTGATCGTGTGTCATGGCATCTAGGGTGGCATGTGTGAGTGACACTGTGCTGATTATTGATGGCCATTCGATGGCGTTCCGTGCGTTCTACGCGCTGCCGCCGGACAATTTTGTGACGGCGACGGGCCAGCACACGAACGCTGTTTACGGCTTCGTGTCAATGCTGACGCGCCTCTTGGAGACGGAGCGACCAACGCACGTGGCCGTTGCCTTCGATGTGTCGAGGCACTCATTTAGGACCGAGGAGTACCCGGACTATAAGGGGACGCGCGACGCGACCCCCGAAGAGTTTAAGGGGCAGGTGGAGCTGATCCGCGAAGTCCTGGACGCGATGGGTATTGTGTCACTCTCGCGCGAAGGGTTTGAGGCTGACGACATCCTGGCGACCCTGGCCTACCGCGCCGGTCACGAGGGCGCGACCGTCCTTGTTGTGTCGGGTGACCGCGACTCGTTCCAGACGGTGACGGAGAACGTGACGGTCCTCTACCCGGGCACAGGTCCCGGCGATCTGCGCCGTATGACTCCCGAGGCCGTGGAAGCAAAGTACGGGGTGCCTCCCCACCGCTACCCGGAGATCGCCGCCATCGTGGGCGAGACTTCAGACAATCTGCCGGGTGTTCCCGGCGTCGGTCCCAAGACCGCCGCCCAGTGGATTAACAAGTACGACGGCCTGGATAACCTTCTGGCCCGCGCGGATGAGATCGGCGGCAAGCGCGGCGCTGCGCTGCGCGAGCACATGGACGACGTCGTGCGCAACCGACGTCTCAACCGCCTCCTGACCGACATGGACCTGGAGGTTGGCCCCGCAGACCTGGCGCGCCGCGCGACCGATGTGGCAGCCATTGACCGTCTCTTCGACTCCCTCGAGTTCGGACGCCTGCGCGTCAAGGTCCGCGAGGTGTCCGGCATTGGCGTTGGGGAGAACGTAACCGTCGAGGCCGTGGACGCTACCGCTTCCGAGGCGCGGGTTGAGGTGCATCTGGCCGATGCCTCGTGCGACATCGCGGCCTGGGCAAGCGCATACCCGGTCCTTGCTCTCCTGGTCGAGGGGGATATGCGCCCGACGCGCGGCGAGGTCACCCGGATCGTCCTGGCGGGAGCTGACGACGCACTCGTGATTGACCCCGCAGAGCTGAGTCCCGCGCAGGAGGGAGCCCTGGCCGAAGTCCTCGCCCAGGCCTCGTCCCTGATCACCCACGACGCGAAGGGAGCACGCCACGCCCTGGCCGCACGCGGCTGGACGCTCGGTGACGTCGCCTTCGACACGATGCTCGCGGCGTACCTGGCCCACCCGGACCAGCGCTCGCACAAGCTCGAGGATGTGCTCTCCCGCCTGCTCGGCGTCACCATCGAGGAGGAAGCCTCAGATTCCGACGCCCTCTTCGACCTGGGCGAGATTGGTGCGGGACCCAGCGTCGCCCAGGTGCGCGCGGGGCGCCTGGCCGCAGCGCTCCACCCGCTCACCGACAAGCTGCGTCGGGCGCTGGATGAGAGCGGCGAAACCGCGCTCCTTACCGACATGGAGATGCCGCTGTCGCGCCTCCTCGCCCAGATGGAAACCGCGGGCATCGCCGCGGACACGCGCGTCCTCGACGACCTGTCCGCCGAACTCGGAGCCGACGTTGACGCCGCCCGTCAGGGAGCCTGGACCGCTGCCGGACGCGAGGTGAACCTCTCCAGCCCCAAGCAGCTCCAGGAAATCCTTTTCGACCACTTCGCTCTGCCCAAGACCAAGAAAACGAAAACCGGCTACACGACGAACGCCGACGCCCTGGCGGACCTGTGGGCCAAGACCGAGGCGAGCGGGGGAGCGGGGCACGACTTCCTCGGCTTCTTGCTCACCCACCGCGACCGCATCAAGCTCAAGCAGATGGTGGACTCCCTGTCCGCCACAGTCGCCTCCGATGGGCGCATCCACTCGACCTTCTCCCAGGTAGCCGCAGCCACGGGACGCCTAGCCTCTTCCGACCCGAACCTGCAGAACATTCCCGCGCGCAGTGCCGACGGCATGCGCATTCGCGGTGCCTTCGTTCCCGGAGTAGGCTTCGAATCCCTCATGAGCGCCGACTACTCGCAGATCGAAATGCGCCTCATGGCCCACCTGTCCGGCGACGAGGCACTCATTGAGGCCTTCAACTCCGGCGAAGACCTGCACCGGACCATGGCATCGATGGTCTTTGGGACGCCCGTCGCCGAGGTCAGCGGCGAGGAACGCTCGCGTATCAAGGCCACCTCCTACGGCCTCGCCTACGGCCTGTCCTCCTACGGCCTGGCCGCACAGCTCGGCATCCCTGTGCCCGAGGCCGCCGCCCTGCGCGACCGTTACTTCGAGCGCTTCGGCAAGGTCCGCGACTACCTCGAAGGACTCGTCGCCCAGGCTCGCGCCGACGGCTACACGCAGACCATGTTCGGTCGCCGACGCTACCTGCCCGACCTGCGCTCCTCCAACCGCCAGCGCCGAGAGATGGCCGAACGCGCCGCCCTCAACGCGCCGATCCAAGGCAGTGCCGCCGATATCGTCAAGATTGCCATGCTGGATGTCGCCACCGCCCTGTCCGAGGCCGACCTGACCTCGCGCCTCCTCGTGCAGATCCACGACGAACTCCTCCTCGAGATCGCACCCGGTGAAGAGGAAACTGTCGAGGCCCTCGTTCGAGAGAAGATGGCGTCGCCTGTCATGCTCTCCGTGCCCCTGGATGTCGCTGTTGGAATCGGTGCGTCTTGGCAGCTGGCAGCACATTAGGAGCCGGAGGGGCGACGCATACCACGGAAACGAGCGCTACATTCGTCACATTTATGCGTCAAAGGCTGCTAAACTAGACCACGGTGCCTAGGGACAGGTGCATCTGCATCCATCCTGCCGCACTGGAACTGTCCATCTACTATCCAGTCCGTTTCGGAGAAACTACTACATGACCACGAATACGCCGCAGGTCGCTATCAACGACATTGGTTCGGAAGCAGACCTGATCGCAGCCATCGACGAGACCATCAAGTACTTCAACGATGGCGACATCGTCGAGGGCACTGTCGTCAAGGTCGACCACGACGAGGTCCTCCTCGACATCGGCTACAAGACCGAGGGTGTCATCCTCTCTCGTGAGCTGTCCATCAAGCACGACGTCAACCCCGACGACGTCGTCGCCGTGGGCGACCAGATCGAGGCCCTCGTCCTCCAGAAGGAAGACAAGGAAGGCCGCCTCCTCCTGTCGAAGAAGCGCGCTCAGTACGAGCGTGCGTGGGGCAAGATCGAAAAGATCAAGGAAGAGGACGGCGTCGTTACCGGTACCGTCATCGAGGTCGTCAAGGGCGGCCTGATCCTCGACATCGGCCTGCGTGGCTTCCTGCCCGCCTCCCTCGTCGAGATGCGTCGCGTCCGCGACCTCGCCCCCTACATCGGTCGCGAGATCGAAGCGAAGATCATCGAACTCGACAAGAACCGCAACAACGTGGTCCTGTCCCGCCGCGCATGGCTCGAGCAGACTCAGTCCGAGGTCCGCACGAACTTCCTGCACACCCTGCAGAAGGGCCAGGTGCGCTCCGGCGTCGTTTCCTCCATCGTCAACTTCGGCGCGTTCGTCGATCTCGGTGGTGTCGACGGCCTGGTTCACGTCTCCGAGCTGTCCTGGAAGCACATCGACCATCCGTCCGAGGTCGTCGAAGTTGGTCAGGAAGTCACCGTCGAGGTTCTCGACGTCGACATGGATCGCGAGCGCGTCTCCCTGTCCCTCAAGGCCACCCAGGAAGATCCGTGGCAGGCCTTTGCCCGCACCCACGCCATCGGCCAGGTTGTGCCCGGCAAGGTCACCAAGCTCGTCCCCTTCGGCGCGTTCGTCCGCGTCGAGGACGGCATCGAGGGCCTCGTTCACATCTCCGAGCTGGCTCAGCGTCACGTCGAGCTGCCGGACCAGGTCGTCAAGGTCGGCGAAGAGGTCTTCGTCAAGGTCATCGACATCGACCTCGAGCGTCGCCGCATCTCCCTGTCCCTCAAGCAGGCCAACGAGGGCGTGGACCCGAACTCCGAAGAGTTCGATCCTTCGCTCTACGGCATGGCTGCCGAGTACGACGAGAACGGCAACTACAAGTACCCCGAGGGCTTCGATCCCGAGACCCAGGAGTGGATGGAAGGCTTCGACGCTCAGCGCGAGGCTTGGGAAGCCCAGTACGCCGAGGCTCAGGCCCGCTGGGAGGCCCACAAGGCTCAGGTCCGCAAGGCTCTCGAAGAGGACGCCGACGCGGCTCCCTCCATCGAGGAGCAGGCCTCCTACTCGACCCCGGTCGACAACGAGGGCACCCTTGCGTCCGACGAGGCCCTGGCCGCTCTGCGTGAGAAGCTGACGAACAACTGAATCAGTCTTGCTGACTGAGCTTCAACTCGTCAGTTCACGCGAGTGAACGCATGAGTGGTGGTCCCCAGGTTTTCCTGGGGGCCACCACTTTTTGACTGATTGCGACGCCGCCAGATCTCCGGCCTCCGCGAGGAGCACCTGTTGGTATCGGCCTGCTTGGTATGCCCGTGGGCGGCGGCCCGCCCGCTCGCCGTCCGCGCTGCGAGCTTCGCTCGGCGCGTCGTCTCGAAGCCCGGCCAGGCCCCGCCGCCGCCCACGGACATCGCAGCCATGCCCCGCAGGCCTCGCAGCGACCTCCGATCGGGCGGTCTGATGAGCAAAGCCCGGCCCCGCCACAGCCTACGAACAGCGGAATACGAGAGGTTCCGACACAGTTCGTGTGGTGCCGCGCCTAGTGGCGAAGACAACTGAACCCCGCACAGAAACGAATCCGCACGGGGCCTTTGCTGTTGGCGCTCAGGAGGCAGCGCGTTTCATCGCTACTAGGTCGGCGCACGTGCCGATCAACGCCGCGACAACGGTGGGGAGGATCCAACCAAGCTGGTTGGCCTGGAGCGGACTCCACGTAAGCGCGGAGTTGATTTGGTTGGTGGCGACGCCCACCTGCGCGAGCGTCGTTGCGGCCGACCACGCGGCGGCCATCCAGGTGCCCAGGCGGAAGGTCCACGTCACAGGGGTCGCCAGGCGGAAGGGGTGGGTCATGATCGTAATGAAGACGACTGTGATAGCGATCGGGTAGAGGAAGGTGATGATCGGTACCGCGATCGTGAGCACCGAGGACAGTCCCGCAGACGCCAGCACGAAGGAGATGAGCGTGAAAAGGATTATCCATGTGCGGTACGGAATCGCGGGCAGCAGACGGTTAAAGAACTCCGAGGTCGCGGCGATGAGGCCCACCGCCGTTGTCATACACGCGGTCAGCACGATCAGACCGAAAACGATCTGCCCCGGACGCCCCATCGTCGACTGCGCGGCGTCGGCCAGGAGGCTGGCACCATCCGTGTAAGACTGTGCGTTCGGGATGACATGCCCGATGAGGCCCAGGCCGACGTAGACGACGCCCAGGAGCGCACCCGCAATGACCGCCGCGATCGAGGTCCGATGCACGACCTTCGCACCGATGCCACCGCCCGTATGCCCGAGCGAAGTCACGACGATGATGCCGAAGGCCAGGGCTGCGATGGAGTCCATCGTCATGTAGCCCTCAAGTAGACCGGCGGCCAGCGGGTTGTGGACGTACTCGCCGGTGGGCGCGTCGTGCGAGGCCGGCAGCGACGCCAGGCAGAGGAATACCAGCAGAACGAGCAGGCCAAGGAGGATCGGTGTCAGGACCTTCCCGAGGCTGTCGATAATGTTCGTCGGGTTCCAACACAGGTAAAAGGCGATCCCAAAAAAGATCAGGTTGAAGATGACCGAGGCGAGCACCGACTTCGTGCCGATGACGGGCGCGACAGCCGTCGAGAAGGAGACGGCACCCGTTCGCGGGAGGGCGTAGAAGGCGCCGATGGACAGGTAGACCAGGACCGAGAAAACGAACCCGAAGGGCTTTCCGGCGCGGCTGACAAGGTCGCGGATATCGGTGCCGGATAGGGCGATCGTGATGATCGAGATGACGGGCAGAGCGACGCCGCCGATCAGGAAACCGATCATCGCGGGGGTCAAGTTGGTGCCGGCCGACGCGCCCATGATCGGCGGGAAAATAAGGTTACCGGCACCAAAAAACATGGAGAAAAGAGTCAGGGAGGTCGCGATGAGGACCGCGGTACTCGAACGCTGGCCGGAATCATCGTTGACTGTCTGCGTCACTGCTGCTCACTGTGTTGTGTGGGGGCTTTAACAGCTCCAATTCTTGCACGAGGGCACATATACGCAACCGCAGCCGCGATACCCTGAGGATGTGACCGCTTCGTTTTCTTGTGGAGGATGCTCTGCGACGCTGCTCCGCCCGCTGCACCAACACCGCAGTGGGGGACCTGCACGCGTGGTCGCGGTGAGTGGCGGAATCGGTTCGGGTAAGTCCTCAGTGACCGCTTCCTTCAAGTCTCTGGGTGCACTGGTCGCCGATGCCGACGTCATTGCCCGTGAGATTCTCGAACCCGGTCGGCCCGCGCTCGTGCAGGTGGCCGCACGATTCGGAGATGATCTGATCCGTGAGGACGGGACCCTCGACCGGGCGGGCCTCGCGCGTCGTGTCTTCGCCGGTGAGGGTGCCGACGAGCGCGTCGCTGCTCTCAACGCGATCACCCACCCGGCCATCGAGCGTCGTGCCTGGGAGATCCTGAACGCTGCTCCCGCGGGGTCGCTTGCCGTCTACGACATTCCGCTCCTCGTCGAGGGCGACTACGCTGACCGTTTTGACGCCGTCGTCATCGTCGATGCCCCCGTCGAGGAGCGTGTCGCACGCCTGGAGGGCAGGGGAGTACCCCCCGAGGACGCGCGCGCCCGGATCCGCGCCCAGGCCTCGTCCGATCAAAGGCGAGTGATCGCGCACGTGTGGATCGATAACTGCGGAAGCGCGGACGATCTGGCGCAGGTGTGCACGCAGGTGTGGGAGCGTTGGCTGACCTCAGACCTCTAGGGGCTATCGACGAGGCCGAGGCGGGCTTTCGCTGGCCGCGCACCGTGGCGGGTCCTCCGCGCGGTGCCAGGGCGTGGGCGGTAGCGTAGGGGAGTGAGCGAAACACCCGTCATCCGCCAAGACAAGCCTTTCGAGGTCATTTCCCCCTACACGCCGTCGGGTGACCAGCCCAAGGCGATCCGTGAGCTGGCAGCGCGCATTCGCGACGGCGAGCAGGACGTCGTCCTCATGGGTGCGACGGGTACGGGCAAGAGCGCGACCACCGCCTGGCTCATCGAGGAGCTGCAACGTCCCGCGCTAGTCCTGGAACCCAACAAGACGCTCGCCGCGCAGCTGGCGGCCGAGTTCCGCGAGCTGCTGCCGGGCAACGCCGTCGAATACTTTGTCTCCTACTACGACTACTACCAGCCCGAAGCCTACGTCCCCCAGACGGACACCTTCATCGAGAAGGATTCCTCGATCAACGATGAGGTCGAGCGGCTGCGCCACAGCGCCACGAACTCGCTTCTGACACGCCGTGACACGGTCGTCGTCTCCTCCGTGTCCTGCATCTACGGCCTCGGCACCCCCGAGGAATACGTGGCGCGCATGATCGAACTCGAGCGCGGCATGATCATCGACCGCGACGCACTGCTGCGCCGCTTCGTCGCCATGCAGTACGTGCGCAACGACATGGCCTTCACGCGCGGCACCTTCCGCGTGCGTGGCGACACAATCGAAATCATCCCCGTGTACGAGGAACTCGCGATCCGCATCGAGATGTTCGGCGACGAGATCGACTCCCTGGCGGTCCTGCACCCCCTCACCGGCGACGTGATCGACCAGGTTGACCACACCTACCTGTTCCCTGCCTCGCACTACGTGGCCGGCGAGGAACGCATGAAGAAGGCGATCGCCTCCATCGAAGAAGAGCTTGATGACCGCCTCGCGTGGTTCCGAAGCCAGAACAAACTCCTCGAGGAGCAGCGCCTGCGCATGCGCACGACCTTCGACCTGGAGATGCTCAAGGAAATCGGGTCGTGCTCGGGCGTGGAAAACTATTCGCGCCACATCGACGGGCGCGGTCCCGGCACACCCCCGCACACGCTGCTGGACTACTTCCCCGACGACTTCCTGCTCATCATCGACGAGTCCCATGTGACCGTCCCACAGATCGGCGCGATGTTCGAGGGCGATATGTCGCGCAAGCGCACCCTCGTCGACTACGGGTTCCGCCTGCCCTCCGCGATGGACAACCGTCCCCTCAAGTGGGACGAGTTCACCCAGCGCATCGGCCAGACCGTCTATCTGTCCGCGACCCCCGGCCCCTACGAGCTCGAGCGCTCCGACGGGGTGGTCGAGCAGATCATTCGTCCGACGGGTCTCGTCGATCCGCTCGTCGTCGTCAAGCCCACCGAGGGACAGATCGACGACCTCCTCGAACAGGTGCGCCTGCGCGTCGAACGCGACGAGCGCGTCCTCGTCACCACCCTCACCAAGAAGATGGCCGAGGAACTGACCACCTACCTGGCCGAGCGCGGCGTCAAAGTCGAATACCTGCACTCCGACGTCGACACACTGCGCCGCGTCGAGCTGCTACGCGAGCTGCGCCTGGGTACCTTCGACGTGCTCGTCGGCATCAACCTGCTGCGCGAGGGCTTGGACCTGCCCGAGGTCTCCCTCGTGTCCATCCTCGACGCAGACAAGGAAGGCTTCCTGCGCTCCACCCGCTCGCTCATCCAGACCATTGGCCGCGCCGCCCGAAACGTGTCCGGCGAGGTCCACATGTACGCCGACAACATGACGGACTCGATGAACGAGGCCATCTCCGAGACCATGCGTCGCCGCGAGATCCAGATCGCCTACAACAAGGAACACGGCATCGACCCGCAGCCCCTGCGCAAGAAGATCTCCGACGTCACCGATATGCTCGCCCGCGAACAGGTCGACACTCAGACCCTGCTCGAGGGCGGGTACCGCAAGGAGAAGAGCGCACGCGACCGCAGTGCCGCTGCGAAGGCACCCGCCGTCTCGAATCCTGGTCAGCGCGCGGAGGCAGAACTCGCCGAACTCATCGAAGAACTCTCTGCCCAGATGATGACCGCCGCTCAGCACCTCCAGTTCGAGGTTGCCGCGCGCCTGCGCGACGAAATCGAGGACCTCAAGAAGGAATTGCGCGCCATGAAGCGCGCCCACTGACGCCCGCCGACCACCTGCTTCGCGCTGAGCAACGAGGCAGCCACTGCCTCGTTCCTCAGAAATCGCGGCGCTAAGCGACCGATGCCACTGCTCGGGCGTGGACGCGCGCGCAGCCGCCCCACTAAACTGGACGGCGTTAGCGGAGGGGAGTACTCCCACAAACAGTGGCGTCGTCATCACGACGGCCCCGCCCACGCGGCGAGGCCTCCGGCGCCACCGGCCAGGGATTCCTGGCGGGAGGAGACCTCCGGTACCCGACTCGTACCGGAGGCCCCACGTATGCACGTGCACGCGCTCGCCTGGATCGTCCTGGCTGGCATTGTCCTGACCATGATCGCCGTTGATATCGTCGGTCATGTTCGCACACCTCACGAACCCACCCTCAAGGAAGCCACCTGGTGGTCGGTCGCCTACATCGCGATTGCTCTCCTTTTTGGCGGCATCGTCTGGGCCGTGTGGGGACCGCAGTACGGTCAGGAATACCTGGGCGGCTATATCACCGAAAAAGCGCTCAGCATCGACAACCTGTTCGTCTTCGTCATCATCCTCTCGAGCTTCCGCGTGCCCCGCAAGGATCAGCAGGAAGTCCTGCTGGCGGGCATCGTGATCGCGCTGATCCTGCGCCTCATCTTCATTCTCGCGGGCGCAGCCCTCATTGAAAACTTCTCGTGGGTGTTCTACATCTTCGGAGCCTGGCTGCTGTGGACCGCCATCAATCAGGTCCGCGAGGGCGTGGGCGAGGACGAGGAGGAAGACGAATACCGCCCGCCGTCAATCGTGCGATGGGTGTCTAAGATCGTGCCCGTCACCGACGGCTTCGTCGGCTCGCGCATGCTCTACCGCCACGGCGGCCGCACCTACGTCACTCCGATGCTCCTGTGCGTCATCGCGGTGGGCACAGCCGACGTCATGTTCGCCGTCGACTCGATCCCCGCGATCTACTCGCTCACCAACGAGGCATACCTGGTGTTTGCCGCCAACGCGTTCTCCTTGCTCGGCTTGCGTCAGCTCTACTTCCTCATCGATGGTCTGCTTGACCGCATCATTTTCTTGCACTACGGACTCGCAGCGATCCTCGGCTTCATCGGCTTCAAGCTGATCAACCACGCGCTGCACACGAACGAGCTGCCCTTCATCAACGGCGGGCAACCCATTGTTGCGGTTCCTGAGCCGAACATCGCCTTCTCGCTCGGCTTCATCGTGGTTACCATTCTCATCACGGTCGCTGCCTCCCTGGCGGTGTCACGCTCCCGGCGTGGAGGCGAGGATAGCGCGGCGTAAGGGCGCTATGATGCCGCGGTCAAATAGTTAAGGGGTATTCATGGTTATTCACCCGTGGGCGTGGGGAATCCTCGCTCTTGTGGCCATCGGCCTGGTCGTGATCGATTTCCTCGGTCATGCGCGCAACCCGCACCCGCCCACAGCGGTCGAGGCCGCTCGATGGACCCTGTTCTACGTCGGACTCGCCGGGCTTTTCGGCGTCGGCATCTGGCTGACAAACGGGTGGCTCTACGCTCAGGAGTTCTACGCGGGATGGGCCATGGAGTGGTCCCTGTCCGTCGACAACCTCTTCGTGTTCATCCTGATTCTCAAGGCGTTCCGCGTTCCTCGAGAAAATCAGCAGAAGGCCTTGCTCCTCGGCATTATCATCGCCCTGCTCCTGCGTCTCGTGTTCATCCTCCTTGGAGCCGCGCTGGTGTCGCGTTTCTCGTGGGTATTCTTCATCTTCGGACTCTGGCTGCTGTGGACCGCGTTCAGCCAGGTTTATGAGACAGCGCGGGGGAGCGACGAAGACGAGGAATACCACGAGAGTGGTTTTATCCGCGCGGTTCGGCGTGTTCTCCCGATCACCGACGGCTTCATTGGCAACCGCATGCTCTTCCGCCACGGCGGGCGCACCTACATCACGCCGATGCTCGTCGTTGTCCTGGCCCTCGGCTCGGCGGACCTGATGTTCGCGTTTGACTCGATTCCCGCGATTTTCGGTATCACGCAGCAGGCATTCCTGGTCTTTGCGTGCAACGTGTTTGCGCTGATGGGTTTGCGCCAGCTGTTCTTCTTAGTGGATGCTCTTCTCAGCAAGCTCGTGTACCTGGGCTACGGCCTCGGCGTGATTTTGAGTTTTATCGGCGTCAAGCTGATTCTTGAGGCGTTGCACGCGAACACTCTGCCGTTTATCAACGGGGGATCGGGCGTGGAGTGGGCACCGGAGATTTCCGTATCGGTATCGCTGGGCGTCATCGTCGTGACGTTGGCGGTCACTGTTGTCGCGTCGCTGATTCGTAGCGCGATGGATGAGGGGGATGCCCATGGTAACTGAGGTGGCGAGTGTGGACGAGCGCGGTCTGAGCACCGACGAGGTGTTCGAGCGCATGTCGCGCGGCGCGGTGAACCGCGTCAAGGACCGTACGTCGCGGTCGGTGGCATCCATCGTCCGCGAGAACGTGTTCACGCTCTTCAACGCGATCATCGTGGGTGCGTCGATCATCGTCCTGTTGTTCGGCGATCTGCGCGACGGCATCTTCGGCGGTGTCATGGTCATTAATGCGGTTATCGGTATCATGTCGGAGCTGCGCGCCAAGCGCACCCTGGATTCTCTTGCAATCGTGGATGCACCGCAAGCCTCCGTCCTGCGTAACGGCGAGGTGTCGGTAATCCCTGCTCGCGACGTCGTGCTCGATGACGTCATCGAGCTGGCGCTTGGCGACCAGGTGAGCGTGGACGGTACGGTGCTGGCCTCGGCAGGCCTCGAGATCGATGAGTCGCTGCTGACGGGCGAGTCGCGCCCGGTCAAGAAGAAGGAGGGCGATCAGCTCCTGGCTGGCACGAGCGTCGTTGCCGGATCGGGACGCATGATCGCCACAGCGGTCGGCGAGCGCGTCTACGCGCAGGGTCTGTCCGAGCAGGCGCGTGCCTTCACTCGTACGATCTCCGAGATCCAGGTGTCGATTAATCGCGTTCTGCAGGTTGTCTCGGTCATGCTGCTGCCGATTGTTGCCTTGACGTTCTATTCGCAGAATCGCATCGCGGGCGGCTTAGGCGGGGACTGGCGAGAGGCCTTGGTCCTGTCGGTTGCCTCGGTCATCGGCATGATTCCCCAGGGCCTCGTCCTCCTGACTTCGATGAACTTCGCGATTGGGTCGGCGACGCTGGCCCGGCGCGGGGTCCTCGTGCAGGAACTTCCGGCCGTCGAGGTACTCGCCCGCGTCGACTGCCTGTGCCTGGATAAGACGGGCACGCTCACCACCGGCGGCATCCGCGTGCGCCAGATCGACGTGATCTCGGGCGACGAGGCACTCATTCGCCGTGCGCTCGCGACTGCGTCGAGTGACCGCACGAACGCGACCGCGCAGGCCATCTGGTCTTTCCTCGACGAGGATGCACTGGCGGGCGCTCAGGCACGCGCGCAGTGGAACGTTCCCTTCTCGTCGGCGCGTAAGTGGAGCGCGTGGGGCACGGACTGTGAGTCCTGGATCCTGGGTGCCCCCGAGATCGTCATCGACGAGGCCGTGGCTGGAAACGCGGCTCTGCTGGAGCGGGTGGGTGGCTTCGCGAGTAGCGGAGCCCGCGTCGTCGCACTTGTCCGCGCAGATTCGACTGTCGTGGACGATGAGCTGCCGGAGGCCCGCGAGGTTGCCGCGATTGTGGTCCTGGAGGAGGATCTGCGCGAAGACGCGGCTGAGACGCTCGACTACTTCCGTTCTCAGGGCGTGCACGTGCGTGTCATTTCGGGCGACAACCCGACAACGGTTGGCGCGTTGGCCGCCCAGGCTGGGCTGACGGCGCCCGACGGCATGCCCGCCCGTCTCATGGACGCACGCGACCTGCCCGAGGACCTTTCCTCTGAGGCATTCATCGACGCAATTGAGAAGCATGATGTCTTTGGGCGCGTGACGCCCGAGCAGAAGCGTGCGATGGTCGGTGCTCTGCAGGCCCGCGAGCACTGCGTTGCGATGACGGGCGATGGTGTGAACGATGCCCTCGCGCTCAAGGATGCCGACCTCGGTATCGCGATGGGCAACGGCACGCAGGCCACGAAGGCGGTTGCGCAGATCGTCCTTGTTGACTCAAAGTTCTCTGTTCTGCCGGGCGTTTTGTCGGAGGGCCGCCGCATCATCGCGAACATGGAGCGTGTCTCCTCGCTGTTCCTGGCCAAGACCACCTACGCGGCTGTCCTCGTGATTGTGACCGCACTGGTCGGCTGGCGCTACCCGTTCCTGCCGCGCCAGTTCAGCTACATCGACTCCCTGACGATCGGTATCCCGGCCTTCTTCCTGGCGCTGTGGCCTAACCCGCGTCGTTATGTGCCGGGATTCCTCAAGCGCACGCTGTCTCTGGCGATGCCGACGGGCGTCATCCTGGCGGCTGCCGCGCTGACCGCTTTCGGCATTGCCGACGGACCGCAGGACCGCGAGTCGACGGCGGCGATCCTCTCGCTGATGCTTGGCGCGATCTGGCTGCTGGTCATTACGTCGCGACCGCTGTCCCTGTGGAAGTGGGTTCTGCTCGTGGCCGTCACGTCCGCAACCGTCGGCGGCGTGTTGATCCCGCCCGTTCGCCACTTCTTCTCAACCGTGGCACCGACCACGCACGAGTGGCTCCTCATCCTGTGCGTCGGTGCGGGTGCCGCCTTGCTCATTGAAGTCGCTCAGCGCATCTTTTACGCCCGACAATTCGCTCGCTCCCTCGAGCAATAGCTGGGTAGATACGACACGAGGCCGGTGCGGGAAAAACCCGCCCCGGCCTCGTGCGTGGAAGCGACTCAGAACACCCGGATGACGGGATTCCACTCGCGGATGAGACGAGCCTGGATGACCTCGGCGACGTAGAAGGGATCCTGATTGAGGATCTGCTCGACGTCGGCCTGGCTCTCGGCGTTGATGAGAATCAGCGCGCCGGGAACCTCACCAGCGAGGGGGCCGGACGCGACGTTGATTCCCTGTTCGAGCAAACCGGACAGGAACGCGCGGTGGGTCGGGCGGACTTCGTCCATCGTCTCGGTCATGGAGGGGTTGTAGACGTATTCAACTGCGTAGTATGCCATACGTATAACACTAGCCCTGATCCGCGATTTTGCCTAGGGGACGGATAGGATCAAAGGGTGCATGACAAGCTAATTATCCAAGGTGCCCGCGAACACAACCTCAAGGACGTGAACCTCGAGCTGCCCCGCGACTCCATGATCGTCTTCACCGGCCTGTCCGGATCCGGTAAGTCCTCCCTCGCCTTTGACACGATTTTCGCCGAGGGACAGCGCCGCTACGTCGAGTCCCTGTCCTCCTACGCGCGTCAGTTCCTCGGCCAGATGGACAAGCCGGATGTTGACTTCATCGAAGGCTTGTCACCCGCCGTCTCCATCGACCAGAAGTCGACGTCACGCAACCCGCGCTCGACGGTCGGCACGATCACGGAGATCCACGACTACCTGCGTCTGCTCTACGCGCGTGCCGGCGTCGCGCACTGCCCCGAGTGCGGGGCGCGCATCCAGGCACAGACACCCCAGCAGATCGTCGACCGCGTGCGCACGATGGACGAGGGCACGCGCTTCCAGGTCCTTTCCCCGGTCGTGCGCGGCCGCAAGGGCGAGTACCAGGATCTCATCGACGAACTGCGCTCCGAGGGCTACACGCGCGCGATCATCGACGGCGAGGCCGTGCGTCTCGAGAATGCCCCCAAGCTGGAGAAGAAACTCAAACACACGATCGAGGTCGTTATCGACCGCCTTGTCGTCCGCGAGGGCATGCGCCAGCGCCTCACCGATTCGGTCGAGACCGCGTTGCGCCTGTCCGATGGCCTCGTCGTCATCGATTGCGTCGACCTGGACGAGAACGACCCGGAGCGCCGCCGCCGTTTCTCCGAGAAGCGCGCCTGCCCGAATGACCACCCTCTGGCCCTCGACGAGATCGAGCCTCGCACCTTCTCCTTCAACGCCCCCTACGGCGCGTGCCCGGACTGCGCGGGACTTGGCTTCCGCCAGGAGGTGGACCCCGAGCTGGTCGTCCCCGACGAGGAACTCTCGCTCGCCGACGGTGCTGTCATCCCCTGGAACTCGAACTTCAAGTACCACAAGAAGCTCCTCGAATCCCTGTCCAAGGAACTCGGCTTCGCGATGGGCACGCCCTGGAAGAACCTGCCCAAGAAGGTCAAAAACGCCGTTCTGTATGGCAAGGACTACGAGGTCACCGTCAAGTTCCGCAACCGCTGGGGCCGCGAGCGCTCTTACACGACGGGCTTCGAGGGCGCGGTCAACTACATTGAGCGTAAGCGCGAGGAGACCGAGTCTGCGGCTGTGTCCGAGAAGCTCGACTCCTACATGCGTGAGATTCCGTGCCCGACGTGCGAGGGCGCGCGCCTGAAGCCGGAGGTCCTGGCAGTGCGTATCGGCGACAAGTCGATCGCCGAGCTGTCCGACATGTCCATCTTGGAGGCACGTGAGTTCCTCGCGACCGTCGAACTCGAGCAGCGTGCGCGCGCTATCGCGGCACCCATCCTCACCGAGATCGAGGCCCGCCTGGCCTTCCTCGTTGACGTGGGCCTGACCTACCTGACGCTCTCTCGCGGTGCGGGCACACTGTCGGGAGGCGAGGCACAGCGTATCCGCCTGGCCACGCAGATCGGCTCCGGCCTCGTCGGTGTCCTCTACGTTCTGGACGAGCCTTCGATCGGCCTGCACCAGCGCGACAACCGCAAGCTCATCGCGACGCTCGAACGCCTGCGCGACCTGGGCAACACGCTCATCGTCGTCGAGCACGACGAGGAGACGATGGAGGCGGCCGACTGGATCGTGGATATCGGTCCCGGCGCGGGTGAGACGGGTGGCTGGGTCGTTCACTCGGGGCCGCTTTCCGAACTGCTGAAGAACCGCAAGTCGCTGACCGGCCAGTACCTGTCGGGCAAGCGCCGTATTCTCCTGCCGCCGACGCGACGCCCGGTCGATAAGAAGCGCGTCGTCACGGTCAAGGGTGCGCGCGAAAACAACCTGAAGAACATCGATGTGTCGTTCCCGCTCGGCGTGCTCACTGCCGTCACCGGCGTGTCTGGCTCGGGCAAGTCGACGCTGGTGAATGGCATCCTCTACCGCACACTGGCATCGCGTCTCAACGGCGCGCGCATGGTGCCCGGCCGCCACCGCACGATCACGGGCATCGAACAGCTCGACAAGGTCGTGCACGTGGACCAGAGCCCAATCGGTCGTACGCCGCGCTCGAATCCGGCGACCTACACGGGCGTGTGGGACCAGATCCGCAAGCTTTTTGCCGAAACACAGGAGGCAAAGGTGCGTGGCTACGGTCCGGGACGCTTCTCCTTCAATGTGAAGGGCGGACGCTGCGAGTCCTGTAAGGGCGACGGCACGCTGAAGATCGAGATGAACTTCCTGCCCGACGTGTACGTCCCCTGCGAGGTCTGCCATGGCGCTCGCTACAACCGCGAAACCCTGGAGGTCGAGTACAAGGGCAAGACTGTCGCGGACGTGCTCGACATGCCGATCGCGGAGGCCGCACAGTTCTTCGCGCCGATCTCGCGCATTGCCCGTCACCTCAACACGCTTGTCGAGGTGGGCCTGGGTTACGTGCGCCTCGGACAGAGTGCGACGACCCTGTCGGGCGGCGAGGCTCAGCGCGTCAAGCTTGCTTCCGAGTTGCAGCGGCGCTCGACGGGACGCACGGTGTACGTGCTCGATGAGCCCACGACCGGCCTGCACTCCGAGGACATCCGCAAGCTCCTCCTCGTGCTGCAGTCCCTAGCCGACAAAGGCAACACTGTCATCGTCATCGAGCACAACCTGGACGTCATCAAGAGCGCCGACTGGATCATCGACATGGGGCCCGAGGGCGGCGCGGGCGGCGGCATGGTCGTCGCCGAGGGAACACCCGAACAGGTTGCAACCGTAGAGGAATCATTCACGGGCCAGTACCTGGCGGAGGTCCTCGCGAAGGAGGCCGCGCGCGACGCCGCTGAGTCGTAGGAACCGCTAGGATGAGCCTCATGCTCCCCGCTTACGGTTTGTACGGCTTCGCCTACTACTGGCCCTCCTGGGTTCACCTGCTGGTGATTGCCCTCATGGTCGTGGCTGGCTCTCTCACGCTTAAGGCGCTCGCGGCCCGCTCGGCTGGGCGCAGCCGCGTCTACGGCCTGTCCTGCGGGTTTGTCGCTGGCCTGGGCAACCTGAGCCTGTGTGTGCTCGGCCAGGCGGAGGCCCGTCACGTGTGGCAGCTGGGCACGGTCATCGCGATCTATGCGGTCGTCGCTGTATGCGTGATCATGTCGCTGTTCACGTTGTGGAGCGGCGACAGCGATGGCTTCCTGTGGTCTCGCGCCTTCCACACCCTCCTGCTTGTCGGTATTCTCGTCTCGGCCGCTCTGGAGATTACCCGGCGCACGCTGTTCTGGATTCCGCTGCCCGTCATGGGAGTGGCGGTCCTCCTCGCGTTGTTCGGTGCCTTCGTCGTGGGCCGCAACACCGCCGACTAGGGGAGTCCTCGCGCGCGACTCGGCCCCGACCTCGTTCATGGTGACGAGGCCGGGGCCGAGTCGCACAGTGGGTGCTCCCGGGCGGGCGGCCGGGCTACTCCTGGTTCTTCTGGGTCTTCGCGGCCTCGCCGGACGCGTAGAGGGCGTCGACCTCGTCGGCGTAGTCGGCTAGGACGCGACGGCGCTTGAGCTTGAGGGAGGGCGTCATGTAGCCATTCTCCACGGTGAAGGCCGCATTGACGATGCGGTAACGGCGGATCGATTCGGCTCGCGACACCGCTTTGTTGGCGCGGGCAATCGCCTTCTCCAGCGACTCGCGCACCTCGGGCAGGTTCGCCGCCTGTGCCGCGTCCACGACGGGCAGACCGTGAGTGGCCAGCCACTCAGGCAGCATCTCCGTGTCCAGCGCGATGAGCGCGCCGATGTAGGGGCGGTTGTCACCGACGACGATGATGTTCGCGATGAGTGGGTGCGTCGAGAGGGACTCTTCGAGGATCTCGGGGGACACGTTCTTACCGCCCGCGGTGACGATGAGTTCTTTCTTGCGTCCCGTGATGCGCAGGTGACCGCGATCGTCGATGGAGGCGAGGTCACCCGTCTTGAACCAGCCGTCGACGAAGGCCTCAACCGTGGCCTCGGGCAGGTTATGGTATCCCTTCGACACGGAGATGCCGCGCACGAGGAGCTCGCCGTCAGGGGCGATCATCATCTGGTTGCCCGGCCAGGGGAAGCCCACCGAGTCCGGAGGGAAGTCCTGCGGTGTCTCCACGGAGATCGGACCGGTCGTCTCGGACAGGCCGTAGCCCTGCAGGAGGGTGATGCCCAGGCCACGATAGAAGTTTGCCAGGTCGAGAGCCAGGGGAGCGCCACCCGAGATGATTGTGTGCAGGTTCGGGCCGAGGATCGCCCGTACCTTCGACAGAACAAGGGCATCCGCGATGCGACCGCGCAGCTTGAGGGCAGCAGAAGGACCGGGGGAGGGCATTGCCGAGGCATCCGGGATGGGCGTCGTGTCCGGACCGGGTCCGGCGACCGCCGACTCGGGCAGAGGAGAATCCACGTAGGCGGTGGCCTTGGACAGGGCACGCGCCTGCTTGGCGGCCCACGCGAACATACGGCCCTTCATGCCGCCGCCCGCCTTAGCAGCGGCCGCGTTGTAGACCTTCTCCATGACGCGCGGAACAACAAGGAGCATCGTCGGCTTGAACGTCGCGATGTCGTCGACCAGGTTGCGGGTGTCCGGAGAGAACGCGGTGATGCCCTGGCCTGCGAGCAGGCAGTACATGACGAATCGCGCGAGCACGTGGGCGACCGGCAGGAAGAGCAGGGAGCGCGACTTCGGGTCGTTGATGAGGACGGGCAGGAAGTCGTAAGCCTGCAGCATCGGTGAAATAAAGTTCCCGTGCGTGAGGACCACACCCTTGGGCATGCCGGTCGTGCCCGACGTGTAGATGATCGTCGCCTCGTCGCTGAGCGTCACGGCGTTGGTACGCGCGCGCACCTGTTCGACGCTCACGCCCCGCGCGGCACTCGTCAGGACACGCTCGGCACCCCGATCAAGGGAGAAAACATAGCGGACCCCCTCCGTGCGCACGGACTCCACCAGCTCGGCCTGCTGCGTGGTCGCCGTGATGACGATGCGCACGTCTGCGTCGGCCAGGATGTGCGCGATCTGCTGGGCCGAGTCCGTCTCGTAGATCGGCACGGTGATCGCACCGCAGGACAAGGTAGCCACGTCAATGAGGGCCCACTCGTAGGAGGTGGGAGCCAAAATCGCGAGGTGGTCACCCGGCTCGAGGCCGATGCCGATGAGGCCACGCGCGATGGAATCCACTTCCGCCAGGAAGCTCTCCATCGTCACCTTGCGCCAGGCACCCACGTTCGAGCGACGCTCGATCGCAAACTGGCCGGGGTGACGCTCCACGCGCTGGTGCAGCATCTTCGGGAGGTTCATATCCTCGGTGGCTTCTCGCGTCGCAATCGACTCCCATGAGCCATCGGCGAGCCTACGTACCGTCATTGCGGTCCTTTCGTGGGGTGAATGTATGCCGCTTGTGTGGGGGATCAGTTCTTTGTGAAGCGAGCAAAGAAGCCACGCTTCTTCGCAGGCTGCGCGGAGACTGGGCCGCCGTAGAGGGCGTCGACCTCGTAGGCGTAGTCGGCCAGTACCTTGCGGCGGCGCAGCTTCATCGACGGTGTGACGTAGCCGTTTTCAACGGTGAAGGTAGCGTCGATGATGCGGAACTTGCGGATCGATTCGGCGCGGGAGACGGCCTTGTTGGCGCGCTCAACGGCCTTCTCTAGGGACTCGCGGACCGCCGGCAGCTCGGCAGCCTCGGTGGGCGAGCACTGCGGCAGGCCGTGCTTGGCCAGCCAGTCGGGCAGCATGTCGGCGTCGAGGGTGAAGAGGGCGCCGACGTAGGGGCGCTGGTCGCCCACCACGATGACGTTGGCGATGAGGGGATGAGTGGCCAGAGAATCCTCGAGGACCTCGGGGGAGACGTTCTTGCCACCCGCCGTCACGATGAGTTCCTTCTTGCGGCCCGTGATGGTCAGCTGGCCCTTGCGGTCGATCGAACCCAGGTCACCCGTGTGGAACCACTTGCCGTCGGGCATAACCTCGGCGGTCTGCTCGGGCAGGTGGTAGTAGCCGGGCATGACGGACTGGCCACGCACGAGGATTTCGCCGTCCTTGGCGATCTTGATGAAGTTACCGGGCAGGGGCAGGCCAACGCCGCCGACGGGGTTCTTGCCGATGTGCTGGACAGCGATCGGGCCGGTCGTCTCGCTCAGGCCGTAGCCCTGGATCAGCGTGATGCCCATGCCCGCGTAGAAGTGGGCGAGATCGGTGGCCAGAGGGGCACCGCCGGAGACGATGTAGCGCAGGTTAAGGCCAAGGATCGAGCGGATCTTCTTCAAGACGAACGCATCGGCGATGCCGTGGCGGATTTTCTTGAAGGGACCTGGGCCAAACGTCTTCTCCGAAGCGAGAGAATAGGCGCGGGCCTGCTTGGCGCTCCACGCGAACATGCGCCCCTTGATGCCGCCGCCCGCCTTGGAGGAGGCCGCGTTGTAAACCTTCTCCAGGACGCGCGGCACGACGAGGAGCACGGAGGGCTTGAAAGCCTTGATATCTGGCAGCAGGTTCTTGATGTTGGGGGAGAAACCGAGCACGCCTTGACCGGAGAGGATGACGTGCATGACAAGGCGGGCGAGCACGTGTGCGACGGGCAGGAAGAGCAGGAGCCGGGTCTCGGGAGAGTCGATGACATCGCCGAGCACCTGGCGCGCACCTTCACTGGTCGCAATGAAGTTCGCGTGGGTGAGAGCCACGCCCTTGGGGTTCCCGGTCGTGCCGGACGTGTAGATAATGGTCGCGATGTCGGAGGAGGACACGGCGGCACGGCGCTTCTCGACGTCCTTGATGGTCACGTCGGTTGCGGCGCGCGCGATCTTACGAATGGCTCCCTGATCGAAGGAGTCGACGGCGAGGGTGAACGAGGGGCAGACCGAGCGCACGAGCTCGGCTTGCTGGGTGGTGGCCGTGAAGACGCGGGTCACGTGGGCGTCGGTGAGGATGTGCTCGATCTGGGACGCGGAGTCGGACTCATAGATCGGCACGGTGATCGCGCCGATCGTGAGGAGGGCGAGATCGAGGAGGAGCCATTCGTACGAGGTCGGGGCCAGGATTGCGACCGCGTGACCTGACTTGACGCCGAGGCCAATGAGGCCGCAGGCGGTGTATTCGACCTGGCGCTGGAGCTCGCCTGCAGTGAGGGAACGCGTGGCACCGACGGAGGAGCGCTGCTCAACGACGACCTGATTCGGGAACTTGATGGCCCGATTGGCCAGCATGTCGGGGATGATGTCGTGTTCTCCGACCTTGTAGGCCGGTTTAATCGTGTAGGAGCCGTCGCGCATGCGCTTCATCGTGTCCTCCGGATGTCGGTTCAAAGACTGAACAATAGGTCTAGAGGTGAGTCTATCGGGTAACGAGCGGCCCCTGCGCCAAATGGGGCAGGGGCCGCTCAAGTGACGATTAGATCACAGGTCGTAGTACATCTGGTACTCGTAGGGGTGCACGTAGGCGCGCATCGGGGCGACCTCGTTGGTCTCCTTGTAGTCCAGCCAGGTGTCGATGAGATCCTGGGTGAAGACGTCGCCCTCGGTGAGGAACTCGTGGTCCTCGCGCAGTGCGTCCAGGGCGGCCTCGAGCGAGCTGGGTAGCTTAGCAATGTCCTGGTACTCGGCCGGGGGTAGCTCGTAGAGGTCCTTGTCGATGGGAGCTGCCGGCTCGATGCGGCGCTTGATGCCGTCGATACCCGCCATGAGGCAGGCGGAGAAGGCCAGGTAGGGGTTCGCGCTCGGATCCGGCACGCGGTACTCCACGCGCTTGGCCTTTGGGGACGTGCCCGTCACGGGGATACGGATGCATGCGGAGCGGTTGCGCGCCGAGTACACGAGGTTGATCGGGGCCTCGAAGCCGGGCACCAGGCGGCGGAAAGAATTCACCGACGGGTTCGTGAAGGCAAGCAGCGCGGGGGCGTGCTCCAGCAGGCCACCGATGAACCAGCGGGCCGTGTCGGACAGGGAGCCGTAGCCACGCTCGTCGTAGAAGAGGGGTTCGCCGTTCTTCCACAGGGACATGTGCGTGTGCATGCCCGAGCCGTTGTCGCCGAACAGGGGCTTAGGCATGAAGGTCGCGGAATGACCGAACTCGAGGGCCGCGTTCTTGATGACGTACTTGAACTTCATCATGTCGTCGGCCGCGGTCTGCAGAGTCGCGAAACGGTAGTTGATCTCCTGCTGACCGCCCGAGCCGACCTCATGGTGGGCGCGCTCGATCGTCAGGCCGACCTGCTCGAGGAGGTGGCTCATCTCGTCGCGAACGTCCGCGTACTTGTCGGCGGGGGAGACGGGGAAATAGCCGCCCTTGATGGGCACCTTGTAGCCCATGTTGCCGCCCTCTTCTGCGCGACCGGTGTTCCAGTAGGCCTCGGGGGAATCGACGGAGAAGAACGTGTTGTGCGGGGTGACCTGGTAGCGCACGTCATCGAAGAGGTAGAACTCGGCCTCAGCACCGATGAAGCACTCGTCCGCGATGCCGGTCGAGCGCAGGTAGGCCTCGGCCTTGGCGGCCACCTGGCGCGGATCGCGCGAGAAAGGCTCGTCGGTGAAGGGGTCGACGATCGAGAAGTTGACGACCAGGGTCTTACGATCACGGAACGGGTCGACGAAGGCGGAGGAGATGTCCGGGATGAGCTTCATGTCGGACTCGTGGATGGCGGTGAATCCGCGCACCGAGGAGCCGTCGAACATGAGTCCGTCCGACAAAGCGGCGTCCAGGAATTCGCTCACGGGGATCGTAAAGTGCTGCTGAACACCGGGGACGTCGCAGAAGCGCACGTCGACGAGTTCAATGTTCTGCTCGGAGATAAAGTCTGCGACCTCTTGGGTGGAGGTGAACATGAACGTCCTTCTTTGTGGGAGAGATGTACTCAATGGTCAAGAATCGGTCAATTCGTAACCAAGCTCAGTATATGCCTACGGATGGCGCGCGCGTGCATAAGTTTCATCATTCAAAGGTTTCATGACATAGAGCACGCCCAACGTGGGTGCCGGGCACTCCCAGCCCCGGCCTCGTACCCTGGGATCGTGGCAGATCCTTCGACGTACAGGCCCCGCACGGGGGGACATTCCGACCTCGCCGGGCGTCTACCGATTCTCAGATCCGCAGGGCCGCGTCATCTACGTCGGCAAGGCCAAAAACCTGCGTAATCGCCTCACTAACTACTTCCAGGACCTGGCGAATCTGCACCCGCGCACCCAGCAAATGGTGACGACCGCGAGCGCCGTTCAGTGGACCGTCGTGCGTTCCGAGGTGGAGGCCCTGACGCTGGAGTTCACGTGGATCAAGGAATTCAATCCGCGCTTCAACGTCATGTTTAAGGACGACAAGTCCTACCCGTACCTGGCAGTGTCGATGGGGGAGCGTTTCCCCCGCGTGCAGGTGACCCGCGAGCGTAAGCGGGCGGGCTCGCGGTATTTCGGTCCGTACACGCAAGTGTGGGCGATTCGCGAGACGATCGATCAGCTCCTGCGCGTCTTTCCGATGCGCTCGTGTTCGGCGGGTGTGTTTCAGCGCGCGAAGGCGCAGGGACGGCCCTGCCTGCTCGGCTATATCGACAAGTGCGCGGCCCCGTGCGTGGGTCGCGTGTCGATGGAGGAACATCGCGCGCTTGCCGAGGGACTGTGTCAGTTCATGGAGGGGCGCACCGGGCCCGTGATTCGCGACCTGGAGGCGCAGATGCGCCAGGCCTCGGCGGAGCTGAATTTCGAGCGTGCGGCGAAGCTGCGTGACGACGTCCTGGCGTTGCGCACGGTGCTGGAGCGTAACGCTGTGGTGCTCGATGACGGGGCGGACGCGGATGCATTCGCGCTCGTCAGCGACGACCTTGACGCTGCCGTTCATGTTTTTCATGTGCGCGGCGGGCGCATTCGAGGAACGCGCGGCTGGGTCATCGAGCGCGTCGACGGCGCAGACGATGCTGCCCTCATGTCGCGCCTCCTCGAGCAGGTGTATTCGTCTGCTTCACCGGACGAGGCCGGGGCTGGGAAAGGCGTGAAGGTGGCGGCCGTGAGCGTGGACGACGTTGCGCACACTCCCACCTCGGCGATTCCACGCGAAGTGCTGGTCTCTGTCGCGCCTGAGGATCAGGAGACGATTGCGAGCTGGCTGGGGCAGGCGCGTGGTGCGTCCGTGTCTGTGCACGTGCCCAAGCGCGGTCCGAAGGCTCAACTTATGGAGACGGTCACGGAGAACGCCCGGCAAGCCCTCGCTCTGCATCGCACGAAGCGTGCGGGTGACATTACGGCGCGCTCGAAGGCGCTGGAGCAGCTCGCGGAGAACCTTGACCTGCCCAGCGCGCCCCTGCGCATCGAATGCTACGACGTCTCGCACACGGGCGGAGAAAACCAGGTCGCCTCGATGGTCGTCTTCGAGGATGGTATGCCACGTAAGGACGCCTATCGCACCTACAACATCCGCGGCGAGGACGGCAACGGAACCCCCGACGATACGAGCGCGATGAACGAGGTCCTCACCCGCCGCTTCTCTCGCCTCCTCGCTGAGGAAGCCGGTGTTGATGGGGAAGATGAGGACGGCGTCGCCTACGCCTCTGGCCCGATCGATGCGACGACGGGACGCCCCAAACGCTTCTCCTACCGACCTGACTTGGTCGTCGTGGACGGCGGCCTGCCTCAGGTTAACGCCGCGCGAGCCGCCCTGGACGCGGCGGGCGCGGACGTGCCCGTCGTTGGCCTGGCCAAGCGCCTGGAAGAGGTATGGATCCCAGGCGATGAGTTCCCGCTCATTCTGCCGCGCACCTCGGAGGCTCTCTACCTCCTGCAGTACCTGCGCGATGAGTCCCACCGCTTCGCGATCACGAAGCATCGCAAGCGCCGCTCGAAGGCGCAGCGTCGCTCGGTCCTCGATTCCATCCCAGGGCTTGGACCCGCACGTCAGGCCGCACTGCTCAAGCATTTCGGCTCTGTCAAGCGGATCCGGGAGGCTTCCGTCGAACAGATTGCCGAGGTCAAGGGCGTGGGACCCACCCTCGCGGCTACGATCCGCGATAGGCTAGTCACATCGTCGAGGGAGGACACACCATGACACTGACGCTTCCCCTGCCGTTGCCGGCGCGCGTGCTGCTGCTGGGTTCTGGCGAACTCGGCAAGGAGGTGACGATCGCCCTGCAACGCTACGGGTGCACCGTCATCGCGTGCGACTCCTACGGCAATGCCCCCGCGATGCAGGTCGCGGACCAGTCACGCATCTTCGACATGAGTGATCCGGCTGCCCTGAGCGCCGTTCTAGACGAGAGTGACGTCGACCTCATTGTCCCCGAGGTGGAGGCCATTGCCACTGACTGCTTGAGCGCCTCGGAGGAACGCGGTGTGCGCGTCGTCCCCAACGCCTTTGCCGTCCAGGCCACGATGGACCGCCAGCGCATCCGCACCCTCGCCGCGTCCCTGCCCGGCGTGCGCACCTCGGCTTTCCGCTTCGCGCACAGCGCAGCTGAGCTGGCCGCCGCACTCGACGAGATCGGCTACCCAGCTTTCGTCAAGCCAACGATGTCCTCCTCCGGGCATGGCCAGTCCCGCGTGACCGGCCCCGAGCAGGCCACGTCCGCGTGGACTCACGCCGAGCAGGACGCGCGTGCGACCACGGGTGTCGTCATCGTCGAGGAAGGCATCGACTTCGACTACGAGATCACCCTGCTGACCGTGCGCTCCTGGGACGCTGCCTCGGGCACGGTCACGACGAGCTTCTGTGCGCCTATCGGGCACCGCCAGGAAGGTGGCGACTACGTCGAATCCTGGCAGCCCATGGCCATGAGCGGGTCCGCCCTGGAACGCGCCCGCACGATGGCCAAGGCCGTCACCGATGCGCTCGCGCAGGCCGGCAACGGCCCCTGCCTGGGACTCTTCGGCGTCGAATTCTTCGTGCGTGGTGACGACGTGTGGTTCTCCGAACTCTCTCCGCGTCCCCACGACACGGGCATGGTCACCATGGCGACGCAGGCACAGTCCGAATTTGAATTGCACGCGCGCGTGATCCTCGGCCTGCCCACCTCCACTGCGCTGGCCTCTCCGGGTGCTTCCGCTGTCATCAAGTCCACCCGCGCGATTGACACCCCTGCCTACCGCGGCGTCGCCACAGCCTTGGCTACCGCCGACATCGTTCGTATCTTCGGCAAGCCGATCAGCCGTTCTGGCCGCCGCGTTGGCGTCGTCGCGGCCACCGCCACGACGCCCAAGGAATCGCGTGTCATCGCCCGCCGTGCAGCGGCGGCCATCACCATTGACGACGCACAGAACCCCAGCTAATCAGACATCCCCACGCACTCACCGCACTCCCAAGGAGGACATCATGACCGACCACGCACCAGGCGGCGCGCCCCGACTGACCGACGCCACGGCCTCGTCCACGAGGGAGGAGAACCCGCGCACCTTCCCCGAGGGCATCCCCGTGCGTGACGCCGCCCGTACGCGCTTCGAACCCCGCGCATCCAACGAAGTCCTCATCATCACCGGCTACTCGGGTGCCGGACGAACCGGTGCCGCCCGTGCCCTGGAAGACCTCGACTGGTACGTCGTCGACAACCTGCCCCCGACGATGCTTCCCGCGCTGGTCGGCATGATGTCGAACGACCCCGCAGCCGGCGTGCACCGCCTGGCCGTCGGTGTCGACGTGCGCTCGCGTACCTTCTTCCGCACCCTGGACGCCACTCTCGAACAGCTCAAGGGCGCGGGCATTGCCTACCGCGTCATCTTCCTTGAGGCCAGTCCCGAAACCCTCGTGCGCCGCTACGAATCCAATCGACGCCCCCATCCCCTCCAGGGTGCCGGCACCCTCATGGATGGCATCAAGGCCGAAATGCGCCTCCTCGCGCCCCTGCGCCGCGCAGCCGACGAGGTCATTGACACCTCCGACATGAGCGTCCACGATCTCACGCGACGCATCCGCGACATCGTGGCGGGGGAGCAACGCCCCCTTCAAGTCACCGTCGAATCCTTCGGATTCAAGCACGGCCTGCCCCTCGACGCCGATCACGTCGTCGACGTGCGCTTCCTGAAGAACCCCTACTGGGTTGATGAACTGCGTCATCTCACCGGAAAAGACCAGGCCGTAGCCGACTACGTCCTCTCCCAGCCCGGCGCACGCGATTTCGCTCTGGGCTATGCGGATCTTTTGGCCCCCATGCTCGCTGGCTATCTGGCAGAATTGAAGCCATTCGTCACGATTGCCATCGGATGCACGGGCGGAAAGCACCGCTCCGTTGCCTGCTCCGAGGCCATCGCCAAGCGCCTGCGCGAGCACGGACATTCGGTGCGCGTCATGCACCGCGACATTGGGAGAGAGTAATGCCCTATCTTGATGCAGCTGGCTGGGTTCAACGAGGAGAATCCGGCCAGTCCATCGTCGCCCTCGGTGGCGGACACGGCCTGTCCGCCACCCTGAGGGCCCTCCGACATATCACCCGCGCCCTGACGGCTGTCGTTACCGTCGCCGACGACGGCGGCAGTTCCGGTCGCCTCCGCCAGGAAATGACGATCCTGCCCCCGGGCGACCTGCGCATGGCCCTGGCCTCCCTCTGTGAAGAATCCGAATGGGGACTCACCTGGCGCGACGTCATGCAGCTGCGCCTGGACACGACCGGTCCCCTCAATGGACACGCGCTCGGTAATCTGATCATCTCTGGACTCTGGCAGCTCCTCGACGACCCGGTTGAAGGACTCGACTGGGTGGGGCGTCTGCTCGGCGCGCAAGGTCGTGTCCTGCCCATGGCGACCACCCCCATCGACATTGAAGCCGACATGAATGACGACGGACGCTGCTACGTCGTTTCCGGCCAGTGCAAGGTTGCCATCGCGCCGGGTACCGTTGAGCATGTGCGTATCACCCCCGAGGCTCCCGAGGTTCCCGCCGCCGTCATCGACGCCATCTCCGAGGCCGACTGGGTCGTCTTGGGTCCCGGCTCCTGGTACACCTCCGTCATCCCGCATCTGCTTGTCCCCGAGATTAACCGAGCTCTGGCCACGACCGACGCGCACCGCGCGCTCGTGCTCAATCTCGCCCGCCAGCGCGGCGAAACCGACACCATGTCCACAGCAGACCACGTGCGTGTTCTGCGCGAATACGCGCCCGCCCTCAAACTCGACGTCATCGTCGCCGACCCCACCGCCTGTGATGACATTGACGACCTGATCGTTGCCGCCGAGGAGTTGGGTGCCCGCGTGCTTCTGCGCCAGGTACGCACCGGTGACGGTGCCCCGCACCACGACCCCCTGCGCCTCGCCGCAGCGCTGCGTGATGCGTTCGACGGCTTCCTCGGTGAGGTCGGCCAAGCCGAAACGTGGTTACCTTAGAAGCTGTTGCCCGCTGACAAACGACATCACATCGCTGGGAGAATCAGTGTCCCTGACATCAGACATGAAGGACGAGCTCGCGCGCGCCATCATCACAACCCCTTCCGAGGTAGCCGCCGAAGTGAGCGCGACGCTGCGTTTCGCCGGGGGACTCCACCTCGTGGGTGGGCGTATCCTCGTCGAGGCTGAGCTCGACTCACCCGTGGCCGCCCGTCGCCTTCGGGGCTACCTGCAGGCCCTCTATAACGCTGAGTCCTCCGTCGTCGTTGTTTCCGGTTCCTCCCTGCGCCGGGGCAAGCGCTACGTCGTGCGCGTCGTCCACAAGGCAGACGAGCTTGCACGCATGACCGGCCTGGTCGACTCCATGCGCCGACCCGTGCGCGGGCTTCCCCCCGTCCTCGTCGCGTCGGGCACAGCCGAAGCCTCAGCCATCTGGCGTGGTGCATTCCTTGCTCGCGGCTCCCTCATGGAACCCGGACGCTCCTCTTCCCTCGAAATCACGTGCCCGGGTCCAGAGGTTGCCCTTGCGATGGTCGGCTGCGCGCGCAAGCTCGGGGCAGCTGCTCGCTCGAAGGAAGTACGCGGTACTGATCGCGTGTCCGTCCGCGATTCGGACGCAATTGGCACCCTGATTTCCGCAATGGGGGCACCACAGACCTTTGAGGCCTGGCAGGAGCGCCGCGAACGTCGCGAGGCTCGAGGCAGTGCCAATCGATTGGCCAACTTCGACGACGCGAACCTGCGCCGCTCCGCCCGAGCTGCCGTCGCCGCCGGTGCTCGCGTCGAGCGCGCCTTCGAGATTCTTGGGGATGACGTGCCCGCTCACCTGCTCGAGGCGGGAACCCTGCGCCTCCAGTACAAGCAGGCCTCCCTCGAGGAGCTTGGCAAGCACACGAATCCGCCGCTTACCAAGGATGCTGTCGCCGGGCGAATCCGCCGCCTCCTGGCCCTCGCCGACAAGGTCGCACACGAACGAGGTATTCCCGATACAGAATCCGCGCTCACCCTCGACATGCTCGAAGAAGACTAAAGATTTCGCCTCTGTTACGTTCGTCCCAGTTCAAACGAGAATTACCCCACGTGCGAATTTCTAAATTGGGGTGTGACAGAGTCCGCTTTCGGGTGTAAATTAGGAAGTGCTGGAACCGCAGAAACCTGCGGGCCGGGCTGGCAACCCGCACGCCCGGTTGCATCGAAAACCGTGCCCTGTGAGGGGCACGAGCAGGAGGAACCATAGTGACCACCCGCGTTGGCATCAACGGCTTCGGCCGCATCGGCCGTAACTTCTTCCGCGCCGCCCTCGAGCAGGGCGCGGACATCGAGATCGTCGCCGTGAACGACCTGACCGACAACAAGACCCTCGCTCACCTGCTGAAGTACGACTCGATCACGGGCTGCTTCCAGGGTGAGGTCTCCTACGACGACGAGGGTATCGTCGTTGACGGCAAGCACATCAAGGTGCTCGCTCAGCGTAACCCCGCCGACCTGCCTTGGGGCGAGCTCGGTGTTGAGGTTGTCGTTGAGTCCACCGGCTTCTTCACCGACGGTGAGAAGGCCAAGGCTCACATCGAGGCTGGTGCCAAGAAGGTCGTCATCTCCGCTCCCGCGAAGAACGTCGACGGCACCTTCGTCATGGGCGTGAACGAGGCCGACTACGACAACGCCACGATGAACATCGTGTCGAACGCCTCCTGCACGACCAACTGCCTCGCCCCCCTCGCCAAGGTTCTCGAGGAGAACTTCGGCATCGAGCGCGGCATCATGACGACCATCCACTCCTACACGGGTGACCAGCGCGTCCTCGACGCCCCCCACAAGGATCTGCGTCGCGCCCGCGCCGCGGCCCTGAACATGATCCCCACCAAGACCGGTGCTGCTCAGGCCGTCGCCCTGGTTCTGCCCGCTCTTGCCGGCAAGTTCGATGGCCTCGCCGTCCGCGTTCCCACCCCGACCGGCTCCCTGACCGACCTCACCTTCATCGCGAAGAAGGAGGTCTCCGTCGAGGCCGTTAAGGCTGCCGTCAAGGCCGCCGCCGAGGGTGAGCTCAAGGGTGTTCTGAAGTACACCGAGGATCCGATCGTCTCCTCCGACATCGTGGGCGACCCGCACACCTCGATCTTCGACGCCACCGAGACCAAGGTCATCGGCAACCTCGTCAAGGTCCTGTCCTGGTACGACAACGAGTGGGGCTACTCGAACGCTCTCGTTCGCCTCACCGCCCTCGTCGGTTCCAAGCTCGCCTGAGAGCACTGACGATACAGCCATGAGCTGACAGTGAGATGCCCGTGCACGCACGTGCACGGGCATCTCGCACACCACCTTCGTTTTCTTTCCACCGAAAGGATTCCCCCATGAGGACCATTTCCTCCCTGGGCGACCTGCGCGGCAAGCGCGTCCTGGTCCGTTCCGATTTCAATGTTCCGCTCAAGGACGGCGTCATCACTGACGATGGCCGCATCCGCGCGGCGCTGCCGACCCTCAAGACGCTGACCGATGCCGGTGCCAAGGTCGTCATCCTGGCCCACCTCGGCCGCCCCAAGGGCAAGGTCGACCCCGCATTCTCGCTGGCCCCCGTCGCCAAGCGCCTCGCCGAGCTCTCCGGCGTGAAGGTCACCCTGGCCACCGACGTCGTCGGCGAGTCCGCCGCTGCGACCGTTGCAGCCCTCGGTGAGGGCGAGATCGCCCTGCTCGAGAACGTCCGCTACGACGCCCGCGAGACCTCCAAGGTCGACGAGGAGCGCGAAGAACTGGCCCGTGAGTACGCCAAGCTCGGTGACGCCTTCGTTTCCGACGGCTTTGGTGTCGTCCACCGCAAGCAGGCCTCCGTCTACGACATTGCCAAGCTGCTGCCCTCGGCCGCTGGCCTGCTCGTTCTCAAGGAGATCGAGTCCCTGTCCAAGGTGACTGGCGACCCCGAGCGCCCCTACGGCGTTGTTCTCGGCGGTTCCAAGGTCTCCGACAAGCTGGGCGTCATCGCCAACCTGCTGAAGAAGGCTGACATGCTCTTCATCGGCGGCGGCATGGCCTTCACCTTCCTGGCCGCACAGGGCTACTCGGTTGGTAAGTCCCTGCTCGAGTCCGATCAGATCGACACCGTCAAGGGCTACATTGCTGAGGCCGCTGAGCGCGGCGTCGACCTGGTTCTGCCCGTCGACGTTGTTGTAGCCCCCGAGTTCTCGGCTGATGCGCCCGCGACCGTCGTCAAGGTCGACGCCATTCCCGACGATCAGATGGGTCTTGACATCGGTCCCGAGTCCCAGAAGCTTTTCGCCGACAAGCTGGCCACTGCCAAGACCGTCGCGTGGAACGGCCCCATGGGCGTCTTTGAATTCGAGGCATTCTCCGGCGGCACCCGCGCCGTCGCGGAGGCCCTGTCCAAGGGTTCCATGTTCTCCGTCATCGGTGGCGGCGACTCCGCCGCTGCCGTGCGCCTGCTCGGCTTCGACGAGAACACTTTCTCCCACATTTCCACTGGTGGTGGTGCCTCCCTCGAGCTCCTCGAGGGCAAGGTTCTGCCCGGTATCGCAGTTCTGGAGGACTGACTCATGGCACGTACCCCCCTCATGGCCGGCAACTGGAAGATGAACCTCGATCACCTCGAGGCCAACCATCTCGTTCAGGGCTTGGCAATGGCACTGTCCGATGCAGGACATGACTACTCCAAGTGCGAGGTCCTGGTCATCCCGCCGTTCACCGACATCCGCACCGTCCAGACCATCGTTGATGCCGACGAACTCAGTATCAAGTATGGTGCGCAGGACGTGTCGATCCACGACAACGGTGCCTACACTGGCGAAATCTCCACTGAGATGCTCAGCAAGCTCGGTGTCACCTATGTTGTCATGGGCCACTCGGAGCGTCGCGAGTACCACAATGAGTCCGACGAGCTCGTCGGTGCGAAGGCTCGCAAGGTCTTTGACGCGGGCATGACCCCGATCCTGTGCTGCGGCGAGGCCCTCGAGGTCCGCAAGGCTGGCACCTACGTTGAGTTTGTGCTCGGCCAGATCCGTGCCGCCCTCGCCGGCTGGAAGGCCGAAGAGGTCGCCAAGATCGTCATCGCCTACGAGCCTATCTGGGCCATCGGCACCGGCGAGACCGCCTCCGCCGAGGACGCCCAGGAAGTGTGCGGTGCTATCCGCGCCGCCCTGGCCGAGGACTTTGGTGCCGAGACCGCTGAAGCGACCCGCATTCTGTACGGCGGCTCCGCTAAGCCCGGCAACATCAAGGAGCTCATGGCTCAGCCCGACGTTGACGGTGGTCTCGTCGGCGGCGCATCCCTCAAGGCCGATTCCTTCGCCGCCATGGCGAACTTCTACGCCTGAGAGAAGCTAACGCTCCTAGCCATCCTCACCACGTGAGGCGGATCTAACGGGAGCGAGGTGGGGTCAACCGGTGTGCCGGTTGGCCCCACCGTCATTCTCCGTTACACTTATGGTGTATGTGCCTCAAATTGGGGCGTGACCGCGATAGAAATTGGACCCACAGTGACCATTCTGAACAACGTGCTGATCGTGCTGATTTTCCTGACCAGCATCCTGCTGACCCTGACCATCCTGATGCATAAGGGGCAGGGTGGCGGTCTGTCGGATATGTTCGGTGGCGGCATCTCCTCGTCGGCCGGCTCCTCCGGTGTCGCTGAGCGCAACCTGAACCGCATCACCATGGGGACGCTGTTCATTTGGCTGGTGTGCATCGTCGGCTACGCGCTGCTGGCGAAGTACGGTCGTTGATCGATCAATGATCGATATCGTTTCCTGGCTCCCCACCATCGCGTGGGGAGCCAGTTTCATTTGTTCTTAACGCCGCGAGCCGCGTCAGTTCCCGAACGCGTTTTCTTCTTCCTTTTCTGCTCGTCTATTCTCGGTGCGGCATCCGCCCAACTCGATGTATGGCAGAGGCGGGGTCGCAGTGACCCCGCCTCCTTGTGTGTCTGCAGATCCCCTATGGGAGAGCGATCTGCGAAGCTGCCGCCTCGTCCAGATAGACGCGCGTCGTGGGGGAGAGGACGCCCGCGACGGGCAGGTCGAGGGGTGATGCCCCCGCGAAAGCCGCGCCGAGGGCCGAGGCCTTGGCCGCCCCGGTGGTTGTCAGCCACACCTCGGGGCAGGCTTGTATGACCGGCATGGAGACGGAGATGCGCTCGGGCGGAGGCTTGGGGGAGTTGCGAATCGCCAGGATGGGGCTGGTCTCGCCGGGGTCGATCCGACCCGGGAAGAGTGAGCAGATGTGCCCGTCGGGACCCATGCCGATGAGCGCGATGTCGAAGGAACGCTGCCCCATCACATCGGCCCACGTGGCAGCGAAGGCAGCACAGGCCTCGTCGAGGGATCCGCCGCCCGGAGCCCAACTATCGGAGGTTGGCATGCGCATGAACTCCACGCCTGTGGCCGCGTGGAAGAAGCCCTCCCACGCTTGGTCGTCGTTACGGTCCTCGTCTCCCGCGGGCACGTAGCGCTCGTCAACCATCCACACGCGCACGCGCGACCAATCGATCTCGCCGACGCGGGGGAGCAACGACGGAAGCAGCGAGGTCGTTACCGCGCCACCGGAGAGAGCAAGGTTGATCCGTGCGGGTGCCTCCGCCTCGTCGATGAGCATGCGCAGGCGCGCGAGGAAAGCCTCACCGACCGACTCGTTCAATGCGTCGACTGTCGGACAGACCTCGAGCGTGTGAACGCTGAGCATGTCAGCCCTCCGCCCTGCACTCTGCGAGGCGGGGCAGCTCCGTTGTGAGCAGCTCGCCGTAGTAGACGTCGGGATCGAGGCGGCGCAAGTCTTCCATGAGAGAGTCCTGCACGGAGCGGCGCGCCAGGTTCACGTTGCGATCCTCGAGGCCCGGGCGCGAGAGGCGTGCAACCGAGGAGGTGGCGCTACGTGAGAGGGACACGGTCGTGTCGTCGTCGAAGAAGAAGGTGATGTCCGTGATCGTGTACGCCGAGGCGTCGACGACGCGCTCGACGGGCACGCCCAGCTGGTGATGGAGCCACGCGGCCACCAGGAAAGGGGAGGGGTGCGTCGCGTTGCCGGCCACGCGGATCGACGTCGGAAGGCGGTCGAAGTCTTCGGCGACGGCTGCGAGCAGCGCGCGCCACAGAGTGACGCCCGCCCACGCCAGGTCCGTGTCGCCGGGAGTGTAGACGGCTGACAGGGCCGAGAGCGTTTCCATCGGGCACAGCGTTGCACGCGAATCCGTGATGCGCTTGATGGCCAGGCGACCCAACGGGTGCTCGCCCGGATTCTTCGGTGGGGTCACCGGCCAGTAGGTAACGACTGGCGTATCCGATTGGAGCAGCGGCATGACGAGGGAATCGATGTTCGACGCTGCCTCGCCGCGCGGCTCCAGGATGATGATGTCCGACAGGCCCGCCGCATCTCCGACGCGGATCTGGGCGTTCAGGCGCGCGTCACCTGAACTTGAGTCGGGCTCCACGATGACGATGACGCGGCACGGGTGCTCGCGCGAGACTGCGTCCGAAATTTCGATCGCATTGTCGACGTCAATCAGGTCGGGTACGCAGATGAGGAGTGTGAGGACGCGGCTGAGGGCCGCAGCGCCACGTTCGTCGCGCAGCTCCACGATGCGCGACGCCACCTCGGCGGATGTGGTGTTTTTCAGGGTGATGATCACGGGAGCCTCCAGAAACGGCCATCTCGGGCTAGCATGTCGTGCGCGGACTGGGGACCCCACGTGCCCGGCGCGTAGGGTTCGGGCTGGCCCTGGGTCTCCCAGAAGGACAGGATCGGGTCGAGGATCTTCCACGAGGCTTCGACCTCGCGCTGATGCGGGAACAGGGGAGCGGACCCGACGAGCGCGTCGAGGATGAGACGCTCGTAGGCCTCGGGTGAGTCCTCGGTGAACGCATGGCCGTAGGCAAAGTCCATCGTGACGTCGCGCACCTGCATCGAGGTGCCCGGGACCTTCGCGCCAAGCTTGAGGGTCAGACCCTCATCCGGTTGGACGCGGATGACGAGCGCGTTCTGAGCAGACTCGCTGAGGGCCGAGTTGCCGAAGGGCACGTGGGCGGAGCGCTTAAAGATGACGGCGATCTCGGTGACGCGCTTACCGAGGCGCTTGCCGGCGCGCAGGTAGAAGGGAACGCCCGCCCAGCGGCGCGTGTCCACGAAGAGCTTGATCGCGGCGAAGGTATCGGTCGTCGAGTCGGCGGGGATGCCGTCCTCCTCGAGGTAACCGCGCACCTGGGCACCGCCTTGCCAGCCGCTCGCGTACTGGCCTCGCGCGGTGTCGATGGCCAGGTCCTCGGGCAGGCGAACAGCTGAGAGGACCTTTTCCTTCTCCGCGCGGATTTCCTCAGGAGTGAAGTGGACGGGTTCTTCCATGGCGGTCAGCGCCATGAGTTGGAGCAGGTGGTTTTGGATGATGTCGCGGGCAGCGCCGATGCCGTCGTAGTAGCCGGCGCGCGTGCCGATACCGATGTCTTCAGCCATCGTAATCTGCACGGAATCGACGTAGTTGGCCTTCCACAGCGGCTCGAACATGGCGTTCGCGAAGCGCATCGCCATGATGTTCTGGACGGTTTCCTTGCCCAGGTAGTGGTCGATACGGAAGACGTCCTGCTCGTCGAAGATCTGCGAGATGACGTCGGAGAGTTCGCGCGCCGACTCAAGATTGTGCCCGAATGGCTTCTCGATGATGACGCGTCGCCACTCGCGGCCCTGGCGCTTGTTGAGGCCTGTGTCGGACAGATGCTTGGCGACGACGGGGAAGTAGGACGGCGGGATCGACAGGTAGAAGGCGTGGTTACCGCCGGTGCCACGTACGCTGTCGAGTTCGGCGACGGTGTCGGCCAGACGGCGGTAGGCCTCGGGGTCGTCGAAGGTACCGGACACGAAGCGCAAGCCTGAGCGCAGCTGGTTCCACGTCCCCTCGTTGAAACCGGTGCGGGTGTGAGCTTCAATGGAGGCGCGCACGTATTCCTCGAAGTCCTGCGGACTCCAGTCGCGCCGTGCGAAGCCGGTCAGCGAGAAGGCGGGGTGGAGCAGACCGCGGTTGGCGAGGTCGTAGATGGCGGGCAGGAGCTTTTTGCGCGCGAGGTCGCCGGTGATGCCGAAGATGACGAGGCCGCAGGGGGGTGAAATGCGCGGAAGCCTGCGGTCTTGGGGATCGCGCAGGGTGGGAATCTCGTTGCTCACGAGGTAACGCTCCGTTCGCTGGGAATTGGGACGAGGCCGTGGCTCCTTCCGGAACCGCGCGCGGTGTGCGCGGGAGCCGGGGCGACCCACTATATCTACGAGAATAGGGCTGCTGGCGCGCGAGTGCGCGCCAGCAGCCCTTGGTCAGATCAGGTGACTAAAAAGTCACGACCGTGCGGCCTCGATGGATTCCTTCGCGGCGGCGGTCACGTGCTCGGCGTCGATGCCGTACTCCTTGAAGAGGAATTCGCCGGGAGCCGAGGCACCGAAGTGTTCGATGGACACCGCGCGACCAGCGTCGCCGATCCAGCGGTACCAGGGCAGGGCCAGGCCGGCCTCGACGGAGACGCGGGCGCGCACCGACGGGGGCAGGACTGCGTCGCGGTATTCGCGATCCTGGGCCTCGAACCAGTCGAGGCAGGGGACCGACACGACGCGGGCAGCCACACCCTCGGCGGCCAGGGCTTCGCGTGCCTCAAGAGCGACGGACACCTCGGATCCCGACGCCATGAGGATCACGTCGGGCGTGCCCTCGGTGTCGGCCAGGACGTAGGCACCGCGCGCCAGGTCCTCGGTGGTGGCCAGACCGGTGCCTTCACCACGAGCGGGGTTAGGCAGGTTCTGGCGCGACAGGATAATGGCGGCGGGGTGGGACTGCTCGAGGATCGCCTTCCAGGCGGCTGCCGTCTCAGCCGCGTCCGCGGGGCGCACGACAGCGAGGTTCGGGATCGCACGGTAGGAAGCCAGGTGCTCGATCGGCTGGTGGGTCGGGCCGTCCTCGCCCACGCCGATAGAGTCGTGTGTCCACACGTAGGTGACCGGAAGGTCCATGAGGGCGGCCAGGCGCACGGCACCGCGCATGAAGTCGGAGAACACGAAGAAGGTACCGCCATAGGGGCGGGTCAGGCCGTCAGCGGCGATGCCGTTAAGGGCTGCGCCCATCGCGAACTCGCGCACTCCGAAGTGCAGGTTGCGACCGAACTCGTTGCCGGAGAAAGCCGACGAGGACCGGTGCGCGGGGAGGAAGGAAGGCTCTCCCTTCATGAAGGTGTTGTTCGAACCGGCGAGGTCGGCAGAGCCGCCCCATAGCTCGGGCAGCACCGGAGCGATGGCGTTGAGCACCTGGCCGGAGGCGGCGCGGGTCGCCAGCGCCTTGCCCTCTTCGAAGGTGGGCAGCGAGGCTTCCCAGCCTTCTGGCAGGCGACCGGCGGAGAGACGATCAAGCAGTGCGGCACCCTCGGGGTTGGCTGCCTTCCAGGCATCGAAGCGAGCGTCCCAGTCCTTGCGGTACTGTGCGGCGCGGGCGGTGGCGCGGGCGCGGACCTCGTCCACGAGGGCAGCGTCGACGTCGAACATCTTCTCGGGGTCCGCACCCAGGGCGGCCTTGAGGCCCGACAGGGCTTCGCCGCCGAGCTTCGAACCGTGAATGCCGCCGGTGTTCTGCTTACCGGGGGTGGGCCAGCCAATGATGGTGCGCAGTGCGATGAGCGAGGGCTTCGTGGTCTCGGCCTTGGCGGCCTCAAGAGCCTCATTCAGAGCGGCGGTGTTCTCCTCGTAGGATCCGTCCTCACCGAGCCAGTCGACGCGTTGAACGTGCCAGCCGTAAGCCTCGTAGCGGGCCAGGACGTCCTCGTTGAAAGCAATGGAGGTGTTGTCTTCGATAGAGATGTGGTTGTCGTCCCAGATGACGGTGAGGTTGCCGAGTTCCTGGGTGCCCGCGAGCGAGGAGGCCTCGGCGGAGACGCCCTCTTCGAAGCAACCGTCGCCGGCGATGACGTAGACGTTGTGGTCGAAGACGGACTCGCCGAGCGGGGTCTCGGGGTCAAGCAGGCCATGGACGCGGCGGGCATTCATGGCGAAGCCGACGGCGGAGGCGATGCCCGTGCCGAGCGGACCGGTCGTGATCTCAACGCCCTTGGTGTGGCCGTATTCGGGGTGGCCCGGTGTCAGGGATCCGGCGGTGCGCAGCTTCTTGATGTCGTCGAGCTCGAGGCCGAAGCCTGTCAGGTAGAGCTGGACGTACTGGGTCAGTGACGAGTGGCCAGCGGAGAGGATGAAACGGTCACGGCCGATCCATTGAGGATCGGCCGGATCGACGTTCATGACCTTGTTGTAGAGGAGGTACGCGGCGGGTGCGAGCGAGATGGCGGAACCGGGGTGTCCGGATCCGGCTTGCTCAACGGCGTCTGCCGCGAGGAGCTTTGCGGTCTTCACAGCTGCATCGTCAATATTGTCCCATTGAAGTGTCACGTCGGCCTCCAGCCGTATATAGGCCCCAACATCGGGGAAAGGAAATGGTTACCGGGTCACATATTAGCGAAAATGTGCGAACGCGCATAGGGATTGCGCACATTTGTTGGAATCTCGCTTACTCTGTCGCTATGACCTCCCTCGAAGCAGCCGTGAACGAGTGGGTGGACTATCTTCGCGTCGAGAAAGGCGCGTCTGCTCACACTGTTTCCAACTACCGCCGCGATGCGTTGCGTTATGCCCGCGACCTGGGTGAACGCGGCGTGGTCAGTCTCGCTGACGTGAATGCGCGTGACATCGAGGATTACACGATGAGGCTCGCGTCTGGGGAGGTGACCGGAAGTCCCGCAGCGGCCTCGTCGGTCGCCCGTGCCTCGGCAGCGATCCGAGGCCTGCACAAATATGCGCTTACGGAAGGCCTCGTAGGGGTCGATCCAGCAGCCCAGTTGCGTGCGCCGCGCCAAGGGCGTCACCTGCCTAAGGCCTTGACGGTTGACGAGGTTGGCCGCCTCCTTGACGTTGCCCACGCGGACGACTCACCCATCGGCCTGCGCGACTGTGCGCTGCTGGAGCTGCTCTATGCGACGGGCGCGCGCGTGTCAGAAGCCGTGAGCCTGAGCGCGGACGACCTCGACCTCGACGGGGATGTGCCCGTCGTCCGCTTGTTCGGCAAAGGCCGCAAGGAACGGATCGTGCCCGTTGGTTCTTTCGCGGTCGAGGCCGTGGAAGCTTACCGGGTACGTGCTCGTCCCGCCCTGGCTGCGCGAGGCCGGGGGGCCACCGCGTTCTTCCTCAACTCCCGGGGCGGCCCGCTCTCGCGCCAGAGCGCGTGGACCGCTATCCGGCGAGCAGCCGAGGCTGCGCAGCTGGGGGAGAAAATCTCCCCCCACACGATGCGTCATTCATTTGCCACCCATCTCCTCGAAGGTGGCGCGAGCGTGCGCGAGGTGCAGGAGCTGCTGGGGCATGCCTCGGTGGCAACCACGCAGATATATACGGCGGTGACCGCTGCAGCTCTGCGCGAGGTTTTTACACTCTCGCATCCCCGGGCGCGTGGCACCAACGAGATACCCGACCAATGACCTAGGATGGTGACGTGACCGAGAATTCGCATCCGACGCTGACGAACGATCTGCCCGACGGACAGATCGATTTTCCTGTGCCCGCGCCCCTGATGGGCCACGGACCCGCACGCGTGATCGCGATGTGTAACCAAAAGGGTGGCGTCGGTAAGACGACGACCACGATCAACCTGGGTGCCGCGCTGGCTGAGTACGGTCGCCGCGTGCTGATCGTTGACTTCGATCCGCAAGGTGCCGCATCCGTGGGCCTGGGGATTAATACCCTCGACATGGACCAGACCATCTACACGCTGCTCATGAACCCGAGGGCCGACGTTCACGCGACAATCTGCCAGACAGCAACGGAAAACCTGGATATCCTCCCGGCGAATATTGACTTGTCCGCCGCCGAGGTGCAGCTTGTGAACGAGGTCGCGCGTGAGAGTGCCCTAGCCCGCGTGCTGCGCCACGTGGAGGCGGAGTACGACGTTATCCTCATTGACTGCCAGCCCTCGCTGGGCCTGCTTGCCGTGAACGCGCTGACTGCCGCGCACGGCGTTATCGTGCCTGTGGAGGCCGAGTTCTTCGCGCTGCGCGGCGTGGCCCTGCTGGTCGAGACCATCGAGACGGTGCGTGATCGCATCAATCCGCGTCTAAAGATCGACGGTATTGTCGCGACGATGGTCGACCTGCGCACGTTGCACTCGCGTGAGGTTCTCGAGCGCCTGCAGGAAGCCTTTGGTGATCTCATCTTCGACACACGCATCGGGCGAACGATCAAGTTCCCGGACGCGTCCGTCGCGACGGAACCCATCATCTCCTACGCGCCCAACCACGCGGGAGCGTACGCGTACCGCCGACTAGCGCGTGAAATCATCGCCCGTGGCGACGCCGCCTGACACGATCGAGGTTCAGGGGGAGTTCGAGCTTTTCGCCGTTTCCCTCCCCGTCTTCGAGGGTCCTTTCGACCTGCTCCTGTCGCTCATTGCGCGTAAGAAGCTCGACATCACCGAGGTGGCGCTCGCCCAGGTGACGGACGAATTCATCGCCTTCATGAAGGCGTCTCCTGACCTGTCTCGTACGACGGAGTTCCTGGTGGTCGCCGCGACTCTCCTCGACATGAAGGCCGCGCACCTGCTGCCTCGTTTTGAGGAAGACGAGCAGGCGAGCGATGCCGACCTGGAGGCCCGCGACCTGCTGTTTTCCCGGCTCCTGCAGTACCGTGCCTTCAAAGAAGCCTCGAAGGACATCGGCGAGCGCATGAGGCACTTCGAGACCTATGTGGCGCGCGACGTCCCCCTGGAGCCGCATTTCGCGACCCTGCTGCCCGAACTCGCGTGGATCACGAGCCCGCAGGACCTCGCACGCCTAGCCGCCGACGCACTCACCGCCTCGGTACCCACCGTCCAGGTTGGGCACCTACATGACCCGGTTGTACCCGTGCGTGAACAGGCACGCGTCGTGGCGACCGCCCTCGCGGCGGAGGGACAGATGACGTTTCGCGACCTCGTTGCCGACGCTGCGACGCGCGCCGTCGTCGTCTCCCGCTTCCTGGCATTGCTGGAACTCTACCGGCGTGGTGTTGTCGAGTTCGCCCAGGACGAGGCCCTGGGAACCCTCACGATCACGTGGACTGGGACCGATGCGGAGGTTGACATCGACGTGGATGATGACGTCGGTCAGGTGAGCGCGGGCGGGGCCACGGCCTCGTCGGTGGATGAGGAATCCGCAGCGGAAGGAACCGATACCGATGAGTGAGTACGATCTGCGCGCCCCGATTGAGGCGATCCTGATGGTCATCTCGGAGCCTGTCACTCCCGAGGACCTGGCAGCCGCGCTGGGAACGGAGGTTGCGGACGTTGAGGCAACGCTGCGCGCCCTGGCGCACGAGTACCTGGGGGAAGGCGGTGCCCGAGTCCGCGGCTTCGAGCTGCGCGAAGTGGCGGGCGGCTGGCGCATCTATTCCGCGCGCGCCTACGCCGACGTCGTCGGACGTTTCGTTGTCGGCTCTTCCCACGCGCGGCTCTCGCAAGCCGCACTCGAAACGCTGGCAGTCATTGCCTACCGCCAGCCGATCTCGCGCGCTCGGATCGCCCGTATCCGCGGCGTCAACGTCGATGGCGTCGTGCGCACCCTCCTTGCCCGAGGACTCGTGGAAGAGACAGGCACGACACCGTCCGGGGCTCGCCTATACGGCACGACCGGGGAGTTTCTTGAGAAAATGGGGATGACGAGCCTGTCAGAGCTGGTACCCTTGGCACCTTACTTGCCGAGCGCCGATGCGCTGGATGAATTGGAGGAAGAACTATGAGGGCTAACCCCTACACCGAGGGGGGCGTGCGCCTGCAGAAGGTACTCGCCCAGGCCGGCGTCGCGTCCAGGCGCGCGTCCGAACAGATGATCGCGGATGGCCGCGTGAGCGTCGACGGCACGGTCGTGCGCAGCCAGGGCGTGCGCGTTGACCCCGCAACGCAGGTCATTCACGTCGACGGCGAGCGCCTGATTCTCGACGAGACGAAGCACATTGTGCTGGCCGTCAACAAGCCGATTGGGACCGTCTCTACGATGAGCGACCCGGAGGGACGCCCCTCGATTGCCGATCTGATCGCTGATTACCCCGAGCGCCTCTACCACGTGGGTCGCCTCGACATCGATACGTCCGGTCTGCTGCTGCTCACCAACGACGGCGAGCTGGCGAACCGCCTCACCCACCCCAAGTATGAGATCCGCAAGACCTACGTGGCGCGCCTGCACGGCGACGTGAAGCCCGGCGTCAAGCGTAAGCTCATGAACGGTATCGAGCTGGAGGACGGCCCCATCAAGGTTGACGCCTTCCGCATCGTTGACACCTACGGCGACATCACGACCGTTGAGATCGTCGTGCACGAGGGCCGCAACCGCCTGGTGCGCCGCATGATGGAGGCCGTCGGCTACCCCGTGCGCGAACTCGTGCGCACCGGCTTCGGCCCAATCTCCCTCGATCACCTCAAGCAGGGCACGACTCGCCGCGTCAAAGGCAATGCCTTGACCGCGCTGTACGGGGCCGTCGGCCTGTGAGCGCACCCACGCGCGTCGTCTCCACGGTTGGCCCGGTTCTTATCATTGGTTCGGGCCTCCTGGGTGCATCCCTCGGCCTGGCGTTGCGAGCCGGGGGAGTGCGCGTCTACCTCGAGGACGCGTCGCCGACGTCGCTGCGCCTTGCGTCCGACGTGGGCGCGGGAGTCGCCTTTGGTGACGCTATCGACGAGGCCGGGGTGGCCTACGCGGATGCGGGAACGGATGCGCCCGGTTACGAGGCTCCGCGCATCGTCGTGGTGGCTACGCCTCCTGACGTCGCTGATCGTGTCATCGTAGATTCTCTCCTGCGTTTCCCAGGTGCGATCGTCACGGACGTCGCCTCGGTGAAGGACGCGGTCGTCGCCGACGTGCTCGCGACGCTTGAGGAACGCGGTCTGGAGGACGCGGCGTGCCGGTACGTCGGCTCCCACCCGATGGCTGGCCGCGAGCGCTCCGGTGCTGGTGCAGCTGACGCCGACCTGTTTTACGGACGTCCGTGGGTTATCGTGGCGCACGAGACGACGTGGCCGCGCGCGCTGCTGGCCGCGCGTGCTCTCGCAACGGATGTGGGTGCTGTGCCCCTGGAGATGAACGCGGGGACGCACGACCATGCGGTGGCGCTGGTGTCTCACGTACCTCAGCTCGTGTCCTCAATGCTGGCGGCACGCCTCGTGGATGCTCCAGCGCAGGCACTCGGTCTGGCTGGGCAAGGGTTGCGCGATACGGCGCGCATTGCGGCGTCGGATCCTCGCCTGTGGACGGCGATTCTGGCGGGGAACGCGGGGCCGGTAGCCTCGATTCTGCGTGAGCTACGCGCTGACCTGGACGATCTGCTACACCACTTGGATGCGGCGGCCGAGCTGGGCCCGCTGCGCGGCGGTAGCGTTGGCGCGATCAATCGCGTCATGACGGCCGGAAACCAGGGTGTGGCACGTATCCCCGGCAAGCACGGCGGTGCCCCCTCACGGTACCGTGAGGTCGAGGTGCTCATCCCGGACGAGCCGGGTGCCCTCGGTCGTCTGTTCAGCGAGCTAGGCGAGGCCTCGATTAACATCGAAGACCTGGTCCTTGAGCACTCTGCGGGCGCGCAGGCCGGCGTCGCTCGCGTCATGATTGATCCGGCGGTCGCTGACCGCTGCGCCGCAGGCCTGCAGGAGCGGGGCTGGCGGCTCATCACCCATTAGAACAACCTCGATGAGGAGAATGAACGGATGAACGACACGCTGCGTCGGGATGCAATCTCGCGCGTTGGCATCACCATTGCGATCGATGGCCCTGCGGGTTCGGGTAAGTCCACGGTGTCCAAGGAACTGGCGTCGCGACTGGGCATCGGATACCTCGACACGGGGGCGATGTATCGCGCGCTGACGTGGTACGTGCTGGACCGCGGCATCGACCTCGAGGACACGGACGCGGTCGCCGCAGCTGCGAACGAGATGCTTCTGCGCCTGCAGTCCGATCCCGCCGACCCGCACGTGTGGGTGGGCGAGACCGAGGTGACCGCCGCAATCCGCGAACCTCGCATCGCCCTGGCGATTAAGCACATCTCCACGAACCTGAAGGTACGTGCATGGATGGCCTCAGAGCAGCGTCGTCGCATGATGGAGGCACGTCAGCAAGGCTCTGGCATGATCGCCGAGGGGCGCGACATCACAACCGTCGTGTGTCCGGATGCAGACGTGCGCATCCTGCTGCTGGCTGACCAGGAGGCGCGTCTGCGTCGGCGCACCCTGGAGCTCTACGGTGACGCGACGGAGGAGCACATGGAGATTGTGCGCGCCCAGGTTGAGGGCCGCGACAAGGCCGACTCCGCCGTCTCCGAGTTCATGACCGCCGCGCCCGGCGTCGAAACAGTCGACTCGACCGGCCTGGACATCGCCGGCGTGTGTGAGGCCATTCTGGCCTACGTGGATGAGGATCTGGCCGCTCGCGAAGCCTGAGCGCATAACGTCAGTGAGGGGTCCGAGCGTATCGCTCGGACCCCTCGACATTGTTGTTTGCGGACTGAGGGTCGTTTATGCCGGTGTCGTTCGGCATGCCCTCATCGTGTTTGCATCGGTTGTGGGCGGGCCGGGTGAGGGGCGCACTCTAGCGGTAGGTGGGCGGGTACTGGCCGTAGCCCTGTCCGCCCTGCTGGGGCGGATAGTAGCCCTGCTGGCCGGGAGCGCCCCCATACCCGTAGCCGGTGTTTGGCATCATCGGTGTGCCACCGCCGTTCGGCTGGTAGGGCATCGCTTGTGGTCTGGAAGGAACCCCGCCGTTGTAGGTGGGGGCGACCGCGCCATACTGAGGCCCAGCGGGACCTCCGTAGGCGGGAGGGTTCTGTCGCAGCCGCTCCTGCGCGATCCGGGTACGCTTGCGACGGTTGTATACGTTCCAGACGCACACGCCGATAAAGATAATCACCGAAATCGTCCCGAAGACCGGGTCGCTGCTTCCTCTGCCTCCGTGGTAGCGGAAGCGCCTCGTGGGCGCGAGAACGTTGTGGGACGAGGCCGGGGCTGGGTTCACCGAGACGGCGTCGGTCTGCGGGGCGACTGACGCGACAGCAACGATGGTGCTAGCGGAGGTCGGCGCGGCCTGCACGGGCAGCGTAGGGACAGCGAGTGCCATCGTGCCGATGGCGCATGCTGCGGCGAGTGAGAGAAAGCGACGGGATGTCATGGAGGCGGTTCCTTCCAATGGGGAACAACGGCAAATGGGATCCAGCGACAGTGTAGACCCATGCCTATGGGTACTCACTGTATTCCGACGGACGATACTGGTTCGTACGTGCCGTGTGCAGGATGAGAGCACGGAACCATCACGTTCCTGTGTCGTGGACCACTCTGCTCGGTTTGCGCTCGATTCGAAAGGTGCGCTATAGTTCTACAGGTCGCTGAGGCGACGAACTAAATACGGGCTGTGGCGCAGCTTGGTAGCGCACTTGACTGGGGGTCAAGGGGTCGTGGGTTCAAATCCCGCCAGCCCGACGATGAAATCGCGAGAACACTGAGTGTTCTCGCGATTTTTGTTGCTCATCCACGTGCGACAACGACGTGGACTCCAACGCGTTCCTCATGTGAACCCCCTGTTTCGTACGTGGGCCGTCTGTTTCGTACGTGGGCGGGGATGTTCGCGGCCAGGTGCCGTGCCTCGCTCGAACGTGAACCGGCTCTTCCGCACGTGGGCCGTCTGTTCCGTATGCGGGCGTGGCTGCCCAGGCTCGGAATAGCGGGTTAACGTGCGGATAAAGCACGGCCAGATGAGGTGCTGTTGGATGATCTGGATAATCCGAGCGTAGCGTGCGCGGTTTCCCAACTCCGCAGCAACGAACTCCATCACCCGCCGACCACAATACCTGGGACTAACCCCATGCTCTCAAATCCCGCTGCTCGCGCACCGTGGGGGACCTCTGTCCCGATTTTAATTTGTCGGACAATCTTTGTTATCGAAACGTGATGTGCCTATCAACTGGGTATCATCCTCGGTAAATGGCAGTTTGTGAGCAATTATCCGCAGAATTACGCAGGTGAACGCGGCTATGTTGCGATGTGAAGCGCATCATTTTATATGCGTGCATGAGCTAAACTGTGTCCTAGGTCGAAGTTGTCGACGGGGATGATTTCGACCTACCTCGGCGGTTCGGCCCCTTCCGATACCGCCACAAACGGGTACACACCCACCCGGGCACCCCCGGCCTCGTCAATGGCGATGAGGCCGGGGAAACACCGACACACTATTGCGACGGTCAGTTATTCGTCTGCGAAGACGCCTCGTCCGGCTGCGCATCGGCGGGAATGAAATTCTCAAGCGTGGCAGTCTGTGTGCCAGGATCATCAAATTCGGTCACGGTTGTCACTTCATCGACAGCGGCATCGGAGATGGCCGACGAAGTCGTCAGCCCCGATTGATCGACGATGGTGAGATGACGATGAGCATCAAGCTCAACCAGGAACAGATTCTCGAGGGCACCCGCACCCGCCTGCTCGAGCTCATCGCGCAACCACTTGTCGCTACGACCAGCCAACTCCATGTTGTCACTGACAATCTGACCGTTCGACACCAGGAGGTAGTTCACGTCGCCTTCATCCATGCGCCGAACGGTCAGCGAACCGTTGGCTTCGCGTTGTGCGAGGCTGATGTCGCTCAGTGAAAAGATGCCTATGCCGCGTAGCTCTGCGAGAAACTCGACTGGGTCGAGCTTGTGATCCGAGCTGTCGAGCGCGTCCTGAGTAAAACGCCCGCCCTCGATGATCCTGTACGCCTTTCCCATCACGAGCGAGCGGGTCGACATGAACTTCGACGTCAGGTAGTTCAGACCGGAGATGATTCCAAAGGTGACGAGCAGGAAGCTGATGTACTCCGCGAACGAGATTGCGTGGTTGTAGATGACGCCGCCGATAACGCCACCGAGGATAAAGTTCCCGATAAAGTCGATCGGTGTCAGCTGGGTCGTCTGCTGCTTGCCCGTGAGGCGCAGGTGGAGGACGATCAGGATGATACCGATCAGGAGCTTAAAGACCGTCATTTCGAAACCATGAACATCGAACATGAGACCAGTCTATTCGCATGTGGGGACGCGGTTTGGCGTGGTGTGATCAGTTTGTTGGATCCGCGTCGATGGCTCCCTGAATATCGTGGAAGATCAGGTTCGAGATTTCAACCTGGACCATCTCAACCTTGGGGACGTCACGCAGCAGCAGCGGATCGTCCGCCGAGGTCTGCAGGGCGAGCGTGCCGCAGCCAAAGAGGCGGTCGTCGATGTTCTTCTCGAGCTGGACGTCGGAGATGCGCGTGAGCGGCAGGTCGTGGCCGGTGCGCGTGAAGATGCCCTTGCGGGTAATAATGCGCTTTGTGGTCACCGTGTAGGTCGAGCTGATCCACTTGATCCAGGGGATCGCCAGCAAGGGCACCGACAGGATCAGAACCACGATCCAGATGGTCGGCAGCGCCCAGGAGCGCGAGTCTTCCGGGACGTAGAACGAACCGACGGTGGCTGCGAGCACCAGGAGAATCTCACCGATGATCTGAGGCAGGATGACCTTGATATGGGTGTGCATGTGGCGGACGACGACCTCGTCCTGACTGAGGAGCTTCTTGGAAAGTGCCATGGTTCCATCATGCCAGATAACGACAGTGCGCGAACATGTGGGTCAGACCGGTCGGCGGTGTGTACCCACGATGTCGGTGTTGACGATGCCGATCGCGGCCATGAGAGCGAGCATCGTTGTGGGTCCAACGAAGCGGAACCCGAGAGCCTTCAAATCGGCAGCCAGGGCACGCGATTCGGGTAGAGCTGCGGGAACCTCGTCCGCACAGGTCGGACGTGGGTCGGCCTCGGGACGATACGACCACACGAGCGCTCCCAGGTGGGAGGCATCGGGGGAGTGGGCCTCGTCCACGTCACGCAGAGCGAGCGTAGCCCGCGCATTCGTGATCGCAGCCTCGATCTTGCGGCGGTTGCGGATAATGGCGGGGTTGGACGCGAGGCGGTCGATGTCCTCGTCAGTGAAAGCGGCGACGGCGTCGGGTCTGAAGCCCGCGAAAGCCTCCCGGAATGCCTCACGTTTGGCGAGGACAGTGCGCCACGAGAGGCCCGCCTGAAATCCTTCGAGGGCGAGACGTTCAAACACGTCGGCCTCGTCGTGGACCGGCACCCCCCACTCGTCGTCGTAGTAGTCACGCAGGAGGCGGTCGTGGGACGCCCAGGTGGGACGCACGAGGCCGTCCTCGCACAGCGTCAGGCCATCGGGAAGGAGAACGGAAACCGGGCATTCAACAGAGGCGTTCATAGCCCCATCCTGCGCGTTCCCCTCGCGTTCGGGCAAACGCCACTGTGACCCCTGTGGATAACGCCGACGCGCGCACCACCCCTGTGGATAGGGCGATGCGCGCGTCAGCTATGCACAGGAGGTGTCCCTAGCGGCGGCGCTTCTCGCGCACACGCACCGAGATCTGAATGGGCGTGCCCGTGAAGCCGAAGGTTTCGCGCAGGCGGCGCTCGATGAAGCGGCGGTAGCCCGGATCCAGGAACCCGGTCGTAAACAGGACAAAGCGCGGGGGCTTGCTCGACGCCTGCGTGCCAAAGAGGATTCGGGGCTGCTTGCCTCCGCGCAGCGGGTGCGGATGCGCGGCCACGAGCTGGCCGAGGAACGCGTTGAGCTGGCCCGTCGGGATGCGGGTTTCCCAGCCCTCGAGGGCGGCGTCGAGCGCGCGCACGATGCGGTTGGTGTGCCAGCCGGTCTTGGCCGCCAGGTTGATACGCGGTGCCCACTGGACCTGCACCAGCTCTCGCTCCAGCTCGTTCTTGATCTCCTTCTGGCGATCCTCATCCACCAGGTCCCACTTGTTGGTGACGATGACGAGCGCTCGGCCTGCGTCGATGACCTGTTGGACGACGCGTACGTCCTGCTCGGTCAGGGGAGCGGACCCGTCGATGAGAACCAGGGCGACCTCAGCCTTCTCGATAGCGGCCTGCGTGCGGATGGACGCGTAGTAGTCCGCGCCGGTCGTACGGTGCATCTTACGGCGGATGCCGGCGGTGTCGACGAACCACCAGGAACGTCCGTCCAGCTCGATGAGTTCGTCGACGGGGTCGCGGGTTGTACCCGCAAGCTCGTTGACGACGACGCGCTCGCCGCCAGCCAGCGAATTGAGCAGTGAGGACTTACCGACGTTGGGACGGCCAACCAGGGCGACGCGGCGCGGGCCACCGGAGGGCAGCGCCGAGGCCACGGCGGATTCTGCCGGCAGAACATCCATGACGACGTCGAGGAGGTCACCAGTGCCACGCCCGTGCAGCGCGGAGATTGCGTGGGGTTCACCCAGGCCGAGGCTCCACAGGTAGGCAGCGTCAGCCTCCTGCAGGGGAGAATCGACCTTGTTGGCGGCCAGGATGATCGGCTTCTTCTTCGAGCGCAGCATCTCGACGATACGCTCATCCGACGCCGTCACACCGACCGTCGCGTCGAGGACCAGTACGACCGCGTCGGCCAGGTCCACGGCGATCTCGGCCTGCTCGGCGACCGAGCGATCCAGGCCCTTCACGTCGATTTCCCAGCCACCCGTGTCCACCAGCGTGAAGTCACGCCCGGCCCACTCAGCGGGGTAGGAGACACGATCGCGCGTTACGCCGGGCGTGTCCTGGACAACGGCCTCGCGGCGCCCCAGGATGCGGTTCACCAGCGTGGACTTGCCGACGTTGGGTCGACCGACGACGGCGAGGACCGGCAGGCCCGCCGCGACATCGCCGGAATCGTCGAACTCAACCTCGCCGGACAGCAGCGCCAAGTCCTCGTCATCCAGGTCGAACTGGTCGAGGTTGGCGCGCATGACGCGGGCGCGGGCCGCAGCGTCATCGTCGGTCAGGTCGATCATCTCAGACGAGGCCGGGGCCTGGTCCGCGGTGTAGGCGTCGGCTGTGTCGTCCCCGGGAATGTGGGTCGCGCCGTGCTGCGTATCGAAGTCGTTCACCCGCCCAGTCTACGGCGTGGCGCGCCGCGCGGGTCGAATGGGGACCCCCGTGGCGCGCCAGTTCACAGGTTTATTACCGCTACTCGTGGGAGCGTACGTCGCAGGCGAGGACCTCGGCGGCGACGGGCACGTCGTTGTAGCGGTGGTGGATTCCTTGGATTTCCTGGTACCACTCAGCGCCCTTGCCCGTAATGATGACGGTGTCGCCGGGCTTGGCCGCCAGGATGGCGCGGCGCACGGCGTCGCGTCGGCACGTCGTAACCTCGGTGACGTCCTCCATGCCGGGGCGCACGGAGGCGATGCCACGCAGCAGATAGTCACGGATAGACTGAGGATCCTCGGTGCGCGGGTTCTCGTCCGTGACCCACAGGATGTCGGCCTCGCGTGCCGCGATCTGCGCCAAATGCTCACGCTTGGTCGCGTCGCGGTCGCCGTCGGTGCCAAAGACGATGACGACTTTGCCGGGGGTCAGCTCGCGCGTTGAGCGCAGCGTCCACTCGAGAGCCTCGGGGGTGTGCGCGTAGTCGACGATCACGAGGGGCTGGGCACCGGGGGTCGGGTTGACCTTCTCCATGCGTCCGGGGATCTGGGGAGCATTTCGACGGACGTGATGACGTCGGCCAGGTCGATGCCCAGGGTCACCGCGGACACGATGGCGACCGCGGTGTTCTGGACGTTGACCTCACCCAGGATGGGCATTGCAACGCGGTGGCCGGTGCCGGTGGGGTCGACGAGCGTGAAGACCGTGCGCCCGATGGACTGGTCTGGCGCGATGTCACGGACCTGCCAGTCGGCGCTTTCGCTCGTCAGGGCTGACACGGTTGTCACCGGTACGGTCGCCTGCTTCGCCAGGCGACGACCCCATTCGTCGTCGACGCACACGACGCCGGCGCGGGAGTGCTCGGGGGTAAACAGCAGGGCCTTGGCAGCGAAGTAGTGCTCCATGTCGCCGTAGTAGTCCAGGTGGTCGTGCTGCAGGTTCGTGAAGGCGGCGACGTCGAAGACGATGCCGTCGACGCGGTGCAGGGACAGGGCGTGCGCCGACAGCTCGATAACACCGGCACCGCAGCCGTACTGCTCGGTCGCGGCCAGGAAGCGGGCGATGACGGGAGCCTCGGCGGTCGTGCGCACGGCCTCGAACGAGATTGGCCCGACGTGGGTTTCGACAGTGCCGCACAGGGAAGCCTCGGGGAAACGCGAGGCGATGGCCGCGCGCATCAGGTACGAGGTCGTCGTCTTGCCATTCGTGCCCGTCACGGCCATGGTCGTCAGGCGCGAGGCCGGGGCCGAGTAGACGTTGTCACACAGGGCGGGGACGATGCCTCGCGGATCAGCCACCTGAACGACCGGCACGCCCAAGCCTCGTTCACTGGCCTGCTCGCGGCCGGCCTCATCCGTGAGAATCACGGTGGCACCGGCTTCGATGGCCGCGTGGGCGAAGCGGATGCCGTGCTGGGTCAGGCCGGGGATCGCCACGAACATCCAGCCGGATTCGCAGTCATCGGAGGAAACGGTCACGCCCGAGATCGCCAGGTCGGCGGTGTCGAGCGGCGTGGGGGCACCGTCCGCGCCGTAGAACCCCTGGACCTCGAGGCCTGCCAGGGCACGCACGAGCGGGATCGGATCGATGGACGGACGGATATCAATCACTGAGGTCATGTCTCTACTCTAGTTCGTCTACGCGCCCCCGTGTAGCACGCGCATGTTCGGTGACACAGTAGGATAGGAGTCATGCAGATCTTGACACGCAACGAAGCAGCACACCGCGCTGCCACCCTCGAGGTGTCCGCCATCGACGTCACCGTTGACGTTTCGGGTGCCATGAACACCTCGCGAGAGACCTACCCCGTCACCTCCATTCTGACGCTGGTCGCGCGCGAGGAACGCACATTCATTGACATCGCGGGACAGGTCGAAGCCGTTCTGCTCAACGGAGCGGATCACCCCTTCGACGACGAAGAAGACCGTGTCTGGGTGTCCGGCCTGCCAGTGGGGGAGACCGCCACCCTCGAGGTGCGAGCGCTCGCGCGCTACTCGCGCAGCGGTGAAGGCCTGCACCGTTACGCGGACCCCGAAGACGGAGAGGTTTACCTCTATACGCAGTTTGAACCCAACGACGCTCACCGCGCGTGGCCGTGCGTCGACCAGCCAGACGTCAAGCCTGCGTGGACCTTCCACGTCATCGCGCCCCAGGATTGGGTCGTCTTCTCCAACGGCGTCGAGGTCGGCGTTGAGACCACCGCTGACGGAGTGACGCGCCGCGATTTTTCCACGACACCCCCGCTCTCCAGCTACATCACCGCGGTTGTCGCGGGTCCCTGGGCGGTCATCGAGGGTCCCACGTGGAGCGGTGGCGGTGCCGATGGCGGGCACGTCGAGCTGCCCCTGCGCCTGGCCTGCCGACGCACGCTCGCGCGCTACCTCGACTCCGAGGACGTCTTCGAGGTGACATGCGCGGGCCTGGACTTCTTCCACGAGCGCTACGGCATTACCTTCCCCTGGGGTTCCTACGACCAGATCTACGTGCCCGAATACAACTTGGGTGCCATGGAGAACCCCGGCTGCATTACCTTCAACGAGTCCTACATCTCCCGCTCCACGCCGACCTTCTCCGAACGCCAGCGCCGCGCGAACACGACCCTGCACGAGATGTGCCACATGTGGTTCGGTGACCTGGCGACCCCAGCATGGTGGGACGACCTGTGGCTCAAGGAGTCTTTCGCAGAGAACCAGGGGGCCAGCGCAATCGCGACAGCAACCCAGTACACGGGGGAGTGGGCGAACTTCGCGATGAACCGAAAGATCTGGGCCTACACGCAGGACCAGATGCCTACGACACACCCGATCGCCGCCGACATCCCGGACGTGGCCGCCGCTAAGACCAACTTCGATGGCATCACCTACGCCAAGGGGGCCGCCGTCCTCAAGCAGCTGGTCGCGTGGGTTGGAGAGGATGCCTTCTACGAGGGTGCCCGACGCTACTTCGACAAGCATCGCTTCGGTGCGACCAGCCTGGGTGACCTGCTCGAGGCACTCGAGGAGGCGTCCCACCAGGAGTTGGGTTCGTGGAAGAGCGCCTGGCTGGATACTCCCGGCCCTTCGACGCTGTCTGCCTCGTGGGAAACCGACCCCGTCGGCGCAATCACGAACTTCACTCTCCATCAGGGTGGCGAGGCATGCGGCGGTGTCCTGCGTCCCCACCGTGTGACCGTCTCGACCTGGCGTGCTGCCGACGGTACCCTCGAGCGCACCCATGTTTTCGACGTCCGTATCGACGCTGAGAACACACCCATCGACCCCGAGGGAGTGCTCGCCATTCCGGGTGGTGCTGCCTTCGTTGACCTCGTCGTCATCAACGACGACGACCTCACTTACGCGATCTCTCGTCTGGATGAGCGCTCCACCGACGTCGCTCTGGCCTACGTCGGCACGATCAACGCACCCATCACCCGAGCGGTCATCTGGGCGTCCCTGTGGAACGCGGTCCGCGACGGCCTGCTTGATCCGCGCCGCTTCATCGCTGCCGTCCTGGGTGCTGTGCCCACCGAGACCGAACCTGCGGTCCGCGACCGTCTGCTGCTCTTTGTGGCCGAGGCCCTGTCCTCCTTCCTGCCCGGAAGCGTCCGCGCCGAATCGCACGACCAAGTGCTGGCCACCACCATTCGCTTGGCGAGGGAATCCGTCGCCAGCGACGCGGACGCGTGGCGTGCCTACACGCGCGCGTTCATCGCTGAGTTCGCCGCCCGAGGCGGAGACGAGTACGAGGCCATGGTGCGCGGCTTCGCTGCTGTCGACAACCCCGATATTGCCTGGCGTGCGCGCCGAGCGCTGGCTGCCCGAGGCCTCGTTGACGAGCAGACGATCCTCGCCTGGCGCGATGCCGATGGTTCCGGAGAGGCTGCCCGTATGGCTGTCGAGGCTATCGCCTCCCTGCCCGAGGAGACAACCCGCTCCCGCGCCTGGGCGTCGGTGATGTCAGATACCCTATCTAATGACTACTTGAGCGCGACCCTCGCGGGCCTCCAGGCGTCCTCCTGGGAGGGGTCCTCCGGCGTGGCCGAGGCCGTGGCGCGCATGCGCGAATACTGGGAGAGGCACACGATCGGCATGGCGCTGCGCTACGTGAGCGGCGTGCTCGACCTCAGCGTCGACGTAACGCGTGAGGGCAGCGTCGAAGCAAGTGTGACACTGCTGCGCTCCTGGCTTGACGCCCACGAGGACGCCCCAGCACAGCTGCGCCGCATCGTCGTCGAGCATCTCGACGACTTCGAGCGCCGCGAGCGTGTCCAGCACCGCTGGGAGCACGATCAGTGACGCTGCACGAGGAACGCCACGAGGAAGCAAGGGAGGAGAACGAGGCTACCAGGGCCTCGGGACTGGACCCCGCTGCATCGATGTCACTCCTAACATCGATGCTGACCAACCCCCTCGACGCGGGCTACGAGCACTACAGAGCTGAGCACGGACCCACGCCAAACCGATTCGTCGGGCGGCTGGGCGTGTTCATCGTTGCTGTTGCCCTCGGCTTCGGATCCGTCGTGGCCACCGTCTCCCTGCGTACCCCCGTCGGGGACGTCAAGGCTGACCTCAAGCATCAGGCGGCGCAGCGCTCCGCTCAGGTCGCGACCCTGGACGACGAGGTGCAGTCCCTCGGGCGTGCGATCGACGGATACTCTCGCTCTGGGCCGACCACACAGACCGACCATGCTCTGGCTCTGGCGACTGGGTCGAGCGCCGTGAGCGGTCCCGGTATCACCGTGACCCTGACGGACCGAGCCACGCCCGGCAAGGGGAGCGGTGCCGTGCGCGACCAGGACCTGGCCATGGTCGTCAACGCCATGTGGGGCGCTGGCGCTGAAGCGGTGTCGATCAACGGGCAGCGGATTGGACCGACCACCTTCGTGCGTACGGCGGGCTCCGTTATCCTGGTGAACATCACGCCCGTGTCCTCTCCCTACATCGTCAGCGCCATCGGAGACTCAAACGCGCTGTCCGTCGCCCTCGTACGCGGCAACACGGGCGACTACCTGTCCGCAGCCCAATCGGTGACCGGCATGACCGTCTCCACAAAGGTTGCGCCTTCCCTCTCGATGGACGCGCTCGCCCCGACCACCCCCCAATACGCCACACTTCTCACCGCTTCGACCGAAGGAGCCACATTGTGATTGCCGTCATCGGATTGATCATCGGAATCGTCCTGGGCATCCTGCTTGACCCCACCGTTCCCGCCTGGCTCGCGCCCTTCCTACCCGTTGCCGTTGTCGCAGGCTTGGACGCACTGTTCGGCGCGGGGCGCGCGTGGCTCGAAGGAAGGTTCGCGGACCGTGTGTTCGTCACGTCCTTCTTCTGGAACGTTGTTGTTGCCTGCCTCCTGGTGTTCCTTGGCTCTCAGCTGGGCGTGGGATCAGCCATGACAACCGCCGTCGTTGTGGTCCTGGGCATCCGTATCTTCTCCAATACCGCATCCATCCGCCGACTCCTGCTGAAGGCCTGATATGAGCGACCAGACGCCCCGTGCGATCCCCGTAGTCGATGATGCCGCGCCAGAGAGCCTCGCCGAGGCCTCGTTCGAAACGGATGCCACCGGCAAGCGCACCGCTTACCGCGAGTCTCACACAGGACCCGGGCTCTGGGCGCGCGCACGAGAAGCTTTCTTCGCTCTGCCGCGTGGCCTGCACATCGTCATACTCATCATCTTTATGATCCTCGGTTTTGCCCTGGCGACACAGGTACGCGCCCAGCATTCTGACCCCCTTGAGGGACTCTCCGAGCAGGACCTCGTCACCCTCCTGGACGAGCTGGGTACCCAGGAGCAGAACCTGCAGGGTAGGCGCGCTGAACTCGCCGGCGAACTCGATGATCTCCAAAGCGCCGCTAGTGAGGCGGACGCGCGCGAGCAGGCGTCCGCGAAAGCAGCGTTGCAGGCTCAGATCGCTGCGGGCACGGTTGCTGTCCAGGGACCGGGGGTGACTATCTCAGTCGCGGATCCCGGCGCTTCCCTCAGCCCCACCCAGTTTGTCATGACGCTGGGGGAGTTGCGTAATGCCGGTGCCGAGGCCATCGATCTGAATGGTGTGCGCCTCACGATGCGCTCGGCTTTCACCGGTCAGGCGGGTGGAATCATCGTCGATGGCACCCCGATCGCGGCGCCATACACGTGGACGGTCATTGGTGACTCTCAGACGATTGCCACCGCGCTGGAAATTCAGGCGGGTTCCGCCTCACAGATGCGCGCAAAGGGGGCCGTGGTGACAATCACCCCGACCGATTCGGTGACGATTCACTCCCTCGCCACGCCGCGTCCAGCCCAGTACGCAACCTATGAATAAACGCCCCCCGGCCTATAATGAATGTGGAGGTCACCGTGCCCGTGCTTGCGGGATGGTGAACGTTTACACTTATATGACAGTCCCGTTATGAGACCTTTGGAGCGCACCATGTCCGACAACCAGCCTTTTGACCCTACAGCAACGTCCGTTTTCGGCCTGATGCCCCTCACGGATGACGTCGAGGAGGCCCCGGTTGCTCTCTCTGCCCGTGATCGCGAGGCTGTTGAGGCGCTGCCCGCCGGATCGGCCCTGCTGATCGTTCAGCGTGGTCCCAACACGGGTGCCCGTTTCCTCCTCGACCCCGATGTGACGAACGCCGGTCGCTCGCCCCGAGCCGATATCTTCCTCGATGATGTGACCGTGTCGCGTAAGCACTGCCAGTTCATCGCCTCGAACGGACGCCACATCGTGCGCGATTCGGGGTCGCTCAACGGCACCTACGTCAATCGTGAGCGCGTTGACTCCGTCGAGCTGCGTGCGGGCGACGAGGTTCAGATCGGCAAGTATCGCCTGACCTATCAGCCGTCGACCAAGCAGGCCTGACGTGACAGGATCGGCTGCTCGTATCCGCGACGCGCGCCCCGCTGCGGGCGTGTCGTCGTGGCCTCACGACGCCGATCATTCCCCTGAGCTGTCGATCGGGCGTGTCGTTGAGGAGTTGGCGGAAGAATTCCCCGCGATCTCACTGTCGAAAGTTCGCTATCTAGAGAGCGAGGGACTCGTGAACCCCGCGCGCACGGGGGCGGGCTACCGTAAGTACTCCGCCGCAGACGTGGAGCGTCTTCGCTACGTCCTGGCTGAGCAGCGTGATTCGTTCACTCCTCTGAGCGTGATCCGCTCGCAGCTCGATGCCCTCGACGCTGGCCACACGCCCACACGTCGTCGCGTCGCTCAGGTCGTATCCTCCGAGGGGCAGACCGTGTCTTTGGGCGGGCGCCGCGCGATTCCGGCCAGCGATCTGGCTGACCTGACGGGCGTCGACATGGACACGCTTGAACGCTATTCTCGCCTCGGCCTGATCACCCCGGACTTGGCGGGGTATTTCCCGGCCCGGTGTGTTCATGCTGTCACTGCGATCGCGCGCCTGGAGTGTGCGGGCGTTGACGTGCGTGTCTTGCGCGCCGTTCGTCAGGGTGCGGAGCGCAGCGCAGATATCATCGACCAGACGGTGTCCTCCCAGAGGGGACGAGGCCGTGGCGCTGACCGCGAGCGGGCACGTGCGCGGGCGATTGAGCTGGGTGATTTATTCGCTGAGCTGCATCGCGAGATGCTGACGGTGGCAGTGTCGGCGCTGTCCGATGAGGGGGATCTGACTCTCATCGTTGATCTCCATCTCTAACCTCAAGGTTAGACGCGCCGGGAGGGTCGTTGACCGCCCATCGTCGGTGCACTACCGTAGTCCTGTTCTTATCAATACCCAACGTCAAGGAGTCCCACAGTGAGCGCACAGGCCGGCGCCGTATCTCGGCAAGGCATGCTTTTCGGCGACCCGCTTGAGGGCATTGAAACGGGCGAGGTCGGCTATCGCGGACCCATCGCGTGCAGCGCTGCTGGCATCACCTATCGCCAGCTGGATTACTGGGCTCGCACCGGTTTGCTCCAGCCCTCGATCCGTGCAGCGCGCGGTTCTGGATCTCAGCGTCTCTACTCATTCCGAGACATCCTGGTTCTGAAGATCGTGAAGAAGCTCCTGGACGCAGGCGTGTCTTTGCAGCAGGTGCGCGTGGCCGTCGGCTCCCTGCAGAACAGGGGAGTGGACGACCTGGCGTCGATCACCCTCATGAGCGATGGAGCCTCCGTCTACGAGTGCACATCGACCGATGAGGTCATTGATCTTCTACAGGGTGGTCAGGGCGTTTTCGGTATCGCTGTGGGACGCGTCTGGCGTGAGGTCGAGGGGTCTCTCGCTAAGCTGCCGCTCGAGCGTCCCGACGGTGCCTACGTCGATGATTTGGCTGTGCGTCGTCATGTCAAGCGCACCGCCTCCTGAATGCGAGGTGTCGCGCGAGCAAGGGGATGCGCCGCGCAACGGTCATGACATAAAGGCTGTGGGCCAGGCTTGATGCCTGGCCCACAGCCTTTTCTTGTTGGTGGGGAAAGACGCCTACTTGCGGCCCAGCGGGCGGCGAATCGTGTAGGCGGTATCCAGGTCGGTAATCTCGACCGTCACCATGCCATGCTCGTCGACGATGTAAGACTCCTCGATGAGAGGTCCATCCTCGGTGCGCACAACCTCGATCGATTCAAGGTCCACGTCGCTGCGGCGCAGGCTCTGATCGAAGGGGAAGATGACTTCACCGCAGGGCTGCAGGTCGCCGCGGGGCACCCAGGCCTCGTCGAACGACGAGTACTCGACGAAGCGGAAGTAGCCGATGTTGTGCGCCGCTCGGTAGCAGCGCTTAATCGTCAGCGTCTCGCCGGGAGCAAGCTCCGTGTTGGGCTCGAGCAGCGTGTCGAAGGAGATGAAGGAGCCGCCGTCGCGCTCACGGAACACGCCGACGCCGCGCGAGAGCTGCTCGCGCACCGTATAGGCGGCTTCGGGATCGGCACCGATGGCCAGGCCGATGGCGGTCGAGGCTGCCGTGTGCGGAGAGCGGTGGACGCGGCGACCGAAGCGGGCACGCAGGATGCGCGCGACGAGCGGCAGCTGGGAGCCGCCACCCACGACGTACAGACCTGCGACGTCACCGCCGAGCTGACCGACCCCGGAGGCATCGGGGACGAGCAGGGGTTCCATGGCCTCGACCGTTGCATTCACGAGCGGTGTTGCGGCGTCATAGAAGTCTGCGACGGGGATCGTCGTGGGTTCGCCGTTGACGGGTACGGTAATGAACTTCGACGAGGGGGAGAGGGCCTCCTTGGCGGAGCGAGCATCCTCGATGAGGCGTTCCCACGCGGCGTCTCCGAGCAAACCGGAGTCAGTGCCCGCCGCTGCTGCGAGACGGTTCGCCAAGATGACGTCGAAATCATCACCGCCGACCAGGTTCAGGCCGCGCGATCCCAGGACCTCGTGCAGTGTACCGGTGGCCGACACGATAGAGGCGTCGAAGGTACCGCCGCCGAGGTCGTAGACGAGGATCGAGGTGCGCTTCGAGTTCAGGGTACCCGCGTGGCGATGCGTGTACTCGAAGCCCGCAGCGGAGGGCTCGTTGACCATCGCGAGGACGTCCCAGCCTGCACGGCGGAACGCCTCGAGGGTCAGGAAGCGCTGCGCAGACCAGGCGTGCGCGGGAATGCCGACGAGAGCCTCAAGCTTCTCCGAGGCGGGCACGGAGGCAACCGACGAGTTCGTGCGCACCGTGCGCGCGACATACGTCAGGAAGCCGGTGAGCGCGTCGAGTACGGAGATGCTGTGGTTGCCCAGGCGCAGTGTGGATGTGTCGGTAACCGACGGATCCGACAGCAGGCGCTTGAAGGAGCGCAGGTGGGGCGCACCCTCGCGGGCAGCATCCTCGGCGTCGAAGCCGTAGACGAGATGATCGCCGTCCAGCGCGAGGATTGACGGAATGAAGTCCACCGTATCCTCGCGGTTGTTCACGAAAGAGACGATGGGGTAGTTCCCCCGATCAACAATAGCAATCGCGGTTGTCGTGGTACCAAAATCTACTCCGAGTCTCATAGGACTAACCCTATCGCGCATTTTCAGTCTCTCCTAGAACGTCTCGCCGGTGCTTCGCACATTTTCTGGTAACGTGCGCTGTGTAATTGTGACTAAGGTCCATGCGACCAGAAATACGCCGTTCCGGCGATAGCGTCAACTACATAATGGTTACCCGTTGCGATAATCGTCATGATGGTCAAAATTGGGTGAAAAATGACGATGAGACGCGCCCGCCATGAGCGCCATACGTAGGTTCCGAGCATAAAAGCTACCCAGACCGACCAGCCCGTATGCATTGATGGCATGGCTCCGTAGGGGTTGGCGAGGGTGCCGAAGAGGTGAGAATACGCGGAGGTGTGCTGGGCGACCGCATCCGTGATGCCGAACTCGGGAACGAGGCGTGGGGGGAGCAAGTGGGTAGGTCCAGTAGGTGATAAGCGCGCCCAGCGTCATGATGACGAGCGTCCAGCGGGCACGTGAATAGTACTGCGGAGAACGGACCCACAGGGCGAGCAGGGTAAGCCCGGTAAAGAGAAAGAACGACACGGCATATTGCAAGGAGGCCAGTGAGGCGAGCATCGGATGAGCCGCAAGCCATGAGTTCACGGGCGGCTCAATGTCAATGCCGAGCGAGCGCTCAGCGGAGACGACGTCGTGCGCGTGTGCAACTGCGACGCTCTCGCTGGCTCGCGCCAGGAACGAGAGAATGGAATAGGTCAGGCAGGCGAGGGTGAGGACCAATACCTCCCGCACGGGATGTCTCGCCGTTTGCTGTGTGTGATGGTCCGTAGTCATGATCGTAACTCTAGCGCGTGCGCGTCGAGGGACCAGGGGAGCTAATCGGACATAATATACATTATCGGATCGTTGGGGTGGGGTGAGAAGAGGCCGTGCAGTATTCCGCTTGACGTGTCCGGTAGAATGGGCACGTTTCTTATCTACGTCCAGGAGGCTGTTATGGCTGACCGCGCACTGCGTGGCATGCAGATCGGTGCCAAGTCCCTCGAGTCCGAGGACGGCGTCGTTTTCGCCGATCGTTTCATTGTTCGTTACGCGTGCCCGAATGGACACGAGTTCGAGGTGACACTCTCCAGCGAAGCCACCGCTCCGGCGACCTGGGAATGCAAGTGTGGCCAAACCGCCGAACTTATCGGCGAGACTGAGGAAGATGAGGATAACAAGCCCGTCAAGCCTCAGCGTACGCACTGGGACATGCTGCTGGAGCGCCGCTCCATCGAGGAACTCGAGATCGTCTTGACCGAGCAGCTCACCGCCTACCGCGAGGGTCGCTTGCGCCCCGAGGGGTCCTACCGCAAGGGCTAATCCCTGCGAAACAGCGAACGCGCGGCCTGAGCCAGACGGCTCAGGCCGCCTTTTGTGACCATCGCTAGTTCCTCGACGAAAATCGACGAGTCGAGCTTCGATTCACCCGCCATGCGCTCATCGAAGGTGATCGGCACCTCGACAATCGTCGCTCCCAGCGAGCGTTCGAGCTCCGTCATCTCTACCTGGAAGCCGAAACCGGTCGCCTCGACGCGCCCCAGGATGCCATGCGTCGACAGGAAGGACGAACGGTGCACCCGCAGCCCCGCTGTCGCATCGCGTACGGGTGTCCCCAGACAAAAACGGACATAATAATTGCCCGCCTTCGACAGAGCGACGCGTTTGGCCGACCAGCCATTCACCTGGCCGCCACGCACCCAGCGCGAGCCGATGACGAGGTCCGGACGATCCGGTCCGCCCATACGGGACAGCAGTTTGGGCAGATCTACCGGGCGGTGCGAGCCGTCTGCGTCCATCTGGAGGATAAACGGATATCCATGCTCGATGCCCCAGCCCATGCCATCGACGTAGGCGGTGGCCAATCCTGACTTAGCGGGCCGGTGCAGGACGAACAGTCGCTCCTCCCCCGCGCGGCGCTCGTCGACCCACTCCCCCGTGCCGTCCGGCGAGGAGTCGTCGACGATAAGGACGTGCGCGGCCGGGACGTGGGTCCAGATTTCCTCCAGGATCGTCGGCAGCGTCGACATCTCGTTGTAGGTGGGGATCACGATGAGGGTGTTGTCGCCATGGGGTGACGGAGAAAGACGCTGCTTTGTAGTCATGAGCCACATTCTGCCTGTTTTAACGAGTGGTCGCACGTGCTGCACGTTCGGCGATGCCCCACCGGATCGCGCTCACCCATCCCGAGGCGGCGATCAGCAGGCTGAGTCCCATGAACGCGAAGGGGATCGTCTCCCCCGCCCGGGCGGTCACGGTTAGCGAGGAACGCAGCGGTACATCAGCGACCAGCGTCGCCACAGACTCCGTGTCCGTAGAAGCGAGCACACTTCCATCGGGGCGAATCACATAGGAATGACCGGTCGTTGATGACTGGACGGCGCTGCGTGAGTACTCCATCGCCCGCATGCGCAGCAGCTGGCCCTGCTGTGCAGACTCGCCGGAGGAACGGAAGTGATAGTTGTTCGACGGGGTGACAATCATCTGTCCACCGCGGGCTACGCCCTCGCCGATGACCGAGGGATAGGCGCCCTCGAAGCAGATACCGACGGCCACGGGAACCCGGCGCCCGTCGCGAGCAGGCACCCTCATGAGCGGGGTTTCATCCCCGGCCTCCATGTCCTTGGCGGACTGGGCGGCTTCGGTGGCGAAGGACGCGATGAACTCGCGGAAGGGAATGAACTCACCGAAGGGTACGGGCACGTGCTTGGAGTAGCGTGCTTTCTCGTCGATTCCCACGCCCGGACGCCAGATCGCAAGCCAATTCTTCACGCGGTCACGGTCGTTGAGGTTCGTGTAACCGATAAGGATCGGCGCATCCAGGGCTACTGCCGCCTTATCAACGATGGATCCGATATCGGCGAAGGCAACGGGATCACGATCCACCGATCCTTCGCCCCATAGGGCCACGTCGATTGGTTTGTCGATGACCGCAGGATCGGCTGCCAGGCTGAGCGAAGCCCGCATGTTATTGCTCGTCACCTCGCCCGGGTGGCTGTAGGCCCGCGGACCCGGCAGAGTAATGTCGCCCTGAACGACGCCGACGCGCAGGTAGCCCTCCTCGGCTTTGTTTGACAGCGGGATCACCAGGGGTGCAATAACGCCAGCGAGCACGAAGACGGCCAGGAACGGGCGAGAAAACCAATGTTCACGCCGCACGGCTGCATCACGGTAAGCGAACATGCGTCGGGTCAGAACCGCAAGGAAGATGACGGCGGCTGTCACGACGGTCGTCCCGCCATAGGGTGCCAGATGTCCCAGCGGTGCATCCACCTGCGGCAGAGCCACGGACCCCCAGGGGAAGCCCGACCACGGCCAGCGCGAACGAGCGGCATCCACGCCTGCCCACGTGATCGCATAGAGGAGCGCCTGCATGAGTGGGCCGCGCGCCCATGACCACAGCTGCGTCCACCGCGTAAACAGGACCCAGCCGCACAGGAAGAGCGTTTGAGCGAAGGCAAGGACAAACCACGCCGGCTTCATGCCCACGGCCATGGGAACCCAGTCGATAAGAGGCAGCCACATGCTCATCCCGAACGCGACCGTCACGGTGAGTGCGCGAGGAGCCCGGGCCTCGTCGATGCGGGAGATGAACAGGGCCAGCGCTGGGATCGTCATCCACCACCACCCGATCGGCGGGAAAGCGGAGTACAGGGCCAGGCCAGCGGAGGCTCCGATCAACGCATCCCCGCACACGTGTGCGAACGACACTCGGTGCAAAATCTCCCGATGCACCATGCCTACCTCCCCGGAGTGTCAAATGGTGGACCAGGCCACGATACCGCGACCGATGCGATCCTTGGCGGCCTCGGCCCGACGTGCGAGATCGCTCGTGGGCGCGGAGGAAGCGATCTGTCCCAGGCAATCCATGACCTGGCGCATCCAGCGCACGAAGTCACCAGCCTGAATATCAGTCCCGTCGATGGCGGTGGCCAGCGTCGAGCCGTGCGCCCACGCGAGTGTCGCAGACATGAGTCCCGCATCCAAGGACGGCGTCGGGTCGCACCCGCACTGCTTCTCTACGCGGTGCACGCGCGCGAGCGTTCCCAAGGATTCTTCCCACGCCGTGCGCAGACGGATGCCGACACCGGTGGGAGCCAGCTCGTTGGCGTCGTCGTCACTGCGAGAGTCATACACCAGGGCGGAGACCATCGAGGCAAGCTCGGCCTCGTCCAGGTCGTTCCACGCGCCCTCGTTGAGTGACATCGCGATCACCAGGTCACGCTCGCCAAAAATGCGGCGCAGCCTCTCCCCCGACGCCGTCACCCGGTCGCCGTCCAGAAAACCGAGGCGCTCAAGGACCGCGCACACACGGTCAAAGTGGGCCGCCACCGAACCCGTCTGAGAGTCGATGGAGCGGCGCAGAAGATCGATCTCGCGCCCCAGGCGCGCCCACTGGGCACCCGCACGCGCATGCTCCTCGCGGTGGGGGCAGCGGTGCGCGGGGTGGGCGCGCATGGCCGCGCGCAGCTCTCCGATCGTGTCCGCCTCGCTCGAGGTCTGGGCGGGCAGTGGGTAGCATCCCTTGGCCGCACCCGAGCGCAACTCTCCAGCGATGCGGGTACGTTCCTTCGTGCGTCGCAGGGCCGAACCGCCAGGGATCGACATGCGTCCGACGACGGCGATACCGCCGCGCACATCCTCCGGAGCCAGCGCCCGCCAGGTGGCGTCCTCGGCAATGACTGAGACCTCGGCGCGGCCCGAAGCGGACGTTGCCTTCGCTCCGACGACGCACAGGCGCGTCTTACGCCCGCGGATCAGGGCGAGCACATCTCCCGGGCGTACGCCCGCAAGCACCCGGCGAGACTCGTCGCGCGTCTCGCGCTTACGGGCGCGCACACCCGACTTTTCAGCCTGGCTGATGCGATCACGCAGCATGAGGTACTCGCCGACATCGCCCGCGGAACAGGTCAGGTCATCGGCGATCGCGTGCTGCCGTGCCTCGAGTTCGGTCAGACGCGTGGCCAGCTGCACAACGGCCGAATCAGCCTGAAACTGTGCGAACGAGGACTCCAAGACCTTTCGGGTCTGCGTGCGCGTTGAGCGAGCCAGCAGGTTGACGACCATGTTGTAGGTCGGCGTGAACGCAGAGATCAGCGGATAGGTACGTTTGGACGCGAGCGCCGCGACCTCCTCGGGTGCCACTCCCCCGCGGTGGGAGACGACCGCGTGCCCCTCGGTGTCGATGCCTCGGCGTCCCGCGCGTCCTGACAGCTGCGTAAACTCGCCGGCGGAGAGCGACACGTGCGCCGATCCGTTCCATTTCGTCAGCGATTCGATGACGACGGTGCGCGCAGGCATGTTAATGCCCAGGGCCAATGTCTCGGTCGCGTAGACCATCTTGACCAGCCCCTGGGAGAACAGGTGCTCGACGGCCTCCTTCATGAGGGGCAACATGCCGGCGTGGTGGGCGGCGATGCCGCGCATAAGGCCACGCTTCCAAGCGTCAACACCGAGTACGACGGCATCCTCGGGGGCTATCAGGGCGATGACCTCGTCGACGTAGCGTTCGATCTCGGCCGCCTCCGAGCGCGTCGTCAGCGTGATACGCGTGAGCAGCACTTGGCGCACGGCGTCCTCGCAACCCGCGCGCGAGAAAATGAAGGTGATCGCGGGCAGCAGGTGGGCGCGATCTAGCGAGATGAGCGTGGAAGGCCGCGACTCCCGGCGCACGCGCACGGGTCGATTCCACGAGCGAGATCCGCGCCCGCCGCGCATCCCCGAGTCGTTCGTAGCGGCCACCAGCTCGGGGTTGAGCTTGCGCTTGCCGGTTGGCGCGTACAGGTCGAAGATGTCCTCCCCGACGATCATGTGCTGGTAGAGGGGCACCGGGCGTTGCTCTGAGACAATGATCTCGCAGGACGAGCGTACCTCGCGGATCCACGCCCCGAACTCCTCCGCGTTCGACACGGTCGCCGACAAGGCGATGATCGACACGTGCGCGGGCAGGTGAATGATCACCTCTTCCCACACGGGTCCGCGCATCTTGTCGGCCAGGTAGTGCACTTCGTCGAGGACAACGACGCCCAGGTCATCCAGGGATGCCCCCGCGTAGATCATGTTGCGGCATACCTCGGTCGTCATGACGACGACCGGCGCTTTGGAGTTAATCGACGTGTCGCCGGTCGCCAGGCCGACGTTGTCCGCCCCGTAGAGGTCGCACAACTCAAGGTACTTCTGGTTGGACAGCGCCTTGATGGGCGTCGTGTAGAAGGCGCGCATGCCGCGCTGCAGGGCCACGTAGGCACCGAACTGGCCGACGATAGTCTTGCCCGCACCCGTGGGTGCCGCCACCAGGACGGAGTTGCCCGCCTCGACGGCGTCGAGCGCGTCAAGCTGGAAGGGATCGGGGGTAAAGCTCAGTCCCGCCACCCAGCGTCCGCGCAGGGACGAGGCCGCGCGGGCGTGCTCCTGGAAGGCAGCGTAGCGCTGGGCCGCACTGCCCTCGCCGACGCTCGTGCGTTCCTCGGTGCGTTCGCCCCGTTTGTCGGTGGCACGGTGTCGGCGTCGTTTCGGGCTCACGATTGGTCCTCCTGGGTCCACACGTCGATGATGGAGCGGGCACGTGCCCCGGCCTCGGCCCGACGGTCGGGAGAAACCGCGCGCACGTGGGCTGCGATGTCAGTGAGGAGGCTCAAGCCCCAGTCGTCGTTCCATACGGGTACGTCGATGCGCGCTCCGCCCTCGCTCAGCTCAGCGACAATGGTGCCACCGTACTCGTCAGCGATCCAGCGGGCCGGGCGATCCACGTCGAGCCTCCACGCGGGCGCGTCGTCGCGCACCCGGCGCGGTGCCTGCAGGCGCGGGCCATTCACCCTCACATCCGAGATTGAGGCCACCGCGAAGGTGCGCGGAGCACGGGCCGTATCACACCAGCCGCGCAGCAGCCAGCCCGTCGCCGAGGCCTCCAACGACCACGGGTCGACGACGCGATGCGAGACCTGGCCGCGGGTCGACACATAGTCGAAGGACACGCGCTCACGCCGCTCCAGGGCATCACGCAGCGCCTCCACGATCCTTGACGAGGCCGACGCGGGCGACGCGTCAATCGTGCCCGAACCGCCCGCCTCCCCCAGCCCACCCAGCGCGGAGACGACGAGAGCAGCGTGAGGCAAGTGCGCGGCCACGTCCGGCGCCAGAAGAGGCGCGATCGCCGAGAGTCCAATCAGGAGAGCCTGAGCCTCAACCTCGGACAGACGCAAGGGCGCACTCGCGCCCAACGTTGAGCGCAGCGACACGCGCTGCTCCTCCTCGAAAAGCCCCCAGTCCACCTCGAAAGACTCACCGGGCAGAGAATCACCGACCGATGCCAAGTACTCAATGTCGCGGCGTACCTGGCGGCGCGTGCGGCCAAAATGCGCGCCTATATCATCCACGTGCACGCCGGGATGCTCGGCAATCCACGCAACCATTGACGACAGACGCACGAAAGCAAGGGACACGTTCTCAGGCATCGCCACCTCCCCAAGCGGCCGCCGCGCGCAAACGCTCCAACATCGCCTCTCGAAGCACCTCGGGGCCCACCACGACAACGTCGACAGCCACCGGCAGCAGGCGGGCAATCCACGTGCCCAGCTCGCCATCCTCCAACGCCATGGACTCCCAGCCCTCCCGTGGAGAACGCTCATCAACAGCCTCAGCCACGGCCTCGTACCCGAGGAGCAGCGAACGCGCCGCGCTGCCCGAGCGCACCCACACGAGCGGAGACACCAGCGACGAGACACGCGGGGCCGGACCTGAGGGCGCGACCGACGCATCGCCGCTCTCCCCCCAGGAACTCCACACTCGAGCGCACCCTCGAAACACGGAACGTGCGCTGCGCGCACCGATCCAAGTCCCACCCCCACAGGTACAGCGCCCTCCCCTGCACGGTCAGCGCCCACGGCTCCACCGCACGTTGCGTCAAACCCCCCGACCCCGGATATTCAAAGCTGACGACGCGGCGCTCGCGGATCCCGCGCGCGAAAGCAGTCGCGGCTTCTAGCCCCGTCAAGCCGAGCCGGATCACGGGTGCGGACACCTCCTCCTCCGAGGATGCTGCCGCCTTGGCGTCAACGGAAGCGGCCAGAACGTCCCCGCGGTCCCACGCGCGCGCCGCAAGCGAGAGTAGCGCGCGGTCCGCGGCCCCCACCTCGATGTCGGGGGCAAGAGAATCCCGGTCGATGCTGTAGTGCTCCCCCCCGCCCGATCCTCAGCAGCACGCCGGCGTCGCGCAGCGCATCCTTATCACGCTGAAACTGAGTCTCGAAGGCATCATCGGCGAGTCCTCGATAGCCGGGAAGTGCGCGCAGCTGGGCCTTCGTGCGTCCCGGTTGGGCACCGAGGAGCTCGACAAAAAGCTCAAGGACGCGCACGTTCGCGGTAGGGGCGGTACTCACCCGCCTACCCTACGTCCAAACGTGCGCGTCCTTCGGGACGGCTCACCGCCAGGAGTCAGGACTGCGGTTCCTCGGCGGGACTCACGTAGTCATTCGTTGCCACCGACGCAGGATCCACGGGGCCTTCCAGCTCACCGAGCGAGTCCAGGAAGGTCACCATCTGCGCCCACGTGGTCAGGTCCTGCATGCCGGTCGCGTGACCGGACGTGCCCAGCCACAGGGGCACAGTCGCCGCGAGCACCGCGTTCGCGCTCGCCAGGGAGTCCTGGCTCGCCAGCGAGTCATCCCAGGGCTTCGTGGCGTCGATAGCGATCTGCGGGTCGGCCGCAATCGCGTTCATCGCGTCGGTCGTCGCCTTCACGACGGCGCGCGCCTGCTCGGGGTGTGCCTGCGCCCACTTGTGCGTCGTGATGATCGAGGCACTCACGAGCGGAGTGTGGGAAGGATCGAGCGGAATCTCGCGAATCTCCAGACCAGCCAGGCGCATCTGAACGGCATCGTTGTTGGTGAAGCCGACGACCGCGTCAACCTGACCCGATGCGATAGCAGCCTGCTGCGTGTAGCCGATCGGCGAAATCGTCACGTCCGACTCGGCCAGGCCAGCCTCCTGCATGGCCGAGCGCGTCGCGTAGTAATTCGCACCGTGCTCGCCGGGGATACCGACCGTCTTCCCCTTCAGGTCAGCCAGCGTTGTGATCTCAGAGCTCGCCGGGACGATGACCGTCCCCGGGTAGGAGGCGTAGTACTGACCGATCGAGACGATGTCCAGGCCCTGTGCGGCGGCCGCGACAGCCTCGTCACCAGAGGCAATCACCACGTCCTCCTCGCCGGCCAGGAGCGCCGTGAAGAAGCCCTCGTGCGAACCGTGGTGGCGGATCGTCGCGTCGATACCCGCCTCGTTATACATGCCCTGCGCGTCGGCCACGTACACGGGTGAGAACTGAATATTGGGAATGTAGGTCAGGCCGATCGTGACGTTCGAGGCGTCCTTGGAACCCGACTGAGTGGCCGACCCACCGGGGGCGCACGCCGCCAAGGCAAGCGAGGCGCACGCGCCGAGGGCAACGAGGCGAAGAGCGTGAGACGTGTTCAAGGGGTTCTCCTTCACTGCGTGATGTCGTAACGCTTGGACCGCTCGATCCGGTACACGATCGTGTAAAGGAGGGTCGCCATCGTGCACAAAATGATGATGATGACGAACATCCCGGCGGTGTCGACGTTGTTTCTCATTTGAGTGAGTACCTGCCCGAGGCCGGTTCCGCCCATGACCATCTCCCCCACGACCGCACCCGTGACGGACAGCGCGAAGCCGTTGCGCAGGCCACCCAAAATGGCGGGCGCGGCGAGGGGTAGCTCCATGTGCCAGGCCATCGACCACCCCGTGGCCCCATCGAGCGCGGCGGCTTCAAGTAACTCACGGTCAATATGACGCAGGCCAACCACCGTGGAGACGAGGATCGGGAAAAACACCATGAGGGCGCACAGAACGACGATGGCGACAAAACCATAGCCGACCCACAGGACCAGGATGGGCGCGATAGCGATGGCGGGCAACGCCTGCGTCGCGCCGAGGAAGGGTTCGACCGCAGCGGCCAGCAGCCGCGAGCGGTAGATCGCGTAGGCCGACGGCAATGCGACGGCTGATCCGAGAAGACACCCCGCAATGGCCTCAGCACCCGTAATCCGCACCCTCTCCCACGTCATCGGGAGGGCGAGCACGAGACGCCCCTTAGCGACGACGGACTGAGGGGTGGGCAGACGCCAGGCTTCGATGCCGGTCAGCGTCGTCGAGAGCCACCACCCCGCCAGCATGAGGGCGAGGAAGATGATCGGTGCTGCCACGGCGAGAGCACCGTGAGGCTTGTTCCGAGATGCCACGACTAACTTTCCGACACCGAGGTACGCGTAGCACAGCAGGCGCACAGATGCACCTCATGCACTCCTCCCATCCGGACTGTAACCGTCGGTGCCGGAATTTCACCGGCTCAACCGCCCTAATCTGTGAGGGTGGGTCGCGGACTATCACCGCCGGTTCGGACTTTCACCGACCCCGGAGTACTCGCCAGCCATTGTGCCACGTGCACCCGTCACGTGCGACACGTGCTCGCAGGACAAGAGCGGGACGAGGCCCAGGCCTCGTCCCGCTCATCCGTACAGGTGTGCGCTCAGTGCGTATGAGCGTTAGCGAGTTCGCGCAACGCCTCGACCTCGCGGTGGGCGTCCTCCGCGCGGAAAACCGCCGAACCCGCGACAAAGTTGTCAGCACCCGCCATCGCCGCGCGCTCGATGGTCGCGCGCGAAATACCGCCGTCCACCTGGATCGAGACCTCGAGTCCGGCAGCGTTAATCGCGGCGCGGGTGCGCTCAATCTTGGGGATCATCTGCTCGATAAAAGACTGTCCGCCAAATCCCGGCTCAACCGTCATGATGAGGATCATGTCGAACTCATTGAGGATATCGACGAAGGGAGCGATGTCCGTCGCCGGCTTGAGGGCCAGGCCAGCCCGCGCTCCCAGACGGTGCAGCTCCCGGGCCAAACGCAGGGGCGCGGCCACGGCCTCGGCGTGGAACGTCACCGAATGGCAGCCGACCTCCGCGTACTGCGGTGCCCAGCGGTCCGGATCCTCAATCATGAGGTGGGCGTCCACGGGTAGAATGCCCGACTTGACGACGGCCTCGGCGACCGGCAGACCCCAGGACAGATTGGGCACGAAATGGTTATCCATGACGTCGACGTGGGCGACGTCGGCACCGGCGATCTTCGTGAGTTCGCCGCGTAAATCGGCGATATCGCAGTTCAGGATCGACGGGCTAATCGTGGCGCTCATAACGCATATGCTAACGCTTGCGTAGGCACGCCACAAACATAAGATCGGTGCCAAACCGGTGGTCCCACAGCTGCAGAGTACGTCCCTGCGTCCCCGAGATGCGGCCTGCCGCAGGTGGTACTTCGAGGGGGTAGGGCGCGCACTCGTCAGCCAGGGCAACGGTGTCAAGGAGTTCAACCTCGCCACGCTCCAGGAGACGGATCACCTGGTCACGGGTTTCGGCCGCGTGCGGGGAACACGTGATATAGGTCAGGACGCCGCCAGGACGCGTGAGGGCGACCGCGCGGTCCAACAGCTCGGCCTGGAGCACCGTCAGTTCCTCGACGTCACCGGGCGTGCGATTCCATCGGGATTCAGGGCGTCGGCGCATCGACCCCATGCCCGAGCAGGGGGCGTCAACGACGACTCGGTCGAAGGAGGCTAGCGGCCAGGCACTCTGGCCACCACCGAAGGTTCGCCCATCGCCGCTGACGACCTCGATCGACTCATACAGGCGCGTCGTGCGTTCAATGAGGCGTGCACGGTGCTGGTGAACCTCGTTAGCGGTCACGCGTGCTCCACACTCAGCGGCCAGCCCAGCGAGCATTGCGGCCTTGCCGCCCGGCCCGGCGCACAGGTCGAGCCAGCGGGCGTCCTCTCCCCCGTTAACGGGGGCCTGCGCCGCAATCATCGCGGCGAGCTGGGACCCCTCATCCTGGGCACCCGAACGCCCATCGCGGATCGAAGGAAGTCGGGCGGGGTCACCCGACTCGAGCAGGACAGCGCGCGGGGAGACCGCGCCGAGTGCGACGCGAGTATCCAGGATGTCCTCAGCCTCGTCTGCCAGTTCGTCGACGCTCATGAGTCCCGGGCGGGCCACCAGGGTGACCGTGGGGACCTCGTTGTCGGCGGCGAGAAGATCCTCGAGTTCGTCGGTCGAGTAGCCGTGCGCCTCCAAAGCCTCGCGAAAGGCACGGACCATCCACGCGGGGTGCGAGTAACGCACACCCAGGGCCTCGTCTTCATCTTTGATAGCGGCCAATGCGGCCTCGCGCTCGGCATCCTCCTCGCGGGTAATCGAGCGCAGGACGGCGTTGACGAAGCGAACCGGACCATCGGTCAGGTGCTCGCGCGCGACGTCGACCGTCGCAGATACGGCCGCGTGGTCGGGCACACGCATATCGAGGAGCTGGTGTGCGCCCATACGAGCCAGGACCAGAACACGCGGATCCAGGTCAGCCAGCGGACGATCCACGTGGCGGGCGATCACCCAGTCGAGGCGACCGATGGCGCGCAGCGTGCCGTGCACGAGCTCGGAGGTAAAGGCGGCATCCCGATCACTGAAGTGACCCTCTCGGCGTGCCTGACGCAGCGCCTTGGGCAAGACGATGTTCGCGAAGGCACCCTGGGTGGCCACCTCGTGAAGCACCTCGTAGGCGATGCGACGGGGCTCGTCGGCCCGCCGCAGCTTGCGGTACCCGTCGGAATAGCGACGCTCACTCATCGTGCATCCTCCAGCTCTCCGCCAAGGCGCATCCCGGCATCGGGCCGTGCTCCCCTGGCCCACGCGGCGGCATCCATCCACGACTTACCGGCGGGGGCAACCTGCCCGAGGACCAACGCGCCGCGTGCGCAGCCGACGGTAACCTGCTTCTTGGTGACTTCCAGCTGGCCCGGCTCCAGATCGTCGCGCTCCACGGGGGTGGCCACGCCGAGCTTCATGCGCGCGCGGCCGGGCAGCACCGTGTAGGCCCCCGGGTTGGGGGTGACGGATCGGATGACGCGGTCCTCGTGCGCGGCATCATGGGTGAAAGACACGTAGCCGTCGGCATGCTCAAGGCGTCGTGCGTGCGTGATGCCCTCGGTGCGCTGAGGGATCGCCGTTGCGCTGCCGTCCTCGAGCGCATCAACCACGGCGAGCACCTGGCCAGCCCCGGCCTGCGCCATCGACGTCAGCAGCTCACCTGCGCTTTCACGGCCAATGGGAACCTCCACGCGAGAGTAAACGTCGCCCGTGTCCAGGCCCTCCTCGAGGGTGAAGACACACGAGGCAGTCGTGGGGTCGCCCTCGCGGATTGCCCACTGCACGGGCGCGGCCCCCCGCCAGCGGGGCAGGTCGGAAAAATGCAGGTTCACCCAGCCGTGGGTGGGCATCGCAAGAACGGCGGGAGGAACCAGGCCACCGTAGGCCACGACAACGCCGAGGTCAGCGCCAACTTCAGCGAGACGCTCACCGATCTCGGGGGTCTTCAGCGTCGTGGTCTCGAGCAGCTCCACACCGGCCTGCGCGGCGACCTCGGCAACCGGGGATGGATGCATGGTCTTGCCACGTCCACGGCGCGCCGGAGGGCGGGTGATGACCAGGGCGACCTCGTGGGAAGACGAGAGCAGGGCACGCAGCGTCGGGACTGCTGCTTCGGGGGTTCCAGCGAAAATAATGCGCACGAGCGCCAGTTTACGGCACCGGGTGGCCTCGGACTTAGAAGAGCTCCGGCGGGTTCACGCTCATTTTGACCGGCGCCACCTTGCGTGCGGCGCGCGAGCGGCGGATGTCGGTGAGCGTAGCGAGCATCCTGGCCGCATCGGCCAGGGGCGTGCGCACGAGCGTACGTACCTGGCGTTCCTCCCCCTCGCGCGTGACCGGAAGTGCGACGGTGCCCACTAGCTCAGCCCCTCCCTCACGGACGACCTGGTCGGCGACTTGACGTACCTGCGCAGGGGTCCCGTCGAGGGCGACCATCGTGCAGGCAGGGAAGAAACCGAGGGCCTCGCGTTCATCGAGGAGGCGCTGGGCGTAGTCGGTCGGAGACCAGCGTACGAGCATCTGTCCCAGGGACTCGGGAATTCTTCCCACGACGAGGCCGGGGTGCCCCGGGCGCACGAGCGAAAGCGCGTCGAGCCACCGGCGGGCTGCCTCCTCGGGTGCCCACAGCTCCGCCCGACCGGCGAGCGCGGCTGCGTCGAGGATGATCGCACAGGCGTACCCTCCCTCGACAGGCGGCTCGGCACCCGCAGTCGCGACAACGACGGTGGGGCGCGCGGGCAGCATACGCGTAATCCGGTGAGCCGCGGACGACTCGAGGACGGAGGCGTCCGGAAGGTTTCGCGCGATCTCCTCGGCGGTGCGAGAAGAACCCACGCGCGCACCGCGCAGCTCGCGCCCCGAACACTGGGGGCATCTCCACGAGGTGGGTTCACGGTCACACCACCCGCAGGTCAGGCGTCCACCCGCATCCATGGACAGCGGACCGGAGCAATGCGGACAGCGGGCCAGGTGATCGCAGCGTCGACACACGACAGTAGGCCAGTAGCCGGCAGCTGCGACCTGGATGAGGACAGGACCGGTGCGCAGGCCCTGGCGGAGCATGCGCAGGGCAGCCTGCGGGATACGCATGTGCCCGCCCGCGCCCTCACTGTGCGCCTCCGCCTCCCCGTGCAGGTGTACGCGCGGTGTTGCTGCGCGCAGAGCATCGGGCGTGGGATCGAGGCTCACCGCCCATCCGGAGCGCACGAGAGCCTGGGCTTTCACCGAGCGCGCGTTCGACGCAACGAGCAGGCCCGCTCCTTCAACCGCGCAGCGCTGGACCGCGACATCGAGTGCGTCGCACCGGGGGAAGCGTCGCTCGCGCAGGCGGTCATCCCCGTCGTCGAGAATAACAATCAAGCCGAGGGGGGTAGCGGGCACCCACGCGGCCGAGCGCGTCCCCACGATGAGGGGGATACGCCCCAGCGACGCGGCGATGTGCACGCGGTAGCGCTCCTCCGGGGAGACCTCGCCACCGCTGAGTGCCGCACGGATACCAAGATCCTCCTCAAGTTCTCGTGCAACACGAGCGGCATGCTCACCGGTGGGCGTCACGACGATGACAGCGCGTCCCGAGGCCACGGTCGCGGCCACGGCGTCCGACAGGCACGCGCGCAGATAAGGGCGCAGCGCCGTGACGATGGCGCGCGGAGATTCCCCGACGCGCAGACGGGACAGGAACGCCGCCCCAGCGGGGTAGGCACGCCAGCCCTCCCCCAACGACTCGCCGATGATCGTGGGCCACGCGGGAGGCTTCGACGCTAATTCCTCCTTTTCCGCGCGCGCATGCCGGGGAGGCAACGCGAGTGAGAAAACCTGGGAGGTGGTGGCCAAGAAACGCGACGCAATACGGCGCGATGCCTCGTAGAGTGCGGGGGTCAACACGGGCGTGGCAGACACGACCGACTCGACGCGCCCAACGTGATCGTCCACCTCGCGGCGGGTGCGCTCGACGATCCAGCCGTCGACACGGTTGCCCGAGAATCGCAAGCGCACCAGCGAACCCACCTGAGCTTGGTCCACGAGGGCGTCGGGTACAACGTAGTCGAGCGGGCGATCCATGTGAGCCAGATCGACGTCGACGATCACGCGGGCAATCTCGGCACTGCGCGCTGCAGGCGCGTCGAACCCGTCGAGCATTCCTTGCATGGACATCATGAGCCTAGTCAAACACAGCCCGTGCCCATGTGCGTCCTGCGCTCAGCCCAGAAGCCTCAGACCGTACTTGCCGACGACCATCGCGAGGACGCCGAACACAATGAGGCCCCACAGCGCCCAGTCCAACCCCTGACCGACGATCCGGCGCAGCGAGGCCGGAGCCGGGATCACGCCGTCGCGGATGTTGATCCGCGTGATGCCGCCAAAGACCAGCGTGGTCGTCAGCGTGATAAGCAAGCACCAGGGACACAACACCTGAATGATGAAGTAGGACTGGCCAAAGAGCCAGAACGCGAAATAGCGCGATCGTGTAGAGCAGATTCGTGCACGCCATGTACCAGCGGGGAAACGTCACCCCCCGCGAAAATGGCGACGGAGATCGCCAGCACCACGGCCTCGAAAAAGATGCCGAGGAACGCATTAGGGAAGCCGAGGATGCGCGCCTGCCACGTCTGGGCGACCGCCGAGCACGAGAGCACGGAGGAGACGTCACAGCCAAAGCGCGCCGACGAGTCGGCAGCCAGCTGCCACGCCTCAATCGACAGAACAAAGGAGGTGACAAGGCCGATGAAGCCCGAGATGATCATCTCCAGGCTCGTACGCCTACGCCACGACCGCCGCGCCTCCTCAGTATCCCAGGAGGGGACGTAGTCGTCGATCTGCTCCGCGGCGGCGCTCATGCGAGGGCGGCCTGAAGCTCGTCGACGCGGTTGATAGCCTCCCACGGGAACTGCTCGCGACCGAAGTGGCCGTAGGCTGCCGTCTCGCGGTAGATCGGGCGCAGCAGGTCCAGGTCCTCGATCATGCCGAGCGGTCGCAGGTCGAAGACCTCGCGGATCGCGTCGGCGATGCGCTCCTCGGGAAGAGTGGCGGTGCCGAAGGTATCGACGTACAGGCCGATCGGGCGTGCTCGTCCAATCGCGTAAGCCAGCTGAATCTCGCAGCGCTGGGCGACACCCGCAGCCACGACGTTCTTGGCCACCCAGCGGGCAGCGTACGTCGCGGAGCGATCAACCTTCGAAGGATCCTTTCCGGAGAACGCGCCACCGCCGTGGCGGGCCATGCCGCCGTAGGTGTCGACGATGATCTTGCGACCCGTCAGGCCCGCATCTGCGGCAGGCCCGCCCAGCACGAAGCGACCGGAGGGGTTAATGAGAGCCTTCATCTCACCCGTAGCCAAAGCCAGCCCGGACTCCTCAATGACGGGGTCGATGACGTGGGCACGCACGGCGTCCGCGATGGCGGATTGCGTCAGGGTCTCGTCGTGCTGGGTCGACACGACGATGGTGTCGATACCGACCGGACGGCCGCCCTCGTAGGCGAGAGTCACCTGAGTCTTACCGTCGGGGCGCAGCCCCTCGACGATGCCCTGTTTGCGCACGTCGGTGAGGCGCTTGGCCAGGCGGTGCGCCAGCCAGATCGGAGCCGGCATGAGGTCAGGGGTGTCCGAGGAAGCGTAGCCAAACATGATGCCCTGGTCGCCCGCACCGAGGCGGTCGCGAGGATCGCCGCCGTCGGTGCCACGCACCTCGAGCGCCTCGTCAACGCCGCCCGCAATATCGGGACTCTGCCCGTCAAGAGAGATGGACACGCCGCAGGACGCGCCGTCAAAGCCGACTCGCGAGGAGTCGTATCCGATCGAAAGGATCTCGCGGCGCACGATCTCGGGGATCTCGACGTACGCCTCGGTGGTCACCTCGCCGGCGACATGGATGAGACCGGTTGCGGCCATCGTCTCGACAGCAACGCGCGAGTGGGGATCCGCATCAAGCAGGGCGTCGAGGATCGCATCGGAGATACGGTCACAGACCTTGTCGGGGTGACCTTCGGTGACGGACTCGGAAGAGAAAAGCTGTTGACTCACCGCTCAAGGCTATCAAGGAAAGCGGCAATCTGATCGGCAAGACCTGCCGCAACCTCATCCTTTGAGCCGGTGTAACGCCCCACGACGCGCCCGCTCGCATCCAGCAAACGAATGTCGTTGGGGACGTCGCCGAAGCCGACGGTCGCACCCACGCGATTCAGGCAGATGAAGTCGACCCCCTTGCGCGCGGCCTTGTCAGCGCCGTAGGCCAGGATCTCCTCATCCGTGCCTGTCTCCGCCGCGAAGCCGATGACGAGGGGCGGACGAATGTTACTGTGTCCGACCTCGAAGAGGATGTCGGGGTTGCGCACGAGATGCAGAACCGGCGCGTCGCTCCTCGCCGGGTCCTTCTTCATTTTCGAGGCCTGGGCGGACTGTGGGCGGAAATCTGCAACAGCGGCGGTCATAACCAGGGCGTCAGCACCGACCACCTGAGCCATCGTAGCTTCGCGCATGTCGAGCGCGCTGCCCACCCGCGTGACCTCGACCGAGGGCGGAAGAAGCGTCATGACGGAATCGTCGATGTTAGCGGCGATGAGGCGGACAGTGGCTCCTGAGCGTGCAGCGGCTGCGGCGATGGCCAGGCCCTGACGGCCCGACGACTTGTTGCCGAGGAAACGCACCGGATCGATGGGTTCGCGGGTACCGCCTGCGGTCACCACGACGGTCCGCCCATCTAGGATGGGAGCGGAGTCAGCCTTTTCTGCTCGTGCGAGCACCTCCAGGGCTCGGCGTGCAATCTCCTCGGGTTCGGGGAGGCGACCGATACCGCTGTCCCCGGACCCGAGGGCACCGGAGGCGGGATCGATGACGTGGACACCGCGACCGCGCAGCGTCGCCACGTTCGCTTGGGTGGCGGGGGCTAGCCACATGTTCGAATGCATCGCGGGTGCTACGACGACCGGCGCGTCCGAGGCGAGCACCGTCAGCGACACCATATCGTCGGCAAAGCCGCCGGCCAACCGGGCGAGGGTGTTCGCTGTCGCTGGAACGATGATGATCAGGTCGGCCACACGGGCAAGCTCCACGTGCTCGGCACGCCCCTCCCCCGCAATTTCGACAGCGACGGGGCGAGACGTGATCCCCTCCCAAGTTGAACGACCCACGAACTCCAAGGAGGCGCGCGTCGCTGCCACATACACGTCGTGGCCCGCGCGTTGACACTCGCGGACCACGATTGGTGCTTTGAAGGCTGCGACGCCGCCGGTCACCCCGACGACGATCGTTGCCATGTCAGGCCTCGGGGTTTGCTTCGAGAGAGAGCAGGCCCTCGTTGATCTCGCGCAGAGACACGGCCAGCGGCTTCTCGTCGGGCTGGACGTCGACAACGGGACCCACGAACTGAATCATGTTCTGCTGAAGCTGCAGGTTGTAGGAGTTAATCTGGCGAGCACGCTTCGCGGCAAAAATAACCAGTGCGTACTTGGAATCGACGTGCTCCAGCAGATCATCAATGGGCGGGGACGTGATACCCACGGGCTGGGCAACAATTCCGGACATACGTGTCTTCCTCTCAGTGGCAGATTCAGGTAGATATTACTCCAGGCCAATGAGCCCGGCCAGCTCACTCACCGCACGGTCGACATCGTCGTTGATCACAACGTGATCGAACTCGGAGGCCGCTTCCATCTCAACGCGGGCGGTGGCGAGTCGACGTTCACGCTCTTCCGGCCCCTCGGTACCGCGACCGACGAGGCGGCGCTCCAGCTCCTCCCAGGAGGGCGGGGCCAGGAAAATAAACTGGGCGTCGGGGCGATTAGCTCGAACCTGGCGTGCACCCGCGAGGTCGATCTCGAGTAACACCGGTTCTCCGGCTGCCAGAGCCGTATCAACGGGACCGCGAGGGGTACCGTACTTGTTTTTCCCATGAACAAGCGCCCACTCCAACATCTCTCCCCTTTCGATCATGGAATCGAATTCGCTAGGGGAAACGAAGTAGTAGTGGACGCCGTCCAGTTCACCAGGCCGAGGATTGCGAGTCGTCGCCGAAACCGACACCCTCAGGTGCGGATAGCGCTTCAAGAGAGCGGCGACAACGGTTCCCTTTCCAACGGCGGTCGGGCCAGCAAGAACTGTCAATTGAGCCTGTGTCATGGCTCAATTGTGCCATGTGTACCCGTATCAGCCGAAACGCTCGACCAAAGCCTTGCGCTGTACGGGGCCGAGGCCTCGTACTCGCCTACTTTGGGCAATCTTGTACTCGTCCATCAGGACGGCGGCCGTGTTCGTGCCGACGCGCGGCAGCGACTCCAGTAGCGAAACGACTTTCATCTTCGCCACGGCCTCGTCTGAATCAGCGAGTTCCAAAACCTCAGACAGGTTCATCGAGCGCGCCTTGAGCGCGTTCTTAACCTCGGCGCGACGGCGCCGTGCTGAGTTGCCTTCTCAAGGGCCTGTGCCCTCTGTTCCGGCGTGAGATCAGGTAGTGCCATTCTGATCATCTCCTCCGTTGGGATCTTCGGTAAATAAACTATGTCACCTTTCAAAGCACATGCGCCATCCCAAAACGCCGACTTCTGATTAACTCGACAGACTATTGCAGTGATTCGACCGTCGCAAGGTAGGCGTTGCGCAGTCCTGCCACACTCGGACCCGCGCCCAGAATTGCACGAGAAGACGAGGCCAACACAGCGTCCTCAGCGCCTGCGAAAACCTGCCTGACCTGCGCTGGACCAGCACCCTGTGCGCCCACTCCTGGAGCCAAAAACGCGCCTTTGAGTGCAGGCAAATCGATGCCGAGACGCTGCACAGCATCACCAACGGTCGCTCCGATGACGATGCCTGCAGGGCCAAGATGGAATTGATCACAGGAGCTATTAAAGTCCGCCAGTTGAGACACGACCTGACCTGCGACGCTGCTTCCATCCTCCCGACGCGCGTGCTGGACGGACGCTCCCTCAGGGTTGGAGGTGAGCGCGAGAACAAACACTCCCCTGCCGGTAGCTTTGGCCAACTCGAGAGCGGGCGTCAGAGAACCGACGCCCAGGTAGGGAGATAGCGTAACGGCATCGCCTGCAAGCGGAGATTGGTCCGACAAAAAGGCTTCAGCGTAGCCTGCCATCGTCGAACCAATATCGCCTCGCTTGGCGTCCACGATACACAGGGTGCCCACCTCACGGCAGGCAGCGATAACCTCTTCGAGGACCGCGACGCCGCGTGAGCCGTGCCGTTCAAAGAAGGCGGCCTGTGGCTTGAAAGCTGCGGCGCGACCACCCAGGGCCTCGACGACGCGAAGAGAAAACTCTCGCACACCGTTCGCGTCGTCGTCAAGCCCCCACTGGGCAAGAAGCGAGGCGTGTGGATCGATACCCACGCACACGGGGCCGTGCTCGCGCATGGCCGCGTAGAGGCGGTCGCCGAAGCCGAGGGATACGGGCGTAGTGGCGGACAGCGGGTTCATCGTGTCTCCTCCGTTCGGATGGCGTCCCACTCCTGCAGGGAGCGCACGGCATAGGAGCCGCGCATACGGACCTCGATGGCCTGCACCATCGCGTTGAAAGCTTGCAGCGTCGTGACGGCCGGGCGGTCCTGCGAGGCCGCGGCTGCGCGGATCTGGTAGCCGTCGTTACGCGGGGCGGACCGCTGCGGGGTGTTGACGACCATGTCGATGAGGCCCTCGTTGATAAGGTCCACGACCGTGGGTTCTCCATCCACGCCGCGTCCCTCCGAGGATTTGCGCACCGAGCGCGCCGGGATGCCGTTGCGACGCAGCACAGAAGCGGTACCGGAGGTCGCCAGGATCGTGAATCCCATTTCTGCCATACGGGCGGCGGGCAGGACGATCGCTCGTTTATCGGTGTCGGCGATCGAGATGAACACCGTGCCCGACGTGGGCATATCCGTGGACGCACCCAGCTGAGACTTGGCGAAGGCCGTCGGGAAGTCGTAGTCGATACCCATAACTTCACCGGTGGAACGCATCTCGGGGCCGAGCATCGTATCGACGATCTCGCCCTTATCCGTGCGGAAACGACTGAAGGGCAGAACGGCTGCCTTGACGGCAATAGACCCACCCTCGGGGATTTCGCGGGCGTCCGTGGCGGGCAGCATGCCCTGCTCGCGCAGCGACGCGATGGAAGCACCGACCTGGATGAGGGCGGCTGCTTTGGCGAGCTGCACGCCGGTCGCCTTGGAGGCGAAGGGCACGGTGCGGGAGGCGCGTGGGTTTGCCTCGATGACGTAGAGGGTGTCGGAGAGCAGCGCGAACTGGATGTTGATGAGGCCGCGCACGCCGACGCCCCGCGCGATCGCCTCGGTAGAGGCGGTAATACGCTCCAGCTCGCGCGCGGACAGCGTCATGGGAGGCAGCACGCAGGAGGAGTCACCCGAGTGGATGCCAGCCTCTTCGATGTGTTCCATGATCGCGCCCATGAAGAGTTCCGTGCCGTCATACAAGGCATCGACGTCGATCTCGATGGCCGCATCGAGGAAGCGGTCGATGAGCAGCGGGCCGCGCGAGAACAGCAGCTCGGAGTCGTGGCTGGCCAGGTAATCACGCAGCGCGGGCTCGTCATTGATGATCGCCATGCCGCGCCCGCCCAGCACGAAGGACGGACGAACGAGGACCGGGTATCCAACCTTCTCGGCGACAGCAATGACCTGTTCGGGAGTGTGCGCCGTGTCGTGCGCGGGTGCCGGACAGTGGGCCGCCTCGAGAACCTTGCCGAATTCCTCGCGGTCTTCCGCCAGGTCGATGGCCCGCGGACTCGTGCCCAGGATCGGCACGCCGGCGCGCTCAAGGTCGGCTGCCAGCGAGAGCGGAGTCTGACCACCGAGCTGGACGATCATGCCCTTGACGGGGCCGGCCGCGCACTCGGCGCGGTAAATCTCCAGGACGTCCTCGAGCGTGAGGGGCTCGAAGTAGAGGCGGTCGGAGATATCGTAGTCGGTCGACACCGTTTCGGGGTTGCAGTTGACCATGATGGTCTCGTAGTGCTCGCGCAGCGACATGGCGGCGTGCACGCACGAGTAGTCGAACTCGATGCCCTGGCCGATGCGGTTGGGGCCGGCACCCAGGATGATGACGGCCTCGCGCTCGCGCGGGCGCACCTCGTTCTCTTGGTCGTAGGTCGAGTAATGGTATGGCGTGCGGGCGGCGAACTCGGCGGCGCAGGTGTCAACCGTTTTGTAGACGGGGTGGATACCGAAGGCTCCGCGCACTTCGCGCACCGTGTCTTCGGACAGGCCACGCATGGCTGCGATCTGGCGATCAGAGAAACCGTGGCGCTTCGCCTCGGCCAGGACGTCGCCCGTCAAGGCCTCGGCCTCGCAGATGCGGGTCGCGACCTCGTCGAGGAGGAACATCTGGTCGAGGAACCAGGGGTCGATCTTCGTCGAGGCGAAAAGTTCCTCGAGGGTCGCGCCTCCGCGGATCGCCTGCTGGACCTGGACGAGACGCCCCTCTGTGCCAACCGATGCGGCCTCGATGAGCGCGCGCGTCTCCTCGGGGGTGGGCGCATCACCATCCCAGTGGAACTGTACCCCGCCCTTATCGATCGAACGCAGAGCCTTCTGGAGAGCTTCCGTGAAGGAACGACCGATCGCCATGGCCTCGCCGACGGCCTTCATCGACGTGGTGAGCGTCGGGTCGGCGGCCGGGAACTTCTCGAAAGTGAAACGCGGGACTTTCACAACCACATAGTCGAGCGTCGGCTCGAACGAGGCCGGGGTCGAGCCCGTGATGTCGTTGGGAATCTCGTCGAGCGTGTAGCCGGTGGCCAACCGAGCGGCGATCTTGGCGATCGGGAAGCCCGTAGCCTTCGAGGCCAGGGCGGAGGAGCGCGACACACGCGGATTCATCTCGATGACGATGATGCGGCCCGTTTCGGGGTGGATCGCGAACTGGATGTTACAGCCGCCGGTGTCCACTCCGACGGCGCGGATGACGGCGATGCCGATGTCGCGCAGGCGCTGCATCTCGCGGTCGGTGAGGGTCAGAGCCGGGGCAACCGTGATCGAGTCACCCGTGTGCACGCCGACCGGGTCGACGTTTTCGATTGAACACACGACGACGACGTTGTCCGCCTTGTCGCGCATGAGCTCAAGTTCGTATTCCTTCCAGCCGAGGATCGACTCCTCCAGGAGTACCTCGGTCGTGATGGAGGCGGCCAGGCCCTGGCCGGCGATGCGCTCAAGGTCCTCGGGCGTGTACGCGAATCCGGAGCCGAGGCCGCCCATCGTGAAGGAGGGACGAACAACGAGGGGGTAGCCGAGCTCGGCGGCAGCGGCGTGGCACTCTTCCATCGTGTGAGCGATGAAGGAGCGGGCGACCTCGGCACCCGAGCGTTCGACGATCTCCTTAAATTCTTCACGGTCCTCACCCGCTCGGATCGCGTCAATCGAGGCCCCAATCAGCTCAACGTTAAATCGCTCGAGCACGCCCATCTCCGCCAGAGCCACGGCCGTGTTGAGGGCCGTCTGGCCGCCCAATGTGGGGAGGAGGGCATCGGGGCGCTCCTTCTCGATGATTGAGGCGACGACCTCCGGGGTGATCGGCTCGACGTAGGTGGCGTCTGCGATGCCCGGGTCGGTCATGATGGTGGCCGGGTTGGAGTTGACGAGGATGACGCGCAGGCCCTCCTCCTTCAGGACGCGGCATGCCTGCGTTCCCGAGTAGTCGAACTCGCACGCCTGGCCGATGACAATGGGGCCCGATCCGATGACGAGGACGGACGACAGATCGTTCCTGCGGGGCATCAGTGGGTCTCCTTAGCTGCGGTCATCAGGGAAATGAAGCGGTCGAAGAGCAGCTCGCCGTCATGCGGGCCCGCTGCTGCCTCAGGGTGGTACTGGACGGAGAAGGCTGGGATGTCCAGGGCGCGCAGGCCCTCGACGACGCCGTCGTTCAGACCGATGTGCGACACCTCGACGCGTCCGTATCGGCCCGAATCGAAGGGAGCAACCGAGGGCTCCCCCACCGGGGCGTCAACCGCGAAGCCATGGTTGTGGGCGGTGATCTCCACGCGGCCCGTCGCCACGTCCTTCACCGGCTGGTTGATGCCACGGTGACCGTAGTCCAGCTTGTAGGTGCCATAGCCGAGGGCGCGGCCGAAGAGCTGGTGACCGAAGCAAATACCGAAGTACGGAATGCCCGCGTCCAGGACGGCGCGCAGCACACCAATCTCTCGATCAGCCGTCGACGGGTCACCAGGGCCGTTGGAGAAGAAGACGCCGTCCGGCTTGAGCGCCTCGATGTCCGCAAAGGAAACGGTGGAGGGCACCACGTAGACGCGCGCTCCACGCGCAGCCAGGTGGAATGGCGTGCGCGACTTGATACCGAGATCAACAGCCACGACGCGGCAACGAGGCTCCTTGCCTTCCCACTCCCCCAGCGGCTCAACCACGTAAGTCTCATCCGTCGATACCTCGGCGGCCAGCGCCTGCCCACTCATGACGGGCGACTCCGACACGATGCGCACGAGGGATGCCACGGCCTCGTCCCCCAGGTACTGCGCACCCACGGGCAGCGCGTCACCCGAGAAGATACCGGCGCGCATAGCACCGCGCTCGCGGATGTGACGGGTGATCGCGCGGGTATCCACGTCAGCGATGCCGACGATCTCCTGAGCGACCAGTTCGTCCTCCAGTTCGCGGCGAGCACGCCAGTTCGAGGCGCGGCGAGCGGCGTCACGCACGACGAAGCCGGCCACCCAGATGCGGGAGGACTCCGGATCCTCATCGTTGACGCCCGTGTTCCCGATGTGCGGGGCCGTCATGACGACGATCTGGCGGTGGTACGACGGATCGGTCAGGGTCTCCTGATAGCCAGTCATGCCCGTGGAAAACACGATCTCACCGAGCGTGCGACCTCGCGCACCCCAGGCACGTCCCTTGAAAACGGTGCCGTCCTCCAGGACGAGCAGGGCGATATCGGACGTGGTCATCGATCCTCCTTGGCGATCGGGGTAGCGTCGGCGACCGTCGGAACGCCGCCATAGATCGTGAAGCGCACCTGGCCGGGTAGCTCCATGCCACGGAACGGGCAGTTCGTGGAGCGGGTCCACTGCTTGGCCGGGTCAATCGTGACGCGCGCGGAAGCATCCACGAGCGTGATGTGGGCGGGGGCACCGACGACGATGCCCTGGCCCTGCGTCTCAACGCGGCCGATGCGGGCAGGGGCCGTCGACAGGACGCGCGCGACGTCCTCCCAGTTCATGCGACCGGTGTTCACCATTGTCTCAATGATGATCGGCAGGGCCGTCTCCAGACCCGTCATGCCAAACGCTCCGGCCTGCCACTCGCAGTCCTTCATCTCGAGGGGATGCGGGGCATGGTCCGTACCAACGACGTCGATCGTGCCATCCGCGAGGCCCTCACGCACCGCCTCGACGTCCTCCGCGCGGCGCAGCGGGGGGTTCACCTTGTAGAGCGGATCGTAGGTGGCGGCCAGCTGCTCGGTGAGCAGCAGGTGGTGCGGGGTCACCTCGGCGGTAATGTTTACCCCCTGGGCCTTCCCCCAGCGCACAATGTCGACCGAGCCAGCGGTAGAGAGGTGGCACACGTGCAGGCGCGACCCAACGTGCTTGGCTAGCAGAATGTCGCGGGCGATGATTGCTTCCTCGGCGACCGCCGGCCAGCCGGCCAAGCCAAGCTCGCCGGATAGAGCCGATTCGTTCATCTGCGCGCCCTCGGTCAGAGCGGGGTCCTGGCTGTGCTGGGCAATCACGCCGTCGAAGCCCTTGACGTATTCGAGGGCGCGACGCATGAGGACGGGATCGGAGACGCACTTGCCGTCGTCGGAGAAGACGCGCACCTTAGAGCGCGAGCGTGCCATCGAACCCAGCGCCGCAAGATGCTTGCCTTCCAGTCCCTTTGTGACGGCACCGACGGGACGCACCTCGACCCAGTCGGCTGCCTCGCCCAGATCCAGCACCTGGTCGACGATGGCAGCCGTGTCCTGAGTGGGCGTCGTATTGGCCATCGCATGCACGGCGGTGTAGCCGCCCACGGCGGCCGCGCGGGTGCCAGTGAAGACGGTTTCGGCATCCTCGCCGCCGGGCTGGCGCAGGTGCGTGTGAATGTCCACGAGGCCGGGTAGGGCGACCAGGCCCTCGGCATCGATGACGCGCGGGTCGCGCACCGAATCGGCTGCGCCCACCCCGATGGCAACAATCACGCCGCCGGACAACGCAATGTCGGTGGGCTGCCCACCCAGCAGGGACGCCCCCTTGATGAGAATGTCACGGGTCTGCTTAGTCATTGTGGTGTCCTTCCGATGCGAGAAGCAGATAGAGGGCTGCCATGCGGATGCACACGCCATTGCTGACCTGTTCGACGATGACAGATTGAGAAGAGTCGGCAGCCTCGGCACAAATCTCAAGGCCGCGGTTCATGGGACCCGGGTGCATGACGACCGCGTCGGGACGCAGCTTCGTGAAGCGCTCCGGTGTGAGGCCATATTCGGAGTGGTACGCACCAGGTGAGGGGAAGAATCCACCTCCGGCGCTGGACATGCGCTCGCGCTGGACACGCAGCATCATGACCGCGTCAGGCTGGGTCGCCAAGGCCTCGTCGAAGTTGTACGAGGTCTCGCAGTTCCAGGTCTCGACGCCCAGGGGCAGCAGCGTCGGGGGCGCGACGAGAGTGACACGCGCGCCTAGCAGGGTGAGCAGATCGACGTTGGAACGGGCGACGCGCGAGTGGAGAACGTCGCCGACAATGACGACGTGGGCACCGTCGAGGCCGGTGCCGGGTTCGGGGATGCAGCCCGCGTGGTCGGAGGCACCGAAATGGCGGCGCAGCGTCATGGCATCCAGGAGCGCCTGAGTCGGATGCTGGTGGGTGCCGTCACCCGCGTTGAGGACCGGCAGGTTCATCCACCCGGCGTGAGCCAGGCGGTGAGCCGCACCCGAGGACGAGTGACGCACAATGACCGCGTCAGCCCCCATAGCCTGCAACGTCAGGGCAGTGTCCTTGAGGGATTCACCCTTAGAGACTGAGGAGCCGCGCGACTGGAAGTTGATGACGTCCGCGCTCAGGCGCTTGGCCGCGGTCTCGAAGGAAATGCGCGTGCGAGTCGAGTCCTCGAAGAAGAGGTTGACAACCGTCTTGCCCTGGAGGGTCGGTAGCTTCTTGACGCTGTGGTGTTGCGTGGCCGCCATCTGCTCCGCTGTATCGAGGAGCAGGATCGCCTCCTCTCGAGTTAAGTCGCGGATGGAAATGAGATGGCTGAGGCTCATCGCTTACAGGCCCTTCCCTAGCAGGACGCCGTCGCGTCCATCGGTTTCGTCGAGCAGGATGGTGACAGTTTCATCCCGCGAGGTCGGCAAGTTCTTACCGACGTAGTCCGGTCGGATCGGTAGCTCACGGTGCCCACGGTCGATGAGGACGGCGAGCTGAACGGCCGCAGGACGACCGATTCGGGTGAGTGCATCGAGCGCGGCCTTAATGGTGCGGCCCGTATAGAGGACGTCATCCACCAGAACAACGGTCTTACCGTCGAGGCCCGTAGCCGGAATAAGGGTTTCCTTAGGTGCGCGTAGCGGCTGGCTAGCCAGGTCGTCGCGAAACATCGTGGTGTCGATGATCGCCAAGTTCGCGTAGGTGTCAGACACTTCGCGAATCCTGTCGACAAGCCTGCGCGCGAGGGTGGCGCCGCGCGTCGGAATGCCGGCGATGACGAGGTTGTCGCTACCGCCGTTGCGTTCAATGATCTCGTAAGCGATTCGTGTCAGAGAGCGGGCGACGTCGTCTGCTCCCAATACTTCTTTGCCGCGCGATGCGCGATCAGCGTGCAGTGAACCCACTGCTTGCTCCTTCCCCGCCTCACAGGACGGTCATTAAAGGATGTGTTCCAGTTCAATTTTACGCGCCATGTTTGTCGCACGTAGCTGAGGCACACGTGTGAAAGGCCACGTGAGGGGCTATAGACTGGAAAAATGATCTCCGAGGAGCCGACACCAGCGATCAAACGCGGCCACAACCACACGCCAGCACAAGGTCACGACGTGTACCCCGGTCGTCGGGTCACCCTTGACGATATCGCGACCGCATCTGGGACCTCGATCGCGACGGTGTCGCGCGCCCTCCAGGGATCCCCCCCGCGTGGCCTCTGCGACCCGCGAGCGAATCGAGAAGGTAGCAGAGGAACTGGGGTACCGCGCGAACGTCGCGGCATCCCTCCTCTCCTCCGCACGTCCCCACATTCTCGGCCTGATCTGCTCCTTGGGTCGGGAGCTGCACGTGCGCTACCACTCGGGTATCCTCCGCGAGGCGCAGCGGAAGGACTTTAGGGTCGTCGTTGAATCAGTCGATGACCCGCGCGACGTTGATCGCGCATGGGAATCCCTCCTACAGGTGCGCACGCAATCCGTCATAGCCGCTGATTCCTCGCTCGTCTCGCAGCGATATTCGACAGTTCCGACCGTCCTAATCGACCAGCAAGCCCCTCGTGACGACATCGACCTGATCACAAGCGCACACGAATCAGGAATGCACGAGGCGATGACGCTCCTGCGAGGACGGGGACGGCGACGTCTCGCATTCATTGAAGGTCCACCAGGACCCACAGCGCGCGCTAGACAGACTGCCTTTATCGACGCTTGTCGCTCCGTAGAACTCGATTACGTGACGTTGCCCGGCGGAGACGACGTGGACGCAGGATTCCTGGCCGTTCGTGCGGGCCTGCCCGCCGGAGTGGATGCCCTGGTCTGTTACAACGACCAGTGTGCGCACGGCGCGATCCTCGCACTCCTGAAAGATGGCTTGGTCCCCGGGCGCGACGTACTCGTCATCGGTTGCGATAACTCCGCGCTCGCTTCCTCGCGCGCACTTGCACTAACATCAATTGATCCCTCCCCCTCGCGTCTTGCGGCACTCGCAGTAGAGATGGCGATCACTCGAGCCAAGGGACGGAACATCCCTCCCGTGCGCCGAAGCGTTGACACAGAACTCGTTGTTCGGGCCAGCACGGGATGAACGAACAGTCGAAGACAACATAATGCAAGCGTTTGTATTCCGTATGCACAGGCGACAGTTGTATACAGTTTTCTTACATGCAGCCTCAGCCGCGGCGCGAACGTCTTACAGTGTTCCGATGAAAACCGTGGGCACAGACCCTTAATACAAACGTTTGCATTATGCCTTGATTCATATTGGTGGCGCGGCAATGCCACCGTTATCACGCCTGGAAGGTCGATGTGCCAATTTGTTGCATAGGCCTTGCGACGGCTCTACAGGCGCGTAGGCAGCTGACTCCCGCGCTGACTGCATACCGGTTTGCGACCACGGCTCTCCCGCCGCGCAGTCCTGGAGAAACATATACGATGTCGCCTACGAGCATCATGCGAAGACCATAAATGACGACCGCCACGCTCCGAGACCTGCCTCGCACCCAAGGGTAGGCCCAACGCAACAGGCTCCTAGAACTGCTCCTGTAAGAGGCGGACTATGGCATCGCTGACACATAACAATAAGCAGTGATCAGCCATTGCTGCATACTTATACATGAATATATATTCACGCAAGCATCATGCATGATTATGCATGCATATATTCGCTAACAATTACGCACCTGTGCACCCTCAGGCCTTACAGCTACTTCTCTCTTGCACGTGATTACTGTGCTGGCATTTTCATGCACCACTCTCTATACATAGCTATGTGGCTGCCCCTCGCGTTGTTGATGACATGACGGAAGGCGAGGGAAGCTATCTTCACAATCTTGTGAGCACGGAATACATGTGCTCACGGCTGCGCTGACGCGCGAGCCTGTTCAGCGGCCAAACGCACGGCACGACTCCCCCGTTCTCCAATCGTGCGATGTCACCACCCAAGGTTCTGTCATTCTCTCACGGCAGGACCCCTGAGACATACCCCCACCCATCAAACTTTATACCCTCACTGGGTATATACCAATACCCAGTGAGGGTATAGGCTTAAGCGCCCTCACACGACCAGCTGCCCGGGGAACGTCACTTAGGAAACCGAGCGAACGACGACGATGCAGCACTGTTCAATCGGCGATAACTGTGTTGACAAGTTCCTCCCTTTCTCGCTTGTCATGCTGCGAGACACGTATGTGACAGTTCTTCTTCCTGCGATAGCCTGTCAGCATGAACGATTCTAAGCTCATGTCCTTCAACGCCGATGTGACAACCGTTGTCCGAGCGACCGACTACTCCGACGAGATCACCCGCGAACGCCTCCTCGCTCGGGATGATTCCGAGCATATGGGGCATGCGGCTCTCGAAGCCATGTGGGACCAGCGCGGTATCGACATCGCGGGAGGAGTAGGCGGCATCGGGCAGGGACGAAACTCCCTGGACCTGATCGGCTACACCCCCGGTGAGCTGCACATCGGGCACTGCCATGGTGGAACCTCTCGGGTACTGATCTTTGCTGGCGACGGCCGTGCGGTTCCAGCAGGATCGGCTCCCTCGATTGGGCAACGTCTTCTGGCCGACACGGAGTTCGTGGAGAAGATGAAGGAGATGCCCGCCCTCTGGAAAGCCGTTGTCTCTGGGCAGGTGGTCATCTACTGGGACATGGTCTTCGCACCCTCCGGGCGAATTCACGATTGTCTTTTTTCCTCCACGCCCGTCTCTCTGTCCCCCAGCGACATGGCAGCACTCAACGCAGCCATCGGTATCTGATGGCAGACATGATTGTGGCCACCCTGGGAATCAGGGCGGCCACAATCACGAACGATGCGCAGGCTCAGTATTCTTCGAGCAGCTCATCGAGTTCGTCTTCGACGCTGCCACCATCCAGAGGCTTGGCACCGGCGGGTAGTGAGCGCACCGGAGCTTCCTGAACGGGCAGAGATTCACCGTCATGCGCAGACTCGGCCACGGCCTCGTCATGATCAGAGTCGACGACCGACGCCTCTCCCTCGCTGCCCTGCCTGCGCGACCACGCGGGAGACTCGAGATCTTTGCGGATCGCGTCCAGCACAGCGTTGACGAAAGAGGGCGACGTATCGGTCGAGATGGAACGAACAATCGAAATGGCCTCGTCGATGACGATGATCGGCGACACCTCGTCGTTCTCGAGCATCTCCCACACCGCGACGCGCATAACTGCGAGGTCAACGGCGGCGATGCGATCCAGGCCGGGCACGCGGGCGTGCGCGGAGATCAGCGAGTCGATGCGACGCAGATTATCCGCCACACCGGCGATGATCTGGATCGAGAACTCCGGGAGCGGAGTCTGAGCCGCGGTGATGACGCGGCGCTCGCGCAGGAGGTCGCGCAGCACGTCGGGGTTGGACCCCATGCCGCGCTGGTCGGCCTCGTAGACAACATCGGCCGCGCGCTTGCGGGCCTTGGTGCGCGAGGTGAAGCGGTGCTGCTTCGACATTACTCGGTCACGCGACCCGAGTACGAGCCGTCGCGGGTGTCAACCTTGACGCGGGTACCTTCCTCCATGAAGAGGGGCACCTGGATCTCGTAGCCGGTCTCGAGGGTCGCGGGCTTGGTGCCGGCGGAGGAGCGGTCGCCCTGCAGGCCGGGTTCCGTGTGCGTGATCGTCAGGACGACGGTCGCGGGCAGCTCGACGAAGAGAACAGTGCCGTCGTGCTGAGAGACGATGACGTCCTGGTTCTCCACCATGAAGTTGCGGGCGTCGCCCACGGTCTCGGCGGGAACGTTGATCTGCTCGTAGGTGGACTGATCCATGAAGACGTAATCGGTGCCGTCCTGGTACAGGTACGTCATGTCGCGACGGTCAACGGTCGCGGTTTCGATCTTCAGGCCAGCGTTGAAGGTCTTGTCGACGGTCTTGCCGGACAGAACATTCTTGATCTTGGTGCGCACAAAGGCCGGGCCCTTGCCAGGCTTGACGTGCTGGAACTCGACAACCTGCCAGAGCTGGCCGTCGATCACCATAACGAGGCCATTCTTCAGATCATTGGTCGTTGCCACAGTGGTACCTCACTCGTAAAGGAATCAGTAATCAGAGGTCAGTTTACACGCGCGAGCCACCACATCGGCGACTTCTTGCGGGGTGAGGACGCTCGTATCCACTGTTGTGTCGGCCACGGCCTCATAGGCGACACGAGCCTGCCTCATGAGCTGGGTGAGCACAGCACGGGGTGCGCCGAGGCCGACAGAACGCGGGACCCCCAGGTTTTCTCGGCGCGATACCGCGGAAAGGTCCGCGGAGAGTTCGACGACAACGGCACCCCGGCCCCGCGCGTCGTGGATCGCCGAGGCAGTGGCTGAGTCGAGCGGTTGGGAGGCACCGAGCGTGACAATGCCCTCGTCAAGGTGAAGGAGCTGTTCAGCTTCTTCGCGTGCAGTGATGGCCAGGCGAGGGTCACGGCTCACGACAAGCGTGCGCATTGAGGCACCGAGGCGCTCTTCCACAGCATTGTCCGTTTCGCGAAGCGGCAGGTGATAGCGCTGTGCGAGGAGGCGACCGACCGTTGTTTTACCTGAGCCGGTGACGCCAATCAAGACGATCAGACTCATGCGTCGATCCCGATGGCGCGTGCTGGGGCCACCAGTTCGTTGGGTTCCACTGCGAGAGTGCTCGGGTGTGCGATGCCGTCGAGCAGCACGAAGCGCAGGATACCGCGGCGCACCTTCTTGTCCGAGGCCATGATGTGGGTCAGTTCCTCCAGAGAGCTGCCTTCGTAGCGGGTGGGCAGCCCAACGCGGGCGAAGAGTTCGTCGTGAAGCGCGACTTCGTCAGCCCCGAGGAGCCCGCGCTGAGCGCTCAGGCGCGCGGCGAAGCAGCAGCCGACGGCCACCGCGTCGCCATGGCGCCACGTGTAGTCGTTCGCTCGTTCGATCGCGTGGGCGAGGGTGTGCCCATAGTTGAGGATCTCGCGCAGTCCGCCTTCGGTCAGGTCGGCGGAGACGACGTGGGCCTTAACCGTGATCGCGCGGGTAGTGATCTCAGCCAGCTGCTCGCTGGAGGGGTCAAGGAGGATCTCCGGGGAGGTCTCCCCCACGATGCGCAGGATCTCGGGGTCGGCGATGAACCCACACTTGATGACTTCGGCGGCCCCCGCTGCCAGGTCCTCGCGGGGCAGGGTTGCCAGCAGGCTCATGTCGGCGATGACCGCGTTGGCCGGGTAGAAGGAGCCGACCAGGTTTTTGCCCACCGATGTGTTGATACCGGTTTTGCCGCCCACGGCTGCGTCGACCATGCCGAGCAGCGTGGTCGGCACGTTGATGAGCGTCACGCCGCGCAGCCACGTGGCGGCGACGAAGCCCGCCATGTCTGTGGTCGCTCCCCCGCCCATGGCGATGATTGCATCCTTGCGTCCCAGCTGGAGGTGCCCGCAGGTGTCCCACAGGCCGGCCACGACCTCGATGGCCTTTCCTGCCTCGGCGTCAGGATGGTCGGCGGTGGCCACCTCGTAGCCGAGGGAACGAAGGTGTTCGGCGAGCGCCGCCGCCCGTGCCGAGAGCGGGCGTGCGTGGATAATGAGGACCTTCGTGGCTGCCTCATCGAGTGCGGCGGTGATGGGTGCAAAACCCAGGTCACGGCCGACGACGATCGTTGAGGGCTGGTGGCCGGTGACTTTGATGGTGGTGCTCATAACTGCTCCAGGTGGGTGAGAATGGCGGTGGCGACGTCCTCGGCGGGTCCCGGCCCGGTGGGCACGGTCAGCGTGGCGACGGCACGGTAGTGGGGTTCGCGTTCACTTCTGAGGCGTCGCAGCGTCCCATCGGGGTCTGTGGCGAGCAGCGGGCGATGAGTCTTGGATGCTGTACGGCGCACGAGTTCGTCGTGCGGGGCGTCAATGTAGACAACGGTATGGCCGACAAGCAGGTCGCGCACGGCGTCGGTGGCCGCCGCTCCCCCGCCCAGTGACACGACCGCGCGACGTGAGAGCGCGTCGGCGACCGCCTCGGTCTCCATGAGCCGGAATGCGGACTCGCCGTCGGTAGCGAAAATATCGGAAATCACTCGGCCTTCTCGCTCGATGATCAGGTCGTCGGTGTCGACGTGAGGAACTCCGAGGCGACCGGCGAGCAGACGACCGACCTTCGACTTGCCAGCTCCCGGCAGCCCGACGAGGACGATGGGCAGGGCGACGCTCATGCGCGCTCCCCCACAACCTCCAGGTAAGAGGAAAGGTTACGGCGCATCTCAGCCACCGAGCGCCCACCCGCGTGATCAAAGAGGGCATCGGCCAGAACCAGGGCGACCTCGGCCTCGGCGATGACGGCGCCGGGCACAACCTGGCAAGTATCGGAGCGCTGGTGCAGGCCCACAGCCTCCTCGCCGGTCGCCAGGTCCACGCTGCGCAGAGCGCGAGGGACGGTCGAGATCGGCTTGAAGGCGGCGCGCGCCACGATGGGCGCGCCGTTGGACGTACCTCCCTCGATGCCGCCTGCATGGTTGGTGGTGCGGGTCAGGTGCCCATCCGCCCCGCGCACGATCTCGTCGTGTGCGGCGGAACCGAGCAGGGCGGCCTGTGCGAAGCCGTCACCGATTTCGACGCCTTTGACGGACTGGATCGACATGAGTGCGGCGGCCAGGCGTGCGTCCAAGCGCTCGCGCGCAGTCACGTGCGTGCCCAGCCCCACAGGCACACCGTAGGCGATCACCTCAACGACGCCGCCGATGGTGTCACCCGCATGCTTCGCCTCGTCGACGGCAGCCTCAAAGCGGGCGTTGTCAGCCGGATCAAGGGCGCGCATAGAGGCCTCGCACAGGGCGTTCTCGTCGGCGGGCATCGGCACCACCTCGGATCTGGCGCGCTGAGTACCGACCGCGATGACATGGGAGACCAGGCGCACGTCGGCCACCTGTTCCAGGAGTGCCTCGGCGAGCGTCCCGAGGGCGACGCGCGCCGCGGTCTCGCGCGCGGAGGCACGTTCGAGCACCGGACGCGCCTCGGACAGGTCGTAGGAGAGCATGCCGGGCAGGTCCGCATGACCGGGACGAGGCCTCGTCAGCGGGCGGTTACGCGCGATCTCACGCTCGTCACCCGTGCCAGCATCGATGAGCAGAGCGGAGGGATCAACGGGGTCGGCACTCATGACTGTTTCCCACTTGGGCCACTCGGAGTTTCCAATCCGAATCGCCACGGGCGCACCCGTCGTCACCCCGTGTCGCACACCCGCCAGGATCGAGACCTCGTCGGCCTCGAACTTCTGGCGTGCACCACGCCCATATCCCAGACGCCGACGCGCCAAGACGCGGCGCAGGTCATCGGTCGTGATCCGCAAGCCCGAGGGCAAGCCCTCTATCGTGGCAAGCAATGCGGGTCCGTGCGATTCTCCGGCGGTCATCCATCTCAGCATGCCTCCCAGTGTCCCACAAGGCCGACTGCCGATGCCCGCCCACTCTCACGGGGTGAACGATCAGGACTGCGGTGTCGTATCCCCAGTCGCACTCAGCCCCGGTTCGGTGCCAAGAATGTCGATGACGAAGCACAGGGTGTCGTCGCCGGCCGCCAGGTCTGGGGGAATCGTAATCGCCAGACGCGAGCCAACCTTCTGATCCACCAGGGCGGTCTGCAGGCCACGCATGGCTTTACCGAGATTGATGACCTGGGGGACGCCGGTCTCCCACGTGGACACTCGCACGACACCGTCGTTCCAGCCCACGGCGGTGAACTGGGCGACCACGCGATCACTTTCGTGCACCTGGATGCCGTCGCCTTTGATGAGCGTCTGCGTCGTCACACGGTCGGGCACAGTCGTGCCGTGGGTGATGATTGGGCCTTCGGGGACAATGTTGACGGTCAACGGGCCGTTTGACGCATCCGCTTCCGTGCCCACCGCGATGGAGGGCAGGATGTCGATGACCTCAACCTCGATGTTGCTCGTCGAACCAGGCGCGCCTGCGCCCGGCGCAATCGTCCGGTAGGCGAGAATACGCGACCCCTCGTTCTGCCCGATCACAATATTCGTCAGGTCATCACCGATGACGTTGGTGCCGACGATCCCCAGGCTCAGCTGGGGGCGACCCGAATCGGACAGGTTCGTGCCGGTCTTTCCGTCGAAGGCCGTGATAGCGACCAGCACGGGAGACCCCTCGGTGATCTGACGTCCGTTGCCAGCAATGACAGTCGCTGCCTTGGTGCCGTCGACCTCCAGGGGTGCCTTGATCTCAATCGTCGGCGTGGCACCAACGCGCCCCGAGACGGCGACGCGGTCGAACAACGGAAGCGTCGTCGACTGTGCGCTGGTCTCGGCCGTCGTCGTTTCCTGCGCGGCAGGTACGGGGCGGAATGCCCACCAGGCGACGGCCCCGCACGCTCCGAAGACTACGAGCGTGATCAGGAGCCGCATCAGCAGGGATGCGCGCGAGGATCCGCGTGAGCGTTCGCCCCTCGCAGCGGCGCGCTGTGAGGAGCCTTTCGAGCGTCGGACGCTCGCATTGTTGGAGTGTTGCGAAGCGGGGGTCATGCGGGAATCGTAGGAGACGACGCGTGAATCTGCGCGATGAGTCCATCAACGCGGGGGTCGGACGTGGCCAAGGGATCCTGCAGGGACAAGGGAATCGCCGTGGAATCGTCGAGGCGCACGTGCACCCAGTCGACACTGAGGTCGGCGCGCGCATCCTCCGCCGCAGCGATGATACGCCCGCGCAGGTGAGCACGCGTCGAGGCCGGAGCGACGGTCGTTGCGCGCGAGACCCCTTCCGGAGTCGTTAGGCGGCGCATGAGACCGGCCTTTTCCATACGCTCGCGCAGGCCCTGCGCCGTGATATCCGAATAGGACAGTTCGAGGCGAGCCACTCGCGGGTCGTTCAGGGCAGCGCCGGTGCGCGCGCAGTAGGATGACAGTAGCGTACGTTTGATCGCGATATCGAGTTCCGTGGCGACCCCGCTCCAGTCGCCGCTCGCGATCGCGTCGAGGCCTCGGCCCCACAGGTCGACCACGTAGGCGCGCATCGGGTCCAGCTCGGCGACGGGAATACGGGCGAGGACGCGCTCGCGAATCTCTCGCTGCAGAGCGACCGCGGAGGTGGTGCGACCTGAGGCCAGCTCGATGGCTGCAGAGCCGGTCAGATCCGCGTTGATCTCGCGGATGGCACGCATCGGATCGGCCAGGGCCAGGTCTTCGATCTGAAGGCCGTCCTCGATGGCATGGATGAGGAGTTCGGTCATGCCGACTTTGAGGGCCGTCGTCGGCTCGGCGACGTTCGTGTCTCCGACAATGACGTGCATGCGTCGGTAGGCACCCGAGTCGGCCAGGGCCTCGTCACGTGTGTTGATAATCGGGCGCGAGCGGGTGGTCGCCGACGATACGGCGTCCCACATCTGGTCGGCGCGTTGGGAGAACTGCAGGCGCGGCGTCGCGGCTCCGGTGTTGATCCACCCGTTACCCACCAGGATCTGGCGGGTCACGAAGAAAGCGACGAGCGCGTCGGCAACCTGGCGGAAGTCGCGGCGTCGGTGCAGCAGGTAGTTCTCGTGGCAGCCATAGGAGTTGCCCTGTGAGTCCAGGTTGTTGCGGAAGAGGTGCAGGCGCAGGTCGGTGCCCAGCTCGCCCAGTGCCTCATCGGCCTGGACGGCCAGGTCGGCGAGTATCTCGGATCCCGCGCGATCCTGCTCGAGCAGGTCCTCCAGGCGGTCGCATTCGGCGGTTGCGTACTCGGGGTGTGCACCCACGTCCAAGTAGAGTCGTCCGCCGTTGCGTAGGAAGAGGTTGGAGGAGCGCCCCTGGTGCAGGAGCGGCTCGAACAGTTGACGAGCGGCGTGCTCGGCGTCCATCGGCGCTGCCCCGGACGGGGACGCGGCCGTCAGCCCGTACTCCGTTTCGATGCCGAAAACTCGACGCCTCACCTCACTGGCCACCCTTCTGGACGAAGCCCTGGACAAAGGCCTCGGCGTTGGTTTCGAGGACAGAATCGATCTCGTCGAGGAGGGAGTCGATCGATGCGGTGCGCGCCTGAACCTGGCCCGCGGCCTCAATCGGGTCGTCGTCGGGGGCGGGGGCACCGGCAAAAATCTGGTTCGACATGGTGTGTTCTTCTTTCTGTCGTCGTGTCAGCGGGTGGAGGTATCGAGGGCGTCCGCGATCGGGAAGCGCACCAGATCGCCCTCGCCCGGGTCGAAGACCAGCGAGGACCACGAGGCCTTGACCAGGTCCGGGCGGTTCGCAACGGCCCAGCCGCGTACGTGGGCGCGCGTGTTGGCGGGTGCGACGTCGGCGGCGCGCTCAACATCCTCATCGGAGACGAGGCGCGTCACTAACCCGGCCTTCGCGAGTCGGTAGACGAGGCCGTGGTTGGGCCGCAGGTCCGCCCACTGGAGGTCGATAGCGGCCAGTCGCGGGTCGTTCCACTCCAGACCCGCGCGCTCTTTCTGGCGCTTGACGAGCTGGTACTTGCCGACCCATTCGACATCGCTCGCCACGGAAAAGAGATCGGCGCGCATGCGGTCCAGGACAGACTGCCACAGGGTGAGGATCTCCCGGTCTGCCGCCGTGGGAGTCGTGCCGGTTTCCTCGAAGGTATCCAGGACCAGGTCCAGGTAGACCTGCTGGAGTTCGGCGGCTGTGTAGGAGCCGCCGGCCGTGCCGATCTTGTAGTCGAGGTCGGGATGGTGGGAGACGTTCCAGGTTTCCTGAACCGGATCATCCATGACGATGGAATCCCAGCGCAGATCGGTGCCCTGCTCGATGGCCCACAGGACCAGGGAGGTCGTACCGAAACGTAGGAAGGCGGACACGTCGAACATGTTGCCGTCTCCGCCGATGACGTGGAGGCGGCGGAACTGCGCGGGGTTGGCGTGGGGTTCGTCGCGCGTGTTGATGATCGGACGGTTGAAGGTCGTCTCCAGGCCCACCTCGTTTTCGACGAAGTCGGCACGCTGGGACATCTGGAAGCCCGGAACCTCACTCTTCTGCCCGCGCCCCACGCGGCCCGCGCCGCAGATAACAGGGCGTGTCACCATGAACGGTGTCAGGCCTCGGATGATCGTGTCCAGGTCAGTGATGCGGGGCATCTGGTAGTTCTCATGCGTGCCGTAAGCCGCGCCCTTACCGTCCGTGTTGTTCTTGACGAGCACGATGGGCTCCTCGCCCAGTGCCGCCAGGCGCTCCATGACGCGCCTGGCGATCACCTCGCCCGCGCGATCCCACAGGAGCGCGTCGCGCGCGCCCAGGGTCTCGGGGGCCGAGTATTCCGGATGGGCGTGGTCGACGTAGAGACGCGCACCGTTGGTGAGCACGGCGGTCGTCGCAGCAGGCAGGGCAAGTTCCTCGGCCGTGGGGCGGGCGACGCGCTCGGAGCCACCGGAAGGCGCGAGGTGATACGGATCGTCCGTGAGGAGCGACGGGTCGACGGCTGCCCGCGACATGCGCATACCGCGCAGGTCGTTGAGGGGGTCCTCACCCGTGTAATCCCACCGCACGACGCCCGCTCCATCGGCTGGCGAACCAGAGCGAGAGATCTCGCCGTACGCGGACACAACACGGGTGGACAGGGCAATCGGGTTGGCCCAGGCGTCTCCGGGACGGTACACGCCGTACTCGGTCTCGGTTCCGATAATGCGTTCGCTGCTCATTTCACCGCTCCAATCGGCTTGACGCTGACAATCTCGGGCGCGAGTCCGCTCGTGCGGGCCCAGTCCTCCGGCGAAGAGGTCGCGGCCAACTCCAGCGATTCGTTCATTTCTTCGTGTACGCCGCGCAGCAGGTGCTCCATGGTCAGTCCTGTTGCTTGCCCGGTGAGCGCATCCTTGATCGCATACTTCTTCGCGCGTTCCACGATACCTGCGATGAGTGCGCCAGAGACAAGGTCCGCCAGGTAGATGCGCTTATGATCGCCGCTCACTAGCGTCGCGAGGAAAAGCGCAGTCGTCTCGTCACGGGTGTAGAGCGCGTCGACCGCTCGCGTGATCATCCCGGCCACGGCCTCGTCGATACCGCCGGCTCGCGCAACCTCCGCCGCGTGGATGGGCACGGCGGGCGTCAGGTACTTCGAGAAGATGTCGAGCGCACCCGCGCGGTCGGGGCGATCCACTCGAATACGCACGTCGAGGCGCCCGGGGCGCAGGACGGCGGGGTCGATCATGTCCGCGCGGTTGGAGGCACCGATGATGACAACGTTGTCGAGAGACTCGACGCCGTCCATCTCGGCCAACAGCTGCGGGACGATCATCGTCTCGACGTCCGAGGACACACCCGTGCCGCGCGTGCGGAACAGCGCCTCCATCTCGTCGAAGAAAATGACGACGGGGGTATCGCCTGCCGCAAGCGCGCGGGCGCGGGCGAAGATCGCGCGGATCTGGCGCTCGGTCTCACCCACGAACTTGTTAAGCAGCTCGGGTCCCTTGATCGACAGGAAGAATGTCGAAGCACCGCCGCGCTTGGACAGGGAGTTCGCGACGGCCTTGGCGATGAGTGTCTTACCCGAGCCGGGAGGGCCGTACAGCAGGATGCCCTTGGGCGGGCGCAGGCCAAACTGACGGTACAGCTCGGGATGGTTGAAGGGCATCTCGATCGAATCGCGCACCTGCGCGATCTGGGCGTCCAGGCCGCCAATATCCGCGTAAGTCACGTCGGGAACTTCGGGAGTGAGCAGCTGCTCGACGTCCTCGCGCACGATGCGTTCAAGCGCGATGCCGGAGCGCATGTCCACGACGAGGGAATCCCCGGGGCGCAGGTTGCCGTGGCGCAAAGGTCCGGCCAGCTCCAACAGAGTCTCCGCACCACCCTCGGCGGCGACGAGCACGCGATCCGGACCCACCATCTCGAGGACCGACACCACTTGGCCGCTGCGCGCGAAGTCATCAGCGGCGACGGCGATCATCGTGTCGTCTAGGCGCACCCACTGCCCGTACGACAGGTCGGTGACGTCCAGCTTGGGGGCGACGGCCACGCGCATGCGCTTACCGCCCGAAACGACCTCGATCTGACGTGCGGCCGGGAAGGCACGCACGAAGGTCGCGAGCGTCTGCGGCGGGCGCGAGACATCCGCCAACTCGCCCTGGAGGCGAATCAGCTCGGTGCGGGCCGCCGTCAGTGCGCTGGTGAGGCGACCGTTCTTTTCCTCGAGCGAGATGACGCGCCGCTCGAGTGCTTGGCGCTGCTCGACCTCACTCATTGGTCTGAGCCTCGCGTCCCTGCGACGCCCACGTGTCTGCCTGCGCGACGACGTCGCGGCGCACCTTGCGGACCTTCTTCTCAGAGTTCACGCGCTGGCCGACCTTCTCCAGGGACCAGTCCTGCTCGTCGTCCCACGCACCGCCCTGGCCTTCGGCAGCCTTGGCTGGGCGTGTCGAGCGCTCCTGCGGCGTCACGCCGGGGGCGAGCAGACGAGTCACCACAAGGAATCCGGTGTGAGCGACCATACGATGCTCGGGGCGCACCGCCAGGCCGTCAAGATGCCACTCGCGGCGCATATCCTCCCACGCGATCGGATCTGTGAAGCGTTCGGATGCGCGCAGGTCCTCGACCAGGCGCGACATCTGGGTCACCGTCGCGACGTAGCAGACGAGAACGCCGCCGGGAATGAGCGCATGCGTGATGGCCTCAATGTTTTCCCAGGGGGCCAGCATGTCGAGGACTACGCGATCAATACTCCCCTCGTCGACCGCCCACAGCACCTCGTCCACGTCGCCGACGCGCAGATCCCACGCGGGATGACGGCGTCCGAACCACAGGTCCACGTTCGCCGCAGCGATGTCTGCGAAGTCCTGGCGGCGTTCGACGGAGATCAGGCGACCGCTCGGTCCTACGGCGTCCAGGAGCGCCATGGACAGGGCACCCGACCCGGCCCCAGCCTCGATGACCGTGGCACCCGGGAAGATATCGCCCATGTGGGTGATGACGCCCGCATCCTTGGGGTAGACAACCGCTGCGCCGCGCGGCATCGACATGACATAGTCAACCTGAAGGGGACGCAGGATCTGGAACTGACGCCCCTCGTCGGTCACGATGACCTGGCCGTCGGGGCGGCCGATAACGTCGTTGTGGTTGAATCCACCGCGGTTGGACTGAAAGCGTCCGCCATGCACCAAAATCACTTGGTGGAAGCGTCCCTTCGGGTCGCGAACCTGAACGCGGTCGCCCTCGGTCAAGGGGCCTCGGCGGGTGGTCTGACCAAAGTCAGTGGCTGTTTCGGAATTATTACGCTGAATAGTCATTACGTAAAGAATAGCGCCTTGGGCCTCCCCGCCCCTGCCAGGACACAAATGGGGGTGGTGAGGGTTAGCGTGGTGTTCATGACAGACCTGATTGCCCCCTCCCCCGGTCCTCGTACGTGGGATCCCGCGCTATCGGCCTCGCGCGCGAAGGAATACGAGCGCTGCCCCCTCCAGTATCGTCTGCATGTCTTGGACGGTTACCGCGAACCCGAGACGCGCGCGAAGGCGCTGGGCACGGTGGTCCACGCGGTCCTCGAGGAGCTGTTCGGACTGGCCCCGCACGAGCGTACGCCTGAAGCTGCCCGCTCACGGGTCGCCCCCGCCTACGAGGCCGTCGTGGCGAAGACTCCTGCGATTGCCGATCTTTTCGCCGATGAGGAGGACCTTCAGGCGTGGCTTGAGGACGCGCGCGGGGTCATTGACGGCTACTTCGCCATCGAGCAGCCGCAGTGGATCGCCCCGGCCGCGCGCGAGCAGCGCGTGACGACGACGACAGCGGGTGGTGTGCGCCTGCTCGGTTTCATCGACCGCATCGACGCAGCCCCCGATGGACGACTGCGGGTCGTCGACTACAAGACTGGCAAGGCCCCCGGACCGCGCTACGTGGACGAAGCACTCTACCAGATGCGCTTTTACGCGCTGCTCTTGGCCCGCACGAAGAGGCTGCCGGCCCGCATGCAGCTGGTCTACCTGCGCGCGGGTCAGGTCATCACCTTCGATCCGGTCGCCGATGATATTCGCGCGTTTGAGCGTCACATCGATGACCTATGGACGCACATCGCCTCCGACATCGCCAATGATTCCTTCGCTGCGCGCAAGAATCCGCTGTGTAATTGGTGTGGCGTGCGCTCACTGTGTCCGGTGTTTGGGGGAACCACTCCCCCGATGCCGATGGAGCATGCACAGTGGTTGGCTCGGACTCGGCTAGGCTAGGGGCATGGATTCGAAGCAATGCGGACGTAGCGGCCTATACCTGTCGTCGATCGGTTTGGGGACCCTGACGTGGGGGCGCGATACAGATGCGCCTGAGGCCCTCGAAATGCTCACGCACTTCGTCGACGCGGGTGGTTCCCTCCTCGAGTGCTCCCCCTCGCACGGCGACGGTATGGCCGTGGACGTCGTGTCCGAGGCCGTAGCGTCGGTGGGCAGGCACCGCGTGGTTCTCGCGTGGCGCGGAGGGATGCGCCGTGCGACTGAGGGCGCGTGGGTGGGCGCGGCCGGACGCGGGGATCTGCTGCGCAGCCTGGATGATGCGTTGGCGCGACTGGACACGGATTATGTGGACGTGTGGCTCGTGGAGCCGCGCCCGGAGGTGCCGTTGGAGGAGACCCTGGAGGCGGCGACCCTCGCTTACCGTAGCGGGCGCGCCCGCTACGTGGGTCTGTCGCGTTCGTCTCACTGGCAGCTGGCCGAGGCGGTCACTCGTGGTGTCGTGGGTGTCAGCGCGCCGATCACGCTCGTCGAATTCCCGTTCTCCCTCGTGGATGCTGCCTGCGCATCAACGGTAGCGGAACTGGCCAGCAGGGGGGTTGGTGTTCTGGCCGCGTCGGCGCTGGCAGGCGGTGCCCTGACGGGCAAGTACCGCCACACGACCCCCGCCGATTCGCGTGCTGCTTCCCCGCATCTTCGTCACATGGTTGAGCCTTACCTGTCGGGTTTCGCGAACAGTGTTATCGAAGCGACGCACCGTGCGGCTTCAGGCCTGGATCGCCGCACGGGAGACGTCGCCCTGGCGTGGGTACGCGATTACCCGGGCATCTCCTCGGCTCTCATTGGACCGCGAACAACTCGACAGCTCGACACCCTCCTGGAGTACACGGAGCCGCTGCCCGCCCCGATTCGCGAGGTACTCTCCGAGGTTGCCCAGTAGCGGCGAGCAGCTTGCAGATACGAACGAGGGGCCGAACCGTGTGGTTCGGCCCCTCGCCTCATGCGCGTGCGAGACGATTGGTCTCAGTCATCGACTTCGATGAAGTCGTCGTCCTCGTCTTCGTCCTCATCGTCCTCGTCTTCGTCCTCATCGTCGTAGTCTTCATCATCTTCGTCGTAGTCATCCTCGTCAATCTCATCGAGGATGTCGAAGGGGAGTTCCACGCCCAGCTGGGTGAAGAGGATATCGTCGTAGGTGAAGAAGGCGTCGCGCAGCGCCAGCTCGGCGGCTTCGAGCGCGGCGTCATCAGCCTCGTCTCCATCGCGTGCGATGTCGAAGTGGTTCTCGAAAGCGTTGAGCAGGCGCGTCAGTGCGCGGCGGGCATCTCCAGTCATAGGTCTCAGTCTACCGTGAGGACGCACACTTTCAGGGCAGGTTGAGCTGCGAACGGATAACGGACACCATGAGGTCCGTGCCTTTGATTTCCGCCGTCTGATCGGCACCCAGGATGCGTGTCTGCCCGTCGGAATCCAGCAGCTGCGAGGCACCCATGTTCGGGCCCAGCGGCAGGATGACCCATTCCTTCGTGGGAACGTAGTGGGCGTCGGGTTCCTCCCCTTCGAGCTGCGCGGTGATGTTGGCGATGACAACGCGGGCCTGCTGGCGCGCGGCGTCGGCGCGCTTGGACTCGCGCACGTCGGTCAGGTCGCCGACAGCGTAGACGGTGGAGTGACCCGCCACCTGCATGGTCGGCTCGACCCGAATCGTGCCGTTGGGGTGCATGACGGACTCGTACTCGCTGCCGATCAGGAATCCGGTGTTGGCGCGTGCGCCGTAGCACTGGAACCAGAGGTCGGCCTCGATGACCTCTCCCTTCTTGGTTTCGACCATGAAGTGCGCGAGGTCGCCGACGTTCTGAGGGGGCAGGTAGGCCAGCTCGGAGCCGGTGACGACGCGAACGCCGAGGGTGGCCAGCTGCTCGCTGATCTCATTGCGCAGGGCGTCGGTGTAGCCGGGGGTGCCCAGGATCTGGTCCGAGGCCTCGACGATCGTGATGTCCAACCCGGGGAAGGCATTGGCGAGTTCACCGGTCAGCTCGATGCCGACAGTACCACCGCCAACGATCATGACGGAGCGAGCACGCGAGAGGTTCTCGTGGAGTTGCTCGAGGCGCGCCTTGGCGACGGAGGAACGGTAGGAGGAGTACTTGGCCGGGAAGGGGTAGGTAGAACCCGTGGCGAAGACGACGTAGTCAGCCTCGATGGGGTCATGACCGAATACGTGAACGGTCGTTCCGTGGACGGCGGAGACGGTGCCTCGCACGACCTGGCCGCGGCTCAGGAGATTCGTGTAAGGCATGAAGATCGCGTGTTCCCACACCGTGTCAACGGCGGCGCGTAGCGCGGCCGCGTGGTGGACGAACTGGTCCTTCTGCTCAATGAGGATAACGTCCGCGAGGGGGTCAAGCCCCTTGGCGACCGTGACACCTCCGTATCCTCCGCCGATGACTGCGACGCGTGCCATGACATTCCTCCTTTTGAATGGACCGCGTCTATTGTGTCATCTCACGCCCTCAAATGCGCGTGATAGGGACCTTAGTCCGCTTCCCCACTGTCGGTGGGACTCTCAAGGCCCAGGCCGCGCGCAATATTGGGCTGGAAGAAGTTCGGCCCCTTCAAGACCTTGCCGTCCTCGCGGAGCTTGACGGAGCCGTCGGGCATGAGCTTGGACAGGTTCGACGCCTGTACTTCGGCCAGGACCGAATCGAGATTCATCCCCGACTCGATGGCCATGCCGTAGACGACGTAGACGAGGTCAGCCAGGGCGTCGGCGGCTTCGATAACATCGCGCTCCCCCTCGTCGGCGGCGACGGCCTCGGCGGTGGCGGCCTCGATGATCGCGCGTGCGCGCGGGCCGTAGACTGCGCCCATAAGTTCGGCGAACTCCTCGGCGATCAGGCTCATGCGCATGTTCATGCGCTCGTAGTCCAGCGTCGGATCGCTGAAAGAACGGATGGGGACGGAGTAGGTGTGGTGGAACTGCAGGACCAGCTCCATCGGGCTGGGTGCGGGTGTTGGGACGGACGAGGCCGTGGTGTCCTTCTCGCTCATGCGTGGTCCTTTCGTGCGTTATCCCAGGCAGTGGCCAGGATGTTGGAAAATGCTGTGACGGTCTGATGCCCGTCGACGAGGAATTGGGAATCCATGACGTAGGTGGGAACCGAGGCCACCCCCATGTGCATCGCCATCTGATAGTCGGAGTAGACGCGCGAGGCCCATTCCTCGTCGCCAACAGCGAGGGCGGCGAGGTCGGGCGGCATGCCAATGTCCTGCGCGCAGCCGATGAGCACCTCGGGATGGGAGATATCCAGGCCCATTTCGAAGTGGGAACGCATAATCGCCTCGGCGACTTTGAGGTGGAGAGAGTCCGGGCCGGCGACCGTGTCATTGTCGATGTCGGCGTCGTGGGCGGCCGCGATAACCCGGTGCGCACGGGAGGTAGGAGCGATGATGAGGGAGTCAAAGTCAAAGCGAATGCCCTCTCGAGCACCCAGCGCCCGCATGCGTTCGTCGGCCTCGCGTACCTCTTCCAGGTTGGCAGCCCCGGATTCAACGAGAGCGACGATGCGTGGCTTGTCGAGCGCTGCCTCCAGGTCGGGGTCGAGCAGGTAGGCGTGCAGGTAGACCTCGATCTCGGTGCCGTGTTCACAGCGGGACATGGCGGTGCGCAGGTGTCGTAGGCCCAGGTAGCTCCACGGGTCACACGTGTCGAGCCACATATCAATTCGCACAGCGTCTCCTCACGGTTGATATGGAAAACCCCGGGGCCTTTCGGCCCCGGGGCATTTCGTGCGCGGAGGGGGACTTGAACCCCCACCCTCGTAAAATGAGGACTAGCACCTCAAGCTAGCGCGTCTGCCTATTCCGCCACCCGCGCAGGTGATCGGTGCGAACCGTTGTAATCCGCAAGCGAGTAGAAGCTTAACACGATTACATCGACATGCGCCAATCGAAACTAGGAATCGGTTTTTTCGCCCTTCAGGCGGGAGTCCAATGTCGAGAAAACCTTTGCAATTGCTTCGATATCGGCATCCGTCATGCCGTCTAGGAGATACTCAGCCACCGTCTGCTGATGCAATTCTGTGGCAGCAAGCACAGTCTGGATTCCCTGAGTGGTCAGGCATGCGTCGTAGCCGCGGCGATCAACCTTGGAAGGGATGCGCTCGACCCAGCCGTCGCGGGAGAGGTTAGAGACCAGGTAGGTCACGCGCGACGGCGAGTAGACGACGCGATCAGCCAACTCACCCATGCGCAAGCGATGGCTGGGGCCTCCCACAGTGCCAGGAGAATGTTGTAGTCGGGCATAGATACGCCGTAGGCGCGCTTTAGGCGTGTTTCGAGGATTCCCTGCAGGCGTCCGGACGCCTCGAAGAAGACTCGCCACGCGGCTGCACGCGCGCTATTGGCTTGAACGATCGGGGTGAGCCGTGCTCGCGATTCCACGTGTGCCTCTCTCATAGTCGTTTCGTGTGTTTCTCTCGGGATAATAGGGCATAGTGACTAAGAAAGCACCAAGAACCAGGGGATTTTATGTCGTTGACTTTTTCTGCTGTGCTGTTTGATGTTGACGGGACGATTGTTAATTCTGCGCCCGTCATCATGGGAGCATTCCGGAGCACATTGTCAGACTTTGGACTGGAGATTCCAGATGATCAGCGCCTTCGTACCTATGTTGGCCCTCCCCTGTGGTACTCGTTTGGCGACCTGGGTTATTCGGGGCAGCTGCGCGCGGATCTGGTTTCGCGTTACAGGGAACGCTACATGGACCACTATCTTGATCCTGAGCCTTTCGACGGTGTACGTGATCTGCTGTGGGATCTGCACCATGCGGGCGTTCCCCTTGCGACGGCCACATCCAAGCAGACACCGATGGCGATCGCGCAGATGGAGCATTTGGGCCTTGCGGATGCCTTCGACGTGATCGCGGGGGCGACGCCGGATCCGGGGTCGTCGAAGACGACGGTCATTCACGAGGCCGTGGCTCGCTTGGGCGCGATGGGTGCGGACGTGTCGCATCCCGTCATTGTTGGCGACTCTATCTGGGACGTGCGCGGCGGCCACGAGGCCGGCATCCCCGTCATCGGTGTCGGTTGGGGGTATGCGACGGAGGATGGTCTGGATGACGCCGAGGTTGTGTGCGAGACGGTCGAGGATCTTCGCGCGCTTCTCATGCCGGCCGGCTGCTGAGGGACGTTAGCGGAAGTCGCGCGAGCGCACCTGGATGGGCAGATGCACGGGAGCGAGCCGGAAGGCTCGCACGTTGACTGCGCCGTCACCCCACTCGAGCGTGCCACGTACGAGCAGGGCACCCGACTCGAGGCCGATGCGTCGAAATTTGTTCCAGGTACCCACAGCCACCGAGACGTTGACAAATCCGGACTCGTCTTCGAGGGACAGGAAAGTGACGCCGCCGCCGGTGTGGGGGCGCTGTCGGTGCGTGACCAGCCCAGCCACGTCGACGATCCTCCCGTCAAGGTGGGCGCCGAGTTCTGCAGCGCGCAACACGCCGGGCGGCAGGTCCCCTCTCAGATAGGAGAAGGGGGTGTTTCCCGGGGGTGAGTCCGGTTGTCTCGATATCGGCGCGCATCTGCTCGGTGTGCGTCAGAGGTGGCAAGTCGGGGACGCGGGTGCCTACTTCGGTACCCGGTAGGAATGGCTGCCATTCCCCCTGCCGCGCAGTCGGCGCGGCCAGCGCCCCCGCGGCCCAGGTTCCCTCGCGTCTGCCCACGCCCAGGCATTCCAGCGCTCCAGCCATGGCAAGACACTCCATGTCCGATGCGCTCAGGTGGGCGCGGTTCGCCAGGTCCGCTTGGGAGGAAAAAGCTCCCGTTTCTCTCACCCTCACGATGCGCTCGGCAGCCCGCCCCAGGCCTCGTACCGACGATAATCCGATGCGCACCACCAGCTCCTCGTCCACGTCCAGGGGAATGACCTGACGCGACGGGAGTGGGTCGGGGCGGCCCTCCCGATACTCCTGCTCCCCGGGAACGCCGGGTGCACATTGCACGCCCGTGTCCAGGAAAGAGTCGTTGACCGAGGGTCCCAGGACCGTCACTCCGTGCCTGCGCGCGTCCTGGACCAGCGTCGCCGGCGAGTAGAAACCCATCGGCTGGGAGGAGAGGATCGCCGCGTAAAAATGCTCGGGCGCGTGAACCTTGAGCCACGCGGAGGCGTAGACGATGTGCGCGAAAGAAAAAGAGTGCGACTCGGGGAAACCGAAGTCCGCGAAGGCCTTGAGCTGATCGAAGATGCGTTCGCGCGTGAGCGTGTCGATCCCGCGCTCTTCCATGCCCGCCATGAGTTCTCCCTTGAGGGCTTCCATGCGCTCGGGGCTACGCTTGGCACCCATCGCTCGGCGCAGCTGGTCAGCGCGTGCCCCAGACAGGCCAGCGGCGTCCGTGGCAATGCGCATGAGCTGCTCCTGAAAGAGGGGCACCCCGAGGGTTTGGCGCAGCGCGGGTTCGAGGAGCGGGTGCAGGTAGGTGACCGGCTCACGTCCCGCACGCCGACGCAGATAGGGGTTGACCGCATGCCCCTGAATGGGGCCGGGGCGCACGAGTGCTACTTCGACGACGATGTCGTAGAAACAGCGCGGTTTGAGGCGCGGCAGCGTATTCATCTGCGCGCGCGACTCGACCTGAAACACACCCACGGTGTCGGCGGCGCAGAGCAGGTCGTAGACACGCAGGTCTTCTTCTGGCAGGGTATGCAACCCCAGAGGCTGATCCCGGCGTCCACGCAGCGAGCGTGGTGCCCACCCGCGCAAGCGTGGATTCGCCGGTCCATCCGCTCGAATGTCGTCAGCTTGTAGTTCGTCAAAGGCGACGCGCAGCGCCGTGAGCATACCGAGGGAGAGCAAGTCAAACTTGACCAGACCAGCGTCCGCGCAATCCTCCTTATCCCACTGCAACACCGTGCGTCCCTCCATGGCAGCCCATCCCACCGGACAGATACGAGAGACCGGCTGGTCGGTGAGCACCATACCGCCCGAATGGATACCCATGTGCCGGGGCAGGCGCAACAGAGCCCGGGCGGCGTCGCCAACGAGTGCTGGCACTTCCCCCCTTTCCCCGCGACCACGCCTGCGCACTGCCCGCCGGGTATCCCAGCGCCCGCGCCGCGTCACGCATCGCCGAACGTGGTCGATAGGTGATGACGTTAGCGACCTGTGCCGCGCGGTCGCGCCCGTAGAGGTCGTAGATGTGCCGGATAACCTCCTCACGCCTACAGGCCTCGATATCGATATCGATGTCGGGCGGCCCCGAGCGCGCGTCCGACAGGAAGCGCTCGAAAAGGAGGTTGTGGCGCACCGCGTCCACCGCCGTGATGCCCAGGCAAAAGCACACAGCCGAGTTTGCGGCACTGCCCCGCCCCTGACACAAGATGCCGCGCTGGCAACAAAAATCGACGATTTCCTTGACGATCAGGAAGTACCCCTCGAATCCGAGGCGCTCGATAATGCCTAGCTCGCGGTCAATCGTCTCCCATGCCCGCGGGGCTTCCTCCCGCGGTCCGTAGCGCTCGCGGGCCCCCTCGTGAGCGAGATAGGCGAGCCAGCTGCCAGAAGAGTATCCCTCTGGGACGTGGATGCGCGGAAGCCGGGGAGCGACGAGACGCAGGTCGAAGGACGCTTCCTCCGCGACCTCGCAGGAGTGCACGAGCGCCTCGGTGTGAGCGGCATGCAGACGGGCCATCTCTGCGGGTGAACGTAGGAAGGGCCGATGTGCTCCGAGGTGAGCCACGGCCTCGTCCAACGAGGAACGCAGACGGGTCGCCGCAAGGATGTCACCGAGGGCACGCTTGGAAGGTGCAGACATTCGCGCACCCGTCGTGGCGAGCAGTCGAACCCCCATCCCCTGTGCAAGCTCGGCGAGAGTGTCTCCCGCGTCGAGGCCGTCTCCGGCTGCTGCCTGCCACTCGATGAGGAGGTGATCCACCCCTCCAACAGCCTCCGCGAGCGCACCGGCCACGCGCCGCGCCCATGTGGGACCACCGGTGTATAGGGCGCGCATGAGGGGTCCGCGCCTCCCCCCGGTCATGATGAGCAGGTCAGCGCCAGCCTCGCTTACGTCCTCGAGGGTAAAACGTGGAGCGCGCTCCCCTGTCTGTGACAGCGCGCGCTCGCTCATCATGCCGACGAGGTTTTCGTAGCCGTGGGGGCTTGAGGCCAGGATGGGGAGACGGATACCTGGCTCCTCCGCGCCGGGGGCGAGTCCCCAGCCACTCGCCTGAGCGCCTGGAACGACTGCTCGCAGCGTGCTCGGGTCCAGGGTGATCTCGGCCCCGTAGACAATCGGCAGGCCGCAGCTGCGCGCCGCCATCGTGGTCTGCACAGTCGAGTACATGCCGTCGACGTCGAGAATAGCGAGAGCATCCAAGCCTAAGCGTGAAGCCTGCGCGACCATATCCGCAGGCTCGTCGGTGCCCTCCAGGAAGGTGAACGCACTGTGAGCGTGCAGTTCGGCGTATCGGGGTTCATTGGTCACCCATCCATCATATCGAACATATGTTCGATAATGCTGTGTTGGCCTGCATTACCTCCGTACAACCGAATCTCCTCCGAGATCTACAAGCCCTATCCTGGTCGCATGGATTCCATGCTCGCAGCGTCGCTTCCTTCCCCCGGCTCCCTCACCCTGGTTCGCCGCCCACTGCCAATCCTGGGGCCGCGCGACGTCCTCCTGAGAGTCGAAGCCACGACTCTGTGCGGCACGGACTTGCGTATCGTCACCGGACATAAGACGCACGGCGTCACCCCCGGCGTGATCCTCGGCCACGAGATCGCCGCGCGCGTGTGGAAGCTCGGCGTGGACCTTCGCCCAGGAATCGACGCGCCCGCACCGGGAACCCAGGTGGGCCTCGCCCCGGAAATTGCCTGCGGCCATTGCGTGCCCTGCACGGCCGGACGTTCAAACGTCTGCGCGAACATGGCGCTCTTTGGAACCGGAGTGGACGGAGGACTCGCCGACGTTATCCGCGTACCCGAACGGGCGCTGGCATGCATCACCCCCAGCGCCCGCGAGATTGCGCCACCACTCCTGGCCCTGGCCGAACCCCTCTCATGCTGCCTGCGTGCCCGAACTCGCCTCCCCATCACCTCAACCTCGCGTGTCCTCATCCTGGGCACAGGCCCCATCGGCCTCATCCACTGCGCGCTCGCTGGCGCCGCGGGCGCGTCCGTCATGGCGTGCGGGCGACCCGCGCGTTTGGATCCCGCGCTCGCCCTCGGCGCGAGTACCGTGACCGCCTCACAGGCGATGAACTCGTCGCGACGGTCCGCGAGTGGAGCGGTGGAGCTGGCGCGGACGTCGTCATCATCGCGGTAGGCGATCCCGGCCTCGTCCCCATCGCCGCCCAGTGCACCGCCATTGGCGGCTACATCTCCTGCTTCGCGGGCTTCCCCGCAGGAACGCTCGCCCAGATCGACCCGAACCTGATCCACTACCGAGAGCTCACCATCTCGGGTAGCGCGAACGCCACCCTGGAGGACTACGCGGCCGCCGTTGCCGCCCTCTCAACGGGTGCGCTCGACCTGTCCCCACTCATCACCCATGAGTTCCCCCTCACCCAGGTGGACGCCGCGCTCGACGCCGTACGCTCGCGCGCCGGCCTCAAGGTCGCTGTGAGCCCCGGAAGCGGCAAGCCGACCGAGCGCTAGTCAAGCAGCCCCCGCAGGTCCGCGGCGCTGAGTGACGCACTGGCACCCGTCCCATTCATCACCGAGGAAATGAGCCGACGCTTACGGTCCTGCAACTCCACAACCTTCGCCTCGATCGTGTCAGCGGCAACCAGACGATAGACATTCACCTTCTTCGTCTGACCAATGCGGTGCGCGCGGTCGATCGCCTGCTCCTCAGCAGCCGGATTCCACCACGGATCCATGACGAAGACATAATCCGCCTCCGTCAGGGTCAGGCCCGACCCACCCGCCTTGAGAGAAATGAGGAACACCGGTGCCTCACCCGAACGGAAGCGCTCGATAACCTCCGCCCGGTTGCGGGTCGAGCCATCCAACTGCACAACCGACACGCCACGCCGCTCCAGCACGTGCCGAATACGCGCCAGGAACGACGTGAACTGGCTGAAAATCAGCGCACGGTGGCCCAGCGGCACGATCTCGTCGAGGCGGTCCGCCACGTACTCCACCTTCGCCGACCCCACATGTGCATAGGACTCCTCCACCAGGGCCGGGTCGAGCGCGAGCTGACGTAGCCTCGTGATCGATGCCAGAACGCTCATGCGATTCGCGTCCGGATCCACCAGCAAATCGAGGATGCGGGCGCGCTCGCGGGCCAGATACTGGTCGTAGATGTGGCGATGTTCCCTGCCCAGCTCGACGCGCACGACGTCGACGATCTTGTCGGGCAGGTCGGTGGCCACCTGTTCCTTCGTGCGCCGCAGGATAAAGGGTGCAACGTAGGAGGTCAGGCGCGCGAGCATGTCGGGATCCCCGCCCTCAATGGGTCTGCGCACCTTCTGGGTGAAGGCCTCCCACGGGGGCAGCAGCCCCGGGCATGTCAAGGACAGAAGAGACCACAGGTCGCCCAGGGAATTCTCGATGGGGGTGCCGCTCACTGCCAGACGCCAGGGGGCATCCATGTCGCGCAGTGCACGGTATATTGCCGTGCGAGGATTTTTGACCGCCTGCGCCTCGTCGATGACGACGCCGGACAGGGCGACCTCGCGCCACTGCTCGGCTTCGAGGCGCACCAACGTATAGGAGGTAACGACGATGTCGCAGGCCTCGGCCTCCTCGCGGATCGTCGTTCCTCGTCGCGCGGCAGTCTCAGCGACGCAACGCACGCGCAGGCCGGGCGTGAACGTCGCGGCCTGTTCCGCCCACACACCCACGACCGAGGTAGGAGCGACCACGAGGACCGGGCCGCTCCCCACCTCCGCCGCGCGCAGGGACGCGATCGCCGACAGGATCTGCACGGTCTTGCCCAGGCCCATGTCGTCGGCCAGGACCCCACCCAGTCCGGCGGATAGACGCGAGGTCAGCCAGGCGTGCCCGTGCCGCTGATAGGGGCGTAGAAGCGAGGCCAGGGCAGGGATGGGAGCCAGCCCATTGTCCGAGTGCTCGCCACGCAACGCGGCGATACGCGTGCGCCACGACGCCGAGAGCGACACTGAGTCGGCCTGCTTCTCGAAGAGCTCGTAGAGGCCCACCTGCACGGGAGTGAGGCGCAGGCCCTCGCCCTCCCACCCCGCAAGGGACCGAGCCTCGTCCAGCAGAGTAGCCAGCGCGCGGATGCGCGGGCCGTCCAGACGCACCCACACACCGTGGGCCTCAACATAGTCGTCACCGCGTGCGATCGCCTCCAACGCCTCACGTACGCTCAGCAGATGGTCGCCAACGCGCACGCGCACGTTCAGATCGAACCAATCCGACTCCGTGCTCTCGACGGACACGTCCACATCCATCCCGTCTTGCGACACCTCGATGGCGCGCACATCCTGCGCGACGTCCCACACGAGGCCGTCCACGCTCTCGCGATCAACGACGGTTGAGAGGAACTCCGGCACGCGCCACGGGTCGATGCGCCCCAAACCCGGCAACGGCGTCCACAGGTCTGCTCCCACCGAGATTCCCCACCTGTTGACGCGATCCGCGAGGGTGGCCACAGCCTCGTCCCCCATGCTGTGGGCGAGCGGTGCACGCGAGCGCGAGCGCCCCTCCTCGTACTCCGCCCACCAGCGCACGACGACGGAGTTCTCGTCGCAACGCAGCGTGCCCACAACCGTGACCTGCGGTGTCGCATCGGCGTCGAAGCTCCCATCTGAAGAACTCATGACGAAACGCCGACGTAGCGCCGTCAGCCACGTCCCGCGGAATTCCGCCACATCTGCGGCTGGAACAACCAGTGGTCGATCCAGCGGGAACCCTTCCAACGCCTTCAAGCCTTCGATGCGCGCGGCGCGCATCCCCCCGTCAAGCAACAGCAACCCCGTGTCGCGGTCAATGCGCGGGTGTGCGACGACCTGATCGCCGTTGCGAGCGACAACCCGCATCTCAAGGCCCTCCTCGGAGGTCCTCACGTCAATATCCGCATCCCACGTGGCATGCGACAGTACGAAAGGTTCACGTCCGTCCACCGACGCAAAAAGCTCCACCCCCGCGCGCACCAGGCGCGCGAGCCACGCGTACGCATGCTCGCCGAGTGAACTGAGCGTCACCTCGGTGCGCGCATGCCACGAACGCGACTCACGCGAGAGCCGATACCCCTCGCGCAGCAGCGACACGTGAGTCGGATCCAAACCATCCGTCACCGACTCCCACTGCGTCGCCGTCAGGTCCAGCCACGACGCCCGTTTCGCACTCCACGCCGACGAGGCTCCCCTGCGCAGCGGGATCAACGACACCGCCACGCTCGGATCGTGCGCATCGATAACGAGTGCCAGCGGATCCCCGCCGCGTTCATGAGATATGCCCAGCACCTGCTCGAGGACGCGACTCCACTCGGGCACGGCCCCCCTGCTCTCGAGCGCCTCGGCGCGCGCAGCGATCAGCACCGCCACGGCGTGCGGACAATCCGAACGCAAGGAACAGGCGCATGCGAGTGATGGGCGAAGCGCACCGTGGGCGATCCGTACACGATATGTCAGTCCCTTGTCTTTGACGCGGGCCTCAAGATGGTCCTCGGATTGGTCCCAGAGCAGCTCTTTCACCGCTCCATTGCGTTCCAAACGCAGGCCGTTTGCCCAGGTGGCGGGGCCGACGAGGGCCATGATGTCATCGTCCGACATCGATGCGAGGATATCGCTGAACTCGTGGGTCACCATCCTTTCAGTCTACGGCACGGCCGCTGGACTCGTCACCGTCAGTTGTCAAGGCCCTCTGCCATCCACTCACCCCCACTCCACACGAGAAGCGCTACCTGTCCATCCTCGAGCGTGGCCCGCATGTAGGCGCGGGCGCGCTCCCCCGACCACCAGCACCCGCCCACGGGCCAGGGGCCAGCGATAGCGCGGATTCTGCAACGCTGACCGGCACGCAGCTGGGGCGAGTACTGCGAGCGCTCCCAAGACTCACCCGAGGGAAGAAGCCGACCCGGTAGCCCCTCCCCGCCGTTCTTGGTGAGGAGGTAGGCGGGGGTCGCTGTCAATGATCCGCGTTGGTCGACGCGCACGTCGCCACCAGCTCCCGGCTCTGCGACCAGGAGCACGGGGATGGGAGTGTCGAAGAGGGTGGACGGCGGCTCGGCGACGGCCCCCTCCCAGGCACCCGCGCGAGAGCGTAGCGGCTCCTGGTTGCCCCAGGGTGCCATGACGATGCGGCTGCGCGGATCGTACCCGCCCTGCACGCGCGGGACCAGCAGCGCGTCCGGCCCCGCCAGTCCCTGGATCCGCACGGCGCTGCGCGACACATCTGACTTCCTGTTGCTGCGCCCCCACAGGGCCGAGGAGCCGATTCCAGGGCACGGGTCGCAGGCCGTGAGGCGAATTAAGCGGGCCTTGCCGGAGGGTCCCTGGTCGCACGCCATCCACCCTGTGAGAGTCCACCGCACACGCAGGGCGATGTCGGCGGGCACCGACAGGTCGCACCCGCTCCACGTGCGGCTGCGCGAGCCGCCCCCGCCGTCCTCCACGTCGATACGAAGCGTGTGCGACACCAGAGCGGCACCATACAGTCGGCCAGCGAGCTCCTCGGCTGCGCGGATAACGGGGACCGTCATGGTCTGGACGCTTTCTCCTCCACCGTCGATGTCGTACTCGACCGTGATATCCGCCTGCGCGCGCTCGCTGGACAACACGGCGGCATCGCCTCCCGAGGCCAGGATCCACAGCCGCTCACCGACGTCGCCGAAGCGTTCGAGGACGGGGCCTCGTCCGAGCTGCAGCAGATCCGCGCAGCTGGTGATGCCCAGGCTCGCCAGGAGGTCGACGGTGGCAGAAGTCCGGTCTCGCATCGACGGCGGCACGCATCCCAGAGCGCAGGACAGACCGATCCCTGACAGGAAGAATCGCGTGTCCTCGGCGGGCACAATTCGCCCCGCCCTGGCGGCCTCCACCGAGGCCAGCGGCCCGTCAGCAATACCGACGAAGCATTCGACACCCACAGCCTCTTCAATCGCATCAACGAGTAGGGAGGCTGCCTGTTCCTCGCCACCCGCCCAGCGCGCGGGGCCGCGCGCCCGACACCTGGCTAACCCCGGGCGCAGGCACTCGACACCGGCAGCGACCGTGTCGAAGGCGTCGATGACACCGTTGAAAGCACGGGCCTCACGGTCCGGATCACGCGGTAAGCAGATCATCTCCGGGCACAGGTAGGTCGCCTCGCGCACACTCATACCTGCCCGCACACCGCAGCGCCGGGCGGATGCACTGGCAACCTCGATGCGCTTAGCATGAACAACCGCGCCGACACCACCCGGGGGCAGGTCGACCACGAGGCAGTTGACAGGCCAGTCAGGAATCCACAAGACCATGTAGCGCACCTAGACCACCAGCCGCATACTCCCCGCGCCTGCTGCGTCGCGTGAGAGTCCCGGCCACATGCGCAGTGTCACGAGGGTGCGCCCCAGAGAGCGGGCACGCGCCGCCAGGGTTCGTTGCTCGGTACGGGAGAGCTGGGGAAGATCCAGGCATACGACGTCGCACCCCTCCAGAAGTAGCGCGCACAGCTGCCCCGCGTTCGCCTCCTCGTCAGGGTTCAGGACCAGCACGCGCTCTAAGTCCATCCCCTGGCGCTGCGCCCACTCCCATCCGATATGGCGCACGCCATATAAGCCAACCCATCCCTCAGAGGGGCAGACATCAATGAGGAGCCGAATCAACTGCCCCCTCTTCTGCGGCCCCAGGAGCACCGGAACGAACCCACCCGTCGAACATCTCTCCTCGACGTCGAGTCGACCACGCAGACCGACCGAATTTTCGGCGCGACTCAAGGCCTCGCGGGCCTTACGCAGGCGCACGCGCGCGTTGGACACCCCTCCTCCTTCCCCAACACATATAGAACATCTGTTCGATACGGGAAGTGTAGAACCCCGCTCACACACCTGCGTCCCGAGCGCACGTTCCCCATCTCATACGCAACAATGGAGAGGAGAGAAAAGGAGCACACATGAACATCGATACTCGCCCCCCAGCACCCGCCCCCTTCGAGGGAATCGATCTGCCCAGCTTCACCCTAACCTCGTCCACCCTTACCGACGGCACACCGATGCCGGAGGCGGCCACCGCGCGCGGAGGCTCACTCTCCCCCGACCTGGCGTGGGAGGGGTTCCCGGAGGGCACGGCAAGCTTCATGCTGACCTGCTTCGACCCAGACGCCCCGATCCCCTCGGGCTGGTGGCATTGGGCGATCCTGGATATCCCCGCATCGATGACGCACCTGGACGAGGGTGCCGGCGCATCCGACCTAACCCTCGACGGTCCCGCATTCCACCTGCGCGGTGATGCGGGCGAGGCCTCCTATTTCGGTGCCGCGCCGCCCGCCGGTGACCGCCCACACCGCTACATTTTCACGGTGCACGCCCTCGACGTGGACACCCTGGGCCTCGATGACGACGCGACACCCGCCATGGCCTCGTTCGCGGCGCTCGAGCACACGATTGCGCGCGCCACCCTGACCGTCACACACCAGGCCTGAGGACATGCTGCACATCATTTTCTGGGAGCCGGAGATCCCCGGTAACACGGGTGCGGCAATCCGTCTGTCGGCCTGCACGGGGTCCATGCTGCACCTCGTGAAGCCGCTGGGCTTCGACATGGACGATGCGAAGCTGCGCCGTGCGGGGCTGGATTACCACGACCTCGCGCACGTCATGGTGCACGAATCCCTGGACGACGCGCTCGCGCAGGTTCCGGGACGTGTGTGGGCACTGACGGGGCATGCGAGCGCCATGTACTCGGACGTGTCCTACGCGGATGGCGACGGCCTGCTATTTGGGCGCGAATCGGTGGGCCTGTCCGAGGAGGCGATGAGCCACCCGCGCGTAGAGAAACGTATTCGCATCCACATGCGCGAGGGCGTGCGTTCACTCAACTTGGCCAATTCAGCATCGATCGTCCTGTACGAGGCGTGGCGTCAGCTGGGCTTCCCGGGCGGCGTCTAGCCGCTGGCAGACAAGAAACCGCAGACAGGAACGAGGCCCGGGTCGGATTACTCCGCCGGGCCTCGTGACGCGCGATCACCTCAGGGACGAGACTGTGGTCAGTGCCCCTTCCACGGCGAACTCGAGCGCTCAACCTGTTCGGCGAGCGACACGATCCTGCGCGGATTCGAACGCCACATCCACACGACCCCAATAAGGGAGACGAGTAACGGCAGATAGTAGAAGTCCGCGCCCATGCCGGTCCACGCCGAGCGCGCAACGTTGAGTTCGTCCAAGCCGAGGGAAGCAACCCACAGGATGATCGGCACGGCGATCGACAGACCGATGGTCACCCAGCCGACCTGTCGCATGCGCTTGCCATTGTGGGTCAGGGCCGTCGCGGCGACGAGGTAGTCGACGCCAGCCAGGAGTGCAACGATCTGCGGACCCCAAGGCTTGCCCTGCCCATGGAAGAGATCGACGATAGCCGTTACAAAAATCCAGGCCCCCAGGAGCCAAAACAACGCAATGATAATGCGCCCAAGCCCCAGGGAGGGAGGGCGCTTATCGCGAGCGTCGCCAACATCAGGAGTCGCGTCTTGTTCATGCACGCTTTGATCCTACCGACAGGTCCGTTGTGTCGCACCGCGTTCCGCATGACAACGCGAGGAATGCGATGCGTGTGGCCCGATGCACCAAGCCGCCCCACCGACCTGTGGGACAGCATCACACAAACGTGGGACAATGGGCCTATATGGACCGTGAGGCCCGTCATGAAAACAACCATCTGAGCGTTAAGCTCATCAACGAGGAGTTATCTACCTTGAGCGAATCGACCTACGACATCGTCATTCTGGGGGCGGGTTCCGGCGGCTATGCGACTGCCCTGCGCGCGGCGCAGCTCGGCATGACAGTCGCCCTTATCGACGGCGATAAGGTGGGCGGCACCTGTCTGCACCGCGGTTGCATCCCGACGAAGGCGTACCTGCATGCCGCCGAGACGGCCGAGGCCGTGCGCGAGTCCGCGAAGTTCGGCGTCAACTCCACCTTCAACGGTATCGACATGGCCCAGGTCGGCAAGTACCGTGACTCGGTCATTGCTGGCCTCTACAAGGGCCTGCAGGGGCTTCTCAAGTCCCGCAAGGTCGAACTCATCTCCGGCTGGGGTCGCCTCGCTGACGCCAACACTGTCGAGGTGGGCGGCCAGCGCATCACCGGCCGCAACATTGTGCTGGCCACCGGCTCCTACTCGCGTTCGATCCCCGGCCTCGAGATCGGCGGTCGCGTGATCTCCTCCGACCAGGCGCTCCAGATGGACTGGGTTCCCTCTTCTGTCGTGATTCTCGGCGGCGGCGTCATCGGCCTCGAGTTTGCCTCCGTGTGGCGTAGCTTCGGTGCCGAGGTCACGATCATTGAAGCACTGCCCCACCTCGCCAACAACGAGGACGAGGCCATCTCCAAGCAACTCGAGCGCGCCTACCGCAAGCGCGGCATCAAGTTCCACACGAAGACCCGTTTTGCCTCCGCGACACAGTCCGATCAGGGCGTACACGTGACCACCGAGGACGGCAAGGCGTTCGACGCCGACGTTCTCCTGGTCGCCGTTGGCCGTGGCCCCGTCACCGAAGGCCTGGGCTACGAGCAGGTCGGCATCACGTTGGATCGCGGCTTTGTCATCACGAATGATCGTCTGCACACCGGCGTGGGCAACATCTACGCGGTTGGCGACATCGTCCCCGGCCTCCAGCTGGCCCACCGTGGCTTCATGCAAGGTATCTTCGTCGCCGAAGAGATCGCCGGCCTGAACCCGACGATGCAGGCCGACATCGACATCCCGCGCGTGACCTTCTGCGAACCTGAAATTGCCTCGGTCGGCATGACGGAGAAGCAGGCCCGCGAGAAGTACGGCGATCAGGTGCGCACGGTCGAGTACAACCTCGCCGGCAATGGAAAGTCGTCTATCCTGGCAACGTCGGGTCTCATCAAGCTGGTCTCGGTTGAGGGCGGTCCGATCGTGGGCTTCCACGGTATCGGCGCACGCATCGGGGAGCAGATTGGTGAGGGCGAGCTCATGGTGAACTGGGAGGCGTACCCCTCGGACGTCGCGTCCCTGATCCACGCGCACCCGAGCCAGAACGAGTCGCTCGGCGAGGCAGCTATGGCGCTGGCCGGCAAGCCCCTTCACGTCCACAACTGATACAGCTTTTATTAGGAGAACACACATGGCAACGTCAGTGACTATGCCCGCTCTGGGCGAGTCCGTCACCGAGGGCACCGTTACGACGTGGCTCAAGCAGGTCGGCGATACCGTCGAACTCGACGAGCCCATCGTTGAGGTGTCCACCGACAAGGTTGACTCCGAGGTTCCTTCCCCCGTCGCCGGCGTCCTCCTCGAGATCCTGGTTCCCGAGGATGAGACCGTCGAGGTCGGCACCGAGATCGCGCGCATTGGCGACGCGTCCGAGGCCTCGGCCCCCGCTGCTGCTCCTGCCGCCGCCCCGGCAGCTCCCGCTCCGGCGGCTCCCGTGGCAGCTGCTCCGGCTACTCCTGCCACCGCGCCCGCTCAGGGCACCGAGGTGCGCATGCCCGCTCTGGGCGAGTCCGTCACCGAGGGCACCGTCACCACGTGGCTGAAGGCCGTGGGCGACGCCATCGATGCCGACGAGCCGCTGCTTGAGGTCTCCACCGACAAGGTGGACTCCGAGGTTCCTGCTCCCGTCGCAGGTTTCCTCGCGGAGATCCGCGTGCCCGAGGACGAGACCGTCGAGGTCGGCACGGTCGTCGCGATTATCTCCGAGACTGCTCCGTCGGCGGCCCCTGCTGTTGTCGCTGCTCCGGCTGCCCCTGTCGCCCCGGCTGCCCCTGTCGCCCCTGCTGCTCCGGTTGTCCCTGCTGCTCCGGTTGTCCCTGCTGCTCCGGTTGCTCCGGCTGCTCCTGCCGCTCCCGTCGATCCGTTCCCGAACGTGTCGACTCTGGCTGCCGCCGCAACTGGCGCTCCCGTCGTTGCGACGCCGGCCACCGCAACCGGCAGCGTCTACGTGACACCGATCGTGCGTAAGCTTGCCCGCGACCTCGGCGTTGACCTGGCCACTGTGTCGGGCACCGGCGTCGGTGGCCGCGTGCGCCGCGAGGATATTGAGGCTGCCGCCGCAGCCGCTCGTGCTGCTGCCGCCGCGCCTGCTCCTGCTCCGGCTCCCGCCGCAAAGGTCGAAGCTGTCCGCGAGCCCTCGCCGCTGCGTGGCACGACCGAGAAGATGTCGCGTCTGCGTCAGACGATCGCCCGCCGCATGGTGGAGTCGCTGCAGACCGCCGCCCAGCTGACCACTGTCATTGAGGTCGACGTCACCAAGGTTGCTGCGCTTCGCGCTCGCTCGAAGGACGCGTTCCTGGCCAAGCACGGCACGAAGCTCACCTTCCTGCCCTTCTTTGTGAAGGCTGCGACGGAGGCCCTGGCCTACCACCCGAAGATCAACGCGACCATCAACGACAAGGAGGTCACGTACTTCGATTACGAGCACGTGGGCATCGCTGTTGACACGCCGCGTGGCCTGCTCGTGCCCGTCATCAAGAATGCGGGCGAGAAGGACATCCCGGGTATCGCAGCGTCTATCAATGACCTGGCGGCGCGCACGCGCGATTCCAAGATCGGTCCCGACGAGCTGTCTGGCTCTACCTTCACGGTCACGAACACCGGTTCCGGCGGTGCCCTTTTCGACACGCCCGTCCTGAACATGCCCGAGACCGCGATCATGGGCGTCGGCACGATCGTCAAGCGTCCCGTCGTGATGAAGGGTATCGACGGCGCAGACGTCATCGCGATCCGCTCGATGGTCTACCTGTCGCTGTCCTATGATCACCGCTTGGTTGACGGCGCAGATGCTTCTCGCTTCCTCATGGATGTGAAGAAGCGCCTCGAAGCCGGCGGGTTTGAGGCCGACCTGGCTCTCTAATCCGCCTGTCAATGCGCTGATGGGGTGGGTCCGCAGACCCACCCCATCAGCGCATGCACCACAATGCGTCTACTTGCCCGACTGCGTGGCATCCTCATTCGATGCGTGTGTGAGCGTCGCGGAGACGACCTTGCCCGAGATCGGATCAACACGCACGTCCAGGTAGGTGGAATACGGCGCACCATACAGGTTGCAGCCACTCGCCGTGCACGTTTCGGCTTCCGATACGAGCAGGGTCACGCGCGCGTCCACGGCATCGGGTTCACATGAGACGATGGCGACGTTCTGGACGCTCGACGACAGGGCGCGCACCTGCACGCCACCTGCGCGCATATCCTCGATGCGCTGAGCGTCTTCCGTGAGCAGTTCACCGCCGAGTACGGCATCAAGCGTTGACGCATCCCCGTCTTTCATCGCTTGGTCGCGCGCCTGGATCGCTGAATTGATGAGGTCGGCGGCAGCCGTGGGATCGCAAAGTCCGACTGGCGTGTCTTCGGTCGGCGTCGTGGCAGGTGGCACCTGCGAAGGCTGCGACATTCGCGCGGATGCCCAAGCCCCGTACACGGCACCGTCGCTCCCAAGGCAACAATGACGGAGCACGCGACGATCAACGCGACCAATCCTTTACGGCGAGGAGACCGAGAGCTGTCCGAGGATGCAGCGCCGCGCCGCATGTGCGACGCGCGCACCTCGTCCTCGGTGAGTGTGTCCTCACGCAGGGCTGCCGCTCGTAGGTCGGCAATCACTCGTTCAGGGTCGATGGGTTCGCGCGCAATCACGTGCTCTACCGGGTCACAGACAAGCGGCGTTGCTCCCGATCCGGGGGTCGCAGCCAGCTCGTCGAAGCCCAACTCAGCCAGGACCTCGTCCATCTGAAGGAGCGACGCGATGCGGCGCAGGCACTGCCGATCCCCCTCCATACCCGATGTCTCGAGGCTCCACCCGGGAGTTCCCGCTCCAGGCCCGATCTCATCGATCATGTCGATAATGACCGCTCGTCCTTGTGGCGTCACGATGATGTTCGCGGGCGTCAGGTCTCCATGCACGATACCTGCGCCGTGCAGGGCGCTCATGCCGGCGGCGATCCCTTCGACAATCTGACGTCGCGTAGCCTTCGGACGTAGGTCGGCTGATCCAATCTCAACATCGAGTGGACGTCCGGGAACGAAGTCCTGAACGATGGCCCACCGCCCATCATCTGAGCGCACGACGTCACGCAGGGCAACGACGTGCCGGGAGGAAACAGACGCCCACGCCTTCCACCGGTCGAGCAAACGCTCCCCATCGTCGGAGGAGCGCAGGGCAAGAAGCGCTTCACCGTCACTCGAACGCGTCCTCCACAGGGGGCCGCGCGCGCCGACGTGGAACACCTGACCGATCTCGTATCCGCCTATATTCATGGTGATATTGTCTAAATTCGCAGAATGTGATGCAACTCATCTCACATAGTGCCAGGTCGGACGCGTGGACTTTCTCAGGGTGTATGCACGTAGAATGGAGATGCTATGAGTGAAAAGAATCCCCCCGCGAAGAGGCGCTTCTATCAGAACATCCTCGACGCATACCGACTGACCGCACGCACATATCCGGCACTCCCGTGGATGCTCCTGGGAACCGCCGCACTCGTCATCGCCGCGTTCATGCTGTTGGCGTTCCTGACGAACACCTCCTGGATTGGCTGGCTCATTGTCGGCATCATGGGGTCCATCACCGCGGCACTTGCCCTTCTCAGCTTCCTGGCACGCCGCGCGCTGTACGCACAGGTCGAGGAAACCACCGGTGCCGTCAAGGTTGCACTCTCGCAGATTCAGCGCGGCTGGATTATCCCCGAGCAGCCCGTCGCTTTCACGCGCGAACAGGATCTTGTGTGGCGCATCGTCGGTCGCCCCGGCGTCGTTCTCATCTCTGAGGGTCCGGCCTCTCGTGTGCGCCCACTGCTGTCCGCAGAGTCCAAGCGCATCACCAAGATCATGCGTAACGTTCCCGTCCACCAGATCCAGGTTGGCCGCGACGAGGGGGCAGATTCCCCTCAAGGACCTGCAGAGCGCGCTGCGTAAGCTAAAGAATGTCCTCACGGCCGAGGAGGTCCCCCAGGTGTCAGCGCGCATCAATGCACTACGTTCGGGCGAGCCGCCGATCCCTAAGGGCATCGATCCGCTGAGGGTCCGCGGCACGTCGAGGCGCGGACTGCGCGGCAACTGAGTCACACAGTCAAGTGGGCGAGCACTATGTGCTCGCCCACTTTTGCATCCAGGATGTGAGACTCGATGGACATGCATAGTATGCGTCTGTTTGCATAAACAGTATCACTGACCGCGAGCAATACAGATACCAAGGAACATAACCATGCACACAACGAAGATTCTCACAGCCCTAACCATGGCGACGATGGTGGTCACTCTCACCGCCTGCGCCGACCCGATGACAAACTCGACAAGTGGCGCGCAGAGCAACGCCGCTGCCTCGTCGAACACCACGACCTACGATGTCTCCCAGATCCCCACCGACGCCGACATCGCCGCGCTGGTTCCGGAGGATGTCAAGAAACGGGGAACACTGCGCAACGGCGCTTCGACGGGTTACGCTCCGGCCGAGTACATGGCCACCGACGGACAAACCCCCGTCGGCTACGACATCGACATCAACAAGGCACTGGCCAAGGTGATGGGCCTCAAGGAGGGCAGCACGCATCACGCCGAATTCCCCACGATTATCCCCGCCCTTGGCACGAAGTTCGATGTCGGCCTCTCCTCCTTCACGATCACCTCGGAGCGAGAGCAACAGGTCAACATGATCTCCTACCTGAATGTGGGATCCGCATGGGGCGTCGCGACCGGCAACCCAAAGAACTTCGACACCTCCAACCCCTGCGGCACGACCGTCGCCGTTCAAACAGGCACCGCACAGGAAACCTATGCGGAAGAACTGTCGAAGCAGTGCGAAGCTGACGGAAAGGAGAAGATCACCGTCATGCCACACGAGCTGCAAACCGATATCGCCACGAAGATCATCAGCGGCCAGTACGACGCCACCCTGGCCGATTCGACCGTGATTGGCTACACCGCTGCAGGTTCAGATGGCAAGATCGAACAACTCGGAGAGACGTTTGAATCCGCCCCCCAGGGGATCGCCATCAATAAGGATGACGCAGAGCTGACCGAGGCAGTCCAGAAGGCTATGCAGTACCTCATGGATAACGGCTACCTGAAGGATATCCTGGCTCACTACGGCGCAGACAGCGCGGCACTTACCACCGCCCAGCTCAATCCATCGGTCGGCTAACGACGTGACACTCAACGCATAATATGCATTGTTATGCATATAGGTGCATAATGATAGCAACAGCGGGGCAGACGGCCCCCATCCCATCGGAAGGCACATCATGACCATCACGAAGGCACACGCTCTCATCGCACTCGCAGCCGCAGCAGTACTGCCCCTGGCCGCCTGCGCGGACCCGACCTCGTCCTCCAATGGATCGAACGCCGGCACGAGCGCGGCCGGCACGAGCGCGGCCACGACCTCGTACGACGTCTCCCAGATCCCCACGGACGAAGAGATCGCCGCCCTGGTCCCCGCTGAGGTCAAGGCACGAGGCATCCTGCGCAATGGCGCCTCGGCCGACTACGCGCCGGCAGAGTTCCTGGCCGACGATCTGCAGACCGCGCAGGGCTACGACGTGGATATCAACAAGGCGCTCGCTAAGGTGATGGGTCTGAACGACGGCACCACAAACCACGCGGAGTTCCCCACGATTATTCCCGCGCTGGGCACCAAGTTCGACGTGGGTATTTCCTCCTTTACGATCACTTCCGAGCGTGAAGCACAGACCAACATGATTTCCTACGTCGAGGTCGGTTCCGCCTTCGGTGTCGCCGCGGGCAACCCCAAGAACTTCGACCCGACTAACCCGTGCGGAACCACCATCGGCGTCCAGACCGGAACCGCGCAGGAAGACTATGCGACCGAACTGTCGGCACAGTGCGTGGCCGACGGCTTGGACAAGATCACGATCATGCCGCACGACCAGCAGACCGACATCACACCCAAGGTCACCGGAGGGCAGTACGACGCGACCTTCGCTGACTCCACGGTCATCGGCTACACCGTCACTCTCTCAGGCGGCCAGATGGAGCAGGTAGGCGAGGTCGTCGAGTCCGCTCCCCAGGGCATCGCCGTCAACAAGAACGACGCCCAGCTCACCGAGGCGGTCCAGAAGGCCATGCAGTACCTGATGGACAACGGCTACCTGAAGGACATCCTGGGCCACTACGGAGCGCAGGACGCCGCTCTGACGACGGCTGATCTCAACCCGGCTACCACCGAATGAGGTTTGTATGGACACCATGAAAGACGGCGTTGAACTCATTAACGCCAAACCCGTTCCCAAGCCGGGGAGGTGGGTCAGCGCGATCATCGTCGCGGTCCTCGCGGCGATGGCCATCCACGGCCTGATCACCAACAAGAACTACCAGTGGAACGTCGTGTTCCAGTGGCTGTTCTCCCAGTCCCTCATGCAGGGCGTGGCCTTCACGATCATCCTGACGGTTCTCGCAATGGTGATCGGCACGGTGCTGGCGATCACGATGGCGATCATGCGTCAGTCGGTCAACCCGGTGTTGCGCTGGGTGGCAATGGCCTACATCTGGTTCTTCCGGGGTACGCCTATCTACACGCAGCTGATCTTCTGGTCGCTGCTGCCCACGCTCTACCCGTCGCTGTCGTTTGGCGTTCCGTTCCTGGGTTCGATGTTCGGCTGGGAGGTCAGCTTCGATACGGCCACCTACTTCACGCCGTTCTGGATGGCGTTCCTGGGTCTGGGTCTGAATGAGGGCGCGTACCTGGCAGAGATCATGCGTGCCGGTCTGCTGAGTGTCTCGAAGGGCCAGTGGGAGGCGGCGACGGCCCTGGGCATGCCGCGGGCGACGATCTTCCGCAGGATTATCCTGCCACAGGCGATGCGCGTGATCGTCCCACCGATCGGCAACGAGACGATTTCGATGCTCAAGACCACGTCGCTCGTCTCAGCGATCCCCTTCACGCTGGAGCTGACGTTCATCGCACGTCAGCGCGGACAGGCGACGTTTGCCCCGGTGCCTCTCCTGATCGCCGCGGCGATCTGGTACTGGTGATCACGAGTCTGCTCATGTGGATCCAGTCGATCATCGAGAAGCACTTCGCGAAGGGCTTCGAGCGGCGCGATAACACGGGCGGGCAGAGCGCCTCGGGCGGCACGGCCTCGGATGAGGACAAAGAGATGAATGGCAAGCTCAAGTTTATGGATGTGACACCATGACGGGTACGGATCTGGAGACGGCGACCGGCGAGACGCCCATGGTGGCGGTGCGCGGAGTCCATAAGTTTTTCGGTGATCTGCACGTGCTGCGCGGCATCGATCTGGATATTGCTGCCGGTGAGGTGTGCGTCATCCTGGGTCCCTCGGGTTCGGGTAAGTCCACCCTGCTGCGCTGTCTGAACATGCTGGAGGACATCAGTGCGGGCCGCGTGTACGTCGATGGCCACCTGCTGGGCTACCGTGTGGATTCCAAGGGTGTCCTGCACGAGCGCCGTGACAGGGTGATTGCGGCGCAGCGCTCCCACATTGGCATGGTGTTTCAGCGCTTCAATCTCTTCCCGCATATGACGGCTCTGGAGAACGTCATGGAGGCGCCGGTTCAGGTGCTCAAGCGTTCGAAGAAGGAGGCCCGCGCACAGGCTCTTGAGCTGCTCGAACGGGTGGGGCTGGCGGATCGCGCGGACCACTACCCCGCTGAGCTCTCGGGTGGCCAGCAGCAGCGCGTCGCGATTGCTCGCGCGCTGGCCATGGATCCGGAGATCATGCTGTTCGATGAGCCGACGTCCGCGCTCGACCCCGAGCTGGTCGGCGAGGTTCTTCAGGTCATGAAGGATCTGGCGGCGTCGGGCATGACGATGGCCGTGGTCACTCACGAGATCGGGTTTGCCCGAGAGGTCGCCGATCAGGTGGTCTTTATGGACGGCGGCGTGATCGTCGAGGCGGGTACTCCCGCCGACGTGATCGATAATCCGCAGGAGGATCGCACCAAGGAGTTCTTCTCCAAGGTTCTCTGAGTTATTCGACGAGGCCGGGGCTGGTTCATTCCAGTCCCGGCCTTTGTCGTGGGTGCCTTCGGGCACGGCGGGTGCGCCTGGGCTGAGGGGGTCGCGCGCGGTTAGTGGGTACGCGACGGCTCGCGATGAGGTCAGGTGAGCGTCACCAGGTCGAGGTAGCTGTCGTCCCAGAGGTCCTCGTCGGCGTCGGGAAGGAGCAAGACGCGCTGCGGGTTGAGGGCGGTGACGGCACCGGGATCGTGGGTGACGAGGATGACGGCTCCTTCGTAGTCGCGCAGGGCGGCGAGGATTTCTTCACGTGAGGCGGGATCGAGGTTGTTGGTGGGTTCGTCGAGGAGCAGGACGTTGGCACCGGAGACGACGAGGGTGGCCAGGGCGAGTCGGGTCTTTTCTCCGCCTGATAGGACGGACACGGGCTTGTCGACGTCGTCGCCTTGGAAGAGGAACTGGCCGAGGATGTTGCGCACGTGTGTGTCGTCGAGGGTGGGTGCGGCCTCGGCCATGTTCTCGCGGATCGTCCGAGTGTCGTCGAGGGTTTCATGTTCCTGGGCGTAGTAGCCGAGTTTGAGGCCGTGTCCGGGCACGACGCGCCCCGAGTCGGGTTTCTCGATGCCGGACAGGAGGCGCAGCAGCGTCGTCTTACCGGCACCGTTCAGGCCAAGCACGACGACCTTGGAGCCGCGGTCGATGGCCAGGTCCACGCCGGTGAAGACTTCGAGGGAGCCGTAGGACTTGGAGAGGCCTTCGGCGGTGAGAGGGACGCGCCCGGAGGGGGCGGGGTCGGGGAAGCGCAGGCGCGCGACCTTTTCTTGGACGACCTCCCCTCCCGCCTGGGCGAAGAGTTCTTCGGCGCGGCGCAGCATTTGCTGGGCGGCGACGGCTTTGGTGGCCTTGGCACGCATCTTTTCGCCCTGGGCCTTGAGGTGTTCGGCTTTCTTCAGAGCGTTGGCGCGTTCCTTGCGGCGGCGGCGCTCGTCTTCCTCGCGCTGCTTGAGGTAGGCGTCCCACCCCAGGTGATAGATATCGACGTGAGCGCGGTTGGCATCCAGGTAAAAGACCTGGTTGACGGTGTCGCCCAGGAGCTTAACGTCGTGGGAGATGATCATGACGCCACCGGGGAAGGTCTTGATCCAGTCGCGCAGCCACATGATCGAGTCGTGGTCGAGGTGGTTGGTCGGCTCGTCGAGGAGGAGCACATCCGCGTTGGAGAAGAGCACGCGGGCGAGTTCGACGCGGCGGCGCTGACCGCCCGAGAGCGTGTCGAGCCTCTGGTCGAGGACACGGTCCTCAAGGCCGAGGGAGTGCGCAATTTGCGCAGCCTCGGCGTTGGCGGCCCATCCACCGGAGTTGGTGAACTGCTGGTCGAGCTTGACGTAGCGTTCCATGGCCCGCTGTTGGCGAGCGCCCTCGGTCGTGGACATCTCGTGCTCGGCCTTGCGAATGCGCGCGATGATCGAGTCGATGCCACGCACGGAGATGATGCGGTCGCGAGCCTTCATCTCCGGGTCACCAACGTGGGTGTCCTGCGCGAGGTAGCCGACGGTGCCGTTGGAGCTGATGGTGCCGGTGTACTCGGCCGCTCCCCCACGGTCGGCTTCTCCGGCGAGGAGACGCATCGTCGTGGTCTTGCCGGCACCGTTGCGTCCGACGAGGCCGATGCACATGCCTTTGTCGATCCGGAAGGATACATGGTTGACGAGTTCGCGGGCACCGATTCGCAGAGAGAAGTCCTGGACGTTAATCACGCTCCAAGAGTAGAGGGAGGGGCGGTTGTGGGCGAATCAACCCGGCCGATGACCTGTCCTGTTGGCCCACCTTGCAGCAATTGCGGGCACAATGGGTGGTGTATATAACCATTCCATCTCGGCATTGTGAGGATTCTACCCATGTCAGATAGCCCGGTCCCGTCTGGATCGGCGCGCCCCGCGCGCGCCCTCGACATCATTTCGGTCGCGTTCGTCGCGTTGCTCCTTATTTCTAATATCGCCGCGACGAAGGCGTTTATGGTGGGTTCTTCCACCCATTATTTGATTTTCGATGGGGGCGCAATTCTCTTCCCTCTGACCTACATCATCGGTGATGTGCTCTCCGAGGTGTATGGTTTTGCCCGCGCGCGGCGGGTCATCGTCATGGGCTTCGTGGCCTCGTTCCTGGCTTCGCTCACTTTCTTCATCGTCCAGTATTTGCCTCCGGCACCCGACTACGAGAACCAGGAGGCTTTCGCGGCAGTCCTGGGCGTCGTATGGCGTGCGGTTGTCGCATCGCTCGCGGGTTACTTGGCCGGACAGCTCCTCAACTCCTACGTGCTCGTGTGGATCCGTCGTCGCTGGGGTACCAAGCACTTGTGGGCGCGCCTGATCGGCTCGACGATCGTCGGTGAGGCTGCGGATACGATCCTGTTCTGCACGATTCTGTTCTACGGGCAAATGACGTTCGGTAACTTCGTTAACTACACGGTCACCGGCTACTTCTACAAGGTCCTCCTCGAAGTCGTTCTCCTGCCCGTGACCTATCCCGTGATCGCTGCCATCCGCCGCGTTGAAGGCTTGAAGAAAGACGAGGTGTTTGATCGATGAACGCGAACTGGCTGAGTGCTCCTTCCCCCGAGGAGTGTGCGCCCTTCGACGCCACGGCCTCGTCGGGAACCCACTGCCCCGACCGCGGGTTCGAGGTCGGCACTCGCCTGGGTGCCGACCGCGGCCTCGGGCGCACCGGCGTCATCCACACCGCGCATGGCGTGATCCGTACCCCGGCGTTCATTCCCGTGGGCACGAAGGCAAACGTGAAGGCACTGACTCCGGAGATGGTGCGTAGCCTCGGTGCACAGGCCGTCCTGGCCAACGCCTATCATCTCTACCTCCAGCCGGGTTCCGACATTGTCGACGACGCCGGCGGCTTTGCGTCTTTCATGAACTGGGCGGGTCCGACGTACACGGACTCGGGGGGCTTCCAGGTGCTGTCTCTAGGTGCGGGCTTCAAGAAGGTTCTCTCCCAGGAGTTTTCCGGGAAGGCCGACCCCAATGACCCGGCTGTCCAGATGCAGGCGATCAAAGCGTCAAATGCTGTTGTTGATGACGATGGCGTCGTGTTCTCCAGCCACATCGATGGCACGAAGCATCGTTTCAACCCCGAAGTGTCGATGGGTATTCAGCATCAGCTGGGTGCCGATATCATGTTCGCTTTCGACGAGCTGACGTCCCTGCTGCACCCGCGTGGCTACCAGGTCGAGTCGCTCGAGCGCACGCACGCGTGGGCCGCGCGGTGTCTGGCCGAGCACAAGCGCCTCACGCAGGAGCGTTCCCACAAGCCCTACCAGCAGCTGTGGGGCGTTATCCAGGGTGCCCAGTGGGAGGATCTGCGTCGCCAGGCAGCGCGCACGATGGCCGATATGGAGGTGGACGGCCAGCGCTTCGACGGCTTCGGCGTGGGTGGAGCGCTCGAGAAGGAGAACCTGGGCACGATCGTGTCGTGGGTGTGCGAGGAACTAGGTGAGGACCGTCCCCGTCACCTGCTGGGTATCTCAGAACCCGAGGATCTCTTCGCAGGTGTCGCAGCCGGTGCCGACACCTTTGACTGCGTCAACCCCTCGCGAGTGGCACGCAACGCGGCGATCTACACGCCCGATGGGCGTTTCAACATCACGAACGCGCGTTTCAAGCGTGATTTCACCCCGCTTGTCGAGGGCTGCGAGTGCTACACCTGCACGCACTACACGCGCGCCTACGTCCATCACCTGTTCAAAGCGAAGGAGATCCTGTCCTCTACGCTGGCGACCATCCACAACGAGTGGTTTACGCTGCGACTGGTGGACGCTATCCGCGCCTCCATCGAGGACGGCTGCTTTGAGGCGTTCCGTTCCGATATGCTGGGCCGTTATCAGGCCGGGCGGCGTCCCTGACAAGAAGGAGTACCGATGAGTTTCAACGACAATATCCACCTGGATCCTTCGCGTGTGAGTACCTCCGGCGCTGGCCGGAAGATCGCTGGTGCCGGTGGCGGCTCAATCCTTGGAGTCCTGCTGATCCTGGGGTTCTCCTACCTCACGGGCATCGACCTGACCAGCCTCATCTCCTCCCAGGCCCCCTCGTCGTCCTCGTCCTCCTCGTCGGTCGACGTGTCGACGTGCCAAACGGGCGCGGACGCAAACGAGCGCGTGGAGTGCCGCATGGTGGCCACCGCGCAGTCCCTGGACGAGGTGTGGAAGACTCAGCTGGCCGATCAGCATACGGGAGTTTCCTACGAACTCCCTGATTTCCAGATCTTCACGAACAGTGTGTCAACCGCGTGCGGCTCGGCGACGAGCGCGGTGGGTCCCTTCTACTGCCCGGGCGACTCGACGGTGTACCTGGATCTCGGTTTCTTTGATGAGATGGTGACTCAGTACGGTGCCTCGGACTCGGTGCTCGCACAGGAGTACGTGGTCGCCCACGAGTGGGGCCACCACATTCAGAACCTGCAAGGTGTCTTCCGCACGTACAACACGCGCGAGACCGGCTCGCAGGGGGCGGGCGTTCGCTCCGAATTGCAGGCTGACTGCTATGCGGGCGTGTGGATGCACTGGGCGTCCACCACCCCCGATCCTTCGACGGGCACCCCCTACCTCCAGACCCCGACGTCCGACCAGATCATGGGCGCCCTCCAGACGGCCGAGGCCATTGGCGACGACCGCCTGCAAACGAAGTACCAGGGGACGACGAACTCCGAATCCTGGACGCACGGCAGCGCACAGCAGCGCGCGACGTGGCTGCAGACCGGCCTGGGCTCCGGCAGCATTGCGACGTGCAACACGTGGGATGTTCCCCGCGTATGACCCTCGTTGTGCGCGCCGGTAGACTTGTTAAGACCGATCACAGGAGGATGTCATGACACGGAGTATCGTCAGCCAGGCACACGACTTCTACGACGCAGTGCCCTACGAGGTGCCCGTGCCGGACACGTCCCTCTACGAGCTGCTCGACACCGCGGCCCGCCTGTACCCGGATCGCGTGGCGCTCGATTACTTCGGTGCCACGACGACCTACGCGCAGGTCCGTGACCAGGTGCTGCGCGCTGCGCGCGTCTTGCACGAGGCCGGGGTACGTGCTGGGGACACGGTGGCGATTTCGCTGCCGAACTGCCCGCAGGCGTTCGTCGCCTTCTACGCGTGCATGCGCATCGGAGCGGTAGCCGCCCAGCACAACCCGCTGGCACCGGCCGCCGAGATCGCGGGCCAGCTGGAGCGCCACGGTGGCCAGGTCGCCATCGTCTGGGAAAAGTGCGTGGAGTCCTTTCCCCTGGATCGTCTCAACACGGTGTTCACGGTCGACATTTCGCACGGCATGCCCGCCTCGCAGCGTTTCCTCCTGAGCCTGCCGGTGCCTCGCGCCCGCCAGATGCGCGCGCAACTGCGCGGCCCCGCGCCCAAGGGTGCCATCTCCTGGGACCGCGCCACGGCCTCGTCAAGCCCCATCGACGCCGACCACCCGCTGCCCTCACCCGGTGACCGTGCCGTCATCTTGCACACGTCGGGGACGAACGGCGTACCCAAGTCCGCGCCCCTCACCCACCGCAATATCGGTGTCAATGTCAACCAGTGCATGTTCTGGGTGTGGAAGCTGCACGAAGGGGCCGAGACCTTCTTCTCACTGCTCCCCTACTTCCATGCCTTCGGCCTGACCTTCTTCCTGTGTGCGTCCGTGCGCAAGGCAGCCACCCAGGTGTTGCTGCCAAAGTTTGACGCACAGATGGCCCTCGAGGCGCACAAGCGCCGACCCGTCACCTTCTTCGTGGGCGTGCCGCCCATGTTCGAACGCATCCTGGCGCGCGCTAAGGAGACCGGCACCGATCTCTCATCCATTCGATACTCGGTAGCCGGTGCCATGCCACTGTCGACCGCGCTCGCGGATGACTGGGAGACCACCACGGGTGGCCTCATCGTCGAGGGCTACGGCCTATCCGAAACCGCTCCCGTACTCACCGGCGCTCCTCTGTCCGCCAAACGCCGTCACGGCGTGCTTGGCGTCCCCTTCCCCTCCACGCAGCTGCGCCTGGTCTCTTTGCAGGACGATACTCTTGACGTCGAGGACGGGCAGCCCGGCGAAATCATCGTGCGAGGCCCTCAGGTCTTTGACGGCTACCTCAACGCACCCGAGGAAACCGCGCGCGTCTTCACGTCGGAAGGCTGGTTCAAGACCGGCGACATCGGCGTCAACGCCGACGGCTTCATCTCCATGGCCGACCGCAAGAAGGAACTGATCCTGTCGGGCGGCTTCAACGTCTATCCCTCCCAGGTCGAAGCGGCAATCCGCTCACTACCGGGCGTCGCGGATGTCGCCGTCGTCGGTGTGCCCGTCGCGGACGCCACCGAAGAGGTCACCGCCGCTATCATCATGGAGGAAGGTGCCCAGCGCCTCACGCTGGAGCAGGTGCGGCAGTGGGCCGAAAAGTCCATTGCTCACTACGCACTCCCCCGCCAGATCGTGTTCATCGCGGAGCTGCCGCGCAACCCGATGGGCAAGATCCTGCGCCGCAAGGTCGCCCAGGTCGTGCGCGAGAAGCTCGGGCGCTGAGCAAGCGTCAACGGCCGCAATACCTCGTCAGCTCGTTGATCGCTGTCTTCGTCTGATTGATCGCCTCGCTGAGGGGAATTCGTAGCTGTAGGCGTTCGCGTTGCGTGGTTCCGTGTGCCTTCCACTGGGCACGCAGTCGATCCTGCCTGCTCTGGCACTCGAGCAAGCGCTCAATCAACGCCACCACGTCCGAGGTCCGGCACAGACTCGGATCCGGATAAAAGCCAGCAAGGCGAGCGACACGGGCCAAGCGGATTCGCGCCATGATGTCCTCGATCATATGAGCCAGCGAACGCTGATCAAGGGTGTCGAAAGCCAGCGAGGACAGGAAGGCCTTCCCCTGCTCCGTGCGCCGCCACACACCGATGCTGCTGTCCACCTCCATGGCGTCGACGGTCAATCCCGTCGCACGCTTCCGGCGCGACGTGAGCGCTGCAGACAGACAGGCGTCGCCACGGGCGTTCTCCTGGATCAGGAGTGATGGATGCGGGAAGCAGCCGTGCACAAGAGCGGCAGTCGACTCGAACGCTCGCGTCTTTCCGAGGGATGCACGCAAGAATAACACCGCATCGATACGACGATTCGCCGCGGCTGTCGCGGGAATACAAGTCGTGGTCTCCTGTGCGACTCCCAGGAGAGTCAGCCCCTCAATCTTGCCCAGGCCCTCGCGCTGCGCGCGCGTCAGGTCCACCTCGCGCAGCAGCACATCTGTGGGAATCGTGCGCTCGAAGCGACGGACGCCGGGCGGCAGGGCCAGTGTCGACCCCCAGTCGATGGAACTCACAGGAGCACCACAAAGCTCACCAGGGAGAAGTCTGCTTCTGACGAGGCTCCCTGGGCAATCATTCCCGGCGTGAACAGCGATTCGAGGGTCGCTTCTTCTCCCTGCCTGATCGCCGCTGCGACGGCCTCGGTCAGCAGCGCCGAGTACTCGCTCATGTTCTCACCATCACGTGTGGCTCGATTAAATTGCGCGCACAGGGCATCCAGTGGCTCATGGTGTTCCTCGCACAGATGCCTGAGTAGGTCCAGGGAACGCGTTGGGTTGGATAGTATTCGCGCGCCTGCTGCGTCCCGCGGCACGTAAATAAGAGAGAGCGGAGCGTTTGCACGGCTGGCGATACTACCACCTGCACGCTGTTCGAGACAGAAGATCACTCCCGGACTCACGTGAGAGCGCAGGTCATCCGGAATTGACACGACCGCGTGCAAGCCCGTCGGCGCGCCTTCCAGTGTGCCCGGGTTCGCGTTCATGTAGCGCTCCAACTCAATTCGGAAATCATCCAACGCAAAATCCGTGATCGACATTCCCCGCCGTATGTCTTCGAGGTCAAGAGTCTCACTGCGCAGCGTGCGCAACTGATCCGAGCGATACTCCAGGTCGTTCATATCCTCCGACGGGGTGAGCAGATTCTCCTCGCCGGAGGCACTCGCATCGCCCAGAGCCATGCGTGACTTCACACGCGACTCAAGATTGATGTAGGACTCCAGGTCGACGTCCGGCCAGAAGGTCACCATCTGGATATGCTCATTCGTCGAGCCCAGGCGGTCGACGCGGCCGAAACGCTGCACGATACGAACCGGGTTCCAGTGCACATCGTAATTGACCACGCAATCGCAGTCCTGGAGGTTCTGCCCCTCCGAGATGCAATCCGTTGCGAAGACGATGTCGATCTCGCCCTCACGGTCCGCGAGGGCATTGGTTTCCTTCGAACGCGGCGAGAAACGACCGAGGATATCCTCGAAGCCACCACGCGCCCGGCGCTTTCCCGTGACTCGATTGCGAGTGCCTGTCACTTGCGCGCACGTCAGGCCGTGGCTCCGTTGCAGATCCGGTGCCAACTGGTCATAGAGATAGGTAACGGTGTCAGCGAAAGCGCTGAAGACGAGTACTTTTCTGTTACCCGAGTTAATCTGGCTGGCTCCGGTCTTCTCCGCGATCAGTGTCCGTAACGCGCCGAGCTTAGCATCACGATCCGGGGTCACTGCCCGGGCGTAACCAACCAGTTCGTCGAGAATCGCAATGTCGCGTACGAGGTCCACGGACAGAGCCTCGCGGTCCACATCGCGCAAGTCGACGCGGATCTGCGCCCCGACCTCGAACATCTCAGCATCTCGGTCATCGAGGCCGTCCTCAAGGCCCTCAATCCCGTATCCCACTGCTACAGAATCGACAGCATCGCGCGCGTCAAGCGCCGCGAGTCGATCCAGGATGTCGGCGCAAGAACTGCGCACGCGGTCCAGTGTCGTGCGGAAAGCGCTCACGGAAGACTCCATGCGCTTGAGGAGGTTCACACGCATCAGCGCGGCGACCGCATTCGTACGATGCAGCTCACTGCCGAAATCATTGCCGAAGCCCTCTCGGTAGTCGGCCTCGTAGGCAGGCCGCGCATCCTCACGCACGTAGGACAAAAGCTGATACTGGGCGAAACTCAGATCGCTGATCATATCGTAGAGCTGCCCGATGGGAGGCAGCTCGCCGCGTGAATCAATGGGCACCTGGACATTGCACGGAGTGAGGCGGGTGGGGAATGTCCCCGTCTCGGCGCCGTAGTATTTCGCCACATGCTTGCGGCTACGCGCAATCGTCAGGGCGTCGAGGAGCACAAAATAGTCCGCGTTGACGTACTCGGCGAAGCTCTCCGTCGTGTGACGTCCATGCGCCTGCGAACTCCACAGATTGAAGCGCTTTTGTGCCAGTCGCATCACCGCATCGATGGAAACGATGCCATCGGTCTTCTCGAGGTAATCATCACGACCCTCCGTAATGAGCTCGATCTGGTTACGCAGGTCGGTGAGACGATTATTGATCGGGGTCGCCGACAGCATGAGCACCTTCGTGCGTCCGTTAGCCCGGATCACCTCGTTCATCAGGCGCGTGTAACGATTCGTGCTCGCCCCGGTCACGCTCCTATTGCGGAAGTTGTGGCTCTCATCGATGACCACCAGATCGAATGTCCCCCACTGCAGGTGTTCCAGGTCGATGTCCCCACTCTTGCCACGGCGACGCGACAGGTCCGTGTGGTTCAACACCTTGTAGGCGAATCGGTCCGCAGCCAAGGGATTACGTTCATCGCTCGTCTGCGTCCACAGCGTCCAGTTCTCACGCAGGCGCTTCGGACACAGTACCAATACGTTCTTGTTGAGCTGCTGGTAGTACTTAATGACGGCGAGCGCTTCGAATGTCTTGCCCAGGCCAACGCTGTCGGCGATGATGCAGCCGTTATATTTCCAACTTACGAATCGCCCGATAACGGCGTCCTTCTGAAAATCGTAGAGCTTACCCCAGATCACCGACTCGAAAAAACCGGTATCTTCACGTGGATTGTGATCCTGGTTCTCCAGGAGGAACCGCCGAAAGATGTGGTACAGGGTCAGGAAATAGATGAACTCAGGAGCGTTCTCTGTGTAGAGAGCCTCCACCTGGTGAGCAATCTGCTCAGTGACATCACAGGTCTTTGTATCATCGGCCCACACGGACTCGAATGTCGCCATAAGAAATTCAACCTGTGCCTTGGCCTCATCCCCCGCACAATGGGTCATCATCGTCAGCGTATCCGGACGACGCTCAACTCCCAGTCCCTCAAGGGTGAAGGTGGCACCCTGTCCCGTCAACAGATGGGGACTCTTGGCGGAGTCCTCGACGATGTAACTGGGCGTCAACTGAAGCATGTGCTCGCGCTGCACGGAGCGGAACGTCACCTTCTCCCTCAGCCAGGATGCACACGCCCGCGCGAGAGCACGCTGGCTGAGCTTGTTGCGCAGCGTGAGTTCCAGGGACGAGTCAGCGAGCGCTTTTTCTCTCTCCCCCTGCGCACGTCGCGCGATATCACACTCCGGTGCCCCCGCGACCAGTCCCATGTCTTGAATAAACGTCGGTTCACTGAACAGAAAACGCACGGAGTCGAGGCGTTCAAGCTCCTCGCGCAGCTCTCCAAAGGCGAACAGGCTGAAGTGCGCGCTGATAATCGACAGTTTCGCCTCGTCATCGAGGTTGGCACGCAGGGCGTCTACCAGGCGTTTGCCCTCGGTGTTGTCGAGAATCTCCATGGGCTTTGCCCCTCTCCTTCATGCCGTGACGCACATTAGGTTACCGGACCATCATGGGGAACGGGACACGCGACACTGGAGCCGCTCGCAGAAGAGAACGGGAGGCGCGGGACCAGTGACCGCGGGATTACATACGAGTGTCCCCGGAACCGAGCGGTTCCGGGGACACTGCGCGCAAAGGCATCTCAGACGTTGAAGCCGATTGCGCGCAACTGCTCACGACCATCGGGCGTGATCCGGTCAGGACCCCACGGCGGCATCCACACCCAGTTGATCTGGACCTCGTCGGTGACTCCCGACAGGATGGTCTGCGCCTGGCGCTCGATCACGTCGGTCAGCGGGCATGCCGCGGACGTCAGCGTCATGTCGAGGCGTACCTGGTTCTCAGCACCGATGACGACGCCGTAGACCAGACCCAAGTCAACGATGTTGATGCCCAGTTCGGGGTCAATAACATCCTTGAGGGCCTCCAGGACGTTCTCAGCAGCGAGGGTGCCCTGCTCGATGACGTCGGTGCCGTCAATCTGGCGGGTGGCCTCGGGCGACTGCGCCGTCTCGTTCGAGGCGGGCACGCCGAAGCGCTGCTCGACAGGCTCAGTCTGAGCCATCGGGTTATTCATAGCGATTCCTTTACTGCTCGTCGGGCTCGCCCGCGGCGGAAATATCGATACCGGACTTGGCCAACGCGTCGCGCAGGGCGTACCAGCCCAGCAGCGCGCACTTGACGCGGTTCGCGAACTGAGACGTGGACTCCAGAGCGGCCGCATCACCCAGCTCGTCGAGGATCTCGTCGTCGACGCCCAGGTTACGCGAATGCATCATGACTTCCATGTCCCGATAGAGGCGGCTGATCTCCTCAGCGGACTTGCCCTCCGTCAGGTCGGTCATCATGGACAGCGAGGCGCGCGAGATCGAGCAACCGTCGCCATCCCACTGCATTGACGCAAGGAAGTCGCCGTCCAGCGTGACGCCCAAAGTGACCTCGTCGCCGCACGTCGGATTCACCTGGTGAGAGGACGCATCCTGCCCAGAGGGGTCTCCCTCCCCGTGCTTTTCACGCGCATGGTCCAAGATCACCTGCTGATACAACTGCTCGAGACTACCCATAGCTACCTTTCTCAAAGGATCCGACGACTCGCACTGATTCTACCGACCGAAGAAGGCTCGTACCTTCGACAAGCCATCCACCAGACGCTCAATTTCCTCGGGCGTCGTCGTCGGTGCCACTGATGCACGCGCCGAGGAGCGCACCTGGAAGAAGGTGTGCAGCGGAATCGCGCAGTGGTGCCCGACGCGAACAGCGACATCCACCGAGTCCATGAACTGGCCGACGTCGTGGGGGTGTACGCCGTCCACAGCGAAGGCCACGACACCGATGCGGTCCACGTCCGAGGCGGGACCCAGCACGGTGATGCCGTCGGTTGAGGAGAGGCCATCGAGCATCATGCGGGTGAGCGCATGCTCGTGGGCTTCGACGCGGGTCATGTCGAGGCCAGCCAGGTAGCGCAGCGCCTCGGCCCAGGCTGCGATCTGTGCGACGGGCTGGGAACCCGCTTCGAAGCGCTCGGGCGGTGCCATGAAGGTGGACTCCTCCATGGTGACCCACTCGATCATGGAGCCGCCCGTGAGGACGGGAGGCATCGCAGCCAGCAGCGTTCGCCGCCCCCACAGCGCACCCGCGCCCGTGGGTCCGAGCATCTTGTGCGAAGAGAAGACCGCGAAGTCTACATCCAGCGTGGACAGGTCGAGAGCCATGTGGGCGCTCGACTGGCAGGTGTCCAGCAGGATGAGCGCGCCAACCGCGCGCGCAGCAGCCGTGATGGCGGCGACCGGGGAGACGGCACCCGTCACATTGGAGACGTGTGTGAAGGCCACAAGGCGCGTATTTGGCGTGATGACCGACAGGGTGTCGAGGTCGATGCGGCCGTCCGGGGTCAGGTCGAGCCATGCCAGTTCAGCGCCCGTGCGCGCACACAGTTGCTGCCAGGGAACGATGTTCGCGTGGTGCTCGGCGCGCGAACACACGATGCGGTCGCCGGGTCCCACGCGCAACATCTGGGACTCCGCGCCGCCCATACCTGCCGACGCGTTGCCCATCGATAGGGCGACCAGGTTGATGGCCTCGGTGGCGTTCTTCGTCCACACGATCTCGTCCGGGTTTGCACCCACGAACGAGGCCAGGGTACCCCTCGCGCTCTCGAAGGCGTCGGTCGCTTCGTCACCCAGCAGATGCGTGCCCCTGTGGACGGCACCGTTGGAGCGCCGGTAGAAGTCAGCCTCGGCGTTGATAACGGCCTCAGGCTTTTGCGAGGTCGCCGACGCATCGAGGTACGCAATGGGTGCCCCGCCGCGCCCGACGCGACTCAGGATCGGGAAGTCTGATCGGATCGCGTCGAGCTCGGCGGCGGTGAAGTCCTTGGACACGGGTATCAGAGACCCAGGTACTTGTCGTAGCCGTTCTCTTCGAGTTCGTCGGCCAGCTCGGGGCCACCCTGGGCGGCGACGTGGCCGTCGACGAACACGTGAACGTGGCTGGGCTTGATGTAGCGCAGGATGCGGGTGTAGTGCGTGATCAGCATGACGCCGCAGCCGGTCTCGCCGTGGACGCGGTTAACGCCCTCGGAGACGATGCGCAGTGCGTCGACGTCAAGGCCGGAGTCAGTCTCGTCGAGGACGGCGAAGGAGGGCTTGAGCAGCTCCATCTGAAGGATCTCCAGGCGCTTCTTCTCACCACCGGAGAAGCCGACGTTGACGTCACGCTCGGCGAAGTCGGGGTCCATGCGCAGGTTTTCCATGGAGGTCTTCATCTCCTTGACCCACGTACGCAGGGCGGGAGCCTTGCCATCGATAGCGGTCTTGGCGGTGCGCAGGAAGTTGGAGACGGACACGCCCGCAACCTCAACGGGGTACTGCATGGCCAGGAACAGGCCAGCCTTGGCGCGCTCATCGACGCTCATGTCGGTGATGAGCTGATCGTCGAGCCAGGCTTCACCGGAGGTGATCTCGTAGTCGGGGTGCCCGGCGAGGGCGTAGGCCATGGTGGACTTACCGGAGCCGTTGGGACCCATGATGGCGTGGATTTCGCCGGAGTTGATGGTGAGGTTGACGCCCTTGAGGATTTCCTTGGGACCCTCGGCGGTCTCGACGGAGACGTGCAGATCCTTAATACGCAGAGTCGACATGTGTATTCCTTACAGCTCAGTTGTTACGGGACTTGGCCAGCTCGGCCTCGACGGTTGCCATGAGGTGGTCGACCACCTCGGGGACGCCGATCTGGTTGATCAGTTCGGCGAAGAAGCCGCGCACGACCAGGCGGCGTGCCTCGTGCTCAGGAACACCACGGCTCATCAGGTAGAAGAGCTGCTCGTCGTCGAAGCGACCGGTCGCGGACGCGTGGCCCGCACCTTCAATTTCGCCGTTCTCGATCTCGAGGTTGGGCACGGAGTCGGCCTTGGCGCCTTCGGTGAGCACGAGGTTACGGTTCAGCTCGTAGGTGTCCGTGCCGTCGGCGGCCTCGCGGATCAGGCAGTCGCCGATCCACACCGAGTGTGCGTCCTTGCCCTGCAGGGCTCCCTTGTAGGTGACGCGCGAGAAGCACTTGGGCTGGGAGTGGTCAACGAACACTCGGTGCTCGAGGTGCTGGCCGCCGTCCACGAAGTAAATGCCGAGCATGGTCAGCTCAGCGCCAGGACCGCGGAAGTCAGTGTCCGCGCACAGACGCACAAGGTCGCCGCCGAAGGTGACGACGATGTGGGTGAGTTTAGAGTCGCGGCCCAGGGCCAGGCGCTGGTTCGAGGCGTGCAGGACAGTGTCGTCCCATTCCTGCAGCGACACGACGGTCAGGTTCGCGCTATCACCGGTCTCGACCTCGACGGTTTGGTTCAGAGCGGCCTGCGCGGAGCCGGCGTGCGAGAGGATGACGGTGGCCTTGGAGAAAGCACCTGCGCGAATCATGAGGTGCTGCGCACGGGTGCCCTCGACGTTAGCAACGTTGATGCGCACCGGAGCGTCCAGCTCGGCTTCGGCCGGGATCTCAACGACTGTCGCCTGCTCGAAGCCGTTCCAGGCGACGACGGCAGTGCGGTCGCCGGGAGCCAGGACAGTGCCCAGGCGCTTGTCATCACGCGCGACGGTCTCGACGGTAACCGGCGCGGGAGCATCCACCGTGATGGGGGCATCGCCCACGTCGTAGTTGGCGGGTTCAAACAGGCGCTCGATGCGACGCATCGGGGTGAAGCGCCAGTCCTCTTCGCGGCCGTGCGGCACGGCAATGTCGTCCAGCTCGAAGGAGGTCGGGCGGTCGGCGCGCGAGGGGTGCGCCTTCTCGGAGCCGCCCCCGTGCGAGTGGGCCTTGTTCATGGTCTCGGCAATAGTGTTGGGGGTCGTCATCAGCCGACGGATCCTTCCATCTGCAGTTCAATGAGGCGGTTGAGCTCGAGGGCGTACTCCATGGGCAGCTCCTTGGCGATCGGCTCAACGAAGCCACGCACGATCGTCGCCATGGCCTCGTTCTCGTCGAGGCCTCGGCTCATGAGGTAGAAGAGCTGATCGGCGCTCACCTTGGTGACGGTGGCTTCGTGCCCCATCTCAACGTCATCGGTGCGCACATCCACGTAGGGGTAGGTGTCGGTACGCGAAATCTTGTCCACCAGCAGGGCATCGCACAGCACGTTCGACTTAGAGTGACGGGCACGCGCATTGACCTGGACGAGGCCACGGTAGGACGTGCGGCCACCGCCGCGCGAGACGGACTTCGACACGATGGAGGACGAGGTATGGGGTGCCATGTGCACCATCTTGGCTCCGGTGTCCTGCTGCTGGCCGGGGCCAGCGAAGCCGATGGACAGGGTCTCGCCGCGGGCGTGCTCGCCCATGAGGAAGCAGGCGGGGTACTTCATGGTGATCGCGGCCCCCATGTTGCCGTCGACCCATTCCATGGTGCCGCCTTCTTCGACGATAGCGCGCTGGGTGACCAGGTTGAGGACGTTCGTCGACCAGTTCTGGATTGTCGTGTAGCGAACGCGTGCATCCTTCTTCACGAAGATTTCAATGACGCCGGAGTGCAGAGAGTTCTCGTCGTAAATCGGGGCGGTGCAGCCTTCGACGTAGTGGACGTAGGATCCCTCGTCGGCAATGATGAGCGTGCGCTCGAACTGGCCCATCGCAGACGTGTTGATACGGAAGTAGGCCTGAAGCGGGATGGTCACGTGCACTCCCTTGGGGACGTACACGAAGGAACCACCCGACCATGCAGCCGTGTTCAGCGCGGAGAACTTGTTGTCGCCCGCGGGCACGCACTTGCCGAAGTATTCCTCGAAAATCTCGGGGTACTCGCGCAGACCGGTGTCGGTATCCGTGAAAATGACGCCCTGGCGCTCGAGGTCTTCCTGGATCTGCTGGTAGACGACCTCGGACTCGTACTGGGCAGCGACGCCGGAGACCAGGCGGGCCTTCTCGGCTTCGGGGATACCCAGGCGGTCGTAGGTGTCACGGATTTCTTCGGGCAGGTCCTCCCAGTCATTGACCTGTCGATCCGTGGGACGCACGTAGTACTTGAAAGCGTCGAAATCAACGTGGGAGAGGTCCGGACCCCACGCCGGCATCGGCTTGCGCTCGAACAGCTCCAGCGCCTTCAGGCGACGCTCCCGCATCCACTGCGGCTCGCCCTTGACATCCGAAATAAAACGGACAATTTCTTCATTAATGCCGGTGGGGACATCCTTGGAGTAGTCGTCGGAATCGTGCCAACCGTATTCGTAACCGCCAATCGACTCGATGATCTCGTCATCGGTCATACGACGGTCTTCAGCGCCCACGGCGGGTGCCTGCGTCATAGTTGTGTCAACCTCTCGTTCTTACCTGTGTGCTACTTGCGTCGCACATTCCTCGCACCCGGGCGGATGATGGGCATGCCCACCGGGATGTGGGTGGTGCACACGTGTCCCCCGCCCGCAAGCGTGGAAAGTCTCTGGACGTGCACGTCGAGCAGCTTGCCAAAGGCAATCGTCTCGGCGTCGCACAGCTGGGGGAAGTCCCCCGCTACGTTCTGGATTGGGCAGTGACCCTGGCACAGTTGAACGGCCAGCGTGCCACCTCCAATGTCTCGGACTGTCGCGGCGTACCCGTCCTGCGTAAGCGCATCGGCAAGCGCCTGAGCACGGACTCGAGGGTCCGATCCCGCGTCACGCACAATGGGCGCGTAACGGCGCTCGATCTCGCGCGAGCGCGCAGCTGCGAAAGACTCGACGGCCTCCTCACCCCCGACTTGCCCCAGGTATCCCAGTGCCTTGGAAGCCAAGTCGGAGTATCCGTCGGCGAGGTGGATGTGTGCCCGCTCGGTGGCGACGTAGTGACGCGCGGGGCGCCCGCGCCCCCGCTTGGAGGGCGCACCGGGTTCGTGCTCAGCGATCTCCTTGGACTCCAGCAGCAGCGTGATGTGGCGGCGCACGGCCGCCGTCGTCAGGCCGAGGACCTTGGCGATCGCCGAGGCCGTCACCGGCCCCTTTTCGACGATGAGATCGAGCACCTGCTGACGAGTTGTGGCGTCTACTTCTTCGGCCACCTGTCCTCCGCTCCGACACGCATGTCGCGCGCCCCAATCCGTGCTTTTCTCTGGGAAGAAGTCTACGCTAATTTGGATAAAGAGGCGTTGCGAAAAGCGTGTCAGAGTGTTACACGACCCACATGTCGAGGGACTTATGGCCTATTACCTGACAATCAACGAAGCCAGGGCGCCCCCGGCTCTCGGAGGCCTTGCCAGCCACGGCCTCGTGCGGCGTGCGCGGCCATGATGCCGATGACGGTCGAAGGATTGTGCAGGCGACCGGCAAGCACCCATTCCATGGCGTCGGTCAGTGAGACCCACGCGTACTCCATGGTTGCTTCCTCATCCTCGCGCTCAAAGGTCGTGCCCGTGGGTGCGAGGTCTCGTGCCAAGAAGACGCGAATAGGTTCCGTCGATCCGCCGGGCGAGGTGTAAAAGTCAACGAGCGTGTCCCAACGCCCGGCGCTCAGGTCCGCCTCTTCCGCAAGTTCACGCTCGGCTGCAACCAGAGGATCCTCACCTGGGATATCAAGCAGTCCAGCGGGAATCTCCCACAGCGACGCGCGCACCGGGTGTCGGTACTGGCGCTCGAGGAGAATTTCCTCGGCACCGGCCTCGCCGCGTATCACGACGACAGCGACGGCACCGGGGTGGCGGGTGTACTGGCGGACAACGGGTTCCTCACCCTCCACGACCACGACACGGTCCTCCACCATGTCCACGATACGGCCGCTCCACACGACCTCGCTCGCTGCGACCTTGTGTGGGGTCGGCTGGTCAGCGATCGCACGGACCTGCTCGCTCGACAAAAAATGCATGTCGTCTCTCATTCCTTCTCGTCCGAGCGCGATGAGTAACGTCCCACGTGACGCTTCAACGCAGCTTCAATCAGCCCCGCGAACAGCGGATGCGGGCGCGTCGGACGACTCTTAAACTCCGGATGCGCCTGCGTTGCAACATAGTAGGGGTGCAGAGCCGAATCAAGCTCGACGAACTCAACAAGTGAGCCATCCGGAGAGGTTCCGCAAACCTTCAAGCCTGCCTGTTCGAGGCGGTCGCGGTAGGCATTGTTGACCTCGTAACGGTGACGATGCCGCTCACTCACATCGGTCGTGCCATAGGCTGCGGCAACAATCGAATTCGGAACGAGCCGTGCGGGGTATGCACCGAGTCGCATTGTTCCGCCCATATCACCGTCTCCATCAACGAATTCATGCTGGTCGGCCATCGTATGAATGACGGGCTCGGTCGTGTCGGGATCCATTTCGGTCGACGAAGCACCGGGGATGCCAGCGAGATGTCGGGCAGCCTCAATGACCATGCACTGCAGTCCCAGGCACAGGCCCAGCGTCGGAACACGATGCTCGCGTGCCCAGCGCAACGCGCCAAGCTTGCCTTCAATACCACGAATGCCGAAGCCTCCAGGGACGACAATCGCGTCGACGCCAGCGAGCTCGCGGGCAGCCCCTTCGGGCGTCTCGCACGTATCCGACGCAACCCAGCGAATATCAACTCGGGCGTTGTTCGCGAAACCGCCATGCTTGATTGCCTCAGACACCGATAGATACGCGTCATGCAGGTCGATGTACTTGCCGACGAGGGCAACCTCAAGGCGGTGCTTAGGAGAATGCACGCGCTCCAGAAGTTCCTTCCATTCCTTCCAATCGACGTCGCGGAAGGACAATCCGAGGCGCTGGACGAGGTAGGCGTCGAGGCCCTCTCGATGCAGCGTCAGCGGCACGTTGTAGATGGAAGGAACGTCGGCGCATTCGATGACCGCTTCGCGGTCAACATCGCACATGAGAGCGACCTTCGACTTGACTCCCTCGGGTAGCGCACGATCAGTGCGCAGCACGAGCGCGTCCGGCGCGATGCCAATTGATCGCAGTGCGCTGACGGAATGCTGCGTCGGCTTCGTCTTCAGTTCGCCGGCTGCGGGCAGGAAAGGAATCAGCGACACGTGCACGAAAGCAACGTTCGAGCGGCCGAGGTCGTGGCGCACCTGACGGGCTGCTTCGAGGAACGGCTGTGATTCGATATCGCCAACTGTTCCACCAATTTCCGTGATGATGACGTCAGGACGCTCACCGTTCTCGTCGGGCTGAGCCTGACGACGCATGACGTTCTTGATTTCGTCGGTGATATGAGGAATAACCTGAACCGTGTCACCCAGGTATTCGCCGCGACGCTCCTTGGCAATGACCGTGGAATACACCTGGCCGGTGGTCGCATTAGCGGCACCCGACAGGTTCACATCGAGGAAGCGCTCGTAGTGGCCAATATCCAGATCGGTCTCCGCACCATCCTCAGTGACAAAAACCTCGCCGTGCTGGAAGGGGTTCATTGTGCCGGGGTCGACGTTGATGTAGGGATCGAGCTTCTGCATGACCACGTGCAGGCCCCGCGAACGAAGGAGCCTCCCCAAGCTGGAGGCGGTCAGGCCCTTGCCCAATGAAGAGACGACGCCGCCCGTCACGAAAATATGCTTGGTCATGGAATTTTCCGCACGCACTGTGCGCATTGAAGTACTCACCATGGAACTTCAGCTTAACACTGCACGAACGACTCGTCCCCCGCTGACCTGGGCAGATCAGCGGGGGACGACGAAGCAAATCGCGTCGTGACGCGCTTTACTTGTTGCTCGGGATGACAGACTGTGCGCCGGAACCCACGCCGTAGGCGCGCGCTCCGGTCGCCTTGGTCGACAGGGCGAGCGCAGTATCGACCGTCGCGAGGGTGGTACCCACCGAATCGACGGTCGTCACGGCGGTGCCGACGCTGCGGATGCGGGAGATCATCGCGTCGCGCGAGGAAGCATCACCCACGACCACACCGGAGGTGGAGCCGACGGCCTGCGCCATGCCCACCCAGGCGTCAGGACTCGTGGGAACGGACGAGGCCGTGGCCGCGTTCTGTGCACGCGCACCGATAGCAACGAGAGTCGTGGCCTTTCCGGCGGGATCCTCGTCGATCATCATGAGCGGGGTCGACTTGTCGGTGAGGATCTGGCGCAGCAGGTCGGTCTCGGAGCCGCTCGAGGACAGGACCTGGACGATGGAGTAGCCCACGACGCCATCGGCGCTGGCAGTCTTAGCGGCGGCAGATTCAAGGTGAGAGGCCAGCGACGTCGACAGCGTGGCACGGTACTGGCTCATGGAGGTGGACTGCCAGTTGTCGGTCAGCGTCACGCGGCCGACGACGGACGCACCCGCGTCGGTCAACGTGGAGCGTACAGCGGCCACGTCATCGTCGGAGGCACCGGGGAGCACGACGAGCGCGACCTGGGTGCCGGTCAGCGAGCCGGTCAGGGACGAGGACGCGAGGGCCTTGAGGCCCGCGGCTTCAGCTTCGGCCTGTGCGCTTAGCTGCGGGTCGGAGGCGGCCGCAGACGACGAGCGGTTCATGCCCGTGTTGATCGTGCGCTGCAGGGGCCCGGCCCCCAGGACGACGCCAACGGCCAGCGCCATGAAGATCCCGATGATCGAGACAACGTGGTAACGGAAGTTAATCATTGGGTTCCTCCAGCAAGATGCGGCAGCGACGTAAAGAGCGACGTGATCGGGTACAGCAGATCGTTACCCCACGGGGTGGACCACAGGGCGACGCCCATGAGAATGACTGCGACGACCGCAAGCATCACGAGCGTCCATCCGCGCGGGCGGGGACGGAATGTGGCAGCGACGGCGTGGGCTCCGATCAGGCGCGAGCCACACGCAAGGCGCGAGAAGAAGGCCGGGGCGACGAGGGAACGCCCTGCGTCGACCAGCTCGGCCTCTCCGTAGGAGACGCCGGCAGTCACGACAGCACTGGCATCCGAATGGGCTGCGACGACCATTGCGGCATCAAGTGACGTTCCGGACATCGCGACAGAGTCGTAGACGATGCCCATACGATCTAGGCGCTCGGAGCCGGGAGCCAGGCCGTCACCGCCGACGCGCACGATGAAGGAGCTGGCCTTGCGGATCGCTTTCTCGCTCATGAGTTCGGCGTCCCCGATCACAGCATCGAGCGTCAGGTGCGCTTTGAGGGCGACGTCCGCTCCCCCGTCCACCGCCACGACGTAGGGTGCCGCTTCGGCGCGCCACCGCGCGAGCGCGCGCAGCTCGCCAGCAGCGTCGGACGCATCAGTCACCAGTAGGATGGGACGGTTGCCGAGCTCGTGCAGCTGAGGAACACCCTCACCACGTAGGACAGTTGCTCCATCCTTCGCCAGATAGTCCTCGATCGCGCCCTCAAAACCTGCGAAGAGGGCTGCGGAGTCAGCGACCTCGATCTCGAGGTCCTCGTCCTCGACCCGCTTACCAGTGGCGATAACGGTGCTTTCGAGCAGCACTTTGCCGCCCGTAACCGTCACTTCCTGTCCTTCGCGCAAGGACATAATGTCCTGTCCCAGGTCATCCACGAGGAGGATGCCGGCATCAAGAATGAGCCGTGGACCCAACGCGGCCGTGCGCCCCGTCAGCGAGGGCTGCGCGTTGAGGACCGCAACGGGGCCAGCAGCCACGAGCGCAGCGGCACTATCCTTGTCGAGGTCGGCAACGTTGATGACGGCGATGTCGCCCGTCTCAAGGCGCGTCGCCAGGTGCCTGGGCCGGTCGTCAATGCGGACCCGCCCGCTCCGGGCACTTGCTGTTGTTGAACGTGTGTCACTCATCCCTGCGATTGTGACACGGCGGAAGCCAGGACGCGCGATGCGTGGCGGCGCGCCGCCTGCGAGTGCGGATCCCCACCCATCATGCGGGTCAGCTCGGCCTCGCGCTCCGCGCCTGTCACCTCGCGGACGCTGGTCGTGCCATCAGTCTTTTCGATGACCAGGTGTTGGTCGCCGAAGGCTGCGACCTGAGCCAGGTGGGTGACGACGATGACCTGGCGCGATGCGGCAAGACGCTTCAGACGCGCACCAACCTCCGTTGCGGTCTGCCCGCCGATACCAGCGTCGATCTCGTCGAAGATAAACGTCGACGAGGCCTCAGTGCGCCCCAGCATCAGCTCCAGGGCAAGCATGACGCGCGAGAGTTCACCGCCGGATGCACCCTGGCCGAGCGGGCGCGCGGGCGCGTGCGGGTGCGGCTGGAGGCGGAAGACAACCGTCTCGCAGCCGTGCGAGGTCGGCTTGGTGGCCTCCAGGTCGATGTCAAGGGTCGCGTCGGGCATCGCGAGGGCGTGGAGCTCCTCATTGACGCCTGCGGCCAACTCGCGGGCCAGGCGCGTACGTGCCTTCGTCAGGCGCGCACCGACATCGAGGACGAGACTCTGAGCCGCGGCCAGCTCGCGCTCAACGACCTCGGGGTCCGAGGCCGGGGCAGACAGCTCATCCACGCGCGCTCGAGCGTCATCCGCCCAGGTCAGCAAAGACTCAACGTCGGCCGCACGCCCGCGCAGGACATCCTTGATGGCTGCGCGTCGCGCATGAATCTGCGCGAGGCGCTCCGGATCCGCGTCCAAGCGGGACAGGTAGACCGCAATGTCGTCTGCCAGTGCATCCAATTCGAGTGCCTGACTGCGCGCCCGCCCGGCGAACTCTGCCACGGCCTCGTCGAAGCGAGAGGCGTCATCCAGCTGAGCGTAGGCACTGCGCGCGGACTCGACCGCCCCCGAAAAGTCGCCGCGATCATCGCCCTTCAGGAAGCCCTGTGCGACGCCCATGAGCGCGCGCAGATCCTCGACGTTGGTCAGGCGTAAGGCCTCGCGAACCAGCTCTTCCTCCTCACCTACCTGGGGATCCAAGGCCTCGATCTGAGCCAGGGCCGCGCGCAGATCCTCCAGTTCCTCCTCGCGTTCGCTCGCGTCCCCAAGCAGCGCATCGAGGCGGTGCTTCGCGTCCACAGCGGCGCGGAAAGCCTCGCGGTATTCCTTCACCAGGGCGGCGTGCGCAGTACCACCAAACTGGTCGAGAGCACGGCGCTGGGCGGCTTCCCCCGTCAGGCGAACCTGATCGGCCTGACCGTGAATCGTCACCATCGAACCGACGATCTCAGAGAGCGCGGAGGCAGGAACGGGCCGCGAACCCAGGTGCGCGCGCGACCTGCCGGCCGCCCTCACGGAGCGTCCAACGATCAGCTCGCCTCCCTCGACGACGCCACCGGCTTCCTCGACGCGGGCAGCCACCTCCTCAGTCACCGAAAAAATACCGTCGACTGAGAGACGATCCGCACCCGAGCGCACGAGCGCCGCGTCGGCGCGAGCCCCCAGCAGAAGCTGCAGGGAGGACAAGACCATCGTCTTACCCGCGCCCGTCTCACCCGTCACGACGACCAGACCGCCTCCAATCTCGACATGCGCAGAAGCGATCACGCCGAGATTAGCGATATCGAGAGACTCAATCACCGTGGGCCATCCCTCCACCCGCGCACGGGAAGATTGAACTTGCGCACGAGGCGCGCGGAAAAGGGCGTGTCATCCACACGCACCAGCTGCACCGGCGAAGAACCCACGCGCGCGCGGACCACTGCCCCGGCCGGAACAGTCATCCGACGCAAGCCGTCGCACCACATTTCGGGAGCCGTCCACATGTCATCGAGCACAACGATCTCCACGCAGGCCGAGGGCCCCACCACGAGCGGGCGGGTGAACAGGCCATGTCCGGCCAGCGGGGCGACGACAATTGCCTCCGTGTCGGGCCACACGACGGGGCCACCCGCCGAAAACGAATAAGCTGTCGAACCCGTCGGAGTTGACAGGATCATGCCGTCGGCACCGTAGGTCGACACCTCCTGACCATCGACAACCAGCGCAAAATGCACCGGATGAGCGACGTCCGTGTGCATGATAACAGCCTCATTGAGGGCCCAGTCCGAGGCCCTCGAACCGTCCGAGCGCTCCATCGTAACGTCCAACGTCATGCGTCGTTCGACGGTGAAGTCCCCCTCGGCAATCTTGCGCGCGAGGTCGCCCGTGCCCGTCGAACCGAGCTCCGTCAAGAACCCCATGTGCCCGGCATTGACACCGAGGAGTGGCACGCCCAGAGCGCGTGCACTCGAGGCGGCCACGAGGAACGTGCCATCACCACCGATCGACAGCACCAAATCGATGCCACCCGAGGACGCATCCTCGACGACCTCAATCCCCCGCTCCGCCAGCGCATGCGTGAGCGTCACTGCACTGGTCACAGCATTCGTTCGGTTGCGATGGCGCACCATCAGTACTCGAGTCACAACGCTCCTCCTGCCGGTCCCTCGGCGACGGCCCGACGGATGTACTCCGTCAGCTCCTGCGGGTTGATCGGCTCCGGGTAGTCGCGGCGCATGTACAGGAAATACTCGACGTTGCCGGAGGGGCCGGGCAACGGGGACGGTGCGATGGCGGCGATGTCCAGCCCCAGGCCAATGGCACAGCGCGCCACGTTTTCAACAGTTTCGACGTGGTGTTCAGGGTTGCGCACCACTCCCCCGTGGCCCAGGCGCTCCTTGCCGATCTCGAACTGGGGCTTGACCATCAGCAAAAAGTCAGCGTCGGGTGCCGCCGCCGCAACCAGCGCAGGTAGAACGAGAGTCAGCGAAATGAAGGACATGTCGCCCACGACGATGTCCGGTGCCGGAGCAACCGAGGCGGGATCCAGCGTGCGCACGTTCGTGCGGTCGTGGACCTCAACGCGAGGATCGGACTGCAGCTTCCACGCAAGCTGGCCGTAGCCAACGTCAACGGCAACGACCGAAGCAGCTCCGCGCCGCAGCAGAACGTCAGTAAAACCTCCCGTCGATGCGCCAGCGTCGAGCGCGCGCCGCCCCTCGATCAGAGGAGCCTTCTCACCGAGCGTGTCCAGCGCACCTGCGAGCTTGTGCGCCCCACGCGACACGTACTCGGGATCGTCCGACTCCTCGACGATGATCGCCTGCGCCGGATCCATCTGTCGGGCGGGTTTCAGGACAACCTGGCCGTCAAGCTTGACCCGACCATCCTCAATCATCTGCGCTGCTGCCGAGCGCGACTTCGCCAGGCCTCGGCGCACCAACTCCGAATCGATCCGTCGCAACTTCACGCGTCGCTCCTCCCCTGCTCACGTGCTCCGACGCGCGCCGCGGAACCTTGCATCTCCGCGGGCACGTCGGCCGACAGCACCCGCCGAAGGTCGGCCTCAATGACCTGAAGCGTCGAGATTTGCATCTGCACGCCAAGCTCATCGAAGCCGACCAGACGGGCAGCCGTCTGTTCACTCAGGGCCATCAGGCCTCGTCGTCCATATCTGCCGTCGCCTCCAGCAGGGCCTCCAGTTCCTCCTCACCGGGCAGGAACGCGGGGGTCTCCTCGCTGGGTTCGGGAAGTTCGTCGGCAGCCTCGGCCACCGCAAAGTCCTCATCAGCAGCTGTGTCAACGGCGAGGGCCTCAGGTTCGGCCACGATGCCTGCCGGATCGTCGTTGTCGACGACAGTAATCTCAGGGCAGGTCACCGGATTACCGGAGCCGTCCGACCATTCCCAGGCAGCAGCGGCGAGCGCGCGGTAGGAGTCGATGGAAATCGTCACCGCGTCGGTCAGTTCGATGTCATCCAATGTCAGCGTACCGCCGCGCGTCACCTTGGCAACCTGCGACAGGCCGCAGGTCCACGTGCCGTCGCGATGGTGCTTGGGAGCCGGGTGGGCCTCCAGCATGCCGCGCATATCAAGTGCCAGGTATGTGGGACGCTGGCCGCGAGGAGCACGCAAAACAGCGCGAGCCTGGTGGACACCGGTCAGCACGTGCATCGCGGGGACGCCAGCTGCGACGGCACCCATAATGTCGGTCTCAAGGCGGTCGCCCACTGCCATCGGGTTCGTGGCACCAACGAGCTGGCTCGCGCGGCGGTAGATACCCGGCTCGGGCTTGCCACCGGCGGTGGGACGCTTGCGGGTCGCGTGCTGAATCGCACGCACCAGCGAGCCATTGCCGAGCGCCTGACCGCGCTCGACGGGCAGGGTCGCGTCAAGGTTCGAGGCATAGAAGGCAGCACCGCGTTCAATCGCGAAAGCTCCCTCGGACAGGAGCGTCCAGTTAACCTCCTTATCGAGGCCCTGCACGACGGCAGCAGGCTCGTTGTCGGCACTGTCCACCAGCTCAAAGCCCTGCTCTTCGAGAGCCTGGCGCAAACCGGGACCGCCGAGTACGAAGACCTTGGCACCCTCGTCGAGTTCCTCCGCCATGATGGCGGCAATGTCCATAGCCGACGTCATGACCATCTCGGGGGTCGCCTCGAAGTCCATGCTGTTGAGCTTGTCGGCCACCTGCTGCGGGGTGCGCATCGCGTTGTTCGTGACGAACGCGGAGGCCATGCCCATCGTGCGCGCCTCGATAACGGACGAGGCAGCGTGCTCGATCCGCTCGTCACCGGACCACGCCGTACCATCGAGGTCAAGCAACGCGCAGTCATATTCCTCGGCCAGTGCGTTCTTGCAGCCGCGCAGCGGTGAACGCTTATCATCAACGTCGGCGTCCTGGAACAGGGCAACGTCAACGATCTCGGTATCCTCAACCTCGGCGGGCATCTCCGCAATGACAGCCTCGGCTTCGTCCACGCGACCCAGTTCCGTCAGGCGCTCAGCCTTAACCTCCATGAGACGACGGCGGAGCTCATCGTCGGCCGATTCCGGCAGCACGGCAAGCGCATCGTCGACGATCACGAGGCCGACGTCGGACTGACCGAGGTCAGCACGTGCACCGGAGGAGACGAGCACCAGCTCGACCTGTTCCGCAAGATCCAGAGTTGTGGAGTCGGTTGCGTCGATGATCTCAACGGCCTTCTCGGGGTGGCCAAGCCCGCGCTCCGCGTCGGCTTCGACAGCGCGCAGCGAGTCATCCCCACGCATGCGTCGCACGGCGCGCACTTCGCGCAGCGCCTCCTCATAACGACCCGAGGCGTACGCGGTCAGAGCAGCGGCCTCGCGAACGACATCGACGCGACCCGCACGGCTCACAGCAGCCTGGGCATGCTGGTAGGCGGCCTCGGGATCGAGATCAATCAGCTGACCGGCCATCACCAGATGACGCGCAACAATGTCACGGTTGGGACCCGACAGCGTCGCCAGCGCGCGCATAGCATCACGGTCAAGCTCCTGGGAACTCACGCCAGCAGGAATCGTCGGCTCATTGCCGTTAGGAGACACGTACTCGTCAGTCGACGAATAGTTCTGGTAGGCGACATCATTGCGCCGCTCATTCTGACGAGGCCTGCGACCGTCGCGCTCAAAACGGCCGCCCTCACGACGGTCACCGCGCATGCCTCCGCGACGGTCATCACGACGCTGGAAGCCACCACGGCCGCCCCGGCGGTCATCACGGTGATCGTCACGGCCACCAAAATCACGGCGCTGGAAATCACGCTCGCCATCACGACGGAAACCACCACGATCGTCACGACGCTGGTAACCGCCTCGACGGTCATCACGACGCTGATAGCCACCACGATCACCCCGGCGATCATCACGACCACCAAAATCACGACGCTGGAAATCACGCTCACCATCACGACGATCATCACGACGGAAACCACCACGATCGTCACGACGCTGGTAACCGCCTCGACGATCTTCAAAGCCACCGCGACGATCATCACGACGCTGATAGCCACCACGATCACCCCGGCGATCATCACGGCCACCAAAATCACGACGCTCACCATCACGACGCTGGTAACCGCCACGATCACCCCGGCGATCATCACGGCCACCAAAATCACGACGCTCACCATCACGACGCTGGTAACCGCCACGATCATTGTTGCGTTCCCGCCACTGGGGCTGACGCTTCGAGTAATCACCACGGCCGAATCCGCCGCGTCCTTGAGTCTCTTCTGCCATGGTGCCTAACCTCTATTCCTGCGCTCGTCGGCGCTCTTGTCTGTGGTGCGCTACAGGCGCGTTCAACCACCCAAGTTTAGACGACGTTACGTCTGTTGGAGGGGGTGGGTGTGTAAAAGGAGAGGGATGACACCGCGTGGTGCGGTGTCATCCCTCTCTGATCTGGTGTGTTGTGGCGGTGTCCTACTCTCCCACAACCTATCGGTTGCAGTACCATTGGCGCTGCCGGGCTTAGCTTCCAGGTTCGGAATGTTGCTGGGCGTTTCCCCGGTGCTGTGACCACCACAAGACTATGTGTTCAACACTGTTCCCCCCGATTTTTGTTGGTGTCCACATTGTGTGTGGTTGGGGGGTGTGGGTTGATCGTGGTTCGTATAGTGGTTGCGGCAGTTGATTGTTCACTGCTTGTTGTTGCACCCGCACGCGTGGTGTGGGTTGTTGTTTAGTGTTGGCCCATTAGTACCAGTCGGCTCGCGAGCACCTCGCGGTGCTTCCACCTCTGGCCTATCAACCCGCTCGTCTGGCGGGGGCCTCTCACCCCACTGGGGGGCGTGGAAACCTCATCTTGGAGCAGGCTTCCCGCTTAGATGCTTTCAGCGGTTATCCCTTCCGAACGTAGCTAACCAGCCATGCACCTGGCGGTACAACTGGCACACCAGAGGTTCGTCCATCCCGGTCCTCTCGTACTAGGGACGGCCCTCCTCAAATTTCCTGCGCGCACAGAGGATAGGGACCGAACTGTCTCACGACGTTCTGAACCCAGCTCGCGTACCGCTTTAATGGGCGAACAGCCCAACCCTTGGGACCAACTCCAGCCCCAGGATGCGACGAGCCGACATCGAGGTGCCAAACCATGCCGTCGATATGGACTCTTGGGCAAGATCAGCCTGTTATCCCCGGGGTACCTTTATCCGTTGAGCGACCACGCACCCACGTGCCATGGCCGGATCACTAGTTCCTGCTTTCGCACCTGCTCGACCCGTCGGTCTCACAGTCAAGCTCCCTTGTACACTTGCACTCGCCACCTGATTACCAACCAGGCTGAGGGAACCTTTGAGCGCCTCCGTTACATTTTAGGAGGCAACCGCCCCAGTTAAACTACCCACCAGGCACTGTCCCCAACCCGGATCACGGGCCAAGGTTAAGGTGACCGCTTAAACCAGAATGGTATTTCAACGACGACTCCACCACCGCTGGCGCGGCAGCTTCACAGTCTCCCACCTATCCTACACAAGTCCAAGCGAACACCAATACCAAGCTATAGTAAAGGTCCCGGGGTCTTTCCGTCCTTCTGCGCGAAACGAGCATCTTTACTCGTACTGCAATTTCACCGAGTTCGCGGTTGAGACAGCGGAGAAGTCGTTACGCCATTCGTGCAGGTCGGAACTTACCCGACAAGGAATTTCGCTACCTTAGGATGGTTATAGTTACCACCGCCGTTTACTGGGGCTTAAATTCACCGCTTCACACCCACAAAGAATGTTAACGGTTCCTCTTAACCTTCCAGCACCGGGCAGGCGTCAGTGCGTATACATCGCCTTACGGCTTCGCACGCACCTGTGTTTTTGATAAACAGTCGCTTCTCCCTATTCTCTGCGACCCCACAACCCAACACCCACGCACGGCGGGAGCAAGTCACGGGGTCCTCCTTATCCCGAAGTTACGGAGGAATTTTGCCGAGTTCCTTAACCACGATTCACTCGAACGCCTCGGTATACTCTACCTGACCACCTGAGTCGGTTTAGGGTACGGGCAGGTCATGCCCTCACGTCGAGGCTTTTCTCGGCAGCATAGGATCACCACAAGTCCACACACGCGTGTGTCCCTCATCAGTCCTCACCCCTAGTGCCCCCCCGGATTTACCTGAAGGGCGGGCCACAACCTTAAATACGCACAACCATCGGCGCACTGCAGTTACCTGTCTGCGTCACCCCTGTTAACACGCTTGCCTACCATCACCGGGACCCCAAGACCCACACACACCACGCAACCCGAAAGTCACGAGGAGGCGCGGGCAAATTGGTTAGCACAATGACCTCAGCATGGGCGGTCACAACCTGGTACCAGAATATCAACTGGTTGTCCATCGACTACGCCTGTCGGCCTCGCCTTAGGACCCGACTAACCCAGGGCGGATAAACCTAGCCCTGGAACCCTTAGTCAATCGGCGCTGCGGATTCCCACCGCAGATTCGTTACTCATGCCTGCATTCTCACTCCCACACAATCCACCAGAAGTCACCTCCAGGCTTCACCTCATGCAGGACGCTCCCCTACCCAACAACACACCAACAACCAATAAACTGGCGCCAGCCACACGTGTTGCTGCCACAGCTTCGGCGGTACGCTTGAGCCCCGCTACATTGTCGGCGCAGAACCACTTGACCAGTGAGCTATTACGCACTCTTTCAAGGATGGCTGCTTCTAAGCCAACCTCCTGGTTGTCACCGCGACTCCACATCCTTTCCCACTTAGCGCACGCTTAGGGGCCTTAGCTGATGATCTGGGCTGTTTCCCTCTCGACTACGAAGCTTATCCCCGCAGTCTCACTGCCACGCTACACCTAATGGCATTCGGAGTTTGGCTGACGTCAGTAACCCACAGGGCCCATCGGCCATCCAGTAGCTCTACCTCCACCAGGGACCACGCAACGCTGCACCTAAATGCATTTTCGGGGAGAACCAGCTATCACGGAGTTTGATTGGCCTTTCACCCCTACCCACAGTTCATCCCCCAGGTTTTTCAACCCTGGTGGGTTCGGTCCTCCACACAGTCTTACCTCTGCTTCAACCTGACCATGGGTAGATCACCCCGCTTCGGGTCTAGAACACGCGACAAACGCCATCTTTCAGACTCGCTTTCGCTACGCATACCCCACACGGGTTAAGCACGCCACGTATCACTAACTCGCAGGCTCATTCTTCAAAAGGCACGCCATCACCCCACAAGGCTCTGACGGCTTACAGGCACACGGTTTCAGGTACTATTTCACTCCCCTCCCGGGGTACTTTCACCATTCCCTCACGGTACTATGCACTATCGGTCATCAAGTAGTATTTAGGCTTACCAAGTGGTCTTGGCAGATTCACACGAGATTTCACGAGTCCCGCACTACTCGGGCACCACATCCACACCACACGCCACCGGTCCGCCTACACGACTCTCACGCTCTACGGTCAGCCATCCCAGACTGTTCAACTCCCAACAACATGCAATGCGACCCCCCGGCAGAAGGATCCAACATGGCCCCACAACACCAAACACGCAACAGCCGCCGCCTCTCACACGCATCTGGTTTAGCCTCCTCCGCTTTCGCTCGCCACTACTCACGGAATATCTTCTCCTACGGGTACTAAGATGTTTCACTTCCCCGCGTTCCCCCCACCACCCTATACACGTTCAGATGATGGTAACCCAGCACAACCCAGGTTAGGTTCCCCCATTCGGACACCCTCGGATAATAACGCTCGCTCGCCAACTCCCCGAGGCATATCGCAGGCCGCAACGTCCTTCATCAGCTCTTGATGCCAAGGCATCCACCGAATGCCCAACAAAACTAAACAAAACACAAAAAACAGTACAGAACAAATATGCTCACAACCACTATACAAATCACAAACAACCCACCACACACACCCACACCCAAGAAACAAAACCCCAGGCCAGATGCGCAGGCAACCACCGTCACCGGCGGACGCTCACACGGTGTTGAACGTGAACCCGACAGTGTGCTCATTCGCTTCAAACTCTTATGCCCAACCCAAAACACGCACCCACACCCACCACCAACAAACAGTGATAAACACATGCGAGCACAAGAAAACAACCAACACACCCACAACAGGCACGCTGATTGTTCCCCACAAAACTGGGCTCCCTAGAAAGGAGGTGATCCAGCCGCACCTTCCGGTACGGCTACCTTGTTACGACTTCGTCCCAATCGCCAATCCCACCTTCGACCACTCCCCCCACAAACGTGGTTAGGCCATGGGCTTCGGGTGTTACCAACTTTCGTGACGTGACGGGCGGTGTGTACAAGGCCCGAGAACGTATTCACCGCAGCGTTGCTGATCTGCGATTACTAGCGACTCCACCTTCATGGGGTCGAGTTGCAGACCCCAATCCGAACTGAGACTGGCTTTAAGGGATTCGCTCCACCTCACAGTATCGCAACCCTCTGTACCAACCATTGTAGCATGCGTGAAGCCCAAGACATAAGGGGCATGATGATTTGACGTCATCCCCACCTTCCTCCGAGTTAACCCCGGCAGTCCCCCACGAGTCCCCACCATCACGTGCTGGCAACATAGGGCAAGGGTTGCGCTCGTTGCGGGACTTAACCCAACATCTCACGACACGAGCTGACGACAACCATGCACCACCTGCACACACGACCAACCAAATGCCACCACATCTCTGCAGTGCCGCCGTGCATGTCAAGCCTTAGTAAGGTTCTTCGCGTTGCATCGAATTAATCCGCATGCTCCGCCGCTTGTGCGGGCCCCCGTCAATTCCTTTGAGTTTTAGCCTTGCGGCCGTACTCCCCAGGCGGGGCACTTAAAGCGTTAGCTACGGCGCAGAAACCACGGGTGGCCCCCACACCTAGTGCCCAACGTTTACAGCGTGGACTACCAGGGTATCTAATCCTGTTCGCTCCCCACGCTTTCGCTCCTCAGCGTCAGTAACGGCCCAGAGACCCGCCTTCGCCACCGGTGTTCTTCCTGATATCTGCGCATTCCACCGCTACACCAGGAGTTCCAGTCTCCCCTACCGCACTCAAGTCAGCCCGTACCCACCGCACGCCCCCAGTTAAGCCAGAGAATTTCACGGCAGACGCGACCAACCGCCTACAAGCCCTTTACGCCCAATAATTCCGGACAACGCTCGCGCCCTACGTATTACCGCGGCTGCTGGCACGTAGTTAGCCGGCGCTTCTTTACCCACTACCCTCACCACAACCCACAGTTGCGGCTTGACCATGAGCGAAAGAGGTTTACAACCCGAAGGCCTCCATCCCTCACGCGGCGTCGCTGCATCAGGCTTTCGCCCATTGTGCAATATTCCCCACTGCTGCCTCCCGTAGGAGTCTGGGCCGTATCTCAGTCCCAATGTGACCGGTCACCCTCTCAGGCCGGCTACCCGTCAAAGCCTTGGTAGGCCATCACCCCACCAACAAGCTGATAGGCCGCGAGCCCATCCCCCACCAGAACAAACCTTTCCACCAACCCCCATGCGAAGGCCAGTGAATATCCAGTATTAGCACCCGTTTCCGGGCGTTATCCCAAAGAAGAGGGCAGGTTACTCACGTGTTACTCACCCGTTCGCCACTCATCCAACCCAACAAAAGCCAGGTCTTCAGCGTTCGACTTGCATGTGTTAAGCACGCCGCCAGCGTTCGTCCTGAGCCAGGATCAAACTCTCCGAACAAAAACAAAAACGTTAAAGCCCAGAAAAACCAACCAAACAAACCAGGCCAGCCAGCAATCCCAACCAAAAACACTCAAAAACAAAAAACAGGCATAAAAAACAAACAAACACACTATCGAGTTCACAAACAACACCCACACACCCCAACAACCAACCACAACAGGCCAGCCACCAAAGCAGTGAACCACCACCACAAACCCACAAACAAGCTCGCGGCGACAGGTGAATAATCTACACACCCCCCACACCAAAGTCAAACCAAACCACTATGACCCCCAACACACACCCCACAAACCCCCACATTGCAAGGAAAAGAGGGCATCCGAAAAATTTCGGATGCCCTCTTTTCACGCCTGATCAGTGGAGCTCAACGACCGCGAGATTCTTGCGTCCCTTGCGAATGAGAGCCAAACCACCGGCAAGTAGGTCATTCTCCCCGAAAACAGCCTCGGGGTCCTCAACCTTCACGTTATTGACGGAGGCACCGCCGGAGGAAATGGTGCGGCGTGCGGCCGTCTTGCCCTTCTCAAAGCCCAGGGCGACGAGAGCGTCGGCGACGGTGGACTCGCCCAGGGTCAAAGAAGCACGGGGAAGGTCTGCGGTCGCGGCGGCCAGGGTGGCCTCGTCGAGATCACGGATGTCACCGCCGCCCCACAGGGCCTGGGTCGCAGCGAGAACGCGCTCGAGCTGATCAGCACCGTGCACCAACTCCGTGACGGAGGCAGCCAGAGCCTTCTGCGCGGCACGCTGGTGAGGACGCTCGGCGACCTCCAGCGCCAGAGCTTCGATCTCCTCGCGCGACTTGAAGGTGAAGATCTTCAGGAAACGGACCACGTCCTCGTCAGCCACCTGCAGCCAGAACTGGTAGAAGGCGTAGGGGGTCATCATCTCCGGGTCGAGCCAGATAGCCCCGCCCTCAGACTTGCCGAACTTGGTGCCGTCGGCCTTGGTGATGATCGGCGTGGTCATGACGTGGGTATCAACACCCTCAACCTTACGGATTAGGTCGACGCCGCCGACCATGTTGCCCCACTGGTCGTTGCCGCCGGTTTCGAGCGTGCAGCCGTGACGACGGTAGAGCTCAAGGAAATCGTTGGCCTGGAGCACCTGGTAGGAGAACTCCGTGTAGGAGATACCCTCGTCTGACGCGATTCGACGGGCGACGATGTCCTTGTTGAGCATGGTCCCCACGCGGAAGTATTTGCCGATAGTGCGCAGCAGGTCGATGGCGCTCATTTCCTGGGTCCAATCCAGGTTGTTCACCATCTGCGCGGCGGCCGGTCCCTCGAAGTCGAGGAACTTCGAGATCTGCGCACGCAGGCGCTCCGCCCAGCCTCGCACAACCTCGGTGGACTGCAGCTGACGCTCGCCACTCTGACGCGGATCGCCGATCTGACCGGTCGCTCCGCCCACGAGCGCGAGCGGGCGGTGGCCCGCAAGCTGCAGGTGTCGCATGACGATCAGCTGGACGAGGTGGCCATGGTGCAGGGAGGGGGCCGTCGGGTCGTAACCGCAATAGAAGGTGACAGGTCCGGCGCTCAGGTGTGCGCGAAGCGCCTCGAGGTCGGTGTGCTGCGCGAGCAGCCCACGCCACTGCAGGTCGTCCAGAATGTCTGTCACGAAAGTTGTCCTTCCTTGCGGATTTGACGGGTTGTTGTGGTTGTAAGTGTATCGGCTTCGCAGCCAGGGGCGTTAGCGCAGCCCAGCGACCGCCCACTGTCGGGCATCTTCGAGGCCAGCCCGGGCCTCGTCGAGCTGCTCGGCCACGCGTACCGGTGCGGTGCCGCCGCGACCCAGGCGCGCGCCAACGGAGCCGTCGACGGTGAGCACAGAGCGTACCTCGGGGTCGAGATGGGACGAGGCCTGGGCGAGTTCAGCATCGGTCAGATCCGCGAGTTCCACTCCCCTGGCTTCGGCGAGGCGAACGCAAGCACCCGAGATCTCGTGCGCATCGCGGAACGGCACGCCGCGCTTGACGAGCCATTCAGCGATGTCGGTGGCCAGCGAGAAACCCTGAGGGGCGAGCTCGGCGAGGCGCTCAAGGTGGATGGTCATCGTGTCGATCATGCCGGCGACGGCGGGGCACAGGACGTCGAGAGTGTCGATCTGATCGAAGACGGGTTCCTTGTCTTCCTGCAGGTCGCGGTCGTATGCCAGGGGCAGGGCCTTGAGGACAGCGAGGAGGGCGGTCAGGTCGCCGATGAGACGGCCGGCCTTGCCGCGCGCGAGCTCGGCGACGTCGGGATTCTTCTTCTGGGGCATGATCGACGAGCCGGTCGAGTAGGAGTCGTCGAGCGTAACGTAACCGAATTCCTTGGTGTTCCAGATAACGATCTCTTCGCTCAGGCGGGAGATGTCGATGCCGATCTGAACGCAGATGAAGGAGAACTCGGCGACGACATCGCGCGCGGCGGTGCCGTCGATGGAGTTTTCGACGGAGTCACTAAAACCGAGGGCCGCGGCGATGCGGCGCGGATCCATGCCGAGGGTGTTACCAGCGAGTGCGCCGGAACCGTAGGGAGAGATGGCGGCGCGTTTGTCCCAGTCGCGCAGGCGGGCCACGTCGCGCAGGAGCGGCCAGACATGGGCCAACAGGTGGTGGGCGACGAGGACGGGCTGGGCATGCTGCATGTGGGTACGTCCCGGCATGACGGCGTCTCCCGCGCGCTCGGCTTGGCCGACGAGGGCCTGAGCGATGTCGAGAACGCGACCAGCCAGGTGGCGCGCCTCTTCACGCAGATACACGCGAATGAGGGTAGCGATCTGGTCGTTGCGCGAGCGTCCGGCGCGCAGCTTGCCGCCCAGGGTCGCGCCCGCCCGCTCAATCAGGCCGCGCTCGAGCGCGGTGTGCACGTCTTCATCGTCGGGGCTGGGAACGAAGGCTCCTGAAGAAACGTCAGCGTCGAGCCGCGACAGAGCGTCATGCATGTCCGCACACTCTTGGTCGGAGAGCAAACCAACGCGGTGCAGCTCGTCGGCATGCGCGTGCGAGCCTGCGATGTCGACGTGGGCAAGCCGGAAATCGAAGTGGGTCGAGACACTCAGCGCGGCAAGCGCCTGCGACGGCCCACCGGCAAAGCGGCCACCCCACAAGGACACGTGCGTTTCGGACTGCGACATGGTGGACCTCCCGAGGTCGACAAAGGGAATAAACGTTCTGGACTTAAGAGTATTCGAGATACTGTCGTGCCGCCGACGGCCACACGACGGGGACCTCTCCGCGCACTTTGACCCACGTGGCGATGATGACGAAGAGCATCCAGTTGCCTTCGAAGAGAAGGCGGGATTCGGTGAAGGACTGGATGAACATCGCGATCATCAGAACGGCAGGAATGACGTCCCACAGGTTGTCGTCGATGTGGGCGACCGCGACCTTGACGACGCGGAACAACGTCCAGATGATCGCCGCCGTCGCCAAAAACGCGCCTACGCAACCTGTCGTCAGGGCCGCCTCCACGTAGGCATTGTGAGCCTGGTTCGTCGATGTTCCGTCCTGACGCACCACAAGGCCCGCGAATGGTTCCAGCCACGTGGGCCAGCCAATAAACCATCCCCAGCCCCCAAGCGGGCGCTCAGCGATGAGCGGCGCGACGGAGTGCCAGATGATGGAGCGCCCGCTCATGTCCGGGCTACGCCCAAAGGCATCGGCGATCCAATGCCGCGCAAAGAATGCAATAACCGCCGCGATGACGCCCGTCCCCGTGAAGATACCGACGACGCGCAGGCGCAGGTGCACGGGGACGCGCCGCTGAACGACCAAGCCCACGACAACAGTCAAGCAACCCGCGGTAGACAGAGCGACTGTCGCGGATTGCGTGAGGAGCAAGGTGACGCCGCACGCAGCGAGCCACGCGAGCGTGGAGGGCAGCGCGCGCCTGGTCTGCATCCAGCGCAACACCAGGCACACAGCCAGCAGCAGCGCTATGAAGGCCAGCGGGTTACGGTTACCGGGGAAGCCCTGAATCGGGCCTCCCTCGAATAATCGCCCGTCCACCCAATAGGAGGATGCCGGCAGGTGGCCTCTCCCCCACAGGGTGGGCGGCGCCAAGGGTCCCCGAACAATGACGGCCACCACAAGCTCGAGAATGAAAGAGGACGCGATAATCCATTGGAAGGACAAGATGAGTGACTCGACCAGGTCTGTCAGCGGCAGAGCGACGGAGACGGCTATTGCCACTAAGGTGAGCGCCGATTGGACCACCCAGTATTGGGCGCTCAGCGCCGGGTCAATCGACCAGATGCACGTGACGGCGCACCACAGGACGAACATGCTGATCGTCGTCGGGAAACGACGCAGCAGCAGCGAGCGGCCGGAGCTGCGGAAAGAACGACGAAGGCCGCGAGGAGAATGAGCATCGGAACGAGAGAACCGATGTCGCCGAAGATGCCGCGAATACCTTTACCCGCGAACCCGACGAAAAACATGCCTGCCACCGTGTAGCGCATCATCCGTTCGTGCATGGCCTCATCCTGATCGACGCCCGCCGTAGCATCAATCGCCGCACTCTCTTGATACGTCATACCGACACAGTAAGCGAGGTGGGAGCGTCGTCGCCGACGCTCCCACCTCTTGAAACACAACTGAAACATTCCCTGTGAGAGAACCCTCAATGAGTACTCAGTACCCCATATCAACACCGAAGCGCACATCACGCGCAGCGGCCAGCTTTTGGACTGCAAGCCGTAGATGTCGATAAAGCCGCGCGAGGAGGACTGGTCGAAAGTATCGCCGGTCTCGTATGTCGCGAGGTTGAAGTCGTAGAGCGAGGACTCTGATCGGCGCCCATTGACGGTCGCGCGTCCGCCGTGCAGGATCATGCGGATATCGCCGGAGACATACTGCTGAGTGTGCTCGATGAAAGCGTCCATCGACTTCTTGAGTGGCGAGTACCACTGGGCCTCGTACACCAGCTCGCCCCACGTCTGCTCGAGCTGACGCTTGTAGCGGCGCTGCCTGCGCTCAAGGGTGACGGCCTCGAGGGCCTGGTGGGCCTCGATGAGCGCGACGGCTCCTGGGGCCTCGTAAATTTCGCGCGACTTGATGCCGACGAGGCGGTCCTCAACCATGTCGATGCGGCCGATGCCCTGGAGGCCGGCGCGACGGTTCATTTCCTGGATAGCCTCAAGCGGGGTGACGGGACGTCCGTCGATAGCGACAGGGATACCCTTGTCGAAGGTGATGACGACTTCGTCCGGCAGCGGCGGGTAGGTGGGGTCGTCGGTGTAGTTGTAGACATCCTTGGTGGGGGCATTCCACAGGTCTTCGAGGAAGCCGGTTTCGATGGCGCGACCCCACACGTTCTGGTCAATCGAGAAGGGGTTGTGCTTCGTCGTTTCGATCGGCAGGTTGTGCTTCTCGGCGTACTCGATGGCAACGTCGCGGGTCAGGGCAAGATCGCGCACCGGGGAGATGCAGTCCATGTCGGGGGCCATCGAAGTGATGGAGACCTCGAAGCGGACCTGGTCGTTGCCCTTGCCGGTGCAGCCGTGGGCGACGGTGGTGGCACCGAATTCGCGGGCGGCCTTGACCAGGTGCTTGGTGATAACGGGGCGCGACAGCGCGGATACGAGCGGGTACTTGCCTTCGTAGAGCGCGTTGGCCTTCAGGGCCGGCATGCAGTATTCGCTTGCAAATTCGTCGCGGGCGTCGGCGACGTAAGCCTCGACGGCTCCACAGTCGAGCGCGCACTGGCGGATGACCTCGAGGTCCTCGCCGCCCTGGCCGACGTCGACGGCGACGGCCACGACTTCGCGGCCGGTCTGCTCTCCGATCCATCCGATGGCAACAGAGGTGTCCAGGCCACCTGAATAGGCCAGAACAACGCGATCTTTGCTCGACATGTGGATTCCTTCCAAATGGGGTTTCGTAGGTTCGTGTGCCCGCTCGTCGGGACGAGGCCGGGGCTAGTTGTCAGGGAGCGCAGCGGGTTCCGCGAGGGCGAGGAGCATGCGTTCGATTGCGCTCGCGTCCTCGCTCGAGCGACAGATCACGAGGATCGTGTCGTCGCCTGCGATCGTTCCGGCAATCTCGTCGCGCCGCACGGCGTCAATGGAGGAGGCGAGGAGGTTCGCGGCTCCGACCTGCGTGCGCAATACAAGCTGGTTATCGACCTTCACGGAGGTGACGAGCAGGAGCTGGCACCAGCGGGCGAGACGAACATTGGCCGCTTCAGCGTCGTGGGTCGCACCTCCGTCATGGTCGGGCACGGTGTAGATGAGCACGCCCGAGGCGTTGCGCACCTTGGTGGCCCGCAGGTCCATGAGGTCGCGTGAGAGTGTCGTCTGGGTAACGTCGATGCCCCGCTCGGCCAGGCGGGATCGAAGGGCTTCCTGGCTGCCGATTGACTCGGAGGCGAGGAGGTCGCGGATCATTTCATGCCTGGCACTCTTGGTGCTGGGGAACGCTGCTGCTGGACTCATATGCATGATTATACATTCATATGCATATTAGTGTGCAAGCGGGTGAGTCGCGTCGCTCACCCGCTCAGCACCTGACAGCGTCAGCCCTGCAGAGCCTCGACAATCTTGTCAGCCCACTGATCAACGGCGTCCCAGTCACGGAAGTCGCCCTCGACAACGCCGGCCAAACGCGCGACGGAACGCTCACGCAGGGACAGCAGAGAGGGCTTGTAACGGCCCGGGAAAGTATGCAGCTCGCGGCAGCGCACGTGTGTGAGCAGCGGACCGACGCGCGTGCCATCCTGCTCCGAGTGCTTGGGAACGCCATTCATGCCAACAGAGAAAGCCCACACCTGTCCGACGGGCAGATCGTCCTTGAAGCGCTCCATGAAGTCGTGCGCCTCGGGCATCCACTGGAGAATGTAGACAGCCGAGCCAACAATCACGGCGTCATATCCCTCGACGGAGGTCACATCGGCCGGCGCAAGACGGTCGACAGTGATGCCACTCGCTTCAATGCGCTTGGCAATGGCGTCGGCGACCTCATCCGTCGCCCCGTGCTTTGATGCTGCAGTTACAAGGATGTGCATAGGCCCATACTAAAGCGAAGACCGGTCGAATCTGCGGGTGCAACGCCCCAAATGAGTGGGGCACCACACGTGAGATTCGACCGGCCTTCTGCTGAGTATGTCAGGCGCGCAGCGAGGCTCCGAGGACCTTGGCAGCCTTCGTGACCACCTGCTTGCGGACGGCCTCGGATTCCTTGGCGGTCAGCGTGTGGTCAGCGGCGCGCAGGCGCAGCGCGAAGGCGAGCGAGCGGTAACCCTCGGGTACCTGGTCTCCCTCGTAGATGTCGAAGAGGGTGACGGACTCGGCGAGCGGGCCAGCCCCCTGGCGCACGATCTGCTCGACGCGTGCAGCCGGGATGTCGGAGGGCACCACGAGCGCGATGTCTTCCTTAGCCAGCGGGAACGTCGAGACGCCCTTGACCTGGATCGGATCGGCGCTCATGTGCGCGATCAGCGCGTCCATGTCAATCTCAAAGGCGCAGGAGCGAGCGGGCAGGCCGAAGGCACGGCAGGTCGCCGGCGAAAGCTCGCCGGCGAGCGCCACGTCCACCAAGTCGCGACCGGCGCGCACGAACACGCGAGCGACGCGGCCAGGGTGGAAGGGGGCCACGTCCGCGGGATCGCTAGCGGGAGCGGGCATCGGGGCACCCTTGTGCGCGGGAACGTGGTCCATCCACGCGCGGGTCACCTCGACGCGCACGCCCAGATCCGAGGCGACACGACGCACGTACTCGAGGGCGTCAGCCCAGTCGTAGGCGCGCGGATTCGACACAACACCTGCGGCCTCGGCCGCGCCGGTCAGGACGCCGCCGATATGCCAGGGCTGGGCGGGAATACCTGCCTCCAGCGCGGCGAGCACCTCGTCGGAGGGCCTCTCCTGCGCGCTGGGAAGCGGCGCGGGGACGGTGCCGTGGGGACGGGCAACCTTGGCGATCTCGTAGACGGCGACGTCCGCATTGGAGCGCGAGACGTTGCGGCCAGCGACGTCGAGGAGCGTGTCAAGCACCGAGGTGCGCAGCCACGGGGAATCGTCCGCCATCGGGTTGCGCAGGCGCAGGGCCTCGCGGCGCGGATCATCCGCAGGGATACCCTGGCGATCCCACGTATCGGACACGAAGGGGTAGGACTCGACCTCGACGAGGCCGCCGTCGGCCAGTGCAGCGGCGGCCAGACGGCGTGCCTTCTGCGCTGTTGTCAGACCGTGGCCCGCCGGGGCGGTCGGCATGACAACGGGAATGTTGTCGTAGCCGTCGAGGCGTGCGACCTCTTCGACCAGGTCGGCAGGCAGCGTCAGATCGGGACGCCACGAGGGGGCGGTCACCGTGAAGACGTCATTCACCGGACCTTCAACGAGGCAGCCGACCGTCGTCAGAAGCTCAGCGATACGCTCGGGGCTGTGAGCGACGCCAGTGAGACGCTGGGCCTCGCCCACGGGCAGCGAAATGACGGTCGCGTCGGCGCGCTGATCCACGTCGGTGACACCCTCATCGACGGTGCCGCCGCCGTATTCAATGAGGAGTTCGACAGCACGCTGGGCAGCCACCGCAGGAAGCTGCGGGTCGGTGCCACGCTCGAAGCGCTTGGAGGATTCGGAATGCAGCTTGTGACGGCGGGCGCTGCGCGCAATAGACACCGAGTCGAAGTGGGCGGCCTCGAACAGGATGTCCGTGGTTCCCTCCTCCACCTCGGAGTAGGCACCGCCCATGACGCCGGCGATACCGATGATGCGAGAACCCTCACCCTGGGGCGAGTCGGTGATGAGCAGGTCCTGCTCATCCAGCTCGCGCTTCTCATCGTCCAGGGTCACGAGCGATTCACCTGCACGTGCGCGACGCACGACGATCGGCGCGGCCAGCGCGCCCAGGTCGTAGGCGTGCATCGGCTGGCCCAGGTCCAGCATGACGTAGTTCGTGATGTCGACGGGCAGCGACAGGGAACGCATACCGGCGGCCTCGAGGCGCTCGACCATCCATCGCGGGGTCGGCGCGGCGGGGTTCGTACCGCGAACGATGCGCGCGACAAAGCGGTCAACGCCCTCGCGGCCGCGGATCGGCGCGTCGTCAGCAAAGACCACAGGGAAGCCGTCGGCGTTGGCTGCGGGCGGCTCAGCCGCGATAACACCCGGCAGCCCCGGGTCGCGGAAGGATGCGCCCGTCGAGTGGGAGTACTCTCGCGCGATACCGCGCATCGAGAAGCAGTAGCCGCGGTCCGGGGTCACGTTGATCTCGAGGACTTCCTCTCCCAGACCCAGCCAGGACACGATGTCGGTGCCGACGGCGGGAATCTCGCGGTCCGGGAAGTACTTGGGCAGCACGATGATGCCGTCGTGGTCCTCCCCCAGACCCAGCTCACGTGCGGAGCAGATCATGCCGTCAGAGATGTGACCGTAGGTCTTACGCGCGGCGATCTGGAAGTCACCCGGTAGCACGGCACCCGGCAGCGAGACGACCACCAGGTCGTCGACGTCGAAGTTGTGCGCACCGCAGATGATGCCACGGCTCGGCAGCTCCGAGGGTTCCTTGCCCGTGCCGGGGGCATCGTTGTACTCGCCCACGTCCACGCGGCAGTAATTGACGACCTTGCCGTTCGAGGCGGTCTCCTCCACGCGCGTCAGGACGCGGCCCACGACGAGGGGACCGATGACGCGGGCGGGATGAATTTCCTCTTCCTCGAGGCCGACCTTGACCAGGGCGGCGGCCAGCGCCTCGGCGTCGGTGCCGTCAACGACGTCGACGTGGTCGGCCAGCCAGCTCAGCGGAACCATAGGCATGTCAGTTTCCCCTTCCATTGATGCCGAACTGCTGGGAGAAACGAACGTCTCCCTCGACGATGTCGTGCATGTCAGCGATGCCGTGACGCAGCATCAGCGTACGTTCGATACCCATGCCGAACGCGAAGCCCGAGTAGACCTCGGGGTCGATACCGTTGGCGCGCAGGACGTTGGGATTGACCATGCCGCAGCCGCCCCATTCGATCCAGCCGGGACCGCCCTTCTTCTGGGGGAACCACAAGTCCATCTCGGCGCTGGGCTCGGTGAAGGGGAAGTAGGAGGGACGCAGGCGGGTCTTCGCCTCGGGGCCGAACATGGCCTTGGCGAAGTGGTCCAGGACGCCCTTGAGGTGCGCCATCGTCAGGCCCTTGTCGACCGCGAGACCCTCGACCTGGTGGAACACGGGCGTGTGCGTCGCGTCCAGGGCGTCGGAGCGGAAGACCTTACCCGGGCAGGCAATGTAGAGCGGAACGCCGCGACTGAGCATCGAGTGGGACTGCACCGGCGAGGTGTGCGTGCGCATCACCAGGTGACCGTCTTCCTCCTTCTCACCACCAGCAGAACGCCCGTCGATGTAGAGGGTGTCCTGCATCTGGCGGGCAGGGTGATCGATATCGAAGTTGAGCGAATCGAAGTTGAACCACTCGTGCTCGATCTCGGGACCCTCGGCGATGTCCCAGCCCATGGCAACGAAGAAGTCAGCGACCTCTTCCATGAGCGTCTCCAGGGGGTGGCGCGCACCGGCGGCGCGGCGGCGCGTGGGGACCGTGACGTCCACTGATTCCTCGACCAGCATGCGGGCCTCGTGCTCGGCAGCGAGGATCTCCTTGCGAGCACCGAGGGCCTCGGTCAGCGCCTTGCGCGCCTGTCCGAGGTTCTTACCAGCCAGACCACGCTTCGAGGGCTCGAGCGAACCGATGGTGCGGTTCGCGGTCACGAGGGGGGCTTGATCTCCGAGAAGCGCGGCGCGGACGGCCTTGAGGGCGTCCAGCGAATCTGCTTCTTCAATATCGACGAGGCCTTGGGCACGCACTGCGTCGACGGCGGCCTCATCGAGAGGATCAAGGTCAGGGGCATTGCCAGCCATGTCCTGCTTCCTTCTTCTTTCCTACAGGGGGCATTACTGCGCGCATCACGCGCACCGCATTCCATCTTACCCGTTCGCACATCCTCACAGCTCACCGGGTTCGCCACCGCGCTACCCTGGGAGGCGTGAATGCGCGCGAGCGCACCCGTCGTCTCCAGACAGGAAATCCATGTCTCACATTACGAACCCCGAAGGCGCGGCCCCGGCCTCGTCCTCGAACCCTCCCCTGTTTAACGCCCGACGCGTGCGTGTCCAGCACATCGCGCGCGCCAAGGCCGAGGGTATTCCCCTGACGATGCTGACTGCCTACGACGCGCTCACCGCGCCCATCCTCGAGGCCGCTGGTGTCGACATGCTGCTCATCGGTGATTCGCTGGGCAACGTCATCCTGGGGCACTCCTCCACCTTGCCTGTCACGCTGGAGGACATGGAACGCGCCACGGCGGCCGTCGCACGCTCAACCTCGCGCGTCATGATCGTTGCCGATCTGCCGTTTGGCACCTACGAGGACTCCCCCGAGCATGCCTTTGCATCCGCCACCCGCCTCATGAAGGCCGGTGCCCACGCCGTCAAGCTCGAGGGTGGCGAAGCCCGCGCGCACATCATCGCCGCGCTGACCGCGGCAGGTATCCCCGTGTGCGCGCACCTGGGCTACACCCCCCAGTCCGAGAACACGCTGGGCGGCCCACGCATGCAGGGACGAGGCGACGGTGCCGACCAGCTGCGCCGCGACTCCCTCGCCGTCCAGGAGGCCGGCGCTTTTGCCGTCGTCTTCGAGATGGTGCCCGCCGCTATCGCCACGGAGCTCACGCAGACGCTGTCCATCGCGACGATCGGCATCGGTGCCGGTCCGAACACTGATGGTCAGGTCCTGGTGTGGTCCGACATGGCCGGATACTCCGACTGGACGCCCTCGTTTGTGCACAAGTTCGGCCAGCTCGGTCAGGCGCTGCATGAGGCCGCCTCCGACTACGTCGGTTCCGTGCGCGAACGCAGCTTCCCCGGACCCGAGAACTACAAGAACGACTGACTTCGCCCACTAGCAGGAGGAAGCACACATGGAAGCATCGCCACTTGCACGCCGCGCGCCGCTGGGCACGCTGAAGCCCGGACGCGTCTCGCCGATGCGCGCCGTACCTGAGCACATCGAACGCCCCGAGTACATGTTCCACGACGGTCCCGAACGCGTGACCGCCTCGGACATCAAGACTCCCGAGACGATCGCGAAGATCCGCGAGGCCGGACGTATCGCCGCCGGTGCCATCGAGGCCGTCGGTGCGGCTATCGCGCCGGGCGTGACCACGGAGGAACTCGACCGCATTGGCCACGAGTACCTGATCGCCCACGACGCCTACCCCTCGTGCCTGGGCTACATGGGATTCCCGAAGTCCATCTGTTCCTCGATCAACGAGGTCATTTGCCACGGCATCCCCGACGACCGCCCGCTCGAAGACGGCGACATCATCAACATTGACATCACCGCCTACAAGGACGGCGTCCACGGCGACACCTGCGCCATGTTCGAGGTCGGCACCGTGGACGAGGAATCGCACCTGCTCGTCGAGCGCACCAAGAACGCGATGATGCGCGGCATTAAGGCTGTGGGCCCGGGCCGCGAAATCAATGTGATCGGCCGCGTCATCGAGGCTTACGCCAAGCGTTTCGAGTACGGCGTCGTGCGTGACTACACGGGTCACGGCGTGGGTGAGGCCTTCCATTCGGGCCTGATCGTCCCCCACTACGATGCGGCTCCCGCCTACAACACGGTGATGGAACCGGGGATGGTCTTCACGATTGAACCCATGCTGACCCTCGGCACGGTCGAGTGGGAGCAGTGGGAGGACAACTGGACCATCGTCACCGCCGACCGTTCGCGCACCGCGCAGTTCGAGCACACGATTGTCGTGACCGAGGATGGGGCGGAGATTCTGACCCTCCCCTGAGTCTTTCAACGCACCGCAGCCCGCGTCGTATCTCACGATTCGACGCGGGCTGTTCCCATCTCGTAAACGGATTGCACTTCCCCCGGTGGCGTCCATTACAATTCAGAGACGACGGGCATCAGCAGCCCGCATTCAAACCGACACACGTTACCCGAGGAGGGGTCATGGTTCAGGTCGCTTGCGGCATCGACATCGGCGGATCCGGCGTGAAGGGCGCACTGGTAGATCTGGAGACCGGGGAGTACATCGGCGATCAGATCCGCATCCCGACCCCCAATCCGGCCACACCCGAGGCCGTGGCAACAGTGTGCCGCGAGGTCATCGACCAGCTCGACGTGAAGATTGGCGTTCCGATTGGCGTCACCTTCCCCGCCCCCGTTTTTAACGGCGTGATCCCCTACATGGCGAACCTGGATCAGTCGTGGGTCAACGTCGATGTGGATGCTCTCATGGAGCGCCACCTGGGTCGCGCGGTCGTTGCCCTCAACGACGCGGACGCAGCCGGCATCGCGGAGGTCGCGTACGGCGCGGCGAAGGGCCGCGACGGCGTCATCGTGTTCACCACGCAGGGCACGGGCATCGGCTCGGCGATCATTGTCAACGGCACGCTGCTGACGAACACGGAACTGGGCCACTTGGAGATCGATGGCACCGACGCCGAAAAGAACGCGTCCTCGGGCCAGAAGACCCTCCAGGGCCTGAACTGGGAGCAGTGGGCGCAGCGCCTGCAGCGCTACTACAGCCATGTGGAGTTCCTGCTCAACCCTGATCTGTTTGTCGTGGGCGGCGGCGTGTCGGAGAACCACGAGAAGTTCATGCCGCTGCTGAAACTGAAGACCCCGATGATTCCCGCGAAGCTGCTGAACACGGCTGGCATCGTGGGTGCAGCCTACTACGCGGCGCAGAACTCCTGAGAGGACACCCGTAGCGGCTGGGCCGACAGCCCCACCGACAAACAGAGTGACCCCGACGCGCGTCGGGGTCACTCTGTTGGATCTGTCGGCCTATACGCCGGGTTCTGTCCCCGCGCACCGTTACCGGTCTCGCGGTGGCGACCATCTATCTAGGACCGTCGTTACCAACGGCCTCCAGCAACCTACCCGCAGGCATTGGGCGGGCCGCCCTGCCTGCTGCTCGGTCTTGCTCCGGGTGGGGTTTACCGAGCCGACGCGGTCACCCGCGCCGCTGGTGAGCTCTTACCTCACCTTTTCACCCTTACCGCCACGAATCGTGGAGGTGGTTTGTTTTCTGTGGCACTATCCCTCGAGTTACCCCGGGTGGCTGTTAGCCATCACCCTGCCCTGTGGAGCCCGGACGTTCCTCGAGCGTTTCCGCGCGCGGCCGCCCAGCCGACAGATCCGCACCGATTCTAGCGCGCCTAGTGCTCGCGGCGCGATAGGGTGGCTCCATGCTGATCTGGTTGCCCCCGTCGGAGGGGAAGAACGCGCCCGCCTGCGGCCCCTCTCTATCGCTGGAATCTCTGTCCCGCCCGGCTCTGACACCGGATCGGCGCAGCGTCGCCGAGGCGCTGATTGCACTGGGGTCGGGGCCGGAAGCGGCGGTTACGCTCAAGGTTGGCGCACGCATCGACCTATCCGTCAATGAGGCACTGATGAGCGCCCCCTGCGCCCCGGCCTCGTCCCTGTTCACGGGCGTTCTCTTCGAGGCCATCGAGGCCGTTACCCCGCGTGCCTGGGAGAGTGCGGGCGCGGGCGTGATCTCCATTTTTTCCGGCCTCTTTGGGGTCCTCTCCCCCGCCGACGTCGTGCCCGATCACCGGCTGGCGATGGGCGTGTCTCTGCCCGGTTTCGGCGTCCTGTCCACGTGGTGGGCGCCGCGCCTGGATGAGGCTCTGCGCGAGGAGGCAGCAGGACAGGTCGTTATCGACGCGCGCTCGGGTCCTTACCGGGCTGCGTGCAAGGCACCGTGGGCGCGCGTGTGGGAGCTGCGCGTCGTGCGTGAGGCTGATGGTAAGCGCTCGGTGATTTCCCACGATGCCAAGCGTTGGCGGGGCGCGGTGACGGGTACGCTCCTGGCGTCGGGAAGGTATTCGGCAAGCGAGACGACCGAGTGTGAGCAGGCGCTGACGGATGCGGCGCGCTCGGTGACGTTGCACGACGCTCGCGGGGCCGAGCACCGCGTTATCGACGTCGAATTCGGGCCGGAAAAGAAGGCAAAACAGGGCGGCACGACGCGCGCGCTCACGCTGGTGACCAATTAACCGCTGGGCTATCCTTTGTCAGGAACCTGCAGGGTGCAGGCCCGGCCGATGCACCGGTCATCAAACGGAAACCATAGGCATGATCAACGAGGACTACCTGGCCAACATTCGGCCCACCCACCGTCAGCTCCAGTGGCAGAAGATGGAGATGTACGCGTTCATCCACTTCGGCATGAACACGATGACGGACCGCGAGTGGGGCGAGGGCCACGAGGATCCCGCGCTGTTCAACCCGGGAAACGTCGATGTCGATCAGTGGATGCGCGCACTCGTGAGCGCTGGCATGACCGGCGTGATCCTCACATGCAAGCACCATGACGGGTTCTGCTTGTGGCCGTCGGCCTACACCAGGCACTCCGTGGCCTCCTCCCCGTGGAAGGGTGGGAAGGGCGACCTCGTGCGCGAGGTGTCTGACGCGGCGGCGCGTCACGGCCTGAAGTTCGGCGTGTACTGTCCCCCTGGGACATGACGGAGCCGACGTATGGCCAGGGTGAGGCCTACAACGACTTTTATATCAACCAGCTCATCGAGCTGCTCACCCACTACGGACCCGTCTTCTCCGTGTGGCTGGACGGCGCGTGCGGCGAGGGTCCCAACGGCAAGGTGCAGGTCTATGACTGGCAGCGCATCTACGACACGGTCCGCGCGCTGGCACCCGAGGCGGTTATCTCCGTGTGCGGCCCGGACGTGCGCTGGTGTGGCAACGAGGCGGGCTCCGTTCGAGCCAACGAATGGTCGGTTGTTCCCGCTTCTCTGCGCGAGGCCGAACGCACCGCAGAAAAGTCGCAGAAGGCAGACGACGGCGAATTCTCCCGACAGGTGGCCTCCGGCGATGAGGACCTGGGGTCGCGCGAGGCCTTGGCAGACTACTCCGGTCCCCTTGCCTGGTACCCCGCGGAGGTCAACACCTCGACGCGCACAGGCTGGTTCCACCACGACGCAGAGGATTCCCAGGTGCGCAGCGTCGATGAGCTGTTCTCGATCTGGAAGGGTTCGGTCGGCGGCAACGCGACCTTCCTCTTGAACGTTCCCCCAAACCGCGACGGCCTTCTCGCAGATGCCGACGTGCAGGTCCTCGCGCGCCTCGGCGAAAAGATCGCGGACTTCCGCGCGCGCCGCGTCGACGCCTCCCGCGAAGACGAGGGCAACGTAGTCACGCTACGCTTCGACGCGCCGCACACGGTGGGTGCCGTGGTGCTTGAGGAGGACATCGCGCAGGGCCAGCGTATTGACGAGGCCGTGGTAAGCGCGTGCGTGGAGGGCAGCCCTGAGCAGGAGATCGCTCGCGTTCACTGCGTGGGCTACCGTCGCATTATCACCCTGGACAAGCCCGTGACCGCCACCCGGGTGCGGGTGACGGTCACGACAAGCAGGCAGGGCTTCTACCTGGCGGATGTCTACGCGGTTCGGGCCTGAGCCTCAGCGCGGCGTGTTCGCCGCCGTGCGCACGACGATCTGGGACGTGTCCTCGGTCAGGTACAGCTCGTCGTGGGGCGTCAGGCGGATGCGCTCGAGTTCCATCGGGCTGAGGTCAGCGGCCACGCCGATACCGTAGCCGTCGCGCACTTCGATGACGGCGAGGGCACCGTTGCGGCGGCGCGCCTCCTCGTATTCTTCGAGCAGGGCGTGCGGGAGACGCTCAGCCAGCGCTCGGCGCGCTGCGATGACGCTGCGCAGCTCGTCGTCAGCCTCGGCGACGTCGGCTTGGAACTCGGCCTTGAGGCGCTCAATGTCGGCGGCGATGGCCTGAGCTTCTTCCTTCATCTTCTCCTGCGCGGCGCGTGCGGCCTCGACGCGCTCCTCGGCGTCCACCTGGTCATTTTCGAGCTTGGCCAGGCGGCGATCCATCTGTGCGATCTCGTGTTCCATGGCGGAAATGTCGCGCAGGGGCACCTGGTTGTTGTCGATGCGGCTCTGCTGGCGCTTGCGGCGCTCGCTCACCTTGGCGATCTCGTCCTCGATGCGGGTCACCTCGCGGGTGGTGTCCGCGATGAGGGCGCTCTGAGTGATGGCGGCGCGCTGCAGGTCGGCGACGCGGCCCGCGAACTCGCGCACGGTCGCGTGCGCGGGGTGGGAGTCGCGCTTGTGGCGCAGCGCCGATTCCTTCTGGTCAAGCTTCTGGAGCTCGAGAAGGTCGAGCTGGTCGGTGTGCGTCGCTTTCACGCTAGTCCTCCCTGGGTGACTCGGTAGCTGGTCCATGGCTCGGTGACAATCGTAGAGACTTCGACGCGAAGTTCCACTTCAGAAGCGCTGGCCGCCGCCCGGATCCGGCGGGCGAGGACGGGTAGCCACGGGGACTCTGTCGCCCAGTGGGAACCGCACAGCAGCGCGGGGCGTCCGCCCTCGAGGTGCTCGGAGGCTGGGTGGTGACGCAGGTCGGCCGTGAGGTACACGTCAACGTCGGCGGCGCGCGCCGCGTCCAGTGCGCTGTCCCCCGCGCCACCGAGGACGGCGACCCGGGACACTGCCATGGCCTCGTCCCCTCCGACGAGGAGGCCGGTGGGGCCGGCGGGGAGCACGGAGGCGACGTGGTCGGCGAAGGCACCGAGCGTCGTGGGTTCGATGGTACCGACGCGCCCCAAGCCGATCTCGTGTCCCTCGGCGTCAACGCCGCAGGGTTCGAGCGGTACGGTCTCGCGCAGGCCGATGAGGTCGGCGAGTGCCGTTGCAACGCCCTCGCAGGCGACGTCGGCGTTCGTGTGCGCGTTAAAGAGGGAGACACCCGCACGGATCAGCCGCGTCACGACTGCTCCCTTCGGGTCGGTGACCGGCAGGAAGGACGCTCCGCGCAGGAGCAGCGGGTGGTGCGTGATCACCATGTCGTAGGGATGTCCGTCACTATCCGGTCCGGCGACGGCCTGCTCGGCGATGGCGGCGGTCGGGTCGAGGGCCAGGAGAAGAGAGCGTACGGGGGCGTCCGGGTCGCCGACGATCAGGCCAACGCGATCCCAGGATTGCGCCGTGGCTTGCGGGTACCAGGACTCCATGAGGGCCATGAGGTCGCCGACGCGCCACGAGGCCTGGGCTGAGTCGGGGGCGTCGGGTTCGGAAGAATGAGAGGACAATCGCATGCGATAAGCATACCGGACCCCCAACAAGCAAGGGACCCTGCCCGCGACTATGATCACATCCGTGCAGATTTTGAGTCTCCTCGACCAAGGGTTGGTCGATTATTCGCAGGTTGATGCGCTCCAGCGCTCCCTGCACGAGGAGGTCCTCGCAGGCGGCGAGGACACGCTGATCGTTTCCCAGTTCACGCCCACGTGGACGGCCGGGCGCCACACGAAGCCCCAGGACATCCCCTCGACGACCATTCCCGTGATCCGCACAGACCGCGCGGGGTCGGCGACCTGGCACGGGCCGGGTCAGCTCGTCGTCTACCCCGTCGTGCGCCTGAAGGAACCGGTTGATCTCGTCCAGTGGATCCGCGCGGTCGAGGCCTCGGTCATCGGCACGGTGCGTGAGGCCTGGGGCCTGCCCGTCCACCGCATCGAAGGACGCGCGGGAGTGTGGCTCACCGAGGAGGGACGCCGCGACCGCAAGATCTGCGCGATTGGCCTGAAGGTCGCGCGCGGCGCGACCCTGCACGGCATCGCCCTGAACGTGGACATCGACCCGGCCCATGCCTTTGAGGGGATCATCCCCTGCGGCCTGACCGACGCGGACGTGACCTCCCTGTCCTGGGAGGGCATCCACACAACCGTCGCCGAGGCCGCGACCCTGCTCATCCCACGCATGGTGGAGCGCATCGCTCCCTGCCTGGCAACCCCGCCCGCTACTGTTTCCTACACGACGAGGTCAACGCTATGAGTACACTGCCCGATCCCGAGGGCCGCAAGCTGCTGCGCATCGAGGTGCGAAACTCGCAGACGCCGATCGAGAAGAAGCCCGAGTGGATTCGCACGACCGCGAAGGCCGGCGATAACTACCAGGACATGCGCTCGCTCTCGCATGCGAAGGGCCTGCACACGGTGTGCGCCGAGGCCGGGTGCCCCAACATCTACGAGTGCTGGCAAGACCGCGAGGCGACGTTCCTCTTGGGTGGTGCGCTGTGCACGCGCCGCTGCGATTTCTGCGACATCGCGACGGGACGCCCCACCGAATACGACAAGGACGAGCCACGTCGTATCGCCGAGTCCGTGCGCGACCTCGATCTGCGCTACGTGACGATCACGGGTGTGACCCGCGATGACCTGCCCGACGGTGCCGCGTGGCTGTATGCCGAGACGTGCCGTCTGATCCACGAACTCAACCCGGGCACGGGTGTGGAGCTCCTCGTCGATGACTTCCGCGGTCAGGCTGACTCCATCGACATGGTTGTGGAGGCCAGCCCTCAGGTTTTCGCGCACAACCTGGAGACGGTGCCGCGTATTTTCAAGAAGATTCGTCCGGCCTTCAACTATGATCGCTCACTCGCGATGATCAAGCGCGCCCACGACGGTGGCATGGTCACCAAGTCGAACCTGATCCTGGGCATGGGCGAGACACGCGAGGAGATCAGCGCGGCGATGCGCGACTTGCACGAGTCGGGCTGCGATCTGCTGACGCTCACGCAGTACCTGCGTCCCTCTCCCCTGCACCACCCGATTGACCGCTGGGTGCACCCCGAGGAGTTCGTGGAGATGGCCGCCGAGGCCGAGGAGATGGGCTTCGCTGGTGTCATGGCCGGCCCCCTTGTTCGTTCCTCGTACCGTGCGGGCCTGCTGTGGGCGAAGGGCATGCGTGCCCGCGGCTTTGAGATCCCCGAGCAGCTGCAACACATCGCGAACTCCGGCTCGACGCTGCAGGAGGCCGGGTCGGTGCTGGCTCGCCTGAAGGAGCGCTCGGAGCGTCACGCGGCCATGGCCGCCGCGAAGGCCGCCGCGGCCTCGTGACACCCGACTATTCACCCGCGCGGGCTCTGCTGGCCTCAGCGCGCCGCCACCCCGAGCGGCTCTCCCTGGTCGACGCGGTGACGGGCGAGGAGTGGAGCGTGCGTGAGGCGGTCGACACGGTCGCTCGCCTGGCTCGTGCCTTCGCGGAGGCGGGCATCGGTGAGGGCACGCGCGTGGCTGTCATCGGTGCAAATTCGCCGTGGCACTACATCGTGCACGTCGCTGCCTCGTGGCTGCGCGCGGTGACGGTTCCGCTCTCCCCGCGCATGCCCGCCTCCGCGCTCGCGTCGATGTGCGCACAGGTGGGGGCCTTGTGGGTCTTCCACGACGAGGCCTCCTCCCCCACTGCGCTCGCCCTGGCTTCCGCGGGCTTGCACCGGGCGTCGTTTGGCGACCTGGCTGCCTGGGTGGATCGCGCGACGCCGATGCACACCGCGCCCGCGCGCTGCGGGAGCGAGCTGGCGGCCGTCCTGTTCACATCGGGATCGACGGGCACGCCTCGTCCCGTTGAGCTGACCCACGAGGTCATGTGGTGGGGGTCGACGAATTTTCGTGAGGGCTTCGACTACGCGCCGACCTCGTCGGTCGTGGGCGTGTGCGCGCCCGTCAGCCACATCGGCGGCTTCAACGGCACGTCGATGGACGTGTGGACCCACGGGGGGACGCTGGTGACACTGGGCTTTCCGGGTTCCTTTGACGCGCGCGGCGTGCTGGACGCGATTGATCGTTATCGGATCTCGATGATGTTTGCTGTGCCCGCGATTGTGCGCGCCCTCGTTGAGGAGTTTGAGCGCAGCGGAGGGGACCTGTCCTCGTGGGTGCGGCCCCTGATCGGCGGCGACGCGATGACGGCGGACCTGGCGGACGCGATGCGAGCGGTCGGCCTGTCCCCCATCCACGTGTGGGGCATGACGGAGACGTCGGGGGCCGGAACGGTCGCGACGCCCGACTGCGGCGCGCCCGCCGGGTCACTGGGCGTCCCCTTCCCCTACGTGGACCTGCGGGTGATGGCCACCCCCGAGCACGAGGCCGACGCAGGCGAGATGGGCGAGATCTGGGTGCGAGGCCCCGGCGTCGTGAGCGGCGAGGAGTGGCTGCACACCGGCGACCTTGCTACGCGCGACGAGGACGGCTGGCTACACCTGGTGGGACGAGCCCACCGCATGATCAACACGGCTGGGGAACTCGTCGCTCCCCCCACCGTCGAGCGCGCGCTGCGAACCCTGGACACGGTGTCCGATGCCCTCGTCGTGGGGCTGCCGGACGAGCGCTGGGGGCAAATCGTCGCCGCGCTCATCGTGCCCTCACCCGCGGGCCGCGCCCAAGCCTCGTCGATGAACGCCGCAGCACTGTCGGAGGCCCTGAGCGATGCGCTGGCGCCCTGGGAGAAGGTGCGTCGGATTGCGGTCGTGGACGAGCTGCCGACGACGCCCACGGGCAAGCCCGATCCCCTTGCGGCTGCTGAGATTGTGGCGGTGTCAAGACACTAGAGACGAGTGCGCGCGACCTCACAATTTATATGCGCCACATTTAGGTAAGATTAGCCTTGCTTTATCAAAGGAGATCTTATGTCCCGCCATCGCATCGTCATCATCGGCTCCGGTTTCGCAGGCCTCACGGCCGCTCGTCGACTAAAGAAGGTCGACGCCGATATCACCATCCTGGCTCGCACGTCGCACCACCTCTTCCAGCCCCTGCTCTACCAGGTGGCCACGGGCATTCTCTCCGAGGGCGACATCGCCCCCACCACGCGCGAGATCCTGCGCCGCCAGAAGAACGTCACGGTCTTGCAGGCTCTCGTTGAGGAAATCGACGTCGAGGCGCGCGTCGTCAAGTGGCGCAACCACAACAAGTACGAGCAGACCGAATACGACACGCTGATCGTCGCGGCGGGCGCCGGCCAGTCTTACTTCGGCAACGACCACTTCGCAGTGTTCGCACCGGGCATGAAGACCATCGACGACGCGCTCGAGCTGCGTGCACGTATTTTCGGCGCGTTTGAGCTGGCCGAGATTGAGACCGACCCTGCCCTGGTGGGCAAGCTCCTCACCTTTGTCGTCGTGGGCGCGGGTCCGACGGGCGTCGAGATGGCCGGACAGATCCGTGAGCTTGCCTCTCACACTCTCAAGGGCGAGTTCCGCAACATCGATCCGACGAAGGCTCGCGTCATCCTGGTGGACGGTGCCGAGCACCCACTCCCCCCGTTCGGCGAGAAGCTCGGCCACAAGACCGAGGAAGCGCTGGCCAAGCTCGGCGTCGAGATGAAGATGAACGCCTTCGTGACCGACGTGGATGCCGAGGGCGTGACCCTGAAGTACAAGTCCGGCGAGGAAGAGCGGATCGAGTCCGTGTGCAAGGTGTGGGCTGCGGGCGTGTCCGCGAGCCCGCTGGGTCGGGCGCTGGGCGAGGCCACGGGTGCCGAGGTCGACCGCGCAGGCCGCGTCACCGTCAACAAGGACCTGACTCTGCCCGGGCACCCCGAGATCTTCGTGCTGGGTGACATGATGGCGTTCCCGGGCGTGCCCGGCGTCGCGCAGGGTGCCATCCAGTCCGCGCGCTTCGCCGCCGATACCATCGCCGCGCGCCTGGCGGGCCGTAAGCCGAAGGCGACGGAGTTCTCCTACTTCGATAAGGGTTCGATGGCGACGATCGCTCGTTTCAAGGCGGTCGTGAAGATGGGCAACACAAAGTTGACGGGCTTCACCGCGTGGGTGGCCTGGTGCTTCCTGCACCTGCTGTACATCGTCGGCTTCAAGTCGCAGGTGGGCACGCTGGTGAACTGGTTCTTCAGCTTCCTGTCGGGTGCGCGGTCGCAGCGCACGACGACGAACCAACAGATGGTGGGCCGCCTGGCCATGGAGCAGCTGGGCGCGGGTGCCTCCGGCAAGCTCGTCGCCGGCGAGGACGTTGTCGAGGAGCGCATTCACGAGGCCTGAGCACCTCGCGCTCTGATGTTTCCTTCGGGCGCGCGTTCGGGCACAGCAAGCGCGCGCTGACAAACAGACAGACAGGCACGGTGTGGGGCCGGAAGCAAGAGCTTCCGGCCCCACTGTCACGCTACTTTGCGTGTCACCACATACCATCCACTAACTCTGTAGACTGTGCGTATGAGCACAGTGAGAGCAGCATTCAATATCTCCTCCACCATCGTCAAATCTGTTGTCAAAGTAGCCGGCTTTGGCTTCGTCGCTGATGCTATAGAAGGTGGACAAGAGCTCTACCAGCTCGCTTGCAGCCTTAAAGATGAGACGTTCGGCAGCGCGGAAGCGCAGATGAGCGGGACGCTCAGAAACTCAATCAGCGATGAGCTGGCCTCTATCGAGCACCAGCTAGGTAGTTTAGGCCGTGACGAGAAGAGTATTGACCTGTTCATAGGACGCCTTGAGACATCGGCCAAACAAACTATCACACAACTCCTCAATGACGAGAATGCGTTAGGCGAAGCAATCACCGAGCCAGCTAAATTTCACACATACGTTTTAACGCAATCAGCACCGGAACGAGCAACCTACGCACCTGAGGAGGTGCACCACCTCGACAGCCTCCTTCACCGCATTGCAGACGAATACCTGACGCTAGCTCGAAAATCGCCAAACTATAACGAGACTGCACTTAGGGCTACGGTCGAACAACTTAGTGAGATCCGCGCAGCTATGAAAGAACTGCAAAACCTTGTCGCGAACACGTCAGAAACGCACAGTAAAGAGCATCAAGAAATTTACAACCAAATCAAACAGCTCCAAACAACTGTAGAGGATGGACTCAGCAACCGCCGTTCACATCAACCCAACAACTCAACATGGGGTAGCCGCCCACAACCGTTACGTCACTGGATTGAGCGAAATCCAGCAGCGAATGGCCGAACGATTCAAGACGTAATTTCAGCTCGGACAAAACAGACGAACCTAGCTTGAATGTCCTAATTGGGTGCGCAGGAGTTGGAAAGACATCTCTTGCTGCAAAAATCGCAGACAGATGCATCAAAGACAACTGGCCTCTAGTTATATGGATAAGCGCAACGTCAAAACAGAGTATTCGCGACGCGTTCATCAATATCGGAGAAACGATCTTTAATATTCAAACCGACCAAGCCCAAAATACAACGAACAGGACAGTTCCGGTCACAGCAGCTCTCTCGAATCTGAATATAGGTCCTTGCCTCTTTGTATTTGACGGAGCCAAAAGCATTGATGATATAACAGAATGCTTACCTCACATGAGAGAAACGCATTTTCTCGTTACAACAAGATCAGACATTGGCTGGGATACCCAGCAAGGCTGGAATCTCTATCACATGAAAACATTCACAAGGATCCAGTCAATAGAGTATCTATGCTCAGTGACTAACGAAAATGATTTAGATACAGCAAATGCTATCGCGCAGCAGCTCGGAGATCTCCCCCTTGCTGTCGCACAGGCAGCAAACACTGCGAAAATGCTTCGAACAAGCCTTCCTCCCGAAGGAAACTGCCTTAAAATGTTCCACCAAGGGCTGCTTGATCACTCATTGACAGATCTTCTACCATCTCTTGAAGGCACACAGTATCCATACGGCGCGATTCAGACACTCCGAATGTTCGCCCACGAAACGCTTGCGCAGATCAGCGACGATAAACAGCGGTGTGACAATATGATCGCAATTCTGAGCTACCTATCGGCACCTTACGTACCTACAGAGTGGTTGGCCACGCCAGGGGATATATTAGCAACACTCGCGCATTCACAACTTGCGAAACGCTCACTTATCGAGACTACCGGGAACAAAGAACTCACCTCACTAAATACACTTCAAGCGTACGCGATTCGATCGGCTTGGAGCCCTAAAGATATCGATCAAGCAGCCAAATTATCGCTCGACCTATTGTTAAATAATAGCAATTCGATTTTATCCCATGCTAACATCACAAAACGGCCTGAAAAGTTATTGTCACTCGCACAACAACTGTCTTTTTACGCACTACAGGAACATACCGAGGGTCTACTAAGCTTTCCCGAAGTTCAAACATTGCTTCTTCATTGCCTAGAGACAATGAACGAGTTGAGATGCTTTCAGTGTTTCGATTATCTCCTCACCGCCTACGGCACAATTTCGCAAATTATAGGCAAACCCACCAAAACACTACTGCAATGCATTAACCAAATCGGCCTCGCGCTTATGCATACTGGCCAACACGAACTCAGCGAGCGAGTTTTACTTAATTCTTTCAATCAGCATTTGCAACTACCTGAAAGCCACGAAGACCCAAGGATCCTAATCACAATATTGAACAGCCTTGGAGAGGCCTACTCCCGTAATCATAGCCAGCTTCCCAATGCGCGTAATATGTTTCATCAGGCATACATTCTTGCTGAGCACTCGCTGCAAATTCAGGACGACCTACGATCTGAATGCCAATACAACCTAGCACGCATCCATTCCGAACTAGGCGAGAATAGAACATCAAACGGGATAATATTTGAATTATTGGACACCATGGAGGCCTTCGACCTATACGAGCATAAGTTGTTTAGGCGTTCACTGCTATTATATGCTTTTAATGTGGCAATGCTTGGAGATAAGGAACAAGCATATGATTTATTTGACGACCTGATCCAAGCCAGCTTTACCAAAGGTGCACACAGCCCAGAATATTTGCACACTCTCGAAACAGTCGCAAAGTGCTCCCTAATCCTTGAAGATTACCAATCTTCCAAGAAGCATTGGCTCACACTTATTCAAGCGCAGGAGTCGATATACACCATTGATCACACAGATATTTTCATTTCATACACACTTTTGAGTCAATGTCTGCTTCACCTTCACGAGTACGAAGTGCTCACACACACGTTCCTTAAACGATATTTTGAGTGCTTTGAGACTCTCGGCCCCGACCATGAGGTTACCACGGCAACACAAGAACAGATTGCAAACTTCGCGACTGAAATGGGGTTCGAACGCTTCGTCGAATATACACACACCTACAAATAGCGCAATATCCTTCCAGATCCTCGCGCCACTATTTGAAGCTTTGACAAATATTCGTTTCATAACCAGCGATTGAGTTTGACGGCTCTTTATAGTTGAGTGTGGGTGGAGGCATCTAGGCCTCCTGCGATGAGAAGCATTCGGAGTTGGTAGTTGGTGGGGTTGCGGTAGCCTCTGGCGGTGCGTCTGCCCAGCTCGATGATTCCGTTGATGGCTTCTGTTGGCCCGTTGCTGGCTCCGGCGGTGTCGAAGTAGGCGTCGAGTGCGTCCTTCCACTTGCGTAGGGTCCGGCCCAGGCGAGCGATCTCAGGGATGGGGCAGGCTGGTAGGCGCTCGACGAGGTGTGCGGCCAGGCGTCGGCCTTGGGCGGGGGTGGCTTGATGGAAGACATCGCGCACTTGCTGGGCGCAGTGGTAGGCGACTTCGACACTGATATGCGCCTTATCTGCTGTGAAGGGCCTCGCGGAGGCGTTCCTTTTGACGTGGGGTGAGCTTGTGGCGCGAGGCGTGCAAAAGAAGCCGGATTTGGTAGAGGGGATCACCCTTGCGTCCGCGGTGACCCAGGGTGTCTTGCTGGACGCGGCGGCGTACCTCATCAAGGGCGTCACCGGCGAGCTTGACGATGTGAAAGGCATCGAGCACGCTGGTTGCGTCCTGGGAGCAGGCCAAGCGATGGCGTTCTTATATCCCTGGAAGGGATCCAGAGTCGCGATTCGCACCCCTGCACGGAAGTCTTCTCCGCGCTCGGCCAACCAGTTCTCATGCGCGGTGCCAGACCTTCCCGGGACCAGGTCCACTCAAGCGGGCTGTGGGATGATCCTCCCCGCGTGTCAGGTCCACGATGCCGGTGAACTCACGTGGGCCACGTCGGCGTCGGTCCTGGTGATGCCACACGCCTCTCGTCAACCCCCAGCACCCGAACCCCCGCAAAACGGGCGGGATCATCAGATGCGGCTTGCAGGCACGCCTTGATATGGGACCACACGGTATTCCACGTGGTTCCTAACTGGCGGGCCAGCCCCGCGATAGCGGCTCCCTCGAAGCGCAGCTGTCGGATCGCCCAGCGGACCGCCCGCACCCCCAAACGCGCCCTGGGAGCACACACTGAGTGGTTCTGCTCAGTGAAGGTCGCGATCTGGCAGGTGTGTTCGCGGCATATCCAGCGTCGCTTAAACCACCGGATCCGCGCCGGAACTCCGGCCCAGGGCGCGTCGATCACCTCCACCACCATACGCCCGTGGCCTTGAGCGATTCAGCCCACACCCAGGGCAGCCAGCAAGGCAATCACAGGACTCTATGTCGAGCACCAGAGCATCTGGGGTGCGAGTCACGCTCATCAGATGGAAGCCCTCCAAACCGGCGAGCAGATCACACCGATCACAACGGTCAAGCGACGCAGAGCAGCAGCAGGTAGGGTGAGACACCGCCCGAGGTCCCTTGACGACAGCGGGGGTAGAAGTCCGCTCATCTTCAAGGACCTCGACCTCTACCCGCAACCCCCGACCAACACCCACTCACCCACACTCAACTCGGAAGAGCCGGATTCCCGATACAAGTTATCGGCGCAGCTGCACGTAGGCGGGTTACTTGCACCTGTCGGGTTGTCTGCAACAATCGCAGCAATGGGGCCTTCCGCAAACCACACTACCCGGACCCTCATACGCGAAGAATTGTTCAATCACACCGCGTATGAGATTCAGATTGCCGTCATGTTTGTCCCAGCTGCAACAAGTTTTCTCCGGTTGTCATTCCCGCCTGTTGTAACAAGTACACTGTGCGCATGAACACAGCGATGGCAGCTTTAAATATCACGACCAACATCGTGACATCGATTGTTACAGTACCGGGATTTGGCTTCACAGCCGACTCAATTGAGGGTGGGCACGACCTCTACCAACAGGCCCTCAGCCTTTCGGCTGAAATACCTAGTACTTGCGACGCACAGACGTGTCACCACCTGACAAACTCGATAAGCGCTGAACTGGACGCAATCGAGGGACAGCTCGTTGAATCGGGCTACGACAGGTCCCACATCGATAGCTTCATCGATCATCTCGAGGAATCAGTGAAGCAAACCATCACGCTCCTTGCCGACGACGAGAACGCCCTGCGTGAAGCAATACTCAAGCCCGAGGTATTCCGATACTACGTTCTCGTACAATCAGCCTCAGCACGCCAGAACTACACCCCCGGCGAACTCCAATACCTCGATACACTCCTGGGTAGCGTCGCGCAGGAGTACCTGACGCTCGCACCAGCGTCACCGGATTTCAAGCACACAGCACTCGAGCGCACAATCACCGCACTGACACAGGTCTCCCACCAGCAAACCACCAAAGACCCGACCCACAGCACGGGCGAAAACCACCTGGACACACTCACCGAGCGCTACAACCTCGTCGACGATGACAAAGACACGGACAGCCCAGACACAGTTACCACCCAGTACGGACACGTCCCCACAGCAGTCACCCGTATCCTAAACACCGCTGATCCCAACGCGCTTACCCGCGTCCTAGACAGCGGCAATCTCGATGCACTTACCTCGCGTCATAAGCGCGCAAAAGCATACCAGGCAGCTGGTCGCCTCGACGAGGCCATAGATCAGTATAGAACCCTTCTCACCGACTGTGCCCGTACCCTGAGAAAAAACCACCCCAAAACACTCGCCACGCGCAACAACCTGGCATACATCTACCGGTTAGCTGGCCGCCTCGATGAGGCCATCACCGAGTACGAGATCCTTCTCATCGACTACACCCGTGCGTACAGCTACAAGCATCCAAAGACATCTGCTGCACGCAACAACCTCGCATACACATACTGCTTAGCGGGCCGCTTCGTTGAGGCCATCCCTCTGTATGAGCAGGTCATCAAAGACCGAACCTGTGACCTAGGTGAAGACCACCCCCGCACGCTCGCCATACGCCACAGCCTCGCAAATGTATACCGAGATGCTGGCCGCCTCGATGAGGCCATCACCCTGTACGAGCAGGTCATCATAGACCGTGCCCGTGTTCTGGGTGAGGACCACCCCGATACACTCACCTCACGCCACAACCTCGCAGACACGTACCGGAAGGCTGGCCGCACAGGCGAGGCCATTGCCCTGTATGAGCAGGTGGCCACAGGCCGTGCCCGTGTCCTGGGGCCGAACTATCCCGATACACTCACCTCACGCCACAACCTCGCAAACATATACCGGTCTGTTGGCCGCCTCGATGAGGCCATCACCTTATACGAGAACCTTCTGCCCAACCACATCCGGGTCTTGGGTGCAGACCACCCCGACACACTCACCTCCCGTTGCAACCTCGCAGGCACATACGAGTCGGCGGGACGCCTCACCGAGGCCATCACCCTGTACGAGCAGGTCCTGCCCGACAGTATCCGCATCCTAGGCGAAGACCACCCCGACACACTCACCTCCCGCTGCAACCTCGCAGGCGCATATGAGTCTGCTGACCGCCTTTCCGAGGCCATCACCCTGTACGAGCAGGTCGCCACAGACCGCGCCCGCATCCTGGGCGAGGACCACCCCGACACGCTCACCTCACGCCACAACCTCGCAGACACGTACCGGAAGGCTGGCCGCACAGGCGAGGCCATCACCCTGTATGAGCAGGTCGCCACAGACCGCGCCCGCGTCCTGGGCGAGGACCACCCCGACACGCTCACCTCACGCCACAACCTCGCAGACACGTACCGGAAGGCTGGCCGCACAGGCGAGGCCATCACCCTGTATGAGCAGGTCGCCACAGACCGCGCCCGCATCCTGGGCGAGGACCACCCCGACACGCTCACCTCACGCCACAACCTCGCAGACACGTACCGGAAGGCTGGCCGCACAGGCGAGGCCATCACCCTGTATGAGCAGGTCGCCACAGACCGCGCCCGCGTCCTGGGCGAGGACCACCCCGACACGCTCACCTCACGCCACAACCTCGCATACGCATATGAGTCTGCTGACCGCCTTTCCGAGGCCATCACCCTGTACGAGCAGGTCACCACAGAAACCGCCCGCGTCCTGGGCGAGGACCACCCCGACACGCTCACCTCCCGCCACAACCTCGCATACGCATATGAGTCTGCTGACCGCCTTTCCGAGGCCATCACCCTGTACGAGCAGGTCGCTACAAACCGCGCCCGCGTCCTGGGCGAAGATCACCCCGACACACTGAGAACGCGCGAAGAACTCGCACGCATCTATGTGAAGGCTGGCCGCACCATCACCTCGCCTGTCACGGGCACCGTGGTTCCACTCGATGAGGTCGAGGACGAGTTCTTCGGCAGGGGTAGACTCGGCCCCGGCATCGGCATCGAACCCGCCGACGGTCTCATCGTCGCCCCCTTCGATGGCACCGTGACCATCGCCTTCTCGACCGGCCACGCCTACGGCCTTAAGTCCGCCTCCGGCGTTCAAGTCCTCATCCACGTTGGAATAGACACCGTCAGGCTGGATGGCAAGGGCTTCACACCCCGCGTCTCCAAGGGTGATGACGTGAAGCGTGGCGATGTCCTCACTAAGGTCGACCTCGACGTGATCCGCGCGGCCGGTCACGAGACCATCACCCCCGTCGTCGTGACGAACAAGAAGGAGTTCGGTGCGATCACCCTGCTCACGAGCGGCGAGATTCAGCGCGGCGACGCGCTGCTTAACGTGGCATCTAAGGATGCCTGAGCCTTTCGGAGTAACTCCCCATAGAGTGAGCAGCATTATACCACAACAAGCAGAAATACAACACACAACAATACGAAAGGAGGTGGCCTAAACAAGCCTCCACAAAACCCAGGACTTGACACCATCTCGGTTCGTCAACTCCTCAAAGAAGCCAAGCTGAAGATAATTTCACCGACAAAGGACACACTAATCGAATAGCGCGCCACCGGAGGACGCGTTGGGGCCGGAAGCTTTCGCTTCCGGCCCCGACCGTTTTGTGGGCCCTACCGGACTCGAACCGATGACCTTCTGGGTGTAAACCAGACGCTCTAACCAACTGAGCTAAAGGCCCCACGCACGCGCCAATCTACCAGATCGAGCGCGAACGGTCACTTTCTGACCCGAGCGAAAGGAACACCCAAGAGCGCTCCCCCGCCCAGGCCTCGTCGATAAACCTAGCGACGCGAACGAGGACGCGCGGTCACGCGCACGCCCGCCCACTCCTCGCCCAGCGCCGTCGACGTCGTCGCGTGCAGGCCCGCGATCTTTGCAGCCTCCTCAACGTCGCCCACGCGCACCGAATTAGGACGCCCCGGCTTAGGAATCAGAACCCAAATCAGGCCGCCGTCATCCAGGTTCGACATGGCGTCCACCAGGACGTCGGCCAGGTCCTCCTCCTCAGCGTCATCCGCGCGCCACCACACGATCGCGCCGTCCACGACATCGCCATAATCGACGTCAACCAGCGGATGACCGGTCTCCTGTTCAATCGACTCGCGCACCTTCTGATCGACGTCATCATCGACGTAGAACTCCTGCACGATCGCATCGGACGCAAAACCCAGGCTCACTGCCATCACGCAGCACCGCCTCTCGACGAGCTGCTGCTCTGTGTCATATCAACGTTCACTCCTTCATCCTAGGGCATGAAACCAGATCGAATGCAAGGGATAACACCAGGCGAAACACCCATGATGGACAACATCACTCTGACCAGCAGGTTTACGCATAGCGCCAGCGTCCAACATTGGTGAAAGGCACCTCATACACACGCGGATCATCAAACGCTAGAAAAGCCACACCATTAGTGGGACAATGGTCCCGATATGTGCGGTGTCGATCGAAGACACCGCCCTAGAACGCTGCACGTCGCAGCTCCGAGTCAAGCGAGAAGGTACACCGTGAGCCAACTCCACGAGTCACGCCCCGTCGTCGTCAACGGGCTGATCCCCCAGGTCCCCGACAACGACCCCCAGGAGACCGCCGAATGGGTCGAGTCCCTGTCCGGGCTCATCAACGAAAAGGGCGGCCCACGCGCGCGCTACATCCTGCTGCACATGCTGGACGAAGCGCGCCGCAACGGCGTTCAGCTCCCCCAGGAATACACGACCCCCTACGTCAACACCATCCCCGTTGACCAGGAACCGTACTTCCCCGGCGACGAAGCCATGGAGCGCGAATACCGCCGCTGGATCCGCTGGAACGCCGCCGTCCAGGTGACGCGCGCCCAGCGCCCCGGCGTCAAAGTCGGCGGACACATCTCCTCCTACGCCTCCGTCGCCACCCTCTACGAGGTCGGCCTCAACCACTTCTTCCGCGGCAAGGACCACCCCGGCGGCGGCGACCACGTCTTCTTCCAGGGCCACGCCTCCCCCGGTCCCTACGCGCGCGCCTTCCTGGAAGGCCGTCTCTCCGAAGAGGAGATGGACGGATTCCGCCAGCAGGTTTCAACCAAGCATGGCCTGCCCTCCTACCCGCACCCGCGCCAGCTCGACCACTTCTGGGAGTTCCCCACGGTCTCACTCGGCCTGGGTCCCGCCGAAGCCATCTACCAGGCGTGGTTCGACCGCTACCTGCACATGAACGGGATCAAAGACACGTCCCAGCAGCACACCTGGGCCTTCATCGGCGACGGTGAAATGGACGAACCCGAGTCCCGCGGCATGCTCCAGCTCGCCGCCCAGCAGCGCCTGGACAACCTGACCTTCGTCATCAACTGCAACCTGCAGCGCCTCGACGGCCCGGTTCGCGGCAACGGCAAGATCATCCAGGAGCTGGAAGCCTTCTTCAAGGGTGCTGGCTGGAACGTCATCAAGGTCATCTGGGGCCGTGGCTGGGACCAGCTGCTCGCCGCCGACAAGGACGACGCCCTCGTCCACGTCATGAACGAAACCCTGGACGGCGACTACCAGACCTTCCGCGCGAACGATGGTGCCTACGTGCGCGAGCACTTCTTCGGCCGCGACCCGCGCACCAAGGAAATGGTCAAGAACTGGACAGACGACCAGCTCTGGGAACTCAAGCGCGGTGGCCACGACTACCGCAAGGTCTACGCGGCCTACAAGGCAGCCATGGAGCACACCGGCCAGCCGACCGTCGTCCTCGCCCACACCATTAAGGGCTACGCGCTGGGCACGCACTTCGCGGGCCGTAACTCGACGCACCAGATGAAGAAGCTGACGCTCGAGGACGCCAAGCAGCTGCGCGACCGCCTGCAGATCCCGATCACGGACGAAGAACTCGAGCGCGATCCCTACATGCCTCCGTACTACATGCCGCCGGCCGATCACCCGGCCCTGCAGTACATGAAGGAGCGCCGCGAGATCCTCGGCGGCTGGGTGCCCGAGCGCCGCGCCGAACGCCAGCCCAAGCTCCCCGAGCTGCCCGCCCGCCCCTTCGAAGCGCTGTCCAAGGGTTCCGGCAAGCTCGAGGTCGCCACGACCATGGCCCTCGTGCGTCTGATCAAGGACCTCATGAAGGACAAGCAGGTCGGCAAGTACTTCGTGCCGATCATCCCCGACGAGGCCCGCACCTTCGGTCTGGACGCGATCTTCCCCTCGGCGAAGATCTTCAACACGACCGGCCAGTCCTACACGCCCGTCGACGCGGACATGATGCTGTCCTACCGCGAGTCCGAGCAGGGCCGCATCCTGCACACGGGTATCACCGAGGCCGGCTCGGCCGCTGCCTTCCAGGTCGTCGGCACGGCGTACGCCACGCACAACCTGCCGATGGTGCCGATCTACATCTTCTACTCGATGTTCGGCTTCCAGCGCACGGGCGACCAGTTCTGGGCGGCCGGCGACCAGCTCTCCAAGGGCTTCGTCATCGGCGCGACGGCCGGCCGCACGACGCTCGCGGGCGAGGGCCTGCAGCACATGGACGGTCACTCTCAGGTTTTGGCCGCGACCAACCACGCGTTCGTGTCCTACGACCCGGCCTACGCCTACGAGATCCGCCACATCATGGCGGACGGCCTGCAGCGCATGTACGGTGACGCGGGCGGCCGCGACCCGAACGTCATGTACTACATCACCGTGTACAACGAGCCGATCCACCAGCCGGCTGAGCCGGAGAACGTGGACGTCGAGGGCATTGTCAAGGGTATTTACAACCTCGATGAGCACCAGAACTTCGGCGGTCCCAAGGCTCAGCTGCTCGCCTCCGGCGTCGGCGTGCCGTGGGCACGCGAGGCCCGCGAGCTGCTGGCCCGCGACTGGGGCGTGGATGCCGCCGTGTGGTCCGTGACTTCGTGGAACGAGCTGCGCCGCGACGGCCTGGATGCCGAGGAACACAACTTCCTGCACCCGACCGAGCCGCGCCGCACCCCCTACGTGTCGACGAAGCTCGCGGGTCGCGAGGGTCCGTTCGTGGCCTCCTCCGACTTCGACCGCATGCTGCCCGACCAGATCCGTCAGTGGGTCCCGGGCGACTACCACGTGCTCGGTGCGGATGGCTTCGGCTTCTCCGACACCCGCCGCGCCGCTCGCCGCTGGTACCACATCGACGCGGAGTCGATGGTCGTGCGCACGCTTGCTGCCCTCGCCGACAAGGGCCAGGTCGACCCGTCGGTCGTCCAGCAGGCGATCGACAAGTACGAGCTCTTCAACTATGACATCCAGGGCAACGACCACGCTGGCGAGGAGTGATCGTCGCTAGGCCCGCGTTCTTCCCTCGCGGTGCCCAGCGATCATGAGAACGAGGCCGGGGTTCCCCACGCGGGTTCCCCGGCCTCGTCATCTCTCCCCCACATCTTCGATTCACTCAATTCGCACCACAAACCAGACCAGCTCATCGTCACGTTCGCCCCACCTGCAACAAGTTTTCTCCGGTTGTCATTCCCGCCTGTTGTAACAAGTACACTGTGCGCATGAACACAGCGATGGCAGCTTTAAATATCACGACCAACATCGTGACATCGATTGTTACAGTACCGGGATTTGGCTTCACAGCCGACTCAATTGAGGGTGGGCACGACCTCTACCAACAGGCCCTCAGCCTTCCGGCTGAAATACCTAGTACTTGCGACGCACAGACGTGTCACCACCTGACAAACTCGATAAGCGCTGAACTAGACGCAATCGAAGGACAGCTCGTTGAATCGGGCTACGACAGGTCCCACATCGATAGCTTCATCGATCATCTCGAGGAATCAGTGAAGCAAACCATCACGCTCCTTGCCGACGACGAGAACGCCCTACGTGAAGCAATACTCAAGCCCGAGGTATTCCGGTACTACGTTCTCGCACGATCAGCCTCAGCACGCCAGAACTACACCCCCGGCGAACTCCAATACCTCGATACACTCCTGGGTAGCGTCGCGCAGGAGTACCTGACGCTCGCACCAGCGTCACCGGATTTCAAGCACACAGCACTCGAGCGCACAATCACCGCACTGACACAGGTCTCCCACCAGCAGACCACCAAAGACCCGACCCACAGCACGGGCGAAAACCACCTGGACACACTCACCGAGCGCAGCAACCTTGCGGACACCTATGTGCAGACAGGGCGCCTCGATGAGGCCATCACCCTGTACGAGCAGATCCGCGAAGACTATGCACGTGTTCTGGGTGAGGATCATCCTCAGACGCTCAGCGCATGCAACGATCTCGCCACCTGTTACCAGGAGGCGGGACGCCTCGACGAGGCCATCACCCTGTTTGAGCAGGTCATCACCGACAGCATCCGCATTTGGCGACGATCATCCTAACACCCTGACCTTGCGTAACAACCTTGCAAACTGTCACCTGCAGGCGGGCCGCTTCGTCGAGGCCATCGCCCTGTACGAGCAGGCCGCCGCAGGCCGCGCGCGTGTCCTGGGTGACAACCACTCCCTCACACTCAGCACGCGCAACAGCCTGGCAGACGCATACGAGTCTGCTGGCCGCCACATTGAGGCCATCCAACTGTTCGAGCAGGTCGCCGCAGGCCGCGCGCGCGTTCTGGGTGAAGACCACCCCCCTCACACTCAGCACACGCAATAATCTCGCATACACCTACAATGCGGTGGGCCGCCGCAATGAAGCCATCGCCCTGTACGAACAGGTCGCGACAGACCGCGCGCGCATCCTGGGCGCCAACCACCCCCACACACTCAACACGCGCAACAACCTGGCAGACGCATACGAATCAGCTGGCCGCCGCGATGAAGCCATCGCCCTGTACGAACAGGTCGTCACAGGCCTGACCTGTGTCCTGGGTCCCGACCACCCCCGCACGCTCACCGTACGCCACAGCCTTGCATGCGCATACGCGTCTGCTGAGCGCCACGATGAAGCCATCCCCCTATTCGAGCAGGTCATCACAGACCGCGCGCGCATTCTGGGTGACAACCACCCCCACACACTCACCGCACGCAACAACCTCGCAAGCGCATACGCGTCTGCTGAGCGCCACGATGAAGCCATCACCCTGTACGAGCAGGTCGTTCAAGACCAGGCCCACGCCCTGGGCAAAGACCACCCCCACACACTCACCACGCTCAACAACATCGCATACACATACCGGTCTGTTGGCCGCCTTCCTGAGGCCATTACCCTGTACGAGCAGGTCATGAAAGACCAGATCCGCGTCCTGGGTGACAACCACCCGGGTACGTACAACACGCGCCGTGAACTCGCAGACTCATACCGAGAGGCTGGTCGCACAGACGAGTCCATCACCCTGTACGAACAGCTCCTCGTCAGTAGCCAGCACGTCCTGGGTGCCGACCATCCGTTCACCACGGCTATGTGTGAGGAACTCGAGGACGTGCGACGCGAGCTGAAGCAGCAGGACGACCCCTCCGCCGACTAGCGCGCGCATAACCGAGGGGGCCGGTAGCTTGTGCTTCCGGTCCCCCTCGTGCCTCGTGGACATGCTCTCCTTCCACGTCGTACGCCCTGCCCACCCGAAGCGTCCGGCGCACAATGGAGGCATGCACGTTCCCTACGACACCGAGAAGTTCTATTACGGCTTTCCCGTCTATATCCTGGCTTATCCCGATGAGGAAGTGGGGGTTGGAATCACGACAGGGTCCTCGTCGTATTCGCTTGGCCAGATGGTCATGATCGGCTGCGATTCCACCACGCACGCGGCGCGCTCGATCAAGCGCTCGGACGTGTGTTCCCTCAATCTTTTCGGGGCCGAGGCCATGGGACTCTTCGAATACGCGGGCACCATCTCTGGTGGAGATAAGCTCAGCGACACCCACGTGGCATCGAGCAACTATGACGGCATCCCCGTGCTCGACGATTCACAGATGAGCCTGGTGTGCCGTGTCCTAGAGGCCACGGATGACGGTACCTACACGCACTTCCGCTGCGAGGTCACCGCCCGGCTGGTTGATTCTGACCTCATCGACGAACGAGGTCGATTCCGATACGAGGAGCTCCGTACCGTCGAATACGTGGGCGATGCACGCCGTCGCATCTATCGGTACTTCTCAGAACAGGTGGAGCATTTCGGTACATTCGTGCGCGCTTTCAAGGAGTCACTGCAGTCCTGAGATCACACAAACGACGAGGCCGGGGTCCCCACGTGGGTTCCCCGGCCTCGGTCATATGCGCAGGCTGTGAGCGCAGCGCTCACTCTTCTTCGGTGCCCGCGTACTTCGGGTTGGCGAGGTTTTCGGGCGAGAGGATGCGCTCAACCTCGGACTCGGAGAGGAGTTCCATGTCGTGGATGACCTCGCGCACGGTCTTGCCTTCGGCGGCGGCGCGCTTGCCGACGACGTCGCCCAGGTGGTGGCCGATCACGTCGTTGAAGTAGGTGACGATGCCGATGGAGTTTTCCACGTAGCCGCGGCACACCTCCTCGTTCGCTGTGATGCCGTTGATGCAGCGCTCGCGCAGTGTGTCGCAGGCGTTCACCAGCAGGTTGATCGACTCGAAGAGGGCCTGCGCGATGACGGGCTCCATGACGTTGAGCTGGAGCTGTCCGGCCTCGGCCGCCATGGTGACGGTCTGGTCATTGCCAATGACTTTGAAGCACACCTGGTTGACGACCTCGGGGATGACCGGGTTGACCTTTGCGGGCATGATCGATGAGCCGGCCGCCATCTTCGGCAGGTTGATCTCGTTGAGGCCAGCGCGCGGGCCGGAGGCCAGCAGACGCAGGTCGTTGCAGACCTTGGAGAGCTTCACGGCGCTGCGCTTAATGGTGGCGTGCATGGACACGTAGGCACCCGTGTCGGAGGTGGCCTCGAGGAGGTTCGGGGAGCCGACGACGCGCGCGCCCGTGATGCGGCGCAGGTGGCGCACGACGACCTGCTGGTAGCCGTCCGGCGTATTCAGACCCGTGCCGATGGCGGTGGCACCCAGGTTCGTCTCCAGGAGCAGCTCGGCGTTGTTGACGAGGCGCTCATCTTCCTCGCGCAGCGTGTGCGCAAACGCGGAGAACTCGCCGCCCAGCGACATGGGAACGGCGTCCTGCAGCTGGGTGCGTCCCATCGTCAGGATGTTGCGGAACTCGGCGCCCTTCTCGTCGAAGGCGTCCGCCAGCTCGTCGAGCGCCTTGCGTAAACGATTCACCTTGCGCCACAGGGCGATGCGGAACGCGGTCGGGTAGGCGTCGTTCGTTGACTGCGAGCGGTTGACGTGATCGTTGGGGTTGATCACGTCGTAGTGTCCCTTCTCCTCCCCCAGGATTTCGAGCGCGAGGTTCGCGATGACCTCGTTCGCGTTCATGTTCACGGATGTGCCCGCGCCTCCCTGGAACTGGTCGACGGGGAACTGGTCCATGCAACGCCCGTTTTCGATGATTTCGTCGCAGGCGGCGATGATGGCCTCGGCCTTGACGGGTTTCATGGCCTTGAGCTGCATGTTCGCCAAGGCGCACGCCTTCTTAACCTGCGCAAACGCACGAATCAGTTCGGGTGCTTCATTGATAGTGCGGCCTGAGATCTGGTAGTTCTCAATGGCTCGCAGTGTGTGGATTCCCCAGTACGCGTCGTCGGGTACTTCGCGCGTGCCGAGCAGATCCTCTTCGGTGCGGGTCAACGTCGTTCCTTCCGTCGGAGTGTACGCCGGAAGTTTCCCGGCGATCCGCCTCCATGGTAGGCACGAAGTCCCGCTTTGTCAGGAACTTTACGAATCTCGGGGAGGTCGTTGACGCTCCCCTAACTCGGCCTTTCGTCAGTCATGACAAGCGGCCTGCGCAACGGCATCGAGCAGGTCCCCGAGAGTTTCCCACTCCTCGATCTGCGCGTCGGTGAGCGCCACTTTCGCCTCGCGTTCGACGCGCGCAACGACGGCATACAGGGATACATCGTCCATATCCAGGTCCCCGCGCAGGGTCAGCTCGGCGCGCGCATCGCCAGGGGCAAGGTCGGCCTCGTCGAGGACGGCTTCCATCGCTGCCTCGCGCGCACGGTCCTGGGTACTGACGGACTCGCCCGCGTCGATGGACGAGGCCTGGGTACCCTCAGGTGCATCGTCCTCGGTAGCGGGATCGACCAGCTGCGCTAACCCGGCACGCAGCTGGTCTCCCAGCAGATCAGCGATGGAACCCATCAGCCCACCCGGTTGTTCAGCCAGCGCACGGGTGCACCCGCGCCCGCGTGACGGAAGGACTCAAGTTCATCGTCCCACGCCTGACCGAGCGCCAGTTCCAGGCCCTCGACGAGCTCTTCGTAGGAGGACGCGTTCTCCATGGCGGCGCGAATGCGGTCCTCGGGGACGACAACATTACCGACGGAGTCCATCTGTGAGTGGAAGATGCCCAGCGACGGGGTGTGACACCAGCGCCCACCATCGTTCGAGGCGGTCGCCTCTTCGGTGACCTCGTAGCGCAGATGTTCCCAACCGCGCAGAGCGGACGCCAAACGGGCACCCGAGCCAACCGGCCCAACCCACGAAAACTCGCAGCGGACCATGCCCGGCGCCGCATCTTGATCGGTCCACTGGAGGCGAACCTCCTGGCCGAGCGCGGTACCCAACGCCCACTCGATGTGCGGACACAGAGCGGGCGGTGTTGAGTGCACGAAAAATACACCGCGGGTGTATGACCCTCTCATTGTTCCTCCTTGTAGGCTTTGTCAGGATCGTCTTCCCCTACGTCCTAATTACCTGGGAGTCGCAACGAAATGCGCCGAAACGAGCACACACGATGTACTGACAGGATAGAGGAGCGCGCCGGGAAATGCAGGGCATTTCCCGGCGCGTTTCGCACTTTGATCAACTTCCGGCAGGTCAGAATCCAGCCTTACGAATGTCGCGCAGCGCCTTCTTGCGGGTCGGTCGATCCAGGCGGTCGATGTAGATGTGTCCGTCGAGGTGATCGCACTCGTGCTGGATGCAACGAGCCATGAGTTCCTCACCTTCGACAACAACCTTCTTGCCGTCCAGGTCGGTGCCCTCGCAGCGGGCATACCAGGCGCGCTCGGTCGGGTACCACAGGTCCGGAACCGACAGGCAGCCTTCGTCGCCGTCCTGATACTCGTCTTCGCTCAGGGCAACGATACGGGGGTTGAGCACGTAGCCGATCTCTCCGTCGATGTTCCAGGAGAAGGCACGCAGGCTGACGCCGATCTGATTAGCGGCCAGGCCGGCGCGGCCCTCCATATCGACGCCCTCGAGGAGGTCCTCGACGAGAGCCTTCACATTCGGGGTGATCTCCGTGATCGGGTCGCACACCGTGCGCAGCACGGGGTCACCGATGATGCGGATGGGACGGATCGCCATGTCACTCCCCCTTCAGGGCTGCGGCATGCAGCTCGCGCAGACGCGCGACGGCTTCCTCGACGGGCACAACGATGGTCTCGCCTGTGGCACGCACGCGGATCTCGACCTGGCCATCAGCCAGCGAACGGCCCACAACGAGGCCGAAAGGCACGCCGACCAGCTCGTAGTCCTTGAACTTCACGCCGACACTAACCTTACGGCGGTCGTCGACGAGGACGTCAAGGCCGGCCGCATCAAGCTGCTCGCCCAGCGATTGAGCGGTCTCGAAGACCTCGTCGCCCTTGCCGGTGGCCAGGACGTGCACGTCGAAGGGGGCAATCTGCGCGGGCCAGCTCAGGCCCTTGTCGTCGCAGTTCGCCTCAGCCAGGGCAGCCATGACGCGGGTGACGCCGATGCCGTAGGAGCCCATGGTCACGACCTGGGTCTTGCCGTTCTCATCGAGGACGGTCAGGCCCAAGGCCTTGGCGTACTTGCGGCCCAGCTGGAAGATGTGGCCGATCTCGATGCCGCGCTCCAGGTGGAGGGGACCCGAGCCGTCGGGGGCCAGGTCGCCCTCGCGCACCTCGGCGGCCTCGATGGTGCCATCGGCCGTGAAGTCGCGGCCCATGACGAGGTTCAGAACGTGGCGCTGCTCGGCGTTCGCACCCGTGACCCATGCGGTGCCCTCGACGACGCGCGGATCCACCAGGTAGCGCACAGAACCGGAGGCGTTGCCTTCCTCATCAACGACGCGCCGCGGCGAGTTGGGTCCCAGCACCGTGGGGCCGATGTAGCCGCGCACCAGTTCGGGGTGCGGCTCGAAGTCCGAATCCGACGCCATATCGACCTCGGCGGGAGCCACGGCGGCCTCGAGGCGCTTCATGTCGACGTCGCGGTCGCCGGGGATACCCACGACGAGCAGCTCGCGCTCACCATCCGGGTGGGTGAGCGTCACGACGACGTTCTTCAGCGTGTCGGCGGCGGTCCAGGGGCGGTCCTCACGCGGGTAGCGCTCGTTGAGCAGATCCACGAGCGCCTCAATCGTCGGAGCGTCGGGCGTGGGAACCTCGACGGGCGCGGGAACACCCGACGCGTCGACGGCCTCGGGGACGGGAGTGGTCACGGCCTCGGCGTTGGCGGCGTAGCCACCCGGGGACGCCACGAAGGTGTCCTCACCGATCGGCGAGGGGTGCAGGAACTCCTCCGAGCGCGAGCCGCCCATCGCGCCGCTCATCGCGGACACGATAACGTAGCGCAGGCCCAAACGCTGGAAGATGCGCTCATAGGTGTCGCGCTCAGCCTGGTAGGAGGCGTCCAGTCCCTCGTCATCGATGTCGAAGGAGTAGGCATCCTTCATGACGAACTCACGGCCGCGGATCAGGCCGGCGCGCGGGCGGGCCTCGTCGCGGTACTTCGTCTGAATCTGGTAGAGGGTGGCGGGCAGGTCCTTGTACGAGGAGTACATGTCCTTGACGAGGAGCGTGAACATCTCCTCGTGCGTGGGGGCCAGCAGGTAGTCGCCGCCCTTACGATCGTTGAGCTTGAACAGCGTCGGGCCGTACTCTTCCCAGCGGTTCGTTGCCTTGTAGGGGTCGGCGGGGATCAGGCCCGGGAAGTGCACCTCCTGTGCACCCATCGCGTCCATTTCCTCGCGGACGATGTCCTCGATCTTGCGCAGCGTACGCAGGCCGAGGGGCAGCCACGTGTAGATGCCGGGGGCACAGCGGCGAATGTAACCGGCGCGAACCAGCAGCTTGTGGGAATTAACCTCGGCGTCAGCCGGGTCCTCACGCAGAGTTCGCAGGAAGAAAGTCGAGAGATTTCGAAGCATGCTCCAAGAGTACGGCACGCACAGGTTTGAAGGCCACCGGCACAGCCGTGTGACCCCTTATCAGGGCATGAAGCCCGTTAGATCACCGCGCCCGCGCCTAGCTCACGCTCGCGAGCACCCGGATTTGCCACGTAGTAGCGACGTGCCATCCACCCCGGGTATGCCCACTCGGGCAGTCCCCCCAGGTACAGGGACTGAATCGCGACGGCGATCATCACGCCGAAAAGGCCCAGGAGCAGCGCGCACGACCCTATGGTGTCTGCGCCGACTGCCTCGCGACCCACGAGGTCGGCAGTCACAAACCAGACGAGGGAGAGCAGAGGCATCAGCGGCCACACAACACGGTTCAGCTCCGCACTGGCCGAGCCACCGCGCATGTCCATGCGCATCGCAACGCGTCGGGAACTCGCGAACACGCCAGACCACACCCACGCCCACAGAAGTGCGATGAGCAGGCCGATGACTGCAAGCAGTGCGGTGGCGTTGAGGAGCATTGGTCACCCTTCAGAAAGCGCAACATCCCCGTCGGCGTTGCGTGTAGCTCGATACTACAACACCGCGGGGATGAGTGCGCCACCCGAAACAGGGGCGGATCCGTGTGACTCAGGCGTCGACGGCGTGTGCCAGACACGCATCACGCAGGTCACGCAGCATCGACAGAGAGGACAGGGACTCGGCTGCCACGCCCGCCCAGACGAGCGCGCGTTCGCGTCCGTGCGCCTCATGACGTTCACGGATGTGCAGCAGGGTGCGCGACGGCGACAGGGGAAGCAGGGCGATCACGCAGGTTCCCGAGGCCGGGGCGTCCTCGGGCGCAGCAGGCGCGGCCACGTGCATCAGGACGTGGTCCTCATCAGCGATCTCGATGATCGACGATTCATCGGCGGGTTCGAACACGTGCCCCAGGACGTCCCAGACGACCGAAGCCGGGGCGTCAATGGCAATACCGCGGTCCACGACAACGTTCGCGCCGGGCAGCAGCAGGTCGCCGGGAAGGGACACATCCGCCTGGGAGGCGGTCAGACCAATGCGGCGCGGAAAGCCGGTCGCGGCCAGGGCGCACGCGCCGCCCACGAGGGACAGGCAGACAAGGGTACGAAGACGCATGGGTTCCTCTTTATCTCTCAACATCCACTGCCCGGAAGCTTGCCTTCCGGGGCGGTAATCGGATTCACCTCGACGGTACCGGAACCAGGCTCCAGGCCCATCTCCTCGGCCAGCGCGTTCGCACGGCGGATGAGGGTTTCGACGATCTGGTCCTCGGGGACGGTCTCGACGACCTTGCCGCGGATGAAAATCTGGCCCTTGCCGTTGCCCGACGCGACACCCAGGTCTGCCTCACGGGCTTCACCGGGGCCATTGACGACGCAGCCCATGACGGCCACGCGCAGCGGAACGGTCAGTTCCTTGAGGCCCTCGGTGACGTTCTCCGCCAGTGTCCACACGTCCACCTGGGCGCGACCGCACGACGGGCAGGACACGATCTCGAGCGTGCGATCACGCAGGCCCAGGAACTCCAGCATCTTCGTGCCGACCTTGACTTCCTCGACGGGAGGAGCCGACAGAGAGACACGGATCGTGTCGCCGATGCCTTCGGCCAGCAGGATAGAGAACGCCGAGACGGACTTGATGGTGCCCTGGAAAGCAGGGCTGGCCTCGGTCACGCCCAGGTGCAACGGCCAGTCTCCCGCCTCGGAGAGCATGCGATATGCCTGGACCATGGTGAGCACGTCGTGGTGCTTGACCGAGATCTTAAAGTCGTGGAAGTCGTTCTCCTCGAAGAGCGAGGCCTCCCAGATCGCGGATTCAACCAGCGCCTCGGGCGTGGCACGACCGTACTTCTTGAGCAGGCGCGGGTCCAGCGAACCGGCGTTGACGCCGATACGCAGGGACACACCGTGATCGGAGGCGGCCTTGCAGATGTCCTTGACCTGGTCGTCGAACTTGCGGATGTTGCCCGGGTTCACGCGCACAGCACCGCAACCGGCCTCAATCGCCTGGAAGACGTACTTCGGCTTGAAGTGGATGTCGGCGATAACGGGGATACGCGACTGCTGGGCGATGATCGGCAGCGCCTCCGCGTCCTTATCCGTCGGGCATGCGACTCGAACGATGTCGCAGCCTGCGGCCGTCAGCTCGGCGATCTGCTGCAGCGTCGCGCCGATGTCGTGCGTCTTCGTCGTCGTCATAGACTGGACGGACACCGGTGCCCCGCCGCCCACGGGAACGTTTCCGACCATCAGCTGATGCGTCGGCTTGCGCGGGAACGGCGACGTGGCAACTGAAGGCATACCAAGATTGATTTCACTCACCCGCCCATTATCGCTTACCCGGGCGCATCCTTCCCACGCGGGCACCGCCCACGTGGTCAGGCTCGCTTTCCTCGCCTCCACCCACTCTTTGTCGAGGAGCTGGGCACACCGGGATCAGCTGAGCGAAATAGGCTTGACGATGTCGGCGACGATAAGAATGAAACTCATCACGATGAGAACCCCTCCAACCGCCCAGGTCAGAGGAACCAGACGCGCAGTGTCGGCCGGACCGGGATCCTCCTTGCCGCGCAGGCTCGCAACCTGACGACGTACGCCCTCATACACCGCGCCCAGGATGTGTCCGCCATCCAGAGGCGGCAGCGGGATCAGGTTGAAGACAAAGAGCGCCATGTTCAATGAGGCCAGTAGACTGAGCAGCGCGCCCACCACCTGGCGAGTGTCGCGCAGGCCCAACGCCGCCGAATCTCCCGTCACTTCACCCGCCATGCGGCCCACGCCCACAACCGAGACGACGCCGGTCGCATCGCGCTGCTCGTCGGTCACGACGGAGCGTCCGACCTGCCACACGGCCTGGGGCAGGCGCACGATGACGGATGCAGTTCCCGTAAACATCTGCCAGTCGGCCTGCAGCACATCCGTCAGCGACGCAGACACATACTCGTACCCGGCCGTCACGCCCACATACCGAGCACCCCGCGCGCCCGTCACCGGGGTCACCGTCAGATCCACGGTTGTCCCGTCACGTCCGACCGTGAGCACAGCAGACTCACCCTCCGGGGTAGCACCCACCGCCCGCTGGAACTGTGCGAAGGTCTCGATCGGCGTTCCGTTCCACGCGAGGACCGTGTCCCCGGAACAAACCCCGGCCTCGTACGCCGGAGAGGCGATCTCCCCCTCCGATGTCTGGATCGTTGCGGACACCGAAGCAATCGTGCGAGACGCAGCGGGCGCGCCAATGCCCACCATGGTCACAGCGCTGAGTACAAAGCAGATCAGCAGGTTCATGAGCGGACCGCAGAGCATAACCGTGATCTTCTTCGGTGCGCTCAGCAGGTAAAACGCGCGATGCTCCTGGCCCTGCGGGATCTCCTCGGCCGAGGCCTCCCTGGCTTCCTGCGCGAGCGTCACCTTTCCGCGCCGCCCCACGAGGCGCGTGCCCGGGCGAGCCGGAGCATACATACCGACGATCTTGACGTAGCCGCCAAGCAGGATCGCGCGCAAGGCGTACGTGGTATCGCCGATCTTCTTCTTCCACAGGGCAGGGCCGAAGCCCACCGCGTAATCCGGCACCAAGACGCCGAACTTCTTCGCGGGCAGCATATGCCCCACCTCATGGAGAGCCACCGACGCCAAAATACCGATGATGATGACGACGATACCCGTAATCGAACCCACGCTCACTGATCCTTCCACTGGCCGACACCGATATATTCGCGTGCGCGATGATCGGCCCAACTCTGCGCGGCCAGAATATCCTCCAGCGTCGGGTCAGCGACGCCCTCATGCTCATGAACGACAGCCGACACCGTGTCGACAATCGCCAGCCACGGCACAACACCGTCGATGAAGGCGTCCACCATGACCTCGTTCGCGGCGTTGAGCACCGCGGGGTGAGTGGCCGACGCACCCACAGCGAAGCGGGCCAAGTTAATCGCCGGGAACGTCTCGTTATCGACCGGCTCAAAAGTCCACTGCGACGGACTGCCCCACGTGAGAGGTGCCTCCACGTCATCCAAGCGCTCAGGCCACGTCAGACCCAACGCAATCGGCAGCCGCATGTCCGGAGGCGACGCCTGCAGCGTCGTCGCCCCATCGCGCCACGTCACCATCGAGTGGACGATCGACTGAGGATGAACCGTCGCCACAATATGCTCCGGCTCCACATCAAACAGCAGGTGTGCCTCGATGAGTTCCAGGCCCTTGTTAATCAGCGTCGAGGAGTTAATCGTCACGACCGGACCCATATTCCAGGTCGGGTGTGCGAGCGCCTGCGCCGCACGCACCCCACGCAGTTGATCGCGAGTGCGCCCGCGGAAAGGACCGCCCGAGGCTGTCAGCACCAGATCGGCCACCTCCGAACGGCCAGAAACGACCGGCGAGGTCAGACCACGCTCATGCACACCCGAGGCCAACGCCTGGGCAATAGCCGAGTGCTCCGAATCCACCGGCACGATCTGACCCGGGAAACGCATCGCGTTCTTGACCAACGCTCCGCCCACGACCAGGGATTCCTTATTCGCCAGCGCCAGGCGTGCCCCGCAGTTGAGGGCCGCGAGCGTCGAGGACAAACCGACACCACCCGTAATGCCATTGAGGACCACCGGCGTCTCGCAAGGATACAGCTGCGCCGCCAATTCGACCGAGGCACACACGACCTCAACGGAGGCATTCTCGCCCACAAACACCTCGGGGCACGTGCCGCCCATCGACTCAACAGCAGCCGCCAACTCCTCGCGCACGTCCCGCGCCACACCCACGTACGCGGGTGTCAGGGCCACGATCTGCACGGCCAGCTCGGTGATCGACGAGCCGCCCGCACTCAGACCCAGCACATCGAAACGACCCCTGTGCGCCTCAATGACCTCTCGCGCCTGAGTACCAATCGAACCGGTCGAGCCCAACAAAACAACGGGGGCAGGACCCATCAGGGTCGTCTCGCGAGCCTCCATCAGTCGACCGCGAGCAGGATCTCGATCGCGCGAGCCAAGTAGGCATCCACCGGCCCCTCCGCGTACGCCTTCTTGCCGCGCTTAGGCCGGAACGTCGCCGTGCGAATCTCGTTCGCAGTCAACTCTTCGGCCTCGTCGAAGTAAGCGGCGATGCGATCAAGCAGATCGTCGACCTCCTCGCAGCTGTAGCCGCGTCCACTCGTCGGATTCGAGAAACGCTCACCGCGCGGGCGCTGCAGACGCGGGTACAGGGTGGTCGCACGATCAGCGACGCGGTCATACCACGCAGCCTCACCCTCAGCCGCCACGGAGTCGGCACGGTCGCGGTTGATAAACGCCGCCTCGAGGCGGTTCATCGCGCCGTCCACGGCCTCGATCTGGTAGCCACGATTCTTCAGCTCGAACGTCGCCAGGCGCACCTGCTCCGCACTAAACTGCTCCGGAGGCACACCGCCCTCATACGCGCGTCGCGCATCCTCAAAGAACGCATCCACCTGTCCGCAGTCGTATCCCTTCGAGAAGAAACCGACCCTCGGGAACTCAGCCATCATTGCTCCTTACTCTGAGTCATGGAACGAAGAATGTCATCAACGGCCTTCTGCGTGCCGAAATCGGCATACTCGGCGGGCAGAGCCATCGGCTCGGCATCAGGAATCGCCACAGGCGGTGCCGAGATGAAATCGTCAGTCGTAGGCAGCGTAGCGGACACGCGCGCGAGCGGCACAGCTGAGCTTTCCGTCGCGGTCCCCTCTGGCAACGCGGCACCCGCAACGCCTGCGCCACCAGCGGCTACCTGGGGCATCTGCGCAACGGCGGGAATCGGCGCGGGCTGCGCAGGTGCAGCCACCGGCGCCGAGGCCGCGGCAGACTGGGCCGGAACAGCAGCCGTCTCAGCCTGCTCGGCGTTCTGCGCCGCCTGCTCGCGCTGGCGATCAAGGCCTCGCAACACCTGAATCAGCCGATCAATCTCCATGTCGACCTCTTCATCATTGAAGCCACGCCACTTCACGGAAAACTCCTGGTCCTCCGCCTTCTGAGCGGTAATGACCTTCTCAGGATCGGTTTCCTCGCCCGTGATGGTGCGCTCGATATCAACGAGGAAGCTCAGAACTTCACTCGCGTCGTATCCCATACGCAAAAAGCTGCGCGAAAATTCTTTCCTAATCATGCGTTCTCCTTCCCAGGCCCGCGCTTACCTTCGGCGACCGCGGTCGCGAGCTGACCGCACGCTCCATCGATATCCGAGCCGCGTGTGTCACGGATCGATGTGGCAATGCCATTGTCACGCAGCCGACTCACGAAAGCGTCTTGGGCATGCCTCGTCGATGCCGTCCAAATGGAACCGGGCGTCGGGTTCAAGGGAATCGGATTCACGTGAACCCAGCCATGGCCTCGTCTATTGAGTTCATCGGCCAGGAGCCGCGCACGCCACTCCTGATCGTTCATGTCCTTAATGAGCGCGTACTCGATCGAGACGCGGCGACCGGTCGCCAGGAAGTAGGCGCGGGCCGCATCGAGGAGTTCACCCACCTTCCACCGCGAGTTGATCGGAATCAGCTCATCGCGCAGGTCATCATCGGGAGCATGCAGGGACACGGCCAGCGTCACCGGCATCCCCTCCCCCGCCAGCTTGCGGATCGCCGGAACCAAGCCAACCGTAGAGACAGTGATGTTGCGAGCGCTCATACCAAAGCCCTCAGGTGCCGGATCAATGAGGCGATGCAACGCACCGATCACCGTCTTGTAGTTGGCCAACGGCTCCCCCATCCCCATGAACACGATGTTCGACAGAGTCGTCGGGCCACCCGCCAACGCGCCGTCGCGGCACGCGGCCTGCGCGTAGCGAACCTGATCGACGATCTCGGCCGTCGACAGATTACGGGTCAGCCCCATCTGGCCTGTCGCGCAGAACGGGCACGCCATACCGCACCCCGCCTGCGACGACACGCACAGAGTCGTACGCTGCGGATAACGCATAAGGACCGACTCGACCTGCGCGCCGTCATAGAGACGCCACAGATCCTTAATCGTGCGACCACCATCCGCCTCCAACGAGACGACCTTCGACACGAGAGTCGGCAGAAGCGCCTCACGCACCTGCGCGCGCATACCTGCCGGAATATCACTCATGCGCTCCGGATCCGCCTCGAAGTGCGTGAAGTAATGACGCGACAACTGGTCAGCACGGAATGCGGGCAGGCCCAGATCCTTCAGGACCTGCTTGCGTCCTGCGGCGTCGAGATCCGCCAGATGCGACGGAGCCTTGCCCCTGCGCTTCGCAGTGAACGACAAGACAGGCTTCGCATCCTTATGCGTCGCACCCTCCGGAGGTTGATCCGTCGGACGCACCTCGCGCCGCGGACTACGGCGAATCGGAGACGCAGCCACGGCCTCGTCCCTCTCACGCCTATCGGACCCGGAACGACTCTTCGTCGATTGACTCAATGCTTGGACTCCCAAGAAATACCCGGCAGCGCCCACGCAAATGAAGTAGGCGACCGGCGCGCTCATGAGCAGCGCGTCCACTCGGTCGAGAACGCCACCGTGCCCAGGCAGAATCTTCGACATGTCTTTCAGGCCCGCCTCACGCTTAATGAGCGACTCAGTGAGATCACCCATCGTGCCCACAAACGCAATCGAGATGCCGGCGATGATTCCCCACCACCAGGCGGCACCCAGCCACCACAGGCCAACCGTTCCCACGCCGACCGCAGTCAGCGCCGAACCGGCAAAACCCTCCCACGACTTCTTCGGAGAAAGCGCAGGTGCCATCGGGTGCTTACCGAACAGAACACCGGCAGCCCAGCCGCCCGTATCGTTGGCGATCACCATCAACTCGAAAACCACGAACACCCACGGGTTACGCCACGCGGCGAGCATAAGCACCACGAACGAGGCCAGGAACGGCACATACGCCGCCGTGAACGTCGTCGAGACGACATCACTCATCCTCGATTCCTGACGCCGATCCAGCAGACGCCACGCAGCGCACACGAACACCGTGATGTAGAGAGCGAAGAGCATTCCCTCGCTGCCGAGCCACCACGCGCACGTCACCATGCCGATCGCACCCACGTACAGCGGTGTCACAGCCAGGGTGATGCCCATGCGCGCAAACGCACCAGCCAACTCCCAAATGCCCACCAGACACACGAATGCAATGACACCTACGAATGCGGGCAGCGACGTAAACAGGGGAACCGCGACAGCGGCGATCAGAACGACCGCCGTCGTGATTGCCTGCGCAAGATTACGACCCGCCTTCCCCGTGGCCCCACTCGCGGGATGATTATCGCGCGTGGGACCAGGGGAAAAGATACGAGCCAGCAGTGAAGGATCCGTTGACGCCATCAGATCGTCAGCAGTTCGCTTTCCTTCGTCGCGAGCATCTTGTCGATCTGCTCAGTGTGGGCCTTAGTCGTCGAGTCGAGGTGCTTCTCTGCGCGCTCGACGTCGTCCTCGGAAGCCTCGCCGTCCTTCTTGAGGCGATCAAGCTGATCCTTGGCCTTACGACGCACACCGCGCACGGACACGCGGCCGTCCTCGGCCTTGCTCTTAGCCTGCTTCACGTACTCCTTACGGCGCTCCTCGGTCAGAGCGGGCAGAACGACGCGCACAACGTTGCCGTCGTCGGTCGGGTTCACACCCAGGTCGGACTCGCGCAGCGTGCGGATGATCTCCTGGGTCGCCGTACGGTCGAAGGGCGAGATGAGGACCGTGCGAGCCTCGGGAATCTGGAAGCTTGCAAGCTGCTGCATCGGCGTGGGTGCGCCGTAGTAGTCCACCAGCAGCTGCTCGAACATCGAAGACGTCGCGCGTCCCGTGCGGATGTTCGTGAACTCGTGGCGGGCCGCCTCGACGGCCTTGTCCATCTTTTCCTCAGCTTCGAGGAGGATATCGTCGATCACTATGTGCTCCTTAACGTCAGTGGTCTGTGAAGGTTATATCACGCCGTCACTAGGGTACCGATTTCATCGCCCATCAGCGCGCGGGTAACAGCCCCGTCTTCGCCCATGCCGAAAATACGAGTCGTCAGACCATTCTCGCGGCACAGCGCCAGCGCCGAGCCATCGATCACCTTCAGGTCACGGCGCAGGGCCTCCGAGTAGGTCAACGTGTCAAAGCGGCGCGCATCGGGATTCTTATTCGGGTCATCGTCGTAGACGCCGTCCACGCCGTTCTTAGCGACGAGCAGCTCATCACAGTGAATCTCCAGGGCACGCTGGGCAGAGACAGTATCAGTCGAGAAGTACGGCAGACCAGCACCAGCGCCGAAGACAACGACGCGCCCCTTCTCCAGGTGACGAATCGCGCGCAGCGGCAGGTAGGGTTCGGCGACCTGGGCCATCGTGATCGCCGTCTGGACGCGAGCGGGCACGCCGGTCTGGTCGATGAAGTCCTGCAGGGCGAGGGCGTTCATGACGGTACCGAGCATCCCCATGTAGTCCGCGCGCGAACGCTCCAGACCCTCGCGGGCAAGCTGAGCACCGCGGAAGAAGTTACCGCCGCCGACAACGATTGCAACCTGGACGCCCTCACGTACGGCCGTGGCCACCTGCTCAGCGATGTTGCGAACGACCTTGGGATCCAAGCCGATCGATCCACCTCCGAATGCCTCTCCGGAAAGCTTGAGCAAAACGCGGCGCTTCGTCGACATGACGCTTCTCCTTTTCAACGGCCCTGGGTGGGCGGAACGGTTAGTAACCATACTACCTGGTAAAAGTGAAGCGGCCCCGCCGGTGGGCGGAGCCGCTTCCAACTGTCAGCAAGCTGACGACGTCACCAGATCAGGCACCCACGTGCACGCGCACGAAGTTGGTGACCGTGGCACCGGCCTCCTTGAGGACCTGGCCGACGGACTTCGAGGGGTCACGGGCGAAGGCCTGGTCAACAAGGCAGTTGTCCTTGAAGAAGGCGTTCAGGCGGCCCTCAACAATCTTGGGAACGATGTTGGCGGGCTTACCTTCCTCGAGCGTGATCTTTTCGAGGGTAGCGCGCTCCTTGTCGAGCACGTCGGCGGGAACCGAATCGCGATCAAGGTAGGCGGGCATGTAAGCGGCAACGTGCATCGCGATGTCGTGGGCAACGGACTTGCCAGCGGCATCGGTGACGACGAAGACGCCAACCTGCGGGGGCAGGTCGGGGTTCGTCTGGTGCAGGTAGAGGTCAACGTTCTCGCCCTCAACGCGCACGATGCGGCCAACCTGAAGCTTCTCGCCGATGATGGCAGCGAAGGCGTCCAGGCGATCCTTGACGGTGCCCTCGCCCATGGGGGCGGCGAGCAGCGCGTCCAGGTCGGCAGCCTTGGAGGCGACGGCGGCGGCCAGGACCTCGTTAGAGAAGTCGATGAACTTCTGGTTCTTGGCGACGAAGTCGGTCTCCGAGTTGACCTCGACCAGCACGCCGACGGTGCCGTCGGTCTGAGCGGCCAGCAGGCCGGCGGAGGCCTGGCGGCCCTCGCGCTTGGACAGGGACTTCAGGCCCTTCAGTCGGATGATCTCGAGGGCCTTCTCGGCGTCGCCGTTGGCCTCGGTCAGAGCCTTCTTGACATCCATCATGCCGGCGCCGGTCTGCTCACGCAGCGCCTTCACATCTGCAGCGGTGAAATTCGCCATCGGATGATTCCTCTCAGTTAAAACGTTCAGTCCTGCTTGGTGGCCGACTCTTCGGCAACCTCGGCGGCGGCTTCGTCAGCCTGAACCTCGCCCTCGAGGAGCTCGCGCTCCCACTCAGCCAGCGGCTCAGCAGCGGTCTCTTCGCCCTTGCCCTTGCGGACGTCGGAACGGGCGATCAGACCCTCGGCGACGGCGTCGGCGATCACGCGGGTGAGCAGCGCGACGGCGCGGATAGCGTCGTCGTTGCCGGGGATACGGTAGTCAACCTCGTCCGGATCAGCGTTGGTGTCCAGGATGGCGACGATCGGGATGCGCAGCTTGCGAGCCTCGGAGACCGCGAGGTGCTCCTTCTTGGGGTCGACGATCCACACGGCCGAGGGAACCTTGGTCATGTCGCGGATGCCGCCCAGGGTACGCGAGAGCTTGTCCTTCTCGCGGCGCATCATGAGCAGTTCCTTCTTGGTGTGACCGGAGGAGGCCACGTCGTCGAAGTCGATCTGCTCGAGTTCCTTCAGGCGCTGCAGACGGGTGGCAACGGTGGAGAAGTTGGTGAGCATGCCGCCGAGCCAGCGGTGGTTCACGTAGGGCATGCCGACGCGCTGGGCCTGCTCGGCCACGGCTTCCTGGGCCTGCTTCTTGGTGCCGACGAAGAGCAGGGTGCCGCCGTGGGCAACGGTCTGCTTCACGAAGTCGAAGGCGATGTCGATGTCAGCAATGGTCTGCTGCAGGTCGATGATGTAGATGCCGTTGCGCTCGGTGAGGATGAAGCGCTTCATCTTCGGGTTCCAACGGCGAGTCTGGTGGCCGAAGTGGACACCGGACTCGAGGAGCTGACGCATGGTAACGATTGCCATGGTTCGTCCTTTCCCCGCAAGTCGCGAGTGATCAGTGGGGTTTCCCCCGGGGTATCGGTTTGCTGTGCGCAGTGCGCACCCTGGTGCCATGATCGGCGACCATCCCCGTAGGGACCGAAGCCACCGCGTCTCGCCGCCCTTTGGTTGCCCGTGGACGTGCGATAAATGGCACGCGAAGTCACCTGCACGAAACAAGTGCCCGGCCATCTTACCTCACCGCCGAGCACTCTCCTGTGACAGGAGGGGTGTGAGTGTGCTGACTTTCATACGGATAGACGAGGCCTGGGTCAGCTTGGTCGATCGCGCACAGTCGGCGGTGGGTGCGGGTCGTTATCCACAGGGGTCCGAACGTGTCGCGGCCTGTCCACAGGCTCGCCGTTCTGGGTGGTTCTGTCGGTTCGGTGAGCGCAGGGTGGAGAGATGAACTCGTTACGTTATTGCCGCCGTCTGCTGCGCGCCGTTCTCCTCGTCTCTCTGTCGTGCTGTCTTGTACTTGTCATGTGCGCGCCCGCTGGGTCTGCGCAGCATCGTGAGCGTTGGCAGTGGCCGACGCTTTCCCCCGTTCCCGTCGCCTCTTCGTTCGCGCCGCCCGTCCACGATTGGCTGCCTGGAAGGCGCGGTGTCACCCTGACGTATACGGGCGGATCACCCGTGTACGCGTGTGCCTCCGGAACGGTGACGTTCGCGGGCCAGGTCGGCGGGCGCGGGGTTATCTCGATCCAGCACGAGACGCGCGGGCACACCATCTGGTCGACCTATCTACCGGTGACGCCGAGCGTGAGCGTCGGAGAGACAGTCACGATGGGCGCGCAGATCGGCACTGTCGAGGAAGAATCGCAGACCCTGCACTGGGGAGCGAAGACAGGACCGAAAACGTACGTCGATCCGATCCGGTTGACGGTTGACAGGCCACGGCTCCTGCCCTGGGATGGGAGCTGACAAGAACTCGTCGCGTCCCATGGGCGCGACGGTGACTCGAGCAGGGCGGCGCGGTGCTTGCAGGGCCTGGCCGTGCATCTGACGACGCGCCAAGCGCCGCCCTCTGCGCGGTTGTGAGCGGGCGGGCAGGCACCGCGCCGCCCACAACGCGGGGGTTGGAAGCGTCAGGCTCGTGGGGGCGCATGTCAGGCACGGGGGTGGGCGCGCTGGTAGATGGCGCTGAGCCTGGCTGTATCGACGTGGGTGTAGCGCTGGGTCGTCACCAGGGAGGCGTGGCCCAGCATTTCCTGGACAGCGCGCAGGTCGGCTCCGCCCTGGAGGAGGTGGGTGGCCGTCGAGTGGCGCAGTCCGTGGGGCGCAATGTCATGTACTCCGGCCTTCGCGGCCATTCGATGGACCATGGAGCGAACAACACGCGGATCAATGCGCCCGCCTCGGTCTCCGAGAAAGAGCGCGCTGCCGCTGGTCTCCCCAGCCAACTGAGGTCGGCCTCGTACGAGCCAGTGATCGAGGGCGTCCTCGGCAGGCGGACCGTAGGGAACGACGCGCTCCTTGTTGCCTTTACCAAGGACGCGGACGGTCAGTGCCTCTCGATTGAGTGAGGACACGTCGAGCGCGCATACCTCTGAGACACGCAGCCCACACGCGTATGTGAGTTCGAGGATCGCCCATGCGCGCATCTGCGAAGGGCCGCCGGTCAGCGCCTCAGACTTGGCGAAGTTAATGAGGGTACGCGCGTCGGACTCGTCGAGGGGCGTGGGTAGACGTTGATCGGCGCGAGGGCTGGAGAGAGCGGCTGCCGGGTCGCTCGGCAGTATTTCTTCTCGCACGGCCCATGCGGTGAAGTTACGAACGGCTGCCGTATGACGAGCGATCGTCGAGCGCGCTCCCCCGCGTACCAGCGTGTCGGCGAGCCACGAACGGATGCGGCGCTGCGTGAGGGCATGCGCGAACTCGCCGGCGGGTGCATCCCAACCGATTCCCAGGTAGTCCAGGAGAGCACGCAGGTCACCCAGGTAGGCGTCTACGGTGTGCTCGCTCATCCGCCTGCCCACACGCAGATATTCACCCCACTGATCCCCCACGCTCTCACTCATGCGTTCATCCTACGGTGTCACTCCCCCGCCTGCGGGACCACCCGCGCGTCGAGCTGGTGACGAGGCCAGCGACTGTCAAGTCCATGAGAGCACGATTCACTTCATCTCGTCCAAGTCCAGCGGATGCACAGATCGCGGGTACGCCAGCGGGAGCGCTGCGTGGAAGAGCCTCCCACACGCGGCGGGCGATAGGCGGCAGTGCATCGATGCCGTGGTCTTCCTCAACTGGCATTCCGAACAGCGTCGCCTCAGCATCGACGTCGAGGGGACCGGCCAGCTCGGCAGCATCGCGCCCGTCTCGAATGATTGTCGCGCCGTTGCGCGCCAACTCGAGGCATCCCACCGACATGGGGGCATCGACCGCACCGGGCACGGCACCGAGTTCCCGACCGCAGCTCATCGCCCACCGGGCCGTCGCCAGTGCTCCCGAGCGCGCCCCTGCCTCGACGACGATGGTTGCGGCGCTCCACGCGGCGATCAGCCGGTTGCGGGTGAGGAAACGCCATTTCGCGGGCCGGGCGGTGGGAGACACCTCTGAAATGAGAACACCGCCCCCAACCGTCATTGCACGGAAGTCAGGGATGTGACACGCCGGGTAGGGGTTGAGAACGCCACCCGCCAGGATGGCGACCGTCGCCCCACCACCCGCCATCGCGCCTCTGTGCGCTTCGATGTCGATGCCGATGGCACCGCCCGACACGACGGTATACCCCGAGCGCGCTAGGTGATAGGCCATGTTTCGGGCACACCTGCCGCCAGCTCCGGTCGATGCACGAGCTCCGATGATCGACACGTGCCCATCACTGCTGGAATCACCCGGCAGAGTCCCGAGGTACCACAGGCCGAGCGGTTCATCGTCACCCAGGCAGGAGAGCTGCGAGGGCCACCGAGGATCCGACGGGGTCACAAAACCCCCTCCAGCCCGCTCAACGCGAGCAAGGTCCGAATCGACGTCAACCTCGTGCACGCGCGCTTGCCACCGATTCCACTGCGTGAACCAGTCCGGTCTCGTATGGGCGGCAAGCAGTGAGGGCACGCCTGCCCAGGACCCTTGGAGCCATTCGCGCCCCGCTCGATCCCCGAGGACTGATCGCACAATGCGTGCTGCGGGGTCGGCGGGTTCGGAGATGGCGGACCACCAGGCACCCTCCCAGATGTCATCATCAGTTGTCATGATCGTGTCCGTTCCGCAGCTGCTGCGCTGCAACGATGTGGTCAATTGTCGGGTGAGGGGCACCGTCCAGATCAGCGAGCGTCCATGCCAGCCGAAGCATTCGGTCGATGCCTCGCATTGACGACGCCCCAGCGTCGACGAGTCGGTCGAGCTGAGCCACCAGGTCGGCGTCGATGCCGGAGTTCCGCCTGATCCATGCCCCGGGCAGTTGCGCGTTGCAGTGCCACGGCGTGTCAGTCAGTCGGTGTCGTGCTCGTTCACGCGCGACCACCACCCGCTCCCGGATGGTCGCCGAGTCACGCGAGTCCCCTATCGCCATGTCCGCGCGGGTCGGGGTGTGCACGTCGATGCGAATGTCCATGCGGTCCAGCAACGGTCCGGACAGGCGAGCCATGTAGCGACGCCGTGCGATGGACGAGCAGGTGCAGCGGCGTCCACCACGCCGCCCTCCGCACGGGCACGGGTTGGACGCCATAACCAGCTGAAACGAGGCCGGATAGCGCGCGTGAATACCCGAGCGGTGCAGGTTGACAGCACCCGATTCCAGGGGTTCACGCAGGGAGTCGAGAACGGAGGGCGCAAACTCGGCAGCCTCATCCAGGAACAGAATCCCACCGTGGGCCAGCGATGCCGCGCCCGGCGTGAGGGTTCGAGAGCCGCCACCGATGAGCGCAGCCATCGTCACCGAGTGGTGGGGTGCCTGGAACGGAGGACGCGTGACGAGAGCCGTGCCCGTCGGGACGAGGCCGGCGACAGAGTGCAGGGACGTGGTGACCAGGGCGGTGTCCGGGTCCAGGTCGGGCAAAATTGTGGGAAGGCGCGAGGCGAGCATTGTCTTGCCAGAGCCTGGCTCGCCCAGAAGAAACACATGATGTCCTCCCGCAGCGGCGACTTCCATGGCTGCAACGGCCTCGGGCTGGCCGCGGACATCCGCCATGTCGAGGATCGAGACATCCTCCGCGGAACAATCCCGGCGGCGCACGCCCAGGTGCCCTTGAAAAGGCGCTTTGATTGCCTCTCCCCCAGCCCATGCGATCATATCCGCGAGGTGTTCGAAGGCAATGACCTCGATCCCAGAGACCAGCTGCGCCTCGCGCGCACAGGCGGAGGGGACGATGACGCGGCGCACCCCGAGCGAACGAGCAGACAGCACGGCGGGCAGTACCCCTCGCACGGGTTGAATGCTCCCGTCGAGAGCCAGTTCTCCGACGATGACGCTGTCCTCGAAGGCCCTGGGCAACACCAGTCCGGTCGCCAGCGCAATAGACGAGGCGATGGCTAGGTCAAAGACGGACCCCGACTTTGGGATGCCTGCTGGGGAAAGATTGACGGTGATGCGCTGATCCAGCACGTCTAATCCGCAGGACTCGAAGGCGGCGCGCACACGGTCGCGCGCCTCGCGAACCGATGTATCCAGCAGTCCGACGAGCGTGAAGGCCACGAGGCCAGCCCCCGCGTAAGTCTCAACATCGACCAAGTGTCCCTCAATGCCGACAACACTCATCGAGTAGGTACGCGCAAGACCCGGCCCGCTCATTGCACACCTCGCAGCCAGACCACCTGCGCGCCAAGCGGACGCAGATCCACATCAGTGCACGTCACGACCGGCCAGTGACGCAAAGCCTGCGTATCCAGGGTCAATGCCACAACATCGATGCGGACGCGAGACCCCAGTCGGCCTCGTTGTCGACACCACGCGCCCGTGAGCGCGCGCAGCCGAGCGACTTTGCGAGCATCTACCGACGCGAGAGCGCTCCCCCGTTGCCTGCCCACCCGAGTGCGAACCTCGATGACGACAGTCCACGGGTTCTCCGGATCAGTGTCGTCGCGAGCGATGATGTCGAGCTCTCCGCGCCTGCCGTCGCGCCAGTTGCATTCCAGGACACGCAGGCCCGCTTCTTCGATGATCAGGCGCGCCGTGTATTCCCCCGCCACACCTAGGACCCGCCGGTCGGGTCGTGTTGAGCAATCCATGTGAGCTCACCTCCACGACCACACTGCTCCCCAGGACACGCCGCTTTCAACGTGAAAACCGCCCCCTGTGGATAGGAGGCGGCACGCGCGAGGCCCTGTGGATACGCTGCGACACGGCGAGGGGCCTGTGGATGGAGAACGCTACGGGATGTCGAGTTCTGGCTTCGACAGCTCCTCGACATTCACGTCCTTGTAAGTGATGACGCGAACTGATCGTACGAAACGCGATGATCGATAGATGTCCCAGACCCACGCGTCGGTCAGCGTCAGCTCAAAAAACACGTCGCCGCCGACGGGACGCGCCTGGACATCGACGTGATTGCACAGGTAGAAACGCCTCTCAGTCTCCACGACAAACTTAAACAAGCCAATGACGTCGCGGTATTCCTTGAAAAGCTCCAGCTCCAGGTTGTTCTCATAACCTTCGATTTCTTCGCTCACGGACCCCATCATGCCGGGGAAGACCACATGGGTCACCCTGCCACCCCGGCGCGCCCTACTTTGTGGGCTTCGTCGGCATCTTCCATGAACGCCGATGAAAATCGCTCACACCCAGCTCAGCGATAGCGCGCGCATGCGCGGCAGAGCCGTATCCCTTATTCGAGGCCCAGCCGTATCCGGGATCCTCGGTCTCGGCCATGAGGCGGTCGCGCGCGACCTTGGCCAGGACGGACGCGGCGGCCACGACAGCGCAGGATAGGTCGGCTTTGACCTGCATACGAACGGGAAGGGCGACGCCGAACGGATCCTCGGGTCCGTCGATGCCCCCGAACAGGTCGTCGGGTTCGGACAGCCAGTCATGGGAGCCGTCCAAGAGGACGCCGCCGGGGATGAGGCCTCGGCTCGCGACCTCAGCGAGGGCACGACGCCCAGCCAGGCGCAGCGCGACAATGATCCCCCACCGGTCGATCTCCTGAGGCGAGGCGTATCCGACGGCACAGTCTTGGACCCAGGACTGAATAGGCTCGACGAGAGCGTCGCGACGGCGCGGGGTGAGCGCCTTGGAGTCGGTGAGTCCAGCGGGGACGGGCGGAGCGTCCGCCCCGATGAGGGCGACGCCGACGGCGACAGGGCCGGCGATAGCACCGCGACCGACCTCGTCCATGCCAGCGACGATCCCCCAGCGCGTCGCGAGGGACATCTCGAGGTCACGCGAGGCTGTGCTCATGAGGACTTGGGGACGGATGCGAAGGTTTCGGGGCGGCCAACATCCGTACTCCAGTGGGACGTCGGCCAAATGACGGCCTGAACCGTACCAACGACCGAGGAGACAGGGACGTAGGGAGACTGGCCCTCACCCATGTGATAGCGCGAGTCGGCGGAGTTGGAACGGTTATCTCCCATGACCCACAGATGTCCCTCGGGAACGGTGACATCGAACGTACGCTCACCGCAGGGCACCTGCCCGTTCGCGATGTAGGGTTCGTCGATCTCAACACCGTTGACGCTGACCTTGCCTGTGGTGCTCTGACACGTCACGTGATCGCCACCGACACCGATAACACGCTTCACGAGGGTCTGCTCTCCACCGGCAGGGACGAAGCCTGTGAACTCTCCGATCTTGCGGATCGCGGAGGGAGACGTGATCTCCGTAGGTCCGAGCCACCCGAGCGTATCGTCGAAGACGACGACATCACCACGGTGAATGTTTGATCGAAGCGCATCGACACGGGAGACCGCGATACGGTCGTCCTCCACCAGCGTGTTACGCATCGAGGGAGACGGGATCCAGAAGACCTGGATGATGAAGGCACGCAGCAGTGAGGAGATGAGGAGTGCAACGACGATGATAACGATGATCTCGCGCAACCACACCAAGGGGTTACGCCGTGCCCGTGCTTCCGCGCGCTCGCGATCCCGGAGCGACGGCGCGTGAGCCGGTCCGAGTTCAGGGCTTGCAGTCGAGATCATGCATTCTCCTTTATTCCTCGTGGACCATCCAAGAATACGGCGAGGCCCGACACCAGCGCGCGGTGTCGGGCCTTTCCGTGAAAAATGCCAAGGCACGTGGCCCGGCTAGCCTCACTCGGCCTTGCCGGAGCGGTGTTCCTTGATCTTCGCGGCCTTGCCGTGACGCTCACGCAGGTAGTAGAGCTTGGCGCGGCGCACGTCGCCCTTGGTGACGACCTCGATGTGGTCGATCGTGGGGGCGTGAACCGGGAAGGTACGCTCGACGCCCACACCGAAGGAAACCTTGCGGATCGTGAACGTGGAGGACACGCCGTGACCGCGGCGAGCGATCACAACGCCCTGGAAGACCTGGATACGGGAGCGGTTGCCTTCGATAACCTTGACGTGCACCTTGAGGGTGTCGCCCGCGCGGAACGGCGGGATATCATCGCGCAGCGAAGGCGCGTCAACAGCGTCCAGCTTCTGCATTTTTTCTCCTTGACGCCTCTGCCGCAGGTCGGGGGCGCCTGGTTGGGCGGGTCCGTGCCCGCTCATTCGTTCGTCTGATTGTGCGCCTCGGTGTCCCCCTGCGGCAGGATGAACCACGCACAATCCTGGCTAGTATCCCATACATCGGGCACGTTTAGGCGAGTTGCCTGCCGTCAGCGCCCGTGAGATGACGCACCATCACAACGTCGTGGTTAAGGACGCCGCCAACATCGAAGATGCGGGTGGAACGACGACGGAACCCATGGCGTTTGTAGAAGGCCTGCGCATGCTTGTTGGCGCGGTTGGTGCCCAGAGCCACGGATGTGTGCCCGCACTGCGCCGCATCGGCGAGCGCACGCTCGACGAGCGTATCGGCGATGCCACTGCCCCTCCACGGCGCGTCGACGTAGCACTTGGACAGGTACGCAGCGTCGGCTTCAACCTTTCCGGGGCGCACGCATTCGTCGGGGATCGCTCCCTTGCCGACGACCGTCAGCGTGTATCCGACGAGGGCACCATCAACTTCGGCGACCAGTATTCGGTACCGCTCTGGCTGACTGGCCACGGCCTCGAACATGTCGGGGCTTAACTCGGCCGCAATGAACGCGTCAATGGCCTCGCGGGGTAAATCGGGAGGGCATGCCTCGGGGAAGGTACGCGCGGCCAGGGCACTGAGCGCGTGCGCATCCCCGACCTCGGCGCTACGAATGTCGACGGGGCGAGCCGCCCCCTCACGCGGGTACGCGACACCGCAGGCGGCCAAAGCCGCGCGGTCCTCACGGCCAAGCGAGTCGGCGCGCAACGACAGGGCAATGTCGGGACGCACCGCAGCGGTCTTTTCGATCGCACGGTCGCGTCGCCAGCGCTCGATGGCCGCGTGGTTGCCTCCCAGCAGAACCTCTGGAATCTCCAAGGAACGAAACTCACGGGGTTTGGTGAAAACAGGATATTCGAGGAGACCCGCGCCCGAGTGCGACTCCTCGACGAGCGAGTCGGGATTACCCATGAAGCCGTCCAGGAGGCGCGCGACTGCCTCGGTGAGCACCATCGCCGCGACCTCGCCACCGTTGAGGACGTAGTCACCGATGGAGAACTCCAACACCTCGACGCCCGCTCCCCGGTAGTGCTGGGCCACGCGCGCATCGATCCCCTCGTAACGCCCACACGCGACGATAATCTGATCGGCGCACGCCAGGTCTTCAACAAGGGGCTGGGTCAGCGGGGTACCCGACGGTGTCGGGATCGCGAGGATACGCCGCGACGAGGCCGGGGTCCCATCCTCGTCACCGGTGCGCAGCGGGATGGCGAGCACCTCATCGAGGGCGCGCGCCCACACGTCTGCGCGCATGACCATGCCGGCGCCGCCACCGTAGGGAGTGTCGTCGACGCTGCGGTGCTTGCCGGTGGCCCACTCGCGCAGGTCATGGGCTTCAACCGAGACGAGGCCGGCATCCTCTGCCTTGCCCATGAGGGAGAGCGTCAGGGGCGCGAAATAATCGGGAAAGATCGAAATAAGGTCGAAACGCACGCTACTCGCCGTCCCGCTCAGAAACGGCCTGATCGTCGAACAGGCCTGGGGGCGCGTCGATGACGACGAAACCGCCCTCCACATCAACGGTGGGGACGAGCTGAGTGACGAAGGGAACCATGACGGTACCTGCCTGAGTCTTGACGAGCAGCAGGTCCTGGGCGGCACCGGGGGTCAAGCCGCTGACGGTGCCGAGTACCTCGCCACTTCGCGTGCGGGCCGCAAGACCCTTGAGCTGATGCGGATACCAGGCGTCCTCTTCCTCGTGCTCCTCGACAAGCAGTCGAGCACCGCGCAGCGCTTCGGCATCCTCGCGCGACACGCACTCCTCGAAGGAGGCCAGGACACGGTCCTTATGGACGCGGATGGATCGGACCGTCACCGCAGTGCCGCGTCCCGCGACGTCCAGGCGCGCGCCCGGTGTCAACACCTCCGGATCGTCGCTGCGAACGTCGAGAATGACCTCACCGCGCAGGCCGTGAGCGGGGCCGACGATAGCGGCTGTGAGCTGCATGGGTTCTCCTCATCATGAACGGGAATCTGTCCGAAGGATACAACGAAGGGGTCCGGCGGTGCCGGACCCCTTCGTGACGTGTGCGAGTCTTACTCGCGATCCGTGTCAACAACGTCGACTCGGACGGTGCCGCGCGTAGACAGCGCACCCATGACGGTGCGCAGAGCGCGAGCCGTCCGACCGCCACGACCGATGACTCGTCCCAGGTCCTCGGGGTTCACGCGAACCTCAAGGAGCTGACCGCGTCGCATCGAGCGAGGGGTCACCTCGACATCTTCGGGGTGGTCAACGATGCCGCTGACCAGGTGCTCCAGCGCGTCGGCGAGCATGCTCAGGCATCCTCTCCAGCGGCTTCGTCAGAAGCCTGCTCGGCCTCGGCGGCAGCCGTGGCAGCAGCAGCTTCTTCCTCGGCCTTCTTGGCGGAGGCAGCAGCCTTGGACTTCTCGGCCGCAGCCTCGGCGTCCTTGATGGCCTGCTCGGCCTGGGCGGCCTTGTCGGCCTCGGAGACGATGACGCGGGAAACCGCGTCGGCCTTGCCGTTGTGCTTAGCAATGTCACCGGTCAGGACCAGCAGGTTGCGGACCTGGTCGGAGGGCTGAGCGCCAACACCGAGCCAGTACTGGGCACGCTCAGAGTCGATGCGGATGATCGACGGGTTCGGCTGAGGATCGTAGTAGCCGACCTCTTCGATGACGCGGCCATCACGCTTCTTACGGGAATCGACGACGACAACGCGGTACTGGGCGGCATGGATCTTGCCCATGCGCTTCAGGCGAATTCGAACTGCCACTTGAGTGGTCTCTCCATTTCAGAATTGGTGTGGACCTTTGCGTCCCGAGGTGGGAAACACAGGGGCCGCATCGGACCGGGACACGACGACACGCAGTGAGAGGGTCTACGTTCCGCCGGGTACAGCTAGCGATTATGCCATAATTCGAGCCTGAATCCCACAGGGGAACGCCATGCTTGACACTGCAGCGCGGTTAGATCCATCACTACACATACGTGGAGTGTCTAGGGACGCTCCCACGCACACTCTCCCCCGATATATACGGAGGTCGGCCTCGCGAGGGCGAGCGGGTCGGCGCGCGGATCATCGTCGAGTATCAGCAGATCAGCGTCCGCTCCTTCGACGAGGCCGGGGCGGCCCAGGTATCGGAGGCTGACCCAGGTGGACGCGTCGATGACGGCCTGGGACGAGGCACCCCAGCGCGACCACAGGTCAAGCTCGCCCGCGATGGAACCGTGCTCCTGGTATCCACCAGCATCGGTTCCCTGCAGGAGGAGGATGCCTGCGTCCAGAAGCATCTGGAAGTGTTCGACACGCGTGTCATACATGCGCTGCATGGTGGCCGCGTAGACGGGGTACTTAGTCCCCGCCTGCGCGGCAAAGTCCGCGAAAAGCTCGACCTGGCGCAGGGTCGGGGTTACGGCGATGCCGCGCGCTGCGATCTCGCTGGCCTGGTCCGCGTCGATGCCGCTGCCGTGCTCAATGTCATCGACACCCGCTTCAATGAGCGAATCAATGACGCGGTGAGAGAAAGCGTGGACAGCGATGCGCGCCCCGGCCTCGTGCACTGCGGCGACCGCCTCGCGCAGGACGGAGGGATCCCACAGCGGCATGAGGTCAGCGTCCGCGCCGCCGCTGCGGTCGATCCAGTCACCGACGATCTTGACCCAGCCGTCGCAGCGCCCCGCCATGTTGGCCAGGACGCGAGGCAGCTCACGCTGATCCTCGACATCCAGTGGCAGGTCACGCATGTAGCGCTTGGGCCGCGCAACGTGGCGGCCACAGCGGATCAGGCGCGGACCAACAAGGTCGTTCACGCACGAGTTATCGACGGGCACGCCACAATCACGCACGAGCGTCACGCCACTGGCGAGCGTGAGCGCCGACTGCCGGATCATATCCTCGGGCGACACCGGGCCGGTCGAGGAATAACCAATGTGGCAGTGCGCGTCCACCATGCCCGGCACGATAAAGCCGCAGCGCTCGGCGCGATCCGCCAATTCGTCACCGACGCGACGAATGAGTCCGTCGGACACAGACCACGTACCGCTCACCCACCGCGGGCGAACGAGCGCATCCTCAGCCCACAGGCCGACGCCGGTGACGAGCACGGCTCAGAGCTGTCCGAGCATACGCTTGACGTCGTCCGGCAGATCGTCAATCGTCGGACGCGCGGCGGGTGCCTGAGCGGCACCACCGAAGGAGGATCCCTGTGGGGCGCTGCGCTCCGATGGGGGCAGCATGGCCTCGAGTTCCTGCTGGCGGCGCTTCGCGGGATTACCGGAGCGAGCCTTCTTCTTCACGCGAGCGCGCTGGGCCTGTGCCTTACGGGCATTCACCTTCTGCTTGGCCTTGCCGCCGCGTCCCGGCAGAGCACCCATGCCGGGCACTCCCCCACCCATCTGGCCCATTTGGCCCATCATTTCGCGGGCAGCCTCAAAGCGCTGGACAAGCTGGTTAACCTCTTTCACCGTCGTGCCCGAACCGCGGGCGATACGCGCGCGGCGCGAGCCATTGAGGATCGAGACATCCTCACGCTCGGCGGGCGTCATCGAACGGACGATAGCCTCAACGCGGTCGACCTCGCGCTCGTCGAAGTTGTCGATCTGCTCGCGCAGCTGGGCAGCACCCGGGATCATGCCGAGCATCTTCTTCATGGACCCCAGCTTCTTAATCTGCTGGAGCTGGCTGAGGAAGTCGGCGAGGGTCAGCTGGCCGGCCAGGGCCTTGGAGGCGACCTTTTCGGCCTCCTCGGCGTCCATCTTCTTCTCGGCCTGCTCGATGAGGGTGAGGATGTCACCCATGTCGAGGATGCGCCCGGCCATACGATCCGGGTGGAAGCGCTCGAAGTCATCGAGTCCCTCGCCCGTGGAAGCGAAGAGAATCGGAGCGCCGGTCACGCCGCGCACAGACAGGGCGGCACCGCCTCGCGCGTCGCCGTCCAGCTTGGACAGGACCACTCCGGTAAATCCGACGCCATCACGGAATGCCGTCGACGTGGACACCGCGTCCTGACCAACCATGGCGTCCAGGACGAACATGATCTCGTGCGGGTTGACGGCATCGCGAATCGCGATCGCCTGGTCCATCATCTCTTGGTCGACGCCGAGGCGACCGGCGGTATCGACGATGACGACGTTGATGCCGCTCTGGCGGGCGAACTCAACACCGCTGCGTGCGACCTCGACGGGGTTGCCCACACCGTTGCCGGGTTCGGGAGCCCACACCTTGACGCCGGCGCGCTCGCCGACGACCTGAAGCTGTTGGACGGCGTTAGGGCGCTGGAGGTCGGACGCCACGAGGAGGACGGTCTTGCCTTCCTCACGCAGCCACTTGCCGAGCTTTCCGGCCAGGGTGGTCTTACCGGCACCCTGAAGGCCGGCGAGCATAAAGACGGTGGGACCGGACTCCGCGAAAGTCAGTTCGCGGGTGGCACCGCCCAGGATCTCAACGAGTTCGTCGTGGACGATGGAGACGACCTGCTGGCCGGGGTTGAGAGCCTTGGAGCGGGCCGCACCGTAGGCCTTCTCGCGAACCTGGGAGGTGAACTGACGGACGACGGGAAGGGCGACATCCGCCTCGATGAGGGCGCGGCGGATATCGGAAATCGCCTGATCGACGTCGGACTCGGTCAGGACCCCGCGACTGCGCAGGGTGCGGAAGGATTGGGTCAGGCGATCTGACAGGTTTCCAAACACGTGTGTTCTCCCAAGATGGCTACAGTACTAGGTCAGGTTAGCGCACCTCGGCCCCGGTCGTGTGACCAGGGCCGAGGATAGTGGCGTGGCAAGTGGGTGCTTAGGCGCGGCCCACGATCGCGTCGACGAAACCCTGCGGGTCGAAGGGTGCCAGATCGTCCGCACCTTCGCCGAGGCCGACGAACTTCACGGGAACGCCCAGGGCCCGCTGGACCGAGACAACGATGCCGCCCTTCGCGGATCCGTCAAGCTTGGTCAGCACAATGCCGGTCACTCCGGTCGCTTGCGCGAACACCTCCGCCTGCTTCATACCGTTCTGACCGGTGGTGGCGTCCAGGACCAGGAGGACCTCGGAGACGGGGGCCTGCTTTTCCATGACGCGCTTGATCTTGCCAAGCTCATCCATGAGTGTGGACTTATTCTGCAGACGGCCCGCCGTGTCGACGAGGACGACGTCGACGTCGCGCGCAATGCCCTCGCGCACAGTCTCGAAGGCAACGGATGCCGGGTCGGCACCTTCTCGGTCGCTTCGCACAACGTCAACGCCCACGCGCTCACCCCACGTGGCGAGCTGGTCGGCGGCGGCGGCGCGGAAGGTATCGGCAGCGCCCAGGAGGACGGACTTGTCTTCCGCGACGAGGATGCGCGCAAGCTTACCGACGGTCGTCGTCTTGCCGGTGCCGTTCACACCAACCATGAGGACGACGGCTGGCTTGGACGTTCCGTCCGCCTCCGGGCGGGTCAGATCAAGAGAGCGGTCCATGTCGGGGCCGACGAGGGCCAGGAGTTCCTCGCGCAAGATCTCACGGATGCGAGCCTCGTCAGTCGTGGACTCGACGGCGACGCGGCGCTTGAGCGCCTCCATGAGGGAATCGGTCGCCTCCAAGCCGAGGTCCGCGATGAGCAGGGACTCCTCGATTTCTTCCCAGTCTGCGGCACTGAGCTGGCCTCGGCTGAGAACTCCGAGAATCGCGCGGCCAAGTGCGCCGGAGGAAGCGAGACGTTTGCGCAGGCGCTCCATGCGCCCGCGCACGGGTTCGGGCCGTTCGACGGTCGGCTCGGCGGTGATCTCCGCTTCAGCCGGGGCGGCGGACTCTTCCGATGCCTCGGGACCGGCGCGAGGCCGCTCTGGGCTTTCCCCATCGGCTTGCGTCGGCGTTGGACTCTCTCCGGTGGCGGGCACCTGGGGCTGGGCCGGGACCGAAACGTCCTCGGACGGGCGCTGACGCGAGCTGACGACCAGGCGGATGACCAGGCCGACCAGCACGGCGAGCACCAGGCCGACGACGACTGCCCACGGCGTTTGAAGGAATGAAACAAATGCGTCCATGGGGCCATTATCCCCCATGGACGCATCCGGATGAAAGCGTGAGTCACGCCGGGTGTGTTACTGACCCTGCGCCTTGCCTCGCGAGCCGCCACCGCGCTTGTTTTCCTTACCGTTGCGGTCGAACCGACCACTGACACGCCCGGTGACATTTTCGAGGCGATCAACGCCAGGCAGCCGATCAGCATCGAAGTACGCGTTAGAAGAGTCAGCAGTGCTCAAGAGAGCATCCAGTGACGCCGTACGCGGAACGACAGGCCCATCGGAAGACGACGAGGCACGCTTAGGTAAGGAATGCGTGCGCACATCCTGCGTGATTTCCTCGCGCTCACGCTTGATGACACCCTTCCAGTCGTTGGCGCTGCGTCGCGACAGCGCGAGGACGGCCACAACACCGGCCGCGACGACGATAACCAGAATGACAGTCACAACGAGAATCAGCGTACCCTCAAGCATGTCTTCATCCTGCCCTACCAACCCCATTTAATGCGACGAAGCCACCCGAAGCTGACAGCATTGTGACGATGTTGTCATGGGGGCCAGGAACGTATGTTCCTGGCCCCCATGTACGTACGGTGTACGTCAGTCGAGGTAATCGCGCAGAACCTGCGAACGCGAGGGGTGACGCAGCTTCGACATCGTCTTGGATTCAATCTGGCGGATGCGCTCACGCGTGACGCCGTAAACCTTGCCGATCTCATCGAGCGTCTTAGGCTGGCCATCACCCAGGCCGAAACGCATGGAGACGACACCGGCCTCACGCTCCGACAGCGTGTCGAGGACGTGGTGGAGCTGTTCCTGGAGCAGAGTGAAGGATACGGCGTCGGCAGGCACGATAGCCTCGGAGTCCTCAATGAGATCACCGAACTCCGAATCGCCGTCCTCACCCAGCGGAGTGTGCAGCGAGATGGGTTCGCGGCCATACTTCTGGACCTCGACAACCTTCTCGGCAGTCATGTCGAGTTCCTTCGCCAGTTCCTCGGGGGTGGGTTCACGACCCAGGTCCTGCAGCATCTGGCGCTGGACACGGGCAAGCTTGTTAATGACCTCGACCATGTGCACGGGGATGCGGATCGTGCGAGCCTGGTCAGCCATCGCTCGGGTGATCGCCTGACGGATCCACCACGTGGCGTAGGTCGAGAACTTGTACCCCTTCGTGTAGTCAAACTTTTCGACCGCGCGAATAAGACCGAGGTTACCCTCCTGAATGAGGTCCAGGAACTGCATGCCGCGACCGGTGTAGCGCTTAGCCAGCGACACGACCAGACGCAGGTTGGCCTCGAGCAGGTGGTTCTTCGCCTGCTGACCATCCTGGGCCAGGAAGTGCAGCTCGCGACGCTCGCGGCTGGTCATCTCGTCGGCCTGGTTCTTCAGCTTGTACTCGGCGTACAAGCCGGCCTCGATGCGGCGGGCCAGGTCGACTTCCTGCTCGGCGTTCAACAGGGAGACCTTGCCGATCTGCTTGAGGTAGTCCTTCACCGGGTCGGCGGTCGCGCCAGCGACCGTCACCTGCTGGACGGGTTCGTCGGTCTCGTCGGAGTCGGAGACGACGAATCCACCCTTGACGTGAATGCCGGCGTTCGTGCGTTCGCGCAGCGCGGCACCCTCGGCTGCCTTCGTCTCTTCCTCCTCAGGCTCCTCTTCGCCCTCGGTCACATCCTCATCGTCGGTATCGGTCTCCAGGTCCGGATCCTCAAGGTCCTCGCCCGTGGGATCAAAGTCTTCTTCTTCCACGACCTCGAGATCCGGCGTCACCTCCCCGATAACCTCCGCATCCTTCTTCTTGCGGCCGCGAGGTTTCTTGGCGGCGGGCTTCTTCTCCTCGGCACCCTCCGCCGCCTGCTTCGTGGTCTTCTTGGGAGCAGTCTTCTTCGCGGGAGCCTTCTTCGCGGCGGACTTCTTGGCGGCAGCCTTCTTCTCCTCGGTGCCCGAGGCTGCCTCAGCCTTCGCAGTCGACGCGGCCTTCCTGGTGCGCGTCGTCTTCTGCGCGAGGGCTTTCACCTCCGGGGCGTCCTTAGTCGTCGCGGAGTCCTTTGCCGAAGCGCGCGATGCACTCACACGGGTCCCTTTCATTGATGGGTATGCAAAACAGCGCCGATTGCAAATCGGCATACCATCACCAGTTTAGTGCGTTACTCGATAGTTTTCCTGACGGTAGGTGTGACGCTTCCCTGCCTAAGGCCCGCGCATACCCTCGCCCGTCAGTTACAGTGACCACATGAGTCTGAGCGAGAGTTTCTCCGTGCTACGTCCCCACATCGACGAGGCGACCGCGACCGCCCTGGCACGCCTCCTTACCCGCGCGGGCGCGACACCGCGCTCGTCCGCATTCTCCGAGGCCGTAGTTTCCTCGGCGGAAGGAGGCAAACGCTTCCGCGCTCTCATGGCCCACGTCGGCTGGTCACTGAGTTCGGGCAGGCCCCTGTCGGAGGCGCGCCTGCCCCACCTGGCAGCCGCACTTGAGCTCTACCAGGCCAGCGCCCTCGTCCACGACGACATCATCGATCATGCGGATGAGCGGCGCGGTGCACCGACGCCTCACCGCCGCCTCGCAGACCTCCACCGGGGCGCGGGATGGATCGGGTCGTCAGGGACCTTTGGCCGCAACGCCGCGATTCTCGTGGGAGACTTCCTCTTCTCGGCAGCGAGCGCCGAGGCCGCCGAACAGGCGTTGGACCTGCCCGAGGCGAATGCACGCGCTTTCGCCCGCAGCTTCGCCGACATGCATGCTGAGGTTGCACTGGGCCAGTACCTCGACATCATGGCCGAACAGAGTCCACTGGATCCCCGGCGCGCCGACGCGCTGAGCGCAGCCGATTCTCTCGATGTCGCCCTGCACAAGTCCGCGCATTATTCCGTCGTTCGTCCCGCCCAGCTCGGCGCGATCTGCGGAACCAACTCGACACACGTCATCGACGACATGACCGACACCCTCGATGCAATCCTGACGCCTTGGGGGCTGGCCTTCCAGCTGCGCGACGACGACCTCGGCGTCTTCGGAGACCCAACAGTCACCGGCAAGCCAGCCGGGGACGACCTGCGCGAGGGCAAGCGAACCGTCCTGCTTGCCCTGACCTGGGCGGCCTCCTCCCCCGCCGAGCGCACAGCTCTCGCGAACGTACTCGGGGTTGCGGAGGCTTCGACCGACGAAATCGCGGTCGCGACACAGATCATCGAGCGCAACGGACGCAGCGCGCACGAGGCTGAAATTGCGAACCTCGTCGCACAAGGCCACCGCGCACTTGACGCGTCAGCCTTCGGCGACGAGGCATCCGCCATGCTGCGTGAACTCTGTGACATCCTCACCGCCCGGCGCGCCTAGACACCGGGGGCGAGGACATCAGAATGCCAAGGTCGAGGCGATGCGATTGACGCGGTGGTGACGACCCGAGGTGAGCGCGTCGATGGGGCGTTCACCCAGCTCGTCCTGCACGGCGTACAACCAGGCCAGGGATTCCTCGGGAGTGAAGCCGTCATCGGCCAGGAGGGTCAGCGTCCCCTGCAGGAAGGGCAGCGGTTCCCAGCCGTTCTCGCCCTTCACGATGATGTCGCGGGGTACCCCGCGTTCGCCGGACGCGGAGCGCGCCTCGATCAGGACGCGGTCACGAATTAGCTGTTTGAGGCGGCGTTCCTCAATACCGAGCAGACGGCACACCTCGTCGGTGGATAACAGGGTCATATCAGCACTGGTCATGACCGCAACACTACCGCATCGCTGCGCCGCACCGGTGTCTACACTTCCAATGATTTGCCGAAAACTCCCATAGAATCAACAAAGTGAGCGACGAGAAGACATACGACCAAACCGACCCACTGATCGGCCGCCTGATTGATCAGCGATACCGGGTTACGCGCAGACTGGCGCGCGGCGGCATGGCGACCGTATACGTCGCCCAGGACGAACGCCTGGAGCGACCCGTGGCCCTAAAGGTCATGCACCCCCACCTCGCTGAATCCGATGCCTTCGTCGAGCGCTTCCACCGAGAGGCGCGCGCCGCCGCACGCATTGTCCACCCGGGCGTCGTCTCCGTCTTCGACCAGGGAGTCGTCTCGGGCCAGGGCTTCCTCGTCATGGAGCTCATCGATGGGACCAACCTGCGCGCACTCCTGAATGCCCAGGGCGCGTTCACGATTCCGCAGGCACTGCGCTACACGACCGACATCCTCGAGGCTCTGCGCGCAGCCCACCGCATGGGTGTCATTCACCGCGACATCAAGCCCGAGAACATTCTTGTTCCCACCGATGGCCCCGCGAAGGTCGCCGACTTCGGCCTAGCTCGCGCGGTCTCGGAAGGGTCGACGTCCGCCACGGGCAACATGCTGGGAACAGTCGCCTACATTGCGCCCGAGATCGCTCTGACCACCGAAGCTAACGCGCGCTCCGACCTGTACTCCGTCGGCATCATGCTCTACGAGATGCTCACCGGTGCCGTGCCGTGGGCTGACGAATCACCCCTGCAGATCGCCTCTCACCACGTCTCGGACGACGTTCCGAGTCCCTCGGCCACCCTTCCGTGGATTCCCCGCGAGATCGACGACCTCATCGCCGCGCTCACCGCGCGTAACCCCGCGAACCGATGCGCCGACGCGTCCGACGCCCTCGACCTGGTGGCGCGGGCCGCAGCGTCCATCCCCTCCGACATCGCCAACCGCCGCGCCGAGGTAGCACACGAGGACAGCCGAAGCGGTTCCGAGACAACCGCCTTGAACACGGAGGTCATGCCCACCCAGCTCACGCAAGCGATGCCCGCGCCCGCCGTCACCACCGCGACTGCTCTCCCCACCGCGACCGCCGTCACCACCGTGCACGCCTCCACCCCGACCGAGACCCCTTCCGCGGGCGAACTTCCTGCGAAGATGTCCACGCGAGCGATACTCCTGGCTGTCATCGCCTTTCTGCTCATCGTCGCCGCCAGCTTCGGCGGGAGCTGGTGGTGGACCGAGTATGGTCCCGGTTCTTACCTGACGATGCCCACCACAACGGGACGGGACCTGGCAGACGTGCAGGCAGACCTGGGTGCCATCGGACTGGCTTCTTCCGTTGAAGAGGAGTTCTCTGACGACGTCCAATCCGGCATTGTCACGCACTCCGACCCGGACGGCGGCAGCTCCGTGCATAAGAGCACGAACGTCCAGCTGTACGTCTCCAAGGGCATCGACATGAAGGACGTTCCAAACGTCGTCGGAAAGGGACAGGACGAGGCCTCGCGTACCCTGGCAGACGCCGGATTGGCCTTGGGCGCTGTCACTGATGCCTACTCCGAAGAAGTTCCCCCAGGTCAGGTCATCTCCCAGTCCGTCGCAGCGGGCACCTCCCTGGCCCACGACTCCACGGTCGACGTCGTCCTCTCCAAGGGCCGCGAACCCCGGACCGTGCCCTCCCTGACCGGCAAGGGTGCTTCCGCCGCCAAGAGTTCGATCGAGGCCCTCGGCCTCGTTGCCTCACCCACTGAGGCCTACTCCGACACAGTCCCCGAGGGACAGGTGATCTCCCAGCAGACCCGCGAGGGTTCCACCGTGTACCGTGGCGACTCCGTCTCCTACACCGTATCCAAGGGACCCGAGATGGTCACCGTTCCCGACGTCGTCGGCCTTCAGCGTCAGGAAGCACGCAACAAGCTCGAAGGAGCCGGGCTCACCGTCCAGGAAGACCTGATCCTCGGAGGCTTCTTCAACACCGTGCGCTCGTCCGACCCCGCCGGCGGCAGCAAGGTCAAGAAGGGGTCGACCGTGACGATCTCCGTCGTGTGACGCCACGTCGCGGCGACTATCCGCCGCTCGCCGCGCTCACCGCACGCGGGGTGCCTCGAGCACAGAAAGATCCCCGGCCTCGTCCACATGAATGAATGAACGAGGCCGGGGATCCTCTCTCCGCGATAGCTCACTCCTCGTGGGAGGAACCCTTCGCCAGATACTGAGCGACCTGGAATGCCATCTCCAGGCTCTGCTGATGATTCAAACGAGGATCGACAAGCGTCTCGTAACGATCACGCAGCGACTCGTCGTCGATATGCTCGGAGCCGCCAATCACCTCGGTGACGTCGTCACCGGTGAGCTCGACATGCAGGCCGCCCGGCACGGTGCCCGCTGCCTCGTGCGCCTCGAAGAAGCCACGGACCTCGTCCATGACCGTCTCAAAACGACGCGTCTTATATCCGGTCGACGACGTGATCGTGTTGCCGTGCATCGGATCCGTCATCCACGTGATCGGTCGGCCATCCTCGCGCGCCGCCTCAAGCAGCGGAGGCAGCACCTCACGGATGCGTTGCGCACCCATGCGCGTGATGAAGGACAGGCGTCCCTCCTCGCCATCCGGGTTGAGGCGGTCGATGAGCGAGAGCATCTGATCGCGCTTCGTGGACGGACCAAGCTTGACCCCAATCGGGTTACGCACGCGCGACAGCAGCTCGATATGAGCTCCCTCCTCCTCGCGCGTCCGCTCCCCCACCCACAGGAAGTGGGCAGACGTGTTGTAGGGCTCGCCCGTACGCGAATCAATGCGCGTCATCGCCGACTCATACTCCAGGAGCAGAGCCTCATGCGAGGAATACAGGTCCACGTCGCGCAGCGTCTCAAAATCAACGCCCGCTGCTCCCATGAACTTGATCGCGCGGTGAATGTCGGCAGCCAGCGACTCGTAGCGCGCATACGCCGGATTCGACATGAAGCCCTGATTCCAACGGTGTACCTGCCGCAGATCCGCATAGCCGCCCTTCGTGAAGGCGCGGATCAGATTCAGCGTCGAGGCCGCATGGTTATACAGGGACAGGAGGCGCTGCGGGTCGGGCTCGCGCGCCTCGGGAGTGAACTCGAACGAGTTGACCGCGTCGCCGCGATAGCTCGGCAGCGTCACGCCGTCGCGCGTCTCCAGGTCGGAGGAACGAGGCTTGGCGTACTGCCCCGCGATACGACCGACCTTGATGACCGGCAGCGACGCGCCGTACGTCAGGACGACAGCCATCTGCAGCAGCGTCTGGATCTTCAAACGCACGTGATCGGCGGTCGCCTCCGCAAAGGTTTCGGCACAGTCTCCGCCCATCAGCACAAAGGCCTCGCCGCGGGACGCCGCACCCATCCACGTGCGCAGGTCATCGACCTCGCCCGCAAACACGAGGGGCGGCTGACGGCGCAGCTGAGCCGTCACCTCGGACACGGACTCGGCATCCGCATACGAGGGCTGTTGGGCCGCGTCCAGGCCGCGCCACGTATCCCAGGGAGCGCGCTCCCCGGACTCGGGCGACCACAGACGCTCGGGGACGCGGCGGGTGCGAGGCTTACGCACAGGCTCCCCGCCGCGTCCGGGAGTGATGGAAGGAATCACGCGAAGCGACTCACTCGCCAGCCGGCTCGACGCTCTGGCCGATCTCGGCCATCATCTCGAGGAACCACGGAGCCGAGATGTCGAAAGGCTTGCCACCCGCGATGCGCGGGAACGGGATAGCCTTCAGACGATCGTTGTCCTCTTCGTCGTGACCGATGACGCCGGACTCGCCCTTGAACGCGCACTCGACGGCCAGGTCGGTCATCGACTTGATCAGGCGAAGGTCGTCGGCGTTGGCGCGCGAGGAACGCGAGAAGTAGCCGGACTTCTGAACCATGACCTTCTCAGCGTCGATCTTCTCGGCGAACTGCTTGGCGAACCACTGGCCGGGGTTGATCGTGTCGAGCTTGACGTGGCCGAAGGGGTCGCGCTGGACCTCGCCACCGGCAGCCTCGATCTCCGCGATGATCTCGGGGACGCCAGCGCCCTCAGACAGGAAGATGTTGACGTTGCCCTGCTCGTCCATGATCGCCTTGAGGCGCTTGGCCTCGGCGTCCAGATCGATCTTCATCTCGGGCACGAAGATGGCGTGGATGTCCCAACGTTCCTTCGACAGGCCGATCGAGGGCACCCACTCCTGGGTCTTGAGCCACTCGTGGTAGCGGTGCGAACCCGCAGCGGTCAGCCACCCGCAGTGGCGGCCCATGATCTCGTGGATGATGAGCATGCGGGGGTTGGAGCGATGCTCGCCGATAACGTTCTGGGAGTACTCCGACACCTCTTCGGCGGCGGTCCAAGCGCCGAGGGACTGACGGATCGGCACCACGTCGTTGTCGATGGTCTTGGGCAGGCCCACGACGGTCAGGTGGTAGTCGTGCTCCTCCAGGTAGGCAGCAAGGTCGGCGGCCGTCGTATTGGTGTCGTCGCCACCGATGGTGTGCAGGACATCAACGCCGTCGGTGCGCAGCTGCTCGGCAGCCTTCTGCAGCGGATCCTCATCCTCGGCGACGAGGCCGCGCTCGACCAGGTTCTTCTTGTTCGTCAGCTTGACGCGGGAGTTACCAATCGGGGAGCCGCCGTAGCGGTGGAGGACGGCTGCGTGCTTACGAGCCTCCTCGTCCACCAGCACGTAGTTGCCGGTGAGCAGGCCGTGGTAGCCATTCTGGTAAGCGATGATCTCGACGGAGGGATCAATTTCGTTGTAGCGCTCGATGAGTCCACCGACAGCGGAGGACAGGCACGGGGCGAAGCCACCTGCGGTCAGCAGGGCAACACGACGGACCGACATGAATGTCACCTTTCTCAGGTTGGTTAGGTACGGCCCCGCGCAGATAGGCGAGCCGCGACACCCGGGCTGCCCGATGGGGCTGCCTAGTGCATGGACCCGCGCGTGAGCAGGGCACAGTCCATTCTACCCGGCCCGTGTCACGTTTCGCCAAGGACGCCCGTCCCACGGAACGATGCCGAAGCATCGTCCCGCAAGAGGCGATTACTTGGAGGAATCCTCCTTGTTCTCTTCCTCCGACGTTTCTTCTTCGGGAGCGGTCGGCACGGGCACGTCGGGAGCCGTGCGTCCGCCCGGGGCGGTGCGGCCGTTGGAGGGAACCGGCCCCTCGAACGCGCCCTCGGCTGCCAGCTGGGCCTTGACATCCGCGGCGTACAGGTCGACGTACTCCTGACCGGACAGCAGCATCAGGTTGTACATGATCTCATCGGTGATGGCGCGCAGCACGTAGCGGTCCTTGTGCAGACCCTTGTAGCGCGAGAAATCGAGGGGTTCACCGATGACCATTCCAATGTTGGTGCGCGAGGGGATCTTCTGGCCGATCGGCTGGGCAGCGTGCGTGCCGATCATGGCAACGGGGATGACGGGCGCGCCAGACAGGAGGGCCAGGCGGGCAACGCCGGTCTTGCCTCGGTAGAGGCGACCGTCGGGGCTACGCGTACCCTCGGGGTAGATACCGAAAAGCTCACCCGAGCGCAGGCGCTTGAGTCCGGCGTTGAGCGCAGCCTCGGAGGCGCGTCCGCCGGTGCGATCCACGGGGATGGTGCCGACCGCACGCATGAACTCCTTGGTCATCCAGCCCTTCACACCGGTGCCGGTGAAGTAGTCGGCCTTGCCCATGAAGACGACTTCGCGGTCAAGCATCATGGGCAAGAACACGGAGTCCCACACGGCATTGTGGTTGGAGGCCAGGATGGCGGGTCCCTCGGCGGGGACGTTTTCCTTGCCTCGAATCCACGGGTGATACGCAGCCTTCAGAACGGGACTGCCGGTCGCTTTGAGTGCCTGGTAGAACGCCACTGTGACTCCTCAATTGTCAGCGGGCGCGCGGGCGCGCGTTCGAATTAGTATCAACTCTATGACGAAAGAGACTCACGTGCGCAATTGTTCAGGAAGCATCGCGCCCGTGGGGTCGGACAAACGCTATGCTCGCGAGCTTGTTTCTGACACATTGTCTCGTAGTGCGAGACCGGAGGTTCAGCTGAGCCTCGACGCTCTGGGCACCCCGGCCTCGGACGGGCACTGGGTGGTCGTCGACCTGGAGACGACGGGTCTGGGTCTCGGAGCGGAGATCACAGAAATCGGCGCGGTGCGCGTGCGAGGCGGGCGCCTTGCCGACGAGTTCTCCTCACTCGCGCGTCCCTGCGCGCCAATTCCCCCGTTCATTACCTCCCTGACGGGCATCACTCCCGCGATGGTCGCCGATGCGGATCCTATCGGGCCGGTGTTGGAACGCTTTCTTGAGTGGTCGGGGCTGGAGGGTGAGGATGCGCCTGTGCTCGTCGCTCACAACGCGTCCTTCGACGTCGGGTTCCTGCGCCGAGCGGCGCGCGCCTCGGGGCGTCCCTGGCCGAAGGTCCGGGTTGTGGACACGCTTGGTTTGGCGCGCTTAGCACTGCCCCGTCCGCTCGTGCGTAACCACAAGCTCGGAACCATCGCCTCGTACTTTGGAACCGCGACAGTCCCCGAGCACCGTGCGCTCGGGGATGCGCGCGCGACGGCCGAGGTATTGCTCGGCTTCGTAGACCTCCTGGCCTCGGCGGGCGTCACCGACGTGGAGGACCTGCTGGTCCTCAGCGATGCAGCTCCCTCCCGCCGCCCAGCCACGCCGTCCTTCGTCGCCGAGCTGCCGAGCGCTCCGGGTGTCTATCACTTCGTCGATGTCTCGGGGGATGCGCTCTACGTCGGGTCGGCCTCGTCCCTGCGCTCACGCGTGGGCAGCTACTACACGCGCGCGGAGAAGCGCCCAAAGGTCCAGCGCATGGTGTGTCTGGCGGCCGGGGTGCGCTCTTTTCCCACTGCCTCCGTGCTGGAGGCGCGTGTGCGGGAGCTGCGCGACATCGCGGCGCTGGCACCGCCATACAACTCAGCGTCGCGCAGGCAAGCCAATCAGCACTGGGTCGTGCGCGAAGCAGATCGTGCCATCGTGGTCCCCCGCGTCGGTCTCTCTGACCTACCCCGGGCGCTCGGCCCCTTCGGCACGCGTGCGCACGCTTCGCGGGCGGCAAGCGCGATCATGCGGGCGCTGTCCGAGAGCGAAGACGCGCAGGCCCCGTCCTTCATCGACGAGGCCGTGGCCGCGTCGTCGCTCGCCGTTCCCGAGGCCCTCACTGCGGTCATGACGCGCCTTGGTGCCCAGGGCCTCTTCGAGTCGGCAGCCCGCGCGCGCGACGAGCTCGGTGCCTACATGGCGGGCGTTGAACGCGCGACGATGCGCCCGATCCTGGCGGCACCGCGCATTGTGTGGGGCGCGCGCCGAGACGCGGGTGAACCCGGATGGGTCATGCATGTGGCGTCCTATGGGCGCTACATCAATTCGGTCGTGGTGCCGCCCCGAACCGATCCCACTGCATGGATCGAGGTCCTGACATCGACGCCTGTACTCGAGGTCGATGGACTCGCGGCACAGGCAGCATCATGGTCGGAGAGCGCGCTCATCTGCGCCCAGCTGAGCGAGCCGGGCACGCGCCTCATCGCGTGGGAGTCTCCCCTGCCATGGGCGGCACCGATGCTCAGCCCCCTACGCGACGGGCGGTTGCGTGAACTCCTCGCTCACGCAACCGCCCATCCGCACGAACGCTCGCGCGTGTAGGCGCGAACAGGCTGTTAGGCGTTGGACGCGGCCACCCAGCGCTCAACCAGGCGTGCTCCGACACCGTCCGCGAGAGCAGCAAGGCCGCGATCAACCGCGACGCGCATGCGCTCCTCGAAGTCGGCGGGACTGACCGGGTTGTCCAGGCCCTCCCAGGCCAGGATGCCCGCACCAACGTTGAGGGCGACGGCGTCGCGCACGGCATCTGCTCCACCACCCGAGAGGACCTCGCGGGCCACGGCAGCATTCTCAACGGCTTCACCACCGGCCAGGTCTTCGATGGTCGCCGACGCCATACCGAGAGAGTCACGAGCGTCGAAAGCAATCTCGCTGACGTGACCACCGTTCACGATCCACACCTGGTTCGTATCAGTTGTCGTCAGCTCGTCAAGTCCCGTGGTCGCGCCGCGGAAAACAAGGGCGGACAGCCCGCGCGACGCATAGACCCCCGCCATGAGGCGCGCGTTTTCTTCCTTGGCCGCACCGATTGCGCAGGCTTGCACCTTCGCGGGGTTCGTCAGCGGACCAAGCACGTTGAAGGCCGTCGGGAAGCCGAGCGCGCGGCGCACCGGGGCGGCAAAGCGCATCGACGGGTGCATTTTGTTAGCGAAAAGGAACGCGATGCCGACCTCATCGAAAATGGAGCGCAGCTGATCAACCTCGACGTCCAGGTTGACGCCCAGCGCCTCGATCACGTCGGCAGAACCGGACTTCGACGTGGACGCCCGGTTACCGTGCTTAACGAGAGGAATGCCCATCGCGGCCAGCACGATCGCGGACATGGTCGAAATGTTGACGGTCTTGTAGCCGTCCCCGCCCGTGCCGACGATGTCGAGGGCGCGGCTGGGCAGGTCCACGCGCTGCGCGTGATCCTGCATGCCATCAGCGAGGCCATGGATCTCCTCGACTGTGGCTCCCTTGACCGCCATGGCAGTCAGGAAGGAGGCGAGGCGGGCTTCACCCAGCTCGCCGCTCATCACCTGGTCCATGAGCCAGTAGGACTGGTCGTAGTCCAGCGACTCACCGGCGATGAGAGAAGCGATGATCGGACCCCATTCGCGCCGACTCATCGGGCTGCCCCGCGCAAGACCTCGGCGACAGTTTCCTGAAGGATGATCGGGTCAATCGGGTCGGAAACCGTGGCGGTGGCACCGGCCCAGGTGGCCAGCCACTCGTCCTGGGGGCGCGCCGTCAGGAAAATGATCGGGGGAACGCCGTCGCGGGTCTCCTGGAGATCCTGGGCGACGGACATGCCGCCCTCCTTCTTTGACTCGGCGTCGAGGACGAGCAACGCGAAATCCTGCTGGTCGAAGGCGTCGCGCACGCCGAAGCCGGTGGCGGCCTCCACCCATTCAATGCGGGGCGTGTCCTTAGACGCGCGCAGACCGATGCCGTTGATGACGGCGGCGCGCTTGTCCTTATCGTCGCTGAAAACCAGGATTCGAACGGTTTCGTCGCTCATGGAAACTCTCCTTGCGTGTGTGGCGTAAATAGACGCGTTGGCCACATTCTAACGGGTTGCGGGCAGCTCCCCCACTGGGAGCCGCCCGCAACCGTTGACTGGAATCAAGTCGGAGTCAATTACTCCATCGAGGACACGCCGACGATATCGACGATCATGACGCTCGCCTGAGCCGAAGCGCCCGACTGCCCGCCTGCGCCAGGAATCGGGGTGACCAAGAGGAGACGGGAACCAACCGTGTACCCGGCCAGACCGGCATCGGTCACGGGAGCTTCTTCAACTGCCTGCGCCCAGGTCGACTCAGTCTGTCCCTGCGCTCCGAATCCACCGGCGACCGCCTTGTACAGGAACGTCTGGCCGTTCGCCAGCTCCTCGCCGCTTCCCTTGTAGACCGTGTAGATCTTGCGTTCGGTCGGGACGCTCTGAGACTCGTCGATCGCCAGAGTCGGTTCGACGCCAGCGTCACCGGACACGGTGATACCGGCGGGCAGTTCCTCGCCGGTCGCAGTCGCGCCGGTCAGGACAGATGCATCGGCGATCTTCTGAGTGCTCGCTGCCAGGATGTCAACCACGAACACCAGCGTGGAGTTCGCCGGGATCGAGGCGTTTGCCTGGGACCCGTAACCGAGCGAGGAAGGAATAACCAGCTCGACGCGATCACCGACGTGCGTGTGTGCCAGGCCGTAGCCCCATCCCTTGACGACCTTACTGAGGGGGAACTCGATCGGCTGGCCCTTCGTGTAGGAGGAATCGAAGACGGTGCCGTTCCACAGCGCGCCAACGTAGTTGACCTTCACCGTCGCACCGGGGCACACGAGCGCGCCGTCACCCTGCTTGAGGGTCTTCACCAGGACCTTGTCGGTGGGTTCAGAACCCGTTCCCGCGGCAATGACGGGGGTGTCATCGCCCGTGACACCGGGGAAAGCCCCCTTTCCGGAGCGGTCAACGAACTTCTGCTGGTCCGCGGAATCGTCGGTCGCACAGGCGGAGTAGTCGATCTCGCTTGCCGAGACGGCGGGAGACGCGGACGACGTCGTGTTGGACGAGGAGGTCAGGTCGGTGCAGGCGGAGAGGCCAAGTGCGAGGGCAACAGCGCCAGCGAGGGCGCCGAAGCGGCGCAGGGAGGACATCATGGGTGGGAGTCTCTTTCGGCTCAGTGGAAGGATTCGCCGCAGGCACAGGTGTTCTGGGCGTTCGGGTTGTCGATCGTGAAGCCCTGACGCTCGATGGTGTCAGCGAAGTCAATCGTGGCACCGCTCAGGTAGGGCACGCTCATGCGGTCGACGACGACCTCGACGCCGTCGAAGGAACGGATAGCGTCCCCGTCGAGCATGCGGTCATCGAAGTAGAGCTGGTAGATCAGGCCCGAGCAGCCACCGGGCTGCACGGCGATACGCAGGCGCAGGTCGTCGCGACCCTCCTGCTCGAGGAGGCTCTTCACCTTCGCGGCAGCGACGTCGGTGAGGGTGACCTCGTGGGTGGGAGCCTGAGTTGTGGACTCGGACATGGTGCTCCTTATCGTGCTGAATAGACGTATGCGCTTGACACAGTACTCCCCCGGCTGCGCCCCGCGCGAGAGGTGGGATGCGCGCTTAGCGTAACCACGTGCGCGCGATGCGTCTCCCGGCCTCGCGAAGGGTGACGCGCGCCTCCGTCTCGAAGACGCCGTGAAGTCCCCACTCGGCTCGCTCCACATGGGACAGGCTGGAACGGACGGCGCATCCGACGACCGGAAGTGCGTGTGCTGCCGCAGCACTCGTCAGCGAATCGAGCGTGGACGTAGCTAGCAGCGGCGAGGCCAACTCCGGTTCTGCCACGATGAGCAGATCAGCGGATTGTAAGGCTTTGTTGAGGGTCAGAAGATCATCGAGCAAGGCTCCCGTGGGAACGATGCGCCCGCCGCTGGCGGCGATGATCGCGCCCACGCCGCCCCCCGCTCCGGATCCATAGCCGCGCGCAGGATGACCGATGGAACTCTCGATTAACTGGCGACGCCCCAGCGGCCGGTGCGCGAAGGCCTGCGTCAGCAACCCCGTGAGCGCTGTGTTCTGTTCCTCAATGGGGGTGAGGTCGGGGTCGACCGCGAGCACTGAGTCAAGGCCCAGCAGGGGCCGAGGTGTTGAGGCGGCGCACACGAGGTCGGTGCCGCTGGCCGCGACCAGTTCCTCGGCGCGCGTCAGGGCAGCGGGCAGCGCGTCGCCGCTCACCTCGGAGTCGGCCACGCCGAGCAGGCCCGCCAGGAAGCCGAGTCCGCAGTCAGGAGAGGCGTTGTGGCCGCCTTCGACGACGACCCTGGACTCCCCCAGCGCCGTCGCCACGCGTTCGCCAGCCTCACGAGTCGAGGCCACGTCCGTGGGGACGCGCACGAACGAGGCCTGGGAGCGCGAGGCGGCCACGGCCTCGTCGAAGGTGGGGCCAGCCCCGAACGGCAGGAGCACCGGCTCCGCGTCCGCGCAGCCGGCGAGAACGCCCTGGCTGATCTCCTCCAACGCGACGCCGGTCGGCAGGAGGGGACGCGCCCCATCCCACCGACCGGCTACGACAACTCGCCTCACAGGGAGGCCAGGCGGGTCAGCAGCAGCGCCTCGGCGAGGATCGCGGCCTTCAGATCCGGGATCGACTGCGACTCGTCCTCGGAGTGCGCGTTCGTCAGCGGATCCTCAACGCCCGTGACGACGACCTGTGCGCCCGGGAAGATACGCTGGAAGTCCGAAATGAACGGGATCGAACCGCCCACGCCAATGTTGACGGAGGGCACGCCCCACGCCTCGGTCAGGCACTCGTGCAGAGTCTTCGTGACCGGAGAGTCCATGTCAGCCTGGTAGCCGGCACCTGCGTCCTCGCACGTGACCTCGACGCGCGCACCGAAGGGAACATGGGAGAGCAGGAAGTCGGCCAGCTTGGCCTGCGCCTGCGCGGGATCCACGCCCGGCACCGTGCGCATCGACAGACGGAAGCGCGTATGCGGGGCGATCGTATTTGACGCGTTAGAGACGGGGCGGGCATCGAAACCGATGACGGAGATCGACGGCTTCGTCCACATGCGAGCCGCGATATCACCGGAACCGGCCAGCTGCAGGCCCTCAACCATTCCTGCTGCCTCGCGCAGTTCCTCCTCCGGCCAATCAACGTCCGCGTGATCCGAGCCACCCAGACCCGGCACCGCAACGTCGCCCTTTTCATCAAAGAGAGACGCAATCAGCATCGAGGAAATCGCGACCGAATCGAGCAGGGGGCCGCCAAAGGCACCCGAGTGAACCGCGTGATCCGCGACCGTGACGTCAACCGTCACGATAGCGTTACCGCGCAGCGTCGACGTGACGGCGGGTTCGCCCGGCTTCCAATTCGACGAGTCCGTCACAACGATGACGTCAGCGGCGAGCTCATCCTTGTGAGCATCCAGGAAGGCAGTGAAGGACGGAGAGCCGATCTCCTCCTCACCTTCAATGAAGACAACAACGTTGACAGGCAGGTCCGCGCCCAGGATGGACAGTGAACCCAAGTGGACGGTCACGCCAGCGCCGTCGTCAGAGGAGCCGCGCCCATAAATACGGTCGCCGCGTACCTCAGCCTTGTAGGGATCCATGCTCCAACGGCTCAGCTCACCCACCGGCTGCACGTCGTGGTGGGCGTACAGGAGGACGGTCGGTGCTCCCTCAATGTGGGGCGTGTGGGCGACAACGGCGGGCTTGCCCTCCGTGCCGTCCGCGGCCGTCTCTCGCAGGACCTTCGCAGCCAGGCCCAGAGCCTCAAAACGCTCCCTCAGATGCTCGGCACTGCGCTCCAGGTCAGCCGCGTGAGCCGGGTCCGACGACACCGACGGAATAGCGACCAGCTGCGTGAGCTCCTCCAGGAGAGATGGGAAAGCAGCCTCGAGGCGCTCCCTTAAAACGGACGTCGACAATTCATGTGAAGTTTCAGCCATACGCACAGGGTAGACCATGACAGTGCACGGCGGGGGGCCTATCGGCTAGCCTTGGAGCGTGTTTGGACGAAACAAAAACAACAGCGACGAGACCTCGACGACCGTTGAGCCTGTCTCGACCACGCCCGGCGGCAAAAAAGGTCGCCCCACGCCGAAGCGCAAGCAGGCCGAGGCCGCCCGCCTTCACCCCCTCGTACCCGCCGACCGCAAGGAAGCAAAGCGGGCAGCGAGGGCGGCGCGCAACGCCCGCTGGGAAGCCGAACAGCGCGCCCTGGTAACGGGCGATGAGAAGCATCTGCCCACGCGCGACAAGGGAAGCGCACGCCGCTTTGTGCGCGACTACGTCGATGCCCGCCACTCGTTCTCCGAGTGGGTTCTCCTCGTCATGATGGCCTCCATCATCCTCATCATGATCCTCTCGCTCTTTGGCAACAAGATCCCCGAGCAGACGCAGGTCTACATCCTCTACGCCTCCACGATCCTCATGTACGGTGCCTTCATCGCCACCGGCGTCGAGGCCATGCTCGTGTGGCGTAAGATCAAGTCCGCCTTCACGCAGGAACACCCCCGCGACGAGATCCCGCGCGGCACCGGCTACTACACCTTCTCGCGCATGATCATGCCGCGCCGCTGGCGCTCCCCGCGCCCCCAGGTAGCACGCGGAGAGTTCCCCAAGTAACCCCCACGGTATTCTCACTCACGGCCCCGCACCCATCCACAGGGTGTGGGGCCGCGGCTGTTGTTTCCACAGGCCTGCCGCGTGTCGCCCCGCTATCCACAGGGTGGCGCACGCGGCTGGAGTTGAGTGGGCCCAGGGCGCAATCCTGACATACATGCGGCACCAACGCCGCCCCTACCGGAAGGACACCGCCATGCGCGTCTCACTCACGCTCACCGCCACCTCACAGGTCCACATCGATGACGAGGGCACATCGGTGACGCTCCGCGCCACCCCCACCGGCGAGGCCACCACGACCTCGACCGTTCCCATCCCCGCAGACGATCCGACCGATTGGATCCCCGACTCCGCGCAGGACACCACGGCCTCGGCGCAAACGGAACCGGGCGTCGATTCTCCGTATGAGGACCCCACCGAGGAGGGGCCAGTGCGCGAGGGTATGTACGGACCCATGCACTGGCTCGACGACCGCCACGTAACGGCGTTGCTCGCTCCCTACATCTGCGAAGGATGGGACACGGGCGACTACGCACGCTTCGCTGATCTGTCGGGCGAAGAGGCGCGCAGGCTGCGCACGCTCCTGCCTCCGCTCGCACGCGATGACCGACAGAACAATGCGCCGCGCATCTCCGACCTGCTGCGCGCTGCCACCCGAATCGACGGTCTCACGCTCGAAGGATATGTCATCCGCGCTCCCCGCTGGGACGAGCGCGTCAGCATCGATACCGTATGCGTCCCCGAGTCCGCAATCATCGCACACACCGGACGCCCCATTGACGACGCCTCCTGTCCGTCGTACGAACACTGGCTGACCCTCGCTCAGGTCCTCGGGCTGGGAGCAGACGCCGTCCCTCCCGACGAGATGCGATTCCTCGTGCGAGACGCATCATCCACGCGCTGGTGGTGGGCATGGTGGGACTAATCAACTACCCTTGGAGCTATGATCCGACGCGCGTACAACTGGACCTTCCGACACTTCATTTCGCGTTCTGACCCGGAGCAGGCACACCACCTGGGCCTGGGTGCGATCTCCCTCGCAGGGCGCTGCGCTCTCACGCGGGGACTCATGCGGGCCACCCTGGGCTACATGGACCCCCTGCGTCGACCGACCCGCATCGTCGGCGGTGTCGAGGTCCCGCTCATGCTGGGTCACCGCGAGCTGCCCTCGCGCCTCGGCCTGGCCGCCGGCATGGACAAGGACGCCGAAGCAGTCCTGGGTATGAGCGCCCTGGGCTACGCCTTCGTCGAGATCGGCACCGTGACACCGCGCCCGCAGCCGGGCAACGAGGCGCCACGCCTATGGCGCCTCATGGAGGACCGAGGCCTGCGCAACCGCATGGGATTCAACAACGCGGGCGCGGACGCGGCCGCCGAGAAGTTGCGCGAGCTGCGCTCCACCCACGCGGGCCGCGCCGCCATCGTGGGTGCGAACATCGGCAAGAACAAAGTGACCCCCGAGGCCGAGGCCCCCGCCGACTACGAGTACTGCGCGAAGACGCTCGCCCACTGGGTCGACTTCGTCGTCGTCAACGTCTCTTCCCCCAACACTCCCGGCCTGCGTGAGCTGCAGTCGGTCGACCACCTGCGCCCGATTCTCCAGGCCGCACGACGCGGCTGCGAGGCTGGCGCACCGGACCGCGTCATGCCCCTCTTCGTCAAGATCGCACCCGATCTGGCCGACGAGGACATCGTCGCCGTCGTCGAGCTGACAAAGGAATTGGGCTTGGCGGGCGTTGTGGCCACGAACACGACGATCAACCACGACCTGGGTGAGGGCGGTGTCTCCGGCGCTCCCCTGCTGCCCCGCGCGCTCGAAGTGGTGTCCCTGGTGGCGCGCCACCTCGACGACGAGCAGATCCTCATCGGTACGGGCGGCATCTCCTCCCCCGAGGACGCGCTGCGCATGATTGGCGCAGGTGCCGACCTGGTCGAGGCCTTCTCCGCCTTCATCTTCGAGGGTCCGTCCTGGCCGGGCGAGGTCTCTCGCGCCCTCCAGCGCGCCTGAGGAATAACGTGATCATCGAACTGACCCGCGCCGATCTATCTGCGGATCCACGCCTGGACGACTACACGCGCCTCAAAGACGTCAAGCTACGGTCGAAGATCGAGCCGGAACGCGGCCTGTACATGGCCGAATCCGCCAACGTCATCGAACGGGCCATCCGGGCGGGACACCGGCCCCGATCCTTCCTGATGTCGGCACGGTGGCTGGAATCCCTGACGTCGCTCATTGAGCACGCCACGGGATCCGGCGACGGCGCTGACGTCCCGGTCTTTGTGGCCGAGGAAGACGTCCTGGAGCACATGACGGGCTTCCATCTGCACCGCGGCGCTCTGGCCGCCATGCAACGCCCCCTCCTGCCCTCCCTTGGCGAGCTGCTGGCCACCGCCCGAGATGGCGCACCCGCACGGCGCGTCGTCGTCCTGGAAAACCTGGTCGACCACACGAACGTGGGCGCGGCCTTCCGCAGCGCAGCAGCGCTCGGCGTGGATGCAGTCCTCGTGACCCCACAGTGCGCGGACCCGCTCTACCGGCGATCCGTGCGCGTCTCGATGGGCACCGTCTTCCAGGTACCGTGGACTCGCCTGGAATCCTGGCCCGGCGATATCAAGGCGCTGCAAGAGGCTGGCTTCACCGTCGCTTCCCTCGCTCTGTCTGACGATTCCGTCTCCCTCGACGACTTCGCAGCGCTGCCCGCCTTCCAAAGGCCGGGCGCGCGCCTAGCGATGGTCATGGGAACCGAGGGCGACGGCCTCGGCAGGCGCACCATCGCCGCCTCCGACTACACCGTCAAGATCCCCATGGACCACGGGGTCGACTCCCTCAACGTCGCGGCCGCCTCCGCCGTCGTCTTCTGGGCGACTCGCGGGATCGGAGCCTAGGCAACCGCACTCGCCCAGCGACGTACAACGAAACGAGGCCGGAGCTGGACACCCAGCCCCGGCCTCGTACCGTAGTCGTCTCTGCGTCAGCTCAGGGAGTCAACGAGTTCGCGGATAACCTCGACGCACTCTTCCCAACCCGACACGCCGCGCGTCGCGTAGCCGGCGGCCTTGACGGGGTAGTCGTTGCCCTCGGGATCCAGGCGGTCGCCGATGAAGAGCATCTCGGAGGCCGGAATCCCCGTCTCCTCGACGAGCTTACCCATGCCGTAGGCCTTGTCGATGCCACGCGTCGTAATGTCGACCGAAGTCGAGCCACCACCGCGCACATCCAGCTCCGGCACATCGGGCTGCACCGCATCACGCAGAGCAGCCTTCTTGGTCCCATCCGGGTCCCACGCGCGCTTCGCGTCGAGGGGTGCCTCCTGCCCGAGCGCCGAGAAGGTGATCTGAGAGCCACGGTCCTCGATGATGTTGCCCCATGGGTTCTCCTCCCACAGGCCAAGCTCGCGGGCATGGCGCTCCAGGGATTCGATGACGCGGGCGGCCACCTCAGGGTCCAGGTCGTGCGCGTAACGCTCGACCCACTGCCCGCCCTCGAAGCGGTAGTAGCGAGTGCCGCAGGTCGGCATCAGGTGCAGACGCGAGAGTTCCTCGTCGGAGGCGTTCAGGTTGTCGAGTACCTGCGTACGGAACTGCCCCATCTGGCCACCGGAGATGATGCACACCTCCACATGATCCAGCAGCGAGCGCAGCGCCACGTCCATCTGGGGTGGCAGCGGCGACTTCGAGGGGGCCAGCGTGTCATCGAGATCAAAGGCAACGAGCTTCACGATTGACACCCTACCGGCTGGCGGCCTGGTCGGCATCGATAGCGCGCTGAGCAGCCTCAGTTTCCTCGTCCGTGGGGACGGGGAGGATCTGCAGCATGACGACGGAAGCGACGAGGCCACCCCACACGAGCAGGATCGTCAGAATCATCAGGGCGATAGCGGGAGCGGTCACTTGGCGCCTCCTTCGGTCGAAGCGGTCTCCTCGGCGTCTTCCGCGAGGATCTGAGCGACCGTCGCGTGGGTATCCACCGGGCGGTGCTTCCACGGGATGAGGGTGAAAATCAGAGACGCGATGACCGCGACCGCCACAGAACCCCAGCCGAAGATCAGCACGTAGCTGCTGGGGTAGCCCTCGTAGCCATCCTTCAGGACCTTCACGATCGACATCGCCATCATGACAAAGAGGACGACCGGGATGACGATGCCAACGAGGGGCTCCCAGAGCTTGGGGACCTTCACGCTGGACACCGAATTGAGGTGTGCACGGAGCACCCCAAGGCGGGGGCCGGCGACTGCGCACAGCACGGCGAACAGGATCGCCGAGGACACGACGCCAACCGAGTTGATGAAGTTGTCGACGATGTCGAGGTTGTTCAGGCCCGATCGGGTGCCGAAGAGCACCAGCGAGATGGCGGTGGCGGGAACGCCAAGAACAAGAGCCGAGCGAGCGGGCGACCAGCCGAACTTGTCCTGCAGGCCACCGGAGACGACCTGAAGCAGGGAGAGCAGAGAGGTGACACCGGCCAGAACGAGGGACGAGAAGAAGAGCACGCCGAAGAGGGGCCCACCGGGCATCATCGAAATGATCTTCGGGAAGGTCACGAAGGAGAGGATCGGGCCGGTCAGGCCCTCAACCTCGGAGACGCTCACGCCACCCTGGTGTGCCATGAAGCCGATAGCGCTGAAGACGCCAATGCCAGCGAGGATCTCGAAAGAGGAGTTCGCAAAGCCAGCGACCAGAGCGGTGCCCGTCAGGTTCGACTTACGCTGGAGGTAGGAGGCGTAGGTCAGCATGATGCCGAAGCCCACGGACAGCGAGTAGAAGATCTGCGCGAAGGCGGCCAGCCACACGTTGGGGTCGGCCAGCGCGCCCCAGTTCGGGGTGAAGAAGGCGTTGAGGCCTTCAATGGCGCCCGGCAGAAAGATTGCTCGAATGACGAGCGCAAGGAAGAGGATGACGAGGAGCGGCAGGAAGACCTTGTTCGCAGCCTCGACGCCCTTGGACAGGCCGCGACCGATGACGAAGAGCACGAGAACCCACACGAGAGCAAGCGGGATCATGACGGCCCATGCAGGGGCCCACGAGAAGGTGTCGCCAGGAACCTTCTCAAGGAAGGACTCCAGGAAGAACGTCGTCGGATCGGCACCCCAGGCCTCGTTCACGGAGTAGATCGTGTACTGCACGCCCCACGCGAGGACGGCGCCGTAGTAGACCATGATGACGAAGCACACGAAGGTCTGGAACCAGCCGATGAATTCGCCGCCTCCAATGATCTTACGCAGTGCCCACGGCGGTGAACCGCGGAACTTGTGGCCGACCGCGTAGTCGAGCCACAGCATGGGGATACCGACGAAGATCAGGGCAACCAGGTACGGGACCAGGAAGGCGCCGCCGCCGTTGGAGTAGGAGACTCCGGGGAAACGCCAGATGTTGCCCAGGCCGATGGCCGAGCCGATGGCCGCCAGTAGGAAGCCAGTCTGGCCGCTCCACGAGTCGCGCGCGCGGGGCGCGGGGCGGGATGCGGAGGATGACATGAATCGTGTTCCTTGGATTCGTTTGATTTTGTGATAATGCTCAGTCAGACTATGGCCGTTACACGAGGATGTCAGCTACAGTCCACGATATAGACCGTGCTTTTGACCTCTTTTTGACGAGGCCATGGCTGGTTTGTGGGTCAGTGCGGAATTGCGCCGGGCACCGTCGGGCGTGTTAAGCCACCAGTCCGAGGCCGTGGAAAAGCGCGGCAATACCGACGACAACGGGCAGGGAGGCGAAGGTCGTCACGAGGACGGTTCCCTGCGCGATGCGCTCCCCCGCCTTCGCCCGAGTGGCCGCGATGTAGGCGTTTTGCGCGGCTGGTAGGGCAGCCATGATGGTCACCGACATGAGGGCCGGACCGGTCAGCCCGAGCAGCACTCCGACGCCGCACGCGATAGCGGGCTGGAGGGCGAGTTTGCAGGCAATAGCGCAGGCGGTCGCCGCAATACCGGAATCCCCGGACGCCGAACGACGATCCACGAGGGACGCACCAAAAGACAAGAGGATCATCGGGGGTGCTGCTGACCCCAGCATTGAGGTCGACACGTCGAGGAGCGTCGGCATCGGCCACCCCGCCGCGGAGAACAGGAAGCCACACGCCGCTGCAATGACCATGGGATTGCGCGCCACGACCTTCGCAACACCGAGCACCGACGGGCGCTGCCCCGACCCCACTAGATCGGCCAGGACGAAAAACATCGGGGTAAAGAAACCCAGCTGAAACACCAGGATGGGAACAACAGCGGAGGGGTCGTTCAAGACGTAGACGGCGATCGGGATGCCGATGTAGGCCCCGTTGTTCAGGGACGAGGCCATGGCCCCCAGGGTGGTCTCCCCGCGCGACAGGCGCAGAAACAGGCGTGCGACAAGCACGAAGAGCAGTGCGGTGCCCACGCCCGACGCGGCGGCCACGGCGAGCGGAGCGCCAAAAACTCCGGACGTGCCGGTCGAGACAATCGCGTGGAACAGCATCGCTGGGCTGGCCACACAATACGTTGCCGATGCGAGGGAGCCAGCGGCATCAGGGCCGAGTGCACCCCCTCGGCGAGCGATCCAGCCGACGCCGATGATGAGAGCGATCGACAGGACCGACCAGACGATCGATACCATGCGAGTGGGAAACCCGTCAGCGCCAGGCGGCCACGGCCTCGTCGACCTTCGTCAGGGCCGAGGCGATCGCCATGTGCATGTCCAGGTACTGGTAGGAGCCCAGGCGCCCGCCGAAGAGAACGTCCTTCTCCCCCGCGCTCATCTCCCGGTAGGCCGCGAGCGTCGAGCGATCCGACGGCGAGGCGATCGGGTAGTAGGGTTCGTCGCCGGGGCGCGCGAATCGCGAGTACTCGCGTTGAATGATCGTATTGGTCGCACCGCGTCGATCCCTCTCGGGGTGCAGGTGGGCGAACTCGTGGATGCGTGTGAAGGGGACGTCGCGGTCCGAGTAGTTCATGACCGAGCAACCCTGGTAGTCGGGAACGTCCACGACCTCAGTCTCAAAATCGAGAGTGCGCCAGCCGAGTTCGCCGGCCTCGTAGTCGAAGTAGCGGTCGATCGCGCCCGTGTAGACGACAGGCACCTGGCCAACCGTCGCGGCCTTCGAGAAAGGCGAGGCGCCGTCGAAGAAGTCCACGCCCGTGTGCACGCTGATGCGCGGGTGGTCAACCATGTTCGCGATCCACGCTCCGTAACCGTTCAGGGGCAGACCCTCGTAGCGGTCCTGGAAGTAGCGATTCTCGTAGGTGAATCGCACGGGCAGGCGCGTGATGATGGAGGCGGCCAGCTCGCGCGGGTCGGTCTGCCACTGCTTGGCCGTGTATCCGGCGATGAATGCGTCGTAGAGCGGGCGACCGATCAGGCTGATCGCTTTCTCCTCGAGGTTGCCCGGTTCGCCCGTGATTTCGGCGGCCTGCTGCTCGATGAGCGCGCGGGCCTCGGTCGGCGAGTAGGCGGCACCGAAGAACTGGTTGATCGTGCCCAGGTTGATGGGCAGCGGGTAGACGACGCCCCGGTAGTTGGCGTAGACGCGGTGGCGGTAGTCGTTGAATACTGTGAAGCGGTTGACGTAGGACCACACGCGTTCGTTCGACGTGTGGAACAAGTGGGTGCCGTAGCGGTGCACCTCGACGCCCGTGGCCTCGTCGATGGACGAGTAGGCGTTGCCTCCGATGTGGTCGCGGCGCTCGATGACCGTCACGTTCATACCGAATCGCTCCGCGGCCTCGCGGGCGAACGTCAGGCCGAAAAAGCCCGATCCAACAACGAGCAGATCCACGCCGCTCCCCTTTCACTTGATTAACACCATCGTATCCGCCCAGGCCGGGGCGTGCTGGAACGGGGACGAGGCCGGGGCGCGGACACGCTCAAACAGAGAGGTGACGCTCACCTATTCTTGTTCCATCTGCTGACATGTCGGGTGGCTCCGCACGCTAACCCGCTGTCCAGGACGTGGGCGACCCCGCCTACGTTCCGGTAAGCGGGTTGAGGTGCGGGACAGAGGGTCATGTGAGCGTGTACGTTGAAGTCCTGGAGAGGCCGGATGTCGCCCGCCACTGATTGGTTCCGACGATCCTGCTGTCATCGTCTCCTACCTGCCGTCACTGTCAACGGGAAAGAACGACCAATGATCATTCACACTCAGCGCCTGTGCTTGCGCCCCTGGAGCGACGCGGACGCTCCCGCGCTCTTTGAGCTGGCCCGCGATCCCCGCATCGGAATGCTGTGCGGATGGAAGCCTTTCGAGCGCATCGACGACGCCCGCCAGGCACTGTCCACCGTCCTGGCGGCACCCAACAGCTACGCGGTGACGTTCGCATCGACTGGTGAGATCGTGGGCTCGATCGCGCTGCGCATTGACACAGACTCCCCCGAAGCGACCGTCGCTGACATCGGATACTGGATCGGCGCGCCCTACTGGGGCAACGGATACGCGACGGAGGCTGGGAACGCCATCATCGACCGCGCGCGTCAGCTGGGCGTCGAGACAATCATCTTGAAGTACTTCGACGGAAACGACGCCTCGCGACGGGTCTCAGAAAAGCTCGGTTTTGCGTGGCGAAGCCGCGAGGAAGACGTGGAATACCCGCTCATCGGTAAGCGCCTCACCGTCCATCGAACGGAGCTGGCGCTCGCCGCGCGCTGAGGGTGTTTCTCAGTTGAAGCCGAGGATCGCCGCTGCGACCTTGTAGCCGCCGCGAACGACCTTCGGGGAGGCGTGGCGTACAAGGCCAGCGAGGAGATCCTGGCGCAGGCGATCCGTGGCCTCGGGGTTGATCTGGTCCATGGTCTCCCAGATCTGTTCCTTGAGGGCCAGGTGTTCGGGCGTGCCCGAGAGCTGAGCCATGACGGAGCAGACGACGGCGTTGATGCGCAGGTAGTGGACCATGTAGCGCCACAGCTTCCCGTCGACGTCAGCGCGAGCGGGCAGTGCACGTGTCATGGCCTCGTTGACGCGGGCCAGCTGATCCAGGCGCGTGATCATGACCTTCTCGTTGACGGACTGGTCGTCGCGCCCGATGAAGTAGTGGTAGAGGTCCACGTCCAGGTAGCGGATCGTGGAAATGTAGGGCAGTGGCACGAACGAGTAGAGGTAGTCCACGTAGAACGTGTGTTCGGGCATGACCAGGCCGGAGGCTCGCACGACTTCGGTGCGCATGGTCAAGGCGTGCATCATCAGGTACTGGTCGTAGCGGCACCGCCGCAGGTCCGCCCAGCCGAAGGTGCGTCCGCGCGGCAGGACGTTGCGGTAACGGATGACGGCCTTGTGGGCCTTTCCCTGCTTGTCGTAGACGTAGTTGGTGACGAGCAAGTCGAGGTGACGCCCGGCTTTGCGCTCCTCGCGCAGGAGATCGAGCACCGCGTTCGTGGCGCGACGGTCCAGCCAATCGTCGGAGTCGACAACGCGCACGTGCGTGCCGGTAGCGGCAGCGAGGCCGGCGTTGACGGCACCACCATGCCCCTTATTCTCTTGGTGAATAACCTTGACGGAGGGGTACCGAGCGGCCCACTCGTCGGCAATCTGCGCGGTACGGTCCTTCGAACCGTCGTTCACGATGATCGCCTCAAGTTCGTCACCGTATCCGACGAGCGTGGTTAACGCCCGGTCAATGTAGTCCTCGGAGTTGTAGGCGGGCACGATCACGGTCAGAAGGGGCGTGCTCATGGGTTCTCCTCTCGCAGGTCTGGCAGTAGTCTACTGTGCCTGATTCACCTGCGCGCTCTCCTTGAGATCTTCCTGTGCGAAAATCGCTGTGACGAGTAAGAAAACACCCCACAAGGACATGGCCACAGCGGTGGGCATGGTGGACAAAACGCACGCACTCGCGTACCAGAATGCTATCTTCCTGACCAAGGAGTTCGATGTGACGGTGACCTGACGGTGAGCATTGAAGGTGCTGACCTGTGCGGTCGCGGTGTGCAATCCTTCAGGCGCACCATCAGTGCTTCGCTGCCTGGATCAGTATTCTTGTACGGCGTTACCTGGCAAGGACGAGGCCGAGGCCTCGTCATCGGGTCTGGTCAAGTTCACGCTGGGTAGCCTTGTTGGCACGCGCGTTGGCGCAATAACGGATCGCTAGACGCGTGATACCTCGCCAGAAGTGGCCGTTAATGACCTCCACGACCGCGTCGATCATGCCTGTGCTCACAGAACCGTTCGAAAACTTGGTGAGCGACCTCAGCGGCATGTTGAGCGCGAAGTGAACGTTGAGGTCCGGGATGCCCTTAGCGTCAGCCTTCGCTTTGTCAGCGTGTAGCTTGCGGCCCGCCAATCGGGCAAGCCAGCTCTTGGCACGGATCAGATCCGACATCAGGTCGAACGCCGTGATGTCTTCCCTCGGGTGAGCGGTAGGAATGGTGCGACCCAGCAGGACCGCGAACTCTCCGTTGGTCACGTTCGGGACCTGGGCGCTCAGATAGTGGCCGAGGGCTGGGTCAATCGGCGAGGGGGTGGTCCCCTCGACTTCAAGGGTGGCGCTCAGCGGCGTGTCCTCCACGTTGCGCCCCACGTAGATCGTCCAGGTTCCGACCTCGGTCTCCCATGTGCCGCGCGAGGTCTCCCAGTGGCGGAAGGTGTAGCGGTCAAAGGGGATGGTGACGCACACAGATTCACCGGCTGGAACGACAACCTTGGTGAACCCCTTAAGTTCGCGCGCAGGGCCGAAAACGCCGCCCGGGGCACTCACATAGAGCTGAACGACCTCGGTGCCGTCACGCATCGAGGTGTTGGTGACTGTCAAGGTCACCCCATCCTGGTCCACAGCGAGATCGGAGTACTCGAAGCGTGAGTAGGATAGGCCGTACCCGAAGGGGAAAGCGACGTCTACGCCAGCAGTTGTGAAGTACCGGTAGCCGATAAAGGGACCCTCACGGTAGTAGGACAGAGGACCGGTCGCCGGGTACCACGCGGCGGTCGGATGGTCCTCCAGGGAACGCGCATAGGTCTCGGCTAGGCGTCCCGAGGGGTTAACGACACCGGTCAGGACATCCAGCATCGCGCCAGCCCCTCCCTGGCCACCCAGGTAGCCGTTGACGAGCGCGGGCACGGAGGACGCCCACGGCATTTCCACACTGGCGCCGCCCGTCAGGACGACAACGGTACGCGGGTTGGTGGCCACGACTGCCTCAATGAGTCGATCCTGCCCCTCGGGAAGCCGCATGTGGGGCCGGTCCAGTCCCTCCGACTCAGCGAGTTCGTCGAGACCCACGTACACGAGCGCAACGTCAGCGCGCGCCGCGAGCGCCACGGCCTCGGCGATGAGCGCGTCACTCGTGCCACCGTGACGCGCATATCCGGGAGCGTATCCTGTCAGGACCAAGCCTCGGGCGGACTCTCCCCCCGCCTCGAGTAGCTCGCACGGGGTCTCGAGGCGTGTGGGGTTGACCTGGGAGGAGCCTGCTCCCTGGTAGCGCGGCGTGTCAGCGAGGTCACCGATGAGGGCGACACTGGTGCCGGAGCTCAGAGGCAGGGCATCGTCCTCGTTGCGCAGGAGCGTGATCGCTTCAGAGGCGATGCGCGTGGCCAATGCGTGGTGCTCGTCGAGGTCGTAGGGGGTAGGGGCGGGAAGGTCGGCGCTCGCGGCAGCGACCTTCAAGACCTCTTGGGCGCGCGCATACACATCGGATGCCTCCAACGTCCCGGCTTCGACGGCGGCAACAATTCGACGAGCATCCTCCAGTCCGGGGGCGGGCATCTCGAGGCTTCCACCTGCGCGGACGGCGGCGACGGCATCCGTGCATCCTCCCCAATCGGAGACGACCATGCCGTCAAAACCCCACTCGGTTCGCAGAATGTCGGTCAGCAGATGCTTGTTTTCGTGGGCATGGGTTCCGTTGACGAGGTTGTAGGAGCTCATGATTGCTCGAGGCTTGGCGCTGCGGCACACGATTTCGAAACCGGTCAGATAGATCTCGCGCAACGTACGCTCGTCCACAACGGAATCCGACGCCATACGTCGCAGTTCCTGGGAGTTAGCGGCGAAGTGTTTGGGGCAGGCGGCAGTTCCCGTGGACTGGATGCCCTGGGTGAGGCCTGCCGCCATGCGCCCTGCGAGGATCGGGTCCTCCGAGAAGTACTCAAAGTTGCGTCCGCACAGGGGTGAACGCTTGATGTTCAGGCCGGGGCCAAGCAGGACGTTGACTCCGAGTCCACGCGCCTCCGTCCCCAACGCCTCACCCATCTGGCGAGCCAGGTCGGGGTTCCACGTGGCCGCGAGCGCGGAGGCCGTCGGGAAGCAGGTGGCTTTTTCGGAGTCGGCGATGCCGAGGTGGTCGGCGTCGCCGAGTTGGCGGCGTACGCCGTGGGGGCCGTCGCTCATGACGAAGGAGGGGACGTGTGCTGTGGGGATGGCGCGTGAGTTCCAGGCGCTTGCCCCGGAGAGGAGAGCCGCTGCTTGTAGGAGGGTGAGGTCGCTGGCGTTCGTGAGTGCTGTGTGTTGCATCGTTGTGAGTTGTCTTTCGTGCTCCATTGCGGGTGTCGTCGCTGGTTCCAGTGTGGGTTATGGGGGTGTGGTTTTACCAATCGAATGCGTGGTTTGTTGTTTCTTGGGTTTGTTGTGTGGGGTGTCGCTGGTGGTGGCTGGGCTACCATGGCGTTATGAGCTGTGACGCGGGTGTGATTGGTCGGGACATTGAGGGCGCTGCTCCTCGTGCAGTTTCATCGACGTGGATGGGACGCTGTGTGATTCCCGCCAGCGCGTTCCCGGTTCAGCGGTTCGCGCGTTGGCGCAGGTGCGTGAGCGTGGCCACCGTCTGTTTATCTGTACTGGGCGTTCTGTCCCGGAGGTCTATCCGCGTTTCTTTGACCTGGGTTTTGAGGGCATCGTGGGTGGGGCTGGCGGGTATGCGGCGGTGGGTGACACGGTGCTGCTTGATGAGCGTATGCCTGCCGAGCACGTCCGAGTTCTGACTGCTCTGTGGGAGGATTTGGATGCGTTCTACGTGTGGCAGGGGCCTGATCAGATGGGGCCTTCGCGCGGCTATCTGGAGTTTTTCGTGCCCCGGGCGGGTCTTAACCCTGAGGATTGGGCCGAGTATGCCCAGTCGGTGACGCCCTTTGTCGTTGACGTTGAGGGTGGGTCTTTCACGAAGGTGACGGCCTATGTGCCTCCGGAGAAGGCGTCGATGGAGCGCGTGAGTGCGGCGCTGCCCGACGGCTATCGCGCCATTATTGGTTCTGTGGGGGCCGCAGGGTATGTTCCCTTCGAGATTCTCCCGGATCGCTTGTCCAAGACGGTGGGTATGGAGGCCGTGTGTGAGCACATCGGCGTCCCCATGTCACGTACTGTGGCTATTGGCGACTCTAACAATGATGTCGAGGCCGTGGCACGTGCCGCTGTCGGCGTCAGTATTGGGGACGGGTGCGAGGCTCTGGTTGAGGTTGCCGATATTGTCGCCCCCGCGGTTGGCGACGACGGCCTCGCCTGGGCTTTGGCCGCCGCTGGGCTCATCGACGGGGCACCCAGCCCGGCCTAGGCCTCGGCGCCGACAGATGGCCGTCACCGTCAGGGCCTGGTTCCACCACCCGCTCACCCGTAACTCGGCGTTCATGCACCTGTGGGCGGGGCAGACCGCTGCGCAGGTTGGCTTCCAGGTGGGGACGCTGGCTACCTCAGCGATTGCGATTAGCGTCCTGCGTGCCAGCGAAACCCAGATCGGTATGCTCTCTGCCTTGCAGACACTCGCCTTCCTGATCGTCGGCTTGCCGGCGGGTGCCTGGGTGGATGGGTGGCGTAAGCGCCGCGTCATGATCATCGCGGGCCTAGCGCGCATCGGTGCCCTGGTCTCGATTCCCCTGGCCTATGTCTTCGCGACCCTCACGCTGACGCACCTGATGATCGTCGCCGCGCTTCTGGGCCTGTGCACCGTCTTCTTCGATGTTGCCTACCAGTCCTATGTTCCGCTCATCGCCTCTCGGCGATATATCGGTGCGGCCAACGGGCGGCTCGAGGCCTCCTACCAGGTGGGGCACGCGGGTGGACCGGGCTTGGGCGGATGGCTCCTCGGGCTGCTCGCCCCTCCTCTCGTCTATCTGCTTACTGCCCTCACTTACGCGTTCTCGACCTGGGCGATTTGGCGCATCGCCACCCCGGAGCCTGCGCCTACGCGCACCGAAGCCACGCTTGTCGCGCAGATCCGCGAGGGGCTAGCCTTCGTGCGCGGGCAACGCCTACTCTTTCCCCTCTTTTCCTGCATTGCGGCCGCCGCATTCGCTGCCGCCGGCATCCAGGTTCTCTTGCCCATCCTTGTCCTGCGCACGCTGGACATGAGCGCTACCCAGCTCGGCCTCCTCCTGAGCGTCGGGGCAATCGGCGGGATCCTCGGCGCGCTCACGCGCTCGGCATGGATGAAGCATCTGGGCATCGGGCGCACCATCGTCGTCACAAGCATCATCGGCGTCGCTGTCCTAGCCGCCCAACCGGCAGCCGTTCACGCCCCCGCTGCGGCCGCAGCAATCATTGCGGTCTCCGGCATTGTCTCCTCCTATTTCCTCACCATTTACAACGTCACCCAGATGAGTCTGCGTCAGGAGATCTGCCCGCCCCACATGCTCGGACGCATGAACGCGATCTTTCGCTTTGCCGTGTGGGGCGTCATGCCGCTGGGCTCCCTCGCGTCCGGCGCGGCCGCCTCGTGGATGGGGGTCGAGGCCGCCATGTACGTCTTCATTGCTCTGGCGGTCGGAGCCAGCATCGCCATGGGCCTCACCCCCGCGGCTCGTATCCGCGGCACCAGCGCCATCAACACCGTCCCATAATGTGACGCGCTCCCAGGCCCATGGCGTGCCAACGACTCCACCTCCGCGATACCATAAGTGTGAGGCAAACCGCATGAGCCAAGGAGGACCCCATGAGCACCGCAACGACCATCATCGAAGCCCTGGGCGGCTGGGAGAACATCTCCAATCTTGAAGCCTGCATCACACGCATTCGCCTGGACGCCGCCAACACCGACCTCATCGACGAGGCCAAGCTACGTGCCGCCGGTGCCTTCGACGTCGTCATCGTGGGCGACGCGGTTCAGGTCGTCATTGGCCCCGATTCCGAGGATCTCGTCGACGAAATGCTCGCCAGCCGGTGACACTCTCTGTCTGCGCACCCTTCGCAGCGCACGTCATGGCGCTGAGTGAGGTGCCTGATCCCGTTTTCGCAAGCGGAGTCGTCGGGGGTGGCTGCGCGCTCATCCCCGACTCCGCCTCGGAATGTTTAACCGTCCACTCCCCTATCAACGGCGTCGTCACCAAGCTCAAGCCGCACGCCGCCATCATCACCTCCACGCAGGGCATATCGATCCTCATCCACCTCGGCATCGACACGGTGAGCCTACATGGCAAGGGCTTCGCGGCCCTCGTCGATGAGGGGGACGTCGTGGCGGCGGGTGCCCCGCTCATCCACTGGGACCTCACCCTCGTGCGCGACGCCGGTCTCTCCCCCTGCGTCCCCATCGTCGTCGTCACTCCGCCGGGTGCCGCCGTCACGCACGAAGTAACCGGCCCCGACGTATCCGTGCTCGCGCCACTCTTTTCGACCGAGACCTCACGCTAGGCACCTTACTCGGGGCCGCACCGACGCCATCGCCTCACTCGTACGACACCCCGCAGCCCTCACGGGCTACGGGGTGTCGTACTGTCAAACGGTCGCGCTAGCTCACGGAACCCCTCAGCAGGGAGAACAGCGAGGTCAGACGCTCGTTGGAGGGCAGGTCCTCAATAAAGACCTCCTCGCCGTCGGAGTCGCACAGCGGCACGCACCAGTTCGGGTACTGATCCGCGCCCGTGCCCGGCATGTTCTGCGGGCGCACGTCGCCCACCGCGTCCACCAGGGAGGCGACGACGAGCTTGGAGGGAACCTTCGCGACATAGCGGTACAGGCCCTCGACCATGTCGCGCTCGCTGGGTTCCGCGCCATCGATGCAGCCGTACTCGTGCAGGCGAGCCGCGACCTGGTCAAGCTCGAGGCGATCCGCTGCACGCACGGTCTCAATGTCGTCAGTCAGCAGCCCCAGCTCGCTTCGCAGCGTCGTCTGGATACCACGGATGTAACCGAGCGTCGGAGGCAAGTCATGGATGTTGACCGCAGCGAGTGCACGGTCCCGGTAGTGCTCGGGACGCAGGGGCCAGCCGCCACCCTCCTTTTCGAACCACACGACGGAGGTGCCCAGGACGCCACGGTCGCGCAGATAATCGCGCACCCACGGCTCCACGACGCCCAAGTCCTCACCGATAACGACGGCACCCGCACGCTGGGCCTCCAGGAGGATAATGCCCATCATGGCCTCGTGATCGTAGTACACGTAGGTACCTTCAGTCGCCACACAGCCCTCCGGGATCCACCACAGGCGGAACATGCCCAGGATGTGGTCGATACGCACGGCACCAGCGTTAGCCAGGGCGGCGCGCACCATGTCGCGCAGGGGCGTGTAGCCACACTCAGCCAGCGAACGCGGAGACCACGGCGGCTGCGACCAGTTCTGGCCTGCTGCGAATACACGTCCGGCGGGGCACCCACAGTCATGCCAGAGGCGAACAGTTCGGGACGGCTCCACTTCTCGGACCCATGGCCGTGGACGCCCACAGCCAAGTCGGCCATAATGCCGATCTCCATGCCGACCTCGCGGGCCACTTCCTGCGCGTGGACCAGCTGCTCGGACGCAATCCACTGGCACCACTCCCAGAAATCGACGCGGTCGGCCAGCTCAAGGCGCTCGAGTTCAACGCGCGGCGACGAGGAACGCTCGAGGTCCTCGGGCAGCTCCAGCGTATCCTCACGCTCGACAAGCGCACACCACAGCGCGTAGTTGGACAGCTCGGAGCCGCCTTTTTCCACGAAGTGGTCGAACTGCGACTGGCGGTGGTAGGTACGAGGCGCGGCGAAAATAATTTCCAGCGCCTTGCGCTTGGCTTCCCAGGCGCGGTCGCGGTCGATCAGATCCTCACGACTGGCGAACTCGCGAGTGACATCGCGCAACTGCTCAATGGCCTCGCGCGAAGCCTGAGGCAACGAGGCAAATTCCTCGATGGACTCGGGGCGGATGTAAATCGGATTCACCCAGCGGCGAGACACCGGCAGGTACGGGGAGGTTTCCAGCGGAGAGACCGGCTGGGACGCGTGGACAGGGTTAATGAGAAGGAAGTCCGCCCCCCTTGTCCGCGCACACCGCCGCCAGGTCAGCCAGGTCAGCCGCGTCGCCGATCCCCCAGGAAGAGGACGAACGCGTCGAATAGAGCTGAGCGTTGACGCCCCACGCGCGGCGAGAGGACTCCAAGATGGGCAGCTTCAGCGCATTGGGAACAACGATGAGAGTTGCGGACTCGACATGTCCTCCCTCAACCGTTGCAACGAGGCGATGCCAACCGATCGGCACCCAATGCGGCACATCGAAGGTCGCGCGCCCCACGAGCTGACCGTCGATCATGCGCGGGGGCACGTAGCGATCAACCTGCTTACACTGGCCCTTACGACCATCTTCGAGGACCCACTGAACGTTGACCCACGAGCCGTCGGGCACATGCACCGGGAACAGATAACCGCCACCCTCGCGGGCAACAATCGTCGGAGGCAGAGTCCGACGCCACTCGCGTTCCTCAGTCAGACGCATCGCATGCTCGACGTCCCCCACCGTAGACGATTCGTTCAGGGGAAGACCGAGCGCGCCAAGGACCTTCAGGAGGGTTGGGGCACCAACGCCCACCCAGTTCCCATACCAGTCCCAAAAGCCGGTCGCAACGCCATTCATGTCAGCGACATGGCGCAGCAGGTCAATGTTGTCAGATGCGGGTGAATGAATATCCACGGGAAAGCTCTCTACGTTGTGGGCCAGGGACACATTTAGTTTATGCGTGCGCCCGCTGTGACAAAGCCTCCACCGGCGTGTCATGGGCCACGGATTCAAGCGAAGCGATCATCGCGCTTGCGACATCGTCGGAGGAAGCCCCGCAGACAATTTGAACGATGTCACCGGAGCGCACGACAGCCAAAACACCGTCCACGCGTAGTGCGGCCTCATCAACCGCCCGCTGGGTTTTTACCTGAACACGGATACGCATTGTGCAGGGTTCGATCTCAACAATGTTGAGGTGTCCACCCAGCGCGTCGATGAGCGCTTGTTCAATCGCCATCGGAGCCCCTTTCGCGCCGCTAAAAGTTTGCGATACGTATCACATGCTAGATGTGACCTGTACAAAAGGCAAGTGAGATCCGCTACATGAGCAATTCTCCAGCAAAAAGACATTGACAGAAGCAAAAAACTCTGCCCCCAGCTACAATTACGCACTCCGCCCATCCCAGTGACACATCGGTGACCAGAGAAAACACGATGGGCATCACCACCTCGAGACACAAGTGTAGGGGGAGGACTGTCAGGCCCTCCCCCTACACGTTTATTCAGCGCATTAGTCGCGCGTCAGCTTGCGGTGCGTCACGCGATGCGGATTCGCAGCAGCCTCACCAAGGCGGGCCACCTTATTCTTCTCGTACGCCTCGAAGTTCCCCTCGAACCAGTACCAGTTGTCCGGATGCTCCTCGGTCCCCTCCCACGCGAGGATGTGGGTAGCGACGCGGTCGAGGAACCAACGATCATGGGTGACGACGACGGCACAACCGGGGAATGCGAGCAGCGCGTTTTCTAGAGAACCCAAGGTCTCAACGTCCAGGTCGTTGGTCGGCTCGTCCAGCAGGAGCAGGTTGCCGCCCTGCTTGAGGGTGAGGGCCAGGTTCAGACGGTTACGCTCGCCGCCAGACAGTACACCGGCAGGCTTCTGCTGATCCGGCCCCTTTGAAGCCAAAGGCTGAGACGTAGGCACGCGAAGGCATCTCGACGTTGCCAACCTGGATGAAGTCCAAGCCGTCCGAGACAACCTCCCACAGCGTCTTATCCGGGTCGATGCCGGCGCGAGACTGATCGACGTAGCTAATCTTGACAGTCTCACCGATCGTCAGCTCGCCACCATCAAGGGGTTCGAGACCGACAATCGTCTTGAACAACGTCGTCTTACCAACGCCGTTGGGGCCGATGACGCCGACAATACCGTTGCGCGGCAACGAGAAAGACAGACCGTTGATGAGGGAACGGTCTCCGAATCCCTTCTGGAGATCCTTGGCCTCGATCACGACGCTGCCCAGACGCGGACCCGGCGGGATCTGGATTTCCTCGAAGTCTAGCTTGCGGGTACGCTCGGCCTCGGCAGCCATCTCCTCGTAGCGAGCCAGACGAGCCTTCGACTTGGCCTGACGCCCCTTCGCATTGGAGCGAACCCACTCGAGTTCTTCCTTCAGGCGCTTGGCCAGCTTGGCATCCTTCTGCCCCTGAACCTGCAGACGCTTCTCCTTGGTCTCCAGGTAGGTCGAGTAGTTGCCCTCGTAGGGGTAGAGATGACCGCGGTCGACCTCCGCGATCCAGCCGGCGACGTGATCAAGGAAGTAACGGTCGTGGGTGACAGCGATGACGGCACCCGGGTAGGACGCAAGGTGCTTCTCGAGCCAGAGGACACTCTCGGCGTCGAGATGGTTAGTAGGTTCGTCGAGGAGGAGCAGGTCGGGGGCCTCGATGAGGAGCTTACACAGCGCAACGCGACGACGCTCACCGCCGGAGAGAACGGAGACAGGCTGATCCGGCGGCGGGCAGCGCAGCGCATCCATCGCCTGGTCAAGCTGAGAGTCAATATCCCACGCGTTGGCAGCATCGATCTCGGTCTGCAGCTTACCCATCTCGTCCATGAGAGCATCGAAGTCGGCATCCGGATTTGCCATCTCTTCGGAGATCTCATTGAATCGTGCGAGCTTGCCAAAGATGTCAGCTGCACCCATGCGCACGTTCTCGATAACGGTCTTCGTCTCATCGAGGACCGGCTCTGCATGAGGATGCCGACCGAGTAGCCAGGGGTCAGACGAGCCTCGCCATTGCTGGGTTCATCCAGTCCGGCCATAATCTTCAGGATCGAGGATTTACCCGCACCGTTGGGACCGACCATACCGATCTTGGCACCCGGGAAGAACGCCATGGTGACGTCGTCGAGGATGACCTTGTCACCGATGGCCTTGCGGGCCTTGATCATCTGATAAATAAACTCCGCCACGTTACTCCGTTCGGGTGGTTCGAGGCGCGCACGCGCGCGCGGGTTCGCTCCTATGGTACCGATCCCAACGGTGCCAGGTTGGACCCCAGGGCACCAGAGGCCTCGGTGATCCTCATCTCAGGGCAAAAACGTGGGCATTTCGCGCCTTCCGCGCAGTCACGGGCATCGCGCTTGGTTACGCCTCCGTAGTGATTTTTGGGAAACTATTCCAATTTTTTAAAAACTACGTGCATCTCTTCGAGTTTTAAGACAAAATTTTAAGTACAGGGGCGCTCACCCGCCCCTGTCAAACACGGCCATTCATGGGAAGGAGCGCGCATGATTGCACCAACGCGCATCTCAATCGACGCCGTTCACGCCCCCGTGTACTACGTGGAAAGCGTGACTTCAACCCTCGACCTGGCCGCCTCCCTCTTGGCCGACACCGCCACGCCCACCCCCCCACCTGACGACGATCATCGCGGATCGTCAAAGCGCAGGACGAGGCCGTCTCGGCCGCTCCTGGATCACCCCACCCGGCCAGGCCCTCCTCGCCTCGACCATCATCTCTCTGCCCGTCTCCCTGCACGCTGACGCTCTCGGCTGGATCGTCCATGCGTGCGCACTGTCCGTGCGCCACGCTCTGGCCGCGCGCCTGAAACCCCTCGGTCACACCGTCACCCTCAAGTGGCCTAACGATGTCCTCGTCGACGGTTCACGCAAAATCTGCGGCATCCTCGCCCAGCTCGCCCCAGCCTCGTCCCCCTTCACGACTGCGGTCATCCTCGGCTACGGCGTCAACATCGCCCAAGCGCCGGGGACTCTTCCCACTCCGCAGGCCACGTCCCTACTGGCCGAAGGAGATGAGCAGGCGGGAGCTGACCCCATAGCCGTCGCCCACGAGGTTCTCGCAGCGATCCTCGCCGGCCTCGATGAGCGTATCCGCTCCCTCGTCGCCCACGGCGATGCCGCGAGCGCTGGCCTCGCAGCCGAGGCCGAGGCTGCTCTGCCGCTCATCGGTACGCGCATTGTGCTTGCCAGCCCCACAGACGCATTCGGGACTCCGGCGCTTGAGGGGGTTGCGCTCGGTCTAGCCCCGACGGGCGCGCTGCTGGTGCGCGATGACGATGGGCAGACCCACCAGATTGACGCCGGGGACGTGCTTGCGACCGGCACTCCCCTGACACCCGTTCACGACACCAAGGAGAAGCGTGCGAACAATTAACCGAATCCTCGTCGCCAACCGTGGCGAAATCGCCCTGCGTGTGTGCCGAACGGCCACCGACATGGGCATTGCCACGATTGCGGTTTATGCCGATCAGGACATGGCTGCTCCCCACACGCGCGAGGCCGACGAGGCGCTCTCGCTGGGCGGGGACGATGCTGCGTCGACGTACCTCAACGGTGAGAAGATCCTGGCGATTGCCCTGGAGACCGGTGCGGATGCCATTCACCCTGGGTATGGCTTCCTGTCTGAGAACTCCGAGTTTGCGCGCGCCGTCGAGGACGCCGGTATCGCGTGGCTGGGTCCCGCGTCTTCGGTGATCGATGCGTTGGGCGACAAGATCAATGCGCGTCGTATTGCCGAGGCCTGCGGTGTCTCCCCTGTGCCGGGGGTGTCGGAGCCTGTGACGTCGCGTGAGGAAGTTGAGGCGTTTATTGAGTCGGCCGGTTATCCGGTGGTGCTCAAGCGTGCCGACGGTGGTGGTGGACGAGGCATCAGCATCATTCGCTCGGCTTCCGACCTCGATCTGTTTTTTGCGCGTCACACGGATGCGGCTGATCTGGGTGCCCACTTCGTGGAGCGTTTCGTCGAGGTCGCCCGGCACGTTGAGACGCAGTCCGCGCGTGACTCTCTGGGGAACTTCCACGTCATTTCGACGCGTGATTGCTCGGTGCAGCGTCGCAATCAGAAGCTGGTCGAAGAGGCTCCGGCTCCCTTCCTGCCCGAGGGCACGCACGAGACGCTCGTGAACGCCTCCCGCGCGCTCTTCGAGCACGTGAACTACGTGGGTGTGGGCACGGTGGAGTTCCTGTTGGAGCCGGACGGCAACATCTGGTTCCTCGAGGTCAACCCGCGTCTGCAGGTTGAGCACCCGGTCTCCGAAGAGGTGACCGGTATCGACCTGGTGCGCGAGCAGATTCGTATTGCGCAGGGCCTGGAGCTCACGACGCCCCCCGAGCCGCGCGGTCATTCGTTCGAGTTCCGAGTGACCTCGGAGGATCCCTCGAAGGACCTGACGCCCACGGCGGGCCGCCTGGATGAGGTGCATTGGCCGCTGGGGCCGGGCATTCGTCTGGAACTCGGTATTGATCAGGGCGACTCCGTGCAGACGGCCTTCGACTCGATGATCGCCAAGATCATCGTGACGGGTGCGGACCGCGAGCAGGCGCTGGCCCGTTCGCGGCGCGCGCTGGCCGAGTTCTCGGTGCAGGGCGTGGCCACTCCTGTGCCCGTCTACCAGGACATCATCAACGACCCCGACTTCTGCGGCGTCGGCGGCTTCAACGTTTCCACCCGTTGGTTCGAGACGACGTTCATGCCCCAGCACGACTACTCGGATCTGGCTGTCCCCGCCGAGGCCTCGTCCACCGCGGATCTGCCGCGCCAGACCTACATCATCGAGCTGGATGGTCGCCGCGTCTCCCTGACCCTGCCCGCCGGCATGTTCAACGCACCGTCTGCTGCGCCCCCTCGTCCGCCGCAGCCGCTGCGCTCGGCCTCGCGCCGCGCCGCAACCTCCACGCACCAGGCGGGGTCCCACCAGGGTGCCCCCGGCGACATCGTCGCCCCCATGCAGGCCATCGTCGTCGCCCTGGCCGTCGCTGACGGTGATCAGGTGGAGGAAGGCCAGCTCGTGGCCGTTCTGGAGGCCATGAAGATGGAGAAGCCGCTGCTGGCTCCCCGCGCGGGCACCGTTACGTCCCTGTCCATCAAGCAGGGTGACACCGTGACTGCGGGTACCCGCATCGCACACATCGCCACTGAAGAGGAGGCGCAATGACCACCCCCAACCGGTTCACGCGCGAAGGGTTCATCCAAGCCCAGGAAGCGATCGCCAAGGCGGCCGAGGAAAAGGCCGCCCAGCGCCAGCACGCCAAGCAGAAACTGACGGCCCGCGAGCGCCTGTCTCTTTTCTTTGACGACGGCGTGTGGCACGAGGTCGGTCAGTTCATCGGCGGATCGGTGCGCGAGGGGCGTATCGGTTCTGCTGTGGCCGCCGGCTTCGGTCGCGTGCAGGGCCGTATGGTCGCCGCGTACGCGCAGGATTTCTCGGTGTTGGGTGGGACGCTCGGCAAGGTGGAGGGCGACAAGATCGTCGATCTCATTGACCGGGGTATTCGGATGCGTATTCCGATTGTCGGCATTCAGGATTCGGGTGGTGCCCGTATCCAGGAAGGTGTCGTCGCGCTCGCCCAGTACGGTCGTATCTTCAAGAAGACGTGTGAGGCCTCGGGTCTGGTTCCCCAGATTTCGATCATTCTGGGTCCCTGCGCGGGCGGTGCGGTCTACCAGCCGGCTTTGACCGATTTCATCGTGATGACGCGCGAGAACTCGCACATGTTTGTGACTGGCCCGGATGTCGTCGCCGCGACGACGGGTGAGAAGGTCACGCTTGATGAGCTGGGTGGCGCAACGATCCACAACTTCCAGTCTGGCGTGGCCCACCACATGGCTGACACCGAGGAAGAGGCGATCGACTACGTGCGCTCGCTGCTCGCCTACCTGCCGTCTTCGTGCGAGGTCGCGCCCCCCAAGTACGAGTACATTCCCAATGCCGAGGATGAGGATGCGGCCCGTGCGGTCGCGGACCTGGTGCCGACCGCGGCGCGTCAGCCCTACGACGTGCGTGACGTCGTGCGCGCGCTCGTGGACCACGGCGAGTACGTGGAGATTCAGGACCTGTTCGCCCCCAACGTGACGATTGGTTTCGCGTGCGTGGACGGGCAGTCGGTGGGCATCGTGGCGAACCAGCCGATGAACGACGCGGGCACGCTGGACGTGGATGCCTCGGAGAAGGCGGCGCGTTTCGTGCGTTTCTGCGATGCCTTCGGTCTGCCGATCGTGACCTTTGTGGATGTTCCGGGTTACCGTCCGGGCACCGAGCAGGAGCAGGCGGGCATCATCCGCCGCGGCGCGAAGGTGATCGTCGCCTACGCGAACGCGACCGTCCCGATGGTGACCGTCATCCTGCGTAAGGCCTACGGCGGTGCGTACATCGTGATGGGGTCGAAGTCGATTGGCGCGGATCTGGCGTTCGCGTGGCCGGATGCTCAGATCGCGGTCATGGGTGCCGAGGGCGCGGCCTCGATCATGTACCGCCGCGAGCTGGCCGCCGCCCGCGAGGACGGGACCTTCGACGAGACGAAGGCTGCTCTCGTGGCGCGCTACGAGGATGAGACCGTCAACCCGGAGGTGTCCGTGGCCTCGGGTCAGCTCGACGGCATCATCGCTCCGGCAGACACCCGTCAGACCATCATCGATTCCCTGCATTTGCTGGCCACCAAGGATCAGCGTGCCCCCCATGTGAAGCGTCACGACAACGGTCCCCTGTGACCGGTGTCGTTTGAGAAGTATTGTCCCCGATTGAAAGAATGAACATGTCGTTTGTGTCCTCTCTGAATGAGACCCCCTACGCGCTGACCTTCGCTGGTCAGGCGACCCCGTGGCGCGCTGCGCTCGACGAGATTGCCCACGACCCGGAGATCGCGGCGATCGTCGCGGGCGTCATCGAGGCCTCGGACAAGGTGCTCTCCCCCGTGCGCCGCTCGCTGGCCACGCAGTCCGTGTCGGTTCTCCCCTTCACTCTGCCCGCTCCCGATGGTGAGGTGGCCGTGACCCGCGAGGTTGCCGGTCCTGACGAGGCCGCCCTGTCCGTTCCGGGTATCGTCGCCGCCCAGCTGGGCGCGCTCATCGACCTGACGCGCGCGGGCCTGAACATCATGGGCAACCAGCCCACCGCTTTCGAGGGTCACTCGCAGGGTGTACTCGGCGTGGAGATCGCGCGCGCCTGGATCGCCGGGGACGAGGCCCGGGCTGCGTCTGTGTTCGCGCTTGCTCGCCTGATCGGTGCGGCCGCCGCCCGCGTGACGCGTCGTGCGCGCGCCCCGCACGCCGGGGACGCGACCTACATGGTGTCCGTGCGTGGTGTGTCCGACGCGCTGCTGACCCGCATCGTTGACTCTCTGCCCTCTACCTCGCACCCGTTGTCGATCGCGCTGCGCAACGACACCGACACGCACGTGGTCTCGGGCGCGCCGAATGACCTGGCATCCCTGGTTGCCGCCATCGAGCGCGCGGCCGCCGCCGATAAGGCAGCGCACGACGCTCACGAGCGCGGCGGTCGCCCGCTGACCCCCGTGTGCGAATACCTGCCGGTGTACGTGCCGTTCCACTCCCCTATGCTCGCCGACGCTCTTGCTCTCGTGGACGAGTGGGCCGCGCAGTGCGGCATCGATGCGAAGCTGGCGCACTCGCTGGCAGCCGCCGTGCTCACGACTCCCGTGGACTGGCCCGCGCAGATCAGCGCCGCCGCCGAATCCGGTGCCACGTGGATCGTTGACATGGGTCCGGGTGCCACGACGGTTCGCATGACCCGTGCCCTCGTTGAGGGTACCGGCGTCGGCGTCGTCGCCGCCGGTACCGCCTCCGACCGCGACAAGGCCGCGACCCCCGGCTGGGCCCCCGAACCCGGCACCGACTGGTCACACCTGCGCCCCGGCCTCGTTACCCTTCCCAACGGCAAGACCGTTGTTGACACCGCCTTCTCGCGCCTGACCGGGCGCTCCCCCGTCCTCCTGGCCGGTATGACCCCCACGACCGTGGACCCCGAGATCGTCGCCGCTGCAGCGAACGCCGGCTTCTGGGCCGAGATGGCGGGCGGCGGCCAGGTCACCGAAGAGGTCTACAACGAGAACCTCGCGGGCCTGCGCGCCCAGCTGCGCCCCGGCCACACCGCCGAGTTCAACTCCATGTTCCTGGACCGCTACCTGTGGAACCTCCAGTTCGGCCAGGCCCGCATCGTGTCGCGTTCGCGCGCGTCCGGTGCCCCCATCGACGGTGTCGTCGTCTCCGCGGGTATCCCCGAGCAGGACGAAGCCCTGGCTATCATCGAGCAGCTGCGCGCCGACGGCTTCCCCTACGTGGCCTTCAAGCCCGGCACGGTCGACCAGATCCGCAAGGTCATCGCGATCGCCCGCGAGGCCGACCCGATCAAGGTCATCGTCCAGGTCGAAGACGGCCACTCCGGCGGCCACCACTCCTGGGAGGACCTCTCCGACCTTTTGCTGGCCACCTACGCCCAGCTGCGCGCCCAGTCCAACATCGTCCTGACCGTGGGCGGCGGCATCGGCACCCCCGAGCGCGCCGCTGACTTCCTCACCGGCGACTGGTCGGCCCGCTACGGTCGCCCGCCGATGCCCGTCGATGGCGTCCTCGTGGGCACCGCCGCAATGACGACCAAGGAAGCACACACCACCAAAGCCGTCAAGGAACTCCTCGTCGCCACCCCGGGCGTGCCCGACAACGACGAACTCGGTGGCTGGGTCGGCGAGGGTGTCACCCGCGGTGGCATGACCTCTGGTTTGTCCCACCTGCGCGCCGACATGCACGAAGTCTCCAACGCCGCGGCAGCCGCCGCGCGCATCATCGCCGAGATCGGCTCCGACGGTGCCCAGGTGCGCGCCCGCAAGGACGAGATCGTCGAAATTCTCTCCCACACGGCCAAGCCTTACTTCGGTGACCTCGAAGAGATGACCTACGAGGCCTGGGTGCGCCGCTTCGCCGAGCTGTCCTACCCGTGGGTTGATCCCACGTGGCAGATCCGCTACCACGACCTGCTCCAGCGCGTCGAGGCGCGCCTGGCCCCCGTGGACCACGGCGAGGTCGCAACACTCTTCCCGACCGTCGAAGACGTCGCCGACGCACACGCCGCCGCCGACCGTCTGCTGGCCGCCTACCCGAACGCCGCGACCACCCACGTCACCCCCATCGACGCCGCGTGGTTCCCGGCACTGTGCCGCTCCTACCCCAAGCCGATGCCCTTCGTCCCGATCCTGGACGACGACCTCATCCGCTGGTGGGGCCAGGACTGCCTGTGGCAGGCACAGGACGAGCGCTACAGCGCCGACCAGGTCCGTATCATCCCCGGCCCCGTCTCCGTGGCCGGCATCGACCGCGTCGACGAACCCGTCGCCTCCCTCCTGGGTCGCTTCGAGGCCGCCGCTGCTTCTCGCCTGGCCAACTCCGGCGTGGTGGCAACCCCGGTCGCTTCTCGCCTGGGCAACGGCAAGCCGGCCGCCACCCGCGAGGAATGGCTGCGTAAGGTCCCCTTCATCTCGTGGACCGGTCACCTCATGACCAACCCGGCTTCCATCCTTGATGAGGAGCGCGTCTCCCTGATTCCGACCGAGACCGGCGTGGACATGGTTATCCACCTGGACACTGCGTGGGATCGCGACCCTCGTGGTGCCGAGAAGCACGCGGTGCGCGAGCTCATCTTCCCGCTGGTTATCTCCGGTGAAGACGGCGCGGTCCCCGTCATCGACGAGGCCAAGCTGCCCCAGCACATGTACGCGATGCTCGCGGCGACCGCCGGTGTGACCTCCGTGTCCGTCGCGGGTGACACCGTGGACGCGCTGCCCGTGATGATTCCCTCCACCAAGTCGGTCTTCGGCGAGGCACACTACTCCTTCACGCTGGCCCCCACCCTCGGCTTCGACCACGCCGAGGCCACGGGCGCTGCGCTGCCCGCCAACTACGAGCTGGCTGCGTGGGCACCCGATGCCCTGCTCGGCCCCGCTTGGCCCGCGATCTACGCGGCCCTGGGTTCGGCCATCCACAACGACTACCCAGTCATTGAGGGCCTCCTCAACGCCGTCCACCTCGACCACTCGATCACCCTGAAGTACACGCCCGAGCAGATGCTTGAGCGCGGTATCACCACGATTGACGTGACCAGCCACGTGGCTGCCGTCGATGAGTCATCCTCCGGACGTATCGTCACGGTCGCTCTCGAACTCAAGGCCAACGGCGAGCACGTGGGTTCCACGCAGGAGCGCTTCGCAATCCGCGGCCGCGCTACCGGCAACCGCACTCCCTCCGAGGCCGCGCCCTTCGGCGGTGCCAAGGTCGAGGTCGTTGACACGCCCCGCTCGGTCCTGCGCCGCGTGAGTGTCAAGGCTCCCGACGACATGACTCCCTTCGCGATTGTCTCGGGCGACTACAACCCGATCCACACCTCCTACGCGGCCGCCAAGGTCGCTGGCATGGACGCCCCGCTCGTGCACGGCATGTGGCTGTCGGCCACCGCTCAGCACGCCGCCGAGGCCGTCGTCGCCGGTCAGGGCGGTGCCCAGATCGCGGGCTGGACGTACTACATGTACGGCACCGTCGACCTGAATGACGAGGTCGAGATCACCGTAGAGCGCGTGGGTCGTGTTGTCGGCGGCGGCCTGTCCCTTGAGGTCACCTGCCGCATCAACAAGCAGGTTGTCTCGCGCGCATCGGCCTACACCTTCGCGCCGAAGGTCGCCTACGTCTACCCCGGCCAGGGCATCCAGAGCGCTGGCATGGGCCTGGACGAGCGCACCAAGTCCAAGGCCGTGGACGAGGTCTGGCGCCGCGCGGATGCACACACCCGCTCGGCAATGGGCTTCTCCATCCTCGCTATCGTGCGCGACAACCCGACCGAGATCGTGGCACGCGGCGTGACCTACCGTCACCCCGAGGGCGTCCTGAACCTCACCCAGTTCACGCAGGTCGCGCTCGCCACGCTGGCGATTGGCCAGACGGCCCGCATGCGCGAAGAGGGCGTCCTGGTCCCCGGCGCTGCCTTCGCCGGTCACTCCCTCGGCGAGTACGACGCGCTGGCAGCTTACGCGGAAGTGTTCCCCCTCGAAACCGTCCTCGACCTGGTCTTCCAGCGCGGTTCAACGATGCACTCGCTCGTGCCCCGCGATGAGAATGGCCGTTCGAACTACCGCATGGGTGCCCTGCGTCCCAACCAGTTCGGCGTCGACGATGCTCACGTCGTGGAGTACGTCGACTCGATCGCTCAGGCCTCGGGTGAGTTCCTCCAGATCGTGAACTTCAACCTGGCCGGCGCACAGTACGCGGTCGCCGGTACGGTCGCGGGCCTGAAGGCCCTCGAGGAGGACGCCACCAAGCGCGCCGCCGAGCGCGGCGGCAAGCGTCCCTTCATGTACGTTCCCGGCATCGACGTGCCCTTCCACTCCACTGTCCTGCGCAGCGGTGTGGCGGACTTCCGCACGAAGCTCGACGAGCGCATCCCGGCCGAAATCGATCCCGCGAAGCTCGTGGGCCGCTACATCCCCAACCTGGTGGCCCGTCCCTTCGAGCTCACCCGTGAGTTCGCTCAGTCCATCCTCGACGTGGTTCCCTCCGAGACGGTGCGCGTGCTGCTTGAGGTCCCCGGCGCGTGGGACGCGGCCCTGGCCAACCCGGGTGCCTTGACCCGCACGCTGCTCATCGAGCTGCTGTGCTGGCAGTTTGCCTCCCCGGTGCGCTGGATCGAGACGCAGCGCGTGCTGCTCTCGACCGAAGAGGCCGCCCCCGGCGTCGCCGGCCTGGGTGTCGATCAGGTCATCGAGGTGGGCCTCGGTGCCGCCCCGACCCTGGCCAACCTGGCTGCCCGTACTCTGCTCGCCCCCGAGTTCGCGCTCTCGCGCGTGGATGTCTTCAACGTCCAGCGCGACGAGTCCCGCGTCTACGCGACCGATGTCGCCGTGATCGAGGACGAGGACGACGAGGAGATCACCCCAGAGGCTCCCGCCGCCGAGGCTGCCCCCACGCCCGCTCCCACCGCCCCCGCGACCGAGGCCGCTCCGGCCCCCGCCCCCGTGGCTGCGACCGGTGGTCCCTCGGGTGCCGACGTCGCGGATCTGCCCTTCACCGCGTCCTCCGCGATTCGCGCCCTGCTGGCGCTGTCCGCGAAGATTCGCATCGACGAGGTCGGTGCTACCGACACGACCGAGTCGCTGACCAACGGCGTCTCCTCGCGTCGTAACCAGCTCCTCATGGACATGTCCTCCGAGCTGGGCCTGAACTCCATCGACGGTGCCGGCGAGGCCGACGTGGCCACCCTGTCCGCGACGGTCGACAAGGCCGCTAAGGGCTACAAGCCCTTCGGCCCGGTCCTGGCCGAGGCAGTCAAGGAGCGCACGCGCAAGCTGTTCGGTGCTGCCGGCGTCAAGGCGAACCGCATTGCCGAGCGTGTCACGGGCACGTGGCAGCTGGGTGCCGGCTGGGCCCAGCACGTCACCGCTGAGATCGTCCTGGGCACCCGTGAGGGCGCCTCGACCCGCGACGGCGACCTGGCGACCCTGCCGCTGGACGCTCCGACGAACGCCGCAGGCGTCGATGCCCTCATCGACGCGGCCGTGGCGGCCGTCGCGGCCCGCGAAGGCATCGCCGTCTCCCTGCCCAGCGCAGGCGGTTCCGCTGGCGGCGGCGTCGTCGACTCCGCCGCGCTGGATGCCTACGCCGCGTCCGTGACGGGTGAGGACGGCGTCCTGGCCAAGACCGCCCGCACGGTCCTGTCCGAGCTGGGCCTGAACGCTCCCGCCCCCACCGGCGAGGATTCCTCCGACGACGCGCGCGTCATCGACGCCGTGGCCGCCGAGTTGGGGTCGGGCTGGGTTGACCTGGTCGAGCCTCGCTTCGACGCCGCACGCGCCGTCCTCCTGGACGACCGCTGGGCCTCCGCACGTGAAGACGTCGCCCGCTACGTCGCCGAAGGCACCCTCGCCGAGGGAGCGTCCTTCGTGGGCACGGGCCGCGCCGTGGCCGAGCAGGCCTCGTACTGGGCGAACCGCCTGCGCACCGAGGGCGATCACGAGCGCGCCGCTCGCCTGGAGCAGATCGCATCCGACGCTCTGGCGTCCTCCGAGGACCTGCCCTACGCGAATGACGTCGCCGTGGTGACCGGCATGACCCCCGCCTCCATTGGCGGCGCGGTCGTGGGCGGCCTGCTCGCCGGTGGCGCAACCGTCATCGCGACCTCCTCGTCGATTTCCGCCTCGCGCCTGGCCTTCGCCAAGGAGCTGTACCGCACGCACGCTGCGGGCGGTGCGAAGCTGTGGCTGGTTCCCGCGAACCTGGCTTCCTACCGCGACGTGGACGCTCTCGTGGAGTGGATCGGCACCGAGCAGACCAAGTCCGTGGGTGCCGACGTGAAGGTGACCAAGGAAGCCTTGGTCCCGACACTGTTCTACCCCTTCGCGGCACCGCGCGTCTCCGGCACGCTGGCTGACGCTGGCCCGGCCTCGGAGAACCAGATGCGTCTGCTGCTGTGGAGCGTCGAGCGCTCCATCGCCGGCCTGTGCGCAATCGGGTCCGACACTCACGCTGACCACCGCCTGCACGTCGTACTGCCCGGTTCCCCGAACCGCGGCATCTTCGGCGGCGATGGTGCCTACGCCGAGGCCAAGGCCTCCTTCGACGCGATTGCAACCCGCTGGGCAGCCGAGCCGATCTGGGGTTCGCGCGTCTCTATCGCTCACCCCCGCATCGGTTGGGTGCGCGGCACCGGTCTCATGGGCGGCAACGACCCGATGGTCGCCGCCGTCGAGGCTGCGGGCGTACGCACGTGGTCGACCGAGGAAATGGCGCAGCAGCTGCTCGCGCTCTCGAGCGCCGAGGTTCGCGCTCAGGCTGCCACCGCTCCTGTGGACGCCGACCTGACCGGCGGCCTGGACTCCTCCATCGACCTGCGCGAGCTGCGCGCCCAGGTGGAGGTCGCAGCTCCCGAGACTGAAGCCACCAAGCCGGTCGCGACCGTCTCCGCTCTGCCCTCGCCCTCCCAGGTCGCCGTCCCCCACGTCGACCCGTCGCAGTGGGGTCACACCACCGCGTCGCTGGCCGATACGGTCGTCATCGTCGGTCACGGCGAGGTCGGCCCGTGGGGCAGCGCTCGTACCCGCGTGCAGGCCGAACTCGGTATCCACACCGACGGCACCGTCGAGCTCACCCCTGCGGGCGTGCTCGAGCTGGCGTGGATGACAGGCCTGCTGACCTGGTCGGACACCCCGGTGGGTGGCTGGTACGACAAGGACGACCAGCTGGTCCCCGAGTCGGAGATCTTCGATCGCTACCGCGACGAGGTCGTGGCCCGCTCCGGCGTGCGCTTCTTCCACGACGACGGCCCGCTGCACGACGGCTACACGCCCGAGTCGGCCATGGTCTTCCTGGACCGCGACATCACGTTCACGGTCGAGGACGAGGCCGAGGCCCGCTCCTACGCCGAGGCCGACCCGCAGTTCACCGTGGTCGAGCAGACCGCGTTCGGTGAGTGGCAGGTGACCCGCAAGTCCGGCGCCCAGGTGCGTGTGCCTCGTCGCGCGACCCTTAACCGACGCATCGGTGGACTGTTCCCGACGGACTTCGATCCGGCCCGCTGGGGTATCCCGGCCTCGATGCTGGATTCGATCGACCCGATCGCCGTGTGGAACCTGGTCTCCGCCGTCGACGCGTTCGTGTCCGCTGGCTTCAGCCCCGCCGAGCTGCTGCGCGTCGTCCACCCGGCGACCGTTGCCTCCACGCAGGGCACCGGCTTCGGTGGCATGCGTTCGATGCACAAGCTGTTCGTCGACCGCTTCCTGGGCGAGGAATACCCGCAGGACATCCTGCAGGAGACCCTGCCCAACGTCGTGGCTGCGCACACGATGCAGTCCTACGTGGGCGGCTACGGCTCGATGATCAACCCGGTCGGTGCCTGCGCAACCGCCGCGGTGTCCATCGAGGAGGGCGTCGACAAGATCAAGGCCGGTAAGGCTGACTTTGTCGTGGCCGGCGCGATTGACGACATTCAGGTCGAGTCGATCGTGGGCTTCGGCGCGATGAACGCGACGGCGAACTCGAATGAGCTGCTCGCTCGCGGCATCTCCTCGCGCTTCGTCTCGCGCGCCAATGACCGCCGCCGCGGCGGCTTCGTCGAGGCGCAGGGCGGCGGCACCGTGCTGCTGACTCGAGGCTCGGTGGCCCTCGAGATGGGCCTGCCGGTCCTGGCGGTCGTCGCACACGCGCAGACGTTCAGCGACGGCGCGCACACCTCGATCCCGGCCCCCGGTCTGGGTGCCCTCGCGGTGGCACGCGGCGGGCGTGACTCGGTCATCGCTCGTAACCTCGCAGAGCTCGGCGTGGGGATCGACGATGTGGCCTTCGTGTCCAAGCACGACACGTCCACGAACGCGAACGACCCGAACGAGTCGGATCTGCACACCCGCGTCGGCATGGCGCTGGGCCGCACCCCCGGTAACCCGCTGCTGGTCATCTCGCAGAAGACCCTCACGGGTCACGCGAAGGGCGGCGCCTGCGTGTTCCAGGTCGGAGGCATCATCGACGTGTTCCGCACGGGTCTGATCCCCGCGAACGTCGCACTGGATTGCGTTGACGACGCGATGGAGCAGTACGGCCCGCTCGTGTGGCTGCGTTCCCCGCTCAACCTGTCCTCGCGTGGACCGGTGCGCGCGGCGTTCGCGACCTCGCTCGGCTTCGGCCACGTCTCCGGCTTCCTGGCGCTGGTTAACCCGGCCGCCTTCGAGGCGATCGTGGAGCGCGAGGTCGGACGCGAGCGCCTCGAGGCGTGGCGCGCAGCGTCGGATCGCCGACTGCGCAACGGCCAGCGTCACATCGAGATGGGCATGCTGGGCCACGCCCCGCTGTTCACCTCGGTGGAGGGTCGCCGTCTGCCCGACGACCCGGCTGCCGGCGCTGCGGGTGACGCGCACGAGGTGGAGGCCGCGATCCTGCTGGATCCGTCGGCACGCCTGGGCGAGGACGGCTTCTACCACCTGCCGGAAGGCAAGTGAGCGATGCGCGGACTCGGCGTTGACCTGGTCTCCCTCCCTGAGTTTGCCGCTCAAGTGAGGGAGCCGGGGTCGGCCTTCCTGGCGGGCGTGCTCACGCCCCGGGAGGCACGCCGGGTCCGCGCCCGCGCAGGTGCCACCTCCGGTGCTCAGCCTGGTTCCGCCCGCTTCGAGGAGGCCGTGGCCCGTCACGCGGGCGGCCTGTGGGCCGCAAAGGAAGCTTTCATCAAGGCCTGGTCGTGTGCCCTCTTCGGTGCTCCTCCCCTCATCGGTGACACCGACGTGGATTGGCGCGAGATCGAGGTGATCCACGACGAGTGGAACCGCCCCTCTATCGCGTTGCACGGACACGTTGCGGCTGCGTGCGAGGAATCGCTGGGGCCCTCCTCATCCTGGAGGGTGCTCGTCTCAGTCAGCCACGACGGGCCGTGCGCCATCGCCCAGGTGATCATCGCGGACGCGCCCGCCTAGAGGTCGTCGAGCGGCTCAGCTTCCTCCGGATCTTCGGGGGCTTCCTGAGTTCCTTCCACCGCCGAATAGTCGAAACGGGACACCCCCACACACGGGTCCGAGGAATGTTCCTCGGACCCGTCGTGCATGTGCGTGGCCTGGCCGACAGGCGCGCACCCATCGCGCAGCTGCGGGGAGCGGGCATCCGGCGTGCTTCGCGACGCGCAGTCCGAGACATCGCACGTGTCGTCGGTCGGCGCATGGACCGAACCATCAGCGGCCGCGAAGGCACGTGGCGGCTCCGCGCCCACCTCCCCACGTATGCCCTCCCCCGGTGTGTCTCCCACCGGCATGGGGGCGACACTGCCCGCCGCCTCAGCGCACTGACCGTGCAGGGGCTGCCCAGGCCTCGTCGAAAAGGGATCATCCGGGCTGCCGCCCGCCGGTTCTCCCGTGCTGTGAGCCCCGTTCTTCGTGTAACGCGACGTGCCCTTCGCCATGTCGTGCCCGACCGCGCTGGCGCGAAACACGATGGAGGAGCGAATCTGTCCATTCGCGTCCACCCAGGCATTCGGGACAGGCCGGGCAACCACAATCACCGGGTCGCCCTTACAACAGCAGCGAACCACATTGTCGGCCAGCTTGTCCCACGTTTCAATCGTGTACCAGTACGCTCCATCCTCCACATAGGAGGCGTTGCCCGTGCGCGCGTCGACCGTGAAACGCCAGCGGGGAATCGCCAGACGGAATGTTGTCACGCACGTATCGCCCTTGATGTGTTTCATCGTCGGGACAGAGCCGATACGCCCTTTGAGGGTCGTCGAAATGTCCTGCATCATTGCATCCCTTTCCGATACTGCCCGGCGAGCGCCGGATGCATCCAGGAAACCCCCGTCCTCCCTCGCCCTTCAAGCGCGCTGGCAAGACCTGTGGATGGGCGCGACACGAGACATCCCACTGTGGATACGCCCGACACGAGCGCACCCCCTGTGGATGGAACGACACCGCACATATACGCGAAAGGCGGCACTCCCCTACCGGGGTGCCGCCTTTCGCGAAAAGGAGCAGAAATCAGGCCTCGGCCTGCTCGCCCATGGTGGGAATACCGAGGGCAACGACCTCGCGCGCCACCTCACGCGCCCGCTCCGTCGTCACCGGCTCGGACGGGAACAGCACGCGGCGGTAGTACTCCAGCTCCTGGATGGACTCCAGGATGTCCGCCAGCGCGCGGTGACCGCCGTGCTTCTCAGGCGATTCACTAAAGGCAGCGCGGTACCAGCGCTTCGCCAGCTCCTTAATGGAAGAGACGTCCACCAGGCGATAGTGCAGGTGGTTGATGACCGAGGGCATGTTGGCCTCGAGGAACATCTTGTCGGTACCCACCGAGTTACCGGCCAGGAGGGCTTTACCTTCCTGAGGCACGAAACGCTTGATGTACGACAGGACCTGTTCAGTCGCTTCCTCCATCGATACAGCGTCAGTCTTGAGGTCCTCCAGCAGACCGGAGGAGGTGTGCATGTGACGCACAAAGTCGTTCATGTTCTCCAACGCGCCTGCGGGCGGCGTGATGAGAACATCCATGCCGGGATCAACGATAGTGAGGTCGCCATCGGTGACGACGACGGCCACCTCGATGAGGGCGTCACGCTCGACGTCCAGGCCGGTCATTTCGCAGTCGATCCAGACCAGGGGATCTTTCAGAGTTTTCACGCCCACTATGTTAGTGCGCTCCTCGTCATACGGTTGGCTGGGTCGCTCGGGCGGTGGCCACTACTACACTGGAAGGGTATTGGAAGGAGTTTTCATGTCCGCTAATTCTCACGTGACCACGCCCAAGGACATCCGTCAGGCCGCATCCGCTCTCGAAGGGGTGGCCGTTCGCACGAACCTGGAGCGCTCGGAACGCCTGTCCGCCGAGGCTGGCGTCGATATTCTGCTCAAACGTGAGGATCAGCAGAAGTGCCGTTCCTTCAAGGTGCGCGGCGCGTATGCACGTATGTCGCTACTGTCCCCCGCCGAGCGCGAGCGTGGCGTCGTGTGTGCGTCGGCCGGTAACCACGCCCAGGGCCTCGCCTACGCGTGCGCTCACCTGGGCGTGCGCGGAACCATTTACTTGCCGTCGAACACGCCCCGTCAGAAGCGCCGCCGCATCGCGACGATTGGCGGCACGTGGGTCGAGCAGGTCATCGTGGATGGCACGTTTGACCGCGCGAATGCGCTGGCCCAGGAGGCGGCGCGCGCGACGGGCCGCACGTACGTGCATCCCTACGACGATCCCTACACCATCGCTGGACAGGGCACGATCGGTGTCGAGCTTGAGGAACAGATGCCTGAAAACACGTCCGCTGTGCTGATCCCCGTGGGCGGCGGCGGCCTCGTGGCGGGCATTGCGACGTGGCTGCGAGCGAACCGCCCGGAGGTCAGAATCATCGGTGTGGAGCCCGCGGGCGCGGCGTCGATGCACGCGGCATTGGAGGCCGGTCAGCCGATATCGCTGGCGAAGGTCGATCCTTTCGTGGACGGTACGGCTGTTGGCCGTGCTGGAGCGCTTCCCTTCCACATCGCTTCCCAGTTCGTTGATTGCGTGCTGGTTGTGCCCGAGGGCGCAGTGTGCACGGAGATGCTGGAGCTCTACCAGTCGGACGGCGTCATCGCTGAACCCGCTGGCGCGCTCGCGTCCACGGCTGCGCACGTATACCTGACCGATCCCGCGGATCGCAAGGCCCTGCTGGGCCGCTCCGACGGCGCGATCGTGTGCGTCGTGTCGGGCGGTAATAACGACCTGACGCGTTACGCGGAGGTCATGGAGCGCTCGCTGCGCCATGAGGGCCTGCGTCACTACTTCCTCGTGACGTTCCCGCAGCAGCCGGGTATGCTGCGCATGTTCCTGGAGGATGTACTGGGACCCGCGGACGATATCGTGCACTTCGAGTACACGAAGAAGAACAACCGCGAACTCGGTCCCGCCCTCGTGGGTATCGATCTGACGAACCCGGATGATATCAACGGGTTGCGTCACCGCATGGAGGCTTCTCCTCTGCACGTGGAGGAGCTGCCGCTGGATTCGGAGATTACGCGGCTCGTGATCTAAGAGGCGCACGCAGCGCTGGAGAGGGGCACGGTTTCGCCGAACGAGGCCGTGGCCCCTCTCTCCTTGTGTCTGTCCCAGAACTCGTTGCTGGGTGGGGAGCCACCCGGGATTGGTTGCCTGCCTCATGTGCGGTGGCGCAGCCGGGATGGCATCGGGAGACCACCGAGAGGGGTGTCAGGCAGCGAGGGTGACGGGACGGGTGACGCGCACGCGGACGGCGGGCGTGGAGTTGAAACGGTAGCCTGCGCCGCGAACCGTGGAGATCAGGTCGGGCAGGATGGAGAGCTTCTTACGCAGGCGGCGGATGTGAGCATCCACGGTACGGGAGTCGGAGCCGAGTTCTGCGTGCGCCCACACGGACGCGAAAAGTTCGTCGCGGGTGACGGCACGGTCGGCGTTGGCGGCCAGGTGGGCCAGGAGGTCGTGTTCCTTGGCGGACAGGCCAGCGTCGCGTCCGTCGAGGGTGACCTGTCCGCGGTCGATGTCAATGTCGATGCGGGAGGAACTCAGTCGCAGGCCGGCGAGAACGTCAAGAAATTCCTCGTAGGAGGTGGGGGTGTCGTTGGCGGCGCGGACGGGGGCGACAGGGGTGTTGACGAGGGTCATGGGTGTATCCGATTCTTCGGGGCCGCACTCCCACTATCGGCGTGGGTATATCACTGCGGCGGTGATTGACAGGGGTATCTGGGGCGTCAATCACATACACATTCGCGACATCATGCCGCCGGAGGGGCAGCACATGGGGTTCGCGAAGGTCGTCATGGCTCTAGTCTGTCGGACGGATTCCTTCCGAGCAACATCAAGTCCACACCGTGAGATTGTGTAACAACGATGTCTGCGCGTGGACGCACACGTTCCTCCATGGCGGTGTCGCCGACGTACAGCACGTGGGATCAGCGGATACGGACGTGGGCGGGACCATTCGGTCCCGCCCACGTCCTAGTGCCTCAAGGCCTTGTCAGGCCTCCAGGCCGCGCTGGGCACGCACTTGTCGAGTAGCGGAGACAAGGTTGTCCAGCGACGCCTTCGTTTCCTCGTAGCCGCGGGTCTTCAGTCCGCAGTCGGGGTTCACCCACAGTCGCGAGACCGGCACGGCGTCAGCGGCCAGGCCGATGAGCTCGACGAGTTCCTCGGTGCTGGGAACGCGGGGGGCATGGATGTCCCACACGCCGGGACCAATGCCGTGGTCAAAGCCAGCCTCGGCCAGTTCGGGGACGACCTCCATCTTGGAGCGCGCTGCCTCGATGGACGTCACATCGGCGTCCAGGCCCTTGATGGCGTCGATGATCTGGCCGAACTCGGAGTAGCACAGGTGCGTGTGGATCTGAGTGTCCGGGCGCACCGAGGAGGTGGCCAGGCGGAAGGATCCCACGGACCAGTTCAGGTAGTCAGCGTGGCGGTCGGCGTCCAGGGGCAGAAGCTCGCGCAGGGCGGGTTCGTCGACCTGGATGGCGGCGATGCCGGCAGCCTCGAGGTCGGATACCTCGTCGCGCAGGGCCAGACCGATCTGGTCGGCAATCTGGCCCAGGGCCAGGTCGTTGCGCGGGAAGGACCACGCGATGATCGTGACGGGACCGGTGAGCATGCCCTTGACGGGCTTGTCGGTCAGCGACTGGGCGTAGGTGGTCCATCCCACGGTCATGGGCGCGGGGCGCGAGACGTCGCCCCACAGGATCGACGGGCGCGTGCAGCGCGAACCGTAGGACTGTACCCAGCCGTTGCGCGTGGCTGCGAAGCCGTCGAGCAGCTCGGCGAAGTACTGGACCATGTCGTTACGCTCGGCTTCGCCGTGGACGAGGACGTCCAGGCCAAGCTCCTCCTGCAGGGTGATGACGGATGTGATCTCCTCGCGCATGCGCGCCTGGTAGTCCGCGTCGGAGAGTTCACCGCGCGCGTTAGCGGCGCGGGCCTTGCGGATCTCGGTGGTCTGCGGGAACGAACCGATGGTCGTCGTGGGCAGCGGGGGCAGGTGCAGGCGCTCGGTCTGAGCGGCCTCGCGCTCCAGGTAGGGCTCGCGGGTGCGGTCTGCATCTGTCAGGGCGGCCGTGCGGGCGCGGACTTCGGGGCGCACGACGCCGGGGGCGGCAGCGCGCTGCTCGAGGACGCGGGTCGCTTCAGCGACCTCGGCGTCGATGGCGTCCCAGCCCTCGTCCAGGCCGCGGGCCAGGGTGACGACCTCGAGAACCTTCTGGTCGGCGAAGGCGAGCCAAGCGTGCAGGTTCTCGTTGAGGGTCGGGTCGTCCCAGGTCTCGAGCGCAGTGTCGTGGGGCACGTGCTGGAGGGAATTCGAGGTGGCGACGGTGACGCGGGCGGCTCCCAGGGCCTGTGCGGCCTTCAGAGTCTCGCGCAGCTGGGCCAGGTCGGCGCGCCAGATGTAGCGGCCGTCGACGCCGCCGACGACGAGGGTGACGCCGGACAGGTCTGCGCCCTCGGGGAGGGAACCGCGCAGCGTGTCGACGTGGAGGGCCTCGACACCCGTCTTGGCCAGGGCAGCCACAGCGTGGGAGGCGTCGCCGTAGGGGGTGGTGAGCAGGATCTGGGGACGCTCGGTGGCAGAAGCCAGGCGCTCGTAGACGCGGGCTGCCAGCTCGCCCAGCTCGGCGCGGGTTCGCGAGAGGTTGTCGGAGGTAAGGGCAGGCTCATCGAGCTGGACCCACGGAGCACCCGCGGCATGCAAAGCAGCCAGCGCATCCGCGTACGCGGCCACGGCCTCGTCGATGCGGGTGAGCGGATCGAAATCGGGGGTGGCCGGATCGGCCTTGGCCAGGGCCAGGTAGGTGACTGGGCCGACCAGGACGGGACGGGTCACGTAGCCCCACTCGCGGGCGTCGGCAAAGCGGCGCACGACCGTGTCGTCGGCGAAGTGCAGCGGCGTGTCGGGGCCGATCTCGGGGACGAGGTAGTGGTAGTTCGTGTCGAACCACTTCGTCATCTCTTCGGGGCCGACCTTGTCGTCGCCGCGGGCCAGCGCGAAGTAGAGGTCGAGGCCCTGCCGGCCGACGAAGCGCGGCGGGATAGCACCCAAGAGAATCGTGGCGTCCAGGACGTGGTCGTAGAGCGAGGGCGCGTCGGCCAGAGAGGCGTCCGAGGGATTCAGACCGAGCTCAACGAGGCGCGCCAGGTTCTCCTTACGCAGGTCGTCAGCAGCGTTCAGCAGCTCGGCCTCGGTGATGCGGCCAGCCCAACGGGCTTCGAGGGCGCGCTTGAGCTCGCGGCCGCGGCCGATACGCGGATAGGCCAGAATCGTGGCGGTAGGGAACTGCGCGGGGGCAGCGGACATAGTGATCTCCTTGGGTGTGCTACTCGTGCGGCGCACGCGGGCGAGGCCCGCACCCGGCCGCGGGGTGGATTGACGGGATGCGCTCAGTGATGCGTGAAGGGGTGCGAGGCCGGGGACCACTGCGGGTCCGGTGTCACTCCCATGAGCGCGAGAATGTCGAGGACGGGCTTGGCCTTGTTGAAGGTGTAGAGGTGGACGCCTGGAGCACCCGCGTCCAAGACGGAGTGAATGAGGCGGGATCCGAAGGCCGCGCCGAACTCGTCGCGGCGCTCCTGCTCCTCGAAACCAGCCAGTGTCGCCAGAAGCTGTTCGGGGACCTCGATACCGGTGAGATCCTGGACGCGGCGCAGGCGCGCCGGATCCGTGGCCGGCAGCAGGCCGGGAACAATCGGGATAGTGACGCCGGCACGACGGGCGCGCTCGACGAAGGACGCGTAGACCTCGGCGTCCCAGAACAGCTGCGTGATCGCGAAGGACGCACCCGCCGCCTGCTTGACGAGGAGGCGCTCGACCTCCTGCTGGGGCGTCGTGCCCGCCGCCGGGTTACCCGCTGGGAACGCGGCGACCGCAATGGTCAGGGGCTTGAAGGCGGAGCGCAGGGCCTCGCCCGGGTGAGCGTTGCAGCGGCGTCTTTCGACCGTGCGGATGAGATGAATGAGTTCCGTCGCGCTCGCGACACCGCCCGGGCCGGGTTCCCAGTCCTCTTGCCCGACCGGCGGGTCTCCGCGCAGCGCCAGGAAGGTTCGCACGCCCGACTCCAGGTAGTCGTGCACGGTGGAGACGATCTCGGCCGTGGAATTGCCGACGCAGGTCAGGTGCGCGATCGGCTGGATCGGGGTGTCTCGTACGAGGCGCTGGACCGTCGATCGGGCATTGTTACGATCCTTACCTCCGGCACCGTAGGTCACGGACATGAAGTCCGGGCGAACCTGGAGGAGGCGATCAACCGTGTCCCAGAAGGGGGCTTCCAACGAGGGCTTGCGCGGGGGCATCACCTCGAAGGAGAGGAGCGTGGGCTCGTGGTCGTGGGTACAGGGACAGGCGTAGTCGTCGTCGGAGAAGGGCACGGTGAAACTCTCGGGTAGCGGCATCGTCCCGTCTGAGTGCACGTGTGTGCAGCTGGTGTTGTAGCGGCGGGGCGTAGCCTAGGGAATGGCGGACGTCGGCGTCAGCTGCACATTCGGGCACGAATCGACCCGTACATGCGACGGGTGACAATCGTTCGTGCGTTCATGCCACCCAGTATGGTCGCCACCGAGAGGTGCCCGCAGAAGGGGTCCGCGGAACGGGAGTTTGTGACAGCACTGTCTCACGCGACGCGACATGAGGGTGGGCGGTGCGACGATGGTGGTGCCTCCACGGCATCGCCCCCGGGCCAGCAGCACTCCTGCCGGGGAGTTGATACCGATGAGAGGAGGTGACTGGGTTGGCACAAGGCCGACGTTCGCGTCAACGGAGGCGGACTGGTCTGGATGGGAAGCAGAAAGCCCAGATCGCTGTAGCAGTGGTAACGACACTGCCACAGCTGATCTGGGCGATTGCATTCCTGCTGAGCACCCTCATGGGTAGCTAAGACCATCCCGGAAACCGGGGAGTCGGACAGCAGCAACTGTTCGACTCCCCTTATTATGACACACTGATCGCGCAGCGCAGAGCACGAACCCCTGCGCCCCGTAGGATGAACCTCCGTCGGCCCATGGACTGCGCGACAGAGTCGCTCGGGACGCAGATGAGCATGCCTGCGTCGATACTCCCATCATGGGCGACACCGATGTCTCCACACCCGAGACGATCCACACTCCCCCGCCCGCGCCTGGTTCGCGAGTATCATGTGGAGGTGGCGACGTAGCAGTCCACGCCGCTGCGCGAGCGCCGCACGTGCCCCAAGGCGGGGGCCACGGCCTCGTTCAACTGAGCTGTCGTCTCACCTCTTAGAACTGTTCCGGCATGGACGCCGGTCACCCGATGAGGAGCATTCATATGTCCGACATCCGCACGGCACCATCCGTGACACCACAAGACTGCTTGAATTTTGCTGACGCCGCCCTGTATCTCGCGGGGCACACGGTCTCAGATCCTTATCTGCGCGAGCTTCACGCCAAGGCAGCGAGCGGCGAGATCACCGTCGAGGAAGCGGGGCATCTCGGTGAGGAGTACCTCTACGCGAAGTTTGGTGTAGACCATGAGTGATCCGTCATGGGATGCCTATTTCATCCCGGGGACCCACGCGATGCGTAACAAGTTCACTCGCGGTGGGCGTTTCCCCGACGGTATACCGTCGATGGTGGCGGTCGGTGCGTTGGAGGAGCACTGGGCGCGGCTGCGCCTCATTGAGCTCGTACGCTCCCCTCTCCTGGGCCACTTCGACTACGACCACATGAAGGCAATTCATCGTCACATCTTTCAGGACACTTTTGCGTGGGCAGGCCAGGAGCGCAGTGCACCAATGGGCGGACCAATGATCAAGTTCGGCCCCGATGTGTCGGCGTTCCCCGACTTTGACCCGCGCGACTATTCGGTCCCGCACGAATATGCGCCGGCAGGGCGGCAGCTGACCGAGGCCGCGACGCACGAGTACGCGCTCCTTCAGGAGGCCGATTATCTACGCGGACTGGCGCTGAGCGAGTTCGTCGACAACCTGGCACTGCGCTGGGTGTCTCTCAACGTCGTGCATTCCTTCCGCGAGGGAAACACGCGCTCGCAGCTCGTGTTTTTCTCCGAACTCGCCCACCACGCGGGCTACCACCTGGATGCGAGAGCATTCCTGCCTCCGAGCCGCGAGGATCGACTGGCGGGCGTCACGAATCCTGTTCGTGAGCGTTTCGTCGCGGCGCGCTACTACTTTCAGGACTACCACGATCACACTCCGATGGCCGACACTCTCGCCGAGGTGATCGCTCCGTTGACTGAGGACCAGCGACGCGCCCGGTCCATCATTCCCATTGAGGAGCGTTGAGAGCACACAGAGCCGGGGATCCGGACGACGACGGCTGGTCGGCTCCCCGCTCGGCGTCGGCGCGTCTCACGCGGGAGTGAGCACAGCAACGCGCGTCCGGTGCGGATCGGTGGCGCCTCCGACAGGACTCGAACCTGCAACCTCGGGATTAGAAGGCCCTCGCTCTATCCATTGAGCTACGGAGGCATGGCGCATGTGCGCTGCCTGTAAGACTAGCGGAGGTTAGCCGCGCTTTCCAACGGCGCGGCCCAGTAGGAAGGCCAGAAGCGGGAATAGCAGGACCGATAGGGCACCGGCGACGACCAGCAGGGAGGCCAGCCAGGTCGGGATGATGCCCGTTGAGGATGCCAGGCCGGTAACGGCGACGATAATCGGCAAGCCGGTCGCGCCGTACAGGCCGATGCGCGTCGCGTCCGACCAGCCGACCCGCTCGATGGTCCCATGGAAGCGCTCGAGAGCGACGATGGGCACGCCACGCACGAGGAGGATCGCGCCGACCAAGCTCACGAGCAGGAACGGGTGAGCGGCGACGGCGCTCAGCGAGATGGCCATTCCGGACGTGACGAAGAACAGGGGGATCAGGAAAGAGAAGCCGAGCGTGCGCAGTTCCCCTTCGATCATGGTGAAGTTACCGGGTGCGAGGGCTCGCACGATGATGCCGGCGGCGAAAGCGCCGAGCACCATGTCCAGGTCCAGGACCGCTGACAGAGCCATGAGGCCCGTCAGGATGACCATGACGACACGCATGAGGGTCTTTTGCGAGGTCTGGGCACCGTGCAGGATCGTCCGCCCGATCTCGGGGTGGCGCAGCACGAATCGCGTGGGGATTGCGACGGCGACGATGGTGGCGAGTACGAAGAACATGAGGACGCCGAAGGAGAGCCAGGGGCTGCGTGCGGAGAGCAGCAGCGACATGGCGACGATGGGCGCGAGTTCGCCGATGGCACCGTGCACCAGAACGGCTTTGCCGATGGTGGTGCCCATGACACCGGCCTCCATGAGGATAGGCAGAAGGGTGCCCAGCGCGGTCGAGGTCAGCGCGATAGCGAGCGCGATGTAGGTCGAGTACCCCACGCCGGTGGTCCCGGAGGCAGCGACGGCCACCCATGACACTGCCAGGCCGATCCCGAAGCAGGCCAGCCACGTGGCCAGGGAGCGCTTACCGGCGCTCCCGTGCACTTCTTGCACGTCAATTTCGGTGCCCGCGATGAGGAAGAGCATGCCCATGCCGACCTCACGGAACACGGAGATCGGTTCGGTCAGCGAGGCGAAGCCCAGCGCGTTCGGCCCGACGGCGACGCCCAGGATCAGCAGCCACACGACGTCAGGTACGCGCTTGTGCGTCAGAGAAGCGAGGAGAGGTGCGACGGTGGCTGCGGCTGCGATGATGAAGAGGGAGACGATAGATCCCTCAGTGTCGGTCGCTGTGGAGGAGGCGACGAGGCCGTGGCTCGTTGCATCGGTCGCGGCGAGGATGGTGATCGGCATGTTCATGTGCGCTCCTGACGGGGCAAAAGGATCGATGGTGCGGTGCCGCGTAACACGCGGGCGCGTCGCGTCGAATTGCGGGCATGACAAAGGCCCGGGACGACTAGTCCCGGGCCCGTGCGTGGATGCGAGGTCAGCCCTCGACGTCCAGGAGACCGTTCTTGTATGCCTTGGCCAGGCGGCGGGGCACACGGATCTCACGGCCGGCGACCTTGACGGTGTTCAGCTCGGTAAGATCAGCCTTCCAGGTAGACCGGCGGGTGCGGGTGTTCGCACGGGACATCTTACGCTTGGGAACTGCCATGTCTTACCGCTCCTCTTCTTTCTCGACGACTATTCTGGTTCGGTGCGCCACGCGGGCGCACGGCGACAACCCGACTAGACTACCACGGACCTTGCGCGTGTGGCATATCGCGCGGGCGGGTGCGCCTGCGATTCTGGTTACAGACTGGGAGCTGGGAACTCTCCCCTAGACTGGCCTCATGTCCGTTCTTCGCACGCTCGCCTCTGGCACGCTCCTCACCCACGAGATTGAGATCAAGCGTTCCCGCTTTATTACGACGCTCGCCAGGACGGACACTCCGCCGGAGGCTCGCGCACTCATCGACGCGGTCAAGTCCGAGCACCCGCAGGCGCGTCACAACTGCTCCGCATACCTGATCGATCCGCCGGATGCCGCTCCCTTGCAGCATTCCTCGGATGACGGGGAGCCGTCGGGCACGGCGGGTACTCCGATGCTGGAGGCCCTGCGCGCCTCTGACACGTGGAACGCGACGGCTGTCGTGACGCGTTACTTCGGGGGGATCCTACTTGGCGGAGGCGGCCTCGTGCGCGCGTATTCGACGTCGGTGTCCGAGGCTGTCGCCCGCGCTCCCATCGCCTACCTGGTCGGACGCGACATCCTTGAAACGCAGCTCAGCCCCGGGGATGCGGGGCGTATCGAGGCGGAGCTACGAGGCCGCGGAGCCACGGTCGTGGACACGATCTGGGGCACGAACGTGACGCTGCGCATCGCGATCAATCCGAGCGACCGGGAGTCGATTGACGCATGTCTGGCCCAGGCCTCGTCCGGTGTTGCAAAGTTTCGCTACGTGGAAACCCGTCGGATTGAACTAGACGAGGCTCCGACAGCTGGTTGAGAATTTTGGGGTACACCGCTTATGGAAGGACCCCTCATGGCTCGCATCGCCTCCACTGTCGCCGATCTGATCGGAGGCACTCCCCTCGTTCGCATCAACCATGTCGCCGGCGACGGCGTGGACGTCGTCGCAAAGGTTGAATCCTTCAACCCCGCCTCCTCCGTCAAGGACCGTATCGCCCGCTCGATCATCGACGCGGCTGAGGCCTCGGGCGCGCTGGCCCCCGGCGGCACGATTGTCGAGGCCACCTCGGGTAACACGGGTATCGCCCTGTCAATGGTGGGCGCAGCTCGCGGCTACAAGGTCGTCATCGTCATGCCCGCCTCGATGTCCGTTGAGCGACGTGCGATTGTGCGTGCCTTCGGTGCCGAACTGGTTCTCACTGACCCCAAGGGCGGCGTCTCCGCCGCAGTCGCCGAGGCCGAGCGCATCGCCTCCGAGCGTCCGGGCGCGATCATCGCCTCCCAGTTTACGAACCCCGCGAACCCCGCCGCGCACATCGCCCACACGGGCGAGGAGATCTGGGCGGACACCGAGGGTCAGGTCGACGTGTTCGTCGCCGGCGTGGGCACGGGCGGCACCATCTCAGGCGTCGCGCGGGTCTTGAAGGATAAGAACCCGAACGTGCGCATCGTCGCCGTCCAGCCCGCCGAGTCACCGCTGCTCACCGGCGGTGCCCCCGGCCCGCACGGCATCCAGGGCCTCATGCCCAACTTCGTGCCCGACACCTTCGACGCCGATCTCATCGACGAGGTTGTGTCCGTGGAGACCGCTACCGCACTCGAGTTTGCTCGCCGCGCGGCCGCCGAGGAGGGCCTGCTCGTGGGTATCTCGTCGGGCGCAGCCCTGGCCGGAACTGCGGTCGTGGCAGCCCGCCCCGAGCTGGCCGGCAAGAAGTTTGTCACACTCCTGCCCGACACGGGTGAGCGTTACCTCTCGACTGCTCTTTTCGCTGGTCTTGAGGACTGAACAACCTGCTATGACGCGCTAGAGTGGCCCCGGAGAGAATGTCCGGGGCCACCTGTGCATTCACCCATCCATCCACCGTAGGAGGACTCCCGTGAAGCTCACCGTTCGCACCCTGTCGCGCGCCCTGTCTCGGGCACTGCCAACCAAGGCGCTCGGTCTGTTTCGCGAAGATCTGGTGACGGCGCAGCGCCGCGACCCAGCGGCCACCTCCGCTCTGGAGATCGCCCTGACGTACCCGGGCGTGCACGCCCTGTGGACCCACCGCGTCTCCCATGCCCTGTGGACCCGCGGTGCCCGCACTCCCGCGCGCGTCCTGTCGTCAGCGGCCCGCGCCCTCACCGGCGTCGACATCCACCCTGAGGCACGTATCGGACGCCGCGTCTTCATCGACCACGCGACCGGCGTCGTCATCGGCCAGACCGCCGAGGTCGGCAACGACGTCGTCATCTTCCACGGAGTTACCCTGGGCGGCGTCGCCATGACACCAGGCAAGCGCCACCCCACGGTCGGCGATCACGTGATGATCGGCGCGGGCGCGAAGGTGCTCGGCCCCATCACCGTGGGCACGGGTGTCAAGATCGGCGCGAACGCCGTCGTCGTCAAGGACGTGCCCTGCGGAAACGTCGCGATTGGCGTGCCCGCGCGTCTGTTGCCCAAGCCCGAAAAGGATACGCGCGACCGCGATTTGATCGTCGATCCCGCGTACTTCTTCCAGGAGCCGGCGCTCTACATCTGAGCCCCCCAACACCGCTGGTCGGGCCGCAATGGGGCAATTTGATTGCGGCCCGCGACAAAGTGAGCACCCTCACCTATAGTTGGTTTATGGAAGCTCGAACTCTACATGCCCCACTGGACGCGTTGTCAGCGGCGAATCGCCCCCAGGGTATTGAGATCGCCACGCTCACAACATTCGACATTCCCGCTCTTGCGGTGCTCACCCTCGAGGCGTACGACGATGCTGTCACGCCCGAGGCGCTCCTTGAAACATCCGAGGAACTCCGTCTTACCTTTGAAGGTGCCTTCGGTGATACCACCGAGGATTCCTTCGTGGGAGCCTGGGACGGCGGCACCCTCGTCGGCGCGATCCTCGTGGTACGTGAATCCCCCTGGGATGACGCGCCGAATGGCCCCTTCGTCGTGGACCTCATCGTCGCGCCGGACTACCGCAGGCGAGGCATCGCAACCGCGCTCGTCTCGGAGGTGGCCTCCAGGTGCACCCACTGGGGTTTCGACTCCCTCGCCCTGCGCCTGGATGCGCGCCACGGCGGTGCTCGCGAGCTGTACTCGATGCTCGGCTTCGAGGAGATCGCCTGACAAATGGCGAGGAGTGCGGACCTCTCGGCCCGCACTCCCCTGACGATTTTTCACGCGCTCAGCGCTGGCAGGATGGACACCAGAACAGGCGCCGGTTCTGCATGAGCGCCTCGCGGATCGGCGTCCCGCAGCGCAGGCACGGACGGCCCGTGCGGTGGTACGCGTACCACCGCGAGGCTTCCTCGTCACCCTCAATCGGTGGGTTCGGGGCCTCGTCCGGGTCCATCGTATCCAGGCGACCGGCAGCCAGACCGCGGTTCATGAGGTCGCAGATGAGGACCCACAGCTCGCGCAGGCGCTTGAGCGAAATGTTTGCGCCCTTGCGGTGCGGCGAAATGCCCGCGAGGAAGAGGGCGTCGGCGCGGTAGATGTTGCCCACGCCCGCGATGATCGACTGGTCCATGACGATCTCGCCGATGGCCCGCTTCTTCGAGTGGGCGACCTGGGCGAAACGCTCCATGGCCTCGACGTCGGAGCGTGCCCCGGCATCCAGGGGATCCGGCCCCAGCTTCGACTCCGCTGTGATGCGCTCCTCATCGGTAATGAGGTCGCAGCGGTTGGGTCCAATCAGGTCGGCGACGGCGTGGTCGTTATACACGCGCAGGCGCACGGCGCCGACCGGCTCCGGAGGCTCCCATTCCCCCGCCTTGGCCTCGCCGAAGCCCTCGCCCCAGCGGGTCTCGGTGTGGCCGTTCCACTCCCCCTTCTGGACGTTCGGGATGCGGTGAGCAACACCGTGCCCCTCGTCGACGACGGTCTCATCGCCGTTGAATCGCCACCAGCCGTACAGCCCCAGGTGGATGTGCACCCAGCGGTCTGGCCAGGGGGCGTCCTCACCGAGGATCGGCTCCCCACTGCCGGCCGCAGCCCCCTCGAGGAGGGCCACCCCGGCCTCGTACGTCTCGCCCGGGGCGGGCGGCACGAAACCGATGAACATGTGTTTACCGTGCACGCGCACCCGTTGCATGACCCACCCGTCCAGGAGGGCTGCTGAGGACGCAAAACGTCCCTGCGGGGACGACGCCGAGACGGTACCCCCGACGAAAAGTTCGTCGAGGGTACCGGCTAGGCGACGGACTGCATCGCCTTCAGGCATGCGACCTCACTTCTTAACGACGACGTTGACCAGCTTCGGCGCGCGGGCGATGACCTTGAGCGGCTCGGAACCACCGAGGGCCTTGACGATTGGGGCTTCGGCCAGGGCGGCCGCGATCAGGTCCTCCTCGGAAATCGAGGGGGCAACCTCGATGCGGGCCTTCACCTTACCGTTAACCTGGACGACGGCCGTGACCGTGTCCTCGACCAGCAGCGAAGCATCCTCGACGACCGGGAAGGGCTCACGAGCCAGGGAATCCTCGTGACCCAGACGGCTCCACAGCTCCTCACACAGGTGCGGAGCAACCGGGGCGAGCATGAGAACCAGCGGCTCGATGGCGTCGCGCGGGGCGGCGTCCAGGCTGGTCAGATGGTTGTTGAGGACGATGAGCTTCGAGATCGCGGTGTTGATGCGCAGGTTCTCGTACTCTTCGGTGACCTCGGCGATCGTGCGAGCCACGAGGCGGCGCGTCTTCTCATCCGCAGGCTCGTCAGTGACCGTGAGCTCGCCGGTCTCCTCGTCGATAGCGTTACGCCACAGGCGCTGCAGGAAGCGCTGGGAGCCGATGACCGCGCGGGTCTCCCACGGGCGCGACAGGTCGAGGGGACCCATGCTCATCTCGTACACGCGGAAGACGTCGGCACCGTAAGCGTCGTACATCTCGTCGGGCGTGACAATGTTCTTCAGGGACTTGCCCATCTTGCCGTACTCGCGGCCCACGGGCTGGCCCTGGTAGGTGAAGCCCTCCGTCTCGTCGCCCTCAACCTCGTCGGCGGGCACGTACTGGCCGCGCGCATCGGTGTAGGCGTAGGCCTGCACGTAGCCCTGGTTGAAGAGCGTGTGGTAGGGCTCGGAGTCCGGCACGTGGCCCAGGTCGAAGAGGACCTTCTGCCAGAAGCGCGCGTAGAGCAGGTGCAGGACCGCGTGCTCGACGCCGCCGACGTACATGTCGGTGCCGCCGCTGACCTTACCCTCGCGCGGCCCCATCCAGTAGTCGAGGTTTTCCGGATCGGCGAAGCGCTCCGAGTTCGTCGGGTCGGTGTAGCGCATCTCGTACCAGCACGATCCCGCCCACTGGGGCATCGTGTTGGTCTCGCGGCGGTAGCGCTTGGGACCGTCACCCAGGTCGAGGGTGACGTTCACCCAGTCCTCGGCGCGGCCCAGCGGAGCCTCGGGCGAGGAGTCGGCGTCGTCCGGATCGAAGGTGCGCGGGCTGTAGTCGCTGACCTCGGGCAGCTCGACGGGGAGCATCTCCTCGGGCAGGGCGTGTGCGACGCCGTCCTCGTCCCAGACGATCGGGAAGGGTTCGCCCCAGTAGCGCTGGCGGCTGAAGAGCCAGTCGCGCAGGCGGTAGGTGACGGTGCGCTTGCCCAGGCCCTTCTCAGTGAGCCAGGCGGTCATCGCAGCCTTGGCCTCGTCCTTGCCGAGGCCGTTGAGGTCGATCTCGTCGTTTGCGGAGTCGACGGCGACGCCGTCACCCGTGTACGCGCCGGCCTCGAGGTCGGGGCCGTAGGGATCGTCGGCGGGTCCGATGGTGCGCACGATGTCAAGGTCGTAGGCGCGAGCGAAGGCCCAGTCGCGGTCGTCGTGGGCGGGCACAGCCATGATGGCGCCCGTGCCGTAACCCCACAGGACGTAGTCGGCGACGAAGATCGGGACCTCGCGACCATTGACGGGGTCGATGCCGAACAGGCCGGTGAATACGCCGGTCTTGGTGCGCTCTTCGTCGGCGCGCTCGGCTTCGGACTTGGCCGAGGCCTGGGCGCGGTATGCGCTCACGGCCGCCGCAGGGGTGGCGGCACCGCCCGTCCACGCGTCCTTCGTGCCCTCGGGCCAGGAGGCCGGCAGGGTGAGGGCGGCTTCGTCGCCCGCGTCGCCGCCGACGGTGCCACCGAGGATCGGGTGCTCGGGGGCCACGACCATGAAGGTCGCGCCGAAGAGGGTGTCGGGGCGCGTCGTGTAGACGTCCAGGGAGTCGAGGCAGGCCCCCGCCTCGCGCGCGCCGGGCACGTCGAAGCGGACGGTGGCACCCTCCGAGCGGCCGATCCAGTTGCGCTGCATGGTGCGCACTTTCTCGGGCCAGTTGATGGTGTCGAGGTCGTCGGCCAGGCGCTTGCCGTAGGCGGTGATGCGCATCATCCACTGACGCAGATTGCGCTTGAAGACCGGGTAGTTGCCGCGCTCGGAGCGTCCGTCCGCGGTGACTTCCTCGTTGGCCAGGACCGTGCCGAGGCCGGGGCACCAGTTGACGGGTGCCTCGGAGACGTAGGCGAGGCGGTAGGAGTCGACGACCTTCGCCTGGGCGGCGCGGTCGAGCGAGTTGTAATCGGAGCCATCCTCGGGGAGGATCTCACCGGACTCGAGCTTGGCGATCAGCTCGCTGATCGGGCGAGCGGCACCCTTCGAACCGTCGGGTGCCGTGGCCTGCGGGTCGAACCACGAGTTGAAGACCTGCAGGAAGATCCACTGCGTCCAGTGCACGTACTCGATGTCGGTGGTCGCAAACGAGCGGCGCGAGTCGTGGGACAGTCCCATGCGGCGCAGCTGGCGGCGCATGTTTGCGATGTTCTGGTTCGTGGTGATGGCCGGGTGCTGGCCGGTCTGGACGGCGTACTGCTCGGCGGGCAGGCCGAAAGCGTCGTAGCCCATCGTGTACAGGACATTGTCGCCCTTCATGCGGCGGTAGCGCGCCAGTGTATCGGTCGCGATGTAGCCGAGCGGGTGCCCCACGTGCAGGCCCTTACCCGAGGGGTAGGGGAACATGTCGAGGATGAAGTAGGGGGTGCGTGACGCCAGCGGGCCGACCAGGGCACCGGTCGGGTTGTCCGCGTAGAACGTGCCCAGCTCCTCCCAACGGTCCTGCCACTTCGTCTCGATCTGACCGGCCAGCTGCGCGGTGTAGCGCTGGGCCGGGGCACTCTGCGGATTTTCGCTCATCTGTGCGTTCCTCGCTTAACGATGGGTCGCGTAACAATACTCCTCACCAGGGTAGTTCACGCCCGCCCACGTCGCCGGATGCGCCCGCCCACCGAAGCGAGCACAAATAGGTGACAATAGTCGCATGAGCACTGTTTTTGAAAACATCATCTCGGGCGTCTGGCCCGGACGCTTCGTGTGGGCCGACGACCTGTGCGTCGCATTCGCCACGATTGAACCCACCTCACCCGGGCATGTCCTGGTCGTCCCGCGCTGCCCCTATGAGGCGTGGACCGATGCCCCCTCGGACGTCGCAGCGCACCTCATGAAGGTGGCGCGCGCGATTGGTCTCGCCCAGAAGGCGGCATTCGGCGTTCCGCGCGCGGGCCTGGCCATCGCTGGCTTCGAGGTGCCCCACACCCACCTGCACGTCATCCCCCTGCGCGACGAGACCGACATTCTCCTGTCGAAGGCTACCCCGGCCTCAGACAAGGATCTCGACGCCACCATGGCCGCACTGCGCGAAGCGCTCCTCGCCGCGGGCCACAAGGCCCACGTGCCCGCGACCATGAGTTCCCCGGCACTCGCCTGACGCTTACCCATCACCCTCTCACTCAGCTAGGCCGTGGCCTCGCCCCACTCCCGCCCACGCAGCGCGGATCAGCGGGCGCGGCCACGGCCTCGTCACTGGCAACGCTGAGCGAGAGGCGAAAGCACACTCAGCCGCGCACGATGATGCCCGAGGCCTGGGTGTCCTCGATGTGCACCATCTGCCCGTCCTCGAGGGAGACCACAATCCCACCAGCCTCACTGGCAAGGACGACGACGTGGGCACCGGGTACGAGTCCTGCTTCCTCCCACGCGCGCAGCGCCTGCGGGTCGCGGTCGGGCAGACGCTCGACTTCTCCCCCATTCCCAACCGGGAGGGTGTCCAGAGGCGCTCCTGGGATCTCGGCGCTCGAACCGTCCGCACGCGGGATCGGGTCGCCGTGCGGATCGCGCGTGGGATAACCGAGCACCTTGTCGAGGCGGTTGAGGAGCCGCTCGGAGACGGCATGCTCAAGAATCTCCGCCTCCTCGTGCACCTCATCCCAGGAAAAGCCGAGGGCCTCATGCAGGTAGGTCTCCAGGAGCCGGTGGCGGCGCACCATCCCCAGGGCGACCCCACGCCCCTGCTCCGTCAGGCGCACGCGCCCGTACGGTTCGTGCGTGACCAGTCCCTGTCGTACGAGGCGCTGCACGTTCTCCGTCGTCGTCGAGGGAACCACTCCCATGTGCTCGCCGATATCCTTCGGTTTCACGCCGTCACGGCCAGCTTCCTCGGCGCTCCACACGAGCTTCAGGATGTCCTCGACGACCGTTGAGTAGTCGCTCGACGCCTCCGACATGCTCTCCCCTTTCATCCGGGCTCCCATTGTAGGCAAGAACGCCCTCCCCAACCGCCCAGGATGCGACATAGGACACTGATGGGCGCATTAACTTGTACGCAGCCACCAATCTGTGTATATTTATCTCTCGGTTGCAAAACCCCCGCGTCATTAGCTCAATTGGCAGAGCAGCTGACTCTTAATCAGCGGGTTGAGGGTTCAAGTCCCCCATGACGCACAGCTTTCCCGGCTACCGCCGGTGAGAGTTCCCGCGTCATTAGCTCAATTGGCAGAGCAGCTGACTCTTAATCAGCGGGTTGAGGGTTCAAGTCCCCCATGACGCACAGCTTTCCCGGCTACCGCCGGTGAGAGTTCCCGCGTCATTAGCTCAATTGGCAGAGCAGCTGACTCTTAATCAGCGGGTTGAGGGTTCAAGTCCCCCATGACGCACAGAAGACCGGTGATCCTCGGATCACCGGTCTTTCGTATCTGGATGACCACTCCCCTTCAGCCCCGGTCCATGCGGACCGCCGGCAGGCACCTCAAGACCCCCAGACACTCGCACGCAATTCGACTACCCGAACGTGGGTTAAAGGACAAAACGTGTTGGTTTTGTGGTGACTTTTCAGCTTGTTGGTGCGGGAAAGTCGGTGTTGTAGGTGGTGGGAGTCAACTTGAAGGGTGGACGTATCGTGTTGCTGGGGTGGTGACTTTGCGGCCGTGTTGCGCGGGAAAGTCACGGTTGTGGGTGGTCGCGTTTGCCTCATTCCTGTCACTATTGCATCGAACCCCGCGTATGGCTGCCCAATAATCCGCCACGGTCAGACGTCTACAGGTCGTTCGCGTTGGCGATGTCAACTCCCGCTATATCACGACGCTGAACGGCATCAACTCCGCGGCCAAGCATGGTGATGAGTTCGTGGAGTGGCTGCCCAGCCGTCGTCGTCAGGGGGATGTATGCCTGGTGGGACTCGGTTCAGGCGTCGGTGGCCAGGTTGGGGCGAGGGGAGGATGGGAAACGAACAGGCGGTTGGAGCGCCGGGTGAAGCCCACGACGTGAGCTAGCTGGAACTGTGGACAGGATCCTGCGCAGACCCGTGGGTGAAGGGCGTCGCAGGGGCGTCGCAGGGGCGTCGCGTTCCCGGATTCGCCCAAATCGCAGACCACCTCACCCATAACAGCCCATTTTTGCCATTTTTCGGCGAGGTGGTCTGCACTTTGGGCGGAGCGGCCTCGTCAGCCGCGGAATCTGCGCACAGCGACTGCGCTGACACCGAGGAGGGCGAGGAAGGCAACCACGCTCGTCAGTCCCGACGCATCGGCACCCGTGTGCGCCAGTCGCGGGGTAGGTGAGGACGCCGCGGGAGTCGGAGTCATGGGCGTCGAAGGAGCAGGAGTCGTGGACTCAGCGGGGGTCGGAGTCTCAGGTGCCCTGGGAGTTGGGGCAGGAGTCTCCCCCGGTACGGGTGCCACGGGGTTCGACGGTGATGGTTCCGGCGTTGGGTCAGCAGCCACCTCGCGCACCTGAATGTCCGTGTTCACGCCGACAGCGCGCGCGTGAGCAGGATTGTTGGGATCGACTGTCCCGGCGGCCGCATCGTAGCCAAAGACGGCCTGGCCGGGGACAATCTCATATCCCTCGGGAAGTGCGGGCAGGGGCGTCGCAGCGGCGCGCGAGGGATTGTACGGATCATTGCCGTAGCGCTGCGCCGCCAGCACGGTTCCATCGGCGTCCACGAGGCGCACACTCCCCAGGGCGGAATAGAAGACTTCGCACACGAAATGGACATCGGGTTGGTCGGGATCGAAGTTGAGCGCCGGTGCACTGATTTCCAGTGTGTACTGGCCGGGAACGACCGGGCTGGGACGCACGGGAATCTCACCGGCCCCGTCATTTGGCACGTATTGACGTCGCGGCTCGATGATGTTGTCATTCTCGTCCGCGAGGTAGCACGTGGCTGGTCCCGCAACATCCGCCGCGAGTGCGGGCCGCGCCAGAAGACTGGGAGCGAGTGCAGCGCAGAGCGTGGCGGCGACAGCCACGGCGCGCTTGAACAATGGGGCACGCATAGAGGTTTCCTTGTGTTGATAGGTTACGTTACAGACATGAGATTACTCTGTATCCATTTACTTGTCTGCTGATTTACGTACCGATATCGGCATTTCTGAATCCTTCACTCTCGCTCGTATTCGCTGCACGCACGCTGACCTGCGCCGACACACGAAGCGACACTCTCCCACCGTGACGACCATCTTCCACATACGGGTCACTCCTGACACGACGAGGCCGGGGCACCCCAATGGGCAACCCCGGCCTCGTGACCACGAAGAAGGAGATCAGTGTCCCGGCCAGCTGCGAATCGTGGCGAGCGCGGCCACCGCGTAGCGGTCCCAGACGCGCCCACCGACGCGCACGGCACCCTCCAGGATGAGGACGGACCACGGCAGAGCAACCGCGTAGGCAACCCACGTCGGAATAAGGCCGAAGGACGCCAAGGCGATGAGCACATAGGAGGGCAGCTGCAGAACCGCGACCCCCGCGAAGCCGATGAGCTGCAGGAGCATCGTCATCAGGAACGACCCGGTGCCCTTCGTCGCCATCGGTGAGACGCCCGGAGGCTGAACCGGATACACCCAGCGCGCATTCACGACGAGGGTCGTGGCGGTCGCGCCCGAAAGAGGACGACACCCATCACCTGGTGGAACACAAAATCCGCGGCACTCACTCCTGCGACGACATCATGAATGAGGTATCCGACGACCTGGGGAACAAGGACGATGAGGGAACCCACGAGACGACCGCGACGCTCCTCACGCCCGCTCATGCCGGATGAGACGACGATCCACGCACCCGTCGAATCGTATTGCATGAGTGCGCCGACGGCCATGCCCGACGTGATGGGCACCAGGTAGAGAAAAATGCCTGTGTACAGGAGCTGACTCATATGATCCTCGGTACCCACGCGCCCCATAAGGATTCCGATGATCGGGAAGATCACGGCAAACACCAGGTTCATGTTGAGGCGGGGATCTACGACCCAGTAGCGCAGCGTACGCGCAGCCAGCGAAGCGCTGCGCACCCCGAGGCCCAGCCGCGTGAACATATCGACGCTGCGCAGGCCAGCCGCTCGAGATTGCGCGGTGCGCTGTCCTCGCGCATCCTCCTCGACGGACTCATCGATGAGGTGGCGCCCCTCGTCGATGGCGCGCTGCGCGTCGGCGCTAATGGAGCCTGCGTAGCCGCTCATGACGGGGCGCAGGACGGCCAGCCAGGCACGCCAGCCGACGACGGCCGTGGCCACCGTGATGAGCGCGCGGATCGCGGCGGCCACCCACGCGCCCTCGAGCAGCGAGGCGACGACGCCGAAGGGCGCGCCGACGGGCGTCCACAGAGCGACGTTCATCCCGGCGTAGAAGACCTCGGCTGAGAAATTCTCCGACAGGAGTTTCATCCAGTAGCCCAGCGGGGTCAGCACGACGAAGAAGGTCACGAAGCCGACCATGGTCAGTGTGTCTTTCTTGCCCGAGCTATCCAGGCGTACCGCGAACCAGGTTCCGACCGCGCGCGCCCACAGCACTGCAAGAGGAAGGGTGACGATGCCTGCGAGGAGCCACCCGAGGGCCGCCACCCACTGGGCACGCCACAGGGCAAACCAGACGGGCGCAAAGAGAGCCATGGCGGATAGGAGACCGCCTGGACCCACGGCCGTCGATGCCGCCAGCGCCGCACCGAGGCGTTTGCTCGGCCCGACATAGGGCGACAGGCGCACGGGATCCAGCGAATTATCCATCGCTGAGAACAGGATCGGCAGGATCAACCATAGGAGGAAGACGATGGGACCCACGATGGGCAGCACCGCCGCAAGGGTCGCTGCTCCTTCGGATTGAGAAAGGAAGGCGGTTCCCACCAGCGCGCCCACATACATGGTCCCGAACTGCAGGGTGCCGAGGATCGCGAGCACCAGCACGGCAGTCTGGCGACGAACCGTATTCCAGATGATGCGGAGCTTGAGGCGAATCAGTTGCCCAACCACGACAGGCCTTCCTCGGAATGGACGCCGCCGACCAGGGAGGTGAAGCGCTCCCCCAGGTCGCCGCCCTGGGCGACCTCGTCGGTGGTGCCGGCGACGAGGACGCGCCCCTTGTCGATGATGGCGACGTGCGTGCACAGCTGCTGGACGGTCGCCATCACATGCGAGGACAGGATGACGGTGCCGCCTCGGCGCGTGTAGTCGGTGAGGATTTGGCGGATATTGGCCGCGGAGACGGGGTCGACGGCCTCGAAGGGTTCGTCGAGGACGAGCACACGCGGGGAGTGGATGAGGGCGGCGGACAGCGCGATCTTCTTCGTCATGCCGGCCGAGTAGTCACTAATCAGCTTCTTGCCCGCCTCGGCCAGATCGAGGGCGGCCAGTAGTTCCTGGGCGCGTTCGCGGGCGGTAGAGGCATCCAATCCGTGCAGCATGCCGACGTGGACGAGGAAGTCGGGGCCGGAGAGTCGGTCGAGGAGGCGCATGCCGTCGGGCATGACGCCGAGCAGGCCGCGCGCCCGCTGGGTGTCACCCCACACATCGACGCCGTGCACGTAGGCGGTGCCACGGTCGGGGGTCAGCAGGCCGGTGGCCATGGTCAGCGTCGTGGTCTTACCGGCACCGTTGGGGCCGACGATCCCGTAGAACGATCCAGTGGGGATGTCGAGGGAGAGATCGGCGACGGCGACGAGGTTTCCGTATATCTTGACGAGGCCTCGGATTGCCAAGGCAATATCGTCGCCGACGGGGGCGGCGGGCAGTGTATCGGACACAACAGGCTCCTTCACGCGTGAAATGCCTGTTGATTTTACGGCGGTGCCGTGACTCATCCGACACAATATCTCAGATCGTGATCCCTGAGATGACTCCTGATGGTGTTCCTATCGGGTGCTTAGGACGACGCTGAGTCCATCCTCGGGGTGATACGTCCAGGTCACGCGGTAGACCTTCCATTCCTCGTGCTGAGCACCGTCGACCGCGCGAGTGATCAGCATGCGCTCACGCACCGACGACGGAGTGTCGAGCTCATTCAGGATGCAGCGGAAGTCCGTCTGCGACAGACCGTTGGCCCCGTCCCCGTAGGCCACGAGAGTCAGGGAGGCTTTGTCGGAGGCCAGGCGCGCGTAGCGACTGCTGACCGAGCACGCATCGAGCGAGTGCGCCAGGTTATTGGCCGCCACAGAACGCAGGTAGGACATCCCCACGTAGGCACCGACAGACAGGAGGATCGCCAGCAGGAAACCGACGATAAACATGGCGAGGCCGTACTTGGCACGCGTGCGCCGCTTGGGGCGCTCGCGGCGCAGGGGCGGGCGCTCGTCCAGTTCCTCGTAGCGATAGGCACGCGCGTCCCGGCGGCGTTCCTTGTCGGCTTCGGTGAAGCGGGCGACAACCTGCTCACCCGGCACGCTCCGAGGAACGCGAGACGCTCGCCTATTCAGTGCGACATCGGCACGCGTGGGCAGGTCGTGCTCGGCGCTCCAGTCATCGTCACTGTCCCCGTAGAAGGCTGCCGAGGCCTCGTCACAGTGGGCGTATTCCCGCTCGGTGGGGGTCTCCTCGCGTGGCGCAAAGCTCTGCTGCTGGGGCGAGTAGCGGCTCAGCGGCAGCGTGGGCGGGGCGACCTGCGGCGCGGAGGTCGTGCTCGGCTGCGTGTAGGAGGCGGAGGGGGTCACGACCGCCGAGGTGTATTCGTCCTTCGGTGCGGGTGTGACGACCGGCGTGGGCTTGGTGGTCGGCGATGACTGCGCGATTAAGGGGTACCCGTCCCGGGGTGGGACGCACGCGATGACCGTGCGTTCGACGTCGGACGAGAGGGGAGCAATTCGCGGCTGGCCATTCTTCGTCGGCGCTTCGGGCGCGGGGATGAAGGTTTGTTTCGTGGGTTGCGCGGTGGGGGCCGAGGCCTCGGCGGGCAGGGCGGGACGGTGAGCCAGACGCGTGGGCACGCCTCCCGGATAGTCGGGCGTGACCGATCCTGAGCCGACCCGGTATGCGTCCGGCATTGCAGCCCCCATGAGTCCTCCATCAACACTCAACTAACACTTGTTGAACAAGCATAGGGGGTAATTACTCAGGAAGCAAGAGGTTAGTCGATCCCGAGCGCCTTGCGCAGACGAGCCACGTGACCGGTGGCCTTCACGTTGTACTGAGCCAGGGCCACGGTGCCATCCGGGGCAACGACGACGGTGGAGCGGATGATGCCGACGTACGTGCGACCGTAGTTCTTCTTCTCCCCCCACGCACCGTAGGCCTCGAGGACCTCGTGATCGGGGTCGGAAGCCAGCGGGAAGGTCAAAGATTGCTTCTCCGCAAAGCGTTCAAGAGCAGCCATCGAGTCGGCAGACACGCCGATAACGGAGTAGCCAGCACCGGTCAGGGAGGCCAGGGAATCACGGAAGTCGCAGGCTTCCTTCGTGCAACCGGGCGTGGATGCCTTCGGGTAGAAATAGACAACGACACCCCGCGGGGAAGCGGCGAGGAGATCCGACAGGGACAGTGTCCCCTGGGTGGTGTCGACGGTAAAATCGGGGGCCTGCTGGCCGATGTCCAAAGTGCTCATACCCCTCAGTCTATGAGGGTCGCTCCCCCACTGCGAGGGGGCGATGCCGGTGCGCGAGATGGGACTCGAACCCACACGTCAAAGACACTGGAACCTAAATCCAGCGCGTCTGCCAATTCCGCCACTCGCGCGCGCACCCAAGTCTAACCGATGGGAGCCGCCACGTCCGAACACAATATGACGAGGCATCCTACCGCCACAGGGTGGTGTCCCTCATACGCGTGGCGGGTAGGGCGTGTACGCCTGGGTGGACGACCTGTCAAGAAGGAACAGCGCGGTCCGGGAAGCGCCTGCGCGCCGCACGACTCAGCGCGCGGTGACGTTGATCGTGCCTTCGCCGAGGACGCGCGTCCTCCTGTAGACGACCATCGACTGGCCCCGCGCCACGCCGCGCGCGCTTGCTTCGAGGACAACGCTGATGGTTCCGGCCTGCTCATCCCGTATCAACGACGCGACGGGAACGGGCGTGCCGTGCGCGCGCAGCTGCACAAAGAGGTCGGTGGCATCGGAGCCGTCGTCGTCGGAGGCGAGCCAGACGGCGTCCGTCGCTTCAATACGGGAGATGGACAGAAGCTCGGAGGCACCGACGACAACTTGGTTAGTCTCGGGCCTGGTCTCGAGGACATAGCGGGGGCGACCGTCGGGTGCGGGCGCGCCGATGCCCAGGCCTTTGCGCTGTCCGACCGTGTAGTTCCAATAGCCCTCGTGGCGACCCAGGACCTCACCGTCGGGGGTAACGATGTCGCCCTCGGCAGCGCCCAGGTGGGAGCGCAGAAAGCCCTGCGTGTCGCCGTCGGGGATGAAGCAGATGTCGTAGGAGTCCGGCTTGTTGGACACGCCCAGGCCCAGGCGTTCAGCCTCGGAGCGCACCCACGCCTTGTTGGGGGCGTCCCCCAGCGGCAGGACGACGCGGGTCAGTTCCTCGGCCCCCATGACGGCCAGCACGTAGGACTGGTCTTTGAGAGCGTCAGCTCCGCGGTGCAGCTCGGGTCCTGCCTCCCCGTCCACGATGGCGGCGTAGTGGCCGGTGCACACTGCGTCGAAGCCGAGTGCTCGGGCGCGGCTGGCCAGCTCGCGGAACTTCACGAATTCGTTACAGCGCACGCAGGGGTTGGGGGTGCGCCCAACCCGGTACTGTTCGACGAAGTCAGTGATGACGGTCTGCTCAAATTCCTGGGCGAGGTCCCACACATAGAAGGGGATGCCAATGATCTCAGCGGCGCGCGCGGCGTCTCCCGCGTCCTCGATGGAGCAGCAGCCGCGCGAGCCGATGCGGCACTCCTGCGGCTGGGAGGACAGGGCCATGTGGACGCCGACGACGTCGTGCCCAGCCTCGACGGCCTTCGCTGCGGCGACGGCGGAGTCCACGCCGCCCGACAGTGCTGCCAGAACTCGCATTTAGCGTTCCTCGTTTCGTTCGTTGCGCACGTGGGAGACGCCGTCCAGGGCGGCTCCCGCGCGGATCGCGGCGGGCAGGGCGGCCAGGAAGGCGTCGATGTCGGCGACGGTCGTCGCGTGTCCCAGAGAGATGCGCAGGACGCCGAGGGCTTCCTCCTCGCTGCGTCCCATCGCCATGACGATGTCGGAGGGGCGCGTCACTCCCGCGTGGCACGCGGATCCGGCGGACACAGCGATGCCGGCCATGTCGAAGGCCATGAGGACGGCCTCGGGGCGGGCGGTTGGCAGGGACAGGTGGATGATCGCGCTCGACGAGGCCGACTCCCCCACCGTCGGGTACGTGCCGTCCGGCAGGTGGCTCAGCAGGTGGGCGCGCAGGGATGCCGCACGCTCGGCGAAAGCGGTGCGTTCGGAAACGGCCTCGGTGAGGGCGGCGGCGAGCGCGCAGGCACCCGCGACGTCGGGCGTGCCCGAGCGGATCGAACGTTCGTGACCGCCGCCGGGACGGTCGGTCGCCATGGTGATGCCACGCCGGGCGAGAAGGACGCCAATGCCGGCGGGCGCGCCGACCTTGTGCCCGCCCACGCTCATGAGGTCGAGGCCAAGCTCTGCGAAAGAAACATCCAGAGTCGGGATCGCCTGCGCAGCATCAGAATGCGCGAGGCCTCCGCTGGCGTGGACGAGGGCAGCGAAGTCGGCGACCGGCTGGATCGTACCGATCTCGGAGGACACGAGGGTCATGGATCCGAGCGCGAGGCGTCCGTCCCAGGACACGGGCGCACTGGCGCCCTCAGTCGCTGGCAGCACCGACAGGCCACCCGCGTCGACGGGCAGAACCTCCCACTCGAAGCCCTCGCGCGCAGCTACCTCTCGCTGGTGGGCGACCGCGTCATGCTCGAGGCCGGAGACAACGATGAGGTCGCGAGCACTCTCGCGGCGACGCACACCTCGGGCGGCGGCCATCACGCCGAGAGCGTCGGATTCAGTGGCACCGGAGGTGAAGATGACCTCGTGGATGTCGGCACCGAGTGCAGCTGCGACCTGCTCGCGCGCGTCGCCCAGCATGCGACGGGCCCGCCGCCCTCCAAAGTGGAGGGCGGCGGGGTTGCCGGGGGTGGCGGCCAGGTCACGCTGGGCGCGGGTCCACGCCTCGAGGGCGCACTCGCGCAGCGGCGTCGTGGCCGCGTGGTCGAGGTAGATGCTCACGCCTGGGCGCGCGCCTCCTCGATGATTGCCAAGGCAGCCGGGACCACCTCGGTCACGTCGCCGACCACGCCGAAGTCCGCGATCTCGAAGATCGGGGCATCCGTGTCATCGCACACGGCGACGATGTGGGCGGCCGACTGCATACCGACCGTGTGGTGAATGGCACCGGAGACGCCCAGGCCGATGTAGAGATTCGGCGTGACGGTCAGGCCCGTCTGCCCGATCTGCTCAGCTCGCGGAGCCCAGCCCTCGTCACAGGCAACACGGGTCGCGCCCACGGCACCACCCAGGGCGTCGGCGAGGGAACGAACCAGCTCGAAGTCGCCGTCCACGCCGCGGCCACCGCACACGACGGTGGAGGCATCGGCCAGGGACACGCCTTCCTCCTCGTCGGCCACGCTGGAGACAACCTCAATCACGGACGCCTCGGCGCTCAGCTCAACGGCGAGGGGCTCGGGGGTCAGGGATGCGGGCGAGGCCACCGGCGCCTCGTCGATAATGCCCGAGGAGATACCCACGATGGGGGTCTGTCCCTCGAGGACGATGCCCATCGACCAGGAACCACCCAGGGCGGTCTTGCCGACCTGGAGGACGCCACCGTCGAAGGACACGGAGGAGGCACCGGAGACGACGCCAGCCTCGGTGAGGGCGGCGACGCGGCCAGCGATCTCGCGACCGCGGTAGTCCGAGGACACCAGCACCAGGCCGTAGGAGTCGGTGCCCAGAGCGGCGATGACCGCGTCAGAGGCGACAACAGAGGAATGACCCGCAGCACCCAGGTCGGCGTGCAGGACGCGGGTGGCACCCAGCTCTGCCAGAGCAGCCGTGTCGGGGACGGAGGCGACAGACAGCGCGACCACGTCACCGGAGGTCAGCGACGCCGCGAGCGTCACCGCCTGGCGCGCCAGGGACGTCAGGCGGGACCCGGCCTGGTCGGCCAGGACGAGGATCGGGGAATGCATCTGCTGCGTCATGTCACTTCACCACCGAAAGAATGTAGTCAGCCAGCGCGCGACCGCCCTCGCCAGCGTCCTGAATGATCGTGCCGGAGCCGTCGCGCACGTTCTCCTCGCTGAAGGTCACGGAGGTGAGCGCGCGGCGCAGGACCAGGTCCTGCCCGCCGGGAACCTCGACGAGGTCGTCAATACCCCACTGGTCCAGGGGCTTCTTGCGGGCCGCCTTCATCGCGGCGAAGGCCGGGTAGCGCGGCTCGTTGATCTGGTCGGTCACGGAGACAACGGCTGGCAGGGCCGCACGCAGCGTCTCGGTGAAACCGTCGACGGAGCGCTCAATCGTCACGGTGCCGTCCTCGACGCTCATCGAGCGGGCCAGGCCCAGCAGCGGCATGTGGGCCTTGGCGGCCAGGGCACCGGGCAGCATGGAGGTCATTGCGTCCAGCGAGGCCATGCCGGTGATGACCAGGTCGACGGGGCCGCACTCGTCAGCGATCTTCGCGATGGCGACGGAGAGCACGGACGCCGTCGTGATGACGTCGGAACCCTCGAGGAACTCGTCGGAAACGATGTAGGCACGGTCAGCGCCCATCTGCAGGGCGCGCATGAGCGCGTCTTCGGCGTCCTCAGGCCCCATGGTCAGGGCAACGACCTCGGCCTCGCGGCCCGCATCCTCTTCTGCTTCCTTCAGCTGCACGGCGGCCTCGATGGCGTTTTCGTCCAGCTCGTTGAGCACATCGTCCTCACCGCGCACCAGGCGGCCGCCCTCAAAACGGCGTTCGGACTGCATGTCCGGGACATGCTTCACACACACGACAATTCTCATGCCTTCTAGCGTGCCACATTCCGCGCCCCCCGCCCATATGAGGGTCACCTCACCGGCGCATGCCACAGTCCGCACCCATCACCCGGAGTAGGTGGACCTCAGTCGCGCGTGCGCCTCGTCATAGGCCTTTCTTCCCATCAATCCGACCGGCATGTGAGTGGTCCCGTATGATAGGAGGAGGCTATATCCACGACGTAACGGCTTGACCAGCCGTTCACCAGGAAGAGGCACAATTGTATGTCCGAGCGATCCGGCTCGTCCCACGCTCCCACAAGGCGCGTCACTGAACTAACCCGCTGCCCACGCGCTTGGGCGTTCACCCATCGGGTGACGGCCTCGACGTCGCGGTGATCGCACGCGGTGCTTCCTCCGTGGATATGTGCATCTTTGACGAGGCTGGGGCTGAGACACGCTTCGCCCTCCTGGGTCCGAAGACGGGCGTCTGGCATGGCCACATCCCCGGATACGGCGCGGGCACGCGCTATGGCTTCCGTGCACACGGTACGTGGGACCCGGACGGCGGAAAGTTCTTCAACTCCCACAAGCTCCTGCTGGACCCCTACGGTCGAGGCGTGGACGGCGTCGTGGACCTGAAGCCGGCGGTGTACGCGCACTGCGTAGACGACGACCTGTACCCGTCGGAGTACCCGATGCGCCGCTCTCCCCTCGACTCCGCACCGCACATGCCGCGCTCGGTCGTGGTCGAATCCTCGTTCCCGATCATTCCTCAGCCCCGCACGCCCTGGGAAACCACGGTGATCTACGAGATCCACGTCAAGGGCTTCACGAAGAACATGCCGGGAGTGCCCGAGCCGCTGCGCGGGACCTACGCTGGCCTCGCCCACCCCGCCTCCGTGTCCTACCTGAAGGACCTGGGCATCACCGCCGTTGAGCTGCTGCCGATCCACGCCAAGTGCGACGAACCCTTCCTCACCGAACGAGGCCTCACGAACTACTGGGGGTACTCGACGCTCTCCTTCTTCGCTCCCGAGCCTTCCTACGCGACCGCCGAATCGCGTGCCCGCGGTGCCCAGGCGATCGTCGACGAGTTCCGCGGCATGGTCTCCCTGCTGCATCAGGCGGGCATCGAGGTCATCCTCGACGTCGTCTACAACCACACGTGCGAGGGCGGAGACGCCGACCCGTCGCTGTCGTGGCGCGGCCTGGACTCCGACATGTACTACCGCCATACGACCTCTCGTCCCATCCAGACCATCGACGTGACCGGCACCGGCAACACGATGAACATGGACCGCCCCAAGACCATCCAGATGGTCCTGGACTCCCTGCGCTACTGGGTGCGCGACATGGGCGTGGACGGGTTCCGTTTTGACCTGGCCGCCACGCTGGGCCGGTTCTCCACCGGCTTTAGCCCGATGCACCCGCTCCTCATCGCGATGGCGACGGACGATATCCTCACCCACACGAAGCTCATCGCCGAGCCGTGGGATGTGGGTCCCGGAGGCTGGCAGACCGGCAACTTCCCGGTGCCCTTCTCCGAGTGGAACGACCACTACCGCGGTGCCCTGCGTAACTTCTGGCTCGCGGACGTGCGCGCCCAGGCCTCGGGCCACATCGTCTCGGGCCCCAACGACCTGGCGACCCGTCTGTCCGGCTCCCAGGACGTCTTCGAGCACGGCCTCGGTCGGCTGCGCGGGCCTCGCGCGTCGATCAACTTCGTGACCGCTCACGACGGCTTCACGCTCGCCGACCTGACGGCCTACGACCGCAAGCACAACAAGGACAATCTCGAGAACAACCGCGACGGCTCCGATGACAACCGCTCGTGGAACCACGGCCTCGAAGGAACGCTCGCGTCGGGCGCGACCCACCCGGACGCCGCCACCCCCTACGCGATCCTCGCCAACATGCCGATCGCGCGCCTGCGCGCCCGCTCGCAGCGCAACATCCTGGCGACCATGTTCGTCTCCTCAGGCACGCCGATGCTCACGGGCGGCGACGAGTTCGGGCGCACCCAGAACGGCAACAACAACGCCTACTGCCAAGACAGCCCGATCTCGTGGGTCGACTGGGATCTGGCCGAAGGACAACAAGCGCAGATCGACGCCGTCTCCTGGCTGATCGCCCTGCGTAAGGCGCACCCGGTGCTGCGCCCCGACAGCTTCGCGACCGGCCACCCCTACGGCGGCGACTCGCTCCCCGACCTGTCGTGGTACACCGCCCAGGGCACCCGCATGCCGGATTACGGCTGGACGGATTCGCGCCACCGCACGTTCCAGATGCTGCGCTCGGGCGTCAAATGGGGCGACCGCGACGCTCTCATCATCATCAACGCGAACCTCGACGACGCGCAAGTGACACTGCCCGAGGGCCACGACCTGGACTGGCTCATCGCCTACTCCACCGTGTGGGAAACCCCCGCGGACGGCGGCGTCAGCTCCTCGCTCGACCCGAATGAACTCTCCATTGAAGTCGAGCACGTCATGCCTCGTACCACGCTGACGATTGAGGCTTTGTCCGTGACGATCCTGCTCTCCGACATCGCGTTTCAGCCCGAACACTGACGCGCCCCGACTTTTCTTTCCCCCCTTCCACTCGTTAGGATCAACGCATGACTCGCAGTGAAGATGCCCTGGAAACCGCAACCTCTGATGCCTCGCTGGCCCGCTCGAAGGCCCGCAGCGCCGAGATCGATCTGGCGATCGACCAGGATCCGTCGCGTTTCCGCATCCTCACGGGTGACCGTCCGACCGGCCACCTGCACCTGGGCCACTACTTCGGCACCCTGCGCAACCGCGTGTTGCTGCAGAACCGCGGGGTTGAGACCTGGGTTCTGGTCGCCGACTACCAGGTGATCACCGACCGCGACGGCGTGGGACCGATCCGTGAGCGCGTCCTCGGCCTCGTCGCTGACTACCTGGCCGCGGGTATCGATCCGGAGCACTCCACGATCTTCAACCACTCGGCAGTCCCGGCCCTCAATCAGCTGATGCTGCCCTTCCTCTCGCTCGTCACCGAGTCGGAGTTGCACCGCAACCCGACCGTGAAGGCCGAGCTGGAGGCCACCGAGGGCCGCGCGATGACGGGCCTCATGCTCACCTACCCGGTCCACCAGGCCGCCGACATCCTGTTCTGCAAGGCCAACATTGTGCCCGTGGGCCAGGACCAGCTCCCCCACCTGGAGCAGGCTCGCCTCATCGCCCAGCGCTTCGACAAGCGTTACGGCCGCGCCACTCCCGAGCGTCCCGTGTTCCCACGCCCGGAGGCCCTCCTGTCCGAGGTCCCGCTGCTGCTGGGCACGGACGGCCAGAAGATGTCGAAGTCGCGCGGCAACACCATCGAGCTGCGCATGACCGCCGACGAGACCGCGAAGATCCTGAAGAAGGCAAAGACGGACGCCGAGCGCCGTATCACCTTCGATCCCGCTGGCCGCCCCGAGGTCTCCAATCTCCTCATGCTGGCATCCCTGGCTACGGGCGATGCGCCCGAAGTGATCGCGGACCGTATCGGCGACGCGGGCGCGGGCACCCTGAAGGCCCTCGTCACCGAGTCCCTCAACGAGATGCTTGCTCCCCTGCGCGAGCGCCGCGCCGAGCTCATCGCAAACGAGGACTACCTGCTGTCCATCCTGCACGCCGGCAACGAGCGCGCCAACGAACAGGCTGATCAAACCCTGTCTGAGGTCCGCACCGCGATGCAGATGAACTATTAATCCCACGCACAACTCTCCTTAGGAGGCACCATGGCATACAACCAGTTCCCTGAGCACCCCGACGATTCCATCGGCGGCTGGATGCTCACCCTCTTCCTGATGGGTCTTCCTCTGGTCGGCTTCGTCTACCTGCTGGTGCTTGCGCTCGGCTCCGGCGGCTCCCCCGCCAAGCGGAACTTCGCGCGCGCCGCACTCATCTGGCAGATTATCTGCGGACTCGTGGCGGTTCTTTTCTTCGTTCTCTTCGGCGCAGCGATCATGGCGTCGCTCCCGGACTCGAGCATGTAACGTCGAGGCGCACGGCAAGCGTCCTTGTGGGGGCGGCATCCGAATCACTCGGGTGCCGCCCTGATTTATTGGCGACTCGCACGACACTCTGAGCACGCACAACACACCTAGGAGATCGGTCACATCCCGGGGTGTGATCTTCGCCTATGCGCAGGTCGGTCCATAGGTTAGGGTTGGACATGTGAGCGAGAAACTGTTGCCCCGTATCCCGATCATCGAAGTGTTCCCCGTCATCGAGGACGGAACGCTTCCCGCTAAGGCGACCGAAGGCGAACCTTTCCCCATTCGTGCAACCGTGTTCCGCGAAGGACACGACGCATTCGCCGCCGAGGCCGTCCTTCTACGCCCGGACGGAGGTGAATACTCCCGTACCCGCATGGTCGATATTGCCCCCGGCCTGGACCGTTACGAGGCCTGGGTGGCCCCCGACGCTCCCGGCGCGTGGTCGTTCCGCGTGGATTCCTGGTCGGACCCCTACTCCACCTGGCGTCACGACGCAGCCGTCAAGGTCGGCGCCGGTGTCGACGTCGAGCTGATGCTGGAGGAGGGCGCGCGCCTCATGGAAGGCGCTGCCGCCGGCAACGCCTTCCATAACCCGAGTCAGCGTCCCCCGTCGGACGCTGACATCGAGGCCCTGCATGACGCCGCGCGTCGCCTGCGCGACAGCTCGCATTCCCCCCAGCAGCGTCTGTCCGCCGGTATCTCCTCGCGCATCCGCCTGGTCTTCCGCGACCACCCGCTGCGGGATCTGCTTGATTCCTCCCGCGTCTACCCGCTCGACGTGGCCCGTACCAAGGCCCTCGCCGGCGCGTGGTACGAGATTTTCCCACGCTCGGCGGGTGCCTACCAGAACCCCGACGGCTCCTGGGTGTCCGGCACGCTTGCGAATGCCGCCGAGGACCTGCCACGCATCGCCGACATGGGCTTCGACGTTGTCTACCTGACGCCGATCCACCCGATTGGCACGACGTTCCGTAAGGGCAAGAACAACTCCCTGATCGCAGCCCCCGGTGACCCAGGTTCCCCCTATGGGATCGGCGCGCCCGAGGGAGGGCACGACGCCATCCACCCGGATCTGGGTACCTTCGATGACTTCGACCGTTTCGTCGAACGCGCCCAAGGCCTGGGCATGGAGGTGGCGCTCGACCTAGCCCTCCAGTGCTCCCCCGACCACCCGTGGGTCACCGAGCACCCCGAGTGGTTCACGACGCGCGCCGATGGCACGATCGCGTACGCGGAGAACCCCCCGAAGAAGTATCAGGACATCTATCCGTTGAACTTCGACAACGACCCGGAGGGCATCTACCAGGCGGTGCGTGACGTCATCGAACTGTGGATCAACCACGGCGTGACGATCTTCCGCGTCGACAACCCGCACACGAAGCCAATCCCCTTCTGGGAGCGCCTGCTCGCCGACATCAAGGCGCAGTACCCGGGCACGCTCTTCCTGGCCGAGGCCTTCACGCGCCCTGCCATGATGCGCACCCTTGGCGCAATCGGCTTCGACCAGTCCTACACCTACTTCGCGTGGAGGACGTACAAGCAGGAGATCGAGGAGTACTTGGTGCAGATCTCCCAGGAGACCGCGCACCTCATGCGCCCTGCTTTCTGGCCGACCACGCACGATATCCTCACCCCGCAGATGTGGGACGGCGGCACTGCGATCTTCGCAATCCGCGCCATGCTCGCCGCGCTGGGTGCGCCCACGTGGGGCATTTACTCGGGTTACGAGTTCGTCGAAAACGTACCGCGTGGTGCCTTCCAGGAACCCAACGACAACGAGAAGTACGAGTACCGTCCGCGTCACTGGGAGGACGCCGAGCCGATCGGCATCTCTCGCTTGTTTACGCTGCTCAACGCCGCGCGCGCCAAGCACCCGGCACTGCGTCAGCTACACCAGATCCGCATCCACCCGACCTCCTCGGATCGTCTCATCGCGTTCTCGCGTCAGGTGCCCGGCAAGTTCACTGAAGACGGCAACCCGGATACCGTCATCTGCGTGATCTCGCTGGATCCGCACGAGGGCGTCGACGGTGCGGTCTACCTGGACCTGGAGGAGATGGGCCTGGCCACGCCGGGCGGCCACATCACCGTCGTCGACGAACTCGATGGGCACTCCTACGTGTGGGGTTCGTCTAACTGGGTGGAGCTGTCCCCCGTGACGCGCCTTGGCCACGTCTTCAAGGTCGAACCCGCCCATTCCTCGCCCTGGTCGCAGGCCTAACGTCGCTGCTCCCGCTCGGTGTGGCCACCCACCTACACCGAGCGGGCGCACTCCGTCAAATCGACCACCTGATTGAGACCCGGCTCCCATTTTTGCTGGGCAAACGATAGACTATAAACACGACAGTGAACTGAGCAGTTCACACCATCTGGAGTAAGGACAATCCATGAGCTGCGAACTAACGCCGATTCAGGTCAATGACGACATTCTCGACGCCGTTGCCTCAGGCTCTTACTATTCGCCGCACTCTGTGCTCGGCGCTCATCTGGGCGAGGCTGGTGTCACCGTCCGCACCATGGCTCGCCTGGCCGACGCGGTCGACATCATCACACCGACCGGTGCTTACGCTGCCACCCATGAGCGTGGCGGCATTTGGGTCGCGGTTCTGCCCGGCAAGGAGATCCCTCCTTACCGCGTGTCCGTCACCTACGGCGACGACACCACCGTTCGCGACGACCCCTACCGTTACCTGCCGACCCTGGGTGAGATGGACACCTACCTCATCTCTGAGGGCCGCCATGAGAATCTGTGGCACGTCCTCGGTGCCCATGTGAAGACCTACACTGACGAGCTGGGCGAAACCACCGGTACCGCCTTCGCCGTGTGGGCCCCCAACGCGCGCGCCGTGCGCGTCGTCGGCGAGTTCAACTTCTGGGACGGCGTGGCTACCTCCATGCGGTCGCTGGGTTCCTCCGGCATCTGGGAGATTTTCGTCCCCGGCGTCGGCGTCGGCATGCGCTACAAGTTCGAGATCCAGGGTCCCGGCGGCAACTGGTTCCAGAAGGCCGACCCGCTGGCTCGCGCCACGGAGATTCCCCCGGCCACGGCCTCGGTCGTCACCGACTACTTCCACGAGTGGACGGACGACGAGTGGATGTCTACCCGCAAGGACCGCAACCCTCACGCCGGCCCCATGTCCATCTACGAGGTCCACGCGGGTTCGTGGCGTCAGGGCCTGGGCTACCGCGAGCTGGCCGACGAGCTGGTCCCCTACGTCAAGCAGATGGGCTTCACGCACGTGGAGTTCATGCCGCTGGCTGAGCACCCCTTCGGTGGTTCCTGGGGCTACCAGGTGACCTCCTACTACGCTCCCACCTCACGCTACGGCACGCCGGATGACTTCCGTTACCTGGTGGATGCCTTCCACCGCGCGGGCATCGGCGTCATCCTGGACTGGGTGCCCGCCCACTTCCCGAAGGATGACTTCGCCCTGGCGCGCTTCGATGGCACCCCACTGTATGAGGATCCGGACCCGCTGCGCGGCGAGCACCCCGACTGGGGCACCTACGTCTTCAACTTCGGCCGCCGCGAGGTGCGCAACTTCCTGGTTGCCAACGCCCTGTACTGGCTTGAGGACTTCCACGTCGACGGTCTGCGCGTTGACGCTGTGGCCTCGATGCTGTACCTGGATTACTCGCGCAAGGACGGCCAGTGGCGTCCTAACCAGTACGGTGGCCGCGAGAACCTGGAGGCCATCGACTTCATTCAGGAAGCGAACGCGACCGCGTACCGTCGTCACCCCGGCATCGTCATGATCGCCGAGGAGTCCACGGCGTGGCCCGGCGTGACTGCCCCGACGTCCGGCGGTGGCCTCGGCTACGGCATGAAGTGGAATATGGGCTGGATGAACGACACCCTGCGCTACCTCAGCGAGGATCCGGTCAACCGCCGCTGGCACCACGGCGAGCTTACCTTCTCTCTGGTGTACGCCTTCTCCGAGAACTACGTGCTCCCGCTGTCGCACGACGAGGTCGTGCACGGTAAGGGTTCGCTGATTTCGAAGATGCCCGGCGATAAGTGGCAGCGTCTGGCTGGTCTGCGTTCCCTGTACGCCTACCAGTGGAGTCACCCCGGCAAGCAGCTCCTCTTCATGGGCCAGGAGATCGGCCAGGAGCAGGAGTGGAACGAGTCCTACTCCCTCGACTGGTGGCTGCTGGACCAGGAGGGCCACGCCGGTGTCGCTGCGCTGGTGGAGCGCCTCAACAAGATTTACGCGAACTCCCCCGCCATGTGGGACGACGACTACACGGGCTTCGAGTGGATCGATGCCTCAGACGGTGATCACAACCTGATCTCCTACCTGCGTAAGGGTACTGACGCTAACGGCAACCGTGAGGTCGTCGTGTGCGTCTCGAACTTCGCTGGCAACCCGCACGAGGGCTACCGCGTGGGCCTGCCGTTCGGCGGCGAGTGGGTCGAGATCCTGAACACGGACGCCGAGGAGTTCGGCGGCTCCGGCGTGGTCAACGTCGGCACGATCATCGCGGAGGACACCCCGTGGAACGGTCGCCCGGTCTCCGCGTCGCTGCGCGTGCCGCCGCTGGGTGCCTTGTGGCTGGTGCCCGCCTCCCAGGCGCGCTGATCGAGCATTCCTCGAGACACGGACGAGGCCGGGGCAGGGATTCCTGCTCCGGCCTCGTCCGTTGCGTGCTTGGTGCGCGTATCTCAGTCGCACGTCGGTATCACATGAGGAGCATCGCCAGGCGCGTACGCGCCTTGGAAACCTCGGGGGACGAGCCTGCGACACGGAAGAGGTCGAGGAGCCGCAGGCGCAACGCGTCGCGTTCCTCGGCGTCGGTAGTGGCGGCAAGGAGTTCGAGGAGCACATCGAAGGCTCCCGCTGCGTCACCTGCCGCGAAGAGTGCATCAGCGTGAGAGGCCGGGTCGTCAGGGTTCTGCTCGCCATAGGCACGCGCGGCGAAACGTACGCGGGACAGGTGAGACTTCGCGTCCTCGTCACGCGGGTTCAGCTCGACGACGCGCTCCCACAGGGTGATCGCCTCATCGAGGTTGCCGGCCTCCTCCGCGGCCAGCGGTGCCTCATGCTCGGGGGGAATGGGCGCGGCGGTATCCTCAGCTGCAACCGCGATGCGCGCGGTGATGCCCATCTGCGCCGAAGCCTCGAGCAACTGAGAGACGACCGGGAGGACCTGCTCCTTGGACGCTCCACCCTGGAAGAGCGGCACCGGGCGACCGCCGACGAGAGCAACGACCGTGGGGACGGTCTGGATCTGGAAGGCCTGAGCAATGGCGGGAGCCTTGTCAATGTCCACTTCAACGAGCTGGAAGGCACCCGCATGCTCGCGCGTAATCTCCTCAAGCATGGCCAGCGCGGGCTTCGATTCGAGCGAGCGCGGCGACCACATGACCATGATGACCGGCACGGCCTGGGAGGTGGACATGACGTCCTGGAAGTTCTCCTCATCCGTCGTGGTAATCAGCGGGATGTGCAGCCCCTCCCCCGAGGGCGCGCCCGCGGCCTCGGCTGCGGGCGCGCTCGCGCGTGCCGACAGGTCAACGGCCCCGTGTGAATCGGCGGGAATCACGGTCGCTTCAGGGGCATCGATGCGGGGGTCAGGCGTGTTCATAGTGGTCCTCTCGAGAACGCGTAGCTATCCTCAAACGATGATAAGCGTCGTCCCCACGCCAATCGGCGTGGGGACGACGTGTGCGCTATGGGTGAAACTCAGCCCGGACTGTTGGACGGATCCAGCGCGACCTTGGTGATCGCTCGCTCGCCACCGACGATCTGCACGTTTCCGCCCGCCTTCTGCAAGGGGATACGCATAATGATCGTCGCGATGCAGTCGGCGGTCGCGGTACCTTCCACCTTCGTCCCGCTGGGACTGAGTGCGGCGGTATTCCCAGCGAGGTTCATCGTCGAACCGGCAACCGTACGCTGATAGGTCAGCGTGTACTTGACGTTCGCTGCGACCAGAGCCGAGCCATCCTGCAGGACCAAGCCCGAGATCGGGTAGCTCGTCGCGCTGGCCGCCATGGTCACGGATCCGGCGCTGCTCACCGACGAATTGAGGTCGCTCACCTGCTGCAGCGTCTGCTTGGTAAAGTCGTCGGCCACGAACTGCGTCGTATCCTGGGTGCCGGAGTTCAGCATCGTGATGTACTGCGCGAGAGCGGTGTCGGGGGTAACCGTGAAGCCCTGCGAGTCTCCGGTGACGTATGCCGATCCAGTACCGACGGACGGCAGGGTCAGATGCGTGCCGCCGAGCAGGCGCGCATAGTTCGTGAGCTTGTAGTCCGAACGCGCAGAGTCCTGCACATAGACCTCAAGGACGGGCAGCGCCGTCGAGGACGTATCAGAGATATTAAAAATCGCGCGCGGCCACGAATCCGAGTTCGTGATGGCCAGCGACGTCGGTTCGAAGTCCAAAGGCGGCAACGCCTGGCCGTTCGCGTTCGCCAGCGCGTACTGCGCGGTACGCATCTCCAGTGCACCCTTGGTCACCTGATCGCCGAGGTCGGCAGCGTTCAGCGAAGCGTCAGCCGTCGCCATCACGCCACCAACCGTCTCGAGCACGGACGAAATACGCTCGTGGTCCAGGTTCGCGGCGCTCTGCGCGGAGCTACTGCCCGACTGGGCGACAAGCTCACTCGAGCAGGCACTCATGCCGAGCGCAGAAGTCATGAGCAGGGCGGCGGTAGCAGCCGCGAGGGTCCGTCTTTTCATCACTGTCCTTCCTGACGGTCCTTGAGCCAGCCGGACATAATCGAGGTCCAGCCTCCGGTCGCCGACGCGTCATCGTCAGGAGCGGACGTGGGTGCAGGCGGGGGGGCCTGCACCTCGGTGGTGCGCGGGCGCGTGACCGGAATCAGACCGGTGTTGAATTCCTGGCCGTCCACGACGACGACCTCTTCACCGTTGTTGCGCGCCTCACGCAGAGCGCGCCGCGAGGGCAGGTTACGGCCTCCGCGGATGCCCGACAGGTCGATGACACCGGTATCCGTCGTCGCGCGCTCCGGGGGATCCACGTCGAAGGGGCCGGCGTCGAGACCGTGTCGGCCGCGGCGCTCGAAGGTGTCCATCATCGGATCCGGTACATAGTCGGGTGCGGACAGGGCGCTGATATCCGGGGCGGGGACACCAACAATGGACGAGCGGACGATGGACTTATCCCTCGTCGAGCGAAGCGGAAGAGGTTCACGGACTGCGGCGTCCCGAGCGGGCAGTTCGTCGCGTGTCCTCTCCGAGGCAGGGGCTCGGCCGGTTGAAGACGCGAAGGCGGCAGCGCCCCACGCTGGAGCAGCCTGTTGCTGGGTACTATCCTCGATCTCCTCGAATTGAGCATCCTCGAACGTGTATGCCACAGCCTCGTCATCGTCATCATCAGCGACGACGGGTTCGTCTGCGGCGGTCTCATCGACGGCGGGTTCCGCAGCGGGGGGCGGCGCGAGCGGGGGCTCCGAGACAGCGGGGGCGTGGGCAGCGCGGGAACCAGACTCGCGGGCGGCGGCAACCATCTCAGCCACCTCAGCCGCGTCGATCGTGGAGGTGTCCAGGGTGTCGGCCTTGCGGCGCTCCTCAATGCGCTGTGCGCGGATCTTACGCAGGCGCAGCAGCTGCCAGCGCGTCAGGAAGAGAGCAAAGGCCAGGAGGGCGAAGAACGCAGCAGTCAGGAATGCGATGATCGCCAGCAGGTTCACCTGCTCGACCTGCCACGTCAGCGTGAACGTCAGATCACCGGGGCCACCCGCGGAGGCAGCGACAGCCGACCGCCCGCTGGGAACGTTTTCGAGATCGAGGGAGACACTACCCGTGCCGCTCTCCTGCTTGAACCACATGGGCGACTTCGCCAGCTGATCGGCCAGCTGCGCTGAGGTCGGGTCATCAAGGGGCTGCGCACCGGACTGCACAGCATTCTGAGCGTTCGGGTTCACCATGCCGGTTCCGTTCGCGGCATGCGATTCCGCCTTCAACTTGGTGCGATCAGCCTCGACGCCGATGACCTCGGTGTAGGCTGCATTGCCGATCCAGCCCTTCGCGTCCTGCGAGGTGCCGATCACGAGCGTGACGGGGGCACCCGACTTCGACGTGGCGGTCACCGTGACGTCATCCTTGACGATCGACAACACATTGTCACGCGTCATGATCAGGTCCGTCGCGGATTCCACCGTCGAGACCTGCTGCGCCGGCGGCCGTAGCACGGTCACGCCGAGCAGCCCAATAAGGATGCATACGAGTGCGACAGCGCCCATCGACGATGCCGCCACGTATCGCTTTAAGAGTTCCACGGTAGCTCCTCAGATCCAACGCCCACACTGCGGGCATTCTTCAGCCCCCACTTTACGTGCAAACCCAGTGAACAGGCGCATTCGCAGGCGAGGCAGTGATACATCACATTTCATTTCACAGGGGTCGAAGCCCACGCCGCCAGCATTCGGAGTGCCAATGCCGACGGCCCTCAACACCCTGCGGCAAACCGAAGGGGGCTTCCTCGGGCCACGCCACAACATGCGGCGTTCCCCTCAGGATGGGACGCAGGCACGCGGGGCAGGTGTATTCCTTGACCGCACTGGGCAGACGGCGAACCTGGTAGTCGCCTCCGTCCGGGCCTCGCTCCGTGCGCGGCACGGAGGCGAGGCGGTCCATCTGGAGTGGACGCGCCTCGCCCCACGGCCGTTTCTTGCTTCGTTTACCTCTCACGCAACCACAGTGCCACGGCGGAACACGCGGCGCACGTTCAGCTCCTTGTCGACCTCGACAATGTCAGCCTTCTTTCCGGGCGAGAGCGTGCCCACGGTGTCGTCGCCCAGGATGGCTGCCCCCTGCGCCGACGCCATGTAGACCGCGTCCACGAGCGGGATACCGCCCTTCGTCACGGCCACGCGGACGCAGTCCAGGAGGTGAGCGGTGCCTCCTGCAATCGCATTGCCCTGCGCCAGGCGGGCAACCCCGTCCTTGACGACGACATCCTGCGGACCCAGCGTGTACGCGCCATCAGCCATACCGGCCGCCGCCATCGCGTCGGTAATAAAGACGACGTGATCGCGACCCACCATTTCGTAGACGTCTCGCACGAGCGTTGGGTCGACGTGGATCGAGTCGCAGATCAACTCAGCGACAGCCCCTCCCCGCGCCGCGTCCGAGAGGAACTCGGCGATGGGGCCAGTGTCGCGGTGGTGCAGCGGGCGCATGCCGTTAAAGAGGTGCGTGATCGTCGCGCGAGCACCGCGCTTGGTCTGCACCTGAGCGAAGCGCTCGCGCGAGTAGGCCAGCGCCTCGCGCGCCTTCGTCGAATTGGAGTCGGTGTGTCCCCACGAGGGCAGCGCTCCCCCATCAATAAGCGCTTCGGCAACGGAGCCGGACCCATAGGCGTTCGGCTTCTCGGGGGCAAGGGTCATCGACAAGGCGTACCCCTGGCAGTCCTCCAGAAGAGTGCGGGTCAGATCCGCGTCAGGATCGATGATGTACGTCGGATCCTGAGCACCGCAGCGCTCATGGGAGACGAAGGGACCCTCGAAGTGGATGCCGGCGATCTCGCCAGCGGCGGCGAGCTGAGCGAGCGTCTTGGCACGGGCGCGCAACACCTCGGCAGACGCAGTCACGCACGAGGCAACGAGGGTCGTTGTGCCGTGGCGGCGGTGTTCCTTGACGGCGACGAGCGCTGCCTCGGCTGTCTCGGCGTTCGGGAAGGACTCGCCGCCCCCGCCGTGGCAATGCACATCGACGAGGCCGGGCAGGAATGTCGAATCGGTGGCCTCGGGAAGCTCACCGTCATAGTCGGATACGGGGCAGACACGGGTAATAGTCGAGCCGTCAATCTCGATAATTCCGTCATCAACAATCGAGTTTTCGAGAACCAGGCGGCCACGCAGCACAGAATCAGTCATGACCTTCATTGTGGCACACCTGACACTCAAGCGCTGTCACTTCGACATCCAATTCTCCCAGTCCTTCATGAGCGCACGAGCCTCCTGCGCATGCGCCTCTCCCCCGTCTGCGAACGAAAGAACTCCACCCGGCGCGCGCACCGCGACAACACGCCCACCCGACACCACGATAGGCCGAAACATACCGTTCTTCGCCGGACAAATGAGCCTCTCCCCGGCCTCGTCCGTCAGACAGGTTCGATCCCTGTACCCCACATGCAACTCATCGAAGGCTGGCAGCGCGAAAGTTCCCCCGGCCTCGTCCCTGCCTGACGCCACCAGGTCCTCCAGGTCAGCGCGAGCAACTGCATCGCCGCGCCTCGACAGCCTCATCCCAGCCGTTTCTGCTACCTCGAGGGCACCCCCTAACGCACGCCGTGCCTCGGTGAGTGTCAGCCCAGTCCACCTGGCCAGGTCAGCCGCATCGATGGGGCCGTGCCCCCACGCGTAACGCGCCGCAAGCAGGGCCAGCGCCTCCTCGTGCCCAGCCTCCCCCTTCGCAACACCGGGGGCCTGCGGGAGCGAGCGCGCGTCGATCAACAGATGCTCCCCCGCCCGCACTGGACCCGAGGTGAGAAAACCATCGAGGTGCAGGCGCATCATGAGATGACGGCGTCGCAGGCCAGCCTCGGAGGAGGCTGAAGAGATTACCTCGATCCCAGCGCCCTGCCACGCCTCGATCAGCTCCGCGCGACTCACGCCCTGCGGCGCGGTCTCCAGCACGGCATACGAGGCGGCCGCCGCCCGTTCAACGACCGCGTCGACGAGGCCCAGCTCGATCGCCCTACGCTCCCACGACGCACGACGATGGCGCAGCACACGTCGCAGCCAGTGGTGGTCTCGAGCACTCGTGACGTGCACCGTGCCGCGCATCGGCCAAGAACGAACCAACTCGCCGCGCGCAAACGCCTCCTCAACCTGAGCGCGAGTCGAACCCGGGCAGCGAACCCCAATCGCCCAGGGAATGGCACTCACCAATTGGCCTTGAAGCGCGAGCAAAGACTCGACCGCCTCCACCGGGCTGTGCGCACAGGTCGCACTCACCAACCCCTGAGAAACGATGCGCGACAAGCTCGCATGCAGGTCAGCGGGCATCAGAACAGACGCGAGTCGGGGTCGTCAAAGCCACGCATCGCATCGTAGTCCAGGACCACGCAGCGAATACCGCGGTCCTCGGCGAGCGTGCGAGCCTGCTTCGTAATCTCCTGTGCCGCAAAAATCCCCGTGACGTCCCCGAGAAGCGCATCTCGGCCGAGAAGAGACAGGTAACGAGTCAACTGCTCGACGCCATCAATGCCGCCGCGGCGCTTCACTTCAATCGCCACGTACGCTCCATCCGCGTCACGCACCATCAGGTCAACGGGACCCACCGGTGTGGGGTACTCCCGGCGCACCAGCTCCCACCCCTCACCAAGAATCTGAGGAACCTGCTCGGCGAGGAGCTCCTGCAGGTGAGCCTCCACACCGTCCTTCACGAGGCCGGGGTCCACTCCCAGATCCTCCGTGACGTCGGCAATGACGTCGTGGATGCGGATGACCAGCTTGTCATCCGTCTTGTCGGCCTGAACCGTCCACACCTGCTCCACGCCTTCCTCACCCTCCCCCGGCTCACCGAAGGAGACTGTGCACGGAGCCGTCATCCAGTTGAGAGGCTTGTACGAACCTCCCTCGGAGTGAATGAGCACAGAGCCGTCACCCTTGAGCATGATGACGCGCTTAGCAGGGTCCAGGTGGGCGCTCAGTCGACCGGAATAATCAACGGTGCAGGTAGCAATAACAATACGCACTCCGTGAGCTTACCAATCCCGGTCACGGGCGGCGCGGAGGACCGGACTCAACCCAGGAGACCAATCCGTTATACGTCAAGCGTTCCACGGCGACCTCGTAACGATGCTCACCATAGGCCAGGCGCACCTCGACCATGGCACCATCGTCCGAGTGGGAGATCGGAGCGGACACTTCCATGCCGCGACGAGGAATCGAATACACCGGCTTCAGGGACATAGCCACCAGGCGATACCACTGCAGTTCTTCGACGCCATAGACGCCGATCCCGGCCGTCCACCCCGCATGGTGGTCCGGGCGCGACCAACAGCGAAACGCGCCCAGACGCGCAGCGATCCTGCGGGCGCGCACATTCATGTACGCCCACAGGATCACCGCCGCGCACGCGAGGAGAACCACTACCGCGATCAAAACATGTATCAGGCTCATCAGGTTCTCCTCGCGTTGCGTCAACCTACTGTGATGCCACTGTAGCGCGGTCAGCCACGACCGTAATGAAATCGGAGTCAACTGAGGCGAATCCCCCACTGACCTCGACGGACACGATCTCATTGGCACACGTCACCGTGACAATTCCATCGCCCAGCTGGGCGAGCAACGGCTGACGGCCGGGCAGAATGCCCAGGCTGCCATCAACCGTTGGGATCTGGACGGCGCTCGCAGCGCCATGCCACAGGCGTCCCTCGTGAGAGACAACCTCGACCTGCAAGGACTTGCCCGATGCCATCAGGCTTCCTTGGCCAGCTCGTGAGCGTTACGCTCCAGGTCGTCGATGCCGCCGCAGTTGTAGAACGCCTGCTCCGGAACATCGTCGTAGTGGCCCTCGGCGATGCGCTTGAAGGCCTCGATGGTCTCCGACAGCGGGACGGTCGAACCGGGCACGCCCGTGAACTTCTCCGCCATGTACATGTTCTGGGACAGGAACTGCTCGATGCGGCGTGCGCGTGCGACGGTGACCTTGTCGTCCTCGCTCAGCTCGTCGACGCCGAGGATCGCGATAATGTCCTGCAGCTCCTTGTTCTTCTGCAGAATGGCCTTGACGTGCGTGGCGACGTCGTAGTGCTCGCGGCCCACGAGGGCCGGGTCGAGGATACGCGAGGTCGAGGCCAGCGGGTCCACAGCCGGGTAAATACCCTTGGCCGCGATCTCACGGGAAAGCTCGGTCGTCGCATCCAGGTGAGCGAAGGTCGTCGCCGGAGCCGGGTCGGTGTAGTCGTCGGCGGGAACGTAGATCGCCTGCAGCGACGTGATCGAGTGGCCACCGGCCGAGGTGATGCGCTCCTGGAGCAGACCCATTTCGTCAGCCAGGTTGGGCTGGTAGCCAACGGCCGAGGGCATGCGGCCCAGCAGCGTGGAGACCTCGGAACCCGCCTGAGTGAAGCGGAAGATGTTGTCGATGAACAGGAGAACGTCCTGGTGCTGGACATCGCGGAAGTACTCCGCCATGGTCAGTCCGGTCAGCGCGATGCGCAGACGCGTGCCCGGCGGCTCGTCCATCTGACCGAAGACGAGGGCGGTCTTGTCGAAGACGCCCGCCTCTTCCATTTCACCGATGAGGTCGTTGCCCTCACGGGTGCGCTCGCCGACGCCGGCGAACACGGAGACACCGCCGTGGTCCTGGGCAACGCGCTGGATCATCTCCTGAATGAGGACTGTCTTACCGACGCCCGCGCCGCCGAAAAGGCCGATCTTGCCGCCCTGCACGTAGGGGGTCAGCAGGTCGATGACCTTGATGCCGGTCTCGAACATCTTGGTGCGCGCCTCGAGCTGGTCGAAGGCCGGGGGCTGGCGGTGGATCGGCCAGCGCTCCTTGACGTCGAGGGTCTCGCCCTCTTCGAGGTTGAGGACGTCGCCGGTCACGTTAAAGACGTGGCCCTTCGTGACGTCGCCGACGGGCACGGAGATCGGGGCACCGGTGTCAGTGACGGGGGTACCACGCACGAGGCCGTCGGTGGGCTTCAGCGCGATGGTACGCACGAGGTTGTCACCGAGGTGCTGGGCAACCTCGAGTGTCATCGTGAAGGTCGACTCGCCCTCGCCCTGACCGGCGAGATTCACTTCGACGGTGAGTGCGTTGTAGAGCGGCGGGATGCGATCCGGGGGAAACTCCACATCGACGACAGGGCCGACGACGCGGGCGACGCGCCCCTCGGCGATTGCAGGTGTATCAGTCATTGTTTTACTCCGTGTCTCGAAGGGGTCAGCTCGCGCTCAGAGCGTCGGCCCCGCCCACGATTTCGGTGATTTCCTGGGTAATTTCCGCCTGGCGGGCCGAGTTGGCCAGACGCGTGTACTTCGTAATGAGTTCCTCAGCGTTGTCCGTTGCCGTGTGCATCGCACGCTGACGCGATGCGAGTTCGGACGCCGCCGACTGGAGAAGGACGTTGTGGATGCGCGCCTCAACATAGAGGGGTAGCAGCGTATCCAGGACCGCTTCAGGCGACGGGATGAACTCATACTCGGGCAGCGCCGAAGCAGGATCATCCGCGTAACCGCGCTCGGCCTCGCGTTCCTCGTCTGATTCAGGGGTGTCCACGACCGTGAGGGGCAGCATCTGACGCACCTCGGGCACCTGGCTCATAACCGTCTTAAAGCGGGTGTACACGAGGTGCAGGGAACTGACGCCGGTCGTCGGGTCCGGGTCCAAGAAGCGTTCGAGCAGCACGGATGCGATGCCACGCGCAGTCTCAGGCGAGGGCGAATCGGACTCGCCCTCCCACTCGCGTTCGATAGTAACGCCGCGGAAACGGAAGTAGGCAGCCGCCCTGCGTCCAAAGGTGTAGAGCAACGGCTCGAAACCGTCAGCCGTCAGGTCGGAGATGAGTTTCTCCGACTCGCGCAGAATGGTCGCCGAATAGGCTCCGGCCATGCCACGATCCGACGCCACAACCAGGATCGCAACACGCTTGGTGTCCTCGCGTTCCAGGGTCAGCGGATGGTCGAGGTCCGTGTGAACCGCAACCGCCGCAACCGCCTGAGTCAGAGCCTTTTCGTAGGGCCCAGCCTCGGTGGCAGCGCGCCTCGCCGCGCCAATGCGAGACGCAGCGATCATCTCCATGGCGCGGAAGACCTTCGCGAGCGTCGTCGTCGAAGCGATGCGCTGCTTGTAGATCCTCTGCTGTCCGCCCATCGTTTAGGCCTTCTCGTTCGTGCGACCGCGCGAGATTTCCTCGCGGGTGCGCTCCGCCACGACCTCGCCGTCCTCCGCCGAGGCAGCACCGCGCCCGGCGCTGATCCACTGGCGGTGAAACTCTTCGACGGCTTTCTTCAGGGCTTCCTCGGTCTCCTTAGACAGGTCGCCGGTCTCGGCAATCGTGTTAAGGACGGTGGAGTTCGCGCGAAGGTGGTCGAGGAGACCACGCTCGAAGCGCAGCACGTCCTCGACCTCGATGTCATCGAGGTAGCCGTTCGTGCCCATCCAAATCGAGGCGACCTGGTCTTCCATCGCGTAGGGCGTGGACTGGGGCTGCTTGAGCAGCTCCATGAGGCGCTCGCCGCGGGTCAGCTGACGACGGGTCGCCGCATCCAGGTCGGAGGCGAACATCGCGAAGGCGGCCATCGAGCGGTACTGCGCGAGCGTGAGCTTGAGCGTACCGGCGACCTTCTTCATCGCCTTGGGCTGGGCGGCACCACCGACACGGGACACGGAAATACCCACGTCGACGGCGGGACGCTGATTCGCGTTGAACAGGTCGGACTGCAGGAAGATCTGGCCGTCGGTGATCGAAATGACGTTCGTCGGAATGTACGCCGACACGTCGTTTGCCTTGGTCTCGATGATCGGCAGGCCGGTCATCGAACCGCCGCCGAGGGCGTCCGACAGCTTCGCGCAGCGCTCCAGCAGGCGGGAGTGTAGGTAGAAGACGTCGCCGGGGTATGCTTCGCGGCCCGGCGGGCGGCGCAGAAGCAGCGACACCGCACGGTAGGCCTCGGCCTGCTTGGACAGATCGTCGAAGACGATGAGGACGTGCTTGCCCTGGTACATCCAGTGCTGGCCGATGGCGGAGCCGGTGTAGGGAGCCATGTACTTGTAGCCGGCGGGGTCCGAGGCCGGGGAGGCGACGATGGTCGTGTACTCCATGGCTCCCGCGTCCTCGAGCGTGGAACGCACGGAGGCGATGGTCGAACCCTTCTGGCCGATCGCTACGTAGATGCAGCGCACCTGCTTGTTCGGGTCGCCGCTCTTCCAGTTATCACGCTGGTTGAGGATCGTGTCGAGCGCGATCGCGGTCTTACCGGTCTTACGGTCGCCGATGATGAGCTGACGCTGGCCGCGGCCAACCGGGATCATCGAGTCGATGGCCTTCAGGCCGGTGGCGAGGGGTTCGTGGACGCTCTTACGCATCATGACGCCGGGGGCCTGCAGCTCAAGCGCGCGGCGCCCATCCAGGTCCGTGATATCACCGAGACCGTCGATCGGGCGGCCGAGGGGATCAACCGTGCGACCGAGGTAGCCGTCACCAACGGGAACGGAGAGGACCTCGCCCGTGCGATGGACGAGCTGTCCTTCTTCAATGCCACCGAAGTCACCGAGGACGACGGCACCAATCTCACGCCGGTCGAGGTTCATGGCCAGGCCCAGCGTCCCGTCCTCGAAACGCAGCAGCTCGTTTGCCATGGTGCCAGGCAGGCCCTCGACGTGGGCAATACCATCGGCCGTTTCGATGACGTGACCCACCTCTTCGGTGGCCACGTCCGCCGGACGGTAGGACTCCATGAAGGAGTCCAGTGCTCCGCGGATTTCCTCCGGGGAGATGCTGAGGTCAGCCATGAGGATTCCTAACTAAGAAAAAGTGAAGTAAATGATGGACGAGGGGCGCTAGCTAGCGATGGCGTCCCGAGCGGCGCTGATCCTGGTGGCCAGCGACGCGTCAATGGCGGTCAGACCGGCGCGCAGGCGGAAGCCTCCGATAAGTGTGGGATCCACCGAGATTGCCAGGTCAACGGTGACGCCGTAGCGCTTTTCGAGAATGGCTCGCAGACGGTCAACCTGAGCCTCGGTCATCGGCGAGGCCGTGGCGACCGTGACGAAGAGGCGATCCTGCATGGTGGCTGCCCACTGGGCGTACCTGCGGATGTTGTGCAGGAGTCGTCCGTGGTTGGAGCGGCCAACGGCGCGACGCACCAGGCGCATCGTCCACACGCTGACTCGCGAGCCAAACAGGCTCGTGGCCAGGTCTCCTCGCTCGTGCGAGTCGCCTGTGGAGATGTCGGAGAGGCGCACGCGCACCTCTCGGTTATGGTCCAGGAAGTAACGGACCTGGAACAGTTCCTCACGGACCTGGTCGAGTGCCCCCTTCGCACCTGCGGCATTCAAGACGCTGAGGATGCCCAGTACTTCGAGTGCGTCATCGACGTCAGTGGGGCGACGCCAGTGGTCGGCGACGACAAGGTTGACGACGGTCATCGTCGCAGTTGTCACGTGGGAGGCGAATGCTTCCTTCGCGAGGGACTGCTTGTCCGCCAATGACCGGGCCGGATCGGTCAGCGCACGCGCGAGACGAGTATTCTCCTTAAACAGGTCGGCCAAGCCGAAGAAGTCCTCGGCGACCCGCATCGCGTCGGTGCCCGGGGTGGCGAGGGCCGCCGCCAGGTCGGTCGCGAACGGGACTGACTCGATCGTGCGCATCTGTGTCATCGCTTCTCCTCGACCAGCGCGTTGTCGGCCTCGAGTTCGTCAAGGAAACGATCAACGACGCGAGAGGTCAGGGCCGTGTCGGTGAGCTGCTCACCGATGATCTTTTCGGCCAGCTCGGAGGCGAGCAGACCCACCTCGGAGCGCAGGGAGATTTCCGCGGCCTGCTTTTCAGCGAGGATCTGGCGCTGCGCACCCTCGAGGATACGGCCCGCTTCGTTGGTTGCCTCGTTACGGGCTGCGGCCACGATGGCCTTGGCCTCATCGTTGGCGCGCTCACGAATCGTGTTCGCCTCGGCGTGTGCCTGGCGGATGATCTCTTCACGCTCGCGCGCAGCGGCAGCCTGGTCGGCCTTCGCTTGCTCGGCAGCACCGAGACCTTCCTCGATTGCGGCAGCTCGCTCGTCCATCGTCTTGTAGATGCGAGGCAGCGCGTAGCGTCCGACGAGGAGCAGGACGATAAGCAGAACGACAGCCGACCAGAAAATCTCATACAGCGGCGGCAGGATGACGGCGAGGCCGCCGACCTCCTGGTCCGCAGCGGCGACAATCTGGTGCATAGCGATCACTTAACGATGAGCGGCATAACGAAGCCGATGAGGCCGAGGGCCTCAACCATGCCGGCGCCGATAATCATGTTGGTGAAGAGACGGCCAGCAACCTCGGGCTGACGGGCGGTCGCTTCCTGGTTCTTGCCGACCATGAGGCCGATACCGAGGCCGGGGCCCAGGGTGGCGAGGCCGTAGCCGATGTAGGCGAATGCTGCGGTTCCCATAGTGGTTTCCTTCTGTTAGTAACGCCGGGTGGCGTTGGGGGTCAGTGATGTTCGACGGAAAGCTTGATGTACACGGTCGACAGGATCGTGAAGATGTATGCCTGCAGGAAGGCCACGAAGACCTCGAAGCCGGTCATCACGAACATGGCGGCACCGGTCAGCGCGGAGGCGGCAGACAGGACGGAGAGTTCGTGGAGCAGAATTGCCGTCCCGAAGTAGGTCATGCCGAGCAGCAGATGTCCGGAGATCATGTTGCACAGGAGTCGCAGCGTCAGCGTGACGGGGCGAACAATGAAGTTCGACAGGAACTCGATCGGCGTGATCAGGAGGTACATCGGAACGGGCAGCCCAGGCGGGAAGAGCTGGGATGCGAAGAAGCCGCCCACTCCCTGCTTGCCGATGCCCGCACCGATGAAGGTGACGTACGTGATGAGAGCGAAGAACATCGGAACGGCGACCACCGACGAGGCGGCGATGTTGATGCCCGGGATGATGCCCGCGATGTTCATGGACAGGACACCGAAGAAGAGGAAAGCGATGAAGCCGGAGAACTTGCGGCCCGTCTTCGGACCCAGCATGTCGAGGGCGACGTTGTCGCGGATGTAGCCGGCGATGGCCTCGACGGCCATCTGTCCGCGGGTGGGAACGAGCTTCGGCTTACGCGCAACGGCCACCAGCACGAGGCACACGAGCACGCCCATGATGACACGGGCCAAAGTCAGGCGGTTGAACTCGTAAAAGGTTCCCTCACCGAAGATCACCGAGGGGAAGAAGTCCTCCAGGGCGGGCTGGTGAGGATGCTGGGTGAACGCCGGGTAGGCGGTCGCGCCAATGATGAGGAGCAGGATCGCGAGGCTCACCCAGTACCAGCGCGGCTTGGACGCGGAAGCGCGGCGAGCGGGCGCGTTATTGGACACGGAACGTGCCTCCTTCATCGGAACTCCATTGGTTGTGTTGCCTCACGAGCAACTCGTTCCATTCTATACAGATCAGCGCGCCCGCGGCGCGCGCAATAGTTAGTCGTTGTGAGGGTGCGGATCCACGTTCATCATACGCCTACGGGCCATGACGATCATCTCAACGCTCGAGGACACAATGATGGCGATAATCGTTGCAATGGCGGCAATGCGCACGTCCATACCGAGCATGCGCGGAACATACAGGCCCAGGGCAAGCAGTGCGATTTTCGCGACATATCCGCCGCTCACCCACGCGAGGAAGCGGGCGGGTGAGGCCAGAGCACGTGAGGTGAAGAACCACTGGGCACCACAAATGACGGCGACCATGACGAGGGCCAGGAGATAGGTCATGCTACGTCCGTCCCGATCTCGTCCTTCGGAAATTCGCGAGTCGTGACTGTGACACCCACGGCGGCCGCAATGACCGCCCCTAAAGCGACCTTCCACCACGCGAAGCCAAGTAGCCCGGCGGAAGGGAGACACACGATGGCGGTCCACATCCACAGGATTGCCACGACGCCGCGGTGGGAGTGCCCGGCGACGAGGAGGCGGTCATGGAAATGTGAGCGGTCAGCGATGAATGGACTCTTTCCACGGCTCATCCGTCGCACGGAGGTGACGACGAGGTCGGCGACAGGCATGAAGATAACGGCCATCGGCAGGATGAGCGGCAGGGCTGAGACGATTACCTGCTGACGTCCGAGCAGTGACGGGTCGATTTTGCCGGTGACGATGATGCCGACGGCAGCCAGAACGAGGCCCATGGTCTCCGCTCCCCCACCCATCATGATCGAGGACGGGTGGAAGTTGAACCAGAGAAAGCCCGCGCATACTCCGACGAGAGCAATAACGATGAGGCTCGCGGTTGTCGCGTAGGAGGCAGCCCCCATGAGGCGCGTGATGACGTACGAGTAGATGAAGAAGGATCCGGCACCGATTGCGATCATGCCGGAGGCCAGGCCGTCGAGTCCATCGATGAAGTTGACGGCGTTCATGATGCCGACGATGAACAGGACGGAGATGAAAAGCCAGAGCCTTGAGGAACCCAGCGTGATACCGAAAATCGGGAAGGATGCGAGCTGGACGCCGCCGAAAGCCATGCCGCCCGCGATGAGGACTTGCCCGCCGAGCTTAGCCATCCAGTCGAGCTCGATGATGTCGTCGATGACGCCGAGGACGCACATGGCACCGGCACCAGCCATGACGGCCCACGGGACAGTGGTCGTAAACAGCGGTGCCATGTAGGGGATGCGCGAGGCGACGAGCATTGTGACGATAAGCGCGATGGTCATGGCGACGCCGCCGAGGCGCGGGATCGGGGTCTTTGGATGTCGCGCCCGCGCACGGGCGGCAGGATATGAAAGCGCAGGCAGGCCCAGCGCACAGCTGGGGTCAGCAGGATCGTCAAGGCCATTGCCATGGCGGCGAGCAGCAGGTAAACCTTCACGGGTGGCGTCCCTCCGTTTCCCGAATGGGCATGTCGGCGACCGCGCTCAGGTCGGCGAGGCTGATGGTCCCCAGGCGGATAACGCGAGGGTCGCCGTGGGCACAGTCGACGATGGACGAGGCCGTGGTCCCCCGGGTGGGTCCGCCGTCGAGATAGGCCGCGACGGAGGTGCCGAAGTAACCGATGGCCTGCTGGACTGACGTGGCCGGCGGGTGGCCGGTCAGGTTCGCGGAGGTCACCGCCATGGGGCCGAAGTCACGCAGAAGGGTCAGGAGCGCGTCCTGGTTCGGCATGCGCACGCCGATGGTGCCGCCGGTTTCCCCCCAGGTCCCACCCGAGGTCGGGGCGGGCACGCAGGATGAGCGTGAGTCCGCCGGGCCAGAAGGCGCGCGCGAGGGCTCGCGCATAGTCGGGAACATCGACGCACAGGGAATCGATGGCGTCGACCGACGCGACGAGGACAGGCGGTGGCATCTGACGACCGCGCCCCTTGGCGGCCAGCACCGTGCTCACGGCATCGGGGTTGGAGGCGTCGCATCCGATTCCGTAGACGGTGTCCGTGGGAACGATGAGGACGCGGCCGTCGTTCAGTTCGCGGATTGCGTGCGCTAGCGCGTCGGCCTCAAGGTTCGGTGTTGCGCTCAGGATCGTCTCAGTACTCATCGGTGCTATTGTGTCACGGATCGCGGGCGAGGTATCAGCGGGGCGTGCGGGCGCGCAGGAAGCGCATACGACCGGTCAAGTCGGCCTCGGTCGCGGCGTCAACCATTCCGACAGAGGTCGCGTAAGCGCGCAGCGCCTCGTCCTGGCTGGGCGAGTGCTCCATCAGGAGCAGGCCGCCCGGACGTAGAAGCGTGAGGGCACGGCGGATGATCCGCGCGGGAATATCCAGTCCGTCCTCGCTTCCCCCGTAGAGGGCCGAGTGCGGATCGGCGCTGGCCTCGGGCTGGGTGGGCATCTCGTCGGCTGGAACGTAGGGCGGGTTGGTGACGACCACGTCGACCAGACCGTTCAGGAAGTGGAGGGTCGCTGGGTTCGTTGCGTCGCCGCGTTCCAGGTGCACGCCGCGCGCGCCGATACGGTCGCGGTTATGGCAGGCCAAGGCGAAAGGATCAGGTTCCTTTTCGACGGCCCACACTTCGGTGCGCGCGGCTTCGGTGGCGACAGCCAGCGCGATCGCCCCAGAGCCGGTGCACAGGTCGACGACGCGCGCCTCGCCGCGGCTCCCCACGACGGAGCGCGCCTCGTCAATGGCCAGGCCCGCCAGGACCTCTGTCTCCGGGCGTACGATGAACACGCCGGGCATTGCGGTCAGGACCAGCGAGCGGAAAAACATGCGTCCCGTGACGTGCTGGAGGGGAATACGCAAGGCTCTCTCTGCTACGCCACCGCGCAGCTTCTCCGCCTGTTCGGGATCGAGGACGGTGGGTAGATCCCACTGTGTGGTGACGTCGCACGCCCACTCGAGGAGCTCGCGCACGTCGGCGTCGACCGAGTCAACCCCGGCCTCGTCCAGGCGTGCGCGCGCCCACGCCCGCGCCTCGTGCAGTCCCCACTGCCCCTCCACCTGCGCGCTCATGCGTTCGCGGCGGCGGCCAGGCGTTCGGCCTCATCGGCCTCCTGCAGGGAGGAAATGACGGCATCGAGCGCGCCCGACAGGACGGCGTCGAGGTTGTGGGCCTTGAAGCCCGTACGGTGATCCGCGATGCGATTCTCCGGGAAGTTGTAGGTGCGGATGCGCTCGGAGCGATCCACGGTGCGCACCTGGGACAGGCGCTGGGCCGAGGCCTCGGCCTCCTTCTTCGCGCGGGCCTCCGCAGCGAGGCGAGAGGCGAGGACGCGCAGGGCCGCTTCCTTGTTTTGCAGCTGAGACTTCTCATTCTGCATCGACACGACGATGCCCGAGGGAAGGTGGGTGATACGCACGGCAGAGTCGGTCGTGTTGACGGACTGGCCGCCGGGGCCGCTCGAACGGTAGACGTCGATACGCAGGTCGTTAGGGTCGATGACGATCTCGTCGTCGTCCTCGATCTCCGGCATGACGAAGACACCGACGGCGCTCGTGTGGATGCGTCCCTGGGATTCGGTGACGGGCACGCGCTGCACGCGGTGGACGCCGCCCTCGTATTTGAGGTGGGCCCACACGCCCTCGTCGGGGGCGGGCGTGCCCTTCGCGCGGATCGCAAGCGTGATGTCCTTGAAACCGCCGAGCTCCGTATGGGTCGCGCTCAACTCGGTAACGCTCCAGCCGTGTGCCTCGGCGTAGCGGCCGTACATGCGCGCCAGGTCGGAGGCAAACAGCGCAGATTCTTCGCCGCCTTCACCGGCTTTGATTTCGAGGATGACGTCCATCGCATCCTCGGGATCGCGAGGAGCCAGGATTTTGACGAGGGCCTCGTGAGCCGCTGCTTCCTCTTCTTCGAGAGCTGGAATCTCGTCAGCAAAGGATCGGTCTTCCGCAGCCAGTTCGCGGGCAGCCTCAAGGTCCCCCGCCGCCGTGCTCAGCCGATCAGCGGCGGCCTTGACGCGGCCAAGCTCGGCGTACCGGCGGCCGACGCGGCGCATCAGCTGGGGGTTCGTCAGCGTCTGTGGATCAGCCATCTGGGCCTCCACCTGCGCGTACTCCTCCAACAGCGGGCCCAGTGCGCCCAGCTCATCCGTCGCGGCCACGATTCACCACATCCTTACGAGTCAAACGTTTGAAAAAGCGGCGGCGCCGCCAGCCTTCAGGCCGACGACACCGCCGTCGAGCTATCCGCTCACCCTCATCACTTCGAGGGGCGCACGCGCTTGCCGTAGCGAGCCTCGAACTTGGCGACGCGGCCGCCGGTGTCGAGGATCTTCTGCTTGCCCGTGTAGAACGGGTGGCAGGCCGAGCACACGTCCACGCGCATCTCGCCGGAGGTGAGCGTGGAACGGGTGTGGAACGAGTTGCCGCACGTGCAAGTCACGACGGTGTCCACGTATTCGGGGTGGATGCCCTTACGCATGGGATTCTCCTGGATCGTTTGGTGCCCCGGGTCCGGACATGCAGCGTTCCTCGCATCTGACGGGGATTCGCCCTCCAGCGCGCGCAAGCGCCTGGGGCATGCCGGTGAACCGGTAAGCCGACATGTCATTATGGCACAGCAGCCCAACGCCTTCAAAGATGGACGCCATCAGGTGAGCGTGAGATCGGCTATGGGGGTCGGCCTCTCCTCTGCTCAGAACGACGAGGATGAGCCTGAGCCGTGGAAGCCACCCGAACTCGACGTGCCGTGCGAATGGGAGGACGAGTGGCTCACACGACTACGGTTGCGATAATCATTCGCGGTACCAAGGTTTGCCGGCGACGTCAGGTAGGTCTCGTATGAGAAGCTATATCTCGCGATTCCGTCATAGACGATGTAGCGGTTGAAGTACGCGGGCGGCACGTAGACCGGCGCGTTGTAGGCCATGAAACGCCCCGATGGGATGGCTGCGCTTCCACTCAGGTCGATGCCCGCACAGTGCGCTGTCAGGCGAATCGTGACAGCGGGATTGTAGGAGTGCGACCAGCCGTCGACGGAGTACGTGCCGATGTAACGCAGATCGTAGTCCTTGAGTTTTTCTCCCTTGCCCGCCTGCCAGCGCGAGTAGCGCCTGCGTCCCATCCACGACGTGTCGGCCGCCAGCGCGTTCTCGACGAACACCGCGAGGCGGAGCCTAGCCTCGTTCGCAATCCAGTCTAGGCACTCCAAGGCCGTGGCAGGTGTCATCTCTGCACGCTCAATGCTGCCTTGCAGGTTTTTCACGGCCACGCGCTGCTCGTTCGTCCACGCGCTGAGGGCGGCATACGAGGTGATGACGTGCTGATAGTTCGTTCGGTCCGCAGCCGTACGCGCGACCAGGTCCACCACGTCCAGATCCTCGAAGACCGGCCCCACCTCATTGGCCCACACGCTGCGCCAGTTCGGGGAAAGCGCGAAGAACTCACACGCCGCCTCCATTGCTGCATCCGCGTCCGACAGGTCCTGAAAGGCTTGGGTGAGCGACCACATCGTCGCCTGTTTCCCCCGAGCCGAGGCGATGCGGGCACGCACCTTCTCACGCTCCGCCCGCGCAGCCTGGTAGCGCGCGGTCAGACCACGCTCATAACCCCCTTCGGCGAGGAGCGCAGCAAAGGAACTCTCGACCCCGATGTGACGCTTTTCCATAGCGTTCCACTGTTCGGAGAGCGGCCTCGCGACCTCGTTTGGCCGACGGCGGGCTGTCCCTCCGATCAACCAGACGACGATTCCGGCGGCCGTCGTCGTCCACGCGTAAAGGGGAGGCCACGGAACGATATTCCCCCGACGCTGAGTGTTCTCTCCCGGGATCAGCGCCGCTGCCTTGTTCACTGCGGCGACGATGCCTTCGCTCCAACGCCCATTGCGGAAGTCATCCTTCGCCGCATCCTGGACGTCCTTCTGAGCAGCCAGGGGAAGAACGACATCATCGCCCACGTAGGTGCCCACCATATGATCAGCGGGCGACACGACCAGGATTACATACCCATTCGCCCAGGTCGATCCACCCGCGCTCAGCCACTCCGGATGATTGGCGCGCGCATAGGTGACCACCGCCTGATCCATGTCGTCGCCGCTGAGACTATCCGTCGACAGGACTACGAGGTGAACGGCGCGCGTGAAACGAACGTCCTCGAGGACGGCATTCAGGGGCTGACCGCCGATGTCACGAAAACTCCCCGTCTCGTCGTGGACCTCCACGACGGGCGTGACCGGGTCACTGGGCTTCGGTGCCGCATGAACATTGACGTAGTAGGCAGCGCCCAACCACACGGGCGCGACGAGGAATAGGAGGAGACCGGCCACGAAGCGCAGGGCGCGCAAGGATGCGGGTGGACGCTCCGCTTCCCTGTCAGCCCCGTCGAGTGTCATAGATGTCATGGCTCCACTCTGGCATGAATAACAGTCGGTTGCTCGGTATATCGCATTCCTTCTGTCAAGCAGTCTGATGGGCGCCGTACACGACCGCTATGACCCTCAAAATGACGAGGACGAGCCCGAGCCTGAGAAGCCACCCGAAGAGGAACCATAGTCCGCGAAGCTGGTCGCGGAGCTGGATGGTTCGTCGTCGACGTAGCGGTCGAGATACGTCGGATACGCCCAGACGGACACGTTGTTCGCCTGGAAACGACCAGACCTTTCCGCAGCCTTTCCTGTGAGGCGCACGCCCGCAGAATTTGCGGTCAGACGGATCGTCGAGGCGGGATCGTACTCGTGGCTGCGCCCGACACTGAGATACTGCCCTTGTAGAGCACGTCATGGGCGCTCACAGTGCCACCTTTGTTGCGTTTCCACCGCTCGTAGCGCTCGCGCCCAACCGAGGAGGTGTCAGCATCAAGCGCCTGTTCAATGAGCCGTGTCAGGCGCGCCCGGGCCTCGTTCGCGATTCGATCCAGCTCATAGAGCGCCTCGCCCGGACTCACCTCAGCGCGCTCCAGGCTGGTCCTGAGTCCAACGATGATGTCGCGCTGGTCATTCGTCCAACGGTTTAGCTCCTCCACCTTACGTGCGACCTCTCGCTTTTTCACTCGTTTTCGCACCTTGATCGAGACGACGTCCGCCGCCAACAGATCTTCGAAGACCGGACCCACCTCGTTGTCCCACAGGGTATGCCATCCCGGAGCAAGCGCGAAAAAGTCACGCGCGGCGATGATCGCGTCGTAAGCGCTCGATAGACGTTCGATGTCTGCGGCCAGCTTCTCTCTCTCGCGTGCTGACTCGGCGCTGAAGGAACCGAAGAACCCCGGGGACTTCAGAACAGCAACACGCTCGCGCACTCTTTTGCGCTCTTGGTTGGCGCACCCGTAGCGAACGGTCAGCCCCTTGTTGTAAGAGCCCGCATCGATGATCGAGTGGAAGGTACGATCCACCTCTGAGCGGCGCTTCTCCATATCGCTCCACGCCTCGGCAATGCGTTTTGAGCTATCTTGCACCTTCTGATGCAGGCTCCACCCACGCACGAGAACACCGATACCCGCAAGCGAGATGAGCCACCACGTCCAATGAGGCCAGACGACTCTGTTCTCAATACTCCGGCCTGCTTCGCTCGGAATGTACTCAGCTGCCGTCGTCGCCGCCGCGACTATTCCTTGACTCCAGCGACCCGCCCGGAAATCAGCCTTCGCAGCGTCCTGAATCTCCCTTTGGACGGACAACACTGGGGCAATGTCCTCGCCGAAGTAAGTCCCCACCTTACGGTGGGTCGGCGACACCGACAGGATCAGGTAGCCGTCGGCCCACTTATACCCACTGGGCGACATCCACTCCTGATGCCCCGCCCGCGCGTACGTGAGGGTCGCCTCGTCGAGGTTGCCGCCCACCAGGTCGTCCGTTGACAAGATGACGAGGTGAATGGGACGCGCGAACCTGACGCCACCGAGAGTGTCTGTCAGCGTACGACCGTCGATCAGCTCGAAGCTTCCCGTCTCATCATGCACGTCGACGGATGGAGCAACCAGCTCGTTTGTCAGCACCGTGTGCTGACTGTAGTCAACGACGGCGAATACCAGCCACGCGGGAACAAAGATCACCATAACGACACCCAGCAGAATCCGGCCTATCCCTCGCGCCGAGCGCCGGAAGCCTCGCAGTGACATGTGCCCGCGTTCCTCGGGTGCCGAATCAGTCGTCGCAGAAGTCATGTGTTCACTGTGCCATGGTCGCCACGCAATCGCTCGGTACGCTCATGCTTGCACCAACAAGGATGACATGTCGCCTCAGTCCGCTCAGGCCGACGAGGAAGCGTCGCCACTGCCGTCCACATTCTTAGTCAGGTATCGGTCAAGATACATCGGCAGCAGATAGACGAACGAGCGACCAGCCGTCAGGACACCAGACGCCGGGGCTGGCAGCCCTTCCAGGTTAACGCCTGCGGAGTTTGTGATCAGTCGGATCGTGGCTGCCGGGTTGTATTCGATGTCAGCGTCCGCTTCCTCGCTCCAGTACTCTTCGTCGTACTCGGCGTTAGCCGCGGTGAGGCTGATGCCCGTGCCCTTCCACCTCGCGTAACGTTCGCGTCCCTGAGACGAGGCATCGGTTGCGAGCGTCGCCTCGATGAGCTCGGCAACGCGCGTGCGCGCGTCGTTGGCGATCCGGTCGAGTTCTTCCAGAGCCTGGGCGGGAGCGATCTGCCCGCCCTCGAGGCGCTTCCTGAGGTCGTGCACAGTGTCTTTATGATCACCCACACGCTCTCTGAAAGCCTCTACATCCGCCATGATGCGCGGATCCGTGCCCATTCCTTCGAGGGTATCCGCGACGTCGTCGAGAACGTCCAAGTCTTCGAAGACCGGGCCGATCTCGTTGTTCCACACGTCGCGCCAGCCGGGCGCACACGCGAAGAAGTCGCGCGCAGTCATGATTGCGACATTCGCGTCCGCCAGGCGAGCAATGCCCGCAAGAATCTCATCACCGTCGCTTCTTGACGTCTCGCTAAGCGAAGCGAAGAAACCCGGTGGCTGGTAATCGGCGATTCGAGCGCCGACCCTGGCGTGTTCGGCTTGGGCGCGCTCGTAACGCGCTGACAGACCGGCCTCGTAGTGCCCGGCACTGACGAGCGAGGAGAACACGCGCTCGACCTGCCCGCGCTGTCCCTCCAACGCCGCCCATTTCTGCGATCATCGTCATTTTCTGACGTCCCGAGCGTCGAAGATCCCAGCCGTGCCACAGCACGCCTATTCCGCACAGCGCCATGACCCAGCCGGTCCAATTCGGCCATTCCACCGCGTCCCCCATCCCGTGATGGGCCTGGTCATACATGGCGATTCCCAGCTGAAGAGGAGCCACGAGGACAAGAAAAAGCCCCAGCACGAGACGCAAACAACCACGCACGCCACTCCACAACCGGCGCGAGGTTTCCCGCGTAGCCTGTTCATCGCTCTCGTTCGGTGTCGTGTCCGCCATACCCCAACTCTGGCACACACCACAGTCAGTTGCCCGGTATTGACGCGCGCGCCCGACTAAGAAAACGGGGCGAGCGGCTCTCGCCACTCGCCCCGCGTCAACCCACCGATCACTCGGAGGGCGTCGTCTTCTGGATGAGCATGAGGAACTCAGCGTTCGACTGGGTTTCCTTGAGCTTGTCGAGGACCAGCTCGAGGCCCTGCTGCTGGTCGAGGGTGCCCAGGACGCGGCGCAGCTTCCACATGATGCGCAGCTCCTCAGGCGCAAACAGCAGCTCCTCGCGGCGGGTACCCGACGCGTTGAGATCGATCGCCGGGAAGATGCGGCGCTCGGCGAGCTGACGCGAGAGGCGCAGTTCCATGTTGCCGGTGCCCTTGAACTCCTCGAAGATAACCTCGTCCATCTTCGACCCGGTCTCCACCAGCGCGGAGGCGATGATGGTCAGCGAGCCGCCCTCGGAGAGGTTGCGGGCCGCGCCGAAGAACTTCTTGGGCGGGTAGAGCGCGGACGCGTCGACACCACCGGAGAGGATACGACCCGAGGCGGGCGCAGCCAGGTTGTAGGCGCGCGACAGTCGCGTCAGCGAGTCGAGGAGAACGACGACATCCTGACCCAGCTCCACGAGGCGCTTGGCGCGCTCAATCGCGAGTTCAGCAACGGTCGTGTGGTCCGATGCGGGACGGTCGAAGGTGGAGGCGATGACCTCGCCCTTAACGATCGAGCGCATGTCGGTGACCTCTTCGGGGCGCTCGTCCACCAGGACGACCATGAGGTGCACCTCGGGGTTGTTCAGCTCGATGGCCTTGGCCATCTGCTGGATGACCATGGTCTTACCGGCCTTGGGCGGCGAGACGATGAGGCCGCGCTGCCCCTTGCCCACCGGGGCAACCAGATCGATGACGCGCGGCGTGTAGGCCTTCGGCGAGGTCTCCATGCGCAGCTGCTCGGAGGGGTAGACCGGCGTCAGCTTGCCGAATTCTCGACGCGCCTGCGCCTGCTCAATCGTCATGCCGTTCACGGAGTCGACGCGCACGAGGGCGTTGTACTTCTGGCGCTGACGCTCGCCCTCGCGGGGTAGGCGGACGGCACCGGCGACCGCATCACCGGCGCGCAGGCCCCAGCGGCGCACGTTGCCGAGCGTCACGTAGACGTCGTTCGGGCCGGGCAGGTAGCCGGAGGTACGCACGAAGGCGTGGTTCTCCTGGATGTCGAGGATGCCGGCAATCGGGGCGAGGTTGTCCTCGCCGCCGCGCGCAGGGCGCGCTTCGCGATTCTCACGGCCCTCACGATTCTCACGGTTGTCGCGGTTCTCGCGCTCGCGACGGGAGCGACGTCCGCGTTCGCGGCGTCCACGCCGTCCCTCGGTGTCGTCGCCGTCGGGCAGCTCGATGTTCAGGACGGTCTCGACGACGGTCGTGTCGGGTTCCGGCGTGGACTCACTGCGCTCGGAAGCGGGCAGCGGCAGGTCGAGAGTGACATGCGCGGGTTCCACGGCTCCCTGACTCACCGCGCGGCGGCGGCGTGAACGACGTGGGGCCTCGGCTGCGGGCATCTCAACGGCAGGCATGTCGGCCACGGGAGCCTCGGGCTGCGCGGGAACGTCCGGGGTTTCAGACGACGAGGCAGGGGTCTCCTCGCCCGGAGCGGCTTCCTGCGTGGTCGGAGCGCTGGCGTCGTTGCTCAGGAGCTCGATCAGCTGGGGTTTGCGAAGCTGGGAAATGCCCTTGAGACCGCGGGACGCGGCCAGGGCCTTCAGCTCAGGCAGCTTCATCGCCGACAGCGACACGGTCGTCATCTCGGCGGGGGTTTCGTTGCTCACGAAGTGGTCCTTACTGGAATGCGCCCAAATCGGGCGAGGTGAATTGCTCAAGCACACGAGAAAGCTTGATGGAGGAAGATGCGCAATGAGGGCGCACCGCAATGATCGGAGTCGAGCATTCGACTCGGACCTGAAAAAAATATAGCAAGACCGCCAGCCAGCTGTCGATTAGACAGCGAAACTGACGGTGCTTGCGCAGAAACTCACAGATGAGAGGCTAGTTAGAACTCCACCTTCGCTAAAGATCCACGAGTGATCTGCACGCCGGAAGCGGCCACCGTGAGGGGAAGGACACGCCACCCGGAGTCCGCGGCATCGCTGCGGATCTGCGCACCAACGGGTTCCAGCGAGATGACAGTGGGTCCGGCACCCGAGACCACGGCGGCGTATCCCGCACCGCGCAGCCAGTCGACGAGGGCCAGCGAGGGCTCCATGGCACCGCGGCGCTGCTCCTGGTGGAGGCGGTCGCGCGTCGCTTCCATGAGCACCGCGTGCAGATCCGCTCCCCCGCTGGCCTGCGCATGACCGGACAGGATCGCAGCGAGCGCGCTCGCGCGGGCGACGTTGAAGCGCGCATCCACGTGAGACACGTTCTCGGGCAGCGCAGCGCGGGCGGTAGCAGTACGCAGTTCGAAGTCGGGAATGAAAACGACGGGAGACACGCACGCCGGCGGGTTCAGCCGAAGCGCGCCCACCTCCTTCGTGTCCTCGTTCATCCAGGCAACGGTGGCCCCTCCATAGACGGCGGGTGCAACGTTGTCGGGGTGTCCCTCCAGCTCCGAGCCGATCTCGAGGATCTCCTGGCGCCCCAGCACGTCCGGATCGCCGATGAGCGCACGGGCCAGCGTCAGGCCGGCGACGATTGCGCTCGCGGAGGAACCCAGGCCTCGCGAATGAGGAATGCGGTTCATGCAGCGCATACGCACCCCCACCTGGGGAGCACCCGCATGGTCCAGGGCCAGACGCAGAGCGCGAACGACCAAGTTATCCTCGCCGAGGTCGACGTTGCCAGCCCCCTCGCCTTCGACGACGACCGAGGTCGACCCCGTCGTCGCGTGGATTGACACTTCGTCCCACAGGTCGAGCGCGAGGCCCATGCAGTCGAAGCCGGGACCCAGGTTGGCGCTCGTCGCGGGAACCTTCACCGCGACAAAATCATCATGCACGCGCACCTCACTCACCCTCAACGCGGATCGTGGAGGTCACCTCGCGCACGGCGTCGGACACGGCGAGCGCACGAGCGACGGCGCGCAGGTCTGCCTCGCGGGCCTGATGGCTGGTCACGACGATGACGCACGCACCGGGAACCTCGTCGTTGCGCTGGTGCACCGACTGGATCGAGACGCCGTGGCGGGCGAAAATACCGGCGACGTCGGAGAGCACGCCGAGACGGTCCTCGACCTGCAGGCGGATCTGGTAGCGCGTGTGGGTCGATCCGGGATCGAGGATCGGCAGGTGGGCATAGACGGATTCGCGAGGGGCGTGCCCTCCGAAGGCGCGGTGATGCGCCGCGGCCACGAGGTCGGACAGGACGGCCGAGGCCGTGGGAGCCCCGCCGGCACCCTGGCCGTAGAACATGAGGCGTCCGGCGTTCTCGCCCTCGACCAGAATCGCGTTGAAGGCACCGTCGACGGAAGCCAGCGGATGGTCGGATGGCACCTGGGCGGGGTGGACGCGCATGGCGACGCCCTCGCGGCCATCCTCACCGATGCGGCGTTCGGCAATGGCCAGGAGCTTGATGGTGTGGCCGACACGAGCGGCCTCTTCCATGTCCTCCTTGGTGATATTGGAGATACCTTCGACCGCGACGTCGTCGATGCCGACGCGCGTGTGGAAGGCCAGCGAGGCCAGGATGGAGCACTTCGCTGCGGCATCCAGGCCCTCGACGTCTGCGGTCGGGTCGGCCTCGGCGAAGCCCAGGTCCTGCGCCTGCTTGAGGGCGTCCTCGTAGCTCAGGCCCTTGGAACTCATGGCGTCCAGGATGAAGTTCGTCGTGCCGTTGACAATGCCCATCACGGTGGTGACGCGGTCGCCGGCCAGTGACTCGCGCAGGCCGTACACGACGGGGACCGCGCCGGCCACGGCGGCCTCGTAATAAAGGTCTGCGTCGTTGGAGGCGGCAGCCTCGTACAGTTCGGGGCCGTGGGCGGCCAGCAGCGCCTTGTTACCCGTCACGACCGAAATACCCTGTGTGAGGGCGCGCAGCACGAACGTGCGCGCAGGCTCGATGCCGCCGATCAACTCGACCACGAGGTCCATCCCGTCAATCGCCTCAGCAGGGTCCGTCGTCAGCAGCTCGCGATCAATCGGCGAGTCACGCGGAGCATCCACATTGCGGACGAGAACGCGGCGGACCTCCATCTCAGCACCGGAACGTGCCGCGAAATCCTCACGGCTCGACTGCAGGATGCGAATGACCTGGCTACCAACGGTTCCAGCTCCAAGAACGCCAACTCCGAGGACCGGACGGGGTGCAGACATAGGAATTTTCTCCTTCGTGAAACGGGCACTGACACCAGTGTATGTGGTCAAAGCCCCCACTTTCTTTACGGGGACCTTCGTCCTACAATTGAAGCGTGGGAGACTTAAGACCCACACCCCTGAGACACAGAGCATAGGTCGATAGACGAAAGCGGTTGTCCCACCCCATCGGTCGTAGGACAATAGACCCAAGCGCCGGAATCCGGCGCACTGACGGAGCTTTGCTCCCTACAACCGTCCCCACAGGGATACGGAAAGATCCGAGAAGAGGAAGAATGACGACAGCAGACCAGAAAGCCTGGGAAGGTTTTGTCAAGGGTAACTGGTGCGATGAAATCGACGTGCGCGACTTCATCCAGCTGAACTACACGCCGTACGAGGGCGATGCCTCGTTCCTGGCGGGTCCCACCGAAAAGACCATGCGGGTCTGGAACACCCTTGAGGAAAAGTACCTTTCCGAAGAGCGCAAGGTGCGCATCCTCGACGTTGACACCGATACCCCGGCTGACATCGACGCCTTCAAGCCCGGTTACATTTGCGAGGACGACAACGTGATCGTCGGCCTGCAGACCGACGCCCCGCTCAAGCGCGCAATGATGCCGAACGGCGGCTGGCGCATGGTCGAGACCGCCATCCACGAGGCCGGCAAGGAATACAACCCCGAGGTGAAGAAGATCTTCACCCAGTACCGCAAGACCCACAACGACGCAGTCTTCGATATCTACACCCCGCGTATTCGCGCCGCTCGCTCCTCCCACATCATCACCGGCCTGCCGGATGCCTACGGCCGCGGTCGCATCATCGGCGACTACCGCCGCGTGGCCCTGTACGGCGTGGACCACCTGATCGCCGAGAAGCAGAAGGATAAGGATCGCTACGCCGACCAGCCCTTCTCCGAGCACTGGGCACGCTACCGCGAGGAGCACTCCGAGCAGATCAAGGCCCTCAAGAAGCTGAAGAACCTGGCCGCCTCCTACGGCTACGACATCTCCGGCCCCGCCACCAACGCACACGAGGCCGTGCAGTGGACCTACTTCGGCTACCTGGCTTCCGTGAAGTCCCAGGACGGTGCCGCTATGTCGATCGGTCGTCTCTCCGGCTTCTTCGACTGCTACTTCGAGCGTGATCTGAAGAACGGTACGCTGGATGAGTCCGGCGCGCAGGAGATCATCGACGCCCTCGTCATCAAGCTGCGTATCACCCGCTTCCTGCGCACCATCGCCTACGACCAGATCTTCTCCGGTGACCCCTACTGGGCCACCTGGTCGGACGCTGGCTTCGGCGACGACGGTCGTACGCTGGTCACCAAGACCTCCTTCCGTCTGCTCCAGACCCTGGTGAACCTGGGTCCCGCGCCCGAGCCGAACATCACCATCTTCTGGGACGAGAACCTGCCCCGCGGTTACAAGGAGTTCTGCGCTCGCATTTCGATCGAGACCTCGTCGATCCAGTACGAGTCCGATCCGCAGATCCGCGCCCACTGGGGCGACGACGCCGCCATCGCATGCTGCGTCTCCCCCATGCGCGTCGGCAAGCAGATGCAGTTCTTCGGCGCTCGCGTCAACGCCGCCAAGGCTCTCCTCTACGCCATCAACGGTGGCCGCGACGAGATGACCGGCAAGCAGGTCATGGAAGGCTACGAGCCCGTCCAGGGTGACGGCCCGCTCGACTTCGACGACGTGTGGAAGCGCTACGAGGAAATGCTGGACTGGGTCGTCGGCACCTATGTCGAGGCCCTCAACATCATCCACTACTGCCACGACCGCTACGCCTACGAGGCCATCGAGATGGCACTGCACGACGCTGAGATCGTGCGCACCATGGGCTGCGGTATCGCCGGTCTGTCCATCGTCGCCGACTCCCTGGCCGCAATCAAGTACGCGAAGGTCTACCCGATCCGCGACGAGACCGGCCTGGTCGTCGACTACCGCACCGAGGGCGACTTCCCGACCTACGGCAACGACGATGACCGCGCCGACGACATCGCCGCGACCGTCGTCCACACCGTCATGGACAAGATTCGCGCGATCCCCATGTACCGCGACGCGATCCCGACCCAGTCGGTCCTGACGATCACCTCGAACGTCGTCTACGGCAAGGCCACCGGTTCCTTCCCGTCGGGCCACGAGAAGGGCACCCCCTTCGCCCCCGGCGCGAACCCGGAGAACGGCATCGACACGCACGGCATGGTTGCCTCCATGCTGTCGGTCGGCAAGCTGGACTACAACGACGCGCTCGACGGCATCTCGCTGACGAACACGATCACCCCGCAGGGCCTGGGTCGTTCCAAGGAAGAGCAGATCCAGAACCTGGTCGGCATCCTCGACGCGGGCTTCGTTCCGGACGATTCCTGCGCCTACGACGGCACCAAGGGCTACTGATCCACCATTGGCGGGGGTCGATGTGCAACCTGCGTTGATCCCCGCCACCCACCATCGTGGGCGCACCGCAACCCGGTTCGCCCAGCCGGCACCGCCGGCGTCTCACAAGTAAGGAGAAATGTTATGGCAACCAAGACCTACGAAGAGCGTCTCGCTGACATGAAGGCCGCTCGCGAGGAGCGCGGCGACAAGGACGGCCTGTACCACGCGAACATCAACGTGCTCGAGGAGTCCACCCTGAAGGACGCCATGGAGCACCCCGAGAAGTACCCGAACCTGACCGTTCGCGTCTCCGGCTACGCCGTGAACTTCGTCAAGCTCACCCGTGAGCAGCAGCTGGACGTTCTGTCCCGCACCTTCCACCACTCGGCCTGATCGGTCGAATGTAGTGGGGCGTCGGGCGTACGCACGACGCCCCACTACTCTGTATGCCGCTGTCGGCCAATCCCACCGACCTACCCCGGCCTCGTTCCTGCGTGAACACCGCGCCCCATCCCCTCGAAGAAGGAAACATGACGCAGCTCCTCGCTATTCCGACTTTTCGCGAGCAGGACTTCCAAGCCCCCCCAGTCCCGCACCGTCGGTGCGGGTGTTGAGGGCCTTGAGGAGATCACGGACCTGGAGCGTTCCGAACGCCTGCGACGCATGCGCGAGGGCACGCTCGGTTCGATCCATTCCTGGGAGCTCGTGACAGCCGTTGACGGTCCCGGAACGCGCATGACCGTGTTCCTGAACGGCTGCCCGCTGCGCTGTCTGTACTGCCACAACCCCGACACGTTCCTCATGAAGGACGGCGCACCCGTGTCCGATACGGAACTGCTGTCTCGTATTGCGCGCTATCGCCGCATTTTCCGCACAACGAAGGGCGGAATCACGCTTTCGGGCGGTGAAGTTCTCATGCAGCCCCATTTCGCCAAACGCATCCTCCTGGGTGCTAAGGAGATGGGTGTGCACACGTGCATCGACACCTCCGGTTACCTGGGCGCGAACTGCGATGACGAGATGCTTGATGCCATCGACCTCGTGCTGTTGGACGTGAAGAGCGGCGACCCCGAGACATACAAGAAGGCGACGGGCCGCGATCTGGCTCCCACGATCACCTTCGGCGACCGCATCGCGGCACGCGGCGGTGACACTCGTATCTGGATCCGTTTTGTCTTGGTTCCGGGTCTGACGGATGACCCTGACAACATCCGCAAGGTTGGCGAAATCGTCAGCCGCTGGAAGGATGTCATCGACCGCATTGAGGTTCTGCCTTTCCACCAGCTCGGAAAGGACAAGTGGCATTCGCTCGGCCTGGAGTACCAGTTGGAGGATGCGAAGGCCCCGACACCCGCAGCGACGGAGGACGTGCGCAACTACTTCCGTTCGCTGGGCTTCGAGGTCCACTGACCGCCGCGTACATACAAGGACCCTGGGAGGGGTGGGCTAGGCTCGCTCCCCCGGGGTCCACGTGTATCCGGGGATGCCCCAGCCGCGCTCGGCCACGTGTGCGCGCGAGGACTCACGGTAGGGCGTATCGAGGCGATCGACGTAGAGGGTTCCGCGCAGGTGGTCGTACTCGTGTTGGAAGATGCGAGCGAGCCATCCGCGGGCGGCGACCCGGACAACGTTCCCGTCGGCGTCGTAGCCGCGTAGGATCGCTCCGAGCGCGCGGCGTAGCGGGTACTGGACACCGGGGATGGAGAGGCACCCTTCGGACTCATTCGTCATGTCGGGCTGCGTGGGTAGAATCGCGCCGACGCCATCGTTATCCCAGACGAGTTCGAGCGTCGGGTTGACGACGACGCCGCTCATTGCGGAGTTGTAGCCGCGGGCTGCTCCGTCGTCGAGTCCCAGGATGTCCTTGTAGCGCCGATCAAAGGCACCACCGCCGCAATAAGACCAGACGAAAAGCTGGAGGCCGACGCCCACCTGTGGGGCGGCCAGCCCCACGCCGGGGGCTGCGTGCATCGTCTCGATCATGTCGGCCACCAGGTCGCGCAGGGTTGAGTCGAAGGATTCGACGGGATCCGCGACCCGGTGGAGAACCGGCTCGCCCGTGATGCAGATCGGCAGCACGCTCATGCCCGCTCCCCCGTTTCCCCGCGGCTTATGACGCCAACGCTGGCGGCTTCGATGGCGCGCGGCACGCTCGGGTCGAGTGCCTTGATGACGCGGGCGGGGTTTCCGACGGCGACGGAGTTCGGGGGAATCGAGCGCGTGACGACCGCGCCCGCGCCGATAATCGAGTTTTCGCCGATGCTCACGCCGGGGCAGACGACGACGGAACCGCCCAGCCACACGTTGTCCTCGAGGGTGATGGGCGCGGAGGATTCCCACTTGGCGCGACGAGGCCCGGGCTCGGTCGGGTGGATCGCCGTGTAGAGGGAGCAGTTCGGTCCGATGAGAACGTCAGCACCGATCACGATAGGAGCAACATCAAGGGCGGTGAGCCCAAAGTTGACCCAGGAGCCGTCCCCGATGGTGATGTTGTAGCCGTAATCGACGCGCAGGGGCGGGCGAATATCAACATTCTCCCCCACCTGTCCGAGGACCTGGGAGAGCAGGTAGCGAGCGATGTCTGGGTCGCTCGGGTGAGCCTGCTCGTAGAGGCCAAGAAGACGAACTGCCCGCCTCGTGAGCGCCGAGAGTTCATCGTCCGCAACGTAGTAGTCGCCGTCGCGCATGCGTCGGGCGGGCGTGCGCCCATCGTCGTGGAATCGGGGGTCGTCGAAATTGGTTCCCGGGGAGATGGTCATGCGACCAGGGTAGTCGAGGCCCTCTCCAGTCGCGGCGCGCGGCGCGCGTCCAAGTGGCCCAGAAGTGCGTGCAGCTGGGAAATGTCGGCTGCGGGGTCTTCGGGGTGCCACTGCACGCCGATAATGGGGGCATCGATCGACTCGATGGCCTCGATCGTTCCGTCGGGAGCGTAAGCGCTGACTTGAAGGCCTTCGGCGAGGCGTGCGACGCGCTGGTGGTGCGCCGACGAAATGATCAGCTCCGAGTTGGTCAGGACGGGAGTTAGGGCACGCTCAAGGTGGCTGTCGGTCTCGACGCGCACGCTGTGGCGAATGAAGCGGTGGTCGGAGAGGATCGTGGGGTTCGTGTGGGTGCCATCCGCACCGTCGATATGCTGTTCGAGGGTGCCGCCGAACGCGGTATTGATGATCTGCATACCGCGGCAGATGCCCAGCAGCGGTGTGCCGGTGCGGGCGGCGTAGTCGACGAGAGCGAGCTGACCCTGGTCGGCGCGGTACCAGTGACGACCCTCGCGGTTGTAGCCCTGCGAGCCGCCATAGTTGAGCGGGTGGACGTCCTCGCCGCCCATGATGATGATCGCGTCGGCGGCCTGTGCACGCAGCGCTGCCCCCTCGGCTCCGTCCTCCTGCGCGTACTCGCGAATGACGTTCCAGGTCGGCAGAGCTGCCTGGAGAAGACGATCCCACAGGCGCATGCAGATGTTGTTGTATGCCTCGTCCCCCGGCCGTGCCGGCAGGACGTTGGAAATCAACAACGTCGGCTTCGTGTGGTTCGTCATGGTCTCTATCATGGCAGGAGACGGGTCCGCGCGCGCGGCGCGTTCACAAAATGGCGTTTTGTGACAGCGCGCGTCCACGTCGTAGGCACTGCGAAAAGTGCGCGTTTCTCGCGTGAAATCAACGGACGAGGCCGGGGTAGGTCACGCGATCACGTGTCCATGCCCCCGGCCTCGTTCCACGAAACGAACGCTCAGGCGAGCGCGCCCATCGGATCCCACGCGGGCAGGTGCAGGGGGTCCTCCGTGATGACGGCGCGCAGATCGGCGGGCAGGTCGTCCACGTGCACGGCCACCTCGAAGACGTTGGCGTCGAACCAGGCGGCGTCCATCGTGAAGAAGCCCTTGTCGCCGTGGTCCTCTCCCCAGGAGTTCTCCACGCGGAAGCGGCGGCCCTCCCCGGCCTCGTCAATGTCGACGCCGGTGAAGAGCATCGCGTGGTTCATCGCGGACTCGCCGGTGTTGACACGCTGCTCCTTCGAGGTGGAGAAGTCCACGCCGAACAGGTTGTCGAAGTCGTAGAGTCCTTCAACGAACAGGCCGGAGGCACGATCAGACTGCTGGCTGCAGTCGGCGCCGAACCAGACGGCGCGACCCGAGGCGAGGATGGAAGCCGTGATCTGACGGATCTGCTCGACGGGGGTGTTCACGTACAGGATCGGGCGACCGCCGACGACATTACCCATGTGGTCGACGGTCAGGGTGTGGCCCTTGGGATGCTCGGCGCGCGGGTCGTCGACGAGGCACACGTACTGCGTGAGGTCCACATCCACGTAGCGGGAGTAGAACTCGCGCGGGGTAAGGACGCCATCGCGATGGAACTCGCCCGAATCGTCGCGCCACTCCCACTCGAAGGAGGCCGGGGGTTCGCCCAGGCAGATGACGAGGATGCGCCACACGTCGGCCAGCGCAGCTTCCTTGACCTCGTTGATCTCTTCCTCGGAGGCTCCGTCTGCGACGAGGGCACGAAGCTCCAGGGCGGTGCGGCGCAGGACGACCTTCAGGCGGTTGTTCATCGGGGCGGTGTGGCCGGAGGATTCGGTCTCGGGCATCGCGGTCTTGGGGACGAGGCCGTGCTTGAGGTACAGGGACACAGCCATGTCCCACTGGCCGCCGTCGGAGAGAACGTCGCCGAGGAGGAACTGCAGGAGTCGACCGTCCAGCTCCTCGGTCGAGGCCGTGGCGATGATGTCGGTCAGGAAGAAGTTGGCGCGCTCGAACTTGTCCCAGAAGAGGACGTAGTTCTGCGAGAACTCGAAGTCCTTGAGGCCCAGATGCGTGCGGGTTGTCGAGCGCAGGAGGTTCAGGGAGGAGAAGAGCCAGCAGCGGCCGGACTTCTTTTGGGAGGTGACCTTCCAGTCGTCCACCTTGTGGGAGACGACGGTGGGGGTGGCGACGACCTTCGCGCGGTCGAAGGCGACGGATTCGACGCCGGCGTGGGAAACGGCGTTGCGCGCCACCGTGCGAGCGCTGTCCGAGTATGCCTGAAGGCGGTCAATCAGCTCGTCGGTGATCTCGTGAGCCATAAGTCTGGGCATCCTTTCTATCGAGAGTCATTCTCTATAAGGATACGCCTGGCACGTGATGCGAACGACTCGACTCCGTTTAGAATGAGTGTGTTTCATGTTCAGTGAACGCACAGGAGCATTCATGGTTACGGTAGGCGCATCGGGGCGCGAAGTGGTTCTGAGGGCCGGGGACTATCGGGCGCGGATCGTCACGGTCGGCGCGGGCCTGGCCGGCTTGACGTATCAGGGCCACGAGCTGATCATTCCCCACAGCGTGGACGAGTGTCCCCCCGCTTACCTGGGCAAGGTGCTCATGCCCTGGCCGAATCGCATCGCCGGAGGCACCTATTCGTGGGAGGGAGTCTCCTACGACCTGCCCGTCGACGAGCACGCTTTCGGCACATCCCTGCACGGCTTTGTGGCCTTCCAAGAGTGGGAAATCGCCGAGGCCGACGCCTCCTCGGTGCTCCTACGCACTCTCATCCCAGCGCGCTACTCCTACCCGTGGACGCTCGTTGCGTCCGCGTGCTACAGCCTGGATCCGGAGCTCGGCCTGAGCGTCGAACTGTCGGCAACGAACATCGGCGAGGGCATCGCCCCCTACGGCGTCGGATTCCATCCCTACCTGGCTGTCGACGGTGTACGGGTGGACGATCTGGAGCTTGAGAATCCCGCGTCGATTATCTACGAGGCCGACGCCTCCATGATCCCGGTCGCCCCCCACGACGTCGCGTCCTTCGGCCTGGACTTCCATTCCCCCACCCTCATCGGTACCTCCCTACTGGACCACGCGTTCGGGGGTCTGCCGGAGGGCACCTGGACCGTCACGCTGCGAGATCCTGCCTCCGGCGTGGGCGTATCGCTGTCCTCGGATGCTCCCTGGCTGCAGGTCTACTCGGCGGATAACATCGACCGCGTGGGCGTTGCCGTCGAGCCGATGAGCTGCCCGCCGAACGCCTTCAACTCGGGCACGGACATCATCGCCCTGGCGCGTGGCGACAGCTACACGCTGCGCGCACGCATCGCGGGCACCGTCACCGCCTAGTAGGCTCCGGCGGCGGCACGGATCAGCGTCAGGGCAACTGCACCGGCCGTGGAGGAACGCAGGACATTGGTCCCCAGGCCGACTGTTCGAGCTCCGGCGTCCACCAGCTGAGCGGTCTCCTCCGGACCGATTCCTCCCTCGGGGCCGACAATCAGGGCAACGCGCGCGGGCAGGGACCCATCCGTAGCATCTCCCTGCACCCGTGCAAGGGCAGCTCCCAGGGACTGCGTGGCCTCCTCGTGACAGACGAAGGCCACCCCGGCCTCGTCCGTGAGGGCGCGCACCCAGGAGGCCAGCTCCCGGCTGTCTGCCACCGTGTCAACGACGGGCACGTACGCGCGGCGAGACTGCTTAGCGGCCGCCCGCGCGACGCCCTCCCATTTGGCGCGGCCCTTCTCGGCTTTCGGTCCCTTCCACTGGACTATTGCGCGCTGCGAGGCCCACGGGATGACCCGATCAATACCGATCTCGGTGCAGATTTCCACGGCGGCCTCGTCCCGCCCGCCCTTGGCCAGGGCTTGGACGAGGATGATCTCTGGGAGCGGGGCATCTTCCTGAACAATCTCACGCACCACGAGGGACAACGAAGACTTGTCGGCACCCGCGACCTCGCAGATCAGTCGCAGCCCGCGCCCGTCGACGACGTCCACCCACTCTCCTGCACCGATGCGGCGCACGGAAGCGGCGTGACGACCCTCGCTACCTCCGAGCGTCGCGCGCTCCCCCACCGCCAGCGAGGAGGGAACGCAGGAGAGGTCCTCAGCGAGAAAAACGGGGCGTGTCATCGCGCATCAGCCCATAAAAGTGTCGCGCAGCTTGTCGAAGAACGTCGGCTGCTGGCGGTAGGGCTCCACGCGGACCTCACCGCGCACCTTCGCAAGTTTTTCCAGCAGTTCGCGCGACTGATCGTCAAGCTTCTTGGGGATTTCGATGTCCACATGCACGTGCATGGCACCACGGCCCGAGCGCTGCAGGTGGCCGACCCCCAGACCCTCCAAGACGATATCGTCGTTGGGCTGCGTCCCCGGGTCTATCGTAACGTTCTTCTTCCCATCCAGGGTGTCGAGCTCGAACTCGGTACCCAGGGCGGCAGTCGTCATCGGGATCGTGATCCACGTGTGCAGGTCGTCTCCGCGGCGATCAAACACCGGGTGCTTCTTTTCGCGGATGGACAGGTACAGGTCTCCGTTGGGGCCGCCGCCCGTACCGACCTCGGCCTCGCCGCTCACGCGGATCTGGGTACCCTCGCTGGCGCCGGCCGGAATGTTGATGCTCAGAGTGCGGCGCGTCGGAACACGACCCGCGCCGTTGCACTCGGTGCAGGGACTGGGGATCGTCGTGCCGAAACCTGACACGTGGGACAGGGTGCCTGGGTCTGCATGCGGCCAAACAGGGAGTTCTGGATCTGCGTGACGAAGCCGGATCCCTGGCACATCGTGCAGGTCTCGGGAGAAGTACCCGGCTGGCACATCGAGCCGTGGCAGGTGTCGCACAGAACGTGCGTCTTGAAGGACACTTCCTTTGCTGCACCGAATGCGGCGTCCTCGAGGGTGATGTCCACACTCACCTGCTGGTCCTTGCCACGGCGCACGCGCGAGGCCGGGCCGCGTGAGGAGGCACCGAATCCGCTGGCGAACACAGCCTCGAAGATGTCGGAAAAACCGGTGAAGGGCGCACCCGCGCCAGCTCCACCACCGCGCAGGGCATCGGGGCCGCCGATGTCGTACATCTGGCGCTTCTCAGGGTCCGAGAGCGTTTCGTAGGCGACCGACAGCTCCTTGAAGGCTTCCTCCGAGTCCGCACCCGCGTAGTCCGGGTGGAGCTTACGCGCGAGCTTGCGGTACGCCTTCTTGATCTCGTCCTGGCTGGCGTCTCGGGAGACGCCGAGGACCTCGTAATAGTCTCTCACGCTTCCTGTTCCTTCCCGCGGGGGCGCTTATTCGTCGTCTGATCGGTCATGGATTGCATGGTCAGTTGGTATTCTCCTGGGCCAGGTACCTGGACAGGTAGGCGGCGACGGCTCGCACGGAACTCATGGTGCGCGCGTAGTCCATCCGCATGGGACCGACGATTCCCAGGTGCGCGCTTCCTCCGGTCTCGTCCGCCCCGGCACGGTAGGTTCCCGTGACCACGGCGGCCTCAGCCAGGGCGTCGTGAGGATTTTCAGCGCCGATGCTCACGTGCAGGTCTTCGCCGGGGTCGGCCTCGGAAAAGAGGCGCATGAGGACAACCTGCTCTTCGAGGGCGTCCAGGACGGGGGCAATATCGCGGAAGTCCAGTGCTCCGCGCGCTAGGTTGGCGGCACCAGCAACGACGATCTTCGCCTCACTGGCTCCGGAGAGCACGTCGGTGAGTGCCGCGCCAACCGCGTCAACCGCGCCGCGCAGCTCAGGCCGACACGAGGCCGTGGCCGCCTCCGCGCACGAGCGCACAGTTTGTGAGGTGGCGGCTTCACAGTGAACCCGCAGGTGGTCACGCACCTGGACGACTTGGGCATCGTCAAGGGGGGTATCGAGAGTGAGGGTCCGCTCCCCCACCTCTCCATCGGTCGTGATCGCGACAATGAGGACGCGGCCCGGCGCGATGCCGAGAACCTCGAGGTGCTTAAGGATGCGCACGCGCGAACCCGGGTATTGCACGAGGGCCACCTGATGAGTGACCTGCGCGAGCAGTCGAACGGAGCGTTCCACGACGTCGTCGATGTCGACGGACTCGGAGAGAAACGTTTCCAGGGCCTGGCGTTCCGGGGCGCTCATGGGCTTGAGCTGGGCGAGGCGGTCAACGAAAACGCGGTAGCCGCGGTCGGTCGGGACTCGGCCCGCGGACGTGTGCGGCTGATAGATGAGCCCAGCTTCCTCCAGGACCGCCATGTCGTTGCGGATCGTCGCGGATGAGACACCCAGGCCTCCCGCAGCGATGGCCTTTGAGCCGACAGGTTCGCGAGTGGCCACGTACTGGGTGACGATGGCTCGCAGGACGTCAAGCCTGCGATTTTGCGCGCTATTGCGTGCCATCCCACTCCCTTCGCCCTGGCACTCTCTTTTTCTGAGTGCCAATGCTACTCCCCGCGCCCAAGCCGAGGCGACCCGTGCGCTGCCGGATATGTGCGCTCATTGCGAACCTCACGGCCACGGCCCGCCTCACTGCGCCCAGGGCACCGTCACGAAGTCGATGAGTTCTTCGACGCGCCCCAGCAACGCGGGTTCTAGGTCGCGATACGTGCGCACGGTGGAGAGGATTCTCTTCCAGCCCATGGCGATGTCACGCTGGTCGGCGTGCGGCCAACCGAGGGCGTCAAGGGTCCCGTGCTTGATATCGATACCACGTGGAACGTCAGGCCAGCGCTCAAGGCCGACGCGAGCGGGTTTCACGGCCTGCCAGATGTCAACGAAGGGGTGTCCGAGGACGAGAACCGCGCCCGGCCACCTGCGCGAGACGGCCTCGGCGATACGCGATTCCTTCGAGCCTGGAACCATGTGGTCAACGAGGATGCCCGCGCGCGCTGTATCCGTGGGGCCGAAGACCTCCAGGACTGCCTCGAGGTTGTCGACGCCCTCGAGGAGCTGGACCGCAATGCCTGCCTCTGCCAGGTCCTCTCCCCACACATGCTGCACGAGTTCGGCATCATGGCGTCCCTCCACCCAGATACGCGAACGCTTGGCAACCTTGGGGCCGCTCGATGTAGGGGCGAACGAACCGGAGTTCGTGATACGCCGCCCCGTCGCACTGACCTGCACAGTCGACGAGGCTTTGGCGGCCTTGGGTCGTGGAGGCAGCACCTCGATGGGACGCCCCTCCAGCCAAAAGCCGGGGCCAAGGGGGAAGGACCGACGCACTCCGCGCCGATCCTCGAGTTCGACGAGGTGAACACCACCGGACTTTTCAACGCGCGTGACAGCTCCGACCCAGCCGGAGGACACGTCCTCAAGGACCATGCCGATCTCGACGTGTACGGCCACCGAACGCGGGCGACGGGCACCGGGACCGTCTCGATGCGGGTCGTGGGCGAAGATATCACGCCCGTAGGGATCTGCTGTGCTCACCCGGGATACTCTAAGCGGCCTCAGCCGAACGCCTGGAGCGCCACGCGGACGAACAGTGCCACCAGCGCAGCCAGAATCCAAGAGGAGATCGAGCCAATCAGGAACTCCTCAGCCTTCTCACCCGTGGAATCCTGCGAGATCTCAGGGAATCGAATGACGCCCTTAGCCGCGACGACCGCGCCGATAGCGACGTCCGCACCGGCACCCACCAGGACGATGACGAGCAGGCGTTCAAGGGGGCCAATCCAGCGTCCTCCGCGCAAGGCAGGCCCCTCTTCTTCAGCTATTGCCACGTCAGCATCACCATCCGACGGGGAACTGGAGGTCGACGAGGCTTCCTCATCCCCAGCTTGAGGATCGTCACCCTGCGGATCTGCCGCCTTGCTTTCCCCGTCAGATTGCTCTGCGTCGGCGGGCAAGGGAGGAAGGACGGGAGCGTTAATCCACCCTGGGACAGGGTCCGTCGATCGCCCTCGGGCGCACATGAGGATCGCGGTGATGAGATGGTTAGCAGGCCCCATCGCCATAAAAGTAATGGCAATGATGAGGTCAAGTGGCCGCACATCGAGCAAGGACAACGCAGGGTATTCCCCAGGTTCTACGGTTAGGAGAGCCACAAAGCCGATAGTGGCCAGTGCCCACCTAGTGAGCACGCCGCGAGCGGACCCGTCCACCAGGTCCCATCCGAACCAGACGAAGGCGAGCACAGTACCCGTCACGTTCGCAACCGTACTCACCCCGAGAACGAGCCACGAATAGAGCACGACCCCGATGATGAGCGTTACAAACAGCACGAGGCGACGCGACCACCGCCTCGGATCGGACGTCAGTAGGACTGTCAGCTCCGCGGCAGCGATGCCAAGAAGAAGAGTTTCATGCACGAGTGGCCTCCGCAATGAGGAGAGAGGACTGGATGAGCCCCGCCCCCGTGCCCCGCGCGAAGTCTGAAATGGCCTGTTGCGAGAGCTTTTCGACGCGCGCAATCTCCACCTGCGTCTTACCGAGCAGGAGCGAGGCGGTGATACGACGGTGGCGAGCAGAGAGTTTGAGGATCGCATGGTCACGCAGGCTCAGCAGCGCATTGACCACGGTCTGGCAGCTTGACGACACGTAGGTTTCCACGGAGGCATGAGCTACAAACCACGTGCGGATAAAGGGGTTGGAGGAATCCTGGACATCGTGCGCGCGATTGATAGCCGCACGCGCAGCCCACCACGCCGACCCGTCCTGGAGGGATGTTCCTTCACCCGCACGGGGACGCGCCGGTGCCTGACGATGGACTCCGGAAGAGAACTCTTCGATACGACCCGCACCAATGCCAAAACGTAGCTGAAGCTGAGGAGGCAGCAGAAGCTGAGCACGCAACGTTAAGAGCAAGGCGTCTTCAAGGGAGTAGGCGACAGCCTGAAATTCGTCGCCCACCGTCGGGTAAGGGGCTTCCAGGAGACCAAGCCCCTCAGCAGCCCTCTCAAGAGCAGCTTCAAAGATTCTCTGAGCCTCTGCACGATTGGTCAACGTACGAGAGCCCACGATGTCAGCAATGACAGCGTATCGCAGAGTCACAGTCCCACACTTTTCCTTGTATACTGCTCTCTACAAGTCCCATTACGGAGACGTCTTGTAGACAGCTCGGTTTCACATGACAACTCTAGGGGACCATACTTCAACCACGATGTCAACATTATTGCGACGTAATCGGAGCTTGTCACACCCTATACAAGCACAAACTGACAAATGGTGGGTATTGGTTGACACATTTCATCTTGTATTGCACTAGGTACAAGTCAGTTAATTATTTGTCTGAACAATATTGAATGTTTACCATAAACATTAAAATCCGCATCATTGCAGCTCATCAGGATCAATATCCCATCAATTCGCGCGTCACATAGTCAGCCAACAACCGTCCACGTAGCGTCAAAACCGCACGCCCACCCAGCGCCGCGACACCGTCGATCAGTCCATCCGCGATGAGCGCGGCGACGCGACCACTCGCGCACTCGTCGACGACGCTCCCAGACACGGCCTCGTCACCCCGACCAACCCCCGCAAGTCCCTCAAGCGCCACGCCTTCGGACGTACGCAACCCCAGCATGACACGTTCAAGTTCGCGCTCCTGCGCGCCCAGGAACTCTCCCGCTGCCGCGGGCGAGCCACCCGCGCGCAGGCGTCCGGCATACGCTCCCGGGTTCTTGACGTTCCACCAGCGTACACGCCCCACGTGAGAATGGGCACCCGGCCCAAAACCCCACCAGTCCCAGTCACGCCAGTACGCCAGGTTGTGCGCGGAAGCGTGTTCAAAGTGGGTCGACGGGCATCCCGATAATCGGTCAGCCTCGGTCGCGCGCGCGAAGTTGGAGATCTCGTACCAGGCGTATCCGGCCTCGGCAAGCAGTGCGTCTGCCAGCTCGTACTTGGCGGCCTCGTCGTCCGGGTCTGGCGTGGGCAGCTCGCCGCGCGCGACCTGCGCACCCATCTTCGTCCCCTCCTCGACGACGAGGGCGTAGGCGCTGATGTGATCGGATTCGTAGGACAGGGCGGCACGCAAGGACGTTTCCCAGTCCGCAAGGCTCTCACCGGGCGTCCCATAGATGAGATCGACAGACGTCGACAGGCCCGCCTCCTTTGCCCACTGAACAACGAGGGGCACACGCTCGGGCGTGTGAGTACGATCCAAGGTCGCCAGGATCGCCGGCACGGCGGACTGCATGCCAAAGGACACCCGCGTGAAACCAGCGCCAGCCAATGCGTGCAGATCCTCGCGCGTCACGGTGTCTGGGTTAGCTTCGAGCGTCACCTCAGCGCCGGGTGCAATCCCGATGCGCTCACGCAGGCCCGCCAGAATGTCGATCAGCTCGGTCGCATCCAGCATCGTCGGTGTACCACCACCGAAAAACACCGTCTGCGCGCGGCGCGCAGGCAGGCCGGCCTCCTCCATGACACGCACCGCCAGATCCGCCTCAGCCAGGACAGACGGCGCATAGTCGCCTATCTGCGCGCCCGGCCCGAAACCCACCGTGTACGTATTGAAATCACAGTACCCGCAGCGCACGCGACAAAAAGGCACGTGCACGTACAGGGACAACGGGCGACCACAATCAGCCTCGACGAGGCCGGGGTCAAGCGCTCCGTCAGCTGGCCACCGCGTTCCGTCGGGCTGGGCGGGACTCATAAATGTCCGTCAACCACGAGGGCGGCGAACGCCGACGATGTCATGAGCGTGGCGGCCCGCATCGATGCCTCGCGTCTCAAAGTGCGTGACGACGCGGCCTTCGAAACGCGGCGCAAATCCGCCATGCTCCGGCTGTGGATCCTCCGGGTCCGGACGCTCGCCCACATGCGGGTTCTCAAATAGTTCGCAGGCCTCAATGACGTCGCGCATCTGCCAGGCATAGTCATCCCAGTCGGTGGCCAGACGCCACACTCCGCCATCGCGCAGGAGACGTCCGATCTCGAGCGCGAAGTTATCGGAGACCAGGCGACGCTTGCGGTGCCGGGCCTTGCGCCACGGGTCCGGGAAGAAGGTCCAGACCTCGTCGAGGGATGCGTCCCCAAGCATGATCGGGAGCGCCTGGGCGGCGTCGGCCTCGATGACGCGGATGTTGTCCACGTCGGCCTCGACAGCCTTAGAGATCAGTTTCGCGATGCCGGGAACCCACACCTCGAGGGCCAGGAAGTTGCGCTCGGGGTGGGCGGCGGCCGCCGCGACGATCTGCTCGCCCGTGCCTGAGCCAATCTCAAGCGTCACGGGAGCACTGCGTCCAAACAGCTCGGCCAGATCGAGTGTAAAGTCCTGCGCGACCGTCGTGTATCCGACGCCGCGACGCGGCTCGACCACGTAGCGGTGCGCATGCGCCTCCCACGTGCGCGCCAGGTTCGACGGCAGCTCGCGAGTACGCCGCGTGAAAGACTTCGTGCGGCTCATGAACACCGCGCCCTCTGGAGCCTCGCCCGGACGTCGGCCCGCGGCCTGCTCACCTTGAGCGCGGGCCTCCACGGCCTCGTTCACCTGATTCGCGCTCACTTCTTACCCGTCGGAACATCGGAGGTCAGGGCAGCAATGAAGGCCTCCTGCGGCACGTCGACGCGGCCGATGGACTTCATGCGCTTCTTACCTTCCTTCTGCTTCTCGAGCAGCTTGCGCTTACGGCTAATGTCGCCGCCGTAGCACTTGGCCAGCATGTCCTTACGCAAGGCCTTGATGGTCTCGCGGGCGATGACGCGCGCGCCGACCGCGGCCTGGACCGGAATCTCAAACTGCTGGCGGGGAATGAGTTCCTTCAGGCGCTTCGTCATACGCTGGCCATAGTTGTAGGCACCGTCGCGGTGCACGATCGCGCTGAACGCGTCCACGCGGTCACCGTTAAGCAGGATGTCGACCTTGACGAGGTCAGCACTCTGCTCGCCGCTCTCCTGATAATCCAAGGAGGCGTAACCGCGCGTGCGAGACTTGAGCTGGTCGAAGAAATCAAAGACGATCTCGGCCAGGGGCAGCTGGTAGTGCAGCTCGACACGATCCTCGCTCAGGTAATCCATCCCCCGCATCGAGCCGCGCCGATCCTGGCACAGCTCCATGATCGTGCCCGTGAACTCCGTGGGAGTCAGGATCGTCGCGTTGACGACAGGCTCGCGCACCTCGGCGATCTTGCCCTCGGGGAACTCGCTCGGGTTGTCGACGCGCACTTCGGTGCCGTCTTCGGTGATGACGCGGTAGACGACGTTCGGGGCGGTCGCGATGAGGTCCAGGTTAAACTCGCGCTCAAGTCGCTCTCGGATGATCTCCAGGTGCAGCAACCCCAGGAAGCCGCAGCGGAATCCAAAGCCCAGAGCCGCCGAGGACTCCGGCTCGAAAGTAAGCGCCGCGTCGTTGAGCTGAAGGCGTTCCAGCGCGTCACGCAGATCCGGGAAGTCCGAGCCATCGACCGGGTAGATGCCGGAAAAGACCATCGGGTTCGGGTCGCGGTATCCGGCGAGGGCCTCGGTCGCGCCGCGCACCTGGCTGGTAACGGTGTCGCCAACGCGGGACTGACGCACATCCTTCACGCCCGTGATCAGATAGCCCACCTCACCGGCACCAATACCCTCTTCAGGCTTCGGTTCGGGTGAGATGACGCCCAGTTCAAGAAGCTCGTGGGTAGCACCCGTCGACATCATGCGCACGCGCTGACGGGTCGACAGCACGCCGTCGACGACACGCACGTAGGTGACGACCCCACGGTACGTGTCATACACGGAGTCGAAGATCATCGCGCGCGTCGGGGCATCGGGATCACCCTCGGGCGCGGGGATTACCTCGACAATACGGTCGAGAAGTGCTTCGACGCCTTCACCGGTCTTGCCGGACACCTTGAGTACCTCATCCTCATCGCAGCCGATGAGCTGAGCAACCTCGTTCGCATACTTCTCGGGCTGGGCACCCGGCAAGTCGATCTTGTTCAGGACCGGGATAATCGCCAGGTCATTCTCGAGAGCCAGGTACAGGTTCGCGAGCGTCTGAGCCTCGATGCCCTGCGCGGCGTCGATGAGCAAGACCGCGCCCTCGCATGCCGCCAGGGAACGGGACACCTCGTAGGTGAAGTCCACGTGCCCGGGCGTGTCAATCATGTTGAGCGCGTATGGGGTGTCCTTGTACGCCCACGGCATGCGCACGGCCTGACTCTTGATCGTGATGCCACGCTCGCGCTCGATGTCCATGCGATCCAGGTACTGGTCGCGCATCTCGCGAGCCTCAACGACGCCGGTCAGCTGGAGCATGCGGTCCGCGAGCGTCGACTTCCCATGATCGATGTGGGCGATGATGCAGAAGTTACGGATCTGCGCCTGCGGGGTGTGGGACGGGCGGATCTGCGCCTGCTGCGCGGGCGTGGGGATGGGCACGTGTACCTCCGTGAAGTCGTTAACCTCTTTATCGTCCCATTGTCGCAGGCCTTTGTGCCAGTTCAGGGGCGGGAAGTCGCGCACACTCGCCCAGGCTCACACCCACGTCCGCGCGCTACTGGAAGTCCTGCGGGCTGATGCCGGCCTCGGCGAGCAGCTCCACGGCCTCAGTCATGTCGCACTCATCCCAGTCGTCGGGGTGATCAGCCTTGAGCTTGCGGGCAATCGACATCGCGGTGTCGTCGTCTCCGCGCAAGATCGCCAGGGTAAGGAGGATCATGCGAATGCGCGCCGTGAACTCGTCTCGGTCCCCGAGGTAGCGTCGACAGTCCTCAGCCAGGACAGTCCACAGGCCTTCTCCCGCGACGCGGTCCCCGCCCATCCAGGTGTTGCGCGCAATTTCGTTGCGCAGACGTAGGACTCGCCAGTCGCCTCGGTCGGCGACATGCAGGAGGGCCTGAAGGTTGCGCTCGTACAGACGGATCGCCTCCTCGTACTGACGGTCAGCAGATAGCACTTCGGCGAGGTTGTCGCGCACCGTCAGCACCGTCATGTCCTCCTCGTCGCACAGGGGCTCCATGTCTGTCAGCAGCTCCCGGTAGACGCGCGCGGCACGAGACCACTTACCCGTATTCTTCCAAGGCATGGCCGAGTTATTACGGATCGCGAAGGCGAGCTGGGGGTCCAGGGACGGGTTGTTTCTGACATCGGCCACCAGGGCGGAGAACTTGCGGGCCGACATGTCCGCGTCTCCGAGGATGGCGAGCCAGTAGGCCTCTGAGTTTCGCAGCATGAGGATGAGCGGGTGATCGCGCTCCAAGTAGCTGGTTCCCAGGTGGGCCGCGCCTGCCGCGATCACGCGGCACTTCCCGTAGTCGCCAAGGGCCGCGTGCCAGTCAATGCAGAGCTTCGCAGCCTCAAGCCTCAGCTCGATCGACGCTTCCTCGTTATCGTAGGCGTCACGTGCATACTCGAGTGCCTGGTCGAGCCTGCCGGACGTGGCACTACGAAGAGCCGCACTCAGGGATGCGCGGGCCTCCATGTCGGGGGTGGAAGCAAAGGACGAGCTCGGGCATCCAAAGGAATTGAGGGGGACAGACATTCCGTGAATCGTTGCGGTCGACATCGTTGTCACCTGTCTTTCAATGAGGGGGCTATTCCACGAACACATCCAGAGTGACACCCACCTACGCTTACTGTCACGTCCGACAATAAACCCTGTGCATAACTCGCATCCCACGGATGCTCTGTGGATAACCACTGTTCTACCCCTCTCCCGTATGCTGGTGCCATGAATTCATTCCTCACCGGCATCGTGCGCGCACTCCTCGGCTTCCTCACCAACACGGGTTCGTCGAACACCGAGTCCACGAGCCAGGACGCAGCGCCCGCTCATCCGGAGCCGCGTCACAACAACCGCCAGGAGAAGCGTTCAACGTCGCACGCTCCCACACCCACTCCCCGACCCCAGCAGCCCCAGCCACGCGGGAACGCCCACCGATATGAGGACCCGGCTACCTCGAACCGCCCCCACACCTCAATCCGAGAGGCCAGCATCGCCGACGCACTGGCCCACGCCTCGTACCAGCCGATCATGGACGGCGACGCCGACCCGGGCGAGGTCGTGTGGACGTGGGTGCCCTACCAGGAGGACGCTTCCGTGGGCAAAGACCGCCCCGCTGTCGTCATCGGCGCACAGGGTGAGGGCGTCTACCTCCTCCAGCTGACCAGCAAGGACCACACGCACGAAGCCGCGCAGGAGGCCGCCGCGGGGCGCTACTGGTTCGACATCGGAACGGGTGCGTGGGATTCGAAGGGACGCCCCTCCGAGGTTCGCCTCGACCGCGCGCTGTGGGTCAAGGCCACCGACGTACGTCGCGAAGGTTCGATTCTTCCCGAGGTGACGTGGCGTCGCATCGTCGACGCACTCGAGGAGCATTACCGCACGCACGGCGAGTGACACACCGCCCGGACAGCAAGCCGACCCCGCCGAAGAATGCGCGACCACTCGCCAGAGCACTCACTACCTTGACGTGACCGAACTTACGAGGCCTTGGCCCGTCTCGGGGCGCGACGGCAAGCAACACTGCTGGTATGCTTGGTCGTTGGACTCCCGGCCTGGTCGGGCAGGGGGTCTGGTTAGGACCGTTTGCGGGTGTCCCCACGCCTAAGTCCCGGTCTTGACACAGCCCTCACCGACCCTGCAAGACATACATCAAGGAGAAATCCGACTGTGGCAAACATTAAGTCCCAGAAGAAGCGCATCCTGACCAACGAGAAGCGCCGCGTTCGCAACCAGTCCGTGAAGTCCGAGCTGAAGACCCTGGTGCGTCACACCCGCGAGGCCGTTGAGGCCGGCGACAAGGAGAAGGCTCTCGCCGCGCTGCGCGTTGCTTCGCGCAAGCTGGACGTCGCCGTCTCCAAGGGCGTCATCCACAAGAACCAGGCCGCGAACCGCAAGTCCAAGCTTGCTCGTCGCGTCGCCTCGATCGCTGACTGATCGCGAACAATAGTTTGACGTGAAGCGGGTCGCCCTTCGGGGCGGCCCGCTTTCGTATACCCACTCCCCCATGACCAGGGCGCGGGTACGCACGACAAAGCCCCAGCCTCGTGAATGTGAACGAGGCCGGGGCCGGGTGCGCGAAGCGACGACCGTTAGTCGAGTTCGAAGGCTCCCGTGTAGAGCTGGTAGTACACACCCTTCTGAGCGATCAGATCGTCGTGGCTGCCGCGCTCGATGATGCGGCCGTGGTCGAGGACCATGATCGCGTCCGAGTTGCGCACCGTCGAGAGGCGGTGGGCGATGACGAAGACCGTGCGCCCCTCCATGAGGTTGTCCATACCCTGCTGCACGTGTGCCTCGGTGCGCGTGTCGATCGAGGAGGTCGCCTCATCCAAGATCATCGCGGGCGGGTCGGCCACGGCCGCGCGGGCAATCGACAGGAGCTGCGCCTGTCCCTGAGACAAGTTCGATCCGTTACCGGTCAGCATCGTGTCGTAGCCGTCGGGCAGACGGCGAATGAACGAATCAGCGTTAGCCAGCTTCGCAGCCTCGATGCATTCCTCATCCGTCGCGTCCAGGCGGCCGTAGCGGATGTTCTCCATGACCGTGCCTGTGAAGAGCTTAACGTCCTGCAGGACGACGCCGAGGGAACGGCGCAGGTCCGACTTGCGGATCTTGTTGATGTTGATGCCGTCGTAGCGGATCTTGCCGTCGGCGATGTCGTAGAAGCGGTTGATCAGGTTCGTGATCGTCGTCTTGCCCGCTCCCGTGGCACCCACGAAGGCGATCTTCTGGCCGGGCTTGGCCCACAGGGAGATGTCGTGCAGGACGTCCTTCTGACCGTCGTAGGAGAAGTCCACGCCCTCCATGACGAGTTCGCCGCGCAGGCGCGTGTAGGTGACCGTGCCGTCCGCCTTGTGGGGGTGACGCCACGCCCAGATGCCCGTGCGTTCCTCGGTGGGTTCGACCGAGCCGTCGGGCAGTTCTCGGGCGCGCACGAGGGTCACGTAGCCGTGATCCTCCTCAGGTGCCTGGTCGATGAGCGCGAACACGCGGCCTGCGCCCGCCATGCCGAGGGCGATCATGGGGACCTGCATCGACATCTGTCCGATGGTCTGAGAGAAGTTGCGGACCATACCCAGGAAGGACACGACGATGCCGACAGTGATGACATCGATGCCAAAGAAGTGGATATTCGGCGTCTGTTCCAGGATCATGACGCCGCCGACGATAGCGACCACGACGTACATGATGTTGCCGATGTTGCCCAGGGCAGGCATGAGGACGTTGCCGTAGATGTTCGCCTTCTGTGAGGAGTCGAAGAGTTTCTGGTTGTACTCGACGAACTCGTCCTTGGCGTCCTGCTCATGGTTGAAGACCTGGACGACCTTCTGGCCGTCCATCATCTCTTCAATGAAGCCTTCTTCGTCCGCCAGTGCAGCCTGCTGGGCCTTCATGAAGCGGCCCGAGAGTCCGCCGAGCTTGCCAGTCAGGAACGCCATGAGGCCGCCCACGACGAGGACGACGAGGAAGAGCCACACGGAGTAGTAGAGCATCGTGCCGATCAGCACGATGATCGTCAGGCCCGACTGGATGAGAGTCGGGATCGACTGGCCGATGAGCTGACGGATCGCATCCGTGTCGTTCGTGTAGGTCGACATGATCGCGCCGTGCGGGTGCGTATCGAAGAAACGCAGGGGCAGGCGCTCCATCGAGTCGAACATGTCGTCTCGCATGTGCTTGAGCGTCCCCTGCGTCACAATCGCCATGGCGCGGGTGTAGATGAAATTGCCTATGACACCGGCGCTGAAGATGATTCCCATCGTGACGACGAGGCGCACCAGTGTTCCTCGCACGGCGTCGAAACCGCTCTCGAGGCCCGGGGTCACGACGTTGTCAACGATCTGCTGCATGAAGATCGAGCCGACGGCCGAGGCCACGGCGGCCAGGATGATGCACACGACCGTCAGGGTGATGCGCACTGGGTAGTGGTGGAACACGTAGCGCATCAGGCGACCGAAGGGACGCTCGATTCCCTCGAGCTTCTCCGAGTCCTCCACGCGGGCGTTAACCGAACGTGCCATGTCAGGCCACCTCGCTTTCGCTCGCGGCGTTCTGGGAGTCGTAGATCTCGCGGTATTCGCCGCCCGCTGCCATCAGTTCCTCGTGGGTACCACGTTCCTTGATGCGTCCGTCGTCCAGGACGATGATCTGGTCCGCATGCTCGACGGAGGACAGGCGCTGGGCAATGATGATCGTCGTCGTGCCCGGGATCTCGGTCTCGAAAGCGCCTCGGATCAGTGTGTCGGTCCTGGTGTCCACCGCGGAGGTCGAGTCGTCCAGGATGAGAATCTTAGGGTTCTTCAGGAGCGCGCGGGCGATGCACAGGCGCTGCTTCTGGCCGCCTGACACGTTGGTGCCGCCACGGGAGATCACGTAGTCGTAGCCGCCGGGCAGCTGCTGGATGAACTCGTCGGCCTGCGCGAGCTTGCACGCATGCTCAATCTGTTCGTCGGTGGCCTCGGGGTTACCCCAGCGCATGTTGTCCTTGATGGTGCCGGAGAAGAGGACGTTCTTCTGCAGGACGACGGAGACGGCGTCGCGCAGCGAGGTCAGGTCGTAGTCACGCACGTCGCGCCCGCCGACTGTCACGGAGCCTTCGGAGACGTCGTAGAGGCGGCAGATCAGCTGGATGAGCGAGGTCTTGGCTGAGCCGGTGCCGCCCACGATGCCGAGTGCCGAGCCGGATTCGATGCGCAGGTCAATATCGGACAGCGCGTATTCTTCGGCGGTGGCCGAGTACTTGAAGGACACGTTCTCGAAGACGACGGAACCATCCGCAACGTTGGTCGCACCGTTCTCGGGTGAGGTCAACGATGGCTCGTGGTTAAGGACCTCGGCGATACGGTGCGCGGACTCGGCCGCCATCGTCGTCATGACGAAGATGAAGGCGAGCATCAGCATATGTGTCAGGATCTGGATGCCGTAGGTGATGAGAGCGGTCAGGCCGCCCTTTGTCAGCTCGGTTGCCCCCGAGTTGATAATGATCGAAGCGCCCACGTAGTCGACGGCCACGATCGCGGCGAAGATGAAGAACATCATGACGGGGCTGTTGAGCGCGATGAGTTTCTCAGCGTTGGTGAAGTCCTTGCGCACGTCGGCTGAAGCCGAGCGGAACTTCGTGGTCTCGTGTTCCTCGGTGACGAAGGACTTCACAACGCGGATCGCGGCGACGTTTTCCTGCACGGAGTTGTTCAAGGCGTCGTACTTCTTGAAGATACGGCGGAAAATCGGGAAGGCGATGAGCACGATAGCCGCCAGGATGATGGCAAGCACCGGCACCATTCCCAGGAAGATGAGCGCCATCTGGACGTTGATGCGCCACGCCATGACGATGGAGAAGATGATCATGAGCGGCACGCGTACAGCGATACGGATCATCATTCCGAATGCATTTTGCACGTTCGTGACGTCGGTCGTCATGCGGGTGACCAGCGAGGAGGTGGAGAAGCGGTCGATGTCCGCGAACGAGAAATCCTGAACCTTAAAGAACAGGTCCTGACGCAGGTTCTTCGCCAGGCCCACCGAGGCGGTCGCTGCGAAGCGCGCGGAGAGAATGCCACAGGCCAGCGAGGCGAAGGCCAGTCCGGTAAGGATCAGTCCCAGGCGCATGACGGGACTCAGGGACACGCCGTCGAGCGCATCCACCAGCGAGACCATGGTCAGCGGGATCAGACATTCGAGAATCACCTCCCCGATGATGAACAGCGGGGTCAGGATCGCGGGAGTCTTAAACTCCCGCAGTCGCCCCATCAACGTTCGGATAGTTTTCATGAATCTCCTCAGTTCCGTCGTTCTTCTTCTCGGTGACGAGGCCGTGGCGCTTTCTCAGCGTCCGTGCAGCCTGCAGATAGTGATGATTGCTTTTTCGATGGCACGCTGCGGGTCACGCGACGCGCCCTTCGTTTCGGCGTCGGCAGTGGCGATCGCGCCGAAGGCCCCGGCCAGCGAGGCGTCGGACCAGCCGCGCAGCTCACGCCGGGCACGGTCGACCTGCCAGGGGGCCATTTTGAGGGCGGACGCAGAGCCACCGATAGATACCTTCGCCATGGCGCGGAACTTCATGGCGAGCGCGGCGACGAGCACCTGCGGGGCAATGCCTGTGGCAAAGGCGTGGCGCGTAAGAGTGAGGGCCTTGGCGGAGTTTCCGGCGACAGCCGCGTCGGCGACGTCGTAGCCGGTGGCCTCGACGCGTCCGGCCTGGTAGCGGCGCACGTCCTCGAGGGTGATGCGTCCGCTCACGTCGGAGAGCAGCTGGGCGAGGGCACCGGCCATGGCACGCGGGTCATTACCGAGCGCGTCCACAAGGGCTTGCTGTGCTTCGGTGTCCATCTGTCGGTGCGCGGCTCGCACGTCGGAAGCGATGAGTGCCAGCTTATCGCGGTCGTTTTTGAGTGGATCGGCCGGGATCACGGGCCATTTCGCCTTAGTGATCACGTCGATGACCTTCTTGCCGCGAGCATTGCCGCCGGGGTGGGCCAGGAACATCCACACGTCGGGGGCGGGGGCTGCCGCGTAGGCGATCAGGTCGTTCGCGAGGGCGTCACTCATCGTTTCCAGGTCGCGGATGATGACCATGCGGGACTCGCCGAACAGGGAGGGCGAGGCGATGACGTCGATCTGTCCTGCCTGGTAGGTGGCGGCGTTGATGTCGGTGCGCTCCAGGTTCGGGTCAGCCTCGTATGCCAGGGCGCGCAGCCGGTCGAGGGCACGGTCGACGAGAAGGCCCTCGGGTCCCTTGATCAACACGATGGGGGCCAGCGTAATGGGGGCGGGTGCCGCCGAGCGTGATCCGCGTGCTGCCACGTCTTCCTGCCTTTCGACGCTATGGTAACTCCCTAAGTCTGCCACCGCGGGCGCTCATCTGCGTCCGCCTTTGCCCTGGGCGGACATGAGTCGTGGCAGGTGTCACCGCCTGTGGCCAAGGTTTGCACAGAGGGGTTCTCCGGGGAGCTGGCACCGATGAGGGAACATGCACTCTCGTGGCATCGGTATTCCACGCAATCGTCACGGGTCCGCGCGAGGATCCCAGGCCTCGTCAGAGAGGGAACTGACCCAGCGCCGCCACACGTACCACAGTGCGAACCCGCATCCCGCGCACGCGTACAAAGAGAGGATGGTCCGCGCTCCCCCGGGCACCTGTGTGCCCGATCCTGGCATCCCCTCGAAGAAGCGTGCGGAGGCTGCGATCCACCCGGTCGCCCAGGAGGCCACTTGCGCGCAGAATTCGGCGACCCCGGGGCTGATGGGCGCGAGGATGGCTCCCGCCAGGCCCGCGAGCGTGGCCACGGGCACCGCAGGCTCGGCGGCGACGTTAGCGGCGATCCCCCACACGGGCACGGATCCCGACAGGGACACGACGAGTGGCGCGGTGGCGAACTCGGCCAGGGCGGGCACGCACACCATTTCGGTCAGCCGACGCAGGACCCGACCGATGCGCGTGTCTCCCCGGATACGTCGTTTCGTGCTCCTGTCGATGGCAGCCGCGGGTCCGACGACAGCCAGGGCCGCCAGCACGGAGAGCGCGAATCCGTAGGATCGGGAAGCCCACGGGTCGATGAGGAGGGTCCCGATGACGACGGCACCGAGGGCCGCGACGGCCTGCCCTTCGCGTCCGAGGATCAAGCCAAGAGCCGCGACCGACGCGACGCACACGGAACGCACGACGGAGGCCTCCGGTCCGACGAGCACGACGATGGTCCCAAGCACCGCGAGTGTCGCGCCGACGCGCAGGGGCACGCGCGCGGGCAGGATCAGGGTCAGGGCCGCCAGGATGATAACGATGTGGGAGCCGGACACAGCCGTCAGGTGCGTGAGGGAGGTGGCTTTCATGGCGTCGGACAGGTCGGAGGGCACCAGGCGGTCGTCACCGATCGCCATGCCGGGAACGAGGCCTCGCGCGTCTCTGGCCAGATGTTCGCACGCACGCGCGAAGGCCCGGTGCGTGTCCCGCCTCCAGCCGTCCAGGCCGCCGGGACGCTCTGCGAGAATCGCGGTCCGGGCTCGGATCGAGCCGACGGACGGAGCGGTGGCCGCGAAGGAGGCATCGAGGCTACCAGAGATCTCGTAGACGTCGCCGCGCGTCGCGTCCTCCCACCCCGGGGCACTCACCAGGGCGGTGGCACCTGAGGCCAGCCACTGCTCCCCCACTCTCACCGCGAGGATCCTCACGCGCGCTCGACGCTTCGCCGAAAAACCGGACGAGGCCGGGGCCGGGTCACGCTCGAGCCGGACCCGCGCGTGGATCGGCCCGGAGTCCATTCGCGCGGGGTCATCACGGTAGGCGCGTCCCGCAGCGGAGGCGACCGCGAGCGCGCACGCGGTGGCTGCGAGGATGAGGGCGGCTGCGAGGCGGAGGGATCTCGGTGGGGTGAGGGCGTGGCGTGGTGGGCGTGTGTGCCTGTGGGACCAGGCGTAGGAGGTGGCGGTGATGGCGGCAGCGAGCGCGCATGCGGCGATGAGAGGGTGGGGTGCGGGGTGGGTGGTGGCCCACCAGGTTGTGGCCCAGGTGGCGGTGGCTGGGGTGAGGAGGCGCAGGTCGATCATGCGTGGGGCGCTTTGGTGCGTGGTGTGGGGTGCGCGCGCAGTGGTGTCGGGTGGTGGGGTCGTGGATGTTGCTGTGTGTGGCCCCTGCGGGTGGGGGTGCGCGTGTTTCCTCCGGTGTTTGCTTCCTTGGTCTGTCCGGTGTTTGTTTCCTTGGTCTGTTCGTTCATGGGCAAACGCCTGGTCGTATTTTTTCGATGAGGGAGGGGCCGATGCCGGGGACGTCGTCGAGGGCGTCGACGGTGGCGATGTGGGGGTGGGTGGCACGGTAGTTGATGATGCGTTCGGCGAGGGCTGGGCCGATGCCGGGCAGGGTTTGTAGGTCGGTGGCGGTGGCGGTGTCGAGGCGGACGCAGGCGGGGTGGGTGGCGTCGCCGTTTGCCGTGGGGGCCGGTGGTGTTTCTCCGATTCGGGAGATGCGGATGTGTTCGCCGTCTGTGAGGGGGCGGGCCAGGTTGATGGTGTCGAGGTCGGCGTCTTCTAGGGCGCCTCCTGCGGCGGTGATGGCGTCGGTGACTCGGGAGGAGGCGGGCAGGGTGAGGACGCCGGGGTTGGCGACGGCTCCGGAGACGTAGACGATGACTTGGCCTGCGGGTCCGGGAGGACCGGGCGAGGCGTGGGAGGCGGGGCGGCTGGGCGCGTTTCCTTCCGGTGCCGTCTCTGGGTCCTGGCGTGTGGTTTCTTCGGCCTGGCGTTCGGCTGATTGCTCGGCGGCTTGTTCACTCGCGTGTGCTTCGTCTACGGCCCGGGCGTTTCTCCACACGCCGATGCCTGCGAGGGCGACGAGGACGATGAGGAGTGCGGCGACGGTCGTCCCGCCGGGTAGCAGGCGCGCGGAGGTGGGTTCGGGCGGGTCATCGTCGTCGCTGACCGCTGAGTCGTACACGGCTTTCGTCAGGGCTGCCATCCTGCGGTGTGCGATCCATCGTGGAGGGTTCATGTGTCGACGCTAAGTCCAGCGCCTTGCCTGTGTCGCGCCGCCCGCTCTCGCCTGTGGATGGGCGCGACACGGAGCGACCCCCTGTGGATATGCGCGACACGAGCACCGCGCCTGTGGACGGAGCCACACGCGCTCTCCCCTGTTATCGCGCGCATAGGATCGTCGTCCCAAGGGATACTGTGTCGGTAACGTCGACAGACAGTGGCGCACCGCGCCCACAGCCGAAAGACCACACCATGAGCGAGAACATCGAAGATCTCAAGGCACGCCTCGCCGAAGCTGAAGCCGCCGCGAAGGCGGCTGAGGCCGAGGCAGCCCGCGCGAAGGCAGAGGCGCTGCGTCTCCAGCTCGAGGCAGCCGGTGCCGCCGCGGATGCCCCTGCCGCCACCGCGGGTGCTGAAACAGCTGAGGCCGAGGTGGCCCGCGCGGCGGCCGACGCTTTGCGTTCCCAGGTCGAAGCAGCCGAAACCACCCCCGAAGTGTCAGTGCCCGCGAGTGAGGCGGCCCAGGCCTCGTCCGAGGTATCCGACGGCCTCTCCGCGTTCGCCTCAGGGATCAAGGCTGCCTACTCCTGGGACGTCCCTGCGGTCACCATCGGCACCCTGATCGAGGACGGAGCACGCGTGCCCGGCGTCAGCGCCAAGATGCCCCTGCCCATGTTCAACCGTCACCTGCTGGTTGCCGGCGCGACGGGCACGGGCAAAACCCGCACGCTCCAGCTCCTCGCCGAGGGGCTGTCCGCGAACGGCTCCTCCGTGCTCCTGTGCGACGTCAAGGGTGACCTGACGGGCCTGGCCGAGGCCGGTGCCAGCTCGGAGAAGCTCCTGTCCCGCACCGCGGCTAACGGCCAGGCGTGGGCACCCTCGTCCTTCCCGATTGAGCTGCTGAGCCTGGGCGGGGCGGATTCGCAGTTCCCGGGCGTGCCCGTGCGCGCCGAGGTCTCTGACTTCGGCCCGATCCTGCTGGCCCGCGCACTGTCCCTGAACACGACGCAGGAGCAGGCCCTGCAGCTGATTTTCGCGTGGGCGGACGGCCAAGGACTCGAACTCGTGGACCTGCCGGACCTGCGCGCTGTCATCTCCTTCCTGACCTCGGACGAGGGCAAGGAAGAGCTGGCGACGATCGGCGGCGTCTCCAAGGCCACCGCCGGCGTTATCCTGCGCGCCCTGACCGCGCTCGAGTCCCAGGGCGGCGGCCAGTTCTTCGGTGCCCCCGGCTTCGACACGGCCGACCTGATGCGCATGGATTCGACCGGACGCGGCATCATCTCGCTGCTGGGCGTGGGTGACATTTCCTCGCGCCCCGCCCTGGTCAGCGCCGTCATCATGTACCTGCTGGCCAACCTGTTCGCGACACTGCCCGAGGTCGGCGACGCGCCGCACCCCAAACTGGTGTTCTTCTTCGACGAGGCCCACCTGCTGTTCGCGGACGCCACCAAGGAGTTCGAGCGTCAGGTCGTCCAAACCGTGCGCCTGATCCGCTCCAAGGGCGTGGGTGTCGTCTTCGTGACCCAGACGCCCAAGGACATCCCCTCCGACGTGCTCGCCCAGCTCGGTTCGCGCGTCCAGCACGGCCTGCGTGCCTCGACGCCCGATGACTTCAAGAAACTCAAGGCGACCGTGCAGACCTTCCCGAAGACGTCCCTGGAACTCGACGAGGTCCTGACCACCTTGGGCACAGGCGAGGCCGTCGTGACCGTCCTGGACCCGAAGGGTAACCCCACGCCGGTCACGCCCGTCGGCATCTGGGCGCCCGCCTCCGTCATGGGTCCCGCCTCCCCCGACACGATCGCGCGCATCAACCAGTCGAGCGCCATCATGGGCCGCTACCGCGACGCCGTGAACCCGGACTCGGCCGAGGAGAAGCTCGAGCGCCGCGCCGCCGAGGCCCAGGCCGCCCGCGAGAAGCGGCCGCCCAGGAGGCCGCCGCCAAGGAAGAAGAAAAGGCCCGCAAGGAGGCTGAGAAGGCAGCGGAAAAGGCGACCAAGGAAGCCGAAAAGGCTGCCGAGAAGGCCGCCAAAGAAGCGGAGAAGGCCGCCGCCAAGGAAGAGGCCGCCCGAGAAAAGGAAATGGAACGCCTGCGCCGCCAGGTCGAAAAGCAGCAGGAGAAGGAGGAAGCCGCCCGCCAGCGAGCCGCCGAGCGTCGCGCCCGCCAGGTCGAAAACGTCCTCGGGTCCGTCCTGCGCACCGCCGGCCGTGAGATCACACGCTCGATCTTCGGCACGCGCAAGCGCTGACGCGCGATTTTCCACCGTTTTCTCCCCCACGAGGCCGGGGCTGGGTTGCTCGACAACGCAAACCAGCCCCGGCCTCGTCTCACAGTTCGACCATCACGCCAAGAGCAGGCAAAATGCGGGTAGGCTGCGTGGCAAGTGACCAACACTCGCAGGGAGAGTCTCATGCGCATCGGATTTATCGGAACGGGAGCCATGGCCCAGGCCATCGCTCGCGGTGCCGTCGCGTCCGGTGTCGATCCTGCGACGCTGGTCTTCTCTAACCGCACGGCTGCTAAGGCCTGCGACCTGGCCGACGAGCTGGGCGCGACCGCCGCGTCGTCGAACACGTCCCTGGCACGCCAGGTTGACATCATCATCCTGGCTGTCAAGCCCAAGGACCAGCGCACGGTTATCAAGGAGATTGCCTCCATCGTGGTCGGACGCCCCGACGCGTGCGTCGTGTCCCTGGCCGCCGGGCGCACCCTCGACCAGATCACGCAGGATTTCGGCTCGGGCATCCCCCTCATCCGCGTCATGCCGAACGTGGCGGCCACCGTCGGACAGTCCATGACTGCCCTCACCGCCTGCCGGACCAGCGACGCGCAGGTGGACGCCGTGCGCGACCTCATGAACTCGGTCGGTCGAACCATCCTCATTGACGAGGACTATTTCCCTGTGTTCCAGGCCCTGGCCTCGTGCTCTCCGGCCTGGTATTTCCAGATTATTGATACGTTCGCCCGCGCGGGCCTCAAGTACGGGCTGTCCAAGGACAGCGCCGTCGAGATCGCGGCGCAGGCGATGGCGGGAGCCGCCACGCTGCTCCTCGCTGAGCGCGAGGCGGGCACAATCCCCGCGCAACTCATTGACCGGGTGACGAGCCCCGGCGGCACCACAATCGCAGGATTGCTGGCCGCCGAGGAAGGTGGTTTGTCGAACGCACTGGTAGGTGCTGTCGACGCCTCCATCCACGCCGATTCCCATCTCGGCTGACACCACCACCTGCCGCGACGCGGCTTACTTTCTCCACCTCACGTGGCGCTTTCGCGCACCCTCAACACAGGAACACTCATGTTGCTTTTCAACGCAGTCGTGCTCTCCGTGATCGTCATGCTGGTCCTCAGCGTCGCACGCGTGCACGTCGTTATCTCGCTTTTCGTCGCCTCGCTGGTGGGCGGCCTGGTGGCCGGAATGGGTATTTCCGGCACGATGGTCGCCTTCCAGGACGGCCTGGCCGGCGGAGCCAAGATCGCCCTGTCCTACGCCCTCCTCGGCGCGTTCGCGATGTCGGTGGCCCACTCGGGTCTGCCGCGCCTGCTCGCGAACTGGATCATCGCCAAGCTGCGCAACGCCGATGACTCTAACTCGGCGCGCGTCGCCCGCTCCGCGAAATGGGGCATCCTCGGCGGCGTCCTCGTCATGGGCGTGATGAGCCAGAACCTCATCCCGATTCACATCGCGTTCATTCCGCTGCTGGTACCCCCACTCATCGGAGTCATGAACGAGCTGAAGATGGACCGCCGCCTGGTCGCCTGTGCGATCACCTTCGGCATCGTCACCACCTACATGTTCGTGCCAATCGGCTTCGGTCGTATCTTCCTGCACGACATTCTCTACAAGAATATTGAAGACGCGGGCCTGCCCGTCGAAGGCATCGTCAACCCGATGGCCGCAATGGCGATCCCGGCCGCCTCGATGGCCGTGGGCTGCGCTATCGCCCTGCTGGTCTCCTACCGCAAGCCGCGCGAGTACGAGCAGCGCGAGACAGAGTTCAGCTCCCAAGATGACAAGCCAATCGACATGAAGAAGGTCTGGGCGGCCGTCATCGCCCTCGTCGCCTGCTTCGTCATCCAGGCTGTCCTGACCAAGATGGACTCCGAGGCCGACCCGCTCCTCGTGGGCGCTCTCGTGGGCCTGTGCCTCATGCTCGCCATGCGCGTCGTGCCGTGGCAGCAGGCGGACGACGTCTTCTCTGGCGGCATGCGCATGATGAGCCTCATCGGCCTCATCATGATCACCGCCCAGGGTTACGCGGCTGTCCTGAAGGCTTCGGGCCAGATCGAACCCCTCGTCGAGCAGACCTCCGCGATGTTCAACGGTTCCAAGGCGCTGGCCGCCGTCATCATGCTGCTCGTGGGTCTGATCATCACGATGGGCATCGGCTCTTCGTTCTCGACGCTGCCGATTATTTCCGCGATCTATGTGCCCCTGTGCGTGACGCTGGGCTTCTCCGCCACCGCCACGGTCGCAATCATCGGCACGGCGGGCGCGTTGGGCGACGCCGGTTCCCCCGCCTCCGACTCGACGCTGGGGCCGACAGCCGGTCTGAACGTGGATGGTCAGCACGACCACATGCGAGACACGGTCATCCCCGAGTTCATCCACTACAACATTCCGCTGCTCATCGGCGGCTGGATCGCCGCGATGGTTCTCTGAACGTTTCACGTCATTTCACGAGGCCGGGGCCGGGTTCACTGTTCAGGTGACCTGGCCCCGGCCTCGTTGCGTGCCCGGGCCAGACGCGTCAGCGCGTCACGAGTATGCACGCCCTGGCGCGCGCGGTTTCCTCCCACTGGGCGGATTCCCAGAGTTGTTCCAGCGTGAGTGCCTCCGCCCAGGTTTCCACCCACGTCTCGCCGAATTGTTCATCGTTCCACGGGTCGTGGACCAGCGCGCAGTCACCGACGATGCCCCACACGTACACCCAGTGTGGGGTCGGCTCCCCGTTCAGGTTCTCCAAGTCGACCAGCATGATCGCGCGTTTGCCGCTCGCCAACGCCCCGCGCAGGTCCTCGAGGCTGGCGGGTCCGATGCGGTCACGCACCCCGAGGCCGCGCGCTTCGTCCACATGCTGGTCGTGGATCGCCCGACGCACAGCAGGCGACGCAGTATGCGCACGCGTCAGCCCAACGACGGGACCGTCGTGCGTCACGAGGACTTCGACCGCCAGACCGCGCCTGGCCAGGGAGAATGCCAGGCCGTAGGGTCCCACGCCGAGCGAATACGTAGCCTCGCGCCACAGCTCCATCTCTTCGACGAGGCCGTGGCTGACCTGGGCGGGAGCGGTACCGCGGGCGTGCGCGAGGGCCATGAGGGCGCTCGCAGGTCCGCACGTGAACTCGGTTTTCTGGCGAACATAGGCGGGAATAGGCACGCCCGGGCCGTTCCATCGCAGCCAGGCGCGTACGAGCGCGTGACCGTGATCAGAGTGGTCCTCGATGGACAGCGGAGAGCCAACGAGGCCAGCTGGCGCGAAGCCCCGCGAGCGCAGCGCGGCCTCCCAGCGGGAGTCCGTCTCGCGTGACACGGCCTTGATCAGCGGGGCAGTCGACGCTGAGTCGATGACCGCCTGGATGAGAGTCTCCCAGCGCGGTGTATGCGTATCATTCTCGGTTGTCGTTGCTGCCTCGTGCAGGAGGCATGTTGCGCTGATTGTTCGGTGAGCGGACGTGGCCCGGTGGGTTTCGAGCAGCGCATGGTCCCTGTAGGTCCACAGTGTGGCCGACACCGCGGGGCCCATCATGGCCCAGAGCTGTGCGTCGTGGTCGGGCACGCCGAGGGCGAGTAGTTGGTCGCGCGCGCCGTCCCCGGGTGTGATCGGCGTTGCTTCGATACTGTGGCGAGCGCTCATGCCGACTGTGCCTGGCGACCGGGCACGGCGGCGAGCAGGTTGGCCGTGTATTCCTTCGTGGGATGGCGCAGGATCTCTTCCGTGCGTCCTTGTTCGACGACCACCCCGTCTTTCATGACGACGAGGCGGTCGCACATGGCTCGGGCGACCGCCAGGTCGTGCGTGATGAAGAGCAGGGCGAAGCCTTGCTCGGCTTGCAGGCGCGTGAGTAGTTCCAGGACGGAGGCCTGCACGGAGACGTCGAGGGCGGAGACGGCCTCGTCGGCGATGAGGACGCGCGGGCGCGTGGCGAGGGCGCGCGCGATTGCCACGCGCTGGCGCTCGCCGCCCGACAGGCGGGCTGGGCGGCGCTTCGCGTACTCGGCGGGTAGGTCGACGGCGGCAAGCAGGTCGGGAACATCGCTGGCCGGTCGACCGGCGACGGCGGCTGCCTCGGCGAGTGTCTGGCCGATGGTGCGTGCAGGGTTGAGGGCCGAGTAGGGGTTTTGGAAGACGATGCCGACTGCGGGGCCTCGTTCGGCCTGGGCGTTCACGCGCACGGTGCCCGAATCGGCGTGTTCCAGCCCCACGATGATGCGTGCGAGCGTCGTCTTGCCCGAGCCGGATTCTCCGACGATGCCGATGGATTCTCTCTGCGCGACGTTGAGGGAGACGTCCCTGAGGGCGATTCGGGTGTCCTTGCGTGAGCGGAACGCCTTGGTCAGGTCGCGCACCTCGACGACCACGTCTGCGCCCACGTGAGGCTCGTGCCCCGCGCGCGGATTTGGTCCATCGATCCGCGGCTCCGCGTCAGCCAGTCGTTTCGTGTACTCGTGGCGCGGCGACACCAGCTCCTCGTTGATTGGTCCCTCTTCGACGATCTGGCCGTCTTTCATGACGATGACGTCGTCGCCGAACTGCCGCGCGAGCGCCAGGTCGTGGGTGACCAGCACGAGCGTCATGCCGCGGTCGTCGCGCAGGCGCGTCAGCAGCGTCAGGATGTCGCGCTGCGTCGTGACGTCCAGGGCGGTCGTCGGCTCGTCGGCGATGAGCACCCCGGGCTCGGAGTCGAGGGCGGCCGCGATGGCGACGCGTTGACGCATGCCGCCCGACAGCTCGTGCGGGTACGAGCGGGCGACGCGCGCGTCGAGGCCAACCTCTGCGAGTAGCGCACGTGAACGCTGGGCGCGCTCGGAGCGCCTGCCCGTGCGGGCAGCCGTCACCTGCTTGGCGCAGCGTATGGTCGGAGCGAGCGAGGTGAAGGGGTCTTGCGGGAGCCAGACGATGCCTCCCCCACGCTGCTTCTTCAAGCGTCCCTGATCGGTCGCCAGATCGTAGTCTTTTCCACCCAGCGACACCGTTCCGCTGGCGGATAGCGCGGATGGTGTCAGCGCGCACAGCGTGCGCGCGAGCATCGATTTGCCCGCGCCTGATTCGCCCACGATGACGAGGGTGCGCCCGGGGCGCGCGTGGACGCTCACGTCGTCGACGATCACGTGTCCAGCGCGGTCGATCACGCTCACGTGGGAGGCGACGAGGCCGTGGCTGGGAGAATCGGACAGAGGCTGGCTCATCGCTCGCCCTCCTGTCGTTCGGCGAACCAATCCCCGGCGATGTTGATCGCCGTGGCTGTGATGATGATGGCGAGGCCGGAAGCCACCGCGGCGGCTGGGTTCTGGGCGAGGATCGCGCGCCCGTCGGCCAGCTGTCGCCCCCAGTCGGCGTCTTGCGCCCCAACGCCCAGGCCCAGGTAGGACAGGCCGGACAGGGACACGAGCGCGAAGGCGATGTTGACGAAGAGGTTCGCCCACACAATCGGCGTGATATTGGGCAGGACGTGGACGCCGAGGATACGGGGGCCGGATAGGCCCAGTACCCGCGTCGCTTCAATGTAGGGCTGCGGCTTCTGCGCGAGGGTCGCCGAGCGAATCATGCGGATGTCCGAGGGCGCGAAAAGCACGATGAGGACGCCGACCGTTACCCAGTAGCTGCCGCCGATCACACCCGCGACAACGATCGCGAGGAGCGTGACGGGAAGCGAGAGCAGCACCTCGCAGGAGCGAGACACGCATGCATCCCAGGCCCCGCCCCACCACGCGGCGCTCATTCCGAAGACCAGACCGGCCGCCATAGACCCCGCCGCGATGACGAGAGGACCGACGACCGCCGAGCGCGCACCGGCAACCGTCAGGGCGAGGACGTCGCGCCCCACCTTGTCGGTGCCCAGCAGGTGGCCGGGCGTTCCCGCCGGGGTGACGCCCAAGGCGACGTGTTGATCCAACGCGCCGGGCACCAACACCGAGGAGAAGAGGACGCACACGGCTACCAGGCCAAGAAATGCCACGGAGAGGACCACGGAACCGGGGACGCGTCGCGCAACCGAGCCCAGACCTCGTCCCAGGGCGCGAGGAGACAACGACACCGCCATCACGCTCCCCTCCCCTCGCCCACCGCCTGACGTGGATCGACGGCGAACGCGGCAACGTCAACGATCAGCGTCACGGCGATGATGACGACCGCGACGAGCAGTGCAATCGCCTGCACGACGGGCACATCCTTGTAGGTGATGGAGTCGGCGAGCAGCTGGCCGAGGCCGGGCAGGGAGAACGCCTCCTCGACCAGGACCGTCGACCCGAACAGCGTCCCGAGGATCAGGCCGCCGGAGGTCAGGATCGGCAGGGCCGCTCCCCGCACGTACATGGCCGTGATCCGGCGGCTCGGCACACCCCGCGAGCGCGCGAAGGTCACGTAGTCTTGGCTCAGTTCTGCGCCGACGGCTGCGCGTGTGATGCGCACGAGCATAGCTCCGATGCCGGTGGCCAGGGCGATGGCGGGCAGGGTGAGATGCCAGAGGGTGTCGGCCAGGCCGGTGCCTTCGCCGAAAACGGGGAACCAGCCGAGCATGAGTCCAAAAACATAGAGGAGGACGAGCCCGAGGGCGAAGCCGGGTGCGGACACGCCGACGACGGACCAGCCGACGATGGTGCGGTCGACCCACGTTCCTTTGCGTCGCGCGGCAACGATTCCCAGGGGGATACCGACGGCGACCGCCAGGAGGAACGCTCCGATGGTGAGCCACGCGGTAAGGGAGACGCGCGAGGCGAGGACATCCGTGACGGGGGTCGCTGATCGCACCGAGTCCCCGAAGTCGCCGGTGAGCGCGCGAGTCAACCAATGCCAGTAGCGCAGGAGAAGGGGTTCGTCGAGGCCGTAGCGCGCGGTCACGGCCTGGCGGACTTCGGGGGTGAGGCGGCGCGTGCCCACCAGGATCTTCACGGGATCTCCGGGTACCAGGTACAGGAGGGAGAAGACCAGGAAGGACAGGGCGAGCATCACCACCGCCGCCCCGGCGAGGCGGCGCAGGATGTAACGCAGCATTAACGCGTCAGCTCCAGGGAGGCCGCCCACGGGGTGTTGAAGAAGTAGGGCGTGTACTGCGTTGGGGTGACGCGCGAGGAGAACGCGGTCGAGGTCTTTCCCCACCAGATCGGCGAGTAGATCGTGTTGTCCTGTGCGATGCGCTCGGCTTCGACGATGTCGGCGACGCGTGCGCTCGGGTCGGTCTGGGTGGCCTGCGAGGCGATGAGGCCCTGGACCTGCGCGTTCTCGTAGCGCGCCGGGTTGTCGGGTCCCAGCAGCCAGCCGGCCACCTCGCCCGGGTCGCCCGTTGTGGAGGTGTAGCTCATGAAGGACAGGCCGTAGGTGCCGCTGCCGACCTCGGAGATCCATTCTTCGATGGGCTTGGAGGTAACGGTCAGGTTGACGCCGATCTGCTTGAGGTTGTCGGCAATCGCCAGCGCCGTGGAGCCCAGGTCCGGGATGGAGGACGGGTAGGTGAGTTCGGCGCTGAAACCGCCGGGGACCTTGGACTGGGCGAGTTCGGCGCGCGCGGCGTCGAGGTCGAAGGAGTCAATGGGCAGGCCCGCCTGCGCGTCCGCGGCCGCCTGTTCGCCGATCTCGCTGCCCAGCTGGTCCGGCGGCTCGATACCCGTGGCAACGCTCGCCTGCCCCTTGAGGATCGAGGAAACGATGGTGTCGCGGTCGACGGCGTGGGCGATGGCCTTGCGTACGTGGATGTCGTCGAAGGGAGCGATGTTCTGGTCGAAGGTGAGGCCCACGTAGGAACGGTCGGATTCGGTCAGGACGTTCACGCCGTCTATGCCCTGGAATTGCGAGACCTGGTCGGTGGGCACCTGAGTAGCGATGTCGATCTGCCCGCTCTTATGTGCGAGCAGGCGCGCGTTCTCGTCCGAGAAAAAGTCGAACTCGATGGTCTGGGCGGGGGTGTCTCCGCCCCACCAGGTGCCGCTCTTTGTGAACACAGCCTTAGAGTCTGGCTGGAAGGAGACGGCCTTGTAGGGGCCTGTCCCCATGATGAGGTCGGCCGAGGACCCGTAGGAGGCGGCCGCCTCGTAGAAGGATTTCTCGGTGATCCATAGGCCGCCGTTCGCGGTGACCGTCCACCCGAAGTTAACGGCGGGAGCGGGCAGGGTGATCGTGATCTGATTGTCGCCGCTCCCGGCGGCCTGCACGCCCGCGGGCCAGTAGCTGGCCGACGACGGGGACTTGTCGGGGTCTTTGGCGATGTCGATGGAGAAGAGGACATCGTCGATAGTGACGGGGTTGCCGTCCTGGAAGAGGGCGTCGGGGCGGATGTCGAAAACCCACGTCTGGGCGTCGTCCGTGTGGTACGAGGAGGCGATCGCGGGGATCAGCTGGCCGTTCTTATCCACGGCGAGCAGCCCTTCGGAGACGACCTGCGCGACGTAGTAGTTGATGATGCCGGTTTCGTGCGCGGTATCCAGGGTGGACAGGGATCCGGGCAGCCCGACAGCGATGGTTCCCTCGCGGGAAGCCGACTGGGCCATTCCTCCCGACGGCGCGCAGGCCGCAAGGGTCGCACACATCATGGCAGCGACGGAGGAGAGGGCGGCTGCTGTTCGTGGGATGCGTGCGATGTGCATCGGGGTCTCCTTGTGTCTAGTAGTGGCGGGAGCGCCGACACCTACCGTATGCACCGGAGAAGTCTTGGGAGAAAGATCCTCGTCAGGCGACCATTTGTAACAGTGGTTGGTTACTTGTCATCTATGTGTCAGGTACTGCGTGACGATGTCGTGCAGCACCTCGGCCGTCGCGTGCACGTCCGCGAGCGCAATGTGTTCGTCGTGTGCGTGGAGTTGGGCGTAGACGTCGCCCAGGCTGGCCCCACTGTCGTAGGCTCCGAAGCCGTATCCGATGCCGCCGTGCCTGCGGGCCACGCGCAGGTCGGTCCCACCGGGCATGAGGACGGGGACGACGCGCGCACCCGGGTATCGACGCCTCAGCACTGCCTTGATCGCCCGGTACAGGTCGGTGTCGGTCGACGAGGCCGTGGCGGGTTCACTGAGGAGGCGCTCGATATGCACGTGGTCCGCGAGATCGCCGAGGGCCGCCACGATGGCGGCGTCCACGTCGTCATCGTCAACGCCGGGCAGCGTGCGAATGTCCAGCTCGAGGGTGGCGTGGGAGGGCATGACGTTGATGGGCCCGCCCGAGTGGGCGACCGTCTGGGCAACAGTCACGTGGGAGATGGCGTGCGCGAAGGCCGCCAGATCGCCAAATTCGGCGTAGTCACCCTCGTAGGTGCCGTTGATGAGACTCGTTTCGGTCGCTTCCTCGAACTCGAAGGCGCGCACAAACCCAGCCCAGACCTCGTCCGTGGCGGCGGGCCAGCGGGCGGCGGACAGCGCCGCGCTCACCTGGGCGAGCCGCTCAACGGCGCTCGTGCGCCCCAGCGGCACCGAGCCGTGGCCCGCGTCGCCGCGGATGTGCAGGCGGCGCTGGGCGGCACCTTTTTCGCCGACGACCACGACGACGCTGTCGCCTCCCCTACGCCCACGAATGTGGGCACCGCCCATCTCGGACAGGGCCGCGTCCCACGGGAAGGCGTCCGGCCGGTTGTCGCCGATCCACGGGACGCCCAGTCCTCCTCGTGCTTCCTCGTCGGCGGCAGCCACGAACGCCAGGGAACGGGCTGGAGGCTCACCTTTCTGAGCGCGGCGCGCGACCTGGCGGGTCACGACGGCCATCGCGGCGGTCAGGTGGAGCATGTCGACCGTGCCGCGCCCCCACATGACGCCGTCCTCGATCTGGGCACCAAAAGGATCGCGCGTCCACTTGGCCTCGTCGACGGGCACGACGTCCGTGTGCCCCACGAGGGTGAGCGGCGTGCCGTCACTGCTGGGTTCCGATCCTTCGACGGTGACCACGAGGGTCGTGCGCCCCGGATGCGGGGTGACCCGCTCGATAGACACGGGCAGGCCTGCGAAGAACTCCTCCAGCAGATCGGCGGCGCGCTCCTCCCCGCCCGAATCGGCGGTCAGGTCGTTGACGCAGCCCAGGTGCACCAGGCGCGCCAACAGGTCCACGGTCTGCTCGCCCAGCGATTGCGTGCTCACGGTGATCCCCTTTCCCGAGGAGGCCTCGTCCCGGCTCCCCTGTGTGACACCCACGGTATCCCCGCGCGCTCGCGCTCTCCCAGGGAGGACGCACAGGGGACTTTTGTAACGGAGCGTGTGAGCAACCCGCGCCCGCCGCGTCGGCGCTGCGTTGGACCCGCGCACCTGCACAAAAGTACCCTAGTGGGGCAAACAGTCCACGACTCGGATGGAGACAACTCAATTATGGCCATGAACACCCGTGCGCAGGCACCCCGCGTGCCCGACCGCGCCGCCCCCGAAGGCCTCGAAGCGAAGTGGGGTGAGGCCTGGGAGGACCAGGGCACCTACGCTTTTGACCGCACTGCGACGCGCGAGCAGGTGTACTCGATCGACACTCCCCCGCCGACGGTGTCCGGCTCCCTGCACATCGGCCATGTGTTCTCCTACACGCACACCGACGTCGTGGCCCGCTACCAGCGCATGATGGGCAAGTCCGTGTTCTACCCGATGGGGTGGGACGACAACGGCCTGCCCACCGAGCGCCGCGTGCAGAACTACTTCGGCGTGCGCGTGGATGCGACCCTGCCCTACGACCCCGATTTTGAGCCCCCGCACGTGGGCGGCGACGGCAAGTCGATCAAGGCTCGCGACCAAAAGCCGATTTCGCGTAAGAACTTCGTGGAGCTGTGCGAGCGCCTCACCCAGGAGGACGAGGCTCAGTTCGAGGCGCTGTGGCGCTACCTGGGCCTGAGCGTGGACTGGAAGCAGAACTACCAGACGATCGGCGCGCGTGCCCGCAAGGTCGCCCAGGCCGCGTTCCTGCGCAACCTGGCGCGCGGTGAGGCCTACCAGGCCGAGGCCCCGGGCCTGTGGGACGTCACCTTCCAGACGGCGGTCGCCCAGGCTGAGCTGGAGAGCCGCGAGTACCCGGGCTTCTACCACCGCCTGGCCTTCCACATCACCGACGCCGAGGCCGCCGCGAAGGCTGCCGCCGCCGGCGCGCCCGTCGAGGACGGCGTGGACGTGTGCATCGAGACGACGCGTCCCGAGCTGCTGGCCGCCTGCGTCGCCCTGATCGCCCACCCGGACGACGAGCGCTACAAGCCGCTGTTCGGCACGACGGTCGCCTCCCCCGTGTACGGCGTCGAGGTGCCGATCCTGCCTCACCCCGAGGCCGAGATGGACAAGGGCGCGGGCATCGCCATGTGCTGTACTTTCGGCGACACGACCGACATCGACTGGTGGCGTGACCTGGAGCTGCCGCTGCGCGCGATCCTGCGCAAGGACGGCCGCATCATCACCGAGACCCCCGAGTGGATCACGACCGACGCGGGCCGCGCAGCTTTCGAGGAGATCACCGGCAAGACGACGTTCTCCGCGCGCGAGGCCGTGGTGGCAGCCCTGCGCGAGTCGGGCGAGCTGAAGGGCGAGCCGACCAAGACGATGCGTCAGACCAACTTCTTCGAGAAGGGCGACAAGCCCCTCGAGATCGTCACCTCGCGCCAGTGGTACATCCGTAACGGTGGCCGCGCGTGGACGAACCCGACCTCGGTCAAGGACCTGAACGAGGAGCTGATCGGCCGCGGCCGCGAGCTGGAGTTCCACCCCGACTTTATGCGCGTGCGCTACGAGAACTGGGTGAAGGGCCTGAAGGGCGACTGGCTGGTGTCCCGTCAGCGCTTCTTCGGCGTGCCGTTCCCGCTGTGGTACCGCGTGGACGCGGACGGACAGGTGAACTACGACGACATCATCACCCCCTCTGAGGCTGCGCTGCCGGTCGACCCGTCGACGGACGTGCCGGAGGGCTACACGGAGGAGCAGCGCGGCGTGGCCGGCGGCTTCGTGGGCGAGCTGGACATCATGGACACGTGGGCGACGTCCTCGCTGTCCCCGCAGCTGGCGTGTGGCTGGCTGGATGACGAGGACCTGTTCGCTCGCACGTACCCGATGGATCTGCGCCCGCAGGGCCAGGACATCATTCGTACGTGGCTGTTTTCCACCGTGGTGCGCGCGGACCTGGAGTTCGGTGCGCTGCCGTGGAAGCACGCGGGTCTGTCGGGCTGGATCCTGGATTCGGACCACAAGAAGATGTCCAAGTCCAAGGGCAACGTCGTGACCCCCATGGGCATCTTGGAGAAGTACGGGTCGGATGCCGTGCGTTACTGGGCGGCGTCGGCTCGCCTGGGCCTGGATGCGGCGTTCGACGAGCAGCAGATGAAGATTGGCCGCCGCCTGGCGATCAAGGTGCTGAACGCGTCGAAGTTCGCGCTCACGATGGGCGGCGAGGGTGCGGCGATCGATCTGGATCCGGCGCTGGTGACGGTGCCGCTGGATCGTTCGGTGCTGGCGGCGCTGGCCTCCGTCATCGACGAGGCCTCGGCTGCTCTGGCGTCCTACGAGCACTCTCGCGCTCTCGAGGTCACGGAGTCGTTCTTCTGGACGTTCTGCGACGACTACCTGGAGCTGGTGAAGGAGCGCGCCTACAACCGCGATGGCGCGTGGGACGAGGCCTCGGCCGCGTCTGCCCGTGCGGCTCTGGCGATCGTTATTGACAACGTTGTGCGTCTGCTGGCCCCCTACCTGCCGTACGTGACGGAAGAGGTGTGGAGCTGGTACCGCGAGGGCAGCGTGCACGTCGCACCGTGGCCGGTCGCCTCCGATCTGGCTGGCGTCGAGGGCGATCCCTCGGTGCTCGAGGCCGCGTCGTCTGCTCTGATCGCGCTGCGTCGCGTGAAGTCTGAGGCGAAGGTGTCGCCGCGTACGCCGTTCCTGGCGGTGACGGTGCGCGCCCCGCAGGCTCAGGTGGAGGCCCTGGAGCCCGTGAAGGGCGACCTGGAGGCCGCGTCGAAGGCCGTGGGTGCTCTGACCGTGGCTGCTTCCGACGACGCTGAGGCCACCGATGCCGTTGTCGCGTCCTTCGAGCTGGGCGAGGCTCCTGCCAAGCGCAAGAAGGCCTGACGCTCAAGCTGGCTTGGGGGCCGCCCGTGGAACACCACGGGCGGCCCCCTTAGCAGATTCTGCCTTTCCGCAATGGACCGGAAGGCGGTTAACAACCGTCATGTCGACGCTACGAAACAACAGGACACACAGCGTAAGTCGCTTTCGACGAGGATCTTGCTACCCACCCGACGGTAAGGGAAACGCCTGGAAAAGCGTTCAAAACGGGACGGAACAACCATTGTAGATCTGTTCTGATGTGTTGAGCGACTACGAGCAACACTCGTAATGTGGGCAAGTCAATAGGCTATTCCGATGAGGTCGCACCCCTCAACAGAACACGAACCGAATCTGCGCTAGCCACGCAAATCAGAGAAGGGTGATACTACGCCCTCACCGTAACCACCAACGTTAGAAGCCAAACAAGTTAAACCTCCGACAGGCACCTACTCCACACAAACATCACGTACCGAAAACATGCACGATCACCACTACTAAACCACCTTGTCACAAACATCACAATCTAAGCCTTGCGGCGGCAGACTCACATTACACTGACAAACTCATGATAGGGTAACGAACGTGCCATCGATCACAGCATAGTGTTGATAATGACATGTCTCATCACCACATATACACAAGCGAGGTTGCAAGTAATGGCTTTAAAAGACCTTGAACAGATACAGCATGACATTGATAATAAACACATCCGTCCACTTATAACCGAAGTAGTAAAGTGTTATGAAGCCGGCGCTTACCGAGCTGCGATTGTATCACTTTGGACCGCCGTCGTAACTGACCTCACAGGAAAGATACGCACCTTAGCAGAAGCCGGTGACGGAGAAGCAAAAAGTATTATTGAAAACCTCGACAGAGCACTGAATAATCAGACCGTCTCTAAGGTTCAGGAATACGAGAGAAACATTCTCAAAGCCGCAAGTAAGTCTCTACAAATCCTTTTACCAAGGGAAATAGTTGAACTCGAGCGCCTGAACGAAGATCGAAACCTCTGCGCTCACCCTGGATTTATAAACGAAAGCGACCTCTTCATCCCAGACGCAGAAGCAGTTCGGGCCCACTTAGTAACAGCAAGTCGCGCCGTATTTTCACAGCGACCACTTGCCGGTAAACGCCTATTATCCATGCTCGAAGAAGAGATGAACAGAGAGTCATGGCCAAATGACGGTGATTATTTTCTTGAAAGGTTCTTTCATCAAGCACGTAAGAGTGCAAGAAGAAATATGATTATACTACTAATCAAGCAGAGCATTCGCCCACCTGAAGGAAATAAACAGATCGCAAGGCGAGCACTCGGTTCAGCATTGGCAATAATTAAGGAGGCTCCATTAGAATTTGAAAATAGCCTATCTTCGATTCTTGAAGCTTGGGAAACATCAGGAATGCTGGAGGATCCTCAACTCATTCGAGCAAGTGGAGCATACGGTGGAACTCCCGCATTCTGGAGAGCATTTCCTAAGACGGCAAAATCAAGATTATTGGAACTACTAGATCACTGCAAATCAGAAACACTAGTAAATGAGGGGTTCTTTGTCTGCGAGACAATGGTCAACAACGAAGTGAATAAGATTCGCAATATTGCATTGTCTGAACTGACGACTGAGCAGCTAGACATTGCCCTTGAAGATACAATTAGTCACAATATGTTTATACCGACCATAATAGACCACGTGAAACGTTCGTCAACGTTTCGCACAGCAGAGAATAACCTTAGCAGACTTGAACAATATAGCGAGTCACTCTCACCAGACAACGTCGCAAATCTTCGCAATGCCATTCAGGAAAATAAGTGGAATCAGGTTCGAAGAGCTGGTCGCAGTGAAGCAATTCTATGCAGCATATTTAATGGGAATGCCACAAACAAAGAAGCTCGCACAGAGTGGCGCATACTTGCAGAGTGGCTACATTCCGAAGGCAAACGTGACGAAGATGGTGACTATCTTTACAATGATTTTCTAGAACTGGTGACAGATAGCTAGACCTCCTCTGATCATTAACAGAAAGTCATTCTGAGGAACGTATTTTAGAGTACTAAACCTCTTTACTTCATCAACAAGTACCCAACCACGAAGTAGGAACCTCTTTAATGCATAAGGAAAAGTGCTCTCACCGCGAGACACGTCTTCAGATAATCAACGAGTGGGCAGATAAGGGGGTTCAGGAGCCGCGTACTCTATTCAGTACTGAGAAGCGCTTTCGCGAGCTTACACAAAGCTGCCCAGCACTCTTCAAACCTGTAAGACTACTTGCAGATGATGATGTCAACTTTCAACGAGAAGTGAGTTACCTTATTGACGCATTTGACATGCTTCCTTCAAGACCCGACATTGCTTTCGATTCAGCATGGAAAGCATTCGAACTCGAAACCAAGGTACACTATTCCGGCACGAATGCGGCAAGGATTACAGATCGCCTCGCGCATTACGCCTCGCTGATCGACCCCGATTTAATCGGCATACTTGCAGCAGGCATTCCCATGCAAGCTTGTGAACACTTATTTAAAGTTCTCATAACTAATATGGTGAGACACCACACATCGCGCGCCAATTCTAGGATCACCACTTTATGCAAAAATAATAGCAATGCCTCGATATTTATCGACTATTTGAGGTCACGATACGTCAACGACACAAGCAGTGAACGACGCAAAGGGGCCGCTCTAATCCGGAAAGCGCTACAAGGGGAAGAGCTAACACTCGGCATTCACAAACACTTTACTCTAAATGCGACTTCATGCTCACAGATTTTAATTCTTCTGTACTTATGGACAATAAGAAATGAGCGTTATCACGGCGATTCATTTTCGCCATTTATAAGCAGTGCAGCAAAGGTGCGCACATATGCCGCAATTTTCTACGCCTTCATAGTAACTTACTTCTTCATCCTATGGTTTTGGATCAACAAAAGACCACAGGTTATACTTGGCAACATGGACACTATTAGGCATTCCATAGACGAGAATCTTGACATTGCAAAAAAACTATTTAAAACTCACTGGGATAAGTAGAAGGTCCACCCCGCACTTTTAGCGGCTCTTCATAGTTGAGTGTGGGTGGAGGCGTCTAGGCCTCCTGCGATGAGGAGCATTCGGAGTTGGCAGTTGCTGGGGTTGCGGTAGCCTCTGGCGGTGCGTCTGCCCAGCTCGATAATGTCTGTTGATGGCTTCGGTGCGGTGCGTTGCTGGCTCCGGCGGTGTCGAAGTAGGCGTCGAGTGCGTCCTTCCATTTGCGTAGGGTCCGACCCAGTCGGGCGATTTCGGGGATGGGACAGGCTGGTAGGCGCTGGATGAGGTGTGCGGCCAGGCGTCGGCCTTGGGCGGGTGTGGCTTGATGGAAGACCTCGCGCACTTGCTGGGTGAGCAGGTAAGCGACTTCGACACTGATATGCGCCTCATCTGCCGTGAAGGCCTCACGGAGGCGTTCTTGTTGGCGCGGGGTGAGCCTGCGTGTGTGAGGCGCGCAAAAGATTGCGGATCTGATAGAGGGGATCCCCCTTGCGCCCGCGGTGACCCAGGGTGTCTTGCTGGACGCGACGACGCACCTCACCTGGGGCGTCGCCAGCGAGCTTGACGATATGGAAGGCGTCGAGCACGCTGGTGGCGTCTTGGAGCTGGTCGTCGACGGCGTTCTTGCTGTCCCTGGAAGGGATCCAGCGTCGCGATTCGCACCCCCGCACGGAAGTCTTCTCCGCGCTCGGCCAACCAGTTCTCATGCGCGGTGCCAGACCTTCCCGGGACCAGATCCAACAAACGGGCCGTGGGATGATCCTCCCCGCGAGTGGTCCACGATGCCGGTGAGCTCACGGGGCCCCGGCGGCGTCGGTCCTGGTGATGCCATACGTGCTCATCAACCCCCAATACCTGCACCCCTGCGAAACGGGCGAGGTCATCAGATGCGGCTTGCAGACACGGCTTGATATGGGACCACGTGGTTGCCAGTTGCCGAGCCAGGCCAGCGATGGTAGCTCCCTCGAAGCGCAACTGTCGGATCGCCCAGCGGATCGCCCGCACACCCAAACGCGCCCGGGGTGCGCACACCTTCTCGCTGTGCTCCAGGAATGTCACCGTCTCGCAGGTACGTTCGCGGCATATCCAGCGTCGCTTAAACCACCGGATCCGCGCCGGGACCCCGGCCCAGGGCGCGTCGATCACCTCCACCACCACGCGTCCGTGGCCTTGAGCGATTCAGCCCATACCCAGGGCAGCCAGCAAGGCAATCACAGGACTCTATGTCGAGCACCAGAGCCTGTGAGGTGCGAGCTACGCTCATCAGATGGAAGCCCTCCAAGTCGACGAGCAGATCACACCGATCACAACGGTCAAGCGACGCGGAGCAGCAGCAGGTAGGGCCAGACATTATCGAGGTCCTTTGAAGATCGCGGGGGGCAGAAGTCCGCTCATCAATCAAGGACCTCAACCCGCAACACCCGAGCACTAGCAATCAACCCAGAAGAACCGGGATACTCAGAATATCCCTCTCAAAACGAACGATTCAAAAAACCCAGTGCTTTAAGGTCACCCCTCACAGATGACCCTTGAATCACCTCCGGGCAGGCTATTATTCGACATATGAGCAACAACCCCTTTGAAGATCTTGCTTCACATCTCGAAGCACTCGACTCTACGAACGAGTGTTATACCTCGGCACTCATGTCCCTCGCGGGAGACGGCGAGTGGCTCGACTTCCACGCCCAATTATTGCAGACCCTCTTCGAGGCCAAAGAACTCGCTCGTGCGAGTGGCGCTGATGAAGCCGCACTCAATCTTCTCGACGAGATTCACCAAACTCTCCTGCTCCGCACCAGCAACTGGGACAACGTTCGTGTCACCTTCGACGACCTCAAGATTTCGATGATCCGCTACATCGGTAAGGACGTTGCCAGCCAGGGCCTTCTGCCCGCGCCCCTCACCTCGAAGGCTCGCGATGCCCTTCTAGATGCCCTTAAGAAGATGCAGGCCTACATCACCGAGCAACCCACCGGTCTGCCCGAGAACGCTCTTGGCTACCTGCGATACCTGGTCGCACGCTGTCTTGATCTCCTCAACGGAGAAGACGTAGATGTTGTCGCGCTTCGCGCACTAAGCACGCAGGCGGCTGGCACAGCGCTCACCCTCGGAACGAGTATCACGAACGAGGAGGAGCGGAAGGATTTCTGGTCTTACTGTGGGACCATCTTCACGACGTGGGGTCCCCCCGTACTTACTGGCGCCGCCAGCAACCTTGTCTCTTCTGGTGTCGAGCATCTGATGCTCGGGTTCTGACAGAGTCTCACTCATTGCGTGTTCTCCTCGCGCATAGATGAGACGTTGACGTCCTCTAGCAATAGATTAAGTGCCCAAGGTACAGATGGTTTCACTCCGCCCTTGCGATGTCCGTGAGGCACTGCAGGCGAGTCATATCGCGATGGAATTACTCACTACAATTCACAGTTGTCTGCTCTGCAACGGAACGCCACTATTAGTGGCATCGGAGAGGGTTTGCATCTTCTACGCTTTTATCAACTCCCCAGCCAGGCCCAGTCTTCGTTATCGTATCTGTCCATTCCTTGCAAACGGATCTAAAGCAAACACGATGTCAACCATCCAATTGCGAGGGTTTTAGTCCTCATCGACGCAAGTAGGCCGCAGAGAAGATGCGGCGCTGCAAACGGCACTGACGCCGCCGCAAAGACACCTGTCGGACGGTAACTCTCCTGGAACGAAACAAACGGGTGTGCACACCCAGAGCGCGTCCAGACGCGCGGACAATCCGCGGGGCGAAGCTCCTGCTAAGCGCAAGAGCTGATCGTTAGACTGCTGGGGGTCGCCCGTGGGTTCCCACGGGCGACCCCCATTCGCACATCAGGTGGTGGTGCAGCGCCGAATATCAAGGCTTCCGTCACCACGCGTGTCGCAGATGTGTATAGGCGTTGTTAGGGTAACGGTATGGCTATCTCAAGGCTCGACGAGTTCCTGGCGACCATCCACGACGCCGACAACCGCGAGCGGATGGTAGACGTAGTGGTGTGGGTGGGACTCACCTACCCGAAGCTCGAGTCAGGCATTGCCTAGAATCATGCCGATGTTCACCCGCCATGGGACGTACATCATCGGGTTCTCGGCCGCGTCCAAGCACATGGCGATGGCCCCCGAGCGCGCCACCATGATCCGTTTCGAGCAAGTCATGCGCGAGCACGGCACGGACTTCGGCACAATGCTCGCCCGCCAACCCTGGACCAAGCCCTTCAACTACGAACTCCTCAACGCGTTCATTCAACAGAGAAGCAGGGCATCACGTCGTTCTGGCGGCCACAGTCATGAAGATTCAACCACGAAATAACACGCAAGCTGCTAGCAACTTGTACAATTAGTACATGTCAACCGCTACACTCTCCGAGTTTCGCCAGAACCAGGCTCAGTACATCGCTGCCGCCCAAGTCGAACCCGTCGAGCTTCGCTCACGCGGCGCGCAGACCCGAGCGGTCCTGGTCTCCCCCGCCTTCTACGAGGAGGCAATGGAGGCTCTTGAGGAACGTCGCGACCGACAGACACGAGACGAACTGGACCGATGGCTGCAAGAAGACCTCGCTCAGGCTGTTCGCGATTACGAGGAGAACCCGGACGATGTCTACACGCTCGACGACATCCGCGCTGACCTGGGGCTGAAATGACCGGGCAACGCTTTCGCCTAGTCGTGACCAGCCAAGCTCGGCAACAGTTCAGACACCTCCGGCAATCTATGGCATCAGTCAGCGGTTCTGAAGTTACGGCCCGCAATTACGTGCGGGCGCTGGCGGATTACATTGAGCAGCTTCCCGACTTCCCACTACGCGGCCAAGCTTTCTCACTGCATCACCCGGGAATGCGCATCATCGGATTCCGCAAGACCCTCCTCATCGGCTTCCTCGTGACCGACGACAGCGTCGTCATCCTCTCGCTTCTCTCCACTCGTCAGTCCCGGCTCACGCTAGAAGAAGCACTAGCGCAGGCACTCAAGTCCTACCAGCGTCGTAACTGACGGCCAGACATCCGGGAGAGCGCCCACAAAGGGCGGACAACCTAGCCCGCGAGCGCACGTTGCTCGTCCGCCGCCTCAGTGTGGAGCTTGCAGGTTCCGCCGACAAACTCACGCACAGCCAGCCCTCCAGCTCTGATCGCGGCATTTCTCCCCCACCCTACGGGCGCGTAGGATAGGGCCAGTATCATTGCGCCGCCGAGGCCTCGCCCGGTGGCGCTCACTCAAGCCTCCAGGGAGCACGCATGACCACGAAGGAAACCACGGCCTCGTCCAACGACGACGAGACGACGCGGGCGCAGACGACCACCGAAGCCCTCGAATGGCACGCGCCCGTCATGGTGCGCATCGACGAACACACGACGATCCCCCACCTGCTCAAAGAGCGCGTGCAACGCGGCGCCACCCGCCCGCTGATTCTACGCAAGGTCGGCATCGGCGACACGTGGCGCTCCATCACGGCGCGCGAGTTCTACGACGAGGTCCACGCAGTCGCCGCCGGCCTCATCGCGCAAGGCCTCGAGCCGGGCGACCGGGTCGCAATCATGAGCCGCACCCGCTACGAGTGGACGCTCCTCGACTTCGCCTGCTGGGCGGCCGCCTTGGTACCCGTCCCCATCTACGAGACCAGCTCCATCGACCAGGTCGCCCACATCCTGGTCGACGCGGACGTCACCCTCATTGTCACCGAAACCGTGTCCATGGCGGAAATCGTGCGCGCGGCCGCCGAAAGAGAACACCGGGACAACACGCACGTCCTCTCCCTGGACTCCGAGGCCATCGAGACCCTCATCGCCGACGGTGCAGCCACCCCGCGTGATCGCGTCCTCGCCCGCTCGGAGGCCCTCACCAAGGACGACATCGCAACCATCGTCTACACGTCGGGCACGACGGGCACCCCCAAGGGCACGGTGCTCTCCCACGAGAACTTCACGAACCTGTGCGTCAACGCCCACGTGTGGATGCCGGAGATCGCGGCGGGCAATAACTCGCGCCTGCTCCTCTTCCTGCCCCTCGCCCACGTGTTCGCGCGTTTCCTGCAGGTCTTCCAGATCAGCGGCAACGGCGTGCTCGGCCACGCGCCCAACATCAAGAACCTCCTGCCCGACCTGGCATCCTTCCGCCCGAGCTACCTCCTCGTCGTCCCACGCGTTCTGGAGAAGATCTACAACTCGGCGGACACGAAGGCGCGCGGCCCGAAGCAGAAGATCTTCCGGTGGGCAGCGAAGGTCGCGATTGCTTACTCCCAGGCCCTCGATACGGAAGAGGGCCCCTCGGTGTCCCTTGAAGCCCAGCACATGCTGGCCGACAGGCTCGTCTACCAGCAGATCATCCGCCTGGTGGGCGGCAACGCGGACTACATCGTGTCGGGCGGCGCTCCCCTGGCCACCTGGCTCGCCCACTTCTACCGCGGCGTCGGCATCCCCGTCCTGGAGGGCTACGGCCTCACCGAGACGGTCGGCCCGGTCTCCGTCAACACGCCCCGCCTGTCCAAGATCGGCACCGTGGGCCCAGCCCTGCCGCCCATGTCCTTCAAGATCAGCGACGAGGGCGAGATCCTTCTGAAGGGCCCCAGCGTCTTCCAGCGCTACCACAACGACCCCGAGGCCACGGCCGCGTGCTTCACGGAGGACGGCTGGTTCCGCACAGGTGACCTGGGATCCTTGGACCGCGATGGCTACGTGTCCATCACGGGCCGCGCGAAGGAAATCATCGTGACGGCGGGCGGCAAGAACGTCGCCCCGGCCGCCCTCGAAAACACGATGCGCTCCCACCCGCTCATCTCCCAGGTCCTGGTCGTGGGCGATCAGAGGCCGTTCGTCGCCGCGCTCATCACGCTGGACGCGGAGATGCTGCCCGATTGGCTCGCCGCCCACTCGCTGCCCCCGATGAGCGTGGCCGAGGCGGCCACGAACGTCGAGGTCCTGGCCTCCCTGGAGAAGGCCGTGGCATCGGCGAACGAGCACGTGTCGCGCGCCGAGTCGATCCGTAAGATCAAGGTCCTCACGACCGACTTCACGGAGGCCAACGGCCTGCTCACACCCTCCCTGAAGGTCAAGCGCCTGGAAGCCACGCGCCGCCTCGCGTCCGTCATCGACGAGATCTACGGCGGCCCCGTGCAGAACTGACGCACACGCGATCTGCGCGCACACGAACGAGGCCGTGGCCAGCTCGCGCTCCCCGCTTTCGATTGGGGATTGCTGAGCCAGCCACGGCCTCGTATGTGCCTGCGGCTACTGCGACGCGAGGGCCGCCGTCGGAGGCGTGCGCGCCGCGCGAATCGCGGGGTAAAGCCCGGCGATGGCACCGATGAGGACGGTCGCGCCCAGGCCGGCGGCGATCACCCACCAGTGGAGGGTGGGCGGCCACCCGTAGGCGATGCACATTCCCCACGTCACTCCCCCGCCGATGAGGCACCCGGCGACTCCTCCGAGGAAGGACAGGATGAGGGCTTCGGCCAGGAACTGGACGCTGATGTGGCTGCGCTTGGCCCCCAGCGAGCGGCGCAGGCCGATCTCCTTGCGGCGCTCCAACACCGAGATGATCATCGTGTTGGCCACGCCGATGCCGCCCACCAGCAGGGCGATGGATCCGACGCCCGCGAGCAGGGTCGTGAACGTCTGATCGGCGGCGTTCTGGGCGGCCAGCGCGTCCGAGGGACGCGACACCTTCAGGCCCGTGGACCCTTGGGGTGCCAGGGTCGGCCCGAGCAGGGTCCGCACGTTCTCGACCTGGTCCTCAGAGGAACGCTCGTAGATCGTCGTCGGAGTCTTGCCCGCGTCGAAGTAGGTTGAAGCTGCGGACACCCCGATCAGCGCGGAGTTGTCGAGTTCTTCGGCCAGTGGCGCGGGTTCCAAGATCCCCAGGACCGTGAAGGATCGCCCTCCCAGCCACACCTGGGTGCCCGGCTGGACGACGCCGAGGAGCTGCGCGGCCTTCGACCCCAGCACGACGCCCGGGTACTTCGCGGTCGCCTCGTTGAGCCACGCACCACGCTTCATCTGTCCGGAGACGACGTCAAGGAGGTTCGTGTCGGCCGCCATCGTGATGATGCCGCCGGTCGCGTTCGGGTCGGACAGGCGCGAGCGGTACACGGACACGCCGGAGAGCGTGGAGGTGGAGGCCGCCGACGTGACGCCGGGGATCATGCGGGTGCGCCCCACGGAGTCCTCGGGCAGGATCAGCTCCGCGCCGCTCAGGTCCGCGCCGCTGCGCGCCGTCAGCATGTTCGTGCCGAGCGCCCGCAGCTGTTCTTGCAGGCGGGCCTGCGAGGAAGCTGAGACACCGACGACGCCGACCATCGCGGCGATACCGATGGCGATACCGAGCGCCGACAACACGGCACGCATGGGCCGGGCGCGCAGCCCGGTCAAGCCCAGGCGGGCGACGTCAGAGGCGCGCAGACTCGACCGATAGGCGCGCGCGTGCTTCCTACTCGTCATGGCTACCTCCCCCATCTCCCGGGCGTCCCGAATCAGACACGATTTCACCATCACGAATGGCGATCTGGCGCGGCAGCGACGCCGCCAGTTCGTTGTCGTGGGTGATCACGATGATGGTGGTGCCGGCCTCGTTGAGCTCGCGCAGGAGCGCGACGATGGACGCGCCGGAGCGCGAATCCAGGTTGCCGGTGGGTTCGTCCGCGAGCAGCAGGGCCGGGTGACCAATGATGGCTCGGGCGATGGCGACCCGTTGGCGCTCGCCGCCCGACATCTGGTGGGGCTTGTGGTCGATGCGATGCCCGAGGCCCACTCGGGTCAGGGCCTCACGCGCGGCCTCGCGGCGCTTCGCCCGAGGCACGCCCCGGTAGAGCAGGCCGTCGGCCACGTTATCCAACGCGGACACGCCGGCCGTGAGGTGAAACTGCTGGAACACGAAGCCGATCAACGAGGAGCGCACTCCCGACAGCTCCGTGTCACGCAGGGAGGACACGTCCGTCCCATTGATGCAGACGCTGCCCGAGGTGGGCCGATCCAGCGTACCAATGAGGTTGAGCAGGGTGGATTTTCCGGAACCCGAGGGGCCGACGATGGCGACGAATTCGCCTTCGTCGACGCTCAGGGATACTCCGTTGCAGGCGTGCACGGGCGGGCTGCCGAAGGACCGGTGCACGTCGGTCAGTTGCAGGATGTGGCTCATCGGTTGGGCACCACCACGCGCTGGCCTTCGGCGATTCCGTCGCCGCTCACTTCGACGCGGTCGCCCGCGAACAGGCCGACGGTGACGGGAACCCGAGTAATGGAGCCGGCCTCGTCAACGACCTCGACGCCGAACTGGTCGGCGCTGAGGGCCACGAGGGCACCCAGGGGCACGGAGAGGACGCCGCTACGCGACTCGGAGGTGAAGCCGAGAGACACGGACGCTTCCTGCAGGCCTTCGAGAGCCGACGGATCATCCGGGGTGATGGTGACCGGGACGATGCGTTCCTTCGACGCTTCCTTGTTGCTAGACGAGGTGTCGCCGGGCTTGTCGGTCGGCGGCTCAACAGCGCTGATCGTGCCGGTCGTCGACTTGGCCGAGCCGGGCAGTCGGATCGTCACGGAGTTCCCGACGACGCCCAGTGCCTGGTCGGAGAGCTTGAGGTTCGCGGAGACGATCTGGCGCGAGGACGAGGCCGTGAACAGTTCCGTCTCCGTCGTCGCGGTGTCGCCCACGCGGGCCTTTAGCGCGCCGACGCGCAGGTCCTCGGGGGCGAAGAGCACGGAGCCGAGAGGCAGGGTCCCGTCCTGGGGCAGGCTCAGGGCCTTCTGCCACTTCTTGATCGCGACAATGGTGTTCCAGTCGAAATGCCCGTTAGGAGTCTGCTCGAAGTAGCCCAGAGCGGACAGGGCGGTCTCCAGCTGGACGATGTCCTGGCCGTCGCTCATGCCCTCTTCAAAGGCTCGCCAGGCGGGAATCGCGCCGTGGAGCAGGTAGGCGTTCGCACCGCCCACCGTGTAAACGTGGTCGCCTTGTCCCAGCGTCGTGCCGGGCGTGGGCAGCGCGGTGATGACGCCGTCAAAGGCGCTCTTTTGCACGTAGGAGTCCGCGTAGCGCAGATTACCCTGCACGGTCGTCTCCCCCACCAGGTCGCCGCGCTCAACCGTCGCAGTCGCCCCATCGAAAGACTGCGGCGCGTCGGAAGCCGCACTCGATCCCTGGCAGGCGGACATCGTCAGCGCGCCGACCGCGAGGAGTGCCGTGGCAGCCACGGCGCGCGCGGATCGTGGTCGGTTCACTTGGCACCCCCGGCCTGCGCGAAGCACTTGTTCAGGGCGTCCTCGGGGATATCCGGCAGGTTCAGGCCCTCGCCGGGCTGGGGGTCCTTCACGTCGTAGCCGAGGCCGCGCAGGCATTCGGCTCCCTTCACCATGGCCTCGCGAACGGCCGGGTCGTTGGCGATATTGCCTTCGCCCGTCAGGTTCGACACCTTCATCATGCACTCGTTGAGGGCGTTGTTGAAGGCGTCGGAGGTGTCGTTGAGCTGGTCGGGGGTCAATCCCGTGTCGGGCACGTCGAAGCCCTTCTCACGCATGCACTGGGCGAAGACCAGGTTGGGGTCGTTGCTGGCCGCGTTCGAGCCCGCGCTCGGTGACTTGGTACTGGGCGAGGCGGGCGAATCGGTCGTTCCACACGCGCTCAGCGCCGCCGCCAGGGTGAGAGCGATAACTGCAAGGGCGCGCGTCTGCGGGCGAGTCTTCATTGAAACTCCTTGAAGAATTTTAGGGTGTGGGTCTCACTTCCAAGGATGATTACAGTCCACTTATCTGGAAGCTACCTGAAAACTATCAGAGAGCGCGCGCAGAATTTCATCAGACAACCCTAAGAGTCCAAAAACGAGGCCGTTTTCGCCTGGCCACAGCCCCGCGCCCCGCTCGGACCGGGGTGAGCGTGAACCCCGCCCAGGCCTCGTCGCCCCTTGACACATAGTGGGGCGGGGAACGCCTGCGCGTCCCCCGCCCCACTCCTCACCCGACGATCTATCCGTCAGGAGTCTTTGACTCAGTCCTCCACGACCTCTGCGTGAGCCATATTCGCCTTGAGGGTGGCGACGATTTCGCCGTGCTTCTTCTCGCTCAGGGTGACCTTGCGCGCGAAGACGAAGAACGCCAGGACGATGACGCCGAGGGGCGCGTAGAACGCCGCAGCCTTGAAGGTCTCGATGTTGGCGGTCGTCAGCAGGTCGGGGTTGACATCGTTAGTCATGGCGGCCGCGATGGCGACGAATCCGACAATGGAGTTCGACAAGGCACCGGCGATCTTGTCCAGCATGGGTCGCACCGAGAGGGTGACGGCTTCGTTGCGCTTGCCGGTCTTGAGCTGTCCGTACTCAACCGAGTCCGTGATCGTAAGGATCGCGGTCATCTGGATGCACGTGGCAGGCAGGTAGAAGAGCACAAGCGCGATGAAGACGACCGTGAGGTTCGTGGAGAAGAGGATGAACAGGACGTAGGCGATGGCCATGAGCGCCATACCGCCGAGGTAGAGGTAGCGGCGCGGCACGCGGCGGTTGATCGCCGGGTACAGGGGCGTCACAACCAGGCCGATGACGAAGGCGATGATGCCGACGACGGAGTAGATGTCGGGCAGGCGCAGCACGAACTTGAAGAGGTAGATCATGAAGCCCGTGGTCGCGACGTTCGCGATCGAGTAGAGGACGTAGGACAGGGAGACCCACAGGAGCTGATCGTTGCGTCCGATGGCCTGGAAGGCCTGCAGGGGGTTGGACTTGTCGCCCGGATCGCGCAGGACGCTTTCTTCCTCACGGGTGCCGAAGGCGACGGCCAGGCAGGTGACGATGCCGAGGAGCGCGATGACCGCACCAAATCCGGTCCAGCCCTCCTGGCTCTCAGAGCCAGCTCCGGCGAGGCCGCCGAAGAAGGCGACCACGGGGACGACGATGGCGGTGACGCCGTTGTAGCCGATCGAACCGGTGAAGGTACCCAAGGCGGTATAGACGCTTCGTTCCTCCGAGGAGGAGGACAGGGCGGGAATCATGCCCCAGTAGGAGATGTCGCGCAGCGAGTACAGGACGTCGAGCACCACGAAAACGATGATGAAGACGACGATGAAAACACCCTTGTTGACGTTGACCAGGCCAAAGAGTCCGGTGAAGATCGCGAAGAGCAGGATCGATGAGCCGACACCGCCGATCACCTGCCAGGGCTTGAAGCGGCCCCAGCGTGAGGTTGTGTTGTCGACCAGGTTCCCCAGGAGTGGGTCGATAAAGATCTCAGCGATGCGGATGATGAAGACGAGAGCCGTGATGATAGCGATCATCGCCTTAGCCTCGGAGTCCTCGTAGTCGCGGAACAGGGTCTGCGCCGCATAGTACGTGACAAAGAATGTCGACAGCGCGTTGTAGTACGCCGCCTGTCCCAGATTACCGATCGCATAGCAGATGCGCGATACCCAGCTCTTGTGTGCACCTCGTTCGTGCGACATGGTCCCTCTCCTTCGAAGCAACTCTTGTGTGGACACTTGTAAGTTAACGGATTTACCGGCGATGCGCAAGGGATTTTTCGATTATTAGCCCATGCATGGTTACGTTATTGCGTGCATGAGAAAAAGGGGCTACTCTGATGGCAGAGCAAGTTCGCTCCACCGCAATGTCGCACGTTCGGAGGTCACCGTGTCCCGCACCGCTCTTATCAACACGCCCAACCCAGCCTGGCTCCATGATCCGCAGGCCTTCGCTGTCAATCGACTGAGCGCCCGCTCGACGCACCGCTCCACAGCACCCAGCCAGAGCCTCGACGGCACCTGGGAGGTCGCACTCACCTCGGGCACCCGCGTGTCCCTCGGCTCTCCTACCGATGCATTCGATCAGGGCGACGTCCATTCCATACCCGTCCCCTCCACCCTCGAGACGCAGGGACTATGGCCACCGGCATACGTCAACATCCAGATGCCGTGGGACGGACATGAGGACCCTCAAGCCCCGGCCGCCCCCAGTGACTGCCGCGTCGCCGTCTACCGCCGTTCCTTCAACCTGGACGAGGCCGTGGCACAGACCCTGGATGTGCGCGGCAGCGTGCGAGTGCGATTCGACGGCTTCGCGACGGCCCTCTACATCTGGGTGGACGGCACGTTCATCGGCTACTGCGAGGACGGCTACACGGCCAGCGAATTCGACATCACGGAAGCGCTGTCGGGCGAGGCACAGACGCACGACATCGTCGTCGTGTGCTACGAGTACTCCAGCGCCTCATGGCTGGAGGACCAGGACTCGTGGCGCTTCCACGGCCTGTTCCGCTCAGTGTCCCTGGTGGCGTTGCCCGCAACCCATGTGGAGAACCTCGCGGCGCGCGCAGACTACGACGCGGCAACCGGAGAGGGTACGCTCACCGTCGCTGCGCACATCGAGGGCGCACTCGAAAACACGACGATCACCGCAGAGCTGAGCGAGTCAGACGGGCAGGTCATCTGGCACCACGACGGACCCGCGAGCGCCCAGCACCTCGACCTAGATGCGAAGCTAGCGGACGTGCAACCGTGGAGTGCGGAGTCCCCGTCGCTCTACACGTTGACGCTGACCCTCGAGGACGGGGACGGCGGCGTGGAGCGGGTAACCCAGCGGGTGGGCTTCCGGCGTTTCGAGATCGTCGACTCGGTCTTCACGCTCAACGGCCAGCGCCTGATCTTCCGCGGCTCGAACCGCCATGAGTTCAACGCACGCACGGGCCGCACGATGTCAATGGATGACATGATCGCGGACGTTAAGCTGTGCAAGCAGCTCAACATCAACGCGATTCGTACCAGTCACTACCCCAACGACACCCGTTTCCTGGACCTGTGCGACGAGTACGGTCTCTACGTCATCGACGAGGCAAACCTGGAGACGCACGGCTCGTGGTGCACGCCCGGTGACATCCCCACCCCCGCCACCGCGATTCCGGGTTCGAAGATGGAGTGGGAGGGCGCGTGTGTGGACCGCCTAGAGTCGATGGTTCGCCAAGACTATAACCACCCGTCCGTGCTCATTTGGTCGCTGGGCAATGAGTCGTTCGGCGGCGAGGTCTTCCGCTCGATGTATCAACGCTCGCACGAACTTGATCCGGCGCGTCCGGTCCACTACGAGGGGGTGACCTGGGACCGTGAGTTCGACGACGCCTCGGATATTGAGTCGCGCATGTATGCCCTACCCGACGCGATTGAGGAGTACCTGCGGGATAACCCGACGAAGCCCTACCTGTCGTGCGAGTACATGCACTCGATGGGTAACTCGGTGGGCGGCCTGCAGCTCTACACGGCCTTGGAGCGTTACCCCGCCTACGGAGGCGGTTTCATCTGGGATCTGGTTGATCAGGCGCTCTACCACGAGGCGACGGCCGGCTCGGGCGGTGAGTTCCTGGCGTACGGCGGTGATTTTGAGGATCGCCCCTGCGATTGGGAGTTTTCCTGCGACGGCATTCTCTTCGTCGATCGCACCCCGAAGCCCCAGGCGCAGGCCGTCAAGGCTCTCTACACTCCGGTGATACTCACCCCGAGCGCCGAGGAAATCCGAGTCAATGCGGTGGCTCTGCCCGCTGCTTTGTCGGATCTGCGTATCCGCGCTCGCGTGCTCGCCGACGGCGAGGTCGCATGGGAGGAGATGTATGAGGCCGTGGCTGCCCCTGGCGAGGAGAGCGCCGTGGCCGTGGGCTGGCCGAGCGACCTCCTGGCCGACACGCAGCACGAGATCGTCCTGGAGGCCGCGCTCGTCCTGGCCTCCGACACACCATGGTGTGAGGCCGGACACGTCGTGTCCGTTGGGCAAACGATCCACTCGCGTCCCGAGGTGGCCGACACCGCGCCTGCGGGCGGGGTCTCCTTTACGGTGGGCCGCTGGAACATCGGCATGCGCGAGGGTGACAACGAGGCGTTGCTGTCTCGCACGGCGGGCGGCATCGTCCAGTGGAAGCGCGGGGAGACGGCCATGGTGGCACGCCCACCGCGCCTGACCACATTCCGTCCGCTCACGGACAACGACCGCGGCTGCGGTCACGGCTTTGATCGCGCGTGCTGGACGACGGCTGGTGCCTACGCGCGCTGCGTGGGCACGCGCGTGGAGGAGGGACCCGGCAGCGTTGTCGTGACCTACGAGTACAAGCTCGCTGGTCTGGACGAGGTGATCGTTCCGGTCCGCTACGAGCTGCGCGTCGACGGCACGATCCGCCTGACCGCGACCTACCCGGGCGCGACAGGCCTACCGACCATGCCATGCTTCGGCGTGGAGTGGGCGCTCCCAGCTTCGATTGACCACCTGCGCTTCTACGGCCTCGGCCCCGTTGAGGCGTACGCGGATCGACTGGACGGTGCAACGCTGGGCGTGTGGGAGGCCAGCGCGGCGGAGGGCATCGCGCCCTACGCGGTGCCGCAGGAGTGCGGCTACCACCCGGGTACGCGCTGGTGCGAGGTGACTGACGCCGAGGGTCACGGCCTGCGCGTCGATGCCCACGGCGAGCTGGGCGTCTCGCTCCTGCCCTATTCCTCGGCGCAGATCGAGCAGGCCGCCCACTGGTGGGAGCTACCCGCACCCGAGGAGCGCGCGGCGACCTACCTGCGCCTCCTCACCGCACAGATGGGGGTCGGCGGCGACGACTCCTGGGGATCGCCGGTCCACGATGAGTTCCACGTCGACGCGAGCGGCACACAGGTGCTCGACGTGACGCTGTCCCTCATCTGACGCACGCGGGCGGCGGGGGTATGTTCCAATCCCCCGCCGCTCACCTGCGTCTGCGCCACTGTTAGGACTCGGACGCCTCCTCGGCGGGCACGAAACTCTGGCGCGCGACCAGGCGGGTTGACAGCAATATATGATGCTTGTGTTTGAAGCGACCCACAATCGAGTCGGACAGCAGCATCAGAGTCGTCTCCGCCAGCTCGGAGGGTTCGATCGCGTAGGAGCTGAGCGGCGGTGCCGTGTACTCGCAGACCTCCAGGTTGTCGATAGAGACGACCGCCACCTGATCGGGCACGCGGATCCCGCGTGCGAACAGCGCCTGGAGGACGCCGACAGCGAGTGAGTCCGCGGCAACCAGGAGCGCATCAGGCACCTTCTGGCCGCACGCATCAAGCAGCGCCTCGGTCTGCCGACGCCCGTTGTCCACAGTGAAAGGACCGGTCGCGAACACCAGGCCCTCAACCGGCATGTTCAGCAGGCGCGCCCACTCGTCGAACGCGATGGTTCGCGGGTCCTGGCAAAACAAGTGAGATCCCATCATGTGTCCGTCCCCGCCAATGAAACCGATGCGAGTCCGGCCCTGCTCGCGCAGCGCATAGATCGCTTCAATGACGGTCTGCTGCAGGTCGGGGCGCACGGAATGGAAGAGGGTGGGCGCGGGGTTAATGTCGATGAACACGCCGTGGGGAAGCGCCTCATGCAGCGTGGTCAGGTCTTCGCGCGTCAGGGGCGCGGGACCCAGCGAGACGAAACCGGAATACTCGTCGCTCGCGTCGATCAGTGAGCGCACGTCGGGGAAGAACGACAGGCTCATCATGTTCTCGATAGCGCGCTCGCTCAGCGCCTCGCGCACATCGGAAATAGGAATCACGCGGGCCGGGCGAAGAATCGAAGTTTTCCAGCACCGCAATCGTCTGGGGGATGCCGGAGCGAGAGGTGCGCAGCGCGTAGCCGAGTTCGTTGGCAACCTGGATCACGCGGTGGCGGGTCGACTCTTTCGCGGTGAAGCTGGGGTCACCGGATAAGACACGAGACACGGTCGCCTTCGAAAAGCCCGTCGCCTTCGCGATATCGCCAAGATTAACCATCGGCCCTATCCCCCAAACACCCTCTAGCCAACTCGTGACAGTCTAACCGACGCGGGACGTGCGAACGCGGATGAACGCCGCTCTACCCGGGGGTGTGTCGATGGACGAGGCCGTGGCTGGGTCTTCCTTCATCACTCGGCCCGCGCGACGCGCTTAGAGGCAGGAGGACTCGTCGTATTCGGCTTTGATGTCCTCGTGGTGACGGATGACCTCACGCACCATGAAGCCCAGGAACTTCTCGGCAAAGTCGGGGTCGAGGCCGGAGGAGGCGGCCAGCGTGCGCAGGCGCTCGACCTGGCGGGCCTCGCGGGCTGGGTCTGCGGGAGGCAGATCCAGGCGCGCCTTGATGTGCCCAACGCGCTGCGTGCAGCGGAAACGCTCGGCGAGAATGTGCACGAGCGCGGCGTCAATGTTGTCGATGGTGGCGCGAGCCTCGGCCAGCTCGGCGGGTACACCACTCACACCCCGGTCAGCGGAACCGGCAACCCGGGCTTCGTCTTGATTCTGCATGGAATCCTCCCGTTACGTCTCGACTGATCAGAAGTCTAGTGGGAGGACTCAGGCGCTGCGCTTACCTTCCGAGGAGCGTTCGGGATAAAGTTCGGCCTCGCCATAGCCTTCGACCAGATCGCGCGTGACGAGCACGCGGGCGACATCGTCGCGGCTAGGCAGGTCGAACATGAGATCAGAAAGTGTCTGTTCCATGATGGAGGACAGGCCGCGCGCGCCGGTCTTGCGTTCGTTCGCCAGAGTGGCGATAGCCAGGAGCGCGTCGTGGGTGAACTCCAGTTCCATACCGTCCAGCTCAAACAGGTGCTGGTACTGGCGCACGAGCGAGTTCGACGGTTCAGTCAGGACGCGGACCAGGTCTTCCTCCGTCAGCTCCTTCGTGGAGGTCAGGATGGGAAGTCGGCCAATGAACTCGGGGATCATGCCGAACTTGTGCAGATCCTCGGCGCTCACGGCCTCGTAGAGATCACCCATCTCCGAGGTGCTCTTCAGTTCGGACCCGAAGCCCGTGGAACGGCGGCCCAGGCGGGCCTTCACGATGTCTTCGATGCCAGCGAAGGCACCGGCGGCGATGAAGAGGATACCGGAGGTGTCGATCTCGAGGAACTGCTGGTGGGGGTGCTTGCGCCCGCCCGTGGGGGGCACGGAGGCGACCGTGCCTTCGATGATCTTCAGGAGGGCCTGTTGCACGCCTTCGCCCGACACGTCGCGGGTGATGGAGGCGTTCTCAGCCTTGCGGCCAATCTTGTCGATCTCGTCGACGTAGATGATGCCCTTCTCGGCCTTCTTGATGTCACCATCGGCCTCCTGAATGAGGCGCAGGAGAATGTTTTCCACGTCCTCGCCGACGTAGCCAGCCTCCGTCAGGGCGGTGGCGTCAACGATGGCGAAAGGCACGTCAAGCAGGCGGGCCAGGCAGCGCGCCAGGTGGGTCTTACCCGTGCCCGTGGGACCTAGCAGCAGAATGTTGGACTTCGTGCCCAGCATATCCTCGGCATTGCCGGCCTCACGCGAACGCACGCGCTTGTAGTGGTTATACACCGCGACCGAAAGGGCACGCTTCGCGCGATCCTGACCAATGACCCAAGTATTCAGGAATTCATTAATCTCGCGAGGCTTGGGAAGGGGGGCAGCAGCCGTCAACGCTTGCTGCGCGCCCAACTCTTCCTCAATAATCTCGTTACACAGCTCGATGCATTCGTCACAGATGTATGCGCCGGAGCCACCGATGAGCTTACGCACCTGCTTCTGACTCTTCCCGCAGAAAGAGCACTTGAGCAGTTCCGCGCCATCAGTCAGACGAGCCACGAGACCTCCTCAAAATTGAACGTTTTCCGTTCGGTCGAATATGTATTCGCACTTACTACAAAATAACCTAGTGCACAAGGGAGAAAAATCCATCGCGGCGCGCACATTGTTACGAAATGTTCACTTATCACAATACATCAGATCGTAACACGCATCACAGCAGACTTTCAACGCGCTCAATAAGAGGCTTTCCCGCAACATTGGTCGGACACCATGCCCTTATTTCGACAACGAGGCCGTGGCACCCGCCACGCGAAAACGCACGGGGAAGCCACGGCCTCGTCAATGACGACAGCGTCAGAGAGCCTTACGAGACTCAAGCACCTGATCGATCAGACCATACTCGGCCGCCTGCGGAGCAGTGAGGATCTTGTCGCGCTCGATGTCGCGGCGCACCTGCTCCACCGACTTACCCGAGTGGTACGAGATCGTGTCCTCAAGCCACGAACGCATACGGTCAATCTCGTCGGCGACGATCTGAATGTCCGAGGCCTGCCCCTGCATACCCTCCATCGCCGGCTGGTGAATGAGGATGCGAGCGTTAGGCAGCGCCAGACGCTTTCCGGGTGAACCAGCGGCCAGCAGCACGGCAGCTGCGGAGGCGGCCTGACCGAGGCACACCGTCTGCACCTGCGGCTTGATGTACTGCATCGTGTCGTAGATCGCCGTCAGCGCCGTGAAGGAGCCACCGGGCGAGTTGATGTACATGGTGATCAGCGAGTCGGGGTCCTGGGACTCCAGGACCAGCAGCTGCGCCATCACGTCATCGGCGCTGGCGTCATCCACCTGCACGCCCAGGAACACGATGCGATCCTCGAACAGCTTCGTGTACGGATTCTGACGGCGGAAACCGTAGGCCGTGCGCTCCTCGAAGTCGGGCAGCACGTAGCGGGCCTGCGGCATCTGGCGGGCAACCGCCTCAAAGTAGGGCTGAGTGCTCATCAGTTCTCTCCTCGCGTTCCGATCTCCTGCGGGCTGTCGATCACGCGATCAACGAAGCCGTACTCGAGGGCCTCCTGCGCGGTGAACCAGTGGTCACGATCACCATCGGCCTCCACCTGCTCGACAGTCTTGCCCGTGCGAGACGCGGTGATCGCCGCGAGTTCCTTCTTCATGCCCAGGATCAGGTCCGCGTTAATGCGGATCTCCGTCGCCGAGCCGCCAGCGCCACCCAGGGGCTGGTGCAGCAGCACGCGCGTGTGAGGCGTGATGTAACGCTTCCCAGGAGCACCTGCGGTCAGCAGGAACTGCCCCATCGACGCGGCCAGGCCCATGCCGACCGTGACGACGTCCGGCTTGATGTACTGCATCGTGTCGTAGATAGCCATGCCGGCCGTCACCGAACCGCCGGGCGAGTTGATGTACAGGTAGATGTCGCGGTCCGGATCCTCGGCCGCGAGCAGCAGCAGCTGCGCGCAGATCGCGTTCGCGTTCTCATCGCGGACCTCGCCGCCCAGCCAAATGATGCGCTCCTTGAGCAGGCGCTGGTAGACCGAGTCGCCCAGTCCCAGCTGCGAGCCATCGCCGGCAGCCCCGGTATTGTGCACGCTCACGCGTACCTCCTCGTCTGTTCGCGGGCCCAGGTGGCCCCATTGGTGTCAACCGTACCCGGTGCGCGGCCCGCAGCGCGCGCGCCGGGCCGCCGTTTCGCTGTCGGCACATGCGTTCGAGGGGCGAGGCCCAGGCCTCGCCCCTCGAGATTAGATCGGGGTGATCGTCAGTGCGACAGTCTCGCGCCCGCACTCACTCCTGCTCGTCGGCGACCTCGGTAATGATCTCCGCGCCCTCTTCGGTGGCGGGATCGGTGCCGAAGAACTTGGACAGATCAACGTCAGCGCCGTTGGTGTCCTTGACGGTGACGACCTTGAGGGCCTCGATGAGGGCCTTCGAGCGGCCGAGGTCAGCAACAACGTTCGACATCTGCTGGGGGGAAGAGAACAGCTGGTTGATGTCGATGCCGAAGTTCTGGGACATCTGGATCGCGTAGTCGATGAGTTCCTGCTGGGAGACCTGGACGTCGAACTTCTTGGCCAAGGCCTCGGAGAGCAGCTCGGTGCGAATCTCCTTCTCGACAGCCTCGCGAGCTTCCTTCTTCTCCTTGGGCTTGGCGTCCTCGCCCACGCGGTGCTCGACCTGGTGGTCGACCGCGGACTCGGGCAGAACGATCTCAACCTTGCCGAGGAGAACGTCGATCAGGGCGTCGCGCGCGGCGAGGGCCTGCTGGGACTCCTTGGACTCGGCGGCCTGCTTCTTGAGGTCTTCCTTGAGTTCGTCGATGGTGTCGAACTCGGAGACCATCTGAGCGAAGTCGTCGTCAGCCTTGGGCAGCTCGCGCGCCTTCATAGCCTTGACCGTGATGGTGACTTCAGCCTCTTCACCCTCGTGGTCGCCGCCCTTGAGCGTGGACGTGAAGGTGACCTCGTCGCCGGCCTTGGTGCCGCGCAGGGCGGTGTCCTGGCCGTCGAGCATGGTGCCAGAGCCGATCTCGTAGGAGACGTCAGAGGCGGAGTCAACCTGCTCGCCGTTGATGGTGGCAACCAGGTCGATGGTGGCGAAGTCGCCAGTCTTGGCCTTGCGGTTGATGGTCTTGAGGGTGGCGAAGCGGCCACGCAGGTCTTCGAGTTCCTTCTCCACGTCCTCGTCGGTGACCTCGGTGGGGGCAACCTCGACGACGATGGACTCGTCGATCTCGGGCAGCTCGAAGGCGGGGACCACGTCAACCTCGGCGGTGAAGACCAGCTGGCCGCCCTGGGGACCGGTCACGTTCGGGATCTCGGTGACGTCGACGGTCGGCTGAGCCATGGGGCGCAGGTCGTTCTCGTTGACGGCGTCGGAGTAGTGGCCGGGCAGGACCTGGTTGACGACCTGCTCGATGACGGCGGCGCGGCCGAAACGCTGGTCGATGATGCGCGGAGGCACGTGGCCCTTACGGAAGCCGGGGATGTTGACCTGTCCGGCGATCTCCTTGTACGCCTTGTCCATTTCGGACTTGAGTTCCTCAAAGGGAACCTCAACGGTCAGACGAACCTTGGTGGGCTCGAGGGTTTCGACGGTGCTCTTCACGTGCGTACGCTCCGTAGTCTACGAATAGGGGAACGCCCACTTCGGGCGCATAACAACTTGCTCAGTGTACGCCACGGCCCCGGCGATGTCTCTCTTCGCCGTGCCAAATCGGGCGTATGGACCCGATCACGGCCTGATCTCGTGCGCAATTACACACGCGTGACGTCTCGTGCGCCTGGGTGACGAGGCCGGAGCAGAGGCGTCGGGTCGCGTGTCCTCAGGTTGTCAGGTAGTGGGAACGGCCACGCACGACGGCGGCCAGACGCGCGCGAGGCACGTCGGCGACCTGACGCACGCCGCCGACGATAGCAGCGTGAGTAGCCCGGGCCTCGGAGTCGTCGACGGCGGTGAAGCGCGCTGTCACACGAGGCTGACCTGCGGCGATGGCGATGTCCCAGGATTCGAGTCGGGTGACGGCACGCGCCGCCTGCTCAACTTCTTCGGGGGCCCGGCCGGGTGCGAGGGTGGTGACCGTCATGATGGTGCGATAGGACGGCATGGCCTCTCCCCTGCTGACGTTTTGAGCGACAGTGCTGCCGCTGATGGTCGGGGTGACAGGATTTGAACCTGCGACCCTCTGCTCCCAAAGCAGATGCGCTACCAAGCTGCGCTACACCCCGAAGGACTCGTGTCCGATGCACCATCATACGGGAGTGGATGCTAAATGTCGCGCACGTGGACGTTTGACGCTAGGATCTTTCGTGTCCCCCTCGGGGGTACGCGGATGTAGCTCAATGGTAGAGCCTCTGCCTTCCAAGCAGATCACGCGGGTTCGATTCCCGTCATCCGCTCCAAAAGAACGTCACTCTGGATACAAAGGTTTCCGGCACGGCCAGGAACTATTCAGGGTGGTGTTTCGCTGTTCTGTGGCGGTTTTGGGGTGTTGAAGCCGGGTGTGTGGTGCCGTGGAGGAGTCCCTGACGGCGGCTGATCGGAGCCCCGGAGGGGTGACTCAGGGACTCGCTCGGTGCGTCGAGGCAGAAAGCGTCAAAAAGTGTGGCCTTGCGTCAAAAGGCTCAGCTCCGCGTCAAAAAGTACAGCCTCGCGCTCTCACAGATCAACCAGAAAACGACAAGGTCCCAAGGAACGCCCGGAGACCGAGTTTGAAAAACCGGGACATGCTGGATTTGGACCACGCGTGTGCTGAGGTAGTACTTCACCCTTGCTGGATCATTGTTTACATTAGCTACATTTTGTATCTTACAATTACCTGGTTATCCAAATAGGTAGGCTTACCTCAATCTCGAAGGAGCGCAATTAGGCTAAATCATAGTCGGATCTGAACATTCTAAAAGTTGCCCCTGCCGAACCTTGCATTCGGCTTAGCCTTATTGTACCATAGTGACGCAGGTAACTTTCTGTTACCCGAATATGTTCAGATTCTGAGAGATTGGACAAGTCATGGTCCCCTTTGACCTTGACACCCGTGCTGAAGAGGTTGAGGAAGCCGTTTGTCCTCAAATCGCCTCGAAGTTCCTGTGCACCCCTGGGCGCCCGACCGGCGGCATTGCACGCTTCACTACCCAGTGTACTAACGTCTGCAGCATCTCTGTTGGCTGCAAGCAGTTAGTAGCTTTGTCACACCAGTCGGCCCTGGAGGTAAGGCGTCCTAGGCCTTACCTCCAGGGCCGTTTTCTTTGAAAGGTAGGCCATGCCAGCTATATCGGTAACTGATTTGTCGGTTGGGTACAAGAATTCCCCAGTAGTGAGCGGTATTAACTTGCAGCTAAATACTGGCAGGATAATCTGCCTCCTTGGACCAAATGGAGCAGGTAAAACCACCTTAATGAAACGCTCCTCGGTCGGATAAAACCAGTAAGTGGCCACATTAGATACGATCAGACAGACATTAGCGAAATGTCAGCTGCAATCGACCATCCAAGCCACTTTCCATATCTGAGTGGTAAACAAAATGTACAGGTCGTCGCGGCATTCTGGGGTCTGGATGTTGATCCTGAGTCGGCCTTGGATAGTGTGGGCATAGTCCGCGCTGCCCACGGGCGGAAAGCCAAGGACTACTCGACCGGCATGAAGGAACGGCTGGAGCTTTGTCTTGCTTTATTATCTAGACCAAAATTTTTGTTCCTTGATGAGCCACAGAATGGTTTGGATCCAGATGGCATGATCTCCTTGTCTGCGACGCTTCGTCGTTATCGGGACGAAGGGAACTGCGTTGTAATATCAACGCACCTCCTCCATGAGATTCAAGGCGTCCCGGATGAGTGTGTCGTAGTTCGTAACGGCAAAGCTTTGCATATCCCCGACCTCAACGGCGTGAATCTCGCGGACCTATATCACCGGAGGTAGGGCCATGCCAATCACTTCAGCTATCCGTGCTTTGCTTACTTACTATTGGAATATCTGGTATTTTCTCGCGGCTATCTTGGGCTCAATGGCGTCGCTATTCCTCGGCGCATGGATTTCAAGTGAGGCAAGCGGAACTCCAATAACAGGGGGATACAGCTTCTTCTTTACTGGAACGCAGCCACTGATTTCCCTCGCATTACTCTTTATACTTGATGCTAGGGTTTCCGAGGTCCACTATGGGGGTTTGCCTCGGCAGGTATACATTGCTTGGTTACCTAGCGTCCTGCGCACTATCTGTCGAACGCTTTTAATAATTCTTGTGAACCTGCTTAGTGTGCTGTTATTCGATCTAACAATGGTTTTGTCTGGTTCGAAGATGCACTCAGGGCTAGCGACCCTGCTTTGCTTCCTTACCTTCCAAAGTATACTAATTGCTCTGATCTACTCAACATTAGAAAGTCTCTCAAGACCTCCGGCTGCCGCGGTAATTTCAGGTGTTCTTCTGTACTTCTGGATAGTGCTACCCCGTAACCTAGCTGACAATGCTACCCCATACATATCAAACGCCGTCCACTTGGTAGGGCTGAATCTCAATGGTACCACAAACTCGTTCGTAGATATCCAGGAGCAATCAAATTTGGGTTTCTCTGCGCTTATCCCGATAGCAATCCTAATTATTATCTATGTTCTTGTGACTAGGTTTCGAAGTGAAGGAGCATTAAGAAAATGAAGTTTTTGTGTTCTATCGAGCGAATCGCAATCATTCGTTGGGTCACGATTGCTTATATCGGTGCACTAGTTCTTCCGGTGCTGTTTCTCCGTTATGGAAATATCATTGCCGTAGCGCAATCCGCGTTACTCATCGCGCTCCCAATTGCCACGGCAGGTCTAGCTTTATCGCATGCTAAGGTCCCTGCCTCGTATGTCTCGTTTAGTATTCACGATAAAGTTCTACTCCGGTTCATTGCTAAATCGCTGCTTCTCGCACAAGTAGTTAACCTTTGTTTGAGTCTGCTTTATGTCTCTATCATTGGCAAGCTTGTTAATGAGCCACTGTCGAGTCATACTGCTTTAGTACTTGTTTTCTCTTCAGTTGTGCTAACTCTGGCCTGTTTTGCGCTTCGGCTTTGGACTACTTCATTAGTTTCATGGATTGTTATCATCTTTTTTGTGGTGGCAGGTCTTCCGATTAGCACAGGTGATTTTGCAAACTCACCTGTTTTGTTTGCTGTCGTTCCCACGACTTGGGTTTCAAAAGGTGCCACCTTTGGCTATATATTTTCTACCGGGATTCTGTTGGCTGCGATAAGTTCGGGGTTTTTACTGAGGTCGGTGAAACGTGCATAGTTATACTATGCTTGGAAAATCGCATGTGAGGATAGCTGCACTTCCAACGGATAGGTTTCCAAGTGACGGCAAAGCGGTCTCATGAGCGCGCCCCAGGCCCGAGAATTCTCACTCCTGGCCGCGTACCAGCCCAGCACGCAATCGGGTGTTTGGGCGATAAGCACCACAGCGTTTCGGCCCAGGTGAATGCCGTCGACGACAATGACCTCATGAACCTCATCGACGATCAGGCTGAACGGCCATAACTGCCACAACGGCTCACAACGCCTACGAAACGAACGGCCCCCACCAGGCATGTCCCCCTGACGGCGACGGCCAAGGAGCCAGGCCAAGAACTCATCAAGGTGCTTCGCCGTGGAGTCGATTTCGTTCAGCGTCGTGATTTGACAGGGTTTACACCGCCAACGCTGACGACCTGTTGACGTCTTACCGTGACGGATCATGGGACAGCCACACACAGGCCCGCGATGCAGTATTCACAGGAACGAGGCAAACACGACCAACTAAACGTGACTTTCCCGCGCGACAAAGCCAAAAAGTCACCCCTCCAGCAACACGCAGAGTCGTATAACCCCATTGACAGCATCCTCGCTGATAAAAATGGCCCCGATCATTTGTGCATTGCTGACGCAAGAGGCCTGACCGGGGATCTGTTACTGGAAGGCTACAACAATCTACCTGTCGTCAGCAAGTAGGTTCAGCATGATCTCGGGCTAGCCGTAGCACAACACACTTCAACGACAGAACACAGGTAGCTGATACCCACGGATGCAGGAATCTCCGAGCGTGGCATCGCCAAGCAATCGGGAAGCACCGGGCCAAGTGGCCCGAGGCTTTCGCGTCCCCCTCACGCTCACGCGGTCTCGGGGAACGTGGAGGTGTCGATGACATAGCGGTAGCGCACGCGCGAATCCACGATGTTGTCGTAGGCCTCCGTGATGTCCTCACCGGTGATCATTTCGACCTGCGGGATGACGCCGTGCTCGGCACAGAAGTCCAGCATCTCCTGAGTTTCGGCGATGCCGCCGATCTGGGAGCCAGCGAAAGACTTGCCGCCGTTCACGAAGGCGCGCAGCGGCAGCGAGACGGGCTCGGTGGGCAAGCCCACATCGACGAAGACGCCGTAGGGACGCAGGGCGGCCATGTATCCGGCGTAGTCGAGGCCGTCGGCAGACACGGTGCACAGATCAGGTCGAAGGAACCGCGCAGGGATTCAAGCACGCCGTCCTCGCTGGTCGCGTAGAAGTGGTCGGCACCGAAGCGGCGGGCGTCGGCTTCCTTTGAGCGACCGTGGGAGATGACCGAGACGTCCGCTCCCATGGCCTTGGCGATCTGCACGCCCACGTGTCCGAGGCCTCCCAGACCCAGGATGGCCACGCGCGAACCGGGACCCACGTTGTAATGCTTCAGCGGCGAGTAGGTGGTGATGCCGGCGCACAGGAGAGGGGCGCAGGCCGCAAAATCCAGCTCGAACGGGATATGGAGCGCAAAGTCCTCGCGTACCGTGAAGCCCCGCGAGTATCCTCCTGTCGTCGGGTTGCCCTCGGCGTCGGCGCGGTAGGTCCACAGGGCTCCAGGCGTCGAGGTGCACCACTGCTCGTAGCCGGACTCGCACATCTCGCAAGTGCCGCACGAGCCGACCAAGCAGCCCACGCCCACACGGTCCCCCACCTTGAAGGTCGTCACGCCGGGGCCGACCTTGGCGACGGTTCCGACGAACTCATGGCCGGGCACGAGCGGATAGGACACGGGACCCCACTCGCCGCGGGCGGAATGGATGTCAGAGTGGCAAATGCCCGCGTAGGCAACATCGAAGTAGATCTCGCCCTCGCCCGGCTCACGAATGTCGATCTGCAGGGGATGGAACTGGGTGGTGGCATCGTCGCAACCGTAGGCGATTACGCTGGGCATCACAACTCCTTTGTCCAATCAATTCGGGATGACACAAGCATACTGCAACAAAAAGCCCCGACGCCGAAGCGCCGGGGCATTGGGGTGGCTGACGGGACTCGAACCCGCGACGTCCTGGACCACAACCAGGTGCTCTACCAACTGAACTACAGCCACCATCGCGTCGCCTTGAAGGCAACGGGTAGAGCTTAGCACTACCCAGACGAGCTTGAAAACTCGAGAGACACCTTCGCGGCGGTGGCGTGCATCACCAATGGGCGCGCGAGGAGATCGCGTCAGCGAAATTGCCCAGGGCACCCGGCGTCGAGCCGAGGTAGAGGTCTGCGTCCACGAGGGAGACCTCCATAACCAGGAAGGATCCCTTGCCGTCGGGAACCAGGTCCACGCGGTTGAAGAGGAACAGCTCGTCGTGACCCAGGCGGGCTCGCACGTAGTCGTGCAGGACGCGGCGGATCTGCTCACCCCATGTCCACGCGACGGAGTCGGCGGCCTCGGCGGTCACCACGGCCTCGTGCATCTCGGGGTTGGTGACGGAGGCGGGGTGCAGGGCCGAGCGCTTCTCAACGGCGTGGGAGACCAGGCCATTGAAAAAAACGAGTGAAATCTCGCCATGCAGGTCGATTTCCTCGACGTAGCGCTGGAGCATGACGGAGCGCCCCTCGCCCAGCAAGCCCTGCACCTGGCGCATGGCGGCCTGACGCTGACAGATGTCCACAGTGGTGTAGCGGCCGATATCACGCACGCCGGAAGACACGGCAGGCTTGACGACGAACTCGCCGAAGGCCGGGAAGCGCGTGTGGATCTGGTGCTTGGTGAGCTTCTGGGAGGGTTCAAGCCAGCTCGTCGGAATCGTCGGCAGCCCCATCGCCGCGAGTTCCTTCAGGTAGTGCTTGTCTGTGTTCCAGTTGAGCACGTCCTTCGAGTTCTGCACGCGGTGCAGCTGGCGCGTCCACTCCAGGAAGGCGGGACGATCCTGCGCGTAGTCGGAGACAGAGCGGACGACGACCATGCCAGCATCGGCCCAGTCAACGTCGGGATCATTCCAGACTTTGATCTGCGGGTCGCATCCGCGCGACGCCAGTTCGTCAAGCAGTCCTTCTTCGCCGGGGAAGAGATTGGGCAGTGCCTGACACGTCACCAGCGTGACTTTAGGCTTGGTCGTCATGTGGGTCCTTTAGGGTCGGGATTGTGAGAATGGACGAGGTCGGGGCGCGGCCGCGGGACACGCGCAGATGCGGGTCACCGCGGCCGTTCCCTCAGCGCAGCCCCAGGGGGCGCTGCGACGCTTCGGTGAGCAGTTCGCTGAGCAGGTCCGGGTAGGACACGCCGGCGGCCGCCCACATCTGCGGGTACATCGAAATGGGCGTGAATCCGGGCAGCGTGTTCACTTCGTTGATGATGACGGTGTCTGTGTCCTCGTTGAGGAAGAAGTCGACGCGGGCCAGGCCCTCGCATTCGAGGGCATCGAAGGCACGCCACGCGGTCTCGCGAATGCGCTGAGCGTAGGCGGGAGGCACGTCGGCCGGGCAGGACAGACCAACGACGTCGTCCACGTACTTGTGTTCGTAGTCGTAGAACTCGCCTTCGGGCACAACGATCTCGCCCAGCGGCGAGGTGCCGCTTTGCCAGTCGGGGCGCGAGCCGAGCACGCCGCACTCGACCTCGCGGCCGGTCACGGAGGCCTCGACGATGATGCGCGGGTCGTGGTTTGCGGCTTCCTTGATGGCGACGGGCAGATCTTCGCGGCAGGTGACGCGCGAGATGCCGACGGAGGAGCCGGCGCGACAGGGCTTGACGAAGACGGGGAAGCCGAGGCGCTCGATGCGGTCCATGCACGAGGCGGGGTCGCTCTCCCACTGACGGGCAGTAATGCAAACCCAGCGGCCTACGTCGATACCGGCGGCGGCGAGCACCGTCTTGGTCAGGTGCTTGTCCATGGAAATCGCCGAGGAGGTCACGCCGCATCCGACGTAGCGCACGTCGGCCATCTCGAAGAGGCCTTGGATCGTGCCGTCCTCACCGTAGGGGCCGTGCAGGAGCGGGAAGACGATATCGACGTGGCCGAGGTCTTCGACGCCCACGACGCGGGAGTCCTTATCCGAGGGGTCGCCGTCGTAGGTGAGTTCGACGAGGTTGCCCTCGCCCGGCGTGAGGGCCACGCGGGTAGAACCCGCTGTCACAGTCTGTCCCTTGCCGTCCTTGAATGCCCACGCCGACGGGTCGTCGGCGACGCGCACCCACTGGCCGTCCCGCGTGATACCCAGCGGGATCACGTCCCACTTGGTGCGGTCGATGGCCGTGAGGATGCCGGCAGCCGTGGCGCAAGAGATTTCGTGTTCGGAGGAGCGTCCACCGAAAATGATGAGGACGCGAGGACGAGTTGGTGCAGTCATGGGTCCAAGCCTACCGCGCGTCAGGCTTTCCCCGCCCGCGCGTGCACCTTTTAGACCAGTTCGATCTTCCACCCATCCATCTTCTGCGGGCGTGCCAAGAGCATGCGGCCCATGTCTGCGATGGTCGCGCGTCCCTCGACAACTTCTACGACAGCGCTGGTGATCGGCATGTCAACGCTGACGGAGGCGGCGACCTGGAGGATCGGCCCCGCCGAAGCGACGCCTTCGACGACGCCCGGGGACAGGGCCATGGCCTCGTCCAGGCTCATGCCCGAGCCGAGCCGGTGACCCAGGGAGAAGTTACGCGACAGGCGCGAGGAGCAGGTCGCGACGAGGTCTCCGATACCGGACAGGCCCGCGAAGGTCGCGGGGTCGGCCCCCAGGGCGGTACCGAGCCGGGTCATCTCGGCCAGGCCGCGTGTGATGAGGGTCGAACGCGTGTTGATGCCCAGACCCATGCCCTCAGCGGCACCAATGGCGACGGCGATGACGTTCTTCGTCGCACCCGCCATCTCGGTTCCCACCACGTCGGCTGAGACGTAGGGGCGGAAGTAGGAGTTGTGGCAGGTCCGCGCGATCTCCTTGGCCAGCTCGACATCGGTGGAGGCGACGACCGTCGCGGTGGGCTGGCGCTCAGCGATTTCGCGCGACAGGTTCGGGCCGGAGAGCACGGCGATGCGGCTGTGGGGCACACCCGAGGCGTCGGCGATGATCTCGTCGACGCGCTTGAGGGTGCCCAATTCGAGGCCCTTAGCCAGGGACAGCAGGGCCACGTCGGGCACGAAGGACGCGCGTGCGGCTTCCAGCGTCGCGCGCACGGCCTTGACGGGGACGGCAACGACGACCAGCGGTTTACCTGCCACCACCTCTGCGATATCCGTCGTGGCCGTAATACGCTCAGACAGCGTGATGCCCGGCAGATACGTCGGGTTTTCGCGACCGTTGATAAACGAAATCGTGTCGGTGTTGCGCCCCCACATGGTGACGTCCACGCCCGCATCCGCAAGCACCTGAGCGAATGTCGTACCCCACGCTCCCGTTCCCAGGACCGCTGCTGTTGTCATACTCATCGTGACCTCCCTGTCCAGCTCAGTCTACTAGGGTGGGAAAACTGTCACACCCCATGGAGAGGCTTTGTCTCACCGCCGGGCACGCCGCCGCTATCCTCGCGCTCGCCGCCTGCGCGCCCGCGTCCCCGCAGGTGCAGGCGAGCACACGGCCCGCCCCGGCCTCGTCCGTTCAGGTCTCCTCCCCCACCCTCCAGTCGGGTGCAACCGGCGAGGCGAGCAATCCGGGCCTGGACGTGACAAAGCCGATCAACGCGGACACCTGGACGTCGTCGATATCCGGGACTAGCCCTTCTTCTTGGCGGCCTTAGCCTGCTCTTCCTCCCACCAGGGGCCAGCCTGCGTGGCGGGGTCCCACACGGTGTCGGGCACGGGCAGTCCGCGCAGCTGGCCGACGCCCTCACGCACCGCCTGAAGGATGCGCGCCGTCGCTGCGTTGACCGCGTCGTGGTCCTCGGATCCGGCGGGGCCGATCAGGTCAGACAGGTCGACGGGCGCGCCGAAGTGATAGGAGATGCGCCGACCCGGACGCATATCCATGCCCTTAGCGTTGTAGGGGGCCATGATGTCCTGCGGACCCCACTGGGACAGGGGGATAACGGTGACGCCCGTGTCGAGGGCCAGGCGGGCGGCACCCGACTTGAACTCCATCGGCCACTGGTCCGGGTCACGCGTAAGCGTTCCCTCAGGGTAGATACCGACGACCTCGCCTGCCTCCAAGGCTTCGCGCGTGGGTGCCAGGACAGCCGAGGGATTCGAATCACGGTTGACGGGAATCAGACCCATGCCCTTGATGATCCAGCCGAACACCGGGACGGAAAACATCGACTTCTTCGCCAGGAACCGCACCGCGGTGTTGCGCTTCATGAAATACCAGCACAGACACAGGGGATCGACGTTCGAGAGGTGGTTGGAAACCAACAGGAAACCACCCTCCGTGGGGAGGTTCTCCTCGCCGGTGACGGTGAACTTCACCCAGGGGGTCATGATGGGCGTCAGCACGCCCTTCGCGAAGGCGTAGAAGCCGGAAACTGCACTCATAGGCCCATTCTAGGGGGACCACTCCCCCACAGCGCAAAACCCGTGCTCTGTCTTACGGAGCAACCGAGCGCAGCTCACACGCACGGTGGGCGCGCCGCACGCGATGACAAGCTCAGACCAGGACGGAGACGACGCCGGGAGCCACGTCCACGGTGAAAGGAACCGACGCAACCCGATCCCCGTCCGCCATCGCGATCATGCCGGCGGGTGCCACGAAAGACACCATGCGCGCGGGCTCAACCTCGATGGCCGGGTGGTTCTTCGCCCGACCACCCACGACACGGGCCAAGATCGGCAGGGCACGCGCGACCGACATCGGACCCACGTGACACACCTCGAGGATGCCGTCGCTCATGTCCGACGACTCCACCAGCGTGATACCCCCACCAAAGCGCCCCGAATTCGACACGGAGGCAAGCCAACCGCTCAAGTCACGTTCGCGGCCGTCCACCGTCGCAATGATCTCAGTGGGTTCGTGCGAGGCCAGGGCCGCGAAAGCGCCATAGCCGTAGGCCAGCGGCCCCGACGTCAGCGACGACTCATTCGCCAAAATGTTCGCGCGCGCGTCCAAACCCACCGACACGACGCCGAGCGCCAGGCGCACACCGTCGCGCGAGCGCACCCACATGCCGTCCAGGGGGCGTACACGCTTCGCCAGCAAGTCCGCGCTATGGCGGACCCGCCCAGCCACGGCCTCGTTCCCCGAGGGGGCGGACGCAAAGCCGAGACGAGCCAGATCCCGAGCACGCGCCAAGGGGTCGGTGCCGATACCGAGCGCACGGCACAGATCGTTACCGCGCCCGCCCGGCATGGGCGCGAAGATGGCACTGGACTCGTGGCACCCGCGCGCGACCGCACTCAGGTAGCCGTCCCCGCCCAGGGCCGCCACGATCGTGTCGGCGGCTACCTGGCCGGCGAGAGCCGCCGGGTCGTCCCCGGGCGTCGTCAGGCGAACAGCGACCTCCCAGCCGCCGCTGCGCAAAATCCGCACGATGCGCGGCCCCAGGCGCACGCTGCGCCCGCCCGCCGACATCGACGAGACCAGCAACAGAATGCTGCGACGCACTCCCCGCCCGGCCATGTGCTCAGGCGTCCAGGTAGCGCACGTGCGCATCCAGCTTGTGGAGCTTGCGCGTGAAGTGCTCGTAGCCGCGCGAAATCACGTCGATACCGGACACGGTGGATGTGCCCGTCGCGGTCAGCGCGGCGATCAGGTGCGAGAACCCGCCGCGCAGGTCCGGGACCACGATATCCGCGCTGTGCAGCGGGGTCGGACCCGAGATAACCGCCGAGTGATAGTAGTTCTTCTGGCCGAAGCGACAGGGCGTGCCGCCCAGGCACTCGCGGTAGACCTGAATGTTCGCGCCCATCTTGCGCAGCGCCTGGGTAAAGCCGAAGCGGTTCTCGTACACGGTCTCGTGAACGATGGACAGACCCTCGGCCTGCGTGAGCGCCACCACCAGGGGCTGTTGCCAGTCGGTCATGAATCCAGGGTGCACGGCCGTCTCAAGCGCGATCGAGTGCAGCGGCTCACCCGGGTGGTAGAAGCGGATGCCATCGGCGTCAATATCGAAGGCACCGCCCACCTTGCGGAAGGTGTTGAGGAACGTCGTCATGTCGGGCTGATGGGCACCACGCACATAGATGTCACCGCGGGTGGCAAGGGCAGCCGCTCCCCACGAAGCCGCCTCGATGCGATCCGGCAGGGCCGTGTGGCGGTAGCCGGTCAGCTTGGCCACGCCCTCGATTCGGATGGTGCGATCCGTGTCCACGGAGATGATCGCGCCCATCTTCTGCAGGACGTTGATCAGGTCAAGGATCTCAGGCTCGATGGCCGCGCCCTTCAGGGTCGTGATGCCCTCGTTGCGCACGGCTGTCAGCAGGGTCTGCTCGGTCGCGCCGACGGACGGGAAGGGCAGCTCGATGATCGCGCCGTGCAGGCCCGTGGAGGGTCGCTTGATGTGCACGCCGTCGGGCTGCTTATCAATGATTGCGCCGAACTTGCGCAGCGTATCGAGGTGGAAGTCGATGGGGCGACCGCCGATCGCGCATCCGCCCAGCTCGGGGATGAAGGCCTCGCCCAGCTGGTGCAGGAGCGGGCCGCAGAACAGGATCGGGATACGCGAGGCACCCGCGAGCGTATCGATATCCGAACGCGAGGCGATCTTGACGTTGGAGGTGTCCATACGCAGCGTGCCGCGGTCCTGATCAAAGTCGATTTCGACGCCGTGCAAGCTCAGCAGATTCGAGACGACGTCGGTGTCGCGGATGAGCGGGACATTGTAGAGCTCGGAGGGGGTGTCGGCCAGCAGCGACGCGACCATGGCCTTCGGCACGAAGTTCTTGGCACCGCGAACGGTGATCTCTCCGTGGAGGGGATGACCGCCTTCGACTTGCAGGATGGATGGCATGGGGGAACTCCTCAATATGACGTAACTGGCCCCTACTCTAGCTAGGTAGGGGCCAGTGTGCGCAGTGCGTTCAGTCGCGGGCGGACAAAACCTCTTGCTTTGGTAAGAATTTCGCCGGCAGCGTGCGCGGCTTGAAGGAGGGACGCGCGGCCTCGTAAGTCTCGATCTCCTTCTCGTGGCGCAGGGTGAGGGCGATGTCGTCCAACCCTTCCATGAGCGTCCAGCGCACGTAGTCGTCGATCTGGAAGGTGCCCGAGATCGCACCGGCGCGCCAGGTCTTGTCCTCCAAGGAGACGGTGACCTCGGTGCCGGGTTCGGCCTCGAGGAGCTTCCACAGGGACTCGCAGTCCTCCTGGGAGATGATGCCGGTCACCAGGCCCTGCTTACCGGAGTTGCCGCGGAAAATATCGGCGAACTTGGGGGCCAGGACGACGCGGAAGCCGTAGTCCTTGAGCGCCCACACGGCGTGTTCACGCGAGGAGCCGGTGCCGAAATCGGGTCCGGCGATGAGGACGGAGCCGTTCTTGTAAGCGTCCTGGTTGAGGACGAAGTCGGGATCGTTCCTCCACGCGGCGAAGAGGGCATCCTCGAAGCCCGTGCGGGTGACGCGCTTCAAGTAAACGGCGGGGATGATCTGGTCGGTGTCGACGTTGGAGCGGCGCAGCGGGACGCCGACGCCGGTGTGGGTAATGAACTTTTCCATGGTGCGTCAGTCTTTTCTTCCGTGGGGGACGAGGCCGTGGCCCTCCCCCGTGATCGGGTGGCGGAGGGCGGGCCTCAGAGGTCGGCCGGGGAGGACAGGGTGCCTCGCACGGCGGTGGCAGCCGCGACGAGCGGGGACACCAGGTGCGTGCGGCTGCCCTTGCCCTGGCGGCCTTCGAAGTTTCGGTTGGACGTAGAGGCCGAGCGGTCTCCCGCGTTCATGGTGTCAGGGTTCATACCCAGGCACATGGAGCAGCCGGCGTTGCGCCATTCGGCACCGAAGTCCGTGAAGATCTTGTCGAGGCCCTCAGCCTCGGCCTGCAGGCGCACGCGGGCGGAGCCGGGCACGACCATGACGCGCACACCATCGGCCTTGTGGCGTCCCTTGACGACACTGGCGGCGGCGCGCAAGTCTTCGATGCGGCCGTTCGTGCAGCTGCCGATGAAGACCGTGTTGACGGCGATCTCGCGCATCGGGGTGCCGGCCTTGAGATCCATGTACTCCAGGGCGCGCTCGGCGGCCGCGCGGGCGGTCTCATCGGTGAAGTCTTCCGGGCTGGGGACTGCGGCCGACAGTGGAACGCCCTGGCCGGGGTTGGTGCCCCAGGTGACGAAGGGCTCGATGTCAGCGGCCTCGAGGACGACCTCGGCGTCAAAAACGGCGTCCTCGTCGGAGGCCAGGGAGGACCAGTACTCAACGGCGCGGTCCCAGTCTTCGCCCTCGGGGGCGTGGGGGCGGCCCTTGATGTAGTCGAAGGTCGTCTGGTCGGGGGCGATCATGCCGGCGCGGGCACCCGCCTCAATCGACATGTTACAGATCGTCATGCGGCCCTCCATGGAGAGCTCGCGGATCGCCTGCCCACGGTATTCCAGGACGTAGCCCTGGCCGCCGCCGGTGCCGATCTTAGCGATGACAGCGAGGATGATGTCCTTCGCGGTCGAGCCTGCGGGCAGGGAGCCGTTGACCGTGATCGCCATGGTCTTGAAGGGGGCCATCGGCAGGGTCTGGGTCGCGAGCACGTGCTCGACCTGGCTGGTGCCGATACCGAAGGCCAGTGCGCCGAAGGCACCGTGCGTGGAGGTGTGGGAGTCGCCGCACACGATCGTCATGCCGGGCTGGGTGAGGCCCAGCTGGGGGCCGACGACGTGAACGATGCCCTGATCGGCGTCGCCCAGGGAGTGCAGGCGTACGCCGAACTCCTCGGCATTCTTGCGCAGCGTGTCGATCTGCGTGCGGCTCGTGATGTCTGCAATGGGCTGGTCAATGTTGACGGTCGGCGTGTTGTGATCCTCCGTCGCGATCGTCAGATCGGGGCGGCGAACCTTGCGTCCGGCCAGGCGCAAGCCCTCGAAGGCCTGGGGACTCGTGACCTCATGCACCAGGTGGAGGTCGATGTACAGCAGGTCGGGCGCGCCGTTCTCACCCTTGGAGACGATGTGGTCGCGCCACACCTTTTCGGCCATCGTTCCGCTCATTGTTCCTCCTCTAGCCTCCCTTTTGGAGACACTGTGTCAGTCATGCTTCGAACCCAATCGAAGCGCTTTGACCGCGTGTCAACCGCCCCGATCTCACGTCTCGGACACTCCTTTGACCTGTTTCACTATCCGGCAGTTTGCCATCTCAATTAATGAGATATTAAATAGTTGTATGGACGAGCAAACATCCAGTGGCGTTGGCGTTCTCGATAAAGCTGCGCTGGTTCTCAGCGCTCTCGAAGCGGGACCCGCAACCCTCGCACAACTTGTCACCAGTACCGGGCTTGCACGCCCGACTGCTCACCGTCTGGCTGTCGCCCTCGAATATCACCGCATGGTAGCCCGCGACATGCAGGGCCGTTTCATTCTGGGTCCCCGCCTTCAGGAACTCTCCTCCGCGGCTGGCGAAGACCGCCTCCTCCAGGCTTCCATGCCTGTCCTTCAAGCCCTACGCGATCACACCAAGGAATCCTCCCAGCTCTTCCGTCGCCAGGGCGACTACCGCGTGTGCGTCGCGGCCTCCGAACGCGAAATGGGCCTACGTGACTCGATCCCCGTGGGCGCCACGCTCTCCATGAGCGCCGGATCTGCCGCCCAGGTACTGCTCGCCTGGGAAGAACCCGACCGCCTGCACCGAGGCCTGTACGGCGCTTCCTTCAACGCAACCATGCTCTCCGAGGTACGCCGACGCGGCTGGGCGCAGTCCGTGGGCGAGCGCGAACCCGGCGTCGCCTCTGTCTCCGCACCCGTGCGCGGGCCGTCGGGTCGAGTCCTGGCTGCCCTGTCAATCTCCGGCCCCATCGAGCGCATGGGCCGCCAGCCGGGCCGCCAGCACGGCCCATCAGTGATGGCCGCCGCCAACAGGCTCTCCGAGTTTCTCGCCACCGTCGAGGACGCTGCCGACCTCTGAGCGGCAAAAGCCGCGAACAACGCAAACGGGCGGGCCGGGACGACTGAGTCGTCCCGGCCCGCCCGCGTATCGCCGCTGGCACCTCAGGGCACGAGGCGCCCGTTGGCGTCAAAGGTATAGGCGGTGCCATCCACGACGACACGGCCCGTCACCATCGCCCCGGAGGGCTGGCAGTAGAACCAGGATTCGCCGTCCTTGACCCAGCCGGACGCCATATGGCCATCACCCGTCAAGAAGTACCAGGTGCCGCCCAGCTTCAGCCAGCCGGTCGCCATCGCGCCACTGCCGTGCAGGTAATACCAGGTATCACCCAGGTGCTGCCAGCCGGTCGCCATCTCGCCGGAACCACTCAGGTAGTACCAGGTTCCGTCGTCATCAAGCCAGCCGATGGCCATGACCCCCGTCTCCGGATCCAGGTAGTACCAGGAGCCGCCCGTCGCGGTCCAGCCGGTCGCCATCGGTCCCTCGGGAGCGTAGTAGCGCCACAGGCCCTCTTCCTTGTCCCAGCCGGTCTTCATCCAACCGGCTGCGTCGAAGGCGTAGGTCTCACCGCCTAACTGAACGCGCTCATTCGCAGGGAACGTGCCGTCCGGGTAGCTCAGCCACCAGCGCCCGTCAGCCGCGCGCATCCACGTGCCATCCTCGGCGATGGGACCAGGTTCAACCCGCTCCCCCGCTGCCTGTGTGAAGACAGCGACCGTGCGTGCGGGGACCGTGACGACACCCGTCTTCGCCGAGAAGGATGCCTCCTTGACGATAGAGTCAGCGCCCGTGGCCTGAGCGTCATGCAGCTTAAAAACACGACCAGCCAGGCCGTCGACGCGCTGCGTCAGCTGCTTGTCCGTCGCGTTAAACACGACGAGCGCGCCGTCAAGGGCCGGATCAACGTCCGTCCCAGCCCCGGCCTCGTCGTTGATGAGCATCATGATCGTCCCATCCACGGCCTCGGGGCCGGAGTTCGGGAAGGTCACCTTCTGGTTGATGAGCTCAGCACTGCCCAGCGTGAACAGGCGCGAAGACGAACGCACACGCAGGAAATCCATCGCGATCTCCGAGGAGGCGTCGATCTGCTCCGGGGTCGGCTTCAGATCGGGATTCTCCAGCAGGGGACGCATATGGTCCCAGGCCGCGCCGTTCTTCGACTTGACGGGCAGGCCGCGGCCGAAGCCATTGTCCTTCATCGTCCAGTCAATCGCGTTGAAGTGATCACCGGAGTTGAAGGAATCACGATCCAAGGACTTCGAACGCAGCATCTCTGTGCCCGACGCCCAGAACGAGGGCGACTGAGCCAATGCCACGGAGGCCTGACTGATCAGCGACATGCGCACGCGGTGCTCCATCGGAGCGTCCGCGGGCATCTTGTAGGTCACCAGATCGAAGAGCGTCTCATTGTCGTGGGCGTCCACGTAGTTGACGTTCTCCGCAGGCTGGGACGCGAACCCCGCGCCCTGACCGTTGTAGTCCAGCTGCGACCCCTTCACGGTCTGACCGTCGTAAGTCGTCAGCGTGTAGTCCTTCAGGTTGCCCGCCAGACCCAGCTTCACGAGATCCACGCGATGCAGGTAGTCCGCGCGACGCTCCGCGTCGGAACGTGTGTCGAGGCCGTTGAAGTCCGAGAACGCGCCCGAACCGAAGCCCTGCATGACGCGGTGATCGTCATCGAAGGGGCCGCCGCCGTGGACCGCATCGCGCAGACGGTCGTTGAACGCGCCGATGCCGGTGCCGTCCAGCTGGCCCTGCGTGGCCTGCGTGAACAGCGCGTTGTTCGCGACCTCACCGAAGTTCCAGCCCTCGCCGTAGATGTAGAGTCGCGATCCGTCCACGCCGTCCTTCTCGAGGGTGAGCTGCGAGAGGGCCTCCTTGGCACGCTTCATCTCTTCGGCCGGGTGGTGACCCATCAGGTCGAAGCGGAAGCCGTCGACGTGGTAGTACTTCGCCCAGTGAATCATCGAGTCGATCATGAGGCGTTCACTCATGACATTCTCGGTAGCAACATTCGAACAACACGTCGATGTCTCGACTTCACCGGAGGCGCTCAGACGCTGGTAGTAGCCCGGAACGACGCGGTCGAGCACCGAGTGAGCATCTTGGCCTGCGGCCGGCGTGTGGTTGTAGACCTGGTCGAGGACGACCTGCATACCGATGTAGTGCAGACCGCCGACCATGGAACGGAACTCGCGGATACGCGCGCCGCCGTTCTGGTGCCACACGGTCGCGTACGATCCCTCGGGGGCCATCCAGTGCAGCGGGTCGTACCCCCAGTTGTAGGCGTCCTGATCAGCCACCGCGGACACCGCCGCCTGTTGAGCCTCGTCCGCAGGGCCAGCGTCCTTCGGGATCGCAGGGACCAGCTGCTCGGAGCGCTTCTCAGGAATCGTCGCAATATCGAAGGTCGGCAGGAGGTGCACCGTATTCATGCCCGCAGATGCCAGCTCCGTCAGGTGGCGCATGCCGTTGGACTGGTACTGCGTAAACGCCATGTAGGTGCCGCGCATGTCCTCGGGGACAGACTTGTCAGCCGCCGAGAAGTCGCGCACGTGCAGCTCGTAGATGGAGCGCTGTGCGTCGTCCTCGATGACGGGGGCTTTAGTGCTCTTCCAACCGTAGGGGGCAATTGCGGGGTTATCCATGTTGACGGCAACCGAGCGCGTCGAATTCGCGGTCAGGCCCACCGAGTAGGGGTCAGTCACCTGATTAGTCTCCACGGCACCGGTGGAGGGCACGTAGACGCGCACCTCCCACAGGTACTGGGCCCCTTCGGTGATGGCACCGTCGGCATTGTCGACGCTCCAGCGTCCGTCGTCGGTGCGCGTCGCCGCGGTCCGCACGGGCGCGCCCGACACCTCGGGGTCAGCGCCCCTCGGAGTACGCGTGTTCCACGACAGCAGGGTCACGTCCTTGGCGGTGGGGGCCCACAGGGCGAAGGTCGGCTTGCCCGCGTCGTTCCATCCCACGCCGTACGAGGCCTGGGCGGCCTTGGGGGCATAGATGGAGTCGAGCGCAGGGGCGATCTGCACGCCCGTGAAGGCATTCACAGTCTCGCCGGACTTCTGCGCGAGCATCACCTGTCCGGTGAGCGCCTCGCCCGCCCCGGCCTCGTCGAAGGGGGCCTTCAGGGCGATATAGCCGTTGAGGTTCGGGTGAGCCATCGTGACGTCCGCGGGCAGGTCGCCGGCGACGGTCAGCGGCGTGAGGGTCGCTCCGGTGATAGCACCGTCCGTCAGAGCGGCACCCCCCTCGGGCGCGGTGACCAGCTCGTAACTCAGCTTCGCGGAGCCGTCAAGGACCTGGGCGCGTGTGACTCCCTGGGGAAGCAGCGAAGTCGGCCACGCCAGGGTTGTGGCATTGACCCAGTAAGCGCGCTGCTCGCCGACGCCGACAACGGGAACGTCAGCGGAGGCGATGTCCAGCTTGTGGGTCGCGGAATCGTAGGTGAATGTCACGAGCTTGTTCGCCTTCGTCGCAAACTGGTAGTTAGCACCACCGGCGGCACCATCTTGCCCGTAGTTCTCATCCCACGAGCCGCCGACAGCAACCTTCAGCTCGTACGTGCCCTCAGGCAGTGCCCTCGTCTCGTAGGTGTAGGTGCCCCCGCCCACAGGCTCCATGAGCGGGGCCAGGCATTCAGGCTTCCAGTTGTCGGCGCAACCCAGGTCCTTTTGGAAGGAACCCGGAAGCGTCACCATCTGGTCGGAGACGTTATTCCACACGCGGTGAGTCGCGTGGTTGTAGTAGAAGGTGACCGCAGTCTCTTCCTTCAGAGAGTAGGCGATGTTCGCTCCCCCGGCTGCTCCTCCTTGGCCGTAGGAGGCATCCCACGAGCCGCCCTCGGCGACCTTGTACTCGTAGTCCCCCGCGGGCAGAGTGAAAGTCGCGGTGTAGACGCCCGTCGCGTCGCGTGTCAAAGCGGCCTTGGCACAGTCGGGAGCCCAGTCGGCGTCACACCCCATCGCCTTGTTATGGTTACCGGGGATTGTCACCAGGAGGTCGTCGCCACCGGTCGCACCCTCCGTGTCGACGGCCTCCGCACCCGCGTCCTGATTTGTTGCCTCCTCCCCTGGCTCAGCCCAGGCTGCCGGGAGCGCGCCCCCCATCAGCGCAAGCGCAGCGCCTACGCCCAGGGCTCGACGCAGCAGCGTCCTGTTGTGTCGGTCTGTCACGAAAGACTCCCTCGTCCAAAACGATCCCCCCTACGGGGGCTGGTTACAAGGTTAGACACTGTGTAACGGTGAGCAAAGTTTTCTGCAAAGCACAAGAAAAACCGCGGCATCGCGGTAAACAAAAACCTCGCCACCGCAACGGTGACGAGGTTCGTGGTACCCCCAACCGGATTTGAACCGGTGTTAACGCCGTGAGAGGGCGTCGTCCTAGGCCGCTAGACGATGGGGGCCTCGATTCAGTTATGAATCCGTACCCCCAACCGGATTTGAACCGGTGTTAACGCCGTGAGAGGGCGTCGTCCTAGGCCGCTAGACGATGGGGGCCTCGACTGAAACTGACGCTTCAGATCGCTGGGGTACCAGGACTCGAACCTAGAATGGCTGAACCAGAATCAGCTGTGTTGCCAATTACACCATACCCCATTGGGTATCACCCGCTTCGTTCTCACGTCGCTGGCGACAGGAGATAACTGTAGCGGAGCCTCGCTCGCATGCCAAATCGAAAGCCAGTGGTAACGGTCACTCTCATTAATCGGGTGGTAGGGCGGGTCGTACCGCAGGGTTGGGCCACCCCGTTCCGCACGTAAACCCCCTCTTCCGCACGTAAACCCCCCGTTCCGCACGTAAACCCCCCGTTCCGCACGTAAACCCCCTGTTCCGCACGTGGGCGACCACGCCCACACTCCGATTAGCGGGTTCACGTGCGGAAGAGGGGCCAACCTCCGAGAGGCCCGCTGCCACAACGAGCCCATACGACGCCGAACGACGCGTGCGCACATGACGATGCCCCGGCCTCGTCCCATGAACAGGCGACGAGGCCGGGGCCGAGCAACGCTCTCAGGCCAGGGAGGCGCGCAGGGCGCGCAGGCGGGCCAGCGAAGAGTCGCGGCCCAGGATCTCCATGGACTCGAACAGCGGCGGGGAGACCTGGCGGCCGGTCACGGCGACGCGCAGCGGCCCGAAGGCCAGGCGGGGCTTGACGCCCATCTCGTCGACGATGCGAGCACGCAGCGACTCCTCAAGGGAAGCGGTCGTGAACTCGGTCAGGCCCTCGACGGTCTCGATGGCGGCGTCCAGAACGTCCGCCGCGTTGTCCTTGAGCTTGGAGACGGCCTTCTCATCCATCTCCAGCGCGTCGTCGGCGACGAAAAGGAAGCCGAGCATACCGGAGGCCTCACCGAGGACCTGGATGCGTGTCTGAACGAGCGGGGCGGCCTCGGCGAGGATCTCGCGCTCACGATCGTTGAGCGCCTCGAAGGAGTCGGCCGACACCAGCTCGTCACGATGCAGGAAGGGCACCAGGCGAGCCCGGAAATCCTCGCCGTCCAGCAAGCGAATGTGCTCGGCGTTGATGGCGATGGCCTTCTTCTGGTCGAAGCGCGCCGGGTTCGGGTTCACGTCCGAGATGTCAAAGGCCTGAGCCATCTCCTCCATGGAGAAAATGTCGCGATCCGGGGCGATCGACCAGCCCAGGAGGGCCAGGTAGTTGTTGAGACCCTCGGGGATCATGCCGGCTGCCTTGTGGAGCAGCAGGTTCGACTCGGGGTCACGCTTGGACAGCTTCTTGTTACCCTCGCCCATGACGTAGGGCAGGTGACCGAAGCGCGGCATGAACTTCGCGACGCCAATGGCCTCGAGCGCGCGGTACAGGACGATCTGGCGAGGCGTAGAAGACAGCAGATCCTCACCGCGCAGCACGTGAGTGATCTCCATGAGCGCGTCGTCAATCGGGTTCACCAGCGTGTAGAGCGGGTGACCGTTGGCGCGCACGATGACGTAGTCCGGCACCGAGCCAGCCTTGAAGGTGATCTCGCCGCGGATCAGGTCCGTGAACGTGATGTCCTCGTCGGGCATGCGCAGGCGCAGGACCGGCTTGCGGCCCTCGGCGCGGTAAGCCGCGACCTGCTCCTCCGTCAGGTCGCGATCAAAGCCGTCGTAACCGAGCTTCGGATCCTCACCCTTGGCGCGGTGACGGTCCTCGATCTCCTCGGGGGTCGAGTAGGACTCGTAGGCGTAGCCGGCCTCAAGCAGGCGCGCGGCCACGTCACGGTAGATGTCCATGCGCTCGCTCTGGCGGTAGGGGCCGTGCGGTCCGCCCTTACCGACACCCTCGTCCCAGTCGAGGCCCAACCACTGCAGGGACTCGATGATCTGATCGAAGGACTCCTGGGAGTCGCGGGCGGCATCCGTGTCTTCGATACGGAAGACGAAGGTTCCTCCCGTGTGGCGGGCGTAGGCCCAGTTAAACAGGCACGTGCGGACCATGCCGACGTGAGGGGTTCCAGTGGGCGAGGGGCAGAAGCGGACGCGAACGTCGGCGCCGGTGGCAGTTGTTTCACTCATGATTCCCCCATCCTACTCCAGAGGCGCTGTTGCATTTGCTTGATGGGCGGGTGCGCTGCGACGCGAGGTGAGACCGCGTATACCATGGTTGCTTTACCGGGATCGGCGCGCGCCGTATCCACCGACTCATCCAGGAGAACACCGTGTCCGTTCAACTCTTTTCCGACTCCCACCTCTACCGCACCGGCTCGCTGAAATGGACGGGCATCACGACCGCGAGCGGTGAGCCGACGATTGGCGCGTGGATCGCGGAGATGGACTTCGGGACAGCCCCGGGGGTCGCCGATGCGATGAAGGGCGCGATTGACGACGGTCTGCTGGGCTACCAGCCGACCTGGCTGGAGCCTCGCATCGCGGGCGCGACTGCGGAGTTCCAGAAGCGTCGCTTCGGCTGGGACGTGGACGCCTCGCAGGTGCGCCTCATTGCCTCGGTCCTGCCCGCGCTCGAGGCAACGATTGATCACCTGGTGCGCCCGGGAGCACCGATCATCGTACCGACGCCCGCCTACATGCCCTTCCTGACGATTCCGGGCAAGTTCGACCACCCCGTCATCGAGGTCCCCTCGCTGCGCGGCACGCGCGCCGGCGGGCACGGCTGGGCGCTCGACCTGGAGGGGATCCGCGCGGGTCTCGAGGCCGGGGCTGGCCTCGTCATCCTGTGTAACCCGTGGAACCCGGTTGGCCGCGTCCTGCGCGAGGATGAGCTGCGTGCCCTGCACGACGTGGTCTCCGACTACGACGCGCTCGTGTTCTCCGACGAGATCCACTCCCCCCTCGTGTTGGACGAGCAGATTCCCTTCGTCTCCTACGCGAGCCTCGGCCCTTCGTTTGCCTCCCACACGGTGACGGCGACCGCCGCGTCGAAGGGCTGGAACATCGCGGGCCTGCCCTCCGCGCAGGTCATCCTGCCCGACGAGGCGCTGCGCGAGCGCTGGGACGTGTTCGCCGCCGACGTGCGCCACGACGCCAACGTTATCGGCACGCTCGGCACCATCGCTGCCTACGAGCACGGCGATGCCTGGCAGCGCGAGGTCAAGGACCTGATCCGCTCGAACGTTGACCTGGTGGAGCACGCTCTCGCGGACACCCCAATCGACTTCGTGCGCCCTGAGGGCACCTACCTGACCTGGTGGGGCTTCGCGGGCATCGACCTGGGACCCCTCTCCCCCGCCGCGACGCTGCGCGAACGCGCCCACATCGGCGCCAACGAGGGACGCACCCTGGGCACCGACTACGCCTCGTGGGCGCGCATCAACCTGGCGTGCGCCCCCGACGTCGCGTCGCGGATCGTCGAGCGTGTCCTCGCCCTGCTCTGATTGGTTTTTCGTATAACACGAGGCCGTGGCCGGGAACGGTGGACATCCACCCCCGGCCACGGCCTCGTTTGTCTCTGTGCGTGCACTCAGGCTTTCAGGGCCGCCTCGATGCCAGCGACCACGGTCTGGCGGGCCGCGGAGGCCGCCTCGACGACGGCGGCCGGGTCCGTGGGCGCGTCGGCGAACGACAGGTCGGAAACGACCGACATGCCGGCGACGCGCACGCCCAAGGCATGCAGGGTGAGGGCTTCCATGACGGTCGACATGCCCACGCAGTCAACGCCAAGGCCCGCGAGGATCCGGGTTTCAGCCATCGTCTGGTACTCGGGGCCACGCAGGATCGCGTAGACGCCCTCACGCTGGCACACACCGCGCAACACATCCGTCATCTGAGCGTCCCACACGGTTGACACGTCCAGGAACAGCGGGCCGTCGAAGGGCGAGGTGCCGCTGAGGTTCCCATGGTCAGTGATCGCCATGACGTCGCCGAGGTTCCAAGGCCGCAGACAGCCGTTCGCGTTCGTGAGGACCGCGCGGCTGATCCCCGCCGCAACAGCGGCACGGGCGAGAGCCGTGACGGGGCGGGCGCCCCGCCCCTCGTAGAGGTGCGTGCGGCCCGTAGCCACGAGAACCACTCCCCTACGCGCCTCGTAGGCGCGCAGCTCGCCACCGTGCCCGTCCGCGACCGGGGCGACGACGCCGGGGATCTCGCCCAGGGGCACGGTGGCCGCGGGGGCTCCCCAGGCCTCGTCGAGAGCGTCAGCCAGGCCTGAGCCGAGCACAACGAGGGCATCGGGACGTCCCGCGAGGTCAGTGAGGACCCGGGCAGCTGCCACGGCCTCGTCATCCAGGAGAGCCTGCGTGAAACGCGGGTCGACGCTCATTGCTCGCCTTCTTCCGCGCCCTGCGCGTACGTGCGCGAGGCCAACTTCTCCTGCGCGCGCACGCGGCCCGCGCTGGTCACCCAGTAGCCGACGAAGCCCACGACCATCGCCAGGAGAATACCGATATTGGCACCCGCCCAATCGCCCTCGCGACCGCCCAGCGGGCCGAGGAGGTAGCCCTGCCAGGACAGCCAGGAAGCGCTCGCATTGACGACGAGGCCCCAGCCCACCAGCGAACCAACGACCAGCGAGGCGACCGCGCCCCAGTTCACCGAGCCGTAGCGGCCAGAGGGAGTGAAGAGCGAAGGCTCGTCGTAGTCCTTGTGGCGCAGCGCGATGTCCGCCAGCATGACGCCGCCCCACGCGGCGATGACGACGCCCAGGGTCGTCAGGAACGCCGTGAAGGGCGTCAGGAAGGAATCCGCAAAGAACACGACGACGATTGTCCCGACCGTCATGATCGTGCCGTCAATCGCGGTGGCCACCGGGCGCGAGACGGGCACACCCGTGGCCAGCAGCGACAGGCCCGAGGAGTAGATGTCCATGACGATGCCGCCAATCAGACCCAGGATCGCGACCAGTGCGAAAGGAATGAGGAACCAGGTCGGCAGCAGCGTGGTAAGCGCGCCGATCGGGTCACCGCCGATGGCCTCGGACAGGGATTCGTCGGCCAAGCCGACCAGGAGGATACCGAAGAAGACCAGGATGACCGTGGGCAGCGCCGCGCCCACCGTCGTCCACCCGACCACGCCCTTTGTCGAGGCCTCGCGCGGCAGGTAGCGCGAGTAATCGGCGGCCGCGTTAATCCAGCCGAAGCCAAAACCCACGAGGAGCATACAGCCCGCTCCGAGCACCGCGGTCAGGGGTGCCGCGGGGCGCGAGGAGAGGACCGCGAAGTCAATCGTCGGAGCGACCAGCACCAGGTAGATGATCGTCAGGGCCGCAGTGGCCCACGTGATCCACGTCTGGACCTTCATGATCGCCTCGAAACCGAGGATGCCCGAGCCGGCCGCCAGAACGACAACGAGGATCAGGGCAAGGATCTGAGCGACGACGTGATTCGTAAAGCCCAGCGCCCCCATGACCGTGGCCGTGGCCTGGACGGCCATGATCGCCAGGAAGGTCTCCCAGCCCACCGTCAAGATCCACGAGATCGCGGCAGACACGCGGTTGCCGTTGAAGCCGAAAGCAGCGCGCGAGAGCACAAGGGTCGGCGCGGAGCCACGCTTGCCCGCAATCGCGATGAAGCCGCACACGAGGAAGGACAGGGTCACGCCCACGAGGGACACGACGATGGCCTGGGCGAGGGAGAGCCCGAAGCCGAGGACCCACGATCCCCACGAGATGCCCAGGACCGAGATATTCGCCGCGAACCACGGCATGAACAGGTCGGAGGGTTTTCCCTTGCGATCGGATTCTGGAATGACGTCCAGGCCGGCCATTTCGACGGCCAGCGCGCCCGATGACTGCGGTTCGCTCACGGTGTGCTCCTATGTGACGGAGATATTGTCAGAACGACGTAATCCTATCACACAGGTCACACGTTCATGCTCGGACGACGGGATTCATCAGGCTCCCAATCCCCTCAATCTCGATCTCCACGCGATCACCCGCATCCACGCGCCCGCAGCCCGCGGGGGCACCCGTGACAATAACGTCGCCGGGCAGCAGCGTCATCTGGTGGGACACGTAGGAAACCAGCTCGAAGGGGTTCCAGATCATGTGCGCGGTCGAGCTGTCCTGCGCCTTCTCCCCATTCAGGTAGGAGCGGATCGCCAGGTTCGTGACGTCGAGGGTGGGATCGACCGTGATCCACGGACCCAGCGGGCAGGAGGTGTCGAAGGACTTGCCGCGCGCCCAGGGCCCGCCCGTCATCGCGTCGCGGGCGGTGACGTCGTTGGCAACCGTGTAGCCGAGAATCACCTGAGGCGCGTCCGAGGCACTCACGTCCTTGGCCAGGGACTTGATGACGATGGCGAGTTCGCCCTCGAAAGCCACGTCATCCGACCACGCGGGGATCGCAATCGGGTCGTCGGGCCCGATCACCGAGGTGTTGGCCTTCAGGAACATCGGCGGCTCGGGGCGCTCGTCGGCCGGAATCGGCGTATCCGAGTAGTTGTTTCCGATGCCCACGACCTTCGAGCGCGGGATCACCGGGGAGAGCAGCCGGACCTCGTCCAGCTCGTAGATCTGGCCGGAAGGCTCCACCGGCGAGAACAGCGGGTCGCCCTTGAGGCCGACAATCCGCTTCGATCCCTCCTCGAGAGCACCATAGACCGGGTTCGTTCCATCGGAAAAACGTGCGATTCTCATGGCAGTAGCCTAACCCGCGAGCAGCCCAGCGTCGGGTGAAGCGCCGACGGTTTCGAGGCCTCGGCGAGGATAGGAGGTAGACGAGGCCGGGGAACGGAGGCGGGAATGACGCGAGTCCGGCACGCGAGGGGCGTGCCGGACTCGGAGAGGCGTCGGGTGCGTGAGGCACAAAGTGTGCCCCGCGGACCTGATTTTCTCTCTGTCAGTGCTTCTTGTTCTTGGGGCGCTTCCAGACATTGCCCGGGACATCGCGCGGCAGGAGCGGGTTGTTGTGGCCGACGAAGACGGGATCCTCGATGCCAGCCTTGCGCTGCGCCTGGTAGTCCTTGAGCGCGCCAACGACCCAACGCGACAGGAAGATGAGGGCGACCAAGTTGGTGATCGTCATGACGGCCATCGCGATGTCGACGGCATTCCACACGACGTCCAGGCTCAGCAGCGCGCCGACCGTGGCCGACACGACACACACGACGCGCACGGTCCAGGTCGCCCAGGGCGCGTCACCAAACACGAAGGACATGTTCGTGTCGGAGTAGACGTAGGCCGCGATCACCGAGGAGTAGGCCAGGACAAAGATCAGGATCGCCATGGGCACGATCGTCCAGGCACCCAGCTCGTTGGCGACAGCCAGGGTCGTCAGGTTCGAAGGATCCACGCCGTCGCCGCCCCACACCTCGGGACCCGCGAGCAGGATGACGAAGGCGGTCGCGGTGCACACGACGATGGTGTCGATGAAGACGCCCAGGGACTGGATGAGGCCCTGGCACACCGGGTGCGACACGGTCGCGGTCGCGGCGGCGTTGGGAGCGGTACCTTGGCCGGCCTCGTTGGAGAAGAGGCCGCGCTTGGTGCCGTTGATCATCGCGGCGACGATGCCGCCCCCCAGTCCGCCGACCGTGGCCTGGGCGGAGAAGGCGGAGGTGAAGATCTGGCCGAGCACGCTGCCGAACTGAGAGAGGTTCATCAGGCAGATGATCGCGACCATGATGACGTAGATCGTTGCCATGATCGGGGCCATCCACTCAGTGACGCGCGCGACGGTGCGGATACCACCGAAGATGACCATCGCTGAGAAGACGAAGATCAGGCCAGCGATCGTCAGCTGCGCGGCCGAGAAGCCACCGGCCCCCTGGAGGGGCTGCTTAGCGGCCTCGCCGAAGGCACTAGTCAGCGTGCCCGCGATAGCGTTGGACTGCACGGAGGTGATGACGATACCGCAGGTCACGACGGTGATGACGGCGAAGATATTGGCCAGCACGCGGTTTTTCATGCCGCGCTTCATGTAGTAGGCGGGGCCGCCACGGAAGGAGCCGTCGGAGTGCTTCACCTTGAAGATCTGGGCGAGCGTCGCCTCGAAGAATGCGGTGCCCATGCCGACCAAGGCAACGACCCACATCCAGAAGATCGCGCCGGGACCACCCATGAGGAGGGCGGCGGCCACGCCGAACACGTTGCCGATACCCACGCGCGCGGCCAGCGAAATCGCGAAAGCCTGGAAGGACGAGATGCCGCCGTCTGCGCCCTTGCGCGACCCCAGGACGGTGCGGATCATCTCCGGGAAAAGGCGCACCTGCACGAAAAGGGAACGGGCCGTCAGGAACAGGCCCACCCCGATCAGGACGTAAATCGTCACGTTCAACGTGATCCAGTCGGCGATGGCCTTTTCAAGCAGGGCGAATTGTTCCACAGGAACCTCCCGGGGTGTCTATCGACGAGGCCGTGGTTGCGTCGCGGGGCCTCGCGCACTTCGCGGGACGCGCCCGCGCGTTGTATGGGACCCGTTCATCTTGCCACAGGGCTTCGCGCCCGGCAGGCGACGTCTCGCCGTGCGCCCACCCGCGCGCGTCCGTCTGACCGGCCCCGGCCTCGTCGATGAGCTGCGGGAAGGGCCCGGCGGTGCGGGGACGCAGACGAGGGCGGGGTCTGGGACAATGGGGGTATGAGCGCGACTTTGAACGAGATCCTGGACGACCTGGAGGACGAGGGGCGGCTGGGCGACGACGACGCCCTGTACGAGGCCTTCACATCCTGGGCCGAGAGCACCGGGCGTCCGCTCTACCCCCATCAGGAGGAGGCCCTGGTGGAGATCCTGGCGGGCAACCACGTCATCGCGGCAACCCCCACGGGTTCGGGTAAGTCGATGATCGCGCTCGCCGCGCACTTCACGTCGATGGCGCATGGGGGCCGCTCGTACTACACGGCGCCGCTCAAGGCCCTGGTGTCGGAGAAGTTTTTTGATCTGGTGTCCCTGTTCGGCGCGGACAACGTCGGCATGGTGACCGGCGATGTCTCGCTGAATGCCGACGCGCCCATCATCTGCTGCACGGCTGAGATCCTGGCGAATCAGTCGCTGCGCGAGGGGCCGACGCTGGACGCGGACATGATCGTCATGGACGAGTTCCACTTCTACGGGGATCGCCAGCGCGGCTGGGCGTGGCAGGTGCCGCTCCTGGAGCTGCGGACCCCGCAGGTGGTGGCGATGAGCGCGACGCTGGGCGACACGACGCGTTTCGAGCGCGCGTGGAAGGAACGCACCGGGCGCGACGTGTCCCTCATCGACGACGCGGAGCGCCCCGTACCCCTCGAGTTCGAGTACGTCGTGGACCGCCTGCCCGACACGGTCGAGCGGCTGCTGGGCGAGGGCCGTTGGCCCGTCTACATCGTGCACTTCTCCCAGCGCGACGCCGTGGCGACCGCGCAGTCCTTTGACCGCTCCTCGCTGATTTCGCCCGAGCAGAAGAAGGCAATCGCCGCCCAGCTGGCGGGCGTGTCGTTTACGAAGGGCTTCGGACAGACCCTCAAGTCGCTGCTCGCTCAGGGCATCGGCGTACACCACGCGGGCATGTTGCCGCGCTACCGCCGCCTCGTCGAGCGCCTCACGCAGGCGGGCCTGCTGCCGATCGTGTGCGGCACGGACACCCTGGGCGTGGGCATCAACGTGCCGATCCGCACAGTGCTGATGACATCGCTCGTGAAGTACGACGGTCGGCGCATGCGCCACGTGAGCGCGCGCGAGTTCCACCAGATCGCGGGCCGCGCGGGCCGCGCCGGCTTCGACACGGTCGGTTTCGTGCGCGTCCTGGCACCCGAGCACGAGGTCGACGCCGCCCGTGAGCGCGCACGCCTGAGCGCCGCTCAGGAGGCCGCACGCGACGCACGCGAGGCTAAGCGCGCGGCGAAGAAGTCCGCGAAGAAGCGCAAGGGCCCCGGCGCGGGCGAGATCTCGTGGACGCGCTCGACGTTCGAGCGCCTGGTGGACGCCGCCCCCGAGCAGCTCACGAGCCGTTTTGAGATGACGCACGCGATGGTCCTCAACGTGCTGGCCGGGGCACCCGCGGCTGGGCGAGACCCGGGCGAGCACCTCGTGTGGCTGGCGCGTAACAACGACGATCCGCCCACGGATCGCAACCCGCACCAGCGCCGCCTGGGTGAGATCTACACGTCGATGAAGCAGGCGGGCGTCGTCGAGCATGTCTCTTCTGCTGAGGCCTCGGCGTCGGGTGAGCCTCGCCTGCGCGCGGCCACCGACCTGCCGGATGACTTCGCGCTCAACCAGCCGCTCTCCCCCTTCGCGCTGGCGGCGCTCGAGCTGCTGGACCCGGACTCCCCGACTTTCGCCCTGGACGTCGTGTCGGTCATCGAGTCGGTCCTGGAAGACCCGCGCCCACTCCTGTTCGCGCAGGAGAAGGCGGCGCGCGCCGAGGCCGTGGCCGCGATGAAGGCGCAGGGCATGGAGTACGACGAGCGCATGGCCGCCCTGGAGGAGGTCACGTGGCCGCGCCCGCTGGCCGATCTGCTGGGGGACGCGTTCGCGGTGTACCTGCACGCGAACCCGTGGATCGAGGACCAGGAGATTTCCCCGAAGTCGGTCGTGCGCGAGATGATCGAGAACGCGCTGACCTTCACGGGGATCGTGGGCCGCTACGACGTGGGCCGCTCCGAGGGCATCGTGCTGCGCTACCTGACGGACGCGTACCGAGCACTGCGCCAGATCGTGCCGGACGAGCTGATGAACGACGAGCTGCGCTCGATCATTGCGTGGCTGTCCGCCCTAATCCGCGCGGTCGACTCCTCGCTGCTGGACGAGTGGGAGGCCATGTCCACGGGCCAGGCCCTCCCCGCGTCCGATGGCGACGGCACGGAGGGCGCGGAGCTGGCGTTTGGCGCGCGGGAGGACGGGACAGTTCCCTTCAGCGCGAACCGTCACGCGTTCCGCACGGCAATCCGTGTCGCACTGTTCGAGCGCGTGGAGGCGATGAGCCGCGACAACGTCGAGGCCTTGGCGCGCCTGGACGAGGCCTCGCGCACCCCGGTGGTCGCACCGTGGGGCGAGGACGAGTGGGACACGGTGCTCGAGCGCTACTGGGCGGAGCACGAGTGGATCGGCATCGACCAGCGGGCGCGCGCCCTGTCGCTGTGCGCGCTGAACGAGGCCCCGACCCGCGAGGACGTGCTGGAGCTGGCTCCCGCTGTGGTGTCGTCAGATGTCGAGCGCGCCCAAGCTGCGCGCATCGAGGCGATCGCGGACGCGGTGGATCAGGCTGCGCCGGGCACGTTCTGGCTGGCCACGCAGACCCTGTTCGACTCGGAGGAGGACATGGACTGGCGCATCGTCGCCCTCGTGGACGTACCCGCCTCGGACGAGGCGAACCGCGTCGCCCTGGCAACGGTCACCGTCGGGGCGAGGTAAGCCCCTCCCTTCCTTCGAGGGGCACCGCTGGGACGTCAGGGCCGCCGCGGCCTCGTTGATGTGGCAACTCGGATGAGTCGGGTGTGAGCGACGCAGAGAGTCGTGGTCCCCGCCATCCGAGTTATCCTCGCAGAGCGGGTCTCTCGCCGATTTCCTGCTGGAGGCGCAGCAGGTAGCCGTCGGGATCCTGGATGAGGAACTGGCGGACGCCGATTTCAATGTCTCCCGCCCGGTACCACTTCTCTTCGGGTTCGACGAAGATCGGCCATCCTGCCTCTGTGATGCGCTGTAACGTGCCGTCCAGATTGTCGACCTGAACCTCGAGGTTAATACCCCGACCAAGGGGGAACTCAAGGGGACCGGTTGCCCACGTCCTCCCGCGGTCGATCTGGTCGAGCATCAGGTGCGCGTTACCCAGGACGAGGTAGCCGAATCCTTCCTCAGGCCGCTCGTAGCGGAGGGAAAAACCGACGAGGTCACACCAAAAACGGCGCGACGCCTCGTAATCGGTGACGACAAGTTCAGGAACAAGCCCAGGTTCACAGCTCATGGCCCCACTCTAGCGGCCTCGGTCGAGACCGTGCCCGGGAGATGCACAGACCGTCAGCGCCGGGACGCCTTGCGGATCAGCCAATCCGCGCCCGCGAAGAGCGCCATGAAGATCAGGGTGCCAATCAGGATCGCCACGATGTTGATCGCGACCTGCGCGTAGCCGATGCGCCACACGTTGACGAAGCCGTAGGGGTACTGGTGCGTGAAGGTGCCTCGCACGAGCGTGTATGCCACCCACGCCACCGGGATCAGCAGAGCGCGCCCGAGCGTCGCCCACGTGATGCCGCCGCGCGGCCCTGCGAGCGCGGCCGCGGCCACGAAGGCAGCCGGGACGACAATGTGCTGCAGCGGGTTCGTGACGAGCGCGAAGCCGGACAACGTTTCATAGGGACCAATCAGGGTCGCATAAACGATCGCGGTCACCGTGATCATCATGAGCGCGCACAGGTGAGTAGCCCTCCCCCACGCCCCGACGCGGCCTCGCCGCGCGAGGAGGGTCGAGATGATCGCAACCATGATGTTGGACAACTCGGTGAAGTAGGACAGGCAGTTGATAAGCCGCTCGGGCGCGCCCGCCCATCCGTGGGCGGCCCCCGCAAAGAGCCCCTCTTCATGGTAGGTGGGCGGCGCATATCCGTCGAAGGTCGTAATGATGAGAGTGGCGGCGACGCCCGCCCAGGCGAGGGCGGCAACCACCCAGTAGGCGGCCCGCCCACGGCGGCTCAGTTCAGTCATGTCGGTTGTCATCGTTCTCCCCAAATGCCTCCGCCGCAGAGCCATAGTGCGCCGCAGAGAGACGCCCAGCAGCAATCTCGCGAGCCTCGCGCATGGCCGCCTCAGTCTCTTCGTTGTACCGCAGATCTGCAGACACGTTCACAGTCCCCTCGCTCTTCCGCGCTCACGTGAGCTGCGCGTTCCTTCTCCACTGTAAAACCCAGCGTTTGACGCTACAAACGCGGCACAGCCTCAATCAGTGCACGCGTGTACGGCTCGTGCGGGGCGGACATGATCTGCCGAGTGTCCCCGGCCTCGACGATGCAGCCCTGCTGCATGACGGCGATCCGATCGCACGTGGAGGCGACAGTCGCCAGGTCGTGGGACACGAGCACGAGGGCCATGCCCCGCTCGCGCGTGATCGACCCCAGCAGGTCCATGACGGAGGCGCGCGTGGACATATCGAGCGCGGAGACCGGCTCGTCGGCGATGAGGACGCGCGGGGCGGGGGCGAGCGCGCGGGCGATCGCGATGCGCTGGCGCTGGCCGCCCGAGAACGAGCCTGGGTACTCCCCCGCACGCGCCGGGTCGATGCCGGCGTCGGTGAGGACCTCGCGCACGCGGGCACGAGCCGCCTCACCGCGCGAAACCCCCAGGGCGTGCAGTGGTTCGGCGATGGACGCACCGATTGTCATGCGCGGATCCAGGGAGGAGAACGGGTCCTGGAAGACCGTCTGGACGCTGCGGCGCAGCGTCCGCATCGATGCTGTCGAGGAGGCGCGGACGACCTCGCCGTCCAGCAGCACCTCACCCGCGCTCGGCGCGAGAAGCCCGAGAAGCACGCGGGCAAGCGTCGTCTTGCCGCTGCCCGACTCGCCAACGAGCGCAACGGACTCGCCCGCACGCACCTCGACGCTGACATCGTCCAGGCCAGCGTCGCTGCCCGGGTACCGGAAGGAGACGCCGCTGGCGCTCAGGATCGGCTCACTCATGGGCGTTCCCTTCGTTATCGGTCGACGAGGCAGGCTCCCCCTCGCGCTCCCCCGCCTCGTCGGGCGCGTGGCCGGGCTGGGAGTCGGGGCGGACGGCGCCGATGCGCTCGAACACGGAGTCGAGTGCGCGCGCGGCGGACGCGATGGAGCGCGCCGAGTCGGAGAGCGTATCCGGCGCGGAGCGGATGACCTCGACGGGCACGTCGTCGGTGATGCGTCCGGCGTCCACGACGATGACGCGGTCGGCCATGCGTGCGACGACGGGCAGGTCGTGGCTGATGAACAGGAGGCTCACGCCTCGCTCGCGGGTGACCTCGTCGAGCAGGTCCAGGACGGTGCGCTGGACGGTGACGTCGAGCGCAGTCGTAGGCTCGTCGGCGATGAGCAGGGAGGGCGAAGCGGCGAGCGTCATGGCCAGGGCGACGCGCTGGCGCTGACCGCCCGAGACCTCGTAGGGGAAGGACCTCGCGATGCGCGCGGGGTCGGGCAGGGCAACTTCGGCGAGCGCGCGGTCGATGGCCTCGCGCAGGGGCAGCGCCTCGCAGGCCGCGGTGGCGGCGCAGCGGCAGCGCGAGCTGCTTGCCGAGCCGCATAAGCGGATCGAGGGAGGTCGCCGGGTCCTGGAACATCATGGAGATCTGCGAGCCGCGCAGCGAGCGCAGCTCCCGCTCGGAGGCACCCACGAGCTCGCGGCCGTCCCAGCGGATTGAGCCTTCCACGCGGGCCCCTTCGGGCTGCAGTCCCATGATCGCCAGGGACAGCATCGACTTGCCCGAGCCGGAGGATCCGATGATGCCGATGTGTTGGCCGTCGGGCACCTCCAGGGTGATGCCGCGCAGGATGTGCGCGTCCCCGATCCACACGTTCAGGTCGGTGATGGACAGACTCACGCGGCACCTCCCTGGGTGGGGTCGATGAGGGAGCGCAGGCCGTCAGCCGCGAGGTTGGCTCCCAGGACGAAGGCGACGATCGCGACGCCCGGGGCGATGGCGCCCAGCGGCTGCGTCGTGAAGGTGGCCTGCGCGTCTTGCAGGAGGCGGCCCCAGGAGGCGTTCGGCGGGGGTGCACCCAGACCCAGGTAGGACAGGCCAGCCTCGGCGAGGACGGCACCGCCCATGGTCACGGCCAGGTTCGTGGCCAGGGTCGGCCAGATGTTAGGCAGGACGTGGCGGGTGAGGATCCCCCACGTGGACACGCCGGAGGTGCGGGCGGCCAGCACGTACTGCTCGGCGAGGACGCGCCGGGCCAGGATGCGCGTGAGACGCGCGACGACGGCCGAGGCGGCCACGCCAATCGCGACGGTCACCGTCGCCAGGGAGGCGCCGAAGCCCGCGACGATGAGCATCGCGAGGAGCAGCGTCGGGAAGGCGATGAGCACGTCAAGCAGGGCCGAGGCCACGTCGTCCACCCACGGGCGGGCCAGCGCGATCACCAGACCGACGCTCACACCGATGAGGGCGGCGACAGCGACGGCTCCGAGGCCGACGATGAGGGCGATGCGCGCGCCCACCATCATGCGCGAGGCCAGGTCGTGGCCCAGGCGATCCGTGCCCAGGAGGTGTTCAGGAGAGAAGCCCTCGAGGCGTCCGCCGCTCGTGTCCTCGATCGGGTACGGAAGCCACACGAGAGAGACGAGGGCGATGAGCGCGAGTACGCCCACCAGGAGCGCGCCAACAGCAAGGGACAGCGGGATGCGGCGGGCGTTCACGGGCGACCTCCTGCGCTCAGGGACGAGCGCAGGCGCGGGTCAATGACGCGCTGCAGGACGTCCGCGGCGCAACCGATGACGAGGACGAGGGTCGTCGACACGAGGAGAACCCCCCTGAATAGATGGGTAGTCGTGCTGGGCGATAGCCGTCGTCAGCATCGAGCCGAGGCCCGGTAGAGCGAAGACCTGCTCGACGACGACCGCGCCGATGAACGTGGTGGCCAGCTCGATGCCGGCAATGGAGATGACCGGGATCGAGGCGACGCGCAGGCCGTGGCGCACCATCGCCTCGCCACGCGACTCACCCAGGGAGCGCGCGAACTGCAAGAAGGGCGCGTCGAGCACGTCCAGGGCGGCGCTGCGCGTGTAGCGCGTCAGCGAGGCCGTGGACACCAGGACAATCGTCAGGGTCGGCAGGACAAGGGCGCGCACCGCCTGCGCGGCGTTCGTCCACCCGCGCGCGGGGAAGCCGGAGGCGGGCAGCCAGTGCAGGTTCACCGCGAAGACGAGCACCAACAGCATGCCGATCCAGAACACGGGCACGGCGATACCCAGCTGCGCGAGAGCGGAGATCACCGTTCCCGCCCACGAGCGGCGCGCCCGCGCGGCCACGTACCCCAGCACAATCGCCAGGATCAGCGAAATCCCAAAGGCCGCCAGGGTCAGCGGCAGCGTCACCGCCATACGCGAGGCAATCTGGTCGTTCACGCTCAAACCCGAGGTGAACGAGGTACCCAGGTCGCCGCGCAGCAGCGCCGAGGCCCATTCACCAAACTGGCTCCACCACGGCAGTTCCGAACCCACCTGGCGGCGGGCCGCCTCGATCTGCTCGGGGGTGGCCGTGCCCGACACAAGCGCATTCGCCGGATCGCCCGGCAGGAGACGCAGGAGAACGAAAATCGCCACGAGGGCTGCCGATCCGGTGAGGATCAGCAGCCCGGTGCGCCGCAGCAGGTACCGAGTCATCAGTTCTTGGAGATGCCCGAGACGACAAACTGCGAATTCAGGCCGTTCACGCCGTAGCCCGACACGTTGGAACGCGCGACAACGATCTGCGGGTAGAGGTAGAGCCAGGCGCTGGCCGCATCCGCCGCGATCTGCTCGTTAGCGGCGCGCAGCTTCTCGGTCTGCTCGTCCTCGGTGGAGGCCTGCTCGGCCTCGTCGATCAGAGCGGTCACGGCCTCGTTGTTGTAACCCCAGTAGAACGTCGGGTTGCCGTACCACACGACGTCACGCGTGTTGACGTGCTCCTGGAGGGTCGCCTGGAAGTCGTGCTCCTTGTAGACCTTCGAGTACCACTCGTCGGCGGTGATCGTGTTGATCGTGACGGTCACGCCCACCTTGGCCAGCTCGGACTTGACGAACTCGGCGACCGTGGGGTGCGGGTCGTAGGAGGGCGTGTCGAGCGTGAAGCTGAGTCCCTCAGCCCCGGCCTCGGCCAGCAGCGACTTCGAGCGCTCGGGATCGTAGGGGTTGACGGAGGTCAGGTCCTCGTACCACGGGTCCGACGGGGGAACCATCGAGCCGATCACCTGTCCGGCGTCGCCCCAGATGGACTCGAGGAGCTTCTCGCGGTCGATGGCCGAGTAGATGGCCTGGCGCACGCGCGCATCGTTGAAGGGGGCCTGCGCGTCGTTGAAGGCGAGCAGTTCCTTCGTCGTCGAGGTGCCCTCGGAGACCACGAAGTCGGAGTTGCCCTGGAACGTGGCCAACGCGTCCGGGGACTGCAGCGAGGTGATGATGTCAATGTCACCCGCACTCAGGGCGTTCGTCATCGCGGTTGCGTCCGTGTAGTAGTGGAAGGTGACCGCGTCGTTCTTGGGGGCGTCGCCCCAGTAGCCGTCGCGGGCCTTGAGGGCGAGGGTCGAGCCCTTCGTCCACGTGTCCAGCGTGTAGGGGCCGGTGCCGTCGGTCTCGGTCTGGGAGTCGAAGCCCTCGGGAACCATCCACAGGTAGGACAGGTTGTAGGGCAGGGAGATCGAGCGCTGCGAGAGCGTCACGGTCAGCGTCTGGGGATCGGTGGCCTCGACCGAGTTGATGACGGCCAGCTGTGACTTGCGCGCGGACTGGGAGTCGTCGGCCAGGACGCGGTTGATCGAGTGAACGGCGTCGGCCGCGTCGAAGGAAGAGCCGTCGGAGAAGGTCACGCCATCGCGCAGGTGGAAGGTGTAGGTCAGGCCATCCTCGCTCACGTCGTAGGAGGTGGCCAGCTGCGGCTGAATCGTACCGTCGTCGGCGAGGGAAAACAGACCCTCGTAGACATTACCGTTGAGCGCCTCGGTGACGCCCTGGCCACCACCTGCGATGTTGGAGAGGTTGACGGGTTCGTAGAGCGAGCCGATCTCGATGGTGTTGGGATCGGTGGAGGCACCGCTCGAGCAGGCCGCGAGCGCCATGGCGGCAGCGATGGTCGCGGCGGTGAGGGCGAGGGGCTTGTGAGCTGTCATGCGGGGCACTTTCGTGTCGGGACGGGCCGGCGGTCCGTGGATACCAGGCGAATCTACCGTAGGGCCTATTTTGACGCATACAGCTTTCCGCCGAGTAAAACAACGTGACAGCCCGCCCCGCATTCCCCCTCCGTCCGGGGGGCGGACGGAAACCGGACGAGGCCGGGGTCAGACCTGCGCGAGGTCCGTGACCTCCGCGTTCGTCAGTTCGACGAGATCCAGGGGACTCAGCTCGACGCTGAGGCCTCGGCGCCCGCCAGAGACAATCATGGTCTCGTGGTCCAGGCACGCCGAATCAATGAACAGCCGGTGCGAGGTCGTCTGCCCGAGCGGGCTGATGCCGCCCACGACGTAGCCGGTGCGGCGCTGCGCGACGGCCGGATCGGCCATGGCGGCGCTCTTGGCACCGGCGGCTTTGGCGATCAGCTTCATGGACAGGTGAGCCAGGGCAGGCACGCAGCCGACGACGAACTCGCCGGTGGGTTCCAGGCGCACCATGAGCGTCTTGAAGGCCTGCGTGGGGTCGATGCCCAGTTTCTCGACTGTTTCCTCACCGAACGCCCGGGCGGCCGGGTCGTGCTCGTACTCGTGGATGGTAAAAGCAACGCCGGCCGCCGTGAGCGCCTCGATGGCGCGGGTGGGGCCACCGCCGTGGTCCTTGCTGTGTTTACGAGCCATGACCCCAGTGTAGGACGCGTCAGAGGATGGACGCAGTCGGGTCGTCGATGACGGCCTTGCCGAAGGGGAAGCAGGTGATCGGAATCATCTTGAGGTTGGCGATAGCCAGCGGGATGCCGACGATCGTGACGGCCTGCGCGGCAGCGGTCGTGATGTGCCCGATGACGAGCCACAGGCCCGCGACAAGGAACCACACGATGTTCATGAGGGCCGAGCCAGCGCCCGCGTTCGGCTTGTCGACGACGCGCTTGCCGAAGGGCCACAGCACGTAACCGGCGATGCGGAAGCAGGCCACGCCCGCAGGGATCGTCACGATGAAAATGCAGGAGATGATGCCCGCCATCACATATCCGAGGAAGAGCGGGAGTCCTCCGAAGAAGAACCAGATGATGTTAAGCAGGGTGCGCATTGTTTGTCCTTTCCGTGTGCCGTGAACATACTAGTGTGCCACGGGGCAGGCCCCTGCCAGCCCTGAGACGCCCCTGATTGAACCCCGAAAGCCGCGCCCGCGTACCATGAGGCCATGAGTATTCCCGAGGCCATCGATGCCGCCCGCGACCGCATCGACCGCGCCACCTCCGCGTGTGGCCGCTCCGATTCCGTGACGTTGGAGCTGGCGGTCAAGACACGCACACCCGAGGAGTGCCGCGCCGCCGCTACTGCCCTCGCCGAGGCGGGGCTGCCGATCCTGCTGGGCCACAACCGGGTACAGGAGGCGCGCGCGACGGTGGACGCGATCCGCGAGGTGCCCGGTGCCCGCCTCCACCTGATCGGTCCTCTCCAGTCCAACAAGATCAATCACGCACTGGCCTGCGTGGATGCAATCGAGTCGCTGGACTCCCCCGCCTTGGCTGCGAAGATCGACGCGCGCGCCACCGGCCCCTTCCCCATCTTCATCGAGGTGAACGTGTCGGGCGAGGCCACCAAGCACGGGTGCGCGCCCGCCGACGTCGCGCAGCTTATCGATGCGGTCGAGGCCTCGGCTCACCTCCAGCTCGCGGGCTTCATGACGGTGGGCCTGAACTCCCCCGTCGAAGCCGACGTGCGCACCGCCTACGCGCAGCTGCGCGACATCAGGGACGAGGCGGCGGTGCGCCTGAGCATCGAAGAGGCCGAGCTGGCGCTGTCGATGGGCATGAGCCGGGACCTCGAGTGGGCCATCGCCGAAGGGGCGACCATCGTGCGCCTGGGAACCGCCATTTTCGGGGCCCGCCGCGTCTGAGCAGACCGCTCACTCGCGCCAACACACCACCCTGTAGGATTGCCCCCATGACGACCGTTCTCGCAGGAATCTCAGCGACGATCCTGGCGCTCGCTCCGATCACTAACCCAATCGGAGGCCTCGCCGCCTTCGCGGGCCTGACCGCCGCCGACGACCCGGCGGCGGTGCGCTCCCAGGCGTGGAAGACCGGCTTCTACGTCTTTGCGATCCTCACGGTGTTCGCTATCAGCGGCTCGCTCATCATGCGTTTCTTCGGGTTCGACCTGCCCTCCCTACAAATTGCCGGTGGCCTGGTCGTCGCTCACTCGGGTTTCTCGATGCTGGAAAACAAGCGCCGCGCCACCCACGAGGAGGCTCAACACGCGACAGCCAAGGCGGACGTCTCCTTCTCCCCCATGGCGCTCCCCCTCATCGCGGGGCCCGGCTCAATCGGCGTCGTCATCGCGCTGGCCGCCCGTAACACCGCCGTCGGTTTTCACGTCGGCATCGTCCTGGGCGTCCTCATCACGGCCGCCGCCATCGCACTGCTTCTGCGCTACGCGACGCCCTGGATCGACAAGCTGGGAGCTACCGGCGTCGGCGCGATCGTGCGCATCATGGGCTTCCTGATCCTCGTCATCGGCGTCGAGCTTGTCATCCACGGAGTACGCGCACTCCAGCTCTTCTAAGCGACAACCCGCCCCGGCCTCGTCCCCCACACCCCGGACAAGCCGCGCACGATTCCCGAGGACGCCGCGCCAACCACGCTAGGACAGTAGAGACACCGACAGGCGTTGATAGCGCTCACGGAGCCAGGGACGCAGGTCGATGTCCCATCCCCTGACGGTGATGCTCGTGAGGCGAGTCGGCACCTCGACCTTGTCCAGTGCCTCGCCGTACGCGGCGATCATTGAGCGAACAGCTTCTTCGATGACGCCTCGCTCGACATGACACATATCGGCGATACGGCGGAAATCGTCCAGACAAATATCCGCAGAGATTTCTTGCCACTGAGCTTGAGCGCCATATCCTGGGGGCGATCAAAATAAACGGCCGTACACACCAGGTCATAGGCTGGCGAGAGAACACCATTGCGACGGTCCGGATATACCAGGCTCCCAATTCTTCAGATGTGCGTCATCATTGCCACACAACATGTTGAACACCGTCCGCCGGACACACTCAACAAGCGACAGCAAGTCGTAATTCCGATACGCGACCTTCATCACGTACTCGACCGAACTCTGATATTTCGACCGCTGAAATCCCGGTAAATTACCCGCCTGACAGAAATCCTCCATATGGACGCGGCCTTGATCGCTCCTGTCGAAGCGCGCAATGCTGAATGCGTGTTCCTCAGTTGTCGCCCAAGCGGAGGGCGCAATCTCAACGTTCTCCCGATGCACAACATCAAAGTCAGGAACCTCAATGCCACACGCTTTGGCGAGTGACATCACGTAGAACTCATTGTGAACGAGAGCATCGTACTCACCCGGCGGCGACAGCTTGACAATACGGTCTCCATACTCACCACTGCCGGGCAAAGTCAGGCGCTGATCGCGAGACTTCATCGAAAACTTCAGGACGTTGCCGGCAATAGATGCGCGAATCAGTGAATCCTTTGAGAACGACGTGGAATCACTGGATTGCATGGCATCATCCGCTGGCCCCGGAACGGGATCTCCAATACGTGATACCGTCACGGCTCCCGGCAAATCGTCACCGAGCGCGGCGAGAATACCGGGTTCATCTTCCTCACGGAGTCCATGCTGAGCACACACAATCGTTCGAAGCAAGCCTTCAGGCAGGAGGTTAGAAAACCACAGCGGAAGAACAGAGCGCCCCTTCACCCCCGCCTCACGGCGCATCCCATTCTCGAACCAGAAGCCAAGAACAGGCCGATCCGCACGCCAGTAGTACTCATCGGAGAACCGAAACGAACTCTTGGACGAATAGCACGAAACTGTCCCGATGTCGATGCCATGCAGGCGAACACGAAACTCAACGTCGGGCGAATAGAGCGACATCTGTGTTCCTTTCACGTCAATTCAACGGGGGCAAAGGACACGTAATCCCACGCCATCATCAGTTCGAAGAATTCGTTCACACGCGCGGACAACAGTTCCTCACGCCGATCAACCAATTCCACCGGATCGGCAGAAGACTCGCGCTCCTCTACCGCCTCGGGGAGCATGAGCATGTTCCGGTGAGCTGTCATGAAGGTCAGGGCCGCATTCTCGTCCCGCAGAGCCTCCTCATTGACCATCAACACTCTATTTGCGAGCGACGAATATCGACTGACATCTGTCCCTTCAAACCAACGACGCCCCACGTATTCCACGAGGAGATCAGCCACACTACCGTAGTCGTCGACGAGCGAATCAAACACGGCAATCGACGCCTGACCCGCATAGTCGTCCGCCCGAGCGTAGTAGGACCACATGGCACACACGCATGCCTTAGCATCCGAGCGATTCATGCGCGCATCGGGAATCGTGACGTGCTTCGAGGCCCCCCGCTCACCGACGCTCTCCAGTAGTCTCTGAACGGAACCGGATTCATCTCCGCGGCGCACGTTTTTAAGGAAAGTCCTTGTCTGGACATTCCCACTGCTAACGGCACCCTCAATGGTTTTAATAATCGTCCGCCACACCCAGCGCTTAAGCAGCTCTTTATTGCGACGCTTCGGTTCGGGGAACAGCGCGAAGAACCGCGCCACCACCACCAGAATTGCCCCGTATGGCAACACCGTGACATGCGGGATAAAACACGTTTCTTGCAGGAATCGTACGGCTCGGATGAGCGCTTGTTCCGTTTCGCCGTACGCTGAAACCCGATTTTCTTTCGGAAAATCGGACGCATGTCGCCGCTCATCCACGAACTCCGAGCGCACATCTCGCATGTAATCAGGATGTCTCCGAGCCTTCAGAGCATTGAGAACGTATTCCTCCGATAACACTCCAAAGTTGGTCGCGTGTGCAACGGCATCGGCAATTGATCCGAGTGTGCGTCCGTCAGAGACGGAGCTATTGAGCGCGTCAAATACTTCAAAGGACTTGAGTTTCTTGCCGCTCTGATTAATGCGATCAAAGATAACGCGGAGCTTATCCTCGTCCGCTCCCTCCATCACAGTCGCTGGAACGCTCACGGCGTTAAAGGTATTGAAGGCTTCCTGGTATCGACCGCGCAACGCCTGGAATTCGGTGTTCTCCTCGAACCACTGCCAGGCGCTCTCAAAGTCGAAGAGACGAAAGAGCGGCATGACGGCGCGAGAATGACGCCCCAGAGTTGAAACGACGCAGGCATTTTCCAGATCGTACCCAACCGCAAAACGCCCATCTCGTTGACTGCGGGCATCCATCGCGTTGACGATACTCGTCACGCGTTGCTGCCCGTCGACGAGCCATAGTGCGTCCGGGCGCTGAGGGGCGTCGATATCGATGGAACCAACGGTGAGCCGCTGCGCCGGGGCCTCACGTTTCCACATGAGCAGGTTCCCGATGGGATACCCCCGATGCAAGGAATCAAAGAGGGCAACGACGTCTTGGTTCGTCCACCGGAAGGAGCGCTGAAAGTCGGGGATCCGCACGCGTCCCGTCGCCACCAGGTCACGCAATTCGGAAAGCCTGAAGGTTTCGTGTTTCGGCTGCATTGCTTCGCTCGACATGTGTCCATGTTACTCCGACACCGATTCTCGGACGCTGTCACGCGCGCAGCCGCGCGGGAACGCGACAACCCGCCCCGGCCTCGTCAATGAGACGATACCGAAGCGGGCAACGGGAACGCCCGGCTCACACCGAGCGAGCGAAGCACCCGAGCTCTCAGGGGATGCGGTGCACCCACTCCTCGCGCGCGAACTTCGTCTCGCAGCGCTGGCGTGCGACTTCGAGATCTTCGTCGGTGATGGTGCCGACCGTGGCGTTGTACTTCTCCTTGAAGTGGTCGAAGAACGCCTGGAGGATTTCCTCGCGGGGAAGGCCTGTCTGGGAGCGCATGGGGTCCACGCGCTTGACGGCGCTGCGTGTGCCCTTGTCGCGGATCTTCTCCATGCCGATGCGCAGGACCTCGTTCATCTTGATGGCGTCGATGTCGTAGGCCATGGTCACGTGGTGGACCATGTAGCCGTTCGCCCAGCGCTTCTGCGCGGCGCCGCCGATCTTGCCGAACTCGGAGGCGATGTCGTTGAGCGGCACGTACGTGGCCTTGATGCCCAGCTTGTCGAGGACCTCCATGACCCACTGATCGAGGTAGGGGTAGGCCTGCTCGAAGCTCATTCCCTCCACGAGGGCCGTGGGGATGACGAGCGAGTAGGTGATGCAGTTGCCGGGCTCCATGAACATGGCACCGCCGCCGGTGACGCGCCGCGACACGGTGATGCCGTAGCGGTCAACCCCGTCCTGCTGGATTTCGTTCTGGTAGGACTGGAAGGAACCGATGACGACCTGCGGGCCGTTCCATTCCCACAGGCGCATGAAGGGCTTGCGGCGTCCCGCGGCCACGTCCTCGACCAGGGTTTCGTCCATGGCGACGTTGATCATCGGATCGACGACGGGGCCGTGGATGACGTCGAAGTCGATGTCATCCCACGACAGGGCGGCACCCAGGGCGCGGCGCACGGCGATGCCGACGGCCTCGGGGGTCACGCCCATGAGAGTGTCACCCTCGTGGAGGGCACCGGCGACGCGCGCGGCCAGATCCTTGGCGCTCGACGAGGCCGGGGCCCCTTCGAGGGACGCGGTGATCCGGGTGAGCGCGTCGTCGGGGTCGAGGAAGAAGTCGCCCGACACGCTCACGCGCGCGAGGCGGTCCTCCTCCACGTCGGTGTCGACGACAACGAGCTTGCCTCCGGGGACTTTGTACTCTCCATGCATGCCCACGATTGTAGGCGCTTGACTCACGCCCAGTCGGGCAGGACGCGCACGCCGCCCTTGTCCGCGGACGCGGCGAGCATGCCGTAGACGCGCAGGGCGTCAGAGACCTTGCGGGGGCGCGGCTTGGAGGGCTTCCAGGGGGCAGCGCCCTTCTCGGCGCGGCGGCGCTGAAGCTCCTCGTCGCTCACGTTCGCGCGCAGGACGCGGTTGTTGACGTCGATTTCGATCTCGTCGCCGGTGCGCACAAGTCCGATTGCGCCGCCAGCCGCGGCCTCGGGCGAGATGTGACCGATGGAGATGCCGGACGTGCCGCCGGAGAAGCGGCCATCGGTGATGAGCGCGCACTTCTTGCCCAGGCCCAGGCCCTTGAGGTAGGAGGTCGGGTAGAGCATTTCCTGCATGCCGGGGCCGCCCTTGGGGCCCTCGTACAAGATGACGACGACGTCGCCTTCCTTCACCTGCTTGCTGAGGATGGCCTCAACGGCTTCCTCCTGGGACTCGACGACAAACGCCTTACCGACGAAGTGGAAGAGGGACTCGTCGATGCCGGCGGACTTGATGATCGCGCCGTTGGCGGCGATGTTGCCGTAGAGGACGGCCAGGCCGCCGTCCTTCGTGTAGGCGTGCTCGACGGAGCGGATGCAGCCGTTCTCGGAGTCAGTGTCGAGGGATTCGAACAGGTTGGCGGTCGAGAAGGCCTGCGTGGTGCGCACGCCGCCGGGGGCGGCGAGGAAACGGTGCGTGGCCTCGTCGGTGGCGCTCCCACCGCGCACGTCCCACGCACCCAGCCAGTCAGCCAGGCTGGAGGAGTGAACGGAGTGCACGTCGCGGTGGAGCAGGCCAGCGCGGTCAAGCTCGCCGAGCAGGGCGGGGATGCCGCCGGCGCGGTGGACGTGCTCGATGTGGTAGGTCGTGGAGTTGGGGGCCACCTTGCACAGGCAGGGCACGCGGCGCGAGATCGCGTCGATGTCGTCGAGCGTGAAGTTAACGCCGGCCTCGTTGGCGATGGCGAGGATGTGCAGGACGGTGTTGGTGGAGCCGCCCATGGCCACATCCAGGCTCATGGCGTTCTCGAAGGCGGCCTTGGTGGCGATGGAGCGCGGCAGGACCGAATCGTCTTCATTGTTGTAGTAGGCGCGGCACATGTCGACGATGCGCGTGCCAGCCTCGGCGAAGAGCTTCTTGCGTTCGATCTGGGTGGCCAGGGTGGTGCCGTTGCCGGGCAGGGCCAGGCCAATGGCCTCGTTGAGGCAGTTCATGGAGTTCGCGGTGAACATGCCGGCGCAGGAGCCGCAGGTGGGGCACGCGTTAGCTTCGATGCTGGCCAGCTGGTTGTCGCTGACGGAGTCGTCGACGGCCATGACCATGGCGTCGATGAGGTCGAGGCGGTGCTCGACGACGCCCTCGACGGCGGCACCGGATTCCATGGGGCCGCCGGAAACGAAGATGGTGGGGATGTTCAGGCGCATGGCGGCCAGGAGCATGCCGGGGGTGATCTTGTCACAGTTGGAGATGCACACGAGGGCGTCGGCGCGGTGCGCGTTGACCATGGTTTCGACGCAGTCCGCGATGAGGTCGCGGCTGGGCAGGGAGTAGAGCATGCCGTCGTGGCCCATGGCGATGCCGTCGTCGACGGCGATCGTGTTGAATTCCTTGGCGACGCCGCCGGCCGCTTCGATGGCTCCGGCGACCAGGTCGCCCATGTTCTTCAGGTGCACGTGGCCGGGCACGAACTGGGTGTAGGAGTTGGCGATGGCGATGATCGGCTTGCCGAAGTCGCCGTCTGTCATGCCGGTGGCGCGCCACAGGGCGCGAGCTCCGGCCATGTTGCGGCCTTGGGTGGATGTTGCCGAGCGCAGCGGGCGACTCATGATGTGCCTTTCTGTTGCCGTGTAATGACTCCACAGTAGGAGCGTGTGCGCCGCGTTTCCGTGCGGGTTTCGTCTCGTGGACGAGGCCGGGGCTGGGTGCGGGTGGTTTTCGCGCGGTATTCCGGGGGCTTCGCCCGGCGGGACGCCGTGTCAGTGTGTGGACGCTTGGGGGCGCGATGTCAAGGAAAACGCAAGGGGCGCGTGCACGAAATAGCACCTAACCGGCCTCGTGGTTAATTCCATATGTCCACGATCAGGCATTTGTCCCCGTTCTCGACGCGCGAAACGTAGGCTGAGGGCACAGTGAAGAGAAAGGACTGCGATGACTATTCGCACCACTCATGTTGGTTCCCTGCCCCGCACCCCCGAGCTGATTGAGGCGAATCGCGCGCGCCGCGAGGGCTCGCTTGGCGACGCTGATTTCACGTCCCTTCTGCAGGATCAGGTTGACGGCGTTGTGAAGCGTCAGGCCGAGATCGGCCTGGATATCGTCAACGACGGCGAGTACGGCCACGCGATGATCGACACGGTTGATTACGGTGCGTGGTGGACGTATTCCTTCTCGCGTTTCGGCGGACTGTCCTTTGAGGACGTCCAGCGTTTCGACGTGCGTCCCCCCGCCGGCCGCGATGGCCGCCTGTCCTTCTCGTCGTTTGCTGAGCGCCGCGACTGGCAGCGTTTCGCGGACGCGTACGCGGATCCGGATTCGGGTATTCACATCGCGAACCGCAACCCGATTGCGTTCCCGACGATTACGGGTGAGCTGACCTACATCGGTGCCGAGGCCGTGGAACGCGACATCGCGGGCACGAAGCACGCGCTCACGGCGGCGGGTAAGCCCGTGTCGGATGGTTTCGTGGCGGCGATTTCGCCGGGTTCGGCGGCTCGCGTGGCTAACGCGTTCTACGAGGACGACGAGGCCGTGGTGTGGGCGTGCGCGGACGTGCTGCGCGAGGAGTACAAGCGGATTACGGACGCGGGCCTGACGGTCCAGATTGATGCGCCGGATATCGCGGAGGGCTGGGATCAGATGAACCCGGAGCCGTCGGTTGAGGATTACCGCGCGTTCTCTCGCGTGCGTATTGACGCACTGAACCATGCGCTGGAGGGCATCGATCCGGATCTGGTGCGTTTCCACGTGTGCTGGGGTTCGTGGCACGGCCCGCACACGACGGATATTGCGTTCAAGGACATCGTGGATCTGGCCCTGCTGGTCAACGCGAATGGCCTGACGTTCGAGGCGGCGAATGCTCGCCACGCGCACGAGTGGATGATCTGGCGCGACATCGAACTGCCCGAGGGCAAGTACCTGATCCCGGGCGTGGTGTCGCACTCGACGAACGTTGTGGAGCACCCGGAGCTGGTGGCTCAGCGTATCCGCCAGTTCGCGGACATTGTGGGCGACGAGCGCGTTGTGGCGTCGACGGACTGCGGCCTGGGCGGACGTATCTACCCGTCGATTGCGTGGGCGAAGCTGGAGGCGCTGGCGCAGGGCGCTCGCCTCGCATCGAAGTGATCGCCTGATCGCTTACTTGGGGCGCGCGGGGTGGATGCTCATCCACCCCGCGCGCCTTTCCCAGGCTTTTCTCAGGCAAAGCTCCCCATTCTTTGAGCTTTGCCTCACACAATTAAACGCGTGTTGCAGCCCCCAATTCTGGGTCGGCTCGCCGCGGTGGGGATCGCACGCCGCGTCGGGTTCCGGGACTGGGGGCTGCAGCACGTCCGGGGCACGTGCATGCAGAACTTCCAACTCACCTTCCTGTCATACAGGTGACAGAGTTGCTTCCTCGCTATCCTGTGAGAAGGCACCCGGATTCCAACTGTTCAAGGGAGAACATCATGGGAGCGCACAACAGGGAGGGCACGCACGTCATCCATTCGCGCGCTGGTCTGCTCGCAGCCGTTGTTGTCGCCGTCGCCACAGTATGCGGCTGCCAACAGACCACACCTGCTGCGGAGGGGCCGTGGGCGGCCGACATCGAGCAGGCGCGCAATGAGTGGGCGTCCAACGAATTCGTTCAATCTGTCCTCGCCGACTCTTCCATCAGCGAGGCAGAACTCCAGGACATGCGTCAGCGCGTGCTGAGCTGTCTGACGGACAAGGGCGTCACCGGCGCATCGTTCGGCCCGAGCGGCACGCTGAGTGTCCCCGATCAGCCGGTTGGCTCCTCCATATCTGAGGAACAGCAACAAGAATTCATCCACGCCTGTTCCATCGAAGCCGGTCAGCCGATCATCGAGGCGCTCGAGTTCGACATGCGAGTCAACCCGGACCACCGGGATATCAACGAGCTGTACACGCAGTGTTTGATCCGCAACAAGGCGGTTGAGCCGTCCTTCACAGCCCAAGAGCTCGCGCGCGCTCGCGAGAGCGGAACGCCTCTCTCAAGCATGCTTCCGTTCATCGACCCAGCTCAGGGTCCCGACATTTTGCAACGGTGCCTCGAAGACCCCAGCACATGACCACAACCACCCTCAGGAGTTGAGATGGCACCCACCCGCCGCTGGCTCGCCCTTACCGCGTTCGTCGCTCTCATCGCCGGTGCGGGTGGAGTCAGCGCGGGTATCCTCATCACCTCGCCGCCCACCCCGGCCTCGCTGGCATCGTCATCTGCTCCATCGACGGTCCCCGTCACCACCCGCGAGTTCACCGATACGCGCTCCCTCACCCTCACGATTCCCCCGGCCTCGCCTCACGAACTCACCTCCCCCATCGCCGGGCGCATCACGGCGCTCCAGGCAGCGCCGGGTACTCCCATCACGTCAGGTTCCATTCCCTGCGAGATTGATGGCCTTCCCCTTCTTGCCTTAGCCCTGTCCACTCCTCTCTATCAGGACGTGGTGGACGGAGCGACCGGACCAGACATTGCGGCCCTGAACGCTGAGCTTGCTCGGCTCGGATATGCTGCTCCCGCGGAATCTAACCGGGTCACCGCCTCCACGCGAGCGGCCCTGGCCTCGGCAATGGGCGTGAGCGACGGAGCCGGAGGCGTCCCCTCCCGCATCGAGGCCTCTCACGTCCTGTGGATTCCTGCGCCGACCGTCACCCCCTCGTCGGTCCCCGTTCACCTGGGTGACAGCGTCGATACGCAGACGGTTCTCCTCGCCCTTGAGGACTCCCGCGACTCTTTGCGCCTCTCCGTCCCACCGGACGCCTATCCCGCGGACCACGTCATCACCCTGGGGGGCACGGACTACCCGGTTCCCTCTGATGGCGTCATCACCGATCCCACCCTGACGGCGACGATCCTGTCCTCGCGCGAATACACGGACTTCGTCCGCTCCGCCCCGAGCAGCGATGGACCCGTTCAGCTGCCCGTCTCCTGGAAGCTCGCCGCCCCCATCACCGTCACGGTCATCCCGCCGGCCTCAGTGATCGGAGACGCGACGAACGCGTGCGTCTTTGCAAGCGGCACGCCGATCCCCGTCTCCATCATTTCCTCTCAGCTTGGCCGAACCTACGTCCTGCCATCTACCCCGCTCTCCGCCGTCGACACCGCCGTCGAGGGACGCTCATGTCCGTCGAGCTAACCAACGTCGGGCACAAGTTCGCCGCCACCCCGTGGCTCTTTCGCCACCTGAGCGCCCGCTGCGAGAACGGTGCCCTCACCGCCATCATCGGCCCCTCCGGTTCTGGCAAGTCAACCCTGCTGTCGCTGATAGCGGGATGGGACACTCCAACCGAGGGAACGATCACCGTCCCGTGTCCGGTTGACGCACAGAGTCCCCGCATTGCGTGGGTCTTCCAGAACCCATTCGGCGTCCGCGCCCGCAGCGCGATTGACCACGTTGCGCTGCCCCTGTTGGCCCGTGGCATGAGCCGGGCGCAGGCCGATGTGCAGGCACACCGGCTCCTCGACGCTTTCAATCTCGCGCATCTGGCGACCCGCCCATTTCGGGACCTGTCGGGTGGCGAGGCTCAGCGTGTGCTCCTCGCACGCGGGCTCGCATGTGCTCCTACCCTTCTCCTCGTGGATGAACCGACCGCGCAGCTTGATCAGTCCACGGCTCGCGACATCGCCTCCACGCTCGGCTCGCTGCGCGAGGACGGGGTGAGCGTCGTGATCGCGACGCACGATCCGTCGATTCGCGCGCAGTGCGACGCCGTCATTGACCTCGCACACTTCCAGGATGAGGAGGGACAGCGATGAGCGCATTCTCGTGGCGAGCACTCCTGTCCGAAGCCTGGAGGGACTGCCTGAGCGGGACGGCCCACGTCGGGATTCTGACCGTCCTGGCCACCGCCCTGGTCGGAGGCATCATCTGCGCGGACGCGTTCTCTCTTCGTTCCGTCAGCGTTGAGGCGGCCTCTTTCCGTGTCCATCTAGGATCGGTGCGAGTCCTTCAGGCACAGGGCGGCATCGACGGAGCCGCCTGCGAGGCCCTGTCGCGAATCCCCGGGGTGCGCGCGGGAGCCGTTCGCTCGGTCGAATCCGGGTTGTCTCCGCTCGCCCTTCCGGCCTCGTCGCTCCCCCTGTACGAGGTCACGCCCGGAATCGCCTCTCTCCTGGGGACGACAACGGCTGATCCGACGGGCATTCTGCTCCCCGAACGGGTAGCCGAGGACCTCAGCACACCTCACGGAACCCTTCTCCCCCTCGCACACGGGCAGGCCGAGGTCGCGGGCACCTACCCGTGGGACGAGAACGACGGGCGCCGTCCCGGCTACGCCTACGCAGTGCTCGCCCCCGTGCCCGCGATGGGGACCTTCGACGAGTGCTGGTTCGAATCCTGGCCGCACAGCGACGACGTGGATGCCTTGGCGCGCTCAACCCTCGTTGGAAGCAACGACCAGAACGCCCAGGTCCTAGCCATGAACCCTACGCGCGGGACGACTTTCGACGCGGCCGGGCGACTAACGCACAGGCCAACCTGGTGGGCGTGGATCGCCGCGAGCGCCATCGGCCTGACCTTGGGGGCTGCCGCCACGTGGTGGCGTCGCCTGGAGATTGCCTCGGCTCTGCACGCTGGGCTCCGCACGTCGGATACGACGTTCCTTCAACTGGTCGAGGCCGTGGCGTGGGTGGGTGGCGCGTGTATCGTCACCTCCGGTATATGCCTCACGATCCTGAGCGGAGCAGCACCCGGTGATCGCGCCGACCTCATGCGCTTGGTGGGGGCCGAGGGCCTGTGTGCCGCGTCGTGGACGCTCATCGGTGTTGCAATCGCCGCCATGTCGATCCGCGAGCGCCACCTGTTCCTCTTCTTCAAAGGCCGGTAGGTATATACGCGTGATCGCAACTACAATTGGTGTATGAGCGTCCTCGTGATTCAAAACGACCCGATTGTCCCGGTGGGTCAGCTGTCCGCCTTCCTCGGCGGTCACGAGGTGGTGCGCGCCTGGGAGGACCCGCAGCGCCTCAGCGACTTGGCCGCCGCTCCCCTGCCGGGTGCCCTCATCCTGCTGGGTGGCCGAGCGAACGCCTACGACAATGAGGCGTGGCCGTGGCTGGAAGCCGAGCGCCAGCTCGTGCGCCGTTGCGTGCGCGCGAACGTGAGGGTCCTCGGCATCTGCCTGGGTGCTCAGCTGATTGCCGCGACTTTCGGCGGGCGCGTGAGCGTCGCTGACCCGGCGGGTCCGGAATACGGCGTGATCTCCCTGGTGTGGGGTACGAACGATCAGGCGGGCGGAGGCGGAGCTGTCCCCCTGCGTATGGCCCTGGCCTCGACCCACACGGTCTTCGCCGACCACGGCGACGCCATCGTCGCGCTGCCCCGCGGCGCGCGCGAGTGGGCACGCTCGGACAAGTACACGCAGATTTTTTCGTACGGGACCGCCCTCGGCGTGCAGTTCCACCCCGAGGTCACGCGCGAAACCGCGACCGTGTGGGCAGAGAATAACGTGCATGTCGACACGGAAGATATCGTGGCCGGGTACGACGCCCACGAAGGTGAACTGGCCGACACGTGTAAGACCCTGGCCGACTGGGTAAGCGGCGTTTTCTGAGGCATACAGAGAATCGCAGTGCGGGTACCCCCACGCGGTACCCGCACTGCGATTGACAAGCGGACCTCGTCGCAGCGAGCGGAGCCGAGGCCCGACCTCTAGTTTAGGCGAAAAGTCAGGACGACCAAGACTTTTTCACAAACCAAGACCACCACGTGGGACGACTTGACAACGGAGTCAGCCACGGCCTCGTCCTCGCGTGGCGGCTCACCCCGATCAGGGGGCAGCAACCTGAACGAACGACCCCGTACCGTACGCCCACACGCGACGCTCAGCCGCGGAGACAAACACGGCCTCGCCACGGCCAAGCTCGACGCTGTCTCCGCCCTGCTCCTCGCTCACGTGCAGCGTGGCCGACCCGGAGGTTGCGATGATGATGCGCGGTCCCTCACCGGGCACGGCCACCTCATCGACGCGGGAGGTGTGCGTGCCGGGGGCCAGCGTCGTCACGGACAGATCAAACTCCTGGGCGGGTGCCAGGAAGCGGTCCGTCGTCGCCGAGGGGTGCTCGGGTGCCACGCGCACGGGCGGCAGCGCCGAAAACTCAGTGATCTCCACGAGCTGCGCGGAATCCACGTACTTGCGGGTCAGGCCCGCGCGCACGACGTTATCCGAGGACGCCATAACCTCGATACCCAGGCCCGACTGGTAGGCGTGGATCTGGCGCGGCGGAATATAGACGGCCTCGCCGGGGCGCAACGACACCGGGTTCATGAGGAACGCGACGATAATGCCCGGGTCGCCCGGGTGCTTCTCCCCCAGGACACTCACGAGCGTATCAGTGCGCGGCGAGGGGGACGTGCCCGACGCGAGGCGGCAGCGGCACGCCTCCACGAACTCTTCGACGAGCTCAGGGGTCGCCGGGGAATCCTCGTCGAAAAGCCAGGTCGCCAGGGAACGTAAGCCGCCGCGCACGGTCGAGAGCTTGAGGCGGTGACGCAGGCGCTCGGCCAGCTCACCCTCCAGCCCCACGAGGAGCTCACGCGCCTTACGCGGCACGCGGAAGCCGACGAGCGCGCTGAACTCGGTGAGCGCGTAGATCATCTCCGGCTTGTGGTTCATGTCCCGGTAAACGCGGCGCGGATCCGTGCGCTCAATCCCCAGGACCTCCTCGCGCAGGTATCCCTCGCGAGCGATCTCCTTCGTCGGATGCACCTGCAGGGAGAGGGTTTGGGCGGGCGCGATGATCTTCGCCAGGTACGGCAGCGTCGAGCCGAAGGCGTAGAGCAGGCCGCCGCCCAGCGCGCGCTTGGGGTCCGCCGCGATGTGCTCCGCGAGCGTGTCGCCGCTCGTCAGCAGCGTCGGCCCGTCCGGGTGGGTGCCGAACCACACCTCGGACACGGGATCGTCCCCGGCGGCAGCGCCCAGGAACTCGGGGATCGCGTTCGTGGAACCCCACGCGTCAGCTTTTGTCCAGCCGATCAGTTTTTCCATAGGGTGCATCCTATCGCGAGCGAGCACACAAAGACGCGGGGAACGAGGCCGTAGCCCCATCCCCCGCGCCGCTTGCGTGCGTCAGGCGCTGGGTTGAGCGTCGGTTTCGCGCGCCTCGAGCGCGGCGAGCGCGCCGCCTCGGGCGTGCAGCTCGGCGTACGTGCCCGTCTCGATGACGCGGCCGGCCTCCATGACGACGATCTGGTCGGCGTCGCGCACGGCGCTGATGCGGTGAGCGATTTCGACAATCGTGGAGTCGGCGGCGACGCGGGCGATGCCCTCGCGCACGCGCGCCTCGGTGGCCGGGTCGACCTGGCTGGTGGCCTCGTCGAGGACGACAATGGGTGCGTCTCGCAGGAGCCCACGCGCCAGGGCCAGGCGCTGACGCTGGCCGCCCGAGAGGCGCTCGCCCATGTTACCGACGACCGTGTCCAGGCCGTCCTTTTCCGTGGCCAGCCAGTCGATGAGGTCCACGGCCTCTAGAGCAGACTCGAGGTCCTCGTCGGTGGCGTCGGGTGCCGCGAGGAGCAGGTTGGCGCGCAGCGTGTCGTTGAACAGGTAGGGGCGCTGGGGCGCGTAGGCGACCGTGGAGCGCAGGTCCGTCAGGGAGGCGTCAGCGACGTTCGTGCCACCGATAGTGACCGTGCCCGAGGCTGGGTCCCACGTGCGGGTGAGCAGTGAGGCAAGCGTCGACTTGCCCGATCCGGATGCACCCACGATAGCGGTGCGTTTTCCGGCGGGAATGCGGATGCTGACGCCATCCAGGACGGTGGGGGCAGGGGCGGGCGCGTCGTCATCCGTCGGGTAGGCGAAGGTCACGTCGCTGATCACGATGTCGCCGGGGGCAAGCGGCACCGGGTTCGCGGGGTCTGCGACGGCCGGGGCGCGGTCGGTGATCGCGAAGACACGGGCGGCCGAGGCAAAGGCCTGATCCAGGTCGGCGGCGAACTCTTCCACCGCGAGAACCGGGCCAAAAGACCCCATAGCGATGCCGATAGCGAGGCCCACCTGGGGCAGGGTCAGGGCACCGCCGAGGTATTCGGAACCCGCGACCATGGCGACGGTGACGATGCCGGCGGCCACGGCGGCCTGGTTGAGGCCGCGGCGCAGGGCGATCCAGCGGCCCTGGATACCCAGCCCGGAGTCTATGTGCGCCTCGATGTCATCCATCTCGGCCTCGCGTCGCTCCTGCGCGCCAAATGCCAGGACTTCGCGCACGCCCTGCACCGAGTCGGTGACATGGGCGGCGAGCGCGCCTCGTGCGTCGCGCAGCTCGCGGGCCGCGCGGGCGGTCGAGCTCGATCCCAGGAACGGGATGATCGCTCCAACAACGACCAGGAAGGGACCCAGGACGGCGGCGACCGCCCAGGACACGGTCGTGCCCATCCACACGAGCGTCAGGATCGGCACAATGACGGCTGTGGTGACGGGGGCGAGCGTGTGGGCGAAGAAAACCTCGACGCGGTCGATGTCCTTCGTCACGCGGTTCATGATGTCGCCCGAATCCAGGCGGTCCGTGCCCGCGGGGGCCTGAGGTTCGAGCTGGTCGTAGAAGTAGTTGCGCAGCATCGCCAGGCAGTGGAAGGCCACGAAGTGTCCGGCGAACTGCTCGAGGTAGCGGGCACCGCCCTTGAGGAGGCTGAGAACCACGGCGCACACAATAATAACGGGGATCGACCAGGCGCTGGTGCCGGCGGCCAGGCTCGCGACCGCCCAGCCCCCCAGGGCGAACAGGCAGACGCCGATCATGAGGAAGACGACGCGCGCCACAATGGAGGCGGCCAACGGCGGCAGGACGCGGCGAGTGATCGACAGGAGCCGAAGAGAGAGTTTTCTGCGGGTCATCGGATCGTTCCTTCCTGGAGCGTCGCGACGCGGTCAGCGCCCTTGATGGTGGCGTCTCGGTGAGAGATCGTCAGGGTGGTGCGCCCGGCGCACACGGTGTCGAGGGATGCCAGGATTTCGCGCTCGGATGCCAGGTCCACGTGGGCGGTGGGTTCGTCCAGGATCATGATCGACGCATTCTTCAGGAAGGCGCGGGCAATAGCGATGCGCTGGGCCTCGCCACCCGACACGGCCAGGCCTCGGGCACCCACGCGGGCATCCAGGCCACCGGGCAAGGCCTCGTAGAAGTCGCCGAGGTGCGCGGCACGCAGGGCCTCGACAAGCTGAGCGTCGGTCGCCGTGGGAGCCGCGAGAAGGAGATTCTCTCGCAGCGTGCCGGAGAACAGGTAGGTGCTCTGTTCGACGACGGCGCTCTGAGCGCGCACCCACGACAGGGGTACATCTGCCAGGTCCACTCCGTTGAGGCTCACATGACCGCTCCTGGGGCGCAGATAGCCCTGGAGCAGGGCGGAGACGGTGGACTTGCCCGCACCCGAGGGACCAGCCAGGGCGACGTGCTCTCCGGGGGAGATCGTCAGGCTGGCCCCCTGCAGGACCGGGGTGCCCTGCGTGTACGCGAAGGATACGTCTTCCAGGCGGATCTCGCCGGGCTTGGCCGGCTTCGCGGGGACCTTGACCCCCTCAACGTCCATGACGGCAGGAATCTGAGCGTTAAACTTCTTGATTTCTTTATTGGCGGCGATGCCGCCCATGCCGATATAGAAGAACTGACCGATGCGGTCCAGCGGATCAAGCATGATCGAGGAGAGCAACACAAGGGAGATGGCACCGCCGACACTCAGTGCCCCCTGCTCGTAGCGGATGAGGGCCAGCGTGATCGCGCCGGTGATCATACCCAGGGAGAAGACGGAATCGATGACGAGGAGGATCAGCTGATTGCCAGCCAGGTAGCTCATGACCTTCGAACGCACCTCTTCGGCGGCATCAGCCAGGCGCTTCCCCATGTCCTTGCCCGCATTCATAAGGGCCAGGTCTCCCAGGCCCTGGATCGCGTCGAGTTCCTTGGCGGCCAGCTGACGCGAGGCGTGACGATAGCGTGAGGACACCGGCTTGAATGCCTTGCGGAAGCCCAGCACGCAGATCGGCACGAGCGGGATCGCGATAGCGAGGAATCCGCCGGACGCAGGGTCGAGGGTCAGGGCGACGACAATGACGACGAGGATCGGCGTCGTCAGCGACGCGATCATGGGGGCCAGGAAAATACCCTTGTAGGCGGCGACGCGCTCGACGCCGTCGGTCGCGGAGTTGACGACGCGACCCGCCCGCTCGCTGGTGCGCTGCGTCGGACCCAGAGCAAAGACCTGTCGGATCATCGAGTGGCGCAGCCTAGGTTCCAGCTGCTTCATAGCGCTCGCCCCGAGGGCGCTGACGGCCCACGCGAAGAAGCCCGATCCCAGGGAAGCTGCGAGGGCGATCCACCACGTCGACCAGGCATTGTTTCCCGCAATATCATCGATGCCCCAGCCGATCACCAGGTAGGTGAGCGCCAGGCACAGAGCCGCTGCCCACGAGCAGGCAACAACGATCACGCGTTTCATCGTTCTCCTATCAACACGACGCACACGAGCGTCCATAACCAAGGATAGCCTTAGTTAGGTTCTGACACCACTGTCAGGAAGAATCCGTGCCGCGCTGTGACCGCAAAAAGAAACCACGACCTCGTCCATTGACGAGGCCGTGGCTCCCTCAGGCGATGACGCTCAGGCCAGGCGGTACGTCCAGCCGTAGGGATCCTCGGCGCGACCCCACTGAATATCGGTGAGGCGCTTGTGGATCTCGCGGGTCTTGTCCCCCACCGCGATCTCCACATCGAAGTCGTCGCCAGCCAGGCGCGTGATCGGGGTGACCACAGCGGCCGTGCCACAGGCGAAGACCTCGGCGACGGCGCCCGAGCGGATGCCGTCCACGACCTCGGACAGGGCGATCTTTTCCTCGCGCACGTCCACGCCCTCGTCGCGCAGCATGCGCAGGATCGCACTGCGCGTGCCACCCTCGAGGATGACGCCGGTGAGTTCGGGGGTACGGATGGTACCGTCTGCCATGACGACGAACATGTTCATGCCGCCCAGCTCCTCAAGGTACTTGCCCTCGTAGGTGTCCAGGAAGCAGACCTGGGAGAAGCCCTTGGCCTCGGCCTGGATCTGGGGCAGCAGGGAGGCCGCATAGTTGCCGCCAGCCTTGGCGCTGCCGGTGCCGCCGGGGCCGGCGCGGTGATACTCGCGCTCCACCCAGATGGCTACGCCCGACAGGCCGCCCTTGAAGTAGGGACCCGAGGGAGAACCGATGACGTAGTAGTCGACAACACCCGCGGGGTGCACGCCCACAAACTCCTCGGAGGCGAACATGAAGGGGCGCAGGTAGAGGGAGGAGCCATCGACATCGGGAACCCACTTCACGTCGGCGCGCACGTAGTCCACGAGGGAGGCCACGAAGTCCTCGCGGCTCAGCTCGGGCAGGGCCAGGCGGCGGGCCGAGTGGTTCAGGCGCGCAGCGTTGTAGCCGGGGCGGAAGGTCCACACGGAGCCGTCCTCGCGCTTGTAGGCCTTGATGCCTTCGAAGACGGACTGGCAGTAGTGGAAGACGGAGGTGCCGGGGGTCAGCTCAAGCGGACCGTAGGGGATGACGCCGCGGTCACTCCATCCGCCCTCGCGAGTCCAGCGCATGTGGGCCATGTGATCCGTGAACTTCTTGCCAAAAGCCAGAGTCGACATGATCTCGCCGTACTCTTCCGGCGTCGCCGGGTGCGCGTTGGGAGTCAGGGGAAAACGGCCAGCCAGCTCATCGGCGGCGGGCAGGACCAGGTCGCCAGCAGCCTCAAGCTCCGTGGGGGTGTGCTGCGTCGATGCCATGAGGCCTCCTGTCGTGGTTTTTTCACAAAGATGAAGCCAGAATATGCCCGCCGTCCGCATTGCGGTCGGTTGATTTCGGAATGTGACCCACTCCCCCAACCCCTGTGGAGGTTCTCACCCTGGGGAAGACTCACTCATAGTGCGTCCACATGCGCAGGACGCGGACGGTGCGCTCCTCTTCGAAGACCTCATAGACGAGCCTGTGCTGAATGTTAATTCTGCGCGAATACATCCCGGCGAGGTCACCCACGAGGCGCTCGTAGCGGGGAGGCACCGCGAAAGGATCCTCTGTCAGAACCTCAATGAGAGCCTGCGCTTTCGCTTTGAGTCCGCTGGCAGAGAGCTTCTTCGCGTCCTTCGCGGCCTGCTTGGAGAAAACGACCCGCCACACGACTACCACTCCACGTCATCGAGGGCATCGTCAAGGTCCTCACGAGTGGCTTCCTTCAGGCTGTCCGTCATTCCCGGAATCCCCTGCAGGTAGAGGGTCTCCTGGATGGCAGACCAATCGGCCTCGCCAATGAGCACGGCATTCCCACGACGGCCGGTGATCGTGATCGGAGTTGACTCCTCATTCACGGTGTCGATAAGCCGGTACAGATCCGAGCGGGCGGCAGTGGCACTCACAGCAGTCATGATCTTTCCTTTCCGCTGCCATCATATCGTACGCTTTCACGTACGCATAGGCCTGTGCACACCAATGCGAACGAAAGGATACGATCAACGCATGACGACTCTCCCCAAGTCCCTCGCCTCCGCCCTGCCCTCCCGCGAGCGCCGCTGCCCCAGCCTGGAGCTTCAGGACGGGCGCTGGCTGGCGGCCGCAAAGTCGGGCCTGTACGTCTTCGGAGCCCAGGCCTCGTCCGGCGACGAGACACCCACTCCCGAGATCTTCCCGTGGTACGACGTGGCGCGGGCGCGCTGGGAGGCGGAGGGCGAACTCTTCGCGCTGGAGTGGGTGGACCCGGCGCGCACTCCCCTGGCCGGGCGTACCGCGGGTGACCCGTCGGATTTCATGCGTCAGACGAGCGAGTACGTCAACCACTCAATCGTCATGCACGCCCAGACGGAAACGGACGCGGGGACAACAATCACGGCGTGGGTGCGCCGGGGCCCCGACGGACTCTTCTCGGTGCTGACGGCGGACGGTCCGCTGGGCGGTACCGGTCAGCGCGCGGCGAGCGCCCTGGAGGCCAGCGTGCGCGAGGCGGTCGGCCTCGACTGATCGACGAGGCCGGGGCGCGCCTGCGCTCGCCTCACCCTCGCGCTGTACCCCCACGCATGAAGACGGGACCCAACCTCACGGCTGGGTCCCGGCCTCATGCGGCGACGATCAGTGAACAATGAAGACGCGTTCGAAGGGGTCGATGGACAGACCCTGCTCGAGGATCGTCCGGCTCCACTCGCGCGCGCTAAACAGCGAATGATCGCGGTAGTTGCCGCAGGAGTACACGTCCGTGCCCGGAACGTCCTCCCAGGTCGCCTCCTCGGCGATGGCGTGCAGCGACGAGGCGATAGCGGCAGTCACCTCCTTGACGCAGGGGGTGCCCCACATGATGAGGTGGAAGCCCGTGCGGCAGCCGAACGGCGAGCAGTCGATGACGCCGTCGATGCGGTCACGCAGCAGAGAGGCGAGCAGGTGCTCGATCGTGTGCAGACCAGAGCTCGGGATTTCGCCGCTGTTGGGCTGGACGAAGCGCACGTCGAAATTCGAGATCTGATCGCCCTTCGGGCCGGCCTCCACGTTGATGAGGCGCACGTAGGGTGCCTTCACGGCTGTATGGTCCAGAGTGAAGCTCTCCACTTCTGCCATGTTGTATTAATCCCTTTCGGTGTAGTTTTGCCTGCGTTGTTCCAGACGCATGAGCGACCGGAAGACCTCAGAGTACTGCGGATCCTCCTCATTCATGCGCGACAGGGCCGCACGTGTTTCACCTAACTGTCTGGTGAGGTCCATGCGAACCAAGGCCGCGACGACGCCGCGGCAGTAGGAGCGCACGTCGGCTTCGCCCGCGACGGGCAGGGGGTTGACCGCCAGCTCGGTGACGGCAGGGCCGATGAACTCGCCCGCCGCGTCGAGGATGACCTGGACGAAGTGACGTGACGCCGCCAGGGTCGCGTTGTCGCCGGGGCCGAAAGTGAGCCTCGGCCTGGCGCATCATCTGCGTGAAGGCGTCCAGGCCACCGACCGCACGAATCGCGTCGTGGACGGCGCGGTGCGTGGGCACGGTAAAGGTTTGGCCGTCCAGCTCCTCGAATCCGGAGCCGACGACGTAGAGCGGGTGCTGTAAGACCGCCTCGAGGGCCTGGCGCTCGACGCGGGTCACCGGATCCTCGGGGCCGCGGCGCACGGGAGCGGGGGCAGGGCGACCCGCGCCGGCCATCTCGATCTCTCCAGGGCGCGGACCGGGGGTCATCACCTCAACGCGGCCCGCCGCCCGCACCGCCTGCTCGACCGTACGCATGTCCATGCCGAGCCATCCGGCAAGCTGGCGCGTGTACTCGGCGCGCAGGGCCAGGTCCTTGATGTGCGCGACGATGCCAGCCGAGGCGCGCAGGCCCTGCACGCGCCCCTCGGCGCTACGCAGGTCCATCTGGGACAGGACCGAGCGGATCGCGAACTCAAAAAGGGGGATGCGCGAGTTCACCAGGTCGACGATCGCCTGGTCGCCCTGGGACAGGCGCAGGTCGCACGGGTCTTGGCCGCCCGGCGCCACCGCCACGAAGGTCTGCGCCGCGAAGTTCTGGTCCTCCCCGTACGCGCGCAACGCAGCCTTCTGCCCGGCGCTGTCACCGTCGAAAGTAAAGATGACCTCGGAGCCGTGGGCACGCCCGCTGGAGAGCACGACGCCTGCGGCAGGGTCCGCATGGTCGCCCAGCAGGCGGCGGATGATGCGCACATGCTCTGACCCGAAGGCGGTACCGCACGTGGCCACTGCGTTCGTGACGCCCGCGACGTGCGCGGCCATAACGTCCGTATAGCCCTCGACGATGACCACCTTGTGTTGCGTCACGATCGACTTCTTCGCCAAATCTAGCCCGTACAGAAGCTGCGACTTCTTATAGATCGGCGTCTCGGGGGTGTTCAGATACTTGGGCGACTCCTTGTCGTTGTCGTCCAGGCGACGGGCACCGAAACCGACTGTCGCGCCCGTAATGTCGCGGATCGGCCACACCAGGCGCCCACGGAAACGGTCGTAGATGCCGCGGCTGCCGGTCGTGCCCAGGCCCGCGACCTGGATCTCCTGGTCCGTGAAGCCTTTCGAGCGCAGGTGGCGGGTGAGAGAATCCCACGAGGCCGGGGCGTAGCCGACCCCGAAATGCTCGCACATCGCCTGGTTGAAGCCGCGCTTAGCCAAGAACTCGCGGCCCTTGTGGGCTTCGTTGCTGCCCAACTGCTTGCAGTAGAACTCCTCGGCGACGCGGTGGGCGTCCAGGAGGCGCTGGCGCTTGCCTGGCTCCTCCGTGCGCACGCGGGTGCCGCCCTCCTCGTAGTGGAGCGTGATCCCCGCCTTTTGCGCGAGCATCTCCACGGCCTCGGTGAAGGGCAGGTGGTCGATCTTTTGCACGAAGGAAATGACGTCGCCGCTCTCCCCACACCCGAAGCAGTGGAACATGCCCAGGTGGGGGCGCACGTTAAAGGACGGGGTGCGCTCGTCGTGGAAGGGGCACAAGCCCTTGAGGGAGCCGATGCCCGCGGGTCGCAGCGCTACGTGCTCGCCGATGATCTCATCGATCTTCACTGCGTTACGTACCGCTTCGATATCGTCCTTGCGAATCAGACCCGCCATGGCTTCAGTCTACCGAGGCCCACCCGCGCGCGTGGTCCGATTGTGCTTAGAGCTGCGAGGACAGCATCCCGCACCGGCGCGCGTGCCAGGCCGAGGCCGAGACGTCGGTGAGCGAAGCAACCTGGTCGATGACCGCGCGCAGGCGCACGCGATCATCGGAGGCGGCCCGCCACTGCGCGGCAAACACCGGCTCAAGGGAGTCGGCCCCGGCCTCGTACAGGGCGTCGACCAGGTCCGCCAGGAGCGTGCGCTGCTGGTAGTACACCGGCTCACTCTCGCGCGGACTCATGACGTAGTGGACGGCCATGCCCTTGAGGATCTGGATCTCGGCGCGCACCTGCCGCGGCACGACCAGGTCCGCACGGTAGCGGCCCAGCGGCTCATCACCGAAGGTCTCGCGCGTGGCTGCGACGGTCGCCGAACAGAAGCGGCCGATCAACTCGCTCGTCGCATCCTTGAGGTGGGCAAGGGACGCGTAGGAGCCGTCGAAGGAGCGCAGCCACACGGGCATGGACACGATGCGCTCGAGCGCATCCTCCAGGTCCGAACGCGCGACCGCCGGACCGTACCAGTCCAGCGTCGAGGCGATGACGGCTGCGCAGTGCACGTCGTCGAACAGGTCGGCGGGGTCGAGCTTGCGGGTCGCGACCGCATCCTCCATATCGTGCACCGAGTAGGCGATGTCGTCGGACAGGTCCATGATCTGGGCCTCCAGGCAGCGCCTGCCCGCCGGCGCGCCCTGGCGCATCCATGCGAACACGGGCGCGTCGTCCGGGTAGACCGAAAACTTGCGCGTCGACTTGGCCAGGTCTGGGCCACCCGACTTGACCCACGGGTACTTGCAGATCGCGTCCAGCGTCGCGCGCGTCAGGTTCAGGCCCGCGGGCACACCTCCCGCGCCGATCACCTTGGGTTCCAATCGGGTGACGACACGCAGGGTCTGGGCGTTCCCTTCGAAACCGCCAATCGAGGCTGCAGCAGCATCCAGGGCACGCTCGCCGTTATGCCCGAAGGGCGGATGCCCGAGGTCATGGGACAGACACGCGGCATCCACGACGTCCGGGTCAGCCCCCAGCTCTTTGCCGAGCTCACGGCCCACCTGGGCGACTTCTAGAGAGTGGGTGAGGCGTGTGCGCACGAAATCGTCCGAAATCGGACCCAGCACCTGCGTCTTTTCGCCCAGGCGACGCAGCGCCGAGGAGTGCAGGATGCGCGCGCGATCGCGCTCGAACTCGGTGCGCGCCGACGACTTGTGGTCCTCGGGCACCCAGCGCTCAGAATCGGCCGGGCTGTACGGGGAGGCCGCGTCAGTGCCATCGACACCCGGGATTGCCAAAGAAAACTCGTTCACGGGCCTATGGTACGCGGCCAGTGCCCCCGCACTTGGACACCTACCCCGCGAGCGCGCCACGGCCTCGTCCGTGATCGGTGCTCGGCAAGCCCCGCGTGGCCCGACGCGTATGAGCGATAGAACCGCACGGACGGTGGCCTCGTCACGATGAGGTCTCCTCTTCCTCATCGGCCTATGACGCCAAAATGTCCGGTCAAAGAAAGAAGGGGATGAGAAGATTGCGAGAAGGCTCCAATGGGTTTTGATCTGGAATAAAAGGCATTGACAAGAAACGCCCGTTCAGCGTTTTTTGCTCACCTGCCGCGACCTCGTTGCAGCAAATGTCGAAAATTTACCAAATTGTTACTGTGAGATACCCCAGCGGAGCTTTCCTCATTTGTTCAAACATGCTAAACCTCAGGAGTCGCATTCAGCGTCGAATCTCATTCACGGAAGGAGTCCCCCGTGTCCAACACGGCACAGGAAATCCTCGATGCAGTCGGTGGTCCCGGCAACATCACTCACTTTACCCACTGCGCCACGCGCCTCCGCCTTGAGCTGCGTGACGCCTCCGTCGTCGACAAGGACACGGTCGAGAACATCGACGGCGTTCTCGGAGCCGTGCCCCAGTCGGGTGACCGCTACCAGATCGTCATTGGCGGTGCCGTTCAGTCGGTCTTCAACGAGATCAACAACCTGCCCTCGATGAAGTCAGGCACCGCAGCCTCCAACGACGACGTTAAGGCCGCCGCCCGCGCGAAGGCGCGTGGTAAGAACGCTCTCGTCGACGCGTTCTTCGAATACCTGTCCGACTCGTTCCGCCCCCTCCTGCCCGTCCTGCTCGGAGCCTCCCTGATCCTGGCGTTCCTGGCGGTCCTCGACGCCCTGCACATCGTCGACACCCGCGCGGAAACCATTCCCGCGTGGCTGGGCTACGTGAACTCCATGTGGCGCGCGGTCTTCTACTTCCTGCCCGCCATGGTCGCCTACAACGCGTCCAAGAAGCTGGACATCGACCCGTGGGTCGGCACGGCCGTTATCCTGTCGCTGCTCACCCCCAACTTCACGGGCCTGAGCAACGCCGCCTCGTTCGCCGAGACGACCTGCACGACGAATGCCCTGGGCACCGAGCAGTGCGTCACCCAGATTGGCAGCCTGCCCCTGCAGCTGTCCGACTACGGCGGCCAGGTCTTCGTACCGCTGCTGATGGTGCCGATCCTGGCTCTGGTCTACAAGGGCCTGAAGAAGATCGTTCCTTCGAACGTCCAGATGGTGTTCGTCCCCTTCATCTCCTTCGTCATCATCATGCCGCTGACGGCTTTCCTGATCGGCCCCCTGTCGATCTGGATCGGTAACGGCCTGGGCAGCGGCCTGGCCTGGCTCAACGGCCACGCCCCCATCGTCTTCGCGATCATCATCCCGATCATCTACCCCTTCCTGGTGCCGCTCGGCCTGCACTGGCCGCTCAACGCCCTGCAGCTGGCCAACATCGCCTCGACCGGCTCCGACTTCATTCAGGGCCCCATGGGCGCGTGGAACTTCGCCTGCTTCGGTGCCACCGCCGGCGTGCTCTTCCTGTCGATCCGCGACCGTGACGCCGACATGCGTCAGACGGCGTCCGGTGCTCTGGCCGCGGGCCTCTTCGGCGGTATCTCCGAGCCGTCCCTCTACGGTATTCACCTGCGTTTCAAGCGCATCTACCCGCTCATGCTCACCGGCTGTGTCGTCGGCGGCCTGGTCATCGGTATCGGCGGCGGCGCAACCACGAACACCTTCGTGTTCACCTCGCTGCTGACGATCCCCGTCTTCACCCCCATGGCCGTCTACGGTCTGGGCATCCTGGCAGCGTTCGCTACTGCTTTCCTGATGGTCGTCTTCTTCGACTACCGCACGAAGGAGCAGAAGGCTGTGGCTCGCGAGAAGAAGGAAGCCATGAAGGCTGGCGTCTCCGCCGCTCCCGCCGCCGCTGCCGCACCGGCCAATGAGGATGCTGCCGCTGAGGCGACCGCACCGGCCACTGAGGCTGCCCCCGCCCCGTCTTTCAGCGACGAGGCCAAGGCTGACCTGACGCTGACCTCCCCCATGGCAGGTGAGCTGGTTGCGCTCTCGGACGTCAATGATGAGGCCTTTGCCTCCGGCGCGCTCGGCCCCGGCGTCGCCATCTCCCCCGCCGCTCACGCGGTCGTCGTCGCCCCCTGCGACGGCAAGGTGACGGTCGCCTTCCCGACCGGCCACGCCTACGGCCTCAAGTCCGCCTCCGGCGTCCAGATCCTTATCCACATCGGTATGGACACGGTCAAGCTGGACGGCAAGGGCTTCACGCCCCGCGTCTCGAAGGGCGACATCGTCAAGCGTGGCGATGTCCTGGCTGAGGTCGATTGGGACGTCATCCGCGAGGCAGGCTACGACACCATCACCCCGATGGTCGTGACGAACAAGAAGAAGTTCGGCGAGGTCACCCCCGCCGCTCCCGGCCCGGTTGGAATCTCTGACACGGTCGTGACAGTGGCTCCCAAGGAGGCGTGAGCGTTCCTAGCGTGTCGCTGACATAGCTGTGGGGGGCGGGCCGAGAGGCCCGCCCCCCACACGTGTCTCTAGGCCTCGGAGCCCCCGACAATGTCGAGGACCGCTCGGGCCTGCTCAATGGTGAACTGTCCGGGGGCACTCCCCTCGGCACCGGGCAGGGTCGCAAACGTCGCGGCTGATCCGAGAGCAGAGCCGACCAGGCGCGTCGGTGCGCCGTTGGGTCCCATGGCGATGCCGATGACGGGACGGTCGTAGGCCTCGCGCGCCCAGGCCTGCGCACCGAGTACGCGGGCGGCGTCGGTGGCGCTGTGGGCCATGCAGGCGAACTTGAGGACGTCGGCACCCGCGTAGTTCATGTCGGCGAGTACCTCGGCGAGTCGGTCGTCGCTGGGGGTCCCTTCGAAGTCGTGGAATGAGCCGATGACGAGCGCGCCGGCCGCATGAGCGTCTTCGATGAGCGCCGAAGACCCGTCTCGCCTGATCTCCACGTCGACGCCTCCGACGTGGGGAGCCAGGGCCGTCACGAGGGCGCAGTACTCCTCGTCGTCCAGGGACGCTTCGCCGCCTTCGACGGAGGTGCGGATGGTCGCCAGGATGGGCAGGGGCGAGGCGTCCGCGACGTAGCGGGCCATGCGTACCAGGTCGTCGGCGACCTCGGAGGCGGCCACGAAGTGTGAGCCCACCAGGGAGAACAGGTAGGTGTCGGCTCGCCACTCGACGATGTCAGCGCGGCAGGACGCGAGCGCGCCAACCTGATTGGTGAGGGCGCGCGCGTCACCGCTGACGGGCACGATCACCTGGGTGCGTCCCCCGAGGGTCGCCTTTTTGGCGGCTCGTCCGATGGTGACGAATCCGGGCGCAGGATCGGGGTCGGGCGCAGATGAGTGAGGCATGATTCCTTCGCTTAGTATCCGATTTCTGCCAGGTGCAAGCGCTCTCGTTCGCGCTGCGTGAGGTAGGGGTGGTCCAGCCAGCCGTCGGGCAGGTGGGGTGTTTTTTCGCCGCTGGCTCGCCCTCGCGGCCCGCGGGCGGCTGGGGGGAACGTCTGGTCGAGGTCAAGATCCTCGAGGCGATCGTGCAGCTCTTGGAGGGTGGAGACCATGGAGAGGGCGTGACGCTGAGGGCCGCCGACGGCGAAACCGCGCAGGTACCATCCGATGTGTTTGCGCATTTCGCGCAGTGCGCGCCTCTCGTCGCCCTGGTCGACGACGCACCAGGCGGCGTGGCGCTCGATGACGGAGACGACCTCGGCGAGGCTGGGGCCAGCCGGAATGACCCCGCCGTGGTAGGCGGCGACGATGTCGCGGAAGATCCAGGGGCGTCCCTGGGCACCGCGCCCGACGCTGACGCCGTCGCAGCCGGTGCGCTCCAGCATCGCCAGGGCGTCGGCGGCCTCGAAGACATCGCCGTTGCCGAAGACGGGGATGTCGAGCAGCTCCTTCAGGCGCGCGATCTCGTCCCAGTGGGCGCGTCCCGCGTAGTGCTGGTTCTGGGTGCGCGCGTGCAGGGTGAGCGCGGCGGCACCCAGTTTTTGCGCGGCCAGGGCGGCGTCGGTCGCGGTCTCGTGTTCGGCATCGATGCCGATGCGGATCTTGACGGTCACGGGGATTTCGCGCCCCGCGCGCTCCCCGACCTGGTCGCAGGCGCGCACGACGGCGGCGACGAGGTCGGCGAACAGGTCGCGCTTCCAGGGCAGGGCCGCTCCCCCGCCTTTCTTCGTGACCTTGGGGACGGGGCACCCGAAGTTCAGGTCGATGTGGTCAGTGAGGTCGCGCTCAACGAGCATCGTCGCGGCGCGGGCCATGACGGCGGGGTCAACGCCGTAGAGCTGCAGGGAGCGCACGCGTTCGGCGGGGTCGGGGCGCACCATCTCCAGGGTGCGTTCGTTTCCTCGACGAGCGCGCGGCTGGTCACCATCTCGGTGACGTACAGGCCTGCGGGCGCGTCCACGCGCGGGATGGCAACGTGGCGCGGTTCGCCCGCACCATCGCGCGGAGGCTGAGGGGACGAGGCCGTGGCCCTCTCCCCCGGTTCGGCGGCCCAGGAGGGGATGCCGGTGGGTCGCAGGTGGTCGGGCAGGCCCGACTCGCCCATGATGCGGCACAGGCGTCGGAAGGGCGCGTCTGTCACCCCGGCCATGGGGGCCAGGACAACGGGTGTCCACAGGCGCAGCGGCCCCACGCGAAGCGGGGCCGCTGCGGACGTTGAGGCTATGGACAAATCAGCAGCCCAGGCGTTCGATCAGGTACGACTTGACCGTATCGAGCGGAATGCGCACCTGCTCCATCGTGTCACGCTCACGGATGGTGACGGCGTGGTCCTCGATCGAGTCGAAGTCGTAGGTGATGCACAACGGCGTGCCGATTTCGTCCTGGCGACGGTAGCGGCGTCCCACGGCGCCGGCGTCGTCGTAGTCGACGTTCCAGATGCCGCGCAGCTCGTCGGCCAGTTCCTGGGCGGGGCCGGTCAGTTCGGGCTTGCGGGACAGGGGCAGGACGGCGGCCTTGACGGGGGCCAGGCGCGGGTCCAGCTTGAGCACGACGCGCTTGTCGACACCACCCTTGGCGTTGGGGGCCTCGTCCTCGTGGTAGGCCTCGATGAGGAAAGCCATGAGGGAACGGGTCAGGCCCGCGGAGGGCTCGATGACGTAGGGGGTCCAGCGTTCCTTGGTGTTGGGGTCGAAGTAGTCGAGCTTCGCGCCGGAGGCCTCGGAGTGGACGCTCAGATCGTAGTCGGTGCGGTTGGCGATGCCTTCGAGCTCGCCCCACTCGCTGCCCTGGAAGCCGAAGCGGTATTCCAGGTCGACGGTGCGCTTGGAGTAGTGCGAGAGCTTCTCCTTGGGGTGCTCGTACTCGCGCAGGTTCTCGGGATCGATGCCGAGGTCCACGTACCAGGCCTTGCGGTAGTCGATCCAGTACTGGTGCCATTCCTCATCGGTGCCGGGTTCACAGAAGAACTCGAGTTCCATCTGCTCGAACTCGCGGGTACGGAAGATGAAGTTGCCGGGCGTGATCTCGTTGCGGAAGGACTTGCCGATCTGGCCAATGCCGAACGGCGGCTTCTTGCGCGCGGCGTTCATGACGTTCGCGTAGTTGATGAAGATGCCTTGAGCGGTCTCGGGGCGCAGGTAGTGCAGGCCGGCCTCGTCATCGACGGGGCCCAGGTAGGTCTTGAGCAGGCCGGAGAAGGCGCGAGGCTCGGTCCACTGGCCGCGCACACCACAGTTCGGGCAGGCGAGGTCGGCGGTGGTCAGGGAGGACTCTTCGACGCCCTTCTTTTCGGCGAGTTCTTCGATGAGCTGGTCCTCGCGGGCGCGCTTGTGGCAGTTGAGGCACTCGATGAGCGGGTCGGTGAAGGCCTTGACGTGGCCGGAGGCAACCCACACTTCGCGCGGGAGGATGACGGAGGAGTCCAGGCCAACGACGTCGGCGCGGCGGCGGACCATAGCGTTCCACCAGGCGCGCTTGATGTTTTCCTTCAGTTCCACGCCGAGCGGGCCGTAGTCCCACGCGGAACGGGTGCCACCGTAGATGTCACCGCAGGGGAAGACGAAGCCGCGGCGCTTGGCCAGGCTGATCACGTTGTCGAGGCGGGAAGGTCCCTTAGCCACTTGTCACTCCTTGAGTATCTGGGGCACGACTGGCTGTCGTGTCGCCATTGATACTAGTCGATAACCGCTGTTTGGGGCGGTTTCTCCCCGCTTGTGCACTCATGGATCCCACCACAGGTGCGCACTTGGAGTTCTGGCCGATCCCTGCAGCGCCCTCCCCCGCAATTCTCCAAGGGATTCTGCCCGGAGTTCTGGCTGAGCCTGCTGTTCGCTTCGCTCGGCATGCTCGCGGATAGGTTATGAGCATACGGATAGGTTATGAAGATACGGATAGGTTATTAAGCTATCCGCATGTGAATAACCTATCCACATCGTCGTAACCTATCCACATGCGCACGAGTAGGCCCCGTCAGGCATGCCCGCCCAGCGACGGCGGATCACGGGAAAGCCATACACCGAGCACGATGGCATCGTCACGTCATTGACGCACACATAACCGCATCAAACGGCGGTTTTCCGCGCAGCAAAGCCAAAGCGGCAACCCCTCAGCATCAGAATTGGCTGCCCTCATCGGTGGCGGCCAGTGCATTCAGCTCTGGCCCTCCAATACCAGCGATCCCCGCAGTCACAACGCCAGCTACGCGGGCCGTCCGACAACCCAAGAAAGAGCCCCGGCCTCGTCCGAATTGAGCGGGACGAGGCCGGGGCAGGGTCGAGGGGTCATGTTCCCCGGGCGCAACTTGCGTTCAGTTGAGGCGGCGAATCCTACCCGTGGAGGTGAGGCGCCACCCAGCGGCAGCAACTGCGAGGGTGAGGAGGCCGAGCAGCCAGAAGGCGGGGTGCATCGGGGGAAGGTAGCCGGACTTGTGAACGAGCGTGAGGACCAGCCAGGTGACCGGACCGGCGATGCCGGCTATGCCCAGCACAGTCGCCACGATAATGCCGAGGGCGCTCCTCCACGGGCCTCGACCATGGCGCGAGGCCGCACCAATGAGGCGTCCGGCCCCGTCGCAGGCGATCCAGGCGACCACGACGATGAGCCACGAGTCAACTCCGAGGGGGTACTCGAGGCTCCCCAGGAAGAAAATGTGCGTCTGAGCCAGGGCGAGCACCCACCAGATCACGCTGGCGATGGCGATAACGACAGCGCTTAGCACGTAGGTCGACAGTGCCAGGGTGCGGCGCGACGCGCCGCTCAGAGACGCTGCCCGCAGATACGTCGTCGTCGTGATGATCTGTGTGATGAGGAGGTAGATGCCCGTCGTGAAGGCAGCGTTGACGGCAGCCTGATCGACGTGCCCCGAGAAGTCATCGGAGGTCGCGTACATGATGGCGCTCACCGTGGAGTTAATGAGAAATTGACCGACGACAACCGAGGCGTACACTCCGAAAGCGAATCGCCAGTCGACCATTCCAAGTCGCCAGATCGAGGGCTGAGAGGAAACAGTGGGTGCGGTGCTCATTGGTCGTTCTCCTGGATGAGGTAGGCGAAGGCGTCCTGGAAAGAACAGGGAGAGGACGTCAGGGAGTGGGATGCGAGCGTGGCTTCATCAACGGTGCCGCCACGCAGGTCCACGACGATCTCTCGCGTGGGACCCAGCTCGCGAGTGGCGATGACGGCGAGGTCCGGGCGGGCGGCGAGGAGGCGCTCGACGTCGGAGGCGTGGCCGGTCAGTGCACAGACTCTGCAGGTGAAGTCGTCGACGCTCTCATGAGCGAGGAGCACGCCTTTCTTCAAAACGATGACATCTTCGGCGACCTTTTCGAGTTCGGAGACCATGTGCGAGGAAACGAGGAAGCGGCGCTGCGGGCGCTTTCCTTCCATGCACTCCCCCGCCAGGGCGAGAATCTCCTCGTAGAAGGCGTAGCGCGTGGGCACGTCCAGGGGCGCCTGGATCTCGTCGAGGAGGGTGATGGGTGCACCCGATGCCAGGGCAATCGCGCCGGTGACAACGGCTGCTTGGCCTGCGGAGAGCTTTCCAAGAGTCTTGCGGCTACGGACCGGCAGACCGAAGCGCCGGGCGTAGTGGGCGAAAAGCCGCTCGTCCCAGGTGGGACGCAGACGGGCGTATTGGATCAGGATAGTTGCGGGGACATCGTCGAGGTCTCGGCTGGACGAGGCCATGATCGAGTCGGCGAACAGGTCGTCGGCGCTGGCTTGGGCGGCGTCGATGGAGATGCTCCCCGAGGTGGGGGCCAGCAGACCACCGAGGATCTGCATGAGCGTCGTCTTGCCCGAGCCGTTGGGGCCGACCAGAGCAGTGACAGTCGATTCCCCGAGGGTGAGGGAGACGTCGAGCAAAGCCGGCACTATCTCACCTCGGTAGGTGTGGGTGATGGAGGTCAGGGTGATCATGAGTTGTCCTTGGCGGTTGTGTCGGCACCGTAGGCGCGGACGTGGTCGATGATGGCGTCGAGGTCGAGGCCTAGTGCCAGGCCCGCTTCGACGGCGGGGTTTAGGGTCTCCTCCACGTAGGATGCGAGCCCGTCGGCCACCAGGGCACCCCGCGCACCTTCGGCGACGAACATGCCAATGCCTCGTCGCTTTTCGACCAGGCCCTCGTCGACGAGGATCGCGAAGGCCTTGCCGACGGTGGCCGGGTTGATGCGGTAGGTCGAGGAGTATTCCGTGGTGGAGGTGAGCTGATCCCCGGCGCGTAGGGCACCGCGCAGGATCTGTGCGCGGATGTCGTCGGCGATCTGCACGTAGATCGGGATCCCCGAGACGAATGTGGGTGCCATTGGCAGCCTCCTCGGTTCAACGGTTCATTACATGACTAATGAACCATATAACCAACTAGCCTGTCAACCTCTCACCAAACAAACCTCAGATTGCACCCCACCTCCCCTACTCACACCCGCGCCCGAATGCAGACCGAATACTCCGCCCGCGCAGCCGGCCCAACGAATGGCAGCGCTTACCCGCCAATGCGCAGACCCGACAGATTGATTCGCCCCAGGTATTGCGGAGAGCGTCTTGGACCAACCACCACACGGACAGACCGGGCGGAAGCGCCGCCCAGAGGACTCGGGGATATCTAGTCGACGACTCCGAGCGAAAAGAGGCTGCCAAGTCTCGCGGGCAGCCAGGCACGAAGGCGCCCACGATCCGGACAAACAGCCACACCACCACCAGAAGCAACGCCCGAGCGGGGGCGCTGCACCCGTTACGGGACGATGCACCCGATCAGGGGCGCTGCACCCGATCAGAAGAGGTGCATTGCCTACGGATCGGGTGCAGTGCCCCAACACACAAGAATAAACGCGGAACTGGCAAACCGAGTCACTCCTGGCCCACAACCATGCTGAGCACAGGACCCCAGGCAGGCACCGGGCGAGCGTTGGGCGGCTTTGTTGCGCCCTCGACCCACACCGAGCCCGCAGCCCACACGGTGCCCGCGACCCACACGGTGCCCGAACGCACAAAACAGCCCCGACCTCGTCCCACGGGGATAGGGGACGAGGACGGGGCTGGCTAGGCAGGAGGGCGCGGCGCGCTTACTCCTTGACGCCGCCGGCGGTCAGGCCGGAGACAATGTACTTCTGCAGGTACTGGAACAGCAGGATGACCGGGACGGCCGCGAGGACGGCACCTGCCGCGAAGATGCCCCACGGGGCGGTACGCTCATCGGCTGCCCACATGTACATGCCGACGGCCAGCGTGAACTGATCCTGATCCTGCAGGACGACCTTCGCGATCACGAAGTCACCGAGCGAGGAGATGAAGCTCAGCAGGCCGACGACGGCCAGAACCGGGCGAACCAGCGGCATGATGATCGTCCAGAAGGTCTGGGCGTGCGTCGCGCCGTCGATCATCGCTGCCTCATCCAGCGAACGCGGGATCGAGTTGAAGAAGCCGTACAGCAGGAAGGTGTTCGAGCCGAGCGCGCCACCGAGGTAGACGCAGATCAGGCCGAGCTTCGAGTTCAGGCCCATGACCGGGAAGATGTCCTGGATACCCAGGAGCAGCAGGTACAGGGCCACGAAGGCCAGCATCTGCGGGAACATCTGGACCAGCAGGAGGCCGGTCAGCGTGCCACGGCGTCCCTTGAAGCGGAAGCGGCTAAACGCGTAGGCGGCAGCAGCGCCCATGAGGACAGTACCGATAGCGGTCGTGGTAGACACGATCAGAGAGTTGACGACCCACGACCAGTAGGCGGCGTACTTGCCCGATCCCAGGGACAGGTAGTTATCGAACGACACGTTCGAGAACAGCTTGTTCGAACCCGTCAGCGTCGCACCCGGGTTGAGGGAGACCGACAGGACGTAGAGCAGCGGGACCAGGCAGTAGATGATCATGACGATGGCGACGACGTGACGCCATCCGACCTCTTTCCACCAACGCGCGCCCTTGAGGGTCGGCTCGCTCTTCTTCTTCGTCACTTTTGCAGCACTCATCACAGCTCCTCAAGGGTCTTCGTCTGGCGGAAACCGAGCCACGCGATCACGCCCACGACGATGAAGATGATGATCGACATGGCCGAGGCCAGGCCGTAGTTCGGAGAACCCGACTCGATCGCGATCTTGTAGACCATCGAAATCAGGATGTCAGTCTGGCCAACATCCATGCCCGGGTAGTTCGGGCCACCGCCGGTCAACATGTAGATGAGCGAGAAGTTGTTGAAGTTGAACGCGAAGGACGCGATCAGCAGCGGGACGGTGGACTGCAGCACGAGGGGCAGCTTGATGGACCACACGGTACGCAGTCCGGAAGCACCATCGATCTTCGCGGCCTCTTCAACGTCACCCGGCAGCGACTGCAGGGCACCCAGGCACACGAGGAACATGTAGGGGAAGCCCAGCCACAGGTTCACGCCCAGGATTGAGAGCTTCGCCAGCGTTCCATCCGTGAGCCACGGGACGTGTGCACCGCCGAGGAGCACCTGGTTGATGAAGCCGAAGTCCTTGTTGAGCATGCCCTTCCACACCAGCGTGGCCAGGAAGGCCGGGAAGGCGTAGGGCAGGATCATGAGGGACTGGTAGATCTTGCGACCCTTGATGCGCTTGTCCGCGAAGACGAGGCCGAGGATGAGGCCGAGCGCGAAGGTCGAGAGGACCGAGGCCGCAGCGAAGATGAAGGACCATACGAGGGCCTTCATGAAGGGGCCCGCCAGATCGCCGCGCGTGAACATGTTGCGGTAGTTGTCGAAGCCGACGAAGACGCGCCAGCCCGGATCGAGCTGATTGCCCTCGGCGTCGACGAACGCGCCGACCTTGCCGTCGGCCGTGTAGACCGTGCCGGTCTCGGTGTCGGTCAGCGTGTCCGCAGCCTCATCGTAGTTGTAGCGAGATTTCGCAAGGTAGGCGGTCGTGCCATCCTCGCTCTTGTAGTGGCCCGCGTTGGGATCCTCGGAGGCCGGGACGTTCAGGGCGGCGACCTCGGTCTGGCGCTTCAGAATATCGTTGAGCTTGAGAACCGTGTATCCGTCGACGGCGGTGATCATGCCGCCGGACTGGGTGCCACTCACCTCGTGGAAAGGCTTCTCGGAGTTGCCGACCTTGATGCCACCGGTCTCGGCATCGACGATGGCCAGGCCGAGGCCCGAGCCGTCTTCAACGATAGCGGCCGGGAGATTCACCGCACCGGGGGCGCGCTGCTCTGCAGACTTCAGGATCGACGCGACCGCGTCATCCTTGGTCGAGTTGTGACCCTGCCCGTAGTTCGTGAAGGACACGTAGCCCGTGTACCCCATCACGAACACCTGGTAGATGAGCAGGAACACCATACCGGGAACCAGGTACTTCGCGGGGATCATCCGCTTGGAGAAGTACACCCAGTTCACGACGAGGAGCAGAACGGCCAGGACGGCAAGAACCGTCCACGACTTCACCAGGTACGCGGTGAACATGCCGTAGAGCCCCAGGGCGTCGATGAGCATCATTAGGACGAGTTTCACGAAGAAACCAGGCTTGGTCACTTCGCTCGCGTGCGAGGCCTTGGGCCCCGTCTTTTTCTTTTCTGTAGCCTTCGCTGGCTCAGACATCGTGTCCTCCACACGTGCGCATTCGCGCGTCATTGCGACGGAATCCGCCTGACGGCGGTCAAGAAGGGCACCGCGGGTGCCTATGCGCCGACTTGCGGCGTTGTGTATCGATGGGACTCATGCCCGCCCGCAACGCGGGATGGCGGACGGGCATGAGCACTCCTGTGCGTCGAGGTGAGACCATGCTCGAACGAGGATCGTCGAGCGAGGGGACTCACTTGGAGGCGATGGCACCCTCGATGTTGGTAACCATCATGCCCCACAGAGCGTCGGGCGTATCCTTGCCGGTCACGATATCGGCCTCGGTCTGGCCCCAGAAGTTCCAGACGGCACCCATCGCGGGGATCGCGGGAGCGAGCGCGCCACCCTCAGCAACCTTGGAGAAGTCCTTGATGTCCTGGTCATCGGAAGCAGCGGCAACCTCGGGCATCGCGGAGGCGCGGCCACCGAGCTTCTGCATCTCTTCCTGGGCCTTGGGGGTCGCCAGGTAGTTGAAGAACTGCTTGGCGGCAACCGGGTTGGCGGACTTGGCGCTCTGGTAGAACATCTGGACGCCAACGAAGGGCTGGGCGGCCTGCGAGCCGGCAGCGGGGACAGGCAGGACAGAGACCTTCATTCCGGCCGCACGGAAGGCCGCGACGTTCCAGGGGCCGGTCACCGTGTAGGCCGCGGCACCGTCGAGGAACTTCTGCTTGGCAATGTCGCCGGTGATCGAGGGGGACACGATGCCCGCGTCACCCTGAGCCTTAAGCCAGTTGGCGAACTCGGTGCCGCCGGAGCCGTTCATGGCCAGCTCGGCGGTGTACTCACCCTCAGAGTTGGTCTTGAAAACGGGAGCGCCGAAGGACGTCTGGAAGGCGTAGAAGTGGTACGGATCGCCCTTGTCGCCCATCTGGATGATGAAGGGGTACTCGGCACCCGACGCCTTGCCAGAGGAGATCAAGTCGTCGTAGGTGGTGGGCGTGTCAGTGGTCAGGGCGTCGTTACGAACCAGGGCGACAGACTCAACGGCGTAGGGAACACCGTAGGTCTGGCCGTTGTAGGTCACAGCTTTGACGGCCACGTCGGAGAACTGGGACTTGGCTTCGCCCAGGTCGACGGGGGCGACGACGCCGTTAGCGACGAGCGCACCGAGCTTGTCGTGCGCCATAACGATCAGGTCGGGGCCGTTGCCGGTGGGCACCTGGGTGGTGAACTCGGTGTCCATGTCGGCCTCGGACTTCTGAACGACGTTAACGGCAACGCCCGTGTCTTTCGTGAAGTCCTCGGCGAACGTCTGGACCTGCGTGAAACGAGTATCGTCCGCCCAGATCGTGAGGGTCGCCGCCGTGTCGTTGTCGGTCGCGGCCGGGGTGGTGTTGCCACTGCAAGCAGCCAGGGCGGTGACCGCCGCAAAGGCGCCGAGTGCTGCGATGCCACGTCGCATGTTTACTCCTGTGTTGGTCGGGCTGGTCGCCTCCATCAGCGACCCGCTATCTGACACTGTAATACGTCCGATTTTGTTTCTGCAACAATTTTCCGAATTGTGAGCCAGCTGTTACATTTATACTCATCACGTCGTGCGCACACACCCAAAGGAGAGCTGAGTCGATGACGAAAAACCGCACGAGCATGGCCGATATCGCCGCACACGCCGGCGTCTCGACGGCAACGGTCTCGCGCGTCTTCAACGGCGTCGGACAGGTCTCCGCAGACACTCGCCGCAAGGTCCTGACTGCGATTGACGAGCTGGGATACGACCGACCGACCCCTGAGCGCACCCCCGACACGCCGGCGATTGGCATTATCGTCCCCGAACTAACAAACCCGATCTTCGCTTCCTTCACCCACCACCTCCAGGAGGAGGTGTCGCGAGCAGGCGGCATCTCACTCATTCGGACCCAAACACCGGGTGCTACCTCAGAATTCGACCACCTTTCTTCCCTCCTCGACCATCGTGTGAGCGGCCTCATTTTCGTGTCCGGAAGACATGCTGACCTCCTGGCAGACCTTGGTCCTTATTTCGATGTGACACAGCGCTCAATTCCGTTCGTGACCATCAATGGCGCCCGCCCCGAGATTCCTGCCCCCGACTTTTCTACAGGCGATGCACTGGGAATCCGCGCGGCCGTGGCACACCTACACGAACTCGGTCACACCCGCATCGCCCTCCTAGGAGGCCGCACCCACATCGTCCCAGCCCTGCGCAAGGCAGAGGCCTTCACGCAGATCATGGGCGAGTTGGTCGGCGACCATGCTCCCATCATCGAGGAGACCTTCTATACATACGAGGCCGCGGCAGCCCATACGGCCGGACTGATCGAGCGCGGAGTTACAGCAATCATCACCGGGTCGGATCTACAGGCGCTCGGCGCGATCCGAACGATCACCTCCATGGGACTGTCGGTCCCGGACGACATCTCCATCATCGGTTTCGACGATACCTTCCTCATGTCCCACCTCAGCCCAGGCCTGACCACCGTCCACCAGCCCGTCGCCTCGATCGTTTCCGCCGCCGTACGCAATCTTTTCGAGGCCTTGGCCACACCAAACTCCGCCCCCATTCACGAGGATTACGTCTTTTCACCCGACCTGGTCGTGCGCGGAACGACCGCGCACGCACACTAAAGCCCTGATCAGACAAGTTCGCTCTCCGAGAAAGTCTTGACAATCATTCTCACTAGGTCAGAGAATGATTCTCATGTCGAAGAGAATCCTCGCCGCCGCATGTGCGGCAGCTACAGCGCTCGCTCTGTCTGCTTGCTCCCCCTCCGCCTCGACCGGCGGCAAGACCAGCAAGGACGGCACCCTGACCGTCATGGCTTCCTTCTATCCCCTGAAGTACCTGGCCGAGAAGGTCGGCGGTGAGCACGTCACCGTCACCTCGCTGACCCCGGACGGTGCCGAGCCTCACGACCTTGAGCTCTCGCCCAAGATGGTCGACTCCCTGGCCTCCGCTGACGCGGTGGTCTACCTGGCTGGCTTCCAGGGCGCGGTCGACGAGGCCGTCGAGCAGCACGCTCCGAAGACCGTCATCGACGTGTCCTCCGCCGCCCAGCTGGTTGCGATCGACTCGACGTCCAACCATCCGGGCGAGGACGAGGGTACCGACGAGGCCCAGTCCGGCGAAGCCCAGTCTGGGGAGGCCGCCGACCACGACCATGAAGGCCACGAGCACGAGGGCCACGACCATGAGCACGCCGACCACGACCACCACCACGACATGAGCATGGACCCGCACTTCTGGCTCGACCCGGCGCGCATGGCCAATGCCGCAACCCTGGTGGGCGACAAGCTCGCTGAGGCCGATCCGACCAACGCCGAGACCTACAAGGCCAACGCACAGGCCCTGAACGAAGAACTCACCTCCCTGGGCGACAACCTCGTCGCGAAGACCTCGACCTGCCAGATCAAGACCTTCGTCACCGCGCACACCGCCTTCGGCTACCTCGCCGACCGCACCGGCCTGACCCAGGTGGGCATCTCGGGCCTCGACCCTGAGTCCTCCCCCTCTCCCGCGCGCCTGGCCGAAATTGGCAAGATTGTCAAGGACCAGGGCGTGACGACCATCTTCACCGAGGCTCTCATTGATCCCAAGGTCGAGCAGACCCTGGCCGATGACCTCGGAATCTCCACGGCCGTCCTGGATCCGATCGAGTCCCAGACCGACTCTTCCAAGGACTACGCCGCGGTCATGAACGACAACATTGACGCCCTGACGAAAGCCAACAACTGCTAGTGATCACGACTGACACCACCACGACGGCGGGAGCCTCCCAGGCGGAGGCGACCGCCGTCGTGCGTCTCGATAATCTGCATGTGGCCTGGGATACGGACCTGATCCTTCACGGGATCTCCCTGTCCATTCCCGTCGGCCAGACCGTTGCCCTCACCGGTTCGAACGGGTCGGGCAAGTCCACGACGCTCAAGGCCATCCTGGGCACTGCCCCCATCACGAGCGGTGATGCCCTCCTCTTCGGCCGCTCGATCACCGCTCGTGGCCGCGTGCCCTGGAAGAAGATCGGCTACGTGCCCCAGCGCATCTCTTCGGGAGGTGCCATCAGTGCCAGCGCCATTGAGGTCGTGCGCTCCGGTCTCCTTGGCCCGACACGCTTGTGGGCGTTGCCCGGCGACACCGCCCGCGCGATGGAGGCGCTTGAGCGCGTCGGCATGGCCCACCGCTCCCACTCCCCCATGAATATCCTGTCGGGCGGCCAGGCTCAGCGCGTCCTCATCGCGCGCGCCCTCGTGCGCCGTCCCGAACTCCTCATCATGGATGAACCGATGGCCGGGATCGACGCCGCCTCCCGCGCGCGCCTGGCGTCAATCGTCGCCGATGCGAAGGCAGAGGGAACGACGATCCTCATCGTCCTGCACGAGCTGGGCGAACTCGGCCCCCTCCTCGACCGCGAGCTGCACATCAGCGCCGGGCACGTCTCCTACGACGGCCCTCCCCATATTGAGGATGACCACGAACAGCACCATGGAGGAGGCGACCACTGTCACCCCACTGAGACCACCGCTCCCTCACAGGGCGACCGAGGCCTCGTCAGCGGAATCTGGACGGGAGAGACGCATGATTGACGCCCTGACCACCCTTCTCTCTTCCCAGATGATGCAGCGTTCCCTCCTGGCCGCGCTCATCGTCGGGCTGACCGCGCCGATCATCGGCACGTATCTGGTACACCGCAGGCTCGCGATGCTCGGCGACGGCATCGGGCACATTTCTCTGACCGGGGTTGCGCTCGGCTGGTTGGTCGGCACGTTCGCGAACGTATCCCCGTCAGACTCGTGGGCCGTCCCGGGCGCGGTGATCATCTCCCTGCTGGGTGCGCTCATGATTGAGCTGGTCCGCCAGAGCGGACGCACGTCGGGCGACACTGCGCTGGCGATGCTCTTTTATGGCGGCATCGCGGGAGGCGTGCTGCTCATCGGCCTGGCGGGCGGCACGTCCGCCCAGCTCAACTCGTATCTCTTCGGATCGATCTCGACCGTGCGCTGGAGCGACATCTCGCTCATTACGATCCTGGGACTCGCGATCATTGTGCTCGGCGTGGGCCTGGCACCCGCCCTCTTCTCCGTGACCAACGACGAGGACTTTGCGCGCTCGACAGGCCTGCCCGTGCGCACGCTTTCCCTCCTCATCGCGATTTTGTCGGCCCTGACCGTGGCGGTCGCGATGCGCGTCGTCGGCTCGCTCCTGGTGAGCGCGCTCATGGTCATTCCCGTTGCCATCGCGCAGCTGGGGGCACGCTCGTTCCGCTCAACCATGGGCATCGCCATGGTGCTCGGCGTCCTCATCTGCACCTGCGGTCTGTCCCTGACCTACTTCATCGACCTGTCCCCCGGCGCGACCATCGTTGTCGGTGCCATCGGACTGTACGCGGTCGGGTTTATGATCAGGGCAGTCGTGGACCACGTTCGCCGGGTGCGCCGGCTGCGCGTGGCTCGCACGCACAACCAGCACCCCGAGCAGGCGGTCGCCCACTAAATTCGCCACCACGTAAGGACCACACATGCAGCGTATGACCAAGCAACGCCAGGCCGTCTTGGACGAGCTGACGCGCGTGACTGATTTCCGCAGCGCCCAGCAGATCTTCGAGGACCTGCACTCCCAGGGCCATCGCGTGGGCCTTGCGACGGTCTACCGCTCACTGCAGGGACTCGCCGAGGACGGGCGCGTTGATACGCTGCGTTCCTCCGACGGCGAGTCCCTGTATCGCTCGTGCACGAGCAACCATCATCACCACCACCTGGTGTGTCGCGAGTGCGGCTTCACCGAAGAGATCGAGCAGTCTCAGATCGAGTCGTGGGTGACCAGCGTCGCACAGGCTCACGGATTCGCGGGCGTCGAACATTCCCTGGAACTCTTCGGCACCTGTTCCTCGTGCCAGGCCGAGGCCGCCACGCACTAGGGGCACCCGGGCGGCAGCAGGGGATTCCCTCCACCCTGATAGATAGGTTAGGATAACCTACGTTTAATTGCGTATCCGATGGAGGGTTTGTGCACACCGCAGGAATCGACAACATGGTCCCGGAATTCGCCCGCGAGGGGATCTTCCTCTTCGTCTTTCTGTTCGGGGTCGTTTTCTTCCGCGCGCAGTCAACCTACTGGCTCGCGCGCGGCGTCGCCTCCGGCGCGATGCGTGCCTCCGGACGCACCGGATTCCTGGGAGCCATGGCCCGTTGGTTTGACGGCCCGGTTCCCCGCAAGGGCGCGGCCATGCTCGACAAGTGGGGCATTATCGCGATCCCTCTGTGCTTTCTGACGGTCGGCATCCAGACGGCGGTAAACGCGGGCGCTGGCCTGGTGCGCATGCGCTGGAGCACCTACACGTTCGCAATGATCCCCGGGTGCGTTCTGTGGGCGCTGCTCTACGGCCTCGGCATGCTTGCAGTCTTCGCCGCGGCGATCCGAGCGATTGCCGGATCCCCGTGGGGGTGGGTCGGCCTGGCGTTCATTATCGGTCTCATCACCGCCAAGGTCGTGTGGGGCCGCCGTAAGCGCGCCGCCGTCGACCGTTCATTGGCCGAGGACCGCAACTAAGACTGCGCGACGTGGTCAATCGCCCCGCCGAAGCGGCGATCACGCCCCGCGAACTCCTCCAGGCAGCCCCACAGCTCCTCGCGATCGAATGCGGGCCAGGGAGTATCGACGAACATCATCTCCGCGTAGGCCATCTGCCACAGCAGATAGTTGGACAGGCGCTGCTCCCCCGACGTGCGGATCATGAGGTCCACATCGGGAACGTCGGGCAGGTACAGGTGGCGCGCGAAGGTTTTTTCGTTGACGCCGCGCGGAGTCAGGCGTCCCGCGGCCACACCCTCGGCGATGGATCGCGCGGCGTCGGCCAGCTCGGCGCGCCCACCGTAGTTGACGCACATGATCAGGTCCAAAGTCTTGCAATGAGCGGTCGCTCGGTCAGCCTTTTCCAACGCCTTGATCACGCTGGTCCACAGGCGCGGGCGGCGTCCGCTCCAGCGCACGTGCACGCCCCACTGCGCCAGCTGGTCGGTGCGCCGTGCGAGTACGTCGGAGGCGTAGTTCATGATGAAGGAGACCTCGGCGGGCGATCGCTTCCAATTCTCCGTCGAGAAGGTGTAGACGCTCAGGTAGCGCACGCCCGCGTCGATTGCGCCGGCGATGGTGTCCATAAGCGCATACTCCCCCGCCCGGTGACCCTCGGTGCGGGTCAGGCCGCGCGAGTTCGCCCAGCGCCCGTTTCCGTCCATGATGAGGGCGACGTGTGCGGGGACTTCGCCGCGTCCGAAGGAGGGCGCATTCACGTGCCACTGGCCGGGTCCCAGCAGGGGTGCCGTGGGATCGCTGGGGGCGCGGTCCATGGGGGTGGGGCGATGGGTGGTCATTGGTGACTCCTGTCGATAACGGTCAGCGAGCGCAGGCGCCTCTCGAGATGCCATTGAGTATAGGAGGAGATGAGGCCCGAGGCCTCGGTGCGCGCGTAGGCCTCGCAGCGGTCCGCGCGCACCCAGTCGCCGCTGAGGAGTTGGCCGAGGAGTGCGACGGTGTCAGGTGCCGGGGAGGATGCGCCGGGCGGGCGGCAGGTGTCGCAGACGGTACCGCCGTCGGGGATCGAGAACGACCCGTGCGGCCCCTGCGCGCCGCATACAGCGCAGTCGAAGCAGGACGGCGCCCAGCCCGCCAGGGCGAGAGCTCGCAGCGTGTAGGAGGTACGGACGAGAGTGGGGTCGTGCCGACCTCGCGCGAGCGCGTTGAGGGCACCGAGGAGCAGCAGGTATTGGGAGTGGGTACCGTCGTGCGCATCGGCAGTCAAGCGCTCAGCGGTTTCGACGACGACGGTTGCCGCCAGGTAGAGGTCGTAGTCGGCGGCGATGGCGTCGCCGTATTGGGCGATGGAGGTGACCTGGGTGAGGGTGTCGAGGGTGCGCCCGATGTAGAGCTGGGCGTCGATGACGGAGAAGGGTTCGACGCGCGCACCGAACTTCGAGGTCGTCTTGCGCACTCCCTTAGCAACGGCGCGGACTTGACCGTGTTCGGCAGTGAGCAGGGTGATGATGCGGTCGGCTTCGCCCAGTTTGTGGGTGCGCAGGACGATCGCCTCGTCTCGATAGGACTTCATCACGGACACATTGTGTCATGGGTACGAGGCCGGGGTTGCCTCGCGCTCGGGGCGTCGCGACCAGCGAAATTCGTTGTGAAGTGTGGTGTAAGAATCACCGACAAGTCTATCTGTGGGCGTTGTCAACAAAGTATGAGAAACTGACAGCGTGGTCGGTCTAACACCTTGAAGGTAGTTTTCGAGTAGATAGTTTTCTCGTAAGTGGTATGGTTTACTCGTAACCGTCGAAGGAAGGAAAGATATGGCTCCCCCGATTGATGCCCGTGAAAAGCTTGGTACTGCGCTGCGTCAGGCACTGACGCAAATGCCGCTGTCAAAGATCTCTGTCAGCGCACTGACACGCGCTGCGGGGGTCACCCGTCAAGCCTTCTACTACCACTTCAGCTCGCTTAACGACCTCAATTCCTGGGTTTTCCGCGAGGAGGTCACAGCCCGCCTGACCACCGGTTCGGGAGAATGGCTCGACGCCATCGAGACGACGATGCTGTGGATGCATGAACATCGTGACGAAACCGCCTCCGCAATGAAGACCATCGGGCCGAATGACCTGTGGGCCTTCTTTGCCTCACACATCCAGGAACTCATCGAGTCTCGCCTGCCCGGTACGGCCACGGCCACCGCGCGCGACGTCGTCGCCCAGCACTTCGCCCTGGCAACCACCGCCCACATCGCCCAGTGGATGCTCTCCGGCCTGGAAGTCAATCCCTCGCTGGCGATCGCTCGCATGCGCGTCCTCATGACCGACCAAACCACCCCGGCTCTGGCGCGCCTGGCGCAGTAACGCGGACCTCCCACCAACCGCGCGAAGGTGCACAGCTTGCCTCACCCCGGCCTCGTCCACATCGACGAGGCCGGGGTTTTAGAGCAATAGGACACTACATATTGCTGGAAGGGTGACTTTTCAACCTCGCCAGTACAGAAAAGTCGACGCCGTCGTCGGTTGCAATTGTCTCGTCTATGCACATACTGCATCGCGAGCGTGCGCGGCTGCCCCACGATCCGTCACGGATTGGCCGCATGCGACAACGACTCGGGCTCCCTCGCATCCCGCACGCGGACCACCTGTTCCGCACGTGGGCCGCCTATTCCGTACGTGGGCGGGGTTGCCCAGGCTCGGAATAGCGGGTCCACGTGCGGATGAGAAGGCCCAGGCTCCGCATAGCGGGTTCGCGCGCGATGCGGCGAGCCTGGTGTAGGGCCACCTCCTCCTACACGCGGTCTGCCTGTTCCGCACATCAACCGGCCATCCCACACGCGGGCCGCCTGTTCCGCATGTGGGCGGGGTTGCCCAAGCTCGGAATAGCGGGTCCACGTGCGGACGAGAAGGCCCAGGCTCCGCATAGCGGGTTCGCACGCGATGCGGCGAGCCTGATGTAGGGCCACCTCCTCCTACACGCGGTATGCCTGTTCCGCACATCAACCGGCTATCCCACACGCGGGCCGCCTGTTCCGCATGTGGGCGGGGTTGCCCAGGCTCGGAATAGCGGGTCCACGTGCGGACGAGAAGGCCCAGGCTCCGCATAGCGGGTTCGCACGCGATGCGGCGAGCCTGGTGTAGGGCCACCTCCTCCTACACGCGGTCTGCCTGTTCCGCACATCAACCGGCTATCCCACACGCGGGCCGCCTGTTCCGCATGTGGGCGGGGTTGCCCAGGCTCGGAATAGCGGGTCCACGTGCGGATGAGGCGGCCGCACCAAGGGACACAAGGGACCCACCCCAGCAACACAGCATGTCCTATCACCCGGATTCTTTCTACACACCTCCCCCACACTCCCCTGTGACGACAACCCCTGCACCATAACCTGACCAGGCAACCAAGGAAGGGGCACAACAACGACCCCACACACCACGCATGACACAGCGGCAAAGCTTTACTACAATGCTAAATGTAACTTCTTGATTACGGTCAGAACATGGTGTCAAGACACAAAATATGCGGCGTATCCACGTGTAAGAGAGGACACGCTACCCAAACAGCCAACTGTGTCTAGGCGCGGTATCTAGCGGTTCCGCATTCTGACATGTACAGTCCGCACGTAACCTCTCTTTTACCGCTGACGAGGACTTCTGATGCCCCACACTGATGCCAAAACGGCACTCGCGCGCGCCTTACGTGACGCGCTGACAACCACACCCCTGTCTAAGGTGACAGTCTCCGGTCTCACGCGCGCCGCCGGCGTGACCCGTCAGGCCTTTTATTATCATTTTTCCGACATTCGTGACCTGACCGTGTGGGTCTTTAAGCGCGAGGTCGGCAACCAGGTCGCCACCCACTCCACCTACGACGAATGGTCCGACGGACTGCTCGCCGTGCTCGTGTGGATGCAGTCCCACCCGGAGGAGACCCGCTCGGTCCTTTCCTCGCTCGGCATGGAGGAATTCCAGATCTTCCTCTACAAGCAGCTGCACTCCGTCATGGAACCCATCGTTGACGAGCTGAGCCAAGACCTGCGAGTCACCGAGGGCGACCGCGTGTTCATCGCCGACCACTTCACGCTCTGCGTGCTCGGACACGTCAGCCAGTGGCTGGCTTCCGGCATGAGTTCCGACCCCTATATCCTCACGGAGAGGATCTCCCGCATCCTCGACGGCCAGGTACTGCACGCGCTCACCATATTCACGCAGAAGCCGACCATGACGTCGGCACGCGCCTGACGCGCAGCAAAACACCGGCCTCGCCCATTGGGACGAGGCCGGTGTTTCCTATGTCGATGCGCTCAGCGCAGGGCGCGGTTGACCGCCGAAATAACGGCCTTGTACGAGGCGCGCGTGATCGAGGAGTCGATACCGACACCCCACACGATCTGGCCATCCACGGCCGCCTCCACGTAGGCTGCAGCGCGCGCGTCGCGGCCCTGGCTCATCGCGTGCTCAGAGTAGTCGAGGATACGCACGTCCAGGTCGAACTCGTGCAGCGCCGAGACGAAGGCGTCGATCGGACCCGTACCCACCGCTTGGACCTTCACGGACTCGCCACCGTCGATGAGCGTCGCATTGAGCTCGACGTGTTCGTCGTCGATAGAGGACACCTGCGAGGAACGCATCTCGAAACGGCCCCACGGCTCCAGGCCGGGAGCAGCGCTGGTGGGCAGGTACTCGTCCGCGAAGATCTTCCACAGCGTCGCCGCGTTGATCTCGCCACCGTACGTGTCGGTGTGACGCTGAACGATGCGGGAGAACTCCACCTGCAGGCGGCGCGGAAGCTCCAGGGAGTGCGCGGTCGACATGAGGTAGGCGACACCGCCCTTACCGGACTGCGAATTCACGCGCACCACGGCCTCGTAAGAGCGACCCACGTCGTGCGGGTCGATCGGCAGGTAGGGCAGCTCCCACACGACAGCGTTCTCGTCGCCGCCGGCCGCGTCGACCTTGGCCTTGCGGGCGGTGAAGCCCTTCTTAATCGCATCCTGGTGCGAACCGGAGAAACTCGTGTAGACGAGGTCGCCAACGTAGGGGGCGCGCGGAGAGGTCTCCATCTGCGTGCAGTACTCCACCGTCCGACGAATCGCGTCCACATCCGAGAAGTCGATGCCCGGATCGATACCCTGGCTGAACAGGTTCAGGCCCAGCGTCAGCAGGTCGACGTTGCCGGTGCGCTCGCCTGGCCCAGCAGGCAACCCTCGATACGATCCGCGCCGGCCAGCAGCGCCAGCTCAGCCGTCGCCACGCCCGTGCCGCGGTCATTGTGCGGGTGCACGGACAGCGCCACGTACTCGCGGCGGCTCAGGTTGCGACTCATCCACTCGATCTGATCAGCGAACACGTTCGGGGTCGCACGCTCGACCGTGGACGGCAGGTTCAGGACAATCTCGCGTCCCTCGCCCGGCTCCCAGACGTCCATGACGGACTCGCAGACTTCAAGGGCGAAGTCCAGCTCCGTGTCGACAAAAATCTCCGGAGAGTACTCGAAGCCAAAAATCGTCTCGTCCCCCAGGCGCTTCTCAGCCTGCGCAATAATCTCGCGCGCACCGGACTGAGCGAGCTCAACCGTCTGCGCCTTATCAGCGTGGAAGACGACCTCGCGGAACACGGGAGCCGTCGCATTGTAGAGGTGCACGGTCGCGCGCGGGAAGCCGACCATGGCCTCGACCGTGCGTTCGATCAGCTCGGGGCGAGACTGCGTGAGCACCGAGATCGTCACATCCTCGGGCACCGCGTCGTCCTCGATCAGGGAGCGCACGAAGTCGTAGTCGGTCTGTGAGGCCGCGGGGAAACCGATCTCGATCTCCTTGTAGCCCAGCTTGATGAGCAGGTCGAACATGCGACGCTTGCGAGCCGGGTCCATCGGCTCGATGAGGGCCTGGTTGCCGTCGCGCAGGTCGGTAGACATCCAGCGCGGCGCCTTCGTGATGCGCTTGGAGGGCCACTGGCGATCCGGCAGGTTGATCGGATTCGTATCCAGGAACGCGCGGTACTTGCCAATAGGCATGCGCGAGCCGGTGGGAACGGGAACGTCAGATGTAGTCTTCACACTTCGTAGTCTATCGACGCTCCTGGTCACGTGAGAGAGGGCTGCGCATACTGGACGTGAGATGCGGCGCGACGATCCGACGACGCATCACCCGGACACGTCGGATGCGTCAAGGACCAACGGCCTGAAAATCCGCGCCAACATTCGTCAATCGCGCCATTCATATGTCATGATAAATGGGTCCAATGTCCCACACAACGACGCGCGGAGCAGTCATGACCCCCCTGTTGTTAGCCCAATCCTTTACCCCCTCGACGACGTCCGTCGCGGGCAACGTCTTCCTGACGGCCATCGTCGGCCTTCTCCCCCTCATTCTCTTCTTCGTCCTCATGGGTGTGTTCAAGGTCGCCACCCATTGGTGCGCGATCATTTCGCTCGTCACGTCCCTCGTCATCGCGGTCCTCGCGTTCAAGATGCCCATCGGCATGGCGCTCCTGGCCGGTACGCAGGGCGCGGCCATGGGTTTCATGCCCATCATCTACATCATCATCGCGGCCGTGTGGCTCTACAACCTCACGGAAAAGTCGGGCCGGTCCTCCGATCTCAAGGCCGTGTTCAACACGATCGGTCGTGGTGACCAGCGCGCCCAGGCACTCCTCGTCGCCTGGTGCTTCTGCGGCCTGCTCGAGGGCTTGGCTGGCTTCGGCGCGCCCGTGGCCATCACCTGTGCCATGCTCGTGACCTTGGGTGTCCCGAAGATCAAGGCAGCCGTCGTCACCGTCGTCGGCAACGCCATCAACGTCGGCTTCGGCGCTATGGCCATCCCCACGACGACCGCCGGCAAGCTCGGTGGCGCTGAACCCGTCATCGTCGCAGGCGACATGGGCCACCTGACCTGGATCTTCTGTCTGTTCATCCCGTTCCTGATGCTGTTCATCCTGGACGGCGGGCGCGGCGTACGCCAGCTCTGGCCCCTCGCCCTCGTCGCGGGTGCCGCAGCCGGCGTCGGCCACTTCTTCACTCCTTCCGTTTCCTACGAGCTGACCGCGGTCGTCGCCTCGCTCCTCGGCTTCGCCGCCTGCTACGTCTTCCTCCTCTTCTGGGGTCCCACGACCCCCGGGGAATTCGCCACGACGACCGACGAATCCGACAAGCCCACCGGTTCGCGCATCGGCCTGGCCCTGCTGCCCTACGTCCTCGTCGTCGTCATCATTGCGATCACGAAGCTGGCCAAGCCCGTCGCCGCTTTCTTCTCCTCCACGGATGTCAAGATCCACTGGCCCGGCGTCTACGGCAACCTGCTGACCGCCGACGGCACCCCCTCAAGCGCCGCAATCTACTCGCTGTCGATCCTGTCCAACCCCGGCACCTGGATCTTCGTCACCGGCATCATCGTCGCCATCGTGTACGGCACGAACTCCTCGAACGGTCGCTTCCAGACCTCCGTGGGTGAGATGTTCACGGTCCTGCCGCGCACCATCTACTCGCTGCGCATGGCGATCCTGACCATCGCCTCCGTCATGGCGCTGGCCTTCGTCATGAACTTCTCGGGCCAGACCACCTCCATCGGTGCCGCCCTGGCGACGACGGGTGCTGCCTTCGCGTTCCTCTCCCCCATCCTGGGCTGGATCGGCACCGCCGTCGCAGGTTCCGCGACCTCGGCGGGCGCGCTCTTCGCGAACCTCCAGTCGACCGCCGCTGCGGGTGCGGGCCTCGACCCGTCCATCCTTCTGGCCGCCAACACCATCGGCGGTGGCATCGGCAAGATCGTGTCCCCGCAGAACCTGGCGATTGCCGCTACCTCCGTCGATTCGGAGGGCTCGGACGCGGAGATCCTCAAGAAGGCCGCTCCGTACTCGATTGGCCTGCTCCTGGTGCTGTGCATCCTGGTGTTCGTCGCTTCCCAGGGGTGGCTGGGTTCCTACATGCCGCACTAATTCCCGTCATTGTGTGCGGTGGGGTCCGGTAGACGCGCGTCTGCCGGGCCCCACCCTATTTGCGTGCACGTTGCGCGCCCTTGTAGCCTCGACGCACTGAATGCCGCAACGACGCCCGTTGCGCCCCTCCGTCAGGAAGGCCCTCCGATGAAGATTCCCCTCCGTTTACTGACCGCACTCGCAGCAGTCGCAGCTCTCACCGCCGCCTGCAACCCCTTCGGCTCAACATCCTCACGTGGGCGCCTCCCCGAGGATCCCCGCTTCGCGGAATTCACCTACAAGACCGACGGGGAGATCACGGTCCAGGAGCGCACCGATTCCTTCAACGTACGCATGCCCACCCTGGGCGCGACCGAGGGGCACGTCGCGGCGGCCAACTTCCCCGAGGGACGCGGGCTGCCTTCCCCCGACCACCACTTCTGGGTGACTGGCGTCGCGACCGTCCCCGCCGACACTATCCAGATGCTCACGGACGGCGCAGATGGGAACAACGCCCTCCTGCCCGGCATCTACCCGGGTCTCTACCAGTACGTGCCGCAGGACTGCCACTTCTACACGGTCCCCTCCGATCACGCGAACGACGTCCTCAACACCAAGGCGAACGATATCTACTCCGACTGGGGGTCGTTCACCATCACCAACTTCGCGGCATCTACCGACTGCCACCTCATCATCGTCACCGGCGAGGGCACCACCGGCTGACCGCGCCACGCCCACGATTGCCTGCCCCGGCCTCGTCCACGAACCCTCCATGAACGAGGCCGTGGTTACTGCGCGTGGTCACGCGACGAGAGACAAACGATAAACGCAAGATCGCCTTGCTCTAAGTCGGGTCCCATAGGTCCTAGATGACCCGTTCGGAGGCAGTTTTCAACAGATTATTTATCCCGACTTTTCCGCATATTTCCGCCGCTTCTACAGGTAAGTTAGCGGCGAGCCCACAGAATTGTTCTCCCGGGACCTCAGACCCAGTCATACTAATGGGCGACAGCACCCACGAGGAAGGATCCCCAGTGCGAATCGCTCTCTTTTCCACTTGCCTGGCAGACGTCATGTTCCCCCAGGCCGCCCAGGCGACAGTAACGCTGCTCGAGCGCCTCGGCCACGAAGTCGTCTTCCCTGAAGGCCAGGTGTGCTGCGGACAGATGCACGCCAACACCGGCTACTTCGAAGACGCAGCCAAGATCACCCGCAACCACGTCAAGGCCTTCGAGCCCGTGCTCGACGGCGAGTGGGACGCCATCGTCGTCCCCTCCGGCTCCTGCACCGGTGCAGTGCGCCACGAGCAGAAGGTCGTCGCCGAGCACGTGGGTGACCACGAACTGGCCAAGCAGTCCCAGCGCATCGCCGCGCACACCTACGACCTGACCGAACTCCTCACCGACGTTCTCGGCCTGGAGGATGTGGGCGCCTACTTCCCCCACACCGTCACCTACCACCCGACCTGCCACTCGCTGCGTATCGCCAAGGTCGGCGATCGCCCCTACCGCCTCCTGCGCGCCGTCGAGGGCCTGACCCTCGTCGACCTGCCCGACGCCGAGGTCTGCTGCGGTTTCGGTGGCACCTTCGCCATGAAGAACTCCGAGACCTCCACCTCCATGCTCGCGGACAAGGTCACCAACGTCATGTCCACGCGCGCCGAAGTCCTCGTCATGGGCGACTACTCCTGCCTCATGCACGTCGGCGGCGGCCTCTCCCGCCTCAACTCCGGCATCCGCCCCATGCACCTCGCCGAAATCCTGGCATCCACCAAGGACCAGCCCTTCGAGGGCAACATCTCCTTCGCACCCGAAAGCGCACAGGTGATCTGACATGACCGCAACGTTCATCGGAATGCCCTCCGCCCCCGACTCCCACACCGGCGGCTGGCGCACCACCGTCACCATCCCCGAGGACACCCTCCGCTGGGGTCCCTCCTTCCCCGAGGGTGCCCACAAGACGCTGGCCAACACGCAGATGCGCCGCAACCTGGGCCACGCCACCCGCACGATCCGCTCCAAGCGCGCCCAGCGCGTCGCGGAAATGCCGGACTGGGAGAAGCTGCGCAGCGCCGCCGAGGCCGTCAAGTTCGAGGTCGCTTCGCGCATGCCCGAGCTGCTCGAGGAGTTCGAGCGCAACGTGACCGCCCGCGGCGGCATCGTCCACTGGGCGCGCGACAAGCACGAGGCCAACCGCATCGTCGCGGACATCATCAAGTCCAAGGGCGTCACCGAGGTCGTCAAGGTCAAGTCCATGGCCACCCAGGAGACCAACCTCAACGAGTATCTGAAGGACCAGGGCATCAGCGCTCGCGAGACCGACCTCGCCGAGATGATCGTCCAGCTGGCCGACGACATGCCCAGCCACATCGTGGTCCCCGCCATCCACCGCAACCGCTCCGAGGTCCGCGGTATCTTCCTGGATCGCATGGAAGACGCGCCCCGCGACCTCTCCGACGACCCGACCGAACTGACGGCCGCCGCCCGCGCCCACCTGCGTAAGAAGTTCCTGCACGCCAAGGTTGCCGTGTCCGGCACCAACATGGGTATCGCGGAAACCGGCACCGTCTCCATCTTCGAGTCCGAGGGCAACGGCCGCATGTGCCTGACCCTGCCCGACACGCTCATCACCCTGATGGGCATCGAGAAGCTGGTCCCCCGCTTCCAGGACGTGGAGATCTTCTCCCAGCTGCTCCCCCGCTCCGCGACCGGCGAGCGCATGAACCCCTACACCTCCATGTGGACGGGCGTCACCCCCGGCGATGGCCCGCAGGAGTTCCACCTGATCCTCATGGATAACGGCCGCACCAAGGTCCTCACCGACCCGATCGGCCGCCAGGCCCTCGCCTGCATCCGCTGCGGCTCGTGCATGAACATCTGCCCGGTCTACCAGCACACCTCCGGCCACGCCTACGGCTCCGTCTACCCGGGCCCCATCGGCGCGATCCTCACCCCGCAGCTCACCCAGGGCCTCGCCGAGGACGATCCGGTGCACACCCTGCCCTTCGCCTCCTCCCTGTGTGGCGCGTGTGGCGAGGTCTGCCCCGTCAAGATCGACATCCCGACGATCCTCATCCACATGCGAGCGCGCACGGTTGATGTCAAGCGCAACCTCGTGCCCGACGTGTGGGACCTCGCGCTGGGCGTTGCCACGCCCGTCATGTCGAACTCGACGCTGTGGAAAATGGCTGGAACCGGCACGAAGGCCACTCGTCTGTTCGCCAAGAAGGGTGCCATCGGCGCGCTGCCGTTCCCGGCCTCGCTGTGGACGCGCGCACGCGACCTGCCGGTCGCCCCGAAGGAGACCTTCCGTCAGTGGTGGAAGCGCACCCACAAGGACTCCGACGCCAACGCGCCGCGCACGGACCGCCCCGCTACGGGACTCCCGCTCGCTTCCGAACACGGCATGACCACCAACACGACCCCGAAGGAGGCGTGACATGAGCACCACCACCATGGACGCAAAAACCGCGATCCTGGCTCGCGCACGCGACGCCATCTCCCGTTCCCAGCAGGGCCGTCCCGTGCGCCCGATCCCCCGCGACTACATCCGTTCCACCGAGCACGCGCCCGGTTCGCAGGCCGTCATCGACGAAATGATCGAAAAGCTTGAGGACTACTCGGCAAAGGTCGTCGTGGTCTCCAAGGAGTCCGAGGTCGCCGACGCGATCTCGACCTTCCTGGCCGACCAGAAGGCCACCTCCGTCGTCGTGCCGACCGGGCTGGACGAGACCTTCAAGAAGGCCGCCGCCCGCGACGGCCGCACGGTCCGTGAGGATAGCCGCGAGCAGGCCATCCCGACGCTGGAACTGGACGAGATCGACGCGGTCGTCACGCGCTGCCGCGTTGCCATCTCTATCTCCGGCACCATCGTTCTCGACGGAGAGCCCGATCAGGGTCGACGCGCGATCACGCTCGTGCCCGACACCCACGTCGTCGTCCTCAAGGCCGCCGACATCGTTCCCACGGTCCCCCAGGCGGTGGACATCCTCGGCAAGAACCCGACGCGTCCCATGACCTGGATCGCCGGCGGTTCGGCGACCTCGGACATCGAGCTGGTCCGCGTCAACGGCGTGCACGGCCCCCGCTTCCTGCGAGTCGTCATCGTCAAGTGAGCGTCTCGCTCTGACAACGTCACGCGCCCGGCTGCCATCGCGCAGCCGGGCGCTGCGTTATGCCTTCTTCGTGAGCTGTTCTGTCCCGGGGCATGGCAGCTCAGCCCTACGGGTGGCACCGTAAGCTCCTCAACGCGTCTGGGTCCTACGGGTGGCACCGCAAACCACGAAATCGCAGCTGAACCCAACAGGTCGAAGCATCCCGGGGATCATGGACAGTGTCGTGGGCCGACGTGCACACAGAGGAGTTCACCTGACGCGCTTCATCAACCATCAGTCGCATGCAATTCGGGTGCCCGAACTTTCTGCAGCACCTCAAAACATTGCAATTTCAACGATACGATTTCAATGTTTGAAATGTTCACACGGGAATTGCATGCAACATTTCTGAGGACCATACGAGGCCGCAAAGAACCCCTTCACCAAGAACCGTTGCAACCACCACTAGAACCTAGAACCCACGTCCCCGGCAACCGCCACAACTGCCAGAAGCACGGGGGCGCTGCACCCGATCAGGGGCGCTACACCCGATCAGGGGCGCTACACCCGATCAGAAGAGGTGCATTGCCTACGGATCGGGTGCAGCGCCCCAACACACAAGAATAAACGCGGAACTGGCACACCGAGTCACTCCTGGCCCACAACCAGACCGGGCACAGGCACCGAGCCGGTAATGATGACCCCGTCAGCGCAGGTAACGGCCCGTCACCGAGGCCTCGTTGGCCGCAATATCGCTCGGGGTGCCCTGCGCGACGATGCGACCACCCTCTATGCCGCCGCCTGGGCCCATGTCGATGACCCAGTCAGCGCAGCGGATCAAGTCCAGGTCGTGCTCGATCACGAGAACGGTCGCTCCCCGCTCGATGAGGCGCTGGAGCACATCCAAGAGGACCTGCACGTCGTCCGGGTGCAAGCCGATGGTCGGCTCGTCGAAGACGAAGAGCGCGCCATCCTGACGCCTCCCCATCTCCGAGGCCAGCTTGAGTCTCTGCGCCTCGCCACCGGACAGGGCGGGCGTGGCCTCGCCAAGCGTCAGATACCCCAGACCAAGGCTGGACAGCGTCTCGAGGAGCGCGCCCGCTTTCTTCAGGCCGCGCACAGCAACCCGGGCCTCATCGACGCTCATCGCCAAAATATCGGGTAACGAGAGGCCATCACAGCGAATCGATGCGGCCTGCGCGCCGTAGCGGCTCCCCCGGCACTCGGTGCACTCGATGTCCACGTCCGGCAGGAACTGCACGTCCAGGGTAATCTGTCCGGTCCCGTCGCATGTGGGACAACGCAGCGAACCCGTGTTGTAGGAGAAAGCGCCGGGCTTGAGCCCAGCCGCCCGCGCCTCCTCAGTGCGCGCGAACGCCCGGCGTAGCTCATCCAGCACACCGGAATATGTGGCCACGGTCGAGCGCACGTTCACTCCGATCGGCGTCGCGTCGATCAGGTTGATACGGGAGATCCCGGCGGCATCCACGTCGCGCACGTGCGCCGGTAAAGGCTCACCAGCAAGGCGCGCACGCAGCGCGGGAATCAGCGACTCAAGGACGAGTGTCGTCTTACCCGACCCACTGACGCCCGTGACGGCCGTCAACGAACCCAGCGGAATATCCACGCTCAGGGGCCGCACCGTGTGTATCTGCGAGGTTTCCAAGTAAAGCGCGCCGCGCCCATCGATATCCGTGCCCTGATCCGACTCCCCCGCCGCGCGCTCAACCCGACGAGACCCCGCCATGTATGGGCCGATGCGGGATGCGGGGGTGTGGGAGGCCTCGTTGATGGGGCCCTGGAAGATGACGCGACCACCGTCCGCTCCCGCTCCGGGTCCGATCTCGATCAGGTGATCCGCGGCTGCGAGGACACGTGTGTCGTGGTCGACAACGACAACGGAATTCCCATCGGCGAGGAGCTGACGGATGATCGCCAGGACGCCGTCAACGTTGGAGGGGTGCAGGCCGATGGTCGGCTCATCCAGCACGTAGAGGACCCCGGTCGTCCGGTTGCGTACGGCACGGGCGAGCTGCACGCGCTGGCGCTCGCCGTTGGACAACGTCGAGGATGCGCGGTCGAGAGACAGGTAGGACAGGCCGAGCTGCACGAGGCGATCCATCGGCTCGGTCATCTCCTCGACGATGACGCGGGCCATGGGAGCTACCTCATCCGGAACGAGGCCGGGGACACGCTGGACCCACTCGCGCAGCTCCGTGAGCGTCAGGCGAGAGGCCTCGCCCAGGTCGATGCCTCGATCAGCGTGGAGCGTACACGTTCCCCCAGGCGCGTGCCGTCGCACGCGGGGCATGTGCGGGTGATGAGGTACTTGTCGACGCGGGCGAGGGCCTTCTCGTCTTTCGCCTTCGACAAGGCGTTTTCGACCGTGGCGACCGCGTTGAAGTAGGTGAAGTCCAGCTCCGCGCCACCGGTCTTGGTGGCGACGACGATGTGACGTTTTTCGGCGGGCCCCTCGTAGACGATCGTCTTCTCCGCATCGCTCAGGTCCCGGAAGGGCACATTCGTGCGCACGCCCATTTCGCGGGCGACGTCCTTCATGAGCTTCCACATGAGGGACCCCCACGGGGAAACCGCGCCCTCGTCAATAGTGAGGGATTCATCGGGCACGAGGGCGGCGCGGTTGACGACGCGCTGGACGCCCGTCCCCCTCGCACACCGGGCACGCGCCGCCCGAGTTGAAGGCCATTTCCTCCGCGCCGAGCCCCCTAAAAGACTCCCCACACTGCGGGCACGTGAGAGGAACCTCCAGGGCGACGTTACGCGAGGGAGGGACGCGGTGCCCGTTCGGACACAGGTAGGAGCCCGCGCGCGAGAACAGGAGGCGCAGATGGTTGAGGAGTTCCGTCGCCGTGCCAAAAGTGGAGCGCACGTCGGGCACGCCGGGGCGCTGGCGCAACGCGAGCGCGGCAGGTACGTGCGCCACCTCGTCCACCGAGGCCTTGGCTGCCTGGGAGATACGCCTGCGCGTGTAGGTCGCCAAGGACTCCAGGTAACGCCGTGAACCCTCCGCGTAGAGCGTGCCCAGGGCCAAGGAGGACTTGCCCGACCCGGATACGCCCGCGACCGCAACGAAGGCGTTCAGGGGAACGTCGACGTCCACGTTCTTCAGGTTGTGGACGCGGGCACCGCGCACGCGGATGACGCTGGGCACGTCAGAACCCGAGGCGTCCCAGCATCTTCGGGTCGGACTGCCAGTCTTTCGCGGTGCGCACGTGCAGATCCAGGTAGACGCGGCGACCCAGCAGCTCCTCGATGTGGGCGCGAGCTTGTGTACCGATCTGCTTGAGGCGCGAGCCCTTGCGGCCGATGATGATGGCCTTTTGGGAGTCGCGCTCGACGTAGACGTTCACGTGAATGTCGAGCATGGGCGGGCGGTCGTCGCCCTCGCGGCGGGGTCGTTCGATGATCTCCTCGACCTGGACGGCCAGGGAGTGCGGCAGCTCGTCGCGCACGCCTTCCAGGGCGGCCTCGCGGATGAACTCGGCGATGAGGGTGTCGCGCGACTCGTCGGTGACGTCACCCTCGGGGTAGAGCGGCGGAGACAGCGGCACGGTCTGCGCCAGCACCTCGCGCAGGTGGTCGATGCCCTTGCCTTCCACGGAGGAGACGGGGACGATGGCGGCCCACTCCCCCAGCTTTTCGATGGACAGCAGGTGCTTCATGACGCGCTCGCGCGGCACGGCGTCGCACTTGGTGGCAACCGCGATGATCGGGCGCTTGATGCCACGCAGCTCGCGGGCGATGAACTGGTCGCCGGGGCCGATGCGCTGGTCGGCGGGCAGGCAGAAGAGCACGACGTCGACCTCGGAGAGGGCCTCGCGCACCATGTCGTTGAGGCGCTTGCCCAGCAGCGTGCGCGGCCGGTGGTATCCGGGGGTGTCCACGAGGACCAGCTGGTAGCCCTCGCCGTGCACGATGCCGCGGATGTTGTGGCGCGTCGTTTCGGGGCGGCCCGAGGTGATCGCGATCTTGCGTCCGACCAGCGCGTTCGTCAGCGTCGATTTGCCGACGTTGGGGCGCCCGACGATCGACACGAAGCCGGCGCGGAAGTCCTCGGGGAAGTCCGGGATCTCGATGGTCGCGGCCGCGTCCTCGCGCAGGGACGCCAGCGAGGTCAGTGCCTCGAACGCGTCGAGATCGGCGTCCTCCTCGTCCTCCAGGCCCTCGAGGTCGCCATAGTCCTCGTCCTCCTCAGAATCCTCAGAGCCGTCAGAGTCCTCAGGTTCCTCGGAGTCCGCGTCGTCGCCGAACTCAGCCCCGGCCTCGTCCGAGGTTTCGCCGAGGCCGACCTCGATCTGCGCGCGGGCGTCGGCTTCCGGGTCGGCGGCGTCGGGTGCCACCTCGATGCGCGCGTCCCCGAAGGCGTTGGGGCCGGCCATGAGTTCGTCGTCGGAGGGGAATCGCATGTCAGTTGTCCTTGTCGTCGGCGGGGATAGGGTCAGTGATAAGCTGAGAGTCGGGGTCGAGGCGGCACAGGATCGTGGAGACTTGGCGGCGGCGTCCGCGCGCCTCTTCCGCCGTCATCATGACACCGGCGAGGCTGCCGGTCGCGCCGGGCAGGGGAACCCTCCCAATCGCTTTAGCGAGGAGGCCGCCGACGGAGTCGACGTCCTCATCCTCGATGTCGCGACCGAGGAGTTCGCCCAGTTCGGAGATCGGGTAGCGTGCGGGCACGCGCCAAGTGCCCGGCTCCGTTTCCTCGGGTTCGATGGAGTGGCGGTCGTGTTCGTCGGTGAGTTCGCCGACGACTTCCTCGAGGATGTCCTCGAGGGTGACCAGGCCCGCGACGCCGCCGTATTCGTCGATGACAATGGCCATGTGGAAGCGTTCAGCCTGCATTTGGCGCAGCATATCGTCCGCGAGCTTCATTTCGACGGCGTACTCGGCGGGGCGCATCATTTGCTCGGCGCGCAGGTCTAGCTGGCCGCCGTTCGCCTCCCAGCGCGAGACCAGGTCCTTGAAGAACAGGATGCCTCGGATGTCGTCCACGTCGTCGCCGACGACGGGGATGCGCGAAAAACCGGAACGTACGAACAGGCGCAGGGCGGAGGGCGCGGGCGTGTCGGCGTCGATGGTCACCATGTCGGTGCGCGGCACCATGACCTCGCGCACGAGCGTGTGCCCCAGGTCCAGGACGGATCGGACCATGTCGCGGTCCTCTTCCTCGAAGCTCTCGGGTTCGCCGACCTCGTCGACGATTTCGCGCAGGTCGGAGATCAGTTCGGCGCGCGCCTGCGCTTCGGTGGGTTCGGGGGCGGGGCGTGAGGAGCGTACGCGGGTCAGCAGCGGGTCCGCGACGTGGCTGAGGCGCGCGAGGCGATCAGCCAGCCCGGTCCCGACCAACGCGATTCCTTCGGGGTTGCGCGCACCCCACTGGGCGGGCAGGAAGGAGACGAAAATCAGCTGGATCACTGCGATGACGGACACCGCGATGAGGGCGACCGCCCACCAGGGCAGGCGTGTGTCCACCAGGACGATGGTGCCCGTGACGGCGTAGACGACCTGCCAGAAGGTACGGAAGGCGCGCAGCGACAGCAGGGTGCGCCGACGGTGATCGACGAGGCCGTAGAGGGTGCGCGCGTTCCTGTGCTCTTCCTCGATGAGGTCTTCGACGCCAGCGAGGGTCAGGCGCTGGATCGCCTGCTCGACGCTCTGCGCGATGGACGCGAAGGCCAGGGCGATGACCGCCAGGATCAGGAGGGCCACGGAGGGCACGCCCATGATCGGCGAGGCCGGGGCCGCCTCCAGGGGGACGGTGAGGGTCATCGGGTGGCCAGGAAGGTCAGCAGGAGCTTGCGCTGGAGGGCAAACATGACCTCACGTTCGGCGTCGGTCGCGTGGTCGTAGCCGAGGAGGTGCAGCATGCCATGCGTGGCCAGGAGCAGCATTTCTTCGGCGGCGCTGTGGCCGGATTCTGCGGCCTGGCGGGAGGCAATCGCCGGGCAGATGCAGATGTCGCCGAGCATGCCGGGGGGCGTGGGGCGGTCGGCCGTGCCGGGGCGCAGCTCGTCCATGGGGAAGCTCATGACGTCGGTCGGGCCGGGCAGGTCGAGCCAGCGCACGTGCAGGTCTTCCATCGGCTCGGGGTCGATGAAGATGATGTTGACTTCCGCGTCGGAGCTGACGTGCATCTGGTCGAGCACGTAGTCTGCCAGGGCGGAAAACTCGGCTTCGTTGATCTCGTAGTCGGTCTCGTTGATGACCTCGGTCATGACGTGTACTCCCTGCGTGCGGTGTTGTGGCTGCGGGTGCGCGCGCGGCGCGCGGCGTTTCGATCGTCGTAGCGCTGGTAGGCGTCGATGATGGCACCGACCAGCTCGTGGCGCACGACGTCGGCGCTGGTCAGGCGGCAGAATTCGATGTCGTCGATGTCGCCCAGGATGTTTTCGACGACGGACAGGCCGGAGGTCTGGCTGCCCGGCAGGTCGACCTGCGAGGCGTCGCCCGTGACGACGACCTTGGAGCCGAAGCCCAAGCGCGTGAGGAACATTTTCATCTGGCCGACCGTCGTGTTTTGGGCTTCGTCCAGGATGATGAAGGAGTCATTGAGGGTGCGGCCGCGCATGTAGGCCAGTGGCGCGACCTCGATGGTGCCGGCGGCCATGAGCTTGGGCAGGGCCTCGGGGTCAAGCATGTCGCCCAGGGCGTCGTAGAGGGGACGCAGGTAGGGGTCGATCTTGTCGGTGAGGGAGCCAGGTAGGAAGCCCAGGTTTTCCCCGGCCTCGACGGCGGGGCGGGTCAGGACGATGCGGCGCACCTCGCCGGAGAGGAGGCGGCGCACGGCCTGGGCCATGGCCAGGTAGGTTTTGCCCGTGCCCGCGGGGCCGATGCCGAAGACGACGGTGGCGCGGTCGATGGCGTCCGTGTAGGCCTTCTGGCCGGGGGTCTTGGGGCGGATCGAGCGGCCACGCGCGGAGAGGATTTCCTCCGTGGGGGCCTCGCCCGAGGTGAGGCGTCCGAGCAGCCCGATGGCCTGTTCGACGGCGGTGGCGTCCAGCGCGGTGCCGCGTCGGGCCATGCCGATGAGTTCTTCGAGGAGTCCGGCGGCCACGTCGATGTCCGCCTGGGTGCCCGCGAGGGAGATGTCGCGCCCGGTCACGAGGAAGCGGACGTGCGGGAAGCCGCGTTCGAGGGCACGAAGCACCTGGTCTGCGATTCCGAGGACCACAATCGGGTCCATATCTGCGGGGATGGTGACGCGCCCCGTGGTGTGTGCGAGGGTGGCCGCCGCGAGCGTCGGCGCAGTGTTCTCCGTAGTCATACTGCTTCCAGTCTACTCTGCCGCCCCATCTTCCTCAGCCTCATCACCTTCGTATTAGCCTGTGTATATGAACAAACAGACCGTGCACGGAGAAGCTGTCAGCAAGGACCAGATTGACGCGTGGGTCGCAGAGGCAGAAGCAGGGTACGACGTTGAAATGCTGCGAAAAAACGGCAACTCCGCGCAATGAAAGCCCGTCAGCAGTATCACTCGCTTGTGAAATATTGAGCCATGACCACCCTCGAAGAACTTGTTTGCAACCCGCCGGAGCTGCCGGTCACGCGCGCGCTGGGCGATATCGCGGCGGCGACGCGGCCGGGCGGCTGCGCGTTGGTGACCGCTCCCCCGGGCACGGGTAAGACGACGCTGCTGCCGCCCGCTGTCGCGGTTGCGCTGGAGGGGCACGAGGCCTCGGCCGGGCGGGTGCTCGTCACCCAGCCGCGCAGGGTGGCCGCGCGAGCAGCGGCCCGCCGGATCGCCCGTTTGCTCGGCGAGGAGGTCGGCGGGCAGGTCGGCTATTCGGTGCGCGGGGATTCGAGGGTCAGCGAGCGCACGCGCGTGGAGATGGTGACGCCGGGCGTGGCGTTGCGCCGCCTGCAGCGTGACCCGGAGCTGCCGGGCGTCGCGGGACTCGTCATCGACGAGTTCCACGAGCGCGACCTGGACACGGACCTGGCGCTGGCCTTCGCGCTGGATGCGCGTTCGGCGCTGCGCGAGGACCTGTTTATCGCCCTGACATCGGCGACGCTGGAGGCCTCGCGCACGGTCTCGTGGCTGCGCGAGGCGACGGGCGCGGAACCCGCGCTCGTGGACATTCCGGGCGATATTTTTCCGTTGGAGCTGCGTTACGCTCCCCCGCCGCGCGGCGTCGAGGCCGTGGGCGCGATCGGGAATGAGCGCGTGGGTGTGCGCCGCGAGTACCTGGCGCACGTGGCGCGCACGGTCGAGGACACGGTCGCTGCCACCGAGGGGTCAGTCCTGGTGTTCCTGCCGGGCGTCGGAGAGATCGAGGCCGTGCGCGGCGCGCTGAGCATCCCCGGCGTCGAGGTTCTGACGTTGCACGGTCAGCTCAGCGCCGCCGAGCAGGACCGCGCACTCTCCCCCACCGATCAGTGCCGCGTCATCCTCTCCACCTCGATTGCTGAGTCGTCGCTGACGGTTCCGGGGGTGTCCGTCGTGGTCGACGCTGGCCTGGCCCGCGAGCCGCGCTTCGATGCGGGGCGCTCGTTGTCTTCGCTGGTGACGGTCCCCGCCTCGCTCGCTCGCTTGGAGCAGCGTGCGGGCCGCGCCGCGCGCACTGGGCCGGGCATCGCCGTTCGCGTCATGGACCCTGTGGACGTGGCGCGCAGGCCCGCCCAGTCCGCGCCGGGCATCGCCACGCAGGACCTGACGGACGCGCGCTTGCAGGTGGCCGCGTGGGGCACGCGGGTGGAGGACCTCGCCTTGCTCGACGCTCCACCCGCGGGCACGTGGCAGGCCGCCGGGGAGCGTTTGTCCTCCTTGGGTGCCATCGACGAGGCCGGGGCCGCGACCGCTCTGGGCCGCACGTTGGCGTCGCTGCCGTTGGACCCGCCCCTGGGCAGGGCCCTTCTGACTGCGAGCGCTCTCCTGGGGGCGTCGAAGGCGGCGCGCTTCGTGGCCTTGTTGTCGGAGGATGTGCGCGCGCCGGGTGCCGACCTGGGAGGCCTCGAGCGCCGACTTGGGCGCGGCGGGGACGCGGGAGTCGGCCGCGCCCAGGCGGCGCGCGTCAAGGAAACGGAGGCTCGCCTGAGGGGCCTCGCGTCCAGGCTGGCAGACAGGGGGTTGGCGGGACTCGACCTGCCTGGCGCTGATGCGTCTAACGCGACGCGCGGCAACGCTCGGGGCGCGGGCGGTTCCCGCGCGACGCAGCGGGGCGCACGAACCCGCGAGGACGAGCTGGCCCTGACCTGCGCGCTCGCCTACCCGCAGTGGATCGCACGGCGTCGCCCGGCCTCGTCCGCGTACATTCTGGCGGGCGGCGTGGGCGGCGAGCTGCCCGACGGTTCTCCTCTGGAGGGCCAGGAGTGGCTGGCGGTGGCCTCCATTGACCGTGCCCCGGCCTCGCGCCACGCACGCATCCTCGCGGCCGTCCCGCTGAGCGAGGAGGACGCGCTGGCGGCGGGTTCGGCTCTCCTGGCCACCCGCACGGACGCGTCGATCGAGAAAGGCATGCTGCGTGCGACGCGCACGCGCAGCCTCGGCGCGATCCCCTTGTCTTCCTCCCCCGCCCGCGCCCTGAACGATGAGGAGGCGACCGCGCTGGTGGCGCAGCACCTGGCCTCCCGCGGACTCGGCGAACTCGGCTGGGGGAAGGAGGCCTCGTCCCTGAGGGAGCGCATGCGCGCGCTCCACAACGCGTTTGGCGAGCCGTGGCCGGACGTGTCGGACGAGGCCTTGGCGGCCAGCGCGCACCAGTGGCTGGCTCCGTGGGGGCGACGCCTCGCGTCGGGCACTCCCCTGTCGCAGGTGTCGATGCTGGACGTGCTGCGCTCGCTGCTGCCGTGGCCAGAGGCGGCGCGCCTGGACGAGCTAGCACCCGAGAAACTCCCGATTCCTTCCGGTGGGACGCGGCCGATTGACTGGAGCGGTGCGCACCCGGTGCTTACCCTGCGCGTGCAGCAGGCCTTCGGGTGGACGGACACGCCGCGTCTGCTGGACGGGCGCGTTCCCTTGGTCCTGCACCTGACGGACCCGGCGGGTCGGCCTGCGGCGGTCACTTCGGACCTGACGTCGTTTTGGGCGGGACCCTACCGGGATGTGCGCGCGCAGCTGCGCGGACGCTACCCCAAGCACCCGTGGCCCGAGGACCCGCTGCACGCGGAGCCCACGAACCGGGCCAAGCGGCGGAGCTAGTGGGAAGTGCGCCCGGGCACGCGAAGCGTGACTCGGAGGCGGAAGCGAGTCAGCACGGTGACTCGACGGGAATTCCGCTCTTGCGCGCCGCGTCCGCCATGCGCTTGTCGTAGGTAACAATGGCTTGGAGATCGCGGCCAATCGAAAGCGCGGCAGCCAGGTGCAACGCGTCGAGGCTGCGCAGCTCCACGGGTAGGAGCCTCCCCGCCAGGTCGAACATCTCGGTGTCGAAGGTCAGCGTGGAAAAACTCCACAGAAGCTGACGCACCTGCGAGGCATCCGCTCCCCGGCGTACGCACGCGCGCATCAGTTCTGTGCGTGAGAGTTCGCTGGTCCACAAGCCGCAGTCGGCGCGGTTGATGAATGTCTCGAGCGCCTCTGTCCCCTCCTCGGGAATGATGAGCTTGACCAGCGCCGACGTGTCGAAGTAGAGCGCCATTAGTAGCGTTCTTCATCGCGCAGTTGCTGGAGAACCGGGCTGAGCGGAGGCCCTGTTGTCGGCTTGGTCGACGCGCAGTACTCCTCAAAGGTCCGAGTGGCGGGGGTTATCAGCCCGCGCTCACGCAGGCGCTCGATCGACGAGTTCGCAAGGGGACTATCTGCGCGACCGGGCGGCCGCGATCAGTGATGGTAATGACCTCGCCGGCGGCGGCCCTGGCCACCACCTGGGAGGCGTTTTGACGCAGTTCGCGAATACCAACGGACTCCATGTGCTACATGGTAGCACATGGAGCCTGGTGACAAACTTCGTCAGTCCTGCAGTTTGCCGACGATGCCCCGCCCGTCAGGGAGGTTTTTGGACGGCATCTGGTAGGTGTCGAGGTCCGCCATGGCGGGGCGCTCGAGACCCAAGTCGCGCAACTGCTGGTACGTCGACATGCGCACAGGGCCAAGCTCGGCGACCGGCTGGCCTTCTTGTGTGAGCGTGACGACTTCCCCGGATGAGGCCCGCGCGAGCGCGGCTCCTACATCCTCTTTGAAATCACCAATTTCTAGAGCCCTCATGGCTCTATTCAAGCATGCCGGAGGCACTTTCAACGACCGGCAGGACCACACTATGACACAGTGCTCCTATACAACAGCCAATCGACTGGTATCTCGCTGTTTGTGGGTGAGAAGCGACACGCCCGGGATGTTCACCCTGTGGAATAGATCCGCCGCGCGGTCGTTCTGATAAGTATCACCTCACTAACTGAAGGAGAAACATGTCCACGAACGCAATCGAGACCGTCGACCTGCTGGTTGTTGGCGGCGGCAAGGCCGGCAAGTCCCTCGCGATGGAGCGCGCGAAGGCCGGCTGGAAGGTCGCCATGGTGGAGCGGCGTTTCGTCGGCGGCACCTGCATTAACGTGGCATGTATCCCCACGAAGTCGTTGGTCAACTCGGCTCGTCGCCTGAGCGATGCCCGCACGGACGAGGCTTTCGGCATCGTCGGCACTGAGGGCGCTCACGTGGACCTGGCTAAGCTCCGCGCTCACAAGGAGGGCATCGTGGGGGCCATGGTGGCCGCGCACGAGAAGATGTTCGCGGCCCCCGGCCTGGATTTCATCCGCGGCGAGGCTCGTTTCACGGGCGAGCGCACCGTGACGATCGCGCTTGAGGAGGGCGGCGAGCGCACGATCCACGGCGAGCGCGTCCTCATCAACCTGGGTTCGCGCCCGGCGCGTCCCGCGATTCCCGGCCTGTGGGAGTCTGGCGCGTGGACGAACGAAGAGATTCTGCGCCTGGAGGAGCTGCCTTCCTCCCTGGCGATTATCGGTGCCAGCTACATCGGCGTGGAGTTCGCATCGATGATGGCAACCTTCGGCGTGGACGTCACGCTCATCTCCTCGGGGGAGCACGTGCTGCCGCGCGAAGACGAGGACGCCGCCCGCGTCGTTGAGGCTGGCCTTGAGGCCGCCGGCGTGCGCATCGTGCGCGGCCGCGCGGCGTCGGCCTCACGCAAGGGCAACACGACGACGCTGACGCTCACGGATGGCTCCACGGTGTCCGCCGAGGCGGTCCTGGTGGCCGTGGGTCGCGTGCCCAACACGGACGGCATCGGCCTGGACGAGGCCGGGGTTAAGCTGACGGATCGCGGTTTCGTCGCGGTGGATGAGCACCTGCGCACCTCGGCTGAGGGCGTGTGGGCGGTCGGCGACTGCGCGGGCACCCCCATGTTCACGCACGCGTCCTGGTCGGACTTCCGCATCATCCGCGCGCAGCTTTCCGGCGCGTCCCTGGATGATCCGACGACCACCACGAAGGGCCGCACGATCCCCTACGCCGTGTTTGCCACCCCCGAGCTGGCCCGCATCGGCCTGTCCGAGGGCGAGGCACGCGCAGTCGGCCTCGACGTGCGCATCGCGAAGGTTCCGACGGCCGCGATCCCGCGTGCCAAGACGCTGCGTTACGCGGGCGAGGGCTTCTGGAAGGCCGTCGTGGACGCGAACACGCACCAGATCCTGGGCGCAACATTGATCGGCCCGAACGTCTCCGAGGTGATTACCGCCGTGCAGCTCGCGATGGCCGGTGGCCTGACCTACGAGCAGCTCCGCTTCCTCCCGGTCGCACACCCGACCATGACGGAGGGCCTGCAGGTCCTCTTCGATTCGCTGGGCTGACACACCCGAGCGAGGCTAGGGCGCTTCGAGTGCCCGAAGCCCCTTCCTCGCTCTGGAACATATGAGCGGGCGGGTCCGAACCCTACGTTCGGACCCGCCCGCTTTCTCATGCTCTCAGGAGAGCGCGAGGACACGTGACCGGGGAAGGGGCCACGGCCTCGTCAGTGGCGGCTCAGCGGCGCAAGGCACCCGACTTGTCGAAGGTGTACCACGTGCCATCGATCTGGACGCGACCGGTCACCATCTGGCCAAACTCGTTCAGGTAGTACCAGGTGCCACCGTCGTTAACCCAGCCGGTCGCCATCGCGCCCGACTCCTGGAAGTAGTACCAGGAGTCGCCGATCTTCGTCCAGCCCGTGGCCATCTTTCCGGAGTCCGCCAGGTAGAACCAGGAGCCGCGCACCTGCGTCCACCCCGTCGTCATCGCGCCGGAGTTGTCCATGTAGTACCAGGCGTCGGCGACCTTGGCCCAGCCGGTCGCAATGCGGCCGGAGGTGCCCAGCCAGTGCCACGCACCGTCGTAGGAGACCCAGCCGGTGCCGAGGATGCCGTTCTCGTCGAAGTAGTAGCTGTCCGCGCCGATGGCGAGCGGACCCTTCGCGCATGTCGAGTCGGTGTAGCAGTACTTCCAACCGGCGGGGTCGTTCACCCACGCGCCGCCCTCGTGAGCGGATGCATCGACGTGGAAGTGCACGTCGTCCGCGACGTCGTCATCGGCGCGCTCGTCCTTGTTGCGGCCCTCCGCGGTCACAGTGACCGAGGCGAAGGGCTCGTCGGCGGGCAGCTTGCTGGTGTCGTAGGGGCCGCCGAGCAGGACGACCTGGTTGCCGGTGAACTCGCCGGTGCCCTCAACCGTGACGGGATCCTGGTCCTCGACCTTCATGGTGGCCGTGGTGACCGGGCCGGTGACCGTGGTGCGCACGTAGATCATGCCCGCGACGTGGGCGTCGGCCAGCGGACGCCAGTCGGTGCCGCCGTCGTAGGAGTACTCGACGCTGCCCATGACGGGCTTGGGCTGATCCTTCAGGACCGCATCGAGCGCGTTGACCAGGCCAGCGCCGCGGTATTCCTTGCCGTCCGTTGGCTCGGCGAGGCGGTCGTAGGTGTAGCCGGCCTGCTTCTTGACCAGCGCGATGACCTCATCGGCCGTGTAATCCGGGTGGATCTCCTTGACCAGCGCGGCCACGCCCGCCGCGTGCGGGGAGGCCATGGACGTGCCCGACAGGTAGCCGAACGGCGGGTCCTTCTCCCAGGTGGGCATGGTGGACCAGATGCGCTGGCCGGGCGCGGCCACGTCGACCGAGTTCTTGCCGTAGTTGGAGAACCCGGCGCGCTCGAGCTTCGCGGTGGCCGGGTCGGCACCGGTTGGCAGCTTCAGCGCGGAGACGGACAGGACCGAATCGTTGAGCATGGCCGGGACGTCGATGCCGCCCGCGACGTTACGCTCAACGGCCGCGCCCTCAACGTCGTTGGGGGAATCCTTGTCGATCGTCGGGTTGTCGTGGTCGTCGTCGGAGTTGCCCTCGGCGGCGAAGTTAACGACGCCGTGCTCCTTGGAGTAGCGCACGGCGCGCGAGGCCGCTTCGAGGCCCGCGGCCTGGGAGGCCTCGTTCGGCATCCAGAAGGCGTAGGGGTCCATGTAGTAGCTGGAGTTCGACACGTCGACGTTGTGCTCGGCCGCCCAGTCGAAGGCGCAGGCCACGTACTCGGGGTAGAAGGAGCCGACCTTGTTCGAGGTCTTGATGGCGATCAGCGTCGCGTCGGGTGCCACGCCGTCCACGCCGTAACCGTTGTGCGAGGCCGCGATGGTGCCGGCGACGTGCGTGCCGTGGTAGTGGTCATCCTTCCAGGCCGAAGGATCCTGGTTGGGGATGCCGTTGACCTGGCAGCCGACCGAGCGCGAGGCGTCGATGCGGTCCTTCAGATCCTTGTGATCGGGGTCGATGCCGGTATCCATGACGGCGACGGTGACTGCCGCGCGGGGAACGTCGACCGTCTGGGCTTCGACCGCGCCGATGGCGGACAGGCCCCAGGCGTTGGCGTCGCCCTCGTCGGGGGTGAAGTCGTTGAGCTGGGAGTCGGCGGACAGGCCGGTCTCGTGCTCGGCGGCGGCCTCGTTGACGGCGTTCGCTTCGGCGTCGGTCTTCGTGGGCTGCTCGGTGCGGACCTCGTCACCCGTGACCGTCTTGTAGCGGGTGGGGCCGATGGAGTCGTAGGAGATGCCCGCGGCCACGAGGCTCTTGCCGAGGTCGGGCGCGTAGGCTGCCTTCACCGACTGGACGAAGAAGGAGTTGAATTCGGGGTATTGGGCCAGGACCACGCCATTTTCCGAGGCCTTGGAGACGGCCGCGTTGAAGTCGTAGCGCGAGGCGGTGGCGGGCAGGTTGACCGCGTAGTTCATGACCTCGTCCTGGGCGCGCGCCTCGGAGGTGATTCCGGCGACGCCTTCTGCGTGGGAGGGCGCTCCGAACGCGGTGAGGGTTAAGCCGACCGTGAGGGCGGCTCCTCCCGCGATGAGGGCCTTCCATGAGCGTTGGTGCATCAGAGTTCCTCGTTTCTATGCTGCTGTGCTAACGGAGACGCGGCCCCTGGTCAGTCCAGACAACGCGCCATAGTGTCAATCATCTCAAGGTTCCTGACAAACCTCCCAGAGGGGTTTCACATTTTAAGAAGTCTTGACCAAATTTATGGCGGCAGGTAGGGATTCGAGCATTTGACGATGGGCGGCAGGCTTGCAGCAGTTCCCGATCCCCAAATCCGCAGATGAATCCAACAATGCGCTAGACAGTTGTTCACCAATTGAAATAAATAATGATACTTAAGGGGCCTATCATGCGGAAAAGCTCTTTTAAATACACATTGGCCAGCTAGGCGAGACACTTGACAGTTGGACATGATCTGTCAGACATTCTATGCTACCGTCAGAGACGACAGTCACACGCGAGTGATGGGAGGCACCGATGCCGACATCCGTTTACGTGAGCTTTGACGCTCCAGAGGGGGGGTGCCAGCCACACCCAGGAGGCTTCACGCCGCCCTGTCAGCAGTGTTGGACTTACCGCCGGGTATCGGCCCGGCCAGGGCAGATCAGAGACCGCGCCAACCACGAGAGAGTCAGGAGTAGTTAAAAGCCAACATTCAGAAAAATTCACCACAACATAGAGAATTACGCACACACAAGCAACCAATTGCGAAACCAATCCAATAACGAAACCAAAACGAAAGGTACCACAATGTCAAAACAAATCAACATCGAAACGAGCGATAAGACTATTCAACAATGCCTGAGTGAATGCCTCTATGAAATTCCAACATACCAACGGCCATACGCTTGGGAAGACGAACAGCTAATCGATTTTTGGGAAGATGTCGTCACCAAAGATCGCGATTATTTCCTCGGAGCTACCGTAACATTCATCTCAGAGCGGATTAATCTATTCGGCAATAAATTCGTCATCATTGACGGACAACAGCGACTAACAACTGCAACAATCGCTCTGGCCGCCATTCGCGACGCATATAAAGATCTCGACAAGAGCAACGAAAATAACCCCGCCATCCAACGCCAATGTCACCAAGGTGCAGAAAAGACGCAAAGCGAGTTTCTCGTACGAGAAGACCTCAAAGGCAACAGGTACCCAGTTATCCTACGACCGGAAAGCACCTACTCAAAAGACGTACTCAACTTCACAGAGGTTGAAGCAGTAAGGGCGGATGAATCATCTCACCGCAAGATCGAGAACGCCTTTACCTATTTCAAAACATCACTGGTCACCGAACTTGAACGACTCGAAGATGACGAAGCAAAACTACGCAAACTAGATGAGTTCCGAGGAAATATCCTCAACGCTCGTATAATTCAGATCGAGCTAAATTCCGAAGAGGATGGCTTCCTTGTATTTGAGACTCTAAATACTCGAGGACTAGATCTAGAGCTCCCCGATCTAATCAAGAACCTAATCATCAAAAACGGCGCACGTTCCGACGCTGACAGAAAGAACATAGCAGAACGATGGACTGCACTAAGAGACAGCATTGACCAAGCAACACCGACAGAAACAACAACAACAGAGAAACTAACTGATCCAAGAACGAATGACAGCATCTTTAGCCGTTTCATTTGGCAATCATGGAATTCAAGAAACCCTGAATGCAAGGAAGCCGAGCTTTTTAAGGCTCTAAAGTCAAAACTCAGTGCTTCACAAAGCGGTCACCTCTCCGAAGAAGAGATCCGACAAAGGTACACTGACTACCTAGGCACCCTAGAAGAAGACGCGCAAATCTACACATATTTGGATACGATGTACATTCAGGCATTGCCAAACAAAGGCAATGAACTTAATTTTCTCAAGCTACCACAAGTCGTAGACTCAATTCGCGCATTGAAAATTTTCAACGTATCCGTAGCGAACTCTGCATTACTTGCGGCGATTCGCAAATTCCACCAAGGAAAAATGCGCGAAAGAGATCTGCAACGCCTAACACGCACACTTGAACACTACCATTTTCACTACAATGCGCTTGGAGCTGTTGGCAGCAATGGCGGCATGCGCAAGCGATACAATCGCCTGGCTAACGCAATCTTTGAAGCGAAGACCAAGAAAAGATGCCAAGAGCTTGTTGATGACCTCATTTCAGCATTGAGAAGTTCGGCTACAGAAAAGGGACTTCTCGACAGGACGAAAGTGAACTTTTCACAACTATTCTATAGTGGCGAAAAACTCACATCGAAGGATCGTGCCACAGGACGCGCATCTCTTATCCAGTATGTACTCATGAAACTCGCCCAGGATATTTCAGATTTCCACTGCGGGCAGGCATTTAATACAGCCGACTTCTCGATCGAACATATCAAACCTAAGTCCACCTGCGATGAGAAAAGTTCGAACAATTGTCCCGAATATTCTCTCGGAAATTTGACAATTCTCAAGAAGGATAAGAATAACAAGCAGGGCGATTGCAACTTTGCAGAGAAGCGCGCGACACTCCGCAAGGCAAATCTTCTTGACGATTGCTTGTTAAGCTGGCTTGATGATGAAACTAAGGAGGAAGTCACCGCCGACGATATCAACCAGCGAGCCTCTTTGCTGAGGGAATACGCATTCACTCGAGTTTGGACACTCTGAAATTCTACCATTCTCTCACATGTCGACTCTACTAAATCCACGTAGGTTGAGTTTAAACACGAATGTAGACTCTTCCAAGTTGAGTGTGTGAGTGCGTATTGGTTGGGGGTAGAGGTTGAATTCTCTAATGACGAGCCAACCTCTACCCCCTTCTTTAAGGGGACGGCAGATTCTGTGGGTGGTTGCAACACGTCTTATGCCCTGAGCAGCAGTTCAAGGCGCTGGTTGGCGATGGCGTCCAGGTCCGTTTCGGTCAGGAGTGAGAGGTCGGTGCCTTTGGGCATGTATTGGCCCAGGAGCCCGTTCGTATTCTCGTTGGTACCGCGTTGCCAGGTGAGTGCGGGTCGCAAAAGTACACGTCAAGACCCAACTCGGAGACGATTTATTGACCCGATGAGGTTGGCAGTTCATATACAGACGGTACCAATGAGCCTGAGGAGCGATACTAGCTCGCTCACACCGGTCACCTTGACCGAGTTCGACCATTACGCCAGACCTTACCCGTCCGCTTCGAGACGCCAACAGCGTGAGCTGCCTGCGTGAAGTTCAAACCATCAGCAAGAGTCCGCACATACTCCCGATGCCGAGCCTGACACGCCTCACGACGGGAGGGGTACTCAACCCCCCTGAAAAACACGACTAACACCAGCCACAACGAACTCCTTCACCAAGAACCGTTGTAACCCTAGACAGGGTTCAACAATCCATTAGACGGACATTCAGAACCAAAATTAGATGCAAATAGTAAACCACGTAATGTAGGCAAAAAATACACGGCAATACCTACTGATCAGCCAGACCGAATGCTTGACAGTTGGACATGATCTGTCAGACATTTTATACTACCGTCAGAGACGACAGTCACACGCGAGTGATGGGAGGCACCGATGCCGACATCCATTTACATGAGCTTTGACGCTCCAGAGGGGGGTGCCAGCCACACCCAGGAGGCTTCACGCCGCCCTGTCAGCAGTGTTGGACTTACCGCCGGGTATTAGCCCGGCCAGGGCTTCCCAGTTCCCGACGCTGGCGCACCGGCCACCGCACGGCGCGGGCAGCGTGAAACCGTATTCGCTCGGGGAACTCTGCCACTCAGAGTCCACGTTCGGCATGGAGGTGCGCTTCCTGGATGATCGCCTGGTCGACACGCTGGACGCATGGCTGTCGTGGGGAGGCGTCATGCGCCTCGGCGCAGGTACCGAGGACGACGCTGTGCTGATTGCGATCGAGGGACAGATCATCAACCAGGCATCCTGGGAGGAGCTGGCGGAGCGCGATCAGGACACCACGTGGGAGATTCGCCTTGTCACTCCGACGACGTTTTCGTCGAAGGGGCATCACGTTCCGAGCCTGTCTCCGGCGACGATTGCGACGAGTCTGCAGCAGCGCTGGTGGACGTGGAATCGGAGGTTCGCTCCCCCACGCATCGACCGCCATGCCATGGCGAGCGTGCTGGCGACCCAGGATTTCACGCACTCATCCACGGTGTCACTGGCGATGCCACGCAACTCGGGCCAGGGCCGCCTCAGCTCACGCCAGATCCCGGCCCACGAGGGCCACCTGCGCATCAGCGGCGTCGAGGGGGCCGAAGCGACCCGCATCTTCTCACGCCTGATGGCCCTGTCCGCATACACGAACATCGGCTCACACACGAGCTTCGGCATGGGCGTCATAGACGCTGTGGCCGCATAAGAGAGGAAGAGACATTGATTGATATCAGCAAATCCCCTCATCGTGTGGCGATAACATCCGCATGCGACATCATAACCGTTTCTCTGTTCATTTCTGTATTCTACTTTCTCATTCCAGTTCCGTGGTGGAAGGAACTATGCACTGAACTCCTCTTCCCCACTATCGCCGCCATAGCGGGAGGACTAGCTGTCATCTGGGCTGGTGAGGCATCCGTTAAAACACTACTCAGGCTACGCGAACGCATTAATCGCGGCCTGAAAGATCGTAAGATCGTTATCATCGGCAACAAAGATGAACGCGAAAACATCGAAACACAACTTAAGTACTCCAATCTCTTTGCGATGGAGAATATCACCAACGCCGATAGTTACACCGACAATGATTATGAAAAGTACGATCTAGTGATCTTGGCGCTAACTGGTAAAGATTTTGATCCTCTCGATAAAGATCAATCTGAGATACTACAAAGCACGCTTCAGATAGTTGGTACCCCGTCAACTACCAAGCAACTTATCGAGCAAGATAAGCCCGTTGTTGGGCTAATTATTCTCTGCCCGGTTAACTCATTGAAGGGGGAAAATGCCACGACTTTTAGACGTCCCTTCACTGCAGTAGTGAATCAACCAGGTCGCATGATAACAGACATTTTCTCTCTTCTCACGACTCTCCCGATAACGAAGGGCTAAGACCGATGACAGGAATGAATACGACTTGCAGCCTCGTCATGCTGCAGACGAACAGTAATCAGCCCTTCATCTTCTCGTCTCCTCGCCTGCGCGAGCAGATCGGCGCATCCTTCGAGATCACCCTGCTGTCCAAGTGGGTGAAGGATAAAGCAGAAGAACTCCTTGATGCAAAGCCCCTTCCGAGTTCCTTCTGGGTCTCCGACTCGTCCGGCAAGGTGATCGTCCGATTCACCGAGACTGATGGCGATCCAACGGATTTAGCGAAGCGACTGATCCGAGAGGTCACGCTCCGTGCGCTGACTGACGCCCCGGGCCTCGACGTCACGGGTGTCTTCATTGAAACGTCATCTGATCCGGTTGATCCGGTGGATCTGAAACGACTCGACCGAGCCTTCAGTGAGTACTCGCTGAACCGCCGACCGGCGGCGGCGCGCTTCCCACAGTTCCCGTTCCTGGAGAGAGCAGACGAATCGGCGCTTCCAGCGGTTACACCCTTGACAGAGTCAGACACGAATAGGATTTACGCGACCGCGCGTGCAGTGGGAGTTAAGGCATCATACGAGGGGCGTGTCAAGCTCAAGGAACAGGAGAAGCAAGATAACGACGAGGAGTCCCAATCTACGGTTTTGGTTGATTTCAACTCGATCCTGTACACAGCTACGAAGGAAGACGCGAAACCCGACTACAAGCTATCTCGTCCAGCGCGCTTCAAGCGTGCATGGGCACTGCCTGCACGTTTCAAGCAGCTTGACGATGTCTCAGGTGAATTGAAGACGTCCATGGCTGATCTCTATCGTGACCCAACCCGCCTGGAAGCGGCCTTTCAGGAGACAGCGGTTGTAGAGCAGAAAATTGTCCGAGAAGGCGATGCAACGCCAGGGTCAGAGCTAGACCAGGACTCCACTCCCCCTTCCCTGTCTTCAGTTGGTGTGGTCCATGTTGACGGTAACGGCGTGGGCGCGATCATGCGCGACCTCGGTAAGTCATATGACACGGTTCAGTCCCAACTTGATTCCCTTAAATCCGCTGCATATAAGTGCAAAGATAACCCTTGTGAACGAGACAAGGACCCGTTTCAGTGGTTCGTCATGGAGGTGAACTACCGTCTCGACGGTGTCGTCAAAGCAGCTGTAGCTGCTGCGTGGAAGGACGTCGAAGATTACGCGCATGGACGCCAGGCTCCTCCGGTGGTCCCGGTGCTTGTCGGGGGCGACGACCTCACCGTCTACGTCGAAGGAAAGTTCGCGATTCCCTTCGCAGAATCGTACGTTCGTCACTACGAGCAGCTGACCGGTGAGGACGAGCTGCTCAAACAGCTCGCAGTCGTCGCAGGCGCGGAGACAGCCGGCCCGCTCACTGCCTCGGCGGGCGTGGCCATCGTGGGGCGTAACTTCCCGTTCCATATCGCCTACGACCTGGCGGAGGGCATGGTGTCGCGCGGGAAGAAGCTCGGCAAGAAGAAGGATACGGTCCCCTGTTCGACGATCGACTTCCACGTCCTGCGCGACGCAACGGTCCTCGACCCGGACGACACGCTGGACGAGTACAAGGGCCGTACGCAGCGCCCCTTCCTGATCGGCCACTACGCGCCGGAGCGCATCGGGGACGCAACCACGACCTCGGCTGAGGAAACACCCACCACAACGTCGCAGCCGTTGCCCACCTGGGAGCGCATCCTCCGGGCAGTCGCTGCCTTCGACGGCAAGAAACCGGACGCTCCCACGCAGACCACCGGCGATCCGTTCCCGCGTGCCCGTGCGAACCGCATCGTCAAGCTCCTCGCCGACTATGTCAAGGTCCCCAAGGATGATACGGCGCGATCCGAGTGTCTCGGGTATGTCGTCCTGAAGAACAACAAAATAGCGTTCGCGACGCAGGAGCAGATCGACAAGGACAGGGAAGAGCCGGACAACGACAAGAGGATAACGAAGCGCTGCAAGCACCCCATCTGCGCGATCCGCGTCGAGTGGACGGATGCGCAGGAGAACGCGCGGGGTATGAAGGCACTCGTGGACGCGTTGGGGCCGCTACCCTCGCAAGTCCGCCTCGCCGATCCCAGCAAGGATACTGAGGATTGCATCGAGCAGGTGCGATGGCTCCTGGACCTCATCGACCTGTCCGGGAACTTGTCCGACGGCTACCTCGTTTCACGGATTGGCAAGAACACCGGCGGCGATGGCCCCCAGGAAACAGCAGACCATCCCACCAAAGGAGGTGCCCAGTGACCACCGATTCACCTACCGCGAGCGGCCACGTGACCATCGTGTTCACGTCCGACTGGGGCGTATCCACAGGCGTGGGTCACGCGGGACGCACGCACTCAACAATCGAGCGTTGCGGGGACGATCCGGTCGTGCGCGGCACAGTCATCACGGGCGTCCTGCGCGAGCAGGCGATGCTGGCGGCGAAGGCCCTCGACGGGCAGAAGGAGGCGAAGTGGACCAGCTTTGCCCTGTGGCTCTTCGGCCAGAACCCCGACAGCAAGCCGGGCTCAACCCCCCACCCACGTCACGTTCTCTTCTCGGACGCGATCCCGGCCTCGTCGATCCCGGTTCACGACACGGTGTCCTTGTTCATCAACCCAAAGACCGGAACGGCGCGCGACCAGTTCCTGCGCTTCACGGAGCGCGCTGCGGCCGGCATCCTCACGGGCACGTTCACACTCATCGACGAGGCCGGTGTGACTCTCTCCGTTCCGGCGACGAGTGAGGCCAAGGATGAGCACTACCTTCAACAGACTATTGAGGCGGCTCACTTCCTCCTGGGGGTTGCGGGCCTCATGGTCCGAGGCATCGGCTCGGGCCGCAGCGGAGGCGACGGCGAGTGCACGGTCCTCGTGTCCGGAGACAAGCTTGAAGCGCGGAACGCTCAGTCCACGTCCGAGTTCGTCGCTTTCGCTTCGTCACGCGCGCAGGCGCTGAGGACGAGCCTCAAGAGGCTGGCAGCAGAGTTGACCGAAAACGCTGCCAACGAGCTCCCAGCCCCGCAGCAGAGCGGCACGCAACACCAGGTCGGAATCGTCGACGGTTCCGCAGCTCAGCACAGCGGCGGGCACCACCTGATCCTCGACCTCACGCTCAACTCGCCCATCGTGTCCTACGAGGTCCCCTTCTCAAACGAAATCCGCTCCTTGGACTTCCTGCGCGGAACGGTGCTGCTTCCCTGGCTGCACCGACTGGTGTCGTCGAAGAAGCGCGGAGACAAGGAGGCAGTCGTCACCAACGCCGTGACCGGCGGCCACCTGTTCGTCTCGGACGCGTTGCCCGTCATCAAGAAAATTGAGGGACTCCCCGTTCCCCTGACGCTCAAGACGGACAAGACGCTGCCCCCGAACTCATCCATCACCCTATACGGTGACTCCACCGAGGGCACGAATAGGATTCCCGTTCGCGGCGGATTCGTCTTCTTCAACCCCAAGGGAGGCGACGGCAAAGAGCCCGGCACGAAGACTCAGGGCTGGTACGGTAAGCCTCCCCTGCGCGGGCGACAGACGACCGCCATCAACCACGAGACGGGCGCGGCCAGTAAGGGGCAGCTGGTCCTGGTCGAGGCCTTGCCCGAGGGCATGCGCATGCGCGCACACGTCTGGATGTCTGACGAACTCTGGGAGGCCTGCGGCGGCGACGCCTTGCTCGGCAAGGAGCACAAGGCCCGGTTGGGGTCACGCAAGCTCACGGGCACCTTCGGGTCCGCGACGTGCACGCTGCGCGAAGAGACAGACGATGAGCGGGAGTCGCGCGGCCGTTTCGGCAATGCTGGTATCGCGCAGCCCACAGGCGATGCATCCAAGTCTGCCAACGGGACGGCACCCGGCGAGGGCACCCCGGCCTCGTCCAGGGGTGTGTGGCTGTGGTTCACGTCCGACGTGATTGCGCGCTCCGCTGGGCTCGGGGCCGGAGGGACCGCCGACGACCTCATTCGCGTATTCAGGCGCGAGGGCATCATCGTCGAGGCAGTCGGTACCACCTCTATCCGCCACCGCCGCGTCGACTCGTGGTCGCCTGCAGACAACGGGCCGCGCGCGAGTCGCCTAGCGATCCAGGCAGGATCGGTGATCCAGGTGCACGTCAGCAAGAAGGATCGAGACAAGCTCCTGGAGCTCGCCCCCTTTGGAGTGGGCGAGCTGACGGCGCAGGGCTACGGCCGCTTCGTCGTGGACCACCCACTGCTCAACTGTGAGAGCCTCACCGTCACGAAGGCGACAAAACAGGACTTTATCTCCTCGGCGGCAACCAAAGGAGGCGAAGGCAAGTGACCTTCACACGTTATGAACTGACCATCCCCGTTGAGCTGACGTCGGAACTCCACATCGGCGGCGTCGACGAGGTCCCCGACCGGGACAGAGAGGGAACCGTCATCCGCTTCTGCCGCAATGGCCTTAAAGAGCCGACGATCCCCGGCCGTTCCATCAGAGGGGCCGTGCGCGCGGCGTGCAATATGCTGTGGGAGGAACGGAAGTTGAAGGACGACCCCCATGGCGTCTACAGCGAGACGAATTGGAAATCGCTGTGGGGTGACGATCTTGCGCACCACGAAGGGGACTCCCCCGAAGATGTGCTGCCTGTTCGTCGAAGCGCGCTGACCTTCTACGCGGTGTCCTTCCCGCAATACAAGGACAGCGACTCAGGAGAGTCCCCCTTGCCGAGGCGTCACGGCGTCGGCATCGACCGGACGACGGGAGCTGCCTCGGACGGAGCGCTCTACGAGCACGAGTTCTTGCCCCGCGGCACAAGCTTCAACATCCGTATCAGCGCGGCGGGACGCGATGGCGAACCGACAGTGAACAAACAGTCGGATGGGATTCCTGGGCCTGCGCCCTCCGATTCCGTTAAAAAGCTCCTCGAGTTCATAGTTGACGTTCTGAGATCCGGTGCGGTATCCCTCGGTGGACGGACAGGCTCTGGCCAGGGAACAATCCAGGTTATCGAGCCGAAGCTCCATCGCACCGGCCGGACGACCGACACCGGCAGGCTGACTGCACCGGCGGACGTTCTCGATGCCCTCATCGGTGAGGACGAAGAAGGGACGCCAATTCCCCTCGAACTGGGCGGATGGAGTCTGGACGAACCTGCGCGCATCACGATCAACTGGTGGTCACCCACCGGCATTTTCGTCGCCGAGGACGAGAACCTGACGAAGCAGCGCAAGAAAATAGCTCAGGAGACGGATCCTACCGCCAACGGAGTGACAGAGCCCCTCCGCGATCCATCTGTCCCCTGGGATGAGGCACAACTCCTCATACCGGGAACCTCGATTCGCGGTGCGTTGCGCTCGCGGGCCTCGCGCATCGCGCGGACAGTCCTCGCAGCAAGAGACGAATTGCCCACGTTCGCGTCCCATGATCTCCACGAACAGATCGCTGCGGAGCCGAACCTGGTCCGCTACATGTTCGGCAGCACGGAATACCGGGGCGCGGTCACCGTCCATGATTGTCTCTCGACTGAGCGTGGGAAACGCATCGAGATCACGCACAACGCGATTGACCGATGGACGGGCGGCGTCATCGACGGCGGGCTCTTCACTGAGGCCGTGTATCTGGGCACCGAGTGGGAGCCGATCCAGATTGATATTGACCTGCGACGCCTCCTGAAGAACATCGAGGCGGAGAAGGGGCCGGAAGCTAAGCGCGGACCTGCCGATGCTGACGAGGCGGAGCACAGTTCAGTCGGGCGCGAGCAACCGAAACCTACCCACGCCGACTACGCTCACGCCGCCTACGTGTTGCTCGGGCTGGTGCTCGCTGAGTTGTCGGCGGGTACGCTCCCGTTGGGAAGCCGTTCGACGCGAGGCCTGGGACAGGTTGTCGTCTCAACGATCGAGGTAAAGGGGGCTGACCGTAAAGGTGTTGACCTTCCATCGTGGAATTTCACTGGTTGCGAAGCACTGCAGCAGCCGGAGACAGGCGCTGGTGCTATGACTGACGCCCTCTACGAGGGGCAGCGCAAGCTCGCGGAACAGGTCCTGGAACATTTAAAGGGTAAGTACGAAGAAACGGACTGGTCTAAGCACCTAGAGAACGGCCCGGGCGCTGCGCATAAACAATCTGCAGGAACGGGAGCCGCCGATGACTGACAAGAATCAGAAAATGATACTGGCACAGTCACCGATCCTCTCGGAGTCCGGTGACACACCATGCTTGGATGTCTTCCTCGCGTACGCACGGACACATTCGGGCGGGGACGTTCAGGGCCTAGCGTTCGCAACCAACGGGACGTGGCCAGTCTTGGGTTTCGATCAGGGATCCTCCGCCGAGGCACCGAAGCTCACGGTCGCGCAGATCGATGGACGAGAATTCGATCCGACGAAGCTATTCGAGCTGCGCCTGTGGGTACCGGTGAAACTGCCTGACGAACCCGCAGAGGGCGACGTTCTGGCTCACGAGTACCGTTGGGTGAACGGCGTGGGTGCTGTCGAGCTGATGCTCACAGTCGGCATAGTCAAGGCATCGTCTGAAGGCACGGAGTCAGCACCTGTCGGCGGCTTGTTCCACAAGGTGAGCTATCTGCAGCACAAGTCTGCTGCGACTAGCAAAGAAGAGTCTGCCCCCGATACCGGCACTGATCAGACAAAACAGGGCAAACCAGACACCACCACTAACGGCATGTCGGCACTCGAGTTCATCCAAGAAGAAGATAAGTACGGAAATACGGTCGTTGTCGACCAGCTATTCACGGGAAGGTGGAACTAAAGATGGGTGATAAACGCAAAGAAAGAGAGTATGAGGAACATACGTTTTACTCAAGTGTGAACCGAATACCGCGACTACCAGACGACGTACAAAAGACCAATTCAGAAAACTACGAAGCGATTTATCAAGAGGGCATACAAACATACCTAGATCACCTCCATGCTGACAGACTCAGCGGTTACTTTGATCTTCAATTGACCGCCCACTCACCTTTGCTCATCGGGGAACAGACGGAAGAAGAGGGCATTCATTACCTTCAGGTCCAGGAAGTCGCAGGAAAACCCTTCATTGCTCCAACAATGATCAAAGGGCTACTAAGCACAGCATACGAACGAATCACATCGTCACGCTTCCGCATTTTCGACACACAAACCCACAGAACTCAACTCACATACCGAACACAACCAGACCAAGCACTATCATTAGTCCCTGTGCGATGCACATATGCACCCCCACCTGAAGACGCTGATGGACAATATGAGTTCGAGCGACTTGACGGCGGCGGGCACAACGACAATAAACCCGCATTCATACCGATCCTAGATTCACGCGCATTGGATGATACGAGAAAAGAAGAGAGCTTCGGTACCTTTAAACACAACAAGGACAATGGGAGGAGAATCGCGGAACACTTCAAAACTCACGATCAAGTCAGATTTGAAGCATACCGAATTAAGGGCCGATGGATAGTAAGCAAAATTTCCAAAGCGGATGGACCATTCGAATTAGTTCTCGGCAAATACGAGCAAACAAAGACAAATAACACTCAAGAACCAAAGATGCCACACACATTTACAGGATTCCTGTATATTACCACACCACACGAACAGCTCCTCAAACATGACAAACTTCGGAACGAAGCACGGGAAAAGAAAGTGGGCAGAAAGGATATTTATCCAACGAGACAAAGATTCAAACAACACTAACAACACTTTGGCAAAGAAACTACTCTGCTCACGATCCACGATAGACTCCTATCTAACAGTAGTTCACTCCTACCAAACCGAACAAGACATAGTAGACTCCCACAATAAACGCAGCAAGCAAAACACAAAAGGTAAGAAGAGCACACAAGCCAGGAGAAGAAAGTCAAACAAAGACAAGGAGAAGCAACCTAGAAAGAGCAATGTTTTCACCAGTGGCGAAATCGCAGAGGAGACATTTACAGAAGGGCGACTGGCATATGCCATTATCGACCCAAATGACACAATTTCAGAATTGATTCCAATTAGCGTAGGAAGACACGCCTATTCACACTCTCCACTAAGCATTGCTGAACGCGATAATGTTCGCCCAGCTAAGAATCTGAATGAAGCGTCAGCAGCTGACAGACTATTCGGTTTTGTTGGCAGCAACGACGACAACGGAACCGCGCTACGCGGTCGCATTCAGGTCAGCCCTGTCTCCATTTCAGACAACGCTATTGCACGTCCACCAAAGGAGGAGGAATACAAGTTGCTTCCCCCGCTACTTAGTCCAAAACCAAGCAGTGGCCGACGCTTTCTTGTCTCTCGGAAGGATTTTCCGAATCCGACGGAAAATAGCAAGAACGCAAGAATACACTCCAAACGATCTGACGATAGTAGAGCCAACCTCTTCAACCCGTCTACCTCTTCATTGGGTGAGGCAGCATATCCAACACACCGATCGGCGATTGATCAGAATCTCAAAGCCATCATTACCGAATACGATAAGAATCGTGATACGACTAAGGATAACGACTCAGTTCGACTCCGAGTGCGTTCATGGTTAAAGACAGGCTCGCGCCTTTCGTGCAGGGTTAGTTTTGAGGATCTATCTCCAAAGGAACTTGCATTCCTCTTGTGGCCACTCATACCAAAAAACCTAACCCCAAAAGGGTGTCAAGGGATCGGTTATCACAAGCTAGGAATCGGAAAACCCCTCGGCCTCGGACTCGTTGAGGTAGAGATTGTAGGCAAACTCGTTTACTTCCAAGAACTCCCAGACATTGCAGAGGGGTACTTGAAGCTCACGACTGTCCTTGGCTCGGATTCTAAGAGCAATAAGAGCAAAGAGGCACCAGAACTGATCAGGGATACCAAGATCGGCGACTTGACGCGCCTGCCGTCGATTCGCGCTTTCCCAAAGGATTGCTTATGGTTTCGAAGACAATGAGTCTACATCGGATGGAGATGATAAAGCAGTTCCCGTTAGATACATTAACCTTGATGAGAACAAGGTTAACAATGCAACCAGCAGTAATGGCAGTCCTCTGTTCTTCAAGAGCCAGAACCGTTATGCCGGGCGGGCACCTCAAGCCCTTTGGGGAAAAAGCGGTTCCGAGCAAAAAGATGTTTTTCTGGCAGAAAAGAAGTCCGATCATGGCAATAATTCCAGCCAGAGTAGGACAACAAGAGATAACACAACACGTGGCAGAGCAGATAAGAAGGACGGACACAAGAACAAGAGAGATAAACGCTCCGACTCACATCCTAAACAGAACGGACTATGCTCCAGCAAGACACAAAACGACATACCTGAAAGCTCCGGGAAACATAGGCGGAGACGCCGCTCACGCAAACGCTAGCTCCCCCTCACCACACTCCCCGACACAACCCCATATCGTCCAGCGCTATGGCCGCGCCGAGTATGTCGGCGTGGTCGGCGCAGGATGAGCAGATGGGGTAGATGTGGATGACGTCGTCGGTCTCGGAGATGAGGGCGGCGAGCCGAGAGCGTACGCGAGCCAGCGTGGCGGTGTCGAGGCGGAGTTGGAACACGGATTCTTGGATGCGGTAGCCCCAGGATTCCAGTGTTTTGGCGACGCGGAGCCGTCGTTTATTGTCGGCGATGTCGTAGGCGATGATGTAGATCATCGCCAGGCGACCCCGCTCCACTGGTAGTCGGGTTCGGCGATGGCGCGCGCCAGCATCTGCGCGGAGTGGGCGATGTGTCTGCGCCACGACCCCGAGTATCCGGGGAGGGCGCCGGTGACGGATCGCTGGCAGGCGGTCTCGTACGCGTCGACGAGAATTTTCTTGCCGTCGCTGCCCAGCCACACTCCCCCGGCCTCGGCTTCGACGACGCCGTGTTCGGGCCGGAGCTTGCGTGTACGCAGGAGCGCCATGACGGTCTGGTCGACCAGGAGTGGGCGGAACTGTTCCATGAGGTCCAGCGCCAGGCTAGGGCGCTTGTCGGTGGGCGCGTGCGCGATGCCGAGGGGCGGTTCGAGCCCGGCGGCGTGGAGCGCGCCGACGCATTCGGACAGGAGGATCGCGTACCCGTAGGACAGGGCGGCGTTGGGCAGGTCGCGGGGTGGGCGTCGGCTGCGCCCGTCGAAGGTGACGTCGGCGGGCACGCACGCGGCAAGCGCGTCAAAGTAGGCGTTGGAACACGCGCCTTCGATGCCCATGATTTCGTCGAGCGTGCGCGTACCTGCGAGGGAGCGCCGCCAGGCGTGCATGTGCGCGGTCGTGTCGGCGACATGCACGCTTTCGTCGCGCCGGGCGATGCGTGTGAGGACGTGGATTTGGCCGCGGATTTTCGCGCCAATGAGGCTGGCGGCCAGGCGGACGCGGCGCTCGTTGTCACCGGTCAGGGCCACTTGCGCGAGAAGCCGACTAGCGTGCGCTCCCCTATTCGCACCGATGAGGGTGCCTTGGTACGAGCCTCGCCGCGACAGGCACACGACGTCGACGCCGCTGCGCATCGCCCACGAGCGCGCGCCCGCGGACAGGCCGACGTTTCCAGACAGAACGATGCGCGTGACGCTGTTTTTCGGCACGGAGGTCGCTGGCAGCGAGCCGGGCGCGTCGACGAGGACGCGGCCCGCTTTGACATGGACGCGTGCGCCGTCGCGGCCGACGTAGAGGATGCGGTCGGCTTGGCCTGTGGGTTCGTCGCCGGGCCGGGTGGTCCACGGATCGATGCCGACGCTCGCGAGGGCTTTCTCCTCGTCAATATACTGGGTCGTCAGGTCGGTGACGCGCGCACCCACATTGATGGCCGCGGCCGCGACAGTGTCGATGGCATCGGCCAGGCGCTGCTCGCTCGGTGCCGCGAGCATGAGAGTGGTTCCAACGCGCAAGTAACGCAGGCCTTGTCCGGTGGCGTACCTGTCAAGATCGAGCAGGGCGGCGTCGGCGAGGACGCTCACGATCAGGTTGGGGTCCGAGGCCCGGGCGAGTTCGTCGATAATGGGCGCGTCGGCGTCGGACACGTCCAGTGCCGAAAGGCCCGCACAGGTCACGAGGCCCGGGTCGGCGACGCGGATGGTGGCTCGCGCGAGGTGGTGGTTGCCGTGGTCGTAGTCCTCGATGAGTCCCCTGCTGAATGAGTCGTGTCCTGCGCGCGTGTCGTCGTAGGTACCGTGGGGGCGTTCCGCGGCGAGGCGGTGTTCGAGGGTTTCGCGCACCGATTCGGCCAGGAGCGCCCGAGTGATAGGGTTCGCCATCATGAGAGCGCTCGCGTCGAGTGCGGCGATGCGTGGCGGCGCCCAGTCGTGGGCGGCGAGGACACGGAGTTGTTCGTCGGTGAGGCTTCCCGGCGTGGGGGTGTTCGCTCTGGTGGGGTCGGGGTGTGCTGTGAGGAGTCGGCGTCTGGCGCGAGTGAGGGCTTCGGAGCTGGTCGCTTCTCTCAGGGACGAGGCCGTGGCGAGTGTCGTCATTGTCTGTCCTTCCACCCAACAACCTTGCGGTTACTCGACACGTGTGAAGCGTTATAGAGGAGCGACACGCCGACGATGACGGCGATTTCCGGGACAGCGTCGGCCCCACAGACGTTCCGCGGCGATGCGAGCAGTCGCAACGAAAAGTCTGATATTCTGGCCTCGTGCTTGTTGGCCGGAGGGGTGCTTTCGACCACTGGCGATCCGGTACGACGTTTCCCCTGGCCACAGAGGGTGCGACACGCCGGGCAGTCAGAAAGCACCGAGCGCCAAAAGGTGCATTAAGACGTGTCGGTCCAAGGACCGGGGTCCGTGGCGTCGACGTTAAGTCAGAAAGCACCGAGCACCAAAAGGTGCATTAAGACCCCCCGCAGCTGCGCGCCAAGCGTCCCGCAATCCCGGAGGGTCAGAAAGCACCGAGCACCATAAGGTGCATTAAGACTCGATCACCAACTTCTGGAGATCGGGGAAGTGGGTGGGTCAGAAAGCTCCGAGCACCATAAGGTGCATTAAGACTTGACGGCTCGGACGATGACGCGCTCCTGATAGGACGGTCAGAAAGCACCGAGCACCATAAGGTGCATTAAGACGTCATTGAGTTCGTCCCCTCGGAAGAATCCTCAGACTGTCAGAAAGCACCGAGCACCATAAGGTGCATTAAGACACGGAGTCTGGGTTGCGGTGAAACAACAAACCACTGTTCCAGGTCAGAAAGCACCGAGCACCATAAGGTGCATTAAGACAAGTACCAGACGACTGCTGTGGTGGCGGCGTAGAAGCGTCAGAAAGCACCGAGCACCATAAGGTGCATTAAGACGTCCAGTCGCCCGCGAAACCGACCGTCTTGTCGTTGCCGGTCAGAAAGCACCAAGCGCCATAAGGTGCATTAAGACCCGGGGGCCGCGAACATGTCGCTGAACACCTGCGGTGTGTCAGAAAGCACCAAGCACCATAAGGTGTATTAAGACACATCGCCAGAGAGCCACTCGTCGATTGTGTTGACTTTCGTCGGAAAGCACCGAGCACCATAAGGTGCATTAAGACATCTTCTTCTTCGACAGCATCTTGTAGTCAACAACGTGTCGTCGGAAAGCACCGAGCACCATAAGGTGCATTAAGACATTTCGTCGACCTCGAGCATCAGCCCAAGGTTCACCGGAGCCAGAAAGCACCGAGCGCCATAAGGTGCATTAAGACTTAAGAGCCTGGGATTCGAGGCGGGTGCGCTCGTCTTTGTCAGAAAGCACCGAGCGCCAAAAGGTGCATTAAGACGACTGCACCGTTGGCAACATCAGCGACGGGGTTGTAGTGTCAGAAAGCACCAAGCGCCCAAAATTTCGCACGTAATTCTCTTCTTTCAACTCTGCACCAACAATTAGAAATCGCAGAATTTCAACGATCCGACTTCAAACGTCGAAACAACAGGCCGGGAATTACGTGCAACATTTACGGAACCATCCGTGGCCCGCACCAAACGGAGCATTAAGACGGTCAGCACGTTGAACACTAGGGGTTATCGCTGTTCTTTGGGTTAGAAAGCACCGAGCGTCAGAAGGTGCATTAAGACAGGAGGATCGGTACGATGAGCAGTGCCAGTAACGCCATCGGTCAGAAAGCACCGAGCACCACAAGGCGCATTAAGACTCGTGGTCGATCAGCTCGTATCGCGCATAGATTTCCGCGGTCAGAAAGCACCGAGCACCATGAGGTGTATTAAGACAACCTCCGTCAGGTGAATGTTGTAGGTCATCTGGAAGGTCAGAAAGAACCGAGCGCCATAAGGTGCATTAAGAAAAAGCTGACGCACTGAGCGCTCCTTGCACGTTTTCCCAGTCAAAAAGCACCGAGCACCATAAGGCGCATTAAGACGCGCGTGCGCCGATCCAGTTGGGTTCAGTGTAGTAGTTGGTCAGAAAGCACCGAGCGCCAAACGGTGCATTAAGACAGGGAGGTCACGGCTGCGAGGAACAGCTCGCCCTTGGGGGGTCAGAAAGCGCCGAGCGCCAAAAGGTGCATTAAGACTACCAAGGAAAGTTCATATCCTCTGGAGAAAGCCAGGCCAGATAGCACCGAGCGCCATATGGTGCATTTAGCCCCTCTCTCTCTCGAACTTATCAAAGGGCTGCTCTTGGATGGTCAACAAGCACGGAGCACCAAAAGGTGCATTAAGACCAATCTGTGAGCATCCCTCACAGGTGCCCACTTGTCGCCAGAAAGCACCGAGCGCCAAAAGGTGCATTAAGACCTTCCGACAGCGGCGGTCACTGGCAGTTGGAACCGCCGTCAGAAAGCACCGAGCACCATAAGGTGCATTAAGACCCAGCCTTACCTTTACTGATCGCCCTATCGCGATCTGCATGTCAGAAAGCACCCAGCGCCAAAAGGTGCATTAAGACTCAGGCCCACGGGCTGATGGTGTGGATGAAGTGGATGGGCCAGAAAGCACCGAGCGCCAAAAGGTGCATTAAGACACATCTAGGTTTTTGAGCCCAAGGAAGTCGAACTTGAGAGGTCAGAAAGCACCGAGCGCCAAAAGGCGCATTAAGACTTGACGGGAATTGCGTTGCGTCTTCCGCTGATCCAGTGTCAGAAAGCACCGAGCGCCAAACGGTGCATTAAGACAACCATACGCCAAGTAGAACATTCGATTCCATTCGCGTCAGAAAGAACCGAGCGCCAAACGGTGCATTAAGACGCGCCCAAGCGATGCGGTGGTGGAGGTCGTGGAGGCCGCCGTCAGAAAGCACCAAGCGCCATAAGGTGCATTAAGACCTCTCCTGGTTAGTTCATCAGGTTGCCGAAGAAGGTGTCAGAAAGCACCAAGCGCCATAAGGTGCATTAAGACGTTCCCATGTGGATGCGGCTGAGGGTCGCTTGGTGGGTCAGAAAGCACCAAGCGCCATAAGGTGCATTAAGACATGTCGTGAGGCTCGTAGTTGTCGTTGACGAGGTGAACGTCAGAAAGCACCAAGCGCCATAAGGTGCATTAAGACATGTCGTGAGGCTCGTAGTTGTCGTTGACGAGGTGAACGTCAGAAAGCACCAAGCGCCATAAGGTGCATTAAGACATCATGGCGTTGCTCACAGCACCATTCATGATAGCTTTCGTCAGAAAGCACCAAGCACCATAAGGTGCATTAAGACCCAGCGTCGCGGGCCTTCCCGACGACCTCCAGGCGACGCGTCAAAAAGCACCGAGCACCATAAGGTGCATTAAGACTTCGCAGGACCGTCCATCGTGACGTAGGTCAGGCCATGTCAGAAAGCACCGAGCGCCAAAAGGTGCATTAAGACATAGCAAAGAAGTTCAAGACTGACATGCATGAACGTCAGAAAGCACCGAGCACCATAAGGTGCATTAAGACTTCTCACGCCCCGTGAGCACACGCCGATAGTACTGGTCAGAAAGCACCGAGCACCATAAGGTGCATTAAGATAGCTGGTACTCGTCGTCGACCCACTGCACCTCCTGACTGAGTCAGAAAGCACCAAGCACCATAAGGAGCATTAAGACTAACGAGCCTTCGAACTCGACACTTCAGCGAACGTCGGTCAGAAAGCACCGAGCGCCAAAAGGTGCATTAAGACCGGACAGCCACGAAAACGGCGGACACAGTGTCAGCAGTCAGAAAGCACCGAGTACCATAAGGTGCATTAAGACTCCCAATCCACCGGGATATACCTGGTGTGGTACTCGGTGTCAGAAAGCACCAAGCGCCATAAGGTGCATTAAGACCCGTCACGATCCTCCCATTCGCGACCATAGAAGTCACCGTCAGAAAGCACCGAGCACCACACGGTGCATTAAGAACTGGCCTCAACTCCTCCAGCGACGCCTGGTTTCAGGATTTGCAGACCATCCCCCACGACCACAGCAGACAGCCACCCGCAAGCTACACGAGTTCGTCCAGGAACTGGGCACGTGCCTTCATGGCATGAATGAGGAGTTCTCCGCCACCATCGAAAACTAATACGACCAATTCGAGAACACGCTCAGACTGGTCGATACCCACCACGAGCCACCGCCTGGGATCGTCCTCAACATCGAGAGGACGAGAGTTCAGGACGTGCTCACACGTATGCAGGACAGCCTCATCGGTGGAGCGATCAATCCCGCAATGTCTGCGAGCACTGGAATGAAATTAGACGCGATGGGCCGCTCTCGCACCGCCGCGCGAACCGCGTCAGAACGGCTCACGATCCCCTCGAAAGCTGCACGTTCTATGAGCGTCCTTCAGCTTCTGTTCATCCAGACGTACCGCCACAGCAGCAGGTCCCTCCCCCACCGGAGGACGCCCCGGGCGCGGCGAAGGCAAGTCCGCCAGGTCGTACCCGTGTTCAGCCTCATCAGCCCACGCTTGAATCTGCTCGTCACTGACGGGGACTCCACGAAGAAGACGCTCGCTCATACAAATAACGTATACGAGAATCGCAAGAAGCACCGCTGATTGAGTCGGTACTGACAACGACGGGAGAACAACTCTCAGCACGCGAGCGAGGGGCCGCGCACGAGTTTTCGTGCGCGGCCCCGTTTTGTTTCAGCCGGAATCTGTCATCCGGAATCCGTCAGACCACCGACACTCACGTCAGCAGGCGGCCCCGGGAGTCGAACTCGTAGCGCGTGCCGCCAATCCAGTGGGTACCCGTCACCATGGCCCCCGACGAAGACAGGTAGTACCAGTGCCCTCCGTCCTTCAGCCAGCCCTTGTGCACCACGCCCGAGTAAGGATCCAGGTAGTACCAGGCCCCCTGGATGCGCGTCCAGCCAAAAGCCTGGGCACCGTCGCGCCCAAAATAAGACCACTGGCCGTCCACGCGAGACCAGCCGGTCACCACGTAGCCGCGCGCGTTGAAGCGGTACACCTTCCCGTCAATGCGCAGGCGCGTGTTCGTCGGGTAGGTGCCGTCATCAAAACGCCACCACGTGCCCCGGGCGGAGGTGACCCAGCGCCCGGCCCCGGCCTCGGCGACGCCAGAAGAACCGGAACCGGACCCACCGATCCCGGCCCCAGACCCGCCGGACCCAGACCCCACCGTGAACGGCGTCTGAGCAACGACGTCGTCGTCGGCACGCGAATCGGAGTTGCGCCCGAAGGCTTCGACGGTCACGGACGTGTCGCCGACGACGGCAGGACCCCCGGCCACAGGCCGCGACACGTCCACACCATCAACCCGCAGGGTCACGCCAGGCCCGGAGAACTCGCCGCTCCCCTGCCCGGTCGCGACCTCCTGGCCGCCAACGAGCAGCCGAGCCGACGTCACCGGCCCGGTCACGGTCGCGCGCAGAGACACGCGCCCGGACATGCTCTGCCCGGACAGCGGTGCCCACGTGGAGCCGTCGGTCGAGTACTCGACCTCGCCGACCACGGGACGCGCCTGGTCCTTCAGGACGGCGTCCAGCGCGCTCGGCATGCCGGCACCCCGGTACTCGCGCTCACCCTCGGGCGAGGCCAGACGCGCCCAGTTGGAAGCGGAACCCGCCTGCTTACGCGCCAACGCGAGAATCTGAGAGGAATCCATCTCCGGGTGCACCTGGCGCAGCGTCGCGATCACGCCCGCGGCCACGGGAGCGGCCATCGATGAATCCCTCGCAACATCGCCGGGCGACCCGGCATCGCTCGGCAGCGACGTGTACACGTTCTCGCCGGGAGCCGCGAAAGCAATCGTCTGTTTGCCCCAGTTCGCCGTCCGCGCGGGCTCGAGCGTGCCCGTCGTCGGGTCCTGCCCGTCCGCCAGGCGCAGCGTGGAGACGGGCACGACGTTGTCCATCATGGCCGGGATGGTCAGGCCGCTCCACGAGTCACGCTCGTAGGGTGCCCACGCGTCGGTGGGCGACGCCGAATCCTTGCTCGGCGGATTATCCAAGTCAATACCGCCGCTTCCCGCGCCCACCACGTTGATGACGTCCTTCGACGCCGCGTAGTCGATGGCACGCCGCATCGCCTCGCGCCCCGCCGCCTGGTTGGGTTCGTGAGGCATCCAGTACTTCCACGGATCCGCCGCGAAGGAGCTGGCAGTCACCGAAATCCCGTGATCGGCGGCCCACACGAAGCCGCACACCACGTACTCGGGGTAGTGCATGCCCGTCTGGCGCGACTGCACGTCGATCGCCGCGACGCTCAGCGTCGGGTTGACGCCGGGCACGCCGCTGGAGACGCCGCGCCCCGCGATCGCCCCGGCCATCTGCGTGCCGCGCGTCGCGCTCGATGACCCCCACATCCATGAGGAGCCGGTCGGGATGCCGTTGACATTGCAGGACACGGACTTGTCGAAGTCGACGCGCCCGTCCAGATCCGTGATCATGTGGTCGAAGCCGTCCGCCATGACGCCAACCGTCACGGGCGCGCGCATGACGTCCACGCCCTGCGCGTCCAGCGCTCCGATGGCCTTCAGGTGCCACTGGTTGTCGCTCGGCGGGGGCGGGTAGAGCCCGCCGACGATCACCGGCGAGTCTGCGCCCGGCCCGGCCCCGGCCTCGTCCGCGGCACCAGGGACCGGCGTCCCCTCCGCGCCGACGGGCATAACGGCCTCGTTACCGAGCACCGGTGCCTGGCGAGTCGGCCCCACGGAGTGGAAGGAGATGCCCGCCTCGGAGAGCACCGCGCCCAGGTCGGACGCGAAGCTAGGCGAACCCGACTGGACGAAGAACGTCCCAAAGGCCGGGTACTGCGCGAGCACCAGTCCTCCCAGGGACGAGGCCTTGGCGGCCGCACGCTGGAAGGTGGCCTCATCCGCTCCCGCAGTGAGGTTCACAGCGTAGTTGGCGGGCAGCTGGTGGGTCAGCAGGTCGGGCGAGACGATGCCGGGAGCGACGGGCTCGCCGGGGGCCGGGTCCTCCCCCGGGTCGGGAGCGGGTTGCGGCGCGGGCACGACGTTCGGGTCGCGCGCGACCGTAAAGGTGGTTTCGGTGGTCGCATCGTCGTCAGCGTGCCCGTCGTAGTTGAGGCCCTCAGCAAACACCACCGCCGTGAGGGACGCGTACTCCTGGCCGTCGGGGATCACCTGACGCAGATCCATCTCGTCGGCTTCCAGGAGCATGGGTTCAGCGAAGTAACCATCCTCCCGGTCGGTGGACACGGCTGTCTCACCCGGAATGTCGAGGTTCATGTAGGAGACCGGCGCGCTCGCTTCGACGCGCATCTGCACGACGTCGGCGGGCAGCACGGCACCGCTCAGGCTGGTCCATTCGCCGTCACCGACGCGATACTCGACCGCGCGGATCACCGGGGACGCCTGGTCGAACACCATCGCCGAGCGGGCGTCGAGGAAACCGTAGCCTCGATACTCCGCACCGTCACTCGGGGCTTTCAAGCGCCCGTACTCGTAGGCGGCCTGCTTGCGCATGATGCTGATGATCTGCGCGCCGGGCAGCGTCGGGTGCACCGATTTAACGAGCGCGGCGATGCCGCTCACGTGCGCGGCGGCCGTTGACGTGCCCGACGTGTATCCGTAGATCTGCGGAATCCGCCCGTTCGGGTAGGTCGAATAGATCCACTCCCCCGGCGCGGCAAAGTCAACGGATGCCCCGTAGTTCGACCGCTCCGCGCGCATCAGCGTCGCCCGTAGCGGCTCCGCGTTCCAGTCCTCCATGCCGACCGAGCTGACGGTCACAACGCCGCTGACCTGCGCCGGGACCATCCGCGCACCCTCGACGGAGCGATTCGGGATAGGCGTCGAATCCGTCGGCGAGTCACTATCGGTCGTCGGGTGGTCGATGTCGACGCCGCGGTCGCCGGCTCCCGCGATCACCGCGAGTCCGCTTGACTGGGCACGGTGAATCGCGCGCTCAGCGGCCTCGAGGGCGGCGGCCTGCTCGGGGTCCGTCGGGTTCCAGTACACCCACGGGTCCATTTGGTAGGAGTTGTGGATGATGTCCACCTGGTGGGTCGTCGCCCACTCGTAGGCGCACACGAGGGCCTCGGGGTAGAGCAGGTCCGACTCGTTGAGCGCCTTGATCGACACGAGCGTCGCCTCCGGCGCGATGCCATCAATGCCGATGTCGTTGTGGTTGGCGGCAATCACACCAGCGACGTGAGTGCCGTGCTCTCTGCTGAACCTCCGGGCATCCTCAGCCTGGTTTGGAACGCCGTTGACGGCGCACGAGACGGACCGGGCGGTGTCCACCCGCCCCACCAGGTCGGGCTGCGTGTCGTCGATGCCAGTGTCGATGATGCCGACGGCCACGGGCACGCGGGTCACGGCGACCTCGGCAGCGCCCCGGGCATCCATGGCCTCAGCACCCCAGTTCGAGCGGGCCGAACCAACCCTGCTGTTCGGGTCCGGGATCGTCACGGTGGGCACGTCGGGTGCGTCCGCAGCTGGCCCGTCCGCAACCGGCCCGTCCGCGGCGGACTCCACGGCGGACGCAGCCGCCGGGGCTGCTGGCGTCGCCCCGCCCACGGCACGCTCGCTCTCTGGCACGGCGGCCACGCGGGTCGAGCCGATGGAGTGAACGCTCACCCCGACCTTCGCCAGGGCATCAGCCAGGTCGGGCGCGAACGAGGCCGACTCACTTTGGGCGAACAGGGTGCCCAACTGCGGGTAGCTGGTTAGAAGAACGCCGCCGACGCTTGGAATCAGGTCGGCGGCGCTGGCCATCTCGCTCTCCCCCACGTTGGGGTCGAGGTTAATGGCATAGTTCATGAGGCCCGCATCGGATCGTGCGGACGAGACCAGGCCGACGTTATCGTCGGCGCTGGCAGGCGGGGCGGTCGCCGCGGTGACGCTCATGGACAGAGCGAGGACCACGACGAGGCCAATGCGTGCAACTGTGCGGCGCATGGTTCCTCAACTTTCGATTGTCACTGCGCGCAGACAACTTCGTCCACGCAGTAACCATGATCCACAGGTTTGTCAATACACACAAATCACAGGAGCAAGTCATCCACATACAAGTGTTTACGCCGAAATACAAGCCAACTAATTACATGCATAATTCTCACACAATCACCACATGCCAAAACATAAACACCCAAACCGTGACCATATGCCATATAAGCATCTGCACCTGCTTGGCACCGCCTACTTTCCTCCCATATCCGGCTCTTCATAGTTGGGTGTGGGTGGAAGCACCTAAGCCTCCCGCGATGAGGGTCTTCCATGAGCGTTGATGCATCATTGTTCCTCGTTTCTGTACTAATGGAGACGCGACCACCAGGTCAGCCTAGAGCGCGCACCATGTCACAATGATCCCAAGGTTGTTGACAAACGTTCCACAGGGTTTCACATTTTAAGAAGTCTTGACCTTTAGAGCATGAAGGAATAAGGCAGAGCTAAGCAAGGATCAACCTCTCCCCCACCCCCTCCCCATACAACCCTCACCAACCAACCATAACCAACCCAACAACCAATTAGACAGTTTAAAGAGTTGAAAAATATCGAGCGACTGATTTAACTGCCGACACAAGTAGCCTCCAGTATTTATCTTGTATTTTTCGATTTGCCAGACAACTTAACAGTTGCGCGTGACCTATCCGAACAGGTGTGTTACGGTCGGAGACGACAGTCACATTGGAGTGCTGGAGGGGCAAGGTCGACAACAGCGGAGCATTCAGAGCACACACCCGTTGCCACGAACAACAGACGAGCGCCGACCGACGCCCAATTCAACACACACCCACCATTCCAACAAGCCAGAACCGTAGGACAACCATGAACACAGAAGCGCGCGAGGAAAACAAAGAACACGAAGAAACAGAAGAAGAAAGAAGGATGCGCGACGAGAGATTCGTCGAAAAGTTCTTCACCGAGCGCGAGCTAATCGTCAAATTTGATGACACGAGCAACTCACACGAACAAAACGCTCAGGCGTGGTACGAGGCAGTAGAAAAGACAATTAGCGCACTGCCAATATATCAACACGACAATGTTGGACAGCCAATACCCAACACTGACACATCGGAAGCAGATAGTACCAACGTCAACAAAACAGACACTCTCACCCCAGAAGACGAAACCACCCACCCGAAGACCATACCCCATGCCTGGTTCTTTCGCGGCCAAAAGGATTCCAGGTTTGCCTTCACCTCCACCCTCTATCGACGACTGCTAAACGCTAGCTCTGACAAGCTGCTGATTATGACGCCAAGCGAACACGAGGAAGCAATGCTCAATGCCGAACTCAGCTTACTCAATAAAGCAAGAAAGATAGGAATCGGGCGAGGACTGACTGCGCTCGAAACACTCACACTGCTCCAGCATCACGGATCCCCAACACGCCTCATCGATGTCACCTCAGACTGGAAGGTCGCTCTCTTTTTCGCCTGCGAGAGCGACGACGACCGGGATGGACGCTTGTTCCTCATGAAAACAAATTCAGACAGGTGGCGAGATTTTCCAAAGGAAAAGGACACACGCAAGCAAGCGGAGCGTCCGGTATGGCATAACTATCTCAAGTATTTTAATGAAAGAGATCCCACAAAATGGTCGAAACTGTGGCTCAGCGGCACTTGGCCAATCCTTCTACCATTTTCTGACCCTCGAATGATCTCACAGCGAGGATTCTTCCTGGTTGGCGGAGTTCCATCACTTAAGGGAGCAAGCATTCTGTACACCAGCAAATGCAAACATTGCAAAAAGAAACGCTGCGAGTGCTCAGATTCCACAGTGCATCCACGTTCTGATACAAAACGCGGCACACCAATAGATTCACATCTGACCGTTCAAGAACTACGCAACATAACTTCGATGGCAATTAGATTCGGAGCAGATATCAAATTCTTTGACAAAGTCGCCAGTGCTAAATGCAATGATTGGTCTGCGGTCGGCTATTCTATTCGAATACCTAAAGAATATAAACGCACTCTGAGGAATATTCTTCGTATGGAAGATGTGCACACTGATTCGATTTATCCGCCGTTGCGAGAGACGGTACGCCTGTTCGAGCACGTCGTGGACGAGTCACTGAAACAGCAGCTGCCCGGCCTCTAACAGCCCTGCCAACTGAGAAGATCTGCCACCGCTAGGTACCCGTGTTAGAGCATGACTCGACACCGAGCACACGACCGAGGCCTCCTCGCTACAACGCGGGGAGGCCTCGGCAATGCGCGACGCGGTAGGAGTACCTACGAGCGCAAATAATCACCCCTCTTCGACGGATGCCGCCTATCCTCACCCTTCCACCACGGCATCCACGCGCGGTACCCATCGGCGGGCGGCGTAGGCGAGTCGGGCTCGAAGCCGAGCTGCGCGGGTGTCTCGGGAATGCGGTCGACGAGGAAATACTTGTCCCGGTCGTCGCAGTGCTCGCGCACGATAGTGCGGAACTCGGCCAGCTCGCAGTACAGGACGCCCGTGATCGGATTGCGCTTGAAGACAACGATCTTGTACAGCCAGTAGGCAAACAGCGCGACGTTGGCCGCGAGCGCCAGAGCCGCACACGCAATATTCGCGCGCGGGTCCATGGTCGCGAAGTTGAAGATGTCGGAGGGCGGGACTAGGACTTCGGGCAGGAGGGTGTTCATGGAGATCCAGAAGACCAGGGTGAAGCAGCGGAACCAGATCCACTGGCCTTTCGCCCAGGTGAATGCGGGGATCGTGCAGGCGAGGAGCAGGGCGAGCGTGCAGTACCACGTGTAGTCGGCCAGGGAGTTGTAGAGGAAAGCGTGGTTCCACAGGTCGTAGGCGATGACCCAGGGCCAGACCATGTCTACCCAGATGAGGCCGCGCACGGAGCGCTTGCCGGGCGAGGTGACGATGATTTTGCCGAGGCCGGTGATCGTGATGATGTTGAGGAGGCCGGCGGCGGCGGACAGGAGGTTCCAATACCCGCCGATGGTGCGGAAGCCGGTCTCCGGGTCGATGCCGACGTGGCGGGCGTCAAGGTTGGCGGCGACGTCTTGGTACCACTGCTGGGAGTGCAGGTCGGCGGTGACGCCGCGCGCCTCGGGCAGGCCTGCGATCATGTCGATGGTGTGGGAGTCGTTGACGCCCTTCAGGCACTGCCAGTCGGCACCGCACGCGTAATACGAATCCGCATTGACATAGATCGTCAGGTCGCGGATGTTCGCCTCCATGATGTTGACGGCCAGGCCGATCCACAGGGCAACGCCCAGCCAGATCGCGTACTTGTGAGCCTTGACGGGGTTGCGTTTCGCGTAGACCAGGACCGTGCCCGTCATGGTGGCGGTCAGGATCATGATCGCGTACTTGCCGAACGGGAACCACCCCACCATCGGGGTCCCATGGATCCACGCGTAGGGCATCAGGGCGATGCCGCCCACGGTCCACACGGCGAAGATCGTCCAGTTCCATCGCCTGTTGATTTCCGCGACGATGATTTGGGCTGCCAGCACGAGCAGCCAGATGAGATACACCTTGGGAGTTCCTAGCTCCCAGAGGAAGAGCGAGTCCACAGCATTCTCCTTCGAACGCACAACAGGGCTAATAGTTGTCGGTTATCATAGTCCCCAACACTAACCTAGTGTGTGGGGTTCGCCGTCGAATCCCACAACGCACCGGGGTTCCCCATGCTCCGCACCAGCGGAAGCGCCCCTCGTCAATTCCTCAAGGAGGAGGACCCATGACCCGTAACGCCCGATCCCGTCGCCCCCTCTGCTGCGCCGCCCTCGCGGGGAGCGCCGCGCTCCTGGGCGGCATGTACGCCTTCAGCCAGCTCAGCGGCAAGGCCACCCCCGAGGAGCAAGCCTGGCGCTACCCGGGCGACGACCTGATCGACGCGAACTACGACAACGGCTACTCCTCCACCTACGCGATCACAATTAACGCGCCCGCCTACGCGGTGTGGCGGGTCTTCAAACAGATCGGCGCGGAAAAGTCCGGGTCCTTCTCCTCGGAGTTCCTCGAGCGAGTCTTCGCACGCCTCCCCTTCTTCAACTCCTACGAGATCCAGGAAGAATTCCAGCAGCCCGACTCGATGATGCCCGGCGACATCGCCGCCTTCGACTTCCACGGCATGTCCATGGAGTGGGCGGACGTCGTACCCGGCAAGTACATGGTCCAGTGGGTCGACACGAAAAACCCGCCCAAGGCCCCCGGATCCTACGCGTTCCGTTTCCCCGGCATGTCGCACTTCGCCGCCGCCTGGTGCTTCTACATGGTGCCCCTGTCGGGCGAGCGTACGCGCCTCATCAACCACTGGCGCATCGGCTACGAACCCGCCTCCCCCGCCATGAAAGCCCTGAACTGGGTCAACATCGAATTCATCGGCGGATGCATGACCCACCTGCAAAACCTCTACGTCAAGCGCGTCCTCGAATTCAAAAAGAAGCAGCACCTGACGGGCCGCTTCATGCGCGGCATGCTCGGCGGGCGATTCTTCAACTCGGGCACGGCCGCCGGCCGCCACGACAACACTCCCCTCTTCGAAGAGACCTACACCCAGTGGTTCCGCTACGGCCGGTCCGCCCCCGCCGTCGCCGAAATCCGCCCGCCCGTCACCGACGACCCCTCCTGGCCGCCGACCGGGGCAGACAGCCCGTGGGCCTCCGAAATCGACGCCTCCTACTTCGACGGCTGGAAGGAGCCCGTCTTCTCCTGGGAGGAGCAGATCCGCCAAAAGATGGAGCGCAGCTACCTGCCGAATTGGGGCAAGGAGCAACGATGATGGGCGGCATCACTCCCCCGGACTACCCGACGCTGTTCTTCTTCGAGGTCGGCCAATGGTGGGACTACGCGATGCTCCTCATCGTTATCGCGGCCCTGGCGGTCATGGCGTGGCTCGCGCAGCGCAACATGTGGGTGGTCCTCGTGCTCTTCGTGGCGGTACCGGTCGCCCTGACCATCTTCTGGTGGCCGCACTCGACGGCAGGGACGGCCTCGGCGGGCTGGTTCCCCATCGTGAAACAGTACTCGGCGCTGGCGGGCTCCCTCTGCCTCGTCGCCCTCCAAGTGTTCCCGAGGCTGCGACACAACCGCTGGTACCTGCTCATCCCGCCCATCATCCTTGCGATCAACATCGCCGAGGCCGTGGTGCGCGACTTCCAGTGCTACGGGATTCACGGGGTGGACCCCTCACAGGGGATGGTCACGTGGGGCGGGCCGTGGAACATCATGAACGGCGTCGCCGGGATCCTCAACCTGCTGGCTATCTCCGGCTGGGTCGGCATCTTCGTGTCCACAGGCAAGGAGCGCGCCCTCGTCTGGGGCGACCTGACAATCGGGTGGATCATCGCCTACGACCTGTGGAACTTCGCGTACGTGTACAACTGCCTGGCGGACCGGGCGTGGTACTCGGGCGTGGCGCTGCTGGCCTCGTGCACGATCCCGGCGCTCATGACGTTCGGGCGAGGCGCGTGAATCCAGTACCGGGCGTACACGCTCACGTTCTGGTCAGCGGTCGTCCTCACCTTCCCGCACTTCATGCACGACTCGATGTTCGCCCACCGCAGCTCCCACAACCCCTGGGCGCTGCTCATCGTCTCGGCGGCCGCGCTCATCGCGAACGTGTGGATGTTCGTCGCGCACGTCCGGGCCATCGTCACGAAGCGGCGCAACCCCTTCACCCAAGAGGTCCACTCCGACGAGGCCACCTACGCCTCGTGGGTCCGCGACCTCGCGTCCGACGAAGACAAGGAACTCATCGCCGCGCGCCTCGGCACGACGCCGCAGGAGGCGGGGTTCGTGGCTGCGGACAGCCAATAGGTTTCCTCTGTGGGAACCGTTCTGTGGGGCGTTTCTTACCGTTCTGTGGGGCGGTTCTTGCTGGCGGGGGCCGCGCACGTCTACACCGCGACGATTCGCTCACGCACGGGAACCCGCTATCTGGAGCACTAACCCGCTTGTCCGCACGTTAACCCGCTGTTCCGTACGTGGGCAGCCTAGCACAGGTCCCGATAAGCGGGTTCACGTGCGGATTAGGAGGCCCAGGCTCCGATAAGCGGGTTCACGTGCGAAGCATTGGCGACCCGGGTGCGCGGCCCCGTCTTTTGTGCCGCCTACGATGCCTTCCGCCTTCCTGGGTGCTGCCCCTGAGCGCGAGGTCTGCCCCCGGTGGTTGGTGGTTGGTGTCCGGTTGGTGGGATGTGTGACAGCTGTGTTTGCTGTCCTGTGGTTCTCCCTTATCCGCGTTTGACGAGGTCGGGGCGGTGTTGTGTGGTAGCGCGAGCGTGGGGTGGGAGAACGCATCATGGTGGTTACTGAGCATTCTTAGTGTTTTGTGTTGGTTCTGGGCGTAGCCTGTGTTCTTAACAGGGTGTGCTTCCGATGGTGGGGGTGCGCTGGAGGATAGCTACCTCATCGTGGAGGTTGAGAGAACATGATGGTTCCACCGTTGTCCGAGCGGCCCGTGACTGAGGAGGACGAGGAGCAGTTCCGGCGCGAATCCATGCCACGCACATACACGCTGCGTCAGCGGTGGGCCGACTATCGAGCCGAGGCGAAAGCCAACCGCCCCAAGGGCGTAAAGGCCCGGGTGCGGGCCTGGCTGCACGTCGAGCCGTTCTATTGGGGGATGCGCGCCACCTACGTCGTGCTTGTCGTTGGGGCAGTCTTCGCCGTCTACATCAACGGCGTCGCCAACGGCTGGTGGCACGCGTGGGGTGAGAAACCCACCATCGCAGCCACAACGACGCCCGCCGCCCGGCCCGCACCATCCGCGTCGAGTCCCACCGATGCCGCGATGTCGGGCGGCTACCAGATCGGACCCGACGGCGTGCTCGTGCGCCCCGCCGAACACGCCGCATCCACCTACACCAAACCAGAACTACCCGAAGAAGCCAAAGAAAACACCGAGAGGGGCGCAGAACTCGCAGCCGAGTACCTCCTCGACACACTCACCTACGCATGGAACACCGGAGACACACAACCATTCGAAGACATCACGCAACCCGGGAACAACTTCCGAGAAACCTACATTAATAACATCCATAGGCGCTATTCACGCGGCTGGGTGTACAACTACAAAGCAGCTGTAACAAACATTGTGGCAGTTGAAGCAGTAACAGATCAGAACTCAGGCGCAGAACCCAACACCATCCTCGTACTTTTCGATATTACGACTAGCAATGGCACATCATGCAACGAACAACAGATCGTCGTTAGAAACGACGAATTTAAAGTCAGCCTCGGCCTCTTCATGACATGGAAAGACGGACGCTGGATAGAAACAGGAGGGGACGTGGAGCGCGATGGCCAGGAGTAACCTTACGTTCCTCTATGCAGCGGCTTTAGCAGTGACGATACTGAGCACTACTCCCATCGCAGCATCTGCAGATAACGATCCGATACCACCTGTTGATTCCTGCGCGAGTGCCAGCGACTCAGATATAGGCTTTTGCTCCGAAGCCCATGATAACTCCGTGACAACATCAGCAAACCGCCGTCGTAAGCGCCGAACGTCTCAAGATACACCTAATTTGGACTCGTCGAATGTGGATGATCAGCGAGCCAAAGCGACAGCTGAAGCAACGCCTGCCCCAGAGGCGCAACTCGGCTGGCATTGGGAGGCATGTATCCTCACAGCCATCGGTAAGGAAGCCAACAGTCGTATCGCCTCGGACTATGAGTGCGACTCTCCTCCACCTACCAATGACAAACAAGAACAGCAAGATCCCGGTCGGCAGCCCACAACGGAAGAGATTCTTTACGCGGCCGCAGCCGTGATCCACGCTGACGGGGCTGGGTTGTATAAGCGACCGTTGGGGGTCTCCTACACGAATAAGTTCATCCCCACGATTGTCGCGGTCACCAGCCCTACCCAAACCCACGTCATCAACCTACTCGGACGCGACATCACGATCACGCTGACAGCCACGAGCTACGAATGGAACTGGGGTGACGGAACGCCCAACACGATCACGACGTCGCCAGGGGTGGCGTGGGAGAAAGGCATCGACCCCAACAACGACCCCCGCCTGATCCGCCACTACTACACCCCGCCCCAGGGGTGGCGCTCCATGTTGGATGGTCCCTACCCTCACGAAGACCGGGACATCACCCTGACCACCACGTGGAGTGGTACAGCCACCAACCCCTTCACCGGGGAAACACAAACCATCAACGGCCTCGTCACCACCACAGAAACAACCGGCAAATTCCCCCTGTCCCACCTGGTCATCAACAACACCGACACCTGGGAAGAAAAACAAGGCCACTGAGACAACGTGGTTGTTTCAAGGGAATTACCCGTGAAACAACTGGTTTTCACGCCTTGGCGCAAGTCCGGCACATCTACACCGCGACGATTCGCTCACGCACGGGAACCCGCTATCTGGAGCACTAACCCGCTTGTCCGCACGTTAACCCGCTGTTCCGTACGTGGGCAGCCTCGCCCAGGCTCCGATAAGCGGGTTCACGTGCGGATTAGGAGGCCCCGGCTCCGATAAGCGGGTTCGCGTGCGAAGCATTGGCGCCCCGGGTGCACACCAACAGTGAGTGCTCATCACAAGCAACGCCCAGAGCGTCGCCCACGCGCAGTGCATCATTCACATCCCAAGCGTCGCCCACGCGCAGAGCATCATTCACGTCCCAGGCATCGCCCACGCGCAGAACATCATTCACATCCCAGGCATCGCCCACGTCCAACGCATCGAGCGACGCACACCGGCAACGCGAGCCGCCAAGAACCACTTGTTTCACGCACAATTCCCGTGAAACAACGCGGGCCGCGCACCAGGAATGGTGCGCGGCCCCGGTCCCGTCCCAGCCGCAAGAGCCGCAACCACCGCAAGAGCCGCAGCAGCCTCAAGAGCCGCGACAGCTCCAGCAGCTGGATCAGCCGGAATAGCCGAATCAGGCAGGTCAGTCCCGCCAGCGCGCGATCAGCCGCAACCACCACGCAGGCAGGAGCGGCTACGCCAGCCGAGCCAGATCTACGGCATCAGCCTCCCCTCGTCATCGAAGGCGTAGCGTGTGCCGTCGATCCATCGGCTACCCGTCGCCATCGCGCCGGAGGACGTCAGGTAGTACCAGGCATCACCGTCGTGCAGCCACCCGGTGGCCATCGCGCCGCCGTCGGATGACAGGTAGTACCAGGAGGATCCCACGCGCTGCCAGCCGGTGACCAGGGCACCCGAGGAGGTCAGGTAGTACCACGAGGAACCGTCGCGTACCCATCCGGTGCGCATCGCGCCGGAGGAGGAGAGGTAGTACCAGGTGCCCTGCACCTTCGTCCAGCCGCTCGCCATCGCGCCGGTGAGGGGATCCAGGTAGTACCACGTGCCGTGCACACGAACCCATCCGGCGGCCTGGCCGCCCGACGCGCCGTAGTAGTACCACTGACCGTCCTCGTACACCCATCCGGTCACCATGTATCCGCGCGCGTTGAAGCGGTAGATCGCCCCGTCGATGCGCAGCTGTGTGGAGGTCGGGTAGCTCCCGTCCTCGTAGCGCCACCACCAGCCGAAGGTGCCGGACACCCAGCGCCCAGCCCGGGCCTCGTCGGGACCCACGTGGTCGGTGCTGACCGTGAAGGGAACCTGCGCGGTCGCGTCGTCGTCGGCGCGCGGATCAAAGTTGCGCCCGGAGGCTTCGACCGTGACCGTGGCTGCGCCGGAGAAGCGTCCCGTGCCCGCCGGGTGCGAGACGTCCACGCCGTCGGCCTGAAGCGTCACGCCGGCCCCATCGAACGAGCCGTCGCCGACTCCGGTCGCGATCTCGCGGTCACCGAGCAACAGCCGAGCGCTGGTCACGGGCCCGGTCACGGTGGCGCGCACGGAAACACGCCCGGCGAGGGTCTCCCCCGCCAGTGGCTTCCACGCCACCCCGTCGGTCGAATACTCGACCGATCCAATCACCGGCGCAGGCTGGTCCTTGAGCACAGCGTCGAGCGCGTTGGGCAAGCCCGCGCCCCGGTACTCACGGCCCTCCGCGGGCGCGGCCAGGCGCGACCAGTTCTCGGGCGCGGACGCCTGCTTCTTCGCCACAGCGACAATCTCCGAAGCACTCATCTCCGGATGCACCTGGCGCAACGTCGCGAGAACGGCGGCGGCCAGCGGCGAGGCCTGCGACGTGCCGTACAGGTTCCCGTAGGCCTTGCCGTACCAGCTCGTCAGCGGCGCGTAGATCTTCGCGCCGGGTGCCGCGAAATCAATCGTCGTGGCACCCCAGTTCGACCAGGACGTCGGCTCCAGCACACCCGTGGCGGGGTCCGCTCCCTCGGGCAGCTGCAACGCGGAGACCGCGAGTGTGCCGCGCATCATCGACGGCATGTAGACGCCGCCCGTCACGTCACGCTCGAACGCGCCCCACGTGTCGCCCGGCGACGAATCGTCGGTCGCGGGCGGGTTATCCAGGTCCGTCGTCCAGTTGCCTGCGGCCACCACGTTGATGACGTCCTTCGACGTCGCGTAGTCGGCGGCACGCTGGACGGCTTCCAGGCCGGCGGCCTGCTCGGGATCCTTCGGCATCCAGTACTTCCAGGGGTTGACGTAGTAGGAGCCGTTCGTCACCGAAATGCCGTGCTCGGCGGCCCACACGAAGCCGCACGCGATGTATTCGGGGTAGAAGTAGCGCCGTTACGCGACGCCACATTGATCGCGGCGATGCGCAGCGTCGGGTTCACGCCGTCCACGCCCACGCCGTCATGCTTGGCGGCAATCGACCCGGCCACGTGCGTGCCGTGTGTCGCGTCGTCCCAGCGCCACGCCGCCGGATCCTGGTTGGGAATGCCGTTGACGTTGCAGGCCACGGACTTGGCGTGGTCCACCTGCCCGGCCAGGTCCGGCACGGTGTCGTCGACGGACTGATCCATGATGCCCACGGTCACGGGGGCGCGCATGACGTCGACGTCCTGGGCCTCGAGCGCATGCAGGGCTTGAAGGTGCCACCCGTTGGAGGTCTGCGGGTCGGGCGTCACCCCGGCCTCGTCCTCGCTCTGAGTTCCCTCGCTCTGGGTTCCCTCGCTCTGCACGGCGTCGGACTTCGGCGCGGCCGCGAGCGCTGCGTCGGCTCGCACGCGGGTCGTGTAGTCGATGGGGACCACGGCCTCGTTGCCGCCGACGGGTGCCTGGCGGGTGGGGCCGATGGAGTCGTAGCTGATGCCCTCCTTGATGAGCGCCGCGCCCAGGTCGGGTGAGAACGTCGGGGAGGCGGATTGGACGAAGAAGGTGGAGAACTGGGGGTAGCGCCCCAGGACCAGTCCTCCCTTGAACGAGGCCTGGGCTGCGGCTCGCTCGAAGGTGGCCTTGTCCGTGCCCGCGGGGAGGTTCACCGCGTAGTTGGCGGGCAGTTGTTCGGCGGCGCGCGCGGGGGCGGTGATTCCGGCCGTGGCTTCGCCGGGCACGGGGGATTCGCCGGTGCCCGGGTCTGGCTGCGGCTGGGGTACGACGGCTGGGTCGCGCGAAACCGTGAAGGTCGCTTCGCGGCCCGTGTCGTCGTCGGCCTGGCGGTCGAAGTTGATGCCTGCGGCGCTGACTTGGACGCGGGCGGTGACCGAGTCCGTGCCGTCAGGCAGGAGGGAGGAGAGGTCTACGTTCTCCGCGGACACGCTCAGCTCGGGGTCGCCGTATTTGCCGGAGCCGTCGCGGTCGACGCCGGTCAGGGAGGCCACGTCCATGTGCAGGTGGCTGATCGGCGAGGCGGCGGCCGCGTAGAAGGTGACGGGGCCTGCGGGCAGGGTCGCGCCGTCGAGGGTCTTCCATTCGCCCTTGCCGACCCTGTATTCGAGGGTCGTGACGGTCGGCTGCATCTGGTCGCGACGCATGGTGGTCAGCGCGTTGATGAAGCCGTAGCCGCGGTATTCCTTGCCGTCGGCGGGCACCTCCAGGCGCGTGTAGTCGATGACCGCCTGCTTGCGCATGAGGTCGATGATCTGCGTGCCCGTGAACGAGGGGTGCGTGGCCTTGATGAGCGCGGCGATGCCCGTGATGTGCGGGGCCGCCATGGAGGTGCCGCTCGTCTTGGCGTATCCGCTCGGGTACTGGGAGGTTGGTACGGTGGAGTAGATGCCGTCGCCGGGTGCCGCGAAGTCAATGGTGGTGCCGTAGTTGGAGAAGTCCGCACGCGCGAGAGTCGTCCACTCGGGCTTGGTCTCCTCGTCGACGCGCTTGAGAGCGCTCACCTGGCTGACACCCGCCACCTGACCGGGAACGCGGATGGATCCCGCGACCGGACGATCCTTGATGGGCGTGTCCATGTCGGTCGGCGATCCGGAGTCAGTCGTCGGATGGTCGTTGTCCGCACCCTCGTTGCCTGCCGAGGCGATGACGGCCAGTCCCTTGCTCTGCGCGTAGGCGATGGAGCGCAACGCGGCCTCGAGGCCCGCCGCCTGCTCGGGATCGGTCGGACTCCAGTACATCCACGGGTCCATCGAATACGAATTGTTCACGATGTCCACGCCGTGGCTGGCCGCCCACATGAACGCGCACGTCACGTACTCGGGGTAGATGAGCTGCTCGGAGTTGGCGGCCTTGATCGACACGAGGGTCGTATCCGGTGCGACGCCGTCGATGCCAATTCCGTTGTGGTTCGCCGCGATAATGCCGGCGACGTGCGTGCCGTGGAAGTAGTCGTCACGCCAGCCCCCGTACGCCTGGGAGGCGACACCGTTGGCCGCACATGACACGGAGCGCGTCTGGTCCACGCGCCCGGCCAGGTCCGGGTGCATGTCGTCGATACCCGTGTCGATGACACCGACGCTCACGGGAGCGTGCGCGACGGGCACACCCGCTGCCTCGGCCACGCTCATGGCCGCGGCTCCCCAGTTCGAGATCTCCTCGGCCCCGTCAGCCTCGATCAGCGCCCGTCCGCGAGCGCTCTGCACGCCACCGGACTGCGCGCCCGACTGGGCACCGCTCTGACCTGTACCGTCCCCGGACTGCGCCGGGTCCGGTGTAGGTTCGGGTGCCGGAACAGGCGCAGGTTCGGGTGTCGGAGCGGGCGCAGGTTCGGGTGTCGGAGCGGGCGCGGGTGCCTCGACGCGCTCCCCCTCGGGCACGGCGGCCACGCGGGTCGGGCCAATCGAGTGCACCGTGATCCCAGACCCCGCCAAGGCCTCGGCCATGTCCGGGGCGAACGAGGCCGACTCACTCTGTGCGAAGAACGTACCGATCTGCGGGTACGAGGCCAGGGCGACGCCGCCCGCGGAGGAGAGCAGGGCGAGTGCGCGTTCCAGGTCGGCGGGAGCAGCACCCGGGTTCAGGTTAATCGCGTAGTTCATAAGGCCCGCGCTCGCTCGAGCGGGGGCAATCAGAGAGGTTGGGTTATCGGCTCGGGCTGGTGGGGCTGTCGCCGTCGCGACGCCCATCGACAGGGTGAGAGCGGCGACGATCCCGATGCGTGCAGCGTTGCGGCGCATGGTTCCTCATTTCGGTTGTGAGTGTCGCGCGCACGACACCGTGCACACGTGATCACCATCATCCTAGAGTTTGACATGTCCGACAATTCATACCGCTTAACATCGGGCAACACCGGAGAAAATTCGACCGTGACAGCGGGAGGGGCCGCGCGCGTGCGCGACCCCTCCCAGGCCGCTGTCGGCCCTCCCCGGGCGTGGCCCTGCCCGGGGGTGCCGAGGTGGCGGCTACCGCATGCGGCCAGACGAATCGAAGAAGTATACAACTCCGTCGATCACGCGGTCGCCCGTTACCATGACGCCGGTCTCATCCAGGTAGTACCAGGACGCACCCTCCTTCAGCCAGCCAGTCGCCATCGCGCCCGAGGGCTGCAGGTAGTACCAGGACGCACCCTCCTTCAGCCAGCCCGTGCGCATCGCACCCGTCGCAGGATCCAGGTAGTACCAGGTGCCGCCCACGTTCGCCCAGCCCGATGCCTGAGCGCCAGAGGTGCCGTAGTAGAACCACTGACCACCCTGACTCGCCCAGCCGGTCACCATGTAGCCGCGCGCGTCAAAGCGGTAGACCTCGCCGTTAATGCGCATCGCCTCGGAAACCGGGTAGGTGCCGTCGGCCTTGCGCCACCACCAGCCGGTCGCATCGGATGTCCACTCGCCGGCCACGGCCTCGTTCGGGGCGTCGCCGCCCGCAACCGTAAACGGTGCCGACGCGCTCGCGTCATCGTCGGCGCGCGGATCCGAGTTGCGACCCGAGGCCTCGACTGTCACGGACTGCGCACCGGAGAGGGAGGAGACATCCACGCCGTCCGCCTGAAGCGTCACGACGCCGCCCGCGGGCGTGCCCGTCGCAACCTCCTGGCCGCCCACGAGCAGACGCGCCGACGTCACGGCACCGCTCACCGTCGCGCGCACGGAGAGAGAACCGGAGAGCTCCTGGCCGTCCAGCGGTACCCACTGCGCGCCATCGGTCGAGTATTCGATCTGACCAATCGCGGGAGTGGGCTGGTCCTTCAGGACCGCGTCCAGCGCGTCGGGCAGGCCCGCGCCGCGGTACTCCTTGCCGTCCCACGGGGCGTTGAGCTCGCCGTAGTGGTCCGCCGCCTGCTTCTTCATCAGGTCAATGATCTGATCGCCCGTGTACTCCGGGTGCACCGACTGAAGCAGCGCGGCAACGCCAGCGACGTGCGGGGTCGCCATCGAAGTGCCGTCGGCAACCGCGTAGCCGCTCACGTAGAACAGCAGCGGCGCGGTCGAGTAAATCTGGTCGCCGGGGGCCGCAAAGTCGATGGTCGTGCCGTAGTTCGAGAAATCCGCGCGCGCCAGCGACAGGCTAGGTTTTACGTTGTACGCCTGAGCGACCGCACTCACCTGCGCGACGCCGTCGAGCATGGAGGGCACGCGGATGCCACCCTCGACGTTCCGGCCCTTCGTCGGAGCAGGCGCGTCCGTCGGGGAACCGTTATCAATCGTCGGCTTGTCGATGCTCACCCCCTCGTTACCGGCGGCCGCGATAACGGCCAGTCCCTTGCCCTGCGCGTACTTGATGGAACGGGTCGCGGCCTCCAGGCCCGCCGCCTGCTCGGGATCGGTCGGACTCCAGTAGACCCACGGATCCATCGAATACGAGTTGTTCACGATGTCCACACCGTGGCTGGCCGCCCACATGAACGCACACGTCACGTACTCGGGGTAAATGAGGCGATTGTCGTTCGTAGCCTGAATCGCCACGATGGTCGCCTCGGGGGCGATGCCGTCGATGCCGATGTCGTTGTGGTTCGCCGCGATAATGCCGGCGACGTGCGTGCCGTGGTAGAACTCGTCGCGCCAGCCGTAGAAATCCTGCGTCGCCACACCGTTCACCGAACACTTCACCGAACGCTCAGTATCCACGCGGCCCGCCAGATCCGGGTGCGTGTCCTCAACGCCCGAGTCAACGACGGCGACCGTGACCGGCGCGCGCTCCACGGAGACCGCCCCGGCCTCGCGCGCGTGCATAGTTTCTGCACCCCAGTTGAAGATCTTTTCATCCGCCGCATCGCTCGCGCTCTCGTCGCGCGTGGCGGCCAGGCCGCCCGACTGAGCGTCGTCAGTCGCAGGGTCCCCGGCGGCCGAGGCCTCGACTGCGGGGGTATCGGCGTTCTCCTCGGCGGCCGGGGCATCGTCAGCCGGGGCCTCGTCACCCGTGGGGAGGGTGACTCGCTCGTAATAGAGGACCCCCTCGGTGCGGGTCGGGCCGATGGAGTGAACCGGGATGCCCGCGTCCTTCAGTGCGGCGGCCAAGTCGGGCGCGAACGAGGGCGTGGCGCTCTGAGCGAAGAAGGTGCCAATCTCGGGGTACGAGGCCAGGGCCGCGCCCTTCACCGACGGGACCAGGCCGATGGCTCGCTCCAGGCCGGAGGCACTGGCACCCGGGGCCAGGTTGATCGCGTAGTTCATCTCGTCGTCGTTCGCGCGGGGAGACGAGATCAGGCCGTCGGTGGGTTCGTCGGCGCGGGCGGGCGGGGCCACCGCCGTCGCGACGCCCATGAACAGGGCGAGCGTGGCGACGACTCCGATGCGTGCGGCGGTGCGGCGCATTGTTCCTCGGCTTTCGGTTGGGACTGCGTCGTGCAGGTCTGCATCTGCGGGCAACACCATCATCCTAGAATTTGCCGGTAACAACAAAATGTAGGCTGCCCTAAGCTCACAATATGATTCCGCCACAACATCGCATGCAACTCCACAACAGGAGTGACACGATCACATGAATTAAGACGAACAAGCTAGATACTGTCGGGGATTACATGCGACGTCGCTCAGAAAACACCATCTCAGCACGGGAACAGAGGCGAACTCGGGAATACAAGAGGCGGGGAGCGCACGCACTCCCCGCCTCGTTGACTCCAGAACGGTGTCGTCTACTCCAGACCAGCGTCCAACGCCAGCAGATGATCCACCGTCTGCGGACGGACGAACCAGCGCGCGGTTCCATCCTCGACGGCGAGAACGCCGGGCTTCGTCAGCATGTTGTAGTTGGATGCCATCGAGTAGCCGTACGCGCCGACGGCGGGCACGGCCAGCAGGTCGCCACCCGCAATGTCGGCCGGCAGGTCGATGTCGCGGATGATGATGTCGCCGCTCTCGCAGTGCTTGCCGACGATGCGGCAGCGCGCCAGGGACGAGGCCTGCGCCGGATCCCGGTTCGCGAGCGTCGCCGTGTAGGTCGCGTCGTAGAGAACGGGACGGATGTTATCCGACATGCCGCCGTCGATCGCCACGTAGCGGCGCACTCCCCCATCTTCCAGGGACACGTCCTTGACGACGCCGACGCGGTAGAGCATGACCATCGAGGGACCTGCGATGGAGCGGCCGGGTTCGACGGACACGTGCGGGATCGGCAGGCCGTGGTGGGCACAGCGCTCGCGCACCACGGCGGCCAGGGCACGTGCGACCTCGACCGGGGAAGTCGGGACAGGATCCTGCCCCGTGTAGGCGATGCCGACACCGCCACCCAGGTCAATCGCGGGGACGCCCAAGCCCAGCTCGTCGCGTAGAACCGCCGCGAAATCAACGACGATGCGCGCGGCCTCGACGAAGGCCTCGGTCCCAAAGATCTGGGACCCGATATGGCTGTGCAGGCCGCGGAAGTCCAGGTGGGGCGCATCCTTGATCGCGGCCACGGCCTCGTAGGCCTGGCCGGTGGCCAGAGACAGGCCGAACTTCTGGTCCTCGTGGGCAGTCGCGATGTACTCGTTGCCACCCGCGTGGATGCCGGACTTCAGGCGCACCATGACGGGCGCGACGACGCCGAGATCAGCGGCGATGCGCTCGATCTGGCGGACCTCGTCCATCGAGTCGATGAAGATGCGGTGGATGCCGACCTCAAGAGCGAGGCGAATCTCCGCGTCCGACTTGTTGTTGCCGTGCAGGCCGATGCGCGAGGGATCCACGCCTGCGCGCAGAGCGAGGGTCAGCTCGCCGAGCGAGGCGGTGTCGATCCCCAGGCCCTCGGCCGCGACCAGGCGCGCGACGTCGGCGCTCAGGAACGCTTTGCCGGCGTAGAAGGCGTCGCCACCGTTCATTCCGTAGCCATCCCAGAACTCCTCGGCCATCGCCGATGCCCACACGCGGGCGCGCCCCCGCATGGCCTCGACGTCGAGCACGAAGGTCGGCGTGCCGAAGTCAGCGGCGACGCTGGTCAGGTCGACGCCTCCCACGCGCAGCACGCCGTCCACCCGTGTCGCGCTCCACGGCCACAGGTCCGGGCGCTCATCGGGGGTCGGGCACGTCAGGGTAACCGCCTCGCTCACCAGGTCACATCCTTTCGGGGGCGCTCACGCCGAGCAGGCCGAGGCCGGTGCGCAGCACCTGGGTGACCGCGTCGTTGAGCCAGAGGCGGGCGACGTGGCCGGGTTCGACCGGGTCGTCGCCGCGAGGCGTCACGCGGCACTGGCCGTACCAGGCGTGGTAGGTGGCAGCCAGGGACTCCAGGTAGCGGGCGATGCGGTGTGGCTCGCGCAGCTCCGTGGCCTGTGCGACCTGCGCGGGGAACTGGGCGAGGGCGGCCAGCAGGGCCTCGTCGGCCTCGGAGTCGAGGGCGGCCGGATCGAAGCCAGCGTCGCGTGTGACGCCGTGCGCGGCCGCGTTGCGGGCAACGTTGCAGGTGCGCACGTGGGCGTACTGCACGTAGTAGACCGGGTTGTCGTTGGAGTGCTGCGAGAGCAGGTCCAGATCGATGTCGACCTGCGTATCCATGGACACGCGCACGAGGGCGTAGCGCGCGGCGTCCACGCCCACGGCGTCGACGAGGTCGTCGAGGGTGACGATGGTGCCGGCGCGCTTGGACATGCGCACGGGCTCGCCGTCCTTGACCAGGTTGACGAGCTGGCCGATGAGGATCTGCAGGTTCTCGCCCGGCTTGTCGCCGAAGGCGGCGCACATGGCCATCATGCGGCCGATGTAGCCGTGATGGTCAGCACCCAGCAGGTAGATGGCCGCATCCGCGCCGCGCTCACGCTTGTTCAGGTAGTAGGCGACGTCGCCCGCGAAGTACGCGGCCTGGCCGTCCGACTTAATGAGGACGCGGTCCTTGTCGTCGCCGTAGGCGGTCGTGCGCAGCCACACCGCGCCGCCCTCGTCGAAGATCACGCCGCGCTTGCGCAGGCGCTCAATCGCCTCGGCCACCGCACCCGAGTTGTGCAGGGAGTCCTCGTGGAAGAAGACGTCGAAGTCGGCGCGGAAGGAGTGCAGGCGCTCCTTGATTTCAGCGAACATCAGCTCGACGCCGCGGGCGCGGAAGACCTCGATGGCCTCGTCCTCGGGCAGCGTGACCGGGTCGGGTTCACCGGCGGCGTGCGCATCGGCGCGGACCTGGTCGGCGATGTCAGCGATGTACTGGCCGCCGTAACCATCCTCGGGGACCTCGCGGCCCATGGCACGCGCGTAAAGCGAGTGGGAGAAGCGGTCGATCTGCGAGCCATGGTCGTTGAAGTAGTACTCGCGAGTCACAGCGGCACCGGAGGCGGCCATGAGGCGCGCCAGAGAATCACCGACGGCGGCCCAGCGGGCACCGCCCAGGTGCACGGGACCGGTCGGATTCGCGGACACGTACTCGAGGTTGATGGAACGCCCTGCGAGCGTCGCGTTACGACCGTACTCAGCCCCGGCCTCGACGATCGTGCGGGCGAGTTCGCCGGCTGCCCCCGCGCCCAGGCGGATGTTGATGAAGCCGGGACCCGCGACCTCGACGGAATCGATGCCGTCGGCGGCGGCGAGAGCGTCCGCGAGGATCTGTGCAAACTCGCGCGGCGCCATGCCAGCCTTCTTGCCGAGCTGCATGGCGACGTTGGTCGCCCAGTCGCCGTGCTCGCGCACGCGGGGACGCTCGACCGTCACAGGATCGGGCACCAGGGCGGGGTCGATGGAGATGCGCCCGGCGGCGGCAGCGTCCAACAGCGTCGAGCGAATAAGGGAGGCAAGTTCTTCAGGAGTCACCCCTTTAGCCTACGGGGTTTTGCCTCGTCACCGCTCACCTATACGCGGCGTGCGTGTGAAAACCTGGCCACACGAGGCCCGCCCGGGCGGCTTTCGTCCCGTGACCGGGCGCGAGTGGCGAGTAAGATTTCGGGTAGCCGAACATTTCCTATCTGCAGTGAGGTTTCCCATGAACACCACGGACACCGAGCATCGCCACAAGCTCATCCCTCTCCTCGGCCCCGCCTTCGTCGCGGCCGTCGCCTACGTCGACCCCGGAAACGTCGCAGCCAACATCACGGCCGGCGCACGCTACGGATACCTGCTCGTGTGGGTCCTGGTAGCCTCGAACATCTTCGCGATGGTCGTCCAATATCTGTCCGCCAAGCTCGGCCTCGTCACCGGCCGATCCCTGCCCGCCCTCCTGGGTGATCGCATGTCCAAGCCCGGACGCATCGCCTTTTGGATCCAAGCGGAGATCGTGGCCGCCGCGACCGACCTAGCCGAAGTCATCGGCGGCGCGCTCGCCCTCCACCTCCTCTTCGGGATCTCACTGCTGTGGGGCGGCGTCATCATCGGTGCCGTGTCCATGGCGCTTCTCGTCGTCCAAGGCGAAGGCAAACAGCGCCAGTTCGAAACAATCATCGTCGGCCTACTGATCGTCATCACGCTCGGATTCCTCGCAGGTCTGTTCGTCGCCCCGCCCAGCCCCTCGGGCATGCTCGGCGGACTCCTCCCCCGCTTCCAGGGCACAGACTCGGTCCTCGTGGCCGCATCCATGCTCGGCGCGACGGTCATGCCGCACGCCGTCTACCTGCACTCCTCGCTGGTCAACGACCACGAGGCCGACGAACTCGGACCCTCCACCGCAGATTCACGCCACTCCACCGGCCACCTGTCGCGCCTCCTGCGCGCGACCCGCATCGACATCTACTGGGCGCTGAGCATCGCCGGCCTGGTTAACATCGGGCTGCTGCTCCTGGCAGCCGCCGCACTGGCCGGACAGAGCGGCACCGACACCATCGAGGGCGCGCACGCCGCGATCTCCTCCACGCTCGGCCCCATCGTGGGCACTGTCTTCGCGGTGGGCCTACTAGCCTCGGGCCTGGCCTCGACGTCGGTGGGTGCCTACGCGGGCAGCGAGATCATGAACGGCCTGCTCCACATCCGCGTCCCCATCCTCGTGCGCCGCCTCATCTCCCTGATCCCAGCCCTGATCATCCTGGGCGCGGGCGCGGAACCCACGTGGGCGCTCGTCGTCTCGCAGGTCGCCCTATCGTTCGGTATCCCCTTCGCGATCATTCCGCTCATGCACTTGACCGCATCGCGCGACGTCATGGGCGAGTATGCCAACACCCGCACCCTGCGCGCGACCGGTTTCCTCATCGCAGCCGTTATCGTCGCACTCAACCTATTCCTCGTCTACCTCACCTTCACGGGCCAGGGCTAAACCTTCACCGGTCAGGGCTAAGAGGACGAGGCCGGGGTCGGGAAGCGGAAACGAGGCATGCGAAGCGGGGCCGGTGATCCACCGGCCCCGCTTCGCATGCAGCAGGCAATCAGGCGCGCACGGAACGCTCGTACGCGGCCATCAGATCGATGCGACGCTGGTGGCGCTCATCCCCGCTGAAGGGGGTCTCGAGGAAGGCATCAATGAGAGCGATGGCCTCGTCGTCGCTGTGCTGGCGGGCACCGACAGCCATCATGTTCGCATCGTTGTGCTCGCGGGCCAGGCGCGCGGTCGCATCCGACCAGACGAGGGCGGCGCGCACCCCTTCCACGCAGTTGGCGGCCATCTGCTCACCGTTGCCAGAGCCGCCGACAACGATGCCGAGGCTGCCGGGTTCACTGACCACAGCCTTGGCCGCCTCGATACAGAACGGCGGGTAGTCGTCGAGCGCGTCGTAGACGCGCGCGCCATGGTCGACGACGTCATGACCGGCCTCGCGCAGGTGGGCGACCACCTTTTCCTTCAGCTCAAAACCGGCGTGATCAGTGGCAATATGGACGCGCATGGAATCCTCCTGAGGGGTTCACGGACAAGCAACGCCCACTAGTATGGCACACCTCACCGTTACGCGCGTACGTTTGAACCCTGCTAAACTAGCGGCGCTGCCCCGATAGCTCAGCGGATAGAGCGCTTGCCTCCGGTGCAAGAGGTCGCAGGTTCGAGTCCTGTTCGGGGCGCCACGCATACCCGGATCCGCGTCAACGCCACGCCGACGCGGTATCCCGGTCGCCGCCATTCACGCGCCCACCGCGTGCCCGCACCGATGCACCTGCCTGCCCCCGCCTCGTCGATTCCACCCGTGCATCCACCCGCCCCCGCCTCATCGATGAGGCCACTCCCACCTCGGACAACGTTCCCCACCACGCGGCCACCGCATAAAATAAAGAGCGTCTCTATCGTCTACCAAGGAATGGCCAATGACCTACCCATGGTGGAGTCTGCTCCCCTTCGTTGCGATGCTCGCGTGTATCGCGCTCTTGCCCATCATCCCGAAGACCGCACACTGGTGGGAAAAGGAATGCTCCCAGCTCTCCGTCGCACTCGCTCTCGGCGTGCCGACGACGGTCTGGATGTTCATGAGGGCGGGCACGGGTCCGCTCATCTCCACGGGCGTGGAGTACGTGCAGTTCATCGCGCTGCTCTTCGCGCTGTTCGTGGTCTCCGGCGGCATTCACCTGGCCGGTGATATCAAGGCGACCCCGCGCAACAACACGATCTTCCTGGCGATCGGCGGCCTGCTGGCCTCGTTTATCGGGACGACGGGAGCGGCCATGCTGCTGATCCGCCCACTCCTGGAGACGAACAAGGAACGTAAGCACCGCGTGCACACAGTCCTGTTCACGATCTTCATTGTGGCGAACTGTGGCGGCATACTGACTCCGCTCGGCGACCCGCCGCTGTTCCTCGGCTACCTGCACGGTGTGCCCTTCGCGTGGACGTTTGCGCTGTGGAAGGAGTGGCTGTTTACTCTGACGCTGCTGCTCCTCACGTACTACTCGATTGACCGCGTGCGCTACGCGTCCGAGGACACCTCCTCCATCGAGGCCGACGACCGCGAGGTCAAGCCCCTGCGTCTGCACGGAAAGATCAACCTGCTGTTCTTCGCGATCATCATCCTGTCCGTCGCTTTTGCTCCGTCCTGGGACGGCGAGGCGCTGGCCGAGGGCCACGTCCACTCGTGGGTTGACCTAGTACCGTGGCGCGAAGTCATCATGTTCGCGGTCGCGGGCCTGTCCTACAAGCTGTCAGACAAGAAAGTGCGCTTCGAGGAGAACGCGTTCACGTGGGGCCCGATCATGGAGGTCGCGACCCTGTTCATCGGCATCTTCTCGACGATGGCGCCGGCGCTGCGCTACCTGGAGCAGATCGCCCCGTCGCTGCCGCTGACCCGCATGACGTACTTCGTGTTCACGGGCGGCCTGTCCTCGATCCTGGATAACGCCCCGACGTACATGACGTTCTTCGAGATGGCGAAGGCATCCGGCGGCGAGGGAACCCTGATCGCGGGCGTGCCCGAGTACTACCTGATTCCGATTTCGCTGGGTGCCGTGTTCTGTGGCGCGATCACGTACATCGGTAACGGCCCGAACTTTATGGTCAAGTCGGTCGCCGAGTCAGACGGCGTACCCATGCCGTCGTTTGGCCGCTACATCGGCTACGCGTTCACGCTGCTGGTGCCCGTCCTGGCCGCCATGGCGATGATCTTCGTGGGCGAGTCCTGGCTCGTTCGAGGCCTCGGCATCGCCTTGGCCGCTGGCCTGGTGTTCCTCTCGCTCGTGCGCATCCGTCGCGCGGGGCTGGACGAGGCCGTGGCTGACTTCAGCGGCAACGAGTAAGCCAGCGGTGAGGGGGCGGAGCCACGCGGCTCCGCCCCCTCTCTGCATGTACGTGACGCGCCTAGGCGGACTCATCCTCATTGTTGTCCCCCCTCCATGGTTCACTGAAAGGATCGGGGTACTGGGGGTACCAGTCGTCGGGGAATCGAAGTGGCGTCAGGCCTGCAACCATCACCGCAGCGGTGACGTACGTGAGGACGTTCAGGCCAAACAGCGCCCTGTCGGAGGCACCCCAGGAAGCGGCCGCTTTGACGTAGAGAACCAAGTAGGACAGGCAGATGAGGGCCGGAATACAGACCGCACGAGCGTTCTTGCTGACTTGGCTGGTGACGTCCGCGTTGCGCCACGCGACCCCGATCCAGGAGTCCGACCTCGTCTCAACGAGGAGCAGCCCGACGAGGAGGACCCACAGTCCGGCCAGGCACAGCGCGATCACGATGGTGTCATTCATGGGTTACTCCGCTCCCCGCCTCGCGATGCCCCTGCGCGGCCCGACGAATGCTCCGGCAGCTCCGCCCGCGCCACGCAACCGCAGCACCCGGCGCGGAAAGGAGCGGTCACGGGAGCACGGGTCAATCCCTCGGCATCGGGTGCGCACCAACGCCCGGAGCTGGAGGCTGTGTCCACAGGCCGCGCTGGTCGAGGAAGTCGCGTACGAAAGCGGGGCGGTCGGTGATGATGCCGTCGACACCGACCTCAAGGAGCCGCAGAATGTCGGCCACCGTGTTGATGGTCCACACGTGCACGGCCAGTCCCAGGGTGTGAGCGGTGGCGACGAAACGCTCGTCAACAACGCGGATGGGACCCTGGTACATAGGCACCTGGGCGGCGATGACACCCTGGCGCGGGCCGGGCACGTGCCACCAGGCGGGGTTCGTGGCGCTCTTCGCGGCACCCACGAGGCGCACCACGGCCTCGGTGCCCAGCGACGTTGCGACGGCGCGGGCGGGGTCGGAGGCAGCCATGTCGCGCACGGCGCGCAGGCGCGGTTCTGAGAAGGAGGCGACCAGGACGCGGCCAGCGGCACCATGTTCGGCAACGACGTCCAAGAGCGGCCCCTCGACACCCGGTTCCTTCACGTCGATGTTGAGGTACATGTCCGGGAAGGCCTCCAGGACCTGCGCAAGAAGCGGCATGGGTTCACCCGAGTCGCGGTGGCGCAGCGCGGACAATTCCCGCCACGTCATGTCGTTGATCGCGCCGGTACCGTCGTAGCAACGATCCACGGTTTCGTCGTGGCAGATCACGACTGCGCCGTCCGCGCTCAGGTGCGCGTCGGTTTCGATGTGGCGAAGCCCGGACGCGTAGGCGTGGGCGAAGGCGGCCATCGTGTTCTCAGGGGCCTCCTCGCCGCCGCCACGGTGGGCGAAGACGATAGGTCCCTGACGCATGGTCACGGGCATCATGAGCAGGGCTCCTGTCCGAGGTAAATGGCCTTGTGTTCAGCCATCCAGGGTTCCGGGTCCACGGGAGTGTCGGAGGCGTCGTGGATTTCGAAGTGCAGGTGAGGGCCTGTCGACCAGCCGTTGCTTCCGACGGCACCGATAACCTGGCCGGCGGTGACGGTGTCACCGAGCTTGACCGTAATCTTGTTCATGTACTGGTGCAGGTAGGCCGAATGGAAGACGGTACCGTCGGGCAAGGTGTGCCTGATCTGTACGTAAGCACCCGCGTGGGAGTTCTCGGCGAGTTCCTCGACCACGCCGCCGTAGACAGCGGTGATGGGCGTGTCCATGGGTGCCGCCATGTCAATGCCCTCGTGGGCCAGGAGCTGACCGGAAACAGGCGAGATACGCATCGTGAAGGGCGACGTAATCGTGTAGCTTCCCTCGGCCAGCGGCCAGTAGACCGTGTCGGCCAGGACCTTCACGTGGCGGTTGCCGTCGGCACCAGCGCCGACTTTGCAACCGGTGACTGTGACGGGTGCCTTGGCCTTCGCACGCGTGTTGGCAGTGAGTGTGGCGTCGAGTGAGATCGCCTCGGGCAGGACCTGGGAGGAGGCCCAGCTGCCGCGGCCCGTGGCGGAGCCGAAGGCACGCACAGGCACTGTCAGGGAGGAGTCGGATCCGACTCGGCCCGTCATCGGGACCGCGATTGTTGAACCCGCCAGGCCAAGAATGAGGAGTGTGCGCAGCAGGTAGCCGCCGGGACGGATGTTACGCTCCGGGGTTTCTTCCGACGAGGCATCCTCATCGTCGTCGAAAAAAGCTTCTTCCTCGGGAAACGCCGCGTCGTATTCGTAGGCGATCTGATCGAAGCTGAGCCTTGGGTGCCGCTCGACGGACGAGGGGATCTGTTCAACGGACTGAGGAAGCAACTCGACAGATGGAGGAAGCCGCTCAATGGACTGAGGAAGCAACTCGACAGATGGGGGGAGCGCCGACTCAAAGCTTGGTTGGCGAGGCGTGTAGGCGCGCGGCGGAGGGGCTACTCGCTGCACGGGTTCCGGGGCTACTCGCTGCACGGGTTCCGGGGCTACTCGCTGCACGGGTTCCGGGGCTACTCGCTGCACGGGTTCCGGGGCTACTCGCTGCACGGGTTCCGGGGCTACTGGCTGCACGGGTTCCGGGGCCACATCGGATGGGATCTCGGCGGTGGTGTATTTTTCCTCATCACCTGCCCGAGATCGCGCGGCGCGCAGCTGCGACCGCTTGGGCAGCGGGCACTCCATGTTGCTCACGCTATTCCCCTCTCGTTTTCTGACCGTTCCACTGTAGCAATGCCCGCACGGGCGGCGCCAGGCGCTTCGCCATTAGGGTCGCTGGAGGGCGTCACGGACTTCGCCGACCAGAAGTTCCAGGATATCCTCCAGGAAGAGGATACCGACGAGGACACCCTCGTCGCGCACGAGCGCACAGTGCACGCCGGTGCGCTGCATGTGGCGCAGTGCGTCTTCAACCTGGTCGGAGGAGGCGACGGCCTCGAGGCGGCGGATGCGCCACGGGGTAATCGGCTGGGTGCGTTCCTCGCCGGACGCGTACAGAACATCCTTCAGGTGGACATAGCCGGCGATGGCACCATCCTCGCCCGCAATCGGGAAGCGCGAGTAGCCGGTATGAGCGACTCGTTCCTCCACGTCGGCGGGGGTGGCACCCGCAGGGAGGACGACGAGGTCAGCCAGGGGCACCATCGCAGAACCCGCGGTTTCTTCTGAGAATTCCAGGGTGCCGCTGAGCAGCCCCAGTTCGTCGGTGAGGACACCCTCGGCCTGGGATGCGACGACAATGGAGGCGACCTCCTCGACCGTGTAGGAGGCCGAAATCTCCGAGCGAGGCTCATAACCCGACAAACGGACGAACCAGTTCGCGAAATGGTCCATGGCCTCGATGATGGGGCGCAGGACGTGGCCCAGGCGCACGAGGATGGGGGCCAGGATGAGGAGCATCCGTACCGGCGCGGCGATCGAGATATTCTTCGGGACCATTTCGCCGAAGACGACGTGGCAGAACAACACGATGATGAGGGCTGCTGCGAATCCGATGACGTGGCTGGTCGCCTCGGGAGCGCCCAGGCGTTCCAGCGGCGACTCGACAAGGTGCGCAATCGCAGGTTCGGCGACGACGCCCAGCGTCGTGGAGGCGACCGTGACGCCCAGCTGGCAGATGGCGAGCATGAGGGAGACGTGTTGCAGCGCGTAGAGCGCATCTCGTGTACCGCGCGCGCCTTCGTCGGTGAGCGGCTCAACCTGCGAGCGCCGCGTTGAGGTGACCGCAAACTCGCCGGCCACGAAGAACGCGTTGACCGCCAGCAGCGCGACGGTGATAGCAATGCCCATACCGGCGCTCATGCCTCCACCTCCGGTTCGTCAGCGGGCGCGGGGGTGATCGCGACCTGCGCGACCCTGCGGCCCTGCATCTGGGTGACCTCGATGCCGACACCGTCAACGCTCACGCGCGAGCCGACGGACGGGATGTCGCCCAGCTCGTTCATGACGAGGCCGCCGATCGTGTCGTAGGGGCCGTCCTCGGGAAGGTTGATGTCTGTGCGACGTGCGAGTTCGTCGGGACGCAGCGTCCCGGGCACGAGGAAGGTCCCGTCGGGGCGCGGGCGGATACCGAGGCGACGTTGGTCGTGCTCGTCGGAGACCTCGCCGACGATTTCTTCGACGACGTCTTCGAGGGTGACAATGCCAGACACGCCGCCGTATTCGTCGACGACGACGGCCATTTGCAACCCCTCGTCGCGCAGTTGGACCATGAGCGGGCCAATCGGCACCGTCTCGGGAACGGTGGGCGCGTCGGTCATGAGGGAGGAGGAAATGACGGGCACGTCGGCGCGGCGCTCGGCGGGCACGGCGACGGCGCGGCGCAGGGAGACCAGGCCGAGGATGTCATCGGAGTCATCGCCGATGACGGGGAATCGGGAGTGGCCGGTTTCGTGAGCGAGGTCCAGCACGTCCTGGGCGCTGTCGCGCTCGCCGAGGGTGTGCAGACGCCCGCGGTCGGTCATAACGTCGGCGGCGCTGAGCGTGCTCATGCGGATTGTGTTGACGAACAGGTCGGCCGTGGACGTGTCGAAGGTACCTTCTTCGACGGAGTGCTCGACGAGGGCCGCCAGCTCGGATGCGGAACGCGCCGACGAAATCTCTTCCTGCGGCTCGATGCCCATGCGGGCGAGCACCCAGTTCGCGGTGCCACCCAGCACCCAGATGATGGGGCGGGCGATCACGGTGAAGGCCATCTGGAAGGGGACGACACGCACGGCGGTGGCCATCGGGTGGGCCAGCGCGAGGTTCTTGGGGACAAGCTCACCAAAGAGCATCGAGAAGACGTTAATGAACGCGGCGGCGACGAAGGCCGCGATGCCGGTGGCCAGGCCCCAGGCCAGCCCGGCTGCGCCGAGCCATCCCACCAGCAGGTCCGCCAGCGCGGACTGCGTCGTGTAGCCGAGCAGGATCGTGGTCAGCGTGATGCCCACCTGGGCACCCGACAGCTGGGTGGACAGGGTACGGGTGGCGCGCAGGACGGACGCGGCTCCTCGGTCCCCCTCGTCCGCTTTCTTGTCAAGGACGGCCTGGTCCACAGCGACAAGCGAGAATTCGGCGGAGACGAAGACGAAGGTGCCGGCGGTAAGAACGACGCCGAGGAGGAGCATAAGGACGGTCGTCATCGCTGCCCCCTCTCGACGAGGCCGGGGCGAGCCACGGGTACACGCGCGGGCAAGGGGCGGGAAAGAGCGGCAGAAAAGCCGACAGTGTCGCAGTCCATGATGCATCCAGTTTAGCGGCCCCGGGCTTTCCTCCCCGCGTGCGCGTCCACACACCGTCGCTCTGTGTCAACACTCTCCCTATACCGGACCAAAGGCCCTTGAAATGATCGCCAAGTGTCTCCCACGTCTCGTGAAGGTTGTCACGTAGAGGTAGAATCTGTCGGGTATGGTCGCCGCGATACAAGCCCGTACGCGCGGCGTGAGTCAAACGGAGGAATACGTGCCGACCCACACAGTTTCCCAGCCCGACCCGCAGTGGTATCTCGCAAAGATGCGCGACCTGTACGAGCGCGATCCGCAGCTCCTCGATCCGTCGTGGCGCGCCTACTTTGCGACCGAGAGCGCTCCCCCGCAGCTGCGCGCCAAGCGTCCCGCAATCCCGGAGGGTGCTATCGAGGGCAGCGCACCCGAGCAAGCAGCCCCGGCCTCGTCGATGCAGGCCCCCGCGGTGCCCGTGAGCGTCACCCCGCCCACCCTCGACATTGAGGAAGCGGAGCATGCACACCCCACGCCCCCGGTCGCACCCGTCGTCTCGGTGACCCGCTCCGACCTACCGCCCGCGCCGCCCGCTGCGGTCGCCGAGGCCACCAGCCCCTACACGCGCCTGGCGCACGGACGCGCCGCCTTCACCCGCTCCCACGGAGCGCCCGCCCAGGACGAGCTGCACATCCTCAAGTCCGCCGCGCGCGCGACCGCCAAGCACATGGAGGCCTCGCTCTCCATCCCCACGGCCACCTCCCAGCGCCAGATTCCCGCCAAGCTCCTCATCGAAAACCGCGCCCTGATCAACGCGCACCTGGCGCGCACCGTCGGCGGCAAGGTCTCCTTCACACACCTCATCGGCTACGCGCTGGTCGAGGCGCTGTGCGAGATGCCCGACCTGAACGTGCGCTACACGCTTGAGGGCGGCAAGCCCGCCGTTGAGCAGCTCGCGCACATCGGCTTCGGCCTGGCCATCGACGTGGCTGACGCGCAGGGGAACCACTCCCTGAAGGTCCCCGTCATCCACGACGCCGACACGCTGACCTTCTCCGAGTTCGTTGATGCCTACCAGGACCTGGTTACACGCGCCCGCAACGCGACGCTGACGACCACCGACTTCCAGGGGGCCTCCGTCACCCTCACCAACCCCGGGACGCTGGGCACCACCACCTCCGTGCCGCGCCTCATGGTCGGCCAGGGACTCATCATCGGCGTGGGTGCTACCGACTACCCGGCGGAATTCCGCGGCGTCTCCCCCAAGCGCCTGGCCAGCCTCGGCATCGGCAAGACGATGTACTTCTCCTCCACCTACGACCACCGCATCATCCAGGGCGCCGCCTCCGGGCGCCTCCTGGGCCTGGTCGACGCGAAGCTGTCGGGCCGCGACGGCTTCTACGAGCGCGTCTTCACGTCCATGCACGTGCCCACGCGCCCCTACTCGTGGGAAGCCGACTACGAATACGATCCTGAGCGCGAAAAAGGTAAGCCCGCGCGCATCGCGGAGATCATCCACGCCTACCGCTCGCGCGGCCACCTGGCCGCCGACACGGACCCGCTGGCCTACCGCGTGCGCCGCCACCCCGACCTGGACATCGCGTCCTACGGCCTGAGCGTGTGGGACCTGGACCGCCCCTTCCCCACCGGAGGCTTCGGCGGCTCCGACCAGATGCTGCTGCGCGACATCCTCACGCGCCTGCACGACACCTACACGCGCACGGTCGGCATCGAATACATGCACATCCAGGACCCCGAGCAGCGCGCCTGGGTCCAGTACCGCATCGAGCGCCCCTACAAGGCCCCCTCCCCCGAGGCGCAGCGCCACATCCTGGACACCCTCATCCGTGCCGAAGCCTTCGAGGAGTTCCTGCAAACCAAATTCATGGGACAAAAGCGCTTCTCGCTCGAGGGCGGCGAGTCCCTGATCCCCCTGCTCGACCACATCCTGGCTGACTCGGCACGCACCGGCATCCACGAGGTCGCCATCGGCATGGCGCACCGCGGCCGACTCAACGTCCTGGCGAACATTGCCGGCAAGTCGTATGCGCAGATCTTCGACGAGTTCGAGGGCAACTACATGCCCAACTCCGTCCAGGGTTCCGGCGACGTCAAGTACCACCTGGGCACCTGGGGCGTCTACTCCCTCGACGATGGCCTGGCCACGAAGGTCTACATGGGCGCTAACCCCTCGCACCTGGAGGCCGCCGACGGTGTCCTGGAGGGCATCGTGCGCGCCAAGCAGGAGCACCTGGGCGACCCGGACCTGCCGATCATCCCGATCCTCATCCACGGCGACGCGGCCTTCATCGGCCAGGGCGTCGTCCAGGAGACCCTCAACCTCTCCCAGCTTGAGGGCTACAAGACCGGCGGCACAATCCACATCATCGTCAACAACCAGATCGGTTTCACGACCGGCCCGACGCAGGGGCGCTCGACCGGCTACGCGACCGACCTGGCCAAGGGCCTACAGGTCCCGATCCTGCACGTGAACGCGGACGACCCCGAGGCCGTCATCCGCTGCGCGCACCTGGCCTTCGAGTACCGCAACGCCTTCCACAAGGACGTCATCATCGACATGGTGTGCTACCGTCGCCGCGGCCACAACGAGGGCGACGACCCGTCGATGACTCAGCCCGTCATGTACTCGCTCATCGACCGTATCCCCTCCACGCGCGCCGTGTACATCCGCGGCCTCGTGGGCCGCGGTCAGCTCACCGAGGACGAGGCCCGCCAGTCCATCGCCCAGTACGAGGCGGAACTGGGGCGCATCCTGGATGAGACCCGCGCGGGCGGTGCCTCCTCGGTGTCCGAGGTAAACCCGGGTAGTCGCACGCACGACCCCGCACTGACCGCCGGCGTCGGCGAGGCCGGCGAGTCTCGCGACGAGGAGTGGACCATGCCGGAATCGCAGATGCCCGGCATCGGCATGATGATCGGCTGGACGTCGGCAGCCCCCGCCGAACAGCTTCGCCGCATCGGTCGCGCCCACGTCCGCTTCCCCGACGGCTTCGAACCCCACCCGAAGCTGCGTCAGCTGTGCGAGCGACGCCTAGAGATGGCGCTGGGCAACAAGCCCATCGACTGGGGCTTCGCGGAGCTCCTGGCGTTTGGCACCCTGCTCATGGAGGGCACCGGCGTGCGACTGTCCGGCGAGGACGTGGCCCGCGCAACCTTCGTCCAGCGCCATGCGGTTCTGCACGACGCTTCCAACGGCCGAGAGTTCACTCCCCTGCGATTCCTGACGGAAAACCAGGCGCGCTTCGACGTGTGGAACTCGCCGCTGAGCGAATACGGCGTGCTGGCCTTCGACTACGGCTACTCGCTGGAGAGCCCCGAGACCCTCACCATCTGGGAGGCACAGTTCGGCGACTTCGCGAACGGCGCTCAGACGGTCATCGACGAGTTCGTCTGCTCGGCGGAGCAGAAATGGGGCCAGCGTTCCTCGCTGGTCATGCTCCTGCCTCACGGCTACGAGGGCCAGGGTCCCGACCACTCGAGCGCACGCATCGAGCGCTACCTGCAGCTGGCCGCTCAGGACAATATGTGGATCGTCCAGCCCTCCACGCCGGCGAATTACTTCCACATGCTGCGCACCCAGGCCTACAAGCGCCCGCGCAAGCCGCTCATCGCGTTCACGCCCAAGCAGCTGCTGCGCCTGTCTGCCGCGGCCTCGCACATCGACGAGTTCACCTCGGGTTCCTTCCAGCCCGTCATCGGCGACACCACGATCACCGACCCGTCGGCGGTCACCCGCGTCCTGCTGTGCACGGGTCGCCTGTACTACGACCTCGCCAAGGAGCGCGCACACCGCGGTGACACGTCGACCGCGATTATCCGCCTGGAGCAGCTCTACCCGCTGCCCGAGGCCGAGGTGGCCGAGGCCCTGGCCCAGTACCCGAATGCGACAGTGACGTGGGTGCAGGACGAGCCACGTAACCAGGGTGCCTGGCCGCACCTGGCACTCAACCTGTTCCCGTCGCTCGGACGCCCCGTGCGCCTGGTGTCGCGCCCCGAATCCGCGACGACGGCAGCCGGACGTGCCTCGCTTCACAAGGAGCAAGCAGCTACCCTTATTGCGCAGGCCTTCGAAGGCTAGCGACCTCCCTGCGCGCGCCCGGTATTCCGGGCGCGCGCAGGCACACCCGGAAAGGACCACCATGCGCATCTGCTTCATCGGCGACGAGCTCGTCGCGGGCGTCGGAGACCCCCGAGGCCTGGGCTGGGTTGGCCGCGTCAACGCTCACTCGACCTTCGACGTGCCCGCCACATTTGACGCTGGCGGTCCCCTCCGAGACAACCAAGCAGATGGCCGCCCGCTGGGAGGCCGAGGTCCTGCCGCGCCTAGCCGACGGAGAACCCCACGGCCTCGTCATCGGGATCGGCCCCGGCGACGTTCCCGCCGGCATCTCCACGGCCCGTTCGCGCCTCAACCTCGCCAACATCACCGACCGCGCGACCTCTCTAGGCATCCCCAGCTTCGTGGTGGGTCCCCCGCCCCTGGCCGGCGTCGACTCCGGTGCCCTCAAAGCGCTGGCCTCCTCCTGCTCCGAGGTGTGCGGGCGCCGCGGGATCCCCTTCGTCGACTGCTACACACCACTGGTCGCCCACGACCAGTGGTTCGAGGACATGGCCGCCTCCATGGCGCGCGGCAAAGACGGCCAGACCCTGCCCGGCCAGGCCGGATACGCGCTCATGGCGTGGATCGTCCAGCATCAGGGATGGTACGAGTGGACGGGCGCAACCCCGACCGACGTCTGAGCACAGGCGAACCCAATTGTCATTATCGTGATGGCTTTGTTCAGCGGTATCTCTACAATCATCGACGAGGCATGCAAGGCGCGTTCCGGCGCAACGTCACTGACCGTCGATGTCTATTGCCACAGCTGGATCGTCGTCGACGCGCGAGTGGAATGAGCGGCACATGACCAAGGAGAAAGCCACCACGCGCGAGAAGCTCCTTATCTGCGCAATCATGATCGCTTTCTTGTCCCTCAATATTGTCCTGGGATCTTTCTTCTCACGCAGCTCATGGTCGCCGGCTGTCGTCACCGCAGCGGCTTCCTATCTGATTGTCTTCATCGTCGTCGCAGCAGCTGCCGGCATCCGAGCCCTGTACAGGGATTGGAAGACGCCTCCCCGCCACGGCCTCGGCCACCCAGCCGCGACACTGCCCGCGAACCTCGCTGGGCCCGCGCCGACGCCCGCCCGCGCCCAACCCAGCAGCCGCGAGCACCCGGCCCCGCCCGCACCACCCGGCAATTTCGCGACCATCGACGGGGCCATCGCCCACGCCCAGCAATCCGGCTTCGCCATCGTCAACCTGTTCACCGCATATACTCCGCTGAGTCGCTTCCGCGACGCCGTGGGTGCCGAAATCATCTACCTGGTTCTCTCCCACATCGCTGAACTCGACAAGTTCGCCTCCATCACAGTGTCCGGCGCCGCAACCGACACCGACTGCACGCTGGCAATCAGAGTCATCAGCACCGAAGCCGACACCCTTGCCCAGCGACCGATGGGCGAGATCCGCGCCCTCGCGGAAAGCCAGGGTGGAACCATGGACACCAACGCCCAGGCAGGCACGTGGACGCTCAGCGTCCATCTGCCGCTTGGTGAGTCACCGCCCGCATAGATGGATGTGTCCGTCTGGCCACGGCCTTGACACCACCAATCCACACGACCAGCGAGACAGCATGAGCAACCAATACCCCTCCCCCAACCCCTCCGATCCGTCCTACCCCAGCCAGGTGCCCCCGTACCAGGGGAACCCGTACCAGGGAGGCGCGTACCCGGGGAACCCGTACCAGGGAGCCGCGTACCCGGGGAACCCGTACCAGGGAGCCGCGTACCCGGGGAACCCGTACCAGGGGAACCCGTACCAGCAGAGCGCGGGAGGCCCCCAGATGCCCACGTCGCCGGTGCCCCAGCCACCCTCGTCTCAGTCATCCGCGTACCGCTCACCTCAGGCACCCGCGTACCCGGCTCCCGGCGTATTCCCGCCCGCCGAGGCGCTGAGCCGCCACCAGATGCCCGCCAGTGCGCCAAACGGACAACAGGCACCTGGCGGGGTGCAAAACGGACAACAGGTGCCCGCCGAGGCGCTGAGCCGCCACCAGATGCCCGCCGGAGCGGTAAGCGGCCAACAGGCACCCACGGCCGAGACGCCCGAGGAGGCAGCACGATTTAAGCGTAAATGGGTCACCTATACCGTCATTTTTCTCATCGCGTTGGTTCCCTTGCTCTTCGTCATCATGATCGGAAACTCCTTTGAGTTCGGCGAGGAGCGACTGTACTGGATCGTTATCACGAGCGCCGTCGAGTTCCTGTTCGCACTCGGATTCTTCCCCTTTTCAGCGGCGGTGCGCCGAGGGATCCGGCAGGTGACCGCGCAGGGCAGGCTCGAGGAGGCGGCGAAACGACGCAACGGCCTGCATCTCTCTGCGCTCATCGCGGTCGTGCTCGCCGGCTACGCGCTCTACAACGGGGTCCCCGCCGCCATGGACGTCGCGGACGGCCAGCAGAGCGTGACCGTCACGTCGTGCAGTTACGAGCAGTACAAAACAGAACAGAGGCGCCGCCGCCATTCGTACACCACCGTGTACGACAACGTCTTTACGTTCACGCTCGATGACGGCACCACCCACCACACGACGCTCGAGCGATACCACGCGGAAGACATCACGCATGAGGGCGGCCTGCCCGGCGTCCTGTACGAGGCCTGCTCCCGCCGTTCGGGATCGGCGTCGTTGAGCATGATGGTCTATCGCAACACCTGGATTATCGTCGAGGCGCGGATCAAATAGGACGACATGCCTTCTCGCCGCGACTCCTTCCTCTCACGCACTGCGGTCGTGGTGTGCGTGGGAAGTCTTGCGGCGGTCGCCTGCGCCGTGATCATTCGAATCGCGTGGATCTCGCGGCCCGGTATCCCCCGTGCGCTCACGGCCAGCGCTGCGATTATCCTCATCTCGCTCATCGGATGTGCCCTCTCTTGTTCGATCCGCTTCGCGGTCCGCGACAGGCGCAGGCGTCACGAGAGACGAGGCCGACACGGGAAGGGTGCTCGACGTCGCGCCATTCCGAGGACTGCCGCGCGACACACCGCAGACATGAACCGACGGCAGCCACCACGACGATCCCCCCCTCGTGAGCACGCCCTTGCCTGACGCCATCCCGCCTGCAACCGACGCTGAGGACAGGGATTTCAGCTACAAGATACTCGTCGTATTCACTCTTGTTGCAGTCGCGATTGCGTTTTTCAGGGAGGGTGATAACCCGGTTCACGGGCCGAACAGGATCAGTTGGCTCGCGATCGTCTACGCTGTTGCATTCCTCATCATGCTCGCGTGCATAGGTGCCATCACCTGGGCGTTTGATCGCTTCGCGAGAGCTGAGCGCGCCGGACAGGTCATGGGCTTTCATGCGCGACTGGCGTACCTGGCGTTGCCCGTCATCATTCTGATTCCCAGCGCCTTCAACACGTTGGCCTACGGAACACCCGTCGCCCTCGACCTGGCCACCGGCCCGCAGGCCGTCACCGTCGCCTCGTGCACCCACACGGAACGCACGGAGTCACGTTCACGAGGCCGCTACGCCGGCAGCTACACCGTGATCATCCATCGTTTCACGATGACCCTAACTGACGGCACGACGCATCACACAAACGTGCGCGACGAATACTTCCGGGATCGCAGCACCATTAACAGGGTCCTCGACGACGCCTGCATCAAGAATCCGGGGACGACTTCCGTCTCCATGAGCGTCTACTACTACTCCTGGGTGATTAATGACGCTCACTTGAATTGAGCCTCACCGCAGCTTCCCCGCGTCTCGTCCACGGCCTCGTCCCTCCCCCCGACGAGGCCGTGGAACGTTCGTGAAACACGCGGCCTCAGCGGCTCCTAAGAATCCCTGTCACGAAGCGAGCACTGCGGTCCAAGGCAGCCACGGCCTCGGGAATGAAGGGGACGGACAAGACGTAGACGTGGAAGCCTCCCGGCTCCACGCGCAGGCGCACGTCCACGCCGGCGCGGGCAGCGGCGCGCGCAAACTCAATCGTGTCGGGCCCCAGGATGTCGGCGTCGCCCTGGAAGATAAGCATTGGCGGCAGCGCGGAAAGGTCGCCGTACAGTGGGCTGACACGCGGATCTGCGGGGTCCAGGTCCCCCGCCCACGCGCGTCCCGCCCACGCCAGCCCGGGTACACGCAGGATCTTGTCGAGGCGCTGCACGTCCGTGATCGCCGGGTTCGTCATCGTGACGTCCACCCACGGCGCATACAGGACGAGGCCGTCCACCTGACGCGCTCCCGTGTCCCGTCGCTGCATCGCCAGAGAAATAGCCAGGCCGCCCCCGGCGGAGTCGCCGAAGAGGATGACTCGGCCGAACTCAGCCTGGGCCTCGTCAATGATGGGCTGGACGACGTCGAATGCGTCGGTCGCCGCGTGTTTGGGGGCGAGCGGGTAGTCAGGAATAATGACGGGCAGGCCCGTGCGGTCGATGAGTCCCTCGACGATACCCCACTGCCCCTCGACCAGCGGATAGATGTAGGCACCGCCGTGCAAGAAGACGAGGACCCCACCCGAGCGCAGGCCCCGCTTGGGGAGCACACGGGTCACGCCGCCGTCGGTGGTCGCCGTGAAGCGGGCGCGCATGCGCGCTGGCATGGGGCTGGGCTGCGGGGCGTGCAGCGCCATCTCGCGCGCCGATTCCTCGCTGTGCAGCGCCGGCGGTGTCATTCCCATGCGAGTGTGGACAAGACGCATCTGGACGGACATTCCAACTCCTTTGTGTGGGCTGCGCCCGTGGCCGTCGCGACCATGTGCACCGAACAGCTACCAGGATACGCCGCGCGGAGTGCGACTTCGTGTGCCCGGAGTGAGGTTCCAACGGATCCCAGCACTCAGGTGGCAGGGCGTGTGCACGTCCAGCGTGAGCCTCACGTGCGGGCTACCGGTGTGGGTCTCACGTGCGGGCTTTCTACGCGGATAGGAAACCAGCACGCGGATAGGTAACGAACACGCGGATAGCTTATTAACCTATCCGCGAGCGCATAACCTATCCGTGAAGGCGCAACCTATCCGCGTCCACAACCCTCAGCGCCATCCACAGGGGTATATGACGTGTCGCTACTATCCACAGGTCCTCGCCGAGCGCTTTTCTGAGCACCGTTTCCGGGAGGACACTGCAGCCATGACACAGATGCCAATCCTCATCACCCTGCCCCCAGAAACGACGTGCCATTGCCCCGATACAACGACAGTTCGCATCATGCGCGGGGTAGGCGCAGTGATCCCCCTCGATGCTGCGTCAGCCGGTCCCTGGGAGGTGTGGGATGCCGTGGCCCGCGCCCGTTTGCACGCCGTCAATGCCTCGCACGAACAAGCACCCGTCTTCGTGGGGACCAGCTGCCTACGTCTCATAGGCATCCACGGGTGGGCCCAGAATCCAACGATCACCATCTATCGCCCCCACCGACGGTGCACCTCGACGTTGCCGTCCTGTTGCGTCGGTTCAACAACTGTTCCAGAAACATCGGTGTCGTGTTCACCGTTCCCTCCCCTCTCCACAACACGCGCCACCGTGGACGGATTGGTCACGGAGCACCCTTACGATGCTCTCGTTCGTTGCGCGCTTCATGAGGACCCTCTGGAAGCATTCGTCCTGGGATGCATGGCACTGAACTCCTGGAGCCATTTCTCCATGTTTCATCAAGACGAATGCCGACAACGCGCCGAGGAAATCCGGACCGACCTCCTCGCGCGACTCGACCGGGCCGGACGGGTACGCGGGTATCGTCGCGCTCGTTCAATACTGTCGGCGATCGATCCGGGTTGCGCCAATGTTGCAGAAGCCGCACTCTTATGGATCGTTCGTTCTATCTGTCCCTTCACAGTTCACACGCAAGTCCACATCGGTGTTCACGGGTATCACTACTATGTCGACCTCCTGATCGAGGATCTCCACATCATCATTGAGTTCGACGGAGTCACGAAACTTGGTGAGACGCGCGATGAATTCGAACAGGCAAAACGTAACTGGGTCATGCGCGACCAAAATCTCCGAGATGCAGGCTGGCAGGTGATCCGAGTCAGTTGGCCCGACTACAATGATTGGGAGGAACTGCGCGTCAGACTGAGCCGTATCCTGGGACCTATGATCCCCACTCCCGAGTTCCGTTTCCTGTGGAAACTGCCCTCGAAACGGTGTGATGGCCCTCTTCGCCGCTTCTACACCAGGACTTCGCGGATAGGAAACCATCACGCGGATAGGTAACGAACACGTGGATAGGAAACCAGCACGCGGATAGGTAACGAACACGCGGATAGCTTATTAACCTATCCACATGCGCATAACCTATCCGCGAAGGCGCAACCTATCCGCGAGCAGACCGTTCAATGACGATGTCCACCGGCCCACCCGCACGCACGGGTGCGCCTTTTCGCCTTGCCAGCACCCTTAGCTGCCGACTGACGGACACCCGCACGCACGGGTGCGCATCCGCAAGCGCCTGAAACGCACTCAGCACAGGGATGCACGGGGCACACTGGGGCACACCGGGGCGCACGCAGGCATACAAAACGCGCCCGGACCGCTGGGTCCGGGCGCGCAACGAAATCGGCTCAGGCGTTAGGACGCTTGCCGTGGTTCGCGCCGTTCTTACGACGATCGCGACGCTTACGACCCCGCTTCGACATGTCATTCTCCTTGGGTTTGTTGTCTAGACTGAAGCATTTTTGCACACATTGGCCTCAACCACCAAGGCACAACGCCACTGCGGCGACGAAGGTCACCGAAAAGCGGCGGCCCGCCCAGGCCTCGTCGAGGCGGGCAAGACCAGCGATGACGCGCTCAGCGCCAGGTGACGGACACGCTTGAAATCGAGGCGACGATGCGGGCACGCAGCGCGGGTGAGGCCTGCTCGGACTCGTAGCAGCCGCGCATGAGAGCACGCACGTGGCGTTCAGCGTCCAGCGCGTCCGTACAGTGCGGGCAGGTGGCGACGTGCTGGATCATGAGGGCGCGGGCACGCCCATCGGGTCCGGGCACGGAGCCGGCGTCGATGAGGTCACTGCGGCGGTCGCATTCCTCGCAGTCGATGAGTTCGTACAGGGCGTCGAGAACGTCCTGACAGGTGATGTGTGCGTTCACTTCGTTCCTCCGATCCCGTATTCCGCGGCGACGTCAGCCAGCGAGGAGCGCAGGTTCTTGCGCGCCCGGTTCAGGCGGCTCATGACGGTCCCCATGGGAACTCCTAGTTCTTCGGCGATTTCCTTGTAGCTCATTCCTTCAACGTCAGCCATGAGGACAACCATCCGGTGTTCCTCCGAGAGCGAATCGAGGGCCTCGCGCAGCTGCGCGGAGGGCAGCGCCTCGAGAGCTTCGACTTCGGCGGACTTGAGGCCGGTCTCCGCGTGGGAGGCGGCGTCGGCCAGCTGCCAGTCCTCGACGGTGTCGGTGGAGGCGCGCTTGGGCGAACGCTGGGCCTTGCGGTAGCTGGTGATGTAGGTGTTCGTCAGGATCCGGTACAGCCAGGCTTTGATGTTGGTGCCGGGCTTGTACTGGTGGAATTTCTGGTAGGCCTTGAGGTAGGTCTCTTGAACCAGGTCCTCCGCGTCGGCTCGGTTGCGGGTCATGCCCAGGGCCGCGCCGAAGAGTTGATCCATGAGGGGCATCGCTTCGTCCATGAAGCGCGCCTGGAGTGCCTCGTCGTCCGGGGTGGACGAGGCGGTGGCCGGGTCGTGTGTCTGCGGCGTCGGTTGGGGGGTTGTTGTGTCCATCGCTTCCCAGGGTAGTCGTGCCCACGGTGGGCGCGACTGAATGGGAGGGACGGGCGATCATACTGAGGGCAACGCCTCACGTCCAACTTTATTCCACAACCCTCACACCATGTGTGTTACACCACTTTCAACCTGCTGTTTGGAGGCGGCCGGGCCGTTCGGCTTCCCCCGGGGGCCAAGGTATCGAACAATAGGGGTTATGAATCTGCTGCGCGTTGTTGCCCGTCCCTTGCTCGCTGCCCCGTTCATTGCCGATGGGGTCGATGCTTTGAGGCATCCCTATGAACACGTGGAGCACGCGGCGAGCGTGCGTCCCCTCATTAATAAGGCGACCGGCGCGGTCGGCTTGGAGCCGCTGACGGATGAGCAGCTGGCCCTCGCCACCCGCGTGACGGGCGCGGTCACGGTGCTCGCTGGCCTGCGTTTTGCGACCGGTCGTCACCCTCGTAGCGCGGCTCTGTGCCTGGCCGCAATTGGTGCACCGATGGCGCTCGTGCACATGCCGACCCCCGGTGCTATGCGCAAGCTGCCGAAGGATCACGCCAAGTACCTGCGCGCCCGCGCGTTGGGCAAGCTGGGCCTCGTGGGCGGCGTCCTCATCGCGTCGACGGACCGCGTCGGCCAGCCTTCAGCCCTCGTCGCTCGTGCGATGCGCCGAGATCAGCGCCGCGCGATCGCTGCGGCCGAGGCCGCGGTCGCGGAGCGCCTGAGCGGCACCGCTTCGTGAGCGCGCCCTGGCCCGCTCCCCTGGCTGCCTTCCCCGTGGACGCCACGGTTGAGGTGCCGGGTTCGAAGTCGATCACGGCGCGCGCCCTCTACCTGGCGGCCGTCGCCGATTCCCCTTCCCTGATCAGGGGTGCTCTGGATGCGCGCGACACGCGCCTGTTCGCGGCCGCCCTGGAGGTGATGGGCGCACGCGTCGAAGACGAGGGCGCGGGAGTCTTGCGCGTCACACCTATGTCGCTGCCGCCCCGAGGCGGTCGCATCGAGTGCGGTCTGGCCGGGACGGTCATGCGTTTCCTGCCTCCGCTGGCAGCTCTCTCTCCCGAGGAGACGCTCTTCGATGGGGACGAGCAGGCCTACGCGCGCCCGCTCGGCCCGCTCCTGGACGCGCTGGTACGTATGGGCGCAACCGTCACCTATCACGGGGAGCGCGGGCACCTGCCTTTCACGATCCGGGGCCCGATCCACACGCCGCTCGGCGCGCAGGCTTGGGTAGACTCCTCGTCTTCCTCGCAGTTCCTCTCCGCGTTGTTGCTCGTCTCGCCCCTCGTGGGCGATCCCCTCTTCGTGTCGGCTCCGGGCATCGTCCCCTCGATGCCGCATGTGGAGATGACTCTCGCGTCCCTCGCTGGCGCGGGCATTGACCTGGAGGTCGTGGACGAGGACCGCGCGGACCTCGCGACGTGGCACATCTTCCCGTCGCGCCCGCGCGGCGGCGACATCACCGTCGAACCCGACCTGTCCAATGCCGTCCCCTTCCTGGCGGCCGCGATGGTGACGGGCGGGCGCGTGCGGATCCCAGCGTGGCCGGGGGCGACGACGCAGGCGGGAGACGCCTGGCGGGCGCTGCTGGGGCACATGGGCGCGACCATCACGCTGGACGAGGAGGGCCTGACCCTGACGGGTCCAGGTGCCGGCAACTACCCGGGCATCAACGCAACCATGGCCGAGGTCGGCGAGCTGACCCCCACCCTGGCCGCGATCTGCGCCTACGCCTCGAGCCCATCGCACCTGAGCGGCATCGCCCACCTGCGCGGACACGAGACCGACCGCCTGGCTGCCCTGGCCGCCGAGATCAACCGCGCGGGCGGGCAGGCCGAAGAGACCGAGGACGGCCTGATCATCACGCCGCGCCCGCTCCACGCCGCGCAGATTCGTTCCTACGCGGACCACCGTATGGCGACCTTCGGCGCGATCCTGGGCCTGGCGACCCCCGGCATCACGGTCGACGACATCGCCTGCACATCTAAGACTCTGCCGACTTTCGAGGCCATGTGGGCCTCGCTCGTGAGCGCCGACGGTCAGGGGTCCGCCCAGGCCGCCACGGCCTCGTCGAAGGAGGAGGAGCAGTGATGGCGCGGCGCGACACCGGAACCGACGACCCGCGCGTGCGCGTGCGCGCCGGCAAGGGTTCGCGCCCGCGCACGAAGGACCGCCCCGACTGGTCCTCCAAGCCGCTGGGCCGCGTCATCGGCATTGACCGCGGCCGCTACCAGGTGAGCCTGGAGACGGACGGCACCCGCGTGGTGGCCGTGCGCGCCCGCGAGCTGGGACGCGGATCCGTCATCATGGGCGACCGCGTGCGCCTGACCGGCGACCTGTCGGGGCGCCCCGACACGCTCGCGCGCATCGTCGCCGTCGAGGAACGATCCTCGGTGCTGCGCCGCTCCCTCGAGGACGCGCCGGATCAGCGCGGTGAGAAGGCAATCGTCGCGAACGCGGACACCATGTGCATCGTCGTGGCGCTGGCGGATCCGCCGCCGCGCACGGGTATGATCGACCGCTGCCTGGTCGCCGCCTACGAGGCGGGCCTGGCCCCCATCCTCGTGCTGACGAAGGCAGACCTGGCCAGCGCGGACGAGCTGATCGCCGCCTACCAGGACTTCGACGTGCGCGTCGTGCTCACAAGCGCCGAGGCCGGGGAGGCCGACCCGGGCGTCGCCGAGCTGCGGACCCTGCTGGCCGGCCACTGGTCGGTGCTGGTGGGGCATTCGGGGGTCGGTAAGTCCACGCTCATCAACCTGCTGGTGCCAGGCGCGGGCCGCGCGACGGGCCACGTGAACGAGGTGACGGGACGCGGGCGCCACACCTCTACGTCCTCGGAGGCCTTCGAGCTGGAGGCAGGCGGCTGGATCGTGGATACGCCCGGCGTGCGATCCTTCGGCCTGGGGCACGTGAGCGTCGCCGACGTTCTCGGGGTCTTCCCGGACGTCGCCGACGCAGCGTCCTGGTGCCTGCCGCTGTGCTCGCACGACGAGGAGGAACCCTCGTGCGCGCTGGGCGCTTACGCGCGCGCCACCGGTCCCTTCGCCATCAACGAGGCCGGAGACAGCGACGCTGATCAGGTGCGACATGGGCGCACTTCCCGCGTGGCGTCGGTGCGCAGGCTTCTCGAGGCCGTGGCAACGGCGGAGGCCGCCAGCAAGGCCGCGCGATAATGCCCGCTATCGCCTGCTCACGGACATAGCGCGGCGGCAGGACGCGCACGACAGAAGCACCATGTGACACATTAGCCACTCATTCTGGTTGACACGTCGCTCACAACACCAACAATGAGAATGTAGCGACGAGCGCTACACCCGTTTCACGAGGAAGTGATCGTCGTGTCAAACTCCCACCATCGCGCGACTACTCCGGCTCCGTCAGCACCGAGCCACGGCGAGATGATGCTGCGCTACATCTTCCTCGTCGTCCTGATCCTCCTGGCAATCGTCTCGATTGGAAGTGCCTTCATCTGGGATGACGCGGGAACGACCGACTACATCATCGCTATTTCAGCCGCCCTGCTGGCCAACCAGATGCCCGGATCGACGCGAACGCTGGCACCAACCAGCATGCGGCCTTCGCCGCGCACCTATGAGCACATCGGACTCGCGTGCGCGTCGGTATCCATCCTCGCCACCCTCATCGGGTCGGTGACCGCCACGGATACCACGGCCTCGTCCATCACGATCCCGTGGATCATCGCCACGCTCGCGCTGCTGGCGACGATCTGCATCTCCGTCGCAATCATGGTCGTGAAGGGCCGACAGCACCGAGACACACCTCCTCCCCCGGCGAGCTAGCGCCGAGGGAGGGCGGTCGCATCAGCGCTGGAAGCGGCTCACGAAGTTACGCAGAATGATGCGCGAGGGGTCTGTGTCCACGGTCGCGACCTGGGCGCGGATGGCCTCGGCCTTCTCAGCCGGGTAGTAGCGCCCCGCGTACTGGTCGATGCGGATGTTCACGCCGTCCAAGTCCATCTCGGGGTGGAACTGAGTCGCCCACGCGGCCTCGCCGACGCGCACCATCTGGATCGGGGTATCATCCCCGGCCAGGAGGACCTGCATGCCGGGGGCCAGCTCGCGCACGGCCTCGTGGTGGCCGACGTAGGAGTAGAAGCGGTCGGGCGTACCCTCAAGGAGCGGGTCCTCACGGCCCGCGTCGGTCTTCGTCAGCGCGATACCGCTGATTTCCTCGCCGTGGTGGGTGTCGATGACGCCGCCCAGGTGCAGGGTGAGGGTACCTAGCCCGTAGCACAGGCCCAAGACCGGGAAGGATTCGCCCAGCGCCCGGTCGTAGAAGGAACGCAGCCAGGCCTCGGCGCGCACCTGGCGCTCTTCCTTCACGTGGTCGTCCGCGTTCGCGTCCCATGGGGACCCGCACACGAACGCACCCGAGTAATTAGACAGGTCGAGGTCGGGCAGCTCTCTCTCGATGCGCACCTGGTGGACCTGGTCGGAGGTCAGTCCCGAGAAACGCGGCAGGTCAGCGCTTTCCGAGGCCAGCACGGGGCCGTCGTCGCGCGAGGTCAGCATGAGGAAGGGCTTTGTCATGTCCACCATGCTATCGGCTGGGAGCAAAGGCGCAGCTCATGTCCACTCTCCAAGCGTGTGTGACGGACGCAGATGTGGGCGGTCTCTGCCACACTGGTGGCATGCTGATTCTGCACACCTCCGACTGGCATTTGGGACGCACCTTGCACGGCGTGTCTCTGGGCGAGAGCGCGGACGCGTTTATCGACTGGCTGGTCGCCCTCGTACGTGAGCGCGGCGTGGACGCCGTCCTCATCTCGGGTGACGTGTTCGACCGCGCAGTTCCACCCGTGGATGCGCTCGCACGGATGCGCCGCGCCCTGCGCGAGCTAACCACGCTCACGACGGTCATCCTGACGTCGGGTAACCACGACGGGGCCGCGCGCCTGGGGCTGTTCGCCGACATGCTCACCCCCTCGTTGCACGTGGTGACGGATCCGGAGGCGATCGGCAGGCCGGTCGAGGCCGGGGGCGCGCTCGTGTACCCAATGCCCTACCTGGAGCCCGACCTCGTGCGTCAGTTACTGTCGGACCTGGAGCCTGAGGGAGAATCCGGCCTGCCCGCTCCCCTTCCCCGCTCCCACCAGGCGGTCCTGGCGGCGGCCCTGCGCCGGGTGCGCGCGGACCTCGCGGCTCGGCGGCACACGGGCGACGAACGCCCGGCCATCGCGATGCCGCACGCCTTCGTGACGGGTGCCCAGCCCTCGGACTCCGAGCGCGACATCCAGGTGGGCGGTGTGCCCTCCGTGTCGGCCGATCTGTTCGACACGCTCGGGGCCGAGACACCCCTGACCCACGGACTCGACTACGTGGCGGCCGGGCACTTGCACCGCCCGCAGAACATCTCGGGGGCCGCGGTCCCGATCCGCTACGCGGGCTCGCCCATCGCGTATTCCTTCTCCGAGGCCGGGACCACCAAGTCCGTCACCCTCGTGACCACGGACGCCACCTCGATCACCGATATCGAGGTGGTGCCCATCCCGACGCTGCGCGCCATTGCAGTACTTGAGGGGACCATGGAGGAACTACTCACCGATCCCGATCAGGCCGCCACGGCCTCGTACGTGTCGATCACGGTCACGGACAGTGCCCGCCCCGAGCGCATGGTGGCGCGTATCCGCGACATCTACCCGCACGCCCTCGTCGTCGTGCACCGCCCCTCCCAGGCGCCCTCGCTCACGCCCGCGATGACCGTGCGCGCCTCGCGGGATCCGCGCGAGGTCACGGAGGAGTTTTACGAGGCCGTGGGCGGTCGGGTGCTCAGCCCACAGGAGCGCGCGCTCGCCCTGGACGTGTGGGCGCAGCTTCGAGGAAAGGACATGCAGTGAAAATCCGCTGGCTACGCATGACGGGAATCGGTCCCTTCGCTGGGGCACACACGGTCGACTTCTCCGCCTTCGACGAATCGGGGCTCTTCCTGCTCGAGGGTCCCACGGGCGCGGGTAAGTCCACGCTCATCGACGCCATCACCTTCGCCCTGTACGGGGACGTGGCGCGCACGAAGGACGCGTCGAAGGACCGCCTGCGCTCCAACCACATCTCGGATTCAGATCCGTCGGAGGCAGACCTGGTCTTCGAGGTGGCGACGGGCATCTACCGGGTGACGCGCACCCCGGCGTACACGCCGGCGGGCAAGAAGTCGCAGCGCAATTCGAAGTCGACGCTCACACGGGTCGTGGAGGATCCGGACGCGCCGGACGGATGGCGCACGGTCGAAGCAATCGCGTCGGGTCCGCGCGACGTGGGCTCCGAGATTCCGGCAATCGTGGGCCTGGATAAGGACCAGTTCCTCCAGACGATCGTGCTGCCGCAGGGCAAGTTCTCCCAGTTCCTCACCGCCACCTCGAATGATCGCGAGCAGATCCTGCGCGACATTTTCGACACGCAGATCTACTCCGACTTCACGAAGGCTCTCGTCGATGCGGCAGCCTCGTCGAAGCGCAGCATCGAGGAGCGGCGCGTGGCCGCCGTCGGAGCATGTGAGCGCATGCGGTCCCTGGGCAGTGCCCTGAGCGAGGACGCGCACACGGACGGGTCGGCTCCCGACGAGCGCGCAACCAGTGACCAGGATGGCGACCAGCTGGACGCGGGCGCGGAGGATTCGAGCGCAGTGCGGCGTTGGGCCGAGCAGGCCTGTGTTCGCGCGCGCGAGGCGCACGAGCAGACCCTGCACGTCGCTCAGGTGTCCAGTGCGGCCGCTCGCGAGGCCTCCCACGCCCTGTCCGAGGGGCGTGCTCTGGCGCAGGGACAGGCCGAGCACGCTCGCCTGAGTGAGCGTCTGGAGGCACTCGTGGCGGCTGAGCAGAGTGTGCTCGCCGATGCTCAGCGCGCGGCCGACGCCCGCCGAGCGCTGGCTGTCGCTCCCTATGCCTCCGCCCAGGAGAAGGCGCTCACGCGCCTGGAGAGGGCCTGCGACCAGGTCTTGGCGCTCTCCTCCGGTCTCGGCGAGGCAGCCTCCGTCATCCCAGAGTCTCTCACGCCCGAGGCCGTGGCTGATCTCGGCGAGCGGGCGCAGGGTCTGCGCGACGAGGCGACGCGCACGCGCGGCGCTCTCGAGGAGGCCCTGGCCGTCGAGCGCTCGCTGCCCGAGGCGCGCGCGCAGATCGAGTCGCTGCGCTCCCAGCATGAAGCGGCGTCGGCGCGCGTCTCCTCGATCGAAGCCGAGCGCGAGGCGCTGCCCCTGCGCATCGAGCAAGCAACCGAGGCCCTGCGCCTCATGCGGGCAGACGCCGACACACTGCCTGAGGCCGCGTCCGCGCTGCGCGCCATCAACGAGCGCGTGGATGCCTCCATGCAGGCAGACCTGCTGCGCTCGGCCCTTCTCGGCGCATCGGACGAGCTTCGCGAGGCCACCGTCGCTGCGAAGCTCGCGAACGCCGCAGCAGCGGACGGCCATGACCTGTGGATTGCGCAGAGCGCATCGGCCCTCGCGCGCGAGCTCGAGGAGGACACGCCGTGTCCCGTGTGTGGATCCACCGTTCACCCCGCTCCCGCACCGGCTACGGACAGGGAGATCACGCGCGAGCAGGTCGCCGAACTCGACCAAGTGCGCGACCGCGCGGAGAACGCACTGCGAGACGCGCGGGCGCGCCACCAGGACCTCGTGCGGCGTATCGCCCAGCTCAACGAGGTGGCTGGTGCCCCCACGCCGACGCTCGAGACTGAGCGGGATCGGGCCGTCGAACTCGTTGCGAAGCTCGAGGCTCTCGGCCCGCAGATCACCGAGATCGAGGCGGCCCTCGCGCAGGAGCGCACCCGCCTCGACGGTCTGACGGATGCCCTCGCGGCCGCCCGCGAAAAGGCCGCGTCGCTGGCCTCGACACTCGAGGAACGCAGGGTCGCGCTGGCGCAGGCGGTCGAGCGCGTGGAGGCGGAACGTTCCACCTTCGAGTCTCTGGACGCGCGCGCCGCACAGCTGAAGCAGGACGCGTCGCGCGCGTCCCAGGTCGTGCGTGCGTGCGCCGACTGGGAGCAGGCCAGCGAGTCTGATCGCGAGGCACGCGCGGCCCTCACCCAGGCCCTAGAAGCCCAGGGGCTAGAGGCCGACTCCTGGCGTTCCTTCCTGCTGGAAGAACGCGACGTCGCGGCGCTTGAAGCGCGCGTCAGCGCCCACGAACGCGAGATCTTCGCGGTACGCGAGGCCCTTGCGTCGGAGCGCCTGACCCGCGCGGCATCAGCCCCAGCGCCGGACCTCGAGGCTCTCGCCGATGCCTCCCGCAAGGCCGACGAGGACGCCGCTTCCGCCGCCCGGGCCTCGGGTAAGCTCGAGCAGCACTGCGCGCAGATCGAGGCCTCTCGCGTCTCCCTGGAGCAGGCGTTGGACGCGCTCGCGCAGGCCCGAGAGCAGGCGGGTCCCATCCGTCGCCTCGCGGACATCGCGGCAGCATCCAGCCCGGACAACCTCGCGGCCACGCCGCTGTCAGCATGGGTGCTCATTTCTCGGCTCGAGGACGTGCTCGCAGCCGCGAATCCTCGCCTGGAGCGTATCTCGTCGGGACGCTACCAGCTCGTGGCCGTACCCGACGACGGCACCTCCTCACGCAAGTCGGGTCTCGGCCTGGCGATCGTCGACCACGACACGGAGGCCACGCGCAGCCCTCGCACGCTGTCGGGCGGGGAAACCTTCTACACGTCCCTGGCGCTCGCGCTCGGCCTGGCGGATGTCGTGACAGCCGAGGCCGGAGGGGTTGAGCTGCGCACAATGTTTATCGACGAGGGCTTCGGGTCGCTGGACTCGCACACCCTCGCGCTCGTCATGGAGCAGCTGCAGGCGCTGCGCAGCGCGGGCCGCACGGTCGGCGTCATCTCGCACGTTGAAGAGATGGCCACGCAGATCGCGGACCAAATCCAGGTGCGTCCCCTCGAGGAGGGTGGCTCGACGCTGCGGGTGCGCGCGTAGGGATCGGACGTCTGCGGGCATCGATCCGCGAGGCGACGGCTTCGCGCGGTCGGCGCCGACGTAGCGCGCCGCGCGGGAGCACCCCGTGCGGCGGTCGTCAGCCCTTGTGCAGCGCCAGGACATCCGGGCGCTCGGAGCGGTCGAACCACGCCAGGGAGAACTCCCACAGGGCGGCCACGGCCTCGTCGGCACCCTCCTGCGTGTCGGCCTCCAGGACGGCGCTGACCGCCGAGGCTGCGTCGGGCAAGTCCACGAGGATCGCGGCTACGTCCGACCACGTGTACTCGAAGGAGGGCGCGGTGAAAATGTGGGGTTCGACCTCGTCGCCGGGGGTCAGCGTCGTCGACGTAGGCGTGTCCACCGCCAGGACGACGCGGGCAGGCAGCGCCCCGTCGGTCTCTCGGGCCAGCTCCAGGGAGGACAGAGCGGCCTCGGTGATGGCGTCGTCCTCGAGGACCTCAACGTCCTCGCCGCTCATCGCGGCGTCGGGCACGGCAACCACGCCGACGCGTACGGGCGGCAGGAGGACGGACAGCTCGGACAGGACGGCGGGAACGTAGACGCGCATGGTCACAGTGTAGGCACCCACTGGGCCACAATCGCTTCCAACGCGTCGGCGGCGACGCAACGAGTTCCGTTTTCTCCCAGCGCTTTGGCGCGCAGGGAGGCTCGCGCCACTCCGGGGTCCTCGTTGACGGTGTGGAAGATGCGCCCCGGCATGAACGCGCCGATGGCAGCCTGCAGCGCGGCCACAGGGCGCGGTCCAATCGCATCCGCGTTGACGCGGTTCACGATGACGTCGACGGGGATGTCGCGTCCCTGCTCGTCCCACCAGCGCGCCAGGAAGGACAGGCGGTTGATGCCGACGATATCGGCGCGCGCAGCGATCACCAGGCGGTCCACGCGCTCCAGGACGCCGAGGGCGACGTCGTCGCGATTCGCACCGCGCGTTGCTTTTTCCAGGGAAGTCGCCGCGACGTCCACGACCGTGTAGCGGGAGCATAGCCGGGCCGCGCCGAGGATCGCTTCGATGCTCGTCCGGCTGACCTCGCGCCAGCGATGCGGGGTGACCAGGCCGGTCACGATCCGAAGATTGTCGGAGCGGCGCACGGACGCGCCCACGACGTCCTCGGGGGTCAGTGGCCCGCGCGAAGCGGTGCGCGCCAGGACGGAGAGCCCCGAGGCGTGGACCGGCAGGCCAAGCAGGTGGGCAATCGTCGGATTCGTGGTGTCAGCGTCAATGAGGAGGGTGGGCGCGTGCGTGGCGAAGGCGGTCGCGATACCCGCCGCCAGGGTCGTGCGCCCCGGCGCTCCGGAGGTCCCCCACACCGCCAGGACGGAGCCGGGTCGCGTGGGTTCGGGCGGGGGCGGCGGGGCCGAGGCCATGGTTGGGTTCGGCCGACGCGCGCGGGTCGCTGCGATGAGGGAGTTAACGACCTGGTCGGGGCTGCCGGGGGCTGCTACCGAGGCAACACCGAGGGTCCGGAGCCGCGAGCGCTCCTCGTGCGGTGCGAGGGCGACGACCGACATTCCGACTGAGCGCAAGGAGGCGAGGGCATCGGACGTCAGGTCGGGGTCGGCACCGTCGATGACCGCGAGATCCGCGATTCCGGCGCGCGCGGCGGCGATCACCTCGGCCAGGTCGGCGCAGCGCCGGACGATAGCCAGGCAGTCAGAGCGTGACTGGATCGCCTGGATTATAGGTGCTTCCCAGCGCTGATCGGCCAGGATGACGACTCCGTGGACGGCGCTCACGAGGCCCCCACCGGGACGGCGGCCAGCTGTTCATTCGAGGTCTGCGCGGCCAGAAGTTCGGGCAGGGATTGGGCGTTGGCCATGATTTCGATGCGCGTGCCCCGATGAGTCCCGGAGGTCGAGGAGTCGACCGAGCGTACGAAGGTGAACGTCCCCTCGATTTCGCGGGCCTTCGCCTCACCACCCGCGGGCGAGCGGGACGAGACGCTCCACAGTCGGATGGCAGTCCCATCGGCCACTCCGTCGGGAAGTCCTGCGTTCACGGTGAGGGCGACGCGGACCATGCCGTCCGGGTCCTGGGGGCCAGCTGTACCGTCCGGCGCGAGGTCGGCGCGCATGACGAGCTGACCCGGGGTGAGCATGCGCGTGGCACGGCTGCCCAGGGGCGTATCCGCCGTCGGCGCGTAGACGGTGGTGTCGACGTGGACGGAGACTTCACGAACGTTGTCAGCCGTGAGTGCTTCGCCGGGGGCGATGCTGGTCGTCACCGTGTAGACGCGGGTTCCTCCCCGGAGGAATCCGCCAAGGACACTGAAGGCGATCACAGACGCGATGATGAGGACCACGCCGATTATGAATCGACGGTCCATCTTTCCGGGGGCGCGCGCAGGAATCGACGCTGAAGCTGAGACGCGTTTCACCCCTCCATAATGCATCGTTCTGACAAAAAGCGGTAGGTTGTTCAATATCTATTGAGATCAACCAGCCCTATCAACCAATCGAGAGACAAAAAAATTGCTGACTCAAACGATTTAAACGAAACGAACTCAACTGATACCATGTTGCCATGGCAACACGATTCCTCACTCTCGCTGACGTCGCCGAGACCCTGAATCTCACTATGTCAGCAACCCGCGCCCTCGTTTCCTCCGGCGAACTGCCCGCCATTCAGGTGGGAGGCAAGCATGTCTGGCGGATCGAAGAATCCGTCTTGGAGCAGTTTATCCAGGACCAGTACACTGCGACACGCGAACGCCAGAAGGCGGAACGCGCTCAGTAGTCGGGTGACCAACGCTGGCCAAGCACGCGGAGTCGACGAAGCCCCGCCAACGCCAGCGACACGGTCTGCCCGCACGCATCATCACGACCGTCATAGCCGATGGTCGCACCACTGAGGGCGACGTCGACGTGGTCCGCATAGACCGCGTCGATGCCCCCCCCGATGGTCTCCACAGTCCGAGTCAATGGCAACATCGACGCCGCGGGCACTCAGCTCACGCAGGACATGCCCGACACCAACGCCGCCACGGATTGACGATTCGCGCGCGACGCTGCGCCCCAGCGGCCACGCACCGACGATAGCTGAGAGCATGACCAGGGCATCACCGGTCACGCCACGGAGCAGCACCCACGAGCGCGTCGAGTCGAGCACCTCGCCCACGACCACGCTCCCTCCGCGCAGGCAGAGGTTGACGAGGCCGTCAGCCCCCGCCAGCCGCGCGGACAGCGTGACAGAGGCACGTTCGGCATCGGTTAACTCATCGATCAGCTCTTCCAGCTCGCGACTACGCACCTCATCGAAGCGCGCCTCGAGTTCATCCATGAACGCATGCATATCCATGCCCCAACCATGCCACATTCTCGTGCGTTACACATCACATTCTGATGATATTGATTGATATCGATTGACATCCATTCGTACGAAGTGCACAGTAATCACTATCGAATCCGTCCACTCGATGAAGAGTTCCTCATGACTTATGATTCAGACTCCCCGACGGGACAGGCGTACCTGACCGATGCCATCCTGTGGCTCGTGGGAACGCCCCTGGCAATCCTCGACGTGCTCTACCTCGCCTATGGCGCACCGCCCATCACGCCGAACGCACCTGAGACGCTTGTCGTCTGGGCTCTCGGTCTCATCGCCCTGGCTCTCCTCGCATGGAATCTCCTCTTCTCCGCCTGCGCGCACCTGGCGACGCTGCGCCATATCCCCGATCCCCTGCGCCGGGCCGCGCACCTACTCGTCTCTCGTTTCGGCACCCGTCTCTCTCGATCCCTGCTCGCGCGGGCGGGAGCCGGCGCCCTCATTGGATCCGCCCTCGTCACATCCATTCCGCTGGGAGGCGCACTGGCCGCACCGCAGGACACGGGGCCAAGGGGCGTATCCCTGACATGGGCAGACTCCCCTGAAACCGCTGCCCACACATCCCCCGAGGCCTCCCCAAGCACGAGCGCCGACGCAGGAAGCAGCACCGCTCAGGACACGGACACACCAGGAGCCTCACTCACCTGGGCGGACACTCCCACCTCGACGCTCGCGACGTCGCCAGGAAGCACGGAGGCAACCCCCGCCTCGCCCCCAGGACTCACGGAGACGCGCGACCCAGGCGATGCCCCATCGCCTCCCGAGGTACCCGACCCAGCACTCGCATCCCGAGCCACCACCGACATGCCCGAGACGGTGACGGTCGCCCCCGGCGACTCGCTCTGGTCCATCGCCGCCTCCTTGCAACCAGGCTCCGACGACGCACACATCACCCACATGTGGCGGGCCATCCACGCAGCCAACGCGCACGCCATCCCCAACCCTTCACTCATCTACCCCGGACAAACCCTCACCATTCCCCAGGACCAGCCATGAGCACACACATTGCACCCAGGCCTCGTTCACTCCCCCAGCCCGCCTCCCGCGCCCGCTCGGGACCCACCCCCTCTCGGCCCACCTCTTCCTCGCCTTTTCGATGGAACTCACAACGCTCACTCTCGCAGACATACCGGCCCCGCGTCGCCAGCCTGCCCGACGCCGCCCCCACCCAGGCGGAGCTTCCCGATCCCCGCGCCTGGGCAGCCACGCTCGCACGTGCCATCGTTGAGGTCGTCACGGGTGCCCGCCAGGCACCCCAGCTGCGCCGGTGGCTCCTGCCCGACCTCTACACGGCCCTCACCAATATCCACCTCTCCCCCCGCGCCCGGGGCGCGAGCGCGATCCACGTGCGCGTATGCTCCATCGACGCCCAGCACACCGAGGCCGCCGTCATCGTCGCCACCGCCGCACGCATCTACGCCCTAGCCCTGCGCCTCGAGGAATACCGTGGGCGCTGGATGGCCACCGCCCTCGAACTCGCCTGAGCAACGCCGCGCAGACGATAAACGGGTGAGGGGACTCCCGCAGGAACCCCCTCACCCATCATCAATGCTCAGCGGCGGCGGCGCCTCTTGGCGACCGCACGGCGCTCCGCGCGATTACCACTCGCCGACGACGAGGCCGACTCCCCCTCGGCAGAGCTGTAGCTCACGCGGCTCGGAGCCTTCTCGCGACCCACGTTGCCCATGACGGAGCGGGCATGCGCCACAGCCTCGCGCGCCGCCTCAGAAGCGGCGGATTCGGCGGCGGCCACTTCCTCGACGCTGGGCTCAGTATCCTCCACAGAAGCGGACCGGGCGCTCTGCGCCGAGGCCACGGACGCGCGAGTGATCGAGCCGCCTGCCTCTTCCTCAGCGGCAGCCAGGGCGCGCTCGAACTGCTTGGCGTAGGAGAACACCTGCTGGACGGACTCCTCGCGGATACGCTCAACCATCGCCTGGAACATCTGAGCGCCCTCGTCCTTGTACTCGACGAGCGGGTCACGCTGACCCATCGCACGCAGGCCGATGCCCTCCTTCAGGTAATCCATCTCGTAGAGATGCTCGCGCCACAGGCGGTCCACCACGGAGATAACGACGCGGCGCTCGAGCGTACGCATGGGTTCCTCGCCCAACTGCGCCTGCGCCAGCGGGTTGGCGTTCATACGATCCTCGGTGTCCGCGTAGACGGCGTGGATGTCGCCAACCAGCTCATTGACAAGGTCGTCGCGGATCAGGGAGTGCTTGCCACCGTGCTCCTCCTCGACCTCTTCGATGGTGACCGACGGCGGGTAGTAGCCGCGCAGGTTCTCCCACAGGGCACGAAGATCCCATTCGCCGACCGGCTTGTCGGCCACGGCCTCGTCCACCAGGCCCGTGACGAGGGACTCCATGAAGGAGCGCAACTGCGGCCCCATGTCCTCGCCCTCCAAGACCCTGCGGCGCTCGCCGTAGATGGTCTCGCGCTGACCCGTCATGACGTCGTCATACTTCAGGACGTTCTTACGGATCTCGAAATTGCGTGCCTCCACCTGGTGCTGAGCCGATTGGATAGAACGCGACACGATGCGGTTCTCCAGGGGCAGGTCCTCCGGGTAGGCACCCGACGCCATGATGCGCTGGGCCATGCCCGAGTTGAACAGGCGCATCAAGTCGTCTTCCATCGACAGGTAGAAGCGGGACTCGCCCGGATCGCCCTGACGGCCAGAGCGGCCGCGCAGCTGGTTGTCGATACGACGCGACTCGTGGCGCTCCGAACCAAGCACGTACAGGCCGCCCAGCTCACGCACCTCCTCGCGCTCAGCCTTGACGGCCTCCTCCGCGTCCTTAAGGGCCACGGGCCACGCCTCGCGGTACTCCTCCGGGTCTGCTTTCGGGTCCAGGCCCTCGGCAGCCAAGTTCTTCTGCGCGATGACCTCCGAGTTACCGCCCAGCATGATGTCGGTACCACGGCCGGCCATGTTCGTGGCCACCGTGACCGCGCCCTTGCGACCCGCCATCGCGACGACCTCGGCCTCGCGGGCGTGCTGCTTGGCGTTGAGTACCTCGTGCGGGATGTGCTTCTTCTTGAGCATCTGAGAGAGCAGCTCGGACTTTTCGACCGAGGCGGTACCGATGAGGACGGGCTGGCCGGCCTCGTGACGCTTGACAACGTCCTCGATGATCGCGTTGAGCTTGCCCTTCTCCGTCGGGTAGACGAGGTCGGGCTGGTCCTTGCGGATCATCGGCTTGTTCGTGGGGATCGGGACGACGTCGATCTTGTAGGTCGAGGCAAACTCGGCGGCCTCGGTCTCGGCCGTACCGGTCATGCCCGAGCGCGACCCCTCGGGGTAGAGGCGGAAGTAGTTCTGCAGCGTGATCGTGGCCAGCGTCTGGTTCTCGGCCTTAATCTCCACGCCTTCCTTGGCCTCAATCGCCTGGTGCATGCCGTCGTTGTAGCGGCGGCCCGGCAGGACGCGACCCGTGTGCTCGTCGACGATGAGGACCTCACCGGCGTCCACGATGTAGTCGCGATCCCTGAAGAACAGCTCCTTCGCGCGGATCGCGTTGTTGAGGAAGCCGATCAGCGGGGTGTTCGCAGCCTCGTACAGGTTCTCCACGCCCAGCTGGTCCTCGACCTTGTCGATGCCCGGCTCCAGGATGCCGACAGTCTTCTTCTTCTCGTCGACCTCGTAGTCCTCGTCGCGCGTGAGGAGACGCGCGATGCGCGCAAACTCGATGTACCAGCGATTCAGGTCGCCGTCTGCGGGACCCGAGATGATGAGGGGGGTACGGGCCTCGTCAATGAGAATCGAGTCGACCTCATCGACGATGACGAAGGCATGGCCGCGCTGGACCATATCCTCGGGCACCTGCGCCATGTTGTCACGCAGGTAGTCGAAGCCGAACTCGTTATTCGTACCATAGGTAATGTCGCAGTCGTACATCTCGCGGCGCTCAGCCGGCGTCTGCCCCACCAGGATGCAGCCGCTGGTCAGGCCCAGGAAGTTGTAGACGCGGCTCATGATGTCCGACTGGTACTTCGCCAGGTAGTCGTTGACCGTCACGACGTGCACGCCCTTGCCGGTCAGCGCACGCAGGTAGGACGGCATGGTCGCAACCAGCGTCTTACCTTCACCGGTTTTCATTTCCGCGATCTTGCCCTGGTGCAGGGCGATGCCGCCCATGACCTGAACGTGGAAGGGACGCATGCGCAAGATTCGCCACGAGGCCTCACGGACCGTCGCGAAGGCCTCCACCAGGATGTCGTCCAGAGTCTCGCCCTCTTCCAGACGATCCTTGAACTCCTGAGTCTTGGCCTGCAGCTCCTCGTCCGTCAGAGCCTCAAAGTCCTCCTGCATGGCATCAACCTGCGACGCAAGCCGGTCCAGCTTGCGCAGCATGCGGCCTTCGCCCGCGCGAAGGATTTTGTCAATAATCGACACGAATAGCTCCTGACGTTCCTCGCCCGCTCCCTTGTAGAGCAAGCAGTCAAATCCACCCTTTAGTTTACGAACTAACCGCCCAAAGTGGAAACGCCCGCGCAAACATGGACGCATTTAACGCTGACGCGCGAACACGAGGAAGCGCCCCAGGCCGTTCGGCCCGGGGCGCGCCCACATCAATGAACCGTCAGATCGTCGTGTTCAAGCGAAGCACGCCGTACGTCCACCCGTGACGGTGGTAGACGACGCACGGCTGGCTCGTTTCCTTGTCGACGAAGAGGAAGAAGGGGTGGCCGACCATCATCATCTGATCGAGGGCCTCATCCACGCTCATCGGCGGAGCCTCGTGCACTTTCTGGCGCACGATGATGGGGGTATCGCCCCACTGCTCCTCGCGGGCCTCTCCAACCTTGAGGTCCTCCGCGCTACGCAGAGGCTTGGGGGCCTCCGGTTCGGGAGCGACTTCCTCTTCGACAACCGGTGCGACGTCGAGGATTTCGGCTTCAGCCAGGTCACGCGGGTACCTGCGGCGGTGATCCTTCACGCGATCACGCAGGCGGCGCAAGCGCTCGTAGAGCTTGCCGGCAGCAATGTCGACGGCCGCGTAACGGTCAGCAGACTGCGCCTCCGCGCGGATGATCGGTCCCTTGCCGTAGACGGTCAGCTCGATACGCTCAGCGGTGTCGGCCTGGCGGGGGTTACGTTCGTGAGTCAGCTCGACGTCCACGCGCTGCGCGCGCGGGTAGAACTGGGTGATCTTCGAAACCTTCTCCTCCACGTATGCGCGGAAATTCGGGTGAATCTCAGCATTACGTGCGACGACGGTGATGTCCATGTGTTTCCTCCATGGTGTGCGGCGGGCATCGTTGCCCGCGGGTAGGGATTGTTCGGTGCTCGTTGCCCGAACCGTGATCTGAGCTATCACCTCCCGCACTGACGTGACAGGCGTCTGTGCCTCTCACGCTATCGAAAGTCTGTAGCCACATCATAGCACGTCGGTGACCTGCATCATGAGATAAGCCGCGGTCGGCACAGCGCCGCAACCCCGTCCAGGCGTCCCAACGCTCGCTCCATCTCGCGGATCGTCGCGCCCGTCGTGACCACGTCATCGACCGCAATAGCAATCGTGCCCGTCGGCACAGCCACGCGTGCCCGCATCGCCCCCATGCGTCCCACAACGCGCGCTGCCCCTGCCTTGCCCGACTGCGAGCCAGCACCCACGCGCAGGGTCAGCGCGTCCACGACACACACCCGCAGACCGGCCGGAGCCACCGACGCCAACCCGCGCGCGACCCCGCGCGCAAGCGGCAACGCCACCTGTCGCCCCCGCAAGCGCCTACCCCACGACGAGGGCGCTGGCACGACCCATACGCGCACCGCACCGTCTCCCGAGCGCGCCCTCCCCGGCAAGGCAACCGTCGCCCCAGCGGGCGACCCCATCCCGCCCACCGCCTCCCACAGCGACGCGCCCAGGGTGGCCCCGGCCTCGTCAAGGAAAGCGCTGACATCCGTGCGAGCGGCGTGCTTGGCGGCAAGCACAATCCGGCGCAGCGGCCCGGAGTACTCACCGAGAACCACGCCGGGGATCGGGACGCGCCTTCCCTCCACGGAGGTGAAGGCGGGAGGGGACGAGGCCAGCGCGCGGCAGGACGGACACAGCACCTCATCCCACGCCAGGCACCCTGCGCACTGGACGGGCAGCAGCGCACCCAGGAATCCCTGCGTCAGAGAAGCGCGGCGCGCGCCTGCCATCGGACTCAGCCCGCGTAGCGCGCCGACGTCAAGGAAACCGGGGCGTTTTGCCACAGCGCACCTGATCGGAGGAGCACCTGAGCTTTCCCCGCCTCGTCCGTGCCGACGATGACGACCGAGGCCGAGGACGCCCCCGCGCTCATCGACGTCACGTGGATCGGGAGCACCACGGACGAGGGCAACCCGCCCAGAGGCATCGTCACAAGCTGATCGGCCTCGCCGGTGCCTGTCTGCACAGCGAGCACGATGCCCGTTGACGACGTCCATGAGGCATCGATAACGGAGCCGTCGAGGGCAACCTGTTCGAGGGAACGCACCGCGAGCGGGCGACCGCTCAGGCCACGCTCGACGACGCCCAGCCACGCGCTCGGCGTCGACCCGCGGATGATGAGTGCCCGCGCGCCGTCAGGAGAAATACGCACCGCGCGGATGTCGCCGGCACTGTCCGATTCGACGCCGACGCTGAAGGCACCGTCCGCTCCCCCACCGACGCTCAGCCATGACGCCGAGGTGGCCGGCCCCCATACCCATCCGTAGCGGTCGACCGACGGACCAAGGGGGGCCTGGCCGGGCAGGAACGCCACGGAGGTCCCGTCCTTCTCGGCGTAGACGCCGTCGGCACCTGTCCACGCCACGAGCGAGGAATCCACGGGCGAAACGGTCGGTGCCCAGGCGTCGGTCGCCGACGCTCGGGGAGCCATCGCAGACGAGGACACAATGCCCACGCCCGACGCGCCGGCGCCCACGAGAGTGTCGAGGGAATACTGTGGCGAGGGCGGGATCGTCTCGGTGTCCAGCGCCTCCCCCGAGAGCGTCACGTTCAGCTGCGCCACATCGGCGGCCTGCTTCAGTGTTCGCGTCAGCTGCCACGCAAGGCTCGCACGTGCCCCCTCGCTCGAAGGCATCGGCCCGGTCAGCTCCACGTTGGCCACGCCGTCGGCAACCTCCACGCCGTGGGAGGGCAGCGTCGCCCCGGCAGGAATCGCGTTCGACACCGCCGACGCGAGGGACGGGCGAGGACCCGCGATGAGGCCCGCCAGCAAGTGGGAGGCCAGGCGCCGAGACGGGTACCAGCGCGGATCCGCGACCAGATCTGTGCCGTCGGTCGTCGGGAAGTAGAGGTTCGCCAGAGAGTAGGAGGCCGTCAAAGCCGCTCGGCTGACGAGGATCATGTTCTCGGGGGCGTCGATGCGCCACTGCCCGTCCTCACGCACGAGGGTGAAGGTACGCGACACGGTTGACCCATTCGAACGGGTGAGAACGCCCGACGCGTCGATGCTGGCGACTCCCAGGACGGAAACGTTCACCTCCGTCTGCGAGGCGACTTCCGCTCCCGCGTTCACCGACGGCGCTGTGTCCGTGTCGTACACGAGGATCTCGGTTTCCGGCTGCCAGTCGCGCGCGGACGAGGCCGTGAGGAACAGACGGGCCGTCGCGTAGTCGTCCTGCGTGCCCGCGGCGCACGCCCGCAGGAAGTCGGTAACCAGGGTCGAGGCGTCGGAGCCATCCACGGGTCCTTCGGCGGAGAACTGAATGCCGGAGCCGTCGCGCGCGGACACGTCGAAGGTGGTCGGAGCCGAGGACGTCGGCAGGGATGCGCAGCCCGCGAGGGCCAGCGCGGCGCAGGTGACCAGAGCGAGTGCGCGTCTCATTCGTCCTCCCACAGCGTCAGGGGCCATGTGGCGATCTCGTCGCCGGGGTGTTTGGGCAGCGTCATGAGGAACGAGGCTCCCTTCCCGGGTTCGCCGTACGCCTGGAGGCGGCCGCCGTGGATCGCCACGTCCTCGGTCGCGATGGCCAGGCCCAGGCCCGTGCCGCCGGTCGTGCGTGCGCGTGCGGTGTCGGCTCGGTAGAAGCGGTCGAACACGTGGTCGGCGACCTCCTGGGTCATGCCGACGCCCCGGTCGCGCACGCGGCAGGCCACGTCGGTGTCACTCGTGGCCACGGTGATCGTCACGTCTGTCCCGTCGGCGTGTTCGATCGCGTTGACGACCAGGTTGCGGATGACGCGCTCGATGCGGCGCTCGTCGATCTCGGCGGCGGCGCAGCTGGGGGCATCGATTATCACCGCGACGCCCTGCCGCTGCGCCAGTTCCGCGCAGCCTTCCACGACGCGGGTGACGATGGGACGCAGGTCGTGTTCTTCGGCATCGAGCAGGGCGCTCGCCGCATCGTAGCGCGAAATTTCGAGGAGGTCGGCGAGCATCTGCTCCATGCGTTCAGTCTGGTCGTGCAGCAGCTCAGCGGAACGGCGCGCGTGGGCGGGCAGGTCATCGCGGTTATCCCACACGATCTCTTCGGCCATGCGGATCGTGGTCAGCGGGGTGCGCAGCTCGTGGGAGACGTCGGAGACGAAGCGCTGCTGGAGCTTGGCCAGCTCGTCGTAGCGGGTGATTGTGTCCTGGAGGGAGGAGGTCATCGCGTTGAAGGCCCGTCCCAGGGCCGCCATTTCGTCGGCACCGTGCACCTCGACGCGCACGTCCAGGTCTCCTTCCGCCGCCCTGGTGGCCGCGTAGACGGTCAGGCGCACCGGGAGGAGGAGGCGATGGAGCAGGGCGAACACACCGATGGGCAGCGCCAGGATAATAGGCAGGGAGGTCAGGGCGAGCACGCGTAGAACGACGTCGACCTGGCTCTGGTCGGCTTCCAGCGAGTAGAGGATGTAGAGCTCGTGCGCGCCCGCGCGCGGCAACTGCACCTGAGTGCCCACGAGAATGCCGGGCGAGACCTTGTCGGTAGTGGAGGACCGGATGGCCACCGACTGCCACTGGGCACCGCCCCCAGCCACGGCCTCGCGCATCTGGGGGGTGATGAGGCCGCGCATCTGCTCGTCCTCGACCTGGTTGATACGCAGCGAGGCCGTGGATCCCTCCGCTCGCAGCAGCGCCACGTTGGTCGCGCCAGCGCCGGCGGCGGAGGCTTTCAGCGAGGCCAGGGCACCGCGCGCGGATTCCTGGACTTGGTCGGCGGACGTGGCCGTCGAGGAGGAGAACACCGACTGAGCCGAGGAGAAGCGCAGCGAGGCGTCGGCAAGGATCGCATCCCGGCGCGTCTCGAACATGGAGGTGCGCAGCTGGGAGGCAACAATGACGCCGAAGACGAGAAGGATCACCAGCGCGGCGGCCGTGATGGCCAGTGCGAGCTTAGCCGACAGGGAGTGACGGATGCGGTGGACGAGCTGCGTTGAACGCAGGGACCTCCATGGCCTCGAAGTCGTGACGGTACGAACGAAGCGCGCCGCGCGGTGGCTACGCACCCGTGCCGGCACGGTACCCAACCCCGCGGACGGTCACGACCAGCTCGGGCTTTTCAGGATCACGTTCGATCTTGGAACGCAGACGCTGGACGTGAACGTTCACCAGTCTGGTGTCGGCGGCGTGCCGGTATCCCCACACCTGCTCGAGGAGTTCCTCGCGGGAGAAGACCTTCCACGGGGAGCGCGCCAGCGTTGCCAGAAGATCGAACTCGAGAGGCGTCAGGGCGATCATGCGCCCGTCGCGTTTCACGATGTGTCCAGCCACGTCGATGGTGAGGTCCTGCAATGTCAGCCCCTCGTCGACCTGCGAGTCCTCGCGGCCGCGCAGGCGTGCGCGCACGCGCGCCACGAGTTCCTTGGGCTTGAAGGGCTTAGGCACATAGTCGTCCGCGCCGGCTTCGAGCCCCGTCACCACGTCCGACGTATCAGAGCGGGCGGTCAGCATCACGATCGGGGCGTCAGAGACGCGGCGAATCGCCCGGCACACGTCGAAGCCGTCCATGCCGGGAAGCATGACGTCGAGGAGGACCAGGTCGGGGTTGTGCTCCTGAAACTGAGACAGAGCCTGGGATCCATCGGAACAAAAGACGACGCTATAGCCCTCGTTCTCGAGGACGATGCCGATCATCTCGGCCAGGGCGACGTCGTCGTCGACGACGAGGATGCACGAACTCATAGTCACGATAGTGTCACGAATCGGTCATGGATGCAGAAGATTCCGTCGGCGGCACGAGCGTTTCTCACTGTCATAAGGTTTCGCACGCTGCGCACCTATGGCAGGATTGAGATCAGGACAACACAGGCAACCTGGAGGTATTGATGAGCTCCCCGTGGACCTCACCCGATCCGACCCAGTACGATCTGGGGCACGCGGACGCTGTTCCACCCCAGAACGGGCAGGCTGCGCAGGCACCCCAGCCCGTTTACCCGGGTCCCTCCGGCCAGCCTGCCTTCGCGCCGCCCGGCGCAGGCCCCGCAGGTGTGGCCGCTCCCCAGCCCGCATACGCGGCCCCCGACACACCGGGTAACAGCGCTCCCACCGCATCCGGCTACAGCCAGGCAAGCACGTGGAGCTGGGCTCCCAAACCCGGCATCATCCCGCTGCGCCCGCTCACCCTCACCGACCTGTTCTCCGGATCGTTTTCCGCACTGCGCAAGAACCCCTCGGTACTGTTCGGCTTCACGATCATCGTCATGACTGTCGTGGCGCTGCTCAGCCTGGCGGGAACCATGCTGCCGCTGTTCTCTTTCACGTCGTTGATGGGCGATCTGGACCCGCAGGCCTCCTCCAAGGCCCTACTCGACTCCGCCTATATGTCCGTCGTGTCAACGATCGTCGGCTACATCGCGCTTCTTGCTGGCTCCTTCCTGGCGGGTACCGTGCTCGACGGGGTCCTCTCGGTAGCCGTCTCGCAGCTCGTCATCGGCAAGAAAATCACGTTCAAGCAGTCGTGGGCGCTCGTCAAACCTCGACTCTGGTCGATGCTGGGGGCCTCGTTCCTCTCGCTGCTCGCGGTCGGGAGTCCCCTGCTGGTCTTGGTCATCTTGTTCTTCATGTCGCTGTACAGTTGGCCCGGCTCGGATGCATTCTTCAGTTTGTTTGGCCTGTTGCTTGCTCTGGCGCTTCCCGTGGTCTTGGTGAGCTACGTCATCAGTATCCGCTTCCTGTACGCACCGATTTGCGCTGTGCTGGAGGAGAAGGGACCCATCGAGGCCGTTAAGCGCTCGTGGGCGCTGACCTCCGGGTCGTTCTGGGTGACTCTGGGCAGAGTGATCCTGATCAACGTGGTGGTCGGCTTCATCGCGGGCATGATCGTTCAGATCATCGGCATTATTGCCGCGATTTTCATGTTCACGATCCTCTCAGATCCAAGCTCCGTGTGGTCGACGATCATCCTGTACGGAGTGATCTCGGCTCTCCAGATGCTCGCCTACTCACTCGTGGTCCCCATCCTGGCGGCGTACCAGACCCTCATGTACGTGGACGAGAAGATCCGCAAGGAGAATTTCGCGCCCCTCCTCGCCCACGCAAGCCAGGGCTAGGCGGTGTCGGCTGTGTTCGCGTGCGATCCTCCCCTGACGCCCGACGAGGGCGAGGCTCAGTCGTGGCTGAGCGAAGAACTCGCGCGCTCCGTTTACAACACCGATTCGAGCGGTTTTAAGCGTCTCCTCCAATCCGCCTTCACCAAGCTCGCGAACGCGTTCACCTGGCATGAGGTCGATACTCCGCCGATGTCCCTGATCCTGGTGATCCTCGCGATCATTATCATCGCTGCCATCCTGATCGCGGTGATCCTCAACCCGATCCGGTTGCGGATTCGCGCGTCCCACTCGGTGTTCGAGGTGGAGGCCACCGAGGAGGATATTCGTCGGTGCTTCGACGAGGCCGTGGCTGCCGAGGATTGGAACCTCGCCTATGTGTGGGCCTACCGTCTGATGGTCGTTGGGTTGGATGAGTGTGAGGTCGTCTCGGCGACGCCGGGCTTGACGGCGCGCGAAGCCGCGGTTGCCGCAACGCGCGTCGTTCCCGATCAGGGGACCGCACTCGGCCATCACGCACGGACGTTCGACCGCGTGCGCTACGGGCATTCGTCTGTTGCCGAGCAGGACGTCAACGCGCTGCGCGAGCTGACACCCATTTTGTTGGCTCAGTGCCGAAAGGCGCAGGATCACGCATGAAAGCCACGTCGACTCACGTTGTGACGCCCACGGCGCGCGAGCGCGCGAGTGCAGCGCGCCCCGCGCTCTTGATTATCGCCTTCGTGATCCTTGTTTTCTTCGGGCTTGCCGCGTTGCCTGACGGACGTATGAACGCTGTCCCTGTCGGCATTCGCAACCCAACGGGTGACGGCGCTCGAGCCCTCGCGCAGGTTCTCAAGAAGCATGGGGTCTCGGTGCGTGAAGTGACCGCGAAGCAGGCGGCAACGGTGGGCGAGGATACGACGCTCGTCGTCGTCTTTCCGTCCCGCATGTCGCACACCATCGAGCAGGATGTGGAGACGCGCGCCAACGTTGTCTACATCGGCCTGGAGGAAGAATTTGGGAGTTCGCCCGCCTATTTAGACGGACTGTCCGGTGATCGCGGGCCTGCGAGCAGCACGAAGGTCACACCGGCTTGCGCGTCGGAGATCGCGGGACGGGCCGCGGAGATCATCCCGTCCCGGTACTCCGTGTCCGGCGCGGGTGCCAACTGGCAGATGTGTTTCACGGCGGACGGTGAGACCTACGCGTACGCCGAACGAATCCAAGATGGCCGATTCCGCGCCGTCATCCCGGATTCGGTGCGGGTGCGTAACCGAGGGATCCTGGAGGCAGGCAACGCCGCTCTCGCGCTCAACGCAATCGGGCGGACCCCGAAGGTCGCCTGGTATATCGCGTCCCGCACCGACGGTGTGTCGCCAGCCGAGACCACGCCGACTCAGTCCCCCTACCTCGCCCCCGCGTTCCTCACCGTTGCGGGTTCTCTTGCGCTCCTCGCCCTGGCTTTCGGCAGGAGGCTTGGTCCCTTGACGCCCGAGCGTCTGCCCGTCGAGGTGCCCGCCGCCGAGACCCTCATCGGCAAAGCACGTCTCCTACGCACGCAGCGTGCATACGGGCACGCGGCGTCGGCTCTACGCAGCGCGTGCGCCTCGCGCATCGCTTCGTCGCTGGGAGTTTCTACCAGCGCGGATCGCAACGCCCTCACGCAGGCGTTCACGCTTCGAGGCCTGCCACCCTCCCGCTACGAGGCACTCCTGTGGGGTCCGCCCCCCCGTCAACGAAGCAGCCCTCGTCCAACTCGCCAACGACCTCGACACCTTTGAGAAGGAGATCCGCCATGACTAACCCCGTCCCCGGCCCCCGCCAGCCCTACGGTCCCGCGGGTGGCACGCCCACGTCGGGTTCTCCGACGCCGTCTGCTCCTTCCGGCGCCTACCCGCCCCAGGGATCCCCGGCCTCGTACCCCGCCCCGACGGGTATCCCCGTGTCGGCTGCGCGCGCGGGCGGACCCGTCTCGTACGCCGCGCCCACGGGCGAAGGCTGGTCGGGCCGAGCCCTCAGCAGCTCCGAGAAGAACACCCAGGAGGCCCTCCTGGCTCTCAAGGCTGAAATCGGCAAGGCCGTCGTCGGTCAGGACGCTGCGATCACCGGTCTCATCGTCGGACTCGTCGCCGGCGGGCATGCCCTGCTCGAGGGCGTGCCGGGCGTGGCCAAGACACTCCTCGTGCGAACGCTGGCGCGCGCGCTCGACGTCAACATGGCGCGCATCCAGTTCACCCCCGACCTCATGCCTGCCGATATCACCGGCTCCATGATTTGGGACGCGGGACGCTCCGAGTTCGTTTTCCGTGAGGGTCCGGTGTTTACGAACCTGCTCCTCGCCGACGAAATCAACCGAACGCCTCCCAAAACCCAGTCGGCGCTCCTGGAGTCCATGGAAGAACACACGGTTTCCATCGACGGCGCAACCCGCACGCTGCCTGAACCCTTCATGGTCGTCGCTACCCAGAACCCCGTCGAATACGAGGGAACCTACCCCCTTCCCGAGGCGCAGCTAGATCGCTTCCTCCTCAAGCTTGAGCTGCCCCTACCCTCGCGCGAGGCCGAAATCGACATTATCGCCCGCCACCAGGCTGGCTTCAACCCCCGCTCTCTGGAGGAGGCCGGGATCCGCCCGGTCGCCGGTGCCGCTGACCTCCACGCGGCCCGCGAGGCCGCCGCGCGTGTGGAAGTGGCTCCCGCCGTCATGGCCTACCTCGTCGACATCTGCCGGGCGACCCGCACGTCCCCCGCTGTCCGCCTGGGCGTATCCCCACGTGGTGCGACCGCCCTGCTGCGCACCTCGCGCGTGTGGGCTTTCCTCCAGGGCCGCGGCTTCGTCACCCCCGACGACGTCAAGACGATGGCTCCCTCGACCCTCGCGCACCGTCTCGGGCTGCGTGCCGAGGCGAACCTCGAGGGCATTACCGCGGTCAACGTGATCTCGGGTGTTCTCGCCGCGACCCCGGTCCCCCGCTGAGGCGACCCGTGATCGTCTCAGCGCGCAGCGCGCTCCTCGTTCTCGCCGGACTCATTCCCCTCGCGTTCGCCCCCTCGCGGGCGTTCGCGTGGACATGGTTCGGTCTCGTCGTCGCGGCGTGCATCCTCGACGCACTCGGTGCTCCTTCCCCGCGGACCCTGCGCCTGACGCGTGAGGTGACCGGGCCGATCCGAGCCGACCAGACGACCGAAGCGACGCTGCGTCTGTCCAACACGACGAAACGGCCGATGACCCTGGACGTGCGCGACGCGTGGCCGCCGTCCTTGCACCCCGCCCCGCCGCGCCGTCGCGTACGCATTGGAGCACGCTCGTCTCAGAAAATCATCACGATCCTGGCCCCCACGCGCCGCGGCACGCGCCACGCGGACGTCGTCACCATCCGTTCCTGGGGGCCGCTGCACCTGGGCGCGCGCCAGGTCTCACTCAAGGCCCCACTCACCCTGTCGGTCCTGCCGGAGTTCAAGGCGCGTGTCTTGCTGCCCTCGCGTCTGGCGCGCCTGCACGAACTGGAAGGCACCACACCGACGACGCTGCGCGGAGCCGGCACCGAGTTCGATTCCCTGCGCGCCTACGTCGAGGGCGACGACCCTCGCGACATCGACTGGCGGGCATCCGCCCGCTCCCCCGAACTCATGGTTCGCCAGTGGCGCCCCGAACGCGACCGTCATGTCGTGATCGTCGTTGACTGCGGGCGCGCCTCCTCCGCGCTGCTGGGAGCACCGGTGCGCATGGAGGTCGACTCCATCGCACTTGGCTGCGCGCCCCGCCTGGATTCTGCCATCGAGACGGCTCTGCTCCTCGCTGCCCTGGCTGATCGCGCGGGCGATAAGGTGCACGTCCTGGCCGTGGACTCGCGCGTGCGTGCCCGCGTGTCCGGCGTGCGCGGCGCGAAAATCATTGAGTCACTCGCGCACGCCTTTACGGATATTTCGCCGCGCCTCGACGTCACCGACTGGACCGAGGCCGCGGCAGCGGTCGAGCAAACCGTCCGTCATCCCGCCTTCGTCGTCCTCGCCACGAAAATCCCGCCCGCCGGCATGGAAACCGAATTTACGGACGCGGTAGCGCGCCTCGCCGAGCGCCACACGGTGCTCGTCGCGTCAGCCACCGACCCCGACGAGCTGAGGGCCAGGAGCGGTCGAAGCGACGCCGAAGAAGTTTTCCTGGCTGCCTCTGCCGCGCTCGCCGAACGCGCCGACGAGGCCGGGGCAGCAGACGTGCGTCTCGCCGGCGCCTTGACCCTCCAGGCGTCCGCAGACCTGCTACCCGCACGTACGGCCGACCGCTACATTGACCTCAAGAAGAGCGGTCGACTCTAAGCCCGAGCGTCACCAAGCGGCTGCACCCGCGCGACCGTGGCCTCGTCCCTGGGGCACAGGGATGAGGCCACGCAGTCCGTTCACCCAGCGACCGGCTGGTAGTAGCCCGCGTCGATGCCCACATCCGCGCTGGCACCGGCCCGGTGCGCTCGCCGCCCCAGGATCAGGATGTACCCCCACGTCGCTGCGGTCAGCGCCACTCCAAGGCCAATCTTCATGGCGTCCGGCACGACATACGAGGGCGTCACAAACCCCTCCAGGAAGCCTGAGCCAGCCAGGAGGATCGCGCATCCCACCGCCACCGTCATTGCTTCGCGCGCGGCCTTCCCCACGGCTTGGAACCTCGTCATGGCACCCGGCACAAGCAGCGCCCAGAAAATCCTGAGTCCCGCAGCGACCGAGATAAACACAGCCGTCAGCTCAGGCAGACCATGCGGCAAAATGAAGCGGAAGAAGTGCCACACGCCCCCATACTCGAACACCACCGCAGCCGACGTGCCCAACGAGGTGGCGTTTTGCCACAGAACCCACAGCGGATACACGCCCGTAATGCCGGAGATGATCGACTGGAAGGCAATCCAGGCGTTGTTCGCCCACACGGACATGCCGAACTCCAGGTGTGTGTCCTGATGGTAGTAGAAGACAAACGATTGCTTGGCGTAGGTCCTCAGCATCTCGGGGCTGCCCAGCTCGTTCATGGCCTCAGGAGTCATCATCAGATAGTGCACCTGGATCGCACACAGAGCGATGAACGCCGCCATGACGCCCAGGATCACCCACCGGATCCGATAGAGCGCCAGAGGCAGGGAGACGACGAAGAACGTCGCGATCACGCGGCCCGTGAGTCCCCCGGTGCCCGCCAGGCGCCCGCGGGCCGCCGAGAGGAGCCGGGAAAGCTCCGCGATCACATCGGGGTCGGGGCTGTGCGTGCGCACCCGCGCCAGGTCAGTGGTCGCTGATCGATAGAGCCGATCAAGCTCGTCAATATCCGTGCCACTCAACGTACGCTGACGAGTCAGTTCGTCGAGGCGCTTCCACTCGTCTTTTCCGCTTACCCGCAGCACATCGATGTCCATTGGACTAGCGTGTCACATATGAGCGCGCAACGCAGTCAGTCGGACACCCTTCAGGACGATTACGTCCGCACCGGCGAGGCGGTGAGCCTCGACGTCACGCCTGCCTCCCCGATGGAGCGCTTCGCCGCTGCCGTCTTCGATGCGACCGTGTACATGGGAAGCGCGTTTCTGCTCCTCGCGCTGACCGCACGGTCGTGGGGCACGATGTCCTATTCGTCCCTGCGCGTCTTCTTCATCGCCGTGATCGCGAGCGTCACGTTCTTCGTTCCGTTCGCCATTGAGATCGCGACCCGTGGACGGTCGCTGGGTAAGTGGGCGCTGAACCTGCGCGTCGTACGCGACGACGGTGGCCCGGTGACTGCCCGCCACAGCGCGGTCCGAGTCGGGGCCGGGGTCGTCGAAAATTGGATGTTGGCGGGCGGCCTCGCCTTCGCGGCGGAAATGCTCAACGCGAAAGGTAAACGTCTGGGCGATCTCGCAGCGGGAACGATGGTGTGTTCGCAGGGCGCATCGGTGTTCTACCCGCCGCTCATCATGCCTCCGGGTCTTGAACAGTGGGGGGCCACCGCGACGATCCTGCCCCTCGACGATGCACTCGTCGCCGAGGCGCGCGCCTTCCTCGGGACGAACAGGGGCCTCAACCCGGTTCTGAGGGAACAGGTTGCCACCTCTCTCGCAGACCGCTTGTCCGCGCGCGTCCAGACTCCACTGCCTGAAGGACTCCACCCTGAGCTTGTGATTGCCGCCGTGCTGGTTGCCCGCAGGGATCGAGTGTGGACGCGCGAGGTCGAGCGCCGAGCCCGCGGACGGCAGCGTTTCCACGAGGCCACACAGGCACGCTTTGGCCTCTAGGGTTCAGTCGTCGCTTGCGCCGTCCTCGCCGTCGACGACGGTGAACTGGGCGCGCCTTCGCGCGTAGGGGCTGGAGGGGTCCAGGGGACTGGACGTGTCAGGCCTTCCCACCGAACGTGCAGAGTTGAAGGGGCCGGTGCGCGTCGAACGCTTCTCGGAGGACGAGGCCGGGGCGTGCTTCGCTTCTTGCGCAACCCTGCGCACGGCGTCGACGAGGGCGGCCAGATCGTCGACCGAGGGCGGAGCCGGCTCAAAGTTGGTGGCCAGGCGTACGACCTGCCACCCGAGGGGTGCCTTGAGGTTCTGGGCGTGTTCGTCGCACAGATCGTAGGAATTGGGGTCGGCGACGGTGGCGAGCGGGCCGACGACAACCGTCGAATCACGATAGTCGTAGGTGAGGGTAGCGACAGCGACGGCAGAGCAGCCGGGCTTCGAGCAGTGTCGTTGGGCAATCACGCACTAAGAGTACGACACTCTATGCCCGTATCGCGCGCTCCAGCATGCCATAGTTTTACCCTGGTGGAGTGTTTCCGACCAGACGTCATGTCATGAGCCGCGACCGCCATGGTCGGGGCCCCCGCGGACCCCTCTTTTTCCCTGGGACGCCGGCGTGGCGTACACGGCGAGAGGACTTCGATCTCATGGTCGCGGACCTCGTCAGCGAGCTGATCGGCCGCTGGCCGCAGGTGGCGACGATCGAATTCGCCGTGGAGGATGTTCCCCCGTCAAATCCGGCAGCGTGGGAATCGCATAACGTGGTCGTGGCCCGTATTTTTCCGGCGGATCGACGCCGTGGCCTGCGTGATCGGATCGTCGTCTATCGGCTGCCGATCACCCTGCGTTGCCCGCCCGAAGAGGTGGGCACGATGACCAGGCGAGTTCTCGTGGAACGTATCAGCCATATCCTGGCGCTGCCGCCAGACGAGATCGACGACGCGATGCATTGACGGCGCGCAGGCACCCCGGTCGTTCACTGGCACACGCGAGAACCACGTGCGGGCATGCGCACCTCAGTTGACGGTACGGATGGATCCGGAAACAGCGCTGATGCCCTCGGTACCGACGTTCCACGTGGTCGTCATGCGGCCCACGGCGGTGTCTGCGGAAATGACGACGGCGGCCTGGATCGGCGTGGGCGCGCTCACCTGTCCGGCTGCCTCGGGCAGCTCAACCAGGGTCGGAACGCCGGGTGCCAGGTAGAGGGTACGGCCACCGAGCGTGACGGGGACAGCGCCAGGACTCGATGCGCTGACGCCGGTGGACTGCGCGTCGCCCGCGTCGCCGGTCGGCGTGGGACTCGGCGAGGGGGAAGCCCAGATATTGGGGGTCACCGCGGGCGTGGGAGCGGCCGACTGCTCGCCGTCGCCGTTCTCCTGAGCCACGGCCTCGTCACCGTCTGTGACGGGCGCATAGAGCAGGAGGCTCGCGTGCGTCGAGCTGACACCGGACTTGGTCTCGAGCGATGTCTGGCGTATCGGTTTCGTCGACAGGACCGAAGACGCCATGGTTTCCAGCGACGCGCGGCCCGGAATCACAGCCTGCGTCAGAAGGGTGGCGGGCGCGGCGCTGGAGCGCATAATCCACGCATTGGCACGCTCCGCCCACGGGGCACCGAGCGTGATCGTGGTCGTCTGAGCAACCACCTCGCGATCAGAACTGACGATCAGGGCAATTGGAGTGGAATCCTTCGAAGCACCATCGAGAGGCATCTCCAAGGTTGACCCCTCGGCGACGGTAGCATTGCCACCGCCCAGGGGATGTACGCCCGTCGAATCTGCAACCGATACGCTCACATGCGCATCCCCGGAGGGCGACACCAGGCGCAGCAGCGACGTGCCCTTGGGGTCAACGCCGAGGATCGTCTGCGTCGTCGCGGGGGCAATCGCGGAGGCCAGCGTCGTGCCCTGGGGAACCTCCCCGTTCATGAGGGATGCCTGAGCCCAGGCACTGACCCCTCCCCCGTCGGCCTGCACGTGGACTGCCAGGGAGTTTTCATCGGGGAACCAGCCTGCCAGCAGGACAGATACCGACGAGTTCGCGGCAACCGTCACCTGACGCGGAGCCGCATTGAGCGGACCGAACGCCCCGTAGCCATCGACACTGACGACCGAAGCCGTCGGGCCAGGATTGGAGAGAATGAGGACCATGTCAGCACCCGACGTGGTCGCACCGACCGCGATCCACTGGGAGGTGCGGGGGGCCGCGCAGCCGACGGCACTGAGTCCTGCGAGTTCACCGCCGCCCTGGCCGACAAGCGTCAGGCCCGTCGGGATGACGCCGCCGGTACCCGTGATCGAGGCCGGCGCGGGCGTGATCGGAGCGGACGAGAGGGACGACCACGTGGCGGCCGTCGCGACATTGCTGGTGTTAAAAGGATCCACGAGGGCCGTCGGACAGGCGAGCTGCACCTGCGAGGGGTGCGCGCTCTGCGCGGTACCATCGACGCTCGCGGGAGCGGACCCGACGAGCAGGGATCCGGTGGCCAGCGCGGCGGCCGCAATCCCGGCGACACCGAGCGCGGCCAGGGTGGCGGTCCGGGGCGTTGTCATCTCTTCCTCCACACGGATAGGGCGCTGGCGGCCACAACCACCAGGCAGATGCCCGCGCCGACGCGCCACGGAATGATCCACCAGGCACTGTAGGTCACTGTCAGGTGACCGGCGGCGGGCATGTCGAAGGCTTGAGCCCATCCGTCGACCGGGTCGGTGGGCGTCAGGGCCACGCCGTCGACGCTGGCCCTCCAGCCGGAGTCCGCGCGCTCGGCCAGGACGAGGGTGCCAGACGCGTCGACGTTGCCGTCTACGCGCAGCTGCGAGGAGCCAACGTCGGTGGTGATGCCGCCGGAGGATTCGACGCGCACGCGCGAGGGCTTGAGCGCGCTCGGGCGCACGCGCCATACGATACCGCTGTTGGTGGTTCCGACCTTCTCGAGGCCGCCCGCGCGGTCGAGGCCGAACGCGAGCGCCTGTGCGCCGCTGGCACCGTAGGGCACGAGAATCGTGTCAACGTCGTGGGCGGCGAGCGTCGCAACGGTCGCGTCGTCGGGGTAGACGACCAGGGTGTACGCGGCCTGCGCGAGCGAGGCCGTAGCGGGATCGTCAAGAGTCCCGGTGATCGCGCCTGCGCGGGCGTGAGACAGCGCGAGTGCCCGCACGGCCGGCGAGGCATCCGTCAGGGATCGCCCGTTCCCTCGCCACAGGGCGGCGTTGACAGTGCCATTCGTGGGGTCGCCGTCGAGGACGAGGACGCGTCCGGCACGAGACGAACGCTGTGCTTGGGAACCGACCGCAGAGATGATGGGTGTCGCGACCGGCGAGACCGTCTCACGCTGGGCGAGCGCGTAGGTCGGAGTGTCGGAGACGTCTCCTCGGGTCGCGAACGAGACCGCCGACTGGGTGGCACCGATGCCGACGAGGATCAGGGCGAGAAGGGTTGCGCCTCCCCGCCGGAGAACAGAAACCGAGGCATCCCACGCGAGGCGCTCGCCGTCCTCGTCCTTCATCGGCGCGATGAGCTGGCTAGCGGCGATCAGGAGCAGTCCGAAGGACACCGAGAAGGCGGGGGACGTCCAGGCTGAGGCGACGAGGGCGCCATCGAGTCCGACCCCGACGTGCGAGGCTGCCCATCCACACAGCGCGGCAACGAGCGCGGCGCTCAGCGCCGTCACAAGGGCGGTCGTGCGATGACGCGCGACGGCCAGGAGAGCAAGGAGCGCGACACCTCCACCGAGGACGCCGGAAGCGATCAGATCGAGTGTGCTCTGGGGGGCAGCCGGCATTCCGAGGAAAGCGAACCACGAGGACGCGCGAGTGTACGCGTGGACCCCACCGGTCGTCGAGGTCAGGGCCGCCCACGCTGACGGGTGAACAAGAATGCTCAAGTAGGTAGGAGCGACAACCACAGCCGCGGGCAGGGCGACGATGCTCCGTCGGCGCGAGCTCCACATGAGCGCCGCGACGCTCAGGGGCAGAGTCCACGGGGCGCAGCAGGCCAGGACGAGGACGGCCAGGCCCGCGCAGCCCGCGTTCACGCCGCGTGGATTGGTCGGCGCGGCCTCGACACCGGAGGCACTCGCAACCATGAGGGGTGCGGCGGCAGACACGCAGTACGCGGCCAAAATCGGCAGGGCAACGTGCGCGAGGGTTCCGGCCAGGACCCCGTGTGCCGCACTCATGAGCAGGGCCGGGGACAGCGCCCACGCGAGGGACACGAGGAAGCGCACGCGCAGCGAGGTCGTGAGGCAACGGGTGGGCACCCATGCGGCCATCGCGGCAAGCGGCGATGACGCGACGAGCAGGAAAGTCGCCACCGCACCTGGCGTGACTCCCAGAGGCGCGACGGGAGCGCTGAGCAGCGCCATGAGGATGGTCAGCGGATCGGCTCCCCCGGCGTATCCATCGCCGCCGGGAATCCACCCGGCCCACGCGGCGCTCCACAGATCCCACCACGAGGCGGGCAGAGAGACCCAGGCTCCGCCAACGAGTCCAGATGCGGCACCCCACCATTGGAGACCCGCAATCATCGAGGTCACAATGAGGAGTGCCAGCCCGGTCGACGCGGATCGGATCCGGTAGCTGCGCATGGATGCGACGACCAGGGGATCGATACGCTCGCCGTTGTCGTCCTCTTCCTCACCGGCGGGTTCTTTGCGCAGGGCCGCGGGCGCGATCTCAAGGGCACGCAGCGAGGAACGCGGCACCGTACGCGACTGCGCGGCGCGAGCCCTGCCAGCGAGAAGACGTGGCGTCGCAGCCACGAGAGAGAGCAGCGCGGCAATTTCAGGCAGAGCCAGGGTGGCTCGCCCGGTGACGAAGCGCCCCAGGGCGCGCGCGGGAGTCCACAGGAGAAGCCACAGGGCAAGGAACGGAAGGGCAAGAGCGGGTACGGCCTTGCACCAGTTGTACATCTGGGCGGCGCGACGCCGACGGAACGACTTGGCTTGCGCCGAGACGAGCCGAGCCACGGCCTCGGGACTATCAGTGTCCTCCCACAGAGCCGAGGCCTCGGTCGGGTCGATCCCGGGAGTCATCGACGTGCGGGCATGGCGCACGCGAGCTCGGGGAGCCACGATGACGCGATACCCGGCCAGGTGAAGGCGTCGACCCATGTCGAGGCCGTCGCCGAATGGTCCTAGAGCGGGGTCGAACCCACCGATGGTGTCATACGCCTCGGCGCGCAGGAACATACCCGCCGTGCCGACGCCGAGGACGTCGGTCGTGCCGTCATACTGGCCCTGATCAATCTCATCGTCGCCGATACGCTCCAGGCGACGCGCACTTGCCGTCGCAAAGATACCCAGTTCCAGCAGGCGCGAGCCGTCCCACGACAACTGTTTCACACCGACGGCACCCACGGTCTTGCCGACGGTACCCGCCTGAACGAGTTCGCTCAAGCACTCTGGCTCGGGGGCGGAGTCATCGTGGAGGATCCACCACCAGGGTTCGGAAGCGAAGGGGGCACCTTGAGCGTACGCACGGCGGATTGCGTCGCCCAGATTACGTGCGCGTCCGACGCGCACGAGTTCGGCCCCACGGGGTACGCGGTCGGCGGGAAACGGTGTGACACGACGGCCTGCAACGTCGATGATGGTAAGCGAACGCGGGGCCATCGATTGATTCTCGATGGCCCGCAGAACGGACTGAGTGAGCGGCGCGTCCCCCCTGGTGACAAGGATCGCGCCGACGGCACGCGAAGCGGGACTCAACCGGCCATACGGCGCAAGCGCCGCCTCTCGCGTTCCGACATGCCACCCCAAATGCCGAAACGCTCATCGTTAGCGAGGGCATACTCAAGGCAATCTTCGCGAACCTGGCAGGCCTGACAAACTGCCTTCGCTTCGCGAGTGGAGCCGCCCTTCTCGGGGAAGAAAGCTTCGGGATCCGTCTGAGCACACAGCGCGTGCTGCTGCCACGCAAGGGGGCCGTCGATGCGGGCGTACAGCACCGCGTCGGCGTCCTCGGACCACTCGAGAGGTCCGTCACCGAAGATGTTCCACATTGCGGGAGCTCCTTATAACGAATCGATCAATACGAGAATTACACGCGTGTCAATGCAGGAAGTCAAGCTGTTTCGCGTTATTGAGACCTCAAGAGTAGCACCTGACCCGCCGGTAAATGCTTACAGTTTTGTAACGACTTCACAGTTACCTGTTAAATGGAAAGCGTGGGACCTTCGATATACTCACGACTATGGGGAATTCTTCTGAATTTAATGTGACCAGGCTCTCTTCACTCATCGGCGTGGTTAACGCATGGTCAGGGCCTGCGCTGACTCAATATGGCCAGGTGCGAGTCGAGCTGGGCGGCCCCGTGGTCGCCCGCTGGCTCTCCAAAGTCGCTAATTACTTAACAACTGAAATCGCTGCCGACCTCTTCGGTTCAGGTGAACCAACACCGGCCCGCATCTACACGTCCCTCCAGCCGTGGCAGGATGTCCTCTGGCAGATCGCGGCCAGGGCCATGGGCTGGGAGTACCTCGATACGCGTCGCCCGCTGCCCGGAGACCTCCTGGTGACAAACTCTCTGAACGACGAGGCAAGCACCGCCCTCGAGAGCGGTGCTCACGTGTTGGCCCAGGCACCTACGTACCTGTCCTTCGCATGGAATGGCGAACTCGGTGGTGCCCTGGATGCTCTCGCAGAGATCGCGATGCAACCGGACTCCCTGATCGTCGACACTCCCCCGACGCTTCAGGCTGCGCGCGACGAGGCCCTGGCTGGGTTGCGTCCACCCGCTGACCTGCACGGACAACGGGTGGCGTTGCTCTGGGAGGCTCGCACGGGTGCTGGACAGGTGCTCGATCAGTGGATGGCGGGGCGCTCGGTCGTGATCATTGACCCGACATACGTGTCGCCCCGAGAGCTTCCACAGATTCTGACCACCGAGGTCGTCGACGCCGGACTGGTCGTCTACTCACGCTAAAGGGAGCACAGCGCGGCCGCTCACCCACTTACCAGACGCGCAGAAAACGAGCGGCCGCGAGCTTTATGCCCTCGGTTCGGTCGCGCCGAATCTGTGGCCAGCGCAGAGCGAAGCGCAGGCGGGCCCACTGGCTGTCGGCCTCAAGCTCGCGCAGGATCGTGGCCAGTTCGATGCGACGCGGGGCATCAAACGTACCCACCTGCAGTGCGGCGCGAGCGATCAGGATGAACTGGTTGCGGTAGAAACCGTTGCGCAGCTTCGCCATGCGGGCGTCGCGCGCACCAGCCCCAGAATTCGCACCCTGGACGTTCGCGCTGTGCTGACGATACTCCAGCGTCGGCTCCTCCCCGATCACCCACGTCAGCCCAATCGCGCGGGCGAGCGCGTACACGTACCAGTCGTGCACGCCGATCTGCGAATAGTCCAGGCGCTCAATCACCTCGGCCAGCACACGATGTGCGTCGGGCGAAAACACGTACGTAGAGCCGGGTCCGGCGGCTTCAAACAGAAAGTCCCACGCGCGCATCGGCTGAGACTTACGAATGAGGCGACGTTCCCCCACCCCGCCGCCAGGCAGCGACTCAAACGCCGTGACGTTAGAAGAAACCACGTCAGCGCCCGTGGACGCCATCAACGCAAGCTGAGAGCTGAGCTTATCCTCGTGCCACACGTCGTCCTGGTCGGTGAAGGCCACGAAGGAACCGTCGGGCACATGCGTCGTAAACAGGTGCAGGAAATTGCCCGTCACCCCGGGGGTACCGTCGCGCTGAGGCAAGATGGTGATGCGCGGATCGGACGCGGCACGCTCCTCAAGATGGGAGCGCGTCGCGTCCGTCGACGCGTCATCGGAGACGACAAGAGAGACGTCCACCCCCGCCTGAGCGAGCACGGAGTCCACCTGCTCATCCAGCCACGCCCCGGCCTCGGCCATCCCGTTATAGGTGGCCATGAGGACGGTGACGCGCGGACGAGGCATGGCGCCGTCTTCGATCATGCTAGCCAAGAGATCAGTGCCCCTCGGCGGCGTACTTCGCCTCGACGGCCTCCTTGAGGGGAGCCCACCAGGCCTCGTTATCGGTGTACCAGGCGATCGTGTCGGCCAGGCCGTCGCGGAAGTTCGTGAACTTCGGTTCCCAGCCGAGCTCGGTCACCAGCTTCGAGTTATCGATCGCGTAGCGCAGGTCGTGCCCCGGGCGGTCCTTGACGTGATCGAAATCGTCGGGGGCGTAGCCCATCAGCTCGTTGAGGATGGCAACGACGTCGCGGTTGTTCGTCTCGCCATTCGCGCCGATCAGATAGGTCTCACCGATGCGGCCCTTCATCAGGATGTCCCACACTGCCGTGTTGTGGTCGCGCACGTGGATCCAGTCGCGCACGTTCAGGCCGTCGCCGTACAGGCGGGGGCGCACGCCGCGCAGGCGGTTCGTGATCATGCGGGGAATGAACTTTTCGATGTGCTGGTAGGGACCGTAGTTGTTCGAGCAGTTCGAGATCGTTGCCTCAACGCCAAAGGAACGCACCCACGCGCGCACCAACAGGTCGGAACCCGCCTTCGAGGAGGAGTAGGGCGAGGAGGGGTTGTAGGGCGTGGTCGGCGTGAACTTCGCAGGATCGTCCAGCTCCAGGTCACCGTACACCTCGTCGGTGGAGATGTGGTGGAAGCGCACCTTGTGGCGGCGCACGGCCTCCAGCAGGGTGAAGGTACCCACCAGGTTCGTCTGGATGAAAGGCGAGGGATCCAGCAGCGAGTTGTCGTTGTGGGACTCAGCCGCGAAGTGGACGACCGCGTCCGCCCCGGCGACGACGCCGTCGACCAGATCGGCGTCAGCAATATCGCCCTCGACGACGGTCAGGCGCGAGGCGAGCTCGGCGGGAACGTCAGTCAGGGACGCGCGGTTGCCCGCATAGGTGAACTTATCGAGGACGACGACGTCGACATCCGGATGATCCTCAAGGAGCGTGTGAACGAAATTCGCTCCGATAAAGCCGGCACCGCCGGTCACAACGATCTTCATGGGTTTTCTCCTTTGCGCGCCCGGGGGGGCGTGTCGGGTTGTGTTGTCGAGTGCGATCGCCTCTGCCACCATTATGCCGTACGTCAGCACGGAGGTGATCGCAAGAACAGATCGCGGTTGGCGTGGGCGTCGTATCAGGACTCGACGACGATAGACGAATCCAGTGCCACCGGCCCCGAGCCAATTCCGTTTCCTTGGACGACCAGGTCCCATGCTCCGTCTCGCTGAGCGAAGGGCTGACCGCCCGCGTCGTCAATCGACACGTTCATCCGGTACATACCCTCGCCCAGAGTCAGGGTCGGCACGGTGATGATCACCGTCGCGTCGCCCTCGATGGCCGGCAGGGTCGCCCCGGAGTTACGGGAGTTGTAGTAGTGCAGCTTCTGCCCCAGGTTAGTATCCAGCGAGAAGGCCGTCACCCAGTCCTCAATGCGCTTGGACGCGGTCAAGTCTATGCGGATGCAGATCGTGTCGCCCGTCCGCGCGACGCGGATGGGTTCTCCACCCTGATCCGTCATCGCGATGTCTCGGATCGAGATGACACCCGTCTCCTCCGTGTGGATGGGGGCGATGAGAGCATCGCGCTGGAAACCCTCGCGCAGGATACGCACGGCATCCGAGGTCGAGCCGTCGAAGACGAGCTTGCCGTGGTCGAGGACGACGCCTCGCGTACACACGGACTCGACCTGCTCGGCGGAATGAGAAACCAGGACGATCGCGCGCCCCTCCGTCTGGAAGGAGTGGATCTTGTCCATGCACTTACGCTGGAAGGGTTCGTCGCCGACCGCGAGGACCTCATCGACGAGGAGGACGTCAGGGTCGGAGTGGACGGCGACCGCGAATGCAAGGCGCACGTACATGCCCGAGGAGTAGAACTTCACCTGCGTGTCGATGAACTGTTCGATGCCGGAGAAGGCAACGATCTCATCGAAGCAGGCTTCGGTTTCGGCGCGCGTCATGCCCAGGATCGAGGCATTAAGGAAGACGTTCTCGCGTCCCGTCAGATCCTGGTGGAAACCGGCACCGAGTTCGAGCAGAGCGGCCATGCGCCCGCGGGTCGTCACACGACCACTGGTCGGGCGGATGATCGACCCCATGATCTTCAGGAGGGTGGATTTGCCGGAGCCGTTGTGGCCCATGAGGCCCACGGATTCGTTGAGGGACACGTCCACGTTCACGTTGTCAAGGGCGCGGAACTCTTCCACCCGCGCGCGCGAGGAGTGCAGCACACGGTCCTTGACCGAGGTGTCCCGATGAAGTTTAAAAACCTTGGAAACGTCCTGAACGCGGACGACTTCAGGCATTGACATTAGAGCTCCTGAGCGAAGTTACCTTCGAGGCGGGCAAAGACGCGGTGCGCTCCGAAGATGAGGACGATGCCGATCAGCGCCGCAACGGCCAGGCGGATCATGAGGTGCACGGGGTAGGGCTGATCAATACCCGCCGCCCACAGCGAACGCTGGAATCCGAGGATCGCCAACGTCACGGGATTGGCGAGGTAGATCTCATGCGCCACCGGATAGTTCACAGCCAGTGCCTTTTGCACGTAGCTGTAGGAGTAGACGATCGGCGAAGCCCAGAACGCCAGGAAGGTGATGACCTCAATGAGGTGCTGGATGTCGCGCATGTAGACGTTGAGCGCGGACAGAAGCAGCGCGAACAGGGTCGCGTACACGACCAGCACGACGAGAGCGAGCGGCAGGTAGGCCAGCTGCGCGAGCGACGGGATAGCCCCCGTCACCACGATGGCACCCAGCAGGATGACCAGCTGAATCGCCGAGTTCACCGCTGACGTTCCCAGCGTCGAGAGCGGGAAAATCTCGCGCGGAAGGTAAACCTTCTTCACCAAACCGGAGTTGGCGACAATTGACCCGGTACCGCCGGTGACGGTTTCCAGGAAGAAGCCCCACGCCGTCAGGCCCGTGAACACGAAGATCGCGAAGGACGGGATGCCTCGTGACGCGCCCAGGAACTGCCCGATAACGATGAAGTAAATGAGCAGCTGCGACAGGGGCTTGAACAGGGACCACACAAAGCCGAGGTTCGAGTCCTTGTAGCGTGCCTTGAGCTCACGGTTGATGAGCAGACGCAGCAGCTCGCGGCGTTTCCAGATGTCAGCGAAGGCACGCTTGGTGCCGCCCACCAGGCCGCTCTTGTCACCCAGCTCTCGCAGGGGTTGGGCCTCGATACGCTCCACGCGGAGCGCGAGAGAGGACCCGGGGGAAGGGGTCGTTGATTCAGTCATATCAACTCACTATATCTGACCGTCTGGTCCCTTACTGACCATAGCGCTTGAGCGGGGAGCGAACGCCCCGGCGCACGCCCCTCCACTTCTGCACGTGGTACGCAGGGTTGAGGAAGAAGCCGCTGATCTTGCGGCGTTTGCCTACCTCGCGGTCACGCGCCAGGCGCAGCGCGTCCTTCAGGATACCAGTCGTGACCATGCGCACGACCGTGGGGATCGAGGGCATCGCGACGTCGATACCGACCTCGCGCAGCCCCTGGGTCTCCTCGAACATGCGGTCATCGTACTCGGAGACCGTCATCTCATTAGAGTGCAGGACGGCAGCGCGGGGCGCGTAGGCCTTGATGTATCCAGCAGAAATGACGTCGCGGCCCAGGAGCTGGTCCTCGGCGTAGGAGACGTCGCGGTAGGGAACCTCGCCGGTCAGAATATCCTTGCGGGCGGCGGAGTTGACGTCGGAGTAGAAGGTGACGGCGTTGCGCACACCCTCGTCCTGAATGAAGTCGTCCTCGTAGAACAGGGTGGTGCCAAAGCCCGGGCCGAAGCCGTTGAAGACGCCCTTGATCTCGTAGCGCAGCAGCGGGAACGCGTCGGAGCGCGGAATCTGCGACCCCATGACGGCGACAATCCGGTCGGAGATCTTAAAGGGCGCAGTGATCTCGTGAAGCCACCTGTCCGAGGCCGGGGTTGCGTCGTGCGTCAGGTAGGCGACGATACGGCCCTTGGCCAGGTGCGCGCCGAGGTTGCGGGTCTTGCCGTGGCCGAACTCGCTGTTAGGGATCTGGACGAGACGCACGGACGGGTACTTGGCGATGAGGTCGAGCGTAGAGTCGGTCGAACCCGAGTCGATGACGAGGATCTCGTAGGTGCCGTCAAAACGCTGGGTGGTCAGCGAGGCGAGGATCTCGTCGATGTGCTGTTCACCGTTGTAGGTCAGGATGACGACACTCGCGTCCAGTGACGCGTCCTTCGCCTCGATGTAGTCCGATTTAGTAACCATGCGCTTGAATCTCCTGCCATGTTTTCGCGATCCCCTCGTCGAGCGACGTCATTGTGAAGGGGCCGAACTCGTTGTTCACTCGCTCCGTGTTAAGGACGGATCCGAGAAGATAGGTCGAGGGCGTGGGGACATGCTGGATCTCCGGCGTCGCCCCGGTCACGCGCTCAATAGAGGCCACGATTTCAGAGACCGTCGTCTTGCAGCCCGAGCCGATATTGTAGACGGAACGAGACGCACCGCGCTGGATCATCGTGGAGACCATCGTCGCGAAGTCCTCGACATAAATGTAGTCGCGGAACATGGAGCCGTCACCCATGACCGTCAGCGGCTCACCGTTCAGGATGTGACGCAGGAAGATCGGGATGATGCCCTGGCGCTTGTGCGGGTTCTGCCGAGTACCGTAGGGGTTCGAGATGCGCAGCGACGTCGAATTCAGATCGTACTTACGCGCAAAGAAACGCATGTAGTTCTCGATGGTGAGCTTGCCGATGCCGTAGGGCGATACCGGAAGCGTACGGTCGTCCTCGCTGTAGCTTTCCTTGTCTTGGTCGCCGTAGATCGTGCCACCACTCGATGCGTAGTAGACGTGACTCACCCCGGCCTCGACGCAGGCGCGGAACAGATCGATGCTGCCCTGGATGTTCGTGCGCACGTCCAGCGTCGGATCGTTCTCCGCCGTCGCGGGATCCGTCGTGGACAGCATGTGCACGACGATATCCATGCCCTGCACGGCGCGCGCCACGTCATCCCGGTTCAGGAAGTTACCATCGAAGGCCTCGACTCCTTCAGCCTTCCAGTGTTCTCCACTGCCGAACATGTCGAAGGCTCGGATGAACGTGCCTTCCTCGGCGGCGAGGGCATCAACCAAGTGAGATCCGAGGAATCCGTTTCCTCCGACCACCAGAATGTTAGGCATTCATGGCCTCCTCAAAATCGGCGACGAACGTACGTCCCGAGTCCTCCCAGCTCAGAGTCGTCGCGGAGGCAGCAGCCTCACGCGAACGCTCCACCTGATCCTGCGCGTCCACAATCCGAATGATCTCCTCGGCCATAGCGCCGGGCGAGAGCGGCACGTAGTCGATGGCAGGGTTGTCCGAGACGAGACGGTTGTTGGGGGCATCGTTGACGACGGGGATTGTGCCGCACGACGCCAGCTCGAGCGGGAGCAGCGACAGGTTCGTCAGACTCATGACGAGCGCGACGGCGCACTGGTTATACAGCGGAGCGAGTTCTTCGAGCTTCATCGCTCCGTGGTTGACGTACTCGAAAGGAACCTTCCACTCCGACACGTCCCACCCGGCCATGTGAATGCGGATATCCGGACGACGCTTCTTGACGTCGGCCAGCACCATGCACCCCAGCTCAAATCCACGACGCATCGTGACCGGACGCGCGTAGAAGAAGACGTCCTTGCGCCGCGAGTCATTCGTGCGCTTGTAGAGCGTCATCTCTGCGGCGAAGTCGAAGGGGTGAGTCGTCATGCCGTACTCGTCGTGGAGCTTCGTGGCCAGCCACTTACCGGCGGTGAAGGCCTCAAAACCGAAGCGATACGTGTTCTCCGCGAGCTGGTTCTCGGATCCAACGGGGTAGAACGAGGGTTCGAAGTCCTGGACGAAGTAGAAGCGACGAGCGTTGGAACGATCCAGGTACGCGGGGTAGGCGGTCTCCCAGCCGGTCGCGAAGATCGCGTCAACGTCATCGCCGACGCCGACCTTCGGGTCATAGAGGGCGTAAGCGGCCTTCAGGGACGGGTAGTTGCTGGAACGCTCGACCATCTCGCGCACGCGATCTGCGTCGACAGGGATCGCCTGCGACCAGTAGAGGAAGATCTTGACGGTGTGACCGGCCGCCTCCAGGTAGGACAGGAAACGGAAGATGTTCTGGTGCCCACCGGAGGACTCGCCGGGGGGAGACATGATCCACGCGGTAACGAACGGACCCTCACCGACGGTGCGCGGGTTCTTCTTCCAGTGAGGCTCGCTTACCCAGTCGAGGGCGGCGGCGTCAGAGAACTTGACGAGCATCCCGAGGGGGTACTGCGCCTTGCCTTTTCCCTTGCCTGAGTTTGCAATCTGATTGCCCAAGCCCTGCAAGAGACGAGCGGTCGTCATACGACCCCCGTGTCGTTTGAGGTAGGAGGCACCCTTCGCGAACTTACGCACCAGCGGATTCGTCTGTGTCATGTTCGTCAGTCTAGCGCCTACAGGGATCGGACTTGACCGAGGAGTGACTCATCCCTTGCCGCAGCTCTGTATCTTTACTCACTTTCCAGCGTTTCCTTTGTGACAAGGAATCACCGTAAATGTGCCCCACCACGACGTGTTCGACGCGCGTGGCGCCGACGCAGCGCGGCCGGAATCGCGGCGATACCCTGGGCGATGCCATGAGCCGCCGGACCGCGGAAGCCCTCGCGCGCGGCGCGCACGATGGAGCGAGCCAGCGCGTTGGCAACCACCGACCAGGCCGCGTGCTCAGCCGCGACGATCAGTCGGTTGCGCGCATTAACACGGGTGAACATCGGCGAAGTCGCGTCCGAGGAGGCCGCGTGCTCGTGATCAACCACGGCCTCGCGCACGAAACGCACGCTGTATCCAGCCTCGTGGAGCTTGTAGGACAGGTCCGTATCCTCGTAGTACATGAACAGGTCGGTTCGTATGCCGCCGACTTCCTCCCAAGCGTCGGAGCGAATCGCGCACGCTCCCCCACAGATGCCAAAGACCTCGGCCGGGGCATCGAGCTCGGATGCGAGGCACAGCCAGTCGCGGTCCTGCCCGTTGCCCGCGCCGTCCACGATGTTCCCCGTCGAATTGACCAGGATCGTGCCCAGACCGGCCCGGGCCTCGTCGTCGCTGAGCCGCACCCAGCGCGTGGGACCGTTTCCGCTCAGGGCTACGGCCTCGCCGTCGCGCGCCTCGCGGTAGCGCCCGGCCAGGAGGATGAGCGCGGTCGTCGCCCCCACCATCGGGTCGCCGAGCGGAGCCAGGAGCGCGTCCAAAAAACCCTCGCGGACCGTCGCGTCGTTGTTGAGTAGGACGAGAGCGCCCTCACTCAGGTCGGAGGCTCCAGCCATCACGCCCGCACCGAAGCCATCGTTGACGCCCGCGTTGACGATCTCGACGTCAGCACCGCCCACGCCGGGACGTCTGCCCGCGAGCGCACGCAGCTCAGGCAGGTGGGCGGCGAGGACGTCGAGGGAGTCGTCCCCCGAGCCGTTATCGACGAGGATCAGGCGGTCGCCCTGGCGCAGTTGGGGGGCGATCGAGCGGGCGGCCCGCAGGGTCAGGGGCGCGTTCTTCCAGTTAACGAGGACGACGCGGGCGCTGCGCCGCGCGGCTCCGGTCTGTTCTCCCGCGCCGGGGGTGTTCGTCCCGGCGTTCATTGGGTGCCCGCCAGCGTCTCGTAGAGGCGGGCGTGGGCGGCTGCTGAGGCTTCCCACGTGTAGTCGGTGGCGCGGGCGAGGCCGGCCGCGGCTAGGCGGTCGTGCTCGCTTCCGGCGGCGGCCTCCAGGGCGTCGGCGAGGGCACGAGCGTCGGTGGCCGGTACAAGGAGACCCGCGTCGGTGCCCGTGATCTCCGCCATGCAGGTGTCGGCGCTGGTGACGACGGGGGTGCCGTGCGCCATAGCCTCAAGGACGGGCAGCCCGAAGCCCTCCCAGATCGAGGGGAACGTGAAGACACGCGCTCCTGCATAGGCGCAGGCGAGGTCGGTGTCATCGAGGCGTCCGAGGACGTGGGTGCGTTCGGCGGGCAGGTCCCCCCACTCGGGGTCTTCTCCCCACCCAGCGGGACCCACGAGGACCAGGTCGAGATCCGTGGACGAGGCCATGGCGCGGTATGCGCGCAGCAGCGTCGGCAGGTTCTTGCGGGGTTCGCGAGTGCCGACCCACAGGATGTAGGGGCGGGTCAGGCCGTGGCGGGCGCGGAAGCCCTCCACCTGGGAGTCGGTGACGGGCGTGTGGGTGAGGCCGTGCGGGATGACGGTGATGAGTCCCTCGTCGATGCCCGCCTCGATGCAGTCGCGCGCGGTCGCCTCGGAGGGGACGATGACCGCGTCGGCACGGTGCCTGGTGATGTCGAGGGCACGGTTAAAGTAGGCGGCCCCGTGGGAGGTGAAGTGGCTGGCATCGCGCAGGAACGCGACGTCGTGAACGGTGACCACCAGCGGCCGCGAGGTCGGGGGAATCGCCCAGGTGGTCGCGTGCACGACCTGCGCTCCCTCGCCCGATCCGACGCCGAGCATCCGGTCCACGCGCGGCATGCTCAGGCGGTCCCACGCTGCGTACAGGAGGCGGCGCGGCAGCGCGGAGTTGAGCACAGGAATCGTCAGGCCTACCTCTTCCGGGGTGGGTTCGCCCGCGCCGTGTCGCGCGGCGATGCCGACGGCGCGTACCCCCTGCGCGGCCAGGCGAGAGGCCACTTCCACGATGTATCGTCCCGAGCCTCCGGGCACAGGCTGCCACATCTGCTCAACTACCATTCCGACGCGTACGCTCATACCTCCAGGATAGTTGAGATGTATGTCAGCGTCTGCCCGGCCAGATACTGACATACAATGGGAAAATCCTTCGCAACGACCGGAGACCATTATGCCTTCCTCTCTCTCGTCCAAGCCCGTCCGCGTCCTCATGGACGCCACTGCGATCCCCGCGAACCTCGGCGGAGTGGGCCGCTACGTGGACGATCTGGTGCCCGAACTCGAGGCCCAGGGCGTTGAACTCACGATGGCGGTGCAAGAGCGCGACGCAGAGCACTTTGCCACGCGCCTGCCATCCGCTCGCATCATCCCGATTTCCCCTCGCTTCGAGTCACGTCCGATGCGTTTCGCGTGGGAGCAGACGGGGTTGCCCTCGCTCATCCGCAAGGTTCGCCCCGACGTGCTCCACTCCCCTCACTACACGTGCCCGCAGTTCCCGGGCGTGCCCGTCGTCATCACCCTGCACGACGCAACGTTCTTCTCCCACCCGCAGGCACACTCGCGTACGAAGCAAAAGTTCTTCACGTTCGCGATCCGCCGCGCGATTCGTCGGGCTGCTGCGCTCGTCGTGCCTTCCAAGGCGACACGCGATGAGACGATCAAGTACGCGGGCGGTGACCCCTCGCAGTTCTACGTCGCCTACCACGGCGTAGACCGATCAATCTTCCACCCCGTGGATGACGCTGAGCGTGCGCGTGTCAAGAAGTCCCTCGGCCTGGATGGCCAGGAGTACATCGGTTTCCTCGGCACTCTCGAGCCCCGCAAGAACGTCCCGAACCTGGTGCGCGGCTGGACGCAGGCGGTCTCGGACCTGCCCAATCCTCCCGCACTGGTTCTGGCCGGCGGCAAGGGCTGGGATGAGGACATTGACCCGGCCCTGGCGGCAGTCCCCTCGCACCTGACGGTTCTGCGTCCCGGCTACCTGCCCCTGGAGGACCTGCCCGGTTTCCTCTCCGGGTGCCTCGTCCTGGCCTACCCCTCGATCGCGGAGGGCTTCGGTCTGCCCGTTCTCGAGGCCATGAGCTGTGGGGCTGCGACGCTCACGACGCGCCTGACATCCCTGCCCGAGGTCGGCGGGGACGCGGTCGACTACTGCGACATCACCCCCGAGTCGATCGCCGACGCCCTCACCACCCTGATGAACGATCCGCAGCGCCGCGCCCGGCTGGGGCAGGCCGCCATCGCTCGCTCCGAGGAGTTCACCTGGGAACGGGCAGCTGAAGTCCACGCGCAGGCATTCCGCGCCGCAGCCGGACTCTGATCCCCAACGTACCGCGACACACAAGGACTGCCTGCTATGACCACTCACGACCATCCCAGCGACGAGGCGAAGCCCTTGGAGGACGAGTTCGCTACGGAGACGGATCTGCCTGAGGAAGCTGTGCGCTCCCTGGACACTGATCGCGCTGAGGACAAGGACGCGGATCAGCCCGGCGAGGCACCGGCACCGCATTCAGCGCCCTTCCGCAACCGCTTTGGTTTGTCCACCCGCGCCTGGCGCGTGATCGGCGTTATCGGCCTCGTGCTGTCTGTGTGCGGCGTTGGCCTCGCGTGGGCCGTGTCGTCCCCGCTCGGGGCCTCCCCCGACGACGACTACCACCTGGGTTCCATCTGGTGTCCTCCCCCGCTGGCGGATTCCGGTTGTACGACCGGCTACACCGAACGTGGAACCTTCGGCCCGGTCGTTCCCGAGACCATCTCCGCCACCAGGGTCGCGTGCTACGCGTTCCACGGGAATGAATCTGCCGTCTGCTCGCTCAACAACTCGGACGAGCGCACGATGGTGACCGACCGTTGGGATGACGGCAACTACCCGTGGGGCTACTACCAATTCCACCACCACTTCATCGCTCACGACGCCGACCGGGCGGGTGTGACGATGCGTCTCATCAACGTCGGTATCGCTATTGTTCTCATCGGCGCGATCGGCGCACTCATGCCGAGCGCGATGCGCCGCGGCTACGTGTTGGCAATTCTGGCGGCATGGACGCCGATGGGCATCTATTTCATTGCCTCCAACAACCCCTCTTCGTGGGCCTTCACAGGCGTGTTCGCCTTCGCGGCTGGTCTATGGTCGGCCACGCAGTCCTATGGGTGGCGGCGTTGGTCCCTGCTCGGTGCTGCCGCTCTGGGCGCTGTCCTGTCGTGTACCTCACGCGGCGACTCCGCATTCTTCCTGTTCGTCATCACCGTCGCCCTCGCGTTCGCGGTGCGTTGGCGTCGCGATCACTGGCCCGAGGCCACGCTTGCCATCGTTGCCTCGATCATCGGCATCATCATCATGCGCTCAACGAACGTCGCGAGCACCCACCTGACGACGGCGCAGGGCGAGTCTCGCTCACTCATTGACCTGCTCGGTGACAACATGTCCTTCCTGCCGCAGTACCTCGCCGGTTTCTACGGCTACCGCTGGGGACCGGGATGGCTGGACGTGAACTACGACGGCTCTATCTCGACCGTTGGCCTCCTGATCGCGGGTGCCGTCTTTATCGCTGGTGCGCGCACCTGGTCGTGGCGCAAGCTGATGACACTGCTCACGCTGGTTGGCGCGATGGCTGGCGTCCCGACCCTGATCGGTATTCTCCAGGAGTTCAACAACGTGGCCACCTACCAGGCGCGCTACATGATGCCTCTGTGGATCGTGTTCCTGTTCTTCCTGCTGACGATGGATCGGCGCGAGCGCTTGGTTTCGCGTTCGCAGGCTGTCGTGCTCGGCGTGCTGGCGGCAGGGACCCAGTTCTGGGCGTTGTTCCTCCTGCTGCTGCGCTACACCCACGGGTCCTCGGTCCTCCTGTTCAACCTGAGTCAGACGGCCGGGTGGTGGTGGCCGGGTGCCCCCATCGGCCCGAACACGGTCTGGGCGATTGGCACGGTTTCTTTCGCTGCGGCCATTGCTTTCGCGTTCCTCTTAACGCGTGAAGAACTCGACCAGAAGCCCGCTCTCGAGTCCTGATTCTCCTTCGTGCGCCCAGGTGCCTGCCCGGCAGGTTGCCTGGGCGCACGCGTATTCGGGTGACGAGGCCGTGGCGGGTTCGTCGGCTAGAGGCGGATTCAGGCGCTTCGATGCGCACGTGAACCCGCTATGAAGAGCGTGGGCCCTCTCTTCCGCACGTAAACCCGCTCATCGGAGCATGGGCGGGGTCGCCCACGTGCGGAACAGAGGGTTTGCGTGCGGAACAGAGGGTTTGCGTGCGGAACAGAGGGTTTGCGTGCGGAACAGAGGCCGCGCGGTAGATCGCGATCGACCGAACGCGTTCCCTACAGGTCGACGGAACGACCGGTGGCGGCCGAGGCGAGGATGGCCTCGACGACGCGCAGGTTGTCCAGGGCCTCGTCCATGGTGACGTGCTCGCTGCCCACGCCGAGAATCGCGTCGCGGAAGCGCTCGTGTTCGAGGGCGAGGGGCTCGCGCTTGGTGAGCGCATAGCGCACGACCCGGCCCTCGCTGACCCCGCGGAAGGCCGCGATGGCGTCCCACTGCAGGGGCGCGTGGCCGTTCTCGTAAAAGGTCAGGTCCCCCATGGCGGTGTCGGCGACGAGCGCGCCGCGCTCCCCCGTCACGATGGTCGTGCGGTCCTTGTAGGGGGTCAGCCAGTTGACGAGGTGGTTGACGAGAATGCCGCCGGCAAGCACGCCCGAAGCGACCATCATGTCCTCGTGAGGCCTGCCCGAACGCGCGGAGGTGCGCGCGTAGATGCTCTCGTAGGGGGCACCGGCCACCCACGCGGCCAGGTCCACGTCGTGCGTGGCTAGGTCCTTCACCACGCCGACGTCGCTGATGCGCGCGGGGAAGGGCGACTGGCGGCGCGTCGCGATCTGCTCGATGTCGCCGAGCTGGCCCTGAGCGATCCGCCGACGCATGTCGATGAGCGCGGGGTTGCAGCGCTCGACGTAGCCGACGGCACCCACGAGGCCCGCACGCGCGAAGGCGTCGCGGATGCGCCGGCCCGCCTCCACGCTCGTGGCGAGGGGCTTTTCGACGAGGGTGTGTACCCCGGCCTCGGCGAGCGCTAGGGCTGCGGCTTCGTGGTGGGCGGTGGGGGCAGCGATGATCGCCGCGTCGATACCGGCCTCGATCAGTTCTTCGACGCCGCCGAGGACGGGCAGGTTGCCGGCGACGCCGAAGCGGTCGCCGCCCGGATCCGCGAGCGCGACGAGGTCTACCCCCCGCGTGGCGCGGGCGTTGCGCACGTGGTGTCGGCCCATCGAGCCGATGCCGAGGATTCCTAAGCGAATACTCACGTCAGGCACCCGCCTCCGCGAGCGCGTTGACGCCGTGCGCGATGCGTTCCAGCTCGATGGGCGTCAGCGACGGGTAGATCGGCAGGGAGAGGACCTGGTCGGCTGCCTCGCGTGTGGCCGGAAGCTCCAGGTCGGGGGCGAAGGGGGCCAGGGAGGGCAGCTCGTGGTTCGGGATCGGGTAGTAGACGCCCGAGCCGACGCCGTACTCCTCACGCAGGGCGGCGGCGAAACCGTCGCGGTTTTCGGGTACGCGGATCGTGTACTGGTGGTAGACGTGCGTGGCACCGGGGGCGACGTGCGGGATGGTGACACCTCGCAGGTGAGCGTCCAGGAAGGCGGCGTTGTCCTGACGTTTGCGCGTCCACGCGCCGACCTTGGTGAGCTGCACCCGACCGATGGCCGCGTGGATGTCGGTCATGCGGTTGTTGAGGCCAACGATTTCGTTGGCGTAGCGCGTCTCCATGCCCTGGTTGCGGGCGAGTTTCACGCCGCGGATGACGCTGGGGTCGGTCGAGGTGACCATGCCGCCCTCGCCGCTGGTCATGTTCTTCGTCGGGTAGAAGGAGAAGGCTGCGAAGGTGCCGAAAGAGCCGACCGCGCGCCCGTGCAGGGTGGCACCGTGGGCCTGGGCGGCGTCTTCAAAGAGCATGAGTCCATGCGCGTCGGCAATCGCCTGGAGCGCCTCCATGGGCGCGGGGTGGCCGTACAGGTGGACGGGCATGATGGCCCGCGTGCGAGGCGTGATTGCGGCTTCGACAGCGGCCGGTGACAGTGTGAACGTGAGCGGGTCAATGTCGGCGAACACGGGGGTCGCGCCCGTGATGGCGACCGAGTTGGCGGTGGCAGCGAAGGTGAAGGAGGGGACGATGACCTCGTCGCCCGGCCCGATCCCGGCGGCGAGCAGGCCCAAGTGCAGGGCTGAGGTTCCCGAGTTGACCGCGACGGCGTGGGTTCCGGGCACGAGGGTGGCGGCAAACTCCTCCTCGAAGGCGGCGACCTGCGGCCCCTGGGCGATCATGCCCGTACGCATGACGGCGGCGACCGCGTCGATTTCCTCCTCGCCGATGAGCGGGCGTGCGGGTGGAATGAATGGCTGCATCACTGGTGGTCCTCATGGGTCTGGGCGGGCGCCTCGGCGGTGTTCGGGGACGAGGCCTGGGTTTCCTCCGGCGTCAGGGTGCCGTTTCGCTCGATGTAGCGGCGACCCGAGGCCGGGCACACCCACGCGGCTGCCCCGGCCTCGCGGTCGGGTGCAGCGTCGGGGTCGACGGCCACGAGGGGTACCCCGGCCTCGCCGACCCATCCGACGCGGCGCGCGGGCACGCCGACGACGAGTGCGTAGGGGACGACGTCGCGGGTGACGACAGCGCCTGCTCCGACGCTTGCCCACGCGCCGATGCGCACGGGGGCCACGCACACGGCGCGCGCGCCGATGGCGGCACCGTGCTCGACGGTGACGCCGACGCGGTCCCAATCCGACGCGCTCTTCAGGGTTCCGTCGGGGTTGATGGCGCGGGGGCAGTGGTCGTTCGTGAAGACGGCTGCGGGGCCGACGAAGACGCCATCGGCCAGGGAGGCGGGTTCGTAGACGAGGGCGTAGTTCTGGATCTTGCAGCGCGCACCTACCCGAACGCCTTCGCCAATGTATGCCCCGCGTCCGATGATCGTTTCTTCGCCGATACGGGCGTTTTCGCGAACCTGGGCCAGGTGCCACACGCGGGCGCTGGGCGCGACCTGCGCACTGGATGCCACGTCGGCGCTGGGCTTGATCACGGTATCTCCCTTGTGTTGTCCTGTAGGCACGATCACGCACATCAGGTACGCCCCGTCAGATAGCAACACTATAGGCGCGTGGCCTGCCCTATGTGCGACACTGGAGAAATGCAGCAACGCTCCGACACGTGGGTCGTCATCCCCGCGTTTAATGAGGCGCCCGTCATCGGGGGCGTCATCGCGGGCGTGCGCGCTCTTTTTCCCCGAGTCCTCGTCGTGGACGATGCCTCCGGTGATGACACCGCTGCTCTCGCTCGCAGCGCCGGTGCCTACACGGCGGTCCACCCGCTGAACCTGGGGCAGGGCGCTGCCCTGCAGACCGGCTTCGATGCGGCCCTCGCCCGTGGGGCCCGCTACGTGGTGACTTTTGATGCCGATGGCCAGCACGATCCCGCCGACGCCGCGGCGATGGTTGATCGCGCGCGTAGGGAGGACCTTGCCTTCGTCCTCGGGTCCCGTTTCCTCGACGGTGGAGGCGCCCAAGTCGGCGCGCTCAAGCGCGCCCTGCTGCACGTCGGTGCGATGGCCGCTCACGCCCGCACCGGCATGGCGCTCACCGACACGCACAATGGCCTGCGCGTCATCCGTGCCGACGCCCTCGCCCACGTGCGCCTGACCCAGGGACGTATGGCCCACGCCTCGCAGATCGTCTCCCAGCTGGCTGGCTGCGGCCTTCCAGGTGCCGAACATCCCGTGACGATCTCCTACACGGACTATTCGCGCGCGAAGGGCCAGCCGCTACTGAATTCCGTCAACATCGTCGTCGACCTTGTGTTGGGAGAACGATGAGTGCCTACCTGCTGATTCGTGTCCTTCTGCTGCTCGCACTCGCCGTCATCGCGTGGTGGCTCACGCGCCCGGTCTCCTCCGCGTCCTCCCTCGCGATGCGCCGCATCGGGATCGGCGCACTCGTCGCTGCTGCGGTTGTCGCAATCCTCGTGCCGTCCCTGGCGAACAGGCTGGCGCACGTGATCGGCGTTGATCGCGGGGTGAACCTGATAGTCTACGGCCTTGTCGTCGCGTTGATCGCTCAGATGGTCACCGCCTACCGGCGCGAAGCGCGCATGGAGGCACGTGTGGCGGCGCTCGCGCGTGCGCTGGCGCTGGCGGGGGTGCGTCCTCCTGACGAGGCAGTGGTTTCCACCGGCGATCACTCCCCTGAGACGAGGGATCCTCAGCAAGTGGAACACGCCGCTTCCCCACCACATTCCCCGACAAACACGACCGATAACGATATGGTTACAAGTGATGAGTAACATGAATCTGCGACCGATCCAGCACTCGGCTGTTAACTTTGGGCGCTTTGGCCTCCTGCGATATACGCTCACCATCCTGATGGTCGGCGCTCTCTTCGCCACGTCAACGGCGTGCTTCCTCTACGCCAAAATCAGTGCCGATTTCGCCGACCGAGTCGTGGACATCGGCGACTATCAGATCGACGGGAACGCTCAGGCGACCCCGGATTCGTTTGACGGCCGCGCCCTCAACATTCTCGTCGTCGGCACGGACTCGCGTAACGGCGACAGCGGCAATGTCGGTGCAGGTGACGAGGAGGAGGTCCCCGGCCTTCGCAACGACTCGACGATGGTTATCCACGTCAGCGCCGACCGCTCTCGTGTTCAGGTCGTGTCGATTCCGCGCGACACGCTGGTCGATATCCCCGCGTGTAAGCACCGCGACGGATCGACCAGCGAGCCCATCGAAGAAGAGATGTTCAACAACTCCATGTTCTACGGTGCCGACGGTGGTAACACCGACGCCGACATCGCGCCCGGTATTGCGTGCGTGAAGTCGACCATCGAGAACATGTCGGGCATGACGATCGATTCCTTCATGGTCGTGAACTTCGCCGGCTTCATCAAGATGATCGACGCCCTGGGCGGTATCTGGTTCAACATCCCTAATCACATCGAAGATGAGTCCGCTCAGCTGTACATCGACGCGGGATGCTGGAAGTTGGACGGCACTCAGTCGCTGGCCTACATGCGCTCGCGCAAGGGCCAGGGCGATGGCTCCGACATCTCTCGTATCGGCCGCCAACAGCAGCTCATCTCCGCGATGCTTCGCGAGCTTCAGGCCAAGGACTACGTCACCGACTCCGGCGCGCTCCTCACCTTCCTGCAGGCCGCGATCCAGTCTGTCAACGTCTCCCCGAACCTGGGCGATGCCAGCGCAGATACTAATTTGCTGCTCAATGTCCTGTCGAAGATCGACCGCACGAACATCCAGTTTGTGACGATGCCCGTCGAAGAGCCCTACTGGGATCCGAACCGACGCATTGCTGCTGAACCGATGGCCCGCAACATGTGGACCGCGCTCAAGCAGGACAAGGCGCTGCCCGTGGGTACGACCTACACGGATGGCAACGGCGCGCAGCTGGTGGTCCCCGACCCGAAGGCTGCACAGGCCGTGCCCTCGCCGACGCCCTCTGCGGCCGACACTCAGAACGCCGGTCAGCCCCAGAGCACCACGGACAATACCGAGCAGTCGGCCTCCGTTGAGAACAACGCAGCCAACGAGGCTGCCGCCCAGAAGAACGCCGCCACCTGCCCGCCGAAAGACAAATGAGCACTCCTCCCTCGTTCACGCCCAACCCGAAACGACGCCGCCCCGACTTCGATGACGCGCACGTCATCGGCCAGGAGGCTCCCTCCGGCGCGCCCATTCCCCCACCTGAGGGGATCGCGCCGCAGATGTGGAGGATTTCCGAGGACGGTGCCGACTCCTCGCGCCCGCTGATGCCGCCGACCCTGGATCAGCCCCAGCGCGATCCGTCCTCGCTGTTTCCGAGACGTTCCGCTCCTACCCCGCCCCCGTCGTTCGCGCCGGGATCTGCCGCGCGCAAGTCGTTGCGCACGCGCCAGGCGGACTCGTCACAGATCCCGTCGTCCTCCCCCAAGGGGGCGTATCCTGTTCCGACACCTGCGTCCTCCGCCCGTCGGAGTGCGCCGGTTCCGAATCCGCCTGCCACGCCCGACGAGACGACGGTTGCCCCGACCCCACCGTCCTTCGCACCCGGCTCTGGCGACGCTGCCGCAACCCGCACCCCCGCTGCTCCCAGCTTCGCCCCCAACGAAACGACGGTTGCCCCGACCCCACCGTCCTTCGCACCCGGCTCTGGCGACGCTGCCGCAACCCGCACCCCCGCTGCTCCCAGCTTCGCCCCCAACGAAACGACGGTTGCTCCGAACCCGCCGTCCTTCGCGCCCGGCTCTGGCGACGCTGCCGCAACCCGCACCCCAGCGGCTCCCAGCTTCGCGCCTGGCTCCGGCAACACTGCAACGCCCCGCACCCCAGCGGCTCCCAGCTTCGCGCCCTCGGGTAACGGGCCGCGCCAGGCGAGCGCCACACGCTCCCAGGCAGTCCCCGACCCGGTCCCCACACCCGGCGCTACGCCGTCGCGCACCGCTCCGGCGACAGCTCCGAGGCCTCGGCGCAAGCGCCGCCGACGCCTGGTCCTCAAGACGCTGTCTGTTCTCCTGGTCATTGTTCTCGCGTGGGGCGGATTCCTCGTGTGGGACGCGAACACGAACATCGGGCGCGTGAGCGCACTGTCGGGCGCCTCGGATACGGCCGGTACGACGTACCTGTTGGCCGGTTCGGACTCGCGTGCGGACGGTGCCGTGCAGGACGGCTTTGAGGGATCCGAGCGCGCTGACTCGATCATGCTGGTCAACATCGCGGCGAACGGCCAGGCTGTTGCGGTGTCGATTCCCCGCGATACCTACGCTGAGATTCCCGGCGTCGGCTGGGACAAGATCAACGCTTCCTACGCCTACGGCGGCCCCCAGCTCCTGGTCGAGACAGTCGAGAAGCTGACGGGTTTGACCATCGATCACTTCGTGCAGATCGGCATGGGTGCGGTGCCCGACATGGTGGACGCGGTCGGCGGCGTGGAGCTGTGCTACGACCACGACTCGAACGACGAGTATTCGGGCCTGAACTGGACCGCTGGCTGCCACACGGTGGACGGCCCCACCGCCCTGCAGTTCTCGCGTATGCGATACCAGGATCCGGAGGGCGATATCGGTCGTACGAAGCGTCAGCGTCAGGTGATCTCCAAGGTCGTGTCCGAGGCCGCATCCCCCGCGACCCTCATCAACCCCGCGCGGACCCTACGCGTGGAGCGCGCTGGTTCCAAGTCGTTCACTGTCGATGAGGATTCCTCGATCATGACGGTTGCTTCCCTCGTGATGGCGCTGCGCAGCGCCTCGTCCGACGAGCTGATGGGTGTCCCGCCCATCGAGTCGCTGGACTATACGACCAGCGCGGGTGCCTCGGCGGTCCTGCTGCGTGACGAGACGGCCCCTGACTTCTTCGCCAAGCTGCGCTCCGGCAAACTCACGACCTCGGATCTCAACCAGATCGGCTGACGTCCTCAGGTGCGCCCGAGCGCAGAACAAGCCGCGGCCTCGTTCCCTCACAACAGAAGGGACGAGGCCGCGGCCGTGTCAGGCGTTAAAGAGGCTCTCAGGCACCGGGTACCGTGATGGGTCGCGGACCTGCCTGCCAGCCTTCCCAGGCGGAAGTGAGGATCTCGTCGAGACCGTTGTTGGCCTTCCAGCCCAGGTCCACGCCGATGGACAGCGGGTCACCGATGAGCTTGGGCGGATCGCCGGCGCGGCGCTCGAGGACCTCGACGGGGAAGTCCCAGCCGATGACGCGGCGCAGGCCGTCGATGATCTCCTGGACGGAGGTGCCCAGGCCGGTACCGACGTTGTAAGTGTGGTGGTCGGGCTGGCGGCCTTCGGCGAGGACGTCGAGGGCGGCGATGTGGGCCTCGGCCAGGTCCATGACGTGGATGTAGTCGCGCACGCAGGTGCCGTCCGGGGTGTCGTAGTCGGCACCGAAGATCTTGGCGCTCTCCCCGCGCTCGAGGCGGTCGAGAACCATGGGGATGAGGTTCATGATGGCGGGGTCGGCCAGGTCGGGCCAGCCGGCACCGGCGACGTTGAAGTAGCGCAGGCCGATCCACTTCAGATCCCATGCGCGCTCGCAGTCGGCCATCATCCACTCGCCGATCAGCTTGGTTTCGCCGTAGGGGTTGATGGGGTGGCCAGCCATGTCTTCGGTGACGACCTCGGCGGTGGGCATGCCGTAGACGGCGGCGGAGGAGGAGAAAATCATCTGGTCGACGCCCGCGTCCTCCATGGCAGCCAGGACGTTGGCCATGCCGCCGATGTTCTGCGCGTAGTACCAGGCGGGGCGCTTGACGGATTCTCCGACCTGCTTGCGGGCGGAGAAGTGGATGACGGCGGTGACGTCCTCGTCCATCATGAGGGTGGACAGGGTGGACCGCGCTTCGTCCGTGGCGACGTCGAGGCGAACCAGGGGCGTATCCCCGACCCGGGCGGCGTTCGAGGTGGACAGGTCGTCGACGACGACGACGCGATCCCCGCGCTGACGCAGGAGGCGGACAACATGGGCGCCGATGTAGCCGGCACCGCCACAAACGAGAATGCTCATGGCTTCAGGATACGACGGTGGGAGCGCCCGCGCCTACCCGCGCGGGGCTTGTGGGGGTTTGTCAGTAGTCCTCGGCGACGCGCTTGGCGAGGGCTGCGCCCTTGGCGCTGGCGACGTCGCGCAGGTCCTTCTGGAAGCCACGCATGTGCGCGCGCAGACCTTCACACCACGGTCCTTCGCCGGCACCGAGGATACGGGCGGCGAGCAGCCCGGCGTTGCGCGCGCCCGCGATGGACACGGTCGCGACGGGCACGCCGGCGGGCATTTGGACGATGGAGTGCAGGGAGTCCACGCCGTCGAGGTGCTTGAGGGGAACGGGCACGCCGATGACGGGCAGCTCGGTGAGGGCGGCAAGCATGCCGGGAAGGTGGGCGGCGCCGCCGGCTCCGGCGATGATGACGCGCAGCCCCCGCTCCGAGGCGCTCCTCCCGTAGGCGACCATGTCCTCGGGCATGCGGTGGGCGGAGACGACGCCGACTTCGCAGCCGATGGCGAACTCGGCGAGGGCTGCGACGGCGGGTTCCATGGTGGGCCAGTCGGAGTCGGAACCCATGACAACGCCGACGAGGGGGGAGTCGCTGGTGGCCGTGAGCTGGATGTCGAGGTCGGTGGTCATGGGCGGTCCTTTCGGGAGGGGACGAGGCCGGGGCGCTCTCGCCATTCGGCCGACGGTTGGGTGGTCAGTCGGTGGCGGAGGTGCCGTGCAGGGCCTCAACGGCGGCCCGTGCGCGCGTCAGGGCCACGTCCGGGTCCTTGTCGACGACGGTGACGTGGCCGAGCTTGCGGCCCGGGCGCACCTCTTTGCCGTAGAGGTGGACTTTCGCTCCGCCTCCCCCGGCTTCATAGGCGGCGGCGAGGGCACGCGCGGGCTGGTTGTAGGCGGAACCCAGCAGGTTGACCATGACGACGTGCGTGCACGGGGCCTTGAGGTCGGTAGAGCCGAGTGGCAGGTCCAGGACGGCGCGCAGGTGTTGCTCGAACTGGCTGGTGACGGCCCCATCGATGGTCCAGTGTCCGGTGTTGTGGGGGCGCATGGCCAGCTCGTTGACGAGGACGCGCTCGTCCGCTCCCTCTCCGACGACGAACATCTCGACGGCCAGGACGCCGGTGACGCCCAGCTCCGCGGCAATGCGTTCTCCGATGCGGCGCGCTTCGGCCGCTGTCTCGGGTCGGATACCGGTCGCGGGAGCCGTGACCTCGGCGCACACGCCGTCCACTTGGACGGTGGAGGCGACGGGCCAGGAGGCAACCTCGCCCGAGGGGGTGCGCGCCAGCAGGGCCGCCACTTCACCCGTGAAGGGCACCAGGGCCTCGGCCAGGAGCGGGCCGCTTCCCCACCATGACTCGACATCGGCGGGGCTGTGGGCCACCGCGACGCCGTGGCCGTCGTAGCCACCTCGTGGGGTCTTGACGATGAGGGGCCAGCCGATGACCGCTCCGAAACGCTCCAGCTCAGCCGCGTTGTCGACGCGCGCCCATGCCGGGCAGGGGATGCCCATCTCACTCAAGCGCGCGCGCATCTGAAGCTTGTCCTGGGCGTACAGGAGAGCGGAGGCCGGGGGTTGCACGGAGACGACGCGCGCGGCTTCCTCCATGGTTTGGGCAGGAATATGCTCATGTTCGAAAGTGAGGACGTCCGCACCGTCGATGAGCGCGCGAACGGCGTCCAGATCCTTGGGGGCACCGACAGCCTTGTCGACGGTCACCAGACCGGTCGACCCATCCTCGGCCTCGACGAGGGCCCGAAGGTTAATGCCGAGCGCGATAGCGCTCTCCTGCATCATGCGCGCCAGCTGTCCGCCGCCGATGACGGCCACGGTGGGAGGAGTCAACATATCGCGTTCCACGCCTCCCAATCTACCGCTCTCCTAGAAGCGACGCGAGCGGCGTCCCATGGAAATGAGCGGCCCTTCGGGCATGACGCGATCAGGGTCCAGGGACGCCGGGATTGCGGCGACGGATATCGTGAAAACGGGGGGAATGTTGGACTTGAGTTCCAGGCGCCCGCCCATCGCCTGGGCCAGGTCGTGGGCGAGGGCCAGGCCGATGCCCGTCGAACCGTGTCCAGATACACCCTTTTCGAAGATGTCGGGTGCCAGGGCTTCGTCGATGCCTTCGCCTTCGTCGCTGACCTCAATGATAACGCCGCGTTTGGAGGAACCGGCGTGCGCCCACACGCGCGTCATTCCATCTCCGTAACGCAGGGAGTTTTCGATGAGCGTGGCCAGTACCTGTCCGAGTTTGCCGGCGTCGGCCAGGATCGGACGCTCAGCCTCATCGAGGAAGACGAGGGGACGGCCTGCCGCCTTGAACTGGTCCTCCCACTCTTCGCGGGCGGTGTTAAAGACTTCGAGGATGTGGATGGCTTCGGTTTGCCCACCGTTTTGGCGCTTGGAGACGTCGAGGAGTTCGGAAACGACGTTGGTCATGCGCTCGACCTGTTCGAGGCAGGTACGGGCTTCGGCACGCACTTCCTCCTCGGAGGAGATGAGTTCAATTTCCTCCAGGCGCATCGACAGGGCGGTGAGCGGCGTGCGCAGCTGGTGGGAGGCGTCGGCGGCGGCTTGGCGCTCGGCGGCGAGGCGTCCGGCCATGCGCTCGCCTGTGCGGGCGAGTTCCTCGGAGACCAGGTCGATCTCTTCGATGCCGGATTCTTCAACGCGGGCGCGCACGCCGCCGGAGCCGATCTGCTCAGCCTGTGCGGCCAGGTAGATGAGGGGCGCGGACAGGGAACGCGAGAGCGAGCGAGCCATGAGCAGGCCGATCAGCATAGAGCCGATCATGCCAGCACCGAACATGCCGCACGCCCACAGGATGCGGGCAGTCGCGCCCGAGGCTGAGGAAGTGAGCTGGACACTCACGCCGCTCGGGGACTCCGCAAAGGCTGCCATCGTACGCCCGGTCGGCTCAGTCTCGTCCGTAATGAGGTTGTGGCCGGGCACGAGAATACGGTAGCTGAGTTCGTCGCGGCCCTCATTCTGGTCAGCGACGAGCGCCGCTACTGACTCAGCGTCCGTGCTCTCGCCCGCCGCGTTGCGGCGGTCGATGCTCTGAACGATGCGCTGGGCAGCGACTTCCAGGTCACGCTGCTCGGAAGCCCAGATAGACACCGAGGCAAAAAACGCGCCGGGCAGGCCCATGACGACGCACACGACAGCGACGACGGAGACAATCATCCTCACCGCGCGTGCGCGCATGGTGACCCTCCTTTAGCGACGGATTATCGCGCGCTTTCGAATCGGAAGCCCATTCCGCGCACGGTCGTAATGTAGTGCGGGTCGGTCGCGTCATCGCCGAGCTTACGACGCAGCCAGGACACGTGCATGTCCAGGGTCTTGGTGGAGCCGGTCGGGTCGGAACCCCAGACCTCGCGCATGAGCGCGTCGCGAGCGACGACGGACCCGGCCTCGCGCAGCAGAACGCGCAGCAGGTCGAACTCCTTGGCCGTCAGGCTCAGCTCCACGTCGCCGACGAAGGCGCGATGGGCTGCGACGTCCATGCGGATGTCCTGGGCGCGCAGCTCGCCTTCAGCGGGTTCTGCGACCTGACGACGCAGGAGCGCGCGCACGCGGGCGAGCAGCTCGGCCAGACGGAAGGGCTTGGTCACGTAGTCGTCCGCGCCCGCGTCGAGGCCGACAACCATGTCAACTTCGTCTGTGCGTGCAGTGAGAATGAGGATCGGGACCCGGTTTCCGGCGGCGCGGATCTCACGGGCGACGTCGAGGCCGTCCATGTCAGGCAGGCCGAGGTCCAGGACGACCAGGTCGACGCTGCGTGTGTCGGCCAGGGCTGCACCGCCCGTGGCGTGCGCGCGCACGTCGTATCCTTCCCTGCCCAGGGCCCGCGCGAGGGGCTCGGAGATGGCCGGATCGTCTTCAACGAGGAGAACTGTAGTCACACTCTCATCTTAGCAATTCTGAACCAAAACTTTCACCTCTCTTGACCCAAAAAACGTGGGCGTCAGGAGTCAACGAAAGACGCTGAGAACGCTCGCGTCAGGCGACACGAGCAGAGAGCAGGTAGGGAGAAACAGGCCCAAAACCGCGCAAGTCTGCGGTCGGGAACTCCTCGAGTTCGTACCCCTCGCCACCCTTGCCAGCGGCGATCGCAGCCGCGGTGGCAGGATCGGTGAGTATCTTACCGACCGGTGCGATGTCCACGAGGCGAGACGCCAGATTAACGGTCGGACCGAAGACATCACCGGAGCGCGAAAAGACGTCACCACGCACAAAAGACGCGCGTACGGGAAGCATTTCATCGTCGGCATTGAGACGTTCAATGAGGGCGGTTGCCACGCGCAATCCGGTGGGCAGGTCATCGGCGATATAGAGAACGGCGTCGCCGATCATCTTGACGACGCGACCGCCCTCTTCGATGACCGCCGTCCGACTTTCTTCCTCGAAGCGCTCGATGAGGCCGACCAGAGCATCCCCGAGAATCGTCGAGGACGAGGTGTAGGAGACCATGTCCACGAAGCCGAGGCAACGATTGAGCGGGAAGCGGCTGTGACGCTCCTCGTGACCGCGCTGAGAGACCTCGCGGTCAAAGCGCGAGAGGGTCGCCTCGAGCTGACGACGCCAGGAGTACACGAACATCTCCTGGAAAACGTCGATGTGCTCACGCATGTGGTCGAGCACGTACATGCGAGCCGTCGTGTCGTCCAGCATGAGCCGACGCATCGAGTCCTCCACCAGGGCCTCAAACTGCCACAGGGCGAGACGGTCGGCCAGGTGGGAGTTGGCGCGCAGGAGCGAGCGCGACGTGGCGGTATCGATAACACCAGACTCGACGAGATCGTGCCACTTGCCAAACACATCGAGGTCACGCTGAGAGAACATCGGCTCATCCGGATCGGGGGCTTGGAAGCCCAGGGCGATCCAGAACTGCAAGACGCGCTCGATCGGAGTGTCCGTCGCCTCGGCGAGGTCGCGGGCAGAGTATGTGAGATGACCACCGAGCAGCTGGGGAACGTAGCTGGTTGCGGTGAGGTCATCGGGAGATGCATGGGACGATGCCGCACGCTCATCCATCGCGATTCCCTCCTCGTCAGGCTGACTCAACACCACATCAGCGGATGATAAGTATAGTAGATCACGCTTTAAGGTCACAGTAAATTATGACCTCACGCACTGACAATTGTAGTAGACTGATTGATTTTCCACCACTCATTTGCACATTTACCTGCGACAACTCCGTTTTTTGCACTATTTTGCAGCTTGACTGCGCGCGACGTGACACATGGTCCACAATGTGCCTATGCGCCTCGTTCTTGCCTCCGCCTCCCCCGCCCGCCGTGCCACGCTCATCGCGGCGGGCATCACGCCAATAGTCCGGGTGTCCACCGTTGACGAGGAGGCCGTCCTCGCCGCGCTGCCCGGCGGACGCGCATTCTCAGGAGGCACAACCACCCCCACCGACGAGGTAGCGGCCCTCGCCGCCGCCAAGTGCGCGGACGTGTGCGAGGCCCTGGCCCAGGGAGACCCAGAGCTGCCCGAGGGGGATCCCGTCCTCGTCGTCGGCTGCGACTCGATGCTCGAGATTGATGGACAGATGCTCGGCAAGCCCCACACCCCCGAGGTTGCCCGCGAGCGCATCCGCGCCATGCGCCGCACGAGCGCCACCCTGTGGACGGGACACTCAGCAGCGATCCTCGCCCCGGCCTCGTCGCCCAACGGGAGGACGGGCACGCGCACGGTGGCCGCGAGCGTCACCCGCTCCGCCTCGACCCAGGTCCACTTCGGAGACATCTCGGATGCCGAGATCGACGCGTACGTGGCGACGGGCGAGCCGCTGCACGTGGCAGGCTCCTTTACAGTGGACGGCCTGGGCGGTCCCTTCATCGAGGGCGTGACGGGCGATTATCACTCGGTCGTCGGCATCTCGTTGCCGCTGCTGCGCTCCATGGCCTCCGAGCTGGGCGTGTTTTGGCCGGACCTGTGGGATGCGCCGCGCCCCTGAGTTTCACTCCTCAACGACCCGCGTAATCCCCGTACTGTAGGGGCATGGATAACAGCACTGCATGGGGCGTCGGCCTCGCAACGATCACCCTGGACGGAACAACTCTCGACACGTGGTATCCCGCCCCGCACCTGGGCGAACCCGGGAGCGATGAGGAGCTGGCAACTTCGCTGGCCCTGCTGGAGCGCGTGGACGATGCGCGCCGCGTGCGTACCGTCGTCGTGACGACGACGATTGACCTGACCGCGGCCCCCGCCTCGACCGAGGACGCTTACCTACGCCTGCACTTGCTTTCCCACCGCCTGGCGGCGCCCAACACGATCAACCTGGACGGTATCTTCGCGGTGCTGCCCAACGTCGTGTGGACGGATGCGGGTCCGTGTGCGGTCGCCGATTTCGAGGCCACCCGCCTGCGCCTGCGCGCCCGCGACGGTCGCCCCGTGACCGTGCAGGGCATCGACAAGTTCCCGCCGATGGTCAACTACGTGCTGCCCTCGGGAGTGCGTATCGCCGACGGCACCCGTGTGCGCCTGGGTGCCTACCTGTCCGAGGGCACGACCGTCATGCACGCCGGCTTCGTCAACTTCAACGCGGGCACGCTGGGTCGCTCCATGGTCGAGGGCCGCGTCTCGCAGGGCGTCGTCATCGGCGACGGCTCGGACGTGGGCGGCGGCGCCTCCACGATGGGCACGCTCTCGGGCGGCGGTAAGCAGCGCGTGCGCCTGGGCGAGCGCTGCCTGCTGGGTGCGAACTCGGGCCTGGGCATCGCTCTGGGCGACGACTGCGTGGTCGAGGCCGGCCTGTACGTGACCGCCGGCGCGAAGGTGACGCTCATTGATTCCTCCGGCGAGGCTGAGCCTCGCACGATCGCAGCGCGCGAGCTGTCGGGTGCGTCGAACATTCTGTTCCGCCGCAACTCTCAGACGGGTCGCATCGAGGCCATCGCCCGCGCGGGCGTCGTGGGCATCGAGCTTAACGACGCGCTGCACGCGTCGAACTGACGAGGACACACCAAACGAGGCCGGGGCGCGTCATGCGTCCCGGCCTCGTTCGGTGTAGAAACCGTCAGCGGGCGGACCATGCCTCGCGGATGCGGCTGGCCGCGGCTGCCACGCGCTCGTCGCTGGCGGTGAGGGCCACGCGCACGCGCCCGTGGGCAGCGGTGCCGTAGAAGTTGCCGGGAGCGGCGAGGATGCCAAGTTCGGCCAGTCGGTCCACGAGCGCCCACGAGTCGGTCGGGTTGGCGGGGTCGGCGACCCACAGGTACAGGCCGGCTGCACTGTCGGGGTCAACGTCGAGGCCGGCGTCGGTCAGGGCCTCGAGGAGGAGGGTGCGTCGCGCGGCGTAGACCTCCCGTTGATCCTTGACGTGTTCGGTGTCAGTCAGGGCGAGGGCCATCGCATGTTGAACGGGGGCGGGCACCATGAGGCCAGAGTGCTTACGCGCGTTCACGATGGGGGCGACCAGCGCGGGGTCGCCGTAGATGAGGGCGGCGCGGTAGCCCGCGAGATTCGACTGTTTGGACAGCGAGTACAGGACGAGGAGGCTGCTCGCGTCACCGTCGCAGACGTCGACATTCAGCAGGGAGGGCACGCCCTCGCTCACATAGGGTTCGGCCCAGGGCAGGGCCGCGTAGCACTCGTCGGAAACAACGACAGCACCGTGGGAGCGCGCCCACGCGACGACTCCGCGCAGCTCGTCCTTACTCATGACGTGTCCGTCGGGGTTGCCGGGCGAGTTCAGGTAGACAAGGGTGGCCTCGGGCCACGAGTCGGGGTTCGTCGGGTCGACGGGGACGGGAGTCGCTCCAGCCAGGCGGGCACCGATGTCGTAGGTCGGGTAGGCAACCTCGGGAACCAGGACGGTGTCGCCGGGGCGCACGCCGAGCAGGAAGGGGACCCACGCGACGGCTTCCTTCGAGCCAATCGTAGGAATCACGCCGCCGGGGCCGACATCGACCATGCCCCGTCGCGCCCCCCAAGCGAGGATCGCATCGCGCACCTCAGCGGTGCCAATCACCGTCGGGTAGCCGTGCGCGTTGGATGCCTCGGCGAGCGCATCTCGGATGAACGCGGGGGTGTCGTCGACGGGCGTGCCGACGCTCAGATCACAGATTCCCCCGGGATGTGCAGCTGCGCGCGCTTTGGCGGGCGCAAGCTGATCCCAGGGGAATTCGGGCAGGTCGAGGGGGCGAGGCAGCGTAGTTGTCATGCCCCTACCCTATCGACTGTCAGAGGTTTTCGGCCTTCCATTCCTCATTCTGAGGAGGCAGCGCGGCAATCATCGGGTCGTCGTAGTCCTGGACGCCGGTCTTCTGGGCACCGCCGGGGCTTCCCAGCTCGTTGAAGAAATCGACGTTGGCGCGCAGGTAGTCCGCCCATTCCTCGGGCAGGTCATCCTCGTAGAAGATCGCTTCGGTGGGGCACACGGGCTCGCACGCGCCGCAGTCCACGCACTCCTCGGGGTGAATGTAGAGCGTGCGCTCCCCCTCGTAGATGCAGTCGACGGGGCACTCATCCACGCACGCGCGATCCTTGACGTCCACGCACGGCTGCGCGATGACGTAGGTCATGAGACGTTCCTCCTGGTCAGTTCTAAAGACTCGTTGATTCTATTATTCACGTATGAGCAGCCCCGAGTCACCCACCGCACATATTCCCGCGGAAAACGGCGCATTGTCGCCGCATGCCCAGCGCGCACACGCCGACGTGGGAGAGCAAATTTCCGCACGCCGCCTTCGCGCAATTCCCGATCTGCCGTGGATGCGCTTCGAGGTCGGCGAGAGAATCGTCATCCGTTACCGCCTGGCAGACGGTCTGCACGACGCCCTGGGAGAGGCCTTAGAGGTGGCTCCCACCCACGTCACGGTCGCGACGAGGCGTGGGCCGGTTCGCGTGGATGCCCGCACGATGGTGACGGGCAAGAGGGTGCCTCCCCCGCCCACGATCTAGCGGGCGGAGGGGCGCACTCGGGTGGGTCAGCGGTTGGCGCGGCGCTCGCGAGCGGCGATCTTGAAGCGCTCCTGAGCGTCCAGGACGACCTTGCGCACGCGCACGGCCTCGGGGGTGACCTCGACGCACTCGTCGTTGGCCGCGAACTCGAGGGATTCCTCGAGGGTCAGCTTGCGCGAGGGGGTCAGCGACTCGTACACGTCTGCGGTCGCGCTGCGGGTGTTCGTCTGCTTCTTCTCGCGGCAGATGTTCACGTCCATGTCCTCGCCGCGCGGGTTCTCGCCCACGACCTGGCCCTCGTAGACCTCCGAGGAGGGTTCGACGATGAAGGAGCCGCGCTCCTGCAGGTTCGTCATCGCGTAGGGGGTGGCCTGGCCGGCGCGGTCGGCGACGAGCGAGCCGGTGAGGCGCTGCTCGATGGTGCCCTGCCAGGGGGCGTAGCCCTCGGAGATGGACGACGCGATGCCGGTGCCGCGCGTTTCGGTGAGGAAGCGCGTGCGGAAGCCGATGAGGCCGCGAGCGGGGACGACGAACTCGAGGCGAATCCACCCCGACCCGTGGTTCGCCATGGTTTCCATGCGGCCCTTGCGGGCGGCCATGAGCTGCGTGATGGCACCGAGGTACTCTTCGGGGATGTCGATCGTCATGCGCTCCATGGGCTCGCTGAGGACGCCGTCGATCTCCTTGGTGACGACCTGCGGCTTGCCGACGGTCAGCTCGAAGCCCTCGCGGCGCATCTGCTCAACGAGGATCGCCAGGGCGAGTTCGCCTCGACCCTGAACCTCCCAGGCGTCGGGACGCTCGGTGGGCAGGACCTTCAGCGACACGTTGCCGATGAGTTCTCGGTCCAGGCGGTCCTTGACCTGACGCGCCGTGACCTTGGCACCCTTGACGCGACCCGCCATGGGCGAGGTGTTGATGCCAATCGTCATAGAGATCGCCGGGTCGTCGACCGTGATGAGTGGGAGGGGACGCGGATCCTCGAGGTCAACGAGGGACTCGCCGATCATGATGTCTTCGATGCCGGCGACGGCGACGATGTCGCCGGGCGCAGCGGAGTCGGTCGAGACGCGCTCGAGGCCCTCGGTGGCCAGCAGCTCGGAGATGTGCACGCGCTGGATGGTGCCGTCGTGGCGGGCCAATCCCACGTCGGCCCCCTTCTTGAGGGTGCCGTTGTGGATGCGCAGCAGGGCCAGACGGCCCAGGAAGGGCGAGGCATCCAGGTTGGTGACGTGCGCCTGCAGGGGCATGTCCTCGTCGTAGGAGGGACCGGGGATGCGGCTGAGGATAGTCTCGAACAGGGGTTCGAGGTTCTCGGTGGGCAGCTGGCCGTCGCCCGGGTTCTCGAGGGAGCACTTGCCGGCCTTAGCGGAGGCGTACACGACGGGGACGTCCATGAGGGAGTCCACGTCGATGTCGATGCCCTCGTTCATAAGGTCCTCGCCGAGGGAGAGCAGCAGGTCGGTCGTCTCGGAGACGACCTCGTCGATACGCGAGTCGGGGCGGTCAACCTTGTTGACGACGACGATGACGGGCAGGTGGGCCTGGAGGGCCTTGCGCAGCACGAAGCGGGTCTGCGGGAGTGGGCCTTCGGAGGCGTCAACCATGAGGACGACGCCGTCGACCATGGACAGGCCGCGCTCAACCTCGCCGCCGAAGTCGGCGTGGCCGGGGGTGTCAATGACGTTGATGGTGACGCCGTCCTGAAGGCCCAGGGCCTGCGCGGCGGGGCCGCGATAGTGGACGGCGGTGTTCTTGGCGAGAATGGTGATCCCCTTTTCTCGTTCAAGATCGCCGGAGTCCATGACGCGCTCGCCGGTCTTTTCGACCGTGTCACGCTCGGAGAATGCTCCGGATTGCCAGAGCATTGCGTCAACCAGCGTGGTCTTTCCGTGATCGACGTGTGCGACGATCGCGACGTTTCGCAGGTCGGGACGCGTGGGCATATCTGGACTCCTCACATGTGGACACCTATTATTGCGTGTGATGGGGCACAGAAGCCCGGTTGACAATCGGACGGCTGACCGATTCCACGCACATACCTCTCCAGAATATCGGCATACGGAGGGCCTATGCGCATGCCATCCTGCGACATCCACCACGTCACCACCCCACCCAGCTGGACCGATTGGTCTATTTGCTGAGAAACAACCCCTCCACTTAACTGATAGATATGAGCGACATCGCCACCTTCTCCGCCACTGTCCCCTCAGCCTCGGCACAGATCACCCCTTTCGGGGCACACCTCCTGTCCTGGCATCCAACCAACGATGCTGACGTCCTATGGCTTTCCTCCCGCGCCGTGCTCGACGGCACGACAGCAATCCGCGGTGGCATCCCCCTCTGTCTTCCCTGGTTCGGGGGTCCTGATGACTCCCCATCACGACCAGGGCCGGGCGCAGGGGCTCACGGATTTGCCCGCACCTCCATGTGGAAGCTCCGCTCCTCATCCCACCCCGCGAACGATGCCCCGGCCTCGTTCTCTTTCGAGCTGCACCACACGGGCGAGACCTCCATGCTCTACCCCCATTCCTTCTGCGCGCGCCTCGATGTGAGCGCGGGTGACGAGCTGAGCATGAGCCTGACCCTGACGAACGAGGACGATCACCCCTTCGCGATTGAGGCCGCCATGCACACCTACCTGCGCGTCGGGGACGTCAAGGACATGAGCATCGAGGGCTTGGACGGCGAGCGCTACTTCGACAAGGTGCGCGGCCGCTACGCCACTCAGTGCGGGGACCTGAGCTTCGTGGGTTTCACTGACCGCATCTACACGACGACGCAGCAGGTCAGCGTCATCGACCCCAAGCTGGACCGACGCATCATCGTGGATAAGAACGGCTCCGGCTCCACCATCGTGTGGAACCCCTGGGCACAGGGCGCGGCCACCATGAGCGATATCGGCGAGGGCGAGTGGCAGCACTTCGTGTGCGTAGAGACCGCGGCGGTGCGCGAGAGGGCGCTGACGCTGTGGCCGGGCCACCCTCACATCATGACGCAGACCCTCGCCGTGGAGACGCTGGACTGAGCGGCCCGCGGGTAGGATTGAGGGCAGCTACGACCAGAAAGGCCACCATGGCTCTCACCTCCGCGATTGCGTCCGCCTACCTGTCTGTTTCCCGGTGGAAGCTGTCTACGCAGCCCCTGCCGGACAAGGTCATCGTTATCGGTGCCCCGCACACCTCGAATTGGGACGGCGTCTTCATGGCGATTTCCATGTGGAAGTCGGGGCGCACGTTCTCGTTCCTGGTGAAGGATTCCGTGGTGAAGACCCCGGTGTTGGGCTGGTTCGTCAAGAAGATCGGCGCGGTTCCCGTAGAGCGCAGCGCGGCCCACGGCCTCGTCGAGCAGGTCGCCCAGCGTATCCGCGAGTCCGACTCGTTCACGCTGTGCATCACCCCGAAGGGGACGCGTTCGCCGCGCGAGTTCTGGAAGTCGGGCTTCTACCGCATCGCCATGGAGGCGGATGTGCCGATCCAGCTGGGCTTCATCGACCGCAACACCCGCACCTTCGGGTGGGGGCCGACGTACCGTCTGACGGGTGATGTGCGGGCCGACATGGACCTGATTCGCGCGTTTTACGCGGGCAAGGTGGGCGTCAAGCCCGCCAAGACCTCGGTCCCGCGTCTGCGTTCCGAGGACGAGGCGTCGTGAGGGGTGCACGCGCAATGGCCTGCGCCGGTGGGGCGCTGGCGCTGTGCGCGCTCGGTGCGCCCGCCGTCGCGGATAATCCGACGCCGATTCACCTGGCTGAGGTCTACGACATCACTCCTGGGGTGTCCGCCACCCACGAGGTGACGCTTTCGACGGATCATCCGCTCATCGGCGAGCAGTGCCAATCGATGGGGACGGGCGCGCAAGCGTCCTCCGCCGTGCTGGTTGATGTCAACGGTATCGACGGCTGCCGCTTCACGTGGGTGCTGCCCAGTGCGGGGTCGGAGGTCGTGACGGTCGACTCTGGCGGCGTTTTCCACTTTCATTCGGAATCCGCCCGCCTTCTCGAGGGCTTTTCCACGCCCGAGGCGGTCGCCACCATCGACTCTGTCACGCTGGTCGCGCATGCCTCCGAGATCGTCGAGGCCTCGGAAGGTGGGGCCGTCACGTCTGCGGGCGTCTCAACGAAGACGGACGCGAGCACGGTCGCGTGGACGAATGTGCGCGACGATGTGACCGCGACGGGCACGGTGGACGCCGATGCGGCGGCCGCGTCCCCCGCGCCTTCCGTTTCTCCCACGCCGTCACCGTCGCCGTCGCCGAGCCGGGAACGAGGCGGGGGTTCCGCGCGCTCGTCCCTGACCCCGATCCTTGCGATCACCGGCGGTGTCCTCGCGCTGGTTCTCGTGGGCGCGTTCATTCGGTGGACTCGCCGGTCGCGTCAGGCGGCGGCCGACGCCCAATTCGATTGGGATGCATCCGTGCGAGCGTCGCAGCGCGAGGCCGCCTTGGAGGCGAAGGGGGTGGCAGCGCCCTACGCGTCCCCCACGCCTGGGTCCGCGCTGTCGGCGCTCACGCCTGCGCCGCCCGCACTGGAGGCCGATTCGCCTCGCGAAGACCCCACGGATATGCCGCCCACCCCGGAGTCCAGCGAGCGCTTCGCTCCCCCGACGGACGACTGATCATTCGAGCGATGCTCGGGTGTTCTAGCCGATGTGGAAGTAACGCTCGACGAGTTCTTCGACGGACACCCGCGAGTCGGCCAGGTCGTCTCGCAGGTGCATGTCGCCCAGCTCGACCAGGCGCGCGGCCCACGAGTCAATGAGACCGACCGGGAACACACCGCCTTCCTCGTAGTCTTCGCGCTGCGTGAGAAGGCGGCCCGCGGCCTCGAAACACGACGAGGGCAGCTGGTCGAGGCCGGGGGTCTGTGAGGCGTCACCGTCAACTTTGCGCTTGCGCGCGTAATCGGCCATGCCGGGCCGTGTCAGCCCTATGCGCGCGGCAACCACGATACCTGCCAGGAGCAGATGGATGGCCGCCGACCCGTCCGGGCTGCGCAGCTCGATGGTCTGCGAGTCGTTAGGAAGTCCTGCGATGGGCGGCTCGTTCGGGTTCGCGTCCCGGAACATCGAGTCGTCGATATTCTGCCACCCGAGGGGCACGCGCACGAGGACCGAGCGGTTACGGTCACCCCAGCAGATCGCGGTCGGTGCTTCCTGATGGGGCACAAGGCGCAGGAACGAGGTGGGTACGGTGTTCCCGAAAGCCGTCAGCGACGCGGCGTGCGACAGGTAGCCGCCGATGACTTTCAGGGCCGCCTCCGTGAGGCCCGATCCCGTAGAGAACTGGTTGACGCCGTCCTTGACCAGGCGGGTGTGGAAGTGCATGCCGGATCCGGCCTGCCCCACCGCAATCTTGGGCGAGAAGGACACTTCGATGCCGTATGAGTGGGCGACCTCGCGCAGCACCCACTTGGCCAGCACCATCTGATCGGCCGCGGCGCACGCGTCTACGGGCAGGAACTCGATCTCCTGCTGGATCATCTGACGCCCATCCGACACGAAGTTACCGACCTCGGAGTGGGCGTATTTGACGGCGCACCCCATGCTCACCAGGTGGAGCAGGGTCTCGGTACGTACGTCCTCCCACTTCGAGAACGGCCCGGACTCGTGGTAGCCATGCTGGGGCTCGACCCGGAACAACGGGTCCTCCGGGGAGAAGAGGTAGTACTCGAGTTCGCCGAGGGCCTCGAGGGTGCAGCCTGTCTGCGCCTCGAGGGCGCGCTGAGCCTTGCGCAGGATCTCCTGCGGGGCCGAGGCCAGGGGCGCTCCGCTCACATCGTAGAAACCGCACAGGAACTCCACCGTGGGGATCGCGGAGAAAGGGTTGAGGAACGCGGTGGCCAGGCGCGGTACCACGTACAGGTCGGAGGACGTTGCCTCGACGAAGGAGAAGAGCGAGGATCCGTCGACGCGCTCACCGAGGGTGAGGACACGGTCGAGATGCGCCTTGGATTGAATCGCAAAGTTAAGGGTCTTCAGCCGACCATCTCCGCCGACGTAGCGAAGGTTGAGCATCGAGATCCGATTGTCTTCGATGTATCCGATGATGTCGGCCTTCGTGAACTCTTGCGCGGGCTTCCCTAAGGCTTGCACGAGGGGATTCGGGCTGAGGGAGACGGTGTCAGTCGAGAGCATCTCAAACTCCTCTTTGAGCATGACTTGTTTCACACGATCACCCCACACGTTACCACCACACGACTACCCCAACACCCGCACGCCACCATCCGATGTCCACACACCGCGCTCCACTGAAAGAGACCGCGGACATAAGTGAGGGCCGCGCGCCAATTCAGACACGCGGCCCTGTGCCCCCTAGCGGGGCGAGGTCCGGAGCAGGCATGGAACCCCACCCCGCCAGGCTCCTATGAGCGCGGCGACCACGATTTCAAGCGCTCAGCAAGTTCACGCGCGCAAGTATCCAAGCGCTCAGCTTCTAGCGCGTCCTCACGTTTGACTGCACGCCAATACTCGACCTTTGTGTGCAAGAACTCACGGCGTAATTCGATGATCTGCGCTTCCTCCTGAAGGCGTGCATCCTGCTGCTCAAGGAGGGAAATAAACTCGGAAATATCACGGTCTACACCCAAACCCGAGCGCACGTAGTCCCGCATATCAGCAATCGACATACCCGACGCCGACAGACACGCGACCCAGGTGAGCAGCTCCAAGTCACCTTCCGTGTAGATACGATGCCCACTCGAGGGATCGCGCGCAATGGCAGGAATAACGCTGACATCCTCGTAATAGCGCAGGGTGGATGGGGGCAAGCCAACGAGCGCCGCTACCTCCTTAATAGAGTACGTGCGCCCGGAGCCTGTTCCTGCCATGACCTCACCCTAAAAGACCTCAAGCCCTTGAAGTCAAGCGGAATTGGGGGACGTGCATCACGCGGCGCGACCTGCACAAAGATCGCATCCGCGTGACCGTGCGGCCACTCACGACCGCGACGGGAGTTCGACCGCTAGACCACCATCATCGGAGAAGCTCCGCTCGATGCTGGAAGGCCCAAATCGAGAAGGGTTCATCTCGCATTTTCTTCTCCGCACGCCCCAGCAGCTCGCAGCCACCATTCGTATAAAAGCGAGCATTGGATTCCGTACACGTCACCAGTCCGTACGCGCGCCCACCCCGCTTGGCCACAAAGTCGGGAAGGACTTTGGCAACGAGCCATCGGCCTACTCCCCGACCCTGCATCCGCTTATCGACCGACAAAATCTCGAGATACCAGTCAAAATCGCCATTATCGATAGCGACCTGATCTCCGTCGTAGGCCGCCTGGGCAAAGTCAGCCACCAAGAGCGGAGATGCGTAGCGGAAGAGGCGATACCCGCCGCTGACCACGTTACGCCAGAAACCGATTGGCCGATCATGCATGAGTGCAACGGCGATAACCTGTCCCTCATGTTCAACGACGAGAGCGTTCCTGGAGGCCAGGTAGGCTTTCGCCATCATCTCATTGAGGACAGCCAGACATTGTGGGTAACGGTCCGTCTGGTAGACATACGGCTTGAGCGTGAGATGAAATGGATAGTCAAGAAATCCTTCCGTGATAATGCGTGTCATTTCAGGAATATCTGCACTCGTTGCGGGCCGACACTTCACAGCGCCCCTCCTCTGTTAGACCGGATAGCACCTCGTAATAAGGTCGAAAACCTGACGTCAGGTAGACGGTTGTCATACTACGCGATGATTTCTCAGGAGACCTTGTCAGTTAGAGGATTTTTTCTTTGACATGCGAGGCACATCAACTTGACGTTCGGTCAGACATTCTCGGGCCTCGTCCCCTCCATTGCTTTGCGCGCGCGAACAGACGATAATCGAGTGACCTAGATCCAGGAGGATTGCATGCGACTTTTCCGCACCCTGTGCGCAACGCTCGGGACCCTATTCATCGTGTCGACCCCGTCGTTAGGGGCCTACGCAGCCGCGATCCCGCCTTTGTCGGAGACGTCCGTCCTGGCTACGGACGTCCACCTCACTGACGCGGCATCGGCCCTTTCTGTGGAGAACAAGGGCAGCGCCACCGTGGCCGCACCGTTGCGTGCCGCCGCTGAGGAGGCATCGTCGACTCCATCTTTGTGGCTATTGACCGCCCTGATCATCAGCATCATCATCCTTGTTCTGGTGGTCGTCTTCATCGTCTACGCCTTGCGTTCACAGAAGGCCAAGAAGAAGTCACAGGCTCAGCGTGTGCCCCCCTCAGGCCAGGGAAGTGTTCCTTTCCCGGCGCGGCCCGGCATGCCCGAGACCTCGGCATACACTGGTGGTCCCGCTCAGTTCGGTCAGGGAGCAACGTACAACCCCTACCCTGCGCAGAATGCGACACCCGGTGACCCGACGCCGCGCGAAACGGGCTTCGTCTGGCAACGACAGACGGGTCCTACCCCGACTGTTCCTCCGCAGCCCATCTACGCTCCCACAGCTGGCGGCACCCCCGGCCAGCCTCTCGGCGCTCCCATGGGCATGCCCCCCTCCGATCAGCGCGGCCCCAACACTGCGACACCCCAGCACGAGCCGCAGCAGCCCACGATGGGTGGTGCCGCGGTGGTCCGCGGTACCGCTTCCATGTCGGGTGAGAAGACAGAACTGCTCACGACATTTGGCGGTTCAGATCCCGATGCGAAGACGCAGTTGTTCGGCACCTACGACGACCAAGCCGACCCCGACGCCAAGACACAGCTATTCGGCACCTACGACGACCAAGCCGCACCTGTCGCGGCTCCCGCTGCTGAGCCGGTCGAAGCACCCAAGACGGACCCAGTCGCGGCGTCCCATGGGGCAGCACCCGCAGCCCCCATTCCTGCGCCTGCACCTGAGACCGCCCCTGCGACGCCCGAAGACCCCAGCGTGCTCACCGTCAAGCTCCCGCGCTACAAGCCCGAGGCGCAGTCCCAGCCCGCACCCGCACAAGAACCCCAGCCCGAGCAACCCGCACCCACTGAGCCAGCTGCGACGCCCGAAGACCCCGGCATGCTCACCGTCAAGCTCCCACGCTTCAAGCCCGAAGCACAGGCACAACCCGCACCCGAAGCCGAGTCCGCCGCAGCACCCGAAGACCCCGGCATGCTCACCGTCAAGCTCCCACGCTTCAAGCCCGAAGCACAGGCCCAACCCACACCCGAAGCCGAGTCCGCCGCAGCACCCGAAGACCCCGGCGTACTCACCGTCAAGCTCCCACGCTACAAGCCCGAAGCACAGACACAACCCGCACCCGCACAAGAACCCCAACCCGAGCAGCCTGCCCCCGTTCAGTCCGCCGCGCAGCCGGAGCAGGTCGACGCGCCCGCTCCCGAGCAAGCGCCGGCCGAGGCACCTCAGTACGTTGACGTCCCGACCGTCAAGCTGCTGCGGGTCCCCACCCAGCAAGCATCTGCCGCGTCGCCCGCGCAGGCCGCAGCTCCTGAGCCGGAACACGTCGCGTCGCCCGAAGCGTCCTCCGCCCCCGCATCGACTGGCGCACCTCAGCCGGTTGCCGCGCCGCAGCCACGCGTCGCGCCCGAGGCGATGCCCGCCCCGGCCTCGTCCCTTGGGGATGACTCGGATGAAGGCGTGCCCACCGTGCAGATGCCTCAGTTCGACAGGATGGATTCCTTCGACTGGGACTCCCCCGCCGCGAGCCAGCAGGCACCGCAACCCCAGCAGGCCCCGCAACCCCAGCAGGCCCCGCAAGCCCGGCAGGCACCGCAGGCTCCTGCGATCCCGGCCGCACCGCAGATGCAGGTACCTCAGCAGCCCATGCCGGCGGCACCCACTCAGCCCTTCCCGCCGGTAGATCAGGGCGCTGCCGCGCAGCAGGTTCCCACGGCACCCCAGGCTCCCGAGCAATCCGGTGGCTTCCAGGAGAGCTGGACCTCGCAGTTCTCGTGGAGCGAAGAGGTCCGTCCGGAGCCGCAAGCGCAGAAGAAGCGCCGCTGGCCCTGGTCGAAGCGCCACAAGCAGAAGGGTGAAGAAGAGGCCACACAGGCGCTGCCCGAGGGCAATGCGCCCGGCGCTACCGCGCACATGCCGGTGATCGCCGTCGACGCGCAGGACGACGACTGGCAGAACTGGAACTCACGCAACTGACGTGTGAGACCCGAGGGGCGTTCGTTAGTGCGAGCGCCCCTCGGTTGTTGTCTCTTCCAGGGTGGAGGCATTATCGGCGCTGATTTCGTCGGCCACCGCGGCGCTCACGACGCCCGTGGAGTCTTCCCCGGCCTCGTCGATGTATCCGTAGCGTTCCGCGAGGAAACGTTCCCGGTAGAGGTGGTCGGCCGTGTCGTCGATCGTGCGCATGAGGGAGGCATTCAGGAACGCGCCCACGAGGATGCCAATGAACGGCACGATTTGGGCAACCTTCATGCCCGCCAGGCGCGAGCCAAGGGAAGCAACCAAGGGGTTCACGGCAGCCGAGATCGCGTTGGTTCCGACGGCATCCATTGGTCCTTGCTTGGCGATGTCACGCACGACCTTGTTGACGGCGAGCATCGTCGTTTGCTTTTCGACAACCTGGTTGCCGGTAGCTCGTTTCGGATCGATCGCCTGGGAGAGAACCATCGTGGCGAAATGGTTTTCCGCGGGATCAATCGTGTCGTAGCCGTAATAGGCCGCCGTATGGGAGACCAGGCGCGTCGCAGCGCCCAGGAACGTCACGATGTCGAGGGCAAGTGCAAAGGCCGTGATCGCAATACCGGGGGCCGAGATGATCCCCAGGCCGAGGACGGCGGCGACCGAACCTCCCGTCGCGATGATGCTGCTCAGCGCGCCTTCGATGGCCACGGCGCTCGAATACGCGATCTTCAAATGAGGCCTCACCGGGCGAATCTGATCGAGGCTCAGGCCGAGGCTGCGGATATCCTCCAGCCGCTCAACATCGTAACCCGCCTCGCGGTAGGACTTCAGAATGCGCTCGCGACGCACCGAGGCCTCGGATACCGATGTTGCCTTCTCCATGAGGCGCAGCGCCGCCGAGGACATCGCGGAGGTGATGGCCTCGCCGCCGGGGACCTTTCGCGCGAGCCTGACTGCCTTCCTGACAGGTGCCATTGCGTAGGCGCGCAGATGCTGGGAAATGACGCGAGGGCGCAGGGGACTGATCTGCGCCTCTTTCCACTGCTGAATCTCGTCCCATTGGGCCGCGTCGGCGGCGCTCATACGGGCGCGTGTGTCGCCGGGCGCAGGTTCCTCGGTCGTGGCCTCTTCCTTCACGCTTCCACCCTACACAGCGGTGTCCTCCCATGCCCCTCGGGCGTTTCCCCTCCCCTGTTATGCTTGTGTTTCGGTACTCACTCATGACCTCACGTGGGAGGAACGTCCGTGGATTCGCGCTCACAGCTCATCGCGCAGATCAATGCTCTGCATGAAGAACAAGAACACCAGAAGATCATTGCGCTCATCGAACGCGATGCGCCGACGTCGCTGGACTACGAGCTGACTGGCCTGCTGGCGCGCGCCTATATTAACTACGCGCAGCCGTACATGGATTCCTTCAAGGAACTCATCGGTCACGCCGTCGAGCTGCTGCGCGGCGTTGAAGCAGAGGGCATGGCGGACCCGGTGTGGTACTACCGCATTGGTACCGCCCTGTACTGGCAGGATGAGGAGGAGAGCGCGCTGACCTACCTCGAGCAGTGCCTCGCCATGGATCCGACCAACGAGCACGCGCCGGAGGTCATCGAGCAGTGCAAGCGTGCCCTTGATCGCCGCCGGATTGTGCGTCCCGTTGATCTTCAGCGGGTCGTCGACTTCTTCGAAACGAATGACTACGCCTACGACGTGAAGGACAACCGCCTGCACACGGGTTTCACGAACGGCTTCTACGTGTTCTCGGTCGTCAATGACGGCGCGGATGTGAGCATGTGGGGCGCTGTGCGCGAAGAGGTCTCGATGGAGCTGCGTTCGCGTCTCCTGCAGGCTTGTAACGACTGGAACGCGTCCACGACGTGGCCCAAGGTCTACGTCGCATCTCTGGACGACGGCCGTCAGCGCCTATGCGCCGAACAGTACGTGACTGCCCGTCTGGGCCTGACTGACTCGCAGCTGTTCGTCAATCTTGATCGTTTCATCTCGAGCGCCGAGTCTTTCTTCAAGGATCAGATCGAGCGCATCCCTGCCCTGGGCGGCACGGAGGAGTAAGCACCCCACCCGTCCGCGCTGCCGCTTCGGTGAGCCGCGAGCGCGCGCTGGCCCGGGCCTCGTCCCTGTCGACGAGGCCCGGGTTCGTTATGTACTCAGCTGTCGCCACTCGCCCGATCCGGCATACAATGTACGTACGAGCGGAAAGGAGCACGACATGTCTGCGCACGCGACTGCCACAAAGTCATCTCGCATCAACCTGCGTTTGACGCCTGCACAGGAGGAAAAGCTGCGCTACGTCGCGAGCACTATGCAGACGTCGCTGAGCGATTTTGTCCTCGCGTCCGCCCTGGAACGCGCGGATCAGGTGCTGGAGGACCGCACGGAGTTCGTCGCAACAGACGAGGATTTCGAGCGTCTGTTGGAGGCCCTGGACGCGCCGCTTCCGACGACAAAAATCCAAGCGCTCGCCGCCCGCCCCTCCCCCGTCGGATCGACGCTGACATGGACGGACTAGAGATCCCGGTGCTCGATGCTCCCCGCCGGTTAGCGCGCCATGACAAGCGCAGCGATTTCACGTGTGGAAACGACGAACTGGACACCTGGTTTCACCGCTATGCGTGGCAAAACCAGCGGGCCAACAACGCGGTGACCTACGTGTGCCAGCAGAGCGGGCGTATCGCCGGCTACTACGCGCTAGCGGCAGCAACGATTCGGCGCGAGTGGTCGCCGGATGACTTTGCTGCCCACCGACCCCGGTCAATCCCATGCATGCTCCTGGCCAGGCTCGCGGTTGACCGCCGAGTGCAGGGGCAGGGTGTGGGCGCGACGCTCCTGCTCGACGCGCTCCGCCGGACTCTCGCGGCATCGGACCAGTTCGGAATCGCCGCGCTGCTCATCCACTGCAAGGACGAGCACGCACGCGACTTCTACACGCGTCACGTTGACGCACTGGTCTCTCCCATCGCCCCGCTGCAGCTCATCGTGCCGACGCAAACGATTGCACTCGCGTTGGGTACCGCGCACGAGTAGCTGCCCTCCGTCACGCGCCGCCGCTTCGGTGAGCCGCGAGCGCGCTGGCCCGGGCCTCGTCCCCGTCGACGAGGCCCGGGCTGCGTCACGCTTAGACGCGCGGCACGTAGACGCTCAGGCCCCCGTCACTGACGGTGCCCGTCAGCGTACCGTCCTCAGCAACGAACACGGCTGGGTGGCCTCCGATGAGGCACTCCCACTCCTCGCCCGCATGGTGGGTTCCCACGTACAGGGTTTTCTCGGCGGCGCAACGGTCGGAGAGGATGACGGCGCAGCCCGTGCCGGGCACATCCGCCCTACCTTCGCGGGAGAAACCGACGACGTCCGGGTTGTCGAAGGCGCTGTGCTGCGGGCCGATCGCGGCGCGGAATCGCACGCCCATGAGGATAGGGAGCTCACGCACGGCGGGCAGGTCGCCGGTCTCGGGCGTTCCCAGGAGGTCCCCCCAGAAGACGCAGGGCACCCCGGCCTCATTCAGGAGGATCAGCGCGTAGGCGGCCGCCTTGAACCAGGAGGCCACCGTGGAGGCCAGGGACTGTCCGGGCTGGGTGTCGTGATTCTCCACGAAGGTGACGGACAGTTCCGGGATCGACGCCGTCAGCGTGTTCTCCCACAGGCGCGACAGGTCGACGTTGCCGTCCGAGACCGATGCCTGGTGGAGGTGGTAGTGCAGAGGCACATCGAAGAGCATGGCGTTGGGGACCTCGTGCAGGTAGGCCTCGAGTTCGCGCACGTCGCCGCTCCAGTACTCGCCGACGGCGGGCAGCAGGCGGCCCGTGGAAGTGCGCAGGTCTTCGAGCCAGCGCGCGTAGAAGTCGGATCCGACGTGCTTGACGGCGTCCAGGCGCAGCGCGTCCACGCCGGTCGTCTCCACGTACCAGCGTCCCCAGCGGTCCAGCTCCGCGCTGACGCGCGGGTCCGTGACGTGCACGTCGCAGCCCATGAGGTAGTCGAAGTTGCCGAACTCAGTGTCGACGGACTCGTTCCAGTGCTTGCCTTCGAAGAGCCACAGGCCCTTGCGCTGCGTCGCCTGGTCCCAGTCGATGCCGTGGAAGCACGTCCAGTCCCACGTGAAGTCCGAGTAGGCGCCGCCGCGGCCCGGGAACGTGAAGCGGGTCCACGCCTCAATCATTTCGGGTTCGCCGATCACCTGATGGCGGTCGTGTGGGTTGATCGGAGTCGCGCGCACCATCTCGGTCGCATCCGCGCCCATGCGGTGGTTGAGAACAATGTCGGCGCACACGGCGATCCCCGCCTCGTGCAGGGCATCGATGGCGGCCAGGTATTCGTCCTTCGTCCCGTACTTCGTGGGGATCGTGCCCTTCTGGTCGAATTCGCCCAGGTCGTACAAGTCGTAGACGCCGTAGCCGACGTCGTTGATACCGTAGTTTCCCTTGTATGCGGGCGGCAGCCAGATGATGGTGACGCCCAGGTCCGCGATCGATTGCGCGTGCTGCGCCAAGTATCGCCAGTGGCTCGCATCCGGTGCCATGTCCCACGCGAAAGCCTGCAGCATCAGGGGTCCTGCCTCTTGCGTCGAAGAATGCAGGGGCTTCTGTTTCGTGTCACTCACCCGCATATGGTGGCAGGTTGCCGGGCGTTGGGCGGCCTCGTTCGACAAACAGTGGCGAGTTAAACACACGAGGCCGTGGTCGGGCTGAGCAAGTCCGCGCGGTTCCCAGCCACGGCCTCGGGCACGGGCATCTACTTCCCCTTCCGCAAGCGTTGTTTCACGCCACCCGCAATACCCGTGGCACTCTCCGCGATGCCCGACACCGCGCTCTTCGCCCCGACCATCACGACCCGCGCCTTGCCTTTCATGGTTTCCTGGACGTTGTCCGCCACGAGCTGCTTGCCGCGCGCCGGGGTCGTGTCGAGGACGTGCTGCGCCCAGGCCTCGGCGTCGATCCCGGGAGGAGGAAGCTCACGCAGATGACCCTTCAGGCGTGCCGACTGGGTCTGGAGCGCCATGAAGGTCAGGCCGCTCGACACGAATCCACCAATCACAGGGACGATCTTCGAGGCCCCCTTCGTGAAGCTACTCTTCGTAATGTTGATGCCGATGACGCGCAGCGAGTACTTCACGACCGGGTACCACGTGATGCTCATGAGAGCCCGCTTGGTCACGTGCTTCTGATAGGCGGTTTTGGCGGCGATGCGCGCAAAGGCCGTCAACGACTGGGCGGCTCCACCGACCCCCAGCATGACGCCGAAACACCGCGAGCACACCGATCATCTCATCGTCCTCGTCCACGTCGGCGAGGAGATCACGCCACCCGTACAGGTAGGCGAGCTTCTGCATGATCCGCAGAGCATGCGCGTAGTACTGCATCAGGTCCGCGGGGATCGTGCCGAGCATCGCAAATCCTCCGGGCAGACCCGCCGCGAAGGAAAGTGCGGCCGATTTGTTCGTCTCGTAGGTGATCGTCTCGTCTGCGAGGGTGTCGAGGGCCAGCAGCGGAACGCCCGCCAGCGCGGGGCTGGTGGCCAGCGCCCGCTCGATGACCTCCTCGCTTGCGCGCAGCTTCGTCAGTTCCTGACGCAAGAACTCATCGCGGTTAATCCGCACGCCCGGGAATCGAACAACCTTCTTCAAAAAGTCGAGTCCGTGCTGTTCCGCCGACGAGGCCTGCTCAGCGGTAATTCCACGCAGCTCGCCGTCCACTCCATAGTCATTTATTTTGCCGAGCATTGCGCTCCTTCACGTCTCGCTGCCCGTCGGCAGCTCACTGACATCTACGCACACTCTAGCGTGGGACCTGCCTCGCCTCATACACGAGGCCGGGGCTGAGTTCACGGATATGCGCGCCTCAGCCCCGGCCTCGTGAGTGAGCGGTTAATTCTTACGCCAGAACAGGCCCTTCACACCCCCGGCGATGGCGGAAGCAGCGCTCGTCGCACCGTCGGCGATGGCGGAAGCAGCGCTCGTCGCACCGTCGGCGACGACCTTGGTCGTGCTTTCGAGCGCACGCTGCGCGCTGTCCAGCACGCCCTGTTCCTGGTCCTTGGAGGTCGCTTCGCTGACTGTCTGCTTCCAGACCTCGGCGTCGACTCCAGGAGGCGGCAGCTCGCGCAGGTGCCCCTTGAGACGGGTGGACTGGGACTGGAGCGACACGAAAGTCATGCCGCCCGACACAACACCGCCGATGACTGGAATAACCTTGGAGACACCCTGGGCAAAGCTCTTCTTCGTGAGGTTGATGCCGATGAAGCGCAAGCATTGCTTCATGACCGGGTACCACGAGGTCTTCGTAAGTGCCTGCTTGGTCAGCTGCTTCTGGAACGCGGGCATCGCGACCGAGCGCGCGAACACTGTCAGCGACTGGGCCGCGCCGCCAACGCCGAGCATGACGCCGAAGAACATCGCTAGGACACCGATCGTCTCGTCATCGACCTCATCCATGTCACTGAGGAGCTCGCGCCATCCGTACAGGTAGGCGAGCTTCTGCATGATCCTGAAGGCGTGTACGTAATACTGGGTCAGGTCCGCGGGGATCGTGCCGAGCATCGCGAAGCCGCCGGGGATACCAGCCGCGAAGGACATCGCCGCGGACTTGTTCGTCTCGAAGGAGATGACACCGTCCGCGAGTTTGTCGAGATCAGTCAGACAGACACCGGCCAGCACAGGGTTCGAGTCGAGCGCGCTCGCGATCGCCTCGTCACTCATGTGAAGTTTGCGCAGCTCCTGGCGAAGGAACTCATCCCTCGTGATACGCACGCCACGGATGCGCACGACCTTCTTGAGGAATTCAATCGCGTACTTTCTGCCTCTGAGTCCTGCTGTGCGATCGTTTCGCGCAGCTCATCGACACCCTCGGTTACTTCGTCCGTGAGTTCCACTTCGCCGCTCGTGTCGAGCACGATCTCCCGGCCGTCTTCTTCGAATTCACCGTTGATGCCAAGCTCGTCGATGTTGTCGCTCATCTTGTTCCTTTACATAGCGTTGTTGCCTCAACACAGAGGCGAATAGTCAACAACTATAACCTACTTTTTCGCGATCTGACGCCCATGACACACCGCCATTTTGCTCGGGTGCAAGATCATCAGGAACGGGCCTACTCTAGTCTCATGTGGTTACTCGCCGCCTGCTTGTCCGCCCTGTTCGCGGGGCTGACATCGGTCCTCGCGAAAGCTGGAGTGGCGACGACGAGTTCCACAGTGGCGACGGCCCTACGAACGGTCGTCGTCGCGGCAGGAGCGTGGGGCATGGCCGCCCTGGTCGGATCGGCGTCATCCCTCGGCACCGTCGACGGGCGGTCGCTCCTGTTTCTTATCCTGTCGGGCCTGGCCACCGGGGCCTCGTGGCTGTGCTACTTCGCGGCCCTCGCGCGGGGCGACGTATCCCGCGTGGCCCCCATCGACAAGCTGTCGACGGTCCTGGCGATCCTCCTGGCCCTGATCCTGTTGGGCGAGCCTGTGAACGCCTGGGGTGTTGTCGGGATCGTTGTGATCACGGCGGGGACCCTGCTCATGGTCGACCCCGACGACCTTTCTGGGCTGCCGCTCGCCCTGCGCCGGGGCGGTAGTTGGCTCACGTACGCGCTCGCGTCCGCGCTGTTCGCCGCGTTGACGTCGATCTTGGGTAAGGTCGGTATCTCCGGGGTCGATCCGACGCTGGGAACTGCGGTGCGCACGCTCGTCGTGCTGGCCATGGCGTGGGTGATCGTGGCCTGGCAGGGGCGAGCACGCGAGGTGCGGTCGATCCCCGCGCGCGAGCTGGCCTTTATCGTCGCGTCGGGTGCCGCGACATGCGCGTCGTGGCTGGCGTACTATCACGCGCTGAAAGACGGGCCTGCATCGGTCGTCGTCCCCATCGACAAGCTGTCGATTCTCGTCACCGTTGCCTTTTCGGCAGCCGTGTTTCACGAGCGTTTCACGGGGCGATACCTGGCGGGCCTCGCCCTCATGTGCACGGGCACGGCGGCCATGGTGGTGGCGTAGGGTCATTGCGCGCAGCACCGCACACCCAGCATCAATCCGCGTACACGTACCGGCTTGCCTTGACAGACACCGGCACCTGAGTGTTACTATCAACGCACAACGTAGGCTTAGCCTGGTTCGCCGGGCCGGGTCGGGAGGGGATCGATCATTCTGATCGCATTCCCTCTTTTTATTACTGCGCAACTTCGAAGGTGATGAACGCATGCGCCGACGGTGCTATCAGAATAGAACTCTGAAATTTATCGAACAATCAAAGCATTGATAGAGATCGGCGAAGGGTACTGCCAACGCGTGAGGGAGCGATTCGCAGCCCTTCCCGACTGACTTGACGACGCACCGGACCACCGCACCACAACCCACCTCATGTAGAGAGGGCACAGTCCGGATCCGCCTGTGACTAGTGGCCTTGTTTTTCTTCCCAGGTGTCGGTGTTGTTGATGACCAGGTGGGACAAGGGGAACTTGCCTGTCGTCTCCGTCGTGGTGACGAGGCCGTTGATGGTTTGCGTTTCCCCGGTGAAGGGGTTGGTGGCGGTTCCACTCCACGTGGTGGTCAGGGTGATGTCCCGGTCTTCGTGAGGGTAGGGGCCGTCCAACATGGAGCGCCAGCCCTGGGGTGGTGTGTAGTAGTGGCGGATCAGGTTCGGGTCGGTATTCAAATCCATGCCCTCGGACCACACCGATCCTGTGGAGGTGGTGACCAGGTTCGGGAGTTCCATCACCCCAACTCCATTCGTAGTTCGTGGCGGTCAGCGTGATCGTGATGTCGCGTCCCAGCAGGTTGATGACGTGGGTTTGGGTGGGGCTGGTGACCGCGACAATCGTAGGGATGAACTTATTCGTGTAGGAGACCCCCAGCGGTCGCTTATACAACCCGGCCCCGTCAGCGTGGATCACGGCTGCGGCCGCGTAAAGAATCTCTTCCGTTGTGGGCTGCCGACCAGGATCTTGCTGTTCTTGTTTGTCATTGGTAGGTGGGGGAGAGTCGCACTCATAGTCCGAGGCGATACGACTGTTGGCTTCCTTACCGATGGCAGTGAGGATACATGCCTCCCAATGCCAGCCCATTTTCACCTCAGGAGCAACTGCTGCCTGCGCTGTCTCTTTTGGGCGCTGGTCATCGAGCGCGGATGGATCGCTGGCAGCTGGATTTCCTTCCGATTCATTTTCATCAGTTTCCAATATCTTGCTCCAGCTTTGTCTCCATCAGCTGTGACGCAGAATCCAAGCTTCGCGTCTGGATTATCTGCACAACCTCCATTATTGTCGTCGCCCGCCGCTGAAGATATGTTTACACACAAAAGTGCAGTCGCAACAATAGAGGCAAAAGCGAGCGTTGAACGGATTTTATTTATCATTGCTGATATCCCCGTCAGTGACAACCCAGTGTTCGTTCTTCCATGTCATGAATAAGGTGACACTAGACCCGTATTCGCTCTCATCAGTGGATATTTTTTGGTTGATGCACGTCACCCCGTTGCTTGTTATGGTTTTGAACTGTACGCCTATAGTGTTGGGCTGTGCTCCCCATTTTTGCTCTGATACAGGCTCGACTTTAACGATCCGTGTGATGCTTGAGTGCATGCCGTAGGTCCAACCGCTCGCGTAAGATTTCTTGACTTTGTCGATATAAGTCTCACGGAAGCCGTCGCCGGACTGAGTGATATCTGCGAATGGTTGTGTATCACCTGTATTCCAGGCATATATGAGAAGTGAGAAGGCGTGTTCGGCTGCGAGTTCTGCTCCTCGTTCTGTGTTTTCTTTGGCTTCTTCGGGTAGTTCTGGTTTGGTGTAGGTGGATGCGGCGTGTTCGGCGGGGCGCACGAGCACGCCGTCGGGTCCGATCTGGTAGCCGCCCGACATCGCGGCATCGGTGGGACTCGACGCGGATGGGACGGGCCTGGCGGCGGGCGTGGTGGCCGCGACGGTGGGTTTCTCACCCCACGCGTGCCACCAGCCCTCTGCGACGCCGTTGATGTAGACGGCGAAGACTGCCCCAACGACAAGCACCACGTAGGTGACACGCATCCCCCAATAGAACGGCTCAACGTGCAGCCAGGCCCGCACCCGGGCCTTTACGCCCTTGGGCCGGTTGGCTCTCGCCTCGGCCCGATAATCGGCCCACCGCTGACGCAGCGTGTACGTGCGCGGCATGGACTCTCGCCGGAACTGCTCCTCGTCCTCCTCAGTCACGGGCCGCTCGGACAACGGTGGAACCATCATGTTCTCTCAACCTCCACGATGAGGTAGCTATCCTCCAGCGCACCCCCACCATCGGAAGCACACCCTGTTAAGAACACAGGCTACGCCCAGAACCAACACAAAACACTAAGAATGCCCAGTAACCACCACGATGCGTGCTCCCACCCCACACTCACCTCACGCGCGCGCTACCACACAACCCCGCCCCGACCTCGTCAAACGCGGATGATGGAGAACGACAGGGCAGCGAACACAGCTGTCACACATCCCACCAATCGGACACCGACCACCGATCAGAGTAGCTTGTCGAGTGCCTCGCGGATGAGGCGCTCCTCCCCCGAGCCGTTCGTCGGCAGGCGCAGGACGGGAACGCCGTACGCGGCCATGATCGAGTCTTTGCGCGCATCGCGCTGCTGCTGTTGCTCGCTGTTGCCGTGATACTGCCAGCCGTCGACCTCGATGGCGAGGACCAGGCGCCCGGTCACCCGCGAGTACACCCCGAAGTCGAGGGCGCTATCCGTGAACACGAAGGCACGCTGCTCCTCGCTGAGGCGACGCGTGTTCGGCAGCGCGTCCCTGAGGAATACTTCAGTCTGATAGCCGAAGCGAGCGTACCTGGGTTCCGCGAGCGCCTCGCGCAGGCATTGGTCGGCGATGTTTTCGGCGGGCGAGCGCCGACGGTCGGCCCACTTGGCGCGCGAGTAACGTTCGAGCGACGCGCTGTAGGCGTTATAGAGGACATCGAAAATGGAGACGATGTCCGACTGGACGACGGCGCTTGGGTCGTACATTTCGATGTAATCGAGCAGTGTCCTGATGTTTCGGCTCAGGCGGACGCCGCCGTGCGTGGTGACGACGATGAACCGATCTTTGGCGCGCGACACAATGACGTTCGTCATGGCGTCAGAGTCGTAGAACTCGCGCGCGGCGGCCTGGTCGTGCGCGTTGAGGACCGTGGATAGGACCACCGTTCCCGCGCCGCGCCCCTGGAATTTGTGCGCGGTCTCCGCCAGCCATCGGGCGTGCTGGCCTTCGCCGAGGTCCGCGCGGATACGCTGGCGCAGGCCGGTTGCTTGCGCCCGGAACGGGGTCACAACGCCGAGGATGAAGTCGCCGGACTCGTCCTTATCATTCGCCTCGATGCCCTCGCGGATGACCCGCATGTCTTCGAGCTGGGCGATAATCTCGATCTCCCTCTGGGAGAAGAAGCTGCCCCCGCGCGCAGACCGCCGCGCGTGGTTTCCCGGTGCGGCGTAGACGATCGCGAGCGGATCGGGGGCGTCCTCCGTCGGCACGCGCATCGGGATGAGCTGACCGCCGTAGTACATGCGGTTGCAGAATTCGATGATTGCGGGGTGGCAGCGGTAGTGTTCCTTGAGCAGGGTGCTGGGAACTTGTTCAGATTCGGTCATAGCCTTGACGGAATCGAGCAGCGATACCGAGCGCACATCAAATCGTTTCGCGGGCGGTTGCCGTTTGCTGTCATCCCAGCCCTGGAAGATCGGCCCGATCTGCCGCGCGTCGCCAACGATGACGGCGTTGCGAGCCTTACTCAGTGCTGCCATTCCCTCTGGGAGCAGGACCTGCGACGATTCGTCGATGATGATCCAGTCGAGCAGGGTGTCCTCGGCCAGGTTGTGACGGATCGAAAAGCAGGTGGATGCGATCACCGGGTAGGTGCGCAGGAGGATGTCCGTCTGCCGGTTGAGCCACTGATTGGGGCTCAGACGGCTCGGGTGTTCGCGCTCGAAACGGTCCCGGAGGGCGGCGTCCAAAGCCTCGCGGGAACGGTGACGGTACTGCGCACTCACCTCGACGAGGCCGTGGCGGGCCGCGCGCGCCTCCGCTTCCTCGATGCGGCGGCTGAGTTCGCGTTCGCGGGCCTGATAGAAAGCGAGTTGAAGCGCCGACTGAACATCCGGGTCCTCCAGGTCGATGCCCTTTAACGATCCGTAGGCGAAGTAGCGGCGCACCCGCTCGATGAAGCCCCGAGGGCTGCGCCCAGGCCTCGGCGCGCAGCGGGCGAGGGCAAGCAGGTCAGCGATGGTCTCGGAGCTGCGCCGCACGACGGCCAAATGCGAAATTTCCGCGAGCGGGCGGCGACTTTCCTTCACTTTCTCTTCGAAGAGGAAGCGCTCACGCTGGGTCGCGGTCAGCCGTGCCCGGATCTGCGGGATGTCTCGCGCGTCCTCCCACAGGGCGACGAGCCGCTCCTCCTCGGCCCGCAGCGCGGCCTCGTTAGCACGGGCGGATGCACCCGGCGAGGCGGTGGACGCTTTCTTGGCCCAGGCCTCGCGGCGCTGCTCGAGAATCCCCTCACGCTGGTGGAATTCCTTGACGCGCTCCGCTTTTCCGAGGCTGGCCACCAGGAAGCCGTAGCCTTCCTCCGTCAGCTTGTCGATGACGTTATCCACCGCGGAGTTGGCACCCGCGACGACGCCGACGGTCTTGCCCTGCGCGATGAGGGAGGCGATCAGGTTGAGGATCGTCTGGGTCTTGCCCGTGCCGGGAGGGCCGTCGATGATCGAGATCTGGTGGGTGAGCGCGGCGCGAATCGCGTTGCGTTGATCGATGTTGGAGTGGAAGGGCATGATGAGATGGTCACTCGCCCCCGTCGCCGCGGACGTCGAGCCCGCGAGGAACGCTTCGAGGGCGGACCCTCGCGGCGCTTGCGGAAGCCGCTCCCAGACGTTCGCGAGAATGGCCGACGGCGCAGACGCACCCTCACCCACCCACCGGGGATAGCGCTCGCTCGTGTCCAGCGTCGCCCCGGCCCGTCGAGCCTGCGCGCGGACTTCCTCGCGGACGTAGTTGAGGGTGGCGGCGTTTTGCCGATCCTCCGCGGTCGCATACGTCACCCTCACCTCGTCGTGCCCGTAGCGATGGAGTTTGAGCGTGCCGTCAGCCGTGCGGTACGCAAGCGTGTAGCGAGGATCGCGCGGGTGGCCGGAGCGGCGGAGCGTCCAGATGATTTCGACGTTGTTCCGGCGTTTGCCGCCGACACGAACCTCATCGAGTGCGTCGACCTTGCGGCGCTCAACCTGATCGTAGAGACGTACCCGATCCTCGCCATATGGATACTGTTTGCCGTTGGTGTAGGTGACGACGACGCGATTCCCGTCGGGGCGCGCCTTTGCGACTTTCCAGGTGTGGTCCTGCCAGTTCGGCGCGTCCTTATCGCGAATCAGGACGTGCATCGTGCGCGGATCGACGGCTTCCATACCCCTCCCCCATGAGTCTTACACCCAGGATAGGCGACTGATTGGACGTGGGGTCGATTGGTGGCGGCTTGCAGTCCGGCGGGACGCAGATGTGCATGGCCCTTCGTATCGTGCCGCTATGGGTATGTCACTTGTTTTTCTCCTGGTTGGACTGGTCGTGGGCGCTCTGCTCGGGTACGTAGGGGCGGTGGCGCGCCGGGCGTCACAGCCGGGCGATGATGTGGTCGCCTTGCGCGCGCAGGTCGCCCGGTGGCAGGCGCGCGCAGAGGAGCTCTCGCGTCGCGTCGAATCCGCCGAGGCTCGCTCCCAGGGCGATGCCTCTGTCCTGCAGGCGCTCGCCCCGGTTCGCGCCCAGCTTGAGCAAATGACGCAGCGCGTCGATCAGATGGAACAGACGCGGGCGCGCCAGCACGGTGCCCTCGCCGAGCAGCTGCGCGAGTCCGCCCAGCGCGAGGCCGAGCTGGCCCGCACGACCGCCTCCCTGGAGGGCGCGCTACGCTCGCGCAGTGCGCGCGGCACGTGGGGCGAGGTCGAGCTGGCCCGCATCCTCGAGGCCGCGGGGATGATGCCGCACGTCGATTTCGCGGAACAGCGCTCGGTTGGTTCGATCGCTCAGGGACGAGGCCTCGGCGCGGAGAGTGCATCGGGTGAGCGCGGGCGTCCCGATGTGACGATTCACCTGCCCGGGCAGGGCTTCCTGGCACTCGACGCGAAGGCCCCGATGGACGCGTACCTGAGGGCCTGCGGCATCGAGGAGAGCGGTGAGATGGCGGAGGCCCGACGCCGCTCGGAGTTGGCGGCGCACGCGAAGGCCCTGCGTTTTCACATCGAGGCGTTGGCGTCGCGCGACTACGCGCATTTGCTCGGCTCTTCCCCCGAGCTGGTCATCCTGTTCGTCCCCTCCGAGGCTGCGCTGTCGGCGGCGCTGCGCGCGGACGCGTCGCTCCTGGACGACGCGATGGCACGCGGGGTGGCCCTGTGCTCCCCCGTCACGCTGCTGGCGGTTGCGCGCACGTGCGCGACGGCGTGGGCGCGCACGAACATCAACGAACAAGCGGACCAGATCATCGCTCTGGGCCGCGACTTGTACGAGCGGCTCGGCGTCGTCGCGGGCCACATGGAGAACCTGGGCAAGAGCTTGGCGCGCAGCGTGGACTACTACAACAAGGCTGTGTCCTCCATGGAGAACCGGCTCTTGTCCCGTGCGCGCTCCGTGAGCGCCCTCGAGGCGGCGTCGAAGAAGACCATGACAGCCCCTGAGATAGAATCGGACGCCGCCCAGGTCCGCTCCTTCACGAAGCCGGAGCTGACGGACCAGTAAGCGTGTCGGCGATGCTGTCCAGCTGGGCGCGGATCTCCTGGAAGGGACGATCCAGGTCGAGTGTCGTCGCACTGATTCGGTTGCCGCTCATGCGGTAGGTGGCGTCGGGCTGGACCTCCTCGTCGGTCGCGGCGTAGAGGAGCATGCCCGAGACTTCGGTGCTCTTCCCCGCGCGCTCGAATGCGATCTGTTTGTTCTTCACGTACGCGAAGATCTGATACAGGTTCCCCGAATGCACGGTCTTCTTGTCGAAGTTGCGCTGCATTGTGGCCGCGTAGTACTTCGCATCGATGATGAGAACGCGGCCGCGAGCGCTCAGCGTGATGTCGCTGCGCATGGCGGGCAGGCCGTCCGAGGCCTCGTCGTCCAGCGCCCAATCAATGAAGGACGCACTGGCGCTCAACTGCGGGTGCTCCCTGCGGTAGTACTCGAGGATGAACTTCTCGTAGAGGCGGCTCATGCGCTGCTCGTCGAAGAAATCCATCATGCGCGTGGTGCCGTCACTTTGGGTTTGGAGGAGGCCCTTGACGACGAGCCAGCACACCGCCATGAGCATGCGGTACGTGCGATTGTTGCGGTCGTATCGCATGTTCCAGTCGACGGTGTGCAGGTCAATGTCGCGCACATCCGCGAAGAACACCATGAGCTTCTTCAGGCTCTTCTTGCGCGCTTTGGAGATGTCCGAGCGCACAAGCAGCGCGACAGTCGCCTTGATGATGCGGTTCATCGTCGTGTCGACGCTGAACTCGTCGTAGGAGCACACCAGCTGGCGGCGCAGGATTGCCTGAGACTTCACGGAGTCAGTGACTTCGATTTTGCCGCGCAGGGAGGAGCGTGCCTCGGTCCGATTCACGTACTCCTGGCCGAGGCCTCGTTTGAGTTGCGCTGACACGCCCCGCTCGAGGATCGCGGCGCACAGCTCGGCCGCGTTGTCGAAGTCCTCCGTGGCCACAGAACGGTAGCCCTGCTCGGTGAGCGCCGAGAAGGCGTAGGCGAGCATGTGGAAGATGTTGCGGACGCGAATCACCGCAACGACCTGCGCAGCCTGTCGCTCCACTCGCGGACCTTACCGGGTTCGTCGAACCAATATTCCTTGAGCATCGGGATGAGTTCGTACTCCACGATCGAGGCCAGGGCCGCGTCGGTGCAGGTATCGGCGTCCATGTTGCAAAAGTAGCTGTGTCCAATGCAGAAGCCCTCGCCGAGCGACTCATCCTCGGCGATCACGCGGTTGAGGGATTCCACCTCACGGACCAATGCCTCGAACCTCGGATTAACGAGGCCGACGCGGTAGGCGCGGAAGCCCTCGGAGTCGAAGGCGGGACTCAGCTCCACGAAAGCGAAGCGGCGTCGCAGCGCGTAGTCAAGCATCGCGAGGCTGCGGTCCGCCGTATTCATCATGCCGATGATGTAGACGTTGCGGGGCACGTAGAAGAACTCGCGGGAGTAAAGCAGCTGGAGCTTGATCCCCCGCTTATCATTTTCGATCAGCATAAAGAGTTCACCGAAAATTTTGGAAAGATTACCTCGGTTTATCTCGTCGATAATAAAAAAGTAGTCGTTCTCCTCATCGTCCGCAGCCTTCTTGCAGAACGAGTAGAAGGCACCCTTGACCAGCTCAAATCCCGCGCCGGAGGGGCGATACCCCTCAATGAAGTCCTCGTAGGAGTAACTCTGATGAAACTGGACCATCATGACGCGCGAGGCATCCTTGACTCCCATCAACGAGTATGCGAGACGCTTGGCAGCAAAAGTTTTACCCACACCCGGAGCACCCTGCAGTAGAAGATTCTTCTTGGACCGCAGAATCCCAACGATTGCGTCGTAGCTATCTTCATCCACGTACACTTCGTCAAGAAAATCTTCCGCAGAATACTCCGGAAATGAAATCGGCGGAACTTCCCCATCCTCTGTCTCTCCACCATCCTCAAAATAAGCTTCAATTTGAGCAACAAAATCCGCATAGTCCGTGATCTCCGTCAGCGTCTTCATGACGAACTGACGATCACTGCGCCAAATATTCTTGCGACCCCATCTCACCTTACGAATGTGTGGGTAAGGTCCGCGATCAGCATCATAGTCGTAATCACCTACAACGACTCCACGCCCAAGAATCTCATGACGCCCACGCTTTGCAAAGACGACATCTCCTGGCTTAATGTCGTTAACAAATTGCCAAACTGCGCGAGCAGAGTTGGTCTGCGACGTGTCATCTGTACTTAACTGAAGCAAACACTGACGTATCTCCTCTTTGGAAGAGTACTGCGCAAGATCTCCGAGCTCACTCCAAGCAATTCCCATGACTCCACGCGAATAAAACTCATCCCACATATGCGCAAGTTCACCAGGAGCATAGAGCCAGTAGCGCACTGTTCGCACATCAGCATCACCGAGTACTTGCTCCTGAGACACCTTTACCCTTGCAACATCTCCCCCTTTGCGCTGTTGACTAGTCTGCTCTGAAGAAGCTAAGCCATTCCCACACAACTCAGGAATCATATTAAAATCACTTAATTCCGAGCGCATTAACATATGCAGATGCTCCCCAAGAGCAAGGTATTCAGCAGCGGTAGGCAGCGCCCCAATCGCCTTTAAGAAACCCCTATACGATTCAGGCAAATCCACATGAATAAGCAGATAGTTACGCGTTGCAGCATCGAGACTTACATAGAAGGAAGGACGCACCCAATAAAGGCCCGTTGTTATCCTCCAAGTCATACCATAGTAACGAAGAGCATCATACTTAGGTGCGAGTTCCTTTTTATTACTTTCAGTGGGGTTATCCGCATAAGCAAGCGCATTCTCAAATAGATCCCAAAGGATATCGATTTTACTTCCACCCTGCTTCCCACTCCTAAGAGAACCATGGAATATCAGAAGTCGATTTGCCATAACTGGCAGACCAACAAAATCCTCCGGAACAGGTGACAACATTTCAAAAGAACGCGCTATTCCTTTTAAAATACGCCTTCGAGTTTCTGCACTTTGACGCCCCCTAGTAAACAGGGCAAAAACTGTAAATGGATCAGTATCCTTAGTATCGCCACCCAAACTGAGATTCGGCCTCTTTTCACCAAGGTCAGCATATACGCGACGCAATTTGTCAATGAGGACTCCTCGATCACCTTTGAAAGCAAGCAGCTTATCCGCAAACTCCGCATAGAAACTCGTCCATGAGTACTGGCTATCCATCGTCATACCCACACACTACCACCGAATATACGGCGACACGATTCTCACTCGTACTCACCCGAAAGCAAAGCCGGGCCACGCCCTCGCGCGACCCGGCCATTGCCTCGTCAGACTGAGGCGTTTAGGCGCCTTCCACCGTCGTAAGCGGAACGATTCCACTCAACGTGTCGCCCAACGCGTCTTCCGCACGGTCGAGCTCGTAGCGCATCTGTAGGTTCATCCAGAATCCCGGGGTCGTACCAAAGTAGCGGGAGAGACGCATGGCGGTGTCGGCCGTAATCCCCCGCTTTCCATGGACGATTTCATTGATACGACGGGGTGGAACACCGATAGCGACGGCGAGCTTGTGCCGCGTAATTCCGAAGCCCTCGATGAAGTCTTCCATAAGGACTTCACCCGGGTGAATCGGAGCAATTTTAGTGGCAGTCAACAACCTCAACCCCCTCTGGACCAGCATCATCCAAGCCGTCACGCATCACGAACGTGTTCGGAGAGATACCGCCACTGAGCGACACCCCCTGTGGTTCTCTACGACCCAGTGCTACCATCCTACTAACCCCGTCGGGCTTGGACCGGCGCAGTCTACTACGGGGATCCTCGCCATCACGGCGAGGATCCCTTGGTATTCCAAGAGCATCGCACACTTCGTCACGCAGACGGACCTGCTACTCTCGCCATAAGCAAGCGGCGGGCCACGCCCTCGCGCGCCCGGCCACGGCCTCGTCGGAGGCCCCTACCTCACTCAATGTCGGCCAACACGCCTACGTCACGCACGGCCTGACGTAGGCGCTTATCGCGTGTCCACAGCGACAGGCCAGGGGGCACGATGACGCTCGCCAGGAGCGCCGCATCGACAGCGCTCAGTCCCCTGCCCCACAGCCGCCGCTCCTCAACGAGGTGCCGGACCCCTCGGTCGCCCACGGCACGAACGATCATCAATTTTAGAAACCTTGAGGTTGCCCAGCGCGAGCTCGGTGATAACACTCTGGTGCACGCACACCTGGTCGCGCTCGAGGAGGTCGACCAGGACCGGCTCAGTTTGTCGCAGGTGATCGATCCAGATGTTCGTGTCGACGAGGACTCTCATGCGTGCTCGCGACTCCGGGACGCAGCCTCCGCCGCCTGATCGCTGCCACCGAGCGCAGTGAGCTGCCGTCCGGTCTCAATACGAACGAGGAGTTCGACCGCATCCCTGATCAACACAGATCGTTCACTGATCCCAGTGAGGACTGCAGCGCACGCAAGCAACTCGTCGTCAACGTCAATTGTCATCCGCATAGAATCCTCCAGCACCAGGATAGGGCTTGATCTCCATAACGGGCGATGCGCCGCGCAAAACCTGTCCGCGCGCGTTCATTACCCCCAACAGCAACTCAGTGCCACGTCCTCGCGCAACCAAGCCACGGCCTCGTCGTGAAGAAAGTCCTCGTGACCTCGTATCACTATTTACCACCCGCCAGTGACACACCTCACTTAACGAGGTCACAGCGTTTTTTCAACCAACAGGATCCGACAAACCACGGAAGAATGGTCGCGGGGAGCAAAACCAGGGCGATCAGCAGGGCACACAAGCTAATCGCGGTGCCTACGATGACACATCACTGACCCGTTGCTTGATCCGCGCATTACCCCAGCGGCCCCCACCTTCGATTCAATGAAAGAGGCTCACATGAGCGACAACAACGAGAACGTTGACCAGGACAAGACCCCCGAGGGTCCCCTCCAGACCGACCACGGCACGACCACCATTGAGGAAAATGTCGTCGCTAAGATCGCCGGCATGGCCGCCCGCCAGGTGCCCGGCGTCTACGGCATGGGCAACGCCGTACGCCGTGCCTTCAGCGCCGTGACCGACCGCATCCCCACCACCCAGACCAACGTCACCGGCGGCATCACCGTCCACAAGGGCGAAACCCAGACCGCCATTGATGTCATCGTCGTCGTCGAGTACGGCTACTCCATCATCAACGTCTGCAACGACATTCGCAGCAACATCATCGACCAGATCGAAGGCACCACCGGCCTGGAGGTTGTTGAGGTCAACATCGACGTCACCGACGTCCACCTGCCCGAGGAGGAAACAACCAACTCCGCCTCAACCGATCTGAAGTAGTCGACCTCGACGCCTGGATCTGAGGAATTCTCATGAAGACAACGCACCTGGCTCTCCTGGTGGGCCTGTTCATGGGGGCCGTTCTCGCGTTCGGTTCCTTCGCCAGCTTCGTCCTCGTCGCTCTGTGCGGCGTCGTCGGATGGGTAGTGGGCCTCTATCTGGAGGGCCGGGTCGATGTCCAACGTATCCTCGATTGGCGAAAGAGGTGACGAGCGTGGCCGCGCCTGATTCCGCAGTCACGCAGTCGAAGCCGTCGCGCGAGAAGGAATCCTCCTTGATGCAGCGCGGCACCACGACTATTCCGGCCAATGTCGTCGCCCGAGTCGCCGCTCAAGCCGCGTTTGAGTTTTCCGCCGTCGGCTCGAACGCAGGTGGAGTCCTCGGGATTGGCTCCCGCCGAAACTTCGGGTCTCGGCCCGAGGCCACATGCCAACTCTATGGGCAGCGCGCGATCCTTCATCTGGACCTCGGCCTCGTCTTCCCCACCCCCTTGTCCTCCACTATCGAGGACCTACGCACGCACGTGAGCGGTCGCGTCGAAAAGCTGTGCGGGGTACGCGTCGCCAAGATGTCCATCGACATTTCGTGGCTCAACCCGAGCAATCATGTCAGGAGGAGCCTGAGATGAGAGCACCCGTACCGGCGCTCATTTATCGCCCGACCCGGAGCGCATCTGCCACCGTCTTGGCGCTGCTTCTCCTCATTATCGGGGGACTCGGCACATGGCTGACGGGATACCGCCTCCTCACGGGGTCCTGGCCGCAGCGCACCGTCACCACGCTCAACGCGATCGGCACGGTGTCCTTTAGCTCCATCGCGGCACTTATTGCTGCCGGAATCGCGGCCGCATGCGGCCTGTTGATGCTTGTCGCAGCCCTGTGGCCCGGTCGCCCCAGGCACGTCGCTTTTCTTCCCGACGATATCCCCGGGCAGACGGCACTTCACCGTTCTGACCTGGCAATCCTCGTGAAGAGGCACGTCGAACAACTCGCCACGATTCGGTCCGCTTCCGCCACCGTGCGCAGGTCACGAGTCGACGTTGTCGTCTTCAGCGACGCGGATGACTTAGACGCCGTGCGCGAAGCCGCGTCCGAGAAGACCGACGAGGCCCTGGAGGTTTTCAACCCCGAGGACATCACCCGCAGCCGCGTCCGCGCCAAGCGCGTGAGCTGAAGGAGAGCCGATTATGCGCTCAGTTTCTGCCGCTCTCAACAGGGTTCTCCTGGCATTCTTCGGACTGCTTATCGTCTGCGCGTCCGCCTGGTTCCTCGCGTCCGGCCTCGACGCCGGCCACCATCTGCCCCGCATTTCCGCGTACCTTGCAGCGGCGCAGGACCAGATCGGGGCGATTCTCTCGCCTCACGCCCACTGGCTCGTGCCATGTGGCGTTCTGGCATCCGCGCTCGCCTTCGTTGTCGGTCTGTTTCTGCTCCTCATGCAGGTGCCGCGCAGGCCTGCGAATTCTCCGCTCAGGCTCAGCGGCTCCGATGGCGCTCTGCTGGCTACTCTCTCCCCCGATGTTCTGTCGCAGGCTCTGTCCGAGCGCGTTCAGGACCTGCCCGGTGTCGAGCGCTGCACCGTTTTCGTCACCGGCTCTCCGAGCAAGCTCTGGGTTCAGGCGGACACGAGCGTCGCGCCGGACTGCGAGGTCGAGTGGACCGTGACCGAGCTCCGGAAGCTATTGAACGAGGACGTGGCTACGTCTCTGGGAACGCCTCCCAAGCGGCTCGACGTTCTCGTACGCCTGGCGCGCTCGGTGAGTTCGACGTCAACATCGAAGGCCGTCACGGGCCAGCCGTCACCGGCAATCACTGGAACGGGAACAGGCGCATGAGACGTGGGGCAGGGCGGGCGTCGCCTTGCCCCACGTTTGTTGTGGGCAGGGCACCCCCATTCACGAGGCCGGGGCTGAGCCTGTCGTCACGATTCGCCCAAAGTGCAGACCACTTCGCTCCAATGAGGCGTTTTTCGCGACTTTTTACCGAGGTGGCCTGATCCACGAGACGACGATCGCGGCCGTCACGAGGAAGAGGGAGAACACCCCCTCCATGACGAACAGGATGAGCTGATTCCGCGCGAGAACCCGCATGACGGCGAGGCGGTTGTCCTCGCCCGTGCGCGCCAGGCGCTCCCCCACGCGGTCGGCCGCGCCGATCCCCACCAGAGTGGACAGGCCTTGGATGGCTTCGAGGAACTGGGCGGACAGACGGGCCCGCATCTCGCGCGAAGCCGACGAGTCGTCGCGGACGAAGCGCTGGAAGAGAGCGATCGAGAGGGGGACGAAGGGGATGCAGGCGACGAGGACGAGCGCGGCGACCGGGTCGATGAGCGCCCCGACGACGACGAGGACGAGGAAGGGCGTGGCGACGGCGCCGATGAGTTCGCCGATGTAGGCCTGCCGGTATTCGACGACGCGTTCGACGGAGTCGGTGAGCAGCGAGATCAGGCGCCCGGTCTCCTCGGCGCCGATTCGCGCGGGCCCCAGGCGGAAGGCGTGCTCGAGCAGGGCCCGCCGTATGCGGCGGGCCTCGCGGCTCCGGGAGGCGTCGGTCTCGCGGCCGAGGGCGAGCCTGGCGAGGCAGACGACGAGGATCCACACCGCCGTCAGGATGATCGAGGACTCGTGAAGTCGGGCACCGACCAGGTGCGCGGCGAGGACGTCGGCGATGCCGATCAGGGCGAGAGCCGCGGCGCAGGCGCGGATCGAGATGAGGAGGGCTTGACGCGCGATCGCCGGGTTCCCGGGGGCGAAGAAGGCGCGCGCCTCCGGGGAGCGTCCCCGAGCCGTCGCCGCTTCGCCCCCGAGAGGGCCGCGTCCTCGGCGTCTCACCGATGCACCTCGGTCATGATCTTCTCGTAGCCGAGAGGGAGATTCGTGCCGGCGACCGCCGAGGCCTCGTTCATCGGCAGGAGCACGATCCGCTTGTTCTTCACGGCGGGGACCTCGGCCAGAGCCGGGTTCGACAGGAGTTCTTGGAAGGGGCCCATGCCCGCTCCCATGAAGTCCTCGACGAAGACGATGTCGGGGGCCGCGCGCACGACGAGTTCGGCGTCGATGGGAGCGGTGGCGGTCAGTCCGGCTTCCTGCGCCGCGTCGGCGCCTCCCGCGCGAATCGCGAGCGCCGGGATGGTGTTCTCGGCGCCCATCGCCCGGCTGCGAAATGAGCGCCCTTCCCCGACGGGGGAACGCATCGAGGAGCCGTCCCCCGTTCGCGGGGACGACTCCTCGATGAGGTTGGAAGGATCAGTCCTCGGCGCCGCGGCGCATCAGCACCGCGCCCGCCGCCAGGCAACCGAGTGCCACCGCGATCATGCCGCCCGCGGTGAAACCGGTGCGCGCGAGATCGGCCTTCCCACGACCCGGCCCCTTCGCGACCTCGGCACCCGGGGAGGGCGTCTGAGTCGTCGAGGACTGAGCGGTCGACGAATCGCCGGGACGCGCGTTCCCGTCGGGCTTCGGCGCGGCGCCATCGGGCAGGTCGACGGCCCTGGCGAGGATGTGCGCCGAGTGGGCGAAACCTTGGTCGCCGGTCGCGGCGTCGTCGATCACGCCGTCTCCGCCGATGGCGACCGTGGCCTTCCCGAGGTAGTCGCCGATGAAGGCGACGGCGCGGCCGAATCGGGAGCGCTCGCCGCGCGAAGCGATCTCCGTCGCCTTGATATCGGCGATTCCTCGAGGATCCGACGCGAACTCGTCGGTCGAGAACACCCACGCGCGCCCGTTCCCGGTCGAGCCGTAGGCGCCGACCACGAGCATCGCCGAACCCGATCCCGGAATCGGGAGGGCGTCGACCGCGTATCCGAACCCGTGGTCCTTCTCGCCTTCGGGGCCGGTGATGATCCTGACGCGCGCCGACGTCGTGCCCGGGTCCTTCGGCGAGATCACGACGTCGTCCAGCTCCTGGCCGATCGCGGCCTTCTCGCCCGCCACGAGCGCGACGCCGCCGGTTCCCTGGTTCGCGAGCAGGCCGCCGTCGAATCCGATGACGAAATCGTCGATCGAATCGCCGGTCACGTCGCCGACGTTCGCCACCGAGGTGCCCGCGCCGAGCCGGTGAGAGGCGTCGAAGGGCATCGTGAGCGCGAAGCCGGCACCGGGGGCTCCGGCCCGGACGCGCACTCCGGCGGCGGAGCGGTCGCTCGTAGCGTCGGCGGCCCGCCCGTAGACGACCCACGCCTTGCCGGGGATCACGTAGTCGCGCATGTGCTGGAAGTCGGTCACGACGTAGTCCGCGGTGCCGTCGCCGTTCACGTCGCCCACGCGTGTGAAACTGTTGAAGGTGTTTCCCTCCGGCGAATCGATGCGCTGAAGAACGGCCGGGTCGTTCTTCGTGAGGTCGCGCATGTCGACGGGCGCGCCATCGGCCTTGCCGCGGAGGATGAACGCCGCGCCCTGCGGGGTCGCGTTCTTGTCGGCGGAGACGGCCGCGTTCGCGACGATGAAACCGACATCGGCCATGCCGTCGCCGTTCACGTCGCCCACGCGAGTGATGTTGAACGCGCCCGCGCCCACCGACGGAAGATCCACGTACCAGCCGTGCGCCGGATCGAGCTTGTTGAGGTCGACGTCGCGCAGGTGCGAGCCGCCGAAGACGACCCACACGCGAGACATCGTGTGCGAGCCGAAGGCGATATCGTCCACGCCGTCCTTGTTGACGTCGCCCAGGCACGCTACGGAGAACCCGATGTTGGCGTCGGTTGCGGGGTCGGCGGTGCGACGCGGGCCGAGGATCGAGATCGTCTCAGCGGAGGGGAGGGCTTGACCGGCGGTACCGCCCGGGATGATCGAGATCTCGCCGGTGACGTTCAAGATCCAGCCGCGCGTGGGCGTGCTCTCCGCGTAGTACGGATCCCACTTCCATTGGGACCGCACGACGTTGCCCGAGATGATGTCGGGGCGCCCGTCCCCGGTCACATCGCACGCGCCTCGCGCGAGCGAGCCCCCCAGGCCGGACGAGAACTCGCCGAGCCACGACTTCTCGGTCGGGGTGTCGAGCGGGACGAAGGAGGTCTCCTCCTTGCGGGGCTGGGGCTCGGGGATCGGAGCGACGATCTCCTCGTCGTCGCTGTGGGTCTTCTCGCCCTGGCGCGACATGTCGACGGTCCATACGTCGATGCGGCCCTTCGAGTCCGATGTGTAGACGCCCTGCAGAGGGTCGTCTCCTCGGCGCGGAATGATGCCGAGCCCCGCGCCGGGGTCGCTCTCACCGCCCTCGGCGGAGACGAATGTCGCATGGTGCGCGCCGGGGAGATCGAGGATCCCCTGCCCCGCGTTGAAGTCCTGCGTGAACGCCTTCGCGGAGATCGCGAGCGCACCAGGGTGCTCGCCATCCTTCGGGCGGCCGACGAAGAGGGCGCCCGGATACTCCCCGCCGTCGACCCACGCGAGTGACGCGCCGAGCCGTCCGTACAGGGGGCTGCGGAAGAGATAGCCGGTCCGTTTCGCCGATTCGCTCGCATGAACCGGAGCGGATGCCGTGGAGTCGAGGTCGATGACGGTGTCGATCCCCGCTTGAACGACGGCGAAGGCGCCGGCCTCGTTGTTGTGGCCCGGCGCGCCGACGGCGAGATCAGGAGCGCCGTCCGCGTTGATGTCGCCGATCCGGGCGATCGCCGCACCGAATTCAGCGCTTGCTCCCTGCTTCGACGCGCCGACGATACGGGGCGCGCCGTCGAGGCTGCTCGCCGACGCCGGGGCGTAGGCCACCGTGCTCGTCGCGGGAGTGCCGACCGCGAGGTCGGATCCGAAGGCGAGCAGTGCGAGGCCCTTCGAGGTATCGACGTTCCAGGTGGCGGAGGCGATATCGCGCAGCAGGCGGCGCGCGCCGGGCGCGCTCGCGTCGGCGGTTCCAGCACCGGCCGCGCTCGCGTCGGATTCGGCGCCGGTCTCGGTCGCGCTCCGCTCCGGGGTTGAGTCGTCGGAGTCGAACAGGTCGGCGACGTCGGGGTCGAGTTCGCCGCCCGAGCCGAGAGGAGGTTCTGGGCCGTCCTCGTTCCACTCGTCGTCGTTGGATCCGGTGGGGGGATCCGAGGGCGGAGCGGGAGGCTTCGGCGTCGTCTCGAAGCGCGCGGTATCGACGATCGTGACCTTATCGGCCGTGCCGACCGCGAGGAACGGGCTGTCCGGGCTTCCCGCGATCGCGAGCACATCGGCGTCGGGGTCGATCGCGGCCAGGAGTCGAGGGGCCGCGGAGTCGGAGGAGTACAGGTAGACCGCGCGCTCGCCGGCGACGGCGACGTGGGGCGCGCCCTTGATGGAGACGCAGGTGACGGCATTGCCGAATGCGTTCTCACCGGCCGGGGCCGCGGTGGTGAGGAGGTTGCGCTGTTCGCTCAGCGAGATCTCGACCTCGTCGCTCGGATCACCGTAGGGGATGTAGGGGAGGACGTGGAGGCCCGTGCGATTCGCGAAGATCATGTCGGCCAGACTATCGCCGGTGATGTCGCAGGATACGGGAGTCGTCGCGCCCGCGTCCTTGTACGTGAGGCGATCCGTCTTGCGAATGATGTCGCCGTAGCGCGACTCGTAGATCCAGGAGAATCGCAGCGAGTCCGAATCAGCTCCGCTGGCGCGGCGTTCCCCGTGCTCGGTCGTCGACGTCGGGTTCGCCGGTTCGGAACCGGACGCCGGACTCGTCGCGACGGCTGCGAACGTCGGGCTCGCAGTGCCGAGCGCGAGCGATGCCATGGCGATTCCTGAGAGTGTTCGTGAAAGTGTCTTCACCTCGGCCCTTTCGTAAATTTATGCAAGCCTAACCTTAGACGTGGCGGGTGATTCTTGGGAAGAAGATGAAGCGGACGACACACGGAGCGAGGGATCGAGGACGCAGCGCTGGGCTCGCTGATCGGAGATGCTGGTCGAGCAGGTGATGGGCGATCGGTTTCCACAGGCCGAGTGGGGTCTGCGATGCTTGCGGAAGCGGATCCGGCCGGCCGGCGCGTCGCGGAGTTCTCGCTCCGAGGCGCGGCAGGGGCGCAAGCCCGGCCCTCAGCGGGGATTCGACGGAAGAGCGACGCCCCACGGCCGACGACGAATCGAACGCACGGAGAGGACCGATCATGGAACGCACGACGCTGGGCACGACCGGCATCTCGATCCAGAGGCTCTGGCTCGGCGGGATGAGCTTCGGGAAGGTCTTCCCCGCTTCCACTAGTGGATGGTCCGCGTGGACGAGACCGAGGCGATCATCACCCGCGCCCTCGAACTCGGCGTGAACTTCATCGACACGGCGAACACCTACGCGCACGGCACGAACGAGGAGTACATCGGCGAAGCCCTCCGTCGCCTCGCCGTGCCGCGCGAGGACGTCGTCCTCGCCTCGAAGGCCTACTTCAACGAGGGACATCTGTCGAGGGGGCGATCGAGCGGGAGATCGAGGGGACCTTGACGCGCCTCGGCGTCGACTACCTCAACCTCTACATCATCCACCGCTTCGACCTCTACATCATCCACCGCTTCGACTACTCGACTCCCATGGCCGAGACGATGGAGGCGCTCGACAGGCTCGTCCGCGACGGTCGTGCGCGGGCGCTCGGCGCCTCCGCGATGTACGGCTACCAGCTCCGCAACCTCCAGCGGGTCGCCGACGAGAACGGATGGACGCGCTTATCGAGCCTGCAGAACCACTACAACCTGCTCTACCGCGAGGACGAGCGCGAGCTCATCCCGGTCGTGCGCCAGTACGGCATGAGCCTCACGCCGTACAGCCCGCTCGCCTCGGGCCACCTCACAAGATCGACCTGGGACTCCGACTCGGTCCGTTCGACGACGGACGGGACGATGCGCCAGAAGTACGATCGCGATCGGGAGATCGACATGCCGATCGTCGTGCTCGAAGCCTTCGAGGGTCGACGACGCCGTCCGCGCGTTCTCGCTAGAGCTCTCGGCCGAGGAGGTCGCCTTCCTCGAGGAGCCCTACGTCGCCCACGACCTCGTCGGACCGCTCGCGCGCCCGAGCGAGAAGGCGCTCGCGGGGACGGTCGTTCCGCAACAGCCGGGACAGAAGAACGCATGACGATGAGGGCGCAGTCGGCCGCCGGGAATGAGGTCGAGGACTACCTCGCCTCGATTCCGCCGACCGCGCGCCCTCGTTTGGACACCGCACGCCCTCGTTTGGACACCGCACGCCCCGCCCTCACGGGCCTGACGCTCGCAGACCACGCGAACTGCGCGCTTAGGCAACTCGGGACCGAACCTTCCCGGGCACACTCCGATTCTCCTTCGCGAGACTCGGAACAAACCCCAGGACGCTTCAGAACGAGTAGCCACCGCTCGTGAGCGCGTGGTCGTCAGCTTGGCTGAATGTTGATGCCGCGCAGCCAGTCGAAGAATCCCATTTGCCTCACCTTTCACAGATAAGATCAGATCGATGACCGGGGAAGAAGCGTGTGCCCGATTAGAGACAATGGAGCAAACCCATGACCAGGAAGTCAGTAAAATCATCGGGCAACAAAACCCGAGAGAAGAAGAAATCTTGGCGCAGTTGGATCTCCGCATCTGAGGCAATTTCGCTAGTTTCAGTCATCATCGCCGTAGCGGCACTTGGCTTCAACATCCATGATCGCAATCGCGCAATCGAGGCAGAACAATTCCACCAAGCAAATCAAGCATTTGCCCGAATAACAATTAGCGCGGACATCTCACAGGTCGAATCAGGCCAGTATGGGAAAGAGATCACTTCCACCTTCCACAACTCGTCACCGAATCCAGTATTCAACCTGGTTCTAGCCATGCCCAAACCGCTTAATACCTTAAGCGTCTCCGGCGATAATTACCACGAATTCCAGAATACGGAGCATGGATTCGAGATCCCCTTTCCGACCGTTTCACCTGGCGAGAAGGTTGAATACGCGAACACGTACAGTCAGGATCTATTCAGTTCACAACCACCCCGCGTAATCTTGAACGAGAACTTTCGCTTTTGCTGGCTCTTCGCATTTGAGGGTGTAGGGGTGTTGGGTGGAGTTGGGCGTGTCGTGGTTGTGTAGGGGTCGAGGTCTTTCGATGATGGAGATTCCTACACCGTCCATCCGAAAGACCTCGACATGCCCAATACTACCTTTGATGGCTCTTCCGAGTTGAGTGTGGGTGACCGGGTGTTGGTCGGGGGTTGCGGGTAGAGGTCGAGGTCCTTGATGATGAGCGGACTTCTACCCCCGCGATCTTCAAAGGACCTCGACAATGTCTCACCCTACCTGCTGCTGCTGTGCGTCGCTTGATCGTTGTGATCGGTGTGATCTGCTCGTCGGTTTGGAGGGCTTCCATCTGATGAGCGTGGCTCGCACCCCAGATGCTCTGGTGCTCGATGTTGAGTCGTGCAACCAGCTGGCGGGCTGCCCTGGTTGCGGGGTGATCGCACAAGGCCACGGGCGCATGGTGGTGGAAGTGATCGACGCGCCCTGGGCCGGGGTCCCGGCGCGGATCCGGTGGCATAAACGACGCTGGATATGCCGCGAAACCACCTGCCAGATCGCGACCTTCACTGAGCAGAACCACTCGGTGTGTGCTCCCAGGGCGCGTTTGAGTGTGCGGGCGATCCGCTGGGCGATCCGACAGCTGCGCTTTGAGGGAGCTACTATCTCGGGGCTGGCCCGCCAGTTAGGAACCACGTGGAATACCGTGTGGTCCCACATCAAGCCGTGTCTGCAAGCCGCATCTGATGACCCCGCCCGTTTCGCAGGCGTGCGGGTACTGGGGGTTGATGAGCATGTGTGGCATCACCAGGACCGACGCCGACGAGGGCCCCGTGAGTTCACCGGCATCGTAGACCACTCGCGGGGAGGATCATCCCACGGCCCGCTTGTTGGACCTGGTCCCGGGAAGGTCTGGCACCGTGTACAAGAACTGGCTAGAAGAGCGCGGCGAACAGTTTCGCTCCGGTATCCAGATCGCGACACTGGATCCCTTCCAGGGATACAAGAACGCCATTGACGATCAACTCCAAGACGCAACCAGCGTCCTCGACGCTTTTCACATCGTCAAGCTCGCTGGCGACGCTCTCGATGAGGTACGCCGCCGCGTCCAGCAAGACACGACCGGTCACCGCGGACGCAAGGGTGATCCCCTCTACCAAATCCGGCTTCTCTTGCGCGCCTCACGCCGCAGGCTCACCCCACGTCAAAAGGAACGCCTCCGAGAGGCCTTCACGGCAGATGAGGCGCATATCAGTGTCGAAGTCGCCTACCTTCACCGGGCAAGTCCGAGACGTCTTCCATCAAGACACACCCGCCCAAGGCCAACGCCTGGCCGCTCGTCTCATCGAGAGCCTACCAGCCTGTCCCATCCCCGAAATCGCCCGACTGGGCCGGACCCTACGCAAGTGGAAGGACGCATTCTTAGCCTACTTTGATACCGGCGGAGCCAGCAACGGCCCAACAGAAGCCATCAACGGAATCATCGAACTAGGCAGACGCACCGCCAGAGGCTACCGCAACCCCACCAACTACCAACTCCGAATGCTCCTCATCGCAGGAGGCTAGACGCCTCCACCCACACTCAACTCTGAAGAGCCACTTATCCCAAAAAGCAATCCACCAACCGCCCATGTTTTCCCTCAGACATTGAACCTGAACTCCACTAAGTTGTTACGCCTAACGAAACTACCCACAGACCACCCCATCCAGAGGAATTCACAGACGGCTTACGAAGAGGTAGAACGGATACTCGTAGTGCTGATGGGCACGTCGATGCGATCCCGTGCCACGACGATGCCATCTTTGACTATGTAGCACTCCACAAGGTGATCTCCCCGGAAGTCCGACCGTTCGTCCCGCACACCAGATGCTGTGGAGTCGACAATCTGGCCGCGGACGCAGTTGCGTCGTTCCGCCTCCGGACCACGGTTGAGAACCTTCCACTTCAGTGTGTATGGCTGTGGAACCGAGCAAGTGACCACCTTGAAGCGCAACTTCTTATCGGCTTTCAGCAGCGTCCCAGTACGCAGCATCTCCCGAAGTTTCATCGGTCGCCAACCATCCTGGGTCACGTCGCAATCGATCGAGACAGTTTCCGATATCTCAACCGGGTAGCGGTCCTCGACAAACTCCTCACTTTTCCTGAACGACCGCGCATCGTTCCAGTTCTTCGCTCGCGGGACGAATGTACCGAACACTTCGCGCCAGGTGTCATTCGCCAAGGAGGTGCCCTCGGCTTTCATGGCCTTAACACAGCGGTTGTAGGCCTTCTCCGCCTTGGGTTGGAACTTGTCCTTCACGTAGACACGCTGACGGCTGCCAAGAGCCAAGTAGTAGTCCTTCTCCGGCTCATTCTTGAGGAACTCGAAGAAGTCGCGTGCCATCCGATCAAACGAGCCGCTACCCACTGCGTCAAACTCATGCGTCTGCTCGAAGAAGCGGTAGACCAGCGTGTCGATGAGGAGTCCACCCATGGCCACCCCGGTGGCATTCTTCCATGCGCGTGCCATCCGCGCGAGGTAACGCATGTTAGCGGAGGTGCGGTCGACGCTCTCACGGATAGCTTGAATCTCGTCGCGGGGCTTAGTGATCTTCCAGCTCGCGGACTTTGTATCAGGATAGGAGAAGCTGCCGTCTGTATTCTCGAACGCTGGTTGGACATCGAATTTGAAGGCATTGGCCGCAAACTGCACGCGAACTACGCACTGATCGACCCGGATATCTGTTTTCGGGTACCGAGCCTTCAGATCGTCGCGGACTCGTTTAAGCATGCGACGAGGTCCACTGTCTCCTGCGTAGTCCTCACGAATACCTGCCGGCAGAATGTAGATCATGTCGAGGTCAGAGACACCCTTGATCGCCGTGTGCCGACCGAATGATCCGACCATCATGTTGTAGCCGCTATAGCCATCCTTCGACCGGAAGTCTTTGTTGAGCGCTTTGGCGATCTCGTCACGTCGGTTGGCGATCACGGAGGCTGTGTCGCCCAGCTTGAGAGCGCTCAGCAGCCCATCGAACATCTCTGCCGTTTTCATAGCTGCCCCTCCTCCCCACCAAGACGGAGCGCTTCGGGGAGGAAAAGGTCGATTTCACGAGTCGTAAACGTCATTTCCTCATTGTTCTTCAGCCCGTCCTGCGCGCGTACGAAGGCTTTGCCTGAGGTGCGCGGGGCTGCCGAGTATACATCTCGCGCGAGGCTCTGCAGTTCGTCGCGGCGCTTCCGCGCGTCTAAGTCTGCTATCTGACCCGACATCATGTCGGCAATCAGAGAGATGTATGACTCCCGGATATCCCAGAGATTCGAAGCTACGTCACGATGGACTGCCGAGGTTTCATCGAACTTGAAAGTCTTCGCACCAAGGCTCATCCAGCTGACCAGAAGCGCACAGAAGGAAGTGACGATGCTGGTCAAAGTTGAGTTGCCGAACAGACCGAAGACGAGAGTCAGAAATGTTCCTGAGCTAACTGTAGACAGAGCAACCAAAGTTCCCTGCTGCCACTGATACCTCGAGAAGCTGATGTCTGCTTGCTTCTCATGGATCTTATGGCTATAGACCACCCGACCGAACGACTCCCGAACTTGCGCAAGAAGCCTTTGATCGTACACAGGACCATGTGAAGCATGATTCATCAAGGCACCCCCTACTCCAAGTTCGTACTCGCCCTAGCATCCGTGGTCTCTTCGTTCACTTCTTACCCCCAGACGTAAGCCCCGTGCGGAACTCCACGACATCACCGTCGTGCATCACATAGTCCTTGCCTTCCATGCGGACCTTGCCGGCGGCCTTCGCGGCGGCCATGGAGCCAGCTTCGACCAGGTCGTCGTAGGAGACGACCTCGGCCTTGATGAAGCCCTTCTCGAAGTCCGTGTGGATGACGCCGGCGGCCTTGGGGGCGGTGTCGCCCTTGTGGATCGTCCAGGCGCGCGCTTCCTTCTCGCCTGCGGTCAGGTAGGTCTGTAGGCCGAGGGTGTCGAAGCCGACGCGGGCCAGCTTGTCCAGGCCGGACTCGTCCTGACCCGACTCGGCGAGCATCTCGCGGGCATCCTCGTCGTCCAGTTCGACCAGCTCGGCCTCGAACTGGGCGTCCAGGAAGATGGCCTCGGCGGGGGCGACGAGGGAGCGCAGTTCGTCCTTCATCTCCTCGTTGTCCATCTCGGCGGCGTCCATGTTGAACACGAAGATGAAGGGCTTGGAGGTCATGAGCTGGAAGGACCGCAGCGCGTCCTGGTCCAGCTTGGCGCCCTCGGGGCCGGACAGCAGCTCGCCGCGCTCCAGCAGGTCGAGGGCCGCCCGCGCGGTCTCGAGGACGATCGGCTCGGTCTTCTTGCCGCGCACCTCCTTTTCGAGGCGCGGGATCTGCTTCTCGATCGTCTGCATGTCGGCGAGGATCAGCTCGGTCTTAATGGTCTCGATGTCCGAGGCCGGGTCCACCTTGCCGTCGACGTGCACGACGTCGGGGTCGGAGAAAGCGCGCGTGACCTGGCAGATCGCGTCGGCCTCGCGGATGTTCGCGAGGAACTGGTTGCCCAGGCCCTCACCCTCGGAGGCGCCGCGCACGATGCCGGCGATGTCCACGAAGGACACGGTGGCGGGCAGGATGCGCTGGGAGCCGAAGATCTCCGCGAGCTTGTTCAGGCGTGGGTCGGGCAGGGGCACGACGCCGACGTTGGGCTCGATGGTCGCGAAGGGGTAGTTCGCGGCGAGCACGGTTGCGCGGGTCAGGGCGTTGAACAGGGTGGACTTGCCGACGTTGGGCAGTCCGGCGATACCGATAGTAAGAGACACGCCCCCATCCTATCGGAGCGGGCCGGGCGGCGTGGCGCTCACGCGCCACGTCACGCCGACGCTCGGGGCAGCACACCGAGCTAGTTGCGCGGGTAGAAAGCCTTCATTTCCTCGAAGCTTCCGAGCCGGAGCCGCAGCCCGAGGAGCGTGTCAACGCTGAGGGCCCGTTCGCCGACGCGGAAGAATCGCGTGTAGGCGAAATGACTGGTGGTGCGCCCCGCGAAGGCTGGCCCGACCATGTTTGTCAGCGTGGTGCACAGCTGCCAGGCGGCACCCGCCACCTGTTGGTCGTCGTTCCACTCCTCACCCTCGGCCGGGGAGACGATGATCGCCCATTCGCCGTTGTGCTCGGGCTGGTAGGCCGCCCAATCAGTGCCGACGATGGCCTGCTTTGTCAGGTAGGTGCCGTTTTCCCCGCCCAGTCCGCGTGTCAGGAGGTCGGCGATGGGCGCGCCGCCCAGCCACTGCTGGACGAGCCACTGGAGCTGCTCGGTCGTCAGGCCTGCGCGCATGGGTGCGGGGTTGTCCCGTGTGGTACGAGGCCTGGGTTCCTCCTCAGCGTCGCCCGCGGCCAGTGAAACGGCGGTACGCAGCTCGTCGAAGGTCAGACCGGGGCATCGGTTGTGCTCGGTGTCGGGGCCGAGCTCGTCCCAGTTGTGTTCTTCCATCCACGCGATCTGTTGGAGGAGTTCGGGGGTTTCCCGTCCCGTCAGGCTTGTGGGGCCGATGCTGAAGCCGCGGGATTCTAGGAAGCGCACGTCGCGCAGCGGTGCCCCTTGCGCGAGGCCCGCGAGGATCCGCCCGATTCCCATCTGGAAGCCGGGCGGCAGCGTAACGGAGTCGCCGGTGACGTCGCTGGAGATTTGGACCCCGTCGACGGTGGCGCGCACGGTGACGACGCCCAGGGCGGTAACGCTCATGTCCCACTGGTAGACGATCTGCGGACGCCACGCGGGTGGGAGTTTCGCCAGGTCGTGGGGCAAGGACCGGAAGACGGGATCGAAGACCTCGTCGAAGAGTTCCCAGTTGTAGCACAGGCATCCGCAGCGCTTAACCCAGACATCTTCCGGCGTTTCGGGGCCGAGAAAAATCGCCCAGTGGAAGGGCGTGTCCTGGATGAGGCCCCACTTAACCTCGCGGAACTCCTCGTCCTCGGCGTGCTCGGTGTCCACGAAGCTCACCGACACCAGAGGCATATCGGGCCTGTCGCCGCCGCTGATCGCGAGCGTCCGCCCGCCGACCCGCCAGCGCGCCTCGCTCCCGTGCTTGCCTCCGCCGACGATGACGGGGCGTGCGGGCACCAGGAGGGCCGCTGCGTCCAGGAGGAACTGGTGGTAGTCCTCGAGCGTCAGGTCGCGCCCGGCCAGGGCGGCGACTGCGTCGCTGACTCGTTCGATGGGATCCATGCACAACCTCCGCGTTGGCTCGACAATCGACGAATACTCGTCCTTGCACGCCACTTTACCGCACTGTCAGACGGTCGGAGGTGGCGGTCTCAACTGGTGTGGTCGGGTCCGGCGACGCGGGGTGCGTGGGGGCGAGCGGGCACCATGCCGGCCTTCTTCAGATCAGCGCGCAGGTCGCGGGGCAGCGCGAAGGTCGTCGATTCGGTCTCGGTACGGGCCACCTCGACGGTGGGGAATCCGCGGTTCTGCAGCCATTCGATGACGTCGCGCACGAGGATTTCGGGAACGGACGCGCCGGAGGTGAGGCCCACAGTACGGGCACCCTCGAACCAGGACTCATCGAGTTCCTCGGCCTTGTCGACGCGGTACGCGGACCCCGCCCCGGCCTCGAGCGCGACCTCGACGAGGCGCACCGAGTTCGAGGAGTTCGCCGAGCCGACCACGACCATGACGTCCACCTGGGGCGCGATGAATTTCACGGCACCCTGGCGGTTCTGAGTGGCGTAGCAGATGTCGTCCGACGGCGGGTCGATGAGCTGCGGGAAGCGCTGGCGCAGACGATCCACGGTCTCGCGGGTCTCGTCGACGGAGAGCGTGGTCTGGGAGATCCACACGACGCGCGAAGGGTCACGCACGACAACGTTGTCGACCTCGTCGGGGGTGCCGACGACCTGGATGTGGCCGGGTGCCTCGCCGAAGGTGCCCTCGACTTCCTCGTGGCCCTGGTGGCCGACGAGGATGATGTCGTAGTCTTCCTTCGCGAAGCGCACGGCCTCGCGGTGCACCTTGGTCACCAGCGGGCAGGTCGCGTCGATCGTGGCCAGGTGGCGGGTGGCGGCGGCCTCGTGGACGGCCGGGGAGACGCCGTGCGCGGAGAAGACGACGCGGGCACCCTCGGGCACCTCGTCGGTCTCCTGGACGAAGATCGCGCCGCGCTTGGTCAGCGACTCGACGACGAACTTATTGTGGACGATCTCTTTGCGCACGTACACGGGCGCGCCGTAGAGCTCGAGTGCTTTTTCGACGACGTCGACGGCGCGGTCCACGCCGGCGCAGTATCCGCGGGGGGCCGCAAGGAGAATGCGACCGCTTCCCTCTCCGTGGGGGGCGGGCAGGGGGGTCTCGGCGCTGGCTCGCAGGTCGACGTTTTCATTCATGCGTCCACCCTAGCGCCCGGGGGCGAGGGCGTGCGCGGGGGCGTGGGAATCACACATTGTCACCTCCGATGCGAGGCCTGGGCGCGCCCACGCTTCCGACTTCCCACACGCTCGGGCGCAGGGACGCAGACGGGGGCGGCGTGTGGCATCCTGTGGGAGTGACCTCGCCCTATGCCCCCTCCTCCCCCACAGCGGGGACCGCGCACGCTCCCGCGCGTCCGCCCGCCGCGAAAGCTGCCGACACAACGCGGGATAATCCGTGGCCGCTGCGCAGGCTGACGGAGAACATCAAGGTGTACGTGGACCGCATGAGTCCCCTGTGGGTGGAGGGCCAAGTCGTCGAGTACAAGGTGCGCCCGGGCGCGAAGATGCACTTTTTGACGCTGCGCGACCTGGAGACGGACACGTCGATGACGGTGACCGCGTGGGCGGGCGTCATGGATTCCACGCCGCTCACCGAGGGTGCGCGCGTGGTGACGCGCGTAAAGCCCGTGTTTTGGGAGCGCTCGGGCCGACTCAACCTGCAGGCGGCGGAGATTCACCTGCAGGGCGTGGGCGACCTGCTGGCCCAGATTGAGGCACTGCGCGCCCGCCTGGCTGCCGAGGGTCTGTTCTCGGACGCGCGCAAGAAACCCCTGCCATTCCTGCCGCGCACGATTGGGCTGATCTGCGGTCGGGGCGCGAAGGCGAAAGACGACGTGGTCGTTAACGCGTCGGATCGCTGGCCAGACGCGCGCTTCGAGATCCGTGAGGTCGCCGTCCAGGGCGATCACTGCGTGCCCGAAGTGGGCCGAGCACTGATCGAGCTGGACGCCATGGAGGACGTGGACGTCATCGTGATCGCGCGCGGCGGCGGAGCAGTCGAGGACCTCCTCCCCTTCTCCGACGAACGCCTCGTGCGCGCGGTCGCCGACGCCCGCACCCCCGTCGTGTCCGCCATCGGACACGAGGGCGACTCTCCCCTGCTGGACCTCGTCGCGGATTACCGCGCCTCAACCCCAACGGATGCGGCACGCCGCATCGTCCCGGACCGTGCCCGCGAGCGCGACGGTGTCGCCCAAGCCGTCTCCCGCATGCGTGGAGCGTTGGCCGGTCGCCTCATGACGGAGCGCTCGCACCTGTCGCTCCTGACGTCGCGGCCGGTTCTCCAGGGGCCGGGGGCCATTGTCGACGGGCATCGCGCGGCCCTCGACCAGCGCGTGACCGCGCTGCGCACGGCGGTCGAGCGCCGCCTGGCGTCGGAGCGTCAGAGCCTAACCCGTGCGCGCGCCACACTGACTGCCCTGTCCCCGCAGGCGACGCTGGATCGCGGCTACGCGCTGCTGAAGACCCCGTCGGGCCAGCTCATCACTTCCTCAGCACAGGTGAAGAAGGGGGACCTCATCGAAGGCATCCTCGCGTCTGGCCGCATGGTTGCCCAGGTCGTGGGTGCCACCGCCCCCACTGCGCCAACCGAATCGTGACCCGGGACCTCAGCCCCGGCCTCGTCCCACCCGCCCATCAATCGTAAGGAACAACACAATGACCCCGACCGATCAGCTTCCCGATCCCCAGTCCCTGGGATATGAGGCCGCGCGCGACGAATTGGTGCGTATTGTCCAGACACTTGAGAGTGGTCAAGCACCGTTGGAAGACACGCTGACGCTCTGGGAGCGCGGGGAAGCGCTGGCAGCTCGCTGCTCACAAATCCTCGACGGGGCACAGTCTCGCCTGGCGGAGCGCACGGGGACGCAGGCGGTCGACGCCCGCTAGGCTAGTTTCCGGACGTTTTCGGACCGCAAGCGAGGAGACCAGATGACACAGTCCATCCCCCACGTGCTCGCAATCGGCGAAGCCCTCATCGATGTCATGATCACGCACGATCAGCCGGAGTTCCCCGTGGAAATCCCGGGTGGATCCCCTGCGAACGTCGCGCTGACCCTCGGGCGGCTCGGACGGCCAGTTGAGCTGGCGACGTGGATCGGTTCGGACGCGCGTGGACGCCTCATTGAGTTCCATATGGCCGATTCGGGCGTGCTCATCACCGACGCCTCGCGCGGCGCTTCGCACACGTCGTCCGCGTTGGCGCACCTGGACGCAAACGGTGCGGCCTCCTACACCTTTGACTTGGAGTGGGCACCCACCGCCCCCATCGAGGTTCCCGAGACAGCTCAGATCCTCGAGGCCGGTTCCATTTCGGCGATCATTGAACCGGGCGCGTCGGCTGTCCTGGATGCGCTGGAGCGCGGACGCGAGCATGCACTCGTGTGCTTCGACCCGAACGCGCGCCCTTCGATCATGGGTGATCCCGAGACGGCGCTCGCCTCGATTGAGCGTTTCATCGCTCTGTCCGACATCGTCAAGGTGTCGGACGAAGACATCGACTGGCTGACGGGCGGGGCTTCCATCGACGAGGTCGTGGAGCGTTGGCTGGGCTTGGGTCCGTCGCTCGTGGTCGTCACGCGCGGCAAGCACGGTTGCCTGGTTGCCACGGCCTCGGGCCTGCGTTTCACGAAGACGCCGGGCGACGTCAAGGTCGTCGACACGGTCGGGGCGGGCGATTCCTTCATGGGCGGCATGATTGACGCTCTGTGGGGCATGGGACTGCGTGGCACCGGCGCACGCGAGGCGCTGCGCGTCCTCCCGGAGGAACAGGTGCGCGCCATCATCGACCGCGCCAGCGCCGTGTCCGACGTGACCGTGTCACGCAGCGGCGCAAATCCGCCCTGGGCGCACGAACTCGCCTGAGCAGACCCCGTCTGGCACCTCCAGATTCACCAACGAGGCCGGGTCCCGTGATGGGATCCCGGCCTCGTTCGTTGGTGGGCGCGGCTACTTGCCCATGCGGCGCTCACGCTGGGCGTAGGAGCGCAAGGCGCGCAGGAAGTCGACGCGACGGAAGTCCGGCCAGTAGACCTCGCAGAAGTAGTATTCGGAGTGCACGGACTGCCACAGCATGAAGCCCGACAGGCGCTGTTCGCCCGAGGTTCGGATGACGAGGTCGGGGTCGGGCTGGTCCTTCGTGTACACGTGGGCGGTGATGTCCGCGTCGGTGAAGGAGTCGGCGAGTTCATCGAGGGTGAGTCCCTTTGCCGCGGCCTCGCGCATCATGGAGCGCACGGCCTCGGTAATCTCGTGGCGGCCACCGTAGCCGACCGCGACGTTGACGGTCATACCCTGCACGCTTGCGGTGCGCGCGACGGACGCACGCAGATCCTCACTCACCTGCTCAGGCAGCAGAGCTAGGTCACCAACGACGGCCAGCTTCCAACGCCCCTGGTCCGCCAGGAGGGAGACGGCCTCGCAGATGATGCGCAGCAGCTCACCCAGCTCGCCCTCGTCGCGCGCCAGGTTGTCGGTAGACAGAAGCCACAGCGTGACGATGGAGACCCCAGCGTCCTCAGACCAATCGAGAAACTCGGCGATCTTGCCGGCTCCCGCGCGGTGTCCCTGCGAGGCGGTTGCCCCCAGCGACTTCGCCCAGCGCCGATTTCCATCCAGGATGACGCCGATGTGTTTGGGGACTGCTGCATCGGACAGCTCGGCTTTGAGGCGACGCTCGTACATGTCGTAGAGCATGTTCCACTGGCCCATGTCGTCTCTCCTTCGTGTCGCACAGGCCGAAGCGGCCTACTCTTATGACAGTAAGGGTATCGCGCCGTTCGTCACAGGGAAACAGAAATACTCTCGCAGTGCGAGAACATGCCGAACCCCGGAATTTACGCCGTAGTAACCTACGGTAGCGTAAGAAATTGATGAGGTGAAGAGATGAAGATCGCATCGCTCACGCCCAAGCAGTGGGCGTCCGGACAGCTCGTCCAAATCAAGCCGAAGCTGCGCGGCTGGCTCCACCTGGCAGCCGCCCCCCTGTCGCTGGCCGCATCCATCGTGCTCGTGTGCCTGGCCCCCACGACCCCGACCAAAATCGGGTCGGCCGTCTATCTGGCATGCTCCCTCATTCTCTTCGGCGTCTCCGCGACCTACCACCGCTTCTACTGGGCCCCGCGCTGGGAGATCATGTGGAAGCGGCTGGATCACTCCAACATCTTCCTGCTCATCGCGGGCACTTACACGCCGCTGACCATCGCGCTCCTCAGCCGCTCCGACGCCACGATCCTCCTGTCCGTCGTCTGGGGAGGCGCGATCATCGGCATCCTTCTCAACCTCTTCTGGCCCACCGCACCGCGCTGGCTCAGCACCCTCGTGTACGTCGCCCTCGGCTGGGTCGCCGTCTGGTACCTGCCTCAGCTGTGGGCAGGAGGCGGCCCCGCCATCGTGTGGCTCATTGTCGCGGGCGGTGTCCTCTACACGCTGGGAGCTGTCGTCTACGGCGCGAAGAAACCCGACCCCTCCCCCACCTGGTTCGGCTTCCACGAGATCTTCCACGCCTTCACCGTCGCCGCGTGGGCCTGCCACTGCATCGCCGTCTACCTGGCAGTCCTAGGTTCCTGACGCGACAACTGTGCACCACAACCGCGCCGTCGTGCACATTGTTGCTACACTCAACACCGTGCGCGCCGACACCCACGTGTCGGCGCTCAATCGACTGACACACGTCAATGGAGGAACCATGGCCGACACTCAATGGCTTACGCAGGCCCAGTACGACCTGCTCGCGTACGAGCTCAAGGAACGCATCGAGGTCAAGCGAGTCGAGATCGCACGCCTCATCGATGCAGCCCGCCAGGAAGGCGACCTGCGCGAGAACGGCGGCTACCACGCCGCGCGCAACGAGCAGTCCATGAACGAGACGCGCATCCAGGTCCTCCAGGAGATGCTCGAGCACGCCGAGGTTGGCGACACCCCCGCCGACGACGGCATCGTCGAACCCGGAATGGTTGTCACCGCCATCGTCGCCGGTCGCGAGCAGACGTTCCTGCTCGGCTCTCGCGACGCCGGAGGCGACCTGGGCATTCAGGTCTTCTCCGCGCAGGCGCCCCTCGGTGCCGCCGTCATCGGTCACAAGGCAGGCGACAAGCTTTCCTTCGAGGCCCCCACCGGTCGCATGATCGACGTTGAGATCATCGACGCCAAGCCTTTCGAAGGCTGAGCCTGCGCGCAGCGTTTGCGCTGCCGAGTGCTACATACGCAGCGAGTGGGTCCCACCATCAGGTGGGACCCACTCGCGTCTACGTATTCGAAGGGGAGGATCAGGCCTCCACGTGGGGCGTCGGGGGTTCGCCCGACTTCTCCCCCGCAGATTCGGCAACCGCACTTGAGGGAGCGGGCGCTTCCCGCTCCACGCGAACCTCGGCGTGAGCATCCACGGATGCCACGACCTCGTCCCCATCGGCCTCGAGGACCGACGTGTAGGGACGCGTATCAGGCTTACCAGCGTACGTCGCGGCGATCTGCTTCTCGAGCGTTCCCGGGGGGCCTCCCGGCCGGTCCTGCGCCGTGGCCAACTCGGGCATTGGGTCGTAGCCGTGCAGGTACATCACCGTCGCATTAATGAAGGCCGCAATCGGCACGGAGAAGACCGCGCCCGCGATGCCCGCGATCGCTGATCCCGCGGTGATAACCAGCATGACGGCCACGGGATGCAGGGACACCGCGTTCGACATCATAAAGGGCTGCAAGATGTTGGACTCGATCTGCTGGACGACCAGGATGATGATCAGCATGATGATCGCCTTCGACAGACCGCCGTTCAGCGCAGCAACCATCACCGCGATGACACCCGAGGTCAAGGCACCCAGAATCGGCACGAATGCCGCGAAGAACGTGATAACACCGATCGGGATGGCGAGCGGCACACCCAGGAAGAACGCGCCCAGTGCAATGCCGACCGCGTCGATGGCCGCCACCTGGATCTGCGTACGAACGTAGGAGCCGAAGGTCGCCCAACCGCGGATCGCGCTCTCGTGGACGGGAACGCGCGCGGGAGCGGGCAGCAGGCGCACGCACCACAGCCAGATCGAGCGCCCTTCCTTCAGGAAGAAGAACAGACAGAAAAGCATCGTCAGGCCGGAGGTGGCCAGTGTGCCCACCGACGACGTGATGTTGAGAGCACCGGTCGCCAGCGTCTCCTTGTTCGTGTTGAGCCAGTTCACCACCTCACTGCGCATCTGATCGGCCGCCTGGTTCAGCACCGTCGTGTCGATTTTGAGCGGGCCGTTCTTCAGGTAGTCGTTGGTCGAGATCATCTGGATGAGGGTGCCAAAGCCCTCCGCAGCCTGCACGGCCAGCTGCGGGACCTGCTGGATGAGCTCGGCGGCCGCCTGACTCAGCGCCCCGGCAACGGCGAAGAAGAAAACGAGGAGGCCGACGGCTGCGGCCAGGGACGAGGGGAAGTGCAGCTTGCGCCGCATCCATGAGACGAGGGGTTCGAGCAGCACGGCGAGAGTCAAGGCAATCGCGACCGGCATGATGACGAGCGTGAGCCAGGCGGCGGCCCACAGGAAAGCGGTGACCAGCCCGACGACGACGAGCGTGCGCCACGAGAAGGCCGCGGCTACGCGCAGGGTACGTGGCACCTGGGCGGAGGCGTCAAGTTCATCGTGGTTTTCCTCGCGCACCGAGAGAACCACGGGGGCGGGAGTGTGCATCTCGCCGGAGAATGCTCCTCTTCCGGCGTTCTTCGCGGGTAGCGCTGCGTTCAGCCGTCCCATTAGGCCCGACAGATTCCAGCGCGGTCGTTTAGGTGCTGTAGCCACTGGTTCTCCTTTTCTCACGCCCCAAGACTACCCGCGCCTGTCACTTTTTCCCGTCTTTACGCGCTCATCAGGCGCATGTGGGGGTGGCGGTGGTCAAATGTGAGACATGGATACTTTCTTTCGTCTGGCACAGACGGGGGTCCGTTCCTCCGTACACGCCGTGTTTGGTATGCCTCTCATTGACGAGGCCGGGGCGGGCCAGGAGGTTATCTTCCTGGCCGGGGGGTGCTTCTGGGGTGTCGAGAAGGCACTGTGGAATGCGCCCGGTGTTGTCTCGACGGCGGTGGGCTACATGGGCGGGCACTCCCCCGATCCGTCCTACCGGCAGGTGTGTTCGCATTCGACGGGCCACGCGGAGACGGTGCGCGTCGTCTTCGATACGTCGGTGACCAGCGCGGTCGACCTGATCCGTCTCTTCTTCGAGATCCACGACCCCACGCAGGTGGGCGGCCAGGGAAACGACATCGGCGACCAGTATCGCTCGCAGATCTGGACGACCACACCCGACCAGCTGCGCGTCGGGCAGGCCCTGCGCGAGGCATACCAGTCGGTGCTGAGCGCGCGCGGTTTCGGCCCGATCCAGACGGTGATATCTCCGGCTCCCTCGCCCGAGTCGAATGCCCGCTTCTGGCTCGCCGAGGAGTACCACCAGCAGTACCTAGCGAAGAATCCTGGCGGCTATGAGTGCCACGCTCGCACCGGGGTTGCCTGCCCGGCGCTTCCCCACGAGTAATTGGAGGACGCCTCACGCACGCGGGGCGGGCCAGCACACCAGTGCTGGCCCGCCCCGTTTGTCAGCTGTGATCAGTTCACGCCGAGGATGTCCGTGACGAACACGAGGGTTGCGCCGCCGGGGATACCGGCCTGCGGGACGCCGCGCGCGCCGTAGCCAAGCTCAGCGGGGATGGACAGCAGGACGCGGTCGCCCACGCGCTTGCCGACCAGGCCCTCGTCCCAGCCGGGAATGACCATACCCACGCCGATCTGGAAGGACAGGGCACCGCCGCGATCAAAGGAGTTGTCGAAGTCGGTGGCGGAGCCGAAGACCGCGCCGTAGTAGTGGCAGGTGATCGTGTCGCCGGCCTCGACCACCTGGCCGTCGCCCGCGCGCAGGACCTCGACGACGAGTTCGTCGGAGGGAGTGCCCTCGAAGGCGAGGGCGGGCTTGCGGCCGAATTCGCCGGTGACAGAAATGTTCTCCATGGTGTCTTTCCTTGTTGGGGTAGGGGTCGCTGAGAGGGATGGCCGTCAGTCGCGGCGCATGAAGTAGGACAGGAGCTTGAGGATCTCGAGGTAGATCCAGATGACGTCCGTCATGATCGCGAAGGTGCACAGCCACGAGTACTTGACGGGCACACCGGTGTTCACGCCGACCTTGACGGCGTCGAAGTCGCGCACGAGGCACAGGACGCCGATGATAATCGCGATCACGCCGATGATGACGCCAAGCGGAATGAAGCCGAACACCTTGTAGTTGTTGACGGCCGTCATGTCGACCGCGCCCGAACGGGACAGGATGAGGCTGATCATGTAGTAGAAGAAGAACGAGATCGAGCCGATGGTCGCAATGCGGGTAACCGCGCCCGAGTTGCGGATAAAGCCGAAGCTGAAGGCCCCCAGCGTCACGCCAATGACGACGAGGGTCGCCAGGACCGCGGTCACCACGATGCCCGGGTACACGATCTCGAAGAAGCAGGACAACGCACCAAGCACCACGCCCTCAATGAGCGAGTAGGCAATGATTGCGCCGGGGCGCACCTTCTTCGAGAACTGGACGAACAGGCCGAGGCCGAGGGTCACGAGGCAGCCGACGGACATGCTGGCCACCGCGATGGAGGGGGACGCGAGACCCATCATCCAGCCGACGGTCGCACCTGCCAGGAGCAGGCCGAAGCAGATGAGGGACTTGACCACGACATCGTCGTAGGTCATGCGGCCGCGATCCACTGCATCGGCGGCGGGAGCGGTCATCATCGCCTCGTAGGAGGCCATCGGATCACCGTATGCTCCCTGCTGCTGGCCGTAGGCCTGCGGATCGCCGTAACCGGTCGGCTGACCGTACGCCGGAGCCTGCTGGGCCGCGTACGGGTTCGTCTGTCCGGCGTACGGGTTGGGAGCCTGCTGCGAGGCGGGCTGGTAGCCGGGCATGGTCGGGTATCCGTCGGGGGTTGTCTGCTGGGTGGACCAGTCTTTGACGATTGAGTTCATCACCGGGTTGGCCATATTTCCTCCTTGTTCAGTGATGTGTTGCCTCTAGTCTCGCACGGAGGCACGCGTGGAGGGAAACGTACCGTTATGCGTACAACGAAATTGGCCTCCGTCTGTGGCGCGCGCACGCGCAAGGAGCCACGGCCTCGTCCATGAGGCGCACGTGACAGTACCCCCGGTGGGACTCGAACCCACAACACACCGATTTTAAGTCGGTTGCCTCTGCCAATTGGGCCACGGGGGCGGGACGCTACCAGCCTACGGGAGGCTGGCACGCGCATCAAGCCTGGTCGACCATCGCCATCGCGATACCGTCGAGGATGTCGTGCTCGGAGGTGATGATGTCGTTGATAGGGTGCCCGGCCGCCTCCGCGCGCGCGAGGACGCGGGTCACGATGCGGCTCCAGATGAGCGCGCCAGCGGCGATGACATCCTCGCGGCCCTCGGGCATGAAGCCCAGGGAGGCCTTGACGGAGGTCGGTTGGTCGACCATGAAGCGCACGGCCTGGTCGAACTGGGCGGCGCTCAGGCGGGCACCGTGAATGCGCTCGGGCTGGTAGGAGGTCAGGCCCAGGGCCTGCGCGGTCAGCGTCGTGACAGTCCCCGCGACCCCGACGAGGGAGCGCACGCGCGCAAGGTCCACTGCCTTCTCAGCACCGTCCAGCTGCTCGTCGATCCATGCGATCGCGCGGGCCTGGTCCTCAGCGGGCACTCCTCCGGACGGATCCACGCGGGCGAAAAACTTCTCCGTGACGCGCACGGCGCCCATGTCGATGGAGATCGCCTGCTTGACGCTCGTCGACCCCAGCACCAGCTCGGTCGAGCCGCCGCCGATATCGACAACCAGCATGGGGGTGCGCACGCTGCCCCCCAGCCCGCCGACGGCACCGCGGAAGGACAGCGAGGCCTCCTCCGTGCCGACGATAACCTCGGGTTCGACGCCGATGACCGCCTTGATCTGGCGGACGAATTCGGCGCTGTTGGAGGCATCGCGCGTCGCCGACGTCGCAACGAAGCGGGTGCGCGTCGCGCCAAGTTTCTCGATCATCCGCTGGTATTCGATGGTGGCTTCCACGGTGCGCGAAATCGCTCCCGGGTCCAGGTAGCCGCGTGCGTCCACCCCCTTGCCCAGGCGCACGATACGCATCTGGCGCGTCAGGTCGGCAAGGCGGGTGCGACCGTCCTCGCCGACGGTAGCGTCGGCGACGAGCAGTCGGATTGAGTTTGTTCCACAGTCAATGGCAGCTACGCGGGTCATCGCTTCGTTTCTCGTGTGTGTCGTCCCGGACGAGGCCGGGGCTAGCTTCGGTGGGCGCGGTCAGCAGGAGCAGCGCGCGGTCGAAAAGAGACCGCGTTCCTCCAGCATTGCGAGTGCCCGGTCTCCGATAGGGTTCACGCCGGGACCCGCGGCCAGGGAATGGCCAACGAGGGCGTGCAGGCACTTGACGCGCGTGGGCATACCGCCGGCGCTGACGCCGGAAATCTCGGGGACGTCGCCCAAGGTCAGGCGCGCGTCGATGTAGGCCTGGTGGGCGCGCGCGTAAGCAGCTCGCAGCTCCTCGTCGGCGGCGAGTTCCTCGTTGAGGGTTTCCATGACATGCTCGGCCTCAAGCGTCGAGGCACCCTTGACGGCGGCCGGGTGGGTCAGGTAGTAGGTCGTGGGAAACGGAGTCCCGTCGGGCAGGCGCGGAGCCGTTGCGACGACCGTGGGACGCCCGCACACGCAGCGCGCGGCGATACCGACGACGCCTCGGGGCACGCGGCCCAGCTGGTCGCGCAGGACCTCAAGGTCCGCTTCGGTGGCGTCCGTGGTGTTAACGAGGCTCATTCTTCGCTTTCTTCGCCGGTGGTGTTCCCCTGTCCCGACTCGCTGGTATCAGCAGACGGGATGGGATTCGAGGTGGGCGGCTGGTCCGCCTTCCCCACTAGGATAGCGACCTGCTGCACCCAGGGGCGTGCGGGTCCGGTGGGCGTCGCCGCAGCAGCCATGGCGGAGTCCTGATATTGCGGCCCCGGATCAACCACCGTGTATTGAGTTTCACCCGGACGCACGTATCCCAGGCGTTCGCGTGCCTGCGTCGAGATGTAGTCTGGATCGTTCCACAGGTCAAGCTGACGCTGCATGTCGGCGTTCTTCTTCTGCTGCTCAGCGACCTGTGACTTGATCTGCACGAGTTCGCGCTCCTGCTGCCACCACTGGAAGAGGCTGGGCACGAGCATGACCGAGAGGATCGCCGCGACGACCATGACAACGACAAGCCGCGTGGACACGTCCAAGCCGCCGATCGACAGGATGTTGCCATTCTCGCGCGGCATTCGCTTCGCACCGCGTTCACGAGTGCGTGCGGCCAGTCGCTCACGGGCCGAGGACGCGGTTGCCTTCGCGGAATCCGACTGAGTACGCCCGGCTTTCTTGCGATCCGCTGTGCTGGCTTTCTTCTTTCCCCGCGCCGATGCCTCGTCTTTCTTTGCAGCCTGTGCGGCAGCCCGGCGCTGACGTGACTTTTCCGCGTTGATCTCGCGCGTCGAACGCGCCCCGTCAGAGGAGGACGCGCGACGACGCGGGGATGGGCGGGAGGAGGGACGACGACTAGCCATTCTTCTATCGTGCCCTATCGGGGCGATTTTGGCCTGGTTCCACGCCGTGAAAAAACTCCGCGCGGATCCTTGCGGACCCGCGCGGAGCTATGCGGCTAGTTGCCTAGGCTCACTTGAAGCGAGGGAAGGCAGAGCGGCCCGCGTAGACGGCGGCCTCGCCCAGCTGCTCCTCGATGCGCAGCAGCTGGTTGTACTTGGCGACGCGCTCGGAGCGAGCGGGAGCACCGGTCTTGATCTGGCCGGAGTTGGTGGCGACGGCCAGGTCGGCGATGGTGGTGTCCTCGGTCTCGCCGGAGCGGTGCGAGGTCATCGTACGGTAGCCGTTGCGGTGCGCTTCCTCGACGGCGTCAAGGGTCTCGGTCAGCGAACCGATCTGGTTCACCTTGACGAGCAGCGCGTTCGCGGCACCCAGCTCGATGCCCTTCTTCAGGCGGGCGGGGTTGGTGACGAACAGGTCGTCGCCGACCAGCTGGACGCGGCCACCGATCTCGGCGGTCAGGGCCTTCCAGGCATCCCACTCGTCCTCATCCAGCGGATCCTCGATGGAGACCAGCGGGTAGTTCGAGATGAGCTTCTCGTAGTACTCAACCATGTACTCGGTCGAGCGGCCTTCGCCTTCGAACTGGTACAGGCCGTCCTTGAAGAACTCGGAGGAGGCGACGTCCAGGGCCAGGGCAACGTCCTCGCCCGGCTTGAAGCCAGCCTTCTCGATCGCGGAAACGATCAGGTCGAGGGCCTCAGCGTTGGAGTCCAGGTTGGGGGCGAAACCGCCCTCGTCGCCCAGACCGGTGGACAGACCGCGGTCCTTCACGACGCCCTTGAGCGTGTGGTAGACCTCGGCACCCCAGCGCAGGGCCTCACGGAAGGAGGGAGCGCCGAGGGGGGCGATCATGAACTCCTGGATGTCAACGTTGGAGTCCGCGTGGGAGCCACCGTTGAGGATGTTCATCATGGGGACGGGCAGGACGTGAGCGTTGGGGCCGCCCAGGTACTTGTACAGGGGCAGGTCCGCGTACTTCGCGGCGGCCTTGGCCACGGCGAGGGAGACGCCGAGGATGGCGTTCGCGCCAAGCTTGCCCTTGTTGGGGGTGCCGTCCAGGTCGATCATGGCCTGGTCGATGTAGCGCTGATCGTCGGCTTCCTCGCCGATGAGCTCGGGGGCGATCTGCTCGACGACGGCGTCAACAGCGTCCTGGACGCCCTTGCCGAGGTAGCGGCCCTTGTCGCCATCGCGACGCTCGACGGCCTCGAACGCGCCGGTGGACGCGCCGGAGGGAACGGACGCGCGCGCAGCGGTGCCGTCCTCAAGGACGACCTCGACCTCAACGGTCGGGTTACCGCGCGAGTCGAGGATCTCGCGTGCACCAATGCCTTCAATAACTGCCACGTCATTCTCCAATCGATGTTGTTGCGTGGAAGCGGTCAGTACAACGGTAATACGGACCGCCATGTGTGGTCACCCCCGATGAGGCGACGTCTTATTGTTTGGAGCGAAACGCTCCTATGCGCGACGCCAGACAAGCGACATTAGTCCCCCGCCTACTGTGAGCGAACACTCACACGTGCGTCACTGCGTCTTAGGGCCATTCGTTCCCCCGCCCATCAGCGAGGACACGTCGGGGTCCTTCGGAGCGGCGACTGCGTCTCCGTACAATGGGACCTCCGGGGTGTTGGTTCCGCCGAGGGAGGGCTGAACGAAGCGCGGGTTGAGGATGGCACCGGAGTTCTTCTGCGCCTCTGCCAGGGCGGCGGATGCGATCTTTCCAGCCGTCGGATCGACCTGAGCCTGCGCGTTGATAAGCTGACTGATCGTCTCAGATTCGAAGATGGCGCGGGTCGCACGCCCCATTGTGGCGGGCACAGTGCCTCCAGCCTGTGCGACATCCTGCGCGATCAGCGCGTCAACCTGTTCGTCGGTGACGGTAATGCCCACGCTGGCACCTGCGGCGGCCAGGGCTTCACTATTCATCAGACTCGTACGGATCCCATACTCGGTGTCCACCGACTTTGTGAGCTTCATGTCGAACAGCTCCTGGGCGGCTTCCTTGATGTCCGCGTTGGAGTATGTGACTCCCGACGAGGTGATGACGGCAGCGCCGGGATGGGCGGAGCACGCCCCCATTCCCAGTCCTGCGGCCACAATCAGGGCGGTGGATGCCAGCTGGCGTGTGTAGCGCACGAGCGTTCCTTCCTCAGATGTGTTGCGACGCAATAGGACCAGTGTATTCCACCACAGGCACTACTCGCCAAAAGGCACAAGGATCTTGGTCACCAGCGTCTCCACCCACTCCAGGAGCGGACCATCGGTGAGCGGGGACCCGCCGACGCGCGAGGTGAGCGGTAGGGGCACGAGGACCTGGCGGACAGCGGCCTTGATGACCGTGCCCGGATGCAGGCGTTTGAGGCGCATCACCTGGGAGTCGCGCAGCTCGACGGGCGAGACGCGCAGGTACTTGCCCTGAGTGACAATCTCCGTGATCCCCGCGCGGCGCACGGTCTCGCGCAGGCGGGCGACCGCGAAGAGCAGGTCGACCTGGGGAGGAATCGGGCCGTAGCGGTCGACGAGTTCCTCGCGCACGTCCTTCTCCTGCTCGGGGGTGGTCGTGGCCGCGATCTTGGCGTAGACCTCGAGGCGCAGGCGTTCGCCGCGCACGTAGCCCTCAGGAATGTGCGCATCCACCTGCAGGTCCATGCGCACGTCCGCCTTCTCCGCGGGTGCATCGCCCCGGTAGGCGGCCACGGCGTCGGAGACCATGCGCACGTACAGGTCGAATCCAACGCCTTCGACATGGCCGGACTGGGCGCCACCCAGGAGGTTACCGGCACCTCGGATCTCGAGGTCGCGCTGGGCCACGGCCAGGCCTGCGCCCAGCTCGGTGTTCGCCGCGATTGTTTTCAGGCGCTCGTGCGCGGTCTCGGTCAGAGCCTTATCACCCGGGTAGAAGAAGTACGCGTAGGCGCGTTCGCGGCCTCGTCCGACGCGCCCGCGCAGCTGGTGGAGCTGGGAGAGACCGAAGGTGTCGGCGCGGTCAACGATGAGCGTGTTCGCGTTGGAGATGTCTAGGCCGGTTTCGACGATGGTCGTGCACACGAGGACGTCGAACTCGTGGTTCCAGAAGTCCTGGATGACGGCCTCGAGCTGGTGTTCGTTCATCTTGCCGTGGGCGGTGCGCACGCGGGCCTCGGGGACCAGCTCGGAGATGTGGGCGGCGACCGAGGAGATCGAGTCGACACGGTTGTGCACGTAGAACACCTGTCCATCGCGCAGCAGCTCGCGCCGGATTGCGGCGCTGACCTGGGCATCCGTGTAGGCGCCGACGAAGGTCAGGACGGGCTGGCGTTCTTCGGGCGGGGTCTGGAGGATCGACATCTCGCGGATGCCGGAGATCGCCATCTCGAGGGTGCGTGGGATGGGGGTGGCGGACATGGATAGGACGTCCACGTCGGTGCGCAGGGCTTTGAGGGTTTCCTTGTGTTCGACGCCGAAGCGCTGTTCCTCGTCGATGATGACCAGGCCGAGCTTCTTGAAGGAGACGGTGCCGGTCAGCAGGGAGTGTGTGTGCCGATGACCAGGTCGATTTTGCCCGAGGCCAGCCCCGCCTTGACCTCTTCGGTTTCCTTCGGGGTGGAGAAGCGCGAGAGGGTGCCGATGTGCACGGGGAACCCGGCGTAGCGTTCGGCGAAGGTCTCCGCGTGCTGGGTGACCAGCAGGGTCGTGGGCACGAGGACCGCAACCTGGTAGCCGTCCTGGATGGCTTTAAAGGCGGCGCGCACGGCGATTTCGGTCTTTCCGTAGCCGACGTCGCCGGTGAGCAGGCGGTCCATGGGGACGGGTTTTTCCATGTCGGCCTTGACCTCGTCGATGGTGACGAGCTGGTCGGGTGTCTCGACGTAGGGGAAGGCGTCCTCGAGTTCGCGCTGCCAGGGCGTGTCGGGTCCGAAGGCGTGTCCCTTGGTCTGCTGGCGGACGGCGTACAGGCGGATGAGTTCCTTGGCGACCTCGTTGACGGCCTTCTTCGCGCGGGCCTTCGTCTTCGCCCAGTCAGCCCCGCCCATCTTGGTGAGGGAGGGTTCGTCGGATCCCGTGTACTTGGAGATCTGGTCGAGCGCGTCGGTGGGCACGAAGAGCCGGTCGGCGGGCTGGCCGCGCTTGGAGGGCGCGTACTCGATGACCAGGTAGTCGCGCGTGGAGGCCGCGTCCCCACGCCCGATTGTGCGGGAGACCAGCTCGATGAAACGCCCGATGCCGTGCTGGTCGTGGACAATGTAGTCCCCGGGGTGCAGGGTCAGGGGATCGACACCCTTGCGCCTGCGCGAGGGCATGCGCCGCATGTCGCGCGTGGTGGCTCCGACGCGACCGGTCAGGTCTCCCTCGGTGAGGATCGCGAGTTTCAGGTGGGGCGCGACGAAGCCGACGCCGGCCTGCGCGGTCGTGATCGTGACGAGGCCGGGGTCGGGCTGCGCTTCCACGTTGTCCGCGAGCGCGGCCGGGCACGAGGCGTCGGTGAGGATGGAGCGGATGCGTCGGCCGGGGCCGGGGCCTTCGGTGGTGACGACGATGCGCCAGCCGTCTCTGGCCAGGTCGGTGAGGTCGGCGGCGGCGCGGGCGAAGTCCCCGCGGTAGGGGTGCACGTCGCGGGCTCCCACGCGCATGAGGGTAGGCGAGACGACGACGGGGGCAGGGCCGTCCGCTGAGGGCGAGTCGGCCTCGTCGATGGCGGAGGCGAGGTCGGCGGGCGGCAGGTCGGTGAGCTCCCACCAGGGCCGCGTCCCACTCCCCCACAGGTCCCCCAGGTCGAGGAACGAGGCCTTGGAGGCCTCGAGGGGGGTGTCGGCTCCCCCGGCTGCGGCGCTCCACGCGGCGGCGAGGAACTCCTCGGTCGTGGCGACGAGGTCGGCGGCGCGAGCACGGATGCGTTCGGGGTCGGAGGCGAGGATCGGTGAGCCTGCGGGCAGCAGGTCGAGGAGGGAGTCCATGCCGGACACCAGGATGGGGGCCAGGGATTCGATGCCGGGGGCCGCGATTCCTTCGGCGGCGAGGCTGAGCATCTCGGCGGCACCGGGCAGGCGAGCGGCGGCCTCGCGGGCGCGGGCGCGCACGGCCTGGGTCAGGAGCAGTTCGCGGCAGGGCACGGCCCACACCCCGTCGGCGGCCTCGCCGAGGGTTCGCTGGTCGGAGACGGAAAAGGCGCGGATGTCGTCGACCTCGTCGCCCCACAGCTCGACGCGCAGTGGGTGGGGTTCCTGGGGCGGGAACACGTCGAGGATGCCGCCGCGCACGCTCATCTGGCCGCGTCCTTCGACCATGTCGACGCGCTCGTATCCGAGCTCGGCCAGTCGGTTCGTGACGTCCGTGAGGTCCAGGATGTCGCCGGTGCGCACACGCACGGGTTCGAGGTCCGCCAGGCCGGAGATGATCGGCTGGAGGAACGCGCGAATGGGGACGACGAGGACCAAGATCGGGCCCGCGCTCTCGTCTCCGGCCACCGGGTGGACGAGGCGGCGCAGGACGGCGATGCGCCGGGCCATCGTGTCGACCTGGGGCGAGAGACGCTCGTGGGGCAGGGTCTCCCACGCGGGCAGCATCGCGACACCCGGGATCCACGAGGCCAGGGCGTTGGTCAGCGTCTCGGCGTCGCGCCCGGTGGCGGTGAGGACCACGAGCGGCGTTGCCGCGCGCGTGGCGACGGCCGCGAGGAGGGGCGGTCGGATACCGACGGGGGCGACGATTGTGCCCGAGCGGCCCGCCTCGATGGAGTCGGTGGCCGTCTCGATCGCGGGATCGGTGGAGATGTCCGGGAGGAGTCCGGTAAGTAGCACGCGCTGCCTTTCGCGGTGAGGGTACGCGGTGGTGCCCAACGTGGGGCGCCGCCTTGTTCAGGACCCGGTGTGCAGGATCATCTGGGTGGGGGCAAAACCCTTGGTCACGATGTCTTCGACGACGTCAGCTGCCTGCTCGAAGGTCACGTCCCAGTCGGGGCGTTCCTTGGAGGGCAGGGCGGCCAGCACATAGTCAGCGGGATCCATACGCCCCGGGGGACGCCCGACGCCGATGCGCAGGCGCGCGTAATCACGGGTATGCAGGTGCTGCGTGAGGGACTTCAGGCCGTTGTGGCCGCCCTCTCCCCCACCGACCTTCAGGCGCAGGGTGTGCGCGGGCAGGTCCATGTCGTCGTGAATGACGAGAATACGAGCCGGGGGAACCTTCAGGAAGGAGGCGAGCGCACTGATCGGGCCGCCCGAGGTGTTCATGTAGCTGTCCGAGCGCGCGAGAATCACGCGGGGGCCGGGCACACCACCCGGGCCGATCCCGAGGCGCACGTCGGCAGTATGCGTACGCGAGCGGTGCGATGTCAAGGTCGCACCGCCGCGCGCGGCCAGCACGTCGAGGGTCAAATACCCGACGTTGTGTCGAGTGGAGGCATACTGCGCGCCGGGGTTACCTAACCCGACGACAAGCCACGGTCCGTCAGTCGTCATACTCCGATTGTGCCACCCGCGCCGAGAGCATGTCCCACTGGGGAGCGTCCTCGACAACGGGGGCTGGCTCACGTCGGGACTCGGCCCAGGCGTCGGCGAAGAGCTGCGCCCATTTGGCGTAGGCGGCCGAATTGGGATGGAAGAAGTCCGCCGCGTGGTAGGCGAACGTGTACGTCGGCAGCGAGTATTCCTGGGTGAGAGAACGCAGGTCGACCAGGTGTGCGTCGGAGTCCTCGACAGCGGCGCGGATGCGGTCGGACATGTCCTGCGCGCGGCTCTCCTGCGGCATGATGCCAAACGACGGGATCGTGGAGACGAGGGCGCCGGACGGCAGCGCAGCCAGGATCCGACGCAGACGCTCCTCGAACTGGCCGGGGGCCATATCCTCGGCCATCACGTCGTTACCACCGATAGTCAGCGTCACCAGGTCGGGGCGGTAGGGGCCGTCCAGCAGGCCCAAGCCGCGCATCTGCGGGAGCTGGGTGAGTTCCACGGATTCGATGGTGGCACCCGACAGGGACAGGTTGAGCAGCAGAACCTCGCGATCCATCTGCTGCGCAATCGCTGAGGCCAGGCGCGCCGGGTAGGACTCGGTGACGCGCGAGGCACCCATACCCTGCACGGAAGAATCGCCGAGGGAGACGATCAAGTAGGGAGACTCCCCCTCGGGGTGCTCGTCAAGCTGACGCAGGCGCTCAAGCGTGGCCAGATTGTGATTCTCCCAGGACCGACGGTAGTCACCGCGCTGGGAATCGAGGCGCAGCAGACGCCCAATCGCCACACCGCCGCCGAAGAGACTCGCGCCGCCAGCCGCCGCGCCCGCCACCTGCCATGCTCGTTTGCCGATCCCCATGTTGCGTCCTTCCCGCGTTTTCGTTGCTTCCTCAAGTGTAACGAGGCCGGGGCCGGTGCTTCAAATGCTGAAGCACCGGCCCCTCGGATCGTCTCAGGACTCTTTAGCTCAGCCGCCCCGCTGACGCACCCGGCAGAGCCCGGATGAAGTGAGGAGCCTGCCAACCACGCGCCTCATAGGCGTCCGCAACAGCCCGGGCCACACCGAGCACAGCATCCGCACTGACAAGCGCAATCGCACTGCCGCCAAAACCGCCGCCCGTCATACGAGCACCATACGCGCCCGCAGCTCGCGCCGCCTCCACGGCCACATCCAACTCCTCGCAGGACACCTCATAGTCGTCACGCAGCGAGTCATGCGAATCATTCATGAGGGCACCCGCAACCGCCACGCGCACACCCTCCAGCGGCCCCTCATCCAACAGCTCGATGAAGGCGCGCGTACGCGCAATCTCAGACACAACATGGCGGGTGCGCGCAGCCAAACGCTCACCACCCAACGCAGCCGAGGCCTCGTCCACATCCTCCACATCGACCAGCTGATCCACACCCAGGATCCGAGCCGACTCCTCACAATCCGCGCGGCGCGACCCGTACTGGCCATCCGCCAGCGAATGCTTGGCACGCGTGTCGATGACGAGAAGCTCCAGGCCGACCGCGCTCAGGTCGAAGGGAACCTGGCGTGTCGACATATCGCGGCAGTCGAGGGCCAGCGCATGCCCCTCACGACAGCGCAGGGATGCCGTCTGATCCAGGCCACCCGTGTTCGCACCCGCCACCTGGTTTTCAGCGGCGCGGGCGGCATCCACGAGCACCTTGCGCCCCTCATCGTTGGGGGCCTCAACCGTGCCCGCCAGACCCAGCGAGCACACCTCATCGAGAGCAACCGCCGTCGCACACTCCAACGCGGCACTCGACGACAGACCAGCGCCCAGCGGCACACACGACCACAAGGCCGCATCAAAACCGCGCAACGGCCCATACCCAGCCCGATCCAGCGCCCACGCCACACCCGCCAGATACGCCGTCCAATGGTTCGTCACCTCACCCGGCGTACCCTTCGGACCCAACGTGTCCAAATCCAACACATCAACCGCCGCACGCGTCTGCGTCGACACGAGACGCACCATCCGATCCGCACGCGGCGACAACGCAACAAACGCACGATGCGGCAACGCAATCGGCAGACACGGCCCCCCGTTATAATCCACATGCTCGCCAATAATGTTGACGCGACCAGGCGCACTCCACACGCCCCTCGGCTCATAGCCAAACGTTTCACAAAACAGAGCCGCAGCCTGCTCGGCACCCTCCTCCGGGGTAGCAGCATCGGCCCACACGAGAGCGGTCATCAGATCCTCCTTGGTCTCACTCACCACAAGGCTACGTGAACGCCCTCACAACCTTCAAGCGCTATCCAACCCCACCACACCGGTACAGTGGGAAGCCCACCCCGCGACACAGGCAGGCCACATGTTCCTCCCCCAACGACTCCCCGACCAAGACTGGCTCGGCGTCGTCGTCGCCATCCCCGAACCCTGGGTCTCACACCTAACAGACCTGCGCCTACGCCTCGGAGACCTCGCCGGATCACGCATCCCCGCACACATCACCCTCATGCCACCCACACCCGTCGCCCGCGACGCACGCGCCGACGTCATCGACCACCTACGCGCCATCGCCGCCAGACACGCCCCCTTCCGCATCACCCTATCCGGCACCGACTCCTTCCGGCCCATCTCCAACGTCGCCTTCATGACCCTCACCGAAGGAGCGAACGCCTGCACCGACATCGCCGAGGAAATCCGCTCCGGCCCCCTCGACCACGAAGCACGCTTCCCCTACCACCCACACGTCACACTCGCCCAGGACGTCGACGACGTCGCCCTCGACCTCGCCCTCGACATCGGCGCAACCGTCGAAGCCTCCTGGATCGTCCCCGGCTTCCGCCTGGACCGCATCTACCCATCCGGGATCTATTCCTCAATCGCCCTCTTCGACTTCGACGCCTCCGGACGCTGAGTTCCTGCCTACCTCGCTTCCGCGCGGCAGCTTCGCCACCACACTTCCGGGCGGCACCTCCACCACCTCGCTTCCGGGCGGCGCGAGGCCTGCCCACTTGATCCGACCGGTTGCGCCTGTGGGCGGCGGCCCGCCCGCGAGATCGCCACACACGAGCTTCGCTCGGAGTGGTCGATCTCGAAGCCCGGCCAGGCCCCGCCACCGCCCACAGGCACCACAACCAGACCCCGCAGGCCTCACGCCGCCCTCTCATCGCTGCAAGCAGCCCAGCGCCAGGACCCGCCGCCGCCCACAGGCACCACAACCAGACCCCGCAGACCTCGCACCGCCCTCTCGTCGCTGGGAGTGGTCCGGCCAGGCCCCGCCGCCGCCCACAGGCACCACAACCAGACCCCGCAGGCCTCGCGCCGCCCACAGGCACCACAGCCAGGCACAACCTCCGCGCGCATACACGAAAGGCCGTGGCCACCCAGGACACCTCCGCTCCCAGGCCAGCCACGGCCTCGTCGATGAAACGTCAGATGTCGTAGGTCACCGAGACGGGCGCGTGATCCGAGAAACGCTCCGCATACTCATCGGCGCGGCCAATCTCGAAGGAACGCGCGCGCTCCCCCAGGGCCGGCGTCGCGTACTGGTAATCGATGCGCCAGCCCGCGTTATTGACGAAGGCCTGACCGCGCCACGACCACCACGAGTAGGGTCCCTGCACGTCGCCAGCCAGGTCACGTACGGTGTCGCGCCAGCCCTCGTCCACCCACTGGTTGAGGAAGGCGATCTCCTCATCGAGGACGCCCGCGCGCTTGTTGTGGTTCGGCTTCCAGTTCTTGATGTCGGCCTGCGAGCGCACAACGTTGAAGTCGCCGCACACGAGCGACGACATGCCTCCGTCCGCCTCCTCGGCGAGCAGCTCGGCCATGCGTGCCCCGATGCGCGGCAGGTGCGCCATCTTCGCCTCCTGCTTGGGCGTATCCTTCTCCCCTGAGTGGAAGTAAGCGGAGACGACACGAACCGGGGTCTCGCCGCCCTCGGAGCGCACGACAGCCTCGAGCCAGCGGCCCGAATCCACGTCCGACTCAGCATCATCGAGGATCAGGCGGGGATCGCCCTCCAGGCGCGCACGCCCGCGTCGCACGGCCACACCCACGCCCGCGCGCCCCTTGATACGGCAGGGAATCCACACGCTCTCCCAGGCCTCGCCCATGATCTCACGGGAGATCTCCTCCGGTGCACGCACCTCCTGCATGAGCAGCACATCCGTGTCAGATGCCCCCAGCCAGTCGAGGAAGCCGCGCTTGTGGGCGGCGCGAATGCCGTTAAGGTTCACGGTGGTCACCGTCAGGGTCATCGTTTTCTCCTTACGCGAGTTTTTCTCCAGTCTAGAGGAACGAGGAGGCGCGGCGAGGAGTTGGATTCCTCGCCGCGCCTCCCGCGTGTTATCAGGTGTCTACCAATTGTCACCGGCAGGGTCCGCTTACTGGAGGCCGAGGCCCGCCTGGCGTTCCGCTGCCTCGACGACGTTCGTGACGAGCAGAGCACGCGTCATCGGCCCGACTCCACCCGGGTTCGGGCTGAGCCAGCTGGCGACCTGATCGACGCCGTCCGCGACATCGCCTTTGAGGCGGGCCTTACCGTCGGCGTCCGTCACGCGGCTCACGCCGACATCCAGGACAACCGCGCCGGGGGCCACCATCTCGGGAGTAATGATTCCCGCAGAACCCGCCGCAGCCACGATCACGTCCGCTCGGCGCACGTGATCAGCCAGGTTGATCGTGCCCGTGTGACACACATCGACCGTCGCGTTCACTTCCTTGCGCATGAGCAGCAGACCGATCGAACGCCCCACAGTCACGCCGCGCCCAACCACACACACGTTCTTACCAGCCAGGTCGATCCCGTGGCGCTCCACGAGCTCGATGACCGCGCGCGGCGTGCAAGGCAGCGGCGAGTCGATGGGACCCGAACCGCGCAGGACCAGGCGACCAAGATTCATCGGGTGCAGCCCATCCGCGTCCTTGGCCGGATCAATCCGTTCCAGGACCGCGTTGGTGTCGATGCCACGAGGAAGCGGTAGCTGCACGATGTATCCCGTGCACGCCGGATCAGCGTTGAGCTGATCGATGGCAGCCTCCACCTGCTCCTGCGTCGCGTCCGCGGGCAGATCCACGCGGATCGACTCCGCGCCGATCTGGGCACAGTCGCGGTGCTTGCCGGCGACGTAGGCAACGGACCCGGGGTCCTCGCCCACAAGAATCGTGCCGAGGCCCGGGACGACCCCGAGATCGCGCAAGCGATCCACGCGCTCCTTAAGTTCAGCCTTGATAGCTGCGGCGGTCGCCGTGCCATCAAGAACCCGCGCGGGTCCCTCCCAGGGAGCCCTCACTGCTCGAGTCCCGCGTACAGGGGGTGCTTGTCCGTGAGCTTCTTGACGCGGGCACGCAGGGCATCCACCTCAACATTGCTGCCAGACGCACCCTGCGCCAGCGTCGTACCGATGATGTCTGCGACCTCCGCGAAGTCCTCGGCGTCGAAACCGCGCGTCGCGAGGGCGGGGGTGCCGATGCGCAGACCCGAGGTGACGGCCGGCGGACGCGGGTCAAAGGGCACCGCGTTGCGGTTGACGGTGATGCCAACTTCGTGCAGCAGGTCTTCGGCCTGCTTGCCGTTGAGCTCGGACTCGACGAGATCAACGAGGACCAGGTGCACGTCGGTGCCGCCGGTGACCAGCTTGATGCCCGCGTTCTTTGCGTCGTCCGCACCCAGGCGTTCTGCAAGAATCTGCGCGCCCTCGAGGGTACGACGCTGGCGGTCCTTGAACTCCTCGGTCTGCGCGACCTTCATGGCAATGGCCTTCGCGGCGATCACGTGCATGAGGGGGCCGCCCTGCTGGCCGGGGAACACGGCGGTGTTGAGCTTCTTGCCCCACTGCTCGCCGCGCGAGGACAGGATCATGCCAGAACGAGGCCCGCCCAGGGTCTTGTGAACCGTCGTCGTGACGACGTCGGCGAAGGGGACGGGGTTCGGATGCAGGCCTGCGGCCACGAGGCCAGCGAAGTGAGCCATATCCACCCAGAGGGCTGCGCCAACCTCGTCTGCGATGTCACGGAAGGCCTGGAAGTCGAGGTGACGCGGGTAGGCCGACCAGCCGGCGATGATCACGCGCGGGCGTTCGGCGAGGGCGGCCTCGCGGACCTTCTCGGGTTCAATGCGCATGGTCTCGCGGTCGACCTCATAGGCGACCGCCCTGTAGTGCTTGCCCGAGAAATTCAGGCGCATGCCGTGAGTCAGGTGGCCACCGTGGGCCAGGGACAGACCCAGGATCGGGTCACCGACGTTTGCCATTGCCATGAGGGCGGCAGCATTAGCCTGCGCACCCGCGTGGGGCTGAACGTTGACGTAGTCGCCGCCGAAGACCTGCTTGGCACGCTCAATGGCGAGCGATTCAGCAACATCGACAAACTCGCAACCGCCGTAGTAGCGACGACCCGGGTAGCCCTCTGCGTACTTGTTTGTCAGGACGGAGCCCTGGGCTTGAAGGACTGCACGCGGAACGAAATTCTCAGATGCGATCATCTCGAGGGTGTCTCGCTGACGTCCCAGTTCGGCGTCCAGCACTGCCTGGATTTCCGGATCCAGCTGCGCCAGTGTCATGTCGTTGAGGGAGTCCATATGGTTCTCCTGTTGATCAGTCGAATGTGATGTCGGCAACTTCAAGCCCAGGCGGGCGGCTCTCGATGCAGGCACGCCGCTCCCCGGTGGTACCCCACCTATTTCGCCAGTCACGACGCGTGTACAAGTCTATCTCCCCCCGTTAACCCGCGCATTCTGCCAAGATGTCAGCAATCGACCGAACGGTCACCTAACATGACACCGCGACTCGTCAGACAGTCTCAATGTGTGAAATCACAGCCCATTTTCGCTTGTACTTAACCCTTTGGTTAGCAAATAAGTTAACCGTATGGATAGACTAGGGTTAACACCTAACGGTGACTGAGGCGCCCAGGAATTACTTACTCAGTAAATGTCCTGACCATCGGGGGATCCACTCCTCTAACCAACCTACAGTATTTGAGTTTGAAGAAGTAGAAGGAAGACGCACAGATGACAACTTTGACGAAGCCAACTGCACGCGCCGCCTCAACGGCTCTCGCATTCGAGCATGCGTCGGATTTCGCCGCGTCCGCCGACAACGCCATCAAGCGCATGTGCGACATTATCGCCTCGCTTATCGGCATCATCCTGCTGACACCGGTATGGATCATCGTTGCAGCGATGGTGCGCCTACACGACGGCGGCCCTGCTTTCTTCAAGCAGGAGCGCGTGGGCCTCGACGGCACGACTTTTACCATGTTTAAGTTCCGCACCATGCACGTTGATGCGGAAGCCATGAAGGCCTCGCTCGCCGAGGCTAACGAGGCCGACGCCAGCGCCGGTAATTCCGTCATGTTCAAGATGGCGAACGACCCCCGCGTCACCCGCATCGGCGCCTTCCTGCGTAAGACTTCGATCGACGAGCTCCCCCAGCTCTTCAACGTTCTTCGCGGTGATATGTCTCTCGTCGGCCCGCGCCCCCCGCTCCCCAGCGAGGTTGCGCAGTACGAGCCGCGCGTCATGGGCAAGTTCGCGGTCCGCCCGGGCATTACCGGCCTGTGGCAGATCTCCGGGCGCTCCAACCTTTCCTGGGACGAGACAGTCCACCTGGACCTGTCCTACGCCCAGCACCGTTCCCTCACGCTCGATGCATGGATCGTGCTGCAGACCATTCCCGCTCTGCTGCGCCACGAGGGAGCCTACTGATTCTTTCTGCGTGTGTGTGAATAGGGTGAGGCCCGAGCCAAACGGCTCGGGCCTCACCCTTTGACGCACACAATGCGTCGCGTGCCCGCATAGATAGGGGCGCGCTATAAAAGGTCGCCACAGCGCCTTGAAGACACCTCAAACCCTCGGAACAACGCGCAGACGCTGGCGCAATCAGAGTCAGCCAGGAGCGCCAGCAGCACCCTCACAAACATTACGTGCGCCGACGGCACATAACTGACTCCACGATGACATACGCACTGACAGACTCGAGGGACCAGTAGGACAGCTCACCTCCCCTATCGGAACCATCACAGCAGGAGCGGCAATACCACATGCTAGATTTGAGCATCGATGATGCCCACAGTCGTTTGACACTGCCACCGTCAAACCCGCTCTTCGACCTCCTGAAAGCCGATGTCAAAACCTCAATAACGGTTGTTGCACACTAACAACCTGCATATTCGTCAGTGGCACGTGCAACCTTTTTCCATCCGCCCATGAGACGCGATGACCACTTGGAATCAGGTCTAAGAGCCGCATATTATGCTCGACACACATCTTGACAGAAAGTGTCATAGTGTCTTATCTCGCATGTCATACGCCTCGCAGACCGCCAGACTTCGAACGTCTGGCAATCTCTTGCATCCTCACGACATACCCAGCCAGACCTATGTCAACGCACGACTGCGCCCATTCCGAAACACATGGTGTTGACCCGGGAGATGGTGCTGTCAGCGCGACACGTACACCCAGCTGAGACCATACGGCGAGGCGGGCCGAACCCGTGGGGTTCGGCCCGCCTCAGCGAGCATCACTTACGCCGCGCGTATCACGCCTGCGACGCCTTCTTCTCCACGACGAGGCCCAGCTCGTCGAAGGTGCCCATGGCCTCAAGGCGACGAATCAGCTCAGGCCAGTGAGCAATGAAGTCCAGAGCCTCCACCGTGTAGCGCTTCGTCAGGCGCTTGGGTTCGTGCGCGATGCGCCACGCCCAGCCCAGGCGAGCGTTGTGGACCCAGTCGGGGAAGTAGTCATCGGCTGCCTTTGCATACTGGTCGATCCAGCCGCCAGCAGTACACACAGACGCCTGGGGAACGAGGTCCCGCGCGACGGAAGCGACGACTTCCTGCAGACCAGCTCCGAGTCCGACAATTACCAGACGAGGATCGAAAGACGAGAGCAAACTCGGGTTCACCTTGAAGCGGCGGAGGCCGTCGTATCCATCGATAACCTGGACGTCAAAGCGACTGAGGCGCTCAGCTGCAGCACGCCCGGCCTCAGGAACGGCACCGATCAGAGTGATGCGGGTTCCATCGTCGAGGCGGGAAAAGACGTGGGGCAGAACAAGGTCGGCGGAGGTGCGTTCGATCTCGTGCCCGGCACCGCGCAAACGCATTTGCAGGAGGGTCCCATCGAAGCCGACAGTGTCCATGCGCGCGAGCGCGCGGAAGTCGGCGTGTAGCAGGGACCAGTGATTGAGCCAGGTGGTCGCGTGCCCACGGCTGAGCACGCGCTGGGCCATAGCAATGAAAGCAGGGTCGGACGTGTTGGCACCGACCGCGCTGGCGGCCTCGTTCGTGTCGAGACCGCCAGCGACGAGCGACTTGTCAGTCATAGTCCTACCTTAGCAGGCTTGCCTTCAGGTCGAAGGAAACTGAGACGGCACCAGCGTAGTTGGCGTGCTCTTCGACCGCGATGCGGTTAACACCGTCCTTGAGAACATCACGCGGGACGGACACCGTGGCAAGATTCTTCTTGGCTGCGCCGAGGGACACGTTGGACTTGGCGTTGGTGTTGTTCGTGACGGTACCTTCCGGCATGTTCACGCGCTTTACTTCGGTTCCGTTGACGTAGATGACGGCGCCGTCGTCGACGCGAACGTCGAGGGTAAGCTCGAAGTCAGCGCTGATGGTGCCCAGGTTCACGTCACGGGCGAAGTAGGTTGTGATGGGTCGCTCGGAGGCGGCGAGCACGAAGGGGGTAGCGGCGTCGCGGTCGCCCCAGCCCAGCGGGCTGGCTCCGTGCTTCCACTTTGACAGGTCGGCAGTAGAGTTCCACGCGGCGTCGGGAGCGTCCTTGGAGTTCCAGTAGTTCCAGTACTGTCCGGTGGGCAGGAACTCACCGAAGTTCACGCCGGATACGTCGAGTACCTCGAGGGGCTGATCGGGATCCGGGGTGATTGGCTTGTCCGGGTCGGGCTGCGGCGCGGGTTCCGGCTCGGGTTCGGGCTGCGGCTCGGGTTCGGGCACATCAGCCTTTGCCACGACCTGGACGGTGCCGTCGATGGTCATCGAGGAGCTGGACCGGTAGTTGAGGTGTGTCTCGACGGCCAGGGTGTTGGTTCCAGCGACGAGCTGGGACGCGGGGACGAAGACCAGCTGACGGTCGGCGCGCGCGGAGGCGGTCGTCACGGAGGCGGACGCGTAGGTTCCGGCGGTGACGGCACCATCGTTCATGCGCTGGCGTACGATCTCGGTGCCGTTGACGTAGACCACGGCACCGTCGTCGGCCGTCACCGCAACGTTCACGCCGCCGATGGCAGTGGGGTCAGCGACAGTGAAGGTGGTGCGCGCGTAGGTGGTCAGCGGGCGGGTCTTGGGTGTGCCGGGCTTGAGCGTGGTGCCCAGGTCGGCTGCGCCGTAGCCGATGGGTGCGGTGCCGCGGCTCCACGAGGAGTCGTCGTACGAGGTCTGGGCCCAGTCTGCGGGCACGGCGTCGGTCGACCAGTGGTACGCCCAGGTGGCGTCGTCCTCAACGAGGATGGTCGAGTCGTCGGGCTGGGTCGGCTGGCCGTTGGCGTCGACTGTGTAGGCGTGGGTCGAGGCACCTCGCAGGCCGTCGGAGGCGACGGCGCGCACGAAGAAGCGGTTATTGCCTCCCAGGGGCACGGTGATGGAGGTCGAGGTCGTGGTGGCGATTGTGCGATCATCGCGCAGGATGTCGTAGGACTCGGCACCGGGCACGGACGACCACTTGAGGGTTACTTCCTTCGCGTTGCCGTCGGAGGCGCGCAGATTGGCGGGCACGGCGGGGGCGGTGGCGCTGCGTGCGGGCATGCGCACCCAGCCGCCGGACCACTGGCCGGCCGTCTTGGAAGTGTAGGAGAAGTTGAAGTCACCGCCGGCCCACAGGGCTCCGTCATCACCCATTTCGAGGGCCCAGGCACCAGTGGAGCGCAGAGAGGACAGACGGTAGGGCGTCCAGCCGATCTGGCGACCGGTGGCCTGGTCCCATCCGCCGACCCACTGGATCTCGTCGGCGCGCGTCCATGTGTCGCCGAGGGCGAGGTACTGGTAGGCGTCCTGGAAAGCGTAGTCGGAGCAGTGGCAGGAGCCGTAGACGACGCCGGTCGCAGAGGCAGTGGTCGCCTGCAGGTCGCCGCCGTTCTGCATGGTGATGGAACCGGAGGTACGGGTCATGTCGGAGGTGTTGTAGCCGAACAGCGAGTGCTGGGAGCCACCGAAGTAGACACGCCCATTACCGACGGTGACAGCCTGCTGGTACTTGCCGATGAAGTAGGAGTGGCGGAAGGACCAGGACTGGTCGAGCTCGGCTCCGGCCCCGGTGCCCAGACGGGCAGCATTTTCGGCAACGAGGTCGTGTGCACGAGTGAAGTGGCCCGCGGCGTAGTAATAGGAGTCGTTCTCGTCCACGTCGATGTCGATGACACTGCCGTTGAACTCGGGGTTCCAGGAGCGGTCAGGCTTGCCGGACAGGTCCAGGCGGGCACCGTTGCGGGCGTACACGGAGGAGGAGCCGTTACCCGTCAGGTGCGTGAACGCGCCGCCCAGGTAGATATGCTGGCCGATGACCTTTGCAGCCTTAACGGTCACGACGGATGCGTTGCCGTTGCGGATCTGCAGGTCCCACGAGGGATCAATCTGGCCGGTGGCAGCGTCGATCAGGACGGTTCCGACGTGGGTTTCACCGTTGACCTTGGTGAAGTCACCGACTGCCAGCAGCTTACCGCCGGGCAGCTCGACGAGGTCCTTCACCTGGTTGTTGAAGTCGAAGGTCTGACCGTTCCAGTCACCGGTGGTGGCATCGAAGGCTGCCAGGCCACGGCTGGTGGTCTCCGAGCCGTTCTTGCCCTTCTGCACGCCGGTGAAGTTACCGCCGACGTACATGGTCGAGCCGACCTGTTCGAAGGCCTGGACCTGAATGCTTCCCTCTTGGATGGAGCCGTTGAGGTTACCGGTCACGCCCCACGTCGTGGGGGTCGCATATTCGGAGACCGATGCCTTCTGGGTCTCTGCGGCAGTGCCGCCGTCACCGATGGCGCGGAAAGAGGAGTCCGTGGAGCTCAGCTCGGGACGGATGTAGACCTCCGCGTAGGGATTGATGATGGAGCCGTTGCGGTGGAAGAACGACGTCGAGGAGGAGGTGTCGTACCAGGAGGACGCGAGGGGACCATAGCCAAAGCCCATCGTGTACTGGTTCTGAGGAGAAGCGTTCAGGTTGACGTAGCCCCAGCTGGTGTTCGTGCCGAAGCCTGACCACACGATACCGCCGTTGACCCACCACTCGCGGTTGAACTTGACGTTGACGGGGTGGGCGCTCTTGAAGGGCCAGATGAAGTCACGCATCTTGGGGAACTGCATGCGCACGGTCTGGTAGGCGCTGCCTCGGTGGTTCCAGGCACGCTGGACCATGACTCCGTCCGGGAGGTCAGAAACTTTGGTGCCTCCGAGCAGTCCGTTGACGGTCTCGTGGGACGCCTGGACGACCTCGAAGTCGCCGGGAGTGCGCGGGCGGGTCTGGAGGCGAGTCTGGTCGCCATTGCCCTGGCTCCAGGTTTCCCAGCCTTCACGGCCGCGACCGATCATGACCCAGCCGCCGCCATCCGTCGTCTGGTCGCAGAAGAACTGGCCGGGGGCATCCATTGTGGCCGTCTGGAGCCAGTAGGTGCCGTCCGACGAGCGCGGGTTGTTCTGCTTAATCTCCCAGCATGAGGCCGCAGCAGTCGCTTCGGAGAGGCCATCGTGGAGGGGGTCAACCGCCGCCTGAGCTGCGACGGGGCTGAGTGCAAGCACTCCGAAACCGGTTATTGATGCCAGGCCGAGGGCCAAGCAGCGGCGGATAGTCTTCATCGGATCCTCACTGGTATCACATTAATGGTTACCCCTATAGTGTCACGAAAACCCATCACGCTCAACCATGTGGTTAGCCAAAAACGAGAGTGTTCTACCACATACGAAGGAGCCCTCGCCAGAACGGCGAGGGCTCCCCCTGTCAACAGGAATATATGAGGTAGGTCAAACTACTCAAACTAGTCACGACATCACCTCAACCTGCATGAAGCGACACGACGTTCGCTCTATTTGGCCATTGTTGCGGACAAATCAAAGGACATGGACGGCGTGCCCTTGTAGTTGATATGTTCCTCAACGCCGATGCGATTCACCCCAGATGTCAAGTAGCTGGCAGGAATCTTCACCTCGAGCAGATCGGAGGCCGCCTGGGGGGCAGTAACCGCCGCATTCGCGTACGTGTCGTGGCTAATGTTGCCAGGCGACATACGCTTCGTGTCCACGACCTGTCCGTTGATGCGCAAGACAACACCGTCGTCCGCACGCACCTTGAAGGTGAGGCTGGTATTGGGGGTGATGGTGCCCAGGTCGATGTCACGCGCAAAGTAGTACGTGACGGGGCGATCCTTCTTGGCGATGTCCAGGCGAGTGACCGCGTCCGAGTCTCCCCATCCAATGGGGCCTGCACCGCGCGACCAGTCCGCCAGGGATGCGGTCGTTGCCCAGTCAGTGGCGGGAGCTGCCATGGCGGTCCAGTAGTTCCACTGGGTGGAAGCCGAAGGGATGATCTCGCCATTCGTCATGGCGCTCACGTCGATGGCCTTGGTGGCGTCCTCAAGGTTTGCGGGCGCTGAGGGTTCAGTGTGGGGAACCGGGTCCGGCTCGGGTGCGGGCTGTGGCTGCGGCTTCACATCGTCGTCCCCGGAAGCCGAATCGGGTGTTCCGTCGACGCGGGTCACGGAGGCCCACATGCCCACGGTCGCACTGCGCGTGTAGTTCACGTGCGTTTCGACTGCGATGACGTTGTCGCCGGTGGTGAGCAGTGAGGCCGGTACGAAGACCTCGGACAGGGAGTTCGAGGCCGCGCTGTAGCTCGGTGCGGCGTTGGCTCGCGTCGTGTAGCTCACGGCACCTGCGTCGATGCGCGTGCGATCAACCTCGGTGCCATTGACGTAGACCACGGCACCGTCATCAGCCAGGTACTTCACGGTGACACCCTTGAGCGCCTTGGCGTCGGCGACCTTGAAGTGCGAGCGGAAGTAGGAGGTCACGGGGCGCGCGATGTTCGACTGCAGGACGGTCGCGATGCTCGGGTCGCCGTAGCCGAGCGGAGCGGTACCGGTGGACCACTGGGAGTCGTCGAACGAGGTCTGTGTCCAGTTCTCGGGGGCGGCGCTATTGAGTGCGCGGTAGCTCCAGGTGGCACCAGTTTCCAGCAGAACGGGGTTGGCGGGATCGACCTCGCCGTCGGCCGGGGGCACGTAGACGGCGGTGGTGGCGGAGCGGTTGCCCGCAGCGTCGACGGCGCGCACGAAGAAGCGGTTGTCGCCGCCGCGCGGGACCTCAACGCTGGCCGAGGTCGTGGAGGCGATCGGGCGATCGTCGCGCAGGATCTCGTAGGAGACGGCGTCGGAGACGCCTTCCCAGGCCAGGGTGACGGACGAGGCCGTGGAAGCGGTCGTACGCACCAGCGTCGGGGTCTCGGGGGCTACATTGTCGCGGTTGTCGTAGCGAGCAAAGCCACCGTTCCACTGAGTGCGCGAAGCGTCGATGTGCGACAGGTCGAAGTCGCCGCCGACCCACAGGTTGCCGTTGGTATCGGTCGTGAGCGCCCACGCACCGGTCTTGCGCTTGGAGGAGAGCTCGAAGGGGGTCCAGTGCAGGTTTTCACCAGTGGTGGCGTCCCACGCACCCACCCACTTGATCTCGTCGATACGAGACCAGCGGTCGGACACGGCCCAGTCGTACTTGTCCTGGTAGGCCCCGTCAGAGCAGTGGCAGGAGCCGTAAATGACGTTCTTGGAGGAGATGGTGCTGGCCTGCATGTCGCCGCCCATGCTCATGGTGACGGTGCCGGAGGTGCGCGAATTCGTGCCGGTGTCGTAGCCGAACAGGGAGTGCTCGGAGCCGCCGATGAAGACGCGGTTACCGCCGGTGGCGATGGTCTGCTGGTACTTGCCGGCGCTCACGGTGGAAGGTTCGAAATTGAATTCGAAGTCCTGGGCGGCACCGGGCTGGGTCGAGAACTTCGCCGCGTACCATGCACGCTCGGAGCCGTGTGCACGGGTGAAGTGTCCGCCGGCGTAGAAGGCACCGTTAGCCTCGCTGACGCCCACGGCCTGAACGGAGCCGCTGAGTTCCGGGTTCCAGCTGCGGTCGGGGCGCCCGTCGAGGGACACGCGGGCAGCGTTGCGCCCGTAGACCTTTGAGGAGCCGCCGCCACTCAGGTGCGTGAAGACACCGCCCAGGTAGACGTTGCCGTCGTAGTAGTCGAGCGCGCGCACGCTCACCTGGCCGCCGTTCAGCGCGTTAGTGATCGACAGGTCCCACGAGGGGTCGACCTGACCGGTGGAGGGGTCGATGACGACGGTGCCGATGTGAGTCTCGCCGTTGACGCGCGTGAAGTCGCCGGCCACGAGGAGGCGACCGTTGGGCAGGGGCAGGAGGGCCTTGACCTGATTGTTGAAGTCGAAGGCCTGGCCGGTCCAGTCGCCCGTATTGACGTCGAAGGCCGCCAGGCCGCGCGACGGGTTCTCGGAACCGTTCTCGCCCTGCTTGACGCCGGTGAAGTTACCACCCACGTACATGGTGGAGCCGACCTGCTTGAGGGCCTGGACCTGAATGGATCCTTCCGCGTAGGAGCCGTTGATGTTACCGGTGACGCCCCACGAGGTTGTGGCCGCGTAGTTGGAGACGGCGCGGCTCACGGTGGAGCCAGCCTCGCCCTCGTCCGGGATGCGGGTGAAGGCCGAGGAGTCGGAGGCAACGCGCGGACGCACGTAGGCCTCGGAGTAGGCGAAGACCGTCTGGCCGTTCTTGTGGAAGAAGGAAGACGCAGAACTCAGGTCGCCACCCCAGTTTCCGGCACCGATGCCGTATCCCCAGCCGACAGTCCAGCCGGTGCGCGCCGACGGGTAGACCTGGAGGGCATTCCACCCCTGGTCGTAGCCGAGGGTATTCCACAGGAGGCCGGAGACGGGGCTGGCACCGTCCATCGAGATACTCACCGGGTGAGCCATCTTGAAGGGCCACACGAAGTCCGTCATCTTGGAGAACTTCATGTCCAGCTTCTGGTAGGAGCGGCCCGAGGCGCTCCACGAGCGCAGGACGCGCACGCCGTCCGGCTGGTCCTTGACGTCCTCATTGTTGAGCAGGCCGTTGACAGCGTCGTTGGAGAGCTGAACGACGTCGAAGGCCGACTGGTTACGCTCGCGCGTTGCGAGCTTGGCCGGATCGCCCTTGCCGCCGCTCCACGGCTCCCAGCCTTCGCGGCCACGACCGATCATGACCCAGCCGCCGCCATCTGTGGTCTGATCACAGAAGAACTGAGCGGGGGCGTCCATCGCGGGGGTCTGGAGCCAGTAGCTGCCGTCCTGAGAGTTGGGATCGCGCTGCTTGATGTCCCAGCACGAGGCCGCCGCGGTGGCGGCGCTCAAACCGTCATGAAGGACGGTTTGACCAGGAGAAACGGGAGGTGGATTGCCATCATCTGCGTGCGCCATCGGGGCGAACGCAAGCGATGCACACGCGATAATCGGTGCAGATGCAAGGGTTACAAGGCGCGAAAGTGCGGAAGCCATGACACGGCCTTTCAGCGGGACAATAATCTTGTTGCACTAATGATTACACAACAAGGAATAGTCCATCAACCGGCCGGTCAAGTCAAACCTTCACAGGTGCCTCATACACCCCTTCCTTACCCCCGTTTTTTCTTTGCCAAGGACCCAAGTCCCGAGAGATGGAGCCGATCCCGAAAAGCCCAACAAACACAAGCGAAAACGAGGACCGAGAGGGCCGACCCAGCGACCATCCCAACGAAAGAATCGCGTCCGCACAACCATGCTATACAACCACCAGGAATTGCGGCAGACGCGCCCACAACAAGGATCGGCTTGACCACTTCAGAGATTTTCGGTGTCACACCGATGAAGCGCGACACCTGAACGGTCGCCATCACAGCGTCAAGCACCATGCAAAACGCCCAAACCGCCGCAGCTGCGACCATACCTCCACGAGGAATGAAAATGACGTTGCCCACAACGTTCAGCGTCAGCACCACAACCTTGTTCACGGCCGCCCACCCAGAGCGCCCACTCATGATGAGCAGCGAGTGAATGTTGCCCGCCATGAAGGTCACGATAGAGCCGATGCACAGGACAACGAGCACGTTCGCACCCGGCGCGAAACCATCACCGAGGATCCTCATGAGAGCCGGAGCGTAGATCGCCATGAGCGCGTAGATCGGCGCGGCGAAAAGCACCAGCCAGATAGAGGCCGTGCCGTAGAGGTCGCGCAGCTCCTTGATGCGCTCCTGGTGCAGGAGCTTGGAGAACTGCGGAGAGACGACGACGCGCAAGGCCGTATCGACAACCATGCCCGCCTGAATGAAACGGATCGCACCGCCGTAGATACCCGAGGCAGCATCGCCCGCGAGCAGACCGACCAGCAGGACGTCCAGCCACTGCAGGGCCTGCTCGAGACCGGCAGTCAGGGTGCGAGGCAGCGCGAAGGAGACGACCTGACGACGACGCTGCGCACTCGGCCAGCGCCCCTCAGAGTCCGCCACCGACGGCATGTGCCGCAGCAACAGCCACCAAGATGCCACCAGCACCACGACGAAGGGCAGGGCCCACGCGACTGAGACGAGCGCCAGAGAACCCGTCAGCGCGGCCGCCAGGGCCACCAGAAGGGGACGCAGGCCCGGCAGCAGCAGGTTCTGGACGAGCACGTACTCACGCATGTTACCCAGCGCCCGCAGCGCGGCGGACGCCACGAGCGTGAGTGCACCGATCGGGACGAACCAGAGGACAGCGCGGGTCGCACCCGACACCTCAGCATTCCAGATCAACGGGGCCACGGCCTCGAGAACGAGGACGCACACGGTGGACACGCCCACCGTCATCGTCGCCATAAACGACAGGGTTGCGCGGATCTCCTGGGGCGCATCCAGGGACAGGCGAGGCATCAGGTAGATGGCCGTGGAGTCCAGGCCAACCTTCGCCAAGGCCATGACGATGGCGAACACACCCGTCGCCTGCGTGACGACGCCCGCGCCGGTCGCGCCCAACATGCGCGAGAGAATGATCGTGAAAGCGAAACCCAGGATGGCCGAGGCCATGGCTCCGACGAACCCGACGATGCCCCCGCGAGCGAGGGACCGCCTGGCTTGATTTGCCTCACTCATGATTAACCTTCCCGCTACCACGCGGTAGCCTTTCCCTATAACCGATCGATGGGAAACACATGAACTTCATCAACTCTCTCTCCCCCACCCGCAAGAAGGGCCTCGTGGCAGCAGCGATCCTCCTGGTCATCGCGCTCGTCATCGTCGTGGTGCTGCGCCTGACGGGCTCTTCCGACACTGAGACCACCGCAGCCTCCGGCGTGCAGAGCGTGGGTCCCGGCCAATCCGACGCCCCGCAATCCATCGCCAAGACCATCACGCCGCAGTCGGCGGGTCCCGCCAACGCAAACGGCGCGATGGAGACGGCCACCGAGGCTGGCGACCAGGCCTCGTACATCCTGACAACCCTGTACGACGCGTACACCGATCCCGAGCAGGCCCAGGCGACCGACCTGTCTTCCGTGCTCACCGAGTCCGCGCTCGAAGAATTCGATGCGCAGGCTGTCGAATGGGCGAAGGAAGGCCTGCACTCCGAGGGCACGCCAACTGTCGAAAACCCGCAGGTCATCGCCGATGACGGTGCCGGAAACCTCACCGTGTCGGCCTGTGTGGACTCCTCCTCCGTGCGCATCCTCAACGACGCGGGGACGTCTTTGACGGACGACACGACCATGACCCGCGCCCTCACATACTTTCAGTTTGTGAAGGATGGTCAGAACTGGAAGCTCTCCGGTGTCTCCTTCCCCGACGACCCGACCTGTTGAGTCGTTCGAGCATCCGAGTGGAGAAAGCCCCGTCGTTCGCGGCGGGGCTTCCCCATTCGCCCAGACGCACGGGAGCCGCGGCGCGGACCGTACCAGCAACGGAACCGGGCGTGGGTGTACCGGCTTGTACGGCGGCCACGCGCAGCGGGTCGTTCTCTTCTTCCAGGTGACGCGACAGCAAGGCGGCAGCGACGACCGAGAGCATCAGGCCCGTGTTCATGCCGTAGTAGAACTGCTCGACCAGGGTGGCCAGCATGATGCCGCCCAGGATCGAACCGTAGACATCCTTGGCCCGCCAGATGCGCGGGAACATGCGCAGGAAGAACAGGATGAACAGGAAAATGCCGACGAGGCCGTAGGAGAAGATGACGGTCCAGAACTGGCCCTGGGTGCCCAAGGCTGGCAGCCAGGACGACGCCGAGGGGCGAGGAGCACCAAATCCCAGGAACGGCGATTCAGCAAGCTCGTCGAGGGTCTCCAGGTAGTTCGACGCACGGTCCGCGGTTGAGGAGGATTCCTGGAGACGGTCGAACAGGGACTTCGAGGCGGGCGTGGATAGCCAGGCCACCACAGCGACGACGAGGGCCCCAATGATGCCCACAACGGTGCGCCACGCCCCGGCGCGCAGGCGCTGGAAACCGACCCACGTCACGATGACGATGAGGCCGATATACATGCCGCGGTTGAGCGTTGCTGCCGCCGGGATGATCGACAGCGCGCACACGCCAACAACGATGAAACGATATGTCGAGCGCTCGCGCCACAGCACGTACGCAAATCAGCGCGAGCGGGAAGATCATCGAGTACACGTTGCCGTACGTATTCGCGTAGATGAACGGCGCGGAGGGACGCGGGTCGGACAGAATCCACGACGACGGGTTCCACTGGGTAGTGGCGCGCTTCGTGAACTCCTTGACGAAGTCGTTGGCATGCAGGGGCTTCGGCACCAGGTAGTACATGAGCGTCTTGAAGCGCAGCTCGGGCCACGCCATGGCGATGAAGCCACCAATCGTGGTCGACAGGAGGAAACCCCACATCGTGCCCACGATGACGCGCACGCTCAGCGTCTTACGCGCGTTGTACGCGTAGACCGCAAGATACCGGGAGCGAGCTGGAGCAGGAAGCGGTAGAACGCACCAATGACGCGCCCGCCCGAGTCGAGCATCGACATAGACGCCAACACCCACGCCAGGAAAAACATCCAGATGATCGTTCCGGGCGGGAAGCGCAGACCACTTCGGCCAAGCATCAGCACGAGCATGATGATTCCGAAGAACGGCCACATTAGGTCGCCGGAGCCCAGGACCCACCACAGCAGGTACATCGAGTAGGCCGCGACGAAGGGCCACGCCGGCAGGTCCTGCGCGTCCTCCCGCAGCGGCCCGATGCGCGCCGGTGGCGGCTTCCTCCAGATTCCGCGGCCCCAACTCACGCGCTCGTGTTCCCTTCAGGAGTGCCACGTTCCTCGGACGAGGCCGGGGCTGCGTCAGCGCTGTTCTGCGCGGTCGCGTCGGCCGCTGGCTCGTCAGCCGGGTGAAGCGGGGCGAGCCTGTTGCGCTTGCGCGAAGACAGGTAGAGGAAGGGGCCCTCCAGGAAGCCCTTGATTTCCGACCTGGTGAGCGAGCCGGGCGTATCGTTATCGCGGCCGGCCACGCGGGCACCGCCGGGCTTGATGCGCTTAAGGATTCCGGGGATGCGTCCCACGAGGGTGCACAGGACCGAGGGCTTCTCGATGATGGCCTTCGTCAGCAGAGCGGCCATGCCGGAGCCGTTGCCGCGGATCTGCTTATCCAGGCCGGCCTCGTCGACGCGGTGACGATGGTGCACGAGAGCGTCAGGTGTGTGGATGATGACGTCGCCCGTGGCCAGGATGCGCGCGAACATGTCGAGGTCCTCGCCGCCTCGCGTCGAGGTGCCAGCGCCGAGCGCGGGGTCGAAGGGGCCGACCTCCATGAGGACATCGCGACGCATGGCCATGCAGACGCCGGCCCCCACGCGAGCCGTCGTGATCGGGAAGAGCGGGCCGCCTTCGCCTTTCTCGCCCAGGGCCTCCAGGCCCTCGGGCATGTCGCCCGCGCACCACACGCGGGGCTTCATGTCCTTGGGGAAGCCACCGCGCGATTCGAACCAACGCTGAGGCTTGTAGCGTTCCTCCAGCGGCAGGGCAATGCCGGTGGTGGCCGCTACGTACGGCGATGCCGTGAAGGGGTCGATCATCGCGGTCAGCCAGTTCGGGTCGACGATCGCGTCGTCGTCGGTGAAGACGATGACCTCACCGCGGGCGGCCAGCACGCCGCGGTTGCGGGCACGCGACAGGCCGGGACGCGAGGCGGACACGATGGTCATGCGTGTGTCGTCGATACTCGCGAGCTTCTCGCGTGTCTGGCCGGTCTCGGGAGCGTTATCCACGACGACCAGGGTGAAGCGATGATGCTTTTGGGCCAGAATCGCGCGCACCGCAGCCTCGAGCATGTCGCAGGAGCCGACCGTGCACATGATGACCGTGGCGTCGACCTTCGCGCCGGCACCTTCTTCCCATCCGCGCGGGGACGCAGCTTCGACTGCGGCGACGCGCGCCGAGTACTCGGGGTGAGCCGTCCCCTCAATCTCGATGAAGTCGGAGTTACGCCCATTGTCGCGCACGAGAACGAGCGCGCGGGGGTCCTTCGGGTCACCCGAAATCAGCTGGGTGACGCGGGCGGTGCGGTCAACGTGCCAGATGGACGCTGCCTGATCGTCGACCACCAGGGTCTCCTCGGCACTCATTTCTTATCCTTCGAATCGGTGGAGTCGTTCTTCTTGGACGCCTTGTTGTCCGACGTCTTCTTGGGGGTCGGCTCGGAGCTGACTTCTACCTTGCGCAGGATAGCCGTCTCTTCCGGGGACGGGTCCGCCACGACCTCGTCCGTGGGTTCGATCACCTGAGCGACGGGCGCAGGCTCAGCCAGGTCCTCGGCCCCGGCCGTCACCGTGCCATCCAGGTAGAGCATGCCGTTCACCTCGCGGTTGATGATGGCCAGCTCGTTGAGGAGGGCGTGCAGCTCCTTGAGGTCGTGGCCCTTACGCACGGCGATGAGCACGTGGCGGGAAGGACGGACCTCGTCAAGCAGGGAGGCCAGGGGCTGGTAGATGTCGATCAGGCGAGGCGTCGGCACACGAGTCTCGGCGAGCGAACGCGACAGGACGCGGTGCAGCTGACGGGACTCCGCGTCGGAGGCGTCAGTAATGAGGTCGACCCAGTGGTCGCGATCAATCGCCATCGCGAGCATACGGGTGGGAGCAAGCCACGGTTCGGGCGCGCCTTCCTCGGCGCTCCACACGGGCAGAGCCGTCAAGTCAGCCAGCTGCGTGGGCGAATCGAGGGTACGAGCGCGCGTCTCACGCAGAAGCATCAACACCAGGCCAGCGAACAGACCGACGACCGTGAAAATGAGGATCAGGCGGGACTTCGCGGGCTCAACCGTGTCAGTCGAAGCATCGCCACTCGTGATGACGAGGCCGGCGGTGGCGTGGTAGGGCTCCAGCGTCGCGGCCTGTTCCTTCAGCTTGTTGATGTCTTCGGTCAGCTCCTTGGCGCGCGGGTTAGTGCTCACGACGTCGCCGTCCTCATCCACGACGGGGTTCAGGCTTTTGAGTTCGGCCTCCAAGGTGGCAATCTGCTCGTTCACGGCGGAGGCCATCTCGTTCGCGCGCTGCTCGACGAGGGCCGTACGCTCCTTGAGATAGGCGTCCGAGATCGCGTCAGCGGCCTTGACGGCCTCGGCGCGGGTAGGCGCGGAGTACTCGATCTTGACGATCGTGCCATTCGTGTCGCCCGACACCTCCATGTTCTCGCGCAGCTCGTCAGCGGTCGCCCCGCCGCCGATGGTCGCGGCCGCGGCGTCCAGGACGGCGGCGGACTTCGCGATTCCCTGCTCAGTCACCATGTCCGTCGTGTTTGACAGCGACGCACGAATCGCGGGCGCAGGCGTGAGCGTCGGCGACGTCACAGTCATCGACACCGTCGCGGAATGCGTGACAGGTATCACGAAGGCGGCGCCAACACCAAGAAGCATGCCAAACACAGTCCCCGCAGCGATCGTCCTCCAGCGACGCCCCAGGGCGTGACGCAGGATCTGCTGGCCGCCAGTCGGCGGAGGGGTGAGGATCATGAGTGTTCTCCTTGAAGGTTCGAGCGCACCCACGCGGCGCGCGCATTCAGCCGACGTTCGAGGACGCGGCGGGACGTTGCGGGTCGAGATGCAACCCCCTGAGTGTAGACCTGCACGAAGCGCTCAAGCTCACGCTCGGCCTTGTCACGAGGAAGAGAAACGAGGGAGACGAGGCGCGGCAGCTCCTGGCCCGTCAGATGCGCCGACAGCTCGGCGAAAGCCTGGGCCTGATCCGGATTCTTCCACGAGTCCGAGCGCCACGCCTTATTTCCCGTCACCTGCCCGGGGTGGATCCGATACAGCAAGCCCCAGGCGGCCAGGCGACGAATACGACCACCCGCGGACGCAACGCGCATCCACAGGTCATAGTCTTCAGCGGGAACAGCGCGGTAACCGCCGACACGGTCAATGATCTCGCGCGTCGCCAGCATGGTCGGGTGGCACACAGGGTTGGTGAGCAGCAGATGCCAGCCCATATCCTCGGGCGTGATCTCATAGGGCATGCGCGGCACCGGACGAGAGCCGCGCAATTCGATCATCTGCGTGAAGACCATGTCATCGCCACGTTCAATGGCGCGCATCGTGCGCTTGAAGCGTCCCTTCAGGGAGACATCATCGGCGTCCATGCGGCCAACCAGGCGCGAATCGGTGCGCTCCATCAGCTGCGTGAGGACGCGCGAGACGCCGCCCTCACCCGGGGTAATGTCTTCGATACGCAGGCGAGGATCGACCACTCCCCCGCGCGACGCGCCGCGGATGGCTTCGCCGACCGTCGAATCCGACGACGAATCATTGCCGACGACCAACTCCGAGTCCGTCGGCATGGCCGCCAGGGTCGAAGCCACGGCGCGCGCAATCGTGCCCGCAGCGTTACGCGCGGGCAGAATGACGGAAAGCTCAGGCACGACCGTCCCCCTGCTTCGCCGCGGCATCCAGGGCACGCAGGTCGCGGTAACGGCGACGCAGCGACATCGACGAGTGCACGACGGCGACCACAGCCAGGAAAGTGTAAAGCACCATGAAAGGCGCGCCGAGGCCCCACAGCGCGAACGTCCAGCACACGACGCCCGGGTCGGTGGGCAGCAGGATGAACGAACGCAGATTGCCACCACGGGTCTGCTTGCGCCCGGCGGCACGCACGAACTGCTCGGCGAGGATCTGGCTCATGAACTGACCCGACGTCACCCACCCGTAAACGAGGGCAACAATAGCGAGCCACCAGGACTCGGGGCGATACACCATAACGGCGGCCGCCGTGCAGAAGTGAATCGCCGGGGAACGGAACGCATCCGCCACGTGGTCCACCCACTCCCCCGTCTTCGACGACGCACCGGTCACGCGCGACACCTGACCGTCCGCCGAGTCAAACATGAAACCGACCGCCAGGGACGTGCCCACGATCAGACCCGTCCACCACGCAGGTTCGAGCGCGACAAGGACGATGAGACCGAGCGTCGAGAAGCACACGGAGATGAAACTGACGAAATTCGGAGTCCAGCCGAAAGCCGCGCACGCCGCAGCGGCCACGCGCGCAGCCCCACGGTTCACCCAGCGCATGTACGCGGGAACACCCGCGCCCGGCTTCTGCGCAGCTGCCAAGGCCGCACGATACGTCGTGAAGCGAGTACCCCACGAAGCACCCGGCTCAAGCACCACTGGGAGGCTCACTGCTGCTCCCCTTCCGTCGCCTTGTCAGACTTGTCAGCCGAGGCCTCGTCACTAAAGTCCTCAGGCGCGATAAAGCGGCGCAGCTTCGTCGACGACGTCGACGGCGTGTACGGCAGATAAACGACGCGCGCGCCGACCTCCGCCATCTCCGCCTCAAGCTGAGCGCCCTTGGGAGTGTCCTTCCAATCATCGCCCTTGAAGAGCACGTCGAAAGGCTGAAGGCGCCACGCCAGGCGCTTATCCTGATCCAGGTCCACGACCACCGCATCCACGAAACGCAGCGACGACACGAGGTCACAGCGCTCCTTCAGCGGAATAACGGGCGCACGGCCCTTCATGCGGATCAGCGCCTCGTCAGAGGTCACGCCGACGACCAGACGATCGCAGCGCTCGCGGGCGGCGCGCAGGATGTTGAGGTGTCCCTGATGGAACATGTCAAAACCACCGGGAACGTAGCCGGTGACAGGAGCGTGTTGCTGAGTCGTTTCGTCCACGTAACAAGTGTGCCATTTATCAGACGGTCAACGCGACGCTTACCCGCTAAATGACCGAAAGATCACGTCTCAGCGTTGCAGGCAAAGTGACAAACGCATTCGCGGAAGCGCATGATCATAGGCAAATATGACCGCCTGGCCGCACATTTTCTTGTTACAGGACGCGACACGCCGGGAGGCCCTCACGCGGCACTTTCACGGCGCTGCGACTGACATTCGCGCAGATAGAGGGTGCCCACCGCGAGAGCCAGCCACGGCCTCGTCGGTGGACACCGCACCTCAGCGGAGCGCCGGGCCAGTGTTTGACACCCTGCGCACCCGACGTCAGCGAGAGAAGACAACCGTGCGGTTGCCGTTCATGAGGACGCGGCGCTCCGCATGGAAGCGGACGGCCTGGGCGAGGACACGGCGCTCCACGTCCTGGCCGAGCGCCACCATGTCCGGCGTGGAGTCGGCGTGGGAAACGCGGGTGACGTCCTGCTCGATGATCGGCCCCTCGTCCAGGTCGGCGGTCACGTAGTGGGCGGTCGCGCCAATCAGCTTGACGCCTCGATCGTGGGCCTGCGCGTAGGGGCGCGCGCCCTTGAAGGACGGCAGGAACGAGTGGTGGATGTTGATGACGCGGCCCTGCATGGCGCGGCAGACCTGGTCGGAGAGGATCTGCATGTAGCGGGCCAGGACGACGAGTTCCACCTTTTCGGAGGCGATCAGGTCGAGGAGCTGGCGCTCCGCCTGGGCCTTCGTATCCTTCGTGACGGGGATGTTCAGGAAGGGGACGCCATAGAACTGGGCGACGGGCGCCAGGTCCGGGTGGTTGCCAACGACGGCGATCACGTCGATGGGCAGGCCCTGCGTCTGCTGGCGGTACAGGAGGTCGGTGAGGCAGTGGCCTTCGCGCGACACCATGATGATGGTGCGTAGCTTGCGGCCTAGGTCGTCGACGCGGTAGGTTGCGCCGAATTCTTCGGCGACGCGGGCCAGGCCATCATCGATGGGCGCGCGGCCCTTCGGGGAGTCCACCTCGACGCGCATGAAGAACGTGCCCGTGTCGGGGTCACCGAACTGCTGGGACTGGATGACGTTGCCGCCGGACTCGCCGATCACGCCGGTCACGGCGTGCACGATCCCGGGGCGGTCCGGGCAGGACAGGGTCACAACAAGCTGCGCGTTTTCAGTCATGGGAGCCAGTCTAGTCAGGTTCATACCCTGCAACGAGGCAGGGGCGTGCTTTGCGGGAGATGCCACGGGGTTGCGGGAGATGCCACGGGGTTGCGGGGGTGGGTGGGGTTGTTGTGGGGCGAGGTTGCGTTGTTGCGTTGTTGCCGGGCAGGGTTACTGCCTGGACTGGGTTGCAACGCGCGCTTCAAGGTTTCACGGGCGTTTCACGAGTCACCAGTGGCAGCAGCCGAGTTTCACGCGCGTTTCACGAGCCGCCAGGACTGGCGGCCAAGTTTCACGCGTCGGCGGCGGCCTTACCCCTTCACTCCGCACGTTAACCCGCTATTCCGAGTGTGGGCAGCCTCGCCCACGTACCGAACAGAGGGTTAGGCTGCGGAACAGCGGGTTAGTGTTCCGGATGACAAGCCCAGGGCACCACCCATCGGGCGCTGCTGCCACGAGCCATGCCACAGAACTGGGATACCGCAGACCCCGACAGGGCATTCGCTTGACACCTATGCTGTCTTAGCGTTCGTTGCGAGACTATCTTCCTGGACAGGCTGCTACGATGCGTAGCAGCGAACCCAGAGCAAAGGAGCCAGCATGGACCCCGCCGACGATGAACACACGGACAGCACAGAGGCAGATAGCAACACGCCTACGAAAGAGCTCAACAGCGGACGTCTGACCCGCATGCCCGACTGCCTGATGCACTGGTTGACCCCCGTACTATTTGCCATTATTCTCCTTGCAGCGGGCTGCTTTTTAGCATCGATCTGGCGCATGCCGCTCCGGCCCGTGTCATGGCAGACAATCAACCCATTTTGGCCCCCTTCATGGCCATTCAACTATCACTGGCCGTCCAAGGATGCAATGGCTCTGTGCGCGACAATCGCGGGAGCAGGCTTCGCATTCTCGACCTGGCAGCAGAGGAGCCATGACAACGCAGTAAGAGAGCAAGACAAACTGCGTCAAGAACAAGCAGAATCACGAGCGCGTGAAGATAGAGAAAAGCAACGCAATCTAGATGAAATCCGACGCCTCGAACAAATCGAGCGCGACGAGTATTGGAAGCGCCGCGAACAGATTTACCAGCTCCTCGGGTCAAAGAATCCTGGTCTTCGCCTCGGCGCAGTTGCACTACTCGCAGAACTGGCAGATTCTGCAGCCCATAGCACCCTTCTAAACACGACTGAAAAACAGCAGCTACAGCGCCACATCATCGACACGCTATGCCTCCAAGTCCGCCATGAAGGACTATGCATCCAGGAGGAAGGCGACAAGCGTGAGCATACAACAATCCAGCAGAACATCCTCACGTCAATATTTCAACGAATAAACCACACACAGCTGGATAGCTCTGTAGCAAACTGGTCGGAAAGCACAATCGGACTGAACGACTGCACAATCTTCCCTCCCATCTCAATTAGAAGCATTGTTACTAATTCAACACTAGATTTGCGCGGCACGACATTCGAAAAGAGAGTCGAGATTAGCGAATCAATAATTAAATGCATACTTTGGACCGACGCGTACTTTAACTCCCGCCTTGACGTTACAAACAGCTCAGACATCGGCATGCCACACCCCCCAACATTTGGCAAATTAATCCACTTTCGAGACACGACGATAAGAAGCGCACATGCTCCAGATCGCTTCATCATACCCTTAGTGCCAAATAAACAGAAGTTGAAGATAGAGTTCACTAGATGCAGATTTTATGACAGATCATGCAAATGTCCCCGTACCTGTGAATGCAGGCTCAACAGCAATACGAACACATGTCAATGTAGTACCGAAAATACCTGCACTTGCGAAAATACTTGCATCAATACGACCCTCATGATCACAACACCACACGAGCCACACGAAGAGGAAGAACACTATCCAGAGATCACGATAAGAAATTGCACAGTCGGCCGCCTTAGAATTCTCCCAACAGAAATAGGTGCAAGGACGACAATCAAATCAAATCTGATACACGATACCCTACAGTTATTTATCGGCTTCAGAAAAGCCACAGACGCCGTACGCACATACTTGCGCAACATAGACAAACTAATCACACTTGAAGACAACGTCATTCAAATACCAGACAACCCCAGACTTTCCCCAATAGTATTTCAGTCCAATACATACGCCAATATAGATAGTGTCATCTCATTCAACAACATGTCGTTGCGCCAGGGGAGTGGAATCAGAGCGCGAGTCTAAGGTTAGTTTTCAAAAAACAACTACATCATTTGATTTATTTCACTTTACAACCCTTCCAAGTTCCGATCATCGGGACACTCTCAAGATCTCGTGGGACACTGGATCGCCTTCAAGCACATACCACAAAGCACTCGCTTGCAGCATTAAAGAACGCGAGAACATTTTCAAAGTACAATCGGCCAAGATTCAGCATCTTGACTTCGTAACGCAGGCTTATGACACCACACGTAAATTCATGAGCGAATACGCCATGGAGACAGATTGGCCTGATGACCATTTCAGCGTTGCCTGCGCAGTAGAAGATATTGAACAATCAAATTGTTATATCGTTTACAACGGAGACATTCCATACGCCGCTTTCGTGCTCAATCCAGGGTCAGATGCGAACAATCCTGATAAGGTCGTTATTTGGCGCTCGAATATGGACTACTACATGATTCAGCGTATTTCACCCGCAAATGGAGAGGCTGTTGCACACTCTATCTTCGATTATGCCGCTACAAGAACTAACTACCTTCGTTGTCTCACACACGAGCAAAACAACTTTCTGCGCCATGCTCTTGAAGTATTCGGTTTCAAGAAGTGCGGTACATTCACAGCAAATGACGGATCGATACGAGTCGCCTATGACTGGATTAAGGAGCCTGACCTAAGGAATAAATTGTAGTTTGAAGCGCTCAAATTTACCCTTTGCATAACACTTGCATTTACAATGCAAACCGGAAGGCTAGCGAGCAGACTCGGGGCCATTGATACAATTGCTGCATGCAGATTCGAATCGCATCCCCTGATGACCTCGCATTCATCGAGGGCGCGTATGCGCATGCCCGGGCGTTCATGCAGGCGCATGGGAATGCGACTCAGTGGCCCGACGGGTATCCGGGCCAGATTGATGCTGAGGAAGACATCGCGCACGGACACTGTTTCCTTGTGGCCGACGATGAGGGGCCGCTTGCTGTTTTCACCCTCGCTCCAGGACCCGACGAGACGTATGCCAAGATTGACGGCGCATGGCATTCCGAGGCTGAGTACCACGTCATCCACCGCGTGGCGGCGGTTCGCGGACGCGGTGTTGCTCGGGCGATTTTCGGCTTTGCGGCTGAGCACGCGGACTACCTGCGATGCGACACTCACGAGGACAACGCCCCGATGCGGCGCGCGCTTGAGTCCTTCGGGTTCTGCGAGTGCGGCATGATCACGGTGGCCAACGGTACGGAGCGCGTCGCCTACGACTGGATCAAAGAGCCACCACACGACAGCATCTCACGTCCATAACGCCATCTCATCGCAGTCACGCCCACTTATTCGCATGCAATTCCCAGCGGACTAGATCGACAGCGCCTCAGAAACCGCATGATTTCAACGTTTCAGTTTCAAAATCTGAAATGCTCGCGGGACAATTGCATGCGACTTTTCTGGGGATGCACCCGTTAGGGAGCATTGCACCCGATCAGAGCGGGTGCAATGCCCACTGATAGGGTGCACGCCCTGATCGCAACACGCGATAGCGCGGATACCGTCAGGGGCAGCGCAGCCCCCGTCAACAGGTCCAACACTAGCACCATGCCGCCAACCCGAGGCCGCTCACATGGTCCTCACCGAGGCGTAGTAGGCATCAGGCCGCAATGATGCTTGTTCCTAAGTGGTGTTACACCACTTAGCGGGGTATTACACCAGCTCGGAGCTGGTGTATTCCTCCCTTACTGGTGTAATGCTCCCTAACTGGTGCAGGGCTACCCGGCATGGCTCGGTTGGAATCTCGTTGGAGCAGCAATGGAGCAGGCCATGCCGCGCATTGGCTTGTTGCTCAGTTGCGTTGCGCCACTTAGCTCAGCGTTGCACTGGATGGTATGCAGTGCAACGCCTCGCTATCTAGTGCATTGCTGCCGCATCTAGTGAATCGCTCCATGACGCGGGACTACCGCACGTCACCGAAGCGCCACGGCCTCGCGGTTTCACACGCGTTTCACGCGCGCCAAGCCGACCCCGACAGAACACCCCACCACAGCACCACCGGAACCACGCCACGCGCACAGATGAAGCCCGCAACACCACCACCCCGGCAAGACCAAACCCCACTCCGAGACGCAACAACCCCGCATACACGCGGGCGCGCGCCCGGCCAACCAGCCGGGCGCGCGCCCTTTCCCACCAACCGCCACGAGGGCGGTAGCCTCACTTGATGAAGCCGAGCGCCTTGACGGCGTCGTACTCTTCCTGGAGGGCCTTGATGTTGTGGTCGATTCCAGCGCGGGTCGCGTCGGAAATCTCGAGGCCGTCGACGATCTGCCACTCGCCACCGTCGGAGGTGACGGGGAAGCCGAAGTTCAGGCCGGCGGGGACGCCGTAGTGCGTGCCGTCGGACATGACACCGGCGGTGACCCACTCGCCCTCGGGGGTGCCGTGGATCCAGGAGTACATGTGGTCGATCGCAGCGTTCGCGGCGGAGGCGGCCGAAGAGGCGCCACGTGCCTCAATGATGGCGGCGCCACGCTTGGCGACGGTGGGACGGTAGTAGCTGGACAGCCACTCTTCGTCCACCAGCTCGGTCGCGGGCTTGCCAGCAACCTTCGCGAAGGAGACGTCCGGGTACTGGTCGGCCGAGTGGTTACCCCACACGACGACGTCTTGATGTCGGCGTTCGCGGCACCGGTCTTGTGGGCGAGCTGCGCGATCGCACGGTTGTGGTCGAGGCGCATCATCGCGGTGAAGCGCGAGGCCGGGACGTCCGGCGCAGCGTTCTGGGCGATGGTGGCGTTGGTGTTCGCGGGGTTACCCACGACGAGGACACGCACGTCATCGGCAGCGCCGTCGTTGATGGCCTTGCCCTGGGGGCCGAAGATGCCCGCGTTGGCCTCGAGCAGGTCGGCGCGCTCCATGCCCTTGCGGCGCGGCATGGCACCCACCAGGTACGCGACGTTGGTGCCCTGGAATGCACGGTTGACGTCGTCGAAAATCTCAACGCCGGCCAGGGTCGGGAACGCGCAGTCGTCGAGCTCCATCGCGGTGCCCTCGGCGGCCTTGACAGCCTGGGGGATCTCGAGCAGGTTCAGCTTGACGGGCACGTCCGGGCCGAACAGCTGGCCGGACGCAATGCGGAACAGGAGGGCGTAGCCGATGTTGCCAGCTGCGCCAGTGACGGTGACGATACGAGGTTCTGCCATGAGTGGCGCTCCTTTACAGTCCTATGGGCTTGTGCCCTTGCAGTCGCGGAATTCCCCGCGCTCTGCCTTCTAGGATACGTTGTCCGTCACAGTGTGACCCGGGCACCCAGTCCCAACAGAGCAACCCACCCGCGTGATCTATAGCATACGAGGCCGGTTCTGGGTGTACCATTCGGCGCGCTCGGGTCGTACAGTGAGGACATGTCGCGCACTTTCCCTTCGCCCCCGCCCAGCGGCACCGGATCGGAGAAACCCGCTCCTGCCTCGTCCCACATTGACGAGGCCGTGGCCCACTCCCACGACCACGCGCACTCCGCGGGTGGCGCGGAAGGTGGCCACTCGCACGATCATTCCCACGCGGCGGGAGCCTCGGCCGCGCGCCTAGGGTGGGCGCTCGCAGTGACGGGGACCGTCGTCGTCGCGGAACTGCTCGGTGCCTTTTGGTCCGGTTCCTTGTCCCTGGCGGCTGACGCGGGGCACATGGTCGTGGATGCCTCCGGCCTGGTCGTCGCCTCATCGCGGCACACCTGACGCGCCGCCCACGCGACGAGAAGCATACGTGGGGGTGGGCGCGCTCCGAGGTCCTGGCCGCCGCCCTGCAAGCCGGCATGCTCCTCATTATCAGCGTCATGGTCGCGTGGGAGGCCGCGTGGCGTCTCGCCTCTCCCCCGCCCGTCGAGGCCGGCGGCCCCATGCTCCTCGTCGGCGTCATCGGCCTGCTCGCGAACGTCGTCTCCCTGGCGATCCTCGCGGGCGGGCGCGACGCGAACCTCAACATGAAGGCGGCGTTCCTGGAGGTCGCAAACGATGCTCTCGGCTCCCTCGCGGTGATCATCGCAGCAGGCGCAGAATGGGCCTTCGGCTGGACGCGCGCCGACGCGATCGCCTCGCTCCTGATTGCTGTCCTCATGGCCCCGCGAGCGCTCACACTCCTACGCCGTTCTGTCGCGATCCTCATGGAAGAGACGCCCGCCAGCGTGGATATGGGCGAACTGCGCACGCACATGATGGGCGTCGACGGCGTTATCGACGTGCACGACCTGCACGTGGCCGCCGTCTCCTCACACCTGGTGACCGTCACCGCGCACGTGACCGTCACGCACGAGGCCGACGGCCCCTGCCGCGACCGCATCGTCCACGAGCTGGGCGAGTGCGCGTGCCACCACTTCCCCATCGCGCACTCCACGTTCCAGCTCGAGTGCCCCGAGCACGCCAGCCACGAACACATCGAGCACTAAAACACATACGCACGAGGCGGCAGGAGCGTCAACTCCCGCCAATCCCCCGATGTGTAGCTACAAGAGCCGGAGACTACTTCGTACGATTCGCGCGGTAGTACTCGATGAGAGCACGGGTGGACTGATCCTGCGTGTCCAAGGCCTTGGTCTGCGCGAAGAAGTTCGACAGGAACGAGGGCCTCGTGAACGATCTCAAGGAGCTCGCGTGGATCGCGTGCTGTGCTGGCGACATCATCGTCTACCGTGTGCGCAACATTGCCGCGTGAGAGGGCAGACTCCCATCCGCTGCCCGTTCACGATGTCTGCGCGGCTCCGCGAGCGAGCAGCGCTGTGGTGGACACATACATTCGCCTCACCGTCAGTGCAAGAATGACGGTGACGATCAATGCCCACCCCTGTGCCACAACGACGCTCACCACCCCGCTCTGATACAGCGCGACCCCAGCGTCTGCCAGGGCGTGAGCGAGGATCGCTCCGAGGATCCACCAGCGGCGAACCCTCCCAGTGAACGCCATCCAGACCAAGACTGACAGGGCAATGTGCAAGGCAATGGCGATGGTACGCTCGCCGATACTCAGCAGGTAGAACGGCGCAGGCGTATTAATGAGCGACCCGAACTGGCGGGCCACGGTATCGCGCTGGGCGTCGGGCAAGCCAGCGAGGAAAGCCTCGCTCGTACCCGCATTGATGATGCTCACCGAGACCACAAGGTTAGAGATCGTCGCTACTCCCACAAGCAGTATTGCCTCGATACCTCCGTGTCCAATGCCCATTCCGAGGGCGCGCCCAACGTCATCGGGACGCCGGTCGCTCGCTTGCAGAACGGCGAATCCACAGACTCGGCCGAGTTCTTCAAACACCCCGGCCGCGAGCGCGGCATAGATCGTGTACAGCATCGGTTTACTCGGCAGGTTGGGGAGCGCAGTGAAGACCAGCGCGTGCAATCCCCCTTCGAGGAGGAGAGCAAAGACAACGAAGACCAGCGCGCCGACGGCGGCAGACCACAGCGAGCAGCCCCATCTGCGCCGAGCGACAACGAGGATGATGATCGGCAGGACAAACGTGGACAGAGCGCTCACACCCATGGATGCCAGGGAAGCCGCTGTAACCATGGAACCCTCGATTCGATACTCACACGACTGCGTCGAACAGCAACCGCATGACTCATGCTATGCCCTTTCTCTTACCACTGTCACCGCATCCTTGTGTGTTGCCCACCCGAGGATTTATCATCTGTCATACACACTCCCACGGTGATGAAGGAGATTCAACGATGAAGCCCCTCACGATCGCCACAGCGGCATGTCTCCCCCTTGCCCTGTGCTTTCTATCGTCCGCACCCACGCTCGCCGAGTCCGCACCGTCCTCGACAACCGATGTCCTCACAGTGGCCACGTTCAACGCCAGCCTCAACCGAGAGGCGCCGGGGCAGCTACTCGACGACCTCACCACGGCGGATAACGCCCAGGCATCCAACGTGGCGGAAACCATTCAGCGGGTGGATCCGGACATCATTCTGATCAACGAGTTCGACTACGAGGCCAACGCTACCGCGGTTGATCTCTTTCGCACGAACTACCTCGAAGTCCCACACAATGGTGCCCAGCCCGTGTCCTACCCCTACTCTTGGTCGGGTTCAGTGAACACGGGCGTTCCCAGCGGCTTCGACCTGGACGGAGACGGAAGCACAACCGGCCCATCCGATGCCTGGGGCTTCGGCAAGTTTCCGGGCCAGTACGGCTTCGTTGTCTACTCCAAGTACCCAATTAAGAACGACCAGGTTCGTTCTTTCCAACACTTCCTGTGGAAGGACATGCCGGGAGCTCTTCTCCCCACCAAGAGCGACGGCACCAGTTGGTACTCCGACGAGGTGCTCAACGCTTTCCCCCTGTCTTCCAAGACGCACGTGGACCTGCCGATCGATGTTGATGGCACGACGATTCATGTGCTGGCGGCACACCCGACGCCGCCGTCATTCGACGGAGCCGAGCAGCGTAACAAGAAACGAAACTTCGATGAGATCCGCCTGTGGGCCGACTACGTGGCGAACCGGGCCGACTACCTCTATGACGACAACGGAGCGAAGGGAGGCCTGGCCGAGGACGCCAACTTCGTGATTCTCGGGGACTACAACTCGGATCCACTCGACGGGGACTCGTATCCGGGGGCTATTGATCAGCTGCTGACCAGCCCGCAGGTCGTCGACACGGCACCGACCTCGCTGGGAGGCACCCGCGAAGCGGAGCTTCAGGGAGGCGCGAACCTGACGCATAGGACGAATCCCGCCTACGATACCGGCGACTTCAGTGACGATCCTCGGCCGGGGAATCTGCGCATCGACTACGTCCTACCAAATGTCGGCACCCAGGTCGAGGAGGCGGGAGTCTTCTGGCCGACACGCGACGACGAGCTTTTCCGCTTGACCGGTCTCGCCCCATTTCCCACCTCGGACCACCGCTTGGTGTGGTCCAAGCTGCGTTTCCCGCGCTCGCTCACCCCGAGCGAACCGAACCCGAGCACAAGCCAGAGAGAGACACCTTCCCCGTCGGGCGAAGAGCCTAGGCTTGCGAACTCTGGAGCACACTCGGGTCTTCCTGGCGTCGCCATCGGCGTGGGAGCAGGAGGGGCGCTTCTTCTCGCCAGGCAGCGTGCTCGCCTGAGAAGCCGGGCATAGCACGCTTGTCGGTGCCTCGAGGATTCGCGCAACCACACTGCAGAGAAGACGCGGGGGCCGCGCCAGCCGACGCGACCCCCGATGAACTCAGACGAGACTACTTCGTCCGATTCGCGCGGTAGTACTCGATGAGAGCGCGGGTCGACTGATCCTGCGCGTCCAGGGCCTCGGTCGAACCCTCGATGGCGGGGAGGATCTGCTTGGCCAGGACCTTGCCCAGCTCAACGCCCCACTGGTCGAAAGAGTCGATGCCCCACACAGCACCCTCCACGAAGGTGATGTGCTCGTACAGGGCAATCAGCTGACCCAGGACCGACGGGGTCAGGGCCGGGGCCATGATCGACGTCGTGGGACGATTGCCGGTGAACACGCGGGCGGAAACGATGGCCTCGGGCGTGCCCTCGGCGCGAACCTCCTCGCTGGTCTTGCCGAACGCCAGGGCCTTGGTCTGCGCGAAGAAGTTCGACAGGAACAGCTCATGCATGTCGGCGTCGCCGTCGCCCAGCGCCCAGGTCGGGTTCGCAAACGCGATGAAGTCCGCGGGAACCATGCGGGTTCCCTGGTGAATCAGCTGGTAGAAGGCGTGCTGACCATTGGTACCGGGTTCGCCCCAGAAGACTCACCGGTCTCGTAGGTGACGGGGCTGCCATCGCGCCGCACGGACTTGCCGTTCGACTCCATGGTCAGCTGCTGCAGGTACGCGGGGAAGCGATGCAGGTACTGGGAGTAGGGCAGGACGGCGTGCGTGTCGGCACCCAGGAAGTTCGAGTACCACACGTTGAGCAGGCCCATGAGCAGGGGCACGTTCTTCTCGGGCTCGGTCTCGACGAAGTGGCGGTCCATCGCGTTAAAGCCGGCGAGGAAGTCCGCGAAGCCCTCGGGGCCAATCGCAACGGCCAGGGAGGTGCCGACGGCAGAGTCCACGGAGTAGCGGCCGCCCACCCAGCTCCAGAAGCCGAAAGCGTTGTCTGGGTCGATGCCGAACTCGGCAACCTTGTCCAGAGCGGTCGACACGGCGACGAAGTGCTTTGGCGATCGCTTCCTTCTCGGAGGCCTCGTCGGTGACGATGCCGCGCTCACGCAGGCTGTCCAGCAGCCAGGCGCGCACGACCTTCGCGTTCGTGATGGTCTCGAGCGTCGTGAAGGTCTTGGACGCGACGATCACGAGGGTCGTCTCAGGGTCCAGGTCTTTCGTGGTCTCACCCGCGTCGGTGGGGTCGATGTTGGAGATAAAGCGGCACTCCAGGCCCTCCTTCACGTAGGGCTTGAGGGCCTCATACGCCATGACGGGACCGAGGTCGGAGCCGCCGATGCCAACGTTGACGACGGTCTTAACAGGCTTGCCGGTGATGCCCACCCACTCGCCGGAGCGGACGCGGCGGGCGAAGGCGTAGACCTTCTCCAGCACCTCGTGCACGTCGGCGATCGCGTCCTGGCCGTCGACCGTCAGGGAGTCGGTCTTGGGGCAGCGCAGCGCGGTATGCAGGACGGCGCGGTCCTCGGTGACATTAATGTGCTCGCCCGCAAACATGCGGTCGCGCAGGTCCGCCACGCCGGTCTGCTCGGCGAGCGCGAGCAGGTGGCCCAGCAGCGTGGGGCACACGAGGTTCTTCGACAGGTCGACGTGCAGGTCGGCGGCCTGGAAGGTGAACTTCTTCGTGCGTTCGGGATCGTCCGCAAACATCTTGCGCAGATCGGGTTCAAAGGTGTCGGCCAGCTGGTCGAGCTTGTCCCACGCGGGGGTCATCGTCGGGTCGATCACGGGGATATCACTCATGAGTGCTCCTGACAGTAGGGATATGTGACTCCCAGTTTAGCGGTCAATGCGCCCTCGGTCACCCTCGTTTTCCCTGACGACGGACGAGGCCGTGGCCCGCAAGCGCTCACGGAACCACGGCCTCGTTCATCCCGGAAAACCCGGGACTGACCCGTTACTCGACGGGATCGTCGATGTGGATGGGGGATGCCTCGATGCCTGGGTTCTGCAGCGACACGATGCGCTGGACCGGGACGAGGTCGAGCCACCACTGATGGAAGGGGCGGCGATTGACGATGTCCAGGTCGTCGAACATGTGCTTGACCGGGCGCGCCTCGACGGCGTTGCCGACCTGGCCGATGTAGTAGGCGCGGCGGTCGCCGGATTCGAACTGCTCGACAAGCTGATCGAAGGCGCGGGCGATCAGGCGCGTGGCGAGCAGACGGTCGTACGGCGAGGGAGCACCGCCCTGCTGCATGTGGCCGAGCGCCTGGTGGCGCACGTCATAGATGCCCTCAGACTCGGCGGTGAACACGTCGGCGAGGAACTCACGGTCGTAGTACCGGGACGCGGACTCGTTGACGAGGGTCAGGAAGAGGCGTCGGCCGGACTTGAAGGAGTTCACCATCCGATCAGCATCCGCGGCGATCTGCTGGAGGGATGGGGATTCCTCGTTGATGTACATGTACTCGGCACCGCTGGACAGCGCGCTCATGAGGGTCAGGTAGCCGCAGCGGCGTCCCATCGTCTCGGCGATGAAGCAACGCTTAGAGGCCGCCGCGCTCTCCTTGATGCGGTCGATCGCCCACGTGGCGTTGTTGATCGCCGTGTCCGTGCCGATCGCGAGCTCGCAGCCGGGCAGGTTGTTATCGATCGACGCGGGGATCAGCAGCATCGGGATGCGGAAGGCCGGGTAGCGGTCCTTCTCGGCCTGGATCGCGTGCACACCCAGGTAGGCGTTCATGCCGCCGATCACCAGCAGCGCGTCAATCTCGTTGCGCTCGATAGCGCGACCCAGCGCGTAGAACTGCTCAATCGGCGGGACATCGCGCTTCGTGCCCAGCTCGGCACCACCCTTGAAGGCCCAGCCTTCGACGTCGGACCAGCTCAGCTCTCGCACGCGGTCGTCCGCCAGACCGCTCCACGAACCGTCGATGCCCAGCATCGTCCAGCCACGCGCAATGCCCAGGCGCACGGCGACGCGGGCCGCCGTATTCATGCCGGGTGCCAGACCACCCGCATGCAGGATCGCGACACGCTTCGAATCGCCCGTCGGTTCGGGAATCAGCTGCGGAGGCGTCGAGAGCAGGTGGTAGATGCCGACCATCGAGGAGAAGGAGGATCCGCGCGACGCCTGGGCAGCAGCGTAGTCGCCCGCGGCGATGAGGTCCTTGACCGCGCGCGTGTCGCGCACCGCCTTCATGAGCGGAACACGAGTAATACGGTTTCGGCGCACGCCCAGGATGACGGGTTCGTCCTCAGCGGAGGAGTCGAGGATCTCCTGGACGGCCGCGTAGCCCAGCAGGGTCGACATCCAGCGGTCGTAGGCTGACGGGGTACCGCCGCGCTGCACGTGACCGAGGATCGTCACGCGAGCATCCTCACCCGTGCGCTCTTGGATCGTGTCCGCAATCAGCTGCGTCGACAGCTCGTTCCCATCGCGATCATGCGCGCCCTCGGCGACGAGAACAATTGACTCGCGGCGACCGGCTTCGCGGCCCAGGCGCAGGTGCTCGGCCAGGTCGTCCTGCCAGCCCTGGCCCGCCGGGTCCTCGGGTGTGAACACATAGTCAGCACCGCCCGCGACCGCAGCCATGAGGGGCAGGTACCCACAGTGGCGACCCATGACCTCGACGACGAAGGTGCGCTGGTGCGAGGCCGCGGTGCTGGTGAGCTGGTCGATAGCGTCCAGGATGCGATGCAGCGCAGTGTCCGCACCGATCGTCATGTCGGTACCCACCATGTCGTTGTCGATGGAACCGACCAGGCCGACGATGATGAGGGCCGGATGAGCGTCCGCGAATTCCTGCGTGATAACGCCCTCGGAGACCAACTCGGCGACATGCTGAGGCCACTCGTTGCGGAACTCGTTCGTACCCGATAGGGAACCATCACCGCCGATGACGACGAGGTGATCGATACCGTGCTCGAGCAGGTTCGCGGCGGCGCGGTGGCGTCCCTCGTAGGTACGGAACTCAGCGCAGCGAGCCGTGCCGATGACCGTGCCGCCCTCAGCGAGGATCGAGGAGACATCCGACCACTCCATCTTCTTAATGGAGTCGCCACCGTCGCATGCACCCTGCCAGCCTTCAAGGATCGCATAGGGCTGCGCTCCCCTGGCCAGAGCCGTGCGCACCACTGCGCGAACGGTAGCATTCATACCCTGGGCGTCGCCGCCCGAGGTGAGGACACCGATACGGACTGTGCTCATTGTTCTGCCATCTTTCATTGACGGTGAGGGCCGGGTGGCCCGATGTGCCTATCGTGGTCAATTCTACGTGACATAGGCCTCCGACCACTAGGGCCAAACGCCCAATTACCGAGGAAACGACAAGTGCGCGCCCGCCGAAACCGGCGGGCGCGCACAGGGCGTCGAGCAGGACTTACGCGCTGACTTCCGCACCGTTACGGGCAGCAGAATCGGCCAGATCCTCGGGGCTGACAACGCCCTCGACCGACACGCGGTCCAGGTAGGCCATGCCGTCAAACGCCAGCTCACGGGCGTTCTCCGGGTCGCCCTCGTTACCGATCGAGCCGTGCGCCATGCGATCAATAATGAGCGCGATCGCGCCGTCGCCCGTCACGTTCGTGGCGGTGCCGAAGGAATCCAACGCGATGTAGGTCGCGATCATGAGGGCGACCTGCGCATCATCGAAGCCCAGCATGGAGCTGAGCAGACCGGTGGCCGCCATGATGGCACCGCCCGGGACGCCGGGGGCAGCGACCATCGTGATGCCGAGCATGAAGATGAAGCCGACCCACTGGAGGGTGGACACCGTCAGGCCCTGGGTCAGGACAATCGCGAACGCGAAAGAGAAGATCTTCGAGGTTGAGCCAGCCAGGTGGATCGTGGCGCACAGCGGGATGGTGAAGGAAGCAACCGCGTCGGACACGCCATTCTTCTTGGTCTGGCGCAGCGTCACGGGGATGGTCGCAGCGGAGGAGGAGGTGCCCAGCGCCGTCAGGTAGGCGGGCATCATCGTAAGCAGCGCCTTGATGGGGTTGCGGCGAACCACCACGCCGGCGAAGCAGAACTGGGTCAGCAGGATGACGACCTCGAGGACCAGGACCACGACCACGACACGCAGCAGGGTACGGATGATGGAGGCGGCCTCGCCCGTGTAGGTCAGATTCAGGAAGATGCCGAAGATGTGCAGGGGCAGCAGCGGAATGATGATCGTCTCGATGAGGCGCGTAATAATGGCGCGGAACTCGATGAAGCCCTTGCGCAGGACGCCGCGCGGGACCATCGACAGGCCCAGGCCCACCACGAAGGACAGCAGCAGGGCCGTCATAACCTGCAGCGGCGCGGGCATCTCGATCGTGAAGTAGGAATCCAGCGCGCTACCGGGTTCTGCCACCGAGGCCAGCTGCGTGGAGGCGAGCAGACGCGGGAACAGGGAGGCGCACACCAGGAAGGTCAGGAAGCCCGAGAAGAGCGTCGAGCCGTAGGCGATCGCCGTCGTAATGCCCAGCCACTTGCCGGCACCACGGCCCAGGTCCGCGATAGCGGGGGTCACGAGGCCGATGATGATCAGCGGAATAGAGAAGGACAGGAACTGGCTGAAAATAGCCGAGAACGTCGCGAAGATACGACCGATCTCCACGGGGACCAAATGGTTGCCGCCGACACGGATCGATCCAAGGATAGTCGCAAGGATGATCGCAGCGATCACCCACACAAGAATTCCGGACTTACGCAGGAACGCGCGCATGTGTTTCACCTTGAGATTAGGGACGATGGGTCACCCATAGAATGCCCGACCTTTACGAATTCTTGAATCCGAAACCACGATACGGGATATGCACCACGCATCCCCTCCGCCCCACTCACTGTTGACGAGGCCGTGGTTTCCTGCGTGGATTCAACGATCCCCAGGCTTTCAGCGCACCGCCATCGTCGACACAAAGGGAGCTAGATACCAGATAATCGCGGCGAGAATCACGTACACAATCGCGTCGGCGAGGCGCCCGCGTGAGGCAAACCAGGGTCGCCCGGGCGTCCACAGGCGCACGATCCCCATTCCGACGAGGACTGCGACCAGCAGCATGACCGCCCGATGTCGGTGATCCGTCACAGCCAGAGCGATGACGCCGAGGACACCGCCCGCGCTCAGGGTAGCGCCGAGAAACGCACCCAGTCGTGCGCGCACGGTTGTCTCCTCGTTTTCCACGCCCCCTACCCTAGCGTACGATCCGACACAATCGGTCAGCGATTGCCCTTGTTCCCACATCCACGGCCCCGGCCTCGAGCCGAAAGAGTGCCACAAAATGACGGCAAGCGGGTTTAGGATAGGACTAAAGGCTTTCCGGCCACACCATATTTTCTCGTCCCAAAGGAGTATTCGAGTGTCTCGTTTCATCGTCGTCGCCCCCGGTTCGTCGGAGGCAGCTGTCCTCGCCACTGACGAGCTGGCCCGCGTTCTCGGTGTCGCCACCGTCAACGCCCTGGCCGGCACGACCGCCACCGACGCGGCCCTGCGCCCCGCCTCTGCCCTGCCCGCAGCGGTCGAAGCCGTCCGTGCAGCCGGCGAGGACGCGCTCATCGCCCCCGCCCGCGAGGCCTCGAACCGCGCCTTCGATCACGTGGCCTGGAACCTGAACCTCGCTGCCTCCACCCGCGCGGGCGTCGTCCTCGCCTTCGACGCCGAGGGCGCCAGCGCCGAGCTGCTCACCGAGGAAATCGCCACCGCCCGCCTGCGCGCCGAGGCCGCTGCCGCCTCCGTCGTCGCCGTGATCCTGACCGGTGGTACCCCCTCACTCGAGGTCGACGTGCCCGTCCTGACCCTGCCCCTGGGTGAGGACGCCGCCGCCACGCTGCACGCCGCAGCCACCCCCACGGCCGTCACCCCGCTCGCCTTCCAGGCCGACCTCATCGAACGCGCCCGCGCCGACCGCAAGCGTATCGTCCTGCCCGAACCCGACGACGACCGCGTCCTCCAGGCCGCCGCCCAGGTCCTCGCCGCCGGCATCGCCGACATCACCTTCGTGGGCGACGCCGACTACGTCGCCAAGCGCTCCGGCGAGCTCGGCCTCGACCTGAGCGCCGCCCAGGTCGTCTCCGTGGACGACCCCGCCTACCTCGAGCGCTACGCCGAGGAGTTCGCGCGCCTGCGCGCCAAGAAGGGCGTCACCCTCGAGCAGGCCCGCAAGAAGGTCACCGACGTGTCCTACTTCGGCACCATGATGGTCCACATGGGCGACGCCGACGGCATGGTCTCGGGTGCCGCCCACACGACCGCGCACACGATCGTCCCCTCCTTCCAGATCATCAAGACCGCCCCCGGCGTCTCCGTCGTCTCCTCCATCTTCCTCATGGCGATGAAGGACCGCGTGTGGGCGTTCGGCGACTGCGCCGTCAACCCCAACCCGACGCCCGAGCAGCTCGCCGACATCGCCGTGACCTCCGCGCGCACCGCCGCCCAGTTCGGCGTCACCCCGCGCGTCGCGATGCTGTCCTACTCGACCGGCACCTCCGGCGCCGGACCGGACGTTGACGCCGTCGTCGAGGCCACCCGCCTCGCCCGCGAGAAGGCCCCCGAGCTGGCCATCGAAGGCCCCATCCAGTTCGACGCGGCCGTCGATGCGGCCGTCGCCTCCAAGAAGCTGCCCGGCTCCGACGTCGCTGGTAAGGCCACCGTTTTTGTCTTCCCCTCGCTGGAAGCCGGAAACATCGGCTACAAGGCCGTCCAGCGCTCCTCCGGCGCGCTCGCCGTCGGCCCGGTTCTGCAGGGCCTCAACAAGCCCGTCAACGACCTGTCGCGCGGCGCCCTCGTCGAAGACATCGTCAACACCGTCGCCCTGACCGCCGTCCAGGCCCAGGGCTGAGCGGGACCCAGGTCCCGGGGTCCGGTTACTATTGTCGCTGACCGGGCCCCGGCCTCGTACATCTCTCTTCCATCTCACCAACACGAAAGGCGAACGCGTGACCTCGTCCTCCGTTCTCGTCATTAACTCCGGTTCCTCCTCCATCAAGTACCAGCTCGTCGATCCCGAGACCGGCGACGCGATCGCCAAGGGCCTCGTTGAGCGCATCGGTGACCCGATGGGCTTCATTAAGCACGCGCACGGCGACGCCGTCACCGAGGAAGAGCTGCCGGTTCCCGACCACACCGTCGGCATGCGCGAAGTTCTGCGCCTCTTTGACACCGAGGGTCCGACCCTGGCCGAAGCCGGGATCCTCGCCGTCGGCCACCGCGTCGTTCAGGGCGGCCGCTACTTCGACGGCCCGGCCCTCATCACCGACGAGGTCCGCAACCTCATCGAGGAACTGTGCCCGCTGGCCCCCCTGCACAACCCCGCCCACCTCAAGGGCATCGACGTGGCGCGCGAACTCATGCCCGACGTCCCCCACGTCGCCGTCTTCGACACCGCATTCTTCCAGCAGCTGCCCGCCCGCTCGGCCCTGTACGCCCTGGAGACCGAGACCGCCGAGAAGTATTCGGTGCGTCGCTACGGTGCCCACGGTACGTCCCACCAGTTCGTCTCCCAGGAGATCGCGAAGCTGGAAGGCCGCGACGACCTCAAGCAGATCGTCCTGCACCTGGGCAACGGCGCGTCCGTGTCGGCCGTCAAGAACGGCAAGCCGATCGACACATCCATGGGCCTGACCCCCCTCGAGGGCCTCATGATGGGCACCCGCACCGGCGACATCGATCCCGCCGTCGTGTTCCACCTGCAGCGCGTCGCCGGCATGAGCGTCGACGAGGTCGACACCCTCTTCAACAAGAAGTCCGGCATGAAGGGCATGACCGGCGAGTCCGACATGCGTTCCGTGTGGGACATGATCCACAACGATGAGGACCCCGAGGCTCAGCAGCGCGCCCGCGTCGCCATGGACGTCTACATTAACCGTCTCCTGAAGTACGTGGGGTCCTACACCGCCGAGCTGGGCGGCCTGGACGTCATCACCTTCACCGCTGGCATTGGCGAGAACGACGCAGCAGTGCGTCGCGAGCTGGCCGAGGCCCTCGCCCCCTTCGGCGTGAAGATCGACGTCGAGGCGAACAAGGTTCGCTCCGGCGAGCCGCGCGTCATTTCCGCCCCCGACTCGAGCGTGACAATCTACGTCTTCCCGACCAACGAGGAGCTGGCGATCGCCCGCCAGGCGCTGACCTTCGCCTGATTCTTTCGCGCCAACGAGGCCGAGGTTCCCGCGTGGTGCCCCGGCCTCGGGCTTACCTGTCATTTATTTTGACTTCCCACCCACACACCGACTACGATCAAAAATGGTAACGGCGAGCAGGTCCTCGCAGAGTGCCAATCCGCGGGCCCACGGGCGCACACGTTGCGCCGTGGGTCTTTGCGTCTCTCAGTGAGGAGAAACGTGCGGATTATAGGACATGAAGTGTTGCTGGAGAGGCGACTTTTCGGCTTGTTGATGCGGGAAAGTCACTTTTTAGTTGGTCGTGTTTGCCTCGCTCCTGTGAATACTGCATCGTGCCCCGTGTGTGGCTGCCCCATGGTCTGTGATTAATCGTCCGCGTGTGACAACGACGCGGACTCCAACGTGTCCTACGCATCAGGCAGCTATCCCGCATGTGGGCCACCTGTTGCGCACGTTAACCCGCTGTTCTGTACGTGGGCAGTGTTGCCCAGGCTCGGAATAGCAGGCCCACGTGCGGATGAGCAGGCCCAGGCTCGGAATAGCAGGCCCACGTGCGGATGAGAAGGACACACCAAGGCGCGCAAAGCGCGAACCCCCAGCAACATGGCATGTCCTGCAACCCGACTCTTTCGCGCCAACGAGGCCGGGGTTCCCGCGTGGTGCCCCGGCCTCGGGCGTATCCTGGGAAAGTAGTCATCTCGAGGAGGCCTCATGAACAGCGACGTTTCGACCCTGGCGGATTGGATTGCGGAGTCACCGTCCACCGTGTTTTTCGGGGGCGCGGGCGTCTCCACCGAGTCGGGTATCCCCGATTTTCGCGGGGCGAACGGCTTCTACTTTCAGGAGCGCGAGATTCCCCTCGAGACGGTCCTGAGCATTGACTTCTTCACCAAGCACCCCGAAGCGTACTGGGAGTGGTTCCGCGAGGTGTACCGCCCGGTAGAACCCAACGGCGCGCACAAGGCCCTGGCCGCTCTGGAAGCCGCGGGTCGCCTCGACGCCGTCGTCACGCAGAACATCGACGGCCTGCACCAGCGGGCCGGGTCGCGCGCTGTGTGGGAGCTGCACGGCAACTGGGAACGACTCGTGTGCACGCGCTGCGGGACCGTCGTCGCGTTAGGGGACGCCGTCGAGGTTGACGGGGATCCAGTGCCCGCCTGTCCGTCGTGCGGAGGGCAGATGCGCCCGGACATCGTCATGTACGGCGAATCCCTCGACCAGGGAGTCATCGAGGCCGCCGTGTCTGCCATTGCGCGGGCATCCACGCTGATCGTGGCCGGCACATCCCTCGTCGTCTACCCGGCCGCGGGTCTCATCAACTACTTTTCCGGGGATCACCTGGTGCTCATGAACGCCACCCCGACCTCGGCCGACGCGCACGCGGACCTGATCGTCCGCGACCCCGTGGGCGCGACCCTCGACCACGTCATGGACGAGCTGCGCGCGGAGGGCGTCGTACCCGCGTAGGCGTTGCCGCGCACGGGTATTCGCGCGCACCGGAAACCGCTATTCCGAGCGTTAACCCCCCTTACCCGCACGCTAACCCGCTAATCCGTCCGTGGGCAACACCGCCCACACTCCGAACAGCGGGTTAGCGTGTGGATGAGAAGGCCCGCACTCCGAGCAGCGGGTTAGCGTGCGCGCCGACGGGCCAGCAGCGCCACTCGTAGGTAGCAGCTGCAGGCCTTAGATGTCTGCATCCGTTACCAAGAGCAGAGTTCCCAACCCACCCCACAGTTGCTGCCCTCACGAGCACACAGTTTTCCTCTCCCCTGCTCGCACGTGGATAGGTCGTACGCATGTGGATAGGTTATGCGCATGCGGATAGGTTATGCGCATGCGGATAGCTTATTTTCCTATCCGTATCTTCGTAACCTATCCGCATGCTCGTAACCTATCCGTGTACCACAGCCGTGGGCGGGTATGAGGATCCGATGATCACGGGGTCGGACGCCCTGGCCCCTACCCCAAGCCCGCGGGGTCCACGAGGGAGAGCGCTCGCGGGGCGCGCGAGACGCGCACGCTTTGGCCCCACGTAAGGGTGAGCCGATCAGATTCCATGCCGTCGCCGAAGAGGACGAGGGATTCGGAGCCGACGACGAGGCTCAGCTCTTCATCCTCGTCCAGGATGCCCTCGGTGTGCTCGATGCCGGTATAGGGGGAGGGCCAGGCCTCGCGCACAAACCATGCGAGTGAGGGCGAGGTCGGGGCGGGCATCTTCCCCATCGCACGCCCACGCTTGAGGGAGGCCCCCCACCCGGTTGCGCCGGTCCCGGTGGAGACGACGACGCCCGATGAGGATTGGCGTTCGACGCTGGACCCAAGGGAGAGTTCGTAGCGGGCGCTCTGGTGGCTCGGGTGCCCGATGAACACCTCGTTGAGGGCGGTCAGGGAGCGCGAGTCGTCGGCTGCCGCGCGCACCATTGTCAGGTGATCGACGCGCAGGTCCGCGCCTGATTCAAGGCGGCGCAGCGCCCCTACGCCTTGGTCGGGCGTGCAGCGCACGAGGACACCCGCGTTGGACTGGGGTACCGAGTTGATGCCGACCACGACCTGGTCACCAGCGTATTTGGCAACGTTGGCGACCAGGCCGTCGGGTCCGACGACGACGATGACGTCCTCGGGGGCGAAGAGGAAGCACGAGAGGGAGTCGCGTTCGACGTCGGCGCTCGCCCACCCGTCCGGGATGCCTGCGCGCACACGGGCCAGGGCTGCCAGGTGGGACTCGTGCGCTCGTTCGACGGCTTCGAGGCTGCGCCCGCGTGACCGCAGGACGAATTCGACCTGGCCGCGGGTGGAGTAGCGGTCCATGAGTTCGTCATACTCGGTGGGGCGTCGGACGATGACGGCGCGTCGTCGCATGGCTACTTGCCTGCCTTCTTGGAGCCGGTGAATGCGGAGACGAGGTCACTGAGCACGTCGGCGGTGATGGTGATGTCGCCGAAGGACGGCATGTTCTTGGCCAGTTCCTTGAGGGCGACGGCGCGCGCCACCTCTGGCCCGGCCTCGCCGAGGGCCCTGACGTAGGACGCATCGGTCGCAGTCCGCGCGGCACCAGCGGTCTTCCAGTCCGCCTCGTAGGCTTTGGCTTTTTCGACGATGCGTCGCGCTTCCGCCTCGACGGCGATCGCGTCGGCAGCGGCTTTCTCCTCAGCTTCACGCCTGGCATTGTGTCCTTCCTGGTCAACCAGGTCGGCACGCTTGCGGGCCAGGTCGAGCTTGGACTGCATCTCGTTTTCGGAGATCTGGGATTCACGTTCGACGGCGAGGGCGCGGCGTTCGTAGAGGGCGCGATCAGCCTCGGCCTGGAGCTGCTCGAGGAGCGGGGCTCGCAGCGAGGATTCGACGCCCTCGTCAGGGCGCAGGCTCATGAGGCGCACGTCGACGACGGCGACGCCGGTTGCGCGCAGCTGTTCGTCGGCGGCGAAGGCCTGGGCGAGCAGGCTGCCGACCCGTTCGAGGGAGCCGGAGATGGCGTCAGATAGAGGCATCGCGCCGATGGACGAGGCCAGGGCCGAGTGAGCGATTCGGGTGACGGTTTCGTCGATCTGCCACAGGCCTTGCGCGTCGTTGCTTGCATCCCGCGGGTACAGGTCGAAGTCGTAGTGTGAGGCGGCCGCCTCGGCGTCCTCGATGCGGTAGGTGATGGCGACCTGGGCGCTGACGTTTTGCTGGTCGGCGGACGGGACCTGTACGAGGAAGCTGTGGGCGCGGTTCGCGGTGGGCACTTCCGCGAGCGCGCAGCGCCCGGCTCGCAGCCAGAAGGACTGGCCGACTCCGGATCGGATGGTGCGTCCGGCGCGGATTTGGACGACGTGGTCGCCGGCTCCGCCCTGGTAGCGGATGAGGAAGGGGTGGTGGTGGAGGGTTCCCATGATGGCTCCTTGGTCGGGTGGTCTCCCACTTGTTTGTGTCATGATGACGATAATCCCACCTCGCATTTAATGTCAACTCGACACAAATAAGTTATGCTGACACCATGACCGAACCCCTCACCATCCCGATCGCGGTCGACATCGTCGCCCTGACCGTCATCGACCACACCCTCCACGCCCTCGTCGTGCGCCGAAGCATCGAACCCTTCAAGAATCACCTGGCCCTCCCCGGCGGATTCCTGCGCGACGGCGAGCAAACCGAAGAGGCGGCAGCACGCGAGCTCGAGGAGGAAACAGGTATCACTCCCCCGGGTTACCTCGAGCAGCTGCGCACCTACGGACCGCAGGGACGAGACCCCCGCGGCCCCATTCTCTCCGTCGCCTACCTGCTCTTGGCCCCCTCCTTCTCCCCCGCCCGCGCGGGAGGCGATGCCGCCGGAGCACTCTGGCACCCCATCGATGCCCTCCTCACACCCTCCTCCCCTCTCGCCTTCGACCACGCGACAATCCTGGCGGACGGCATCGAGCGCGCACGCTCCAAGATCGAATACTCACCCCTGGCCACCTCCTTCTGCGGCCCCGAGTTCACGATCACCCAGCTACGCACCACCTACGAGGCCATCTGGGGATCAACCCTCGACCCTCGCAATTTCCACCGGAAAGCAACGAAAACAGCCTCCTTCATCGAGCCGACAGGAGGCACCGTCCGCGAGGGAGCAGGACGCCCCGCAACCCTCTACCGCCTCGTCCCCGGCGTCGACGCGTCGGCCTTCGTCCTCGACCCTCCCCTGCGCCGACCGCCCACCCCAACTCCGGCCTCGTCAATGAAGAGCGCAAGCGCGCGGAGTACGCGAGAATAAGCCCGTACCAAAGGAGAACCATGAACTTCCATTCCCTCTACGACCAGGGCTTCGCGCGCGTCGCCGCCGTGACCCTGCCCGTGCACCCAGCGCGCCCCTTCGAGAACGCGCGCGAGATCATTGACACCGCACGTGAGCTTGACGCGCGCGGCGTCGCCGTCGGCGTCTACCCGGAGCTGTGCGTCTCCGGATACGCCATCGACGACCTCCTCCTGCAGGACGTCCTGCTCGATACCGTCGAGAAAGCCCTGGGGTCCATTGTCGAGGCCAGCGCCGACCTGCTCCCCCTCCTCATCGTCGGCGCGCCGCTGCGCAAGGACAACGCCCTGTACAACTGCGCGGTCGCCATCCACCGCGGGCGCGTGCTCGCGATCATCCCCAAGTCACACCTGCCCAACTACCGCGAGTTCTACGAGAAGCGCTACTTCGTCACCATGCCCCCGCGCGCCTGCGAGCGCATCGAGGTCCCGTGGGGTGGCATCGAAGAATTCACCGGCGGCCCCGTGTGGGTTCCCTTCGGCCAGGTCCTCATTTCCGCCGACGACGTGCCCGGCCTGACCGTCGGCATCGAAATCTGCGAGGACATGTGGGTGCCCGTCACCCCCGCCACCGAACTGGCGCTCGCGGGCGCGACCGTCCTGGCAAACCTGTCGGCGTCCCCGATCACGGTCGGACGCGGCGCGGACCGCGAACTCATGGTGCGGTCGGTGTCCGCGCGCTGCTCGGCGGCCTACATCTACACGGCGGCCGGCATGGGCGAGTCCAGCACGGATCTGGCCTGGGACGGCGAGACCATGATTTACGAGGCCGGGGAACGCCTGGCGATTGGCGAGCGCTTCCAGGAGGGCGCGCACATCACGATCGCCGACGTGGACCTGGAGCGCCTGCGCACCGAGCGCAAGCGCCAGAATTCGTTCACGGACAACGCGCAGCGCTACTTCGCGGGGGATGAGCGCTTGTCCCCCCAGGAGGTCGAGATCACGCTCGATCCGCCGCGCACCGACCTGGGCCTGGAGCGAGCGGTCAACCGCTTCCCCTTCGTCCCCAACGACCCCACACGCCTGGAGCAGGACTGCTACGAGGCCTACAACATTCAGGTCGCCGGCCTGGTCCAGCGCCTGCGCGCGATCGGCAACCCGAAGATCGTCATCGGAGTCTCGGGCGGCCTGGATTCAACGCACGCGCTGGTCGTGGCCTCCCGCGCGATGGACCTGCTGGGGCGACCGCGCACGGACATTCTGTGCTACACGCTGCCCGGTTTCGCCACGTCCGAGCGCACGAAGACGAACGCGACCTTGCTGTGCCAGTACCTGGGCACGTCCTTCCAGGAGATCGACATCCGCCCGGCGGCCACGCAGATGCTGGCCGACATCGGCCACCCCTACGGCGAGGGCGAAGCCACCTACGACGTCACCTTCGAGAACGTCCAGGCGGGCCTGCGCACCGACTACCTGTTCCGCCTGGCCAACCACCTGGGCGGCATCGTGCTGGGCACGGGCGACTTGTCCGAGCTGGCGCTGGGCTGGTGCACGTACGGTGTGGGCGACCAGATGAGCCACTACGCGGTCAACACGGGCGTGCCGAAGACACTCATGCAGCACCTGATCCGCTGGGTGGTGGCCTCCAAGCAGTTCGACGAGCGCGTCGGCGAAGTCCTCCTGTCGATCCTCAACACGGAGATCTCCCCCGAGCTGGTTCCCGCCAAGCCGGGCGAGAAGATGCAGTCCACGCAGGACAAGATTGGCCCCTACAACCTGCAGGACTTCACGCTGTACCACGTGCTGCGCCGCGGCACGCGCCCCTCGAAGATCGCATTCCTGGCAGAAAAGGCCTGGTCGGATGCATCCGTGGGTTCCTGGCCGGTCGGCTTCCCCGAGGAGGACAAGGTCGCGTACTCGCTGGAGGAGATCGTGACGTGGGAGCGCCTGTTCCTGTGGCGTTTCTTCAGCCAGCAGTTCAAGCGCAGCGCCCTGCCCAACGGCCCGAAGGTCATGGCCGGCGGCTCCCTGTCCCCGCGCGGGGATTGGCGCATGCCCTCGGACGTGTCGGGCGCGGATTGGGTCGCCGAACTTGACGAGGCCGTGAAGGGCTTGGTCGACTGACCTGACATTCGATCACGCCCGGTCGCAAGCTGCCGTGGGACGGTGCTCACGCGAGCACCGCCCCACATGTTTCTTGTCAATGCGCGCCAGGGAACGCATCAGACCGCGAGACTATGCCAGCATTCACACGCACAAAGCCCAAAATATCGGTATGGTTGCTTTTGGCAGTTAGGTAAGCCTAGCTTTTCCTATTTCAGCCCCATCGCAAGTAACTATGACGGAGAAATAATGTCTCGCACGACCACGTCCCTGGCCGCCATCGCCGCCATCGCGGCACTCGGCCTCGCTGCCTGCTCCTCGGGTGCCACTTCCTCCTCGCAGTCCACCACATCCTCCGCGTCCGAGGCCACCCAGGCCTCGTCCGTGTCTATCGAGGCAAACGATGGCACGGTCGACATCAAGCTGCCCGTCACCCGCGCAGCATCCCTCGACAACCGCACCTTCGAGGTCCTCGCGCAGTGGAACGTGCCGCTCGTCGCTGCCCCCAAGAAGCTGATCCCCTCGACCATCACCGCGTACAACGGCGATGACATCGCCGACGTGGGCATGCACCGCGACCCCAACCTCGAGGCCCTGGTCGCCGCCGAACCCGACCTGATCATCTCCGGTCAGCGCTTCTCCAAGTACGACGCCCAGATCAAGGAACTGGCCCCCGACGTCCCGCTCATCAACCTCGAGCCGCGCGAGGGGCAGCCCTTCGATCAGGAACTCATCCGCGAGGTCACGGACCTCGGCGAGATCTTCGGCAAGCAGGACGAGGCCAAGAAGCTGGTTGACGACTTCAACGCCTCGATCGAGCGCGCGAAGAAGGCCTACGACGGCTCTTCCACCGTCATGGCGGTTGATGTCTCGGGCGGCAACATCGGCTACGTGGCACCCGGCAAGGGCCGCACGTGGGGTCCGGTCTTCGACCTGCTCGGCCTCAAGCCGGCGCTCGAGGTCGAAGGTTCGACCGACTCTCACACGGGTGACGACATCTCCGTCGAGGCTATCGCGCAGGCCAACCCCGCCTGGATCCTCGTGCTCGACCGCGACGCCGCGATCACCAAGGACGGCTCTAACACCCCGGCCGAGACCGTCATCAACGACAACGCTGCCCTGCAGAACGTGACTGCCCTCCAGAACAAGCAGGTCGTGTACGCGCCGAACGATACCTACACCAACGAGTCGATCATCACCTACACGGAGATCTTCAACTCCCTCGCGGACGCCTTCGAAGCAGCCAAGAAGTAACCCCCTGACACCCTTGCGGGTGCCGCCCCTCGGGCGGCACCCGCTCCCCCATTCTCATGACGCATTCACCCACCGCCGCGCCACCTTCCCCCCAGACACCCGCGTCCTCCGCAGCGACGCCCACACCCGCCACGACCTCGTCGAGGCAGCCCCTCGCACTCGCACTGGCCACGCTGGCCGTCCTCGCCCTGCTGGTTCTGTCCCTGTCCACCGGTGAGTACTCGATCCTCTCCCAGGACGACGGCTGGCGGATCTTCCTCGCCGTGCGCGTTCCCCGCACCATCGCCCTGATCCTCTCCGGTGCCGCCATGTCCATGAGCGGCCTCGTCATGCAGCTGGTCACCCAGAACCGCTTCGCCGAACCCTCCACGACGGGCACGACCGAATGGGCGGGGCTAGGCCTGCTCGTCATCATGATCGCGTGGCCGGGTGCCCCAATCCTGGTGCGCATGACCTGCGCGATCACCTTCGCGTTCGCGGGCACGATGGTGTTCTTCGCACTCCTGCGACGTGTCTCCCTGCGCTCCTCGCTGCTCGTTCCAATCATGGGCATGATGCTCGGCGCAGTCGTCTCCGCGATCTCCACGTTCATCGCGCTGGAAACCAACACCATGCAAAGCGTGGCCGTGTGGTTCCAGGGGTCCTTCACCTCCGTCTACGAAGGCCAGTACGAGATCCTGTGGATCGTCACCATCGTCGTCGCAATCGTCTTCATCATGGCCGACCGCCTCACAGCCGTGTCGCTCGGCGAAGACATCGCCGTGTCCCTCGGCGTTAACTACCACCGCATGGTCCTCATCGCGACCGGCCTGGTCGCCGTCGCCACCGGCGTCGTCACCGTCGTCGTCGGCTCCCTGCCCTTCCTGGGCCTCATCGTGCCCAATCTGGTCTCCATGACGATGGGCGACAACCTGCGCACCAACCTGCCGTGGGTGTGCCTGGCGGGCATCGCCCTGGTGACGGTCACCGACTTGCTCGCCCGCACTATCATCTCCCCCTTCGAGATGCCCGTCTCCGTCATCCTGGGCGTCCTCGGAGCCTTCGTCTTTATCGCGCTCGTGCTGCGCCAGGCTAAGAAGGGAGCCACGCTGTGACCGCCGCTTCTCTCCCCTCGCCGAACGAGGCCGCCACCACGTCCCCCGCCCAGGCCTCGTCCATCACGCGCCCAACACGCCATACCGGCGCCTTCGTGTCCCCCACCGCCAGGCGTCGCTGGTGGATCATCTTCGCTGCCGTGTGCGCGGTCGCGCTCCTGTCCTGCATCGGACTGCTCGTGTGGAAGAATCCCGCGCACTTCGGAACACCCGTTTTCTGGCGTCTCGCGCGTCGGCGCGCCTTCGCGGTCCTGGCGATCACCCTGGTGGCCGTGTGCCAGGGCATGGCCACGGTCGCCTTCCAGACGGTGGCGAACAACCGCATCATCACGCCTTCCATCCTGGGCTTCGAGTCCCTCTATCGGGCGATCCACACGTCCACGATCTTCTTCCTGGGCGTCGCCGGACTCAACGCCTCGGCGACCGTCGGCAATTTCGTCGGCCAGTTGGGTCTCATGATCGCCCTGACGCTCGTGCTCTATTCATGGCTGCTCACCTCGCAGCGCGCCTCGATGCACGCGATGCTCCTCATCGGCGTCATGCTCGGCGCGGGCCTGGGTTCCATCTCGACCTTCATGCAGCGCCTCCTCACGCCTTCGGAGTTCGACGTGCTCACCGCCCGCCTCTTCGGGTCCATCGCGAACGCGCAGAAGGAGTACTTCCCGATCGCCGTCCCACTCGTTGCGGTCGCCGCGCTCGCCCTCGTGCTCATGACACGCAGGCTCTCCGTCCTCTCCCTCGGACGCGAAACCGCCACAAACCTGGGACTCAACCACCGGCGCACATCGGTCGTGGTCCTCGTCCTCGTGTCAATCCTCATGGCTACGTCGACCGCGCTCGTGGGTCCCATGACATTTCTCGGATTCCTCGTCGCGACGCTGTCCTACCAGTTCTCCGACACCCACGACCACCGCTTCATCTTTGCGATGGCGGTGGCCCTCGGCATCGCGATTCTCTCCAGCGCCTACTTCGTCATGAACCACATCTTCAACACGCAGGGCGTCGTCTCCATCATCATCGAGTTCGTCGGCGGACTCGCGTTCATCGTCACTATTTTGCGAAAGGGCCGCCTGTGATTTCCATCGATTCCGTCGTCAAGCAGTATTCGCCGTCGGTGCGCATCGGCTCGATCTCCCTCGACATCCCGGCGGGCGGGATCACGGCGCTCGTGGGTCCCAACGGGGCGGGTAAGTCCACACTCCTGACCATGATCGGGCGTCTCCTCGGCATCGACGAGGGCACCATCGAGGTCGGGGGCCTCAACGTCGCCACGACGAAGTCCTCCGAGTTGGCGCGCACCCTGTCGATCCTGCGCCAGGAAAACCACTTTATCTCGCGCCTGACCGTGCGCCAGCTCGTGGGATTCGGGCGCTTCCCCCATTCCAAGGGACGTTTGAACGCCACGGATGAGGCGATCATCGACCGCTACATCGGCTTCCTCGACCTGGAGGACCTGCAGGCTCGTTACCTCGACCAGCTCTCGGGCGGCCAGCGCCAGCGCGCCTACGTCGCCATGGTGCTGGCCCAGGAAACGGACTACGTCCTGCTGGACGAGCCCCTCAACAACCTGGATATCGCGCGCAGCGTCGAGATGATGACGATGCTGGAACGAGCCGCCCGCGAATTTTCGCGCACCATCGTCATCGTTCTACACGACATCAACTTCGCGGCGCGCTACGCCTCACAGATCTGTGCCCTCAAGGACGGGACGGTCGCTTTCATGGGCACGCCCGAAGAGATCATGCGCGATGAGGTCCTCACCGACATCTTCGACACCCCCGTCACCGTCGTGCCGGGTCCCAACGGCCCGATTGCCTGCTACTTCTGAGCGTGCACGCGCGCTCGGCCACGACTCGACTGTCACCGGTCGCCCGACGCTCCCACGGCCTCGTCATTCACGAGGCCGTGGCCAGTTAGAATGATCGCGCGGCCCACGCTCGTGCGTGAAACAGCCGTGAAACTTTCACTGTCCCTGGGGGTTCCCGTGCACGTTGGACTCATCGTCCTTTTCCTGATTCTCGCCGTCGCTCTCATCGCGGGTGGCCTCTACCTCTTCGCCTCGGGCCTGACCGCGCGGATCAGCGTGTGCCGCCCTCCCCTGGGGCTGCGTCTTCAGGGCGTCGAGCCGGGTTCACAAGCCTGGGAGCGCGCCCACCGCGCCGCCTGGCCGATCCTCTTCGGCGGCGGCGTCCTGGGTGCCGCCCACGGCATCGCGCTGGCTGCCACGACCCTCATGGACGCGCGACTCTCCGTCCCCATCGTGTTCGTCGTGTCCGGCGTCATCGTCGAGGCCGGCCTGTGGCTGGTCGCGCGCGGCGCCGGCAAGGCGTGCCTGTCCTAGGACTTTCGCGCGCTCGCTCACGCCGATGCGAGCGGCATACCGCGCCCATGCGGCATGGAACCCCGACCTCGTTGCTCTCAGACGAGGTCGGGGTTCCCAGTATGAGGGGCGAGATTCAGCCCTTGGGGCGCTCGCGGCGGTCCAGCATGTACAGGGCCAGCTTCGAGGGTTCGAGCGCGCGCACGGCGTGCGGCAGGCGCGTGCCGAAGTGGATGACGTCGCCGGGCTTCAGGACAACGGTGCGGCCGTCGGCCTCGATCTCGAGGGCGCCCTCGAGCGTGTGGAGGATGACGGGCATCGCGGCCGTGTGCTCGCTGAGGATCTCGTCCTTATCGAAGCTAAAGAGGACCAGGCGCACGCCCTCGGCGTGCATGACGGTGCGCGACACCGTGGCTTCCTCGTTGACCTGGATCATCGAGGCGATGTCCTGCAGGTCCGTCATGATGGGCGTGGGGACCTCGGTGTTGGATTCGGGCGAGAGGCTCAACTGTTCTCCTTGGGTTTGCGCGCGACGATGGCAACGCCGCACAGGTGTCGGTCGTATTTCTTGAACGTACGCGCCATCGTAGTGACGCGCTCGCGCAGATCTTTGTCGCGGGCGACGTTTCGCATAATGCGCAGAGCGCCGCGCACACCCTCGTCGGCGACCATTCGTCCAGGCCTGAGGAGGGCCATGGGAGCCATGCGGGTCTCTTCGACGACGAGGCCAACGTCCTCGAGCGCACGCCTCCAGTCGGCAACGGTCAGGGGGCGTGCGTTGACGTTGATGGCCCGCGCCAGCGCCTTCCTGATCTCCGTGGCGGGTTCCTCCCCAATGGAGTCGGGGCGCATCGCCAGCTCGTGGATGACGTAGCGTCCGCCGGGGCGCAGGATACGGGCGGCTTCGCCCATAATGGCTCGCTTGGCCTTCTCCCCCTGCATGGAGAGCATGGCCTCGCCGACGACGACATCCGCGCTCTCGTCCGGCAGGCCAGTCTGCGCGGCGTCCGCGTTCACGCAGCGTCCCACGCCCGAGGCGATGGCGTTGACGCGCGCGCACGCGTCGGGATCGCGCTCCACGCCTGTGTAGGAGGCGGGTCCGACCTCGATGATCGCCGAGGCCGTGACGCCCAGGCCGGGCGCGAATTCAACGACGTCCGCGCCGGGTAGGACGGCGCGTTTGAGGGCCCAGGTGCTCAGCGCCAGGCCGCCGGGACGCAGCACCGTTTTACCGGCGCGCGCGAGCACCCAGTGCCCGGGTGCCTTCTCGACGGGCCGGTCGGCAAAAGGCAGGGCCTCCGCCGCGGATTTAATGTGAGTTGCCATATACGCAAGTATATCGTTATCTATTTACTCGCGCAGGGCTATACCCCTCTTAAATCCTCCGACGGAGGCCCTCTATCAGCGCTTACAGGCCGATAATCTGGCCAAACTCACGCTTGATCCGTTCGAGACGCTCGTACGCCTCATCCCACGGCACTGGCTCGCCCTCGGGGGCGGGCAGGATGACCTCGAGGTAACACTTGAGCTTGGGTTCAGTGCCCGACGGGCGCGCAATCACGCGGTCCCCGGCCTTCGTCAGCACCAGCACGCCGTCCGTGGGCGGCAGACCCTGATACCCCTCCGACAGGTCAGAGACCTCGACGACCGGCGACCCCGCCAGCTCGCTGGGCGGCTGGGCGCGCAGGCGCGCCATACCAGTCGCGATCTGCTCGATCTCCTCGACGCGGAAGGTCAGCGGACCGGTCACGTGCAGGCCATGGGCGTGAGCCAGGCGATCCAGCTCGTCCCATGCGGTACGCTCCTCGGTCTTGAGCGCGGCGAACAGCGACGCGGCGACGACGGAAGACGCAATACCGTCTTTATCGCGTGCGATGGCGGGATTCGGGCAGAAACCAATGGCTTCCTCGTAGCCGAACGCCAGCTCGGGCGCGCGAGCGATCCACTTGAAGCCCGTGAGCGTCGTGTGGTGGACCAACCCGTGCGCGTGAGCGATGCGGGCCAGCAGACGCGAGGAGACGATCGAGTTCGCCAGCGATCCCTGGATGCCACGCGAGGCCAGGAACTCACCCAGCAGGCAGCCGATCTGGTCGCCGCTCAGCGGACGCCATCCGGCCTCGGCGGCGGGGTCTGGAACCGCGAGCGCGCAGCGGTCCGCGTCGGGGTCGACCGCGATGATGAGGTCGGCGTCCTCGGCGCGGGCCTGCTCGATCGCCATGTCGAGGGCGCCGGCTTCCTCGGGGTTCGGGAAGGGCACGGTCGGGAAGTCCGGGTCGGGCTCTGCCTGGGCGGCCACGAGCGACACGTGCGTGAAGCCAGCTTCCTCGAGCACGCGGGAGGTGAGCGGGGCACCCACGCCGTGCATGGCGGTCAGGACGATGCGCAGGTCTGCGCGCGCGGCGGCGTCACCGGAGGCCAGCTTGACGGCCTCAGCGACGTATTCGTCGCGCGGGTCCACGGCCTCGACCAGGTCGTCGTTCATGGGCACCTGGTCGGCGGGGGGCGTGGCCTCGATGGCCGCGGCGATCTCGGCATCGAAGGGCGGGACGATCTGGACGCCCTGCCCGTCGCCCGTGACGACGCTGCCGCCCAGGTAGACCTTGTAGCCGTTGTCGGGTGCGGGGTTGTGCGAGGCCGTGACCATGACGCCCGCGTCCGCGCCAAAGTGGCGCACCGCGAAGGAGGTGAGCGGGGTCGGGTTGGCCTGGGGCAGTGCGAGGACGCGCACGCCTGCTGCCGAGGCGACACGGCAGACGGCCGTGGCGAACTCGGAGGAGCCGTAGCGGGCGTCGCAGCCGACGACCAGGGTGGGGGTGCCGGTGGCGTGTCGCTTGACGACCTCGCACAGGCCAGCGGTCGCGCGGATGACAACGGCCAGGTTCATGCGGGATTCGCCAGGCCCCACGACGCCTCGCAGGCCCGCAGTGCCGAACTCGAGGGGGCCGTTCATGGCGGCACCGACACGGGCGAGCGCTTCCTCGTCTCCGCCGCGCGCGGCCTCGATATCAGCCTTCAGGGACGAGGCCGTGGCCGGATCCGGGTCGTGGTCCGCCCAGCGCTGGGCTTTGTCGAGTAGTTCCATTGTTCAGTCCTCCAGTCCTGCCAGGATGGCGTTGGTTGCGGAGACGCCCAGGCGGGAGGCTCCGGCGTTGATCATGGCCAGCGCCGTTTCGGCGTCGCGAATGCCGCCCGAGGCCTTGACGCCCAGGGCGTCGCCGACGGTGGCGCGCATGAGCGTAACCGCGTGGGTCGAAGCACCACCGGCGGGGTGGAAGCCCGTCGAGGTCTTCACGAAGTCAGCGCCGGCGGCCTTCGCAGCCATGCAGGCGGCGATGATCTCGTTGTCGCTCAGGGCGGCCGACTCGATGATGACTTTGAGGACGCGCGGGGCGGGGACGACGCGGCGCACCGCCGCGATCTCCTCTCTCAGCTCGTGCAGTCGGGAGTCCTTGACCAGCTCGATGTTGATGACCATATCGATCTCGTCAGCTCCGTCGGCGACGGCCTGAGCGGCCTCGAACGCCTTGACCTGCGGTTTAACAGCACCGGAGGGGAAGCCCACAACGCAAGCGACCTTCAGGCCCTCGGGCACGTCCAGGGGCAACATCGAGGGAGAGACGCACACGGAGAACGTGCCGGCCGCGGCTCCTTCTTCGACGATGCGTGCCACGTCCGCCGCGGTGGCCTCGGGCTTAAGGATCGTGTGGTCGATCATCGCGGCCACGTCGCGCTTTTTCATAGGAGTCCTTTCGTCTCGTCTCAGAGCTTGGCCAGCGGCAGAGCCAGCTCCATCATGGCGGTGAAGGCAGTCTGACGCGCCTGCGCGTCCGTCACCTCGCCCGTGACCAAGGAGTCGGAGACAGTGAAGATACCCAGGGCCTCGACGCCCGCGTGGGCGGCCGTCGCGTACAGACCAGCGGTCTCCATCTCGACGGCGAGGATGCCCATGCGCTGCCAGGCCTCGTTGAAGGTCGGGTTCGCGTTGTAGAAGACATCGGAGGACATGATGTTGCCGACATGCACCGGGACAGAGGCTTCACGGGCGCGGTGTACAACTTCTTCGATAAGACGGAAAGACCCAATGGGTGCATACGTACCCGGAAGCTGGTACTGCTCCACGAACGCCGAGTTAGAGCATGCTGCCTGAGCAACGACGACATCGTACAGGTGCATGTCGGGCTGGAGCGCGCCACAGGTGCCCACGCGCACGAGACGTTTGCAGCCGAACTCGTGGATCAGCTCGTAGGAGTACAGGGAGATGGACGGGATACCCATACCCGTCCCCATGACGGACACGGGCGTGCCCTGGTAGGTGCCGGTGAAGCCCAGCATGTTACGCACCGCGTTGAACTGCTGGACGTCCTCCAGGTAGTTCTCGGCGATGAACTTCGCGCGCAGCGGATCACCCGGCAGGAGGATCGTCTCGGCGATAGGGGCGGTGGGGTTGATGTGCGGTGTCGAACGCATGTGTCATTTCCTTCGTCAAATCACGGAGCAATCAGCTCCTCGGCATCTTTACCGTGTGGCGAGATTATTGCCGCCATTAGCAATATGTCAATAATTATATTGACAAGTGTTCAACGTCTCTCGCGCCATCACCTACTTCCTTCATAACATCGCGCTCACGCATATCCAACAGCGCGGCCGCCAGGTCCTGATCCACCACAAGATGCGTCGCAATCCCCATACGCAGCGCCGTATCCAACGCACGCATTTTCACGTTTCCGCCTGCGACAACCAGCCGCACAGGACGAGTACGCAGATGTTCCAGGGAAATGCTGACAGTGCGCGCCTCAAGCTCCGGAATCGCAACCTGCCCGCTCTCCGTAAAAAAGTGAGAAAGTGCGTCACCGACGGCTCTGTGTAGCAGCGTATCTACTTCTTCCTCACCCAGGTGCCCGAGGTTGAGAGAAATGACTTCGTTGCTGATCGCACCAATCGTAAAGACAGCCACGTCAACGTTACGGCCCTCTTCCAAGATCTTCATGATCGCCTGGTCCTTGCACACGATCGATGCCGTCTTCGTACTCTGAAAGATGACGGGAAGGGGCAGGTAACGCGGCTGCGCGGTGAAGGCCTTGCAAAACGCGCGCATCACCTCGAAGTCGTGCGTCGCACGCGCAGAGAAGGACGTCCCGCCCTTGAGCTGGACAACGCGCACGCCCTGACGCGGAGAACGAGTCAGGTAAGAGGCGACCGCACTCATCGTGCGGCCCCAGGAGATACCCACGCTCATGCCGTCGTGGACCAACTGGCTCACCAGGTCGGCACCGACGCGACCAACCTGATCAATGGCCTCGTCCTCCGTCACGGCGTGCCCGTGCGCGACGCGCACGCATGATAATCCGTAGCATCGCTCCAAACGGGCAGCCAGTTCAGAGGCCTCATCGCGGGGATCATGTATTGAAATGGTAACGAAACCACGATCACGACCGTGGGCGAGGAGTTTGGCGACTGTGGGACGCGAGATGCCCAAACGGGCGGCGACTTCAGCTTGACTCAAGTCCTGCTGATAGTAGAGCTTGAGCGCATCAATCGACTGCTCATCACGCTTATCCACGTATCTTCCTTCCTCGCCCCGGCCGCGCCGCGATCAGGACACCGTCTCCAAGACCACGCCGCGAGGAAGATACGTCCCTCCAGCACTGATCTCGATGGCGCCGGTCAATGTTTCCAATGCCCGTTCAATCCGCCACTCATCGTCGGTATGAAGAGTGAGCAGAGGCTGACCCTTCGTGACGGTCTCGCCCGGCTTGGCATGAATCTCAATGCCGGCACCCGCCTGCACCGGATCATCCTTGACGGCTCGGCCCGCGCCAAGTCGCCACGAGGCAACGCCCACGCTCAAGGCATCCATACCAACGATCATTCCATCGGCCTCAGCACACACCTCATGAGTGTGCACGGCACGAGGCATGGCTGCGTCGGGGTCACCGCCCTGCTCGCGAATCATCGCGCGCCAGCGATCCATGGCGCGCCCATCGCGCAGGGCGGCCTCCACGTCAGCGTCGTGCACGCCAGCAAGATCGAGCATGTTACGGGCAAGCTCGCAAGTCAGCTCGACGACATCGGCAGGGCCACCGCCCGCAAGCACCTCGACGGATTCTTCAACCTCGAGGGCATTGCCGATCTTCCTGCCCAGCGGCACGGACATGTCGGTCAGCAGAGCGCGCGTAGCGACGCCCGCGTCGCGTCCTAGGTCCACCAGAGTGCGAGCCAACTCGCGCGCACTGTCGATGTCCTTCATGAAAGCACCCGATCCAACCTTGACATCCAGGACGAGGGATCCCGTGCCCTCCGCGATCTTCTTGCTCATGATGGAGCTGGAGATCAGCGGAATCGATTCGACCGTGGACGTGATGTCGCGCAGCGCGTAGAGCTTCTTGTCCGCGGGTGCCAGACCCGACCCTGCCGCGCAGATGACCGCGCCGCAGCCTTCACCGAGCTGAGCCAGAATCTCCTCGTTGGACAGATTAGCGCGCCACCCGGGGATGGACTCCATCTTGTCCAGGGTACCGCCCGTGTGCCCCAGGCCTCGGCCCGACAGCTGCGGGACGGCCACGCCGAAGCACGCAACGAGCGGAGCCAGCGGAAGCGTGATCTTGTCGCCCACGCCTCCCGTGGAGTGCTTGTCTGCAGTCGGTTTGCCAATCCCGGAGAAGTCCATGCGCTCCCCCGAACGGATCATCGCATCCGTCCAGCGGGCGATCTCGTCGCGGTTCATCCCGCGCAAAAAGATCGCCATAGCCAGGGCAGACATCTGCTCGTCCTTGACGACGCCCTTCGTGTAAGCGTCGATCACCCAGTCAATCTGGTCGGGGGTGAGTACTCCCCCATCCCGCTTCGTGCGGATAATGTCAACGGCATCAAACAGTGCCAACGTTTCCTTCTTTCTTCTGAGACGAGGCCTGGGCCGCGTCGTGAGCATCATCTGACCTGGCGGTGCCGCGGGAGGCAGCCTCCTCCAGGTCGTGGGGACCAAAGGCACCGGGCAGGACCTGGGTCATATCGGCGACGCCGCCTGGCATGAGGACCAGGCAGGAGGGGCCGCCATGCTCGTAGATGAGCTGGCGGCACCGCCCGCACGGGGCCACCGGAACCCGGTCCCCGTTGACGGCGACAACCGCGACGAGTGTGCCTCCGCCGGTGCGGATCAGGTCCGAGACCATGCCACACTCGGCGCACAGCGTCACGCCGTAACCCGCGTTCTCCACGTTGCAACCGCTGACGATACGGCCATCGGCACTCAGGCCCGCCGCGCCCACCGGGAAGTGCGAGTAGGGACAATACGCGTGTGTCATCGCGTCGATGGCGACGCCCAGCAGGGCGTCCCAATCGATCGTCGTCACCTGTTCCACGCTCCTCACTTCACGTAGGGGATGTTCTCGGCCGCGGGGGCGCGCGACTTACCGACGAAGCCAGCCACGGCGATGATCGTCACCACGTACGGGATCATCGAAATCAGGTTCGCGGGAATCGAAGGCTCAATGTTGGGCAGCATACGGGCCATCGCCTGCGCGAAGCCAAACATGACGGCTGCACTCATCGCACCAATCGGATTCCACTTGCCCAGGATCATCGCCGCCAGGGCAATGTAGCCGTTGCCCGCGGAGATGTTGTCCGTGAACGCCAGACCCGATCCGATCGTGAAGAACGCGCCCCCCAGCCCTGCGAACGCAGAACCCAGGATCGTGTTGGCAGTGCGCGTACGCCCCACGTTGATGCCGACCGTGTCGGCCGCGCGGGGGTGCTCACCGCACGCCCGCAGGCGCAGACCCCAGCGAGATCGGAACAGGAAGAACGACAGCGCGATGACGGCCGCGTACATGAGGTAGACGAGGATCGACTGATCGAACAGGACCGGCCCGATGACCGGGATCTCGACCAGGCCAGGGATCGGGAGGTCGGGCAGCGAGTAGCGGTTGGTATTCAGGACATCCTGAGCATCCTTCATGATCGTCCCGTACAAGAAGGTCGTCAGCCCCAGCGCCAGGACGTTCAGCACGACGCCGATGATAATCTGATCCACTCCGTACTTGACGGAGAAGAGCGCCAGCAGCGCCCCCAGCAGAGCGCCCGCGAGAGGCGCGGCCACAAGGCCCGCGTAAGCGGTCTGGAAGTAAGAGGCCGCCATGATACCCGCGAACGCTCCGACCAGCAGGTCACCCTCAATCGCGATATTGACAACGCCGACACGCTCAGAGATGACGCCCGACAGTGCACCGAAAATTAGTGGCGTCGAGATCGCCACCGTCGACACGAGCGTCGAGGTGAGCGTCACGGCACCCGCCGAATCCGAACCCGCGTACAGCAGGAAGCCCAGAATCGTAGACACGCCGACGACGCTCATCCCTACTGCCCGTGCCCACGACGGAACATCGATGCGTCGGACAGTCACAATCAACTCACATGCGGTCACCAGAATGGTCAACGCCACAAGCACCCACACGATGGGAGCACCAGACGTGACGATATCGGGGATCGAGTACGACTGCGACTTATCGTTCAGTCGAATCGTCACATCACCGTGCGTCGAGACACCAAACACCAACAGCAGGATGCTGGCAGCCACATACACGACTGGGAGCTTCCACGAGCGCTTGACCAGAACCTGCGCGTCCTTCTCAACTGTGCTCATTCGTCGTTCCCCTTTCCAGCAGCCGCCAGACGCTTCGCATCAGGCAGCCTGAACAGCCACCGCACCAGAGCCGGGGCAGCAATCAGCAACACGATCACCGACTGCAAAATCAAAATCATGTCAATTGGCACATTCTTTGCCTGCATCGCATAACCGCCCGCCTTAAACGCACCAAACAGCAGACCAGCACCGAACGTACCCCACGCCTTGTTGCGTCCCAGCAGAGCGACCGTAATCGCGTCAAAACCAATCGAACCGGCCACGTCACGCGAGGCGTACCCGAGAGTGCCCAAGGCCTCGTTCGCACCCGCCAACCCCAGGAAGGCACCCGAGAACAGCATCGTGACCGCCGTGATGCGCTCAACCGAGATGCCCGCCGTACGTGCCGCCGCAGGATTCGCACCCACGACACGAATCTGGAAACCGAGCGTCGAGCGCTCCATCAGCCACCAGAAAATCACCAACGCAATAAGCGCAACGATGATGCCACTGTGCAGCTTGATCGGCCCATCGAAGAACTTCGCGAAGGCAGCCGTGTCAGCCACGTTAGGAGTGACTGGCTGGTTCGAACCGGGCCGCTGCCACGACGGCTGCGACAGGACGTATCCCAGCCCCAGGACCGCAATCGAGTTGAGCATGATCGTGACGATGACTTCGTTAGCCCCCGTCTTTGCCTTCAAGACACCCGCGATGCCAGCGTACGCAGCGCCCGCGATAATTGCCGCAGCCACAGCGACGAAGGTGTGAACAACCGGAGGAAGGTCCATCGAGAAGCCCACCCACACGGCCGCGAGTGCACCAACGATCATCTGGCCTTTACCACCGATGTTGAACAGTCCCGCACGGAAGCCGAACGCGAGACCCAGACCCGAAATAATCAACGGAATCCCAAAGAACACCGAGTCTGTCAGCGGCTTAATCGCGCGCATGAACGTCGACGCCTGCGGGTCCACGATGGCCCCGCGGAACATCGCGTAGTAGGCGTCTGTGACGGAAGCCCCCGTAGCGGCAATCAGGATCGCTCCGATCGCGAAGGCAATCAAGACTGAGAGCACCGACACGAACCCCTGCGAGCCAACAATCCTCGTAAACATGCCCAGGGAGGCAGTCTTCTTCTTACTCATTGCTCCTCCTGTCCTTCGCGAGCGTCAACCGCGCCACCGCGATGCGAGGTCGCCACGGCCTCGTCCTGAGGAACGCCAGCCATCATGAGACCCAAGACATCACGCTGCGTATCCGCAGGCACAATGCCGACGATACGACCGCGATACATGACGGCGATCCGGTCGGCCAGCGCCACAACCTCGTCGAGCTCCGACGAAATCAGCAGCACTGCGCACCCCTGGTCGCGCACCTCTACGATCCTGCGGTGAATAAATTCAATGGAACCGACGTCGACGCCGCGCGTGGGCTGGTTGACGACCAGCAGCTTCAGCTCTCGTGACATTTCGCGCGCAACGACAACCTTCTGCTGATTACCACCCGACAGGGAGGAAATTGGGTCAGTGATCGACGTCAGGCGGATGTCGTATTCCTCCTGCTTCGCTCGCGCATTGCGGGCAACCGCTCCCAGCTTGCGCGACGGACCCCAGGCAAACTCGGGCGCATTAAACTGATCGAGGACCAAGTTGTCAGCAATGGAGAAAGAAGACACCATACCGTCTGTCATACGGTCTTCGGGAACGAACCCAACCCCAGAATTCAGGGACTTTCGAGGATTCGCGCAAGTAATATCCTTCCCCTCGAGGGTGATCGTCCCGCTATCGGGAGTACGAAGGCCAAAGGATCACCTCCGCAAGTTCGCTCTGACCGTTGCCCTGCACGCCGGCAACCGCGAGGATCTCACCGCGCTGAACCTTGCATGACACATGATCAAGTTCGGGCATGCCACCCGCGCCTAGCAGGGAGACATCATCCAAGACGAGGCCACCTCGGCGAAGCCGAGCCGGTTCCTTATCGACGCGCAAAAGAACCGGGCGCCCCACCATCTGCGAGGCCAGCGAAGCCTCAGAGTCCGTCGGGGAGGCCGTGCCGACGACCTTTCCACGACGGATCACCGTGATATCGTCAGCAACTGCACGCACCTCGCGCAGCTTGTGAGTAATGAAGACAATCGACGTCCCCGCATCGGCGAGCTGACGCATGATCTTCATCAGTTCATCCGTCTCTTGCGGTGTCAGCACGGCCGTCGGTTCGTCCAGAATCAGGACCTTCGCTTGACGCGACAGAGCCTTGACAATCTCAACGCGCTGCTGCGCACCGACCGGCAGATCCTCGATGAGCGCATCGGGATCCAGGTCGAAGCCGAAGCGCGCCGACACCTCGCGCACCGTCTGACGCGCGCGCTCACGGCTAATAATGCCCGCAGGGCCAGTCGGCTCATAACCTAGTGCGATCGATTCCGCGACCGTGAACACCGGGATCAGCATGAAGTGCTGATGCACCATACCAATGCCCGCAGCAACAGCGTCACCCGGGCCTTTAAATGTCACGGGCTCACCATCGATGATGATCTGTCCCTCGTCAGGCTGGTGCATCCCGTACAGGACGTTCATCAGCGTGGACTTTCCCGCACCATTTTCACCAAGCAGGGCGTGAATGTGCCCCTCCTCGATCGTCAGATCGATCGAGTCGTTAGCAGTGAGGGGGCCAAACCTCTTCGTGATCCCCCGCAGCTCTAGTTTCATTCCTTCGACCTTCCCCAACACCGGTGGGTGATAGGCTCCCGACACCCGGGTGGGGCTGCGGACAACTCGCCGACAGCCCCACCGCTGGGAGATCACTTCGGGGCGTTCGGCGACTCAACCTTCAGCGTGCCAGCCTTGATGTCCTCGGTGAGCTTGTTCAGTTCAGACTTGAGTTCATCGGACACCTGAGCATCGAAATCGTGGAAGGGTGCCAGGGAGACGCCGCCGTTAGCCAGCGTACCCACGAACGGTTCCGGCGTGAACTTGCCATTCACCGAGTCTGTGATGGTCTGCTCGACAGCAGCACCGATCTCCTTCTTGACCGACGTCAGCACGATCGAGGAGTAGTCGGGGTTTGCCTCGTACCAGTCGGAGTCCACGCCGACGATGCGCGTGTTACCGTCAGCCTTGGCGGCCGCCGCGGCACCCAGGCCCACGGGGCCGGCGACGGGCATGATGATGTCGGCGCCCTGCGAGATGAACTGCTGCGCCTGCTGCTTGCCCAGTGCCTGATCGTCGAAGTTCTGCGTGAACGAGCCGTTCTGAGATGCCTTGTCCCAGCCGAGCAACTGAACGGAGGTACCATGCGCGGCGTTGTAGGCATCAACTCCGTCAGCGAAGCCGTCCATAAAGACTGTCACCGCAGGGATCTGCATGCCACCGAAGGTGGCAACCTTACCCGTCTGCGACATGCCGGCCGCCGCGTAACCCGCAAGGTATGCAGCCTCAGCCGTGTTGAACAGCAGCGGACGCCCGTTCTTAAGGGTGACGGTCTCCTTGCCTTCGCTGAAGCTGGAGTCAATGAGGGCGTAGTGCAGATCCGTGTTGTCATTGGCGGACTTGTGGATCGCCTGCTCGAGGTTGAAGCCGACGCCGATGATCAGGTTGCAGCCGTCGGAGACCATGGACTCAACGTTGGGCGCAAAGTCCGTGTCGGAGCTGGACTCGGCCGCGTTGATCTGAATACCCAGCTTGCTCTGGGCATCCTTCAGTCCGTTGTACGCTGACTCGTTGAAGGACTTGTCGTTCCAGCCGCCGGCGTCCGACACTGCGCACGCCTTGAAAGACGCGGCGTCCTGGGCCTTGCCAGAGCCGCCGGAGGTTCCACCTCCGCCGCATCCAGCCAGCGCGAGCGAGACAATACCCGCCGATGCGGCGAGCCTCGTGAAATGCTTCATCTGTGTGATCCTTTGTTGAAGTGATTCTTCGTCGAACCGCGAGCTACACAAGCCCCGATTCGGTTCGCACAATCACCGTGCGAACATTTGCATAAATCGACTTTTACGTCTGATCTAAGTGTCCCGTGCCGCAACACTCATGTCAAGGTTTATTTGTTCTCGCTTTGGTAACGGTTAACTCGCTTTGATAACGATTAAGTTGCTTTAGCAACGATTAAGCTGGCGGCAAGCTTTCGTGCAGCGACACCAATCGCTGCGTTGAAAGCTTCGCCGCCGGCCAACCCGGCGAGAGATTACTTCGGGGCGTTCGGCGACTCGACCACGAGCCGTCCCTTCTTGATATCCTCCGTCAGCTTGTTCAGATCCTGCCGCAGCTCCTTGGGAACCTGGGTTTCGAAATCATGGAAGGGAGCAAGCGACACGCCACCATTAGCGAGCGTACCGATGTAGTGCTCCGAGGTGAACTTCCCCTTGACCGAATCCTGAATGGCCTGCTCGACAGCAGCACCGATCTCCTTCATGACCGAGGTCAGGATGATCGACGAATACTGGGGATTGGTCTCGTACCAATCCGAGTCGACGCCAACGATCAGCGTCTTGCCGTCAGCCTTCGCAGCGGCCGCAGCGCCCATTCCGACAGGACCGGCGACGGGCATGATGATATCAGCACCCTGCGCGATGAACTGCTGCGCCTGCTGCAGCCCCAGCGACTGGTCATCGAAGGAATCCGTGAAGGCTCCTGTCTGGGTGTCCTTGTCCCAACCAAGCACCTGCACGGAGGTCCCCTTCGCCTCGTTGTAGGCTTTCACACCGTCCGCAAATCCGTCCATAAACACCGCCACGGCGGGGATCTGCGCACCACCGAAGGTAGCGACCTTACCGGTCTTTGACATCGCCGCCGAAGCGTAGCCCGCGAGGAAGGAAGCCTCGGACGCATTGAACAGCAGCGGACGCCCATTCTTAAGGACCGCCTCGTCGGTGCCGTCAGTAAAGGTCGTGTCGATCATGGCGTAGTTCCGGTCGGGGTGCTGCAGGGCAGACTGATGAACGGCCGGCTCCAGGTGGAAGCCAACGCCGATGATCAGCGTGCAATCGGCGGCCACCATCTTGTCAACGTTGCCGACGAAGTCATCCTCTGTGTCGGACTCGGCGGTATCCACCGTGACCCCCAGATAGGACTTCGCCTCCATGAGGCCGTCGTAGGCGGACTCGTTAAAGGACTTGTCCTGCCAACCGCCGGTATCGGAGACAGCGCATGCCTTAAACGGAAGCTCAGCCTTGGTTTCACCAGACTGAGCGGCTTTCCCCCCTCCGGCACAGCCGGTCAATGCCAGGGTGACAGCGCCCACAGCAGCGGCGAATGTGGTGATGTGCTTCATGACGATCTCTCTCTATTGACGTGAACTCTGTGACGACTCGATAGTGGCGTGGAAAACATGCCTCCTTGAGAATACAGGGAATTTATCAACAATGCGAACCGGCGGTTACACCGTATCCAAGTATCCTGCACGAGTGTCACTCACGTCAAAGCAAAACGCTTACCTGTTGGTAACGATTTGGGCACGACGTGCCAGGAGACCGGCGAGACCACACACAGCAAGCACACACACCACAGGCACCCCTTGCGTATCCGCACCCGTTCGCGCCAACGCACCGCCTGACTTGGACGCGCCTGGATCCTTCTTCGAGTCCTCCGGAACACTCACGACCGGCTTGATCCCCTCGCCAGAATCGGCAGATGGAGACGGAGCTGCCACACCCGCACACGTCACCGGGATCGACAAACCGTCTGATGCCTCGACGACCGTCGCGAAGTCGGTGGCGACAGTGACGGGCACGTTCACGACCTCACCGGCCGCCTTACCCTCGCAGGCACCCACGACCGTCACGTCCACGCTCGCCTGCCCCGCGCCGTCCGTCGTGATGACTGCGGCGCCGTCCGATGCATGGGCATCCACGAGGGAGTTATCCACGTCGGCCACGGCCTGTGCACCACCCGCGCTCACGTGCACCTTCGTCGTGATCGAGGGTCCTTCGGAGAAGGACAGACCGCGCAGCGGGATCGTCACAGTCGAGCCATCGGCGACCGGCTCGGCGGGCAGGGTCAGACCAATCGAAGACTTCGCCGCGCGCGGGGCCAGGCCGCTCGCAGCGTCGACAGCTCGATCCTTCGTGGGCGAATGGGCGGCTAGGTACTCGTTAAATGCGTCACGATCCAGGTTGCCGTTCGTCACGGTTGCTCCCCCGCGGGTGAGAGCATCGAAGGAATCGCCGCCGTCCAACAGGAAGTTCACGGATCCGACCGTATAGGTCCCATCAGCCTTCAGCGGCTCACCGTTGATCGTCACCGACGTGATGCGCTGTCCGTCGGGCTTCGCCGGGTCGTAGGTGTAGCGCACGTTCGAGGACAGATTGAGCTTGAGCATCGGACGGGAGTTCTGCGAGTTCAGGTCGCTCTTCCACTGCTGTTCAAGCGCGTCCTTGAGGTCCGATCCCTTGAGGGTTACGTAGCCGAGTTCGTTGGAGAAGGGTTCAACCTCGTAGGTCTGCGCATAGGTGATGGTGCCATCCTCGTTCGGCACGAGGTCTTCGCGCAGGCCTCCCGCGTTGATCATGCCGACATCGACACTCTTTCCGTCCTGCGTGAGGATCGTCTCACGCAGGGAGTCGGCCACCAGGTCACCGAGGGAGGACTCGATGCCGCGGTTCGAGCCCGGCTCGGTCAGCCCGTCGGGGGTCGTGAAAACGCCGCGCATGAAGGGTGTCGTGTAGCCGGTGGCGACGACGCGCTTGCCAGCTTCCTTCGAGTCAGCGTCGGCCTTATCAACGATTGCCTGGGTGTCGGGGTCCGCGCCGCACTGGGCAACCTCGGCGGCTGGGATGAGGATCGAGTCGGCACTCGTGACCTGGCGCGTCGCGGGATCAATCGTCAGGCGGATCAGACCGAGGTTATCCGTGTAGGAGCCGGACGCGATACCCGCCAGGCGCGGGTTCGCTGACTCGAAGGACTCCACCGAGTTCACGTGGTCGAACTCGTAGGGCACGTGCGTGTCCCCGCCCATGAGGCCATCGACGTCCTTGCCAACCTTCGTGTAGTTGTTCTTCACGTCGTCGTCGAGCATGGCAATGACAACGTCTGCCGTGCCGCTGCCCTTGAGAGATGCGGCCAGCGAGTTGATGCGCGCAATCGGGTCGCTAAAGGTCAGGCCCTCCGTCGTGCCGGGGCTCAGCTTGTAGGGGACATCCTGCGCAATGGCCCCGATGAAGGCGACCTTCATGCCCGAGGGCGACGTCCACAGCTTGTAGTCCCCGAGGTAGGGGGTGCCGTCCCCGTAGGTGCCCATCCCCTCGATGTTGGCCCCCAGGTACGGGAAGGTCGCCTGCACGTACTCGCTCGGGTTGGAGCCGTCGACACGCTGCTTAAAGACGGCCTGCCCCATGTCCAGCTCGTGGTTGCCGATCGTGGAGGCCAGCGGGTTCAGGGTGTTGAGGGCCGCGATAGTCGGGTTGTCGTTGAGCGCGCCCGAAATATAGGGGGACGCTCCGATGTTGTCGCCCAGCAGCGTGAACGAGGAGTTCGGGTTGGTTTCCCGAGCCTTCTTCAGGTAGCAGTTCATCGCGGGCAGGCCGGCCTCGCGAACGACTCCCTTCTTGGTGACCTGCTGGATGTGTCCGTGGACGTCCGTCAGGTTGTAGAGGTCCAGGGTGATCGGCGGGGCCTCGTCCTGCGGTGCAGCTGCCGCCATGGTTGGCAACGACGCGAGGGTAAGCGCCGCCACCGAGGCGAGCGCGAGGCGTGTCCATGGTTTGCGCATGGTGTGTTCCTTTCTGAGCGACAACAATGCCGCGTCACGTGGTGAATGGGATGAGTGGGTGCTTAGGGGTGCCGGGAGCCGCGGCGCGCCGCGCTCCGCGCAGCAACGCCCGCGAGGGCAAGGAGAACGCCAGCCCAGACCGGGGCCGCCGCATCCACGCCCGTGCGGGCAAGGGAAGCGCGCGCGTTCGCCGGCGTCATGCGCCGTGAATTTCCAGCGCCCTTTCGCCCTCCTCGGGACGAGGCCGTGGCCGGGTATCCGGTGCCGCGCGGCGTCGGGGCACCGGCGCTCGGTGACGGCGTGGATCCCCGCACTGACGAGGTGCTGGGCGACGGGTTGGTTCCCGGCGTCGGGTCGGCTCCCAGCAGGTTCAACCCGATGATCTCGGGGTTGTGATCGGAGGAGCGGTATGGGTTCTCGGACTCGACGGCCAGGTGGGCGTTCATGCCCGCGCGCGAGTATTCGAAAGCGATGGATTCCTGGGCGTTGACGGCCCAGCTGGTGACACCCGCCAGGAGAGGCTTCGCGGTGGCATTGGCAAACACGTGATCGAGGGAACCGGAGCGGCCCGAGTACACGTAGGACGCCTCACCCCCGCCGGACACGCGCTCCCACCCTGCACCCTCCAGGGCCGTAACAGGATCCTCCTGGGAGTAGGAGTTAAAGTCGCCGACGAGCAGGGTTGGTTTGTCAGCGAATTGAGCGGCGAAGGAAGCGAGCGCGGTGGCCTGGGCGACACGGATCGCGTTCGCGTTCCCCTGCCCGTCCCCACTATCGGTATTGCCCTCGCCCGCACCCTCGGGCACGGATCCCTTGGACTTGAAGTGGTTGGCGATCACCACGAAGGAGGGCGCAGCCGCCCTCTCGCCGCTCCTACGCGCAAACTCCTGGGCCAGGGGTTGGCGCGCGAGGCCCCTAAACGCCGGATCGTCATGGATCAGAGAGGGACCAACGGGGGTGACCGTCGCAGTTTTGTAGATGAACGCGACGCGGATGACGTCCTCGTCTGCGGGAACGGTCTTGGGCGAGGGCACGTACGCCCAAGTCTCAGCCCCCGCCGCCTTGTTGAGGGCCTCGACGAGGCACGCCAGGGACGCGTCGCGGTCGGTTCCCACCCCCACAGCCACTGGGTTTTCGATCTCCTCCAGGGCGACCACGTCCGCCCCCAGAGCGTTGATCGCGGACACGATCTTGGCCTCCTGGTTCGCGAAGGCCTCGCGCGAGAACGCGCCGCGCACCTTGCACTTCTTAGCCGTCACGAAGGCCCCCGTGCGGTCGGGGTAACCCGCGCATCCGGCCTCGTCGACACCCAGGTCGGAGAAGTAGTTGAGGACGTTAAAGGTCGCCACACGCGTATCCCCGACGACCGCGGGCGCGCTCGGCCGCTGCCCGGTGATTGTCACGGGAGCGCGGTCGGGATGCCCAGCGACCAGAGAGGTCGGCTGAAAGACCCAGGACCCATGCCTCGGCTCCAAGACGACGGGAGCGGAGAACGTCACGTGATACCCGACGCGGGCAGGTGCCCCGTTCGCCAGGTACGCGTAGGGCACCTCGGTCGCCGCGCCCTTCAGCAGGTTCGTGTTCGTCCCGTCGTCGAGGGTGATCACCCGCGCGGCGTTGGCCGCCTCAAAGTCGCGCGCGGCCTGCCCCGGCGCAACCACGTCGGTCGCGGCGCGCAGCGGCTCCATGCCCGGCGTGAGCGCCAGCGTCCCATACTGATTCGCCGCATAGTTGTCCGTGATCGTCCACGTTCCCTGCGGGTCCAGCAGCATCGACTCGTAGGTCTCCGCCCGCCCATCCGCAGGGACACCGGTGACCGGAGTGGGAGCCACGGCCTCGCACCCGTCGACCTGCGTGAATCCGGTGGCAGCCAGCTGGGTCAGGCTCGACGGGTTGGACGTCGCGGTCGTCGCGGGGAACTCCCCAACCGTGCCACTCACGCGCACGCATGTCCCAACCGCAGGGATCTGACCGTCCTTCCCCACGTAGATGAAGAGGGCGTCCGAGCGCGCCCGCCCCTCATCCCACGCGCCGCCACTGCCCGGCGTCTGAATCGTGTACCCATCCAAGGTATCTGCCAGCCCAGACTCACCTGCCGGATACGCCGCAGTCACGACGCCAACCGTCGTCACGGTGGCACCCACCATCGCCGAGTCGTCCCCCTCCCCCACCGCCTGAATCTGCGGGATTGGGGTATCGACGGTCGCACCTTTTTGCGCGGCATCCTCAGCAGTTGCAACCGTGCGCCCAGCGGCACCTTCCGGGGTCGCGGCCGCGCTCGCGGACACGCCCCCAGTCGTCTCGACGTCGGCGGAGGACTGAGAGCCACGACTCTCGGGGGCGCTCAGCTGCCCCTCCCCCGTCATTGACGAGGCCGACTGCCCCTTGGTGATTCCGCTCTCCTGGGCAGTGGGCGTACCGGATGTTTCGGGGGCACGTTGTTCTCCCGACTGAGCAGGGTGTCCAACGCCCGACTGAGCAACCTGCGCGAGTTCCGCCCCGGCGTCAGTCGCCCAGGCGGCAGGAACAAGCCCCACCGTGGACAGAGTGAGTACGCCGAGTACAGCTAACGACCGAGTCCCGTGCGTCATCGGGATGTCCTCTCAACCTCGCCTCACCGTGAGGGACCCACAGGTCCCGAACCGCAGGCATCTTTACCAACGGCACCACGAGTTGCGACAAGTGTATGCGCATCCACGCACAAATGGAACCGCATGGGAGGATTCCCGTCCCCCGTGACGGCATACGAGAAGTCGCGCAGGTGCGACGCGGTGCCCGACGATCTCGCCCCGGCCTCGTCGACGCCTGTGCGCGACACAACTATTATCAGAGGCGTACCGTACCGCCCACCGCCAACTGGCGAACGCAGACGTTGGACACACCATAGACCACCCATAGCAAGGGAGCTCCCGTGAGCGAACGCATCACGTACCGTCAGCTGAAACCTTTCTGTCTGCCCACATCCCTCGACGACCTATCGGGGCCACACACGGGAAGCCTTCGCCTTCCTATCCATCTGTGTTGGTCACCCGGCGATCATGTCTTTGACCTCGCACGACTCGGCGACGCCCTGACCGTCTATCAATGTGTCATCGCCGAGGGAACCACGCAGGAGCAACACGAATACCTCAATCACGCCCTGCTCATCGAACTGTGGCCACACCTCCACCTCGATGTCAGGATCATCGCTGCCTGGGAGAACACATTCGACTCACTGCACGGAAAAAACAAATGGGGGCGCATCCACACCGCACCCACGCACTCGGAGGAATAGCATTCCTGCCGCCCAGGAGTGCACGCCACCAGCCTCCTTATGCAGGGGATTCCGGCACACGCGAGCCACTATCGGCGACGTTGGGAAGCCGAGGGCTATTAGACAGAACACGTTGGTGGGGGGTAGTTCCAGGTGTTGCGGCATGGGTGGACGAGTTCGTTCCCACAGATCATGTCGTCGGCCAGTCAGGTGGCGCTCTGGACCCACCTGCGCGCAGGTTAACCCGCTCAAGTGGCGTGTAGGCAGCGATGCTCCGCCATCTGCAGGTTCCCGCGCATGGGGGCATTAGCAGTGCCAGACAGGTCCAGCCATCACTGCCCCGCTCACTCTCCCACGGCATTGGTTCGAGTACTCCCACGGAGATGAGTCCAGTTCTCCACGACAGCCTGTCCCCGGCGACAAGTCCAGCCTTGCCGACAGCGACGAGTACAGCTCTGCCACGGCGGCTCAGCCACGGACTCCGCTCAGACTGCCTGTCCCCCACCCAAAAATCGCATGCAATTCGATCACCCGATCTTTCATCCACCCCAAATAAACATTGCAATTCCAACGATCCCATGTCACAGCTTGAAAGGGGCGGGGGGGACCTGCATGCGACATTGTTGGGAAACCCCGCCCGTGGTGCCCGCAGTTATCAAGATTCACCTCATCCGACAGTACGTTCACCAGTGCGCTACCCGCCAGCACGCCATCCGACTGCCGAGGGTCAAGCCCGATGCGAGAGAGCCTCACCAACTCCGCACGACCATCGTCGGCATGCCACAGCTCGAAACCAGAGGACAGGTACCCCGCACTCGCTGGTCGAAGAGTCATTCTCCTCCGAACGCGGGACCGCTATTCCGAGCCTGGGCAGCCATGCCTGCATACGGAACAGACGGCCCACCCCGACACGCCGACACCATTCCAACAGTCAACCTTTCACGCTGCAAACCCCCACTACACCTCATCGGAAGACACAACGGAACCCACGACGAGAACTCAACAAGATGCTTCGCCGTGGAATTAATGCGACTGACCTGGATCATAGTGCACGGGGAGCAGCGCTATCGCTGCGCTGCGTAGGCTGAGGGTCCACACCAAGCCAAGCATTCGCCCGCACGCCGGGCATTTGGGAGCGTTCATCCCCCACGACGAAACAACCACCTTCACGCGCTACAAAGCCGAAAGATCATCACAAAACCAACACGCCCTGCTCTCTAATACGAAGATGAAACCCCCGACCATTAAGGCGGGGGTTGGAGGACGTGGCATTAGTCTGCCGCCACGAAAGCTCTTTGTCGTTGGATACTTGATCACCGTGTTTCGTAGTCATCATCTAACAGCCCGCGCTGCCAAGTACCCGTTTCAGCCCGTGTCCTGTTTCTCGGCATATTCCTGCACGCACATCAAGCAACACAGGATCACGCTTACAAGGACCGAGGCGTATGACACGACAACGATCAACCATGCCAGATTCACAGCCACTCAACGAGGCCGTGATACAGCACCTACGGCCCCGACCTGAGGGCATGCACTGTGCCAGCCCCGGCCTCGTCCCTGTCGATGAGCGACAGTCAGGACGCCGAATACGGCGAGACGACCACCTGGGCGCGCTGAAGATCCTTGACCTCGGCGTAACCGGTCGTGGACATGGCACGCTTGAGGGCACCCACGAAGTTCAGCGAGCCGTCCGCGCGCGTCGAGGGGCCGTAGAGGATCTGCTCGAGCGTGCCCGTCGTTCCCACGTGAACGCGCTGGCCGCGCGGCATGTCAGGGTGGGTCGCCTCGGAACCCCAGTGCCAGCCGCGCCCGGGAGCCTCCTCGGCGCGAGCGATGGCCGCGCCCAGCATAACCGCGTCCGCGCCGCACGCGATAGCGCGTGCGAGGTCGCCGCTGCGGCCAATACCGCCGTCGGCGATGACGTGTACGTAACGGCCGCCGGACTCGTCCATGTAGTCGCGCCGGGCCGCGGCCACGTCCGCGATCGCGGTCGCCATCGGCGCGTGCACGCCCAGGGACTGACGCGTCGAGTGGGCCGCTCCCCCCGCCGAAACCAACGAGGACGCCCGCCGCGCCCGTACGCATGAGGTGCAGGGCCGCCGTGTCCGTGCAGACGCCGCCGACGATGACGGGAACATCCAGCTCGTAGATGAAACGCTTGAGATTCAGAGGCTCACGGCGCGACGACACGTGTTCGGCGGACACCGTGGAGCCACGGATAATGAACAGGTCGACGCCTGCGTCCACGACCGCACGCCAATGCTGCTGGACGCGCTGGGGCGACAGCTTACCGGCGACGACCACCCCGGCCTCGCGCAGCTGCGTGAGACGCTCCGTGATGAGCGCCGGCTTAATCGGCTCCGAGTACACGCGCTGCAGGGTCGCAATCGATTCTTCCTCGCCGAGGTGCGCAATCTGGTCGAGGATCGGCTCGGGATCCTCGTACCGGGTCCACAGACCATCCAAATCGAGGACTCCGATGCCGCCGAGGCGACCGAACGCAATGGCTGTCTCCGGACTCATCACCGAGTCCATGGGGGCCGCCATGAGGGGCAAGTCCACGTGATAGGCATCAATCTGCCAGCCGACGTTGACGTCCTCGGGGTCGCGCGTGCGCCGGGCGGGCACGAGCGCGATGTCGTCCAGTGTGTAGGCGCGCCGACCGCGCTTGCCGCGTCCGATTTCGACTTCGTGGCTCATAAACCGATTCTACTGCCTCCGGGACGCAGATGTGCCCGCCCTCTGCCACACTGGTGGAACCGGCGAGAACAGGAGCAAACATGAGCTGGATCGACGACCCGTGGATGGGTTTTGACACCGAAACGACGGGCGTGCGCGCGCTCAAGGACCGCCTGGTGACGGCGGCCCTCGTCCTGCGTATCGACGGCGCTTCCTACCGCAGCGGGGTCAGCGCCCCCGACCAGGTGGCGACCTGGCTGACCGACCCAGGCATTGAGATCCCCGAGCAGGCCACCGCCGTCCACGGCATCACGACCGAGCAGGCGCGCCGCGACGGTCGCCCCATCGAGGAGGTCCTCCACGAGCTGGCGGGTTCCATCGTCGAGCATTGGCTGCGCGGCTACCCGGTCGTCGCTTTCAACGCGACTACGACATCACGCTGGTGAACCAGGAGCTGCGCCGCCACCGCCTGGGGTCCTTCGAGGAGCGCCTGGAGGGCGCGCCGATGCTGGTCGTCGACCCGCTCGTTTTGGATCGCAAGCTTGACCGTTTCCGCAAGGGCAAGAAGACCCTGACGGAGATGGCCCCCGTCTACGGGGCAGTCGCCTCCCCCCCGACGCTCACACGGCTGAGGTCGACGTGGCCATGACGCTCGACGTGCTCGCGGGCATGGTGGACAAGTACCCGCAGCTGGCCTCCATGAGCGCCCGTGAGCTCATGGATTATCAGCTCCAGGCCCACCAGGATTGGGCGGAGGACTTTGAGAAGTACCTGCGCAAGCAGGGCCGCGACGCGTCCATCGACCGCGAGTGGCCCCAGATCACGCCGCGAGGCCGCGGCGGCGACAGGGAGTAAGGGCACGTCAAGCGGGGGTCGGTGAGTACCGGCCCCCGCTTCGTTATGCCTGACGTGCCCTTCGCGCACAGGACGCTGTCACGAGGCCGTGGCTGAGTTTCGGCCACGGTGCCCAGTGGGTGGCGGCGTGGAGGCGGGCCACGGCGGGGCCGCAGAGCCTGGCTGGGCTTCGAGACGACGCGCCAAGCAGGCAGCCCGACTCCCACGGCCACCAACACACACGGATAGGAAACGAGCATACGGATAGGTAACCAACATCCGGATAGCTTAATAACCTATCCGGATACGCATAACCTATCCACGTGCGCATAACCTATCCGGATAGCACCGGGGTCTACACGGTTTTGCCGTGCAACGCGCACCATGCGCCACCAGTGTGGAGGGTGCCGGCGGGACCGCAGGGCCTGGCCGGGCTTCGAGACGACGCGCCGAGCCGCAGGCTCGCGGCGCGGACGGCGAGCGGGCGGGCGGGCCCGACGGCACCCGGAACACCGGTGGCGCAGCCAGCAGGAACACCGGTGGCGCAGCCAGCAGGAACACCGGCGGCGTTACAAGCTCACTTGTCGTTGACCAGGTCCAGCCATGTGCGGCGCTCGCCGACGAGGATGCCGAAGTCGCGGTTCTGGTCGGCGATGGCGGCGTCGGTGGCGGGGTTCTTGATGAGGGCGGCCAGCACGTCGGGGGCTGCGGTGATAGCGCCGACGCCCTGGCGGACCAGCTCGAGGACCTGCTCGGAGTTCTTGAAGGAGGCAGCCAGCACGTCGGCCTTCAGGTCGTAGGTGCGCAGGGTGCGGTGGATTTCGGAGGCGACGCGCACGCCGTCGATGCCGTAGTTGTCCATGCGGTTGACGTAGGGGGCGACGTAGCGGGCACCCGCCTTGGCGGCCATGAAGCCTTGCATGGAGGAGTGGATGCCGGTGGCCGTGACCTGCATGCCTTCGCGCACGATGCGGGGGATCGCGGCGAAGCCCTCGCGGGTGACGGGGAGCTTAATGAAGAGGTTGCCGCCGATTTCGCCGCGCAGGGCGCGGGCTTCGGCGACCATGTCGTCGGCGCGCTGGGAGACGATCTGGACGTGCAGTTGAGCGCCGTCGGGCAGGACTGACTTGATGGCGTGGAGGACCTCGAGGGGTTCCTTGCCTTCGCGGTAGAGAATCGTCGGGTTGGTCGTCACGCCGTCGATGGGCAGGTATTCCAGGGTCTTCTTGATGGAATCGACGTTGGCGTGGTCGATAAGGATGAGCATGTGGAGCTCCTTTGCGCATTCGTGGGATTTTCGCACCTATAGGATAGCGCGGGCGGGAGCAGCCCACCGGCTGCTCCCGCCCGTCACGAATGCTCGACCTGCGGTTACTTCGCGGAGGAGGAGTGGTAGTTCGGTGCTTCCGTCGTCATTTGGACGTCGTGCGGGTGCGACTCGCGCAGGCCTGCGCTGGTGATGCGCACGAAGCGACCGTTGGCCTTGACCTGGGCGATCGTGGAGGCTCCCAGGTAGAACATGGTCTGGTGCAGGCCGCCGACGAGCTGATAGATCACCGAGGCGAGGGAACCGGTGTAGGGAACCTGGCCCTCGATGCCCTCGGGGACGATCTTGTCATCGGAGGTGACGTCGGCCTGGAAGTAGCGGTCCTTGGAGTAGGACTTGCGACCGCGCGAGCTCATCGCGCCAAGCGAGCCCATGCCGCGGTAGCGCTTGAACTGCTTGCCGTTGGTGAACACGACTTCGCCGGGGGACTCCTCGCAGCCGGCCAGCAGGGAGCCGAGCATGACGGTGTCGGCGCCGGCGACGAGGGCCTTGCCGATGTCGCCCGAGTACTGCAGGCCGCCGTCCGCGATGAGCGGGACTCCGGCGGGTCCGCAGGCCTTGGCGGCGAGGTGGATGGCGGTGATCTGGGGGACGCCGACGCCGGCGACGACGCGGGTCGTGCAGATCGAACCGGGACCCACACCGACCTTGACGGCGTCGACGCCCGCGTCGATGAGGGCTTGCGCGCCCTCGGTCGTGGCGACGTTGCCGCCGATGATGTCGATGCCGGCGAAGGTCGGGTCGGCCTTAATGCGGCGGATCATGTCGAGGGCCAGCTGGGCTCCGCCGTTCGCAGTGTCGACGACGAGGACGTCCACGCCGGCTTCGGCTAGGGCGGTGGCGCGCTCCCAGGTGTCACCCCAGTAGCCGACGGCCGCGCCGACGATGAGGCGGCCGCGCGAGTCCTTCGTGGCGTTGGGGTACTGCTCGGTCTTGACGAAGTCCTTGACGGTAATGAGGCCGGTCAGGTGGTCATTCTCGTCGACGATGGGCAGCTTTTCGACGCGGTGTTCGGCTAGCAGGTGCTTGGCGTGCTCGCGGGAGATGCCGACCTGACCGACGACGAGGCGGTCGCGAGGGGTCATGCAGTCGCGCACGCGCAGGGTGGCCCATTCGTCCTGGGGGACGAAGCGCAGGTCGCGGTTGGTGATGATGCCGACGAGGGTGCCGTCTTCGTTCACGACGGGCAGACCGGAGACACGGTAGTGGCCGCACAGGCTGTCGAGTTCGTCGATGGTGGCGTCGGGGCCGACGGTGACGGGGTCCTCGACCATGCCGGATTCGCTGCGCTTGACCTGGCGGACTTGCGCGGCCTGTTCCTCGATGGAGAGGTTGCGGTGGAGGATGCCGATGCCGCCCTGGCGGGCCATGGCGATGGCCATGCGTGCTTCGGTGACGGTGTCCATGGCGGCGGACAGGAGCGGTACGCGCAGGGAAATGTTCTTTGTCAAGCGGCTGGATGTGTCAACGGATGAAGGAACGACGTCCGTGAGCTCGGGCAGGAGCAGGACGTCGTCGTAGGTGAGGCCGGTGAGGCTGAAAGGATCGTGTGTTGAAAGTTCTCCCATGGGCCAATTGTAGGTGGTCGCAGGCGCATTCGCGTCATTACCCTTTCCCCGGGCGAGGCTTGGGTACGAGGCCTGGGCGGCCTTCCTGGGCACAGTGGCCTCGCGCGAGAGACGCGTCACGGGCGAGGCTACCCGCCGTCATGGGGGGGAGCCGCGGGGTGCCACCACCCAGCTTTCAGGCGGCCCGCTGGGCGCGCGTGGAGGCCCCGGCCATCGCGGTTGCCCCGGTGACTGTCAAGTAGATGGGGGCGGCACCCCGCGCGAGCATGCGGGCGGCGGTCAGGGCGTCGGGACGCCCTTCCCACACGCGCATGGAGACGGACCCGTCGGGCGCGATCTCGTGGATCCAGCGGCCCATTCCGGCGCGTGCATGGGAGTCGGCCCAGGCAACGGCGCGCGCGTAGTCGACGGCGAGGTCTTCGGCGAGGTCAGGGACGACCAGTTCGGCGAGGACGCGGGCGGCGCTGGCGGCCTCGCACACGACCCAGTGCATACGTTCGGGCGCGACGACGATGCCGGTGGAGTCGAGGGTGTAGACGATGCCGCCGACACCGTCCTCGGTCCATCCGTCGGCGTGGGCGCGTTCATACAGGGAGATGGCGGTGTCGAGCATCCACGGCCCGGGGGTTTCACCCATGTGGATGAGGATGGCGCAGACTTGCCCGATGAGGCGCGCGGCCTTGAAGCCGAGGCCGGGCAGGGTATCGCCGGGTCGGATGAGTTCGAGCGGGGGCTGGTCGCAGGTCGGGGGCAGGGGTCGCCATTCCTCGTCGAAGAGGTCGGGCAGGGCGAAGCCGGAGCGGGCGGCGATTTCCCCGACGAGGCGCAGGATGGAGCGGGCGCGGTCGAACCACACGCGGTTCGAGGTGGCTTCCCAGGCGGCCAGGTAGGACTGGGCGGTGTCGAGGTTGGTGGAGAGGCGTCGCAGGGGCGAGCACACCTCGGTGGCCGCGTCGATTTCTTCGCGCACGGCACCGTAGGAGGGGTCCCACCAGCGCTGGTCTTGGTCCTTCTCGAGATCCGCGAGAAGGTCGGCTGCCTCGGAGTGCCCGGCCATGAGGGCGGCTGCGGCAGCGCCGATCATCGCGGACTGGGCGCGCTGGGACAGGACGGAGCGGGGCACGGGGATCGCGCTGGTTTCGGAGGTGGAGACTACCTCGGAGTACCAGCTGCCGTTGGCGGCGCGCAGGGGACCGGTCAGGGCGGCGAGGCCGTGGGACACAAGGTGGGACGCGCCTTCGATTCCGCGCATTTGCGCGAGTGCGAACACGTGGGTCATGCGCGCGCTGATGCGTGCGTCGAGGGGACGTCCAAGGTCGACCTGACCGTCGGCGCGCAGGAAGGCGTAGCCAACTCGGGCTTTCGACCGGGACGCGAAGGCAACGAGCGCGTCGAAGTCGGCGTCGAAGGCGCGGCGTAGATCCTCATTGTTCCAGGGGGCGTTCATGACTGTTCTCCTGCCTGTCCGTACCCTCACGGTACCACCTGACCAGGGCTCTTGGCGCGAACGCGCACCCCGCGTGGGCGGTCAGTCAAACATGAGGCCCGTCGGCCTCGTCAAGGGGCTAGGACCGACCGACCAGTTGGAGGTCCGCCTGGGGTGCCAGGAGCGCGAGGGCTTCTTCGACGCAGGCGTTGATCGTGCGCACGCGCTGCACGTGGGGGGCCAGGATGTCGGGCGCGTCGGTGCCGACGATGATGGTGGGTCCACCGTAGCGGGAGATGAGTCCTTCGATGGTGTCGGCGCAGGCGGGGCCGCACCCCAGCACGATGGCGATGGCGGGCACGCCGCCGCGCACGTATTCGCGGAAGCGGTCGTCGGCGCACACGCCCCCGTAGTGTTCGCTGGACAGGACGCGCACGTCGCAGCCGTACCAGGCCAGGGCGACGCCGATGACCTGGGCGGGCGTCTCGTGGAGTGCGTCGGTGATCAGGGCGACGCGGTCACCGCCGACGAAGGAGCGGGCGGGGCGCGAGAGGTGGACGGAGCGGCACACGCGCTGGAAGGCGTTGAGCAGCATGAGCGCGGGTGGGGCACCGACGGGGTCCCCACCCGGGGTGGTGCGCAGGGTTTTGAGGGTGGGTTCGACGAAGCGCGACCACGTGTGGACGAGGCCGTGGCTGGCGACGGTCGCTTCGAGAGCGTCCTCGAGGCGGGGGATGTCGTCGGAGAGAACGATGGAACGTAGCTGGGACGCGGTGACGTGTCCGGCGTTGGGATGAGCGGCGATGTCGGAAAGGGCGCGCTTGGCGGCCTCGGCGGCGGGGAGGCCCGCGTGCAGGTGGTTGACCATGGCCCGTAGGCGCTCGACGTCTTCTGGCTGGTAGCGGCGGCGTGAGCCGGCCTCTCGCGCCTGGCAGGGCCGAGGCCGTAGCGCCGTTCCCAGGTTCGAAGCGTGGAGGCGGAGACGCCGAGTTCGTCGGCGACGGAGGACACGGTGCGGGAACGGTCGGCGTGCGCAACGTGCGTAAGGATCGCTCGCGGCATGGCTCCTCCCCTCTGTGCGCCTGCGTACGCTTACAGATTCTTGTCTGTCAGGCCCGGAGACGCCACAGGAACGGGTGCGTTACACCTCTCAAAGTTATTCAAAAAGTTGTTCATTGTTCATTCAGTGCGTCCATCTCAGTTTTTCCGTATTTCCACTGCCCAGGACGCCGCTCCATGAGAACTGGCTCATACTTCTGACAAGAGCCTTGAATAACTACCGCACAAGTGTCTATCCTTGCGGACATCGTGTGCCGAAAATGTCGGCACGACAGACAAGAAGGAGGCACCCAATGACTGACGTCTCCCGTCTGCCCGGCCCCATGATCGACGCGTGGGAATGGCAGTACGAAGCGGCGTGCCGAGACCTGGACACCGAGCTGTTCTTCCATCCCGAGGGTGAGCGCGGCTCCACGCGTCGGCGTCGCGCTGCGAACGCCAAGGCGATTTGCGCTACCTGCCCGGTGATCGAGCAGTGCCGGTCCTACGCTCTGGCCGCCCAGGAGCCCTACGGCATCTGGGGTGGAATGACCGAGGAAGAACGTCGCGAGGAGATCCGCTCCTCCGGACGTGGACGTCGCGTGTCCTGATCACGCAAACGAAGTGCCGGTGCGGCATCGCCACCGCGATGCCGCACCATTTTAGTGCCCACAACTCGCCCGACACCTTGATCGACGTTCCCCGGGAGGACGCATGACCACCAACGATTCCACGGCCTCGTCGACGGAGAAGAAAGCCGTCGCCGGGCAGGAAACGAACATCTACAAGACCCTCTTCATGGTCACCGCGCCGGTTACCGCCCTGCTTGCGGGCGCGTGCGTGTGGATGGGCATCCAGCTCTCGTCCACCTCCCCGGCGAGCCAGGCAACGCCGGGAACCCCGGCGGCCTCCGCGCAGATGCCGTCGGCTGAGCAGAGCGCCGAACCCAGCCAGACGAATACGAACAACCTGGCGATCATGAACTCGTTCATGCGCCACGACCCGAACGATCAGCAGGCCAAGGGCGACGTCAACGCGCCCGTGACGATGGTCGTCTTCTCTGACTTCGCGTGCCCGTATTGCACGAAGTTCGCCCGCGAGATCGACCCGGCGCTGACCGACCTCGTGGAGGACGGCACGCTGCGCGTCGAGTGGTACGACCTGGCGCAGATCACCGACTCCTCTCCCCTGGCGGCCCAGGCGGGTCTCGCGGCGGCCGAACAGGGCAAGTTCTGGGAGTTCCACGACGTCGTCTACGCGGCGGCGGACCCGACCGGACACCCCCAGTACTCCGAGCAGGCCCTCGTCGACTTCGCGCAAACGGCCGGGGTGCCCGACCTGGACAAGTTCCGCACGACGATGCTCGCCGACCACACCGTCACCAAGGTGAAGTCCGCCAAGGAGCAGGCGCACCAGGCCGGTATCACGGGCACGCCCACCATGTTCATTAACAAGGCGTACATTCCCGGGTTCCGCGACGCCACCTACGTGCGCAACACCGTGCTGGCGCAGCTGGCCGAGACAGCATCCTGAGACTGCGGGCGACGCGGCCCGCGCAGCGCCCGGCACATCATACGTACACGGGGGCGGCCCGGAAGGATTCCTTCCGGGCCGCCCCCGTAGCGTTCAGTGCGCGAAGGCGCTCAGCGCTCCACAACCGCCAGCACGTCGCGCGAGGACAGGATCTGGAACTCCTGACCCTCGTACTTGACCTCGGTGCCGCCGTAGCGCGAGTAGATAACCACGTCGCCGACCTTGACGTCGACGGGAATACGGTTGCCCTTGTCGTCCACGCGGCCGGGGCCCACGGCGATAACTTCGCCTTCCTGCGGCTTCTCCTTGGCGGTATCCGGAATAACCAGGCCGGAGGCGGTGGTCTGCTCAGCCTCAACCTGGCGGATGACGATGCGGTCCTCGAGGGGCTTAATGGAGATCGACATTGTCGCTCCCTTTCTTCTGTGTCACGAAGGTGCTCGTCCTTTCCCTGCCGTCGCGGGGGTCAGGTGCAGGACCGGTCGCGGGATGATCCCGCGCTTCCTTTACGAGTGTAGTTGCGCTCCTGGCACTCGGGCAACCCGAGTGCCAGCAGGTTCACCGAGGGCGATTCGTCCGCTGTCCGTTTGTGCAATCGAGCGCGCACCCGCCGCTTCGCGAGCGCGCCGGTGACGGCCTCGCCGCGCCAGAGATGGGACAATGGCCCGGTGAACACCTTGACCCCGATCCTGTCCTCGCCCGGCTGGGAGCTGCTGGAGTCTCTCCAAGCCCGCCAAGAGACCAACCCGATGCCGCTGCGCGAGCTGGGGGCCGCCCTGCGCGCCTCGGGCATCGAGGCTGACCTGGCTGCCGCAGTCCTCACCCAGCTGGCCCTACGCCAGGCAGCGCGCACCAAGTTTGGCCCGTTCGCCTCACACATGGTGTTCACGCGCGACGGGCTGGAGCAGGCGACGCGTCTGGTGGTGGCAGCGCGCCACGCGCAGCGCTTCCGCGCCTCGGGGGCGAGGCGGGTGGCGGATCTGGGCTGCGGGATCGGCGCGGACGCGCTGGCGATTGCGGGCCTGGGCCTGGATGTTCTCGCGGTTGATATCGACCCGGAGGCGGCGGGGGCCGTGGCCGCGAATCTGCGCGATTTCGAGGGAGCGCAGGTTCGCCTGGGCGACGTCATGGAACTGGATATCGCGGAGTTGGCTTCCGAGGGCGTGGACGCGATCTTCGCCGACCCCGCCCGGCGTACGGGGGCCTCGCGCGGGTCGGCGCGCATCACAAACCCGGAGGATTGGTCCCCGCCCCTGTCCGCGGTCCTCGGCTGGGCGCATGCGATTGAGCGGGTCGGCGTCAAGGTGGCGCCCGGTATCGCGCATGACGTCATTCCGGCGGATTGGCATGCGCAGTGGGTGAGCGTGGGCGGCGATCTCGTCGAAGCTTCCCTCTGGTCTCCCGCACTGGCACCGGAGGGCCGGGGACGGTCCTGCCTCCTCCTCGACGAGGCCGGGGCAGCCCATGCCCTCTCCTCCCCCGAGGGGATGGCTGCGAATACGCCCGCCGAGCGCGTGGAGGTTGCTCCCCTCGGGGCTTTCATCGCGGAAGCCGATCCGGCGGTGATTCGCTCGGGTCTGCTCGGGCGTCTCGCTGACAAGACCGGGGCGGGTATCGTGTCCGACAAAATCGCCTATCTGACAGGCAACGATTTACCTGATAACCCCTTCTATGACCGCTTCGAAGTGCTCGAGGTGACAAACCTTCGCGCCAAGGCAATCTCTGCAGCGCTCACATCGCGAGACGCGGGCAGTGTTGAGATCAAGAAACGCGGCACGGACATCAATCCCGACGAGCTGCGCAAATCTCTCAAGCTGGGCGGCGGTAGCGCCCAGTTGACAGTCATTGCGACGCGCCTGGCCGGGCGTCACCGCGCGATCATCTGCAAGAGGTTGCCCAAACCTGTAAGGAAGCTCTCCACCGGCACACAGCGAGGCCCTGACACAATGGAGGAAATTAGCGAAAGGATCGATCATGACCTTGCCATTCGGTTCCTCCCAGCGTTCTACACTCGGTGTCGAGTGGGAGCTCCAGCTCGTCGACCGTGACTCGCACGATCTGCGTCAAAGCGCGGACGCCATCATCGACCGCGCCACGACCGACGGCAAGCTCTATCCCGGCATCCATCGCGAAATGCTCCTCAACACGATCGAGGTCGTTTCCAAGCCGCGCTCGACCGTCGCCGAGTGCGTCGCTGACCTGACCGACTGCATCGACTACCTGACCCCCCCTGGCCTCGGACCTGCGCATTGACCTGGCCACCGCCGGAACACACCCCTTCGCGCGCCCGGGCCGCCAGCGCGTCACCGACTCACGCCGCTACGCCCAGCTCGTCGAGCGCACCGCCTACTGGGGCCACCAGATGCTCCTGTACGGCGTCCACGTACACGTCGGCGTCGAAGACCGCGCGAAGATCCTGCCGATCCAGGCTGCACTCACCGCCTACCTGGGCCACCTGCAGGCGATCTCCGCGTCTTCTCCGTTCTGGGCAGGCGAGGACACCGGCTACGCCTCCAACCGCGCAATGGTCTTCCAGCAGCTGCCCACCGCCGGTATCCCGCGTCAGTTCGACACGTGGGAGGACCTGGAGGCCTACACGGACGACATGATCCGTACGGGCGTCATTGAGGGCTTCGACGAGGTCCGCTGGGATATCCGCCCCTCGCCGACTTTCGGCACGATTGAGAACCGCATGTACGACGCGGCGACGAACGCCACTGAGGTCGGCATCTTCGCGGCCCTCACCCACGTCCTCGTCGAGTACTTCTCGCGCCTGTACGACGCCGGTGAGCCGCTGCCCGTCCTACCGGACTGGTTCGTCGCGGAAAACAAGTGGCGCTCGGCCCGCTACGGCTTGGACGCAGACCTCATCATCTCGCGCGACGGCGCGACCGAAAGCGCCCGCGACGGCATCGCACGCCTGAAGGAAGAGCTGGCTCCCGTGGCCGCTGATCTTGGCTGCGCGCGCGAGTTCTCCGACCTGGACACGATCCTGTCAATCGGAGCCGCCTACGAGCGCCAGCGCGCCGTCGCCGCGGCCGCACGCCCCGGCCAGGGCCTCGACGCCGTCGTGGACCTTATGCGCGCCGAGATGGCTGCGGGTCGTCCCCTGGCACTCGCCGAGTTCGCAGCCTGAGCGCCTGACCCCACGTCCCCGGCGCGGCAGCGAGGCGCGTCCGGGGCGGGGCCACAGCCTCGTGACTGAGCAGGCACCTTCCCAGCGCACTATTAGTCCACTTCCAGGCTATCGGAGTATCCTATCCTCCGGAAAAACGAAATGGCTTGAGAGGATATCACCGTGTCGCAAGAAGAGACGGACTCGCCCGAGCCCCGCCGCACCACTTTTCGCAGGATCGGTGCGCCACTGAGCGCAACAGCACGCACCCTCTGGCTTCTGCTTCTCATCGCTGGCGCGCCTGACGGTCCGATGGCTGTCCCATGCCCCTGCCACAACCGTCGTGACGGTTGCCCTGACCCTGATGTCCGCCACCTACTGGGTGTGGCGCGACCAATTCAGTGTCCTTGAGGCTAGCCCCTCAGCCTCCCACTGGTGGTCGATCTTTTCCTCCGTCGGAGCTGTCCCCGGGCACTTCCTGGCCACCGCCGTCCTCGGCATCGCAACGATGATCGTCGCGGGTGGCGCAGCCGAACGCCACTTGGGCACCCGCGTGTGGATCGCTGCCGCGCTCGCCGGACAGGTCGTCGGCGTCACCGCGACGTGGGCGACCCTGCCCCTGCTCAAGCGCGCGATCACCGAGTGGGGCCAGGCCATCGGCGAAGGAACCCTGTGGGGGACGAGCCTCATGCTCATCGCCCTGGCTGGTGCCGCCGTGCAGTCGCTAGGGGCACGCTGGCGGTGGAGGGCGCGTTTCCTCCTCGTCGGCGTCCTCGTTCTCTCCTCCGCGATCCTCGGCTCGGCGATCTCCTACGCGCGCGTGTGGGCGCTCCTGGCCGGCATGACCGCTGCTCGTCTACTGGGCGTGCGCGGCTCGAACTCCGACTCCACTGATGAGGTAACCGCCGGTCGCCAGCTCGCCTCCGTGTCGGCGCTGTGCTGGGCATGTGTCGCAGCTCTCACAGTTGTGTCCTCCGCGCCCGAGGGACCCCTCGCGCAAATGCGCTGGTCGCTGGGTCCCGCCTGGTGGCTCGAAGGCCGTACGGGAGTCATCACAACCCTCCTATGCCTGGCACCCGTCACCCTGCAGCTAATCTTCGCCTACGGACTGCGTAGGGGACGACGAGTCGCCTACGTCGGCACCCTCATTCTCCAGGGCCTCCTCGGTATTTCGACGCTGGCGTCAACCACCGTCGAACTCCTTGCGTGGAACGGGCCGGATGACCCCCTGCGTCCCGAGGTGACGACGGCTGCTTCTCTGCTGCTTATGCCTGTCCTCCTCAATGTCGCGCTGTGCGCCATCACCTGGTGGATGCGCCGATCCTTCACGATCCACGCCGCGCCATCCACGACCTCGACGCTGGCACGCCGCTGGCTCATCCTCATGGCTGTGTGCGCGGCGGCGGTCCTCGTGCTCGGACTCCTCACAAGCGACTCATTCATTCCCTTCTCCTCGTTGGCTTCGGGTGAAGACATCTCGGACGCGCCCAACGCAACGCCCCTGCAGGTTTTCCACGACTACGCCCTCGCACTCCTGCCCACGGCGACCGCATCGATCTTCGAGCCATCGCTCGTGCCCATGACTCTCCTGGCTGAGGCCCCCGTCCTGTGGATGCCCCTCGTTGCATGGGCGGGAACCCTCGCCCTCGTGCTGCGCGCTCTCCTCGCTCTGCCTCGCATCCCTGCGTCCTCACCTCTCGACGACCTCACGCCGCTCCTGCGCGCACACGGGGGCGGAACGCTTGGCTGGATGAACATGTGGGAGGGCAACCAGGTGTGGGTGTCCCCCTTCGACGAGGCCGGGGTTGCCTACCGGGGAGCCGGAGGCGTCGCACTCACCGTCACCGACTTGGCCTACGAGGAAGGCAAGGCCTCCCAGGCAATCGCTGAGTTTTCTTCCTTCGCCGCCACCGCGGGCCTCACACCGGCGCTCTATTCCGTCCACGAGGACCTGGCCTACGCCGCCCGCGACGAGGGCTGGACGATCATGCAGGTCGCCGAAGAGTCACTCCTCGACCTACCTGGCCTGGCTTTCAAGGGCAAGGTCTACCAGGACGTGCGCACCGCCATGAACCACGCCAGCCGTGAAGGCGTCGAGGCCCGCTGGACCACCTGGGACGAATGCCCCCAGGGGTGGAAAGACCAGATCACCGTGATCTCGCAGGCGTGGAGTTCCGACAAGGCCCTACCCGAAATGGGCTTTACACTCGGCGGCGTGCGCGAACTCGCGATCCCTGAGACGCGCATCCTCGTTGCCATCGACGCCGACTCTACAATCCACGCCGTCACCTCGTGGCTGCCCGTCTACCGCCGCGGCCAGGTCGTCGGCCTGACCCTCGACGTCATGCGCCGCCGCGCAACAGGCTGGCGTCCCGCCATCGAATTCCTCATCGGCAAGGCTGCTCTGGCTGCCCAGGAAGAAGGCCTGGAGTTCTTGTCCCTCTCCGGCGCTCCCCTGAGGCGCTCCGCCGACGACACGTCCGCCTTCGGCCCCCTGACCGACGCCCTTGCCGCCATTATGGAACCCCTCTACGGCTTCACCTCGCTGCACGCCTTCAAGCGCAAGTTCAAGCCCCGCACGCAGCCCCTGTACCTGGCCGTCCCCGAACCAGCCTCGCTGGCCACCGTCGGGCTTGCCATTTCGCACGCCTACGTGCCCTCGGTCTCCCCCGCCCAGACCCTCACGCTGCTGGCTTCCGTCACCGGTGGTCTCGCCAAGCTTGCCGCGAAGGGCGTCGGCGACCTGCGCTCTGCCCGCGCCACGCAGCGCACCTCCGCATCGTCCCCTGCCCCGGCCACGCCCACAACCACCGATCAGCGCGGCGCTGCCACGGCCTCGTCAACCCCCTCCACGAAGGAGTGACCATGTCCCTTCTCGGATCCATTTCCCTGACCTCGGGACGCACCCTCGCGGTCGTCGCCGTGCTCGCGGTCCTGTCCCTCCTCGCGGGGGCGTTCCTCCTGCCGCGCTGGACACCCAGGCATTTCCCCCGACGCACGAGGCATTGGCTGGGCCGCGCGGTCCTCATCCTCGTGCCGATCCTCCTCGTGACGGCCACGGGGGCCCTGATCCTCAACCGCTCTCTCGGCCTCGTCAAGACCAGCGGTGACCTGGCTGCGCTCATCGCTTCCAACGTCGACGAACCGGTGGCCGAGTCTGGCGGCGAGGTTACAATCGGCGACCAGCCGATTGCTTCCTCCAGCCTCGACGCGACTTTCACGAGGACCGAGGACGGCATGCTCACCACCACGTGGACGGGGCCGATCAGCGGCATCACGCTGCCCGTCTTCGTCATCGCACCACGCGACTACTCCCCCACCGACGGCAAGACCTACGCGGTCATCGAGCTGCTGCACGGGTACCCGGGCGAGGCCGACGGCACCACGCAGGGCGCCCACGTCCAGGAGGCCCTCGACAACGCCATCGACGCCGGGATCATCCCTCCCACCATCATCGTCGTCCCGTCCCTGAGCGTCGACGAGGAGGCGCACGACTGCGCGGATATCGAGGATCGACCCGCCGTCTACACGTGGTCCGCGCACGAAATCCCCGCGTTCGTCCGCCACAATTTCCCCAATACCTCCGACAAGCGCGACGCGTGGATGCTCGGCGGTTTCTCCGCAGGTGCCTACTGCGCGGTGTGGACGGCGATGCGCACGCCCCAGACCTTCGGCGCAGCCGCCTCCCTCTCCGGCTATGACACGCAGATCGAGGGGCAGATGACGAATCTCGGCGACCAGTACCTGGCGGATAACACCCTCTCCACGATGCTGGCCAAGAGGGTCCCCGACGGGCTGCGCATCTACGCGATGGCCGCCGCAGACGACGGGGCTGGCGGCGCCCCCGCCGCCGTCAAGATGGCAAAGGCCGTCAAGTCTCCCGACACCGTGACAACCGATATTCCGCCCACCGGCGGGCACGCAGGCCCCCTGTGGAGGGAGCACATCCCGACGATGCTGGCATGGTGGGGTTCCTCCGACAAGGTCGCAAACGCTCTGGGATCATCTCCGACGGCGGCGACAGCGCGGGCATCCGAAGCCTACGCCTCCATTGTGCCGGCCACGAACGTCACGCACACGGTGCGGCCCACCGCACCCAACGGCCTCGTGAGCCTTGCTGTGCTGGCTCTGTTATCCGCTGCGTTCGTGACCCTCACCTGGCGTTCCGCGGGCACGTGGAGTGCCGCCCTAGCTGGGGACGCAGAACTGCCCTCAACTCGCTCGCGCTTCTTCCGCCTGCCGATGCCGCGCGTCATCGCGACGCTGCCACGCCCGGCGGCCTCATGCGTCACCTACGCGGCGCGACTGGCGTGCCTGAGCGCGGCTGCACTCGCCTGCGCCGCCTTCATCGGCGTGTGCGCCAACATGGCAGGCGGCTTCTACACCTCGTGGTCTTCCGTCGCCGAGTCCTTCATGGAGGGACTGCGCTGAGGCCCCTCCCCGCGCGCCGCTGCTCAGGCGCGCGGGGGCACGTAGGTCGTCGTCAGCTCCATGCCCGAATCCGGCGAAAAGTCCCAGTCCGACGGCGGCAGGCCAGCTGCCACCAGCTCCGAGCCGATCGCTGCGATCTGAGCACCGTTATCCGTGCAGAATCGCAGTGGAGGCATGCGCACGGTCACGCCCGCGGCCTCGGCTCGCTCCGTCAGGAGGGCACGCAGCCGCGAGTTGGCGGAGAAGCCGCCGCCCACGACAATCGTGTCACAGCCGGTGTCCAGCGCCGCGCGCACGGCCTTAGCGGTCAGCGAATCGTTGACGGCCTCGGAGAAGGCGGCGCACACGTTTTCCTTGCTGACGGTTTCGCCGCGCGCGGTCGTCCCCTCAATGTAGCGAGCCACGGCCGTCTTGAGGCCTGAGAACGAAAAGTCGTACTTGTGGCGTTCCTTGTCCTTACCGGCGGCCAGGCCGCGCGGGAAACGGATCGCCTCGCGGTCGCCCTGCTGGGACAGTCGATCCACGTGGGGACCGCCCGGGTAGGGCAGGCCGAGGAGACGCCCGACCTTATCGAAAGCCTCGCCTGCGGCATCGTCCAGGGTACCGCCCAGCTCCACGACGTCGGTCGCGATATTGCGGATCTCCAGGATGTTCGAGTGCCCGCCTGAGACCACCAGTCCGATGAAATGCTCGGGAAGAGGCCCCTCGGCCAGCTTGTCGACGGCCAGGTGACCAATCACGTGGTTCACGCCGTACAGCGGCTTGCCCAGGGACGAGGCCAGGGCCTTGGCCGCGCAGATACCCACCGTCAGCGAACCGACCAGACCAGGACCCGCAGCGACCGCGATTGCATCCACGTCCGCCAGGGTCACCCCGGCCTCGTCGAGGGCAGCGTCGAGCGTCGGCAGGAACGACTCCAGGTGGGCGCGCGACGCAATCTCCGGGATGATACCGCCGTAGCGGGCATACTCGTCCATCGACGTAGCCGTGCGATCAACCAGCAGCTGCGTGCCACGCACCAGGCCGACGCCCGTCTCGTCGCACGTTGACTCAATACCAAGGACCAGGGGGTTATTCACGCCCTCTAGTCTAAGTCTGCGCGCACGGTGACGCCGCCCGCAGGGGCGGGCGTGCGTCATGTCGTGAACCGTCGAAGTCTCAATCCTGTCCGGACCGCTTGTTGGCGACGATCATCGCGACGCCAGCGATAGCAAACACCAGCAGGGACCACGGGACAAGCGAATCGGCGACGAGCTTGACTGCTGGGGAGCCGAAAACAACCCCCAGGAGCAGAAGGACCGACAGGATCGCAAAAACAACCATTGCGCCAATTGCAACCGTTGCACTGACCCAGTAACGGCGCGTGTGCGTGTTCGGTCCGGTCTCGTCAAATTGCATGGCAAGCTCCTCTCTGAGCACCGATGGTGTCTCCATGATACGCCTCAGATCACAACGTCCGCGAGCACTCACACAAGGGACCCGTCGGAGGTGGAGGACGCAAAAGGGCCCGGCGCACGTTGGTGCGCCGGGCCCACGGCCACTCAGGCGGATCAGACGCCCTTGAAGGCTGCCTTTCCGAGCTGGCGGTTCAGGTTTGCGATCACGTCAAGCGGGATCTGCTTGGGGCAGACCGCCGCGCACTCACCGATGTTCGAGCAGGAGCCGAAGCCCTCCTCGTCCATCTGGTTGAGCATGTTCACGACACGCTTGTAGTTCTCGGGCTTGCCCTGCGGGAGCAGGCCGAGGTGCGTGACCTTCGCGGAAGTGAAGAGCATCGCGGAGGCGTTCGGGCAAGCAGCCACGCACGCACCACAGCCGATGCAGGCCGCAGCTTCGAACGCACGATCCGCGTCCTGCTTCGGAACGGGGGTCGCGTGCGCGTCGGGCGCTGCCCCCGTGTTCACGGAGATGTAGCCGCCGGCCTGGATAATGCGATCCAGGGCGGAGCGGTTCACCACCAGGTCCTTGATGATCGGGAAGCCCGACGCACGCCACGGCTCGATCGTGATGACGTCGCCATCGTTGAAGGAACGCATGTGCAGCTGGCAGGTCGTGGTGACCTCCGGGCCGTGAGCGATACCGTTGATGACGATGCCACACTGACCACAGATGCCCTCGCGGCAGTCGGAGTCGAAGGCGATGGGTTCCTCGCCGCGTGCGAAGAGCTCTTCGTTCAGGACGTCGAGCATCTCCAGGAACGAGGACTCTTCCGAGATTCCCTTCACCTGGTATTCATGAATTGCGCCCTTGTCTTCGGGACCGTTTTGGCGCCAGATCCTCAGTGTCAGGTTCACTTGTAGCTCCGCTGCTTCAGCTCGATGTCGTTGTAAATCAGGTCTTCCTTGTGGAGGATCGGGGGTTCGCCGTCACCGGCAAACTCCCAGGCCGCCACGTACAGGAACTTGTCGTCGTGGCGCAGGGCCTCGCCCTCGGGAGTCTGAGACTCCGCGCGGAAGTGGCCGCCGCACGACTCTTCGCGGTGCAGCGCGTCGATGCACATGAGTTCGCCCAGTTCCATGAAGTCAGCCACGCGACCAGCCTTCTCGAGGGACTGGTTGAGTTCGCCGATCGACTTGCCGGGAACACGAACGTTCTTCCAGTAGTCGGCGCGCAGCTTGCGGATCATACCGATGGCCTTCTTCAGGCCGGCCTCGGTGCGCTCCATGCCGCAGTACTCCCACATGATCTTGCCCAGCTCCTTGTGGAACGAATCCACGGAGCGGGTTCCATTGATCGACATGAGGGTGTCGATGCGTCCCTGAGCCGACTCAAGGGCTTCCTTGACGGAAGGCGAGTTCTCGTCCAGCTTGGGCAGGTGGAAGCAGTGCGCCAGGTAGTCGTTGATCGTGTTGGGCAGGACGAAGTAGCCGTCTGACAGACCCTGCATGAGCGCCGAGGCACCCAGGCGGTTTGCGCCGTGGTCGGAGAAGTTCGCCTCGCCGGCCACGTACAGACCGGGCAGGTTCGACTCGAGGTCGTAGTCAACCCACAGGCCACCCATGGTGTAGTGGACGGCCGGGTAAATGCGCATCGGCACCTCGTAGGGGTTGTCGCCCGTGATGCGCTCGTACATGTCGAAAAGGTTGCCGTACTTCGCGGAGACGGCCGCCTTGCCCATACGGGAGATGGCCTCGGAGAAGTCGAGGTAGACGCCGCGGGCGACGCCGTCAATCTTCGGGCCGACGCCACGGCCCTCGTCGCACATGTTCTTGGCCTGACGCGATGCGATATCGCGGGGCACGAGGTTACCGAAGGACGGGTAGATGCGCTCCAGGTAGTAGTCGCGATCCTCTTCGGGGATCTGACGCGGGTCCTTCTCGCAGTCCTCGGCGCGCTTGGGAACCCAGATGCGACCGTCGTTACGCAGCGACTCCGACATGAGGGTCAGCTTCGACTGCTGGTCGCCGTGCTGGGGGATGCACGTGGGGTGGATCTGCGTGAAGCAGGGGTTGCCGAAGTAGGCACCCTTGCGGTACGCGCGCCAGATGGCGGTCGCGTTGCAGCCCATCGCGTTCGTGGACAGGAAGAACACGTTGCCGTAGCCGCCGGTCGCCAGGACCACCGCGTCGGCGATGAAGGTCTCGAGCTTGCCGGTAGACATGTCGCGGGCGATGATGCCGCGCGCCTTGCCCTCGTCGACGATAAGTTCGACCATCTCGTGACGCGAGTGCTCGGTGACGGTACCCGCAGCGACCTGACGCTCCAGCGCCTGGTAGGCCCCGATCAGAAGCTGCTGACCTGTCTGGCCGCGCGCGTAGAACGTGCGGGACACCTGGACACCACCGAAGGAGCGGTTGTCGAGGAGGCCACCGTACTCGCGGGCGAAGGGAACGCCCTGCGCGACGCACTGATCGATGATGTTGGCGCTGACCTCGGCGAGGCGATAGACGTTGTCCTCGCGGGCGCGGTAGTCGCCGCCCTTGACCGTGTCGTAGAAGAGACGGTAGACGGAGTCGTTGTCGTTACGGTAGTTCTTCGCAGCGTTGATACCACCCTGCGCGGCGATGGAGTGCGCACGGCGGGCGGAGTCCTGGTAGAAGAAGCAGTCGACGTTGTAGCCCATTTCGCCGAGCGAGGCGGCAGCAGCGCCACCCGCGAGGCCGGAACCGACGATAATGACGCGCAGCTTACGGCGGTTCGCCGGGTTCACGAGGGCCGCCTCGAACTGACGGCGCGCCCAGCGCTCGGAGATCGGGACGTCGTGGGGAGCCTTCGTGTCGGCGATCTTCTCGCCTTCACGGTAGAGGCCGTGGATGAGTTTATCGGTCATGATTGCCTGCCCTTCCTCAGTGGATCAAGCCGGTGACGATGGCGACGGGCGGGGCCATGAACATCACGAAGATGACCAGACCGACCAGGCCCGAGAGGACAACCAGAGGCTTGCGGGTGGCAGGACGCACCCAGCCGAGCGACTGGAACATGGACCAGAAGCCGTGAGAGACGTGGATGCACGCGCAGCCGACGAACACGGCGTAGAGGATCACGAGGACCGGCGACTGGAAGGACGCGATCATGCGGTCGTAAGGAGTGGTGACGTCAGCGCCGAAATTGGCGACCTTCGCGGGCAGGCTCACGGTGGTGAAGTGAGCGATGTGGAAGATCAGGATCAGCAGAATGAGGACACCGCTCATACGCATGGTGCGGGCCGCGTAGGAGTCCGTGACGGACTTCTTCACGACGTAGCGGGTGGAGCGAGCGCGACGCGAACGCTTCCAGGTGTAGGCAGCGGCCCACAGGTGGATGATGAGCATCAGCGCCATGGCGGCGCGGAAAACCCAGATGAATCCGCCGTGCGGGAAGATCGGCACGAAAGCCTCTTCATGCAGCCAGTGCGCGTAGTCGTTGTAAACCTGCGCGCCCAGGAACATCTTGAGGTTGCCGTAAGAGTGGAACAGCAAGAAGAAAACGAAAACGAAGCCCGAGACGGCCATCAGCTGCTTAATAAAGACGCTGGTGGTCCACGCGCGGCGCTTCTTCGTTGCGACATTTTGAGTGGCCATGGATTGAGCATATCGACGCTTTTCGTCCGCCTCGTAGGACGTTGGCACGAGGCGATGCGCCGCTCTTGTCGACACGGTGTCATTTTCGGCTATTTTCCGCGGTTCTTCCACGCTCCTTGACCCGCAATCGCAATGAAAACACCTAGGACTATCGGCCTCATAAACAGGGGTCTGAAAGCACGAATTTTGATACACCGACCGTACCTATTTGGTGGTGGTCGTCGCATCTCCTCAGATCAGGGGTGCCCTCATCTCGACTGCCTCTTCGACGGGGTTGCGGAAATAGCGTGGCCTGCGCCCGATCTCGACGAATCCACGCGACTTGTAAAGCGCGATGGCACCCTCGTTGGAGGGGCGCACGTCGAGGAAGATCTCACGCGCCCCGGCCTCGTGGGACCAGGCCATAAGCGCGTCAAGGATGGTGGCCCCGACGCCTGCACCCCGCGCGTGGGCGCGCACGCCGATCGTCATGACGTCGGCTTGGTCACCGCCGACCTTGGCTCCGCCGTAGCCGATGACGTCGCCGGAGCCGTCCGTCGCGATCCAGTAGCGCGAAGCCGGGGAGGAGAGCTCCTCAGCGATCATGAAGGGCGTCCACGGGTCTTCTGAAAAAACCTCGGCCTCGAGGGCAGTGACAAGGTCGAGGTCGCCGGGACCCGCGACGCGCAGCTGGGCGCTCATAGGCGCGCGGTGGGCTGACCGTGAATGTCGGGGCGGCGCAGGTAGAGGGGGTCGGTGCGCAGTCGCTCATCCTCGCCGCGGGCCAGTCGCGTGGCGACGATGCGGCTCATGACGGCGGGGTCCAGCTCGACCTGGGGGCCGAGGTCGGCGCGCGCGAGAGCGGACGCGGAGTGCGCGGGGACGGGAGCTCCGGCAACGACGAGGCCGGGGGCGTGTCGCATAGCGCCAAGCAGGGAGGAGACGTCCCCAACTTCGAGGCGTCCTTCAAGGGCGACGTCGTCGGGTCCGGCAGCCACAAAGGCCCCCCAGTAGAGTTCGCGGCGACGCGCGTCGGCGATCGCGTAGACGCGGGTGTCGGGGGCGAGCAGGTCGAGGCCCTGGCGGGCGATGACGTCAAGGGCAGAGACGCCGTAGGCGGGCACGCTTGCGACCCTGGCGAGGACGCGCGCGGAGACGAGGCCGGAGCGCAGCCCGGTGAAGGGGGCGGGCCCGGTGCCCACGAGCACGCGATCAATCCCAGCATCGGCCAGAGTGGAGGGCAGGCCGGCATCACCGAGGGCCTCGCGGACGAGCGGCGTGATGGATTCGGCGTGGTGTCGCCCGGAGTCGTTGTGGGCGCGGCCAATGACCCGACCGTCTTCGATGATCGCGACGGCGGTGGCTGCTTGGGTGTCCAGGGCTATCTCTCGCACGGTGTGATCCTACTCGTCGGTCGCGGACTCGTCGCCTTCAGGGGCGTCCTGGTCGATGCGCGTTCCCCCGTGGGCGGCGACGACGTCCTCGAGGACGCCGTCCCAGCGGTGCCCGTGGGCGCGCAGGACGATGCGGCGGCGGCCGTCGTCCATGTGTTCCAGGTCGATGACGTCCCCGTCGCGCTGCGCCTGCCCTCCCGAGGCGCGCCGCACCTCGATGGCGAGGCGCTCCTCACTCATGGCTTCGGTCTTGCCGTCGCCCCATTCGACAACGGTGACGGCCTCGTCGAGGGAGGAATCCAGGTCGAGGGTCTCCAGGTCGTTCAGGTCGGTGATGCGGTAGGCGTCCGCATGGATGAGGTCAGGGCCACCGCCGAGGTTCGGGTGGACGCGGGCGACGATGAATGTCGGGGAGGCGACGCGGCCACGTACGCCCATGCCCACGCCGATGCCCTGCGTGAGGGTTGTCTTGCCGGCACCGAGTCCGCCGGACAGCATGACGAGGTCGCCGGCGGCCAGGACGCGACCGAGGTCCTCACCCAGCGCGCGGGTCTGGTCGGCATCGTTGGTTTCGACGGCGTAGGAGGCGATGGGCTGGCTCATGAGGGGGTCCCGTCAGTCGCGTCGGCATCACCGATGTAGGCGCGCGGGATGTGTGCGCCCAGGTTGGTGACGATTTCGTAGTTGATGGTGTTCGCGGCGCGCGCCCAGTCGTCGGCCATAGGGGATGGGTCAGCGCCGAAGAGCACGGCGAGGTCACCGACTGCTGCGGGTGCCTGTCCGCTGCGCGCGGTCGGGGTGTCCGCCTCGCCGTCGGCAGGTCCCAGATCGATCATGAATTGGTCCATGCACACGCGCCCGATCTGGGGCGCGTCGAGAGGACCGGAAGCGGTGTGGACGGTGACACGGGCGCGGTTGGAGACGGCGCGCAGAATGCCGTCGCCGTAGCCGAGGGGGACCAGACCGATCCACCGGCGCGTGGGCGCAATCCACGTTCCCCCGTACGAGGCCGGGGTCCCCTCCTCGATCACCTTGACCGAGGTGAGGGGCGCGGTCAGCGTCAGGGCGGGAACCAGGCCGAGTTCGGACGAGGACGCGACGGCGGGATCGGGACTCAGACCATACAGGCCGATGCCCGCGCGGACCATGTCGTAGTGCGTCTCGGGGTGCCATAGGATTCCGGAGGTGGCGGCCAGGTGACGGATGCGCGGCGTGATACCCGCGTCGGCCAGGATTGCCAGTCCCTCCTCGAAGATGCGCACGTGGTTCGCGGTCGAGGCGTTGCCCGCCTCGGTGGGGTCGTCGGCGCGCGACATGTGGCTCCACGCGCCCACGACGTCGACGAGTCCCTCGTCGGCCGCCATGCGCAGGGCCGAGGCTAGGGCGGGCAGGTCCGCCAGGGTCGAACCCGCGCGGGACATGCCGGTATCAATCTTGACGTGGACGCGCGCGGGGCGACCCACCTGCCGGGCGGCGGCGCAGATGTCGGCAAGCACCCACGTCCAGGACACGGAGACGTCAATATCGGACTCGATGGCCGCAGCAAAATCGGAGGAGGAGGTGGAAATCCACGCGAGGAGAGGGGCGTCGGCGCGCGCAACCCCGGCCTCGTCGAGGCCTTTGCGCAGCGTGAACGCTTCGGCCAGCTGCGCGACCCCCAGCCAGTCGGCACCGCCCTCCAGGGCCGCGAGCGCGACGGGAACCAGGCCGTGACCGTAGGCGTTGGCCTTGACGGTCGCGAGCTGGAGCGCGTCGGGGGCGGCGGCACGCAGGACGCCCAGGTTATGACGGATAGCGGCCAGGTCGACGACCGCGCGTGACGGGTAATCCCGTCCTTGACCGTGTTCGTTCGTGAAAGTCACTCCCCTATTATCTCACGCAGACCCGAGCGCGCCGTGCGGCTGCGCCTGCACTCTTCCATCTCAGGAGCCGAATGCGGCGAGGACCTCCGGGATTGCGTCAGCAATGTCGCGCGCCTGGATGGGGGCGCGACCGTTGTACTGATCGGTGGCCAACGTCGCCGCGCGACCGTGGAGCCACACGGCCGACACCAGTCGTTCGGGCGTCACGGCCTGCGGTTTTCCGTCGGGTCCCGGCAGCGCGTGCTCGTCCCTGACGGGGCGGGCGAGGATACCGGCGATCAGGCCGGCCAGGACATCGCCGCTGCCCGCTGTGCCTGCCCACGACGTGGTGGTCGGCGCAACCAGCGTGGAGTCGCAGCGGGTGCTCGTCTGCTCCATCGTGTCCAGGTCGGGGAAGCCCAACTCCGGGTTGATGAAGCTGGCGAGCAGCGCCTGATCACGGAGCTTGTCCGCGTATTCGAAGGAACGCACAACGGTGACGGGGCCCTTGAGGACGACGTGGCAGCCCGTGGCATCGTGGAGGAGATTCGCGTAGCGCAGGGGGGCCGCGGCGACCTCATCCCGCTTCGTCGGCGTGCCGAGCCTCGTCAGCAGGCGCGCGGCCTCCCCGTGGTGCGGGGTGAGGACGGTGGTCTCGGGGTTGATGGTGTCCGCCAGCTCCGGAATCAGGTCGAGGGCCCAGGCGTCGATGACGAGCGGCACACCGGACTGGCCGCAGAATTGCGCGAGTTCGAGCGCATCCTCGCGGCGCTCCTCGTCCAGGCCTGGCCCGATGAGGGCTGCCTGAATGCGCCCGCCCACCATGACGACGCCCGGTTCGGCGGCCAGGACCAAGTCCTGGACGCGGCGGGTCGAGTTAAGGCGGACCATGCCGACGCCCGATGCCAGGGCCCCTCGCGTGGCGAGCAGGCCAGCGCCCGGGTAGGTGTCGGATCCCGCGACGAGGCCGACGACACCGCGCGCGTACTTGTCGTCGTCAAAGGCCGGGGCTTGGACGAACCGACTGCCGCCGGTTCCCTCGTAGAAGTACACCGGGACCTCGCCGTTCGTTTCCTCCGTGTCAGCGGGGGTCAGACCAACGAGTCCGGTCCACTCCATCTCGATGAGTTCCAAAGCACCACAATACTGCGCGGCGGGCGGCAGGATCTGGGCGCGTTTGAAGCTGCCCACGGCCATCGTGTGCGTGGCACGCATGACGGCACCCTTCACGCTCCCCTCGTCGTCGGTCAGGCCCGAGGGCACATCAATCGAGACGATGGCGGGGCGCATCAGGATCGAGTATTCATTGAGCCGCTCAACGGCCTCCGCGAGGTTCCCTCTGAGGGCCCCCTTGCCGCCGATGCCAACGATGCCGTCGATCCACACTTTCGCGAATACCACCAGGGAGAGCTGCGGGGAGTCAAGAACTGTGCTGATTGAGTCTCCCTTGAGGTCCACGATGGTGACCCCGGATGCTGTGGCGGCGCGCAGCGCGCGGGAGTGGCGCTTGCACTTGAGCAGGATCGCCGCCACGCTGACGCCCATGTCAGCGAGGGTCGCGCATGCGTAGAGGGCATCGCCACCGTTGTCGCCGCCTCCGACGAAGGCGACGACATCCGCCCGAGGGCCGGGGACAACGGGTTCGTGAGGTTCGGTCAACAGAGGGGCCGTGTCACCGACGAGTCGGGCAACGCGCTGCGCGACCGCGTCGCCGACCTGGCGCATGTACAGGTCCGGGTCATCGATCTCCGCAGCCTCGCGGACAAAGCGCTCTTCGATTGAGCGCGCCTGCGGGAACGTCAGGGCGGGGCCGTCACATGTCAACATGTCTTCATTGTCCCATGTCTTCGCGCGCCTCCGCGCGCTTCCCGACGGCGCTCGCGGGCACGAAGCCCTGCGCCGAGGCCTGGGAGGGACTGCGCCGAGGCCTGGGAGGGACTGCGGTCCTGGGATCCTCCGGCTTCACGGCAGTCGAGCGCGCCCTCTGGGAACCGATGTAGCGGTCGCGCGCTCCCCTCACGATGAGGTCGAGCCACGGGCCGCTCGAGGCAACGGCGAGCGCGCCGGGGCTGGCCCCCGATGGAACCTGTTCTACAGACGGTCCTGTGGGGCCAGCCCGTCCAGCTCTTCACTCCCCCGACTCCGGGGGAGTGAACGCGCCGGTTAGGCGACGTCGAGGGTCTTGGCGACGCCCGCCAGGACCGCGCCCACGATGACCAGGGCAACGCCGATGATGGTCCAGCGCAGCTCCTTGCGCGTGCGGGTTTCGTGGAGCCAGAGGATTCCCAGCGGGGTGGAGATCAGGATTCCGAGCTGGGAGAGCGTGAAGCCGGTGCCGGCGCCCAGGTTGTTGGAGTTGAGCTGGAGCAGCAGGATGGCGGTGCCCCACAGGACGCCGTTGAAAACCGAGGGGAACATGCGGCGGTGACGCAGCGAGTCCTCGGGGGCTACTCCTCCGCGGCCCTGGATCGCGAAGAACGCGCCGCAGTACACGGTGTAGCCGATCGCCTGGGGCAGGAGGAATTCGGCGGGCTGGATGCCGAACCACTTGATGATGAGCGGGAAAGCGACGAGGCCCAGCGTGGAGGTCGTCAGCAGGAACGCGCCGCGCTTCCAGTCGAGGGAGGCCGCGTCGGAGCCGGACTCGGAGCGGGAGAGGAACCAGATGCCGACGATGAGGACGGCGATGGCGGCGAGGCCGTAGGGCAGTGCGCCACCGTGGAGCCACTCGCCGAAGATCGCGATGCCGGCCAGGGACATGAGGACCAGCTGGCCGCCGGTGGACAGGGGCATCGTGCGGCTCATGCCGAGCACCGAGTAGGAGCGCAGCTGATCGCACACGCCGACGCCGAGGAGCAGGCCAGTCAGGAAGGAGACGCCCAGGTTCAGGGGCGTCCACGCGGGGTGCAGGAACGGGGTGGCGACGGCAGCCATGAGCAGGCCGCCGAGGACGGCGCCCATGACTCGCTGGCGGTCTGAGCCACCGGTCTTTCCCATCAGCGTCGTCGCGACGCCGAAGAAGACTGAGGGCAGGATGCCGATGAGGATCGTGGACAGAGTCATGTGCGCACCTCCTGGGGTGGTCGCGGCCCCGTTTCACGAGGCTGGGGCTTGTTTGCGTTGAATAGCGTGGCGGGCGCGCCGCCACCTCTTCAACGCTAGTCGCCCCCTTCCCCTCGCCTGCAATCTCCATCGCGGTTTTGGCTGCTGTTTCACACGCACATCGTGAAACCTTTCACCAGATCAGACCCATTCGATGACGCAGCGCACGCCCCAGATCCGTAAAACTGACACCGGTCCGTAAAAGCAGCCCGGGCCTCGTCCCAGATGAGGAACGAGGCCCGGGAACGTTCACGGGGCTGCAGCCTGGTGTCGGACTATAGGGCGAACAAAATACGGAAGAGACGCGCACAGCCCTTGTAAGAAAACCGCCTAGACTACTTATTGGGAGCGAAAGTGATTTGGCCGGGGCGAATGAGAGGCAGGAGAACTGCCGTGCCGGTAACCCGCGTGGTCAAATCACTGAGGGCTTCACGAACGTAAGGAAACGCCGCCATGAGCGCAACTTTCGACGCAAAGTCAGCAGGCGCTTCGGGGGAGAGAACAAACTCCTGACACCCCTCATAGTAGGCAATGACTGCGATAACAGCCTGCCACTGTGGAGCCGTGATCCGGAACTCAAACCGTGTTCCGAAGCGTTTGCCTTCCTGCCGAGTTCCGAGCATGCAGTTGATCTCGATCGGCGTAGGCTCACTACCTTCAAGATCGGAACCAGCCTGGGGAGCATCATCCACAAGATCAATCGACAGGCGATCAAAGCGAATGTCCACAAGTTGGAGTTTCGCAGTTGCAAGCATCTCTTCGACGCTTACCAAGAGGGGCACATCAGACATGAGCTGGCTCCTGCGTAATACTCCAGTCGTCGGCGACCGCCTGCGTCTTACGCGAGGGCGTAGGCACACGAACAGTTGCCTGGGCGGCTCCGGTCATCTGCCACGTAGCGGGCACGCCCTCACCACAGTCATCGACAACCTTGATGTCGAGGAGCGCATTGACGGCCATCGCGTACCGGATGATGGATGACACAGTCGGGTTAGCGTCATAGCGCTCAAACGCAGCGACCGTAGGCTGACTGACGCCCATACGCTCGGCGACAGTCTGCTGGCTGAGCTTATGCTCCTTGCGGAGCCTTACCAAACCCTCGAGAAGACGATCCCTCGCATCGACCAGCAGATCTGCGCGGCGCTCAAGGCTCTCATCACTCACTGAAGTCATAGATTAAACTATATAAGTGTGAGATGGTGTTATGCAAACTTCAGTCATGTTGTGTGCGCCGCTCGACACCCCAGTTTGTGGAATATCCAGAGATGAGGCGACGTTCAGCAATGTTGATCTCAGTGTCTTGCGCGGCCTTGGTCGCAGCCGGGTTGCCCTTGATGATCACCTTCTCATGAGCGTGAAGGCCTAGTATGCACAGGCCTAGCTGATCGAATGGTTGAGCGTGAATGAGACGGACCTCAACCTGAGCATAGGAGTCAATCCCTGAGGAATTAACTTCGCGAACATCAATGTCCCGCCAGCGAATTTCGAAGAGAGCAACACCACCGCGCAGAGATTTCAGTTCTTCCGGTGGTCGAAGTTTGCCTTGTGCGGCTTTTTCCAGGCGCTTTCTAAAACTCGCGCGGATCATCGCCTCTTGGTACGGATTCCAGCGACGGTTCGTTGGCTCCTTGATGGCCGCCATAAGAGCATTTACAGCTAAGCTGATGTGCTCTTGAGCCGTTCCATTACCGCCGCCATACCAATAGAAGTCCGCAGGCAGGTCGAGACACGCATTCGACCTGGAGGAATTATCTGCGACACTCATGAATTCCATGGTAGCCGGGTGGTATTGAATTGTGAGCGCACATGCCGTCGACGGCTTGCCTCGTACAACACGCAAGGGGAACTCACAGTCGCCCACGAGCATGAGGAAGCTGACACCGGTCCGTAAAAGCGGCCCGGGCCTCGTCCCTGGATAAGGAACGAGGCCCGGGAACGTTCACAGGGCATGCGCCCCGCGCGGGTGGACTACTCCACCGTCACGGACTTGGCCAGGTTGCGCGGCTGGTCGACGTCCAGCCCCTTGACGGTGGCGAGTTCGCAGGCGAAGATCTGCAGCGGCACGACGGTCAGGAGCGGTGCATACAGGGTCGGCACGGGGGGCACGCGGAAAACGACCTCGGCGAACTCGTCGACGGAGGTGTCTCCTTCCTCTGCGACGACGATCGTGCGGGCACCGCGGGCGCGGACCTCGGCGATGTTGGCCAGGACCTTGCCGTGCAGCTCGGGGCGGCGCGGGGTCGGCACGATGACGATGACCGGCTGTCCCTCGTCCACCAGGGCGATGGGGCCGTGCTTGAGCTCGCCGGCGGCGAAGCCCTCGGCGTGGATGTAGCAGATTTCCTTGAGCTTGAGCGCACCTTCAAGGGCGACGGGGAAGCCGACGTGACGCCCCAGGTAGATGACCGAGGTCGCATCCTGCATGGTGCGGGCGAACTGGCGGACCGTCTCGCCGTTCTCGAGGACGCGGGCGATGGCCTCGGGGACGCGCGCGAGCTTCTCCATGTAGTCGGCGATCTCGTCGGCGAACTTGTTGCCGCGCACCTGCGCCAGGTACAGGCCCAGGATGTAGCAGGCGGCGACCTGCGCGGTGAAGGCCTTCGTGGAGGCGACCGCGATCTCGGGGCCGGCGTGGGTGAGGATCACGGCGTCGGACTCGCGCGAGATGGTCGAGCCGGGCGTATTCACGATGGCAACGACCTTCGCACCCTGCTCGCGCGCGTGGCGGATCGCCTGGATCGTGTCCATGGTTTCGCCGCTCTGGGAGATGGCGACGACCAGGGTCTTCTCACCGACGACGGGGTCGCGGTAGCGGAATTCGCTGGAAAGCTCGACCTCGACGGGAATGCGGCACCAGTGCTCGATGGCGTAGCGGGCGACCTGGCCAGCGTAGGAGGCGGTGCCGCAGCCGATCATGATGACCTTATCGACGGAGCGCAAGACGGACTCGGGGATGCGCACCTCGTCCAGGGCCAGGTGACCGAAGGAGTCGATGCGGTCGGCGAGGGTCGCACCCACGGCGTCGGGCTGCTCGTGGATTTCCTTCTCCATGAAGGTCGGCCAGCCGTTCTTGGTGGCGCGGTCGGAGGAGAAGTCGACCTCGTACTCCTTGAGAGCCACGGGCATGCCGTCGGGGTCGATGACGGTCACGTCGCTCGCCGAGACGACGACGACCTGGTCCTGATCAATCTCGACGGCACGGTTCGTGTGCTCGACGAAGGCCAGCACGTCCGACCCTAGGAAGTTCTCGCCCTCGCCCAGGCCGATGACCAGCGGGGAGGAGCGGCGGGCCGCGACGATGACGTTCGGGGACTGGTTGGAGACAACCAGGAGAGTGAAGGTGCCGTGGAGCTGAGCGGTGACGGCGCGCATGGCGACGACCAGTCGGCGCGCGACCTCCTCGTCGGTCCCGGTCAGCCCGGCGACCGCTCCCGTGTACGAGGCCGGGGTGGCCTGGTCGTAGGCGCGCGCCAGCAGGTGGACGACCACCTCGGTGTCCGTCTCGGAGGCGAAGGTCTCGCCGTCGGCGACGAGGGCGGCGCGCAGGGTGTCCGCGTTTTCGATGATGCCGTTGTGCACGAGCGAGAAACGACCGTCGGGGCTCGTGTGGGGGTGAGCGTTCGCGACCGTGGGGCGCCCGTGGGTCGCCCAGCGGGTGTGCCCGATGCCGGCGAAAGCGTCGGCGGGACTATCCGCGTCGACTTCTTCCACGAGGTTCACGAGCTTGCCGACCGCGCGGCACACGTAGAGGCCATCCGCGCCGGTCAGGGCGATGCCCGCCGAGTCGTAGCCGCGGTACTCCAGGCGCGCCAGACCGCCGAGGATTACCTCGCGGCTGCGCTGGGAAGCCTTACATCCAATATGTCCAACAATTCCGCACATGCCCCTAATTCCAACACATCGGTGCCGTCCCGGCACACCGAACGCGTGTCGCTTCACGTGGCGTACGTCAGGTGAACACGGGGCGCAAGAGGACCCCATGTGAGGGACAATAACCCCGTGAGCACCACTGACGCTTCCTCGCCCACCCCATCCACGGCCTCGTCGGGAACGGCCCCGAACGTGGGATGGCGGGCCAACCCCAGCCCCTACGCGCGCTTCGACCGCCACGAGTGGGATGCCCTGACCGACCGCACTCCCCTGCCGCTCACTCAGGAGGACATCGACCAGATCGCGTCGCTGGGCGACCCCATCGACATGACCGAGGTCGACACGATTTATCGGCCCCTGTCGGCCCTCCTCCAGCTCTACATCGACGGGCGTCGGCGCATCTCCGCTGAGCGCCACGCATTCCTGGGTGAATCCGACGCTCACTCGACGCCCTTCGTCATCGGCATCGCCGGGTCGGTCGCCGTCGGCAAGTCCACCGTCGCCCGCCTCCTCCAGCTCCTGCTCTCGCGCTGGGACTCCACGCCCCGCGTGGACCTGGTGACCACGGACGGCTTCCTCTACCCGAACCGCATCCTGCAGGAGCGTTCCCTCATCGCCCGCAAAGGATTCCCCGAATCCTACGACCGCACGGCCCTCATTTCCTTCCTCGCGTCCGTCAAAGCCGGCAACCCCCACGCGAAGGCCCCCGTCTACTCCCACGTCACCTACGACATCGTTCCAGACACCTACATCGACGTGGACCGCCCCGATATCCTCATCGTCGAGGGCCTCAACGTCCTCCAGCCCCCACGCTCCGCGCCCGGCTCCATTTCCGTCGCCGTCTCCGATTACTTCGACTTCTCCATCTACGTCGACGCTGATGAGAAACATATTGAGCAGTGGTACGTCGAGCGTTTCCTCAAACTGCGAGCGACAGCGTTCACCCGCGAGGACTCATTCTTCAAGACCTACGCATCCTTGACCGACACCGAGGCCGTCTCCACCGCACACATGGTGTGGAATGCGATCAACCTGCCGAACCTACGCGAAAACATCCAGCCCACCCGCGAGCGCGCCACCCTCATCTTCACCAAGGGTGCCGATCACCGCGTCGAGTCCCTGGCGATTCGCAAGGACTGACCCTCCCCCACGCGGACGAGGCCGCAGCCGGAATACCCGACCACGGCCTCGTCATTCACGTGGGGAATCGGTTAGCCGATCCACGCGCCCGAGGGCGCGAAGTGGTACCAGGTCCAGCCGATCAGCTCCCAGCCGGTGGCCATGGCGCCGCTGCCTCGTAGGTAGAACCAGGTCGGGCCCTCCTGATACCAGCCGGTCGTCATCGCACCGTTGGTGCCGAAGTGGTACCAGGAGCCGCCGATCTGCGTCCAGCCGGTGGTCATCGAGCCGGAGGGCGACAGGTAGTACCCAGTGCCGTCGTCCTTCACCCAGCCGGTACGCATCGCGCCGGAAGAGGACATGTAGAACCAGGACCCACCGATCTGCGTCCACCCGGTCGTCATCGCTCCCGTCGCGGGGTCGAAGTAGTACCAGGAGCCGCGATCCTTCACCCAGCCGACCTGCTGGGCGCCGCTGGTGCCGTGGTAATACCAGTGTCCGCCGTCGTGGACCCAGCCCATCTTCAGGTAGCCGCTTGCGTCGAAGCGGTACGTGAGGCCATCGATGACCAGGGTCTCGTTCGCGGCGTAGGTGCCGTCAGAGTAGGAGTACCACCAGCCGAAATAGCCGGACTTCCACTGGCCTGTGCGAGGCTGGGGCGCGGGATCCGGGGTCGGGGCGGGTACCGGGGTGGGATCCGCGGTCGGGTCTGGGGTGGGAGCGGGGGTCGGGTCTGGGGTGGGAGCGGGGGTCGGATCCGGTGTCGGATCCGGGGTCGGGTTGTCGAGGGTCACCCAGTACAGGAAACGCGAGTCGCCGCCGCCGACGGCCGTCAGCACGACCTGCGAGGTCTCACCATCGCCGAGCTCGACTTCCTGCGTCGTCTTGTCGGCGGGGTTGACGAGCATCAGGTGTGCGTTCGCGTTCGGCTTCTTGACGGTCAGCGTGATGTCCTGAGCGGTCTCGGCCAGCGAGCCGTTGTCGGTGCGCGGGTCGAGGAGGTAGGACGGGTAGCGGGTCTGGCCGGTCAGGGCGTTGACAACCATGAAGCCCGTGGGGGCCGTCGTGGAATCGCCGAAGATCTCGGCCGACTTGGCACCGTCCAGGCCGCCCAGCTGCTCGAAGTAGCCGACGACGACGTCGCCGGGCAGACCGTCGTTGACGGAGCCGACGTTGGTCACCGACATGTCGACCAGGCCGACGGCCTCGTTGGCGGCCGTGGCCTCGTCGCCGGTGGCAAAGTTACCGTAGGTGTAGCCGCTCAGCGTGGGGGTATCGGAACGGGCCGCGTACTGGCCGGGCTTGTAGGCAACGAACGTGGAGTTCATGGCCTTCGTGTAGTTACCGATGTAGGAGACGTTGCCGAAGATGGTGGAGAACTCGTAGAACGAACGTGTCGGCGCACCATCGTGGTCGATGATCGAGGAACGGTCGTAGCCGTTGTACTCCATGCGGAACAGGCCGAACCACTTCTGGCCGGTCGCCAGGCCCAGGGACGGCACGATCGACTTCTCGGAGGCGGACACGTTGGCGTCCCAGTTGTAGTCCAGGTACTGGCCGTACAGGATTGGGCTGGAGCCGTCACCGGTGAGGCCCTTGAGGCCGTATTCGCGCTGTTTCTTCCACGTGTTGGTGTTCAGCAAGTCCATGACGACAGTGCTCGGAGCTGGGCCGCCGTTGGCTCCCCAGTAGTACTTGTCCCAGCTGAGTAGGTCGGGCTGGGCGTTCTCGACGTAGTAGCTCAAGTTTGCGTCGCGGTACCAGGAGGGATCGTCCCAGGAGTTGGCGTGGACGACCGCACCGGGGATATTCTGCTTCGACCAGGCGAACCAGTTCTTGAAGCACTCGGACTCGCCGCGGTTGAATCCGCCCTCATCGCCGTACTGAATGTCGACGAGCGTGGAGGCGTAGGGCTTCATGTATTCGTTCATGAAGTCGTGGGGATCGCCCGCGTTGCACATGCTGTTCTTGCCGGTGGGGGCCTTGGCGAGGGCCCACGGCGCCCCCTTGCCTAGGGACTCCATCATCGGGGTGTTGAACATGGGCAGGTCGTAGAACATGGGGAATGCGCCGCCCGTGAGGTCGCGCTCGTTGGCGTCGAAGCCGCCGCGACCGTAGCCCTCGGAGGGAACCCAGGCGGGCATCATGACGCCGTACTGCAGCGCGAGGGCCTGGGCGCGGTTGACGCCCCACGTGCTCTCCCCGGGGTTGAAGCCGGAGTATCGCTCGTACATGGAGTTGTCGACTGCCGGGGCGACGGGAGTCTTGCCGGCGGGCAGGCCCCATACCTCAACGTCGTTGAAGGTGACGGCGGTCGCGATGTTCTGGGGTGTCTGGGGCTCGGTCTCGTCGTTCATCCAGATGCGGATGTTTGTAGCGAGGTGGTAGGCGTTGAAGTCCCAGTACCACAGGCCGCGCGCGTCGCGCGTGAGCGAGCCGTGGGTGACGATGGTCGTCCACGGGCCGCCGTCGGCCTCCTGGACAGCGATGGCCACGGAGTTACCGCCGTGCCATCCCTGCGCGCCGGCGGGCAGGGTCGGGGTGCCCCAGCCGTTGACTCGGTGCACGTAGCGGGCTTCGCCCAGATGCAGCTCGATGCCGGTGACGTTGCTCGACCAGTCGCTGGCACGAACGAGCGGATCGGAGGTCCACGTCGTTGTGGGGTCGAGGTCGGTCAGGGCCGCGTTGTCGGCCTCGGTGCCGCCGTTCGCCGAGGCCGTGGCGGGCACGAGCACGTTGCCGCGGAAATCGGTCTCCACCTTGGTGATGTTGACGACGTAGGTGGCTTCCTTGCCGTCCTTGGACACGGTCGCGGTGATGACGTTCAGGCCGGTGGTCAGGTCAAGGTTGGATACGCGTCCGTCGGCGTCGGGGGTCGCGCCGTTGATGGTGACGGTGGCTCCCTCGACCGCGCGGATGCGGGCCGAGACGGTCGTGGCGTGGTAGTAGCCGGTGGCCGTGTAGGTGTGAGTGCCGGGGGCGAAGTCCACGGGCTTGCCGGGTTCGCCGTAGGGCAGCTGGTCGATGACGAAGTCAACGACGAGGTCGGACGCGCCCGATCCCTGCTCGGGAGCCTCCGGGTGAGGAACGACGGGGCGGACCGCGTCGTTGTTGCCGCCGCCTTCGTCGCCGCCGTAGGAGGTGATCGCGTTACCGTCGGCGTCGCAGGGCAGGAGCTTGATGTCGGATAGGGCCATGTCCGACTTACCCGGGGCGAGGGAGCGCAGGCCTGCCAGGGCGATGACGCGCTTCGTCGTCGCGGGGAAGGTGACGTACTGTTCCTTGTTCCCGTACTGTAGGTCGGAACCGTGGGCGAGTTCGGTGCCGCCGTCCCACGTGCCCTCGGCGACCTTCGTCTTCCAGTCGTCGAAGGACGCGTCGGATGCAGGGTTGCCGGGGTCTTCGTCGAAGGCGAACACCCGGTATTCGCCGGGGAATTGGTCGTTTCCGAGCGTCGAATCGTAGGTGGGGCGCGGGGTCAGGCCGAGGCCACAGACTTGGGTGCCAGGCGTGGGGTTCTGGACGGCGAGGGCGTGGGGGTAGGGGTCGTGGCCTCCCTTCCACTTGGTGGTCCAGAAGGTCTTGGTCGCGTCGGTGCGAGCGGTGTCGTCGTCGACGAGCGCTGCGATGGTGCCATTCGGGGCACCTTCGCCAACTGTCTCTTCGGAGGTCGCCCACAAAACGGTCGGGTGGTAGGGGGTGTCGGAGGCTGCGATGGTCGCTGCGGGGGTGAGGCCGAGCATGGTGGCCGCGAGAATCGGCGCTCCGAGCACACCGATGATGGGTCGAGTCCCCATGAGTGTAACTCCTTCGTCAGTATGGGGTGAATGACCGGGAACCTTCGTTTGTCGAAAGGGATCCCACAATACCTATCACGTGTTAGCTTTTTGTGACAGAACCTCCTTTTTGGGTAGAAAATACCCTCGCGGGTGCTGACGCACCCGCGAGGGGCGAGATTAGAACTTCAAACCTCCGTCTTCGATACCGCGGAAGAAGAACTTCTGACTGAACATGAAGACTAGGACCACGGGGATCATAGCGACCACTGCTCCAGCCAGAACCAACTGGTAAGTGACGCCCTGGGGCGAGTTCTGGATCGCCGTCAGCGTCAGCATCAGCGTCTGCTTCTCCGGATTCGGCAGCATGAGCAGCGGGAAGATGAAGTCGGACCATGCCCCGATGAAGGAGGTCAGGCCCACGACCGTCAACGTACCGCGCACCTGGGGCAGGAAGATGGACCAGAAGCGACGCAGCTCGCCCGCCCCATCAATCAGGGCGGCATCCTCTATTTCGTCGGGAATGCCCATGAATGCGGCACGCATCATGAGGATCTGGAAGGGACCGATCATCGCGACCATCCACACGCCGGGCAGCGTGTTGTAGAGGTCAAGCTGCACCATCATCTTGAACAGGGAGAGCATGATGGACTCGAAGGGGAAGATCATGGCGGACAGGACCACGAAGTACATGACGGTGCGCCCGGTCCACCCACGCCTCGACAGCATGTAACCGCCGATACACGACAGGATAATGTTCGAGGTCACAGTCAGTGCCGCGATGATCGCCGAGTTCTTAATCGCACTCAGGATGTTGGTGCGCTCGAAAAGGACCTCGAAGGAATCCAGCGACCACTGCTGCGGAAGGATCGTCGCACCCTGACCGAAGACGGATTCGCCGGGGGCCTTGAATGCCGCCATCAGCGGCAGGACGAGAGGTCCAACAAGAACGATAGCGACGACAATCAGCAGCACGTACCGCGCAAACAGGGCGCCGCCGCGCATCTGGCGCGAGGCGACGGTGCGCCCCTGGCGTTCCAGGCGACGCTCCTTGCGCCACTGGGCCAAGCGCTCGCCGAAGGAGGTGGTGTCGGTGCGGGATGCGGTGCTCATGAGTCTTCAGCCTTCCTCTGCAAGCTCTGAGAGGCGATGATGAAACCGAAGGTGATGAGGAAAAGACACACCGACGCGGCGTCACCTTGCCCCAGAGATCCGAAGGTGGGATCGACGATGCGGTCTCGGATATACATCGTCAGGGTCTTTGTCGGAGAGACGGAGCCACCCAGCAGGTACACCTCGGTGAAGATCTTCAAGCAGCCGATGGTCGTCAGCGTGGCGACCAGGAACATCATGACCCTCACGCCGGGGACAGTGACGGTCACAAAACGGCGGATCGGGCCAGCACCGTCAATCTCGGCGGCCTCATACAGGGACTTGTCCACGTTCGCCAGGGCCGACAAATACAGGATCATGTAGTAGGGCAAGCCCTGCCACAGGGTGATGATCATGGCACAAAACAGGATGAGCCATTGATTCGACAGGAACGGGATCGTGTCGAATCCCCACGAGGACAGCAGGTTATTGATCGGGCCGCGCTGGTCCAGGAGGTAGCGCCAGGCCAGGGAGATGACGACCAGCGAGGAGATCGCGGGCAGGTAGTACAGCGCTCGGAAGAAGCCGATGCCGGGGACATGCGACTTCACCAGGAGGGCCAGTAGCAGGGGCAGGAGCACCATGAGCGGCACGACGCACACCGCGTAGATGAGGGAGTTCCTCAGGGCTTCCCAGAACTCTGCGTCCCCCAGGACGGCCGCGTAGTTGTCGATTCCGACGAAGCGGCCGATTCGCCCCATCGGTTTTGTCTTCGTGAACGACACGTAGACGGTCGTTATAAAGGGATAGATGTAGAACGAGATGATGGCGAGGACCGGCAGGGTGACCCACAGCCAGGGAACCCAGCCGGGGCGGAATCGGGCGGCGCCATTGAGGGAGCGCGACTGCGCGCTCGTACGTATCGGCATACCAGTGTCCTTCATGAGGGGCGCGCGACCGTGAGCCTGCGGCGTTGCGCGAGGTGAGGGGTGCGTCGGGGGGTCGAGGCCTGGCCTCGACCCCCCGCGTTCAATCAGTCGTCGAGAGCCTTGAGCTTCTCGTTCATCTGATCCTGTGCGGTCTTGAGGGCGGTCTTGGGATCAACCTCGCCGCGGATAGCCTTGTTGACGTTCTCGATGAGAGCATCCTTCACGGCGCCAGTCGCGTAGAAGACGTCGGTGTAGGCCTCGGCGTCCTTGGCGGCCTTCGCGGCTTCCTCGTAGGCGGCCTTGAAGACCGGGTCGTCAGCGATCTCCGGCGGGTTGGCGACGAGCTTGTCCAAAGCATCGGTGGCCGCGGGGAAGATGATCGCCCCGCCGTCGTGCGTCCAGGCGTACTCGTTCTCGGCGTTGGTGATCCACTCGGCAAACTTCATGGCCAGCGGAGCGTTCTTGGTTGTGACCGAGACTCCGATGTACTGCCCCTCGAAGACGGGCTTGATGCCGGGGTTGGTCGGGAAGGGGCCAACGCCGGTGTTCTCGTACACGGTCGCGTTATTGCTCTTGACCGACTTCAGGAACGAGGCGTTGGGGGTACCGAAGGCAAGGTTACCGTCGGTGTAGGCCTTGCCCGGGTCGGGTTCACCGGTCAGGGAGTCCTTCGGAATGGCACCGGCAGCGTAGAGGTCGGAAAGCTTGGTGACGTAGTTGATCGCAGCCTCGTTGTCGGCGAAGTTGAAAGCGGTCTTATCCTCGTTGAGGAGGGTGACGCCCATGCCGTGCAGCTGAGCGATCATGTACCACTCGGGTGAGCCGTAGATGCCGTAGTCACCCTGTCCGTCGGCCCCCACCTTGGCTGCGGCGTCGAAGAGTTCGTCCATCGTTGCGGGCGGCTTGTTCTCGTCGAGGCCAGCGCGCTTGAAGACTTCCTTGTTGTAGGTGGTGATGTAGGGGCCGAAGTACCAGGGCAGCGCCGTGTGGTGGCCACTCGCGCCCAGGGCGGTGGAATCCCAAATGGAGGGCACGAACTTGTCGCCGATGCCGGGGGCCTTCACGTCGTAGTCCATGAGGAGGTTGGATTTGGACAGCGCGAGGATCGTGGAGGAGGGAACGTTGACGACGTCCGCCATCTTGCAGTTCGAGGCCTGGGCCGTGATGGTCTGGTCGAACTCGGCACCGCCGCCCTGGTCGGTCCAGTTGATCGTGACGCCGGGGTTGGCGTCCTCGAATTCCTTGATCTTGGCCTTAAAGAAGTCGCCGAAGTCATTCTGCAGACCCTGAGTCTGGAAGGTGATCTCGCCTTCCACCTTCGAGGTGTCGATTGCTGAGCCATCGATGTTCCCAGCGGGAATGTCACAGGCGACGTCGGGTGCCGGGATGGAACCGGAGGCGGATCCACCGCCACCGGAGCCGCCACTGTCGCAGGCAGCCAGGCCGAGGGTACTGAACATGGCAAGGGCAACGATGCCGGCGGCCATCTTCTTCTTCAACATGCGAAACCTCCATTGGTCCGTTTTTGTTGGTCGATCGATGGGATCAAGTCACTAACTATCTCGTGTTAGTTGATGTATGAATCATAGCAACTTCGTGTGTGCTACGCATCATTTGTCAGAAAGCTGTCACATCGTTATCAAGACGCAACATACGCGGCACAGGCTCAATCACCCCTAACCTGGGCAATCACCACACGGACGTCAACGTCGCGCATGCGCCCGGCAACTTCGGGCCGCGCATCAGGGCCGCACGAGCGGGTCCCGATGCCGTCCTGGAAGACGTCGAGCCACAGGAACAGGCGCTCCGAGTCGGGCAGGTCCTCCCAGTGCGAGGCCTGGGTCAGTTCACGCTCGCTCCACCGGCTGACGCTCCACCCCAGGGGCGAGGCGGGGAGGATGAGGAACTCCCCGGCCTCGCCACGAAGGGAGAGGGCCTCAAGGCCCTGGCGATGCCCGCCTTCCTGGGGGCGCACGCACACATCCCACAGGTCGCAAGCATCGCCGCTGCCGCATCCGCGAGCGCCCGGCACGCTCATGTCGGCGTATCCGATCATGGTGTCTCCCAGCCAGGTGGCGTGCCACGCGGATCCCGGCAGCTCGAGGCGCAGGCCGAGGCGCGGGACGCGGGGCGGCCAGGTACCGTAGGGCGCGACGCGCAGGGAGACGGACAGGGCGTTCGGTCCCTGCTCACCGATGCGCACGGGTTCGTATTCCCATGTGAGAGTGACGCCAAACTGGGCTGCCGGTGGTGCCCAGCGTTCGACGACGCGGCGAACACCCCGTCCTCCTCAATGGAGGCGAGGCGCCGGCGCAGCAGGTGCAGGCGCGCGCGCTCCCAGCGCATGGCGTGCGATGTTCCGGCTTCGCCGCGCCCGACGCCCAGGGGTCCCAGGTCCGAGGCATCGATGCCCCAGTAGTCGACGGGACCGCGACCTCGATCGTTGTCGGTGGGCGCACGGAACACGCTGAGGTCGATGCGCACGGGCACGTCGCCGATCCGCGCCACGCGCCCGCTTTCGTCGAGAGCGTAGGGCGAGTCGGCCTCGTCAGCGCAGGGCACGAGGTCGGTCTCCGCGAGCGCGCGCAGGCGATCCCGCTCCCCCACCGAGCCGGAGTCGGCTTCCGCAATCGCACGGGCGAGCGCGGGAGCGTCGGGGGCCATCGCCGCCACCCACGCCCAGGTGCCCGCGTAGGGGCGAGACAGGGCGTCGACGAGTCCGTCGCACACGAAGTTGCCGTCGTGGACCTCCTCGCCGAAGTCGCCACCGTAGGACAGGGCGCGGCGTCCGTCCGGCAGGGTTCGCCACAGGGCGTGGTCGCGCCATTCCCAGACGAATCCGCCGGCGTGGCGGGGGTGGCTCATCTGCGCGGCGTAGCCGGGCGCGCCCGCGGGGCCGGTTCCCATGGCGTGCAGGTATTCGCACATGAGGTAGGGGGCGCGGCGGATGCGTTCGCGCGCCGCGTCGTCGACCTGCGCTGCCACGTGCGTGGGCACGGCGACCTCTGCGTGGAGATCACTATCGTCGAGGACGGCGGCGACCTCCTCGAGCGTCGGGTACATGCGCGAGTAAATATCCGTGTATTCCAGGGCATGGTCGCCCTCGTAGTGGACAACGGCTCGCCCACCCGTGCGCTCGTGGATCCAGCGCGCGCAGGCGGCCAGGTTCGCCCCGGTTCCCGACTCGTTGCCCAGGCTCCAGCTCATGATCGAGGGGTGGTTCTTGTCGCGCTCGAACGCGCGCATCGTGCGGTCCAGGTAGGCGTCGGACCAACGCGGATCGTCGGAGGGATTGTCGATCCATTCCCCCACCCCCTCGAAGCCGTGCGTCTCGATGTCTCCTTCGAGCATGACCCACAGCCCGATCTCGTCGGCCAGGTCCAGCAAGCGCGGGTGCGGCGGGTAGTGGGAGGTACGGATCGCGTTGATGCCCATGGACTTCATGAGCGCCAGGTCGGCGCGCGCCCACTCCTCGTCAAAGACGCGGCCCTCGTCGGCGCGCACCTCGTGGCGGTTGACGCCGTTGAGGCGCAGGGGCTTCCCGTTGGCTGTCAGGACGCCGTCCTCGATGGAGACGCGCCTAAATCCGACGCGCAGGCGTCTGTCCCCATCGACGAGGCCGTCTCCCCCATTGATGCTCACGCGCGCCTCGTAGAGGGCGGGGTCCTCCGGGTTCCACGGGCGCACGTCTCCCACCTGGAGGCGGTCGGAGCGGTAGCGCCCGTCGTCGCCCTTCTCGAGGGCGAGCAGGCAGGTGCCGAGGCCGTCGATTGCGAGGCGACCGACCAGGGAGGCCTCGCGGGCGCCGAGCACCCGCGCCTCGACGGTCGCATACCCGACCCCGGCCTCGTAGTCAGTGTCGATCCAGAGGTCTTCGATGCTGCCGGGGGCGAGGCGGCGCAGGCTGACGGATCGGAAGATACCGGGCAGCCACCACTGGTCTTGATCCTCCAGATAGCTCCCGGGGCTGAACTGGTGGACGCGCACGGTGATCGTATTCTCTCCGGGGTGCACGCGGCCGGTGATGTCACACTCGTGGGCGAGGCGCGAACCGCGGGCCATACCCACCCATGCGCCGTTGACCCACACGCTCGCCTGGCTTTCGACGCCGTCGAAGCGCAGGACAACCAGGTCGTCCTCCCACCCGTCGGGCAGCTCGAAGGTGCGGTGGTAGTCGCCGACGGGGTTCGCCTCGGGCGGGTAGGGCGGGTCGACCGGGAAGGGGAAGTCAACGTTCGTGTAGGCGGGGCGGCCGTAACGCCCGTTGCCTCGCAGCACCCAGTGGCTGGGCACGTCGATCGTGTCCGCGTCGTCGCTGACGGCTGGCTCATCCCAGGGTTCTTCAACATTCGCCCAGGGAGTCGGGTCGGTGCGGTGATAGACGAAGGACCAGGTACCGTCGAGGCTCAGAACGCCGGGATCATCGGCCAGATGTGCGCGCGGCGGCAGGAGTGCTCCCGCACCGGGGGCGTAGGAAGGTAGTATCGATATCACGTCTGCGTGCCTTTCGGATGTCATCGTCGAAACTCCGATCGTCACCCACAAGACTAACACGTTATAGTTATTGTGTTTCTTCGAACACACACGAGGATTGGGAGTTCGTCATGGAGCGCGCAACCCGGGCCGACGTCGCCCGCGCAGCAGGCGTCGCACCCTCCACTGTTTCGCTCGTCCTCAACGGTCGCGGCCGTGATGTCAAGATCGCACCCGCCACGATCGAGCGCGTCAAGCAGGCCGCACGCGAACTCAACTACATCCCCAATGCCGCCGCACGCTCGCTGCGCCGCGGCAAATCCCACCTCATCGCGCTCCTCATGGCCGAACTGCCCGACGACCCCTTCGTGCCCGTCGTCCACACGGTTCTCACGACCGCGATGATCGACATCCAGCGCCGCGGCTACCTCCTCCTCCCCCCTCTTCCAGGCTGGCGACGGCGCCTCCGACGCCGAAGTCATCCGCTCGGTCCTGGGCGACACTCAGCTGGCCGGCATCATCCGCGAGACCACGTCAGCCGAGGCCTTCACCTCACGCCTCCTCGCAAACCTCGGGATCCCCGTCGTCGCGATGTCCATGATCGAGGCCGACCCCACCGGCTCCGAGTCCTCCCTCATCCGCATCGACGAAGGCGCAGGCGTCCACGACATCATCTCCTCCTGCGCCCTCGTCGACCCACATACCGGCATCGGCTCAGGCCGGGCCGTCTTCCTCGCCCGGCCCCAACACCAACCACGCTCGCCAACACCCCATCGCACGCGCCTTCGGCACCAACTTCACCTTCTATTCCCTGCCCGACTGGGAACCCGCCACCGCCTACCAGGCCACCCTTCGCCTCCTGACCGAGAACCCCGACATCTCTCTCATCGCGCTCGCCGACGACTCGCAGGCACCCGGCGTCTTCCAGGCCGCCGCCGACCTCGACCTGTCAGTCCCCACTGACCTGTCCATCCTCGGATTCGGCAACCAAGACCACCGCAGTGCCGAGGCCCTGGGACTGACCACCGTCGACTGGCCCCTCACAGACATGACGTCAGCCGCCGTCACCTCCATCATCAACGTCATCGAAGGACGCCCACCCACCGCTTCCCTCCTCCCCGCCCCCTGGCCGTCACCGAGGAAGCCACCCCGGCCTCGTCCCAGACGATCCCCGTCGCCACGATCCCCACGCGCCCGGTATGGCGGGCATCGGTCGCCCGACGGGGCTAACGCGCCCGCCGACCCCGGCGGCATTTCTGCGCAGCTCCGCCGACTACCACGTCAGCACACGCACATACCTCTCTCCCTCCCCCACCTTCGAGCAGCGTTTCTTCTCCCACTAGGTGACCGCCCACCGCGCTCGACACCGCGAAAGTACCCAGGCCTCGTCCCAAATTCCCCGGGCTATCCCCGTAGAATCAACCTATGGACCGCCACGAGCTCACCGAACGCGCCCTGCCTTTCCTCCTGCGACGGCTGCACGACGCGGGGATTTCCGCGACGCCCCACACGGACGAGCACACGGGCAGCACCCACCTGGAAATCGACGGGTGGAGGCGCATCAACGTGGAGAACCTCATCGACGAACTCGCCCAGACGGATCCCTCCAAGCACGAGGTCAGAATCGAGCGATGGGTGGCGTTCATCATGGAGTCCGGCCGTATCGCCGAACAGTCCGTCACCGACCCCGACGAGCTGCGCCAACGCGTGCGCACCCGCATCATCCCGGCGGACCTGGCCGCCGACCCCCACCTCAGCTACGCGCGCCCCTTCCCCGGTGGCCTCGCCCTGGCCCTGTGCCTCGACTTTCCTAACACCGTCACAACCGTCACCAACGAGCACCTCGACAAGTACCCCCTGAGCCTCGACGAGCTCTATCACTGGGGGCAGATCAACACCGACAACGAAGCCATCGACGAGCACACCGCCTGCGGCCCCTTCACGGGAATCGCCGGGGAATCACTGTTCATCGCGTCGAAGGCCGCGCACATCGCCTCCCTGGTCTCAACGCTCCGCATCGACGCGCCCCACGGGCTCTTGTTCGCGATCCCTGATCGTTCCGTCCTCTTCTACGCGCCCGCCGACCCGACCGTCATCACCGAGCAGTACCTCCGCCTCCTCGACTACCTCCGCATCGACTTCATGCGGCGCCTCCGGTCCACGCCCGCGCACACGCTCAGCAAGGACCTGTTCTACTGCTCGCCCGACGGCTCCTTCGGCGCCATCACGCGAAGCGGCCACCCCGACGTGCAGGAACTTTTCACGACGCCAGACCTGGACGCGGATCGTCTCGTGGAACTCGCCGTGAAAAACATGAACTTCTTCGAGGGCTTCCGCACCCGTTTCTATCCCTCGAACATGTGACGCCTGACGGCCCGCGGCGACTGCGCGGGCCGGTGCCAGCCCCCGTCCGCACGCTGTCACCATGAATGCCGAACCGGGCCACGGCCTCGTCGCACTCTCAAACGACGAGGCCGTGGCCCGGCTAACCGTCACCCCTGGAGGTGGCAGGCCCGGTAGATCCCCGTCAACATCGCGAGGCGCTGCTCGAGGGAGGCGTCCTTGGGGACGCAGACCTTCGCGCCAAGGTACTCGGCACCGCCCGCGATCGCTGCCTGCGCGCAGCGCCCGATCTGCTCGGTGTCCATGAGGGAGGTCGGCTCGTCGGCCTGGGCGGGCAGATGTCCGTCGATCCAGGAGTACCCGTACTGAGTTTCCTCCGGCCCGGCACCCGAGAACACGATACCGTCGAGCACCCCGCGTTCCCCGGCCTCGCGCACATGCTCGAAGGCAGTCTCCGCGCTGCGTCCCTCCACGGCGGAGCGGCCCCAGTTGAGGTGAATGCCGACGCCAAGCTCGGCGACGATGTCGATCTCGTCCGCGAGGGACAGGAAGCCCTTCTCGGGGTTCTGCCCGGGGATGTAGGCGTCGCAGTGCTCGACGACGAGCGTCGCGCCGCACCAATCCCAGCCCAGGACGTCCTCGAGAGAACGCTTGAATGCGTCGGCGTTCGCCAGACGCGTGGGTGCCGAGTGCAGCTGCACCCGCCCGACCAGCAGGCGACCCGCCTTGTCGCACAGGTCGTCGAGGTCGTCGCAGAGGCGTCGGGTAAAGGCGAGGGCCGCCTCGCGTCCCGCCTCGTCGGGCGAGGCCAGGCCGAAGTTCTCGTCCTTCCAGACGTTCTGCATCGTGCCGGGAATCGCCGTGATGGTGTTGAAATCCCAATGCGGCGACAGGTGGCTGGCCAGCACGTCGAGCTGTGTTGCGAGCTGCCCGGGGTAGGGAATCTCGACGCCGGCGACCCACGGCTGGTCGGCGAGAAGCTGGTAGTAGTCCGCCTCGAGTTCAGATGCCGGGTGCGACGCGTAGGCACCAATGATGAATGGACATGCCATGATGATCAGCCTTCTTTGATGATCTCGTCGTTACCGTCTTCAGGACGAACATACTCCGGCCCAATCTTCTTTTGAAGCAGGCGCGGCACGTTCGCACCGATCGACACCATGACGACCGCGGCAAAACCGAAGGACAGGATCGCCAGGGCGAAGCCGAGGGAGAACTGCGCGGCGATAGCAGCACCGAGAACCGGCCCAACCGCGCCGCCGAGGGCACCCACGTTGTAGCAGAAGCCGAGACCCGCAGCGCGCTTATCGACCGGGAAGTAGGACGAGACCCACTTGGGCAGCAGACCCGAGACGCCCTGGCCGAACATCTGCTGGAAGAAGAGCAAGCCCGCCACGAGCGCCACGTACTTGCCGTTCTGCATGAACAGGGGGAAGACGATGATCTGCGAGAGCAGCAGGGAGATGGCGTACCAGCGGCGCATGCCGAACTTATCGCCCGCGAAGCCAGCAATGATGTAGCCCGCAGCATTGCCGAGGCCAGCGAAAGACACCACGTTGGCAACAACCGTCTGGTCCATGCCCACCCCGCGCAGGTAAGTGGGGAGCAGGCCCTGGATAGGCCACGTGTACATGAAGGAGGCGAAGATCGTCAGCATGATCGCGATGCCAATGATCCAGCGTTTGGAGTCGAACTGGATGATGAGGTAGATGAAGATAACCGCACACAGGACACCGAGCACGCTCACGGCCACGACGCCGCCGACCTGCTGGGTGAAGATCAGGAGCAGAGCAACGAACGCGATGGCTACAACGACGTAGTTGAGGATCTTGCGTTCCCCGCCGAAGAGCACCTGAAGCATGTCGTTCTTTTCGCCGTGCCCCTTCTCTTTGGCTTCGCTCCAGTCGGCGGCTTCGGGCAGAGTCTTTCGCATGTAGATCGCGACGACGATCGGGATGATGCCGGTGAGGAACAGGGCGCGCCAGCCCCATCCGGGGTGCATCGAATCGACCCATGTCACGAAGTACTTGTCGACCTGGGCGGCGGCGATGACGCCGAAGGCATAGCCCGACAGCAGGAAGCCCGAGGCCTTGTTGCGCATGTGCTTGGGCCACGACTCGATGACGTAGGCGGCGGAGGCCGAGTATTCGCCGGCCATCGCGAAGCCGATGATGAGTCGCAGGACGAAGAGGATCCAGAAGTTCGGCGCGAGCGCGCAAGCGATGGATCCGAAAGCGAACATGAAGATCGACAGGATCATGGCCGGCTTGCGCCCGTAGCGGTCGCCGATGGCTCCCAGGACGAGGCCACCGATCCATCGGCTAATAAACGCGGCCGAAATCAGGGATGCGCTTTGGACGAGCGACAGGTCGAATGCTGTCTTGATCGCGGGCAGGGCGAAGGAGATGAGGACGAAGTCGTAGCCGTCCAGCAGCACGCCGATCCAGGCAGCGAAGAACGCCTTGCGGTCTTCTTTGGTCAGGTATCGATACCAGGGCTTTGTCGGAAGCGCCTGTACGGGGGACGTACTCATGATGAGTGCCTTCCTGAAATTTCATCGTCGAATAACGAGGGGCTTGAGTCCAGATGTCTAACTAGCAAGTTGTCAGACAACTTGCGGTAATGTTAGCTCTCTCTCATCCTAGAGTCAACAGAAAATTTCAGCTTAAGGTGCACATTGCCAACAAAAGATCAGGATGATAATCTGTCTGACAACTTATTTCCTGTGACCAATCACATGCTCCGATTCGTAATGATGCGAAGCGAAACACACAACCGACAGAAAGGTGTCAAACATGAGTATCGACGCAGGTCACCCGGGAATCTCCTGGGTTTTACAGTTCCGCGCACGCATCGACGGTTCACTGCTGCGCCTGCATAGCCCCGAGGGCACCGGCTGGGATCTGTTTATCCGAGCGGGCGCACTCTTCCTCGAAGGAACGACCTCCTCCATGTCCCTCGCTCTCGACATGGAGGACACCGCGTACCTGACCGACAGGACTTGGCACAGCCTTGCGATCACGGCGACGGCCGCCGGTTCCAAGATTTTCCTCGACGGCTACCAGTGCTTCTCAACCTGCGCAGACCTCTCTCCCGCCGGAAGCAGCCCCGAAGCTGCACTCACCCTCACCCCGGGCGCTGGCATCGAAATCCGATCCTTCGCAGAGCACGATGCCGTCCTCTCCGCAGAAGAAATCCTTGCCCTCTCCCCCGCACCGACTCCCCTCATTGAATTCGCCGCAGCCCATCTGTCCGACTACGACGTCGCCGAGCTGTCCGAACTCACCTCAGGCACCGTGTTTGCCCGCTACCGCGTGCGAGGCCCCGGCCAGCACGGCACGATCCTCGCCGCCGGCGGGACCGGGCGCGAGCAGCTCAACCTGTCCGTGACGGAAGAAGGCATCGAATACCGGGTCCTGGGCCGCAGGGGCCAGTGGCGCACATTTACGGCCCACGGGCGCTGGGATCAGGGACACTGGCATGACGTCGTGGTGCGTGTCGGTCACGGCGCGGTCCAGATCTACGTGGACGGCTACCTCGAGGCCCACCTTCCCGGCCAGGTGTTCTTCGCGGGCGTCGACAGCCTCGACGAGGTCGTGATCGGGCAGGATACCTCCGGGTCGCGCCTCTTTGGCGAGGTTCGCAACGCCGCGGTCTACTCGTCGATCCTCAATGACGCGCAGATCAAGAAACTGTCGTCGGTCGCGCCCCTCGACACCCAGTGTCTCTTCGACGCCGGTTTTCACGACTCGATCAGCTACCGCATTCCCTCGCTGATCACCCTGGCCTCGGGGGTCGTCGTCGCGGGAGCCGATCAGCGAGAGACCATCGCGAACGACTCTCCCAACTCGATCAACTTCACGGTCCGCCGCTCCTTCGACGGCGGGCACACGTGGGGCGATCTCCAGACAGTCATCAGCTACCCCGGTCACGGGGCAACAGGCGCGTCCGTCATCGACTCCTGCGTCGTCCAAGATCGCCGAAACGGACGCCTCGTCGTCCTCATCGACCACTTCCCGGGAGGCATCGGTCAGCCGAACGCCGAGGCCGGCCTCGGCGTTGACGAGAAAGGCCGCTACATCCTGCACGACGCCGAGGGCGCGACCTACACGTGGATGGAGGACGGAGCCGTCACGGACGCACACGGACACAAGACACCGTTCAAGGTCTCGGAGCGCGGTGACGTCACCGTCACCGAGGACGGGGAGGAACAGCCCGGCGGCAACGTCTTCCTGGCCGACGGCGAGGACCCGAACCAGACGCTGCTAACGACGCGCACCTGCTACCTGCAGATGGTCTACTCCGACGACGATGGCGAAACCTGGGAGGGTCCCTTCAACCTGAACCAGGACGTGAAGGAAGAGTGGATGTCCTTCTGCGGGACCTCCCCGGGCACGGGCGTGCAGCTGCGCAGCGGACGCCTCGTGATCCCGATCTACTACAACGGCGACCACAAGCGTCACTTCTCCGCGTCCGTCGTCTACTCTGACGACGGGGGTGCCACGTGGAAGCGCGGCAAGTCTCCCAATGACGGGCGCATCTTCGAGGGCCGCCAGATTGACTCGCGCACGCTCGACACCGAGGCCGCAGCGACGCACGAGGCCACGCTCATCGAGCGCGCCGACGGTTCGCTCCTCATGCTCATGCGCAACCAGCATCCGAGCGGGAAGGTGGCCGCCACCGTCAGCACGGACGGAGGCGAGACCTGGGGCGACGTGTATTTTGCGCACGAGATCACGGAGATCTTCTGCCAGCCCAACGCCGTTCCCTGGCCGACAGAGGACTGCCCTGAGCGCGTCGTCTTCGCCAACGCCTCGCAGATGCGACCGTATCGAGGCCGTGGTGTCCTGCGCCTGTCGGAAGACGGGGGCCGCACCTGGATCGCGTCGCGCACCTTTAACCCGGCGCACTACGTCTACCAGTGCATGACGATCCTGCCCGACGGAACATTGGGCCTTCTGTGGGAGCGCGAGATGCAGGGCCTGTATTTCACACGCATCCCGCTGGAGTGGATCGAGGCCGCTAAGATCTGACACCGCCGTGAGGAGGCCGCCTGCCGTTGGCACCTTCCCCGGCCTACGGCAGGCGGAAACCTCCTCAGTGTCCCCCATATGTGAGGACCGAAGAAAGAAAGAGGGCGGGCACCAGCCGGTGCCCGCCCTCCGCGTACGTCTCTCAGGCGTTCACAGCGCCAGGTGTTCCTTCACGACGTCCGCCAGCGAGGAGGCCACAGAGTCTGCCTCCTCCTGGGTGGCAGCCTCGACCATGACGCGCACGAGGGGCTCGGTGCCCGAGGGGCGGAGAAGAACGCGGCCGGTGTCGCCCAGGCGAGCCTCGGCGGCGGCCACGGCGTCCGCGACGGCCTGGTTCGTGGAAGCGGCCGCGCGATCCACGCCGCCCACGTTGATGAGGGTCTGCGGCAGGCGCTGAACGAAAGAGGTCAGGTCGGCCAGGGAGCGGCCAGAGTCCTTCACCATGCGCGAGATGAGCAGCGACGAGAGAATGCCGTCGCCAGTCGTCGCATGGTCGCGGGCAATGATGTGACCGGACTGCTCGCCTCCCAGGGAGTAGCCGGAGGCCAACATTTCCTCGAGGACGTAGCGGTCACCGACGCCGGTCTGCACGGTCTTGATGCCGACCTCACGCATGGCGAGGATCAGGCCGAGGTTACTCATGACGGTCACAACGAGTGTGTCGTTGGCGAGAGCGCCGCGGTCGCGGGCGTTAACTGCCAGCGCACCCATGATCTTGTCGCCGTCGATGAGGTTGCCCTCGTGGTCGACGGCCAGGCAACGGTCCGCGTCGCCGTCGTAGGCGACACCGAAATCACAACCGGCCTCGACGACAGCGGCCTGCAGGCCTTCGGGGTGCGTCGAACCGGCGTTACGGTTGATGTTGCGACCGTCCGGTTCGGCGTTGATGACCGTGATATCGGCACCGAGCTCGCGGAACACCGCCGGGCCGAATTCGTAGGCGGCACCATTCGCGCAGTCGATCGCGATCTTCATGCCGCGCAGATCGGTGCCGGTCGCCTCGATCAGGTGCGCGATGTAGGATTCGCGGGCCCACGCATGGTCCGCGTTGACCTCGCCGACGCCGTCGCCGGTGGGACGTTCCCACTCGGTGTTGACGAGCGCTTCGATCTGGTCCTCGACCGCGTCCGCCAGCTTGTAGCCGCCGTGCGCGAAGAACTTGATGCCGTTGTCGGGCATGGGGTTGTGGGATGCCGAGATCATGACGCCCAGGTCCACGGTGTCTTCCGTGGCCGTCAGGTGGGCGACGGTCGGGGTGGTCACGACACCGATACGCGTCACGTCCATGCCGGCGCTGGCAAGACCCGCAGCGAGCGCGTGATCCAGGAATTCACCCGAAATACGGGTATCGCGTCCGATAATTGCGCGGGGCTTGGAGCCGTCCGCTCGCCGGGCGGAACCGAACTGGCGGGCGGCGGCCTCGCCGAGCTGCAGCGCGAGGTCCGCAGTGATGTCAACGTTTGCCAGTCCTCGCACGCCGTCCGTGCCGAACATTCTGGGCATAGTGTCTCCGTTCAGTGGGTCATATGACTGGTCTAAGCGTACCGCTACTGCGCCCGTCACCTTGTACGAGGCCGGGGCCATAACTGCGTCAGCGCTCACATCCTGGGCAGGGTTGACGGGAGACGAAAGTCGCGCCCCGCAAGAGCGGGGCGCGACCAACAGAAAAGATGCTGAATGAAATCAGCGCTTCGAGAACTGCGAAGCCTTGCGGGCCTTCTTGAGGCCTGCCTTCTTACGCTCGGTGGCGCGGGCGTCGCGGGTCAGGAAGCCGGCCTTCTTGAGGGCCGGACGGTTGGCGTCGCGGTCGATCTCGTTGAGGGCGCGCGACACGCCGAGGCGCAGGGCACCGGCCTGGCCGGAGACGCCGCCGCCATTGATGCGGGCGATGACGTCGAAGCGGCCGTCAATGTCGAGCAGGACGAAGGGGGACTTCACCAGCTGCTGGTGCAGCTTGTTGGGGAAGTAGTCCTCGAGGGTGCGTCCGTTGATGGTCCACTTGCCGGAGCCGGGGACCAGGCGAACGCGGGCGACGGCCTCCTTGCGGCGGCCCAGGCCCGCGCCGGGCGCGGTGATGGACTGACCGGCGCCGGCGGGAGCCGACTCGGTCTCGGACGTGTAGGAGCTGGGGACGACTTCCTCGTCCAGCTCAGCGGAAACGATGGTCTCAGCCACGGTTCTCCTCAGGGTCAAAGGCGTTCAGTGACCAAAGGTCACTGAGCCACCTGGGTCAGTTCGTAGGGAACCGGCGACTGGCCGGCGTGGGGGTGCTCCGGGCCAGCGTAGACGTGCAGCTTCTTGAACTGCGCGCGGCCGAGGGAGTTGTGGGGAAGCATGCCCTTAACGGCCTTCTCGACGGCGCGCTCGGGCGTCGCGGCGAGGAGGTCACGGTAAGCGGTCGCGGTCAGGCCGCCGGGACGTCCGGAGTGGCGGTACGCCATCTTCTGGTCCAGCTTCTTGCCGGTAAGGGCAACCTTGTCCGCGTTGATGATGATGACGTAGTCGCCCATGTCCATGTGAGGGGCGAACGTCGGCTTGTGCTTCCCACGGAGGAGGGCAGCGGTCTGAGCTGCCAGGCGACCGAGGACGACGTCGGTGGCGTCAATGACGTACCACTTCTTGTCCGCGTCCCCGGGCTTGGGTGAATAGGTGCGCACGGGCGTAACCTTCAATTCTTGTTGGTCATGGGACGCCGCGCCGGTTTCCGGGGGCATCCACGATGAAACGGTTCGCGCGAGGCGTCGGCGAGCGCTCCTAGCGAGTGGGAGACACTAGGTACTCTGCCAACGCACAGCACTTGCCATATTATCGGCACGCAGGCCGACGGTCAAAGCGCGACGGACACTGTGTCACATTCCTCAGCACTTATCACCGCAGCATGCATCGCGCCTGGCCCGGGCCTGCTTGGCGCGCGCGGCCCACTGGGAAGGCTCGGGATAGTCAACGCCTTCGAGGGTAAGGCCGTGGGCCGGCGCGATAGGTGCGGCGTTCGCACGGGAGCGGGCGCGCAGAATCTGCGCCGGGTAGTCGGTGTCGCGTACCCCCTGCCCCACGAGGAGGAGGGCACCGACGAGGGAACGGACCATCGAGTGACAAAAAGCGTCGGCCTCAACACGGAAGACGAGGGTACCTTCGACATCTCGCTCGGCGCGCAGGGTCCGCAGGGTACGAATCGTCGTTGCGCCCTCTCGCGGACGGCAGAACCCGAGGAAGTCGTGTTCCCCGAGGAGGCGCGCCCCGGCCTCGTTCATGGCTGCCTCGTCCAGGGGGTCCTCGACCCACAGTCGGTCCCAGCGCCCGAGCGGCTCGGGGTGATCCGACACGCGGTAGGCGTAGCGGCGACCGAGCGCGGAGAATCGCGCGTCGAAGCTCGGGTCGACGACGACGGCCGAGTAGATGCGCACGTCGCAGGTGCCTCGCGCGGCGGCCAGGTCGCGCCCGCGTGCGCGCTCGCCGTAGCGCCCCGAGAGGATCTTGTTCAGTCTGCGCACGATGGACGAGGCCGTGGTCGCCTCAGCAGATTCCCCTCCCCTGGGCGTGAGCCGCGCCCAGGCCTCGTCGCTGAGGTCAACGTGACAGACCTGATGGCGCGCGTGCACGCCCGCGTCGGTGCGCCCGGCAACGGTCGTCGCCACCTCTTCGCGCGAGGCCATGGTGAGGGCCGCTTCGATCTCCCCCTGGACGGTACGCAGGCCCGGCTGGGCGGCCCACCCGCGAAAGTCGGTGCCGTCGTAGCCGAGGTCTAGGCGCAGGCGGCGTGTCACAGTTCCCACGCCCGAACGCCACCGATGATTCCCGCGTCGTTGGGTACGACGATGACGTCGTCGCCCATGAGGCGCAGGTTCGAAGCCGTGATTCGCTTCGAGTTACCGCCACCCAGGTACAGGCGATCCCACATGTACATCGGGCGCAGGCCGTCTACGACGCGGCGGATGCGGCGCGACCAGTGCACGTCGCCGAGGCGCAGGCGCTCATGCTCGCCGATGTAGTCGTCGTAGGTCAGGCCCCAACGCACGGGCCCCTGGGAGACCTCGACGTGGGGGGCCAGCTGCCCGCCGTCGAACACGGCGTTGCCCAAGCCGGTCCCCAGCGTAATGATCATTTCGAGGCCGCGGCCCGTAATCGCGCCCGCGCCGGCGACCTCGGCGTCGTTCAGGACCTTCGTCGGCAGGCTCAGCGCCTGCTCGATCGCGCGGCCCATGTCGAAGTGATCCCAGCGCTCGACCAGCTCGGGAAGCACGCGCGAACGCGGCCCATCGCGGGTGATGTAGTGAGGGGTCGCGATGACGACGCCGTGACGGATCATGCCGGGCATGCCCATCGTCACGCGGGTCGCGGGCGGCAGCTCCTTCGCCAGGCCCACCGCGGTCTCCACGAGCAGCTCCGGGGGCAGCGGGTACGGTGTCGGTACGCGGCGTGCCGGAGCCATCATGGTTCCGCGCTCATCCACGACGGATCCTTTGATGCCACCCCCGCCGCAGTCAATAGCCAGCGTCATCTCACGTGTCATGGCTTCAGGCTACCGGATACGGCAAGGGCCGGATACCCCTCGCGGGGTATCCGGCCCTTACTCGAGTCGATCAGTGATCAGGCGTCACTTCTCTTCGGCGACCTGCTCGGCGGCGTCTTCAGCCTTACCGGCCTCCTCGGCGACTTCCTCGGCCTCGTTGGCCTTGGCGAGATCGCCTTCCTCGCGAGCCTCTTCAGCGCGCTCGGCGGCAGCCTCAGCGGCTTCCTCAGCCTCGGCGGCAACGGCCTTGGCCTCGGCGGCCTTCTCAGCCGTCTTCTCGGCGGCCTTAACGACAGCCTTCTTCTCGACCTTCTCCATGACGAGCTCGATGCGCATCAGGGGAGCGTTGTCACCCTTGCGGTTGCCGACGCGGATCAGGCGGGTGTAGCCGCCAGCGCGCTCGGAATCCATCGCGGGAACGAGTTCCTCGAAGAGGATCGCGACGATGCCCTTGTTGGGGATCTTCTTCAGGACCGTGCGGCGAGCGTGCTGGTCGCCGCGCTTGGCCTTGGTGATCAGCTTCTCGACGTAGGGGCGCAGCATCTTGGCCTTCGCCTCCGTGGTCGTGAGGCCGCGGTGTTCGATGAGCTGAGCCGCCAGGTTCGACAGAATCAGCTTCTGGTGTGCCGGGCTTCCGCCCAGACGAGCACCCTTCTTGGGGGTGGGCATGTGTTTCTCCTACGGATTCAATGCGTCCATCGGACGCACGGGGTCAGATGGACTGGTCGTCCGAAAAGATCGCGGCGGACTCCGAGTCGCCGAAGCTCGGCATCACCGAGTCCTTCAGCGTCATGCCGAGAGCCGCCAGGGACTCCTTGATCTCTTCGATCGACTTGGTACCGAAGTTGCGGATGTCGAGCAGGTCGGCCTCCGAGTGAGCAACCAGCTCGCCGACGGTCAGGATGCCGCGGCGACGCAGCGCGTTGTAGGAACGCGACTGCAGGTTCAGGTTCTCGATCGGGAGAGCCAGATCGGCTGCGAGGGTGGCGTCCGTAGTGGACGGACCCACCTCGATGCCTTCCGCTTCCTCGTTCAGTTCACGCATGAGGCCGAACAGCTCCACCAGCGTCTTGCCGGCCGAGGCCAGGGCATCGCGCGGGGTGATCGCCGGCTTGGTCTCCACGTCGATGACGAGGCGATCAAAGTCGGTGCGCTGCTCGACACGCGTCGCCTCGACCTTGTAGGTCACCTTGACGACGGGCGAGTAGATCGAGTCGATCGGGATGCGGGAAATCTCGGCCTGCGGATCCTTGTTCTGAGCGGCGGAGACGTAGCCACGGCCACGTTCGACGGTCAGTTCGATCTCCAGCTTGCCCTTCTCGTTGAGGGTGGCAAGACGCAGATCGGGGTTGTGGATCTCGACACCGGCGGGAGGCGTGATGTCGCCGGCGAGGACCTCGCCGGGGCCAGCCTTGCGCAGGTACATGACGACAGGCTCGTCATTCTCGCTGGACAGGACGATCTGCTTGATGTTCAGGATGATCTCAGCGACATCTTCCTTCACACCTTCGATCGTGCGGAACTCGTGGGGGACGCCATCGATGCGGATGGACGTCACCGCTGCACCCGGGATCGAGGACAGGAGGGTGCGACGCAGGGAGTTACCCAGCGTGTAGCCGAACCCGGGCTCGAGGGGCTCCAGGGTGAAACGGGAGCGCAGGTCGCTGACCTTTTCTTCGGTCAGGATGGGTCGCTCTGCAATGAGCACGTCTATTCCTTTCTGACCGGTGCCCGCTATATGACACCGGATGTGGGAACCTGCGTGAGCAGGCTAAGGGAGTGTGAACGCGAAGGTTCAGACGTGGGGAGGGACGCGCCCTCCCGTCCACAAGTCAGCCGCGGCGGCGCTTCGGCGGGCGGGTGCCGTTGAAGGCCTGAGGCGTGACGTCCTGGATCGAGCCGATCTCGAGGCCAGCGGCCTGCAGGGAGCGGATCGCGGTCTCACGACCGGAGCCGGGGCCCTTGACGAAAACGTCAACCTTCTTCATGCCGTGCTCCTGGGCGCGACGAGCCGCCGCCTCGGCCGCGAGCTGCGCGGCGAAGGGGGTGGACTTACGCGAACCCTTGAAGCCAACCTGGCCGGAGGACGCCCAGGCGACAACCGCGCCGGTGGGGTCCGTCAGGGAAACGATGGTGTTGTTGAACGTCGACTTGATGTAGGCGTGGCCGTTGGTGACGTTCTTCGAAATCTTGCGACGCGGCTTGCGGGCACCGCCCGAGCGCGAGGTCTTTGCTGCTGCCATTTCTGGTTCAGTTCCTTCTTGTCGCGGAAAGCGTCCCCGAGGGGACGGACTCTCCTAGGCCTTACTTGGCCTTCTTCTTGCCTGCAACGGTGCGCTTGGGACCCTTGCGGGTACGCGCGTTGGTCTTGGTGCGCTGACCGTGGACCGGCAGGCCACGACGGTGGCGAAGGCCCTGGTACGAACCGATTTCGATCTTGCGACGAATGTCGGCCTGAACCTCACGGCGGAGGTCACCCTCAACCTTGAAGTTTGCCTCAATGTAGTCACGAAGCTTGACGAGATCCTCTTCCGTCGCGTCCTTGACGCGAGTGTCCGGGCTGACGCCGGTGGCGGCGAGGGTCTCTGCCGCGCGGGTGCGGCCGACTCCGTAGATGTATGTGAGCGCGATCTCGAGCCGCTTCTCGCGGGGGAGGTCGACGCCGGCAATACGTGCCATGGTGATGTTGCTCCAGTTGTTCATCGGAGGTCGTCATCGCTCAGTCCGGGCGAGCAGCCCGGCCCCGGCCTCCGAACCGAGGGTCGCCCACGGGTGGGCGCTTAGAGTGATGCTGTGGGGCGTGATGCCCCGCGGGTCGCAGCGGGTCTCAGCCCTGGCGCTGCTTGTGCCTGGGGTTGTCGCAGATGACCATGACGTTGCCGTGGCGACGAATCACCTTGCACTTGTCACAGATCTTCTTGACACTCGGCTTGACCTTCATGGTTGTTACCTCCACTGCCCGTCGGGCAGTTTGTGTCGGGTCACTTGTAGCGGTAGACGATACGGCCTCGGGAGAGGTCGTAGGGGCTCAGCTCGACGACAACTCGGTCCTCGGGCAGGATGCGGATGTAGTGCTGACGCATCTTTCCCGCAATATGGCCGAGAACCACGTGGCCATTCTTGAGTTCCACACGGAACATCGCGTTAGGCAAGGCCTCAACGACCGTGCCTTCCATCTCAATGACGCCGTCTTTCTTCGCCATATCCTCCGTTTATCCTCTACATGTCTCGGATAGGTTGCGGCGGATGCCGCTGGGCACACCCCTGTCAGGGATGACATGTGGATACGCCCAAAGGAACTACTCTACGGCATGCACACCCCGGGCGATAGTGCTATGCTCTGTCGGTTCGCTCACGTTCAATCCGTCACATTTTTCGCACACGCCGTCGTGTGCACGGTAATTCTGCGCCGAGGCCGTGGATCCGCCACGTTCGGGTCTGACCGCCCGCGACACACCCGCGCCACCAGTGTGGAGGGTGCCGTCGGGACCGCAGGGCCTGGCCGGGCTTCGAGCCGACGCGCCGAGCCGCAGGCTCGCGGCGCGGACGGCGAGCGGGCGGGCGGGCCCGACGGCACCCAGAACACCAGCGACGCAGCCACAACCTCGGTGCCTGAGGGCGGCGGCAGGGCCTGGCCGCCCACGACACACCCGCGCCACCAGTGTGGAGGGTGCCGGCGGGCCAAGGTGCATTCCCGGGTGCCTGAGGGCGGCGGCAGGACCTGGCCAATCATGACACACCCGCGCAACCAGTGTGGAGGGTGCCGGCGGGCCCGCAGGGCCTGGCCGGGCTTCGAGCCGACGCGCCGAGCCATAGGCTCGCGGCGCGGGCGGCGAGCGGGCGGGCGGGCCCGACGGCACCCGGAACACCGGCGACGCAGCCAGCAGGAGTCCCGGTGACGCAGCCACGACCTCGTCGATATAAGACTCGGGCCCGGCACTCCACCGAGTACCGGGCCCGAAGCCGTCTGTGATGTCAGTCGAGCGAGACTGGCGTGACACCGTAGGGTGCCAGGCCTGCCACTCCCCCATCGCGTGCGGTCAGGACGCTCACACCGTCCGCCGTGATCGCAATCGAGTGCTCCCAGTGGGCTGCGTCGCGGCCGTCGACCGTGCGCACCGTCCACTCGTCGTCATCCGTCTGCGAGGCAATATCTCCGCGTGTGAGCATCGGCTCGACTGCGAGGACCATGCCGGGCTTGAGGCGAGCCTGGATACCGCGAACGTTGTAGTTAAGGACGTCCGGAGGCATGTGCATCCTCGTGCCGATGCCGTGTCCCACGAACTCTTCGACGATGCCGGCCTCCCAGCCGTTGATGAGGGCGTTCTCGGCGACAACCGTCTCGACTGCCTTGCCGACGGCGCTGATTCGTTTGCCGGTCGCGAGGCCCGCGAGGGCGGCCCACAGTGACTCGCGCGTAACGGCGTCGAGCTCGCGACGTTCCCGGAGCAGGTCCTCGTCGACTCCGGCGATTGCGCCAGTGGCGCGTGTGCCAGCCGCGAAGTCCGCGTCCTCAATGAACTGCTCGCCGACGATGACGCTGAACGCGGCGTCGCCGTGCCACTGCTTGCCGCCTCGTTCGATGAAGGCTCCGCAGTCGAAAGACACAATGTCGCCGGAGGCCAGCTCGTAGTCGCCGGGGATGCCGTGGACGATGACGTCGTTGACAGAGATGCACACCGTCGCCGGATAGCCGTAGTAGCCGAGGAAGTTCGATGTGCCGCCGCCGTCAGCAATAGCTTGAGCACTCACCTCGTCCAGCTCCCGAGTCGTAACTCCCGGGCGAACCGCAGCCCGCAGCGCCTCGTGGATAGACGCGACGACCAGTCCGGCCTCGCGCATCCAGCGGAGCTGTTCGACGGTCTTGAGCTCGATGTGAGGCATCGTTTACTTCGCCACCGAGTCCAGGATCGCGAAGATACGCTCCGTCACCTCGTCGATGGTGCCGCGTCCGTCCACGACCTCGAGCAGGTCTTGATCCACGTAGTACGTGGCAACGGGCTCCGTCTGCTGGTGGTAGACCTCGAGGCGGTGGCGCATGACGGGCTCGGTGTCGTCGGTGCGGTGCTGTTCCTGCGCGCGCTTGAGCATACGCTCCACGACCTCGTCTTCGTCCACCTGGATCTCCAGGACGACGTCGATGGAGGTGCCCAGATCCAGGAGCATGTCGCGCAGCACGTGAGCCTGCTCCACGGAACGCGGGTAGCCATCTAGCAGGAAGCCCTTCGCGGTGTCGGGGGCTGCCAGGCGGGCCTTGACCATGGCGTTCGTGACCGAGTCCGGAACGAACTCGCCGCGGTCCATGTAGGCCTGCGCCTGCTTGCCGATCTCCGTGCCCTCCGCCATGTTCGCGCGGAAGATGTCACCCGTCGAAATGGCGGGGATATCCAGGCGCTCAGCGATGCGCGAGGCCTGGGTGCCCTTGCCAGCTCCGGGAGGGCCAAGGAGGATGACGACTGTCATTTCAGGAATCCTTCGTAGTGATGCTGCTGCAGCTGGGTGTTGATTTCCTTCACCGTCTGCAGACCAACGCCGATGATGATGAGGAGCGTCGTGCCACCGAAGGGCATCTGCGAGCTCGACAGCTTCAGCGGGATGATAGCCAGCGACGGCAAGAGCGCGATAATCACCAGGTAGAGGGCGCCAGCGGACGTGATCCGATTAATCACGTAGCGCAGGTACTCGGCCGTGGGGCGACCCGCACGATACCCGGGGATAAAGCCTCCGTACTTCTTCATGTTGTCCGCGACCTCGTCCGGGTTGAACGTAATCGCCGTGTAGAAGAAGGCGAAGAAGAGGGTCATAAGGGAGTAGATCGTCAGGTAGAACGTGCTGCCCTGCGTGAAGTGGCCGGAGATCCACTGGACCCACGCGTCCTGAGGCTTGCCGAACTGGGCAATCATCGGGGGCAGAGCCAGGATCGAGGAGGCGAAAATGACGGGGATAACGCCCGCCATGTTGATCTTCAGCGGGATGTACGTCGTCGTCCCGCCGTACTGGCGGCGACCGATCATACGCTTGGCGTACTGCACCGGGATTCGGCGCTGCGCCTGCTCAACATAGACAACGGCGATGGCCACGACGAGCAGAAGCGCGACGATAGCGGCGACCGAACCCCATTTGCCGGCCTGGCCGATCGACAGCAGCTGCTCGGGCAGACGGGCCGCAATCGAGGTGAAGATCAGGAGGGACATGCCGTTGCCGATGCCGCGCTCCGTGATGAGTTCGCCCAGCCACATGATGACGCCGGTGCCAGCCATCATGACGATGATCATCATGATGAAGGTCAGCACCGTCTGGTCACGAATGACCGGCTCCGAGCACGACTGGAAGAGCTGGCCGCTACGCGCAAGCGAAATCGTCGTCGTCGCCTGAAGGACGCCGAGGAAGATCGTCAGGTAGCGCGTGTACTGTGTCAGCTTCGCCTGTCCCGTCTGTCCTTCCTTATGCAGGTCGTCGAATCGGGGAATCACGACCCGCAGCAGCTGGATGATAATCGACGCGGTGATGTAGGGCATGATGCCCAGCGCGAAGATCGAGAGCTGCAGCAGAGCACCGCCCGAGAACAGGTTCACGAGGTCAAGCAGCGACGCCTGAGACTCCTGCGCCATGCAGCGCTGTACAGCCTGCGAGTCGACACCGGGCGTCGGAATGAACGACCCGAGCCGGAACGCGGCCATGATGAACAGAGTAAAGAGCAGTTTCCGACGCAAGTCGGGGGTACGGAACGCCTGGGCAAATGCACCGAGCAAGGCTTCCTCCTACGAATGATGGGCAGCGGGGCACAGCCCCTAGACTGACTTAGCTTACCCGACAGGGGTGAGAAATGGCGAGATCCAATCATTAAACAGAACGCACGTCCGTGTATTTAACGAAACTCGGCGTGCGTGCGCCCCGGAGGCCCGGGGCTATGCGTTCGCGCGTGAGAGATGGTTTGACAACCTTCTTCAGGCGCGAGCGGGCAAAGATAACGGGGGTGGTCCTGTGAAGGACCACCCCCGTCTGACCTCAGCGGGCCGAGATGGACCCGCCGGCGGCAGTGATCTTCGCCTCGGCGGAGGACGACCAGGAGTCGACCTCAACCTCGAGCTTCACGCTGAGTTCGCCGGAACCGAGCACCTTAACGGGCGCGGAATCGCGAACGGCGTGCTTGGCGATGAGATCCTCGACCGTGACCTTGCCGCCCTCGGGGAAGAGTTCCCCGAGCTTGCCAACGTTCACGACCTGGTACTCAACGCGGAAGGGGTTCTTGAAGCCGCGAAGCTTCGGCAGACGCATGTGAATCGGCATCTGGCCACCCTCGAAGCCGGCAGCAACCTGGTAACGGGCCTTCGTGCCCTTGGTGCCACGGCCAGCGGTCTTACCCTTCGAACCCTCACCGCGACCCACGCGGGTCTTCGCGGTCTTGGCTCCCGGGGCAGGACGCAGGTGGTGCAGCTTAACGATCTGCGTCTTCTTCGTGGAGTCCGCCATTGTCAGTCGACCTCCTCAGCGGTCACCAGGTGACGCACGGTGCGAACGGCGCCCAGAACGGCTTCCGTCTGCTCACGCACGACACTCTGGCCGATCTTGCGCAGCCCGAGGGTGCGCAGCGTGTCCTTCATGTTCTGCTTCGCGTGAGCAGAGGACTTGACCTGCGTGATCTTGATGTTCTTCGCCATCACTTAGCCTCCCCTGCAGCGGCCTTGTCGGCCTCGGCGGCCTCGGCAGCCGCGCGCTTCTCGGCCTCGCCCTCTGCGCGAGCGCGCAGCATGGACGCGGGAGCAACGCGCTCGAGGGGCAGGCCGCGTCGAGCGGCGACAGCCTCGGGCTGCTCGAGCTGCTTGAGTGCGTCAACCGTCGCGTGGACGATGTTGATCGCGTTGGACGAGCCCAGCGACTTGGTAAGCACGTCGTGGACGCCCGCGGCTTCCAGGACGGCGCGCACCGGGCCGCCGGCGATAACGCCGGTACCGGGGGCAGCCGGTCGGAGCAGGACGATACCGGCGGTATCGCGACCCTGCACCACGTGCGTGATCGTGCGGCGGATCATCGGGACGCGGAAGAAGTTCTTCTTCGCCTCCTCGACGCCCTTGGAAATAGCCTGGGGAACTTCCTTGGCCTTTCCGTAGCCGACGCCCACCGTGCCTTCGCCGTCACCCACGACAACCAGGGCGGTGAAGGAGAAACGACGTCCACCCTTCACGACCTTGGACACGCGGTTGATCGTAACGACGCGCTCGATGTACTCGTTCTTGTTCTCGTTGTTCCGGCGGTTATCGCGATCGTTGCCGCGGCCGGAGCGGCGCTCACGGCGATCGTTGTTCTCGCCCGCGCCCGAACCGTTCCTGTCTCGCTGCTGTGCAGCCATCAGATGATCTCTCTTTCTTTCGGCTCGTTCACAGCTCGAGTCCGCCCTCACGGACGGCCTCGGCAACGGCCGCAACGCGACCTGCGTACTTGTTACCACCACGGTCGAAGACGACGGCGGAGATACCGGCGGCCTTCGCACGCTCGGCGATCAGCGCGCCGACCTTGCGAGCCTTGTCGGTCTTCGTTCCCTCGGCACCGGCGACGTCGGCCTCGATGTCGGAAGCCGACACCAGGGTGTGGCCAACCGTATCGTCGATGACCTGAGCCACCATGTGGCGGTTCGAACGGGTGACGACCAGACGGGGACGCTCGGGCGTGCCGTTGATCTTCTTGCGGAGGCGGAGGTGACGGCGCTTGCGAGCGACGAACTTGCCCTTGCCCTTGATCGAGTAAGCCATCACTTACCAGCCTTTCCGACCTTGCGACGGATGGTCTCGCCCACGTAGTGGATGCCCTTGCCCTTGTAGGGTTCAGGCTTCTTCAGCTTGCGGATGCGAGCAGCAGTCTCGCCGACGAGCTGCTTGTCGATACCGGACACCGAGAACAGCGTCTGGGACTTCGGCGCAATCGTGAACTCGATGCCCTCGGGCGGGGTAATGGTGATCGTGTGGGAGAAGCCCAGGGAGAACTCAAGGTCCTTGCCCTTGGCAACCACGCGGTAACCGGTACCCGTGATCTCGAGATCCTTCTTGTAGCCTTCAGTCACGCCAACGATCATGTTGGCGATCAGGGTGCGGGACAGTCCGTGGAGCGAACGCGAGGTGCGCTCGTCGTTCGGACGCTCGACGACAACCTGGCCGTCCTCGATCTTCGCGGTGATCGGCTCGGCAACAACGTGAGAGAGGGTGCCCTTGGGACCCTTCACGGTCACGTTCTGGCCGTCGATCACGACGTCGACGCCGGCGGGGATAGCGATGGGGTTCTTACCAATTCGCGACATTGTTCAGCCTCCTCATCACCAGATGTAGGCGAGGACTTCCCCACCCACACCCTTCTCGGCTGCCTGACGGTCGGTGAGCAGGCCGGAGGACGTGGACAGGATAGCCACGCCGAGGCCGCCGCGGACCTTGGGCAGGTTGGTGGACTTGGCGTACACGCGCAGACCGGGCTTGGACACGCGCTTGAGCCCCTGGATCGCAGCCTCACGGTGCGAGCCGTACTTCAGGTTGATCGTCAGGGTCTTGCCCACGCGGGCATCCTCGACGGTGGTCGAGGCAATGTAGCCTTCCTCGACCAGGATGTTCGCAATCGCGTTCTTGAGCTTCGAGTACGGCATGGAGACCGTATCGTGGTGCGCACGATTCGCGTTGCGCAGACGCGTCAGCATGTCTGCAATCGGGTCTGTCATTGTCATGGGGGTTTATTCCCCTTCCTCGTCGCGGTTTCTCCGGTTACCCGGGACCTGCGACGTTCGTTTTACCAGCTGCTCTTGGTGACACCGGGGAGTTCGCCACGGTGGGCGAGCTCGCGCAGGCACACGCGGCACAGTCCGAACTTGCGGTACACCGAGTGCGGACGACCGCAACGGTTGCACCGGGTGTAGGCACGCACGCCGAACTTCGGCTTGCGGGCAGCCTTGACCTTCAGGGATGTCTTGGCCATGGGTCAGTCCTCCTTGAACGGGAAGCCGAGGTGACGGAGAAGGGCGCGACCCTCTTCGTCGGTGGTGGCCGAGGTGACAACCGTGATGTCCATGCCGCGCACTCGGTCGATCGAGTCCTGGTCGATCTCGTGGAACATCGACTGCTCCGTGAGACCGAAGGTGTAGTTACCGTGACCGTCGAACTGCTTGGAGGACAGTCCGCGGAAGTCACGGATACGGGGAAGCGCCGTCGAGAGGAGGCGGTCCAGGAACTCCCACATGCGGTCACCGCGAAGCGTGACGTGCGCACCGATCGCCTGGCCCTCACGCAGCTTGAACTGCGCGATGGACTTCTTGGCGCGGGTGGTCACGGGCTTCTGGCCGGTGATAGCGGTGAGGTCGCGGATCGCGCCCTCGAGTGCCTTCGAATCGCGAGCGGCCTCGCCGACACCCATGTTGACGACGATCTTCGTCAGTCCGCCGACCTGCATGACGTTCTCGTGCTTGAACTCAGCACGGAGCGCCTCGCGGATCTCGGAGACGTACTTTTCCTTCAGACGCGGGGCCATGCTCAGATCTCCTTGCCCTGCTCAACGCCGCGCTTCGCGCCGCCACGGGTCACGCGGACTCGGACGGTGCGGGTGCGGCCGCCGCGCTCAACGGTGTCCTCGCGGAAACCGACGCGAACGCGCTTCTTGGTCTCGGGGTCGACCAGAGCGACCTTGGACAGCGAGATGGGGGCTTCGATGGTCTCGATGCCGCCAGCGCTACCCTGCTGGCCCTGGCGCACGTGGCGCGTCTTGAGGTTGACGCCTTCGACGAGGACCTTGCCCTCGGCCGGGAACACCTGGATGACGCGGCCCTGCTTGCCCTTGTCGCCGGGCTTCAAGGGCTCGAGGCCCTCCTCGGCGCGGCGGGCGTTGCGCTTGGCCAGCGCCTGCTCGTCGGACGTGCGTCCGCGAACGACCTCCACGAGGTCATTCTTACGAATCTTGGCTGCCATGGATCAGATCACCTCCGGAGCGAGGGAGACGATACGCATGAACTTCTTGTCGCGCAGCTCACGGCCCACGGGGCCGAAGATACGCGTGCCACGCGGCTCGCCATTGTTGTTGATGATGACGGCCGCATTCTCGTCGAAACGAATGTAGGAACCGTCGGGGCGGCGGGTTTCCTTACGCGTGCGAACGATCACTGCCTTGACGACTTCGCCCTTCTTGACGTTGCCGCCGGGGATGGCGTCCTTCACGGTGGCGACGATCGTGTCGCCGATACCCGCGTAGCGCCGACCCGAGCCACCGAGAACACGGATGGTCAGGATCTCCTTGGCCCCTGTGTTGTCGGCGACCTTCAGTCGCGACTCCTGCTGGATCATTTTCTATTGACTCCTGTCGTCGTGCCGGTTCTCTCCCGGGTTGTACCGGTCGAGCCTTGCCGAACGGATTTCGGTCTGTGAGCGAAGGTCACTTCGCCTTTTCGAGGATCTCCACAACGCGCCAGCGCTTGGGTGGCCGACAGCGGGCGGGTCTCCATGATGAGGACGAGATCGCCGACGCCGCACTCGTTGTGCTCGTCGTGAACCTTGACCTTCTTGTTCTTGCGCATGACCTTGCCGTAGAGGGCGTGCTTGACGCGGTCCTCGATCTGGACGACAACGGTCTTGTCCATCTTGTCGCTGACGACGTAGCCGCGACGGACCTTACGCTCGTTACGAGCGGTGGTTTCTGCCATCAGGCTCACTCCTCAGTGCTCGGGGCGGTGCGGTAGCCAAGCTCCCGCTCACGCGCGATGGTGTAGATCCGGGCAATGTCGCGGCGCACGGTCTTCATGCGACCGTGATCCTCGAGGTTGCCAACGGCCTGCGCGAAACGCAGGTTGAACAGCTCGGCCTTGGCCTTCTCCAGCTCCTTGGTGAGCTGGGCATTGTCCATGGCGTCGAGCGCCTCGGTGGTCAGACCCTTATCTGCCATCAGATGTCACCACCCTCTCGGACCACGAAACGGGTCTTGATAGGAAGCTTGTGCTGGGCACGGCTGAGGGCCTCGCGAGCGAGCTCCTCGGGGACGCCTGCCAGCTCGAACATGACACGTCCGGGCTTGACGGGGGCAACCCACCACTCCGGAGCACCCTTACCGGAACCCATTCGTGTTTCGGCGGGCTTCTTGGTCAGCGGGCGGTCCGGGAAGATGTTGATCCAGACCTTACCGCCACGCTTGATGTGACGGGTCACGGCAATACGAGCCGCCTCAATCTGACGGTTGGTGATGTACGCACCCTCGAGAGCCTGGATGCCGTAGTCGCCGAACGCCAGTTCGGTGCCACCGGACGCGAAGCCAGTGCGGTGAGGACGGTGCTGCTTGCGGTACTTAGTCCGACGGGGAATGAGCATTGGGCTCAGGCCTCCGATCCGGTCGTGGGCGCAGCGGCCTCGGAGGCGGAAGCCTCACGGGGGGCCTGCTGCGCAGTGGTCTCCTGGTTGGGGCGTCCACCGCGGCGGGGGCCACGGCGGCCATCGCGGCGTCCGCCACGCTGGGCCTGCTCGGCCTGCTGGCGAGCGAACTCGCGCTCGGTGATATCGCCCTTGTAGATCCACACCTTGACGCCGATGCGACCGAAGGTCGTGCGGGCCTCGTGGAATCCGTAGTCGATGTTCGCGCGGAGGGTGTGCAGCGGCACGCGGCCCTCGCGGTAGAACTCGGAGCGGGACATTTCGGCGCCACCCAGACGGCCGGACACCTGGACACGAATGCCCTTGGCGCCAGCGCGCTGCGCGGACTGAATGCCCTTACGCATCGCACGACGGAAGGACACGCGGGCAGCGAGCTGCTCGGCGATGCCCTGCGCAACGAGCTGCGCTTCGAGGTCGGGGTTCTTGACCTCGAGGATGTTCAGCTGAACCTGCTTGCCCGTCAGCTTCTCGAGCTGAACGCGCAGGCGGTCGGCCTCGGCACCACGGCGACCGATGACGATGCCCGGGCGGGCGGTGTGCAGGTCGACGCGAACGCGGTCACGCGTACGCTCGATTGCCACCTCGGCGATGCCGGCGCGCTCGAGGTTGTCGGTCAGGAACTTGCGGATCGCGACATCTTCGGCCACGTAGTCCGCGTAGCGCTGTCCCTTGGTGGTGGAGTCGGAGAACCAGCGAGACCGGTGGTCAGTCGTGATTCCCAGACGGAACCCGCGGGGGTTGACCTTCTGACCCATATCAGCGGTCTCCCTTCTTCTTGTCTTCCTTGGTCCCCACCACGATGGTGATGTGGGAGGTGCGCTTGAGAATACGACCGGCGCGTCCCTGAGCACGGGGACGGATGCGCTTCATGGTCGGACCCTCGTCCACGTATGCCTCGAGCACGAGCAGATCGGCCTCGTTGAAGGTCTCTCCGGCGTTCTCAGCCTTGACCTTCGAGTTGGCGACTGCGCTCAGCAGCACCTTGCGGACATCGGTGGCGACGGCCTGCGGGGCGAACCGCAGAATGTCGGCGGCCTCCAGAACACGCTTGCCGCGAACCTCGTTCACAACACGGCGGGACTTCTGGGGCGTGACGCGGATGAATCGCGCCTGCGCCTTGGCTTCCATGTATCTGCCTCTTCTTCCGTGGGGCTGGCTCAGCGCCGACGTCCCTTACGATCGTCCTTGTCGTGGCTGCGGAAAGTGCGCGTGGGAGCGAACTCGCCGAGCTTGTGGCCCACCATCGACTCGGTGACGAAAACGGGCACATGCTTACGGCCGTCGTGGACGGCGATGGTCAGACCCAGGAAGTCCGGGGTGATGACCGAGCGACGCGACCAGGTCTTGATGACGTTCTTCGAGCCGGATTCGTTCGCGGCGTCGACCTTCTTGAGCAGGTGGTCGTCGACGAACGGGCCCTTCTTCAAACTACGCGGCATTTCAATCGACTCCTACTCAGCGGTTCTTGCCGGTCTTGCGACGGCGGACGATCAGACGATCGGACGCCTTCTTCGGACGACGCGTACGGCCCTCGGGCTTGCCCCAAGGCGACACGGGGTGACGACCACCGGACGTACGGCCTTCACCACCGCCGTGCGGGTGATCAACCGGGTTCATGACGACACCACGGACGTGCGGGCGCTTGCCCTTCCAGCGCATGCGGCCGGCCTTGCCCCAGTTGATGTTCGACTGCTCAGCGTTGCCAACCTCGCCGATGGTGGCGCGGCAGGTGGCCTCGACGTTGCGGATCTCGCCGGAGGGCATACGCAGCTGGGCGAAGCGGCCTTCCTTAGCGACGAGCTGCACGGAGGTGCCAGCGGAGCGAGCGATCTTGGCGCCGCCACCCGGGTAGAGTTCGACGGCGTGCACAACGGTACCCAGGGGGATGTTGCGCAGCTGCAGCGAGTTGCCGGGCTTGATGTCGGCACCAACGCCAGCCTCGATGTGATCGCCCTGCTTGAGGCCGGACGGAGCGAGGATGTAGCGCTTCTCGCCGTCCGCGTAGTGCAGGAGAGCGATACGAGCGGTGCGGTTGGGGTCGTACTCGATGTGAGCGACCGTCGCAGGAACGCCGTCCTTGTCGTGACGACGGAAGTCAATCACGCGGTACTGGCGCTTGTGGCCGCCGCCACGGTGGCGGGAGGTCACGCGACCGTTGTTGTTACGGCCACCGGTCTTGTGCAGCGGGCGCAGCAGCGACTTCTCGGGGGTGTCGCGCGTGATCTCGACAAAGTCAGAGACAGACGAGAAGCGACGGCCCGGAGTCGTGGGCTTGTACTTGCGAATTCCCATTGTTCAAATGTCCCTTCGGTCCTCAGGCCTGATCGCCGAAGATGTCGATGGTGCCCTCACGCACGGTGACGATGGCACGCTTGACGTCCTTGCGCTTACCGATCCCGTTACGGGTGCGGTAGGTCTTGCCCTTGCGGTTCTGGGTCGCGATGGAACCGATCTTGACGCCGAAGATGCGCTCCAGGGCAATCTTGATCTCGGTCTTGTTCGCGCGGGGGTCAACCTCGAAGGTGTACTTGCCCAGGTCCATCAGGGCGAGCGACTTCTCGGTGGTGACCGGCTTCAGGATGATGTCGCGGGGGTTCTTGCCCGCTTCAATCGTGCTCACTTGGTCTCCTCCTTGGTACCGAGGAAGGACTCAAGGGCGGCCTGCGTGAAGACGATGTCATCGGCGTCCAGGACGTCGTACGTGTTCAGCTGGTCGGCCCACAGGACGTGAACCTCGGGAACGTTGCGCAGGGACAGCGCGGTCAGTTCGTTGCCACGCTCGAGGACGACGAGAGCCTGACGGTCCTCGACGATGGCGCGCAGGGCGGCCAGAGCAGCCTTGGTCGAGGGCTTCTCGCCTTCGAACAGGGCGGTGACAACGTGGATGCGGTCGGCGCGCGCACGGTCGGACAGAGCGGAGCGCAGCGCGCCCTGCTTCATCTTCTTGGGGGTGCGCTGGTCGTAGTCACGCGGCTGAGGGCCGTGGACGACGCCGCCGCCGGTGAAGTGAGGCGCACGGATGGAGCCCTGGCGAGCGTTACCGGTGCCCTTCTGGCGGAACGGCTTCTTGCCGCCGCCAGCGACGTCACCGCGGGTCTTCGTCGCGTGCGTGCCCTGACGAGCGGCCGCAAGCTGAGCGACGACAACCTGGTGCATCAGCGGAATGTTGGTGGGGACGTCAAAGGTCGAACCGGGGAGAACGACGGTACCCGCCTTCTTGCCCTCGAGGTCGATGACGTCAACGTTACGATCGTCAGCCATGATCACGCACCCTTCACGGAGGAGCGAACCAGGACCACGCCGTTCTTCGGACCCGGGATAGCGCCGCTGATGAGCAGCAGACCCTTCTCGGTGTCCACGGCCTGGATCGTCAGGTTCTGAACAGTACGACGGTTGCCACCCATGCGGCCGGCCATGCGCAGGCCCTTGAAGATGCGACCGGGGGTCGCGCAAGCGCCGATGGAGCCGGGCTTGCGGTGGTTGCGGTGCGCACCGTGGGAGGCGGAGACACCGGCGAAGCCGTGACGCTTCATAACGCCGGCAAAGCCCTTGCCCTTGGTGGTGCCGGAAACGTCGACGGACTGGCCAGCCTCGAAGGTGGCGGCGTCGAGTTCCTGACCGAGCTCGTAAGAGTCTTGCTCGGACGTGCGGACCTCAGCGAGGTGACGGCGGGGGGCAACCCCAGCCTTCTCGAAGTGGCCCTGCAGGGGCTTGGTGACCTTACGGGAGTCAATCTCACCGAAGCCAAGCTGAATAGCGGAGTAGCCGTCGACCTCTTCGGTACGAACCTGGGTCACGACGTTGGTGCCGACCTGCACGACAGTCAGGGGCACGAGGTGGCCGTCGGCATCCCAGACCTGGGTCATGCCGAGCTTGCGGCCGAGCAGCGCCTTGATGGGCGCGCCAGCGTGCTGCTTCTTGTTAGTCATTGCAGATGTCCTCAGAGCTTGATCTCGATGTTGACGTCCGCAGGCAGGTCGAGGCGCATAAGCGAGTCGACGGCCTTGGGGGTCGGGTCGATGATGTCGATGAGCCGCTTGTGCGTGCGCATTTCAAAGTGCTCGCGGCTGTCCTTGTACTTGTGGGGCGACCGAATAACGACGAACACGTTCTTCTCGGTCGGCAGCGGCACCGGGCCCACGACCGTGGCGCCAGCACGCTGTACGGTGTCCACGATCTTGCGCGCGGAGCTGTCGATGACCTCGTGGTCATACGACTTGAGCCGGATGCGGATCTTCTGTCCCGCCATGCCGTCTTACCTCTTCTCGTACAGATTCGCCGCCGGTCCCCGCACTCGGGCGTGTCGCAGCCGTTGTGCTCGCGATCCCTCGCGCAGACCGACGTCTTGTCCAAAGATCTTGGGCATATTGCCCGACCCATACGTGATGGCACGCATGGGCCACCCCAGATACGCTGGGGCAACCGTGCCATTCTGTCAGAGTTCCACCCACGGGTACAAACCCAAGGGGGCGTTCTCGCATGTGAAACCACCGACAGAGTGGCGCACGCGACGATCAAATCCGCAGATACAGCCTTGACCATCACCAAGAAACTACCGTACCCCGCACTCGGGCGTGTCGCAACTGGGGATGCGTCACAGCGTCACGAAAATCAGCGTTATGGCCTGCGGTGACAAGGAGTAGTGTGCGCGAATGCACCATCCTCACGCCCACTCCCCCGCCCTCCGCCACTGGCTACCCATTCCCCCGTAGACGGCTCGACTCGACGACCACACGACGCGAGGGCTATAGGACGTGCCATGTTGCTGAGGTTCGCGCCTTGCGTTCCCTGGCGTGTCCTTCTCATCCGCACGTGGGCCTGCTATTCCGAGCCTGGGCCTTCTCATCCGCACGTGGGCCCGCTATTCCGAGCCTGGGCAACCACGCCCACGTACGGAACAGCGGGTTAACGTGCGCAACAGGCGGCCCCCATACGGGTCAGCTGGTTCACACGCAGGACACGTTGGAGTAGCTATCACACGCGGATGATCCACCACGAATCATTGGGCAGCCGCACGCCCACGGCGCTTCAGCATTCACAGAAGCGAGGTACATGCGACACCTAATACACCGATTTTTCCGCGCAACAAAGCCGAAAAATCAACACCCCAGCAACACGTCGTGTCCAATAACCCCGACGCAAGGCAATCCGCTACGAGGCCGTGGCTGCGCTGGCCTCCCGCGCGCCACGCACCCCGGCCTCGTACCCGCACCCCGGCCTCGTACCCACACCATAGGAACATGGCACCCACCCGCGCTGGTATAGCGAAGGGTCCCACCTCCTCGCGGAGGTGGGACCCTCAATGCCGCTGGATCAGCAGCGAATCAGATCTGAGACGAACTCAGAGGGTGATTCACTTGATGATCTTGGTGACACGACCGGAACCAACGGTGCGGCCACCCTCACGGATAGCGAAACCGAGGCCGGGCTCCATGGCGATGGGCTGGATCAGCTCAACGGAGATCTCGGTGGTGTCGCCAGGCATGACCATGTCGGTGCCCTCGGGGAGGGTGATGACGCCGGTCACGTCCGTGGTACGGAAGTAGAACTGCGGACGGTAGTTCGAGAAGAAGGGGTTGTGGCGGCCGCCCTCTTCCTTCTTGAGGATGTAGACCTGGCCCTCGAACTCGGTGTGGGGCGTGATGGAGCCGGGGCGGGCCACAACCTGGCCGCGCTCGACCTCGTCGCGCTTGGTGCCACGGAGCAGCAGACCACAGTTCTCGCCAGCCCAGGCCTCGTCCATGGACTTGTGGAACATCTCGATGCCGGTAACCGTGGTCTTCTGGGGCTCACGGATACCGAGGATCTCGACCTCGGAGTTGATGGGCAGCTTGCCACGCTCAACACGACCGGTGACGACGGTGCCACGACCGGTGATCGTGAAGACGTCCTCGATCGGCATGAGGAAGGGCTTGTCCATGTCACGCTCGGGGGTGGGGATGTAGGAATCCACCGCGTCCATGAGCTCCTCGACCTTGGCAACCCACTCCGGGTCGCCCTCGAGGGCCTTCAGAGCGGAGACCTGGATGATCGGGGCGTCGCGATCGAAGTCCTGGGACTCGAGCAGGTCGCGGCACTCTTCCTCGACCAGTTCCATCATTTCCTCGTCGTCGACCATGTCGGACTTGTTGAGGGCGATGAGGATGGTGGGAACGCCGACCTGACGGGCGAGCAGAACGTGCTCGCGGGTCTGGGCCATGGGGCCGTCGGTGGCGGCGACCACGAGGATCGCGCCGTCCATCTGGGCAGCGCCGGTGATCATGTTCTTGACGTAGTCGGCGTGGCCGGGGGCGTCAACGTGAGCGTAGTGACGCGCCTCGGTCTGGTACTCGACGTGGGAGACGTTGATCGTGATACCACGATCGCGCTCCTCGGGAGCGTTGTCGACCTGATCGAAGGGGGTGTACTCGTTCAGATCGGGGTACTTGTCGTGCAGCACCTTCGTGATAGCTGCCGTCAGCGTCGTCTTGCCGTGGTCAACGTGACCAATCGTGCCGATGTTGACGTGCGGCTTGGTGCGCTCAAACTTGGCCTTCGCCACTTGTGTCCTCCTGGACTCGGGTAGATATTCTCAGCCTACGGCTAGGTGTCAGCTTAACACCCCTAGGGCTTGAGACCTACTGGGTTTACTTGTGTGTGAGGCGGCTCGCAGGGGCAGGTCACCCTGCCCCCACGAACCCCCGGTGGGACTCAGTTGCCCCGAGACTTGCCGACGATCTCATCCGCGACGGCGCGCGGAACCTCGGCGTAGCTGTCGAACTCCATGGAGTAGACAGCGCGGCCCTGCGTCTTGGAACGCAGGTCGCCCACGTATCCGAACATCTCGGACAGCGGCACCTGAGCCTTGACGACGCGGACGCCGTGCTGCTCATCCATCGAGGAGATCTGGCCACGACGGGAGTTCAGGTCGCCGATGACGTCGCCCATGTACTCCTCGGGAGTACGGACCTCGACAGCCATGATCGGCTCGAGGAGGACGGGGTTCGCCTTCTTGGCGGCTTCCTTCAGCGCCATCGAACCAGCAACCTTGAACGCCATTTCGGAGGAGTCAACCTCGTGGTAAGCGCCATCAAGCAGCGTGGCCTTGATGTCAACCATCGGGTAGCCGGCGAGAACGCCGGACTGCATGGCGTCCTTGATGCCCGCATCGACCGAGGGGATGTACTCGCGCGGGACGCGGCCACCGGTGACCTTGTCCTCGAACACGTACTCTTCCTCGGAGTCAGCCGGGAGGGGCTCCAGGGCGATGATGACACGCGCGAACTGGCCGGAACCACCGGTCTGCTTCTTGTGCGTGTACTCGTACTTCTCGACCGCCTTGCGGATGGTCTCACGGTAGGCAACCATCGGGTTACCCACGTTGGCCTCGACCTTGAACTCGCGACGCATACGGTCGACGATGATGTCGAGGTGCAGCTCACCCATACCACCGATGATGGTCTGGCCGGTCTCGGGATCGAGCTCGACGGTGAACGTCGGATCTTCTTCCGCGAGCTTCTGGATGGCAACGCCCATCTTCTCCTGGTCAGCCTTCGACTTAGGCTCGACGGCGACCTGGATAACGGGGGCGGGGAAGGTCATCGACTCGAGGACGATCGGCTTGTCGATAGCGGCAAGCGTGTCACCCGTGGTCGTGTCCTTCAGGCCGATGACCGCGTAGATGTGGCCAGCGTGCGCCACGTCGACGGGGTTCTCCTTGTTGGAGTGCATCTGGAAGATCTTGCCGATGCGCTCCTTCTTGCCCTTGGTCGAGTTGAGGACCTGGGAACCGGACTCAACCTTGCCGGAGTACACGCGGATGAAGGTGAGCTTGCCGTAGAAGGGGTGCGCGGCGATCTTGAAGGCCAGAGCGGAGAAGGGTTCCTTCTCGTCGGGCTTACGAACCTCGGTCTCTTCCTCGGTCTCAGAGCCGGGGAGGAAGCCGCGAACGTCGCCGATGTCGAGCGGGGAGGGCAGGAAGTCCACGACGGCGTCGAGGACGGGCTGCACGCCCATGTTGCGCAGAGCGGTACCGCAGTACACGGGGAAGGCGCGAGAGGAGATGGTCAGGAGGCGGATACCTTCCTTGATCTGCTCGAGCGTCAGGTCACCGTTCTCGAGGTACGCCTCGGTCAGCTCGTCGGAGCCCTCAGCGGCGGCCTCGACGAGGGCCTCACGGTACTCCTCGGCCTGCTCCTGGTACTCCTCCGGGATGGGGCCACGCACAACGAGGGAGCCGAGCGTGTCGTTGCCCTTGTCGTCCTTGGCCGGGTAGGTCAGCGCCTCCATGGTCAGCAGGTCGATGTTGCCAACGAAGTCGTTCTCGGCGCCCATCGGGAGCTGCATGACGATCGGGGTCGCGTGGAGACGATCCTTAATCGTGCCAACCGAGAAGTAGAAGTCGGCACCCATCTTGTCCATCTTGTTGATGAAGCAGATACGCGGGACGTCGTACTTGTCGGCCTGACGCCACACGGTCTCGGACTGGGGCTCAACGCCCTCCTTGCCGTCGAACACGGCGACAGCGCCGTCGAGGACGCGCAGCGAGCGCTCAACCTCAACGGTGAAGTCAACGTGACCGGGGGTGTCAATAATGTTGATCTGGTTACCGTTCCAGAAAGAGGTGACTGCGGCGGACGTAATCGTGATGCCGCGTTCCTTTTCCTGTTCCATCCAGTCGGTCGTCGAGGCGCCGTCGTGCGTCTCGCCGATCTTGTAGTTGATGCCCGTGTAGAACAGGATGCGTTCCGTCACGGTCGTCTTGCCGGCATCGATGTGAGCCATGATGCCAATGTTGCGGACCTTGTTGAGATCCGTCAGCACCTCTAGTGCCACGAGTGTGGTTCCTTCGTTCGAAGTGATAGGTGTTATTGCTGCGTGAGACGAGGCCCGGTTGCCCAGGCCTCGTCTTTACATCACCAGCGGTAGTGCGCGAACGCGCGGTTGGACTCAGCCATCTTGTGCATGTCCTCACGGCGCTTCACAGCGGCACCGAGGCCGTTGGAGGCGTCGAGGATCTCGTTGGCGAGACGCTCGGTCATGGTCTTCTCGCGACGCTGACGCGAGAAGTCGACCAGCCAGCGCAGGGCGAGAGTCGTGGCGCGCGCGGGGCGAACCTCGACGGGGACCTGGTAGGTCGCGCCGCCGACGCGGCGGGAGCGGACCTCAAGGGCCGGGCGGATGTTTTCGAGGGCGCGCTTGAGCACGGAGACGGGCTCCTGCTCGGTGCGCTCGCGAACGGTCTCAAGTGCGCCGTAGACGATGCGCTCGGCGACGGTCTTCTTGCCGTCGAGGAGGACGCGGTTGACCAGCTGGGTCACGACCTTGGAGCCGTAGACCGGGTCATCGACGAGGGGGCGGCGGGGAGCGGGGCCCTTACGAGGCATTACTTCTTCTCCTTCTTCGCGCCGTAACGGGAACGGGCCTGCTGACGGCCGCGGACACCCTGGGTGTCCAGCGAACCGCGGACGATGCGGTAACGCACGCCGGGCAGGTCCTTCACACGACCACCGCGCACGAGCACGATCGAGTGCTCCTGCAGGTTGTGGCCCTCACCGGGGATGTACGCGGTGACTTCGATGCCGGACGAAAGGCGCACACGAGCGACCTTTCGCAGAGCCGAGTTCGGCTTCTTCGGCGTGGTGGTGTACACGCGGGTGCACACGCCGCGACGCTGGGGGGAGCCCTTCAGCGCGGGGGTCTTCACCTTCGCGCGCTTCGAGACACGTCCCTTGCGGACGAGCTGCTGAATGGTAGGCACTGGGTCTCCAGTTTCTTTCCGTCGGCGGCCTCCCCTCACGTCGAGGGGCTGCCCTGATTGTCAGTCTTCCGCGACCGTAAACCCCCGTGTGGGCACACGTGTCCGCAGGGGGCCGGTGCGCCATGATAACCACGCGGGTCAGAGGATGACGCCCGGAGCTCCGACGGACGGAGCCCGCTCCCGGTTTCCCGGGCACAGAGGTTCCACAGAGGCGGGAACCACCCTCAAGGATAGCGGGGAACCTCGTCGGGCGTCAAAGGGTGTGCCTTGTGTTTCGTCCCTCATCGACGAGGTCGGGGCTGGTTTCCGGGGCTCGTCTCCCATGCGTAGTGCTGAGGTTTCCTGTTATCCGCAACGATCCCTGCGGTGCCGAGATTTCGCATCTGCACTGCTGACGGTTCTCACTCGCCAGTGTTTCCGCGCACTTGTTGTCATCCCGTGCCGCCAACCCCAGGAAACGACCTCAACAAGCCTCCACACAACCCAAGATTTGACACCCACCAGCCCCTCCCCTGCCGTGCACCCGCCGCTGTGCCCACGCACAGGACCCCGGCCTCGTCACGTGTGTACGGACGAGGCCGGGGTCCCAAGCGGTCACGAAACCGGACTACTCGCGGAAGTTCATGCCGAAGTCGATGGCGCCCAGCGCGTCGAGGAAGTCCTCGGACACGGAGCCGTCACCGAAGTCGGCCTCGGTGTAGTTCGAGTTCGCCATGGCCTCAGCCGTCGGCTCGACGATAACGTCGTTGTAGCGCGACAGACCGGTACCAGCCGGGATGAGCTTACCGAGGATGACGTTCTCCTTGAGGCCCACCAGGGAGTCCGACTTGCCGTTCATGGCGGCCTCAGTCAGGACCTTGGTGGTCTCCTGGAAGGACGCGGCACTCAGCCACGAATCCGTGGCCAGCGACGCCTTGGTGATACCCATCAGCATCTGGCGGCCGGAAGCGGGCTGGCCGCCCTCGGACGCGACGCGACGGTTCTGCGTCAGGTACGCCATACGGTCGACGAGCTCGCCGGGCATGAACGTGGTGTCGCCGGGCTCCAGGATGGTGACGCGGCGCAGCATCTGACGGACGATGACCTCGATGTGCTTGGCGTGGATGCCCACGCCCTGATCGCGGTACACCTTCTGGACCTCGTCCACCAGCATCTTCTGGGCCACGTTACGGCCCATGATGCGCAGGATTTCCTTGGGGTCCAGCTGGCCCTCGGTCAGCGGGGTGCCGGCGGCGATGTGCTGGCCCTCGGACACGAGGAGCTTCTGGCGACGCGACACCTCGATGACCAGGTCTTCCTTGCCATCGTCGCGGGTGATGATCACCTTACGAGCACTGGGATCCTCGTCGTCGATGTGGACGCGACCGGCCGCCTCGTTCATCTTGGCTTCGACCTTCGGGCTGCGCGCCTCGAAAAGCTCCTGAACACGGGGCAGACCCTGCGTGATGTCCGCAGCGGAGGCGGCACCACCGGTGTGGAACGTACGCATCGTCAGCTGCGTGCCGGGTTCGCCAATCGACTGGGCGGCGATAATGCCGACCGCCTCGCCGATGTCGACCTGCTTGCCGGTGGCCAGCGAGCGGCCGTAGCACTTCGCGCAGGTGCCGACCTGAGACTCACAGGTGAGGACGGAACGGCACACGATCTGCGAGACGCCGGCGGCAACCAGCTCGGCGAGCTGATCGTCACCGAGGTCGGTGCCCGCGGGCATGACGACCTCTCCGGCCTCGTTCACGGCGTCGCGGGCGAGGTTACGGGCGTAGGCGGTCGTCTCGATGGTGTCGGACGCCTCCCACTCACCGAACTCGTTCTTCTTCGCGATGTCGATCTTCAGGCCGGCGCGGGTGCCGCAGTCGGCCTCGCGGACGATGACGTCCTGGGAGACGTCGACCAGACGACGGGTCAGGTAGCCCGACTCGGCGGTACGCAGAGCCGTATCGACCAGGCCCTTACGGGCGCCGTGCGTGGCGATGAAGTACTCGAGAACGGTGAGACCCTCGCGGTAGTTTGCCTTAATGGGCTGCTCGATCAGCTTCTGCTTCGGGTCGGACACGAGGCCACGCATACCGGCGATCTGCTGAACCTGCGACCAGTTACCACGGGCGCCCGAGTTCACCATGCGGTACACGGTGTTGCGCTCGGAGAAGTTCGCGCGCATGTCCTCGGCGACCTCTTCGGTGCACTGCAGCCACAGCTTCACGAGTTCCTCGTAGCGGGTCTCCTCGAGGATGATACCCGTCTCGAACTGTTCGACGATCTCGGCGGCCTTGGCCTCGTAGCGGGCCAGGATCTCGCGCTTGCGCGGCGATGCCTGAATGTCGGAGAACGCAATCGTGATGCCCGACCAGGTCGACCAGTGGAAGCCGGCCGACTTCAGGGCGTCGAGGCAGTCCGCGACGAGCACGTTCGGGTAGCGCTGCGTCAGCGTGTTCACGATGTTGCCGAGCTGCTTCTTGCCGACGACCTCGTTGACGAACGGGTAGTCGGTGGGCAGCAGTTCGTTGAAGATCGCGCGGCCAAGGCTGGTCTCGAGGATCAGCTCGTCGCCGCTCTCCCAACCCTCGGGGGCTTCCCAGCCCTCGGGGGGCACAGTGCCGTCGGCGAAGCGGATGCGCGCGGTCGCGTTCAGGTCCAGGTTGCCGGCGTCGAACGCCATCTGGGCCTCCGCCTGGCTGGAGAAGTACGGGATCACGGGGTTGCCGTCTTCGTCCGTCTCGACCGGGATCGACGGGTCGGGGTTCGAGGTCAGGTGGAACAGACCAATAATCATGTCCTGCGACGGCATGGCAACGGGGCGACCGTCGGAGGGCTTGAGGATGTTGTTCGTCGACAGCATGAGGATGCGGGCCTCGGCCTGCGCCTCAGCGCCCAGCGGCAGGTGGACAGCCATCTGGTCGCCGTCGAAGTCGGCGTTGAACGCGCCACAGGCCAGGGGGTGCAGCTGGATGGCCTTACCCTCAATCAGCTGGGGCTCGAACGCCTGGATGCCGAGGCGGTGGAGCGTAGGTGCGCGGTTGAGCAGCACGGGGTGCTCGCGGATGACGTCGTCGAGGACGTCCCACACCTCGGGGCGCTGACGCTCGACCTTGCGCTTGGCGGCCTTGACGTTCTGCGCGTAGTTCTTCTCAACCAGGCGCTTCATGACGAAGGGCTTGAACAGCTCCAGGGCCATCTGCTTGGGCAGACCGCACTGGTGCAGCTGCAGCTGCGGGCCGACGACGATAACGGAACGACCCGAGTAGTCGACACGCTTGCCGAGCAGGTTCTGACGGAAACGACCCTGCTTGCCCTTGAGCATGTCCGAGATCGACTTCAGCGGACGGTTGCCCGGACCCGCGACGGGGCGGCCACGGCGACCGTTGTCGAAGAGGGCGTCAACGGACTCCTGAAGCATGCGCTTCTCGTTGTTGACGATGATCTCGGGGGCACCCAGCTCGAGCAGACGCTTGAGTCGAGTGTTGCGGTTGATGACGCGACGGTACAGGTCGTTGAGGTCGGAGGTCGCGAAGCGGCCGCCGTCCAGCTGAACCATGGGGCGCAGGTCCGGCGGGATCACGGGGATCTTGGTCAGCACCATCGAGGCCGGCGAGTTGCCGGTGGCGACGAAGGCGTTGATGACCTTCAGGCGCTTGATGGCGCGGGCCTTGCGCGGGCCGGAGTCGGAGGAGATGGTCTGACGCAGGGCGGCCACCTCGGCCACCAGGTCGAAGGTCTCCAGGCGCTTCTGGATGGCGGACGCGCCCATGTCACCCTTGAAGTAGGTGCCGTAGCGGGCCACCATGGCGCGGTAGAGGCGCTCGTCGCCCTCGAGGTCGCCGACCTTGAGGTCCTTGAAGCGCTCCCACACGGCCTCGAGGCCGTCGATATCGCCGTCGAAGCGGCGACGGATCTTAGCCATCTCGCGCTCGCCCTGCTTGCGTGCGCGCTCGCGCTCCGCCTGCGAGGCGCCGTCGCGTTCAAGGGCAGCGATGTCGGACTCGAGCTGCTCCGCGAAGTCGTTGATCGTGGCGTCGCGGTTGTTCTCCATCTGCTTCTTCTGCACTTCGAGTTCGGCGCGCAGTTCAGCCAGATCCTCGTGGCGACCCTTTTCGTCGACCTCGGTGATCATGTAGGCAGCGAAGTAGATGACCTTCTCGAGGTCCTTGGGCGCGAGGTTGAGCACGTAGCCCAGGCGCGAGGGAACACCCTTGAAGTACCAGATGTGCGTGACGGGGGCGGCGAGGTCGATGTGACCCATGCGCTCACGGCGGACGCGGGAGCGAGTGACCTCAACTCCGCACTTCTCGCAGATGATGCCCTTGTAGCGCACGCGCTTGTACTTGCCACACGCGCACTCCCAGTCGCGGGTGGGGCCGAAGATCTGCTCACCGAACAGGCCGTCGCGCTCGGGCTTGAGCGTACGGTAGTTGATGGTCTCCGGCTTCTTCACTTCACCGTGGCTCCAGACGGCGATGTCGTCGCCGGTGGCCAGGGTGATCTTCAGGCTGTCGAACGTTTTGGCGTCCAGCAAAGTTATCTCTCCCTATCAGATCGCATCGATGGTCGCCGCAGCGTTCGGACGAGCATCGAGGGTGATGCCCAGGTCCTCACGCGCATTGAAGTCTTCGTCCTGCTCACGCAGGTCAATGACGTTGCCGGCCGCGTCGAGGGCTTCGACGTTCAGGCACAGCGAGCGCATTTCCTGGATGAGGACTCGGAAGGACTCGGGGATGCCGGGCTCGGGGATGTCCTCGCCCTTGACGATGGCCTCGTACACCTTGACTCGGCCGGTGGTGTCGTCGGACTTGATGGTCAGCAGCTCCTGGAGGGCGTAGGCGGCACCGTAGGCTTCCAGGGCCCACACCTCCATCTCGCCGAAGCGCTGGCCGCCGAACTGGGCCTTACCGCCCAGCGGCTGCTGCGTGATCATCGAGTACGGACCCGTGGAGCGGGCGTGGATCTTGTCGTCGACCAGGTGGTGGAGCTTGAGCATGTAGGTGTAGCCCACCGAGATCGGGTACGGGAACGGTTCACCGGAGCGACCGTCGAACAGGCGCGCCTTGCCCTCGTAGTTGGTGAGGACGTCGCCGTCGCGGTTCGGGTTGACGTTGCGCAGCAGGCCGGCGAGTTCGTCGGCTTCGAGGCCGTCGAACACGGGGGTGGCCACGTGCGTGCACGGGCCGGTCTTGATGCCGTCAGCGGGCAGGTGCGCCGCCCACTCTTCGCCGGCCTCGACAGCGGCCGAGGCATCCCAGCCCTGGTGGGCGAGCCACCCGAGGTGGTACTCGAGCACCTGGCCGACGTTCATTCGACCGGGGACGCCCAGCGGGTTGAGGATGATGTCGACGGGGGTGCCGTCGGCGAGGAAGGGCATGTCCTCGACGGGGAGGATCTTGGAGACGACGCCCTTGTTGCCGTGGCGGCCGGCCATCTTGTCGCCGATCGTGATCTTGCGTCGCTGGGCGACGTAGACGCGCACGGTCTGGCGGACGCCGGGGTTGAGGTCGTCGTCGTCATCGTTGAACTCGCGGACGCCGATGACGATGCCCTCTTCGCCGTGGGGGACGCGCAGGGAGGTGTCACGCACCTCGCGGGCCTTCTCGCCGAAGATGGCGCGCAGCAGGCGCTCTTCGGAGGTCAGCTCGGTCTCGCCCTTCGGGGTGACCTTGCCGACGAGGATGTCGCCGGCGGTGACTTCGGCACCGATGCGGATGATGCCGCGCTCGTCCAGGTCGGCGAGGGATTCCTCGGAGACGTTGGGGATGTCGCGGGTGATTTCTTCCTCACCGAGCTTGGTTTCGCGGGCGTCGACCTCGTACTCCTCGATGTGGATCGAGGTGAGGATGTCCTCTTCCACGACGCGGCGGCTGAGGATGATGGCGTCCTCGTAGTTGAGGCCTTCCCATGACATGTAGGCGACGAGCAGGTTCTTGCCGAGCGCGATCTCGCCGTTGGAGGTGGCGGGGCCGTCGGCCAGGACGTCGCCGACCTCGACGCGGTCGCCCTCGTCCACGATAACGCGCTGGTTGGTGCAGTTACCGGGGTTGGAGCGCTCGAACTTCTCGAGGCGGTAGGAGTCGCGGCCGCCCTCGTCCGTGGAGACGACGATCAGGTCCGCAGAGACCTCGGAGACGACGCCGGAGTGGGCGGCGAGGATCATTTCGCCGGAGTCGTGCGCGGCGCGCAGCTCCATGCCGGTGCCGACCAGCGGGGCTTCCGTGGTGAGCAGCGGCACGGCCTGACGCTGCATGTTCGCGCCCATGAGGGCTCGGTTCGCGTCGTCGTGCTCAAGGAACGGAATGAAGGCCGCGGCAACGGACACCATCTGGCGGGCGGAGACGTCCATGTAGTCGACGCGATCGCGGGCGATCAGGGTCGGGTCTTCGCCGGCGACACGGCACAGGACGTCGTGCTCGGCGAAGGATCCGTCGGCCTCGAGGGGCGACGAGGCCTGGGCGATGAAGTGCCCCTTCTCGTCGTCCGCGGTGAGGTAGCGGATTTCGTCGGTGACGCGGCCGTTTTCGACGACGCGGTAGGGCGTCTCGATGAAGCCGAAGGGGTTGATGCGCGCGAAGGTTGCGAGCGAGCCGATGAGACCAATGTTCGGGCCTTCAGGGGACTCAATCGGGCACATACGACCGTAGTGCGAGGGGTGGACGTCTCGAACTTCCATGCCCGCGCGGTCGCGGGACAGGCCGCCGGGGCCCAGGGCCGACAGGCGGCGCTTGTGGGTCAGGCCGGCGAGCGGGTTGTTCTGGTCCATGAACTGCGAGAGCTGGGAGGTTCCGAAGAACTCCTTGATCGCGGCCACGACGGGGCGGATGTTGATCAGCGTCTGGGGCGTGATCGAATCCGTCTCCTGGGTGGTCATGCGCTCGCGCACGGTGCGTTCCATGCGGGCGAGGCCGGTGCGGACCTGGCCCTGGATGAGTTCGCCGACGGCGCGGATGCGACGGTTCGCGAAGTTGTCGATGTCGTCGACCTCGACGCGGACCTCGACGGGTTCGCCATTTCGGGTGCCGGCGAAGGTCTTGTCGCCCTGGTGGAGGGCGAGCAGGTACTTGACGGTGGCGACGATGTCCTCGAGGGACAGGGTCGAGGCCTTGGGGTCGGCTTCGATGGCCAGCTTCTTGTTGATCTTGTAGCGACCGACCTTTGCCAGGTCGTAGCGACGAGAGTCGAAGTAGAAGTTGTTGAGCAGCGTCTGGGCGGCGTCGACGTTCGCGGGCTCGCCGGGACGCAGCTTGCGGTAGATGTCGAGCAGGGCCTCTTCCTGCGTGGCGACCGTGTCCTTTTCGAGGGTTTCGAGGAGGACCGGGTAGGCGGCGAAGGTGTCGCGAATCTCGGATTCGGTCATGCCGACGGCCTTAAGGAAGTGGGTGACCGACTGCTTACGCTTGCGGTCGATACGCACGCCGACGGCGTCGCGCTTGTCGATCTCGAACTCGAGCCACGCGCCACGCGAGGGGATGATCTTCGCGCCGAAGGTTTCCTTGTCGGTCGAGCGGTCCGAGAGCTTCTCGAAGTACACGCCGGGGGAACGCACGAGCTGAGAGACGACGACACGCTCGGTGCCGTTGATGATGAAGGTACCGCGGGGGGTCATGAGCGGGAAGTCGCCCATGAACACGGTCTGAGACTTGATTTCGCCGGTCTCGTAGTTCATGAACTCGGCGGTCACGTACATGGGTGCCGAGTACGTGTAGTCCTTCGCCTTGGCTTCCTCCATGGAGTACTTGGGGGATTCGAGGCGGTGGTCGTGGAACGACAGGCTCATGGTGCCTGCGACGTCCTCGATGGGGGAAATCTCGTGGAAGATTTCTTCGAGGCCGGAGACGTCGGGGACGTCACCTCGGCCGGATGCCTGTGCGGCTTCGACGCGGGCCTTCCACGCGTCGTTGCCCAGCAGCCAGTCGAAGCTCTCGACCTGCAGGCCCAGCAGATTAGGGGCCTGGAGGGGTTCACGGAGCTTCGCGAACGAAATGCGGTGGCTGGGCTGTTTGGCGGTGCTGTTGGCAGCCAAAGGGGGTCCTTCCCTGCTGTTACGGTGCGCACGCTTCCTTATCACCCATTATCTGACGCGTCCTGGTCCGTCAAGCGCCTGTTACGACGGCTGGATACGGGTCACCTCGGGCATGATAAGGCGCAAATACTCAGCCTACCGTGACTCCCATCGCGAGTCAAGGCTGAGTGTGTTATGTGCAGGGATTCACGACGACGAGGCCGTGGTCGGCTTGCCCGTCAGGCGCGGCGGGTGCGGCTCCCAGTTGTGGCTGGCGGTGCCCCAAGTCGGGCGTGAACCGACGACCGACATCAGGGCAACTGACGACCGATCACTACGCTTGCAATTGGTCGCGGGTCACTATGTTAACGACGGACTACAGGTGCCGCTACCACGTGAGACAGGCTGGACAATCGTTTCACGGTTTATGAACAACGCTGCTAGGGGCGCCCGCGCGCATCGCGTAGACGAGTTCAGCACGTTCAAAGCTGTTCCTCAGCGCGCTCCTCCAACTCGCGCTCCCGCGCCAGTTCCTCGGGCGTGTATGTGGCGCGCGCTTCGCGCACCACCTCGTCAAAGTCATAGAAACCATCGGGAATTTCGTCGCTCATACGGTCCTCCGCTCAACGACCTCACAATCCACCATACGGGGATCAACAAAACCGCAAGGCACAATCCGAGGCCAGCGCCATCGACGAGGCCGTGGCCGACTTGCCCGTCAGGTGCGGCGGGTGCGGCTCCCGCTTATGGCTGGTGGTGCCCCAAGTCGGGCTTGAACCGACGACCCACGGATATGTCTCGGTTTTCCGCGATTTTTCTGTACTGGCAACCTTGGTAATCCTCGATGTTCTTGCGCATTTGCCAGCATTGCCGCTGATGCCAGCGTTACCGGCACTGCCAGCTACGCCAGCACTGCCACTATTGCCAGCAGCGGACGTTGCGTCCCGTCATTTCCGCGTAGATGAAAACGTTGAGGACCATGAGCACTCACCGTCATCATGTCTTGGAACTGCCGACGCCTCTCATGTGGGAGGGGCACGTTGACAACTTCATCGTCTTCCTGCGCTCTCAAGGGCTCGTTGCGACCTCAATCCGCACCAAACGCAACCATGTACTCCAACTGGCCCGCGCGTTCCCCGATATTCCTCCCACAGAACTCGATCCCGGGTCCCTGGTGGAGTGGTGCGGTACACGAGCGTGGGCTAATGAAACGAGGCATGCCTACTACAGCACGTTCCGGAGGTTCTTCGGGTGGCTCGACTCCAGGCACCACTGTGGCAACATTTCCTCGGTTCTCCCCCGCATACGCCGTCCCTCTGGGACACCGCGCCCCATCCCTGATTCCATCTTGGTGGATTGTGTCGATCACGCGACTCTACGTGATGCTCTCATTTTGCGGTTGGCAGCTGAGGCTGGCCTGCGGTGCGTGGAGATCGCTCAGGTCGAGGTTGGCGATGTCTACGAGGGCGCCGACGGGTGGGACCTTTTTGTGCGAGGGAAGGGTGGGCGCACGCGGACTGTGCCGATCACGGCCGACTTGGCCCAGGCAATCATTACGCGCTGCGCAGCAACTGGACAGTACGCGTTTCCCGGTCGTTTTGGCGGACATATGGCCGCCAATTCAGTCTCGCAGATCGGGCGCCGGGTTTTGCCTGACACGTGGACTCTACACAAGTTGCGTCATCGGTATGCAACGAAGGCGTATTCCGCAGAACATGATCTGCTCATTGTTCGTGAGCTCCTGGGCCATGCGTCACTCCAGACGACTGTCCGTTATATCGCGCCATCCCCTCGAGCTCGCGACGCGGTTCTCGATGCAACCCGCGTTCAATCGCCAGCATCCCCAAACAACCCGATATTGCCAGCACAGCCAGCCTAACCGGCACGGCTGGCAATGCCAGCCGCTAACAGTCCCAACAATTTCAGAGAAATGAGAAACCATCATGCACGTCATCGCGATCGCCAATCAGAAGGGCGGGGTCGGCAAGACAGTGACCACCTTCCACCTTGCCAACGCCCTGGCCCACGTCGGTCACCGCGTCCTGGTCGTCGACCTGGATCCCCAGGCCAACGCCAGCTCTCTGCTTGCTTCCCCTCCGCTGGTTGAGAATCAGGCTGGTGTAGCCAATGCCCTATCTACACGCTCCGATCTTTCGCTCCCCGACGTCATTACAACCACCATGTGGGAGCGCGTGTTCCTCGCTCCGTCAGGAGGGGAGGCCTTGGCAGCTGTGCGCGACGAGCTGGTCATCGCTGGCCCTGGCCGCGAAGCGAGGCTCGGCGAACAACTCGCCCTCATCCATGAAGACTTTGACGTCGTTCTGATCGACTGTGCACCGGCTTTGGATCTACTGACCTCGAATGCACTGGCCGCGGCCGACGGCGTACTCATTGTCACCCAATCGAAGCTACTGTCGACAACAGGTCTGGCACATCTGCTCAACACGATCAGTGTTGCTCGGCACTACCTCAACCCGACTCTATGCGTCGTTGGGGTCCTGGTAAACATGCACGAGGCGGGTACTGTCGCTGGCTCGCATTGGCTTGACGATGTACGAGATGCATGCAGGTCGAAAGGACTTCCCCTCTTTGAGCCACCAATCCCTCGACGCGTGGTGATCTCCGATGCATCGGAGGCCCAAATGGGCCTCGATGAATACCCTGGCGCCCCTGTCGAGCTGTCGAAGATCTACGCGCACCACGCTGCAACGATGCTCACCAACCTTGAGGAGAACGGCCGATGACTCCGCGTAGGCCAACACCGATCAAGTCAGACCTCAGTACGGGTCCCGCCGCCGTTATCACGCCCCCACAGAAGGCGACATCTACCAGCCGTGCCACACGTGCCAGCAAAGCCGTCAACTCCGGCAATGCTGGCAATGCCAGCATTGCGGATGAGTGTATTGTCAAGGTGACCGCGCGAGTGAGCGCCGACATCGCTGGCCGGTGTCGCGCAGCGTATATCGACGGCGTGCTCGAGGGGGGACCTGCTTCTTTCGAGGCGTGGATCGTCGAAGCAATGACTGCCGCACTCGCTCGGGCAGAAAAGAAGCGGGGGCGCAGGTATGAGCCGCTTGCCGCGGACAGGATCCCTAAGGGGCGACGGTAGGATTAGTTTTCAAGCAACGTACTTTCCATCGAAGGACCTCAATGGGAAGGAAGAGAGGGTGAACATGGATTTTCAAGGGTGCCTTAGTCTACTGGGAGTCATAGGTGGCCTTGTCTCCGCCGTCTGTGCCGTTATTTCGGTGTTTCAGGCGCGCAAGTCAAAGGAGGAAAGAGAGGGGGCTGAGAAGGCGGGCCGGTCTCTGGAGGTGCTGGCAGATGCCGTCGCAAGGCAGCAGCAAGCACCACCGTGGGATCTACGCTGGTCCAGCGGGGCTCGTTACCGACTGGTGAACATGGGGGCGGAGACCGTCGACGGTGTCGAAATTGAATGCCTCGCGAAACATGTTGCCTTTGACGTCGAGGCTGAATCAATGCCAACTAGTATCGACTCTCACGCCTCTCTTTCCTTCATATACGAAGAGTCTATTGCGGCAGAGGGGCACCGGGCTATCCGCGTGCACTGGATGCGGCCTGATGGGACAGCGGCCACGTGGGAGTCTCCAATTCCCCCGAAAGGCAGTTGACGCGGCACCCGCAGGCGGATCTAACACCCCAGTTGAATGCCAGCAATGCCGGTATTGCCAGCACTGCCAGCAATGGGATGTGGTGTCAGTGCCGTTGGTGGGTGTGCGTGAGAGAATTGTGGGGCCTCCGCGGCGTCGACCCCGGACCAGCAGTATTCCTGCCGGGGAGTTGACACCGACGAGAGGAGGTGACTGGGTCATGGCGAAAGACAGGCGACCGCGTCGAGCGAGGCGGTCGGGTCTGGATGGGAAGGAGAAAGCCCAGATCGCTGTAGCAGTGGTATCGACACTGCCGCAGCTGATCTGGGCGATTGCATTCCTGCTCAGCGCTCTCATCGGGCGCTGAGACCAGCCCGGATACCCGGGGAGTCGGACAGGTGACGCTGTTCGGCTCCCCTTTAGTATGCCATATCGGCATGGTCGCATGGAAGGGAACGTGTGCGTTCACGTGGCTACGGGGAGGGGAAAGGAGGAATTATGTACCCTACCCCAGATGCCCCGACGCTCACGATCTATACGACCCCCAATTGCCCGTCGTGTCATCTCACGCGCCAGGCGTTGGATCGCGCTGGCATCACCTATGAGGTGGTTGACTTAAGCAAGCATCCGGATCTTGTCGCGCAGCTGCGCAGTGAAGGGCTGTTGCAGGCACCGATCCTTGACGATGGCACCTCGAGGAGTGCCGGTTTTCGACCTGACCGGATTCGCGCGATTGTTGATGCCGCTACGCCAGTGCGCCTGACTGCTCGAGGAGCTCAGGTCCATGTGCCCGCTCCGGCGGCCGAGGTACAGGCTCATCGAGGCAGGGCACTGTGAAGAAGGGGCTGGGGGTCTTTGTTGTCACGCTTTTTGTGCTTCCTGGAGCAGCTCTGATACCTCTTGCGATGCTCAGTGAGTCGAATACGCCAGCTGGGAACGCTCGAGGTGGAAGTGGACACGTCTCGGGTGTGCCCGAGGAGTACCAGGATGCTGTGTGGCGCGCTGGCCAAGCGTGCGATGTCGTGTCACCGTCGCTAATCGCGGCGCAGGCTGACCATGAGTCGGCGCACACATGGGACCCTCAGATTACGAGCCCGGCCGGCGCTCAAGGGATCTCTCAGTTCATGCCGGCCACGTGGGCCACCCATGGTCATGATGGGGACGGAGATGGGCGAGCCGACATCACCAACGGGTCTGATTCGATCTATTCACAGGGCCTGTACATGTGCGAGCTCGCTCAGAACATCGACTCCTGGCTTGCCTCCGGCCTCGTCTCAGGGGATCGCGTCGAGCTGACTCTTGCGGCATATAACGCGGGGCCGGGAGCAGTGAGGTCCTGGGGTGGAATTCCACCCTTTAAGGAGACACAGGGATATGTGAAGAGTATTCGTGAGGCGCAGGCTAGTTTTGTTGAGACTGTGATTTCGGCGCCTTCGGGTGACGGAACGCTCCTTGCACAGGCGCGTACCCACATGGGTACTCCCTACGTGTGGGGTGGGGAAACAAGTGCTGGAGTGGACTGCTCAGGCCTCATCGTACTGTCTTATGCCGAGCTTGGTCACCCATTCCCGGCATCGGTGCGCACGGCCGATCAGATCACCAAGTACTCTGACGCGGTACCGATCGCTCGCGATCAGCTTGTCGTTGGCGATATGATCGGTTTCTCACACACGCCGGGAGGCTACGTTGATCATATCGGTGTCTATGCCGGCACAGACGCGGCTGGGCACCCGATCATGGTGCATGCACCCGATGTTGGAGGCGTCGTCGAAGAGACGCGCCTCGATACGCCGTATTGGCAGGGTATGACGTGGTGGCCGACTCGCCGGGCAGTGTGAGATGGACGCAGATGTGCACGCGATGGGGAATGATCACGGTATGAGCATCGACGACGAGCCTCACCGCAAACCGAGCCCACCCCGGTCCGCGCAGGAGAGCGGTGACCCAGTGGCACCTCGTGCCTTGTCGATTGACGAGGAGTGGGCGATAATCATGGCCCTCGAGGAGGAACGGGGCCGCGCACACACAGCTGAGCCAACACCCGTCACATCACCGGTACCTGCACATGAGGATCTGAGCTACCTCGAACCGATCATTTACCCGAGTACGAACGACCCGGTGAATCCATGGCGCGCCCGTGGTGTCATAGCCATGCCGGAGGACAACCGGTGGCGTTGGAGGTGGTGGCGCTTGTGGGCCCTGCCGAGTCTGGCGTTTCTTGCGGTCGTTACTGTCGCCGTTGTGCGGCTCTATGGACAGGCAGTCGACCGTGGCGATCCCAAGTCTCTGATCATGCCGTTCCTATTTCTGGGGACTCTGTGGTGGAACTGCATCATCCATACCCTGTATGTCACGTGCGTCAGACGCATGAATCCGTCCGTCGGCTTTCATATCGGTGTCGCGATAGCCGCTTTCGTGGTGTCCTCGGTAGCGGCGTTCGTCTGCGTGTGGGCGTTCTTGACGGCCGTGAATCTTGGCGTGGTGGCGGGTGCGTAAACGGTCGTTATCGCACTCGCCACGCAATAGTCCTAACGTGAACCGAAAGTCGCCAGAGATCGGGTGCAGAAACCAGGTGCAAATCCAACGGTGCAAAACGATGATGGTTGATCGTTTATGCACCCCGGCGTACGATGAAAGCTCACGGCGGCATTGCCGATCAATTTGGGGTCGCAGGAGGTTGGCGTGGCGATAGTTGGGTATGCGCGCGTATCGACGCGTGAGCAGGCCACGGACGCGCAGGAAGCAGAGCTGCGGGCGGCCGGCGCGCAGCGGGTGTTCGTCGACCACGGCGTGAGTTCTCGGCTCGAGCACCGTCCCGCGTGGGATGCATGTATGGAGTACCTGCGTGAGGGTGATGTGCTTGTTGTCCGCGCGCTCGATCGATTGGCAGGCTCGGAGAGAATCGCGATCGACGTGATCCGCGATCTAGGCAAGCGTGGAGTGCGGCTCCGATCCCTGACCGAGCCGTTCCTGGACGTCGACGCGTCCACGCCGATGGGTGAAGCAATCATTGGGATCATGGCTGTGTTGGCGCAACTACGGGTGTCGACGATTCGGGAGAATACGCGCAGGGGCCTGGCACATGCTCGAGCTGAGGGGCGTATTGGTGGGCGACGGCCGCGAGTGGCTGGGGACCGCCTGGAGGCGGCCGAAGCGATGCATCAGGCGGGAATGACGCATAAGCAGATTGCGGCCGCCTTGGGGGTGCATCGGTCGACGGTGACGCGAGCACTCGCCAAACGCAGGCAGGAGCGTGCGAAGCTTAGCGTGTGATGAGGCAGATGACGCGGATGCGGCGGGGACAGACTAAGCGCTGCCCCCGCCGCATGCATTCGGGTGTTTTCGACGTCCGCGACCAGTAGGTATCGTCAGGAGTCCGCGTCGGTGCTTCGGGTACTCACTTTGGGAAGACGGGTCGGGTCGGGGAATCCTGCGCGAGTCAGATCCGCTTTCGACCAGCCGATTGAGGTGGCTGCCTTGAATGCGCTGCGATAGGCCGCGATGGCGTCGTCGAGGGTGCTGTGAACATCACCGAGTGCACGAACCGCTGCCTCCCGGTCTTCGTCTTTCTTGAGCAGCTTGTGTAGAGGATCCATGTGTGTCCCTTCGATTAGTGGCACCACCGGATGTGGCACCGGGTACTAGTGCCGTACCGGCGTGCGCGCACAAGGAGGATAAGGACGCAAGGAAGCTCCTGCGGGCCGGGCGTATGAGCGGGGCGACGTGGCAGCCGTGCCCCCTCCATTGGGGGCACGGCCCCACCCCAACCAAAACGACATGAGCACGTCAGGCCAGTGTTATCTCCCAGCGTCTTCTTTGTTCACTTGCACGATGCAAGGACAGCGAACGCGTCAGCAAAGCCCACGAAGCGGCACGGAAAGCGCGCAAAGATCGGTCAGAAAGAGCGTGGAGCGTAAGCGTCGAGGGCCCGGACGAACCGCATTCGCGGTCCGCCCGGAACGAAGAAACTGGGCTGAGTTTTCGGGGGCGAACGTCAAGGCCGCGTCCTTGCGCTGTCATGCGCGGTCTTCGCTGTATCCCACTACCTGAGATTCGCGTAGCAAGCTGTATAATACCGATATCGGTATTAAGCTTTTGGCGCGACGCATATGGCGTCGCGTGGCACACTGGAGGTGTGGTCCGAAGGATCGCTGCGCTGGCTTGAAGAACGTGTGAGGAGGGCGGGTCAGATGAGTAGTGAAGCGTCTCGGATGACTCGCCGGGCGCGGCGGTCGGTACGTGGGGTTCAGCGGTCTCGTTTGCTTGTGTCGTTGACGTCGTCGGAGCGCGCTCTCATTGAGGAGGGCGCTCGGCTTCGTGGCGTATCGATGTCGAGGTTTGTGGTGGAGGCAGCGCTTCACCCGGTCACCACCTCTGAGGGGATTGCTGGGCCAGCACATGTAGAAGAGTTGATTGAGCTACTTCGAGCCTATCGGCGTCAACTTGAGGGCGCAATGACGAACCTGAATCAGATTGCGCACCATGCGAACACGGTGCGCGAGGTGCCCGAGGATTTTGCGTCTGTCGTAGCGGGCGTGGCCGATACGATCGAGGATATTAACGCTCGCCTCGATGGGGTACGGCGATGATTCCCAACATCGTCACCGGCGGCGACACCGGCGGGCTCATGCTCTACCTGGTGGGGCCCGGGCGCGCCAATGAGCACGAGAATCCGCACGTGATCGCGGGCTCGCGTGACATCGTGCGCAAGTGGGGTGACTGGGAGACGATCAGCCTCTCGCAGGCCAGCGAGATCGCGACGCGCCTAGACGCGTATATGCACGAGACAGGCACCTTCCCCACAGGCAAGGTACGCCGCTTCAATCGAGCCACCGGGCAGGTGGAGTGGAATGGCGAGATCGAGGCCACCCATGTCTGGCACTGCTCGCTCTCCCTATCACCAGAAGAAGCTGCCCTTGGTGATGAGGTCTGGGGATGCATCGCCTCGGACTTCATGGACGAGATGGGCTTTACCGGGTCAGACGGAAAAGCGCCATGCCGGTGGGTCGCGATCCACCACGGCAGCGCAAAAAACGGCGGCGACCACATCCACATCGCGGCCACCATCGTGCGCGAAGACGGAACGAAGTGGAGTCCGTGGTACGACCAGCGGCGAGCTCAGAAGGCGTGTAACGTGCTCGAGCACCGTTATGGACTCCTGGTTGTGGAGTCACGCGAACACGGTCGCGGCTCGAGGTGTGACAGCGCGGCTGCACAGAACGCCGCGAAGCGCGCGGGCGCGTCGCGCACGGATCGTACTGTCCTTGAGGAACGTTTGCGCGCAGCTGCAACCGCGGCAGCGAGTGAAGCTGACTTCGTGCGCCTGGCGCGTCGCCTCGGTGTGCGTCTGCACCCCAGGTTCGCGCACGGGCGCACCGACATCGTAGTCGGGTACAGCGCCGCGCTACGCACCGAGGACGGGCAGCAGACACGTTGGTGGGGCGGAGGCAGAATCGCCCGCGACCTCACCCTCACACAGCTGCGCACGCGCTGGCAGGACACTCCGACAAGCGCGCTCGAGGCCGTCGAAGCCTGGAAGGGCCACTACCACCCGAAGCGGGCACCCTACGATGGGCCGCTATGGGAGGACCGCATCCGCGCCCTCGAGTACTTCCGCGCGCACCTCGAGCAGTTGTCCCCCACGGATCGCGTGGGGCTCGCAAACGCTTCCGCCGACATCGCGGGACTCCTGCACGCCCAGGCGATTACGGCTCGCACGTCGGGCGGACGGGACATGCTCGAGCGTGCGGCCGTCCAGGTGGGCAGGTGCGCGCAGCTCAAACTCGGCCAACCGACAAACGATTGGTCGACGTGGGTGCACGCATGGCCTCAGACCTGGCACTGTCGATCGCCGCCACGTCAAGCCCCCACATGGCGGCCGTCGCCCTCGCACACGCGACCGTCGATCTCGTACAGGCGATCGCGGATCTTCATGAGGCTGCAGGCCAAGCAGCAACCGCCGCCGCAATCGAGCGCGACGCGCAAGCTGTTTTTGATCGCGTGAACACGTACCCGCGCGTCGACGTTGATGCTCTCACGTCTGCCTATGAGCGTCTTGAGCGAGCTTCCGCGCCCGTACAGCGCGAGGCTGTACCGCCTCTTCCCCCGCCGCCGGCACCCAGGGAGGACAGCGCAATCGTCCGCGACGCCCAGGCCCTCGCCAACGCGTCGGCTGATGATGCTCTTCACCGTGTCCGCGCCGTATTAGACGCGGCCGGCATGCCACTCGCTTCTTCTCGGCCTCGCGGTGCGCGATCGGGTATTCCGCGTGACGTTCTGGGCGGCCAGCCGCGCACGTTCAAGCCCGCGGCAATAAGCACGGATGAGGCGCGTCTCGCAGCCGAGGCCGCCCAGCGGGCACAACACAAGGACACCGGCCCATCCAGGTAAGACTCCGCGTTGTGCGTGTACGCGCCCACGATGAGTGGTGAGAGGTGCCCAACACGGGGTGTCTCCGAACCGCAAAATTGGAGGGACTCGTATGAACGCGATCGACGCGGGCCGCAATGAGATTGCGCGCCTTGGTCTACACCCGGGGGCGCGGCATCCAAATGTCGTTGATTCGACTCCGGTCCAGGATGAGGATTCTACGATTTTTTACGACTACTGGACGTTCAACCGGCCAACCGTGATCAAGACGGGCGAAACCGGCCGTCTCCTCGAAGCAACCGTATACGATCCCACGACAACTGATGACGAACAGGCGATCACCGTGGCCGGGGAGGTAGCTTGTCGAGAGTATGTACGCCAGGCTGTTGCCTGGAAAAGCGAGGACGCAGATCGTATTCGCCAGGACACGGCACATGCACACATCATGGCGCGCGTCACCGAGTTAGCCGAGGACAACCCCGCTCTCACTGCATGGGCGCTTGCACATGCTCCCGTTGTCGATATCAACACCGAGGACCTCACGCTGACTCTCTCCGATCTCGACGGCGACCCCATGATCGATTTGCACACCTCTAGCATCGCTGGGGGTGGGTGGGCGCGCCTCCCCGGACATGCACTCGATGAACTTGACAACATCATCGCCAGTCCAGATTTCTCCCGTCTCCCCCACATGATGGGCATACGACGTGAGAGTCTCACGGCGTTTCTAACTGCGCTCTCCGACGACCTGGACAAGGTCCAATACGATGCCATGCATGCGCCGGGAGTTCCCACCCTCGCCCAAGCGATCGAAGCCGCCAAGAGAGCAGAACCCACCGTTGATGCAGGTCGTCAGGAGAACGGACACATTGGTGAACCCATTGAAGCAGCTCAAGATTCTTCTTCCGTAGCTAGTCGCCGTTCGTCTATTCCCCCTGAGATGCTCGGGAAGAGTGCTCCACATCTCGGAAATCAGGCTTTCACGACGACACCCATGCGATGGGTCCCCACGCCAACAATTTACGAAGCTGAAGGGCGATCACTGTGAATGAGCATGACCCGTACGAGGATGTCCCTCCGATTGACGTTGAGCCGCCCGGCGACCTCGAGGACGTGGTGCCCGCCGATCCCTCGAGGGACGAACCGAAGCTGTACTACTCGAGTGTTTACGCGTTTGTTGATGAGTTTCTCACGCAGATTTACGACCGCCCTCTGGGCACCGGCCTCAACTGGTGCTCGGAGTGGTGGAAGCACACTGAGGCGGTCTTCTACCTGACTGCCCTGTGGCACTCATGGGAGGGCCTGCGGGCAACCGGCGAGCTCACGGCAATGGCCACCTGGAGCGTCCAGTACCTGTACCCGATCATGGATCGGGTCATGGCCGAGAGTGGCCCATTCAGAGGGTGCCAGCCGGATGAGCGACACCGCAAAGGTGAACACAAAGACGACTCGGCACCCCATCCCGGGCGCGTGCTACCGACGACGCCACCGCCGCCCGAGCTCGTCGACGAGCGCCAATAACGGACACAAACGTGTGGGTGGGGTAGCCAATATGGCTACCCCACCCACACGCGTTCACTCTAGCGGTGGATCGTGTGTACCTCCTCGAGGGGCGCGGCCGGCACTCGGTTGGCCGCCACATCCACCGGTGTCGCCAACATGTCCTGTGCGGGCGCAGGCTGGGCCTGCGATGCGACTGTGAAGGCCCTCACCCCCTCGGCATCGATGCCGGCATCGAGCAGATGCCGTGCCCAGGCTTGACGTGCCTGCGGGGTATCCCATGCTATCGCGGTAGTCATGTTCTCGGTCAGCTCAGGCGGATCCAGCACTTGGACAGACACTGGAGTATCCGGCGCGGTGGCGAGCATCTGAGTCGCCGTATAGATGTCCCCGCGGTCAGGCGCGGGCTTAGGCGCGGCTACCGAGTCCGACATACGAATGTCCTCGAGGATTTCCTCGAGGGATTGCTCGAGCTTTTCCCCGTCGACGAGGGGCGCGGCAGCGGCCAGCTCTGCCACGGACACGAGTGTCATGTCAACGAACTCATCCTTACGCTGGTCTCGGAATGATGGTGGGTTGCGGGATTCCTCGCGAGATCGTGCCTCGGCAGCCTGTCGGGCACGGGCCTCGGCTTCCAGGCGCCGATGTGCCTCCGCCGCTACTTCTCGAGCATCCTCGTCGACGTGCGCGAAACGCTCGGCTAAGCCGACTGCTCGAGCTCTTTCTGTGGCGCTGATCTTGGGGTCGTCCCACCAGCCGTCGCGGCGTGCCGCGCGATAGATCGGCGCTGCGAGACGCCGCTGCTGTTCGGTGACTGTGCGGAGGGCGCGGGCGTGCTCGAGGGAGGCGCGCGCGGCCGCGCGGCGGGCGTCCGCCTCATGCACAGCGAACGCACGAGCAATCATGATTGCTGCGCGCATCAGTTGCGCTGCTTGCCTGGATAGGTGTTGGTCGATCTGGTCGGCACTCATGGGTTTCTCCTATCGTTTCTTGGTTTCCCAGTAGGGCACGGTGCGCACGTAGACGGCGGGCGATCCTGATGCAAACACCCACGCGCGGTTGGGGGGCATGGCCATAAGTTCCGACACCGGTGCAATCGGACGCTGAGCTGCCCCTACAGACACGCTCCTCGAGGTCCCCTGCCGACTTGACGACGTCTGCACCTGATCGACATACTCCATGCCAATCAGCGTCGACAGAGACTGGAGGAATTTGTCTTCTGAGACGCCGCCACCGTACGCCTTGACGTTGGCTGCACTCCAGAGCTTGTTCATACCAGCGTCGCCCCAGACGCTCACGCCCTGGCTCCACGACTGCAACAGCGTGTCGACGACGATACCCCGAGACCCGAAGTGGGAGTACAAATCGGGGAGTTCGCGCCACCGGCAGACGTTCGCCGCCTCATCGAGGGCGACAAAGAGCGGGAGAGCGAGCCTGCCACCGGGCTGGTTTTTTGCGTGCTCGAGGGCGGCCTCAATGACCGCGACGGTCAGTGCCGTCACGATCGGGGATGCACTGCCACGGCCCTCCTGAGACAGGCAATACAACGTATCGGCTGATGCCACAAAGTCGGTGGGGCGAAACTCCATCATCATGTCGTTCTCGCCGTCCTTCACTGTCGGGGGCAGAACCCAGCGCAGCGCCTCGTCGTTGAGTAGGAAGTTCATCGTTTGGGAGGCGCCGCCATACACGCCACCTCGGGTCTCGGCTGGCAGATTCATCATCCCGCGCAGCGACTGTGCGGTCATCATCTGCCCGGCGCGCTCCAAGATCCGCACCGGCTCATCATCGAGGGGCCGCGTCAGCCACTCGTGCACCATCCGAATGTCTCGGCCACCGAGGGCAGCTGCTAACAAAAGCGCAGCGACCAGGTCTTTCGATGCCCCATCGAAGTACGCATCCTTGGTGGCACCTGGATCGCGCTGAGAATCGATGAAAACCTCCGCCAACGAAATGGCGTCAATGGGGGTCTTCACCCCCGCCAGGATGTTCCACCACCACGATTGGTCTTCACCCGCAATCCCCTGGGGATCAAATACCCAGGTTCGGCCAAATCTGCTTCGTTCCAGACGAGTCACATCAACGATGTCACGTTTGTTCGAGGTCGCGAGGACTGCGCCGGGCGCTACGAGAATCCGCGGGACCAGCCACGCTGTGGTCTTGCCTGTCCTCGGGCCTGCAATCACCAGACACACGAACTCCCAGGACGAAAACAACCACGCGTTTCCTCGCACCATGCGCCCGATCGGCAAACCTGGAGAATCGGCCACGACACCCAGCCGGGATGCCTGCGATGCCACCGCCCGTTCCCCCAGGACAGCGACCTCACGCCGTGCAGCAGCCTTGCGAGCAACTTGATCTCCGCGCTTGCGTCGACGCGGGCCTCGGTGGCGCCACCGGGTGACAGCGACTAGGCCAGCGAAGCCGGTCAGGAGAATGAGGAGAGCGAGAACGGCCACTGCGATCGGCTGCTGACCGCGAATAAGCCCCCCTGCTAGGTCCAGAAGATTCGAGGGTAACTCGATCCCCGTCCACCAGGTGTACAGGGCGCGTGCACCATACAGGCATGTTCCACCGACCCCGAGCGTGATGAGAAGAAGCCAGATGCCTCGGCCGCTGTCACTCATTGAATCCCACATGGGTCACCACCTCTTGTTCGTGTTCGACAGCTCATACTCGGCTGCCGTGAAGTCAACCTGGAATGGGTACGCCGGGGCGTCCGACGTTTTAAGAAGGAACTTCCCACGGCCGATGGGAGCCGCACTTCCCCCTGTAATCGGGTCATACTCCCCAGGTGCGTTCCACGATGAAACGAGGGCTTCCTCACGGCGCGAGAACGCCATGACAGATCTGAGCTCGCGCACCTCTTTGGGGGGAACACCGCCGATGAACAGCATTTTCGAGCGCTCAATGAACCCCTGCGCCTTCTGACGATCAGCCACAGACGGTAAGGCCTGAAAATCGGCCACGGAGTGGGTGATCATAATTTGGCCGACACCCACCGTACGGTTGAGGCGGGTGAGCGAATCGACACGCTCGACCATGCCCGGTGAAGACCGAAGGATACGCCAGAGCTCATCCATGATGAGCTGATAGCGCTGCCGAGCGATCAGCCCCGTGTCGGCGAGAACCTGGGTGACCTCGACGGTGGCAAACCCGTAGGACCAGCATGACAGCAGGACCGCTGCTTGCAGGTCCTCGTCGGCGTACATGAGCGAGGAGACATCGAAAACAACGGAAGCATCCATGCGCATGGACACGGTCTTCTTCGCTGCGAACAGTGAGCCAAAGCGGCCCATGAGCAGCGCCTGGAGTGAGGCCTCGAGGGCATTGGTCAACCGCTCATACTCCCCAGGTTTTCCTTTATCGAGGGCGGCCGCATGGAGCGGCTCAGGACCCTCTTGGACGACCCGCAGAACATCGGCGAGAGTCGGCGTGCCAGCCTGCGTCTCCTCGAGGACACGGATGGCAGCATCGACGATTGTTTCCTCGCGATCAGTGGGTGCCTGTCGACGAATGATCTGGATCAACGAACACACCAGCTGTTTCTTGCGCTCGTGAGCCGCTTCCGTCACTTCCTGTGCCTCGCGGATGTACCCGGCTGCCCGCAGCATCTCTGCCGCTTCGTCGGCATTGCCTCCATCAAGTGGGTTCAGGCCTGTCTTCCCGTGTCCAATCGCGATGATTTGTCCGCCCAGCGCGTCGATGACGTCGGCGTATTCACCTTTGACGTCCCCGACAACCATGGAATGGATACCGAATGCCTCGGCCCCCAGGACCATCCTCCTAATCAGCGAGGATTTTCCCAGGCCATTTAGGCCTAGGACCATGGCCGACGGAGCTGCGATAAGCCCCCTCTGAAACCAACTAATCGGGTCGGCGCACACTGCGCCAGTCCCGTCCGTCGCCCGCCCAAGGGGAACGCCAACAGGTGGCGGGGTCCCACCTGCGACAAATGGGTACAGGCCGCACACCTGGACGCTCGTGCCACGAAAATCGTGAATGCGGGGAAGCGGTGTGACACCGCCAGCACCAGGTCGATTGAGATCTGCGATTGTTATGTTCGTGCTCATATCGACCACACCTTTTGCCACGACGGAACGACACCCAGGGGAAGGGCGAGTGCAAACGCAGAATCCTGCGCTCCGTAGGCGGGCCTCATGCGCAGTTTCGATGCGGACGCAAGAGACGCAACGGCCGCAGCTGTGTCGTCGAGGTCATCCCCCGTCACGGTCGCTGTCACCAGGACTGTGAAGTCCACGAGACCCGCACCGCTGGCTTCCTCCTGCGCGTTCTTCTTTGCGATTGCTACCTCGCGTGCGGCGCGCGCCGTGACTTTCTTCGACATACCGGCCGCCGCCGCGGCCGTCGTCATGTCGCGCTCGACGATGTCACCTGTCATGGCGGCATCAATGGGCCGCAGCAACAGGGTGACGCGCTTGCGCTCAACATCCCGCGAGATTGACGCCAGTTTCGACAGGACACTCGATTGGATGACTCCCGTTGGCGCCTTGGTCATCACCCAGGTGCGTGACAGGCCCGAATCATGACGGAATGAATCGAAGGAAGTGTGGGCGCCAACGGGGCCAGCGTCCTCCCAGTCCAGGTCAATCTCCTCGCCACCGGCCGCCGCCTCTTCAAAGAGCAGTTCGGACGCCGGGTCGTATGCAACCCGCACCAAGCGAGTCACGTCGACAGCTGTGAGGAGGTGGGCAGGTCCCGTCCCGGCCGCCGCCAGCGAGTGCGTCAAGTAGGGCAGGCGTGTCCCGATCTCACGGGCAACCTGGTCGGTCGACCGCTTCTTCACGCTCATGCGCTTCGTGTCGAAGGTCAGCGTCACTGTGCAGCGCAGCTGCGCCGCACCCGCGCGGTACTGAGAGACAGCGTCGCGCACCACGCTCAGTGCGATCGCCGGAGCATTCACATCCAGCTGACCAGTCACTTGACGCTCAAGGGCCCCACCCGTATCGGGCACCGTCTCCACACAGACACTAGCCTGAGCGATACCGATTTCGCTTCCCAGGTCAGCAAGCCAGGCACCCCAGTGAGCGACCTGTTGGTCGATGCGTTCCTGATCAACCAGAGCGATACCCGACGGAGCGACCCCCATGATGACACTCACGTGCGCGTTGCCGTGGTGAACGAGCGCAAACGGTCGATCGTACGAATCAGCGTGCTCGCTGATGCGCGATCCCGAGAGCAGGCCAGGAAGGCGCGCCCGACCACCCGGGACAACGCCGATCGGGCCGGACCTGTACATGGTGCGTCGAGCTCGACGACGCCGAGCAAACGACACACGCTCAACCATCTTGTCCCACACGCTCACGCCATGGGCGTCTCTGATTTCCATCGCCCCCAAAACAGACAGCCCCGACAACAACAGAACCGCTGCGCTCGCGAGGCCAAAAGATCCGTAGACGAGGATTGACACGATGAGCAGTGCCAGTAGCGCCATCGTCTGGAAAAAGCTCAGTTTGCCCAGGCCCGCTAGGCGTGGGTGACGCCAGTTCCCATACGTGCGGACCTGCGTTTCCGTCGCTCCGCTGGTACTCATCCTTCTGTCCCTTCCGCTGTTTCAACCATGTCGCTGATGCCTTGTTGTGCCTGCGAAGCGCCATCTGCGACGGCCTGCACGATGAGGGCCGCACCGCCAGTAGCAGCTCCAGCAGCTGCGCTGCCTGCAGCGGCACCACCTTCGGCCGCCCCGGCAGCCGCTCCACTGGCTGCACCGTTACCTGCACCGGTGGCGCCACTCGAGCCCACCGCTCCGGCGTCGGGCGCAGCAGTAGCGCCTGACGGAGACCCCGCTCCCCCTGTTCCACCGTCATGAGATGACGGCGCCGGTGGCGCATCTGCCGATACATGCCCCATATGCACCACGTCGACCGCACCAGAGGCGACCGTCGCTGCCCCCGCAGCCGCGTCGCCGACCCCACCCATTGAGGAAGCAATCATCGCTCCCGTGGGCATGAGCAGCCCCACGAGCGCAAACGGACACACGGCTGCGAAAACCATGAGCATGACACCGACAAGAAAAGCAACAAACCCCTCCAGGCCACTCTCCGAGGTCAGGAACAGGATTGTTGTCGCATAAATGACTGATACAGCCAACTTGTAGAGGACAAGTCCTGAGAAGAAGCCCAGGATCTTCCCCGCCCACGCACGGCCCCAGGATGTGCTAGTTGTTGAAGCGATGATCGGTGCCAACCCCATGATCACCATGAGTAGGACGGACCGAATCCAGATCATTGCCATCTGGACAACATTCGCGAGGATCCCCGCCAGCGCGAGCAGGAGAACAGGGACTGTACCACCCGGAACCTGGGTGCTCTCCCATAGAATTGGAATGATTCGTTTTCCGAATGTTTCTGCACTTTCTTCCGTGACCGTATTCAAGAGCCAGATGCTTGTCTCATCAAAGATACTGATGAGAGTTGATGCCAACGCGAGCCCTGCTCCTGAAATGACGACGACTGTGATGAGAGATTGGGCGACTTGGCGTAGTGAATCACCACGACCGTCGATGATGACTTTGATTCCCGCACATATGAGGGACGCGATCATCACGGCAGCCAGAAGAAAGCGCAAGTAATCCTGCAGCTTATATGCTGGAGAAGAGGTGACGAAGAGCGAGGGGACAGGTGCCTTCACCCACCACGTTCCCAGATTGAGGATGATTTCTCCTAGCGACTTTGTCACCTCATTGACAAAGATTTCGAGCTTCCCCATGCTAGTTCACGCTCCACGGGGTGATGCGCGTTTTTGCTTCATCCGTGAGTTCGCCGATTCCCCAGGCGTCAGGGGTTTCGGGGTAGATGACTTTCCAGTCTTTCACCCACGTCATGCGAAGTGGAATGGTCAGCGTCTTTGGATCGTCTCCGAGAGTAAAGGTATAGACAACAAGCACATTGTTCTCATCACGGATTTCGTAGTAGTAGCCCGTGATATGTGCGTCCTGCATGGAGTAGACACCGGAGTGAGAGCGACTCGAGTCAAAAACCTTACCTGCGAGGGTTCCATCGGAGTTGTCTGCAAGTTCCATGGCGATCGAGTCGCGTCGTTCGGCATCCCATGTTGAATGCAGGAGGAAGTTCGCACCTGCTGTGATCGCACCTTCCGCCGTATGTGAGTAGCAGTACGACAGATTTGTCCTCTCCATCGCGGCGAATGGTCCCGCCTTAGTTGCAACCTCAACCGACCGACCTCCCTGGACAGTGCTCACGCGCGTCGCTCGAGGGGTTTGCCCCAGCGGCAACATATTGACCTCGTCGACGTAACACGGCTGCGAAACGTAGTCCATTCCAAGTACCCCCTCCGTGGGGGTCGGGGAGGGCATGAGCGACGGCGATGCGCTCGGTGACGGCGTGATCACCGTTGGTATGCCGGTCGGCAGGCCTGACTGACTAGACGGCTGCTTCGTTGTAGAACCGCGCATTGCCAGCCCCACTCCCAGCCCAATCCCCATGGCCACAACGACAATGACAATTAGACCTGAGACAATCACCCACGGGGATGCAAACGGACTCCGCACGTCATCGCTATCACTCATAACAGCGCTCCTTTAAACAAACTGCTTAATGATGATTGGCGCCGATACAACGATGAGCACGCCGGCAATGACCCACCCGACTTTCTCTACTGCCTCACCACCGTCACCAGGTCCTCTCTTGTTGTGAAGGGCAATCATGGCACCAACCATGATTAGCCCGAGTACCCCGCAAATAATTCCAAGCCACATCGCATTACCCAAAAGGTCATTAATTTTAACTGTCAGTCCAGGAATGGACTTCGGTGACGGGGTGGGAACCACCGACGGATCATCATCAGCCCCAAGTAACGTGGCCAGTCGCGTCATAATCATCAGAGTGTCCTTTCAGTCCACGCCGCCACGGCGGCGGCGATCTTGTTGATACGGCGCGAATGATCGGCATTCACGTCGCTCTCCTTGGCGAAGCGCCACTGCGCCTGCCACGGAACGAATGTGTAGCGGGGGAATGCTCCCGACGTGATCTGGAGTTGCTCACGGAGCTCACGAGGGAGACGCCCAGGGGCATCAGCCCCAACAACGAGGCCAACGAGTTGTCCCGGCAGCGCTCCCGACGCCCACTCGATAGCCACGTCCTGCGCGGCTCGCAGTCCCACCACTGTTGAGCGGCAGCAGACCACGATGTCGAGTGAACAAGTCGGGTTCACATGCTGTGGCCACGCTGTGCCAGCATCTCCGGCCTCGAGGATATGAGCCCATGTTGAGGCTCCTGCCCCACCGTGAGCCCCCACCATCCACAGCCAATGTGATCCGTTGACAGTGGAGCGCCGGATGTGACGCCGAACGGTAAGCCCAGCGACACCCGAAACCCACACAGCGGGCGGGGGCGGGATCGGCACGGACGAACCTTTAGCAGCCTGACACGATTCTTGTGCAGGTGAGGTCAGACCTAGATCCGGATAAGACGGCATGTGCGCTCCTCTCTTTACGCTCTATCCGTCAGCACGTACACGCACACCGACGTGCGCGCCGACAACCAGACAAGATGGCATCATTAGTACAGATCGTTTGACACCTCCTGGAGTACCCCTCATGAACCACGACTCCCAGCCTGAACGTCTCCAATACTGGGTCGTTACCTTCGACGGCCGCCCTCCTGGCGCTGGTGGCCAGCTCAACACTGCAGGCTGGCCATCCACCGACCGCGCCTATGCGGTCGCGCAAGCCATCGACAAAGCGATGCACCAAGGCATCGACATGTCCCGCATGCGTGTCTTTCAGCGCCTCGAAATAACCGTCAAAAGCGAATGGGTCGAAGACGACACCACCATCGACGACCAAGAACTCATCGATGACATCATCAAAGACATTCAGCAGATCGACGGCTACACATTTCCTAACCAACCATAAAAGCCCCAGAAATCCGAAGAAAATGGAGCTACCTGACACTTTTGTCAGGTAGCTCCACCACACTCATGTGATCTACGCAATAAGCATAGTATTGCGCCATGCGTCTGCCACGACAGCAGCCTGTTCACTCAGCGATTTCTGATCAGCGTCGAGAGCATTCGCAACCGTTCCACGCCGTGACCCAACCAGGAGCGTCATCCACGCGCGGGCAGCTGCAGGACTCACCCCAAGCGCGGCTAACGTGGCATCGCGCGCAGCCATCGTGTGAGCATTCGCGACCGAGACATGAGCCGCGATCTGCGCAATACGCACGCTGCCCGCCCACGCGAGCGTCGACGGCATACCCGCGTCACGCAACGCGTCAATCACGCGCACAAAAGGACCCGTCAGCTCATCGATCCCCACATACAGCTCCCCCGCCCCACCAGCGAGGGGCGAACCCCCTTCGGGGACAACGCCCTCGATTGTCACTGCGTTGCGGTCCTCCAGACTTGCCAACGACTCCTCCGCAACTGCGCACTCCACGGCCCGCGACCACACTGCCCACGGGCGGCGGGCGCGAATCATCGACGAGGCAGACGCGCGCGCCTCCAACCACGCCAACGTCAAGACATCAGTCAGAGCATTCGACACCGTCTCCCCCTCGAAACGTGCTTGTCGCACCGCGAGACGCCCAAACTGCTTGGGGCCATGCTCCAGTAACGTCACAGCTAACCGGCTCGCCCCCTGCCCAACCCAGCCCGCCCGACAGGCCTCAACGAGGACTGCGCGCAACCCCTCATTATCATCCGGGTCAACCGCGCCTCCAGTGAAGACGTCAACAACGACGCCCAGGCTCTGAATCCGATCACGGGTCCGCTCCACGGCAACTGCGGGGTCACGGACCAGCTGGAATCGTGACGGCGCGCGATGCCCAGCCTCTCGGCGCTCCTCACGCACGATCAGCGCACGATCCTCTAGCTCTGCTAGACCACGCCACACCGTCCGGCGACACCGATCCGTCGCCTCAGCCAACCAACTGATCTCCACGATCGCTGCCCCCCGATCATCCGCCAAGGAAGCCAGCTCACGCAAACATGCACGGGCCGAAGATCCCAAACCTCGCTGAGCTCGCGCCCACGCAGGCCAAGACAAGACCACATCCACCATCTCAGGCCACCTCCCCGTCCACATGCTCAGCAATCACCCGAGCCGCGATCTGCTTACCTGATGCAGCTAGTACCTCCAGCAGCGCTGACGGCGATGGCTTCCCGCCTTGGGGATTCTCCCGACGCCACGCATCCGCGAGAGCCTGCCGAACAGCTAGCTCCGCCCTCGCGCATCGAGCGGGTGACAACCCAGGGGCCAGCCGCGTCACGAGATCATGAATGCTCATGTGCACCACCGACGGGGCTGTCTGCGCCTCGCGAGCATCCACCACAGCGGCGCGCTCACGTGCGAGGCGCTCACGCTCACGCGTGGCAGCCGCTGCCTGAGCTCGAGGAGACTCCCCCACAGCTACCAAACGGCGAAGCCGCGAGGCGACAAGACCCGACATCCGAGCAACGCGATCAGGCAGCGGGGAATCCAGCAATCGCCTGATCTCCCCCGGCGTCCAGCCGGCATCCAGGCGTTCGCGCAGCAAACCAACGACAAGACCGAGACCCCGCGCGTCCATCACCCGCATCGACTCAGGTACACACGCCGCCAAAATCGCCAGATCAGCCTCTGAGGCACTTTCAACAACCCGATCAGCCTCAGACACAGGCACGAGCCTCTTCGGGCTCCTACCGGGCTTCCGATGGCCTCCACGGCCCTCTGGGGACACTGACGTCGCCACCGACGACACAGACTCCCCCTCAGCAGCCACTTGATCGGCGAAGCCGGTCCCCAACCCAACCGAACCGTCACCCACAGGGGGTGGGGGGGTTAGGTTTGGTGGTTCTATTGGTGGTTCTTTCCTATAAGTAATGGTCGCAGACGTCTGCGCCTGTGAACGACGTGAATTTGCCACTGTGTCCTCACTGTCCTCACTGGCGCAGATATTGCCACTGTGAGACTTTCGTTGAGATTCCAACGATCTCGCCACAGGCGCAGAATCTGCGACTGTGGCCTTACGCACATCAATGCGCAGCTCTGGATGAATCCGATAGACCGTGCCACGACGATGCTTATGCTCACCCGTGCGCGAGCATGATTCGGACGTGCACCACTCGTAGCGCGCCTCGCGAGTCAGCGCCCCGCACGCCTCCAGCTCCTTGAAGTACCCACTCAGCGCGCGCGTCGAGCACTCCACACGGCTAATGAGACGCTCTCGCGACACCCACGTCACATCCTGCTCGTTAGCGAACTCCGCCAGCGAAATCAGCACGATCTTCGCGCCGACCGAGATCCCACGAACCCTATCCAACGCCCAAGCGACGCCGTAGATGCTCACAGCGAGTCACCTGCCTGTCCCACCCAAGCCAGGCAGCGGAACATCCGACAATGACCGACTCCTAGGCTCTCCCGCAGAATCTGCGTTTAGTTCACGCATCGCCGCCTCGACAGCCCGAGCCGAGAAACGCAACTGCCCAGAAGGCAGTTGGGTCGCTGGGAGCCTTCCTGCGGCGACCCAACGACGGACCGTACTGGCGGCCACACTGTAGCGCTGAGCAACTTCACCAGTTTTAAGCAACTCATCTGGTTGCACCATATGCGACTTCATGAGTGTAATGATCTACTACATTGCAGTTGCTGTCAACGGCTACAGTTGCACTAGTTGCACCAAATCGATACAGTTGCAGCTATGGCAGCCCAAGAACTTGGAACAATGAGCGCGGACAGGGCGATTGGCCTGGCCGTCAACCAGCAGATCTTCGCACGCGGAATCCAGGCACAGGAACTCGCAACGCCCCTCGGGCTGACAAAATCGTCGGTGAGTCGGAAGTTGCGAGGCAACGTCTCATGGTCGGCTGACGAAGTGCTGCGCACAGCCATGTTCTTTGGCATCGAACCCGCCGACCTCATGCCCACCCCCGACGGGAACGGCGGCTGGATCCCTGCACCTTTCAAACCTGCTCAGCATCGAGGTGCCGACACATTGGTGCCCCAAGTCGGGCTTGAACCGACGACCCACGGATTATGAGTCCGCTGCTCTGACCGACTGAGCTATTGGGGCGTGGCCATCTTAGCGGAGGAAGACGCCGCTCTTCCACCGACACCCTCCCTGATCCGTCGGTCACGCCACAGCGACATAGGACCTTAGTCATGCCTATGGTGATTTGACAAGGTCACAACCAATAACTTTAAGGAGATGGCATGAACGTCGCGGAACAGATCGTGGCCCAGCTCGTCGACGCGGGAGTCCATCGGATCTACGGCATTGTCGGCGATTCGCTCAACCCCATCGTCGACGCCGTGCGCAAGACCGGCGGCTCGAAGAAGGGCGGCATCGACTGGATTCACGTCCGCCACGAGGAGGCGGCGGCGTTCGCTGCTTCGGCCGAGGCTCAGCTGACTGGCAAACTCGCCGTGTGCGCGGGTTCATGCGGCCCGGGCAACCTGCACCTCATCAACGGTCTGTACGACGCGAACCGCACGGGCGCGCCTGTCCTGGCCATTGCCTCGCACATCCCGAGCGTCCAGATCGGCTCCACCTACTTCCAGGAAACGCACCCGGACCGTATCTTCGAGGAGTGCTCGGTTTACAACGAACTCATCTCCTCCGCGGCACAGTCGCCGCGCACCGTGAACTCGGCGATCCGCCACGCGGTCGGTCTGGGCGGCGTGTCGGTCATCACCCTGCCCGGTGACGTCTCCGACCTCAAGGCCGTCGAGCACGTTCCCACCTATGCGCCCGCGCGCCCGGCGACGCTGGCCCCGAACCCGGCGGATATCGACGAGGCCGCAGCCCTCCTGAATAAGGCGGACAAGGTCGCGATCTTCGCCGGCGCGGGCGTCGAGGGCGCCCACGACGAGGTTATCGCCCTGGCGGACGCGCTCAAGGCCCCGATCGGCCACTCTCTGCGCGGCAAGCACTTCATCCAGTACGGCAACCCCTTCGACGTGGGCATGACGGGCCTGCTGGGCTACGGTGCGGCCGCGGAGGGCATGAACGACGCCGATGTGTTGGTTCTGCTGGGCACCGACTTCCCCTACGACCAGTTCCTGCCCGACACCCCGACCATTCAGGTGGACACGCACGCGGAGAAGCTGGGTCGCCGCACGGACGTTGGCCTCGCGATTCACGCTCAGGTCAAGCCCTTCATCGAGGCACTCCTCCCCCACCTGCGCGCAGGTCGCTCCGATTCTTTCCTGAAAGCCAAGATCAAGAAGCACTCGGAGATCATGCACGCTCCCGTGGGCGCCTACACGCGCAACGTGGAGAAGATGCGTCCGATCCACCCCGAGTACGCCGCGCATCTGCTCAATGAGACGGCCGCGAAAGACGCGATTTTCACCGCGGATACGGGCATGTGCAACGTGTGGACCGCCCGCTACATCGATCCGCTCGGCACGCGCCGCATCATCGGTTCGCTCCTGCACGGCTCGATGGCGAACGCCCTGCCGATGGCCCTGGGCGCCCAGGTCGCCTACCCGGATCGCCAGGTCGTGTCGGTATCGGGTGACGGTGGCCTGTCGATGCTGCTCGGCGAGCTGATCACCGCGAAGATGTACAACCTGCCCGTCAAGGTGGTCGTCTTCAACAATTCGACGCTGGGCATGGTGAAGCTGGAGATGCTGGTCAACGGACTCCCGGACTTCCAGACGGATGTCCCGGATACGAATTACGCGGAGATCGCTCGCGCAATTGGCTTCCACGCGGAGCGTGTCGAGTATGCGTCTCGCCTGGAGGCCGCGTACCGCGAGGCCTTCGCAGCGCCCGGCCCGGCCCTCGTCGAGGTCATCACGGACCCGAACGCCCTCTCCCTCCCGCCGGCCATCACGGGCGGCCAGGTCGTCGGTTTCGCGACCGCAATGAGCAAGATCGTCCTCAACCGTGGGATCGCCGAAGCCTTCTCGATGGCGACCTCCAACATGCGCAACATCCCGCGCCTGTAGGGCCCTCCCCTCGGGAGGCTCTCAGGGGACGAGGCCGGGGCTGAGTCGCGCGACGCGGCCCGGCCTCGTGCTTAGGCGTACCGCCGGGCGATTGCCACCGCGTCGGGCACGTAGGTGCGCCCGAAGACGGCGCAGTGGATCATGATGATGTGCGCCTGGTGCAGGGCGATGCGCTCGCACCAGCCGTCCTCCAGGGGCGAGGCCTCGTCGTAGGCGGCGAGGATGCGCTCATAGTGCGGGCAGCCGAAGACGGCGAGGGCAGCGAGGTCCTCCTCGGCGTGCCCGCCCTGCGCGGCTGGGTCGATGAGGACGGCGCCGCCGGGCGTCCACATGACGTTGCCGTTCCACAGGTCGCCGTGGGTGCGCGCGGCACCGACGTCCTCGCGCCGAGCGATCGCTTCGGCGACCAAGCGCGGTTGGCCGTGGTCGAGGTCGCCGGAGTCGAGGCGCTCGCACAGCCGCTCGATGAGGTGCCGCTCGGAGGCGGTGAAGACGCGCGTGTCCAGGTACGGCGCGATTCGCTCACGCGCATAGAACGCTCCCCACGACTCGCGAGGGGACGAGGCCGGGGTGGCCTCGGTAGAATCCGCGCCGCCCGCTTCGCCGCGAGCGCTCGGGCGTTCAGGGAGGGAGAGGTGAGCCTCCCCCATCCAGCCGTCACCCGCGTACCCGTCGGGGGCGGCACCCAGGTGCGTGGCACCGGCGGCGTGCGTGTGGGCGAGGGCGTGGCCGAATGCTTCGGCATCCTGCGCCGATGGTGATACCGAGACCTCGCGAGGTTCCTCCAGCCACGTCGCCCCGTGATCGAGCACGGGCACGACCGCCGCCCCGGGGTCCGAGGCCTCGGCGAGCCATGCGAGGCCCGCAACCTCGTAGGCGATCCGCCCGCGACGGCTATCCGTCTTTCTTATCGTCTCCATCGACGCATCCCCGTTCCGTTCCACTGCCACCGCGCGAGAGGCTCCCACTACGTACGCACCATGCTATCCCCACCCTGCGACGCACAGGGCGCGCGGAGGAGCGAGGGGTGCCCAGGCCTCGGCCCGCTTAGACACATACCAAATAAACATCGTTATACTTCCGATTAGAGTAAAGTCCCCCGACGAGGATGTAGGCCTCCATGACCCTCACGACGACACAGAAGTCCATCGACGCCCTGCTGACCGGAGACAGGCAGTACCAGATCCCCGACTTCCAGCGCCCCTACGTGTGGGAGGAGCCGCAGGCAATCGCCCTGGTCAATGACCTGCTGGGGGCGTGGCGCACGAACGACGGCGACTATTTCCTGGGTTCGGTTGTGCTCGTGCAGCACCCCAGCGGCGACGACGTGGATATCATCGACGGGCAGCAGCGCATGACGACGCTGTGCATCCTCTTGGCGCTCCTGCGTCACCTGGCGGGCGTCGGTTCCGGGCTGCACGGCGACCTCAGTAAACGCCTGAGTATCGCTGAGTCGACCTTCAAGGGCTTGGACGAGCGGCCGCGCCTGCTCGTGCGCGAATGTGACCGCGAGTTCTTCGACACGTTCATCGTCGGCGACAATATCGATTCTCTACTTGACGTCGATGCGAGTGCGCTGACCCCGGCCTCGGTGCGCCGCATCAACGACAACGCGCGGGCGATGCTCGACGTGCTGAGCGACCCGGATGTGCTGGCACCGGACGAGATCCAGAGTTTCGTCCAGTACCTCATGCTGCAGGTCTCCCTCATCGAGGTGTCGACCGACTCCTACCAGGCCGCGCACCGCATTTTCGCGGTGCTCAACACGCGCGGCGTCCCCCTGTCGGCCGCCGACATCTTCAAGGCGCGCGTCCTCGCCCACGTCGAGTCCGACGCCCGGGCGCGCTACGCGGCCCTGTGGGAGCAGAGCATCGACTCGCTGGGCACGGAGAACCCGGACGCCTTCTTCGGGCACCTGCTCACCCTCGCCCTGCGCTCGCCCGCCAAGCGCGCCCTCATCGACGCGTTCGGCGAGCAGGTCCTCACCCCCTTCCTCGCGTCCAAGAGCGGCGAGGAGTTCATCGACGAGGTCGTGGTTCCCAACGCTCGCGCGTACTCTCTGGCGACGCTGGAGTCCCTCGCCGGGCACCCGGCCGCCACATCCCTACAGCTGCTGCGCCTGTACGAGGCGTCCGACTGGAAGCCCGCGGCCATGGCGATCTTGAGCGTGGAGCGCAGTGACGAGGAGGTCGCCTCTCTCATGTCCTCGCTTGAGCGCCTGTACGGCACGGCAGTCGCCGCGCGCTTGGTCCCGAGTTCCCGAGAGTCGATCATCGCCAAGTTCATCGCCGCCGTCGAGGACGGCGAGTCCATCACTGCCGCCTGCGCGGTCTCCGACGATACTCGCCACCGGGCGGCCAAGACACTGTCGAGCGCCCTGCCTCAGTCCTCTCTCCGCAAGGTGTTGCTCTACCACGCGATGGTCGCCGACCAGGGTGGATTCCCGGCTCGTCTGCCACGCAGCCTGGGAGTCCTGGCGGGGCTGCCCGCCACTGCGATCCGCGGCGTCGCAGCCGACGTGGATCCTCGTATTTGGAACAGGCGTCTGGGAGGCCTGGTTCTGACGACAATCAAATCACGCACCGTTAACCAGGCACCCGACTGGGACACCGTGTCGCGTGCACTCCACGAAGCACCGACAGTCGGCGCGCTCATCGTCGGTACACTCCCCTCCGACAGAGGCGAGATCAGCAACGCCGCCCTCGAGCTGCGTCAGACCTACCTGACGCGCAGCATCCTGGACTATTGGGACATTCGCCGCGATTCCGATGGCGTGGATCTGTCTGTCTTGTCCAGCTCCGAGCTGGAGGCCGCCGTCGACAAGCGTTCCGCCGCGCGCGGCCGCCAAGTGCGCCTGGCCGACGTCGTCGCAACCGGCATCATCTCCCCCCGGTGACACTTTCGTGTGGCGACGCCGCAACCTCGGCAACGTCTACGTCGTGACCATTTCACCCGAAGGCACCATCATCCTGCCCGACGGCACGGACGTTGCCTCTCCTTCCGCGGCCATCAAGGAGTTGACCGGCAACAGCTCTGCCGCCGCCCTCGACGTCTTCGTGCGCGAGTCCGACGGCAAGAAGCTGCGCGACCTGTGGGACAAATACAGGAGCCGCTTCGCCTCGTGAGTTGTGACGGCTGGGGCCGCCCGCGCGACGCGTGGGCGGCCTGATACTCCCCTCGATCACAACAGCACCGTTACCTCATCTGCCGTGAAGGCCTCACGGAGGCGTTCTTGTTGGCGCGGGGTGAGCCTGTGGCGCGAGGCGCGCAAAAGATTGCGGATCTGATAGAGGGGATCCCCCTTGCGCCCGCGGTGACCGGTCGTGTCTTGCTGGACGCGGCGACGCACCTCACCTGGGGCGTCGCCAGCGAGCTTGACGATATGGAAGGCGTCGAGCACGCTGGTGGCGTCTTGGAGCTGGTCGTCGACGGCGTTCTTGCTGTCCCTGGAAGGGATCCAGCGTCGCGATTCGCACCCCCGCACGGAAGTCTTCTCCGCGCTCGGCCAACCAGTTCTCATGCGCGGTGCCAGACCTTCCCGGGACCAGATCCAACAAACGGGCCGTGGGATGATCCTCCCCGCGAGTGGTCCACGATGCCGGTGAGCTCACGGGGCCCCGGCGGCGTCGGTCCTGGTGATGCCATACGTGCTCATCAACCCCCAATACCTGCACCCCTGCGAAACGGGCGGGGTCATCAGATGCGGCTTGCAGGCGCGGCTTGATATGGGACCACACGGTATTCCACGTGGTTGCCAGTTGCCGAGCCAGGCCAGCGATGGTAGCTCCCTCGAAGCGCAACTGTCGGATCGCCCAGCGGATCGCCCGCACACCCAAACGCGCCCGGGGTGCGCACACCTTCTCGCTGTGCTCCAGGAATGTCACCGTCTCGCAGGTACGTTCGCGGCATATCCAGCGTCGCTTAAACCACCGGATCCGCGCCGGGACCCCGGCCCAGGGCGTGTCGATCACCTCCACCACCACGCGCCCGTGGCCTTGTGCGATCACCCCACACCCAGGGCAGCCAGCACAGCGATCACAGGACTCTATGTCGAGCACCAGAGCATCTGGGGTGCGAGCCACGCTCATCAGATGGAAGCCCTCCAAACCGACGAGCAGATCACACCGATCACAACGATCAAGCGAGGCAGAGCAGCAGCAGGTAGGGTGGGACATTGTCGAGGTCCTTTGAAGATCGCGGGGGTAGAAGTCCGCTCATCATCAAGGACCTCGACCTCTACCCGCAACCCCCGACCAACACCCACTCACCCACACTCAACTCGGAAGAGCCGGTATTGTGCCCCCGGCAAGGCCCACTTCCGGCGGGGGTGCCCGCGCCAGGCCTCGCGCCCGCCATGCCGCGGCCTCGGCTCCCGACGACCCGACCAGGTGGCCGGTCGGCGAGGTGACCCGACCCGGCGGGCTGTTTTGCAAGCGTTGTTCCGCATTGGGGTAGGAAACAGGTCATTCGGGCAGGTTGGTAACCTGCCCCAATGAGGGCTAACCTGCCCCAATGCTTGGTTTCCTGCCCCAGTGTCGTCCGCTGGGCACTGGAGGGCGCGGCTGTGGTGCGGCGGCACGGCTGCGCCTGGCCCAAGGGCGCCTGGGTCCGGGTGCGCGCCCGCGTCTGCGCCACTTGGGCATTGCCCGCACCACTTAGGCCCCCGACACGCCGGGAGAACCAGGGCCCATTTGGGCCTAAGTGGCGCAGTGGAGCCCTAAGTGGCGCAGTGGAGCCCTAAGTGGTGTAGCGGTGCGCTAAGTGGTGCAACGGCGGGCTAAGTGGTGAAGCGGCGCACGAAGCCGCGCAACCGCGAGCGAATCCCGCAGCACAGCGTACGAAGCCGCCCAAAGCATCGACAACGAGCCGCACACGCAGCCCCTCCCCACAACCACGCACACAAAAGGACCGGAATCAGACAACACGGCCTAGTCGGGCACGCACGTAAGGGGACTGATTTCCGAAACACACTGCGCATACAACGGCTTGATTCCGCCCTTGTACGCGGTCGCATGTTGCGTAATTCCGATCCTTGTGTGCGTAAAACGGGGCTGCGCGGCGCCGTCTACACTGCGCCCGATTGCCCGTCAGATGATCGTCCCCCGTCCCAGGTGGGCGCGGTTGAGGGGGAGGGCGCCCCTCCCGGGGCCGGTCCGCTGTCCGGTGTGGGCGCCCCTCCCGGGGTGGGGGCCGGGTCCGGGGCCCCGACGCGCAGGACCACCAGGGGCTCGCCCGTCGGCTGGGCGGACCCGCCCTGGGGCTCGAAGGTCAAGAAGATCTCACTGCCCGGCTGGGGCATGATATCCACGAAGGAGTAGTCCCCGCCCCGCCGCTCGTAAACGCCCAAGGATTCGACGGTGTTTCCGTGGCGCGCCCACACCTGCATCACCTGTCCCTCGGGTGCCCGCAGCGCCGAGGGCGTGGTGATCGCGGTCATCCCCATTTCCGGCGACCAGGTGAGGGTGACAACGTGCCCGTCGGGCATGGTGTCGGTGGAGCGCCGTACGTCTTGCGCCTGGTTGAGGGCGGCGTAGTGACTGGTGGACTCCATTGAGGTCATCGTGGTCCACCGGCCTACGCCGATCCCCGCTGCGAAGAGCGCGACCGCCGCAGCCGCCGCGGCGAGGACGCGCGCGAACATGGGGATGGCCCTGCGGTCGCGCGCGGGGGCCTTCCCGTGGGCACCTCCGCGGCTTCCGGATCCGGAGTCCGCCCCGGTCTCGGCCGCCACCCCGGAGCCGGAGCCCGCCTCTGATCCTGCCCCCGCCGCAGTGGGCGCCACCATGCGGACGAGGCGCGGGCCGGCGCCGGGGCCGTCCTCCGCTGCGGCCTCCTCAGGGGCCCCCGTCCGCCGCTCCTGCTCGACCTCCTCGATCGCGGCCAGGAGGGCGTCGCGCACGCGCGCCGACGGCTCGACGGGGGCGAGGGAGGCGCCGAGGCGGGCAGCGGTCTCGTCGTCGTCGAAGATGTGGTCGCTCATCGTTCCTCCAAGATGGTGCGCAGGCGGGCGAGGGCCTGGCGGATCGTGCTTTTCACGGTGCCGAGCGGCAGTCCCGTCGCGTCGGCGATCCTCGAATGGCTCAGTCCCCCGAAGTACGACAGGAGGATGACGGTCTTGTGCGGCTCCCCCAGGGAGCCGAGCGCGCGGCGGACGTCTCCGCCCGCGATGCGGGACTCCGCCTCCTCCGCCGTCTGGTCCCAGTCCACGTCCGGGGGCGAGGCGAGTTCGCGGTCGCGCGCCGCCTGGGCCGAGCGCACCCGGTCGATGGCCCGCCTGCGGGCGATGGTGGTGAGCCAGGCGCGGACACTGCCGCGGCCGGGGTCGTAGGAGGGGGCGCGCCTCCACACGTGGAGGAACGTGTCCTGCAGGACCTCTTCTGCTTGGGCGCGGTCCTTGAGGACGCAGCTGATGAGCGCGAAGAGCGTGGGCGCCCAGGCATCGTAGAGCCTCGCGGACGCCCGTTTGTCCCCTTCGGCGACCAACTGCAGGTCTTCGCGGCCCAGGTCGCGTGCGGCGGTGTCATTCACGGTGCTCATGATAGAACGCCGTGGCGCCCGGTGCCGGTGGACGCCCGGCGCCGGGCGGGGTCTCCGCCGGGGCGGCGCCGCGAAGGCCACCTGTTCCTCCGCGGCCAAGCCGTCACCCGAAGGTGAAGGAGTAGAGCGCCAAACCCTTGCTGGCCGTGACGGTGAGCAGCCCTGAGGAATCGGTGTCCCCGCTCACCAGCGTCATCGAGTTCGGGGTGCCGCTCACATGCTGGGTGTGGGACTGGCCGTCCATCTCCCAGGTGAGGTCGCCCTCGCCCGAGACCACCAGGTCCACGCGGCGTCCGCGCCACATGAGGCGCAGTTCCGCCTCGTCGTCGGCGGGGCTGATCGACTGGGCGCCGATGGTCCACCGTCCCTGCAGGGCGAAGCGGTCCGCGCCTAACGAGGCCGGGGCCGCGTAGTCGCGCGTCCCGGCGGAGTAGGCCTCCGTCCCCGCGAAGCTTGCTGCACGTTCGTGGCCCAAGTAGGTCTCGGGCGTGCGGTGAAAGGCCACTCCTTCGACGCCGTCGTCGGTGAAGAGCGGGTCGGGCAGCGCGTTGCCCTGGTCGGCCAGGAGCCGGCGGATCAGTGACTCCAGGGTCGCCTCGCCGCCCTCTCCGAAGTGCGTGTAGCGCAGTTGCCCGTGCGCGTCCGCCAGGTACTGGGCGGGCCAGTAGTGGTTGTCGAAATCCGTCCAGGTCTCCAGGTCGGAGTCGACGGCGATCGGGTAGGTGATGCCCAGCTTGTCGCCCCCGGATTGGACGTTCGCGGTCTCCTTCTCGAAGGCGTACTCGGGGGAGTGGACGCCGATGACTTGGAGCCCGTAGGGGTGGTACGCCTCGTAAAGCCTTTCGATCCCGGGAATGGAGCGCTGGCAGTTGATGCACGAGTACGCCCAGAAGTCGACCAGGGTCGCTCCACTGCCCTGGGGGGCCGCCCCGCCGTCCGTGTTGAGCCACGCGGTGGGTTTCAAGGAGGGGAGCGCGCCGCAGTCCGCCAGGGTCGTCGCGCCGTCGACGCAGGCTGAGCGCTGGCCTTCGCCCCTGCTCAGACCCGGATCGGCGCTGCGCTGCAGCGCTGACGTGTAGTCGGGCAGCGCCCTTTGGAGAACGGCGGGCAAGTCGGTGACGATCCCGGCGGCCAACGCCAGGACGGTGGCGCCCGCGGCGATGCGCACGCGCCGCTGGTGGCGGCTGAACGCGGAGACGCGCTCGGTGAGGCGGCGCCCCGCTAGGGCGAAGGCCAGGAGGGGGATCGCTGTGCCCGCGGCGAAGGAGAGCGCCAGGGCCACGGTGTCGGCCCCGATGCGGCCGGTGGAGCCGGCGACGATCACCGCCGCCAGTACGGGTCCCGCGCAGGGCACGTAGGCGGCGCCGAGGACGATGCCCAGGCCGAAGCCGTTGGTCCCCGTGCGTCTACCGGCCTTGGAGAACACGGCGAAGGGCTTCTCCAGGACGTGCATGAACCGTGGGACGATCATGCCCACACCGATGAGGACCAGCAGGACCACCCCGGCCCACCGGATGAAGTCCTGGGGCAGGTGGAGCGCCGTAAGCAGTGTCGAGCCGAGCAGCGTGAATGCTGTGAAGCTGAGGACCAGTCCCGCGACGACCTGGTAGGGCCGCCATTTCGAGGGGGCGCGGGGCACTGGCCGTGTCGCGCGGTGGTCTTCCTGTGCGCCGGAAGTCCCCCCGAGGGAGATGCCGGTGCCCGGAGCAACAGCGAAGGAAAGGGAGGGGCGCGCCGAAGCGGCGCCACCCGCCATGAAGATGACGGGGAGGACGGGGAGGATGCACGGGGAGATGCCCGTGATGAGGCCACCGAGGAATCCGATGAGGACCAGGGTTGTCATGATGCTCCTTTCGTGTGGTGCTACTCCTGGTTCGTCGCAGTCGCAGTCGTGGATCAGCGGATGTCGTGTGTTGTATGTCACTGATGGCTGGGTGATCCGTGGCGCTGTTCGCGCCGAATAGGAGGGTGAAGGCGCTAACGGAGCGCCCGTCAACAGAAGGAATCACGCAATGAGTATTCGCCGCGCGGCTCTGGCAGCCGCCCTGTCCGTCGTCTTCGCCGCTGGTTTGGCGGCCTGTGGGAACTCCGCCAACGACAAGATGGAGAACCCGTCGTCGCCGTCGATGACGCAGGACACGAAGATGGAGAACTCGATGTCGGGCGATGGCATGAAGGGGGGGATGGACGACGGCAAGATGGACGACGGCAAGATGGACGACGGCAAGATGGACGACGGCAAGATGGACGACGGGAAGGAGGGGTAGCAGTAGGCCGCGGCTCGGGGCGTCCCAGAATCCCAAGGGCGGCGGGCTGATCCATGTGATGTCCCGCCGCCCAGGGCCTATCGATGGGCGCTGGCGGCGCAGTGGGGCGAGCGGGTGCTGTTGCGTGAGTCAGCGCTGTGGGCACCGGGTGCGAAACTGCCTCACGCCGCCACTTACTCTGGCCGCACTGTGGCGCCTGCTCACACGTGCCCCTGGATCTGCGCGAAGACGCAGCCGATGGGCTCGCGGATGATCAGGTCGGCGCGCCCGTCGTAGGGGGTGGGCGTCGCGTTCATGAGGACGAGGCGCCCGCCCTGGTAGTAGTCGATGAGCCCGGCCGCCGGGTAGACCGCCAACGACGTGCCGCCCACGATCAGCATGTCCGCCCCCGCTATGGCCAGGACGGCCCCCTCCAGCATCGCCGGGTCCAGAGCCTCGCCGTAGAACACGATGTCCGGGCGCACCACGGCGGAGCACGACGGGCAGTGGGGCACGCGCCCGGCCCGGGCCTCGTCGAAGTCGTCGATGGTGGAGCGCGCGCCGCACCCCGTGCACTCCAGCCTCGTCCAGTTCCCGTGGAGCTCGAGCACGCGCTTGGAGCCCGCGGCCTGGTGGAGGCCGTCGATGTTTTGGGTGACCACCGCCTTCAGTTTCGGGTTATAGGACAAAACGTGTTGGTTGAGGGGTTAGTCCCAGGTGTTGTGGTAGGGGGTGGTGTGGTGGAGTTCGTTGAAGCAGATTGCGTCGCCCCAGCCGGGGATGATGGCGGTGGCTTGGTGGTTTTGCACGGCTTGTTGCCAGGCGTTTTCGAGGTATGTGTCGGTGGGCATGGTGGCGAGGATGCGGGCTGCTGGCTGTGGGTGCGCAGAGTGGGTGTAGCACCACCAGAACACGGCATTGATGCGTCGGGTCAGGCGCATGCCGCGGTAGTCGCGCAGCATCTGGCGTAGGCGAGCGTTCGTGCTTTCGATCTGGTTGGTTGTTGCGGGCATCTGGTGTGTCCAGGTGGGCTCCAGGTAGGTGAACAAGAGCCCCTGGGAGATGAGCTTGTTGAGGCTGTTACGCGCTCGCACGAGACGTTCGTGGGTGTATTCCCATCCTCCGTCAAGCCTGCGTGTTTTCTCCTCCAAGAAGTCCTTCCAGCGCGCGCACCAGTCCTGGTAGGCACCGATCCATTCCTGAGCATCTTCTCGGCCCTCCACATGCAAGAGTTGTTGCCCATGAGCGTATAAACCTTGTGAGGCCGCCAGTTTGGGGCGCGTCGTAGTGGCTTGGCGAATACGGCAATACGCATGAAAGGTGCAGCGTTGCACACGCGTAGTCGGCCAGATTCTCTTGCAGGCTTTCGCGAACCCACTGCCCCCGTCAGTGACAACCAGGGCCGGTGGCGCGATCCGGCTCATGAGCGCTTCCCAGGCCCGAGAATTCTCGCTCCTAGCCGCGTACCATCCCAGCACGCAATCGGGTGTTTGGGCGATAAGGACCACAGCGTTTCGGCCCAGGTGGATACCGTCGACGAAGATGACCTCATGAACCTCATCGACGATCGGGCTAAACGGCCATAACTGCCACAATGGCTCACAGCGCCTACGAAACGAGCGGCCCCCGCCAGGCAAATCCGCCTAACGGCGCCGACTGAGCAGCCAGGCCAAGAACTCATCAAGATGCTTCGCCGTGGAATTAATGCGGCTGACCTGGCTGATATTGCACAGGGGAGCAGCGCCATCGCTGCGCCCCTGACGCTGAGTGCCCATACCTGGTCATCACTCGCCCGCACGCCGGACATTTGGGGGTATTCATACCCCCACGATGAAACAACCAACTTCAATGTGGATTTTCCCGCACCAGCAAGCCAAAAAGTCGCTACAAAACCAACACGTTTAGTCCATCCTTCAAGTTGGCTCCCACCAACTTCAATACCGATTTTTCCGCACCAAAAAGCCGAAAAGTCACCATAAAACCAACACGTTTTGTCCTTTAACCCTGCTTTCGCGGATAGGTTATGTGGCTATCCGCATGCTCGTAACCTATCCGCATGCTCGTAACCTATCCGCGAGGCGGAGCGCGTCCGGGCAAATAAAAATCCGACATCCACAATCGGATGTCGGTGTGTGGTGGAGCTAGGGGGATTCGAACCCCCGACCTTCTCATTGCGAACGAGACGCGCTACCAACTGCGCCATAGCCCCAAGGACGGATATACCTTAGCACCCTCTCAGACGATCACGCAAGCCGACCGAAATCAGCACGCCTTCGCGCCGCAGCTCCCGCGCCGTAGCAGCCGCACCGAAGATTCCGCACAGAAGACGATACCGAGCAAGACACCCCACTCCCCCAGCGCCGCCAAGGTGCCGCGAAAGAGCCGCGCCGCGAGCCCGGGGCTCGCGGCGCGGCAACAACAGCAATCAGCAGCCCTACTGGGCCCGACGCGCATCCAGAACGGCGTCCAGGTCGAGGGCGACGATCTGGTCGGCGACGACCTCTTCAGTGGAGCGGGCACCCACCTGGGCGGTCTGGGCGATCGGACGCGCCGGGATAGCGGCCGTGATACGCGGGATACCACGCAGGTCGGTGTCGGCGTGGACGATGCGGCCGCGAATGCGATCACGCGACGCGTAGGTGGGCGCGGGGATCGGGGCGACGGTCCACGCGCGAGCAGGAGTGTCGGCAACCTCAACGGCCTCGGGCACCTCAACGTTGAACACGAGGGAAGGAACGGAACCTGTCTGGGTTGCAGGCTCGGCACCGTCAGCACGAGGAACGGACGCAGACGGAGCAGAGGCAGCGGACGACGAGGACACACGCGAAGCAACCACGGCCTCGTCGCTAGCCTTCACGGCCTCAGCCTTGCGAGCCTGAGGGGCGGACGACGCGGGTCGCCCACCGCGCACGTCGGCGCGCAGCTTCGTGAGCTGCTCGAACTCACGCTCGGACGCGCGCTGCGACCGCACGGCCGCGACGCGGGAGGTGGACAGCGACGCCACCAGCGCGGCAATCGGGACAAGGATCCAGGTCCACGCGATCGAGGTGGCAGCAATAACGATGGTAAGGATGACCGTGGACAGCGCACAAATACCCGTCATCACCATGCGGCGACGACCGGCAGCGATCTCAGCGGCCAGGCGAGCAGCACGGCGCGCGCGCAGCCGGGCGATGTCTCGGACAGCCTTATTGTTGCGGCGGTCAATGACGGGCCGAGTGCGTCCAGTGGCGACTGTATGCATGCTTCCTCCGCTCGTCAGTGCGCGCCGCGCCAAGATCGTTCCGGTGGCACGATCACACATGTCCAATTCTGACGCATCCATGTGAATCATGCGCAGGCTCGGGGAGAATCGGTCGATCTCACGCGACTCAACGATGGCCATTCTGCGTTCGACCAACTGCGGTACGGTCGCGAGAAGCGACACAAATACCGCTGCGATGACGAGTCCACCAATTTCCACCCTTTCAACGTAGGATGGTTAGCGAGTAGCAACTTCGCCGAAATCGGGCGTGTCGGACTCTTAAACTAGTGGTAAGTATGAAATAAGCAATAACTGTCGCGTTCATAACACCTGCACTATGCGCATCAGCGAGACTGTGGTGATCAGCGCCGCGAACACCCCCGAGCGCCACCACAGTCACACAGTCGTCAAACAGGAAGAACGCCACAGTGACATACTTGACAATTCTCACAATTGGTTGACATCACAAGAAGACACCGCATCGCCACGACATCACCTCCACCACTCGCCCGCGCGCAGCAACCGCACGGCGTCAAGCCCGGAAAGACGCACCAACCCAGCTCAGGAAATCGCGGGACTTCCCCACCGCCGCTGCACGAGGCCCCCCCTCAGGCAGCGACTCGGAGTCGATAAAGAACGCAACATGGTCGGCCCACTGGCCCGCAATGTGCATGAAACGAGGGCGCAGCCCCTCCTCGACCAGGCCAAGGCCTCGGCACACGCCGAGCGAACGCTCATTCTCGGGGCGCACGCACACCTCAACCCGATGCAGGCCCAGCTCCCCCACCACCAGATCAAGGACAAGGGCCGCGCACAGGGACCCCAGCCCTCGTCCTGCCCAATTCGACACAATCCAGTAGCCCAGCATCCCCGACGACATCGCGCCCCAATGGACATTCGAAATGCTGAACTGCCCGACGAAGCGACCGTCGATTCGGACGCCAAAAATCAGGCCGGTCCCCTCGCGGTGGTCGCGATCAGCGCGACGCATGTACTGGGAGAAGGTGGGAATATGCTCGAGCGTGTCCGGGGGCAGAGTCGCCTCCCACGGGCGCAGCCAGTGCCCGTCAGCGCGGCGCACAGCATCAAGGTCGCGGTGCTCCTGGCCGCGCACGGGGCGGATGACCAGCTCCCGCGGATTCGGGCCACCCGCAGGGTCGGGGCGCAAAAACCCACGCCCCACAGGATCCGTCACGCGCAGCGTGAGCATCTCGATATCGCGCCCCCACACGCACGTGGAGCGCCGCAGCAGACACCTCATTCGAGGACCAGGCACTGCAAGGTATCCCCCACGCGCACGTTCGTCACGTCCTCGGGGACGACGGCCAGCGCGTTGGAGTCCGCGAGCGCGGAGAGCAGCAACGAGGCCGGGGTCCCCATGACGGAGGCGTTGTAGCCGGCGCGCGGGGAACCCGTGAGGCGCACGCGCACGAATTCGCGGCGACCGCGCGGGGAGTACCAGGAGCGGTCAATGACGGCTCGCACGACCGGACGGTTGACGGTGGTCCACC